>SCPP01000031.1_pt1:0-2662500 | contig 2982781 bp, 4564 predicted proteins | sample 6106811 | NCBI WGS metagenome assembly SCPP01 (sample SAMN10720449, study PRJNA508395) | human gut metagenome | isolation source: Participant 2 stool, 15 month | host: Homo sapiens | collected 2018
TTGGCTCGGTGAGCAAGACCTACACCGCCGCCGCCGTCCTCAAGCTGGTAGACGAGGGGAAGGAGCTGGACTTTCCGGTGACCGCCTACCTGCCGGACTTCACCATGGCCGACGGCGCTATACGGATATCACCGTGCGCATGCTCAACCACTCGTCGGGCCTGCCCGGCTCCACCATCGCCAACGGCTTCCTGCTCAACGACCCGGACACCCTGGCGGCCGACACCCTGCTGGAGGAGCTGTCCAGCCAGACCTCAGGCCGATCCCGGCGCGTTCAGCGTCTACTGCAACGACGGCTTCACCCTGGCCGAGCTGGTGGTGGAGGCGGTCAGCGGTATGGACTTTGACGACTACGTGCGCCAGGCCATTCTGGAGCCCGCCGGGCTGGAGGACACCTGGTTCCCCGGCGAGGACTTCGACCAGAGCCTGCTGGCCAAGACCTACTACGGGGCGGACGAGACCCGCGCCCTCCCCGCCGAGACCGTGGGCGTCCACGGCACCGGCGGCATCTACGCCACCGCCTCCGATCTGGCGCCTTCGGCGGAGCGGTGTTCTGTGAGGACGGGATTCTCAGCGCGGACGCCATTGCCGCCTCCATGGCCGACGAGTACGCCCGGGGCATTTGGCCGGAGGACACCGAGGATGTGGTCTCCTACGGCCTGGGCTGGGACAGCGTCCACTGGTACCCATTTGCCTACAGCGGCATTCAGGCCGTGACCAAGGGGCGACACCATTCTCTACCACGCCGGGCTGGTGGTCATCCCCGAGTATGATATGGCCGCGGCGGTGCTCTCTCCGGCGGTGTCAGCACCTACAACGAGATGGCGGCCAGCCAGATGCTCATCGCCGCCCTGGCCGAGCAGGGGTTGCGGTGGATCAGACACCCCACACCCTTCCCACCGCCGAGCGGGCGGAGATGCCCGCCGAGCTGATGGACTACGCCGGGCTGTACGGCGACTCCACCTCGGCGGTTATGCTCACCGTGACCGCCGACGGCGCTCTCCACCGGCAACGCGCCCCTGTACTACTACAGCGACGGCTCCTTCCGGGACGAGAACCAGATGGTGATGCTCAAATTCGTGGAGGAGGACAACGGCCAAACCTACCTCTGGCAGAAGGCCTATTCCTCCATCCCCGGCCTGGGGAGCAGCCCAGCTCGTCTTACATCTACATGAAGCTCCCCGACAACCCGGTGTCCCCGGAGGCTCAGTCCGCATGGGACGCCGCAGCGGCAAGCTCTACCTGGCCCTGAACATGAAGTACAGCAACATCCAGTACCCCCTGGCCCTGCCGGTCGCCGCCGTGGCCACCGACCCGGCGAACATGCCCGGCTATATGGTCTTTGACCGCATCGTGGACGCCGACTGCGCCGAGGGCGTGGCCCAGATCCCCGGGCTCTACGGCCGGGACTGGCAGAATATCACCATGACGGAGCGAAACGGTGTGGAGTACCTTCACCTGCGGCGGGCTCTATATGGATGCCGCAGCCGAGCCCCTCTTCAGCGGTGCCTCCTCTTGGTCCACCATTCAGGCCGACGGCTATGCCCGCTGGTATCAGGTGGGTTCCGCCGCCGCGGGCAAGACCATGACCGTCCAGGTGCCAGAGCACGGCGGCTTCGCCGTCTATGACGCTGCCGGCCTGCCCGTGGCCGCTTCCTGGGCCTGGCGACACCTCCGCCGTCCTGCCGGAGGGCGGCTGGTGGTCTTTTCCGGCACTCCCGGCCCGGTTCGTGCTGAGCCTGACCGCTGACGAAGAAAAGTAAAAATTCTCTTTACAAACGGCGCAAAGATTGCTATAATAATCTGGCACGTTGATGATCACGTGTCAGACGCGCCCGTAGCGCAATTGGATAGAGCGTCAGATTCCGGTTCTGAAGGCTGGGGTTCGAGTCCCTTGGCGTATTAAGAAAAATGCGACTTGTTTCGACAAGTCGCATTTCTTTTTCGCTCCCGTTGGTCGCTCCACCCTTCGGTGATTGAAATGCTCGGGCGAAGTGAATTCGCCCTGCGCCAAGGTTTTGCCTGTGGCAAAACGCTTGTACGGCGCAAAGCCGCCGGCAGAAGGCCGTTTGGATGCTTCTCAAGAAAAATTGCAAACGACCTGAGAGGATTTGGATTCACCCTTGCCATAAAAATAACCACACCGAAAGGTGTGGTTATTTTATGGATACCGTGAGGACTTCACATGCCGGCGGAAGTGAATTCCGCCTGCACCACGGTTTTGGCCCGGCCAAACACTTGCACGGCGCAAAAGCGCCGCGGGCCAGAAGGCCGCTTCAGCGAAATGCTGTATCTTTTTCGTATGCATATGAAAGCAGGCTCGCTGCCGCGGAAAGCCTGCTTTTTGTATAGACTGGGTGCCGCATACGGCCAATCGGGCTTCGTGCGAGTGCTCGCCCTCTAGAGAAGGGACTCCTTGCTCGGACTTCGGGCGTACCCACCTGAATGCTCCTACTCGCTCTGAAGAACCGGAGCATTTTCGTCCGCAGTTTTATTGGTATCCCCTCTGCCTGCGGGAATGGGATGGCACTCCAGTCCATTGCTACCGCACTCGGACAATATTCTTTGCAATACCGGGCAATTTTTGCTCTAGCATGATGTCAGATCGCCTGTGGCCGGATTATCGATGCATTTTCCCTTCTTCGTAAAGCGGGAGCCATGGCATGGGCAGTCCCAGGTGTTCCTGGGAATTCCATTTCAGCGCGCAGCCCATATGGGGACATCGCTTGGTTGTGGGGCCAGCAAGCCGACGGCCGCCTCAAATCCATTGACGACCAGTTGAGGGCGGAGGACTGTGCGGGAAGGCGAAAACACCTCTGCGAAAGGTTGGTCTTCCCCACAAGGTCACTCAATAGCATGGCGGATACCATAGAAGATGTCATTCCCCATTTGTTAAACCCGGTAGCTACATATGATGTGGAGGAGGAATAAGGGCCGATATAGGGGACGCCGTCCAAACTCATGCAGTCCTGAGTAGCCCACTGGTACTTCTCTGTAGCACCCGGATAATACCGCCGGGCAAACTCCCTCAGCTCCCTCCATGCTCCGCCCCGCTTTCCCGTGCGATGCCCGCCGCCGCCCACCAGCAGCAAATCCCGTGCGTTTCGGAATGACAGCCCCTCCTGCGCCTCATCCACATACATACCGTCCACATCCGGGGCGTTTTCCAGGCAATGACGTAGGAGCGGTGCTGATACAGCTTTAGAAAATAGCTGCCGTGTTTGTTGAGGAACGGGAAGTGTGCACGATCACCGCCTTTGCCGCCACTTTACCGCTGTCCGTCACGGCTGTCGTGCCAATCAGCTCCCGCACCGGCGTGTGCTCATAGATGTGCAGGCCCCAAGGCAGCAGACGAACTTCAGGGGATGAAACTGGGCCTGGTTGTGCACCCTGACAGCGCCAGCCACAGGAAAGGGAAGTGGAAGATGCTGCACAAAGTCCCCGTGGAAGCCCAGCCTTTCCATGGCCGACAGCTCCTGTTCCAGCTTTGCTCTTCCAACGCATAGACATAGGCATCTTTTTCCTCAAAATCACAGTCCATACCAGAACACAGCTCCCGGTATTTTTGCAGAGCCGCCTTCTGGGCGCAGAGGTACTGTCTCGCCCGGTCGATGCCGAATCTGCGCAGCAGCTTGTCATAGATAAGGCCATGCTGAATGGTAATTTTGGCGGTGGTATTCTTTGTGATACCGCCGCACACCGTTTCCGCTTCCGTCAGAACATAGGGTACCCGGCGCCGTGCAGCAGATAGGCGCACAGGATGCCCGCCATACCGCCCCCGATAATGAGGACATCGGTGGAAATATCCCCCTTTAGGGGCAAAACCTGTGCTCCTGTCTGTTCCCACACTGATTTCATATGCTTTCCTCCCCAATTCATGTCTTGGGGATAGTGTTTTGCAGCCTTGGTTTTCATACCTGATTTAGAGAACAAGCTGATGCGTGTATCCACAGGCTCAGAAACATGTATACAACAGAGCAGACGGACGGCGGCCTGTTTTTACAAGCCGCCGCCGAAATCAGAGCGCTGCACAGAGCCGCGCTCTACTGATTGATGATTTCCGCTTTGCAGGTGGAGACAAAAGCAGGGTCGCTGCTGTTGGGCCCTACCACAACCACCATCCCAAATTCATTGCGTATAATACTTCCATTGGCCACGGTTTGCCCTCCGGCATTGATGGCGACGCCGGTTGTGCCTACCGGCAAATAGGACCGGATGGCAGCCTCACAGTCGGCATCGCATCCCGTGGGAGGTGGAACCGGTACGGGCAGATAGGTGATGGCATTGTTATAGGAGGCACTGGTAATGCGCACCGAGGCAATACGACAGATGGAGACAGCCTCCTGAGGCACCCCTGGCTGTTGACTAGCTGGGGCAGTCCGGCATTCGGCCCGGCAGGGAGCAGCGAACCGAGGCGACCACTGCTGTTATTTCCGCTATCCATAGCGACTACCGCATTATCATTCGGATAGAGCTGGATGAGCTGCTGGAGCACATTCCGCATCTGTTGAACACAGACGCAGCCCACCGCAGCGGCAGTTGGACCAGTGGGGCCGGTAGGACCAGCCGGCCCGGTTGCTCCAACAGGCCCCGTACTTCCTGGCGCCCGTCTCTGCCCTGCGGCCCCGTCGGTCCGGAGAGACCCTGCGGCCCGGTAGGGCCGGTCTCACCCGCTGTCCCAGCTGGGCCTGTAGCCCCCATGGGTCCGGCCGGGCCCGTCGGCCCGGTGGCTCCAACGGGCCCCGCACTCCCTGGCGCTCCGTCTCTGCCCTGCGGCCCCGTCGGTCCCACAGCACCAGTAGGGCCCGGACTACCCGGAATGCCTTGCGGGCCCGTCGGGCCTGGCGGCCCTACCGGCCCTGGTACAGGGCAGCAGACCGGACAACACACCGTTCTTGCACCTGCTCATCAAAATGGCCGTTCGGCCGATAAATATTCATAACAACTGGCACGACCCCTTTATAGCATAGTTGGGCACTCGCCCATATCAGCATATGCAGCGGCACCGCGCCCGGACATAGGTACTCAACAGGCAAAACAAAATTCTGAAAGTATCAGGCGTGAAAAGCACAGCGGTCCATAGCCTGCACACAGGCCTGGATGGCGGCTGAATCCGGCATGGCAGGAATGGCGCCCTTGGCGGTTGTTGTCAGGCCGCCCGCAGCATTGGCGACACGGGTGGCGGATACCCACTCTCCAGGGTGAGCGCCTCCAGTGCGGTCCGGCCCCGGCCTGGGATCTGCGCAAGCAGGGCGCCCCAAAAGGCGTCTCCTGCCCCTGTGGTATCCACGGCGTTTACGGGAAAGGCGGGCAGAGCCCTCCCCTGACGGTGTGCGGAAATACGCCCCTCCTTGCCCCGGGTAATAAAGACCGCAGACGGTCCCATAGCCTGAAGCTTTTCGGCCCCACCAGGCAGGGTGCTCTCTCCGGTAAGCAGACACATCTCCTCTTCGCTCACCTTCAGTATATCCGTTAGCTCCAGGGCGGCACAGAGCGCGCGCGCAGCTTCCACACTAGGCCAAAGGAAGGGACGGTAGTTGGGATCATAGCTGATAAGAGCCCCTGCCGCCCTGGCCCTCCGTGCGGCCCACAGGGTGGTTCCGCGGCAAGGCTCCTTGGTGAGGGAGACGGAGCCAAAGTGGAATATCCGGCATCCCTCCAACAGGGTGTCATCCACCTCCTCTGGCCGGAGCATCACATCCGCCCCTGGATCTCGATAGAAGGAGAAGGAGCGGTCGCCGTACTCATCCAATTGAACAAAGGCCAGGGTCGTGGGCACCCGGTCATCCCGGCGCAGGGCGGAGCAGTCAATACCGGCTTTCTCCATGTGCTCCTGAAGAAAGCGGCCAAAGGCATCCCGGCCCACCTTGCCCACAAAGGCGGTGCTTCTGCCCAGCTTGGATGCCATAGCCAGTACGTTGGCCGGCGCACCGCCTGGGTTCTGGCTGAACAGAGGCATTCCCATCTCATTGATGCCGGCGGGCGTAAAGTCGATCAAACTCTCGCCCAGTGCTACTATGTCATACATGTATTCACCTCATATCAGCGCGGCGGGCGGCTCCTGCCGCCCGCCCTGCCCCTTGGTCATTCTTCACAAGGAGCTACATCGATCAGGACCTTCATGGTGGCCTCCCGGTTGGCATCGATGTATTCATAGGCTTCTGATAGTCCCCGAAGGCAAAGTGCCGGCTCATCAGGGGCTTGAGCTGGATTTTCCTCACTGACCAGACGGATGGCATCCACATAGTCCTCATGCCGGTACATCATGGTGCTGTCCAGATCCAGCTCGTGGTCATTAAGCAGGGCCAGATCCAAATGGGCCATTCCTGCGTATACTGCGACCAGAACCAGCTTGCTGCCCTTGCGGGCATACTGGATAGCCTGTCCCATGGTGGTATCGTTGCCTGCGCAGTCGTAAATAACATCCGCCTTGTCCGGACCGAAGCACTCTACCATGACTTTACCAAAATTACGTGTCCGAGTGTTCACTGCGAAGTCCGCCCCACAGCTCCGGGCCAGCTCCAGCCGGGCGTCGGAGATATCGGTAATGAGCACCTCCGCCCCCAGAGCCTTGCAGCTCTGGGCCAGCAGAATACCGATGGGGCCGGAACCCAAAATGGCCACTTTGGCCCGCCAGCTCCGGAAAGCGTTTAGCTGCATGAACGGCCACAGCCAGCGGCTCGATCATAGCCCCTTCATTAAAACTCATTGTGTCGGGAAGCGGAGTAATCTTAGCCGCATCCACCGCAAAAATTCGCTGGCGGTACCAGTGGTCTGGAACCCCATCACCTTGAGTTCCTCGCAGAGATTGTATTTGCCATGGCGGCAGGGTAGCACCTGCCGCATACCACCTGTGGCTCGATGGTGACACGCTGTCCCACCCGGAGGCTGGTGACCTTTCCAAGCGCGGCAATCTCCCCGACACCTCGTGGCCTTGGGTGACGGGATATTTCGTAAACGGGTGTTCACCGTGATAGACATGGATATCCGAGCCGCACACGCCGATGCGCATGATTTTGACCAGTACCTCACCGGCCTTTGGCTCAGGGATTGAACCTCCGGAATTCAATGACCCCGGGGCTGTCATAAGCTGCTGCAGCATGCCTTTTCCTCCTCAACTCTTTTCACAGTACCACCGGGGGCCGCCAGCACTGATGAGTATGATGTTGCTGTTGGCGGTAAAGTCCCCGGTGCGGATGGCAAATTTTACTTGGCGTGTCAGTTCGTCCCGAAAGTAGGGATGGCCGACCACCTGGCAGGGCAGCTCAGGTGGAAAACATGCCTTGAACTCCCGCTCGCGGCTGGGACTCACATCCAGGGTGGCCTGGCTCAGAATGATACCCTCCACACTGAAGTGCTTGAGCAGCTCCTTCAGCACATCTACCGCTGTGGGGACGTTTTCCGCCAGCGAGAGGTCGATTACCCTGGTGCTGTCCGGGATAGCCAGACCGGCGTCAGCGATCAGCAGCCGGTCGGTGTGTCCCATCCGGCCAGTTCGGCCGCAATATCCCGGTTCAGGATGCCAGTCTCCGTCATAATACCACCCTCCCCCTATTTGCGGTCGTAGCAGCTCATGAGCAGCTCATACATCTCTGGAATGGTGGCGACACGGGGATTGTTGGCATAGTCGCCCAGTACCTGGCCGCAGTCTGCAATCTCCCGGATATCCTCTTTGGTCACGTTCAGCTCCCGGAAGTTGATCCAAAGGCCGATCCTCTTAAGAAAGCAGTCAATGGCATCGCAGCTTCTCTCCGCGGCCACAGCATCGCTCTCCCGCTCCAGGGAGGGTTCGAAGATCCGGCCTACCGTGGCGAACTTGTGCTCAGCGGCGGGATAGGTATACCGGGTAAAAGCGGGATAGAAGACTGCCAGAGACTGGCCGTGGGTGACATGGGGACAGTGGCCGCCGATCTGCATGCCCAGACCGTGGGGCAAAGTGACACCGGCGGATGCGTTGGTGAGACCGCCCAAGGTGTCGGCCCAGGCCATCTGGCTGCGGGCCTCCAGGTCGGAGCCGTCGGCCAGCGCCCTGGGGAGGTATGCGGCGATAATACGGATGGCATCCAGGGCCATGCACTCCACCAGCGGGTTGGTGTTGACGGAGAGATATGCCTCAAAATTATGGCAGAAGGCATCAAAACCGGTCTGCGCAGTTACGCTGGCGGGCAGGGAAAGGGTAACCTCGGATCTACAATGGCTGCGCGGGGGAAAATATTCTTGTTCCAGATAGCGCTTTTGTCCTTGGCGCTGGTCTTGGTAATGACGGCACATGGGGTGGTCTGGCTGCCGGTGCCGGCGGTCGTGCTGATGGCCAGAATGGGCAGCGTCTGCTCCGTTGGGCCTGCGGTGTGGCAGTTGTAATCCCAGGCGGTACCGGGATGGGTGGCCTCCACAGCGATGGCCTTGGCGGTATCCATGGAGGAGCCGCCGCCCAAACCGATCACCACATCCACCCCTCGGCCTTTGCCAGCTCCGCTCCTCTGGTGACCAGTTCAGTGGTTGGGTTTGGGATCACGCCGTCATAGTGCACACAGGCCACACCTGCGTCAGACAGGCTTTTTTTGACCTTGGCGTACAGTTCTGCCACCGCAGGAACTCGGGGACGGTCACCAGCATGGCCTTTTCCCATAGCGGGCAGCAAGGGCCCCCGCCCGGTGACGCGGCCGGCCGAAGATGATCTCGGTGGGGGCAAAATAATCAAAGTGCTTCATTTCATTCACTCCTTTGATTTTGTTTCCAGAGAATTGGGCTCCGGCACAAGCAGGCTGGGTGCTGGGCAGTAAATGCCGGAGGGGGTACACTTCGTTTCCACAAAAGGGCCCGCAGGAGCAGGGCGTGTGGCTCTGTCCTGCGGGCATGGTATCAGAGGGCTGCCCTTTTATTTGGGGTAGTACTCGTCCACGTTCTCCTTGGTCACGATGGTAACGCCGGTGTCCACGTTCTGGGGCAGCGCCTGGCGGACAGGCCGTTGGCCTCGGTATAGAGGAACATCATGCTCCAGAAGCCCATGTTATACATCCCCTGGGCAACAGTGGCGTCAATCTCACCGTTTTTCACTTTGTCCAGCACGGTGGTGTCCACGTCGAAAGCCAGCACACGCAGATCTTGCCGGACTCAGCCACGGCGGTAGGGCCAGCGGTACCGGCGATACCGTCCACGCAGAACAGGCCTACCAGGTCATCGTTGGCCTGCAGGGCCGCCGACATGTTGTCGGTGGCAGCGGTGGTGTCTCCGGCGTCGTTAACCTTCACGATCTCGATGCCAGGGGCGTTTTCGGCGCACCAGGCCTCAAAGCCCTGAACACGGCTTTCGCTGTTCTCGGCCCACGGTATAGAGGACGGCAATCTTACCCTCCCCTCCGCACAGGGGTACCAGGTACTCAGCGGCAATGCGGCCGGCTTCGGAATTGCCGGTGGACAGGTAGGAGGAGCGGTCGGAGGTGGGAGAGTCGGAGTCAAAGCACACCACAGAGATCCCCTGCTCCTTGGCAGAGTTGATGGTATCCGCCAGGGCGGTGGAGTTCACGCAGGTGACTGCGATGCCCTTGGGACTCTGGGCAATGACCTGCTCCAGAACAGCCACCTGACCGGCCACATCAGAGTCGGTTTGGCCGGTATACTTGGTAGTAACACCCAAGGCGTTTCCAGCATCCTCCATGCCCTCAAAGCAGTGCTTCCAGTAATCGATGCCGGACAGGAAACTGACCATGTAGTACTCGTCGCTTTCGTTGCCGACGAACGCTCCGGCCGCAGCCTGCGTGCCGTCCCTCCAGCGTTGGGGAGTCTTCGGGTGCTTCGGCCGGGGAGCAGCCGAACAGGGACAGGAGAGCGCCAGTGCAAGAATAAGTGCCAGTGCCTTTTCATTGTGGGTTCCTCCTTTATTTTTCTTGGCGGTATTGCCTGCGCCCGCGCCGGGCGCCGGATCACGGATTACGGCCGCAGGGCAGGTTTCCTGCGCCCCAGGCCCAGCATGCGCTGGAGGAAGCTGTTGCCGCTTTTTCGGTGGCTCATATAGTCGATGGTAACGGCGATGACCAGGATAGCGCCCTGGACGAAATCCTGCCAGTAGACAGACACATTCATCATAACCAGGGCAGAGTCCACAATCTTCAGCAGGAAAATGCCGAGAAATGTGCCCAGGATACCGCCCAGGCCGCCGGTCATGGAGGTGCCGCCGATGACCGCGGCAGAGATAGCGGTGGTTTCCGCGCCCTTGGACAGCTCAGGGGTGGCAACATTGAAGCGTGCGAGAGAAAGGATACCGGCCAGTGCTGAGAGCAAGGCGATGACCACATAGACGAAGATCTTGACCCGGTCTACATTGATACCGGAGAGCTTGGCGGCATTTTCGTTGCTGCCCACATAGTAGATGTTACGGCAGGCATTGGACTTCTTGGTAAAGATAAGGGCCACCACGGTGACCAGCAGGAAGATCAGGAACAGCACGGGGATGCCGAATACATCGCCGGTGGCCAGAAAGCGGAAGCTGTCCGGCAGATAGCCGGACACCGACAGGGGAGCCTGTGGTGATAATGTAGGCCACACCGCGGGAGAGGTTCATCATGGACAGGGTGACGATGAAAGGCGGCAGTCCCACCTTGCTGACCATAAAGCCGTTGAATAGTCCGCATATGGCTCCCGCAGCCAGAGCAGCCAGGCAGGCCACCCAGATGTTGACCCCCATCAAAGCCATCTGGCCGGCAATGACGCACGTCATGGCGGCCACGCCGCCCACGCTCAGTTCAATGCCTCCCAGAATCAGAGCCAGGGTCAGTCCGATGGAGAGCAGGCCGTCGGTGGCCACACTCAGGGCGATGCTCTTCATGTTGGAGGGCTGGATGAACTTTGATTGACGATGGCCACGATGGCCACCACAAGCAAAATAATGAGAAATACGCTCATCTCGCGCTGCCGGAGCAACCGCTTCAAAAGCTCCGGTCCCGTCCGCTTTATCTCGCTCTTCTGTTTCATTGCCGCAACTCCTTTTCCGCAAGCTGCTCGCCGGAGGCAAGCTTCATGATATTCTCTTCCGTCACCTCTTCGCCCTCGAGGAAGCCCGCCAAGCACCCTTCGTGCATGACTGCCACCCGGTCGGACACGCCGATGACCTCAGGCAGCTCACTGGATACCACAATCACACCGACGCCGCTCTCTGCCAGTTGACGCAGAAGCGCGTGGATCTCCCGCTTTGCACCCACGTCAATGCCGCGGGTGGGCTCATCCATGATGACGACCTTTGGGGCCAGAAGCCACTTCCCGATCAGGCACTTCTGCTGATTGCCGCCGGACAGGCTGCTGATGGGGTATTCAATGCCCGGAATTTTGATGGCCAGTTGCTCTACAAATCGGTTGGCCAAGCTTCGCTCCAGCTTGTCGTCCAGCCAAATGCCATGGGAGACTCCCTTCATGTTGGCGCTGGACATATTGTTTTTGATACTCATCTCCAGAAACAGGCCCTGGGTTTTGCGGTCCTCGGTCAAGTAACAGATGCCTGCATCCACAGCGTCACGGTAGGTGTGGAAGGCACAGGGCCTGCCGTTGAGCACTACCTGGCCGGAACGGATGGGATCAATGGCGCACAGACCGCGCATAACCTCGCTCCGTCCCGCGCCCACCAGCCCGGCAAAACCCAGGATCTCCCCCCGCCGCAGGGCAAAACTGACTTCGCGGAAGATACTGCCGGTGAGGCCGTTGACCTCCAGAACCGGATCGTCCGCTGCGATACAGCTGCTCTTGGTTGGGTAGAGATTTCCCAGCTCACGGCCCACCATAGCGCGGATGATATCGTCTGCACAGATATCTCCGGTGTCCATGGTAGTGACATAGGTACCATCCTTGAACACAGTGACCCGGTCGCAGATTTCAAAGATTTCCGCCATGCGGTGGGAGATGTAGAGAATGCTGATTCCCCTACCGCTCAATTCTTTTACCAAATCAAAGAGCCGGGCAGTCTCCTTTTCCGTGAGGGAGGAGGTTGGCTCATCCAGAATCAGCAGCTTGCAGTTGAGTGAAACCGACTTCGCAATCTCAATGATCTGTTGTTCAGAGACAGTCAGCTCACTGACCAGCGCGCTGCTGGGAAAATTGGCGTTGAACTGCTTCAGAACCATGTCAGCATCCGCCCAGAGGCGTTTGAAATCAATCATTCCCCCCTTGTGGGGCAGACGCCCGATGAAGATATTCTCCGCCGCCGTCAGGTGGGGCACAGGCTCAATTCCTGATGAACAAAGCCTATGCCGATATCCTGGGCTTCTTTGGGACTCCTGGGGGCAATAGGCGCGCCTTCAAACAAGATCTCGCCCTCCGTGGGCGGAAACACGCCGCCGATGATGTTCATGAGGGTAGATTTCCCGGCACCATTCTCGCCGCACAGCGCGTGAACCTCGCCAGGCCGCACCTGGAGCTGTACCTGATCCAGCGCCCGGGTTCCGGGAAAGACCTTTGTCACACCCCGTACCTCCAACCGATACTCGCTCATACAGCCTCCTCCTGTTCTTTTGTCAGCGATAAGCCCCCCTGCCTCAGCAGGGTCTTCAACTGAATGGCCGCCGCGCCGATTGCCGTCCCATACTCACCCAGATTGGACACCCGCAGCTTGACCCTGCGCCCGGCAAAGCGCATCCGGCGGATCTTGACCACTTTTTGGATCTGTTCGATTAAAAGCGACTCATTTGACATTCCGCCGGCCAGTACGATCTTCTCGGGATCCAGCAGATTTATGTAGCTGGCAATGCCGATGCCGATGTATTCTCCCGCCCTCCGAACCAAGTCCAGTGCGGCCACATCCTGCTCCCGGGCGGCAGCGAACACAGTCTTGGCCTCCACCCGCTCAATATTGCCGCCTGCCAACTCCAGAATTCGGGTTTTGACTCCGCTGGAAATCAGGTTACGGGCCTGTGGGCGATCGCTCGCCCGGAGGCTACCGCCTCCAGGCAGCCGTTGTTGCCGCAGGTACACAGCGGCCCATCCTTCTCCACCGTGATGTGGCCCAGCTCCCCTGATGTCCCAGAGGCACCGACGCACAGCTCTCCGTTTTCAATGGCCGCTGCGCCGATGCCATAGCCAAGGTTGATGCAGATAAAATAGTGATACCCCACACCTGAACCAAAGAATTGCTCCCCCAGCGCCATAGCCCGGTTGGAGTTCTCCAGCCGCATAGGCCAGCGGATACTGGTCCGTTGTAAAGCAGCCGCCCCAGCGGCTCCAAAAGCGCTACATCCTCCCAATGAAAATTAGGGGAAAAGAGTACCCTTCCATGGTCCAGGTCCAGAATCCCCGGCACACCCACCCCAACGCCCAGGACCCGGTGGAGCGGGATACCGCTCTCGCGCAATAGCTGGTCAATCAGCTCTGCGGCGGTCTGAATTACCGCGTCGGCATCTTCCGGTACCGGAATGGGACGATTTGCCTTTGCAACAGGCATTCCATTGAGATCCATCACAAGCGCCCTCAGCACGGTTGGAGCAAAGTCGATCCCGACGCTGTAATAGCAGTCCCCAGCAAACTCATACATTTCGGGGCGCTTTCCGGACGCGCCCTCCTGCCTCCCACAGGAGCGTACAATACGGTTGTCCAACAACTCATCTGTGATCTTGATTGCGGTCGGCAGGCTCAGCCCCGTCCGGCGTGCGATCTCAGCCTTGTTGATAGCGCCTCTCTCCCAGATTGTTTTCAGCACCAGCCTCCGGTTCATCAAAGCTAAAGTGAATTTATCAACACGCACGTGAAAACTCCTTTTCCTCTGCACATTCCCTTTAAAATACCCCCAACGCTCTTATCCCTTTATACTAAGTTAAGTTAACTAACTTAACGAGGCAATTGTAGCGCTATGCATAAGAAATGTCAATCCCTCTTTCTATTTTTGGCGTTTCGAATGATGCATCTGAAAACCTTTTGTATATTATACCGAAAGGTTTTTGAATATAGCATAAAATCAGGGGCGGCATTTTAGCAAAAATGCCGCCCCTGGTCTGATCCGCCGGAATCAATAGTAATGCTCAAGTCTTGGCACCCGCCAGCCGTTGTAAGAGATAATATGGGCCGCCCCAATGGCCGTTCCATAGTCGCCGCGGGTTCCCAAACGGAGCGTCACATGGCGTCCCGCCTGCCGCATCTGCCGCATTTGCATACTATGGGCTACCCGGTCGAAAAACAGCGGACCGTTTTTTGTCAGGCCTCCGCACAAAACGATACAGTCCGGATCCAGGATATTGATCGCCATGGCCAGTCCGATTCCGATATAGTCAGTAGCCTTGTCCACAATCGAGAGGGCTACCGCATCTCCCTTGGCCGCCGCCTCAAAGACCAGCTTGCGTCAATCCGCTCCGATGCGCCGCCGCACCGCTCCCGCAGGCTGGTAGGGAGACCACTGCAAACGGCATCTCTGGCCTGCAGGGCAATGGCCTCACCGGAAGCTACCGCCTCCAGGCAGCCGGAGTTTCCACAGGCGCAGAGCGGACCGTCTTTGCAGACGGTGATGTGTCCCAGCTCACCGCTGGTGCCGCTGCTGCCGTAGTAGAGCTGATTGTTCTGCATCAGAGCTGCACCGATACCGTGTCCAATGTTGACACATAAAACGGTATGGGTGCCGCTCTCTCCGCCATCCCCGCGCCAGCCACTCTCCGCTAGTGCCAGTGCCCGATTGGCGTTTTCGACCAACACGGGGTAGGACAGTCGGCTCTGGAGCCAGCTCTGAAGCGGAATATCGCTCCAGCCAAAGTCCGTGGAGAAGAGAATATGCCCGGTATCCCGCTCGATGAGGCCGGGCATCGCCACCCCCACTCCGGCCAACCGATCCAGTGCAACTCCGGATTCCAGCAGACTGCTCTGAATCCGCTCGCACAACCGGTCCACAAATGCTTCAACAGGCTGGACCTCCCCCGTTTCCACCATGGTTCCGTATACTACCTTCTGCGCCAAATTCATCAGCACCAGCCGTATGGTCCCACGGCCAATATCCACCCCCATATAATATTCGCTTTCGGGCACCACGCTTAACAATTCCGGCGGTTTTCCGCCGCTGCTCTTCACCCTTTCCCACAGCTCTCACCAGACCGCGGTTAATCAGGTTTTCCGTGATGGTCATGACGGAGGGAAGGCTCAGCCCAACCCGTTTTGCAGCGCAGCACGGCTGATGGGGCCCTCCAGAATGATCGTCCGCATAACGTTGCTCTTATTGGTGGGAGCTGCCCGATAGCGGTCGGCCCACGGGTTTTGGGCATAGTGATACCTCCTTTTTACTACTTTTCTAAAGTATATCGCATTCAAATATATATCACAAGTAAACCGCACCATTTTTGCAGATCAAGACGATTGACAATATCTCAGCCGTGTTTTAAAAACCGTTCTACCAAAAGTCTACCAGAAATGCCTTGGAATCCTTTGGGTTCCAAGGCGTTTTCACTTTTCCCGCTCCCGCATTGTCTACCAGACGTCTACCATAGGAACCTTTTGATTCTGTTTTCCCGCCTTTTATATCCCTATCCCCCGAAAACTGCATTGTTTCCTCCCCTGTAAGGGGCGTCATACGCCCCTCTGGCTCAAAATTCAGAAGGAGGAAATCCAAATGAGAAACCTCAAGCGGGCTTCAGCCTGGCTCTGGCGGCGATCATGCTCATCGGCATGATGGTTGTCTCCGCCAGCGCTGCGGGCTTTGACGACTTCTCCGACAAGGATGAGATCGTCAACAAGGATGCCGTTTCCATGCTCACCATTCTGGGTGTGATCAACGGCAAGGAAGATGGGTCTTTCTTTGACCCCGCGGGCAATGTGACCCGTGCCGAGATGGCGAAGATGATCGCCACCGTCCTGAATCAGGGCGCCGATGTGGACGGCCTGTATGTCGGGATGAACACCGGCCTGACCGACGTGAAGGGCCACTGGGCTGAGAGCTACATCAACTACTGCTACAGCCTGGGCATCATCGCCGGCCGCGGCAACGGCAAGTTTGACCCCGCCGCTACCGTTACCGGCAACGAGGCCGCCAAGATGCTGCTGGTGGCCGCCGGCTACGACGCGCAGCTCGAGGGCCTGACCGGCAACGACTGGGCCATCAAGACCGCCTCCCTGGCCTCTACCCTGGGCATCTTTGATGACCTGACCGCTCCCACCGGCGATCCTCTGACCCGCGACAACGCGGCGCTGCTGATCTACAACGCTCTGGACATCGAAATGATCCAGAAGTACGAGAACGGCTACGCCATTGCCTTTGAGGATCACCGTACCCTGCTGTCCACCAAGTATGGCGTTTACAAGGTGGAGGGCGTGGTCACCGGCAACGAGTGGGCCCAGCTGGAGGATACCGACAGCGAGGATTCCCTGGCCACCGGCAAGACCAAGATGGATCACGTAAAGGTCTACAAGTCCACCACCAGCAACACCGTTGTGGGCGAGTATGAGGAGGAGAAGAACCCCGTTATCTTCAACGTGTCCACTCCCGTCGACATGCTGGGTCAGACTGTGACCATGTATGTGCGCAAGACTACCGTTCTGGCCAACTCCGAGGTTCTGGGCGTGTATGTGAACGGCAACAACAACGTGGTCAAGACCACCGCCGACACCCAGGACACCATGAAGGACTTCCTGAAGGGTACCGGCCTGAGCGTGGACGGCGATACCGCCTACTACGTCAACTACGGCGTAATGAAGGACGAGGCTGCCGCCACCAAGGCCATGGGCTTCGAGTCCGGCGACCGCTTCAACAGCGTGAAGGGCAAGACCAACGGCTACGGCGTGGAGCTGACCGCCATCGACAACGATAACGACGGCGAGGTTGAGTACGTGCTGTACCTCCAGGAGACCCTGTCCCAGGTCATCGCCAAGAGCGACTCCAAGGAGACCACCACTCTGAACACCTTCAACTCCAACAAGGCCATTGACAACGAGGACATCGTGACTGAGGCCGACCTGGCTGAGGGCGACCTGGTTCTGACCGTCTCCTACGGCGGCCGCTACTATGTCTCCGAGCCCCAGGTGATCACCGGCCAGATGGAGTCCTATGCTGCCAACAAGGAGAAGGAGCAGACCATCACCGTGGGCGGCACCGAGTACCACCCCTCCTACATCCAGTACAAGGCTGACACCGCCGACAACACCTATGAGTTCGACGTGCTCAAGTGCGACAACGGCGGCGTGGAGTTCGACTCCGACTACCACTTTATCCTGACAGCAACGGCAACGTCATTGCCTACCGTCCCTCCGAGCAGGGCCTGTACGACTACGCCCTGGTTCTGGACTCCGGCTATGAGCCCGGCGCCTTTGCTCCGATGCCTCCGGCAAGATCAAGGTCCTGCTGGCCGACGGCACCGAGGGCGTCTACACCCTGAACTTCTCCGCCTCCGCCAAGAACGTGGGCGAGCAGGTTGCTGACGTTCTCACCACTAACAGCCATACTGAGAAATACAGCAAAAATCAGGGCATTCAGGAGCTGAAGGGCTTCCTGGGCACCTCCGACTCCGACAACTCCGCTACCGCCCCCTGGAAGACTCCTGTTGAGACTGGTAATACCGGCGCCTTTGTCAACAAGAACATTGATACGACTGGTACTGCTGGTATCAACGACGCCGACTACAAGGACGGCCGCGCTGCTGGCTATGTCATCGCCTACTCCCTGAACGATGACAATGTGCTGACCATTAAGTCCATCGTGGGCAGCAACGACGAGGTTTCCGCGGTGACCAGCGTCTTCAACCCCGCCGACGTGAAGCAGCAGGCCATGAGCAGCGCCTATGAGACCGGCGCCGCCCGTATCCGCTACAACAGCAACAACAGCCAGATCACCGTAGACAAGAACACTGTGGCCTTCTATTATGACAACAGCACTCCCAGCGATATCACCTACGGCGTGGCTGTCGGCTACAATGAGATGGCTCATGTGGATAACAACAAGATTGTTTCCGCCCGCTTCCTGGACAGCAAGTCCACCCTGGCCTCCACCGTGCTGTTTGACGCCGAGGGCGTGGCCGGAGAAGGACTATGCCTTCGTTCTGAGCCGCAGCAGCGTGGACAGCAAGTATGCCACCCTGAACGTGGTTCTGATGGATGGCACTGTGACCACCCTGAAGATCACCCGCGACGACTACAACAGTATCTTCAACACCTCCGACGATTTCAGCATTCCCTATGCCTACACCACTGACGGCAACGGTGTTTCCGACCTGACCAAGCCCAACTTCTCCAGCGATGACAACCAGGCCAGCAACCTGGAGATCGTCCGCGGCTATGCCCGTCAGTTGCGCACCGGCACCGTGGCCCTCTACACCGACAAGACCATGACCAACCTGGTTACCGGTACTTACGGCGACGGCACCTTCACCTATGAGAACAACATCTGGAACGTGGAGGACGTGGACAACAGCTATGAGAAGGCTCCTGTCGGCTCCTTCTCCGAGAACGTGGGCCGCGAGGTTGTCATGGTCATCGACAGCGACAAGAACATTGTCCGCGCCGCCTACATTCTGAGCACCCTGGACGGCGTGTATGCCGCCAATGCCAACATTACTGTTCAGCCTGCCGCGAACTCCAATATTACCGAGAACCAGGCGCTGACCCTGTCTGTGACCGCCACCGCTCCCGGCACTCTGAGCTACGAGTGGTTCAAGAGCGCTGACAACAGTACCAACACCCCCAACGACGACACTCTCTGGTCAATGCGGCTGGCTACACCGGCCAAGACCAACACTCTGAGTGTTGCCGCCAACACCCTGTCTGCCGGTTCCCACTACTTCTATGTGAAGGTGACCAACACCGAGACCGGCAAAATCGAGAGCGTCGTGGTCAGCAATCTTGCCACTGTGACCGTGGGTACTTACACCGCCAAGACCATCAGCTACAGCACTGCGGATGCCGCCAAATTTGCTGTTTATGCCGGCAACAGCCAGACTCCTCTGACCGAGGAGGACAGCCGTTCCGGCAAGCAGGTGACCATCCCCGCTGATGCCACCACCGTTGCGATCCAGAACTCTGACTGGAATGCTGGAGAAAACTACGCCTTTAATGGCAAGAACTACGAAGTGGATTCCGACAAGTGCATCACTGTAAATGTGGGTGATCTTTCTAACGGTGACACCCCGATTAGCTCCAGCAATTTCACTCAGGTGTATAAGGCTACCTATGAGGTTCCCGGCGCTCCCTATACAAGCGCTGCGGCTCCCGATGCCGAGTTCGATGCTACCTCTGTGACCGCTCCTGCGGCACCTGCTGCTGAGACTGGCTACCAGTTCCTGGGCTGGTATGATGCCACCAACAGCAAGGTTTACAAGCCCGGCGCTACTGTGACTCTTGGCGGTAGCGATGTTACTCTGACCGCTGTGTACGGTTCCACCGTCATGGAGGCTGGCGCTAACGATAAGAGCGCTTCCGACGGTCTGGCCACCGCGCAGTTTAAGTTTGACATCTCTGCTGACATCAGCGCCAAGATTACCAAGCTGACTGCAACTGCCAGCACTGTTGGCGGTGCGACTCTGGGAGGTGGCAAGGACACCAATTCCGTTGCCTTTGCTTCCAACGAGATTGCCCTCTCCTTCACGAGCGATGGCGTTGACCTGAGCGGAGCCGCTACGGGCAATACCATTACCTTCAGCATCACTATCTCCTATGAGGCTGGCGGTACGCTGGCCCCTGGTGATATTACCTACACTTACGCCTGATCATATTGAACATCCCCGGGCTATGCCCGTTCCGCGAAATAATGGTATTTGGTGCCGCTGTAGTTCATATAGGAGCGGTTCCGGCTGTCCTGGGTAACGGCGAAGCCGCTGGCCTGGATCTGGATGGCGGGCGTGCATGGTCCGTTGATGTCCTGATAGAACACTGGCCAGCCGTCTACCGCCAGGCCGCCGCTGATGCTTTCGCCGCCGTTGCTTCCATAGCGGTTGCCAAGCGCCATCTCCACCAGAACCGCTCTGGGCCGGAATCCCAGGTGAATCGTGCGGCTGGCGGCATTGTCGCCGGTATAGGCTCCTGTGCTGATCTCGGCCTTCTCCTGCTCCAGCCGCTCCGCCTGGGCCTTGGCGGCCCGTATGCCTGTGTCGATCCTGGCAAAGTCCTGATTGAAGTCCGTCCGCAAAAAGTTGTCGGACGGCTCCCATTGGTGCAGTTGATAGTGTTCCGTATAATTTGCCATATTTTTTACATCTCCTCCCCACGTAGGGACACCCACTATCCGCCGCATGCCCAAACCCGGACAGTCTACAGCCGAGTTAGGCGATTCCGTCTACCAAATGTCTACCACCTGAGGCCCTGAAACCCTTCTGGTTTCAGGGCCTCAGCCCTTTTTCCCTGTCAGGATTGTCTACCAAATGCCTACCAAGCAAACCTTTCCATGCCGTTACCGAGTTTTTAGGTGAAAACGAGCAGATATTTGTACCTATTTCTCCTTTGCAACGTCATACTTGACTGAAAAGCGCAGTCGTGAGTAGGATGCCCCGAAAGCTCAAAATTTAGAAGGAGGAATTCCAAACATGAGAAACCTCAAGCGGACTCTCAGCCTGGCTCTGGCCTCCGTCATGCTCGTGGGCATGATGAGTGTCGGCGCCAGCGCGGTGAACGCGAGCGATTTCACCGATGCGGATGAGATCGTAAACAAGGACGCCGTTTCTACCATGACTGCCCTGGGCATCATAAATGGTAAGGAAGACGGCAGCTACTTTGACCCCACCGGCAACGTGACCCGTGCCGAGATGGTAAGATGCTCTGCGTCGCCATCAACGGCGGTGTGGATCCCGTGCTGGTCAAGGACACTCCCACCTTTACCGACATCAAGGGCCACTGGGCAGAGTCCTACATTGAGTACTGCGCCGCCAACGGCATCATCGCTGGCCGCGGCAACAACAAGTTTGATCCTACCGGCACCGTGAGCGCCACCGAGGCCGCCAAGATGCTGCTGGGCGTGCTGGGCTACAACGCCGAGAAGTCCGGCCTGGTGGGCAACGACTGGGCCATCAACACCAACGTGCTGGCCAACCAGAACGGTCTTTACAAGAACCTGTCCAATCTGAACGCCAACACCCTGCTGACCCGTGACAATGCCGCCCAGATGATCTACAATGCTCTGGACGCCAACATGGTTGAGCTGAACGCCGCTGGCAACTACACCACCAGCCAGTACAGCTACACCGGCACCGAGTCCGTCGTGACCGGCACCGAGCGCGTGTGGGTTGTCAAGATCAAGGACAGCTCTGTTAACGATGCCGTCAAGGCTCTGGACGGCTCCGTCTACAACAGCCGTCAGGATGCTATCGACACTCTGGATGCCGCGAACGGTAGCAAGCTCGATAGCAGCAAGTACACCCTGGAGCAGAAGACCCAGAATGTTTACGGCTAGAACACCGTGACCAAGTACGCCGACGAGACCATGGGCCACAAGTACCTGTCCCTGATCACCGACGGCGACGCTGTGCTGACCGACGTGGAGAAGGACAGCAAGGGCACTTACACCCTGTACATGAATGGCATCACCACCAAGGGCCAGTACACCAAGGTCGAGGGTGACTACAGCAACCTGATCGGCCAGAAGGTCGAGGTTCTGTATAAGGACAGCGAGAATGTGTACGGCGTCTATGCCTCCACCGACAGCTCCTGATCGTGGAGAGCACTGCCGGTAAGGTTGAGGCTGTCAAGAACGGCGAGGTCAAGATTGACGGCACCACCTACAAGGTGGACAGCAATGTGACCACCACCGCTCTCTACACCGGTAAGCTGATTGACGGCCTGAATGTGGGCGGCAACAAGGCCGCCGCTGTGAAGGCTTACGACAACGACGACAACGGCAAGATCGACACCGTCGTTTACGTCCCCTTCACCGCCGCCAAGGTGACCTACGTGGGCGAGAAGTCCTTCAACACCGATGTTAACACCAATGTTAAGTTTGAGGACGTGAACGCTTACGACGACATGGCCAAGAACGACTATGTCATCAAGAGCGACGCCGCCAACACCGTGGATGACACCGATACTTATGTCCTGGCTGAGACGGTCGAGGGCAAGATCGAGGCCACCAAGAGCGACTCCGTCCGCATTGACGGCACCTGGTACAACTATGTTACCACCACTCCCGACACCGATCTGGCTCTGGACAGCACCGTGAAGGCTGCTGTGCTCAACGGCTACATCGGGAAGTCTGAGGTTGTCACTGCCAGCCACGAGCTGCAGGACTACGCCGTAATTGTGAAGACCGACGAGGATGTCAACGGCTATGTTGCCAAGCTGCTCTTTGCCGACGGCACCACCAAGGTGGTTACCACCGATAAGGACTACGGTAGCGCTGGCGAGAACTACGGTAACGCTCTGGTGACTTACGAGGTCAAAAGGGCGAGTACGTCCTGACCAAGGCCAAGACCAACTCCGGCGACGCCGACAAGGCTGGCTTTGACCTGATTGTGACTGGCAAGTATGTCAACAGCTCTGGCAAGGGCAAGATCGGCGGCGAGAGCATCGCGGACGACGCCGTGATCTTTGTGAAGGATAGCGCGGGCAAGTTCTCTACTATGGCCGGTTCCGACTTTGCCAAGTACAGCACTACCTCTGTGGTGGACCAGAATATCACTGCTTACGCTAACAAGGACAACTCCACCGGTTACAACAGCATTGTCCTGGCTTACGTAGAGCTGAACGCGAAGGTTAACTCCATCACCAGCAACTACGGCTATGTGACCAGCGCCGTGTCCACCACCAAGAACAATGACGGCGAGACCGTGTCTTCCTTCACCTTCTGGGATGGCGCCACCGAGCACAAGGACATCATGACCGACGAGAAGGTTTCCTGTCCAAGGGCGACATCTTCACCTACGAGGAGAACAAGGACGGCAGCTACACTGTCACCGAGGTCGACAACCTGCTGCGTACCGCCATCATTGCCTACAACGAGAAGAACGGCGATATCCGCTTCACCGACGCTTCTCTGAGCGACAAGGGCAGCAATGTCAACGCTGAGATCACCAAAGATACCGTTATCATCGGCATCAACAGCGATGACAAGGCCGGCGTTGAGGGCGTGGTGCCCACTATCGCCATCGAGACTGATAAGTCCGGTGTTTACCAGGCCAACGCCTACTATGTGATGGGCGCCGGCGACGAGGTGAAGCTGCTGGTGGTTGACACCTACGGCAACATCCCCGCGGTTGACAGCGTAACTACTGTTACCGACGAGAGCAATCTCGGTACTGCTCTGAAGCAGTACACGGATGTGACCTTTGAGGGTAATGCTACTATTTCCAGCAAGCTGGAGATCCCCGCTGGTGCCACCCTGAACGTCAAGGGTGATCTGACCGCAAATGCTGCTATCGTTGGCAACGGCACCCTGAATGTGACTGGCAATATCAGCGACACCAGCAAGGTCAGCACTCAGCTTGAGTCCACCAAGACCGGCGAAACTGTTTCCGTGTCCGGCGGTGTGGTTCTCGGCGACGTGACCGGCAATGTCGGCTCCGGTAGCGCTCTGTACTCCGGCGATCAGGTTAAGGGCAAGGTTATCGTTCAGATTACCGTTCCTGCGGATGCGGTGACTGACGGCACCTCTAAGATTAAGTTTGACGGTTCCGAGCCCTCTACCCCCACGCTGACCAATCGTAGCGACATTTATCTGGCTATCGATATGAGCCAGTCTGGCCAGAAGGTTATCACCATTGACAAGGACGGCGATTGGAGCTCTACTACTAACGATGTGTATACCCTCACCGTGAAGTGGTAATCTAACTGCAATCGGCTTATTACGAAGAGAGCCGCCCCGATTGGGGGCGGCTCTTTTTGTTAGTGGAAGGCTATATAGTAGTAGCTCATTCCGGATCGGTTTGCGTCCGCGTAGAATCTGCCCTCTATCAGGTCGCCGCGGGCCACCCGTATTCCGCTGCTGGTGATCTCCACCAGGTTTCCGTCCCGCATGGTGACCGGCGCTCCTTGCAGCGCCAGACCGCCATAGGTATACATGTCGGACTGCATTGCGCCGTCCTGCCTTACCACAAAGACTGCCCGGGGCGATACCCCCAGCGAAATATCCGGCTTCGGGCCATCCCTGTATAGCTTCCACTTAGAATCTCAGGCTTTAAGGCCAGTGCTTTATCCAGCACACGGAAATCCTCGTTGAAATCCGTGCGCAGGAAATTGTCCTCCGGCTCCCACTGGTGCAGGTGATAGTGTTCGGTATAAGCTGCCATTTTCATTCCTCCCGCAGGGGCCGGGCAGCGCCTTTGCTGTACTGGAAAACGCGGCCCCTGCGGACCCCGCGTCCGGCTGTCTACCGGACGCGGGATGGCCTTGCCTGCGGAGGGGTAATATAGATGGCAAACTATACAGCGCACTATCACCTGCACCAGTGGGAACCGGAGGACAGCTTTTACGGAGAGACTTCAACGAGGATTTTCAGAAAATTGACGCGGGCCTCGCCGGACGGGGAGATTGCAGCCTTCTGTTCGGCTCTTATGTGGGTACGGGAACTTGCGGCCCGTCCGAGCCTACCGTACTTACACTGGGGATTCCAGCCAAGGCGCTTTGGGTAAGCTGCGGTTCACGCCACGCTGTCTTTCTGAGGGGAACACGCAGGCGGTTAATTTCAGCACCAGCGATGGAGAGCTGCTTGAGGTGGAGTGGACTCAAGACGGCCTGAGCTGGAAGCTGGGGGGAGGACTTTACAATCACGACTACCAGCAGCTCAATGAGGCTGGAACCATCTATTATTACGCGGCGCTATATCAAGAAAGCAAGAAGGCCCCGGGAAATATCCGGGGCCTCCTTGCTTCTTGGGGTTTGGTGATCAGAACTCAGCGGATAGTGAAGGTACCCTCCACAAGAGTACCATCCCCGGTGCTCTTGATAGACCAGGTGTACTTACCGGAGGTCAGGGGCTCAGTCTTCATGGAACCATCACCAGCATTGATCAGGGTTTTCGCCAATTACCTGAACATAGAAGTAGTGGGGGCCGACCGAGCCGATATCATTAACCGTCTCAGTGTAAACGGTGCCCTTGGAACCCTTAATGGTCAGGATAACTTTGTCGTTCGCAGTCTTGGTGCGGAACACAAAGTACATATTCTCGTTGGCCTCGCCGTGAACATCACTGGCAATGTCGTTGGGAGTGGACTCCAGAACATAGGCGCCGTTGTCCAGGAAAAGCAGCTCGTTCTTGGAGGCAATGTTTTCGGTGGTCACGTCGCCGGCGATCTCAGCCTTGTCGTTGCCGGAGGAGGTGGTGGAGCCGTAGAAGATGGTGACGATCTCGCCGTTCTTCACGATGGCGGTAACCGTCATGCCCTTCTCCACATCACTCAGAGAGCCAGTCTCGATCTTCTTGCCCTTGGTGACGGCATAGACCTCGACATCGTCGGAAACAGCGTAGCTCTTGCCGCCCAGGTCGATGATACCATCCTCGGCCTCAGCCTTGACCTCCACGCCGGGAAGCTGATAGGTATCATCGGTAGTGACCTTGCTGTACTCCTCACAGGCGGAGGCGTCCAGAATCTCGTTCTCAGCATCCGCATAGGCGATAACGTTCAGCAGAATATCGGTCTTCAGGACATTGCCGCTGGGATAGCTGTCCTTCAGCTCCTCATCCATCTTGACAGTGGTGATCTCGCCGTTGACAACAGCCTTGTACTCGTAGTAGGTGTTGTCGCTGTCCTTCACCTTGGTGCCGGCCTTGGAGCTGAGGACATACACGATGTCGTCAGAGCTCGCGGACACATCGGAGATGAAGACCATGGTAGCCACAGTGCTACCGCCTTGCAGTAGTAAACAAAGTTGCCGCTGTTGTCCTTCAGGTCGGGAACATTGGCATAGCCGGTGTAGGACTTATAGGTGGCCTTGCTGCCGGTGCCGGTCTGCACCAGGAAGACGGTCTTGCTGTTGGCGTAGACAGTCTTAGTGTCCAGAGTCATGGCGGACTCGCCCTTGTTGATCTCGACCTTCTTGTTCTCGGCCAGACCAGAAGTGCTGACGCCCTTGATGGTGTAGATGTCCTTGGAGTTCTTGCTGTACTCTACGATGTAGCCCCGCATGTTTTCAGAGCGGTTTCCTTTGCACTAAAGTTACTGCCGCTCAGACAGTCCTCATCGACCTCGGCCTCGACCACGGTGCCGTCGGCCAGCAGAAGCTTGGCATAGTAGGAGCTCTCGTCGTCATAGCGGCCCTCATCGGCACCGGTGTTCACGACGTAGGCGTAGTCGCTGGAGGCCTTGGATACGTCGACCTTAATGACATAGCCATAGGAATCCAGGTACAGGTCCAGCACGCTGTCGACCTTGACATCACCCTTATTGGACATCTTCGCGCTGTACTTGTAGGTCTCGCCGTCAGCCACGAAGCTGGAATCGCCGGTGGTCTTGGTGACCTCGACGCCTCAACCACCTCGGCCAGGGTCATGGTCTGGATCTCACCATCAGCCATGGTATAGAGAACCACGTCGTCCTTCTCGAAGGACTCAGTCTCAAACTTCTTGCCGTCCACGGTGACATAGCGGTCATCGCCGTCCTTCGCGGCGGTAACCTTGGAGATCTCGCCCACGTAGGTGTTGATGACCACCAGGGTCACGTTGTCGTCGTTGTCCACAAAAGCCTCGACCAGAACGCCGTTGCCGCCGAGCTCGTCGTCGCTGTTGCCCTTCTCGATGGTGAAGGTGCCATTGGCCTTGCCGTCCTCGGTCACATCCACAGTAGTGGTCTTATCCAGGCCCAGGTCGGAGTACAGGGTCTTGGAGCTGACCTTCTCGGAGTAAGAGGCGGCGGTGGAAGCATAGGTGCCGATCTCCTTGGTGCCGTTCTTCCACTGGTCGGAGGGACGGCCGAAATCGTCGTGGTTATTGCTGTTCAGGGTCAGGTCAGAGAAGTACTTCTCGCAGAACTGCTGCACCTCGTCCTTGTCGCCCTTCACGGTGCGGTAATCATCGGTCGTGCTGTTGGCGACCTTCACGGGGGCGGAAGCACCCACGATAACCTGCATGCCGTCGGAGCCGATGACAGTGGTGCCCTTGTTGGTGTAGTACACAGTGTCGGCGGTCAGGGTCTGGAACGCCATCTGGGCGGCCTGCTCACGGGTCATGGCGTCGGCCAGCACGATGCCCTTGGGGCGATGCCCGCGTTCACCGCGTCGGCGGCCACGTTGATGGCCCAGTCGTTGCCCACATAGTTGGCAACCTTCGCGTCATAACCCAGGGCCACCAGCATCATCTTCGCAAAGGCCAGGCCGGTCAGCTCGCCCTCGGGGTCGAAGTTGCCGTTGCCGGTGCCCGCCAGGATGCCCTGCTGCACGCAGTAGCCGATGTAGCCCGCGGACCAGCGGTTGGCGGCCACGTCCTTGAAGGTGGTGGAGTTGGTGCTCAGCTTATTGGCGTCCTCCTCGCCCAGGAGCATGACAGCCACGATCTTGGCGGCCTGCTCACGGGTCAGGATGCCGGTGGGGTTGAAGGCGCCCTTGTCGGTGCCCTCGAACACACCGATGGCGGTCATCACATCAACCGCCTCAGTGTTGGTGATTTCAGCAGAGTCGTTGAAATCACTGCTCACAGCGCTGGCGGAGACGACCATCATGCCCACAATCAGGGCCATGGCCATTACCAGGCTGAGAGTCCGCTTGAGGTTTCTCATTTGGATTTCCTCCTTCTGAATTTTGAGCCAGAGGGGCGTATGACTCCCTTGCCTCTGTACGCATGATAAAGCATCTTTCGCAAAAGGTCAACACCTCCGGCGCATTTGTAACAAAGCTGTAAAACAACGCCCGTTCCCTGCCAAACCGACCAGAACCGGCCGTTTCCCTCTTTGTATTATAAGGTATCGCAGCCCCGGAGGACATCCGCGTCCCCCCGGGGGCTGTTTTTGCCCCGGCTCGCCCGCCCACAACACCCGGCATCCGTAGGGGCGGCCTTTATGGCCGCCCGCGGGCGGGGACAAGCCCCGCCCCTACGTGATGCGCCTTTGCAGGCCGCCGGGCAGATCGCGGGCGGACAAGCCCCGCCCCTACGTCCAAGCGACGCAAGACAGCCCGCCGGAAACGAAATCCCGGATGTGGGCGGCAAAACAGTTTTGGAAACTGCGGAAACTTTTGGGCGTTTTTTCGTCTAATAGATAGCCGCGGCAAATTTAAGGTTTCCTTAAGAACTTGTCACTGCTTTGTAATGCCAAGCCCCGCGGCTTGTGGTACAATGGTAAATGTAATCCAATCGCCAATCTTTAGGGAGGAACAGACATGACCGAACAGCAGACCCCAGTGATGACCCCGCCGGCCGCGCCCCCGGCCGCCCCCACTGGGCCGAAGAAGAAACGCAAGGGCCGGGGCAAGACGATCGCGGGAATTCTCATTGTCGCCGCCATCGCCATCGCGCTCGTCGTGCTGGTGTGGTACTTTGTATTCCGGGAGGACGGCTCCAAGGGCGAGGTCATGACCGACTTCGTCACCCGGGGCTCCATCCAGTCCATGGTGGAGGGCAGCGGCACCACCAAAGCCAAGGACTCCGCCACCGTCACGCCCGGCTCGGGCACCATTCTGGAGCTCTTCGTCCAGGAGGGCGACCAGGTGACCGCGGGCCAGCAGCTCTACCGTATGGACGACACCACCGCACGCGACGCGGTGACCGAGGCCCAGAAGTCGGTGGACAACTGCAACAAGGAGCTCCAGGCCGTCTATGACAAGATCGCGGAGCTGAGCATTACCGCCCCCACGCGGGCAACCTGAGGGAGGGTGCCGATCTCAAGGTGGGCGACACCGTCAACGAGGGCGACACCATCGCCACCCTGGTCAACGACACCAAGCTGCGCCTCTCCTGTACTACAGCTACGCCTATGAGGGTGACATCAAGGTGGGGCAGACCGCGCAGATCTCCATCCCCGCCATCATGGCGCCCGTCACCGGCAAGGTGGAGCAGATCAACAAGGTGCGCTTTGTCTCCCCCGAGGGCGCCACCCACTTCGAGGTGGTGCTGGTGCTGGACAACCCCGGCACCCTCGCCGAGGGGATGGACGCCTCCGCCGGCCTCACCGCCGCCTACGGCACCCCCATCTACCCCTACCAGAACGGAAAGCTGGAGTACTACGAGTCCACCAAGATCACCGCCAAGGCCACCGGCCCGGTGGAGCGCGTCAGCCTGCTGAACTACGGCGACGTGAAGGCCGGGCAGCTCCTGGTGCAGTTGGGCGCCAAGAACACCGACGAGGAGATCGCCTCCAAGGAGAACGCCCTCAAGGCCGCCCAGGAGAAGCTGGAGGAGGCCACCAAGGAGCTGGAGAAGTACAACGCCGTCGCCACCATTGACGGCACGGTTCTCCAGTGCAGCCTGACCGAGGGCCAGGAGGTGTCCAGCGGCCAGGGCATCACCATCGCCGACACCTCCCAGATGATCATCGAAATCCAGGTGGACGAGCGCAACGCCCGCTACATCAAGGCCGGTATGATGGTGGACATCAACCAGTACGGCACGCCCTACGTGGGCATCGTGGAGAGCGTATCCATGACCGCCTCCGGCGAGAACGGCGTGGCCTCCATTCCCGCCGTCGTCACCGTGGACAACTACGACGGCAGCATGATCCCCGGTACTTACGCCGAATACTCCTTCGTGGCCAGCGAGTCGGAGGACTGCCTCACCGTCCCCGTCCAGGCCGTCAAGTATGTCAGCTTCGCCAACGTCCAGCTCCCCGAAACCCTGGATGCCGATCCCTCCGCCGGAATGGATGACGGTATGATGGATGACGGCATGATGGACGACGGCATGGTGGACGGCGGCATGATGGACGACGGCATGGTGGACGGCGGCGTGGAAGCTCTGCCCCAGTCCTACTCCGGCGGCGCTTTTGCTGATCCCTTGGTATGGTCGCGGTGCCGATGCCCGGCGGCGGCGTCATCGTGGACGGCGGCTCCATGGGCGGCTCCTCCGGCGGCGCCAGCGACGACAGCACCGGCTCATCGTGGGTCAAGTCCAAGGAGGCCCCGCCAACGCCATTCTGGAGCCCGACCCCACCTGGGACTGCCCCGAGGGCTTCTGGGCCGTGCCCGTCGAGGTCGGCCTGTCCGATAATTCCAAGGTGGAAATCACCCGCGGCCTGGCGGAAGGCCAGGAGGTCTTTATCGGCTACCAGAACCCCGACGAAATGTACTATTAAAGAGGGCCCCGGTATGCTCATTGATGTAAAACCTCTTTAAAATCTACCACGAGGGGAGGAGAGCGAGGTTCGCGCACTGGACCCTCTCCGTGGACCGGGGAGAATTCCTGGCCATCATCGGCCAGTCCGGCTCCGGCAAGTCCACCCTCATGAATATCCTGGGCTGCCTGGACATCCCCACCTACGGGGACTACCACCTGGACGGCGTGGACGTCACTGAGCTGTCCGACCGGCAGCTCGCCCACATCCGCAACAAGCAGATCGGCTTCATCTTCCAGGGCTTCAACCTCATCCCCGCCCTCAACGCCTGGGAGAATGTGGAGCTGCCCTCATCTACCAGGGCGTGCCCGCCTCCAAGCGGGCCGACCGGGTGGAGGCCGCCCTGGAGCGGGTGGGTCTGGCCGAGCGCGCCGGGCACAAGCCCACCGAGATGTCCGGCGGCCAGCAGCAGCGCGTGGCCATCGCCCGCGCCATCGCCACCCAGCCCCCCATCATCATGGCCGACGAGCCCACCGGCGCCCTGGACTCCCGCACCGGCAAGCACGTGCTGGAGATCCTCCACGGCCTGCACGACGACGGCTCCACCATCATCCTCATCACCCACGACAACGGCATCGCCGCCACCGCCGAGCGCGTCGTGCGCATCTCCGACGGGCATATCATCTACGACGGCGACAGAGAGGGGGCCTTCCTGTGAACCTGACCCAAGCCTTCAAGATCGCGGTCAAATCTATCGTCGCGAAAAGGCCCGCTCCGCCCTGACCATGCTGCGTCATCATCGGCCTGGCCGCCGTCATCATCCTGGTCTCCTACGCCGAGGGCCAGAACCGCCAGATGCGGGAGTACTACGAGAGCCTGGGCAACAACGTGGTCAACATCAATGCCTACAGCCCCTCCGGGCGGGATCTGACCAAGACCATCCGGGACTACTGCATGGAGGATCTCGACGACTACATTCTGGGCCTCACCCCCACCGTGGACTACTACGACCAGACCATTCTGAAGTACGGCCAAGTCCATGGACAGCAATAACAGCAACTGGGACGAATCCCCCCGGCTCGTCATGGGCAACCAGGACTACTCCCTCTGCAACAACTTCACCATCGCCCGGGGCCGGGACATCTCCTTCCTGGACGTGGAAAACTACAGCCAGGTCTGTGTCCTCGGCTCCAAAATCGCCGACACCCTCTTCAACTACATTGACCCCGTGGGTAAGGAGATCACCATCAACGGCATCCCCTTCACCGTTGTCGGCGTCTTTGAGGAGAAGGACCCCAACAACATGTCCGGTATGGACCGCTATGTGCTCATTCCTATACCGTGAACCGCATCATCAGCGGCAAAACCGAAATTGGAAGTTTTGTGGCAAAGGCCAAGGACTCCGCCACGACCACCAAGGCCGTCTCCCTGCTCCAGGGCTACCTGGACAGCCTGCTGGGCCCGAATGAGGGCAATGTCTCCACCCCCAATACCTGGCAGGAGCAGAGCGAGGAGCAGGACAAGATGCAGCAGCGCTTCCTGGGCGGCATTGCCGCCATCTCCTGGCCGTCGGCGGCATCGGCATTATGAACATCATGCTGGTCACCGTCACCGAGCGCACCCGGGAGATCGGTATCCGCAAGGCCATCGGTGCCGAGCGCAAGAGCATCATCGCCCAGTTCCTAATCGAAGCCTGCATGATCTGCGGCATCGGCGGCCTGTTCGGTATCGCCGCGGGCTACATCGGCACCTTGATCGTGGGCAAATTGTCCTTTAAAATGATTCTATGGCCCAGCCCGGGCGTTGCCGTCGGCTCCTTCTTCATTTCCGTGGCCCTGGGCGTCATCTTCGGCCTGTACCCTGCCATCAAGGCCTCCGGCCTCCAGCCGGTGGATGCCCTGCGGGCCGATTAAAGGAGAGAGAATATGAGATTAAAACGACTGATTTCCTGCCTTCTGTCCGCTGCGCTGCTGGCCGGGCTGCTGGTATTTCCTCCCGCTTCGGCGTCCGGCTCGGGCGGCTTCTCCGACATCAGCGATTCCACTGTCGCCGACGCCGCGGAGATGCTCCGCCTGTTGGGCGTGGTGGACGGCACCGGCGGCGGCTTCAACCCCGGCGGCACCCTGAGCCGGGCCGAGTTCTGCAAAATGACCGTGGAGATCATGGGCCGCGGCGCTGAGGAGCCCGCCCAGCGCAACCGCACCATCTTCACCGATGTGGGCCCCACCTACTGGGCCAGGGGCTACGTGAACCTGGCCTCCTCCATCACCATCGGCGGCACCGCTGGTGAGAATGGCGGCACCACTGGCGGTACACGCCTGATTATGGGCGTGGGCGACGGTACCTTCCGCCCCAACCAGGCCATCACCTACGGCGAGGCCGTCACCATCCTCATGCGGGTGCTGGGCTATGGAAGCGCCGATGTGGCCACCGGCTCCAACTGGTATGACGGCTATGTGGCCGTGGCCCAGTCCTCAGGGCTGGCCGACGGCCTGAGCCTGGGCGGCGCGGCCACCCTCACCCGCGGGCAGGCGGCGATTCTGTTCTATAACCTGCTCTTTACTGAGCCTAAGGACAGCGACCAGGTGTACCTGACCACCCTGGGCGGCTCCCTGGAGGACAACGTGGTGGTTCTCTCCACCGACGCCACTGCCGACGACGGCACCACCGGCTCGGTGCTCACCACCTCCGGCACCTATAAGACCGACCGCGTCTCCTTCCCCGGCGAGCTCAACGGTACCCGCGGCCAGCTCGTTCTGGATAAGAACAAGAAACTGCTGGCCGTCCTCCCCGAGGAGGGCAGCACCTTCCGCTCCGTCACCGTCATGGGCAGCCCGGAGGCCAACGCCATTCCTGTGTTGGGCGACGAAACCATCTCCGTCACGCTGGAGACCCCGGTCTATACCAGCGACGAGCAGGCCGCCAGCACCTACGAGAAGATCTGGACCAGCCTGCGCTCCGGCGCCAGCCTGCGTCTGTGCTTCAACAGCTCCGGTAAGCTGGAATACATCTATATGCCCTCCAAGACCGCCAGCGTCAGCGACGACAACGTGCTGGTGGCCAAGAACAAACCCACCGGCTCCAACAACCTTCGCCTCCCTGTCCGGCGGCAAGACCCGGCCCAGATCTACAAGAACGGCATCCCCGCCGAGCTCAGCGACCTGCGCCAGTATGACGTGGGGACCTACGACAAGTCCTCCGATACCCTGTTTGTCTCCGATCTGAAGCTCAGCGGCCTGTATGAGAACGCTTACCCCAACGCCGCCGCTCCTCCACCGTCACCGTAATGGGCGCTAAGCTCACCGTACTGCCCAGCGCACAGGCGGATCTTGCTGCATTCAAGGTGGGCGACAAGGTTACCCTGCTGCTCACCACCACCGGCCAGGTGGCGGGGGCTGTCTCTCCCGATGGCCAAGTCCAACGCCGTCGGCGTGGCCGAGGTGAAGGGTACCACGGCGACCATCAAGTTGCTGGACGGCATCCTCACCCTAGAGGGCAAGACCACTTACAGCGAAGCCGCCGCCGCCAAGCTCAACGGCTGCCTGGTGACGGTATCCTCCTATAAGCGTGACTATCTGACCCTGAGCAAGGTAAATGGAAGTGCCTCCACCGCGCTGAACCTGACCACCAACCGCATGGGCACTAAGGAGCTCTCCGCTGGCCCGCTTCTTTGAGCAGGTAAGCAACGGCAGGCTGGTGGAGATTGACCGCAGCGACATTACCATCACCAGCATCCCGGCCAACAAGATTACCTATGTGGGCTATGACTGGGCCGGCCGCGTGGATAAGCTGGTGCTTAACGATGTTACCGGCGACTGCTACGACTACGGCATGATTTATTACCGTGCCGCAGGCTACGAGGAGAGCAAGGACGACGGAAGTGAGGGCAGCTATCAGAACGGTGAGATCCGGGTCACCAACGGCAGCGGTGAGCACACCTATGTAGTCGGCTCTGTGGACGGCGCCAAGACCAACCGCATGGGCGGCGTCGCCGGCTCTCTGGACCAGTTGGACGGCAAGAATCGCATGGCCGCGTTTATGCCGCTGAACGAGGCCACGGGCATCCGCCGCGCCCAATTCGATACCGACGCCATGCTTCTGACCACCAACTCCATGGTGATCCCCATTTCCGACAAGGTTGAGTGCTACAATAAGACTACTGGAGATTGGTTTAAGCCCGGCGAGGATGGCGACCACAAGGCTGCGCTGAATCTGGCACTGGCCTTCTCCGACGATATCACCGTCTACTATGACCGCTCTCCCGAGGAGGGCGGCAAGGTCCGCATCGTCGTTGTGGAATGAGTTTTGTTCTACCAAAAGTCTACCAGAAACGCCTTGGAACCCTTTGGGTTCCAAGGCGTTTTCACTTTTCCCGCTCCCGTATTGTCTACCAAACGTCTACCATAGTAACCTTTTGATTCTGTTTCCCCGCCTTTATATCCCTATCCCCGAAATGTGCATTGTTTCCTCCCTGAAAGTCATACGCCCCTCTGGCTCAAAATTCAGAAGGAGGAAATCCAAATGAGAAACCTCAAGCGGGCTCTCAGCCTGGCTCTGGCTGCGATCATGCTCATCGGCATGATGGTTGTCTCCGCCAGCGCTACGGGCCTCGACGACTTTTCCGACAAGGACAAAGTCGTCAACAAGGATGCCGTTTCCATGCTCACTACTTTGGGCGTGATCAACGGCAAGGAAGACGGGTCTTACTTTGACCCCACCGGCAACGTGACCCGTGCCGAGATGGCGAAGATGATCGCCACCGTCCTGAATCAGGGCCGATGTGGACGGCCTGTATGTCGGGATGAACACCGGCCTGACCGACGTGAAGGGCCACTGGGCTGAGAGCTACATCAACTACTGCTACAGCCTGGGCATCATCGCCGGCCGCGGCAACGGCAAGTTTGACCCCGCCGCTACCGTTACCGGCAACGAGGCCGCCAAGATGCTGCTGGTGGCCGCCGGCTACGACGCGCAGCTCGAGGGCCTGACCGGTGCCGACTGGGCCATCAAGACCGCCTCTCTGGCCTCTACCCTGGGCATCTTTGACAACCTGAGTGTAGCTACCTCTGATCCTCTGACCCGCGACAACGCGGCGCTGCTGATCTACAACGCTCTGGACATCGAGATGATTCAGAAGTACGAGAACGGCTATGCCATCGCCTTCACCGACCACCGCACCCTGCTGAGCGCCAAGTACGGTGTTTACAAGATTGAGGGCGTGGTTGTCTCCAACGAGGAGGCCGCGCTGAACAACACCGACAGCGACTTTGCCTCCGCCAAGGGCAAGACCACCATGGAGAACGTGAAGGTCTACGCCTCCACTACCTCCAACACCACCACCGGCGAGTACGAAGAGGTGAAGGGCCAGGTCGTGTTCAACGTGTCCACCACTGCCGACATGCTGGGCAAGACCGTGACCATGTACGCCAAGAAGACCACCGTTCTCTCCAACTCCACCGTGCTGGGCGTGTACCTCGATGATGCCAGCAACGTGGTCAAGACCACCGCTGACACGCAGGACACCATGAAGGACTTCCTGAAGGGCACCGGCCTGTCCACCGACAAGGACACCGCCTACTATGTCAACTACGGTGTGATGGACAGCGAGGCCGACGCCACTAAGGCGCTGGGCTTTGACGCCAAGACCGGCCGCTTCACCAACGTCAACGGCAAGACCAATGCCTACGGCGTGGAGATGACCGCCATCGACAACGACGGCGACGGTATTGTTGAGTACGTCCTGTACCTGCAGGAGACTCTGACCCAGGTCATCGCCAAGAGCGACTCCAAGGAGACCACCACTCTGAACGCCTTCAACAAGAACAAGGCCATCGACAACGAGAACATCGTGACCGACGCCAACCTGTCTGAGGGCGATCTGGTTCTGGTTGCCTCTTACGGCGGCAAGTACCATGTCTCCACCCCCAACGTTGTGACCGGCCAGATGGAGTCCTACTCCTCCAGCAAGACCAAGGAGCAGACCATCACCGTGGGCGGCACCGAGTACCACCCCTCTTACATCCTGTTTGCGGCGGATGCGGCCGACAACACCTACGAGTTCAACGTGCTGGACTGCGGCACCAAGGACGGCGTGGACTTTGACATCGACTACGACTTCATCCTCGACTCCAATGACAACGTGATCGCTTACCGTCCCTCCTCCAAGGGCGTGGGCGACTATGCCCTGATCCTGGATTCCGGCTACGATCCGGGCCGCACCAACTCCAACCCCACCGGCGAAGTGAAGGTTCTGCTGGCCGATGGCACCGAAAAGCTTTACACCCTGAACTTCGATGCCTCCGCGCAGAACGTGGGCGAGCAGCTCTTCCCCAAGCTGACCTCCTCTCAGCAGAAGGACAACGGCATTGAGGAGCTGAAGGGCTTCCTGGGCTCCTCCGTTCAGGACAACACCACCACCAAGCCCGATGGTACGCTGCCCTCCGGCGGTAAGGTTCACTACTCCAGCAAGCAGCACCAGTCCGGTTTCGCTGCCGGCTATGTCATTGAGTACAGCCTCAACGACAAGGACGTTCTGACCATCAAGTCCATCGTGGGCGACAACCATGCCAACGCGGATGACCACTACAGCCCCGCCAACGTGAAGAGCACCCTTGCCGCCGACTATGATACCGGCGCTGCCCGCATCAAGTACGGCACCAGCAGTCAGGTGGCCGTGGACAAGAACACCGTGGCCTTCTACTTCACGACCGTGAACGGCGAGGACAAGTACGGCGTGGCCATCGGCTACGACAAGATGTCTAACGTAGACAAGAACACCGCTTTTGTGGCCCAGACCACCAAGGCCAATCTGACCGACGTGGTTCTGTTCGACGCTGAGGGCGTGGCCGCCGAGAAGGACTACGCCTATGTCCTGGGCCGCACCAGCAGCTCCTCCGGCTATGTGACCCTGAACGTGCTTCTGATGGACGGCACCGCCTCCACCCTGAAGCTCACCAAATCCGACTACGACTCCCTGTTCAAGGGCAACAGCGACTTTGAGACTGCCTATGCCTACACCGTGAACGGCGAGGGCGTGGCGGATCTGACTGCCCCCGGCAGCAGCGGCACCCACGTTCTGACCGGCTATGCCGTGAAGCTCAACGACGGCACCGTGGCTGTCTACAGCGACAAGAAGCTCACCAAGCTGGTTGACAGCTACTCCTACGACAAGAATATCTGGAACGTGGAGGACGTGTCCGCTGGCACCAACGCTCCCGCCGGCGCTTTCTCCACCGGCGTTGCGAAGGAGACTGTCCTGGTTCTGGATGCCGACGAGAACACGGTCCGCGCCGCGTACATCAAGAGCGTCCTGGACGGCACTGAGGTGCCGGATCACGGTACCGGCTCCCTGTCCGACGGTGTGATCTCCACCAGCAACGAGACCATGATCAGCGACATCAGCAACCAGACCATCACCCTGACCAACGACATGGCTGCCAGCACCTCCGGCAGTGTCACCACCGCCCAGAACAAACTGACCGCCGACGTTCTGGTCAACGCCCTGCAGGGCAATGTGAAGGGCGTCTACGAAGAGGTGTTCGGCACCTACAAGCTGGTTGCCACTAACCCTATCCCATTGTGACCAGCGCCATGTATGTCGGCGTCGACACCAACAAGGGCATGGTCTACTACAAGATCGCCTTTGCCAACCCCAAGGCCCCTGTGATCACCACCGACCTGACCACCACTGCCGTCACCGGCACGGAGCTGAAGGTCGTGGCTAACGCCCCCGACAAGGGCGCCCTGTCCTACGAGTGGCACAAGGTGTCCGGCAACAACGATTCCGTGGTTGGCTCCAACAGCGCCACCTATACGGCCAACGACGCCGGTGAGTACTACGTGGTCGTCACCAATACCCGCAACAGCCTGACCGCTACCACCAAGAGCGCCACCTGCAACGTTGGCACCAAGGTGGATGCCGCGAAGCCCACGTTTGACACTGATCTGAAGTCCAGCGGCTATGTCGGTGACAAGCTGACAGTCAAGGCCAGCGTGACCGACAAGGGCACTGTGTCCTACCAGTGGTATAAGGACGGCATGCCCTCTCCGGTGAGACTGGCGAGTCCTACACCCCACCGAGGCTGGGAAGTACTATGTCGTCGCCACCAACACCAATAACGATGTGAATGGCAATAAGACCAACCAGGAGAAGAGCAAGGAGTGCACTGTGAGCGTCAAGATTGGCGCGGCTGATATGAACCTTTCCATTACCGCTCCGACGAACGGTGCCACCATTGCCGATGCTGCTCTGACGGACAGCGCTTCTAGCAGCAAGGTCGAGATTGGTACTCCTACTTGGGAAAAGAGTGATGACGGAAGTTCCGGCTGGACCAGTGCAACCGGAACCTTTGAGCAGAAGTTCTATCGTGCCACCGTCACACTTACCGCTAAGGAGGGATTTGCTTTTGGCGAGTCGGGCGATTATAGCAGCCTGACTGTTGCCAATGGCAAGGCCACGTCGGCCACTGTCTCTGATGGCAGCCTGAAGCTGGTTATTACTTTTGATCAGGTTCAGTAATCTCCCTATATTTTAAAAAGTTCCCGGGCCATTGGCCCGGGAACTTTTTATGGTATCTGGCCCTCCAGAAACGCCAGATATGGATAGGTCTTTCCCGACTCGTTGATCCGGTCGATCGCCCCATCTTCATGGACTACCCGAAACCCCTGCTGGATAATCTCAATCGCACCTGCCGCCGTCTGCCGGCTTGCCAGCAGCAGCCCGGAGCGGCCCGGAAGCAGCACAGCCGAGGGCCGGAACCCCAGCGGGATACTCTGACTCGTCCCATTTCCCAGGAACGCGCCGCAAGAAAGCTTTGCCTTTTCCGCCGCTGCGGCGGCCAACTCCGCCCGGTCGGCCTGTCCCAGCTTTTCCTGGAGTGCGGCCGCAATCCTTCGGAAGTCCTCATTAAAATCCGTCCGCAGGAAGCTATCCTCCGGCTCCCACTGGTGCAGGTGGTAATATTCCGTATAATTTGCCATATTCGTCCCATCTCCTCCCGGCACAGACAAATCCCCTGCGTCCGGCACACAGCCGAACGCGAGGGCTTTGTCCTGCCGGATGGCCCGCGGGCGGGTGTGGGCACCCGCCCCTACATACAAGCGCCACGAGACACCCCACCAGAAACGGAACCCCGAAATGTAGGGGCGGCCTTTATGGCCGCCCGCGGGACAAGCCCCGCCCCTACAGATAAGCGCCACAAGACACCCCATCGGAAACAGAACCCGGAATGTAGGGCGGCCTTTATTGCCGCGGCGGGGACAAGCCCCCCCTACAGATAAGCGCCACAAGACACCCCATCGGAAACAGAACCCCGGAAATGTAGGGGCGGCCTTTATGGCCGCCCGCGGGCGGGGACAAGCCCCGCCCCTACGGATCATTCCGGCCGGGCGGCGGCTGGCTCCCGGCGTTGCCGGGGAGCCCCCTGTTTATACAAACTCGTAGTCGGCGAACTTGTCCTCGCCCTGCTGGTTATCCTTGGTTTCCCCCACGAAGGTGCCCATCACGTGGCACTCCGGGCAGAAGCCGAACTCCTCGTCGGCGCTTCCCTCCAGCTCATAGCGGTATTTCTTGCCGCACTGAGGGCACTCATAGAAAAGTAATAGGTTCCCCAGGTCATGTTGTTTCTCCTTCCTGTTTCCCGGCCGCTGCGGCCTCCAGCTCCGCCCGGCGTGCAGCCCGGGCGGCCAGAGTCTCCTCCAGGGTCTTTTCGGGCGCGCGTTCATCTCCGTCCGCCACCGGGCCAGCCAGCCCCGCAGCTCCTCCAGCCCCTCCTCACTGAGGGGAAATTCCTGTCTCCTCCACTGTGCTGTCCTGATAGCGCCAGGGGCCCTCCCACACCTCGGCAGTGAGCCTGGGGCTCTCCCCTGTATCGGGCACCACCTTGTAGCGCAGGGCCCCGCCGCTGGCTGTCCAGAAGTTGCCGTTTTCAAAGTGGGACAGCACCGGCAGGAACAGTTCCTCGTCCATGTGTTCAGCTCCTTATCCATGAAAGCGTGGTATCTCAAATGATACCACGCTTTTGTCCGATTTTCAATTCTTCAATTCTCGCTGTAGCGGGCCAGGAACTGGCGGGTGCGCTCCTCCCGGGGTGCTCGATGACCTGCCGGGCGTCGCCCTGTTCCACAATCACGCCGCCGTCCATGAATACCACCTGGTCGGCCACGTCCCGGGCGAAAGCCATCTCATGGGTGACGATGATCATGGTGGTCTTCTGTTCGGCCAGGGCGCGGATCACCCGCAGCACCTCGCCGGTGAGCTCCGGGTCCAGGGCGGAGGTGGGCTCGTCAAAGCAGAGGATATCGGGGCTGAGGGCCAGGGCCGGGCGATGGCCACCCGCTGCTGCTGGCCGCCGGAGAGCTGGTGGGGGTAATGCCCCGCCCGGTCGGCCAGACCCATCTGGGCCAGCAGCGTCCGTCCCTTCTCCTCGATCTCAGCGAAGATGCGCTTCTTCTCCCCTTAAAGTCGGGCCGCTCCCGGGCCAGGAGCTGGCCGGCCAGGGTCACGTTTTCCAGCGCGGTGTACTGGGGAAAGAGGTTGAACGACTGGAACACCAGCCCAAAGTGGAGGCGCTTCTTGCGCACCTCGCTCCCGCTGGGTGGCGGGGTCGTCCGCGTCAAAGAGCACCTCTCCCCCCACCGTAATACGGCCCCGATCGGGCTGCTCCAGGAAGTTGAGGCAGCGCAGGAGGGTGGTCTTGCCCGAGCCGGACGAGCCGATGATGGCCATGGCCTGCCCCTGCTCCAGGGAAAAGCTGATATCCTCCAGAACCCGCGTCCTGCCGAATCGCTTCTGGATATCCTCTACCTGTAAAATCGCCATGCTGTGCGCTCCTCTCAAACCCGGAAATAGTCCAGCTTCTTCTCGGTGCGGCTCAGGGCCAGGGCCACAATGCCGTTGAACACCAGGAAGAAAGCGCCGGCGTAGAACAGGGGCCAGATCATGCCCTTGTTGCCGAAGTCCTTGGCCAGCTTGATGATCTCCCCACCATGATGAAGTTGGACAAAGAGGTGTCCTTCACCAGGGTGATGATTTCGTTGCCCATGGGAGGCACGATGCGCTTGACCACCTGGAGCAGGGTGACCTGGAAGAAGATCTGGCTGCGGGTCATGCCCAGCACCTGCCCGGCCTCCCGCTGGCCGGCGGGGACACCCTGGATGCCGCCGCGGAAGATCTCGGAGAAGTAGGCCGCGTAGTTGAGCACAAAGGCCAGGACGGCCGCCCCCATCCGCCCCAGGGAGTGTCCAGGCCCAAAGACGATGCCGGGCAGATAGAACACCACCGCCAGTTGGAGCATCAGTGGGGTGGAGCGCATGATGTAAACATACAGGCGCACCAGAAGGCTCAGGGGCTTGAAGCGGCTCATGGTGCCGAAGGACACCACCAGTCCCAGGGGCAGGGACAACACCAGCGTGACGGCAAAGAGCTCAATATTGAGCAGAAAACCGTCCAGCAGGGTCATGGTTACCGTTTGGAATGACATGTTCTCTCTCCTCTGTCCAACGCGGACAAGGGGCAGGGGCATATACCCCTGCCTCTTGTGTCGGAACGTTTTACTGGTTGGCCAGCAGCAGGTCGGCCAGCTCGTACTTGACGGCCAGCTCGTTGAGGGTGCCGTCGTCAATGAGCTCCTGCATGGCCTGGTTTACCGCCGCGGTGAGGTCGGAGCCCTGGCGGAAGCCGATGCCGTACTCCTCCACGGACAGCTCCAGATCGGGAATGACCATCAGGTCGGAGTAGTCGCCGGTGCCGGCCAGCGTGTTGGCCAGCACGAAGTCCATAACCGCCGCGTCCGCCGCTCCGCTCTTGACCTCCAGCAGGGCGTCGGTCTGCTTCACCACAGAGGTATAGCTGGCCTGGCTGAGGAACTCGTCGGCCGCAACCGCCGCCTCACCGGCGGGGCCGGCCTCCGCGTCTAGATTGGGCCGGCCAGGGACTCGGTGGAGGTGTATTTGTCCGCGTCGGCGGCGCGGATAACCACCACCTGATAGTTCTTGATGTAGGGGCGGAGATCGAGATGGCCTCCTGGAGCTCCGGTGTGATGGTCATACCGTTCCAGATGCAGTCGATGTTCTTGCTCTCCAGCTCCAGCAGCTTGGCATCCCAGTTGATCTCCACAAACTTGGGCTCCACCCCCAGCTTGGCGCACACGGCAGTGGCAAACTCGGTCTCAAAGCCGGTCAGCTCGCCGTCCTCCCCCAGGTAGTTCATGGGCTCGAACAGGGTATAGCCTATCTTTAGGACTCCGTTGCCCTTGACATAATCCAGGTCGCTCTCTGCCGCAGGCGTCTGAAAGCCGGTCGGCGCCGCGCTGCCGGGTGTCTCGGCCGCACCGGGATTTCCGCCGCAGGCGGTGAGGGTCAGGGTAAGGCCCAGAGCAAGGGCCAGAGCCGTCCAATTTCGTTTCATAGCAGTTCCTCCTCAGTTGGGTCGTTTTCCTCTTCGCTTTCGTATATTACCACACTAAAGCGATATTGTAAAGAGAAAACGGAAAAATTTTTCCCCGCCCCAAAAAAGCCCCGCTTCCGTATAGAATTCCCGCCGATTCCATATCCTCTGAGACAGAGAATCTCAAAAACGGAGGCATCACACGTTATGAAAAAACTGGCTGCGGCCCTGCTGGCCGCCGCGCTTCTGGTCCTCCCGCCCAGGCCGTCAGCGGCGCGCCCACGGTGGACGCCGCCGCTGCGGTGCTGATGGAGAAGGAAACCGGCCATCCTCTATGAACAGAACGCCCACGACAAGCTGGAGCCCGCCAGCGTCACCAAAGTCATGACGCTGCTGCTGGTGCTGGAGGCCATTGACGACGGCCGTCTGGCTCTGGACGATATGGTTACCGTCTCCGCCCACGCCGCCTCCATGGGCGGCTCCCAGGTCTATTTAAAAGAGGGGAGCAGATGAGCGTGGACGACATGCTCAAGGCCGTGGCGGTGGTGTCGGGCAATGACGCCGCCGTGGCCCTGGCCGAGCACCTGGCAGGCAGCGAGGAGGGCTTTGTGGAGCAGATGAACCAGCGGGCCGCCGAGCTTGGCATGGCCGACACCTGCTTTGTCAACTGCACCGGCCTGCCCGCGGCGGGCCACCTGACCAGCGCCCATGATATCGCGGTCATGAGCCGCGCCCTGATCCAGCACCCCAAAATCCGGGACTACACCACCATCTGGATGGACTCCATCCGGGGCGGTCAGTTCCAACTGGCCAATACCAATAAGCTGGTGCGTTTCTATGAAGGGGCCACTGGCCTCAAGACCGGCTCCACCGACGCGGCAGGCTACTGCCTGTCCGCCACGGCCGAGCGGGACGGTATGGAGCTCATCGCCGTTGTGCTCAAGGCCAAGACCTCCGAGCAGCGCTTTGAGTCGGCCAAGAGCCTGCTGAACTTCGGCTTTGCCAATTATACCCTCACAGACGTCTACCCTGGACAGGCCCTCCCCCCTGTCGACGTGCTGCTGGGCGAGCAGGACACGGTACAGCCCGTCCTCGCCCAGTCCAGCCGGATTCTGGTGGACAAGGCCCAGCTCAACAACGTGACGAGCGAACTGCGCCTGTGCGAGAATGTGGAGGCCCCGGTGGAGCAGGGGCAAAAGCTGGGCGAGATGGTGATCTCCGTGGGCGGGCAGGAGCAGCAGACCATCCCCATCGTGGCCGACCGGGCCGTGGCACGGCTGACCCTTCCCGGTATTTTCTCCCGGTTCCTCAAAACACTGTTTATGGCGGAATAATCCGATTGAGCAGGGAGCGGCAATGCCGCTCCCCCCTCTGCGCAATCTCCAAAACGCCCGTCCGCCCAATATGGGAAATTTTACACTTGCTTTTCCATACATGTCTTGACTATGTCTCCATCACGTTGTATAATTTATACAAATAATTTCCACCTCTTCTGGAGTTATTTTATCACCAATGACAAGGATCTCCTGGCTCCCAGCCCTCTTTTTGGGATTTTTGCCAATAAGGAGTGACACCTATGCCGATATCCATGACACCGCGCCCCTGGCGCAGTTCCTTGCGGGACAGGCGGTCCGGGCGCAGGAATTCCTGGGCTCCCACCCCACTGTACGCGGCGGACAGTCCGGCTGGCTGTTCCGCGTCTGGGCTCCTCATGCTCAGGCCGTCGCCGTAATGGGCGACTTCAACGGCTGGGATGACAGGGCCAACCCCATGGCCGCCCTGGAGGGCGGCGTGTGGAGCTCTTCCTCCCCGGCCTGCAGCAGTATGACAACTATAAATACGCCGTGCACACCGCTCGGGCAAGGTCCTGGCCAAGGCCGACCCCTATGCCTTCCATGCCGAGACCCGCCCCGGCACCGCCTCCAAGCTGTACGATCTGTCCGGTTACCAGTGGGGCGACGGGAGCTGGCTGGATTACCGGAAGAACAACCCGGTCTACCAGAAGCCCATGAACATCTATGAGGTACATCTGGGCTCTTGGCGGCGCACCGGCGACGACCAAATGCTCTCCTACCGGGACATCGGCAGATATCTGGTGCCCTACGTGAAGGAGATGGGCTTCACCCATGTGGAGCTGCTCCCCGTCACGGAGCATCCCCTGGACGCCTCCTGGGGCTATCAGTGCACCGGCTACTTCGCGGCCACCAGCCGCTTCGGCACCCCACACGACTTCATGTGGCTGGTTGATCAGCTCCACCAGGCCGGCATCGGCGTCATCCTGGACTGGGTGCCCGCCCACTTCCCCAAGGACGCCTTCGGCCTGTACGAGTTTGACGGGGAGCCCTGCTACGAGTATGCCGACCCCCGGAAGGGGGAGCACGCCGACTGGGGCACCCGGGTGTTTGACTACGGGCGAAGCGAGGTGCGGTCCTTCCTCTACTCCTCCGCCCTGTTCTGGCTGGAGCAGTACCACATCGACGGCCTTCGGGTGGATGCGGTGGCCTCCATGCTCTACCTGGACTACGGCCGGCAGGACGGCCAGTGGGTGCCCAACGTATTCGGCGGGCACGAGAATCTGGAGGCCGTTGAATTCCTCCAGCAGCTCAATACCCACATTTTCAGCGCCCACAGCGACGTGATGATGATCGCCGAGGAGTCCACCGCCTGGCCCCGGGTTTCCCATCCGGTGGACAAGGGGGGACTGGAGGGCGGCCTGGGCTTTAACCTGAAGTGGAACATGGGGTGGATGAACGACATTCTCCACTACATTAAAATGGACCCCTACTTCCGCCAGTTCAACCACCACGATATTACCTTCTCGCTGATGTATGCCTTCTCTGAGAATTTTGTGCTCCCCCTGTCCCACGATGAGGTAGTGCACATGAAGGGCTCCCTCATCAACAAGATGCCCGGAACGGACGAGGAGAAATTTGCCGGCGTGCGGGCTTTCTATACCTATATGCTAACCCACCCGGGCAAGAAGCTGCTGATGATGGGCAGCGAGTTCGGCCAGTGGAACGAGTGGCACTATGAGCACTCTCTGGACTGGCACCTGCTGGAGCTGGAGGGGAGGACGGAGACCGCCACCGGGCCCTTAAGGCGTTCTTCCAGGCGGTCAACGCCTTCTACCTGGCCCACCCGGAGCTGTGGGAGCTGGACTTCTCCTGGGAGGGCTTTGAGTGGATCGAGGCCGACGACAACCAGGCCAATACCATTGCGTTCCTCCGCAAGGACAAGAAGGGCAGCACCCTGGTGACAGTGTGCAACTTCTCTCCTGTGGACCGTACCGGCTATACCATCGGCGTGCCCACGGCGGGTACCTATACCTGCCTGTTCAGCACCGACGACCCGCCTTCGGCGGACTGGGCCGGGCGATGCCGGGCCAGTCAAAGCCAGTATATCGAGTGTCACGGCCGGGAGCAGGCCATCACTCTGTCCCTGCCCCCATGAGCGCCGCCATCTACAAGTGCACCCGCAAGTTCCCGTCCCGCCGGAAAAACCGCCGAAGCCGCGCCCAAGGCTGCAAAGTCCGACAAGGCAGCCAAGGCGGCCCCAAAAGACCACCCGCAAGTCCAAGGAATCCTGACGCTTTTTCCAGTTAAACGCTGAGGTGATAAGAAGTGAAAAAGGAATGTGTCGCCATGCTGCTGGCGGGCGGACAGGGCAGCCGTCTCCACGCCCTCACCAGCCACGTGGCAAAACCCGCGGTCCCCTTTGGAGGAAAGTATCGCATCATCGACTTTCCCCTGTCCAACTGCATCAACTCCGGTATCGACACGGTTGGGGTGCTCACCCAGTACCGGCCGCTGGAGCTGAATGCCTACATCGGCAACGGCGAGCCCTGGGACCTGGACCGGTCCTACGGCGGCGTCCACATCCTGCCCCCTACATGCGGGAGGGAGAAAAGGGCACCTGGTACAAAGGCACGGCCAACGCCATCTACCAGAACATCAACTTCCTGGAGACCTATGACCCGGAATATGTACTCATCCTGTCCGGCGACCACATCTACAAGATGGACTACACCCAACTGCTCCGCCGCCACAAGGAGGCCGACGCCGCCTGCACCATCGCGGTGCTGGAGGTCCCCATGGAGGAGGCTTCCCGCTTCGGAATTATGAATGTGGACGAGAACGACGACATCTATGAGTTCGAGGAGAAGCCCAAGCACCCCAAGAGCAACCTGGCCTCCATGGGGATCTACATCTTCACCTGGTCCAAGCTGCGGAGTACCTCATCGCTGACGAGGCCGATGAGAAGAGCTCCAACGACTTCGGCAAGAACATCATCCCCGCCATGCTGAACGCCGGCGAAAAGATGACCGCTTACCGTTTCCAGGGCTACTGGAAGGACGTGGGCACCATCGACTCCCTGTGGGACGCCAATATGGATATGCTTTCCCCCGACAACGGCATCGACCCCTACGACACTGAATGGCCCATCTACGCCCGCACCACCCATCCGCCCCCCCCATTTCATGGGCAAGGACGCCAAGGTGGACCACTCCATGGTCACCAGCGGCTGTGAGGTGTACGGCACAGTGGAGAACTCTGTGGTCTTCCACTCCGTCACCGTAGAGGAGGGCGCGGTGGTGCGCTACTCCATCCTCATGCCCGGCACGGTGGTAAAGAAGGGCGCGGTGGTGGAGTACGCCATCGTGGCCGAGGAATCAGTCATCGGTGAGAACGCCCGGGTGGGCGCCTCTCCCGACGGCAGTGAGGACTGGGGGGTTGCTGTCATTGCCCAGCACCTGAACATCGGCCCCAGCGCCGTGGTTTCCCCTAAGGCCATGATTACCCGTAACGTGAAAGGAGGTGGGGTGAAATGATGAACAAGCTGCACGGCATCATCTTCGCCTACCTTTCCAACCCGGATCTGCGGGAGCTGACCCAGCACCGCAACACCTGCTCCATCCCCTATTGCGGCCGGTACCGGGTGATTGACTTCATGCTCTCCAACATGGTCAACGCCGGTGTCTCCGATGTGGGCCTGATCGTCCACGCCAACTACCAGTCCCTGCTGGATCACGTCGGCTCCGGCAAGGACTGGGACCTCAGCCGCAAGCACGGCGGCCTGCGCATCCTCCCCCCCTTCGGCTACTCGGGCCGGCGGGAGGGCGTCTACCGGGGCCGCATGGGCCCTGGCGGGCGTGCGCTCCTATTTGCAGTACATCCGGCAGGACTACGTGGTGCTGGCTGGAGGTGATCTGGCGGTGAACCTGCCCCTCAATGACATCTTTGAGGCCCATATCCGCAATGACGCGGACATTACCGCCGTGTGCACCAGCCGCCCCATGGGCTCGCCCAAGGACTGCGACTACTTCACCATCGGCGCCGGAGGGCGGATCACCGACGTACTGGTGCACCCCCCCATTGCCCAGGGCTGCGAATCCCTGGAGGTCTACATTCTCTCCAAGCAGCTCCTGCTCTCCCTGGTGGACCACTGTGCGGCCCACAATATCCCCTCCTTCAGCACCGGCGTGCTCCAGGCCATGGCCGGCCAGCTCAAGATTTGCCCATACGTCTTTGACGGCTATGCCGCCCGCCTCCAGTCCGTGGCTGGTTACTTCGCCCGCAGCATGGAGCTGCTTAACCCCGAGGTACGGACCGACCTCTTTGCCCCCGGCCGCCCTGTCCGCACCAAGGACCGCTCCGACCCGTCCACCTACTACGGCCCAGGCTCCAGGGCGGTCAACTCCTGGTGGCTGACGGCTGCATCATTGAGGGCGAGGTGGAGAACTCCATCCTCTTCCGCGGCGTCCGTGTGGAGAAGGGGGCCAAGGTCTCGGGATGCGTGCTGATGCAGGGCACCGCTGTTCAGGCCGGCGCGGTGCTCAAGTACGCCATCACCGACAAGAACGTGCGGGTCAACCCCGGCCGGATGCTGATGGGCCACAACACCTATCCGCTGTCCATTGCGAAGAACGAAATTGTATGACGACTCCAGGGGGGACGCTGTCCCCCCCTAGATACGCGGTCACCGTGCCGCCCTCTGGGCGGCACAATGGCCGCGATACCCCTCACCCACGCTCGCGCGGGTGGTTGCCCCTGCCGCTCAATTTCGACATAAGGAGAGCCTATGAACATCTTATTTGCCACCTCTGAGTGTGCGCCCTTCATCAAGACCGGCGGACTGGCCGACGTGGCCGGCGCTCTGCCCAAGGCGCTGGCCGGAAACGGCCATGACGTGCGGGTGATCCTCCCCCTCTACGAAGGCATCGGCGAGGAATGGCGCAGTCAGATGACCTACCTCCAGTGCTTCCACATCACCCTGGCCTGGCGCAGCCCCTACTGCGGCATCTTTGAGCTGAAGCGGGACGGCGTCACCTACTGGTTTGTGGACAACGAATACTACTTCAAGCGTTCCAACATTTACGGCCACTACGACGATGGCGAGCGCTTCGCCTACTTCTCCCGGGCTGTAGTGGAGAGCATGGGCTGGCTGAACTGGCATCCAGACGTGCTCCACTGCAACGACTGGCAGACCGCCCTGGTGCCCATCTATCTGCTGGAGGAGCGCCACCGCATCCCCCAGCTCTGCGACACCAAGAGCGTGTTCACCATCCACAACATCGAGTACCAGGGCCGATACGGCAGCCAGACTTTGAAGGATGTGTTCGGGCTCAACGACGGGTACTTCAACGAGCACATGCTGGCCTACCACGGAGACGTGAATCTGATGAAAGGGGCTATCTATGCCGCCGACTACGTGACCACCGTCTCCCCACCTACGCCGACGAGCTCCAGTACTCCTTCTATGCCCACGGCCTGGAGGGGTTATCGCCTACAACCGCCACAAGCTGCGCGGCATCCTCAACGGCATCGACACCGAGGTGTATGACCCCTGGCGGGACAAGGGCCTGACCAAGTTCTTCTCGGCGCGGCAGATGGCGGGCAAGAAGAACTGCAAAGCCGCCCTGCAGCAGATGTCCGGCCTGCGGGAGAACCCGGACGCCCCATCATCGCCTGTGTCTCCCGTCTGGTGGGACACAAGGGCTTCTCTCTGGTCACCGCCGCCATCCACGAGATTATGGGTATGGACGTACAGATGATCGTCCTGGGCACCGGCGACTGGAACTATGAGGAGGCCTTCCGCCAAGCTCAGAACCAGTACCCCGGCCGCTTCGCCGCCCACATGATGTACTCCCCCAACCTGTCCACCGCCATCTATGGCGGCGCCGACCTGTTCCTCATGCCCTCCATCTCCGAGCCCTGCGGCCTGAGCCAGATGATCGCCATGCGCTACGGCACCATCCCCGTGGTGCGGGAAACCGGCGGCCTGCGGGACTCCGTGGTGCCCTACAACAAGTTCACCGGCGAGGGCACCGGCTTCTCCTTTGCCAACATCAATGTGCAGGAGATGACCGGCGTACTGAGCGAGGCGGTGAACCTCTACCACAACGAGCCCAAGGCGTGGAAGGCCCTCCAGAAGAACGCCATGACCGCCGACTTCTCCTGGGAAAAGTCGGCCAAGGCTTATGAGGAGATTTACGGCTGGGTGACCGGGAAATAGGGCCGCTTTTTACGCTTGACAGTACCATATTCCCATGATAGAATGAGCGCTCCGTGGCGGGTGTGTCCTTCCGCGGAGCGTTCCTATGTTGATCTCAACAGAAACAGGAGATGTCTGCATTGCACAAATATACCAAAAAAGAGCTGATGACCCTCATCACGGGCAAACTGCGCCGCAACTTCGGCCGTGACGTGGAGGAGGCCACCAGCCTGCACATGTTCAAGGCCTGCGCCCTGGTGCTGCGGGACATCATGTCCGAGCGGCAAATGAAGACCGCCGACCGGGTGGCCGTGGAGCACCTGCGCCAGGTTCACTACCTGTCCCTGGAGTTTCTGATGGGCCGGTCCCTGATGAAGAACGCCTACAACCTGGGCGTGGCGGAGCCGCTGAAGCAGGCCATCGAGGGCCTTGGGTTTTCCGCGCCCGACCTGTTTGAGGCCGAGCCCGACGCCGGCCTGGGCAACGGCGGCCTGGGCCGCCTGGCCGCCTGCTACCTGGACTCCATGACCACCCTGGAGATCCCCGCCACAGGCTACTCCATCTGCTACGAGCTGGGCATCTTCAAGCAGAAGATCGTGGACGGCCAGCAGGTGGAGCTACCCGACAACTGGCTGGGGCTGGGCGACGCCTGGCTCATCCCCAAGATGGACGAGACCGAGGAGGTCCGCTTCGGCGGCAAGGTGGAGGACGAGTGGGACGCGCTGGGCCGCCACCGGGTAAAGCACACCGGGTATGATGTGGTGCTGGCCGTGCCCAAGGACATGGAGATCGCCGGCTACGGCACCGAGCACGGCAACCTGCTCCGCCTGTGGGACGCCAACAGCCCCACGCCGGTAGACATGAACCTGTTCTCCTCCGGCCAGTATCTGAAGGCCGTGGAGCAGCGGGCCATGGCCGAGTCCATCTCCAAGGTGCTCTACCCCGAGGACAACCACTACGAGGGCAAGTCCCTGCGCCTCAAGCAGCAGTATTTCTTCGTCTCCGCCACCGTCCAGTCCATCGTGCGCAAGCACCGGGCCGAGTATGGCACCCTGCGCAACTTCCACCTCAAGCATGTCATCCAGATCAACGACACCCACCCCACCCTGGCCATCCCGGAGCTGATGCGTATCCTGCTGGACGAGGAGGGATACGGCTGGGACGAGGCGTGGTACATCGTCACCCACACCATCGCCTACACCAACCACACCGTCCTGGCGGAGGCGCTGGAGCGCTGGCCCCAGCAGCTCATTGAGAAGTGGCTGCCCCGCATCTGGCAGATCCTCATCGAGATCTCCAACCGCTACCAGCGGGCGCTGACCGACTACTTCCACGGCGATCTGTCCAAGGTGGCCCCCATGGCTATCATCTGGGGCGGCGAGGTGCGCATGGCCAACCTGTGCGTGTGCGCCTGCTTCAAGATCAACGGCGTGTCCGCCCTCCACTCCGACATTCTGAAGCGGGACGTCTTCCACGACGCCTATGCCCGCACCCCCGACAAGTTTACCAACGTCACCAACGGCATTGCACACCGCCGCTGGCTGTGCGAGGCCAACCCGGAGCTGGACGCCTGATCCGCGACTGCTGCGGCAAGGACAAATACCTGCTCCAGCCCGACGCCCTCAAGGAGCTGGAGCAGTACCGGGACGACGCGGGCGTGCTCTCCCGCCTGGGGCAGATCAAGGCGGACAATAAGAAGGCCTTCGCCGCCTGGGTGGCCCGGAGAGCGGCGTCATTCTCAACACCGACGCCTTTTGACGTGCAGGTGAAGCGGCTGCATGAGTACAAGCGGCAGCTGCTCAACGTGCTGCACATCATTTACCTCTACCAGCGCATGAAGGCCGACCCCCATTTCGACTTCACCCCCCGCACCTACCTGTTTGGCGCCAAGGCGGCCCCCGGCTACGCGGTGGCCAAGCGGATCATCCGCCTCATCAACTCCGTGGCCGACATGATCGCCAGGGACCCCGCCTGCAAAGACCGGCTCCAGGTGGTCTTCCTGGAGAACTACCGGGTGAGGCTGGCGGAGAAGCTGATGCCCGCCAGCGAGCTCTCCGAGCAGATCTCCACCGCCGGCAAGGAGGCCAGCGGCACCGGCAATATGAAGTTCATGATGAACGGCGCGGTGACCATCGGCACCCTGGACGGCGCCAACGTGGAGATGCACCAGGTGCTGGGGGACGAGAACATCTTCCTCTTCGGCCTCAAGGCCCACGAGGTGGCCGAGATGAAGCAGAAGGGCTACAAGTCCTATGAGTACTATGTCCACAATCCCGAGCTGCGCGCGGTCATCGACCAGCTCAACGTGGGCTTCGGCGACGGCGTGGCCTATGACGACATCGCCCGCCGCCTCCTGTTCGGCGACGGCGGCCCGGCGGACGAGTACCTGCTGCTGGCCGACTTCGAGAGCTACCGGGACGCCCACCAGCGGGCCGGCCTGGCCTATCAGGACCCCAAGCGGTGGAACCGGATGGCCCTCATGAACATCGCCCGCTCCGGCATCTTCGCCGCCGACCGCTCCATCCGGGACTATGCCCGGGACATCTGGAACGTGCCGGTGCGCACCCTCAAGTAAGCTCTCTCCCGCAGCGGCGGGCGGCCCGTGGGGCCGCCCGCCTTTTTTGCCTTTCGTGCAATCATTTTCCTCTCTACCCCGCTGGGTCTTCTTCTTCCACACTGGACTGTGGCGGCGCTTTCTGCCGAATAGCCACCGCAAGCAGCATTTTTGACAAGGCCCGCCCAAAACCCGGGCGGGCCTTGACTTCAACCGGGCAGAGCATAAAATATTTAATACTGTCTTTATTCCATCCATGGATGAGGTGACCGCACCATGCCCGTATATTTAGATAATGCCGCCACCACCCGGGTGTGTCCGGAGGCCGCCCGGGCCGCCCTGGAGGCCATGACTGAGGGGTACGGCAACCCCTCCTCCGGGTATGCCCTGGGGCAGGCCGCCGCCGCCGCGCTGAAGGAGCACCGCGCCGCCGTGGCCGGCCGCCTGGGCTGCGCGCCGGAGGAGCTGGTCTTCACCTCCTGCGGCACCGAGGGGACAACTGGGCCGTCCGGGCCGCCGCAGAGTACGGACGGCGGAAGGGACGGCACATCATCACCACCGCCATCGAGCACGCCGCCGTGCTGGAGCCGGTGAAGGCCCTGGCCGCCCAGGGGTACGAGGTGACCTACCTCAAGCCCGATCGGAGCGGCCACGTGTCCGCCGATCCGGGCCGCCCTGCGGCCCGACACGGTGCTGGTGTCCATGATGCTGGTGAACAACGAGCTGGGCACCCTTCTCCCCGTGGCGGAGGCCGCCCAGGCCATCCGGGACGCCGGCTCCCCCGCCCTGCTCCACTGCGACGCGGTGCAGGCCTTTCTGAAGGTACCCTTCACCCCGGCGGAGCTGGGGTGGATCTGCTCACCCTCAGCGGCCATAAAATCCGCGCCCCCAAGGGCATCGGCGTGCAGTACATCCGCCGGGGGCTGAACCTCAAGCCCCTGCTGACGGGCGGCGGGCAGGAGGGCGGGCTGCGGCCCGGCACCGAGCCCACCGCCCAGGCCGCGGCCCTGGCGGCCGCCTGCGCGGCGTGGCAGGAGGACTATCCCGCTCGTATTCAAGAAATCAAAGAATACGCGCTGGAATCACTCTCCGCCGTCCCCGGGCTGGAGATCATCAGCCGGGGGGACGCCCCCCACATCTGCGCCGTCTCCCTGCCCGGCTACCCCAGCGAAATGCTGGTGCGGGAGCTGTCCGACCGGGGGGTGTACGTCTCCTCCGGCTCGGCCTGCCACCGCGGGAAGCCCAGCCACGTGTTCGCGGCCCTGGGCCTGCCCAAGCGCACCCTGATGGGGTGCTCCGCGTCTCCTTCTCCCCGGAGAGCACCCGCGCCGACGTGGACGCCCTGGCCGGGGACTGACCGAAATCACTAAGACCAGAATTGCAGCGAGGTGAGCGTTTGTTCCACTATATGAACCGGGGGGCGGCCTTCTACCGCAACGTGGCGCGGCTGGCCCTGCCCATCCTGCTCCAGAACCTGTGCACCACCCTGCTGGGGCTGATCGACACCTTCATGGTGGGCCCTGGGAAGCCCCTGGCCGCCGTGCTGGTGGCCAACATCCCCGTCTTCGTCATCCAGCTGGTCATTTTCGGACTCCAGAGCGGCTCCTCCGTCCTCATCAGCCAGTTCTGGGGCAAGGGGACACCGAGTCCATTAACCGGGTCATCGGCCTGGGCTGCTATGTGGCGGGGGCCATCTCCCTGGCCTTTGCCTCCGTCATGTTCTTCCTGCCGGAGCAGCTGATGGGCCTGCTTACCGACAACCAGGAGCTGGTACCCCTGGCGGCCCAGTACGCCCGCATCGTGGGCTTCTCCTATATTTTCAACAGCCTCACCGGCGTGTACGTGGCGCCCACCGCTCCATGGAGAACCCCAGCTGGGCATGATCATCTTCGGCGCGTCCATGCTGACCAACGCCTTCCTCAACTGGGTGTTCATCTTCGGCAACCTGGGCGCTCCCGCCCTGGGCGTGGTGGGCGCGGCGGTGGCCACCCTGTCCGCCCGCGTGCTGGAGTTCGTCATCATGTTCTCCTACGCCCTGACCAACCACCGCTTCCGGCTCAAGCCCGCCGTGCTCTTCCGGCCGGGCCGCGCCCTGCTGGCCAAATTCCTCCACTACTCCGGGCCGGTGGTGCTCAACGAGACCCTCTGGGGCCTGGGCACCTCCCTCTACAAGGTCATCATGGGCCACATGGAGGGCTCCACCGAGATCCTGGCCGCCCGCGCCCTGGCGGGCAACATTGAGGATCTCTGTACCGTGTCCATCTTCGCCATCGGCAACACCACCGCCATCATCGTGGGCCGGGAGATCGGCGCGGGCCGGCGGGAGCACGTCTACGAGGTGGGAGCCACCCTGGACACCCTGGCCTTCCTCTGCGGCCTGATCATCGGCATCCCCCTGATCCTGGGGGCCTGGTTCGTCTTCCCCTGGCTGGTCTACCCCTTCTTCCACCTGTCGGAGACCGCCGGCTCCATCACCACCATGATGCTGACCTTCATCGGCGTCTTTCTGGCCCTGCGGGCCTTCGACTCGGTCAACACCGTGGGCGTCCTGCGGGGCGGCGGCGACGTGCGGGCCGCCACCATCATCGACACCACCCCCCTGTGGTTCGTCTCCCTCCCCCTGGCCGCCCTGTTCGGCCTGGTGTTCCAGTGGGGCATCTTCTGGGTCTATGTGGGCATCATGGCCGAGCAATTCGTCAAGTTCGGCATTGGCCTGTACCGCCTCCGCTCCCGGGAGTGGATCAACGACGTCACCCAGTTCTCCCGTACGGAGTGACCGCGTTGTAAAAAACCCGGCTCCGCCTGTGGGCGCGGAGCCGGGGTATTTTTCTCTGTAAGCCGGCTCACAGCTCCCGCTCCATGCGGATGTCGGAGAGCTGGAACCATTTATCAGAATAGGTGACGTATTTGAACCCAAACCGCTCATACAGCCGCAGGGCCTCCCTGAGCTGATGGTTGGAGGTGAGGACCGCTTTCTTCTGCCCTGCATCCCGGGCGGCCTGGAGCGCCGCCTCCATCAAGGCCGTACCAATGCCCCGGCCCCGGTATGCCTCCTTCACACCGAACTTGAGCAGCTCGCACTGGCCCTTCCCCTGAAGCTCCAGCATGACCATGCCCACAATCTCCTCCCCCCAGCGGGCCAGCAGCACCCGGCCACCGCCGGACAGGAAGCGGTGGGGCTCCGCCAGCATCTCCAGATCCACCGGCTCCAGCAGGTCGTATTCCAGCAGCCAGGGCAGGAGATGTCCTCCAGCGCCTGCTTGTAGCGATCCTCATAGTCGATAATCGTGAAGCCTCGGCCCTCGTCCACGGATTCACCCCTCCTTTTTTACATAGAATACCATTGTTCCGCCGCCCCGTCAACGCCCGAAACTTGCAGTCCACCCCTTTGCCTGCTGAATTTTCTACGTTCACATTTAATTTACATCCAGAACACTTGACTTTTTCGGGGGACGGTGCTACATTATCTTTAGCACTCAGAGAGTTTGAGTGCTAACATTGTGAAAGGGTGGCCGGAATGGATTTAACAGAGCGCAAAACGGATTCTCCGCGCCATCATCGAGAGCTACATCCAGTCGGCGGAGCCGGTGGGTTCCAAGGCCATCGCCGCCTCCATCGATATGGAGGTATCCTCCGCCACCATCCGCAACGAAATGGCGGATCTGGAGGCGATGGGCCTGTTGGAAAAGCCCCACACCTCCGCCGGGCGCATCCCTTCGCCCAAGGGCTACCGGCTCTATGTCAACGAGCTGATGGAGGAGCACAAGCTCTCCCTCCAGGAGACCCAGCGCATCAACCAGGCCCTGGCCATGCGGATGCGGGAGCTGGACCGGGTGCTGGACCAGGCGGGCCGGGTGGTGTCCCAGCTCACCAATTACCCCTCCTTCGCCCTCTCCTCCGGTCTGAGCCGCATGACCATCCGGCGGTTCGATCTGCTGATGGTGGAGCGCAACGCTTTCATCATCGTGGTGATGACCGACACGGACATCGTGCGTAACCGGCTCATCCGCCTGCCCTCCGACCTGACGGAAGCCCAGCTTCAGATGCTCAACACCCTGCTGAACACCACCTTTACCGGCCTGACGCTGGAGGAAATCACCCGGAGCTGATGCGGGTGGCCCAGCATGCGGCCGGGGAGGCCTATGGGCTTATCTCCCTGGTGGTGTCTTTCGCTATGGAGGTGCTGGAGAGCCTGGAGCAGCGCACCGTCCACACCTCGGGTCTGGCCCATCTGCTGGAGCTGCCCGAGTACCGCAGCCTGGAGCGGGCGCAGCCGCTGATGAGCTACCTCTCCGAGGACGCCGACCCTGCCCGCTTCCCCGTTCCCAAGGACGATCCCATGAAGATCCTCATCGGCCCGGAAAACGTGGCCGACGCGCTGAAGGACACCAGCGTGGTGGTCGCCAGCTACGACATCGGCGACGGCATGCGGGGTGTCATCGGCGTGGTTGGGCCCACCCGGATGGATTACGCCAAGATAACCGCCCGCCTGTCCTATCTGGCCGAGGGCCTCTCCCGGCTGTTTGGACAGGGTGAACTGCCCCAGGGCAGGGACGACGAGAAATAGGAGATGAATGCATCCCATGAGCAAGAAGGAAAAAAAGCCGGAGGACGTGACCCCGGAAGAGCAGACCGAGCAGGCCGTCCCCACCGAGGAGACGGAGGCCGAGGCTCCCAACCCCCTGCTGGAGGAGCTGGAGGCCCTCAAGAAGAGCCTCTCCGACCAGGAGGACAAATTTCTCCGCCTGGCCGCTGAATACGACAACTACCGCCGCCGCAGCCAGAAGGAGAAGGAATCCGCCTGGTCGGACGCCAAGGCGGACACCGCTGCGGCCTTCCTGCCGGTGTACGACAACCTGGAGCGGGCCCTCAAGCAGGAGACCGCCGACGAGGCCTACAAGAAGGGCGTGGAGATGACCATGACCCAGCTCAAGGAGGTTCTCACCAAGCTGGGCATCGAGGAGATCCCTGCCCTGGGCGAGCCCTTCGATCCCAACCTCCACAACGCCGTGATGCACGTGGAGGACGAGGGCGCTGGCGAGAACACCATTGTGGATGTGTTCCAGACCGGCTTCAAGTCGGGCGACAAGGTGGTCCGTTTCGCCATGGTAAAGGTCGCCAACTAAGAAGCGCGGAGGGTAGGCACATAGGGGCGCTAAGGCGGGACGGAGACGAAAACAGGCGACGGGCGCAGCCCGAAGCGGCATTTTCGCGCAGTCTGGACTTAGCGGCCCGGCCATGTGCCCAACCCATAGCGTGACATCATGGCGCACATGGTGCGCCCACCACTCAACCTTGTAAAAAACCAATTTCTTTATTATTGGAGGAACTGCTTTATGTCTAAGATTATTGGTATCGACCTTGGTACAACCAACTCCTGCGTGGCCGTCATGGAGGGCGGCGAGTCCGTCGTCATCCCCAACGCCGAGGGCAACCGCACCACCCCCTCCGTCGTGGCCTTCTCCAAGGACGGCGAGCGCATGGTGGGCCAGGTGGCCAAGCGCCAGGCGATCACCAACCCCGACCGCACCATCATGTCCATCAAGCGTGAGATGGGCACCGACTATAAGGTGAACATCGACGGCAAGGCCTACACGCCCCAGGAGATCTCCGCCATGATCCTGCAGAAGCTGAAGGCGGACGCCGAGGCCTATCTGGGCCAGACCGTCACCGAGGCGGTCATCACCGTTCCCGCCTACTTCACCGACTCCCAGCGCCAGGCCACCAAGGACGCCGGCCGCATCGCGGGCCTGGACGTCAAGCGCATCATCAACGAGCCCACCGCCGCCGCCGTGGCCTACGGCGTGGACAAGGAGACTGCCCAGAAGGTTATGGTGTACGACCTGGGCGGCGGCACCTTCGACGTGTCCATCCTGGACATCGACGACGGCGTGATCGAGGTGCTGGCCACCGCCGGCAACAACCGCCTGGGCGGCGACGACTTCGACAAGGCCGTCATGGACTGGATGGCCGCCGAGTTCAAGAAGGACACCGGCATTGACCTGACCGGCGACAAGGTGGCCCTGCAGCGCCTGAAGGAGGCCGCCGAGAAGGCCAAGATCGAGCTGTCCGGCGTCACCTCCACCAACATCAACCTGCCCTATATCACCGCCGACGCCACCGGCCCCAAGCACCTGGATCTGACCCTCACCCGGGCCAAGTTCGACCAGCTCACCGCCAACCTGGTGGAGGCCACCAGTGGCCCCGTGAAGCAGGCCATGAGTGACGCCGGCCTGTCCTCCAGCGACATCTCCAAGGTGCTGATGGTGGGCGGCTCCACCCGTATGCCCGCCGTGCAGGAGATGGTCAAGAAGCTCACCGGCAAGGAGGGCTTCAAGGGCATCAATCCTGACGAGTGCGTGGCCATGGGCGCGGCCCTCCAGGGCGGCGTGCTCACCGGCGACGTCGAGGACATCCTGCTGCTCGACGTTACCCCCCGCTGTCGCTGGGCGTCGAGACCATGGGCGGCGTGATGACCAAGCTCATCGAGCGCAACACCACCATCCCCGTGAAGAAGAGCCAGATCTTCTCCACCGCCGCTGACAACCAGACCAGCGTGGAGGTCAACGTCCTCCAGGGTGAGCGCGAGATGGCCCAGTACAACAAGACCCTGGGCCGCTTCAACCTGGACGGCATCGCCCCCGCCCGCCGCGGCGTTCCGCAGATCGAGGTCACCTTCGACATCGACGCCAATGGCATCGTGAAGGTTTCCGCCAAGGACAAGGGCACCGGCAAGGAGCAGCACATCACCATCACCTCCTCCACCAACATGTCCAAGGAGGACATTGACAAGGCCGTCAAGGAGGCCGAGCAGTTTGCCGCCGAGGACGCCAAGAAGAAGGAGGAGATCGACGTCCGCAACCAGGCCGACCAGGTGGTCTACCAGAGCGAGAAGGCCCTGGAGGATGCCAAGGACAAGATCGACGCGTGACAAGGCCACCGTGGAGGCCGCGCTGAACAAGCTGAAGGACGCGCTGAAGGGCACCGACGTGGCCGCCATCAAGGCCGCCACTGAGGAGGCCAGCAAGGCCTTCTATCCCATCGCGGAGAAGATGTATCAGCAGGCCAATCCCCAGGGCGGTCAGCAGCCCGGCCCCGACATGGGCGGCCCAGGCCGGTTCCGCCGGCTCCGATCCCAACGTGGTGGACGCCGATTATGAAGTGGTAGACGACGACAACCAGAAGTAAATTCGTCCGGTGAGCACGGGCCGGTCTGGAGTTGGCTCCTACGCAGTAGGGGGCGGCCCTCAGACCCGCCCGTTTCTCCCGTTAAGAGGTGATAGAACCCTATGCCAGAACAGAAACGAGATTATTATGAAGTCCTCGGCGTGTCCAAGGGCGCCACGGACGAGGAGATCAAGAAGGCCTACCGGAAAAAGGCCAAGCAGTACCACCCGGATCTGAATCCCGGCGACAAGACCGCCGAGGCCAAATTCAAGGAGGCCAATGAGGCCTACGAGGTGCTGTCCGACAAGGATAAGCGCGCCCGCTACGACCAGTTCGGCCATGCGGGAGTGGACCCCAATTTCGGCGCGGGCGGACCCGGGGGCGGCTTTGGCGGCTTCGGCGGGTTTGACATGGGCGACATCGACCTGGGCGATATCTTCGGCTCTTCTTCGGGTGCGGCTTCGGCGGCGGCTCCAGCCGTGCGCGCAGCGGCCCCATGAAGGGTGACACCCTGCGGGCGTCGGTCTCCATCAGCTTTGAGGAGGCGGCCTTCGGCTGTGAGAAGGAGATCACCCTCAACCGAACCGAACCCTGCGACGACTGCCACGGTACCGGCTGCGCGCCGGGCACCACAGCGGAGGTCTGCCCCGACTGCCACGGCAGCGGCCAGATCCGTATCCAGCGGGGCGGCGGGGCCTTTACCTTCGCCACCACCACCACCTGCCCCAAGTGCGGCGGCAAGGGCAAGATCATCCATCAGCCCTGCAAGAGCTGCGGCGGCGCGGGCAGCGTCCGCCGTCAGCGCAAGCTCACCGTCTCCATCCCCGCCGGCATCGACAACGGCCAGGCGGTCTCCCTCCGGGGACAGGGCGGCGCGGGCAAAAACGGCGGCCCGGCGGGCGATCTGCTCATCAGCGTCACCGTCCGCCCCCACGAATTCTTCAAGCGGGACGGCACGTCGGTCTATCTGGAGCACCCCGTCACCTTCCTCCAGGCCACGCTGGGGGCGGAGTTGGAGATTCCCACCATCGACGGCAAGGTGAAGTGGAGCCTGCCGGCGGGCACCCAGCCCGGCACCACCTTCCGCCTGCGGGGTAAGGGCATCCCCAGCGTCAACGGCCGGGGCCGGGGCGACCAGTACGTCACCGTGAACGTACAGGTGCCCACCGGCCTGACCCACGAACAGAAGGAGGCGCTGCGTGCCTATGGCGAAGCCATGGGCGAGCTTTCACCCGGTCCCATGGAGGGCGTAAAATCTTTCTTTGACAAAAAGAAGAAAAAGAAATAAACTAGAGGACGGGCAACTGCCCGTCCTCTAGTCTATTTCTGTCGTTGGAGGTGACCGCCCCCGTGGGCCCCATTCGTTATATTGTCATACTCTTTCCCGTCCTCACCCTGCTGGCGCTGCTGGGCTTCTTCTGCTGGTACTGGCGCACCCAGCGCTCTCCCTGGCCCAGCAGCTCGCCCCCGCGCCGCAGCCGAAGCGCCGCTTCACCTTTGCCGGGCGGTGCCATCCCCTGGCGCGCCGGGATGCCATTCCCATCCTGCTCATCACCTGTATTTACGCCGTCACCGCCTTCGCCCACTTGGGCTCCCTCCAGGCACCCCAGAGCGCCTGGGACTTTGGGGACGGAGAATCGGCCACCTTCTCCCTGCCGGAGAGCGTCCAGGTGTCCAGGCTGTGGTACTACCCCAACCTGGGCACCGGCAAATACCAGGTGGAGATCTCCGCCGACGGCACCCAGTGGCTCACCCTCTGGAGCCGGACGGAGACCGATGAAACGGGCAGTGAGGAGACCGTTTACTACTGGGCCGACCCGGAGGGCTACGGCGAGAGCTACGCCATGACCCAGAACTACAATCAGCTCTTCAAGTGGAATGAACTCACCTTCGAAAACCCCCAGTATATCCGATACCTGCGCATCACCGGCCAGGCCAATAAGGGCCTGCTGGAGCTGGGAGAGGTGGCCCTGTTCGATCTGGAGGGAACCGGGTGAATCTGTCCGCCTCGGCCAGCCCTCTTCGACGAGCAGGAGACGGTGCCCGAAAAGACCACCTATTACGACTCGGCCTACTTTGACGAGATCTACCACCCCCGCACCGCCTGGGAGCACATCCGGGGCATTGAACCCTATGAGATCTCCCACCCGCCCCTGGGCAAGCTGATCATGGGCGTCGGTATCCGCCTGTTCGGCATGACCCCTTCGGCTGGCGGTTCATGGGCACCCTGTTCGGCGTGGGGATGCTCCCCTGCTGTATGTGTTCCTCAAGAACCTGTTCGGCCGCACCTCCATCGCCACCTGCGGCACCGTGCTGCTGGCCGCCGACTTCATGCACCTGACCCAGACCCGGCTTGCCACCATCGACACCTACGCCTTCTTCTTCATCCTTCTGATGTATTATTTCATGTACCGCTACCTCACCCTCCCGGCGGGCGCCCCCTTCCGCAAATGCGCCCTGCCCCTGTTCCTGTCGGGGCTGTTCTGGGGCATCGGCGCGGCCTCCAAGTGGACGGTGATCTACGGCTGCACCGGGCTGGTGGTACTCTACTTCATCGGCCTGTACCAAAGCTGCGGGACTGGCCGGCGGACGGGAGACGGGGGCGCGGCAGCCCGGGCGGCTGAAGTGGGCCTTCCAGATTCTCGCCTTCTCGGTGCTGGTGTTCGCCCTGATCCGGCGGCCATCTATACCCTGTCCTATCTCCCCTACGCCTGTGCGGAGGGAGACAGCAGCCTCACGGGCCTCGTCGGTGCCATGTGGGAAAACCAGAAGTATATGCTCTCCTACCACAGCGGCGTCACCGACACCCACCCCTACTCCTCCCGCTGGTATCAGTGGCTCTTTGACATCCGGCCCATCCTCTACTATATGGACAACTCGGTGCCGGGGTACACCACCCGCTTCGCCGCCTTTGTCAACCCGGTGGTGTGTTGGGGCGGCCTGCTGGCCGTCCTCGCCTGCGCCGCGCAGGCGGTGCGGCGGCGGTGTGCCAAGGCCCTGTTCATCGTCATCGGCTACCTGGCCCAGCTGGTGCCCTGGTTCTTCATCGGCCGCATCACCTTCGCCTATCACTACTTCCCCTCGGTGCTGTTTCTCATTCTGGCCCTGTGCTATGTATTTTACAGCCTGTCCGAGCAGGAGGAGCTCATCGCCTGGAAGCCCGCCATGTACGCCGTCACGGCGGGGCCGCGGCCCTCTACGCCCTGTTCTATCCCGTGCTGGTGGGCATCCAGATCCCTCCTGGTATGGGACCTGCCTGCTGCGGTGGCTCCTCCTGGCCCTTCTAATCCCCCACCCAGCGGCACTTGTGAGGTAATTTGTATGTATCTGTCCGACTATCACACCCACAGCCGGCTCTCCTTGATGCCCACGCCCCCTGTCCGAGCTGGCAGAGGCGGCGGCAGACGCGGGCCTGGATGAACTGTGCGTCACCGACCACTTCGACTTCCTCGACGAAAATGGGGTTCCGGCGGAGGGCTACGACTGGCCCCCGCCGTGGCCCAGCATCAGCAGGCCCTCCCCGCCGCCGGGGAGCGTCTCACCCTCAAGCTGGGCCTGGAGCTGGGCATGCCCCATCTGAATCCGGCCGCCGCTGCGGCCATCTGTGCCCGCCCGGAGGCCGACTTCATCCTGGGCTCGGTCCACAACCTCTCGCCGGAAAGGGGCGGCACCGACCTGTTCTTCCTGGATTTCTCCACCGTCCAGGCCTGCTATGATGCCCTGGACGACTACTTTGCCTCCCTGGCTCTGCTGGCCGCCACGGATTTTACGACGTGCTGGCCCACCTCATCTACCCCTGCGCTATATGCAGGCCCCGTCACCCTGAACCGCTACCAGGACGCCATCCGGGCCATCCTGCGCACGGCTGTGGAGAAGGGCAGGGGCATGGAGGTCAACACCTGCCGGGGGCGCACCCTGGAGGAGTGGCGGCCCATCCTGGCCCTCTACCGGGACTGCGGCGGCGAGATCGTCACCGTCGGCTGACGCCACCCCGGCGGACGTGGGCAAGGGCGTCCAGGCCGCCTGCGCGCTGCTGCGGGAGTGCGGCTTCCGCCGCGTCTGCACCTATGAAAAGCACCAGCCCGTGTTCCACACACTCGGATAAGGAGGAAATATATATGATCGCATTGGGTTCCGACCACGGAGGGCTCGCCCTCAAGCGCCACGTCATGGAGTACCTGGACGCCCGCGGCCTGGAGTATCAGGACTTCGGCTGCTACACCGCAGAGAGCTGCGACTACCCCGACTTCGGCCGGGCGGCTGCAGAGGCGGTGGCCTCCGGCGCGTGCGACCGGGGTATCGTTATTTGCACCACGGGCATCGGCATCTCCATCGCCGCCAACAAGGTGAAGGGCATCCGCTGTGCCCTGTGCAGCGAGCCCCTCTCCGCCGAGATGACCCGGCGGCACAACGACGCCAACATGCTGGCCATGGGCGGTGGACTGATCGGGAACAATATGGCCGACCGCATCGTGGGCCTTCCTCAACACGCCCTTTGAGGGCGGCCGCCACCAGCGGCGGGTGGACAAAATCGAAGGCTGAACGCAGAGCGGCCCCCGGAACCTGATAGGTTCCGGGGCCGTTTTTCGTTTGACTCAGAGCGCCTGGAACACGGCCTCCGCCGCGGCCAGGGTGGCGTCCAGCTCCGCCTGGGTGTGGGCCTCAGAGATGAACATAGCCTCGAACTGGGCGGGGGCCAGGGCCACGCCCCGCTCCAGCATCCCCTGGAAGGAACGGGCGTACTTGGCCACGTCGCTGCCCTTGGCGTCGGTGAAGGTGGTCACCGCCGTGGGGGTGAAGAAGGGGGCCAGCAGGGAACCGAGCTGGTTGACGACCACCGGCGCGCCGGTGCGCTTCACCAGTCCCCGCAGGCCCTCCGCCAGAGCCGCGCCCCTGGCGTTGATGTGCTCGTACACCTCGGGATGCTCCCGCAGGTAGGTGAGCTGGGCCAGGCCGGCGGCCATGGCCACCGGGTTGCCGCTGAGGGTGCCCGCCTGGTACACCGGGCCGCAGGGGCCACCTGCTCCAGCAGCGCCCGGCTGCCACAGTAGGCCCACCGGCATTCCGCCGCCGATGATCTTGCCGAAGGTGACCAGATCGGCCCGCACGCCGAAGTACGCCTGGGCGCCGCCGGGGGCCAGGCGGAAGCCGGTGATCACCTCGTCGAAGATCAGCAGGGCGCCGTGCTTGTCGCACAGGGCCCGCAGGCCCTCCAGGAAGCCGGGGGCGGGGCCCACCACGCCCATGTTGGCGGCCACCGGCTCCACGATCACCGCCGCCACCTGGCCGGGGTTCTGCTCCAGCAGGGCCTCCACGCTGGCCAGATCGTTGAACTGGGCGGTGAGGGTGTCCCTGGCCGCCCCCACCGGCACGCCGGCGCTGCTGGGGTGGCCCCCCGCCAGAGCGGAGGAGCCGGCGTTGACCAGCATACAGTCGGAGTGGCCGTGGTAGCAGCGGCCGGTGGCCCCCCGGGCCAGCCGGAGGGCGGACATGACCGCCTCTGTGCCGGAATTCACCATGCGCACCATCTCAATGTTGGGCACCATGCCGATCATCAACTCGGCAATCTCCACCTCCCGGCGGGTGGGGGCGCCGAAGGAGAGGCCGTCCTTTACCGCCCGCTCCACCGCCTCCCGGATCACCGGGTGGTTGTGGCCCAGGATCATGGGGCCCCAGGAGCAGACGTAATCGATGTACCGCTTCCCGTCCTCGTCGTAGATATAGGCCCCGTCGGCCCGCGTGATGAAGCGGGGGGCCATGCCCACGGCCCGGTAGGCCCGCACTGGGGAGTTGACCCCGCCGGGGAGCACCCGCTTGGCCCGCTCAAAGAGCTGTTCCGAGATATCCATCAGCCGATGTCCCCCTTCTGTATGGCCTGGGCCAGCTCCTTGGCGTAGTAGGTGATGAGCATGTTGGCCCCGGCCCGGAACATGGACAGGGCGCTCTCGCACATGATGCGGTACTCGTCCACCAGCCCCGCCGCCCCGGCGGCCTTGATCATGGCGTACTCGCCGGAGACGGAGTAGGCGCACATGGGCAGATCAAAGCGTCGGAGCACTCGCGGATCACGTCCAGGTAGCTCAGGGCGGGCTTGACCATGAGGATATCCGCCCCTTCCGCCTCGTCTAGGGCGCACTCCTTGAGGGCCTCCTTGCGGTTATGGGGATCCATCTGGTACCCCTTCCGGTCGCCGAAGGAGGGGGTGGAGCCGGCCGCCGCCCGGAAGGGGCCGTAGAACGCGGAGGCGTACTTGGCGGAGTAGGCCATGATGGGGGTGGTCTCATAGCCGTGCTCGTCCAGGACGGCCCGAATGGCGGCTACCCGGCCGTCCATCATGTCGGAGGGGCCACCATGTCCGCCCCCGCCTCCACATGGGAGAGGGCGGTCTTGGCCAGCACCTCCAGGGTCTTGTCGTTGTCCACGCTCTGGCCGCAGAGGATGCCGCAGTGGCCGTGGTCGGTATACTCGCACATGCACGTCGGTGATCACATAGAAATCCGGGTATTTGGCCTTGATGGCCCGGATGGCCTCCTGCACCACGCCGTGCTTTGCCCAGGCGGAGGAGCCCACGGCGTCCTTCTCACGGGGCAGGCCGAAGAGGATGCAGTGGGTCACCCCGGCGGCCAGGCAGTCGGACACCGCCTCACACACCGCGTCCAGGCCGTAGTGGAACTGGCCGGGCAGGGCCTCGATGGGCCGCTTACCGCGGAGGGTCTCGTCCACGAAGATGGGGTAGATCAGGCTGTCGGGGACAGGCGGGTCTCCCGGCACAGGCGGCGCACCGCGTCGCTTCCCCGCAGGCGGCGGGGGCGTTGAATGAGTTCCATATATGTGCTTCCTTTCTCAATCCCGCAGGGCGGTAATCAATTCCACCAGGGCGTCCATGGTGGCCTCCCGGGCCACCGCCGCGGGGATGCCGTGCTTCCGGGCCTCGGCAGCGGTCTGCGCCCCGATACAGGCCCCACCATGCGGGAGAAGTCCGCGTCCTCCCCATGGAGGCGACAAACCCCTTGACCGTGGAGGCACTGGTGAAGGTGACGATCCCCGCCGCGCCGGACTCCACCGCCGCCCGCAGCTCGTCGGAGCGGGGGTTCTCGTACACGGTGCGGTAGCAGGCCACGTCGTCATACCCAATGTTACGCCCCTTCAGGGCCTCTGTCAAGGCGGGGGAGCCCTCCCCCGCCCGGAGAATGAGCACCCGGCCCCGGGCGGGCAGGCCGGCCCCCAGGTGGGCCGCGTCGTAGACCTCGGGCACATAGTCGGCCCGCAGGCCGTGGGCGGACAGCGCCTTGGCGGTGCCGGGGCCGATGGCGGCCAGCTTCAGGCCGCCCAGGGCGCGGGCGTCCAGGCCCTTCCCGTCCAGGCAGGCCCACACCGCGTCCACTCCGGCGGGGCTGGTGAGGGCCAGCCACTCATAGCCGGACAGCCGCTCCAGCGCCCCGTCTACGGCGGGGCAGGGGTGATGGGCACGGTGGCGATGCAGGGTACTCCCACACGTCGGCCCCCAGCGCCCGCAGGCGGGCCGACAGGGTGCCGGCCCGCTCCCGGGGCCGGGTGACCACCACGCGCTTCCCCTTGAGGGGGAGGTGGTCGAACCAGTCGAACTGGTCGGCCAGGGCGCACACGCCCCCACCACAATGACGGCGGGGCTCTGGACAGCGGCCGCTTCCGCCGCCCGGGCAGCTCCGCCAGGGACGCGCTCACCCGCCGCTGGGCGGGGGTGGTGCCCCGCTCCACCACGGCGGCGGGGGTGTCCGGGGCCATCCCCGCGTCCAGCAGCCCGGCGCAGATGGTGGGCAGGGCGGACACGCCCATGAGGAAGACCAGGGTGCCCCGGTGCGCACCAGGGCCTCGAAGTCGATGGCCAGCTCCTTCCCCGCCCGCTGGTGGCAGGTGACGATGTGCAGGGAGGAGCAGCAGTCCCGGTGGGTCACCGGGATGCCGCCGTAGGCCGGGGCCGCGATGGCGGAGGTGATGCCGGGCACCTCCTCGAAGGGGATGCGGTGCTCCGCCAGCAGCTCCAGCTCCTCGCCTCCCCGGCCGAACAGGAAGGGGTCGCCCCCCTTGAGGCGCACCACGTTATGGCCCTGCTGGGCCTGCTCCAGCAGGATCCGGTTGATCTGCTCCTGGGGCACGGGGTGGCGGGCGCCTCCTTGCCCACGTTGATCTTCACCGCCCCTCGGGCATGAGGGCCAGGATGGCGGGGCTGACCAGGCGGTCGTACACCACCACATCGGCCTTCTCCAGGGCCTCCAGCCCCTTGCGGGTCAGCAGGCCGGGATCGCCGGGGCCGGCGCCCACCAGTGTCACTTTTCCAGGCATGTTCCGCCCTCCTTCAGCCTGCGGGCCAGCGCCTCACCCAGGGCCTCTCCCTGGGCGCGGGGGCCGCTGAGCCGCCCCCGCCGCACTTCGCCCGCGTCGGTTACGATACAGTCCGTCTATGGTCACGGTATCGCCCTCCAGCCGGGCGTGGGCCGCAATGGGGGCGGAGCAGCCCCCGTCCAGGGCGCGGACAAAGGCACGCTCGGCCCGGGCGCAGTCGGTTCCGTCGGCGTCCAGTACGCCGTCCAGGCAGGACAGCTCCTCCCCGCCCGGGTCTGGAGGGCCAGAATACCCTGACCCGCCGCGGGGAGCAGCTCCTCCACCGTAAAGTACCGGGTGATGCGCTCCTCCAGCCCCAGCCGCTTGAGGCCGGCGGCGGCCAGCACCAAGGCGGAGAACTGCCCTCGTCCAGCTTGCGCAGGCGGGTGAGCACGTTGCCCCGCACCGGGGCCACCGCCACGCCGGGAAACAGCGCCCGCAGCTGCACCGCCCGCCGGGCGGAGGCGCAGCCGATGGGCCTGGAGGGGTCCAGCTCCTCCGCCCCTGGGGCAGTACCAGCACGTCCCGGGGTCCTCCCGGCGGGAGAAGCCCGCCAGGGGGATGCGGGGATCCTCCTCCATGGGGAGGTCCTTGCAGCTGTGGACGGTCAGATCCACCCGGCCATCCAGCAGGGCGGCGTCCAGCTCCTTGACAAAGAGGCCCTTGCCTCCCACCTTGTCCAGAGTGCGGTCCAGTATCTTGTCGCCGGTGGTCTTCATGGTCACCAGCTCCAGCCCCACCTCCGGGTGGGCGGCGCGGATGGCGTCCATCACCAGCTCAGACTGCACCACCGCCAGCCGGCTCTCCCGGCTGCCGACACGTATGGTCTTCATTCCAATCCCTCCAATGCGCTGCGGATGGCCCGGGCCGCCCGGGCGGTGCGGGCGTGGTCGTCGCCCCGGCCGATGACCCCGGCCACCAGATTCTCGCCGGTACAGACGGCGGGGAAAAAGAAGGTGCACTCCTCCGGGCAGTCGGCCACGCTGACCGGAATCCCCAGCGCGCGGGCCTCCTCCCCCACCGCCCGGTTGACGGCGCGGTCGTCGGTGGCGGCCACTGCCAGGGCCGCCCCGGCCAGATCGCCGGGGGCATAGGGCCGCCCCTCCCACTGTATGCCCTGGGGCGGGGTCTTACAGCGGGGGCGATCACCGTCACCTCCGCGCCGAAGCGGGAGGCACCTCCGCCCGGCGGCAGGCGACGGCCCCGCCGCCCACGACCACCGCCTTCTCCCCCGCCAGATTGACGAACAGCGGGAAGCGGAGGGGCCGCTGCTCGGGCAGGGGCCACCTGGGTTTGGCGGCGGTATGTACCTCGATCTTGCGGGCGCAGCGCTCCAGCTCCTCCGGCGTCAGGTTCTCCTTGAGCGCGCCGGAGAGGAGGTCCACCGCCCGCCCACGGCCAGCTCCACCAGGCCCCTGGCCTCCGGGCCGTCCAGATCGGTGGACAGTACCCGGGCGGCCACCGCCTGCTTCACCCGCTCCAGGCCGGGCAGGCAGGAGCGGTAGTTCTCCCACTGGGCCATCTGCTCCAGGTGCCGCTCCACGATCTCCGCGGCGGCGGCGGGCACCTCCCGCCGTGTGTCCACCCTAGGGAGTCCACGTTGTAGAGGGTCGCGCCGGGCAGCTCCCCACGGCGGGCTCGATGTCCCGGGGATAGCCAGGTCGGCCAGCAGGCGGGGTGGTCCTCCACCGCCGCCAGCTCCCGGGCGGAGATAGTGTAGTGGGGGCTGGTGGTGGCGGAGAGGAGCAGGTCCACCCCTTCATGGCGGCGTAGCGCTCCTCATAGGGGGCCACGGCGCCCGGCGGGCACCACGGTCTCCCCGTGGCGGTAGGTGCGCAGGGTGACGGTGACGGCGCACCCCAGCCGGTGGAGCAGAGCGGCGGACAGGCGGCCCATCTCCCCGTTGCCGATGACCAGGGCCCGCTTGCCCTCCAGGCCCCCTGCGTCCCGCGCCAGCCGCTCCACCGCGCTCTGGGCCGCGGGCGGGCACTCCGGTGAGGGCACCTTGGTCTTGATCTCCTTGCCCGCGGCGGCGGCGTTGCGGAACAGGATCTCCAGCACCCCGTCCGCCGTGCCGGCCTCCCGGGCGGCGGCCGCCGCCTTCACCTGGGTGAGGATCTGATCCTCCCCCCAGATCTGGGAGCGCAGGCCGCCGGCCACCTCCATCAGGTGCCGGGCGGCCTCCTCCCCCGTGCGGGTGACGAAGGCCCCGGCGAAGGGGCGTAGGGCAGCCCGCCGCCGCGCACAGCAGCGCCCCGGCTCCGGCTCCGCCCCGGAGGCGCAGGAGAGGTAGAGCTCCGTGCGGTTGCAGGTGGACAGGAGCACGCAGCCCTCCACCCTCCGCCGCCCGGAGCAGCCGGTCCAGCTCCACCACCCGGCTCCGGGTGAAGGAGAGGGCTTCCCGCAGACCGATGGGGGCCTTCCGCCAGTCCAGGCCGGTCATACGGATGTTCAAGCCTCTTCCCCCTTCTTCACCAGCACCACGGAGTAGCCGCTGCCATCGGTCAGCTCGGCGAAGCGGGGTAGACCGCCTCCCCTCCATGCCGCAGTTGGCCACCATGGACGCCCGCTACAGCAGGCCCTTCTCCGCCAGCTTCTCCTTCAGCGCGCCGATCTCCCGGCCCGCCTTCATGAACACCAGGTTGGCGTCAACGTCCAGGCAGTCGTCCACGTCCTTGTGGGAGGCGGGGACAATGAGCAGGCGCTCCGACTTCTCGCACAGGGCGGCGCCCAGCCGGGCCGCCACCGCGCAGAAGGAGGGCACGCCGGGGATGATCTCCGCCTCGTACCCCCGGGCCGTCACCTTGCGGTGGAGGTAGAGGTAGGTGGAGTAGACGGTGGGATCGCCCAAAGTGAGGAAGCCCACGTCCTCCCCCGTCCAGCAGGGCGCACACCCGGTCGGCGTTGGCCTCATAGGCCGCGTCCAGGGCGGCCTCGTCCCGCACCATGGGGGCGTCGCAGAGGAGAATCTCCTTCCCCTCAGCCAGCTCGCCGGCGATGGTCAGCGCGGTCTTCTCTCCGCTGCCCTTGTCGGGCACCGCCAGCACCGCCGCCTGGGCGATGATCCGCTGGGCCTTGCGGGTGATCAGTTCCGGATCGCCGGGGCCCACCCCGACGCCGTACAGAATGCCTCGTTTCACAATAACTCCTCCTGTTTCAACAATCGCAGCAGCTCCCGCCGGGCCGCCCCAATGGTGCCCACCGGGGCCACGTCCAGGCCGTCCCGGTCGCGGAGAATCGCCATCAGGTGGGCGATGCGGGGCAGGCGCAAGTGGTTGGCCCGCAGCAGCTCCGCCTGGGCAAACAGCTCCTCCGGCGTCCCCCGGGCCAGCACGCTTCCCCCGCCCAGCAGATAGGCGTAGTCGCAGCACAGGGGCACCACGTCCATGTCGTGGGTGGCCATGAGAATGGTCATGCCCAGGCCGTCCCGCAGGCTGGCCAGCAACTCCAGCAGATCGCTCACCCCCTGGGGGTCCAGCCCGGCGGTGGGCTCGTCCAGAATCAGCACCTCCGGCTCCATGACCAGCACGCCGGCGATGGCCGCCCGCTTCTTCTGCCCGAAGGAGAGGGCGTGGGTGGGCTTGTCCCGCAGGTGGGACACTCCGGTGCGCTCCATGGCCGCCTCCACCCGGCGGCGCACCTCCGCCTCGGGCAGGCCCAGGTTGACCGCGCCGAAGGAGATGTCCCGGTACACGTCGGCGGAGAAGAGCTGGTCGTCCGGATCCTGGAACACGATGCCTACCCGGCGGCGCAGCTCGGTCAGGCCCTTCCGGTCCCGCTTCACCGGCGCGCCGTCCAGCAGGATCTCCCCGGCGGACGGCTGGAGCACGCCGTTGAGGTTCAGAAACAGGGTGGACTTGCCCGCCCCGTTGGCCCCCAGGATGCCCGTGATCTTTCCCCGTTCGGCCCGGAGGTTGATGCCCTTCAGCGCCGCCGTGCCGTCCTCATAGGTATAGCGCAGCTCTCTGGCCTCAATCGCGGCCTCCATCATCCCATCACGCTCCTCTCGAGATACCATGCCGTCAGCTGAACCGCCGCCACCGCCGCCGTCAGCGGGTAGAGCCACGCCCCCGCGCATAGCCGCCGGACAGGGTGACCAGGCTTCCGCTGTAGCCGCGGGACTCCAGGGCGGTATACACCCGGTCCGCCTTCCGCCACGCCCGGAGAAACACCATGGAGGCCAGGGTGCCCAGGGAGGACAGGGAGCGGCGCACCCCCTGATAGCCCAGCCGGGACTCCTGAGCCAGGCGGATGCGGGAGGCGGTCTCGGTCAGGACAAAGAGAAAGCGGTAGATCAGCTCCATCAGCTCCACCAGCAGGTGGGGTACGTGCAGCCGCTCCAGCGCCATGGTCACATCGGTCACCGGGGTATTCAGTGCCAGGAAGTACATGGCCCCCACCGCCCCCACCGCCTTGCAGAACAGCCGCCCGGCCCGGAGCAGCGCCGCCCGGTCAAAGCCCCACAGCCGCTCCCCACCGGCACGGCAAGCAGCACCGGCGCGCCCTGGGGTAGCTGTTGATCAGGATCGTCACGCATCCGACGGCCAGGAAGGCCATCGGGATGCACAGAAACCGCAGGAAGACGCGGGGCTGAGCCCGCCCAGGGCGGTAACCAGTCCCCATCCCCAGCAGGGTGACCAGGCCGACCGTTACGCTGTCGCAGAGCAGGCAGAGCACCAGCGCCGAGCCGGTCAGAAGCAGCTTCGGCATGGGGAGATCCGCCGCAGCCGCGATTGATAGGCGTAGCGGTCGGTTCCCATCAGCCCTGCTCCCTCTTTTCCGGCTTTTTGGTGATGCGGCCCAGGACGAAGCCCACCACGCCCGCGCCGATGGCGGCCTGGAGGGCGAAGAGGAGGGACTCCACCTCGCCGCTGGCCGGCTCCAGAATCGGCTCAAACCAGGGCTCATAGTCGGGCTGAAGCTCCAGGATCACCTCCTCCGCCTGGCCGTCCGCTCCGCCGAACTCGGCGTCGGGCAGCAGCCACAGCGGCAGCGCCGCCAGCAGCACCACCAGCACGATCAGGATCAGATTTTTCTGCCATACCTTCATTCCGGTTCCCTCCTTACAGCACGCACAGGGCGTGGAGCTCTTCCCGGCTGTACTTCTCCAGCACGTTGAACACCACCACGGTCAGCAGGCCCTCGGCGATGGCCAGGGGATCTGGGTGACGGCGAATATCATCAGGAATTTCCCAATGCCGCCGTGAACCACGCCCAGCTGCACCGAGGTCACCACATAGGTGAACAGGTCGCCCAGCGCGGCCGCGGCGAAGACCGCCACTGCCGCCGGGGCGTTTGCCTTGCGCAGCAGCTTGTAGACCGCCCAGGACACGATGGGGCCGGCGATGGCCATGGAAAAGGTGTTGGCCCCCAGGGTGGTCAGGCCGCCGTGGGCCAGCAGCAGGGCCTGGAACAGCAGGACGATCAGCCCCAGCACCGCCATGGTCATGGGCCCGAACAGGATGGCGCCCAGCCCCACGCCGGTGGGGTGGGAGCAGGAACCTTCAAAGGAGGATTTTCAGCGCGGAGAGCACGAAGGCGAACGCTCCGCACATCGCCAACAGGATTTTGGCCTTGGGGGCCTGGGCGACCTTCTTCTGGATGGAGAGGAAGCCCGCCACCACAAAGGGGACGCATACCACGCCCCAGCCGGCGGCCCAGCCCACCGGCAGGTAGCCCTCGGCAATGTGCATGGCCGAGGCGCTCATGGTGAGTACGCCCAGCAGGCCGACGAGCACCGCCGCCGTGCGCAGAAGCCTTGTGTTTCGTTGATTCATCATGTGTTTCATCCTTTCCTATCGCTCGTAGGTGGCTGTGAATTCGGAGCCGGTACGGTTTTCCGGCTTGAGCGTCTCCGCCGCTGCGCGCCTTCCCGGGTCGCCCCAGTGGCCCATGCGCACCGACTGTTCTCTTACGGCAGCGGGACTGCGCGGGATTTGCACCCGTCTTCCCGTTTCCGGCTCCCGGATCTATATCAACAGGCTCCCGCCTGGAGCTGTTCCGCCTGCCTGGCGTGCTCCACAGACAGCGCCCGCACTGCCGGGTACTCCCCCAGGCCGGTGAGCACGCAGGCCGTCTCGTAGCCCTCGGCCTCCAGACGCCGCCGCCAGGAGTCCTCCTCATCCCCGCCAGATCGTTCTTGGCGTGATCCCCGCCACGGTCATCAGGGGCGCAGCTCCACCCTCCGCACCTGTGGGCGCTCCTTCAGCCGACGCAGGGCCTCCCCAAAGCCGGGGTAGCCCTCCACCGTGCCGATCACCACGTCCTTCCGCCCCAGATCGTGGAAGGCGTACTCCATCAGGGCATAGGCCGAATTGGCCTGGTGCTCCGAGCAGTGGCCCATATAGAGCACGGCGGTGTCCGCCCGCTGGGCGGGCAGCGCCTCCATCAGGGCGCGGCCCAGGGCCGCGTAGTCCTCCGCCGCCGTCAGCAGGGGGCGGCCGAAGGACATGCGGGCAAAGCGGGCGCGGTACGGCTCCGCCTGGGCCAGCAGCTTGTGGTACTCCTCCCCGTTCATCACGTGGGTGGGCTGCACCACCACGTCGGTACAGCCCTCGGCCAGCAGGCGCTCCAGCGCCTGGGGCACGTTGTCGATGTGGGTGCCCTCCCCCGCCAGCTTGCGGAGGATCATGCCGCTGGTAAAGGCCCGGCGCACCGTCCGCTCCGGGAAGGCCGCGGCCAGCTCGGCCTCAATGGCCGCGATGTTTTCTCCAGGGTGTCCCGGTGGCTGGTGCCGAAGGACACCGCCAGAACCGCTCTCTCTGTCATTGTGCGTCCCTCCCGTTATTCCCGCGCGTTGTTGCTGGCCTGATAGAGCATGGCGTTGCAGATGGCGGCGGCCACGTTGCTGCCGCCCTTCCGCCCCGGGCCACGATATAGGGTACGTCCAGGGTGAGCAGCAGCTCCTTGCTCTCCACCACGTTGACAAAGCCCACCGGCACGCCGATGACCAGGGCGGGCTTCAGCTCCCCCGCGTCGATCAGCTCGCAGGCCCGTACCAGGGCGGTGGGGGCGTTGCCGATGGCCAGCACCAGCGGCCCCTCCAGCCGGGCGGCCCGCTCCATGGACACGGTGGCCCGGGTCTCCCCGCGCCTTGGCCTCGGCGGCCACGTCCGGGTCGGACATGAAGCACACCGCCCGGCCGCCGAATTTCTCCAGCACCCGCTTGTTCACCCCGGAGAAGGCCATCTGGGTGTCAGTCACGATGGTGCAGCCCTGCCGTATGGCCGCGACGCCCGCCTCCACCGCCCGGCGGAAAGACCAAGTTGTCGGCGTACTCAAAGTCCGCAGTGGTGTGGATTACCCGCTTGATCACGGGCAACTGCTCCGCCGGGAACACCCGCTCCCCCAGCTCCCGGCCGATGAGCTCCATGCTCCGGGCCTCAATGTCCGCGGGGGCCACCCGCTGCAATTCAATGTGTTTCATCGCTCTATTCCTCCCCGTTGAGAATCCGGTAAATGCGTTTCATGTCCAGGCTGGCCCGCAGGCCGGCCGCCAGCTTGTCGTACTGCTGCTGGGCGTACGCCTGCCAGTCCACGCTGGCCGCGCCCGGCTCCAGTCCCTTGGCCTCCAGCAGGGCGTTCACCAGGGCGGCGGCCGCCTCCGCCTTGTCGAAGATGCCGTGGACGTAGCCGCCCCACGTTGCCCGCGCTGAGGCCGTCGGGCGCCGCTCCCCGGTCTGGGTGGTGAACTCCGCCAGGGGGGCCGCCCCGCTCTCGGTGCGGCCCATGTGGATCTCGTAGCCCTCGAAGGCCACGCCGGCCAGGGAGCGGAAGAGCCCCTCCGGGGCGCGGAAGGCCCCCGTCACCCGGGTGCGGGTCTTCTCCCCTGGAACACCGTGTCGGCGGGGAGCAGGCCCAGGCGGAGGGAGCCGCCCCCCTCCACCCCGTCGGGATCGGAGACGGTATTCCCCAGCATCTGATAGCCGCCGCAGATGCCGATCACCGCTCCGCCGGCCGAGGCATGCTTGAGCACGGCGGCCTCCATGCCGCTCTCCCGCAGCCAGCGCAGATCGTCCATGGTGTTCTTGGTGCCGGGGAGGAGCACCAGATCAGATTGCGGATTGCTCCATCCGCTCCAGGGGTTGAAGTCGGTGAAGTTGGACAGGCGGGGCAGGCGCACCACCGCAATGTCCACCAGGCCCACCCTTCCCCCGCCGCTCAGGCGGTGGGAGAGGGAGTCCTCGTCGTCCACATCCACGTCCAGCATGGGGACAACTCCCAGCACCGGCTTGCCGGAAAGCCGCTCCAGCTCCCCCAGGCCGGGGCGGAGGATATCCACATCCCCCCGGAATTTGTTGATAATCAGGCCCTTGATCCTCGCCTGCTCGTCCGGCTCCAGCAGCTTCACCGTGCCGTAGGGGAGGCGAACCCCCCCGGTCGATGTCGCCGCACAGGAGCACCGGGGCGTTGGCCCGTCGGGCCATGCCCATGTTCACGATGTCGTCCTGCCGCAGGTTGATCTCCGCCGGGCTGCCCGCCCCCTCGATGACGATGATGTCGTACTCCGCCGCCAGGGACTCGTAGGCCGCCATCACCTCGGGGATGAGGCTCTTGCGGTAGCGGAAGTACTCCCCCGCCGGCATGGTGCCCCGGGCACGCCGTTGACGATCACCTGGGAGCCCACATGGCTGGTGGGCTTGAGCAGGATGGGGTTCATCCGCGTCGGGGGCCACCCCCGCCGCCTCGGCCTGCACCACCTGGGCCCGGCCCATCTCGAAGCCGTCGGGGTGATGGCGGAGTTGAGGGCCATGTTCTGGGATTTGAAGGGGCCACCTTATAGCCGTCCTGGGCAAAGATGCGGCACAGCCCGCCGCCAGCAGGGACTTGCCCGCGTTGGAGGTGGTTCCCTGGATCATAATCGCGTTGGCCATCACAGCACTTCCTTTAAGGCGGCCAGCAGCCGCCGGTTTTGTTCCGCCTGTCCCACGCACACCCGGTACCAGTCGTTCCCCAGGCCGTGGTAGTTGGCGCAGGAGCGGATGAGCACGCCCGCGTGAGTATCCGGTCGTTCAAATCGGCCGCGCCCGCCGCCCGGAACAGCAGGTAGTTGGCCTGTCCGGGCACCACCTCCAGCCCCAGGGCGGCCAGGCCGTCCGACAGGGCGGGGCGCTCCGACGCCAGCAGGGCCCGGGCCTTCTCCGGCCAGTCGGAGCACTGCTCCAGGGCGGCCAGCCCCGCCGCCTGGGCGGGGGTGGAGACGCTCCAGGGCGGGCCGGCGGCGGCCATCCGCTCCAGAAGTCCGCCGTTGGCGGAGAGGGCGTAGCCCAGCCGCAGGCCCGCCATGGCGTAGCTCTTGGTAAAGGCCCGCAGGAGCAGCAGGTTGGGGTGCTCCGCCAGACAGGGGGCCAGCCCCGGCCCCGCCCCGTCGGAGAGGGGCAAAAAGCACTCGTCCACCGCCAGCACCGCCCCCACGGCCCGGCATTGCTCCGCCGCCGCCCGCAGCAGCGCCCCGTCCACCAGCCGCCCGGTGGGGTTGTTGGGGTGCAGAGGAAGACCAGCTCTACCCCGGCGCGATGGCGTCCAGCAGCCCGCCGTCCACGTCAAAGCGGTTCTCCCGGCGCAGGGGTGGCGCGTCACGGCGCACCCGCCGCCGTCAGCGCCTCCTCGTACTCGGAGAAGGCCGGGGCGGTGACCAGCGCCCGCCGGGGCCGCAGGGCGTAGGCCAGCCGGAAGATCAGCTCCGCCGCCCGCCGCCGCAGAGCACCTGCTCCGCGCCACCCGTCGTGGGCGGCGATGGCCGCCCGGAGGGCGCGGCACAGGGGGTCGGGGTAGCGGGCCGAGTCTGCGGCGGCGGCCGCGGCGGCCGCCTGCACCGCCGGGGCATCCCAGGGGTTCAGGTTGGCCGAGCAGTCCAGCACGTCGCCGCCGAAGCGGGCCCGCGCCGTGAGCACGTCGCCGCCGTGGGTATATGGGGTCATGGTGATTCCCTTCTCTCTGGTCAGGATGGTAGACGGGTGGGGCGGCGGGCCGGTGTTACGGGAACAGCAGAATCAGCAGGGGCACGCCGCAGAAGATCAGCAGGGCGAAAAAGGCGGTGGCGTAGAGAATCCGGCCCGCCCGCAGGATGTCCAGGGCCTCCACCGGCCGCTGATCGTCGCCGATGGTGGGTTTATCCACCAGCTGGCCGAAGTAGTAGTTGGGCCCCGCCAGCTGGAGCTGGAGCGCCCCGGCGCAGGCCGCCTCGGTGTGGGCGGAGTTGGGGACTTGTGCTTTCCGGTCCCGCCGGAAGATCCGCCAGGCGTTCTTCCCGTCGTAGCCCGCCGCCGCGCCGCCCAGGCACATGAGCACCCCGGCGATGCGGGCGGGGAGAAAGTTGAGCGCGTCGTCCAGCCGCGCCGCCGCCCGGCCGAAGTAGAGATAGCGGTCGTTCTTGTAGCCCACCATGGAATCCATGGTGTTGACCGCCTTGTAGAGCATACCCAGGGGCGCGCCGCCCAGGGCCAGGAAGATGAGGGGCGATCACCCCGTCGGAGGCGTTCTCCGCCACGGTCTCCACCGCCGCCTTGGCCACGCCGGCCTCGTCCAGCCGCTCGGTGTCCCGCCCCACAATCATGGACACGGCGCGCCGCGCGCCGGGCAGGTCTCCGGCCTTGAGGGCCTGGTACACCTTGCCGCTCTCGTCCCGCAGGGACTTGGCGGCCAGCAGCTGATAGCACAGCAGCGCCTCCGCCGCGAAGGCCAGCCAGGGGCTGAGCAGGCCGCACCCACAGCAGCAGGGCGGTGAGGCCGGTTGGAATGGCGATGGTGAGCGACACCAGCGCCGCGCCGCCGGCCAGCTCGCCGCCGGGGGACTTGGGAAAGAGCCGCCGCAGAAGCTTCTCCAGGGCGGCGATCAGCACACCGACGGCCCGCACCGGGTGGGGCGCCCAGTGGGGATCCCCCAGCAGGAGATCCAGGCAGAAGCCGGTCAGCAGGGCCAGCAGGTGGGATACCCCCAGCTCATAGCCCCTTCTCCCCTGTACTCCTCCAGAATGGTCAGCTCCAGGGTGTCCGGATTCAGCTCCGCCCGGAAGCCGCCGCAGTTGGGACACATCCAGCCGTAGTAGTCCCGCTCCGGCCGGCCGTACTTGGCCAGCAGGGCCATGAGGGCCCCGCCGTGGGACACCACTCCCACCCGGCCAAAGCCCCGGCGGGCGGCGTCGGCCGCCGTCTTTCCAGGCCGATGGACACCCGGTCGGTGACCTGCTGGGCGCTCTCCCCCACCGGCATGGCGGCAAAGTTGGGCCTGTCCCCCATGCCCAGCCACGCCTGATAGAGGGGTCGTCCTTCAGCTCCTCGTGGTTCTTGCCCTCAAAGGGGCCGAAATCGCTCTCCCGCAGCTCATCCACCACCGTCATCTCCACGCCGGGCCACAGCAGCTCGGCGGTGCGGCGGCAGCGCTGGAGGGGGCTGCGGTAGATGTGCTCCACCGCCGGCAGGGTGGCGCCCACCCGCCGGGCCAACTCCTCCCCCTGGGGGAGCAGCGGCACGTCCAGCGTGCCGATAAAGCGCCGTTCCAGGTTGCCCTGGGTGGTACCGTGGCGCATCAGAATCAGTTCCATGGGCCTTCTCCTTTCAATACCATGGGCAGGCCGCAGAAGATGCGCTCCACCCGCTCTGCCCGCTCCGCCAAGCGGCAGCAAAGCCGTCCCACCGCCTCCCGGCGCGCCCGCTGGGCCGGCTCCACCGGCACCACGCCGCAGCCCACCTCGTCGCAGATCAAAATCACGTCCGGGTTGGCCTCCAGCAGCGCCGCCTCGTCCAGCTCCGGCCAGTCCTCCAGCCCGGCAAAGACGGGCCGTGTCCGGCCTCCTCCGGGTGCGGGCCACCTGGGCGGGGCCGTACCCGGTCTTTTGCAGCACGTAGTCCAGCTTGCCCTGGCCCGCGCCGCCGATAATCAAAATCATAACAGCACCTCCAGCCTCTGCCCCACCGCGGCGCAGAGCACCATCCCCAGCTCGCACAGCTGGAGGAAGAACCCCGCCAGATCGCCGGTGACGCCGCCGAACTGCCGCCGGGCGGTCACCACATAGTAGACGCACGCCAGACCCGCTCCCGCCAGGGCGGCCAGACCCGTCCGCACATCCGCGGCCACCATGGCCCCTCCGGTGAGGACGGCCCACGCCGCCAGCACTCCCGGGCCTTGACCGCGTCCATGGGGCCGGTGAAGGTGGCCAGCAGGCCGGTGCCCCGGGCGTTGGGGAGGGTGACGGCGAAGAGGCCGGAGAGGCTGCGGGAGAAGGCCGGCCCCAGGGCCAGCGCCAGGGCGGCCCCCCGGCGCCGCCTCACACCAGGCGGCGAAGAACACCAGCAGGTACAGCCCGCAGCAGATGACGGCGAAGGCCCCGGTGTGGGAGTCCTTCAGAATCTCCAGCTTCCGCTCCCGGCTCTGGTGGGAGGACAGGGCGTCGCAGGTGTCGCAGAAGCCGTCCAGATGGATGCCGCCGCTGAGGGCGATGGGGAGCAGCAGGGCCAGGGCGGCGGTAAAGACCGCGCCGAACCCCAGCCAGCCGGCCAGGGCCAGCCATAGCCACAGCACCGCCCCGACGGCCAGCCCCACCAGCGGGAACCAGCACAGGGCCCAGGAGAGGGCCTTTTTCTCCCAGTCCACCCGGGGCATGGGGAACTTGGAGTACATGGCAAAGGCAATGATGAGGGATTTCACGGATTTGCTCCTTTCCAGGCGATGGGGATGCCGCAGACCACCTCGTACACCCGGTCGGCCCGCTGGGCCACCGCCCGGTTCAGCCGGGCCAGCACGTCCAGGTAGGCCAGGGTCTCGGGGTCGTAGTCCATTCCGTCGGAGAACAGCTCGTTGGTGACCACCACCAGCAGGGCGGCCTGCTCCGCCGCCCGCTCCACACCGGAGAGCACCCGGCCGAAGGCCCCCTCCCGCCCCTGGGGGCCGAAAAACTCGTTGGCGGTCAGGTTGGAGAGATCCTCCAGCAGGGCGGCGCATCCGGCCGGCAGGACGGCCCCGGCCAGGTTCACCGGACACTCCACGGTGGCAAACCCCTTGCCCGCCCGCATCCGGCGGTGGCGCTCCACCCGGCGCTCGCTCTCGGCGTCCCACACCTGCATGGTGGCCAGGTAGGCCCGCGTCTCCAGGCCGGAGGCGGCGACCAGCCCCTCGGCAAATTCCGACTTCCCGCTGGCCGAGCCGCCGGAGACCAGTATCAGCATGGATGCACCTCCTTCGGCGGGGGCAAGCCCCCGCCCTACCGCCTCGCAGAGTTTCGCCCACTTGCGGCAAATTCAAATAAAAATCTGTGTGGAGCCGCCGTATCCATGGGGGGATGCAATCCCCCCCTAGCCTAAGGGCTGGTAGGCCTCGATGTTGGTGTCCTCAAAGGTGGCCATCTCTCGGTAGACCGCCAGCCCCATATCCAGCAGGGGCATGACGGCCACGGCCCCGGTGCCCTCGCCCAGGCGCATCCCGGCGTAGAGGAAGGGGCGCAGGCCCAATTCAGAGAGCACCAGCCGGCTGGCCGGCTCCTCCGACGCGGGAGCCCAGCATGTAGTCCTTACAGGCCGGGCACAACCGGGCGGCCACCAGGGCGGCCACGGAGGAGATGAACCCGTCCACCAGCACCGGCGTATGGCACAGGGCGCCCCCCAGGAACACCCCGGCCAGCCCGGCGATGTCCAGGCCGCCCACCTTGTGGAGCACGTCCAGCACGTCGGAGGGTCGGGCCGGTTCACCGCCACGGCGGTCTCGATGGCGTGGATCTTCTTCTGTAGGCCCGCGTCGGACAGGCCGGCCCCCCGGCCGGTCATCACCACCGGCTCCTGGCCCAGCAGCACGGCGGCCACGGCGGAGGAGGTGGTGGTGTTGCCGATGCCCATCTCCCCGGTGGCCAGCAGGCGCACGCCCCGGCGCACAGCTCCCGGGCGGTCTCCACCCCGGTCAGGACGGCCTGCACGGCCTCCCCCCGGCTCATGGCGGGGCCCTGGGTCATGTCGGCGGTGCCCCGGCGGACGCACCGCTGCACGATGCGCGCCCCGGTGAGGGGGACGGCCGTACCGATGTCCACGGGCACCACCTCCGCCCCGGCGGAGCGGGCCATGGCGCACACACTGGTGTCGCCGGTGGACATGTTCTCCGCCACGATGGCGGTGACCTCCTGGCCGGTCTGGGTGACCCCCTGGGCCACCACGCCGTTGTCGGCGCACATGACCACCACCGCCCGGCGGGAGATGTCCACGTCGGCGCTGCCCGTCATGCCGGCGATGCGGATGACCGCCTCCTCCAGCGCCCCCAGGCTGCCCAGGGGCTTGGCGATGGAGTCCCACCGGGCCTTCGCCCGCTCCATGGCCGCCGTATCGGCGGGGGTAATTCCTGCAATCACCTGATCCAGTGTCATAGCGATGCCTCCTGTACATAGCGGCGGGCCGCCGCCACAAAATTGCGGGCCGCCGACGGCGCGGCCCAGAAGTTGGAAGTGGGGAAAGCCGGCGTACAGCGTCGGGGTGTGGAACGCGCAGTCCCACCCCCGGTCGCTCTGGGGCTTCTGCGCATGAAAATCGGTTCCGGGGGTGGTGCTGTCCCAGTAGTGGAACTCATGGGCGTGGAAGCTCTCCCCCGCCTGGCACAGCAGGCCGTCCTTTTTCGCGGTGAGGGTCACATAGCCGAAGCGGCCCAGCCTGCCGGTGTTGGCCGCCAGGCCGGGGAGCGCCCCGCCATGGCCAGTCCCGGCCCTCTCCGTCGGAGAGAAGCCGGTTGAGGTAGAGGAACCCGCCGCACTCGGCCACGGTGGGCACCCCCCCCGCCACGGCGGCGCGCACCGCCTCCCGCATGGGGGCGTTGGCCGCCAGGGCCCCGGCGAACAGCTCCGGATAGCCGCCCCCAGGTAGAGGCCGCAGGTACCCTCGGAAGCGCCTCGTCCGCCAACGGAGAGAACTCCGCCAGCTCGGCCCCCAGCGCCTCCAGCAGCTCCAGGCCGTCGGCGTAGTAGAAGCAGAACGCCTTGTCCCGGGCCACGGCGATGCGGGGCCGCCCCTCCACCGGGGGCGGCAGGGCGGGAGCCGCGGCGGCCAGCGCCGGGGCGGAGGCCGCCAGGGCCAGCAGGCCGTCTATGTCCACGCTTTTCTCCGCCTGGGCGGCCAGGGCGGAGAGCTTCTCCCGCAGCCCCGCCACCTCGGCGGCGGTGACCAGCCCCAGGTGGCGGCTCTCCAGGGCGCAGCCGGGCAGATTGGGCAGATAGCCGTACACCGTCACGCCGGTCTCCCTCGATGGCCTCCTTGAGTCGAGGGTAGAGCATGGGGACACCCGGTTGAGAATCACGCCCCGGATGCCGCTGTCCGGCCGGAAATCCCTCATCCCCTTCACCGCGGCGGCGGCGGTGAGGGCCCGCCCCCGGCCGTCCAGCACCAGCACCGCCGGGGTGCCGGTAGCCCGGGCCAGGTCATAGGCGCTGGCGTCGGCGCTCAGGCCGATGCCGTCATAGTAGCCCATGACCCTCGATGAGGGCCAGGCCGCTGCCCCGGCTGTTTTCTCCAGCAGGTACCGGGCGGTGTCCCGGCCCAGGAAGAAGAGATCCAGGTTGCGGCTTTTGGCCCCGATAATCTCGCTGTGAAACATGGGGTCGATATAGTCCGGGCCGCACTTGAAGGCCACCGGCCCGGCCCCCCGGTTGACCAGGGCCTGGAGAAGGGCGCAGGTGACGGTGGTCTTGCCGCCCCCTGGCGGGGGCGCAGAGGAGCAGACGGGCGCGCTCATGCCCGGCCCTCCCCGGAGAAGATCCAAACCGGGTTCTGGGCGTCCATCAGGTGGTAGCGCCCGGCGGGCCGGGTGCGGGTGACGGCCACCTGCACCATGTCCGCCCCTCCAGCCCGGCAAAGCACCGGGCGGCCTCCCCCACCGTCTCCAGGGTGACGGCGGTGCACACCACCCGGGCGGCGGGGTTCTTGCGGAAGATCACGTTCAAAATGTCCTCCAGACTGCCCGAGGTGCCCCCAGGAAGACCCGGTCGGGGGCGGAGAGGGCCTCCAGCGCCTCCGGCGCGGTGCCCGCCACCACCTCCAGGTTGGCGGCGTGGAAGCGGGCCCTGTTCTCCGCCAGCAGGGCCAGGGCCTCCTCCTTCTTCTCCACGGCGTACACCCGGCCGGCGGGACAGGAGAGGGCGCACTCCACCGACACCGAGCCGGTGCCCGCCCCCACGTCCCACACCACATGGTGCGCCTCCAGACGCAGCTTGACAGGGCCAGCGCGCGCACCTCCTCCTTGGTCATGGGCACGCCCCCCGGAGGAAGGCCCCGTCGGGCAGGCCGGAGCCGTTCCACGGCCGCGCCACCGGATCGGGGTTGACCGCCAGCAGGACGGAGAGGTCGGCAAAGGTCTCCCCCGCCAGCTCTGCCGCCGTGCCGGTGACGATGCGCTCGTCGGCGTAGCTCAGCCGCTCGCCCACGGAGACCCGCACCTGTCCCAGCCCCCGCTCGGCCAGGGCCCGGCAGATGTCCTCCGCCTTGGTGGCCCCGCCGGTGAGGGCAAAGACCTTGGCGCTGCGCTGGATCTCCCCCACCGCGTTGTGGCTGCGGCCGTGGGCGCTGACCAGCCTGGCGTCCTGCCAGGTGGTCTGGAGCCTGGCGCAGAAGTAGGACAGGGAGGAGATACCAGGGATGGTGATCACCTCGTGTGCAGCAGGGGCCACAGCCCCTTGGCCCGCTGTAAAATCCGGTGTCGCCGGAGAGGAGCACCCCCACCGGCCCCCGGGGGGCCTTGTCCACATACGCGGCGATGTCCGCCGCGGCGATGAGGGGACGCAGTCGTGCTCCGCCCCCCAGGGCTCCAGCAGGCGGGGGGCGCCCACCAGCACCGGGCTGTCCCCGATGGCCTCCAGGGCCTGGCCGGTCAGGGTGGCCGGGTTGCCCATGCCTACGCCGATGAGATAGACCTTCATGCGTTCTCCTCCTCCATAAGCTTCTTCTGAATTTCCTCCAGGGTCAGGCCGGTCTCCCGGCGGGGGCGCTCCACCACCAGCAGGGCGCAGCCCGCCTCCCGGGCAGCCTCCGCCTTTTCCCGGAAGCCGCCGTACCCCCCGGTGTCCTTGGTCACCAGGGTCTGAATGTGATACTGCCGCAGCAGGGCCACGTTCAGCTCCCTGGAGAACGGCCCCTGCATGCAGATGATGTTTTTTGGGGGAAAGCCCAGGGTCAGGCACCGCTCCAGGGAGTCCGCCATGGGCAGCACCCGGGGATAGCACCGCTCTGCCAGTCCGGGGCGGGCAAAGTGGTGGAGCTCCTTGCTGCCGGTGGTGAGCAGCACATGACCGGGCATCTGCTCCAGCATGTCCGCCGCCCCGGCCATGTCCTTTGCCCTGCGGCAAAGCTCCCCGCCGTCGGGCTGCCGCACCAGCCGGAGGACGGGCAGGCCCGCCGCCTCCGCCGCGGCCCGGATGTGCTCCGTCACCTCCACGGCGTAGGGGTGGGTGGCGTCCACCGCCAGGGAGTATCCCCCGGCCCTCATGAGCGCCTCCATTTCCCCGCTGTCCATCCGGCCCACATGGGCCTCCGCCCCGGCCGGGAGGAGGGTCTCGCCGTACTCGGTGGCCACGCAGACGGTGTGGGGGATGTCCCGGGCCACCATCCACTCCGCCAGCGCCCGGCCCTCTCCGGTGCCGCCGAACAGCAATACCTTATTCATGCGCTTTCCTCCCCTGTGCTGGTTTCAGGCCCGCCTTCGCCGGGCGTATTTCCCTATTCCCCCCGCTGGAGATAGCCCCGGGGGTCACCATCTTTCCGCCGATCACCTTGGTCTGGCTGTTGCCGACGAACACGGTGGTGAACATGTCCACCTGGGTGTCCCGCAGCTCGCCCAGGGTGAGGAGCGCCGCCGCCTCCCCCGCCCGGCCGATGTTGCGGACGGTGCCGCACACGGTGGCGGGGTCCTTCCCGGCGGAGAGCAGGATGTCGCAGGCCCGCTGGAGGTAGTCCGGCCGGCTGTGGCTGGCGGGGTTGTAGAGGCAGAGCACGAAGTCCGCCTGGGCCGCGGCGGTCAGCCGGGCCGTAATCTTCTCCCACGGGGTGAGCAGATCGGACAGGGACACCACCGCGAAGTCGTGGGTCAGCTTCAGCACGGCCGCGCCGCCGCAGGCGGCGGTGATGCCGGGCACCACCTCGATCTCGATGGGGTCATACTCCTGGGCCACCTCGTAGATGAGGCCCGCCATGCCGTACACGCCGGAGTCGCCGGAGCACACCACCGCCACGTCCTTGCCGGTGCGGGCGGCCTCCACCGCCGCCCGGCAGCGGTCTACCTCCCGGCGCATGCCGGTGGACAGGGTCTCCTTCTGGGGAAAATCCGCCCGCACCAGATCGATGTAGGCGGTGTAGCCCACGATCAGGTCGCAGGCCTCCAGGGCCGCCCGGGCGCGGCCGGTGAGATCCGCGCCGCCGCCGGGGCCAAGCCCGATTACCGTTCCTTTCATAGCATATCCTTTCTCGCCACCGCCGCGGTGACGCCGTTGTTTGCCTGTTTGGGGACGATAATCCGCCCGCCGGCGGCGGCCGCCGCCCGCTCGCACACGTTGTCCACCCCGGTGATCCCCCGCACAAAGGCGGAGGGGGTGAAGTCCCCCTCCACCGCCGCCAGCGCCTCCGCGGAGTAGGTGGTCAGGGGCAGGCCCCGCCGGGCGCAGAAGGCCAGCAGGCCGGACTCGTCCTTCTTAAGATCGATGGTGGCGACGCCCGCCACCGCCTCGGGGCGAGGCCCGCCAGGGCGTCCGCCGCCGCCGCAATGGCGGCCTCCGGCGTCCCCGGCGGCAGCCGATGCCCAGAATCAGGCTCCGGGGTACCAGACGCAGGGCGCGGGGAAGGGCCCCCCCCGTCCGGTCGGTGATCCACACCCCCAGCTCCGCCGGGCCTGCGGTGAGGCCCTCCGGGCAGGGTGGCCGAAGTCGCTGGCAAAGCCCACCGGCCTTCCCTCCAGCAGGGCGGCGGACACCTCCTTGGCCAGAACCCGGTCCGTGATGGCCATGCCCCGCTCCGGGCCCACACGTCCACGGCGAACAGGCCGTTGACATCGGTGGCGGTGGATACCGCCGCCTGCCCGCCGGTGAGGGCGGCCACCCTCCGGGCCAGCTCGTTGGCCCCACGTGGCCGGAGAGGAGGGGAACCACAAACCGCCCCGCCTCGTCCACACTGACCACGGCGGGTCGGAAAACTTGTCCCGCACATGGGGCAATGGCCCGCACGGCGATCCCCGCCGCCCCCACAAATACCAGGGCGTCCGCCCGCGCCCAGGCCCAGGCCGTCCAGCCCTCCAGGGAGGCATAGGCCTCCGCCCCTACCTCGGGGCGAAGCGGGCCGGGACGTGGAGGCTACCTCCCAGGGCGTCCGCCAGGCTGCGGCCCAGCGCCGCCCCCCGGCGGGTAAAGGCGATGACCGCCGTGGTCACTTGCTGGCCTCCCGGAACTCGTGGGTAAAGGTGGGGTCGTAGAGCTTTGACCGCTCGTAATCATCCCCAGGAAATGACCGATTGTAATCAGCGCCGTCTTGGTGACCCGGTTCTCCCGGGCGGTCCTGGCCAGGGTGGAGACGGTGCAGCGGTACACCCGCTGCTCCGTCCAGGTAGCCTTGTAGACGATGGCCGCCGGGGTGTCGGGGGCATAGCCCCCCGCCGCCAGCTCCTGTTCCACATCCTCCAGCAGGCCGGTGGACAAGAACAGCACCATGGTGCAGCCGTGGGAGGCCATCTTGCGCAGCTCCTCCCCTCGGGCACGGGGTGCGGCCCGCCATGCGGGTGATGATAACCGACTGTGATACCTCGGGGAGTGTATACTCTGCGCAAAGGGCGGCGGCCGCGCCGGAGAAGGAGGACACGCCGGGGGTCACGTCGTAGCCGATGCCCAGCTTGTCCAGCTCGTCCATCTGCTCCCGGATGGCCGTAGAGGGAGGGGTCGCCGGTGTGGAGCCGGACGGTCATGCCGCCCCGGGCCTCGGTGTCCTTCATGACCTCGATGACCTGCTCCAGGGTCATGGACGCGCTGTCGTACACCGCGCAGCTCTCCTTCTTGTAGTTGAGCAGGGCGGGGTTGACCAGGGAGCCGGCGTAGATGATCACGTCGGCCTCCCCCAGCAGCTTCGCCCCCCGCACCGTGATCAGATCCTCCGCTCCGGGGCCCGCGCCGATAAAATGTACCATGGTTTTAACCTCCTATGCCCGGTGGAGGGCCAGCAGGGCCTCCGCGCCGGGTGTCTTTCCTAAAATTCCGTACTGGTTGGAGAAGAAAATGCCCTCGATGGCCAGCTCCGGCCCCGCCCGCCGCTTGAGCTGGGCGTCCAGCTCCCCGGCGATGGAGTCCATCACCGGCTCCAGCAGGCCGGCCCCCCTCAGCAGCTCCACCCCCGCGTCGGTGGTGGGGCTGTCGAACAGGGCCTTTACCAGCGCCCGGTCTCCCCCCGCCAGGGCGGCGTGGGCGGCCAGGGTCTCCCGCCGGGCGTCGGCCACCTTGGAGTGGGTGTTCATGCACCCGGCGGACACCTTGATGAGCTTGCCCAGGTGGCCCACCAGCAGCACCGAGCGGAAGCCCGCCCCGGCGGCGTGGTCGATGGCCGCGCCGATGTAGTTGCTGCACGTGCACCAGCGGGCCAGGCTGAGGCCCAGCTTCCCGGGCGAAGGCCTCGCCATAGTTGCCGGGGGTGACCACGATGTCCCGCGCCCCGGCGGCCCTCTGCTGATCCATCTCCAGATAGAGGGAGTCCAGCAGGGCGGCCTCGCTCATGGGGCGGACGATGCCGCTGGTGCCCAGGATGGAGATGCCCCTCAATGCCCAGCCGTGGGTTAAAGGTGCGCCCCGCCAGGGCCTCCCCGTGGGGACGGAGATCACCGCCCGCAGCCCGCCGGCGTAGCCAGCCCGGGCCGCGGCGGCCTCCAGCTGCTCTTGGATCATGCGGCGGGGGTGGAGTTGATGGCCGCCTCCCCCACCGGCTGGTCGAGACCGGGCCGGGTCACCCGGCCCACCCCCTCGCCGCCGTCAATGGCGATCCCCGGCTGGGCGCTCCGCTCCACCCGGGCGCAGATGAGCGCCCCGTTGGTCACGTCGGGATCGTCGCCGCCGTCCTTGCGCACCGCGCAGGCGGCCCAGCCTTCCCCGGCGGCGTGCTCCAGCAGCTCCGCCTCCACCCGCACCCCCGCCGGGGTGTCGATGTGCACGGCGGGCAGCGCCGCCCCCTCCAGCAGCAGGGCGGCGGCCCCGGCGGCGGCGGCGGCGGCGCAGGTGCCGGTGGTGTAGCCGCAGCGCAGCCGCTCCCGCCCCACCGGGATATAGAGCTCCAATTTCCCCATGTGTGTCCCCCTTTCGACGCAAAAAGGCCCTCCTCGCGGCTGAGGAGGGCCCTAATCCCAGGGTACACCGCACCTCTCCACCTCAGAGCTACGCAACTGCCACTCTGCAGCGGGTCTCCTGGCTTGCGCTTCCTCCTCCGGCGCGCCTTCTCAGCCCCGCTGGGCCAATGGCTTGTGCACCTTCGTCCGCGCTTACAGTAGAGGTAAGACTGCGCCGGAGTTCCACCGGCTTCCCGTTCTGCGGCACCGCCGCAACTGCATGTGCATTGAATTCTCTGCCATTATAGCAGTATGAGGGAAAAAGTAAAGGCAGGGTTTCAAAATTACCCGCGGAAACCGCCAGTAAAAGCGGAGCCCCGCCGTCAGCAGGAGGCCCCAGGCCGGTGTAGAACACGGCGATGAAGCCCTCCGGCGCCAGTCCGCTGGCCCGCAGGCCGATGCCGAAGGCCATCATAAATACCATGATCAAAAATGATTTCCCATCAAAACTGCCAGAACCACTTCCGCTCCGAGCCATACCCCCGTATGCGCGCGGTGTGCCGCTGAACCAGCCTTCCGAACACCATGCCCTGAAACAGCCCGAAGACCAGCGCAGAGAGCGCCAGATTCTACAGGGTTACATGTCCGGGGTAAGCCAGCAGCCCGATGCGCAGGATGTTGAAGCCCGCCGCCCCCACACCAGTCCCGCCAGCAAAGCAATGTTTTTACCATGGTAAGCTCCTCCTCATTATGAACATTGTTCATTTTATGTACAAAACAGGGCGCGGGTTCCCGCGCCCGTCTCAGCGGTAGAGCAGCCTGCGGAGCACCTGCTCCAGCCCCTCACAGTTGTCCGCGCCCCGGCTCATCTGCCCCAGCAGGCTGTCCAGCACGAAAGCGGCAAGCTGCTCCCTGAAAGGAAGCATCAAAGGCGGACGGCCGCACCGCACAGTCCGCCTCCAGCGCCTCCAGCAGCGTCTGGCGGACGCGCCCGAGGGCCTCCGCCATGGTTCGCCGGCCCGCGCTCCGCCCCTCGGGCAGGAAACCCGCCGCATGTCCCTGGAAAAAGCCCGGGTATTCCCCGGCCCCGCTCTGAATGCGGTGGAACAGCCAGTGGACGTAGGCCGCAAAGCCGTCCCGGGGCGCCTCCCCCTCCGGCGCGGACAGAATCTGCATCCAGATCCTCCACTGTTGCGGCCAGCAGCTCCGTCTTGCCGGAAAAATAGTTGTAGACCGAGCCCACGGAGACCGGGCCTCGGCCGCCACCGCGCGGATGCTCAGCCCGTCCAGCCCCTGCCGCGGGCGACCGTCCGGCTGGCCGCCAGAAGCGCCTGCCGGGAGGTGACCACGGTATTCATGCGCACACGCCTCCCCATTCTGAACCTTGTTCATTTTAACAGATCACGCCCGTTTGTCAACGGTATAAAACTTCATGCGCACAGGGCGTGCCATGAAAGATGCGGCCCGGCGCCAGGCCGCCCTGCTGTTGAAAAGCGCCCGCCGCAGGCAGAACCTGCGGCGGGCGTACAGATGATGCAAAGGGACGGCCGGCGCTTACAGATAGCTCTTGAGCTTCTCCACCATGTCGGTGTGCTCCCAGGGCAGATCCACGTCGGTGCGACCGAAGTGGCCATAGGCGGCAGTCTGCTCGTAGATGGGGCGGCGGAGATTCAGGTGCTCGATGATCTTGGCCGGGCGCATGTCGAAGCACTCGTTGACGATGGCGGAGAGCCTCGTCCAGCACGCCGGTGCCGTAGGTGTCCACCAGAACGGAGACGGGTGGGCCACGCCGATGGCGTAGGCCAACTCAATCTGGCACTTGCGGCACAGACCGGCGGCCACCAGGTTCTTGGCGATGTAGCGGGCCATGTAGGCGGCGGAGCGGTCCACCTTGGTGGGATCCTTGCCGGAGAAGCAGCCGCCGCCGTGGGCCGCGGAGCCGCCGTAGGTGTCCACGATGATCTTGCGTCCGGTCAGGCCGGTGTCGCCCACGGGGCCGCCCACCACAAAGCGGCCGGTGGGGTTGACGTAGAACTTGGTGTCCTTGGTGATGTACTGGGCGGGGATAATGGGCTTGATGATCTCCTCCACCACGGCCTCCCGCAGCTCCTTCAGGGCGATGTCGGGGTCGTGCTGGGTGGACACCACGATGGCGGGGCAGGAGAGCACCTTGCCGTCGTCGCCGTACTCCACGGTGACCTGGCTCTTGCCGTCGGGCGCAGCCAGGAGAGCTTCCCGCTCTTGCGCACGTCGGTGAGCTGGCGGGCCAGCTTGTGGGCCAGGTCGATGGGGGCGGGCATCAGCACATCCGTCTCGTCGCAGGCGTAGCCGAACATCATGCCCTGGTCGCCGGCGCCGATGAGATCGGCCGCGTCGGTGCCGCCCTCCTGGAGCTCATAGGACTGGTTGACGCCCATGGCGATGTCGGGGGACTGCTCGTCGATGGCGGTCATCACCGCGCAGGAGCGGTAGTCGAAGCCGTAGGCCGGATCGGTGTAGCCGATGCGCTTCACCGTGCGGCGGACGATGGAGGGGATGTCGGTGTAGTGCTTGGTGGTGATCTCGCCCATCACGGTGACAATACCGGTGGTGGTGAAGGTCTCACAGGCCACGTGGGCGGTGGGGTCGTGGGCCAGAATGGCGTCCAGGACGGCGTCGGAGATCTGGTCGCAGACCTTGTCGGGGTGGCCCTCGGTGACGGACTCCGAGGTAAACAGACGCTTTGCCATAATGTAGTTCCTTCCTTTCTCACTCGGGCACGAAAACGCGCCCCGCCGGATGGCGGAGCGCGTGGTGCTCATCCATCCTCATCTTCGATTTCGCCGGATTTGGCACCTTGCATTGCAGGTTGCCGGGTTTCATCGGGCCGTTCCCTCCACCGCTCTCGATAAGGCATATTCAATTGACTGTAGCTATTCTATCGACTTTTTCCCGATATGCAATAGACAAAACAGGGCTTTGTATAGCGCCGGCGGGGCGCCGTTGTGCAAGCCGCCGGATTTACACAGGGGACGCCGTCCCCTGCGCGGAGCGGCTGTCACGCCTTCCAGCCGTTGAGGTACTCCTCCTGCTCGGGGTGAGGGCGTCGATGGACAGGCCCATGGCGGCCAGCTTGACCCGGCCGATGGCGTCGTCGATTTCGGCGGGCACCTGGTAGACCTTCTTCTCCAGGCCGTCCCGGTGCCTGACCAGCCACCCAGGGCCAGGGCCTGGACGGAGAAGGACATGTCCATAATCTCGGCGGGGTGGCCGTTGCCGGCGGCCAGGTTGACCAGCCGCCCCTCGCCGATGACGTTGAGCACCCGGCCGTCGGGCAGGGTGAAGCCCTCGATGTTGTCCCGGCGCAGCTCCCGTTTGACCGCCATGGCCGCCAGGCCCGCCACGTCCACCTCGCAGTCGAAGTGGCCGGCGTTGGTGAGGATGGCGTTGTGCTTCATCACTGCGAAGTGCTTCGGGGTGATGACGTCCTTGCAGCCGGTGACCGTGACGAAGATGTCGCCGTACTTGGCGGCCTCGTCCATGGGCATGACCCGGAAGCCGTTCATGGTGGCGTCCAGGGCCTTGAAGGGTCCACCTCGGTGACGATGACGCTGGCCCCATGCCGGCGGCCCGCATGGCCACCCCCTTGCCGCACCAGCCGTACCCGGCCACCACCACGGTCTTGCCCGCCACCACCAGGTTGGCGGTGTGCATGATGGCATCCCAAACAGACTGGCCGGTGCCGTACTTGTTGTCATAGTAGTGCTTGGCCTTGGCGTCGTTGACGGCCATCATGGGCAGGGCAGGATGCCCTCCCGCTCCCGGGCCTTGAGGCGCAGGATGCCGGTGGTGGTCTCCTCGCAGCCGCCGATGAGGTGCTCGCCCAGGTCGGCGCACTTGCCGCCCAGCAGGTGGATCAAATCGCCGCCGTCGTCCACGATCAGGTGGGGCTTGAACTTGAGGGTCTCGATGAGGAGGTTCTCATACTCCTCCCCCATGGCGCCGTGGATGCCGAAAGTCTCCACGCCCATGTCGGCCAGTCCGGCGGCCACGTCGTCCTGGGTGGACAGGGGGTTGGAGCCGGTGAGGCGCACCTCCGCCCCGCCCTTGGCGAGCACATAGCCCAGGTTGGCGGTCTTGGCCTCCAGGTGGACGGACACCGCCACCCGCAGGCCGGCGAAGGGCTGCTCCTGCTCGAAGCGGGCCTCAATGCCGCCCAGGGCGGGCATGAAGTCCCGCACCCAGTTGATCTTCCGGCGGCCGGCCGGGGCCAGGTTCTGATCCTTTACAATACTCATGCTGTTCCTCCTTGCGGGGCGGCCGCCGAGGGGCTGGGTCCGTCCCAGAAATCCAATGTCAGAAGGGGCTTGCTCCTGCGGAACTCCTGCACACGCCGGTGAATGGCCTCCAGCTGCTCCAGGCTGGCCGGCTGCTCCGGTCCGTAGGCCGGGCAGGTAAAAAACCAGCAGAATTTGGCTCCGGTGGCAATGACCCGGTCATAATAGAGTTCGGTGGCCACCCGCTCTGCGTTCTCCGCTGTGCAGCGGCAGGCCACGCCGAAGGGCAGCTTGTACCGCCGCAGCAGGGCCGCGGCCCGTGTGGCGTCGGCGCCGTCCTCGTCCACCTGAATGGCGGGGAACAGGTTGCGCACCCGCAACAGATCCGCGCACAGCTCGCCGGTGATGAACCGGGGCGGCGTGAAAGCGGCGAACACGCAGTCGGTGTGCTTGTTGCACAGGGCAATGGTCTCCTGCTCCCGGGCCAGAGGGTTGCCACCGCTGAAGATAAAGAGATGACAGCCCCGCCCCTTCCGGGCCTCAATCTCCTCGTCCAGGCTGTCGAACTCCATATAGGGCCGCACGCCGTAGATGGACGCGCCGCAGCCGCGGCAGCCCATCTCGCAGGGAAAGGAGGGGTCGATGATCACCGCCCAGGGGAGCGCGGCCGTTTCCCAGTTCCCCGCCGCGTTGCGGCTGGGCCAGTCCATCAGCCCGGCGTGAATCACAAAGTTCTCAAAAATCTTTTCAGTACCCGGCTGTCGATATCGGTATACATGCTCTTGATGAGGCGGTGCCAGTTGTTGCCGGGGTCACTCATGGCCCTGTGAAACAGCTCCCGGTAGGGTGAGGCCAGCCGCTCCCCCGTGTATTTATCCAACCAGTCCATCAGCTTGGGAAGGTTGGCGTCCGGGTCCCGCTCCAGGTAGTCCAGGGCCTTGGAGATGCCGAAGGCCCTGAGTCTGGCCGGCAAGCTCATGAATCTGCACGCTCCTTTCCCACGGACGATTTTTATAATTGTATCATAATGCATCCATCGCCGCAACGCCATAGACAAAACTGCGGTTCCTGTTGGAATTTCAGACACAATGGCAAGAGTGTCTAACAGCCGGCGTTGACAAGCCCCGCAGTTCCGGGATATACTGAACTGATTTCATCTCAGATTTTCTAGGAGTGAGCGCCATGCGCACCGGACTCATCACCTTTCATTTCGCCCACCACTACGGGGCACAGCTCCAGGCACTTGCCACCATGCGGGCCATCCAGTCCCTGGGGCACGACTGCGAGATCATCGACTACCGCCTGCCCCACACCACCCGCACCAACCAGCTTTTCAAAAGAGCGGCGGCGTGCGCGGCATGGCCTCCGACGCCCACACCGCCCTCCACTACGGGGCGTTCCAGCGCCGCTTCCGGCGCTTCGAGGCCTTTGTGGCCGAGGAGATGGCCCTCTCCCCCCGGCGGTACACCGCCTTTGAGCAGCTCCGGGCCGACCCGCCGGCCTACGACGTGTATGTGGCGGGCAGCGACCAGATCTGGAACCCCTATATCTTCCAGGACAAGCAGTTTGACCCCTCCTTCCTGCTGGGCTTCGTCCGGGAGGGCCGCCGCATCGCCTACGCCCCCAGCCTGGGCGTGCCTGAGCTGCCGGAGGACAAGGCCGAGGAGCTGCGCCGCTTTCTGACTCCCTTCTCCGCCCTGTCCGTGCGGGAAAAGCGGGGGCAGGTTCTGCTGCGGGAGGCTGCCGGGCGGGACGCCCGGGTGGTGCTGGATCCCACCCTCCTCCTCACCGGCGAGGACTGGGAGAGCTGGCCGCGGCCCCCAAACGGCAGGGGCCCTATATCCTGTGCTACTTTGTCTCCGACCCCGGCGAGGCGGCCCCCTACGCTTTGGCCCTGTCGGCGCGCACCGGCTGGCCCATCGTGCAGCTCGCGGGGGCGCGGCGGAAGATCGCCGGGGCGGCCGAGCTGGTCTTTGACGCCGGCCCCTGGGAGTTTTGGGCCTGTTCCGGCACGCCTCCGCCGTGGTGACCAACTCCTTCCACGGGGCGGCCTTCTCCCTCCAGTTCCAGAAGGACTTCTTCACCTCCATGTCCCCGGGAGCGGGCGGAGCCCACCTTCTCCCGCATCTACAGCCTGCTCTCCCGGCTGGGCTGTGCCGACCGCATCCTGGGCCTGGACACCACCGCCCCGGTGGACGCCCCCATAGACTACGGCGCGGTGTACGAGAAGCTGGCGGCCGCCCGGGCCGACTCCCTGTCCTATCTGGGGCCGCCATCGAGGGCCCTGCCCGCGGAGGAGCCGGAGCCCCAGGCCGCCCCCGTCCGGTGCTGTGCAGGGCGGAGGACTGCACCGGCTGCACCGCCTGTGCGTCGGTTTGCCCGGTGAACGCCATTGCCATGGAGCCCGACCATGAAGGCTTCCTGCGGCCTGTCATTGGGGAGCGGTGTATCCTGTGCCACAGGTGCGAGCAGACCTGCCCCATCCTCCACCCCCCGGTGCCCGGCCCCGCCCCGGCGGCGGCCCACGCGGTCTGGAACCGCGACGAGGCCGAGCGGACAGCCAGCTCCTCGGGCGGCTTCTTCTCCCTGCTGGCCCGCCATGTGCTGGAGCAAGGGGGCGCGGTGTTCGGCGCGGCGCTGGACGAGGACATGACCGCCCGCCACGTGTGCGCCCGCACGGTGGACGAGCTGGCCCCATGCGGGGCTCCAAGTACGTCCAGAGCGATCTGGGCGGCAGCTTTTCCCAGGTCAAGGCGCTGCTGGAGGAGGGGACGGCGGTGCTCTTCTCCGGCGTGCCCTGCCAGGTGGACGGGCTCAAACGCTACTTGGGGAAGGACTACCCCAACCTGCTCACCTGTGATCTGGTGTGCCACGGGTGCCCTCCCCGGCGGTCTTCCGGGCTTACCTGGACGGCCTGGAGGCCGCCCGCGGCTCCAAGGTTGTCTCGGTGCGCTTCAAGGACAAGTCCCACGGCTGGTCTCACCCCTGGTTCACCGCTCAGTTTGCCGACGGGAGCGTCTATACCGAGGACTTCAACCGCACCGGCTACGGCCGGGGCTTCGGGATGCAGCTCTTCCTGCGCCCCGCCTGCGCCCGGTGCCGGTACACCTCCACCAGCCGCCCCGCCGACTTCACCCTGGCCGACTACTGGGGCCTGGACGAGAAGCTGGCCCTGCCGGTGGAGCGGGACAAGGGGGTCTCCATGGTGCTGGTGAACTCCGCCCGGGGGCAGGCTGTGTTCGATGCCCTCTCCCCCCGGTTCGGCCAGGTGGAGCGCCCCCTGGCCGAGGCGGTGGCGGGCAACCCCCGGCTGGCCTCCCCCCTGAAGGCCAACCCCCGCCGGGCCGCCTTCTTCGCCGCCTTCGCTGCCCTGCCCTTCGCCGAGGTGGAAAGCGCTTTCTGGCCCTCCCCTCCCTGCCCTACCGGGCGGCGGCCAAGGTGCTCACCCCGGCCATGAAGGAAAAAATCCGCAAGCTGCTGAAATAACGGCAGCGAAATGTTTACAATTTATTCGGGAATTTTTCCCGGCCGTCTGGTACACTACTTTGTACGTCACAACGGGGCGGGCATTCCGCCCAACGGGAGGTAACTTCACTTGAGTGCAATTCACCGCTGGCTGGACCGGTTCTGCTACAAGCACCCCGGTTCGGCATACCCAACCTGATGTTGGTCATTGTGGTCGGCAATGTACTTGTCTGGCCGATGGATCAGTTCAGCTACGGCGTGTCCCTGTCCGCCCTGCTCGCCTTCTCGCCGTACTACATTCTGCACGGACAGATCTGGCGCATCATCACCTTTGTCTTTGTCCCGCTGGACAGCAACCTCTTCTTCCTGGCCGTCTCTCTTTACTTTTACTATATGATCGGCTCAGTGCTGGAGCGGGAGTGGGGTACCGCTAAGTTCAATGTGTTCTATGGCTTGGGTATCCTGCTCAACGTGGTGGTCGGTTTCCTGCTCTATGCGGTCACCGCCCCTCTCTATCCCTCCCATCTGCTCCCGCTTCTCACCACCGCCAGCATGACCTACGTGAACCTCTCCCTGTTCTTTGCCTTCGCCACCCTGTATCCAAACATGCAGGTGCTTCTTTTCTTCATCATCCCCATCAAGATCAAGTGGCTGGCGTGGATCGACGCCGCCCTGTTCGGCTGGAGCGTCCTCAGCAGCCTCTTTGGCGTCTTTACCTCCGGCCTGGCCGCCCTCCCCGGCGTCATCATCCCCCTGGTTGCCATTCTGAACTACTTTATCTTCTTCTGGGACAATTTCCTCCAGCTCTTCGGCCGGGTCAAATACCAGACCTCCCGCCAGACCGTCAACTTCAAGAAGGCCACCAAGCAGGCCCAGCAGCAGAAGGGCTATATCCACAAGTGCGCCGTCTGCGGCAAGACCGACACCGACTACCCCAACGAGGAATTTCGTTACTGCTCCAAGTGCAACGGCTATTACTGCTACTGTTCGGAGCACATCCACAACCACGTTCACATACCATAAATAAAAAAGCAGCGCGGCGGACGGCCTTCAGGCCGTCCGCCGCGTTTTTGTAACCGGGCTGCGGTGGTTTCCCACCCCATATTCTGTTATAATTGATTGAATAGATACTATTTGTTATTAAAAAAGGAGGTCTCATATGAATCGGCTCATAGCCTGCACCCTGGCGCTGCTGCTGGTACTGCTCACGCCGGCCTCCGCCAACTCGGCCCCTACCCGTCTGGGCGGTACGGGCGGTTCCGCCCTGACGGTGGACGAGGGCTGCCCTGTCACTGTCACCGCCGAGCAGCTCACCTTCCTCCCCTTCGTGAGGCGGAAGAGCGGTGCTACACCGCCCACTTCGACAGCCTGCCCGACGGGGAGCTCACCTTCACCCTCTATCCACGCCTCTCCATCACCCTGGCCGACCGGCTTCACGCCGTACTGACCTCCTATCAGTTCACCTTCGCGTTTTTCCTTCTCATTCTGCCCTGACTCTCCTGGCACTTCCGGCCCTCTTGATCTTCCTGCTTCAGCGCCGGAGCCGTCGTCAGCCCTGACGCTCCTTCACCACCGGGCTGCGAGTCCACTCCAGCCCGCAGGGCCGGGCTGTGGGGAAGCACAGGCCGAACAGATCTGTGCGGCGGGCCTCCGCCTCAAAGAGGGCGCGGGCGTCCCCATCCAGAGCCCTGGCCTGGGCGGGCTTGACCACCACCGGAAGGGCACAGGTCTCTTTCATGCGGCGCAGCAGCTCCCGCCCCCGGCCGCTGAGGCCCAGCACCCGTACATAGGGCGCCGCCGGGGGCCGCTCCGCCGCCCGCAGCCCCAGGAAAGCGGCCAGGGCCAGCCGCCGCAGCCGGGCGTGAGGGTAGCGCTTGGTCTTGGCCCGGGCATAAAAGTCCTCCAGGCTGTCCGCCGTCCGGGCGGAACGCGCCAGCCGGGCGGGCAGGCCCTCCGCCGCCCCGCCGTCGGGGAGGGCGGCCCAGTCCACCTCGTCCATCGTGCGCAGACGGGCCAGCACCGCCCGGTCGATGTGCGCCATGGACGCCGCCTCCCCGCTCCAGGGCGGTGATAGGGGTTCGCCTCCGCCGCCCGTCCGGCCCGGAGGAGGGCCCGCAGCTCCGAGGCGGAGGCGAAGCCCCCGGCCGCCGGGCCGTCGTGGGCCGCCCCCCGCCGGGGGATGGTCAGGGCCTCCATGCCAGGGGGCAGGGCCCGCAGATACTCCACCCCAGGTTGTCGTTTGGGCTGGCCAGGCAGTCGGCCCCACCGCCGCCTGCCGGGCCGCCGGGAAGGACAGCCCACGGGCCAGCCCGGCCCGCAGACGCTCCGGGTAGTCCGAACCATCCAGAGCCGCCGCCGCCGCCCGCAGGGGCGCCAGTTCCCCCGTCTCACTGCCGAAGGAGAGCACGTCCACCACCCCCGTGGCGGCCAGCAGACCCCCCGCCCCCGGGCGAAGGACTCCGCCGAGGCCATGGCCCAGGGGGTGGGCAGCTCCAGCACCAGATCCGCCCCGCCGGAGAGGGCCAGGGCCGCCCGGCTCCATTTGTCCGTGAGGGCGCACTCCCCCCGCTGGACCCAGTGGCCGCTCATGACGCATATCACCGCCGTGTCCGCCCCCAGGGTCCGCCGCGTCCGGGCGATGTGCCAGGCGTGTCCCCGGTGGAAGGGGTTGTATTCTGCGACGATTCCGGCTGTGGCCATGGGCTGAACCTCCAAACGCAAGAGTAAAATTTTTCTCTCTTTCAAGCAAAATATGGGTTGTCCTTTGGGAAAAAGGGGCTAAAATAAAATATGTATGTGCTCTTATTCTACTACGGGAATATCCGGCTCACAAGCCATAGTTTAACGTAAGGAGAGAAGATTTCATGAAAGTTCTGGTCATCAACGCAGGCAGCTCCTCCCTCAAGTATCAGCTCATGGACCCCGCCACCCGTGAGGTGTTCGCCAAGGGGCTGTGCGAGCGCATCGGCATCGACGGCCGCCTGACTCACAAGGTGCCCGCCAAGGACGCCAAGTATGAGTTCAAGATCCCCATGCCCACCCACCCGAGGCCATTCAGGCTGTGCTGGACGCCCTGCTGGACGCCGGGCACGGCGTGATCAAGAGCGCCTCTGAGATCGACGCGGTGGGCCACCGGGTCGTCCACGGCGGCGAGAAGTTCGCCTCCTCCGTGCGCATTACCGACGAGGTTATGGCCGCTCTGGAAGAGTGCATCCCCTGGCCCCCTCCACAATCCCGCCAACATCACCGGCATCAAGGCCTGCGAGAAGGTCATGCCCGGTGTGCCCATGGTGGGCGTGTTCGACACCGCTTTCCACCAGACCATGCCCGCCAAGAGCTATATCTACGCCCTGCCCTATGAGTTCTATGAGCAGGACAAGGTCCGCCGCTACGGCTTCCACGGCACCTCCCACCGCTATGTCTCCGCCCGCGCTGCCGCCATGCTGGGCAAGCCCATTGAGGAGCTGAACATCATCACCTGCCACCTGGGCAACGGCTCCTCCGTGGCCGCCGTGGATGGCGGCAAGAGCGTGGACACCTCCATGGGCTTCACCCCCCTGGCCGGCGTGCCCATGGGCACCCGCTCCGGCGATCTGGACGCCGGCATCCTGGAGTACCTGATGGGCAAGCACGGCTACGACATGAAGGAAATGATGACCATCCTCAACAAGAAGTCCGGCGTGCTGGGCATCTCCGGCGTGTCTTCCGACTTCCGCGACCTGGAGAACGCCGCCAAGGAGGGCAACCAGCGGGCTGAGCTGGCCCTGGAGGCCTTCCAGTACAGTGTTAAGAAGTTGGTGGGCGCTATGCCGCCGCCATGGGCGGGGTGGACGCCATCGTGTTTACCGCCGGTGTGGGTGAGAACGACGCCGCTACCCGCATGGCCGTGGCCTCCGGCCTGGAGTTCATGGGAGTAAAGATGGATGCCGAGGCCAACAACGTCCGCGGCAAGGAAACCGTCATTTCCTCCGCCGACTCCAAGGTGAAGGTGCTGCTCATCCCCACCGATGAGGAGCTCATGATCGCCATGGACACTGCCGAGATCGTTGGCAAGTAAGACCTGACAACAGCGCCTCCCGGAGCTGGTACCAGCTCCGGGAGGCGTTTTATCTTCACGCCTGCGGCGTGTTGTTGTTGTCTGCCCCACAGCCGGGGAGCAGTATGCAGGAAGCCGGTGATTCGAACGCGCCCCGGATAGCATTTCTCCTCCCGCGCATTCCCGGTCTATCGCCTTGCCTGTCTGGTACCTTGGCTGTAAAAATAAGATACCACCTTTTCCCATTCAGAGTTGGATAAAGTATAACAGGCCTGTGAACGTTTTGTGAAATCTCCGCCCTCCGGCGCTCTTCCATTTATACCCTTATCCCACATGACAAATATTTAACAATAAGGTTGTGGAAACTGACGATATCAGTATTTTGACCTCTCTTCTTTATGGAACACTCCGCCAAAATTTCCCCACCTCTTTTTGCTATATTGCACAAATCTGCGCACTTACCACACTGTTTCTACTTACTTTTGGTTATTTGCTTACCGAATTGTGGGGATTGAAAGATAGCCTGCAAACCGTTAAATTATAGTCCGCAAAGGATGCCGGGCTGTGTTCCGGCAAAATCTATCACAGAGAGAAGAGGGAAACGTATGGCAAAACCAACCAAGGATAACCGCAAGTCCGTAGTCGACTTCGGCGTGGGCTGGGTCGTCATCATCTACTGCCTGCTGATGTTCTTCCTGTACGTCGGCATGTGCAACGACGGCGCCAACATCACCGCCCCCAATGTGGCCTACCGCCTGGGACTGGAGCAGGGCGACATCATGAACATGAACTCCTGGCCGGTCTGGTAGGTGTCGTGTTCTTCATCATTGCCGGCCAGGTCAACCGGAAGATCGGCGCGCGCATGACCTCCGGTATCTGCTGCATCATCTCCGGCATCGCTTACATCCTGGCCTGCAACGCCCCCAGCATCGTTATCTACACCGTCTGCATGTGCTTCGTGTACGGCGGCATCATGTCCGCCGGCTATGTGGCGGGCGGCACCCTGGTGGCCTCCTGGTTCCCCAAAAGAAGGGCGTGGTCATGGGCTATACCACCATGGGCCACAACTTCGCCTCCGCTTTCTATGTGCAGCTGGTAGCCATTCTGATCGCCCCTACCGTGGCGGGCACCACCAACATCGGCGAGAACTTTTCCACCGGCATCGTACCCATCGGCATCGCCGCCATTGTTCTGGGCATCCTGGGTATGATCTTCATCCGCAACGAGCCCTGGGGCGTGGCATCAACCCGACAACGTCTCCGACGAGATCTACCAGAAGGAGTATGACCAAGGACGCCGTCGAGGGACGGCGGGTGGACCACCGGCAAACTGCTGGCCACCAAGGAGCTCTGGCTGGCGGCCATTACCACCGGCTTTTTCCAGATCTGCTCTGTGGGCGTCATGAGCCAGTTGGTTATCCGCAACACTCAGCTCGGCTTCTCTCAGCAGGCCGCTATGAACGTCATGACCATTCTGGCCCTGGGCGGCGTGGTTGGCTCCTGGCTGGTTGGCGTCATTGACGACGCTATCGGCACCAAGAAGACCATGGTCATGTTCGGTATCTGGTATGCTATCGCCCTGCTGCTCAACTTCACCGCTGTGGATTCCGTGACCCCGCTGGTCTACGTGTCCCTGTTCATGATTGCCATGGGCATCGGCGGCTCCGCCAACTTCACCACCTCCTGCCCACCTCCATCTTTGGCCGCCAGGGTTTCGACAAGGTGAACAGTGTCATCTTCCCCATCCAGGGTGCAGTCACTGCCCTGTGCTTCCTGGTCAACGGCGTGGTGCAGAAGATTACCGGCGGCCAGATCCGCATGGCCTACCTGGTGTTCGCCGGCGTGGCCCTGGTGAACGTGCTCCTGGTGCTGATGGTCATCGAGCACAAGTACAACCGCGACTGGATGGCGGCCCACAAGAAGTAAGCTGCACCGCTTCTGAGCCTCTCCAAAAAAGCTGTCCCCGCAGCCGCGGGGACAGCTTTTGCGCCCCATGCCCCATTCTGCTATACTGATCTTATCTGAGCGAAATGAGGTGGCGGCATGGCGGAAGAAAATGGCCTGGTACAGATCTATTATGGAGACGGCAAGGGTAAGACCACAGCGGCCTTCGGACTGGCCTTCCGGTGTGCGGGCTGGGGCGGCGAGTGGTGATCGCCCAGTTCCTCAAAAGCAGCCTGCGGGAGCTGACTGCGGCGGAGCGGTTTCCCACCCTCACCGTCCTGCGCAGCAAGGGCATCCATAAATTTACCTTCCAGATGAACGACGAGGAGAAGGCCGTGGTGGCCCGGAACTGCCGGAAGCTGTTCCAGGAGGCCGTTGCCCTGGCCCGGGCGGAGGATGCCCGCCTGCTGGTGCTGGACGAAGTGATCGACGCCCTCCGGGGCTTCCTGCCCCAGGAGGAGCTCTGCGCCTTTCTGGACGAGCGGCCCGCGGGCTGGAGGTTGTGCTCACCGGCCACAGTCTGCCGGAGGCGCTGGAGCGCCGGGCAGACTACATCACCCACATGGTCAAAGAGAAGCACCCCTACGACCGGGGCGTAACCGCCCGCAGGGAAATCGAATTTTAACCCGGCAGCCCCCGGAGTTCACTCCGGGGCTGCTTTTATTACGCGCAGAAGCGGTGCTTGCCGATGGTCTTGATGAGGGGGCGGCTCCAGATCCACGCGCTGGTGGCCGTGTCCGGGTTAAAATAGTAGATGGCTCCGCCGCTGGGATCGGCCCCGTTGAGGCATCTTGGGCCGCCCGGTAGGCCGAGTCGGCCACCGGCTCGTTGAACTGCCCGTCCACCATGCAGGTAAAGGCCCCCGGCTGGTACACCACCCCTGCAATGGTGTTGGGGAAGGAGGGGTGCTCTACCCGGTTGAGGATCACCGCCCCCACCGCCACCTGGCCGCTGTAGGGCTCGCCCCGGGCCTCGGCAGAGATCACCCTGGCCAGCAGCGCCGCGCTGTTCTGCTGGCTGCTGCTCCCCGCCTCCAGAGGACATTCCCAGCGCCTTGAGGGTGGCCGGCCCGGCGATGCCATCGGCGGTCAGGCCGTTCTTCCGCTGAAAGTATTTGACCGCCTGGGCCGTCTGACTGCCGTAGATGCCATCCACCGCGCCGTCATAGTAGCCCCAATTTTTCAGCTTGGTCTGGATGGTCCGCACCTGCTCACCGCTGGAGCCCTGCCGGTAGGTGGCCGCCTCGGCCTGCTGGGCCAGGGAGATCACCGCAATATTCACCACAAACAAAAGGGCCAGCGCCCACGCCAGCCGCCGCTTCTGCGTCATGCCTTCGCCTCCATTCCTGGCAATAGTGTACGGCGGCAAACGGGCGGATATGAGCGGCAATTCTTTCCGGCCGCCGGAATAGGTATTCTAAAAGCGGCCATACTGGAAGAAAACAGGAAAGGATGTGTCCCGGTTGGTGAAAGGTGTGTCCAGACAGGTCATCGTGGTCAAAGCGCCTGACCCCCGCTTTTTTGAGCAGGCGATTTTTATTTTGAAGGAGGACGCCTTCGGCAGAGGCGTGACGGCGGACGATGTGCTTCAGGAAGCCCGCCGGGTGGCTGACGGGTATATCCGCCGCAACTCCCGCTGGAGCCGCCTGTGGCGGCATATCCCCGCCCCCGCCTACGTGGCCGCCGGCGCGGGGGCTACGGTATGCTGGTGCGTGGCCCTGGTGCTGTAAACAGGCCGCCCGGAGCAAATGGCTCCGGGGCGGTTCCGTTGATTTTGTGCTGGTCAGCGGGCGATGATGACGCGGATGCGCCGCCGCGCTCTCGTCCTTGTCGTACCAGCCGGTGAGGTAGTAGTTCCCGCCGCTGATGCGGGCCAGGCTGGAGAGCTGATACTCCCCGCCCTCATAGACGTACACCGCCACATTGTCTGAGAGAGTGTACTTCTGGTTGTTGGTGCCCACGGCGGTGCCGCTGACGCTGTCCAGCTTGCGCTCGGACAGGTTATACAGCCGCTCGACGGCGTTGGGGCCCTCCATTTTGATCTGGCAGGGACCTACTTTCAGATTGTAGATGGCGTTGGTAGAGCCAAAGGTGAGCTTCTGGCCGCCCACGTCGTAGGTATAGGAGGAGAAATGCCCATCATGGTGCCCAGATCCAATTCCTCCACGCTGGTGATGACGCCGTACTGGTGAAGGTCGCCGGTCACGTCGTTGAGGATCAGATGGCTGATCTCCCCTGGGCGTTGAGGGCATAGAAGCGGACCATATTGCCGTCAAACTTCACGCCCTTCAGGCGGTCGGGATAGATGCGGATGGGGGTACAGCTCTCGTAGGTGTCCAGAATCTGCACGTCGTCAGCCAGGGGGTAGGTGCCCAGCTTGGTGCCGTCGTTGCTCATCTTTCCGGTCAGGGTGGAGGTGGTCAGGCGCTTGACCTCGATGGTGTCGCCGTCGGTATTCACCCGCACCAGATCGCCCTCGTCCAGGCTCTTATTGTCGGTCTGATAGCGGTAGGAGCCGCCGTCGGTACCGGCCACGGTGACGGTGCGGGCGTTGTAGGTGCCGCCCTTTCCGTCGTCGTAAGAGGTGCTCTCCACCTTGGTGACGACGCCGTAGATGAGGTTGTCGGCCGCCACGGCCTCGCCCACTGCCGCCACGCCGCCGCTGCGGCCCAGCAGCAGGGTCACGCTGTCGCCAATCTGGTAGCCGCCCAGGTCGGAGAGGGCATAGGCGGCGGAGGTGGTCTCAATGGTGTAGCTCTTGCCCGCCACGGTGACGGAGGTGGGGTTGGTCACCGAGGGAGAAGCCGCCTCATAGGTGCCGGTGATCTTGTCGGAGTAGGCCCACAGGGTATGCATGGACTCCGACCAGTACACCACGTCCTGATTCTGCACCGCGGCCAGGCTGCTCTTGGAGCCGTTGCGGTAGACCGTGGCGCTGCCGGCGTCGAAGGGCACGCTGGACTGCCAGCCAGCGGCGGCCACCACGGGCCCTCCATAGCGGAGTTGATGAGAGCCACCCGGTCCAGCTCCCCGGCGGCATTCACCAGGCTGAGGGTGGGCTCCAGCACGTTCAGGTAGTAGGAGCCCTCCTTGTTTTTGGTGATCATCAGGTTGTAGAACAGGTACAGGGCGTCCCGGCGGGTCATGGCGCTGTCCTGTCCGGCGGTGACGCCCTCGTTGAGCTTGAGGGCCCGGTACTGGGCCATCTGGCCGGAGGGCCAGACGCCGGTGAAGTCACTGTCCTGGTAGCCCAGCAGGCGCAGGACGATGGTCACGCCCTCGGCCAGCGTAATGGAACGGCCGGGGTTGAAGTTGCCGTGCAGATCGCCCTGCACCAGCCCCAGATCCACCGCCGCCTTGATATAGGAGCGGCCCAGTGGCTCTGAGGCACGTCGGGGTAGGGCTTGACGGACACCGTGTCGCCTACGGCGTCCCGGCTGGTGGAGGCGGCCACCGCCAGCTTGGTGAACTCGGCCCTGGTAACGGTGGCGCCCAGGTTCAGGTTACCACTCTCGTCGCCCACCATAATGTCCAGGGCGGCCAGCACCTGGGCGGCCTCCTCCTCGGCCGGCGCGGCGGCCAAGGCCGCCGGAGCCAGCCCCAGCACCAGCACCACGGCCAGCAGGCCGGCTAACAATCGTTGTTTCATTGCTTTTCTCCTTCTCATGCTCGTGAAAATGGAAACGGCGGGCCGGCGGGAGCGCCGGCCCCTGCCTCTTATCATATACCATCCGCGCCGGTTCGGCAAGGGCGGGCCGGCGTACCGTCAATCATAGCGCAGCGTCAATTGGGTTCAGCTTTGCGGCCTTGTTGGCGGGCAGGTAGCCGAAGAGAATACCGATGCCCACGCTGACGCCAAAGGACACCGCAATGCCTCCAGCGCTGGGTACGGCGGAGAAGCCCTCCGCACCGGCCATCACAACGCCCACCAGGGCGGTAAAGACGTTGGCCAGCACCACACCCAGAATAATGCCGATGACGCCGCCGATGGCGGAGGTGGTACCCGCCTCGATGATAAACTGGCTGCGGATATCCCGGCCCTTGGCCCCAGGGACTTGCGGATGCCGATCTCCCGGGTGCGCTCGGTAACCGACACCAGAATGAAGTTCATAATGCCGATGCCGCCCACCACCAGGGAGATGGCGGCGATGACCACCAGAATGGTCATGAGCACCCCCAGCATGGAGTCCATCATGTCCATCATCTCCGCGGAGGTCATGACCATGTAGGCGTTCTCATCCTGGTAGATGCGGAACAGCAGGCTCTCCACCACGCCCTTGGCGGCGGAAGAGGTCTCCTTGGTGGTGCTGGTGACCAGGTACATCTTCATGCCCATACCCCGCTGGCAGCGTTGAGCTGCTCCACCATACCATAGGGCAGGTAAATGAGGTCATCCCCGCTGCCCTCGGTGGAGTCGGCCTTCTGTGCCAGGGTGCCGATGATCTTGTAGGGAATGCCCCCACGGTCAGGGTCTGGCCCAGGCCGTCCCCGCCGAACATATCCTCGTTGAGGTAGCTGCCGATGACGCACACCTTCTGGTCCCGCTCCACGTCCACATAACTGAGGAAGCGCCCCTCCTCAAGCTGGTCGCCGCTGGCCGTCTGGCCCTTTCGGCGTTGTAAAGGTCTCACTGACGCCGTACACGCTGGTGTGATCGTATTCGTCGGCGCCGTGGCGCACGGTGGTGGAGGCGCTGAGGTAGGGGCTGACGGAGTCAATGTACTGGGGGTACTTCTCCGCCAGGGCGTACATGTCGTCCGGCTCCACCTCCCGGTTTCCGCCGTAAGAGTAGATGGCCACCTGAATGAGATTGACGCCGATCTGCTCAAACTGGGCGTTCATATACTGCTGCATGCCATTGCCCAGGGAGACGATGACGATGACGGCCGCCACGCCGATAATGATGCCCAGCATGGTCAGCAGGGCGCGGACCTTGCTGACCATCAGGCTCTTGAGGGCCAGGCGGAAGGATTGGCTCACATTCACAGCGCGCCCACCTCCTCGTCCAGCTCCGGCTGTACCACGGCCTTTGGGTCGTGGGCATCACCGTCATAGATGATCCTTCCGTCCTGTAGGCGCACGATACGCTTGGCCTTGACGGCGATGGAGTTGTCGTGGGTGATGAGCACCACGGGATCCCCGCGGCGTTGAGCTTCTGGAGGAAGCCCAGCACCTCCCGGCCGGTGCGGGAGTCCAGGGCGCCCGTAGGCTCGTCGGCCAGGATCACCGAGGGACTCCCCGCCAGGGCCCGGGCGATGGAGACCCGCTGCTGCTGGCCGCCGGAGAGCTGGCTGGGCAGGTTTTTGCACTTGTCCGCCAGCCCCACCCGCTCCAGAGAGCGGATGGCCCGCTCATGGCGTTCGGCAGCGGACACTCCGGCGTAGAGGAGGGGCAGCTCCACGTTCTCCAGCACGTTGAGCTTAGGAATCAGATTGTACTGCTGGAAGATGAAGCCCAGCATCTTGTTGCGGATTTCGGCCTGCTGGTCGTCGTCCATGGTGGACACGTCCACGCCGCCCAGATGGTAGGTGCCGGAGGTGGGCACGTCCAGACAGCCGATGATGTTCATGGCGGTGGACTTACCGGAGCCGGAAGAGCCCACGATGGCCACGAACTCCCCGGGGTCCACCGTCAGGGAGATGCCGTCCAGGGCGTGGACGGTCTCCTCGCCCATCTGGTAAATCTTGTAGACGTCCTTGAGTTCAATGAGGTGTTCCATGGCTTAACCCATCCCCATCGCACTCATGAGGCTGGAGCCCTGGGGGCTCAGCGCCAGCACCACTTCGCCCTCCTCCAGGCCGTCCACGATCTCGATGTACTCGTCGTCATTGCGGCCCAGGGTCACCTGGCGCTCCTCGGCGGCGGAGAGATCCTTGATGACGCCGTTTTCATCCAGGCAGCCCTCCTTGGCCACCAGCACAGTGTTACCCCGCTCCACCGCCTCCACCGGCAGGGCGAGCACGCTGCCCACCTCCTCCACGATAATCTTGGCGGAGACGTTCATGCCGGGGTAGAGCGCCTCGGGGGAGCCCTCCACCTTCACGGTGACGGGATAGCTGGTGTGGCCGCTGGTGGTGGTGCCGTTGATGTTGATCTTATCCACCACGCCGGTGAAGCTCTGGTCGTCCAGTGCGCCGGCGGTGATCTCCACCTTCTGGCCCACCTGGATCTTGCTGATGTCCTTCTCATCCACGTCCATGTCAAAGGTGAGCTCGGAGCGGTCATAGATGATGGCCGGGTAGGTGACGGAAGCGCCGGAATTGGACAGACCGCTGATGTTGTCGCCCACATCCAGGTTCTTCTCGATCACCTCGCCGTCGATGGTGGAGGTGATGGTGTAGTCCTCCAGCTTCTCCTGGGCGTTCTTCAGGGAGAGCTGGGCGTTTTCCAGAGCGATGCGGGCATTCTCAATCTGGGTCTCCAGGTCGGCCTCAGAGATAACGCCGATCACCTGGCCCTTGGATACCCGGTCACCCTCCTTGACATTGAGCACGTCCAGATCGCCGGCGGCCTTGGCCGTGATCTGGGAGGAGGAGGCATAAGTAAAGCTGCTGCCGGAGGCGCAGGCCGCCCCTCCCACGGAGGCGGTTCCCTGGCTGGTTTCAGACAGGACGCCGGGTTGTTGACCAAGATGGTCACCTGGCGGACCAGGGTGCCGCCGGGTCCCACCTCGTCGGTGGCGGCGATGGACTCCACCGTTCCGCTCACCGTCTCGGCGGTGCCGTTCACGGTGACGGTCGCGGCCTGACCCACATAGAAGCCCGACGCATCGGCGGAGTGGAAGGGCACCTTCAGCTTCATGTGATCCCGGTCCAGCACGTCGGCGATGACGGTGCCGACGGTGACGCTGTCCCCGCGGTCCACGTGCAGCTCGGTGATCACACCGGCGTCGTCGGCCTTCACATTGCGGTCCTTCTGATTGTCGCTCTGGGTCTTCAGCAGGTCGTTGAGGGCCAGTTGGGCGGACTGGACGTTGAGCTGGAGCTGCTCGATGTTGTTCTCCACGTCGCTGGCGTCGATGCGGAAGAGCACGTCGCCCTTGTGGACGGTCTGCCCCTCCTCAAAGGGGGCCTCCAGGATCTCGCCGCTGACCAGCGTGGTCACCTTGTAGGACTGGATGGGCTCGATGGTGCCGGTGCCCGAGACGGCCACCGTCATGTCGTGCATCGCGGCGGTGTAGGGCAGGTACGCGCTGCTGAGCACCTGGGTTCCCGCACTCATGCAGCGGGAGAGCGCCAGCACCAGCAGCGCCGCGATAACCAAGAGGATGACCAGCCGCTTGACCCACTTCCGCTTCTTCTTCGGGGGCGTGAGCTGCGGGCTTTTCTTCCCCGGCCCCTCCGGAGGGGCGACCGTCGTTTCTGGCTTAACTTGGGTTGCTTCCATAGTGGTTTCTCCTTTTCTTTGCTATGCTTCTTCGCGGCGGACCGCCTTGGAGGCCGCGCCCCGCCGAAGGATGCCAAATACACGCATCAGACGGGCCCGCGCGCCCGCCGGATCGCTTGAGGCCCCGGCCGCTACCAGTGTACCGGCTACGGCGGAGACCAGCAAGTGGAAGATATCGGAAAGGTCGGTCTCCGTGCGCAGATCCAGTCGGGACAGGTCCACCCTGTCCCGCAGGCGAGCCAGGCTCGCCTCAGGCCCCTCCCGGTTCAGCAGGACCCCGGGCTGCATCTGCCGGTTGCAGCGGAGTATGTCCGCCATCTCGCGGTATTTCCCGTCCCCAATGGGCCTGAATGTGGTCAAACAGGTCCAGGAAGGCGGCAAAGAGGTCCCCCTCCCGCTGCTCCAGCAGCTCCCCCATCCGGCGCTCCAGCAGTGCGCCATAGGAGTCCATCAGGTGGCCGAACAGCTCCTCCTTGTCGGTGAAGTACATGTAAAAGCTGCCCCGCGGGATGCCGGCGGACCGGATGATCCGGTTCACCGAGGCACTCTCATAGGGAACGCGGGAGAACTCCTCCCTGGCAGCCCGAAGCAGGCGCTCCCGCTTCTCCGCCGGCAGATTGTAAAACGTCGCGCTGGGCATAGGGCACCTCCTCGCCTGACAAGCTGTCATAAGCTTAGACGACAAGTTGTCATATGTCAACGCCTCCGGCAAAAATTCGCAGTTCGTTCATATTTTCCAGATAGGCTACCAGCATACCAGAATCCTATGTAAGACGCCATGAAGAGAAGATTAAAATTTTCTTAAATCGCCGTTCTCTTAATACACCCTGCACCCCGTGGAAGGTCAAGGGAAATTTTTTTGTTTTCCATGTATATCCAAGCCCAGGCCTGTCCACAATAGGCTCGGAGGTGCTAAACAGCATGAAAAACCATTCTTGAAACGAATGGGCGACTTTCTGGAGGGCAAGGGCTTCTACATAGTCCTGTTCCTCTGCGTCGCCGCAATAGGAATTTCGGGCTATTATCTCTTTTCCTCTCTCACCCCGGATGAGCCGGACGCCCCCGTGGCGGGCACCGCCCAGATCACCGTCACCCTCTCCCCGGCCCACGCCGGTGGACGCGGGCCTCATGAACCGCCCGGCGGCCACCCCTGCGCCGGAGCACACCGTCCCTGCGTCCCCTGCTGTACCGGCGGCCACGCCCTCGGCGATGCCGTCGGCCACGCCCAGCCCACTCCACAGGCTGCCCCCACCGTCTTTACCTGGCCGGTACAGGGAGATATTCTGACGGACTACAGCCTGGAGGTGCTCTCCTACAATCCCACCATGGACGACTGGCGCACCCACGACGGTCTGGACATCGCCTCCGCCGCCGGTACTGAGGTCAAGGCGGCCGCCGCGGGGACGGTCACCGCCGTCCTCCAGGACGCCATGATGGGCACCACCGTTGTGGTGGAGCACGGCGGCGGACTGACCAGCACTTACGCCAACCTGGCCTCCGTACCCACGGTGGCGGTGGGCGACACGGTTGGCGCCGGCTCCGTGCTGGGCTCGGTGGGCGGCACCGCCATCGCCGAGAGCGCCCTGGCCAGCCATCTGCACTTCAGCATGTCGCTGGACGGCTCCACTGTTGACCCCTGGAATACCTGCCCAACTAAATTCTTTCCCTTCCTTTCCTCCCTGATATGCAGACGGCGCATGGCCTCAGCCATGCGCCGTCTGCACTGTATTACTCCACATCCTCCGGGAAAAAGGCCCGGTAGGGCAGCACGCCTGCCAGCTCGATGAGCGTGTCGGAAAATCCGCCGCTGCCGTCAAACCCCATCCGGGGCGTTTTCAGCAGCTCGCCCGGCTCCGGCGGCCGGAGGGGCAGGGACACGATCGCCCGGGAGCCCCGCTCCTCCCGCTGCTCAAAGACGATGCTCCCCGTGGAGGGCGGCGATGCGGCGGGCCACCTTCAGTCCAAGACCCAGGCTGCCCGGCCGCTGAAGCAGCTCCCGCTCATCGGTTTCCGGGAGAAAACCCGGTCCGTTGTCCCACACGGTGAGGACCGCCCGCCCGCCCCGGCGGGCCAGGCGCAGGCCGGACTCTCCGCCCTCTCCGCCGCGCGGACGGCGTTGGCGATCAGGTTGAGCAGCAGCCGCCGGAGCTGGGCCCCGTCTCCATGGGTAAGGAGGCTCCCTATCTCCTCCTCATAGGAAAAGCGGATGCCAGCCAGCGCCGTCAGGAGACACCTGCTCCCCAGCTCCCGGCACAGCCCGGCCAGATCCAGCGTGCCCTCCCGCAGGAGCTCTCCCTCAGGCAGTTCCAGATACTCAAGATTGCCCACCATACGAATCAACCGGTACAGGCTCTGGTGCAGAATGGCCAAATAGGGGTCGTACTGCGGCCCCGCCTTCTCCCGCACCACCGGCGTGAGCAACTGAATCGCTGCGGACAGGTTGTTCATCTGCTGACGGAACTGCTCTACCAGGAGCGGTCCCAGATCCTCTCTCTTCTCATCCAAATGCCGCCGACCTCCTTTCCAGTCCTGCCATAGCTTGCGCAGGAATTCCGTAAAGTTGTAAGGGTATGATAACGTCAGTATAGCAAAATCCGCCCCGCCGCTCAAGCAGAAATGTCGAATCATGTCGAAACCACCGCGTTTACCGATAGTGCCGGTGTAAATTTATACAGTTTCCCCAGTAAGTTTTCTGTTTTCCCCCTTTTCATTCGGCGCGGATTCGTTTATAATGGAGGCGCGCAATTGGAAATCATTTAAGAATCAAATTAGAACGAAGGAGCGATTCATTATGAGCATTAAAGTTGGCATTAATGGCTTTGGCCGGATCGGCCGTCTGGTGTTCCGCGCGGGTATCTCCCGTTCCGACATCGAGTTCGTGGGTATCAACGATCCCTTCATGACCCCCGATTACATGGCCTACATGCTGCGTTATGATACCATGCACGGCCAGTTTGACGGCACCATTGAGTACACCGACGACGCCATCATCGTCAACGGCAAGACTGTGAAGTTCTTCGCCTGCATGGATCCCAAGGACATCCCTGGGGCGAGGTGGGCCGAGTATGTCGTGGAGTCCACCGGCATGTTCCTGACCAAGGAGAAGGCACAGGCCCACATCGACGCCGGCGCCAAGAAGGTGGTCATGTCCGCCTCCCTCCAAGGACGACACCGCCCGATGTTCGTCATGGGCGTCAACCACGAGACCTATGACTCCAGCATGAACTTTGTCTCCAATGCCTCCTGCACCACCAACTGCCTGGCCCCCATCGCCAAGGTGCTGCACGACAACTGGGGCATTACCGATGGCCTGATGACCACCGTACACTCTGCAACCGGCACTCAGAAGGTTGTTGACGGCCCCTCCAAGAAGGACTGGCGCGGCGGCCGTGCTGCTAGCGGCAACATCATCCCCTCCTCCACCGGCGCCGCCAAGGCCGTGGGCAAGGTCATCCCCTCCCTCAACGGCAAGCTGACCGGCATGTCCATGCGCGTGCCCACCCTGGATGTCTCCGTGGTGGACCTGACCGTCAACCTGGCCAAGCCCGCCAAGTACGACGAGATCTGCGCCGCCATGAAGAAGGCCAGCGAGGGTGAGCTGAAGGGCATCCTGGGCTACACCGAGGACGCCGTGGTGTCCTCCGACTTCCTGGGCGACACCCGCACCTCTATCTTCGATGCGGATGCCGGCATCGCTCTGACCGACACCTTCGTGAAGGTCGTCTCCTGGTACGACAACGAGTGGGGCTACTCCAACACGGTGCTGGACCTCATCACCCATATGTATTCTGTGGACCACAAGTAAGTGAATCCAACCAAAGAGCGGAAGCCGGACGGCTTCCGCTTTCTTGACCGTCGAAAAGCGGTTTCGCCGCTTTTCGAGCCGGATGCAGCCCACCGCGCGCGGGCTGAAGTGCTTTCTCCGGCGTACATGCCGCTGGAGAAAACGGCTTTTATTTGCTTCGCGCCTGCGGGTGCGAACTCTGCGAGGCTTTTTCGACAAAGTGAACGAGAGCGGAGGCCATCCGGCCTCCGCTCTTTTCGTTCTGCCCACGGAGGAGGCCGTTCACATCTCCCGCACGTCCACATAGGCGGAGGTGGTGGCGTCCAGCACCGCCATATAGCCGCAGCGGAAGTCCAGCCAGTCCCCCACCTTTACCCGGCCTCCGCACCCCTCCACGTCCACAATCAGGTGGTCGGAGCTGGCGCCGATCATCTCCGCCCCCGGCAGGGGGGGTGAGGGCGGCCCAGGCCACATCCTGCTTGCCTGCGGCGCAGATGGCCCGCAGGTGAACCCCGGTCGGGGAATTCGGGCAGATCCCCCTTGCCGTCCCGGCCGTGCTCCCCGATGGGCACCGACGGCTTGCGGCGCAGCTCCACCACCTGGGCCTTGAAGTGGAAGGCGTCGGTATGGTACCCCTCCAGAAAGCGCATGCCGGTGGTGTCTTCGCCGTAGAGCAGCCCTCGCCCACCCGCAGGTGGTTGATGCCCGCAGGAAGCCGTCCCTCCTCCAGCAGCTTGAGTGTACAGGTGGAGCCGCCGGACAGAGTTTTGATATGGAAGCCGTACTTCTCATTGAGGAAGTCCCGCAACTCCACCAGGATCTGTGTGTTCTCCACCGAGGGGAGGATGCTTCCGTAACACCCCACGTTGGTGCCAAGCCCTACCAGCTCCACACCGGGACAGCCCAGAATCTGCCCCGCAATCTCCTCCAGCTGCTCCCGGCCGAACACCCTCCCGGAGATCCCCACGTCCACCATGAGAATAATGGGGGGAATCTTCCCCTGCCGGACAGCTGCATCGGACACGGCGCGGATGACCTCAATCTGGCTCTGGAGGCTACAGTCAGCCCAGCGCACCACCTCCTCGGCCTCGTCAATGGCGGGTATGCGGATGAGCAGGTAGTGCAGGCCGGGTATGGCGGTCTTGGCGGCGATGATGTTTTCAGGCGGCTGTCCGCGAAGCGGGTGACGCCGCCGGCCCGGGCCGCCCGGATCACCCGGGGCGGGCGGAGAAGCCCTTGGTGACAAAGGCCAGCTCCACCCCCCGCAGGGCGCAGAAGGTGTGGAGCTTTCGGGCGTTCTCCTCGATTTTCCTGGTGTCAATCTCCAGTATGGGTGCGTACATGCTTTCCAACCCCCTTTGTAGCTACCAACAGTGTAACCCTCATTTTCCCTCTTGACAAGGGGAATTCCATATGTCATACTGTGTATGCTGAATATATACAGTATGACATCAAGAAGGTGTACCATGGACATCATCATCCGCAATTCCGGCGGCGTACCCATCTATGACCAGATCACCCGGCAGATGAAGGGCCTCATTCTCCGGGGAGAGCTGAAGGAGGGCGAGGCCCTGCCCTCCATGCGGCTGCTGGCCAAGGAGCTGCGCATTTCCGTCATCACCACCAAGCGGGCCTATGAGGAGCTGGAGCGGGAGGGCTTTCTCACCACTGTGCCGGGCAAGGGGTGCTTTGTGGCGCCCAGAACCCGGAGCTGGTGCGGGAGGACACCCTCCGCCGGGCCGAGGAGCACCTGTCCCATGCGGTGGACGTCGCCAAGGCCGGCGGCGTCACCCTGGCCGAGCTCACCGAGACCCTCAACCTTCTGTATGGAGACGAAACACTATGAAAAACGCATTGGAAGTGTCCCATCTCACCAAGGACTACGGCTCCTTCAAGCTGGACGACGTGTCCTTCACCGTACCCGGCGGCACCATCATTGGGCTGATCGGGGAAAACGGCGCAGGCAAGTCCACCACCATCAAGTGCATCCTCAACCTGGTCCGCCGGGACGGCGGGGAGATCCAGGTGCTGGGCCTGGACAACCTGGCGGACGAGCGGGCGGTCAAGGCCCAGGTGGGGGTGGTGCTGGACGAGACCACCTTCCACGACGGCCTCTCCGCCCCCCAAGTGGGGAACATTCTCGCCCGCCTCTACCCCGGCTGGGATGGAGCCCTGTACCAGCATTACCTGGAGAAATTCGGCCTCACCAGCAAAAAGCTGGTCAAGACCTTCTCCAAGGGCATGAAGATGAAGCTGTCCCTCGCGGCGGCCTTTGCCGCCCGGCCCCGCCTGCTGATCCTGGACGAGGCCACCTCCGGCCTCGACCCGGTGGTGCGGGACGAAATTCTGGACGAGTTCCTGGCGTTCATTCAGGATGAGGAGCACGCCATTCTCCTGTCCAGCCACATCACCAGCGATCTGGAGAAGGTGGCCGACTATGTGACCTACCTCCACAGGGGGCGGGTGGCGGTGTCGGGGGCCAAGGATGAGTTGCTGGACACCTACGGCAAGCTGGTGTGCGGCCGCTCCGAGCTGGAGCGGGTGGACCCCGCCCTGCTGGTGGGGGTGCGCTCCGGCCAGTTCGGCTGTGAGGCCCTGGTGAAAAACCGGCGGGCTTTCGCCCGGTTCCACCCCGAGCTGGCGGTGGAGCCGGTGTCGCTGGAGGATATTATGGTCTTTACCGTAAAGGGGGATGCCCGATGACCGGCCTCATCTACAAGGATTTTCTGGCCCTTAAGGGCCATCTGACTACCTACCTGGTCTTTTCCTGGTCTACGGCGGCCTGTGCTTGTCGGGAGTGTTCACCGCCTCGGTGCTGTGCGGCATGGTGGTGCTCATGTCCCTGATCACCCCTATGACCACCGTAACCTCCGACGACGTGAGCCGCTGGAACCGCTTCGCCATCGCCACCCCGGCCTGCCGCCGGGGGGTGGTGACAGGCAAGTACCTGTTCACCCTGCTGGTGACCCTGGCCAGCACCGTGTTTGTCTCCCTGCTGCTGGTCGTGCTGGCCCTGGCCGGCGGGCTGGAGGAGCCCCTGTCCGAGCTGCTGCTGTCCGCCCTGGCCTGTGCGGGGATCGCCCTGATTATGAACGCGGTGGCGCTCCCCTGCTGCTCAAGTTTGGGGCGGAGAAGGCCCGCATGGTGAGCATGGCGCTCTTTTACTGGTCTTCGCCGGCTTTGCCCTGCTGGGCCTGGCGGCCGACCGGGGCCTCGCCCTCCCGCGCCCCCGGCGTGGGTGCTCACCGCCCTGCCCGGCCTGCTTGCCATCCTGGCCGTGGGCGGCTTCGCCCTCTCCTACTGTATTGCCCAGGCCATCTATGCCCGAAAGGAGTTCTAAGCATGGCCGGACTGCTCTACAAGGACTGGTTGTTGCTCCGGCGGCAGCTTTGGTACTATGCCCTCCTGCTGGGGCTTTATCTGGCGCTCACTGCCGCCGGAGTGCTGGACGCCTCTTTTCTGTGCGGCCTGGCGGTTCTCTACGGCACCCTTCTCCCCACCACCTGCTTCAGCTATGACGAGGCTGTGCACTGGGAGCGGTACGCCGCCGCCACCCCCGCCGGACGGCGCGGGACGGTGGACGGCAAGTACCTGCTTGCCCTGTTGCTGGCCGCCCTCAGCGGCGGGATTTCCCTCTTCCTCACCGCCCTGATGGAGGGGCCGGAGAGCGCTCTGTCCCTGGCGGTGCTGGTCTGTACCGGCCTGGCCCTGGCGGTCAACGCCGTCAACCTGCCCTTCTCCTGCTGTTGGGGTGAGCCGCAGCCGGGCAGCCCTCTACTTTGTGTTCATCCTCTTCTTCGGCGGCGGCATGGCTCTGCTTTTGCTCTTCCAGCGGGGCCTTCTTCCCCCGCCCACCCACCGGCCTGGCCGCCGCCCTGCCCTGGCTGGTGACCGTCCTGTGCGCGGCGGCCTACGCCGCCTCCTGGTGCATCGCGCGGAAGATTTACTGTAAAAAGGAACTGTAGGGGCGTGGCCTGTCCCCGCCCGCCGGGTGTGCCACGCTGCGGCCGGACGAGGAACTGCGGGCGGCCGCCAAGGGACACCCTGTAAGCCTCTGTCTGTCCCGTATCCAAAACGTCCCCGGAGGGAATTCCCTCCGGGGACGTTTTTGGGCTCAGGGCAGCTCGATAACCCAGTCGAGACTTTCATACAGGTGGTCGGCCCTGCCGCCGGCATCCTGAATTCTCTCCACAGCCACTCCGCCGATACACACTGCGTCCACCGGTTCCTCCATGCCCTCCGGCTTGATGGCCTCGAACCGCTCGGTGCCGTCCAGCTCATAGGCGCCTGTGATGTCGTGGCAGGGATAGCGCTCTCCCGATGCGCCGATAAAGGAGATGTCGAAGGGCCAGCCCCACCACTCTGTGCTGTCGAAGCTGGCGGATATGGCTGAGCCGTCCTCCGCCACCCAGATGGTCATATCCCCGGGGGAGCGTCCAAGTCTTCTGTACCGTGGGGCGTCTCTGCCGGCACCAGTCGGAGGGAGAACACTCCCCCCTGGACGCCCAGACCGCTGACATGGAGGGCGCAGTCCTCCGGCGGCGGGGCGGCCATCGTACAGCGGAGGCGGGTGGATGCAGTGGTCTGATAACCCTGCTCCAGGCGGTAGCGGGGGTAACCGCTCCCCTCCCCGGCATCCGCCACGCTGTAGGGAGTGATGGTGTGGACGGCATTGTGCAGCGGCTCCCCGTCCGCCGACAGGCCCAGCCGCAGCTTCACCGGAGAGGGCAACTGATCGGCAGGTAAAGGGCTGCTCATGGTGAGTTCCAGTTCCAGCACCCCGCTGCGCAGGGTAGCATCCGCCTCGTAGGTCCAGTCCCCCTCCGTCCAGGTGACCGGCTCCTCCAGCACCCAGAGCTCCGCCTTGTCGTCCGCCGTGGCGCCGATGCCTGCGAAATAGCGGCAGAGCTCCCCCACCCCGGCGGCCACAGCCCGGTAGTTCATCAGTCCCAGCACCAGCCCCGCGCAGGCCGCCGCGGCCGCCAGCCGCCTCAGGGGTGCCCGGCTCCGCCTGGGAGGCGTCAGCGCCTCCTCCGTGAGTATCAGCAGACCATCCCGGTCCAGTACCTCGTCCCAATCACAGTATCTCATTTGGTTCCCTCCTGTTCCCACAGGCCCAGCCCCTGCCGGGCCAGCAGCCGCTTCAGCTTCTTCCGCAGGCGGCTCACCCGGGCGTCCACCCCGTTGGGCGACAGCCCCAGTACGCCACCCAGCTCCGCAGAAGAGAGCCCGTAGACAAACCGCAGGGTGAACAGCCTCCGTTCCTCACGGCTCAGCCCCTCCAGCACCCGGCGCAGTCCGTCCCGCACCGCAGCTCTCTCCGCGTGATCCGCCGCCGCCAGGCCAGAGTGTTCCTCCAGTGGCTCCTCCATCCGGGCGGCCAGGGCGCGGCGGCGGTCCTTTGCCCGGCTGCGCACCAGCACGCAAAGCCAGGTCTGCTTACTCCCCTGCGCGGGATCCCACGGCGCCCTGCCCTCTACAAAGGCCCAGACGGCGTCCTGGACGCACTCCTCCGCGTCCTCCGGGCGGCCGGGGAGCTGAGCGGCGGCCACCAGCTCCAGCAGCCTGCCGTACTGCCGGAAAATCTGCTCCGCCTCCTGGTTATGATCCAAAACCTCCTCCATTGGTTCGCCCCCTTTCACCTTACAGTACGGTTCCAAGCCCGGAAACCTGACGCATCCGCCCCATTTTTGCTCCGCCCACAGGAAAAGCCCGGCGCAGATGCGCCGGGCTTCTCTGTGTCGTGGGCCGCAGTCCTGCGGGAAAACAGGCTCAGCCGGCCGCAGCGGCCAGGAGCTCCAGCGCCTGGGTCACCTCGGCGGCGGTGGCGGCCCTGAGGCGCCAGTGTGCCGTCCTCCTTGCCGGTAAGTACGCCGGTGTTCACTGCCCAAGTCATGGCCTCCAAGGCCCAGCCGGACACCGCATTTCCGTCGGTGAAGTCCTTGAGGGCGTGGCCGTCCTGCGCCAGCTCATAGCCCTTCTTCTGCGCATAGCGGTACAGAACCACTGCCAGCTGCTCACGGGTCAGGCTGTCCCGGGGCCAAACGCTGCGGCGCTGTAACCCTTCATGATCCCCTCGGAGGCCGCCCAGTTCACCGCGTCCGCGTACGCTGCGTCCTCCGCCATATCATCAAAGCCGGCCGCGCCGCCGGTGGGCTTGCCCTCCCGCTCATAGAGCTCCTGGGCCAGCGTGCCGCGGGTCACGGCGGAGAACTCCAGGGGCCCGTCGGCCAGCATCTCCGAAAAGATGGCATTAGAGGCAAAGAGGTAGTCGTCCTGCTGGTGGGCGCGATTGACAATGGAATTGGCAAATACGGTGATATCCATCGTGCCGTCCGTCCAGGCAATGGCCTCCACGCCGTTGTCCATGCTGCCGCCGGCCATACAGCCGACGATGAAGCTGTCCTTCTCCTGGGCGTGGATAAGCACCTCGGCGTTCTCCGGGTAGCCCGTGAGCACCGCGCAGTTGAGGGTGTAGATGACATGATCACCGTCGCCAGTCTGACTGGCGGTCACCAGGCTGTCGCTGGGGTAGGTGACGCGGTGGAGGGCCTCCTGGCCCTTCTCCTCGTAGGTCAGGCCGGGAATCAGAGTCTGAAGGTAGTCCAAAGTAGAGGCACCGGTTGCGATGTAGGGGGTACCGCTCTTCACGGCCTCCACCGCGGCTCGCCCCAGGCGCCGCTGTCCAACGCCACGGAGCCCACTATGACATCCGCCTTGGCGGGATCGTCGGTCACCCGGAAGCCCATGTGCTTGGTGTAGGCCATCACATCGTAGTTGGAGGTGCCGTTGTTATGGATGTTGTCATAGTTGATGAAGCCGTATCCGTCGGCAAACCACTTGGTATAGTAGCCGGAAGTCACCTTGTCGTCGCCGAAGGCGGCGTGGCGGCCGGCCAGATACAGGGTGGGGGCGGAGATAGCGCGGGCAGCGGGCATCTGCTCGGTCAGGGTAATCACCAGCGCATACTCTTGCTCCACGGCGGCCAGATCGGAGGCGCGCACGACAAAGTCGCCCTTATTGGCGCCCTCGGTTACCATGCCCACCGTCTTGCCCGAGGCCAGCAACGCATTGACGGCACGGACGGTTTCGGTGCCGTTGTTGGCCAGCAGGGCGATAGAGCCGGAACCGGTGCTCTGGCTGGCGGACTGAACCTCCGTGACCGCCTCCAGAGCCCCTCAAAGGCCCCAACGGTGTCGATGGGGGCGCAGTCAAAGCCGCGCATGTTGGGGAAACTGGATACCGACTCGGAGTATAGGCTGGGGAAACCGGAGGCGGAGGCGTCATAGCCTTGGTTCAGGACACAGTTGGCGTAGTTGCGCTTGGCCTGATACATATCCACGACCAGGGAGCCGGCCTTGTAGGTCACGCCGTCCACCGCAGTGTCCCTGGTCAGGCGGGAAACCTGGACGCCGTTGCGGATCAGGAACTCTGCCATGGCATAGGCGTCGGCGGGGTCACGCTGGGCGGCCGCGTCCACGGGGAGCACATAGTACTCGGGAAAGTATTTGCCATTGCCCGCATAAGGCACCCGCCAGGTATCCTCCGTCAGGGTCTGGTTGCTCATGTCCACGTACCACTGCTCCATCTTGTCGCGGTGATCCTCGTTGTTCACGGCGCGGCGGAAGAACTCCAGCTGCGCCTCATAGCAGGTATCCTACAGTCGGACAGGAACTGCCACAGGCCATACATGCCGCTCTCCAGTAAGCGGACAGAGCTCTCCCCGCCGGAGGGAGTCTCGATGGTGAAGCCCATGGAGCCGCAGTTGAGCATGGCATAGCTGGGTGTGTAGTTGGTGCTCAGGTCATCCCAGGCATCCCAGCCGGTCTCGGCATCATAGCTATCGCGCAGGGGGGTATAGTAGGTCTGATACTTGGTCTCAAATTCATCCTTGTGCTGCACGGACATGGTGGCCAGGGCGGCATTGCCGAAGGCCTCGGCCCCAGCAGAAACTGCTCCACAAAGAGGTCATACTCCAGGTTAGGCTCGTGGGCGGGGTGCAGGGCTCACACAGGAACTGAGCGGTGAAACCGTGGAACTCGATGAAGGCCACGGGATTCCATTGGCAGATCAGGCGGGCGATGTTGCTTGTCTCCGCCTGGGTCTGGTTGGAGGCGTCACGGTTCAGATCGAAGCCGTTGCCGTTGGGGCGGGTATTGTAGGTACGGCCGTCAGGGTTCTCATCGGGCACGACAATGATGATCAGGTTGTCCAGAATCTCGTCCACGCTCATCTGCTTATCCTCGCTGAACGTGTAGTACTCGCTGGCATCGGTGCGGCCGTCGTTGCCATTGCCGTTGATGGTGGTAGCGCTGATTTTCAGTCCGTAGCCGGTGAAGGCGTACTCGGTGCCGCCGTCATCGCTCTCCAGCGCGAAGTCCACGATCTTGGGATCGTACATCCCCATGTCCACCTGTTTGCCGCCGGTCAGACCGGTGATGGTGTTCCAGGTCACCGTGTCCTCGGTGGCCAGGGTGCGCAGCAGGTTGGTGTGGGCATCTACGCCGCCGGCCTCATCGGGGTGGCAGTTGTTCATCATGATGGGCATGCGGTAATCCATGCCGCCCTCAATGGCCTCCAGCACGGCCTCGGGGTCGGACTGGGCCTGGGCATTCATCTTTTTGAAGCTCTCAACGGACTCGGCGCTGTCGGACACCACGGCATACCACTGGTCGCGGCCGTCAGTGCTCTTGCCGAAGGACTGCACGTCGAAATAGCGGCCATTCGCCTCGGCCAGCCCCTTAATCTCCATCAGCTCATGATACAGCTCGTCATAGCGGACGTTGCTCTCATAGACGTTAATCTCCATCGGAGTACCAGCCAGCTTCTCCCCGTCCACGCGGGCGGCCAGCTCATAGTTACCGATAAAGCTGGGCCAGACGTTGCGGGCGTAGCGGAAGGTGTTGCTGCCGATGGCCTGCAGGAGTTCGTCACCAGGGGCAGAGTTTCATCCTTCATGTTGAAAAAGATCCCATGGCTGAACTGCTGAACCACGGTGACAAAGCCATCCCGGACGGAGAATTCAGGCTCCTCCAGAGAAAAATAAGGCTCGCCGTCGGCGCCGTGCTGGTTGATGTGGCCCCAGCTCATCCAATTTTCCAGATCGTCACCGGTATAGATATTGGGATAGTACTCCGGACTCTGAACATCTACCTTGTCACGGGTCAGGCTCCACTGCATGGAGTCCGCCCAGTCCTTCCACTGATTATCCGCCCAGTTCTTCTGCTCCTGGGACACAGGGACTTTCAGGGTGGCAACAAAGGTTTCCTCGCTCTGATCCAGAGCGAGGAGCGTATCGTCCAGGGTCAGGGTGGCGCCCTCCGCCGGGGCCTTTGCCATGGCGGGCAGCGCCAGCATGGATAAGAGTATCGAAAGCGTCAGGAACAGGAGAGCGCACTACCAAGTTGCTTCTTGTGCAGTTTCACTTCGTATATCCTCCTTTGAAATATCCTCCCGACTCCGCAGGGATCTGGGCCATGGAGCCCAGGCTATGACATTCCCCGGCTATCTCTCACTGCCGCCTCCCTTCTCAACCAATACACGTCCCCCGCAGACACGCTGCGCAGGACGTGCTCCACACTCCAACCAGATGCCGGGTCCGTCTCTCAATATAGCAGATTTACCAAATACCCGCAATATGAGATTCATATTTTTATTTGTTTTTCCTGTTGATGCAGGAGATCCTTCTCCTTGCAAACGCAAACGGCGGCGAAGCTCCGCTTCGCCGCCCAGCGTACAGAAACGCTTTGAGACATTTCTTATCATGCAAGAATTTTTGAGTGGAAATGCGGCCCGCCGCACATATACGTTTGGACCCAGAAAAGAAAATTCCGAGGCACATGTCCCCGGAATTTTCGTCTTTTCGTTTGATTCCGCCTCCTGTATGCGGCGAAACTCTGATAAAACCTGTTGGACTCTTTAAATTTCAAAGCGCTTTCAGGAGTCGTTTGCTCCAACGTGAAAGAGAATCTCAGTGATCCTCCGTTGTATGTTTAGTGATTGAGCAGGCGCACCCGCAACACCACGTCCAGGGCGCGGATGGTGTCGGCCACGGACTCGCCGATGCGGCTGTCCACGTCCACCACGGTATAGGCATAGTCCTTCTTGGACTTGTTCGTCATGTTGGCCACATTTACCCCGTCCTTGGAGAGCACCCCGGTGATGCTGGCGATGGCGGGGGCGTTGCGGTGGATGATGCACAGGCGGGACACGCCGCTCCACGGCTGCACCAGCGTGGGCAGGTTCACCGAGTTCTGGATGTTGCCGTTCTCCAGATAGTCCTTCAGCTCCTGGGCCGCCATGACGGCGCAGTTCTCCTCGCTCCGGCGTGGAGGCCCCCAGATGGGGGATGGCCACCACGTTCTTGCCCCGCAGGATTTTGCCGTTGGGGAAGTCGGTGACGTAGCAGGCCACCTTGCCGTCCAGGGCGGCCAGCATGTCGTCGTCGTTGACCAGGGTGCCCCGGGCAAGGTTGAGGATGCGCACGCCGCCCTTCATCATATGGAATGCGTCCTCGTTGAACATTCCCTTGGTCTCGGGGGTCTGGGGCACGTGGAGGGTGATGTAGTCGCAGTTCTTATAAATGGTCTCCAGATCCATGGCCCGGTGGACCAGCCGGGACAGGGACAGAGCTCCGTCCACCGACAGGAAGGGGTCGTAGCCGAACACAGTCATGCCCAGCTTGGTGGCGATGTTGGCCACCTGCACGCCGATGGCCCCAGGCCGATGACGCCCAGCATCTTGCCGGACAGCTCCGGGCCCACAAACTGGCTCTTGCCCTTCTCCACCGCCTGCTCCACGTCTGCCCCGGCGGCGGCCTGCTCCTTCACCCAGGCCACGCCGTCGCTGATCTTTCGGGAGGCCAGCAGGCGCACACCGCCAGCTCCTTCACGGCATTGGCGTTGGCGGGGGTATTGAATACCACGATGCCCGCCTCGGAGCAGCGGCCGATGGGGATGTTATTAGTGCCCGCGCCCGCCGGGCCACGGCCCGCAGGGCATCGGGGAATGCATAGTCGTGCATGTCCGCCGAGCGGACCAAAATACCGTCCTCGTTTTCCACATCGGTGCTGATGGTGTAGCGGGTCTGGTCCAGTACGGACAGCCCGGCGGGGGAAATCTTATTCAGTGTCTTGATGCGATACATATAGCCCTCTCCCCTTCATTGTTTTTATCAGATGCCTGAATGAAACTACACGCCTTCCATGGGAGCCCCTGATTTTACTTCCCCGGACGGAGTGAATCCGCCCTGCGGCAAGATTTTGTCCGCTGGCCAAAATGCCTGTACGCGGCGTAAGACGCGCCCCACTTTGCAGGGCCCCAGGGTAAGCCGAACGCTCAGTTGTTCTTATCGAATGCCCGGATGAAGTCGCACAGCTTTTCCACGCCCTCGGTGGGCATGGCGTTATAGATGCTTGCCCGCATGCCGCCCACGGAGCGGTGGCCCTTCAGGTTGGTGAAGCCGGCGGTCACGCTCTCCTGCACAAACTTGGCGTCCAGCTCGTCGCTGCCGGTACGGAACACCACATTCATATCGGAGCGGGAGCCGGGCTCCACCGCGCAGGTGAAGATCCGGGAGGAGTCGATCACGTCATAGAGCATCTGCGCCTTTTTGTGCTTGATGGCCTCCATGCCGGGTATGCCCCCCTGCTCCTCCAGCCAGTCCAGGACCAGCCCCAGCATATAGATGCACCAGCAGGGCGGGGTGTTGTACATGGAGTCCTTGTCGATCATGGTCTTGTAGTTCATCATCAGGGGGGTGAAGGGCAGCTCATGCCCGGCCAGATCCTCCCGGATGATGACCACCGTCAGGCCAGCAGGGGCCATGTTCTTCTGCGCCCCGGCGAAGATGACGCCGTACTTGGACACGTCCACCGGGCGGGAGAGGATGTCGGAGGACATGTCGCACACGATGGGCACGCCGCCCGTCTCGGGTATATACTGCCACTCGGTGCCGTAGATGGTGTTATTGGCGCAGTAGTAGAAATAGCTGGCCTCAGGGTCCAGCTCCAGTTGACTCTGCTGGGGAATGTAGGTGTGGTTTTTGTCGGCGGAGGATGCGGCCAGATGGATCTGGCCGTACTTCTGCGCCTCCTTGTAGGCGATGTTGGAGAAGTTGCCGGTCACGGCGTAGTCGGCCTTGCCGGTGGCCCCGATGAGGTTCAGGGGCGCCATGGAGAACTGGGTGGACGCCGCCCTGGAGGAAGAGGATCTGGTATCCCTCCGGCACGTTGAGCAGGGCGCGCAGCTTGGCCTTGGTGTCGTCAAAGATCTTCTGGATCACCTTGGAGCGGTGACTCATCTCCATGACGGACATGCCGGAGCCCTGGTAGTTTGTAATCTCGGCTCCTGCCCGCTCCAATACCTCCAGCGGCAGCATGGAAGGGCCGGCGGAAAAGTTGTAAACACGTTCGTTTCCCATGACAGATGGCCTCCTCGATATTCCAATTTGAAATAGAACGGGGCTTCGCACCGGGTTATCGCTTTACTCCGTTAAAGTATATTATATCGGATGCCCTATCCAACTGTCAACTGCACGGATTGACTAAAACCAAGCCGTTCAATCTCAAAACTTTGTGAATATTTCAACGAACCCTTTGCACTTTGCGCCGGTTTGTGGTACAATACCATTGAACTTACAGTTTAGTTTTCCCTTCCGGGAGGAGGTCGCCAATGAGGCTGTCTGATATCAAGACGATTCTGCACGCCGAGGTGCTGTGGGGAGGAGCATCTGGACCGGGAGGTTTTTTCCGCCTGCGGCAGCGACTTCATGAGCGATGTGCTGGCCTTTGTCAAGAACCAGGCGCTGCTGCTCACCGGCCTGGTCAACCCCCAGGTGGTGCGCACCGCAGATATGGTGGAGATGAAATGTATTGTCTTTGTGCGGGGTAAGGTGCCGGGGCCGGACATTCTGTCTCTGGCGGAGGAGCGTGACATTGTAGTTATGACCTGCCCCAAGCGTATGTACGAGGCGTGCGGCCTGTTATATTCCAATGGATTGCGAGGAATTGTGATGGAGACAATTAGACTGGTTTACCCTGTGGAGGGCGGCGATCTGATCGAGGCCGGCGAGGCTTCCAGCAAAATGAAGCTGACGCTGAAGAAGCTGGGACTGCCCCAGGACGTGATCCGCCGTGCGTCCATCTGCATGTATGAGGGCGAGATCAATATGGTGATCCACGCCGACGGCGGCCAGGCCGAGGTGGAGGTGGACGCCAATCAGATTGTTATCCGCATGACCGATACCGGGCCGGGCATCCCGGACGTGGAGCAGGCCATGCAGGAGGGCTACTCCACCGCCGGGCAGACCGCCCGGGAGCTGGGCTTCGGCGCTGGCATGGGCCTGCCCAATATGAAGCGCTACTCCGACGAGATGACCATTGACACCGAGGTGGGCAAGGGTACCACCGTTACGGTTAAAATCAAGGTTTCCTGAGCGCGATGAGCCTGGAAAAGCGAGGTGACGCGGCTCCATGTCCATGAGACATTCGGTGGTCCTGGAGCTGAAGCGCTGCCGGGGCTGCACCACCTGCATCAAGTGCTGCCCCACCGAGGCCATCCGGGTCCGCGGCCGCAAGGCCACCATTCTGCCCGACCGGTGCATCGACTGCGGAAGCTGTATCCGCATTTGTCCCCACAAGGCCATCAAGTCGGTGGGCGACAGTCTGGACATTCTGAAGCAGTACCAATACTGCGTGGCCCTGCCGGAGCCCGCCCTGTATGGGCAGTTCCAGCACCTGGACAGCGTGGATATTGTGCTCAACGGCCTGTTGAAGATCGGCTTTCACAAGGTCTATGAGGTGGCTAAGGCCGCCGAGATGATCTCCGACTTTGAGCGGCAGAGCATCAGCGGCGGCCCGTCAAGGTGACGCCCAGATCTCCTCCTCCTGTCCCACAGTGCTCCGCCTCATCCGCATGCGCTTCCCCAAGCTCATGGGCCATGTGGCCTGTACCATTCTGCCCATGGAGCTGGCCGCCATTCTGGCCCGGCGGGAGGCAGCCGAGGAGACCGGCCTGCCGCCGGAGGCCATCGGCGTATTCGCCATCGTGCCCTGCTCCTCCAAGGTGACGGCCGCCCGGGTCTCCGAGGGGCTCAGCCGCCCGGTGCTGGACGGGGCCTTCGCCATCCGGGACATCTACCTGCGCCTGCTCAATCCCATGCGGGAGCTGGAGGAGATCACCCCATGGCCTCCGCCGGTATCCTGGGCCTGGGCTGGGCCTCCTGCGGCGGCGAGAGCGCCGCCCGCCTGGGGAGCGCTGCGTGGCGGTGGACGGTATTCAGAACGTCATCCGCATGCTGGAGTAGATCGAAGACGGCCGTCTGCCGGAGGCCGATTTTCTGGAGCTGTCAGCCTGCACCCAGGGGTGCGTGGGGGGCTGCTTCAATGTGGAGAATCCCTACGCGGCCAAGCTTCGCATCAAGGGCCTGCTCAAGGGTCTGCCGGTCTCCCGCAACCGTTTCCTCTTTCATGGAGAGGCGCGGGATATCGTGCGGAGGGACAAGGAGCTACAGTACTTACCTGCCTTCGTGCTGGATCAGGACCGGGAGATGGCCATCAGCAAACAGTTGCGTATCCAGGAGCTGGAGTCCCACCTGCCCGGCCTCCACTGCGGCTCCTGCGGGCGCCCTCCTGCCGGGCCTTCGCGGAGGACGTGGTGCTGGGCCGCGCCTCGGAGGACGACTGCATTTTCAAGGTGCGGGAGCGCATGCGCTCCATGGCGGGCAGCAAGGAGGAGGCGGACGACTACCTGCCCCCGCCCTTCCGCCGCCGCCAGGAGCCGTCCGAATAGACCCTACCGCCGCCGTGAAGCGCCCTGCGTCTCACGGCGGCCTCTTTATACAACAAGGAGGAGTTTTTATGACGGTACGCGAACTGACCGAAGCCCTCTCCTGACCCCTTCCATCTGGCCCAGCCCGACCGCCCGGTTTCCGGCGGCTACGCCGGAGACCTGCTGAGCTGGGTGCTGGGCCGGGCCGGACAGGACGCCGCCTGGCTCACGATCATGTCCAACCAGAATGTGGCCGCCGTGGCCCTCATGGCTGAGGTTTCCTGCGTCATTCTCACCGAGGGGGTCGCCCCCGACGGCGACCTGCTCCGCCGCGCTCAGGAGAAGGCGTCAATCTGCTGGGGCCGGACAGGATACCTTTGACACCGCCGCCCGTTTGTCCGGGGCGCTGGCTGTCGGATAATGCCTCTTTACTCGATATCATTTCGTTATTTTAAAAGCAAATTCTACATAAAGTATTTCCACGATTTTCACCTACACTCCTGTCTGTCGCCCCATCCGGCAACGCCGGGCGGGGACCCTCCTTTGCTTCCTCGGGCGGAGTGAATCCGCCCTGCGGCGAGGTTTTCGCCCCCGCGAAACCCCTCGGGCGCGCCTTGTGGCGCGCTTCGGGCGATAGGCACGATGCCGTTTTGTTATCCTGAAAAGGAGTTTTACATGAAGTATTACTACGATCTCCACCTCCATTCCTGCCTGTCACCCCACCCGGCAACGCCGGGCGGGGCCCCCCTTTTGCTTCCTCGGGCGGAGTGAATCCGCCCTGCGGCGAGGTTTTCGCCCCGGCGAAAACGCTCGGGCGCCTTCCGGCGCGTTTCGGGCGACAGGCACGACGCCTTCCCGTTATCTCGAAAAGGAGTCCTACATGAAGTATTACTACGATCTCCACCTCCATTCCTGCCTGTCGCCCTGCGGCAGTGAGGACATGACCCCCGCCAACCTGGCGGCCATGTGCGCGCTGGCGGGGCTGGATATTGTGGCCCTTACCGACCACAACACCTGCGGCAACTGCGCCGCCTTCTGCCGGGCGGCGGAGGAGCGGGGCCTGCTGGCTCTGGCGGGGATGGAGCTGTGCACCCGGGAGGAGATCCACGTAGTCTGTCTCTTCCCCACCCCCTATCACGGGGAGGAGTTCGAGGCGTATGTATCCCGCCGCCTGCCCCCGTTGTCCAATCACCCCGCCGTCTTTGGCCATCAAATCTATATGGACGCGGGAGACCTGGTGCTGGGAGAGGACCCCGCTTCCTCGCCGGACACACCGACATCGGCCTGGAGGAGGTATCCCGGCTGGCCGCCGCCTTTGGCGGAGCGGCCTTTCCTGCACACATCGACCGCCCCTCCTTCTCTCTTCTGGGGGTGCTTGGCCTGTGGATGCCGGAGCTGGGATTCCCGCTGGCGGAAGTATCCCGCCAATGCCGCCGGAGTTCCGCCTCCGCCCGGATCTGGCCGGGCTTCGGCTCATCGCCAACTCTGACGCCCACTACCTGGATCAGGTCTGGGAGGCGGAGCACGCCATGGAGCTGCCGGAGCGGACGGCTGCCGCCGTTCTCTATTGGCTGCAGGGTACAAGGTAAATTTTCTCTTTACAAACATAGTTAGATGTGTTATACTCGTTTTCGTTAAAGATTTAACAATAAAGAACCGCTTTCCTGTGCATGGTCTGTATTCGACGCCACTCCGATACGCCCGCCCTGCCCAACGGAGCGGTTTTTTTCTACCCTTCATTTTTCTTGGGCTAATTTTTGAACTTAATAGTTCACATTTTGTCATTTTGGACAGTCTTTACAAGAAATGATTTGGCGTTATAATAGAAAAAGTGAAACTAAACTAACCAGTTTCAGAAAGGAAGGACGCATCCATGCCAAACTGCAAAACCGTCGTCCCCTACCGCGGAAGCCCGGAACAGGAGGAGCGCCTGCGGCAGGTGATCGCCGAGCACAGGGGACAGCCAGGTGCCACCATGCCGGTGCTCCAAGCCGCTCAGGAAATCTTCGGCTATCTGCCCGAGGAGGTTCAGATCATGGTGGCCGAAGGATTGGACATCCCCCTGTCCGAGGTGTACGGGGTTGCCTCGTTCTACGCCCAGTTCTCCATGAACCCCAAGGGAAAGTATCAGATCTCCGTCTGTCTTGGCACCGCCTGCTATGTCAAGGGCGCGGCCGCCGTGCTCAACGCCGTGGAACAGAAGCTGGGCATTGTCCCCGGCGCCATCACCCCGGACGGCAAGTTCTCCTGGACTCCTGCCGCTGCGTGGCCTGCGGTCTGGCCCCGGTCATGATGATCAATAATGACGTCTACGGCCGCCTCACCCCCGACCAGGTCGGCCCGATTTTGGATATGTATAAGTAGAAGCGCGGAGCGCCCGGGAGCAGGGCAACAGCGAACTGCGCAGATCAAAAAACAGGCTGGCCGCAGGCCAGCGGCATTTTGGCGGAGCAGTGAGTAGTTGCCCGCTGCGGAGGGCGCGCAGCGTGACAGGAAGCGCGGAGGGTAGGCGCATAGGGAGCTAAGAGGAAAAGAAGGAAAAAACAGGCTGGGCGAAGCCCAGCGGCATTTTCGCGGAATGGCCGCTTAGCGACCCGGCCATGCGCCCAACCCGCAGCGTGACAGCGTCGGCCCAAGCTTTGGATCATTCGCTTCCGGGCAAGCCCGAACGCTCACTCCCGCCGCTGGGCCTCCTTTCCCCACGCGAACCGCTTCGCCGGGTACGAGCGGGGCCCTGAACGTGCCCCACGTCGGGAGGTAGGGGCGGGTGCCCACACCCGCCCGCAGGCCGGCGGCGCGTTCAGGAAAACGCTGCGGCAGGCCGGAGAGGACGGGCGGCCACAAGGGCCGCCCTACGGCGAGGGTGGAGGATAGCTGCCGCGGGCCGATGAGGGCAGAAGGCGAATTGCCCCGCAGGGGCAAGAGCGGCTGCCCTGGGGTGTCGGCCCCTACGGAGGATATCTTCAAGGGCTATAATGTAGGGGCAGGGCTTGTCCCCGCCCGCGGAGCCGGAAGGCCCCGGTTTTGGCTCCAAAGCGCCGCAAGGGAGGGACCCCCATGAAAGAGATCGCCCTCTATACCCTGGATATCGCCCAGAATTCCATCACCGCCCAGGCCAAGCGCCTGGACATCACCCTGACGGAGGAGGAGACCATCACCCTGTCCATCCGGGATGACGGCACGGGCATGGCCCCGGAGCTGCTGGCCCGGGTGAGCGACCCCTTCACCACCACCCGCACCACCCGAGCGATGGGGCTTGGGCTACCCCTGCTGCGTCTGGCGGCGGAGCAGACCGGCGGTTCCCTGTCGATTGAAAGTACGCTGGGGGTCGGTACCGCCGTCACCGCCGTTTTTGTCGCCTCGCACATCGACTGCCCCGGTAGGGACATGGCCGGCACGATCACCCTGCTCATCCAGGGCGCGCCGGAGCTGGAACTGCACTATACGCACCGGAGGGGGGACGCCCTGGCCCGCCTGGACACGGAGGAGCTGCACGCCCTGCTCGGGCCGGAGCTCTCCCTGGCCGAGCCGGAGCTGATCCTCTGGATCCGGGATTACCTACAGGAACAGGAAGCTCTGTTACAAGAACAGAAGGGGATGTAAAACCATGAAAAGTCTAGCGGAGCTACAGGCCATCCGTGATAAGATGCGCCAGCAGATTGATTTGCGGGACTCCGGGGACGACCGCATCCGCGTGGTGGTGGGTATGGCCACCTGCGGCATCGCGGCGGAGCCCGCCCGGTGCTCAACGCCTTTTGGAGGAGGTCGCCAAGCGGGAGCTGAAAAACGTCACCGTGTCCCAGACGGGGTGCATCGGCGTGTGCCGGCTGGAGCCCATTGTGGAGGTGTACGTGCCCGGCCAGGAGAAGGTCACCTACGTAAAGATGACCCCGGACAAGGTGGCCTCCATCGTCAGCGAGCATCTGGTCAACGGCCGCGTGGTGACCGAGTACACCATCGGCGCGGCGGAATGAGGGAGGGCGTGAGATGAGCTTGATTCGTTCCCATATTCTGGTCTGCACCGGCACGGGCTGCACCTCTTCCGAAAGTCCCAAGATCATCGCGGAGTTTGAAAAGCAGCTGGCCGCCCAGGGCATGGACAAGGAGGCCCAGGTGGTGCGCACGGGCTGCTTCGGCCTGTGCGCCCTGGGGCCCATCGTCACCATCTATCCCGAGGGCGTGCTACACCCACGTGACGGTGGACGACGTGGAGGAGATTGTGGCCGAGCACATCGTCAAGGGCCGCATCGTCAAGCGCCTGCTCAACAGGAACGAGGGGGGCGACGGCCCGGCCACCTCCCTGGCCGAGACCCGGTTCTACAAGCACCAGCACCGCATCGCCCTGCGCAACTGCGGCGTCATCAACCCGGAGAGCATCGACGAGTACATCGGCGTGGACGGCTACGCCGCCCTGGGCAAAATCCTCACCGAACACATTCCGCCCCAGCAGGTCATCGACACGGTGCTGGCCTCCGGCCTGCGGGCGGGGCGGCGCGGGCTTCCCCACGGGCAAAAAGTGGCAGTTCACCGCCGACGCGGTGAGCCCCGACGGGGTGAAGTACGTCTGCTGCAACGCCGACGAGGGCGATCCCGGCGCCTTCATGGACCGCTCGGTGCTGGAGGGCGACCCCCATACCATTCTGGAGGCCATGACCATCGCGGGCTACGCCGTGGGGGCCCACCAGGGCTACATCTACGTCCGGGCCGAGTACCCCATCGCCGTCAAGCGGCTGGAGACCGCCATCCGGCAGGCCAAGGAGTACGGTCTGCTGGGCAAGAACATCTTCGACTCCGGCTTTGACTTCGATCTGGAGCTGCGCCTGGGCGCGGGCGCCTTTGTCTGCGGCGAGGAGACCGCCCTCATGCGCTCCATCGAGGGCCACCGGGGCGAGCCCAAGACCCGCCCCTTCCCGGCGGTGAAGGGCCTGTTTGACCGGCCCACCCTGCTCAACAACGTGGAGACCTACGCCAACATCACCTGGATTTTCAACCATGGCCCCGAGGCCTACGCCGCCATCGGCACCGAGACCAGCAAGGGCACCAAGGTCTTCGCCCTGGGCGGCAAGATCACCAACACCGGCCTGGTGGAGGTCCCCATGGGCACCACCCTGCGCACGGTGGTGGAGGACATCGGCGGCGGCGTGCCGGGCGGCAAGAAGTTCAAGGCCGCCCAGACCGGCGGCCCCTCCGGCGGCTGCATCCCCGCCTCCCTCATCGACACCCCCATCGACTACGAATCCCTCAGCGCCATCGGCTCCATGATGGGCTCCGGCGGCCTCATCGTCATGGACGAGGACAACTGCATGGTGGACATCGCCAAGTTCTATCTGGAGTTCATTGTGGACGAGTCCTGCGGCAAGTGCTCCCCCTGCCGCATCGGCACCAAGCGGCTGCTGGATCTGCTGACCAAGATCACCGAGGGCAACGGCGAGCCGGAGGATCTGGACACCATCGAGGAGCTGTGCCACCACATCAAGCAGTCCGCCCTGTGCGGCCTGGGGCAGACCGCCCCCAACCCCGTGCTCTCCACCCTCACCCATTTCCGGGAAGAGTTCGAGGCCCACATCTACGAGAAGCGCTGCCCCGCCGGGGTGCAAGGCGCTCATCCAGTACATCGTGGATCCCACCAAGTGCAAGGGCTGCACCCGCTGCGCCCAGGGCTGCCCCACCGGGGCCATCTCCGGCGCGGTGCGCGCCCCCCATATCATCAACCAGTCCAAGTGCATCAAGTGCGGCGCGTGCATGGATCACTGCCGCTTTGACGCCATCTACAAGCAGTAAGGGAGGGAACGGATATGGACGAAAAGATGGTATCTCTGCGCATCAACGATATCCCCGTCACCGTTCCCGAAGGGTCCACGGTGCTGGAGGCGGCCCGCTCCGCGGGCTTCAATATCCCGTCGCTGTGTTTCTTGAAGGACATCAACGAGATCGGCGCCTGCCGCATCTGCGTGGTGGAGGTGAAGGGGGCCAAGAGCCTGGTGGCCTCCTGCGTCTACCCCGTGGCCGAGGGCATGGAGGTCTACACCAACACGGAGCGGGTACGCAAATCCCGCCAGCTCACCCTGGAGCTGATCCTCTCCAACCACCGGATGGACTGCCTCACCTGCTCCCGCAACAGCCACTGCGAGCTGCTCCAGCTGGCCGGCGACCTGGGCATTGACGCGGTGCGGTACGCCAACGACAACATGCCCCCCCAGATTGAGGCCTCCGCCCCCCACCTGGTGCGGGACAACTCCAAGTGCGTCCTCTGCCGCCGGTGCACCGCCGTGTGCCGCAAGACCCAGGAGGTGGGCGTCATCGGCCCCAACGACCGGGGCTTCCACACCCACATCGGCTGTGCCTTCGACCGGGATCTGGCCGAGGTGGACTGTGTCTCCTGCGGCCAGTGCATCGTGGCCTGCCCCACCGGCGCCCTCTCCGAAAAGGACGACACCGCCCGCGTGCTGGCCGCCCTGAACGACCCCGCCAAGCACGTGGTGGTGGGCCCCGCCCCCTCCATCCGGGTCACCCTGGGCGAGTGCTTCGGCCTGCCCATCGGCACCAACGTGGAGGGTAAGATGGTCACCGCCCTGCGCCGCCTGGGCTTCGACAAGGTGTTCGACGTGGACACCGCCGCCGACTTCACCATTCTGGAGGAGGGCACCGAGTTTTAAGCCGCCTCAACGGCGGGGGCAACCTCCCCCTCATCACCTCCTGCTCCCCCGGCTGGGTGCGGTATCTGGAGCAGCACGCCCCAGACATGATCCGCAACATCTCCTCCTGCAAGTCCCCCCAGCAGATGTTCGGCTCCCTGGTCAAGACCTACTACGCCGAGCAGGCGGGCATCGACCCCCAGGACATCTTCGTGGTGTCCATCATGCCCTGCACCGCAAAGAAGTACGAGGTACTGCGGGAGGAGCAGCGGCTGCCCAACGGCTGCATGCCGGTGGACGTGTCCCTCACCACCCGGGAGCTGGGCCGCATGATCACCCAGGCCGGCCTGCTCTTCGAGCACCTGCCCGACGGGGCGTTCGATCCCATGCTGGGCGTCTCCACCGGCGCGGCCGCCATCTTCGGCGCCTCCGGCGGCGTCATGGAGGCCGCCCTGCGCACCGTGGTGGAGCAGCTCACCGGCGAGGGCATGGCCCCTCTGGAGTACAAAGAGGTCCGCGGCATGGAGGGAGTCAAGGAGGCCAGCTACGAGCTGCCCGGCAAAACCGTCCGGGTCTGCGTGGCCTCCGGCCTGCACAACGTCAAGCGGGTGCTGGACGGCATCCGGGACGGCTCCCTCCAGTACGACTTTGTGGAGTTCATGGCCTGCCCCGGCGGCTGCATCAACGGCGGCGGCCAGCCCATCCAGCACGCCAACGTGCGCAACTTCACCGACATCAAGGCCCTCCGGGCCGCCGCCCTCTACAGGCAGGATGAGGGCATGACCTACCGCCGCAGCCACGAGAACCCGGTGGTGCAGAAGGTCTACGCCGACTTCATGGGCGAGCCCGGCAGCCACAAGGCCCACGCCCTCCTCCACTGCTCCTACATCAAGCAGAAGCGCTACCGCGTGTGACACAAAATCCCTCCCCCACCGAAAGGCGGGGGAGGGATTTGTGCGCTTGACAGTCCGGATTATAATAAGGTTAGAACTTACAGACAGAAAGGACATGTCCTATGAATCAAGCGAGACTGGCCCGGGTGCTCCGCAACATGGAGCGGGACGGACTGACCCAGATTGTAATCTCCTCCACCGCCTCGGTGTACTACCTGACGGGGTACTGGGTGGAGCCGATGGAGCGGATGCTGGCCCTCTACATCCGCGCCGACGGCACATGCCGGCTGTTCGCCAACGCCCTCTTCGCCCTGGAGCCCCAGGAGGGGCTGGAGCTGGTGCTCCACCAGGACAGTGATGAGCCTACGGCGGCGCTGGCCGCCGCCCTCCTCCCCGGCACGCTGGGGGTGGACAAGGCGTGGCCCAGCAAGTTCCTCATCGCCCTTCTGGCCGCCCGGCCCGACGTGACGCCGGTGCTGGGCTCCGCCCCGGTGGACGACGCCCGCAAGTACAAGGACGCCGACGGATCTCCGCCATGCGCCGCGCCTCCCAGATCAACGATCAGGTGGTGGAGGCGGCCATCGCCGCCGTGAAGGCCGGCGCGGTGGAGAGTGAGCTGGCCGCCTATGTGGAGGGCCTCTACCGGCAGCACGGCGCCGACCGCTCCGGCGAGGGGCAGCTGGTCTGCTTCGGCCCCAACGGCGCCGACCCCCACCACGCCCCCAACGGGACGGTGCTCCGGGACGGGGACAGCGTGGTCCTGGACATTTTCATCCCCATCCGGCGCTACTGGTGCGACATGACCCGCACGGTGTTTTCCGCTCGGTGAGCGACGAGGGCCGGCGGGTATATGAGACCGTCAAGGCCGCCAATCTGGCGGCCGAGGCCGTCATCCGCCCCGGCATCCCGATGAAGGACATCGACCGGGCGGCCCGGAAGCTCATCGAAGACGCGGGCTACGGCCCCTTCTTCACCCACCGGCTGGGCCACGGCTGCGGCCTGGACTGCCACGAGCCGCCGGACAACAGCGCCTCCAGCCCCGCCGTCGCCGAACCGGGGATGGTCTTCTCCGTGGAGCCGGGCATCTACCTGCCCGGCAAGCTGGGCGTGCGTATTGAGGATCTGGTGCTGGTCACCGAGGACGGCTGCGAGGTGCTCAACCACGCCTCCAAGGAGCTGCGCGTGGTGGACTAAACAAAACTCCCCGGCATTGCCGGGGAGTTTTTTCAGTCCAGGAACTGGATGCCGCCGCCGATAACGCCGTCGCCGATATAGACGCTGAGGGTGGCGTCCATGACCCCCTCCCAAAAATGCTCGTAGTTGGGAAACTCGGCCTTCAGCCGGGCCGCAAACTCCGCCATCTCCTCCGGCGCCGCCGTTGGCCACGGCCAGGTTGTACCGTCTGCCGGATTGGAACCGGGCCCTGAGCAGCTCCAGGATCTTGTCCTGCACCTGTCTGCGGCCCCGCACCTTGGCGATGCTCTGGAGCTGGCCGTCGTCCGAGAAGGTGATGATGGGCTTGATGGACAGCATGGTGCCCGCCAGGGCGGTGATGCGGCCGATGCGGCCGCCCCGGCGCAGGTACTCCAGGGTGTCCACCGAGAAGAAAGGGAAGGTGTTTGCCACCAGATGGGGCGCCCGCTCGCGCACCAGGGTATCCCAGGAGGCCCCGGACAGGATCTCCTCCCAGAGCTGAAGCACCATGATGCCGATGCCCAGAGAACCGCTCCTGGAGTCAAAGACGGCGATCTCCAGATCGTCCCGCTGTCCGGCCTGGAGGCGCACCATGTTGTAGGTGCCGGACAGGCCGGAGGAGAGCATGACGGCGATCACCCTCTCATACCCGTCGGCACGGATCTGATCCAGCGTGTCGCTGACCACGCCGCCCTCGGGCAGCGAGGTGCGGGGCAGCTCTCCCCGGTGGAGCCGCTCATATACCCCTCGGCGGTGATGTCCACCCCGTCGGAGTACTCGCCGTCCTCACAGCGGATTTTCAGCGGCACCACATAGATGGGCTTACCCTCCCGCATCGGGGCGGGCAGATCCGCCGTGGAGTCGGTGAGCAGCGCAATCTTTTCCGGATTTGACAAGGCAATCATCCTATTCTATAATCAGAGTGGCAAAACCCGCATAACATCGTTATGTCACTATTATAGCGGCTGAATACCAGCCGTGTCAAGGGGAAGGAGGGACAATCCATGGACTACCGCCAGCGCCGGAAGGAGCAGGCGCAGCAGACCGAGCAGGCCATTCTCCAGGCCGCCATGGAGCTGGCCCGTGAAAACAGCTTTGACAAGGTTTCCGTCCGGGATATCTGCCAGCGGGCGGGCATTACCACCGGTGCCTTTTACCACCACTTCCGTTCCAAGGAGGATCTGCTCTCCCGTGGCTTCTCCCCTGGACCGGCACATGGAGGAGGCCCTGTCCGGCCACGAGACTGACGCCCGCCCCAGCGGCTTTGGCTGATTCTCTCCACCTACGCCTCCTTCATTGAGGCCCAGGGCTGGGAGCTGGTGGCCCGCTATTACCAGCGGCGGCTGGCCCTGACGACGCATCCTCCATGGATCCCACCCGCTACACGCTGCGCGCCATGCTCGACTGCCTGCGCCAGGCGGAGGAGGAGGGCCCTTCTGCCCGGCTGGTCGGTAGAGTGGACGGCCGATTTTTCCGCCACTTCCGCGGCGTGGTCATCGACTGGGTGCTCCACCGGGGCTCTTACCCATTATTGCCCTGGAGCAGGACTACACCCTGTTCCGGGAGATTTTTCAGACCAAATAGCCGGAGGGCCTGGACGCGTTGGTCGGCCCTCCTTTTCCCCCGGATGCCGGGGAAGCGGCCGCGGACGGTATCCGCCGCCGTAATCGGGCGGATGACCCGAGCCGGATTGCCGGCGGCGAAGGAGCCCGCAGGGATGTCTCGGGTCACTACGCTCCCCGCCCGATGACGCAGTTCTCCCCGATGGCCACGCCGGGGCAGACCACCACATTTGCCCCGAACCAGCAGTCGTGTCCGATGGTCACGGGCTTGGCATAGCACAAAACCGCTCCACCCCATCGTCGCACACCATCCCCGGCGCTCGTCGGGCAGCATGGGGTGCATGGGCGTCACGATCGTCACGTTGGGTCCGAAGTTGCAGTGGTCGCCGATGGTCACAGGGCGTCGTCCTGGACGGTGAAGTTGAAGTTCATGAAGCAATGGTTTCCCACCCGGGTGTGGCAGCCGTAGTGAAAGCGCACCGGCCCCAGCATACACGCCTTCCCCAGCTCCCCCAGCAGCTCCCGGAGAATCGCCTCCCGCACCTCTGCATCGTCCTCAAACGTCTCATTATACTTCTGGCTGAGCCGGTGGGCTCTCCGCTTCTTCTCCACCAGCTCCGGCTCCTCTGAGGCAAACAACCCCGGAAGATACGTTCCTCCTCGGTCATCCTTCCTCACTCTCTTCCAGCCGTCCGCAGCAGAAGCCGGAGCGCCTCTTCCCGCTCGGGGCAAAGAAAAGTCGCTCCCGTGGTTGGACTCATAGATAAAATCCCGCAGAGGCTTGCTAGTATAGCAGGAAAAGTCTCCGTAGACGGCCATTTTGATCCGGTACTGGATGAATTTCTCCAAAATCTCCCCCGCCAGGCCGGTGCTGAGGATGAAAAAGTCCTCGGCCACCGCCGCCTTGTCCACCAGCAGGGCGGAGGCCCCGGCCTCATGGCGCGCCGTCATGGCCAGCTCCAGGGCCGACGGCGCATCCACAATGCGCTTCTCCGGCCCGGTCAGCTCCGCCACCGGGATCCCGTCCTGCTTCCAATACTGTATGCCCATCGGCATCCCTCCCTTTCTGATCTCTGGCGTTGACTTGGATACCTCAGCATAGCACGCCTTTCCCGCCCTGTCAAATTTCTCCGGACAGGCAACCTTTTCCCTCCGGCGCATACCCATTTAGGACGGAGGTGAAGCCTATGTCCAGGCTGTTGTCCAAAGAGAGGGTGCGCGACCTGCTCCTGGGTCTGGCCCTGCTGTGCGCCACCCTGGCCCTGATGCTCTATCCCCAGCCCTCCATGGAGGCGGCCAAAAGCGGCCTGGCCCTGTGCTACAACGTCATAATTCCCTCCCTGTTCCCCTTCTTCGTGCTCTCCTCCCTGGTGGTGGAACTGGGGCTGGCGGGATACCTGGGACGTCTGCTGGAGGGACTGATGCGCCCCTGTTCCACGTCAGGGCCTGCGCCTCCGCTTTCGCCCTGGCTTCATCGGCGGCTACCCGGTGGGAGCCAAGACGGCCATCAGCCTCTACGAGAACGGCATGTGCACCAAGACGGAGGCCGAGCGCCTGCTGGCCTTCTGCAACAACTCCGGTCCCGCCTTCATTCTGGGCGTGGTGGGGGCTGGGGTGTTCGCCAGCAGCCGGGTGGGAGTGCTGCTCTATCTGGCCCACGCGGCCGCCTCCATCTGCATCGGCATTCTCTTCCGTTTTAGGCCGGCCCAACCGCCCGGCGGGAGGAGCGGCAGCCCCGGCCCCAGTTCCACGCCCAGCGCTTCACAACAGCCTTTACCGGCTCCATCAAGAACTCCTTCCTCTCCACGTTGAACATCTGCGCCTTTGTGGTCTTTTCACCGTGGTGATTCAGCTCCTCATCCGCTCCGGCTTCCTGCCCGGGCTGGCCCAGGTGCTGGGGACGGTGCTCGCCCCCTTCGGCCTCACCCCGGAGTGGGCCCAACGTCTGCTTACCGGAGCGCTGGAGATCTCCTCCGGTGTGTGGACTCTCCGGCGACGGCACCCTCAGCGGCAAGCTTATTCTGGCCGCCTTCATGCTGGGGTGGGCCGGCATCTCCGTCCACTGTCAGGTGCTCTCCTTCATCGGGGGCAGCGGCCTGTCCGTGGGCACCTATCTGGTAGGCAAGCTGCTCCACGGCGGCCTGTCCGCCCTGTTTATCGCCGTCCTGGTCCGCCTCTTTCCGCTGGAGGCGCCGGTCTCCGATTACCTGGCCGACCAGGTGGCTGGCATTGCGGGCATGGATTTCCACCGCACACTGGTCATCTCTCTGGTCTGCGCCTGGGTGCTCTTCCTCTTTTTCCTCTTTGTGGCAGCCGCCGCAGCGCGAAAAAGCCTTGGCAAGAGGCATCGGAGCGTGTTATAATGAGATGTTATGAGAGAGGGAGGGAGCTCCATGCTGTTTCAGAAGAATATCGAGCCCAGGTGCACCTACTGTCAGCGGGGCACCCCACTGGACGAGGAGAAAATCCTCTGTACCAAACAGGGTGTAGTCGCCCCCGGCGGGAGCTGCCGCTCCTTCAAGTACGACCCCCTCAAGCGGGTGCCGCCGCCGCCGGTGGCACCCGACTTCAGCAGGCTGAAGGACGAGGATTTCACCCTGTAGCCCTACGCCCGCTCCCCCGGTGAAAGGAGGGTACGTATGAGCGCTTTCCCAAGTCCCCGGCGCAAGTTCCTGCTGATCCTGTCGGCCGTGCTGGCGGCGCTGATTGCTGTCTGGCTCTGTTTGGAGTCCCTCTCCCACACGCAGCGTTCTGTGATGGTGAGCACCGACGGAGCGCAGATTCTCCGGGAGTGTCCCCAGTTGGCGCTCACCGATGAGGAGCTGGCTCAATCGGACACGGTGTTTCAGCTCGCGGCCGTCCAGGCGGCCGCAGCAGACGGCGGCTACACGTCCTTCCTGCCGGAGGCGCTTCCGGAGCTGGCCGCCCTCCTTCCGCCCGGCGCGGAGCTGCTGGATGCCGGGGCTGACGCTGCCTCCTTGACGCTGGACTACCGGCTGGACGGGGCTCGGGTGATTCTGCACTATGTCGACGCCGACCGCACCGGTCACACCGACCGGGTGACCAAGTCTCTGTCCCTTCCCCGGACGGGCCGTCCTATCTCCTGACCTTCGATCCCGCCCTGGGGGAGACCGCCTATGAAAAGCATGTAACCCGTCACCTGTGGTTCGGGTTCCTCCGCCGCCCCTGACCGCCCATAAAAACCGCCGTGGACAGCGTCCGCGGCGGTTTCTTTGCCTTGCCCCTAATAGAAGATCACCCGCACCGCCCAGGCAGCAGCCATAAAGCCCGCCAGGTCGGCGCAGAGGGCTGCCGGGACGGCATAGCGGGTCTTGACGATGCCCGCTGCGCCGAAGTAGACCGCGATGGTGTAGAAGGTTGTCTCGGTGGAACCCAGCATCACTGCCGCCGTTCGGCCGATCAGGAGTCGGGGCCGTAGGTGGCGATGAGCGCCGCCCCCCCCCCAGTGCTGCCGAGCCGCTGACCGGTCGCACCAGCAGGAGTGCCACGGTCTCCGGCGGGATGCCCAGGGCGGTGAGCACCGGGGCCAGCGCCGGGCCGCCAGATCCAGCGCCCCGGAGGCGCGGAGCATATACACCGCCGTGAGCAGGCCCACCAGGGGCGGCACAATGCGCAGAAGCACCCCAGCCCTCCCGCCCCCTGAACCAGGGCGTCATACACATCCACCCGCCGCGCCATACCGTACAAGGCCACCGCGGCAATGATCAGAGGCACCAGCATGGTGAAGAACAACTCCATGCCTACCCCTCCACACCCGGCCGAAGAGCTTGACCGCCCCGATGCCGGTGCACACCGAAATGGCCGAGGCCAGCCACACCGCGGGCAGGATATCAAAGGGGGCGGCGCACCCCGCGGCCAGGCGCACCGAGGCCACCGTGGTGGAATGAGCTGATGGACGCCGTATTGCACACCACCAGCATACACAAAGCGTCTGAGGCCCGTCCGGGAGTGCGGCGGCTCATCTGCCGGGCGGCCTGGATGCCCAGGGGAGTGGCCGCATTGCCCAGCCCAGCAGGTTGGCCGACACGTTGGCCGAGATGGTGTCCATCACCTCCCGGTCCCGCGCAAACTCCGGGTAAAGCCGCCGCAGCACCGGCCGGAGCAGCCGGGACAGCCCATCCGACAGGCCGGAGCGGCGCATCACCTCCATCACCCCCATCCACAGGCAGAGCACCCCGCCATGGACAGGCACAGCTCCACCGCCGCGGCCGCCCTCCATGGCCGCAGCCGCCACCGCCGGTCCGTTTCCCGTCGCCAGACCGCACAGGATGGAGACCACCACCATCCCGGTCCAGATCACTGTCATTGCCATACCGGACACCTCCCCGTCTTCCCCATTTATACGGGCTGTCCGCAGGAAACATGCCTGCGATCCAGGCTGTTGTAAACTGCTTTTCCACCGCCCGTCGAAAAACCCCGCTTTCCCTCGTAAAGATTTCCAGATTTCGATTGACAATCCAATACGATATGTTATAATAATGTCAGTTTATAGATAATGACGGAAATATGTGGAAATTCGTAGGGAAAGGAAGTAACTCTTATGAAATCGACGGGCATTGTGCGCAAGGTGGATGAACTGGGGCGAATCGTGCTCCCCATCGAGCTCCGCCGTACGTTGGACATTGCAGAAAAGGATTCGCTGGAAATTTACGTAGATGGGGCTTCAATTGTACTGAAAAGTATCAACCCGCCTGCATTTTCTGCGATGACGCAAAAGATGTAATCAACTTCAAGGGAAAGAACGTCTGTCCCAACTGCATTCGAGAGCTTCAGTTAAAATAACAATTCGTTTCATATTGTAAAACACCTTGCTTTTTCTGAAAAAGCAAGGTGTTTTTTCTTTTTGTCCCTTTTTCGATCGAAACCGCAGGTGTTTCGCGGTTTTCCAATAATACTAATAGTAATATTTTTGATTCCAAATACTTCTAAATAAGGATGTCCTTTTTCCGCACAGTTTTATTCGCAGCCGCCGGTTTTCCCCACGGCACGGTCGTAAAGTTCATTTTTAGCCAGGCCTGTTTCCCGCGCCGCCTGCCGCACTGCGTCCCGCAGGGAGAGGCCCTCGGCCCGCAGCGCCTCCACCCGGGCCAGCCCGCCGGCCAGGGTGGGGGCCGCCGTCCCGGCCGCGCCCTCTACCACCAGCACGAACTCTCCACGGGCGGGTTGGCCCCGTACCACTCCGCAGCCTCCCCAAGGGTGGTGCGCCGCACCTCCTCGTGGAGCTTGGTCAGCTCCCGGCACAGAGAGATGCGCCGGCCCGGCCCAAAGGCCTCCGCCAGATCGTCCAGGGTGGCACAGAGCTTGTGGGGCGCCTCATAGAAAATCATGGTGCGCCGCTCCCCCTTCAGTTCCTCCAGGTGGGTGCGGCGGTTCTTCTTGTTCATGGCCAGGAAGCCCTCGAAGGTGAACCGGCCGGTGGGCAGGCCGGACACCGCTAGGGCGGTGACCAGGGCGCAGGGGCCGGGGATGGCCACCACATCCACCCCACTCTGGGCGCAGAGGGCCACCAGCTCCTCGCCGGGGTCGGAAACCGCCGGAGTGCCCGCGTCGGTGACCAGGGCGCTCTCCCCGGCCAGCAGGCGGCTGAGCACCGCCTCGCCCCCCGCCCCGGTGTTGTGGCGGTAATAGGAGAGCATGGGCTTTTTCAGCCCCAGGTGGTTGAGCAGCTTGAGGGTCACCCGGGTATCCTCCGCGGCAATAAAATCCACCTCCCCCAGGGTGTCCGCGATGCGCCGGGAGATGTCCCCCAGGTTGCCGATGGGGGTGGGTACCAGATACAGCGTTCCGGCCATGTATATTACCTCCGGTTTGACAGTAGTGTGGGCAGAATCTCCAGCCCCGGCCGGCCCTGACGCACCGCCTCCAGCAGGACGGCGGAGGGCGGGCAATCCGGCCCGTGCTGGAGCAGCCGGAGCCGCTTGGGCTCCAGCCCGGCGGAGCGGAGGGCGGCAAAGAGATCGCACAAACGCTCCGGCCGGTGAACGAGGGCGAATCGTCCCCCGTTTTTCAGCAGCCGCCCGGCGGCGGCGCACCAGTCCTCCAGGGCGCAGTCCCCCTCCATCCGGGCGGGCCCGCCGCAGCCGCCGCTCCCCGCCTTGAAGTAAGGAGGGTTGGAGACCGCCAGGGAGAAGCCCCCGGCGGGGAGGGTTTTGCACACGGCGCGGAGATCTCCGGTGTAAATCGCCCCCTCCAGGCCGTTTTCCGCCAGGTTCTGGTGGGCCAGGGCGGCGTCCTCCGGGCAGTATTCCACACCGGAGAGGACCAGTGGGGAAACCCGGGCGGCTAACAGCAGGAGCAGCGCCCCCGCCCCGCAGCCCAGGTCGCACACCCGGTCCCCCCGCCGCACCGAGGCAAAGGCGGCCAGGGCCAGGCTGTCGCCCCCGGGGGAAGCAGGTGTCCGACTGGCGGTACACATAGGGCCCCAGCCGCTCCGGCGCTCTCATGGCATACCCTCCAGCAGGCGGCGGGTGATGCGGCCGGTCAGGCCCCAGATGGCCCGTCCCTCCCAGGCGTAGATGGGCACCTCCACCCGGCCGCCCCGCCAGCGGTAGCCCTGGGGAAAGCCGATGCGGTCATAGGGGAAGTCCTCCCCCACCTGGGGCTCCAGCGGGTAGGCATACACCTCCGGCGGGTGGGCCCGCAGCCAGTCCACCGGCACGAAAGGTCTCCTTCACCTCGGCGGGGCCGGGGCGGAGCTGCTCCGCCGCCTCCGGCGCCACAATCCCCAGGACGGGATAGAGCACAAAGCCCCCCTGGTGGGTGAGCCAGTCCAGCTCGGCCACCACCTCCACCGCCGGCCGGGGAATGCCCAGCTCCTCCCACGTCTCCCGCAGGGCGCAGGAGACCGCGTCCTCCCCCGGCTCCAGCCGCCCGCCGGGAAAGCACACCTCCCCCGGCTGGCGGCCCAGGGTGTCGGCCCGCACCTCGTAGAGCAGGCACAGGCCCTCCGGCCGCTCCACCAGGGGCACCAGCACGGCGTACTCCCCGTCACGTCCTGCACCTTGGGCACATGTCCCGTCCAGCGGTCCCGAAACTCCTCCGCGGTCATAGCCCCTCCATCCAGCGGTTCAGCGCCTCATAAAACCGGCCCACATGGACGCCGTCCAGCAGGCGGTGGTTCAGCTCCAGGCTAAGCAGCAGGCGGGTGCGGCTCCTCCTCCTCCCAGCGGCCCCAGGCCGCCCGGGGCACCGAGTCGGAAGGGCTCACGTCCTTCTCGTTCTTCAGGGCCGTGAGGGGGAACCAGGGCAGGCAGGTGAAGTAGACGAGCTGATCCCCGTCCCAGGGGCCGGAGGTGATGAACTCGGTCTGGGCCGCCGCCTGGGCCTTGGCCCGGCGGCAGAAGTCCGCCGCATCCTCCCCGCCTCCACGCTGACAATCTGGAACAGCTCGCTGCCCGGTTTCAGGTCGGTGAAGCTGGGCACCAGGGTGTCGTGGCGGACGATCACCCCGTCCCGATCCTTGTAGTGGAAGGCGTCCACCGACTCCATGGCCTTGGTGACGCCGAACACCATGGCCGGGTAAAGGGCATGGCATTGGCCCTGCACCAGGCCCGCAGGGGGGTCACGTCCACCGGGAACGTCAGGGTGTAGAAGGGGTCGGACATGGGGGTGAAAAAGTCGTAATGGGCCCGGCGGGGCCAGGTCTCCTTGTCAATGATGGTCATCGGTATCCTCCCGTCCCAGCAGGTAATCGGTCGTCACGTGAAAATAGTCCGCCAAAGCAAGCAGTGTGAGGGAGGGTACGTTTACATAGCCATACTCCATTCTCTGATAGTGACGGTCTGTACACTCCAGCAGTTCTGCCATTTCCACCTGGGTCTTGTGCTTCTGGGTTCGCAGTTCCTTCAGACGTTTGCCAAACGTCTCCATAATCTTCTCCATATGTGCAAATCCTCCTTGACACAACTTTTAAAGTGGTGTATAATAAACACGACATTGGAGGTGGTGAAATGACGGACTTTGTACAATTTTTGTATACCCAGTATATCCAGTCGTATATAGACGCCATGCCCATGGACGCGGCGGACGAGTACCATCACGATCTGGTCAAAACGAATGTACGCCGGATCTATGGACTGATATAGAGGCAATTCGGGCCTTTGCCGCCGCCCACGCCTTTCTGCTGGGCCTGCGCACCGGCGCGGGCTGGCTGCACACGGGCGGATGTAGGCATCCGCCCCTACACGCACACCGCAGGGACCGGCACTCTCATCCCCCGCCGTCCACACGCCGGCGCGGGCGGGGACAAGCCCCGCCCCTACGCCCGGGCCTGTGCGGTCATCCGCGCCTGTAGGCTGCCCTTGTGGCCGCCCGGCCGCCGCGGATTTGTGCCGCTTCGGGGAAACAGCGTGTCAGGCTGCCCGCGTGCCTCCAGGCCGGCCACACACCCACGCCTCCAGATGGCGGGCGGGGACAAGCCCCGCCCCTACGCCGGGCCTGTGCGGTCATCCGCATCTGTAGGGGCGGTCCTTGTGGCCGCCCGGCCGCCGCGGATTTGTGCCGCTTCGGAAACAGCGTGTCAGGCTGCCCGCGTGTCTCCAAGTCGGCCACACAGCCATGCCTCCAGATGGCGGGCGGGGACAGGCCCCGCCCCTACGCCCGGGCCTGTGTGGTCATCCGTGTCTGTAGGGCGGCCCTTGTGGCCGCCCGGCCGCCGCGGATTTGTGCCGCTTCGGGGAAACAGCGTGTCAGGCGGCCCGCGTGTCTCCAAGTCGGCCACACAGCCATGCCTCCAGATGGCGGGCGGGGACAAGCCCCGCCCCTACGCCCGGGCCTGTGCGGTCATCCGTGTCTGTAGGGGCGGCCTTGTGGCCGCCCGGACTCACGACTCCGGCCGGGTGAAGTGGGCCAGGGGTCGGGCCGCCCCACAGCACCACCGCCCCGGCGGCCAGGGACTTGGGCACGTCGATCAGCCGCTGGTTGGCGCTCCCCGGAACAGGGCGGCGTAGGACTTCTCCGCCTCCACAAAGGGCCCGTCCACCAGCACGTCCACCTGCTCCAGCAGGGCCAGCGCGTCCGGCACCTCTCCGGCGAGCAGTCTCTTATAAGTATACCCCGTATAGGCCCACACGTTCAAGCCCCTTTCCCGGGCGATGCGGGCCAGGGCGGCACACTCCGCCGCCTGGCAGAAGGGCTCCCCGCCGGAGAGGGTGAGGCCGTCGGTCAGCGGATTGCCGGACAGCTCCGCCGCCAGCTCCGCCACCGAGACCTCCCGCCCCCCGGCTGGATCGTGGGTGCCCGGGTTGTGGCATCCAGGGCAGCGGTGGGGACAGCCCTGGGTGAAGACGGTGAACCGCAGGCCGGGGCCGTCCACGATGGAGTCGGATACGGTATTGGCGATGCGCATGGCGCTTCCTCCCTCAAACAGCAGGGCCGCCGCGGATGCGGCGGCCCTGTTCGCTTTATGCGTCGTCCACCACCTGGAAGATATAGAACTTCAGGTAGAGGGACTGGTCGGCCCCCACAGCACCTGATGGTCGGGGACTGGGTGCGGTACTCCACCTGCCGCAGGCGGCGGCGGGCGTGCGTCCCGGGCGGCCTCCCCGACGGTCTTGGTGAACAGCTCCGGCGTCATGAAGTGGGAGCAGGAGCAGGTGGCCAGATAGCCGCCGTTTTTCACCAGCTTAATGCCCCGCAGGTTGATCTCCCGGTAGCCGGTGACCGCCTTCTTCACTGAGGCGCGGGACTTGGTGAAGGCGGGCGGGTCCAGGATCACCAGGTCAAATTTCTCGCCCTTCCGCTCCAGCTCCGGCAGCAGCTCGAACACGTCGCGGCAGGCAAAGCGCACCCGGTCGGACATGCCGTTGAGGGCGGCATTCTGCGTGGCCTGGGCCACCCCCAGCTCCGAGGCGTCCACCCCCAGCACCTCCGCCGCGCCGCCCTTGGCGGCGTTGAGGGCGAAGGCCCCGGTGTGGGTGAAGCAGTCCAGCACCCGGCCGCCGCGGGCCAGGGGCTGGATGGCCAGCCGGTTGTACTTCTGATCCAGGAAAAAGCCGGTCTTCTGCCCCTCGGCCACGTCCACCTGATAGCGGACGCCGTTCTCCACAATCTCCACCACCGGATCGAAGGGGTCGGACAAGAAGCCCTTCACCCGCTCCATGCCCTCCTTGAGGCGCACCTTGGCGTCGCTTCGCTCGTAGATGCCCCGGACGGAGATGCCGTCCTCCTTCAAAAGATCCACCAGCAGAGACAGAATGGTGGATTTCAGCCGGTCGATGCCCAGGGCCAGGGACTCCACCACCAGCACGTCGGCAAACTTGTCCACCACCAGGCCGGGGAGGAAATCGGCCTCCCCGAAGATCACCCGGCAGGAGGAGGTGTCCACCGTATCCTTGCGGTACTGCCAGGCGGCCCGTACCCGCCGCTCCAGAAAATCCCGGTCGATGACGGCCCCGGCGTCCCGGGACAGGACGCGCACCGCGATGGTGGAGGCCCGGTTGAGGAAGCCCACCCCCAGGGGGTAGCCGTTGTAGTCCTCGATGCGGACGATGCCGCCGTCGGCGGGTTCGCCCAGAATCTCTGCAATCTCGTTGTCGTAAATCCAGGGGCCGCCGGCCTTGAAGGCGCGGCCCTCTCCCCGCTTGAGACGGATGGCGGGCGTGTCTGACATGGTATCTCTCCTCTACAAGACTGGTTGAGCAGGCCGATGTGGGCATCGGCCCCTACGAGGCAGCGCTAGGGCTTGTTTGAACATTGGCGATGTGCCCAGCGGCGAGGGATTTGGGACCGCTGGCAAGCAATTTTTTCGCGGGAATCCGGACGGATTTCAAGGAAAATTGCGCCGTCCAGGGGACAAAAGACCCGTCGATTGGGCATGTTGATATTTTTCAAACAAGCCCTAGGCTTGTCCCCGTCCCTATTACACCGAATGCTTTACCCGGTCGCGCCCTCCGCCCGCTTGCCGTTGTTGAAGCGGTCCAGGGTTCCCACCAGATAGCCGGTGATGCGGCGGATGCGCTCAAAGGGCACGCCGTCGGCTTCGGTGCGGCCGCAGCCGGGGCACTGGTCGCCGATGATGCCGGAGAAACCGCACACCGGGTCACGATCCACCGGGTTGTTGACGCTGCCGTAGCCGATGCCGCTCTCCTTCATGCAGCGGATGACCTTCTCGAAGGCCTCCAGATTGTCGGTGGGATCGCCGTCCATCTCGATATAGCTGATGTGGCCGGCGTTGGTGAGGGCGTGGTAGGGGCCTCAATCCGGAGTTTATCGTAGGCGGAGATGGGGTAGTACACCGGCACGTGGAAGGAGTTGGTGTAGTACTCCCGGTCGGTGATCCCCTCGATGGAGCCGTAACGGGCCCGGTCCAGCTTGACGAACCGGCCGGACAGCCCCTCGGCGGGGGTGGCGATGAGGGAGAAGTTGAGGCCCCGTTTGGCGGCCTCCTCGTCCATGCGGGCCCGCATGTGGGAGATGATCTCCAGGCCCAGCACCTGGGCCTTCTCGCTCTCCCCGTGGTGGACCCCGACAAGGGCCTTGAGGGTCTCGGCCAGGCCGATGAAGCCCACGGTGAGGGTGCCGTGCCTGAGCACCTCCCGCACCTCGTCGTCCCAGTCCAGCTTGTCGCTGTCCAGCCACACCCCCTGGCCCATGAGGAAGGGGTAGTTGTATACGTGCTTGCGGCACTGGATCTCAAAGCGCTCCAGCAGTTGCTCCACGCAGAGATCCAGCATCCGGTCCAGCCCCTCGAAGAAGACGTCCAGATCCCCTGGCCTTGATGGCCAGCCGGGGCAGGTTGATGGTGGTGAAGGACAGGTTGCCCCGGCCGTTGCAGATCTCCCGGCTGGGATCGTACACGTTGCCGATGACCCGGGTGCGGCACCCCATATAGGCGACCTCGGTCTCGGGTTGGCCCGGCTTGTAATATTGCAGGTTAAAGGGCGCGTCGAGGAAGGAGAAATTGGGGAACAGCCGCTTGGCGGAGCACCGCATGGCCAGCTGGAACAGGTCGTAATTGGGTTCGCCGGGGTTGTAGTTGACCCCCTCCTTGACCCGGAAGATCTGGATGGGGAAGATGGGGGTCTCCCCGCTCACCAGGCCGGCCTCGGTGGCCAGCATGACGTTCTTCATCACCATGCGGCCCTCGGGGAGGTGTCCATGCCGTAGTTGATGGAGGAGAAGGGGGTCTGGGCCCCGGCCCGGGAGTGCATGGTGTTCAGGTTGTGGATCAGGGCCTCCATGGCCTGGTAGGTGGCCCGGTCGGTCTCCTTCACCGCCCGCTGGTGGGCGAAGGCCTGGGCCTTCTCCACCTGCTCCGCCGTGCCGAAGGCGGGAACCAGCGCGGCCCGCTCGGCGGCGAAGTAGTCTCCGCAGTCCTCCAGAGTGGGCGCCAGCCCGGTGTCGGCTTTGAGCTGCGCCATAAGGGCCCTCAGCTCCCTCTCCGGGTCCTCCCGGCCCTCCAGCAGCATGAGGGCCCGGTCCAGGTTCTGGCGGTACACCCGCGCGAAGGTCTTGCGCACGCCGTCGGCCATGCCGTAGTCGAAGTTGACCACGCTCTGGCCGCCGTGCTGGTCGTTCTGGTTGGACTGGATGGCGATGCAGCACAGGGCGGCGTAGGAGGAGATGTCGTTGGGCTCCCGCAGGGTGCCGTGGCCAGTGGAGAAGCCCCCCTCGAACAGCTTTTTGATGTCGATCTGGCAGCAGGTGGTGGTGAGGGTGAGGAAGTCCAGGTCGTGGATGTGGATGTCCCCCTCCCGGTGTGCCCGGGCGTGGTCGGGGTTGAGCACAAACATGTCGTAGAACTGCTTGGCCGCCCTCGGAGCCGTACTTGAGCATGGTGCCCATCGCGGTATCCCCGTCGATGTTGGCGTTCTCTCGCTTGATGTCGGAGTCCTTGGCCTTGGAGAAGGTGATGTCCTCATAGGTCTTCATCAGCCGGGTGTTCATCTCCCGGGCGCGGCTGCGCTCCTCCCGGTAGAGGATGTAGGACTTGGCGGTCTGCACATAGCCGTTGTCCATGAGCACCCGCTCCACCAGATCCTGAATGTGCTCCACATCGGGCTGGGCCTGCCCCTCCACCTCCAGGATGGAGAGCACCTCGTCGGCCAGCTTTCTGGCCTCCTCCCCCCGTCCGGGCTTGTAGGTGGCGTTGAACGCCTTCAATGGCGCGGGCGATCTTCTCCTCGTTGAACTCGGCCAGGCGGCCGTCCCGCTTGCGGATCTTTGTCAGTGTCATGGCTGTCCGCCCCCTTCTTCCTTCATGAAAAAAGCCAACACAGGGAAAGACACCCCGTCCAGGCTTGGCACTACATCTTGTGTTCTTATGTTCTTGATGTCTCCTATGATACCGTATCTTGGTTGGCCCGTCAGGCACAAAACAAAAAGCGCGCCCCAAAAACAGGGCGTGCTTTTTGGCGGTTTCGCTGATTTTGGAACAGGGGACTTGACGGGATTTACAGCAGCACCAGGCCGTATTTCCGGGCCATCTCCTGGAGGAAGGCCGCCTCCAGCTCCCCGGTGCCGTCCCAGAAGGCCCGGCCCTGGTAGAGCCGCAGGGCCTGCTCCAGCAGCTCGGGCACGTCGGTCCAGAGGCACAGCGCATCCTTCACCGCGTATTGGTTCTCGGCAAAGGTGTAGAGGTCGTCCTCGTCGTAAATGGCGATCTTCAGCGCGCCCTGGGGGGCGTTCTCCTCCGCCTCCAGAATATCCTCCAGCAGATCGGAGGTGCACTCGATGGTCTCCCCCACATCGATGTCGGGCGTAATAAACCGGGCCTCCTTCTCACTGGCGCAGGGAATCACATCGGGATCCCGCCTGGGCGGGACGAAGGCGGAGAAATCCACCGCCTCCACCGCGGCGCGCAGGGCGGCCACATGCTCCGCCGTAGTGCCGCAGCAGCCGCCAAAGATACGAACGCCTGCCGCCGCGAAGCCGGCGGCGTAGGAGGCGAACTCCTCCGGCGGGCAGTGGTACACCGCCTGCCCCTCCACCGTCTCGGGCAGGCCCGCGTTGGGCTTGGCAATGAGCGGGACGGTGGTGTAGGGGGTAGGGGGCGAGGCGGCGCATCTGCTCCAGCATCTCCGCCGGGCCGGAGGAGCAGTTCAGCCCGAAGGCGTCCACTCCCATGCCCTGCATGACGATCAGGGCGGCCAGCACGTCGGTGCCCGAGAGGGTACGGCCGTTCTCGTCGCAGGTAAAGGTAACCCACACCGGCCTATCCGACACGCTCTTGCAGGCCAGTACCGCCGCCCGGGCCTCGGGCATGGTCATGGTGGTCTCAATGAGGAAGAGGTCCACCCCCGCCGCCGCCAGGGCAGCCGCCTGCTCGGTATAGATGGCCACCAGCTCCTCAAAGCTGCTCTCCCCGAAGGGGGCGATGAACAGCCCCGTGGGGGCCATGTCCCCCGCCACCAGAGCGCGGCCGCCGGCAGCCTGCCGGGACAGCTCCACCAGCCGGCGGTTGTAGTCCGCCACCTGCCCGAAGATACCGTGCTGCTCCAGCCGCACCCGGTTGGCCCCGAAGGTGGGGCGATCAGCACCTGGCTGCCGGCCGCCACATAACCCTCTGGAGCTCCAGCAGGCCTCCGGGTGGCCGAGCACCCACTGCTCCGTGCACGCGCCGGCGGGCATGCCCCGCTTATACAGCTCGGAGCCGGTGGCTCCGTCCAGCAGGATGGGCAGGGATAAGGGGGGAGGATGGTGTCCATAATTGTTTTATTCCTCCTAAAATTGCATGGCTGCATGATTGGGAGATAGTATATCACAAAACGATACGGGAATGCAAGTACAGCCTAATATACTCCCTTTATACATTTGGACTGATGGGTTCCAACGCCGTCGATTTAACTAAAAAGTCACATTAGTAAGATGGCGTATAATAGATAAGTCTTGTTGAAATCGAATTTCCTCCTATTTTTCTTTTACATTAATTAAAATAATATAAGTGATTGACAAGAAAACTTGGCACAAGTATAATCAAACTGTGCAAAGAAACTTGGCAGGCAAAGGTGATAATATGAACAAAGAAGAAATACTCAAAATGAGTCGTGAAGAGAATGAAGGCAGACATGATGAGTGTGAAATGATGGCTTATGGAACAGCTTCGAGAGTAGGAATTCTTGTAGGCGCAATTATATGTGCCGTATTGGTCTTTGCAAGCGAACTACTTTTTCATATCCCAGAAATCGGACTGGTTGGCTGGCTTGTATATTTTGCAATGCAAGGCAGTGGCAGTATTGTATTGTATAAAAAGTTGAAGAACCGCCGAAATCTGATTTGGGGAATTGTTGAAATAATTTTTGCCATCGCATTCGCCACTGCACTTGTAGTCAAAAGCGTGGTGTGTCAATGAACGAAAAGCTGATATTAAAAAACAATCTCAAAGCAGCTCGCAGTGAAAAGGGCTTATCTCAACAGCAGCTCGCAGATATGGTCGGTGTATCCCGCAATACGATCAGTTCAATCGAGACAGGACAATTCAATCCGACCGCAAAATTGGCGTTGATTTTGTGCATAGCCTTAGACAAAAATTTGAAGAACTGTTCTTTTTCTAAAAGAACACAAGGAGGATATTTATGGACAAGCAAACAACAGGAACTGTGATTGCCGCAGCAAAACAGTGGTGGATGAAGGTAAACAGAAAGCCCATGAGAATGCACGCACTGGATGGTGCTGAATTTCCTTACATAGTCAAGATTGAATACATAGTTGATGGAAAGGCGTACACAAAAGAAAATGGATCAGCGTCGGAGCCCCTGTTCCCAAGGTGGGGAGCATTGTGCAGGTGATATACAATGCCGATAAGCCGTCCAAAGCAAAATACTGTAAATAAACAAGTCTCCACAAGGTTTCAAAATCCTGTGGAGACTTTTCTTATATATCTCTCCGTCACTTCCACAAATGAATTGTTCGGTAAGCCTAAATCAGTCCGAAGGGTAAAGGGAACTCATATAGGCAAAACAAAGAGGGGCCGGGAGTATCCGCGGCCCCTCTTTGTTTATCCCAGCTCGTTGATTTTCTTAGTGGCGGTGTGGTAGATGGGCTTCCACTCCACCTTCTGCACCAGTGCGGCAATGGAAATGGGAATGTAGGTAAACATAAAGATCGGGAAGGTGAGGACATACCCCAGCTTCTGCACCGGCGCGGCGTCGATGTGACGCCACTCGGACAGCACCGTGATCAGCCCATAGAACAGCAGGCCCACATAGAAATTCCACACGGCGGAGCCCATGAAGCCCACGGTCTCATGGATGATGCGGGTGGCCAGATAGGCCGGCTGGGTGAGGCAGGCGGCCAGGATCACGCCGTTAAAGAGAATCATCAGCAGGGTGAGCAGCATGCCGGGCGCCACCGTCACGAACATGTCGTAGCAGGAAGTGCCCAGGCGGCCCCGGCGGAAGCAGCCCTTCAGCAGGGGAGGGTGTACTCCCGGTCCACCTGGTAGAAACCCTTGGACCACCGCAGCCGCTGATCCCAGGACTGCCGGAAGGTGGTGGGCTGCTCGTCGTAGACCACCGCCTTGTCGCAGTAGCCGATCCTCTTGCCCTGGATGGCGCAGTCCACGGAAAACTGGATATCCTCGGTGAGCAGGTGGAAGGGCCAGCCGCCATTGTCCTCGATGACCCGGGCGGCCACCAGGAAGCCGGTGCCCGACACGTGGCAGTTGGTGCCCAGCAGGGTGCGGGGGAAGTTGAGGAACCGGGCCTCCCGCAGGAACCAGATGGAGTAGCCGGCGGAGATCCAGTTGGCCGCGAAGTTCTTGGAGTTGCGGTAGCAGGTCACCGCATCGTAGCCCTGGTCAAAGGTGCGGTTCATCTCGGCGACAAAATTGGCGTCCACCAGATTGTCCGCGTCAAAGACGAAGTAGCCGTCATAGCAGTCCTTCCCCTCCTCTTTGAGGCGGCGGAAGAGGTAGTCCATGGCGTAGCCCTTGCCCTTATGTACCTGGTCGAAGCGCTCGTACACGAACGCGCCGGCCCGGCGGGCCGCCCCGGCGGTGTCGTCGGTGCAGTTGTCGGCCACCACATAGAGATCCAGCAGCTCCTTTGGGTAATTCTGCCGGTTCAGACTCTCCAGCAGTTCCCCGATGACCCCCTCCTCGTTGCGGGCGGATACGATCACGGCGAAGCGGTGCAGGCGGCTTGGCTGGTGCCGGTCCTGCCAGCGGCGGCGAACCAGTCCCACCACCACATAGAAGCCCTGGTACAGGTAGAGCAGGGTAAACAGAACCACCACAGCAAAATTGAGATGCTTGACAAGTTCCAACATAGTCATTCTTGTAATCCTCCATAGTTTGGGCGGATGGAGCACGCGCTGCGGGAGACGCCCCGTTTGCGCGTAGTGCCTATCATACCACGTTTCAAAAAGATTACAAGAGTGTTACATACCAATTAACAGATTATTAAGAAAAAGTTTTTATTTCTTTTATACAAATGTAAGGAACCGCCATACTGTGCTGACAGGATTCCCCAGTTCGTCACAGCCGCGCAGCGCCGGGGGCCCCCGGCGCCGCGCGTTTGCGATTGTTACATTTTCTCCGGGGCCGCCACGCCAATGAGGGCCAGGCAGTTGGCGATGACGGCGCGCACCGTGTCGGCCAGCTTGAGGCGGGCGGCGAGCACCGCCGCCTCCTCACCCTTGATACGGCAGGCATTGTAGAAGCGGTGAAACTCCCCGGCCAGGGTCACCAGATAGCGGTTGACGCCGGAGGGATCGTAATCCCGGGCGGCCAGGCGGATGACCTCGGGCAGTTGGGACAGGGTTTTGATAAGGGCCTTCTCCTCCGCCGTGGCGTAGAGGGCGGGGTCTACCGCCGCCGCGTCGGGCACGAGGTGTCCCTCCTCGGCCAGCCGGGCAATGAGGGAGCAGATGCGGGCGTGGGCGTACTGGACATAGTAGACCGGGTTCTCGCTGTCCTCCCGCACCGCCAGATCCAGATCGAAGTCCAGGGCGGAGGTGGAGGAGCGGGAGTTGAAGAAGGGCGGCGTCCACGCTCACCTCGTCCAGCAGATCCCGCAGGGCGATGGCCTTGCCGGAGCGTTGGACATGCGGACGGGCTGGCCATCCTGGAGGAGATTGACCAGCTGCATCAGCACGATGATCAGCCGGTGGGAGCCGTCCAGGCCCAGGCCGTCCAGGGCGGCCTGGAGGCGGGCCACGTGGCCGTGGTGGTCGGCGCCCCAGATGTTGATGGCCTTGGAGAAGCCCCGCTGCTCCAGCTTATTGCGGTGGTAGGCGATGTCGGCGGCGAAGTAGGTGTAGAAGCCGTTGGCCCGGCGGAGCACGTCGTCCTTCAGGTCGAGCTTGTCCACCTGCTCCTGGCTCTTGCCCTCGGCCAGGAACTTCTGCTTGAGCAGGGCGGTGGTGTTGAGCCACAGGGCCCCGTCCTTCTCATAGGTCCAGCCCTTGCCGGCCAGCAGCTCCACAGTCTCGGCCACGTAGCCGCTGTCGTGGAGGGATGACTCCAGGAACCACTCGTCGTACTCGATCTTGTAGCGGCGGAGATCCTCCTTCATCTTGGGGATGTTGACGGACAGGCCGTACTCGGCCATGGCCGCCTGCCGCTCCTCCTCGCTCTTGTCCTTCCAGCCGCGCCGTGCTGGTCGTAGAAGCCCCGGGCCAGCTCCTTGATGTCGTCGCCGTGGTAGCCGTCCTCGGGGAAGGGGACGTTCTCCCCCCAGCACCAACTGGAGATAGCGGGCGTCGATGCTCATGGCGAACTTGTGGATCTGGTTGCCCGCGTCGTTGACATAGAACTCCCGCCACGTCGTAGCCCGCCCGCTCCAGCACGGCGGCCAGGGCGTCGCCCAGCACGCCGCCCCGGGCGTTGCCGATGTGCATGGGGCCGGTGGGGTTGGCGGAGACGAACTCCACCATCACCTTCTCGCCGCGGCCTTCGTCCACCGCGCCGTAGGTCTCCCCTCAGCCTGGATGTCAGCGAGCACGCCGCCGTACCACTTGCTGCCCAGGGTAAAGTTCAGGAAGCCGGGGCCGGCGATCTCCACCTTGTCAAAAGGTCCCAGCCAGATCCAGATGGCTGACGATCACCTCGGCGATCTGGCGGGGGCCTTGCGCAGGGCCTTGGCCCCGGCCATGGCGAAGGAGGAGGCGTAATCCCCGTGGGTGACATCCTTGGGAATCTCGATGGTGGCCTTGACCGCGCCGGCGGGCAGCAGGCCCGCCGCGGCCTTCTCATAGGCCGCCTGGGTAAGAGCGGCGACCTGCTCCCGGGCCGCCTGGATCATGTTGGACATGGTTCTATCTCCTTTTCGATTCATCTCTCTGTGTGCCGCGCAGCCGGCCGCCGCGCGGGATAGTCACTGCTTGATGGCCGGCCCCTTCTCCCGCACGTGGATGCGGAACAGGTTCTGGCCCGCCAGCGCGTGGTCGATTTCGATGGCGTAGTCGATCTCGATGCTGCCGCCCCTGGCGTCCAGCTCGGCCCGCATCTTGCGGGTGTTGATGCCTACGGACAGGGCCGTAGGGGTGTCGTACATGGACAGGTGCCGCCGCCCCTCCTCAAAGACCATCTGGGAGTTGACCTCCCCCAACCCGCAGGAGCGTGACCCGGTCCCGCTCGATCTGGAAGGTGGTCAGGGTGCCCTCCAGGCCGGTGAGCTCGCTCTCCTGATAGCTCAGGGTGTAGCCGTCATCCCCGTCGGGCTCCAGGCAGCCCTCCGTGACCAGCTCGATGGTGTCATCGCCCTGTGCCTCAAAGGACTGCTTTCCCTGGATGGAAATAATCACGTTGTTCTCCATGGTTGTTCCTTCCTTGTCCCACGTTCAAACTGCAAATTGCACATTATTATACCCAATGGAGCCTCAGATGTAAAGGGCTTTCCCCTCAATATTGGCTGATATCCACCTGCTCCACCGCCTGGGCCACATCCCAGCCCAGGAAGTAGAGGCCAGGCGGGAGAAGTCCTCCTGCCGGTCGCTGACGAAGCAGCGGCAGCTCCCCCCCGGGCCCGGCCAGGCGTCCCGCTCCGCAGGCAGTCCGCCGCCGCCCGGCCCTCGGCCCCGGAGTTGATGAGGCGCACCTCCGGTCCCATATAGGCCCCGATGACCTTCTCCAGCAGGGGTAGTGAGTGCAGCCCAACACCAGGGTGTCCACCCCCGCCTCCTTCAGCGGGGCCAGGTAATCCGCCGCCACCGTCTCAATGACCACGTCGCCGGGGCGGAAGCGGCCGTTCTCCACCAGGGGCACGAAGAGGGGGCAGGGCTGGGCCAGCACCCGGGCCGCCGGGTTCTCCGCCCGGATGAGCCGCTCGTAGCGCCGCTGCGGATGGACGCCTGGGTGCCGATGAGGCCGATGCTCCCGCTTCGGGTGGCCCGGGCCGCGGCGCGGGCCGCTGGGGCCACCACTCCCAGAACCGGGATGGGGTTCTCCGCCGCCAGCACGTCCAGCGCGGTGGTGGACACGGTGCCGCAGGCGATGACGATAGCCTTGAGATCGAAGGTGCGCAGGAAGGCCACGTCCTGCCGCGCGTATTTCACAATGGTCTCCCGGGAGCGGCTGCCGTAAGGTACCCGTCCGGTGTCCCCGAAATAGACGATATCCTCCTCCGGCAGCAGGCGGCACAGCTCCCGTACCGTGGTCAGCCCGCCCAGGCCGGAGTCGAACACGCCGATGGGTCTGTCATCCAAGGCGATTCCTCCTAATAAAAGAGCGCAAATTTGTTATCTGTATAATGATATGCGAAAATTTACCGGAAGACAAGGGGCGTTTTCATGTTTTCCGACGCTCTCCCCGTTTGACATTTTGGCGGGGCTGACTATAATATGAGGTAGGGGATGGCCGTTCACGCCCCGCAACGTCATGACAGCGAGGAGGTTTCGTGTGATGAAGCTGGAACTGACGACCAAACAATTCCGGCGCCTGCTGGATATGGCCTATATCGGCAACTGGATTTTGAACTCCACCCGCGGCGACGACCGGTTCAAGGATTACGACGACGTGGAGAGCCTGCTCTTTGCCAAGGCCCGGGAGGAGGGCATGGGCGTGCTGGCCGAGGACTGGCAGGGCGAGGTGGTGCCCTCCCGCGCCTTTGCCGAGGGCGGCATCCACGAGGCGATCATGGAATATGAGAACAACGTGTTCTTCGATATCCTGGCCGAGGATCTGGCCCGCCGGGATATGGAGGACGCCTCCATCGACCAGAACAACTATGAGGAGCTGTCCAGCCGCATTGACGCCTATATTGCCGAGTTCGAGCAGCACGGTACTGACAACATTCTGGTGGACAGCGACCAGCTATAGGCCAGACACACAGGGGCGGCGAACCGCATACGCGGTTCGCCGCCCCCTGTTCCGTTCATGTCTCCTGGAGCATCCAAATTGGGAACAGCACGCCGTATACTGTATCCAGGAGTCGCGGCCGGCCTCAATGGTGCCGCCCGGCCCGTCCAGAACGGTCACGGTGCAGACCGTCTCGGACAGATACTCCGCCTCGGCCAGCTTCTCCCGGAAGAGGGCCAGCGCATCCTCCGCCCAGGCCGCGTCATAGGCCGCATATCCCTCGTCCGTGGACGTATCCCCGGTGTAGCCCGCGTTGAACGCGTCCAGCCGCTCCCAGAGTGCATCGTTTACCCGCGCCAGCGCATCCACGGGCCGCACCGTTATCTCCACCTCGGAGCCGTTTCCCGTCGGGACGGCGGCCCCCACGGTATAGTCCGCCTTGGCGTACAGCTCCTCCAGCAGGCCGGCCGCCTCTCCGCGGATCTCCTCGGTGGGGAATTCAATTATCAGCAGGTTGCAGAGCGCCTGTACGTTCTCCTCCGCAATTTGGGCGGACAGGCTCTCCTCCGTCTCCCCCAGGGCGGTCAGAAACTCCGGGTCATACCCACGCCCCAGTCGGGCATCCAGCAGGCACTGGACATAGCGGGCCGCGCCGAAATCGGCGGGCACGCCCGGCTCCACCTGGCCGGAGAGCACCTCGAGGCGCTCTACCGTCTCCCCCGCCGGAGGCGTGGTGACGGGCTGCGTAGCGGTTTCCGTGACCCTCCCGTTCAGGCTTAGCTCCACCTTCCCGATGTAAGCCCCAGCTAACTCCATCTCCAGCTCCAGACGCCCCGGAGCGGCATCCAGGGTAAAGCCGGCGTCGGCTGGGATGCCCAGCACATCCAGCTCCATCTGTGCGCTGCCGTCCAGCTTCTCCAGCGCACCGCCCCGCAGGACCGCCTCCCCATGCATGTCCAGAGCAGGCAGCCCCTCCACAGCGGGCGCGTCCTCCATAACACCCAGCATACGTGCCCGCTCCAGCAGGGCGGGCAGATCCACCGCCCAGCGATAGGTAGTCCGTCCACCGGAGGCGCTGCGGGTGAAGTTGCCGTCGTCCAGGAGCAGGCGGACGGGCAGGGCGGAGTCCATCACCGTCTCCCAGGGGCTGGAGCGGTAGTAATACCAGCTATGGCCGTACGCCTCCACCAGCAGCTCGCCCAGCGTCCCGGGGAGCGACAGGGTGTTCACGGCAGGCAGCTCCCCCACCTGAGTACTCACCCAAACGTCATCAGGTAACGGCTCTCCCTCCAGGCTATAGAGCTGTACGCCCTTTTGGTAGAGGGTGCCGCTCTCCCGGTCGTAGAGGGTGACGCTGTGGTTTTCGAGCTGGGCCAGCTCCTCCGGGGAGAGACCCGCAAAGAGGGTGTCCCCCAGACCGCCCAGATCCACCTGCTGCTCCTGCTCCATGCGGTAGCTGCCGTCCCGGGTGAGCTGTTTCACTTCCATCGTCAGCGAGGCGGTGTCGTGCTCCTCCTCCCCGTACAGGGTGGCGGAGAGGCGCATGGATGCTGTGGACTCATAGCCCTTGCCCGCCTCGCGGGAATGGTATCCCGTATCGCAGCCCAAATCCCGTTGGCGGCGGTAAACCGGCTGTCCAGCTCCGCCGTCAGGGCGGCGTAGTCGGTCAGATGGGCCGCCTCATAGGTATCGTCCCAGTATACGTCCAGCCCCAGTGCCTCCGCCGCGGCCCGGACGGGGATGTAGGTGTGCCCATCCCGTACAAAGGGGGCCGCCCCCATGTCCAAGGTGGTGATCCGCCCGCCCTGGGTGACAGTCAGCTCAGTGGCCCCAGGACCAGCTCCAGGCTGTCGCCGTTCTCCAGCGCCGCCGTGATGCGGCTCCCGTCAAAGGCAACCTCCGCCCCCAGCCCTCCAGAAAGGCCCGGAAGGGCACCATGGTGCACCCGACGCGGCCAGGGGCCGTGCCGCCGAAGTCCAGATACGCCCCGTTCAGGCTCACATTGATGCCGTCGGGGTAGGGCATTCCATTTCCTCCTTCTCCACCCGGAGGTACTCGTCCCAGGGGTCCCCGAAACGGGCATAGCTCCACCGATCGTAGTCCTCGTTGTACCGGTTCAGCGCCGCCCACATCTGGGCGTCGTACTCCGTCCAGTAGTCGTCCCACTGGCCGTCCGTCCAGGTCTCCTCCGCCGCGTCCTTCTGCTCCTGGGGCCACTCGCCCCAGGGGCCATACTGCTGGTACAGGCTGAGTTCGGCGTCCCCTCCGCCGCCAGCGCCGGGGTAAGGCAGCCCAACAGCAAAGGGCCGCCAGGGACAGGGCAAGTCTCCGTTTCATGGGTACAGCCTCCTGTCTATTTCGTTTTCCAAACTCATCGTATCACTTTTCTTTACCCTTGTCCATCCTCCTGCCCATTTTTTTTGAGCAAAAAAGTGCCCCTCTGCGGTGCAGGGGGGCACTTTTTTCCATACTTATTCCAGCTCAACCCGGATATCGCCAAACAGAACGTGATCCACCCGTTCCAGGGGGACGGGCGCGTCAAAGTAGGTGGTGCCCTCCATAAAGGTCCCGCCCGCCGTGCCGCTGCCGCCATCCACAGGGATTTCCGTCCCGTCGGCCAGCACCAGGCGGATCCCGGTGTCGGCCAGGGTGGCGCTCTCCGGGGTGTCATAGTGCATGCGGTAGATGAGGCTGAGGGAGGAGAAGGACAGCTTTTCCAGCACCAGTGTGTTCTGGTGCGTCTCATCGTACCACACCGCCCCGGCGGTGTCCGCTTCCACCACCGCTCTGGGTTCGCCGGGAATCTCCAGACGGCAGCCGCCGTACTGGAGGTGATCCAGCTCACGCAAATCCAGGGTGCGTCAAAATTGCGGACGCCGGTAAAATAGTCGGTTCCGCCCTGTCCGTCGGGGCCGTGACTGCCCTTCCCGCTGCCGCCGTCAATCGTCACGGAGGACCCGTCCTTGTAGACCAGTTCCAGTTGGAGATCGACAAACTCCCAGCTTTCCTCCACTGGGTAGGAGATGGTATAGGAGGCCGCCAGGGGAGAGGGTCAGGCCCTCCAGGGTGACCATCCGCTCTGTCCGCTCGTCCCAGCGGGTGGCCCCGATGGGATTGACTTCCACCGCCTTGCTGGGGTAAAAGCCGTCAGGGAGAAGCTCCACTCCCCTCCAGACGCATATCCCCGCCATCATCCGGGTAAAGCCCCAGGTCATAGATGGTCAGGATTTTGGAGGTGCCGTCGATCCAGTTGACACCCCTGGGAGAGCCCAAGAGCATTAACACCAGCTCCAGGGAGTTGTCCCCGGGGTGTCGTCCGGGAGGAAGCGGGCCTTCTGCATGCCCCAGTTGAGCCGCTCCCCGGTGTCCGCGTCGACCCGCTCCACATCGTGGGCGATGTGATCCTCCTGCTCCCCATGTCGGGCAGGACGGTGCCCTCCGGGCCTCCAGCCGCAGGCGGAGGTAGAGGGTGTGCTCGTCAGCGACGGCGGCCAGGGGGGTGAGGGTGACGCCGTTGCTGGTGACGGGGGGCAGGTCGGTGGCGCCGATCTGATCCAGCAGCTCCTTCTGCCCGCCGTTCAGCGGGGCGCTCTCCAGGGTGAAGAAGGGGTCGAACAGCTCTCCCGGCCCCAGAGGTGATAGGCCGCCATGGCCGATACGGTGAACACCGCCGCCAGGGCGGCGCAGGCCAGCAGCCGGACGCCCATGCGCCGGCGGGGCCGCTTGGTTTGTCTGATTTTTTCCATCGTTCTCTCCTTGATCCGCTCCGGGGACATCCCGGCGGGCGGCGGCAGCTCCACCGAGCCGTCCTCCCAGCCGTCCAGCAGGTCAGTCATCCGCACAGGCACAGGAATACCCCCTTTCCATCAGCAGCTCCTTCAGCTTCTTCCGCCCCCGGTGCAGGCGCACCTTCACCGTGGACGGCGGCATGGCCAGGGCCGCGCCGATGTCGGCGGCGGTCTGGCCGTAGTAGTAATGGCGCAGGAAGATGGCCCGATTCTGGGGCGAAAGTCCGTTCAGCAGCGCCCGGATCAGCTCCGCCCGCTCGGCCTGCTCCACGGCCTCCGCCGGGCCGGGCCGCCGGTCGGGCTCCAGCGCCAGCCAGTCCTCCTCCAGAGGCAGCTCACCGCCCAGCGCCCGCAGGCGGTTGAGGGCCTTGTTGCGCACCACCCGGCCCAGCCAAGGGCGGAGCTTGCCCGGTTCCACCTGCCCGGCGTGCTCCCACAGGGCCAGGAAGGCGTCGGACACCACCTCCTCCGCGTCTCTGGGGCGGCCCCGCAGAACAGAGCCCGCCAGGCCGCAGGCAAAGCCCATGTCCCGGTCCATCAGCTCCTCCAGGGCGGAGGGCCCCCGCCGCAGGCGGCGCAGCAGCTCCCGCTCCTCCAACCATACCACCTCCCTGCTCCGGTTTCGAGCGCGCTCTCACTGATCTTAACACAGAAACCGCCCCTGCGGTTTCACAGACTGTCAAAGAACCTTTCCCGGAGGAAAGCCTCGCAGAGTTCCTGCGGCCGCAGCCGCAGGAATCAAATGAAAATCCGTCATTTCCGGGGACATGCGCCTCGGAAGTGACACCGCTCGCGCAAGATGGGCCGACTTTTCCCGCAGGAATCGAGGTCCATCTTGCGCGCATCCCAAAAAGTGGCCGTGGCCACTTTTGACACGCTGAAACCGCCCCTGCGGTTTCATCCCTTCCCTCCTTTTTCCCGGCGCGCCGCGTTCCGACCATATTTTTCCAAATACTGGGTTATACTGTCACTCAACGAGGGCGGACAAGCCTGATTTGGAAAAGGAGACGGAACCATGGCGACAAAGAGAAACTCAAGACAAAGGCGGCCCGTGTCCGGGAGGAGGCCCGGGAGACCGGCAAGGTCATTCTGCGCGCCCCGCCCTGGTGCGGGCGGCCGAGTGCGTCATCCGCTTCCTGCTGGGGGCCATGCTCTCCGGGCGGAGATTTTCGGCGGATACGCCCCTTCGGGCTGGGGCTGGTGGCGGCCTCCGGCTCGGGGCTGGACGGCTTCTGCGCCCTGCTGGGGGCCTGCTTCGGCTATCTCTCCTTCCAGGGCTTCGCCGAGGGGCTGCGGTATGTGGCCGGCTGCATCCTGGCCTTCTCCCTGGCCTTTGCCTTCTTCGACGTGAAGGCTTACCGCAAGAGCTGGTTCATGCCCCTGGCGGCGGCGGGGATGGACGGCATCACGGGCTTTGTGTACTTATCTGACCGGGGCTGGTCGCCAGAGGGCCTGATCTTCTTCGGCACCGAGCTGCTCCTGTGCGGGGCGTCGGCCTACTTCTACCGCATCGCCTTCACCCCCTGGACGGAAAAGCGGGAGGAGGGGGCCTCACCCCCGGCAGACGGTGAGCCTGCTCATTCTGGCGGGCACCCTGCTGCTCACCCTGTCCAAGATCACCCTGCTGGGCGACCTGTCGGTGGGCCGCTGCGCCGCCGCGGCGGCGGTGATGGCCACCGCCTACAAGGGCGGCATCGGCGTGGGGGCCACGGTGGGGGTGGCCTGCGGCCTTGGGATGGATCTGGCGGCGGGAGGTATGCCCTTCTACTCCATGGCCTTCGCCCTCTCCGGGGTGATGTGCGGGGTGTTCCACCGGCAGGGGCGGCTGGCCGCCGCCCTGGCCTACGTGCTCTCCAATGCCCTGGCGGTGCTGTGGACCTGGTCGGAGGGCCTTCACCTCTCCCTGCTCTACGAGGTCTTTATCGCCTCGGTGGTCTTTCTGGTCCTCCCCGAGCGCGCCCTACGCCAGGTGGGGGCGCTGGTGGCCCGGGAGCCCCGGCACGACACCCAGGAGCGGGCCCGCGCCTATGTCCGCGCCCGGATGGAGGCCACGGCAGCCGCCTTCAAGAGCCTGTACGAGTCCATGCGGTCGGCCTTCCACCCCGCCGCACCCAATGACAACGACGCCGCATCCGTCTTCGATCGGGCGGCCGGGCGGATCTGCAAGCGCTGCCCCCTGCAAACCGCCTGCTGGCAGCGGGACTACGTCTCCACCTTCAACGCCCTCAACGACGCCCTCCCTGCCATGCTGGAGCGGGGCCGGGGGGAGAGCGGAGACTTCCCCGCCTACTTCTCCAACCGCTGCATGAAGTTCCCGGAGTTTCTCTCTGCCGCCAACGAGGAGCTGGCCGCCCTGCTGTGCCGGCGGCAGTTCCAGAGCCGCCTCAGCGAGAACCGCTCGGCGGTGTGCCGCCAATATGCCGAGCTGGCCGGGGTGCTGAACACGGCGGCGGCCGAGCTGGGGCGGAGCTGGTACCCGACCCGGTGCGGGAAAGCGCCTGCGGCAATACCTGACCGCCCAGGGCATTGATTGCCGCCTGGCCGCCTATTACGACCAGGCCGGGCACCTCCGCCTGGAGCTGGAGGGGGCGGGGCTGGTCCCCCTCCGCACCGAGGAGGGGACAGCCAAGCTCTCCAAGCTGGTGAACTTCCCCCTCCGGGCCGTGGAGGAGGGCCGCCGGGACCGGCTGGTGCTGGTACAGAGCGAACCCTTGATGGCCGTGGCCGGGGTGGCCGCCAAAAAGAAGGACGGCCAGACCGTATCCGGCGACACAGGGGCCTGGTTCAAGCACGACGACGGCTCCTCTATGTGCTCCTGTGCGACGGCATGGGCTCCGGCTCCCTGGCCGAGCAGGAGAGCGCCCTGGCCGTCCGCCTGCTGGAGCAGTTTCTCCGGGCGGGCGTCCGGCCGGAGAACGCCCTGCGCACCCTCAACTCCGCCCTGGCCCTGCGCAACGACGAGGCCGCCGGCGGCTTCACCACCATCGACCTGCTGCGGGTGGATCTGTTCACTGGCGAGGCCGGGGTGTACAAGTACGGCGCCGCCCCCACCTATGTGAAAAAGGGCTACTCCGTCAGCCGCATCACCGGCACGGCCCTCCCCGCCGGCCTCACCGCCGGGGAGGGTCTCCCCGACGTGACCCGCCTCCAGCTGGAGGCCGGAGACTGTGTCCTTCTGGTCACCGACGGCGTGGCCGGCAGCGCATCCGACCAGTGGGTGCGGGACCGGCTGGCCGCCTTTGACGGCAGCAGCCCCCGGGAGCTGGCCCAGGCTCTCATCGACGACAGCGGCGCCCAGGTGGGCGCCGCCGACACCGCACCGCCCTGGTCCTCAAGCTCGCCCGCCGGAACGGATGAAACAGCAGCCCCCGGAACCAAAAGGTTCCGGGGGCTGTTTTTTGCAGTCCGGCAGGTGCTCTCTGTTTGAAAACCTCTACCTTTTCAAACAAACGTCTGTCCTCATATTTTTACATAATATACCACAAATGAAGGGCAAAACAAGCGCTATTGCTAAAAATTTAGCAATAGCTTTTGTTTTGTCTGCCTGTTTTGACACTTCTGCCCGCAGGCTGAAAAAGCAGAGGTTTCCCAACAAAGCCCGAAAGAGGCGCAGCTCCTCGCCCTCCCCCTCCAAATGGTCATCCGTTTCGGATGTTTATATAGAGGCACCTGTTTTGAATAAGGAGGAACGTTTTTATGAAAAAGCGAGTCTTGTCAGCGCTGCTCGCCCTTTCCACGCTGCTGACAACAGCACCCGCCGCATATGCGGCAGAGCCGCCACCCAGTCGGACGGCGCCGAAATCGACTGGCCGGAGCCGACCTGCACCGTGGACTACAAGCCGCAGTCCGACACGGTAAGCTGTGAATTTGTCGAAGAAACCGGGGACGCGCCCGCCAAGCTGGTCTACACCATCCAGGAGGGTGCAGAGGGCGACCAGGTTCTCGAACTGAGCAAGCTGGCGGACGCCCTTGCAGATACCGTGCAGTATCCTGGTGACGCGGCGCAGTTTGACATTGAAATCCACAATGAGTCCGGGAATTCCTACCGCTACAAACCCGGCAGCTTCACCCTGGCATCCGCCGATACAAGCGGCATGGAACAGAGTGAACTGCTCCCCGTGCTGGGCTATGACGGACAGTTGATTCCCTTCCGTTTTACCAGCAGCATGGTTTCCAACCAGATGCTCAAAGACCTGTTTAACACCAGCTCGGTCAATATTTCGCTTGAGCAGATTGTCACCCTCTATGATGTTCTGGAGAAAAAAGGCTATGATAGTCTTGTGGACTATTTCGTAGCCTGGTATAACAAGACGAACAGCACGGATTACGCCTCTTTTGACGCGATCATGGCGGTCGCCCCGCCTTCTTTGAGGATATCCAGAGGGGCAATATCATGAAATTCTCCTGCACCGCTGAACAATTTACTGAGTTAGAGAAGACACACCCTGAAGTGATGCGCTGGGCCTACTTCCCCTCCGGAAAGGGGCCGGGAGACACCTTCCAGCTAAAGTGGCCGGAGTCCGGGCTTCAGACTGCCGGTTATGACGGCTGGTACCAGTCCATGTTTGCCTTCGCCTTCGGCGACGATATGGCCAACCTGAGCACATCCCCTTCCGGCCACACGTCCTGCCATGAGCGGGGCGTCGGCGACTACATGGAGGGAACTGAGCTTTGGAAGGAGACCGACAACTATTTCTCTACGGAGGGTGAGCTGGCCCCCGCCTCAACGCTGGGCTACAGCGGCAAGTGGGCGCTGGATGGCCCATGTATCAGGAACGCATATACAAGTTATGAATTCTCCTTCTACGGCTCCATCACCCTGGAGGAGGTTGAGCCGGTCACCATTACGCCGGTTGACATGACTCTGTACATCGGCGGCGAGTCCGACTACTGGGAGGACTTTGCAGAAGAGCTCTCTCCGCCGCCAACAGCGAAACGCCCGAGGCGCGGCTTCCCGCCGCCGACAGCGGCATCCCCCCCCCACTTCTACGTGGACGGCGGCACACTGACCGACGACCAGCTAAAGGAGCTCACCTTCCACGGCACCGGCGAGGACGGTACGGAAAAGTCCTGGAAGCTGGTGCCCTACGGCGGCGATGGCGAAGAACAGGCCACCGGTGAAGACGGCCGTAAAATTTGGGACATCGTCTCCACTGATCCAAGCGAGCCTGACGCCTCCTGCCTGTACTTTGAAGATCCAGAATGCACCATCTCTGCCGCCACGGACAACATCGAGGAGAACCAGTCCACCCACCTGTATGCCACCGTCAGCGTCGGTGACAGCAACACCAGCGGCGCAGGCAACAACAACCTGTATGCCATGGCAGACGGCCAGAAATACAACCTGGACTACGGCGTGGGCACGCTGACCATCCGCTCCGTGACCAACGACGCCACTGGGGTGAGCCCTACACCTTCGACGCGATTCACAGTGCGCACAGCACCGTGGAGGCGGCTGCCGGCGATACAGCCGCAGCGGAGACCGCCACGGACGGCGGCTCCAACGCGGGCGTGGTCGCACCTGCGGGCACAGAGTACACCGTCAACGGCCACGAGAACTGGGCGATGGTGGGCGATGAGCAGCCCAGCATCCTGTTCGACGACGTGCTCAGCAGCTACGAGCTGGGCGGCGGCGCGGAATCCGAGGTGGGCCAGACCATGCTGGAGAAGGCCGTCATCGACAACGCCGATGCACTTGGTCTGGACAACCCCAGCGGCCGCCAGTATGAGAGCAAATACTTCGATCTGGTGGACGCCGGAGACGGCAACGTCTGGGTCAAGGCCGACCAGCAGCTCGTCATCTACTGGCCCTACCCCGACGGGATCATCTATGAGACGGCGGGCAGCTATGACTTCGACGTGTTCCACTTCACCGGCCTGCACCGCGAGTACGCTGGCGGCATCGAAGACATTCAGGAGCTCGTGAACCAAGCTGCCGGAAACATCAATAATCAAAACGGCGAAACGGTCAACAACCAGACTCTGTCCCTCAAGTGGAAGCCATTAAGTTGACTGAATACGGTATCCAGCTCATTGTTAATCAGGACAAGTACGGCTTCTCCCTTTGTGCTGTCCTGGGCAAAAGGACACCAGCGGCGGAGACCACGGCGGCGGGGCGGCACGACGTACTACACGCTGAAATACGAGTCCAACGGGGGCACGCAGTACGACAGCGAGCGGTATAAGCGCAACACCCTGGTGGAGCTGGACAAGGAGCCCATCCGGGAGGGCTACACCTTCACCGGCTGGTACGCCGACAAGGCCCTGACCGAGCCCATCGACGACATCCGCATGACCTCCAACAAGACGGTCTACGCCGGCTGGGAGCCCACCGAGGTTCCCGACTGGCTCAACGGTGACGACCATTTCGCCTACATCATCGGTCGGGACGACGGCCTCGTCCACCCCGAAGCCACCATCACACGGGCCGAGGTGGCCACCATCTTCTTCCGCCTGCTCACCGACGAGGCCCGGGCGGAATACCTGACCGAGACCAGCCCTTCCCCGACGTGGCCTCCGACGCGTGGTACGCCACCGCCGTGGCCACCATGGAGGCCATGGGCATCGTGGAGGGCCGCGCCCCCGCGGTCTTTGACCCCGCGCCCCATCACCGGGGCGAGTTTGCGGCCATCGCGGCCCGGTTCGACAGCGCGCCCTACGACGGCGCGGACCGCTTCACCGACATTGGCGGCCACTGGGCGGCGGAGTACATCAACCAGGCGGCGGTGAAGGGCTGGGTGGAAGGCCAACCGGACGGCAGCTTCGCCCCTGACCGGAGCATCAGCCGGGCCGAGGCGATGACACTGGTGAACCGGGTGCTGGGCCGCCTGCCCGAGACCGCGGACGATCTGCTGGACGGCATGATCACCTGGCCCGACAACCCGCCGGATGCCTGGTACTATCTGGCGGTCCAGGAGGCCACCAACAGCCACGACTACGGGCGCAAGGCCGACACTGTCCACGAAACCTGGACCGGCCTCCAGCCTGTGGAGGACTGGACACGCTACGAGCAGTAAGCCTGTTTTTCCGCAAAAACGCCTGTACCGACATGGTACAGGCGTTTTTGCGCTGTCTTACTGCTTGAGAAGTGCTCCTTGCCGACGCCGCAGAGAGGACATACCCAGCTCTCAGGCACGCTCTCCCAGGCGGTGCCGGGGGCCACGCCGTTGTCGGGATCGCCCTCAGCGGGGTCGTACACGTAGCCGCAGATATCGCAGACATACTTATCCATGGTTATAGTCTCCTTTTTGATCAAATCGCAATTCATAGTATCACCCGGTGGCCGGGAATCCATACCTTGCCGAACCCCCGCCTTTGTGGTATGATACATTTACTATTTATAACACATTGGGGACACTGTGAAAATAGGCAAAATCACCATAAATTCAAAGCTGGCTTTGGCGCCCATGGCCGGAGTGACCGATCTGGGCTTCCGGACGGTGTGCCGGGAGCTGGGGGCGGGGTACACCGTGACGGAGATGGTCAGCGCCAAGGCCCTGTGCTATCAGGACAAAAATCCCTTCCTGCTGGAGCTGGGCGAGGGGGAGCACCCGGCGGCGGTGCAGCTCTTCGGCAGCGACCCTTACTGCATGGAGCAGGCGGCGGGCATCGCCGCGGAGAAGTCGGGGGCGGACATTCTGGATATCAATATGGGCTGTCCGGTGCCCAAGGTGGCCAACTCCGGGGATGGCTCCGGCCTGATGAGGAACCCCGAGCTGGCGGTGAAGGTGGCCGAGGCGGTCATCCGGGGGGCGGGCGGACGGCCCGTCACCGTCAAATTCCGGCTGGGCTGGGACAAGGGCTCCATCAACTGCGTGGAGTTCGCCCAGGCCATGGAGGTCGCCGGTGTGGCCGCCGTGGCGGTCCACGGCCGCACCAAGGTGCAGATGTACTCCGGCCGGGCCAACTGGGACTATATCCGGGCGGTAAAGGAGGCCGTGTCCATCCCCGTCATCGCCAACGGCGATGTCTTTGAGCCGGAGGACGCGGTTCACATTCTCAAATACACCGGGGCCGACATGGCCATGCTCGGCCGGGGCTGCTTCGGCAATCCCTGGCTCTTTGCGCGGGCCCAGGCCGCCCTGGAGGGCGGCCTGTCCCGCCCCTGCCGCCGCTGGCCCGGCGGTGCGAGACGGCGGTGCGGCAGTTCCGCCTCTCCGCCGCTCAGAAGGGAGAGCACATCGCCTGCCTGGAGGCCCGGAAGCACTACGCCTGGTACCTCAAGGGGTTCCCTACGCGGGGTATTATAAGGAACAGATCAGCAAAATCTCCACTCTGGAGGACATTGACCGCATCACCGCAGGCATACAGCGGGATCTGAGGGACTGACCGCCGGCAAACGTGCCGGCGAGGAGGTGAGAAAGGCATGACCGAGGAACAGGCGCTGGTACAGCGGGCCCGGCAAGGGGACGAGGGGGCCTTCGCCGGCCTGGTGGAACAGAATCAGGGGCGCATCTACCATCTGGCCCTGCGCATGACGGGCAATCCCGACGACGCGGCGGAGCTGTGCCAGGAGGCCTTTCTCAACGCCTGGAAGGGCCTGGGGAAATTCCAGGGGGAGAGCTCCTTCTCCACCTGGCTCTACCGGCTGACCAGCAACGTGTGCATCGACTTTCTGCGGCGGGAGAAGCGGCGGAGCACCCTGTCCATGACGGTCTCCCTGGACGATGAGGAGGGCCCGGCAGGCCGAGCTGCCCGACGAGCGGTACAGTCCCCACCGCCAGGCGGAGCAGCAGGAGCTGCGGGACACCCTGCGGGCGGGCCTGCGGGCCCTGTCGGAGGAGCACCGGCAGGTGCTGATTCTCCGGGAGCTGGAGGGCCTCTCCTATGGGGAGATTGCCGCCCTGCTGGGGGTGGAGGAGGGCACCGTCAAGTCCCGCATCGCCCGGGCCCGGCTGGCCCTGCGCAAATATTTGTTGGATCAGGGGAACTTTTTCGGCTCCCCCTCGTCCAAAGCATAAACCAGATCCACGGGACGGAAAGGAGGCGGCGGCATGCTGACCTGTGAACAGGCGCTGGAGCTCATCAGCGCGCAGCTCGACGGGGCGCTGACGGCGGAGGAGGCCGGGGCGCTGGACGAGCACCTGGCCCAGTGCCCGGCGTGCCGGGCGCTTCGGGCCGATCTCCACCCTGCACCAGCTTCTGCCCACTCTGGCGGAGGAGCCCCGCCGGGCTGAAGGACGATATCATGAAGGCGGTCCACGCCTCCAAATGCACCCCTTCCACACCAGAAAGCGCCAGTGGCGCTGGCGCTCCTGGGCCTCTCTGGCCGCGGTGCTGGTGCTTGTACTGGTGGGCGGGCAGGCCGTGCACCTCTGGAGCCCTCCGGACAGCTCCGGGAGCGTACCCAGAGCCAATCTTGCCGGGTTGACCGGACCGGCCTCCGGCGGGACCGCCGGACAAACCGCCCCGGCTCAGGAGGACCGCGCGGGCCCCACCGGGGAGCCCGCCGAGGCCGCCAGCGGCGGCGCCGACGGCGCCATCCGGAAGGACAGCTCCGCCGGTGAGAGGCCCCAGAACCGGGACGTGACGCCACCCGCCTATGGACCGGAGGGCGGCCAGATACCGGCATCTGCTCAGGAGCCGTCTGTCTCCGCGCCGCCTGTCTCCGAGCTCCAGCCTACCCCGTCCGCGGGGCCCTCCGTCATGTCCCTGATGCCCGAGGACGCCCCGCAGGACACCCAGCCCCCCTCCTCCGCCCTGACGGAGGAGGGCGCACGCCAGGCACTGCTGGAGTGGCTGGGCCAGCCCGACGCGCCTCTAACCTCCCTTGGCCGGTCGGAGGACGGGACGGCCTACCGCTTCCAGACGGAGGACGGGGCTCTTTACTCCGTCCCTCTGGACGGGAGTCCCATCACTGCGGAACCCTCCTGACCTGCACACGCGGCCGGTGTTACCGGCCGCGTGTTTTTATTCGGCTGCGGCACATTGAGTCTGTCTCCCCGCTCGGCTCCGGCCCCAAGCTTGTCCCCCGGCGGACATTCCCTCCCCTCTCCCGCGTGCAAATTTCCCCCCTGCGGACTGCGGCGGGGTATTTTGCGCGATTTTTCTAAAATTTCAGTTGTATCTCCGGTTGATTTAATGTATAATGAACAACAGGCAGTCCTCCGTCCCCCTCGGGAGCCCTGCCCAGACGATTCCAAATGTAAGGAGAGGAAACAAGTATGAGCTATTCCGTACAAAACATCCGCAACGTCTGTCTGCTGGGCCACGGTGGAAATGGTAAGACCTCCCTGGCCGAGAGCATGCTGTATTTGACCGGTGGCACCGTGCGGCTGGGCAATCCCGCCGACGGGAATACCGTTTGCGATTACGACCCCGAGGAAACCCGCCGTCAGATTTCCATCTCCACCGCGGTGGCTCCCGTGGAGTACAACGGCTGTAAGATCAACGTGCTGGACACGCCGGGCTAGTTCGACTTCGCCGGCGAGGTGATCGAGGCTCTGCGGGCCGCCGACGCCGCCATCATCGTCTGCTCCGCCAAGGCGGGCATGAGCGTGGGCGCGGAAGGCGTGGAAGCTGTGCGAGCAGCGCAGGCTGCCCCGGCTGCTCTACATCTCCAAGACCGACGAGAAGAACTCCGACTACAACGCCACCTTCGACGCCCTGCGTGAGCGCTTCGGCAACAAGATCGCCCCCGTGGCCGCTCCCATCTGGGACGAGGGCAAGAAGGTCAACGGCTTTATCGACGTGCTCCACAAGCGCGCCTTTGAGGCCGGCCCCAAGGGCGAGCGCATCGAGATCGACGTCCCTGACGACAAGAGGCCCGTGCTGGACGAGCTGTACGACGCCCTCAAGGAGTCGGTGGCTGAGACCAGCGAGGAGCTGATGGACAAGTACTTTTCCGGTGAGGACTTCACCTACGCCGAGATGATCCAGGGTCTGCGCCAGGGCGTGAAAGACCTGTCCCTCTTCCCCGTTGTGTGCGGCTCCGCCGTCTCCGGACTGGGCACCCGCATGCTGCTGGACATCATCGTGGAGCTGCTGCCCTCCCCCCTGGAGGGCCGCCCCCTCATGGGCGAGAACGCCGACGGCGAGGTGGACGAGTTCGTGCCCTTCCCCGGTGCCCTGCCCGCCGCCCTGGTGTGGAAGACCGTCTCCGACCAGTACGGCAAGTACTCCTTCGTGAAGGTCATCTCCGGCAACCTCAAGCCCGACATGCAGCTGGTCAACTCCCGCACCGGCGCCACGGAGAAGCTGGGCCGCCTGTACGTGATGAAGGGCAAGAAGGCCGAGGAGGTCAAGGAGCTGGAGTGCGGCGACATCGGCGCCATCGGCAAGATGGAGAAGGTCAAGACCGGCGACACCCTCTCTGATCCCCGCAAGGTGGTCAAGCTGGAGCCCATCCCTTCCCCGAGCCCTGCTACTCCGTGGCCATCACCCCCAAGACCAAGGGCCAGGAGGACAAGATCGCCGCCGGCCTCATCCGCCTGAACGAGGAGGATCTGACCTTCAACTGGGTCAACAACGCCGAAACCCGCCAGATGGTGGTCTCCGGCACCGGCGACATGCAGATGGACGTGATTCTCTCCCGGCTGAAGAGCCGCTTCGGCGTGGACGCCGAGCTCTCCGAGCCCCGGGTGCCCTACCGCGAGAAGATCCGCAAGAAGGTGGAGGTGCAGGGCCGCCACAAGAAGCAGACCGGCGGCCACGGCCAGTTCGGCGACGTGTGGATGCGCTTTGAGCCGGGCGACACCGAGGAGCTCCAGTTCTGCGAGGAGGTCGTGGGCGGCGCGGTGCCCAAGAACTACTTCCCCGCCGTGGAGAAGGGCATGCGGGAGGCCGTGGTTCACGGTGTGCTGGCCGGCTACCCGGTGGTGTACCTGAAAGCCACCCTGTACGACGGCTCCTATCACCCGGTGGACTCCTCCGAAATGGCCTTCAAGACCGCCGTGCAGATCGCCTACAAGACCGGTATGCCCCAGGCCAGCCCTGTGCTGCTGGAGCCCATCGGCGAGCTGAAGGTAACCATCCCCGACAGCTACATGGGCGACGTCATCGGTGATCTGAACAAGCGCCGGGGCCGCGTCATGGGCATGAATCCCGACGGCGAGGGCAACCAGATCGTGGAGGCCGAGGTGCCCATGGCCGAGATGGGCCGCTATGCCATCGACCTGCGCTCCATGACCCAGGGCCGCGGTTCCTTCACCTTCCGCTTCGTCCGCTACGAGGACGCCCCTCCCGCCGTCCAGGAGAAGGCTATCGAGGCCGCCAAGGCGATGCAGGAGGAAGCCGACTAACCGAAACCTCAACGCGCCCCGGCCACCGGCCGGGGCGCGTTTCTGACAGACGGAGAGTGGCGTCCAGGAGAAGGCCATCAGATATCCCCAGGTCCCCAAGCGAGCCCAGTGCAGCGGGTCGGTTGGGGAGCGGAGGAGCAAGGAGCGTTTGAGGAATGGCCGCCAGGCTGTTCCGAAAAGCGTACTCTGCGACGACGCGGTGATGCAGGACGAGGCCGACTAACCCAATATGTAAAAAGGGCCGGGCTGATTTCAGCCCGGCCCTCTTTTAAAGCAGCGTATCCCCCGCCGCTTTGCCCATCCGGCCACCCGATGATACCGGGCAGATCACAGTCCGCTTGGGGTACCCCTTGTGTCCCGGCGAATACAGGCCGAATTTATTCCATGCATACCATTCCGCTAGCTCCTGCTCTGACCGAAATTTCAGCAGCCGCAGTATCTCTTTTGCCAGCTCCAGCGCTCCGAATCCGTTGGCGGTAAGAATGCCGTTGTCACAAACCGCCTCCGCCTCAACGAAATATGCCTCCCCTTTATAGTGCGGAGCCTGGGATTTGAGGAAGGGCAGGGTATTCCCAGTATGTCTGCGCTGGTCTAAAACCGTTTTCCGCCAGGAAGTTTACCGCGTTGCAAATTGCAGCCACCGGGATATGGCATCTGACCAGTTCCCGTACAACCGGCAAGACAGCGTCATTTTTCCGCTCCAGCCACGCTGTCCCGCCGGTCAGCAGCAGCAGGCCGGCATCCCGCGGATAGTCAGCGACAGTAAAATCGGGCGTGACACGGAAGCCCCCATAGACACCTTGGGCCCGGTCAAGCCCAATGGTTTTCACCGCATATCCAGTTCCAGGTGCATTTAACTGCGCACATACATAGGCCGGTTCCCAGTCCGCATAGCCATCAAAAATAAATACCAGGATTTGTTTCATCCCTTCATACCACCTTTCTGTAGACAGCTTAACACAAAAGGTGACAGCTTAGCTGTCACCTTTTGTAAAAGTCGTTTATCTTTTTCAGCTCATCTCTGAGCTCCTCACGGAGCTCAGGTGGCGCGACCACCCTGACCTTGCCCAGCAGCCCCATGACAAGCTCCCGTGCAAAGGAAAGTTCGGGGGCATAAAACAGATCCGGCCGGTGTCACTCCCCCCACCAGGCGCATCCAACAGGCAGGCATCTATTTTCTCTGTCAGGGTAAATGCGTCCCGGCGCTCATATTCCAGGACAATCTGGTAATATCCGTCCTTTTTCACGGCAGACAGGCCGCCCCCTCCAAACCGCTGTTCAAATGTTGTTTCGTCCATTTGGCGCGTGGAAAGCGCTCCCCATAGGGGACGCAGGAGACGATACGCCTGAGCTTAAACAGGCGGAACGCGCTTCGCTCCCGACAGAACGCATACAAATACCAGTCAGACTGTTTGAACACCAGCTTATGGGGTTCTACCAACCGGGTCCGGCCCTGTTTTGACACATAATCCATTTTGCACACCATGCGGTTACAAATTGCGCGGTGCAGCTCAGAGAGCTTTTTCCAGGTAATGCTGTCCGTAAACCACGGGGTGTAGTCAAGCAGATAGCGGCTGCTGGAGCGTGCGTCAGTCTCTGGGACCGGAACCAGTCTGGCCAGCAGTGCCGAAACCGAACCATCTCCGACAAGGCTCTTTAATCCATCCAGGGCGGTAAACAGGCTGGCGATATCCTCCCTGGAAAGCAGTCTTTTGTCTTGCCGGTAGCCCTTCAGGATGGAGACTCCGCCCCCTCTCCCCGGCCGGGAGGCAACAGGGAACCCCGCCTCGTTCAGTGTGTCAATATCTCGGAGGATCGTCCGCCTGGATACCTCAAACCGTACTGCCAACTCCTGAACCGTTATATGCTCTACCTCGGCAAGTACCGAGAGCAGCCCCAACAGACGGTATATTCTCATTTTGTTCTCCTTTCCCCTGAAAGCAGAAGGAACGGATTTCTCACCAGTTTAAAAGCTGGTGAGAAATCCGTTCTTTTCGGTGACGGGCACACTCCGGATCTGCGGAAGTGCCAATGCTCAACCGTTCTTCCTACTTGTGGTAAAGCTTGTTGGTCTCATACTGGGGCTCGCAGGTGAGGCGCAGGCCCAGGCGGCTGTAGGTGCCGCTGTCCACCGGGGAGAGGATGACGGTAGAGTGGGCCTCGCACCCCCGCAGGGCGGAGAGCTGGTCCAGCGCCCGCTTGGCCAGCGGGTTGGTGGTGGCGGAGATGGCCAGGGCGATCAGCGTCTCATCGGAGTGGAGCCGGGGGTTGACGGAGCCCAGGTGGTTGACCTTCACGGACTGGATGGGCTCGATGGCCTCCCGGGAGATGAGGTGGTGCTGGTGGTCAATGCCCGCCAGGCGCTTGAGGGCGTTGAGCAGGGTGGCGGAGGAGGCGCCCATCAGGTCGGTGGTCTTGCCGGTGACCACCTCGCCGCTGGGCAGCTCAATGGCCCCGGCGGGGTTGCCGGTCTCCTCGGCCACCTGGGCGGCGGCGGCTACCACGGGCCGGATGGAGGGATCCACATGGGCCTGCTGCATGAGCAGCTCCAGCTTGTTCACCAGCTCGTCGCCAGCGGCACCACCCGGCGGTCGCACAGGGCGGTGTAGTAGCGGCGGACGATCTCCTGCCGGGCGGCGGCCTGCACGGCCTCGTCGTCCACGATGCACTTGCCCGCCATGTTCACCCCCATGTCGGTGGGGGACTTGTAGGGGCACTCCCCATGATCCTCTCAAACATGGCGGAGAGGACAGGAAGATCTCCACATCCCGGTTGTAGTTCACCGTGGTCTCGCCGTAGGGCCAGGTGGAAGGGTCGATCATGTTCACATCCCCAGATCGGCGGTGGCCGCCTCATAGGCCAGGTTCACCGGGTGCTGGAGGGGCAGGTTCCAGATGGGGAAGGTCTCAAACTTGGCGTAGCCCGCCTTGATCCCCCGCTTGTAGTCGTGGTAGAGCTGGGAGAGGCAGACGGCCATCTTGCCGCTGCCGGGGCCGGGGCCGTCACCACCACCAGGGGACGGCTGGTCTCGATATAGTCGTTTTTGCCGTAGCCCCCGTCGCTGACGATCAGGCCGGTGTTGTGGGGGTAGCCTGCGATGGGGTAGTGGAGGCAGGTCTGCACCCCCAGGTGCTCCATCCGGCGGCGGAAGGCGTCGGCGGCGGGCTGTCCGGCGTACTGGGTGATCACCACGCTGACCACCAGCAGGCCCTCCCCGGAAGGCGTCGATGAGCCGCAGCACGTCCACGTCGTAGGTGATGCCCAGATCGCCCCGGATCTTTTTCTTCTCGATGTCGCTGGCGCAGATGGCGATGACCACCTCCACCGAGTCCCGCAGCTCCTTGAGCATACGGATCTTGCTGTCCGGCTCGAACCCGGGCAGCACCCGGGATGCGTGGTGGTCGTCAAAGAGCTTGCCGCCGAACTCCAGATAGAGCTTGTTGCCGAACTGGCGGATCCGCTCCCGGATGTGGGCCGACTGGAGCTCCAGATACTTCTGATTGTCAAAGCCGAGCTTGTCCATCTTTCTCATCCTCTCCTGTCATTCATTCAATCTGTTATTTTACCACATCCGCCGTCCCCCTCAAAGCCCTTTTTCCCATTTCGGCAAAATTGACAACCGCTCTTGACAGGTGGCTCCTACAGGTGTAGTATCATTACGAATGCGACAACTGTAGGAGGGCTGTGACATGAAGCTGAGTGACAAGGAGTGGAGGGTGCTGAACGCCCTCTGGGTGGCCCCGGAGGGCTGGCCCTGGGCCGTGGTGGACGCTCTGCGTCCGGATACGGGCTGGAGCCGCAGCACGGTGCTCACCTACCTCACCCGTATGGAGGCCAAGGGCCTGGTGGACATCCGCAAGGAGGAGTTCCCCCACCGCTACCGGGCGGCGGTGAGCCGGGAGGACTGCGCCGCGGCGGAGCGCCGGGGCCTGCTGGAGCGGGCCTACCAGGGCTCGGCGGGCAAACTGGTGGCCGCCTTTTTGAAGGACGAGAAGCTCACCCCCTCAGGAGCGGGACGAGCTGCGGAAGCTGCTGGATGAGATGGAGGTGTGAGGCGTGGTCAACCTCTGGTCTGTTCTCGCTCAGACCCTGGCCCTGTCCGTGGCGGCGTTGGTGCTGCTCGCCGCAAAGCGCCTCTTTCTGGACAAGCTCTCCCCCCGGTGGCAGTACGGGGTGTGGGCCATCCTGGCCCTGCGCGCCCTCCTGCCCGCCGGTCTGCTGGGCCGCACCCTGGTGCCCGGCGGGCGGGTGGTGCTGGAGGCGGCCAGGCTCCAGGTGGAACTCCCCCTGTCCTCCGCCCTCACCGACCCCTACGGCGTGACGGAGGTACTGGCCCCGGTGCCCCTCTTTCCCCGCGGCCTGCCCGCGCCGGGGAGCATCACTGACGCGCTGTTTTACCTCTACGCCGCCGGGGTGCTCCTGCTGGCCCTGTGGTTTTTCCTGTCCTACGCGCGCCTGCGCGCTGCCATCCGGCGGGGCCTCTCCCCCGCCCCGGAGGTGCTGGCCCAGGTGGAGGGCGTAGCGGCGCGGTACGGCCTGAAGGCCCCCCGGCGGGTGGTGGTGCTGCCCGGGCTGGAGAGCGCCTTCGTCTGCGGCCCCCTGCGCCCGGTGCTGGCGCTCCCCGACCGGCCGGTGGACGACAAGGTGCTCCTCCACGAGCTGCTCCACCTCCGTCATGGCGACGTGTGGGCCGGGGTGGGGGTGTGCGCCCTGCGGTGCCTGCACTGGTGCAACCCACTGATCTGGTACTGCTGCGACCGGATGCAGAACGACTGCGAGGCCCTCTGCGACCAGCGGGTGCTGGAGCGGCTGGAGGGAGGAGCGCCGCGCCTACGGCGTGATTCTCCTGTCCATGGCCGACGGCCGGTACGCCCGCGCCCCGGCACCTCCTCCATGGCCAACGGCGGGCGCAACATCAAGGCCCGCATCCAGGCTATCGCCCGCTTCAGGCGCTACCCCGCCGGGATGGCCCTGGCCTCGGGCTGTGTGGCCGTGGTGCTGGCCCTCACCTGCCTGGGGGGCGTCAGCGGCGCGGCGGAGGTGCCCGGCGGAACCGACCGGGGCGCTCTTGCCCTGGCCCAGGCCCAGCTCAACCGCCCCACCACCGTGGCCGGAGCCCTGGACACCTATGCCAAGGCCATTTTGTGCGACAGCCCGGTCTACTTCTCCATGGTGTTGCCGGAGCCGGCGCGGGAACTAGCGTGGCAGACCGGACTGGCCCCCTACCAGGAGGTGGAGCTGGAGGACTCCCCTTTCTGGACTCTGGGGTTCCACTGGCACCGCCCCGCCTGGCAGGCGGAGTGGTCGGTAATGAACCTCCTGCCTGACGGAGCGGGGGGCTATACCGGAACGCTGTTTTCTCCCCTCTGTCGGAGGACAACACCTATGGCATCGTGTACCAACAGGTGGCGGTACGGCCCGACGGAGACTTCTGGACAGTGGAGCCGCTGGGGGAGCTGGAGGCGCTGCGCCTCCCCGATGAGGGAGCGATCCCGGCCCCCGACGACCATATCCCCACATCACCTACGCGGCGGAAACGGTAGATCTGCGCCTAGAGGTCGATCTCACCTACTTTCTCACCTGCTCCGACATCTGGGTTGGGTACATGTCGCTCTCAGACGGCGGCTGGGCCGGCGGCAGGACGTTCCGCATCGGCGGCGGCGACCGTCCCAGCCCCGTTCCCGCCCCTCACGCCGCGTTTACCTCCTGCTGCAAGCGCAGCGAACTGAGGGTGGAGCGCAAATCCGGAGGTGTTCCGTACGACTTTCTGTCCACCCTCGCCGTGCTCTGCGTTCCCCTTTCCTCCGATGGCTCTCCCGCTTTTGACAGCTTTGTGCTCACCGCTTATGACCTTCCCGGAGTCAGCGGTCTGTGGCACGCCGCGGCTGACGACTCCGGCCTGGAGGGGCTCTCCGCGCTCTCCCTGGATTTTGTCTATGGAAACCAGAGATACACCTGCACCGCCTATCCCGCGGAGGTGACGCCATGAATCACGCAGGCATCCGAAGCGCCCTGAGCCGCATCGCCTGGGCCTATCTCCTCATCCATCTGCACTTCCGCCTGAACAACCTGGATCTGCTCCCCGACTGGGCTGGCTACCTCCTGATTTTCTCCGCGATCGGCCTGCTGGCCGGAGAGCTGCGGATCTGCCCCTGCTCAGGCCCTTCTGCATCCTGCTGGGCGCGGTGTCCGGGGTGGACTGGCTGTCCTTTCTCCTCACCGGCGCGGAGTTCACCGGCCGCTTCTTTCTCCTCTCCGCCCTGATCACCTGTGTGGCCCTCTATTTCCACTTCCAACTGCTCACCGATCTGGCCGCCCTGGCCGACCGGCGGTCAGGGGAGGGCGGCCGCTCCCCCCTGAGCCGCCGCCTGCGGCTGTGCCGCAACGCGGACGCGGTGTTCCGGGTGGCCTTCTGCCTGCTCCCCTATCTGGCGAACTGGCGGTGGGTGGAGCTGCTGATTGCTCTGCTGTCCCTGCTCTGGCTGGGCACCTGTGCCGTCATCTGCTGCGGGCTCTTCGCCCTGCGCCGCCTCTATCCCGCGGAGGAGGACGAATAGGGCGAAGCGGCGGGCCGCCCTGCGTCCTTGTGCCGGAGTCCGCTCCCCCCGCGCTTTCCGCGCAAACAAGGGGCCGTGCCGCCAAACCGGCGGCACGGCCCCTCTCTGCTCTTATTCCTGCTCCATATGGCTCTTGACCCGCTGGATGATCATGTCCAGGGCCACCGCGTTTTGCCGCCCTCCGGCACAATGAGGTCGGCGTAGCGTTTAGAGGGCTCCACAAACTGCTCGTGCATGGGCTTGACGGTGGTGAGGTACTGCTGCACCACGGAGTCCAGAGAGCGCCCCGCTTTTCACATCCCGCATGATGCGGCGGAGGATGCGCACATCCGCGTCGGTGTCCACAAAGAGCTTGATGTCCATCAGCTCCCGCAGGGCGGGGTCCACGAAGATCAGAATCCCTCCACCAGAATCACCCGGGCGGGCCGCACCTCCACCGTCTCCGCCGCCCGGTTGTGCACGGTGTAGTCGTAGGTGGGACTGTGAACAGCCTCCCCACGCCGCAGCGCCTGGAGGTCGGCAATCAACAGCTCTGTGTCGAAAGCGTCCGGGTGGTCGTAGTTGAGCCTGCACCGCTCCTCATAGGGCATGTCGTCGTGCTGCTTGTAGTAGTTGTCGTGGTAGAGAATCGACACATCTTCCCCAAAGTGCTCCTTCAGCCGCAGGGTGAGGGTTGTCTTGCCCGACCCGGTTCCCCGCGATGCCGATAATCATGGTTTCCATGCTTCCGCCCCCTGTTTTTCTACAGTATAACACAGGGCGGCGGGAGGTACAAGCCTCCCGCCGCCCTGTCCGGCTAGGGTTTGAGCACAATGCGCCGCGGGCCCCGGGGCGCACCCGCCCGACGGCGGCGGCGGTCACCCGCGTCCGCCAGGCGGCGCAGCAGCTCCGCCCCGCTCCTCCGCAATGGCCAGGAGCAGGCCGCCGGAGGTCTGGGGTCGTAGAGGCAGTCCAGCACCGCCTGGGGGAAGGTCCCCGCCTTCTCCACCTCCGGCCCGGCAAACTCCAGATTGCGGTAGGCCCCCGCCGGGATGATGCCGTCCCGGGCCAGCTCCGGGGCCCGGGGCACGATGGGCACCCGCCCCGGCCAGAGCTCAATGGTGCACCCGGCCCCCTCCGCCATCTCCCTGGCGTGGCCGATCAGGCCGAAGCCCGTCACATCGGTGCAGGCGCTGGGCCGCAGGGGCACGGCCGCCCGGGCCGCGTCCCGGTTGAGCGCCGCCATCAGATCCGTCATCGCCCGGTACTCCGCCCCGCTCAGCAGCTCCGCCTTGGCGGCGGTGGTCAGGATGCCGCTACCCAGGGGCTTGGTGAGCACCAGCAGATCCCTCCCTGGCCCCCGGTTGGTCAGTACCGCTCCGGGGTGGACCAGGCCGCTGACGCACAGGCCGTACTTGGGCTCCGTGTCCTCAATGCTGTGGCCTCCTGCGGTCACTGCGCCAGCCTCCGCCACCTTGGCCGCGCCCCCCTCCAGGATGGCCCCCAACCGCTTCCCGCGGCAGGCAGGAGGGGACGGCCAGCAGATTCATGGCCAGCCTGGGCTCGCCCCCCATGGCGTACACGTCGGAGAGGGCGTTGGCCGCCGCGATCTGCCCAAAGTCATAGGGGTCGTCCACCACCGGCGGGAAGAAATCCACCGTCTGGATCAGCGCCAGCTCATCCGTGAGGCGGTACACCGCGGCGTCATCGCTGGAGTCGTAGCCCACCAGCAGGTTGGGCTCAAGCGTCCGGGGCAGCCCGGACAAAATCTGTTGCAGGACACCCGGTCCCAGCTTGGCCCCTCACCCACCGGCCGTGGTCATGGCGGTCAGGCGCAGCTTCTCATACGGCATAGACTCACCCCCTCTCTTTTTTATAGTGTACCACAGCCTCCAGGCAAAAGGCAACCATACCGCGCCGCACCCCCCTCCCCCTCCACGCATACGCTGGAGTGAGAAACTAGAGACTTGGAGGGTCATTTATGCAAGCGGAAGCAAAGGTTTGTTTTTATCTGGGCGCCAATTCCCCCACCGGCTTCTACTCCCTGTACGACCAACTGCTTGAGCCCGAGCAGGCCGAAACCATCTACATATTGAAGGGCGGGCCGGGCTGCGGCAAGTCCTCCCTGATGCGCCGGGTGGCCCAGGCCATGGAGGAGAAGGGGGCTTCGGTGGAGTACATCGCCTGCTCCGGCGACCCGGACTCCCTGGACGCGGTGGTGTTCCCCGCCCTGAACACCGCCATTGTGGACGGTACCGCTCCTCATGGCTGAGCAACAGAAGGATACTTTAGGTATCTATCTTTGTGTCATCGGTTATCTGTCCCTGCACCGGCCGGTTCATTTCGATCCAAACCCGGTTTACCTCTTCCATACAGGTAAAATAGAGACTGGTCAGCAGATTCGTAGGAATTCCAAGCTCTCCGGTCAGTCTATCAATCTTTTCCCAATCCGCATGTTCATAGCTCAGGGCCAGATCGTACAGCATTCCAGCCCGGCCGGTATGCTGTAAAAGGGCCTCCTTAGCCTCCGCACACAGAGGAATGGGCTTCAGAATCTCCGCCAGCGGAGCATCAATGAGATAATTCAGGGTAGAAAACATCCCCATTAAGTAGGCATCCGGCTTGGAGATCGGCATATCCTTTGCGTAGTTCATCAGCTTGCTACAGAAGTTGGCCCGCATGAACGACATTCTGAGAAACTCCTCCGCGCCCTCCTCCATCTGATTCTCGGCATTGCTGGCGCTCAGCAGGTAGACCCATTGACGCAGTTCGCTCAGGCCCATAGTCATGATCGCCTGGCGTACGCTGGTTACCCGGTGGCGGAGCGCATAATAGCAGGAGTTTGCCATCCGCAGCAGGCCATAGGTCAGCGTAGCATCTACGGAAATAATCTGCTCAATCTCCTCCACATCCGGCTCGTCCCGCGTCATCGCCACCATTAGGCGGAAGAAGTTGCTCTGCAAATATCCGCTGCTGTGGGTCTGTGTGGTCAGCTTTTCCGCCACATAGGGGCCCTCAAGGGCATCCACCCCAGCTTGACGGCCTTCTGGTAGGTTTCCTCCCGGTCAATCCCACGGCGATACACTGCTTTTCATGCTGTGGGCGATGCCGATGATGTTTTCAGCGTCAGCTCCGGCGTGGTCTGGATGTTCAGCTTAATGTAGTCGATCCGGTCCAGGATTCCCAGATAGCGCGGGGCAAACTGGAATTCATTGACCGCCACCTGATAGCCCTCTTTTGCATACTGCTGCACCATATGCATGGCCAGGGGATGAATGATAACGCTGTCGTCAATCTGGATCACCAGCTCCCCCTTGTCAAAGAGGTGGGGCGTTTTTTTCATCAGAAGCGTGGTGGTGAAGGTCATAAAATTCAGTGAGCCGCGCAGCAGCTTATCGGTATTCATGGTGAGGAAATTGTAAATGGTGTCCGCTGCGGCAAAGTCGTTCTCCCTGACGTTTTTGCCGTTGTCGCCAAAGGCCTGGTTTTCCCCATGGTACTGGATCTCATAGCCGATGATCTTATTTGCCTGGTCTTTGATGGGCTGACGAACGATATATTTGCTGCTCATGCCTGTCCTGCCTCCCGCTTCCGTCTGCTGCGCTCCAAAAGATGGTCCACAATTCCGATCAAATGCCCGATTTCCGGCTTGCTCAACTGCTCATCCGCACCGACCTCTTTGCCCTTGCGGCGCATCTCCTCTGTAATCAGGGAGGAGAAAATGATCACTGGAATGGCCTGTAGCTCTTTATCCTCCTTGATCCGCTTGGTGAGGTTATGGCCGTCCATCTGGGGCATCTCCAGGTCGGTAATCACAATAGAAACCTGTCCGGTGGGGCCCCCGCCGTCCTTACACGCCTGCAGCGCCTCCCACAGCTCTGCGCCGTTTTGGAACATGCGCAGGTTGGTATACCCCGCCTTAGTCAGCGCGGTACGGATCATCTGGGACAGCAGGATGGAGTCCTCCGCGACCCAGACCGGCTCGCCTCGCTTCTCCCGCTTACCCATAGCATCCACCTCACTGAGCTGGATACCGGTCTCCGGCGCAATCTCGGCCACAATCTTTTCAAAAGCCAGAATCGTAACCAAGTCCTTGCCGCACTGAGCGATTCCGGTGGCAACCCGTCCGCGCCCCCGGAAACCGTGTTGTCCGGCTTCTGGATGTCCCGCCACGAGATACGGCTGATCCCCACTACCGTATGGACGCGGAAGGCAATGTGCATTTTATTGAAATTGGTGATAATGAAGAGATCCTTTTCCCCTTTGGGTTCGGTATGTCCACTGAGATACTCCGGCAGATCCACCACGGTAATCACGATGTCCCGGGTTAAAAATCCCTTCCACCGCCGGGTGGGCATGGGGCATTGGGTGCACCGGCGCCGACAGCATAATCTCACGCACCTTGGCCACATTGATCCCGTAGAGATTTCCGTCGATGGTAAACTCCATGATCTCAATCTCGTTTGTCCCCGTCTCCAATAAAATTCCGTCTTTGTTGTTTTCCATGACCCATTCCCCACTTTCAGATTGTTCTATTCCTACCGGCTAAAAATGAGCTCCGGCTTTCCGTAGCAGCGGACACAGCCTTGTCCGGTGGCCGCGTCAAAGAGCAGGGTCCGGGCCACCGTGCCGCCTACATCCTCCTGTAGCAGCCGGACCCTCTGTACGCAGCGTCATATGGCCGCTTTCAATATTCCGCTGTCCAATATTGCCCAGATTTCCACCGCCGGCTACCTCAAACATGCGGGCTCCGCCGGCAATTTGGCTGTAACCCGCGCCCGTTTGGCCTCGCCGCTCCATTTCCCGCAGCGTCTCCCGGATGCCGGTATCCGCATACTTGAGCGGGGACTTCCGCCCCGTCTCCAGATTCAGGGGCAGCATGATGTGGAGCAGGGCGGCCAGCTTGAGCATGGGATCATAGAAGCAGATTCCAATGCAGGAGCCCAGGGCGTAAGTCACCAGCATCCCACTGCCCTGCGCCATTTTCATGTCGGCGATCCCAACCACCAGCTTGTCATTCATCCAAAACACCCAGCTTCCGCAGCAGGAAATTGAGGGAACGCACGTCAGGTGACAGCAGGAGGCGGCAGGGCACGCTGTGCTTTTCGCAGATGAAATTGGTGCCGATGGTCATAATGTAATCCGACTGTCCTCCAAACTCCGCCATGGGCACCGTAATAATCGCCCCCTGCATGTCCACAGCAAAGCCAGGCACCGATGGCTGAATCGTTACCCCAGCCAATCCAGAGAGGGCGTTGACGAAGGTGGAGATCATGATGTTGCCCACCTCTACCAGGGCTGAGCGGTCCAGCTCCGAGAGCTGCCCATATTCGCAAACCGTCCGGTTCATCATGCGGCCCAGCACCTGATTGATAAAGTCCATCTGCTGTACCGAGAGCATAATACCGTTGATTTCCCCGCCCAGACGCACCAGCACACCGGCCGTGATCACCTCCGGCCCGCCGATCCAGTCGATAGCCTCGTTGTAACCGAGGATGCGCACCTCCGGCATTTCAATGCGCACCTCACACTGGAGCAGGCTGGAGAGGGCCGTCGCCGCGTTGCCCGTCCCGATGCTGCCGATCTCCCGGAGCGTATCCAGTTCCAGGCCGCTGAGTTCATTAAAATTTTTCACGTATTTTCCTGCCTATCCGTTTGTCAGGTTGTTGACCGTCGTCTCGATTTCGTCCGCTGTCTGCATCATGCGCAGGACATAGCTGTATGTCCGCTGGGCCTCAATCACCTTTCCCATCTCAGAAGCTAAGTCCACATTGGAGCTCTCCAGATAGCCCTGGCGCACCTCCGAGGGGCTCATCCACACCGCACCGTTTTTCTCCGTGGTCACAAACCGGCCGCTGCCCACATGCTGAAGGCCGTCCAGGTATTGAATGGTAAACACGCCCACAGGCTGGCGCGCCTCAGCGTCCGTCACCACAATGGGATAGCCGTTGGTGTCCAGAACCTGCCGGCCCTCTCCATCCGCCAGATAGTAAAGCGTATCCGTTGTTCCGTCCTCCTTTGTCTGCTGAAACGAGGACAGGGCGAAGGAGCCGTCCCGGGTGTAGGAAATCTCTCCGGTATCCGGGTCATACAGGGCGAAAAAGCCGTCGCCCACAATGGCGTAAGCCTGCTTGCGCCCCGTCTCCTCCAGCGCTGCGGAGCGGAAATCCGTGATGGTGGACACCATGCGGGTACCGCTGCCCTTGGGGAGCTGCTGGCCATCGATACCGTCTACCATCCGGTACATCAGAGCCTCAAAGGCGGGCTTCTCCGCCCGGAATCCAAAGGTGTTCGCGTTGGCCATATTATTGCCCTGGACTCCCATGCGCTCCATTTGCTGCTGCGCGCCCACCGTGGCGGTATAAAAGCCTGAAGCATCGTTCTCCTCCTCTGCTTATAAGCGTCCCAGCTCTGTTGTCGCCTTGGTCAGCACGCCGTCATAGAGCTTCAGCACCTGTGCGGCGCTCTGAAGCGCCCGCTGGGCCGTCATCATATCGCTCATCTCCTGGAGCATGTCCACGTTGGCATTCTCCACCCATTTCCAGTGGAGCTTCGCCTGGGAGGGAGCCGGCGCCTGCCCATTCGCACCGAACAGGCCGCTCTCATTTTTCTCCAGCAGCCCGTTGTCCGCAAGGGCATACAGGCCCAGCCGGCCCACATAGCCGCCGCCCTCTGTATAGAGGTTCCCTGCCTGATCGGCCCGGATACGGTCGGTGGCCAGATAGACCGGCTGTCCATCCGCCCCCAGGACCCGCCCATGGGCGGGCAGGCAGAGATAGCCCTCCCCATCCAGAGAAAAGCTGCCGCTGCGGGTGTACTCGACCCTGAGCCGTTTGAATGGCGAAAAGCCATCCCCTTCGATGGCGAAGTCCAGCGTCAGCCCCGTCTCCTCCAGGCTTCCCTGGCTATAGTCCACATAGAGCTGACTGGGGGCCAGGATATAGCTCTCCTCACCGATCACGGTGGGGCTGCTTTGTCCTTATTGCCCACCCGGCTGATCAGCACTTCCTGGAAGGTGCTGTCCGTATACTGCTCCGCCTTATACCCGGAGGTGGAGAGCTTCGTCATGTTGTTGGCAACTGTGTCCAGCCGGCGGCTCTGGGACAGGATGCCGGAGGTCAGGTTGTAAAACCCTTTTGTCATATGGCCTTCTCCCTTCTGCTGTGTACTACGCTCCTATGTACTGCTTCATGTAGGCCTGGAGCCGCTGAATGGCCCGGTTATGGATTTGTGAAATGCGCGGCGCGCTGACCCCAAGGACCTGTGCAATCTCCTTCATGGTCAGCTCTTTTTCATAATACAGGGAGAGCACCAGCCGCTCATTCTCCCGCAGGGAGGCGATTCCCCGGCGCAGCACCTCGTGCAGCTCCTTTTGCTGATAAGCATCCTCCGGCGGATTGCCGGACAGTGCCTTGCCGGTTACATTCCCATAGGTGTCCAAAAGCACCTCGAAAGACATCAGGTTGGAAAACGCCGTTTCAGAGAGGAGCTCCTCATAGTCCTTCTGGCTGAGCTTCAGGTAGTCTGCCATCTCCTGATCGCTGGGGGTATGGCCCAGCTCTATGGACAGCTCCTCAGCCGCCCGCTTCAGCCGGGTGGCCTTCTGCCGGACCCTCCGCGGAATCCAGTCCTGCTTGCGTACCAGGTCGATCACCATTCCCCGCAGCCGCTTTGCGATGTACGCCTCGAACTTGACCTCCTTTTCGGGGTCATACTTGTCCACAGCGCTGAGCAGAACCAAAATTCCCTCATGGATCACATCATCCAACTGGGTAAACCCGCTGAACAGCCCGCAGGTCTGAATCGCAATCCGGCGTACCAGATCGGTATACCGCAGCACCAGGGCCCACTTCAGCTCCATATCCCCGTCTCCTTGTAGCGCAGCAGAAGGGTCTGATTGTCCATCTGGTCGACCGCCTGCTGACCTCCGCTGGGGGCTAGGGCCGTTTCCATCTGTTTTAACTTATTCATGCAGATACCCTTCCCCATCTCTATGCACGCTTTTCCTGCGGCTGAAGTGTAATGTTGCCAATGGCCTGTATCTGCACATTGCTCGTGATTTCATTAAAGGAGAGCACATAGATGTCGGGATAGAACGTGGCGAGCATACGGCTGAGATAGACACGGATAATCTGGCTGGTCAGCAGAATGGGCGTTTGGGAGAGCTCCTCAAATTTCTTCCGCAGCTCTCCCACCTGCTGTACGATCTGCTGCACAATATCAGGGCTGAGCGCCAGATAGACGCCGTGCTCGTTCTTGGTCAGGGCGGCCAGTACCTTCTTTTCCAGCTCCGCGTCCAGCGTCACTACCCGAAGCTGCCCATTTTCGCAGAACTTCCGGGTAATGGTCCGTCCCAATGCGCCGCGCACCTGTTCGGTGATCATGTCGATATCATGGGTCGTGGTACTGGCCTCCACCACCGCTTCCAGAATGGCCGCCAGATCCCGGATGGGGATGCCCTCCCGCAGCAGGCTGCGCAGGATCTTTTCCAGGTTGGCGTAGGAGATGACGTTGGGGATCACATCGGCCACCAGCTCCGGCTCCGTCTTTTTCAGATTCTCCACAAGCTGCAAGGTCTCCGAGCGGTTGAGCAGCTCATAGGCATGCTTTTTGATCGTCTCCGACAGGTGGGTAAGCATAACGGTCAGGGGTGTGATAACCGTATACCCGTAGATCTCCGCCATTTCCTTGTTCTCCGGCAAAATCCAGCGGGAAGGGATGCCGTAGGCCGGCTCCACCGTCTCAATCCCGTCAATCGTCCCCGCCGGATTGGACGGCTCCAGGGCCAGATAATAGTCCACCAGAATCTCTCCCCGGGCCACCTCCTCCCCCCGGATTTTGATCACATACTGGTTGGTTCCCAGCGCCGCACCGTCGTGGAGGCGGATGGAGGGATGACAAAGCCCATATCCTGGGCATACTGCCGGCGGAATATCACAATGCGGCTGATCAGCTTGCCGCCGCTTTTCTCATCCACCAACGGGATCAGGCTGTAGCCGAATTCCATCTCGATCGGCTCCACCGCCAGGAGGGAATAGACATTGTTGATGTCCTTGAAGTAGTCGGTTTCGCTGGCCGCCTGAAGCTCCGGGGCGGCTGCCGCCTCCGGGGCGGGCTGTTCCTCCAGTGCCTTCTGCTCAGTGAGCTTCCGGTCGCTCAAGAAGCCGCCAATACCCAGGCCGCAGCCCACCAGCAGGAGCGGCGCCGTGGGAGCGCCGGGCACCAGCCCCAGCAGCGCTAAAATAATGCCGGTGGCCAGGATCGCCCTGGGCTGGGCCTTAAACTGTCCCAGCACGTCGCTGTTCAGGCTGCCGTCCGACACGGAACGGGTCACGATCATACCGGTAGCGGTGGAGATCATCAGGGCCGGGAGCTGGGACACCAGACCGTCGCCGATGGTGGCGATGGAATACTGGTTCAAAACCGTAGCCAGATCTCCGCCGCCCTGCACGATGCCGATAATTAAGCCTGCCACAAAGTTGATGACCGTAATAATCAGCGACATGACGGCGTCGCCCTTGACGATCTTGGTTGCGCCGTCCATGGCGCCGTAGAAGTCGGCCTCCTTCTGGATCTTATAACGCCGCAGCCGGGCTTCCTTCTCGTCAATAAGGCCGGAGCTCAAATCCGCGTCGATGGCCATCTGCTTTCCGGGCATGGCGTCCAGCGTGAAGCGGGCGGCCACCTCGGAGACGCTCCGCTCCTTTGGTGATCACAATAAATTGCACCAGTACAATGATTAAGAAAATCAAAATTCCGATGACAATATTCCCCTGGGTAATCAGCGTACCGAAGGATTTGATTACCATACCCGCATCGCCGCCCTCGGAGAGGATCAGGCGTGTGGAGGATACGTTGAGGCCCAGGCGGAACAGGGTCGTTATCAGCAGCAGGGAGGGGAAGATAGAGAACTCCAGCGCCTCCGAGATGCTCATGGTGATCATCAGAATCATGATGGAAATGGCAATGTTCAGTACAATCAGGATGTCCAGCGCCTGCTTGGGCAGCGGCACCACCAGAAAGAGAACGATGATCACGACCAGCAGCGATATGGAGTTGTTCAGTATCCGTCTCATAGCTCTCCAAGGCTCCTACTTTCTCGCCGCTACTTCAGCTTTTCATCCATGCGGTAGAGGTACACCAGCACCTCCGCCACGGCGTTATACAGCTCCGGCGGGATCTCCCGATTCAGCTCCGCCGTGGCATACAGCGCCCTGGCCAGCGGTACATTTTCAATAATGGCAATGTGATGCTCCTCCGCCTTGCGCACAATGCGTCCGGCCAGCTCGTCCTGTCCCTTTGCCAGGACAATGGGCGCCCCATCCGTCTCAGGGCGGTAGCGCAGCGCCACTGCAAAGTGCGTCGGGTTTCGGATAACCACATCTGCCTTTGGCACCTGCTGCATCATACGGGATTGGGCCATCCTGCGCTGCACTTCTTTGATCTTTCCCTTGACCTGGGGATCGCCTTCCATCTGTTTGTATTCCTCTTTGATCTCCTGTTTGGACATGCGCAACTGCCGCTCATAGTCCCACCACTGGTAAAACACGTCCGCGCAGGCCAGCACCACAAAGGCTATGGCGATCTGCATCACCATCTGGAAGCCCTCATCCACCAGATGGGCGCAGGCAACGGCCAGATCGGTGTGGAGATATTTCGTAAAGGTATCTACAATTCCCACCAGGAACTGATAGATCAGGAACAGCAGAACCGTTATCTTTAAAATCCCCTTCAGCGCCTCAATGACGCTGCGCAGTGAAAACAGGCGCTTGATCCCCTGCAGAGGGTTAATCCGGCTGAACTTTGGCTTCAGCGCCTCCCCGGAAACCAGCAGCTTGGTCTGGAAAAGGTCGCCGCCACCGCTACCACCGCCGTAGTGGCCAGCAGCGGTCCCGCCGCAAACAGAAAGGTCTTCAGCATCTCCAGCACCAGGCCGCTCAGGTTGTCCTGCAATCCAGTGTGCGCCGCGCCGGCCACAAGCCCCATAGCGTACTGCAAAAGCGGTAAATCTGCTCCACCATTGGCGTGGCAGTCAGCTTGAGTACAAAAAAGCTGGCCAGCAGCACCGCCACGGAAACTGCATCGTTGCTGAAAAAGACATTACCCTTTTTCGCTCGTCTCTCCGCTTTTGGGGTTGCTTTTCGGTTTTGAACTGTCTGCCAAAGCCTTCTCACGCTCCCCCTATCAGGCGCAGTATCCGCCCCAGCTCCGAGAGCATGCCGCTCTCCAGCTCCAGCAGGAATTCGTTGATCGGCGTCAAGAGCAGAAAGAACAAAAGCAGCCCGATGATCACCTTCAGCTCGATATTGATGACAAAGGCGTTGATTTGCGGGATCGCCTTCATCAGCACCCCCATGCCTACCTCTCCCAGCAGCTCCGCTGCCAGGATCGGCATAGCCAGCTTTACCGCCAGGAGCATACAGGCGAGAAACAGCTCAATGACATAGGCGTAGACTCCATCGCCAAGGGCGGCAGCGCCATAGGGAACCAGCTCACCGGAGGTGGTCAGCAGGCGCATCAGGGTATAGTGTCCATTCTCCGCAAAGAAGTCCAGAATCAGCAGGATATTGAGCAGTGATGCAGTCACCGACAGGTTGGCCTGGCTGCTGGCGTCGTAGATCTGCGCCATTGTCATACCCATCTGTGTGTCGATCACCTCTCCGCCGATCTGGACAACGGAAAACACCACCCGCATTACGAATCCCAGAACCAGGCCGATTCCCAGCTCCAGCAGAAGGCGAAACGCCAGCTCCACCAGGGTATCCGGCTGCGGCACCGTCCCGGCCGTCCCAAAACCAGAATGGAGAGCACCAGCGCCATACCGGTCTTGACCATGGCCGGGAGATTGGAGCGTCCCAGCAGCGGGTTAAACAGGAGAAAGCCCGACATGCGCATAAAAATCAGTTCAAAGAGATAGAGCTGTGCCCAATCGACCATGTCCCACACCCTACATCAGCGTAAACAGATACCGGCTGAAATCCAGCAGCGTCTCCAGCATCCATCCACCGCCCACCAGAAGTACAGCCACCACCACGATCATCTTGAGGATAAACGAGAGGGACTGCTCATGGATCTGGGTTACCGCCTGAAAAATGGCGACCAGAATACCGACCAGCATGCTCAGAATCAGGAGCGGTGCGCCAATCCGAAGCGCGACGCCCACCCCTTCCCGCAAAATGTCAACTACTTCCATATTTAGGTTCTCCTATCGGAAGCTCTGCACCAGGGTCGAGAACAGCAGCTCCCACCCATTCAGGGCGATAAACAGCAGCAGCTTGAACGGCATGGAGATCATACTGGGCGGAAGCATAATCATGCCCATGGACATCAGCGTGGAGGCCACGATTACATCAATCAGGACAAACGGGATGTACAGGTAAAATCCAATCAGGAAGGCATGCTTCAGCTCACTTGTCATAAAGGCCGGAACCAAAACCCGCAGCGGCAGCTCCGCGGCCGATGCCGCAGACGGCGTATCCAGTCCTGCCAGATCGCAGTAGAGCTTGAGCGAGCTCTCCTCCACCTGGCCTGCCATAAACTCCTTCAGGGGTTTCTCCGCCCGCTGCAAAATTCCTCCTGGGTAATCTCCTCCGCAATATATGGCTCGTATGCGGTGGTCTGGATCTCACTGATGACCGGAGACATGGTAAACAGCGTGAGAAACAGGGCGATGCCCACGAGGACCATATTAGGTGGATTCTGTTGCAGCCCCATGGCCGAGCGCAGAAAGGAGAAGGAGATAATGTACCTGGTAAAGGAGGTCATCATCACAACTGCGGAGGGCAGCAGGGTCAACAGGGTGGTCAGAAACAGGATCTGAAGGGTCTGTACGTTCTCGCCATTTACATTGATCAGCGCATCCACCGGCTATGGCCTCCTCTGTTGTTTCCGCTGCTCCAGCACGCTGTGCAGCGCTTCCTGGAACCCCATCTTGGGCGCGGCGGCGCCGTCTGCGCCGCCCATCCAGGCCTCGGCCTCCTCGGCAGTGAGCTTTTCCAGACAGGTGATGCTCCCCTGAGTCACCCCCAGGAAATAATACGTTTCGCCCGCGCGGACCAGGAGGAGCCTTTGATCCTTTCCCACCGCCACCTGGTCCAAAATTGTAAGCATCCGCTTTCCCAGGCGGCTTGGACCGCCGCCCTGTCCCCGTCCGGCAACATAGCGGGTAAACAGATAGGCCAGCACCAGGACGCCCAGAATTGCACAGATGGTCCAAAGCACTTCCGGCATTGGCCCGCTCCCGTCAGGGATTCCCCAGGATGGAATTGACCGTTTTCATCAGGCGGTCCTCCTTGAAGGGCTTGACGATAAAATCCTTGATGCCGGCCTGTACCGCCTCGACTACCATGGCCTCCTGGCCCATGGCGGAGCACATCACCACATTGGCCTTGTTGTCCTTGGCGCGGATCGCCTTCAGCGCCTCCAGTCCGTCCATGTTCGGCATGGTGATGTCCATCAGGACCAGATCCGGCTGGAGTTCAAAATACTTTTCCACAGCATCCTTGCCGTCCACCGCCTCGTGCAGGTCGGTAAAGCCATTCTTGGTCAGCGTGTCCCGGATCACCTTCCGCATGAAGGCTGCGTCGTCAACAATCAGAATCTTAGCCATGTTCTTAATCCCCTTTTTATTTCAGTCTCACTTGAAGTTTGTCAGGCTCCACAGTTCCGGCTTCTGGAGTACCTCTGTGATACGCACGCCGAAGTTATCGTCGATAACCACTACGTCTCCCCGCGCAATGCACAGGCCGTTCACAAAGACATCCACCTGGTCTCCAGCCAGCTTGTCCAGAACAACCAGTGAGCCCTTGGAGAAGGTTAAAATATCCTCTACCTTCCGGCGGGTCCGGCCAATCTCTACCGACACCTCCAGGGTACGGACATAATCAGCTCCAGGTTTTCCTTCTGTTCGGCTCCCAGCGATTCCGCCGCCGCGAAATTGGGCAGCGCGACCGGCTTGCTGTTAATGACCCGCGGCTCCTGCACCGGGGCTGATACACAGGCTGCTGATAAACCGGCTGGGGAGGCGGCCTGATAGGCCTGGGCCGGCTGGGGAGCTGGCTCCGCCGGGGCTGCGGACATGCTGCCCATCAGCCGTTCGATCTCCTCCTGACTCGTCTTTCCGCTGGAAGACGGAGCCGCGGCAGGCTCTGGAGCCGGTGTGGAAACACCGCCGCCCATCAGACGCTCAATTTCTTCCTGGCTCAGCTTCCCGCCTGCGCCGGAGGAGGGCTCCGGCTGTGCGGGCTGTGCGGCTGGGGTGGCATCCGCCTCTGCTTCCCCGGTGTCCTGAATGCCCATCCCAAAGCCAGCCAGCAGCTCCCGGGCCAGCTCCACGGACATGATATTGACAAACTCACTCTTGAGGACGCCCTCTATTTCCAGGATAAAGTGCACCGCCACCAGCATCCCTGTTTCGCTGTGGAAGCGCTCCCTTTTGATCTCCTCCAAATCATCCAGCGAGAAAGACTGGGGCGTTGAGATATTGACCGGACGCCCCAGAAAATCGGACAGAGCAGTGGAGGCCGCACCCATCATCTGGTTCATCAGCTCGCACACCGCACTGATCGTCAGCTCATTGAGCTCGAACTCCTCCTCTGGGATCTCGGTTCCCATCAGCAGCTCTACAATTGCCTTCACATCGCTCCGCTTCAGCAGCATAATATTGCTGCCTTCCAGACCGGAGACATACTTGATTTCCACGCCGATGGCGGGCTCCAGCTCACCAGGGTAAACTCACTGATGGGTACCACTGTAACCTTCGGCGTCGTAATATCAACGCGGTGATCCAGCAGGTTGGAAACCGCAGTGGCAGAAGAGCCCAGACTGATGTTCATCATTTCGCCGATGGCGTCCAATTCCATCGCGCTAAATATATTCTGCGCCATGTCGCTTATTCGTCCCTTCTTCCCTCGTTATAGTAGTTTTCCCCAATCTTCACTGCCATGGAGTTGTTCTGCACACCCAGCTTCCCACCAAACCATGGCTTTCCTCCAATATACAGATAGATGGGCTCGTCCTTCGGATGTCCCAGGTCAATGACATCACCTATATTGAGGAAATAGGCATCTTGCAGCTTTACCTCGGTACGGCCCAGCTCGGCCGTGATCTCCAGCGTGGAATCCCGCAGTATATCCATGATTTCATCCGAGTTGTCCTCCCCACTCCCGTGTCCTGCCTGATTTAATGACACAATTCTGGAAAAAATATTGGTCAGCATCATTCCGGGCAGGCAGACATCAACACGGCCGGAGCAGTTTGGAAAGCGGATATTGATCCCAACAATAACAACCGTCTCATCCAGGCCAATGAGCTGTACCAGAGTCGGATTCGTCTCCACTCTGCGCAGCTTGAAATCCAACGCGATATAATTCTCCCAGCTTCCGCCCAGAACGGAAATCAGGTCTTTACAATGCTTTCATAGAGCCTCAGCTCCAAATTGGTGAAATTGTAGCCGGCGGGGAGTCGGCTGTCCACATCTCCGTCGCCGCCCATCAGGCGGTCCATCATGCTCAGCATCAGCGTAGTGGAAAAGTGGAACAGCACCGGCGTCTCGTCCGGCTGTACCTGCCCCTCCAGCGCTACATCTGCCAGGGCCAACACGTCCCCTCCAACAGCGCGTTGGAAAACTCGTAATAGCGCTGCTCTTCCACGGATTCCACCTCTATCTCACAGGTGGTATGCAGCAGTCCGTTGATTCTGGAGTTAATGATCCTGGTGTAATTTTCAAAGACTCCGCTGAGCATTTTAAGCCGGTCTTTGGTAAACTTCCTTGGGCTGTAGAAATCATATTTACGGTATTTTTTCTACTGCTCTCTGCCTTCGCGGCCAAATCCATCTCGCCGTTACGGGCCGCGTTCAGCAGAGCGTCAATTTGGCTCTGAGATAAAACTTCCGCCATCTTCATCCCTCCTCGGCAGAGTTTGGGCCTTCCCCGTCTCCCTGCACACTCAAGGATTGGCAGAAGTACCGGTACTTTCCCGCATGGTATAATATTGTGTAATGTTATCTCCGGCCTCGTCGTCCAGGTCCAGCCCTGTAACAATCAGTTCCACACGCCGGTTTTCCGCACGCCCGCAGAGGTGTCGTTGCTGGACACGGGACGCCACTCGCCATAGCCCACGCTGACCAGCCGGGACGGGTCAATTATGTCTTTTTCCTGTAGGTAAATAGTAACCACTGTGGCACGGTTGGAGGCCAGGAAGCGGTCCGCCGTGACGTTGTTCACCTGGCCGGGCACGGCCTGGGCGGTATGACCCAGGACACGGATCTCGTCGATGGAGCTGCTGACCTCTGAAATAATCTGGGAGACTTCGTCCAATACAACCTTGCCCTCATCCCGCAGTTCGTAGCTGTCTCCACTAAAAAACACGGTGTCGTCAAAGGAGATAAAGACGTAGCCGTTTCCTTCGCCCAGTGTCACCTGATTGGCCATTCCAGCCTGTTGGACATAGTCCTGCATCGCCTGGTAGAGCTCCTCCATGTCCTGGTCGATATCCTCCTGGGTTCCGGTTCCCTCACCCCCGGACGCGGAGGGGGGCTGGGTTTCCGTCACCTCCTCGGTGGGGTTAAAGGACTGTACGAGTGCAATCCACTTTTCCTTGTCCAGGGTAGACATGGAGTAGAGCATGACAAAAAAGCACAGCAATAAGGTCACCATATCGCCGTAGGTATCCATCCAGTTGGCACCGCCGCCGCCGCTTTTTTTCTTTTTCATCGTGGGTACCGCCTCCCTGAAGCAAGCCGCGGCTTATTTCTCCTTGCGGCGCTTCCGCTCTTTTTTCTCTCCGGTGCCGCCGCCGGATTCTCCGCCTTCCCGGAGTTTTTGGTTCATAAAGGTCATCAGGCGCTCCCGAAGGAATTTGGGGTTCTCGCCCGACTGGATCGCCATGATGCCTTCCACGATAATCTGACGGCAAAGGATCTCCTCTTCGTCCCGGGCCGTCAGGTTCGACGCGATGGGGTTGAACAGGACATGCGCCAACAGCGAACCATAAAAGGTCGTGATCAGCGCCACCGACATACTGGGACCAAGGGTCTCCATGTCGGAGTCGGAGAGATTCTTCAGCATGTTGATCAGTCCGATCAGGGTACCGATCATACCGAAGGCCGGGGCCGCGTTGGAGCCCCGTTCATACATGGCGATGACCTCCTGATGACGCTCCGAGGTCTGCTCGATATCATTTTCAGAATGCTGCGCACCCGGTCCGGGTCGTTGGCGTCTACAATGAGCATGATTGCCTGCTGAAAGAAGGGGTCTTCCTGCTCCTTGGCTTTCTCCTCCAAGGCGAGCAGGCCGTTCTTTCGGGCAATCTGCGCCAGCTCGGTCAGCTTCTCCACATATTGTTCCGGATTGAAAGCGTCCAGCCGGAGCATGATTTTGAAGTGCTTGGGGAAGGACTTGGCCAGCTTGGGGTAGCAGGCCACCACCACCGCAAGCGTACCGCCAAGTACGATCAGGATACTGGCGGGATCTACAAAATTGATCAGTGTATCCAGATTGAACGGACCGACCATGAGCCCTCCGGTCCCGCCGGGATCGAAGGTAATTCCGAATATTACAAATACGAACGCCAGGACAATGCCGAGCAAATAAACAATGTTCATCTTTGGTTCTCCTCCCGCACGAAGATGCAGAGCAGACACATCACTCTTTATACCGCTCCACGACGGCTATCTCGCGGTGAATGTCCTGTACCTTGGCGTTATACTTTGCGATCTTCTCGATGATTTCCTCGACCGTGTCCCGTACGATGTAATAGTCGTGATTCATCATGACGATTTTGCTCTCTGGAATCAGCTCAATGCACTCAATTTGGTTGTGGTTGAGCAAAAACGCTCATTGTTCATTTTTCTCAGTTCAATCATCGTGCCGCCCTCCCTGCCCAATCCCCACGCCTGGCGGCGTGGGGGAGATCGGCAATTCCATTTCTTAGCGCTTCATGTTGACCAGCTCTTCCAGCATGGTGTCGGTCACCGTAACAATGCGGGTATTTGCCTGATAGCCCCGCTGGTAAATAATCATGTTGGCAAACTCGGTGGCCAGATCCGTGCCGGAGGCCTCCAGGAAGCCGGTCATCAGCGTGGCGCCGCTGCCCTCAGCCAGTGCGGAATCGGGGTCAACCACGTTGTTTCCGTCCGTGATCTTGTCATTTCTCAGGTTTCCGGTGACGGAGTTTCCAGGGGTACCCACCCGGATATCCCCAGCGGCATTGCACGCCGTGTAATAAGGGCCCTCGGTATGAAGCACGCCATTGAGGTTTTCCACACTGCCCAGGGCGATGTAGCCCACCACCACCGGGTCGCCGGTGTCCTTGTTGGTACCAGTGATCTTACCGTTCTTGTCGATGCTGATGTTCTCCAGATCTACAAAGCCGTCCACTGTGGCAGCCGGGTCATTGTCTGGATATACATTCGCACCAGTTTGATCATCCACACCCACATAAACCGCGTCGCCCTTGCTGTTCGGGTCGGTAGACTTCATAGGAAGGCGGATGGGAACCAAGTCAGTGCTGGGCTTATCTCCCGGCGTGGTTCCGGGATCATCCCCGTTGGACCGCGTGATAAATCCATAGACCACGTTGCCCTGTCCGTCCGTCAAATAGCCGTCCGGAACTCAAAGTTGCCCACCCGGGTCAGGGTTAGTCCCTTGAGGGCGTCCATGCTGTCGATATCGTGGGTCTTATCTCCCACCAGGAAAAGCCGTCGCCCTGAATGGCGCAGTCCATCCCCGTCCGGTGGAGTCCAGACTCTGACTGCTCATATCCAGGTCGATGGTGCCGACGCCACGCCATAGCCGATCTGCTGGGGATTAGTGCCGCCCACCGTAGTTGTTCCGGCGGAGCCGGCGGACTGGGTGCTGTAGATACTCTCTTTAAACGTCACCCGGCCGGGCTTGTAGCCCTGGGTATTCACGTTTGCTACGTTGTTGCCCACTACGTTCAGTGCATCCATGTGGGCCTTCAGGCCGGAAATACCGGCACTCATTGCTCCTGTCAAAGCCATTTGGATTCGCTCTCCTTTGCGTGCTCTGATTCATTGTAATTTCTCCGGCACCGCCGGGGGACGGCCCATCCGGCCTCCCCAGGACATCCTTTCGGTCCTGCCCTCTGTGATTCACAGGATCACGGCGCCGTCAATGTTGGTAAAGATATTCTCCTTCATCTCGTCCTGGGACAGGGTGGTAATCACCCGGTTGTGGGGGACATTGATGATAAAGGCGAGGCTCTGGTCCAGCGCCAGGATATTCGTCGCTCCCTTGGCCTGCGCCCGCTCTACGGAGTCGGTCAGCCGGTCCAGAAGGGCGGGTGTCACTGCGATCCCGCGCTCCTCCGCCCGCGCGATGGCGTGCTTGGAAGAGGCGATCTGCCGCTCATCTGCCCGGGCTAGCTCCTGCTGAAGCACTGCTCCAAAGCCGGAAGAGGTCTGTTTCCCGGTGCTGTATGTATGGCCCCGTCCCAGCGCGGGGCTGCCGAGGCCCTCTACCGCATGCTCCATTCCGCTCTATCCCTCCTTTGGACGGCCCCTGCCGCCCGCTCAAATCGTCCGGGCGCTCTCCTCCGGCGGATTCTCTCCGCCTTCTCCCGTTCCGTCGCCGTCACCGCCCTCACCGGGCCCCTCGGCTCCTCCGGAATCTCCGGCAGCTTGCCCACCGCCATGATGGAATTGAGAGGATACATCTCGTCATTGACGAAGATCACCGGTACACCCTGATAGTTTCCGGTGCCCGTCACGACTCCCTCAATCTCCTGGAGCTTCCCGTCTTCGTCATATTGGCCCACCGTGACGGTTTTCCCTACCAGGGAGGCCGCATAGGTCAGGGTGCTGGCATCCACCAGGGTCTCCAGTCCGGTCTTAACGCTGGACAGCATCTGTACGGTGGACATCTGCACAAGCTGGTTAAGCATTTCGCCGGTATCCGTGGTGTTGTCAATGGTCTGGTTCTGAAGCTGCTGCACCATCAATTGGAGAAAGTCGTTAAAGTCCAGGCCCATGTCGTTCTCTCCCGGCTTGTTTACCGGAATGCCCAGCTCCTCCAGCTCTTCCTCCGTAATGCGGGAGCTCGCACCACTGCCGGCAGCCCGCGCGCTCTGCTGTCGGGCCAGACTGTCCAGCGCCATCGGCATAAATTCACTGCTCATTGCGTGCTACTCCTTTTTCTGTTACTCCGCTTCTACGCCCAGCAAGCCCAGCCGAAGCTGCTGCAGGAAGTCCTCTGTACTCTGGCGCTGCCGTCCCTGTTCCTGTGGGTTGCGGCCGTGCTGCTGTCCGGGCTGCTGCTCCGGCTGCTGCCAGGGCTGCTCTCCCTGCTGGGGCCGGGGCACCTCCACCTGGATCTCGCCGCTGTGGCTGCCGTGCAGCATGGATACCAGCGTCGCGGAGTGCTCCTGAAGCAGCTTCATGGCCTGTTCGTTCTCCGCGAGGAATACGATGTGCAGTACACCGTCCTTCCCCTGCGTCAGCTCGACAGACAGCTTTCCCAGATGCTCGGGCGCCAGCTTCAGCTCGACATGCCTGGCTCCCTCCTGCTCCGCTTCGGTAATGGCCTTTGCCAGCCTGGGTGCAAAATCGGGCTCCGTGGCGTCCAGGGTATCCGCCTCGCCCACCTTCACCGGCATGTGCTCTGTCCGGTCAAAGAGCGGCTGCGCCGCCCTCCGTCTGCACACTGTCCAGCTCGGGCAGCTCCTGCTCCCCGCCGGCCGGACGGCCCGCCGTCTCTCCAGCGTCCGCCGGGGTCTGCGCGCCGCTCTCCCGGGCCGCAGGGGTAACCGCCTGGGCCGTGGCTGTACCGCCATCCTCCGCGGCAGGAAGGACCTCCGCCTGGACCGTGGACTCCGCCTCACCCGCAAGCGCCGGCTCCGCCGGTACCGGGAGCTGCTCCCCTCCGGCGGTCTGCTGCCCGGGCTGAGGCAATACGGCCCCTTCTTCCGCCGCAGCCGGAGCTTGGGCCATGCCGGGAACCGCAGTCTGCGGGACCGGCTGGAGGGATACGTCGCCCTCTGGCGCTGCCTGGGCGCCCATCAGCAGGCTCCGGAACAGCTCCTCCAGCCCCGGCGCCTGGGGTACGGACTGCGCACCCTGGCTGAGCGCACCCCATCGGCCGTAGCCGGAACCTCACCCTTTTGGCTCTCCGAAACTGCGCGTCCGGTCTCCGCTCCAGCCGCCTCCACCCGCTTCTCTGCCAGCAGAGTGGAGAAGTCCCGCCGGTCACCGGCATCCTCCGTCCGGCCGCTGACCGGCGGGTGGTGTTTTGGGCAATCTGTGTGGCTGCCAAGGTCATCTGAAGCAATAAATCAGTTGTATTCATGGTTCTCACCTCCTTTCAGGGTGTGGCTCCAGGCGGTCAAACCGCCGTCCGGGCCGGGCTGCGGTCACCAGCTCCTCAATCAGCAGTTCCTCGCCCTTCTGCACCTGCTTCTGATAGTCCTCCCACTTCTTGTCCTTGAGCTTTTCCAGGGAGGCGGTATCCTGCCGGGCGGCCACTACCTGCCTGCGCTTCTCCTCCGCTGCGGCCTCATACTCCCGCAGGCGCTTGGCCTCCCGCTGGATCTCATCCTCCAGAAAGCGCAGGCCGCTCTCATACCGCAGGGCCTCGGCTATGGTCAGGCCCTCCGTCTCCGCCTGCCGGAATTCTAGGTTCAGGCCCCGGTAGCGCTCCTCCGCCGCCTGGAGCACCAGCTCCTGCTGCCTTACCTGGTAAAGGAGCTGTCCATGCTCATTCTGCAGCTCCTCCAGCACCTGCTGCTTGTAGCTCAACACCGTATTCAGGCTGAACTGGAACCGCTTCATCCCTGTCCCCTCTTCTCTTACAGGAGCTTCCGCATGGCCTCCAGATCCTCCTCATAGGAGAACGCCTCGTCCACTCCCTGGGTCAAAACTGGTTGATCCCGTCCATCTTTCCCAAAGCATAATCCAGCCTTGGGTTGGTGCCCGCCTTGTACGCGCCCACGGAAACCAGATCGGCATTTTTCTCATAAATCCCCATCACGTCCCGCACCCGGGCCGCAAGCCGCTTGTGCTCGTCGGAGACGATGTCCGCCATCAAGCGGGAGATGCTGGCCCCAATGTCAATGGCCGGAAAATGGTTGCTGTTGGCCAGCCGCCGGGAAAGCACGATGTGCCCATCCAGAATACCGCGCACCGTGTCCGCGATGGGCTCATTGGTGTCGTCGCCCTCCACCAGGACGGTATAGACCCCTGTGATGGAGCCCTTCTGGAAGTTGCCGCTGCGTTCCAGCAGCTTTGGCAGCTCGGCGTAGATGGATGGGGTGTAGCCGCGGCTTACCGGCGGCTCACCCACCGCCAGGCCAATCTCCCGCTGGGCCATGGCAAACCGGGTCAGCGAGTCCATCATCAGCAGCACGTCATACCCCTGGTCCCGGAAGAACTCCGCGATTCCGGTGGCCACGGAGGGGCACTGCTTGCGCAGCATGGCGGGCTGGTCAGAGGTAGCCACCACCAGGATAGACCGCCGCATCCCCTCCGGCCCCAGATCCTTTTCCATGAATTCCAGCACCTCGCGGCCGCGCTCCCCCACCAGGGCGATGACGTTGATATCCGCCTTTACATTTTTGGCAATCATGCCCATTAGGGTACTCTTGCCCACGCCGGAGCCGGCAAAAATGCCAATGCGCTGTCCCTTTCCGATGGTCAGCATGCTGTCAATGGCCTTGACGCCGAACTCCATCCGCTCCCGGATGGGAGGGCGGGTCATGGGGTTGATGTAGTGGTTGTTCTCCACACAGAACAGCGTGCCGCCCTGAAAGGGGCCCTTGCCGTCGATGGGCTGCCCCAGTGCATTAATCACCCGCCCCTTCAGGAAGGGGCCCATGCGCAGGCTGAGCCTCCGCCCGGTGTTGCGCACAAAATTTCCCGCAGAGATACCGCTCATGTCTGAATAGGGCATCAGCAGGATGTGGTCATTCTTAAAGCCAACCACCTCGGCCATTACCTGGCCGCCCGCGTCCCCGTTGTAGATCTGACAGATATCACCCACAGCGGCCCGTCCGCCGGATGCCTCGATGGACATGCCGACGATATTTTCAATTTTCCCCGTATAACTGATCGTCTCGGCCCGCTGAATCTGCCGGATCATCTCCTGGAACATGGCTTTGGGTCCCTTCCTTGCGCTGCCTCCGCCCTATATCTCGTGTCTCAGGTCGCGGATATTCTTGAGCTGTGTGGAGGCGCTGGCATCAATGATCTCATCGGGCATCTCAATGATGCAGGTGCCCGCCTCATCGTCGGACAGCGGAATGATTTTGATGTGGTCGGACAGGCCGGCCAGAGCCGTCATCAGCTCCGGCGTAATGGCAGACACCTCCTTGGCGGCACAGCCGCCCACGTAGATGTGCACCCACTCCCGCCGCTTGAGCTTTTCAGTGGCCACTTGGATCATCCGTGCCACCACCTCACTGCTGCTGTTCAGGCTGACATGGATCACCTTTTCCGCAATGGCCAGGCTGAGCTCACACAGCTCGCCCCGCGTCTCCCGCAGCAGCTCCTCCCGGGCGGCGGTGGCCTTTTCCAAAAGCCTGCAGCTCCTCGGCCTGCTGCTCCCGCTGCTTCTGCAGCTCCGCCTGGCCCTCGACCCCGGCCTGCCGCAGCCCTTCTGCATAGCCCTGCCGGTAGCCCTCAGACTGGGCCTGCTGGCGCACCTGCTCGGCCTCCTGCTCCGCCTCCATCTGCCGCCGGGCCAGGTAGTCCTCCGCCTGCCGCCTGGCATCCTCCAGAATCTTCTCCGCCTGAATCTGTGCAAAGTCGACCGCGCTGGGGTATCCTTTTCCTCTGTCTCTGGAGCTGATTCCTCCGGCTCTCCCTCTTGCTCGCCCGCGGTATCCGCCGGCTCCTCCTCCACAAGCTCCTCCACGTCCGGAAACACAAAGTCGGAGGCGTTGGGCTGCAAAAGCGTTTGAATATATTAGGCAATAATATCGTCCTTTCCGCCCTTGAGGATAATCAGCTCGTTTTTCTCCTCCAGATCCCGGATGATCCCACGATGCGCTGCTGGGCCTCCTCCACATCGCGCAGGCGGACGTTGGTGGTGATCTCCAGATCGTCCCGGATGCTCTGGGCCATACGGGTGGACATATTCTGGAAGATCTTGTTGGAAACCTCGCTGTTGGCACCCTTGAGGGCCAGCACCAGATCCTTGGGATCGCAGTCCCGCAGGAAACGCTGTACCGAGCGCTCATCCATGGTGACGATATCTTCAAACACGAACATCCGCTTCCGGATCTCGTCAGCCAGCTCGGCATTATGCTCGGACAGATGGTCGAAAATACTTTTTTCACTGGTGCGGTCCAGGTTGTTCATCACACCCGCCACATAGTCCACACCGCCCACCTTGACCTGGTTGGAAGTAAGCAGGTTTGTAAACTTTTTCTCCATTTCCGCCTCAATGATTTTACGGCGGTCGGAGACGCGCTTTCCATATTGGCGATGCTCTCCACCACTCGTACTTGGGTATTGAGTCCAATTCCTCCACCACGGCGGCCGCCTTCTCCGGGTCAATATAGAGAGCACCAGCGCAATCGTCTGAGGCCGCTCGTGCTGCAGCGCCGCAAACAGCGACTTGCCATCCGCCTTGTTGAGAAAAGAGAATTCCCGGTTTTAAGGACTTGGTTACTTTTTCCAGCAAGTTGTCTGCGGCCTGTTCTCCAAACGCCTTTTCGAGAACCGCGCGGGCGTACTCCAGGCCGCCTTCCGTTACAGCCTTGTTGGTCAGGCACATCTGGTAGTACTCATTCAGGACGTCTTCTGTAGTGGCGGCATCTACATAGCCCAGCTTCGCAACCTCGAGGGTGATCTGTTCCACATCATCGGGGTCCATGTACTGATAGAGCTGGGATGCCTTCTCCGCGCCAAGAGAGATTACCACGGCCGCTGCCTTTTGCTGTCTCGTCAACTGTTTTGCAGCTTGAGAAGCGGCTGCCCCTCCGGTAGCTGTCTCGCTCATTCGCCATCCCCTCACGCAGCCAGCTCTTGACCATCTGAGCTGCAATCTCTGGATTGTCCTCGGCAAACTTCCGGACATCCTTCCGCAGTTCCATACTCTTTTCCGTCTGAAGGTTCATAATATCCGCCCCCTCCTGCGGCGTGAGCGGAGCGGTCTCCGTCTGGGCCACGGCGGCCAGTCCCGCCGCCTCCAGTTCTTTGCGCCGCTTCCGGCGGCCAGCAGGAGGATCACCAGCAGGAGTACCAGGAACAGCACGCCGCCTCCTGCGGCCGCGTAGATCACCCAGGCCGGGATTCCCTCCGGCACCGGGAGCACAGGCTCATCCGCCTGGTAGAAGGGGCTGATCAACACCGAGATCTTGTCCCGCTGATCTGCCGTGGCGATGCCCGCTGCCCGGGCAACGTGAGGATACAGCGCGGCCGCATCCGTACCGTCCGCCGCCGCCTGATTGCTCGCGACGGATACCATGACATCGCTCACTGTGCCCGACAGGTGCTCCACCTGCTGATTCGTCTCATCCACCAGGTATTTTTATCTCCGGAGACGTGGACGATCTGGCCTTCCCCATCCGTCTCCCCGTCCTCGTTCACATACTGGTTCAGATCAGCATTGGTGCTCGTACCAGGCACGCCTCCGGCCGTGTCGCCGCCGGGAAGGAGGATGTCCCCCTCATAGATCTTCTCCCCTATGATACCCTCACCGCCGGTACTGCCGTCATTGGCCCAGTCCTCCAGATTGTAATCGGTGGAGTCCGTATAGCTGCGGTCCAGATCCACAATGCTGTTGACACTGACTTTGACGTTCTCCGTACCGTAAATCGGTGTGAGTACCTGTAGCACGCTGGTGCGGATTTTATTATTGATCTGCTCCTCCAACTGGAGCTTCAGCGTGGACAAATCCTGGATATCCGTAAAGGTATCCCCCGCAGAATAGGTGTTCCCGTAAGAGTCTGTGATGGTGACATTGTCAATTTCCAGTCCCTGAACGGAGTGGCTGACAAAATTGCGGATGCCCTGCACCTGCTTTTGAGTGAGCTCTGCTCCGTCCCGCATGGTCACAAAACGGCGGCGCTGGCATCATACTTGTTTTCACTGTCCAGAATGAAGGTGTTGTCCTCCCCCGGCGTGATATCCACGACGGCCTCCTGGACCCCGTCAAAGCAACGAACCACCGCCGCAATGCGATCCTGGAGCTCATAGAGCTCCAACTGCTCCCGTTCTCCCTCCGTGGTCAGGCTCCCCACATGATCCAAATACATGGAGTAGGCGAAGCCGGACTTGGGGTACCCCTGCTGGGCCAACGCCGCCTTGAGCCGTACCTCCTGCTCCGCCGGCACCAGAATTGTATCGCTTCCCTCAATCCGGTAATCGGCCATTCCCTGCTCGGACAGATAGGACACAATTTCATTTAATTCCGTCTGATTGAGCCCGGTGAACAGGGTCGTATAGGGCTGGTTCATCTGCATCGCCAATACGACTGCAACGACAGCCACGACCGCAATCAGGCCGGCTATCAGGAAGAGCTTCACCTTTTCCCGGCCGCCTTCCACCAACCTGCCACCTTGCCCAGGTATCCTTTTATTTTCTCCTGCACACTTGTTACCCCCAGCTCCGGCAAACCTTACACGCTGAGGCGCATAAGCTCGTTATAGGACTCCACTGCCTTATTTCTGAGCTGAATCAACAGTTCCAGCGACGCCTGCGCCTCCGTGATGGAAGTCATCAGCGCCGCCGGATTGTCCAGTTGGCCGGTAGCGAGTTGATATGCCACCTCATTTTGGCCGCGTCCGTCTCCCGTACGCGGTCAATGGCCGACTGAAAAATATCAGAAAACAGGGTCGGCTGGGTACGCCGGGTACCGCCCACTTCCGCGCCCGCATCCAGGCGCATGCCCTCTGTCTGCAAGTCCGTCCACAGCGGCTGAATCCTATCGATTGCTTGCACACTCATACTCGTCTCTCCTTCGTGTGTCCCGTGCAAAACCGTCCCATTCCCTGCGGCACAGGCTTACTTTCCGATCTCCAGTCCCTTGGCCACGACCTGCTTCAGGACGTTAAACGCAGTAATGTTGGCCGACAGCGCCTGATTGGCCGCCATGGCGTCCGACATCTCTTTGATCAAATCCACGTTGGGCATCTCCACATCCCCTCCGCATTTGCATCCGGGTGGGTCGGGTCATACACCAGCTTAAAATCCGAGGGATCCTCGGCGATCTCCGCCACACGCACCCCTCCGGCCTGGGCGGGAGCCGCCGCGCTTCCGGCGCGGGCCAGCGCCAACTGAAACGGCGTGCGCTCCTGCTCCTCCAGCACCACAACCTTTCTCCGATAGGGGCCGCCCCTCGGTACGGGTGGTGTTGATGTTCGTTATATTTTCAGAGATCACGTCCAGGCGCAGCATTTCCGCAGTCAGAGCCGAGACTACCACGTTCATTGAGCTCATAAACGCCACTTTGATTCCCCCTTATCCCCGGATTGCGGTACGCAGCAGCGACAGTTCACCCGAAATAGCACTCATGACATACTGGAGCTGATAGCCATTTCGCGCCAGCTCCACCGACTGCTCCATAATATCCACCCCATTGTCGTCCATCCGGACGCTCTCCTGCGCCTCGTGAAGCTGTACCGGGGTGTCTGCAATTGCCTCACGCATGGCGGCGCCCGGCTGGGGCTTGTCCGCCGCGGCCTGGACCGCATCCCTCAGGCTCTCCTCAAATGTGACATATTGGGTCTTGTAACCGGGGGTTTCTGCGTTGGCCAGATTATTTAAAATACAGTCCTGCTTGCTCCAAAGAAATCCCATGGACCGCTGAAGCATCAGCATGGAGTTGCTGGTCAGAATATTCACAACAGCGCCTTCCTTCCCTCTTTTCTGGGTGGTTCCTATCAACAGCCGACTTGATCCACAACATAATGACACATTATGTTGTTGAATCAAGCTGGCTTTTGAAGCTGTTGTTTCAAATGCAGAGGTACTCACTTGAAGGGCCCTGTAAGAATACATAAAGGCGGCTGCAATTTTCGCAATTCTTATAGTTAAGAATAAACTTCTTTTTTTAGAAATATTGGGCTTGAAGTAAATGAAAAAATGGTATAAAATTAAAGTCGGAATTTGGCGAAATTAGTCGAGTGCGGAACGACATAATGTGTCATTATGTTGTTCCTGATTTTGGCATGCCGCTTGATACGGAACTGTCAGGTGAAGCGATTCTAACTGTTCCCGGTGTTCCGCCCCGCTGGAGACAACGTAGATCCGGGTCGTGTTGACATTTTCATGCCCAAGGATATCCGCCAGACGCGAGATATCCTTTTCTTTTTTAAAAGTACGGGCAAACAGGTGTCTTAGGTTGTGCGGATATACTTTTTCCGGCCCAACCTGTGCAGATTTGCACAGCCGTTTCATGGCATTCCAAATGTTGCTGCGGTTCAGTGTCCGCCCCCCGCGGGTAACAAAAATTGGTCCATCCTGGATTCCACGCTCCCTGGCATAGTCCAGCAAATTTCGGCACAGCTCCTTTGGTATCAGTATGATACGGCTTTCCCCTTATTGCTTACAATTGCTCTTCCAAGACGGGCCGCTTCCACCGTGATATAGGCAAGTTCACTTACCCGAATTCCAGTCGCACAAATCGTCTGAATCGCCAGGTGGAGCCGCATGTCCCCATTTCGTCGGGCTGCCTCCAGCAGGCGGAAGTATTCGGCCTGGCTCAACTCTTTTTTCTTATCGCAGAAGGTCTGCCGCTGTACCTTAAGCGGCTTGACGCAGCAGTCCCCGGCCCCTTGGAAGCGTAAAAACTGGTTCAGTGCAATCAGCATGGAATTGGTACTGCGCACAGCGTAATGCTCCGCCAGCCAGGCCTTGTATTGGATCACATCCTCCTTACAGACGGTCTGTTTTCCGTGATACGATAAAAAGCGTCGAACATCATGAGTATATTTTTGGATGGTCGCTTCTCTCTTTTCATCCAATATAAGCTGCTTTCTAAACGATTCCACTGCATTTTCCGCCAATTGATAGGTCTGATTCACTAATTTTTGCATACTGGTTTTATTCCCTCCATTTCATTTATAGTAATACCCATTTTAGTCTTTTCACATAATGAAATCCAGAAAGCTATTATCTTAGATATTTCTTACACTATTAGTCCATAAAACGCAAAAGGCCCCCCGGCCATAGTGTTTCCACTATGGCCGGGGGGCCTTTGAATTCTTTTAGAAAGTGATTGCACGCGCGAGCATAACCGCCATTTCCGCCCGTGAAATCGACTGTATGGGATTCAGTTTTTGTTCCGGCGTACCGGTGATGATACCATACTCTATCATATGGGACATGGCCTCCTGCGCATAGGGCCACCATTCCGCCGTCCCGGAATCCGGAGAGATAGCCGGTATTCGCTGCCCCGAGGCTCCAGCCCGTGGCCTGCATGGTGCGCTCCAGAAGCACCATGGCATCCTGCCGGGTGACAGGCTCCTGGGGATGGAAGCCCCCGTCCGGATAGCCGCTGGCGATCCCGGCGGCCCGTGCCGCCTGGATTGCCTGGGCGTAGTAGCTGCCCGGCGGAACGTCGGGGAACCCGGCTCCGCTGGCCGGGGTAAGCTGGAACGCCCGGTAGAGCATCAGCATGAAATCCCCCCGGCTCACCGCGTCGGCGGGGCGGTAGCGCTGGCCGCCGGTACCAGTGATTACGCCGGCCTCATACAGCAGGTCCAAATAGGGCGCAGCCCAGGCATAGCTGCCCATATCCTGGAAGTAACGGGAGCCCGATCCCTGATTTACCTGGATGCGGATCTGCCCACGGAAGGTCTTTCCACGGCTGTCCGTGCCCTCATAGCCAATCTGGACGCTGCCTGTGAAGCCCGCTTTGGGCAGGAAAGTGAGATCTGAGAGGTTCGGACTGCCGTCCGGGCTGTACTGTGTACTGGGTACCGGTGCGCACTTCGGTCCCCTTTTGGCTGATATCCCGGTAGTTGTAGTACAGCCGCCCCGCGCTCCCGGAGGGCAGGGAGGTAAAGCGCACCTCCCGCAGCTCGCCCTCTCCGCGTGCGGCGCAGGCGGTACGAAAGTCCTGGCTGCGGAAGGGCAGCGCCGTCCCCAGGGTGGTATATACAATTTCGCTGGCGCCGGCCGGTTCTTCCACTGTAATCTCGATGGTGCCCTCAAAGCGCACCCCCTTTGTGTTCCATCCGGTAAAGCCGATTTTCACCGTGCCATAGAAGTTTTCGTCCGGAACGAAGGAGACCCGGTCCAAATAGGCGCTGCTGGAGCGGTAGTAATTCCGGCTGGCGGACACCTTGCTGGCGTATTTCCCGTCATCGTAGTCGTAGTAGAGAGTGCCCTCGCCGGAGTCCGGCAGTTGGAACCGCGCATAGTTCAGGTGCTCTCCGGTCAGCAGCTCCGACAAATCGTCAAAGTCCCCGTCCGCGAATGCGGCAGGCTTTCCATATTTTGTCTGATAGCGTATCGTTGTGTCGCCGCTGTCCACGCCGATGATTACCGTTCCATAGAATTTCTCTCCCGCGGAGCTCCAGCCGGTAAACGGGATGTCTACGGTGCCGGAGAAGTCCTTCTTGGGGACAAATGTAATCCGGTCCACATAGGGGCTGCTGGAACGGTAGTAGTTCCGGCTTTCGGATACCTTGCTGTCGTAGCTGCCGTTTCTGTAATTGTAATACAGCGTCCCTCCGAAGCGTCCGGGAGTTCAAAGCGCACATAGTTCAGCGTAGTGCCGGTCAGCTCCCGGCACAGGGTATTGAAATCGCCGTCATCAAAGGTGATCCGTCCGTTCCGGTAGGTGGAGTAGCGCACATCGCCGTCACCCGTGCGCCCCACCTCCACCGCCACTGTGCCGGAAAAGCGGTTGCCCTTGGTGTCCCAGCCGGTAAACGGGATATGAACCGTGCCGGAATAATCCTTCCCGCTACAAATGTAACTCGCCGGAGATAGGGGAGGAGGAACGGTAGTAGCTGCGTCCCTCCGTCACCTGGCTGTCATAGCTGCCATTGCTGGAGTAGTCGTAGTAAAGCGCCCCTTTGGAGGAATCCGGCCGCTCAAACTGCACGTAATCCAGGGGGTAGCCCGTCACAGCCTTGGACAGGTCGTTAAAATCGTCGTCATCAAAGGTCACCTTGCCGCCCTGGGCAATGGTGTAGGTGAGATCCCCGGTGTTCTGAGCCTGAGAGACGCGGATGGTAATGCGTCCGCGGAAGGAGCTTCCGTTGCTGTCATAGCCGGTATAGGGATCACCACCTCTCCCGGTAGCCTGCGGCAGCCACAAAGGTGATGTCGGACAGGTTGGGGCTCCCGCTGCGCTTATACTGCTTGGAGGTGTCCACCTTGCTGCCGTAATTCTGCTCGGAGATATAGTTGTAATAGAGTGTCCCCCGGCCGCTGTCCGGCTGGGAAAAGATGACATAGCTCAATTCCCGGCCCGTGTGGCTGCGGCAAATCCGGTTAAAGTCATCCGCGTTCAGCGAGAGGGCTGCTGTCCGGCCACGGAGTAGGAGACATCCTCCTGCTCCTCCACCGTGACCTCAATCGTCCCCTGGAAAAGGAGCTCCCGCTGGCATAGCCGGTATAGTGGATGACGGCGGTTCCGCTGAAATCCGGCTTCGGCACAAAATACAGCTCCGAGAGGGACATCTGCCCCAGAGACGGATCGGCATAATATTGTTCCCCGGTGCCCACGCCCTTTCCGGTATCTCCCTCAGATTTGTACTGGTAGTAGAGCGTACCCTGCCGGGTGTCCACTGTCAGTCCGCTGATATAGCGCAGAGAGCTTCCCAACACGCTGCTGCACTGGTTTTGCAGTTTGGAGCGAAGGGAGGAGAAGGCCAGCGGCTCCCCCGCCCCCGCCGAGCCGAAAATGATATCAGCGGTGTTGCGCTTGACGGTGACGGAGCAGGCGGCCTGGTAATTCCCGCTGGCATCGGAAACTTTAATCACCGCGTCGCCCTGGGCCTTGGCATAGAGGTAGCCGTCCCCGGTGACCGTGACGATTTCCGGTCTGCTGCTTGTCCACTTCAACGTCCCCAGCGAGCCATGCGGATCCGCGGTCAGCTTGTCGGTGTCCCGCTCGTTCATGGTCAGAGAGGTTCTATCCAGCAGGATACCCTTTACTGTGATCTCGCAGGGGGCCGTATTGCTCCCCGAAATCGCCGTGATGACGGCCTCGCCGGGGGCCACGCCTTTGACTTCACCCGTAGCGCTGTTCACGGTGGCAACCGAGGGGCTTTCGCTTCTCCAGGTCAAAGGGGCCCCCTCCGGTGTAACCTTGGCGGTGAGTTTGAGGGTCTGCCCAATATCAATCTCCGTAACGGCAGGCGGGTCAATGGATATTCCAGGAGTGACCGCCGGTTTCACCGTGATCTCACAGCTTGCATTGCCGATATCACCTGTCCCACTGTTCAGATAGGCAGTAATGGTAACCTTTTTTTCGTCGGTCGTTTCCCCTGTTTTTACGGCCATCACTTTGGTGGTCAGCGTATTCGGGGACTCCACACTTACCCGCCCTTTGTCTTTGCTCTCCCAGCGGATCGACAGCCCCGCAGCCGCCAAGCCCGCATCGTCAAGTTCGGTCTTGGTTCCATCTGTCGACTCTGATACTACTTTGGCAGTAAGCTCCCCCTCGTCGCCCTCCACCAAGTCAATACTCGGCGGCGCTACCGTGATGGAATAGGTTGGATCCGCCGGATCAGCCGAAGCCACCGCCGCCGGGAGCATTGTCCCCAACAAAACACAGGAAAGGAGGAGGGAAAGCACCCTTACCCCCACCTTCTTTTTCACGGAAAATCACTCCTTTGTTCTCTGGAAGCAGGGGACGGGCAGGGTCTGCCCGTCCCCTGCTTTCCAACATGATTCGCGGCTACGTAGTGGGAGAATCCCCTCAATCGCACCTTGCGTAATGACAAAACGTCCGTTTGTCAGGAACTGCCCGGTGCCGCCTGCCTCTGTCACATAGGTCAGGATGGTTTTGTCTTTGCTTCCATCCCACGTCCGTTCATGTTCATATCGCTGGCGTAACCGGTGGTAAAGAACACCAGCGTGTCTCCCTCCACGACTCCCTCATAGCTGAATGTGAATGTGCCGCTCGGGGAGGCGAGAGCCCCGCTCGCCAGTTTCAGCTTTTCGCCGCACTCCCGCCGATGCCGAAGGCCTCGTCCAGAATATAGACCGCCTTCTTCTTTTCAGCAGGAGGGCCGGAGCCTTTGTCCAGACCTCCTTGAGCGTCTGCCGGTCCTCGCTGAGCCAATACAGATTTTCACTGAACGAAAGTGTCACGGTTCCCGACCAGCCTGTACCCGTGGCGTTGGCCTTTCCACCCGTTACGGTGAGAACCGGCGGATCATTGTCCTGGATATTGACCCCGCCGATCGCCTTAAAGCCATCCTCCGTGCCGTCCTTGTTCCGGGCAACCGCGAGACAGTAATAGAGTGTATTCATGTTCATATACTGCTCAAACTGCTTTACCTGCGGTACATTTTTCTCCAGGCTGATCGGGCCGGACGCCACGGTAGTCATGCTGTCGCCGGATTGATTCCGCCGAATCAATTTCCCAACACGGTCGCGGAGAGATGCCTTTGCATACATATCAAAGACAGAGGGCCCTTCATTTCCGCTTCCCTGACGCACTGTTTCAATCAGCGCCTCAAGGATAGTCATATCCTGATTCAAGCCAGAGCTCTGGAACTTCTTTAAATCTTCTTGATCCATATTGGCCTCAGTGGCAAATTTTCCTTTCAGAAAATCGGGAATCTGATTATATGCCACCAGAACATAATTCAGCTCCGAGCTCTCCGAGGTTTTAAATTGTACATCCGGGCTCTGGTTGTTCAACGTAATATAGGGCGTCCCCACATCTGTCGTGGTAAACCGGTAACACTGTACCTCAGAATAGTTTTGCGCCGTATTCTGAATGACAAAGTAAACGATATAGTCTGTCTGTGGAGACAGATCCTCCACCGAAAGCTTTACCACGCTGGACTGGCATGCAGTATTGTCATACTTGATACTGGGATTTTACTGTAACTCTTCTCCGGATTCAAAATATCCATGACCTGCGGCTGATTGAAAGAGGGCATAGGAATTGTACTGTTGCCTTCTGTAGGAGGCTGGAATAGTGAGGCTCATCCTTATAGTTATTGCCGTCCTTGTCCGTTGTCAGGATATCCCTTTCGGCGCCACTACATAGTAGACCGTACCCGGCCGGTTCAGCAGCAGCTCCATCTGTGCATCGGTCGCACCAGGAGTAAACTTGGGGTATCCGCTTGTAAACTCCGGGATACTCTGGTCGCTGAAGGGCACTTTCAACGTAAAGTCTTTCGGCAGCCCAATGTCTGTGAGATCGCCGTTTACCACTGTGTCCATCCAGTTTTGTTCCGTCACCGATGTCGCCATCATACGCAGATCATTGTCTTTTCCGCCACCACGTTGACGCGGATATTGACCCGTCCGTTCCACGCCTGCTTGTCCCTCTCCCCGTTCACGCTGGTAAATTCCATGGCGTACTCGTAGGTCTGTCCTTCCTTGAGTTCGTTAAGCGGGTCAAAATCGGTCATCGTTTCGCCCACCTTCAAGAAATCCTTGGTCAGACTGACCCAGAAAGCCTTCAGTTGCAGAGGAAAGCGTAATTGTAACTTCGCCCTTCTTGTTCAACTGCTCCCACGGACCTCCGTCGGTGCTCCGATAGAGGTTAAAGCTCAGATTGGTATCCGTCCAAATGAGCATATCCCAATCAATGAAGTCGCCTACTTTATCTGTGGTCACAGGGTCCAGCTTCCATACCGCATTAACCGTTTTCTTATTATCGGGACCCGATCCGACCGTGATTTCAGCCTGGTTGACAGTGGAAATATTTACCTGGGCAAATACCGTTGTAAACTTGTCCAGAGTCACCTTACCCATGACATTCTTACTCTCAGAGGTATCCGCGATCTTTCCGGCCTCAATCTCAAAGTAATAAGTCGCACCGCTCTGGAGGTTGAGGGCGGCATCGGCACTTCCGCCCGAACCCGGGAACACGACCACCGTCTTGCCATCCTCCTGCTTGATCACCACATTCTCGTAATTGATCGTCCAGTTGTCCTTGTCATCCTTGTAATCCACAACCTGAGTGGCTGGGCCGTTCCCGGGTCCTGGTAGAGCTTAATGCTGTCCCGCAGCAGCCCGGCCAGCTTTGACTTCGGCTCGGTGCCAGCCGCCACCTTCTGATAGAGCTCATACAGGTTCTGGTTCGTCCCCGCGTCCTGAATCCCCTCGCTGAACACCAGCCGGACATCGGTATTGGGCAGGGGGGTAGTGGAGTCGGTTCCGTTATACTTGGTGAACTCCTGGGTTACAGTGGGCGCATTGGGATCCAGCGTATGAATCGTAATCTTTCCCACCGTCTCCGAGTAGTTTCCCGCCTTATCCTGGGCCACATAATAGAGGTCGTAAGCAGTTTCTTTCTCCAGGCCGCTGACGGTAAAGGAGACGTCCTTCCCTCGGTCATGGTAACCTTTCCGTTCTTGAGTGCGTTCATACCGGCCGACACCTGGAGTTTGGCGTTGTCGCTGCTCAAATCCACCTTTCCGGACTGTCCAGCCAGGGGCTTGGGGTACTCCTCCCCCTCCTTCACCACCACCCAGTACAGAGTGCCCGCCTCGTTCAGGTTGGCATACAGCCCCACAGAGGTGGCATTCACCTTATTTACTGTAGGGTTGGTATTGAAGCGGGGCGGTGTACCGTCTACGGTGGTAAAGGACACCTTTTTGACGGCGGAACTCTGCCCACCGTCCACGTCGGTGAGCCACAGGTACAGGTCGTAGGACTCCAGCTCCTCCAGAGGGACGTTGTTCACGTCAAATGTATTGGAGACGTTCTTGGTCACATCGAGGGTTCCAAAGCCCAGATTGCCGCTGACGGCGTTGGCCTTAAAGTCGTTGGCCGTGGGGGCGGACGCCCCCTTGGGCAGCACCGCCCAGTACAGCCGGCAGGACTTGGTGGCCATGGTCGTCACCTGCCCGGAGGTGCTGGTGATTTTGGACATATAGGGGTAACCGGAGGCGAAATTGGGCACGGTGTTGTCCGGCGTAGTAAAGGAGATGACCTTCAGCGGGCTCCGCTCCTCCCGCGCGTCCACAAAGACGGCGGACAGGTAATAGGAGCCGTCGGAGGTCAGGCCGCTGATTTTGACGCTGCCCGGCTGGCTGGAGCCGGTCAGGCTCAGGGTGCCGCTCTTGACAACCTTGGGGCTGTAGGACGAGGGGTTGAGCAAATCGTCTACCCCACGGAGCCGTCGGTCACCGGGGTGACCGCCCAATAGACGGTACCCTTCTTATTGGCGCTGAACCGGGCGGTGGCGCTGGTGGGCGCCAGATCCGTGACCTCCGGGTAGCCCGCCAGCAGCCTTGGGTCCGCCGAGGACTCCGCCGCCGCTTCACTGTCCATCTTCTCCCCGTCGATGGTGGCCTCCACGCCGGGCCGGATGGTGATTTGATCCGGCAACATCGTCACCGTGCTGCCCGGGGCGTTGACGGTCAGGTGGCCGATGTCCCCGTCGCCGGTCACGGAGGTGGCCACGTCCAGGTTCACGTTGTCCACCTCAGCGCCCGAGGCAATGTTCAGGGTCGAATCCGTGGCCTTTTCGTCCACGTTGATGGTATCCACATGTCCGCTGGCGACGCCAATACGGGACTTGGGCGTCAGGTTCGTGACCTCCTTGACATTGCCCGCCAGGTTGAGGGAAAGGCCGTCCTCCCCCTCCAGGGCGATCTTGCTCAGGCCGTACCCCGCGGGGGTGCGGTCGTCCAGATAGGCGTCGGTGCGCACGCTGGTATGTTCAATGACCCCGTCGCCCTCCACGCGGATGGAAATCTGCTGGTTGGGGATGTTGTCCACAATCAGCTTGGGCGCGTTCACATTGCGCAGCACAATGCTGTCGTCTCCGCCCTCGCTCACGCCGCCGCCGCTGATGACGATCTCCCCCAGCACGGTCACATTCTCCAGCGTGATCTCGCCCAGATCCACGCCGCCCGTTATGTAGAGGTTGCCGCCCACCACGGTATCCCTCAGGGTGACGCCGGAGCTCGTAATGGTTACATTGCCCCAGGTGCTCCCCAGGCTGTGGACTCCGGCTGTCTGCACCGGGGTGCCCACGGCCTTTACCACCAGGATCGCCGCCTCTCCGCGGGTAATCTGGTTCTTGGGGCGGAAGCTGCCGTCCGGGTAGCCGTTCACCAGGCCGTACCGGGCTGCCGTGGCAATATAGCCCCGGCTCCACTCGCTCAGCTCCCGGCTGTCGGTAAAGCTGGTGTTCTCGCCGGTATCCGGCTGCAGCATCAGATTTCGGGTGAGGATAATGGCCGCCTCCTCCCGGGTAATGCTGCTGTCGGGGGAAAAGGTGGTCTTGGACGTGCCGGAAATATAGCCCTCCGTATAGGCGATATCCACATCCTCCGCATACCAGGCGGAATCCGGCACATCCTGGAAGGGATCGCCCCCCAGCTTCTCATAGCCCAGCGCCCGGTTGATCACCGTCACAAACTCTGCCCGCGAAATGGGGTTGTCCGGTCGGAGGTTCCCCGATATATCCCCGCATAAAGCCCCCATCCACCATCTGCTGCAAATAGGGGTCTGTATAGGCTGCCCCGGCCTGGCGGGGCAGCTGCGGGAGCAGCCCCAGCAGCAGGACGCATGCCAGCAGGGTGGCGCCTACACGGCGCACAGTTCCCTTCCAGAGGTTCATCATCGTTTCGCCATCCTTTCTCTTGCTCTGCTTACATTTCTGCCGTATGCCGGAACTGAAGGCTGAACACGGCCTCACAGACCATATTTTCTTCCTCACGGAGCATATCAACAAACTCCGCCGCATAGAGAGGAATCGGCTCCGGAGGGCCGCTCGCGTAAAATCTTTACCCTGAGTACCAGCGGCTCTGCTGTAACCGGGATTACAATCTCGGCTACCTCGTCCACCTTCAGCTTCCGGGCGCAGAAAAAGGCCACTCCGCCGCAGCTCAGATCGTTGCTCAATACCGGCATCCGCCCGCGCCACCGGCCGCTCACCGGATAGAGGAAGCTCTCAAACCGCACCGGCATGCGCAGGTTGCGGCGCACCTCCTCCCCAACATGCGCACCGACTCTACCGAGACGAGATTATCCCGGCACCGGACAATCCGCCCTTCCATCGCCGGGAACTGCTCCGAGGTTCCCACCAGGCTGATGTACTCATGCCCCAGCACCCGCTTGATATCCCCGTGGGCGATCCGGAGCTGCCAAACGTTTTTCCGGTCCATCCGGAAACCCCTGGGCCACCGGGGCTCCCCGGCTGTCCAGCAGCATGTATTTATAGCTCATCGCATGCTCACTCCTTTGCCTGCTTCGCCTCCAGCCGTTCCCGGCGCTCCCGGCGGTATTTCTCCGGGTCCGACGGGTCGAACTGCAAAAGTAAATATAAATGTCCACGATGGCCTGATAGAGCTCCTCCGGAATCTCCCTGCCCAGCTCCATCTGGGACAGAATGGTCGCCAGGGAATTGTCCTCATAGACGGGAACGCCGCTGTCCACAGCCACTTCTACAATCCGCTCGGCCAGGTGGCCCATGCCGGACGCCACAATCACCGGCGCACCACTGCCCGGGCCATATTGCAGGGCCACCGCGCGCCCGGAGCCGCCCTGTTTAGATTTTGACATTGATACCGCGCTCCCCTTCAAACAGTCCCGGAAATACTTCCGTCAGCGTCAGCGGACGGGTGTGCTTCTGTACCTGGACACTTCTCCCCTTCAGGCCGTGATCGGCCAGAATCTGCCCTAAATCCTCCGCAATCAGGCCGCTGTGGGCTGTCACACTGTCCGGGCCGTAGACACTCACATCCACCTGCTCCTTTCCGGCCCCCAGTGTCATCTCCAAAAGCCCACTGAGGGGAGATCCATCTTGAACAGGAACTGGATCTTATGTCCGTCCCCGCGCCCATCCCGGGCCTCCTCCCGCTCCTCCGCGTCCGGGTCCACCCATAACTCCGAGTACATTCGCCTGCCCTCCCACTCCAGCGGGACAATGGTATGGTGCAGCGGGAGGAATACGCTCTCATTGAGCAGCATGGACCGCACGATCTCCTGAAACGCCTCCCGCAGATCCGTGCCGTACTCTCCCTGCAGCGCCCGCTGCGCCGTCCGGGCCAGCTGCTCCGTAAATGTATCCGCCTGGGCGGCCTTGGTAAACTGGTTCTCCCGGAGCAGCTTCCACAGCGTCTGATCGTCCAACTGATTGAGACCGGCCAGGGTATCTCCATAGCCGCCCAACTGCCGGAACGCCAGCATGACCCCCTCCTCCGCGCCGTTTTCATAGCGGGCCATATGCAGCATCAGCATCCCAAGCAGCGTCCGTGCTGTTCCCATATCGTGATAACGCTTGATATAAGAGCCCAGGTAGGGCAGAATCTGTCCCTGCAGCAGCTCTAAATTCTCCGCCCGCGCCCCGGCCTGAAGGCCGTTTTCCAGCTTTCCCGTCAGCTCAGCCAACTGTCCCCTCCAACTCTGGGGCAGATAGTCCGAAAGCTGCCGGAGCAGGGAGAGCATGCTGCGTCCAATGTGACCCGTGGCGGAAAAATCACTGTAGCGTTTGGCAAAGTTCAGAATTGCCCCGCACGGTGTCGCCGGGCGTCTTTTGATAAACCTCCCTCAGCAGGGAGAAGAGGGCCCTGCAAATCGGTTGCCTGCCTCCATCTGCGTCTGAAAAAACTGTCGGAACGCATCGGGGTCCATTTTAAGCAGTTCCAGAAATCCGGATAACTCTTCTGTCACACCTGCCGCCAAGCCGGGCGTGGTTACCAATCCCTGCATCAGTGTGACCATCTTGGACAGTTCCGCCCCAACTCCGGCATATCCCGCATCTGCTGCAGGAAAAACTGAAGGTTGGAATCATAGCGCAGCACACCGGAGTTCAGCGCATCATTGGCCCCTGCTGATCGGTACGGGCGTCCGGCCGGCCCACCCGGCTTGGGTCCGGGATGTTCTGAATCCGGGTGTCACTTGGCTTTGGGGCTGCCGGCAGTGTGCGGTTGTTATTTGAGGCGTCATAATTGGGAACCGGATTGGTCACGCCCACTAAATTCGCCACGTGCAAATCACCCTTTTCTAAAATCTCATTCCTGGAGAGGGTGGCAATGCGGCCGGATTCCACTCCATGTATCTTTTTCGCGTTCTGCTCTTATTTTTGGCCAATCCTGTCGATCGGAACATCAGAAGTTCAACGCAAAGGAAGGATGTACCGATGGGCAATGGAAACGACAGCATTTTAGAGGCATACCTTTTCGAAACCAATTCCCTGCTGGAGCAGCTTGACAGCCTTGTTTTGGCCGCCGAGGAAAAGGACAGCTTTTCCGAAGAGGATGTCAACACGATCTTCCGCATCATGCACACCATCAAGGGCTCTTCAGCCATGATGGAATACAGCTCCCTGATGACAATCGCACACCGGGCGGAGGATCTGTTTGCCATTGTCCGTGACAAATCGATGGAGATTGTCCCGGAGGCGCTGCGCCCCGCCCTGTTCGACCTGCTGTTCCAGATCATCGACTTTTTCCGCGGGGAAATTGAGCACATTGAAAACGGACAACCTCTCACTCAGACGATCGACAGTCTTCTCCAAAAAGTTAATAGTTTTATTCAGCAAATTCAAAATGGCGCCGCCGCTGCGCCGGCCGAGGTTCCGCCGGCCGCGCCGGAGGCGCCGGCCCCGGCGGATTCCGGTCCGGCAGCCTTCCCCGGCTTCCCCTATGCTCTCCAGATCTTCTTTGACGAGGGTGCCTGCATGGAGAACCTGCGGGCATTCATGCTTGTGAGCACAATCCGCGACGGCGGCTCCGAGGATAGCTTCCAATATCTTCCCGCCGATGTGGAGCACAATCCCTACACCGCGGCGCAGATCGTGGACTCCGGCTTTACGCTCTATTTCCGGGATCAGGCGCAGCGGGATGCTGCAATCCATGCAGTCACGAACGCCGGCTCTGTGCGTACCTACCAGGCCATCGATCAGGAGGCGCCCCCACCCGTCGCCCCGGAACATCAGTCCCCCCCGGCGGAAAAGCCGGCGGCCCCGGCTTCCTCCCGGGAGGCCCCCAAGGCCGAGTCTGCACCCCAGCCTCACCGCGAGAGCCTGATCAGCGTCAACCTGAGCAAGTTGGATCAGCTCTCCGCAGTGGTGGGCGAGATTGTCATCACCGAATCCATGGTTACCTCCTCCCCTGAACTGAAGGGTCTCCGCCTGGATGAGTTTACCAAATCCGCCCGTCAGCTGCGCAAGCTCACGGATGAGCTTCAGGATGTGTCCATGTCCCTGCGCATGGTTCCCGTATCCGCCACCTTCCAGAAAATGCACCGCATCGTGCGGGATATGTGCAAAAAGCTCAACAAGCAGGCCAAGCTCACACTGGTGGGCGAGGAGACGGAAATTGACAAGACCATTGTGGACAGCATCGGCGACCCCATCATGCACATTGTCCGCAACTCCATGGACCATGGTATCGAGGAGGATGTCCAGGACCGCATCCGTGCGGGCAAGGACCCCGTTGGTGAGATTACTCTCCGCCCGGCAGACCGGCAGCGAGGTTATCATTGAGATCAGGGATGACGGCCAGGGCGTCAACGATGAGGCCGTATTGCGCAAGGCCGTCAAAAACGGGCTTGCCTCCCCGATGTGGAGTACAGCCACCGTGAAATTCTCAACTTTCTCATGTCTCCCGGCTTCTCCACCAATACCGAGGTGACAGAGTTTTCCGGTCGGGGTGTCGGCATGGATGTCGTCAAGCAGAACGTGGAAGCGGTAGGCGGAACTGTTTCTCTCACCAGCGAGCTTGGCAAAGGCATGACCACCACGTTGAAAATCCCGCTGACCACGGCAATTATGGACGGTATGGAGGTATCTGTCGGAGGCTCGATCTTCACCATCCCGATCCACAATATCCCCCAGTCCTTCAAAATTCACTCCGATCAACTGGTACACGACGCTGCCGGCGGAGAGATCTTCAAGTGTATGGGCAGCTTTTATCCTGTGGTGCGTATGCGGGAGCTCTATCAGATCGAGGAGGGATGCACCCAGGTAGAGGACGGCATCCTGATCTGGCTGGAGGCCGGTGAACTCTCCTACTGCCTGTTTGTAGATGAGCTGCTGGGCGAACAGCAGGTCGTGGTCAAGCCCCTGCCCAGCTACCTAAACAGCTTCAACATCAAGCGCAGCGGCATCGCGGGTGCACGATTCTGGGGATGGCAACATCAGCATTATTCTGGATGTGGCCAATCTCTACTCTCCCTTTCGTTAAGGAGGCATTATAACCATGGATCAGGATAACCAATTCAACGCCGTACCGGAGGAGGGCGTACCTGCCCCGGCACTGGATGCCCAGACGGTGAAGTATCTGCTCTTCTGCTCGGACAACCTGCTCTTCGGCGTGTCGGCAGATTATGTGGTGGAGATTATTACCAACCACGCCATTACCAAGCTGCCCCTGGTACCAAATTACATCCGGGGAATCATCAACCTGCGGGGACAGATCATCCCCATCGTAGACATCCGCCTGCTGCTGGGACAGCCCAGCCAGAGTGACAACTGTATCATCATTCTCAACATTGAGGACACCTTGGTAGGTATTCTGGTGGATACTGTGCAGAAGATGATTGATGTGGATACAGCGCTGATTCTGCCCTCTCCCTCTCAGGACACCCGGAATCTGGTTTCCGGCATGTGTTCTCTGTCCGAGGAACAGACCATGCTGGTCTTTGACTGTCCTCAAATTCTCAACCAGCCTTAGGGCAGAAAGTGCAGGCTCCTGTTTTGAATATGCTGTTTCGCGATATGTCCGTTTCAGACGCTGATTTTCAGCGCATGGTGCGCTTTATTCAGGATAACTACGGGATTGACCTGAGTAAAAAAAAGCAGTTGATTACCAGCCGTCTTTCCCATTCCCTTCGGGAGCGCGGGTATCCGGACTTCTCTGCCTTTCTGGACCACCTGCTCAAAAAGCAGGACCCCGCTGATCTGGAGCTGGTACTCAATAAGCTGACCACGAATTATACCTTTTTTATGCGGGAACCCGACCATTTTACCTTTTTCCGCGATGTGATACTGCCGGAGCTCTCCCGCCGCCATCAGAAAGACCGGGTTCTCTCCATCTGGAGCGCGGGCTGCTCCAGTGGTGAGGAGCCCTATACGCTCTCCATCTACCTGAAAGAGTTTTTTGGGCCCCAGGCATCCCAGTGGGACACCCGGATTCTGGCCACTGACATCTCTCAGCAGGCCCTGTCCAGGCCAAGGCGGGGCAGTATAAGCTGCCCGCTGATATGCCCGGCTAATGGCTCAAGCGCTATTTTGTGAAGGATGACACCACCTGTCTCTATACGGCGGCGCCCCAACTGAAGCAGAATGTTATTTTTCGCACGTTCAACTTGATGGACCCCATTCACTTCCGGCTAAAATTTGATGTAATTTTCTGCCGCAACGTGATGATTTATTTTGACCAGGCGACCCGGGACGCCCTGGTCCGGCGCTTTTACGATGCCCTGCATCCAACCGGATACCTGTTTATCAGTCACTCCGAATCTCTGGGGCAGACCCGGCTGTTCCGAACGGCCGCCCCGGCGGTTTATCAAAAGCTTCCACTCGGGACGCACCAGTAAATCTCGCAAAGAAAGGTTCCGGTACTTATGCAGACCACAAATCGAAAGATCCGCGTTTTGGTCGTGGACGATTCCGCTGTGGCACGCAGCGTCATCATCCAGGGGCTTTCCGCCTCACCCCGCATCGAGGTGGTGGGGTATGCAGTCAATGCCATGGATGCAAAGACAAAACTCCAGCACCTCTCCCCTGATGTAATGACGCTGGATGTGGAAATGCCCGGCATCAACGGCATTGATTTTTTAAAGCAATTTCTTCCGTCACATCCTCTCCCCGTCATCCTCGTCTCCTCCCTTAACCTGCGGGTCTTTGATGCGCTGGCCGCGGGAGCGGTGGACTTTGTGCGCAAGCCTGACGCGGTAGAGAGCCGGGAATCCTTCCTCCAAGCCCTGACCCATAAAATTATTGTGGCCTCCCATGCCAGGTTATCCCGTGCCAACCTGCCCCACCCTGCCGCCCCCGCCGCTCCGCTGCGTTTTGGCGGCGATGGGGCGCCGGAGCAGACCGTCATCGGTCTGGGCGCCTCCACAGGCGGCACAGAGGCCACGCTGAACGTACTCAGGCGGCTCCCGGCCAACATTCCCGGCATGGTGATCGTACAGCACATGCCGGTCGGGTTCACCAAGATGTATGCCGAGCGCCTCAACCGTCTATGCCAAATGGAAGTGCGTGAGGCTGTCAACGGCGATGAAATCCGCCCTGGCCTGGCACTTGTGGCCTGCGGATTATCAGGCCAAGGTTGTGCGCATGGGCCCGCGCTACACACTCTCCTGTATTCCGGGCGAAAAGGTGAGCGGGCACCGGCCCTCGGTGGATGTCCTCTTTTCCTCAATGGCCGCCTCGGTCCGCTGCCGCATGGTTGGTATCATCATGACGGGGATGGGCGGGATGGGGCCAGCGGCCTGCTGGAGATGCGGAAGGCCGGGGCGTACACGATCGGCCAGGATAAGGACTCCTGCGTAGTCTACGGCATGCCAATGGAGGCCCATGATATTGGAGCAGTCACGGTTCAGGCCTCCTGCGACAACATCGCCAGTGTTCTGATGAACCACCTCAATAACCGCTGATGATTTCAGTAAAAGGATCGCTTCCTGTACTGGCTGTGCAAAGGCAGGCGCAGGAAGAGAAGGGATAAGTGTCAAACGAGTTTCGTGGGCCCAATCAATTGGCCAGCAGTCTGTGTTTGGCGCCTATCCTTTTTCTTTTGGATTGGTGAAATAGGTTCTTATATTTAGGGGTAATCTATCATGAGGAGCATCAAACAAAAGCTCTTGGTCCGCATTTTGGCAATGACCGCAGCAGCGGCCCTGATTTGCGGCGGCGTAGGAATTGCAGCCAACTACATCAGCTCCCATTCGATGCTGGAGCAAAGCCTGGAGTCCACCGCATCCCTCGCCGCCACCCGTGTTTCCTACGAGCTGTTGTCCTATCAAAACGCGGTTCGCGGCCTGGGTATGGTTCCAGAGCTCAGCGACGGCGCCGTTCCCGTCACTGAAAAGGAGCGGATTGTAGACCACTGGGCTCAGTCTTATGGTATGGAGCGCGGCAATTTGCTGGATTTGTCGGGCAGGAGCCTGTTTGACGGAAACAGCTACTCCGACCGCGCGTATTTCCAGCAGGCGGTTCAGGGGGAGGTCTGTATCTCCGTGCCAACCCTAAGCAAAGTTACAGGGGAATTGTCCATCATGGTGGCCGCGCCTGTCTGGTTGAACGGCATAGAGGGCGGCACTGTCGCCGGTGTAGTCTACTTTGTGCCCCATGAAACCTTCCTCAATGACATCATGGAGTCCATTCATATCAGCGAAAACAGCGGCGCGTACATGATTGACTCCACTGGTACGACGATTGCGGACACCACGCTGGACACAGTATCGGTTCAGAACATTGAGCAGGAGGCCCAACAGGATTCCTCCCTCTCCGCCCTGGCGGCGCTACACGCGGACATGCGGGCGGGGAACAGCGGCTATGGCAGCTATGAGATAAGCGGCGCCCAGAAATATCTGGCCTACGCCCCGGTTCCCCAGACCGACGGCTGGACCGTCGCTGTCACCGCGCCCGTTAAGGATTTTCTGGGCACCACCTATACAAGCACACTTCTGACCGCCATTCTTTTAATTGTCATCCTGGTCATTGCCATCCTCCTGGCGGTTCGAATGGCGGGCGAGATCGGCAATCCGATCCGGGCCTGCGCCGAGCGCCTTCAGCTTCTGGAGCAGGGAGACCTGTCCTCCCCTGTCCCCACTTACGAGCGCAGAGATGAGATCGGCGTCCTTTCGCTCACTACCCGGCAGATCACCACGCGGCTTCAGGAACTGATCGGTGATATTGGCTACCTGTTGGGGGAGATGGCCGACGGGAACTTTGATGTCCGTTCGAGGGATTATGACCTCTACCAGGGCGACTATACGAATATCCTGGCCTCCGTGCGCAACATCAACCGCAACCTCAGTCACACGCTTCAGCAAATCAATCTGGCCGCGGACCAGGTTTCCGCCGGCGCCGAGCAGGTATCCTCCGGCGCGCAGGCGCTCGCACAGGGCGCCACGGAGCAGGCCAGCGCGGTGGAGGAGCTCTCCGCTACCATATCCGAGATTGACAGCACAGCCCGGGAAAATGCCGAGGCCTCCACCCAGGTCAAGGAAAAGTCCGGCCTGGCTGGCGAAAAGGTGACTGTGAGCCATGAAAAGATGTCTGCGCTGACGGATGCCATGTCCGATATTCTGAAGGGGCACCAGGAGATCAGCCAAATCATTGAAACAATTGAAAACATTGCGTTTCAGACGAATATCCTGGCTCTGAATGCCGCGGTGGAGGCCGCCCGGGCTGGCTCCAGCGGAAAGGGCTTCGCAGTCGTGGCCGACGAAGTGCGCAATCTGGCCGCCAAATCGGACCACGCCGCCAAGCAGACCAAGGAGATGATCGAGCGCTCCACCAAAATGTGGAGCGGGCGGCCAGTTGACTGGGGAGGTCAGCGCGGTTCTGGAAGAGACCACCCGTCTGGTTCAGGATACCGTCGCTTTCATTGACCGGGTGGCCGGCAACATTGTCTCGGAGGCCCACTCCATTGACCAGGTATCCGAGGGCGTTGACCAGATCTCCAGTGTGGTACAGACGAATTCCGCCACAGCAGAGGAGAGCGCTGCGGCCAGCGAGCTCTCGGGGCAGGCTCAGCTGCTAAAGGAGCTGACCGGGGATTCACCTTCCGCAAGGACGATACCGGTACTGCTCAGCCTCCGCAGTAACCAGATGGGACCTTCCGCCGTAAAGCAGACTTCCCAAAGCCCAGGCGTCCCCGCAACAAAAGCTGCATGGAATTGAATTCCATGCAGCTTTTTTGTTGCCTATTTTCTTATCCGTGCAGTGAACAGCCGTTCAGCGCTCCGTTTTCCCTTGCTGTTCCCCCACCATGTGCCGGTATGCCTTCATCCGCGCTTCGCTGATCCGTCCGGCACAGACCGGACAGCCGCACTTTCGTTTTCCAGCCCTGGAGTAGACGACCGCCTTCCACACATGTCCCTCCGGGCACTGCCACCAGACCTTTCTCCGGCTCCCAGCCGTCACCATTCTGCGTCAACTGGCCGTTCAGCGTCGGGTGCCACTGGGCGGCGACCTTCGGCTCCACGGTCTCCAGGTCGTTAAAGCCGGGCCAGACCTTCCGCCCGGCGCAGAAGGGACACCCCGCCCCCTCCCTGCTCCTGGAGGTCACCGTGGCCTTCCACGCGTGGCCCAGGGGACAGAGCCACCAGACCTTTCGATTGCTGTTGGGTGAGACATTCTCCGGCCTCAGGGCGCCGTTTTTGTCCGGATGCCATTGAGCGGCCAGTTGGGGAAACTGGCTGGCCAAATCGTTTTCTCCCGGAATGATCTGCTTGCCGGCACAGACCGGGCAGCCGTTTCCCAGACTGGTTCGTGACAGCACACTGGCCTGCCATTCATGGCCTTTGTCGCAGCGCCACCATACCTTGCGTCTGGTACCAGCCGTAAGGTCTTCGGGGGTCAGGCTTCCGTTCCGGGTTGGATGCCACTGGGCGGTCAGCTCAGGGCGCAGGGTTGCCAGGTCGTTTTCCCCTTCCGCCAGCTTACGGTTGGCGCAGACCGGACAGCCGCAGCCGTTTACCCTTGTCTTTACCTCCGCCTGCCACTCATGGCCCTTCTCGCAGCGCCACCACCTTCCGGTGGCTGCCGGGGAGCACCTCGCTCGGGGTGAGCGCTCCGTTTCTGGTCGGGTGCCACTGGGCGGCCAGCTCCGGCCATAGCGTGGCAAAATCCGTCTCTCCCGGCCACGCCATGACGCCCCTGCAAAAGGGGCAGCCTGTGTGGTTGCTGGTCCTGCTCGTCACTTCTGCCTGCCACTCATGGCCTTTCCCACAGCGCCACCACACCTTCTTTTACTTCCATAGCTCACCGTCTCAGGGGTAAGCGCTCCGTTTCGCTCAGAATTCCACTGCCGGAGCAGCTCCAGCTCCCCGGTTCGTTTACAGTAGTCGAACAGTGTTTCGCGCATGGTGTACTCCTCCGTTAGCGCGGCAGCGGGCAAAGGGAGTGAAAACGGTTTCCGCAGAAGCCGCCCCGCCGCCGCGGGCGTCCCCGGCCGTTGCCCAGGCGCCCACCGCCTCAGCCGCCCTTAACGTGGCGGGCAACCCGCTTGTCCTCGGTGCGGATATGTGTAATCAGTGTGCCCACCAGAGTGTTGAGGGTATGCAGGATTTCACACTGGGCCCCTCCGCGCCGATCTGGTTGGCCGCCGCAGCCAATTCGCGCTTATACCCCTCGTGGAAGGTGTGGTGGGCGTTGTAGCCGGGGTATTTGCTTTGAAGCTGGAGCTGCTCCTCATCGCGGAAATGCTTGCTGACATAGCTGTTCAGAAACTGCACGGTTTCATTGATCTTGGTGCGTCCGGCCCCCTGGGCACAGGCGTCCATTAGGGCGTTGATGGCGTCAAAGAGCTGTCTGTGCTCACTGTCAATCAACTGGTTGCCGGTCAGCAGGTCCTGAGTCAATTCATAACGCATAGGTACAATCTTCCTTTCCAGTAAATCAAATCCATATAGGACTAGAGGATATTCTCTATACTTTTAAATCGTCCATCCGTTTCAAAAATTAACCCCTTCCAGGCAAATTCCGCAGTTCCAAAAATTTTTTCAAAAAGGACTTAATAATTCCAGCTTTGCACCGATCAAACAGATAGTGCAACGCACTGGAGGGCGGCGTCCTCAGTCCAAACCGCCGCCCTCCCTCCTCCAAATTTCAAACAGGCTGTCCCGGGCGGGGCTGCCCTGTCTGAAATAGATTCCGGTCTGCGCGGCCTGCCCGGCCGGCTACGGGCTGCACTACCCACCACCCCTGCGGCCCGGGAGGAAGGAACCTCCCGGAGAACAATGTTAAGGAGAGTAAGACATCATGCGTATTCAGCACAATATTATGGCGATGAACGCCTACCGCAACTACACCAACAACACCTCCGCCCTGTCCAAGAACCTGGAGAAGCTGTCCTCCGGCTACAAGATCAACCGCGCCGGTGACGACGCCGCCGGTCTGGCCATCTCCGAGAAGATGCGCGCCCAGATCACCGGCCTGGAGACCGCTCAGAAGAACGCCAAGGACGGCATCTCCCTGGTGCAGACCGCCGAGGGCGCCCTGACTGAGGTCCACGACATGCTCAACCGTATGGTGGAGCTGGCCGACCAGTCCGCCAACGGCACCTACGACGTGGAGACCGACCGCGCCAACCTGCAAAAGGAGGTTGAGCAGCTCAAGAGCGAGATCAACCGCATCGCCGACTCCGCCAACTTCAACGGCATCAAGCTGCTGGACGGCTCCATGGACGCCGGTTCCGTCGCCAAGACCTTTGACGCCACCACCATCACCGGCGTGTTCGGCGGCGCTCCCATCGGTACGACTGCCGCTGTGACCGGCGCGTACAAGGCCGCCTTTACCAAGAGCACTGGTACTGCCACCGGCGGCAGCGCCGATATCGTGGTTTCCTACCGCGACGCCGAGGGCACGGTGCAGACCGTCACCGTTACCATGGATAATCTCGCCGCCAATGCGTCTGTCGGCCAGTTTGTAAATGCCTTGGCTGGCAACGACACCCTGTCCGGCCTCTTTGATATTAAGGCCAGCGGTACAAATGGCATTACATTTACGGCCAAAGAGGGCGGTGCGGCTTCCGAGAGCGGCAAGGCTGGCCAGGCCAACATTACCGGCATTGCCATCAACTATAAGGACAAGGATGGCAGGGTGCCTACTAAGGCTCCCAAGTTTGGTAACGTCACCAAGACGGCTACGGGCGTGGACTCCAAGGTCAATCTGACCGGCACCGCCAAGGAAGGCGACTTCGTCATGATCGACGGCATGAAGTACACCTTCGCCTCCGGCGCGGACGGCTCCGACGGCGCCACCTTCAGCGACAAGGCCTCCCTGATCGCCGCCGCCGCCAAGAACGGCATTACGATCAACGCGGACAACACCGTCAAGAAGGGCGGCACCGCGCTGACCCTCCAGATCGGCGACACCGGCGACGACTTCAACCAGTTGAAGGTCAACATTGCGGACACTCACGCCAAGGCCCTGGGCATCGCCGATATTGACATCTCCACCCAGGCCGGCGCCAAGGCGGCCGTGGATAAGATCAAGGCCGCTATCAACTATGTGTCTGATGTCCGCGGCACCCTGGGCGCCACCCAGAACCGCCTGGACCACACCATCAACAACCTGTCCGTCATGACGGAGAACATCCAGGACGCCGAGTCCACCATCCGCGACACCGACGTGGCCGACGAGATGATGGCCTACACCAAGAACAACATCCTGATCCAGTCCGCCCAGGCCATGCTGGCTCAGGCTAACCAGGTGCCCCAGGGCGTCCTGCAGCTGCTCCAGTAAGCTCTGGTGCTGGCTTGAGTAGCTGCATGCCCCCGCCCACCCCCGTGCTGCCCCGCCCTGGGGCACAGCGGGGCCCCGCCGAAGCCCAGCGAAGCGGGTTCGGTGGGGAGAGGAGGCGCGGCGGAGAGAGCGAGCTTTGCCGCATGCGGCGAAGCAAGTCATTCGAAGTCCGCGCCGACGAAGGGCGTGCTGCATCTGCTCCAGTAAGAGGTCAAACCTGTACCACAGCCACAATGCCGCGGGGGCCGGGCTCAGTGCCCGGCCCCCGCTTTTGTCTGGAATGAGGTAACTTTGTTATGGATACGATCGAAATCGCACGCAGGCTGGCGGAGCTTGGGCAGACGGAGGAGGCCCAGGCGGCTTATAGCCTGGTTCTCCAGGAGGCAGCGGAACGGAATCCGGAGCTGGAGCTGGAGGCGGCCAGCTATCTCTTTTCTCCCAGGGAAACTATCAGGTGGCCTATACGGCGTTTGTTTCCCTTTATAACCGGGGTTTTACCAAACAGAGCTCATGGATCTGATGACCCAGGCTTTTACCTGCCCAACGCAGAAGATCAGAAAAGCGGTACGCCCGCAACTGCGCCGCCCTGGCCAAATATCCCTATCTGTTCCGGGAGGACTTTCCGGACTTCGAGGCTTTGCCGGTTCAGTTCTTTCCCTTCAATGACGAGGGATATATTCCCTTTTTTAAGGCGGAACATCGGTTCGGCGCATATGTCAATTTCAACGATCCGGTGATTGACCGCTATTTTTGGATCTGGACAAGCCCGTTCTGGCCAGGGATGTGTTTTCCCAGTACCAGTTGGAATACTTAAACGACAACGTCCGCAAGAGCGAATGGGTGGGGCGGGAGAACCATATCTACCTCCACTACACGGACTGGACGACATTCTGTGCCTACTTGCAGTGTCTGGAGCTGCGCCCCCTCCTCTCCGAAAAAAAGCTGGTCTTTCTAATGGAGGGGGAGATCGAACAGTATCCCATTGACTTTCACACCCGCTTCGGCATAGACTACGCTCAATATCCGGTGCGGCCAATCGGTATCGGAGAGGTCACCCGAATGATCTGGCATACCCAGCTTGCCGCCCACAACGGCGGCGACTTCTTCAACGAGATTTTCTATGGGCACCCGAACCTTCTCTCCTATGAGTCCATCATGTTTGATAATATACAAAAAGCAGTGGCAGAGGTGAAGGCAAACTGGCGGAGGGTCGATTGGCTGACGCCGCGGCTGCGCCGCCAGTTGTCCCGTATAAAGCGCCCAACCGACAAGGATTTTCTAGTGGCGCTGTTCCTCGACCGGCAGGATATCAGCGGCAGTCTGGACCACGGGTCCCGCATTGCGCCGGCGCTGTTTTTCCAGCCCCACTTTTCCAATATGATCTATGACATCCGGGAATCAGAGCTGAAAGGGCACCCATGCTCTACTCGGAGCAGTACGAAGCGATCCGCACCTCACCACTGTTCCATGGTTTCCGGTACATCAAGACCTTTACCCCTATGCGCCGCATCACAACCAGCTATGCGGCCAGCGTGCGCTTTATGCTGGACCGGGAGGCCCAGGGAGAGGAAGTCAAGGTTGTCCCTGATGTGCTGGCTGAGCGGCTGGTAAACCGCAGCTTTATGGTGGATCAGTGGGACCGGCTCTACCGGGACAGCGTGCTGGTGCGCTTTGAGGACGGCAAGCTCAACCCCAGGGCTACCTTTACTGCTCTGGCGGAATTTCTGGATCTTCCCTATACCGAGAGCATGACTTACTGCTCCAGCCGGAAGGGCATTGACCCTGAGTCCCTGAAAGGCAATGCCCGGGGCTTCGACCCGGCCACGGTATACCGAACCTACGATGAATTTGCGAATGACGAGGAAAGGGCCTTTTTGGAATACTTTCTGCGGGACGCTTACGAATATTACGGCTATGATTTTCACTACTATCAGGGCGAGCCTGTGGATGAAGCCTGGATCGAGCAGAAGATCCGGGGCTTTACCTGTCTGGACGGATATATTGAAAAATCCTATCAGGATGTTGTGCAGAGCAAGGAAATCTCCTTCAAAAATGGAGAGACTCCCATTGATGTCACTGCTGTCGCCCCTATTCCCGGCTACCAGAGCAACCGCCGCCGCATTGCGGATTTCCTGCTCCGTGGCCTGCGGTTTGTAAACAAGCAAGGCCAGCCTTTAAAAATGATGAAGCCTTTAAAGCTGGACCCGGCGCTGCTGGAACAGCCGCTGTATCACTGAGGAGGAGGACATGGAACACAAGGGAACCGTATATTTTTTCACCGGCCTGTCTGGGGCGGGGAAAACGACCGTGGGCAGCCTGTTCTACCAGCGGCTCAAAACACCAAGCCCAATGCGGTCTATCTGGATGGGGACGAAATCCGGGTGGCCTTCGGCGAGGATGTGGGCTACACCAACGATGAGCGCCTGCGCTGGGCGGGCCGGATCTTCCGGTGTGCAGGCTGCTCTCCGACCAGGGTATCGACGTGGTGTGCTGCTCCATCGCCATGTTTGACACGTGCGCCGCTGGAACCGGGAGCATATTCCAAATTACAAGGAAATCTATATCCGGGTCAAAAGAGACCCTCATCCAGCGCAACCAGAAGGGCCTCTATACCGGGGGGCGCAATGTGGTGGGGGTGGATCTGCCCTTTGACGAGCCCCAAAGCCCCGACCTTGTGCTCCAGAACGACGGGGAGCGCACTCCGTTGGAGCTGGTAGAGAGATCGAAGGGCGCTCTACCCGAACATCGTGGAGCACCCCATCGACAATACCGATTACTGGAACCTGTATTATCAAAACAAGCTCTGTCCCACCAGCCCCTCCCCCTTCGCCCGGTATGTGTCCACCCTGGTGGAGCCGGGGCGGACGCTGGCGGAGCTGGTGCGGCAACGGGCGGGACGCCTCTACTTTGCCTCTCTGGGCTGGACGTGGTGGCGATGGACTCTCTGAGGCGGCCATCGGCATGCTCCGGCAGCAGCCGGTCCCACACGCCCGGTTCGTATGCGGCGACTTCGTCAGCCACACCCTCCACCAGCCGGAGAGCTATGACTACGCCTACAGCCGCTTTACCATCCACGCCATCAACCAGAAGCAGGAGCGGATGCTCCTGGGGAGCATGGCCCGGCCCTCGCCGGGCGGAAAGTTCTTCATCGAGGTGCGCAGCGTCCATGACCCGCTGTACGGCAAGGGGAGGCGCTGGAGCGCAACGCCTTTTTCTACGACAACCACTACCGCCGTTTTCTTGTGCTGGACGAGCTGACCGAGGCCCTCCGGCAGGCCGGCTTCCGCATCGAGTACGCCAGGGAACAGACCGGCTTCGCCCCCTACGGCAACGACGATCCCCCCGTCATCCGCGTTGTGGCGGTGAAGAATTGAGGAGGCGGTTTTTATGACCTGTCCGGCGGATCTGCATACCCATACCACCGCGTCAGACTGGCAGTATACCCCGTCCCAACTGGCCGCCAAGGCCCTGGCGGCCGGAATTCAGATTCTGGCAGTCACCGATCACGACACCATGGACGGCGCGGAGGAGGCCGTCCGGGCGGGACAAGCCTGCGGATTGACGGTGCTCCGCGGGTGGAGCTGGGGCCCGGGAGGACCGTCACATGCACATACTCGGCCTCAATCTGGGCCCCGAGTGTCCCGCCCTGGCGGAGCTCTGCCGCAGGCTCCGCGCCAGCCGGGAGGAGCGGAAATACCGCATCGCCGCGTTTCTCCGCGGGAAGGGGCTGGACGTGCCGCTGGAGGAGGTGGAGGCCCTCGCCGGCGGCGGAGTGGTCGCCCGCCCCCACTTCGCCCGGGTGATGCTCCGGCGCGGGTATGTCTCCTCCCTCCGGGAGGCCTTCGACCGCTATCTGGACACGGACGAATACCAGCGCATTGAGCGGTGGAAGGCCGGCGCCCCGGAATGCATCGCGGCCATCCATGACGCGGGCGGAAAGGCGGTTCTGGCCCATCCCTGCCAGCTCGGCTGCTCCCACGGGCGCCTGGAGGAAATCCTCCGTGCACTGAAGGACGCGGGGCTGGATGGGATTGAGTGCTTTTATCCCCGGCATTCCCCGAACAGACCGCCGCCTATCTGCGCCTTGCAGACAAATACGGCCTCCATATCACGGGGGGCAGCGATTTCCACGGGGAGGCCGTCCGACCTGATACCTTCCTTACCCCCATTCCCCTCAACCTCAACTGGCTGGGAACCTTCCAAAATGCCCAGCCACATCGGAACAAGCTCGATCAAAGCCAAATTCCGCACTTCCGATAGGTTTTTGTCGTTTTTCCCCTTAATTTTTTGTTTATCCGTCCGATATAAACATCAGAAAACGATTACATACAATCGTTGACTGTGTGTTTGACAGAGAGGAACTTCCCGGCAAAGCGGCAGACGCTGCCGCCGGTTTGAGATAAACATACAAATACTTGGTATCACGCCCATAACGCGGCATTTTGCAATGATACCGAATGGGGAATCGATGTTGTTTGGGAAACTGAAACTGACTTCTAAGCTGGCGGTCATCATCGGGGGCGTCCTGGCCGTCATCTTTGCACTTCTGATCGGAGTGACGATCTCCACTACCAGCACCAGCATACAGAAGGGCATTGCAGGCGAGCTGTCCGCCCTGGCGAGGACAACCGGCACAGAGATCCAGGACAGCTTTGGGGTTGTGGATGATACGGCCCGGGGTATCCAGGAATACATCGGCCGCATTTACGCCAAACCAAATGGCGCTCCCGGGACGCCGCTGCCATGCAGCAGAGCACCCTTTATCCGGGCCTGTCCCTGACCTCCAACGCATACGATATGGAGCAGTTTATTGTGGAGACGGTCCGGAACGCGGTCAAAACAACCCCGAGCTGGAGGGCATCGGCGTCATGTTTGAGCCCAATCAGTTCCAGAGCAACCTCCGGCACTATGGGTCTTATATCGACATGTCCTCGGCCGATGCCGAGGTTGATGCCTATGCCTCCTACGAGGAATATGCCAAAGAGGACTCCTACCGGGTCCCCGCCCAGGAAAACCGGATTTACATTTCCGCCCCCTATCGGGATGGAGGTCTGCTGCTTATCGCCTACGGCACTCCAATTGTTTACAACGGTTCTGTGATTGGTGTGGTCATCTCCGTCATCAACCTCAGTTCCTTCTCTTCCCTCCAGATTTCCGACAACAATTACACCTCCATGTGGTCTACCCTTTACAGCGGTGATGGAACCATCATATGGGACAGCGAAACACTGGACGATGTGGGACACAACATGGTGGAGTTTACACCCCAGGCCGACGAGCTGGAGGCCATTCAGGCCGCCATGGCCCAGGGGGATGCGTTCAATATGCGCAAGACCCGCGAGGACGGCGACCAGGTCTCCTGCTTCTACAGCCCCTTGCAGGTGGGCGGTGAAACCTGGTGGTCCATGACCGGTGTGTATACCTCGGACGCCCTGTCCTCCGTCACCCGGACCACACGCCTGCTGCTTATTTTGTCGGTGGCATCGCTGCTGGTGCTTCTTCTGGTTGTGACCGCCGTCCTCCGGAAAATGCTGGTTCCTATCCGTGCTGTGGTGTCCGCTGCTGACGAGATCGCCTCCGGTAACCTGGACGTACACCTGGACATCCGCTCTCAGGATGAAATCGGGCAGCTCGCCCAGTCCTTCCAGGCTATGACGGAAAACCTGCGGGCGATCATTCAGGATATCAGTTATCTGCTGAATGAGATGAGTGACGGAAACTTCCGTATCCGCTCGAAGGATCGTGAGCGCTATATTGGGGACTACAACCAAATTCTGCTTTCCATTCGCCGCATCAACTATACCCTCAGCGACACCCTCAGCCAGAGCAACAATGCGGCGGATCACGTCTCCTCCGGGTCGGAACAGGTTGCCAGCGGAGCACAGGCGCTTGCCCAGGGGGCCACTGAACAGGCCTCTGCGGTTGAGGAGCTGGCTGCCACTACCTCGGATATTCTGAACCATGTTCAAAAGAGCGCGGAGCACGCCCGTGATGCCAGTGATAAGGCCGCCATGGTCAGCCAGGAGATTGCAGAGAGCAATCAGAAAATGCAGGAAACGCTGTCCGCCATGCAGGACATTCAAAGCAGCTCCAACGAGATTGGAAAGATCATCAAGACCATTGAGGATATTGCGTTCCAGACGAATATTCTCGCATTGAACGCAGCAGTGGAGGCCGCGCGAGCCGGGGCCGCCGGAAAGGGATTTGCTGTTGTGGCTGAGGAGGTGCGCAGCCTTGCGCAGAAGTCCTCCGACGCCTCAAAGAATACCGCCGCCCTGATTCAGCGTTCCCTGTCCGCCATTCAGAGGGGTACCTCCAGTATGAATGAGACCGCCTCCTATCTGGAAAATGTGGTGGGCCGTGCCCAGGACATCACGGCTACGATCCACCAGATTTCTGACGCCTCTGAACAGCAGGCGGACGCCCTTGAGCAGATCAACGTGGGCGTGGAGCAAATCTCCAGCGTTGTGCAGACCAACTCCGCCTCTGCGGAAGAGAGCGCCGCTGCCAGTCAGGAGCTTTCCGACCAGTCTCAGATTCTTAAATCACTGACCTCCCATTTCCAGCTTCGAGATTCCTTGGAGACCGACTCTTCGCCAGCCCCAGAGTCAAAATAACGCCAGCCCCAGGAGGGCGGGCCCATTTGGGCCCGCCCTCCTTATTACACCCATACCTGCAAACTGAGAAAAAGATTTCCTGTATTCCTCCAATTTGTTCTTATCTTTTTTTTATCTGTGACGATAGAACTAATAGATTTTCCAGTCTTTGTTTCATTCGTTCCCGTTCAGCTATCTTGAGGAGGCCATCTCATGTTCTCTGAATATTCCATCCACCGGGTATCTGTTCCAGGGCAGGCCGTTCCCCAGGCCGGTGCAGCCCACAGCACCTCCCGCCCCCAAGCAGAGCGCCAGGTCTACGACCAGTTCCAGCTCAGTATACAGCCAAGCGGGAGGAAACGCGCATGAAAGAGCTTGTCGGGCGTATTTCACAGGAAATCCGAATCCGGCCTACCTGCCGAGAAATTGAGTCCCTGCAAGCCCAAATCCGGGAGGGGCGTTACCAGCCCGACCCCCAGGAAATTGCAGCCCGCATGCTGCTCCAGAAGGAGGCGGACTGAGGTGGAATACAGCGATTACCTGGCGCTGCTTTCTGAGTTGTGTCAGCTCTTTGACCAGATCAGCCATGTGGAGCAGCAAAAGATTGACGCGGTGCAGGGGCACGCTCTGGACGAGTTGAACGAAGCCATGAAGCGGGAGCAGGCCCTCACGCTTGCCCTGCGGGCTGCGAGCAGAAACGGGAGACCCTTTTGACCGGACTCGGCCTGACCGGCATTTCCCTGCGTGACATGCCCTCCCACTGCCCGCCGGAATACCGGGCGGAGACCAGCCGCATGGTGGAGCAGGTACTGAAGGGCTACGCCGTCCTTCAGGCCGCACAGGGCTCCGCCCGTACTTTGACCGAGCTGGAGCTCCGCCGGGTGGATGGAGAATTGGCCCGGCGGGGGGTGGAGCCGGATGCAGAACCTCACTACCAGGCCTCCCCGGCCCGCCCCACCGGCATGAAAACGGACTTCAGAGCATAGGAGGATAACCGCCATGAGCAGTACATTCGGCTCTCTTACTACAGTAAAGCTGGTATCTACGCCGCCCAGAAGGGCTTGGACGTGACCGGCAACAACATCACCAACATCAATACCAACGGCTACACCCGCCAGCGCCTGGACCAGGTCAGTCTGATCTCCAGCGGTTCAGACCGCTACCACTCCCAGTACAACGTGCGGGTGGGGCAGGGCGTACTGGTAAACGGCGTCTCCCAGCTCCGGGACCCGGGACTGGACATCTCCTACCGGAAGTCCCAGGCCGATGTGGGCTCGGCGGACGCATGGCTCGCCGGCCTGGAGAAGCTGGCCGGAATCCTGGACGAGGTGGGCAAGGGCGACGGTGAGCAGGATGACGGCCTGATCCTCAACCAACTCAACGATCTGCGCGACCTGATCAACAAGGCCAACACCAACGGCATTGAGGGCTATGACTCTCTGATCCGCCAGTCCGCCGACACCCTGTGCGACCTGTTCAACAGCGCCGCCAAGGATCTGGCCGAGCTGAAAACCACCTTTGAGGGCTACCTCAAGCAGGATGTGGATGAGATCAACAGCATCCTCTCCCAGATTCAGGAGCTGAACGTGGCCATCCGCAATTCCGATATCCGTGGAGACGAGGGCCTGGAGCTGCGGGACCAGCGCAACCTGCTGCTGGATACCCTGAGTCAGCACATGAAAATTGACGTCACCTATTCCATGGAGGATGTGGGCGGCGGTCTCATGGTGGAGAAGCTCACTGTCAAGCTGGCCACCGGGGATAAGAACAAACTCATTGATGGAGAATTTGCCACCAAGGTTTCCACTGGGGACGAGCAGGACGGGTATACAGTTCGGCTGGACCTTGAAAGACATGGATGGCGTAAAACAAAACCCCAATGCCGGCGCTTTTGACACACTCAAGGATACCGACCTGTATGGTTCCCTCCAGTCCCTGCGGGAAATGCTGACAGAGAAGGGCGAATACTCCACCCAAGCCGAGATCAACAACGATAAGGACGCCACCGTTAAGCGGGGTATCCCCTACTACCAGATGGCTCTGGACAGCCTGGCAAATGAGTTTGCCGAGCAGATGAACGCGCTGAACCAGGCCCAGGGTCACTGGGGCCGGGGATCTCTTTATGAACCGGGATAATCCAGGTGATAAGATCACCGCCGGTAACATTGCCATCTCAAAGGACTGGGCGGAGGGCAAGGTGCACATGCTCCTCCACCGACCCCAACGCCCCCTCCGACGACCGCTCCAACCTGGCCAGATTCCTCGAGGTATTCTCCAAAGAGCACCGGATTGATCCGAGTGATATTCGCCAGGGTGCCGTGGGCTCCTCCGTTTCCATGTCGTTCGAGGATTGGCTGCTCCGCACCCAGTCCACCCTGGCAGAGGATCAGATGGGTACTACTGCCAAGCTGAACAACTATCTCACCGTAAATAACACCGTCTACACCGACCGGGACAGCGTATCCGGTGTGGATCTGAATGACGAGGCCACGAATCTGATGGTCTATCAGAAGGCGTATACCGCCGCCTGCCGGCTGATGACAGTATTGGAAGAGGCTCTGGATTCCCTGATCAACGGCATGGTTGTCTAAGGTCTGGAACGGGAACAATAAGAGGTATTGATTATGATTCGTATTACAACTAACAGCTCCCTGCGGATGTACCGCTCCAATCTCATGAAGTCCACCAACTCCCTGAACTCCGCCATGACCAAGCTGATGACCCAGCGGCAGTTCAGCTCCTATGCGTCGAATCCCGCCGCGGCCACCCGGGCCTTCAAAATTCACAGTTCCCTCAACGCCACCAATGCGCAGTATTCCAACAACGACACCGTCCTGCATAAGTACGAGACGGCGTAGAGCACTCTGGAGAGCGTGCTGGACGGTTATGACGGTCTGGTACAGGACACCGGCCGCGTCCCCGCCCTCAGCGGCCTGAATGATACCAACCTCAGCACCCTGAATACCCAGGGGCAGATCATACGAGAGGGCGCCGAGGCCATTATTCAGGCCATGAACGGCAAATACGGCAATAATTTTGTGTTCGCCGGGGCGGACTCCTGAACGCCCCTTTGCTATCAACGATAAGGGCTTTGTCACCTACCGCGGCGTCGAGATCGACAATCCGGATACCCTGGATGATATTTACTTGGACGATAAGGGACAGCCAATTAAGGACGCAAACGGTAAGGACATGACCAACAAAGAAGTCTTGGATATGTGGAATGAGGAACACCAGTACGTGGATATCGGACTGGGCTTTAAGCTGGACGGGAACGGCGAGGTGATCCCTCCACAGCCTTTGACTCCGCCATCTCCGGTATCGGTATCATGGGCTACGGCGTGGACGCGGACGGCGATCCCAAGAACCTTGCCTCTATCATGCTCCGGCTGGCCGATATTTTTGAGGGCTATGACCATGAGACTCAGACATGGAATGTTGGAAGCCGCTCCGAAGCGGAGGAGTTGCTCAAGAAGCTGGATGCCTCCCGCGAAGCCATGGGGGAGAAGTGGACCACCCTGGATACTGAGGCCAATTTCCTGGACAAAAACGGAACCCAGTTGGAAAACACCTACGATGCCCTCAATGTGGGCGCAGCAACCTGGAGGACATCGACCCGGCGGACGCCATTCTGGAGCTTGTATGGGCCCAAACCTGTTACAATGCCGCCCTTCAAGTGGGCACCAATGTGATTCCTCAGTCCCTGATGGACTATATGAAGTGATTTCTATCCTTTGTACGGAAAGGAGCACGTCCCAATGCGTCCCTTGATTGAAATTCAGACTATCCCAATTGAAATCCAGATGAAAACGACCAATGCCCATCTGGAGTATGCCCGGGGCACCGCCCAGATGGAGGTCTCCCGCGACCGACGCGGGCTCCAGATCCGCAGCCAGCCCATTCGGGTCAACATTGATACTTTTGAGGCGCGCAGTTCTATCGTCCCCACCACCGCCCAGAGCATCCAGCAAGGGGCAGCCCAGGGACAGCGTGCGGCATACGAGGCTACCGCCGTCCTGGCGCAGGAGGGCCGCATGATGATGGAGGCCAAAATTGACCAGGATGTGATCCCCCAGTTGGCACAGCAAAAAACCGTGGACCAGCCCGCTCAGCTTGGCATCCAGTTTCTCCCGGAGGTGGGCCCCGATATCTCCTGGACCGGCGGGGAAATGAGCATCCGCTATGAGATGGATAAGCTCAACTTCGACTGGCGCATGAACCAGATGCAGTTCACCTTTGTCCCCGGCGACATTGAGTTCAAAGTGACACAGCAGCCGGATGTGGTCATCAAATACATCGGCGGCCCGCTCTATGTCCCCCCTTCCGCCGACCCCAACTATGAGCCGCTGGATACAAAGGCCTGAACGGAGGCAGCCCCTTGAAGTTTGAAACGAAATACTTTGGTACCGTGGAGGTCCCTCCGGACGAGGTGATCACCTTTCCCAACGGCCTGTTTGGGTTTGAGGAGGAGCGCTCCTTTCTGCTGCTCCCCTTCGCCGGCAGTGACGGGAATATGCTCTGCTTGCAGAGTGCCGCCACCCTCCCTGGCCTTTATCGCCATGAATCCTTTTCTCTGCATCCCAGCTATCAGCCGTTGCTCTCTTCTGAGGAATTGCGTGAGATGGAGGTCAAGGACAGCCATGCCCTGTGCTATTATGTTCTCTGCGTTGTCCGGGAGCCTGTGCAGGAGAGCACTCTGAACTTCAAATGCCCTGTTGTAGTCAATCCGGACAGCCGCCGGGCCATTCAGGTCATCCTGGAATCGGATGCCTACCACATGCGGCATCGTCTGGCGGAGTTCCAGGGGAAAGGCGGGCACCCTATGCTGATTCTAGGCCGAAAAGCGGGTGAATCTTTGACGATTGGCGGGGATATCAGTATCACGGTTCTCTCTGTGGACTCCGGCGGAAATGTGAGCCTGGGTATTCAGGCCCCAAAGAGATGCTGATCCTCCGCAGCGAGCTGCAGCAGGCCGTCTCCTCCAACCAGGAGGCCGCCCAGAGCCCCTCTACCCCACAGCTCCTCGCGTCTCTGGAGTCTGCGTTCCGCAGGGCGGAGGCTGTAACCCCGCCGTCGGGTCCGCACAGATGATTTTGAAGGATTGGAGACAGGTTGAATGAACATGATGGATGGAATCGCTGCCACAGCCAGCAGCCTTGCGTCTGCACAGCTCCAGCAGAGCTATACGCTTGCCGTTTCGAAAAGGCAATGGAGTCCCAGGAGCTGGCAGTACAGGAGTTGCTGCAAATGCTCCTCCAGCTCTGGCTATCAGTTTGATGTCTACGCCTGAGCAAAGCAGGCATGGATACTCTGCGCAGAGTATCCATGCCTGCTTTTACTATAAATGCCTCTGATCCGCGGTGCTGCCCAGAGCCGGTATGCACGGCCGGAATGACCCACATACGCACACCGTTTTACGTGATATGGTTCCGTGTTTTCGGTTAATTCCGTTCGTATAATGAAATCCACGTTAAAAGCTATTTTTACTCGGATTTTATCTTTGCAACAAATCCAATCCTGATACTACCCAGGGCCCAAACATGGAAGCAATGACAACCTCGTCAGGGACCGCCGCAGTCTGACAAAACCGGGTTATGTGTCAAACATAACCCGGTTTTCTGTCTTTCGGGGCCAATTGATCCATTACACTGATACGATATCTGCAAGTTTGGTCAGGAACTCTTCCCGATGGAACGGCTTGTAGAGGAAACCCTTTGCACCCAGAGCATTGGACTGTGCAACCATTTCATCGTAGGCCAATGAGGATACAAACAGGATTTTAGCGGCCGGCCATTTTTCCAATAACCTGCGAGCAGTCTCCAACCCATCCATCCCCGGCATAACGATGTCCATTGTGACGACATCCGGCTGAATATCAGGGTAGGTCTTGAGCGCCTCCTCCCGCTTCTGCAAAATTGAGCGATTTCCCACCCACTGTTTTCCAGCATCTTACTCATACTGGCATACACCACACGGGAGTCATCTACAATCATCAGCTTCTTACTCATAGTTCTTTCTCCTCTCCTTCGTGTTTGGCACTGATTGCAGTCATAGGCAGAGGTGCGTATCCGAGCTCCAGCCAACCATACGGACAGCAGAATTGGGTACATGTTTGGAAGGGAACAGCCTCTGAACGAACCTTATGTCCAAAAATAGGGCAACAAAATTTTGCGGTCACCCCTGTTACGCGAAAGATTTCAGCCACAATATGGCCGCAGAGCACATTGAAGTATTCCACTGCATAATCAGCAACATCCTCCAGGGTAGGCGACTCTTCCATCATATTTTTTGCCAAGTTGAAAAAAAAGAGGTAATTGCTAGTCAATGTAATCCGGGAGTGGTAACCGCCGTACAATGTAGTCTGAACTTGACAGCCTCCCGTTTCCGCAGGAGGGTTCTCATCCAGGACTGGCCGCAGTTCCAACTGTCCGACATGTCGGGTCACCTCGCATGCAACCCGCTCCATGATGCGGGAAAGCTCAGAAGCAAACGGGACTCTCTCCGCCATATTGTATATTCACCTTTTGCTTGGAAAACAACTACCGCAGTCACTGATAATATAAAATCAGCGCAGTTGAATTCCTTTTTTTGAGAGATGCACATTGCATTGTGTTTCCAGGTCGGAAACGGTAATGGTATCTGAGCCAATGCTGATTTTCGCCTTCGGATAAACCACTTGGCAGCATAGCCGACACTGGCTTAGGTCAAATCGTTCCTCACGCAGCAGCTTAAGCCGCCTGCGCATAGCGTCCAGTTTCAGGCCGGTTGTGGCGTAACGCAGTCTGAAATTAGAAATCTTTGCGCTGATTTCTTTTGAGGGCTCCTGCTGCTCCAGATATTCCAAACTTCGCTCTAATTCCTTGTGTTCCTTCTTCATCTGCTCCAAGGATCGCTCCAAATCCGTTGCTTCTATAAGCGCAAAAGAGCGCTGTCCAAGTGCAATCTCAGTCAATACCCCCGAGCGGGCCCCAATCACATTTACGTCAACTCGGTCAACCGCTGTTAGCAGGCCCCCAATAACGGTACCGCGCCCACTTACAATGCGGATAGCGCCATCGCTGTAAAGCTGTGCATTTATGGCACAATCCGCCAAGATTGCAGTACCTGCATATACGACGCAGTTTTCCAGATAAGCTGCTCTTACAGTTCGACCGCTTTTAATCATTGCGGAGTTATCGCCCAGTACCCCTTGGTAATGATTATATCACCGCCAGCCTCCACAATGGCCCCCTCGACAGCTCCGTCAACTGTTACGGTTCCGGTGGTATGGACGGAAAAACCAGCGCAAATATCTCCACGAATGATAATATCTCCAACGAAATCCAAATTTCCCGTGCTGTAATCCACATTTTTCTCCACCACTAGGGTAGGACGAATGCGAAAGACACCCTGTTCAAAATGAGATTTCCGCTGGTCAGCGCTACCAGATGCTGCCCATCCTCACTGACGCCCGTGTTTTGCCCTTGTGGAACATGCGGCGTCTGCCCAGCACGGCTTTGGATGACATTTCCCGCGATATCCACTCCGCTTGTTCCGGGAGAAGGAGGAATGATGTCACAGATCACATCGCCTTCATGGATAATGTTTGTATAACTGCTGGAACGATAGTCCACCAGTCCCTGCGCTCCCTCTTGAGGCGCAGTCTGCGGCGGCTCCCGAGGTACTAGTTCCACAATCCGCCCGTCATCTCCGGGGATGGGAGCAAGTCCATAGGCGACTACACTCAACTGAAAGTACTCCGGACTATCCGCAAGCTGCTGCAGCCGCTCGTGATCTATCCCGAATAAGACGCCTGCTTCGCAAACAGAATGCTCAAGGCGATCCAAGGAGGCTGGTTTGCCGCCGCCGGTCGGCGGAAAGAGAAACAGCCATGCCACCATTTTGTTTTCTGATAGAAACACACATGGCAGAGCATCCATCGTGGTCTGGGCATCCGCCCGCGCTCCCAAAACGCTGCTTTGCCAAGTTCATCAATTTCAGCTTAATCTGGGTAAGCGCCGTTTTGCTTTCCTCATCGTTCAGAAGCTGCCTGCCGTTCCGGCCATCCTCCAGTGGCAGGTTCAGAACATAGTCAAATGCATTCACTCCAACTTGAATGTCGTTCCACTCACTCCACAGCGCATAGAGCAAACTGTTGGTCGGTGTATTTACACTGTGACCCGCCTTTTTCTGGGGAGCAGCTGGGGCTTGCTCCGTGGAGGGGGCAGACAGGTGCCCCGTGGGCAACACTGCTTCCTGTAACACATCCTGCGCATCCTGCGCCTGCTCCCCTCCGCCGCCATACAGCCGCATAACCAGCCGGTGCAGGAAGCTGCCTCCATCGCCGTGACCGTTCCCCTCGACGGGCACCCTCTGGCAGTCCATATCTTTCAACATCTTTCAACTCCTTTCCGTAAAATTGTATATCCTTATAGAATTTATCGGCTCTACACCTAGAATGTTAATACTTTCCTTAACACATCTTATAAGAAATATTCAGCCCCTATCTGATGCCAGGCCGGGCTGGGCCGCGCCGTGGCGCGGTGCATCCATCACAGCCTTACAGGCGTAAATAACCTGCGTAGTCACATCGCCGTCATAGCGCGCCTGATTTAGGCTAAGCATCGGTTTTATGTTCGGCGGGCAGAACCACATATTTGGCCGGCAGCCGGGTGAGGGCCAGCGCCTTCACATCCGCCACACCGCGGGGACAGGGGCACAGGCCAAACATTTTGACATAGCGCTCCGCCTTCTCCTCCACCAGTCCGAGCATAACATTCACCCACTCCGCCCCGTCCGGAAGTCCCTGCTCCACCGGCTTCTGCTCCTGCATGGGACTGGCCTTGGGAGGCATTGGGGCGGAGGGGGCAGGCTCTGCCGGATCATCGGTCCGTTCCGGTTCCTCCGGCGGCTCTGCGGCGGGCTGGGCCGCATGTTCCTCCCCTGCTTCTTCCGCCCGTTCCAATGCCCTCTCCTGGGCCTGCTCTTCCTCCAGCTCCTTTTCCAGCGCGCTCCGAATGGTTTCCGACAGTGCCTCGCTATTGGTGCGGGCCACCTCCACAATCGGCGGCAGGATGGGACGCTCCCGGGGCGGCTGGGGAGGCGTGGGCCCGGCCTGCGGCTCCTCCGTCCGCTCTGTGCCCGCCGCCGGTGCCGTTCCGCTCTCCCCGACAGCAGGTTGAGCACATGGGCGGTCTTGCTGCTCCGGCTCCCCTTTTTCCCGGCCATCACCGCACCTCCCCATCTGTCCGGCGTCCGCCGCGCGGTATAAAGCCGCCCGCGATCTCCTCGCACAGCGCCTCAAAGTCCAGAGACGGCTTGGAGCGCGGCGCATAGTCCAGAACACTGACCCCGTGGGCAGGGGACTCCGCCACAGAAACGCTGCCGCGGATTTTGCTCTGGAATACTCTGGTATCCAGTTGTGCGGCAATCTGCTCCGCCATTTCCAGCACCTCCCGGTTCAGAGTGAGCCGGGCGCTGAACTTGTTCAGCAGGATACCCAATACCCGCAGCCGGGAATTGTAATAACTGCGGACGCTCTCGATCGTCTCCTTGATCTGGGAAACCCCCAGCAGGCTCAGGATCTCCGGAGACATGGGGATAATCAAGCTGTCCGTAGCTACATATGCATTTACCGTCAGCAGACTGAGGGCCGGCGGTGTATCAATGATGATATAGTCGTACTGATCTTCTACCTTGACAGGGCGGTTTTGAGCAGGAATTCCCGTCCCGGCCGGTTAAACTCCAGCTCCGCGCCGGACAGCAGAATGTTGGACGGAAGGATGTCGCAGGTATCTGTCCGTACAATGGCCTGCTCCGGCTCCGCCTGCCCCCGGAATACGTCATAAATGGTGGTGCAATGCTCAATATCCAGCCCCAGACTGAACCCCAGGCTCCCCTGCGGGTCCATATCCACACCTAATACGGCGGCGCCGCGGCGGTGCAGGCCGGTCAACAGCGCGGCAGCGGTCGTCGTCTTTCCGACGCCGCCCTTCTGGTTCGTAATCGCAATCACGGTGGTCGCCATGTCCCCTGTACCCTTTCACCCATCTCCGGCCGGAGCAGAGCAGGTTTTCGCACCTTTTCGTCAGAAAAATCGAAATCCTCTCTTAATTTTCCCTTTGGCCGGACGATAACATAATACAGAGTATTGGGGCCTATCAACACACCCATTTTACTCAGAAAGCCAATGGTTGTCAATCAAGCTTCATATTTTCATGTTGCACGTTGAAAGGAGGGCAGCATGGCATCTATCTCCAGCCTTATGAGCAGTGGTTCCTCTTCCAGCATCTATGGGAGCCGAAACAGCAACATCATTTCCGGCCTGGCCAGCGGAATGGACACCGAGGCCATGATCGAGGGCATGGTACAGGGTACCAGCAGAAAATTACACAGTTGGGGCAGGACCGTACCATGCTCCAGTGGCAGCAGTCCGCCTATCAGAGCATCTCCGACAAGCTGGTGGAGTTTTCCCGCAAGTATATGTCCTACAACTCCCCCGCCACCAACCTGTTCAGCGCCAGCTTCTTCAACAACGCGATCCTCACCTCCGCCAACGGGACCTATGCCGATCTGGTGAGCGCCACCGGCAAGAGCAGCAGCACCATTGTGCTCAACGCCGTGGCACAACTGGCCGAGGCCGCCCGGTATACCCATGACGCCTCCGGGCTGGACACGTCCCTTGGAAAGGGCGAGCCGGTCAAGCTGGGCGAAAAACAGCCGCTGAGCACCATGAGCGGCTCCCTTACTTTGGAGTATGGCAACAAGAAGGTCACGCTGGACTTCGGAGAGTTGGAGTTGTTCAACAAGGCCGACGGCACTCTGGACACTGCCAAATTCCAAACGGCCCTCCAGGACAAGCTGAAGGAGCAGAAGATTACCACCAGCAGCGGCGACCAGGTGAGCGCCGATACCCTCATTGATGTCAAGGTGGACAGCAACGGCACCGTTACCCTCAGCGACAAGAAAGGTGCTGGCAACAACGTCCACTTCAGCGGTGCCACCGGAGATCTTAAAAATCTGGTCACTTCTGCCGATGCCGAGGGCACCTCCAGCTTTACTCTGAGCACTACCGAGAAGGTGGTGAAGGAAGACGCCACCAAAGCGGAATACTCTCTGGTAAGAGCTTTACCGTCACCCTCAACGGCCAGACCAAGACCTTTACTTTGGGCGAGATTGATCCCTCAAAGGGCAATCTCCATGAGCAGGTCAAGCAGAACCTCCAGGAAGGTCTGGACAAGGCCTTCGGTAAGGGCAAGATAACGGTCGATATGGATACTACTGGCCCCGGAGAGCGCTCCTTCTCCTTCAGCGTCAGCAATGGAGACACTTTCCGCATCACCTCCCCTGTCGGCGAGGTGCTCGGCCTGGGTGAGAATGGTGTGACCTCCTATGTGGACACTGGCAAAACCTTGGGCGATCTGCTGGGGCGGACGAGCGACGGTGCGGGCTTGAATGGCCTGACCGGCGGCGAGTTGGCCAAAGCCATTGGTGATGTGACTGAGATAAAGGACAAGGACGGCAAGGTGACCTCCCGTGTGGATTCCGAAGGCAATACCGTAGACGAGCAGGGTTACCGTCTGGACAAGGACGGCAAGCGCTTTCAGGAGTACGAGCTCACCGTTAACGGCGTTTCCATTGGCAAATACAACAAGGACACCGCCCTGGAGACTGTGCTCAATGATATCAACAGCAACACCGAGGCCGGAGTCAGCGTCAGCTTTTCCAAGACCACCAACCAGTTTGTCTTTACCGCCAAGGAAACCGGCGCAGGCGGACGGGTTGAGATTGGCGGAGAGTTGGGTGAACGGCTGTTCGGTAAAGTCAATGTAACTGATAAGGATCACTACACTGCTGGGCAGGACGCAAAATTCACCGCCACCATCAACGGCCAGAAGATGGAGTTCTCCCGCAGCTCCAACACCTTTGATTTGGATGGCATGTCCATCACCTTAAACGGCACATTTGAGGTGAAAGATGGAGAAACCCCGGTCACCTTCTCCAGTAAGACCGACACGGACAAGATCATTGACGTGGTCAAGACTATGGTGGAGGACTACAACGCCATTGTGTCCGAGGTCAAAAAGGCCTATTCCGACATGCCTCTGGAGAAGTCAGACGGCTCCCGGTACAAGCCACTGACTGACGAGGATAAGGCGGACATGACCGAGAGCGAGATCAAGGCCTACGAGGAGAAAGCAAAAACCGGCATCCTGTTTATGGACCGGGACCTCTCCTCCCTGTACAGCGCCCTGCGCTCCGCAGTGGCCCCCGGTGGCTCCGACGGCTCCTTCCTCCGCTCCATCGGCATCAAAACCAGCTATGAGGAGGGCCTGACCACCCTTTCGCTGGATGAAAACGCGCTCCGCGAGGCCCTGGAACAAAACCCGGACCAGGTCAAGGATGCGTTTACCAAGAGCAAGGAAAACGGCGCCGCCAGCGACGGCCTGATGGCCTCCATCCAGAAGGTGACGGACCGCTATGCGGCCACTACCGGCGCAACAAAGGGCATTCTCATTGAAAAGGCCGGCTCCAAATACTCCCCCTCTGCCGCTCTGAATAACACTCTTTTGGAGCAGATGAAGGACATCGACAAGCAGGTGGATAAGTGGCAGGCCAAAATGTCGGACAAGGTGGACTATTACACCAACAAATTCACCCAGTTGGAAATGCTGATTGCGCAGATGAACTCCCAGAGTTCCAGTCTCGCGGAATGATGGGCGGCTATTAACGCCGCCGCCGTTCCGGAAAGGAACATGATACATATGGATATGCGGGGTTACCAGCGTTACCGTGAGGACTCCTTAAATACCATGACCCAGGGTGAGCTGCTTTTGCTGCTCTACGACGAACTGATCAAGCGGCTGACCCAGGCGGAATTGAGCCTGGGTCAGGAGAATTACGAGGTATTCGAGGGAGCGGTCGGCCGCAGTGTCGATATCATCCATTATCTGGACGACACCCTTGACCGCCAGTTCCCCATCAGCGCCAATTTGAGCCGGCTGTACGAGTACTTTTGCTATGAGCTCAGCCGGGTCGTCTCGGGGCGCAACGCCAAGGAGCTGGCCCGTGTGAAGGAAATGGCCTCAGAGCTGCGGGACAGCTTCCGGCAGGCGGAAAAAAGCGCCGCCACTTCTCCGCAGGAGGGCGTATAAATGCTGACGGAACAACAGCTCACTTCGGTGTTGGCCACGGAGCGCCGCATCTATGCGGCGCTCTCCGAGGTGCTTGAGCTGACGGGAGAGCCTCCGCCTCCATACAGCGGGGGGATTCTGTCTCCGTTCAGCTCTTTCTCCAGCTCCGGCAGGAGCCGATCAACCAATTGCGGGAATACCAGACCAACCTGGCGCAGCAGTGCCGCATCCTTCCGGCGGAAGACCGGAAGGAGCTGGAGGGGCTCTTGTCCGGGCAGGCCCCGGCGGCCAGTCCCGCTGCCCACCCTCCAGGAGCAGCTTCAGCGCAACCGCGCCCTCTGACCAGGGTTGTCCAGGCCGACCGGCCGCCAGCGGCCGCCTGTGCGGAAAGGATTCCTTTTACGATTCCTAGCCCCGACCGTTTTTTACTGGTGCATGGAGATCCGCCACAGCGGCGCGCCCGAGCTGCGGCTGGATGAGAGCTCATCCAAAATGAGCTGCGGCTCCCAGGCGGCCAGACTCCGCTCCCTGCTGTTCGGGTCTGCTACCAGTACACGGCCTTCCAGGGTCACGCCCCGCAGGATAATAAAGTGTCCCCGCTCGGTGAAATGGCCACGGGTCATCAGCGCAACAAAAGGTGTCCGGATGCCAGTTGCTGCACCAGAGCATCGGCGGAGTCCGCCTCATAGGCCTCTGCTTTCAGTCCGATGGCGGACGCAGTTCCCTCCACAATGGACAGATAGGAACCGCTGCCAGGGGCGCAGTACCCCTGCTGATAGGCCCAGTCGGCCATGGCCCCGGGGTCGGTTTCTTCCCCAGTCAGGCTGGAGGCCAGCATGGCCATCGCCGTCGGCCCGCAGCCGTAGCCGCGGATCGGATCATTACCGAAGGTCTGGCTGGCCCAGGGTTCCTCTCCCTGGTTGTAGTAAACCAGATCCACGACTCCGCCGGTCAGATACTCCCGCCCGTCCCGGGTGACAAACTCCGTGACCTTGCTCTCCTCCGCCGGAGGGACCTCTTCAATGGCGGGCGGGCCGGCCAGTTGATTCACCATTTCATCTTCCCCCGGTCGGGAAAGCAGCTCCTGCAAATTGCTGTGTAGTGCCTCCCCGAAGTCCGAGACACGCTGCATCAATCCTGCCACGGGGGCCGTGAGCCGCTGGAACAGCTCCGGCGCAGCAAAGCGGCAAACCAGCAGCTCCACCCCACCAATACAGAGGAGGGCCAACAAAACAAGAAGTATTATATTTCGCCTTTTATGCGGTCTGTTTTTCGTACCGGACATAAGAGTACCTCAAAATTTTTATTATATAATATTTTCTTTATTATAGCAATTTTTTCTTTTATTGTATACAGGCAAAAGGAGTCCACATGCCGCAAATTCGGTTAGAGCGGGTCAGCAAGTATTACCCGCAGGATAAAAGCAAATGGCCGCTGTGCAGGAAATCAATCTGACGGTCGAGCAGGGTGAATTCCTCTTTCTCACAGGCAGCAGCGGCGCGGGAAAAAGTACGCTGCTCCAGCTCATATCCGGGGATCTTCGCCCTACCTCCGGGGCCGTCTTTCTGGATGATATCAACCTGACGCGGCTTTCCAGGCTTCGCCGCGACCGCCTGCGCCTGGTTTTCGGCCGCGTACCTCAGCTCTCACAGCTCATGCGGAAACGGACCATCTCCGAAAATTTATCCGCAGTCGCCATGCTGACGCAGAGCCGGAAGCTCCCGCCTATACAAACCCGGATTCAGAAGACTTTGGCTATGGTCGGCCTGCCTGATGTGGGAGCGCGTTACCCAGTGGAGCTATCCTATGGGGAGTGCCGCCGGGTGGAACTGGCCCGCGCGATTATCAACAGCCCGTCCATTTTGGTTCTGGATGAGCTGACCGCGAACCTGGACGAGGACACGATCTGGGATATTCTGCATTTGCTCTGTGAGATAAACCGCCATGGTACTACCATTATCATGGCAACCCATGCAAAGGAGTTTGTGAATCTGCTTCGGAAACGGGTCATTACACTGGTGGATGGCCAGATCTGGGGCGATGTACAAAAGGGCGGTATGGAGATATTGTATAGCCTGCCGCTTAATACTTTTAGGAGAGGTGTATTCAGAAATGCGCAACTCGGTAGTAAAAATCTTAAAATCCGGACACGGTTGTTGGCTGTGTTCTTGGCAGTCATCCTATTGTCTCTTTCGTTGACCATTCTGGCCATCAATCAAACCAACAGTGTGAGGAAAAATTATGAGTCCGTTCTTAATGGCCCGATCGCCATCACGGACGCGGTCCAAAGCAGCAATAAGGAGGTCAATTCCATTGCCCGCCAGCTTCGGGACACGGCTCTGTTCGGGTACGACGCCAGTGCCTTCTCTGAAATAGAAGCATCCGCCAATTCTATTGAAACCTCTCTTTCAACCATTCAGTCCTTCTATACAGATTCCGACAGCTATGCGCAAAATTACATCCAGGCCATCCGGAGTTGGATGGCTGTATTCAGTGATATCCATGACGCGATAAAGCAAAATGATTTGGATGAGGCCCGCAAGCTGATTCAGGAGCAGTGTACACCGAAGCTGAACGCAGCTGTAAACGCAGGAAACATCCTGACGCAACAGGTACAGCACGATGAAAACACACTGATCTCGACTGTGGAGGGCGAAGTTGCCCGCAGCCAAATCTTCCTCATCGCCATGGCAATCCTGGTTCTGGTCATCGGCATTTTGCTTATTCTAAGTGCCATTCGGAATATTACCCGTCCCCTCCAGGAGGCGGAGCAGGCTGTTGTCGCTTTCAGCCAGGGCGATCTCTCGGTGGAGCTGACCTATGAGGCATCCAATGAGATCGGAACCATCTGTTATGCGGTCCGCACCTCCCAGGATATTCTTGGAAGAGTCATTGAAGATATTGTTCAGATCACCAAAGGACTTGCCGACGGCGATCTGACGGTGGAAAGCCATGAGGAATACCCCGGCCAGCTCATGCCCGTCAAGACAAATATTGAGTATCTCCTCCAGAACCTGAACGCCACCATGTCGGAGATTCTCAACGCCTCCGATCAGGTATCCGCCGGGGCGGAGCAGGTGTCCGTCGGTTCCCAGTCCCTGGCCCAGGGCGCTACGGAGCAGGCCAGCGCCGTCCAGGAGCTCTCCGCCACCATCAATGAGATTGATACCTCCGCTCAGAACAGCGCTGAGACGGCCAAAACCGCGAAGGAAAAATCTGACCTGGCTGCCGGCCAAGTTCAGGTCTGTAACGACCGCATGCAGGAGCTCAGCCAGGCAATGGACGACATCTATTCCGGCCAGAAGGATATTGGGCAGATCATCGACACCATCGAAAACATTGCCTTCCAGACCAATATCCTGGCGCTGAACGCGGCGGTAGAGGCCGCACGCGCGGGCAGTGCAGGCAAGGGCTTCGCGGTGGTTGCCGACGAGGTGCGCAGTCTTGCCTCCAAATCGGACCAGGCAGCCAAGCAGTCCAAGGCCATTATCGAAACCTCCCTGTCCCATGTGGAGCGCGGCAAGTCCCTGGCGGAGGAGGTAAGCTCCAGCATGCAGCAAACCGTTGCCTCCGCCTCCGAGGCGATTTCCTACATGGAAAAGGTTGCCGACAACGCAATTTCGGAGTCTCAGTCCATTGAGCAGCTGACCACCGGTGTGGATCAGATCTCCGCCGTGGTTCAGACCAACTCGGCGACCAGCGAGGAGTCCGCCGCAGCCAGCGAGGAGCTGTCCTCCCAGGCAGTCATGATGAAGCAGCTCATTCAAAATTCAAGCTGAAGTCAGAGGCTGACTCCGCCTCTGCCCCCCTTTCTCCCGCCGCGGACAGCCAGGCCTCCCTCTCAGCCGCAGGCACCGCCGCCAACCCGTTCAGCAAATACTGATTGATCAGAAGTGCAGGAGGCCACCTCAGCCCATACTGAGGCGGCTTCCCGCCTTTTCCCCAAACATATATCTTGCGAAGGGAGATGCCGTCCAGAATGCCGATTCACTCCGATCCGACTAAAATGGAAGAAGGAGAGCTCATCTATGCGCTTGATATAGGTACACGCAGCGTCATCGGGATGCTGGGAGCCCTGGAGCAGGGACGGATACGCATACTAGCCCTGGAAAAGCAGCCGCACGCCAGACGTGCCATGCTGGACGGTCAGATCGAGGATATTGACCAGGTTGCCGGCGCTGTCTCCCTTGTGACACACCGCCTGGAAGAAGCCTCCGGCCGAAGGCTTACCCGCGCCTGCGTGGCAGCCGCGGGCCGGGCTCTGCGTACCGAGTTGGGCCGCAGCACCTTGGAGCTTTCGGTCCCTGAGGCCTTGGGCCATGAGCGTATCCACCAGCTCGAAGCCACCGCCGTGGCAAATGCGGAACAAGCGCTGTCCACCGACGGCCCGGAGGAACAGCGGTTCTTCCTGGTGGGCTACACTCCCACGCAGTTCTGGCTGGACCACTATCCGCTGACCACCCTTCTGGGGCATACCGGCCAGCATCTGGAGGCCGCCGTGGTCGCTACCTTTCTCCCCAGCGAGGTGGTGGACTCCCTCTACGCGGTCATGCAGAAGGCCGGCCTGGAGGTGGCCAGCATGACCCTGGAGCCCATCGCGGCTCTAAATGCCGCGATTCCGGCGGATCTCCGTCTTCTCAACCTGGCCCTGGTGGACATCGGGGCTGGTACGTCGGACATCGCCGTATGCAGGGACGGCAGCGTGGTGGGGTATACTATGGCTACCGTAGCAGGCGACGAAATCACGGAAGCCCTGATGCGGGCATGCCTGGTGGACTTCCCCACGGCCGAGGCCATGAAGCTGGAGCTGGGCCGCAGTAAAAGTGTGAGCTTTACCGATATTCTGGGGTTGGAGCAGACCTTGCCGGCGGAGGAGCTCTTTTCTCTCCTGGACGGCCCCATCCAGGCTCTGGCCGATGAGATCGCACAGCGCATCTGCCAGGTCAATGGAGGTCCTCCCTCCGCCGTCTTTTTGGCCGGCGGGGGGAGCAAGCTCCCCACCCTCTGCGCCCGGGTGGCCGCGGCCCTCGGCATAGATTCCAAACGCGCAGCGCTGGCAGGAGGTTATTTTCAGTCCAGCGCCTACTCCGATACCTTCGCGCTGTCTGATCCGGAATATACCACCCCTCTCGGTATCGCTGTCTCTGCCGGCCTCGGCCTTATCAGCGACAGTTATCAGGTGCTGCTCAACGGGAGCCCGCCAAGCTCTTCCGCAGCGGGAGCCTTACGGTGCTGGAGCTGCTGATGATGAATGGGTACCGCTATTCCGATCTCATCGGCCGCAGCGGCAAAACCTGCTGCTTCGGATAGACGGGAGGCGCAATGTGTTCTATGGCTCCCCGCCATCCCCGCCCAACTCGCCATCAACGGTGCGGAAGCCGCCCTTCTGCACTGATTCATGCCGGCGACCGTATTCACTTTACCCTGCCCAGCCCGGCAAAGACTGTGTCATGACCGCCGCAGAGCTCTGTACCAAGCTGCGGTGCAAGGCCGTTCAGCGTGAAGGGCGCCTCTTGGAGGGGCATACGGTGTTGCAGTCGGGGACTGTCTGGAGCGCATGGATGCACCGCCGGCTTCTCCTCTCCGGCCCGGGAGGCCGGCCCAGGCTTCCGTCCCGCCCCAACGGCATGTCTTTCTCAACGGCCAGCCCCTTACGCTCTCCCCGAAGCCGGACGGAAGCCCCTACCGGCTCCTGGATCTGCTGGAGCGGTCCGGGCTGGACTTCCAACATCTGGACCGCCCTGTGCTCACGCAGATCAACGGCGTGGACAGTCCGTTTCAGCAACTACTCGCGGAAGGTGACAAGATTGAAATTCGATACCAGCCCTGAGCGTTCCAGAGTCCGGCGGCTTTTGCCGCTTCTGCTGCCGCCGCTTCTGCTCTCTGCCTGCGGCGGCAAGGATGTCCCGCCGGAGCAGTACTCCAGTAATGATACTGCACTCCCCGCCCTGACCTCCGCCCTCTCTTCCGAAAACATTCAATTTTCCCACAAGGAGGGCAGTGAGGATCAGCCTGACTCCTACGTCTACTCCGGTCTGTCCTCCATGACCGATACCCTGGCCAGTTATGTTCAAGCCTTGGAGGAGGACGGCTGCTCTCCGATTGACACCAACGGCGTTGTAAAGGAGCTCCCCGATTTCTCTGTCTCCAGCGGCTCGGTATCCATGGGCAAGGATACCGGCGATGGCGGTGTATTTCAGCTCCAAATTGCCTGGGAGGGGGACACCTGTACCATCACCCCCGTCTATGCGGCTGAGCTGCGCATTACCCAGCCCAGTGTGCAGGCTCTCACCGTCTCCGAGGCTATCCAGCGTTTAAAAAGCTGTACTCCCGCCCTTCTCGGGCTCTCGGGTGCCTCCATGGAGGAATACGAGGTCTATGCGGAGGAAGGACTTGTCCTGGTCGATTCCTCCCCCTGTCTCCAGCTTAACGTGTATTCCAGCACCCCCGTCAGTATCGGGGCTGCTATCTGATGACCGTTGATGGTGCTCACCTTTATCAGCTTGACCGTGACGTGTCTCAGGTTACGGAACTGACACCTTTTTCAGATACGGCCGTGAAATGACGCTTGGAAAACAGTTGCCGGTCCAATAAGCCGGCCAAACGAGAGCGCCGCCTATTCTTATAATAGGCGGCGCTTCCATGTTCACAGTTCACACAGTCTGCCCCAGCGCTTTCTGCCGTTTGCCCTGGCTCTTTCCCCTCTACATATTAGTCCATCACCATTCATAGCTTTTTATGGAGGTGATTTTGTGAAAGCTACCAATTTCATTGTGACGGAGCGGCGGCTCTCCACGGAACAATTTCCTGATCTTTCTCTCATCCGGCGGGCTGTGACCTTATGGCTTAGAAATGCACTATACAGACGGCTTTAAGCCCATATTTCAGAATCATAATACGATTACCCGAAATACCTTTTATAGGAAGAGCGTCTCAAGGGTATTCTGCCGTTGAGTACGGATGCCTTCCGGGAGGTGTAACCTATCCTTTGTGCGATTTATACCCGGCTGAGCAAAGAAGACGAGGACAAATACAAAACGGAATCCGAGAGCATCCAGAACCAGAAATCCCTGCTGATCCACTACGCGGTGGAGCGGGGGTGGGACATCTACCACATCTACTGTGACGAGGACTACTCCGGCGCCGACAGCCTGCGGCCGGACTTCAACCGGATGATCAAAGCGGCCAAGGAGAAAAAGTTCCAAATCGTTCTCTGCAAGACCCAATCCAGGTTCACTCGGGATATGGAGCTGGTGGAGAAATACATCCACGGCCTGTTTCCCATCTGTGGCATCCGGTTCATCGCCATAGCCGACAATGCCGACACCGAAATCAAGGGCAACAAAAAGCTCGGCAGATCAACGGCCTGGTCAACGAGTGGTACTTGGAGGACCTGTCCGAAAATATCCGCTTGGTCTTTGACATGAAGCGGCGGCAGGGACAGTACATCGGGGGATTCCCCATCTACGGCTATCAGAAGGACCCGAAGGATCACAACCATCTCATCATTGAGCCGGAAGCGGCGGAAATCGTTCAACAGATCTTCCAATGGTCCCTGGAGGGCCACGGCAAGCAGGAGATCGCCAAACTGCTCAATGACCAGGGCATCCCAAATCCCACCCGCTACAAGGCGGAACACGGCTGGGCCAGCGGTCACCCGGTGTCCAACAGCCATGGTCTGTGGAACAAGACCACCATCTGGCGCATCCTCCGCAACGAGATGTATACCGGGGTCATGCTCCAAGGGCGGCGGAAAAAGGTGAGCTACAAGTCCAAGGCTCTGATTGACATGCCCAGAGAACAGTGGTTTCGGGTGGAGGGCACCCATGAGGCTATCATTGACCGGGAGCTATTTCAGACTGTCCAGCGGGGACTGGACCTGCGCTCCAAAACGGACGGCACCGGGGAGGTCCACCTGCTGTCCGGTCTGGTCAAGTGCATGGACTGCGGCGGTACCATGAGCAAGACCACCAACTGCCAGCGCGGCCGGCCCAGGGTGTCCTATCTCCGCTGCAAGCTGTACGCCGACAGCGGAAGAGAAAAGCTCTGCACCCGCCATTCCATTCGACTGGACCAACTGATTGAGCTGGTATCTGAGCGAATCCGCCACTATGTCCAAAGCTGCTATAAACTGAAAGAACTGGAGCTTCCACCACCGCCGGACACCCGCAGAGATGCATTGGAACAGGAACAGAAGTCCTGACCACACAGTTGGAAAGGCGGAGTCAGGCGCTGAAAAATTTATATCTGGATCGAGTATCCGGCATTCTCAGTGAGGGACAATTCGTGGAGCTGAACCAGGACTTCCTGGCCGAAAAAAGCCGCCTGGAGCGGCGGCTGGCACAGATTGACATAGAACTGGGGGAGCGGGCAGAGCCGCTGGAACAGGCCGCTTTGATGGAGAGGGCCCGGAATTGCTGAAGCTGGAGACCATTCCGCGGGAGTTGGTAGTCGCCCTCATTGAGAAAATCGAGATTGGGGAGAAAGACCGGGAAACCGGAAAGCAGGAGATCCGAATTACCTGGAAGTTTTGAATTTGCAGGCGCATCCCCAGGGCGTGACGCCCTGTAAAACTGTCCTAGTGCTGCTCTCTCCCACGTCGTGGAGCCAAAATATCCGGGGTTGGTGGAGCGTTACGTCAATCTGGGCGACTGCTACGACCGGGCGGGGCTCCAGCCCCTGCGCCAGGAGCTGATGGGCTGTATGAAGGGCTACAAGGCCTGCTATCAGCGGGCCTACCGCTGTCTGACGGCGGCGGCCCAGATCGGGGAGGGTCTCCGCTCCCTGCTGCTCACCCCGGCGCTGGAGGCCAAAATGGCCAAACGGGCCCGGGGCATTCTCTCCCGGGAGGTCAAGAAGGGGGACGGCGAGGCCGGCCGGGCGGTGCAGCGCTTCCTGGGCGGCCACGTGGAAGGGGTGCTGTGCCAGTTTGAGACGGTAGACGCCCTGTGTAAGCGGGTCTATGAGCTGGCTGACACCTATGGGCTGGCCCACTCCATGCTCACCCACCTGGCCGGGGCGCTGGCGTCGGGCCACGATGTCATCGTCTGTCCCTCCCCCCTGTTCCCCGACCGGATGGAGCACCTGCTCATCCCCAGCCTGTCCCTGGCCTTTGTCAGCGCCTCCCTCCCCTATCCCAAACGCCCCTACCGCCGCATCCGGCTGGACGCCATGGCGGACGCGGAGCTGCTGCGCCGCAACAAGGCCCGGCCTGTTCTCCCGCAAGGTCTCCGCCGCCCTGGTGGAGGAGGCCGTGGACTCCTGGCCCAGGCCAAAGCCATGCACGACGAGCTGGAGGGCCTCTACAACCCCACGTGGACTTCGACCGGGTCTACCAGACAGCCCAGGCCATCACCGACGAGCTCACCGCCTAAGCGGAGAGGCTGCCGCAGATGCGGCAGCCCTCCTGCTGTTTGGGATAGGAATGGGGGATTAAGCCTGAGGGCCGGCCTTGTGGTGCATGGCCACGGGCTTGACGTTGAAGTTGGAGCGGTACTCGGTCTCGTGCCAGAAGATATCCTCGGCCACCAGGCACTCGGGGTTGAGCTCCACCCCGTCCAGGATGATCTCCTTGAACTTCTTGTACCCGGCGCGGTCGATGAGGTGGCCGCCGTGGAGGTACTCGGGCTTGTAGTCCATGACCCAGGCGGAGAACTTCTGCCAGTTCTTGAGCACGCCAAGCACCACGTCCTCGGTGGCCCAGTTGAGGAACATCTTGCCGGTGCGGGGGGTCTGGCGGCCGGTGCGGCCGCCCAGGATCACCCGGTAGAACTTGGTCTCCTGGCGGGTCCAGGCGGAGGTGGGACAGGCCTTGACGCACTCGCCGCAGCCCACGCAGCAGCAGGGGTCCTTCTCGATCTTGCCGGTGCCCTCGTTGAGGGAGAGCACCCGGGTGGCGCCGTGCTCACAGGCGCGGACACAGGCGCCGCAGCCGATGCACCGCTCGGGGTGGTAGGTTATGCGGGCCACGCCGATGATGCCGAAGTCGCACAGGTGGGCCTTGTTGCAGTCGTCGGGGCAGCCGGCGATGTTGATTTTGATATGGTAATGGCTGGGGAAGATGATGGGCTCGATCTTCCGGGCCAGCTCGAAGGTGTTGCAGTTGCCGCAGATGCAGTGGTAGTTGCCCACGCAGGCGGTGATGTTGCGGGCGCCGATGGTGGGGTAGCCGGCCTTGGGGTCCCAGGGCTGGGGCTCGTGGGCCACGGTGTCCATGTTGACGCCGCACAGCTCGGCGTCCACCTCTTTGATGTACTGCTCCAGATACTCGTTCACCGCGGGGATGTTCTCATACTTGATGCCGGTGATGTCGAAGGTCTGGCGGGTGCCGAAGTGGAAGTTGCCGTCGCCCCAGGTGTTGGCGATGTGCTCCACATAGCTGAGATACTTGGCGTCCACCATACCGCCGGGCACGCGCATCTGGAGCATGAACTCGCCGGGCACCTTGGACTGCCGGAAGCAGTTCAGGCGCATCTTCTTGACATTGATATCATGATTCATCCTTCACACGCTCCTTCCTCAGTCCACCAGATCCCGGGCCACCGTGTAGGGGAACACGGGGCCGTCCAGGCACACGTATACCTCGTCGATGCGGCAGTGGCCGCACTTGCCCACGGCGCAGGACATCTTGCGCTCGAAGCTCATCCACACCTTTTCGGCATCCACGCCGTGGTTCATCAGCTCCAGGCCGGTGAACTTCATCATAGGAGGGGCCCACCACCACAACGGCGTAGTCGCCGTCGAAGGAGTCGAGGGGATCTCCTTGACAAAGGTGGTGACCAGGCCGGTGCGCCAGCCCTCCTTCGCGTCGTTGTCCAGGGCGTAGATGGTGGAGAATTTCTCCTTCCAGGCCTCCAGCTCGCTGTGGAACACGATGCCGTCCTCATTCTTGAAGCCGGAGATGAGGTGCACGGACTTGGCAAAGCCGGGGTCTGCCGCCAGCATGTTGAGCATGGAGCGGACGGGGCCAAGCCGGTGCCGCCGGTGATGACCACCAGGTGCTTGTCCCGGAACTGCTCCACGGGCCAGCCCTTGCCGTAGGGGCCGCGGAGGAAGAGGGTATCCCCGCCTCCTTCTCAAAGATCACGTTGGTGACCTTACCCACGGAGCGGATGGTGAACTCCAGCCACCCGTCGCCCTGGGCGGACACGGAGATGGGGGCCTCGCCGATCATGGGGATGGAGAGCTGCATGAACTGGCCGTGGGCGGGCTTGCGCGGTGGCCACGCGGAAGGTCCACTCATGGCGGCTCTCTTCACGCTCAGGATTTCACAGGCCTGAGGCTGAACCGGATTCGTCATTTCGTTCCCCTCCTTCTTACTGCTGGGCCAGGCCGGCCTTGATCTCGTTCACGGCGGCGTTGACCTTGTTGACGGTGGCGGAAATGGAGATGAGCTCCGGGCAGCGGTGGGTGCACCGGCCGCAGCCCACGCACATGTGGCCCTCGCCGAAGCGGGCCTTGTAGTCGTGGAACTTGTGGAGCACCTTGTAGCGCATCCGCTCGCCGGCGGTGGAGCGGAACTCCCGCTGGCCGGCCATCTGGTCGAAGCCGGCGATCTGGCAGGAGGCGGTGATGCGGCGGCGCTCGCCCACCTCGGGTTGTCGCCGTAGATGACGTCGCGGGTGGTGAAGCAGGTGCAGGTGGAGCAGGCCACGGTGCAGGCGCCGCAGGAGATGCAGCGGCCGTCAAACTCCTTCCACATGGGATGGCTCTTGAGGGCCAGGCGCACCGCCTTGTCGTCCAGATCGGGGACGGTGACCTTCAGCTCGTTCTCCTCCACAAAGGCGGGGTGTAGCCGGCCTGGGGCATCCCTCGAAGTAGGGGGCGAACGCCTCGTCGGTCACCTGAACCTGCACGCCCTCGTCGGAGAACTTCAGGGCCAGGGAATAGTCGTCGGTCTTGTTGGTGCCCATGGACACGCAGAAGCAGGTGTCGTCGCCGCCGTTGCACTCCATCAGGGCGAATTTGACCTTCTCCCGCATCCGCTCATAATAGAGATCCGTATAGCCGCCGTTGCCCGCGTAGATCTTCGCCTGCACATGCTGGGCGTTGATGTCGCAGGGCGGGCCAGAATCAGGATGGGCTTCTTGGGGCCCTTGCTGGCGCGGTACTCATCCTCGGTGAAGTAGAAGATGGCCTGCTGGATGGGGGTGAGAACCTCCTTGGCCGGGTAATCGGACTTGACCTGCCACACGATGTCCTCATAGTGCTCTACTTCCGCGTACCTGATGACATCCGTATCCGAGTAGCGGCCCTGCTTGGGGAAGCGCTTCGGGGCATAGACGCTGTAGTTCTGTTTGAGCGCCTGCAGAACGGCCTCTGCCTGTACGGCGTTCAGCGAGTAACCCATGCTGAATCCCTCCTAATTGAGTTAAGTTCTCCTTAAACATACCACCCGGGCCGCGGCGGTGAAAACTTTTAAATTGTTATGCTGCTATAATTATTTTTTATTTCTCCGGCAAAAGAGCTCGAAATTGCCAAACTTTTAACGAATTTCCCCGTTCTGTTGGATAAGACGTGCCCAAAATTTTTGCAGGCGACATGGCGTGAAAAAAGCGCAGCCGCAAAGCGGCTGCGCTTTACAGTGTCCACAGGGCCCGGGAGGTCTCCCGCAGCTCCGCCTCAAAGGCGCTGTTCTTCCGCCAGAGGAAGGTGAACTCATGGGAGATCTGGAAGTCCGTGAGGGCTACCTGGCAGAGCGAGCCCTCGGCCAGCTCCTTCTCCACCGCCTTGCGGTAGAGGAAGGTGATGCCGCAGTCGGCCTTGACCAGCTCCTTGATGACGAACAGGTCGCTGATTTCCACAATGTGGCGGAAATCGCCCACGTGGTGGTTGCGCTCCTCCAGCACCCGCTCCAATACATCCCGGAGCCGGAGCCCTGGTTGCGCAGGATGAGGTTCTCCCCGAACAGGGCGCTGAGGGGCCGGGGGGCCGCCTGGGCCAGGGGGTGGGCCGCCGCGCACACGCAGACATAGGGCTCCTGGGACCAGATGATGTAGTCGTACTCGCTCTTGCGGAAGTAGCCCTCCACCACGGCGAAGTCCAGCTCGCCGTCATTGATCATCCGCAGCAGGATCTGGGTGTTTTCCACCAGCATGTGGACATCCACGCGGGATTGCGCTTCATATAGGCGGCCAGCCGCTCCGGCAGCAGGTATTCCCCGATGGTCAGGGTGGCCCCGAAGCGGATGGAGCGCCGCCCCAGGCGCAGATCCTTCACATCCGTTTCAGCTTCTCCTCGTCGTGGAGCATGCACAGCGCGGCATTGCGCAGCAGCCTCCTCGGTCAGCGCGAGGCGCTTGTTTTGATAGGAGAACAGCTTGACGCCGTAGTAGCTCTGGAGATACTGGATATGCTGGGTCACCGCAGGCTGGGTGATGTTCAGCTCCTCCGCCGCCCGCGTAGTTCCGGTGGCGGCACACCGCCAGAAAGGTATCCATCCGAAAATCAAGCATCGCAGTTTTCCCCCTTTCCCCCAGTATACTCCAAGAAAGGCCGGGGGAAAAGGGGCTATTTTGCGCGTAACCCCTCCGGCCCCCGCAGACGCCAGCCCATGCCGCCCATGACCCCCTCCGGCAGCTCTGCCTCGTAGCGGTTCAGCCACCGGGAGAGAACGCACAGCAGCGCCCACACCCCGGCCTGGACGGATTCTGCCTCCTCCAGGTAGTTCCGCAGGGTGTCCACCCGGCGCTGCGCGCGGTACATATCCCTCGCCATCTGAAGGCGGGGGACCTTGCACCGGCGGACCAGCCAGGTATAAAACCGCGCCTCGTCCATCTCCTCCTGCTGCCCCCACTCCAAAATCCACCGGATATACCAATAGCCCTTCCGGGTCCGGCTGATGCCCAGATAGTGCAGCAGCGCCGCCGCCTGATTTTCCTCTGGAATTTTAGCACAATACGACATGATTTCCCTCCTATAAACCTTTAAATGATTTGTTTCTCTTATTTTAAGCTTTATAATTATTTGTTCTTTTAAAAATATATAATATAAAGGCTCAATTCATCAAGATTAAGCAGTAAAATAATTCAATAAGAGGAGGTGATCACATGGAAACAATTGAGGAGTTTGAAACGTTCGTGCGTGACCGTGTGGTCGCCCTTCATATGGGTCTGCCCCAAAAGATTTCTGCTCGTAAATTAAGCTATGCCATCGGGCAGAGCGCCGGCTATATCAATAAAATTGAAACCGGGCAGTCTCTGCCCTCCCTCAGCGGGCTTTATTATATCTGCAAATACTTCGGCATTACACCCAAAGAGTTTTTCGACGATGGACAGCGGGCCCCTGAAAAACTCCGGCATCTCATGGATGAATTGGTACAGTTGAGCGATGCGCAGTTAGAGGCGGTAACGGCCGTGGTGGAGAACATGCGGAAGCCCTGAGTGATTTGTCGAACAGTCTTGCAATATATTTATATTTAACTTTCATTTTGAGCGCGGTCCCGGCGGCAATCCGCCGGTTGGCCGCGCCCTTTTTCGTAGGGGCCGACGTCCCAGGGCAGCCTCTCTTGCCCCTCTGGGACAATTCACCTCCTACCCATATCGGCCTACACCTGTAGGGGCGGCCTTTATGGCCGCCCGCGGGCGACCACAAGGGTCGCCCCTACGCCGCTATGCGTTGGGACGGGCGTCCCTTTAGCGTAGGGGCCGATGCCCACATCGGCCCGTCTTGTGCCGAGCTGACGCACCTTCCATGTTACCTTTTTGACACCTGTTTTCTTGTTAAGCCTCCGGCAGGCCCCTTTCTGAGTGGCCAGAAAGGGGCGAAAGAGCCAGTTAAGGCGGGGGATTCCGATTTCCCCCGCCTTAACAATCCCCCCCTTGAAACGGCCAAGAAGGGGGAATTGCGATTCCCCCTTCTTGGAACTTCCCCCAAGTCGTTCTACCGGTTGCTTTCCGGCGGCGGGGGCTTACTCCGTAACGCCCCCGCCGCACCGGCTTGTATGCGGGGTGGCTGGAACGTAGGGGCGGGCTTGTCCCGCCCGCGGGCGGCCACAAGGGCCGCCCCTACGGATGGCATGAGCCGCCTTTTCTGCATTTTATTTAACGTTAAATTGCAAAATTCGGCGCAGCTCCCCTTGTTTCCCGGCCAGAGCGGTTTCTCCGGCCGGGCGTTTTTCTCCCATTGACAGAATCCTTGCAGGGCTCTTATAATGGCGGTGACAAACAGCCCAAAAACTGCAAGGAAGGGAGGCCGTCTTTTGAAACAGCTTCTGGCCCTGGTGGGGGATGCCTCGCCGGTGACGGTGATTGGTCTCTGTAAAAACGCGGGCAAAACCACCGCCATGCGCCGCCTGATGGCGGAGCTGGGGGAGGAGTGCCTGGGCCTGACCTCGGTGGGCCGGGACGGGGAGTGCACCGACTTGGTGACGGGCACGGAGAAGCCCGATCTGTACCTGAAAAAAGGCGATCTGTTCGCCACAGCGCGGGGTATGCTCACCCTGTGCGATGCCACGCTGGAGGTGGTGGATCTCACCGACGTGATGACCCCTGGGGCCGGTAGCGGTGTTCCGCACCCTGTCCGACGGATATGTGCAGCTGGCCGGGCCGTCGGCGGCCGGGCAGCTCCCCGCTGACCCGCCGCTTTCAGGAGCTGGGCGCCCAGCGGGTGCTCATCGACGGGGCCGCCGGGCGCAAGAGTCTGGCGGGGGCCGGCGTGGAGGGGGTGGCCCTGCTGTGCACCGGCGCGTCCCTGGACCGGGACATGGAGCTGGTGGTGGCGGAGACCGCCCACACCTGCTGGCTCTTTGCCCGCAAACGGCCGGAAAGCACCGCCCTCTGCGCCGCCCTGGACGGCCAGGAGGCCCGCTTCGCCCTGTTTACCCCGGAGGGGCCGGTGGAGCTGCCCCTGGAGGAGAGCGGCCCAAGTGGAACAAGCTGCCCCGGCGGCCCCTGGTGCTCTGGGCGGCGGGGGGCATTATGGACCCCTGCTGAAAACCCTGGCCCGGCGGGGCGCCCCCACCACCCTGGTGGCGGCGGACGCCACCCACGTGCTGGCCGGACGGGCGGCGCTGGACCTGTTTCTGCGCAACGGCGGCGAGCTGCGGGTGCGCAGGGAGCTGACCATCGCAGCCGTGGGGCCAACCCTGGTCGGCCTACGGCTGGCATTTTGAACCGGACAAATTCGTCCGCGCCCTCCGGGAGGTCATCGACCTGCCGGTGGTGAACGTGAAGGAGGACTGAGCATGGAACTGACCCATGAACTGCGGGAGAACGCGGGACTCCAGTGGGTGCTGGAGCGCCTGAGTCCCCTGTCGCCCTTCGGCAAGCAGGCTGCCCGCACCCCCGGTGGTACGGCCCCGGCGAGGAGGCCGCCCTGGAGGAGGAGCTGGACAACGTGGCCCTGGCCATGGAGCTATGGGCCGCCGGCGGCACCGCCCCCCAGGCGGCGGAGGGCTGCGGCTGCGAGGCCCGCGTGAACCCCGCCGACCTCAAGGACGCGGCGGCGGCTCTGCGGGGCGTGACCCGCTGCCTGCCCCTGTTTCACGACATCCGCGGCTCCTTCGACCGGGAGCCCGGCACCCCCTTCGACCTGGTGGAGCTCTTCGAGATCAAGCACTTCCTGGTCACCATGGAGCAGGTCACCGACGCCTACGCCAAAATGCCGGCGCTGGCGGGCATCGCCTTCCCGCCCTGACGGAGGCCATGGCACTGATGGACCCGGAGGCGGCGGCTGCCCACCTTCTCCATCGTCAATTCCTACCACAACGACCTGGCCCCCCTGCGGGTGGAGAAGGCCAAGCTGGAGAAGGCCATCCGCATGACCCCCGACGACAAGCGGGGCCCCCTGCTGGAGAAGCGGCGGGTGCTGGCCGTGCAGGAGGACCAGTTGGAGCTGGAGGTGCGGAGCATGCTCACGGGCAGGCTCATGGCGTGGAAGGCGGAATTCCTGGCCAACATGGAGGCCCTGGGCCACCTGGATCTGATCGTGGCCAAGGGCAAGCTGGCCCTGCGTTACCACTGTGTCCGCCCCTCCCTCAGCGCCGATAAATCCATCGCCCTGCGTGAAGTCGTTCACCCCCAGGTGGCGGAGGATCTGGCGGAGCGGGGGGAGCAGTTCACCTCGCTGGATTTGGAACTGCGCCCCGGATGCACCGTCATCACCGGCGCCAACATGGGCGGCAAGACGGTGTCCCTGCGCTCCACCGTGCTCTCCCTGCTTTTGTGCCAGTGCGGCTTCTTCGTATTCGCCAAGTCCGCCTCCCTGCCCCTGTTCCACCGGGTGGATCTCATTCTGGCCGACAGCGGCCCGGGGGCCGGCGGCCTGTCCTCCTTCGGCAAGGAGGTCCACCTGCTGGACACCCTGCTGCGCCAGACCAGGGACTGCTTTTCTTCGTGGCCATGGACGAGTTCGCCCGGGGCACCAACCCCCAGGAGGGCGCGGCCCTGGCCCGGGCGCTGGTGCGGTATCTGGGCACCCTGGACTGTGTGGCCCTCATGACCACCCACTACGACGGCGTGTCCGACGTGGCCGGGGCCCACTATCAGGTGGCCGGCCTGGTGCGGGACATCCAGGGAGACGAGGGGACGACCCCGCAAGCGCATCGCCCGGCGGATGGAGTACCACCTGCTGCCCGCCCGCCGGGAGCCCCTGCCCCCGGGACGCCTTCGGGTGTGCCGCCTGCTCAAGCTGGACGACGCCCTGATGGACCTGTTTCAGGCCGATCTATAACGGCCGGTTTTGTACGCTGGAATGGGGTTTTTCTCCATTCCAGCGTACTTTGAAGCGCGGAATTAAATTTTCGTAAAAATAGTTGACAAATTTAACTCTGGGGTATAGTGTTGTTGTCAAAAATGAATAATACGCATGGATAGAGGCGCGGAGCGCAAGGTAGCGGGACAATGACAAGGGCAGGCGAGCCCGATGTGTCACGTGAATGTCCGCTCCGCCGAAGGGGATGTGAATCGTACAGCCCTCCCCTGAGCCGTGGGCCCAGTGCTTGCGGATTGTCATGAAGTAACATGAAGCGCTATTTGTGTCTGACGGAAGCCCCAGGGCTCCCGCAGATGCAAATAGTGTTTTTTTGTGCATGAAGCGCTATCACGTCTAGGAGGGTCCCATATCTTCACAGGCGAGGTAGTGTTATTTTTTCGAGGAGGCGTGTTATGGAAAAGCTTATCATCACCGCAGCCATCTGCGGCGCGGAGGTCACCAAGAAGCACAACCCCGCGGTGCCCTACACCGTGGAGGAGATGGTGCGGGAGGCCAAGAGCGCTTTGAGGCGGGCGCGGCGGTCATCCACGTCCATGTCCGCGAGGACGACGGCACCCCCACCCAGGACCGTGAGCGGTTCCGCGTGGTGCTGGACGCCATCAAGGAGGCCTGCCCCGGCGTGATCCTGATTCCCTCCACCGGCGGCGCGGTCGGCATGACCGCAGAGGAGCGGCTCCAGCCCACCGAGCTGTTCCCCGAGATGGCCACTCTGGACTGCGGCACCTGCAACTTTGGCGACGACGTGTTTACCAACGACATGCCCACCATGCGGGCCTTCGGCAAGCGCATGATGGAGAACCACATCAAGCCCGAGTATGAGTGCTTCGAGATCGGCCACCTGGACACCGTGGTGAACATGGCCAACAAGGGCGAGGTCCCCGGCGCCCCCATGCAGTTCAATTTTGTGCTGGGCGTCTCCGGCTGCACTCCCGCCACGGTGGGCAACCTGGATTACTTAGTCAAGCAGATCCCCGCCGGTTCCACCTGGACCGTCACCGGCGTCGGCCGGGGCGCGTGGCCCATGGTGGCCGCGGGCATCGTCATGGGCGGCAATGTCCGTGTGGGCTTCGAAGATAACATCTACCTGGAGAAGGGCCACAAGGCCGCCTCCAACGGCGAGCTGGTGGAGAAGGTCGTACGCCTGGCCAAGGAGCTGGGCCGTGAGATCGCCACCCCCGACGAGGCCCGAAAGATCCTGTCCCTGGCATAATCTTTGTTGTTCCAATCTCCCCAACCATACATCGTTACCCCAAACTCCCCAACCAAACCAAGAACGAAACAGGAGGAACTTTCTATGCAGAAGAAAGGCAACAAGTACGGCACTCACCGCGTCATCGAGCCCCAGGGCTTGCTGACCCAGGCAGCCAAGAAGATCGACAACACCATGGAGTGCTGGTCCAACGAGATCCTGTGCGACGTGTCCGCGCTGAATATCGACTCCGCCTCCTTCACCCAGATCTATGAGGCCTGCGGGAAGGACCTGGGCAAGACCGAGCAGATGATCCTGACATTGTCAACGAGCGCGGCAAGATGCAGAACCCTGTCACCGGCTCCGGCGGCATGTTCATCGGCACCGTCAAGGAGATCGGCGAGGATCTGCAGGGCAAGATCGACCTGAAGGTGGGCGACAAGATCGCATCTCTGGTCTCCCTGTCCCTGACCCCTCTGAAGATCAACAAGATCAAGGCCATCCACCCCGAGATCGACCGCGTGGACGTGGAGGCCCAGGCCATCCTGTTTGAGTCCGGCCTGTACGCCAAGCTGCCCGACGACATGAGCGAGGAGCTGGCCCTGGCCGCCCTGGACGTGGCCGGCGCTCCCGCCCAGACCGCCAAGCTGGTCAAGCCCGGCGACTCCGTGCTGATCCTGGGCGGCGCAGGCAAGGGCGGCATGATGTGCTGCTACGAGGCCATGAAGCGCGTCGGCCCCACCGGCAACGTGGTGGCCCTGGTCATCTGCCAGGAGGACGCCGACCTGCTTAAGAGCATGAACCTGTGCCACCACGCCATTGTGGGCTCCGCCACCAACCCCACCGAGGTGCTGGAGAAGTCCCTGGCCGTCAACGGCGGCAAGGAGTACGACGTGTCCATCCTGATCGTCAATGTTCCCGCCTGTGAGATGGCCGCCATTCTGCCCGTCCGCGACAACGGCACCGTCTACTTCTTCTCCATGGCCACCGACTTCGCCAAGGCGGCGCTGGGCGCTGAGGGCTGCGGCAAGGATGTCACCATGATTGTCGGCAACGGCTACACCAAGGATCACGCCGAGATCACCCTCTCCGAGCTGCGTGAGAATGCCCAGCTCAAGGAGTACTTCGAGAAGAAGTACCTGTAAGGTATCCCACAGGCCGTCTCAGCTCGGACGCCGGCGGATGCCGGCCGCGCCTTTTGGCGCGCAGAACGCGCAGCGTTCCCGCAGGGCAATTCACTCGCCCCGAGGAGGTCAAATCCGGGTCCCCGCACAATGGAACATTGTGTGGGCGCTGCGAGAATGCCCAGCTCAAGGAGTACTTCGAGAAGAAGTACCTGTAATTGAACCACTGTCCCAATCATCTGTGACATTTCCGCTCCTGTGCGGCTCTGCCGCAGGCGGACCGGGGGACTCTCTCCTCCCCAACCCTTCCCCCCCGCCGCTGTCTCCGCCGCACGGCCCGCGGTTTCCATGTCTCCCCAATCTGATTTAGAAAGGATGACCTTGTTTATGGTAGAGTCTCGCCGTAAAATGCTGTTCCCCAACGTCACCGACGAGGAGTGGAACGACTGGCACTGGCAGGTCAAGAACCGCATCGAGACCCTGGAGGATCTGAAGAAGTACATTGAGCTGACTCCCGAGGAAGAGGAAGGCGTCAAGGCCTGCCTGGGCACCCTGCGCATGGCCATCACCCCTACTACCTGTCCCTGATTCAGCCCGGCGATCCCCACGATCCCGTCCGGCTGCAGGCCATCCCCACCGCCAAGGAGCTGCATCAGGCCGACTCCGACCTGCTGGACCCCCTGCACGAGGATGAGGACTCCCCGCTCCCGGCCTGACCCACCGCTATCCCGACCGCTGCCTGCTGCTGATCACCGACCAGTGCTCCATGTACTGCCGCCACTGCACCCGCCGCCGCTTCGCCGGCCAGAACGACGCCGGCCTGCCCGTGGATCAGGTCGACCAGGCCATCGAGTACATCCGCAATACGCCCCAGATCCGCGACGTGCTGCTGTCCGGCGGCGACGCCCTGCTGGTGAGCGACGAGCGCCTGGAGTACATCATCTCCAAGCTGCGCGAGATCCCCCACGTGGAGATCGTCCGCATCGGCTCCCGCACCCCCGTCGTGCTGCCCCAGCGCATCACTCCCGCGCTGTGCAACATGCTGAAGAAGTATCACCCCGTGTGGCTGAACACCCACTTCAACCACCCCAACGAGATCACCCCCGAGTCCGCCAAGGCCTGCGCCATGCTGGCCGACGCCGGTATCCCCCTGGGCAACCAGAGCGTGCTGCTGGCCGGCATCAACGACTGTGTTTTCACCATGAAGAAGCTGGTCAACGAGCTGGTCAAGATCCGCGTGCGCCCCTACTACATCTATCAGTGCGACCTGTCCATGGGCCTGGAGCACTTCCGCACCCCCGTCAGCAAGGGCATCGAGATCATCGAAGGCCTGCGCGGCCACACCTCCGGCTTCTGCGTGCCCACCTTCGTGGTGGACGCCCCGGGCGGCGGCGGCAAGACTCCTGTCATGCCCCAGTACATCATCTCCCAGACCCCCAAGAAGGTCATCCTGCGCAACTACGAGGGCGTCATCACCACCTACACCGAGCCCGAGCACTACACCGACTGCCAGTGCGACTACTGCACCGGCAAGAAGAAGAAGGAGCTCATGGGTGTGGCCGGCCTGGAGCGCGGCCAGGCGCTGTCCATGGAGCCCGCCAACCTGGAGCGGCATAAGCGCTCCCATCACGAGGAATAATCGGGGAATATTCCCAAGCGGGCCGCTGCTTTGACAGCGGTCCGCTTCCCCCTGCTTTTGACTGAAACCGAGAATGGAAGTGATTATTGTTGGAATCCAAGCTGAATCTTGATTTCAAGCTGGTGGAGCAGGCACGGGCCCACGCCGCCCGCGTGGCCGACGACACCCAGCGTTTTATCGACGGCTGCACCACCGTGGCTGTCGAGCGCACCATCTGCCGCCTGCTGGGCATTGATGGTGTGGACGCCTCCGACGTCCCCCTGCCCAGCGTCGTGGTGGACCACCTGATGGACAAGGGCGCGCTGCCCCAGGGTGCCGCCTTCTGGATAGGCAACGCCATGGTGGAGACCGGCAAGGGTCCCCAGGCCATCGCCGAGGACGTGGCCGCCGACAAGCTGGAGCTGACCGAGCTGCCCGTCCACAGCGAGGCGGACATCCACGCCGCCCTGGCCCCCATCGTGGAGGAGAGCCTGGCCAAGATCCGCGCCCGCCGCAAGCGCCGCGAGGACTTCATTGCCGCCCACGGCGGCGAGAAGCAGGCCCCTGGGTCTACCTGATCGTGGCTACCGGCAACATCTATGAGGACGTGGTGCAGGCCACCGCCGCCGCCCGCCAGGGCGCCGCGTCATCGCCGTCATCCGCACCACCGGCCAGTCCCTGCTGGACTACGTGCCCTACGGCGCCACCACCGAGGGCTTCGGCGGCACCTACGCCACCCAGGAGAACTTCCGCCTGATGCGTGAGGCCATGGACAAGGTGGGCGAGGAGCTGGGCCGCTACATCCGCGTGTGCAACTACTGCTCCGGCCTGTGCATGCCTGAGATCGCCGCCATGGGCGCCTTCGAGGGCCTGGACGTCATGCTGAACGACGCCCTGTACGGCATCCTGTTCCGCGACATCAACATGCAGCGCACCCTGGTGGACCAGTCCTTCTCCCGCGCCATCAACGCCTATGCGGGCGTGGTCATCAACACCGGTGAGGACAACTACCTGACCACCGCCGACGCGGTGGAGGAGGCCCACACCGTGCTGGCCTCCCAGTTCCTCAACGAGGCCTTCGCCCTGCGGGCCGGCCTGCCCGAGGAGCAGCAGGGTCTGGGCCACGCCTTCGAGATCGACCCCGATGTGGAGAACGGCTTCCTGTATGAGCTGGCGCAGGCCGAGATGGCCCGCGAGATCTTCCCCAAGGCGCCCCTGAAGTACATGCCCCCCACGAAGTTCATGACCGGCAATATCTTCCGCGGCCAGGTGCAGGACGCCCTGTTCAACATGGTGACTATCCTGACCGGTCAGAAGATCCACCTGCTGGGCATGATGACCGAGGCCATCCACACCCCCTTCCTGTCCGACCGCTTCCTGGCCATTCAGAACGCCCAGTACATCTTCCGCACCATGCACGACCTGGGCAGCGAGATTGTCTTCAAGGACGGCGGCATCATGCAGAACCGCGCCGCCGACGTTCTGAAGAAGGCCACCGATCTGCTGGCCCAGATCGAGCAGCTCGGCATCTTCGAGACCCTGGAGCGGGGCATCTTTGCCGACATCAAGCGCCCCCGCGACGGCGGCAAGGGCCTGGACGGCGTTGTCAACAAGGCTGCTGGGTACTTCAACCCCTTCCTTGAGCCCATGATGAAAGGGGGTGCCGGCAAATGAGCTCCGGACTGTATCAGATTCGCGATAAAAACCTCGACACAACCCTGGACCTGACCCGCCTGAAGCCCTATGGCGACACCATGAACGACGGCAAGGTTCAGACCTCCTTCACCCTGCCGGTGAAGGACGACGACAAGGGCGCAGCCGCGGCCGTCATGCTGGCCCAGAAGATGGGCCTGGCCGACCCCAACGTGGCCCTGCGCCAGAAGCTGGACGAGAACTTCACCTTCTACGTGGTCTACGGCTCCCTGACCCACTCCATCAACTATAATGAGATCGTGGTGCAGACCGTCACCGACGAGACCATGGACATGCACGAGAACGACGAGTTCCTCAAGGAGCGCCTGGGCCGCAAGATGGTGGTCATCGGCGCCTCCACCGGCACCGACGCCCACACCGTGGGCATCGACGCCATCATGAACCGCAAGGGCTTCGCCGGCCACTACGGCCTGGAGCGCTACGACATGATCGAGGCGTACAACCTGGGCTCCCAGGTGCCCAACGAGGAGTTCCTGCGCAAAGCCGCCGAGGTCAACGCCGACGTGCTGCTGGTCTCCCAGACCGTCACCCAGAAGGACGTGCACATCCAGAACCTGACCGAGCTCATCGAGCTGGCCGAGGCCGAGGGTGTCCGCGACAAGTATATCTTCTGCTGCGGCGGCGCCGCATCACCCACGCCCTGGCCAAGGAGCTGGGCTATGACGCCGGCTTCGGCGCGGGCACCTACGCCGACGACGTGGCCACCTTCTGCTCCAAGGGCTGGTCCGCCGCCTGGGCAAGTAAGACGTATTCTCCTCTCTTTCCTCTTTTTCCCAAGCGTACAGCCGCCGGAACTGTAAAGTTCCGGCGGCTGTCTTTTATTCTCCCTTTTTGTCGCCCATCTTTAAGGATTTTTAAGAAGTTCTTCCGCCTTTCTTTTCTCCGCCCTGTTATCCTTCTTATTATATAAGGTAAGGAGGCATTGGATATGCATATTGGAACCCGTCTTGGGGCGGCCGGTCTGGCCGCCGCGCTTCTGCTCCCCACCGGGGCTCTGGCGGCCGGACCGGATCAGACCCAAGCCCGCCAGGAGGATCTGGACACGCTGTACGCGGCCCTGCAGGAGCACCACCCCGACCTGTACGCCAACACCCCCCAGGAGGCATTTGAGGCGAAAAAGGCGGAGATTGAGGGCCGTCTGGCGGAGGAGAGCGACGTGGACTTTGCCCTGGATCTCCAGAGTCTGGTGGCCCTCATCGGCGACTCCCACACCACCACCAATATCGGCTCCGTTCTGAACAGCACCGGCCTGTACCCCTTCGGCGCGGAGTGGTATGACGGAAGCTGGGTGCTCACTGGGGCGGAAGAGGAGGATGCCGCCCTGCTGGGCCAAACCGTTACCGCCCTCAACGGCGTGCCCATGGACGAGATCTGCACCCGTTTCGGCACCCTGGTGAGCGCCGACAACCCCGTGAAGCTCCGCCGACAGACCGAGCAGCTCCTCTACTCGGAGGCCTGTCTGGACTATCTGGGCATCGCGGAGTCCGGCGAACCGCTGGAGGTGACCACCTCCGGAGGCGCCTTCACCGTGGAGGCCCTGCCCATGGAGGGCTTCGGGGACGCCGCCCTGTCCAGCCTGTCCCAGCAGCGGGAGAGCACGCCTGCCACCGCCTACCGGAAGGGCACCTACTACTTTGCCCAGTCCCTGGATGACACCACCTATTACATTCAATTTAACCAGTGCATGGAGGACCCCAAGCAGCCCATGGACGGCTTTGCCGCCCAGGTGGAGGCCGAGCTGGAGGCGGGAGACTACCGCCAGGTGCTGCTGGATCTCCGCAACAACGGCGGCGGCTCCGACGGCGTGCTGGTCCCCATCCTTATGCTGGTGCCCGGCCTGGTGGAGGAGGGCGTGAAGGTCTACGGTCTGGTGGGCGAGGCCACGTACTCCTCCGCCATCATCAACGCCGTAGAGCTGGTGGACGCCGGCGGCGTGCTGGCGGGCAGTCCCACCAGCGGCAGCGTCAACCACTTCGGCTCCACCGGCTCCTTCACCCTGCCCAACTCCGGCATCCGGGTGAGCTGCTCCAGCAAATACATCGACCTGGGCACACTGCTGGAGGCCGGGCTGGGGGCCCAGGTGGAGCCCCTGGTCCCCACGGTCCGGGTGGAGCAGACCCTGGACGACTATCTGGCCGGGCGGGACACCCTGGTGGACTGGCTGCTGGCCAACGGCGCGGACTATACCGCCCCCGAGCAGCCCGACGCCCCTCTCACCCGGGGCCGCCTGGCCTGGATGCTCTGGCAGGCCGCCGGCGCCCCGGAGGCCGAGCCCGCCCCCTTCTCCGATCTGATGCCCTTCGCCTATTATGCCCCCGGCGTGGGCTGGTGCGACCAGACCGGCGTAGCCAACGGCGTACCCGGCGGGGCCTTCCGTGCCTCCTGCGCCGTCACCCTGGAGGAGGCCGCCCAGATGCTGGTCCGTTTCGTCCGGCAGCAGGGGCTGACCCCGGCAGAGGTGCGCTCCGGCGCCCCCGTCCTCGCCTCCGATCCCGCCCCCTGGGCATCGGAGTCCGTGGCGCAGGCGTGGCGCTGGGGACTGGTGGCGGAGGGGCCGATCCCACCGGGGTCCTCACCCGCGCCCAGGGCGAGGCGCTGCTGGCACGGCTCACCTCCTGAAAGGGCAGTCAAATTTCTGGAAACAGCGTCGACTTTTTCCGTTCCCTGTGGTATGATAAGGATATCCACGGCAGGCACGCTCCGGCGTACCTATGCCCTTCGGAATGGGAAAGGAGATCATGTGATATGAGGAACAAACGGTTCGGCAAGCTGCTGTCCGCCGCTCTGGCGGCAGCCATGGCGCTCTCCCTCTCCTCTGCCGCCCTGGCGGCCGGGAACGGCGAGACCCATCTGACCATCATCGGCACCTCGGATACCCACGGCAATATCTGGGGCTACTCCTACGAGGACATGAAGGAGAGCACCGGAGACGGTCTAGCCCGGGTATCCGCCTACGTCAACCAGGTGCGCTCGGAGAACCCAAACACCATTCTGGTGGACGCGGGCGACACCATCCAGGGCACCATCATGACCGACGACCTCTACTCCAAGGACACCGCCGATCACCCGGTGGCCGCCGCCCTCAACTATATGGACTATGATGCCTGGACCCTGGGCAACCATGAGTTTAATTTCGGTGTGGACACTCTCAAGTCCATTCTGGAGCAGGTGGACATGCCGGTGCTGGCGGCCAACATCAAGAACGCCGACGGCAGCTACTTCACCGGCGCGGGCTACACCATCGTGGAGCGGGGCGGCGTGAAGGTGGCTATTATCGGTGTCACCACTCCCAACATTCCCCGCTGGGACGGCACCAAGCAGGGCGTGGCTGACCTGACCTTTGAGCCTATGGCCGACGCCGTGGCCGCTTGTATCCAGGAGATCGGCGGCCAGGCCGACGTCATCATGGTGTCCACCCATGCCGGCCTGGGAGCCGAGTACTCCGCCGACGGCTCCGATGCAGCCCAGACCATCCTGGACAAGTGCCCCGAGGTGGACGTGCTCCAGTTGGGCCACACCCACACCACTTACATCAACAGCGCGCCCATCCCTGTGGGTGAGGCCAAGAACAATGCCGGCGAGGTGGTGCGCTACGACCTGACCCTCAACGCCGACAAGGAGATCACCTCCGCCACCGTGGAGACCGTCTCCATGGCGGGCATCGAGCCCGACCAGGGCCTGCGTGAGCTGCCCGCCGTCAAGAGCGCCCAGGAAAAGACCGTTTCCTTCATTCAGGACAACGTGCTGGGCCATGCCTCCGCCGACTTCCAGCCGGTGGACGAGATCAAGGGCATCCCCTCCGGCCGTATCGAGGACACCGCTGTCATTGATCTCATCGGCACCGTCCAACTGGAGAACCGGCGCCGACGTGACCGCTGTTGCGTTGTTCAAGGACACCAGCGACCTGAAAAAGGGCGATCTCAACTACGGAAACCTGTTCGACATCTACAAGTACCCCAATGTGCTCTACACCGTCAAGGTGTCCGGCGCGGAGATGAAGGCTTACATGGAGTGGGCCGCCGCGTGCTGGAACCAGTGGAAAGAAGGGGATGTATCCATCTCCTTTAACCCGCAGAAGCCCGGCTATCTCCACGACCACTTCATCGGCCTGAACTATGAGGTCAACCTGTCCAAGCCCGCCGGGGAGCGCATCGAGAATGTGACTTTCCAGGGCAAGCCCCTCACCGACGACATGACCCTCACCCTCTGTGTCAACGACTACCGCTACACCGGCCTGAAGAACGAGGGCATCATCTCCGGCGAGAAGGAGTGGGAGTCCTCCGCCTCCGTCCGCGACATGCTGGTGGCCTATCTGGCCGAGCACGACCCCCTGGAGCCCGCGGTGGACCACAACTGGAAGATCACCGGCGTGGATCTCCAGAAGGACAACCCGGACCGGGCCACCCTAATTGAGCTGGTCAATACCGGCCGCCTGGAGTCCCCTATAACCAGAGTCTCAACCTGGACACCTACTCCGAGGTGCTGGGCATGGTGGACAACGTAAAGGTCAGCGATCTGGACAAGACCGGTACCGCCGCCTCCTTTGTAGGCGCCGACGGAGCCCCCTACTTCCGTATGCGGGATCTGGCATACACCTTTAATGGCTCCAAGAACCAGTTCAACGTATCCTGGGCCGAGGGTAAGGTGGCCATTACCACCAGCACGGCCTATGACGGAGAGCTGTTCCCCCTGCCCGTGCGCATCCCCGCTGCGGTTCAGGAGCAAATCCCTGCGGACATCACCGTATCTGTGGACGGTACGGACATCACCGTGCCCGCCATTCTCTTTGACGGCCACTACTACCTGACCGTGGACGGCATGAACGCCCTGCTGGGCACCAACGCCACCATCCAGGAGAAGGCCGCCTGATCCTGTTCCTCCCCAAGTTCCCCGGCGGCATTGCCGCCGGGGAACTTTTCTGTTACAATGACAGGGACACGAGTGAAGAAAGGATGTGACGCCCATGGCGCTGCCCAAGCTGATTGTGGTGCTGGGTACCACCGCCTGCGGCAAGAGCGGGCTAGGGGTGGAGCTGGCCAAGCACTTCGGCGGGGAGATCGTCTCCGCCGACTCCCGGCAGGTGTACCGGGGCCTGGATCTGGGCACCGGCAAGGTGACGGAGGAGGAGATGGAGGGGGTGCCCCACCACATGCTGGACGTGGTGGAGCCCAACCAGCCCTATTCGGTGGCCGAGTTCCAGGCCGGGGCCTATGCCGCCATCGACGGCATCCTGTCCCGGGGAAACACCCCCTTCCTGGTGGGGAACCGGGCTGTACGTCCGGGCGGTGACCGAGGGCTTCACCTTCACCGACGCCCGGCCCGACCCGGCCCTCCGGGCGGAGCTGGAGGAAAGACCACAGCGGAGCTCTACGCCCTGCTGCGGGAAAAGACCGGCCACCCTCACCGACGGGGAGGAGTTCAACCGCCAGCGGCTTATGCGCTCGGTGGAGAAGGCCCTCTCCGGCCAGTGGGAGAGCCCCCCGCCCCGCCCCCGGTACGACTGCCTGCTGCTGGGGTGACCTTCCCCGGGACGTGGTGTGCCGCCGCATTGACGAGCGGCTCCAGGCCCGCCTGGACGCCGGAATGGTGGAGGAGGTGGCCGCCCTCCGCGCCGGCGAGGCCGACGACTCCTTTTGGAGGGGCTGGGACTGGAGTACCGCTATATCCTCTGGTACCTCACGGGAAAATCCCCACCCTGGACGCGCTGAAGGACGAGCTGGGCCGGGCCATCAAGCGCTTTGCCAAGCGGCAGATGGTGTGGTTTCAGAAGGATCGGGACGTGCTTTGGCTGGACATGGAGGGGGACTTTCTCACCCAGGCCGTCCGGGCAGTGGAGGATTTTCTGGCGTAATGGTTTCGCCTTTTATCAGAAAATCTTTACCAAATCGTAATCTTCTCTCCATGGACTCTTTCGCTTTCACGGTATACTAAGAGGCAGATACCAAGCAAAGGAGTCCCGGCCATGTGGAATTTCAAATACAAGAACCAATATCTCAACTACGTCTCCGATCTGATGCAGGACACCGCCGTGCAGTCCATGCGCCTGTTGCCCCAGCACCGGGCCGGGGTGAGCTGCTACCACCACAGCGTGCTGGTGAGCTACGCCAGTTGGCGGGTGTGCGACTGGCTGGGACTGGACGCCCGGGCCGCCGCCCGTGGCGGCCTGCTCCACGATTTCTACCTCTACAACTGGAGGGACGCCGCCTCCCATCCGGGTATCCGCCACGGCTCCCAGCACCCGGAGGTGGCCCTGCGCAACGCCAGGGCCCGCTTCTCCCTCACCTGGCGGGAGGAGGACATCATCCGCTCCCACATGTTTCCCTATACCCCCACCAAGGTGTACCGCTGCCTGGAATCGGCGGTGGTAAGTACCATGGACAAGCTGTGTGCCGCCGCCGAGCTGGTAGGGCTGGTGCCCCTGCTCACCCGCTTCCGCCGGGAGACCCCCTTCTGGCTGGACGCCGACTGGGCTCCTACCCCGCTGCGCAAGGCCGGCTGATTCCAAGGCGCATGTCCTCGGAAATGACGGATTTTCATTCGATTCCTGCGGCTGCGGCCGCAGGAGCTCTGCGAGGCTTTCCTTCGGGGAAGGTTTTTCGACAGACTGAGCGCCGCCCAATGGGCGGCGCTTTTTTCACCCTTTATGGAAAGTGCACTTGACATACAGACTCTGCTGTGCTATAACATAGATGTAAAGTCAGCTTTCCAAAGGAGGTGCACGCTTGAAGAACCGGCTGGAGGAACTGCGCAGGGAGCGGGGGATCACCCAGGAGGAGCTGGCCGCCATTCTGGAGGTCTCCCGGCAGACCATCAGCTCCCTGGAGAAAGGCCGGTACAACCCCTCGATCCTGCTGGCCTTTAAAATCGCCCGCTGCTTCGGGCAGAGCATCGAGGAGATCTTTTTGTATGAGGAGTATGCGCAATGACCAAACGGAGACGGCAGGGCTGGATGCTCTTCTGGCGGGGCTGCTCCTGCTGGCCGGGGCCTGGCTGCTGCTGAAGCTGCTGCCCGGCCTGGATACCACCCTGGCGGGCGGTCCCCTTTCTATGCCTGGGGGTGGGCTGCGGCCTGTTCGGCGGCGGTACAGGGGAGCTGCTGGCCGTTCAGGCCATGAAGAAGCACCCGGAGCTCCAGAAACAGAACGAGATTGCGGAGCGGGACGAGCGCAACGTGGCCATCGGCAATGCCGCAAAAGCCAAGGGGTACGACGTGATGACCTTCGCCTTCGGGGCCATGCTCCTCTTCTCCGTCCTCATGGAGGCGGATCTGGCCCTCACCCTGGTGATGGTGGCGGTCTATCTGTTCATTCAGTTCTACTCCCTGTGGTGGCGCTTCAAGCTGGAAAAGGAGATGTAAGGATGGAACCCAAGGAATTTCTGGCCTTCCTGGCCAGGCTGGAGAAGCTCAAGTGCAACACCCGCCACTCCTGGACCTCCTCCGGGCGGCACGAGTCGGTGGCAGAGCACTCCTGGCGGCTGGCCATGCTGGCCCTGCTGCTGCGGGACGCGCTGCCGGAGGTGGATATGGACAAGGTGCTGCGCATGTGCCTCATCCACGACGTTGGGGAGGCGGTCACCGGAGACATCCCCTCCTTCCAGAAGACCGACGCCAACGAGGAAACCGAGCGCCAGGCCATCGCAGAGCTGCTCTCCCCCCTGCCCGACGGGCTGCGGGGGGAGCTGACCGCCCTCTTTGCCGAGATGGACGCCCTGGCCACGCCGGAAGCCCGGGTCTACAAGGCTCTGGACAAGCTGGAGGTGGTGGTGCAGCACAACGAGGCCCCCCTGGACACCTGGCTGCCCCTGGAGTACGAGCTCAACCAGACCTATGGCATTCCCGAGACCGCCCCCTTCCCGCCCCTGGCGGCCCTGCGGGAGCAGGCCCGACTGGATACCCTGGCCAAGCTGGCAGAAAAACCCGGCGGATGCTGACGCATCCGCCGGGTTTCGCGCTATTCCGCTCCGCCGGCGGGCGGCAGCAGCTTGCCCAGTTCCCCACCGCGCTCTCCAGCAGCCGGGCCACGGGCAGCTCCGCCACTCCAGCCACCAGATTGTCACACTGGTTCAGGGGGATGAGGATCCGCCGGGCCCGGGCCTGCCCTACCGCTACCGCCATGGCCGGGGAGATCTCCCCATCAGGGCGTCGGCGATGACGATGCCCAGGGGCCCAAAATCACATCCGCCCGGCGGCAGGCCACCAGCAGGGCGTTCCCTCCCGTGGCCCCTGAGACGCGCCGCCCTTGAGCATGGCGGAGGTGGCCAGGCTGTTGGTACCGATGGCGGTCACCTCCACCTGGGGATAACGGGTTAGAATCGCCTTGATGAGCTGCTGCCCGATCCGGCCGCCCTGGCCGTCAATCACTAAAATCTCCATCGTTTGACCCCTTCTCTCTGTTTCCATTGGCCTTATTATAATCTACCCTGGGGCAGGCCGCAAGCGCCGGGATGAGAAAAGTGCATTCCCTTTTCCCCAGGCTGTGGTTTAATAAGAACAGGAACTTTCATCCGGGGAATGGAGATGCTGTCCAATCTGCTGACGGTCACCGGACAGGTGGCCACTTTGTTTTGATGATGGCGGTGGGTTTTGTGCTGGGCCGGACGGGAAAGATGACCGAGGCGGGCCGCAGCCAGATGTCGTACCTGCTGCTCTACATTGTCTGTCCCTGTGTGATGGTGGACTGCTTTCTGGTGGAGCGGACCCCCGCCTTGACGCAGGAGGTTGCGGTCGGCTCTGCGGCGGCGCTGGCCTGCTATCTGCTCTTTTTCGCCGTCTCTCTGTTGTTCTTCCGGCGGCAGCCGGCGGATGCCCGGGACACCCTGCGTTTTGCCGCCGTCTACGGCAACATCGGCTTCATGGGGCTCCCCTGGTCCAGTCCATCCTCGGGAGGAGGCGCTGGTCTACGGCGCGCTGGCCCTGCTGGCCTTCAACCTGACCAGTTGGACGCTGGGCGTGCTGATCATGGGAGGCCGGGCGGCCTTCTCCCTGCGCAGGGCGGTGCTCAACCCAGGTGTTGTCGGCATTGGGCTCGGGCTGCTTTGCTTTCTCAGCGGCCTGCGCTTTCCTTCCCCCGTGGGAGCGGCCCTCTCCTTCCTGAGCGACCTGAACACCCCCCTGGCCATGGTGGTCATCGGTACCCAGCTCGCTGAAGCCGACCTGCCCAGCACCTTCCGCCAACCCAGGAACTACCTGGTTTCCTTCCTGCGCCTGGCCCTGTTCCCCACCCTGACTGCCCTGCTGCTGCTCCCCCTCCGCTCCTCCTCCGGCCTCTACTGCGCCCTGGTGCTATTGTCCGCCACGCCTGTGGCCGGTATGACCAGCCTCTTTGCTCAGCAGTTCGGCCGGGAAACCGCCCCTGCGGCGGAGTCCATCACCCTGTCAACCCTGCTCTCCATCCTCACCCTGCCCCTCTTCGCCGTGCTGGCCAGAGGGATCAGCATGTTCTAACCGTAAGCGCAGACGCGGCCGCCCCAGAGGGGCGGCCGCGTTTCTATTTGCGCAAAACTTCATGCGCCTAAACCTTTGCACAGTTTCGTGGTGCCCCTGTTCACATGAAGTTTAATACCTAAAACAGGAGTCCCCAGAGCAGGAATCCGCCGCAGGCCACCAGGCCAGTAAAGATCGTAATGATGACCAGATAGCCCATGATATTGCGGGCAGACAATCCGGCAATCCCCAGAGCGGGCAAGGCCCAGAATGGCTGGATCATGTTGGTCCACTGGTCGCCCCAGGCAATGGCCATGGCGGCCCGGCCGTACTCGATGCCCATCTCAGTAGCCGCAGGCATAACAATGGGGGCCTGCACCGCCCACTGCCCGCCGCCGGAGGGACAAAGAAATTGATGATGCCGGCGGAAAGGAATGTCAGCACCGGGAAGGTGACATTATCGGAGATTTGGGTGAAGAAGTTGGCGATAATTCCGGCCAGACACCCCTGCATCGTTCTGCGCCACCATCAGTCCCATGATGCAGGCATAGAAGGGGAACTGGAGCAGAATGCCTGCCGCTCCGGAGGCGGCATCGGCGATGGCATCCACATACCTGCGCAGATCACCGTGGAGCAAAATACCCAGGAACAGAAAAATCATATTGACGATGTTCAGATCCAGGTTGAACCCCTTCTGCACAAAGTAATACACGATGTACGCAAAGCCCAGCACAAGAGTGATAAACCACAGGACCTTATTGTGCTCAATTTTCTCCGCCGGGGTATTCATGGTATAAGTCTTCTCCGCCTCGTCCACCAGTAAGGCTGGATCCACCGCAATGGTATGGTCGGTATCCGGATGCATGGCATAGTTGACGAAGGGCATGAGCACCAGGATGACAAGTACCATGACCAGGTTCATCGGGTGAAATATAGTGGCAGTAACCGGGGCCTGGTATACAACTCCAAGCACCTCGGAGCCCGTGCCGCCAATTTGCAGAGGGATGGACCCCGACAGGCCGGCGTGCCAGATCACAAAGCCGGAATAGGCGGAGGCAATCAGCAGGGGATAATCCACATCCCGTACCCGGCGGGCCACAGCCTTGGCCAGCAGGGCGCCGGCAATCAGGCCAAAGCCCCAGTTGAGCCAGCAGCAGATGGTGGACACGAAGGTGGTAACCAGGATTGCGCTCTTTGTCGTGAGCCAAGGTGGCAATCGCTGCCAGCGCCTTCTTGCACGCCTTGGCGGAGGCCATGGCGGAGCCCAGCACCAGCACCAGGGCCATCTGCATGGCGAAGGACAGCAGGCTCCAGAAGCCATCCTTGACTTCGCCCTGGCCCCCCCAGGACCACACCAATTCCAGGGGACCCTGCTGCGTACCGATCATGGCAGCGATAAAGACCACGATGGTCAGGATGATGGCGAACAGGAATGGATCCGGAAGCCACCGGTTCACAACCTGTACGCAGCCATTGGTAAAGCGTTTGAACATGAAACAACCTCCTCTGTATCTCTCTCCGCCACACACACTCCATGGCAGGAACTGTCTAAATCATAGCAACCTACTTCTCTCGTGTCAATAAAACCTATAAGTCTAGTATAAATTCTACAAAGCCATATTGAGAACCGGCAGGTTTCCTTCTCCTACCATCTTCATTTCATGGACATACCCAGGCCCCCACCGTCTTCTACGGGCGGTGAGGGCCTGGGTATGGGTTTGCAGTTATTCGAAGGGCCATCTCCCAGCGGATAAAGTAGCCCTGTGGATGCTTGCAGACGGGGCACACGGCGGGAGCCATGGTGGCGTCGATAATTTGGCCGCAGTTGAGGCACATCCACTTGACCTGAACATCGGACACAAACAGCTTGTCCTGCTCCAGCAGCTCAGCAAACTTGCCGAAGCGGTCGCCATGGGTCTTTTCAATTCCGGCAATCATGGAAAAAATGTGGGCAATCTCCGGGAACCCTCCTCCTGGGCGGTTCTGAAAAGCCCGCGTAGTCGTGGTCCCACTCCTGGTACTCATTGTGCTGGGCCGAGCGAAGGTGGTCCAGAATGTCGGGAAACAGCTCTACGGGGTAGGTGCCGTCCACCTGAAGGTTCTGACCGGACACCTGCTCCAGCAGGTTGTAGAACACCTTGGCGTGGGCCCGTTCCTGGTCCGCGGTGAAGGTGAACACGCTCTCCAGTACATACAGGTTCTTCCTCCGGGCCAGTCCGGCTGCGAAGGTGTAGCGGTTGCGGGCCTGACTCTCGCCGGCAAAGGCCCGCATGAGATTGAGCCTGGTTTCACTTTGTGCAAAATCAGCGGACATAAAACCCTCCTGTTTTATGGATACCGTAAGCATATCCACAACCAGAAAACCATACAAAAGTGCAGCAAAGTTCTCCGGCGGTTACCACAGTACAGAGCATGCGGACTCGAAACCTCTGAGCGGGATGTTCCTTTGCTCTCAAACCGTGTTCTGTTTCGGCAGGTCTTCTGATTCATCGGATTCCTGTGGTAATTTTTCCATTCCTATGGTATACTGAAAACTGATTTAATCCACGAAACAGGTAGGGATACACGGTGAAAGAGCGCAATGTAATGTTTACCGAGACTGATTTTAGAATTCTGGACTCTTATAAATCGGTGCTGGATGGTCTGGCTGCTTACCTTGGGGATGGATACGAGATCGTATTGCACAGCCTTCACGATTTGGACCATTCCGTAATCAAAATTATAAACGGTCACTATACTGGCCGACGCGAGGGCTTCCCATCACAGACCTGGCTCTGTCCATGCTGGCAAAATCGAGGAACGGCCCGACACAAACTGCATCACTTACTTTAACCGAAACCAGAAAGGCGAACCCCTTAAATCGGCCACCATTGTAATTCGCAATCATAGCCGCATGGCTATCGGCCTGCTGTGCATCAACTTTTACATGAACACCTCGGTGTTTCAATTTCTGCAGAGTATGACTCCGCCCGCCGCACAGACTCCGGATTCTCCCGTGGAGGAGAGCTATGTAGAGAATGTGGATGAACTGATTGTCCAGGCGGTGACCGAAGCCAGCCAAAAGGTTCAGAACGACAGCGCCATTTCAAACGCCAACAAAAACAAAGAGATTGTCAGTATCCTTTACCAGAGGGGAATCTTCAACCTGAAAGATGCGGTCGTCAAGGTCGCTGGCCTCATGGGTATCTCCAAGAACACGGTTTATATGCATGTACGCAATCTCAATCACGGCTGAAAAAGGCTGGAACCGGTTTGGTTCCAGCCTTTTTTATAATCAGGGCTTTTGTGGAGAATCGCGCCGTCCGGGCCCTCATAAATCCGGTCCCACCCGGTCAGGATCGATACGGTCAGCACAACAAAGAGAACCATGGGATAGAACGCCCCACTGAAAATCTGCAGCGGGGTCACCGCAGGCAGATAGGAGTACTCCTCCAGCAGCGGCTCAATGGACGAGGCCGAGATGAAGATGAAGGCGCTGATAAAAGGGAGAATTGCGGGGAAGGTGTTGGCGTAGCCTGTCAGGAAATTGGCGCGCCGGTAGGGGTGAATCTGGTGTCTGGCGCCCAGCTCATCAGCCACGGAGCCGAAGGTAAGTACCGAGGCGCTGGTCACACCTCCTACCAACAGGGTGGTAAGCATGGAGCCCAGCCCAATGAGCAGCTCAGCCCCGCGGGCCGTGCGTGCAAACCGGCTGTTGCAGATGCCTTGAATCATGCGCTCCATCGTGCCGCTCTCGTTGAGTACGCCCATGGCCGAACAGGGCCATGCAGAACAGGCAGATACCGATCATGCCGGTAAAGCCGTTATAGATAAAGCCGGTGGCCGCGCCGTTCTCCACCCCCAGGATGTCAGAGGGACCGAAGGTGCCGGAGAGCAGGCCCACGGCAATGCCCGAGACGAGGCCCGCCGTGACGGCCTTGAAGATATCGCGGGTGCGGAGCGACACAAACAGGAGGACGGCCACTGGGATGAGCATGATGAGGCCCTTGGGATCCATGTTGGCCTGAAGGATCTCATCCGCCCCTTCCATGACTGCGCCGCTGCCGCCGCCGAATACGGCGAAGAGCACCAACGCGATGCCGCCGGCGATCAGGGCGTATTTCAGTCGGTAACCCACCGTGCCGGCGATATCGGCATAACCCTCCTTGGTTCGGAACCGTTGGTTGGTTGTGGATGCAATGGTCACATCAGAGATGGGGGCCAGGTTATCGCCGAAAATTGCACCGGAGAGGATCGCGCCCGCCAGGATTGCGGGGTGGCTGCCCAGCAGGATTCCCGCCGGATACAGGATGGGAAACACCGTGGTCAGGGTCCCGATGGAGGAGCCGGTAGCCGTGGTAATCAGACAGGCGGCCAGGAATGTAAAGGCCGTAAAGATGCTGCCCGGCATACCGACCATGTGTGCCATCCAGACAAAGCCCTGGGATACCCGCTGATGGCCATCAGCTTGGTAAACATACCAATGACCAGCAGGATCACCACAATACTTACGGAGGTGGAGCTTCCGATTCCACGCAGCACCGCATCCCAGTAGGCACCATAGGTTTTGCAAAACAGCGCGCCTATCAGCAGCCCCAGGAAGCCGCCCACCGCCAGGGCGTTCATATCAAAGACCTTGTAGCCCACAAAATAGACCACACAGAATACCAGGAAAATAAGCATGGGTACAACGGACCACCACTGTCCGCCCCGGAACTCAACCGGATATCTCTTTCTCTCTTCCATTGCTCAGAACCCCCTTCTCCTTTCCCAGCTTCATGAGTGCGGCTTTGACACGCTCCAGCGCCGTCACCATCTGCGCGTCCTCCCGGAAGGCTCCGAATACAATCCGCAGGTGTCCCTCCCCTTGTGCGCCGTACGGGGTGCCGGCGTTCACCACCACGTTGGCCTCCTTGATGATGTAGGCGTTGACCTCGTCGGCGGTGCCGAGCCGGGACACGTTCACCCAGCAGAGGAAGGTGCTCTCCGGCATGGCCATGGACACACCGGGAATGGAGTTGAAGATCTCATAAACGATTTTGTGGCGGCGGTCAAAGATGCGGTTGTACTCCTCCAGGAAAGAGGCATCCTTCAACGCAGCAATGGCTCCCAGTTGAGAGGCGGTGTTGGTGGCTCCGATCACGCTTACGGCGCTGCCATAGTACACATCCATGATGTGGTCGTCCGCCACGATGTAAGCCACCCGGTAGCCGCTGAGCGCCATTCCCTTGGAGATGGAGCATACCGTGACGGTGCGTTCCCACATGCCTGGCAGGGACGCAAGGGTGACAAACTCCACCCCGTCGTACACCGAGTCCTCAAACGCTTGGTCGCACACCACAATCAGGTCGTTCTTAACTGCAAATTGGGCCAGCTTCTCCAGACTCTCTCTGCGCATAACGGTAGTGGTGGGGTTGTTGGGGTTGGTAAGGACAATCATTTTGGTGTTTGGCGTCAGGCGTTTTCGAACTCCTCGATCTCCAGTTGGTATCCGTTCTCCTCCCGCAGGGGACCGGCACCGTTACACCGCCGAGGATTCTGGCGTTCAGGAAGTTGTTTGGATAGCTGGGGTCGGGCACCATGACCTCATCGCCTGGGTCAATGAAGGGCATCATTGCAAACATCAGGCCGGCATCTGAACCGGGTGTAATAATTATGTTGCGCTCCGGGTCCACATCCAGGTGGTTGAATGCCTTGAGCTTTTTCGCCAGTTCCATTTTCAGCTCCATATTGCCGATGGGCATGGTGTAATGGGCGGATGTCCCGTCCTCCAGCCCCGCCAGAGTAGCCCTTTTCACGTGCTCCGGGATCGCCGGGTCGGGATAGAAGGGGTCGGCCCAGCACATCAGAGCCGCGCCGTTGGCAATGAGGTCGTTCAATGCCGTTCCCACATCGGCTTTGGAGACTTTTTCAAACAGTCCCCCCTGAATTCCCCGGAACTTTTTGCTGATCTTATCCTGGACGCTCATATTCCATACTCCTTTCTCTTCTGCTTTACGGCAAATTCCGGTCCCCAATCATATATAAGCGGCTGTCAGTCCAGTTCGGCAACCGCCTCAATCTCACACAGGGCTCCCTTGGGCAGATCCTTCACCGCCACACAGGAGCGGGCAGGCTTGGAGGTAAAATACCTGGCATATACCTCGTTGAAAGCGGCAAAGTCGGCAATGTCGGCCAGAAAGCAGGTGGTCTTGACCACCTTTTCAAAACCGGAGCCAGCAGCCTCCAGAATAGCGCCCACATTTTGCAGCTCCACTCTGCCTGGGCGGCGATGCCTTCGGGCATGGCCCCGTCGGCGGGATTCACCGGAAGCTGGCCGGAGGTAAACAGAAGCTTTCCGGTGGAAATCCCTGGGAATAGGGTCCAATGGCGGCGGGCTTTTGTCTGGATAATGTTCATAAGAAATCGTCCTCCTCTATTTTTGATTCTGTGCAGATTATATCACTGAAATTTATTTTAGTCAATGCATTTTTCTTTATTTCAAAAAAACCGTCCTCCCTCGTACGAGGGAAGACGGTTTCGGGAACGCTCCCGCGATTTGAATTACAGCATTTTCTCCAGCTCGGTCCGGATGGCCCGGATGAACTCCAGGAGGTGACACCCTGGCGGGATCTCCCCATCCCACAGGCCCACCAGATCCTTTGTCATGGTGCCCCTCGATGGTGCCGATGGCAGCCGCCTCCAGCTTGTCGGCAAACTGCCCCAGAGCGTCAATGCCGTCCAGCTCTCCCCGCTTGCGCAGGGCGCCGGTCCAGGCAAAGAGGGTGGCCACCGGGTTGGTGGAGGTCTCCTCCCCTTCAAATACTTGTAGTAGTGGCGGGTGACGGTGCCGTGGGCGGCCTCATACTCATATTTGCCGTCGGGGCTCACCAGCACAGAGGTCATCATGGCCAGGGAGCCGAAGGCGGTGGAAACCATGTCGCTCATCACGTCGCCGTCGTAGTTCTTGCAGGCCCAGATGAAGCCGCCCTGGGAGCGGATCACCCGCGCCACCGCGTCGTCGATGAGCGTATAAAAGTACTCGATGCCCAAGCGCCGAAGGCGGCCTTATACTCGGCCGAAGATGGCCTGGAAGATGTCCTTGAAGGTGTGGTCGTACTGCTTGGAGATGGTGTCCTTGGTGGCGAACCACAGGTCCTGTTTGGTGTCAATGGCGTACTGGAAGCAGGAACGGGCGAAGGAGGCGATGGAGCTGTCCTTGTTGTACTGCCCCTGGAGCACGCCGGAGCACTCAAAGTCGTAGACGGTCTGGCGGAATTCCTCCTTCCCGTCCGCGCCGGTGAACACCAGCTCGGCCCTGCCGGGGCCGGGCACCCGGTACTCGGTGCACCTATAAACGTCGCCGTAGGCGTGGCGTGCGATGGTGATGGGATGCTTCCAGGTCTTGACCACCGGGGAGATGCCCTGACCATGATAGGGGCGCGGAACACGGTGCCGTCCAGGATGGCGCGGATGGTGCCGTTGGGAGACTTCCACATCTGGGAGAGCCGGTACTCCTCCACCCGCTGGGCGTTGGGGGTGATGGTGGCGCACTTGACCGCCACGCCGTACCTCTTGGTGGCCTCGGCGGAGTCCACGGTCACCTGGTCCTTCGTCCGCTCCCGCTCGGGCAGGCCCAGGTCGTAATACTCGGTTTTCAGGTCGATGTAGGGCAGGAGCAGCTCGTCCTTGATCTGCTGCCACAGCACGCGGGTCATCTCGTCCCCGTCCATCTCCACCAGCGGGGTAGTCATCTGAATCTTTTCCATGGTCTCCTCCTCGGTTGGTTTTGTCGCATTTCCTGGGCCAAATTATACCCCTATCCGGCAAAATGGCAAGGGATTCCGTGTGTTTTGCCTCTTGTCCCGCCCGGGTTGGATCAGCTATACTGGAACACAGCCACAAAGAGAAAAGAGGATTGTCCCGTGTTCAGCAAGCAGGCCCTGCGCAGGCTCATTCTGCCCTTAATTATCGAACAGTTTCTGGCCGTCATGGTGGGCATGGCGGACATCATGATGGTCTCCTCCGCCGGAGAGGCCGCCGTCTCCAGCGTGGCGCTGGTGGATCTCATCAACGTCCTGATCATCAATATCTTTGCCGCCCTGGCCACCGGGGCGCGGTGGTGTGCGCCCAGTCCATCGGCGCCCAAAACCTGGAGCGGGCCAACCGGGCAGCCAACCAACTTCTGTATATCGTCACCGCCGCTGCCCTGGGGATCATGGTTCTGGTGCTTTTCTGCAAGGCAGGGCTGCTGGGCCTGCTGTTCGGCCAAGTGGAGCCGGAGGTGATGGAGGGGCCGTCACCTACTTTGTCATCTCCGCCCTCTCCTACCCCTTCATCGCCGTCTACAACGGCTGCGCCGCCCTGCTGCGGGCCATGGGCAACTCCAAGGCCTCCATGTGCGTCTCCGCCTACATGAACGGGCAGAACATTGCGGGCAACGCTGTCTTTGTGTTCGTGTTCCACCAGGGTGTGGCGGGCGTGGCCCTCTCCTCCCTGCTGTCCCGCATCGCGGCCGCCGGACTCATGCTGGCCCTGCTCCACGGCCGGCGCAACCCCGTGCGGGTGTCCGGCCTGCTCCGCTTCCGATTCGAGCCGGCGGTCATGGCCCAGATTCTCCGCATCGGCGTGCCCAACGGCCTGGAAAACAGCTTCTTTCAACTGGGCCGGGTGCTGCTGGTGAGCCTGATCTCCACCTTCGGCACGGCCCAGACCGCCGCCAACGCCGTGGCTAACAACATCGACAATTTCGGCGTCATTCCCGGCCAGGCCCTGGGCCTTGCTCTCATCACCGTGGTGGGCCAGTGTGTGGGGGCCGGAGACTGGGATCAGGTGCGCGCCTACACCAAGCGGCTGGTCAAGCTCACCTACCTGTGTACCTGGGGGCTCAACGCTGCGCTGCTGCTGGGTCTGCCCCTCATCCTGCGCCTCTACAGCCTGACGCCGGAGACCCAGTGGTACGCCGCGGTGCTCATCTTCATCCACAACGGCTGCGCATGCTGTTTTGGCCCCTGGCCTTCACCATGCCCAACGCCCTGCGGGCCGCCGGTGACGTGAGGGTGCCCATGGTCATTTCCATCACCTCCATGCTTGTGGTGCGGGTGGGGGCAGCTATCTGCTGGGCCTCCACTTCGGCCTGGGCCATCGGCGTGTGGCTGGCCATGGTGGGGACTGGGTCGTTCGGCTCATCTGCTTCGTGCTCCGCGCCCGAAAAGCTGTGGCTGGAGCACCGCTGAATACGCGCACCCGAAGCCATTCGGGTGCGCGTTTTTACCAGAGGTCCAGCGCGTACTGCATGCCCAGGCTCACTGCCGTGATGGCCGCCCAGCAGCACAAGCCCATCAGAATGGGTCTGCCGCCGGTCCTGACGAGTTTGATCAGATCGGTATTGAGCCCAATGGCCGCCATGGCCATGATGATGAAGAACTGGACAACTCCTTAAAGGAGCAAAGCCGCTGCGTCCACTCCTGCCAGGGACGCCCCGTAGTAATCAGGGAGGCCAGCATGAAGAACAGGAGGAAGAAGGGGAACACCCGCCGAGAGAGAAGCCCCTCCCCGCGCCGCCTGCCCGCCTGGCCCGGGCGGTGCGCCGGAGAGCCAGCGCCAGGGTGATGGGGATGATGGCCAGAGTGCGGGTGAGCTTGACAATGGTGGCGGTATCCAGGGTGTTGGCCCCGGGGTGCATTCCGTCCCAGGCCGCGGCAGCGGCCGTGACGGAAGAGGTATCATTCACCGCCGTGCCGGCAAAGAGTCCGAAGCCCTCGTCTCCTAGACCCAGCAGGCCGCCCAGGGCGGGGAACAGGAGGGCGGCCGCCACATTGAACAGGAAGATGACCGAGATGGACTGGGCGATCTCCTCGTCGTCCGCGCCGATGACCGGGGCGGTGGCCGCGATGGCGGAGCCGCCGCAGACGGATGAGCCCACCCCACCAGGGTAGAGATGTTGGAGGGATATGCAGCAGCCTGTGCAGAAGGAAGGACACCACCAGGGAGGTGGTGATGGTGGACAGGATGATGGGCAGGGACTGAACGCCCACCTTGGCGACCTCCGACAGATTCAGTCCGAAGCCAAGCAGGATCACGGCATATTGCAGGATTGTTTTTGATGTGTAGGCGATGCCCGCCTGAGCCCGGCCCTTATCCCGGACAAGCAGGGCGATAGCCATGCCCGCCAGGATGGCGAACACCGGCCCGCCGATGACCGGGAGCGCCCGGCCCAGCATCCAGCAGGGAATGGCGATGCACAGGCACAGCAGCAGCCCGGGCCCTCTCGTTCCAGTGCTTCATGTCATACTTCCTCTCTTTCTGATGGGTGCCCCTATCATACCGTAAAATTTCCATCACGTAAAATGATACTTATTTATTTTTCTATAAGAAATATTTATTACTTCTTTCCCCCGTTTCCTCCCTTGCCCCCGGAGCGCTTTTCCTGTATAATGTGGTACAGTATTGCGCAACTGCGTGGAAAGGGAGCCTTTTTATGCTGCAAACGGTCATTCCACAGGGTACGCCCCTGTCTGAACCTCTATGACACTCAAAAGGCCATTGGCCTGCTCAAGCGCCTGTTTGAGGATACGCTGGGCGGCGCGCTGCACCTGCGCCGGGTCTCCGCCCCTGTTTGTGGAGGCCTCCACCGGCCTGAACGACGATCTCAACGGCGTGGAGCGGGCCGTCTCCTTCGACATTCCCGACGCCGGGCGGGACGCACAGGTGGTTCACTCCCTGGCCAAGTGGAAGCGGATGGCCCTCTACCGCTACCAGTTCTCCGTGGGCGAGGGCCTCTACACCGATATGAACGCCATCCGCCGGGACGAGGAGCTGGACAACCTGCACTCCGTCTATGTGGATCAGTGGGACTGGGAGAAGATCATTGCCCCCCGGGACCGGAACGCCGACTATCTCCGGCAAACCGTGCGCACCATTGTCTCTGCCATGGCAGAGACCCAGCACACCCTGCGCTCGGTCTTTCCCCAACTCACCGCTCTTCCTCCGCTGGGGACGGAGGTCTCCTTCGTCACCACCCAGGAGCTGGAGGAGCTCTGGCCCGACCGCTCCCCAAGGAGCGGGAGGATGCCTGGGTGAAAGAGCATCCCGTCACCTTCCTGATGGGCATCGGCGGCGCGCTCAAATCGGGCCGCCCACACGACGGCCGGGCCCCCGACTACGACGACTGGACCCTCAACGGGGATATCCTGGTGTGGAACCCAGTGCTGAAGCGGGCTTTTGAGCTGTCCTCCATGGGCATCCGGGTGGACGCCGCCGCCCTGGACCGTCAGCTCACCCTCGCCGGGTGCGAGGCACGGCGGGAGTTCCCTTCCACAAGCTGCTGCTGGAGGGCAAGCTGCCCTCACCATCGGCGGCGGCATTGGCCAGTCCCGCCTGTGCATTCTCCTGCTGGGCAAGGCCCACATCGGCGAGGTACAGGCCAGTGTCTGGGATGAACAGACCATCCAGGCCTGCCGCGACGCCGGGGTGGTTCTGCTCTGACGCCGATTGCCTTGCCCAGGCCCGCGCCTTTGGGCGCGTCCAAGCGTTTTGCTCTGCAAAACCTTGATGCCGGGGCGATTCATTCGCCCCGCGCAGATAAAATCTGGTCCCGCCCGGCCACGGCCGGGCCTGGCCCACATCGGCGAAGTGCAGGCCAGTGTCTGGGATGAACAGACCATCCAGGCCTGCCGCGACGCCGGGTGATTCTGCTGTAACGCCGCGTCCGGCTTTGGTAAAGTGGAACACGGGCGGCCTGTGAGTGGGCCGCCCGTCTGCCTGCGGTGCAAAGTGCTTGCACGCTCTCCTCCGGCTATGGTACACTAGCAGGCGAACCGAATCTTTGCACATGGAAAGGACCACCATGGATATTTTGGAGCAAATCAGGGCCAATTACGGCTCCTTCAGCCGCCCCAGGCAGCGTATCTCCGACTTTATCCTGAATTACCCGGAGCAGTGCTGCTTTCTCTCCCTCAGAAGCTTTGCCCAGCAGGTCGGGACCACGGAGGTCACGGTCCTGAACTTCTGCCGCGGCCTGGGACTGGGCAGCTATATGGACCTCAAGAAGGCGCTTCAGGACTACCTGATCGTGCGCGTCAACGCCGGAGACCGGCTGAAGCTGGCGGTGGCGGGCAGCGGCAGTGCCCAGGATCTGTACCAGCGGGTCTGCCGCGCCGAGCGGGAGGCCCTCCAGAGCACCCTGGACGGCAACTCCGTGGAGCTGCTGCTGGCCTTCACCCAAGCCCTGCGCCGGGCCAGGCGTATTTTCATCGCCGCCCATGACTTCAGCCGTTTTCCGCCGGATACCTGGAGCACCGGCTGCTCTCACTGGAGCTGGACTGCTGCATCCTGGATCTGCAGGCCCGGCAGGATATGTTCCGGCGGCTCTCCGCCCAGCCGCCCCAGGATGGGCTGCTGATTGCCATCACTGTGCCCCCGTACGGCAACGACACCATCGCCCTGACCCGCTACTGCGCCTCCATCGGCATGCCCGTGGCAGCCCTTACGGACCGGCCCGATTCCCTGTGGCCCGCTGCGCCCAGACTACCCTGCTCTGCCATGTGGAGCTGATGGGTATGACCAACTCCTTTACCTCCATGGTCGGCCTGGTGGACACCCTGGCTATGCTCTATACCTTTACCAGCGGCGCTCCCACCCAGGAGGAGAAGACCTGCCGTGACACACTGCACCGAAAGTTTGACAGTTGTTTTTCCGACCCAAACACTTCAATATGAATTTAATCCTGCACAAAATCCCCTCTTTTTATGGAAAGAGGGGATTTTTCTATCAATTTGCCTGGCGATCCGTCGCGAAAAACAGTTGCAATTGACAAAAGCATTTGCTATAATTTAGTTTATCTTACTACAGTAAACACTGTAGTAGAAAACATTAGTAAGGAGGAGTATGCATGAATCCTACCGCACGGAAACTGACGGCCCTGTCTCTTGCCGCGGTGATGGGCCTGGGCCTGGCTGCCTGCTCTGGCTGCAGCGGAAATGGGGACGCCACCGGCACCGCGTCCCCTACCCCGGCACCACCGCAGAGCCGACATCCTACGCCGACCAGATCGTGGTCGGCATTACCGCCGAGCCCAAGTACATTGAGCCCAATGCCCCGGTATGGGCCCTGCCGAGGTTCAGGTGTCCCAGCAGATTTTCGAGGGCCTGGTCCGCACCGGCGACGACGGCTCCATCGAGCCCGTCCTGGCCACCGACTGGACCATCAGCGACGACGGCCTGACCTATACCTTCAATCTGGTGCAGGGCGTCAAGTTCTCCAACGGCGAGGATGTGGAGCCCAGCGACTGGGTCTGGTCCTTCTACCGCGCCCGCGACTACGAAACCTCCAACTACCGCTATATCGCCGAGGCCATCGACACCGTGGAGGCCACCGACGAGCAGGTGGTCATCACCCTCACCGAACCCAACGCCGCCTTCCTGGCTGAGCTGGGCTGCTTCAACATGGTGCTGGGCGACCAGTCCTATGCCGAGAGCATGAGCGACGAGGAGTACCTGAAGAACCCGGTCGGCACCGGCCCCTACATGCTGAAGGACTGGACCCAGGGCAGCAGCCTGACCCTGGAGGCCAACCCCTACTACCGCGTGGAGGGCATGCCCAAGACCAAGGAGATCAAGTACGTCCTGATCGCCGACGACAACACCCGCCTGATGCAGCTCCAGTCCGGCCAGATCGACGTGGCCCCACCTTCCCCTTCTCTCGCCCAGGGCGTGGAGAGCAACGAGGCCCTGGCGCTGGACATCTTCCTCCACCCAGATCTACTATCTGACCGTCAACACCACGAAGCCTCCCTTTGACGATGTCAAGGTGCGCCAGGCCCTGTATTACGCGCTGAACAAGTCCGAGCTGGCCAGCGCCATCGCCGGCGAGTACGGCACCCCTGTGGCCGCCATTGTCTCCGAGACCCAGGGCGACTGGTGCAACACCGATCTGCAGGTGACCGAGTACGCTCCCGACACCGCCAAGCAGATGCTGGCCGATGCCGGCTACACTGAGCCCGTGGAGTTTACCCTGTCCATCCGCACCGGCTCCACCTTCTATGAGCAGATTGCCACCCTCATCAAGTCCGAGGTGGACCAGGCCGGCTTCTCCTGCAACATCGAGCTTCTGGAGTCCGCCACCCTGACCGACAAGTACAGCTCTCAGAGCCACCAGGCCACCATTCTCCAGTGGGTGGACGACTACCAGGATCCCTCCGGCGTCGTGGGCTGGACCGTGGACTACGATCAGGCCCAGTGCTTCTACACCGGCCTGAACGACGAGGAGCTGGACGCCCTCTACATGGCCGCCCAGACGGAGATGGACCACGATAAGCGCGTGGAGATGTACCGCGACATTCAGCAGCAGGTGTATGACAACGCCAACGTCATCCCCTGTACCGGAATGACTTCGCCTTCGCCCGCTCCGCCAAGGTAGACGGCCTGCAGGTCAACCCCTTCTACGTGTACCAGGCCATGTACTGGACCAAGGCCAACTGAGCCGCGCCCTCCCGTTCGCCCGGACGGCGGGGCCCCAGCCGCGGGGGGTGGAGCATACGGCTCCATCCCCGGCTCTTTTGCGGGACGCTCTGTCCATGGGGAAGGCGCGGCTTCCCCGTGGACAAGGCGTTCCGCAGTTCCCCGGGAACGGGACGCGCGGTCCCACGAACTGACAGAGGCAGGTGTAACTTCTTGAATCGACTCAACTACATCCTCAAACGGATCCTTCAGATGATTCCGGTTCTGTTTGTGGTCACCATCCTGGTGTTTTCCATCATCCGCTTCATCCCCGGTGAGCCAGCCCGCCTGATTCTGGGCGAGAAGGCCACAGAGGAGGCTGTGGCCGCCCTGACGGAGAAGCTGGGCCTGAATGAGCCCCTGCTCACCCAGTACCTCCTGTTCTTGAAGCAGATTTTCACTCTGGACTTCGGCAACTCCTTCACCTACCAGATGCCGGTGTCCGAGCTTCTGGCCTCCCGCTTTCCGGTAACCCTGGCGCTGACCCTGATGAGCACGGTGATCTCTCTGGTCATCAGCCTGCCCCTGGGCTATTTTGCCGGCGTCCACAAGGACCGTCTGGGCGACCAGGTGGTGCGCACCACCTCCTGGTGGCCATCTCCATGCCCTCCTTCTGGGTGGGCCTGCTGCTGATGATCGTCTTTGCCCTGAAGCTGAAATGGCTGCCGGCCGGCGGCTGGTCGGACACCCTTCTGGGACAGTTCCGCTGCCTGATCCTGCCCGCCGTCACCCAGTCCCTCATGACCTCCGCCCTGCTGCTGCGCAACACCCGCAACTCGGTGGTGGACATCACCCGCATGGATTATGTGGACTTTGCCCGCAGCAAGGGCATCACCAGCGGCGAGGTGCGCACCCGCCATGTGATGCGCAACGCCATGATCTCCACCGTCACCCTTCTGAGTATGCGCATGGCGGCCATGCTGGGCGGCTCGGTCATCATCGAGACGGTGTTCTCTGTGCCCGGCATCGGCAAGCTGGCCAGCGACGCCATCTTCGGCCGGGACTATGCGGTGGTGCAGTATGTGGTGCTGCTCTTTGCGGTGCTGGTGCTGGTCATCAATCTGATCACCGATATCCTCTATTCCTTCCTGGATCCCCGGGTCAATCTGTAGAAAGGGGTGTACGAATGAAACGTTATCACGGCGTCAGTCCGCTGGAGCAGAAGCGCTCCATGCCGGCGTGGCTGGCCAAGCCCTCTTTCGTGATCGGCCTGCTGATTGTGCTGGTGGTCATCCTCATGGCCCTGTTCCCCCAGTTCATCGCCCCTACGATCCCATCGCCACCGACGTCACCGTGTCCAACCAGGCCCCAGTGCGGCCCACTGGTTCGGTACGGACTTCTACGGTCGCGACATCTTCTCCCGCGTCATCTGGGGTACCCGCATCGATCTGCTCATCGGCGTGCTGGGCGTGGTGATTCCCTTTCTGGTGGGCGGCATGATCGGACTGCTGGCCGGCTACTACGGCGGCTTCCTGGACAGCCTGCTCATGCGCATCACCGATATCATGATGGCCTTCCCCTTCACCATCCTGGTCATCACCATCATGGCCATCATGGGCCAGGGACTGATCAACCTGTTCATCGCACTGTGGCTGGTGGGGTGGATGAGCTACGCCAAGCTGGTGCGCAGCGAGGTGCTGGTGCTCAAGGACTCTGAGTTCATCCAGGCCGCGCGGGTGGCCGGCTTCTCCGACGCCGGATTCTGTTCCGCCACCTGCTGCCCAACGTCATCAGCTCGGCGGCGGTCTTCGCCGCCTCCGACGTGGTCATGTGCATGCTCACGGGCGCGTCCATGAGCTTTCTGGGCCTGGGTGTTTCCCCCCCACACCGGGGGGCTCCATCCTCAACGAGGGCCGAAACTTCATCACCTTCGCCTGGTGGCCCACCCTGTTCCCCGGCCTGTTCCTGGCCGTCAGCGGCGTCGGCTTCTCCCTGCTGGGGGACGGCCTGACCGACTTCCTGCGCACGAAAGGACGGTGAGCCCGGCATGGAAAAACTACTTGAAGTCAGTGATCTCCACGTGGCCTTCCCCAGCAAGCGGGAGACCGTCCGCGCCGTGGACGCGCTCCTTCCAGGTCTTCCAGGGGAGACCTTCGGCCTGGTGGGCGAGTCGGGCTGCGGCAAGAGCCAGACCCTCCGCTCCATCCTGGGCCTGCTGAAGCAGCCCGGCCGGATCACCGGCGGCGAAATCCGCTACAAGGGGGCGGACATCGCCAAAATGAGCCAGCGGGAGCTGCAAAAAATCCGGGGCAAGGAAATCTCCATGATCTTCCAGGAGCCCATGACCGCCCTCAATCCGCTGCGCATCCGCAGCCAGATGTACGAGGCCTTTGAGGGGGAGAAGCTGTCCAAGGAGGAGAAGCGCCGGCGGGCCATTGAATTGCTCGCTGGTGGGCATCCCCTCCCCCGAGACCCGTCTGGATGAGTATCCCCACCAGTTCTCCGGCGGCATGCGCCAGCGCGCCATGATTGCCATCGCCCTGGGCCCGGCCCAAGCTGCTGCTGGCCGACGAGCCCACCACCGCGCTGGATGTAACCATCCAGGACCAGATCATGAAGCTGCTCAACCAGCTCAAGCAGGAGCTGGGTATGAGCATCATCCTGGTGACCCATGATCTGGGCGTCATCGCCCAGATGTGCGACCGGGTGGCCGTCATGTATGCCGGCCAGATCGTGGAGATGACTGACACGGTTACGCTCTTCAGCCGCCCTCGCCACCCCTATACCTACGGCCTGATGGGCTCCCTGCCCAACGAGGAGACCGCCGGCACCACGCTGGAGGCCATCAAGGGTTCGCCCCAACCTGGCCCACCTGCCGGAGGGCTGCCCCTTCTCCCCACGGTGCAAATACGCCTGCGACCTCTGCCGCAGGGAGCGGCCCGCGCTCACCGAGGTGGAGCCGGGCCACCTGGCCCGCTGTCACCGCCTGGACGTGACCGCGTCCTTCCAGGGCCTGATCGAGGTGCCGGACGGCGCCGGACGAAAGGAGGACACACCCCCCATGGCTGATTCCCGTCCCCTGCTGCTGGAGGTGGAACACCTGTGCAAATGGTTTCCGCTGAAGCGGACGGCCGGCGACGTGCTCCAGCGGAAGGAGAAACGCTACCTCAAGGCCGTCAACGACGTGTCCTTCCAGCTCTTCAAGGGGGAAAACCTGGGGCTGGTGGGCGAGTCCGGCTGCGGCAAGTCCACCCTGGCCCGCACCATTCTCCGGCTGTATGAGCCCACCAGCGGCACCATCCGCCTCAACGGCACGGACATCTCCCACATGAAGGGCGATGCGCTCCGCAGGCTCCGCCCCCAGATGCAGATGATCTTCCAGGACCCCTATTCCTCTCTCAACCCCCGTATGTCGGTATACGACACCATCGCCGAGATGCTGCGGGTACACAAGGTGGTGCCGGCCGAGGAGCTCCCCGCCCGGGTGGAGCAGCTCCTCACCATGAGCGGACTGACCATGGACATCGCCGAGCGCTTTCCCGGTGAGTTCTCCGGCGGCCAGCGCCAACGCATCGGCATTGCCCGGGCCCTCTCCCTCAACCCCGCCTTTATTGTGGCGGACGAGCCTGTATCCGCCCTGGACGTATCCATCCAGGCCCAGATCATCAATCTGCTGGCCCAGCTCCAGCGGGAGCTGGAGCTGACGGTGCTGTTCATCTCCCACGATCTGCGGGTGGTGCGCCACATTACCCACCGGGTGATGGTGATGTACCTGGGCAGCAACGTGGAGGTGGGCCCCACCGAGGCCATCTTCCAGCACCCCGCCCACCCTATACCCAGGTGCTGACCAAGGCGGCCCCAAGCTGGATCCCCTGAACCGCCAGCGGGACTACGCCATCGAGGGTGAACCCCCCAGCCCCATCCACACCCCCACCGGCTGCAAATTCCACCCCGCTGCCCCTACTGCACGGACAAGTGCCGCAGCGAAGTCCCCGAGTTAAAGGAGATCGCCCCGGCCACCTGTGCGCCTGCCACTATCCACTCTGAAGCCAGCCCGACCGGACTGCGCTCCGCACAATTCAAGGAGGTAGTACCATGCGTTTATCCAACCTGACCTGGCCCAAGGCTGAGGAATACTTCCGCGGCCACGATACCGTCCTCATCGGCATCGGCTCCATCGAGTGCCACGGCCGCCACATGCCCCTGGGCACCGACACCCTCATCCCCGACTTCCTGCTGGACAAGATCGAGCAGAAGAGCGACGTGCTCATCTGCCCCACCATCCCCTACGGCGCCACTGAGAGCCTGTGCGACTATCCCGGCACCATCAACCTGGGCACCGAGCTGCTCTATCAGGTGCTCGGCCGGGTGTGCGACAGCCTGTTCCAGCACGGCCCGCCGCTTCGTCATCCTCAATGGCCACGGCGGAAACATCAAGTCCATCGACCGGGTGGGCTATGACATCCAGCGCAAGGGCGGTATCCTGGCTGAACTGAACTGGTGGCTCATGGCCTGGGACATGGACCCGGCCTGGAAGGGCGGCCACGGCGGCGGCGAAGAGACGGCGGCCATCCTGGGTATTGACCCCTCCCTGGTGGATCAGAGCGAGGTGGCCGGCCCCATGAGGCTCCACGACGTATCCGATACCCTGAAGGCCACCGGCTTCACCTCCATTGAATACAAGGGCGTCACCGTCAACATTCCCCGCCTGACCCCCTCCGTCACCCACAACGGATGGATTGGTCCCGACCACCCCGAGACCGCCACCGAGGAGTGGGGCCGGAAGATGCTCCAGACCACCGCCGACTACATCGTGGACTTCATGGAGGAGTTCAAGAAGGTGGACATCGCAGGCCTGCGGCACCGAATTTTAATTGGTTAGAATGTGGGGATAGACACGAATGGATAAAAAGCAATCACTGGAACTGTGCGCCGCCCTCTCCAACGCCAAGGGCGCGCCCGGCTTTGAGGACGAGGTTCTCGCGGTTCTGCGCCGCTACGGCGAGGGGCTGGGCTCCTTCCGGGAGGACAGCCTGCGCAACCTCTACCTCTCCCGCAGCGGGAACCAGGGCGGACGGCCCATGGTTCAACTGGACGCCCACACCGACGAGGTGGCCTTCATGGTGCAGGCCGTCAAGCCCAACGGCACCCTGCGCTTCACCACCCTGGGCGGCTGGGTTCCCTCCAACATCCCCGCCCACCGGGTTTGGGTTCAGACGGCCGATGGGGACTATATCCCCGGCGTCACCGCCAGCAAGCCCCCCCACTTTATGAGCGAGGCCGAGCGCAAGGCCCAGCCCGCTGTAGAGGACATGAGCATCGACATCGGCCTCCTCCCGAGGAGGTACTGCGGACTTCCGTGTGCGCATGGCCGCCCCGGTGGTGCCCGACGTGACCTTCGAGTATCAGGAGAAACACGACCTGATGATCGGCAAGGCCTTTGACTGCCGCCTGGGCTGCGCCTCCATTCTGCGCACACTGGACAATCTGCGGGACAAGACGCTGAATGTGGACGTGACCGGCGCGTTCGCCGTCCAGGAGGAGATGGGTACCCGCGGCGCCACTGTCACCGCCAACACCGTGAAACCCGACCTGGCCATCGTCTTTGAAGGCTGCCCCGCCGACGACACCGTGGCCGAACCCTATATGATACAGACCGCCATCCACAAGGGGCCCATGCTGCGCCACATCGACGCCCGCATGATCACCAACCCCCGCTTCCAGCGCTATGCCCTGGATCTGGCGGAGGAGCTGGGCATCCCCGTGCAGGAGAGCGTGCGCACCGGCGGCTCTACCAACGGCGCGCCCATCCATCTGTCCAACCAGGGCGTGCCTGTCATCGTCATCGGCATCCCTGTGCGTTACATCCATACCCACTACGGCATCGCCGCCCACAGCGACGTGGAGAACGCCGCCCGGCTGGCCGCCGCCATTTTGGAGCGGATGGACGCCGCGCAGATCAGCCGCTTCTGAGTCCCAAAGCTGCGCCCCATGGGGGCGTAGCTTTTTTGTTGATCCCAGAAAACCGTACCATACGCTCTCTATACTTCTGCTAAAATCCGCTGTCCCTCCTGGCTCTTTGCAGTTGATCTTTCTCCTTTTCCACACATACAGCCGTAAAATCGCCCAATGATTCTCCTTGACATTTTGTCTATATTGTGCAAAAATGTAGATACAGCATTTCCCATATTAAAATCTGCACGCTTTCTTGCAGAAGGGGGCTCATGGACCTGTCCCAAGCCGAGGCCGGCTGAATTCAAAAAAAGGTGAGGTAATCAAACATGAAAAAATCCCTTCGCGTCTTATCCGTCACACTGGCGGGCGCGATGCTCCTCAGCACCAGCGCTCTGGCGTGTACCGGCGTGTACGTAGGCAAGGATGTCAGCGACCAGGGGACCTATCTCATTGCACGCAGCGAGGACCAGGGCCAGGGCGACTACAACAAAATGTTTCAGGTACAGCCCCGGGTGGAAAATGTGCCCGGCCGCTTCATCACCGATACCGCCACCGGGTTCCAGATCCCCCTGCCCGCCACTACCTATAAGTACACCTATGTCCCCGACTACACCCGGGGCGACGACGGCATGTACCCCGGTTCCTGCACCAATGAGTACGGTGTGAGCATCACCGCCACCGTCTCCACCTCCACCTGCGAGGCCTGGGAGGCTGAGGATCCCTTTGTGGAGCCCGGCCTGCGTGAGGCCATTCTGGCCGCCTCGGTAGCCGCCGTCTCCACCACCGCCCGGGAGGCCGTGGATGTGCTGCTGGGCTATGTGGACGAGTACGGCTCCGAAGAGGGCAACACCGTCATGATCACCGACCAGGACGAGGCCTGGATCGTGGAGATCTACGGCGGGCACCAGTACTGCGCCATGAAGATGCCCGACGACAAGGTGGCCGTGTTCGGCAACCACAACATGATCGGGCTGGTGGACCCCAAGGCCACTCCCGAGGACGGCTACATCTACTCTGACGGTCTGTTCGACACCATCGACAAGCTGGGCCTGGCCGTCAAGGAGGGCGAGCTGTACCACCTGGCCAAATCGGTGACCAACAACACCCGCGAGGACTACAACAACATGCGCAACTGGGCCGGCATGACCATCCTGGCCCCCTCCCTGGCGGGCGAGTACGACTCCGATGAATTCTATCCTCTGTTCTACTCCCCCGACGAGAAGGTCAGCGTTCTGACCGTCATGGATATCTACCGCAACCGGTACGAGGGCACTCCCCTGGACGTGACCCTGCCCGGCAATGAGGAGAACCGCGTCATCGGCACCGAGCGTTCCTCCCAGATCCATATCCTCCAGACCTTCCCCGACTGGCCCGCGGAGTGCTCCTCCATCGACTGGCTGGCCCTGGGCAACACGGAGCACTCCGTGTTCATTCCCTTCTTCTCCGGCATTACCGACACCGCCCCGGCCTATCATCTGGACGGCGACACCTACAACCCCGACGGCGCCTTCTGGAAGTTCAAGAGCATCTGCACCATTGCTGAACAGAACCGCTCCCTGTATAGCCAGGGTGTAAAGGACTTCTGGAAGCTCCAGGAGGAGCTGATGTACCAGGAGATGCTGGATGCCGCCCCCGCCATGCTGGCCAAGTACTCCGAGAGCCGCGCCGCAGGCGACGCCTATGTAACCCAGCTCGGCATTGATATGGCGGAGCGGGAGATGCTTCTGGCGGATAACCTGTACGCCAAGCTGCTGACCACCATGATGCACAACACAGGTCTGTCCTCCAGCAAGACACCCACCACCTTCCTCTCCGACGTTCCCCTGCGCCAGGTGGCCGAGAGCCGCGGCTACACCGTCACCTGGAACAAGGCCGACGGTTCCACCACCATCGCCAAGGGCGATGTCACCTATACCTTTACCCCTGAGAGCTATGAATGTGTCACCGGCACTGGTGAAACCATTGAGCTGACCCACTACTGCTATGTGCGGGACGGCTTCACCTATATCCCCATGGATTTTGCCAAAACCCTGTAAACAATCACAAACACACCGCCCCGGCTACGCCGGGGCGGTGTGTTTTTTAATCCGCCTCCTGCGGTCCAAGCAGCACGGGCTGGAGCTGGCGGCCCTCCAGCGCCGCGTCGATAGCGGCTGGGACCAGGGAAAAGTCGGCCACCAGGGAGGTGGGCTTCCTGGCGGGATCGTCCTGCCGGAAGGGGACGAAATAGACGTTTTTCTTGTCCAGCAGTACGCCGATATTCCTGGCCGAGGCCGCCAGACCGTCGTTGGTGGCAGGGCAGAGCACCACCGGCCCCCCGTTGCGCAGGTGAGCCTTGGCCGCCATGGTAACCGTGGTGTCCGTGACGCCGTTTGCCAGCTTGGCCAGGGTGTTGCCCGTGCAGGGACAGATGACCAGCACATCCAGCAGATGCCTGGGCCCAATGGGCTCGGCCTTGGCGATGCTGTCCACCACCCTCCGGCCGCAGATGCGCTCCATCTCCCGCATAAAGTCGTGGGCCGCCCCGAAGCGGGTATCAGTGGCGGCGCCGGCCTCCGAGACGATGGGGAGTACGTCGCCGTACCTGGACTGTACCCGCTCCAGCACCTCCATGGCCTGGCTGTACGTACAGAAGGAGCCGCAGAAGGCGAATCCAATCTTCCTATGTTCCATGTTCACACTCCTAATTCGGTGAGGATGTTATAGATGGTTGTCTTGATGCTCTTGCCCGCTGTGACCGGGGCCACCTTGCCGGGCAGAGACAGGGCCCAGAAGGCCTTGACCCCCAGCCGGGCCGCCGCGTCGAAGTCTACCCCTCCAGGCTTGGAGGCCAGGTCAATGACCAGGCAGCCCGGCTTCAGATCTGCCAGCTCCGCCTCCCGCAGAACGCGGACAGGGACGGTATTGACCACCAGATCATAGCCGCACAGCCAGCCCTCCAACTGCCCGGTGTGCTCCACGCCGTAGCCGCAGTTCTCTGCCCAGGCCAGGTCGGCATACCGGCGGGCCGCCACGCTGACCCTGGCCTTCAGGCCCGCCAGCCGGTCGGCCAGCACCCGGCCCAGACGGCCGTAGCCGATCACCAGAACCCGGGCGCCGTGGAGGGTAATGGGCAGCTCCTCCATAGCCAGCTGGATGGCCCCCTCTGCGGTGGGCACCGCCTTTCCGAAAGGACACCTCTGTTCATCGCGGGAGGGGGATACACTCGGTCACCTCAACCCGCCGCGCCGCCCCCGCCCGCCGGCCTGCGCCCGGACACGGAAGCACAGGGGCAGCTCCTCCAGCTCAACCAGCAGGGCGTCGGCCTGGACCGTGACCCGCTTTACCGCCGCGTCCAGCACCGCCTCGCCCCGGCCAGCTCTCCCGCCAGCCAGTCCAGCAGGGCGGCGCGGCGCTCCGGCCGTTCCGCCCCCGCCATTTCCAGGTCGGCCAGCCGCCGGGCCAGCCGGGACCGCTCCGCCTCGCTCCGGGCAGTGAGCGCCGCCAGCTCTTCCCGGCTGAGGGTCCCGTCCAGAAGGCGTCCAGTGCCCTGGCCCGGCGGGCCTCCTGACGGCGGAGGGCCTGCCGCAGAGCCGCCGCCCGCACTCCGCCCCGCCGGCCGGGCCGACGCCAGTACCTCCACGGCCATCGCCCCCAGAGGCAGTCCCACCTCGCCCAGCACGTGGCGGACACAGGCGGTCAGCACGTCTCCCGGTACCGCCCTCATGGCGCATCCCGTTCCCCGTCCCCGGCAAACGAAGCGCAGGTACTCCCGCCCATCGGGACGCCGGGTGCGCTTGGCGGTGACGCCCGCCGCACGCCCCACACCAGCTTGCCGGAATACCAGTAGCGGGCGGAAAAGCGGCTCCTCTCCCCGCCAACCCGCGCGCCGGGCCAGCTCGGCCTGGACGGCGGCAAACTGGGCCCGGCTGACAATGGCCGGGTGGTGGTTTCCAGGCGGAACTGCTCCTCCGCCCGCGGTTGACCACCTTCCGGTGGGTCAGATGGTCCACGGTGCGGTACTTCTTCTGGAGCAGGTCACCGCAATACTTCTCGTTGTGGAGCAGCCGCAGTATCATGGCGGGCGACCACGCCCCGTCCGCCCGGAGGGGCGGGGCCACCCCCGCCTCGGTGAGCTCCCGGGCAATGGTGTGGGCCCCTTTACCCTCCTCCAGACACTTGCGGTACACCTCCCGCACCACCTCCGCCTGCTCCGGCCGGATGGTGAGCGCCCCGCCCGCAGCGCATAGCCGTACACCGTGTCGTTGCCGAAGGCCACCCCGCCGCATGGCCTGGAGCTGCCCCAGCGGGTGCGCTCGGAGATCTTACGGCTCTCCTCCTGGGCCACGCTGGCCATGATGGTGAGGCGGAACTCCCCGTCGTTGTCCCGGGTGTCAATGCCGTCGCTGAGGAAAATTACCCCCACCCCTGTTCCCTCAGCCGCCGGGTCACCTGGAGGGCGTCCACCGTGTTGCGGGCGAAGCGGGACACCTCCTTGGTGAGAATCAGATCCACCGCCCCCGACCGGGCCAGCCGGAGCAGCTCGGCGAATCTGGGCCGGCGGAGGGTGGTGCCCGACAGGCCCTCGTCGGCGAAAATGCCCGCGCAGCGCCAGCCGTGCCGGGCGATGTACCCCTCAAAGTAGGCCTGCTGGGCCGCCAGGGAGTGAAGCTGATCCTCCTTGTCCGTGGATACCCGGCAGTAGGCCGCCACCCGCAGCGCATGTTCCATCCTTCCATGCCCCCTTTCCACCTACTCTATGCGCGGGTTTTCCCCCGTCTGCCTGAAATGTGTGGAAAACAAAGCGGCGGCAGGAGCGTCCGCTCATGCCGCCGCTGGGGCCAGGAAATTCAGTTAGTCAATGCCCAGGGCGGCGCGCACCCGGCCGCCGTCGAAGGCGGGGATGCCCAGCATCCGGCGGGCCTCGTCGGGGTGGCGGGGGTATTGCCGAAGGCCTTGACGGCGTTGACGGCCCGCTCCACCAGCATGTGGTTGGTGGCCATGACCTTCTCGCCGTTCTCCTTCACCTCATACACCACGTTGTCCTCCATGCCCACGCGGATGTGGCCGCCCAGGGCCAGGGAGGCGAACAGGATGGGCAGGTGGCCCTTGCCCACGCCGAAGGCCGACCAGGTGGAACCGGCGGGGATGTGCTGCACCAGGTAGAGCAGGTTCTCCACCGTGGCGGGCATGCCGCCCAGCACGCCCAGGCAGAACTGGTAGTGGCAGGGGGTGGGCAGATGGCCCTTCTTCACGAAGTAGTTGGCCACGCCCAGCATGCCGGCGTCAAAGATCTCCAGCTCCGGTTTGATGCCCTTCTCCATGTAAAGATCGCCCAGCTTCTCGAGGAACTGGGGGGAGTTGACGAACACGCCGCCGGGCATCCAGTTGAAGGAGCCCGCGTCGTAGGAGCCCATCTCGATGCCGGACAGCTCCCTGTGGTGGGCCATGCGCTCGTCGTCGGTGGCGGGGTGCTCCGGGGAGGCGCCGGAGGAGGTGCAGTTGATGATCACGTCGCAGTCCTTGTGGCTGCGGATGAGCTTGATGGTCTCTCGGAACTTCTCCTTGTCCATGGCCCAGGCCGTCGTCGGCGCGCATGTGCAGATGGACCACAGCGGCGCCCAGCTTCCAGGCGTCATAGGCCTCGTCGGCGATCTGCTGGGGCGTCTCGGGGATCTTGTAGCCCGCGGGGTGACCGCGCCGGTCAGCGCGGCGGTGATGATGGTCTTTGCCATAGCTGTGACACTCCTTTATAAGCAATGCACAGGAAGAAGGGACGTACCGGCCGCCCCTTCTTCCGCGCTTTAGAATTAAAACTCGTAGTCCTCCGGCTCGTTGCTGTGCTCGAAAATAAACGGGTTCTCAATTTCACCTGCGTTTACCTTTTTCCACCACTCGGCCGCCTTCTGGGGCATGGTGCGCCAGGATTCGGCGGTCTGGGGCTCCTCCATGTCGCGGGTGGCGTAGCGCCAGTCGTTGACGCGGCTGATGTACTTCTCGTCCTGCTGGGCTGAATTCTCGTCACCCAGATCCCCGGCGGCCACCCGCAGCAGGGAGCCGTACTGCTCGCTGACGGTGTGCAGCTTCAGATCCTCCACCAGCAGCTTCTTCAGCGGCCGCTTGGCCAGGTTGGACATGATGGTGCGGTTCTCGTAGGGCATGGTCTTCCACATGCGGGCGATCTCCCAGGCCCGCTCCAGCACCTTGCCCTTGGGCAGCACCTCGTTGACCATGCCCCACTCCAGCATCTGCCGGGCGGTGAACTGGCGGGAGGTCATCATGTAGTAGTTGCCCCGCTTGGTGCCGAAGTAGTGCTGGCACATCAGGCCCATGCCGTCGCCGGGCACCAGGCCCCCCTGGGCGTGGGGCACCTCCATCTTGGTGTCCTCGGAGCACAGGGTAATGTCGCACAGCATGGCGGAATCCCAGTGGAAGCCGGGGCCGGGGATGGCGCCGATGGTGGGCACGTCCAGGTCGAACACCATGTTCTTGATGAGGTTGGTATCGTCAAAATACTGGTGCTGGAACCGCTGGGTGGGCAGCTCGGAGTAGGTCTCCCAGCCGTTGGCGTCGGACTCGATCATCCAGTTGTCGCCGATGTGGGTGTAAATGATGATCTCGTTTTTGAAGTCCAGGCTCAGCCAGCGGGTGAGCTGGCTCATGGCCCGGTGGGACATGCCGCTGTGGTGCATGGGGCCGTCCAGGGTCTTCCAGGTCACCTGCACGATGCCGTCTTCCCGCTTGAGGTCGGCGAAGTCCCTGAACCACTCCTTGTACTCGTCAAACTCGGGCAGCTTGACGTAATCCGCCATTGGTTTTCCCATGGTAACTACCTCCTGATTCCATACAGTGCCTTACTCGCCATCGGGGCGGTAGGGCTTCACGGGGCGGGTGGGGTCGCAAGGGTTGACCGCCTCGCCGGCCTCCACCTTCTTGAACCACTCGATGGGCTCGGTGCGGAAGGCGGCCCAGCTCTCACGGGTGGGTGCCTGCTGCATGTGGGGGAAGGTGTAGCGCCAGTCGTTGGTCTGGCTGATGTACTTCTCATCCTGCTGTGCGGCGTTGCGGTCGCCCATGTCGCCGGCGGCGATGCGCAGCAGGGAGCCGTACTGCTCACTGACCGTGTGCAGCTTCAGATCCTCCACCAGCAGCTTCTTCAGCGGCCGCTTGGCCAGGTTGGACATGATGGTGCGGTTCTCATAGGGCATCGTCTTCCACATGCGGGCGATCTCCCAGGCGCGGGCCATGACCTGATCCTTGGGCACCACCTCGCTGACCATGCCCCAGTCCAGCATCTGCTGGGCGGTCCACTGGCGTGCGGTCATCATGTAGTAGTTGCCCCGCTTGGTACCGAAGTAGTGCTGGGCCATCAGGCCCATGCCGTCGCCGGGCACCAGGCCGCCGTGGGCGTGGGGCACCTCCATCCAGGTATCCTCGGAGCAGATAGTGATGTCGCTGAGCATGGCGGAGTCCCAGTGGAAGCCGGAGCCGGGGATGGCGCCGATGGTGGGCACGTCCAGGTCGAAAACCATGTTCTTGATGAGGTTGGTGTCGTCAAAATACTGGTGCTGGAACCGCTGGGTGGGCAGCTCGGAGTAAGTCTCCCAGCCGTTGGGGTCGGACTCGGTCATCCAGTGGTCGCCGATGTGGGTGAAGATGATGATCTCGTTCTTGTAGTCCAGGCTCAGCACGCGGACCAGTTGGCTGATGGCACGGTGGGACATGCCGCTGTGGTGCATGTGACCGTCCAGGGTCTTCCAGGTCACCTGAAGGATGCCGTCCTCCCGGTACAGATCCGCGAAGTCCTTGAACCACTCTTTGTACTCCTCCAGCTCGGGGAGCTTGACATAATCAGCTAAGGGCTTACCCATATAAATTACCTCCCATAATCGTTTGTACGCGGCGGCAGTCTCCCTGCCCCGCGGGTATTAATCCGCCTTGAAGATCCCTGCCGCGCCCATGCCGCCGGCGATACACATGGTAACCATAGCATACTTGCCGCCGGTGCGGCGCAGCTCCGAGATGGCCTTGCAGCTCAGCACCGCGCCGGTAGCACCCAGGGGGTGGCCCAGGGCCATGGCGCCGCCGTTGGGGTTGACCCTGGCGGGATCCATGCCCAGCTCCTTGATGCAGGGGCTGACCTGGGCGGCGAAGGCCTCGTTGAGCTCAATCACGTCCATGTCGTCCATGGTCAGGCCGGTGTACTCCAGCACCTTGGGCGCGGCGTAGATGGGGCCCAGGCCCATGTAGGCCGGGTCCAGGCCGCCCACACAGAAGCCCAGGAAAGAGGCCAGGGGCCGGATGCCCATCTCGGCGGCCTTGTCCCGGCTCATCAGCACCAGGAAAGCCGCGCCGTCGCTGGTCTGGGAGGAGGTGGCGGCGGTGACCCGGCCGTTCTCCCGGAAGCAGGGCTTCATGGACGCCATCTTTTCCAGGGTGGTGTCACGGCGGATACCCTGGTCCTTGTGAAAGACGATCTCGTTGCCCTCGGCGTCTGCGCCGGGCAGGGGATGATCTGCTCGTCAAAATACCCCGCGTCCTGGGCGGCGGCCGCCTTCGGTGGCTCTCCAGAGCCAGGCGGTCCATCTCCTCCCGGGTGACGTTGTACTTCTCCGCCACGTTCTCGGCGGTCTCGCCATTGGAGATGTACTGGGCGGGGTCGTGCTCCAGCAGCCAGGGGTCCATGTCGCCGCTGCGGTCCAGGGTCATGGGCAGGGCGGTCATGGACTCGATACCTCCGGCCACGATGCAGTCGGCCTGTCCGGCCTCGATCTGCCAGGCGGCCAGGGCCACGGCCTGGAGAGAGGATGAACAGAAGCGGTCCACGGTAAGGCCGCAGGCGGTGTAGGGCAGGCCGGCCCGGGCGGCCACCAGCCGGGCGGGGTTGAGGCCCTGCTTGGCCTCCGGGATGGCGCAGCCCAGAATCACATCCTCCACCAGGGCGGGGTCCAACTGGGGATTTTCTCCATCACGCCCTTGAGCACCAGCCCGCCCATGTCGATGGGGTGCAGATTGCGCAGGGCGCCCTTCTTGCCAGACTTGGCCACGGCGGAGCGGCCATAGGCCACCACGACCGTCTTGCTCAGCGGTTTTGCCATATCAATCTTCCTCCATTTCCTTCAAGTCGGGGGACACCAGGAGCACGGGCTCCACCGCGGCCTGGATCTCCTCCACGGTGTGGCCCTTCCGGATCTCGGAGAGGACCAGCCCCTCCTCCGTCACGTCGATGACGCAGCGGTCGGTGACGATGTGGTTGACGCACTTTACAGCGGTGAGGGGCAGGGTGCACCGGCTGACCACCTTAGGGGAGCCGTCCTTGGCCACCAGCTCCATGGCCACAATGACCTTCCGGGCGCCGTTGCACAGATCCATGGCCCCATGCCGAAGGCCCGGCCGGGGGTGGCCCAGTTAGCCAGACCCCCTGTGCCGACACCTGGAGTCCGCCCAGCACCGTGGCGGCGAGACGTCCGCAGCGGATGACGTTGAAGGACATGGCCACATCGAAGGCGCTGCTCCCCGGCACGGGGACGAAGGGCACTCCGCCCGCATTGACGAAGCGCTCGTTTTCATCAGTCCCTCCTGCACCGTGGGGCCGATGCCGATGAAGCCGTTCTCGCTCTGGAAGAGTACGCCGTCCACGGCGTAGCTGCCGCAGAGGCTTGGGATGCCGATGCCCAGGTTAACCACGTCGCCGGGCCGGAAATAGGCGGCCGCCCGCTTGGCGATAAAGTTTCTGTTGTCCATTGTCCCGCCTCCTTACGCCAGAATCATGTCCACGAACATGCCGGGCACCTTGATCTTGTCGGGGCCGAGCTCCCCCAGGTCGCAGAAGTGGTCGCACTCCACGATGGACAGCGCGCCGCAGGTGGCGATCACCGGGTGGGAGGCGTGGCCGCTGCTGCCGCTGTAGGCCAGGTTGCCCAGGGGGTCGGCCCGGCGGCAGCGGGTGAGGGCGATGTCGGCGCGGAGGGCGGTCTCCAGCAGATAGCTCTCGCCATTGACCTCAATGATCTGCTTGCCCTCCTCCACCACGGTGCCCAGGCCGGTTTTGGTGAGCACGCCGCCCAGCCCCGCGCCGCCGCAGCGGATGCGCTCGATGAAGGTGCCCATGGGGTTGAACTCCGCCTTCAGCGCCCCGGACTGGATTTTGGCGTTGGTCAGGGGGTTGGTGCCCACGTGGGTGGTGATCATGGCGTCCACCCGGCCGGCCTCCACCAGCAGGCTGACGCCGTGGCCCGGGTCGCTGGAGTCGATGGAGTAGATGGTCAGGTGCCTGGCGCCGCTCTCCAGCACGCAGTCGATCAGGCGGTCGGGCATGTACTGGTTGGTCTGTCCGCCGATGGCGATGATCTGCCCATCCTTGAACTGGGCGATGATCTCCTCGGCCGTTCTCACTTTACTCAGTTCCATATCATTCTCCTTTGCGGGACGGGGCTTTCAGGGAGCGGAGAGCGCCAGGCCGATGACGGCCAGTACCGCGGCGGTCATATAGGCCGGTGTAGCTGCCGCCTCCCGCGGTCTTGAAGGTGGTGGCCAGGCTGGGGCCGATGAGGCTGGCCAGGCCGAACACCACGTACATGACGCCGTAGTTCTCTGTGATGTAGCGGGGGCCGAACATGCGGGCGGTGAGGGGTGAGGAGGAGGCCAGTCCGCCGTAGCAGGAGGCTGCCACCCCATGAAGAGGAGCACCAGCCCCTCCGCCCCCGTCACGGCCAGGGCGGCCATGGACAGGATGCACAGCAGGAACACCGCCCCGGCGGTGTTGACCAGGCCCAGCCGGTCGAGAGGCTGCCCCACACGAAGCGGCCGGCCATGTTGCAGGCGGAGAACACGCTGACGAAGAGGGCGGCCCGGGCGGGGGCGTAGCCCAGGGTCTGCTGGAGGATGGGGGAGGCCTGGCTGATGACGATCACTCCGGCCACCAGGCCGCAGGTAAACACCGCCACCATCCGGTAGAAGGCCCCGGTGCGTACCATCTGTCCCCGGTTCAGGTCGGCGCCGCTCCCCTGCCCGCCGCTGGCGGCGGGGGCCATGGCGGCGTGGAAGCCCTCCGGCGGCTCGGCCAGCAGCAGGGAGCCCAGCAGAATCACCGCGGCGAAGAGCACCCCAGCACCCGGAAGGCGCTGCCCAGGCCCACCTTCTCCGTCAGCACGGCGGCGGTGGGGCCCACAGGATGGCGCCGGAGCCGTAGGCAGCGGTGCCCAGGCCGGAGGCCATGCCGGAGCGGTCGGGAAAGAGGCGCACCACATAGGCCATCATGCTGGGATAGATGAAGCCCACCCCCAGGCCGGAAATCACGCCGTAGAACAGGTAGAGCTGCCAGAGCTGGCTCATCAGGCCGGCGGCGAAGAGGCCGGCGCCAAAGAGGACGGCCCCACGGCCACGCAAAGGCGGCTGGACATGCGGCGGATCAGCCCGCCGAAGAGGAGGGGCCATGGTGGAGCACACCACCGTGATGGTGTAGGCCAGGGCCACCCCGGAGTCGGCCCAGCCGAACTGGGCGATGATGGGGTCTGGAGCACGCTCCAGGCGTAGCCGAAGCCGGCGCATACGCAGATCACCATGGCGGAGATCAGGCACAGCCAGCGGCGGCCGGCGAAGGCCCGGACGGATGCGGTCGTATTGGCGGTCACCCGGTTTCCTCCTTTACAGCTTCTTGTGGAGCTTGAGCAGCTCAATGAGCATCTGGTCGCGGTAGGCCGCGCACGCCTCGTTGGTGTGGCCGATGTGGTCGGGGAAGTGCTTCATCTCCTCGTCCACGCCGGGCTGGGCCACCTCGGCCCAGTTGTCGGGCTGGTGGGTCCAGGAGGCCATGTCGGCCAGCCAGCGGTCGCCGGAGTTGCCCAGCATATTCACCATGCCGGTCAGGCCGCCGGGGTTGCCCAGCTGCATGATCATGTTGTGGCCGAAGATGGCCCAGCGCAGGCCGGGGCCGTAGACCAGGGCCTTGTCCGCGTCCTCCACGGAGCACACCCCCCGCATCACCAGATCCTGCACCTCCCGGTAGAGGGCCAGCTGGAGCCGGTTGGCGATGAAGCCGGGGCACTCCCGGCGCAGGAGGACGGCCTCCTTGCCGATGGACTGGTAGAAGTCGTAGGCCAGCCGGAGCAGGGCGGGGTCGGTCTTGTCGCCAGAGGTCAGCTCCACCAGGGGAATGAGGTGGGGCGGATTGTAGGGTGGGCCCCCACGCAGCGCTCCGGGTGGGCCGCCTTGGCGGCAATGTCGGAGATGAGCAGGCCGGAGGTGGAGCTGGCGTAGAGGGCGTCCGCCGCGGCGCAGGCTTCCACCTGGGCCAGAATGGACTGCTTGATCTCCAGGCGCTCCGGGCCGCTCTCCTGGATGAACTGGGCGTCCGCCACGGCCTCCTCCATGGAGGTGGTCAGGCGGATGGCCGCCACGATCTCCCCCCGGCGCTCCGGGGTAATGGCGTTAAATTGCTCCAGAGCGTCCAGGCTCTTGTGCATCTGGGCCTCGCTCCTTTTGAGCTGTTCGTCGTTGATGTCGTACAGGGTCACGGCCAGCCCGCGCATGGCGAACTGGATGGCCCAGCTGGAGCCGATCACGCCGCCGCCCACGCAGGCGGCGCGCTTGATATCTGCAACCTTCATAATGACATATCTCCTTATTGCCGGGGTGGCAGGTGTCCCGGCGGGGCGTTGCTCCGCCCCAGCCGGGATATGGCGAGCCGCCAGGCGTTGTGGGGACAAGCGTCTGGCGGCCTCGTTCTAGTTCAGCATTCCGAAGGGTCGTCCGGTAGAGGCCCGGAGGGGTCTCGCAGGCTGTGCTGAAAAGCCGCGGACAGGCGTTATCTGCGGTAGCGCAGGCCGGTGGCGGAGCGCACCATCTCGTCCCAGGTGGCGAAGTCGGTGCTCTTTCACAAAGGCCCAGCAGCGGCGGGCGTAGATCAGGGTATCCGCCTTCCAGTTGACCATCACGGCGCTGGAATACCGGAAGCCCTCAAAGCTCTCAAAGCGGGTATACTCCTGCATGAAGTCATCGGTGAAGATGTCCTCCAGCAGGCGCATCAGCTCTGGGGCGTTTTCCAGAAAGACAAAGCCCTTACTTATCGTCTGATCCATAGAACTTCTCCGCCTCTTTTTCCACGTAGGAGCGCCAAGCGGGGGCGTCGATCTCCATCCGCTCGCGGATCCAGTGCATCTGCTCGGGCTTGCCGGTCATGGCCTCCTTGCGCAGCACGGACATGTAGAGGAGCCCTCTCCAGGGGCACCCTGGAGGAAGAAGGCGTTGGGATGCTCCTTCAGGTGCTTGCGGGCGCAGTTGCCGTGGAGCAGGATCTTCTCGTCCGGGGTATCGGGGGACAGGGTGTTCCGGCCGCCGGCCACCACCACCATGTCGGTGTTGTCATCATAGACGCCGATGGCCTTCAGCGTCTCCATGTTGAGGGTCAGCAGGGCCTGACAGCTGGAGCAGGCGCCCTCACAGTGGACCTCATACTCGGGCCAGCGGTTGCGGATGTCCTCCAGGTAGGGGACCCACATCTTCTTGTAGCAGTCGGCCACCTTGTCGCCCACCACCTCGATGTCGTCGCGGTTGGTGGTGCCCAGGCCGGCCTCCTGGGCCACGCGGAAGTAGTCCACGCCGTCGGGATCAATGCCCACCAGCTCGCAGGCGATGCGGTCCAGCGCCACGGGGTCATAGGAGCCCATGATGCAGTCCACCTCGATGGGCACGGGGGTGTGGGGGGAGTAGCCGCTGGCGGCGTGCATCACGTCCATGATGTTGATGTCGGCGCGGCAGGCCCACCACACGTCCATCATGGCCATGGTCAGGTTCTGCTGGTGCATCTGAACATGGACCTGATCCTGCACCACGCCCTTGATGTTCTTCAGCGCGCCGGAGAACACCATGCTGGCGTGGGCCTTGAGGATGGGCAGGTTGATGATGTGCTCGGCCTCCAGCAGCAGGCGGGGCAGCTTGACGTGGCTGATGTTGGAGCGGTAGCCCCGCACGGCTACATTGATGAGATCCTTGTCCTTCTTGATGTCCACCAGCTCGACGCCCTCCTCCCGGGCGACGGCGGCGATGCCGCAGGCCTCATAGCACTCGTCGGTGTCGCAGCCCACGGCGGCGGCCTCGGCGATGACAATGCGCTTGGGGTTGGCCTTTTTTACCTCACGGATGACGGCGCGGACGGTCTCGGGGTGGGTGCACACGGCGAACTCCGGGGAGCCGCGTGCCCGCGTTGGGCTTGAGCACAACGGTAGAGTTGGGCTCAATCATTTTGGCAGCACCGCCCATCATGTCAAAGACGCGGGTGACATTCTCCTGCATCGTCCAGGCCATGAGCCAGCGCCACAAGGGACTTCTTGCTCATTGCGTTTACCTCCTTCTAAAGATTGACTATTTATGGGCCCGGCCGCTTACTGCTTGTGCGCGGCCATGTAATCCTGGTCATACTTGTGATCCTGCAGGGCGAGAATCAGCAGAATCGAAAGGAACGCCAGCCCGGCAAACACGATGTAAGCCACGCTCAGGCTGTTGAACAGCTTCTTGATGAGGCCGTTGACGGCGAAGTTGCACATGAAGATGATGTTGGTCAGGGGGAACACCACGCTGTTGACCTTGGCGTAGCCCACCCGACCGAACACAGAGCCGGGGACGGAGTTCATCAGGGCGGGGCTGCGGCCAGGAAGCCGATAACCACCAGGGACACCCACACCAGAGGCATCACGCCGCTGATGTTGAAGAGCATGGCCACAATATACAGCACGCCTGTGAGCACGCCGGCCTTCTTGATGCCCAGCCTGAACAGGATGCGGCCGAAGATGACGGCGCCAATAATTCCGATGACGGCGATAGCGCTCATAACACTGACCGCCAGATCGGGGGCAATGCCCACCTCAATGTTGCGGGCCACCAGCTGGGTCATGATGCCCATCTGGGCCAGCATCAGAAAGCCGGTGGACAGAGCGCACAGCCAGGTCTCCTTGGTGCGCAGCAGCTTGCCGGTGGTCCAGCCGGAGTTGTCCAGCTCGGGGGGCGCGGAGGAGTAGTTGGCCTTGAACTCGGCCTCGGTGACGTTATCGGGATAGAGGCCCGCTCCTTGGGGGTATCGCGCAGAAGCGCCATGCCGATCACACCCACCACGGCGGCCACGCCGCCGCAGATCACAGAGCCCATCGGCATGCCGATCGAGCCCGCCAGGACGTTGAGCAGCGGGACAAAGAGCATGGTTCCAAAGTTGGAGCCCATTGCCACGATGCTCATGGCCTGTCCCTGTCTCTTGGGGAACCACATGGCCACCAGAGTACCCACGCCCACAAAGGAGCCGGAGCTGAGGCCGCCGCCCACAAAGCACATGGCGATTAAGTACATGGGGACATTGACGGCGTTGCAGGCCGCGATATGGCCCAAGCCCGCCAGAATGAGGCAGCCGGCGGCCACTTTGCTGGGGCCGATGCGCTGGTTCACCTGCCCTGCTGCGACGGCGATCAGCACGCCGACGATGCCGGCTACGGAGTTCATGGTCAGGATGATGCTTTGATCCACGTTCAGCCGTTCCGCCACAGCGGGAGAAATGATGTTGGTTCCGTCTGCAAAGAAGCCTCCATTGCTGAAAAACACCAGCAGTCCAAAGATCAGCAATAACCAGCCCCAGGGTCCAAATCCTCTTTTTTCTCTCATAATACGCAATCCTCCTGAGTGGGGAGCGGATGCCCGCCCGTCATTTCATGAATTGAGTGCGCCGCGCCGTATAGTCCTGAACCGCCCCTTTCCGCGTTCTCTCCTTTTTGTGATTTTTAACGCAGGCCCAGTATATCCTTTACAGCCGCGTTTGAAAATATATAATCTTTAGAACGGTATAAGCAATTTATATACTTACCGGGAGGGAAGTTGGCATGGAACTTTCACAGTTGAGATACTTCATCGCCGTAGCCAAACTGGGCAATATGTCCAAGGCCGCCGAGACCCTGTTTGTCTCCCAGCCCAATCTGAGCACCAGCATCTCCCGGTTGGAGGAGGAGGTGGGCGTCCCCTCTTTGAGCGGCGGCGGGGCAAGATCGCCCTCAATCAGAACGGCGAGCTGCTGCTGAAAAGCGTGGAGCAGGCCGTTTCACTCCTGGACGCCGGCGTCCAGGCTGTGCGGAACCAACACAGCGGACGGCCCGAGCCCTCTCCATCGTCTGCATGACGGACGACACCACCCTCCTGGAGCATTTTCTGCTGGAGCACCCCGAGGTCAACCTGATCCACCAGCGGGCCGACCTGCCCAACGTCACCAGTCTGCTGGACCGGTGCGAGGTGGATCTGGCCATGACGGTGCTCCCGCCCCGTCGGAAGAGGTGGTCTATGAGCGCATCTATGCGTGCAGCTTCGGCATGCTCATGCGCCGGGAGCATCCACTGGCCGCCCTGCCTGCGGTAGCCCACCGGGAGCTGGCAGGGGTACACCTGGCCATCGACGGCTCCCGGGTCAACAAGGAGACCTTCTGCGCCGCGGAGAACAGCAAGTTCGGCCTGACTCCCATCATCGACTGCGACGTACGGCACCTGGACCTTCTCACCTCCCTGGTGGAGTCCAACAACTGTGTCTCCATTGTCCCCGCCGTCAAGTACAAGGAGCTCTCTTCAGGGCAAACACCCCGACCTGGTGTTCCGGGAGTATGCCGACGGCGCGCCCACCGCCTACTGGGGCATCGCCTATAACAAGCGCCGTCCCCTGACGGAGCTGGGCCAGTGCTTCCGCGCCTTTGTCCAGAGCTACTTCACCTCCATCGACACCCGCTACGCTGATGCCCAGGAGCCTTCCGCCGGCTAACAGTTCAGCCCCGCCCCCGGCATGGCCAGGGGCGGGGCTGTGTGTTCCCGGCGGGCGGAATAGTGTCCTACCGGCAAGGCGGTGGGCACCGCATTGGCCACCGCCAGCTCCTCCCGGGCAAAGTAGTCGTGGAGTGTGAGTCCCCGGTCCGCCGCCAGCGCCGCCGTCTGGGGGCCCACCATACCGGCGCAGATCACCTGCCCCGGCCGCAAAGCGTCCAGCACCAGGGCCAGGGGTGCTTCCGCCCGGACAGGGGCGCGTTGAGCAGGCTGCCCTCCCCCGCCGCCGGCAGGGGGAGCACCACACAGTCCGCCAGGGCGGCCCCCTCCAGGCTCTCCTCCATCTCCACCCCGTCCAGCGCGCCCAGCCGCTCCAGCGCATAGGCGTGCACCGTGTGCCCGTCTGCGGCCAGCAGCTCGGCCAGCTTGGCCTGCCTCATATCGCCCCCCGCCACCCACAAATTCAGTTCATTCCGCATGGAATGCGCCTCCCTTCAACGTGACTACTCCCATCGTATTCCCGCGCCGGAAAAGGGTGCGTCCGCCCCGGGCGGACATTTCCCTTGAAAAAAGACGAATTCTGCGGTATAGTAGATCGGATTCTGTTGGAATGAGGAGGAATGGATTTATGACGGAAAAGAGGCACCAGTGGGCCTCCAACCTGGGCTTCATCCTGGCCGCAGCCGGCTCTGCGGTGGGCCTGGGCAACATCTGGAAATTTCCCGGCAAGGTGGGCCTACGGCGGCGGCGCTCCTGCTGTGTTATCTGCTGATCGTGTTCCTGGTGGGCTTTCCGGTCATGCTGGCGGAGCTGTCCATCGGCCGGGCCACCCAGAAGAATGTGGTGGGGCCTTCCGCACTCTGAACCCCGGTGGCGGTTCGCGGGATACATCGGCATCGTCACCCTGTTTGTCATCCTGTCCTACTACTGTGTGGTGGGGGGCTGGGTGCTCAAGTATGTCCAGATCTACGCCGCCGGCGCCCACTTCGGCGCCGGGCCGGGCGCCTATGCCGACTACTTCTCCACCTTCAGTGCCCGTCCGGTGGAGCCCCTGCTGTGGGGCCTGGGCTTTCTGGTGCTGTGCATCGTGGTGGTGGTGCGGGGCGTGTCCCAGGGCATTGAGAAGGTGAGCAAGGTGCTCATGCCCCTGCTTTTCCTGCTGCTGGCGGGCCTGGTGGTCTACTCAGTCACCCGCCCCGGCGCGGGGGAGGGCCTGCGCTTCCTGTTCGGAATCGACCCCGCCAGGCTCAGCGGCGACACCCTGGTGGGCGCATTGGGACAGGCCTTTTTCCCTGTCCGTGGGCATGGGCATCATGGTGACCTACGGCTCCTACGTGCCCAAGTCGGAGAACCTGGCCAAAAGCGCCGGCTGGATCTGCGCGCTGGACACCCTGGTAGCCGTCATGGCCGCCCTGGCCATCGTCCCGGTGGTGATGATCACCCAGGGAGAGGAGGGACTGGGCATGGGCGGCGGCTTCGCCTTCATCAGCCTGCCCGCCATGTTTGCCGAGCTGCCCGGCGGCCGCTTTTTCGGCATGGCCTTCTTCGCCCTGCTCTTCCTGGCCGCCCTCACCAGCGCCATCAGCATTCTGGAGAGCCTGGTGGCCTTTCTCACCGAGGAATTCCACCTCTCCCGGGCCAGGGCGGCCATCGGCCTGTCGGTGCCCATGGCGCTGCTCAGCGCGGGCTACTCCCTCTCCCAGTCCGCCGGGCGGGGCATCAACCTGCCCTGGTTTGACTTCAAAAACGGGCTGCAGATGCTCCCCATGAACGCGGTGATGGAGAAGTTCACCGACAATCTGATGATCCCTCTGGGGGCGCTGTGCTTCTGCCTCTTTGTGGGCTGTGGGGCACCAAAGCCGCCGGGCAGGAAATCGCCGGCGGGCACGGCCTCCGGCGGATGCAGAAGCCCTGGGCCTTCGCGGTGCGCTTTCTCGCCCCTCTGGTCATCGTGGTCATCCTGTACTTCACCCTCGGCATGGGCGAGGGCTCCTGACAAAAGCGCGGACCGTTGTACGGTCCGCGCTTTTTTGCGGGAATACTAGCTCACAGGGTGTCCGCCCGGTAGGCCAGGGTGCGGCTCTCGCCGGGGGCCAGGACGATGCAGTGGGCCTTGCCGGTGAACTCCTCCCCCTCCCCCGTCCCGGCGGAGCAGCCGTGCCACGGCTCAATGCACAGGTAAGGGGCCTTCTTCCCCGGCATGGTCCAGAAGGCCAGCATGGGGAAGCCGTCGAAGGACACCCGCACCCCGCTGCCGCTTTTCGGCTGCGCAGGGCGACGGAGCGAGAGCGCAGGCCCTCGAAGATCAGGGTATCCAGCGCGTCAAACCAGCGGTAGTCCAGGGGCAGGGTGTCGGTGTCCTCCAGGCAGGGCAGGGCCGCCGGCCGGTCCAGCAATCCGTCCCGCAGCAGCAGGGTGGGACAGCTCTCCCGCTCGGGGAACACCAGCGCGTAGTCCTCGAACCGCTCCCCCGCCTCCAGGGGACAGCGGAAGCCGGTGTGGGCCCCCAGGCAGAAGGGCAACGGCCCCTCCCCCGGGTTGGCCACCGTCACCGCCGTGGAAAAACCCGTGTCGGTCAGCCGCTGCTCCACCGCCAGCCGGAAGGGATAGGGATACAGCGCCAGGGTCTCGGCGCTCTCCCGCAGCTACAGGCGCACCCAGTCCTCCCCCCGCGCCGCCGGGGTGAACTCCCGCCGCCGGGCAAAGCCGTGGCGCTCCATGGCGTATTCCCTGCCGTCAAAGCGGATCTTTCCCTCCTTCAGCATCCCCACAATGGGAAACAGCAGGGGATTGCGCCCCGGCCAGTAGGCCGGATCGCCCCCCCAGATGTACTCCAGCCCCCGCTCGTCCCGGTAGGATACCAGCTCGCCGCCCAGGGTCTCCACCCGGGCGGTGCGGCCGCCCCGCTTCAGCTCCAGTTCCATGGTCTCCGCCTCCTTTGTGTATTGTCTGCATTATACCGCCCCAATTCTCCATTTGCAAGGTGGAATGGTTTGACAGATCGCCCATTCCGGGCTACAATAGAACCGATCGAAAAACAGGAAGGAGCAGCCCACTATGCTGTTTGCACCATACGAACGCTATCAGTACGCCCGCGCCCCGCTGGTGGAAGTGATCTGCCATCTCCGCTTCCCCACCATCCTGTCCATCGGCCAAGGAGCCCGCCGAGTTTCAGGAGGCCATCCGCAAGGACTTCCCCCAGTATGCGGCCCGTCAGGAGCAGCTCCCCCCCAAGGTGGTCAAGAAGGGGAACGCCACCGCGCTGGAGCCTCAGAAGCCCATTACCAACTACAACTTCATCTCGGAGGACGGCCGCTGGAAGCCCAACCTGACCCAGGGCTTCATCGCCCTGTCCACCTTGAGCTACACCCGGTGGGAGGACTTCGCCACCCGGCTGGACCGCCCCTGGCCCAGTTTATCCAGCTCTACCAGCCCGCCTTCTTCGAGCGCATCGGCCTGCGGTATGTCAACGCCGTCTCCCGCCAGCGTTTGGGCCTGGAGGGGGAACTCTGGGACGATCTGATCCGCAGCCAGTATATCGGCATACTCGGCGAGCCTGACGTGGAGGAGAGCGAGATCGCCAAGTGTTCCCTGGACGTGGAGACTCCCCTGGTGGGGGACTACCGGATGAAGCTCCACGCCGGTCCCGGCCTCATCGGCGGCGGCAAGACCGACAAGGAGGTCAAGTTCATTCTGGACGGCGACTTCTCCACCGTGGGCAAGCACAACCCCGACGCGGTGCCCGAAAAGCTGGAGCGGATGCACCGGTTCGCCGTCTGCCTGTTCCAGGGCCATCACCAAGGAACTTCACGAGGCCATGGGGCCCACCCTCTGGCCGAGTAAAACACCGCCCGCCGGTTCCCCGGCGGGCGGCCTGATATCCCGGCGCGGCAAGACTGCTCTTGCATTTTGGGAAAAAACTGCTTATAATACAGGTGTCTTGACAGAAAGGCGGTGGACGCGGTGAAGCGGTTGCTTCTCGTAGTGGACTATCAAAAGGACTTTGTGGACGGAGCACTGGGCTTTCCCGGTGCGGAGGCACTGGACGGGCCCATCGCGGCCAAAATCGCCGCCTGCCGCGCCGCCGGAGATGACGTGGCCTTCACCCTGGACACCCATGGCCCGGACTACCTGGACACCCAGGAGGGGCGGAAGCTGCCGGTGCCCCACTGCCTGCTGAACTCGGAGGGCTGGCAGCTCTACGGCCAGACGGGACAGGCCATGGAGCGCAGCCGGGATATGGTCATCGGCAAGGGCGCCTTCCCCTCCCTGTGGCTGGCCAACTGGCTGAAGGAGCAGGGCTATGACCGGGTGGAGCTGGCTGGACTGGTATCCTACCTTTGCGTACTCTCAAACGCCATCATGGTCAAGGCCGCCCTGCCCGAGGCGGAGATCGTGGTGGATGCCTCCTGCACCGCCGGACCCGATCCGGCGCTCCACGCCAAGGGCCTCGACGTGATGGAGGCCCTCCAGATCACGGTACTGAACCGATAAAGGTTGTGAAACAGATGAAGGAACACATGAACTACACACTCCTGTGTGATTTTTACGAATTGACCATGGGCAACGGCTACTTTCAGACGGAGGGGTATGCCGACCAGATCTGCTACTTCGACGTGTTCTTCCGCAATGTGCCCGACGGAGGCGGCTTCGCCATTGCGGCCGGTCTGGAGCAGGTCATCGACTATATCGAAAACCTCCGCTTCACCGAGGAGGACATCGCCTACCTGCGGGGAAAGGGCTGCTTCTGCGAGGGCTTTCTGGACTATCTGCGCACCTTCCGCTTCACGGGCGACCTGTGGGCTGTGCCGGAGGGCACTCCCATCTTCCCCCGGGAGCCCTTCCTCACCGTCCGCGCCCCCGCCATTGAGGCCCAGTTCATCGAGACCTTCCTGCTGCTCACCCTCAACCACCAGTCCCTCATCGCCACCAAGACCAACCGCATCGTCCGGGCCGCCGACGGCCGCCCGGTGAGCGAGTTCGGGTCCCGCCGGGCCCAGGGCCCCGACGCCGCTGTGCTGGGTGCCAGGGCGTCCTATATCGCCGGCTGCGCCGGCACCGCCTGCACCCTGGCCGACGAGATGTATGGTTCCCCCGCCGGGGGCACCATGGCCCACTCCTGGGTGCAGATGTTCCCCGACGAGTACACCGCCTTCAAGACCTATTGCCAGCTTTATCCCCACTCGGCCACCCTGCTGGTGGACACCTACAACGTGCTCAAGTCCGGTGTGCCCAACGCCATCAAAGCGTTCAAGGATATTTTGCTCCCTCAGGGCATTACCAACTGCGCCATCCGGCTGGACAGCGGCGACCTCACCTATCTGTCCCGCAAGGCCCGCAAGATGCTGGATGCAGCGGGGCTTACCGAGTGCAAGATCGTGGCCTCCAACTCCCTGGACGAGTACATCATCCGGGATCTGCTGCTTCAGGGGGCCAAGATCGACTCCTTCGGCGTGGGTGAGCGGCTCATCACCTCCAAGAGCGAGCCGGTGTTCGGCGGCGTATACAAGCTGGCCGCCGTTGAGGACAAGCAGGGCAATATCATTCCCAAGATCAAGATCAGCGCCAACCCGGATAAGATCACCAACCCCCACTTCAAGAAGGTGTACCGCCTGTTCGACAAGGAGAGCGGCAAGGCTTTCGCCGACCTCATCACCCTCCACGACGAGGCGGTGGACGAGAGCCAGCCCCTGGAGCTCTTTGACCCCGACGCCACCTGGAAGCGCAGCCGTGTCACCAACTTCACCGCCAAGGAGCTGCTCGCTCCCATCTTCCTGGGGGCAGGCGGGTATACGACTCCCCATCGCCGAGATGCGGGCCTACTGCGCCGGACAGATCGACCTGTTGTGGGACGAGGTTAAGCGCTTTGAGAACCCCCATAACTACTACGTGGACCTGTCTCAGAAGCTCTGGGACATCAAGCAGTCCCTTCTGGAGCAGAAGGGCTGACCGGTCTGCCCACTGCAAAACAATAAATACCGGGCCGCACGGCGTGCGGCCCGGTATTTTGTTTGCTTTCTCACTCGGCCAAGATCAGCTTGGCCACTTCCAGAAGCATCTTCCTCTGTCGTCCGTCCATCTGATCCACCAGTTGTGCCAGCTCTCCCTCCAGGTAGCGCCCCTGGAGCACCGACACCCCGGTTACCAGCTCGGAAAGTTCACAGTTGAGGTGCGCCGCCACCGCAGCCAGCGTGTCCAGATTGATTTTGGTCACGCCGCGCTCTATCTGGCTGATATAGCCCACTGACACGGAGAGGGCCTCTGCCAGACGCTCCTGCGTCATGTCGCGGCTCCTGCGCACCTGCTTGATGCGCCGTCCGATTGCACCATAATCCACGTTCATCCGATCACCCGTTTCTTAGTGTATCGGGAATCGGCTTTGGTATACAGACATTGTATGCTAAAGTTTGAGTTATCCTTGCGGTTTCCGTGTCGAAATCTGTCGAGGAAAATCTTTCCTGACCAAATACTGGCTTTTTTCCACTGATTCCCGCAAGATTCAGCACGAAACCGGCTGTTTCTCCCATGCCTCCAGCAGCAGCCGGGCGTTATGCCGGTAGCGCTCCATGGCACGGCAGAGCGCCCCGGAGGCCGGCAGACCTTCCAGCCCCAACTCCGCCAGTGCGGGCCGGGGCGGGTCCAGCAGCTCCTGAATTTCTCCGGCCAGGCGGCTCAGAACAGGGTACTCCTCCTCCCTCAGCTCCCCGGTCAGTACCAGGCACTCCACCTGCTCCACATGGGCGAACAGGTTCCACAGGGTGAGCAGCACGTCCGGTACCGCTCCGCCTCTCCCGCCGGCAGGGCCGCCGCATACTGGGCCGCCTCGTGGTACACCAGATGAAAGCAGGCCAGAATCTCGCCGGAGCGCTCCGGCCGGCCGGGCGCGTGGAGGCTGCGCTGCACCAGCTCCCAGTAGGAGGCCTGGAGGCGACACAAGGTACGCAGGTTGTGCCGGAACTGGGTAGCCTTCCGGGTGGGCACCAGGAAACGGTTTACCACCAACACCAACGCCACTGCCAGCAGCAAGTAGAATAGGCGCAGTTGGATGGCCTGGCCCTCCTTTACCGTGAGGGTGGCCAGGGCAAGGGCGAAGGAGGTGGAAAAGATGGGGTGTACCCAGGAGCCCGGAGTACAGCAATACATCAGGGAGATCATGGCCAGGGCAAAGGCGAAGACGCCGGTCAGGCCGGGCAGCCATGGATAGACCAGATGTACCACCAGGCATCCGATGGCGGTGCCCACCGGCCGGGTGATCATCCGGTGGGCGCTCTCCTCATAGCTGGGCTGGAGCAAAAGAAAGGCGTGGAGCGGGAACCAGTAGGTGTGCTCAAATTCCCACAAAAGGCTGACGGTTGTGCTGATGGTCATGACCACGGCCAGGCGCAGGGCAAAGCGCACCTCAAAATTGTTGAGATTCAGCCGCCGGCGGCCGCTGGCAAATACCTCCCGCCAGGGCACCCGGGGCCACCGGGTCCGGGGCTCTCCCTCCGCCAGCAGCAGGAGCAGGCGGTGGAGAAAGCTGCGGTAGAAGATACGCAGCCGCCCCTGAGGCAGGGCGTCCTCTGCCAGCAGGATCTGGAGCCGTTCTGTCAGCGCTCCCCGTGCCTCCGGCGAAGCGGCGTTCTGGAGCTGCCGCACCAGCCCCGCCAGCGTAACCAGCACCTTCCCGCAGGCGGGGCCAGCCTGGAGCCGCCCCCAATCCTCGTCCGCCAGGAGGTAGCTCAGGCGCTGAAACAGCAGTGCAAACAGGTAATAAAACCGCCGTTGCCCATCCGGCAGGTGGAAGTGGCTGCGGCGGGCATAGCCCAGCCGCCGGAACCGCTGGGCCAGCCCTCCAGCTCCCTGCGCGCCCCGTACGCCCCGCCGCCCCCGGCCAGTTCCTCCAGCAGCTCCGCCAGGCGGGTCAGGCCCCGGGTGATCTCCTCCTCCGGAGGGGTGGACGGGGCAGACAGCCGGGCATAGAGGAGCAGCGCCCCGATGAGCACCAGCGTACAGAACAGCAGGCACAGCATCTGAACCGGAAATTCCTCCGGCGTGGGCGGCCGGAGCTCCAGGAACACGAAGGTCATGGCGTAGCCGAAGTAGCCCTTCGGCGCGAACTGGTCGCTCTGGAAAACACCAGCGCAAAGGGAACCGTGAAGTTCAAAAGCACACAGAGCACCGCATTCCGGCTGGCCAGATAGGCGAGCATACCCAGCAGGAGGGTGATGAACAGCAGCTTGATGTAATATGTACCGGTGTTGTTGCGTTGCCGCCGGATCTGAAACAGGGTGGTGGTGCTGGACACCACCATGGCGTTCCGGCTCCCGAACAGGAGTGAAACCGTCAAAAAGAACCGCAAAAACAGAATGGTGGGAAACGCTGCCCTCCACCGGCTCCGGAACTGTGCCGCGAAAGCTCTGCATATTCCACAGAAATCCACTCTTTCCACTCCCTTCGCCCTTTTTCCCATTATACCCCGATCCCTCCCGCCTGCAAGCTAATACGCTTGACGGCTCCCCAGCGTTTTGGTAGGATGGATCGTGGACAGAAAGGAGCGCATGTGATGACCGAGTGTATTTCGGAGGGCCTGTACCGGATTCCGGTGCCCCTGCCCGGCAACCCTCTCCGGGAACTGAACAGCTACCTGCTCCGCGGGCGGGAGCGCAGCCTGCTTATCGATACCGGCTTCCGACAGGAGGAGGGCCGCCGCGCTCTGTTTGCCGGGCTGGCAGAGCTGGATGTGGACACCAGGGATGTAGATGTGGCCCTCACCCATCTCCACTCCGACCACTCCGGCCTGGCCCCGGAGGTCGTTGGGGAAACCGGCTGGATTTACGTCAGCGGGCCCGACCGGGCCTATCTGGAGCAGCCGGAGGAGGCCAAATGGGCCCACACCGATGCCTTTTATATCTCTGAGGGCTTTCCGCCGGAGCTGTTGGCACAAAACAGGGCCAACCCCGCCCGCGCTCTGGCCCCCGTCCCCACCGGCCGCTACCGCACGCTGGAACCCGGCGCTGTGCTGGAGGCGGGCGGCCGCCGGCTCACCTGCCTGCCCGCGCCCGGTCACACCCCTGGCCAGCTCTGCTTCTGGGACGAGTCGGACGGCATTCTCTTTACCGGCGACCACGTGCTCTTTGACATCAGCCCCAATATCACGCCTTGGAACGGCATGGAGGACGCCCTGGGATGCTATCTGGACAGCTTGCGGGCCGTGCGGGAGCTGCCCGCCCGCCTGGCTCTGCCCGGCCACCGCCGCCCCGGTGCGCTGGCCCTCCGGGTGGACGCCCTGCTGGAGCACCACGCCCGCCGCCTGGACGAGCTGACCGCCATCCTCCGCGCCCGCCCCGGCAGCACCGCCTATGAAGCCGCCGCCCACATGACCTGGAACATCCGCTCCAGGAGCTGGGACGACTTTCCCCTGGCCCAGAAGTGGTTTGCCGTGGGCGAGTGCATCGCCCACCTGGACCATCTGCGCCGGCAGGGACGGCTCCAGCGCGAGCAGCAGGACGGTGTGTGGCATGCCTGGGCCCTTTAACCGCGTCCGCCGGGCGGCAGCGGTACATTTTCCTCTTTTATCTTCTCTTTTATTCTATTTCTGATGTTCTTTCCAAAACCGACACAGTTTACTTCAATTTTATCTATCTGTATTATTATTCCCCTTTTTTCGCAGACCCGACCAGCAAAAAATGGCGCACATAGAAATCCGCCCTGGGGCAAAGCTATGTCTGGATTCACCGAATCCAACAAATTTGTCACCAAAGGAGATGCGCTATTATGTCTAGCTCTAACAATTCCAATTCCAACCAGCCCGTGGTTCCCAGCGCCCGTGAGGCCCTGAACAAGTTCAAGATGGAGGCCGCCCAGGAGGTTGGCGTCAACCTGAAGCAGGGCTACAATGGAGATCTGACCAGCCGTGAGGCCGGTTCCGTTGGCGGCCAGATGGTCAAGAAGATGATCCAGGCGTACGAGAACAGCATGCAGTAACCAGTCTGCCCGGATCGGCTGATAAAAACAGAAGCGGGGCGGAGGAAATTCCTCCGCCCCGCTTCTGCCTGCCGAAAAAGTCGGCGGCATCAGGAAACGTTTCGTTGCCGCCTCACCCGTGCACGGGATACACATCGTTCTCCACCACGTCCCGGATTTCCGTAAAGCGGCCGTTTTCGTCAAAGCAGTACCACGCGGTGCCCTCATGGAGCTGTCCCTCCGTGTCCGCCCAGGCCCAGGAATACTGGAGGGACAGGCCGTCCTCTGACCAGGCCAGGGGAACGCACCGGGGATAGCCGACGGCATCTCCCATCTGGTACTCCGGGTTCAGGGCGGCAAAGGTGAGGCCCGCCAGGCCACCCTCTTTCTGATGGGTCAGCTCCGGGGCAGCGGTCCAATGGGGAAGGAAAAGGACATCCCTGCATCAATGGTCCTTCCTGTCGAGGTGACTGCCACCCGGCTGCCGTCAGGAGACCAGAGAGGATCTGAGTGGACGGCACCGCCCGGCATGCCGCTGCTGCAACTGACCTGTCCCAGCGCCACAGGGTGCTCCCCGCTGATGTCATAAAGCATGCAGTCCCCCCCACGGCTGGATGGAGAGCAGGCGGGTGCCGTCCGGACTGTCCGTACGGTCGTAACCCAGCACCAGGGTGTTCCGAACGGCCTCCGCCTCCTCCCGGCTCACCTGGGACAGATCGAACCACAGGTCATAGATGCCGTTGTTCGGATCGGCCTGGTTCATCAAATAGAAGGTATGCAGCTCCTCCCGGCCGTCGGCCCGCTCCACCAGCACCTTGTAAGTCCACAGAGGCACGTCGGCATCCGGCTCCAAGTCCTCAATTTTACAAGAAAGATCCTCCACGGTCACCGCCACCGCCTCTGCCGGGAGGACGGGATTGCCGTCGTCGTCGAACATCTCCACACCGTAGGTGCTCACCAGGGCGGCAAAGTCGGCCAGGCGATCCTCCCGCATCGACCACTTCGGATCATAAGGGCTGACGATCATCCCCCATGCCGGCGGCCGCGCCTCGCCGGGTTCTGTCGGATCCCCCAGATCGACGATAAAGCCGCCGGCCGCGTCAAAGGCCGCCACATACTCCCCCACACCCCGCAGGGCGTAGTTTTCCCGGTCTAAGATACCGTTGAGCTGGCGGGGCTCCCCTGCCGTCCCCAGGGAGCAGGCGGCGGCCCCGGCGGAGATCACCAGGGCGGCGGCGCAGACCAGGGCCACACCCTTTTCCGCGTTCCGCCCGACGCGATGGACAGCAGGCGCTCCTTCATGGCCGTCTTGCCGCCCCGGAAGTGGGTGGTCAGGGGGGCGCGGGCCTCGATGCCCTCCTCCACCGCGTCCAGCAGGGCTGCCCCGTAGGCCGCCCGGAAGGCGGCGTCCCGCCCCGCCACCGCCGCCTCGTCGCAGGAGCGCTCCAGATCCCGGCTGGCGGCCGCGGCCATCCAGTGTACCAGAGGGTTGAACCAGTGGAGGGAGCGGGAGAGCAGCAGGAGCAGCTTATACCACAGATCCCGGCGGCGGGTGTGGATCAGCTCGTGCCGGAGCACCCCGTCGGACACGGTCTCCCGGGGCAGGAGGAGCGCCGGGTTCACAAAGCCCGTCACCAGGGGCGCGCCCACGGCGGGACAGACCAGCAGGGCCAGGTCCTTCACCCCCAGCTCCGCCTTTGCGGCCTCAAACCGAGCCAGCAGGGCGGCGTCCTCCGCCGGAGCCCCCCAGCGGCGCACCCGCAGGCGGAAGCGGACGTATTTTGCCAGATGCCAGGCCAGGAACGCCCCCGCCCCGGCCAGCCACAGGGCGGCTACGGCCCCCTCCAGGGGGAAGAGCGGGGTATAGACATCCTGAATGGAGCCGCCATCCACCGGCCTGTTTTCTGCCGCTACCTCTTCCGATGCCGCCTCTTCTTCTGTCAGGGCCGCATAGTGATGGTTTCCGGGATTGCTGTTAACCGTGTCCACCCGGTAGACGGCCCTGGGAACCGCCTCCACCGTCACCGGAGCCTGGGGCAGGCTCAGGTTGAAGGGGATGCACAGGCGGAGGGCGGCCAGCAGCCACACCCAGTAAAAGGCCCCAGCTCGCAGCCGCTTCTTCAAAAGGGGCCGCAGGGCCAGCAGTACGGCCAGCACCACGGACATGGCCAGGGAGATCTCCAGCACGTCGGCAAAGCGGGCAGTCATACGTCTCCCTCCTTCCCCATGGCCTCGTCCAGGAAGGCCCGCAGCTCGGCCAGCTCCTCCCGGCTGACGGAGCGGCTGTCATACAGGGCGGCCACCAGGCCGGTCAGGCCCCTCCCTCCAGGAAGGGGGCGTTCTCAAACGCCAGGTACTCCCCCTCGTCCACAAGGGGGGTATAGACGTTCTGCCGCCCCTCCTTCCCCACGGACAGGAAGCCCCGCTCGGTCAGCCGGGCCAGCAGGGTCTGAAGGGCGGACAGATTCCACGGCCGCTCCTTCTCCAGCCGGGTGCGGATGGCCCCGGTGGGGACGGGCGGCTCCAGCCGCCACACGGCCCGCATGACGGTCAGCTCCGCCTCGGGCAGGCGGTTGAGCTTCTTCATCCCATTCACCTCCTACAAATGTATGTCTTGCTCAAGCTGAGCATACATCTGTAGGTTTTATTTGTCAAGACAAATGTTGTTTTTTTCCTCCCGGACGGCTATAATGGGAGAAAAGACCCACAAAAGGAGTGTTTACGATGTCAAATATCTGGCATGATATCAGCCCCAGCCGCATCCAGCCCGAGGACTTCGTGGCGGTCATTGAGATTCCCAAGGGCAGCAAGAAGAAGTACGAGCTGGATAAGGAAACCGGGCTTATCATCCTGGACCGGGTGCTCCACACCTCCACCCACTACCCCGCCAACTACGGCTTCATTCCCCGCACCTACGGCGACGACGGCGATCCGCTGGACGTGCTGGTGCTCTGTTCGGAGGAAATCGACCCCCTCACCCTGGTGCGCTGCTACCCCATCGGCTACATCTCCATGCTGGACGGCGGCAAGAACGACGAGAAGATCATCGCCATCCCCTTCTCCGATCCCACCTACAACCCCTACCACGACCTGATGGATCTGCCCCCCCACCTCTTTGACGAGATGAAGCACTTCTTCTCTGTCTACAAGGCCCTGAGGGCAAGCAGGCCGTGGCCAAGGATGTGAACGACCGGGCCGCCGCCGTGCAGGTCATCCGGCAGGCCATGGACCACTATGCCGAGTGCTTTCTAGGCGGCCCCTCCGCCAAAGTGGGCCTCTACCCCACCGAGCCGGATCAGCCAACCGCTCCCGAGGGAAAGGAAAGTAATTTTAAGAATATCTTAATGGGATGTTTACCCCTTTTTCCCGAAACCTGTGGTACACTGTGTTTGACACCAGAGAAGAGAGGACGATTCCCCATGAATCATCAATATGACTGCCTTGTCATCGGAGCCGGCCTGGCCGGTTCCGTGGCGGCCAGGGAGCTGGCCGAGCGGGGCGGCAAGCGGGTACTGGTGCTGGAGCGCCGGAACCACGTGGGCGGCAACGCCTATGATTGCTTCGACGAGGCGGGGTGCTGATCCACCAGTACGGCCCCCATATCTTCCACACCAACAGCACCCGCGTGTTTGACTATCTCTCCCGCTTCACCCGCTGGCGGCCCTACGAGCACCAGGTGGTGGCCAATCTCCCCGACGGGGACGGGCGGCTGGAGTACCCGGTGCCCTTCAACCTGGTCTCCCTGCGGGCCGCCTTTCCGCCGGAGAAGGCCCGCGCCCTGGCGGAGAAGCTGGTATCCGCCTATGGCATGGAGAAAAAGGTCACCATTCTGGAGCTGCGGCAGAATCCCGACCCGGAGCTTTCCGCCCTGGCCGACTATGTGTATGGCCACGTCTTTGTCCGCTACACCATGAAGCAGTGGGGGCAGACGCCGGAGGAGATCGACCCCAACACCACCGCCCGGGTGCCGGTCTTTCTGTCGGAGGACTGCCGCTACTTTCAGGACGCCTACCAGGGCATGCCTCTGGAGGGCTACACCCCATGTTCCAGTCCCTGCTGGACCACCCGGACATCACGGTGGAGCTGGGGGTGGACGCGGCCAGCCGCCTGACCCTGGACGGCAGCGCCGCCCTTCTGGACGGGAGGCCCTTCTCCGGCCCCATCATCTATACCGGCGCGGCGGACGAGCTGTTCGGCTGCAAATACGGCCGCCTGCCCTACCGCACCCTGGACTTCCGCTTTGAGACCCACCCGGTGCACTTCTGGCAGAGCCACGGAACGGTAAACTATACCGTGGATCAGGACTACACCCGCATCACCGAGTTCAAGTACCTGACTGGGCAGGAGCTGCCCGGCCAAACCACCATCATGAAGGAGTACTCCCGCGCCTTCACCGGAGCGAAGGGGAGATCCCCTACTACGCCATCATCAACGCCGGGAACAACGCCCTGTACGCCAAATACCGGGCGGAGGCGGACCGCTATCCGAATTTCCACCTGCTGGGCCGGCTGGCGGAGTACAAATACTACAACATGGACGCCATCGCCGCACGGGCGCTGGAGCTGTGTGACGACCTATTGAAGTGAGGAGACTGCCCATGTCAAAGCTCATCACATTCGCGGTGCCCTGCTACAACTCCGCGGCCTACATGGATCACTGCGTGCGCACCCTGCTCACCGGCGGGGACGACATCGAGATCATCCTGGTGGACGACGGCTCCACCAAGGACGACACCCCCGCCATCTGCGACCGCTATCAGGCGGAGTACCCGGACATCGTGCGGGCCATCCACCAGGAGAACGGCGGCCACGGTGAGGGGTCAACCAGGGCCTGCGCCACGCCCAAGGGATGTACTATAAGGTGGTGGACTCCGACGACTGGCTGGACGAGGCGGCCCTGAAGGCCGTTCTGGACAAGCTGAGGGCGTTCGCCGGGGCGGAGCAGCCGCTGGACCTCTTTATCGCCAACTACGTCTATGAGCACGTGGAGGACAACACGCAGAAGGTGATGAAGTATACCAACGTGTTCCCCGAGGGCCGCGTGTTCACCTGGAACGAGATCGGCCGCTTCCGGCCCTCCCAGTACCTGCTGATGCACTCGGTCATCTACCGCACCGAGATGCTGCGCGCCTGCCGGCTGGAGCTGCCCAAGCACACCTTCTATGTGGACAACATCTTTGTCTACCAGCCCCTGCCGGCGGTAAAGAGCATCTACTACATGGATGTGGATCTCTACCGCTACTTCATCGGCCGCTCCGACCAGTCGGTGAACGAGAAGGTCATGGTCACCCGGGTGGACCAGCAGCTCCGGGTCACCAAGCTGATGATCGACAGCCACAACCTCAAGCAGCTCTACCAAACCCAGCGCAAGCTGGCCCGGTATATGTTCAACTATCTGGCCATGATGATGACCATCTCCTCCATCTTCCTCATCATCGACGGCTCTCCCGCCGCCCTGGGTAAAAAGACCGAGCTGTGGGAGTACCTGCGCACCAGCAACCCGGAGCTGTACCACAAGCTCAAGTACCGCTCCCTGTCCTTCGTGGGCAACATCCCCGGCTACCAGGGCCGCAAGCTGTCCGTCAAGCTCTACCGCCTGGCCCGGAAGATCTACAAGTTCAACTGAGCGGAAAGGAAACCGCCGTCACGAATCCGCCTGTTCCGTAACAACCCGAAATGCAAATAGCCCGAAAGGGCGGGGCCGCGTCAGCAGCCCCGCCCTTCTGTTATGTCTCCACCGGCTCCAGCTTCATGACGGAGACCTCGTAGGCGGTGCGCACCTCACTGACGCCGTGGTCCACCTTGGTGTAGGCCCGGCTCTGGAGCCGCCCCTCAATGCGCACGCCGTCCCCCACCTCCAGTGCCCCGCACCGCCGGGCCAGGCCGCCCCAGGCGATGCAGGGCAGGTAGTCCGCTCGGCCGTACCGGCGGTTCACCGCCAGCATCAAATCGCAGATGTCCGGCCCAGCGGGTGCGCCGCACCACCGGCGGCTTGCACAGCACCCCCGCCAGCAGGAGCTGGTTTTCGTGTTCTCCGGCGGCGGGGCGCAGCTCCTTGGCGTAGAGGGTGATCACCAGGCGGCTGCCCTTGCCGCTCTTGTTGTTGAAGGAGCGCACCCCCTCCACCTCCAGCTCCATCCCTCCGTCACGGGCCGCTGCTCCAGCAGGGCCCTAGGGACCAGGACATTGACCCGGTCCTCCGAGCCGGACAGCCGCCGGACGGCGAGGGGAAAGGTCTCGTATACCACGCCGTGGGTCTCATGGGACAGCACCGGCTCCGCCGCCGCGGTGCCCCGCAGCAGCGCCCGGTTCTCATTCCAGCCTGTTTGCATATCCATCCACTCTCCTACCTGGTTTCGGTAACTGTGGCATGTATATGCAGGCCCGTCCCCCCTTATGACGGCGCGTCCTCCCAGCCCAGGATACGCTTAGCCATGTCGTAGATGCTCTGCCGGTAGAGCACCAGCGTCACCTCCATGGAGGGATGGCGCTGGCAGAAATCGGCAATCGCCGCCCCGGCCACCCGGAGGGAGGCCGCCCGCGGCATGTGGCAGTCGCCGGAGAAGATCAGCGGCACCGCCACCCGCCGGCAGCTGCACAGATACGCCTTATGCAGGGCGTTCTGGTAGCACCCGGCCAGCAGGAACCGCTCCGGGCTCCCCGCCGTACCAGCCCGGCCCGGCCACGTGAATGATGTACCGGCAGGGCAGCCCGCAGCCCGGCGTGGCCACCGCCTGCCCGATGCGGCAGCGGCCCAGCTTCCGGCACGCCCTCTCCAGCTTCTCCGTGTCGGCGGCGGCGAAAATCGCGTCGCAGATGCCCGGGCAGCGCCGCAGATCCGTGCCGGCGGCGTTCACAATGGCGTCTGTCTCCATCCGGGTGATATCGCCCAAATACAAATACATGGGCATCCTGACTCCTCCTTTTCCCCATTCTGTCCCTATTATACTACATCAGGAGGCCGCACACCAGATAGCCCGCCGCCGAAAGCCCGGCCGCACACAGGGAATAGGGCAGTTGGGACAGGGCGTGGTCCATATTCTCCATCTTGCAGCAGCTGGAGGTGAGCACCGTGGCGTCGGAGTAGAAGCAGGCGTGGCTGCCCAGGGTGGCGCCGGAGACGATGGCGCCCATCACCAGCAGGGGGTTGGCCCCGATGGAGAAGGCCAGGGGCAGCAGGATCGGCACCGTCACGGCGGTGATGCCCCACACGCTGCCGGTGGTGAAGTTGAGAGCCGCCACCACCAGGAAGGCGATGGCCGGGAACACCGCCGGGCTCAGGATGGGCTTGACGGCATTGATGACGAAGGGGGCGATGCCGATCTCGGTCATGCCCTCCTGCATCACAAAGGCAAAGAAGATGATGGCCACCGTGGGGATCATGTTGCAAAAGCCGTGCATCGCCAGGTCGCAGAACCTAGTGAGAGACAGCTTCTTCCGGGGATGTAGAGCAAAAGCACACGGCGATGGCGGCCACCAGGGCCAGGAACAGCTCGCCCCCCACGATAGTCAGGGCGATCAGCGTGCCGATGGGGAGCACAAAGTCCCACAGGCAGCCGGTAATGGCCGGGGAGTCGTCCTCGTCCTCCAGATTCAGCTCGGCGCTCTCCGGCGAGTAGACCTTTCCGGTCTCCTCCACCCGGCGATAGGCCTTCTTCATCCGCCCCAGCTTGGGCACCAGCCCCAGAGAGAGCAGGGTACCAGCGCCACCGCCGCGATGGCGTAGAAGACGAAGGGATCACGGCGCAGAAGGTGTTGATGGCGCTCCCGTAGCCCAGCTCCGGGATGCCCGCCTCGGCGTAGAACAGCCCGGCAAAGAACACCGCCCAGGTGGAGAAGGGCAGCAGGGCGCACACCGGTGCGCCGGTGGAGACGATGATGTAGGACAGGGTCTCCCGGGGCACCTTCTGCCGGTCAGTGAGCTTGCGCATGCAGGTGCTCAGGGTCATGATATTCAGATAGTCGTCCACAAAGATCAGAATCCCCATGACCCAGGTCACAATCAGCGTGGTCCTGGGGCCCCGGCAAAGCCGCCCCAGCAGCCGGGAGAAGCCCAGCGTCCCGTGGGAGGCGCCCAGCAGGGCGATCAGCGCGCCGAACAGGCCGCACACCATGAACACCCACTGGTGGCTCTGGTCGGTGGCCACCCGGAAAAGCGTCCATCCAGCCGATGGGGAAGGAAAGTCCATCGACGATGATATAGGTGAGCAGGGTTCCCAGAATCAGCGGCTCCAGCGCCCGTCTGCTCTTGAGCGCCACGGCCACTACGACGACGATTGGAAGCAGCGTCCATATCCCATAATCCATAATAACGGCACCTCCGTTTGCCCCCAGTATACGAGCACGGATGTAAAGGGTGTGCGTTTGCGGTGAGCACCGTTCAGATTGTGTAAAAAGAGGCGGGCGGCCGATGGCCGCCCGCCCGGAATCAGCCGCCCTGGCTCTGCCAGTCGGCGGGGTAGACAAAATAGAGGAAGCGGGCGTGCCCGGTGACGGAGAACTGGATGGAGCTGTCCTTTGGGATATAGATCAGCTCCCCCGGCCCGGCGGAGACGGTCTCTCCGCCGATACGGATGTCCAGCCGTCCGCTGAGCACGTAGTCCATCTCGTCGTAGCGCAGGGTCCAGGAAAGGTGGTGTCGGTCATCTCCATGACGCCCACCCCCAGCCGCGGGGACTCCTGTAGGGTGAATAGGTCACGGGTGTAGACCCGGTCCAGGGGATTTCCGTGTCCATCCGGTGCTCCTCCGTCACCGCGATGCGGGCACCTGCACGGCCTTCACCCCGTGGGTTCCGCCGCCCAGGCGCTCCAGCAGCACCTGCCGCACCAGCGCCTCCAATGCGGTCTTATCCATGGCGCTCCTCCTTGTATTTTCTGGTGATCAACATGGCAACCGCCACCGCCGTCACACCGCCCACCAGCTTGCCCACAATCATGGGAAAGATCATGGTGGAATCAAAGCCCGCGGTAAAGCCCAGATGGTCGCCGAACACAAAGGCGGCGGACACCGCAAAGGCCACGTTGATGATCTTACCCCGCCGGTCCATATCGTGGAGCATCTGGAACATGGGGATATTGTTGGCCAGGGTGGCCACCAGCCCGGCGGCCGCGATGTCGTTCATGCCCAGCACATGGCCCAGCTTCATCAGAGGGGTCTTGAATACCCTGGTGATGACATACACCAGCGGAAACGCCCCCGCCAGCACCACGGCGATGTCGCCCACGATGGCCACGCCCTCTGAGATGGGGTTCATCCCCGGAATGAGGGTGAGGGGGGTCAGCTTTTGGATGATGGCCGCCGCCAGGCCGATGGTGATAATAATCACAATGATTCTGCCAAAGACCTGGAAGCCTTTTACCATCCCGTTGGGAGGAAGGCCAGCCCCAGAGCGATGAGCACGGCGAAAAGCGCGATGGGGATCAGGTTGCGCAGTACCATCCCCACCGGGAACCCCGCCGCCAGGCCGCCCGCGAAGCTGCCGATGGGGATGGTGATGACGCCCGCCAGCACGCCGGTGGCCAGATAGGGCGGTCCTCCGCCTTGATAATGCCCAGGCCCACCGGGATGGTGAACACGATGGTGGGGCCCAGCATGGAGCCTACGATCAGGCCGCCGAACTGTCCCGCCTCCTGGGTCAGGGCCAGCTCCTGGGCCAGGGGCGCGCCCCCCATGTCGTTGGCCAGGAGGGTACCCGCGAACATGGCCGGATCGGCCCCCAGGGCCTGGTAGAGAGGCACCACCACCGGCCGGAGCAGGTTGGCCAGCACCGGGGCCAGACAGATGATGCCGATCATGGCCAGGGCCAGGGAGCCCATAGCCATGATACCCTCCTCAAATTTCTCCCCCAGGCCGAACCGGTTGCCCAGGATGCGGTCAACCGCACCCAAGGCCATAAAGACGACCATAAGGTAGACAATAATCTCGTTGATGGACATAGTATGTCCCCTTTCCGCGGCTCAGGCGGGCGGTTGGGCCGCCAGCCTGAGGATGACCGCCGCCCACATGCGGCGGCCTTGCTTTTCTAGCTCTCGTCCAGTATGCCCACAATGGCGGCATCAATGGGGAGCTCCGCCCCCGCCGCTACCCGGGCCGCGCCGCCGGTGGCCACGAGGACGGTCTCTCCCTCCCGCCCCCACGCAGTCGGCGCACACCAGCAGGCGCTCACCCACCCGCACGGTCAGAAACGCCTGCCCGGTGAGGGCGGGGGATTTTTTTGTGGCCCAGACCTTACCGGCCACCTGTCCCAGCAACACAAATACCCATCTCCCGCAGGCGCCGCTCCAGACCGGCGCATTTCTGATAGATGCCAAGGGGGGCGGTACGGCGGTAGCGGCGGTACTCCAGGGCGTCCCGCTCCACCCGCACCCGCGCCCCGGCCAGCAGGGCGGCCAGCACCTCGGTCTCCGCCGCCGTCTGGGGGGCGCAGGCGGCCAGGCGGCCCATGGAGGCCACCGGCAGCCAGGTAATGACCAGCGTCCGCCCCCGCCACTCCAGGGTCATTTCAAAATCACGCCCCGGTCGCCCTTCTGAAAGCCACACGCATTGGCCTCGTCGTAGTCGATATGCACCACCGTGGAAAACTGGGGGGATACCCGCACCTCCACGTCCTGGAACACCAACGGGCGGCTGGTAAAGCACTGGAGGCGCACCCGCTGCCGGTCCGCCACGCCGAAGCGGGCGGCGTCCTCCGGCGTCATGTGAATGTGGCGCTTGGCCACAATCAGGCCGCGGCTCAGGCGGAGCACCCGGTCCCCGTGGCGGAGGGTGAGGCCAGGGGTGCCCTCCGTATCGCCGGAGAGGCGCACCGGCGGGGTGAGCCCCAGGGCCACCGCATCGGTGAGGGAGATCTCCACCTGGCTCTCCGGGCGCTCAGGGCCCAGAATCACCACGTTCTTCAAGCTCCCCTGGGCCCCTCCAGTGTCACCCGCTCGGCGCAGGCGAACTGCCCCGGCTGGGACAGGTCTTTCGTCCGGTTGAGCCGGTAGCCCGCGCCGAACAGGGTCTCCACATCGGCCCGGGACAGGTGGACATGCCGTCCGCTGGCCTCCAGCTCGATGGTCAGGCGGGCGACCAGCTCCTCCGCCAGCCGCTCCACCGTGCTCAATTTACTTGCGTTCATAGCGTCCCGCCTTTAACTTAATCATGAAAATCCACATCAGGGAGGACAGCCGGTTCAGCCCCAAAATCATGTCGCCCCTGGTCACGTTGCCGTCCGCGTCGCGGAAGGCGGCGTAGGCGGCCAGCTCGGTCTGCCGCACCACGGTGCGCAGCTTGTTGACCGCCAGCAGGGCGGGTCCGTCGGTATAGCAGGCCAGAAAGTGGGGCTGGCCGAAGTGTTTCTCCGGATAGTGGGAGTACTCCCGGAGCTGCTCCGGCGTATAGCCGCACAGCTCGATGGCCCCCACCGGCTCGTCCAGCACGTCGAAGCGGATATAGCGCCGGACAAAGCCCAGAACCTCCTCCAGCTCCCCGGCCAGGGCCCCATAGCCCTCCCCCGCCGCCGCCTGCTGGGTCAGCAGGATCTCCGCCTCCAGGGCGTCGATCCAGCCCGGAAGGCGATGCGGGGTGGTCCTTGAACACCAGTACATTCCCCTTCAGGTGGGTCATGTGCTCCGGCTTTTCATTCAGGGCGGCACCGAACAGAGTGCGGTATTTGGCGGGGGCGGACGGGGCCCCTTCCCCGGCCGCCTCCCCCTGGGGGTAGACCACCTCTACCCGGTGCTCCCGCAGATAGTCCCGCGCCCCCGGCGTGAGCATCTGGTCCCGGTTGACCACCACGGGCCCCCGTGTGCCCTGGTTGGACATGCGGCGCACGTCCTCCTCGGTCAGCAGCGCCATGGGTTACACGTTGTCCATCTCGCCCTGGGCATGGGGCAGGATGTGGTCCACCTCGGCGTGGGGGCGGGGGATGACGTGGACGGAGATCAGCTCTCCCACCTTTTCCGCGGCGGCCGCGCCGGCGTCGGTGGCCGCCTTCACCGCGCCCACGTCGCCCCGCACCATGACGGTCACCAGGCCGCCGCCCACCTGCTCCTTGCCCACCAGCTGCACGTTGGCGGCTTTCACCATGGCGTCGGCCGCCTCGATGGCGCCCACCAGTCCTTTTGTCTCCACCATACCCAGTGCGTTTGTATTGGCCATATTACGGTTCCTCCTGTCAGTCGTCTGTTTGGGTTGTTCCGGTTCCGCCTCCGCCTTCGGTGGGGGAGACGGCTTTGGTTTCTTCGTTTTAGCCGCCCGGGCGGCCTTCCTGGCTGAGGCGGGCGGGTGCTCCGCCGCGTAGCTGCCGGTGCCCGCCCCCTTGTGGGCCGGGGCGGCCAGGGCCGCCGACACGGTGTGTGCGGACCGCCGCCCACCGCCCGGCGGGCTCACCGTTGCCGGCGTATACGGTGTGGGCCTTATCGTCCTCCATTCCCTCTGGCTCCTCTGCCGTCAGGGAGTTGGTCAGGGCCTGCACCTCCTGCAATAGCGCCTCATGTGGATTGAGGAGCACGCCGTCGGCGTTGACCTCGCTCATACGCTCAGCCTCCCTATAATCCGGTTGACCAGTTCGTTGAGCAGGCTCTCATCCACGGCACAGGGGCATACCCGGCCGCGGGCGGTTCCCCCGCAGCTCCTCCAGCTCTTTGACGCCCCAGGCCACCCGCTTGATGTTGATGAGATCCAGGGGCCCGATGTTGTTGGAGCTGGACGAGCCGCCCACCGCGCCGCACCCCAGGGTGAGGGCGGGGAACAGGCAGGTGGTGGCCCCGATGCCGCCCAGGGCGGCGGGGGTGTTGACCAGCACGCGGCTGGCGGGAACGGCGGCGGCAAAGCGCTTAGCGGCGTCGGCATCCTCGGTGTGGATGGCGAAGGTGTGGCCCGCGCCCTCCCACTCCAGGATTTCTACGCAGCGGCGGAGCACCGCCTCCTCGCTGTCCTCTACATAGTAGGCCAGAATCAGGCCCAGCTTCTCATTGGAATAGGGATAGCCGGGACCCACCCCGGTCTCCCGGGCCACCAGTACCCGCGCCGTGGGGGGTACCCGGGTCAGGCCCGCCAGCTTGGCCACCGTCTCCACGCTCTTGCCCACAATGGCCGGATTCATGGTGCCGTTGGGCCGCAGGATGAATTTGGAGAGGAGGCGGTGCTCCTCGTCGTCCAGCAGATAGGCCCCCTGGGCCTTCAGCTCCGCCGTGACCGCGCCCTCCATCCGCCGCTCCACCACAATGGACTGCTCGCTGGCGCAGATGGTGCCGTTGTCAAAGGTCTTGGAGTCCAGAATCCGTTTGACCGCCAGGCGCACGTCGGCGGTGTGGTGGATATAGGCCGGCCCGTTGCCCGCGCCCACGCCGATGGCGGGAGTGCCGGAGGAGTAGGCCGCCTTTACCATGGCCCCTCCGCCGGTGGCCAGAATCAGGCGGGTATCGTCGTGGCGCATGAGGGCGTTGGTGGCCTCCAGGGTGGGGTGGTGATGCAGGAAATGCTCCCCGCCGGGGCCCCCCCCTCCGCCGCCCGGCGCACCACGTTCACCGTCTCCAGGAGGCAGTTTACCGCGCTGGGGTGGGGAGAAGATAATGGGGTTGCCCGCCTTCATACAGATCATGGATTTATAGATCACGGTGGAGGTGGGGTTGGTGGAGGGCACCAGCCCCGCCACAATGCCCACCGGCACGCCGATATCAATGGTGCGCTTCTCCCGGTTTTCCGCCAGGATGCCGTGGGTGCGTTCGTCCCGGATGGCCTCATAGAGGGTGGTGGCGGCAAAGCGGTTTTAAGCTCTTTATCCTTTTTTGCCGAAGCCCGTCTCCTCCACCGCCATGTCGGCCAGCCGCCGGGCGTGTTCCCCGGCGGCTGCGGCGATGGCCGCCGTTATTTTGTCCAGCTGCTCCTGGCTCATACCCGCCAGCGTCCTCTGTGCCTGCTTGGCCTGCCGGAGCAGCTCTTGTCTCTTGAATGGATTGCAGATCCTTGTCCAAATGGTTCACCTCGTCTTGTCTGGCGGCGGGCGGACACAGTTCGCCCCCGCATCGCCGGGGCGGCCTGCGGCCGCCCGCCCTACGTGTTTCCGCCGCCCTGTCAGATCTCCCTCGGCCGGGCCGCCACCGCCTTCACCGCCTCGGCAAATGCTGCACAGGCGGCGTTGCACGCGCTCTGGGTGCCGGTGAGGAGCCCGCCGCCGAAGTTGGTCTCACTGGGGGGCTCAAAGAGGGCGGCCAGCTCCACGTCGGAGGCTTTGAGCGCCTCGTCCAGCCCCACCACCGCCTCCAGAGGCGGGGCGATCAGGTAGGCCAGGGCCTCACCCTCCCGCACGCCCGCCGTCTTGGACAGATAGGTGCCCGTGCGGGAGACGGTGTGGGCAAAATAGACGATGGAGCCGTCCTCGTTGGCGGAGCGGAAGCCCACCCCGCTGGCCATAAACTCGGCGCAGGCCCGCAGGCCGGACTGCACCTCCGCGGGGTTGGGCCCGGCCAGGATGCCGATGACCTCGCCGGCCAGCTTGGTAGAGGCGTTGCCCGCACCCGCGTAGAGGGAGCGGCCGTACACCACCTCCACCGCCGCGGCCTTGGTAGCCTCGTCCAGGGCGCAGTAGGTCACGTCGTCGCTGTCGGCGGTAATGATACCAATGGAGCGGTACTGCTGGGGTAAGCCCAGCTTTTCCGCCAGCGTCTCGCTGACGTTGGCGATGGTATGGGTGGCCAGTACATTGGCCGGAATCAAATCGCCTGTCATAATGTCACCTCCGTTGTTTTGTAGGGGCGGGTGCCCACACCCGCCCGCCGGATGGCGCAGGGAGGGGGAGCGGGCCGATGTGGGCATCGGCCCCTACGATCTCCCGCCTATTTGAGATCTATCCCGCTGGCCTTTTTCTCCAGCATGGTCCTGATCAGCTCCGCAATGTGCGCGCCCGCCGTCCCCCGTGCGGCTGGCCGCACGGGGCTCCCAAACGCCTCTTTCATCTGCTCGGGCGAACTGAATTCGCCCGGCATCAAGGTTTTGCCCACAGGGCAAAACGCTTGTACGCGCGCCGCGCGCCCCGTGGAGGCGGGCGGACGTATTTCACCGCAGATCAATTCCGCTGGCCTTTTTCTCCAGCATGGTCTTGATCAGCTCCGCAATGTGCGCGCCCGCCTCCACCGCGGTGGTACCCTGGCGGTGGATGTTGGAGATCACCGTGCGCTTGGACTCAGGTATGCCGATGTGGGGCTTGTAGGTCAGGTAGGCTGACATGGACTCCGCCGTAACCAGGCCAGGCCGCTCTCCCACCAGCAGGCACACCGCCTCCGCGCCGGTCAGCTCCCCAATGTGGTCGGAGGCGCCCACCCGGCAGTATTTGATGAAGAGCACCGGGCCGCTCTCCAGGCCATAGGTCTTGAGTCCCGCCCTGGCCGCCTGGATGCAGTCCACCGCGTTGGCCTCGATGGCGGCAGAGGACAGGCCGTCCCCACCGCCAGAACCACTTTGGGGTTCTGGCCCAGGGTCTTTGATGATGGCCTGATTGGCCTCGTCAAAGCGGCGGCCCCGGTCGGGGCGGGTCAGGTATTCGTCCTTGTTCTGGCACAGGGTCTGGACAGGGACAAAGCCGTTTTTTTCCGCAAAGGCGTCGTCCACGTGGGAAAACACCGAGTCCTGCGCCGCCGCGTGGTCGGCCCGCATGCGCAGCATGGATAGGGTCTGATAGCGGGCCCGCCCGTCCCAGGCCCAGCCGGGCGGGGTGCGCAGCTTCAAATCCAGGAAGGCCGGACCGTTTCTGGGGTTTTGACCAGATATTGCCGCCGCAAATCGGTCTCCGTAATGTCGTCCAGGCAGCCGCCGCCGCAGCGGCGGTCACCGGGGCGGCCTTGGCCGGGGCCGCGGCGTTGGCTGGCCCGCCAGCTCCAGCACCATGCGCTCCACCAGGGAGCGCAGCTCTTGTTCGTTCATATTGTCACCTCAATGATATAGGGCGGGCGAACACAGTTCGCCCCTACGGATGAGAGGCGGCGGGGGCAAGCCCCCGCCCTACAGGGTGCGCGTGTGGGCCGCCGATTCACGCCAGCAGGACGGACGCATCCCCCGCCAGCTCCGTCAGCCTGCCGTTTTCCACAAAGCCCATCTTCTCCAGCCACGCCTGGAAGGGCGGGATGGCGGTGAGGCAGTAGAGCTCCCGCAGGGCGGCGGTCTCGTGGAAGCCGGTGGTCTGGTAGTTGAGCATCACGTCGTCGCCGTGGGGATGCCCATGAAGTAGTTGCACCCGGCGGCGGTGAGGAGGACGGCCAGATCCTCGATGTCGTTCTGGTCGGCCTTCATGTGGTTGGTGTAGCAGGCGTCGCAGCCCATGGGGATGCCGGTGAGCTTGCCCATGAAGTGGTCCTCCAGGCCCGCCCGGATCACCTGCTTGAGTTATACAGGTACTCCGGCCCGATGAAGCCCACCACCGTATTAACCAGGAAGGGCTGGAACCGCTTGGCGAAGCCGTAGCACCGGGCCTCCATCACCACCTGGTCGGCCCCGTGGTGGGCCTCGGAGGACAGCTCGGAGCCCTGGCCGGTCTCGAAGTACATGACGTTGGGGCCGGTGGCGGTGCCCTCCCGCAGGGCGAGCTGGCGTGCCTCCTCGATGAGCTTGCCGTCCAGGCCGAAGGCCTCGTTGCCCTTCTGGCTGCCGGCGATGGACTGGAAGATCAGGTCGCAGGGGCCCCTGGCGCACCGCCTCCATCTGGGTGGTCACGTGGGCCAGCACGCAGATCTGGGTGGGGATGTCCCAGCGGGTCTTGATCTCCTGGAACCGGTCCAGCACCCGCCGGACGCTCTCCACGCTGTCGTCCACTGGGTTAAGGCCCAGCACGGCGTCCCCCGCGCCGAAGGTGAGGCCCTCCAGCAGGGAGGCCATGATGCCGTCGGGATCGTCGGTGGGATGGTTGGGCTGGAGGCGGCAGGACAGGGTGCCGGGCAGGCCGATGGTGGTGTTGCAGTGGGCGGTGACGCGGATTTTTTTGGCCGCGTAGATGAGATCCAGGTTGCTCATCAGCTTGGCCACAGCGGCAATCATCTCCGCTGTCAGGCCGCGGCTCACCCGGCGGATGGCGTCTCCGCCGTTTTTCTCATCCAGCAGCCACTCCCGCAGCTCGGCCACCGTCCAGTGCTTAATCTCATCGTAGATCTTCTCGTTCACATCGTCCTGATGATGCGGGTGACCTCGTCCTCCTCGTAGGGGACGGCGGGTGGGCCCGCAGCTCGGCCAGGGTGAGGTTGGCCCCCCCCCCCCCGGCCGCCACCCGCTCCTCGGCGTTCTCCGCCGCAATGCCCGCCAGCCGGTCGCCGGACTTCTCCTCGTTTGCTTTGGCCAGGCGTCCTTTACCGACTTAAACTCGTACACGTGCCCCAGCAGCTTTGTTTTGAGTATCATGTGATCGCTCCTTCGCGGTTACGATTTGTTGAATACCAGCGTCTTGATGACAACCGGTAATACCGCGCCGCCCGCCACGGGCGCGCCGATGTCGATATAATCGCCGTTGTCCACCCCCACGCTGTCCAGGCAGAGGAGAGGGCCCTCCACCCTCTGGGCCATGGCCTGACCCAGCACCTGGCCTGGTCGGCCTCCACCAGCACCACGGGGCGATCCCCTGGGCGAGCAGGGTTCCAGCCCCCGGCAATCCCGCGGGCCAGCTCGTCCACCCGGGCGTAGGAGGGGTTTCCCTCCCGCAGGGCCAGGGCAAGCGGGCTCAGCCCGCCTCGTCGGCAAACCACCCCAGCTTGTCCCGGATGCACTGTGCCAGGGCGGCGGCGCCCCCGCTCCTCCTCTCCGGTTAGCTTGAGGATCGGCAGGTTCTTCAGGGGAAGGCGATGTCCCGGTAGTAGATGGTGGAGCCGGACAGCTCGGTGGAGTGGCTCCCCGCCCCCACCACCGTGGCCCGGATGGTCTCCTCCCCCCGGAAGCGCCCCGCGCCCTGAAAGGCCGGGGAGGCCGCGATGGCCCGTCCCAGCAGCACGCCGATATCGCCGTAGGCCTTCCAGTCACCTGGGGGCGCGTAGATGCAGTCGGCCACGCCGCCGGAGAAGGAGACCACCGGCACCGCCCGGGGCTCCCAGCGGGTTCCCTGGGTGAGAAAGGCGTCCAGCCGGTCCCGCCCAGGCCGCAGGCCCGCCGCCTGCTCCAGGGCCTCCACCATGGAGCGGATGACGGCTCCAACCCTCCGGCGCGGCCTTTTGCCCAACGGTAGGAGGCGATGCCCACATCGCCCCGCGCTTCAGCACCGGTGAGACATAGGTCACGGTTCCTTCCCGGTCAAGCTTGATCAGCCGCCCGCCCACGTCCAGGCAGCCGGTGGCCGCCAGCTCTCCGTGGGAGTACAGCGCCAGGTTGGATGTGCCGCCGCCGATGTCAAAGTGTAATACATCCGTGTGATGCTCCCTGGAGTATTCATCCGCGCCCGCCCCCCGGGCGGCCAGAATGGACTCCAGATCCGGCCCGGCGGTGGCTACCACAAAGTCCCCGGCGAACTGGGAGAGGGCGGAGAGCACCTCCCGGGCGTTTTCCTTGCGAGCGGTCTCCTGTGATGATCACCGCCCCGGTGTCCACCTGCTCCGGCGCAAAGCCGGATTTGCGGTACTCCTCCGCCACGATGGTCCGCACCCCCTCGGCGTCGATCACGGTGTCGGAGAGCAGGGGTGTGAAGTGAATCCCGCTGCGGTAGAGCACCTCCCGATCCTCGATGGCGATGCGGGGCACCGAGAAGGGGTTAGCCCGGTTGGCCAGGGTCAGGCGGGAGAGAATGAGCTGGGTTGTGGAGGTGCCGATGTCGATGCCGACCGATAACAGGGTTTCACTCATTTCGGCACCTCCACCACCGGGCCCCGCTCTGCGGGCGGGCGCATGCCCGTAAAATCGACGCAGCGCGGAGATTTTCCGCAGACGGAATTCACTTCCGCCGAGGATGCGAACATCACATGGGGCCCCAAACAGGCTGGCCTGTCTGGGGAGACGCGGCGCCGGTGTCGATGCCGACGGATAATAAGGTCTCCTCCATCACGCCAGCTCCCTCAGCAGACTCTTCAAGTCCTCCGCCGCCGCGGGGCGGGGGTTGGAGGGTGCGCAGAGATCCGCCTGCGCCGCTTCGGCCAGACCGTCCAGCGCAGCGGTGAGCTCCTTTCCCTCCACTCCGCAGGCGCTCAGGCGTTCGGGCAGCTTGAGCTGGGCGCGCAGCCGGTTCAGCCCCGCGGCCAGGGAGCGCGGATTGGCCGCCAGGCCGCACAGCCTGGCCAAACGTCCGTATTTCTCCGCCGCTGTCCCATCGGCGGCGTTGAAGTGGATGACGTGGGGCAAAATCAGGGCGTTGAGCCGCCCGTGGGGGAGGTGAAACCGCCCGCCCAGAGCATGGGCCAGGCTGTGGCAGATGCCCAGCCCGGCGGCGTTGAAGGCGATGCCCGCCAGGTTGGAGGCCAGCAGCATGTTCCCCTTGGCCCCGCTCTCCCCCGCCGTTTCCCAGGCGGGGCGCAGGTTCTGCCAGGCCAGGGTAAATGCCTTCTCCGCCAGGGCGTCGGTGTAAGGAGTGGCCCCGCGGGCCACGTAGGCCTCGGCGGCATGGGTGAGTACGTCCATGCCTGTGTCCGCCGTCACGGCGGGGGGTACCCCCGCCAGCAGGGGTCCAGAATGGCCTCGTCGGGCAGAAGGGCGTCGTCCACCAGGGGGTACTTGACTCCCTTCGCCCGGTCGGTCAGCACGGCGAAGGAGGTGACCTCCGAGCCGGTACCCGCCGTGGTGGGCACCGCCACAAAGCGGATGTCCGCCCCGGTCCCCAGCTTCTTGCCGAACTCCAGCATGGCCTTGGCGCAGTCCATGGGAGAGCCGCCGCCGAAGGCCACCACCGCCTGGGGGCGGAACTCCGCCAGCGCCCTGGCCCCCTGGGCCACCAGCTCCAGGGGCGGGTCGGGCACCACCTGGTCGAACACCTCCACGGTGCAGTCCCGCAGGCGGGCGCGTACCCGCTCCAGCAGGCCGGACTGGGCCAGGAAGGAGTCGGTAATCACCATCACCCGCCGCCCGGCCAGCCCCTCCAGGGCCGCCAAGGCCCGGTCCAAAGAAAATTGTGGGCTTGAGTTGAAATCGTTCCATCGCGCTTCCCCTGTTTCTTCCTTGATGGGGTTAGTATGGCAGGCCAGGAGAAAGTTATACGGCTCTCTTTTCTTTGCTTTTCTGCACAAAAAATTTACTGGTTTTTCATCAGATTTGACCTTTACAACGGGAGTTCTTCGGTATATTATTGATCTGAAAAATATTTAGTGCTAATTATTTTTGTTTTATCCATTTAACAGAGGAGGCTATTCTATGGCAGAGCTCCAGACGGAGCGCTCCTTCGTGGTTGAGCTGACCCCGGAGGGCGTTCAGGAAATCCAGTCCCACAAAAATATCTACACCGAGGACACAAAGCCCATTCCCCTGTCCGGCCGCGAGTGGTCCACCAAGAACTACATAACCCTCTGGACCGGTATCCTGGTTTCCATTCCCGTGTATATGATGGCCAGCGCCCTGCTGTCCGCCGGCCTAACCTGGTATCAGGCGCTGTTTATCTGCGTGCTGGGCCACACGCTGGTCCTCATCCCCTCCATCCTGCTGGGAAAGTTCGGCTCCCGCTACGGCGCCAGTTTTCCCGTCCTGTCCAAGATGGTATTCGGACCCAAGGGCACGGCCATTCCCACCATCATCCGTGCCTTCATGGGCTGCCTGTGGTTCGGGATTCAGAACTGGATCGGCGGCACAGCTCTGGACGCCATCATCACCGTCATCTTCCCGGCCTACACCGGTCTGGCGTTCCACAGCTTCCTCAGCTTCGGCCTGTTTGTACTCATCAATTTCTACATCGGCTACCACGGCAGCCGGGCCATCCGCTTCCTGGAGGATTTCGCCGCCCCCATCCTGATCATTCTCAGCGGCGTAGTCATTGTCTGGGCCTTCTGGCTGGCCAGTCAGAAGGGAGGATTTGCCGCACTGTTCACCACTCAGGTGGCAGGCGGCAACGGCGAGAGCTTCTGGTCTCAGTTCTTCCCCTCCCTGACTTCCATGATCGCCTTTGACGCCACCATCGCCCTGAATTTCTCCGACTACACCCGCCACGCCAAGACTGAGGGGGCCCAGGTGAAGGGCCAGCTCATCGGTGCGCCCATCATGACGGCCTTCATCGTCTTTGTGGGCATCTGCGGCACCTCCGGCTCCGAGCTGGCCTTCGGCGAGGCCTTCTGGGATCCCAGCATTCTGGTCTCCCACTTCGGCAATCCCGCTGTGGTGATCATCTTCTCCCTGTTCATCATCCTGGCCACCCTGACCACGAACGTAGCCTGCAACCTGGCGGCCGCCTCCGTGGTGTTCTCCTCCCTCTTTGGCAAGGTGCTCACCTACAAAAGGCCGTCGTGGTGGCCACGATCCTCTCCATTTGCTTCCTGCCCTGGAAACTGGTTGAGAATCCCGAGAGCTACGTGTATACTTTAAATGGAACCCTGGCCGTGTTCCTGGGTCCCATCACCGGCATCTGTCTGGCGGCCCTGTGGAGCCAGTACCGCAACCGTCTCCGCCTGCCCGACCTCTACTACCAGGACGGCGGCCTACTACTATCAGGGCGGCTGGAACGTGCTGGCCCTGGTGACCATGGCAGTCCTGTTCATTTTCATTTTCGTGTGCCAGTTTATTCCCGTCCTCAGGTGGATCTACGACAGCTCCTACCTGCTGGGCTGTGTGTTCGCCTTCGTGATTTACAGCGCCCTGTGCAAGCGCCAGGACCGCTGAACACATTGGTTTCCACATCCGACATCTGATAAAGGGGGTTCTTATGCGTACCATCATTCAAAACGGCACCATTGTCAGCGACACCGCCGCCTTCCGGGCCGACCTGCTCCTGGAGGACGGCGTGGTGAAGGCCGTGGGGGCGGGGCTGTCGGCCCCGGACGCCCAGGTGATCGACGCCTCCGGCAAGTACGTCCTGCCCGGCGCGGTGGACGTGCACACCCACATGGATCTCCAGGCCGGGGCCCACCGGGCGGTGGACGACTTCTACACCGGCACCGTGGCCGCCGCCTGCGGCGGCACCACCACCATCGTGGATCACATGGCCTTCGGCCCCAAGGGCTGCTCCCTGTGGCACCAGGTGGAGGAGTACCACCGTCTGGCCGACGGAAAGGCGGTCATCGACTACGGCTTCCACGGCGTGCTCCAGCATGTGGATGAACGGGTGCTCCGGGAGATGGGGGAACTCGCCGACCGGGAGGGTATCACCAGCTTCAAGGCCTATCTGACCTATGACGACCGTCTGGACGACGGGGCCCTGTTCCAGGTGCTCCGCCAGGCCAAGGAGGACGGTATCGTGATCCCCGCCCACTGCGAGAACGATGGAGTGGTCAACTACCTGCGGGCTGGTACAAGGCCCAGGGCCTCACCCAGCCCATCTACCACGCCAGGAGCCGCCCCGCCCGCTGTGAGGCGGAGGCGGTGAGCCGCCTGCTCCACCTGGCCGCCATGGCCGGGGAGGCGCCAGTGTACGTGGTGCACCTGTCCAGCGCCGCCGGCCTGGCCGAGGTGCGCAAGGCCCGCGCCCAGCGGCAGAAGGGCGTGGGCGTGGAGACCTGCACCCAGTACCTCACCCTCACCGAGGCCTCCTACGCAGACCCCCAGGAGGGCCTGAAGGCCGTCATGTCCCCGCCCCTGCGGACCCAGGCGGACTGCGACGCCTCTGGCAAGGGCTCCAGGACGGGGTGATCGACGCCGTGGCCACCGACCACTGCCCCTTCCACTTCGCGGTGGAGAAGCAGTTCGGCGCGGGCGACTTCACCGCCTGCCCCAACGGCCCCGGCGTGGAGGAGCGGCTTCCGGTGCTGTACTCGGAGGGGGTGGCCAAGGGCCGCCTGTCGATCTGCGAGCTGGTGCGCCTGCTGTGCGCCAACCCCAGCCGCCTCTACGGCCTCTACCCCCGGAAGGGCACCCTCCAGCCCGGCGCCGACGCCGACGTGGTCATCCTCGACCCGGCCAAGCGCCGCACCTCACCCACGCCGGGCTGCACTCGGCGGTGGATTACACCTGCTATGAGGGTATGGAGCTCCAGGGGGCCATTGACCTGGTGCTCTCCCGCGGAGAAGTGGTGGCCCGGGACAACCAGTTCGTGGGCAAGCGGGGCGCTGGACGCTACCTCAAGCGGGGCCACAGCAGCCTGGCCGAATAAATACAAAATGAGCGCCGCCAGCAAAGCTGGCGGCGCTCTTGCGCGGATGGGGCGCGGAAACCCCGGCCCTGCGGGGGGGGGACACGCGTCAGCGGTCCCACTTCTCGATGAGGGCGCGGAGCTGGTCGGCGAACCGGCCCAGATCCTTGTTGGTGCCGCCCTTGTTGTGGGCGATGACCTCCATGAGCCTGCGGCCCACATCCTCCAGGCGCTGGTAGGCCGGCGAGCCGCCGGAGGCGGGCTCGGGCTTCTTCTCCGGCGGCAGGCCGGGGGAGAGCATCCGGTTGTCCAGCAGGTCGTAGACCTCTTCGTAGTTTGGGGCGTGGGCGGCCAGTCCCTTTTCCCGGAGGGTGTTGGCGTAGACCTCCGTCACCTCCTGGTCGCCGTGGACCACGAACACCTGCCTGGGCCGGGGGCTGAAGTGCTCGATCCACCGCAGCAGGCCGTCCCGGTCGGCGTGGGAGGAGAGGCCATGGAAGTTGACGATCCGCGCCCGCACGGCGATCTCCTCGCCGAAGAGCTTGACCGAGCCGACGCCGTTGATGAGCCGTCGGCCCAGGCTGCCCTCGGCCTGATAGCCCACGAACACCACGGCGCACTCCGGCCGCCAGAGGTTGTGCTTGAGGTGGTGGCGAATACGGCCAGCGTCGCACATACCGGAGGCGGAGATGATCACCTTCGGGGTAGGGTCCAGGTTGAGGGCGCGGGACTCATCGCTGCTCTCGGTGATGGTAAGGCCGGGGAACTGGAACAGGGCCCCGCCCTTGAGGGCGGCGATGGCCTCCTCGTCCAGGTAGCCGTGGAGATCCCCGGAGAAGATGCGCGTGGCCTCGCCGGCCAGGGGAGTCCACCAGCACGGAAAAGCCGGGCACGCTCTTGACGAGGCCCTGCTCCTTCATCTCCCGGATGAAGTACAGCAGCTCCTGGGTGCGGCCCACGGCGAAGGAGGGGATGATCACGTTGCCCCCATTGCCCAGGGTCTCGTCGATGATGGCGGCCAGATCGGCGGTGTAGTCCGGGTCTTTGTCCATGTCGTGGAGCCGGTCGCCGTAGGTGCTCTCGGTGAGCACGTAGTCGGCGTCCCTGATGTACTGGGGTCGCGGATGATGGGCTGATCCCGGTTGCCGATGTCGCCGGAAAAGACCACCTTGCGGGTGTCGTCCCCCTCGGTGAGCCACATCTCCACGCTGGCCGAGCCCAGCAGGTGCCCGGCGTCCACGAAGCGCACCTTCACCCCGTCGGCGATCTGGAGGGTGGTGCCGTACTCGCAGGTGACGATGCGCTTGACCGCCTCCTCCGCGTCGTGAACGGTGTAGAGGGGTTCCACCGGCTCCTCCCCGGCCCGCTTGCCCTTCTGGTTCTGCCACTGGGCGTCGCTCTCCTGGATGTGGGCGGAGTCCCGCAGCATGATGGACAGAAGCTGCCCCGTCAGGCGGGTGCAGTAGATGTTGCCGGTGAAGCCCTGCTTCACCAGCAGGGATGCGGCCGGAGTGGTCGATGTGGGCGTGGGTGACCACCACGGCGTCGATGTACCCGGCGGCAAAGTCCAGCTCCTGGTTGTCCCGCTCGTCCCGGCCCTGCTGCAAGCCGCAGTCCACCAGAATCTTCTTTCCCCCGCACTCCACACAGTGGCAGCTTCCGGTGACGGCCCTTGCCGCGCCGAAAAAGGTCAGTTTCATGGGGCACCTCCTTGTGCAGTTTCTACAAGGCTATTGTACTCCTAAAACCAGCCGGTGTAAATAGTCGGATAACGTCCGGTAAGACGGGCAGAAGATCCGCCTCCCTGCCGCTTGGGACAGTGCCTCGTTCCACTCCTCCAGGGTGTAGGTGTTGAGCGGCAGCACGCTGAGCAGGGTGAGCAGCCACTCCGGGTCCGCCCGGCCGTCCAGCCGGGCCAGAATGCGGTTCTCCATATGCTCCCCTTTTCCCATTTGTATGCCGCAGCTCTGCGTGCGGTCCCTTTCTTTGCGGAAACATCCAGTATACTGTAGGGAAAGGACGTGAACCTATGGACCTCTCCCAGCTTCACTATTTCCGCACCGCAGCCCGGACGGGGAACCTGTCCCAGGCGGCACGTGAGCTCTTTGTCACCCAGCCCAACCTGAGCCGCTCCATTGCCCGGCTGGAGACGGAGCTGGGGGTCCCCTGTTTGAGCACCGGAAGGGAAAGGTGGTGCTCAACGAATACGGACGGATTTTCCTCTCCGGGGTGGAAAACGTCTTCGGCGAGCTGAACACCTGCATGCAGACGGTGCAGCGGCTGTATGAGAACAGCCAGAAAATGCTCTCCCTGGGCTGCTCAATCGACGGGTTCCTGCCCGACGTGCTCCAGTCCTTCTCCCGCGTCCACCCAGAGATCGGTATCCGCCAGTTCCAGGGGGAGCCCACCCGGCTGGCCCAGCAGTTGGTGGAGCGCACCCTCTCCCTGGCCGTGACCCCCCGGCCCCTCAATCACACGCTGCTCTCCTTCCGCCTGCTGGGCCAGATGGCCTACGGCCTGTTTCTCCACCGGGAGCACCCCCTGTCGGGGCATAGCACGGTGGAGCTGGCCGAGCTGGCGGGCCAACCCCTGATCTGCGACGCCTCCCGGCTGGATGCCCGCGCCCTCCGCGCCGCCTGCCGCGCCCGTGGCTTTGAGCCCACGGTAGCCTACGAGGTGGAAAGCACCGGCCTGGTCTACCGCCTGCTGGAGCAGGGGGCCGGCGCGGCGCTGATGCCCGTGTCCCAGATGCTCCGCCTCCGCACCCTACACCCCGACACCGCCATCCGGGTGCTGCCCCTGGGGGAGGGGCTTCCACCGGCCAGCCTGGGGGTCTCCTATCACAAGGGCTATGCCCTCACCGACGCGGCCAACGCCTTCATCGACTTCGCCTCCGCCTGGCTAGCCCAGGAGGAGGCAAAGCTGGCCTGCACGCCCGGTATAACTACTACGGCATAATGCTGCGCCGCAAGCGGCATTTTGCATGTCCCGCTTTTTCCGCTATACTGGGAGCAGCTCGGCGGAAGGGGCGGGACGCGCTGTATTCCTCTCCCCCGTCCTTCCGCTACCCACGACAGAAAGGATGACACAACCATGGGACGTCTGGAAGGAAAAGTCGCAATCATCACCGGTGCTAACTCCGGTATCGGCAAGGCCACCGCGGAGCGTTTTGCACTGGAGGGGGCTGATCTGGTGCTGGCTGCCCGGCGGCTGGACAAGCTTAAGGAGGTGGAGACCTATGCCGTGGCCCAGGGAGTGCGGGCCCTTTCCGTAGCCACCGACGTGAGCCAGCCGGAGGACTGCCGCCGCTTGGTGGAGGCCGCTGTGGCCGCCTTCGGCCGCATCGATATTCTGGTCAACAACGCCGGCATTGATGATAAGAACAAATCCATCACCAACTGTGATCTGGAGCTGTGGGAGAAGGTGATCTCCACAGACCAGAACTCGGTGTACTTCATGATGAAGGAGGTCCTGCACACATGGAGCGGGCCGGCCAGGGCTCCATCGTCAACATCCTCCATCGGCGCCACCCGCTACAATGCTGGCATCTCCTACACCGCCGCCAAGATGGCGGTGATCGGCATGACCAAGAATGTGGCCATACAGTACGCCGGCACCGGCATCCGCTGCAACGCCGTCTGCCCCGGCCCCACCGAGACTCCCATCTTCTCCCCAGAGAACGCCGCCGCCTTTGACAAGGAGTTCGCACGGGCGTGCGCCCGCCACTTCGACGGCTCAGTTCCCCGCACCCAGCCTGAGGACCAAGCCAACGCCATTCTGTTTTTCGCCAGTGACGAGTCTAAGGCCGTCAATGGTGAAACCCTTGTGGTAGACTATGGCGGCACCATCTGAGGGGCCGCGGGCCTTTCATAAAGAACCGGACCGGCATACGTAGGAGCCGGTCCGGTTCTTGTTATGCGTTCCTTCTTACAGGTTTTTACAGGCCGCCCTCCACAATCTGGGCCTTGATCAGGTTGGTTGTGCCGGACTGGCCCAGGGGTACGCCGGCGGTAATCACCACCGTATCGCCGATCTGGACTGCGTTCTCCTTACGGGCCACATCCACAGCCAGGGAGAACATCCGGTCGGTGGAATCCACCTCGCCGGACAGGTAGGGGTGCACGCCCCAGGAGATGGCAAGCTGCCGCCGGGTGGACTCATTCTGGCACAGGGCCACGATGGGGCAGGCGGGGCGGAAGCGGGAAATGACTTTGGCGGTGTAGCCCGACCGGGTGGCCGCCAGGATGGCCGAGGCGTTCAGATCCATGGCGGTCAGACAGAAGGAGTGAGTGATTGCGTCGCTGATACCGGATACCACGGGCAGCAGGCTGCGCTCCCGGAAGCGGCCCCAATAATCGATGGCCTCCTCCGCGGCGGTGACGGTGCTGACCATGGTGGACAGGGCCTCAATGGGGTACTTGCCGGAGGCCGTCTCGCCGGAGAGCATGACGCAGGAGGTGCCGTCGAACACGGCGTTGGCCACGTCGGACACCTCGGCCCGGGTGGGGCGGGGATTGCGGATCATGGAGTCCAGCATCTGGGTGGCGGTGATGACCGGCAGGCCGGCCCGGATGGTGGCCTTGATCATCTTCTTCTGGAGGATGGGCACCTCGTGGGCGGGGATCTCCACGCCCAGATCGCCCGGGCCACCATGATGCCGTCGGAGGCGGCGATGATGCCCTCCAGGTTCTCAACGCCCTCCCGGTTCTCGATCTTGGCGATGATGCGGATATTGTCGCCGCCGTGCTTGCGCAGTTCGGCGCGGATGTCCTCCACGTCGCTGGCCTTGCGCACGAAGGAGGCGGCGATGAAGTCGAAGTCATTGTCCACGGCGAACTTCAGATCCTCCCGGTCCTTGTCCGTGAGGGAGGGCAACAGGATGTGCACATCAGGTATGTTAATGGACTTGTTGCTGGACAGGGGCCGCCGTTTTCCACCTCACAGTGGATCTCGTGGCCCTCTACCTTCTGGACCCGCAGCTCGATGAGGCCGTCGTCCACCAGGATGCGGCAGCCGGGCCCCACCTCCTTGTGGAGGTTGGCATAGGTGACACTCACCCGGTGGCCGTCGCCGGGCACGTCATCGGTGGTCAGGATAAATCCCTGGCCCTGCTCCAGAGTCACGGGGCCGTCGGCAAAGGTCTTTATACGGATTTCGGGGCCCTTGGTGTCCAGAATGGTGGCCACGGGGCGCCCAGGGTGTCCCGCACCTTCTTGAACATATTCAGCCGGGCCAACTGCTCGGCGTGGCTGCCATGGGAGAAGTTGAAGCGGGCAGCGTTCATGCCGGTCCGGATCAGCCGTTCAATGGTCTCCGCATGGTCCACCGCAGGCCCCAGGGTGCAGATGATTTTGGTCTTTCTCATGTTCATACAATCGTCCCTCCGTCGGGTATCCGAATCTCCAGGTCTCAACAAAAATCCGCAGATATCATACACCATCCCGCCCCGTTTGGGAAGGGTGAAATGGGTTAAATTTATGATTTCCGCCTACAATTTTTCAAACCGTCCGCCGGGCCGGACACCGGAGCGCCGCCCAGCAGAGGGCCGCGCCGGCGCAGCCGCAGGCGATACAGGCGGCGAGCATCCAGTTTGCGCCGCCCATATCCAAGGTCCAGCCGGCCAGCAGGCCGCCCAGCATTCCGCCCATGCCGTTGGAGGCCACCATCATCACCGTCTGGCCCCGCACCCGGTCAGCCTCGGGCACGGACTCATTGACAAAGTAGACCGACGCCGGGGTGAACAGGCCGTAGCCCAGCAGTTGCAGGGGCTGGGCCAGCAGGACGCCGGCGTAGTTGAAGGTACACAGCAGCGCCACGGCCTTGAGGGTGCCGAACACAGCGCTGAGCACCAGCAGCCGCCCGCTGCCAAACCGGCGGAGCAGCCGTGGAAAGAGAAAGGCGGTGGGCAGCTCGAAGGCCCCCATCACAAACATGGCCAGGCCCAAGTCGGCATCGGTGCCGCCCCGGCTGGTGACGATGTTGACCAGGAAGTTGGACAGGGGGAGCACCGCCGTCAGGCTCAGCAGCACCCCGGCCAGCATCAGGGTAAAGGACGGATTGACCGCAGCAGGGCCAGGGCCGACTGTGGCCTCGGCCCTCCGCATCCCGGGCGCGGGCCTGCCCCGGTAGGGCGGGTAGGTGGCCACCAGGGCGATCTCCGCCGCGACCAGCACCACATGGGTGAGCAGCGTGCTCTCCACCCCGGAGCGCCCCACCTGGAAGCCCAGGAACACACAGGTCAGGGCGTAGGCCAGGGAGCCCAGTCCCCGGCCCAGACTGTAGCGGATGGGGACGCCGTCGTTGATGAACTGGATGGTCATGGCGTCCATGAGGGGGTGTAGGAGGACACCTCCAGCCCGCCGATGACCGCCCACACCAGGGCGGTCTCCCCCAGCCCCATGCCCGGGGCGAGCCAGTACCAGACGCTCACCCCCAGGGAGAGGAGCATGGACAGGGAGACGATACGCTTGAGGGGGAATTCCGGGTGCCGGTCGGCAAAGCCCCCCAGCAGGGGCTGGCACACAATGACCGCCAGGCAGCGCACCGAGGTCATCAGCCCGGCCTCCCCGTTGGAAAAGCCCCGGTCCAGCAGCAGGGCGGTCTGGTACCCCACGATGGAGGCAAACATGGCCCAAAAGCCGATCTGCATGGCCATATAGTGCCAGTCCAGCCGCCGGAGGGAGGGTTGTCTCTGTATGGTCAAGGCTCATTCCTCCGTATGTTCATATTGGAACAGGTTGTCCAGCCGGGTGGTGCTCGCAGCGTAGAGGGTGAGGGCTATATCCGGCTCCAGGCCCGCGATGGTGTCCAGCAAATCCCCCTCGAAATACCGCAGATCAATGGTGGTCAGCTCCGAGCAGGACAGGGCCAGGAAGGGGTGAGGGCGCAGGCAAAGGAGTCCCGCAGCAGCACCACCCGCGGCCCGTCCGGATTTTTGTGGTTGGTGATGGTGGCGATGGGGTAGTCGCCGCCGGCGTAGTAGGTATAGGGATTGCCGTTGAACCAGTCCTGCTGGGCCACCCGCTCGGGGAAGCACACCGACGTCTCAAAGGGGCCGGTGCGGGTAAAACCGTAGGCGGGGCAGGAATAGGTCAGCTCGGTGTCGAATTTGGGGGTATAAAGCGTGATGTCGTCCGCCCCGGCGTAGAGGGAGCCCACCCGCTTGCCCTGGCTGCCCAGGAAGAAGTGCTCCAGCACACGGGTATCCCAGTTGGCCGGATCGGTGAGGGCCGGGTCGGCGGCCAGGCCGTACCGCCCCTCCAGCTCGTCCGTCAGCGCCTGCCAGGCGAAAAGGCCGCCTCCGGCTTCCAGTGGTGGTCGGTGCGGAAAAACCAGTTGGAGTAGATGCCGTTCTCCTCAAACAGGGGGCGCAGATCCACATAGTCCGTCCCCTGCCGCTCCAGCTCCTCCAGGAACGCGTCGGCGCTCTCGTTGCCGTACTCCTCCACCCCGGTCGGGAGCAGCGCCTCCCCACGCTGGAGCTTCTGTGGGCGTTCACGTAGAGATAGGGGATGCCCAGAGCCTCCAGGCTCTGGGCAACGCCGCCGTGGCGGCGGCGTTCTCCGCCACCTGCGGCCCGACGCCGGGCGCGGCCTGAAGATCCACAAAATTCAGTCCGCCGGTGGATAACCGGACTACGGTATTTTCCCCCACCGCGTCCTCCACCACCCGGCGGCCGGAGAGCCGCTGCACCCCGCCGTAGAGCTGAATAAACAGGTGATCCCGATCCAGATCGCCGTTGACGGCGGTCTCCGCCCCATCCACAAAGGCCATCACGTCCCTCTCCCGGAGGAAGGTCTTGAGCAGGGCCTCAAACTTCCCCCCCTCCGAAGAAGGAGGTGGCCAGCAGCAGGAATCCCGCCGCCACCGCCAGCAGGAAGACCGCGGCGGTCATGGTATTGCGTCGCTTCACGCTTCTGCCTCCTCAAAAGTTGAAGTAGATGAAGGGGTTGTAGGTGCCTTTGATCAGGAAGGCCGCCGACACCAGGAACACCGCCGCCGCCAGCACGGCGTAGCCCGCGTCCAGCAGGGGGCTGTCCTTTTTCGCGGCCCAGTCCCGCAGGCGGGGGGCCAGCGGTCCGGCGAAGAGCACCGACGCCGCCAGCACCGTCCAGTTCTCCCGCAGGTAGAGGGCGGTCAGATCGTCCCACCCCCGCCGAAGCCGAACATGGCCTGGAGGTACTGCCCGCCGCCGCCAGGCTGTCCGCCCGAAAGCACCCAGGCAAAGTTCACCATCAGGAAGGTAAACAGCCATTTGGCCCACACCGGCCAGCCCCGGCCCAGATGCCCGTATTTCTCCAGCACCAGCAGCACGAAGTAGAACAGTCCCCAGGCCAGGAACGTCCAGTTGGCCCCGTGCCAGATGCCGGTGAGCAGCCACACTACGAACAGGTTTCGGATGTGTTTGGCCCTGGAGTCCACCCGGCTGCCCCCCAGGGGGAAGTAGACATAGTCCCGGAACCAGGTGGACAGGGAGATGTGCCACCGCCGCCAGAATTCGGTGATGGACCGGGAGATGTAGGGGTAATTGAAGTTCTCCAGGAAGTGGAAGCCGAACATCTTGCCAAGGCCGATGGCCATGTCGGAGTAGCCGGAGAAATCGTAGTAGATCTGCAGGGTGTAGCACAGGGCGCCCAGCCAGGCGAAAGAGGCGGACAGTCCGTCCCCCTGGCCAAAGGCCCGGTCGGCCACCACGGCCAGTTGGTTGGACAGGAGCACCTTCTTGCCCAGGCCCACGATAAACCGGCTGCACCCGGCGGAGAAGTCCGCCCAGGTCTCTTTGCGGTGGTCGATCTGCTGGGCCACTGTCTCATACTTGACGATGGGGCCGGCGATGAGTTGGGGGAAAAAGGAGATGTAAAGCCCCACCTTCAGCGAGCGCTGCACCTCCCCCGGTCCCGGTGGACGTCCAGCACATAGCTCAGGGCCTGGAAGGTAAAGAAGGAGATGCCGATGGGCAGCTCAATACCGGGAATGACAAAGGCCGCCCCCAGGCGGTTCAGAATACCCAGTGTAAACGTCAGGTATTTAAATACAAACAGGATACCAAGATTCACCGCCAGGGCGGTCACAAGAGGGGGCGCGCAGGTCCGTCCCGCCCGCTTGCAGGCATCCACCCACAGGCCGAAGCCGTAATTGGCCAGGATGGAGCCCAGCATGACCAGTACAAACCAGGGCTCCCCAGGCATAGAAGCCCAGGGAGGCCAGCAGCAGAAACACGTTCTGCCCCTGCCGCCACCTCCGCAGGGGCAGATAATACACCAGCAGGACCACCGGGAGGAACAGGAAGAGAAACACCGAACTGGAAAGAGCATGCCGCTTCTCCTTTAAGTCAAATACTTGCCCACGAACGGCACCTTGGAGAGGAGCCACGCCGCCGCCAGGGAGGCCAGGAATACCGCCGCCGTCAGCACCGGCACCGACAGCACAGGCGGGAAGGACAGGGCGGTAATGCCGAAGTTCCGCAGCAGCATGAGGAAGAACACGTGCACCAGATAGATGCCGAAGGACACCTTCGCCACGCCGGAAAACCGCTGGCGGCGGGAGCGCTCGTCGCTCACCCCAGCAAATAGCGGAAGAGCACAAAGACCGCCGTGCTCATCAGGGCGATGTTGGGACTGTCATAGTTGTAAAGGTCTGGGCCAGCGCCCCGCGCTGCTGGGACAGCCAGGCGGTGCCCCCCACGGTGACCGCCGCCCCTGCGATCCCCAGCAGGTAGATGAGGTACTCCGCCGGGCGGCTCAGTGTGTACTCCTTTAAGTAATACCCCAGTACATAGTAGCCCACATAGCCCAGCACCAGCTTGATATTCAGGTAGCTCTGGTAGAGGCTCACCGTCTGGCTGGGCCGCAGGCGCAGAAGGGTGGGCAGGAGGAAGGTGAAGACAAATACCAGCAGGAAAACCAGTGGAAATCCCCCCGGCCTGCCCCCGCACGAAGGCACGCAGCACCGGGGTGACCAGATACAGGCCGAGCAGCATATAAAGGAACCACAGGTGAAAGCAGGTCTTTCCCAGGAGCACCTGATAGAGGGCTGCCCGGACGCTCTCCCAGCTCAGGCCGTGCACCTGTACCCGTTCCACCAGCGCATAGGCCGTCCCCATACCGCCAAGGCGGCGGCGATACGCAGCATATGGCCGAAAAAAAGCTTGGAGGGGGGGAGGCTGTGCTTGGGGTCCAGCAAGAACATGCCGGAGAGCATGACAAACACCGGCACACACCAGTGGGTCAGCCCGTCGTACACGTTGAGCACCATAAAATCGGGCGTTCCCACCGGCGACGCCTCCAGGGCCCCGCCGGTTATGTGGACCACGATCACCGCCAGCATGGCGGTACACCGCAGCAGATCGGCGTAGGCCAGCCGGCCGCCTATGGTCTGACTCACCCTTACCCCGCTCCGGGACGAGCTCGATCCAGTAGCCGTCCGGGTCCTCAATGAAGTAAACGCCCATATCCGGGTTTTCAAAGCATACGCAGCCCATGGCCCGGTGCCGCGCCAGCAGCGCATCAAAGCGGTCGGTGACGAAGGCCAGATGGAACTCCTGCTCCCCCAAATCGTAGGGTTCGGTGCGGTCCCGCAGCCAGGTTAACTCCAGACGGAAGCCGGTCTCCCCGTCCCCCAGGTACACCAGCTTGAAGGAGCCGTCCCCGGCCTCCTTCTCCTCCACCACCTCCAGCTCCAGCGCCTGCCGGTAGAAGGCCAGGGATCGCTCCAGATCCAGCACATTAAAGTTAAAATGATTGAATTGCAGCATGGTTTTTCCTCTTTTCTTGGGTTTTGCGGGCGTGGTTCTCTTCCCCGCCAGACTAGGGCTTGTTTGAAACTTGGCGATGTGCCCAGCAACGAGGGATTATGGCTGCTGGCAAGCAATTTTTTCGCGGGAATCCGGACGGATTTCAAGGAAAAATTGCGCCGTCCAGCGGTCAAAAGGCCCGCCGATTGGGCCTGTTGACATGTTTCAAACAGGCCCCAAAGCCCCGGTCTGTAGGGACCGGCGCCCCAGGGCAGCTTCTCTTGCCCCTTCGTGTCAGTTCCCCTTCTGCCCACATCGGCCCGCCGGACCAATGGCTCTGACCGTGTCCCGCAGCCGCGGGCGGATGTGGGCACCCGCCCCTTCAACTCTGCGGGTGGCCCAATACCCCCGCCTCCAAGTAGGGGCGGCCCTTGTGGCCGCCCGCGGGCGCACACAGTGCGCCTCTACAGCCGCTCCGAAAGCCTCCGTCCCGTCGGCGTCGCCGCCAAACCGCCGCTGCCGGTCTCCCGGAGTGAGGCGGGCAAAGCATCGCCCACGGCCCGCATGGCCGATGACCTCGTCGCAGGGGATGGCGCTCTCCCCCCGGACAGGGCCATCTCGGCGCAGGACAGGGCGTTGACCGCCCCCATCACATTCCGGTTGACGCAGGGCACCTCCACCAGCCCGGCCACCGGGTCGCACACCAGCCCCAGGGTGTTGGACAGGGCCATGGCGCAGGCGTGGGCCATCTGGCCGGGCGTGCCGCCCATCACATAAACCAGGGCGGCGGCCGCCATGCCGGAGGCGGAGCCCACCTCCGCCTGACAGCCCCTCCGCCCCGGAGATGGAGGCGCGGGTGGCGATCACCTGTCCGAAGCCGGCCGCCACATAGAGGGCCTCCACCATCCGGCGGTCGTCCAGGCCGTCCCTGGCCTGGAGGGGGAGGAACACCGCGGGCAGCACCCCGCTGGCCCCGCCGTGGGGCGGCCACGATGCGCTTCATGCAGGCGTTGCACTCCCCCGTCTTGAGGGCGGCGGCGATCACCTGCCGCAGAAAGGGAGGACACAGCCCCGGCCCCTCCCCCTCCAGCCTGGCCCCGGCGCCGCCGGTAAGGCCGCTGCGGGAGCGGGCGGCGGGGTCATACTCCGCCACTGGGGCCTTCATGGCCGTCCAGAGCGCGGCCATCTGCCGCCAGGAGCGGGCCTCGTCCACCCCCCGCTCCCGGAGGTCGTCCTCCAGCACCGCCCGCCACAGGGGACCTGCCCGGCCGCCTGGAGCAGCCCCTCCACCGATGAAAACGCCATGTCAGTCCTCCCCCTCCATGTTCAGATAGGTGACCCGCTCGATGCCCGGGCAGGCCCGCAGCTCCTCCACCGCCGCCGCCCAGATGGGCTGGTCGCTCTCGATGACCATCACCGCCAGGCCGCCCCGCATATCCCGGTAGAGCTGCATGGTAGCGATATTCACCTGCCGCTTGGACAGCACGCCGGTGACCTCCGCCACCATGCCGGGCCGGTCCTGGTTGCGGATGATGAGGGTGGGCAGCTCGCCGGTGAAGCGGGCCTCCAGCCCGTCGATGGCGCACACCTGCACCCGGCCGCCCCCCAGGGAGGAGGCCGTCACCTCCAGCCGTTTCCCCGCCGCGTCCTCCACCCGGAGCAACACGGTGTTGGGGTGGGCCCCCCGCAGGGCCGCCCGCCCCAGGGTCAGCTCCATCCCCGCCGCCTCCGCCAGCTCGAAGGAGCGGGGGAGCCGGGCGTCGTCCGGCCGCATCCCCAGCAGGCCGGCCACCAGCGCCCGGTCGGTGCCGTGGCCCGTGCCGGTGGCGGCGAAGGAGCCGTGGAGCAGCAGCTCTGCCCGCCGGGGCGTGCTCCCCAGCAGCCTGCGGGTCAGAAACCCGATCCTGCCGCCCCGCCGTGGGACGACGACGGCCCCACCATAATGGGCCCCATGATATCAAAGATGTTCATAGCTGCTCAAGGTTCCTTTCCTGCTTCCATGCTGTTGTTGGGCCGTCGTCCGGCGCGTATGCGCCCCGCGCCTTTGGCGCGTACGAGCGTTTTGCCGAGGCAAAACCTCGGCGCAGGCGGAATTCAGTTCCGCCGAGCATTCCAATCATTTCAGAGGAATCCGTGGGGCGCTTGCGCCCCACGGAACCGGCCCCACCATAATAGGTCCCATGATATCAAAGATATTCATAGCTGCTCAAGGTTCCTTTCCTACTTCTATGCTGTTGTTGGGCCGTCGTCGGGCGCGTATGCCCCGCGCCTTCGGCGCGTACGAGCGTTTTGCCGAAGGCAAAACCTCGGCGCAGGCGGAATTCATTTCCGCCGAGCATTCCAATCATTTCAGAGGAATCCGTGGGGCGCTTGCGCCCCACGGGACCGGCCCCACCATAATGGGCACCATGATATCAAAGATGTTCATAGCTGCTCAAGGTTCCTTTCTCTACTTCCATGCTGTCGTTGGGCCGTCGTCGGGCGGGGCGCATCCTGTCGAAGATGTTCATTCTATGTGGATTTCCTTGCTCTGTCAAGGGAAACGGCGCGTCAGGGATGCCGCGCCCTACAGCTCACCGGTTCGGCCTGCCAGATAGTCAAGCGGGCTCTCCAGCTCATCCGCGATGGCGGGCAAGTCATGAGCGTCCGGAAAAAGGCCCTGGATCGGGAGGGCTGCTTCTATTATGCCCTGGCGCGGGAATTGAGTTGGGCCGCCTGTCTGCAAAAGGCTGACGCTCCTGCCCCCTACTCATCGTCATTGGCCTTCTTGTCGATGTACTCCGGCCGGAGCTTGCTGTAGACGATCTTCTGCTCGCTGTAGAGGCCGTAATAGCCGGAGAGCATGTAGGACACGGCGATACACACGGCGAACAGCCCCAGGCTCTGGCCGGTGAACATGCCCAGACTGTCCCCGGCGAAGAGCTCCAGGGAGAGCAGCAGGGAGGTCATGGGGCAGTTGGTGACGCCGCAGAAGACGCACACCATGCCCAGCCCCGCCCAAAGGAGGGTGTAGCCCCAGCAGGGGCGGCGGTGCAGCCGAAGGTGGCCCCGGTAAAGAACACCGGGACGATCTCGCCCCCCTTGAAGCCCGCCCCCAGGGTAATGGTGGTAAAGAGCATCTTCAGCAGGAACGCCTCGGGCCGGGCCTCCCCTCCGATGGCGGCGTGGATCACCGCCGTGCCCGCCCCGTTGTAGTCGTAGGTGCCCGGGTTCCACAGCCACACCAGGAAGGTCAGCGCGATGACCAGCGCCCCGCCCGCAGCGGCCCGCGCCACGGGGTTGGGGAGGTACTTGTCGTACAGCCGGGGGGCGGCGTGCATCATCCGGCAGAACAGGATGGAAAGCAGGGCGAAGAGGACCCCCATGCCGATGCACTGGAGAAGGGTGACGGGGGTAAGGTTGGGCACCCCCTGGAGGGAGAAGGCGGTGGGCGGCACGCCGCAGAGCTGGGCCACCCACAGGCCGATAATGGCGGAGAGGACGCAGGGCACGATGGCGGCGTAGTAGAGCACGCCCACACTGGTCACCTCCATGGCGAACATGGCGGCGGTCAGCGGAGTGCCGAAGAGGGCGGAGAAGGCGGCGGACATGCCGCACATGGTGATGATACGGCTGTCCTTGTCGTCCAGGTGCATCCACCGTCCGATCTTGGAGGAGAGGGAGCCGCCGATCTGGAGGATGGCCCCCTCCCGGCCGGAGGAGCCGCCCAGCAGGTGGGTGAGCACCGTGGCGGCGAAGATGAGGGGCGCCGTGCGCAGGCGCAGGGGCTGGTTCTCCCGCACAGCCACCAGGACGAAGTTGGTGCCCCGGTCCTTCCATGCCGCAAATCCGGTAGAGCAGAACAATGGCCACGCCCCCCAGGGGCAGGAGCCACAGAAGCCACGGGTTGGCCTCCCGCAGGGCTGTGACGGCGTTCAGCGCGTAATAAAAGGCAGTGCTGACCCCGCCGGCCGCCAGGCCGATCACCCCGGCAAACAGCACCCATTTCAGGAAGGTGCCCGGCTGCTCCAGCAAGCGCCGCAGCCGCCCCTCCGTCCGTTCCTTGGTTTCCATCCCGGTTTCCTCTCACGCGTACAGGTTATTATAACATGCGCCGCAACTTTTTCCGCATGCTTATGGATTTTTTCATAAATATGATATACTAAGTTCTGTAACGCATGGAACACATGCAATCTGTCGTTTCAGAAAGAGGAGGAATCATCTTGCAGCCCCCTTTATGGCCTCAGCTTCTACTCCAGGTCATACTCATCGCAATCAACGCATACTTTGCCGCCACGGAAATCGCGGTCATCTCCCTCAATGAGGCGGTGATCCGCCACCAGGCCGAGGAGGGCGACAAAAAGGCCGCCCGTCTCCTGCACATCGTGGAGCAGCCCACCGGGTTTCTCTCCACCATCCAGATCGGCATCACCCTGGCGGGCTTTCTGGGCTCCGCCTTCGCCGCCGACAACCTGGCCGGCCGCCTGTCCCAGTGGTTCGCCGCCCAGTATGCCCTGACCGCCGCCGCCGAGGCCGCGGTGCACACCCTGTCCGTTATCCTGATCACCATTATCCTCTCCTTCTTCACGCTGGTCTTCGGCGAGCTGGTACCCAAGCGGGTGGCCATGAAGAAGAGCGAGCAGGTGGCCCGCTTCACCTGCGGGTGGTGGCCTTCCTGGCCGCCGTCATGCGGCCGCTCATCTGGCTGCTGACCGTCTCCACAAATGCCGTGCTGCGTCTGGTACATATCGACCCCAACGAGGAGGACGATGAGGTATCGGAGGAGGGCATCCGCATGATGGTGGACATCGGTGAGGAGAAGGGCGCCATCCAGGCCGGTGAGAAGGAGATGATCGAGAACATCTTCGAATTTGACAACATGACCGCCGGGGACGTGATGATCCACCGCACCGACATGGTGATGCTGTGGGTGGACGACACGGCGGAGGAGATCGCGCAGACCATCGAGTCCTCCGGCCTGTCCCGTTTCCCGGTGTATGAGGAGGACGCCGACGACATCATCGGCATCCTGAACACCCGCGACTGGCTGCTCAACGCCCGCAAAGCCTCCCCCCGCCCGGTGCGGGAGCTGCTGCGCCCGGCCTATTTCGTGCCCGAGTTGGTGCGCACCGATAAGCTCTTCCGCGACATGCAGAGCCGGAAGATCCACCTGTCCATTGTGGTGGACGAGTACGGCGGCACCGCCGGCCTCGTGACTATGGAGGATCTGCTGGAGGAGATTGTGGGCAACATCTACGACGAGTTCGATCCCCAGGAGGATCAGGAGATCATCGCCCTGGGCGACAACCGCTGGCGCATTGCCGGCTCGGCGGAGCTGGACGATGTGGCGGAGGCCCTGGACATGGAATTTCCGAGGACGAGGAGTCCGAGACTCTGGGCGGCCTGGTCTTTGCCCAGCTCAACGTGATCCCGGAGGACGGAAGCCACCCCGAGGTGGAGCTGTACGGCCTGCACATCCGGGTGGAGGAGCTGACCGACCGCCGGGTAGAGTGGGCCACCGTCACCAAGCTGGCCCCTCTGAATCGGAGGAGGACGCCGAATAAGCGAAGCAATAAAATCCCCGGAATCCCAATGGGATTCCGGGGGGATTTTGCTTTTTGACCGGCTGTGTTCAGCCCACGTGCTCGCCGAAGTTCATCAGCATCTGGGCCACCTCGGCGCGAGTCGCGGTGCCCTGGGGATCCAGGACGCCGTTCCCCTTGCCGGAGAGCACCTGCGCATTGACCGCCCAGCTCATGGCCGTCTGCGCCCAGTCGGAGATGCTGGCGGAGTCGCTGAACTCCCGCACGGCCATCCCGCCCTGGGTGGTGTCATAGCCCTTCGCCTGCGCGTAGCGGTACAGAATCGCCGCGAGCTGCTCCCGGGTCACGCTGTCCTCCGGTCCAAACGCGCCGGTGTCGTACCCCTTCACGATGCCGCGGGCCGCCGCCCAGTTCACCGCGTCGGCGTACCATGCGCCCGCCGCCACGTCGGGGAAGCCCGCCGCGCCGGGTGCCTCCGGCCGCTCCTCCAGGTTGTAGAGTACCTGGGCGATCATGCTCCGGGTCAGGTTCATGGTGGGGGCGAAGGTGGTGTCCGTGGTCCCCTCCATCATCCCCTTGTCGTACACATACGCCACGGCGTCATAGAACCAGTCGCCGCTCGTTACATCGGTGAAGGGCAGGCCCTCCGGCTCCGGCTCCACCGCCGTGAACACGGCCTCCACCGTGACCTTGGAGGCAGGCATTTTGAAGGTGTACTTGCCGTCGCCCTTGTCGGTGAGCTTGACGGAATCGCCGTTCTTGTCGATGACGGTCAACTTGTCCAGCTCATACCCTCGTCGGGCTTCACGGTGACAGTCACCGTGCTCCCCTTGGAGGCGCGGGTGGGGCTCACCTTCACGCTGCCGTTGTCCGTGTCCTCCACGCTCACCGTGTACCGGGTCGAGCCAGAGGAGGAGCTGCTGCCGTTGTAGTCCCACTCCGCAGTCAGGATAACATCCTTCGTCACTTTGTAGGGGCTGCTCACCCGGCTGCTGCCGTCATACCAGCCCTCAAAGGTGTAGCCGGAGCGGCTGGGAGTGGGCAGGGTGAGCTCGGTCCCCTCAGTGACCGTGTAGACGCTGTCCTTTGTATCCCCGTCGGCATAGTCCAGGGTAACGGTGTACTTCTTCTCGCCAGACGTGGCGTTTACCTCAGTAATGGTGTCGCCCGGCTGGGCGGCGGCCTGGGCGGCCTCCAGGCTGGGATAGTAGCTGTAGGGAGCCTCGGGGTTGGAGGCGCTCTCCAACTGGGCCTTGACGCTGACTGCCAAATAGTCCTCGTTGACGGGCTTGGCAAAGTGACCGCTGGTAACCTCGATGCCGCTCTTTGCAGCCTCTGCGGCCCCGCTGGCCGCCTCAATGGCACCGAAGGTGCCGTTGCCCTGAATGGTCAGCTTGTGTGTGTCCGCGTCGGTGCTGTCATACACGATCTTGCCGTTGATGGTGCCGGTGTAGCTCTCATCAAAGGTAACATTGGTAGAAGGATAGCTACTATACTTACAGACATCAAACGCAATGGCTTCGTCGCTGGTGGTCACGATATCCGTATCTCCCTTGAAGATGATGCTGCCATTGTTGAAGCTCAGCGCGTAGTCCTCGCCGTCCGCCTGATGCTCGGCGAAGAAGTGCATATCCTCCAGGGTCAGGTTTGCATAGTTCTGAATGATGCGCTTGATGGAGGTCGTGCCTTCGGCAATACGGACGGTGCCGTTTTTGAGGGTGATGGTGGAATCCTTCAGGAACTGGAATCCATTGCTTTCCGTTCCGGCAGAGCCCGCTCCCGGGTCCTTCAGGGTATAGGTGTGGCCGCCAAAATCAATGGTAAAGTTCTTACCAGAGGGCACGGCAATGCCGGCCGCTTCTGGGATGTCCTTCAGGACGTAGATGGTGTCCCCGGCTTTGGCCGCTGTGATCGCCGCACCCAAGGTCTCATAGGTCTTGCCGCCCACCATCACCGCCGCATTTTCGGCAGTATTCGTGGTCAGAGTTCCATCCACAGTGCTGTTGACAATGACGATCGTTTCTACGGTGGTGCCCTCGGGCACGCTGCCGATGGTGCTGTTGACCACGCTCATGGTGCCGTCGGCGCTGTTGGACACCTGGCCGTCCACGGTAGCGCCGTCGGTGATGGCCACATCCGCCTTGCCGCTGTTGGTCACGTTTCCGGTAACCTTGGCCTTCTGGGTAATGGTCAGCCGGGCGCCCTCGCTGCTGTCCGTGAGGACAATGGAGCCGTTCAGCGTGCCGCCGGTGATCTCAATATCGCCGCTGTGGGTTCCACCGCCCATTGTGGTGATTACCGTCTTTTCCCCGGCGTTGAAGGTACCGCCGTTGATGGTCAGCTTGCCCTGATCCATGGTGCCGTCGATATAGCCGTTCAGAATGACGCCGTTGGAGGCCCGCCGCATCGAAGGTACCGCCGTTGACAGTGGCCACATTCCAGTTCAGGAACGCTGCCTGGGACATGCTGGTAAAGGTGCCGTCATTGATGGCCAGCTCGCCATAGTCGTCGTTCTTGATCGTGTTCAGGCCGCCGGAGAAGGTGCCTCCGTTGATGGTCAGCACGGAGTTTTCCTTGCCCGTATTCTGACTTCCGTTATACCAGCCGTTCTCAATCATGCTAGAGAACTGGCCTTTCTGCGTGACGGAAACTCCACTATTGATCTCCATGGTGCCGTGGTTGACGATGTTGTAATAGGAATTCCCGCCGCTGGCTTCGGCATTCTGTCCGTTCTCTTTACTGCGGGTATACGCGCCTCCGTTGAGCACCACATTGCCGCCGGGCTCATTCTGGATTGCCGCTCTGGCGTGGGTCACGTTGTCCACCGTGCCGTCGCCGGTGATGGTCAGAGTGCCCTTGTTGGTAATCGTGTGGTTCTCTTGGTTGGTCAAGGTCTTTCCGTTCAGATTGAGGGTCAGCTCCGCTCTCTCGGGGATTACGATATCCTCCGCCGTATTCTGGAGCAGAGTAACCGTCTCGCCCTTCCCGGCGTTGTCGACCGCATTCTGGAGGCTGGCGTAGTACCTACCGCCCACCTCGGCCACACCATTTGTTTCATCCAGTTCGTTTACGGTAAACGTACCGTCTGGGCCTTCGGTTATCGCGGCATTCTCCGCCACATACTTGCTCACATCACTGGAGAACGTGCCGCCATAAATGATGGGGTTACCAGTCTTTTCCGCACCTTTCAGGGCCGGCACTCCTTCCGGGGCCTTAAAGACGCCGCCGTTGATGACCGCGGTGGCCTTTTCATTGATGCCCCCGTCCCCGCCAGTGTTGTCGTTTCCAATCAGAGCCGCGGTATACGTTCCCTCTGTCTCAAAGGTACCGCCATTGATTACGGCTTTTACCACGCCGACCTCACCCGCCACATAGAGGGCGTAGAACGTGGCCGTGTGCTTGGAATCGTTGACACACTTGACCGACTTAAACGTACCGCCGTTGATTTCGAAGTACCCCACAGAAGCGGATACCGCGCCCTGTACCCCTGTAAAGGTTCCCCGTTGATGGTCATTTGGGAATCGGCAGCTCCATTCTGGATCGTATATCCCCAAACATTACCGTTGCACTGGCTGCACGTAGTCCCCGTGAAGGTTCCGTCTTCAATCGTTACGGTACCCTCGTTATAAACCGCGCATGTAGCCTTCTCAAAGGTTCCGTCTTCAATGGTCAGTACCGCGGACGCCCCTGTGTTCCGGATTGCCGCGCCGCCGGCATAGGTCGCTCCGCGATAGGTTCCATTTTCGATCGTAAGTATATTTTGGTTGTTGATTGCGCCCACTCCGGTTTCAGACGCAGATGAATCAATGACGCCGTCGCCTGTCACCGTAAGAGTACCCTTGTTCACAATCGGCCTGCCCGTAAAGTTCGACGCCACGGTGATGCTGTGGCAGTCCATGTCCAGCACGATGTTTTTCTTCTCTGGAATGGTGATGATCTGATCCGTGGTCATCCCGGTGATATCGCCCGTCAGGACGACCGTGGTCTCCTCCCCATCTGGAGCGGCTTCGATCGCCTGCATCAGCGCGTCATAGGCCTTTTTCCTCCATCGGCGCAGGAGCCGCTTCCTCCAGCGTGTCCGCTGCCGGAGTCTCTTCCGCAAAGACAGTCACAGGAAGAAGACTCAGCAACATACACACAGACAGTAGCGCCGCCAATCCTTTTTTTGCCCGTTTCATGTTGTTCCTCCTTTTACAAAATTGCGCCCCGGCTCCACTGCTGTCAGTTGTTATTGTCTTTGCTAGCAAAGACAGCACACTTCTGTCTTTGCTAAAGACAGAAGTGTGCCGGCACACTTGGCATCCTTACTGTATCACATTGTCCCAATATTTTCAAGAGGGCACGTCCACGCAATCCACTTATGCGTTCCGCAGCAGCTCCCTCGCCCGGGCCAACAGCTTGGCGTACACGCCGTCCATCTGCCACTCGTTGGTGTACTCCAGCAGGCGCTCCGCCGGAAGCCAGCCCACCCGGCTGTTCTCCCCTCCCGGATCTGGAGGGCGTCGCGCTCGTCGGCCACCAGCAGGTAGGATACATTGAGATGCTGATGGGAGGGCACCCACTTCCCGCGCTTCACGTGGCCCCATACGGGCAGAATGTCCAGGGAGGCGATGGCGGGGCTGAGGGGACGGATATGCTCCACCCCCGTCTCCTCCCGGGCCTCCCACAGGGCCACGGAGAGCAGGTCGCCCTCCCCATCCGCATGGCCGCCCGTCCAGGCCCACACCCTGTAAATATTGTGGTGGGCCATGAGCACCCGGGTGCCGTCGGCATTGACCACAAAGCCGGAGCTGGACAGATGGGCGATCTCGTTGTCCCGGGTGAGAATGTTGTCCGGAAACAGGCGGATGTACTCCAGAATCAGCCGCTGATCCGCCGCCTCCTGCTCATTTTGGGGCGTATAGGCCCGAATTTCATCCACATACATGGGGCTTCCTCCTCCGGTAGATCACATAGCGGAAGGGGATGCCCGCGTGCTCCTGGGGCTCCCCCTCCTCGGCCATCTCCCAGTCCGGGCCGGCGTCCAAATCTGGGAAAACGTCCGCCCCTCCCACGCCCGGCCGATTTTGGTGATGTAGGCCGTGTCGCACCAGTCCAGCAGGGCCGCATAGACGCTCTCCCCCCCGATGACGAAGGAATCCGCCGGGGCGGCCGCCCGCAGGGCCTCCAGCGACCGGAACACCTCGGCCCCCTCGGGGGCGAATGCGGAGTCGCGGGACAGGATCAGGTTCCGCCGGTTTTTCAGGGGCCGCCCGCCGGGGAAGGTGGCCAGGGTCTTGCGGCCCAGGATCACCGGGTGGCCGGTGGTGAGGGCCTGAAAGCGCTTCAAATCGGCCGGGATGTAGCAGAGCTGATCCCCGTCCCTGCCGATGGCCCAGTTCAAGTCCACCGCCGCGATCAAATTCATCGGGCTCCTCCTTATACCGCCACGGGGATGGGCTGCTCCAGCGGGTGGAAGCGGTAGCCCTCCAGGCGGACGCTGTCCTTCGTGAAGGTGTAGAAGTCGGTAACCGCCGGGTCCAGCCACAGCCTCGGGGCCTCGTAGGGCGTCCGGGCGATGAGCTCCTCCACCACCGGCACATGGCGGTCATAGATGTGGGCGTCGGCGATGACGTGCACCAGCTCCCCGCCTCCAGCCCCGACGCCCGGGCCAGGAAATGCACCAGCACGGCGTACTGCATCACGTTCCAGCCGTTGGCGGTGAGCATGTCCTGGCTGCGCTGGTTGAGCACGGCGTTGAGGGTGCGCCCGACACGTTGAAGGTGACCGACCAGGCGCAGGGGTAGAGGGCCATCTCGCTCAGATCGTGGTGGTTGTAGAGACTGGTGAGAATCCGCCGGGAGGCCGGGTTGTGCTTGAGATCGTAGAGCACCCGGTCCACCTGGTCAAACTCCCCCTCGGGGTAGCGGTGCTTGACTCCCAACTGGTAGCCGTAGGCCTTGCCGATGGAGCCGCTCTCGTCCGCCCAGGGTCCCAGATGTAGCTGGACAGGTCGTGGATGTTGTTGGACTTCTTCTGCCAGATCCACAAAGCTCGTCCACCGCGCTCTTGAAGGCCATTTTGCGGATGGTCTGCACCGGGAATTCCGCCCGCAGATCGTAGCGGTTGACAATGCCGAATTTCTTCACCGTGTGGGCGGGGGCGCCGTCAGTCCACCGGGGGCGCACCTCCTGCTCCGTGTCCCACACCCCGTGGGCCAGAATCTCCTTGCAATTTTCAATGAACAGCTCGTCCGCGCGGCTCATATCGTTCCTCCTCCGGTTGGTTTTCCCCAGCATACCACATTCCGCGCCGGAACGCAAACCCGCCGGTTTCTAACGCCGGTCTGGAAAATCCCCCTGTTTTATGGTATTCTTTATGGAAAAGGGGAATCCCCGACGGGAGTGTATACCATGAAGGAGACCCCGGCCCGACCGCTGCCCCATATCGGTCTGCGCAACCTCAAAACCGCCCTCTCCGCGTCGCTCTGCGCCCTGATTTACTTTTTCCTGAACCGCAATCCGGCCTTTGCTTGTATCGGTGCCATCTTTGGCATGGGAGCGGATATGGACCACTCCAAGCTCCACGGCGGAAACCGCCTGTTCGGCACCGTTATCGGCGGTTTCCTCGGCATCGGGCTCTACCGGATTTACCTGGTCTTCTACCCCGACGGGGACACCACCTGCTGCTGGTGCCCCTGCTCTTCGGCGGTATCGTCGTCCTCATTCTGCTGGCCCAGATCTTCTGGGTCGGCGCGGTACAGCCCGGCGGGTGGGGCTCTGCCTGCTGCTGTTCTCCATCGGCCCGGACGACTACATCTCTTACTCTCTCAACCGCATGCTGGACACCGGCGTGGGGGTGGCCATGTCCCTGCTCATCAACGGTCTGCTCCCCGGAGCGGCTGGACGCCTGGCAGGAAAGCTCGGCCCTGCGGAACCGGAGCGAGGCGGGCCGCTGAGGGCAGCGGCCCCTACGACACCGGCTCCTTCAGGCCATAGTACCCGCACAGCCAGGCCACCGCCACCGGGGCCTCGACGGGGTTGACCCACAGGTCGGGGAGATAGCCCACCCCGTCCCGGTTCTCGTCCGTCTCTATCAAACACAGACCGGTACCGAAGTAGAGCTCTACCCCGTGTTGGGCAGATAGAAGTGCATGTTATTGGGAACCAGGGCGCAGCCGCCGCTTGGGATTCCCACCACCAGCGTGTTCTCCACCGAGTGCAGATGCTCCACCACAGTCTCCCCGGAGGAGGCGGTACCGCCGTCCGTCAATAAAAGGCGTAGCCCTCCCGCTCCACCCAGCGGCCTGGATCAGAGTAGACATCCCATGTGCCCATCCACTCCTCCGGATAGCTCAGCATCGGATTCTGGCGGCGCAGCTGGCTGAACCTCTGGCCGCCGGCCTGGCGGGGCTCTGCATACTGCCCTGTCCACCCCTTGAACCACTCCATAAACCACCGGTCGCTGCCACCGGGGTTCCCCGCACGTCGAAGATCAGCAGGGGCGCGTCGGCGTACTCCCCGCCACAGGAGGCGAACCGCTCCAGCTGGGCCTCTCCCTCCGGCGTACTGGCGGACATGTGCCGGGACTCCAGCATGGGGATCCCCTGACACTGGCCCTCGTAAAAAACCTCACGGGAATAGGAATAGGAGGCGCCGGCTCACACAGTGCCCAGTTCAATTCGTGATCCCCCAGGGTGTCCGGCAAATCGCTCCCGTCCTTGCTCATGGCGAAAAAGCCATAGGTGATGGCCCCGTCCGGGCCGATGGTGGGCTTTATGTAGTCTTCGCTCAGTCCGGCGGGGGTGTCGATATACACGCCGGGCACATAGTAGGTGTTGAGTTCATAGGGCTCAATCAGGTGTCGGCGGCCAACAGCAAAGTGCCCGTCCCGCACCACCGGGGACAGCACGGTATACAGGGCCTCCGCCACCGCGTCCGCCAGCGGGAGACCGGGGTCAGCCTCCTCCAGCCGGGCCAGGGCATCCTCCCGCAGGCCGTCAAAGACCTGGTCGCCACCGAAGTACTCGTATGCCCCGTAGGTGGTGCGCAGGAGGGTGAAGGCGGTCTCCACGTCCTCCCGGGCCTGCTCCATGGTCAGGTTCTCCGCCGGGCCATGGGGCGTCAGCAAAAGCTCCATCTCCCCATCTGTGAAGGTGGTGTTCTGGTCGGCAAAGTCCGGCGTCCAGGGGGAGATGTCCAGGGGCTCCCCCTCCTCGATGACGGCCCGGCGCTTCTCGTTGACCGCGTCCAGAAAGGTGTGGAAGTCCACCGCCGCGGCCGGGGTGGGTGTGGGCTCGGGTGCGGGTTCCGGCGCGGGGGCGCACCCCGCCAGCAGGGCGAGGCTCAGGGCCAGGGGGAACAGCCTCCGGTTCATTCCAGCACGCTTCCTTTCAGTCCGTCCCGATGAATTCCCGTTATTTTTACCTCTTTTATGACATTATGTAGTCCCTCGCCCGGGGCAAAGACCTCCGTATAATGGGGGCGTGGCCACGCCAGAGGCCCTCCTTCTCCTCCTCAAAGAGCACGGTCAGGGTCTCCCCCACCCAGCGCTCCAGCCAGGCCGCCCGCAGCTCCTCCGCCACCGCCGCCGCCCGGCGGGCCCGCGCCTCCTTCTCCGCCTTGGGCACCTGGCCGGGCAGGGCGGCCGCCGGGGTGCCGGTACGGCGGGAGTAGGGGAAGATGTGCATGGCGGAGAAGGCGCACCGGCGTACAAAGTCCAGGGTCTGGTCGAACTCCTCCTCCGTCTCGCCGGGGAAGCCCACAATGAGATCGGTGGTGATACCGGGTCGATCAAAGTGTTCCCGGAGTAATGTTACGCTCTCATAATACCGGGCGGAATCATATTTCCGGTTCATCCGCTTCAACGTGGCGTCGCAGCCGCTCTGCATGGAGAGGTGGAAGTGGGGGCACAAGTTGGGCAGGGCGGCGGCCCGGCGGCAGAAGTCCTCCGTGACGGTGCGGGGTTCCAGGGAGCCCAGCCGCACCCGGCACTCCGGCGCGGCGGCGCACACCGCCTCTACAAGGTCGATCAGGCCCTGCCCATTTTGAGATCGTGTCCCCAGGAGGAGATTTCGATGCCGGTGAGCACCAGCTCCCGGTAGCCCGCCCCGGCAAGGCGCTTTGCCTCACAGGCGGCCTCCTCCAAGGGAAGGGAGCGGATCGGCCCCGGGCGTAGGGAATGATACAGTAGGTGCAGAAGTTGACGCAGCCATCCTCCACCTTGAGCATGGCCCGGGTGCGCCCTTCCAGGCCGCCGGCGGGCAGATGCTCATACTGGCGGCGGCGCAGGCGTCGTCCACCCTTACCACCGGGTGTCCGCCGTCGGGGCTGAGGGCCTCCAGCGCGTCCAGAAAGCCCATGCGGTCGGCCGTGCCCATGACCAGATCCACCCCAGGGCCTCCACCGCCTCCGGATCGGTCTGGGCGTAGCAGCCGCACACCGCCACCACCGCGTGGGGGGAGCGCTTGCGGGCCTGCCGGATCATCTGGCGGGATTTCTTGTCGCTCACCGCCGTGACGGTGCAGGTGTTGATCACATAGCGTCCGCCGCCCCGTCAAAGGGCACCAGGGCGTGGCCCCGGCGGGTGAGCTCCGCCTCCATCGCCTGCGTCTCGTATTGGTTGACCTTGCAGCCCAAGGTGTAGATAGCAACTCGCATGTCTTTTCCTCGCATATGACCGCGGCTCTTTGTGAAAAAAACAGAATTTCCGGTTTACCGCGGCTTTCCCATTGAATTTTTTCCCCGTTCCTGTCTATAATGGGGATACCCTAATTATAAAGCAAAGCCCCACCGTTTGTATACAGTCATTTAGGAGGTGCCCTTTCATGTCTGAGTTTTTCGTGTCGCTGTCCTCCATCGAGGATGTACGCCAGTTTGTCAACGCGGCCACCTGCTGCCCCTGCGAGGTGGACGTGCTCTCCGGCCGATACGTCATCGACGCCAAATCCATCATGGGCCTGTTCTCCTTGGATCTCTCCCACCCGGTGAAGGTGGAGGTCCACGGCTCGACGCCGACCGCTCCGCCTTTGGGCAGAGTGTCGCCGCCTTTGAGGTCAAGCAGACCCAGTAATAAGATAATGAGGGCGGCCCAGGGCCGCCCTCCTTTCGACGGTTTACAAACCGGCCGCTTCTGTGGTAGAATAGTTTGCTTTCGCAGGAGGGATGACCATGTCAGACCAGTACCCGTTCTTCGCCTACCTCTCCCGGATGCGGTACATCAACCGCTGGGGGCTGATGCGCAACACCTTTCAGGAGAACATTCAGGAGCACTCCCACATGGTGGCGGTGCTGGCCCACGCCCTGGCCGTGATCCGGCGGGACGTGTTCGGCGGCGACGCCGACCCGGTCTGGCCGCCTCAGCGGCCCTTTACCACGACGCGCCGGAGATTCTCACCGGCGACCTGCCCACCCCCATCAAGTACTACAACCCCGACATCCGGGACGCCTACAGGGAAGTGGAGCAGTTCTCCGCCCACAAGCTGCTGCATATGCTGCCGGAGGCCCTCCGCCCCTCCTTTGACCCCTGCTGCGGGAGGACTACGACCCCGGGCTCAGAACACTGGTCAAGGCCGCCGACAAGCTCTCGGCCCACATCAAATGCGTGGAGGAGCTCAAGGCGGGCAACGCCGAATTCAAGCAGGCCGCGGAGCAGACGCTGGAGGCCCTGCAGGGCTATGGTCTGCCCGAGCTGGACTACTTTCTGGAGCACTTCCTGCCCGCCTTCGGGCTGACGCTGGATGAGCTGCAGTGAGTGTCCCCCATATCCGTAAAAACTGCAAAGGAGCTGTTCTATTATGAGAGCAATCGTCACCGTTCTCGGCAAGGACCGGGTGGGTATCATGTCCCTGGTCTGCGCCCTGCTGGCCCAGCACAATGTCAACATTCTGGACATCAGCCAGACCATCCTCCAGGGGGACTTCACCATGGTTATGCTGGTGGACGCCGGCGCCTGCGACATCCCCTTCGCCGAGCTGGCCGCCCTGCTGGAGCGGGAGGGTGAGGCCCGCAGCCTGGTCATCCGCGCCCAGCGGGAGGATATTTTCAACGCCATGCACCGGATGCTGAGGAAGCGCGGAGGGTAGGCGCATAGGGGAGCTAAGAGGACATGAAGACGAAACCGCAGCGTGAGCAAACGTGCCGGTGGCACGTTTGTAGCGGAGGCCGCAGCGGCTATGCCGCGAGGAGGAGCCCCGGATGAACGCTGCCCGTCGCGGAGGGCGCGCAGCGTGACAGGAAGCGCGGAGGCGTGGGTCGCAGCCGCACAGCGAGCCCCGCAGCCGAAAAGCAGCCGCAGGCGCAAGGTGTTTTCGCGGAGGGTAAGCAGTGTGGCGTCGCGCAGCCGCCGCAGCGTGACAGCGTCGGCCCAAGCTTTGGATCATTCGCTTCCGGGCAAGCCCGAACGCTCACTCCCGCCGCTGGGCCTCCTTTTCCCCACGCGAACCGCTTCGCTGGGTTCGCGCGGGGGCCCCGAAAGCGGGGTGCACCCACGCCGGGATGTAGGGGGGGGCCCACACCCGCCCGCGAGCCGGCGGCGCGTTCGGGAAAACGCTGCGGTAAGCCGGAGAGGACGGGCGGCCACAAGGGCCGCCCCTACATAAAAGTCCGAAGCGTGCTGTTGTGTGCGCATGAATATCGGGCGGGTGCCCACACCCGCCTGCGGGCCGGTGAGGGCAGAAGGTGAATTGCCCCGCAGGGGCAAGAGAGGCCGCCCTGGGGTGTCGGCCCCTACAGCGGGACGTCTTTGGGAGCTGTAATGTAGGGCGGGGCTTGTCCCCGCCCGCCGGAACCGCCCACGTTTCAGTTGATTTTCAGGAGGAATTGACTTGATCAACACCAACGAAATTTTGGATACCATACATATGATCGACCAGCAGCATCTGGACGTGCGTACCATCACCATGGGCATCTCCCTGCTGGACTGCGCCGATCCCGATCCAAAGGCCGCCTGTCAGAAGATCTATGACAAGATCACCCGCCGGGCCGAGCACCTGGTGGCCACCGGCGAGGCCATTGAGCGGGAGTTCGGCATCCCCATTGTCAACAAACGCATCTCTGTCACCCCATGGCTCTTGTGGCCGGGGCGTCGGAGACGGGCAGCTACGTCCCCTTCGCCGTGGCCATGGACAACGCCGCCAAGGCCACCGGGGTCAACTTCATCGGCGGCTTCTCCGCCCTGGTGCAGAAGGGGGCCACCCAGGCCGACAAGAAGCTCATCGCCTCCATCCCCGAGGCGCTGGCCATCACCGACTTTGTCTGCTCCTCCGTCAACGTGGGCTCCACCCGGGCGGGGATCAACATGGACGCGGTGGCCGAGATGGGCCGCATCATCAAGGACACCGCCGAGCGCACCGCCGACCGGGGCGGCTTTGGCTGCGCCAAGCTGGTGGTATTCTGCAATGCGGTGGAGGATAACCCCTTCATGGCGGGCGCCTTCCACGGCGTGGGGAGCCGGACTGCATCATCAATGTGGGCGTGTCCGGCCCCGGCGTGGTGCACCATGCCCTCAAGGACGTGAAGGGCCAGCCCTTCGACGTGGTGGCCGAGACCATCAAGAAGACAGCCTTCCGCATCACCCGTATGGGCCAGCTAGTAGCCCAGGAGGCCAGCCGCCGGCTGGGCGTGCCCTTCGGCATCGTGGATCTCTCCCTGGCCCCCACCCCGCCATCGGCGACAGTGTGGCCCGCATTCTGGAGGAAATGGGCCTGGAGACCTGCGGCACCACGGCACCACCGCCGCCCTGGCCCTGCTCAACGACGCGGTGAAGAAAGGGGGCGTCATGGCCTCCTCCCACGTGGGCGGCCTGTCCGGCGCCTTCATCCCGGTGAGCGAGGACGAGGGCATGATCGCCGCCGCCCGCTCGGGCGCCCTCCACCTGGATAAGCTGGAGGCCATGACCTGTGTGTGCTCCGTTGGCTTGGACATGATCGCCGTCCCCGGCGACACCACCGCCGCCACCCTCTCCGCCATCATCGCCGACGAGGCCGCCATCGGCATGGTCAACTCCAAGACCACCGCCGTCCGCCTCATCCCCGCCCCCGGCAAGGTGGTGGGGACACGGTGGAATTCGGCGGCCTGCTGGGCTCCGCCCCCGTCATGCCCGTCCACGCCGAGAGCAGTGACGCCTTTGTGGCCCGCGGCGGACGTATTCCGGCCCCCATGCAGAGTCTCAAGAACTGACGCGGCCGCCCAATCCCCGTTGTCCTTCTCCGCGCCCGGCCTGTGCCGGCGCATTTTGCCGCAAAATTTCCAAAATCCCCTAGGAAAGCGGCCTGCTTTGGTGTATACTGGGAGCCAGGACAAGCCTTATTTTGAGGAGGGTCAATTTATGTTAGAGCTAAATACTTCCAACTGCACCCCGTTTCTGCCCGAGGACTGGCTGACCAGCCGGCTGGACGCGCTGGAGAGCGCCCGCGTCAAGCTGGAGGAGGGCAGCGGCCTGGGCGGCGCGTATACCGGCTGGGTTCACCTGCCCGGGACTACGACAAGGAGGAGTTTGCCCGCATCCAGGCGGCGGCGGAGCGCATCCGCAGCGACTCCCAGGCCCTGGTGGTCATCGGCATCGGCGGCTCCTATCTGGCCCGCGCTGTGGTGGAGCTGCTCCACTCCCCAATTTCAACCTGACCCACAAGGGCGGGCCCGACATCTACTTTGCCGGCAACGGCCTCTCCTCCGCCATGCTGGAGGTCATCGAGCTGGTGAAGGACAAGGACTTCTCCATCAATGTCATCTCCAAGTCGGGCACTACCACCGAGCCGGCAGTAGCCTTCCGCATCTTCAAGGCCCTGCTGGAGGAGAAGTACGGCAAGGAGGGGGCCCGCAGGCGCATCTACGCCACCACCGACGCCCACAAGGGGGCCTTGAAGGGCCTGGCCGACGCGGAGGGCTATGAGGAGTTTGTAGTGCCCGACGCGGTGGGCGGCCGCTATTCCGTCCTCACCGCCGTGGGCCTGTTGCCCATCGCCTGCGCCGGGGTGGATATCGCCGCCCTGATGGAGGGCGCCGCCCAGGCCATGGAGGCCCTGGCCGCCCCCGGTGCGGACAACCCGGCCTGGCAGTACGCCGCCGCCCGCCACGCCCTGTATACCCAGGGCAAGAAGGTGGAAATCCTGGTGGGGTACGAGCCCTCCTTCCTCTTCTTTGGCGAGTGGTGGAAACAGCTCTTCGGCGAGACCGAGGGCAAGGACGGCAAGGCCCTCTTCCCCGCCAGCGTGGAGTTCACCGCCGACCTGCACTCCATGGGCCAGTACATCCAGCAGGGTGAGCGCCTGATGCTGGAGACGGTGGTGCGCTTCGCCCGCAGCCGCGGCAGCGTCACCATTCCACACGACCCGGACAATGTGGACGGGCTCAACTTCCTAGCGGGCAAGGATCTCTCCTTTGTGGCCGAACAGGCCATGCGGGGCACCCTGCTGGCCCACGTGGACGGCGGCGTGCCCAACCTGGTGGTCACCGCCCCGGCCCGGACGCGCAGAGCGTGGGCTGGCTGATCTACTTCTTCGAGTACGCCTGCGGCCTGTCTGGCTATCTGCTGGAGATCAATCCCTTCGACCAGCCCGGCGTGGAAGCGTATAAGAACAACATGTACGCCCTCCTGGGTAAGCCCGGTTATGAGGACCGCAAGGCGGAGCTGGAGGCACGCCTGTAAGAACCCCGTTAATTTTGGTGAACTTCCGCAAATCAGTTGCAATCGGGCCGCAAAATGGTAACATAATTGCACAAGGCCGGAGATACGCTCCGGCGGACAATGAAGGAGTGATAACTATGGTGAGAGTGATCATGGGTGTCAAGGGCACCGGCAAGACCAAGCAGATGATCGAGCTCATTAATTCCGCTGTCCACAGCGAGAACGGCAATGTGGTCTGCATCGAGCGGGGCCCCAAGCTGACCTATGACATTCATTATAAGATCCGTCTGGTGGAGGCCAGCCATTACGATATTAAGAGCTATGACTTCCTGAAGGGCTTTATCAGCGGCCTGTACGCGGGCAACTACGACATCACCCATGTCTTTATCGACAGCCTGACCAAGATTGTGGCCTCCGAGGCCACCGACCATGCGGTGGAGGAGTTCCTGGACTGGCTGAACAGCTTCTCCGAGAAGAACAATATTAAGTTCACCGTCACCATCAGCGCCGATGCCTCCCTGGCCACCGACGGCGTCAAGAAATACTTCTGATACGTGCCCTTTCAGCGGGCCCTGCCGGCGGCAGGGCCGCTGCCTTCCTCCCTCCTTCCGGCGTCAAATCGCTTGTACATCCGGCATACCGCCGCAGAACTTTGGATAATATACCGATTGCGTGGGATTACCGCCCATGATATACTCTTTGGCGAAATAAAGGAGGTGTGAATCATGATGATTGAAATGCAGTTTAACTCCATTGCCCAGCTCCAGCGGCTTCAGGAGATCGCCAGTTCCTGTGACGACGAGATCTTCCTGCACTCCTTGGACGACAGCGTCCGCGTGGATGCCAAGTCCTTCATCGGCCTGTTCACCCTGGACTTCACTCAGCCCGTCAAGGTGGTCACCGATTCCGACTATTTGGCCCGCAAGGTGGAGCATCTCAAGCATAAGATGGAGAAATAAAACAGGCGTTGGCCGCTGGCCGACGCCTGTTTTGCTATGCAAAAGCATAGCAAAATTGGCCATGTGCCGCTTACAGCGGGACGGCCCATATGCGCAGAAACTTCATGCGCCTAAGCCTTTGCATCATTTCGTGGTGCGCCCTGTGCGCATAAAGTTTTATTTCCTGATCCAGTCCGGGTGCGTTCATGCCTCCCGGCGGCGAGCGCCCGGAGCGCACAGAGCGCCGCGGCCGCTACCAGGGCCAGCCACAGGAGCAGGAGGACGTTCTCATTGAAGTACCAGTTCTCCGCCCATCGGCTGAAATCCGGCCGGAACCAGAAGCCGTGGAGCCGCTCCACCGTCCCGCCGCCCAGCCGCACCAGCCGGTCGATCACCGGGTTGACCAGGGGGAGGAACACGCAGGCCGCCCCCAGGCAGGCCGTCCCCTTCCACCAGCGGCTGATGGGGGCGTACCGGCAGATGAGCACCCAGGCCCAGGGCAGGGTCAGGCCGAAGAGAACCGCCGGCAGGGTAGGAATGGGGAACCAATCCGCGCCGTCATAGGCACAACTGACCCAGAGCAAGGCGCACAGCAGCAGGGTCTCCGTCCCCAGGTAGAGCACAGCCTTGTGCTCCCCGGGGGCGGGGCAGCTCCCGCAGGGCGCCGGGCAGGAAGGCCGCCCCCAGCCCCAGCAGCACCCCGCCGAGGCCAGCAGGAACCAGTCTCCCCGCTGAACAGGCAGGCGGCCAGCAGCAGCAGCTCCAGGGAGAGGGTGAAGCCCCCCAGCGTGATGACGCCCCGGTACTGCTTCACCAGGATGGGCAGGAGGGTGAGGCTGGCCCCCACCAGTTCCCCGGTGAGTACCAGCCAGAACCAGTCCAGGGTATGCCCCACCGCCAGATTGCAGATGAGGCAGATCAGGGCGGTGCCGCCGTAGAGGATGTACTGAATCCAGCGCAGGCGGCGCAGCAGGGACAGGTATTTTTCGCCAGGGTCTCGGCGGTGCGGGCCTCCACGTCCTCGCTGGCGGTGAGCAGCTCGTGCTCCGACACCTGTAAAATGGCGCAGATATCCCGGATCAGGGTGATGTCCGGGTAGGACATGCCCTCTCCCACTTGCTGACCGCCGACTCAGTGACGAAGAGCCTGTCGGCGAATTCCCGCTGGGTGAGCCCCAGCTCCTTCCGGCGGCGGCAGATATACGCGCCGAAGGTCTTCTTGTTTTCCATGTTGAACCATCCTTTGCGGCAGAGTCTTGTCTTGCAGGGCCGCCCTCACCATACGGCAACGGGGCAAAATTGCAAGGCTTTGGGCCGATTTCCCGCTCGACCGTTAGGAAAGTCCTTGTTTTGCAAGGGTTTCCCGCCAGTCCAGCCGCAAAGGCTTGCCGGCCGGCCGCCGGTGTGGTATGGTAACAGGCGTCTTGCAGGGTACGCCAAAAAGGATGTCTGTCCGGTGAAATACCTGCGCGTACTGCTCACCAAATACCCCGGCCGCTTCTCCCGCCTGCTGGCCCTGCTCAGCGGGCGGGGGTTCACCCACGCCTCCATCGGCCTGGAGGGCGACGGACGGTTTTACAGCTTCTCCTTCCGCGGCTTCACGGAGGAGACCCCCGACAAGCTCCGCCGCCGCGGCGTCACCGCCGGCCGCTGCTACCGGATCCCGGTGACCGACGGGGCCTACCGGCTGGCGGAGGCCCGTCTGCGGGCCATGTCCGCCCGCCGGGCGGACTACCGCTACAGCTATATCGGGGTGGCGCTCTGCCTGCTGCGCCTCCCCTTCCACTGGAAAACCGCTATTTCTGCTCCCAGTTTGTGGCGGAGCTTCTCTCCGCCTCCGGGGCCGTCCCTCTGCGGAAGGCCCCTCGCTACCTGCCCAACCATTTTCCGGCGGAGCTGGACGGAATGTGCCAGGTAATCCCCAGTCCGGTCTGAGGCCTACCGCCCGTCGGGCAGGGGCACCCGCCGGTGCTCCACCGGCCCCAGGCGGGCAGGGGCAGGCCCTGCATGGCCCCGAACACCCGGCTCTTGAGGCCGGGGTACTGCTTGTCCAGAGACTTGATCAGCTCCTTGACCTCCTGGCGCTTGGTGTTGCCGTCCGCCGGGCAGGGGTTGAACACCACGGGCAGATGGTTGCGCTCGGCGGCGTTGCGGAGCATCCCCCCCGCAGTAGAGCAGGGGCGGATCTGGGTAATGCCGGTGCGGTCCAGGTAGGTCACGGGCTGGAAGCAGGACAGCCGCCCCTCGTAAAACAGGGAGAGGAAGAAGGTCTCCACCGCGTCGTCGAAGTGGTGGCCCAGGGCGATCTTGGTGACGCCGTGCTCCTTCAGGGCGTTGTGGAGGCCCCGGCGCATCTTGGCGCACATGGAGCAGGGGTTCTTTTCCTTGCGCAGATCAAAGATGATGTGGTGGATTTCGCTGTGGAGCAGCGTGAAGGGCACGTCCAGCTCCCGGCACAGGGCCTCCACCCCGGTGAAGTCCATCCCCTCTCCCCGTCTACCCGGCCCATATCCAGGGTGTAGGCCTCCACGGTAAGGGCTTGGGGTAGAACTCCCGCAACCTGGCCAGGGCCACCAGCAGGGTCAGGGAGTCTTTGCCCCGGATACCCCACCGCCACCCGATCCCCGGCCTGGATCATGTCGTAATCCTCCACACAGCGGCGGACATAGCTCAAAATCTTGTTCATAGGCACCTCAAAAAATTAAAAATCGAAACGGAGCATTCAAGAGTATTTGCGAGATTTCGCGCGTTTGAGCGAGCATTCTTATTTCTAAATTAAAATTTTCAAAAACGTGTTGACACCTTGGAACCACCGTATGATAATACAAAACGCTCCGGTCGTCCAGATTGGGGTTCTTATTCTGTTGAGACATTTTTGATCATAGAACGCAAAATTGGAGGTTTCACCATGTCCACTTTTATGGCCAACAAGGGGAACATCGTCCGCAAGTGGTATATCCTCGATGCGGCGGGCAAGCCCCTGGGCAAGACTGCCGCCGCCGCGGCCACCCTGCTGCGCGGCAAGCACAAGCCTGAGTTCACCCCACGCCGACTGCAGCGACTTCGTCGTGATCGTCAACGCCGAGAAGGCTGTTCTGACCGGCAAGAAGCTGGAGCAGAAGTACTACCGCCGCCACTCCGGCTGGATCGGCGGCCTCAAGGAGACCAAGTACCGCCTGCTGATGCAGCAGAAGCCCGAGCTGGCCATGCAGCTGGCCGTCCGCGGCATGCTGCCCCGCAACATCATCACCAAGGATTCTCTGTCCCGCCTGCACATCTACCGCGGCCGAGCATCCCACACCGCCCAGAAGCCCGAAACCTGGGCCGCCATCTAAGCAGGAGGTACAAAGGAATGTATAAGAGCAAGAAGCCTTATCTGTATGGCACCGGCCGCCGCAAGTCCTCCGTGGCCCGGGTGCATCTGTTCCCCAACGGCACCGGCGCGATCACCATCAACGGCCGCGACATCGACGACTACTTTGGTCTGGAGACCCTGAAGCTGCTGGTTCGCCAGCCCTGGCCACTACCGACACCCTGGGCAAGGTGGACATCGTCGCCACCGTCACCGGCGGCGGCGTGACCGGCCAGGCCGGCGCCATCCGCCACGGCGTGGCCCGCGCTCTGCTGCAGGTCAACCCCGAGTTCCGCGCCGCCCTCAAGGCCGCCGGCTTCCTCACCCGCGATCCTCGTATGAAGGAGCGTAAGAAGTACGGCCTGAAAGCCGCCCGCCGCGCTCCCCAGTTCTCCAAGCGCTAATTTTTCGCCTGACTTTTTAAAATGCCGCCCATATGGGCGGCATTTTACGCTTTCAGGGCTCTGCGGCGGTATGGGCCGCTTGCTTCTGCGGGTATGGGCGGATGACTCCGGCTCGGATATTGCAGGAAGGAGAGCCTGCGGCACAGAAATCGGGAGATTCCTCCCACAGTCAGGGCACAAACTATTGTCCCCTCCCGCAGGCCGCAGATGGCCCCAGGCTGAGATAGGAGAGCAGGGCGGCTGCCGACACCATAGCCAGATCATAGCCGGTCTTGGTCTTCCCAAAATCCCAGCCGAATACCTGGCTGGCGGTTCGGACAAACCCCTCACATGGCAGGATCAGCACATTGGGAAGCACCTCCAGCGCAACCCCCAGCCCCAGGGAGAGACAGCCCAGCAGGAGCACCACCCACCTGGCCCCATAGGACTCCGGCACCAGCGGGGCCAACAGCTCCGTCCACAGGTCGATGCAGACCGAGAAGAGGAGCGTGGCCGGAATCTGGAGGAGCTGTATGGACTGAAACCTGTGCCGGAGCAACAGCACCTGGCCGACCAGCATGGTGCAGTTCACCAGGAAGGTAAACACCCCAGCGAGAGCCCTGGAAAGACAAACGTGAGGACATAGGAGGCTGGACACCGCCGAGGTGCCCATACCGGCTAAGGTAATCAGGGCGATTCCCAGGGCGGCGCAGAGAACTCCGCAGAAGAACAGTATATAGCGGCGCAGCAGGCTGGGCTGTCTCATAAGCCTACCCCTCCTGTTATAAAAATATTTTTTAGATATAATAATATTTTAGCATTTTTAAAATTACGTTCAATTGTCGGCCTGCCCAAAACCACCCTCATTTTTGACATCCGGCCGCTGATACAAATGTTCTTTGACATGCCTTATACAATCCGCTATGCAGTGTAGAGACCGTGTAAAGAAACGCCCGACCTCCGGTGTCCAAAGGGTTTTCCACATTATCCACATGGTTATCCACATCAGTTAACACCCTGTGGATAACGCCAATACAAAATTCAGTTGACATAAGACAAGTCAAGCAAAAATCCACGGCGGATTCTACAAACTTTTTGTTCTCCGTTTTCTTCCAATTGTGGTACAATAACGTCAGGTGTCCTGAACATATCATGAGCCGCCGCTCAATCATGAGGTGAAAGCATGTCCGAACCCATTGCCGTCATTGCCACACCCCGGTTCCCAGCGCCATTGGCATCGTCCGCGTCAGCGAGAGGGCGCTATCGAGGCCGCGTCCGCCGTGTTCCGCGCCGCCAGCGGCGTCCCCTGGCCGCCTGCGAGAGTCGCAGGCTGGTCTACGGCACCCTGCTGGGCCCCGACGGTGCCCCATCGACCAGGTGCTGGCCACGATCTCCCGTGCCCCACAGCTACACCGGCGAAGACACGGCGGCTGCAGTGCCACGGCTCTCCCGCAGTGCTGGCGATGGCGCTGGAGGCCCTGTTTGCCAGGCGTCCGGCAGGCCGGGCCGGGGAGTTCACCAAGCGGGCCTTCCTCAACGGAAAACTGGATCTGACCCAGGCGGAGGCGGTGGCGGATCTCCTCGAGGCGGAGACCCCGCCGCCGTGCGGCAGGCCGCCGGGCAGCTCTCCGGCGCGCTGAGCCGCCGGGTGGCCGCCCTCTACGACGGTCTGGTGGATCTCATGGCCCACTTTCACGCCGTGCTGGACTATCCGGACGAGGACATCGACCCCTTCCGGGCCGACACCATCCGGGCGGGCCTGGACACCGCCCGTACGGGCCTGGAGGCCCTTCTGCGCACCTATGACCGGGGACGGTATATCGCCGGCGGCCCCTGCGTGCTGATAGGACGGCCCAACGCGGGCAAGTCCTCCCTGCTCAACGCCCTGGTGGGCTATGACCGGGCCATTGTCACCGACGTACCCGGCACCACCCGGGACACGGTGGAGGCCCGGTGCCGGCTGGGCGGCGTTGTGCTGCGGCTCATCGACACCGCCGGCCTGCGGGAGACCGACGGCGCCGTGGAGCGCATCGGCGTGGAACGCAGCCGGGCCGCCCTGGCTGGGGCCGCCCTAGCCCTGCTAGTGCTGGACGGCTCCGCCTCCCTCACCCCGAGGACGAGGCCGCCATGGCCCAAAGCCGCCCACGCGCCCGGGTCATCTGCCTGATCAACAAGTCCGACCGCCCCTGGCTTTCGCGCCGGAGGAGCTGCGGAGCCGCTTTCCCCATCTGTGTGTGGTCAGCGCCGCCACCGGCGCAGGGCTGGACGCGCTGGGGAGGCCGTCGCCGCCCTCTTCCCCGCTGGAGGCGCGGAGAGCGCCGGAGAGCTGCTCACCAATGCCCGGCAGGCCGATGCCGCCCGGCGGGCGCTGGAGGCCGTTACGCGGGCCTCTGAGAGCCTGGAGGCCGGTATCACCCCGATGCCCTCCTCACCGACGCGGAGGAGGCCCTCGCCGCCTTGGGAGAGCTCACCGGGGCCAGCGTGCGGGAGGACGTGACCGCCCGCATCTTTGAGCGCTTCTGCGTGGGAAAATAGGACGCATGGCCCGCCGCCCGCCGGGGCATCCTATCGGGTGAAAGGAGCGATGCACATGGAGGTCTCCATCGAGCGCAGCGACTGTATCAGCTGCGGGCTGTGTGTCTCCACCTGCCCCGACGTGTTCCGGATCGCGGAGGACGGGTTGGCGGAGGTCTACCGCCAGCCCGGCCCGGCGCACCTGCCCGCCGTGAAATCCGCCGCCGAGGGCTGCCCGGTCAGCATCATCTATCTGGAGGAGTGACGGGTCAAGCACGACAAGTGGCCGCTGCCATTGGCAGCGGCCACTTGCGGTTCCTTCGTCTGTCACGCTTCACACCCTCCGCCACGGCGCACTGCTCACCGCTCCGCAAAAAACACCTTGCGCCTTCGGCGCAACTTCCATAAGGAAGTTGACACCCGCTGAAAAAAGTTGCTTTCCGGTGGGTGCCGCTTTATAATTGTCTCACCGGCAAATCAAAATTTGGGGAGGAGAGGACTCAGCATGGAAAATGAAGTTATATTAGGAAATGTCATGGTTGATTGCGATGACGAAAAGAAATTGCAGAAATTTTATGGTGAGTTATTAGGTTGGGAAATGTGCGAATTATTTGCAAGACCTGCTGTACGCAGTTCTACGGGAATCGTTTTTCTGTTCATTGAAGAAGCTGAGTATATTTGCCCTGTATGGCCCGAAGAAACAGGGAAACAACAGAAACAGATACATTTTGATTTTCAAGTTGATAATGTTATGGAAATGGTTAAGAAAGCAGAGCGGTTGGGAACAACAAAGTCAACAATTTGGCGGAAGTGATTTTGTAACAATGTTTGACCCAGCAGGACATCCGTTTTGCCTATGCCAAAAGTAACAAAGTACAGTTTATCGCTTCTCCCACGAATACTTTCCTTGAAAGTGTCATAGTGGGTTACACAGTATAAAAAGGACAAGGCAGACCGTTGCGGCCTGCCTTGTCCTTCTCTATAAATCCTTACACTTCGGCGCAACTGCTTTTTGTCTGCGCAGCTCGCTGTGCGCCTGCTCCCGGGCGTTCAACGCTTCGCTTGAGATTGAAGAAGGCGTCCATACCCAGATACTGCGCCACGTCGCCCTCGTCGTCGCAAAGTCCGCTCCCGTCGGGGCCCATGCGTGGGCATCCCTCCCTCCGCTCCCTTGCTCCTCCTCTCCCCAACCGACCCTGCGTTGGGCTCGGTTGGGACCCCAAGCTGGGCGACCCAAAAGCAGGGCCGCTGCCATTGGCAGCGGCTTGCGGTTCCTTCGTTTATTTGAGGTTGAAGAAAGCGTCCATACCCAGATACTGCGCCACGTCGCCCAGCTCCTCCTCGATGCGGAGCAGCTGATTGTACTTGGCCACGCGGTCGGTGCGGCTGGGAGCGCCGGTCTTGATCTGGCCGGCGTTGACGGCCACGGCAATGTCGGCGATGGTTGCGTCCTCGGTCTCGCCGGAGCGGTGGGACACGATGGCGGTGTAGCCTGCGCGGTTAGCCATCTGGATGGCGTCCAGGGTCTCGGTCAGGGTGCCGATCTGGTTGACCTTGATAAGGATGGCGTTGCCCACCTGCTTCTCAATGCCGGTCTTGAGCCGCTCGGTGTTGGTAACGAACAGGTCGTCGCCCACCAGCTGGACGCGGTCGCCGATGGCCTTGGTGAGCATGGCCCAGCCCTCCCAGTCGGTCTCGGCCATGCCGTCCTCCAGGGAGACGATGGGATAGGTGTCGGCAAACTTCTTCCACATGTTGACCAGCTGCTGCTGGGTCAGCTTCTTGCCGGACTTCGGCTGGATATAGCACTTCTCCTCGTCGTTCCACCACTCGGAGGAGGCGGCGTCGATGGCGATCTTGAAGTCCTCGCCGGGCTTGAAGCCGGCCTCCTCGATGGCCTTGACGATGACCTTCAGGGCGTCCTCATCCTTCTTCAGATTGGGGGCGTAGCCGCCCTCGTCGCCACACCGGCAGCGGGTGCCGTTCTCCTTCAGGACGTTCTTCAGGGTGTGGAACACCTCGGCGCACATGCGCAGGGCCTCGCGGAAGCAGCAGGCGCCCACGGGCATGATCATGAACTCCTGGATCTCCACGTTGTTGGTGGCGTGAGCGCCGCCGTTGAGAATGTTCATCATGGGCACGGGCAGAATCTTGGCGTTGGCGCCGCCGATATAGTTGTACAGGAGGTGCCCAGGGCCTCGGCCGCTGCCTTGGCGCAGGCCAGGAAGCGCCAGGATGGCGTTGGCCCAGCTTGGTCTTGTTGGGGTGCCGTCCAGCTCGATCAGAGCCTTGTCGATGGCGGTCTGATCCAGCACATTCATGCCCACCAGGCACTCGGCGATGTCGGTGTTCACGTTCTTCACGGCGGTGAGCACGCCCTTGCCCAGGTAACGGCTCTTGTCGCCGTCGCGGAGCTCGCAGGCCTCATAGATGCCGGTGGAGCCGGAGGGCACGGCGGCGCGGCCGACGGTGCCGTCCTCCAGGTAGACCTCCACCTCAACGGTGGGATTGCCGCGGCTGTACAGGATCTCGCGGCCCAGCACGTCAACGATCTCAATGATCTGCTTCATGATGAAAACTCCTTTCGTATTGGCGGCGGGAGCAGACTCCCGCCTACAGGGTGTTTGTGTGGGGGGCGGGCTCCGGCCCGCCGGGGCTCTATGGTAGGGCGGGGGTTCATCCCCGCCGGTTACCGCTTCGCCGCCATTCCCTTGAACGGGAAGGTCAGTTGACAATCAGCGTCTCCCGTCCATCTCGGCGGGCTTTTCCAGATACCCACGCGGCGCCGCGCGCCGGGTCTTTTTATCTGCTCGGGGCAAGTGAATTGCCCCGACATCAAGGTTTTGGCCGTCGGCCAAAACGCTTGGACGGCGCACAGCGCCGCCCGCCTGTGGCGGGATGGGCCTGGAAAAGCCCTTAATTCAAAATCAGCGTTTCCCCATCCATCTCGGCGGGCTTTTCCAGGCCCATCAGATCCAACATGGTGGGGCGATGTCGGCCAGGCGGCCGTCCCGCAGCTTGACATCGGCGCCCACAATATAGAAGGGCACCAGGTTGGTGGTGTGGGCGGTGTAGGGGTCGTGCCGTCAGCGTCCAGCATCCGCTCGGCGTTGCCGTGGTCGGCGGTAATGAGGGACACGCCGCCCATCCGGTAGCCTCCACCACCTTGCCCACCCCGTGTCCACGGCCTCCACGGCCTTGACGGCGGCCTCGAACACGCCGGTGTGGCCCACCATGTCGCAGTTGGCGAAGTTGAGGATGATCACATCGTAATTGCCACTCTCAATGCGCTTGACGGCCTCCTCGGTGACCTCGGGGCGCTCATCTCCGGCTGGAGATCGTAGGTGGCCACCTTGGGAGGGATCAGACAGGTCCTCGCCCGGGAACACCTGCTCGGCGCCGCCGTTGAAGAAGAAGTCACATGGGCGTACTTCTCCGTCTCGGCAATGCGGAGCTGAGTATAGCCCTGGCGGGCGATACTCACCGAAGATATTGGTCAGCTCCCGGTGGAAGGCCACCAGCGTTGGGCATGGTGGCGTCATACTCGGTAGTACACACATAGGTCACCGGGAAGTAGCCCTTTTCCGCTCCACGTCGGTGAAGGCGGGGTCCACAAAGCAGCGGGTGATCTCCCGCGCCCGGTCAGGGCGGAAGTTGATAAAGATGATGGAGTCGCCCTCCTTCACCTTGCCGTCCTTGGTGCACACCACGGGCTCCACGAACTCATCGGTCACCCCGGCATCATAGGACCTCTGTACCGCGTCCACCGGGTCGGGATTCTGCACGCCCTCACCCCGGGTCATGGCGTCGTAGGCCCGCTGCACCCGGTCCCAGCGCTTGTCGCGGTCCATGGCGTAGTAGCGGCCCATGACGGTGGCCACCTGGCCCACGCCCACCTCTTTGCACTTTTCCACCAGCTTTCCACATAGCCCTTGCCGGAAGCGGGGTAATCAACCATCCAGGAAGCAGTGGACATACACCCGGCTCAGTCCCGCTTTTGGCCATCTCCAGCAGGGCAAACAGGTGGGTGATGTGGCTGTGCACGCCGCCGTCGGAAAAGAGTCCCATCAGGTGGAGTGCGCCATCCCGCTCCTGCAGTCGTCCATGGCCTCGATATAGGCCGCGTTCTCAAAAAGCTGCCGTCCTCAATGGCGCGGCTGATGCGGGGCAGATCCTGGAACACCACGCGGCCGGCGCCGATGTTGGTGTGCCCCACCTCGGAGTTGCCCATCTGGCCCTCGGAAGACCCACGTCCAGCCCGGAGGCGGACAGGCGGCAGCCGGGGTTTTCCGCAAAATCTTGTCCAGGTTCGGCGTGCGGGCCGGCGATGGCGTTGCCAGTCCGCTCGTCCCATACGCCGAAGCCATCCATAATGATCAGGGTAGTCGGTGTCTTACTCATAATAACCTCGAATCTCTTCTTCTCTTTCCAAAACGGAGACGGGCGCGGGCGGCCCTGCGCTTCTCGCTGTCACGCTGCGGGTTGGGCGCACGTCCGGATCGTTAAGTCCGGGCTGCGCGAAAATACCGCTCCAGGCTATCGCCCGTCGCCTGTTTTTCGTCTGCGCCCTGCCTTAACTCCCTGTACGCCTGCCCTCCGCACTTCTTACTCCTGGTTCGCCGCGTTCACGATCTCCACAATGTCCGGGACCTTCAGAGACGCGCCGCCGATCAGGCCGCCGTCCTCGCTGTCGCAAAGTCCGCTCCGCTCTATTTCCGCCTCCCGGCGAACATTTCACTCCGCTTCCTTGCTCCTCCTCTCCCAACGAGACCCGCTGTATCGCCGTCGGCGGCTTTGCCGCCTTACAATACGGCGTACCCCTTGCGGGTGCTGCGCTGAGCTCTCGTTGGGTTCCCACCGCCGCCCGACGCGGACGGCGTTACTCCTGGTTGGCCGCGTTCACGATCTCCACGAAGTCGGGGCCTTCAGGCTGGCGCCGCCGATCAGACCGCCGTCCACGTCGGGCTGGGCCAGCAGCTCATGGGCGTTCTTTGCGTTCATGGAGCCGCCGTACTGGATGGTGACGGAGCGGGCCACGCGGCCGTACAGCTTGCGGATGACGGTGCGGATGGCCTCGCAGACCTCACCGGCCTGCTCGGCGGTGGCGGTCTTGCCGGTGCCGATGGCCCAGATGGGCTCATAGGCGATAACCACATGGCGCATCTTCTCGGCGGGCACGCCGGACAGGGCAACCTTCACCTGGTAGGAGATGAGATCCATGGTCACGCCCAGCTCCCGCTGCTCCAGGCTCTCGCCCACGCACGATGGGGTACAGGCCCGCCTCCAGGGCGGCATGCACCTTCTTGTTCACCGTGAAATCAGTTTCATTATAGTACTGGCGGCGCTCGGAATGGCCGATCACCACATACTTGGCCCAGCTCCTTCAGCATCTCAGGGGCCACCTCACCGGTGTAGGCCGTGGGACTCATAGTGGCAGTTCTCCGCGCCGATGGAGACGCGGCACTCTTTGAACAGGCGCACGGCGGCCTGGATATTCACATAGGGCACGCACAGCACTACCTCGCACCAGTTGGGCTTGCCCAGCAGGGCTTAAGCTCCTCGGCAAATGCACGGGTTTCGGAGAGGGTTTTGTTCATTTTCCAGTTTCCAGCGATAATCGTCTTACGGTAGCGGCGGTTCACGGCAAACAATCCTTTCGATTTTGGAATAGCTATAAGGGGCGGCGCGGCCCCAGCGCAGCGGTTCGTGCGGGGCCCTCGGCGGAGAAGCTGCCCGGCACGGAAGTCTTATTGATCCAGCAGGCACGCCACGCCGGGCGCGTCGGCGCAAGCTTTGATCACTCGCTTCCACGCCTTGCGGAAAGCTCGCTCCTCCGCTGCCTCCTCTTCCCACACGACCCGCGGCGGAGCCCTTGGCTCGTGCGGGGCCACGGCGGAGGAGCTGCCCGGCACGGAAGTCTTATTGATCCAGCAGGCACGCCACGCCGGGCAGCTCCTTGCCCTCCAGGAACTCGAGGGCGCCGCCGCCGGTGGAGATGTGGGTCATTTTGTCGGCGTAGCCCAGCTGGGCCACGGCGGCCGCGGACTCACGGCCGCCCACACTGGTGACGGCGGCGGTCTCGACCAGGGCCCGGGCCACGGCCCGGTGCCCTCGGCAAAGGCGGGGAACTCAAACACGCCCATGGGGCCGTTCCAGATAACGGTGCCGGCCTCTTTCACGGCCGCGGCATACAGGGCGATGGTCTTGGGCCCGATGTCCATACCCATCATGCCGTCGGGGATACCCGCGCCGTCCACGGCCACCGGCTTGGCATCGGCGGAAAACTCCGCGGCGGCCACGCCGTCCACGGGCAGCAGCTTGACGCCCTTGTCCTTGGCCTTCTGCATCATCTCCCGGCAGTAGTCCAGCCAGTCGGCCTCCAGCAGGAGTTGCCCACGCCGATGCCCTGGGCCTTGGCAAAGGTATAGCACATGCCGCCGCCGATGATGATGGTGTCGGCACTGTCCAGCAGGTGATTGATCACGCCGATCTTGGAGGACACCTTGGAGCCGCCCAGGATCGCCACCAGGGGCGCTTGGGTTAGCCAGAGCCGCCCATGATCTCCAGCTCCTTCTGGATCAGGAAGCCGGACACGGCGGGCAGGTAGGCTGCCACGCCGGCGGTGGAGGCGTGGGCGCGGTGCACGCGCCGAAGGCGTCGGACACGTACACGTCGGCCATGGCCGCCATTTTCCTGGCCAGCTCGGGGTCGTTCTTGGTCTCGCCCTTCTCAAAGCGGGTGTTCTCCAGCAGCAGGATCTGGCCGGGCTTCAGGACGGCGGCCTTGGCGGTGGCATCGGGGCCCACCACGTCGGCAGCCATGATGACCTCGCGGCCCAACAGCTCGCTCAGGCGCTTGGCCACGGGAGCCAGGCTGAACTTGGGATCGGGTCCCTCCTTGGGTTTGCCCAGGTGGGAGCAGGCGATCACCGCCGCGTTCTGCTCCAGCAGGTACTGGATGGTGGGCAGGGCGGCCACGATGCGCTTGTCGTCGGTGATGACGCCGGTGGCCTTGTCCTGGGGCACATTGAAGTCGCAGCGCAGCAGGACCTTCTTGCCCGCTACGTCGATATCCTTTACGGTCTTCTTGTTGTAGTTCATAGAGCCTCTCCTTTCATCGCGCCCTCCCCGGTCAGGCCGGGAAGTCAAGCTGCCGCAGCGCCTCATAGGTCAGAATGGCCGCGGCGTTGGATAAGTTCAGGCACCGGGCCTCCGCCCGGATTGGGATGCGGATGCAGCGGTCGGCGTGAGCTCTGCGGAATGCCTCGGGCAGGCCGGCGGTCTCCTTTCCGAAAACCAGGTAGCACTCGTCCCGGAAAACCGCCTCAGTATAGGATCTGGCCTTGGTGGTAGCCAGCCAGATATCCTCCGCGCCGGTCTTCTGAAAGAAGTCGTCCAGGTTTTCGTATACCCGCACGTCCACCAGATGCCAGTAGTCTAGGCCGGCCCGCTTGACCGCCTTGTCGCTGATGTCAAAGCCCAAGGGCTTGATGAGATGCAGCCGGGTCCCGGTCACCGCGCATGTGCGCGCGATATTCCCGTATTTTGGGGATCTCTGGCTCAAACAGCACGATATTGAGCACCCTGTCTCCCCTCCCGGTTACTACTTGGTCAGCGCAGGCTATTGTACTCCAAAACAGCAAGGATTTCAACCTTAAATGTGTAAATACGCGCTAAAACATTCAGTTTTCTTTCTGGAAGCAGCCCCTTCCTTTTCTTTTTATTGCCCCTTTCGTGCGCCGGTGAAATGTGCTATGATGAAGGGCGAATGGAAGAGGAGTGTGAAGCACGTGAAACAACCGCGCAATCCGCGCAGGCTGGTGGTCAAGGTGGGCACATCCACCCTCACCCGGGAGACCGGGAGCCTCAACCTGCAAAACATGGAGCATCTGGCCCGGGTATTGGCCGATCTGGAGGGCATGGGGTATCAGCCCGTCCTGGTGTCCTCCGGCGCCATCGGCATCGGCACCAAAAAGCTGCGGCTTGGGGAGCGCCCCACCGAGTTGCGGATGAAGCAGGCCGCCGCCGCCGTGGGCCAGTGCAGGATGATGCACATCTATGACAAGCTCTTTGCCGAGTACAACCGGACGGTGGCCCAAATCCTCCTCACCGGCGAGGACGTGGAGTCCCCGTCCGCTCAGAGCATCTGCACAACACCTTTGAGGCCCTGCTGGAGCTGGGGGTGATCCCGGTGGTCAATGAGAACGACTCGGTGTCGTCAGCGGAGATCGAAACCGGCCAGTGCAAGGTGCTGGGCGACAACGACACCCTGTCCGCCATCGTGGCCCGGCTGTGCGGCGCGGGCCTGCTGGTGCTGTTCAGCGACATCGACGGACTGTATGACGCCGACCCCGCACCCACCCCGACGCCCGGCTGATCCACCAGGTGGAGGCCATCACCCCGGAGCTGCGGGCCATGGCCGGCGGTGCGGGCACCTGGCGCGGCACCGGCGGCATGGCCACCAAGCTCAACGCCGCCCAGCTCTGCCTGGAGGCGGGGGTGGACATGGTCATCGCCAACGGGGCGCGGATGGAGGCCCTCTACGACATCGTGGAGGGAAGAACGTGGGCACCCGCTTTTCTGCCCGGCGGGCGCGCTGCAATAGAAAGAAGGAGGAATCCCATGACTGTACTGGAGACTCAGGGCCTGGCGGCCCGGCACGCAGCCCGGGCGCTGGCCGTGGCGGGTACCGCCAGGAAAAACGCCGCTCTGGAGGCGGCCGCCAGGGCCATCGAGGCCCGGCAGGAGATCCTGGCGGCCAACGCCGCAGATCTGGAGGCGGCCAGGGCCGCCGGACTCCGCCCCGCCCTGCTGGACCGGCTGGCGCTGGACGAGGGCCGCATCGCCGGCATTGTGGAGGGTGCGGCAGGTGGCCGCCCTCCCGATCCCATCGGGGCGGTGACCAAAATGGACACCCGGCCCAATGGACTGACCATCGGAAAGCGCCGGGTGCCCCTGGGGGTGATCGGCATCATCTACGAGGCCCGGCCCAACGTGACGGTGGGCGCCGCAGCCCTCTGCCTCAAGTCGGGCAACGCGGCGCTCCTCCGGGCGGCAAGGAGGCCTTCCACTCCAACCAGGCCTTTGTGGCCGTCCTGCGGGACGCCCTGGAGGAGGCCTGCCTGCCCGGGACTGCGTGGCCCTGGTGGCCGATACCAGCCGGGAGAGCGCCAACGAGCTGATGGGCCTGACGGAGTACCTGGACGTGCTCATCCCCGGGGCGGGGCGGGGCTGATCCGCAGCGTGGTGGAGAACGCCCGGGTGCCGGTCATCCAGACTGGCGTGGGGTGTGCCACATCTACGTCCACGAGGGCCGACCTGGACATGGCGGCCCGCATCCTCCACAACGCCAAGACCTCCCGCCCCTCGGTGTGCAACGCCGCCGAGTGCGTGCTGGTGGACCGGGCAGCGGCGCGGGACTTCCTTCCCCTGGCGTGGGAGCTGCTCCAAACCAAGGGCGTGGAGCTGAGGGGCTGCCGGAAACCCGGGCCATCCTGGGGACTGGGTCAAGCCCGCCGCTGAGGCCGACTGGGACACCGAGTTCGGCGACTACATCCTGGCCGTCAAGGTGGTGTCCAGCTTTGACGAGGCGGTGGACTTCATCGCCTCCCACGGCACCGGCCACTCCGAGGCCATCGTCACCGCCGACTACTTTGCCGCCCAGCGCTTCCTGGACGAGGTGGGGCCGCGGCGGTGTACGTCAACGCCTCCACCCGCTTCACCGACGGCTTCGAGTTCGGCCTGGGGGCGGAGATCGGCATCTCCACCCAAAAATGCATGCCCGGGGCCCCATGGGCCTGGAGAACTGACCAGCTCAAATATGTAATCTACGGCACCGGACAGGTCCGATGAGCATAGATTGTAGGGGCCGCCCGGCCCTCCGCGCGGCATAGCCGCTGCGGTTTCGCCTGCGCCCGCGCCTCCGCGCTTCTTGTCACGCTGCGGCGGCTGCGACGGCGTCTAAGACCCTCCGACTGTGCAAGCCGGCCTGCGGCCTTCGGCCCTCCGGTCCGTTTGCTCCGCTCTGGGTCTTACCCGCCTGCGCCCGCGCCTCCGCGCTTCTTGGTACATACGGCTGCCATGCCGTATGAAGGAGGTGCTGACCATGTTGGAATACCGGCTGGAGCCGGAGGGCTCCTCGTCTGTGCGCTGGGCACTCTGGAGGTGGGGGCGGTCAGATTGTGGAGTGCTCCCTGTGCCTGTCGGATATCCTGCCCGAGCGGCGGGTTGCCCTGGCGGTGGAGCTTCTGGAGGGCGAACAGCTCCGGGGCACGCGGCTCTTTACCGTGCCGCCCCACCATGAGGACGGCCCGCCGACGTGCGGATAGAGGGCATCCGCTTCTACCTGCCCGGCGGCGCGGGACCGGAGGGGCTGACTCTCCGGGCCGACGCCCACTATATCGACCGGGGTGACCGCTGCGTGTTGCCCTGACCTTTGAGGGCCTTTGGGGCCCTCAAAATTATACTTGCATCTTTCGCCTTCTTTCCCTATAATGTCACTCACTGCGCAATGCGCAGAATCGGACATTGAAGGAGATCGAGAAATGAAACAACAAGTCACTCTGGCGCTGAGCCTCACCCTGGCGGCCGGCCTTCTGGCCGGCTGTGCCGACACGACGGGCGGGAGCCAGCCGACTGGGGCGGCCCAAACATCCCCTGCGGATGCCACACCGAGCGCGGCGCGGAGCGCCGCCTTTACCGACGAGATGAAGATCCCCCATGCCGTGGATCTCTCCCCCGAGGACGGCGCCGACTCCGTGGAGCGGCTGGGCGACCACGCGGACTCCCCCTACTTTGCCCACCCCGACTACTACCACATGCAGTCCAGCGACACCCTCACGATCCTGACCGGCTTCCAGACCATGCAGCAGACCAGCGAATGGGCCTGCGGCGTCACCAGCACCCTGATGGTGCTCAACTGGTATGACCGGCTGGGCGACTGGAACGAGGAGAGCCTGGCCGCCCTGCGCCACTCCCTGGAGGGCACCGGGCTGGCCGGCTACCCCGGCACCACCCTGCGGCAGGCCATGGATATCTTTGACGGCGTGGGCGGATTTACCTATACCACCAACCTGGACTACGAGGACCCTCCTCCGAGGTCTGGATGGACACCATCCAGGGCTGGCTGGCCGAGGGCAAGCCGGTCATGGTCTGCTGGAACGACTGGGGCGGACACTGGCAGGTGATCATCGGCTACGACACCATGGGCACCGAGACCCAGCAGGACGACGTGTTCATCGTGGCCGACCCTACGACACCACCGACCACTGTCAGGACGGCTACGGCGTGCTGATGGCGGAGCGCTTCCTGTATAACTTCTCCATGTACGGCGCTTTCCCGGAGGAGGAGGGCGGCAGCGACTTCCTCTTCCTGGTGGCCTCCCCTGCGGAATAAACCAGAAAATCCCGTGCGGCACACACCGCACGGGATTTTTAGAACTGGAAGACCGCGCCGATCACCGCCGAGGCGGCGATGAACACGATGGGGTGGAGTTTTTCAGGGCTTCACCTGGAGGCACACGAAGATGACCACCGCCAGGGCGATCCCTTCCACTGGAACAGGACCGCCGCGCCGCCGGTCTGGAAGGCGCTCAGATTCAGCAGGGCGATGGAGCAAACCTCCGCCAGCGCCGCGGCGATAAGGGCGGTGGAGGCGGGGCGGATGCCGTAGAACACCGCGTCCACCCCGGCTCTCCCGGAACTTCTTCAAAAGCCCGCGATGACTAGGATGACGAGGATGGAGGGCACACCAGGCCCAGGGTGGCGATAACGCCCCCGCGATGCCGCCGGTGTGGAAGCCCACGTAGGTGGCCATGTTCACCCCATGGGGCCGGGGTGGACTCGGAGATGGCGATCATGTTGGCCAGCTCTCCGGAGGTGAACCAGCCGGTGCGCTGCCCGATGTCGGTGAGGAAGGGGATGGTGGCCAGGCCGCCGCCGATGGCAAACAGCCCCGCCTTGAAAAACTCGAAGAAGAGCTGAAGGTAGATCACGGCCGCAGCCCTCCTTCGCCGCCCGGATGCACAGTCCGGCCACGCCTGCGGCCACCACCAGCACCACGGGGAACAGAAGCTGAGCACACTCCCGCCCACCCGGCCGGGAAGGACACAAAGCTGCCGAGCACCGCCAGCACCAGCACCACCGCGAAGACGCCCGCCGTCGCCCGTCCACCACCGTGCTCTTGCGCAGCTTGGCACGCTGGACAGGATCAGGGCGCACACGCAGGCCCGCACGCCGTTGAAGGCGTGCACCACCACGGGCTGCTCGGCAAAGTTCTGGAGGAAGGCGGCGATGAGCATGATGATGACCAGGCAGGGGAACACCAGCCCCAGGGTAGCCACCACGCCCCCCGCCGCCCCTTCCGGCTGTGCCCCACAAAGGTGGCGGTGTTGACGGCGATGATACCAGGGGTACACTGGCCGATGGCGAAGTAGTCGGAGGCTCCTCCTCCGTGGCCCAGCCCGCTTCTCCACCAGCTCCCGCTGGAGGATGGGCAGCATGGCATATCCCCGCCGAAGGTGCAAACCCCGATTTTGGCAAGGTCAAAACAGGTCGGCATAGATGTTCACGTCACTCCAGCCCCTCCAGTTCCGCCCCATGGAAGCGCGCTTCCATGGGGACCGTATTTCCATCATCCTCGGCGAGAATCAATCCCGCCTGCGGCAGGTTTGGCTGCGCCAAACGCTTGGACGCCAAAGGCGCGGCTCGCGTCTGCTCGCGGGCGGCTGGCCCCATGCAGCGCATCTCACTCCAGCCCTCCAGCTCCTCCAGCCACAGGGCCGCCACGGCGTCGGAGGGCATGCGCCAGTCGCCCCTGGGAGAGAGGCTGACCGAGCCCACCTTGGGGCCGTCCGGCAGACAGCTGCGCTTGAACTGCTGAGAGAAGAAGCGGCGGTAGAAGGTACGCAGCCACTGGAGCACGACGGCCCGGGGTAGGTGCGGCCGAAGGCGTGCTCAGCCAGCCGGAGGACCTTCCGGGGCGGGAAGCCCCAGCGGATGGCATAGTACAGGAAAAAGTCGTGTAGCTCATAGGGGCCCACCAGATCCTCGGTCTTCTGGGCGATCTGCCCCTCGATGGCGGGCAGGAGTTCGGGGGAAACGGGGGTGTCAGGATATCACTGAGCACATGGGAGAGGGCCTCGTCCTCCTCCGCCTTGTCCCCGGCCACATAGGACACCAGACGGCGCACCAGGGTCTTGGGGATGGAGGCATTGACACTGTACATGCTCATGTGGTCGCCGTTGTAGGTGGCCCAGCCCAGGGCCAGCTGAGAGGTCTCCGGTACCCACCACCAGTCCGCCGCACTGGTTGGCCACGTCCATGAGCACCTGGGTGCGCTCCCGGGCCTGGCTGTTCTCAAAGGTCACATCGTGGTCGTCCATGGACTGGCCAATGTCCTTGAAGTGCTGTCGAACCGCCGCGCCGATGTCGATGCGCCTGAGGGTGGCCCCAGCCGCTCGGCCAGCTCCACGGCGTTGTCCCGGGTGCGCTCGGTGGTGCCGAAGCAGGGCATGGTGACGGCAATCATGTCGCTGGCCGGCCGGTCCATCAGGCGCATGGCCACGCTGGTGATGAGGATGGCCAGGGTGGAGTCCAGGCCCCCGGACAGCCCCACCACCGCCGCCTGTGCGCCGCTGTGCTCCATGCGCTTTTTGAGGCCCAGCGCCGCCAGGAGGATGATCTCGTCGCAGTGTTCGCTGCACTCGGTGCCGTCCTCCGGGACGAAGGGCAGGGGGTTGACATGGCGGGTGAGGGTGGTGGTGCACGGCTCCAGGGTGAAGGATACCCGGCATACCCCAGGCAGTGGGCCTCCGCCATGGGGTCCCGCTCCGGAGCGCCGAAGGTATTCATCCGCCGCCGTTCATAGGCCAGGCGCTGCACGTCGATCTCGCTGACGGTGAGTCCGGTGGCGAACCGCCGCTCGGCCATCAGGCCGTTCTCAGCCACGATGTCATGGCCGTTGAAGACCAGGTCTGTGGTGGACTCCCCTCCCCGGCGTTGGCGTAGACATAGCCGCACACCAGGCGGACTGGCCGCACACCAGTCGGCGGCGGTACTCGGCCTTGCCCACCGTCTCGTTGGAGGCGGACAGGTTGAGGATGACGGTGGCCCCGCCTGGGCCAGGGCCACGGAGGGGCTCGGAGGCCCACAGATCCTCGCAGACCTCCACTCCCACCACCAGCCCGGGCATGGTATCGCAGGCCCAGAGCTGCCTGCTACACAGGCTGACCTGCTGGCCGCACAGCTCCAGCGTGACGTCCAGATCCTTGCCGGAGGCGAACCACCGCTGCTCATAGAACTCCCCGTAATTGGGCAGCCAGGTCTTGGGTACCAGGCCCAGGATCTCCCCCCGGTGAATGGCGGCCGCGCAGTTGTAGAGCTTTCCGTCCCAGGGTTTTCACCGGCAGGCCCAGCGCGGTGAGCATATCCAGGTGCTTGGTGGCCTCCAGGATGGTGGCCAGCCCTCCTTCGCGCCCGCAGCAGGGTATCCTGGAGGAACAGGTCGCCGCAGGTGTAGCCGGTGAGGCACAGCTCGGGCAGGGCCAGCACCCGCACCCCTGCTTATCGGCCTCCCGCATGAGGGTGAAAATCTGTTCGGCGTTGTAGCGGCAGTCGGCCACCCGGATCTGGGGCGTGCCGGCGGCCACCTTGATGAATCCATCGCGCATAGAAAGCGCCTCCTTATGGCGTATCATGATCTGTGCCTTTATGATACCCCAAACCGCGGTGGATTGCAACGCCCGCCCCGGGGATTTACCCCAGCTTGCGGGCGAAGTCGGCCAGAGCTTCGGAGATTTTGAGCTGCTGGGGGCACACTGCCTCGCAGCTCCGGCAGCCGATGCAGGCGGCGGGCCGCTTCTCCTCCGGCAGGGCCTCCACCGCCATGGGGCGATGAAGCCGCCGCCGGTGAAGGTGTGCTCGTTGTAGAGGGCCAGCAGGCCGGGGATGTCCAGGTGCCGGGGGCAGTGATCCACGCAGTAGCGGCAGGCGGTGCAGGGCAGCACCTGCTCCCGCACCATTCCGGCGGCCACATCCAGCAGGGCGGCCTTTTCAGCCTCACTCAGAGGCCGGTCGGTTTCGAAGGTGTCCAGGTTGGCCCGTAGCTGCTCCAGGCTGGACATGCCGGAGAGCACCATAGTCACGCCGGGCACCCCCTGGAGGAAGCGGAAGGCCCAGCCCGGCATGCTCTCCTCCGGCCGCAGGACGGCCAGGCGGGCGGCGTCCCCGTCGGACAGCCTGGCCAGCCGCCCGCCCCGCAGGCTCCATCACCAGATGGGGATATGGCGGCGGTTCAGCTCCTCCGCCTTGGCCCTGGCGCCCTGGAAGTCCCAGTCCAGGTAGTTGAGCTGGAGCTGGCCGAACTCCATGTATTCCCCATAGGCGTCCAGGAAGCGCTGGATCACCGCCAGGAAGCCGTGGGCGGAGAAGCCCAGGTGCCGGATGCGCCCGGCCTCCTTCTGGCGGAGCAGGTACTCCAGCACGCGGTTGGCCGGGTCCAGATAGGGGCCCACGTTGCGCTCGTATACGTTGTGAAAGAGGTAGAAGTCGAAGTAGTCCACGCCGCACTTCTCCAGCTGCTCCTCGAAGATGGCCTCCACCCTGTCCGGCCGGATGTTGGACACGTCGTAGCCGGGGAATTTGGAGGCCAGGAGCCAGCTCTCCCGCGGGTAGCGGGACAGCGCGCGGCCCATCACCCGCTCGGAATTGCCGTTGTGATAGCCATAGGCCGTGTCAAAGTAGTTGGCCCCGCTCCATGGCCAGGGCCACCATCTCGGCCACCGCCGCCTCGTCCACGTCGCCGTCCCCACCGCCGGGCAGCAGGGGCAGTCGCATGCTGCCGAAGCCCAGCATGGGCAGGCGCAGGTTTTGAAAGTCCTTGTAGATCACGGAATGTCACTCCCATACATTGATTTCAATTTACCTTACTCCCTGGAGTACACTCCAAGTCAAGCCTTTTTCCAAAACCGCCGAAAGCCCGGCCAAAGGCCGGGGCTTTCGGTGTGTGTTGTGTGTCTTGCAAAGGTGTTGGAGAGGGATAAGAGAGGAATTGGTTTGGGAGGATGGTCTCATTCGATTCATCTCTGAATCTGTCTGTATCATACCGTGTAAATAAGACTAAATCGTGTCTTTAATGTGAATAAACTGTAAATATCAGTTTTATGTATTGGAGGCGGGATGTCACCCGGTCAGATCGGCGGGCGGGGACAAGCCCCGCCCATACAGTGCCGCGTATCATGCGGAACTCGATATGCCCCAACCAGGCAGGGGCGGCCCTTGGGGCCTCCCGCGGGCGGGGACAAGCCCCGCCCTACAGCGCCGCGTATCATGCGGAACTCGATATGCCCCAACCAGGTAGGGGCGGCCCTCGTGGCCGCCTGCGGGCGACAAGCCCCGCCCCAGCGCCGCGTATGACGCGGAACCCGATATACCCAACTAGGTAGGGGCGGCCCTCGTGGCCGCCCGCGGGCGGGGACAAGCCCCGCCCCTACAATGCCGCGTATTGCGCGGAATCCGATATAACCTCCAGCCAGGCAGGGGCGGCCCTCGTGGCCGCCCGCGGGCTCCGGGATAAAGTGGACTCTTGACTTTCCTCCCCCTCAGTGATATAGTAGGTCCGTTCAAATTGGCTTTGACGGAGACGAACCCGCACAGCGGCGGACAGAGAGGGACCCGTTTGGTGGAAGGGTCCCACGACACGCGGCGGCTGTACCACTCCCGAGCCGCCCGGGATGACCGGGCCGGGGCTTTCCCGTTACAGGAAGTCACAAGCGGCCAGTTGCCACGCTGCGCGCCCTCTGCGGCGGCCAGCTGTTCCACGCTGTGCCGAACCTGCCGCCGGGCTTTTGCCCGACCGTTCGTTCGGCCTGCGCGTGTTGCGGTTGTCCTGCCGGGCGTCTGTGCGTCTCTGGCAAGCAGGGTGGAACCGTGGGACGTATGACAGCGCCTCACCCTGACACACTCAGGGGTGAGGCGCTTTGCTGTAACCCGCCGCATTTTACCGGGGCGCGCGCCGTGTGCCGCCCCCCACAGACGAAAAGGAGGTTATCAGAATGTCCGAAGAGAACAAGAACAGCGAATTTTCCTTTGAAAACGAGAGCTACCGCAAGACCTACTGGCACACCTGCTCCCACATTCTGGCCCAGGCGGTGAAGCGCCTGTATCCGGAGGTCAAGCTGGCCATCGGCCCTCCATCGACGAGGGCTGGTACTACGACCTGGACCCCCCTTCGCCTTCACGCCGGAGATCCTGGAGAAGCTTGAGGAGAGATGCGCAAGATCTGCAAGGAGAAGCTGAAGCTGGAGCGCTTTGAGCTGCCCCGGGAAGAGGCTCTCAAGTTCATGGAGGAGAAGGGCGAGCCCTACAAGGTGGAGCTGATCCACGATCTGCCGGAGGACGCCCACATCTCCTTCTACAAGCAGGGCGAGTTCACCGACCTGTGCGCCGGCCCCGCATCTGGATTCTACCGGCCGCGTAAAGGGCAACGGCATCAAGCTGACCGCCTGCAACGCCGCCTACTGGCGGGGCGACTCCAACCGGGAGACCCTCCAGCGGATCTACGGCATCGCTTTCCCCAAGAAGGACGAGCTGGGCCTACCTCCAGCGCATTGAGGAGGCCAGAAGCGCGATCACCGCAGGCTGGGGAAGGAGCTGGGCCTGTTCACCATTATGGACGAGGGCCCCGGCTTCCCCTTCTTCCTGCCCCGCGGCATGGTGCTGAAGAACACCCTCATCGACTACTGGCGGCAGGTGCACAAGCGCTACGGCTATGTGGAGATCTCTACCCCATCATGCTCAACCGCTCCTGTGGGAGCGCTCCGGTCACTGGGATCACTACAAGCAGAACATGTACACCACCGTCATCGATGACGAGGATTACGCAATCAAGCCGATGAACTGCCCGGGCGGTATGCTGGTCTACAAGAACGAGCCCCACTCCTACCGGGATCTCCCCCTGCGGGTGGGTGAGCTGGGTCTGGTACACCGTCATGAGCTGTCCGGCGCCCTCCACGGCCTGTTCCGGGTGCGCTGCTTCACCCAGGACGACGCCCACATCTTCATGACCCCGACCAGCTCAAGGACGAGATCAAGAACGTGGTCAAGCTCTTTGACGAGGTGTACTCCGTCTTTGGCCTGCACTATGAGATCGAGCTGTCTACCATGCCGGAGGACCACATCGGCACCGTGGAGCAGTGGGAGCACAACCAGGACATCCTGAAAGAGGCCATCACCGAGATGGGCAAGACCTACGTGATCAACGAGGGCGACGGCGCCTTCTACGGCCCCAAGCTGGACTTCCATCTGGCAGACTCCCATCGGCCGCACCTGGCAGTGCGGCACCATCCAGCTCGACTCCCAGCTCCCCGAGCGCTTCGAGCTGGAGTACGTGGGTGCGGACAACGAAGAAGCCCCATCATGATCCACCGCGTGGTGCTGGGCTCCATCGAGCGGTTCATCGGCGTCATCACCGAGCACTTCGCCGGCGCCTTCCCCACCTGGCTGGCCCCGGTGCAGGTCAAGGTGCTCCCCATCACCGACCGGGCGGCGGAGTACGCCGACCAGGTGGCCGCCAAGCTGGACGCGCTGGGCTACCGGGTGGAGACCGACCACCGCAGCGAGAAGATCGGCTTCAAGATCCGCCAGGCCCAGTTGGAGAAGGTGCCCTATATGCTGGTGGTGGGCGACAAGGAGGCCGAGACCGGCGACGTGGCCGTGCGCAACCGCCACGGCGAGCAGACCGTCATGAGCTTCGGCGCCTTTGCCGCCAAGCTCAGGGACGAGGTGGACTCAAGGCCCTGGAGCAGAACTGACCTTCCCCGATTTTGATACGCCCTGGGCGGCCATAGGCCGCCCAGGGCGTATTCTTACGGGTCGTTTCCCCTCCTGCCCCGTAGGTCTCTTTTTGCGGACAGGCCTTTCCATAGACCCCCAATTTCTCAAGAATGCACAGCGGCGGCCCGCGCATCCACGCAAGCCGCCGCTATTCCCTTGCTTTCATCGCGTCCACCAGCCGGGCCAGTGCCTCCGCCTCCCGCTCCGTCAGCCCGTCGGTGTGAATCGCCGGGGCACTCTCCCGCTCCGGGAACACCAGTGCATCCACCGAGAAGTCCAGCAGCTCCATCATCTGAAAGAGCAGGGGACGGAGGGGTTGCGCCGACCGCCCTCCATCTGCTTGAGGTGACTAGGAGTAATGTCCAGTAGTTCTGAAAGTGCCTCCTGCGTATATCCTTTTTAATTCGAGAACTACGAATAGTATTGCCTAAATCCCACGCCGCGACAGTCATAACTCTCAGTCTCCTTTAGGGTTATCATACAGATTACATTTCCCTTGCAAAGAGACTTTATGTGTGCTAATATAGGCACTACAAGTTACTCATGATGGATACTGAAAGAAGTGAGGGTGGCAAATGGAACTAATCATTTTATTGTTGCAATTGCTTTAGCCTATCATTATATGGTGCGCAAACCTAAGCAACGAAAATTGGATGCCGAATTACAAGAAGCGGAATACATGGATATATCTCAAAAGAAAGCGCAAAAGGTCATTGCAAGATGCCATTGCATTTACAGGTGCTGTTCAGCGGATTGCCAAAGCAAAACAATGTAAAATTTCGCCGCTTACTATTCAGGCAATCAAAGATGATAACAATTATTTTGTCCACTTAGATATGGAATTTACAGTATATAATATACAGACAACTCCATTTTATGATTTGAAGGTGCGGCATTTAATTGCTGAGGGAAGGAGCATCCTAAGTATACTCAAATCTCTCAAGATGATCTCCAGCGTTTAGACACGGGACGGAAAAATATCCTCAAAGATTCCTCTCTTTATGCAAAGGCAACTGACAAAATAAGATTGCTTGTAAACGACAGTTGTAATCACGCAATTTGTCTCCAGCTTTTGGGGAAGCACAGAATTACTTTAATTATCATATTGATCAGTACGACACTGATATCAGTCAATATCCAATAGGCAATATTACAATAAGAAGTCATTGGAACTATTTTGATGTTGGAAAATACAATACATACAAACGGTTTTCTCTTATATCGTCTCGTGTTTGCAAACTCAATTTCCCGATGCAACAATAGTATCATATAGCACCGAAGCTAAAATATCTTTTAAGTTGAAATAGAAGGGAGGTCTGAATCGTATGCCATCCAGCGACTACAACAAGTACCTCGCCGCCATCAAGGCGGCCAACGACATGGAGAACAAAGAGCTTTGCGGCAGATCAAAACGAGCTTATCGCCAATTACGGCCTCATGGACGACGACGTGGACTATCTGCTCCGGCAGTTCCGCTACAACGTCGACAGAGGGTGCCCCGGCCTGCGGCCGGGGCAATGTGACTTTACGGGCGGCCCATGCTACAATAGAATCCGGTACTTCATCAAGAGACAAAGGATGGATGGGAATGGGAACGACTCTCAGTACCCTGAGCAATCTGGCAATCTACATCGGCCTGGTGGTGGTGGCCTTTCTGGGCTCCCGCAAGGCCCTGCGCAGCCGTCCCCTGGTGTGGGTGGGCAAGCTCCAGTTCGCGGCCCTCATGATCCTCATTGTCACCCTGGCGTCAACCTGAAGCCAACGACGAGGTGGTCTCCTCCCTGGGCCAGATCGGCCTGGCGGCCCTGGTGATCACGGTGCTGGCCATGGCCGGCTCCCTGCTGTGCCTCACCCTGCTGCGGCGGTTCGTGCTCAAGCTGGACCACTACGGCCTGCCCGGGGCAGCGAGGCCGCCCGGGAGGAGGAGGCCCACCACAGCGGCAAGGCGGACAACTCCCTCACCTTCCTCATTGTCATTGCCGTGGTGCTGGGAATGCTGGCGGGCCGCTTCGTGCTCCCCGCCGCCGTCACCGCCCACTGCGGCACGGTCATCAGCTTCGGCCTCTACCTGCTCCTCTTCATGGTGGGCATGGACATGGGCAAGCAGGGCACCCTGCTGGCCGACATCAAGACCGCTGGCTTCCAGGTGCTGCTAGTGCCGGTGGCGGTGTGCGCGGGCTCCCTGGCCTTCGCCGCCCTGGCCGGCCTCGTCCTCCCACTGGGGGTGAAGGACTCCATGGCCGCCGCCTCCGGCCTGGGCTGGTACTCCCTGGCCCCCACCCTGCTGGCCCCCTACTCCCTGTCGGTGTCTGCCGTGGCCTTCCTGTCCAACGTGATGCGGGAGATCTTCGCCATCATCACCATCCCCATCGTGGCCAAATACGTGGGCTATGTGGAGTGCGCCTCCCTGCCCGGTGCGGCGGCCATGGATACGGTGCTCCCCGTGGTGGGCGCCACCCACGAGCGCATTACCATTTACTCCTTTACCTCCGGCGTGGTGCTGTCCCTGGCGGTTCCCCTTCTGGTGCCCGCCATCGTGACCCTGCCCTTCTGAGGAGGCCTTCTGCATGGAAATTGAACGCCGCTGGCTGGTGGAGGGCTGGCCCGCCCTGACCCTCCGCCGTCCTTCAAATGGATCAGGGCTACTTTGCCGTCCGCCCCGCCATCCGCATCCGCCGGGAGGCCGTCCTGGGCGGGGAGACCCGTTACGTCCTCTGCTTCAAGGGGCGCGGGCCTGGCCAGGAGGAGGTGGAGGTGGACGTGGACGAGGGCGCTACCTCCGCCTCATGGCCATGCTGTCCGGCCCCATGATCGAAAGGAGCAGCGCCGCTATCCTCTCCCCGGCGGCCTCACGCTGGAGGTCAACCAAGTCGATCCCGCCCTGGAGAGCGGCTTCTACTACGCCGAGGTGGAGTTTGACACCGAGGCCGCCGCCCTGGCCTGGGGCCGCCGGAGGCACTGACAGCGTACCTCTCCCACGAGGTCACCGGCCAGCCCGGCGAGAGCATGGCGGCCTACTGGTCTCGTACCCGGAGGACGTAATGGAATTTTATGAAAGCTTCAGCGCCTTCGGACGGAGCGGCATCTAACCCAGGAGCAGTTGGCCACGCAGCTCTATGTCTCGCGGACGGCTGTCTCAAAGTGGGAGAGCGGCAGGGCCTGCCCAATCTGGAGTCCCTAAAGGCCATCTCCCGGCTCTTTTCCGTCCCCATCGATACCCTGCTCTCCGATGAGGCCCTTCCCGCCCCGGCAGTCCCGGCCCGCAGCCGCCGCCTGCTATCCGGTGCCTTGGCCTGCATTCCCCTTCTGATCCCCTTCCTTCCCCTGTTTTCCCGGCGGGAGGGCCCTCTTGTCCGGGCTGTTTCTCTTGTCTCCGGTCCGACTCTCTCCCCTGCCCTGTGCGGCCTTCTCACTGCAGCGCTCCTGGCTCTGGCTCTGTGCGGGATACTACCGCTACTCCTCCGCCGCAGCGGCGCCTGGCTCCGTCCCCCAATCTTGACGCTCCACGCCGGGATTGTGCTCCTTTGCGCCCTTACCCGCCAGCCCTACGCCACCGTACTGCTGTTTCTGCTCCTGCTGGTCAGGCTGTCTCTGGTACTCCATCCTGCCTCTGATAAGGCTGAAAAAGGCCCGTGACACGGATCGTGTCACGGGCCTTTTTCGATTGTGACAGCGCGTTTCTTGCCTTTTGTTCCCCCCTCCCTAGGATGGTAGGTGCAGGGCCTGCACCCAAATCCATTTCATGAGGAGAGAATTCTATGAAACAAAAAAGCACTTTCTTCCTTGCCATGAGCGGACTGTCCTTTCTGCTTTTGGCCTCCTAACTTCCCTGGTACTTCTGGTGGATGTCCGTCCTGTGGGCCCTGGCGGCTCCGCAGTGGGATTGGCTAGCCTAAATCTGTTCGTCCTTCAGTGCCTGGGCGGTTCTCCCTTCTGGTACAGGCTCACCGAAGCTTTGGGTCTCACAGCCATCCTGTGCGCCGCCGGTTTCGCCCTACTCGGCCTACTCCAGCTCCTTCAACGCCGCTCCTTTCGGCAGGTGGACCGCCGTCTACGGTACATGGGCGGGTTCTACGCTCTCGTTCTGGCCGTCTACCTCCTATTCGAGGCTCTGCCTGTCAGTTTCCGTCCTATCCTGGTAAACGGAAAGCTGGAGGCCTCCTATCCGTCATCCCACACCGTGCTGGTACTGTGCGTTATGGGTACGGCTCTGCTGTACCTCCATTCAATGGAGGAGATGCCCCACCCGCCTTCTGTTAGGCGGCGCCTGCCTCCTGGCAATGGTTCTCACAGTCTTGGGGCGGCTACTGTCTGGGGTGCACTGGTGCACCGATGTGATTGGGGTGTCCTAGTGTCCTCCGGGCTTGTGCTGCTGTATGCGGCTGCTGTTGCCCGGCTGGACATCTCCGGGCATCCGTCTTAGTTCTCCCCCCCCGGGAGCACCTCCACCCGGATCTCCAGCACCCGGCGGTGGTCCACCTTGGTCACCGTCACGTCCAGGCCATCGGAGACGAAGCGGTCGCCCTCCTCGGGCACACGGCCGATCTGCTCCATCACCCAGCCGGAGATGGTGTTGAGTCGCACTCCCCTTTATCTTGAACAGGTCAAAGAGGTCGGTCAGATCGGCGGAGCAGGAGATCAGGTAGCTACCGTCCTCCTGCTTCTTGAACTCCTCGATGACCTCGTCGTGCTCGTCCCAGATCTCGCCCACCAGCTCCTCCACGATCTCCTCCAGGGTGACCAGGCCCTCGGTGCCGCCGTACTCGTCCACCACAATGACCATGTGGGCTTTCTCCCGCTGGAGGATGCGCAGCAGCTCGGAGATCTTGGTGTTGCCGGTGGTATAGAGCATGGGGCCCAGCATCTCCTTCACGCTGGTCAGGCCGCGGTAGCGGGCCGCGTGGAAATCCTTCTCATGGATGACGCCGATGATGTTGTCGATGTCCTCGTGGTACACCGGCAGGCGGGAATACCCGTTCTCAGCGAAGATCTTGGCGATCTCCTCAATGGAGTCGGTGTCCTCCACCGCCACGATGTCCACCCTGGGGTGAGGATCTCCTCCACCTCCAGGTCGTGGAACTCGATGGCCGCCCGGATAAGGCGGCTCTCATGCTGGTCCAGGCCGCCCTCGCTCTCCGCCTGGTCCACCAGAGTGACCAGCTCCTCCTCGGTAATGCCGCCGTCCGCCGATTTGCGGAACACCTTGGACAGCAGCCGCTTCCACTGGGTAAACAGGAAGTTCAGCGGGGTAAGGACCGTACGGAGCACCCCAGCAGCGGGTGGCAAACATGGCAAACCGCTCGGGGACTCCTTGGCCAGGCTCTTGGGGAGACCTCGCCGAAGATCAGGATCACCACGGTCAGCACAATGGCGGACACGGTAGGTCCAGTCACCTCATCAATCAGGTGGATAAAGAGTACCGCGCCGATGGTGGTGGCCACGTTGTTGACGATGTTATTGCCGATAAGCAGGGTGGAGAGCAGCTTGTCGTAGTCCTCCGCCAGAGCCAGGGTACGGGCCGCCCGCTGGTCGCCTCCGTCTGCCCAGCTCTTGAGCCGCACCCGGTTCAGGGAGGTAAAGGCGGTCTCCGTGGCAGAGAAATAGCCTAACATGATAACACAGAACACAAGACCCACGATCATGGCGATACTGGCACTGTCCAACATAAGATAATATTCAACTCCAACTCTTTCAGTTTTGAAATCAACGCGCAAAGGGACAACCCTATCCCCGCGGGTAAGGCTGTCCCTGACCGATTCCATTATGTACTTGCAACTAGGCGGAGGTTCGTCCACGAGGGCTCACCGTCTCCTTTTGGTTTATTGGTGTGTAGTATAGCACAGCTTCCTGCAAAATGCAAGGGGAAGGTTGACTTTTCCTGTCCCGCCCCCCATAAGCGAAAAAACGCGCCCAGCCTGCGGCTGGGCGCGTTTTTGATGCTCTTTACGGGTGATTACACCAGCTGGACGATGGCCATCTCGGCGCAGTCGCCGCGGCGGGGCCGATCTTCACGACGCGGGTGTAGCCGCCGTTGCGGGTGGCGTACTTGGGGCCGATCTCGTCAAACAGCTTCTTGGCCACATCCTCCTTGGTCAGGTAGGACAGGGCCTTGCGGTAGTTGGCCAGATTGGCGTTCTTGGCCAGGGTGATCATCTTCTCGGCCATGGGAGCCACTTCCTTGGCGCGGGAGACGGTGGTCTTGATCTGGCCGTTCTCCAGCAGATAGGTGGTCATGGCACGCAGCATCGCGATGCGCTGATCCGTGGGCTTGCCCAGCTTACGGTTGTGAGACATGAGATTCCACTCCTAACGGATGTTCGCCAATGCGAACTCCTACTCTTAAATTCGTCCGTGGGGAGATTCCCCCGAAAGGGCGCTCCGTGGGAGCCGGCCGGACCCGGGAGGGGACGTTACGTGCCCCGGGCCGCCCTTCCTCCGGCCGTCAGTTTTCCTCGTCGGCCAGGTGCAGGCCCATCATGGCCAGCTTGTTGATGACCTCTTCCAGGCTCTTGCGGCCCAGGTTGCGCACCTTCATCATCTCGTCCTCGGTCTTGGAGATCAAGTCCTCGACGGTGTTGATGTTGGCCCGCTTGAGGCAGTTGAAGGAGCGGACAGACAGATCCAGCTCCTCGATGGTCAGCTCCAGCACCTTGTCCCGCTGGGTCTCCGCCTTCTCCACCACCGTGGACTTGGAGCCCATAGTCTCAGAGAGATCGGTGAAGAGGACAAAGTGGTCGCAGAGGATGCGGGCCCAGGCTGACCGCGTCCCGGGCGGTGATGGTCCCGTCGGTCCACACCTCCAGGGTCAGCTTGTCGTAGTCGGTGGCGTCGCCTACACGGGTGTTCTCCACCGTGTAGTTGACCTTGCGCACCGGGGTATAGATGGAGTCCACGGGGATCAGGCCGATGATGGTCTGGGCGGGCTTGTTCCGGTCGGCGGGGACATAGCCGCGGCCGTGGGACAAGGTCAGCTCCATGTTGAGGCTGGCGTCGGGACCCAGGGTGGCAATGTGCAGCTCCGGGTTGAGCACCTCCACCTCGCCGTCGGCCTTGATGTCGCCGGCGGTGACCTCGCACTCGCCGCTGGCCTCAATATAGACCGTCTTTACGCCCTCGGGTGGAGCTTTGCGATGATGCTCTTTACATTGAGGACGATCTCGGTCACGTCTTCCTTCACACCAGGAATGGTGGAAAACTCATGCTGCACGCCTGCGATCTTGATCGAGGTGACCGCCGTGCCGGGCAGGGACGAGAGCAGGATGCGGCGCAGGGAGTTACCCAACGTGGTGCCGTAACCGCGCTCCAGGGGCTCCACCACATACTTGCCGTAGGAACCGTCGCCGGGGTTCTCCACACATTCAATGCGGGGCTTCTCGATTTCTACCATGTGTTACCCTCCTTTTCGCTGCTGCGGGCACAAGGCCCGCAGCCCTATACAGCTCACCAATAATCGAGGGTACAAGCAGTGTTACTTGGAGTACAGCTCGACGATCAGGTGCTCCTCGACGGGCAGATCGATGTCCTCGCGGGCGGGCATCTGCACCACGGTGCCCTTCAGCGCGTTCTTGTCCCGCTCCAGCCACTTGGGCACCAGAACAGTGGGGCGTCCTCACCGGTCAGGCGCTTGAACTTGGCGGAGGAGCGGCTGGACTCCTTGACCTCAATCATGTCGCCCGCCTTGACCAGGTAGGAGGGATATCCACCCGCTGGCCGTTGACGGTGAAGTGGCCGTGGCCCACCAGCTGACGGGCCTCACGGCGGGTCATGGCGAAGCCCAGACGGTACACCACGTTGTCCAGACGGCGCTCCACGAAGGTCAGCAGATTCTCACCGGTCTTGCCGGGCATACGGGCGGCCTTCTCATAGTACATCCGGAACTGCTTCTCCATGATGCCGTAGACGAACTTGACCTTCTGCTTCTCGGTCAACTGGAGGGCATACTCGCTCTTCTTCTTTCTCATCTGGCCGCCGGGATTGCGGTTGCTCTCCTTCTTCGCATAGCCCATCACGGCAGGAGAAATGCCCAGAGCCTTGCAGCGCTTCGCGATCGGCTGCATATTCTTAGCCATTTGTTCTTCCTCCTTCTCTTACACGCGGCGGCGCTTCGGCGGACGGCAGCCGTTGTGGGGGATGGAGTCACGTCCTTGATCAGAGTGACCTCCAGGCCCACGGCCTGCGGATGGCGGCCTCACGGCCGGCGCGGGGCCCTTCACGTACACCTCGACGGTCTTCAGGCCGTGCTCCATGGCGGCCTTGGCGGCCGTCTCAGCGGCGGTCTGCGCGGCGAAGGGGTGGACTTACGGGAACCGCGGAAGCCCAGGCCGCCGGAGGAGGCCCAGGACAGGGCGTTGCCGCCCATATCGGTCACGGTGACCATGGTGTTGTTGAAGGAGGAACGGATATGCACCTGGCCCTTCTCAACGTTCTTGCGCTCGCGGCGCTTGCGGATAACCTTCTTACCCTTGGTAGCGGTAGCCATGTGTTTCTCCCTCCCTTACTTCTTCTTGTTGGCGACGGTGCGCTGGGGCCCGCGGTGCGCGCGTTGGTCTTGAGCGCTGACCGCGGACGGGCAGGCCCTTGCGGTGCCGCATGCCGCGGTAGCAGCCGATCTCGGTCAGGCGCTTGATGTCCATCGCCACGTCACGGCGGAGGTCGCCCTCCACAGTGTAGCTGTGGCCGATGATCTCGCGCAGCTTGGCCTCATCTTCCTCGGTCAGATCCTTCACGCGGGTGTCGGGGTTGATTCCGGCCTCGGCCAGGATCTTGTTGGCGCTGGTGCGCCCAATGCCGTAGATATAGGTCAGGCCGATCTCTACCCGCTTATCCTTCGGCAAGTCAATGCCAGCAATACGTGCCATACTGTTTCAGCACCTCCTATTAACCTTGTATCTGCTTGTGCTTGGGGTTCTGGCAGATTACCATAACCTTGCCCTTGCGGCGAATGACTTTGCACTTCTCGCAGATCGGCTTTACAGACGGTCTGACTTTCATGATAAACCTCCTTGAATGCCTTGATGGCCCCGGAACGGCGGAGGCAAGGCCCCGCTTACCCGCTCCGGTCATTGATGGGTTCTCCCAGGGGCGGCGCAATTCCATTTCGCCGCGTTAAATCAGCCGATTACTTGGATCTCCAGGTAATCGGCCCCAGGTTACGTCATAGGGGACATCTGGACCGTACGCCCCACCCGGCGCAGGCGCCGTGCGGGGACCCCGACTCCATCTGCGGGCGTCGGAAGTGAATTCCGCCGCCCTCCGCGCCAGAGGCGCGCCCCGCACTGCGGGGCCACAGTGACGGTCCGGCCAGCCTGACAGATTACTTGGACCGCCAGGTGATCCGGCCCGGGGTTACGTCATAGGGGAAATCTGGACCGTCACTTTATCGCCGGGCAGGATGCGGATGAAGTTCATGCGCAGCTTGCCGGAGATGTGGGCCAGAATAATATGGCCGTTTCCGATGTACACATGGAACGTGGTGTTGGGAAGGGACTCGGTCACGACGCCCTCCACTTCGATCATATCGTCCTTTGCCAAAGCGTCATACCCTCCTTAGTTCCTCAGCTCGGAAAGCGGCCAGCGCCCTCCGTATGTCTCGGTTGGATAGGTTCCCGCCTGTCCGGAGCTGATCCAGGACAGGGTGCTGGAAATCACCGGCGGGGGCGGTATGAACCGCCTTTTCCGTTTGGGTTCTCCAGCTTCCGCCGCTTCCCGTCGCAGAGCAGCAGGTAGGGGCCGTCGGTGTCCAGGACACAGAACAGCCCTCCCCTGTCATGCCCGGCCAGGGAGCGGACAATCTGCGCACACGCGCATCCCATACTCAATCCTCCACCCGGGTAAGCACTTCGGGCTCCCCGTCGGTGATGAGAATGGTGTTTTCATAGTGGGCGGTCAGGCTCCCATCGGCGGACACGGTGGTCCAGCCGTCCTTGAGCACCTTCACCCGCCAGTCGCCCGCGCACACCATTGGCTCCACTGCAATGGTCATACCCGGCTGAAGCCGGGGGCCATGGCCCGCTGGGCCGAAGTTGGTACCTCAGGCGGCTCGTGGAGCCTGGCCCCCACACCGTGGCCCACGAAGTCCCGCACGACGGAGCAGCCGTTTGCTTCCACGTACTGCTGCACCGCGTGGGAGATATCATAGACCCGGTTGCCGGAGCGGGCGAGCTTGATGCCCTCCCAGAAGCCCTGTTCGGTCACATGGATCAGATGCATGGCCTCGTCGCTCACCTGTCCGCAGGCGAAGGTGGCGGCGCAGTCGCCGTGGAAGCCGTCCAGAAAGGCGCCCACGTCCACGCTGACGATGTCGCCCTCCTTCAGCTTCCGGGGACCGGGTATGCCATGGATGACTTCCTCGTTGATCGAGATACAGGCGGAGGGGAAACCGCTGTAGCCCAGGAAGGAGGGCTTGGCTCCGTGGCTCTCGATAAACTTGCGCACGGCGGTATCGATCTCATGGGTGGTCACGCCGGGCCGCACCATGGAGCCGGCCAGCGCCCGGGCCTGGGCGGTCAGCCGCCCGGCCCGGCGCATGCACTCGATTTCGCGGGGAGATTTGAGAGATCATATCCATCTCGATCACTTCCCCAGCAATTCCATGATTTTGGTGTTTGTCTCCTCGATGCCGCCCAGGTCGGGCACGCGCTTAAGCACGCCCTTCTCCTCGTAGAAGCCCTTCAGCGGCTCGGTTTGACTGTGGTAGATTTCCAGCCGGTGCTTGACGGTTTCGGGCTGGTCGTCTTTGCGCTGCTCCAGCACACCGCCGCACTTGTCGCAGAGCACCTCCTGCTTGGGGCCATGACGACGTGGTAGGTGGCTCCGCAGGCATGGCAGGTCCGGCGGCCCGTCATGCGGGCCTCGATGACGCTGTCGGCAACCTCCAGGGAGAGGACCGCGTCAAAGCGGATGCCGTGGCGCTCCAGGGCTTCGGCCTGAGCGATGGTACGGGTACGCCGTCCAGGATGAAGCCGCCTGCGCAGTCGGGCTCGGCCAGCCGCTCCTGGATGATACCGATGATGATCTCATCCGGAACCAGCTTGCCCGCGTCCATATAGCTCTTGGCCTGCAAGCCGATGGGAGTGCCCTCCTTGACGGCTGCGCGCAGGATATTGCCGGTGGAGATGGTGGGGATGCCCAGCTTGCGGCTGATAATCTCCGACTGGGTGCCCTTGCCGGCGCCAGGTGCGCCTAAAGAATGATTTTCATCCTGATTCCCCTTACTCCAGGAAGCCCTTGTAGTGGCGCATCAGCATTTGGGCCTCCAGGGCCTTGACAGTCTCCAGAGCCACGCCGACCACGATGATGACGGAGGTGCCGCCGATCGCCAGGCTGCTGACGCCGATCACCGCGCCGGTGACAATGGGCGCGATGGCGATAATCGCCAGGTAGAGCGCACCGAACATGGTGATCTTATTGAGCACCTTGTGGATAAAGTCGGCGGTGGGCTTGCCGGGGCGGAAGCCGGGGATGAACCCGCCGTTCTTTTCAGGTTGTTGGCGATCTCCACCGGATTGAACTGGATGGTGGAGTAGAAGAAGCTGAAGCCCACGATGAGCAGGAAATACACCACGATATAGAAAATGCTGGTGGTGTCAAAGACGCGCAGGAAGCCGCCCCAGAAGCCCGGGTCGTTCTTGCTCACGCCGGCAAACGCGGCGATGGTAGCGGGCAGAGAGGCGATGGCCTGGGCAAAGATGATGGGCATAACGCCGGTCATGTTCACCTTCAGAGGGATGTGGCTGGACTGGCCGCCGTACATCTTCCGGCCCACAACGCGCTTGGCGTACTGGACGGGAATGCGGCGCTCCGCATTCTGAATGAATACAATGAGAACCACGATGGCCAGCATGCCGATGAGAATCAGCGGGATGGCCCACGGGCAGATTAAAGATTCCCTCGCCGGTAACGCCGTCCAGATTGTTGCGGGCCTGATACATGGTGCGGATCATGCTGGGGCCGCGGGACAGGATGCCCGCGAACAGGATGATGGAGATGCCGTTGCCGATGCCGAACTCGGTGATCTGCTCACCCAGCCACATGACAAAGGCGGAGCCGGCAGTGAAGCACAGTACGATGACGATACCCGCCCACCAGCCAGGCAGGCCGGCGGTGTCCAGCATCGTTCCGCCGCCCTGGGTGCGGATCAGGTGTAGTAGCCGAAGCCCTGCAGCAAGCCGATGGCCACGGTGACATAGCGGGTAATGGCCGCAATCTTCTTCCGGCCCTCCTCGCCGCCCTCCTTCTGGAGCCGCTCCAGGGCAGGGATGGCAACGGTGAGGAGCTGGATGATAATAGAACTGTTGATATACGGCTGCACGCCCAGGGCGAAGACGGCCGCCATGGAGAAGGCGGTGCCGTTCATGGCCAGCAGGGTGAAGATGCCGCCCATGTTGTTGAGGGTGGCCCAGCATATTGCTATCAATAAAGGGGACAGGAACCACGGAGCCCAGCCGGAAGATCAGCAGGGCAAACACGGTGAAGAGGATCTTCTTCCGCAGCTCGGGAATTTTCCAGGCGTTACGGATGGTCTCGATCACTTAGACCACCTCGTACTTTCCACCTGCCGCAACAATCTTCTCCTTGGCGGAGGCGGAGAAGGCGGAGGCACGGACCGTCAGCTTCTTGGTCAGGGTGCCGTTGCCCAGCACCTTGTAGCCGTACTCGCACTTGGAGAGGATGCCCTTCTCCAGCAGGTCGCACACATTGACCGTAGCGCCATCCTCAAACTTCTCGAGGGCGGAGACGTTGATCGCCTCCAGGGTTTGGCAAAGATATTGTGGAAGCCGCGCTTGGGGATGCGGCGGGTCAGAGGCATCTGGCCGCCCTCAAAGCCCACGCGCACGCCGCCGCCGGAGCGGGCCCACTGGCCCTTCTGGCCGCGGCCGGCCGTCTTGCCGTTGCCGGAGCCGTGACCGCGGCCCTTCCGATAGGCCTTGGGGTTGGAACCGGGGCGGGGAAAGTTCATGCAGATTCATTTCGCGCACCTCCTTACTGTTCCTCGGTGACCTGGAGCAGGTAGCCGATGTTCGCAATCTTGCCGCGGGTCGCCTCGTTGTCGGGCTGCACGGTGGTGTCGCCGATCTTGCGCAGGCCCAGGGCCTCGGCGGTCGCCTTGTGCTTGGCGATACGGCCGTTCAGGCTCTTGACCAGCTTGATGTTCAGATTAGCCATGTTCACGGCCCTCCTTAACCTACGATCTCGCTGACGCTCTTACCGCGGATGCGGGCGACCTCCTCGGGGCCACGGAGGGACTTCAGGCACTCAAAGGTGGCGGAGACCACGTTCTGCGGGTTGTTGGAGCGCAGGCACTTGGCGCGGATGTCACGGATGCCGGCGGCCTCCATGACGGCGCGGACGGGGCCGCCGGCGATAACGCCGGTACCGGGGGCGGCGGGCTTGAGCAGCACGCGGCCGGCGCCGAATTCACCGATGACCTCATGGGGAATGGTAGTGCCGGACAAAGTCACGGTGATCATGTTCTTCTTGGCGTCCTCGATGCCCTTGCGGATGGCCTCGGGCACCTCAGCGGCCTTGCCCATACCGAAGCCCACGCGGCCCTTCTCGTCGCCCACGACCATCAGCGCGGCGAACTTGAAGATTCGGCCGCCCTTAACGGTCTTGGACACGCGGTTCAGGGCAACGAGCTTCTCGGTAAACTCGCTGGGTTCTCTCTCAAATCTAGCCATTTATCGTTTTCCTCCTCCCTTAGAACTGCAGGCCGCCCTCACGGGCGCCCTCGGCCAGGCCTGCACGCGGCCGTGGAACACATAGCCGCCGCGGTCAAACACGACAGTCTCAATGCCGGCGGCCTTGGCGCGCTCGGCGACAGCCAGGCCCACCTTCTTGGCGGCCTCACAGTCGGAGCCCTTGCCCTCGAAGCCCTTCTCCAGGGAAGAAGCGGAAACCAGGGTCTTGCCGGTCACGTCGTCGATGACCTGGGCATAGATGTTGGTGTTGCTGCGGAACACGTTCAGGCGGGGACGCTCGGGCGTGCCGGAAATCTTGCCGCGCACTCTCTTGTGGCGCTTAAGCCGCTGAGCGTTGGTATCGGGTCTGTTGATCATAGTGGCACACCTCCTTACTTCTTCTTAGCGCCGGTCTTGCCTTCCTTGCGGCGGATGACCTCGTCAGTGTATTTGATGCCCTTGCCCTTGTACGGCTCAGGCGGACGCTTTCTCTCACTTCGGCGGCGAACTGGCCGACCTTCTGCTTATCGGTGCCGCTGATGACGATCTTGTTGGCGCTGGGCACCTCAATGGTGATGCCCTCGGTCTCCTCGACGGTGACCTGATGGGAGAAGCCCAGGTTCATGACCAGCTTGTTGCCCTCCTTGGCCACACGGTAGCCCACGCCGTTGACGTCCAGCTCCTTCTTGAAGCCCTCGGTGACCACGATCATGTTGTGCAGCAGGGTGCGGGTCAGGCCGTGCAGGCTGCGGTTGGCCTTCTCGTCGTTGGGACGGGTCACATGAATCACATCGCCCTCCTGGGTGATGGTCATGGCGGGATGCATCTGCTGCGTCAGGGTGCCCTTGGGCCCCTTTACGGTAACCAGGTTACCGGCTTCGATCTTCACGTCCACACCGGCGGGGATGGAGATCGGCATTCTTCCGATACTAGACATATTCTACTCTCCTCCTTACCAGACAAACGCCAGGACCTCGCCGCCGACATGGGCCGCGCGGGCGGCCTTGTCAGTCATGACGCCCTTGACGTGGACACAATGGCAATGCCCAGGCCATGCAGAACCAGGGCAGCTCGTCAGCACCGGCATAGACACGCAGGCCGGGCTTGGAGACACGGCGCAGGCCGGTGATGACCTTCTCCTTGCCGGGATTGTACTTCAGGGTGACGCGGATGACGCCCTGGGTACCATCGTCGATGAGCTGGAAGTTCTTGATATAGCCCTCATCCAGCAGGATCTGCGCGATGGACTTCTTCATGTTGGACGCGGGGCGTCCACGGTGTCATGCTTGGCGTTGTTCGCGTTGCGGATGCGGGTGAGCATATCCGCAATGGGATCAGTGATGTGCATGATGTTTACCTCCTATTAGAGTTACGGGCAGGGCCCGTATCAGCGGCAAGGTATCGCAGCTAGGCAACTGCGACCTATTGCTCGCCGGCGGGGATTTATTCAAATTACCGGCCAAGAGGCGGGCTGGCTTTCCCAGCTCGCCTTCTTGACACCGGAATCTGACCCTTGTAAGCCAGTTCGCGGAAGCAGATACGGCAGATACCGTAATCACGCAGATAAGCGTGCGGGCGGCCGCACAGCTTGCAGCGGTTGTATCTCCGGGAGGAGAACTTGGGCTCCGCCTGCTGCTTCAGGATCATAGACTTCTTAGCCATTTCGTTCTCCTCCTTTAGCGGGCGAAGGGAGCGCCGATCAGGGACAGGAGCTCCTTGGCCTCTTCGTCGGTCTTGGCGGTGGTGCAGATGACCACGTCCAGGCCGCGGATCTTATCAATCTTATCGTACTCGATTTCCTGGGAAGATAAGCTGCTCCTTGATGCCCAGGGCGTAGTTGCCGCGGCCGTCAAATGAGTTGCCGTTGATGCCCTGGAAATCACGGACACGGGCAGGGCCACGTTGAACAGGCGGTCCAGGAACTCCCACATGCGGTCGCCGCGCAGGGTGACCTTCGCGCCGATGGGCATACCCTCACGCAGCTTGAAGTTAGCCACGGACTTCTTGGCCTTGGTGATGATGGCCTTCTGGCCGGTGATCTTGGTCAGATCGCCCACAACGGCCTCCAGAACCTTGGAGTTGTCACGGGCCTCGCCGCAGCCGCAGTTCACCACGATCTTATCAATCTTGGGGATCTGCATGACGGACTTGTAGCCAAACTTCTGCATCAGAGCAGGAGCGACCTCGGCCTGGTACTTCGCCTTCAGGTTGGGCACTTTCTTATCAGCCATTATTGTTCACTCCTCCTCTCAGATCTCGGCGCCGCACTTCTTGCAGATGCGGACCTTCTTGCCGCCCTCCAGCTTGTGGCCGATGCGGGTGGGCTTGTTGCACTTGGGGTAGACGCGCTGCACCTTGCAGGCATAGATGGGGCTTCCTTCTTGAGGATGCCGCCCTGCTCGCCCTGCTTGCGGGGCTTGGTGTGGCGGGAGACGACGTTGATCTTCTCCACGACCACCTTGCCGGACTTGGGCATGACCTCCAGGACCTTGCCGCGCTTGCCCTTGTCCTTACCGGACAGGACGACGACCAGGTCGTCCTTACGAATGCTCATCTTATTCATGTCTTCTCCTACCCCCTTACAGCACTTCGGGAGCCAGGGACAGGATCTTCATGTAATCCTTGTCGCGCAGCTCGCGGGCCACAGGGCCAAAGATACGGGTGCCGCGGGGATTCTTGTCCTCCTTGATGAGGACGGCGGCGTTGTCGTCGAAGCGGACATAGCTGCCGTCAGAGCGGCGCACGCCCTTGACGGAGCGGACGATGACGGCCTTGACGACCTCGCCCTTCTTCACGGTTCCGCCAGGCTGTGCCTTGCGGACGGACGCGACGATCACATCGCCGATGTTGCCGAACTTCCGCTTGGAGCCGCCCAGGACACGGATGCACTTGATCTCCTTGGCCGGTGTTGTCGGCGACCTTCAGATAGCTTTCCTGCTGAATCATTCCGGCACCTCCTTACTTTGCCTTCTCGATGATCTCGACCAGGCGCCAACGCTTGTCCTTGGACAGCGGACGGGTCTCCATGACCCGCACGCGGTCGCCGATGCCACACTCGTTCTTCTCGTCGTGCGCCTTCAGCTTATAGGTGCTCTTGACGATCTTCTTATACAGGGGTGGGCACACGGTCGGCAATGGCCACCACCACGGTCTTATCCATCTTATCGGAAACCACCAGGCCGACTCTGGTCTTGCGGGAAGAAGTTCTGTTCTCCATGATCTCGTTCCTCCTTCTTATCGGCCTGCGAGCTGCTGCTCACGGATGATGGTCTTCACGCGGGCGATGTCGCGCTTGACCTCAGCAATCTTCACGGGGTTGTCGAGCTGGTTGGTGGCATGCTGAAGACGGAGCTGGAAGAGATCCTTCTTCAGGTCGCCCAGCTTGCTCTCCAGCTCAGCGGCGCTCATCTTGCGGATTTCAGTAGCCTTCATCTTCATTCACCACCATTCTCGGTCTCGGCGGTCTGCTTCGCCACGATCTTGCACTTGACAGGCAGCTTGTGGGAGGCCAGACGCAGGGCCTCGCGGGCAGTCTCCTCGGAAACGCCAGCGATCTCAAACATGACACGGCCCGGCTTGACCACGGCCACCCAGTACTCAGGGGAGCCCTTACCGGAACCCATGCGGGTCTCGGCGGGCTTCTCGGTGATGGGCTTGTCGGGGAAAATCTTGATCCATACCTGACCGCCACGCTTGGTGTAACGGGTCATAGCGATACGGGCTGCCTCGATCTGGTTGCTGGTGATCCAGCAGGGCTCGGTGGCCTGCAAGCCGAAATCACCGTAGGTCACGGTGTTGCCGCGCATGGCCTTGCCCTTCAGGCGGCCGCGGTGCACGCGGCGGTATTTCACTCTCTTAGGCAGCAGCATTAGTTGGAGCCTCCTTCCTTGGGAGCAGCGGGACGCCGCCCTGGGGACGGCACCGCCCTGGGGACGGTTGTTGTTGAAGCCACCCTGGGGACGGCCGCCGTTGCGGTTAAAGCCGCCGTTGCGGTTGAAGCCGCCCTTGCGGTCGCCGTCACGCCGGTCGCGGCGGGGCGGTCGGAGCGCTCCTTGAAGTTCTTGGTGTCCAGGGTACGGGGTGGTGCGCAGGGTCTGGGTCAGCACCTCACCCTTGTAGATCCATACCTTAACACCGATGCGGCCGTAGGTGGTCGCAGCTTCAGCAAAACCATAGTCGATGTCCGCACGCAGGGTCTGCAGGGAATGGTGCCGTCGTGATAGTGCTCGGTGCGTGCGATTTCCGCGCCGCCCAGACGGCCGGACACCTGAGTCTTGATGCCGCGGGCGCCCATGCGCATGGCGCGGCCCATGGCGTTCTTCATGGCGCGGCGGAAGCCGATGCGCTTCTCCAGCTGCTGGGCGATGTTCTCAGCCACCAGCTGGGCGTTGGTGTCGACCTGCTTGACCTCCACGATGTTGAGGGCGACGGGCTTGCCGATCATCTTCTCAACGGTCAGGCGGTACTGCTCGATCTGCTCGCCGCCCTTGCCGATGACGACGCCGGGCGGGCGCAGTGCAGGTAGATGCGAACCTTGGCGTTGTCGCGCTCGATCTCGATCTTGGGGATACCGGCGGAATACAGGCTCTTTTTCAGATAGTCGCGGATCTTCTTGTCCTCGACCAGCAGGTCGCCGACCTTCTCGTTGCGGGCGTACCAGCGGGAGTCCCAACTTTATGACACCCACGCGCAGGCCGTGGGGATTCACTTTCTGTCCCATATTCTTCCTCCTCCCTTAGCGCTCAGCCACCGCGATGGTGATGTGAGAAGTGCGCTTGTTGATGCGATAGGCGCGGCCCTGGGCCGCGGGGCATCATGCGCTTGATGATGGGGCCGGGGCAGGCGAACACCTGGGAAACGTACAGCTTCTCGGGGTCCATCTGGTGGTTGTTCTCCGCGTTGGACGCGGCGCTCTTGAGGAGCTTCAGCAGCAGCTCGGAGGCAGCCTTGGGGTGCCCATGAGGATGGCGTTGGCCTGGGCCACGCTCTTGCCGCGGATCAGGTCGCAGACGATCTGGACCTTACGGGAGAGATACGGGCATATCTCAGATGTGCTTTCGCTTCCATGTTTCTCTCCTCCTCCTTACTTACCAGTCTTGCTGCCGGCGTGGCCGCGGAAGGTGCGGGTGGGGAGCGAACTCGCCCAGCTTGTGGCCCACCATGTCCTCAGTCACGTAGACGGGCACGTGCTTGCGGCCGTCGTGCACGGCAAAGGTGTGTCCGACGAAGGAGGGGAAGATGGTGGAGGCGCGGCTCCAGGTCTTCAGGACCTTCTTCTCGCCGGTCTGATTCATTTCGTCGACCCGCTTCAGCAGCTCGGGGCGCAAAGGGGCCTTTCTTGATACTTCTGCTCATCTTTTACTGCCTCCCTTACTTCGCGTTGCGGTGCTTGACGATGAACTTCTCGGTGCGGTTCTTCAGCTTGCGGGTCTTGTAGCCCATAGCCGGCTTGCCCCAGGGAGTAACAGGGCCGGGACGGCCGACGGGGCTCTTGCCCTCGCCGCCGCCGTGGGGGTGGTCGCAGGGTTCATGACGGAACCGCGGACGGTGGGCCGCCAGCCCATGTGGCGCTTGCGGCCGGCCTTGCCGATCTGGATGTTGGCCCAGTCGGTGTTGCCCACCTGGCCGATGGTGGCCTTGCACTCCTCGCGGACGTAGCGAACCTCGCCGGAGGGCAGGCGGACCTGGGCCATGCCGTTCTCCTTGGCCATCAGCTGGGCGGCGCGCCGGCGGCGCGGACAAGCTGGGCCTTTGCCGGGGTACAGCTCGATGCAGTGGATCATCTCGCCCACGGGGATGTTGGCGATGGGCAGGCAGTTGCCGGGCAGGATATCGGCGTCGGGACCGGTCATGATGATGTGACCGGCCTTCAGGTTCACGGGGGCCAGGATATAGCGCTTCTCGCCGTCCTCGTACTGGATCAGGGCGATGTTGGCGGAGCGGTTGGGATCGTACTGCAGGTTGATGACGGTAGCGGTGCCGTTCTTGTCCCGCTTGAAGTCGATGATGCGGTACTTCTTCTTGTTACGCCGCCGCGGTGGCGGACGGTGATGCGGCCGTAGCTGTTGCGGCCGGCGTTCTTCTTGAGATTCTCGGTCAGGCTGCGCTCGGGCTTGGCCTTCTTGTCGATGCCCTCGAAGGCGGACACAGTCATGTGACGGCGGAGGGCGTTGTGGGCTTAAAAGTTTTGATAGCCATTGTTCAATCTCCTCCTTACACCATGCCTTCGAAGAACTCGATGGTCTTGGAATCCTCGGTCAGGGTGACCATGGCCTTCCAGGAGGGACGGCGGCCAGCCGGGAACCGGCCGGTGCGCTTCTCCTTGCCCTGCATGTTCAGGGTGTTGACCTTGGCGACCTTCACGCCGAAGATCTCCTCGACGGCCTTCGCGATCTCGATCTTGTTCGCGCTCTTGGCAACCTCGAAGGTGTACTTCTTGGCCTCGGTCTCCGCCATGGACTGCTCAGTGATGATGGGGCGCTTGATGATATCATAAGCGGTGGTAGCCATTACGCAAACACCTCCTCGATGACGGCCAGGGCCGCCTTGTCAACGATAAACTTTCCGGCGTTCACGATGTCGTAAACGCTCAGGATCTTGGCGGTGGTGGTGACCACGCAGGGGATGTTCCGGGCGGACTTGATGACGGTCTCGTTCACCTCGGGGTGACGACGACGGCCTTCTTGGGCCGACGGTATCCAGGAAGCCCTTCATGGCCTTGGTCTTGACCTCGTCCAGGTTCAGGCTGTCCACGACGACGATGTCGCCGGAGGCGGCCTTGGCGTAGAGGGCGGACTTGAGGGCCAGGCGCTTGACCTTCTTATTCAGCACGTAGCTGTAGTCGCGGGGCTTGGGGCGAACACGATGCCGCCGTGGGTCCACTGGGGGCGCGGGTGCTGCCCTGACGGGCGCGGCCGGTGCCCTTCTGGCGCCAGGGCTTAATGCCGCCGCCGGAGACCTCGGCACGGGTCAGCGCGCTCTGGGTGCCCTGCCGGCAGTTGGCCAGGTGGTTCTTGACCACCTCGTGGACGACGGTCTGGTTGGGCTCGATCCCGAACACAGCTTCGGAGAGCTCCACCTCGCCGACCTGCGTGCCGGCCATGTTCACAAGAATTGCCTTAGGCATTTGGTTTCTCTCCTTTCTTACTTGTTACGGGCGGAAGCCTTCTGGGGATTGACGCGGGCGGAAGCCTTCTGCGGGTTGCTGGAGATACCAGCGGCGGCGCCCTTCTCCTTGACGTTGATCACGGAGTTGCGCAGATACACGATGCCGCCCTTGGGGCCGGGAATCGCGCCGCGGACGGCGAGGATGCCCAGCTCGGCGTCCACCTTCACCACGTCCAGATTGAGGACGGTGACCTGCTCGTTGCCCATCTGGCCGGCGCCGATCTTGCCCTTGAAGATGCGGGAAGGATCGCTGTTGGCGCCCATGGAGCCGGCGTGGCGGACCACAGGACCGGAGCCGTGGGTCTCCTTCAGACGGTGAGCGCCGTGGCGCTTGATGACGCCCTGGTAGCCGTGGCCCTTGCTGATGCCGGTCACGTCCACGCGGTCGCCCTCGGCGAACACGTCCACCTTCACCTCGTCGCCCACGTTCATCTCGGCGGCCTTGGCCAGCTTGAACTCCTTCAGGGTCTTCTTGCGGGCGTCGCCGGCCTTCTTCAGGTAGCCCAGCTCAGGCTTGGTGAGCTTGCGCTCCGCCACGTCGCCGTAGCCGAGCTGAACGGCGTTGTAGCCGTCCTTCTCCTCGGTCTTCTTCTGCACCACGGTGCAGGGGCCAGCCTCAATAACGGTGACCGGGATGACCTTGCCGTCGGCGTCAAAGATCTGCGTCATGCCGATCTTCTTGCCGATAATGGCCTTTTCCATGATAGTTCCTCCTTAATAAGGTTATTGGTTGAAAAACGTGGGCATTGGCTCCCATTGGTTTTCCAACTTGACCCGTCCGCCTCAAAAGCGCGGCGGACTGCGGGTACACAAAGGTAATTGTCTGAGATGGCTGTGTCACGCTGCGAAGCCTTCGCAACGTCACGCTGTTCATCGCTCCGTGAAAATGCCGCTCCGCCTTTGGCGTCGCCTGTTTTCACCTGCGCTATTCACTGCGTGCCTGCTCCCGGCTTCTCCGCGCTTCGTTACAGCTTGATCTCGATCTCGACGCCGGCGGGGAGCTCCAGGGACATCAGGGCCTCCACGGTCTTGGGGGAGGGCTTGAGGATGTCGACGAGGCGCTTATGGGTGCGGCGCTCGAACTGCTCGCGGGAATCCTTGTACTTATGGACGGCGCGCAGGATGGTCACGACCTCCTTCTTGGTGGGCAGGGGATGGGGCCGGACACGGACGCGCCGGTGCGCTTGGCGGTCTCCACGATCTTCTCAGCGCTCTGGTCGATGAGCTGGTGATCGTAGGCCTTCAGGCGAATGCGGATCATTTCTTACTGAGCTGCCATTGTGGTTCCTCCTTAAAACATACGAAGTGGTGGGTTGAGCACGCTTCGTACGGTGAAAATCTTCAGTACACGTTTCCGTGCGTATCACTCCGTGACATGAAGAAAACCGGCACAAGCAGGCCGGTTTACTCCCTGCGCGGCGATATACGCCGTGCACGGACTCCTCAGCCGCCCGATTCTAGCTCGGACATACTCCGCGGAAGTTACCGGCTCGCGCCGCAATCTCCCGCATCATCGCAGACTGCCCCTTTACAGGCGCTCTGTTATAATACCTGAAAAATCCCGTCCTGTCAATAGATTTTTCCGGTTTTCGTAAAATTTATTTCTTCACTGGGTCCTTGGCCCGGCAGCCCAGCCAGGAGGACAGCACCAACAGCAGGAATGCGCCGAAATAGAACCAGAACACCTGTCCGGTCCACATGGCCACAATAGCGCCCAGGCGCAGAAGGGCAGATAGAAGAACTGGGTCAGCAGGCCCACTGCGTTGTCCCAGTACGCGTGAAGGGACAGCTCCTGCACCCCCAGCAGCACCAGCACCACCAGCGCTGGAAGGTTGATGCACAGCATGGTGAGCGCCATGCCCCTCTTGGAGCCCTTGAAGCCAAACGTGCCGGAGACCACCATCCACAGCGTCAGCACGGCCAGACCTACCACGATGTAGAACCAGGCGCCCATCTGGGCAAACAATTGTCGTCATCCCCAGACTGAGCAGCCATCCCAGCAGGAAGGGGCTCAGTCCCACTAGAAACAGCACCGCGGCTTTGCGCATGCAATCACACCTCTTTCATCATACGGCATTTTTACCGCTGCACAGCATACCACACCCCGGCGGCCTCTGTCAACCGGGTCGCCGGGGCGCCTTACGGCAGCAGCACGTCCGCCAGCCGCCGCTTCATCTCCGCGGCGTCGATGGCCGTGCCGGTGAAGTGCTCCAGGGAGAGCACCGCCTGGTTGACCAGCAGTCCGAAGCCGTTGGCGGTCTGGTGCCCCCTCCCTGGCCCGGCGGAGCAGCTCAGTCTCCGCCGGGGCGTAGATGATCCACCACCGGCGCCCCGGCGGGCAGGGCGCCCAGGAAGGAGAACTCCTCAAACTGCCCTGCCGCCCCTCCATACCCAGGGAGGTGCAGTTGACCAGCAGCCCGCACTCCGCCGCCTCCCGCCGCAGGGTATCCGGGTCGAAGCCGGCGGGCGCAGGCGGGCCGGCTCGTGGGCGCAGAGGGCGGCGGCCTTGTCCGCGGTGCGGTTGCACACTACCACCTCCGCCCCGGCCTGGGCCAGCTTGAGGCACACCGCCTTGGCCGCCCCCGGCCCCCAGCACCAGCACCCGCTTCCCGGCAGGGTCGATGCCCTCGTCGTTCAGGGCGCGGAGAAAGCCCGCCCCGTCGGTGTTGTAGCCATAGGCCCGGCCGTCCCGGATACAGACGGTGTTCACCGCGCCGAAGAGGCGGGCATCCCGTCCAGCTCGTCCATCAACTCCACCAGCTCCTCCTTGTGGGGCATGGTGGCGTTGAACCCGGCATAGCCGGCAAATTTGGCGCATTCCAGCCACTCCGGCATCTCCCCGGGGCACCGGCTGGCAGAGGTAGACGTAGTCCAGCCCCAGGGCGGCCAGCATGGTGTTCTGAATCAGCGGGGACTTGGAGTGGAGCACCGGCTCGCCGATGACGCAGAGCTTTTCGTGCTGTTTTTCACTTCCACCTGCATGTGCGGGGCCTCCTTTTTGGGTTCGGGCCGCAGATCGGGGAGGGCGGCGTTCACCCCCAAAGCGATAAGCAGGCACACCACCGTCTCAATGATGCGGGCGGCGGCATAGTAGTACCGGGTCACACCGGTGACGCCGGTGATGAGAATGACGCAGGGCAGGATGCACGCCATGCCACAGGCGGTGGGCCGCTTGAGCAGCAGGCAGATCCACCCCGCCACGCACACCGCCCCCAGGGCGGGTATGCGTACCAGGGATCGTCCAGGGCGGCCCAGCAGCAGGGTGGCGGTACCCAGGGCTCCGCCCACCGCCACGCCGATGAGGCGGGAGAGGCCCTGCTGGATGGTCTGGCCCAGGGTGGACTGGGTGCAGATGATGCAGGCGATGCAGGCATAGAGGGGGCCGAGCTGGCCCCACACGCCCCCCAGCGCCTCGTTATAGATGAGGCCGAAGGGCACGAAAATGGTATAGGACAGCATGACCGCCACGGCGGTCTTGACCACCCGCATACCGATGCGCGGCAGGGGCACGCTTTTCATCTTCTCCCCCTCCTCGATCCGCCGCAGCGGGTCAAAAAGTCCAGCAGCAGGCGGTTGAACGCCTCGGGCGCGTCCAGATTGACCACATGGGCCGCGCCGGGAGCACCGCCGTCTCCGTCTCCGGCCAGGCCCGCTTCCAGTCCTCCATGTGCCGGGCGATGGTGCCGGTCCTGTCCCGCTCGCCCCGGCACACCAGCAGGGGCGCGTCGAAGGAGAAGTGTTTCTCGGGGTGGAGGCATTGAGCGATTCCCCGCCAGCCCCGGAGAAACTCCCGCCGGGTGAGCTGGTCGAACATGCGGCGTACCGCCGCCGGCCCCTCCTCTGTAGAAGAGCAGGCCATGGCCATGGCGCTTTTGAGACACCTCCACGGCCACACCCCCAGCAAGGGGGTGGAGGCCCGCAGGCCCGCCCGCTCCCAGCCGCTATAGCAGTCCAACAGAATAGGTAGCTCCGGCCACCAGGTATCCGGCGCAGCCGCCGAACTGCCAGGCGTACTCCTGGACGACATAGCCGCCCATGGGCAGCCCCACCAGCACCGGGGCGCGGCAGCGCTCCTTTACCAGCACGGCCCGGAGATCCTCGGCGGCCTGAGGGATGGAGAAGTCGGCGCAGGGCCGGGAGTCCCCGTGGCCCCGTATGTCGAGATTGAGCACCGTCCACCCCTCCAGGGCAGCGAGCTGGGGCGCCCACATGGTGCGGTCCAGCCCGTAGCCGTGGAGGAGCACCACCTCCGGCCCCTCCTGCCGGCAGTCGTAGGCGATCCGGCAGCCGTCAGAGCTGACGACTCTTGTCTCCCAGTCAGCCATGGGAGTTCTCTCTGCTTTCCTTCTCGTTCCAGAAAGTAGGCCATGGCCGCCTCGTAGCCGTACAGGCCCAGGCCGCAGATCTGGCCCACGCAGGCGGATGCGGTGACGCTCCTGTGCCGGAACTCCTCCCGCTGGTGGACGTTGGATATGTGCACCTCAATGCAGGGCACATCCACCGCCTTGAGGGCGCCCAGGATGGCGTAGGAGTAGTGGGTGTACGCCCGGGGTTCAGCACGATGGCGTCGTACACGCCGTCGGCGGCGTGGATGGCGTCGAGAATGGCCCCTCGTGGTTGGACTGGAAGCACTCCGCCGTGGAGGCGTGGGCTGCGGCGAACTCCTTCAGCCGCCGGCACAGGCTCTCATAGCTGTTCTCCCCGTAGATGCCCGGCTCCCGCTTCCCCAGCAGGTTCAGGTTGGGGCCGTTGATAATCAGAAACTTCACGCCTGACACCCTTTCATAAAGGGTCGCGATGCGCCCGGCCGCCTCGGCGGCCTGGGCGTGGCCCTCGATGATGTAGTCCGCCCACCGGCGGTAGATGGCTCCCGCTGGCGAAACCGCTCCAGAAACGCCTCTTTCCCCTGGCCCAGAGGGCGGCGCGCCATGGACACTGTGTCGTAGATCACGGCCGGCTCCCGGCTGAGCCAGAAGACCACGCCGCTGGCTTTGAGGGCGGCAATGGCCTCCGCCCGGGTGGGCAGGCCGCCGCCGCAGGCGATGACCAGCCCTCCCTCCCGGGCCAGCGCCCGGCTCACGTCCAGCTCACGGGCCCGGAAGCCCTCCTCCCCTCCGACGCGAAAATCTCCGGGATGGTGCGGCCGGACGCCCGCTCGATGCGCTCGTCGGTGTCCGCGAAGGCCAGGCCCAGCCTCTCCGCCGCCAGCCGCCCCACCGTGGATTTGCCGCAGCCCTTCATGCCGATGAGGATGAGATTGTTCACGGCTCATACCCCGGAAGTTCCCAGGATGCGGAACTCGGCGGCCAGTTGCCCCAGCTCGTGGAGCACGCCGTCCATCTCCGGGGCGGCGAGATCGCCGGTAAAGTCCAGGAAGAACAGGTATTCCCAGCCCCGGCCGGGATGGGCCGGGACTCGATTTTCAGCAGGTTGAGCCCCTGGACGGCGAACACGGTGAGGATCTCGTGGAGGAACCGCTCTGGTGGGGCAGGCGGAACACGGTGCTGATCTTGTTGCGGCCGGGCCGCAGCTCCAGCACCGGGGACACCACCACGAACCGGGTGTGGTTCATGGCATTATAGTTGACCCCCTCGGCCAGAATATGCAGCCCGTAGATCTGAGCGGCCCGGCGGGAGCAGATGGCGGCGGCGGTGCGGTCGCCGCTTTCGGCCACCTGCTTGGCCGAGCCGGCGGTGTCCAGCGTGGGCACCCGCCGCCAGCCCCGGTGGGCGTCCAGATACCTCTCGCACTGCATCAGCCCCTGCTCGTGGGAGTAGACCGTGTGGATGTCCTCCAGCGCCACGCCGGGCAGGGCCATCAGGCAGTGCTGCACCTTCACCTGGCACTCCCCACCACGTAGTAGTTGTACCGGGCCAGCAGATCGTAGACCTGCCGGATGGAGCCGGTGGAGGAGTTCTCCACCGGAAGCACCGCATAGTCGGCCTCCCCGCTCCAGGGCGGCGAACACGTCGGGGAACCAGGCCAGCCCCGGCTGGACACCTCCGGGCCGAAGAAGCCCACGGCGGCCTCCTCGCTGTAGCACCCCGGCTCCCCTGGTAGACCACCCGGGCGGCCACCGGCTCCCGCCGGGCGGCCAGGGCCGCCGCATAGGCCGCATAGCCCGGCTCCTCCGCCCTCCCGCACCAGCTTGCGCTGCTGGCGGCGGGAGATGGCCATGATCCCTCGTAGAGGGCCGCCACGTCCGCCTTGCGGGCCGGATCGTCGGTGAGGGCCGTCTTGGCGGCGATCACCTGCTTCTCCCGCCCGGCGTCCAGCACCGGGATACCCGCCCGCTGCTTGTACTCCCCACCTTGCCGGTGACCGCCATCCGCTCCAGAAAGAGCTGCACCAGCTCCCCGTCGATGCGGTCGATCTCTTGGCGGTATTGCTCCAATTCGGTCATGTTCCCTCTCTCCTTTGTGTCCTCGAGGCGGCGGCCGGGCGCTTCCTTTCGGGCGGGTGTGGGCACCCGCCCCTACATTTAAACCTGGCCGCACGCTCCGCTGCCCCGCCTCTGCGCCATCGCGCGAGGCGGCCCTAAATTCCCAGCACCTCGCACGCCGCCAGCGCCGCGCCGCACCCAGAGCGCACTGCGCGCTCCGGGAACCCCACAGTTTATCTTCCTCGGCGGGAGTGAATCCCGCCTCGGCAAGGTTTTGCCTCCGGCAAAACGCTTGGACGCCGCTTCCGCGGCGGCTCGCTCCCGCTCGCGCGAGGCGGCGGCCCTAAATTCCCAGCACCTCGCACGCCGCCAATGCTGCCGCCGCACCCCAGAGCGCACTGCGCGCGCTCCGGGGACCCCATTTTATCCTCCTCGGCGGGAGTGAATCCCGCCTTCGGCAAGGTTTTGCCCCCGGCAAAACGCTTGGACGCCGCTTCCGCGGCGGCTCGCTCCCGCTCGCGCGAGGCGGCGGCCTAAATCCCCAGCACCTCGCACGCCGCCAATGCTGCCGCCGCCTCGATTACGGGCACGGCGCGGGGGACGATGCAGGGGTCGTGACGGCCCTTGATCTCGATCTCCGTCTCCTCCCCGGTGCGGAGGTCCACGCTCTCCTGGGGCAGAGCGATGGAGGGGGTGGGCCGGATGGTAACCTCAAAGGTGACGGGCATGCCGTTGGTGACGCCCCCGTTGACGCCGCCGGCGTGATTGGTCTTGGTGACCACCCTTCCGTCCTTCACATCGAAGGGGTCGTTGGCCTCGCTGCCCCGCATGAGGGAAAAGGCCACCCCTGCTCCGAAGTCCACGCCCTTGACGGCGGGGACGGCGAAAAGATGCTGGGCGAAGATGCCCTCCACGTTGCGGCCGAAGTCGGGGCCCCAGCCCGGCGGGCAGCCCGAACACAGCGCACTCAATGGCACCGCCCACGCTGTCCTGCTCATTTTGGCCTCCAGAATGGCCTGGCGCATCTCCTCCCCTTGGCGTCGTCCAGCACAGGGAAGGGCTTGGCCGCCACGGCCTCCAGTGCGCCGGCGTCCTCCAGGGAGGCGTCGGTGATGCCGTAGATGGAGCTGATGTGGCGCCCACCCGCACGCCCCGCAGGGCCAGCGCCTGCTTGGCCACAGCACCGGCGGCCACCAGGGGGGCGGTGAGGCGGCCGGAGAAGTGTCCGCCGCCCCGGTAGTCCTGGCACCCTGGCTCTTGATGAAGCCGGCATAGTCCCCATGGCCGGGCCGGGGGGTGTAGCGGATGGCCTCATAGTCCTGGGAGTGCTGGTCGGAGTTGGGAATGAGCATGGCCAGCGGCGCGCCGGTGGTCTTGCCCTCGAATACGCCGGAGAGCACCTGCACCGTGTCGCTCTCCCGGCGGGCGGTGGCGGTGGGGTCCTGGCCGGGCTTCCGCCGGTCCAGCTCCCGCTGAACGGCCTCCAGATCCAGCTCCAGGCCGGCGGGTACGCCCTCCAGCACCACGCCGATGGCCGGGCCGTGGGACTCACCGAAAATCATGTGTCGCATGTGGGTTCCCTTCCTTTGCTTTCTCAGGTTTTGTGCCGGGAGGCCCCGGCCTCCGGGCGGGGCAACTTCGCCCCTGCAATATTCATACGAAAATGGCCGCATGTTTTACACGTTCATTTAGGGGCGGCCCTTGTGGCCGCCCGCAGGCGGGACAAGCCCCGCCCTACACCATTCGTGTAAAACGGCTCCGTGGCCGCCCGCCCCTCCTACGTCCGGGCGATCTGACCGCCCAGGGCCTCGTAGTCTGCCCAGAAGCGGGGATAGGACTTGTTCACGCACTCCGCGCCGGTGATGGTCACCGGCCCCTGACAGCGGGTGGCCGCAATGGCGGCCATCATGGCGATACGGTGGTCGTTGTGGCCGGAGACGGTGACGCCCCGCCAGCCGCTCCCTGCCCCGGAGCACCAGATGGTCGGCGTGCTCCTCCACACCGGCCCCCAGGGCGTTGAGCACCTGCGTCACAGAGGCCAGCCGGTCGCTCTCCTTGATGCGCAGGCGGGCGGCGTTGACGATGGCGGTCGTCTCCCCGCCCGCAGTGCGGCCATGGCCGCCAGAGGGGCACCAGATCGGGGCACTGGGACACGTCCAGCTCCGCCGGGCCGGGCTGGGTCAGGCGGGCAAGCTGCTCCCCGATCACCCGGTCGCCCTGGACGGAGCGGGGGTTCAGCCCCTCCACGTCCACCCGGTGGCCCAGGAACGCGGCGGCAAACCAGAAGGCGGCGTTGGACCAGTCCCCTCGATGGCCAGATCCCGGTGGCGGTACGCCTGGTTCCCCGGCACCCGGAAGCGCCGGTCCCCGTCGTACTCCGCCGAGACGCCGAATTGGGCCAGGGCGTCCAGGGTCATGTCCACATAGCCCCGGCTCTCCAGCGCGGTGGTGAGGACAAGCTCGCTGTCCCCCTCCAGCAGTGGGAGGGCGTAGAGCAGGCCGGTGATAAACTGGGAGGACACGTCGCCGGGCGCAGCCGCCCTCCACGGCGAGCACCCCGTTTTCCAGCGACCACGCAATGCCTTCCTCCGTAAAGAGGCGGAAATAGGGCTCCTGGGGCCGCTCCATGAGCCGCCCGTGGCCGGTGAACCGGCCGCCCCCCTTGAGGGCCAGGGCCACGGGGATCAAAACCTCAAAGTGGAGCCCGACTCGCCGCAGTCCATGATCTCCGGCGGGCGTCTCGAAGCCGTCCACCAGGCCGGCCCCGCGGATGATTGTGCCGTCGGCGGAGGCGTCCGCGTCCAGGGTACGCATACAGCGCAGGGTGGCCTGGATGTCCTGGGACAGCTCCACATTGGACAGGCGGCACACCCCGTCGGACAGGGCGGCGGCGATGATCAGCCGGTGGGCCTGGGACTTGGAGGGCGGCGGGTGACGGCGCCGCCCAAGGCGGCGGGGTGATGGTGACGTTCATCGCAGTTCCTCCAGCAGTTGGGCCTTGGGCATCCGGTGGGGACGGCGCGGCCCATGCGCTCCAGGAGGATCACCGAAATGTCCTCCCCCCCCCTTCTTGTCCAGTCCCACGGCGGCGGCGTAATCCGCCGCCGTGCAGGGGATGGCGGTGGGCAGCCCCAGGGCGGAGAGCGCCTCCTCCAGGCGCTCCGACAGCTCCGCCGGGGTCACCCCAGGCGTACACCCAGCCGGGCGGCGGCGCATGCCGGCGGCCACCGCCGCGCCGTGGCTCCACTCGGTGTAGTGCCCCGCCAGCTCGTAGGCGTGGCCCAGCGTGTGGCCGAAGTTGAGGAGCATCCGCTCCCCGTGTCCCGCTCGTCCTGTTCCACTACGCTCCGTTTAATCGCGCAGCAGGTATACAGGATGTGTTCCATTTCCGCCATCAGCTCCGCCCGGGAGGGCGGGCCGCCAGGAAGTCGAAAAGGCCGCGTCCCTGATGCAGCCGTATTTGACCACCTCCGCCATGCCCTCCATGAACACAGGCAGCGGCAGGGTGTCCAGCACCTCCGGGTCCATGAGCACCAGCCTGGGCTGCCAGAAGGCCCCCGCCAGATTCTTCCCGTGCTCCAGATCCACGGCCACCTTGCCCCACGGAGGAGTCCACCTGGGCCAGCAGGGTGGTGGGAATCTGCACGAAGTCCACCCCGCAGGATGGTGGCGGCGGCGAACCCGCCAGATCCCCACCACGCCGCCGCCCAGGGCCGCCACCGCGTCGGTGCGGGTCAGCCCGGCGGCCATCATGGCCTCCCACAGCTCGGCCACACGGGCGGGGCATTTGGAGCCCTCCCCGGCGGGGACGGTGTGGGCGGTCACCCGGAACCCGGCCCTCTCCAGGCTGGCCCGCACCCGCTCCAGATACAGGGGGCCACATGGCTGTCTGTCACCACAAAATCCGGGAGGCCCGGGCAGGACGGCCCGAACCTCCTCCCCCGCCCGGGTGAGCAGCCCCGCCCAATCTGTATGTTGTATTCCCGCCCCGGCAGGCGACGGTCAGTGTTTTCATGGTACGGTCTCCTCTGTTCAAAATCGGCGGTATCCGGCGGGCGGGTGTGAGCACCCGCCCCTACGTGACAGCTCCGCAGGATGGCCCCAACGCAGGGGCCGGCACCCCAGGGCGGCCTCTCTTGCCCTGCGGGCAATTCACCTCCTGCCCTCATCGGCCCGCGGCAGCTGTCCTCCACCCTCGCCGTAGGGGCGGCCCTCGTGGCCGCCCGCGGGCGGGGACAAGCCCCGCCCCTACGTGACAGCTCCGCAGGTTGCCCCAACGTAGGGGCCGACACCCCAGGGCGGCCTCTTGCCCCTGTGGGGCAATTCACCTCCTGCCCTCATCGGCCCGCGGCAGCTGTCCTCAACCCTCGCCGTAGGGGCGGCCCTCGTGGTCGCCCGCGGGCGGGACAAGCCCGTCCCACTGGTGCGGGGTACGCCCGCTTTCGGGGCCCCACGAACCCAGCGAAGCGGTTCGCGTGGGGAAAAGGAGGCCCAGCGGCGGGAATGAGCTTTCGGGCCTGCCCGGAAGCGAATGATCCAAAGCTTGGGCCGACGCTGTCACGCTGCGCCCCTCCGCGGCGGGCAGCGTTCATCCGGGTTCCTCCTCGCAGCATAGCCGCTGCGGCCTCCGCTACAAACGTGCCACCGGCACGTTTGCTCACCTGCGGTTTCGCCTCCATGTCCTCTTAGCTCCCCTATGCGCCTACCCTCCGCGCTTCTTTTATTTTACCAGCGTTTTCCCCATCAGGTCAACCATGGCGGAGACCTTGTGCATGAGGCGTCAAAGTTCTGGGGGTGAGGGACTGCTGGCCGTCGCATTTGGCGTGGGCCGGGTCGTTGTGGACCTCGATGATGAGGCCGTCGGCCGGCGGACGGCGGCCAGGGCCAGGGCTCCACCATCCAGTACATGCCGGCGGCGTGGGAGGGGTCCACGATCACGGGCAGGTGGCTCATCTGCTTGACGGCGGGGATGGCGGACACATCCAGAGTGTTGCGGGTGTAGGTCTCGAAGGTGCGCACCCCGCTCGCAGAGGATCACGTTCTCGTTTCCGGCGGCCATGATATACTCGGCGGACATGATCCACTCCTCGTAGGTGTTGGACAGGCCCGCTTGAGGAGGATCGGCTTGCTCATCTTGCCCACCTCCAGAGCAGTTCGAAGTTCTGCATGTTGCGCGCCCACCTGCACCACATCCACCTCCCGCTCGAAGAGCTCGGCCATACGGGGTCCATGATCTCGGTGACGATGGGCAGGCCGGTCTGCCTCCGGGCCTCCATCAGCAGGTCGAGGCCCGCGGTGCCCATGCCCTGGAAGGGTAGGGGAGGTGCGGGGCTTAAACGCGCCGCCCGGAGCAGGGCCGTGCCGGAGGCCTTCACGCCCTCGGCCACGGCGCAGATCTGCGCCTCGCTCTCCACCGAGCAGGGGCCGGCGATCACGGAGAAATTCCCCGCCGATCTTGGCGTTCCCCACCGTGACCACCGTGTCCTCCGGGTGGAACTTGCGGTTGGCCTTCTTGTAGGGCTCCTGCACCCGCATGACCCGCTCTACATGGGGGTTGATGGAGATCTTATCCATGTCCACGGCGGTGGTGTCGCCCACCAGGCCCAGGATGGTGCAACCCACGCCGTTGGTGATGCCCACATCCAGATCCAGTTCCTTGAGCTTGAACACCAGGGCGTCGATGTCCTGCTGCCGGGTGCCGGGTTTCATAACAACTACCATGATTTTACATCCTTTCTCTCCATGCCATGCAAACGCCCATTGATGAAATCAATGAGCGCCCCTGCATATCCAGGTACTATGGGGCCTTCTCCGGGCCCCACCCATTCATTCCATCCCCCGTGTTTTCTCCATGCCAAAAAAGCCGGTGCCCATAAATCGAGCCCAGCCATAGGAAAACAGGAAGGATGCAGTTGTGAGGGTTCGGTCTGCCATGTCTGTGTTCCTCACTTCAACAGGTTGGTGTCATTATACCCCCATCGTTAGCGGAATGCAACGGGAAATTTTCAAAAATCCCGGTTTTTTGCCCTGGGATAGGGCGTCCGCTCGTCTGTGAGGCCCAACAGGTAGTCGATGCTGGTATTATGATAGTGTGCCAGCGCAATTAGAATTTCCGTCGGAATATCGACGTCCCCCCGCTCGTAATTACTGTAGATGCGTTGACTGCAATTCAAAATTTCCGCTATTTCTGTCTGCGTCAAATCCCTGTCTTCTCGCAAGTTACGGATACGCTCGTATTTCATGTTCCCACCTCAGGAAAAGCATACGAGCATCCCATGCTTCCCTTGCTTTTAGCGAATTTTTCGCTAAAATAAACATGAGTGAATCCGATGGATTTATACTACGATATTTTATTGGCCGCTACACCGGAGGGCTGTCCCGAACCTCCGCGCTCGGATTTCTACAACGAGATGGTGGATCAGCTCTGTCGAAAGGCCCTGCGGGATATCCGGAAGATTGTTTCAGAGGAACCCTCCGGGGAGTGCGACAGCCTGCTGCAAATTGAGGATATCTGGGACGTTTTAAAATGGCTGGGGGTCTGCCGGCCCTAGACGCTGTGCATTCGTTCCAGCTGCGGGCCGGGCCTTATCAAGCGCACACCGTAGGGGCGGGGCTCGTCCCCGCCCGCCAGAAGTGCCTGGGGCGCGGGCGGCCACAAGGGCCGCCCCTACCGCACAAGGTAGGGCGGCTCACCCCAGCGCCACGTCCAGCACCATCATGAGCAGGAAGCCCGCCATGACTCCCAGGGTGCCGGTGTTGGAATGCTCCCCCAAGTGGGCCTCGGGGATGAGCTCCTCCACAACCACATACATCATGGCCCCGGCGGCGAAGGACAGCAGCCAGGGCATGAGGGGCTGGATCGTCCCCGCCACCAGCACCACCAGGATACCGAAGACAGGCTCCACCACGCCGGAGGCGCTGCCGTAGAGGAAAGCCCGCCCGGCGGACAGCCCCTCCTGCCGCAGGGGCAGGAGATGGCCGCCCTCCGGGAAGTTATGGATTCCAATTCCCAGAGCCAGCGCCAGGGCCCCGGACAGGGCCGCCCCTCACCGGCGTGCTGGGCGGCCAGGGCGAAGGACAGGCCGACGGCCATCCCTCCGGGATGTTGTGCAGCGTAACGGCCAGCACCAGCAGGGTGGTGCGCCGCCAGGAGGAGTGGAGCCCCTCGGGCTGCCTGGCATCCACATGGAGGTGGGGCAGCAGCACATCCAGCAGCAGCAGGAAGCCGATGCCCAGCACGAAGCCCCCCACCGCCGGCAGCCAGCCGGAAGCCCGGAGGCCTCCGCCTCCTCCATGGCGGGATGAGCAGGCTCCACACCGAGGCGGCGATCATCACCCCGGCGGCAAAGCCCAGAAAGATACGCTGGATGGACGCATTGAGCTGCTTTCGGAACAGAAAGACCAGGGCGGCCCAGAGTGGTCATCAAAAGTGAAGCCGGTCCCCGTGGCCGCCCATAAAATGGATTGCATGAGTTCCCTCCTTTTTCTGGTTAGTCATAGTTAATCATCTGATATTATATGGGGGGCGGCATGCCGCCCCCCTTTGAAGCGTCAGTACGCCACGCCCCAGTACACCATGTGCTTGGCGGGCTTGCCGCAGCAGGCGCAGGTGTCGCCCAGGTGCTCCTGCTCCAGAGGGATGCACCGGGAGGACACTCCGGCCTCCTCCTTCATCTTCAGCTCGCACGCCAGCTCGCCGCACCACATGGTCTTGGCGAAGCCGCCCTGGCTGGCCATCTTCTCCTTGACCTCCTCCAGGGTGGCGCAGGCGTAGGTATTCTCGTCCAGGTTGCGCTTGGCCTTGTCGAACAGGCCCTGCTGCACCGCGTCCAGCATGGTCTTGACGGTCTCCTCGATGTTGTCCAGGGAGACAAAGCTCTTCTCGCCGCTGTCCCGGCGGGCCAGGACGCACTGGTTCTTCTCGATGTCCTTGGGGCCCAGCTCCAGCCGCAGGGGCACGCCCTTCATCTCGTACTCGGCGAACTTCCAGCCGGGGAGTTGTCGGGCGTCCATCTTCACCCGGATGCCGGCGGCCTTCAGGCGGGCCATGACCGCCTCGTTGGCGGCGATGACGCCCTCCTTGTGCTGGGCCACGGGGATGATGATGACCTGGGTGGGGGCGATGCGGGGGGGCAGCACCAGGCCTTTGTTGTCGCCGTGGGTCATGATGACGCCGCCGATGAGGCGGGTGGACACGCCCCAGGAGGTCTGGAAGGGGTGGTGGGGCTGGTTGTCCTTGCCGGCGAAGGTGATGTCAAAGGCGCGGGCGAAGCCGTCGCCGAAGTAGTGGGAGGTGCCGGCCTGGAGGGCCTTCTTGTCGTGCATCATGCACTCCACGGTATAGGTGGCCTCGGCCGGAGAACTTCTCCTTGTCGGTCTTGCGGCCCTTCACCACGGGCATGGCCAGGTAGTTCTCGCAGAAATCGGCGTAGATGTTGAACGTGCGCTCGGTCTCGGCGATGGCCTCCTCGGCGGTGGCGTGCATGGTGTGGCCCTCCTGCCACAGGAATTCCCGGTGGCGCAGGAAGGGGCGGGAGGTCTTTTCCCACCGCAGCACGCTGCACCACTGGTTGTACAGCTTGGGCAGATCCCGGTGGGAGTGGATGATGTTGGCGTAGTGCTCGCAGAACAGGGTCTCGGAGGTGGGACGGATGCAGTAGCGCTCCTCCAGCTTCTCCGAGCCGCCCATGGTCACCCAGGCGCACTCGGGGCAAAGCCCTCCACATGGTCCTTCTCCTTCTGGAGCAGACTCTCGGGGATCAGCATGGGCAGGTACACGTTCTCATGCCCGGTTTCCTTGAACTTCTCGTCCAGGATCTTCTGGAAATTCTCCCAAATGGCGTAGCCATAGGGGCGGAGGATGAACATACCCTTGATGGAGGAGTAGTCGATCAGCTCCGCCTTCGGCACACGTCGGTGAACCACTTGGCAAAGTCCACCTCCATATCGGTAATCTGTTCCACCTGTTTCTTGTCCTGTGCCATCTCTATCTCAATCCTTTATTCTAAAGTTATCGGTTCGTATTCTTTTACGCATGCAGGCCGCAAAGTCAGGGCCCGCGCTGCGTTCCGGGTCAAATTGCGCATAAAATCCCATATTTTCCGCACACTACAGCAAAGCGGGAGGTGGCGGAGCTTGCGTGTGGGAATCTGGGAGCGGGACGAGGGATTCGGGCGGCGGTGGAGGCCGGGTTGGGAGAGCTGGCGGCGGAGGTGCGTGCCGGGCGGCACCCGGCGGAGCTGGCCGGCGCGCGGCTGGAGCTGCTGACGGTGTCACCGGCGGCACGGGGCTGGGCCGGCGCGGGGCCATCCCCTGCGGGACGGTGCTGCTGCCCGGCACGGCGGGGCCGCTGGCCCGGGCCCTCAACGCCCGCCAGGCCGTGAGCTACGGCACCTCCCCAGGGATACCCTCACCTTTTCCAGCCTGGAGGGGACAGGCTGTGCCTGGCCGTCCAGCGGGAGCTGGTCACCCTGGGCGGGGCGGTGGTGGAGCAGCAGGAGCTGGTGCTCCCCTTCTCTACCGGCGCCTCCCCCCTGCCCTTTCTGGCCGCCGCGGGCACTCTGCTGCTCCTGGGTGTGCCGCCGGAGGAGCTGCCGGCGCGGCTCCGCTCCCCGGTGTGAGGCCTGCAAAACGGCCCCGGAACCGAGCAGTTCCGGGGCCGTCATCCAGCCGAAAAGACTTTTCGGCTGGATGCTAGACTTTGAAGCTTCCAGAAAGCTTCAAAAGTCGTTGATCTAACGTGAACGGCCCAGGCCGGCCTCTCTTGGCCTGCGGCCAATTCACCTCCAGGGAACCCTGACGGTTCCCTTTCACACTATCCTTCCCTCCGAAGTCTTACGCAGGAAGGTTTATTGTTAGCCTAACAGCCCCGGAACCGAGCGGTTCCGGGGCCGTTTTCATTACATTTAATACTTACAGCTTTAGCACCAGGGTGGCTACAAACTGGGCTCCCTTGTAATCGCCGAAGAGCTGCACCCGGTCCCCACCTCCAACTGGCGCAGGCTGGTGGAGGAGCCGCTGGCGGACATAAAGCTGGCGTCGGACACGTCCGCCGTGAGCACGTTGCCGTCGGTGAGCTGTACCATCAGGGTCTTGTCCTTGGTGTTGGGCACCAGGACCGTGCCCTCAAGCTGGCTGCTGGAGCCGGAACCCTGTCCACCTCGATGGACACCACATCTCCGCCGCTGACCACCATGGCCACTGCATCGTTGGGCTTGAGGGTGTAGAGGGAGACGGCAGTGCCGTTCTGGGTGACGGAAACGCCCTCGGACACGGTATAGGAGGCGGTGGAGCCGTCGGTGAGCTTCACATCAAACGTGATCCGGCGGCATCCTGCACCACCCGGGTGATAGTGCCGGTGACGTTTGCGCTTTGAGGCGTGGTCTCCAGGGTGGTGACCTTGTTGTAGCGCACGGTGACCACCACGGTGTCGCCGCTCTTGATCTTGTCCAGAGAGCTGCTCTTACCGTCCCGGTAGATGGCGGGCAGGTCGGTGAGATCCAGTTCAAAGGTCATTACGCTGTCATTGGCGGTCTTGACCGCCAGGGTAGTGGGGGTACCGTAGGTGATGCTGTCAATGACGCCCTCGGTGGTGGTGGAGCCAGGATAGGCGTCCAGCAGCGTCACCACATCCCCGCCGGAGAGCTGAAGGGTGGCGAAGGAGTTCCGCTCCAGCTCCTTGAGTGCGATGTCCTCGCCATTGAAGCGGATGGCTGCCTTGGAGGAGATGTCGTAGGTGGTGGATTTGCCGGTACTCAGGTTGGTCAGGGTGATGTCGTTTTGATCCTTGGCGTAGGTAAAGCTCTTGACGGAGCCCTGGACGTAATCGGTTACGGTGTCCACCGCCATGCTGACCAGCTCGTTGGCCTCGTCGTTGGATACCCGCAGGCTCACGTAGTCGCCCTCATAGCGGTCGGACACGGTGCCCACCACGCCGTTGACGGTGACGCCCGCCCCGGCGGGCAGGGTGTAGCGCCTGGTTTCGCCGTTAAAGGCCGACACCTGGAGCCGCTGGCCGCCGGTGCCGTTTTCCACCTTCACCAGTATGCCCTCCTCGGCGCGGGTTCCGCCGGAAAGCTGCACCGCGTCCAGATGGCCCATGGCGTCCACATAGCAGGTGGCCGTGGTGTATCCGGCCTGGGGATCCAGCAGGGTGTAGTCGCCGGCGGTCTTGCCCACCTGCCCCTCGGTAAAGCGGTCGATATCCAGCCGTTTGGAAGCGCCGTTGACCGTCACGGTCAGGCTGTCCTGCTCCACGCCGGTGACGGAGCCGGTATAGGAGGTGACCGCGCCGCCCAGGCGCACGGACTCGGCAGTACCCTTCCTGTCCAGGTTCACCCGGGCGTAACTGCCCACCTTCAGGGCATCGGCGGAGGAGAGCATATTATTCTCGTAGATCTCCGCGTCGGCGGGCAGAGAGATGCTACGGGTGCCGCTGACCACGCTGGTCAGGGTCAGCAGGGTAACGCCGCTGCTGCCGGTAGACACGGCGGCGATGGTGCCGCCCACCCAGTCATAGTCGGTGTAGCCGGGCAGCTCGGCATAGATGCCCCGCTCGTCCATAAAGTCGATGGCCCGGCGGAGCATGGTGGCCATCTCGGCCCGGGTCAGGGAGTTCTGTGGCAGAAAGCGGTTGAGCTCGTTGCCCTTGACGATGCCGTACATGTTCAGCAGGTATACATAGGGCTGCAGGGAGGCGGAAATAGAGGTAGTGTCCGCAAAGCTCATGGGGTAGGAGGTCAGGCTCTGGGCCAGGGGCGAGCTGCATGGCCCGCACCAGATACATGGCCAGCGTCTCACGGGTGATGGACTTCACCAGCCCGCCCGCGCTGCTCAGGGCCCGCAGCTCGGTCTCCGAGATGATGCCGGTCTCCAGGCAGACGGCCATCTCCTGGGCCGCCCAGGCGTACATCTCCTCGGGCAGGATCTCCTTCAGCTCGTCCTCCCAGTCCTCGGCGATGGCCTCCTTGTCAATGGCGTCCACGCCGGTGGCACGGGAGCAAAACAGCAGCGCTTCACAGGCGGTCATCTTCTGGTCGGGAGCAAAGGTGGTGGCGCTGGTCCCCTTGACCACCCTGGGTAGCCAGGTACTCCACATCGTCCTTGGCCCAGTGATTGGTCATGTCGGTAAAGCTGACGGCCGCTGCGGGCACCACCAGCAGGGAGAGCGTCATCAGCGCGGCCAGCGCCAGAGAACTCGCTTTCCTTTCATATGTAATCCTCCATTTGCATAAATGGTTTCCATAATATATAGTATAATGGTTCCTCAGGAAAAAGCAACAGAGAAAATCCCGCCCTCTTTCGCCGCTTTTTCCAGTGCCCTGTCCATTTTTCCTGGCAGTCCACCGCATTTTCCTATAAACTCTATTGTTTTTAAATTTCCCTTTATTGCGCAATAAATCCCTCCGCCCGGGCGTTATGCAGTCAAACAGGAAAACAGCTCCCAAAGATTGCTCTGCTGAAACATTAAAGGAGGATATGCTGACTCACTTATTTTGTAACTAAAATAGATTGAAGGAGAACAGGTATGATTAGGTGGAATGACAATTATATTACGGGTATAGAAAAATTAGACAAGGAACATCAGCAGCTATTCCAAATGGCCGATCAGGTTTTGAATAAGTTACGGGAACGAGGAGATGAGGCAAATTATCGTATATTCCTCGTTCGGGAAACTTTAACTTATATAACCAGCTATTTTGAGCGTCATGCTAAGGCGGAAGAGGAATACATGCGCAAAATCGGCTACACTGGGTATACATTACACAAGATGTTGCACGATGAATTTTGCAATATCCAGCTAAAAAAATATCAAGATATTGTCAAGCGTGGTGAGTGCAGTAAAGAAGAGATACAAGATTTTGTCGGAAGCGGAATTGATGGCTTTTGGAGCATATAGCAACAGCAGATATGGCGATCATAGGAAAGTATTCTAGCCGCGCCTGCAAAGAACAGTGACTTTGAAGCGCGACTGGAAGAAAAGATCAATACGCTGTTGACCGCTTCTTTAAATATTGCGGCAAATGCGAAAATTATAGGTAGGAGCTATCAAGGAGAATTTTTGGGAAAGGCTGTATATCAAAAAATGGTATATAGTTTGATTCACGCGAGATTACAATTGTTTCAGGTATAGAGAGCTCATTTCTACTTCGCGTTGCCGAAATGATCTATGGGACAGAAGTGAAGAATGAGATGGACTTGATACTATCTAGTCTACAGTTGTTTGCTGCAAACTTCTGGAGATCAATAGGACAGCACTTTGCTGGTAGTAATACTATGATGATTATGAAGTCGAATAGCTTTATCATTGCAGGACTTCTTCAGAAGAACTGAGGAAGCTTAAACTAACGCACTCATTGCTCTTTGCTTCTGATATGGGGAAATTTTTTATAGCTGTTAATTACTGAGAATTCCAAAAACGTGATAGAGTTGCGGTGTCATTCCATGGGGAATCAGAACGAGGGGCAACGGAAACTACAACATCTGTCCGCTCCAGATACCAGACTGCTTTAGGCATATCCAACAAGGCAAGCAGGAGTGAGTCTATCTTTAGCCTGTGCGTGCTTTGTTAAAGCCTCTGCCTGCTCCTGAGCCTGTACCATGCCATTTACTGCATCCATTACCCATTTTTCGCTTCAGCGTTGATAGAGAGCCTATAAACACAAGAAAATAGACAGCTAAAGAGTTATATAGTGGTGACGGAGGATGCCTTGGACATGTGGGAAGAACACTTGCCCGAGCAGATATACCTTCTTTGGGAAAGGTTGTAAAGAATCCTATTCAGAGGACTTGAAAGAGCCACCTGGACAGGCTATAGTAACAGTAAAAATAGGCCATTAACTTTATTTGAAAAGAATACTATGACCCGCCCCTGCTTACCGGCCGCCCAGAAATAACACGAATAGAAGCGCAGACCGCATCTGCCCGCGGATATTTGAAATTGCCTGGGAGACACCCATTCCCGGCAGCCGGAGGCAAAGGAAAGGGACATCCTTGCGGATGTCCCTTTCCTTTGGCACGCCTGAGGGGATTCGAACCTCCGACCTACCGCTTAGGAGGCGGTCGCTCTATCCTGCTGAGCTACAGGCGCATATGAAATTGTGGAAAAACTGGCGCGCAGATGCTTTGATATTGTACCCCAATTCCCGCGCCTGTCAACGGCAAGGGTGTTTTGTCCCCGATTTGGACGTTTTTGCAAAATCAGTTGCGCGCGTTACTGTTCTACGGTATAATATGTGGTCGAGCTTTCAATGATATTGGACAGATTTCGGAATAAACTGAGAGGTGCACCACTTTGCAAGATACGAAGCTGAGAAACGTCGCCATTATCGCCCACGTCGACCACGGCAAGACCACCCTGGTGGACGAAATGCTCAAGCAGGGCGGCATCTACCGCGAGAACCAGGCCACGGTGGAGCGGGTCATGGACTCCAACGATCTGGAGCGGGAGCGCGGCATCACCATTCTGGCCAAGAACACCGCCGTCCACTACAAGGACGTGAAGATCAACATCGTGGACACGCCGGGCCACGCCGATTTTGGCGGCGAGGTGGAGCGGATCCTCAAGATGGTCAACGGCGTCATCCTGCTGGTGGACGCCGCCGAGGGTCCCATGCCACAGACCCGTTTTGTGCTGAGCAAGGCACTGGAGCTGGGCCACAAGGTCATCGTGGTGGTCAACAAGGTGGACCGCCCCGACCAGCGCATCCACGAGGTCATGGACGAGGTGCTGGAGCTGCTGCTGGATCTGAACGCCACCGACGAGCAGTTCGAGTCCCCCACCCTGTTCTGCTCCGGCCGCCAGGGCACCGCCTCCTACTCCCCGACGTGCCCGGCACCGACCTGGTGCCCCTGTTTGAGACCATCCTCAACTATATCCCCGCCCGGAGGCGGACACGGAGGCCCCTTCCAGATGCTGGTGTCCTCCATTGCCTACAATGAATTCGTGGGCCGCATTGCCATCGGCCGCATCGAGCGGGGCACTGTAAAGCAGAACCAGGAGATCGCGGTGTGTAACTACCACGCCCCCGACGCCGCCCCCAAGAAGGCCAAGGCCACTGCTCTGTATGAGTTCGACGGCCTGGGCCGGGTGCCGGTGACCGAGGCCACCGCCGGCAACATCATCGCCATGAGCGGCATCGGCGATGTGACCATCGGCGACACCATCTGCGTCGCCCGACGCGGTGGAGCCCATCGAGTTCGTGAAGATCTCCGCCCCCACCATCGAGATGACCTTCTCCGTCCACGACTCCTCCGTTCGCGGGCAAGGAGGGCAAGTTCGTCACCTCCCGCCAGATCCGGGAGCGGCTGTTCCGCGAGACCATGAAGGACGTGTCCCTGCGGGTCACCGAGACCGACTCCACCGACGCCTTCAACGTGGCGGGCCGGGGCGAGATGAGCCTGTCCATCCTGATCGAGAACCTGCGCCGTGAGGGCTACGAGTTCCAGGTCTCCCCGCGTGCTCTACCAGGAGATTGACGGCAAAATGTGCGAGCCGGTGGAGCGTCTGGTGGTGGACGTACCCAGCGACAGCGTGGGCGCGGTCATCGAAGATCGGCCCGCAAGGGCGACCTTCTGGAGATGACTCCGGTGGGTGATCGGATGAAGCTGGAGTTCCTGGTGCCCTCCGCGGCCTGTTCGGCTACCGCACTGAGTTCCTGACCGACACCAAGGGCGAGGGCATCGTGGCCTCGGTCTTTGACTCCTATGCCCCATGAAGGGCGAGATCCAGCGCCGCAACTCCGGTTCCCTGGTGTCCTTCGAGACCGGTGAGAGCGTCACCTACGGCCTCTACAACGCCCAGGGCGTGGTGTGCTGTTCATCGGCGCGGGCGTGCCCGTCTATGCCGGCATGGTGGTGGGCGAGACCCCAAGCAGGAGGACATCTCGGTTAACATCTGCAAAGAAGCAGCTGACCAACATGCGTGCATCCGGCTCCGACGACGCCCTGCGTCTCACCCGCCCGCCAGATGAGCCTGGAGCAGTGCCTGGAGTTCCTGGCGGACGACGAGCTGCTGGAGGTCACTCCCGAATCCCTGCGCCTGCGCAAGCGCCTGGACCACGCGGCCCGCATGCGCGAGGCCTCAAGAAAAGGGCTGATTGCCGCAACATGATTTCCGCCCCGGGCATGCTCCGGGGCGGTTTCAGTCTGCCGGGGAAACGACTACTCCACGTAGCCGTGCTTTACCTGGTCGGAGATCTCGCAGAGGGCCTTGCTGGCCTCCATGTCAAACTGGCGGCACTGGGCCAGATCCCCAGAGACCATCCCTACCACCTTGCCCCTCCAGCACGGGGCGGCGCACCTGCTTGGCCGCCATGATCCGGGTGGCCTCTCTGGCGTCGTCGTCGGGGACACCACCGCGCAGTTGCGGGTCATGATGTCCTTCACCTGGGTCTTGAGGGTCCTCCTCCGCCGCCACGCAGCGCAGGATGATGTCCCGGTCGGTGACAATGCCCCGCAGGCCGCCGTCCTCACCGCAGACGGGCAGGGAGCCCACGTTGTGCCGGGACAGGAGCCGGGCCGCCAGGGAGGCCGACTCGCTGGGGTGATGGAGACCACGCTGGGGTTCATAAGATCGCGTACTTGCATGACAAAACCGCCTTTCTCCCAAACTTTACTGCTAGTTTGGACGGGAAGGCGGTTTTATTCTTTCAGCCCGAGATTGCGCCGCAGGGCCGGGGCCCCGCCAGGCGAAGGCCCGGCCCCCGTACTTATCCCGGAACATGCGTTTGGTGAGCCCCTCGAGATCGGAGTTTTCCAAAGCGTCTACCAGAGATGTGGAAAACTCCGGCAACGGGGACAGCGCCGGGGCGGCGTTGTAGGGGCAGGCCTTCTGGCAGAAGTCGCAGCCCCAGATGAGGGGTGGGCGCGCAGCCGGGCGGCCTCCTCCTCCGTCAGCGCCCCTTCTTCTGGGTCAGCTCGGACAGGCAGCGGGACACGTCCGGCCCCTCCCCCATGGCCCCGGCGGGGGCCGCCCGGCAGGCCCGCAGTCAGGGCAGTCCGGCGCGGCGGGGCGCTCCGGCACGTCCAGCGCCGCCCGGTGAGAATGGTACCCAGAAATACATAGGTGCCGTAGGGCGGCAGGATCAGCAGGCCGTTTTTCCCCGCAGGCCGATGCCTGCCAGCCAGGCGGCCTCCCGCTCCGGTAGGGGAGTTGTCGGCGGCGGGGACACACAATTCCCCGGGTATTTCCGGCGCAGGGCATCACACACCGTATTCAGCCGCCGGGTGACCACCCGGTGGTAGTCCTCCCGGGCGTAGAGGGACAGGTTGCCCGGCCGCTCCCGGCGTAGTAGGGGAAGGCCGCCACCAGGACAGTCTCTGGAGCGGGGCAGAGGGTTTCCACCTTCTCCCGCGCACCGGTGGACAAAACGGAAGCAGCCGCCGGAGAATACGCCGCCCCAGGCGGCGGCCCGGGCGGCTGCGAACCACTTATCCAGCATTGTACTTGTCCAGCGCCCGCCGGGCCAGCGTCCCGTCCGGGATGCAGGGCTCCGGGCCGTTCTTCCGCTTCTGGGCCTCCTCGCATCCCTTGCCCGCCAGCAACACCACCGCCGGGCGGCGGGCGCCCAGGATGGCGGTCTCCACCGCCGCCTCCCGGTTGGGGATCACGGTGTAATCCTTGCCGTGGGCAGTGAGGAACACGCCGATATCGGCGCAGATGGCCTCCACCTCCTCGGGGCCGGGATCGTCCTCGGTGAGGATAATCCGGTCGGCCCACTCTCCGGCGGCGTTGCCCATGCCCTCCCGGCGGTCGATGCCCTTGCCGCCGGTGCAGCCGAAGAGGACGGTCAGCTCCCGGCCGGGGTACTCCGCCCTGACGGGCGCAGGGCGTTCTGTAGGCTCATGCCGTTGTGGGAGTAGTCCACAATCACCGAAATCTCCCCGTCGGCGCTGACATAGTGCTCCATGCGGCCGGGCACGAAGGCCCGCACCAGTCCGGCGGCCACCGCCTCGGCGGGAATGCCGTAGACCTCCGCCGCCGCCACGGCGGCCAGGGCGTTTTCCACATTGAACAGGCCCGGTGTGGAAATGGCCAGCTCCCGCTCATAGCGGGGGGTGCGCACATGGAAGGCAATGCGGTCCCCCTCCTTGCGCACCTGGCCGTACACGTCGGCGGAGGGAACTTCTGGGAGAAGGTCACCACCCGGGGGCAGGCGGCCGCCGCGGCGCGCACCCGCTCCACATGGTCGCAGTCCAGGCAGACACAGGCGCTCCGGGCCTGCTGGAAGATCAGCAGCTTGGAGTTGAGGTAGTCCTCCAGATCGGGGTGCTCCACCGGGGAGATGTGGTCCTCCCCGATGTTGAGGAACACCGCGCAGGCCAGCTCCACCCCGATCACCCGGCCGTACTTGAGGGCCTGGCTGGATACCTCCATGGTCAGATAATCCGCCCCCGCCGACACCGCGTTCCAGAGGTGGCGCTGGAGATCCAGCGGCTCCGGCGTGGTCAGCAGCGGGCCTGCGCTCCACCCGTCGTCGGTGACGATGGTGGACAGCAGGGCGCTCTCCCGGTGGCCCTGTCCGGCCAGCCAGGCATCCACGATGGACTTAATATAATAGGCCGTGGTGGTCTTGCCCTTGGTGCCGGTGATGCCGGTGATCCGCAGCGCCCCGGAGGGATGGCCGTAGGCCCGGTCGGCCAAGAGGCCCATGGCCTGCCGGATATCGGTGACCCGGATGCAGGGCAGGGGACGGCGGGATACTCCCGCTCGCTGACATAGGTGAAGGCCCCTGTTCCATAGCGGAGCGGAGGTACTCCTCCTTAAATTTGACCCCTTGCAGACAAAGAGGGTGTTGGGGATGACCAGCTTGGAGTCACAGGACACCAGGGACACCGGGTGGGTCAGGTCGGCGGCCAGGGGCCGCGTCCGCCAGCAGTCCATGGCGGAGCAAGAGCTGATAATAGTCCCCCAAGGGCAGACGGGTTCGGTTGGACATACGGATTCACCACCAGTCAATCATTTTTGGGAAGGCCGAACGCGCGGGCCGATGTGGGCATCGGCCTCTTCGGGCAGGGGCGGGGCTCCTCTCCGCCCGCCCTCTCCACTACACCATCCGCAGCCGGTAGCCGCAGGCGGTGATACACCTTTCCGCCAGGATTTCCATGGCGTCCAGATAGTAGTCGGGCAGGCCGTGGTAGGTGCGGTAGACGGACAGCTCGGTACAGCCCAGGATGGCCGCGTCGCAGCCGGAGGCGCGCAGCCAGCGGTCGATGGCCGCGAACTTCTCCGGGAGCCCTTCTCGCCCCGCTTGATCTCGTCGTAGATGATGCTCATGACCAGCTTCTGCACGTCGGCGGGGGGCGTCACGCCTTCCATGCCCCGGGCGGCGCACTCCCTCTGGTAGATGCCGGTCTGAACCGTGCCGTCGGTGGCCAGGATACCCGCCCGCTTTTTCCCGTCCGCCGCCAGCACGCCCACGGTCTCCCGGGGCATGTGGATGAGGGGGATGGCGATATCCCCTGGAGGCGGTCGGCAAAGTAGTGGGAGGTGTTGCAGGGGATGGCCAGGGCGGTGCAGCCGCCCGCTCCAGCAGTCTGGCCCCGTCCAGCAGGCGGCGGTAGCAGCCCTCCGCGTCCCCGCCCAGGATGGCGGCGGTGCGGTCGGGCATGGAGGTATCGCTCCAGATCAGGGTGGGCAGGTGCTCCTGGTCGCAGGAGGCGTCGGTGCGGTCCAGAATCCGCTGGTAAAAATCCTGGGTGGCCTGGGGGCCCATGCCTCCTAAAATACCGAGACGCTGTTCAGACATACCCGTCCCTCCTGTTATGCAGCGGCATGGGGCCCGCCGCGAGTGCGGCGTCACAAGCGTTTTGGCCGAAGGCCAAAACCTTGATGCCGGGGCAATTCATTTGCCCCGGGCAGATGAGATCATCGGGGTCCCCGCACGGCGCAAGCCGGGTGGGGCCCATGCCGCCTAAAATGCCGAGGCGCTGTTCTGTCATTTTACTTTCTCCATGCACGAGGCATACCAGCCCACGTAGCGGTGCTGGCCCCGGAGGATGCGCAGCTTGTGCATCAGGCCGTTGTCCGGCCGGTAGAACAGGGGTTGACCGCGGCATTGGCCCGCTCCAGGGCGCGCATCTCCTGGTGGTACCGGGGATTGACGTAGTCGTAGGCCACCTTGGGGGATGACCCACCACAGATGGCGGTTTTGGGTCACGGTCAGGGCGCAGGGCTTGTGCTCGATGACATCCTCCACCAGGTACTTGGCCAGGTTGTACCCCGCGCCGGTGACGTAGTAGTTGCTGCGGCCCTGGCGGCAGTTGATCTCAAAGGCCTTGAACTTGCCGTCCCGCTGGTCGTACTTGATGTCGAAGTTGGAGAAGCCCACAAAGCCAATGGCCTCCAGGAAGCCCGCAGCTTTTCGCACAGCTCCGGCTCCGGCTCGGTGATGATCACCGCGTGGTTGCCGATGGCGTGGCCATTGTGCTCCTCCAGCAGGACGTGGCCCACGCACATGAGGCGCACCTTCCCGTCCGCGCCGGAGTAGTTGGTCACCACCCGCATAAAGCTGTCGTCCCCGGGGATGAAGTCCTGGAGGATCAGCGCGTCCTCATACCCCGCCCGTAGATCTGGTCGATGACCGCGTCCACCTCCGCCCGGGTCTGGAGGATGTAGGCCTTCTTCTGGGTGGGGAAGGGATGCTTCCAGTAGGTGTCCGACTCGGCGGGCTTGACCACGAAGGCCGTCAAAGGGCAGCTCGAACGCGTGGCCCATGCCCTTGTGGTACACCACCGTGGCCGGGTGGTCGATGCCGTACCGGTCGCACAGCTCGTAGAACTTCTCCTTGTGGATCAGCGTCTCCAGCATGTCCAGGCTCACATAGGGGGCGATGACGTTTTCCGGGTAGCGGGGCAGATTGGCGGAGATGGCGTTGAGGTAGTTGTCCCCGCAGCCCAGCACCAGAATCTTTCTGTCGGGAAACTCACGGGCCACCTCGGTGACGTTCTCCAGCACCTTGTCCACCCGGTCGTTGTGCTCCCGCACCCGGTAGTCGATGATCCTGCTCCCCGCGCACACGCTGGCGGGGAACATGCCGTAGACGATGGTCTTTACGCCGTAGGCCTCGTGAAAGGCCCTGGCCATGCTGTACGCATTGATGTCGGAGCCCAGCAGAACAGGCACAAACTCAATTGCCATAGGTAAACGCCCCTGGAACGTAATCTCATACCAGCTCCCGCCCATGGGCCGCACGTCGGCGGGATAGGCGGCGGCCAGCTCCTCGGCCTGCTCCGCGCTCAGGCGCAGCTCCCGCCGGAGCCGCTCGCCCCCGGCGAAACACTCGGAGAGCAGCCGGCCCAGGCCGCTGTCCTCCCGCATGTTCTCTATCTTAGTCATATTCCATTCTCCTTAAACCGGGCGGGCGGATGATATCCGCCCCTACGGCCTCGCAGAGTTTCCGCCCGCCAGGGCGGAAATCAATTCAAAATTCGTCTTTCCGGGAATTTACTGCGTAGCCGTTGGCGGCTTTGCCGCCCTACGGATACGGCGTACTTGCGGGTGCTTCCGGAAAGACACCCCGACCGCGCCACGGGCGCGAAACCGGGGTATCGGGCCAAGTCGCCGGCTTTGCCGGCACGCAGGCTCGTATCTAGGGGGTATTGGATACCCCCTAGACCTAGCCGCTGGCCCGTTTCACCTGATACACGCCCTGGATCTGCCCCAGCTTGTTGATGACGTTGGTCAGCTCCTCCTGATTTTTGACCTCCAGGACGATGCTGACGGTGGCGTAGCCGTCCGGCATGGAGCGGGCGGACAGGCTGGTGGTCTTGACCTTGGCGGCGGAGAGGGCCATGGCCACGTCCAGGGTCAGGCCGTCCCGATCCTTGGCGGAGATGTCCAGGGCGGTCTGGTAGGTGGCCAGCTCCCCGGTGGCCCAGTCCACCCTGATCCAGCGGCCCGGCTCCTCCGCCCGCTTGGCGTCGGAGGCGTTGGGGCAGTCCGCCCGGTGGACCGACACGCCGAAGCCCCGGGTGATAAAGCCCACCACCGGATCGCCGGGCACGGGGGTGCAGCACTTGGCGAACTTGACCAGGCAGTTGTCAATGCCCTCCACAATGATGCCCGACTGGCTGGTCTTGCCCCCACGGATGGGGACGGTGGGCGGGTTGGAGGTGGAGGGTGAATGGGCTCCTGGGCGGCGGCCGACTGCTCGGCGTGGAGCCGGTCCAGGCGGGCCATCTCGTCCTTGACCCGCACCACCGCCTTCTGGGCGGACATGCCGCCGTAGCCGATGGCGGCGTACAGCTCGTCCAGGGTGCCGAAGCGCACCTTCTTGAGGATGAAGGGGAGCACGTCCTCGGCGGTGATGGCGGCCAGGAGAGGCCCACGTGCTTGAGCTCCGACTCGAAGGAGGCGCGGCCGGTGGCGATGTTCTCCTCCCGGCGCTCCTTCTTGAACCACTGGCGGATCTTGTTGCGGGCCTCGTTGGACTTGCAGATCTTCATCCAGTCCCGGCTGGGGCCGTGGGCCGACTTGAGGTGATGACCTCCACGATGTCGCCGTTTTTCAGCGGGGTGTCGAAGGTGACCATGCGGCCGTTGACCTTGGCCCCGGTCATGTGGTTGCCCACGGCGGAGTGGATGTTGTAGGCGAAGTCGATGGGGGTGGCCCCGGCGGGCAGGTTGATCACGTCCCCCCGGGGGGTGAAGACGAACACCTCGTCGGCGAAGAGATCCACCTGCATGGTGCGCACGAACTCCTCGGCGTCCACGTCCTGCTGGCTCTCCAGCAGCTTGCGCACCCACTCGAAGGCCTCCTCGGTGCCCAGCTTGGCGTTGGCCATGCCCTGCTTGTACTTCCAGTGGGCGGCGATGCCGTACTCGGCGGTGTGGTGCATCTCCCAGGTACGGATCTGCACCTCGAAGGGGAATGCCCTCCCGGCCGATGACGGTGGTGTGGAGGGACTGGTAGCCGTTGGGCTTGGGGTGGAGATATAGTCCTTGAACCGGCCCAGCACGGGGTTGAACAGGTCGTGGATGACGCCCAGGACATTGTAGCACTCGGGCATGTCGTCGACGATCACCCGGAAGGCGAACAGGTCGAAGATCTCGTTGAGGCTCTTGTGCTGGTCATACATTTTGCGGTAGATCGAGTAAGGATGCTTCATCCGGCCGTAGATGGTGCAGCGGATGCCCTCCTGTTCCATCCGCTGCTGGATGCGCAGCTGGATGGAGGCCAGGAACTCCTCGTGGGCGGCGGAGCGGGCGGCCAGCTCGTCGGCAATCTCCCTGTAGCCGATGGGATCCAGGTATTGCAGGGAGGTGTCCTCCAGCTCCCACTTGATGCGCTGCATGCCCAGGCGGTGGGCGATGGGCGCATAGATCTCCATGGTTTCCAGGGCCTTCTCCTTCTGCTTGCGGGCGCTCTGGTACTCCATGGTCCGCATGTTGTGGAGCCGGTCGGAGATCTTGATGAGGATCACCCGGATGTCCTTGGCCATGGCCATGAGCATCTTGCGCAGGTTCTCCATCTGCTCCTCTTCCTTGGAGGTGTACTGCACCCGGGTCAGCTTGGTGACCCCCTCCACCAGATCGGCCACCGTGGGTCCGAAGAGCTTGGCGATCTCCTCGTGGGTGGCCCCGGTGTCCTCGATGCAGTCGTGGAGCAGGGCGGCGATGATGGAGTCGGTGTCCAGCTCCAGCTCCGCTACGATCTCCGCCACTGCCAGGGGTGGGTGATATAGGGGAGCCGTCCTTGCGCAGCTGTCCGGCGTGGGCGTTGTCGGCGTAGGTGAACGCGCGGAACAGGCGCTGGGCATCCAGCGCCGGGTTGTATTCCTTGATTTTATCCTCCAGCGCCTGATAGCGCTCCAGGATGGGGTCCATACCAGCCACCTCACGTAAAGCAATCAGAATGCCAGCGGGCGGCCCGGCCGGCTCACCCGTTGGATAATATATGCCGCAATTTCCGCATGATACAGGAATCGTCCAGATTCACCTTGCCGTCCACGCTGCGCAGGGCGATGTGCAGGTGGTCGGTGGTGTGCTCCAGGCGGATGAGCCCCGCTCGTCAAAGACCTCCAGGCACACCAGGGTGCGCATCACCGTCTCCCGCCGGCCGTCGGAGCGGGCGATGCTGCGGGCCAGGCGGTGGGCCGTGGCCTCCAGCGGGGCCTGCCCGCGTGGCCCTTCAGGTAGCGCCACAGGGTGACGAACTCCTCCCGGCTGGGCAGCAGGGCCTCCGCCTCCTGCCGGGTAGGGGCTCTCCCGGCGGAACTTCTCGTACAGGGCCCGCTCGGCCTGGGCCCGGGTGAGGGCGGGGCGCAGATCGCAGAGCTGGAGCTGGACGCTCCGCCACCCCCGGTACTCGTTGATCTGGGGCGTGAAGGCCACGTCCACCCGGTCGCCCGGCCCCACCCCTGCCTCCTCGGCGGTGGCCGAGAAATGGCGTCGAACGACCGGCCGGACGCGGTCAGCTTCAGCTTCAGGTGCCGCCCGCCGCCCACCTCGTTCACGGCGGAAACCAGGCAGCCAGACAGGGAGAACACCGGCTTTGGGTTGCCCGCGCCGTAGGGCTCCAGCAGCTCCAGGCCCTCCACTCCCTCCAGGGTGAGCAGGCCCACATCGTCCAGCTCCCCGTCGATGTCCAGGGCGGAAACCATCTCCTCCCCGCCGGTACAGGCGCAGACATAGTCGTTCATGGCGGCGGCAAAGGCCGGGATATTCTCCTCCCGGATGGTGAAGCCCGCCGCCAGGGCATGGCCGCCGAAGCCCTCCAGCAGGGGGGCGCAGCGCTCCAGGGCGGCGAACAGGTTGAAGCCCGCGAAGGAACGGCAGGAGCCCTTGCCCTTGCCGTCCTGCAGGCAGATCATAAACGCCGGGCAGGAGTACTTCTCCGCCAGACGGGAGGCCACGATGCCCACCACCCCTGGTGCCATTGCTCCCCGGCCAGCACCAGGGCGTGCCTCTGCGGCCGGGGCAGGGCTTCGGCCATGGCCTGGCACTCGGTATAGATCTCCGCCTCAATGGCCTGCCGCTCCCGGTTGAGGTCGCACAGGGCCGGGAGAGTTCCTCCCCCCGGGCCGGATCGTCCGTGAGGAGCAGCTCCCCAGCCAGGGAGGCGCACCCCATCCGCCCGGAGGCATTGATGCGGGGGCCAGGGTGTAGCCGATGGCCGTGGCGGTAGGGGCCGCTCATCCAGCCCCGCCTCGTGGAGCAGGGCCCGCAGCCCAGGCCGCCCGGTGCGGCGCAGGGCCTCCAGCCCCAGGCGCACAATGGTGCGGTTCTCTCCCGTCAGGCTCATGACATCGGCCACCGTGCCGATGGCCGCCAGATCGGCGTAGCGCTCCAGCAGCTCGTCCCGCCGGGCCGGGCCGCCCAGGGCCAACACCAGCTTGAGGGCCACCCCACCCCGGCCAGGCACTTGAAGGGATAGGGGCAGTCGGCCCGGCGGGGGTCCAACACCGCCGCGGCGGCGGGCAGGGCGGCCTTGCACTCGTGGTGGTCGGTGATCACCAGCTCCACCCCAGGGGAGGCGGCGCAGGCCGCCTCCTCCACGGCGGTGATGCCGCAGTCCACCGTGACGATGAGGCCCACCCCTGGCCCCGGAGGGCGGCCACCGCCTCCCGGTTGAGGCCGTAGCCCTCCTCCATCCGGTCGGGGATATAGGGGATCACCGTCCCTCCCGGCGGAGGAAGTCGGTGAGCAGGCAGGTGGAGGTGATGCCGTCCACGTCGTAGTCGCCGTAGACCGCGATGTGTTCCCCGCCGCCAGCGCCCCGCGCACCCGCGCCGCGGCCCGGTCCATGTCCTTCATGAGAAACGGGTCCAGGAGCTGGCCCCGGCCGGCGTCCAGAAAGGCGCTGGCCTTCTCCGGGGTGTCCAGCCCGCGGGCGCAGAGGGTCAGCGCCGCCAGGGGCGGCACCCCCGCCGCCTCCATGGCGGCCCGCGCCTGAGGGGCACTGGCCGCCCGGTTCCACTGCTTGTATTTCACGGCCGTATGCCCCTTCCCTCAAAATTACCCTTTATTATATCAAACTCTCAGCCTTGTGACAAGGCAAGCGCCGTTCAGCGGCGATTTTTGCCGCCACCCGGCGCGCATGGAGCGGACGCGCCTCAGCCCAGCTCAGATAGAGCGCCACCAGGTCGATCGTCGCCTTCATCCCCTCAAAGTGCGTCCGCCGCCCACGGGCCTGCGGCCCGCGGGGGCCCGGTTTCCCTTTGTTCTATCGCCCGGCGGAAGTGAATTCCGCCGGACTCCCGCCACCCGGCGCGCATGGAGCGGACGCGCCTCAGCCCAGCTCCAGATAGAGCGCCACCAGGTCGATCGTCGCCTTCATCCCCTCAAAGTGCGTCCGCTCCATGCCGTGGGAGGCGTGGACGCCGGGGCCGATGAGGCCCGGCGTCCATGCCCGCGTGCCAGGCCACGGTGATGTCAGAGGTAGTGGGGTAGATGTCCACCGCGTAGGGGATGGCGTTGGCCCGGGCCAGCTCCACCAGGCGGGTGACCATGCCATAGTCGTAGGGGCCGCCGTTGTCCTTGGCGCAGATGGACACCTGGCGCTCGGTGCAGCTCAAGTCGTCCCCCACGCAGCCCATGTCCACCGCCAGCAGCTCGTCCACCTGGGGCAGGGTGGCCCCTCCGTGGCCCACCTCCTCATGGACGGTGAAGCACACCTCGGTATCGTACCGGGGCCGCTGCCCGGCGATGTGCATCAGCCTCAGCAGGGTGAGCAGACAGGCTGCGCCCCTTGTCGTCGATAAACCGGGACTTGAGGAAGCCGCTGTCGGTGACCACGGTCTTGGGGTCGATGCACACGAAGTCGCCGGGGCGATGCCCAGGGCCTCCACGCCGGCCCGGTCCTCCACCACCTCGTCGATGCGCACGGCCAGGTTCTTCTCGTCCCGCGGGCGGGTGAGCACGTCGTCAAAGACGTGGGCCGCCGGGGACAGAGACAGGATGGTTCCGGTGTATATCCGGCCGTCCCTGGTGTGGATGCGGCAGTACTCCCCGTCCAGGGTGGGCAGGATGGGCCCGCCGATTCTGGTGGTCATCAGCATGCCTTCGGCGGTGATGGAGCGCACCATGAGGCCCAGGGTGTCGATGTGGGCGCACAGGCCGACGCGCTTCCCCTTTCCCGGCCGGGCACCGACACCACCAGGTTTCCCTTGTTGGTGCGGCGGACGGCGTAGCCGTGATCCCGGGCGATCTGCTCCGCCTCTCGCACTACCTGATCCGTAAAGCCGCTGGGGCTGTCAATGGACAAAAGCCGCTGGGCAATGTTCATGAGCTGCCCCGGCATCCCTTTGTATCCAGCATTTGCATCGTCTCCTCGTTTGTAGTATGATATAGGATCATACCATAACCGACAGGAGCGGACAACCATGGCCGAAGAAAGACCAATGTGATGCGTATTTTAGACCAAAAAAGGGTGCCTTACACTCCACACCACTACGCCCACCCCAACGGCGCGGTGGACGGGGCCAGCGTGGCCGCCCTCCTGACCGGGACCCCGCCTCGGTGTGCAAGACCCTGGTGACCCAGGGGCCAGCCGCCAGCACTACGTCTTTATCATCCCCGTACTCCGCTCGCTGGATCTGAAGGCGGCGGCCCGGGCTGTGGGAGAGAAGTCCATCGAGATGATCCCTCAGGCCAGGCTGCTCCCTCTCACCGGCTACGTCCACGGGGCTGCTCCCCGGTGGGGATGAAAAGCCTTTTCCCACCGTGCTGGACGGGAGCGTGGAGGAACTGGACGCCATCGTGGTCAGCGCCGGGAAAATCGGAGCCCAGGTGGAGCTGGCTCCGGCGGCCCTCTGCGCCCTGGTGGGTGGAACCTTCGCGCCGGTATCCAAATAATTTTTCCTCCAGCGGGAACTTTTCTCCGCCTTCTCGTCTAAGGAGCGTGCAAACCCAAACTGCAAAGGAGAATCCAAATGAAGAAACTCGGTACGCTTGCCCTTACCCTCACCTCACCGGGGCCATGGCCCTGCCCGCCCTGGCCGCGGAGGAGCCGGAGCTGGTGATCGCCCCCGCCGACACCGGCTACGGCCATACCATCGTGCTCAATGGAGAAACCCTGGATCTCACCGGCATCCCCGGCGTCTCCGGGGAGGAGCTGCTCCCCCTGCGCCTGCTGGCCGAAGCCGACCACGGCTCCGCCTACTGGGATGAGGAGAACAACGAGAGCTGGTTCACCTTCGGGGACAACCGCATCACCGTCAAGTTCGCCGACAACAGTGTTTGGCTGGACGACCAACAGGTGAAATCCACCGCCCAGGTGGCGGACGGCATCACCTTTGTAGAGGCGGGCGTTCTGTCCATGCTGGAGGGCTACACGGTAGACCGGAACCCCGAACTGGATGTCAACCGCATCGACATCACCACCCCCAACAACGATCCCATGGTGAAGACCGCCTATCAGATCCGCGAGGACAGCGGCATGGCCTTCGGCATGCGGAGCGACAACGCAGAGGTGGCGACCCTCTTCCAGCTGCCCGAGGACACCTTTGAGCAGGCCATCTGCTTCACCTCCATGAACACCACCCTGACATCATGGTGCTGGCCAAGCTGGCCGACGGCCGATGAGACCGCCGTGAAGGAGGCCCTGGAGGCCCACCGCCAGTCCCAGCACGACACCTTCTCCTGGTACCTGGCCCAGAACCTGCCCAAGGTGGAGGACGCCCGCATTCTGGTGGAGGACGGCTATGTGTTCTACCTCATCGCCGAGAACGCCGACGCCGGCGAGGCCGCCTTCCACGCCTATGTGGAGGCCCAGGCCTAACCTGTCCGTCCATAACAAGTGCCCGCCGGCTGGCGGGGCACTTGGCCGGCCGGGCCGTATAATGTTGCCCAAAGGAGGAATCGTTTATGGAATCTGCCGCTCCCCAGACTCCGGTTCAGGCCCTGGAAGCCCTTCAGAACGCCTACAGCCGGTTCCTGGACGCGCTTCCGGAGGCCCGGAGGGCCAGCGGGGGAGGCCATCGGCTTCCTCCGCTCGGACGGCAATCCCAAGCTTGGCAGTCTGGTGGACGCCTTCGCTGAAGAGCTGCCCGTCCATGTGGAGGCACTGAAAACCCAGCTTGCGGCCTGCCCGGCGGAGGAGGCCGACCGTCTGGCCGCCCAGGCCCTGGAGCTGATGCTCCTCTATCCCCGGCCCAAAACGGCCACCGAGTTTCCCTGGCCGCCTTTGAGGGCTTTGCCGCCCCGCTGCTCCCCTTCTGGCCCCGCCCGCCGGAGCTGGCGGAGCGCTACCGGGCGCTCACCCCGCCCCGGAAGATGCTGCCCAACCAGAAAGCTTTGGAAGGCCCTGTCCGGCGCTGAAGCAGCACAGCCCCCGCGCCAGAGGCGCGGGGCGGCTGATGTCTGTTATGTCCGGAGCCGCTCCATGAACTCCTCGCCGGTGATGGTTTCCTTCTCCAGGAGGTAGCCGGCCAGCTCCCGGAGCTTGGACTCGTTCTCCCGCAGCAGTCCGAGAGCCTTCTGCTGGGCCGCGCGCACCAGCTCCACCACCTGGCGGTCGACTGCGGCGGCCGTCTCAGCCGAGCAGGACAGGGCGGCGTCGCCCCCAGGTACTGGTTCTGCACCGTCTCCAGCGCCACCATGTCGAACTCCTCCGTCATGCCGTAGCGCGTGATCATGGCCCGAGCCAGCTTGGTGGCCTGCTCGATGTCGTTGGAGCCGGTGGTCATGTTGTCCGGGCCGAAGATCAGTTCCTCGGCGGCCCGGCCGCCGGTGAGGTGGCCAGCTTGTTCTCCAGCTCGGTGCGGCTCATGAGCATCTTCTCCCCTCGTCCACCTGCATGGTGTACCCCAGAGCCGGAGGTGCGGGGATGATGGTGATCTTGGTAACGGGGCGGAGTGGGACTGGAGGGCGGCCACCAGGGCATGGCCCACCTCGTGGTGGGAGACAATCTGCTTCTCCTGAGGGAGATGACCGCGTTCTTGCGCTGCGCACCGGCAATGACGGTCTCCACGCTCTCCTCCAAATCGGCCTGGGTGACGGTCTTCCGCCCCAGGCGGACGGCCCGCAGGCCCTCGTTGACGATGTTGGCCAGCTCCGCGCCGGAGGCCGGCGGTGGCCCGGGCGATGGCGCTCCAGTCCACGTCCCCGTCAATATGAACCCGCCTCCCGTGCACCTTCAGAATGGCGATGCGCCCCTGGAGGTCGGGCAGCTCCACAGGGATGCGCCGGTCAAAGCGGCCTGGCGCAGCAGGGCAGGGTCCAGGGACTCCGGCCGGTTGGTGGCGGCCAGAAGGACGCCCTTGCTGGAGTCAAAGCCGTCCATCTCGGCCAGCAGCTGGTTGAGGGTCTGCTCCGCTCGTCGTTGCCGCCCAGGCCGCCGGTGTCCCGCTTCTTGCCGATGGCGTCGATCTCATCGATGAACACGATGCAGGGGCCTTCTCCCCGCCTGCTTGAACAGATCCCGCACCTTGGCCGCGCCCATGCCCACGAACATCTCCACAAATTCCGAGCCGGAGATGGAGAAGAAGGGCACCTTGGCCTCCCCGGCCACCGCCTTGGCCAGCAGGGTCTTTCCGGTGCCCGGAGGCCCCACCAGCAGCACGCCCTTGGGCAGGCGGCGCCGATGGCGGCGTACTTCTCCGGCCCGTGGAGGAAGTCCACCACCTCCATCAACGACTCCTTGGCCTCGTCCTGGCCGGCCACGTCGGCAAAGGATACGCCGGTGGAGGCCTCCTCCACGTAGACCTTGGCCCCCGACTTGCCGAAGGTCATGGCGTTGCCCATCCCGCCGGGCAGGCCGCCCATGCGCTTCATCATCCAGCGGGAGAGCAGCTCCCCAATGACGATAAAGATCACAATGGGAAGAATCCAGCTCACCAGGAAGGAGAGGATGGGGTTGGCCTGGGTGGGGATCTCCGCGGTGAAGGTGATCCCTCCTCCGACTGGAGCTGGGCCAGCAGCCGCTGGCCGTCGTCCGGCCAGACGCCGGTCTTGTAATAGCCCTCCCGGCCGCCGTCGGCCTTCGCAATAAATACGATCTCCCGGCTCGTCTCGTCCAGGGCCACCTGCTCCACCTGGCCGCCGTCCACCATGGTCAAAAACTGGCTGTACGGCACCTCCACCACCTGGCGCTCCAGCAGGGACGGGAAAAGAAACACGTTCAGCAGCATCAGCACAATCAGCGCCGCCAGATAGTAGAAGATCAGCGGCTTTTGGGGGCGAAGTCTTTATCTCACTGTCCTTCAGTTCTTTCAAATCAAAATTCCTCCCCGGTTTGAAGCATTATTTTGGGTACGAAGGAATCATAGGCTTCCCTTTGCCAAAGTCAACGCGCCTCCAGTGCTGTTTACATATTGTTTACAAAAGGCCCTGTCCATCCGGACAGGGCCCCTTTGTTCAATATTTGTTCACCATACCGGCAATCAGCGGGGTGGGCACCAGCCACATCACCAGGAACACCAGCAGGTTGGCGGCGGACAGGGAGGCGTAGGAGCATACAAAGGTGAGGTAGAAGGCCAGCAGCAGGCCGGCCACCGCCCCAGGCAGGCCAGCACTGCGGCGGTGCGCACCGCCCGGCGCAGCCGGCCGCCCCCACCACGGCCTCGGGTAGGGGCCACCCCTCCCGGCAGAGGACGGCGGTGAGGATGTCGCTGTGGGGCTGCTCCTCATCGGACAGCTCCCGCCGCCGTTCCACCGCCGGGAACTCCATCTTGTCCACCGGCAGCTTGAAGCGCTGGCGCAGCATGGCGGGATCAGGTTGAAGTCGCGGGTGGCCATCACCGGCGTGACCCGGTTGCGGATGGGGCTGTTCAGCGACGGTTCCAGCGCCCCGTGGAGCGTGTAGTTGAGGGCGAATATGCCCGCCAGCTCCCCGTCGATGGCGCAGAACACCGCGTTTTTCACGTTGAGTCCCTGGGGCAGGGTGATCTCCATCAGGTGCATGAAGGACGCCGAGCCCACCAGCACCTGCTGGTCGCGGATGACGGCGGACAGGCCGCCCTCATACACGCAGAAGTCGGAGGCGCGGCGGTACACGCACCCCTGGGCGCGGAGCAGGTCGTGGAAGAGCTTGTCCAGCCCGCAGCCCGCGTCCCGGATAAGGGTGGCGGTGTCGGACACCACCTTGTCCACCGGAAAGTCCCCAAAGATCTTGATGCCGTTGAGGGACACACAGCCCGGCGGGAAAAAGTCGGTATCGTTGAGCAGGATGCCGCTGCCGCCGGTGGCAGTGACCCCGTCCAACCCGGCGATGGCGGCCCCGACTTGCTCAGCCGCTGGGTAAGGCTCAGCCACGGCAGGGCGAAGCACAGCGCCCCGGACAGGGAGGCGCAGGCGGTGAGCATGGCGGACAGGCACCAGAGCAGCCGTTCCGGCGCGCCCCGGCCGATGGAGGCCACCACACTGAGCAGAAGGCACGCGATGAACAGCAGCGGGCAGACCCGGTGGAAGATCCGCTCCGCCCCGTCGGCGGCCTGCATCTGGCGACCGAAGCCGATGGGCTCCCCGACCACTTGGCGTAGGTGTCCCAGCCATTCCACTTGCCCTCGTCCAGGGTGACCAGATAGGGTTGGGCGGCGGAGGCCGCCGTGCGGCAGGCCATGCGCAGACCACGCCGCTTTCGCCTGGCCCGCAGGAGAAAGAATATCCCCAGCACAATGGCCGCGCAGTAGGGCATCTGACCGTCCCGGGGTCCAGGCGGTACATGGTCAGCGCGTCGGCCAGGGCCGCGCGGCGAAGACCAGCAGCGTATCCATGCCCAGCTCCAGCCGCAGCAGTCGGAACAGCCCCCGCATGAGCACATCCAGCCCCAGCAGCATGGCCGCCCCCTGGATACCCGCCAGGGCAAGCACCCGCAGCTCCGGGGTGAGCACGGCCGGGTAGGGGAACAGCCCCAGGGTCAGGTAGAGGGCGGGCAGAAGCAGCAGGAACACCAGCACCGAGCGTACCCCCATGGACTTGAGGCCCTTGCCGTACCGCCGGGCCAGCTCCGCCGCGGGCAGATCCGGGGCGGGGGGCGGCTGGCGGCGGGGCGGCGCTCCCGGAAGACCTCCTCCGGCTCCTCCTCGTCGGTGCCGGGGATGTACTCCTCCGCCCGGCGCACCTCCTCGTCGTCCTCCTTGCCCTCCTCCTCAAACATGTGTCCGGCGTAGTCGTCCGCCTTCTGAAACAGGCGGTTGAGACCCTCGGCAATGGGGTTGTCCGATGCCGGCCCCTCCTCACCGGGGAACTCCAACACCTTGTCCCCGTCCTCCGGCGGCTCCTCCGGCTCCGGCTGAGGCGGCGGAACGGGGGGCGGGTCCTCCCGCCGGCCCGACGGGAAGACACCACCTTGCCCGGCCCGGGCGGCCCGGCGGGAGACGGCGCCGTGCGCTGGGAACGGGCGTCACCGGAAGGGGATGGTGTCCTCCTTCCACCGCGGCTTGGCCGCGCCGCCGCCGAACTCCGCCAGAATCTCCTCCAGGGAGAACGTCTCCTCGCCGGGCATACCTGTATTCCGTTCGTCGTCCCGGTCCTTGGACATGGTTCTCACCTGCTTTGCATAATTTGGATACGCGGGCGGCCATAAAGGCCGCCGCCTTTCCGTCCCGCTTATTGCATTCTCTGCCGCACGGCCTCATAGAGCAGGATGGCCGCCGCCGCGGAGGCGTTGAGAGAGTTGAGCTTCCCCGCATGGGTATGCGCACCTTGAAGTCGCAGGTCTCGGCCACAAGGCGGCCCATGCCGTCCCCTCGCTGCCGATGACGATGGCGGCCGGGCCCTTCAAATCCGCGTCGTACAGGAGCCGGTCCCCGTCGGCGGCGGTGCCAAACACCCACACGCCCGCCTCCTTGAGCTCCTTGAGCAGGGCGGGCAGGTTGGCCACCCGGGCCACGGGCACGTGGCTCACCGCCCCGGCAGAGGTCTTGGCCACCACGGCGGTCAGGCCGGCGGAGCGGCGTTTGGGAATGATGACGCCGTGAGCCCCCGCGCACTCGGCGGTGCGGATCACCGCCCCCAGATTGTGGGGTCGCTCAGCTCGTCGCACACCACGATCAGGGCTCCCTTGGCCCGGGCGGCCTCCAGGATGTCGTCCACGCTGGCGTACTCCCGCACCGCCGCCAGGGCGATCACCCCTGGTGGGAGTGGGTGCGGCTCATGCCGTCCAGCTTGCGCCGGTCGCACTCCACCACCACAACGCCCTTGGAGCGGGCGGTGGAGGCGATGTGTCCCAGGGCCGCGTCGGTCTCCCCCCGGGCCAGATAGATCTTGTCGATAGGGTGCCCGCCCGCAGGGCCTCCGTCACGGCGTTGCGGCCCTCGATGATGCCGTCGGCCTCCCCGCTGGGGGCCGGTCTGCGCTCCTTCATGGTCTGTCCTGCCTTTCTCATTGGTCCGATACTGGACAACAGTATACCACAAGACGGCGGATCAAAAGCCAAAATTGCCGCATTCCTGCAAAAGAGCGGTGGGCCTCCCCTTGTTTTCATAGAAAGTTTACAGGTTTCGCCGCGCCGTTCCTTGTTTTTCAAACTCCTTGTGCTATAACTATAATTACTTTGAATATTGAATGTTTCCCATCAAGGAGGAACGAGACTTGAACTCCAATCAGAACAACAACCGGGGCAAGGGCGGCGGCAACAAGCGCAATATGACGGCCATCGTCTCTATCCTGCTGTGGGCCCTGGTTCTCACCCTGCTGGTCAACCTGGCCACCTCCAGGCTACAGCAGGCCAATTCCGTGGAGGTGTCCTACGGCCAGTTCCGCCAGCTAATCATGCAGGATGCCGTGGAGTCCGTGGTTATGTCAAGCGGCAAGTACACCTTCACGCTGAAGGAGGGCTATTCCCTCTCCGTCGGCGAGGACGGAGAGGTGACCGTCCGCACGCCGGAGGAGGGCGGGCAGGACAGTCAGGCCGCTCAGCCCAGGAGAGCGGGACCACCGGCGGAGTGCTGGACCTGCCCCTGTTGGACGGGACAGCCCCAGCAGCAGCCGGTTCAGAGCCAGAATCAGGCCCAGAGCGCCGGCGGCAGGGAGTCCCTGGTCTACTTCTGCGCCCCCATCACCCAGGCAAGCATCCGGGACGATGATCTTGTCTCTCTGCTGGAGGAGCACGGCGTCACCAATTTCGGCCCCGAATACGTGGAGCCCATCAACCCCATTCTGTCGGTGCTGCTGTCCTGGGTCCTGCCCATGGTGCTCATTATGGTGGTCTTCTCCCTGCTGATGCGTGGGATGGCCGGCAAGATGGGCGGCGGCATCGGCAACCTGGGCAAATCCAACGCCAAGGTCTACGTGGAGCGCAAGACCGGCGTCACCTTCAGGACGTGGCCGGCCAGGATGAGGCCAAGGAGTCCCTGGTGGAGATCATTGACTTCCTCCACAACCCCAGAAGTACACGGAAATCGGCCAAGCTGCCCAAGGGCGCGCTGCTGGTGGGCCCGCCGGGCACCGGCAAGACCCTGCTGGCCAAGGCCGTGGCCGGAGAGGCTAACGTGCCCTTCTTCTCCATCTCCGGCTCCGACTTCGTGGAGATGTTCGTGGGTATCGCCGCCCGCGTCCGCGACCTGTTCAAGGAGGCCAACAAGATGGCCCCCTGCATCGTGTTCATTGACGAGATCGACACCATCGGCAAGTCCCGCGACAACCGCATGGGCGGCAACGACGAGCGGGAACAGACCCTGAACCAGCTGCTGTCCGAGATGGACGGCTTTGACCCACCAAAGGCGTCATCCTGCTGGCCGCCACCAACCGGCCCGAGGTGCTGGACCAGGCCCTGCTCCGCCCCGGCCGCTTCGACCGGCGCATCATCGTGGACCGGCCCAACCTGGCCGGCCGTCTGGCCACCCTCCAGGTGCACACCCGCAACATCCGTCTGGCCGAGGACGTGGACCTCCGCAAGATCGCCATCGCCACCGCGGGCACCGTGGGCCGACCTGGCCAACCTGGTCAACGAGGCCGCCCTGCGGGCTGTCCGCCTGGGCCGCAAGGCGGTCAACCAGGAGGATCTGCTGGCCGCCTTCGAGCTGGTCATCGCCGGCGCGGAGAAGAAGGGCAGCGTCCTCAGCGAGTTTGAGAAGAAGCTGGTGGCCTACCACGAGGTGGGCCACGCCATGGTGGCCTACAGGCAGAAGCACGCCGAGCCGGTGAGCAAGATCACCATCGTCCCCATACCCAGGGCGCTCTCGGCTATACGCTCCATCTGCCGGAGGAGGACAAGCACCTGCACACCAGAGATGAGCTGCTGGCCCAGGTCACTGTCTCCATGGGCGGCCGCGTGGCGGAGGAGCTGGTACTGCACACCATGACCAACGGCGCGGCCCAGGATATCCAGGACGCCACCGGCATCGCCCGCAACATGGTGGCCATGTTCGGCATGAGCGACGAGTTCGGCATGATGGCCCTGGCCTCCCGCCGCAGCCAGTACCTGGACGGCGGCTACGGCATCGACTGTGCCCAGGACACCGCCGCCGCCATGGACCGGGCGGTGCGGGATCTCATCGACGCCTGCTACAAGAAGGCGGTGGAGATCCTCCCACAGCCGGGAGGACATGGACAAGGTGGTGGAGTACCTGCTGGAGAAGGAGACCATCACCGGCGCGGAGATGGTGGCTATTCTGGAGGGCCGCGACCCCGCCCTGGCGGACAACTTCCCGACCCGGACGGAAAGGAACGGCCGTGCCCCGGCAGATCCCGTCTCCGACCCCATCCCCTGAGCGGCGGCGAGCCCCAGCCCCGACGGCGGAGGCATGGAGTTCGGCCCCGAGGGCAAGCCCAAGGAATAAGCAAAAGGAACCCCGCGAGTCGGGGACATACCGCAAGGAATTCGACACCCGCCGAAAAGTTGTTTTCGGCGGGTGCTTTATGATAGCTGTGCCAAAAAGTAGATGTGGTTTTATCCTTTCTTTCAGGTCAAGAAAATTCCAATGATTGCAACGATAAGGATGGGAGTTTTAAAAGGGGTTGAAGTATAAATTACACTTTGTACAATATATAGGGCCCGACGAGAAAAGAAAACGGAGGTTCTGACATGAACAATATGAGGATCTTTCCATCGGAAAGATAGAAAACAATGAGAAAATGGTATGTATTAATCTAGACGAAAAGTATGCGAAGGGACTCAGGGGGTTAGATGGCTACAGTCATGTGCAGGTTCTTTGGTGGGCTGACGGCTGTGACAATGAATCTAGCAGAAATGTTTTGGTTGAAGAAAAGCCATATAAGAATGGTCCTAATGAGATTGAGTATTTGCTTTACATTCTCCGGAAAGGCCAAACCCAATAGCGGTTTCAAACGTAAATATTGCTTATGTGGATGTAGAGCACGGAGTTGTCGGATTGTATTATATCGATGCTTTTGACGGAACAAAGGTAATTGATCTCAAGCCTTATGTTCCAAGTGTTGATAGAATTGAAAACCCAAGTGTTCCTGAGTGGTGTAAACATTGGCCTAAGTCGTATGAAGAAAGTGGCAGGTTTGATTGGGAATCAGAGTTTAACTTTTAGGAGGTGCGTATGGCTCTTGCTTACTATATAAATAATAAGCCAACCATCGAAACGGATAAACTGATTCTTAGACCGATGATAGCTGCTGATGTTCCTGCACTCAAGGAATGGATGCCAGATAAATCAATCTATACCTATTGGGGAAAGGGTCCAAGTAAAGTGGAAAAAATCCAGAGTTATTGTTTGAGAAAGAAGATACGCCGACAAAGAGCTTTCATCTTGAATTGCCCAAAAGGATTCTAACAAGGTTATTGGTGATATCTGGGTTTATCTAATCGAGAATGACAGAATGGCTTCCATTGCAATCCGCTTATCAAAAGAATGCCATGGAAAAGGATATGGAACGGAAAGCTTATCTGCTATGACAAGATTTTGTTTTAAAACACAGAACTTCAGAGAATCTGGACGGAAGTTGATGTGAAAAATGTAGCTTCTTGCCGAATATTAGAGAAGGCGGGATATACAAGGGAAGGATTAATCAGGCAAGGGAAGATGGTTAATACTTGGTGTGATTATTATATTTATGGCATCCTTGATTCTGATTTTTCTTAATGTATTACATAGTATCAAGAGATTGACAAATCCCGATTTGTTGAGCTGAATAGCACATACTCTCCGATAGGAGCAAGGTTGAAATACACCTTGCTCGTTTCCCAGTGGGTATTCATAGAGAATGAATAAAAAGGTCAGCTATGCACATCAATACTTATCTCGGACAGAGACTTGTTTTTGAACCACAGGCACTTTCCTCGAAAGTGTCATAATGGGTTACACAGTATAAAGGGCAAGGCAAACCGCCGCCTTTAGCTTCATTATGAAACCTTGCCCTCCGCGGGGTTCCTTTTGTGTCCGGTCATGGGAGCTCCGTCGCATATACCAGGCCGCCCCGATGGCCCGGGCGATGAAGACTCTCCGCCCTCCTCCGCCTGAATACGCTGCCCAAGGGTCACAGGCCCCCCCTCCCTTCTCTGCCTCCCAGTATAGCCGAACAGGAGCCCCTTTGGCAACCAAGCCGCCGTTTCCTTTGTCAACCGCCGGTTGCCCTCCGCCTCCGGGTCAAAGAAGGCCGCCAGCCGGTCTTGCCCGCCGAACAGGTTGTTGTACTGGAGGCGCTGGTAGTCCTCAATCCGGGCGGTGAAATCGTTGGTCTCCAGATGGCTGTAGGCCCGGCCCGCCGCGTCCGTATAGCCCACGAAGGTGAGGGCGGGCAGCTCCTCCTGGAGCTGCCACAGGAAGTCCCCGTAGGGGGTGCCCGCAATGCCCGCGTACCGCAGGAGGTACTGGCCCAGGAAGTTGAGGCTGGTCGTCTCCGGCCCCGTCCCGGGCAGGGGATAGTTGGCCCAGATGACAAAGGGCACATAGTATTTGCCCATATACTGCTCCATAGTCATCTGCTCCTGGACGCCGTAGGCCAGATCGAGGAAGCCCTGCTCCACCGAGGGCTGGTGATCCCCGAACATAATCACGATGGTGGGCTCGTCATAGACCCGGAGATACTCCACCAGGGCGCGGAAGGCCGCGTCGGTCTTGCCCGCCAGGGTGAGGTACTGCTCCGCCATGGGGTACTCCCCCGGCGCGTCGGCTACGGTGACCTGCGCCGGGTAGTCCGGCACGGTATAGCCGCCGTGGTTCTGGATGGTGACGTTGAACAGGAACAGAGGCTTCCCCTCCTCCTTGTGCTCAAGCTCCCAGATAATCTGTTCAAAGTCGGACTGGTCGCTGACGTAGCCGTGCTCGAAGGTCTGGGGCACATCCATGTCGTCGCCGCACTTGTAGGAGTCGAAGCCCAGCCGGGGTAGGCCCGATCGCTGCCACGAGGCCCGCTCCCCAGGGTGGAAGGCCAGGGTGGAATAGCCCTCCGCCTTCAGAATGGAGGCCAGGGAGGCGGTGGGCCCCAGCACATACTGCTGGTAGGGGATGCTGCCAGAGGGCAGGAAGGCCATGGAGTTGCCGGTGAGGAACTCGAACTCGCTGGCGCTGGTGCCCGCGCCGAACACCGAGGTGTAGGCGTGGCCATACACCGCGTTGTCCAGGAGCGGATGTAGTTGGTGACGCTGGCGCTGAGGGTCAGGTTTCCGTAGTCCTCAAAGTCGGCCCAGGACTCGTTCATGATGGCCACAATATTGGGCCGCTCCACGGAAACCGCCGCCGGCTCCGGCGGCTCCACGCCGGCCATGATCTGTTCCAGCCGCTCCGGCGTGACGTCCTCCGGCTCCTCCACCTCGAGGAACTCCGTGTTGCGGAGGAATACCGCCAGGCAGCCGCCAGCACGGTAGGAGCCGGCGGGGTCCCACACATCGGTCTTAACACCGAAACGCTCCAGCCGCCCGGTGGGGAACAGGAGTAGGAGGCAGGCCAGCCGTGCCCCAGGCACACCAGCCGCAGGGGCCGCCGCGTTCCGGTGAGGCGCAGGCGGGCCTTGTGTTTCTCCGGATGGAGGAACACAACCAGGCCGCCGCCAGGGCGACGGCCGCCAGCATCTGCCATGTGGGCGTAAAGCGGTAGCTCCCCGCCACATCGGCGGCGGTGCCCAGGGCGGAGAGATCCCAGGGCAGGATGGGGTGCCCCGGAAGGACTGGACAAAGCAGTTGGCCGCGCCCCACGCACCGGAGGCGATGTGGATGCCGATGCAGCAGGGGGCGATGCGCCCGGTCAGACCACACAGGGGCCAGTACAGCAGTGCTATGCACAGGGCGTTGGCCAGCAGCGCCGGAAAGGGCATGGCCCAGGGCAGGACGCCGTAGGTGAACTGCATGAGCCAGGCGGCGGTGAGTGGGGCCAGCAGCAGGAAGCCCGCCTGCCACAAGGTGTCGGTTGGAATCGAAATGCTTCGTTTCATGGGGTATTCTCCTGAATCTAAGGGTATAGTCTGTGATTATACCGCAGAATTTCTCAAAAGGACGGACGGCCGAACCGGCGCACGTCCGTCCTTTGCTGCTTTACGTCTCCTCCGGCCCTGTGCGGCCGCCGAAGGCCTCGATGGCTCGCTCGTCGGCCTCCCGCTTCTCTTCAATGGCCTCTTTCAGTAACATGTCCTTGACCTTCATGAGGCGGATGGTGTTGGCGCGCTCGTTCTCGTCCAGCTTCATGGTAATATACTGGATGGCCTCCTCCATTTGGGGATCTTTACATACTCCAGGGCGTTGACCCGGCGGCGGGTCTTCTCGATCTCCTCGGCCAGGAGCTGGGAGGTCTTTTCGATCTCCGCCAGGCGGAGCATATCCTGGAGCACGCCGGACAGGGCCTCCACGGCGCCGTCCAGTTCGCCGGAGGTGGTGGCGAAGCCGTAGGGGTAGATTTCCCCGTCGTCGCTCTTGGTCTTGAAGTGGTACACCGGCACGTTGACGCTCATGATGTTCTGGAAAGTCATATCCAGCTCCACGCTCTGCTTGGGGTAGAGCAGGGCCTGCTCCAGCATCTCGGTGGACATGAGGGCGGAGGCCACGGTGAAGGAGCCGTGGGCGCGCATCAGCCCCTCCTCCACCCTCTTCCGCAGGGCCCGGTTCTCCCGCACCACGTCCATGAACTGCTTCATGAGCTCGTCGCGCTTGTCCTTGAGCAGCTTGTGGCCCCGGATGGAGGTTCTCAGCCGGGTTTTCAGCCGCGTCAGCTCCTGCCGGGTGGGGTTTACGTTAATCGCGGGCATGGATTACCCCTCCTCTCCTTGCGCCACCGTCAGCCTTCAGAGGGGCCCCGCCGCGCGGGGACGGCGCTTTTGCGCCGCAAAAGCGCCGCAGGCGATTTCCGCAGGGCGGATTCATTCCGCCCGAGAATGGGAAAAGGCCCCATGCGGCCGGCCGCATGGGGTTCACGTTAATCGCGGGCATGGATTACCCCTCCTTTTTCGGGAGGTATTTCTCAATGAACTCCGGCTTGATGCGCTTGAGCTCCGCCTTGGGCAGGATGCTCAGCAGCTCCCAGCCCAGATCCAGAGTCTCCTCGATGGAGCGGTTCTCGTCGCTGCCCTGGGCCACGTAGCGCTTTTCGAACTCGTCAGCGAACTTGGCGTACTGGAGGTCGGTGGGGGACAGGGCGGCCTCGCCCAGGATGCTCATGAGCTCCTTGTTCTCCTTGCCGGTGGAATAGGCGGCAAAGAGCTGGTTCATGGTGCCCGCGTGATCCTCCCGCGTCTTGCCGGGGCCCACGCCCTTGTCCTTCAGGCGGGACAGGGAGGGCAGCACGTCCACCGGCGGGATGACGCCCTTGCGGTAGAGCTCCCGGGAGAGGATGATCTGCCCCTCGGTGATATAGCCGGTCAGATCGGGGATGGGGTGGGTCTTGTCGTCCTCGGGCATGGTAAGGATGGGGATGAGGGTGATGGAGCCGCTCTTGCCCAGCTGCCGCCCCGCCCGCTCATAGAGGGTGGCCAGGTTGGTGTAGAGGTAGCCGGGGTAGCCCCGGCGGCCGGGCACCTCCTTCTTGGCGGCGGACACCTCGCGCAGGGCCTCGGCGTAGTTGGTGATGTCGGTCATGATGACCAGCACGTGCATGCCCTTCTCGAAGGCCAGGTACTCGGCGGCGGTGAGGGCCATGCGGGGGGTGGCGATGCGTTCCACCGCCGGGTCGTTGGCCAGGTTGGTGAAGAGCACCGTCCGGTCGATGCGCCGGTGCGGCGGAACTCCTGCACGAAGAAGTCGGACTCCTCGAAGGTGATGCCGATGGCGGCAAAACCACGGCGAAGTTGCCCGCGTCGTCCCCAGCACACGGGCCTGCTGGCGATCTGGGCGGCCAGGGCCGCGTGGGGCAGGCCGGAGCCGGAGAAGATGGGCAGCTTCTGGCCGCGCACCAGGGTATTCAGGCCGTCGATGGTGGAGATGCCCGTCTGGATGAACTCGTTGGGGTAGTCCCGGGCGGCGGGGTTCATGGGCAGGCCGTTGATGTCCCGGTACTCGTCGGCCAGGATCTCCGGGCCGCCGTCGATGGGCTTGCCCATGCCGTTGAACACCCGGCCCAGCATGTCGCCGGACACGCCCAGTTGGAGGGGGTGGCCCAGGAAGCGCACCTTGGACTCGGCCAGGTTGATGCCCGCGGAGGACTCAAAGAGCTGAACCACGGCGTTGTCGCCGTTGACCTCCAGCACCTGGCAGCGGCGCACGGTACCGTCGGGCAGCTCAATCTCCCCAGCTCGTCGTAGGTGACGCCGGACACCCGGCGCACCACCATCAGGGGCCGTTGACCTCCTGTATGGTACGGTATTCCTTGATCATTCCTCAGCACCTCCCCGGGCGGCGATGTCCGCGATCTGCTCCTCCATCTCCCGGGCCATATCGGCGTAGACGGCGGCGTACCGGTCGTCCGGCACGCTCTTGGCCCGGCCCATCTGCTCCCGGAAGGGGATGGCGAACAGCTCGGCGGTGGCGGCCCTTCTCAATGGCGGCGCGGCACAGCTTGTCGTAGTCCAGAATCATCTGGATCATCTTGTCCTGGCGCTCGTAGCTGGAGTACCAGTCCACCTCCATAAAGCCGTTCTGCTGGAGGAAATCCTCCCGCAGCATCTTGGCGGTCTCCAGGGTGAGCTGGTCGGCGGCGGACAGGGAGTCCTTGCCCACCAGCTGCACAATCTCGTTCAGGCTGGCCTCCTCCTGAAGGATGGACATGGCCTTGTCGCGGTTGACCATGAACTGGGGCCCCAGGTGCTCGTCATACCAGGGCTTGAGGGAGTCCAGGTACAGGGAGTAGGAGTTGAGCCAGTTGATGGCCGGGAAGTGGCGCTTGTAGGCCAGGGAGGCGTCCAGGGCCCAGAACACCTTGACGATGCGCATGGTGGCCTGGCTGACCGGCTCGGACAGGTCGCCGCCGGGGCGACACCGCACCCACCGCGGTCAGGAGCCCCGGCGGTGCTCGTCGGAGCCGATGCACTCCACCATGCCCGCCCGCTCATAGAACTGGGCCAGGCGGGAGGACAGGTAGGCCGGATAGCCCTCCTCGCCGGGCATCTCCTCCAGACGGCCGGACATCTCGCGCAGGGCCTCGGCCCAGCGGGAGGTGGAGTCGGCGATGACCGCCACGTCGTACCCCATGTCACGGAAGTACTCGGCGATGGTGATGCCGGTATAGATGGAGGCCTCACGGGCGGCCACCGGCATGTCGGAGGTGTTGGCGATCAGAACCGTCCGCTTCATCAGGGACTCGCCGGTGCGGGGGTCCACCAGCTCGGGGAACTCCCGCAGCACGTCGGTCATCTCGTTGCCCCGTTCGCCGCAGCCGATGTAGACCACGATGTCCACGTCCGACCACTTGGCCAGCTGGTGCTGCATCACCGTCTTGCCCGAGCCGAAGGGCCGGGATGGCGGCGGTGCCGCCCTTGGCCACAGGGAACATGGCGTCCACGATGCGCTGGCCGGAGAGCAGCGGGGTTCTGGGGATACTTGTGCTTGTAGGGCCGCCCTACGCGGACGGGCCACTTCTGCACCATGGTCAGCGCGTGCTTCTCCCCTTCCCGTCCACCAGCACCGCCACCGTGTCCAGCACCGTGAAGGAACCGGACTGGATGGACTCGATGGTGCCGGACAGGGTGGGGCACCATGATCTTGTGGAGCACCACGCTGGTCTCCTGGACGGTACCCAGCACGTCGCCTCCGGTGACCTTGTCGCCGGGCCTGGCCACGGCGGTGAAGTCCCACTTCTTCTCCCGATCCAGGGCGGGCACCTCCACGCCCCGGGGCAGGTTGTTGTTCCCCGCCTTCCGCATGATGCCCTCCAGGGGGCGCTGGATGCCGTCGTAGATGTTCTCAATGATACCGGGGCCCAACTCCACGCTCATGGGCGCGCCGGTGGTCTCCACCACCGCGCCGGGGCCCAGGCCGGAGGTCTCCTCGTACACCTGGATGGACGCCGCATCGCCGTTCATGTTCAGAATCTCGCCGATCAGGCGCTGCTCGCCCACCCGCACCACGTCGGCCATGTTGGCGTCCTTCAGCCCCGTCGCCACCACCAGCGGGCCGGAGACCTTGACAATTTTTCCGCTCAATGCTTCAACCTTCTTTCTCGTCGGCGCAAACTGCACATCCTTCGCGTCCCCGTAAACGGGAACGCTCACTCGTTCCGTTGCGCCTCCTCCTCCCCGCCGGACCCACTTCGTTGGGCTCCGCCGGGGGTCCGGACGGCCATAAAGGCCGCCCCTACCGCAGGGCGTTCCGGACGTAGGGGCGACCTTCATGGTCGCCCGTCCTTCCGGCCATTGCCGATGATCCGCTCCCTCGGCCTGCTCCGTCTTCGGCGCGGGCGGGTGTGGGCACCCGCCCCTACAGGGCCCAACGCGTTACGGGCGTAGGGGGAGCTACAAAATATCCGCGCCCACGGCCCGCTCCACGGCCCGCTTGACGTTGGCCATACCGATGCCCAGGGAGCCATCCTTGCCGGGAATCAGGATGATCGCGGGGTCAGCGCGTCCTTGTACCGCTCCAGCTCCGCCTCCATGTGGGCCGCGTACCCCTCGGTCAGGTACACCACCGCGTAGTTCTCCTTCGCCAGAGCGTGAAGGGTGCGCTTTGCCTCCTCCGCGCTCTCCGCCGGGAACACGTCCAGCCCCAGGGCCTTGAAGCCCAGCACGCTGTCCTTGTCGCCCAGCACCGCGATTTTATAGTTAGACATAGGCCTCACGCAGCCTTTCCCGAATAGTGTCCGCGTCCAGCCCGGCCATACGGCCGGAGAGGATGGTGCGGATGGCGGTGAACTCCGCCTCCCGGGCGTACAGATAGCCTACCACCGCCTGCTCCCCGAGGGGATGCGGCGGGCCTGGGCCAGGTAGCCCATCACCGCGTCGTCGCACAGCCGCTCAAAGGCGGTGAGCTCCCCGCTGCCGGGAGCGGTGAGGGCCGCGCCGGCCGCCGCCGCATCACTGAGGAGACCGGCCCGGAACACCGCCGCCAGATCATTGCCCTTGCCTGACGTGAGCACGTGGGCCTCCACATTTCCCCGGGCAGGAGCACCTGGCTCAAAGTCGCTCCCCTTCCCCATCCGGGCGCACCGGACGGCGGAGCGCAGGTTGGCGGCGTCGATGAGCAGCCGCACATACCCCTCCAGGAAGGGGCTGCCCACCGCGCGGGCCGTCTCCGCCATCTCCGCAAAATAGGCCCGGTCCAGCACAAAGTCGGCCAGTTGAGGGTCATTTCCACCATTGAGGGTCTCCGGGCCTGCACAACAGCCCGGCGGAAGGGTCGGTGAACTCCCGCAGGCTGTCCCGCTGAAAGGCCTCCTTCACCTGGGCGGCGCTCCACCGCCCGCCCTCCATCAGCAGCCGGTCGGCGTCCGCCCCCACCGCGGCCCCCTTTACCAGGGCCTTGGCGTTGTGGTAGTCGTACTTCATCTGAAACAGCTCCACCAGCCGTTTGTCGGGTACTGCGCCGCCCAGCTCCCGGTACAGGGCCGCCCGCGCCGCCGAGAGCAGCTCGTCCAGCCCACGGTTGGTCAGGGCCGGCAGCTCCTCATAGCCGCACTCGGCCAGCACCTTCACCGCCTCGTCGTCGCTGCGGGCCTCCACCATCCGCTCCATCCGCTCCCGGGTCACCAGGCGGTTCTCCATCGCCCGCACGCGGGCTGAGATGGTCAAATAATCCGTGTCTCTGATCTTACTCAAGTTTTCGCCTCCCTATCGGAGCGCTCAGCCGAAGAGCACCTCCACAACCGTCCGGTCCATCTCGCCCCGCAGGAGGCGCACCAGTGTTTCAAAGGTGCAGTTCACTTCCACGTCCCCGTCGCTGAGAATCAGCCCGCCCCGGATGGGCCGGGTCTGGACAGACAGGGTCAAATGGCCGTCTCTCAGCTTCTCGTTGGCCTGGGTGACCACCTGCTTGCCATAGCGCGCCCGGTCCTTCTGGGACAGAATGACCTCCTCCCGTCCCGTGGACGACGCCTCCGCCGCCAGCCCCGCCAGCAGCCCTACGTATTCCTCGTCCGGCAATTCCGACAGTTGATTTAATGCCGCGACAAAGGCACGCTCCCTCATTTCCTGCTCGGTACTGAGCCGTAAATTGCGCGCCGCTAAGATTGCAGCATGGGAGAGGCGTTCTTCCCGAAGGGCGGACTCCCTCGTTGCGCTCCAACAGGGCGGTGCTCTGAATATACGCCTGTTCTTGATAAGCGGAGAGACATTCCTTCGCTCTGGCCCTGGCTTGGGCCAAAATCCGATCTGCCTCAGTCTGTGCATCAGCGATAATCTGCGCTGTAATCGCTTGATTCCGTTCATTTGCTCCCACCTTTCTCCCGCGTGCTGCTCCTTACAGGGCGTTCATCAGCAGCAATACAGAGGCCAGCAGGGACAGGATGGCGTAAAACTCCACGATACCGCATAGAATAATTCCTTTCGCCCAGTCGTCCGGCTTTTTGGCAACCACATTGATGGCGGCTGCGGCCACACGGCCCTGATAGAGCGCGGAGAGCCAGCCGCCGAGGGCCATGGGGACACAGGAAACAAAGATGGTCAGTCCGTCCGTCACGGAGAGGTCGGTAATGCCGCCGGAAAAGCGCCCATGGTAAACAGCGCAAAGAACCATATAACCAAACCATACAGGCCCTGAGTGCCGGGCAGAACTTGAAGAATCAGGCATTTGGAAAAGTGCTCAGGGTTTCGCTTAAAACGCCGGTAGCCGCCTCGCCGACCATTCCAGTACCTCTGGCAGAGCCTACACAGCAAAGTCCTACCGCAAGAGCGGCACCCAGAAACGCCAGGCCAATACCGCCAAACTGCGCAATAAAGTCAGCCATATCAATCTTCCTCCTTGATATCTACATATTTAGTGTTGATGAGCAGCGGCCGGAAGGGCTTGCCGCCTTCTTTGTAGAACCGTCCAAAGAACTCCAGACATTGGAGCCGCAGATCGTGGACATAGCAGCCCAGCAGATTCAACATGAAGTTCAGCGCGTTTCCTACCAGGGAGATGATAACGAAGCCTGCCACCGAGCCGGTTACCTCACCCAGGGTATTAAACACCTGCGCGATGACGCTGCCAGCCAGCATTAGCGCCATAAGGCGCGCGTAAGACAGGATATCACTGAAAAGGCCGGTGGCTCCATTGTATACCGTCCCAATCAAAGCAGTGAGCTTCCCGAAGCCCTTTGCATTCCGGGTTCCCCCGTAGAGCAGCATGAGAAGCCCAATCAAAAGTACAATGGGATATCCGCCCAAATTTCCGATGCCCACCACCGCCAGGGCCACCCTGCCAAAATAATCCACCAAGTTCCTTCGTCCCACAGCGCATCAGTCCAGGTGCCCGCTTGTACCTTCCGCACAACACTGATGGCCATACCGGTCAGTACTGCAGCAGCCCCAAGGCCAGAGAACCAATCAGGATAGCCAGCGTATCCGTAAGGGGAGTAAAGAGCGCGGGCAGAGCGGTAAAGGTTGTGTCCGGGCGGATCAGCTTCGCCAGACGGGGGAGGAAGTCACCCAAGAAGCTTCCGGTAAGCGCTCCCATCACAAACGTACTGATCCCGCACAGGATCAAAAGCCCGGCCATATGCTCCATCGTTCCGCTCGGCCGCAGCTTCCTGCGCATAAAATGCCACCGGCGAGCATGAGAACCCGTAAGCCATATCGGCCATCATCATTCCAAAAGAAGATGAAAAGGGAGCCATAAGCGGGTTGGGATCCACCCCGTCATAGGCGGGATAGACATACATGTCGGTGACCATATTGAGAGGGCGGGTGAGCCGGTTGTTTTTGAGCTTGACAGGCACCTGAGGGTATTCGTCCGGCTCCGGATCAGTGGCCTCCCAGGCGGCGGAGTACTGCGAGAGCAGATGCTCTACGTCGGAAAGCTGTTCCGCCGGAACCCAACCCTCCAGAAAAAACGTGGATGTAGAGGAGAGCAGTTTCTCTTTCGCCTCCATACGTTGGATATCCTGGGTCATGCGGTCTATGCAGATCTGAAGCGCTGTCTGGTGGCCGGCCTCCTGTGCCAGCCGAGCCCGGCATGCCTCTAGTTCCTGTGAAAGTATACTCTGCCGATCCTCAATCTGATCGATGTTTGACCGGGCGGTCCCCTTCCAACCTCGAAAGCTTGTGGCGGTAAAGCCAAAGTTTTTTAAGGCCCCGCGCGGCATCCCCTGCTTTTCGGTGACAGAGTACCAGTACATATTGCAGCTCTCCGGCCCGGCCCGCCCATTGTACCTGGCAGAGCTCGGTCGTCTCGGCCAGGGCGGCCTCCACCGCCTGATGACTTGCCAGGCCGGAGAGCGTCCCGAACAGCACTAATACATGTTTCGTAGAAACGGTATCCAGGGGAACGTCCAGCCCCAGCCAGGGCGTCAGGGCCTCTCTCTGCCCGATAAGCTTGTTCTGTTCAGCACAGATGCTGTCGCGCTTTTTCAAGCGCGGCAACGCGTTCGACCGTTTCCTCCGCCTCCAGAACTATCTGTCGGTCAAACAGTTCCCGCTCCGTAATTCGGGGCCGGGAGGGGAAGCGACCTTTTTTATTTGTAGGGGAACAGCGCTTCAGCCGCTCCAGCGTGGCGCGAAACTCGTCCATCCTGAGCTGTGCATTTGCCAGCTCCCCGTCGCTCTTTGCGGTAAAGCCCTGCCAGCCTGGATCTGAACTTGGCTGTGTTGGCGCACGAAGTTCGACGCAGCCAAGATGCTGGAGTTTCCGAAGGAGTTCCTCACAGTCGGATGCCATGCCGAAGATACGCAGCCGTTTCATTTTGACAATAGACATGAGTCTCCCACAACCCTTCTGACAATAAGTGCGGCCGCGTCTGCAAGCCGTTCTTCCGCCTGCCTCCGCAGGCCGTCACAGGCACGCCGCGCCTCCGTCATAATCGCGTCTGCACGAAGCTGCGCAGCTTGTTCCGCTTGTGTATCCTGTTCCCGCCTCTGTGCCTCCGCCTCACGGAGCGCCTGCTCCAGTGCGGCCTGCCCTGCCGCTCCGCATCAGAGAGCAGTTTCTTTGCCTGCTCCACAGCCAGAGCTTGGTATTCTTTCGCCTTGTGTTCAGCCTCCTCGATTTGCTGAACCGCATTTTCGTCATCATTTCCTCACCGCCTTCCTGCATCTGCATTCCGCACACCCGGCAGTTCTCGAGATATCAGTTGCAGCCTGCCGGGCAGCTCGAATGGGGCTGCCTGACAGGCTGCAAACTTTGGCACGTATCCTACCCGGGCAGCATAGTTCCGGTATCCAGATATCTCGTGTGCCAGGAGAGCGCCTGCTGGAGATTATGGGGAGTATGTCCCCATATTTTGCGGCGTCCTTTAAGTATTCGCGCAGAAGCGGACGATATTGAGGGTGCGCACAGCGTTCCACGATCAGTTCCGCCCTTTGCCGCGGCGATTTCCAGCGCAGATCCGCCAGTCCCTGCTCCGTGACAATTACCTGCACATCGTGTTCCGTGTGGTCGATGTGGGAACACATGGGGACGATACAACTGATCGCCCCTCTTTCGCCACCGAGGCTGTGGCAAAGATGGTCAGTCCCGCATTGCGTGCAAAGTCTCCGCTGCCGCCAATGCCGTTCATCATCTTATTTCCCATGATGTGAGTGGAGTTGACGTTGCCGTACAGATCACATTCAATGGGGGTATTCATGGAGATCAGCCCCAGGCGCCGGACCAGCTCCGGATTGTTGGCAATCTCCTGGGGGCGGATTACCAGCCGCTCCCGGAAGAAATCAATGTTTTCATAAAACAGTTCCAGCTTTTCTGGGAGAGAAACCGCCGTAGTGGAGGCCCCTGCCATCTTTCCCTCCCAGATCAGCTCCAGCGCAGAGTCCTGTACTACTTCGGTATACATGCGCAGGCCGGTAAAGCCGCTGCTTCCCAGACCGGCCAGTACAGCATTGGCCACGCTGCCCACGCCCGATTGGATGGGGACAACGAGGCCGGCTGCCGGCCGGCTGCCACCTCCTCCTTCAGGAAAGAGATGATGTGCGCCCCGATAGCCGCACTGACCTCGTCCGGCTCTTTAAACACAGGGCAGCCGCCCGGATCATTGGTCACAACGATGGCGGCAATCTTGCGGAAGTCACACGGAATTGCAGCGGTTCCGATGCGCTGTGTGGCATCCGTAAGCGGGATCGGCTCATGTCCTACTCGGTAGATGTCATGCATGCCGTACAGCTCCAAGGGAAGAGCCTCATTGACCTCCAGAATAATCTGATCCGCCTGGTACAAGAAGCAGTCGGAAGCGCCCACTGCCGCAGACGGGATCACGCCATCCTCCGTGACAGCGGCACACTCCACCAAGGCAAAGTCAATATGCAGACCGCCTCGGTTAATAAACTCCGGCATATGGCTTAAATGCATATCGGGTAGCCCACTTCGCCCGCATGGATGGCGTTGCGCATGGACTTGTTGCTCTGATAGGGATACCGCATGGACAGCAGACCCGCTCTGGTCAGCTCACCATCTAGGGCATCCCCTACTGAGGCTCCGGTCAGAATGGTCAAGTGGTCGGCCTTTTTCTGACGGGCCAGCTCGTGGGGCACCGCCTTGGGCTCGCCTACCAGGGTGAAGCCGGAGCAGCCAATCACACTTCCAGACTGGATCAGTGCCGCGGCCTCTTCCACGCTCTTGATCTTATCGCGCAGGGATGCAGCAATACGTTCCATATTTCACGCCTCCATACATTACGCCTTTCGGCTGGCCAGCGCATCCAGGCGGCGATTGCGGAAATAGAGGCAGATGTCGATGGAAACCATGACGATGTTGAGGATGTAGAAATAGAATACATAGGTCAGGTTCTGGGTGACAATCTTGCCAATGATGGCGCTGACGTAGCCTGTCCAGATGAACACCTCAAAGAACAGGCTTTTCCCTTGGCGGTGCGGGACTTTGCGGACTTATAGACAGACAGCGGCCAGGACAGGCCGAAGCAAATGACCATGATGAGCTCAAAATCTCTCCCATTTGAATCACCAACGCCGGAAGCCGCCCAAAGGCGCTCCTGGCATCCTTTCTGATAGATTTGAGAGGGGTTCCCTTCCTCAGGGGCGGCGCCGGACGGTCACTCGATGGACAGCAGCACGGCGCCGGACTTGACCTTGTCGCCGACGGAGACCAGTACGTCCTTGACAACTCCATCCTTTGGGCAGGGGATGGGCTGCTCCATTTTCATGGCCTCCATAGTGCCCAGGTTATCGCGGGCCTTTACGGTGTCGCCGGGCTTGACGTTGATGGCGACGATGGTGCCGGGGATGCGTGCTTTGATTTCCATAAAAGTTCCTCCCTTAATCAAATATCACTGTGCATCGTTTTACACCATGCCTATGGTGGTGACGAAGATACCGGCGGCAATGGCGGAGGTGATGACGCCGGAGATATTGGCACCCATGGCCACCGGCAGGATGACGGCGAAGGGATTTTCATCCTGGGCGGCGTGCTGGGCCAGCTTGGCGGTGGTGGGCACGCAGGAAACGCCGGCGATACCGATGGTGGGGTTAAAGTCCTCGCGCTTGGCTTTGTGCACCAAATACATGAGCCAGCCGCCCAGCAGGCCGCCCACCGCGGAGATAGCCAGGGCAAGAATCCCGATGACCAGAATAATGATCACAGTGGGATTCAGAATGGTGGAGGCCTCGCACAGCACCCCAGGATCAGGCCCAGGAAGAAGGTGCCGAAATAGGAGGCCCTCCTCGAGCAGCTCCGTGTACTTGTTGATTTTGGCCTCCTTTACGGCCATGCCGATGAAGAAGGACAGCAGCAGGGGAGCGGCTACGGGCAGCAGCAGGCAGAGGACGGTACAGGTGATGATGATAAACAGGAATTTGGACTTTTGAGAGACCTCGGGAACCTCAACATACATGTCAATGCCGCGGTACTTTTGGGCACCATCAGCTTGATGATGTAGGGATATCCGCCGTAAGTCAGGCTTAAGTACAGATATGCAATGATGGAGATGGGCACAAACAGCTCAGGAGCCATCATCAAAGAGGAAAAGAGTACCATGGGGCCATCCGCACCGCCGATCGTAGCCATAGCGGCAGACTGCTCCGGCGTCAGCCCAAAGGCCAGTACGCCCGCCGCCAGCGCGGCAAAGGTTCCCATTTCAGCAAAAATGGCGATAATCATGGAGCTCCAGGGCTTTGCCAGCAAAAAGCTGATCTCGCTCCGTGCTCCGATGCCCATGAAGACCAGACAGGCAATCAGGCCGTTGGAAAAGGTCAGATTATAGATTGGCTGGAGAAAATTGACCTGCATGGCATCCACAATGGCCGAAGCATCGGAGACAAGCGGGTCCAGCAGCAGATTGCCGACGGTTCCGGAAGTAAGGAACATCATGACGCAGTTCACCGCCATCATGCCGATTCCCATCGGCACCATGATCAGCGGCTCCAGAGTCCGCTTGAACCCCAGGCAGGCCAAAACAAAGCCGAATACAATGAGGACAATACGGGCCACCGCGATTACGGGTTCCACCGCAAAGAAGGTTCCGATGCCGGGAAACAGCTGCATAAAGAACTCCATGTTACAGCTCCCCTCTCCGTCGTCCGTCTGGCCCGGGCGGCTGGTCAGCTTGCTGATACCCACGATGATGGCCACCACCAGCAGGGAAATCACCGCCGTCAGACCGTAGGTCATGGCTGTGTATGGAATAATACCCATATCTCGTTTCAACTCCTTACAGCGGCATATTCCCCCGGGGATGGGGCTGCCGCTCCTTATTGATCAGCAGCTCCAGCGCCTCCAGCAGCCGCGCCCTGGTCTCCGAGGGCGGATGACCAGATCCACGAAGCCGCGGGAGGCCGCCATATATGGCGTGGCAAACTGCTCGGAATAGAGCTGAATCTTTTCCCGGCGGGCCGCTTTCGGATCCTCCGCCGCCTGGATCTCTTTACGGAAGACCACGTTGGCCGCGCCGGCCGCGCCCATGACCGCAATCTCCGCGGTGGGCCAGGCGTATACAAAATCCGCGCCCAAATCCTTGGAGCACATTGCCAGATAGGAGCCGCCATAGGCCTTGCGCAGCACCACGGTCAGCTTGGGCACCTCCGCCACCGAGTAGACATAGAGCAGCTTGGCTCCGTGGCGGATGATGCCGGCGTGCTCCTGGTCGGCGCCGGGCAGGAAGCCCGGTACATCCACCAGGTTGATGAGGGGAATCCCGAAGGAATCGCAGAGCTGGATGAAGCGGGCGGCCTTGTCCGAAGCGTTGATGTCCAGGCTTCCGCCCATAGAGAAGGGCTGATTGGCAATTACGCCCACGCTGTGCCCAGGCGGCCGAAGCAGGTGATAATGTTGTCGGCATAATAGGGCTGCAACTCCATTACGCTGTCTTCATCTAAAAGGATGCGGACAACATCGTGCATGTCATAGGGCAGGGAGGAGTCGTCGGGAATCACCGTGTCCAGCAGAGGCTGTAATTCCTCATGCTCGGTAAAATCCATTAGGGGCCGAGCCCCTGCCTTGGAGGGGAGATAGCTGAGCAGGCATCGGACCGCTCCCAGGGCCTCCTCTTCGCTGCGCGCGAAAGGTGCGCCACTCCTGACATAGTGGTATGGGTATCCGCTCCGCCCAGATCCTCCGCAGAGATCTCCTCGCCCGTGGTGGCCGCTACCACCGCGGGACCGGTGATAAACATCTGACTCTCCTTTTCCACCATGACAATCAGGTCCGTCAGGGCGGGGGAGTAGACCGCGCCGCCCGCGCAGGGACCCATGATGACGGAGATCTGCGGGATACGTCCGGAAGAGCAGGCGTTGCGGTAGAAAATCTGCCCATAGCCGGACAGGGCGTCCACCGCCTCCTGAATGCGGGCGCCGCCGGAGTCGCACAGGCCCACCACGGGGCAGCCCGCCTCCAGAGCCATGTCCATGATTTTGCAGATCTTGGCCGCGTACATCGCCCAGAGACCCGCCCTGGGCGGTAAAGTCCTGAGCGTATACAAAACCGTGCGCCCGTCGATCTTGCCGTAACCGGTAACCACGCCGTCGGCCGGGATGTCCTTATCCCCATACCGAAGGAGGTACAGCGGTGGCGCATAAAGCGGTCCACCTCTGTAAAAGTGCCGGTATCCATCAGCAATTCAATCCGTTCACGGGCCGTCCGCTTCCCCAGCGCGTGCTGCTTCTCCACCGCTTTAGGGCCGCCGCACCGCAGCACGGGCCGAATGCGCGTCAAGCTGAGCCAGCTTTTCCGCCGTAGTCATTGTCCTCACTTCCTTTCACACAATTCCAGCAGGACACCGTGGGTAGCCTTGGGGTGGAGGAAGGCGATCCGGCCCCGCCGCGCCGTACCGCGGCGTCTGGTCAATGAGCCGGACGCCTTTTCCTTCAGCTCCGCCAGGGCGGCGTCAATGTCGTCCACCCGGATGGCGATGTGCTGAATGCCCTCGCCGTTCTTCTCAATGAAGCGGGCGATGGGGCCCTCCGGAGGTACTCTCCAGCAGCTCCAGCTCACTGTCGCCGCAGGGCAGGAACGCAACAGTCACCTGCTGCTCCTGGACAACTTCCGTGCCCTTGCTGTGCAGGCCCAGCGTCTCCTCATACCACTTCACCGAAGCCGCCAGATCCTTGACCGCGATACCGACATGATCAACTCTTGTGCAATTCATAACCGGGACCTCCTCCACTGATTTGTGTTACAAATTTTTCCGCCCAACGATAGGGACTCTCTGTCCTGGACTGGAACCGCTCCAGGCTCTGAGCGAACATGGGGCTGTCCAGCAGGGGACGCAGCAGGCGCTGCTCGATGCCCTCCCGCACCAGGGTCAGAAGCTCGCTGCGCAGGCGCAAGGCGCGGCGGCGGGCCAGCTCTCCGTTCCCGTCCAGGAGGAGGTACTGGCGCTCCAGCTCCTCGCAGAGCTCCGTCACACCCGTGCCCTGAGAGGCCGAGACCAGGAGCACTGGCAGCGGGCGCTTCTCCTCCTCTCCCAGCTCCAGCCCGCAGCTCATTGGCCGTTCGATCCGCGCCGGGCCGATCCGCCTTGTTGACCGCGAACAGGTCGCCGATCTCCAGAATACCGGCCTTGATGGCCTGCACATCGTCCCCCAATCCGGGGACATTCAGCACCAGCACCAGGTCGGCGATCTCCATGACCGCCACCTCGGACTGCCCTACGCCTACGGTTTCCAGCAAAATCAGGTCATAGCCGCAGGCGTCCAGTGCGTGGACCGCTCCCGCCGTGGCGGGCGACAGGCCCCAGCTGTCCCCGATGTGCCCATGGGCGGATGAACACCCCGGTATCCAGGGTCAAATCCCCATCCGCACCCGGTCGCCCAGGATGGCGCCGCCGGTAAAGGGACTCGTGGGATCCACCGCGATGATGCCAACGCGCAGGCCCTTGGCCCGCCAGCACTTGGTCAAGGCGTTGGTCAGCGTGCTCTTGCCCGCCCCTGGGGGACCGGTGATGCCAAAGATGCGGGCCCGCCCGGTGTGGGGCCAGAGTTGGGTGAGGACGGAGCGTGCCATTTCCCCACCCTGTTCGATGTGGCTGATCAGGCGGGCCACCGCGCGTTTATCACCCGTCCGGCCCCGCTCCAGCAGTGCTGCGAAGTCATCCGTCATCCCTGGCACCACAGTGATCCTGCAGGAACTTCACCGTCTCCGCAGTGGGTGTGCCAGGCGTAAAGACCTCGGACACACCGGCCTTTTCAGCTCTGGAATATCATCTTCCGGGATGACGCCGCCGCCGAACACCAAAATACCGTCAGCCTCCTGCTCTTTCAGCAGCTCGATCACCCGTGGGAACAGATAGTTGTGGGCCCCGGAGAGCAGGGAGAGTCCTACCGCGTCCACATCCTCGGACACAGCCGCCTCCACAATCTGCTCCGGGGTCTGGCGCAGGCCGGTGTAAATCACCTCAAAGCCGGCGTCACGCAGCGCCCGGGCCACTACCTTGGCTCCGCGGTCATGGCCGTCCAGGCCGGGCTTGGCAATCAGAACCCGGATCTTCTTTTCACTCATCTCAAAGCACCTCCATCGGACGGTATTCGCCGAACACCTTGCGCAGCTCGCCGCAGATTTCTCCTTCGGTGCAGTACACCCTGGCGCAGTCAGAATATAGGGCATCAGGTTGTCGCTGCCCTCCGCCGCCGTGCGCAGGGCGTCCAGCCGCTGGCGCACCAGTACGTTGTCCCGGGCCGCCTTCATCTCCTGCAGCTTCTTGATCTGGTTGGCCGCCACCGAGGCGTCAATGTGCAGCAGCCCTTGGCCGGCGGCTCCTCGATGGTGAACTTGTTGCGCCCACCACGATCTGCTCGCCGCTCTCCACCTGGCGCTGATACTGGTAAGAGCTCTCCGCGATCTCTCGCTGGATGTAGCCCTGCTCAATGGCCTTGACCGCTCCGCCCATGGCGTCGATCTTTCGATGTACGCCTCGGCTGCGGCCTGGAGCTCGTCGGTCATGCGCTCCACATAGTAGCTGCCGCCCAGGGGATCAATGCTGTCAGCCACACCGCTTTCATAGGCAACAATCTGCTGGGTGCGCAGGGCGATCCGCACGGAGTCCTCCGTCGGGAGGGCCAGCGCCTCATCGCGGCTGTTGGTGTGCAGGGACTGGTGCCCCAGCACAGCCGCCAATGTCTGGATGGCCACGCGCACAATGTTGTTGTCCGGCTGCTGTGCCGTAAGCGTGGAGCCGCCGGTCTGTGTGTGGAAGCGCAGCATCATGGAGCGGTCCTTTTTGGCATGGAAGCGCTCCTTCATGATTTTGGCCCACAGCCGGCGGGCCGCCCGGTATTTCGCGACCTCTTCCAGCAGATTGTTGTGTGCATTGAAGAAGAAGGAGAGCCGGCCGGCAAATTCGTCGATGTCCATCCCGGCCTCCAGCGCGGCCTCCACATAGGCGATGCCGTCGGCCAGGGTAAAGGCGATCTCCTGCGCCGCTGTGGAGCCGGCCTCCCGGATGTGGTAGCCGGAGATGGAAATGGTGTTCCACTTCGGCACGTTCTGGGAGCAGAATTCAAAGGTGTTCGTGATCAGACGCATGGAGGGCGCCGGTGGGAAAATGTATGTACCTCTGGCTGCGTACTCCTTGAGGATATCATTCTGGATAGTACCCTTGAGGGCGGAGGCCGGCACTCCCTGCTTCTCGGCGGCTGCAATATAGAAGGCCAGCAGAACTGCCGCGGGGGCGTTGATGGTCATGGAGGAGCTTACCTTGTCCAGGGGAATCCCCTGGAACAGCACCTCCATATCCGCCAGGGAGTCGATGGCCACTCCTACCTTACCCACCTCGCCATGGGCCATGGGGTCGTCCGAGTCATAGCCGATCTGCGTCGGGAGATCAAAGGCGATGGACAGGCCCGTCTGCCCTGCTCCAACAGATAGCGGTACCGCTTGTTGGACTCCTCCGCTGTGGCAAAGCCGGCATACTGCCGCATCGTCCAGAAGCGCCCGCGGTACATGGTGGGCTGGATTCCGCGGGTAAAGGATACTGCCCGGGGTAGCCAAGCCGCTCCTCATAGCCGCCTGCCGCATCCTCCGGCGTGTAAAGCCGTTCTACCGGGATGCCGCTGGTGGTTTCAAAGACGGTTCGTCTCTCCGGGCCCTTCGTCAGTGCTTTTGCGACGGTTTCTGCTTCCCACTGTTCTTTTCCACTCATTGCATACAACTCCTTCTGCTCTTCATTTTGCCCCTGTATTCCCACAAGCAAATTCCTTCAAACCCGGCTGTCCGTTTGTGTACGGAGCAGATATGCCCTTTTACATAAATAAAAAGGTGGGGCATAAAGCTGACTTTATGCCCCACCTGGTGCTAAAATAAAGAAGCTTTCCAAGCTCCCAGATAATTCCGCAATCTTGGGCGGAAAAGAAAGATGTATTTCCCTGCTGTAATGCCTGACAACCCGGCTGTTTCTTTTGTTTTACCGGAGCTTCAAGATTGTGACCAGGCAGCCTTAACTATGAATAGTTAAGGTGGCTTTGCGTTCATTCTTCCCCCTATTTTGACCGGTGCAAAATCTCAACCTTTATAACCAAAATTTTTGCTTCATTACTTTTTTTGTTTGTAGAATATGCAGCATAGCTTTAACGGTCACGATTTCTCGCATTTAACTGCGTACCCAGCGCAAAAGGTCTTGTGACAAATTCCCAACTGCCTAGCGGCCTCCCGCGCGGATAGAGTTCCTGACTGCCAGGACTGCTTTATTTGTTCAAATTTTTCCGGCCGCGTCTTGGGGGTACGCCAAACCGTACCCTCTCCTTCGCTGCCGCTATCCCTCGGCCTGTCGTTGCTTAATAAATTAACGTTCCGTCTGAGCTACATAAGAGAGCAGTTGAAGCACAATGTCTGCAATCAGTGTACCGGTTAGATCTCGTGTGCTGCGGGTATCCAGCAGCGGCATGTCCAGTACGACAATAAAGACCTGCTTTTCCTTGGTCAGGAGACGCCACTGGTACAGAATTTCGTTGTAGTTTCGTCCCAGACGGTCAATGCTCTTTACCACAAATACATCGCCAGCCTGAAGCCGGAGCAGCAGCCTTTGATAGTTGGGGCGGTCGAAGTCCTTTCCGGACTGTCTGTCGCAGTAGATATCCCTGTCCCTGATGCCAAAGGCCCGCAGCGCAATAAGCTGGCGTTCTTCATTTTGATGTTTGGAGGATACGCGCGCGTAACCATATATTTTCCTGATTGCATAGAGGACCTCCATCTTAAGTGATACTTTTTATTATAGGAGGCGCAGGCTTTGCAAAACAGTGGAAATACTTTCAACTAAATTTCGAACGGCCCTACCCAGTCTGAACAAATAATCGTCATTCTTCAGACTGGGGTGTTTTGCTATGCACAAGCATAACAAAATTGGCCATGCGCCTCTTACAGCGGCACGGCCATGGGATGACAGCGCGTGGACCGGCGCCGTTTTTGCGCCGGTCCACGGACTGTTTATGACATGCAAACCATTGTTATTCTGGAGTTATGGGCTTCATCTAAACCAGATACAGAGGCTTTGGTCGGATGAAATAGAGGTGAAAAAGACGATTCTGTTTGCGGAACCCTGGCATCTGCTGAGTGTACTTAGATGAGGAGGGGGGGATTACCGGCAGGCAGGGCGGCAGATCCCCGCGGTACGGTTGCGGACTATCTCAGCAAGGGTTGGAGTGAGATAGAATCAGGGACCGAAAATAAGAAACTAGGCAGTCAAAGCTGCCCCGGAGTTTCTTTCTTCAAATTACTCCACATGAAGTGGCATACTTCCCAATCGTCGTTACAGCCGAGGAGCAGCTTGCCTGGCGACTCTGTTGGACTGCGAAATCATAGAACATGTTCCGAAGCAAAAAAGACAGCGGTGCCCCTCTTGAATATCGTGTAACATCTCGCTCAGCAGCACAAGGGGTTCCGTGCCATGCAGAGCAGGAGGAGTGTGAAGCGCACATCCCACAGATGGAAACGGAACTGGAGGATCAGGAGGAAAACATTCAGGGAGTGGATCAGCTCTTGCAGGTCTTGGATCGTTACCTGAATATTCAAGAGTTGACGCCGGAAATTCTCCATGAGTTCGTGGAGCGCATCCTGGTGCATGAGCGTTCCGAAGGGCGGAAGAAAAAGGATTGGGTCGATTTCTATTTTAACTGCATCGGCAACCTGGAGTAAAAATGCAGAGGGAGCACCTCAAGATACTCCCTCTGCTGAAAGATAAGAAAACATCTTTTCTTAAAGCCTGGGTTTTGCGGCGGGCGGATTATGCTATCGGCGGTAGGTGCGGGTGATGTGGGCCAGGCGGCCGGACACACTGGGGTTGAGGGCCTCCTGCCGTACCCGCCAGCTCCAGTTCCGGGGGCCGGCTGTGCCCGGGGTGTTGACCCGGGCGTCGCCACCCAGGCCCAGCAGATCCTGCATGGGGCGATGGCCAGACGACAGGGGACATCCACGCCCGCACACCGCGCCCCAGCCGAAGCCCTCGTCCTCCCGCAGGCGCAGGTAGTCGAAGGCATAGTCCCGCTCGGCGGGGGCGGCCTGCTCAAAGAGCCACTGGACAAAGGTGGGGGTGTCGTGGGTGCCGGTGTAGATCACCGCGTCCCGGGGGCAGTTGTGGGGGAGGTAGGCGCTCTCGCCCGCAGGATCAAAGGCGTAGACCAGCACCTTCATGCCGGGCAGGCCGCTGTCTGCGATGAAGCGGAGGGCGTCGGCGTCCAGATCCCCCAGATCCTCGGCGATCAGGGCCAGGCCGGGGACGGAGCGCAGGGCCTTCACCAGCTCCATGCCGGGGCCGGGCTCCCAGTGGCCGCCCGCGTCGGCCGCCCGTCGGGGATGCACCAGTAGGTGTGGAAGGCCCGGAAGTGGTCGATGCGTACCACGTCGTACAGCCGGGCCAGGTGGGCGGCCCGGTGCCGCCACCAAGCGAAGCCGGTCTGCCGGTGATAGTCCCAGTCGTACAGGGGATTGCCCCAGTGCTGCCCCTTGTCGGAGAAGGCGTCGGGTGGAACTCCCGCCACACCGGAAGGAGTCATGTCCTCCTTGAGCTGAAATAGCTCTGGGCGGCTCCACACCTCCGCGCTGTCAGGGGAGACGTAGATGGGCAGATCGCCGATGATGGAGATCCCCTTGCCATTGGCGTAGGCTTTTACGGCGGTCCACTGGCGGAAGAACAGGAGCTGGAGGAAGGCGTGGAAGGCGCACTCGTCCGCCAGCTCGGCCCGATAACGGGCCAGGGCCGACGGATGGCGCAGGCGGATCTCGTCGGGCCAGTCCTTCAGCTCCTTGCCGCCAAAGCGCTCACGCAGGGCGAGGAACAGGGCGTAGTCAGGCAGCCAGTCTGCCTCCTCCACCATAAATTCCGCCAGTGGCTGGGCGTAGCACACCCTGCCGCGTTCCCATGCCCGCCGCAGCAGGGGATGCGGGTCTGGTGCAGCCAGGCATAGTCCACCCGGTCGGGGTCGGCCCGCCGGGCGGCGTCCAGCTCCTTCTGAGTGAGCAGGCCCTCCCGGGTCAGCTCCTCCAGATCCAGGAAAAGGGGTTGCCCGCGAAGAGGATGGAGACATGTAGGGGAATCACCGCCGCCGGGAGGAACCAGGGGAGAATCTGCCAGAACTTCTGCCCGGCCTGGGCCAGAAAGTCGATGAAGCTCCGGGCGGGAACGCCAAGGGTGCCGATGCCATAGGGCCCCGGCAGGGAAAAGACGGGAAGCAGGATACCGCTTGCGCGCGCTTGCATACCAAAACCTCCAATGTGGAACGGACTGTAGTATGCTCCATTATAATCCACCAGCGCGGCCGCCGCAACCTGCCTGGCGGAGCTGTCAGGCTGTCGAAAACCCTCCTGCCAAAGGCTTCGGAGGAAGGATAGTGTGAAAGGGAACCGCCAGGGTTCCCTTTCGGGTTGAATCAAACGACTTTTGGTTCAGGCTGCGCCCTCGATCGTGTCTCGGATGGCGTCAAACACCGCGTCCTGGTCCTCGCACATAACCAGCAGGATGGTGCCGTCCTCCAGAGTCTCCAGATTGGCGTTGCTGGCGATTTCATACTGATCCGCCAGATACTGCTCAAAGCTCTGCTTCTGCCGGTCGATGAAGGCGTTGAGACCCTCCAGTACGGCGTCCGACTTCCCAGCGGCGGGGTAGATGGCGGCGATGCCGTAGGCCTTGATATTCATGGGGGAGACCGACAGGGCGAAGGCGCTCATGTCGGCGGCTGTGACCCCCAGCAACTCAAAGATCACGTCGGTCATGTCGTCCCCGGTATCGGTGAGGATACCAATGGCTTCGTTCATCTCGGCGTCCCGGGCGCTCTCAATGGCGGTCTGGTAGAGCTGGGTGCGCTCCTCGGCGGTGAGGGCGCTCGGCTGGCTGGACGTACCGCACCCGGCCAGCAGGGCCAGGAGCAGCAACAGGGGAGTGTGCGCTGCAATTTCATAGTTCGTTCTCCTTTGTGTTCAGGGCCTGGGTCCCGGCGGGCTGGGCATACAAACGCAGGCCGTTTTCCGCGCCGTCCACCAGTGCCGTGTCCCCGGCCTGGAGCGCGCCGCTGAGAAGCTGCTCGGCGGCCACGTCTTCCACCTGGGCGCGGATGGTGCGGCGGAGGGCCGGGCACCGTAGTCGGGGTCAAAGCCCTGGTCGGCCAGAGTCTCCAGAGCCCGGTCAGTGAAGCGGAGGGTCACCCCAGAGCCTTCATACGCTCTCCCACACGTTCCAGCATGCGCCGGGCGATGGCCTGAATCTCCGTCCGGCCGAGCTGGGTAAAGACGATAGTCTCGTCCAGGCGGTTAAGAAATTCCGGGCGAAACACTTTTTTCAGGTCGTCCAGCACCGCGGCCTTCAGCTCCTCGATGGGGCGGGTCTCGCCGTCCCGCCGCTCGGTAGCGGAGAAACCCAGCTTGCTGCCCTTGGCGGTGATACGCGCGGCCCCACGTTGGAGGTGAGCACCACGATGGCGTTTTGAAATCCGCCTTGCGGCCCTGGGCGTCGGTCACCATCCCGTCCTCCATGATCTGGAGCAGGATGCCCCAGATGTCCGGGTGGGCCTTTTCGATCTCGTCAAAGAGCACCACGCAATAGGGCCGCCGCCGCACCTTTTCGGTGAGCTGGCCCCCCTCCTCGTGGCCCACATAGCCCGGCGGTGAGCCGATGAGGCGGGAGACGGCGTGCTTTTCCATATACTCGGACATGTCGAAGCGGAGCAGGGCCTCCTCGCTGCCAAATAAGGTGGCGGCCAGGGCCTTGCACAGCTCAGTCTTGCCTACGCCGGTGGGGCCCAAAAAGAGGAAGCAGCCCGTGGGCCGCCCCGGCTCCTTGAGTCCCACCCGGCCCCGGCGGACGGCTCGGGCAACGGCCCGTACCGCCTCCTCCTGGCCCACCACCCGGCGGTGGAGGGCCTCCTCCAGGCCGAGCAGCCGGGCGCTTTCCGCCTCGGTGAGGGTGGTGACGGGGACTCCTGTCCATCCCGACACCACGGCGGCCACGTCCTCGGCGGTCACCGCGCCGGTGTTCTGGCCGGAGCGCCAGGCGGTCTTCTGCTGCTCCAGCTCCTTGCGGAAGTCCTCCTCCGCGTCCCGCAGCATGGCGGCTTTCTCAAAGTCCTGGCCCCGGATGGCCTCCTCCTTCTCGCGGCGGGTGTGCTCCACCTTCTCCTCCAGCTCCCGCAGGTCCGGCGGGGTGGCCAGCCGCTCCATCCGTACCCGGGAGCAGGCCTCGTCGATGAGGTCGATGGCCTTGTCCGGCAGGTGGCGGTCCCCGATGTACCGGGTGGAGAGGGCCACGGCGGCGTCAATGGACTCGTCGGTGATCTGGAGGCGGTGGTGGGCCTCATAGCGGTCCCGCAGGCCCCGGAGGATGGCCCGGGCGGTGTCCTGATCGGGTTCGGGTACCAGAACGGGCTGAAAGCGCCGCTCAGGGCGGCGTCCTTCTCGATATACTTGCGGTACTCGTCGGTGGTGGTGGCCGATGACCTGCAGCTCGCCCCGGCCCAGGGCGGGCTTGATGATGTTGGCCGCGTCGATGGCCCCTCGGCGGAGCCGGCACAATGGTGTGCAGTTCGTCGATGAAGAGGATGATGCCACCTACCCGGCGCACCTCCGCCAGGATGTTCTTGACACGCTCCTCAAACTCGCCCCGGTACTTGGTGCCCGCCACCATGGAGGACAGGTCCAGGGAAAGCAGACGCTTGAGCGCAGCTCGTCTGGTACATCCCCGGCCACCATCCGGCGGGCCGGCCCCTCGGCCACGGCGGTCTTGCCCACGCCGGGCTCGCCGATGAGGGCGGGATTGTTCTTCTGGCGGCGGGAGAGGATCTGGATGACCCGGTTGATCTCCCTGTCCCGGCCCACCACCGGGTCCAGCATGCCCCCGGCGGCCAGACGGGTGAGATCGCGGGAGAACTGGTCCAGCAGCTTGGTGTCGCCGCCGTACTCCCGCTCCCGGGTCTTGCCGCCGCCCCGGAAGGGGGGGGGAGGCCTCGCCCCCATGGCGGCCACCACGTCGGCGTGGAGCCGCCGGGCTCCACGCCGGTGCCGGAGAGCACCCGCACCGCCACCCCGTCCCTCCCGGAGGATACCCAGCAGCAGGTGCTCGGTACCCACGTAGTGGTGGCCCAGCCGGGCGGCCTCGGTGAGGGAGAGTTCGATGATCTTTTGCACCGGGGGTGAGCCCCTGGGACGGCGCGCCGCCGGGGCGCCCACCCCACCATGCGGGCGATGGCGGCCTTCAGGCTCTCTGGCTCCAGCCCGGCGGACTGGAGCACCTTGGCGGCCACCCCTTTGCCCTCACGGGCCAGGCCCAGCAGCAGGTGCTCGCTGCCCACATAGCCGTGGCCCAGCTCGGCCGAACACTCCTGGGCCAGCCGCAGGGCGGCCTGGGCCCGCTCGGTAAATCTGGTTTCGCTCATGTGTTCACCTCGCTTGCTCCGTCTCCAAAAGAGGAGCCTCCACTGCCTTTGACGGGCTTCATCCGCTGTGCCACGCCCCTTTTCTTTTGTTCTGTGCTGGTGCAGGCCGCTGCGCGGCGCGCCATCCAGCTCCGGGGTTAGGCTCCCGGCCGCCTCCATGTGAAATTGAGAGGATTTGTCCATGGAAAAATACGCCTCCTTCGGGTGGCTGGATTCTATTTTTTCCCACTGTGAAAAAATATACCCACAGTCGGCGCATTTTAGCATTGCATTTTTAAAAAGTTATGGTACAATGACTTTAGCTTGAGTGTTTGGAGGTGTATCCAATGGCCTATGTCATCAGCGACGCTTGCGTGAGCTGCGGTGCCTGTGAGGGCAACTGCCCCGTGGGCGCGATCTCCCAGGGCGACGAGCACTACGTCATCGATGCCGGTTCCTGCATCGACTGCGGTTCTTGCGCCGATACCTGCCCCACGGGTGCCATCTCCCAGGGCTGATTTTGGTACGTAAGTGAAAACAGCGGCATGCCGTGCGGTATGGCGCTGTTTTAAATTGCGGGAAAGGAAACGACCGTGAGAGAGAAAGAGAGACGGCTGGAGGGCAGGGATCTGCTTCTGGTGGGCTTCACCCTGTTCTCCATGTTTTTTGGGGCGGGCAATCTGATTTTTCCGCCCAATATTGCGGCCCAGGCGGGCACCCAAACCTGGCCCGCCATGCTGGGGCTGGCCCTCAGCGCGGTGGGGCTGCCGGTACTGGGGGTGGTGGCGGTGGCCCGCTCCGGCGGGCTGGATGCCCTGGGCAGCCGTGTGCATCCCGCCTTTGCCCGGGTGTTCACCATCGTGGCCTATCTGGCCATAGGTCCCTGCCTGGCCATCCCCGGACGGCCACCACCTCTTTGAAATGGCCGTCCCTCCCTTCGTGGGAGCGGACGCCCCCATCGGGGTGTATCAACTGGTCTACTCCCTGGTGTTATTCGCCGCCGCCCTGTTCATCGCCCTGCGGCCGGAGAAGCTCACCGACCGGCTGGGCAAGATTCTCTGCCCCATCCTGGTGGCGCTGATCGTCGTCACCTTTGTGGGCTGTCTGGTCAACCCGCTGGAGGGCTACGGTCCGGCCACCGGGGACTACGCGACCCATGCGGTGGTCAAGGGCTTCATCGAGGGCTATCAGACCATGGACACCATCGCCGCCCTGGCCTTCGGCATTGTCATTGCGGTGAACATCCGCGCCCGGGGGGTGGAGGAGGAGGGCCGTGGTGCAGGGTACCGTCCGGGCGGGGTGGTCGCCGGAGGGATGCTGCTGGCGGTCTACTGCATGCTGGCCCACATCGGCGCCCTGTCTGGCGGCGCACTCCCCAACCCGGCCGACGGGGCGGAGGCCCTCACCAATGTGGTGGGCCTGCTGTTCGGCACCGTGGGCAGCGTCCTGCTGGCGGGTATCTTCCTCATTGCCTGCTTCAATGTGTGCGTGGGCCTTATCAGCTCCTGCGGCGAGTACTTCCACAGCATCTGTCCCCGGCTGAGCTACCGGGGTGGGCGGTGATCTTCGCTTTGGTGAGCATGGCCATCTCCAATGCTGGCTTGGCCCAAATCCTGGAAGTGTCCGCGCCGGTGCTCAGCGCCATCTATCCGGTGGCTATCGTGCTCATCGCCCTGTCCTTCTTCCAGCGGTGGCTGGAGGGCCGCCGCTGGGTGTATCCCGCGGCGGTACTGTGCACTGGGGTGTTCAGCGTACTCTTTGCCCTAAAGGGTCTGAAGGTGCCTCTGGACTTTCTGGATGCCCTGCCCCTGGCGGACGTAGGCCTGGGCTGGGTGCTCCCTGCCGGGGTGGGCGTCGTTCTGGGCCTGCTGCTCTCCGGCCGAAAGAGATAACAAGCAAGCGCCGGCCGGGACGGCGTTAGACCAGAAGGCCACTGGCCTAGCCAGTGGCCTTCTGGATACAAACCGGCGGCGGAGCTGTGTCCGCCGCCGGTTCAGGGTTAATCGCCGTAGCCGTCGGGGTGGGAGGAATGCCACTTCCAGGCGGAGGCGATGATGTCCTCCACATTGGTGTACTTGGGCTGCCAGCCCAGCACCTCCGTGGCCTTCCGGCTGGAGGCGATCAGTGTGGCGGGATCGCCGGGGCGGCGGCCCTCCTCCCGGACGGGGATGGGGTGGCCGGTGGCCCGGCGGGCGGCCTCGATGATCTCCCGGTTGGAGAAGCCCTGTCCGTTGCCCAGGTTGAAGGCGGCGGAGGTGTTGGTGCGCTTCAGGTAGTCCAGGGCCAGGAAGTGGGCCGATGAGATCCTCCACGTGGATGTAGTCCCGGATACAGGTGCCGTCCTTGGTGGGGTAGTCGGTGCCGAAGAGGGAGAGCTGCTCCCGCTTGCCCTGGGCCACCTGGAGGATGAGGGGATCAGGTGGCTCTCCGGCCGGTGATCCTCGCCGATGGAGCCGTCGTGCCAGGCCCCGGCCACGTTGAAGTAGCGCAGGGCGCAGAACTTGAGGCCGTGGGCCAGGTCGCACCACTTGAGCATCTTCTCCACAATGAGCTTGCTCTCGCCGTAGGGGTTGGTGGGGTTCTGGGGTGGGCCTCGTCGATGGGCACATACTCCGGCTCGCCGAAGGTGGCGGCGGTGGAGGAGAAGACCAGATAGGGCACCTTGTGGGCCAGCATGGTCTCGATGAGGGTCAGCCCGGCAGTGACATTGTTGCGGAAATACTGCTCGGGCACCTGCATACTCTCCCACCAGGAGAAGGCGGCGAAGTGGATGACCGCCTCGATGGGCTCCCTGGAAAATACATCGTCCAGGAAGGCCCGGTCGGCTACGCTGCCCACATAGAGGCGGCCGCCCTTGAGGGCCTCCCGGTGGCCCTTGGACAGGTCGTCCACCACCACCACGTCGGCCCCCGCTCGATCAGGGCGGCCACGCAGTGGCTGCCGATATACCCGGCGCCGCCGGTCACTAGAATTGCCATAGCAAAAACCTCGTTTCTTTTATAGTGTCTCCAGAAGGAAACGCCCGATGCTCTCCATGGCCTCGGTGGCCTTTTCATGGGGAACATCTGGAATACATGCCAGAGATCCGTCCACACCTCCAGCCGGCAAGGCACCGCGGCCTGCACCAGCCGGTCCCGCAGGCGGATAGAGTCGGAAAGCAGCAGCTCGCTGCTTCCCGCCTGGATGAGGGTGGGGGAAAGTCCTTCAAATCGCCGAACAGGGGGGAGAGCCGGAAGTCGGACCAGTCCTGGTCCCGGGCGTAGGCGTCCCGAACGGCGTGAATATAGTTGACCGTGAGCACCGGGTCGATGGCGGCCCGCTCCTGGTAGGACTTGCCGCTGGCGGTCATATCTGTCCACGGGGAGAGGAGAATGAGGGCCCGGGGCAGCCGCCGTCCGGCCTCTTTGAGCAGGTGGGTGAGCACCAGGGCCAGGTTTCCGCCGGCAGAGTCGCCGGCCACCACCACGTCCCGGCCGTAGCCCTGGTACATCAGGTAGTCCCAGGCCTTCACGGCGTCCTCCACCGCGGCGGGATAGGGGTGCTCCGGGGCGAGGCGGTACTCGAAGGAGAGCACCTGCCAGCCGGTGACGTTGGCCAGCTTGGAGGCCAGAATACGGGAATAGCCCAGGTTGCCGCTGGTATAGCCTCCCCGTGGCAGTAGAGGATGGCCCGGCGGCGGTCGTGGCCCCGGTGGGGACGCACCCAGGCGCAGTTCATGCCGTCCAGCTCAAAGGGCTCCCAGCTCATGCCCGCCATGGGGGCCACCAAACGGCCCAGCAGCTCCTGCCCCTTGCGCTGCTTCTCCAGATCCTCCACATTCATGGTCTCCGGCGTGGCGGCGGTGTGAATGGCCTTGAGGGCGCGCATGAAGGGGTCCAGGCGGCGGGTCTCGTCGGCCTGGCGCTCTTCCGGTGTGCGGCGGGCCAGCTTGATGTGGATACGGTCCTGTTCCATAGTGGAAGTCCTCCTTGTCAACTGTTCTGATTATACCACAGGGCTGCCGGAAAAGAAAGGGTGGATCGCCCGTATTCCCCTTGCCGCGGAGGATGGAACGTGGTATGATAGGCCTAGATTATGTTGACCGGAAGGGGGCGGAGTATGCCGAGGGACAAGCGGGGCGAAAGCCGGAGTGGTATCCCCTGGACAATGCGGGTGTGCTCTATTCCGCCCTCCAGAAGGAGAAATATTCGGCCATCTACCGCTTCTCCGCCGTGATGGCGGAGCGGGTGGACCGGGATGCCCTGCAGCGGGCCGTGGACAAAACCATGCCACGGTTCCCGTCCTTCGGGGTGCGCATCAAGAAGGGGGCTTTCTGGTACTACTTCGAGCCAAACAGCGCCCCCGGGCCCTTTGTGAAGGAGGATATCTCCAACCCCTGCCAGCCGGTGCGCTTCCGGGAGGACAACGGCTGGCTGGTACGCTTTTACTATTATGAGAAGCGCATCTCCGTGGAGGTGTTCCACGCCGTCAGTGACGGCGGCGGGGCGCTGGTATTTTTCAAGACTCTGCTGGCGGTCTACCTGCGGGAGCTGGGGTATTCCATCCCAAACACCCACGGCATTCTGGACGTGGCGGAGGAGCCCCGGCGGGCGGAACGGGAGGACGCCTACGGCCGCTACGCCACCGTGCGTCCCCGGCGGGAGAAGCGGGGGAAAAAGGCCTACCAGAACAACGGTACGGTAGAGCCCTTCTATACCTTCAACGTCACCATGGGCTTCTGCTCGGTGGCCCGGCTGAAGGAGAAGGCCAGGGGCTACGGGGTGTCCATCACGGAGTACCTGACTGCCGTCCTGCTGAAGGTGATCGCCGACAAGCAGCACCGGGAGCGCCCCGGCGAGAGGCCGGTGGCGCTGGCCATACCTATCAACCTGCGGGGCTGGTTTCCCTCGGAAACCCTGCGCAATTTCATTTTGACGGTGCGGCCCTCCATCGACCCCTCTCTGGGAGAGTATACCTTTGAAGAGGTGCTCTCTCAGGTGCACCACTATCTCCGGCTGAACATCAACCGCCAACAGATGCAGGCGGCCATCGCCGGAATGTGAAATTCACCACAAACCGGCTGCTGCAGATCGTCCCCATCGTGCTGAAGAATCCGGTTATGTCCCTGGGCTACAAGCTGGCGGGTGTACTGCCTTACTCGGGCACCTATACCAACCCAGGCCCCTTCCCCGTGCCGGAGGAGATGGCTCCGCACATACACCATATGGAGGTGATTCTGGGCCAGGCCACCACGCCCCGGCCCCACTGTGCCTCCATGAGCTATGGGGATATCATGGAGATCACCTTCGCGGGTACCCAAAGGAGAGCGATACCGAGCGGGATTTTTCCGCTTTCTGGTGCGGGAGGGCATTCCGGTGAAGGTGGAGAGCAACCGGACGGAATAAGCCAAAGGAGGCCCACATATGTCTTACTGTGTTCATTGCGGCGTGGAGCTGGACGCCACGGCCCTTCTGCCCTCTGTGCCATACGCGGGTTCTGGACCCCGGCCAACCGGTGGATACCGTCTCCCCAAGCCCTTTCCCACCCGACGGGGGGAGGTGGCGCCGGCGGCCAAACAGGAGGTGGCGCTGCTCATTACCGCCATGCTCGCCTCGGTGGCGGTGTGCTGCGGCGTACTCAATCTGTTTCTGCGGGCGGACAGGACCTGGTCGCTGTACGTCATCGGCGCGGCGGCCATGCTGTGGCTGTGGCTGGTGCCGCCGCTGCTGGCCCGGGGATGCACCTGCTGCTGCGGCTGTTGCTGGACATCGCGGCGGTGGCCCTGTACGTCTATCTGATCTCGGTGGATCTCAATGGGGGGGACTGGTACCTGGGGCTGGCAGCCCCCATCATCCTGTGGGCGGGGCGATCCTTCTCCTGCTGGGGCTGGTGCTGCGGGTCTACCGCCGGTCGGCCCTCACTACGCTGACGATTCTGATCGGCAGCATTGGAGTCTTTGTGTTCGGAATGGAGTTTTTTGTGGACCGCTGGCTGCACCAGCTTTGGAGTCCGTCCTGGTCCTTGGTGGTGCTCACCATCTGCATCGGCATGGTGATTCCGCTCATCATTATTCGCCGCGTCCCCGCCCTCCGGGAGGAGGCGCGCAGAAGGTTCCATCTCTGAAAGATGTGCTTGACAGATCCACAGCGCGGAAGTTAGAATAGGAGAGAGAACGAAACACGTCGAAAAGCGGGATATCCCGCTTTTGCGCCCGGCAGGCCGGGCGCAGAAGAGCGGTGTGTGGAGGAAAGGAGAACGGCACGATGAATGAAGGTAATATCCCTGGAAAAAATGAGGCTCTGATCTCCCTGATTCTGGGTATTGTGGGCCTGGTGGTCGCCCTGTTCGTCAACGGTATTTTCGGCATGATTCTTGGTATCGCAGGCCTTGTTGTGTCCTCGCGCTCCAAGAGCATGGGCTATAACGACAGCTTGCGGACGGCCGGCTTTGTGCTCTCTGTCCTGTCGGTAGTTCTGGGCGGCATTACCCTGGTGGCCTGCATTGCCTGTACGGCTGGTTTGGGTATTCTGGGCTCTCTGTACTAAGAAGGGGAAACGAAATGCGGCAGCCGGTGTGGCTGCCGCATTTTTTGGAGGAAAGATGCGATCATGCTCCCATATCTGTCTCTCTTTGGGCGGTTGATGCCCACCTATGGCGTGCTGGGGATGGCCGGACTGGGCTTCGGCCTGCTGGCTGCTCTGCTGCGCTGCAAGCGCTTCGGACTGTCCCGGGACGACTGCGCCTACCTGTATATTTTGGGGGCGGTGGGGCCCTGGTGGGGGCCAAGCTGCTCTACCTGCTCCCCCTCCTGCCCCGGCTGGCTGTGGAGCTGCCCCTGCTCTGGGAGGAGCCAGGGGAGTTCTATGCCCGCTATCTCTCCGGCGGCATGGTGTTTTACGGCGGCTTTTTCGGCGGTGTGGCGGCGGCCTGGGGGGCGGCCAAATATTTAAGGCTCCGCCTGTCCGACTTCTTCCGGTGCTGGTGCCCGCCCTGCCTCTGGTGCACGCCGTGGGGCGGGTAGGCTGTTTTGCGCCGGCTGCTGCTATGGACGGGCGGCTCCGCCCCCTGGGGCATAGCATTCACTCACGCCATTGCCGGGCCCAACGGCGTGCCCTTCTTCCGGTGCAGCTTTGGGAGGCGGGGGCGGAGCTGGTGATTTTCGCCTTTCTGCTCTGGTATGCCGGGCGGGCCGCCGGGCCGGGGCAGATGCTCCGGGCCTATGTGTTCTGCTATGCCCCGGTGCGGTTTGTGTTGGAGTGGTTTCGGGGGGATCCGGCCCGGGGGATGTACGGGCCTCTCCACGTCTCAGTGGCTCAGCTTGGTTGTTCTGGCCTTGGCCCTGGCGTGGCCTGTGGCGGGGCGGAAGCTCAAAAATACGTCCGTGAAAGGGTATCCCAGCAAAGGGCAACAGAGACAAGAGCGATTCAGCGCATTCATAAGAACCATAGGAAAGAGGAAACAGCCAGAGCTGACGCGCCAAAAAGGGCCGCTGGCTCTGGCTGTTTAAATTTCCGGTTTCATGACAGCAGGAGGACTTTTAGACAAGACTTATTTTACATTTGAACCTGGCTTTGAACCAGTAAAGAGGTATCGGCAGTCCCGGCGCTTTTCAGATGAGCCGAAAATGGCGCAGCGCCTGTTCAATCCCTTTTCGTCCACACTTGCCGTGACATAATCTGCGGCATGCTTTACCGCTTCCGAGGCGTTGCCCATGGCAACTCCAATTCCCGCGTAAGCCAGCATGTCGAGGTCGTTTTCCGCATCGCCAAACGCCATGCATTCCAGCCGCGAGAGACCGAAGCGCGTGAGAAAGCGCCGCATGCCAGCCGCCTTTCCTCCGGCCTCGGGGATGATGTCTACGCCGCCCTCACTCCATCTCGCCAGCTTGCAGCCCGTGGGGAGCAGAGCCCTCAGAAGGGTCCTCTTTCTGGAGCAAAAGGCCGTGGCCTGATAGACCGGTCGGCCGGTATAGGGGCGACCTCCGGGATAGGGTGGAGATTTCCGCCTGCGCCTGCCGGACGGCGTCGGTGACGCGGTTAATGTAGATGCGTTCCTCCTCCACCAGGGCGAGGGGCGGGCCATCCGCACAGAATAGGTCTGCCAGCGCCTGCACGGCTTGCGGCGGCAGCGGAGTACTGGAGAGCTACTGTTGGCTGCTGTCCAGGCAGAGCTGACCGTTCAGGGTGATATAGCCATCAAACGCCATCTCCCCCACCGGGAGGCTCCGCAGCTCCAGAATGTGCCTGCCGGTGGACAGAAACACCAGGGTTCCACCGGCACGCAGCGCGCGAATACAAGCCCTTGTGTGCGGAGAAATCCGGCCGGTCCGGTGGGAGAGCAGGGTTCCGTCCACATCAAAAGATGGCCTTGATCATGATGAATCCTCCTCTGCCGGGCGGCATCCAGATATTCAGTCCACCGGGGGCAGGCGCTGCTCCGCTTTGACTTCGGCCCTGTCCTGGTTGACGGTAGAGGCCGGAGCGATGGCATCCCGGCCGAATTTGTCCCGTATGCCGTCCATGGCCTTTTCCAGCTTCTCCAGCTTGTCCCGGCGGGGGGCGGCGCCGGCGGCGAACAGATCGAGCTGCTCGCCTGCCTCGCCCTCCTCCACCAGGGCCTGGGCGGTGAGAGTGAGGGCCCGGACCGGGGCGTTCTCCCTCCAGGCGGCGCGGATGAGCTCCATAGCCACCTCCGACAGCTCACGGGCCACATAGGTGGGGGCGCTCAGCCGCTTTTGGCGGCAGATGTCCTTGAAATTGGGGTCACGGATGGTTACCTGGAGGGTGGTGCACTTGAGGCCGTGGCCCCGCAGGCGGACAGCCACCTCGTCGGCCAGCTCAGTGACTCCGGCGTGGAGCTCCGCCCATCCCACCAGATTGCGGGAAAGGTGAGTCCGTTGCCCACCGATTTGGGGCCGGGCTGCTCCCGGGCGGGCACCACGGGGGAATGCTCCGCCCCAGTAGCGTAGTCGTGGAGGGTGCAGCCCTGCCTGCCCAGGATGGAGGCAGCGGCTTCCCGGTCGAGGCGGGCCAGATCCCCGATGGTGTGCACGCCGTAGTGCTCCAGCGCGGCGGCGGCCGACCGCCCCACAAAGAGCAGGGAGGTGATGGGCAGGGGCCAGAGCAGCTCCTGGTAGTTCTCCCGGGAGATCACCGTGGTGGCGTCCGGCTTTTGTAGTCGCTGCCCATCTTGGCGAAGATCTTGTTGAAGGATGCCCCCACCGATACCGTCAGGCCCAGTTCCTCCCGCAGCACCCGGCGGATCTCGTCGGCCAGGGCCTTGGCGTCTCCGCCGAAGAGGTGGAGGGAGCCGGTTATATCCAGCCAGCTCTCGTCGATGGAGAAGGGCTCCACCAGGTCGGTGTACCGCTCGTACACCGCGTTGACCCGCCTGGAGTAGTCCCGGTACTTCCAGTGGTGGGCGGGGAGGAGCACCAGCTCCGGGCACTTGCGCCGGGCCTGCCAGATGGTCTCGGCGGTCTGCACCTTGTACCGCTTGGCGGGCTCGTTCTTGGCCAGGATGATCCCGTGGCGGGAATTTGATCGCCGCACACCGCCACCGGTCTGTCCGGAGCTCCGGGTGGTCCAGCAGTTCCACCGAGGCGTAAAAGCTGTTCAGATCACAGTGCAGAATCACCCGGTCCATACCGTCCGCCTCCTTGCAGCTCCATTATAAAGGAAGGGACGAGAGAAGTCAAACACATGTTCTAATCCCCAAGAGACCACCGGGCGGAGCGGGCGGAAAAGCGGCCCAGTTCTCTCGACCCGTCGTAGAGCAGACAGGCCGCAGGGGCCGTCGTGGAGGTTGAGGGCCATCCGCTCCAGCCAGCGATCCACCGCCACCACATCATAGTAGTCCACCGGCGGATACCGCCGGACGGTGTTATGGTGCGCCATGGACTCACCTCCCGTCAAATTGGGCCAGCTCGGCCAGCAGCTCGGGGTGGGCGGACAGCTCTTGATCCCCATAGTAGCGCAGATAGAACACCACAGTCCCCCGGCACAGAAGGACGTCCTGTCCGAAGCCGCCCTCCTCGGTGATCAGAACTGCGTCGGTGTCCGGCACGTCCAGGGGCGCGACGGTGTACCGCTCCGGGATTTCGGCATAGAAGGTGTGCCGGGAAAAGAGATCCCGTGCAAAAGGCTCCGCTAGGGCGGGGAGGGAGAGACGGTACCAATCCAGCCGGAAACTGGTCTCGTAGTCTCCGTCCGCCATGTTCCGTTCCACCTCATACTGTTCCGGGGCCAGGACAGACCAGTCGAAGCGGACATAGTTGTCCAAGTCCACCCCCCGCCGCTCCACCGACCAGACGGAGGGGGCGGCCTCAAGCCTGGGCCGCCCCTCCAGCTCCTCCAGGGCGAAGTCGGGGAAGGGGCGGTTCACGGTCGCAGTCTCCCCCTCCCAGCGCATGCCACGCCCGGCTGCCAGGACGGCAAAGCTGAGGGCCACCAAGATAAAGGAGCCGGCCAGACAGGCGGCGTTGATGCGGGCGGAACACCGCCAGCCGGAGCGCCGGGGTTCCTTTCCGGCCCGCAGCCGCCGCCGAAGGGCGAAGAAGGAGGAGAAGGAGCGGAAGGACATATAAATGGCGATCCACTCGGACAGGATACAGAGAAAAGGTTGTCCCCGCTTCCGGTGACCAGGGACAGTACCGGCTCATCCCAGGCCAAAGGAGCCATAGGGGAGGGCAAGAATGACCAGGGCGCAGATTAGCATGGGGGTGGCGAACCACCGAACCAGCCTTGCCAGCTTGTCCAGCCCGTACCCCGTACCACCGGGTCGGTGTGCAGCTCCGGGCGTCTGGTTCCCAGGTTCTGAACAGGGAAAAGCCTTTGCCCATGTATCCGGTCAGCTCCCATCCCAGGGTGCGGCAGTGCTCCATACCCTCCGGGCAGTCCAGGGTACCACGGGGTTCCAGCCGGTAGCGTACCGCCGCCGGTTCCCCGCCGGAAGTGAAAGAGGAAGGCGTCACTGTGGTCGTAGTGTAGGCCCCGGGCGGCCATGGACTCCAGCCAGCCCTCGATGTGATCCAGGTTCATCCCGTCAACCAGGCACAGTCTGCGCACCGTCCTCGGTTTCATAGTCCATCGCCCTCCTCTCCTCCTCCGCGTCCGCCAGACAGCTCCGCAGGCGGACAAGCTCTTCCTCGTAGCGGGCCCGGCCCTCGTCCGTGAGGACGTAGGTGCGCTTGCGGCCCTCCACGGCGGTCTCCCGGATCAGCCCTACCTCCTCGAATTTGGCCAGGATGGTGTAGAGGGTGCCCGGCCCCAGCCGCACCCGGCTTTTGGTTCGGGCGGCGACGAAGTCGGCGATCTCCGTGCCGCACCGCGCCTGCCGCAACAGGGCCATCAGTACATAGAACATGGACTCCGTCAGGGTCTCCAGGATTTTGCGTCCCATCGCCTCGCCTCCTGATATCGCGCTTCGATATCGTCTATGGATATTGTAATATCGAAGGACGATATTGTCAAGCATAGGACGGCGGATACCGGGCAGGTATCCGCCGCAGACTGTCGATAAACCCTCCAACGGAAGGATTCGGAGGGAAGATAGTGTGAAAGAAAACCGTCAGGGTTGTCTTCACGTTCAATCAAACGATTTTGAGCACTTTTGAAGTGCTCAAAATCCAGCAGCTTGTCGAAAAGACTTTTTCGACAAGCTGCGGCGGATACCAGAGTGGTATCCGCCGCAGGAGGGAGATCAGCCGAAAAAGCGGTTCAGATCCTCCTCCACCGTGCCGATGCCGGCGATGCCGAAGGTATCTGTCAGCACCTTGGCCACGTTGGGGAGAGAAAGGCAGGCAGGGTGGGGCCCAGGTGGATGTTTTTCACGCCCAGGTGGAGCAGGGCCAGCAGGACAATCACCGCCTTTTGCTAATACCAGGCGATGTTATAGACGATGGGCAGGTCATTGATGTCGTCCAGACCGAAGATCTCCTGGAGCTTGAGTGCGATGACAGCCAGGAGTAGGAGTCGTTGCACTGGCCCGCGTCCAGCACCCGGGGATGCCGTTGATGTTGCCCAGCTCCAGCTTGTTATACTTGTACTTGGCGCATCCGGCGGTGAGGATTACCGTGTCCTGGGGCAGGGCCTTGGCGAACTCGGTGTAGTAATCGCGGCTCTTGGCCCGGCCGTCGCAGCCAGCCATGACCACGAACTTGCGGATGGCACCGCTCTTGACGGCTTCCACCACCTGGTCGGCCAGAGCCAGCACCTGGTTGTGGGCAAAGCCGCCCACCAGGGTGCCCTGTTCCAGCTCAATGGGGGGGGCAGCGCCTGGCGTGGGCGATCAGGGCGGAAAAATCCTTGTGCCCCTGGCGGTCGGCCCCGATATGGGGCAGCCGGGAAAGCCCACCGCCCCGGTGGTATAGAGCCGGTTCTTGTAGCTATCCTTCGGGGCACCAGACAGTTGGTGGTCAGCAGGATGGGGCCGCGGAAGGCCTCGAAGTCCTCCTTCTGTTTCCACCATGCGTTTCCATAGTTGCCGACAAAGTTCGGATACTTCTTAAAGGCCGGATAGTAGTGGGCGGGTAGCATCTCGCCATGGGTGTAAACGTCCACGCCGGTCCCCACAGTCTGCTCCAGAAGCTGCTCCAGGTCGTGGAGGTCGTGGCCGGAGACCAGAATGGCGGGTTATCCCGCACGCCCAGGTTCACCCGGGTCACCTCCGGGTGGCCGTAGGCGCTGGTGTTGGCCTCGTCTAGGGCGGCCATCACGTCCACACCGTACTTGCCGGTCTCCAGGGCGAGGGCGGTCAGCTCCTCCGCGGTGAGGGAGTCGTCCAGGGTCTTGGCCAGGGCCGCCTGGAGAAAGGCGTCCACGCCGGGGGCGGACTTGCCGTAGGCGTTGACGTGGTGATTGTAGGCGGCCATGCCCTTGAGCCCGTAGGTGATAAGCTCCCGCAGAGAGCGGATGTCCTCGTCGGCAGTGGAGAAAATGCTAACGGCCTGGGCCTTGTCGTCCCAGTCACCGGAGCCGTCCCAGCGCGCGGCGGCGGACAGCCCCGCCCCGTCCAGCCGGGAGCGCAGGGCGGCATTCCGCTCCAGAGTGGCGCGGATGCGGGCCTGAAGTGCGTCATCATCAAAGTTGGCGTTGGTGATGGTTACAAACAGGTTTTCGGTCACCAGCCGGTCGTCCTCGGGATGATGGCCTCGCCCTGGTTCCGCAGGGCGGTTGTGAGTTGGCAGAGACCGCGGGTCACATAGATGAGCAAATCCTGGAGCGCGGCGGTGCGGGCACTCTTGCCGCAGACGCCGCCGGTGCAGCCGGTGCAGCCGGCGGTTTCTGACACTGATAACAAAACATGTAAAGTCCTCCTTGTACGGGCGGAAGTATTGGAACTGTCCGCAAGTATAGCGGAGGCGCGGGGAATGTATGTTGTAATTGCAACAGAAAAGGGGATTTGCTGTGGAAAGTGGCCCGACCGAACGGACAAAGGCCCAAAAGACTCTTGAGAATGGACTCCCAGTGTGTTAAAATAAAAATAAACTATTTAATTTGTCTTTATTGGGGTGGACGGGATGCCTAGGGTCGCTTATTCGGAGGAGGAACGGGAGCGTATCCGGGTGGCATTGGTTCGGGTCGGACTCGATCTGATGACAAAGCAGGGGATTCAGCATACAACCGTTGAGCAGATTTACAGAAGGGTTGGGATATCACGCACGTTTTTCTACTCCTTTTCCCGACCAAGGAGGATCTGATCGTGGAGACGCTGTACCTCCAGCAGCCCAAAATTGTGGCATATGCGCGAAAGCTGATGGCAGATCCTGCTCTGAGCTGGCGTGATGGGGTGAGGCAATTCCTCCATGCCTGCTGCTATGGCGAGAAGAATGGGATCGCGGTTCTGACCATCGAGGAGCAGCAGCTCATTTTTAAGCGCCTGTCCAAAGAGAGTTATCAGATGTTCCGCGAAAAGCAGGCCCGCCTGTTTGGAACCATACTGGAGAGTTTTGGAATCAGGGCGAATCGGGCAAATATCAGCCTGTTTACCAATCTGAGCCTCACGGTAATGGTCATACGCAGGGCGATCCGGACACGCTTCCGCTGTTTGTGCCGGAGGCCGCCGATGAAACGGTGGAGTTTCAGATCAACGCGATCGCAGATGCCTTGGAGATATTGAAAGAGCAGGACTGATGGAATTGGAAAATCCGTCCGAATATTGAAGTACGATGTCAAATTCGGGCGGATTTAAGTCTGCTATAGATAAAGATAAATTATAAATTTAATTCTTATTTGAGTGTTCTTTATATGATATATATTTAGGAGGAGTATGCAATGGGGTTTTTTAGCAAACTGTTCAAGGGACCGGAAATTGATATGGAAAAGAGCGATGCAAATGCAAAGAAAATGCGTGCGCTGTTTCACCAAGCAGTAGGGGGCGGGAGGATTACAGGTTGATATTTGGCTATACCGAGGATGTAAGCCGGTTCAACTATGGGTTCGTCCACGGGAGTAAAACAAAGATTGGGAATCTGCTGGTCGGTTGGAATGAGGAGAGTCAGACAATTGTAGTCGTTCCTACGGTCCCGGATCTTTCCGGCTGCGGCGAGCCGGTCTATTACCGCCGCTCCGAAATTTTGAAGGCATATCGAAATAAATATCCCACTGACGCATTCATTATCTATCCTGATAAGAAAAACTATATTGGCATCCACGCCTATGACTGGTTGGAGGACGAAACATTGTATGTCTATGTGTCTCAGGAGAAGGAACTGGCGGCATTTACAGAATTTTTATGAACTGCTTTGCAACGAAGTGAGACTCTGTTCCAGAACCCTATACATAGAAAATAATTTCACCAAAAGGGAGGCGTATACACGAACGCCTCCCTTTTTAGCAAAAAAAGAGACTTGCCTTATAAAAGCAAGTCTCTTGGTGGAGATAAGCGGGATAGAACCGCTGACCTCTTGAATGCCATTCAAGCGCTCTCCTGTCTCCATCGGTTACGTACCCCTCTAAATGGAGTTAGGAGATGCACTTCAATACGTGGGATACTAGCACTTCTAGTCCCTAGGCCCCATAAACCTGTCACCATTTAGATGTATCATGTGTTCTGGCAATTCAGCCAGCCAAACTTCCGTGTCCCATGCTAATTGCAACGCAAATTGCTTATATGTTTTGAAGTCCAAAAAGGCAGTCACGTATATTTTTCCAGATGTTACTCCCTTCGTCATTTCTTTAATTTCTAAAACCCGCTTAGGGTCCATCGGTCCGACAGAAGTCACGGATTCAATAAAATATATCCAGTCTACATCCTCCTATAGAGGACAACATCTGGCATTTTATCGTGAAGCGTAATTTCAAATCCCAGTTCTTTAAGCCTAGGCACATCTTTTACTAAGTCTTTTCGGTAGTATCACCAACATATAGGCATCTACTTCCCGGTGCAAAACGCGGGGCAAATTCTTCAAGAATAGCCTTTTGCAGTTGATTGTGTTTCCCAGTGGAAAATGTGAAGTCCTCTCCATTAATTTTAACGGGCATTTTTTTCATCTCTTTTTTGGAGGCATAGATCGTCACTAGCTTATCATGTTTGCTCAAAAAAGCTGTAAGTTCTTCATCCCATAACACCGTATTAAAAGAACGAATTAATTTAAGCATTTCCCAAGTCAATCTGTACCTGTAATGTGGTGAGTTTGTTGGCTTACCATTATCTTCTATGACAGCCGCTGTTCTAAAATGGTACATAGCTTGTTTTCTAAATGTTTCACGGCTGTTTTCTGCGTATACCACGTCATACTTATCTTTGGTGAACTCTATTATATCGTGAATTCTCAACCAATTCTCTGTGGAGTCTGTCCATTCGGAATCTGGCGCTAGGCCCGCCAACGCTAATAAAGAATAACAACACAAATCGCTCTGCTGCGCCTTCGGCATACCGATTGAAAATAAAATTTTTCTAGCTTCATCTACATTCTTCATTAATATCACCTCCATAATTTTATCGCAACCTTCTGTACTAAAATCGCCTGAATATAATAATTGATTTCCCCATTCATTAATTTTATCTAAGGATGGAATGGGCATAGCATTTATTTCGCTAGAGTTTACCTGTGTCGAGCCATTAAGAATTCGATAAAAAGCATCATATCTACTTGAGTTGAAAAGGACATACAGACCATAAACTGTTTTAGGGGTATATCAGAACCATCAATACTGTCAATAAAATTTATCTTGTTTTGTGTACTTATAAAATGATACTGCGGCAGCCTTTGGGCTGAGTAAATTCCAGCTTGTAGTCTCCGACGCTCTTCTTTTGCAGTAAACCTTTTACAAATAAGTAGTTTTTTTTTTGCATTAGTCCAGTAACTTCGCTTGATATATACTCATTCTCCTTTTTATCGGAAAATTCACCATACCTTCTTGGATATGCTGAGAGTAAAATAACGGGATAATCCCTCTCCGGGATTAGAGCGCAATAACCCTTGGTTTCTAAAATCTACCGTAAGGCCCGTCTTCATCTTATAGCCAATTTCAGGCAGGGTATAGCTAAACTGACATACTGATTCTACAATTTTTAGCTCTCTTTCATTTGTGGGAAGAAAAACGTACTTTTCATCTCCGTGAACAATAACAGAATAATCTGCGCTTATTTTTGCTAAATTTCGATAATCAGCGTTCGATGTAGTTGATGTTATATCGACCTTTTAACTTTCTTCTCCTGTTTGCGCAGTTTGATTATAATCGTTTCCTGTAAAACAGTTTCATCGCTAAATACTTTATCACGACTAGCAAAAACATGGACACTTATAAGTTTGCACTTTGTGAATAGGTATTTTCTGAACGCCTTAAAATAAAACCAGAGGTCCAAGAACGTGGAATTATATAGACTAACTCACCATCACTATTGAGATTATAAACACTCATAGCCGCAAATAGGAAATATAAATTGGGAGCACCATGGCAAACAAGTGGCATGGAAGTTGCCTCTGGAGCATCTTTAGGAATTTTTATATGGCGGATTCCCGATTATGCAATCAAAATAATTTGCAAATCTTTGTTTTGCACCAATTAACCCATTAAAATCTTCACCTTGCGAGGTAATGTAGTTTTCTTCGATAATTTTATAATCTAGTGGAATTTTCGTGTTTTCCTTAATATACGATAAGTTGGACTCTAACAAAGGAATAATACTTGAATTATTTTCATAGCATATCAGCTCTAATTTTTCTACTCCCTTAACTTTCAATATCCTTTCTATTAAGGCAGCAGCTAAAACACCTGAACCTGCACCAGGATCAAGAATTCTAATAACCTTTTGGGTGGGAATAGAAAATAGTTGCGCCATGTATTTGGCAGTTTCATACGGTGTAAAAACTGACCAATTAACTTTCGATCAGTCTTAGATTTCTCTTCTAAATATGCTTTCGTATGTTTGACAATATAATCTAACATAAATAACCTGCTCTATTTTGGATTTTTGAAATTTGTTTCGAAAATAGCTGTTGAGAAATAAATGTTGACCATATAATAGCACAATCGAGAATAAAAATAAAGTTTGTTGTGACTGAGACGCCGCCCTATGGAGACTATGGGCGGCGTTTTCATATATCCACGCAGGCCACGCCGTAAGGTTTGGCCTTTTTCATGCCAAGAAAGAGGAGGTATCAGTGAATGGCAGACGAAACGAAAATCACCGGCACGGGGAAAACGCCCGCGCCGGAGTCCCGTGACCCTGAATCACCCGGCCCACCTACCGCCGAGCAGGGTGGGCACCCCAAGGATATAGCCCCTTCACCGATCCCAAGTTTGAAAACAACGTCATTCTCACCGGGACAGAGTTTCTCACCATGAACACCCGGCCCAAGATACCGGCCAACGCCCGCAATCTGAATTGCTGTATTATCGGCTCGTCCGGCTCCGGCAAGACCCGGTTTTGGCTGACCCCGCAGCTATTGCAGGCCAGCGCGGGCAAAAACGGCGGATGCAGCTATGTGGTGGTAGATCCGAAAGGCGGTGTCCTCTCCCAGGTGGGCTCCTTCCTGCAAAAGCGGGGTATAGGATCAAGGTATTCAATTCCATTGATTTCAGTAAGTCGATGCACTATAACCCCGCTGGCGTATATCCGCAACGAGGTAGACATCTTGAAATTCGTCAACGCCCTGATCGGCAACACCAAGGGCGAGGGGAAGGAGTCAGACCCCTTCTGGGAGAAGTCGGAGCGGCTGCTGTATTGCGCCCTCATAGCCTACATCATTTTCGAGGGGCCTGCCGAGGATCGGAATATGAACACCCTTGTGGATATGATTTCTGGCATGGAGGTCAAGGAGGATGACGAGGATTTTATGAACGCGGTGGACTATATGTTCTCGGGCTCGAAAAGCGTAAGCCGGATTGCTTCGCGGTGAAGCAGTATAAAAAGTACAAGCTGGCCAGCGGCAAGACGGCGCGCAGCATACTTATTAGCTGCGGCGCTCGGCTGGCTCCCTTTGACATCCCCCAGCTTCGGGAGATCATGTCCTATGATGAGCTGGAGCTTGACCGCATGGGCGACCGTAAAACGGCCACCTTTTGTGATCTCCGACACGGACAGCACCTATAACTTTTGGTGGCGCTGGCCTTTTCGCAGATGTTCAATCTGCTTTGCGAGAGGGCCGATACCGTCCACGGGGCCGCCTGCCCCATCATGTGCGCGTCCTATGGGACGAGGCGGCCAACACGGGGCAGGTGCCGGAGCTCCAGAAGCTGGTGGCCGTCATACGCTCCCGCGAGATCAGCCTGTGCCTGTTCTACCAGCAGATGGTGCAGTGTAAGGCGATTTACAAGGACAACGCCGAGACAATCCTCGGCAACATGGACAGCGTGATTTTCCTGGGTGGCCGGGAAAGCTCCACCATCAAGGAGATTTCGGAGAACTGGCTGGGCAAGGCCACTATCTCCATGCAGACCGAGGTGCGCTCCCGTGGCCAGTCTGAAAGTTTCAGCCAGAACACGCAGCGGCTGGGCCGGGAGCTGATGACCCCCCAGCGAGCTTGCCACCATGCCGGGAGACAAGTGCATTTTGCAGCTTCGGGGCCTGCCGCCCTTCTTCTCCCCCTCCAAGAAGTACGATTTGAAACAGCATCCCAACTACAAATACACCGCCGAGGCCGACAAGCGGAACGCCTTTGACCTGGGCCGCCTGATTGACCGGCGCATGAAGGACATAAACCCCGACGAGCTATATACCGTTTACAAGGTGGACGTGCCGGACGAGCACATGGAAGAGGACGAGGACATCCTCAACTATGATGATCTCGATGACCCGGACACCTTTGTATAGCTTCTGGCCAGTGTGGTGTGCACCTCGTCAAGTAGACAGCGAAATAACTTACACTTTACGAGAAAATTTCTGCCCGTCCGGTAATATGAAGCAGGCCTGGTTACTACGCGGCCAGCAGGCGGTTATGGACCTCCATAGGAGTCCGCACACCCAGGACGCGCTGGAGACGGCGGAAGTTATAATAGGTGATGTACTCCTGGATCATCTTGGTCAACTGCTCCCGGCTGGTAAACCGCCGGCCATAGTAACGCTCCCGCTTGAGGATGCCCCAAAAGCCCTCCATAGGCCCATTGTCAATGCACTTTCCCACCCGGGACATGCTCTGTGTAATGCCAGCCGCAGCCAGCTTGACATGGAAGATCTGGGTAGTATAGGCGCTGCCCCGGTCGCTGTGGAGCAGAGGGTGCGCCGGGATTGGTCCAATGCCTGATCCAGAGTGCGATGGACCAAGGCAGCGTCGTTGGTGTCCCGGATGATAAAGGAGACGATCCTTCGGTCACACAGATCCAGGATGGCGCTCAGGTAGAGCTTGCACATGGTATTTCCCGTATAGTAGTGAAACTCCGTCACATCGGTGAGCCACTTTTCGTTGGGGCGGTCGGCGTAAAATTGGCGGTTCAGTACATTCTCTGCCAGCTGCCGGGGAGAGGATGCCACCCGAGTGCAGCCATGTGGGGCATGTTTTACCGCAGATTGAATCCCAAGGCAGCGGCAGATGCGCAGCGTCCGCTTATCGTTGACTGGCGTATGGTAATACTTGTCCAAATCGTCCCGAATGCGGCGGTAGCCCTTGTCCGGGCTCTCATGGTGGATCTCCTGCACCAACTGGGCGATGCGCTGGTTCTCAGCGACGCGCCCCCCGGCTTTCCCGGAGCACCACTGGTAATAGCCGGACCGGGAGATATGCAGTGCACGGCAGGCTGGCCCCACAGGAAATCCCTCTTCTTCCGCACCGCAGCGCACCGCTTCATACTGCTGTTCCTGCCGGAACTGCCTCAGCGATCCACCCTTTCCAGCTCTTGCACTTTTTTTCGCAGATACAGTTCCATTTTCAGCAATTCATTCTCCTTCTTCAGCCGGGCGTTCTCGATCCGCAGGGCCTCATCCCGGCTCCGGGGCGTCTGGTCCGCAAGGCGCTTGCCCTCCGGTCCTCCAGCCCCGCCGAACCCAGCTCCTGATACTTTTTCACCCAGCTCCGCAGCGTCTGAACTTCTACTTGATATGCCTGCGCTGCTTCTTTGAGCGCCCGGCCGCCTTCCAGACAGGCCAGCACCGCCTCCAACTGTTCCTCTGTGGTGTGGTCGTTCCTCATGATAGTTCCTCCTGTTTCTCTCTTGGAGTTTCTTTCATGATACGCCTTTACCCAGTCCAATACCAGATTCCCGGAACGAAGCTGATACTTTTCCGCAATGGCCATGGAGCTGCCCTGGCCGGACAGGTACTCCTCCACCGCCTGGCGTTTGAAGTCCTCGCCGTACCGCCGCTTGCACTGGCTCCCGTTTTCTGCCAAGGCCGATGCCCCTCTGAGCGATACCGGCTGATCCAGCTCTCCATGGTGGAGTGTCCCACCCCGGCCCGACGCGCCGCTTCCCGCAGCCGCAGACGTCCCGCAAGGTATTCCTCCACCAGTGCAAGCTTTTCCTCTAAACTTACGGCTTTTCTTCTGCCCATCTTCTGCTCCCTCCTAATATTATTTCCTTGTCTGTCTTATTGGGAGCATACCATTCTGGCAACAAACTGTGAGTTACTAATGATCCGGAAACAGCCGCTCGTCTGCGTGTCAACAAGAACACAGTGTATGGCCTTATCAAGAAAGGCTATCTAAAGTCAATCAAGCTGGGATGCCGCAAGGTATCCGTCCGCGCACTGGCAGAGTTCATCGAACGCTGCGAAGCCGGAGAGATTGAACTGTGACCTTTGTGGGCTACCATTTAGACACTGAGATACGGATACGGACACTTGGGTACTCATTTTGCAGACGAGTGAAAACCTGTGGGCAGAGTGTGGACAGCCCTAAAACCAAATTCCACATAGATACACCTGATAGTGTTTTCGATACGCTGAGGTAAAACCGTCACTGGACGAGGCCGGGCACCGTCAGAATTTCCACGGCTTTGAGCCGTTCCTTGCTTGTGTTGATGTGATACATAACTTCCTCCTGTTATCTCCCCTCAATTTGAGGGGACTTTTTAGGCCGCAGGCCGCGGGTGTAAACAAAGGGATAGTCTTGGGCCAGCCGGTATTGTCTGGCCAGTTCCTCCGGGGTGACGCGCTTGCCCGCGACAAACTTACCGGGATGGACATACCGTGTCATGCGTCTGCCCTCCGGGACATGATTCCGCATCTCCCAGGTGCCCACCACCTGGGCCTGCTCCGCCATTGTCCGGCGCACATCCGGGTTATCCCTGGATGGCCGCAGTTCATACTGATACATTTGATCCGGGGTAAGGGGAGCGGTAAATGACCTCCCCCCAGGCCCGGAACGCGCCGTGCTCCACGCTGGTACGCTCGTCGTAATTAAGAAAGCCCGTCAGGGGTTATCCGGGTCCTTGGGATAGGTCCCTATGTCCACGGGCCGCTGGGTGGAGTAATAGCGGTAAAGCTCCTGCTGTTCCATCGCTCTGCCCTCAACGCTCCTGGCCTTTTCGCGGTTTGGGCCGCCTGGCCTTTGGCTTTAGGATGGCACGCCCTGAGCCTCCCATTGCATCCGTCTGGCCATACTCGCCTTTGGCAGGTCTGCCGGGCTCAGGAGGCGCCATTTCGCCTTGTGTGACAGCGGGTGCCGGCCTCCTGTCTTTTCTAAGTTGTTGCAGACGGGCTTTCACGGAAGGACTGCGCGGGTGGATTCCGCCTCCCTCTCCTGGGGCGGTTGCGTCACGTCCTTCTGCGGCGACGATGGGCTCTCCACAGAAGGGGCCTTCCGCTGGACTGCGGGCTGATCCTGCGTTTTTCCCATATTGATGGACTCATGCAGGCGTTTCATGATCTGCTGAACAGCGGAGCGAAAGGCTTCCTGCTCCCCTCCGGCAGAAGGGCCGCCTGCTCCTCCATCTGCTTCCCCAGGTCCGCCGCCTGACAATGGCGCTGGAAACAGGGCAGAAGGCCGCGGGAGAGTTCATTTACACTTTGATGGATAAAAGGCCAATTCTTCCTGTAAAACTGTGCGGTATTCCTGCGGCACACTCTGAAATAACTGGTTTATCCGTGCCTGCCCATCCTGGTATGCACCGATATGGGTCCGCATCTGTTCCAGAAGGGAGCCGCCCGCCCCGATCTCCAGAGGGAGCCAGTAGCGGTCTGTCCGGCCGTCTTTCATATAGTCGATTTTCACCTTGACCGCCTGCGGCGTCCGTTCAGCCTCCCGGTACTCCTGATCCACCTGGCGTACATACTCCTCCGCTTGGGAGAGAGACATCTGTTTGCCGGTGGGGAAACGCTCATCCATGCTCTCCGTGATGGTCACAATAGGCTCGCCCTCCGAATCCAGGTTGACCATTGGGGCCTCCGGGCCGCCTTCCGCGAAGGGCGGCTTCATCAGGTCGTCCACAGCGGCGGAAATATCGTGGGCAAATGCTTTCCACTTGTCCGCCACCGCCCGGACCGTACAGGCTCCTCGTTTGAAAAAGCCGGTGAACAGGCTGGCGCTCTCGCCCAGCAGATCCTTTACATCCTGTTTCAGATTGCCGGTGATCTCCTTCATCCGGCTGTTATGTTCCATGCTGCTTCACTCCTCGAATGGTTTTGGAAATCTCCCCTCAAATTGAGGGGACTTTTGAGGTCCGGGCCCGCTTCTTCCTGCCCTTGGTACACCTCTTTTGGCTCTGCGGCACAGGCTCCGGGGGCGGACGGTCCAGGCAGCGGCTCTCAACGCCGTCGATCAGTTCCGCGGCGGTATTGCGAATACACTCCAGGGAGGCGCGCAGCTCCTTTGTTCTCTGCCGCTGCTCCACCCGGTAATGTAACCGAAGGAGTAGTCGCTGGTGTCCAGGCCCAGGTACTGGCAGACGGTATAGGCCACGCTCTCCGCCTCCACCTCGCGGGTGCGCCGGTCCTTCTCATGGGCCCCTACAATGATCCCGCCCTCCACCGGGAGGGCGTGCAGCTTGGCGTGGGCGATCTCATGGACCAGCGTTTTGATGGTCTGGGCCTCGCTCATGCCGGGGCTGAGGGTGATCCTCTGTTCCGCGTGGTAGTACGCCCCATGGACGCCCGGCGGCAGGAGGCCCTCGCTGATAGGGACGGGGAGATGGCTTTTAAGGCGGACAGCAGTTTTTCATAGCCCTCCACGGTGCCCGTCAGGGCCTCAACGCCCAGGCTGGGAGTTCCCGCCCATCGGTCTGGCTGACATCAAACACAATAGCCGTGGTGAAACCAGTTTTTTTCACCCATTTCTGTTCCTTGATGGTCTGCCCGTCCGGGCCGGTCTCCTCCACCTCATCCCGCGCCCAGTAAGGGCAAGGGGCCAGGATGGTGATGCCGGTCTCGCCCGCCTTGACATGACGGCCGAATTTCCGTTTCCAGTCCCCATACCCCGCCACCATGGAGGCGTGCGAACACTGGAGCTTAATGAGAAAAATATTGCCGTAACTGTAATGGTGCAGTTTGGAGAGGGATTGCAGATAGGCCGCGTACTGGTCGCTCTGGAACAGGTCGGTGATACCGGCCTCCAGTTGATCCGTCAGCGCCCGCACACGTTCCATACGCTCTTGAAAGTCGATTTTTCACACCTCCCTGGAAAGTCCCCTCAAATTGAGGGAACATTTGAATATGAAAAGCCCCGAACATGGTACGTTACCGCTCCATGCCGGGGTCTTTCCTGTGCTGCCGGGGCTTCCAGTCCGGGTGTCCGGGCGGAAGCTCCTCCCTGAGTTCATCCACCCGCTGCTTCATATTCTTCCGGGCGGCCTGCTCATCTCCGAAGTAACGGCCATAGTTGTACCCCTGGAAATTATCGTAGGCGTAACACTTCCAGGTGACGTAGGGGGAGACCTCCGTGGGGCTGTACCCCAGCACTACCTCGGTATTTCCCACCCGGCGGCTGTCGATGATCTCATAGCTCTGGCACATTCGTTTTCCGCTCATCCTGTTCACCTCACCGGCGTCTCAGCCTTTTTACGTTTTTCCCGCCGCGGCCTTGGCCTTTGGCGCTCCATGACCGTCTGACGCAGTTTCAAGCCCTCCAGGATGCCCTGTTTCACGTCCGGGATAGTGGTGCGCTTGTCAGGGAAGAAGGGCCGCAGATCCTCCTCCAGCATTGTGACCTTCAGCGGAGGTGTCTCCTCCCGCTTGGTGGGGCTACGGCCTGCTCGATCTTCTCAGTGGTCAGACTGCCGGCCTGGCTCTCCTTCTTCAACTCTTTGGCCTTGGTGCCGGAGGGACTTTATCCTCCTTCTGGATGGCGTCCGCCAATACCTTCTGCTCCTTGGGCTTCATTTGGGCAATATCCGCCCCGGTGTTGACCTGGATCTTCCCCTTGTCCACCAGGTCCTGGAGTTCCGGGACCAGTTTATTCAAGGTCTTGTACCGCTGGATCGTGGCGGGGCTCTCGCCCACCTGCTGGGCCAGCTCCTCGTCGGCACTCATGCGCTTGATACCCATAGCTTCGTCCTGCGCGATCTCCTCCTTGGTGCGGCGGCCCATCTTCCGTTTCATGGCGTCGGTTTTCATCTGGTAGGCGCGGGCCTTCTCCATGGGGCTGATCTCCTCCCGCTTGAGGTTGGAGTACTCCATGGAAATGATGGCCTCGTCCCGATCCAGTTTGCGGACGATAACAGGAATATCCTCGATCCCGGCCAACTGGCAGGCGCGCATACGGCGGTGGCCGGAGACCATCTCATAGCCGCCGTCCTTATGGGGGATGACCATGACCGGCTCCAGCACACCGAATTTCTTGATGCTGTCCACCAGGTCCCACATATCCTTATTGTCGCGGACTGCGAAGGGGTGCCCCTCAAAGGGCCGGATGTTTGCCACCTTCATGGTCGTGACCGTCTCCGGCTGGCCCTCCCTGGTCAGGGGGATTTTCAGGTTTTCGGGCAGTTCTTCATCCCCCAACGGCGGGGGCCTCCGGGGCCTTATCCGCCTTGGCGGGCTCCTCCGGGGGATAAGGGACCAGCTTGCCGGGGACCGGCATGAGCGGCTTATCCCGGTGCCCTTACGGTATTCACTGGCTTGGGCAAGGGAGATTTCATACACATCTGCCCGGACCTCCAGCATCCCCGCCTGCTCCAGCGCCTTGCAGCGGTTGAAACCGTCTACCAGTTGAAATTCGTCCTCCTTCTCGCTCTTGCGGAGAATGACGGGCTTTTGCAGGCCGTTTTTCTTAATGTCCGCGATCAGGCCGCTGTAATCCTTGCGGGGTTCGTCCTTGACATAGGTGCCGGGCAAAGGTTTGATTTTGGAGAGGGCAACGAAACGCAGGTTGGGGATCGTGGCTCCTGCTCCTTTCGTCCTTGGGCTTACTGGGATCAGACACAGGAGACTTCTTCCCGTCGGCAGGCTTGGCGGGGTGTCTGCGGGGCCTTGGGGGCTTCCTGCCCTTCTTCTCGTCGGCAGGCTTGGCGGAGGTGTCCGCAGGGGCCTTGGGGCCTCCTGCCCCTTCTTCTCGTTGGTAGGCTTGGCGAGGGGTCTGCGGGAGCCTTGGGGGCCTCCGGCTCCTTCTTCCCATCGGCAGGCTTGGCGGGGGTGTCTGCGGGGGTCTTGGGAGCCTCCGGCTCCTTCTTCTCGTTGGTAGGCTTGGCGAAGGGGTCTACGGGGTCTTGGGAGCCTCCGGCTCCTTCTTTCCATCAGTAGGCTTGGGAATAGTGCCCGCAGGGGTCTTGGGGGCCTCCTGCCCCTTCTTCTCGTTGGTAGGCTTGGCGAGGGGTCTACGGGGCCTTGGGAGCCTCCGGCTCCTTCTTCCCATCAGCGGGCTTGGGAGTAGTGCTCGCAGGGGTCTTGGGGCCTCCTGTCCTTTCTTCTCATCGATAGGCGTGGCGGCTCCAGCGGCAGGCGGTTTTCCCGCCTCTGGAGGCGCGGGTGTGTCCGGCGGCGCGCCGGGGACCGGGGCGCGGAACGCTCCGATCAAAGGGTTTTTCTTGGGGTCTGCCATAGTCGTTTTCCTCCTTTATGTCGTGGCGTTTTATTGAAAACTTCCCTCAATTTGAGGGAGTTTTGCTCGTTGGGACGATCCGTGGGGAAAACCGCCCCCCTGGGTGTGCTTGGCGGCGGGCAGGTCGGCCAGTGTGGACGGGAGGCCGTCAAAGTCCTGGTCGGTCCCCAGGATCGAGGACAGCAGCACCACATCGGCCCTGTCCACGCCGTACCTTTCTGCCAGCCAGTCCAGGTATTCCCGGCGGTTGGAGTAGTCTTTTGTTTTATAACGGCTCATAGGGGCCACTCCTCCTGTTCATTCCCGCTGGGGATAGGAAAAATCGAGCTGTACCGCCGCCTGGTAGTAATTGTTGATGGTGACAGGAGCGTTATAGAGGGCCGTCAGCAGATAGGCCCGGATGTTGCGGACTTGGGTGGTATTGCGCCGGAGGCAGTCAAAGACATACTCCATGTGGCCGCAGTCCAGCCGCTGGAAACGGTCCCTGGCCTGCTCCGTGGGAATGTCCTCGCCCCCGATGCGGACGGTCGGCCGGGTGGTGCAGAGCACATCCATGATGAGCTCCACCATCTCGTCCACATCCTCCCGGTTGAACTGGGTGCAGAGGTGGTCGTATTCAATGCACTCTCTCAATTCCATCTATCCATCAATCCAGCCCTCTCCGGCGGGGTGGAAACCGATGGATGGATAGATGGATTAAGCTGACTGAGATCAGTCTGATTAGATTCAATATAACTTGCGTCCGATTTTCGGAAGTCTGCACTTCCGATAACCGGAAGTCTTGACTTCTGTTTTTCGGAACTCTTGACTTCTGATTTTCCGAAGTCTTGACTTCCGAAAATCGGAAGTCTGGGAATGTCTTGCGGCGCAGCGGGTTGAGGCGGTATGGCGCGGGTGGTGAAGCGTTTGACATAGATTTTGGCGGGGCGGCCCTGCCCTGCTTGACCCGCTCAATGAGGCCGAAACCTTTCTTGCCGGTGTCCAACTCCGCCAGGAGCCGGACAGCCTTCTCGTGGCCGCAGTCCAGGTCCTCTTGTATTTCATCCAGGGTATAGTAGATGAACACACGTCCCATATCGTCATACCAGCCGTTTTTGGCGGACAGGCCCATACGGTCCAGCAGGAGGCCGTACAAGAGTTTTGCGTCTGTGGACAACTTTTTGAACGCCTCCCCGGTAATGAGCTGCCGGGGAATACGGTAGAAAGCAAATTGATTGCTCTCGTCGCCATAGTAATAATCGAAGTTCATGTTCTGCCTCCTGTCATTTGGGCATAAAAAAAGGGCGTTCCTTTCGGAACGCCCATAGGGGTAGGGGAGTGCTGAATGGCAATCTGTGGATATATCAATCTGCAAAGGGGAAAAACGAAAAAACTCGCTTTAACTTTCGTTAAAACGAGTTTTTGTTTCCTTTGTGGTGGAGATAAGCGGGATAGAACCGCTGACCTCTTGAATGCCATTCAAGCGCTCTCCCAGCTGAGCTATACCCCGTGTATGCCTCCTCAAAATCTCTTTCGAGGAGAAAAATTGTTCGTGTCGAACTAACAAGGAAACAATGTTAAGTTGTCGGTTTGGGTCTTGTGCTGTCGCTCATTTGGGGGGTACGCGCTTGCGCGGTTACGGCTCCCAGCTGAGCTATACCCCCGTGTTCAATTTTTGCTGTTTTACTGACCGAACGAATTGCATTTTAGCAGAGTATTACCCATTTGTCAACTACTTTTCGCTTTTTACAAATTCATTTAGGTAAGCTGTGTGGACGGCGTGTAAAAGTGAGAGCATCACGCAAATTGAATACTTCGTACTATGTTTGCAATTAATAATAGCATCTATCTTTTGACGCACGCAACCTGAACCGCCTCCCTCTCTTGAACAAGTCTAAAATATGTGCCCTGCATCTCCCAAGGGCTAAAAATTGAAACGGCACTCTTAGAGACTCCAGCAAAACGATATTTATTTTGATTATGCCTGCTTATAATAGTCCACTATAGCGCTCAACTCCCAAATTACAAAGAACTCTCGCTCTATTGGCAAAAACAAAAAGTAGTTGACAAATGGGTAATACTCTGCTAAAATACAATTCGTTCGGTCAGTAAAACAGCAAAAATTGAACACGGGGGTATAGCTCAGCTGGGAGAGCGCTTGAATGGCATTCAAGAGGTCAGCGGTTCAATCCCGCTTATCTCCACAAAGAGGCAGAAACCAATTGGTTTTGCCTCTTTTGCTAACGGTGTCGGAAATTTGAGTGATATGTGGTATACTAAACCAAAGGGGCGCATGGGAGAGGCACTTCAAAAGAAGCCGAGTCAGGAGGGGCGTTTTTTGTTTAACTGTCATGACCGCGGAATGAAGGCCTATCTGGACCGGCGGTGGAATACGTGGGGCCGCCCGGTTGGCGGAGAGTATGAAGAAAGAGCCGGAGTGATGGAAGAAAGCGGACACCCCCGGAGTTGGCCCGGGCGATGATGGAGCTGTTAGGCTGTCCTTGTACCTATTTCGCACCCATGTGGGATGACGATCCTCTGCTGGAATGCCTGCAGATGAACCTGGAGCCGGAGGGGGGAGTACATGGCGTCACGCCGGAGCAGGCGGCGGCGCGGTACTGACAGGAGCGGCATGGAGCGGTACCCTGCGCCGTCACCCACGACGTGCTGGAGTGCCAATTACCCAGCCCGATGGCCCGGGAGGAGTCGATGACCCTGACGCTGGAGCAATAGGGCTTTTGCCCGGACATTGTGGATCAGGGCGTGGAGCAGATCGGCATCCTAGCGGACGGCCTGGCAAAGTCGGAGCTCTGGTACTTTTGGTGGAATTAAACCGGGGGAGGACTATGGAAAAAGAGTTTATCAATCTGACGCCGGAAAACCTGGACGGGGAGCACCTGTGCTGCATCATCCGCAGCAGGAAGCCCCATCCGGGGGTGGAGGCCAAGCGCCGCTGGCTTGCCGGGCGGCTGGAGGAGGGGCATGTCTTCCGAAAGCTGGACGCGAAGGGGTCGGTATTTGTGGAGTATGCCCCGCTGGAGACCGCCTGGGTCCCCGTGACGGGGGACAACTACCTGTACCTGTACTGCCTGTGGGCAGCGGGGGCGTACAAGGGAAAGGGCTACGGGCGGGCGCTGATGGAGTACTGCCTGGCGGACGCCGGAGCGAAGGGGAAGTCGGGCGTCTGCATGCTGGGCGCCCAGAAGCAGAAGGCCTGGCTCTCCGACCAGAGCTTTGCGAAAAAATACGGCTTTCAGGTGGTGGACACCGCCGCCGGAGGTATGAGCTGCTGGCCCTCTCCTTTGACGGCACCGCGCCCCGGTTCACGGATGCCGCCCGGCGGGGACGATCCCGGAGCAGGAGCTGACCATCTATTACGGCATGCAGTGCCCTACATTCACGCCAGTGTGGAGCAGGTGAAGCGCTTCTGCGGGGAGAGGGCGCGCCGGTGACCCTGATCCCGGTAGACAGCCTGCACAGGGCCAGGAGCTGCCCGGCGTGTTCAACAACTGGGCGGTGTTCTACCGGGGCGGCTTGAGACGGTCAACCTGCTGGATGAGGCGGGCCTCAAGCGGCTTCTCTCAAAATGAATTTTATTCATTGACTTTTGTTCAATCAAGTGCTATACTGCGGATGAGGTGATGGGATGGCGCGGATATCAAAGCCGCCGGAGGTACGGCGGCAGGAGATCCTGGACACGGCCATGGAGCTGTTTGCGGAAAAGGGTATGAGGACACCTCCATGGCGGACATCGCCAGGCGGATGGGGTGGTGCAGGGGCTGTGCTACCGCTATTTTGACTCAAGCGGGTGCTGTGCCGGGAGGCTATGGAGCAGTATGTTCGGGAGTGCTGCGCCGCCGGGCTGCCCATCATCCACGACCGGAGCCGCACGATCCGGCAGCGGCTGGACGACATGGCGGCGCTGACGCTGGAGACCGAGCAGAACGCCCGTTACCACGCCTTTTACCACCGGCCGGAGAACCAGGGTATCCATGAGGAGCTGAACTGGCGCATCTGCGCCTATCTGACGCCCCATGTGGCGGAGGAGCTGGAGGAGGCCTGTCAACGGTGAGAGCTGCGACTGGAGCATCCGGCCTGGCGGCCAGCTATCTGCTCCACGGGCAGATCGGCCTGCTGGGGGAACATGCGGTGCCCCTGGAGGAGCGGGTGGCGCTCCTCCGGCGCTATGCCGGCCGGATTTTGGAGCCGGAATACTGAACAACGCCTCCGAACCGCGGGGACGCGCGTCGGAGGCAAAAAATCCCCATTCGAGTGAACAAAATTCAATGAATAAAATTCAGTAAGGAGAATGTGCGATGAACGACTGTAAAACGCGCTCCGGCCGGGCCTTTGACCGGCAGGCCTGGACCTATGACACCGCCCGCTTCGGCAGCCATGCCCGTGGGCTGTACCCGGTGTTGCTGGAGCAGCTTGCCCAGATTCCCCATGGCTCGGTTCTGGACGTGGGCTGCGGCACGGGAGAGCTGCTGCGGGAGGTGGGGCTCCGGTTTCCGGAGACCGCCCGGACAGGGCTGGATCTGTCGGCCAATATGCTGGCGGTGGCCCGGGAAAAGCTGGGCGGCGCGGTGGAGCTGGTGCAGGGGCGCCGAGCGCCTGCCCTTGCCGACGGGCGGTTTGAGGTGCTGCTGTGCAACGACTCTTTCCACCACTATCCCAACCCGGCGCGGCGGCGGCGGAGTTTGCCCGGGTGCTCCAGCCCGGCGGCGTACTCCTGCTGGGAGACTGCACGGCCCCGGCGGGGCTGCGGGGGGTGGCCAACCTGTTCCTCCCCTGTCCGGCGAGGGGACGTGCGCCTCTACAGCGGGGCGGAGCTGGCCGCCCTGCTGGAACCCACTTCCACGGCGTGGAGTTCCGGCGGGTGGGGCGCTCCAGCTTGCTGGTCTGGGGGGTTCGGTAAAACAAAAAGCACGGGCCCGCCGCATATGCGGCGGCCCGTGCCGGTTATTCGTCGATGGCGAAGTGATAGAGGCTGTCATAGTCCATGGCCACGGCGATGTCCACGGTGCCCCGCACCTGGTTGTAGAGGCAGGACCACTGGGTGGAGCTGTCCTTGCCGGGCTGGGGCTGCTGGCTGACCGCCTGGAGCAGGGCCATGCCCTCCTCCTCGGTGAGCACGCCGCCGCTGGCCTCCATGGTCTCCTCCAGGACGGCGAAGCGATCCTGGCCCCGGCCGAAGTCCCAGTCGCCCTCGGTGAGCAGAAAGTTGGTGGCCCGGGGACTCTCCACCACGTTCATCTCGTCGCCAATGTACTCCACCACCACGGCGCGGCCGGCGGCGTCAGCGATCTGAAAGTGATAGCAGGAGTTGGCGGAGGCGTGCATGTCGTACTGGCGCAGCAGCGCCAGCGCCTCATCCACGGTGGCCGCCCGATCCAGCAGCAGGCGCATAGCGGTAGTGGTGGCGTTGTCGGCCTTGTCGGTCTGCTGGTCGGTGGGCTCGGTGTCGATGAGCAGCACTCCCACCGCCAGGCCTTTCTCGTTCAGGCCGTCCAGAGGGACATAGGGGCGGCCAGGGTGAGCAGGCTGTCCAGCAGGCTGGTGGGCAGCTTGTCCTCCCAAAGCCGATGTAGGACAGGTTGACCATGGAGATGGAGCGGTAGCCGTCCTCCGGAGCGGTGCGGACAAAGAGGGCGGGGGAGTAGTACATGTCGAAGTTGCGGCCGAAGATGGCGTCGCCCTCCGGGGTCTCGGCGGCAAAGGTGGAGCAGCCCAGATCCGGGATGTCGAAGCGCAGGGGAGACCCTTGAGCAGCTTCTGCATCAGGAAGTCCAGCAGCTCGTTGTCGTTGGAGGCGCCGCCCTGGGCCAGAAAGTCGTCCAGGCCGTAGTCTCCCAGATAGGTCATGGTGAACAGGTCGGTGTCGTCCACCCGCTCAATGGTGTTCAGGTGCGCAGCTCGGCTTGGAACAGGGCCAGCAGCACCAGTACGGCGGCGAGAATCACCGCCGCCAGGGCGAGCAGGGCCCGCCGAATGTATTTCCGGCGCGGCCGGGGCGCTTGGTCGTGGTCTCGTGCATGGTTGAGCTCCTTTCTGATGTAGGCTTGTTTGACGCTCGAATGATTTGATAGCCAAACGAATTACCATGATAAACAGAGGCGGCCAAACTGTCAAGAGAAATTAGGAAAAGGGGTTGACATATTATAATATTTGAATATAATAATATTAGAAATTAACGACGAGGTGAGCGATATGAGCGATCCCACCGCCCTCTATGAGGAGAAGGCGGAGCTGCTGAAGGCCCTGGCCCACCCGCTCCGGCTGCGGATCGTCCGCGGGCTGCTGAAGTGCGGCTGCCGCAACGTGGGCTGCATGGAGGCCAACACCGGCCAGTCCCAGTCCTGCATCTCCCAGCACCTGATGCGCCTCAAGGCCGCCGGGGTGGTCAAGGCCGCCCGGTCGGGCAACGAGGTATACTATGAAATTGCCAACCCGGAGGTAGCGGCGGTGCTCTCCGCCCTCTTCGGCGACCGGGAGGAGGAATACCAGTGTACGATATCGCGGTGATCGGCGGCGGCCCAGCGGGCCTGTCCGCCGCCATCCAGGCCAGGGCGCGCAACAAGTCGGTACTGGTGGTCAGCGGGGACGACCGGGACAATCCCTCTACAAGACCAGCCGCATCGACAACTATCTGGGTTTTTACAATGTGACCGGTCCCGAACTGCTGGAGCGCTTCCGCACCCACGCCGGACAGATGGGGGTGGAGCGGCGGGACGGCCGGGTGCTGAATCTCCTGGCCGTGGGCGGCGCATACTATCTGAGCATCGGCAGCGAGGTGGAGCAGGCCCGCGCCGTGGTGCTGGCCACCGGCGTGGTGCGGGCGAAGAAGTACCCGGGCGAGGCGGAGCGGCTGGGCGCGGGAGTGAGCTACTGCGCTACCTGCGACGGGATGCTCTACCGGGGCAGGGAGATCGCAGTGGTGGGCAAAACCGCCGACGCTCCCCACGAGGCCAACTACCTGCGTGAGCTGGGATGCAGGGTCACCTACGTCAGCGACCGGCCGCCGGAGGGCCTGCACTCCGATATTCCCTTCGTGAAGGCCGTCCGGCTGGAGGTGCTGGGGAGAAGAAGGTGGAGGCCCTGCGGGCCGACAGCGTGACCCTCCCCTGCGAGGGTGTGTTCATTCTCCGCCCCTCTATGGCCCCCGCCGACCTGCTCCCCGGCCTGGCGCTGGAGGGCGGTTACATCAAAACCGACCGGAACATGGCCACCAACCTGCCAGGCGTGTTCGCCGCGGGGACTGTACCGGCCTGCCCTCCAGGTGTCCAAGGCCGTGGGGAGGGCCAGGTGGCGGGCCACCGGGCATCGGAATACGTAGACACACTCTAATTCATCATAAGGCGATACAGAGAAAGGACGGAACAAATTATGGCACTTATTCATCTGACCAACGAGGCGTTCGACAAGGCCACCGCCAGCGGGCTGGCGATGGTGGACTTCTGGGCCACCTGGTGCGGCCCCTGCAAAATGCTCTCCGGTGATCGACGGCCTGGCCGACCGCTACGAGGGCAAGGTGCTGGTGGGCAAGGTCAACACCGACGAGCAGCCGGAGCTGGCTGTCCGCTTCGGCCATGAGCATCCCCACCGTGATTTTCCTCAAGGACGGCAAGGAGATCGACCGCAAGGTGGGCGTGATGCCCGAGGCCAGCTACACCGCAGTGCTGGACGCCAACCTGTAAAATAGAAACGCCGGGTGGCCCAAACGGGCCGCCCGGCGTTTCTGTCTCCTTGACAAATATATTCTTTGTTGTATACTCAATGTTGAATATAGACCGTGGAGGAGACGCTATGACAAAACTTCTGGTGCTGGGACTGCTGGACGGGGCCCATGTCGGGCTACGACCTCCAGCAGAAGCTGGGCGGGGCGGACGCGGAGCGGTGGGGCGGCGTGCTTCCGGGCTCCATCTACCACGCGCTCAAAAAGCTGGAGGGGGAGGGCTGCATCGCCCTGGCGGGGGTGGAGCAGACGGGCCACCGGCAGAAGGCGGTCTACCGGATTACCGAGGCGGGCCGGAGCCATCTGCACACCCTGATCGCCGACGCCCTGCGGGCCTCCTCCGCCCTCTATCCCACCACACTCTACAGCGCCCTCTCACTGGCAGACAAGCTGCCTCCGGCGGAGGTGCGGCTGGCCCTGGAGGAGCAGCGGCGGCGGCTGGAGGCGGAGTACGCCGCCCTGGAGCGGGGCCGCGCCGGCAATGAGGGACAGGAGGTGCCGCCCCTGGCCCGCATCACCATTGACAACATGGCGGACATCGTCCAGCGGCAGCGCAGATGCGTGGAGGAGCTGCTGGCGGCCGTGGGGGAGGCTCCATGAGGCCGGGGCGGTTCGGGCGGTACGCCATCCGCACGGCGGACGGGGTGCAGGAGGCGGCTTACCTCCCCATCGGCGGCATCGAGCAGTATATCCGCGTCCGGGGGCGAAGCCGCGCCAACCCGGTCTTGCTGGTGCTCCACGGCGGGCCGGGCAGCACCCTGGGGGCCACCGCCTGCCGGTGGCAGGGGGCGCTGGAGGCGGCGTTCACCGTGGTTCATTGGGATCAGCGGGGCAGCGGGAACACCTATTACCGGGACCCGGCCGCCCCGCCGCCCACTGTGGAGCGGCTGCTCTCCGACCTGGACGAGCTGGTGGACGCCCTGCGGGCCCGGTATGGCCGGGACAGGCTGTTCCTGCTGGGCCACTCCTGGGGGAGCCTGCTGGGCGGGCTCTATGCGCTCCGCCGCCCGGAGAAGCTCTCGGCCTGGCTCCCCGTCAGCCAGATGGTGGACTTCAAGCGGTCCGAGCAGGTATCGGCGGCGGAGGCCATCCGAAGGGCCCGCGGGGCGGGGCGGGAGGAGGACGCGGAACGGCTGGCGCAGGAGCTGGAGCAGGTGCTGGCCCTGCGGCGGCTGGACCGGGCGGGGCCGGAGCCCTGCTGCGGTTTCGCCGGCGGAAGGAGCGGTATCTGCCGCCCCAGTACGGCGGGCCGTCTCCGCTGGGGACTGGCCGCCCCGGAGCTGACCGGAAACGACCTGCGGTGGAAGCTCTGCTTTGACCGGATGCTGGCGGCCAATGCCGCCCTCTACGAGGAGCTGCTGGGGGGCCTGTCCCTGGACGGTTGTCCGCCGCGCTATGGGGTGCCGGTCATCCTGACGGCGGGAGAACGGGACTGGACCACGCCCTATCCATTGGCGGCGGCCTATTACGATACCCTGTCGGCCCCTGCAAGGCATTTCTCTCCCTGCCGAACGCGGGGCACCTGCCCTTCCGGGAGCGGCCGGAGGAGTGGAGCCATATTCTGCTGGACGCGCTGGCGCAAATCTGACAGACCCCGGCCACTGGGTGACCGGGGGTCTGCCGTCAGTGGGAGCGGCCGCCCAGCATGGCGTTGAGCTCCGCCCGGGTACAGTGGTAGTCCCCGTCGCCGCTGCGGCGGTAGGAGCCGCGGGCCAGGTCGCCGCCGATGTAGACCGGGCGCTGGTCCTGCTCCGCCGGGGGCACCGTGATGGCCACGATATCCCCGCCGTCGACGTGGAGAACCTGGATGTCGCCGGGGTGAGCAGGTTGGCGCTGACCACCCGCGGGTCCTGGAGCAGGGCGGTAAACTCGTCCACCAGCTCCCGGGGCTCCAGCAGCCCCTGCACCCGCAGGGTGTGGTCGGGCAGCTCCTCCACCCCAGCAGGATGACACCGCCGTAGGCGTTGGCAAAGGCGGAATAGGTCTCCCAGATGCTCCTGGGCAGCCCGCCGGTGGCCAGCTTGGCCTCCAGGCGGTTGTTTTCCCGGTAACGGCTGATCTGCTGGAAGTCAAACATGGGATGTCGCCCTCCTTTTGACCCTATTATAAAGGGGAAAACCGCCCTTGACAAGGGAGACATGTTCCTCCCCTCCGGCATATGTGTAACAGGGGGTGTGGACATGGCCTTTGCCGAGCGATTGGGAAATTTCATCTGGAACCCGTGGCTGCTGGGGCTCTTTTACTCAGCGGCCTGTATTTTCGGTGCGGACCGGCTTCTTTCAGCTCTTTCACGTCCGGCTGTGGCTCAAAACCACGCTGGGCTCCCTGCTCCGTCCGAAGAGGCGGCGGGAGGGCGGGGCTTACCCAGCTCCAGGCCCTGTCCACCGCCCTGGCCTCCACCATTGGCACTGGCTCCATCGCCGGGTGGCTACCGCCATCTTCTACGGCGGGCCGGGGGCGGTGTTCTGGATGTGGGTGTCAGCCTTCTGGGCATGATGACCGGATGTGTAGAAAAGACCCTGGCGGTGCGCTACCGGGAGAAAAGCCGAGACGGCGGCTGGCAGGGCGGCCCCATGTGCTACATGGAGCGGGGAGTGGGCAGCCGGACGCTGGCCGCCCTGTTTTCCCTGTGCTGTGTGGCCTCCCTGGGGGCGGAAATGTGGTGCAAGCCAACTCCATCGCCGCATCCCTGGAGGCGGCCTTCGGCTGGGACCGGCTGGCGGTGGGACTGGTGGTGGCTGTGCTGACCGGACTGGTGATCCTGGGCGGCATCGGGCGCATCGGGCGGGTCAGCGAAACCCTGGTGCCCTGCATGGCCCTTCTGTTTATCGGCGGCGGAGTGATGGTGCTGATTTGCCACCGGGCGGCCATTCCCGAGGCGCTGGAGCGCATCGTGACGGGGGCGCGATCACCCCCAAGGCGGCCCTGGGGGCGGCATAGGGTACGGCATGGCCGCAGCCATGCGCTACGGCGTGGCCCGCGGTGTATTCACAAACGAGGCAGGCATGGGCTCCTCCGCCATCGCCCACGCCGCCTCCAACGTACAGGAACCGGCAGAGCAGGGGATGTGGGGCATTTTTGAGGTGTTTATTGCCACTCTGTCGGTCTGTTCCATCACAGCCCTGGTGATCCTCACCTCCGGGGTGTACCAGGAGAATGCGGCCCTGCTGGCCATTCAGAGCGGCACCGTCACCAGCGCCATGGTGGGCGCGCCCCTGTCCGCCGCCGCCTTCTCCACCGTGTTCGGCCGCTTCGGGTGGTCTTTGTGGCGGTCTGCCTCCTGCTCTTTGCCTTCACCTCTCTGCTGGGCAGCAGCTACTACGGGGAGCGGGGCCTCCAGTACCTCACCGGTACCGACCGCTGGCGCTGGCCCTACCGGGCGGCTTTCCTGCTGGCCGTGGTGGCGGGAAGCGTAGGCGACGTGGCCGTGGTGTGGCAGTTAGCTGATATCTTCAACGGCCTGATGGCCCTGCCCAACCTGTGCGCCCTGCTGCTCCTGTCGCCCGAGGCCCTGGGTCTGCTGAACGGCTGGATGACGGTCAGAACAGACGGAGCTGCCCATCGCGGCAGGAGCAGGCGGGCAGGTCGGTAACGGTATCTCCGGGGCTAGGTATGCCGGTCAGTAGGGGCTGTCGGGGCGTGCTCCGCCCGCCGTGCCGCTGTGCGGTCGGGGTGCGGTTGGCATAGCAGTAGCGGCAGCCGGAAGGACAGGTGTCGTAGGCCGATGTCCACGCTTTCACAGCAGCCGCAGCCGGGCCTGGCCCCGGTCGGGGCCCAGCCGCAGCGGCCCGCCGCACAGGCGCTCCAGCCGGGCCCGGTCTATACAGGCGGCCCGGCCGATGCCGTGGGGAGAAGTCCCCGCCTCGCAGCAGGCCACAATTGACAAGTGATATTCCTTTGCAGTTTGCCCCAGCATGGACGCCAGCTCCTGCATTTCCAGGGCATTTGCCGCAGGCCGCCCATGGGACGGCCGGGGTAGGGGTCGAGAAAGCTCACCGTCACCTGATCAGTGAACGGGGAAAGCGCTTTACAGAGCTTGCGGAACCGGGCCTCGTGCCAGGCGAGGCCGATGGCGTCGGTGAACAGAATGGGGTCGTACCGCCACAGCACCCGCCCCGCCCCAGGCGGCGGCCCAGGACCTGAAAGGTCTCCACAATGGCCCGCTTGTCCCGCAGGCCCGGTTCGATCTCCGGGCCGTAGGGGTGAGGGTGAACTGAAACAGATAGCGGTAGCCCATCCCGTCCAGCTCGTCCAGCCAGGGGAGCAGCGGGGCGGGGTCTTTCGTCCAGAACACGATAGCGTCCACGACTGCGGGGAGAGGGGACCCGGCGGAGCTGGCCGGGGCGGTAGGGATTGCGCACCAGCACCTCGCCGGCGCGCAGGCGGCGGAGGAGCCACTCGGAGTACCAGCGGGGGATGTCGGTACGGCGGGAGACGGAGAGAATCACGGGGAATCACCTCGCAAAAAGCGGGCGGACAGCACTGCTGTCCGCCCGCTGTCGGCTGCGCCGGTCTGCGGCTCGGGGAGGCGGAGGGCTCCGCCGGAACGGCAGAACTGCCTCTGGTGTGGCTGGTGATGGTGTAGCCGTCCAGGATGAGCGACTCGCTGCCCTCCTGCGGGACCTCGTGCTCAATAGTGACGGAGTCGCCCACATTGAGGATCACGGCCACCTCATTCTGGGAGGCGGAGACGGAGTAGAACACCTCCTCGCCCTCCAGGCGGATGAAGTAGTAGGTGTTGCCGTCCAGCACGGCGGAGCGGAGCTCGGCGATGACGCCGCTGGCCTCGGTCTGCGGCCGCTCCTCCGGCGTGGTGATGCCCTTGCTGCCCAGCAGCTGGACATACTTCTGCTCACACTCGGAGACGGTGGAGCCGGTGGCCACGATCTGGTATTGGGCCACATTGACCATGGCGTAGCTCTTGACCAGGTTGGTATTGTCCTTCAGGGGATGAAGTAAGTGGGCTCGCCAGCGATATTGAGCAGCAGGGGAAGGTGGCTATATACCCAAGATCCTGCACCACGCCCATGGCAGAAGCCTGAGCGGCCTTCTCTGTAGCGCCGGGCGCCGTATAGAACTTGGTCTCCTTGGTGCGCTGGTTGGACAGCAGAAAACCCAGGTTGGACTGGTCGGCGTTGGCTGAGGTGACGCCGGTATACATATAAACGTCGTCGTTGAGAGCGATATAGTTGGAGCCCTGGGTGGTGACGGTCACGTCCCGCTGGCCGAAGATGGAGTTGATGAAGCCGTTGACCAGGGTGCCGTGGTAGTCATACTGCTCCATGATGAGTTCGGGGGTGTAGACGTTGTCCACCCAGGTGGGCACCTCCTCGTAGTAGGTGCTCTCGCCGGTGATGGCGTCCACCAGGACGGCCCCTTGATGTCGGTGCCGCCGAAGAGGCCGATGGTCTTGACCACCCGGGGGGCGATCCACCAGGGGCGGCCGTCCTCGTCGATCTCGAACTGGGGCGTGCCGAACATGTAGGTGGGGTATTGAAGCGCAGGTGGCGCACGATGTTGCGGTTGAGGGGCTCAGAGAAGGAGTATTTCATCCCGTCCTCCAGGCGCACCACAGTGGCCTCCTGGGTGACCATGTCCACGATGACATAGGCGGGCAGGCCCTGGGAGCGGTTGGTGAACCACTTGATGAGGTCGGCATAGGCGATGGGGGCGACCCGGACGGGGCTGCCCTGGTAGTTGATCTGGGTGGAGTCGTTGGAGTATTCAAACTGGCTGACCATGTCGCTGAGGGTGCCCATCTGGCGGTCGCCCAGGAAGTTGGCGGAGTCCTTGTCCAGGGTGGGGATCTCACTAAAGGAAATCTCGGCGATGTCCTCGGCGAAATTGCCATCCTCCACGGTGAGCAGATCCCGGTAGGCCGCGGCGCGGAAAAGGGGCATCGAGAGGATGGAGCCCACGATGGCCACCGCGATCAGGGCCAGAAACAGGATGCCCACAGGCAGGCACTGGGTCTTGATGAAGCGGAGGTACTCCTTGGGGCCTCCACCGCTGCTGACCACATTCATGCCGGAGGTGATCAGGGCGCTGACGACATACACCACACACAGGATGCCGATGAAGGTGTAAAAATCGCTGGACTGCAGGTTGATGGGGGCAGGGCCACATAGAAGTAGAGGAAGCCCACCACAGCGGTGACGATCAGGTTGATCAGGATCTTCCCCAGCTTGCTTGCAGGGCCTCGGCGCTTCTTGGCCGGTTGCTGTTCCATAAAAACATTCTCCTTTTGTTTCGCGGGCCCGGAGGCCAAACGAACGGGATAAGGGTAGTATAGCCTAAAATCGGCTGAAAGGCAACGGCTGGCCGGAAATTGGAAGATTAAAAAAGAGTAAAGATCCGGTCGAATCTTTTTGTAAAGTTCTTGTAAATACCGTTGACGTGCCACTTTACATTCGGTATACTACTGCTGGCATTTGGTAAGAGATCAGAAAAAGAATGTAAAAATGAGGGAATGAACGTGAACCTAGACATAAGCATTCTCCTGGGGCTGCTGGGCGGCCTGGCCCTGTTCCTTTACGGCATGCAGATGATGAGCGCCGGCCTGGAGGCCGCGGCGGGCAACCGCATGAAGGGCATTCTGGAGCGGCTGACCTCCAACCGCTTCCTGGGCATCCTGGTGGGCGCGGGCATTACCGCGGTCATCCTCCTCCGCCACCACTGTCATGGTGGTGGGCTTCGTCAACTCCGGCATGATGACGCTGAAACAGGCGGTGTGGATCATCATGGCCAATATCGGCACCACCATCACCGGCCAGCTCATCGCCCTGGACGTGGGCGCCGTGGCTCCCCTGTTCGCCTTTGTGGGCGTGGCCATGGTGGTCTTTTTGAAGAAGCCCCAGATTCACCACTACGGAAATATTCTGGCCGGCTTGGGCGTGCTCTTTATCGGTATGGAGATGATGGGCTCGGCCATGGAGCCCTGCGGAATGGCCCGCCTTTGTCAATCTGGTGAGCACCTTCTCCAACCCCGTTGTCGGCATTCTGGCGGGGGCGGCCTTCACCGCTCTGATCCAGTCCTCCTCCGCCTCGGTGGGTATCCTGCAGGCGCTGGCCCTTAGTGGGGTAATCGGCCTGGACAGCGCGGTATACGTCCTCTTCGGACAGAACATCGGCACCTGTATCACCGCCGTTTTGGCCTCCATCGGCACCAGCCGCAACGCCAAGCGCACCACCATCATCCACCTGATGTTCAACGTGTTCGGCACCGTTCTGTTCACCGTCATCTGCATGGCCACGCCGTTGACCGGGTTTATGCAGTCCATGACCCCCGACAACCCGGCGGCGCAGATTGCCAACATGCACACCCTCTTTAATATTGTGACCACCCTGCTGCTGCTGCCCTTCGGCGGATATCTGGTGAAGATCGCCATGCGCATCCTGCCCGACCGCAAGGAAGACAAGGAGGAGGGATGCACCTGGCTTTTCTGGTGCCTATGCCTGCCTCCAAGCAGGAGCACCCCATCGGCTTTTCCGCGATGTATGTCACCCAGATCCGCCAGGAGCTCAACCGCATGATGGGCATGGCGAAGGAGAACATCGCCACCAGCTTCCAGGCAGTGCTGGAGCGGGATGTAAAGCGCGTGGAGAGCGCGGAGGCCACCGAGGAGTATATCGACTATCTCAACAAGGAGATCTCCCAGTACATCTCCAACATCATCGTGCACGAGACCAACGAGAAGGACTCCACCGCAATCAGCGCCTACTTCAAGATCACTGGCAACATCGAGCGCATCGGCGACCATGCCATGAATATCTGCGAGTACACCCAGATGCTGGACAAGAAGAAGATTCAATTCTCAGAGGAGGCTCAGGAGGAACTGAGGACCATGGAGGCCGTATGCCTGGAGGTGCTGGATCTGCTGGAGCAGGAGAGCATCGAGCCCACCGACTGGCTCACCAAGGTTTCCGCGCTGGAGCAGCGGATGGACGACATGACTGAGGAGTATCGCCGCAACCAGATGAAGCGGATGAAGCAGGGCTCCTGCTCAGACGAGGCGTGCATCATTTTCTCCGAGCTGCTTACCGACTTTGAGCGCATCGGCGACCACGCACTGAACATCGCCCAGGAGCGGGCGGGCATTGCCACCGAGGCCACCGACGCTTGACAAAAAGACCGTATCCCCGCCGGGGGACACGGTCTTTTTTTGTGGATCTCAGAGGGCGGCGCACTGGGCTTCGATGTCCGCCTCGCAGGCCTTCATGGCCTGGAGGGTGCGCTCCAGCAGGTCGTTGAGCTCCCAACCCAGGAGTTGGGCTCCCTGGGTGATGGTATCCCGGGAGCAGCCGGCGGCAAACTTTTGTCCTTGAATTTCTTGCGCAGACTGGACAGCTCCATGTCCTGCACGCTCTTGGAGGGGCGCATGAGGGCGGCTGCGCCGATCAGTCCGGTGAGTTCGTCCACGGCGAAGAGCACCCGCTCCATTTCGTGCTCCGGCTGGGCGTCGCCCTCCGTCACGCCCCAGCCGTGGCTGACTACCGCGTGGATGAGGGCCGAGTCCAGCCCGCGGGCCTCCATGATCTCACGCACCTTGACGCAGTGCTCCTCCGGGTAGCGCTCGAAGTCCAAGTCGTGCAGCAGCCCCGCTTGGGCCCAGAACGCCGCCTCCTCCCCGTAACCCAGCTCCCGGGCGAACCAGTTCATGACGGCCTCCACCGTCAGGGCATGGCGCAGGTGAAAGGGCTCCTCGTTATACTGCCTGAGCAGGGCCAGCGCCTGCTCCTTGTCAGCTCCATGGTCCGACGCCTCCTTGAAAGAATGATACCATCATACCACGAAAGGAAAGAATTTGTAAAGTGCATGGGGCGGGACTTGCCATCCTTCGGAAACCGTAATATACTAGGAGCATCCAAACATAAGGAGGGACCCATTATGAAGTATGAGATCATTGGTGAGCCCATGCCCGTTGTGGTGTGTGATCTGGAGGCCAACGAGGCCATGATCACCGAGCGGGGCTCCATGGTGTGGATGAGCCCCAACATGAAGATGGAAACCGGAGCCGGCGGTATTGGCAAAGCCTTCGGCCGCATGTTCTCCGGTGAGTCGATGTTTCAAAATACTTATACCGCCCAGGGCGGAGCTGGGATGATCGCCTTTGCCTCCAGCTTCCCTGGGTCCATTAAGGCGGTGGAGATTGACCCGGCCCACCCCGTAGTGGTGCAGAAAAGCGGCTTTCTGGCCTCTGAACAGGGGGTGGAGCTGTCCATCTTCTTTCAAAAGAAAGCGGGAGCTGGCTTTTCGGCGGCGAGGATTTATTATGCAGAAGCTCTCCGGCCGCGGCACGGCCTTTCTGGAGGTCGACGGCTATGCGGTGGAGTATGAGCTCCAGGCGGGGCAGAGCATGGTGGTGGACAGCGGCAACCTAGCCATGATGGATGCCACCTGCACCATTGACATTCAAATGGTGAAGGGCGTCAAGAATGTCCTCTTTGGCGGCGAGGGCCTGTTCAACACCGTGGTAACCGGGCCGGGCAAGATTCTGCTCCAGACCATGCCGGTCAGCGGGGTGGCGGCGGCGCTGGCCCCATTCTTCAACACTGGAAGCAAATAAATGGATACCCTGATGAGCCTGCCCATGACCGCCTCTGTCCTGACGGAGTATGGGGACTTGGAGGAGGCTTGCCGTTCCTGCGGCTGTGACGGCCTGGAGGTGGTATGGGGCGGTGAGGAACTGCCTTGCACGGTGCCGCAGGCGCTGCACGTGGGCTACCACCTGACCTTTTATCCAGATTGGCTGGATTTCTGGCGGGGAGACCGGGCCGCACTGACCGAGAAATTTGGCTCGGAGGAAGTGTGGCGGTCCTTTTACGGCGGCCCGGAGGGACGGGAGACCCTGCTGCGCCTCTACCGGGAGGATCTGGACCGAGCTGTGACGTGGGGGGCGCGCTATGTGGTGTTCCACGTGTCCGACGTGTCGGTGGAGGAGGGCTTCACTTACCACTGGCGGCACACCCATGAGGAGGTCATCGATGCGGCGGCGGAGGTTATCAATCTCCTGCTGGGAGACCGGGCGTGGCCCTTCGACTTCCTGGTAGAGAACCAGTGGTGGCCGGGCTTCACCTTCACCGAGCCGGAGCTGACCCGCCGTCTGCTGGACGGAATCCGGGCTGAGCGCAAGGGGATCATGCTGGATATCGGGCATCTGATGAACTGCGACACCAGCCTGCGTACCCTGGAGGAAGGGCGGACTATGTGCACCGCATGCTGGACCGGCATGGAGGTCTTTGCCGGTACATCAGGGGGATTCATCTTCACTGCTCCCTCAGCGGGGAATATGTCCGGGCCCATACGGGTTTTCTTCCTCCGGGGTTGCCTCTGGACTATTTAAAGCGGTACGGCTTCGGCTACCGCCATATCCTGCGCATCGATACGCATCAGCCCTGGACTTCCCCTGCCATCTGTGAGGTAGTGGAGCGCATCGGGCCGGACTATTTGGTACATGAACTCTCCGCACCTGACCGGGGGCGCGGGAGGAGGCTATCCATATTCAAAACCGCGCCCTCGGACGTGGATAAAGCGGCGGCGCATCCATTCGGATGCGCCGCCGCTTTGAAAAAGCTCCGCAACCGAAAGGTTACGGAGCTTTGGCAGCGGGTGAAGGATTCGAACCCTCACATACAGAGTCAGAGTCTGCTGTGCTACCCTTACACAAACCCGCTATTTTTACTGCTCTCTCGTGAGCACGCATGTTATTATACCAAAATGGCGCAGAATGTCAATAGAAAAATGAAAAAATTTGGAAAGAAAATTGGGCCGGGCGGAGCCCGGCCCATGGCTCAAAGTCAGAACTGGTTGGGCTGGTTGTTCTTGTTCTGAGCCTGCTCCTTCTTCTTGTTCTGAGCATTCTGGCCATTGGTCTTGTTCTGACCATTCTGGCTGCGGGCCTTCATCTGGTCCGGATTCTGATTCTGCATCAAGCTCACCTCGCTTTCGCTGATTGTAGTGTACCCGGAAAAAACAAAATCATACGGAAATTTTTTTCTCAAATGGGGATACCACAGGCTGCACTTTTATGCTATAATGAACCATCATAGCTTAAAATGAAGCAAAGGGGGCAAGACACCATGAAATGTCCGTACTGCGCCCATCCGGAGAGCAAGGTGGTGGATTCCCGGCCCTCCGATGAGGGGCCAGTATCCGCCGCCGCAGGGAGTGCCTGGCGTGCCATAAGCGGTTTACAACCTATGAGACCATGGAGAGTCTGCCTCTGGTGGTCATCAAGAAGGATGGCAGCCGCCAGACATTTGACAAAAGCAAGCTGCTCAACGGCATGATCCGGGCCTGTGAGAAGCGCCCGGTGCCCTTTGGAAAGCTGGAGGAGATTGCCAACGAAATTGAGCAGGTTCTCCAGAACGACATGGACCGGGAGATCCCCTCGGCGAAGATTGGGGAGTTGGTGATGGACCGGCTGAGAGAGGTGGACGAGGTGGCCTATGTCCGCTTCGCGTCGGTGTACCGGCAGTTTAAGGACATCGGCACCTTTATGACGGAACTCAATAAGCTGCTGGCGGAGAAATAGAAACAAAAAACAGCCTGTCGAAGCATGTATTCGACAGGCTGTTTTTGTCATTGTCATCTTCTCCCAACTGCTGGCGGATGTAGGGGCGAAGATGCGCTCCAGAAGGAGGGAGTGGAGCAGGGCCAGAAGGGCGGGGGTGACTGCGATGGCCAGGAAGAAGTTGAGACACACCGTCAGGGCGGCATACAGCAGCAGCGCCAGGGCGATCGTAGAGGGCAGGTGGGCGATGGCCAGCTTGGCGCAGTTGGAGAGGAGACCGCCCACACCGAATTCAAACTGGGAGAGGACGGGAAAGAGGTAGCACAGCAGGCCCAGCGGCAACAAAAGAAACAGATAGTAGGCCATAAACAGGATGTAGCCGGCGCGGTTGAGCGATGCAGTCTGATAGAGCAGGGTATAGAGAACGAACAAAACCGCACCGACAGCCACCACCACGAGGGTGGTCAGGGCCAACCTTGAAATTTTCCCGGAAGGTACGAAAAACAGGCTCCAGCTCTTGCGCTCGCTGCCGCGGATACAGCGCGCCACTGTGCGGTAGAGGGCGGCGGTGGCGGGCCCCAGGGTGAACACGGGCAGAGAGCAGACCAGCCAGAACACACTGAGGAGAAAGAGATCCACCAGCTTTTCGATCAGACGCCAGAAGTCGTTTTCCGGATTAAAATGCCTGCGGCCATGAAGGGGCCTCCTTTTGTCACAGGCCCGGCGACAGTTCGCCGGGCCTGTGGGTTCAAACAGTGTGGGAATCCGCTCGGCCAGCGCGGCGGCCAGCCGGGCGTGGCTCTCCCGTGAGGTGCATGAAGTCAATGGGGTTGTGCGCCAAGCCAAGGGCATTGGCGTCCAGAAAGTGGCAGCGGGTTTCCGCGGCGACCGCCCGGAACTGGCCGGGCAGGCGCAGGGATTTTTCCACGCAGCCCAGTCCCATCTCCTGGGCCACGGGAGATCGCTCCACTCCCTTTCCGATGGCGGGCGGGGCGACAATCAGAAGGTTGGGCTGCCCGCCCGCCCAGCAGTCGATGGACTGTGCCTTCCGCACCAGGCGGCGCAGGCCCTGCCGATGGCGCAGGCGTTGGCCCAGCCGCCCTTGGTATCGTTGGTGCCCAGCATGACCACCAGCAGGGACACCGGCGCGTGGCTCATGAGGCATGGATAGAGGTAGGGCAGGGCGCTCAAACTCTCCTCCACCGGGTCGTCAAAGACGGTGGTGCGTCCGGGTAGCCCCTCCTCAAGAACCAGAAAGTCCTCTCCCAGGGCAGCCTGGAGGCGGCAGGTCCACCGCTCTGATTCATTAAAGCGGCGGAGGGAGCCGTCGGCGCAGTCGGCGGATCGGCGCAGTATCCATGGGTGTTGGAGTCTCCCAGGCAGACGATGTGGCGCTTCACCGCTTACCTCAACTCGGGCAGGGAGGCGGCGGCCACGGACTGGCCTACACGGCGGGCCTTCTCGTCGGGCAGGGTGGGGTTCATGAGGCCGGCCACCTCCGGGTACTCGTCGGCCAGCACCTTCTTACAGGTGTCCAGGATGATGTCGCCGCCCCGGCCGGACATGACGCGACCCAGCAGCAGCACGTGCTTGAAGCCGTAGAAGTGGTGGTACAGGGCCAGGAGTGGCCCAGGTACACGCCGATGGAGCGGTAGATGGCCTCGGCGGGGAACCGCCCTGGTCCATCAGCTTCTGGACCTCCTTGAGCTTCTCAGCAGGGGAGAGGTCGGCGGACAGGCTGATGCCGGCGGCGGGAGCCAGCTTGATGACGGAGTCCTGGGAGAAGTACTTCACGCCGCAGCCGATGTCGCCGGACCACTCGTCCTCCATGGCGTTGGGGACACGTCCACCGGGCGAAGGCCAGCTCGTTGAGCCAACCGGGGATACAGCCGTCCGAATCCACATAGCCAACCGCTTCACTGGTGCCCATGGCAATGCCGAGAATGCTGTTTTTGCCCAGGTTCATGGCGCCGGCCAGGGCGGACACATCGCCGTCGTTGGCCACCACATAGGGCACGTCGCCGAAGGTGTCGCGGATGGCGCGGATATAGATGTCCTTCACCTTGGCGTCAAAGTCCTCCTTGGACACCTTGAGGAACAGGGAGGCATTCATGGTGCGGTTCTCGATATAGATGCCGGCGGAGGAGACGCCCACCGCGTCCACCCGGGGCATGTGCTCGGCGGCGGCCTTGAGGGCGGAGACGATGCCCTCATAGTGTAGTCGGGGTCGGAGGTGGTCTTGGGGAACCAGACCACCTCCTCGGAAAATACCGGCTCGCCGTCGATGACGGCGGACACCTTGCGGTCGGAGCCGCCGGCATCGAAGCCGATGCGGCAGCCGCCCAGGTGGCGGCCCACAGCCTGGGGATTGCTCTTCTCGGCAGGCACCTGGTCGCAGTACACCACCTCAAAGGGCTTCTCATAGACGTTGGACATGAAGTCGGCGTCAAAGGCGCCGCCCACGCAGTAGGTGGCCTTCATGGCCTCATATACGGCCTGATCGCCGCTGAGGTACACCTTGAAGCCGCCCTTCATCCAGAGCAGCATCTTGATGATGCGGTCCACATAGTAGATGTCGGCCTCGGCCATGTCCGGAGTGCCGTGGATAAAGGTTTTGTAGACCGCCACCTCGCCGCCGGCCCGCTCCACCGCGATGTCCAGCGGCTTTTTGGCGTCCTTCAGAAAGGCGGTGCAGAACTTTCCCAGGGGGAGAAAACCGGGGTCCAGCTCCGGCACGTTTTTACTGGGACTTCAATTCCAAGATGCTTCATTGCGTAAGCCCTCCTTTTGTGGGAAACAGACAGGTTCCTTCCCTATAGGCTATCAGTTTTTTTGAATCTGTCAAGCATATTTTCAGGGTTTTGAAAATAATTTTCGAAATTCTCTTGACGGGAGGGGAGGGCGGTTATGATGGAGGCAAATGGGGGACCTCTCCCAATCAACGAAAGGTGGGATCTGACATTATGGATCATAAGGCTCGTTTACAGAGTCACCAGAAGTGGATTCAGGAGGAACTGGAGCGCAGCATCCGGTTTTGGATGAAAAACGGCATGGACCCGGTGCACGGCGGCGTCTATACCTGTCTGGATCGGGAGGGAAAGGTGTTCTCCACGGACAAGAGTGTGTGGATGCAGGGCCGCTGCGCCTGGATCTTCGCTTATCTGTGCCACGTGTACGGAGTGAAGGAGAGTGGCTGGCCGCCAGCAAGAGCTGCCTGGACTTCATGGAGCGGTACTGCATCAACCGGGCGGCGGGCAACCGGATGTACTTCACCGTCACCGGCGACGGCAAGCCGCTGCGTCAGCGCCGCTATTGCTTCTCCGAGGGCTTCTATGCCATCGCCAACGCCGAGTATTACGGTGTTACCGGCGACAAGGCCTGCCTGGAGCGGGCCCGCGCGGCCTACGACCTGATCTGGAACCTGAACCAGGGGCTGGTCGTCGACCCCACGGGGATGGGCCCCAAGACCATCCCAGAGACCCGCTCCGGCCGCGCCCTGGCCAACCCTATGATCTATCTGAACATCACCTCGGTCCTGCGCCGGGTGGACCCCGAGCAGGACGCGCTTTACAGCGAGCGGGCCGCCCAGTGCGTGGATGAGATTTTCCGCTACCACTACAAGCCAGAGCTGGGCTGCACCCTGGAGAGCGTCGGTCCCAACGGCGAGTTCCGGGGCGACGTGACCGAGGGCCGGGTGGTCAACCCCGGCCACGACATCGAGTGCTCCTGGTTCCTGATGGAAGACGCCAACCGGAAGGGCGACAAGAAGCAGCACGAGGTGGCGGTCAAAATCTTTGACCAGGCCATCGAGGCCGGCTGGGACTACGAGTACGGCGGCCTGCTCTACTTCATCGACTGCCTGGGGCGTCCCCTGAGGCCTATGAGCACGACATGAAGCTCTGGTGGCCCCACGACGAGATCCTCATCGCCAGCCTGATGATCTACCGCGACACCGGCGACGAGAAGTACCTGACCTGGTTTGAGCGCACCCTGGACTACTGCAAGGAGCACTTCTCCGATCCCGAATACGGCGACTGGTACGGCTACCTGCGCCGGGACGGCAAGCCCACCATGCCCGCCTGTAAGGGCAGTACGTTCAAGGGGCCCTTCCACCTGCCGCGGATGCTGGTGATGTGTGACCAGATGCTGGGACAGCTCCTGGCCGGACAGTGAGGGGGCAGTTATGCCCTTTGGAAATGGATTTGAAAGATCAACAGTGAATACTACCAGCTGACCAGCGCGGAAAAGAAGGTGGCCGACTATGCGGTGATTCACCAGCAGAAGACCCAGTTCATGTCCATCTCCGAGCTGGCGGAGGAGGCCGGCGTGGCGGAGGCCACTATCTCCCGCTTCTGCAAGCGGCTGGGTTACAAGGGGTACAGCGCGTTCAAGCTTGCCGTAGCCAACTCCACGGCACGGCGGGTGGAAGCCCCTACCGTACCGGGGGAGATCCGGCCGGAAGACAGCATTGAGGAGCTGTGTCAGAAGCTCTACGCCGCTGACCGGGATGCCATGGCCCAGACGGTGGAACTGATCCGCCCGGACAGCGTCCGGAAGGCGGCGGATCTGCTCTTTTCCGCGGAAAAGGTGCTGTGCATGGGGCAGGGGGGGTCCATGATCCTGGCCCAGGAGTGCGCCCATCTGTTCAGCACCGCCCGGCCCAACTTCTACGCGGTGCTGGATTCCCACATGCAGGCCATCGCCGCCTCCCACCTGACGGCCCGGGACGTGGTACTGTATTTTTCCTACTCCGGCTCCACGGAGGAGCTGCTGAAAACCTGAAAATCATCCGGGACCGGAGAGCGGTGGCCATCCTGGTCACCCGGTTCCCCAAATCCCCGGTGCGGCCTATGCCGACGTAGTGCTTCAGTGCGGCTCTCTGGAGGGCCCTCCAGGGCGGCTCGGTGGCGGCCCGTGTAGCGCAGCTCTACCTGATGGACGTGCTGTTCCATGAGGTGTGCCGCAGGGATGTGCAGGGCAGTGCGGAGACAAGGGAGGCCGTGGCGGAGGTACTTTCGGACAAGCACATTTGACCGCGTATTGCAAAACGTGAAAGAAATTTGCAGAATTTTTGGAGAAATAAAATTTTCTTCGAAAGCATATTGACAAAACACCCTCGGAATTATACAATCTACACAACGGACGAGATGTCCTGGAAAGAAAAATTTATCGAAAATGAGGAGGAAGAACAATGAACATGAAGAAACCTCTTGCGCTCCTGCTCGCCGCCGGTATGACTCTGGGGCTGGCCGCCTGCGGCAACGGCTCCCAGGGTAACAGTGAATCCCCGCGCCCGGCGGCGAGACCGGCGGCAGCTCCAGCGCGCCGTTGAACTCAACCTCTGGTCCTTCAATGTCGGTGGGTTTGCCGAGGCATCCAATTGGGAGCCTATCATTGCTGCTTTCAATGAGCAGAATCCCGATATCAAGATCACAGTCACTCCCATCAACTATCAAGACGGTGATCAGAAGCTGACCTCCGCCATCACCGCTGGCACCGGCCCCGACATCATTTTCGAGGGCCCCGAGCGTATCGTGGGCAACTACGCCCGTGAGGGCCTGATGGTGGATCTGTCCGACCTGTGGGAGACTGGCGGCTCCGACATTGCCGAGGGCATCTCCTCCGTGTCTCAGTTGGACGGCACCTACTACATGTATCCCCTGAGCGTGGCCGCTCACTGTATGGCCATCAACTACGAGGCCTTTGAGGCGGCCGGTGCCCTCCAGTATATCGACGAGGAGACCCGTACCTGGACCACCGACAACTTCGTGAAGGCTATGGAAGCGGTGCGTGACGCCGCTGCGGCGGGTACCATCAACATCAATACTCCGGGCATTATCTACTGTGGCGCCCAGGGCGGTGACCAAGGTACCCGCGCCCTCGTCAACAACCTGTATTCCGACTACTTTGTCAATGAGGACGGGACCGCCTACACCGCCAACAGCGAGAACAACGTCAAGGCTCTCAAGCTGTTGCAGGATATGGTGAACAACGGTTCCATGTCCGCCAATGCCAGCTTCGCCGCGGCCGACGAGCTGCAGGCCTTCGCCAACCAGACCTGCGCCGTGAGCTTCTGCTGGAACTACGCCAACTACACCCAGTATGCCGCTCAGACCCAGTTCACCCCTTCGCCATGGCATTCCCCTCTGACGACGGCAAGCCCGAGCTGGAGATGGCCGGCCGGTCCCTATGGCTTCGGCGTGTTCAACAACAAGGACGAGGCCAAGATTGAGGCTGCCAAGAAGTTTGTGCAGTTTGTCTGCGACGACCAGACTGTCGGAGTCGAGGCGGTAAAGGCTACCGGTTTCTTCCCTGTCCACTCCGACTGGGGCGATGTCTACACCGGCGACGCTGACGCCGAGACCCGTGCCCCTTCGCCCTGATGAGCGACTACCTGGGCCGCTATTACAACCTGACTGGCGGCTGGACCGAGCAGCGCGGTTACTGGTGGCCCATGTTGACCGAGATCATGACCACCGGTGCCGATGTGCAGACCGCGGCCGATAAGTATGCGGCGCAGGCTAATGCCAATATCGGCTGAACCTGACCGAAGGAACCTGAATGCGCATATCTGTGCCCGCTCCTGCTGAGAGGGGCGGGCACAGCCTTCACCGGAGTGGTGAAGGAAAAGGCAAATACCACTTGAAGAGGGGAGACATTCATGACGCAAAATACCGTGGCGGCCCAGGCCGGACGGAAGCCCCAAAAGTCCCAATTCTCCGGCATGAGCCGCGCCCTGGTACGGAGAGACCATCTCCGCCTATCTGTTCCTGCTGCCCAGCCTGATCTTCTTCGTTACCTTCGTGGTCGTACCCATGTTCATCTGCCTGTTTTACAGTTTTACGAAGTATGGCTTGGGCGGTATCAAGGGGTTCGCAGGACTGGAGAACTATATCAAGCTCTTTCAGGACCCTATTTTTCACAAGGGCTTCCTGAATACACTGATTATCGTGGTGGTGGCGGTGCCTTGTGTCACCGCTTTCTCCTGTGGGTGAGTTCCGCCATCTATAAGATGCACTCCATTCCCCGCTCCTTCTTCCGATGTGTGTTCTACCTGCCGGTGGTCACCGGATCGGTGGCCATCACCGTGGTGTGGAAGTGGATTCTGAACCCCTACAATGGCATCCTTAACCAGGTGGCGGGCACGACTGGCTTTGACTGGCTGGGCAACCCTAAAACCGCTATCTGGTTTATAATCCTGATTCTGTTTACCACCTCTATCGGCCAGCCCATCGTGTTGTACGTGGCGGCTCTGGGCAACGTGGATCAGTCCCTCATTGAAGCCACCCAGGTGGACGGCCACCAAGTTTCAGGTGTTCTGGAAGATCAAATGGCCTTAGATCATGCCCACTACCCTGTATGTGCTGGTCATCACCACCATCAACTCCTTCCAGTGCTTTGCGCTGATCCAGTTGCTGACCAAGGGTGGGCCGCTGAACTCCACCATGACCATTATGTACCAGGTCTATGACACCGCCTATCGGCTGTACGACTTGGGCTACGCCTGCGCGATAGGTGTCGTTTTGGCCGTCATCATCGCCATTTTCTCCGCCATCCAGTTCAAAGTGGCGAAGACAGACTGAGGAGGGAGTGAGAAAATGAGTGCAAATACGACCCCGGTCAAAGTGAAAAGACCGACCTGAGTGGCACCTCCACAGCCTATAAGGTGTTTGCCGTAGTGATTCTGATCATGTTGGCCATCTTCTTCCTGTTCCCGCTGTACTGGATTGTCACCGGCTCCTTCAAGAGTGCTATCGATATTAACGCCAAGGTGCCCGTCTGGTTTCCGATGAATCCCACGATGGGAAACTATGATAAGCTGTTTGCAAAGCCGGCCTTCCTGTGGCTGTTCAATATCGTGTTTATTTCTGCTATGGCAATGATCCTGACCTGCATCACCGCCGCCTTGGCTGGTTATGCGCTGGGCAAAAAGCGGTTCTACGGCCGGACCATCCTGTTTACCATCATCATCTGCGCCATGGCTCTGCCCAAACAGGTCATTGTTATCCCTCTGGCTCAGGAGATGAAGCTGCTGCACATGAGTGACACCTTGTGGGCGGTCATCCTGCCCACGGTGGGCTGGCCCTTCGGTGTCTTCCTGATGAAGCAGTTCTCTGAGACGATCCCTAATGAAATTCTGGAGGCTGCCCGGGTGGACGGCCGGGGAGCTGAAGACCTTCTTCAGCGTGGTGTTCCCCATGATCAAGCCCGGCATCGGCGCTCTGGCCATTTTACCTTTGTCAATACTTGGAACGACTATTTTCTTCAGTTGGTTATGCTGACCAGTGAGGAGAAGTGGACCCTGCCCCTGGCTATCGCTAACATGCAGGGCGAGATGTCCTCCGACTTCGGCCTCATCATGGCCGGGGCGGCCTTGGCATCCATCCCCATTATTGTGGTGTTCATCGCGTTCCAGAAGTACTTTACCCAGGGAATAGCCATGGGAGCAGTCAAGGGCTGACGCGCCGCTCGTGTTGCCCTCCGCTGGCACAGCCAGCGGAGCCTGCGCTAAATGTGCCGCCAAAAGAACGGAGCCTCTATAAAATGAGATTCTGATTGAGAAGAGAGAAGGATACTATCATGAGCGATTTGAAGAAATACCACGGTGTTATCCCCGCGTTTTACGCCTGCTATGACGAGGAAGGGAATATCTCACCGGAGCGGGTGCGGGGCCTGACCCGCCACCTGATTGGCAAGGGCGTAAACGGCCTGTATGTGGGCGGTTCCTCCGGCGAGTGTATCTATCAGGGCGTGGAGGAGCGCAAGGTGGTGCTGGAGAACGTGATGGCCGAGGCCAAGGGCAAGGTGGTTGTCATCGCCCACGTGGCATGCAACAACACCGCCGACAGCCAGGTGCTGGCCGCCCACGCGGAGAGCCTGGGGTGGACGCCATTGCCTCCATTCCTCCCATCTACTTCCACCTGCCCGAGTACGGCATCGCCCAGTACTGGAATGATATCTCCGCCGCCGCCCCTAACACCGACTTTGTCATCTACAACATCCCCAACTGGCGGGGTGGCACTGACCACCTCTCTGCTGCGGGAGATGAAGAAAACCCCCGTGTGATCGGCGTGAAGAACTCCTCCATGCCAACCCAGGATATCCAGATGTGGCATGACGAGGATCTGCTCGTTTTAACGGGCCCGATGAGCAGTTCATCTCCGGTCTGGCCATGGCGCCTGCGCCGGCATCGGAGGTACCTATGCCGTTATGCCCGAGCTCTTCCTGAAGGTGTATGAGCACTTCCAGAAGGGTGAGATGGAGGCGGCCCGCCAGATCCAGAATGAGATTGACCACATCATCTACAAGATGTGCTCCGCCCACGGCAACCTGTACGCCGTGCAGAAAGCAATTTTGGCCAAGGACGGCGTGCCCTGCGGTTCGGTCCGCAAGCCCATGCCCGCCCTGATCGACAGCGATGCGGCTGTAGTGGACGAGGCCCACGCTATGATCGCCGCCGCCGTGGCTAAGTTCTGCTGATCCATTGGAACGCCCCAGGGCGGGCGTAGGCTGCGCCCGTCCCACTCTGTAAAGATAGGAGATGGTTGCAATGCGCATTTATCAAGCCGAAAACTACAAGGCCATGAGCCGCCGGGCGGCCAACATTATCTCTGCGCAGGTGATCTACAAGCCCAACTGCGTGCTGGGTCTGGCCACCGGCGGTACCCCCGTAGGGCTCTATCAGCAGCTTGTGGAGTGGTATAAGAAGGGCGACTTGTCCTTCGCGGAGACCCGCTCCGTCAACCTGGACGAGTACCTCGGGCTGTCCCCCACCATGAGCAGAGCTACCGCTATTTCATGCAGGACAATCTCTTCGACCATATTGACATCCATCCGGAGAACACCCACGTGCTCAACGGCCTGGCCAAGGACCCCGATGCCGAGTGTGCGGCCTATAATAAACTCATTGCGGAGCTGGGTGGCATTGACCTCCAGTTGCTGGGCATGGGCCATAACGGCCACATCGCCTTCAACGAGCCCGGCGACGACTTCGGCCTGGAGACCCACGTGGTGGATCTGACCGAGAGTACCATTGAGGCCAACAAGCGTTTCTTTGAGAGCCGTGATGAGGTGCCCCGCCACGCCCTGAGCATGGGTATCAAGAACATCATGAACGCCCGCCGCATCCTGATGGTGGTCAGCGGCGAGGAAAAGGCGGACATTGTCTGCAAGGCGTTTACGGGCCCCGTGACCAAGGAGGTTCCCGCCTCTGTGCTCCAGCTCCATCCTGACGTAACTCTGGTGGGCGACAAGGCCGCCCTTCACAAGCTGGTGGAAGCAGGTGTGACCGTATGCGGATAACCGGCGCTCAAGTGTTCGACCTGCAGGAGGGCTTTGTCCAGCGGGACATCTGCTTTGACGGCCGCCTGCTCTCTGGCTCCAGCGCGGACGGAAGACCTATGACGCCTCCGGCTGCTATGTGATCCCCGGTCTCACCGACGTCCACTTCCACGGCTGCATGGGCCGGGACTTCTCCGACGCCGAACCAGAGGGCCTGGAGATTATGGCACAATATGAGCTCTCCCGGGGGGTCACCCAGATCTGCCCTGCCGGTATGACCCTGACGGAGGAGCAGCTCACCAAGATCTGTCAGGTGGCCGCCGCCCATCGGGCCGCCGATAAGCCCGGCGCCGCCCTCTGCGGCATCAATCTGGAGGGACCCTTCCTCTCCATGGCCAAAAGGGCGCACAGAACGGCGCGTGGCTCCACGCCCCCGACGTGGCTATGTTCCGCCGCCTGATGGCCGCCTCCCAGGGACTGGTCAAGCTCGTTTCCATTGCCCCGGAGGAGCCGGGTGCCATGGAGTTTATTGAGGCGGTGGAGGGAGAAGTCACCGTGTCCATCGCCCATACCACGGCGGACTATGACACCTCTATGGAGGCTTTCCGTCTGGGGGCCCGGCAGGTGACCCATCTGTTCAACGCCATGCCGGCCTTCAGCCACCGGGCCCCCGGTGTGGTGGGAGCCGCCCTGGACACCCCTGTGCAATGTGGAGCTCATCTGTGACGGCGTGCACATCCACCCCTCGGTGGTGCGGGCCGTGTTCAAGATGTTCGGCTCCAAGCGGGTTATCCTGATTTCCGATACCATGCGGGCCGCCGGCATGCCTGACGGCGACTATACCCTGGGCGGTCAGGCCGTTCAGGTCAAGGGCAACCGGGCTACCCTGAGCGACGGCACCTTGGCAGGCTCCGTCACCGACTTGATGAAGTGCATGAAGACCGCTGTATCCTTCGGCATCCCCTGGCGGATGCCGTGCGGGCCGCCGCCGTCAACCCGGCTATGGCCATCGGCATCTTCAGCCGGGTGGGCAGTCTGGAGCCCGGCAAGCGGGCCAATGTGGTGGTTCTGGATCAAAATCTCGACGTCAAGGACGCTTCTTCCGCGGCGAGCTGGTCAGCCGGTAAACGTGTGCCCCAAAATTCAAGCCTTCCGACCCTACTCCATTTTCATAGGGCGGAGGAGCGGTCAAAGGAGGAACGCCCGCCGGGCCGGCGGTGCGGCAGTGTGGAGACCTGCCGTAACGTCCGCAGAGTGACGCTCTCTGCGGGCAAGAGGGTATTTGCGGAGGCATTGCCCTTACGGCCCTGAACATGGCAACTGTATCCCTGAAGAATGTGAAGAAGATCTATGACAACAAGGTGACCGCGGTTCACGACTTCAACCTGGAGATTGCGGACAAGGAGTTCATCGTCCTGGTCGGCCCCTCCGGCTGCGGCAAGTCCACCACGCTGCGGATGATCGCCGGCCTGGAGGATATCTCCGAGGGCGATCTGGTCATCGGCGGCAAGCGGATGAACGACGTGGCGCCCAAGGACCGCGACATTGCCATGGTCTTCCAGAGCTACGCCCTGTACCCCCACATGACCGTATATGAGAACATGGCCTTCGCCCTGAAGCTGCGCAAGGTGCCCAAGGAGGAGATCGACAAGAAGGTGCGGGAGGCGGCCGAGATTCTGGACATCACCCAGTACCTGGACCGCAAGCCCAAGGCGCTGTCGGGCGGCCAGCGCCAGCGCGTGGCCATCGGCCGCGCCATCGTCCGTGATCCCCAGGTGTTCCTGATGGACGAGCCGCTGTCCAACCTGGACGCCAAGCTGCGCAACCAGATGCGTGCGGAGATCATCAAGCTGCGCCAGCGCATCAACACCACCTTCATCTACGTCACCCACGACCAGACCGAGGCCATGACCCTGGGCGACCGCATCGTCATCATGAAGGACGGCTTCATCCAGCAGATCGGCACCCCCCAGGAGGTTTTCGACCAGCCCGCCAACCTGTTAGTGGCCGGCTTCATCGGCTCCCCCCAGATGAACTTCTTCGACGGTGAGCTGGAGAAGAAGGACGGCAAGTACCAGCTCAAGGTGGGCGAGGCCACCGTGGTGCTGGGCGGCAAGGCCCAGGAGCTGCTGGTCGGGAAGGGCGTGGGCGAGCGCAAGGTGACTGTGGGCATCCGTCCCGAGTACATCGCCTTTGCCGCCGCCCCTGGCACCGATACCGTGTCCAGCAAGGTGGACGTGTCCGAGATGATGGGCAGCGAGGTGTACCTGCACGTCAACGCCGTGGGCCGCGACGTGGTGCTGCGCATCCCCACCACCGACCTGCCCGCCGAGCACCGGGCCGGCATCCCCTACGGCACGGAGATCAACTTTGCCTTCCGCCCCGACCTCATCCACCTCTTTGACCCTGAGACCGAGAAGAACCTGATGTATTAAAAAAAGCACCCGCCATAGCTTTGCTATGGCGGGTGCTTTTTGGCCTTATGCGCCGAGGAGCAGGGCCTCCAATGCCTGGGGGGTGTCCACGATGCGCTGGGCGCCATGGGCGGTGAAACTCCGCGTCCCGGAAGCCCCAGCTCACCGAGAGGCAGGGCAGCCCGGCGTTGGCGGCGGTCTGGATGTCCACATCGGAGTCGCCCACATAGACGGCCCGGCCGGTTCCGGCGCCCAGCTCCTCCAGCGCGCGGAATACCGTGTCCGGCGTGGGCTTGCGGGCTACCCCCTGGGATTCGCCGATGGCCACCGGGATGCGCGTCCCAAAATAGGCATGGCACAGGCCCTTTACCGCACTGTCGAATTTGTTGGACACCACGGCAGTGCGGATACCGGCCTGCCCCAGACGGTCCAGCAGGGGCAGAACGCCGGGGTAGGGGGCGGTTTTATGCTCCATATTCAGGGTATAGTGGGCGCGGAAGTCGGCCAGGACGCGGGCCTCCACCTCCTCGGCGTCCCCTCGGGCACGGCCCGGTGGATGAGCCGCCCCACGCCGTTGCCCACGAAGCGGCGAACCTCCTCCAGCGTTCGGGCGGGCATCCCCTGAAGCGCCAGAGCGTAATTGGTGCTGTCGGCCAGATCCTGAAGGGTGTTCAGAAGCGTGCCGTCTAAATCAAAGATGACTGTGTCGTAGGGGTACATGGTTGGAGCCTCCTGTGTCGAATGTCAGAAAATCGTACCGGGCATCAGTATACCACAGGAGAGGGGAACGGAAGAGGCTGGCCAACAAAAACCCCAGCAGGCCGCAGCCGGGAAAGGTGAACAGCCAGGTGAGGGCGATGCGGGCAGCCACACGGTGGTTGACCGTCCCCGCCGGCGGAGCCGGCCCCGAGAATGGCGGCGGTCTTGGCGTGAGTGGTGCTCACTGGAAGGCCGGCCAGCGTACACAGGAGCAGGCAAAGTCCGCCCCCCAGATCGGCGGCCAGACCCTCCTGGGGGGCCAGAATCACCATGTCCCGACCCACGGTTTCGATGATCCGCCGCCCGCCCATCGCGGTACCCAGGGCCATGACGGCGGCACAGAGCAGCATAAGCCAGCCGGGCACGGAGAAGGTTTGGCCCACACCGCCCCCCTGGGCCAGCGCGGCGCCCAGGAGAAAGACGCAGAAATTTCTGCCCGTCCTGGGCCCCGTGGAGGAAGGCCATAGCGCCCGCCCCGGCCAGTTGGCCCCGGCGGCAGAGGGGGAGGGAGGGGTGCAGGCGCTCCAGCAGACGGCGGCACAGGCCGCCCACCCACCAGCCCAGCGCCACGGAGAGGACCAGTCCCAGGAGTACCCGTCCCCAGGCTCCAGCCCGGATGTTGTCCAGCCCGCCGGGCAGGGCCAGGGCGGCCCCGGTGAGCCCGGCCACCAGGGCATGGCTCTCACTGGTGGGCACCCCGAAGCGCCAGGCCAGGACGGCCCAAAGGACAATGGCGCACAGCGCCGCGCAGAGAGCGGAGCCGCGGCCCGGTCCGGGCCGAAGTCAGCGATGGAGTAGACGGTCTCCGCTACTGTTGCGTTGATTGCCGTCATGACGAGGACGCCCAGCAGGTTGCATGCCGCCGCCAGCGCGACCGCCCGCCGAAAGGAGAGAACTCCCGTTGATACCACAGTGGCGATAGCGTTTGGCGCGTCGGTCCAGCCGTTGACCAGCACCACGGCCAGCACCAGCAGACAGGTCAGCCCCAGTACCGGATTGTGGGCTACCTGTGTGAAAGATCAGACAGAGACAAGACAACACCCCTGTCCCCATTCTACGGGGACAGGGGTGTGAGAGAAATTGGGGCCCCATCGCTCATACCTCAATAGAGCCCGGTGGTACCGAGAATACGGGTTACCTCGTCGGCGCGGGCCGACCAGGCGGCGGCGGCCCCATGCCCTCCGGCGGTTTTGGCCCAGTCGCCGGTCTCAGCCAGGGCGCGGCGGCAGAGGGCGGCGAATTCCTCCGGAGAGTGGGCCGTACACCACGTCGGGGAAGTGCTCCACCTGCTCGGGAAAGAGCATGGACACCACGGGTTTGCCGGAGGAGAGGTATTCGTAGATGCGGCAGGGCACCACGTCATTGCCCTGCTCGGAACGGCGCAGCAGGTTGAGGCATACGTCAAAGCGGGCCAGGTAGTCGGGCACCTCCACCGGCGCCCGCCGCCCCAGGAGGCGGACGTTGGGCAGCCGCTCTAGCAGCTCGGCCATGGGGTTCTTCTCCCGGCGGCCCAGAAAGACGAAGGTGCAGGCCGGCATGGCCTGGGCGGCGTACAGAACGGGGCGAGGTCAGATCCCGCCACAGGGTGCCGGTATAGCCCAGAATGGGGCTGGAGAGCCCCGCAGCTCCGGCGGAAGCTCGGCGGGGGCCGGGTAAACATGGGGTGGTTCACCCCGTTGGGCAGCAGGGCGATGTTGTCGTTGCAGGGGGAGAGGTGGTCAATGAGCCCCTGGGAGGCGGCAAAGACCACATCGGCGGCCAGGGCCAGATCGCTCTCCCACCGGGGACTGGTCGGGCCAGTCCCGGTCGCAGTCGTAGACCACACCCCGGTGGGGCACCTCGTCCAGCAGGTGGATGTGCTCCGGCGCGGTGCACCACAGCAGCGGCTCCTTAAAACGGTGGTGCTCCATCTGGCGGCGGATAAACTTACCCAGTTTGCGGTAGTGAAGGCGGAACAGGAGGCGGTGCCGCTCCTCCGCCTCCAGCACCGGGGGGAGGGCGCAGACCGTGAGACCGGGGCGCACCCTGCGGCCCGGCTGTCGGGAGTATTTTCCCGGCGGCTCGAACAGGAGCACCTGGGCGTCCCGCATGCGGATCATAAGCTGCTGGGTGCGGGTGGGGATAGTGCGCCAGGGGTCAGCAGACAGGCAGAGAATCTGTCTCACGTCCCTCACCTCTCCAGCAGCATCCGGGCGGTCTCGCTGTTGCGCCGTTCCACCTGGCGCAGCCGCTCCACGCCGCCGGAGAGGAAGGCCTCATCCCCGATGCGGGCGCAGGCCGCGTCGATGTGGGACCGCAGGGCCTCCTCCGTCACCTCGTCCAGCCCGGTGTAGAGATCCTGTCCGATGTAGGACAGGAAGGAGCTGATCTTCTGGTCGTAGACCACGCCCACCAGGGGCACACCCTGACCGGCGGAGAAGACCAGGGCGTGGAGCCGCATGGAGACCACCGCCTGCATCCGGGCGAACAGACCGATGGTGTGGTCGGAGCGGCCGGTCTGGGGAAGAATGTAGTGGGGGGCCTTCATGTGCTGGGCGGCCAACTGGGCCGCCCCCACGTCCAGACGCCGCTCGATGGGCAGAAAGACAGGGGTGAGGCCGTACGTCTCATAGGCGTAGTCTGCCGCGGCGCCGAAGACGGCGGCCTTGGCCTCAAACCCGGCCAGGGCCGCAGGGCGAAGCCGATGTAGCGGCCGTGGGGGTCAATCCCCTGACTCTCCAGAATGCCGTCCACCACTTGGGCCGGTGCGGCGGGGAGGATCACCGTGGGATCGGCGGAGAGGATGACCTGCGGCTTCGTCACCCCCATGTCCTCCAGTTCCTCGGCGGAGTGTGTGTCCCGTAGGGTGATGGCGTCCACGCTCCTCTGGAGCACGCGGGAGGCCCTGCGGCGGTTGGCGGGGGAGTGAATGGGGCCGATGCCGCAGCCGTACATCATCACCTGGTTGCCCAGCCGCTTGGCCCAGGAGATGGTAAACAGGTAGAACCACAGGGAGCGGTGGCTGGTCACATCCTGCATCAGGGAGCCGCCGCCGTTGATGTAGAGGTGGGTTTTGCGCATCCGCCACAGGAAGCGGGGGAAGGCAAAGGTGTAGATGGAGTTGACCCGGTAGGTGAGGCGGGTGTCGTCCGGGTTGCGGGAGAGCACCCAGATGGGGAGGTCCGGGTCGATCTGGCGCAGCTCGGTGACAATGGCCTGCAGGATGGCGTCGTCACCGGCGTTGCCCCGGCCGTAGGCCGCATACCAGCGCCGTCCCGGCGGCCCTTCTTGCGGCTCTGGCGGCGGAGAATGGTCTCATAGATGTTGAGCTGGCGCTCCAGGGTGCTCTCCAGGAAAAATCCTCCCTGCCCCGCTGATAGAGCCGCCCCCAGGTGTTGGCGGAGGGTGGGGTCCTTGGCCAGAGTAATCAGGTGGCGGGCCAGGGTATCCGCGTCGCCCGCCTCGAACAGCAGGCCATGGACGCCGTGCTCAATGAGGTAGGGGACTCCGCCCACCCGGCTGGCGATGGTGGGCAGGGCAGCCCGGGCCCCTTCGGTGAGAGAGTAGGGGAAGGTCTCTGACAGGGAGGTGAGGGTGTTGATGTCGATGGCGTGGTAGAAGCTGTCGGTGTCGCTGACCCATCCGGCGAAGCACACCTGCCGCTCCACCCCCAGCTCAGCGGCGAGCCCCTTGAGCATGGACATCTGCTCACCGTCGCCGGCGATGAGCAGCCGCAGGCTGGGGCACTCCCGATGGGCCTTGGCAAAGCCCCGGACCAGGGTGGCGATGTCCTTGACCGGGTTGAGCCGGGCGGCGATACCGACCACTACACTGTCCCCATCGGCCTCCAGCCCCACGGAGCGGAAGTATTCCTCACGGCTCAGGGCAGGGGTGCGGGGGGTGAAGTCGATGCCGTTGTAGATGGTGAACAGCCTGTCGGGATCAAAGCCCCGCTTGATGAGCAGGTCGGTCATGGCGTCGGACACGCCGATGCGGTAGTCCAGCCGGCGCAGGGCGATGGTGTTGATGGTGCCGTAGGTGAGGCGGGAGAGGGGGCGGCCCAGGTAGTCCAGTCGGTAGTCGGAGTGGACGGTGGTCACCACCGGCAGGCCGGTGGAGCGGCGCAGCAGAGCGCCCATCATGTTGCCCCGCGCGCCGTGGCAGTGGATGAGCTGATACCCCCTCCCGGATCATCCGTTTGAGGGTGCGGTACGTGCGCAGCAGATTGCGGCCGGAGAGCACCACTGTGGGGATGCCCAGCTCCCGGGCCTCCTGGGCGAAGGGGCCCTCCAGGAAGCAGACCATGGTCACCTCGATGGTGCGGGAAAGGTTTTGCAGCAGGGAGTGGACGTGGGTCTTGGCTCCGCCGCTGTCGCCGCCGGAAATCAGAGTGATGACTTTCATATATGAAAACCTCCGGACAAAGAAAAGACTTGTTTCAGGGTAGGGAAGTATGGTACAATATGCAAGTATCATTGTGCCAAGTATTATGTCAATTTACAACCTCGGAGGTTACAAAAGATGATAGACGAAAAGGGAAGATTGTTTGGCAAGCTCAACATTGTGGATCTGCTGGTGATTCTGGTGGTCCTTGTGGCCGTAGTGGTGCTGGGCGTGAAGTTCCTGGGCAAGGACGGGGGCGGCGGCATCAATCCCGGCAAGACCCAGGTAACCTATACCGTGCTGGTCAAGGGTGTGGAGCAGGAGGTCTACGACAATATCCAGAAATACATCCCCGGCCAATTGATGGCCTCCGGCGAGATGCTGGATGGCCAGGTGGTTTCTGTGGAGCCGAGGGCCCATGAGCAGACCGTGACGGTGGATACCACTGACGGCACCCTGGAAATTCCGGTGGATGAGGGCACCATAGACCTGCTCTTCACCATCGAGTGCAACGTGGTCAACCCCATTACCACAGAGATCGGCACCCAGGAGGTGCGTGTGGGTAAGACCCATACGGTAAAGACCGACAAGTTTGAGCTGATGAATGGCGTCATTCTGGACTGCGAGTGGGGGACGGCGCGGCTGCGGCCGATGCTCAGTAAGCCAAAAGAACACAGAGGGCGGCGGCAGCCATGTCGCCGCCCTCTCCTATGGAGGAAACAATATGCCCGAATGGTTTCTGAATCTGGACGGAGGCATCCTGCTCTGGCTTCAGGAGGCGGTGCGCAGCGCCGTCCTGACGCCTCTGCTTACGCTCTACACCCACCTGGGTGACAGCGGACTGCTGTGGATTGCCCTGTCCGTCCTGCTACTCTGCTTCAAAAGACGCGGAAGGCGGGGGCGGCTGGCCTGATGGCCCTGCTGCTGAGCCTGGTGTTCACCAACGGGATTCTCAAGCACCTGGTGGAGCGCCCCGGCCCTGGCTGACGGTGGAGGGGCTGGCGCCTCTGATCGCGGAGCACGACCCCAACTCCTTCCCTTCAGGACACACCAGCGCCTCCTTTGCCGCGGCATCGGCCTGGTGCCGCACTCTGCCCCGCCGGTGGATGGGAGTGACGGCGGTGGTGCTGGCCGCCATGATGGGCTTCTCCCGGCTGTACGTGGGGTCCACTTCCCCAGTGATGTGCTGGCCGGGGTGCTGGTGGGCCTGTTCTGCGGCTGGCTGGCCTGCCTGCTCTGGCAACGCTTTGCCGCTTGGAAGGGACTGGAGGCGTAACACGAAAAAAGAGCTGTATCCCAGACGGGATACAGCTCTTTTTGGTAAGCGAGTAAAAAAGCTTACTTCAGCTCGACCTTGGCACCGACCTCTTCCAGCTTCTTCTTCAGCTCCTCGGCCTCGTCCTTGGAGACGCCCTCCTTGATGGCCTTGGGGGCAGCCTCAACGGCAGCCTTGGCCTCGGCCAGGCCCAGACCGGTGATCTCACGGACAGCCTTAATGACCTTGATCTTCTCGCGCCGACCTCGGCCAGAACCACGTCAAACTCAGTCTTCTCCTCCACGGGAGCGGCAGCACCGCCGGCGGCGGGAGCAGCCATAGCGGCGGCGGAGACGCCGAACTCCTCCTCCAGAGCGTGGACGAGCTCGGAGAGCTCCAGAACAGTCAGACCCTTAACCTCTTCGATGAGGGCATTGATTTTCTCAGAAGCCATGATAGGTAACCTCCTAAATAAATGTTTGTAAAATGTGTGTCGAGTTACTCGGCAGCCTCGGCGGCCTCGACAGAGCCGCCCTTCTGCTCGCAGATGGCCTTGATGACGATGGCCAGGCTGGTGATGGGGCCAGCATGGTGCCCAGAACCTGAGCCTGCAGAACCTCCTTGGAGGGCAGCTCGGCCAGGGCCTTGATCTCGTCCAGGGACAGGACCTTGCCGTCCATGAAGCCGGCCTTGATGGTGAACTTCTCACCGTTGAACTGCTTGGCGAACTTGTTGATGACGCGCATGGGAGCGATGGGATCGCCGTGGGACAGAGCCAGGGAAGTGGTGCCGTTCAGGACGGAATCCATCTCCTCCAGACCCACATTGTTGATGGCGAAACGCACCAGGGTATTCTTCACGACGGCGTAGTCCAGCTCGTTCTTGCGGCACTCGGCACGCAGAGCGGTGTCCTGAGCCACCGTGATTCCCTTGTAGTCCACAAGCACGCCGCTGCTGGCGGTCTTGAGCTTCTCGGTCAGCTCGGCCACGATGGCCTGCTTCTCGCTGAGAACCTTTGCGTTAGGCATTTGGAATTCACCTCCGTTGAGATTGAGTCCAACTTTTCCGATGCAGACGCAACAAAAAAGCTGTTTTCGCATTCAAAGCAAGCGAAAACAGCACAAAGAATTTCATCCCGTTGTGGCTGCATTCTCGGCAGGATTTCCGGCTTGCGCCCACCTGCTGTCTTTGAACACGACTAATAATATATCATCCCGGACAGGCTGTGTCAAGCACAACCTGTCCGAAAATGACATTTTTTTGCGGGGCCTGCCGGCCCGTATCCGCAGCTTACGGCGAAGAGGTACATCTGTGCCCTTCTTCCGTGCGTAGGGGCCGATGCCCACATCGGCCCGCGGGCGGGCGATGGCGCCCGCCCCTACGATGCGGGACGTTTCCATTCTCGGGGCCCCCGCCGAAGCCCAGCGGCGGGAGCGGGCTTTGCCGCTGGCGGCGAGGCGAAGGATCTGGAGCTTGCGGCGACGCTGTCACGCTGCGCGCCCTCCGCGACGGGCAATTGCTCACTGCTCCGCCGAAAATGCCGCTGGCCTGCGGCCAGCCTGTTTTTCGGTCTACGCAGTTCTCTGTTGCCCTGCTGCCGGGCCTCCGCGCTTCTTATTACATCAGCTTCGCGGAATTGATCTTCACGCCGGGGCCCATGGTGGAAGCACACACGCAGGAGCGGATGTACTGACCCTTGGCGGCGGAAGGCTTAGCCTTGACAATGGCCCATCAGAGCGTTGAAGTTCTCGGTGAGCTTCTCGGCCGAAGGAAGCCTTGCCGATCGGGCAGTGGATGATGTTGGTCTTGTCGAGACGGTACTCGATCTTACCAGCCTTGATCTCGGTGACGGCCTTGGCCACGTCGGGGTGACGGTGCCGGCCTTGGGGGAGGGCATCAGGCCCTTGGGGCCCAGGACCTTACCCAGACGGCCCACAACGCCCATCATGTCGGGAGAAGCCACGACCACGTCATAGTCGAACCAGTTCTCCTTCTGAATCTTCTCCACCAGGTCCATCTAGCCCACGAAGTCGGCGCCGGCGGCCTTGGCGGCCTCGGCCTTGTCGCCCTTGGCGAAGACCAGCACGCGCTGGGTCTTGCCGGTGCCGTGGGGGCAGAACGATAGCGCCGCGAACCTGCTGGTCAGCGTGACGGGAGTCAACGCCCAGCTTTACGTGCAGCTCGATGGTCTCATCGAACTTGGCGGGGGCGGTCTTCACGACCAGCTCCATGGCCTCATTGGTATCGTACAGAGCGGCCTTGTCGATCAGCTTGGCGCTCTCCTGGTATTTCTTGCCTCTAAACATTGCTCTTTCCCTCCTTCGCCTTAGTCGCCCACGACGATGCCCATGGAGCGGGCGGTGCCGGCGATCATGCTCATGGCCGCCTCGATGCTGGCCGCGTTCAGGTCAGGCATCTTGGTCTCGGCGATCTTGCGGACATCCTCCTTGCTGATGGTGGCCACCTTGGTCTTGTTGGGCACACCGGAGCCGGACTCGATGTTGCACGCCTTCTTGATGAGAACGGCGGCGGGGGGAGTCTTGGTGATGAAGGTAAAGGAACGGTCGGCGTAGACGGTGATCACCACGGGGATGATCAGGCCCACGTCGTTTTTGGTGCGCTCGTTGAATTCCTTGGTGAACGCGGCGATGTTGATGCCGTGCTGACCGAGGGCGGGACCGACGGGGGGCGCGGAGTCGCCTTGCCCGCGGGAATCTGAAGTTTCACATAACCAGTAATTTTCTGTGCCATTTGAAACAGCACCTCCTACGATAAATGTGGTTGGAAGCGGAACTGCGGTGCAGTCCCTCCCACGTGCGGGGAATGGGCCGCCCGGCCCGGAGCTCAGTCCTGGACAGGTTCTACCTGGTCCAGCTCAAGCTCGACAGGGGTTTCGCGGCCGAACATGGAGACCACCACCCGAACCTTGCTGCGGTCCAGGTCGATCTCCTCGACCGTGCCCAGGAAGGACTCCAGAGCACCGTCGGTGATTTTGACGTTGTCGCCCACCTGATAGCCGACCACCACCTCGCGCTTTTCCACGCCCAGGGCGGCGATCTCCTCGTCCGTCAGGGGATGGCCTTGTTGCCGGAGCCGACAAAGCCGGTTGCGCCGCGGATGTTGCGCACCAGATGCCACGTGTCGTCGGTCATCACCATCTTCACCAGCACGTAGCCGGGGAAGACCTTGCGCTCCACGGTTTTTGGGCCGTTATCCGTGATCTCGGTGACCGTCTCCAGGGGGATGCTGACCTCCTGAATCAGGTCGCGCAGGCCGCGGTTCTCCACGGCCTTCTCGATACTGGCGGCCACGGTGTTCTCATAGCCGGAATAGGTATGAACCACATACCACTTCGCATTGTCAGCCATGTCGCACCTTAACCCTTACCAAAGAGATCCAGCAGGGCGGTAATCACGGCGCCGGCGAGGGCATCGAACAGCCAGATACAGATGCCAACGATAATGCAGCAGATGATCACGATGACGGTGTTGTTGACGGTCTGCTTGCGGGTGGGCCACTGGACCTTCTTCAGCTCGCTCCTCATATCCTTGAACCACTTGCCGATGCGAGCGAACACGCCGGGCTTCTTCTTGTCAGCCTTGACGTCCTTTTTCTTATCGGTTTCGCGGGCTTGTCGGCAGCCTGGTCGGCGGCCTGCTCGAGCTTCTCGTTTTCAGACATTCCGTTTAACCCTTCTTTCTTCTGAGCCATAGCAGCACTCATTACTTGGTTTCGTTATGAACCGTGTGCTTCCTGCAGAAGGGGCAGTACTTGTTCAATTCCAGACGGTCGGGAGTGTTCTTCTTGTTCTTGTTGGTGTTGTAGTTCCGCTGCTTGCACTCGGAGCAGCGCAGAGTGATCTTCACCCGGTTGCCGGCCTTCGCCATGTTCGGCACCTCCTTCATTGTTTGACCGCGCGCAGCAAAAAAGCTGGACACAGCCCTTGGGCCGAATCCAACAACGTAAAGGCGCATAGACTGCGCCCACTATGTTACGTCACGGTGCGGATTCGGCATGCTTGCCTCCCTATGTCCTCACAGTGAGGGAAGGGTTTTGTACGTCATCACACCGTAAAATGCGCACAAAAGAGCCCTTTTTCATAGGTATATCAAGTCTATCACAGCTCATATGGGAAGTCAAGCGCTTTTTCCTTGTTTTTTCCCAAAAAGTACGCTATAGTGGTACGGAAAAGGAGTGGTAGATTTGCGTATTATGGCCATCGATTACGGCGATGCCCGCACCGGAGTGGCAATCTCCGATCCCACCGGCCTGCTGGCCGGCTACACCACGGTGATCCAGAGCCGGAAGGAGGGGGTGGTGGCGGAGGAGCTGGCCCGCCTTGCGAAAGAGCACAGTGTGGACGAGCTGGTAATGGGCTTCCCCCGGAACATGGACGGCACCGAGGGGCCCCGGGCGGAGCTCTACCGGGCCTTTGCCGCCCGGCTGGAGGAGGTCTGCGGCCTCAAGCCGGTGCTCTGGGATGAGCGCCGCACCACGGTGGAGGCCCACGGCATCCTCCACGCCTCGGGCAAGCGGATGAAGCAGCATAAGAAAACCGTGGACGCGGTGGCGGCGACGCTGATTCTGGAGGGATATCTGACGTTCAGGCGGCGGGGCGGATGAAGGGGCGACCCTTGTGGTCGCCCGCGGGCGGCCATAAAGGCCGCCCCTACATGGTTCGTATGGATATCCCTACGAGCGGCTGAACAGCTCCCGCAGCCCCACCACGATCAGGAAACCGCCGAAGCAGCGGTGGAGCAGCTCCACATCCAGGCTGGTGGCGGCCCAGGCGGCCAGAGCGGTGCCAGCCAGCCCGGCCAGGACGGCGGGCCAGACGGTCTGACGGTCGATATAGCCATTTTGATGTGGGCGGGCAGGGCGGTGGCGGCAGTGGGAAGAAAGTAGAGCAGGTTGACGCCCTGGGCCAGATTCTGGGGCACCCCGGCGAAGGCGGTCATATAGATGAGCAGCAGGGTGCCGCCGCCGATTCCGAAGCCGGAGAGCACGCCGGTGACGGCGCCGGCCAGGGAGATGGGCCACGCCATCAGAAGAACAGCGCCTTGACGCCGCCGTAGAGGATAAGCAGGGCAAAGGCGCGGCGGAGCCAGACCATATTCAGCTTCTTGAATACCCTTCCGCCCACGAAGCCGCCCAGCAGGCCGCCGGCCAGATAGGGGAGGGCCAGCCCAAAGTCCAGTCCGCCCCGAAACCAGTAGATGACGGACGAGAGTGCGCACAGGGGAGGATAATGGCGATGGACGTGGCGAAGGCGCGGCGCTGCTCCAGTCCACACCAGCGGGTGAGGAGGGGCACCAGCACCCCCCGCCGCCCCCGAAAAGCCGTTGGCCAGCCCGGCCGCTCCGCCAGCCGCGCTGCGGAGCCGTGAGCCTTTTTTCTGCGTCAAAAAACATCCCTCCATTGGCTTTAGTTTACCAATGGAGGGATGTTTTTATACGTGCAGCCCGGCAAGGGACAGGACCACTTCTCCGGCCAGCATGAGCCCGGCCACCGGAGGCACCCAGGCCACGCTGCCGGGGACGGAGCGGCGGCCGGGGGGCGGCGCCTCCCGCTGGAGGGCGGCCTTCGGCTCCTCCGGCGACCAGAGGACCCGGTGGTGGAGGATGCCGCGGGCGCGCAGCTCCTTGCGTACCACCCGGGCCAGGGGGCAGCCCTCGGTTTTCGACAGGTCGGTGATGCGGAACAGGCCGGGGTCCAGCTTGTTGCCTGTGCCCAGGGAGGAGACGATGGGGACGCCCCGGGTGAGGGCGGTCTCGATCAAATCCAGTTTGCAGGACACCAGGTCGATGCAGTCCACAATGTAGTCCAGCGGCTGGTCGAAGAAGTCCTCCCGCCGCCCCGCCTCATACTTCTCCGCCCGTATGGTGAGGCGGCAGTCGGGATTGATGTCGCGGATACGGTCGGCCATGGCCTGGGCCTTGGGCTGGCCCAGGGTGGAGCGGGTGGCCTCCACCTGGCGGTTCAGGTTGGTCAGACCCACCGTGTCGTGGTCCACCAGCGTGAGGGCGCCCACGCCGGAGCGGGCCAGGGCCTCGGCGCACCAGCTTCCCACGCCGCCCAGACCGAACACGGCCACGTGGGCGGCAGCCAGCGCTCCATGGCCTGGGGCCCAAAAGCATCTCTGTGCGGAGAAACCTCTCGTCCATGCAGTTCATCCTTTCAAAACAGGCGGACGGAGCAGCTCCGCCCGCCTGTCCCATGATGTCTCTTACTCGCCGATGTACTTGACGCCGGCGCCATGGGTGGCCTCCATGTTTTCCGTCAGGCCCTCCAGCCAAGTGTTCAGCTTCTCGTTGGTCAGCGCGTTCTTGCCGGTGAGCTTCCAGACGGGCTCGTCCCAGCCCTCCAGGTAGATGATGTGCCAGCCCTGCTGGCCGTCCTGGGGATTCTCCACCAGACCGGTGTCGCCGATGGCGCGGCCGTCGGCAAAGATCCAGTCGTTGAAGCCCTCGAACATCACGCCGGGCGCGACCTGCTCATACAGGCCGCCGTTGGTGTTGGAGCCGGATCGTCGGAGTATTCCTCGGCCAGCGCGCCGAAGGACTCGGCAGTCTTGTCGCCCGCCTCCCACTGCGCCAGGATGTCCTCGGCCTCGGCCTTGGCGGCCCAGGGCCTCCTGAGTGGGCACCTTGCTCTCGTCCACGTCCTCGGTGGCGGGGTCATCGGCATCGGCCACCTCGGCCTTGATGAGGATGTGGCGGATGTCAGCAGTGGCAGTCTCATCCCGGTAGCGGTTCAACAGCATGACGGCGTAGTAGCCGGAGCTGGACTCCACCACGCCCACATCGCCGTTGGCGCGGCTGTCATCCATCAGCCACTTGCCAAAGCTCTGATAGAGAGGCTGCTGCCCACCGTGCCGGTGTGCAGGAGGCGGGATCCGCCTCATAGTCCTCCTTGTCGTCCTCAGACACATAGTCGGGGGCGAGCTCGGCAAAGGCAGTTTCCTTGTCATCGGAGGAATTCACCGCATCCACAAACGCATCGGCCTTGGCCTTGGCAGCCTCCATGGCGGCCTTCGTCTCCTCCTCGGTGGGCTCCACCGTGTTGCCGTCCTCGTCGGTGGTGGACGCGGCCTTGCCGCTGAGATAGATATAGCGGTAGTCGTAGGTGTCCAGCGTGGAGGCATGCTCCTCATAGTAGGCCTGAATGTCCTCGTCGGTAATGCCCAGGCTGTCGGCGTAGGCGCTCTGGTAACCGTTCACCAGAGCTTCCCGCTCCACACAGGTCTTGAAGGCGGAGGGTCATATACTTGCCGTACATGGCCTTCAGATAGCCGTCATAGGCATAGCCGTAGGACTCGGCAGCCTTTTGGTGGAGGAGATGGCCTCATCCACATAGGCCTTGTCATCGTCGGACAGGGTGTAGCCGGCCTCAGAGGCGGCGGTCTCCAAGGCAGAGATCTTCTTCAACTGCTCAATGGTACTGTCCAGGAACTGGTCAAAGTAGCTCTTGGTCTGTTCCTCGTCCGTATACTGGGTTCGGAGATCCTTGCTGGGATCAAAAGCGCCGCCGCTGGTGCTGTATGCCTGATTCATATAATAGGTGAAATAATAGTTGACATCGGTGACGGAGTAATCGCGGCCGCCCACCGTCAGAGCGGTCTTGCCGCGCTGGAAGATGCCGGAGTGCCAGATCAGCAGGGCGGCCACCAGCACGGCAACAATGACGCCGATGACCGTATAGACAACGGCCTTGCGCTTGGCGGCCTGCTGCTCCTGGAGCTCCTTCCTCTTTTGAGTCAGGCCCTGTGTCGGGTCGCTCTGGCGCGATTTCTTTTCTCTGGATGCGCTCATTTGTAGCTTCAGTCCTCTCATAAGTGTCCCCCCGCGGGAGCAGGGGGCCTGGCTATAGACATTCTGACATTATACAGGAAATGCCGCACTCTTCAAGAGCGAAAACAGGTTTTACACTTTGTTCAAATGCCGGAAATAAGAAAAACCCCACGAAACAGCGTTTCGTGGGGGCCCCGCTCTGGCCGTGCGGATCCATTTAAAACCTGCACAAAGTGGCAGGTGGGTTGCCTCCATGTCGCTTCGTTGCTTCCAACTTCCAGCCGTCCCTCGGAGGGGCGGGAGGCCTGCAGTCCACGCCATGAGGTGGGCATCCCGTTTCAGAGATGTGGGTTTAAATAAGGCCCGTCACGCACCGAGCAGGAAAAATTATGCGTCCGAGCCGTCCTCCTCCGCGAAGAGGGACTCCATAAACTGCTGATACACCAGCTCCAGCTCCTCCTCACTGTCCAGGGTGGAGAGCTGTTCCTCGCCGTCTGCCTCGATCACCTTGAGGATCACCAGGCCGTATTCCTCATCCAGATCCACATCCTCTACAGAGCCGTCCTCTTTCCCCTCCACGGCCGGGAAAAAGGCCATGTAGGTCTGGCCGTTGTACTCTAGTGTGTCCAGATGCTCCAGCTCAAATTCATTGCCGTCCTCATCAGTGACGGTGATGAAATCAGGGCCAAATTCTTCACTCATATTGGGCACCATACCTTCCTTTCTTCGTCTCTTATTTTAGCCTGTTGCGCCCAAAAATGCAAGAGTGGGATCTGCCAAATTTTTGACGAAGCCTATATTCATCCTTTATTGGAAAGAATTAGGGTGGACAAGCTGGAGGAATATGCTATAATATCAGCAATCGCCGCATGCGATGGGGCGATCCTGCAAGCATACGTGTTCCACCGAAAAACGGAGGTGTCATTTTGGCGTCAACATCCAATCAGGGCCCCAATCCGAACCGGGGCCGGAAGCGGAGGCGGCCGTCCACGGCTGCGGTGGTTGCGGGCACGGTAGGGAAGGTGCTGGGCACCTTCCTCCTGATCTGCGTGATCACGGGGTTATCCTGCTCTGCTTTGCCGCTGTCTACATCAAGACGGTCATCATCCCGCAGGCCCATCTGGAGGCCAATTTCGTCATGAACCAGACCAGTACGATTTATTATAAGGATTCCACTACGGGGGAATATGTGGAGCACCTGTCCCTCCATGGAACAGAAAACCGCCAACTGGTCGACTTTGAGGAGATCCCAGATAATCTGATCAACGCCACCGTGGCCATCGAGGACGAGACGTTCTGGAAGCACCACGGCGTCAACTGGAAGCGTACCCTCAAGGGGGTGCTGCTCATGTTCACCGGCGGCGATATTCAGGGCGGCTCCACCATCACCCAGCAGCTCATCAAGAATGCCACCCAGTACGACGATGTGACGGTAAAACGGAAGATTCTGGAGATCTTCACCGCCTTGGACTTTGACAAGACCTACTCCAAGGAGCAGATTCTGGAGTGGTACCTCAACTATATTTACCTGGGAGAGGGCTGCTACGGCGTGGCCACGGCGGCCCAGAACTACTTCGGCAAGGAGCTGTCGGAGTTGGATCTGGCCGAGTGCGCCAGCCTGATCTCCATCACCAACAACCCCTCGGCCTACAATCCCTACCGCTATCTGGAGAACAACCAGTACCGCGCAAGGCTGGTTCTGGGCAAGATGCTGGAGCTGGGGAGCATCAACCAGTCCGAGTACGACGAGGCCATGGCCGAAATTGATGATCTGGCCTCCCATCTGGAACGGAGCACCAATGAGGCCAGGCCCGCCACCATCTACAACTGGTATGATGAGCAGGTCATCACCGACGTGATGAACGACCTCATAGAGAAGTACGGCTACTCCGAGCAGGTGGCCTCCGACATGGTCACCTCCGGCGGACTGAATATTTACGCCTGTGTGGACCCGGAGATCCAGTCCATCGTGGAGTCGGTCTACTCCGACCGCAGCAACCTTCAGCTCACCAGCAAGTCGGGGCAGGCGATCCAGTCGGCCATCGTAATCATTGACCCCCAGGGCAACATCGTTGGGCTGGCCGGCGCCCTGGGCGAAAAGAGCAGCAACCGGGGCTGGAACTACGCCAGCCGCTCCCTGCGGCAGCCGGGCTCCTCCATCAAGCCGCTGAGCGTCTATGCGCCCGCTCTGGAGAGCGGGGTGATCAGTCCTGCATCCGCTTTTGACGACTATCCGGTGCAGCTCCTCAGCGGCAAGGCCTGGCCGCTGAACAACCCCCAGACCTACCGGGGAGGATGACCGTAGCGGCGGCGCTGGAGGTGTCCTCCAACCCGGTGGCCGTGCGCACCCTACAGAACCTGGGTGTGAAGAATTCCTTCCAGTTCATGGAGGAGAAGTTCCATATCGATCTGGAGGACGGCCGCACCGTCAACGGACAGGTGATGAACGACCTGGGGGCCAGCCAGCTCGCTCTGGGCGGCCTCACCGACGGCGTGAGTGTGGTAGACATGGCCGCCGCCTACTTCGTGTTCCCACGCAACGGCCTGTATGTGGAGCCCCGCACCTACACCAAGGTCACCCGTGTGCTGGACGACGGCACGGAGGAGGTTCTGCTGGACAATACCCAGAATCAGCCCGAGGCGGTTCTCTCCGAGGAGACCACCTGGTATATCAACGACATGCTGAAAAATGTGGTTACAGGGAAATTCGGCGGGGCAACCGGCACCGGGGCCCAGCTCTCAGGTATGACGGTGGCCGGCAAGACCGGTACCACCAACCCAATAACGATAAGTGGTTTGTGGGCTATACTCCCTACTATACCGCCGCGGTCTGGGTGGGCTATAACAACCCGGAGCGCATCAGCTCCAGCAATAACCCGGCTGTGTCCATGTGGAAGAAGGTCATGGCCCCCATCCATGAGGGGCTGGAGAACAAGTCGTTCCCGGCCGCCGGCAGTGAACAGAAGAGCGTCAGCATCTGCATGGACAGCGGCCTGCGGGCCACTGAGGCCTGCCTGAACGATCCCAGAGGCAGCCGGGCCCGCACCTTCACCTTGTTAAGCGACGACGTGCCCGCCGAAACCTGTAGTCTCCACAAGGAGGTGGAGGTTTGCACCGGCAGCCCGGTGCTGGGCGGCGACGGCACGGCGATTGAGGGCCTGTATCATCTGGCGGAGAGTTTTGTCCCCGGCAGGCCGACGAGGGCGCAGGAGTCACGGAGGGCACGGTCAAGACCATCGGCATCCTGGATTACAGCCGGGAGAGCGTGGGCGGGGCCGCCGCCAAGGACAGCAGTTACCTCTACAGCTTCCTGGAGGCCCAGGGGACCTGTGACGTCCACACCACCGCGCCCCAGCCCCAGGAGCCGGAGGAGTATGATCCCAACAGCTTTGTGATCAGTGATCCCTCTACCTGGCCGCCGGTCAACGACCACAGGTACGAGAATTTTGACCCGGAGAACCCGGCCACCTGGCCCAACGCGGGACAGCCGTCTGAGACCCCGTCTCCCGGGAGAGCGGCCAGCCCAATCCACCCGAGACCAGCACAAGCCCACACCGTCTCCCGTACCCACGCCGGTGGAGACGCCCCCGGACGAGCCCTATATCCCGGCGGATGGTACGAAATAAAGAAACAAACAGCCCGCGGCATGTGCCGCGGGCTGTTTGCTTAAGGTCCGAACAGGCTGTGCAGGAGGCCGGAATCCCAGAGCTGCCGGGCCAGCACGGCGGCCAGTGGGGCGAGAAGCATTCCAAGAACTCCGAGCGCCTGAAAGCCCACATACATGCAGACCAGGGCAGCCAGGAGGGAGCCCCACCCGCGCCCCCACCAGACGGGGCTCCAGCAGGCTTCGCACGAGCGAGATAACGGAGTAAAGCACCAGCAGGCCCACGCTCATCCGCACGTCGCCCCCAACAGGGCGAGCACTGCCCAGGGCAGCAGTACGGTGCCTGTACCGAAGACCGGCAGGGCGTCCACCAGAGCCACAAGTCCGGCCAGAAGGAGGGACAGCTCCACCCGCAGCAGCAGGAAACCGGCGGCGAGCTCGCCGAAGGTGATCAGCATCAGCAGGCCCTGGGCTTTCAGCCAGCCGCCCAGCGCCTCCCTCAGACCGCCGGCCACCCGGCCCAGCCGTGTCCGCCACGGCGGGGAAGGCGCAGGCCGTCCAGCAGAGCGGGACGGCCTGCGCTGGTGAAATAGGTGGCCAAAACTGTCGTAAAGAGAAAAGAGCGGCGGCGGGAAGGGCCGAAGCCAGCCCTGTCACCGCCCCGGCCAGGCGTCATAAAAGCGGTTGGGCAGGGCAATGCCCTGCTCCAGAAGGCCCTCCAGGGCATCACGGGCCAGGGTTTGGAACTGAACGGGCAGGGCGATGAGGAACCGGTAGGCCCAGCGCTCCAGCCCGTCGGCCAGCGTGGGCAGCCCGGCCAGCAGGGTGGGCAGTCGGCCCAACAGCAGGGACAGTTCGTAGCCTACCCGCCATACCACCAGCGCCAGCCCTCCCAGAACAGCGGCGGTGAGAGCCGCGGTACACAGTGCGGCGGCGCCGGGCAGGTGCAGGCGCTCCATCAGAAGGCGTACGGCGGGCTCCAGCAGGGCGGCAAGGCTGAAGGCCAGCAGGAAGGGGAGCAGCCAGGGGAGGAGAAAGCGCAGGGCCAGCCACAATCCGGCCAGGGCCAGGGCGGCATAGAGCAGGCGGAGCAGAAAGCGCAGGTGTCTGTTTTCCGGCAAAAGACAGCCTCCTCTCCTGAAAATCGGTGAGAATACACAAAAACGGCATGGGCGGATCGGCAGAAATCGGCAGAGTTGGCAGGGCTTTGCCCTTGCGGCGGGCGGGAGGGTGTGCTACAATAGACCACAAAGGATAAACAAATGGCTTTCTCACGTGGACATATGGGCGGGAGGTACATAGAATGGGTAAGTCACCCAGTTATTTCATCGTGGAGTCCAGCGCACTGCCAGAGATTTTTCTGAAGGTGGCGGAGGCCAAGCGGCTGTTGGAAACCGGCGAGGTGGACACGGTCCACTTGGCCACCGGCGGGTGGGCATCAGCCGCAGCGCATTTTATAAATACAAGGATGCGGTGCGGCACTTCAATGACATGCTGCATGGGCGGATCGTCACCTTTCAGTTCCTGCTCAAGGACGAACCAGGGGTGTTGTCCGCCGTCTTGAATATCTTTGCCCAGACGGGTGGGAATATTCTTACCATCAACCAGTCCATACCAAGCAACGGCTGTGCTGCGGTGACGGTGGGGGCGGAGACCTCGGGCTGCGCATCGCGCTGGAGGAGTTACTGAACCAGGCCCTGGAGATAGAGGGAGTCCTGCGCTGTGAGATTTTGGCGGGCTGACGGCCCGGACAGGAGGAAGACAGAATGGTGAACGTGGCAATTTTAGGGTTTGGCGTGGTGGGCTCCGGTGTGGCTGAAGTGCTGGACACCAACGAGCGGCACATCGAGGGCAAGGTGGATGATCTGATCCGCCTGAAATATATTCTGGATGTGCGGGATTTCCAGACAGCCCCTTGCAGGCAAGGTGGTGCACGATTTTTCCGTGATTGAGCAGGACCCTGAGGAGTCCATCGTGGTGGAAACCATCGGCGGGGCCAAGGTGGCGCTGGATTTCACTCCAGGCGGGCAAGAGTGTCATTACCTCCAACAAGGAGCTGGTGGCGGAGCACGGCTGCGAGCTGCTGCGGCTGGCCCAGGAGAAGGGTGTCAGCTATCTGTTTGAAGCCAGTGTGGGCGGCGGCATCCCCATCATCCGCCCCTGAACCAGTGCCTGGCCGCCAACGAGATCGAGGAGATCACCGGTATCCTCAACGGCACGACCAACTATATCCTCACCCGTATGATCCGGGCGGGCTGAGCTTTGACGACGCTCTGAGGGAGGCTCAGGCCAACGGCTATGCCGAGAAGGATCCGACCGCTGACATCGAGGGTCACGACGCCTGCCGCAAGATCTGCATTCTGGCCTCCCTGGCTTTCGGGCGGCATATTTACCCCCGGCAGGTGCCCACGGAGGGCATCACCGGCGTCACCCTGGCCGACGTGGCCTATGCCGACTCCTGTGGAAAGAAGCTCAAGCTGCTGGGGCGGGCTATTCGCCGGACCGACGGGAAGGTGTGCGCCTATGTGGCCCCACACCTGGTGGACCGGGAGAACCCCCTCTCCGGTGTGGAGGATGTATTCAACGCCATCGCCGTACGGGGCAACGCCATCGGCGATGTGATGTTCTACGGCCGGGGGGCGGGCAAGCTGCCCACCGCCTCCGCCGTGGTGGCCGACGTGATCGACGCGGCCAAGCACCGGGACGAGAAGAAGCGGATGTTCTGGGCCGAGGGCGGGGACGATACGGCGGTGCCGCCCGACGGGCTGGAGAGCCGCTGGTACCTCCGGGGACCGGGGTACAGGCGGCGGAGGCCGCCTTCCCGGACAGTACCGGCTGAGCCGCCCCGGAGCGCCGGCGGACGAGTTCGCGCTGGTCACCCCGCCCATGACCCGGGCTGCCCTGGAGGCCCGGCTGACGGGTATGACGCCCGGCTCCATGTTCCGGGTGCTGGACTGAGCGCATAGAATGTCGCGGAGGAGCGCGCCTCCTCCGCGACGGACGGATATTCCTGATTTAGGGTACATATACCAATGGGACTCATCGTTCAAAAATTCGGCGGCAGCTCCGTCGCGGATGCCGACCGCATCCGCAACGTGGCCCGCATCATAACCGAGACCTACCGCCGGGGCCACCGGGTCGTGGCGGTCCTCGCCCAGGGCGATACCACCGATGATCTAATCGCCAAGGCGGCGGAGATCAATCCCCACGCGTCCAAGCGGGAGATGGATATGCTGCTGGCCACCGGTGAGCAGATCTCCTGCTCCCTGTGCGCCATGGCCATCGAGGCCATGGGCTACCCGGTGGTCTCCCTGACGGGCTGGCAGGCGGGCTTCCGCACCAACTCCTCTTATGGCGACGCCCGCATCAAGCGCATCGATACGGAGCGGGTGCTGGCCGAGCTGGACAAGAACACCATTGTCATCGTCACCGGCTTCCAGGGCCTCAACAAGTATGAGGATATCACCACCCTGGGCCGGGGCGGCTCCGATACCTCGGCGGTGGCCCTGGCCGCTGTGCTCCACGCGGATCTCTGCCAGATTTATACCGACGTGGACGGCGTCTACACCGCAGATCCCCGCCACGGCAAAGGGGCGCGGAAGCTGGAGGAGATCACCTACGACGAGATGCTGGAGCTGGCCACCCTGGGCGCCCAGGTGCTCCACAACCGTTCGGTGGAGATGGCCAAGCGCTACGGCGTCAACCTGGAGGTCCTCTCCAGCTTTTCCGGCAAGCCCGGCATCAAAGTCAAGGAGGTTGCAAAAACCATGGAAAAACTGCACGTCAGCGGCGTAGCCTGCGATAAAAATGTGGCCCGTGTGGCCGTGGTGGGGCTGGCCGACGAGCCGGGCATCGCTTTCAAGATCTTCTCCCTGCTGGCCAAGGAGCGGATCAATGTGGACCTCATACTCCAGTCCATCGGCCGCAATAATACTAAGGATATCAGCTTCACCGTGAGCATTCAGGATGTGGAGCGCTGCAAGCAGCTCCTGGATGAGCACAGGGATTTCCTTCAGTTCGACCATGTGGATGTCAACGACAAAATTGCCAAGGTCTCCATCGTGGGAGCGGGCATGGTCCACAACCCCGGCGTGGCGGCCAAAATGTTTGAGGCCCTGTACAATGCGGGCATCAATATCAGCATGATCTCCACCAGCGAGATCAAGGTGTCCGTCCTGGTGGATATCAACGAGGCCGACCGGGCAGTGCAGGTCATCCACGACCGCTTCTTCCACGAGTTCGGCGGTAACTAAAAATACAAAGGCGGCGGCGGTCCCATGTGGGACCGCCGCCGAGGCTGTCGATAACCCCTCCTGCCGAAGGATTCGGAGGGAAGGATAGTGTGAAAGGGAACCGTCAGGGTTCCCTTTCGCGTTGGATCAAACAACTTTTGAAACTTTTCTGAAGTTTCAAAAGTTCAACAGCCTGTCGAAAAGGTCTTTCGACAGGCTGAGCGGCGGTTCCATATGGGAACCGGCCGCCTCTGTATCTATCAGGCGTTGAATACATACTTGTCCAGGCGGGCGAAGGCCTCCTGAACACGGGAGAGGGGGAGGGCAAGATTCATGCGGATGTGGCAGGGGCCGTGAAAACGGCGGCCATCCTGCCAAGCTACCCTACATCAGAGCCAGCCTTTGCAGCTCTTCAATGGTCTTCCCATGTGCTTCACACCATTTGGTGCAGTCGAGGAAAAGCATATAAGTGCCCTGAGGCTTGGTGACCTGAATACCTTTGTATTGCTCCCAAATGTGTTCGCAGGCGAAGTCCACATTATTCGCGAGTACCTGGTTCAACTCATCCACCCACTCGTAGCCCTCCGGCTTGTAGGCGCCGATCAGGGCGTGCATGGAAAGTACGTTTATCTCGTTGTAGTGGCACAAGGAGCTCTCCTTATCCACCCGATCTCGGAGCCACTTGCTGTAGATGATGTGGTAAGACCCGATCAGGCCCGCCAGATTGAACGTCTTGGAGGGAGCATAGAGGGCCACTGTGTGCTCCTTGGCGTAGCTGTTGACCATCTGTTTGGGATGTGCTTCTGACCGGGGCGGATGATATCAGGCCAGATCTCGTCCGAGATAACATAGACACCATGCCGCTGGAAGATCTCCATGGCCTTCTCCAGCTCCCAACGCTCCCAGACCCGGCCTGTGGGGTTGTGGGGGGAGCAGAATAGTGCGGTGTGAATGTGGTTGGCCACGATCTTCTTCTCCATGTCCTCGAAGTCCATGCGCCAAATGCCTTGCTCGTCCTGAACCAGTGGAGAGAGGACGATGGAATACCCGGCATTGGTCAGACAGGATGTAAAGCCGCTGTAGGTGGGGGAGTGAACCAGCACGTTGTCACCCCTGGAGCAGAGTACATTGAGTGCGCTGACCACACCACCCAGCACGCCGTTTTCATAGCCGATGTGCTCCTTGGTGAGGCAAGTGACACCGTTGCGCTTCTCGTGCCACTGGACGATGGAATCATAGTATTTGTCGGTGGGAAAGAAGTACCCGAAGGAAGGGTGCTGAGCCCGGGCGATAATCGCCTCTGTGATGGTGGGGACCACAGGGAAGTTCATATCTGCCACCCACATGGGGATTATATCAAAGCCTTCCTTTGGCCTTGCGGGCGCAATGACATGGGCACCCACATTGTCATAGGCCGCTGCATCCTTTCCGCGGCGGTCCAATATGCTGGTGAAATCATACTTCATTTTGTAATCCTCCTTCGTCTTTTACGACCGATGCCAGTCAAAATTGCGGCCCAGTATACTACAATCAGGCCAATACAGAAAAAGTTGTAGGGAATAAAATTCAACATGGTAAAGTCATCGCCCACAACACCGGTTCCCATTGCAACCGCCAGTGCGGTCAAGGTGTTGACGCCGTGGGGAACCATCCAGGAGATGCCGCTGGCAAAGCCCGCGATATAGTTGGCGGCGCGGGTTCGGGCAATATGGAAGGGCTTCATGATGTTGCGGACGATGGGGCTGATAAAGGCGATCGTGGACATACCGCTGCCAATGATCGCACAGAAAATACAGGTGAACACCCCGGAAACCGTTTCCGCCATTCTGGGGGTCTTGGCGTGTCTGACCATAAAGGTCTGGAAACTGTCCAGCACGCCCACCTCCTCAGTCAGTGCGAGTACTACGAAGATCAGGGCCATAAAGACTAAAACATCCATCAGGCTGAGGGTACCGGAGGCCAATAGGCCGTCAGCGGCAAAGATGCTCGCCACGTCCGAATAGCCCAGGATCAGCAACAGGATGATGCCCAGCAGATCGCCTACCACAAGGGCTACCAAGAAGTTTGTCTTGCGCAGGATGAGTACGGCCACCAGGATGGGAATGATGATAAAGATAAGGCCCAGGGAGGAGGAACTGTCCACACTTAGGGAGGCCAGATCAACCCCCTTGGTTGTTGCAAGACCAAATACAAAGAACAGGATGAGGGCGGGTATCCCTGCGGCCAGACTGTACCAGACACGGGTGCGCACCGCGGCGATGATATCCACCTCCTGTCCGATGGAGGAGGTGATGGTCACGTCGGAAATGGGGGAGAGGTTATTACCGAACTCGGAGCCGGAACAGATGGCACCCAGGACTAGGCCGGCGGGACAGCCCATCTGCACACCCATTGGGAACAGCATGGGCATCGTGGCCAAGAGGGCGGCCGCCGAGCTGCCCGTCACAGTGGACATTACTGCACACAGCACGAAGGTCACGCAGGGGATAATGGCAGGTGGGATATTGACCAGACTCACAAGATAGACCAGGCCATCCACCAGGTGGGCGGCCGATAGGATCTGTGACAGGATACCGGCCGCAATGAAAATGGGAAATAGCATGGTGAAGGACGGATTAGCAAAGCCTTTCATAACTGCTTTCGCATAGCGGTTTTTATCCTTAAACACGAGCAGACCAATGACCATGGCCATGAAGCCTGCTCCCCAGAAGTTTCGTAGGGAACTCATTCCGGTAAAGCAGAGGACAACGATTGCTGCGATCATTCCCAGCAGTGGAAGTATCCCGCCGACCTTCCCTCCATAGGTTTCTGCGTACTTTTTCAGCTTCCATTTGACATCTCCCTCTCTTGGTGATTTGCTAATTCCTTAATAATTAAGCATCTTTATAATATGACAAATAAGAAATAAGTCAAGAAAATTTTTATATATTTTAGATACTTCTTTATAGTGAATAAATATTTGGCTTTGTTTTGTGGATTATCCACAACAAAGAAGCCGGGCGGTCATACCCGGCTTCTTTTGTGTCTATCCTAAATAATCCCGGCTCCGCCTCACATCATCCTGATATGCCTCGTTCAGTTTCCTCTGTACCATCAGATGGTGTTCCAACTCCTCGGGAGAAAAATTGCTCAGCAATTGAAAGGTGGCCTCCTGACAGGACTGGTTGAAAGCTGTGTGCGCCTGGTAGACCTGTTTGCCGCTCTCGGTCAGGTATAGATTATAAATCCGGTTGTTCTCTGCGTTGCGTACCTGATCCACCCAGCCCTTGGCCCGCAGCTTGCGCACGATCTGGGAGCAGGCGCTGGGAGTCTTTTCAGAATGGCGGCCAGCTCGGTGACGGTAATCTCCGGGTGCTCACCGATGAGGTCGATGATATGGGCCTCCGACTGATAGAGAATGTGAGCCCCGTAACGGTGGGGAAGGGAGTCGTATTCATACATCAGGTCATAGGCCTCGTCCTGGGCCGCCCAGATTTGCCGAGCAGGGCCTCCCGCTGCTGTTCCATTGTCCGCGTCCTCTTTTCTGTCAAACTGTTCCTATTATAGCTGGTTTAGGCCGGGGATGCAAGACGGGACGGGCGTTCATTTGCCGTCGTGGTTGACGGCCCGGTTGATGGCGGAGAGGATGCCCTTGAGGGGGGCCAGGTTGATGTTATGGCTCATGCCTACGCCGAACCAGTCCCTGCCGTTCTCGTCCTGGAGGTGGATGTAGGCCACAGCCTGGGAGTCAGAGCCCTGCTTGACGGCGTGCTCCTTGTAGTCGATGAAGGTGAAGCGGTCCATCTTCTGGCCGTGGATGGCGTTGAAAAAGGCGTCGATGGGGCCGTTGCCGGAGCCCTGGACCTGGAACACGGTGTCGGTGTGGCGGATGGCCGGCGAAGGTGACGTGGGAGTGGCCGGCCTCGTCGGTAAACTCGGCGAAGGAGTGCTGCACCAGCTGATAGGGCTTTACCGCGTCGATGTAATGGGCCTTGAACAGGTCGTAAATGGCGTTGGGCTTCAGCTCCTTGCCCACCCGGTCGGTCTCCACCTGGACGATGTGGCCGAACTCGGGGTGCATGGCCTTGGGGAGATCGAAGCCGAAGGAGTGCTGCATGACGAAGGCGGAGCCGCCCTTGCCCGACTGGGAGTTGATGCGGATGATGGGCTCGTACTCCCGGCCCACGTCGGCCGGATCGATGGGCAGATAGGGCACCTCCCAGTACTCGGTGCCGCTCTCCTCCATGTAGCGGGTACCCTTATTGATGGCGTCCTGGTGGGAGCCGGAGAAGGCGGTGAACACCAGCTCACCCACATAGGGCTGCCGCTCGCCGATCTTCATCTTGGTGACCCGCTCGTACACGTCGCGGATTTTATTGATGTCGGAGAAGTCCAACTTGGGGTCCACGCCCTGGGTGTAGAGGTTGAGGGCCAGGGTCACCATGTCCACGTTGCCGGTGCGCTCGCCGTTGCCGAACAGGGTGGCCTCCACCCGCTCGGCCCCGGCCAGCAGGCCCAGTTCAGCGGTAGCCACGCCCTCGCCCCGGTCGTTGTGGGGGTGCAGGGAGATAATGGCGCGGTCCCGGCCGGGCAGCCTGGAGATAAAGTACTCAATTTCGTCGGCGAAGTAGTTGGGCATGCAGTTCTCCACGGTGGTGGGGAGGTTGAGGATCACCTTGCGCTCCGGCGTGGCACCGATGGCCTCGATCACCGCCTGGCAGATCTCCACGGCGGCGTCCATCTCGGTGCCCATGAAGGACTCCGGGAGTACTCGTACCGCAGATCCATCCCCGCGTCGAGGGCGGGCTGGCTCAGCTCCCGGATGAGCCGGGCGGCGTCCACGGCGATCTTTTACGCCCTCCACGTCGGTGTGGAAGACCACCTTCCGCTGGAGGGTGGAGGTGGAGTTGTAGAAGTGGAAGATCACATGCTTAGCGCCGTCAATGGCCTCGAAGGTGCGGCGGATGAGGTGCTCTCTGGCCTGTACCAGCACTTGGATGGTCACATCGTCGGGGATGTGTCCACCCTCGATCAGGGTGCGGATGAACTCGTACGCCGTCTCGGAGGCGGAGGGGAACCCCACCTCGATCTCCTTGACGCCGATGTCCACCAGGGTGTGAAACAGCTCCAGCTTCTCCCGGACGTTCATGGGGTCGATGAGGGCCTGGTTGCCGTCCCGCAGATCTACCGAGCACCAGACGGGGGGCGCTTTCAGCTCCCTGTCGGGCCAGGCGCGGCGGGCCATCTTGAGGGGGACGAAGGGGATGTACTTCTCGTGTGCGGGCTTCATAACAATTCCTCCTGTTTACTGGGGCCAGGGTACGAAAAACGCCCCTGACCAAATTCCTGGTCAGGGGCGTAAAACTTACGCGGTACCACCCTGCTTCCGCCCATTGTCACCAAGGGGCGCTCATGGCCTCCAACAAGGCCGCGGCCGGTAACGTGGCCGTGACGGCCCGCCCTACTGCCTGGGGTTCGGACGGGCGGCTCCGGGCTCAGTATCCGCGCGCTTCCCCGCGCCGGTTCGCACCGACCACCGGTTCTCTGAGCGGGACGGGACGCGCCTTCTTCCCATCATTGCCTGTTTGGGATGTAATTGCACTTATTTTAGCCGGGGAAAGGGAATTTGTCAAGAGGCAGTTTCCGTGCCGGGGAGGGAGGGCTCCAGCGCGATGGAGCGGCAGCTTCCGTCCTGCCAGGAGCCCCAGGGTAGCAGTCCGGGGTGGTTGCCGTACAGGCTGGAGGTGTAGCCCCAGGTATTCCAGGCCGTCGGCGGTGTAGACTGCCAGGAAATATTCCGATTTCGTGCTCGGACAAGGGCCAGTGATGGCCAGCCGGGTTCCGTCATAGCACAGGCTGAGCCTGGAGGAAGGGGTGCTCAGGGGGCAGCCCAGGGAGGACTGGAGGGAGGTGTCCGCCGTAAAGTCCACCACCCATGCGCCGCTCCGACGGTTGAGCACGGCCAGAAAGTCGCCCGCGGACAGGAGGCAGAAAGAGCCGTCAGACTGTGGGAACACCTGTGGGTGGGGCGCGCCCTCCGCCGCGGAAAGAGCTCCTGGGTGGCAACAGGGGTGAGTGTGTCTACGTCCAGCAGGGTGAGAAGAAACGCGCCCTTCTCCTCGGTGAGAAGAAAGAGGGTACCGTCCCCATCCGACCAGAAGGCCATGGCCCGGCCTCCGTTGGGGATGGAGTAGACGGTCTCCAGGTCGCCGCCGGGGGAGAGGCGGTAGATCCCCCAGCCGCCGGGAATTCCGCTGCCGTCCAGAGCCTTGGCCATGGAGCCGCCGGCGCAGAGGGCAAACAGGACGCCTTCCCCGGTGCTCACGCAGTCCGCCTGAAGGGTGAGCAGGCTGCTGTCCAATGTGAGAAAGCAGGCGCTCAGCAACTGGCCGGAGGCGTCCGGGGTCATGCTGATCTCCATGGCAAGCCCTTCGGGCACCGGAATGGGAAAATAGGCGCGAAAACGGCGGGTCAGCTCCTCCGCGTTGATGGAGGTATCGTACTGGGAAGTTCCAAACTCACGGTCAGCCGCCCAGGCTGTGTACGAGACGATTCACAGAGGGGAAATCGGTCAGATAATCAGCCAGTTGGATCTCACGTTTAATACTGATGAGACCATTGTGTTCGGTATAGGTCTCGTCTCCGGGCAGGGGAGAGGTCTGGGCGGAGAGCTCCGCCCACAGCGCCCGCAGCCCGGCGGAGGGACTGTCCGGCGCAATATCCAGGAAATTCAGGCCGGGAGAGCTCCAGCACATCCTCGTCCAGCTCAATGATCCAGCTCTGCTTCTGGCCGGAGTAGGAAAAGCGGGTTTCAGCCTCTTCCGGCGCGGCGGCGGGAAAGGTGCTGTGCCAGAACAGGTGATAGCCGCAGGTGGATACCCAGGTGAGTTCCACCCCGTCGGCGGCCGCGGGGTCCCCGGCCAGGGTCTCCGCCCGGTAGGACACCGCCTCCCGGCGGCCCTGCACGGCGGCGCAGGCCCCCGCCAGCAGTCCGGCGGACAGAGCCGCCAGGAGAACAAAGAGCAGAAGGGATTTCCGCATGGCTATTCCTCCCTCTCCGCCGTCCATCCGCTCCAGCGCCTGGAGTACCCGGCCTGGCTCATAGCCGCAGGCCGACCGGACGTAGTCCATCAGGCTCTGGCCCTGCTCCTCCAGCGCGGCGGTGGTCACGTCCCCGGCGATCCGTCCCGACCGGAGGAGCACCGCCCGGCTGATGAAGTGCTGCACCTCCTCCAGCAGGTGGGTGGAAAGGAGGATGGTCTCGGTGGGCTCCAGGATGCCCAGCAGCACCTTGTAGAAGTCCTCCCGGTTGAACACGTCGTTGCCGGCGAAGGGCTCGTCCATGAGAATGTAGTCCGCCCCTGACACAGAGCCAGAATCACTTCAAACTGGTTCTTCTGTCCGGTGGAGAAGCCGCGCAGGGCCCGCTTTTCCGGCAGGCGGAAGAAGTCCATCAGCATCTGGAAGCGGCCGGCCCGGAAGGCGGGAAGTGCTCGGCGCAGAAGTCCTGGTGCCCGGCGGCTGTGAGGCCGGGGAAGAAGGAGTGCTCACAGGTGGCGAAGGAGAGTCGGGCGATGTTTTTGGGGGTGATGGGCTGCCCGTCCAGGGTGACCGCACCGGCTCCGCACTTGAGCAGGCCCAGGATGCACTTGAGCAGGGTGGTCTTGCCCGCGCCGTTGGGGCCGAAGATACCCACGATCTCCCCGGGCCCCACAGACAGGCTCACATCCTCCAGGGCCTGCTGACAGCCCCGGTACTTTTTGGATACATGGCTCACTTCAAGCATGGTTGCCTCCAATCCAGCCCAGCGGCAGGCCTCCCCAGGGCTCCGGGGCAGGTGGCCCGCAGGTGTCAGGTGGTAATAGCACAGTGCGCACAGCAGGATGACGGCGGCCGTCAGCGCCGCGCCCAGCAGCAGGGCCAGGGCGGGCGGCCAGACAGCGCCGCCACAGCTCCCGGACTGGGGGAGCAGCCGCATCCGGTAGATGCTCCGGCCGCCCTGATAGTGGCAGAGAAAGTGGTAGACGGCCACCCCGGCCAGGGAGAGGGCCAGCGCCAGAAAACAGAGCAGCAGCCCATAGAGCAGGTGGGGAGGGGGGCATCAGGGTGCCGGGCAGGAGCACCCGCACCAACGCGCCGTCCGGGCCCACGGTGCCGTCGTAGCCGTAGAGGGCCCGGCGGGCCGGGAGGTACTGGCACAGGAAGAGCACCAGTCCGGCGCCGGCGGACAGGAGCAGGCCCGTCCAAAGCAGAAACCGCTCCTGCTTCCAGGGGATGCCGAGGGGAAACCAGGACTCATTCTTCATAGGGATCCCTCCTCAAAATCTGGCAGAGGGAGGCGGCCAGGGCGCACAGGCTGACAAAAGCAGGACGGGCCCCAGGACAGAGGGCAGACCGTCCGCGGAGTAGAAAATGCCGTCGTAGAGATAGGGGCGGAGGAACTCCGCCGGCCCGCCGAATTCAAAGGAGCCCATGGGCAGGGGAAAGCAGAGGGCGGAGAGCGCCGCCAGGGCAGAATGGCGAAGGCCCGGCGGCCCATGCGCCGCTGAGAAGCTGGCCGCCGCCGTCCCCAGGGCGGCGCACATGGACAGGTTGCGCACCCAGAGGAGACAGTCGTCCAAGGGCAGGAGGCTGTGGAGATAGGGGTCGCGGTAGCAGGCCAGGAACAGAGCCTGGGGCCGGAGAACTCCGGTGCCAGACGGGGAGGGCGGCGGCGCAGAGAGCCAGCAGGGTGCCCAGGTGGGCCGCCCAGAAGAACAACAGGCAGAAAAGCCGTAGCCGGCCCACAGCAGGGTGAGGGCCCTGTGCCCCACTGACAGTCGCCGCAGGGTATAGCTCACCCGGGAGGAACCCTCCCACCCCAGAAAGGCCAGCACGGCGCACACCAGCACCAGCCCGATACGGAAGCACCAGGACAGGGGATATTGCATCAGCAGGCCCTCCAGGCCCATGGGGTTGGAGTATTCGTAGTAAGCGGTGCGGACGGTGTCCTGCCAGCCGGACAGGGCAGCCAGGAAGAGCCCCGCCTCCGTCAGACAGGAGGCCAGAGTAATCCCCGCAGCTTTCCAGAGGGTGCTCCGCGCGGCCAGCATGAGCAGGGATGCGATACGCTTCATGGCTTCTCCTCCTCCAGTTCCGGGCTGTCCCACAGCCGGTCGATGAGCGCCTCCGCCTCTGGTCGGGTGAGGCCCATCTGCCGCAGGGAGCGGACCAGGGCGGCGGCCTCCCGCTCCATCAGGCTGGTGCGGACGGCGGCCACAGCCGCCTCGTCCAGGGTAAATTCGCTCTTGGCCCCCGAGCGGGAGGTGATGAGCCCCGCCTCCTCCAGCATACGGCAGGCCTTCTGCACGGTGTTGGGGTTGACCCCAGTTGGGCGGAGAGCACCCGTCGGGAGGAAGCCCGTCTCCGTCCCGGATGGTTCCGGCCGCGATGCCCTGCTCTAGATAGCGGATGATCTGCTGGTAGATGGGGCTTCCGTCCTCCAGGCGGAAGCCGGAGAAGGAAAGCATGGCCGGACACCCTTTGTATACTGTATTATAGAACTAATACAGTTTATAACTGTATTATACAAGTAATACGGATGTAAGTCAAGATGGAACTGCGTCTTCTGCCGGGGCTTCCGCTGTGGCAGACGAAAAGCAATACCGCGGGCGGAATACGCCGGGCCGCGGTGCCCACTCTGTTTTCTGTCGTGGCTGGTGTGGACGACATCCTCTTGGATGAGGGCACCGGCTGTGGCAGAGAGCGCCTCCGCCCGATGGGCGGAGGCGCTCTGGTTAAGGCGCGGTCTGTACTGGGTCGAGGAGGAAAAACTGGGTGCCGTCGCTGGCCACCAGAGCGCCCAGGGGAGCTCCCCTTCGGCCTCACTGGCCACCGCCGCCACCGCATCTTCCAGATCGCTGGTGAACTGGGGGGAGGTGTCGCCGTAGTCCACCTGGAGGGAGAGCGTCTGTGCGGCGTCGTCGGTCTCCACTACCGTCACCTGGCGTCCCCAGGGGAAATACCGTACCGGCCTCCGGGACGGCGGGGGAGAGGCCCTGGGCCTCGGTATAGCGCCGGAAATCCGCAAATACCGGGCTGCCGGCATCCTCCACCGGGGAGAGTACCTGCCCCACGGCGCAGGTGTAAAGGGGGCCGGAAAGGCCGCCCATATGGGTCTCATCCGCAGACGTACACACCACATAGTCGAGGTAGGTGATCCCCTGCTGGCTCAGGTAACCGGCCACCTGGCTGCCCCGCTCGGCGCTGCCGCCGTCAATGAGCATGGCCTGTCCGCCGCAGAGGAGCAGGGCGGAGCTGGTCTGCCCGGGTCGATGAAGTGGATGGACAGTCCGGCGCTGTCTCCGGCGGCTGTGCTTTGGCAGCCGGACAGGGCGGCGGCCAGGAGAAGGACGGCGAGGATCGGGAATGTGCGCTGTTTCATAAAGGCTCCTTCAAAATGAGATAGCGCCTTAGGATACCATATTTTTTCCCATTTGCCAAGAGCTTTGTCCCAGCGGCTGCACAGAGAGGCGGCTCAGCCGGGATTGAACTGATAGCCGAGCCCGGCAACGGTGCGGATAAAGTCGTGCCCGCCCGCATGGGGGCGGAGCCGCCTCCGGATCTGAAACACGGTGTTCTCCACGGCGTGGAGGCAGTGGTTGGACGGCGCGCACCAAACGGCCTCATAGATCTGCTCTTTTGTGATCGGAACGTCCGGGTGGGTATAGAGCAGGTAGAGGACACCAAACTCCTTTTCAGACAGGGGATTGCCTGCATCCCTACCACCGCCCGTCGTCCTGCGGGCTCCATGGACAGCCGGGGGGAGCCGGAAATCCCCAAAAGGACTGGGCGGGGAGGCAATCCAGCCGGAGCTGTGCCGACAGCAGGGGCAGGTTGTCAAAGGGCTGACAGCGGCGGAGCCTTTGGCGGAGGCGCAGCTCCACCTCCCGCAGGGCGCTTCCCCACCGTGAAAGAAGAGAAGCTCAATGGAGGGCGCGCCGCCGCCGGGCGCGATATGCGCCAGGCCGCAGAGGCGGCGGCCGCCCAGAAGGATCTCCGCGGCGTAGACGCCGGGTTCCGGCGCCGCCTGTCCCCGGTGCAGGCGCAGGCCCGCGGCGGGCAGCCCGCCAGCCGTCCCAGCCCGGCGCCGGGCACGGCGGTTCCGTACAGGGGGATGAAGGGGGCGTCCCCGTTTGCCTTGTCCATGGGCCGCCTCAGAGAAGTCCGTTTCTGGCCAGGAGAATGAGGACGCAGGTGGCCACCAGAACGGCGGCCAGAAGCAATAGCCCGACGGGCCTGCGCGCCGCCGGTCCGGACGGCGCGTCAATCAGTCCGCTTTTCCGCAGAGAGGAGACCACTGGCTTGTAGAGCAGGAAGGTGATGCCCGAATTGAGTCCGCTCTTGAGCAGATTGAAGGGGAGAAAGGCGGGGAGCAGCAGCTCCGCAACCGCCTCCCGGGGGTATCCCATGTAGAGGGGCGTAATGAGGTAATTCCACAGCAGCATGGCGCTGACCATCACCGCGCATCCGGCGGCCAACCCGGCGACAGCCCCGGCCAGCGTGCGCTTTTTCCGGTAGATGGCGGAGGCGGTGCAGGCAAAGGCGCAGGTGGACAGAATGTTCATGATACAGCCCAGAATGCCCGTGTCGCTGACAGTGAACATCTCCAGAACGGAGACGAGAACCGAGACAAGGCAGGCGGTCATCGGCCCCCAGATCAGGCCGCCGAGGGTGATGACCACATCCTTCGGGTCGTACTTCAAAAGAGCACGACCGGCACGCGGCCGACGGCCATGACCACATAGGCGAGCGCGCACAGCATGGCGATGGTGGTAATCCTCTTTGCTTTGACATTCATACTTCCGTTCCCTCCTAAAAAATCACACCGAAAAGGGGATGCCTTTCCGGTGCGAAAAAGAGGAATCGGCCGCAGAACGGCGGGGCCGTCCTGCGGAAACCGATGGTATCTTCTTTCATCCAGACTGTCACTGTTGGTTTTGGAATTGCACCAAATCATGCGTATCACGCGCGCGGACTGTACCGCCAATCGGGAATTTCACCCTGCCCTGAAGACATCTCGATTCAGTTGTGCCCCCAGTATACGGCATCCCCGAGCGGTTGGCAATCCCCGCGGGACATTTCGGAAGCAATTCGGAAACAGGCCCCGGCCGGAGGGGGCTTTCTTTTTTTCGCAGATTCCGCTATACTGGGAGATAACTTGACAAAAGCGAGGGACGTTCATGCTGCTTTCTGCGGAACAACTGACCAAGAGCTACGGCGACCGTGTCCTGCTGGACGGGGTGTCCTTTATCTGGAGCGGGGGACAAGGTGGGGATCATCGGCGTCAACGGCGCCGGCAAGTCCACCCTTCTCCGCCTGCTGGCGGGGGCGGAGGAGCCGGACGGGGGGACGGTACGCCTGGACCCCGGCGTGCGGATGGAGTACCTGCCCCAGAACCCGGTGTTTCAGGGGAGCGCACCGTACTGGAGCAGGTGCTGCTGGGGCTGAATGACGCCGACCGCTCTCTGGCGGAGTATGAGGCCAGAACCATCCTCAACCGTCTGGGAGTATCCCGGTTCGAGCAGAGCGTGGGAAACCTCTCCGGCGGGGAGCGCCGCCGGGTGGCCCTGGCGGCGGTGCTGGCCCGCCCCTGCGACGTGCTGATTCTGGACGAGCCAACCAACCACCTGGACAACGACATGGTGCTCTGGCTGGAGGACTATCTGCGCGCCTGGAAGGGGCGCTGGTCATGGTGACCCACGACCGGTATTTCCTGGAGCGCATCGTGGGCCGCATGGCGGAGGTGGAGGACGGCCGTCTGTTCACCCACGAGGGCAACTACGACAAGTATCTGGAGCGCAAGGCCGCCCGGCTGGAGAGCGAGCGGGCCAGCGAGCGCAAGCGGCAGGCCATCCTGCGGCGGGAGTACCAGTGGGTGATGCAGGGGCCCACCGCCCGGGGACCAAGAGCCGGGAGCGGCTGGAGCGCTACGAGGCCTTGAAGGCCCAGAGCGGCCCGGCGGAAAAAGTACCTTGGAACTAAACGCGCGGGCCAGCCGTCTAGGTAAGAAGACCATCGAGTGCAGAGGCGTGACCAAGGGCTTCGGCGGACGCACCGTGGTGCGGGACTTCGACTGCATGCTCCTGCGGGACGACCGCATCGGCATCGTGGGGGCCAACGGCAGCGGCAAGTCCACCCTCCTCAACCTGCTGGCCGGGGAGCTGGCCCCCGACGCCGGGGCGGTCGAGACGGGGGAGACCGTCCGCATCGGCTACTTCCGCCAGGAGGTGCCCGATATGGACGGGGATACCCGGGTGATCGACTATGTGAAGGAGATCGGCAACCGCATCGAGACGGGGGAGGGAATGCTCACCGCCTCCCAGTTGCTGGAGCAGTTCCTCTTTCCGGCAGAGGCGCAGTGGAGCCCCATCCGCAAGCTGTCCGGCGGCGAAGCGGCGGCTCTTCCTGCTGTCCGTCCTGGCCGCCGCCCCAACGTGCTGCTGCTGGACGAGCCGACCAACGATCTGGATATTCAGACCCTCAGTGTGCTGGAGGACTATCTGGACTCCTTTCCGGGGGCGGTGGTGGCGGTATCCCACGACCGCTATTTCCTGGATCGGGTGGTGCGGCGGGTGTTCGCCGTGGAGGGACGGAAGCGTCCGGGGCTATCCCGGCGGGTATACGGAGTATCTGGAGGCCCGGCGGGCCGCCGGACAGCCGGCCAGATCACCCAAGCCCGCCGAACAAGGCAGCGCGCCCCAGGGGCCAAAAGCTGAAATTCAGCTACAAGGAGCAGCGGGAATTTGAGACCATTGACGCCGACATCGCCGCCCTGGAGGCCGAGCTGGCCCGGGTGCAGGCCGAGCAGGAGGAGAAGGCCACCGACTATGTGGCCCTCCAGTCCCTCCAGGAGCGGCAGGCTGAGCTGGAGGCGGCCCTGGAGGAGAAAATGGAGCGCTGGATCTACCTGAACGACCTGGCGGAGCAGATTCCAATCAGTAAGGGGCGCAGGGCGCGCCCGCCATTCCGAGCAAATTCACGAGACCAAATTCAAAGGAGCGACCTCATGACAAAATTCTGGAAACCCCTGTTGTAATTGCACTCATCTGCGCGCTGGCGCTGGCGGGGCTGGGACTGGCGGCGCAGCCTCCCGCGGCGGCGGCCCAGGCGGAGCGGGCGGACGAGTTCCGGGCTGTTTGGGTAGCCACGGTGTACCGCCTGGACTACCCAGCCGGGTCACCACAGACCCGGCGGTTCTCAAGCGGGACGCCGACGCGATTTTACAGGGGTGCGTGGACATGGGCATGAACGCCGTGATTCTCCAGGTGCGGCCCTCCGCCGACGCCCTCTATCCCTCCGAGCTGTACCCGTGGAGCAAATACCTGACCGGCACCCAGGGAACCGCCCCGAAAAACGGCTTTGATCCGCTGGCCTACTGGGTGGAGCGGGCCCACGCCCTGGGGCTGGAGCTCCACGCCTGGATCAATCCCTTCCGCATCACCAAGGGGCGCGGCGGAGTTCAGGCCCTGACCGCCGACCACCCCGCAAAGCTCCACCCCGACTGGGTGGTGGAGTACGAGGGCGACTACTACTTCAATCCCGGCCTGCCCGAGGTGCGGGAGTACATCGTGCGGGGGCGGAGGAGCTGGCCCGCAAGTATGACATCGACGGCATCCACCTGGACGACTACTTCTACCCCGGCAGCGGCTTTGCCGACGGGGCCGCCTATGCCAAGTACGGCAAGGACTTTTCCGACATCGGCGACTGGCGCCGGGACAATGTCAACCAGCTGGTCAAGACGCTGGGGGAGCGTATCCACGCCATTGATCCGGGCTGTCCTACGGCATCAGCCCCTCCGGCGTGTGGGCGGACAAGAGCAGCCTGCCCCAGGGCTCCAACACCACCGGCGGCTATGAGAGCTACTACGCCTCCTACGCCGACAGCCGGAAATGGGTCAAGGAGGGGTGGATCGACTACATCTGCCCCCAGATCTACTGGTACATCGGCCACAAGAGCATGGACTACGCCGCGGTGGCCCGCTGGTGGGCGGATACGGTAAAGGGTACAGGTGTTTCCCTTTACATAGGAATGGCCGACTATCTGGCCGGCAACAGCGATCCCAAGAGCCCCTGGTACGGCACGACAGCCATCGAGCGGCAGCTGGCCCTCAACGACACCCTGCCCCAGGTCGCGGGGGAGGTGCACTTCCGCTACCAGCTGATGGCGGAAAACCCGGAGCTGCTGGCGCTCTATGCGGAGGCCTATGGGGAGGAGGCGCAGGAGCCGGCGGAGCCGGCCTATCTGAACACCAGGGAGCACGACGCCTACATCCAGGGAAATGACGGCCGGTTCCGCCCGGAGGACTCCCTGAGCCGGGCCGAGGCGGTGGCTATGCTGGCCCGCCTCAGTGTAGACGAGCAAGGAAATCTGCTTTACAGTGGAACGCCTGGTACCGGCGGCTTTTCCGATGTGAAGCGGGGAGACTGGTACGCCCCCTATGTGGCCTTTGCCAGGCGCTACGACATCGCAAATGGCTATCTGGATGGCACCTTCCGGCCGGAGCAGCCGGTGAGCCGGGCCGAGCTGGTCAAGCTGATCGCCTCCTATTTTACGGTGGAGGGCGGTACGTCCCCGTTCCCCGATGTGCCGGGCGGCCACTGGGCGGCGGAGGTGGTCTCTTTGCGGCGGAGGAGGGCTGGGTGTCGGGCTATCCGGACGGCACCTTCCGGCCCGACGCGCCGGTGAGCCGGGCGGAGGCGGTCAAGATCCTCAACCATGCCCTGGATCGCCGGGCGGGGGAGCGGGCCGCGGCCCTGCCCTTTACCGACGTGGAGAAGGGCCACTGGGCCTGCGATGAGATCCGGGAGGCGGCGGTCTCCCACATCTACCGCAAGAGCGGCGAGGGAGAGACGTGGCTGACCTATGAGCGGTAATACAGGGAGGGCGCGCTGCGGCGCGCCCTCCCTGCTATTTGCGCCGCAGCAGGCGGCGCACAGGGCTGTCGGGATCGGACAGCCCCCGGAGAAAGGCCAGCGGATTGGCACAGAACAGGGCGGCGCAGGCCGCCAGCCGCCGGAAAAAGGACTGCATAAAATCACGCCCCCGGCCCAGTATAGGGTGGGGAGCGTGTCGCATCCGGTCGCTTTATGCCGCGGGCGCAGCTTTGCGCCAGGTATAGAGCAGAACGGCCAAGGCCACGGTGACAGGGACGGCCAGGACGATGCCGAAGCTGCCGGACAGGCCCTGCATGATGGCGATGCCGATGTTGTTGGAGTTGATGATCTGCCGGTAGGGGAGGTTATAGGCGTAATCCAGCACCAGCATGGAGATGCTTCCGCCGGCAAAGGCGAGAATCAGGGTGTTGGAGTCGGTACCCATCATGTCCCGCCCCACGTGCATCCCGGCCCGGAACAGCGCCCGGCGGAGAGGGCGGGGTTCTGAACGTGAATTTCGGCGATGGCGCTGGCGATGGACATGGCCACATCCATCACCGCGCCCAGGCTGGAGATCAGCAGGCCGGAGAAGAGCAGGCCGCCCACCTGAATCCCGCTGGTGCTGGCCAGGGTGAGCAGGCTCTCGATGTCCGACACGTTCCAGCCCGTGATGCCGGTGGCCAGGCTGAACAGGGTGGCCGCCAGTCCGGCGATCACCACGCCCGCCACCGTGCCGCCGGAGGCCACCACGGTTTTCCGGGTGGGGCCGCCGATGAGGTACATCGTGACCAGCGTGGTGACGATACAGATGAGCACCGCCACCCAGAAGGGCGACCAACCGCGGTAGACCAGGGGCAGATAGACAAATAGAATGCAGAAGAAGGTGAAGACCAGGCCGAGGGCGCCCTTGAGGCCCTGCTTTCCGCCCACCAGGCAGAGCACCAGCAGATAGGCTGCGGCGAAGGCGTAGATCACCACTCCCGATCCTGGGAATAGATGCTGGTGATGGTGGAGTCCCCGCCACGCTCTGCATGACCACCACCTTCATGCCCACGGTGCAGCCCGCGCCGAAGAGGAAGCCGGAGGCGCTGGTGGTCTCCAGCTCCTGACCGGCCCGGACGCCGGTGGTCATGCGCACCAGTACCCGCTGTTAGCCCACCCGGGAGCCGTCGGGCATGAGGTTGTCCTGGAGAATGTCCACGACCACGCCCTTCTCGAAGGTCTGTCCTTCCCGGTTGACCAGGACCACCTTGTCCACCCGGTTGAGGGCGAAAACAGCGGCCAGAAATGCAGCCAGCAGCAACAGCGGAATGCCCCAGCGCAGAAAGCAGGATTTGATATTCAACAGCAGTCAGCCTTTCTCTCAGAAGGCTCCGGCAGCTATGCCGCCGGGAGCCTCGCAGTATCGGTGCCGGATGGGGCCGCTCAGGCGGCCGGAGTCACGCCCAGAGTGCCATAGAAGGAGGCGGGCAGGTAGTAGCTCCCGTTGGCCAGAACGGCGGGGGTGGTGACGCTCTTGCCGTCCACGGTCAGGGTGAGGGTCACGGCGCTGCCGCTGGCGGGCGCCGGCGGGCACGGCGTCGGCGTAGGCCGTGCCGGTGGTGATTACCACGCCGTTGTCCCAGCTCACATTGAACTGGTTGTCCTGGCCGGAGACCGCGGCGGCTACGTCCCGCAGGCGGTAGTAGGTCACCCCACCGGCCTCCAGGGTGTTGATGGACGAGGGGCGGCGGTCTTTTCGATGGTGAAGGTGTCGTCAATCGCCTCCACCTTGCCTTCGGCAGTGATCTGGTAGGTGGTGATGGAGAAGCTGTCGCTGTCCATGTCGATGACCGAGTAGCTGGGCAGCCAGTTCTGGCTGCGCTTGGCAATAGTCCTGCTGGGTGGGGATCAGCTCGTAGAATTTGGAGCCGGAGGCCGAGTTGGCGGTCATGTAAAGGGTGCCCTTGGGATTGACCACGGTGTTTCCGGTGGTGTCCTCGATGGTGTAGCAGCCGTTGTCCGCCTGGAAGGCGTTGTGGAGGGCCGTGCCGGCGGTATCGCCCTCCTCGGGGTACAGGGGGATCTTCTCGTCGGTCTGGGTGTTGAAGGCGTTGTCCCAGTCGTAGTCGCTGCCGTCCGCATTCAGACGGAACTCATAGGTGCCGTGGGTCTGGCCGTCACCGTAAAGGAGCTTGGAGCGGCTGTAGGTGTGGTCGTGGCCCTGGAGCACCACATCGATGTCGTACTTGTCAAAGATGGGGTGAGCTGTGTGCGGAGGATCATGCCGTCGGTGTCGGAGTGATCCAGACCGGTGCCGTAGATATCCTGGTGGATGGTGACCACGCGCCAGGCGGCGTCGGGAGCAGAGGCGATGGCCTCCTGGATGGCCTTCTCGTGCTCGGCTACATTGTAATTGTTGGTGTTGAGCACGATAAACAGACCGGCGCCGTAAGAGTAGTAGTAGTCGCCGCCGGCCTGGGTCTTGCCGTTCTCGGTGGCGTTGGGGTTGTTGAAGTGGTAGGTGTAGTCGGGATTCAGGGAGTCGTGGTTGCCGATGGTGGTGGCCACGGGCAGCCCGGCCAGCACGGCGGGGAGAGGTAGCCCGCGTACTCCTCCTCCTTGGCCTGGCCGGTCTTATTGACCTGGTCGCCGGCGGAGATGATGAAGTTGACGCCGGATTCTGGGCAGTGGCGATCTCCAGGGTGCGGTTCCAGGCGAAGGCGTCGTTGCGGGCGGCGGTATTGGCCGCGCCGGAGCCGGCCGTCAGGGCTTCGCCGTTCTGGGGCTGACCTTGGAGGCCGATCTGGGGTCGCCTACATAGAGCATCTTTACAGAGTCGAAGCTGCCGGTCTTGTACTCCTGCACCTCGCTCTGTATGCCGTTCTTCTCCACGGTATAGTAATAGGTGGTGTTGGCCTCCAGCCCGGTGACGGTGACATGGTTATAGTCGTAGGCCACGCCGTCGGTCAGGCTGTCGTCCACCTGGGCGGCCTTGCCAGTGAAGGCGGTCAGGTGGTCCTTGTCGGTGCCAAAGTGAACCACCGGCGTGGCGGCCTTGCCGCTCTCCGTCTTGCTGTACCAGGCGAAGTTGAGCTGGGTCTCGTCTGCGCCGGGGGTGAGGGATACCTTGGTGTAGTCGGTGGCTACGGTCTCCCACTCCTTGACCCAGTCCTGCCAGGCGGCAGAGCCGCCGGTGACGCTGCTGTCGTTATAATTGGCCGTGGCGGCCAGGGCCATGGGGCCGGCGCTCAGGACCAGCGCGCCGGTGAGGACGCCGGCCAGGACCTTGTTGCGTTTCTGCATGCTTTCCTACTTCCTTTGCAGTTTGGTTTTGGTTCCATGGAACCAGGGGGCAGTATAGCACCCGCCGCGCCAAGCTACAAGGCACCTTTCCAAAGCTTTCCCTAACCTTTACCGGGGCTTTACGTTTCTGCTCCCCGTGCAGCGGATAAAAAGAAGGGAGCGGTGTGCCTCCCTTACTCGCGGCGCAGTTTCTGTTCGGAGACAGCGACCGTCTGCTCGTAGCGGTCAATTTTGGAGTTAAGGCGCTCCAGCGTCTGCCGCATCTCCTCCATCCGCTCCAGCAGCAGCTCCCGCTGCTCAATGAGGATCTGTTTGCGGGCCTCGGTGGTATCCTCCCCCTGCTGAAACAGGGAAACATACTCGATCAGAGCCTCCACCTGAATACCGGCTCCCCGCATACACTTGGCAAACTCCACCCAGGCGCAGTCCTCCACGGTATAATCCCGGATGCCGCTCTTGCTGCGGTGAACGGTGGGAATCAGTCCGATGCGCTCGTAATACCGCAGGGTATCGGCTGAGAGGTTGTATTTACGGCTGACTTCGGCAATGGTCATAAGGTCATCTGCTCCTTCCGGCGGGCTGGCTCCCGCTGTTTGTTCGATTTTATCACCTGGACTCCGCTCCAAGTCAAGGCTGAGTTTGGAAAAAAAGCAGAAAAATATTGCAGGCGGCAGTTGACAATGTGCGAAAAGTGTGGTATCATCTTTTGCATTTGGCCGGAGACCGGACGTGGAGAGATGTCCGAGTGGTTGAAGGAACCGGTCTTGAAAACCGGCGATGTGGGAGCATCCGTGGGTTCGAATCCCACTCTCTCCGCCACATTTTTTTCAAATGTATCCTGTATTTGGCATGCAGAAGTACCCAAGTGGCCGAAGGGGCTCCCTGCTAAGGGAGTAGGGCGGGAAACCGTCGCGAGGGTTCAAATCCTCCTTCTGCGCCAAATCCCGAAGTCTTTACCGGTAAAGACTTCGGGATTTTTTATTCCCGCAAATCTTTGGCGCTGATATTGGGGGGGGCCGTACCCGCCGGCGAAAACTCCATACTCTATCGCGTCGGCCATTTGGCGGAGGAGAGTGACGGATCAGCCAAAATTAATATGTGAATTTTGTGTAAAGTTTATAATTGACGGCTTGCATTTTCCCCAAGAGCGTATATACTAAAATTATCAATCAAAGAAAGGAGGCTGGTACAGTATGGTATGGTACAACAGCATCGGCGCTTCCGACGTGGATGACCTCATCTTTGGCAGCGACGACCAGGTGATTTACAGCTAGCGGTAAAGGGTCCTGAGGCAGAAACCACACCTATTGGTGTGGGTTTTTTGTTTTTATAAAGAAATCTTAAGGAATTTCCTCTGGCATAGAGAGCCAAAACGTGGTAGCCTATAGACAATTCGATTGGTGAGGCGACAGACCGACATGAAACGACATAAATGGCTGCTGACCCTGCTCCTGGCTGTGTTCCTGTTGGGCGGCGGGGCGTTCCTGCTTTGGCAGACGGGCTTTTCCTCCGTTGGCTCGTTGGAGGAGATGCGAAATTATATAGAACGCTTTGCGCCCTATTCCCACCTGTTCTTTTCCTGATTCAAGTGCTCTCGGTGGTGATCGCACCCATTCCCAGCAACGTGACGGCGCTGGCTGGGGCGGTGCTCTTTGGAATGTGGCCCTCATTCCTGATGACCTGGTTGGCAGTGGCGGGCGGTTCCGTCCTTGTGTTCTGGCTGGCCCGTGTACTGGGGCAGCGGTTTGTGGAGCGGCTGGTCAACCAACGGGTGGCGGACAAGTACCTGGAGGTTATACGCAGGAAGCGGGATATCTTTTGATCCTTGTCTTTCTCTTTCCCTTTTCCCGGACGACCTGATCTGCATTCTGGCGGGGCTGACCGACATCCCGCTGCACCGCTTTTTCCTGATCGTACTGCTCACACGGCCCTGGGGCCTTCTGGTGGCCTGTGCGTTGGGCGGCTCGGTGCTCACAATTCCCGTGTGGGCGATGCTTCTGCTGGGAGCCGCCGGAGTGGCCGTCTTCGCCGTCTGCCTGAAATATGGAGACCGTTGGGAGGCCGCGCTTCTGGAGCGGTTCAAGCGGTAAATACACCGGACGGCGGGCCGTGCTTCTTGTCAAGCGCGGCCCGCCGTTGTATAATGTTTTTCATATGGGAGGGACGGGATTTGGCGGGGCGCATAAAGGCCGGATGCTTCCTCGGGGTGGAAGCGGCGCTTTATCTCGGATTTCTGGCGCTGGATCTGCTCCGGCCGGGGAGCGGCTGGGCCCTCCTGCTGAAATACGGGGCGGTGGCTCTGTGCTTCTTGGCGGCCTTGGACCGGGCCGGAACGGAGGACGGGCGCCTAGTGTGCGCCGCGCTGGCCTTTACGCTGGCAGCGGATTGGTTTCTCCTGATCCTTGATTCCTTCTACCTGGCGGGGGTGGCCTGCTTCTGTGTGGTACAGGCGATTTACCTGCTGCGCCTGCACCGCTGGGGCGCTGGCCTGCTGTGGCCGCTGCGCGTGGGGCTGACGGTTGCGGCCTTGGCGGTTGCGGCGCTCCTGAGGGCGCTGGAGCCGCTGACGGCTGTGACCCTTTGTTATTTCGCGGAGCTGGCCTGCAACACGGTGTCCGCCCTGCGTCTGGGGCGACGGGGGCGGTGCTTCGGGCTGGGGCTGCTGCTCTTTGTGGGCTGTGACCTCTGCGTGGGCCTGCACAATCTGGCGGCCTTCCTGCCGGTGGTCGATACCGGACCGCTCTTTTCCTTTGCCCAGGTGGGCATGTGGCTCTTTTACCTGCCCTCTCAGGTGCTGATAACCCTTTCTGTGAGAAAGAAGTGACTGTAAATGCGTTCCTCCAAACTGGCCACAGCGGCTTTGACGGTCATTCTGGCCCTGCTGGTGCTCAGCGCATCCATTGCGGTGCCGATCCTGTTCCGGCCCTTTTACTATATACAGATCGATGCCCTCCGCCTGCCTGAGCGTACCGGATGGCCGGAGGAGGTCATACGGGAGGCCTACGACGAGGTGCTGGACTTCTGCGTTCTCGGAACGCCCTTTGGGACCGGGGAGCTGTCCTGGTCGGAGTCGGGGCGGAGCCACTTTGCAGATGTCCGGGTGCTCTTTCGGGCGGACTTTTAGTTTTGGGCGTTACGGCTGTGTCTGCGGCGTTGCTCCTCTTCCTGAGGCGGCTGCACCGGCTGGAGTTTTACCGCCCAGCGGGCCGAGGACCGGGGTTTTGGGCGGGGGTGCTGGCCGCCGGTCTGGTACTGGCGGTGGGCGCCCTGGCGGCGCTGGACTTCAGCCGGGCCTTTACCGTCTTTCATGCGGTCTTTTCCCGGCAAAGACAACTGGCTGTTTAATCCTGCCACGGATGAAATCATTCTGATCATGCCGGAGCGCTTTTTCCTCAACTGCGCCCTCCTGATCGGGGCGGTACTGCTGTCCGCCTGCGGAGCGCTGATTGCAGGGGATCTGCTGTCTGCCCACAGAAGAACGAAGAAGACAGTGTTGCCGCGCTGAGTGTCACGGCTTTGGGACCCGGGCCATAGAATGGCCTGGGTCCCTTTCATTCCGGCCCGCTCCGCCCCCGCACCAAATGGGCGGTGGTTCATAGAATAGAGCGGGGAAGGAAGGGCCTTTTGAATACTCTGCTAGGAGGTATTGCAATGCCTGAGAAGGTCATGCCCGGTCCGGTGCAGGATACTGCCTGTATCCGCGAGGCCGTGTGCATACACACGAAGAAGATTTATGATTCTTGCAAAGACTAGGATTGTATCGAGGATTTGCGCTTTTACCCCACCCAGAACTGCCAGGCGGTGATCGACCGCGCCATCAGCATCAAGGCGGGCAAGGCGGAGCTGCTGTACGTGTACATTGATGTGGAACCCATCGGCTTTAACCGGGGCTTCTACACTGTGGATGTCCGCTACTACTACCGCGTGACTGCGGACGCGTTCATCGGCGCGGCCCGGCCTGTGGAGGTCTGCGGCCTGTGTGTCTTTGACAAGCGGGTGATTCTCTTCGGCAGCGAGGGCACCGCCAAGGTGTTCTCCTCCGAGGTGGCGTTTGAGGGATGGATGAGCAGAACATCGGCAAAACCAACCTGCCCACCGCCGTGGTGGAGGCGGTAGACCCCATCGTGCTCAATATGAAGCTGGTGGACGTCTGCGAGTGCCGCCCTGCGACTGTGAACTGACCGAAATCCCGCCGTGCATTTGCGCCTGCTTCGGCTGCGACCTGTGCTTCGGCAATGATGGAAAGCGGATCTATGTTACCCTGGGCCAGTTCTCGATCATCCGTCTGGAGCGGGACTCCCAGCCCTGATGCCGGTATATGACTACTGTATGCCGGAGAAAGAGTGCACCTGCGGCGGCTGCGAGGACGATCCCTGCGAGATCTTCCGCCACGTGAAGTTCCCGGTCAACGAGTTCTTCCGCCCAACAGCCCCGCGCCCATCCCGGAAACCTGCCGGAGCTGAAGGGCTGCTGCGGTTGAACAAAGCGGGCCCTCTGAATGTTCCAGGGTTGCGCAGCCGTCGGAAAGGACTTTCCGACAGGCTGCTGGACTTTCAAACTCTGAAAGCGTTTCAAAAGTCGTTTGATCAAACATGAAAGGGAACCCTGGCGGTTCCTTTCATACTATCCTTCCCTCCGAACGCTTTAGCAGGAGGGCTTGTTGACCGCCTCAGCGGGCCCTCTGACTTTATTCAAAGGAGACCGCGCAATCCAGGGGGACGATGACAACATAGGTGCGCCCCACACCGAAGGAGATGGGGAGCCGCTCAGGTCATAGTATTGGAGCTGGCCGTCGGGAAGTCCTTGCTCCACGTGAGGTCAATGACCTTGCCGCCGCAGGCGAAGTAGCCCGTCCGCCGCTGGACAGGTCCACAGTGATGTGGCCCAGACTGTCGCCGGTATAACGGCAGGCGGTCTTGAGGACTATCACATTGGTGACGGCCACCTGTTCACCGCTGTCGCCGTCTACATAGGGCTCTCCATACTCCTCCACCCGGTAGAGCCGGCTGTCGGGATCGTAGGTATATACACCGGTTTTATAGTGGGAGACAGGGACGGTGATCCGCGGGGCCTCAGCGCCGCCGGCCGGGGTGCCATCCTCCACAAAGTTCATCTGACAGCGGTAGTCCTCCTCGTGCTCCAGACGGAGGCCGTAGGTGGGCAGACGCTCGATGATGGAGGTCCCGGTGGTGACGACGGTGTGCTCCAGACTGTAGCTCTTACGCCGCTCCGGGTCCCGCCACATCAGATTTCCGTTCTCGCTGTTGCTCATGTAGGGGCCATTAACTCCGTCGAGGGCGGTGACGCCCCATTGGCGGATTTTGGCGTAGGCATCCTCGCTGCCGCCGGCGTGAATGTAGATGGCATCGTGTCCCAGGGCCAGCTCCAGATAGTAGGGGCGGGCGGAGCGGATGGAGCCGATTTTCCCAACACCGTCCAAGGACTGGTAGACGGCCAGCATGCGGGTGATGCCGCCCTCGGCCGGTACTTCGTAGATCACGTCAGCTTGAGACTGACCAAGCTGGGGAAGGGCCTCTTTCAGATTGTTGAGCATGATGGCCACCGGGCGGCGGTTGACCCATTCTTTGCCCATAGGCAGGCCGCTTAAGGGGCTGACCGGTCCGTCGTAGGGGGTGGACTCCGGTGTGGGGGCCACAGTGGGAGAGGGCTCCTGGTGTGCCGGGGTGCCGGTGGGGGAGGGAAGCCTGCTCCCGCATGCGGAGAGGAGCAGAATGAGCGCCAGCACAGCTGGCAGAACTTTTGCCATACCAAATTCCTCCATTGTCCTTATGCAGCTATGATACGCTTTTGGGGAGGCTCCGTCAAGATTTAATACTCCCGTAACGATTTTTGCATGCTTTTGTAACATGAAACGGGTATTCTACTCCTTGCAAGAGACAGAGTCTTTTCATTGTATCCTCTTCTTTCCTATGAGGGCGGCCGGGTGTTGGAAGCAGACACCCGGCCTGCTCTTTTCTGAGGAAAAAAGTTACTGCAAGGGAGGGCGGAGGCTGCTTCGTTTGGGCAAAAGACCGGTGGACGCTTCGTGCGGCCGAGACGCAAAAGAAGGACATCTTACAGATGTCCTTCTTTTGAAGGGCGGTTAAAATTGATATTTCCCTTAATCGAAACCGCCGCACAGCGGTGTGAGCTTGCTCTGACTTATAAAAATCGGAGCAAGCGATACAAAGCTTGCTCCGATGTGGAGCAGGGTACGGGAGTCGAACCCGCCTTCTCGGCTTGGGAAGCCGATGCACTACCGATGTACTAACCCTGCAATTCAGTTGACTAAAAAAGTATAGCATATCTTTCCCGGTTTGGCAAGAGAATTTTACAGAGGAGAGGCAAAAATTAAGGGTTGCATTTTCGGCATAGTTCGATATAATTATCTCGGTGATTTTTCTTTCTTCTAACTGAAAATTTGAAAATCTGCTTGCAATAGAACGAAAATCATGATATCATTTCCTAAACCAGAAGTTTGATTGTTGAATTGGAAAGGCTGGAATGACGTGATGAGTAAGAAGCAGGCGCTGACGGAGTTTCACCGGGGCTCTATTCTAGCGGCCGCCGAGCGGCTATTTGCCGAGAAGGGTACCGAAAAGACGACGATGGATGACATTGCGCGGGAGGCGGAGTACAGCAAGGCCACCCTCTATGTGTACTTTCAGAGCAAGGAGGAGATCATCAATGCCATTCTCCTCAGCGGTATGGTTCTGTTGAAAAAGAAGATTCACGAGGCCATTGAGAGCCACAGCGACTGGTATCAGGCCTACGACGCGGTATGCCGCTCCATCGTCCGGTTCTACGATGAAAATCCCACCGCTTATGATGCCGCTACGGGCACGATGCCTCTGGTGCAGGAGGCGGACGAGACTCAGAAGGGTTGCGGATATCCTGCGCGTGAGCAGTGAGATCGACGAGGAGCTGGCGGCCTTCCTGGTACGCGGTGCGGCGGAGGGCGCGGTGCGCTCTCAGCTTCCCCCTATGGAGACGGTTCTGCTGTTCTGGTCCGCCCTGTCCGGCATGGTGCATACCGCCGATATCCGGGAGGGATATATTCAGAAGACCATCGGTCTGTCCCGGGAGGAGTTTCTCCAGCACGGCACCCGCCTGCTACTGGCCTCTATCACCAAGGTCAACAATAAAAGCGCCCCGGCTGCGGCCGGGGCGCTTTTTTGGATTTATTCGGCGGTGAGCACCGGGTGCTCTCCGTCGGCGGAGGCATGGATGCTCTGGATGGGATGGAGGTAGCTGTCGATGAGCTTGGTGGCGATGTCGTCCTCCAGATCCTTCTGAATCTGGCGGCGCAGATTGCGGGCGCCGTAGGTCATGGAGTAGGACTTCTTCACCAGGTAGTCCAGCAGCGCGTCGTCCCAGGTGAAGGTGATGCCCTTCTCCTTCAGCGCGTCCTGGAGCTCACGGAGCATAATGGCGGCAATGGCCTTGAAGTTGTCCTCGGTGAGCTTGTTGAAGTAGACGATCTCGTCCACGCGGTTGATGAACTCGGGCCGCAGGAAGGATTCCAGGGCCTTCATGGCCCGCTCCCTGCCCTGCTGGTCGGCGGTGCGGCCGAAGCCTACGGAACCGGCGGAGGCGGGCATCGCTGCCCGCGTTGGAGGTCATGACGATGACCGTGTTTTCGAAATTCACGTTGCGGCCCTGGGCGTCGGTGATGTGGCCGTCGTCCAGAATCTGAAGCAGGATGTTGAGCACGTCGGGGTGGGCCTTCTCAATCTCGTCAAACAGAATGACACAGTAGGGCTTGCGGCGCACCTTCTCGGTGAGCTGGCCCGCCTCGTCGTAGCCCACATAGCCTGGGGAGAGCCGATGATGCGGCTGACGGCGAACTTCTCCATGAACTCGCTCATGTCCAGTCGGATGAGGGACTCGGGGGAGTGGAACATGTCCATGGCCAGCCGCTTGACCAGCTCGGTCTTGCCCACGCCAGTGGAGCCCACAAAGATGAAGGACACGGGCTTGCGCTTGGAGGCGATGCCCACCCGGCCACGGCGGACAGCGGCGGCCACGGCGTGAACCGCCTCGTCCTGACCGATGAGGTGCTCCTTCAGCCGGTCTTCCAGCTTGGCCAGGCGCTCATACTCGGCCTCCTGGATCTGGCTGGCGGGGATCTTGGTCCAAAGCTCGATCACACGGGCCAGATGCTCTACCGTCAGAGGGGCGCTCTGGGCCTCCAGCTTGTTCAGCTCGTCCTGAAGCTGGATCTCCCGGCTCTTGATGGAGGCCAGCCGCTCATAGTCACGGCTGCTGCCCTCGTCGGAGAGGAGCTCCCGCTCTCCGGCCAGGTTGTCCAGCTCCCGACGGAAGTTGGACTGCCGCTGCTCGTTGGCCGCCAGGGCTTCGGTGGTGGCGGGGTTGCCCATGAGGGAGTCGTGCTCGGCGGTCAGCTTGTTCAGCTCCCGGCGGATCTCGGTCTGCCGCTGCTCATTGTTCTTGAGGGTGGTCTGCCGCTTGTAGTCCCGGTCGTTGGCCTCCACCATCAGGTTTTCACGCTCTTTTTCCAGGGCCTCCAGCTCCTTTTTCACCTCCACCTCCCGGGCCAAGGTCTTGTTGTGGAGGTTGACGTCGGAGCAGGCCTCGTCAATGAGGTCGATGGCCTTGTCGGGCAGGAAGCGGTCGGTGATGTACCGCTCGCTCATGGTCACGGCCAGGCGGCACATCTCGGCGGGAGATGGAGACAAAGTGGTACTTCTCGTAGTAAGGGGCGATACCCTGGATGATCCTGATGGAGTCGTCGATGGAGGGCTCCTCCACCACCACGGGCTGGAAGCGCCGCTCGAGCGCGGCGTCCTTCTCGATATACTTGCGGTACTCGGTGAGAGTGGTGGCCAATGACCTGAATCTCGCCCCGGCTCAGGGCGGGCTTGAGAATGTTGGCGGCGTTCATGGAGCCCTCGGCGTCGCCGGCGCCCACGATGTTGTGCACCTCGTCGATGACCAGGATGATGTTGCCCAGCTTGCGGATCTCCTCGATCAGGCCCTTCATCCGGCTCTCAAACTGGCCGCGGAACTGGGTGCCCGCCACCAGGGCGGTGAGATCCAGCAGGTAGACCTCCTTGTCCAGCAGATTATAGGGTACGTCCCGCTGGTAGATCTTCTGGGCCAGGCCCTCGGCGATGGCGGTCTTGCCCACGCCGGGCTCACCGATCAGACAGGGGTTGTTCTTCTGGCGGCGGTTGAGGATCTGGATGGTGCGCTGGATCTCCTCGTCCCGGCCGATGATGCGGTCCAGCTTGCCGTCAGCGGCCTTCTGAGTCAGGGAGATGCAGTAATTCTCCAAAAACTTGCGCTTGGGCTGCTTTTCGCCCTTCTTGTCCTTGTCTCCGCGCTCGGCGCGGGGCTGCTCCCGCTCAGGGGGCTGGGCCTGGGGGCTTTGAGCCGAGCCAAAGAGCTTGTTGAGGAAGGGGAAGGTGGCGGTTTTGCCCTCGTCCTCCTCGTCTTCGTCGGCCTCCTCCGCGGACATCAGGCCCTCCATGCCCTCGGCGCCGCCGAAGGCGGACATCATCTCATTGGTCAGGCCCTCCAGATCCTCGTCACTGATGCCCATCTTCTGCATCATATCTTCCACGGGCTTGATGCCCATTTCCTTCGCGCACTTGAGGCAGAGGCCCTCGCTTTTGGTGGTCCCGCCCTCCATCTTCTGGATAAAGATCACGGCCACATTTTATGGCATCTGGAACAAAGTGTGGGTTGCATTTGTATTCAGCTCCTTTGGAGGGGAGAATAGTCCCCTCAGAGAAATGATTCTAATTCGAAATTATGAACTGCGTATGAATCACGCCTGTTTTCTTTTCTTTAAAGCCTTCCGGTACTGGAAGATATAACTGCACAGGGCGGCCAGAGTGAGGGCCAGGGCAAAGGAGATCAGTCCGGTGGCCCAGGGGCGTGGGATGGCAGGGAAGAGCACCAGCGCGGCGCAGACCACAAAAGACGCCGGTAGAGGTCTGGCCCAGCCAGTTGGAGGAGATCACATCACCCAGTTTCTGGTACATGAGATAGCCGCCGATGGCCATGGTCAGCTCCTTTAGGAAAAAGACGACGACCGCCCACAGAGGGATGATGCCGTCGGCGGTGATGCAGATAATGACCGTAAAGGTCATCAGCTTGTCCGCCAGAGGGTCCAGAATCCGCCCCAGCTTGGTGATCTGGTTGAAGTGCCGGGCGATCCAGCCGTCAGCTACATCGGTGAGGAAGGCGGTTAAATAGATCAGCACCGCCCAGCGATGAGCGTCTGGAGCGGGCTGAAAGAAGACGACGGCAAAGACCGGCACCAGTACTAGCCGGAGGAGGGAGAGAAGGTTTGGGATGGACATAGGAGCTTCACCTGATTTTCTTTGGTTTAGGGCGGGATTACAGGCCGCTGAGCAGGGAGAGGGGATTGGTAGTCATGAAGAATTTCAGCAGGTGGGTTTGGTTTACCAGGGACTCAGGCAGTACGTGCCCGAAGAATTGCAGCAGCCAGGCCGCCACAAACAGAAGGACGCAGGCCTGCACCAGGCCAAACAGCGCGCCGCAGGTCTTGTTCAGGAAATGTAGTCCGGGCAGCCGCGCCACCAGATCCAGGGCATGGCTGATCAACTTCCAGGCTATGAGAATGAGGGCGAAGCCCAGCAGAAAGAGGATCAGGTAGGCGGCGGACTGGGCGATGGCAGCCGCAACTGCGGCGGCCGCGCTCGCGGCCACGGAGGTCATTCCGTTCTCCACGGCCTTGTCCACGGTGTTGATCAGGGTTTCATAAAGCCCATCTCCCGCAGGGCGTTCAGTACCCCGTCCAGAGGCACGTCGTCGGGGGACAGGGCAGCGGAGCCCTCCTCCGCCACTTGCTGCTGGATGGAGGCGTTGAGCTGTTCCTCGATGGCCGAGGCGAATTTGGGCTCTAAGGCATCCGCCACTATGGGGAGAGGGCGGCGACGCTGGCGCCCACAAAGCCACCAGCACAGCCAGCAGACCGCACAGGGACAGGATGAACCCCGGTGGGCCCCACCAGGGCGAAGAGCAGCAGCACGGCCAGAATCAGGCCGTCAGCAATCAGATAAGCCATAGGGTTTTCCTCCGAATTTATTGAGGGACATAGAGGCGGGCGGTGGTGCTGTCAATGAGCATGGCGCTGCCGTCGGAGCGCTGTAAAACCTTTTGTGCGTTCTGTGTGCCGTTCAGGGTGTTATAGAGCTCAGATCCTGGCTGTAGATATCCAGCCGGTCGGCGGTGAGTACGCCGACATACCGCCCGGCAGCGGAGAGAGAGAGTACCTGCTCCTCTACGGGGAGGGCAGCGGCCAGCTCACCTGAAGCGTTTATGGTGAGCAGCTCCGCCGTACTGCCCGCCCGGTATTTCCCCAGCAGGAGGGAGGCGGTGCCGTCCCCGTCCAGGGAAAAGGCCTTTAGGTAGCGCCCCCGTAGTCGTAGGAGCCGGAGAGCACGCCGTCCCCGGAGACAGTATAGAGCCCGGACTCACCCAGGGCCCAAATGCCGCTGCTGGTCCAGCGCAGATCAAGAATCGCGTTGTTGCCCACCGGGCAGGTCCAGTCCGGCTCCGTTTCCTCCTCCGTGCGGTCCAGGCGATAGAGGTCCACCCGGCTCTCAAAATTACCGTCCGTAAGGCCGATGGTGAGCAGAGCCACCGATTTGTTGTCCGGGGCAACGGCGGCGTCCATCACAAAACGGTTGGACAGGCTGAAGCGCACCAGAGGACTGTAGCTGTTGTCGTAGACCGTCACTGAGCCCTTGTGCCCGCTCTCCTGGCTGGTGACGGCCAGCCAGCCGTTCTGGTTCACATCGGCGGACAGGAGGGCCTGGCCGTCCTCTTGGGTGAGGGAAAAGACCTCCTCCCGACCGGAGTAGACAAAGAGCTCCCGGCCGCCGGCATCATAGACCAGAGCGGTGCCGCCTGCGGTGCTGACCACAGGATTTGTCATGGAAACGGCCTGATCCACAAAGGCCTGACCGCTGCCCGAATATAGCCGGATGGTGTTGGGGAGCAGACCAGAAGATCTCCGTCCACGACGGCAAAGGCGTTGGAGGAGTCCCCAACAAAATGAAAGGACTCCGCCTGTCCGCTGTCGTTGCGCGCCAAGGTGCGGTAGGAGAACCAGCGCTTGATGAAGTCAAAATTCAGCTTGTCATAGTTGGCCACCAGGGCGACCGCGCCCACCATCAGGGCCAGTGTGGAACCGGACAAAACGTTGGTTCTTTTGGTTTCATGCATCGATAATTTGACTGATTGATGAATCCATGGCGGAGAAAGTGAGCTATAGGACGTCCTCCTGATACCAAAGTTTGGTCATATAGAGCCCCCCGGCGGTAGGCCCGGCGGCGGTGCGGTTGCGGCCTTCCAGAATGGCGGGCACGTCATCGGGGGAGAATTTGCCGTCGGCGGCGTAGACACAAGTGCCCACCATGGCACGCACCATGTTGTAGAGAAAGCCGTCGGCGCACGCCCGGCACTCGATCGTTCTCCGCTGCGGGAGATATTAAAGTAGTGAACCGTGCGCACGGTGGTGCGGGTTTCGGTGCCGACGCCCGAACAGCCGCGAAGTCGTGGGTACCCACAAAGTGGGAGGCCGCACGCTGCATCACAGTCTCGTCCAGGTGTTTGGGATAGAACCAGGCGCGGTTGACGTAAAATGCGTTCCGTATGTGGGAATTGTAGATGCGGTAAGTGTACTCCTTTTTCAGGCAGGAGCCGATGGCGTTGAAGCCGTCGGGCACCTCGGTAGCCTTTACCACCACGATGTCATCGGGCAGCCGGGTGTTCACCGCCAGGGGAATCCGGTCGCAGGGGATACGGGAGGAGGTGCGGAAATTGGCGATGTAGGTCTCCGCATGGACGCCGGCGTCAGTGCGGCCCGCGCCGGTACATTTGACCGGGTGGCACACCACCGAGGCCAGGAGTGTTCCAGCGTCTCCGCCACGGTGACGGCGTTCTTTTGAACCTGCCAGCCGTGATAGGCCGTCCCCACATACATCAGTTTTAAGGCAATGTTTCGCATGACGGCCTCTCACGTCTCCAGTCTTTCGTTCTACTTGAACGGTTCCTCTCCGCCGGCCCAGCCGGCGGAGCCTACGCTACAAACGTGCCGCCGGCACGTTTGTTTACGCTGCGGTGCCAGCCGTGATAGGCCGTCCCCACATACATCAAGCGTAGCGCAATATTTCTCATAAAGCTTTAAAATCCCATTATTTTTTTCTTAAAGTCCAAAGTGCCGCAGCACGCCGATGCCGACACACAGAAGCACCGCGAAGACCAGAGCGGCGATGTCGATGCCCTTTAGCTTGAGCTGGCGCAGGCGGGTGCGGCCCTCTCCGCCGTGGTAGCAGCGGCACTCCATGGCAATGGCAAGCTCGTCGGCCCGGCGGAAGGCAGAAATGAACAGGGGTACCAGCAGGGGCACCAGGGCCTTGGCCTTCTGGAGCAGGTTGCCGGTATCGAAGTCGGCGCCGCGGGCCTTCTGAGCGGACATGATCTTATCCGTCTCCTCGATGAGGGTAGGGATGAAGCGCAGCGCGATCGACATCATCATCGAGATCTCATGCACCGGCACATGGAGGGTTTTCAGCGGTCCCATCAGTTTTTCCAGGCCGTCGGTGAGCAGGATGGGGAGGTGGTGTAGGTCAGCAGGAAGGTGCAGGTGATGAGCATGGCGATGCGCAGTACCATAAACACCGCCGCCCAGATGCCCTCCGGGTAGATGGTGAAAATCCAGAAGGATACCAGCGGAGCCCCTTTCCCCCGGGTGTAGAACAGGTTGAGCAGGCCGGTGATAATGACGATGATGAGGATGGGCTTCATGCCACGCAGGATACTCCTGATGCCCACCTTGGACACAGCGATCAGCACCGCCAGCAGGACGAACAGGATAGCGTAGGATACCACCTGCTTGGCCAGAAACAGAGCCACAATATAGGCCACCGTTAACAGCAGCTTGGTGCGGGGGTCCAGCCGGTGAAGCAGGGTGTTGCCTGGGAAGTACTGGCCCAGTGTAATGTCCTTCAATGCCATTTACACCGCCCCCCTTTCGCCGGGTGCAGACTGCTTCTGCTGACCGGCATGGCCCAGTTTGGCCAGGACGGCGTCTCTGGCCTGCTCCGTGGTGTAGACCGACGGGTCGATGTCCACGCCCATGGCCCGCAGGCGGTGGAACACCCGGGTCATGGCGGGCACGCCCAGCCCATAGCCTCCAGCTCGTCCCCGTGGGCAAAGACCTCCCGGGCGCGCCGGAGAAGGGAATCCGGCCGTCGTTGATCACCACCAGCCGGTCCACCGTCCGGGCCACTTCCTCCATGGAGTGGGAAACGATGATGATAGTGGCGTTTTTGGCCGTGTGATAGTCGTGGATGTTGCCCAGAATAGACGCCACGCCAACTGGGTCCAGGCCGGCGGTGGGCTCGTCCAGTATGAGCACGGAGGGCTCCATGGCAATAACGCCGGCGATGGCGACCCGGCGCTTTTGTCCACCGGACAGTTCGAAGGGGATTTTTCCAGCATGTCCTCCCGCAACCCAACAAACTGGCGGCCTCGCGCACCCGGCGGTCGACCTCCCTCTCGTCCAGCCCCATGTTTTGGGGCCGAAGGCGATATCCTTATAGATGGTCTCCTCAAAGAGCTGGTACTCGGGTACTGAAACACCAGTCCCACCTGGAAGCGGGTTTGGCGGGTGCGCTCCTTGCTCTCCCAGATATCCCGGCCCTCGAAGAGGACGCGGCCGGCGGTAGGTTTGAGCAGCCCGTTGAGGTGCTGGATGAGGGTGGATTTGCCCGAGCCGGTGTGGCCGATGATGCCCAGGTACTCCCGCGGTAGGCGGTAAAGTCCACGTCCACCAGGGCCCCGTGTTCAAAGGGGTGCCGGCGGAATAGATGTGGCTCAGGCGCTCCGTCTGAATGATCGGTTCCAATGGCTTCATTCCTTTATCATTTGGTGCATGCCCGCAGGTCACGCCCGTGTTTGCAGCAGATCAAAGAGCGCCTGGGCACATTCCTCGTCGCTCAGTGCGTCCAGAGGAACGTCCACCCCGCCTGCCGGAGCTGCCACAGCAGCTCGGTGGTCTCGGGACAGTGAGGCCCACGGCCTTCAGCTCCTCCACCCGCTGAAAGACCTCCCGGGGCCGTCGGCCACTACCCGGCCCTTGGCCATGACCACCAGCCTGTCGGCCTGGGCGGCCTCATCCATATGGTGGGTGATGAGCACTACCGTCACGCCGGAGGAGCGGTTGAGCTCACGGATGGTCTTCATGACCTCCGCCCGGCCGATGGGGTCAAGCATGGCGGTGGGCTCGTCCAGCACAATGCAGCGGGCCATAGCGATGACACCGGCAATGGCCACCCGCTGTTTCTGTCCGCCGGAGAGCAGGGGGGGGCGTGCTCCCGGTACTCGTACATACCCACGGCCTTGAGGGCGTCGTCCACCCTCCGGCGGATCTCCGCCGGGGGCACCCCCAGATTCTCAGGGGCGAAGGCCACGTCCTCCTCCACCACGTTGGCAACGATCTGGTTGTCCGGGTTCTGGAATACCATGCCCACGGTGCGGCGGATGTCCAGCAGTTTATCCTCGTCGGCGGTGTCGATGCCGTCCACGTAGACTTTGCCGCCGGAGGGCAGCAGGATGGCGTTCAGGTGCTTGGCAAGGGTGGACTTGCCGGAGCCGTTGTGACCCAGCACAGCCACGAAGGAGCCCTCCTCGATGTCCAGGCTTACCCCGTCCAGCACAAAGGGGTTGACCGCCCCTCCTCCGCGTAGGCGAAGCGGAGCCCCTCTGTTTGAATGATTGCATGGTTCATATAGCACATCACTCCTTATTCGGCGGTCCAGCAGCCCGTGGCCCGCAGGGAGGGCTAGGCCGGTGGCAGTTACGGCAGGCCCAGCTCCTGGCTCTCGGTGCGGCCGCCGTACCGGCGGGCTACCAGAGTCTCCAGCAGGTAGGTCAGTACCGAGGGGGCTAGCCTCCGTAGTATAGGAGTTAATGAGGAAAAACAGGGTTCGTCCGAGAGCACCCCGGCTACCAGCTCCACAAAAGGGAAGAGGTTCTCCTCCAGCTTCCAGACCTCGCCGGAGGGGCCCCGGCCGTAGGAGGGGGGGTCCATGATGACTGCATCGTACCGGCGGCCCCGGCGGATCTCCGCTCCACGAACTTGGCGCAGTCGTCCACGATCCAGCGGATGGGCGCGTCAGACATGCCGGAAGAGGCCGCGTTCTCCCGCGCCCAGCTCACCATGCCTTGGCCGCGTCCACGTGGCACACGGCGGCTCCGCCGCCGCGCAGGCCACCGAGGCCGCGCCGGTGTAGGCAAAGAGGTTGAGCACCTGGATGGGCCGCCCGGCGGAACGGATGCGCTCCATGGCGAAGTCCCAGTTGGCTGCCTGCTCTGGAAAGACGCCGGTATGCTTGAAGTTCATGGGCTTGATGTTGAGAGTCAGCCCCTTGTAGCCCAATGTCCAGCGCTGGGGCAGTTCCTTCTTGACCCACTGGCCCCTCCTGTGGAGGCGCGCTGGTACCGGGCGTCGTGCCTCCGCCATCCGGGATGCCGCCCCTCCGGACGCCAGATGGCCTGAGGATTGGGCCGCACCAACAGATACTTGCCCCAGCGCTCCAGCCGCTCGCCGCCGCCGCAGTCCAGCAGTTCATAGTCCTTCCAGTCACTTGAAATCCACATAATATGATCTTCCCACCATAGTTTTGTCATAATCATCCTATTATATCATTCCCTACTATACCAGTCAACGAAAAGAAGCGCAAACAATAGAGGCGCGGGGTGAAAAATCTGAATCAACCCGCGCCGCTATGCGGTGGCTCCTGTAAACGGCTCAGGCCTGTAAGACAGTTCAATCCACGCACCCGCGAGTGCGACATCTCTTTGAACATGGCCATCAGCTCCGGCAGATTATTTCAACCCACGTACCCGGTGGGGTACGACGGACTACCAGTTGGACGACACCCGCACTATTTTATTTCAACCCACGCACCCCGTGTGAGTGCGACACGCAATATCAAGGTTAGTAGGATTAAGAGCATTTCAACCCACGCCGCGCGTGCGACTCGTACTGCTTGTTGGCGGCATCCGTGATTTCAATCCACGCACCCGCGAGGTGCGACCGGCTGATGTGTCCGACGGCGGCATCACACAGATTTCAATCCACGCACCCGCGAGTGCGACTCTACTCTCCATTATCCAGCCGCTTGGCTTTATTTCAATCCACGCACCCGCGAGTGCGACGTCAGCGGAAGTACCCTTGTAGGCGTGATTTCGCGATTTCAATCCACGCACCCGCGAGTGCGACCGCCGGCAAATACGAGAGCAGAGGTGAGTCAAACATTTCAATCCACGCACCCGCGGTAACTTACGTTCTTCGGGCTATCAACCTTATTTCAATCCACGCACCCCGCGAGTGCGACACCGCCATACAGGCGTGCCCATTTCAAGCATTGTATTTCAATCCACGCACCCCGCGAGGTGCGCTCCTGCAAATGTTCTAAATACTTTGTTGGATTTCAATCCACGCACCCGCGAGGGTGCGACACGGCTGGCATTGGTGGCCAGAGCAGCCGCAATTTCAATCCACGCGAGGTGCGACCCGTCCCCGCTCTCCACTGCCTCCCGCTGCCGGTAATTTCAATCCACGCACCCGCGAGGTGCGACCCCAGGATTACCGGGCCTTTGTAGCAGAGTTCCTGATTTCAATCCACGCACCCGGGGTGCGACCCGCATCTTTGGTTTGCTTGACAAAATGCCTATTATTTCAATCCACGCACCCCGCGAGGGTGCGACGCTTGTTCTGCAATATACTTATCCATAGCAACAATTTCAATCCACGCACCCGGGGTGCGCCCGGCAGAGGGCCGGGCATCACAGACCAACGATTTCAATCCACGCACCCCGCGGTGCGACGGAAAGCCCTCAATGACCTCATCAGTGAGATGATATTTCAATCCACGCACCCGCGAGGTGCGACCCACCCGGTCTCTTAAAACGCCAAAAATCATTTCAATCCACGCACCCCGCGGTGCGACCGGGCGGCGGTAGGCAAGCCACTTCCCCGTATATTTCAATCCACGCCCCGCGAGGTGCGACGGCCGTTCTATCATTTTCGTGACCTCACGAATTTCAATCCACGCACCCCGCGAGGGGTGCGACGCGAGGCCATCCTCACCATCGGCCGGTGCCTGATCATTTCAATCCACGCACCCCGCGGTGCGACCAGCGCCGTCCCCTGCACCCATTTGGTGATGCAGATTTCAATCCACGCACCCCGCGAGGTGCGACCGTCCCGCCGACCGCATCACAAATCTTGGACATTTCAATCCACGCACCCCGCGAGGGTGCGACATTCTGTGTGGTATTATTTAACTGCGTGGAAAGTGAGATTTAATCCACGCACCCGCGAGGGTGCGACCGGTTTGTGTAGACAGGTATCTGGGACACCTTCATTTCAATCCACGCACCCGCGAGGGTGCGACCCGGAGTAGTAGGCGTTCAGCCCAAACCGGCGGCAATTTCAATCCACGCACCCCGCGAGGGTGCGACCGATCAGTTGCTTCTTCATAGGCTGACCGCCACCAATTTCAATCCACGCACCCCGCGAGGGGTGCGACGCTTACTCATGGTCGCCTACCCTCTAGTATTTCAATCCACGCACCCCGCGAGGGGTGCGACTTGATAAAATAATGGGAGTATTACCAGGAGGAAATTTCAATCCACGCACCCCGCGAGGGTGCGACATAACGCCAAAGCGGTCAAACTCGGGGAGTAAAATTTCAATCCACGCACCCCGCGAGGGGTGCGACAGCAAACTTTACCAAAGAGCAGAGAGTTTGCTCGGCTCAATTTGCTTATTTGCACAAGGGGAAGAAGGCTGAGCATACAAAACAAACGCGCCTATGCTCCATTAAGCTTTCCTTTATGCTTTTGGGTGCGAACCGGCCGGAGAAGGCGTGTCATCTTGACTTCGCACGCTACAAAATCAAAGGTTCGTCTGGAAGGTAGGTCTGCTTAAAGCCAAAGTGCTCGATCTTCTGCTCATAGCGATTTCCCAGGGAATAAAAGCGGAGGCTGTCCCGTTCGGGATCCATGATCGCACACAGCTTGGCTTGAAGCAGCTTGTACTGGGCCGGATCCAGCTTGCACTCAAAGACGGAGTTCTGAACCCGCTGGCCGTAGTTGACGCACTGCCTGGCGATCTGCCGCAGGCGTTTGCGCCCGGCGGCATCCGCTGTATTGACATCGTAGGTAATCAAAACCAGCATAATGGCCTCACTTCCACAAAAAGGGCGGATAGGCGTCCAGATCGCCGCGGAGGCAGCGGGCCAGAAGCAGCGCCTGGAGATAGGGAACCAGTCCCCAAGAGAGCTTTTCCTGGAGATAGGGTGGGTTAGAGACTCCTTTTCCGCTCCTGCCAGCGCTTCAGAACGGCTCTGCGGCCGGAGTCACTCAAAAGACCGCCCCATTCTCCAGAAAGTCAAAGTCCTGCCGCCCCACTATTCGGTTGTTTATCAGGGTTAAAACGAACCGGTCGGCCATACAGGGGCGCAGCTCCTCCATCAGATCCAGGGCCAGAGAGGCCCGGCCGGGGCGATCCCGGTGGAGAAAGCCCACGTAGGAATCCAGCCCCACGCTCTCCAGTGCGGAGGCGCAGTCGTGCGACAGCAGACTGTAGACAAAGGAGAGCAGGGCGTTGACAGGATCCCGCGGCGGACGGCGGCTGCGGCTTTGGTAGGAAAAGAGGGCTTTTCACCCAAGATCAGCTGGTCGAACTGCCCGAAATAGAGGGTTGCTCCGGCGCCCTCCAGGCCGCGCAGATGCTCGAGAGAGGCGGCCGCGGCGATTTGGGAGAAGCTCTTTCAGATGAGACGCGGAGGCTGTCAGGCTGGCGGAATCCAGCCGGAGCCCGTGATCTCTTCGGGTGCGCTCGATGCTCCAGCGGGCGTTATAGACCTTGCCGAAGATCATACTGCGGGCAATGCGGCAACTGGCGGAGAGCTCGTCCGCCGTGCGGTACTGGGCACGCCGGAGCAGGACGTTTCCCGAGGTACTCCCGGCGATCCGGGCCAGAAACCGCCCGCGCGGCGTGCAGAAGGCCAGAGAGATACCGCGCTCGGCGCACGCCCATCAGGGCGGGAGAGGCCCCGGGTAGGAGAAGGAGACAATGCCGCTCAAGGTATGGAGCGGGTAGCGGGCGGCCTCCTGATGTTCCCGGCTGGCGACCACATTTTCGCCGTCCAAAGAGAGATAGATGTCCTCCGAGGTCACGAAGAGGGTGTTCAACAGTTGTCTCATGGCGTTTCCTCCATGGCCCGGTTCAGATAATCGGATACGGACTCCCGCCGGATCAGCTGCGGCAGGCACAGCTCCTTCAGAGAACGGCGCCGCAGAACTTGCCCGGCCTGGCTTTGGGGGTGTGGCCCCGCCGGAAGAGCTGATGCATCTCCTCTGCGGCGGACTGAACCTGACGGCGCAGCTCCGGAGAGAAGCGCACCGGAGTGCGCCGGCGGGTTTCGCCGTAGTAGAGCGAGCCCTCCGGGACGGGGCAGCACAGCATTTCCTCCAGACACATGGCTTGGGCGCACAGTTGAAGCTCGTCCGCCTGGTGAGGCTTTGGACGGCCGCGCTTGTACTCCACGGGGAAGGGCAGCCAGCGGCCCTCCTCGCCCGCGAGGGGGACGCCCTCCGGCGCGGCGCGAAATTCGACCACGTCGCACTGGCCGGACAGTCCCAGGGTAGGGGAGGCCACCGCCAGACTGCGGAGAACCAGAGTACCGCCCCGCCGCTCCCGAAGGGAGGCGTCGTGGGCACGCTCATGGAAGAGCTGGCCCTCTATGGTGCGCAGATTTTCCTGCCACTGCTGTTCCAGATGGATCAGCGCCCACTGGCGGCGGCAGAAGGCAAAGTGCTGAAGGCCGGAGAGGGAGGAACTCCTCCTCACGGAAGTTCACCCCATCCGCCGGCAGGTGATTCCGGCGGGGAGGGCGGCCTCGTCCACCGTGACGGAGTAATCCTGATAGGAACGGGCAGGGGCGGGATCACCGGGATCCCTCCGGGTGGCATGTACCGCTTCAAAGAGCTTCCAGGCCGGGGCGCAGCCCAGCTCGCTGTCGTGCTGGAAGACAATCAGCTCCCGCACGGCCATCTTGCCCCGTGCGGCGGAGTGGTCGTGCTCGAACATATTGAGGATTGCCTCCCACAGCAGGGACAGATCCTCCTCGGAAAGCCGGTGGTCTTGCGGGCCAGGTTGGCGGAGACGTAGCCCTCGCAGCGATAAAGACCATAGGGGATGACATACTTTCTCCCCATCTCAGTGCCCTTTTCTCCGCGTCGGCCTCGGTGGTGATGGCCACGCGGGTGATGGTGATCTCCTGAGGAATGACGGGTTCCACGCTGCGGGCGAAGCCCAGCTGCACCGGCCCCGCACCTGGCCGCAGTTGAGGGCGGCCTTCATAAAGTGGTCATCACCGCGCCAAAGGTGCGTACATCGTAGAAGTTGGCGCACATCCAGTCCCGGACTTTCCGATCCAGGTCAGGGTCGGCCTTTTCTTTTCCTTGATGGTCTTTTCGTCCACGTCCAGAGCGGCGTAGGCCTCGGCGTCGCTGCGGTTAAGAGGCACGCCGTCCTTGACATAGATACGGTAGCCGGTGGCGTCCTCCTTCACCGTCTCCACATAGTTGCGGATCTTCCTCTTCAGGCACACGTCCGTGACAAGGCCCAGGCCGGTCTCCGGATCCACCCGGGGCATATTGCCCGCGTCCGGATCCCCGTTGGGATTGCCGTTCTCCACGTCGAACAGGATGACAAATTCATAGCGGTTTTGATAGGCTCGGACATATTACTTCTCCTCCTTCTTCTGATAGCGGGCCTGAGTCTGGAAATAGTAACCCAGCTGGAACGAACCCTGCTGGGGGAGATTCAGGTGGGCGGGGTATTCCGTACACAGCTTGGAGAGCAGCTCGGTCATCTGCTTCTCATAGGCGATGGAGACCGCGGTTGGCGGCGTTCAGCTTTTCAGATGCTTCTGAGCCAGATTGACCAGGACGGGGAATACCGCGGCAGGGGTAGCCGACGCTCCGCTGAAATACTTGTCGCGGATGGTGGCGTTGATGCCGGGGTTGGCAGCGGCCTGGACGGCCTCCAGCACGGAGAACAGCCGCCCCAGGAGATAGGAGACATTGGTGGCGTCAGGATTGAGAGACACTTGTAAGACCTCCTCCGGTATATCAGGATGTTCGCGGCCGGTACTCTCGGCCAGCTTTGTGTAATAGGCTTTCAGAATGGCGGCCCGGCCCCGGGTGACCTCCCGTTCCGCCCGGATGCGGAGGGCGACGCCGTTGAGCAGCGTGGCCGGATATCGGGTGTCGTTCAGCACCGCCCGCAGAACCTCGCCGGCCAGATCGGGGGCGGGGGACTTGTCCCGGGCGTTCTGGGTTACCGTCTCGTCCAGCAGCTTCCAGATGGGCAGGGTCTCAAACTTGTCATAGGAGGGGCGAACGATCTCCAGCCGCCGGTAGTGGGCCTGGATGTGTTCCAGGAATCCCCGGAAGGTATTGTGGAGGAAGAAGCGCACCGACAGCCGGGCGGCGTTGGGGGAGAGGCCGAGGATATAGAAATCCATGTTGGGGTCGAGCTTCTCCTCCTGAAAGTCCACGGGTATTCCTGACACAGCTGTGGTCATGCCGCGGAGATCCGCGGCGCTGTACGGCGTCGGCCCCAGCAGAGCCCCGCCGAAAAAGGCCTGGTAGGCGTCGCCGCCGCCTCTGGCCCAGCAGACGACGGTGGCGTCCCCGAGGTGGTAGACGTGCTCCCGGTCGGCCAGCAGGTAATTGAGGGCGGCCTGTAGGCGAAGGCGGCGTATTTGCCGGTAGGGGCGTTGAGGTTCTGCTCCTTGCCGTAGGAGCAGAAGGCCGGGGCGTTGAAAGAGACCAGAGCTGCGCCGCTGGATTGGGCCGGACACATTCTTGATGGCCGGGTGAACGGACTCCACCGGCCCTTCCTCGCCGGTGACGAGGCAGATACCTCTTGGGCTGTCGGTATCGGCGCGATAGCGGCGCTCCCAGGCACGCCGAATCTCGGGATCTTCGTGGATATAGCTTCCATTATAACGGAAGAGCAGATTGGCCCCGGACAGTATGTCCTCCCGATACTCTGCCAGAGCGGGATGCTCCAGTGTATACCCGGGATCCAGGTGCGGAAGAAGGCCAGCAGGGCCTGAGCGGAGGGGAAGCGACACCCCCAAAACAGAGGTATGAAGCGCCTTGCAGGCGGCAAAGCACGCAAGGGAGCGCTGAGGGTTGCCCTTATTGTCTGCGCCCAAAATGTAGCCGGAGTTATCGCACAGAAAATTGGCGGCGATCCCTACTGTGCGTTTGACCGGAGCAGGGAGCGTGAGCACCTGGGGGCGAGCACAGTCTTTTCCCTCGGAGCTGCTCCGTCTGAATGGACGTAACCTGCTCCAGCGTCCCGTCTGCGGCGATAGAGAGTGCATAGGAGGCCTTGACCGGCCCCAGCCGGGGCCGGCAAGCACGCCTGCCTGCACCAGAGTTTCGTAATACTGGGTCAACGCCTGCAAAATCATCCCCGCACCTCCCCGCTGTCCGGGCGGGCACCTCCAGCACCCCGTCCGCAGGGTGCCGCGGAAGAACAGGGGGCGGATATCCTCCGGATTTGTATAGTCCATATCCCACAGGATCCAGCCCAGATCGCGCTCTCCCAGCAGCTCCTTCGGGCAGGGGTAGCTCCTCACACCAGTGGAAATGGGCGGGAAACTCACGGCAGCCAAAGCAGGGCTGGTGGTAGGACTGCCCCTTTTGATGCGGCGCTTGACAATGTCCTGAAACTTGCCCGGATTATCTCCGGGGCGGCCTGACTGGTCATGTCAAAATGGGCCTCAATGACATACCGCACATCCCGCAGCAGCAGGGCGGCCCGCTGCTGAATGTCGTCGGATGTGCACAGATACAGCTCTCCCTTGCCCCGCTCCATCACCGTCCGGGCCGAGCGGGCGGAGAGAGTGGACTTGACCTCGTTGCGCCGCAGGTTGGTGAAGCGGATGGGAGCGCACACATGGATGCGGTCGATGATCCACCTCAGCCCAGGATGCCAGTAGATGGCCTCCACCAGCCCCCGGGCGGCGGAGGGGTCATGATATCGTAGCTCACCCGTTCTACTTTCATCTCCGGGCGGGTAAAGAGGGCATAATCCCCCAGACCTCCAGCTGAATGGACATAGGCGTTCACTCCTTTCATAATACATAATATATTGTTTGGACAGGGGAAGCACCGGCAGACGGAGTAGAGAGTGAATGAGACCTCACGTCTGCCCGGCGTTCCATCCTGCGTCTATTCATTTAGACGACTATATTATACATCAGAGTTAGTCATCCGTCAAACTCTTTAAAATACATATCTATGAATTTTGTTGACACATGTGATATAATATTTTCTGTCGCAACATGCGTGGATTGAAATATAGAAATGTATATTAATTAGGAGGCACAGGGGAGCGGAGACGGAAGCGTCCGCCCCCTGCTGTTTAGACAAAGAAGGCTTTCCCACAGTCCGCCTCCAGGGACAGCCCGGTTTCCTCTGAATAGAGGGACAGGGTGGCAAGGATGGCGGAGCCATCCTCCAGCCGCTCCAGATCCCCGGCCTGATCCAGGGCGGCGAAGTGGTTTTCGTAGATAGATACGCCGTATTGGCCGAGCTGGCGGAACAGCGTCCGGCTCCGCTCTCCGGCCCGAAGCCGTCCGACCAGCTCCGCGCCCGCGCCCAATGGGATGTAGACCGTCCGGGTGGGGCTGTCGATCATGTGGAAGCGCTCCGCCACGGACTGGAAGGGGAACAGCTCCGTGCGAATCTTGGGCAGAATACCATATATGTCCTGCGCTTCCGCCCCCTTCAGCTCCAGGAGCGTATGGAAGTAGGCCTGGATCGCCTCCTGAGAGGCGATGTCGTCATACTGCTCCAGCACCATGCGGCCCGCGCCGATAGCGGTCTGAAACAGAGGCGGCGGGACGGCTTCCCCGAAAAGGGTGACGATGCTCTCCGAGACGGGGCGCTTCCCCTCCCGGTTGCACCGGCCGGCGGCCTGGAGGATGGAGTCCAGGCCCGCCTCTTCCCGGAACACGGCGGGAAAGTCTACATCCACCCCGGCCTCGATCAGGGAGGTGGAGATCACCCGGCAGGGGCCCTCCTTGAGCCGGCGGCGGATCTCCTCCAGCTTGGCGCGCCGGTGGGCGGGATACATGAGGGTAGAGAGGTGAAAGTTCCCCTCGCCGGAGAGCCGCGTAAAGATCTCCTGGGCGCTCTTGCGGCTGTTGACAACGCAGAGCACCTGCTCGTGCTGCTGGAGCTGTCCGGACAGTGTGTCCCAGTCCAGCCGGCCCGCCTGGCGGAAGCACACCCGGCGGAAGGGTTCCGGGGGACACAGCTCCGGCGGACAGAGCTCCACCGCCGGACGGCCGGGCAGGAACTCTGCAAAGAGCGGCCCCAGTGCGGGCTGGGTGGCGGTACAGAGGACGGCGGAAGCGCCGTAATGCTGAACGAGCTGGGCGATGGCGTGGACGCAGGGCCGCAGGCAGGGGAGGGGGAGCAGCTGGGCCTCGTCGAAGAGAATGACGCTTCCGGCCAGGTTGTGGAGCTTGCGGCACTGGGAGGGGCGGTTGGCATAGAGGGATTCAAAGAACTGCACCGCCGTGGTCACCACCACGGGCATGTCCCAGTTCTCCGCGGCCTGGGCCAGGCGGACCGTTTTTGGAGTGGCCTCGGCGTCGATTTCATAGGCGGCGTTGGAGTGGTGCTCCAGCACGTTCTCCGCCCCCAGGATGGTTCGGAACTCCTTGGCGGTCTGCTCGATGATGGAGGTGTAGGGGATCACATAGATGATCCGCCGCAGTCCCCTGGCCCTAGCCTGGGCCAGGGCGAAGGCCAGAGAGGCCACCGTCTTTCCGCCCCCGGTGGGACGGTGAGGGTAAACAGGCCGGGGGGCTGGGTTTTGCCCATCCGGATACACTGCTCCAGAACGGCGCAGCGGCGGGAGTTCAGCTCTCCCTGGGGGGACACCAGCCGGAGATATGGCGCTGGAGCCGCTCCCAAAGGTCATCCAGAGGAGCGGGGTGCTCCGGCCGGGGGGAGCCGTCCATAAAGGCCTCGGTGTCCAGGAAATCCGCGTCCGTCAGACAGGAAAACAGCATCCGGGTAAAGAACATCAGGGACAGCGGCTCCGCGCCGCAGGGGGGAGGAGCGGGGGAGGGGAGGGCGATCTCTTCTGTCCAGGGGGAGCAGTCGGGCAGCATGCCCCGTTCCGCGCGCTTCATCCGTCCCAAAAGGTTCCGGCATCCGGGGAACCCCCTGAGTGCCTCCGTCCGGGAGGCCGCCGTGGTGCCCCGCCGCCGCAAAGGCAGCCAGAGGCTGCCCCATACGCCAGCAGGCAAAGCCGGCGGTGGCGTGATCCACCTTGGGGCCGCCGGCAAGGCGGCGCTGAAATTCCATGGAGTATTTTCCGAGGTCGTGGCTCAGGCCGGCCAGCCGACCCAGCTCCTCCGCGCCAAAGGGAGCGGCAAAGAGGGCGCAACGCTCCGCCGTCCCGTTGAGGTGCTCCGCCGCCGTCTGTTTCCGGCCGTCGCCGGCAATGTGGGCCAGATAGGTCATGGGAAAACTACCTCCGTTCTCAAATGTTTCTGAACGTAGAATACCGCCGGATAAGCCCGATAGACCGGACATTTTGCCGTAATGCCAACTATAACTATAGTTGATTTTGCGCAAAACCGCAAGTAGAGAGAAGAAAGGATTGCAGATAGCTATGGTCTGGGTGGCGCTTGTGTTATAGCGGGAATTGTGATAAAATAGCTCTGATTCTGTAGAAAAGGGGTGTGCCGTATGAGCGACACCGAACTTCAGTTCCGCACGTCCACCTTTGGCGGGTTTCAGAAGCAGGATGTGCTGAATTATATTGAGACGTCGAACCAGGAGCACCGGGAGAAGCTGGAGGCTGTCCGGCGGGAGCTGGCGGAAGCCGAGGCGGCCAAGGCGGCCCAGGCGGAGGAGACCGCCGCGGCCCAGGCCCAGACGGAGGCCAAGGAGAAGGAGCTCCAGGCCCTGCGGGAGGAGCTGGCCGCCGCCCACAAGGAGGCGGAGGAGCGCAAGCTGGAGATCTCCCTGCTGGAGGAAGAGCTGGAGAAGGCGAAGCAGCGGTTGGCCGATACCGAGGCCCAGCTGAAGGAGAGCGAGGAAAAGCTGGCCAAGGCGGGGCCCGCAGCGGCGGCCTATGAGAAGGTGAAGGACCGCACCGCCGGTATCGAGCTGGAGGCCCACTGCCGCGCCCAGGCGGTTCAGGCGGAGGCGGAGGAGCGCATCCGCAAGACACGGGCCGAGGTGGAGCAGTGGCTGAACCGGGTGCAGGGGAATTACGGCCGCCTGCGCGCTGATATGGACGCGGCGGTTTCCAGGGCCTGTGGAGAGCTGGACCAGGTGCGGCAGACGCTGGAGCAGATCTCCGGGGAGCTGGCCCGCCAGGATGAGGGACTGGACAAGCTGACCAAGTCCTGCTGTGCCGAGCTGACCCACCGTGCACCGGACCCACTCCCACTGGATGAGAAATAAGCAAGCCGGCTGACCGAAGCCGCAGCATTTGTGTGGCAGGCTGATGTTGGAAATGCAATCAAATGGGGTGAGGATACGGAAATAGCGGAAGTGAAGGAACGGCAGCCTGCATTGCTCCAGCAGCTTCTGAAAATTTGGGAGCAGTCCGTGAGGGCAACGCACCACTTTTTATCCAGCCGTGAAATAGAACAGATCAAGGAATACGTTCCCGGGGCGCTGAATTTGGTTCCAAGGCTTGTCATCGCCAGAGAGGAAAGCGGAGCTCCGGTCGGATTTATGGGAGTAGATGGCGGCCGCCTTGAAATGCTGTTTCTCTTTCCGGACAAACGGGGAAACGGCTTGGGAAGGCTGCTCGTTGAATATGGGATGAAGCATTGTGGGGTTAAGAGCGTGACGGTCAATGAACAGAACCCAGAGGCAAAGGGTTTTTATGAGCACATGGGATTCTGTGTATATAAAAGGACAGACTGCGATGAACAGGGAGCGCCGTATCCCCTTCTATACATGGAGATTTCTCAACGGTGATGATAGGGGCACCGGGACGGGTGGACACAGTTCAGCTTACAGAGACGACAGATAGAAGAGCCCTTGCGCGGCCGCGCAAGGGCTCTTTCAGGGACAAACGCAGAGAAGCAGGCGGACGACCCACTCAGGGGCCTCGGGGAGCTGGGCGTGGATCATCTGGAACAGGACCTCGGGGGAGTAGCCGTGAAGCTGCTCCAGGGTGAGAGCCAGACCGGCGGCAGAGGAATATGCGTCCCGTCCGATAGCGAGGGTGGAGCCGAACGCAGTGCCCCCGGCGGCGTACTGCCCCACCGCCGCCCCGCCCAGGGCCGCATAGCCGCTGACAGCGCCGCCGCCGAAGGCAATTCCTAGGCTGAATGCCGCCCCGCCCAAGGCAGCCAGCAGGCCCACGGACAGGCCGCCGAGGGAGCCCCCCAGCGGCGAGGCCGCCCAGAGCCAGCAGACCGGCGCTGAATCCGCCCAAGGTCAGCAGACCGGCGGAAAAGCCTCCGATGGCTATCAGGCCGGTGGCCACGTTGCCGATGGCGATGACCCCCTTGGCCCGACACAGACTGCGGTCACACAGATTGATATGAACCAGAGGAAGGCCGAAGAGAGTGCGGCGGCTGCGGTACTCATAGCGCCAGCCTCTATAGTAGTTTTGGATGACAGCCTGCTGAGGGGAAGGGGCTGCGGGCTTTTCGGGCTCGATTCCCCGCACCAGATAGTCCAAACTGACGGCAAAATAGTCGGCCAAGGCGGACAGGTTGTTGAGATCCGGGTGGCGGCCCCGCCTCCCACTTCTGTACCGCCTGCCGGGAGACCCCTACGGTGTGGGCCAACTCCTCCTGGGAGATGCCCCGCCCTTTGCGGAGCTGGTAGAGCCGTTCACGAAATTCCATGGTGATGAACCTCCTTTTCTTGGGCTCATCTTAGCAGAACGGCCCGGATAGACGCAACCAACCGGAGCATCCAATTTGACAACCAGCAGTAGCACCCCTTGGGGCGCAAGGGCTTCAAACCCGGCCAATGTCGGTGCGGAAGTGCATGTCCTGGAAGTGGATGTGCCCCGCGGCGGCGTAGGCGCTGTCGATCGCGGCGTTCAGATCCGGCCCGGTGGCGGTGACGCCCAGCACCCGGCCGCCGTTGGTGAACACCGTGCCGTCGTCTCCCAGTTTGGTGCCCGCATGGAAAACCACGGCCTGCTGTCCGGCATCCTCCAGGCCGGTGATGGGCAGACCCTTGGCGTAGAGCCGGGGTAGCCGCCGGAGGCCAGCACCAGACAACAGGCCGCCCCGTCCTTCCACCGGATGTTCAGATGGTCCAAAGTGCCGTTACGGCAGGCCAGGAAGATGTCCAGCAGATCGGTCTCCAGCAGGGAGAGCACCGCCTGGCATTCGGGATCGCCGAAGCGGGCATTGTACTCCACCACCTTGGGGCCGTCGGGGGTGAGCATCAGGCCAAAGTAGAGCACTCCCTGGAAGGGCGGCCCTCCGCCTTGAGGGCGGCCACCGTGGGCAGGAAGATCTCCTCCATACAGCGGCGGGCCACCTCGGGCGTGTAGTTGGGAGAGGGGAGATGGCCCATGCCGCCGGTGTTGGGGCCCTGGTTGCCGTCAAAGGCCCGCTTGTGATCCTGGGAGGAGGGCATGGGAACCAGATGCTCCCCGTCGCAGAAGGCCAGCACGGTGACCTCCGGGCCGGTCATACACCTCGATGACCACCCTGGCGCCGGCCTGGCCGAACTTGCGGCCGTCCATCATGGAACGGGCGGCCTCCTGGGCTTCGGCTACCGTCTGGGCCACTATAACGCCCTTGCCCAGGGCCAGGCCGTCAGCCTTCACCACGATGGGCGCGCCCTCGGCCTCAATGTAGGCCAGAGCAGGGGCGAGCTCTGTAAAGGTTTGATACTTTGCGGTTGGAATGTGGTACTTGGCCATCAGATTCTTGGAAAGATTTTGCTCGCCTCGATGATGGCGGCGTCCGCCCGGGGCCGAAGGCGGGAATGCCCGCATCCTCCAGGGCATCCACCATGCCCAGGGCGAGGGGATCGTCCGGCGCCACCACCACAAAATCAATGGAATGGGCCTGGGCCCAGGCCACCACTCCATCCACGTCGGTGGCGGAGAGGGGGACACACTGGGCCAGGGCGGCGATACCGCCGTTGCCGGGGGCGCAGTATAGCTCTTCCACTTGCTCACTTTTAGACAGTGCCCAGGCGATGGCGTGCTCCCGCCCGCCGCCGCCGACAATCAAAACATTCATTGCTTACACCTCAATTCAGCGCCAGCCCCAGGGCCCATAGGCCCAGCAGGTGCGCGGGATAGAACACATAAAAGAACCACTTGCTCTGCACCCAATTGCCCACGGTACCAGGCCAACAGAAGGAGGGATGCCTCGGCGCACAATGCGTAGAGAGCGAACACAGGGAGGGCATGGAGCAGATAGCCCGCCATCCAGTCCGGCCGGAACAGTGGGAGGGAGAGCAGCCCTATCAGGGGCTGGTAGAGCAGATAGAGGAGAGCCAGACCGACTCCCAGACAGAGCAGCTTTCGGCGGCGATTATCACCGCAGAGGTAAAGGGCGAAGATCAGGAGCACGGCGGGGAAGCCGTAGTCCACGTTGAGCAGGAGTGCCAGCGCACAGGCCGCGAACAGGGGAATGGCCGACACGGCCGGGCCGTGCTCTGCTTTGGACAGACGCTCATAGCCATAGATGGCTCCGGCGCTGAGGATGAAGGTGAGGAGCACACTTCCGCCCCAGACGCCGGTGGCCAGGGTGAAGGGCGCCTGGGAGAGAAGGGCACACGCTCCCAGCCGGGTGAGATAGCGGTGGAAGAAGCGGGTGCGGCGGCAGCCCTCGGCCACGAAGTAGGCGAAAATGGGAAAGGCCAGCCGCCCGATGAGCCGGGGCAGCCCATCCGCCCAGGTGGGCAGGCCCAGCTCGGTCAGCATGGTGGGGAAGACCATCCCGATATGATCCACCAGCATAAACAGCGCGGCCAGATATTTGAGAGCGGCGGCGCTCAGACCGTAGCGGTGTGCCTCCATTAGTGGTGGAACAGCCGCATACCGGTAAAGGCCATGACGATGCCGTACTTGTTGCAGGTGGCGATGACATGGTCGTCCCGGATGGAGCCGCCGGGCTGGACGATGTACTGTACGCCGCTCTTGCGGGCACGCTCCACATTGTCGCCGAAGGGGAAGAAGGCGTCGGAGCCCACGGTCACGCCCGACTGGCGGGCGATCCACTCCTTTTTCTCCTCCGCCGTGAGCACCTCGGGCCGGATTTTAAAGGTGTTCTGCCACACGCCGTCGGCCAGCACGTCCTCGTACTCGTCGGAGAGGTAGACGCGATGGCGTTGTCCCGGTCGGGACGGCGGATGCCGTCCACGAAGGAGAGGCCCACCTTGGGATGCTGCCGCAGGAGCCAGTTGTCCGCTTTGTTCCCCGCCAGACGGGTACAGTGGATGCGGCTCTGCTGGCCCGCGCCCACGCCGATGGCCTGGCCGTCCTTCACATAGCAGACGGAGTTGGACTGGGTGTACTTCAGGGTGATGAGGGCGATGAGCATGTCCCGCTTGGCGGACTCGGGCAGCTCCTTGTTGTCGGTGACGATATTGTCCAGCAGGGCCTCGTTGATGGCGAAGCTGTTGCGGCCCTGCTCGAAGGTGATGCCGAAGACGTCCTTGTGCTCCACGGCCTTGGGGACGTAGTCTGGGTCGATCTGCACCACATTATAGCCGCCCTTGCGCTTGGTCTTGAGGATGGCCAGGGCCTCGTCGGTGTAGCCAGGGGCGATCACGCCGTCGGATACCTCCAGGGCCAGGTAGCGGGCGGTGTCGGCGTCGCACACATCGGAGAGGGCGGCCCAGTCGCCGTAGGAGCACAGACGGTCCGCGCCCCGGGCGCGGACATAGGCGCAGGCGATGGGGAGAGCTCCATATCCTCGGCAAAGTAGATTTTCCGATCCACGTCGGTGAGGGGGGTACCCACGGCGGCGCCAGCGGGGAGACGTGCTTGAAGGACGCAGCTGCGGGCAGGCCGGTGGCCTCCTTTAGTTCTTTCACCAACTGCCAGGAGTTGAAGGCGTCCAGAAAGTTGATATAGCCCGGCTTGCCGTTGAGTACCTCGATCGGAAGCTCGCCCTCGGTCATAAAAATGCGGGCCGGCTTCTGGTTCGGGTTGCAGCCGTATTTCAGTTCCAGTTCAGTCATTGCGATAAACCTCCGTCAGTGAGCGGCGGCCGCGGGCCGCCCTCGGACTGTGTGTATCTGGGGCGGCCTGCGGCCGTCCGTCAGGCTGATGCATGCTTGTTTTTGATCACAGTCTCCCAATCTCCGGTTTTCCGGTCGATGTAGCGCACAAAGAGAGAGACCTTGTTCTCCGCGTTGAGGCTGTCCCACAACAGATCGGCAAGCTCCGCGGGGGTGCCGCAGGGATTTCCACCTGCTCCGGTTCCCCACAAAGGAGGGCAGGGGGGTGCCGTCGCCCATGTAGGTGTGGATGAAATGGCCCTGCCCGGCGCGGGGGGCCTCATAGGCGAAGAAATACCGGCGGCAGGAGGCGGGATCGCCGTCCGCGCTCTTGAGGATGGAGAGGGTGTAGTCGCCGTTCTTTTACCAGCCCGGAGATAGGGGGTGTAGTTGGGGCGTCGGGCTCAAAGGTTCGGGTGTGGAGGGCCTGGGCAAAGGTCTTGCCCGCGGCCAGCCCTCGCGGATGGTGTCGGTCTGGTCGCCGTTGGTGACGATGGTGGAGGTGCCGAACACCCGCACAGGGGCGTAGATAATAAGGGAGGGGTCGGTCATTTTGGAGGGGTCAAAGGCCTGGGTGCGGATGCCGTCAGGGGTCTCCACGAAGACCCGGTTGCGGGAGTTCTCGCTGCGTCCCATGATAAAATAGGCAATGACGGACTTCTCCCCGTCGGGGAGCTGCCCAGCACGATGCCGCGTCCGGGATAGGGGTTGCCGCGCAGCAGCGCGGTAAGATCCAGGTTTTTCATGATAATCTCCATTCTACGATATCATATTGTTATTGCCTTGCTGAATGTAACACTTGTGAGGAATTCTTGAAATAAGTCTACAGACAGGGGGATGTATTATTTCGACAATCCCTCGGGAAAGAAATGCACATACCAGTTGCAGCAATATGTTCTCAGAAAATAGTTTCATCGAACATAACTGCACCCGCTAGGTCACTATTGGTATTTAATATTTCTGGGTCTGCAATCGACACCGGAGCATCACGCTTCACGATTTCTGCTCCTGTAAAATCCCATCCGCCACGAGGAGTAATTTCGTTTGTATTCACCATTACTTCCATATCTTGATACATGAATCTTAACCAACCTGCTGCAAGCGTATCTTCCCCGAAATACTCATAATCGTCCACACCGATCAAGGAGAAAAAATCTTCAAAGGACATGTCATCTTCCATGTCTGGGAAAAGTATGTTTGCGGTGGTGACAAAGCCCGCACATTTCAGCTGTTCCTCACATTCGCTCATGGCCTTTTCAGAATCGCCGCTCTGCGTTCCGAAAAGTAATAAGCATATTCCGCCTCCGGCTCCCCAAAGCATATAGCGGCACAATCTGGGGATGAATCTAAGCTTTCAATTATTTCGCCTTCTGGATGCTCATTTTTTAATTCGATGAGTGTTTTCCCGATGTCATTCAAAAATTCAGGCGTTTGACCGCTGGGGGCTGCGGGCGCGCAGGCAGAAAATACGAATGCTGCAAGCAAAGATAGGATTACAATGACTGCGGTTCGTTTCATATGAAGACATCTCCTACCTGGACTACTCATGAGAGCTTTGGCTAGGAGGTACCAGCCAGCGGATCAGGGAAATACACGCCAGAACAACAGGAACCAGCAGAACGACCAAGCCAAGCAGCAACAGAGCAAGACCGTAGTCTCCGCCAAGCCAGATCCCGCCTAGGAACAGAAAACCGCCGCTGAGGACAAATGCCAGAAGACGCAGATCGCTCATGTCTCCATACCTCCTATGAAATTATAAAATATGGACGATCCTTCCCTCCACCCGGAGCCGCCCCTCACAGAACAGGGAGACGGCCTGGGGAAGGATATGCCACTCCGCCTGCTCCATCACCCGGCGCTGGAGTACCTCGGGGGTGTCCCCCTCCAGGATCTCCACCGCCTTCTGAAGGACGATGGGGCCGCCGTCGGGCTCTTCATTGACGAAGTGGACGGTAGCGCCGGTGAGCTTCACGCCGTAGGCCAGGGCGGCCTCGTGGACGTGGAGGCCGTAGTAGCCAGCGCCGCAGAAGGAGGGGATCAGGGCGGGGTGGACGTTGAGGATGGCGTTGGGGAAGGCGGCCACCATCTCCCCGGTAAGGATGTGCAGGAAGCCGGCCAGTACCACCAGCCCGATATTCAGCTCACGGAGCTTGTCCACCAGGGCTATGGTCATCTCCCGGTTGGATGCGAAGTCTTTCCGGGCCACCACATAGCCGGGGATGCCGGCCCGGGCGGCCCGCTCCAGGGCGTAGGCGTCGGGCCGGGAGGAGAGCACGGCGGCGATGCGGCCGTTTTTCAGCTCACCCCGGCTCTGGGCGTCGATCAGTGCCTGGAGGTTGGTGCCCCGCCGGAAACCAAGACGGCAATTCGTACCATGCGCCCTGCCCTCAGACCAGCTCCACGCCGGCGTCGCCCTTGATCACGTCGCCGATGACATAGGACTGCTCGCCCGCCCGGGCCAGCACGTCCAGCGCGTGGCCCACTTGATCCTTGGGGATGGCGATGACCAGGCCGATGCCCATGTTGAAGGTGTTATACATGTCCCGCACGGGGATGTCACCCGACTTCTGAATGAGCTCGAAGATGGCGGGCACGGGGTAGGAGGCGGTGCGGATGCGGGCGGTGAGGCCCTCTTTCATCATGCGGGGCACATTCTCATACAGGCCGCCGCCGGTGATGTGGCTGATGCCCTTGACAGTTACGCCGTGCTGGCGCAGGCATTGGATGGATTTTACGTAGATATGGGTGGGGCGCAGCAGCTCCTCGCCGATGGTGCGGCCCAGCTCGGAGACATAGATATCCAGAGCGGGGTTGTCCAGCAGCACCTTGCGCACCAGGGAGAAGCCGTTGGAGTGGACGCCGTTGGAGCACAGGCCGATGAGCAGATCCCTTCGCAGAGGGTGGAGCCGTCGATCATGTCGGACTCGTCCACCAGACCCACGGAGAAGCCGGCCAGATCATACTCGTCCTCGGGGTAGAAGCCCGGCATCTCGGCGGTCTCGCCGCCGATCAGCGCGCAGCCTGCCTGACGGCAGCCCTCGGTGACGCCGGAGACGATGGCCTCGATGCGGCTGGGCACATTCTTTCCCACAGCCACGTAGTCCAGGAAAAACAGGGAGAGGCACCGGAGCAGATAATGTCGTTGACACACATGGCAACGCAGTCGATGCCAACGGTGTCGTGCTTGTCCATGAGAAAGGCGATTTTCAGCTTGGTGCCCACGCCGTCGGTACCGGAGACCAGGACGGGCTTCTTCATGCCCGCCACATTGGGGGCGAACAGGCCGCCGAAGCCGCCCAGAGAGCCCATGACACCGGGAATGTAGGTGGACTCCACCAGGGGCTTGATGCGGTTGACCGCCTCGTAGCCGGCGGTGACGTCCACGCCGGCGGCGGCGTAGGATTCGGAATGGGAGTTCTTCATGTCAAAACCTCCAGATAACAATGAGGAAATGGGGCGCTGGGGTAGAGGAAAAAGCCTTGCAGAGTTTTACCCGCTTTGCGGGTAAAAGAATTGCAAAAGAGGTCCGCAGGCGAATTCAGTTCGCCGGAGTACGCCGCTGCTTGCTCCGCCAGCGGCGGGCGACCACCTGCGCCGTGCGCGGTGAGGGGATCAAACCCGCTGTGCCGCCGGGGCGGCGCGGGTATCCAGGGGACAGCGTCCCCTTGGAGCGTTTTACTCCTTCCCCGTCCAGCAGTAAGTGCAGATCTTGTCCCGGTCGATGCCGATGGCCTCCAGCAGGCCGTCCAGGGACTGGTAGCCCAGAGAGTCGAAGCCCAGCTTCTCGCAGATGGCGCGGAGCATGCATCTGCCGCGCTCCGTGGAGGCGTCGGCGTATTCCTCGATATGCTGCTGCCCCTCGTCCCCCTCCAGCTCCTGGATGGTTCGCCGGGCCAGCAGTTCCATGTCGGAGTTGCTGCGGGAGAAATTCAGGTACTTGCAGCCGTACATGATGGGGGGACAGGCGGAGCGCATATGGACCTCTTCTGCCCCGGACTCATAGAGGAATTCCACGGTCTCCCGGAGCTGGGTGCCCCGGACGATGGAGTCGTCCACAAAGAGCAGCTTCTTGCCCTCAATGAGCTCGGGCACGGGAATCTGCTTCATCTTGGCCACCTGGTTGCGGGCCTCCTGGCTGGTGGGCATGAAGGAGCGGGCCAGGTAGGGTGTATGTGACGAAGGGCGGGCAAAGGGCTTGCCGCTGCGGTTGGCAAAGCCGATGGCATGGGGCACGCCTGAGTCGGGCACGCCGGCCACATAGTCCACCTTGGGCAGTTGGCCCCGGTGTACCTCGTCCCGGGCCATGATCTCCCCGTTGCGGTAGCGCATGACCTCCACATTCATCCCCTCGTAGTTGGAGTTGGGGTAACCGTAGTAGGTCCAAAGGAAGGCGCAGATCTTCATCTGCTCTCCGGCGGGGAGAGGGTCTTCCAGCCGCCGGCCGTGACCCGTACGATCTCCCGGGGGCCCAGCTCGTAAGCGTCATGGTAGCCCAGCTTATGGTAGGCGAAGGACTCGAAGGAGACGCAGCAGCCGTTTTCGCCCTGGCCGATGAGCACGGGCAGGCGGCCCAGCTTGTCACGGGCGGCGAGGATGCCGTCGGCATCCAGAATAAGAATGGTGGCTGAACCGTCGATCTCGTCCTGGGCGTGGCGGATGCCGGAGATCAGATCGTCCTTCTGGTTGATGAGGGCGGCCACCAGCTCGGTGGCGTTGACTTTACCCGAGCTCATGGCCATGAACTGGTGGCCGTGGTCGGAGAAGTAGCGCTCCACCAGCGCGTCGGCATTGTTGATGATGCCCACGGTGGTGATGGCGTACAGGCCCAGGTGGGAGCGCACCAGCAGGGGCTGGGGATCGGTGTCGCTGATACAGCCGATGCCGGAGCAGCCGTGAAATTCCGCCAGATCCTTGTCGAACTTGGTGCGGAAGGGGTGTTTTCAATGTTGTGGATCTGCCGCTGAAAGCCATCCTTCCGGTCGTAGACCGCCATGCCGCCCCGCTTGGTGCCCAGGTGGGAGTGGTAGTCGGTACCGAAGAACACGTCCAGCACGCAGTCCTGCTTGGTAATCGCGCCGAAGAAACCGCCCATGGATTACTGATCCCCATCAGGCGGCGCATGACCTCCTAGTAGGCCTCCTCGGCCCCGCCCATGTCCCGGCGGAAACGGTCCTTGTCCAGCTTCTCGTGGGTCTGTTCGTCCCACAGGCGGCAGGTGTCGGGGAGATCTCGTCGGCCAGCACAATGGTGCCGTCAGATGTTTTGCCGAACTCCAGCTTGAAGTCCACCAGATCAATGCCGATCTTCTTCATGAAGCCCCGCAGCAGGTCGTTGACCGCAAAGGCGTACTTCTTGATCAGGTCGATCTCCTCCGCTGTGGCCAGCTTCAGCGCCAGGGCGTGATAGCTGTTCATGAGGGATCGCCCAGGTCGTCATTCTTGTAGGAGAACTCGATGGTGGGCGCGTCGAACACGATGCCCTCCTCCACGCCAAAACGCTTGGCGAAGGAGCCGGCGGAGATGTTGCGGATGATGACCTCCAGGGGGACGATGGACACCTTTTCACTGCGGTCTCCCGGTCGCTGAGCTCCTCCACATAGTGGGTGGGCACGCCCTTCTCCTCCAGGCGGCGCATCAGGTTGTTGGTCATGCGGTTGTTGATGGCCCCTTGCCGGTGATGGTGCCCTTCTTCAGGCCGTTGAAGGCGGTGGCGTCATCCTTGTAGGACACGATCACCACATTGGGGTCGCTGGTGGCGAAGACCTTCTTGGCCTTGCCCTCATAGAGCTGCTCCAGTTTCTCGTAAGACATATTAAAACTCCTCCATTTGGATTTTATGATCCTTTGCTTCCACCTCGGCGGCCATGCCGGCCTTGAACTGCACCAGCCGGTCGCTCAGGGCCTCGTCGGAAAGGGCCAGCATCTGGGCGGACAGAATGGCGGCGTTGTCCGCGCCGTCCACCGCCACGCAGGCCACGGGAATCCCCGGGCATCTGCACCATGGACAGAAGGGAGTCCAGCCCGCCCATCATAGAGGTCTTGATGGGCACGCCGATGACGGGCAGGGTGGTATAGGCGGCCAGCACACCGGCCAGATGGGCGGCTTTGCCCGCTGCGGCGATAATCGCACCGAAGCCGTTCTCCCTTGCCTGAGAGGCGAAGCGCTCGGCGGCGGCGGGGGTACGGTGGGCGGAGATGATGTGGACCTCTGTGGGGATGCCAAAGGACTTGAGCCGCTGGATGCAGGGGCGCATGGTGTCCAGATCTGAGTCGGAACCCATGATGACGGCAACTTTTTTGCTCATAAAACCCTCCTGTAGCGCCAAATAAATTTTTAGGAAACGATAAAATAAATCAGGGTATCTGCTTACACAGATACCCTGCACTTATTACCGCCGAAAATTGGACAGGCGGGAACCATTGATGATCAAACCCCAGAGCGCAGTTCGTGCACCGGCGTCATGGCTCTACCTCCCTGTCCCAGAATGAGTATAATATATCGAATTCCGGGGCTTTGCAAGGGAGGGGCGGAAATTCGTATGCTTATACAAGTTTCGCCGGAAAACAGAAGACACAATTGTAAAGTGTGTGTCAAGCCTGGCGGAGCAGCGTGCCGTCGGTGCCCACAATGACCGTATGGAGGGAGCGGTTTACCGCTGGCGGACACGGCCCGCTCGGCGGCCCGCTGAATGCCCCCACAGCAGGGGACCGCCATCCGCACAACGGTGACGCTGCGGATGTCGTTTTAAGCCAGAATGGCGGTGAGCTTTTCACTATAGTCCCCTTCGTCCAGCTTGGGGCAGCCGATAAGGGTCACCCGGCCCCGGATAAAGTCCTGGTGAAAGGCCGTAGGCGTAGGCGGTGCAGTCGGCAGCAATGAGAAGATCACAGCCGTCAAAGTAGGGCGCGTTGACCGGAGCGAGCTTGATCTGAACCGGCCACTGGCGCAGTTCACTGGGGATATCTCCAGCGGTGGGGGCGGCTTCCGGCCGGCGGATGGCCCGGCTCTGGCTGCCGGGACAGCCGCAGGGCGTGTCCGCGGCCCTGGCCGCCTTGGCGGCCAAGACCGCCGCATGGTCGTCGGCGGGGCCTCACGCTCCTCAAAGGTGATGGCCCCGGTGGGGCAGGCGGGCAGGCAGTCCCCAGCCCGTCGCAGTAGTCCTCCCGGGTGAGACGGGCCTTGCCGTTGACCATCTCAATGGCGCCCTCGTGGCAGGCGGCGGCGCACAGGCCGCAGCCGTTGCACCTGGATTCCTCGATATGAATGATTCTGCGTTTCATGGGAAAACGCCTCCTTCGTCGGTTTCTGGGCCTATTCTAACAAAGGGACGGGCCGTTGTATGTTGCAGGTGCAATAAAAAAGAAAAAACGTGCGCTGTCACCGACAGCGCACGTTGGATGGAACACAATCAATCGCGCAGATACTGCTTCACCAGCTCCTGTAGCAGCTCGTCCCGGTCCAGCTTGCGGATCAGGGCGCGGGCGTTGTTGTAGTTGGTGATATAGGTGGGGTCCTCCGAGAGGATGTACCCCACGATCTGGTTGATGGGATTGTAACCCTTTTCCTGCAAGGACTGGTAGACGGAAGAGAGGATCTTCTTGATCTCTGGGTCCTTGTCGTTTTGGATGCTGAATTTGCGGGTGTAGTCCATCTCCATATCGGTACACCTCCCCGTGTATCATTCTGTTCCCCATTGTAGCGGAAAAAGGACGCTGTAAAGGGGATGACTTAAAATTTATGATTCTTTAAGATTTCGACCGGACGCGGAAGGGGCTCACCGCAAAACAGCACCCAGCTCCTGCTCCAGCAGCTCCAAAACTGCCTTCACGTCGGCATCAGCCTCCTCGCTGGTGAGGGAGCGGTCGTCGGCACGCAGAGTCAGGTTAAAGGCTACGCTCTTCTTGCCCTCGTCCACGCCCTTGCCCCGGTAGATGTCGAACAGGGCAACCTCCTTGAGCAGGCCCTTGGCGCCCCGGCGGATGCAGTCCTCCAGAGCGCCCACGGTGACCTTCTCACCGCACACCACGGCGATATCGCGGGTGACGGCGGGGAACCTGGGCAGGGGGACGTACTCGGGATCGGGGCCCTTGGCGTTCAGGAGCTCGTCAAAGGAGAGCTCGGCGCAGTAGAGCTCTGCGTCCACGCCGTAGTTCTGGGCCACCAGGGGTGGATCTGGCCGAAGATGCCGATGCAGTTGCTGCCGCTCCACACGGTGGCGCAACGGCCGGGTGGTAGGAGGCGTCGGAGGTGCGCCGGTGGGGCCCTCAAAATGGGTAGCTGTGGCCCGGATGTCCTTGAGAATGGCCTCGACGGCCCCTTTCATGGCGTAGAAGTCCATGTCCCCGCCGTAGGCGCCCAGGGTGAGCACCTTGGACTCGTTGGCCAGGCCGTCCTCCCCGCCGGGCAGATAGACCCGGGCCAGCTCATAGAGCCTGGCGGACTTGTTGCGGTAGTTGTAGTTGCGGGTCAGGATCTCCAGCATGGAGGGGAGGACCGTGGTGCGCATGATGGAGGTGTCCTCCCCAGAGGGTTGAGGATCTGGAAGCTCTTGCGGGCGGAGTAGTCGCGGGGCCAGCGGATTTTGTCGTAGCAGGCGGGGAGATGAAGGAGTAGGTGATGATCTCGTCATACCCGAAGGCACGGCAGAGCGCGCCCAGCCGGTTTTCCAGCTTCTGCTCGGCGGAGTAGCCGCCCAGGGTGGTCTGGCCCCGCATCAGGGTGGTGGGGATGTTGTTGTAGCCGTAGAACCGGGCGACTTCCTCCGCCAGGTCGGCAATGCCCTCCGCGTCACCCCGCCAGGAGGGATGACCACATCGGCGGGGCCGTCGGGAAGTCGTGCTGCTCGGTGTGGATCTCCACCCGCTCCAGGTATTTGTACTGCTCCGCGGCGGGGATGTCGGTGCCCAGCAGGGCATTCACCCGCTCCGGGTCCATGCGGATGGTGCGGGGCTGGGGCACATAGTTGAGGATGTCGATGACGCCGTCCACCACCTCGCCGGCCGCCCAGCAGCTCCACCAGCTCGCAGGCCCGCTGGACGGCGGGGAGGGTGTTCATGGGATCCAGGCCCTTTTCGAACTTGGCGCTGGCCTCAGTACGCATACCAAGGGCCAGGGCGCCCTTGCGGATGCAGGTGCCGTCGAAGCAGGCGGACTCGAACACCACGTCGGTGGTGTCCGCCACGATCTCGGTGTTCAATCCGCCCATGATGCCCGCAAGGCCCACGGCCCGGGTCTCGTCGGCGATGACCAGGTGGTTGGCGTTGAGCTTGCGCACCTGGCCGTCCAGGGTGGTCAGCTCCTCGCCCTCCTCCGCCCGGCGGACGATGATTCTGCCGCCCTTCACATAGCGGTAGTCGAAGGCGTGCATGGGCTGGCCATACTCCAGCATAACGTAGTTGGTGATGTCCACAATGTTGTTGATGGGGCGCACACCCATGGCACGCAGCCGCTCCCGCATCCACTTGGGGGGGGGCGATCTTCACGTTGCGCACCATCCGGGCGGTGTACCGGGGCACCAGGTCGGCCGCCGGGGTCTCCACGTCCAGCAGCTCGGTGAGCACGCCGGGGCCGCCGCCCTTCACCACCGGCTCGTGGAGGGTGAGAGGCGTCGTAGGTGGCGGCGGCCTCCCGGGCCAGGCCGATGACGGAGAGGCAGTCCGGGCGGTTGGGGGTGATCTCAAACTCCACTACGTGGTCGTCGGCGTTGATGACGGGCTTGAGATCGTCGCCGGGCTTGCAGTCCTCGCGGAGGATGAAGATGCCGTCGGGGATGCAGTGGGGAACTCCGCCTGCTGGGCGTGGAGGGCGTCCAGGGTACAGTAGCTGCCGGTCTTGGTGTTGTAGGCCGCAAGATCGCCTGCGTGCAGGTTGGGGCAGGCGGTGTCCGGGCAGACCGTGCCGGTTCCGATGTCCGCGCAGGTGTGGAAGGAGCCGTCCGGCTGGGTCTCACACTCCAGCACCTTGGCGCACACCACGGGGCCGTAGACCTTGTCACCGGGCTGTACGTCGGCGTGGATGGAGGGCTTGTCCTTGTCCAGGGGCTTGTAGTCCCCAGAATGGCGGCGGGGTGATGGCGGCATAGGGGAAGTCCCGCTCGTCCAGGCCCAGCTCGGCCAGACCGCACAGCATGCCGTCGGACAGCACGCCGCGCAGCTTGCCCCTCTCGATCTTCTTGCCGCCGGGCAGGGTGGACTTGTGCAGGGCTACGGGGACCAGATCGCCCACATGGACGTTCCAGGCACCGGTGACGATCTGCACCGGCTGCTCCCGGCCGGCGTCCACCTGGCAGATCCACATGTGGTCGGAATCGGGGTGACGCTCCATAGACAGCACCTTGCCCACCACCACGTTGGAGATCTCCTCTCCCAGATCGTGGGTCAGCTCCACCTTGGAGCCGGACAGGGTCATGGCCTCGGCGAACTCCTTGTCGGAGGCGTCCACATGGACGAATTCCTCCAGCCATTTGCGAGATAAGTTCATATATGAAAACTCCCTTGTTATTCTTGTTTTACCTCGGACGGATTCCGGGTGTAGGGGCGGATATTATCCGCCCGCCAGGCTCGAATTTGGAAACGGGCGGGCGGCTGATAGCCGCCCCTACGGTTCTGAGGCTGCGCCTCAGAACTGCTCCAAAAACCGGACGTCGTTTTCAAAAATCAGCCGCAGGTCGGCGATCTTGAAGCGCCGCATGGCGGTGCGCTCCAGGCCGATGCCGAAGGCCCAGCCGGAGTAGACGCTGGGATCGATGCCAGCCATCTCCAGCACCCGGGGGTGGATCATGCCCGCGCCCAGCAGCTCGATCCAGCCCTCACCCTTGCAGGTGGGGCAGCCCACGCCGCCGCACTTGTGGCACTGGACGTCCATCTCGCAGGAGGGCTCGGTAAAGGGGAAGTGGTGGGGGCGGAAGCGGGTCTTGGTGCCCTTGCCGTAGAGCTGTTCCACCACAGTGTTGAGGGTGCCCTTCAGATCGGCCATGGTGACGCCCTTGTCGATGACCATGCCCTCCACCTGGTGGAACATGGGGAGTGGGTGGCATCCACCTCGTCCTTGCGGTAGACCGGCCGGGGGCGATGATGCGGATGGGCAGGGGCATGGAGTCCATGGCCCGCACCTGCATGGGGGCTGGTCTGGCTGCGGAGCATCACCCGGCTGTCGGCGTCAAAGTAGAAGGTGTCCGACCAGTCCCGGCTGGGGTGCCCCTCGCCGGCGTTGAGCCGGTCGAAGTTCAGCTCGGCCAGCTCCACCTCGGGTCCGTCCAGTACGGTGAAGCCCATGCCGATGAAGATGTCCTTGAGTTCGTCCAGGGCGATATACATGGGGTGCCGGTGGCCCATCGTCACGGGCTTGCCGGGGACAGTGACATCCAGCGCCTCGGCCTCCAGCCGGGCCTCCAGCGCCTTGGCCTCCAGCTCCTTGCCCTTGGCCTCCAGCTCGGCCTCCAGAGCGGCGCGCACCTCGTTGGCCAGCTGACCCATGGCGGGCCGCTCCTCGGCGGAGAGCTTGCCCATCTGCTTGAGTACGGCAGTGAGCTCGCCCTTCTTGCCCAGATACTTGACCCGCAGGGCGTCCAGTTCTGCGGAAGATCCGGCCTGCGCAAACGCGGCCAGAGCCTCCGAGCGGATGGTTGCTAACTGTTCTTTCATATGGAAAACTCCTTCTTGATGAATGGTAGTGGATACGATTAGGCTTCCGCATGGTAGGCGAAGGGCAGCAGATCCTTTGCCGGAACCTTTTGTGCAACCCCGTTCACGGGGAGGATTACTTCACACTCTGGCGCGTAGTCCGCCAGGAGCTGCCGACAGCTGCCGCACGGGGCAGCAGTTCCGAGCCGTCTTTGCCGCGGACGGCGACGATTGCCTCCAAAACCCGCTCGCCATTGGTGATGGCGGAGCCGATAGCCACCTGCTCTGCGCATGCGCCGTGAATGGAGTACACATTCACGCCGGTATAAACTGCGCCGCTGCCGCACCGCACGGCCGCGCCTACGGTGTGATGGAAGTTTTCGCCGTCATAGTTCCGGCGAATCGCCGCACCGGCGGCCTCGATCAAGGCGCGGTCTCGCTCTTCCAACGACTTCATTGTCCAGCTCCTCTTTCCGGTTTGGGCAATAAAAAGCCCTTCCTCCCAAATAATTGGGACGAAAGGCAAACCTTCCGCGGTACCACCCGCAATTCCCGCGCCGGCGGCGCAGGCACTTTGGCCCCGGTAACGTGGGGCAAAACCGTCCCTGTCTCCAGGGCCGCTCCAGGACGAACCGAACAGGCCAGCCCACATCCGCTTTCAGCCGGTGACGGACGCTCTCTGCCGGGCCGGGGCTGCTCTTTCCCTTCATCGCATGTGCCCTTATTTATATCACAAAATCGAGAAAAGCGCAAGAAGGAAATTGACGAGTCCTGCCGCACGGCATATAATGAGACCGACTTAGAGAGAAATGGGAGCGTGGAACACATGAGAATCGCAACGGCGGAGCAGATGCGAACATTGGACCGGAGGGCCATAGAGGAGCGGCGTCCCCTCGCTGGAGCTGATGGAGCGGGCGGCAAATGCGCTGGCGGAGGCCGCCATCGACACGGCGGCCAACGCGCCTGGGCGGGCGGTTTGTTTCTGCGGGCCGGGCAACAATGGCGGCGACGGCGTGGCCTGCGCCCTGCTGCTGGAGGCGGGCTTCGAGGTGCGCTGCATCCTGGTGGGGCAGCGGGAGAAGCTGACCTGCGACACCAGGGCCATGGAGGCCCGGCTGGCGGCGGCCGGCGGGGTACTGGAGCCTTTACCCCGGACGACCCGGACTTCGCGGCCTGGTGCCTGAAGGCGGACGTGATGGTGGACGCCATCTTCGGTATCGGCCTGAACACCGAGGTGCGGGGGCGCCCTCACCGCCGTTCACATGATGAACACCTGTGACATCCCGGTGGTGTCCGCCGACATCCCCAGCGGGGTAGAGGCCGACACCGGCAGGGTGCTGGGGGAGGCGGTGCGCGGCGCGGACGGTCACCTTCACGCTTCCCAAGGCGGGGCATTATGTGGGCAAAGGCGGCCTGTGCACCGGCGTGCTGACCGTGGCGGACATCGGCATACCCCGGGACTTGGTGGACGGGGAGGACTATCCGGTACAGACGGTGGAGGGCGGATGTCCGTCTGCCCGTCCGGCCCCGGGACGCCCACAAGGGGGACTTTGGAAAGGTCTATCTCCTGGGCGGCAGCGTGGGCTATACCGGCGCGCCGGTGTTCGCGGCTCAGGCAGCGGTGCGGCTCCGGCGCGGGCCTGGTGACGGTGGGAGTGCCGGCCCCGGTGTGGCCCATCGCGGCGGCCAAGCTGGATGAGGCCATGCCCCACCCTGCCTGCGGGCAAGGAGGGGCAGCTCTCCCTGGAGGCGGGGAAGCCGCAATGACCCGGCTGGCCGGCTGCGGCGTCTGCCTGATCGGCCCCGGCCTGGGCCGCGGAAACGGCGTGGCCGCAGTGGTGCGCCACCTGCTCGGGGAAATCCACCTGCCCGTGGTGCTGGACGCCGACGGCATAAATGCGCTGGAGGGACATATAGATGTCTTGGACAGCCGCCGGGGACTGCACACGGTGCTCACTCCCACGACGGGGAGTTTGTCCGGCTGGGGGGCGAGCTGTCGTCGGGCGACCGCCTGGGCGGCGCGCGCCTTTGCCGTGTATCACGCCTGCTGCCTGGTGCTCAAGGGACACCGCACCATCACCGCCTTCCCGACGGCTCGGCCTACATCAACACCAACGGCAATCCGGGCATGGCCAAGGGGGGGAGCGGCGACGTGCTGGCAGGGCTGATCCTCTCTCTGCTGGGCCAGGGCCTGCCTGCCCGGCAGGCGGTGCCCATGGCGGTGTGGCTCCACTGAGAGGCGGGGGAGGTCTGTGCCCGCGCCATTGGAGAGTATGGAATGACCCCAACCGACGTGATTGCCGCCCTGCCGGCCGTCATTGAGGAACACGTGAGCTAGGAGGGAGCGCTGTGCGCCATCGGACCGAGATGTGCGTACTAATGATGATACTCGGCTTGTCACTGTCCGCCTGCGGCGGAGCAGAGGGCGGAAACCGCGCTGAGCAACTGGCCCTGTACATACGGGGAGAGTATCTGGAGATGGGGGGCTGTACCGCCTCCCTGGAGCTGACGGCCGACTACGGCCAGCGGGTGTATACCTATGGAATCGGCCTGAACTATGCCAGGGAGGGGGAGACCACCCTGACCATCACTGCGCCGGAGAATATCGCCGGGGTCACCGCCCGTATTCTGGAGGGGGAGACCGCTCTGGAGTACGACGGCATGCGGGTGGAGACTGGGCCGCTGGATGACAGCGGCATGAGTCCGGTGGACGCGGTTCCGGTGCTGATGGACTATGTGCAGGAGGGCTTCATCGCCGAATGTGGTATGGAGGCCCAAGGGGAGAGCGAGGTGCTGCGCGTGGTCTGCCGGGAGCCGGAGTCCGCCGCGGGCGAGGGGCGGGAGTGCTCCCTTTGGTTTGACCCGTCCACCCACGCCCTTCTGCGGGGGCTGTCTCAGGACGGCTTTACCGTGATCCAGTGTGTCTTTACGGAGTTTCAGTTCACGGTTGGAGAGAACACATAGCAAACGGCCAGGCGGGGCAGCACCCCGCCTGGCCGTTTGCCTCATGATTCCTCGCTGTCGTGCTCCTGGGGCCGCCGTGGATCTCGGTGATCTCGGCACCGCCCTCGCCGGGCGCGGCCTCCTCCGCCTGGGCAGCGGCCTCACGGGCCTGCCGCTCCAGCTCGTCCAGCTCCGCCAGCCGGCGGCGCAGGGCCTCGCGCTCCTGAGCGTCCATGGCGGAGATGCGCTGCTCCAACTGCTCCTCCCGGCGGCGCTGGGCGTCCTCCTGGAGCTTCTGCTGGAGCTCCTCGCCATACCGTTTGCCCTGCTCCACGTAGATTTCGCCCTTTTCCGCCAGTACCTTTCCGGCCTTGACCACCTGTTCGGCGGCCAGCGCGGCCAGTCCACACCAGCGAAGGCCACATTTGTCAATGCTTTGCCAAAGTCTTCCCACCTAATTCGGAATCCTCCTTATTTGAATTGGAAGGCGGGCCGGTCCCGGCCCTGGTTTCTGCCCTTAGTATAGACCAAAATTCCCTGTTTGTCTTTTGATTTCTATGAACAGTACATTAAAAATGGATGAAAACGCCGGGCGGACGGGGCTTGCCGCGGCCCGGCCCGTAGTATAATGGAGCGGATGATCCCATATCAGAGAGGCGAAAGCATGAAGCAACAGGAGAGACGAACCTGGGCGGAGATCTCCCTGCCCAATTTGGAGCACAACTACCGCGCACTCCGGGCGCTGCTGCCCGAGGGGTGCCGATTTCTGGGCGTGGTGAAGGCCACGCCACGGCCACGGGCGGTCCCCGTGGCCCGGAAGCTGGAGGAGCTGGGGCGGAGTACCTGGCGGTGGCCTGTCTGGCGGAGGCCAGGGAGCTGCGGGAGGCCGGGGTGCGCGCCCCGATCCTGCTCTTGGGTTACACGCCAACCGACTGCGCGGAGGAGCTGCTACACTATGGGCTGACCCAGACGGTCTACGATCTGGAGAGTGCCAGAGCCTTTCCGCCGCCGCCCAGGCGGCAGGGAGGCGGCTGCGCATCCACGTGAAGGCGGACACCGGTATGTCCCGTCTGGGCTGGCTGTGTGATGAGGGAGACCGGACGGAGGCGGCCGACGCCATTGCCGCGGTGTGCGCCCTGCCCGGCCTGGAGGTGGAGGGCATCTATACCCACTTCGCCAATGCCGACGGGGACGAGGCGTACACCATGGGCCAGTTCACCCGCTTTCTGGAGCTGCTGTCCGAGCTGGAGGGGCGGGGAATCACGTTCCCAATCCGCCATTGCGCTGCCAGCGCCGCTGTGTTAAAGTATCCCTGTACTCATCTGGATATGGTGCGCCCGGGGTGGCCCTGTACGGCCACTATCCCGACCCCTCCTGCGAGGGGTTGGACGGCGTTGGCCTGCGGCCGGTAATGGCGCTTAAGACCCGGGTGGCCTCGGTCAAGGCCGTCCCCGCCGGGACGCCGGTAAGCTATGGCTGTACCCATGTGCTGGAGCGGGACGCCGAGCTGGCCGCCCTGACCGTCGGCTATGCCGACGGCCTGCCCCGGCTGTGCTCCGACCGGCTGGAGGTACTCATCCGCGGACAGCGGGCGCCTATTGTGGGCCGTGTCTGCATGGACATGTGCATGGCGGATGCCACCGGGCTGGGGGCTGCCCCCGGCGACGAGGTGGAGCTCTTCGGCGAACACCTGCCGGTGGAGGACACCGCTGCTCTGGCGGGCACCATCCAATACGAATTGCTCTGCGCCGTGTCCCCCCCCGGGTTGCCCCGGGAGTACTTGAATTGAGCGTCCGCTCACACGGCGGCCCTGCCGGGCATACAATGGTTCGGGGAGGGATGCCGGCGCAGCGGCGGAGAGAGACGGGGACTTCCTGTTTTTTGAAGCCCTGTGTATAAATTCCGCCGCCCCGTGGGAGAATCATAGTGACCGCGTTACATAAGCCCTGTGCTTGGTGACGCTGGTGACTATATTCCGGCGGAGTGTGAGCTTTTGTGGACAACAGCGTAAAACGAGGAGACATCTTTATGCCGATCTGAGCCCGGTGGTGGGCAGTGAGCAGGGGGGCGTGCGTCCGGTGCTGATCGTACAGAACGACACCGGCAACCGCCACAGCCCCACCGTGATCGCCGCCGCCATCACCTCTCAGACCGGAAAGGCCCGTCTGCCCACCCACATTGAGCTCTCAGCCAACACCTACGGACTGCCCAAGGAGTCGGTGGTGCTGCTGGAACAGATCCGGACGCTGGACAAAAGGCGGCTGAGAGAGCATATGGGCCGGCTGGACGAAGCGCAGATGCAGCGGGTGGACAACGCCATCGCGGTCAGCTTCGGCCTGCATACGGACACCATGGTTTAAAATGGAAGCACGGGACCGCCCGGCGGGCGGCCCCGCTTCCCAAACGGAGGACGTACATATGAAGAAAACACATTGGCCCACCCGTCTGGCAGCCGGGTGCCTGGTGACCCTGACCCTGGTGGGCGTTGCCTTTGCCGCAGGCCAGCAGGGGAGCCAGAGCGACCCGCTGGTGACGCTGAGCTATCTGACTCAGAAAGCCACCCCATCCATTCTGTCCCAGGTGGACGGAAAGCTCACGGCCCGGGAGGCGGAGCTGAAGAAGCAGCTCTCCGCCGTGGTCGAAGGCTATGTCAAGGAGGTGGAGGACAAGCTGGAAACCTCGGGCGGGGAAGCTCCGTCCAGCCCTCCGGCGGCGCATCCTATCAGGTAGTCAACCTCTCCGCCGGGCAAACCATCACCGGCGGTGCGGCGTGTGAATTCCTCCTGCGCAGCGGCACGGCTACCTGCGTTTCGGACACCTCCCCGGCCTGGTGGACATGACCGCCGGAACGACGCTGGCCGGCGGCGGGGCCCTGACGGCCAACCATCTGTATCTGGCCACCATTGAGGGCCGGGCGTCAAGGCTTCCACCGCCGTGACCCTCCTGGTCCGGGGGACCTACAGCATTCAATAAACAGAAGAGTGGGCGGCACGGAATTGTGCCGCCCGTTCTTTGTTATTATGCCTCCCCAATGGCCCGGAGGGCGGTAATGAGCGGCGGTTCCTCCGCCGGGGAGACCAGATTGGGGGTGGTTCCCATTTCCTCATTGCTGCTGCCGTCGGGGTTTAGCCCAAATGGGACGGTATATTGAATCAGGATACCGCTGTTCGGGAGCTGAAGGTAGACCGGATCCATAGCGCCAATCCCGTCGCCGCCGGTTGTGCGGCCTACCAGGGTGGCAAAGCCGGTCTGTTGGCAGAACAGGACGAAGGATTCAGAGGCGGAGTAGACCGATTCATCTACCAGCACCCAGATGCGTCCGCGAAAGGGACTCGGCTTTGCCGCCGGTTCCACGGTATGGGAGACGGTAAGCACATCGGTGGCCAGGGCACGGTCCGCGGCATCCAGCCCGGGCAGCTCCGGCAGAGTGGAGAGGGGCGGAAGGCGGAGGGGAGAAGGCCTCGTCCAGATAAGGGTTGTTGTTGGCGCTCCGCCGCACCAGGGCCAAGTGCCGGCTGGACAGGGGTGGTCAATGGGGGCCACCAGAAGCTGCTCCCAGTAGAGCTCACTGCCGCCGCTGTTGTCGGTCAGATCCAGAATCAGGTCGGTACAACCGGCGCACTGGAGGTAGAACGCCTCCAGCGCCGCGGCATCGGAAGTATAGTCGGCGGGGAAGCGGTCGATTTTAAGGTATCCAGCCGTCCCGCCCGGAAGGAGAAGCGTGGTCAGGTTGGGTGTATCACCGCCGGAGCCGGGGATGGAGGACTCCGCGTCCGTCCCATTGGCGGCTTGCTCCAGGGCCAGGAGCTTCCGGTACCTGGTCTGAGTGTACGTGCTGTCCATCACTTCCGCCCAGTGTGTTTTTCCCTCCCGGCGGTACTGGCCGGCGGCAGGAAGGTAATCGGAGAAATAGGCATCCGGCTCGATTATGCTTAGATGTCCGTTGGTGCCCAGAAGGTAGAGGGCGCTGTAAATGGCGCTATAAAAGTCCGCGTCGCTGTCGCTTTCCGCCACCATCTCCCGGTAGGTGGTGTAGATGCGCTCCACCTCAACGCCCTCGCGCTCCAGAATGCCCCAGCAGGGATAGCTGTCCCGCAGGGTAGACCAGAGGTACTCGTAATCCTCCATCCGCTGTTCAGCGGTCAGGCCCAGAAGGTGGGCCGCAGGGTCAGGGGAGGCGGAGGGCTGGGAGGCCGGCACGGACCGGCAGCCGGAGAGCCCGGCGCAGAGCAGCAGGCGGCGCAGCCGGACAAGATGCGTGTGTTCCGGTGGGACAAGGGGAAAACTTCCTTTCTAAAGGAGAATATGGGCCAGCAGGCCGAGCAGCAGAAGGTGGGCGGGGTAAAGAGGTAGAACAGCCACTTGCCCCAGGGCCGGTCAGTACCGCGGGTACCGTCGTAATACCGGAGGAGGAGCAGGGGAGGAACATGCCCAGGTTTTCCACCCCAGCAGGTAGTCCGCCGGACTGGACAGGCCTCCCAGATAGAGCAGATCATAGGCCGGACCGGTGAGCAGGCTGACGGTATTGACGGCAAACAGGACGACCAGTGTGTAGCCGAAGGCCTGATTGCGGAAGTCGCCGTAATAGAAGTCCAGCACGACGATGATGCTGAAGCCCCAGATGCCCCAGTCGCCGGGGATGCTCAGGCAGGCCAGCAGGAGGAGCAGGACGGCCCGGAGGGTGCGGGCCAGGGGCGGCGGCGCACCCAGACGGCCAGTACCCCTAGGAAGATGGTGTAGATAACATTCAGCCGCAGGGGGGCCATCTGCTCCGGCTGACCCATGGCGCAGAAATAGAGGAAGGGGAAGTAACTGACGCCGGCAAAGACCGCCAGCCTGGCCAGATAGCGCCGGATGCTCCTGGTGTGGTGAAAGCCCTCGACAGCCATATAGAACATGATGGGGCCGGTGAGCTTGCCGACGGCGTCCATGACGGTCCACAGGGGCGTCCCATAGGGGACAAAGGTGAAGGCGACGTGGTCGACCACCATAGCGGCAATGGCGATGAGCTTGAGGGAGAGGGCGGACAGCCTCACGGTGTCTCGCCCCTCCGGGCCATAGGCGAAGTAGTCGTTGAGCCGGGTGCCCTCCAGCGCCATCCACTGGGTGGACAGGGACTGGTCCAGCCGTTTCAGCTCCCGCTTCAGGGCACGGGTCATGGCCTCCTCCTTCGACAGCTCGTCCTCCGTCTTGCCGTCCAGAAAGGCCTGCACTGCGTCCCGGTAGCGGGTCAGAATCCGGTCCCGCTCCCCCACGGTGAGCCTGCTCTCGTCCGGCATCTGGTAGCGGATGGTGTAGGAGGCGGAGGCCTCATAGACCACGTAGGAGTCGCCGAATACGTCCTCGGACCGGGTATAGGCGGCAGCGTCTGCATAGGCCGGGGTAATCTGTGTGCAGTAGCCGCCGTAGTGCCGGGCGGAGCAGGCCCCCATGGCGGCGGCCAGGGTGCCGAGGACAAATTCGGCCTCGGGTCCGTCCTCCTCATAGGAGCAGAGCAGGCGGCGAATGCGTTCCTCCCGGGCGTGGAAGGCGGCCTCATTGGTCCAATCCGCCAGAGCGCGGTCGAACGCTGCGACGGACTGGGCCTCATATCCCTCGGTGCGCAGGGCCAGGGCCTCGTCCAGATCCGCCTGGGTATAGGGTTCGGGGGAGAGGGGCCAGGGTGTGTAATTCAGCGCAGCGGCGGGGCCAGGGAGCGAACCAGCCAGAGGGTGAGCAGGCCGGCCGGCCAGCAGGGATACCACGGCGCAGAGGGTAATGACCAGCCGGTTCCTCATGCCATGCCCTCCATGACCAGATCGTGGGTGACAAGCGTACCCGAGCCGTCATAGGCCGCCTCGGACCAGCAGCCCTCCACGGCCGCCGGTATACGCGATCTGCCCCGTAGCGGCGGCCGCGCCCAGCCGGTCCAGCTCGGCCTGCAGGGTCTGCTTGAGCTTGCCCTCGTCGCGCAGCGATTCTGTGGAGAGGCCGTCCAGGCAGTCCTGCATACCCTTGAGAATGGACTGGAGGAAGGCGTCGCGTTCGGCAACGGTCAGCCCATCCTGGTCCAGAATCCGGTAGGTGAAGGAGTAGCCTGCCTCGGTCCAACCCACCTCCACCGTGTCGCCGTATACGTTGGCGGTCTCGGTGCGGGTGAGCTGGCCGGAGAAGGAGGGGTCCTCTGCCCGGCCCGAATACACCTCATTCAGCCGGGCGTTGTACTCGTTGAGGGAGGGCTGGACGGTGTTGACCAGGAAGGGGCCAGGGGTCGGTTTCGGGGAGGTCCATCAGCACCCGCTCAAAGGCCTCGGACAGCGCCTCGCTCTCATTCAGCGCAGCGTAGAGCGTGCGGTTGAATTCGGCAATGGACAGGGACTCGTATCCCTCGGTTTTCAGCGCGGCAACCTGTTCATACTGCCCCTTCGTGTAATAGTGGCCGGTCTGCGGGTCGGGTTTGAGCTCCCGGAGGAGTCCCAGACGCCTCCTGGTAGGCCGTCACCACTCCATTGTCCCGGATGGTCAGGCCGGAGGCGGAGGCGATCGGCCTTTCCGGGGCGTTGGTGGCGAGCACGGCGGTGAGGGCCACCACCAGCACCAGGGCCACGGCCAGCGCCGCGGCGGAGGTTTTGCGGGAGCGCATGATGGCGCCGATGCGCTCCTCCAGGGCGTTTTGTTGAAAGCGGAGCACAGGGGAGGAAGCGGGACCGCCTGGCCTCCAGCTCCAGCAGGGTGCGGGCATAGGGGGCGCGGGCCTCCGCGCCGTAGAGGCGCACCACGGCCGCGTCGCAGGAGAGCTCCAGATCCCGGTTGGCTAGGACCAGCATCACCCACACCAGGGGATTGAACCAGTGCAGACAGGCGGCGGCCGCCAGCAGGAGCTTGGAGAGGGCGTCAAACCGGCGTATGTGGGCCATCTCGTGGGTGAGCACGAAGGCCAGCCGGGACACGTCGCCCGGTCCAGCGTTTTGGGCAGGAGGATGACGGGGCGGAGCAGACCGTAAGTGAGGGGGCTGTCCACCCGGTCGGAGCAGCGCACCCGTACCCTCCGGCGGATGGGATGGCCGTCCAGCCAGGCGGTGACAAAGGGGTCCTCCACCGGCAGAGAGGCATTCCCCTCCCTGCGGCCCCGCAGGTGGGGGAGCAGGAAGCACAGGGCACAGGCCAGAGCGCCCGCGGCCCAGAGCAGGGCCATCCAGGGGATGACCGCCTCCTGCGCTGCGGCCCCCGCCGCATCTGTGCCTCCGGCGGTGACGATGCCCGCCCGGCGGAAGCCCTCGCCCAGATGTCCGGCGGCGGAGTAGAGGCTGGTGGGGGAGGGAATGGAGAAGGGGAGAAGCAGGCGGGCCAGGGCCACGGCCCAGAGCAGAAGCCTGCCGGGGCAGCCGGTTCATGGCCAGCGCCCGTACCACAACCACGGCGAGGATGAACACGCCGCCGGTGAGACTCAGTTCCAGCAGAGACAGCATGACAATCACTCCAATTCTTCAATGCGCCGCTTGAGGCGGGCCAGTTCCTCCGGGGAGAGCCTGCGGCTGCCCAGCAGATTGGCCACCAGCAGGTCGGCGGAGCCGCCGTACATCCGGTCGATCAGGCGTCCGTCTCCTGTTCCCGCACCTCCTCCCGGCTGACCAGGGGGTGGCAGACAAAGCCGGGCTCACTGCGGGAGACCGCCTTTTGTCAATGCACTTTTTGATCACGGTATAGGTGGTAGTTTTGCTCCAGCCCACCAGCTCCTTCAGGCGGTCGGCCAGCTCCTTGGCGCTGAGGTCGCCGTGGTCCCAGAGGACCTCCATGACCTTGCGCTCCGAGTCAAACAGCTTGAGTTCCATCGGTAAGCTCCTTTCTATATTGTTCTATTGCGATAGAATACAGTTGGATTCTACCGCAATAGAATGGCGTTGTCAAGGGTCGGGAACAAAAAACAGACGAACCGCAGTTTGCGGTTCGTCTGTCGTTCAGGCGGGAACTAGTTCGACGCGCTTATCGGCCAGTCCCTCCAGGAAGGCTTGGTCATGCTCCACGAGAAGCATGGCGGGACGGCAGACCCGCAGGAGCTCCTCAAGCTGCATCCGGGAGAAGACATCAATATAGTTCAGCGGCTCGTCCCACACATACAGGTGGGCGCTTTGGCACAGGCTGCGGGCAAGAAGCACCTTCTTTTTTTGCCCGGCGCTGTAATCGGACAGATCCTTTTCAAACTGTACCCGCGCGAAGTCCAGCTTGCGGAGAATGGTCTTGAACTGTGTCTCGTCCAGTTCAGAGCGCCGCGCGAATTGGCTCAGGCTGCCCCGCAGGAAGGAGGCGTCCTGGGGCACGTAGGAGACGACCAGACCCGAGGCAAGGGAGAAAAGTCCCGTGGGGATCTCTCACCCAGCGCCAGCCGGAGCAGGCTGGACTTTCCAGAGCCGTTCCGCCCCACCAGAGCCACCCGTTCCCCGCTCCACGGTGAAGGAGACAGGACGGCACACGGGCCCCGCCCCGTAGTCGGGTGCCAACTCCCTGGCCTCCAGCAGACAGCGCTTTGGGTGCTCCAGGGGGCGGAGCTTCAGCGCCTCGGCCAGTTCGATGTTCTTCAGAAGCCCGGCCTTGGCCTCCGCCGCCTCCGTCCGGCGGGCCTCCACGGCCTTGGAGCGCCTCATCATCTTTTGCGCCTTGTGGCCGAGATAGCCGCGGTCGGGCGAAGTCCGGAGTTGCGGCAGCCCTTTTTGGCGGCCTCCACCCGGTCGGACCAGGAAGCAGTGCGGCGTGCGGCATCCTCCAGCCGTCCGATCTCCCGCTTCAGCCGGGCATTCTCTGCCCGCTCCCAGTCGTCCCGGGCCTGCTTGTCCCGCCACCAGGCCGAGAAGCTGCCCTGCCGCACCTCGATGTCCCGCTTGTTGATGATCATGATGTGGTCCACACAGCCGTCCAGAAATGCCCGGTCATGGGAGACCAGCAGGAAGCCGCTTTTGCGGGAGAGATAGCGGCTCACCACCCGGCGGCCCTCCAGATCCAGATGGTTGGTGGGCTCGTCCAGCAGAAGGAAGGCCCCCTCACGGAGAAAGAGGGCGGCCAGGAGCACCTTGACCTGCTCGCCGCCGGAGAGGGAGGAGTAGGGGCGGAACAGGACCCCGGCATCCACCTCCAGCATGTCCAGCTCCTTGTATATACGCCAGAGTTCCAGTCCGGGCTCCTGCTCCTCAAGAATGGTCAGGGTGTCCGCTCCGGCGCGGACACCGGGGGGGAAGCAATCAAGGGGTACCGGCACGGAAATCGCGCCGTCGTATTCGTATTGCCTCTGGAGCAGCCGCAGCAGGGTGGTCTTGCCCCCCGTTGCGCCCCACCAGACCCAGCCGCCAGTGGGTATCCAGTTGCAGGCTCAGGTGCTCAAAGACATTGTCGTAGCTACCGGGATAAGCAAAGGTCAGATCCCGGATGTCGATCAGAGCCATGATAGATCACCTCAAATACAAAATATGGGCGCAGAAGGATTCGTCTTCCGCGCCCATGTCCCGAAAATGGGTACCATAAGGGGAAGTGCACAGCATAACCCTTCTGCCGGAGTACAACAAAGAGACGGCCCGCGGGCCGCCGGTCGGACTCCAAACAAAGAAAGGGTTATTTGCGCATCTTCCCAGCTCCAATCGTTTTCAAGTCGCACACAGTATAGCAGGCGTCCGCGCTCCTGTCAACCGTTTTACAGCGCATTTCACCCCCTGCTCCGCATAGAATAGAAGGAAAGGGCGGAGAAGGGCGCTTGTGTGGAGCGGTTTTCACTGGCCGGCGGACAGGGCTGGCTGACCGTCGAGGAGAGCGGCGGCCGGGCGCGGTGCGCGGCAGAGCTGCCCGAGGACGGAAAGGGGCTCTATAAAGGTTACCTCTGCGGGACGGGAGGCCGGGCCCTGCTGGGCACCTTCCTGCCGGAGGACGGCCGACTGAAGCTGAGGCGCACCCTCTCTCTGGACGAGCTGCGGCGGCAGGGGGCCTGGCCGCCAACAGGCGCCCGGGCGGAGCTGGCCTTTTCCGCGGGCTCGCCCGGCGGTCCGCATCCCCGGAGGGCTGGCACTGGGAGGAGGCGCCGGCCCGGCGAATGGGGGAACCCCTGCTGGCCCGGGCGGCTGGCGGGGGGCGGGCGCTGTTCCGGCCGGAACCGGAGGGGTTTCCCTGGCGTTTCCCTATGCGGAGACGCGGGCGTTTCCGCTGACTCTGTTTTGCTTTGCCCGCGTGGAACGGATGAATGGGGAATTTTATGCGGTGTTTCCCTTTTGGTCCGGCGGCTGTCCCCGGCTGCCGCATAAGCCGGCGCAGGCGGGGCAAACTATTGGGGCAAACCAAACAAAGGAGGAGACGCGCCATGGCGAACCTAACCACCAAGGAGCTGACCGCCCTGTCCGACCAGCTCAATTTTGAAAAGACCCTCTATTGCAAGTATCAGGAGGCAGCTCAGGAGTGCACCGAGGAAGATCTGAAGCCCTGCTTTCAGCAGTATGCCGATCAGCACCGGCAGAACTATGATTGTCTGCTTGGCTACCTGAAATAAAAAGGAGGGAATGACCATGAACGACCAGGAGCGGATCACCGACCTGATTCTGACCGAAAAGAAGATGAGCGCCAACTATGACACCTTCGCCTCGGAGTGTGTCAACGTGCAGCTTCGAGACGAATTTCTCAAGCTGCTCAACCAGGGCCACCAGACCCAGACCAAGCTCTTCCAGACCGCGCAGCAGAAGGGCTGGTATCAGGTGGAGCAGGCCCCGGCCAGCCAGATCGGCACTGCCTATACCCGTTTCAGCAACCAGCGCCCCAGTAAAGCCAATCCACGGAGCCAGGCCGTTTACCGGCCTGGCTCTTTTTAAAGTTGAAACTGGTTGAAAAATGTGGTAAACTGGCGCTACTTGACCAAAGGAGGAGTAGCATTGCAGAGCAAGAAAAGAACATCCTGGCGGTGGCCGCCCTGGTGGTGATCGCTGCCGTCCTGCTGCTGGTATGGCGAGCCGTCACGCCCAAGGGGGAGGCAGGGGAAAAGACCATCACCGTTCAGGTTTTGCATAAGGGCGGGGAGGAACGGGTGTTCACCCTGGAGACCGGGGAGGCCTATCTGGGCGCGGTCCTGACGGCTGAGGGCGTGGTGGAGGACAACCAGGGCCCCTACGGCCTCTATATGCTGACCGTGGACGGCGAGACCGTGGACGAGGGGCACAGGAGTGGTGGAAGCTGACCAAGGGCGGAGAAATGGTCAACAGCAGCGCCGACAGCACCCCCATTGCCGACGGAGACCACTTTGAATTGACCTTTACTGTGGGCTATGACGGCCTCGGGTAAGCACAGGCCCATGGGGCGCGGGAGCTGGTGCTCCTGGCCCTGTTGCGCGCTGCTGCTGGTGACCAAGCTGGCCCTGGCCTGGCTGCCCAATATCGAGCCGGTTTCTCTGCTTGTCCTAGTCTATACTGCGGTACTGGGCTGGAAGCCCTGGCCCCGTCTATGTCTATGTGATGATGGAGATCCTCATCTGGGGGCTTGGCTTTTGGAACCTCTGCTATACCTATGTGTGGCTGGTGCTGGTGGTGTTGGCAATGCTGTTCCGGAAGATGGAGTCTCCCCTTGGCTGGGCAGTGCTCTCCGGGGCCTTCGGGCTCAGCTTCGGGGCGCTGTGCGCCCTAGTGTACTGGGTCACCGGAGGATGGGCCTTCGCCCTGTCCTGGTGGGTAAGCGGCATCCCCTTCGATCTGCTCCACTGCGCCGGAAACTTCGCCATGGCGCTGGTGCTGTTCCGGCCTTGCAGACAGGTGCTGACCCGTCTGATGCGCACGTAAACGAGGAGCGCCGTCCAATAGGGCGGCGCTCCTTGTTTATTGCCTGCACCCCTCATACCGCTCTTGGGCGAAGGGCCAGTTGACCCGCTCAAACCAGCGTTCCACATATTCGGCCCGGCGGTTCTGGTAGTCCAGATAGTAGGCATGCTCCCACACGTCCAGACAGAGCACCGGCCACAGTCCCGTGGACAGGGGGCAGTCCTGGTTGGGCAGCTTCATAACGGACAGCTTTCCCGAGGTCTCGCTCACCAGCCAGGCGTAGCCGGAGCCGAACTGGCCCAGAGCGGCGGCCTTCATCTGTTCCTTCCAACCATCAAAGGAGCCGAAGTCCCGCTCCATGGCCATGGCCAGCCCGCCGGAGGGGTGGGAGCTGTGACAGGCGCACATGCCGTCGAAGTAGAGCAGATGGTTGTATACCCCGCCGCCATTGTTGCGGATAGCGGTGCGTTTGGGGTCGGGCAGCCGGTCCAGATTTTTGAGCAGCTCATCCAGCGGCTTGGACTGGCACTCGGGACAGTCGGCCAGGGCGGTGTTCAGGTTGTCCACATAGGTCTGAAAGTGCTTATCATGGTGAAAGTGGAGCGTGTCGCCGCTGATGTTGGGGAGAGAGCCTCGTAGGCATAGGGCAGCGGGGAAGTTGGTAGGGATAGTGCATATCCATGGCTGGTCGTCCTTTCCTTGTTGTTTTCTGTGGGGATTTGCGTTATACTATCCTATTATTCGAGAGATAAATGAGGAACATACCTATGACCGATTATTTCCATCTGAATGCCGCGCCCGACACCGTACGGGCCATCAGCAGCCTGGGGCTGGCCCACCTGGGGGACGGCGTGTTTGAGCTGATGGTGCGCTCCTGGCTGTGCCTCCACGGCAAGGCCACCTCCAAGGGCCTCCACCGGGCCACCGTCCGCTATGTGGCCGCCCCGGCCCAGGCCCGGGCGGTGGAGCGGATTCTCCCCCTGCTCACCGGGGACGAGGGGACGTGTTCCGCCGGGGCCGCAATACCAGCCCCCACAGCGTGCCCCAGAACGCCAGCCGGGCGGATTACCAGGCCGCCACCGGGCTGGAGGCCCTGTTCGGCTGGCTGTGGCTTCAGGGCCGCACAGAGCGGCTCAACCAACTGTTTGCTGTGATCATGGAGGAAGAGGAATGCCGTTAGACGCACTGTGCCTCACGGCGGTGGCCGCGGAGCTCCGTGCCGCCGTGGCCGGAGGCAAGATTGACAAGCTCTACCAGCCCACCCGGGACGAGGTGGTGCTTTATGTACGGGGGCAGGGGGAGAACGTGCGCCTGCTCCTCTCCGCCAACCCCGGCCATCCCCGGGCCAACCTGACCACCCTCAACCGGGAGAACCCGGAGCAGCCCCTATGTTCTGCATGCTCCTGCGCAAGCACCTCCAGGGGCGCGGATTCTGGAGCTGAACCAGCCGCCTCTGGAGCGGATTCTGGAATTCCGGCTGGAGACCCTGGACGAGCTGGGCGACCGGGTGGAGCGCCGCCTGGTGCTGGAGGCCATGGCCGCAGCGCCAACCTCCTGCTGCTGGACGGGAGGGGCGCATCATCGACTGCATCCGCCGGGTGGACGGCGACCTTGGCCGGGGTCAGCGGCAGCTTCTGCCCGGCCTGTTTTACCGCCAACCGCCGGAACCTGACAAGTTGAATCCCTTTACGATAGAGCCGGAGGAGCTGCGCCTGGTGCTGGAGAACCCCCTGGGTAAGGAGTGGGACAAGCTGCTGCTGGACAGCTTCACCGGCCTGTCGCCTCTGGTGACGCGGGAGCTGGCCTTCCGCGCCGGCGGCGACCGGGAGCGGCTGGCGGCGGAGCTGGAGAAACTCAAAATAATGTAAACGAAAATGGCCTTACACCTTACCTGCTGGTGCGGGAGGGCAAGCCGGTGGATTTCACCGTTCTGCCCATCCTCCAGTATGGCCCGGAGACGGAAAGCCGGCCCCAGGCTTCCTTCTCCCAAATGCTGGACGAGTTTTACGAGCGCCGGGAGGCGGCCGACCGGGTGCGCCAGCGGGGCAGGACCTGGTCAAGGCGGTGACCAGCGCCCGGGACCGCACGGCCCGCAAGCTGGCCAACCAGACCCGGGAGCTGGAGGCTACCAGGGATCGGGAGCGCCTGCGGGAGCTGGGGGACATCCTCACCTCCAACCTCCACGCCATGGAGCGGGGGATGGAGGTATTGCGGGCGGTGGACTTCTACGACCCGGAGGGCCGGGAGGTGGAGATCCGGCTGGACCCCCTTCTGGCGCCCCAGCAGAACGCGGCGAAGTACTATAAGGACTACAACAAGGCCAAGACGGCGGAACAGATGCTCACCATCCAACTGGAAAAGGGGACGCGGGAGCTGGAGTACCTGAACAGCGTCCTGGAAAACCTGTCCCTGGCGGAGGGGGAGCGGGATCTCCAGGAGATCCGCCAGGAGCTGGTGGAGACCGGCTACCTCCGCCGGGGCAAGACGGCGGCGAAGCGGCAGAAAAGGGTGAGCGGAAAGCCCATGGAGTTCCGCTCCTCTGCCGGACTGCGCATCTCGGTGGGCAAGAACAACAGCCAGAACGATCAGCTCACCACCAAGCTGGCCTACAAGAGCGATATCTGGCTCCACACCCAGAAGATCCACGGTTCCCACGTGATCCTCTGGCTGGAGGGGGGCGAGGCCGACGCCAGAGTCTTACCGAGGCGGCCATTCTGGCGGCCACCTTCTCCCAGGCGGGAGAGGGAAGCCGGGTGCCGGTGGATTATACGCCGGTAAAGTACGTCAAGAAGCCGGCCGGCCCGGCCGGGCATGGTGGTCTACACGACCTACCAGACCGCCGTAGTGGACCCGGACCCGGAGCTGGCCAAACAACTGAGGGTGAAATAGAATGGATATCTGCAACATTCTGGTGGTCGAGGATGACCCCGATATCAACAAGCTGCTCTGCCGCATCCTGGAGGGCGGGCTATGCCTGCCGCCCGGCCTTGGCAGCGAGGCCGCCCTGTGGGCCGGACAATACGAGTACGATCTGGTGCTGCTGGATCTGATGCTCCCCGGCCTGACAGGGGAGGAATTCATCGCCGAGATGCGCCAAAAGAAGACCATGCCCATCATCGTCCTCTCCGCCAAGGCGGGCCTGGAGGACCGGGTCAACGTGCTCCGGCTGGGGGCGTACGACTTCATCCCCAAGCCCTTCGACAACGCGGAGGTGCTGGCCCGGGTGGAAGCCCAGCTCAGGCGCTACAAGCAGTTCTCCGGCGGGGCGGGAGCGCCGTGCTCACCCATGGAGACCTGACCCTGGACCAGGAGGGCGTCACCGTCACCGCCGCGGGTAAGCCCGTCACCGTCACCGCACGGGAATTTGATATTCTGACCCTGCTGATGGAGCACCCCAAGAAGGTGTTTACCCGGGAGCAGCTCTACGAGCAGGTGTGGGGCGGGGAGTACATGGGGACGACAATACGGTGAACGTTCACATCTCTAACCTGCGCGCCAAGCTGGCCAAGGCCAGCCCCGCCGAGTATATCAAGACGGTGTGGGGCATCGGCTTTAAAATGAGCGATCTGTGATGCGGCCCCACGGTCGCTCCGGTTAAGAAATTCTTCACCTTTGCTTAAAGGCAGATTATGGCCTTTCCATTATACTGGCGTCAAGATCAATGAGAAAGGCGGATGCCAAATGGCAAATGAGATATTGGTGACCCGCGGGCTGACCAAGCGCTATGGCAATCATCTGGCGGTGGACCATGTGGAGCTGTCCATCCAGAAGGGGCAGATTTATGGGCTGGTGGGCCGCAACGGCGCGGGCAAGACCACGATCATTCGGATGGTGACGGCCCAGACGGTACCGACGGAGGGGAGGTTTCCCTGTTTGGCGCCTCCGGGGAACGGGAGCTGTCAAAATGCGGGCCCGCACCGGGGCCATGGTGGAGACGCCCAGCTTCTATCCCTACCTGACCGCCCGGCAGAACCTGGAGTACTACCGCATCCAGCGGGGCATTCCAGGCCGGCGGGTGGTGGACGAGGTGCTGGAGGAGGTGGATCTGGCGGGCACGGGGAAGAAGACCTTCAAGAACTTCTCCCTGGGCATGAAGCAGCGGCTGGGGCTGGCCCTGGCGCTGATGAACCGGCCGGACCTCCTGCTGCTGGACGAGCCGATCAACGGCCTGGACCCGGAGGGCATCGTGGAGTTCCGCAATCTGCTGCTCAGGCTCAACCAGGAGCGGCAGACCACCATTCTGATCTCCAGCCACATCCTGTCGGAGTTGGCCAATCTGGCCACCTGCTACGGCTTCCTGGACAACGGCATGATGCTGGAGCAGATTTCCGCCCGGGCGCTGGAGGAAAAGTGCCGCGCCTGTATTGAGGCCAGGGTGGACGACGCCTCCCGCGCGGCCCTGGTGCTGGAACAGAGCCTGGGCATCCGCGACTACGAGGTGCTGCCTGGCCATCTGCTGCGTATCTACAGCAGTCTGGACGCGCCCCACCGGGTCGCTCAGGCCCTGGTGGAAGGGGGCGTGGCGCTCCAAAGCATCGAGAGCCGGGGTGCCAATCTGGAGGACTACTTCCTGTCCATGATCGGGGGTGTCCGCCATGCGTAACTATCTGGCCGCCGAGTGCTACAAGACCTTCCGCAGAAAATATTTCTATATCATCCTGGCCGTCTGCCTGGGCCTGGAGGCGGTGCTGCTGTGGGGTTACTGGACGACCTGGAAGTGGGGCAATTCCAACGTGGACTTCTATTCCACGGCCATCATGGTGCCTTTCATGCTGAGCATTGGCCTGTACGCCACGATTGCGACCGGAGATATCGTATTCTCCGAGCAATATAAAAACAATACATTAAAAAATGAGGTGTCCTACGGCCTGTCCCGCGGGCGTATCTACCTGGGCAAGCTGCTCGTGTCTACGGGCATCGCGGTGCTTGCCGCAGTGGTCATGATGGGCTTCTATCTGGGGCTGTGTTGGGTGCTGTTCCCCATACGGAGCTGGACGGCATGGCCTGGCAGCTCATCGGCTACTGCCTGGCGGGGGCGTTTCCCCTGTGGCTGGCCGCCCAGGCCATGGTGAATACCTGCTATTTCCTGGTGCGGGGCACGAATATAGCCGCGTTCACGGCCGCAGGACTGCTAGCGGTATTGCCCGCCATTCTACAGGCGTTTGGAATCCTGTTCCACCCGGCATTTGAGGTGCTGCGGCAGTTTATGCCTGGGATCATGCTGGAGAATTTGAAAAACATGGCCTTTCAGTGGAACTACGTGGGCCTGTGCTGGGCCGCCGGGCTGGCGTGGCTGGCGGCAGCCACGGCAGTGGGCCTGCTGGCCTTCCGCCGGAAAGAGATCCGGTAGGGAGGGGAGCGCATGAAGCACTACCTGACCGCGGAATGGGGCAGGGCGGTGGCCCGCCCTTATTTCCGGGCATTCCTGCTGGTCCTGCTGGCCCTGGCCGCCGGGCTGCCCCTCCTGTGGCGGTTCGGCCTCGGCGACATGTTTCAGGGCAGCTTCGGAGATAGCCTGTCCCTGCTGACCCCCTTTTTCACGGTGGGCCTCTATCTGGCGGTGGTCGTGGCGGACGAGGTCTTTTCCGATCAATATAAGAATGATACCCTGAAGAATGAAGTCTCGTTCGGCCTGCCCCGCAGGCGCATCTATCTGGGCAAGCTGGTCACCGCCGCAGGGATTGGTCTTCTGCTGGCTTTCCTGACCCTGCTGGTCTATGCTGTGCTCTGCCGGGTACTGCTCCCTGGAGCGGTGGGAGACTGGGTTCAGATCCAGACCTTCCTCTTCCGCCTGCTGGGTGCCCTGCCCCTCTGGATGGGGCCCTCTCCCTGACGGTGGCCGCCATGTTCAATCTCGCCCATACCATCCCCATGATGGTGGTGGTGCTGGGGTGCCTGGGTGGCCTGAGTTCTGTCCTGCGCATGGTAATGCGCACCGGGGTGGACTGGCTGGCCCGCGGAGCGGAGATGCTCTATCACCTGCTGCTCACCGCGCCCATGGACGTGATGGAGGTCCCTCTCTGGAGCCCGGCCTGGCTGGGCTGGACCTGGGGCGTAGGACTGCTGTGGACCCTGGGGGCCGCAGCGGCAGGGCTGGCGTTATTCGCCCGCCGGGACATCCGATAAATGGGGAAGGTGGGAGTCCATGCGCAACTATATTAAGGCGGAGCTGTGGAAGGTCCTCCACCGGCGCGGCGTCTATGTCCTGCTGGCCCTGTTGCTTCTGTGTACGGCCCTGTTTTTCATGCTCTACAGCTACGGCGGCTTTTCAAGCCTGGCGAAGGGGATTTCGGTCACCATGGTGGTGGGCATGCTGGCCGCGCCCCTGCTGGTGCAACTTGTGGATGGCGGCACGGCGGATACCTTGAAAAATGAGCTCTCCTTCGGCCTGCGGCGGGGGACGGTCTATTGGGGAAAGCTGTGCGCCGCCCTGCTGTTGGGGCTGGCCTTCTGCCTGGTGCTGGTGGGAGGGAGCCTGGCCGGCGGGTGGCTGTTCCTGCCCCGGGGAGCCGGAGGAGGCCCTGGAAGGGCTGGCTCTGGTGGGATTCTGCTGGCCGGGGCCCTGCCTATCTGGTGCGGCATGTTTGCCCTGTGCCATATGTTGGCCCTGGCGGTGCGCAGTCCGGCCGCCTGGACCGCCGGGTATTACCTGATGTTTTCATGGGACAGCCGGTGCTGGTGTTTCTGGCGATTCTGTTGTTCGGCGTGTACGAGGCGTCTGCGCCGTTCACCCTGTTCACTGCGGTTGTGCTGCCCTATTCGCTGCTGATGCCCGCGCTGCTGGATGGCTGGTTCACCGCCCAGTACCAGCTCTGGTGCTGGGGCATCGGCCTGGGATGGATGGCGGCCAGCACGGGGCTGGGGCTGTTTCTGTTTGGCCGGAGAGACGTTCGCTAGGGAGGAGGTTTCCGCGTGCTGATCATGTGTATACTGCTGGCCCTGCTCTGTGCGGGGCTGGCTTTTGGGCCCAGCGGCGCCTGCGGGAGGCCGCGTACCGGCTCCGGGCGCTGGAGGATACGGGGAGTACCGCCCGCGTACGGCTGGCCGTACCCAACAGCGCGGCGGAGGAGCTGCTGGACGAGGTGAACCGCCTGCTGGAGCTGCGCCAGGCGGACAGGGCCGCTTACCAGGCGAGGGAGCGCGCCCTGCGCCAGCAGATCGCCAATGTCTCCACGACCTCCGCACCCCTGACCTCCATCCTGGGCTATCTCCAGCTTCTGGAGGACCCCGGACTGACGGAGGGGAGCGGCGGGAATACCTGGCGGTGATTGCGGGGCGGGCCAGGACGCTCCAGAGCCTGATTACCAGCTTTTATGATCTCTCACGGCTAGAGGGGGGAGAGTACCTGCTCCAGCGGGAGAAGGTGGACCTCTACGCCTCTCTGTCCGGTCTGCTGGCGGCCTTTACAACGATTTCACCGACAGGGGCTTCGACATGGAGGTGGAGTTGGCCGAGGGCTGCCCCAGGTGTGGGCGGCCGCCGGGGCGGTGCTGCGGATTTTCACCCATCTGAGCCGCAACGCTCTGGAGCATGGAGAGGGCGCATGGAAATCCGTCTGTACCAGGAGGGCGGGCAGGTGGTCAGCCGGTTTTCCAACGAAACCCACGCCCTGACTGCGGAGGACGTGCCCCACGTGTTCGACCGCTTCTTTACCTCCGACAAGATGCGCACCGGCCGGAACACCGGCTTGGGCCTGGCCATTGTCAAAGCGCTGGCCGGGCAGATGGACTGCCGGGCGGAGGCCGCTCTGGAGGGGATATGTTTGCCATCACCCTCCGCTGGCCGGTTGAGCGGAGGTAACAGGCTGAACGCTGCCGTATAAATTATGCGGCGGCGTTTATTCTGTCTTGACAAAGTAAAAGAAAACTGATATCGTTATCGCGTTAAGACTGAGGAACCGGAAAGCCTTGCGGCAGTAAGGAATTTCTAAACCGGCCAGTCTTATTTTGACGTATGGCGTCACTTTCCATTTAGTAAGTTAGATCAGACCGTAGAGAAGAAGAGGTTGAAGTCACATGGTAAAATCGTACATAAAAAAGTACTCAACCCCAGCGTTACCCTGCTGGAGGTGGAGGCGCCTCTGATCGCGAAGAAGGCGAAGGCGGGGCAGTTCATCATCCTGCGCCTGGACGAGCAGGGCGAGCGCATTCCGCTGACCATCGCGGACTATGACCGCGAGAAGGGGACGGTCACTATTATTTTCCAGAAGGTGGGCTGACCACCGAGCTGCTGGCCGAGCTGAACGAAGGCGACTCCATCCGGGACTTTGTCGGTCCGCTGGGGCTGCCCACAGAGCTGCCCGAGGGGCAAAGCGTGTCTGCGTGGTGGGCGGAGGCGTGGGCTGCGCCATCGCCTATCCCCAGGCCAAGACCTGCCATGCTGAGGGGCTGGAGGTGGACGTGATCGCCGGCTTCCGCTCTAAGGACATTGTGATTCTGGAGGACGAGTTCAAGTCCGCCTGCGACCACCTCTACATCATGACCGATGACGGCAGTTACGGCGAGCAGGGCTTTGTCACCGTGAAGCTCAAGGAGCTGATCGATTCCGGCATCCACTATGACGCCGTCATCGCCATCGGCCCTATCCCCATGATGAAGTTTGTCTCCAAGACCACCGAGCCCTATGGCATCAAGACCATCGTCAGCCTGAATCCCATCATGATCGACGGTACCGGCATGTGCGGCGGCTGCCGCGTCACCGTGGGCGGCAAGATGAAGTTCGCCTGCGTGGACGGCCCCGACTTTGATGGCCATGAGGTGGACTTTGACGAGCTGATGAACCGCAACTCCGTCTACCGCGCCCAGGAGGCCGAAGAGAAGGAGCGCCACGCCTGCCGCATGGACCAGTTGGCCCATGAGCTGATGGATCACTGAGGAAGGGAGCCGAATACCATGCCGAATATGAGTTTGAAGAAGGTTCCCATGCCGGAACAGGAGCCCAATGTCCGCAACCACAACTTCCAGGAGGTCTCCCTGGGCTACACCAAGGAGATGGCTATGGAAGAGGCGGCCCGCTGCCTCAACTGCAAGCCCTGCGTGGGCGGCTGCCCGGTCAACATCCGCATCCCCGAGTTTATCGCCAAAGTGGCCGAGGGCGACTTCCAGGCCGCTTATGATATTATCTCCGACACCAACGCCCTGCCCAGCGTCAGCGGTCGTGTCTGCCCTCAGGCGAGCCAGTGTGAGGCCCGGTGCGTCCGGGCCATCAAGGGCGAGCCGGTGGCCATCGGTCGGCTGGAGCGCTTTGTGGCCGATTGGTACCGGGAGAATGTCAACGCCATGCCTCAGAAGCCCCAGACCAATGGCATCAAGGTGGCGGTGGTGGGCTCCGGCCCCGCCAGCTTGACCTGCGCCAGCGATCTGACCAAGCACGGCTACGAGGTCACCATCTTCGAGGCCTTCCACACCGCCGGCGGCGTGCTGGTGTACGGCATCCCCGAGTTCCGCCTGCCCAAGGCCATCGTGCAGAACGAGGTGGACAAGCTCACCGCCCTGGGCGTGGATCTGGAGACCGATATGGTCATCGGCAAGACCTTCGACATTGACGAAATGTTTGAGGAGGGCTATGAGGCCGTGTTCATCGGTTCCGGCGCGTGCCTGCCCATGTTTATGGGCATCGAGGGCGAGACCCTGGCGGGGTGTACTCCGCCAACGAGTACCTGACCCGCATCAACCTGATGAAGGCCTACCGGGAGGGGTACGACACCCCTGAAGATCTCCGGCTCCGCCGCCATCATCGGCGGCGGCAACGTGGCCATGGACGCCGCCCGCTGCGCCAAGCGCATGGGGGCCGAGCACGTCTACGTGCTCTACCGCCGGGATGAGGAGGAGATGCCCGCCCGGAAGGAGGAGGTCCACCACGCCAAGGAGGAGGGCATCGAGTTCATGCTCCTCACCAACCCGGTGAAGGTGCTGGACGACGGCACAGGCCGGGTGGGCGGCCTGGAGTGCGTGAAGATGCGCCTCACGGCCCCCGACGAGAGCGGACGACGCGCCCCCAAGGTGGTGGAGGGCTCCAACTTCACCCTGGAGGTGGACACCGTGGTCATGAGCCTGGGCACCAGCCCCAACCCCTGATCCGCTCCACCACCCCGGCCTGGAGACCAACCGGAAGGGCTGCCTCCAGGTGGACGAGGAGACCATGGCCACCAGCCGCCCCGGCGTCTATGCCGGCGGCGACGCCGTCACCGGCGCGGCCACCGTCATCCTGGCTATGGGCGCCGGCAAGAAGGCCGCCGAGTCCATGCACCAGTACCTTCAGGAGAAGCACAGCAAGTAAACAGACAGGCTGAAGAGGGCCCCGATGGGGTGGCCCTCTGATGGAGCGGCGCGGGCATCTGTCCGCGCCGCATGCTTATGGATTTTTACTTGGTGCCGAAGATACGGTCACCGGCGCCCAGGCCGGGGACGATGTAGCCATGGTCGTTGAGCTTCTCGTCCAGAGCGGCACAGTAGATATCCACATCAGGGTGGTCGTGGTGGACCCGCTGAATGCCCTCGGGAGCGGCGATGATGTTCATAAGCTTGATATTTTTGACCTCATAATTTTTGATAAACTGGATGGCCGCAGAGGCAGAGCCGCCGGTTGCCAGCATGGGGTCCAGAATGATGACCTCCCGCTCGGCGATGTCGTTGGGCATCTTGCAGTAGTACTCCACCGGCTCCAGGGTGTCGGGGTCCCGGTACAGGCCGATATGGCCCACCTTGGCGGAGGGAATAAGGGTCAGGATGCCGTCCACCATACCCAGGCCGGCCCGCAGAACGGGGACAATGGCCAGCTTTTTGCCTGCGATGGTTTTGAATTTGGCGGTGGTGATGGGAGTTTTGATCTCCACCTCCTCCAGGGCAGGTCGCGGGTGGCCTCATAGCACATCAGCGTGGCGATCTCTGAGACCACCTCACGGAAGTCCTTAACTCCGGTGTTCTCATCCCGCAGGATGGACAGCTTGTGCTGCAGCAGAGGGTGGTCCAAAATGTGTACTTTTTCCATGTCCATGGCACGATTCCCCTTTGTGTTGTTCTTTTTCCAGCCGCTCCCGTTCCGCTTGGGAGAGCCGGTGGTAATTGGGCGTCAGTCCGGCCGCGTCGGTCAGCCTGCCCGCTCTGGTCAGCTCCAGTGCACACCGGCAACCCCCAGGCACTCTGGTGCCGCAGGTGGGGAGGCGCCAGCCGGATGTCCAACCCCAGTTCCTTGAGGGTAGTATAGCATAAAAGTGCGCCGTCTCCAACCAGAAATTGCGGATTCCCGCTCTTTTTTAGCTCGTCGGCCAGGGCGTCCAGGCCCACGGCCCGGTCGGGGCACAGGCGCTCCAAGCGGCCGCCTGCCGCACGGAAGCGGGCGTTGTAGACCTGGTTCCGGCGGGCATCCATGACTGCACAGATCTCCCCGTCCAGGTGGGCCAGACACCAGGCCATGGACTCCAGGGTAGAGCAGGCCGCGCAGGGCTTGTTCCCCGGCCAGGCCAGCCCCTTGGCGGCGGCGACGCCGATGCGCAGGCCGGTGAAGGAGCCGGGCCCGGCCGCCACGGCGATGAGCTCCACCGCGTCCAAGGCGGTTCCGCAGTTGTCCAGCAGGGATACGGCCATGGGCATGAGGGTGCGGGAGTGGGTCAGGCCATTGTTCTGGAAGGACTGGGCAATCAGAGCCTCATCCTCACACAGCGCCACCGAGCAGGCGGTGGCGGAGGACTCCAGGGCCAATATTTTCATGCGTCCGTCCCTCCCGTGATGGTAATAATGCGCTCTCCTTCACCGGCTCCCTGCCGTATGTCCACCCGCAGCACGCCGTCCTCCAGCGCGTCGCTGACAATCTCGCTCCACTCCACGGCGCACACGCCGCCCCGGGCCAGATAGTCCTCCCACCCGATGTCGAACAGCTCATCGGAGGAGCCCAGCCGGTACATGTCAAAGTGGAACAAGGGCAGACGGCCTCCCTCATATTCGTTGACAATGGTAAAGGTGGGGCTGGTGACCCGGTCGGGAACGCCCAATCCCGGGCCAGTCCCCGTGTGAAAGCGGTCTTTCCCGCCCCGAGATCTCCGGTAAAGGCGACCACCGTCCCCGCTGTCAGCCGGGCGGCCAGCGCCTCGCCCAGCGCCTCGGTCTCTGCTGGGGAGTTGGATATATATTCCATATAACACCTCGAATGTGAAAATTCGCTTAAATATTATACCACACCCGTTTACCAAACGCAAAAAAGATGGTAAACTAAATTGATTTTAAGCACGGTTTTGGAAGGGAGGGATGTGGTTGAACTGGCTGACCGATTCGATCCGCGAATTTATACACCGGGGCGACCGGCTGCTGCTGACGCTCTGCCTGCTGGCCAGCGGCTTCGGCATGGTGCTGATTTACAGCGCCACCCGTTATATGAACCACTCGGCGGGGCTGCGCTGCATGCTGATCCAGGCGGTGGGCATCGTTCTGGGGGTGTTCGTCTATATCGCCATGTCCTCGGTTGATATTGAGCTGTTTACGGAAAAATCCTGGAAATGGCTCTTTCTGTTTGGACTGTTCATCAATTTGCTGCTCCTGACCCCACTGGGGATCGGCGCGGATGAGACAGGCAACAACAGTTGGCTGAGTATTCCCGGCTTTCCGGTCAATCTGCAGCCGGCGGAGCTGGCCAAGCTGACCTTCGTACTGCTGCTGGCCTGGCAGATGAACCGGCAGCGGGAGCGGGGACTCAGCCGCCCTCCTCCGTATTCCAGTTGGCGGGCCACACCCTGGTCATGATCGGGTTGATTGTGGCGACCTCCGGCGATTTCGGTATGGCGCTGACTTATGCCTTTATCTTTGTCATCATGGCTTGGGCAGGCGGGGTGAAAAAGCGGTGGTTCCTGCTGGCCATTGTGGTTTGTGTCATAGGGGCCGTGCTCATTTGGCCCCACATCAGCGACAAGTACTTCGCCCGGCGTATCACCGTGGTCATCGATCATATTATGGGCAATACGGAGACCATCAGCGAACAGACTCAGGGACAGGGCTTTCAGCAGACCCGCAGCATCCTGGCTATCGGCAGCGGGGGGCTGTTCGGCATGGGGTATCTCAAGGGGATTCAGACCCAGAGCCTCTCTGAGTCTGCCCTGCCCGCCCGGCACACCGACGGATCTTGCGGTCTGCGGAGAGGAGTTCGGCCTGATCGGGTGTATTGTTCTGCTGCTCCTGCTGGGAGCGATTATTGCCCGCTGCATTTGGGTGGCGCGGCGGGCCTGCTCGCCTCAAAGCGCTTTCATCGCCATGGGGTACGCAGGGATGCTGTTGGCCCAGGTTGGAGTCAACGTGGGAATGTGTCTCTATGTGTTCCCCGTTGTGGGGCTGACCCTGCCGTTCATCAGCTATGGCGGCACCTCCATCGTCACCATGTTTGCGGCCATGGGCATTATCTCCAGTATCAAAATGCGCTCCCTTCCGAGCTGGCTGCGGATCGGAGCCGTATTTGAACCAGTGGACGGGGCTGTCCGATTTGGATGGCCTCAGCCGTATATTCTCCTTGATTTGGCAAAGACTACGGATGATTTCCAAACAAGGAGGTAATTGTCTTGAAACACCGCGTCCTTCTGCGCCGCGCTCTGCCGCTGGCAGTGCTGGCGGCGGTCCTGTACTCCGCTGGCTGGCCTGCATCTGCCTTTTCTTCCAAAGGATGAGGCGGTCCAAACCGTGGCGGCCATGACCAAAATGGCCCGGCGGCGGAACCCATCTCCTTTTCCGAGGAGGACTTCGTTGTGGAAGGCTCCGGCAAGCTAGACAGCATTGTGATCGCCACTCTGCCGGATGCCGCGGTCGGCTGTCTCACCCTGGGCGCTCAGGGCATCCAGGTGGGCGACGTGATTGCTATGGAGGCGGTGGACGGACTGCGCTTCACCCTCTGGCCGCACCGGCCGGCCTGGAGGCTCAGTTCCAGTTCACCCCGGTCTTTTCCGACGGGCGGAGCGGCGATGCCGTCACCGTTGAACTCTACCTGCTGGCCGAGGCAAACGGCGCGCCGGTGGCGGAAAATCTGGAGCTCACCACCTACAAAAATGTGGCGGTGACTGCCCAGTTTTCCGCCGTAGACCCCGAGGGGATCTGCTCACGTATCATATCCTCAACAAGCCCGCCCGCGGGGCGGTGACCATGCCGGAGGACGGCAGCAGCGAATTTGTCTACACCCCCTATGAAAACAAGACTGGCAAGGACTCCTTCACCTATGTGGCGGTGGATGCGGTGGGCAACTCCTCCGACCCCGCTACCGTTAAGATCAAGATTGAAAAGCCGAATACCAAGGTCACCTACGCCGACATGGACGGCGACCCGGATAAGGCTGCCATCCGACTGGCAGAGGAGGGGATCTTCGTGGGCGAGTGCATGGGTGGGGCCTATTTCTTCCAGCCCGACACCGCTGTGACCCGCGGGGAATTCGTGGCTATGGCCATGAACGCCGCCGGTATGGAAGCCCTGGAGGACGTAGAGCGCACCGGCTTTGCCGACGATGTGTCGATTCCCACCTGGGCCAAGCCCTATGTCTCCTCCGCGCTAAAGGCGGGACTGGTGCAGGGCAGCCGCTCCAGCGATGGGCAGGTAGTGTTCCAGGCGGAGGAGCCCATCACCGCGGCAGAGGCGGCGGTGCTCCTGGACCGGGCCCTTCAGGTGACTGACGTGTCCGCCGATACGCTGGCGGAGGAGGGATTCCCACCTGGGCGGCTCAGTCTGCCGCCAATCTTGCCACCTGCGGCGTACTGTCGCTGGACGGAGGCCTGAGTGCCCCTTACCAGGGGCGAGGCGGCCGAGCTGCTGTGCGGCGCGCTGGAGTTGCAGGACAGCCGGGATGGCGGCTGGTTCTGAACTCTGAACAGAGAGAATGGGCCGGTTCCGTAGGGAACCGGCCCATTGCCTATGTGCGGCGCACCAGAAGCGAGAGACCCAGGGCGGCCGAGGCGCCGCCCAGCAGGACGAAAAAGCCCCAGAGAAAATTCCAGCAGGGGGAGGTCACATCAAACATCCAGGCCAGCAGGAGTGCCAAAGGACAGGCCGGCGGCAATGGCAAGGAGATCGAACAGGACATAGCTGCCGCCGAAGAGGTAGATCCACCGCCACCAGGGATTGCGGCCCCAATTCCGAAAGAAGGTGGCGACGCCCGCCAGGCACAGCACGGCCAGAAGGCCCATCAGGCCGAAGTAGAGGGACCCTTTTGTGTCAGAACCCCAGCCAGAAGGCGGCGTAGCTCTCCCGGTCCGCCAGCCCCAGACACGGTGCAGATGAAACGCCCCAAAGAAGAGGAAAAACAGCGGCTCATACCACGCGATTTTCACAGCGCACCCCAATCTCCGCTCTACTCTACCACAGAGGAGGTGCTTTTGCAAGAATTGGACGGGGAAGGTTCGAAAGAAGGTTGAGAATAGGCCGGAACCGTGCTATAATATACCACTAGTGCGTATCATATTGTATCAAACTCTCGAACGAGGTGTGCTATGAAAATTGTTGTGCTGGCAGGGGGACTGTCTCCGGAGCGGAATGTGTCCCTCTCCACTGGAACCATGGTGACCGAGGCGCTGCGGGCGCTGGGCCACCGGGCGGGCCTGATCGACTTATATTTCGGCCTGGAGACGGGCGGGGCGGACGAGGCATTTTTTGACGCGCCTGTGTCCGAGGCCTACAAGAAAATCAGCCGCGAGGCTCCGGATCTGGATCAGGTGCGGCGCGGCCGGAAGGGGACAGCCCCAGCATGTTCGGCCCCGGGGTGCTGGAGCTGTGCCGGATGGCCGACATGGTATTCCTGGCCCTCCACGGCACCTGCGGCGAGGACGGGCGGGTGCAGGCCGCCTTTGATCTGATGGGAATTCCCTACACCGGCGCGGGCTATCTGGGCAGCGCCATCGCCATGGACAAGGATCTGACCAAGCGGATGGTGGCCGACGTGGTGTCCACCCCCGGCTGGAAGACCGTCACCTACACCGCCGCGGACATCGACCGACTGGTAGAGATTGCCCGCTTGCCCCTGGTGGTCAAGCCGGTGGCCAGCGGCTCCTCCATCGGTGTATCCATCGCCCACACGGCGGAGGAGCTGCGCCGGTCCCTCACCGAAGGACTGGCCCTGGGGGGGCGCACGGTGCTGGAGGAGTACATCAGGGGCCGGGAGATCCAGGTGGGCATCCTGGAGGATAAAGCCCTGCCCTCCATTGAGATCATCCCCAAGCAGGGCTTCTACGACTACGAGAACAAGTACCAGCCCGGCGCCGCTCTGGAGGTCTGCCCGGCGGAGATTACTCCGGAGGAGGAGGCGCGTGTGCGGGCCGCAGCCCTGCGGGTGTACGAGACACTGGGGCTGTCGGTGTACTCCCGCGCGGACTTCATCCTCACGGAGGACGGGGAGCCCTGGTTCCTGGAGATCAACACCCTGCCCGGCATGACACCCACCAGTCTGGTGCCCCAGGAGGCGGCGGCGGCGGGCATTGACTACAACGAGCTGTGCCAGCGCATTGTGCGCCTCTCTGGAGGCCCGAAAACAGGGAAGATAAGGAGCGGAAACGGATTATGGAGCCGATGACCATACGTGAAATCATGGACGCGGTCGGCGGTAAGCTGCTGGGAGAGTTTGGGGATATCAACCGGATGGTGGGACGGGTGGAGACGGACAGCCGCACCATCCACGCCGGGTCCCTCTTTGTGCCCCTGGTAGGGGAGCGGTTCGACGGCCACGCCTACATCAACGCCGCCCTGGAGGCGCTGCGGGCTGCTTTACCCAGCGGGAGCGGGAGAGCTATCTGCCGGGCAAGCTGTGAGTCAAGGTGGACTCCACCCAGCGGGCCCTGCGGGATCTGGCCAAGTATTACAAGAAAAAGTTCCCCATACCTGTGGTGGCCCTGACGGGCTCGGTGGGTAAGACCACCACCAAGGACATGGTGGCGGCGGTGCTGGGGAGAAGTACCGGGTGCTCAAAACCGAGGGCAACCTGAACAACGAGATCGGCGTGCCCATGACCCTGCTGCGCCTCAGCGGGGAGCACGAAATTGCCGTGCTGGAGCTGGGCATGAACCACGCCGGGGAGATCGACTACCTCTCCGCCCTGGTGGAGCCCGACGTGGTGCTGATGACCAACATCGGCGACTCCCACATCGAGCACTTCGGCTCCCGGGAAAAGATCCTGGAGGCCAAGAGCGAGATCTTCCACCATGTCAAGTCCGGCGCCTTCGTGGTCATCAATGGGGACGATCCCCTGCTGAACACCCTGCCGGGGAAGCTCCCCTATGCGTTCACCCGCGTGGGCGCCGGAGAGGGGCTGGACTATCGGGCGGAGGGGCTGGTCAGCGACGGCAAGAGCCATATGACCTGTGAAGTGAAAACACCTCACAACTCTTTCCGGGTGGAGATTCCCGCCCTGGGCGACCACATGATCTACCCCACGCTGATGGCGGCGGCGGTGGGGAGCACTTTGGCCTGACGCAGACGCAGATTGCCGACGGCGTGCTCCACTTTGCCCCACCAAAATGCGTATGAACCTGCTCCACCGGGACGATGACATCACCATCCTAAACGATACCTACAACGCCAACCCCAGTCCATGCGGGCGGCGGTGGAGGTGCTCTCCAGTGCCCGGGGAGCGTACAAGGTGGCCGTACTGGGCGACATGTTCGAGCTGGGGCCCCTGGCCCCGCCCTCCACGCCGGCGTGGGCGACTACCTGGGCAAGGCGGGCATCGACTGCCTGGTGGCGGTGGGCGAGCTGGCAAGGCACATCCATGACGCAGCCCAGGCCGCCGGCGTGCCGGAGTGCTATTACTGCCCCACAAAGGCGGAGGCCAGGCCGGTGCTGGACGGCGTGGTGCGGCCCCATGCCACCATTCTGGTCAAGGCCTCCCGCGGCATGGCGCTGGAGGAGCTGGTGGATGATCTGCTCACCAGCACAGGAGGCATAAAGGGCCGCCGGGTGTCCGCCCGGCGGCCAGCAGGCCGGTGTTCCCATCGGCCCGTCTTTATCCAAACAGCTTTGCAGATTCTCCTGAAAGGGCGGGTAGATGACCCCTTCTCGGTGATGATGCCGGTGACCAGACTGTGGGGGGTCACGTCGAAAGCGGGGTTGCAGACCTCCACCGACTCCGGGGCGGTGCGGGTGCCGTACAGGTGCGCACCTCGTCCCTGTCCCGCTCCTCGATGGGGATGCCGCTCCCGTCGGCCAGAGACAGGTCGATGGTGGAGCAGGGGAGGGCCACATAAAAAGGAATGCCGTGGTAATGGGCGTTGACCGCCACGGAGTAGGTTCCGATCTTGTTGGCAAAGTCGCCGTTGGCGGCCATGCGGTCACACCCCACTACAGCCAGGTCAATCTTCCCCTTGGCCATCAGGCTGGCGGCCATGTTGTCCGCGATCAGGGTGGCGGGATGTGGTCGGATACCAGCTCGTAGGCCGTCAGGCGGGCTCCCTGGAGGAGCGGTCGGGTCTCATCACAGTAAACCATATCCACCTTACCAGCTTCATGGGCCGCGCGGATGACACCCAGTGCCGTGCCGTAGCCGCCGGTGGCCAGGGCCCCGGCGTTGCAGTGGGTGAGGATGCGGGCGTGCTCCGGCACCACCGCCGCCCCGTGGCCCCCATGGCCCGGCACATGGCCACGTCCTCGGCGTGGATGGCCTTGGCCTCGGCGATCAGCGGTTCTGCCGCGCCGCCGCACTCCTTTGCCTTGCGTTCCATGCGCTCCAGGGCCCAGAACAGGTTGACCGCTGTGGGCCGGCTGACGGCCAGTGTCTCCTTGGCCTCGTCCAGCCCCTCACCGGCCAGGGCGGCCAGGCAGTAGGCATAGGCGGCGGCCACACCGATGGCGGGGCCCGCACCACCATGGTGCGGATGGCATCGGCCACTGGCCGGTAATCGGTATAGGGGAGCCACACTTCGGTCACGGGGAGCTTGGTCTGGTCGAGCAGGTAAAGGGTATTTCCTTCCCATCGGATGGCGTCCATAGGGAAAACCTCCATTCCTTGATTTCGTCTTTCACTATATCACAACGGACAACAGGAGTAAACAAATGATTGATATCTCCGTCTCGAACCTGTCCAAGGAGTTCGAGGTAGGCAAAAGATACTGGACGGCCTGACCTTTCAGGTAGACCAGGGGAGCGGGTGGGCCTGCTGGGCAAGAACGGCGCCGGCAAGACTACCCTGTTCAAAATCCTCACTGGGGAGCTGGACTGGGATGAGGGCGAAGTGCATGTGGCCCCGGCAAGGGGTGGGCCTCATCTCACAGATCCCGGTTTACCCGCCCGCCTACACCGTGGAGGATGTGCTTCAGACGGCCTTTGACCGGCTTCACGCCATGGAGGCCGAGATGGCCCGCCTCGCCGAGCAGATGGGCCGACACAGACCCCGCCCTGCTCAGGCGGTACGGCCCTCACCGCCGCTTTTGAGGCGGGGGGCGGCTACGATACCCAAACGGAGCTGAATAAGGTGTGCAATGGCCTGGAGATTTCCCAGGACATGCGGGGGCAGCTTTTTTCCTCCCTCTCCGGCGGGGAGAAGACCCGGGTCAACCTGGCCCGCCTGATTCTGGAGTATACCGACATCCTCCTGCTGGACGAGCCCACCAACCACCTGGATCTCCGGGCCACCGAATGGCTGGAGGAGTATCTGGACCGTTACAAGGGCACCGTGCTGGCCATCTCCCACGACCGCTGGTTCCTGGACCGGGTGGTACGCCGGGTCATCGAGATCCACGATGGCAAGGCGGAGTTTTACGCGGGCAACTACAGCTTTATGTGGAGGAGAAGGAGCGGCGCTACGAGGAGAAGCTCAAGCAGTACGAGAAGGAGCAGGCCAAGCTTGAGCAGCTCCAAGAGGCGGCGGACAAGCTGCACCTGTGGGCTTTTATGGGCAACGACAAGCTGCACAAGCGGGCCTTTTCCATCGAAAAGCGCATGGAGCGCATCCGCACCACCGACAAGCCCACCAAGGGCGGCGCTTAGACATAAAATTCGGGAGAGCGAGTTCCGGGGACGAGGTGCTCACCATCAAGGAGCTGAAGAAGTCCTTTGACGGGCGCACTCTCTTTGACCACGTGAACCTGGAGGTCATCGGCGGCGAGCGCATTGCCCTGCTGGGCGACAACGGCACCGGCAAGTCCACCCTGCTGAAGATTTTGCTGGGGAAGAGGAGCCGGACTCCGGAAAGCTGCGCATGGGACCGACTGTAAAGGTGGGGTACCTGCCTCAGATCATCCGCTTCTCCCACCCGGAGCGCAATCTGGTGGACACCATGATCTACGACCAGGACTGCTCCACCCAGACGGCCCGCAATCGGCTGGCGGCCTTCCACTTCCGGGGCGGACGTGTTCAAGCCCGTGTCCGCCCTCTCCGGCGGGGAGCAGAGCCGCCTGCGCCTGTGTATGCTCATGGACGAGAAGATCAATCTGCTGATCCTGGACGAGCCCACCAACCACTTGGACGTGGCCAGCCGGGAGTGGATTGAGGAGGCGGTGGAGAGCTACGAGGGCAATCTGCTCTTTGTCTCCCACGACCGCTACTTCATCAACCGCTTTGCCACCCGTATCTGGATGCTGGAGAACGGACAGATCATTGATTTCCGGGGACCTTTGAGGAGTACCGGGCCGCCCAGGAGCGGAAACGGCTCCAGGCCGCGGTCCTCGTCAAGGCGGAACCGGAGAAGCCGAAAGAAAAGCCCCGCCGTCCCGGCGGTACGAAAGAGCTGGAGAAGCAGGTGGCCGCGGCGGAGCGGGCGGTGGCCAAGGCGGAGGAGCGGCAATACGAGCTGACCCTCAAGGCCGAGGAGGTGGCCTCCAACTATCTGGAGCTGCAGAAGGTCTATGACGAGCAGAAGGCCCTGGAGGAGGAGATCGCCGCGCTTTACACGAAGTGGGAGACGCTGGCGGCCGAGCTGGAGGAGGCCCGAGGGTGAATCGGAGAAGGAAGAGCTGCTACCGTCCCTATGAGGGGAAGCGGTGGCCCCTGTGGCGGAAGGCCGTGCTGGCCCTGCTGCTGGCGGGGGCGCTGGCTTTCGGCGCCCTATTCGGCGCGGTGATGTATGGTGCCTATGACCACATACAGGGCGAGCCCAGGCTCATGGTCATCCTGGGCTGCCAGGTGAAGCCCTGGGGCCGTCCATTCTGCTCCAGGACCGGCTGGACAAGGCGCTGGATTACCTGGAGGAGCACCCGGACGTCCAGGTGGTGGTCTCCGGCGGCCAGGGTTCCGACGAGCCCACTACTGAGGCGCAGGCCATGTACGACTACCTGACGGAGCACGGCGTGGAGCCGGAGCGCATCTGGCAGGAGGACCAGTCCCACAACACCTGGCAGAACGTCCGGTATACCCTGGCGCTGCTGGAGGAGAAGGGGCGGACACGAGTGCCGGCGTGGTGCTGGTGTCCAGCGGCTTCCACCTCACCCGGGCGCGTATGCTGTGGGAGCGCCTCCGGCGGAGCGGGAGAGCTGTCCACCCTGGCGGCCCCTGCACCCATGTGCCGTCCCGGCTGAAGATGTATATTCGGGAACCCTTTGCACTGGTAAAGTCCTTTTGTTTGACAGGTGATATGACTTGGAAATGATGGAAAAGCTGCGCGCCCTGGATCTCCACTATGCCGATGTGGAGGCCCGGCTGAGCGCGCCGGAGACCTATGAAGATCCCGCACTGGTGGCCAGACTCAACAAGGAGCAGCGGGAGCTGGAGCCAGTGGTCATGGCCTACCGGGCCTACCAGCGCCGCCGGCAGGATCTGGAGGATGCCGAGGCCCTGATGGGCGACCCGGACATGAAAGAGCTGGCCCAGGAGGAGTACCAGCAGGCCAGGGAGGAGCTGGCCCGGCTGGAGGAGGAGATCAAGGTGCTGCTCCTGCCCGGGACCCCAACGACGACAAGAACGTCATCGTGGAGATCCGCGCCGGAGTGGGCGGGAGGAGGCGGCCCTGTTCGCCCACCCCTGTTCCGCATGTACTCTATGTACGCCGACGCCCGACGCTGGCGCGTGGAGGTGGACTCGGTCAACGAGACGGAGTTGGGCGGCGTGAAGGAAATCTGCTTGACAATCGAGGGAGACGGGGCCTGGTCCCGTCTGAAATTCGAGAGCGGCGTACACCGCGTGCAGCGTGTGCCCGAGACCGAGTCGGGCGGGCGTATCCACACCTCCACCGCCACCGTGGCGGTGCTGCCCGAGGTGGACGAGGTGGACTTCGAGCTCAACCCGGCGGACATTGAGATGCAGGTTTTCCGCGCCTCCGGCGCGGGCGGCCAGCACATCAACAAGACCTCCTCCGCTGTGCGGCTCATCCACAAGCCCACCGGCACGGTGGTGGAGTGCCAGCAGGAGCGCAGCCAGTTCCAGAACCGGGACCGGGCCATGCAGATCCTGCGCTCCCGCCTGTACGAGGAGAAGGTGCGGGAGCAGGAGGAGGCGGTGATGGCGGAGCGCCGCAGCCAGGTGGGCACCGGCATGCGCAACGAGCGTATCCGCACCTACAACTTCCCCAGGGGCGGCTGACCGACCACCGTATCGGGCTGACCCTGTACCGGCTGGAGAGCGTCATGGACGGCGATCTGGACGAGATTATCGACGCGCTGGTGACCGCCGACCAGGCGGAGCGGCTGAGGCCGGGAGCAGGACGGCTGAGGCGGGACGGCCGAAAACAGCGCACAAGGCTGAGAAAAGGAGTAAGAAAGCGTGGAATTGATCATTCACTTTACCGCCCTGCCGGAGAAGCTGACCCTGGATATGGTGAAGTCCGACCTGGCGGAGCTGCTGGAGGACGACGGCTGGCTGACCGGCTCAGGGGCGGACTATCTGGAGCTGGAGCTGGAGGACGAGAAGGTGAACCCCAAGTACGGTATTCTCACCGTGAAGGGTTATCTGCAAAGGCCCGGTTCGCCCCGGACACCACCATCGAGCTGGCCGGGACGCCGGTGGGCATCTACGAATAAGCAGGGGAGGGTATTTTTATGAAAAAAGCCATCGGCATTTTACAGATTGTCTCTGGCGCGGCCCTGCTGGCCGCGGGCGTGCTGACCATCGTGGAGGGAAGCGCACGACGGAGTGCCCGGGTTCGGCATGGAAGGGGAGTTCGTTTTGAGCAGGGAAGATGCCGCGCTGTGGGAGCGTCTGTCCCGCTTTTGGGCGGACGTGGCGCGGCAGGATGCCGCAGCCCTGCGGGAGTGGTTCGCGCCGGAAGCAGAGGTGTATTGGCACTGCACGGACGAGCGCTTCACGGCGGAGGAATACATTCTGGCCAACTGTGAGTACCCAGGGGACTGGGAGGGCGCGGTGGAGCGTGCGGAATGGACGGAGGACGGTTGTGTTTCGGTCGCAGCGGTGTGGCCGAAGGACAGGAGCGCCCGTTTTCATGCGGTGTCTTTTTTCCGTTTCGCGGGGGGCAGGATCACCCGCTTAGATGAGTACTGGGCGGACGATGGGCCCCGCCCCAGTGGCGGAAGGAAAAGCACATCGGCAGTTCCATCGGGAGAAGCTGAACCATCGGGAAGGTGAGCACATTGCACACACAAAGACTACAGCCGCGGGACACGGCCGAGGCGGCGGAGATTCTCCGCCGGGGCGGCCTGCTGGGCATCCCCACGGAGACGGTGTACGGCCTGGGGGCCAACGGCCTGAATCCAGACGCCGTGGGCCGCATCTTCGCGGCCAAGGGGCGGCCCCAGGACAACCCGCTGATTCTGCACATCCCCTCGGCGGACTGGCTGGAACGCTACTGCGGGGACATTCCGGACACGGCCTACGCCCTGGCGGAGCGCTTCTGGCCGGGGCCGCTGACCATGGTGCTCCGGCGGAAACGCGTGGTGCCCGACGTGGTGACCGCCGGGCTGGACACCGTGGGGATGCGCTGTCCGGCCCACCCGGTTTGCCGGGCCATTCTGGCGGCCGCCGACGTGCCGGTGGCCGCCCCGTCGGGCAATACCTCCGGCCGGCCCAGCCCCACCAACATGGCGGACATGCTGGAGGATATGGACGGAAAAATTGACGGCATCGTGGACGGGGACCCTGCGCGGTGGGGGTGGAGTCCACCATCGTGGATCTGACGGTAATGCCCCCACGGCTTCTGCGCCCCGGCGGCGTCACCCTGGAACAGCTCCGGGACGCGCTGGGTGAGGTGGCGGTTGATCCTGCGGTGACCCGGCTCATGGGCGCGGGGAGCAGCCCGGCTCCCGGCATGAAGTACCGCCACTACGCCCCAAGGCCCCGGTGACCGTGGTGCCCCGGCGGCGGCGGCCCGCTACATCCAGGCCCACATGGCCCCCGGAGACGGGGTGATCTGCTTCGACGAATACGCCGGGCTGTTTGCCGGCCACCCGCTGGAGCAGCTGGGGCCCAGCACCGACGTGCCGGAGCAGGCCCGCCGGGTCTTTGAGGCCCTGCGCTGGTTCGACGGCACCGGCGTGTCCCACATCTGGGCCCAGTGTCCCGCCGCCGCCGGTATCGGCCTGGCGGTGGCCAACCGGCTGAACAAGGCCGCCGGCTTCCACATCGTGCGGGCGGAGTGAAGCCTCTCCTGCGGTGGAAATTTACAAATACATAACAAACCCGGAACGAGATATGCTATACTGAACCACGGAGGCGAAGCCATCCATGAAACGCATCGGCATCACCGGCCCCACCGGGGCGGGGAAGACCACCGCGCTCCAGGCCCTGGCGGAGCTGGACGCCCATATCATCGACGCGGATGCGGTGTACCACGCCCTGCTGGAGTCCAGCGCCACCATGCGGGCGGAGCTGACCGCCCGGTTTGGCCCTTCCATTCTGGACGGGAGGGCCGTGTCAACCGCAAGGCCCTGGGCGGGGTGGTATTCGGCGATCCGGCGGCCCTGGCCGAGCTGAACGCCATCACCCACCGCTTCATCCTGGCCGAGATCGACCGGCAGGCCGCCGGGGCGGAGGAGCAGGGGCGGAGCGCCGTGGCCATCGACGCCATCGCCCTCATTGAGAGCGGCCTGGGGGAGACCTGTGGCGCGATAGTGGGCATACTGGCCCCCAGGGAACTGCGCATCCGGCGGATCATGGCCCGGGAGGGGATTTCGGAGGACTACGCCCGGAAGCGGGTGGAGGCCCAGCAGGGGGACGGCTTTTTCCGCACCCACTGCGATTATCTCCTGGAAAACCGGGCGGACGACACGCCGGAGGCCTTTCAGGCCCGTGCCAAGCAACTGTTTGAGCAGATACTGAGCAATCGGAACTAGACGAAGGAGGAATTCAAATGGAAGAGAAGCAGAAGACGGCGGGAGAGCTGCGGCGCGAGGCGCTGCTCTACCAGCCCAAGAACGGCTACGACCGCCTGAGCGCCCAGGACGAGGCGGATATGAAGTCCTATTGTGAGGACTACAAGAAGTTTTTGGACGCAGGCAAGACGAAGCGGGAGTGCGTAACCGAGGCGGTGCGCCTGGCGGAGGCTAAGGGCTTCAAGCCCTTCACCCGCGGCATGGCGGTCAATCCTGGCGACAAGCTGTACCGGATCAACCGGGGCAAGGCCTTGATGCTGGCCGTGGTGGGTACCAGGCCCCTCAGCGAGGGCGTCAACATCGGCGCGGCCCACATCGACTCCCCGGCTGGATCTCAAGCCCAACCCTCTCTATGAGGACGCGGAGCTGGCCTTTTCAAGACCCACTATTACGGCGGTATCCGCAAGTACCAGTGGGTGACTATCCCCAGGAGCTCCGCGGCGTGGTGGCCCTGAAGGACGGCTCTACCGTGGCCGTGTCTATCGGCGGCGCGCCGGAGGACCCCAGTTCACCATTGACGATTTGCTGCCCCACCTGGGCGTGGAGCAGTCCAAGAAGCCCTGGGCGAGGCCATCCCCGGCGAAAGCCTGAACCTGCTCATCGGCAGCCGCCCCTTTAAGGACGACGAGGGCTCCGACCGGGTGAAGCTGGCCGTCATGGACTACCTGAACCAGAAGTACCACATCGTGGAGGAGGATTTCATCTCCGCCGAGCTGGAGGTGGTGCCCGCTTTCAAGGCTGCCGACATCGGCTTCGACCGCTCCTGATCGGTGCCTACGGCCACGACGACCGGGTGTGCGGCTTTGCCTGTCTGGCGGCCCTTCTGGCCCTGGGCACCCCGGCAAGACCGCCGTCTGTATGCTGGCGGACAAGGAGGAGATCGGCTCGGCCGGCGTCAGCGGCATGAAATCCGCAGCCTTTGATACCTTTGTCAGCGACCTGTGCGACGCCCAGCGGGTGCCGCTGAAGGCCTGCTACGAGAAGTCCTTCTGCCTGTCCACTGACGTGACCGCGGCCTACGACCCCAACTTCGCCGAGGTCTATGAGAAGCGCAACAGCGCCCGGGTGAACTACGGCATCGGCCTGTGCAAGTACACCGGTTCCCGCGGTAAGTCGGGCCTCCGCCTCTGCCGAGGTGGTGGCCTATATCCGCAGGGTGCTGGACGAGGCCGGCGTGGTGTGGCAGATGGCCGAGCTGGGCAAGGTGGACGCCGGCGGCGGCGGCACCGTGGCCTGCTATATGGCCGAGCGCGACATCGACACCATCGACGCGGGTGTGCCCGTGCTGAGCATGCACGCCCCCTTTGAGACAGTGGGTAAGCTGGACTGTTATATGACCTACAAAGGGAATCAAGGCGTTCTACGAGAAGTAAATTTGCATAGGAAGCAAGCGCACCTGCGGGATGACCGCAGGTGCGCTTGCTTTACGGCAAAAAGAAAGTTAAAACTAAAAAAAGAGAAACCGATACTATATAATCTGGTCAAATCTGGTGATCTCTCCTATGCTATGGAAACAGGAGGGATTTTATGTTGAACTTTGTAGAAATCGGTAGAATCATTGTTGTACTGCGCGAGAGAAAGGGGCTGACACAGGAAAAGTTGGCGTTGGAGGCGGAGATGAGCGTGATTTATCTGCGCAGGATTGAGCGCGGCCGTGCGAACCCGACGCTTCGCGCCCTGGACCGGGTGGCGGCCATACTGGGATTGGAGCTCTCCACACTTCTGCTGCTCTCCGAAGGAGGGCAGAAATCATGGGAAGAATTGCGGGCGCTCTGCGATGGAGAGGCATCGCCACACGCCTGATAGGGGAGGGACAGTATGAAAATTTATTCGGAGGACGCATATCATCTGCTGCATCGGCTGGGCGCAACGGCCAACTATACCGGATTTTCTTATCTGGTACGGGCGCTCCAGCTTTGTGCAGAGGAGCCGGAACGTCTGCTGCTGGTGACAAAATGGCTCTACCCGGACGTAGCAAAGCAATACGGAACGAACTGGAAGGCAGTGGAACGGAATATCCGCACCGTGGGCCGTGTGATTTGGAATTCAAACCGGCCGCTTTTGGAGACTCTGGCCCGCCGGGAACTCTCCCAAAAGCCGTGTACGGCGCAACTGCTCGCAATCCTGCATGCCAGCCTGTTGCCGTCCGGTTCTAGTACGGATGAAGAGTAGGAAAAGTTTTGTAGCAAAGGAGGGAGGAACATGGTCTAATAGACAGGAAAGAAGAAGGGGCGGGGACCTCGGTGCGCAGGGAATCCATGGATCTGGCCGGCCTGTTGGAGGAACACGGCGACCACCTCCTGCGGCTGTGCACGCTCTATCTGGGAGACCGGAGCCAAGCGGAGGACGCGGTGCAGGACACCTTCCTTCGTGCGCTGAGGGCTTGGCCGGGGTTTCGAGGAGACTGTGCCGTGGAGACGTGGCTGGTGCGTATCGCTATCAATGTGTGTAAGCGCCAGCTCAGGAGCCCGTGGAGGCTTCTGCGGGCACCGCAGGAGAGCCTGGACAGCCTGCGCATGGAGGGACCGGAACCGCCGGACGACACCCTGGTACGGGCCATACAGGCCCTCCCGCCAAAATACCGGGAAGTGATCATCCTTTACTATTACCCGGGTGGAAGGCCTGGGAGATCGCCCAGAGGCTGCACGTTCCGGTCTCCACCGTGACGGTACGGCTCTCACGGGCCCGTGGACTGCTGAGAGAACGTCTGAAGGGGTGGTACTATGAGCAGGAATAAGCAGAGCATGCACGCCGAGCTGGAGACGGCGCTCTCGGAGCTTCACCTGAGTACGGAGCGGTGGGAGGCAATTTTGGCCGCGGCGGGGCGCATGACGGAGAGAAACCGCCGCCGTCCGCTGCGTACCGGCCTTATGGCGGCGGCTATCTGCGCCGCTCTGGCCGTGACCGCCGTCGCGGTCTCACCCTCTCTACGGAAACGCTGATCCAATTCCTCGGCAGCTTTGAACCCTACGCTCAGGAGGTAGAGGGGTGTCGGCTACGGATCAGGGCATCGAGCTGCGGGTAGTGCGGGCTTTGGCGGATAAGAATGGGGCACTGCATACCTGGAGGCGGAGGATCTGGCGGGGAGCGGCTGCACGAAAGTGCTGCCCTGGAATCCTACCGCGATCCCTGTATTGCCTACGACGCGGAAGCCGATACGGCACTGTTTGCCCTCGCGCTGGACGATATCGCTCCGTGCCAGATGGAGACGGGGGATGTCTATACAGTAGAATTTTCCCGCATTCTCCCCTCGGTGGAGCCATTTTCGCACCTCTTCCGTGGGAACTTCTGACCGGAGAGCGGCTGGATACCCTGACCGTAGCGACAGAGAAGTACATATCGGGAGAGAAACGGGAGGAAACCAGAACAGTGCTGGTCCCCGGCCAGACGCCGGCGGAATTGGGCACGGGCTGTGCAGCCTGTCCTCCATGGGGTTTGACCAGGACGGGGCCTTTCACATTCAACTCCGGCTGGCGGACGGCGTCGGCGGGGAATACGGCTACCTACAGACGGGTATGCCGCAGGTGGAGTGGGAAGTGGCGCCATTGGGGAGATCCACACCACATTCCAGTGGGAAGGAATATCGTACTACGATATCCGGTTCCGTACGCTGACGGCGGAGCATTTCGGCCAGTTCCGCATTGACCACATATGGGGCGAGCTGACCATGGGGCAGCCCATTGAGGGGGAGTGGACCCTGAGCTTCCCGCTGGAGCTGCTGCAGGAGCGCACGATTGCGCTGGAGGAGAAGCTAAACAGGCAGGTGATACGGGAGATCACCTGACGGCTACCAGCCTAAAGACACACGCTCAATTTGAAGATCCGGACTACCCCACCTGCAATGGGGTTCCACTTACCGTCTATTTGACGGACGGCAGTACCATGGTGATCCCATATAACGGAAACTGCGACCGCAGGACAGTCTTTTTCACGGAGGAGGACACCCTGACCTATTACGCTCCTGGAAACAAGGACCGCTGGGGTGAGGATATCGTATGGTATTTCCCGAGGGCCATCGATCCGAGGGAGGTAACAGGCATCGCGATCGGCCAGCGCTATCTGCCGATGAACCAGGACGGCACCGCTGGGCCGGGTGCTGGCTGGACCGGCTTCCGGAGTAAGGCGCGCTGCGGCGGTTGCATAAAATTGCCCCGCCGGCTCATACTGAATCCAAACGACATTTTGGGAGGGTATGGGCATGGATGAGACGAAGCAGACTGCGGAGACCGGAAGCGAGGAGGGCGGCGACCAGCGCCAGCAGCAGATCGTGGATATGGGCTCCTCCACCATCCGGACGGAGCGGGGACCATCCACACCCTGACCATTGTAGGACAGATCGAGGGCCACCAGGTTCTGCCCTCCTCGGCCAAGACCACCAAATATGAGCACGTCATGCCCCTGCTGGCGGCCATTGAGGAGAGCGACGAGGTGGACGGCCTGCTGGTGCTGCTCAACACCGTGGGGGCGACATCGAGGCGGGCCTGGGTATCGCCGAGCTGATCGCCTCCATGTCCAAGCCCACCGTCTCCCTGGTGCTGGGGGCGGGCATTCCATCGGCGTGCCTCTGGCGGTGTCGGCCAAGAGGTCCTTTATCGCCCCGTCGGCGGCCATGACCATCCACCCGGTGCGGCTGAACGGCCTGGTGATCGCGGTATCCCAGACCTTCAACTACTTTGCGCGCATCCAGGAGCGGATTATTCAGTTTGTCACCCGGAACAGCCGTGTAAAACGGGAGGACTTCACCCGGCTGATGCTCCAAACCGGGGAGCTGGCCGCGGATGTTGGCAGCGTGATCTACGGGGAGGAGGCGGTGCGCCTGGGACTGATTGACGAAATCGGCGGCCTGTCCGACGCGCTGGCCTGCCTGCACCAGATGATGGATGAGCAAAAGGGGAGCGCCGCAGAATAATCTGCGGCGCTCCCTTGTCTGTTGCCTGTTTATGACGCCTCCCGGAACCAAAAGCCCTCGAAGTCACCCTTCATGACACGGTAGCCATTCATCATACAGTCGTAGGAGAAGGCGCGGATCAGGTTGCCTTCGCTGTCATACTCGCCGAATTCATGGGCCACACCGCTGTTGACCACATAATTGCCGTCAAAGGACTGGGCGTTTGAAACGATGCTGGAATAGGTGACGGGAAACTGCTTGGCCAGAGAGAAGGTTTTGGCGTTGGAGTCCACCAGATAATAGGTCACATAGGAGTGGATTCCAGACCCACCTGTGAGGCTGGTTCCAACACTGTCGGGCAGCTCAGGCTCGTAGTCGTCCCGGGTGCTCAGACTCCAATAGTTGTTGTCGTACATGCGCAGAAGGTATTGTCCCTCCGGCAGGCTGTCATCCTCCACCAGCTCCACGTCATGCTGGCCGTACTGGGGGACAAAATCCCCTTGGGGCTGATAGGAGAGCGACTCATACTCCGTCCCCGCCCAGAACGCGGGATCGCCGATCAGGGCGGTGAGGGTTGGTGTGCTGTGGACGCCGGATACCTGCACAATGGTGGAGGTCTCCCGGGAGCTGACCAGGATGCTGTCGTCCGCCTGCCTGTATTGGACGGAGTTGAGGTGGAGCCAGTCGTCCTCGCCGGCCTGCCAGAAGGAGGAGCCGGTGAGGGGAACGGATGGGTCATGGCGCCGTAATAGCCGTCCATCAGCGTGGAGAAATCCACGAGCTCGGTAACAGCGCCGGTTTCGGGGTCCAACTCGACAACCACATCCATCACGGTGTCTTGTTCCGTGTCGTTGACCAGGGCCAGAATGGTGCCGTCCGGCCCCAGTTGATGTCGTGGTGCAGCTCATACTGGCCCAGGTCATAGATGCGGATAGCCTGACCAATGGGGGTCAGCAGCGCGATTTTTCGGCTGCTGACGCAGGTGTAGAGTCCCATGTCGGTGTAGAGGAAACGGTCGGAGTGGAAGCCCTCCAGTACCATCTCATAGCGCAGCACACCGGAGTTATCAAAGAAGAAGGTGTAGCCGTAATAATCGCCCAGTCCGGTGGCGTAGAAGAGGCCGTCGCTCAGTGCGGCGGCGCTGTCCCCGTCGGTGTATGTAAGCCGGCTGTCATAGCCGGAGCTGGAGGGGGGCATCTCAATGGTGAAGGTGGCGCGCTCCTGTACCTTGCCCCACTCGCCTATGGCCTCCAGTGTCACCTCCTGGGTCTCGCCCGGGACGAGACCCACCAGCAGGAAGCGGTGCTTCCTGCTGAACTGCTTGTCCCCAAGCCCTGCGCTGTGGCGGTATAGTCAGGCAGTTCTGCGCTGGTGGTGTGGATGGTATAGCGGATTTCGCTTTTCCGGTCCGTCTGGAAGGCGAGGAGGAGCCCGTTGCTCCCGGTTCCAAAAGGATTTAGGAGGGCCAGCGGCGCGTCGATGGCGGCGTTCCCCTGTTGCTGTACCAGTTCCATCAGCTCCTGCCCCAGCCGGTGCTGAACCGACTCGTCGTAGTAGGTGAAGCCGTCCTCCTCATACTCATCCGGCACCATCCGGGAGACGGGAATGCTGGCCTCGCAGGGGGCGGAGTAGAGGGAAACGCCCCGCTCCTCACTGGTATACATACGCTCTCCCAACTGGATGTTCCAATCGTCCCGGCTGCTCATCTCAGAGTCCATCAGCACATGGACGATGATTTCAAAATGGCAAAGCCGCAGAGCAGAACGGCCAAGGTGATCAGCAGGCGTTTGATCCACTTTTCTTATTCATCGCACGACATCCCCTTATGTAAAGTCCATAGCTTCCTCCTTCCATATAGTAGCCGACGCAGCGAAAGTGTCAAGAGTTAAAATGTAAATTTTGAGAGACGGGCTCAGAAAATGGGCGTAAACAGAACGGGTCCACAGCCCGAATCGGGCTGTGGACCCGGCTATTCCCACCGGCATCCGTGTGCGATGCCAGTGATAGTACCGATACACTTCAGAGAGTCGTTCTCATGGATGATAATGTCTTTGAAGTTCAGATTAGGGCGACCAGTTTGGTGATGCCCCGTTTATAGTACAGGCGGCGAATGAACGCCTCCTGATTGAGAAGAAACAGGCCATATTCCTGGCGGGAGGCATGCTCCCTTTTGCAGAGCAGAATGGTTCCGGCGGAGTAGAGCGGCTCCATACTGCCGTTGGTGAGCAGAACGGCAAAGTCTGCCTCACGGGCGGCGGCATCTGTCTCGGGATCAGTACAGGCCGCAGAAAAGGAGTCACCCAATGGGTTGGAGTCCCGGGAGGAGCGGTTACATAGCAAAAGGTCCGCTTGACCGGCAGATTTCCTGCCAACCGGCCAGGCGGCATATTGAGAAGTTCGGTCATGGTATCCACCGCCCGCTTGCTGTGAGGCTCCAGATCCCGGTATTTCATGAGAAATTGAATTTCCTCTGAGGAGAGCAGTAAAATCCCATCGTCCGTGGAGGTGCTGACATGGTATTCAATCGGAAGCTCGTCATCTAAAAGGTAGTGTATGGGAATGCGCAGGACCTGAGTGATCTTGTCCACAGGCCCGACGGCTGGATTTTGGTTTGACCGGAAAAGATTTTGTTCAGAGTCCCCAGCGGAACGCCTGACTGCTGTGCGATCTCCTCCGTGGTCAAGTGGCGCAGCTTCTTGATGTAGGCCAGTTTTTCGGTCATGGACATGGAACACCCCTCCTGTACGAACATGAGTTAACCGGATGTGGTAAAAATCCGGTGAACCGGTCAAAATAACCGGATTGTATTGACATTCCTCTCGAAATACATAATATAGGGATTAGCACGGAAGGAAATACAAGATAGGGGATGGTCGAAAACACTGACCTTGAAAGGGGCAACGGTTAGTATACCACGGCAAAGGAGAGAACCTGGTCGAATTCAGTCGTTTATCACCGAAAAGTATTAGGAATGAGGAGAGAGCTTACATGAGAAACAACCACAAGACGTATTGTGTATTCCTGGATGTGGCCTCCCACCCGCAGATGTACGGAATTCGGGGGACGAATGGCATTTGCGTGGGACGGATATCCACGGACTTCCAGGAGGTAAACCGGCTGGCCGAATGCTGCAACAGCGCGGGATTGTCACCGGTACATCTGGCCGACGTGGTGGAGGACTTCCGGCACTCGTGAAAGAGCGGGGCGGCGGGCCGCTTTGCTCTTGACCACAGAGCGGGAAGCGAGTAAACTAATGTATGGCATTCGGCTGTCGAACATGAGAGAAAGGCCACCCGCCGGGGTGGCTTTTCTTTGCGGAAGGGGATGAATGGATGGTTCAGGAGAAGAGGGGAGGTGGCTGGCCCTGCTGCGGAAGGAGCCGGTACTCTGTATCGCGGCGGTTTGCGCGGCAGTTTCACGCTTCTCAATCCGCCCTCGCCGGCCTATCTGAACTATATTGACTGGCGGGTACTCACCCTTCTGTTCTGCCTGATGGCGGTGGTGGCGGGACTGCAGGAGTGCGGTGTTTTGCAGTGCTGGCCCAGCGGTTGCTGGCGGGGAGCGGCGGATGCGCCTGGTCAGCCTTGCCCTAGTGCTGCTACCTTTCTTTGTGTCCATGGTGGTGACCAACGATGTGGCGCTCATCACCTTTGTTCCATTTGCGGTTCTGGTGCTGGGGCTGATCGGACGGACGGAATACCTGGCCCCTTGTGGTGCTCCAGACCATGGCCGCCAACCTTGGGAGCATGGCTACCCCGGTGGGTAATCCGCAGAATCTCTATCTTTATGCCGACTACGAATTGACGGCGGAACAGTTTTGGGACCATGCTTCCGCTGACCCTGGTCAGCCTGGCTGCGCTGACGGCCGCATCCCTCCTGTGTGTCCGGGATGAGGGAATTCAGGTCCGGTTTCAGGAACAGGCGGAGCTTCGGAGGCCGGGCCGTCTGGGGCTGATGGCAGGCCTGTTTGTGCTCTGCCTGCTGTCGGTATTCCGGGTGCTGCCCTATCCGGCGCTGTTGGCCGTGGTGGCGGGCGGTCTGCTGCTCTTTGACCGGGGATTGTTTCGCAGGGTGGACTATGGCCTGCTTGCTACCTTTTCTGCTTCTTCCTGTTTGCCGGAAACATCGGGGCCTGCGGCCCGGTACATGCCGCCCTGGCCTCCTTGATGGAAGGCCACACGGCGCTGACCACCGGCCTGACCAGCCAGATCATCAGCAACGTTCCGGCAGCAGTGCTCCTGTCCGGATTTACAGCGGACTGGCGCGGCCTTCTGGTGGGCTCCAACCTGGGCGGGTTGGGGACCCCCATTGCCTCGCTGGCCAGCCTCATCTCGCTTAAGGTCTACCTGCGTACGCCGGGGGCCAGGCCGGGGCGCTATCTGCTGCTGTTCACTGCGGCCAACGGGGCTGCATTGGTTCTCCTGTGCCTATGCGCTGCCCTTCTGGCCGGGTAGATGGAAAGATGGAATGCAATTCCTTTTGAATGGGGGTTGCAAGGCGGGAAAAGACATAGTATAATACAATTTACTGCATTTTCTATTGATTTCGAGATACATGGAGAGGGTTCGGCATGAATCGTACTTTGGAACACATCCTCCCACGGGTTCAGAAGCCCGCCCGGTATACGGGAGGGGAGTATAACGCAGTGGTCAAGGACCGGCGCGCGGTGGATGTGCGCTACGCGCTCTGCTTCCCGGACACCTATGAGATCGGCATGTCCAATCTGGGCGTGCGTATCCTTTACGGGCTAATGAACGAGATGTATGGGGTGTGGTGTGAGCGCGTGTTTGCCCCCTGGGGCGACATGGAGGAGGAGATGCGCCGGGAGGGATTCCCTGTACGGCCTGGAGAGCGGCGATTCCATCGCCGATTTCGACCTGATTGGCTTCTCCCTGGGCTATGAGATGGCCTATACCAATGTGCTCAACATGCTGGATCTGGCTGGCCTTCCCCTGCGCAGCGGGGAGCGGACAGAGCTGTCTCCCATCGTGGTGGCGGGGAACCTGCGCCTTTAATCCAGAGCCCCTGGCCCCCTTTGTGGATCTGTTCGTCCTGGGGGAAGGGGAGGACGTGAGTGTGGAGATTATCCAGCTCTACCGCCAGGCCCGGGAGGAGGGCTGGGGTAAGGAGGAGTTCCTCACCGCCGCGGCCCGGATTCCCGGCGTCTACGTGCCCTCTCTTTACGAGGTGAGCTATCACGGCGACGGCACGGTGGCCGCCGTCACCCGCTGGAGGGGCTCCGGCCAGGGTGACCAAGCGCATCGTCCAGGACTTTGACAAGAGCTATTTCCCGGTGAAGACCATTGTACCCTCCACCGAGATCGTCCACGACCGGGTGATGCTGGAGGTGTTCCGCGGCTGCATCCGGGGCTGCCGCTTCTGTCAGGCGGGCTACGCCTACCGGCCGGTGCGCCCCCGCAATCCCCAGCGGCTGGTCCAGCAGGGCATCGAGGCGTGCCGGGACTCCGGCTACCAGGAGATGACCCTCTCCAGCCTGTCCACCAGCGACTACCGGGCATTGGAGGGGCTGTGCGACGGCCTGCTGGAGTGGTGTGAGCCCAACAAGGTCTCCCTGTCCCTGCCCTCCCTGCGGGCGGACAACTTCTCCCTGGGCCTGATGGAGCGGGTGCAGCATGTGCGCAAGTCGGGGCTGACCTTTGCCCCGGAGGCGGGCACCCAGCGCCTGCGGGACGCCATCAACAAGAATGTGACGGAGGAGGAGATCCTCCGCTCCTGCCGCACCGCCTTCTCCGGCGGGTGGAGCAGCGTGAAGCTCTATTTCATGCTGGGTCTGCCCACCGAGACCGACGAGGATGTGCTGGGCATCGCCGAGCTGGCCGAGAAGGTATACAAGGCGTGGAAGGAGTGCACCCCAACCCCAAGCGGGGGTGACCATCACCGTGTCCACCGCCTGCTTTGTACCCAAGCCCCACACCGCCTTCCAGTGGGAGGCCCAGGTGAGCATGGAGGAGTACCGGCGGCGGGTCAAGCTGCTGCGGGACAACATGCGGGTCGTTCCATCCGCTACAACTGGCACGATCCGGACACCAGCTTCCTGGAGGCGGTGTTCTCACGGGGACCGCCGGGTGGCCGACGTGATTGAGGAGGCCTGGCGCCAGGGCGCCAAGTTCGACGCCTGGAGCGAGTATTTTGACTTTGACCGCTGGATGGCAGCCTTTGACGCCTGCGGCCTGGACCCCGCCTTCTATGCCAACCGGGTGCGGGAAAGGACGAGGTGCTGCCTTGGTCGGTCACCTCCACCGGCGTGACCACGCCCTTCCTGTGGCGGGGCGGGAGCGGGCCTATCAGGCGGTGATCACCCCCGACTGCCGGGTACAGTGTACCGGCTGCGGGGCGGACAAGCTCTATCCGGGAGGGAAATGCGATGCCGAAGCATAGATTAGCGTTCAGCAAGGCGGACACCGCCAAGTTTATCTCCCATCTGGATCTGATGCGCACCTTCCAGCGCTCCTTCCTCCGGGCGGGGATCGCCATCAAGCACACCGAGGGCTTCAATCCCCACGCCTTTGTCTCCATCCCTCTGCCCCTGTCGGTGGGCTTCTCCAGCGGGTGCGAGGTACTGGAGTGCCAGGTGCTGGACACCCCGCTGGATCAGGTGCCGGCGAAGATGAACGCCGCCCTGCCCGCGGGCATCACCGTCCAGCGCTGCTATGAGGCGGTGCGGCCGGTGAAGGAGCTGTGCTACGTCAACTATATCGTCACCCTGGAGTATGAGGCGGGGGCCCCCTTCGGCGCGGAGAGCGCCATCCGGGATTGCTGGCCCGGGACTGCCTGGTGATGACCAAAAGGAGCAAGAAGGCCAAGAGCGGCTTTACCGAGGTGGACCTCATTCCCCTGATCGCCAGGGCCACCGTGGAGGAGCGGCGGGACACCATCGCCCTGGACCTGGTGCTCCGGGCCCAGAATCCCGGCCTCAACCCGGAGCTGGTGGTGGCGGCCATCCGGGAGCACTGCCCCGATGCCGCCCCCGACTTCGTCATCTTCCACCGCCGCGCGGTGCTGGACGGCCAGTTTCAGAACTGGGAATAGAGACAACGAACAAAGCCCGCGGGATTTTATATCCCGCGGGCTTTGTCCGCTTCAGTCCGGAAGCCTTACCAGAAGTACCAGAACAATGACACAGAGATTGTTGCAGGCATAGGCCGCGCCTGGACCCAGCCAGTCGGCCAGGACTCCGGTATAGGAGATGCCCAGGGGATCAGTATCCCGGAGAAGAAGGCGAGCAGGGCAAAGAACCGCCCCTGCTGTTCCAGCGGTACCCGGGTTTGGAAATAGGAGATCAGCGGGACATTGATGCAGGCGGTGAGCCAGCCGATCAAAAGCTGGAAGGTGAAGAAGAGGACAAAGTAAAGCTTTGGAACGGAACGCAGAAGGGGCGCGGCCAGACCAAGGGCGGCCATCAGGGCGCTGTTGACCAGAAACAGGGCGCGCAGGTGTTCCAGGGGCGGAGGCGGGCCGCCCGGATCAGGAACAGGCTGGCCAGCAGGGTTCCGGCGGTGGAGGCGGAGACCGCCAGGCCGTATCGGGACTCTGGAAACTGGTACAGCTCCACCAGAATGCCGGGGAAGATGATCTCCTCGCTGTTGGCTACAAAAAAGTTGAGGGCCATCACCAGAAGAAAGAGGGAGAACAATTCCCGTCGGCCCAGCAGATATCGAATACCGGCCCGCAGGCGGGGCGGTTCCGCCTGCTGGATGGGGCGCGGCGCGTAGGGAATGAAGCACTCCTGGAGGGCGGAGAGGCCGTAGGCCAGCGCGCACAGCAGGAGGATGGCCCGGAATCCACACAGTCCAAACAAAAGCGCGCCCGCCGCAGGGGCCAGTACCGCCGCGCCGTGATCCAGCAGGCTTTTGATTCCATTGAGGGAGGAGAGGCGCTCCGGTGGACACAGCTCCGAAAAGAGAACCTTGGATGCAATTTCGAACAAATGGGACAGCAGGTGAAAAGCATGGTGCCCGCAAGGAGGAAGGGGAGCGGGGCCGGGGAAAAGCAGGAGAAGGGCACAGAGCGCGCTGGCACCAAAATCACAGAGGATCAGCAATCCTTTCCGGTGGGCGCGCTCCACAAGCGGCCCCAGGAAGGGAACGGCCAGCAGGGGCGGAAGGCTGGTCAGGGTGAAGAAAGGCCGGACGCCCCAGACTCCCGGTGCGCTCGAGCACATAGAGGAGGCAGGGCGACCAGATAAAAGGAGGAGCCGAACCGGGAGACCGTCCGTCCGGCCAGCAGGAGGGCGGCGGCCCGGCCGCCGACAGCCCGGCCCACCGCCTACTCCTTGCGCCAGTAGGCGGAGCCGGAGGCGGTGCGCTCCAGAAAGCCGTATTCGATCAACAGGCGGCGGAGGTAGGGAAAGTCCTCATAGATCCGGCCCAGCAGCCGGTTGACCTCCTTCTCCGTATACTGTCGGCCGGGCGTGAACTGCTCAGCGATGGCGCTGAGTACGACCAACTTGCGCTTCTCACGGGCAGGCCACTGGCGCAAGGCGCCGGCCTCGTCGAAACAGGCGGCCAGGATGGCCTGCCGCTCGTCCTCAGTAACGGCGTAGCGCGCATCAACCATGGACGCAGTGGGATGGGGGTGGCAAAAGCCGGTATCCACCGGGCTGGAGATGCGGCTGGTACGCAGCAGCTCCATCAGGGCCAAAAAGAGTCGGGCCTGCCGCTCCTTTTCCCGGAGCTTGAAGCGGTGATTGCGCACGGTGGAGGGGGAAACCCTCTTCTGCGCAGCGATTTCCTTATCCGTGCAGCCCTCCGCGAGCATGCGGAGCAGCTCCAACTGAACCTCGGACAGCCCCAGCAGACCGGGGTTCCGGTGGAGCAGATACTCCAGCACGGAGCCATGGGCCTCCCGGAGATGGAGGGCTGCCATGGCCTCGGCATCATAGAAGCGGCCCCGGGAAAGACCTCCGGGAAGGCGACTCCGCAGAGGAGGCAGCGGTACTGTCCATCCCGCAGGGCGATACCCCGTACCAACTCCTGCTGGGAGGACGACCATAATAATTCCTGGTCTTCCATGACAACCACCACACAACAAACATTTTATTTTAGTGTCTATTATTATATAAACGTTAAAGTGAAATGTCAATATAAAAGCAACTCCCGGGCGTTCGCCCGGGAGTTGCTTTTTATTGGTTTATTCAAAATCGATCTGGTCGACATCCACCGGATGGTGCTTGCGGTACTCCTTGGTCCACTGGCTTACCCGGAAGATAGTCCATAGGTCGGACAGCCCCTCATAGATGAGCACCGCACCGATGAGCATGACCAGGGCCTCCGCGGCCAGGAAGGGCTGAAAGACGATCACCAGCCCCAACACCGCCGATACGGCGGAAAGCACCAGGGCACGGTCCAGCGGAGATAGAGCATCCGGCGCAGCTCCAGCGCCCGTTTGAGGTTGACCAGGCCGTCCACCACGATGAACAGGCCCAGGATCACGGGCAGGACGGAGGCCACGATGACCGGGCGGAGCAGGAACAGCAGGCCCAGGGCCGCAGCGACGATACCGAGGAAGAGCTCGAACACGAAGCTGCCCTGCCGGCTGTCCCGAAGGAAAAAGCTGACGATGGTCACCACGCCGTACATCAGCAGGATGCCGCCGAAGGCGTAGCAGAACACGGTGGCGCTGACGCCAGGCCAGATCAGCAGGATTAGGCCGAGGATGATGTAGAGCACCGCGGCCAGAAGAAAGCTAAGCTTCATATTATGAAAAATTCCCGCATAAGAAAACCCCCTTTATGCTCTAGTATACCCCCGGCGGGCGGAAAAGTCATTGGACAGAAGGGCGGGAGTGTCCAATCAGCTCCAGTTTTTACATACATCAATCCATCCGGAGCTGTTGGACAGGATGTCCAGCTCTCCGCAACTGAGCCGGACGGCGGAGGCGGCGTTGCCTGCGGCGGGGTAGACCGTGTCAAACCGGCGGAGGGACACGTCCAGGTAGGTGGTCACAGCGGGGTTGTCGATGCCGAAAGGGCACACGCCGCCACGGCGTGGCCCGTGAAGTCCAGCACCTGCTCCGGGGTGAGCATGGTGGCCTTGGCGTGGAACTGGGCCTTGAACTTGGTATTGTCAATCTTGGCGTCTCCGGCGCAGACGATGAGCACGCAGCCCCGTCCACCGCAAAGGAGAGGGTTTTGGCGATGCGGGCGGGTTCGCACCCCACCGCCTGGGCCGCCAGCTCTACCGTGGCGCTGGATACGCTGAATTCCTGAATCCGGTCTTCATAGCCTCTGGCCCGCAGATAGGCCCGGCCCGTCTCGATGGACATATCAATTCCCCTTCTTTTTCCCCTGGGCCTTGGCCAGGAACTTGTCGTTCTGGATGATAAAGCGCTCGTGGGTGCCCTTGCCGATGGGGCCGGCCTCGTCGTAGGCGGTGACGGCAAAGGTGAGCTTGCGGCCGTCCACGGCGGTGACCTCCGCCTCGGCCCATACCTGCATCCCTACGGGGGTGGCGGCATCGTGGCTCACGTCCAGCCGGGTGCCCACGGTGCCCTGCCCTCCTCCAGGGAGGCCTGGGTGGCGTCGACGGCGGCGTTCTCCATCAGGGCGATCATCTGGGGAGTAGCGAACACGGGCAGCAGGCCGCTGCCCACGGCGGCGGCGGTGTTCTGATCGTTGACCACGCACGCGGCGCGGCCCTTGCTTCCTACAGTAACGGACATGAATTGGTTTCTCCTTTCCAACTTCTTCTGGAACAGGCCCATTTTACAACAGCCGCGCCGTTCTGACAAGCAAAACCGTCACCGGCGGGGGAGCAGGGCGGTGAAGGTGGTGCCGGCCGCGGCGGTGCTGGTGACGGTGAGCCGCCCGTGGTGGCCCTCCACGATGCTCCTGGCAATGGCCAGCCCCAGGCCGTAGCCGCCCCGCTCCGGTTCCGGGCGGCGTCCGCCCGGTAGAAACGCTCGAAGAGGTGGGGCAGGTGCTCCGGCGGGATGGGCTCGCCGGTGTTGTGTACCGCCAGCCGCAGCCGCTCCTGGTGCCGCTCCAGGGTGAGGGTGACGGTGCCGCCCGGCCCGGCGTACTTCACGGCGTTGTCCAGGAGGATCATCACCAGCCGGCGGAGTTGCCCCTCGTCTCCGCGCAGGGACAGGCCGGGGGTGATCCGGTGCTCCAGCGCCACGCCCGCCTCAAAGGCCACCGACTCGAAGGGGAGCAGACAGCCCAGCGCCACCTCGCTCATGGCCGTCTCCGCCCGGGCGGCCGGCTGGCGGGCGGCATCCGACTGGCCAGAAAGAGCAGATCGTCCACCAGCTCCTTCATCTGCTCCGCCTCGTCGTGGGTGTACTCCAGCCATTTGGACTGGGCGGCCACCGTGTCTTCGGGATGGGAGAGGACGAGGCCGGTATTGGCCAGAATGACGGTGAGGGGTTTTCAGCTCGTGGGGCGTCGGCCACAAACTGGCGCTGCTGCTGCCACGCCCGTTCCGCCGGGCGCAGGGCCACGGAGGAGAGGACAAGGCTCACGAAAAGAGACCCACCATGGCCAGAGCCCACACCAGCAGGGACAGCAGGGACAAATTGCGCAGGGAGGCAGTCTCCCAGCCCAGATCGGCAAAGGCGATGCGGAGCTCGCCGTCGGGCCTGCGCTCCACCAGAAAGCGCAGGCGAAGCTCCCTGAGCACGCCCTGACTGGCGCCGGAGGACTGGGCCTGCTTCACCGCCTCGGCGGCGGTCTCCTCCGAAACGTCCACCTGGCCGCCGTCGTTGAGGCCGGTAATGGCCCCGTCCTTCACGGTGACCACAAAGACCGGGATCAGGGAGAAGCGGTGCGCCCCGTCCGGCTCGCGCTCCTCCGGCGGCGGGCCGCCGATTTCAAAGCGGGGCGGCCCCCCCTCCTGCCAGGACAGGGCCAGCCGGAGGGCGGCATCGCTCTGCCCGCCAGGCGACGGACGTTCGCCCCCACAAAGAGGATGAACACCACCGCCAGCACCAGGCCCACCAGCAGCAGGTTGATCAGGATGAATTTCCGCCGCAGCCGCTTGATCATACCGCAGGCACCTCCAGGTGATAGCCCACCTTGCGCACGGTGCCGATGCTCACCCGGGAACCCAGATAGGCCAGCTTTTTCCGCAGGAAGGAGATGTAGACCTCCACGTTGTTGTCCTCCGCCTCCGACTCCAGGCCCCATACCTTGGAGATGATGTCCTCCTTGGGAATGACGGCCCGGGGGCGGCCAGCAGCAGGCGGAGCACGTCGAACTCCTTGAAGCCCAGCCGGACGGATTTTTCCCGCAGCGCAGGCTGCGGGTGGGGGTGTCCAGCACCAGATCCCCGGCGGCGAGCTGCTCGCCGATCACCTCGCCCTGCCGCCGGGTGAGCGCCCGCACCCGGGCCAGCAGCTCCCCGATGTCGAAGGGCTTGGTCATATAGTCGTCCGCGCCGTGATCCAGCCCCGCGATCTTGTCCGGGATCTCATCCCGGGCGGTGAGCATCAGAATGGGGGTGGAGACGTGGGCGCAGCGCAGGCGGCGGGCCACCTCAAAGCCGTCCACCTTGGGAAGCATCACATCGAGCACGATGGCGTCGTACTGCCCGGTGAGGGCGTAGTCCAGCCCGTCCGCCCGTCAAACACCACGTCGGCCTGATAGCGCTGCTCCGCCATGATCTGGCCCAGCGCCTCAGCCAGGCGGCGCTCGTCCTCTACAATCAAGATGCGCATACCTTCTGTCCTTTCCTGCGTTTTTCTCCATTATAAGGGAGAGAACTGAAATCTGTCTGAAATGTATTATAGGCGGGGCGGCAGACGAAAGGATTTACAGAGTGTTAACAATCTCCCGCGGCCCTTTTTCAGAGTAATTTCAGTTTCTCCCCCTATACTGGCCTCCGAAACCGGAACAGAAGGGGAGGACGATTGCATGCAGTTGACGGCATTGCGGAAGAAAGCGGAGGCGCGCCGCCCGAGCGGAAGCCCGGCCGGCGGCTGACGGTCAGGCGCGGGGCGGCGCTGCTGCTGGTTCTGGCCCTGGCGGCCGGTGCCGCCCTCGGGGAAGGCCCTGTTTTTCAGCGGGGAGGAGCAGACGCCCCTGACGGAGCAGACCACCTGGCAGCCTGTCCACAACGCTCTCCGGCACCGGAACCACCATGCCGGCGGACAGCGTTACGTACACCACCGCCTCGGAGACGGAGATCACCGGCGTATACGTCTCCGCCGGCGACGGTGGAGGTGGGCGAGCTGCTCTACACCCAGGATGATTCAGAGCTGGACGACCAGATTGAGGAGTACCAGGATCAGATTACCGAGCAGGAAAACCAGCTGGACGATTATCAGGAGCAGCTCGCCCAGCTCCAAGAGGAGATCGCCGCCCTCACTGTGACAGCCCCTTTGCCGGCCGGATTACCGATGTGGCCGTGGACGTGGGGGACAATGTGGCCGCCGGAACCAAGCTGGCCACCCTTGTGGACTACAGCCAGATGTGCCTGACCCAGTATTTCAGCTACGCCTATAAGGATCAGGTCTACGTGGGCATGAAGGCCGGGGTGTCCGTGGCCAGCCTCATGCTCAACCAGGAGGAACCGTCACCGACATTCAGATGGTGGACCGGGTGACGGCGGAGGGCACCCACTGCTTTGCCGTCACCGTCACCCTGGACAATCCGGGCGCCTTCACCGAGGGAATGACGGGCGCCGGCTATCTGGTGGCGGACTCGGGCGAAAAGCTCTATCCGTCGGTGGAGGGGGAGCTGGAGTACCGCCGCAGCCAGGATCTCACCGCCGAGGTGGGCGGCGAGGTGACCGGCATCGGGGCGGTGGACTATGAGCAGGTGAGCGCCGGGGCCGTTCTCGTCCAGCTCGACGGGGCCGACTACCAGAAGCAGGTGGAGTCGGTGAACAAGCAGATCACCCAGACCCAGGAAAAGATTGTCCAGCTCCAGGAGAAGAGCGCGGAGACGGAGGAGCGCTCCGACTACGCGGTGACCGCTGAGCTGGCGGGGAAGATCATCATGGTCAATGTCCGGGAGGGAGAGAGCCCCCGGGAGGCGGGGCAGACCGCGGTGGTGCTCTACAACCTGGACTCCATGACCATCACCGCCAACATTGACGAGCTGGACATCGACGGCATTGCCATGGGGATGGAGGTGGACATCACCCAGTCGGGGGCGGAGAGCGACACCCATTACACCGGCACTGTCACGGAGATCAGCTATGAGGCCACCAACTCCAACGGCGTGGCCTATTTCCCCATCACCATCACCATTCCCAGCGGGGGCGCCCTCTCCGCCGGCGTCAACGTCTCCTATTCCATCACCGTGGGCGACGAGTCCGAGGGGGTGCTGGCCCCCATCGCGGCCCTCAAGAGCACCAGCCAGGAACCTGCCTCTTCGTCAAGGCGGACGCGGCCGGACAACGCGGTGGAGCTGGAGGACGGCGTGGTGCCCGACGGGTTCTATGCCGTGCCGGTGGAAACCGGGGTGTCCAACAGCCAGTATGTGCGCATCCTCTCCGGCGTGGAGGAGGGGGTGGAGGTATTCACCCGCTACCAGCAGGCGGCCCCGAACGGCGGGGATACCACCAGCCAGGGAGAGGAGCCGTCCGACTTCCCGGGCGGCGGGGAAATGCCGGACTTCAGCGGCGGAGAGATGCCGGATTTCGGCGGCGGAATGCCTGGCGGCATGGGCGGCGGGATGCCCGGCGGCGGCCTATGGGCTGAGAGGGGGATTCTGTATGAGCCTGATTCAATTGTAGGACGTCTATAAAATTTACGCCGAGGGCAGGAAAACCAGGTCAACGCGCTGGATGGGGTTACGCTGAGCATAGACCAGGGGGAGTTTGTGGCCATCATCGGCACCTCCGGCTCCGGCAAGTCCACGATGATGAACATACTGGGCTGCCTGGACGTGCCCACCCGGGGAGTATCTCCTGGACGGCACCCCGATCCGGGAGCGCACCCAGAGGGAGCTGTCCCAGATCCGCTCCCGGCAGATTGCGTTCATTTTCCAGGGCTATAACCTCATCCCGTCCCTGAACGTCTGGCAGAATGTGGCGCTGCCCATGCTCTACCAGCGGGTCCCGCTGGCGGAGCGGCGGGCGCGGGCCATGGAGGCGCTGGAAAAGGTGGAGATCGCCGCCAAGGCGGACAACCGGCCAGCTCTCCGGCGGCCAGCAGCAGCGGGTGGCCATCGCCCGGGCCATCGCCGCCCGCTCGCCCATCCTCATGGCCGACGAGCCCACCGGGGCGCTGGACTCCAGAACCGGCGAGCAGGTGCTGGGCCTCATGCGCCAGATGAACGCCGAGGGAACCACCGTGATCCTGATCACCCACGACAACGGCATCGCCGCCCAGGCCGACCGTACCGTGCGGGTGAAGGATGGGAGAATCGTCCACGACAGCCTGTGGGACGGCGTGCTGGTGGACTGGAGCGCCCCGCCGGCGCGGGTGGCGCCATGAACGCGCTGCGCATGGCCCTGGACTCCATCCGGGAGAAAAGGGGCGCTCCTTCCTCACGATGCTGGGCATCATCATCGGCGTGACCGCCGTGCTGGTGCTGGTGGCGCTGGTGTCCGGCTACAACGCGGACATCACCGCCTACTATGAGAAGCTGGGCGTCAACAAGGTCAACGTCACGGTGAACTGGTACGACACCAGCCGGTCTGTGGATGTGATAGACGCCCTCTATGACTATGGGAATGGAGAGCTGGGCGATATGGTGCTGGGGGTGAGCCCCGATCTGTCCACAAGCCTGCCCATGAAATACCGCACCACCACGCTGGACAGCGGGACGCTCTACCTGGGCAGCGACCAGTTCTCCGTCTGCGGGAACTACACCCTGAAGGAGGGCGGGACATCAGCGCCTTTGACGTCGACCGGCGCAGCCGGGTGTGCGTGCTCGGCTCCTACGTGGCGGACAGCCTGTTTCAATATGCGGATCCCATCGGGGAGACCGTCTACTTCGGCGGTGAGCCCTTCACCGTGGTGGGGATCTACTACCAGAAGGACGGGGGCGAGGAGGGCTCCATGGACGACATGGCGGTGATCCCCTACTCCCTGGATCGGGCCATACTGGGCACCGCCCAGCTCACCCACTTTTCTGTCAAGGTAGATCAGTCCGACCACATGGACACAGTGATGGCGAAGCTGGAGCGTTTCCTGGGGAGACCATCGACACGAGCGTGGGGGAGTATGAGCTGGAGAACGGCAACTCCGCCATGAGCGAGAGCACGGAGGAGATGACCTCCATGAGCGTGGTACTGGGCGGCATCGCGGGCATCGCCCTGCTGGTGGGCGGAATCGGTATCATGAACATCATGCTGGTCACCGTCACGGAGCGGACCCGGGAAATCGGCATCAAGAAGTCCATCGGCGCCCCGGCGGGAGATCGTGGGGCAATTCCTGGTGGAGGCCGCCATCCTGAGTGCTCTGGGCGGCCTCATCGGCATCGCCCTGGGCTACCTGCTGTCGCTCATTTTGGGAAAGGCCATGTATGATCTGATCCTGTATCCCGACGCGCTGGTGACGGCGGGCCTTCGCCTTCTCTGTCGCCATCGGAATCGTGTTCGGTATCTATCCGGCGGCCAAGGCGTCCGGTTTGCAGCCCGTGGACGCCCTGCGCGCCGACTAATCGAGAGGAGAAACACAGATGAAACAACGTATTCTGGCGCTGCTGCTGGCGGCGGGGCTGTGCCTGGGGCTGATCACGGCGGCGCCCGCCCTGGCCTTTTCGGATGTGAGCGGAGAAGAGCTGTCCGAGGCGGTGGAGGTACTCTCCGGCCTGGGTATTGTCTCCGGGTACTCCGACGGGAGCTACCACCCGGACGACGCGCTGACCCGCGCCCAGTTCTGCAAGCTGGCCATTCTAACGGAGGGACACGGGGATCAGGCGCGGGGGAGCGCCTACCGCACCCGGTTTTCCGACGTGCCGGGCGGCGGCTGGGCTGCCCCCTATATCAATCTGGCCTGTGAGGAGGGGCTGGTCTCCGGCTATGGCGATGGCCGCTTTGGCCCGGACGACCCGGTGACGGTGGGACAGGCGGTAACCGTGGTTCTCCGTTTGCTGGGCTATACGGCGGAGGAGATCGGCCCCTTCTGGCCGGAGGACTATCTGAATAAGGCCGGGGCACTGGGGCTTCTGGACGGCCTGCCCGCAGACGGCGGAGCCGGCCTGACCGGGGAGACGCGGCCCTGCTGCTCTATCGCGTGCTGCGGCAGACAGACCGGGACGGACAGGATTACATCGACAACCTCTGCGCCTCCAAGGTAACCGGCGCGGTGCTGCTGGACAATAACGCCGAGGCGGCGGACGGCACCCTGGGCACGGTGGAGGTCTATGCCAATCAGACGATTAGCTGGTATGAGCCTGCGGAGGCGGTGCCGGATCGCCTGGTGGGGCGGAAAGGCGCGCTGCTGTTGGACGAGGCGGGAAGGCGGTGGGCTTCCTGCCGGACGACTCGTCCCATCGCACCCTCCGCCCGGCGGAGGTGGCGGCCGGCATCACCGCCGCCGGAGGGAACGTATGCCATCTCCAGCGGAACCAGGGTGCTGCTGGACGGCGCGGTCAGCACCTACGGCGACTGCTGGTATGAGATGGAGGGCCGGGAGCAGGTGACGCTGTATTATACGGACTCCGGGGCGCTCGATCTGGTCGTGGCCTCCGAGGCGGCGGCCTATGAGGGTCATGCTGACCGGCTATTATGAGAATGCCAGCCCCAACGCCGCGTCGCCCGCCTCCATCACGCTGCTGGGCGTGGAGCTGGAGGTGGCGGACGGGCGGCGGCCGGGCTGTCCGCCTTCGCGGTGGGCGACCGGATTACCGTCACCCTGAACGGGGCGGGAGAGGTGATCTCTGCCTGCGCCCCTCGGAGAAGCGGGCGGAGCTCTACGGCGTGCTTCAGGAGGACGGGGTGGAGCTGACCTGCGGGCTGACTGCGGCGGGTGAGCTCAGCGTCCACGGCGCCGGTGTGGGTGAGCTGGTTCGGGTCAGCTCCACCGGGATCGGGGCCCTGTCGGTCTATCCGGTGTCCGGTGGGAGCCAGTATGCCCTGGATCCGTCGGACGGCACCCTGGGGAGCCTTCCGCTGTCGGAGGATGTGAAGCTCTACGAGCGGGCCGGCTCCAGCGTGGTGGCGGAAATTGCCCTGGAGGATATTCTGACGGATACCGTACCCGCCTCCCAAATCGACTTTTACGCCACAGACGAAAACGGGAAGGTCTGCCTCCTCCTGCTGGACGATGTGACCGGGAACGCATTTACCTACGGTCTGCTGACCGCCGGGGAGCAGACTGGGGGCAGCGGCAGCATGACCTATACCAACCGAACCGTCTCCGTGGAGAACAGCAGCGGAGCCAGCCAGGCATATATCACGGGAAAGACGGTCAGGAGCGGAACCATGGGTGGCATCGCGGTGTCGTCCGAGGGAAAGGCCGTGGAGGTTGTGAGCCTGAAGAAGGCCGATGTGAGCCGGGCTGATTTTGACGGAGAGGAGGCCGTGGTGGTGGAAGGCCTTCGGGTGCCCGTCAGCGACGGGGTAGAGGTTTACAACCAAGAAACCGGGCGCTGGACGACCCTCTCGGCCGCCAAATCCTACGGGCGGGCTGACCGTGTACTACAGCGGCGCACTGGGCGGGGCGCCGTGGTGCGGGTGGTGACCGTGGGATAGCAAAACAAGATACAATAGATAATAGAGCAGAAGCCGGGCCCGCATGACAAGCCATGCGGGCCCGGCTCAGGCAGGGGAGATGACGCCGCAGGCAATGCCCCGGCGGCCGGTTGGCTGACTGCGGTAGTCATCGGGCAGAGCGTGGAGTACCACCGACCGGCCCAGCACCTGCCCGGGCTGAAACCGGCCGGTATACACGAGGAGAGCGCCCGGCCGCCGCTGGAGAGCAGGACGGGAGATCTCCCGCGTGGTTCGGGCTCGCGGCCTTCCGGATCGTAGTGGGGACCGGCGCAGTGAAAGGCCACGTCGCCCCCGGTGCAGCAGTCGCCGAGCGCTTGAATGTGGCAGGCATAAAAGCCGTCCCCGGGCAGCCCCAGGGCGCGTATCAGCAATAGGGTTCCGTCCTGGTAGGGATAAAACAGCGCCTCGCCCCGCAGGCCGGGGTGGGCGTTGCTGCCACAGAGCAGTGCACGGGCGGCAGGGCGGCCATCCAGCAGGACCCGGGGCAGGCGGCACAGAGCATCAGCCATGGAATACGCCTCCATTCTGTCCCCATGCTATGTGGGGACAGGCGCAATCGTTCAAAGAAAAGGGACCAGCCAAAGGCTGGTCCCTTTAAACACAGCGCGGGTGACCTTACCCGAACGGAGGCATCTGGTGCACACATAGACGTGCTTGGGCGTGCCGTTGACAATCGCCTTGACGCGCTTCACATTGGGCTTCAAGGACGGTTGGAGCGGCGGTGAGAGTGGGACACCCGGATGCCGAACACAACGCCCTTATCGCAAAATTCACATTTGGCCATTCGCTTATACCTCCTCGCTCGTCAGGATAGCTTGATAAAGCATCGAATGATATAATAACAGAGCTTTTCGAAAATTGCAAGCATTTTTTTCAAAAAATCCCTTTCTTCCAAAGTGTGTTGCAAAGGAGCAGGGGAGAATGGTATACTATAACTAATAATACCGCAAGGGGGCAGCGCCAATGGAGAGCCTTTATAGCGTAAAGCTGGGAAAACTGATTCAGGAATTTCGCCTGGAGGTCCTGAGGGGCGGGGCGGGGTACGAGGATGTGTCGATCCGGACGGAGGACGTGAACCGGCCGGGCCTGCAGCTCACCGGATTTTTCGACTACTTTGCGCCAAGCGGCTCCAGGTGATCGGCCGCGTTGAGACCACCTATCTGGAGGGGCTGACCTCCGAGGAGCGGCGGGAGAGCTTCGAACTGCTGCTCTCCCAGGACATTCCGGCCCTGATTATTTCCGGGAGATTGAGCCCTTCCCCGAGTGTATGGAGATGGCCGAGAAGTATGACCGAACCATCCTCCGCAGCCCGGACACCACCAGCGTGCTCATGAGCAACATCATTGCGGCGCTGAAGTCCTATCTGGCGCCCCGCATCACCCGCCACGGCGTGCTGGTGGAAGTGTACGGCGAGGGCGTGCTGCTGCTGGGCGAGTCCGGCGTGGGCAAGAGCGAGACCGCCATTGAGCTGGTCAAGCGCGGCCACCGGCTGATCGCGGACGACGCAGTGGAGATCAAGCGCAACGTCACCGACCGGCTGGTGGGCACTGCGCCGGAGCTGATCCGCCACTATATCGAGCTGCGGGGCATCGGCGTCATCGACGTGTGCCGCCTGTTCGGTATGAGCGCCGTCAAGGACGAGGCCGAGATCGATATGGTCATCAACCTGGAGCAGTGGAAGGACGGGGCCATGTACGACCGCCTGGGCCTGGAGAACCTCTACACCACGATTCTGGACGTGCAGGTGCCCTCTCTCACCGTGCCGGTGCGGCCTGGCCGAAACCTGGCGGTGATCATCGAGGTGGCGGCCATGAACAACCGCCACAAGAAGATGGGGTACAACGCCGCCGTGGAGTTTACCAAGCAGATCAACCAGCACTTCGACCAGGCCATGAGTGCGCAGTTGAATGATAATTAAAAAAGAGATACGTTCCGCCGCCCCGGTGAAAACCGGGGCATTTTTTTGCCGGAGGGTGTCACGTTTGGGAGCCGTGAGGTGTATATCAGGTGAACGCGTTCCAAACGGAGAAAAGGAGGGAGATTCATGGCGGAGCATGCGGAGGAGACGCTGGCCGCCCGGCTGGTGGAGATCTACTCCGACCGGCTCTTGAGGCTGGCCTATTCCATCCTGAATTCTGTGCCCGACGCCCAGGACGTATGCCAGGAGGTGCTGCTTAAGCGGCTGGAATATCCAGGTGCCTTTGAAAATGAGAAGCACGAACAGGCCTGGATGGTGCGGGTGACGGTCAACGCCTGCAAAAACGTCCGCCGGAGTCCCTGGCGCACCCGCACTGTGGGCCTGGATGCCGTGGCCGAGCCTGCGGCGTTTCAGCCGGAGGAGGGCGGCGTGCTGGAAGAGGTGCAGCGTCTGCCTGCCAAGTACCGGGAGGTGCTGGTGCTCTACTATTATTTAGGATATGATACCAACGAGATAGGGGAGATCCTGGGCCTGCGGGCCGATGCGGTGCGGACCCGGATGAGCCTGGCCCGGATGAAATTAAAGCATATATTGGAGGGATTGGGCTATGGCAGGCTATCGGGATGAGTTGGAGCGGCTGAACTTCTCGGCGGAGGAAAAGGAGGCGCTGACCTGCCGCCTGCTGGAGCGGAGGAGCGGGCAGGAAGAGAAGCGCCCACGCTTCCCCTATCGCGGGTTGGTGGCCATCGTAGCTGCCGCTTCACTCCTGACAGGAGCGGTGGGGGCCGTCTCACTTGCCGGGGTGTCCCCAGCCTTCCGGGAGCTGTTCGGCATCACCAGCGAGGAACAGGCAAAACCTGGGGTTGTACAGATGAACCAGGTGTTCGAGGACAAGAACGGCTCCGGGGCCACCGTCACCGTGAAGGAGGCGGCGGCGGATCAGGAACAGTTCTATATCCTGGTGGAGTTTGCCGCGCCGGAGGGACGGTACTGCCCGAGCCCGACCAGGTGGAGGAGGGCTTCAACCGCGCCGTCCTCTGGGGCGGGCCGGACGGCAGGGGAATCGGCTTCGGAGCCTATAGGGACGAGAGTTGCACCAGCTTTATCGGCTCCAGCGAGGCGGGGTATGCAATAGACTATGTGGAGGACAGCGACCCCACAGACAACAAAATGGAGTTTATCATTAGTGGGCATATAGATCCGATGCCAAAGGATGCCGCATACTGTCTGTTTTCCGGGATCCAGTCCCTGTGTATGCAGTATCAGGGGAATGGGTCACCGTGCTGGATGGTATGGACATCGATCTGATCGTCCCCTGGTTGGCATGGGTACCCATTACGACTTCCAGGGCCGGTGCGGTGTGAATCTGAACGGCGTGACTCTGGCGGTGGCAGAGAACCTGACCATCTCGCATATCAGCGTCAGCATGGATCTGGTGATCCCGGACGGGGCGGCCTATGACGCGGCCTTCGGTCAGGATGGCCCTTGGCAGATGTATGTCCTGATGTCAGACGGAAGCAAGATCCAAACCCGGTTTGAGAAGGTGGGAGGAGTTCAGGACGTATTTCACGATGATGCAGGACGAACCTTTTCCGGGCGGATCATGTCCGTTTCGAACTGGAATCCCCATCGATGTGGCGGAAATACAGAATCTGGTCTTTACAGGGGATAACAGCCGAATCTACGAAGGGAGGACCGGACCGGCACTCTAATCCAGTTTGATTTCGGCCCTTGGCATTTTCAAAATGAAACCTACTGGAACGAGGTCAACTATTACTGGAAGAAGGACTGAGTATACACTTTATGAAGGGGCCGGAGCTATCCGGGCCCTTTGCGCGGAATGAAAAAACCTTGCAAAACGGGGAACGATGTGATATTATACCAAAGCATGTGATTACGCACACCCGCGGACGGTGGGCCAGGTGCTTTCCAAATGGGAGGTTGGCCGGCTTCGGATGAACCGGGTGGAGGAATCAACAAATAAAGGAGGAATTTTTACTATGGCAGTCGTATCTATGAAGCAGCTTCTCGAGGCGGGCGTCCACTTCGGTCACCAGACCCGCCGCTGGAACCCCAAAATGGCCACCTACATCTTCACCGAGCGCAACGGCATCTATATCATCGACCTGCAGAAGACCGTGAAGAAGCGGGAGGAGGCCTACAGCTTCGTCCGCTCCCTGGGCGAGTCCGGCCAGACCCTGCTGTTTGTCGGCACCAAGAAGCAGGCACAGGACGCAATCAAGGAAGAGGCTGAGCGCGTCGGCATGTACTATGTCAACGCCCGCTGGCTGGGCGGCATGCTCACCAACTTCAAGACCATGCGCGGCCGCGTGGAGCGTCTGAACCAGCTCAAGAAGATGCAGGAGGACGGCACCTTCGACATGCTGCCCAAGAAGGAAGTCATGAAGCACCTGGGCGAGATCGCCAAGCTGGAGAAGTACCTCGGCGGCGTGGTCGAGATGAAGAAGCTCCCCGGCGCGCTGTTCGTGGTTGACCCCGCAAGGAGCGCAATGCCATCAACGAGGCCCGCAAGCTGCACATCCCCATCGTCGCCATCGTGGACACCAACTGCGATCCCGACGAGATCGACTACGTTATCCCGGGCAACGACGACGCCATCCGCGCCATCAAGCTGATCTCCTCCATCATGGCCAACGCCGTGCTGGAGGGCAAGCAGGGCCAGGACGCTTCCGAGGCTTCCGCTGAAGGAAGCGGCCGCCGAGTAATTCCGGCCCCAAACCGTGATGTTGAGAGCGCCCGCCCGCGCGGGCCTCCTTTGATATTTGAGATGGAGGTAATGTGATCATGGCAATCACTGCAAAGACGTACAGACCATGCGCGAGATGACCGGTGTGGGTATGATGGACTGCAAGAAAGCCCTCACTGAGGCCGAGGGCAACATGGACAAGGCCGTTGAGATCCTCCGCGAGAAGGGCCTGGCCGCCTCTCAGAAAAGGCGGGCCGCATTGCCGCCGAGGGCATGGCCTATGCCGCCGTCATCGACGGTGTGGGCGTGGTGGTCGAGGTCAACGCCGAGACCGACTTCGTGGGCAAGAACGAGAAGTTCGTGGACTTCGTTAAGGGCGTGGCCGCCGTTGTGGCCGCCAACAAGCCCGCCGACCTGGATGCCCTGATGGCCCTTTCCTACGGCAACGGTCGCACCGTGCAGGAGGAGCAGCAGGAGATGGTGCTCGTGATCGGCGAGAACATCAAGGTCCGCCGCTTTGCTTTCTTTACCGATGGCATCTCCGTGCCCTATGTCCACGCTGGCGGCAAGATCGGCGTGCTGGTAAACCTGGAGACTGGCCTGACTGCCGAACAGGTGGAGACCGTGGGCAAGGACGTGGCCATGCAGATCGCCGCTTTGAACCCCTTTTTGGGACAAGAGCCAGGTTGACCAGGCCACCCTGGATGAGGAGAAAAGATCCTCCTGGTGCAGATGGAGAACGATCCTAAGATGGCTTCCAAGCCCGAGAAGGTCAAGGAGGGCATCGTCGCCGGTAAGCTGGGCAAGTTCTACAAGGAGAACTGCCTGCTGCAGCAGGAGTTCATGAAGGATAACGCCATGACCGTGGAGCAGTATATCGCCTCCGTTGCCAAGACTCTGGGCGGTACCATTACCTTCAAGAACGCCGTCCGCTTTGAGAAGGGCGAGGGCATCGAGAAGAAGCAGGAGAACTTCGCCGAAGAGATCGCTAAGCAGCTGGGCAAGTAAACCACAGATTGTCTTCGAGCGCCGGACACTGAGTGTCCGGCGCTTTCCTGCGCGTTCTCCTGCGCCCGCCTCCGGCGGGCCGCGCCGCATGGCGTACAAGCGTTTTGCCGGAGGCAAAACCTTGATTGGGCGGATTCATTTCGCCCCAATCGAATGAAAAGGGCTCCCGCCCGGCTTGCCGGGTGGGGCGGAACTTCGCCGAAGAGATCGCTAAGCAGCTGGGCAAGTAAACCACAGATTGTCTTCGAGCGCCGGACACTGAGTGTCCGGCGCTTTCATGCCTGCGCGTTCTCCTGCGCCCGCCTCCGGCGGCCGCGCCATGCGCGTACAAGCGTTTTGCCGGAGGCAAAACCTTGGATTGGGGCGGATTCATTTCGCCCCAATCGAATGAAAATCGGGCGCCCGCCCGGCTTGCCGGGCGGGCGGAACTCGCCGGGGAGATCGCCAAGCAGCTGGGCAAGTAAACCGCAGATTGGCTTCGAGCGCCGGACACTGAGTGTCCGGCGCTTTGCCTGCGCGTTCTCCTGCGCCCGCCTCCGGCGGCCGCGCATGGCGCGTACAAGCGTTTTGCCGGAGGCAAAGCCTTGGATTGGGGCGGATTAATTCCGCCCCAATCGAATGAAAATCGGGGATCCCCGCCCGGCAAGCCGGGGGGGGCGGAACTTCGCCGAAGAGATCGCCAAGCAGCTGGGCAAGTAAACTGCAGATTGGCTTCGAGCGCCGGACACTCAGTGTCCGGCGCTTTCCGTGACAGCGGGTTCTGTTTGGTGCAGGGGGATTGTGCTTGACGCGGGGACGTGCTATACTAAGTACTACATTATAAAATGGAAACGGAGGACAACAATCACGAGGAAAGATTTTGGAGCCAAACCCTTCCTGTACCCTCAGCCTGTCTTGATGCTCGCCACCTACGGCGAAGACGGCACCCCGGACGTAATGAACGCCGCTTGGGGCGGAATTGCCGACATGAAACGGGTGGCCATGTATCTGAGCGCCAGCCATAAGACGGTGAAAAATATCCTGGCCCGGAAGGCATTCACGGTGAGCATGGCGGATGCGGACCACGTGACGGAGTGCGACTACCTGGGCATTGTGTCGGCCAATCAGGTGCCGGACAAGGTGGCCAGGGCGGGGTTCCATGTGACCAAGAGTGCCCATGTGGACGCCCGCTGGTCGACGAGCTGCCCCTGGCCCTGGAGTGCCGGTTTGTTAGCTTTGACGAGGAGAGTGAGCTGTTGGTTGGCGAGATCGTCAACGTCAGTGCGGACGAGCGCATCTTGAACGCGGACGGCGCCATTGATCCGGCCAAGCTGCGCCCCATCACCTTCGACATGGCAAACAGCGTCTACCTGGTGCTGGGGGAGAAGGTGGGCAACGCCTTCCAGGACGGAAAGAAGCTCAAGTGAGAGAAAGCGGCGGTTCGGCGAGACAGTCCGGGCCGCCGCTTTTCTCTGAGACTTGTCCCCGGGCCGGTTATAATAAAAGAAAACGGATGTTCTATCAGGGGCGATGCCATGGAGGATTTATTGGAGGGACTCAACCGGGCGCAGCGGGAGGCGGTCACGGCGACCGAAGGCTTTGTTCGGGTGATCGCCGGGGCGGGCTCCGGCAAGACCCGCGCCCTGTCCCATCGGTTTGCGTTCCTGGTCAATGAGCTGGGTATCCTGCCGGGGAATATCCTGTGCGTGACCTTCACCAACAAGTCGGCTGCGGAGATGCGTCAGCGCATCCATCGGCTGACCGGGGACGACGACACGGGCTACATTAACACCTTTCACGGCTTCTGCGTCTCCGTGCTCCAGGAGGACAGCCATGCGGTGGGGTATCAAAGAGCTTTCTGGTACTGGACAACGCAGACATTGACGCCATGCTGCAGATGATCTATGAGGAGCGGGGCCTCAGCCTTCGGGATATGACCTTCCGGGCGGCGCGGGATATGATCGAAATCCGCAAGCTGTTCAAGGAACCTGAGTATTACCGGGACATGCTTAGTCTGTCGCTGGACGCTCTGAAGCAGAGGTATCTGGACGCGGTACAGGCCGGGGATATGATTTTTATGGCTACCTCTACCAGAGAGAAAGTGCTTTGGGCTGGACTACAACGACCTGATCAAATTCACCCTCCATATCTTCCAGGAAAATGAGGCTATCCGGCTCAAGTGGCAGAAGCGGCTGGAGTACATCATGATCGACGAGTTCCAGGACATTGACGGGCTCCAGTATGGACTGATGGAGGTGCTCTGCGGCTATCACAGGAATCTGTTCATCGTGGGCGATCCGGATCAGACCATCTACACCTGGCGGGGGGCCAACGTAAAGTACCTGCTGGATTTTGACAAGCAGTTTCCGGGCACAAAGACCATTCTGATGACGGAAAACTACCGCTCCACACCGGAGATCCTGTCGGCGGCCAACGCCCTAATCGCACAAAACGCCGCCCGTATCCCAAAGGAGCTGCGTCCCACCCTTCCATCCGGCGGGCCCGTCCTGTGCCATTTCGGGGAGAACCCGGTGACGGAGGCCGGATGGATGGCGGGTGAGATGTCCAAGCTGCGGGAAAGGGGTGCCCTACCGGGACATGGCGGTGCTCTATCGGGCCCACTATGTCACCCGGGCGGTGGAGGGCGTTCTGCTCCGTGAGAAGATTCCCTATACGATCTACAGCGGCGTGCCCTTTTTCAGCCGGATGGAGATCAAGGACGCCCTTTCCTATCTGCGGATGCTCGCCTACCGGGACGATCTATCCTTCCGGCGCATCGTCAACGCGCCCAAGCGCAACTTGGGCAAGCGGCGGATGGCTTTTCTGGACGAATACGCGGCGCAGCAGGGCTGCTCCCTATACCGGGCCCTGCAGGAGTGCCTGGACGAGCCCCTGTTCAAAGGGACACGAGCACGGTCTCTGGTATCGCTGATCGAGGGGCTCTCCGTCGGCTGCGAGGGGCGGCCTGTCTCCGAAGTGCTCTCCGCCGTGCTCAATGAGAGCGGCTATGAGGCGATGCTCCGCACTGAGGGAGCCAGGAGCGGCTGGACAATCTGGCCGAGCTGAAGCAGGCGGTCTATGAGTATGAGACCACCTGCGGCGAGGAATGTACCCTGGAGCACTACCTGTCCCACGTGGCCCTCTTTACCAATAGCGACACCGGGGAGGTGGGGGACCGTGTGAAGCTGATGACCGTCCATGCGGCCAAGGGGCTGGAGTTCCCCTATGTGTTCCTGTGCGGCATGAACGAAGGGATCTTCCCCTCACGGAAGGTGCGCACCCGTCAGGGAATGGAGGAGGAGCGGAGGCTGGCCTTTGTGGCGGTTACACGGGCAGAGAAGGGCTGTACCTGTCCGAGGCGGACGGGACGAATTTCGACGGCTCACCCCGCTACCCTTCCCGGTTCCTGCTGGACATGTGGGGACATTCATCCCCGTACCGGAGCCCCAGGAGGGCCTGCTGAAGGCGGCCAGGGGTACGCCGAGCAGCAACCGCGCCCTGCCCCCGGACGACAGCGCGGTGCTCCTTCCGGTGGGCCAGAGGGTGCGGCATTTCGTGTTCGGGCTGGGCCGGGTGCTGGACGTGGACCTGAACCGGGGAGCCCACCTGGTCCAGTTCGACGATATGGAGACGCCCGGCGGATCTCTTTCCGGGCGAAGCTGGAGGCTTGGCCGGAGGATGTCCCTTCAACGGGTGAGCGGCAAAACTCCGATTACGAATAATTTGTAAAAACTTTGGCCTAACCCCTAGGCAAACGTGGAAAACTATATTAAAATAAAAGGGACTGAATACCGTATAAAGGGGTTGAACGTATGAGTGAACCGCAGTATAAGCGGGTCCTTTTGAAATTGAGCGGCGAGGCTCTGGCCGGAGAGGCCAGCCGTGGTCTGGACTTCGACGTGATCGGCAGCGTGTGCGACGTGATCAAGAAGTGCGTAGCCTGTGGCGTGCAGATCGGCATCGTGGTGGGCGGCGGCAACTTCTGGCGCGGCGTCAAGGACGGCGGCGACCGGATGGAGCGCACCCGCGCCGACCACATGGGTATGCTGGCCACCACCATCAACGCCCTGGCCGTGGCCGACGTGCTGGAGCAGAAGGGCGTGGACGTGCGGGTGCAGACCGCCATCGAGATGCGCGCCATGGCTGAGCAGTACATCCGCTCCAAAGCCATCCGGCACATGGAGAAGGGCCGGGTCGTGATCTTTGGCTGCGGCACCGGCAACCCGTTTTTCTCCACTGACACGGCCGCGGTGCTGCGGGCCGCGGAGATCGACGCGGATGCCATTCTGCTGGCTAAGAACATTGACGGCGTCTACAGCGCCGACCCGAAGAAGGACCCCTCTGCGGTCAAGTATGACACCATCACTTATGACGATGTGCTGGCCCAGCACCTGCAGGTGATGGACTCCACCGCCACGTCCCTGTCCATGGATAACAAGATCCCGGTGGTTCTGTTTGCGTTGAAGGACCCGGAGAACATCCTGCGGGTCGTTATGGGAGAGAAAATTGGAACCATTGTCAAGGAGGAACCGTGATATGAAGGAAGTCAACAAGGAATTCGATGCAAAGATGCAGAAGACCATTGACGTGGTCATGAGCGATTTCGCCAGCGTCCGGGCCGGCCGCGCCAACGCCGCTGTGCTGGACAAGATCACCGTGGACTACTACGGTGCTCCCACGCCTCTGAACCAGGTAGCGGCTATCTCCTCCCCAGACCCCAGGAGCCTGATGATCCAGCCTTGGGATAGCACCCTGCTCAAGGCCATTGAAAAGGCCATCCAGACCTCCGATCTCGGCATCAATCCACAGAATGACGGTAAAGTAATTCGCCTTGCCTTTCCGCAGCTCACGGAGGAACGCCGCAAGGAGCTGACGAAGCAGGTCAAGAAGTACGGCGAAAACGGCAAGGTGGCCATCCGCAACATCCGCCGGGATGCCATGGAAAAGTTTAAGGCCATGGAAAAGAAGTCGGAGATTACCGAGGACGACCGGAAGGACTATGAGAAGGAGCTCCAGGACATGACCGAAAAGCGCTGCAAGCAAATCGACGAGCTCACTGCCAAAAAAGAGACAGAGCTGATGGCGGTCTAAGCCTGTAAAGCAGATAGACCTCACGGTGCGGGACACCTGGATGTCCCGCACCGGAATTTTATGGGACCGGGTAGGATAAACTATGTCATTCTTAAAACGAAAGAGAGCGGGGAGGCACAGGTGGATTTTGACCGCCTGCCCCGCCTCGTGGCAATCATCATGGACGGAAACGGCCGCTGGGCCAAGCGCCGTGGCCTGCCTCGTACGGCGGGGCACGCCGCGGGGGCAGAGACTTTCCGCAGCATCGCCACCTATTGTCAGAAGATCGGACTGGAGTACCTTACAGTGTACGCCTTTTCCACGGAGAACTGGAAGCGCCCGCTGGAGGAGGTTTCCGCCATCGTGGGTCTGCTGAAAAAGTATCTGCTGGAGTCCATCGAAAAGATGGAGAAGGACAAAATTAAGCTCCACTTTTTTGGTGATCTGGAGCCGCTGCCCCAGGAGCTCAAGGATATGTGCCGGAAAACCAGCGAGATTTCCGAGCGGTATGAGGGGATGCAGGTCAACGTCTGCTTCAACTATGGGGACGGGACGAGATCGTTCGGGCCGCCCGACATTTCGCCGCAGACTGTGCGGCGGGAGGACGGAAACCGAAGGAGCTGACCGAGGTGCTGTTTTCCGAATACCTCTGCTCCAATGGTGAACCCAACCCGGATCTGGTGATCCGCCCAAGCGAAGTGCGCATTTCCAACTTCCTGCTGTGGCAGTCCGCCTATGCGGAATTCTATTTTACTGACGTACTGTGGCCCGATTTTTCCAAAGAGGAGCTGCATAGGGCGTTGGCGGCCTACCAGGGCCGTTCCCGCCGTTTTGGAGGTGTCTGAGTGGGTAAGCGAATCATGGTGGCGGGTATTTTCATCCCGCTCCTGCTGGTGCTGTTTTACCTGATTTCTCCCGCGTATCCTTGGGCTCTGTGCCTCCTCATTGCCGGGCTGTCCATGATCGCGGTGCATGAGGTGCTCTGGTCCACCGGCTTTTTGAAGCATACCCGCATCTCCGGCTACTCCATCATACTGGCCGGGCTGATTCCCTTCTGGGTCTACTATGACGGGCGGCCTCTGCCCGCGCTGTGCGGCCTGTTCGTGTATGTGGTGCTTCTCTTTGCAGAGGCCATCGCAAGCCACAAGCGCCTGTCTCTGGAGAAGCTGGGGGCTTTTCCTGACTGTGGTGATCCCCTTCTTCCTGTCCTCCTTCCTGCGCATTCGCCAGATGGAGCACTGGGAGCCTTTGCTCATCCTGCCCCTGGTGGCGGCCTTTATCAGCGATGCCTTCGCACTGTTTGCGGGCATGGCTTTCGGCAGGCACAAGCTGGCGCCGGAGCTCTCTCCTAAAAAGACGGTGGAGGGGTGCCGTGGGCGGCTTTGTGGGGACGGTGGTGTGCACGGTACTGTACGGCGTGCTGCTCCGCTTCGCCTTCGGCTATACTGTGAACTACCTGTACCTGGCCCTCTACGGAGCCCTGGGCAGCGCCATCTCCCAGATGGGCGACCTGTCATTTCCTATATCAAGCGGCAGTACGGAATCAAGGATTTCGGCAACATTTTTCCCGGACACGGCGGCGTGCTGGACCGGTTTGACAGCGTGATCTTCTGCGCGCCCCTGATCGAATTGTTGCTCCGGTTCCTGCCCGCCGTGGGAGGAGCATAGCATGGAACAAAACCGCTGTATTTCTCTGCTGGGCTCCACTGGCTCCATCGGGCGGCAGTCACTGGACGTGATTGCCGCCTGTGGCATGCGTGGCCGCCTTAACGGCCAACCGGGACGTGGAGCAGATGGAGAAGCAGTGCCGCCGCTTCCGGCCGGAGCTGGCGGTGATGATGGACCCGGAGTCCGCCGCGTCCCTGCGCCTGCGCCTGGCTGACACGCCCATCCGCGTGGCGGAGGGGATGGAGGGCCTGCTGGAGGCGGCCAGCCTGGAGACGGCGGACACAGTGCTCACCGCCGTGGTGGGGATCGTGGGACTCCGTCCCACTTTGGCCGCCATCCGGGCTGGTAAGCGCATCGCCTTGGCCAACAAGGAGACACTGGTGTGCGCCGGGGAGCTGGTGAGCGATGCGGCTGCATGGAGCGGCTCCCAAGTGGTGCCGGTGGACTCGGAACACTCCGCCATCTTCCAGTGTCTCCAGGGCTGCCAGGACAGGGGAGAGGTGCGCCGCCTGATTCTGACCGCCTCCGGCGGCCCCTTCTGGGGATGGAAAGGGGAGGACCTTGCCGGAGTGACGGTAGAGCAGGCTCTGGCCCATCCCAACTGGAATATGGGGGCCAAGATCTCCGTGGACTCGGCCACCATGATGAACAAGGGACTGGAATTTATTGAGGCCATGCGCCTTTACCACATGCCCCGAAAAAATCTCCATTGTGATTCACCGGGAGAGTATAGTCCATTCCCTGGTGGAATACTGTGATCATGCGGTGCTGGCGCAGCTTGGCGTGCCCGATATGCGCCTGCCCATTCAATACGCCCTGACTTGGCCCGGCCGGGTTGCGGCGGTGGCAGAGCCGCTGGACCTGCTGTCCTGCCCGCCCCTGACCTTCCATGCGCCGGACTATGTGGCGTTCCCCTGTCTGGCCCTGGCCCTGGAGGCCGCCCACACCGGCGGCAGCGCCACGGCGGTGCTCAACGGGGCCAACGAGGAGGCCGTGGGGCAGTTCCTGGCCGGACAGCTCTCTTTCTCCGGCATTGCGGAGCAGGTGGCCTACGCCATGGCCGCGGTTCCCGCGGTGCAGTCTCCCTCCCTGGGGACATTCTGGACGCGGATCAGGCGGCCCGGGAGGCCGTACGGGGACACCGGCCCGATACGCACTGAGTAAGGAGCGATGCTATGACCATCCTGTTCATCCTGATTACCATCCTGCTCTTCGGCGCGCTCATCGCCATCCATGAGTTCGGACACTTCATCGCGGCCAAGACCCTGGGGGTGCGGGTGGAGGAGTTCGCCATCGGTATGGGCCCTAAGCTGCTCTCCAGGACAAGGGGGGAGACGACCTACTCTCCGGGCCCTGCCCATCGGAGGGTTCTGCTCCATGGAGGGTGAGGAGGAGGCCTCGGACGATCCCGGTCCTTCAGCGGTAAGCCGGCGTGGAAAAATTCATCATTCTGGTGGCCGGAGCATTTTTGAATTTTGTGACGGGGCTGGTGATCCTGCTGGTGCTCTTTTCCGTGGCGGGGAGTCCGTCCGCGCCGGTGGTCAGCGGTTATCTGCCGGGGGCGGAGGACATTCGGGAGACCGGCCTGCTGCCCGGCGACGAATTCTACCGCATCGACGGGCACCGCATCTATTTCCAGAGCGATGCGATTCTTTTCCTGGGCCGGGCGGGGGAGGATGTGGCCGTCGAGGTGCTCCGGGACGGCCGGCGGCTCGATCTGGGCACTCTGCACCTGCCCTACCGTACCCTCACCGACGAGAGCGGCCAGCAGAGCCTGAAGCGGGGAGTCATGGTGGGGGAGCTCGGGAGGCCGGGCCCTGGGCACCCTGCGCAACGCCTGGTACCAGTCCATCGACTACGTGCGAACGGTATGGCTCAGTCTGGGGATCTGATCCGCGGCGCGGTGAGCCTCAACGACATGGCCGGCCCCATCGGCATCTTCGCCATGGCCGGCGAGGTGGGCCAGCAGGGGGCGGCTGCCGCCGGAATGGCCGGGGCTCTGCTCAATATTTTCAGCTTTGTGGCGCTGATCGCCATCAATCTGGCGGTGATGAACCTGCTGCCCATCCCGCTCTGGACGGCGGGCAGATTCTTTTCCTACTCGTGGGCGGCATTTACCACTTCTTCACCCACAGGCGTATCGACCAGAAGTACCTGGGCTATATCAATATGGCGGGCTTCTTCTGCCTCATTGCCCTGATGGTGGTGGTGGCCGTCAGCGACGTAAACAAATTGATCCTGTAGGGAGGCTTGTCCTATGACCAGACAGATTCGCGTGGGCGGCGTCCCCATCGGGGGGGGGGCTCCGGTCACCATTCAGTCCATGACCAACACCCGCACCGACGATGTGTCCGCCACAGCGGAGCAGATCAAACGTCTGGCGGCGGCGGGGTGCGAGATTGTGCGGGTGGCGGTGCCCGATCTGGCCGCCGCCCGGGCGGTGGGGCCATTCGGGAGCGGAGCCCCATCCCTCTGGTGGCGGACATCCATTTCGATTACCGGCTGGCCCTGGAGTGCGTGGCCGCCGGGTGCGACAAAGTGCGCATCAATCCGGGCAACATCGGCGGGGAGGACCGGGTGAAGGCGGTGGCCCGCCTGCCGCCAGCGGCATCCCCATCCGGATCGGGGTCAACGGCGGCTCTCTGGAGAAGCCCATCCTGGCCAAATACGGCGGGGTGACGCCGGAGGCCCTGGTGGAGTCGGCCTTTGGACATATCCGCCTGCTGGAGAAATTTGACTTTACCGACATATGCGTGTCCCTCAAGTCCTCCAGCGTGCGCACCACCATGGCGGCCTACCGCCTGATGAATCGGGAAAGTGATTATCCTTTACATCTTGGGTGACGGAGACCGGCACCCTGCGCATGGGCACCCTCAAATCCGCGGTGGGCATCGGCGGCTTGCTGGCCATGGGTATCGGGGACACCATGCGGGTCTCTCTCCGCCGATCCGGTGGAGGAGGTATACGCCGCCCGGGACATCCTCAAGGCCGCCGGGGTGCGGAAGGAGGACCGGAGCTGGTGTCCTGCCCTACCTGCGGGCGCACCCGTATCGACCTCATCGGCCTGGCCACCCAGGTGGAGGAGCGGCTTAAGGCCGTGGACAAGCCCATCACCGTGGCGGTCATGGGCTGTGTGGTCAACGGCCCCGGAGAGCCTCCGCCGCCGACGTGGGCATCGCCGGCGGCAACGGGGAGGGCCTGCTCTTCCGCAAGGGAGATCGTGAAAAGGTTCCCCAGGAGGCCCTGGTGGACGAGCTTTTCGCACTAATTGAGGAACTTTGACGGAGGAGGCAGGAGCGTTTCAACCATGTCACAGGCACAGAAGATTCCCTTTTTGAATTTGTTTTCCGCCTGGCGGCCCGGTGAAGAGCTGGCGGCCCTGGCAGGCGGCTATCTGGTCACGGGGGCGGTGATCGATAAGGCGGCCCGCTCTATCCGCGCCAAGGTGGAGTGCCCTCGAATGCCCGAGGAGGGCCTGCGGCACCAGATCGAGAAGAGCCTGGCCTTGGCCTACCGGGTGGAGCGGGTGGAGCTGGAGATGGGAGCGGCGGCCGCGACTGCTCCCACATCGGCTCCTGTGGCGGCTGAACCGGCTCCTGCGGCCAGCGCCCCTCCTCCGCCGCCCCCGGCCCCCGGTGGAGGAGGATGCCATGGCGGCCTTCCGCCGCACGGAGGAGATCCGCCGGAGAGCTCTGGCTGGTCTCAAAACTGCCAGCCCGCGGGAGAAAAAGGCGGCCTCCGGCGGCGAGAGGAAAGCTGCTCTACGGCAAACACGAAATCAAGCGGGAGAGCATCCCCATGAGCACCCTGGAGCTGGACATGGGAACCGTCATCGTCAAGGGAGACGTATTTGCCGTGGATCACCGGGAGCTGAAAAAGCGGGGTGCCTGGGTGGTGTGCTTCGATGTGACGGACTATACCGGCTCGGTGCGGGTGTCCAAGTTTTCCCCGGTGACGAGGGGAAGGGCATCGTGGACGGGGTGAAGAAGGGCCAGCATCTGGTGATTCAGGGCAAGCTGAACATCGACCGCTTCACCGGCGACATGGTGCTGGAGCCCTACGCCATCATGGAGAGCGCCAAGCCCATGAAGACCGACGACGCGCCGGAGAAGCGGGTGGAGCTCCACCTGCACACCACCATGTCCTCCATGGATGCCCTCACCCAAGTGAGCCCCAAGGCGGGGCCGGACAAGAACGTGGTCAAGCGGGCGGAAGCGTGGGGCCATCGGGCCATCGCCATCACCGACCACGGCGTGGCCCAGGCATTCCCCGACGCATGGCACTCGGCCAAGAAGATCAAGGTGCTTTACGGCGTGGAGGCGTACTTCATCAACGACGTAGACGACCGGGTGGTGGTACACGGGGACAAGGAACAAGACTTTACAGGCGATATCGTCTGTTTCGACATTGAGACTACCGGCCTGGACAAGCGGCGGGATGTAATCACCGAGATCGGAGCGGTGGTACTGCGGAACGGGGAGGTGGTGGAGCAGTTCTCCACGTTTGCTGATCCTGAACGGCCTCTGACCCGCGAGATCACCGAGCTTACCGGCATCACCGACGAGATGCTGAGGGGAGCCCCCTCCCAGGCGGAGGCCATAAATGCCTTTCTGGACTTTGTGGGGGAGCGCCCGCTGGCCGCCCACAATGCGGAGTTCGACATGGGCTTCATCGCCGAGGGTGCCGCCGTATGGGCCGCCCTTCGACAGCACCTCCATCGACACGCTGATTCTGGCCCAGAACCTGCTGCCGGAGCTGGGCAAGCACAAGCTGGACATCGTGGCGGAGCACCTGAACCTGCCTGCCTTCAACCACCACCGGGCCTATGACGACGCGGCTACGGTGGGCTATATGCTGGTACCTTTCTTCGAGATGCTGCGGGACAGGGGTGTACATACCCTCCAGCAGATCAATCCGGCTATGGCCAGGCTGCGTACCGGGGGCAAGGCCCGCCGCCAGCCCAAGCACCTAATCGTGCTGGCCAAGAACCAACTGGGCCTACGCAATCTCTACAAGCTCATCTCGGCCTCTCACCTGGACCACTTCAAACGCTACCCCATCATGCCCAAGAGCCTGATCAACCAGCACCGGGAGGGACTCATTATCGGCTCGGCCTGCGAGGCTGGAGAGCTGTTTCAAGCAGTTGTAAAGCGGAAAGACTTTGCGGAGCTTAAGCGCATTGCCTCCTGGTACGATTTCCTGGAGATTCAGCCTTTGTGCAACAATGCCTTCATGCTGCGCAAGGGTATGGTGCAGAGCCAGGAGGAGCTGAAGGACTTCAACCGCACCATCGTATCCCTGGGCGAGGCGCTGGACAAGCCTGTGTGCGCCACCGGCGACGTCCATTTCCTGGACCCGGAGGACGAGATCTACCGCCACGTCCTGCTGGCCTCCAAGGGCTTTGAAGATGCCGACTCGTCTCTGCCCATCTACTTCAAGACCACCACCGAGATGCTGGAGGAGTTTGCCTATTTGGGGAAGGAGAAGGCCTATGAGGTGGTGGTGCGCAATACCAACCTGGTGGCCGACTGGTGTGAGGACGTAGTGCCTCTGCCCCAGGGGCTGTTCGCCCCCAAAATCGAGAACTCAGCGGAGGAGCTGACCAGCCTGGTCTGGGGGAAAGCAAAAGCCCTTTACGGTGAGGAACCGCCCAAAATCGTGGTGGACCGCATCAATGCCGAGCTGGGCGACATCATCAAGTGCAAGTACGACGTCATTTATATGTCGGCCCAGAAGCTGGTGCAGGACTCCCTGGCCCACGGCTACCTAGTGGGCTCCCGTGGCTCCGTGGGCTCGTCCCTGGTAGCCTTCATGTCGGGTATCACGGAGGTGAACTCCCTGCCGCCCCACTACCGCTGTCCCAAGTGCAAGCACTCGGACTTCGACACCGCCAAAGAGAAGGGGATCGGCTGCGGCGCGGACATGCCAGACGCGGTGTGCCCCGTCTGCGGAACACCCTACGCCAAGGACGGCTTCAACATCCCCTTCGAGACCTTCCTGGGCTTCGGCGGCGACAAGGTGCCCGACATCGATCTGAACTTCTCCGGCGAATATCAGGCCAACGCCCACCGGTACACCTTTGAGCTGTTCGGGCAGACCCACGTGTTCCGGGCGGGCACCATCGGCACGGTGGCGGAAAAGACGGCCTTCGGCTATGTGAAGAAGTACATGGATGAGCGGGGAAGAACGGTAAACCGGGCGGAGGAGAACCGGCTGGCTCAGGGCTGCACCGGCGTCAAGCGCACCACCGGCCAGCACCCCGGCGGCATGGTGGTCATCCCCCAGAACCGGGAGATCTACGACTTCTGTCCGGTGCAGCACCCCGCCGACGATCCCAACAGCGACATCATTACCACTCACTTCGAATATCACTCCATGGAGTCCAACCTGCTCAAGCTGGACATGCTGGGCCACGATGATCCCACCATGATCCGCATGCTCCAGGATCTCACCGGGGTGGATCCGCAAAAGATCCCTCTGGACGACCGGGACACCATGAGCATCTTCACCTCCTCTGAGGTGCTGGGCTTCGTGGACGACCCCATCCTGGGCCCAACCGGCGCCGTGGCCATCCCGGAGTTCAACACCAAGTTCACCCGCGGCATGCTGGTGGACACCCAGCCTCACGAGTTTGACATTCTCCTGCGCCTGTCCGGCTTCTCCCACGGAACCGACGTGTGGCTGGGCAACGCCCGGGATCTGATTGTGGATCAGGGCGTCCCGGTCGGCCAGGCCATCGGCTGCCGCGACGACATCATGCTCTTCCTCATCTCCTGCGGCATGCCGGAGAAGCGGGCCTTCAAGATCATGGAGTCGGTGCGTAAGGGCCGGGGCCTGCCGGATGGGGCGGAGGAGGAAATGAAGGCCGCCGGCGTACCCGACTGGTACATCGGCTCCTGCAAGAAGATCAAGTACCTGTTCCCCAAGGCCCACGCGGTGGCCTATGTCATGATGGCCTTCCGCATCGCCTGGTTCAAGGTCCACCGCCCCCTGGCCTTCTATGCTGCCTTCTTCTCTATCCGCGCCAAGGCCTTTGACGCCACCTTCATGTGCCAGGGGATGGATGTGTAAGGCTAAAATGCGGGAGATTGAGAGCAAGGAGAAGCCCTCTCCCGTGGAGGAGGATATTTTGGTCACCCTTGAGGTGGTCTATGAGTTCTATCTGCGGGGTTCACCTTTGAGCACATGGATCTCTACCGCTCTCACGCGGTCAACTTCCTGCCAGACAATGAGAAGGGAAGCCTGCTGCCCCCCTTCACCTCTGTGCCTGGTCTGGGCGAGACGGCGGCCTGGTCTATCATGGAGCAGCTGGAGGGAAAGCGGTTTATATCCATCGAGGAGTTTTCCGCAGCCTGTCCCAAGGTCTCCAAGACCCACATCGAGCAGCTCAAGGCCGCTGGTGCTCTGGACGGCATGCCGGATACGAGTCAGATTACCCTGTTCGACGGACTGTTTTAACCGGTATCCTGTCCTCTGTTGCCTACGGCCATTGTTAGGGCGCAGAGGAATTTCTGAGTGGAATTTACAGTTGTAACAGAATAAAATCCGTGGTATTCTTATGCCATCCAGATGAGAAAGGAGTGTATTTATTATGCTGAACGAAAAAGTTGCCTCTCTGCTGAACGAGCAGATCAATAAGGAGTTCTACTCCGCTTACCTGTATCTGGAGTTCTCCGCCTACTTCGAGGACGAGGGACTGGACGGCTTCGCCAACTGGTACAAGGTGCAGGCGCAGGAGGAACGGGATCACGCTATGCTTATGTTCCAGTATCTCCAGAACAACAGCCACCGCCCGGTGCTGGAGGGCATTGCCAGGCCCACCGCCGCCCCCAACGGCAGGCTGGAGGTGCTCAAGGCCGGCCTGGCCCATGAGCAGTATGTCACCAATCTGATTCACACGATCTACGATGCAGCCTATGAGGTCAAGGACTTCCGCACCATGCAGTTCCTGGATTGGTTTGTCAAAGAGCAGGGCGAGGAGGAGAAGACCGCCGAGGATATGATCAAAAAGATGGAGCTCTACGGCGACGATGCCAAAGGCCTCTACATGCTCAACAGTGAGCTGGCGGGCCGCACCTATGCAGCTCCCAGTCTGGTACTGTAACCTGTAGTTGAAACTGTAGACAAGGTGGGTGCCCTGCTATGGACAGGGCACCCACCTTACACATATATGCCGCGTCAGGGCATAAAAAGCTCAGGCCGCGTAGTCCAGGGCGACTGGGCGCTGGTGACAAACATAGTATAGAGGCGGCTGAGGGTATTCCAGCTCTCCTGATCCAGCGTCCCGGTTTCCGGACGGTGATTCAGATGTTGAATCCACTTGATGTTGTGCTCGGTGGCGGCATTGTTTACCCCGGAGACATCACAGGTTTCCACGCCGTTCAGGACCCGAGACAGCCCGCAGAACATGGACTGTACCAGGTTAAGATGAACGCTGGCCTCACCCGGTGCGACGGAAAACTCTGGACTTGGAAAGCTGCGGGTGGGCAGCGGAGTGAGGCGGGAAACCACCTGGTGATACAAGGAAACGATAGCGTCCCAGGTGGCCTGGTTTACCTGTCCGGTGACCGGAGGAAAATTCCCTCTGAAAGAGCATGACGGCCTCTAGGGTGCGTTCGCCGAAAATTCCGTCCGGCGTGAGACGGGGAGGAAGGGGTAAGCGAAAGAAATGGTGCGCAGCATGGTTTGGAGGCTGCGTACGGGCTGTCCAATCAGGTGGAGTTGGGAGCGAATCATGTGGCGTCTTCTCCTCTCGTCGGTGCTGCCCAGTGTCATGGGTTGGCCGGGGTACTGGGTCAGGCTGGTGGCTTCGCTCTCGGAAGCTCCGGCCGGAACTGCTCTGGGATGACATTGGTATATTGGCTCATGGTATCCACTATGCCCACATAAAATCGGTAGAGTGCGGCCCAGGTGTCCTCTCCCACAACGCCGTCTTGGTACAGACCAGCCATCTGTTGAAGAGCCAGGACTGCGTTTTGGGTGGATTGCCCGAAAATCCCGTCCACAGCCACCGGGGGGATGTTATTATAAAACTCCGCCACCACAGAGAGAAGGTACTGTATTACCTTGACATTTTCTCCGGTGTCGCCGAGGGAAATGGTATCGGGGCGGTTGACGGGCACCAAGGTGGTGTAGAAGGTCTGACCCTCGCTGACCAGCTCCGCCAATTCCAGAACGCCCACGTACAGAAAGACCAGCTTATACCAGGTGGCGTTTCCAACGACTCCGTCCGGCCAGGCTGAAAATCTGCTGGAATTTGATGACCGACTGCTCGGTGGACGCCCGAAGATCCCGTCCACCGGCTGAACCTTCGGAATAGCGGGTAATCGCGGGAGATGCGGTTGAGCATGGTCTGGATGCGCACCACCGGCTCCCCCCGGTCGCCCAGCCGCACCGGAGTTCCGGGGTAGGAGCTGCGGATACCCATGACAGGAGCATTGTTCACGATCCGATATTGTCGCCATAATAGTTTCGCAGGATGGTGACGGAGTCGGCCTGCTCTGCCATGGCCTGGCTGCCCCACTGGGAGAGACCGTCGCAGGTGGTGGTGGTGCCGTTGCAAAATTTGGCTGCCAGGGGCTCCACAAAGCCGGTGCGCCGTATGTAGGAATTGAAGATCTCATCCACCATCTGGCTGATGTTCTCAAAAATGTTGCGCCCTTTGATGAATTTCTGGTCGTAGGCCGTGCTGGCGGTGATGTTGAAGGGTAGCCGCGGCTGGGGTAATATTCGGTATATACCCGGTTGAGGGCAAACGAAATAATCGCCAGGATGTTTGCACGGATAGCCGCCGGCTCCCAGGTGGGATAGATCTCGCTGGAGGCCACATTCTTAACGTATTCCGGAAGGAAACCGTCACATTTTCCGCAGCGGCGCTGGGGCCCAGATGCACGGTGATGTACTGTGGGACATAGGGCGTTACAGGTGTGGTCGGCATGGGGGTACCTCCTTACAGATCCTGGGGTGGAATATCCACGATCTCCCCCCGGGTAGACGACGAGGTCTGCTCCGGCAGGGGAATCAGCTCCAGCTCCTGTAGTGTTTCCGTATTAGGAAAGACCTGGACATTCTCCACCAGAAGCATCTCATAGCCCGGTACCTCCACCCAGATGTCACAGACGGCGAAGGGGGACTCTGTCCCTGGGGATTCACTGGCAGACGGCTCGGGTGTGGCGACGCGGATCGGCGCGGTGCGTCCGTTTTCGTCCGTCACCCGTAAGGCCAGCAGCGTATGCCGCCCGCCGCCCGCCCTCTGCGTCACCGCTACAGTAGCGCCCGGCACCGGGAGCTGGGCCCGGGAGGTATATACGCGGGTGACAATGGTTCCAATCGAGGCCAATTGGCATTCCTCCTTTCCTCACTCTATGCACCGGACCGGAAGGCGGTTCCAGGGAAAAGAACGTTGACATCGGCCCCTCTTTCGAGTAAACTGAATAGGAATCTTGCAGCGGAACGGGCGAGTTACGTGCGGTACCGCTTTGGAACAAGAAGAAGAGTGATGGAGCTATGAAAAAAGATAAAGTGTCCAGTGCGGTGATACGTCGCCTCCCACGGTACTACCGCCACCTGAACGACCTCTATTTGCCGGTGTGGAGCGCATTTCATCCAACGCGCTGGGCAAATCCATGGGGCTGACCGCCTCACAGATCCGGCAGGATCTCCTGCTTCGGCGGGTTCGGCCAGCAGGGCTACGGCTATAATATTGAAAATCTGCGGGGAGATTTCCGACATTCTGGGTATGAACCGCGGCCACAACGCGGTCATTCTGGGGGCGGGCAACTTGGGCCGGGCCCTGATGGAAAACTTTCACTTCGAGCGCTCCGGTGTGGCGCTTTCGGCCGCCTTTGATGTGGCGGATGTGGTTGGGCAGAGACTCTCCGGGGTGCCGGTCCACCACGTGGATCAGTTGGAGGAGTATCTGGGCCAGCATCCGGCCAGCATCGGGGTGCTGACGGTTCCCGGAGCGTGGCCAACCGGATCGCCGGTCGGCTGGTGGCCTCCGGCGTGAAAGGAATCTGGAATTTCACCAATATTGAGCTGACGGTGGACGCGCCGGACATAGTGATTGAGAACGTCCACTTTGCCGACAGCCTGTTGGCGCTGAGCTATATGATTTCGGAGGTACCATGAAGAGACTTGCCGTTGGCCTGCTTGCCCTGGTCATCCTGATAGGCTGTGCGGCAGTATATGCCGCCGATACGGGAACAGGGAGAGCCTTGTAACGCAGGGCTACCTGAACGACACTTATATTCCGGACGTACTGCGGCAGGCGGAGACACGCATCGCGGAGCAGACAAAGACCGTCTACGACTCTGTGCTGGCGGATCTGAATGCCAGGCACAGCGGTTATCTGGCCCGGGCAGGTGGAGAACAGAGCTATGCCGCCTCAATCACGGATTTCCGCTTTAAAAGGGGAGACGTGGTCAGCCTGCCTGCCGGTTCCGGGCTGCTGCTCCTGGCTGGAAGCGGAACCGTGTCCTATTCCGGCGGCAGTGTGGTGGATATTACGGTGGGCAGACCGTGGCCTCCGGTGCCGCGCTGACCGCACGTCACCGCGTCTTAGCGGCCGAAAATACCACAGCGGCAGTGACAATCACCTCTGATACTGCGGTTTTGGGCGTAGAGGGCTTCTATACCGTGTCCTCCGGAGCGGGGCTGGACTACAATGCTCTGGCCGACGCATTAAAGCAGATGGGGCTGTTCCAGGGCACTGGAACGGCCTACGGCTCCGGGTATGATCTGGAGCAGGCTCCCACCCGTATCGTGGGACTGGTCATGTTCCTGCGTTTGATCGGGGAGGAGGGGGCTGCGCTGAGCAGCACAGCGGCCAACCCCTTTGCGGACACCCCTGCCTGGTGCGACCGCTATGTGGCCTATGCCTATGTGAAGGGCTATACCAAGGGCAACAACGTCAGTGCTGGTGGACAGCGCTACTTTGGACCGGATGCACAGCTCTCGGCAGGGGAGTACATGACCTTTCTTCTGCGGGCGCTGGGCTACTCGGACAGCGGGGCGTCGCCTGACTTCTCCTGGGCCAATGCCGTGGGCAAGAGCGTGGAGTTTGGTGTGCTCAACGCTGCGGAGCAGGCCAAGCTGACAGGTAGCCCCTTCCTGCGGGCCCAGGTGGCCTATCTGTCCTATTTCGCACTGTCGGCCCCTCTGAAGGACGGCAGCGGCATCCTGCTGGACAGGACGGCTGCCAGCAGCGGCGTGGACAAAGCCGTATTTCAGGCGGTGATGAACGGCGTCACCGTGGACAGGCTGAGCTGAATGGAAAGACCCTCCGGTTTACCGGAGGGTCTTTTTGTAAATGTTGCCCATTGACAACTGTTAGCAAGATAACTAAAATAAACTCTGTAAAATAGCTTGCATGGAAGGGGTGTCTGAATGAGGCAAGAACGCCATGCGGGTTACGAGGTCAAGGCGCTGTCCAATCTGATCCGGCGCAAGGTCTGGGAGCTCTCCGGCCAGCCGGAGTGCGATGCTTTTACCGAGATGCAGGGGATGCTTCTGGGATTTCTGTGCCATAATCGGGATCAGGAAATCTTTCAGAAGGATCTGGAGGAGGCGTTTTATATCCGCCGCTCCACCGCGTCCAGGCTGCTGAAGCGCCTGGAGGAGGAGGGATTTGTGATGCGGTGCTCCGTATCCCGTGACGCCAGGCTCAAGCAGGTGATGGCAACGCCGAAAGCGGAGGCCCTGAACCAGCAGATTGCCTCGCGCATCACACAGGTAGAGGCGGCGCTGACCAAGGGAATCGGCGCTGAGGAGTTGCAGCAGTTCATGATGACCATCGCAAAAATGAAGCAGAACCTGATGGAGCCGTCTGTACTTCCGGCCGGGTGCACCTGCGGCAAAGACTGTGAGGAGGCTAACAGTTAGCAAGCGAATCAATCCCCAAGGAGGAATGTGCATGAAGAAAAACGCGGACTTGTGAGCTGTATTCAGGAGTTCAAAAAGGACACGATTCTGACGCCGATCTTTGTCATCGGCGAGGTGGCCTTTGATGTCCTGATTCCCATGATGACAGGCCGTCTGCTGACCCAGGGCGTTGAGGCGGGAAATATGGAACGTATTTTCTACTACGGCGGCATTGTGGTCCTCATGGCCCTGGCGGCTCTGCTGCTGGGCGCCCTGTCCGGCCGTTATGCCGCCCGGGCGGCCACCGGCTTCTCCCGTAATCTGCGCCGGGAGATGTGTCGGAATGTTCAGAAATTTTCCTTTTCCAACATCGACAAATTCTCCACCGGCGGTATCATTACCCGCCTGACCACCGACGTGACCAACGTACAGATGGCCTTTATGATGATCATCCGCATCGCTGTGCGCTGTCCCATCATGCTTATCTGTGCATGGGTGCTCACCTTTACCATCAACCCCAGACTGGCGCTGGTCTTCCTGGTGGTGATCCCCATCCTGGGCCTGGGCCTGTTCTTTATTATGACCGGAGCCCACCCCATCTTTGAGCGGGTGTTCAAGCGGTATGATCACTTGAACAATGTGGTACAGGAAAACCTGCTTGGCATCCGGGTGGTGAAGTCCTTTGTGCGTGAGGAGCACGAGAAGGAAAAATTCGGGAAAGTCTCCCAGGAGATCTATATGGACTTTTCCAAGGCGGAAAAGCTCATCGCCTTCAACATGCCGCTCATGCAGTTGTGCGTCTATGCATGTATTCTGACCGTGTCCTGGCTGAGCGCCCATCTGGTAGTGGGCGGCAGCATGGATGTGGGGCAGCTCACCAGTATGTTCAGCTATATCATGATGATCCTCATGAGCCTGATGATGCTCTCTATGGTGCTGGTCATGATCATCCTGGCCCGCGCCTCCGCCGAGCGTATTACCGAGCTGCTCAACGAGGAGAGCGACCTGCGCAACGGGAGAATCCGGTGGAGGAGGTCAAGGACGGCTCTGTAGTCTTTGAGAACGTCAGCTTCAGCTACGCCAAGGATCCCAGTAAGGAGTGCCTGAAAAACGTCAACCTGCATATCAAGGCCGGTGAGACGGTGGGCATTCTCGGCGGCACCGGCACCTCCAAGACCACCCTGGTGCAGCTTATTCCCCGGCTGTACGACGCCACCGAGGGCCGCATCCTGGTGGGCGGTGTGGATGTGCGGGACTACGACATGGACGCCCTGCGGAGCAGGTGGCCATGGTGCTCCAGAAGAACGTGCTGTTCTCCGGCACCATCAAGGAGAACCTGCGCTGGGGTAAGAAGGACGCCACCGATGAGGAGATGGTCCGGGTATGCAAGCTGGCCCAGGCCGACCCCTTTATCCAGGAGTTCCCCGACAAGTACGACACCTATATCGAGCAGGGCGGCTCCAATGTGTCCGGCGGCCAAAAGCAGCGCCTGTGTATCGCCCGGGCCCTGCTGAAGAAGCCGAAGATTCTGATTTTGATGATTCCACCTCCGCCGTGTACACCAAAACCGACGCCCTGATCCGCAAGGCGTTTCGAGGAGATCCCGGACACCACTAAGTTCATCATCGCCCAGCGTATCTCTTCCATCGAGGACGCGGACAAAATCCTGGTGATGGATGGCGGAAGGATTTCCGCCATGGGCACCCACGGCGAGCTGCTCCAGAGCTGTGAGATCTACCGGGAAATTTATGAATCCCAGACGAAGGGAGGGAGCGAGGATGAATAAGATGCCGAAGAAAAAGTCCCACACGGTCCGGCGCCTGCTCAGTTATGTGGGCCGGGGCTACCTAATCCGCTTTTTTCTGGTGCTGGTATGCATCCTGGTCAGCGCGGTGGCCTCTGTGGCCGGCTCCATCTTCCTGGGCCTGATCGACAACTATATCACGCCTCTGCTGGCCATGGAAAACCCGGTGTTCACCGGCCTGCTCCACGCTCTGCTCCTGATGGCCTGCCTCTATGTGGTGGGCGCCCTGTGCGCCCTGGCCTACAACCGCCTGATGGTCACCATCTCCCAGGGCGTGCAGAAGAAGATCCGCGACGATCTGTTCGGACACATGCAGACGCTACCTATCCGGTATTTTGACACCCACGCCCACGGCGATGTGATGAGCGTCTACACCAACGACGTGGATACCCTGCGGCAAATGCTCTCCCAGAGCATTCCCCAGGTAATCAATTCCCTGATGATGATCGTGGTCACCTTTGTCAGCATGGTTGTACTCAACCTCACTCTCACTGGCGTGGTAATCGTGTGCATCGTGTGCATGCTGCTGGTGACCCGGTTCCTGGCCGGACGCAGCGGCCGCTACTTCGTCCGCCAGCAGGTGAAGCTGGGCGATCTGAACGGCTATATCGAAGAAATGATCAACGGCCAGAAGGTGGTCAAGGTTTCTGCCACGAGGAGGAGGCCCAGGAGGGCTTTGACCGTGTGAATGACGCCTTGTTTGAAAGCGCTTATAAGGCCAACAAGTACGCCAATATCCTCATGCCCATCCTCATCAACATTGGCAACATCCAATATGTGGTCATCGCCATGGTGGGCGGAGCGCTGGCCCTCAATGGCCTGGGGGGCGGTATTACCCTGGGTGTCATCGCATCCTTCCTCCAGCTCTCCAAGAGTTTGACCAACCCAATCAGCCAGATCTCTCAGCAGCTCAACTCTGTGGTCATGGCTCTGGCCGGTGCTCAACGGATTTTGACCTGATGGATGAGCCCTCCGAGGAGGATCACGGCACCGTCACCCTGGTCAACGTCTCCTATAACAAGGACGCCCTCCAGGAAACCAGTGAGCGCACCAATCTGTGGGCCTGGAAGGTTCCCCAGGAGGACGGGAGCTTCGCCTATACCAAGCTGGCGGGCGACGTGCGCTTTGATGATGTGGACTTCGCCTATGAGGAGTGCAAAACCATCCTCCACGACATCAGCCTTTTCGCCAAGCCCGGCCAGAAGCTGTGGTTTCACCGGCGCGGGCAAAACGACGATCACCAACCTCATCAACCGTTTCTACGACATCGCCGACGGCAAGATCCGCTATGATGGCATCTCTATCAACGATATTCATAAGCCGGATCTGCGCCGCTCCCTGGGCATTGTGCTTCAGGATACCAACCTCTTTACCGGCACCGTGCGGGAAAACATCCGCTACGGCAATCTGAGCGCCACCGACGAGGAGGTGGAGGCCGCCGCCGTGCTGGCCAACGCAGACGACTTTATCCGCCGCCTGCCCCAGGGGTACGACACCATGCTCACCGGCAACGGCGCCAACCTGTCCCAGGGCCAGCGGCAGCTCATCGCCATTGCCCGGGCCGCTGTGGCCGATCCCCCGGTGATGATCCTGGATGAGGCTACCTCCTCCATTGACACACGCACTGAGGCCATCGTCCAGAGGGGTATGGACTCCCTGATGACCGGCCGCACCGTCTTTGTCATTGCCCACCGGCTATCCACTGTGCGCAACTCTGATGCCATTATGGTGCTGGATCACGGCCGCATTGTAGAGCGGGGCGACCACGAGGATCTCATCCGGCAGCACGGACTGTATTATCAGCTCTATACCGGCTTTGAGCTGGAAATAAAGAATGAAAATTAAGCACCCTCTGCGTCCCCGGCATAGTATGGAGTGAGACCGGGCCGGAGCGGCGGTACTCCCACCGCTCCGCCTCTGGTTTCCATCATCAAACCAGGAGGTACTTCATATGGGGTGCAATAATGGCTGTGGCTTTGGCGGCGGCTGCCTGTGGATCATTCTGATCATTATCCTGCTCTGTTGCTGCTGCGGCGGCGGGAGCTGGGGCGGTTGCGGCTGTGGTGGCTGTGGCTGCAACAACGGCTGCGGGAACAGCTGCCGCTGAGAAGGCAGTATAATAGCCGAACGGCAACAGCAGACGTGCCGTGTTTCCCCACGGCACGTTCCTGTATCAAACAAGTGGAAGCGGAACACATGCATAGACGTACAACAGCCCTCTATTTCAGTCCCACGGGCGGGACGCGCACCTATGTCCGAGTGGCGGCAGCTATGCCACACATGGGCGGAGAAGTGGACCTGACCCGACCGGAGGAGCGGCGCAAAGTTCATATGTTCGGCGCAGATGACGTAGTTGTCCTGGGCGTACCGGTTTATTACGGCCGGGTGCCGGCGTGCCGGGCTGCTGGACGGCCTACAGGGGGAGGAGACTCCGGCGGTGCTGCTGGCTGTGTATGGCAACCGGCTCATTGACGACGCGCTGGCGGAGCTGAGCGACCTGTGTGCCGCCCGGGGTTCCGCCCTCTGGCAGCGGGGGCCTTTGTAGCGCCTCACACATTTTCCGCCAAGGTAGCCATGGGGCGACCCAACGCAGGGGATCTGGCGGCGGCCGCGGAGCTGGGACGTCGGGCGGCGGAGAAGCTGTCGGGGCCTTGGTGCGCCCGGAATTGCCCGGGAACCGCCCTACCGCAGCTTTCAGAGGGCCGTTCTACCCAGTGGGGACGATACCTGCACCCGCTGCGGCTGCTGCGTCGGGGCCTCGCCCGGTGGAGGCCATCCATCCTGCCGCCGCCCCGTGCGACCGACGGTGAGAAGTGCATCCGCTGCCTGGCCTGTGTCCGGCTTGCCCGGCGGGCAGCCGACGGGTGGAAGGCCCCGCCTTTGCCGCTACAGCGGCTCATTTGGAGGAGGCATTGACCAAGGAGGACAAGCCGCCCGAGCTGTATCTGTGAAAGTAAACACAGGAGGCACCCCGTGGGGCGCCTCCTGTTTGGTTATTCGGGGAACAGCATATGATCCACGCAGCAGCCGGAAAAGCCGGGGTGACAGCCCCAGATACCGGCAGCCGGAACGGCCGCCCGGGGCCACCTCCCTATGGTGCCGGTATCGAGAAAAGAGTACGGGATGGGCCGATTGGCTGCTCCTAGAGGCCTAAGAGACTGGCGGTGATGCCGCCGCCCACATTGCCCGCCGCCGCTGGAGCCAGCTACACCAGTGTATCTGCCGCCACGGGTTCGTCCACGGGGCATCCGCTTCATTTCCCGGGTAACCAGGGCCAGGGCCACCACTACTGCCGCGCTGTCGGCGATGGGACCGGCGTACATGACGCCATCAATCCCCAGGAAGAGGGGGAAGATCAAAATCAGGGAATGAGAAAGATCACCTGCCGGGTGAGGGCGATCAGTGCGCCCCGCTTGGCCTTGCCAATGGAGGTAAAGAAATTGGCCGTAATGGGCTGGAAGGCATTGGCCAGTGTCATAAACATATAAATGCGGAAATACCGCTCGGCGAACTGAAAATACTCCTCCCTGCCAGAGGGGTCGAACAGTGCCACGATCGGCCGGGGAAAGAGCTGAAAGCACACAAAGGCAATGCAACAGATTATGGACGCGGCGACAATGGCCTTCGGTAGGCCTCACGTACGCGGCTATACTGCCGGGCGCCGTAGTTGTAGCTGAAGATGGGCTGGCAGCCCTGAGAGATACCCAAGGTAAAGCCCAGCATCAGGATGTTGACCTTGGAGATGACCCCAACGCACGCCAGGGGAATGTCCTCACCGTAGTGGGAGAGCGCACCGTAGTAGGTCAGGGTATTGTTGAGGGTGATCTGCACCAGGAACATGGCCATCTGATTTAGAAAGGGGGAAACACCCAGGGAGCAGATGGCACGCAGAAGTGCCCCGGAAGGGTGCAGGGAGGCCGCCGTCAGGCGGATGGTACGGATGCGGGTGCGGAACAGATAGTACAGTACCATGACCAGGGAGAGAGCCTGCCCCAATACGGTGGCCAGCGCGCCCCCGGCCACGCCCATGTCCAGACCGAAGATAAACACCGGGTCCAATATGGTGTTGAGTACCGCGCCGGAGAGGGTACAGAGCATGGAGTAGGTGGGACTTCCATCGGCCCGGACCAGGGAACTGGCCCCGGTGGTAAAGGTGACCATAGGCAGGCCGAAGGCGGTAATGCCCGTGTAGATCATGGCGTAGGGCGATACCTCCGGCGTAGCGCCAAACAGGTTGAGGAGTGGGCCTCGGAAAAACAAGGCGATCAGGCCCAGGGTGAGGCTGAACAGCGCAAGACAGGACAGTCCGGTGCCGGCCACCCGGCGAGCCCGTTCCTCATTTCCGGCCCCTAAATTCAGGTTGAAGTTGGCAGCAGTGCCGATGCCCATCATCAGGGCAATGGCGGTGGACACGGTGGTGAAGGGAAAGCCACATTGGTAGCGGCGTTTCCCAAATATCCCACGCCCTGGCCGATGAAGATCTGATCCACTATATTATAAAGAGAGGTGACCAGATAGGCGACAATGGAAGGGATTGCGAATTTGGGCAGCAGGGTATTGATGGGGAGGGAGCCGAGGGGATTGTGGCTTGAGTTGCTGTCTGGCATACCATTTTCCTCGCTTTCAAATCGCCTGATAATACTCTTATTGTAGTATAAACACAAAGATTCGTCAATAAAATCCGGCACCCCCAAAATGGGAGTTGCCGGATTTTATATATGGTATACCGGATGCTGCGTTGATAAACTCATTTCGGACAGGGGAGGCTGCATCCTCGGCTTCTAAAACGGTACTGTAGTCCTATTGATGGCCGGTAATCCGCAGGAAGTCATGAATGGCCGGCGCCAGGGCGGCAAAGCACGCGCATAGCCGTCTCATACCGCGCTCTCCTCCTTGGGCGGCCGTTCCCTGGTCAGGGGAAGGAGACGGAGGCGGTGAAGAGATCCGCCTGCGTTTGGACGGAGAAAGTTCCGCCGCAGGCCTCGGTGAAGGTGCGGGCGATGGACAGGCCCAGGCCGCTGCCCCCGTCGGTACGGCTCTCGTCCCCCCGGACGAACCGCTCGGTGAGATCCACCCCGTCGGGCAGCTCCTCCCGCGATGTGTTGCGGAGCACCGCCGCGGCCTGCCCGTCTGCTACGGTCAGCTCCAGGTAGATCCGGGAGCCCTCCAGGGAGTACTTGAGGGCGTTGCCGATCAGGTTCTGGAACACCCGGTACAGCCGGTCGCCGTCGGCGGCGATCCAGACCGGGGACTCCGGCAGACGGGGCCGCAGGGCAAGGCCGCTCTCCTCGATGGCCTCACCCATGTCCGCAAGGGTCTGGCGAAGCAGCTTTGCAAAATCAATCGGCTTTATATCTACGCTCAGGTTGCCCGTAGCGGCCTTGCTCACCTCGAACACGTCCCGCACCATGACTTGGAGCCGCTTGGACTTGTCGGAGAGGACACGAATGTAGTCCTGCACATGGTCGGGCAGGCCCTCCTCCTGCTGGAGCAGCTCGGTATAGCTGATGATGGAGGTGAGGGGGGTTTTGAGATCGTGGGAGACGTTTGTGATCAGCTCCACCTTCATCCGCTCGCTCCTCACCTGTTCGGCAAATGCGGTACGCAGACCCTCCTCCATGTGGGAGAGCTGCTCCGCTGCACCGTGGAAATCTGAGTCCGGCGGCAGGGGAGGGCTCCTCCAGCCTTCCGCCCCGGCGGCCTCAATGCAGGCCAGCAGGGCGTCCAGCTCAGCGGCAGAGCGGCGGCTTTCCCTGACCAGCCACACCTGGAGACCGATCAGCACGATCCCGGCCATACAGAGCAGGAGCAGCAGTGGAAGGGCAGACGGAACAGCAGAAAGACGGGCACGGACAGGGCGCAGAACAGGAAAAAGGGGAGGCAGGCGGCAAACTGCCAGATCATCCGCCGGTCGGCCCGCTGGGCGGCGGGGTGGCGCAGGATCTGCCGCCGGAGCAGGCGCACACAGGCGGCGCACAGGCTCTGCTCCTTGAGGTGTCCGAAATTGTACCGCAGGTCGTTGATATAAAGGTAAGCCCACCACAGGGCCAGGGGGACGGAGAGGTAGCGCACAATGCTGTAGGTGAGCACCTCCCCCATCAGCGCGGCCAGACAGCACATTCCGGCCAGGGTGCACGCCCAGAGGAAGGGGACGAGCAGCAGGAGCTTGACCTCCAGCCACACCCGCCCGGTGAACCAGGCGATGGCCCGGTCGGCCCGCACCGTGTGACGGTGCCACACAATGGACAGGGCGGTGAGGGCGATACCTGCCAGGGGCGGAAGAAACAGGAAGCAGAAAAGAAGGCACGGTTCTGTCGGAGAGAACCCACCAGGGGCGAGAGACGACGAGCCGGATGCGGGCGGGTGCTCGGCCGCGGCCAGAGAGACGGACACGCCGGCCGGATCCGCGAAGGGGAGGGGGGAGAACTGACCGGAGATGTCGCGGCCGTCCTTGACGGCAGTCACCTTCTCCCCGTCGTAGGTGATCAGAAAATTATACCCGTCGGGCAGCCGGTCGGGAGACAGGCGTCGGTGTTGGAGAACTTCAGCACTCCATCCGCCCGGACGCGGTAGAGCAGGCCGTCGTCCCAGCCCTCCAGGGGATTTTCCTCCTCCGGGGTATCGGCGGCGGAGGCCAGTTCATAGAGGCGGGCTTCTATAAAGCTGTGAAAGCTGTCCGTAGTCTGGTAGTCGGTCCAGAATATGTCGCGCCAGGGGATGTAGAAAGAGCCCCGCTGGCAACGGTCACAATCACAGCCGCCGCCGCACTGTAGACCAGCAGCGTGACGCCCAGCACGAAAGCCAGAAAGGCCAGGGCGGGCTTAACGCTTCTCGATTTTGTATCCAATGCCCCACACCACCTTCAGATATTCCGGTTCCTTTGGATTGAGCTCGATTTTTTCGCGGATGCGCCGTATGTGTACCATGACGGTGTTCTCTGTGGCATAGGCCTCCTCGTTCCATACCCGTCGGTAGATCTCCTCGGCGGGGAAGACCCGCCCCAGGTTGCGCATGAGCAGATCCACGATTTTCAGCTCCGTGGCCGTCAGCTTCACCGGCTCCCCGTCCACCAGCAGCACCCGCTCCTCCGGGCGGTAGCACAGTCGGCCGTTGACGATCTCTCCGCCCTGGCTTTGGGCGTTCACGTCACCCAGTTGGGTATAGCGCCGGAGCTGGCTGCGCACCCGGGCCACCAGCTCCTGGGGATGGAAGGGCTTGGCGATGTAGTCGTCCGCCCCCATGGACAGGCCGAGCACCTTGTCCGAGTCCTCGCTCTTGGCGCTGAGCACAATAATGGGCAGGTTGCGCTTTTCCCGGATTTTCATCACCGCCGAAAGCCCGTCCAGCCTTGGCATCATCACGTCGATGATGATCAGCCGCAGGGCGGGTTTACCGCCTGCTCCAGCGCCTCCATGCCATTGTAGGCCTTGAGCACCTGATAGCCCTCTTTTTCCAGCAGGATGGCGATGGCACGGACGATTTCGGGATCGTCATCCACCACCAGAATACACTCGTTCACACAAATCCCTCCTATGGACGCTATCTTACCAGCCCTTTCTGTCAAAGAGCGTGAGACAATTCTGACAAATCTCTTACAATCATAGCAGATTTGCTGGGGCCGGGCAATGGAAAACGGCGCGCCCTAAACCGGGCGCGCCGTTTTGGGAGGAAACAGGTCAGTGCTCCACGGGGATCTCCAGATTTCCAAAGGTGATGGAAACCACCTGTGCGGGGTCGATGAACAGCCGCTGGCTGTCGGCATCTATGGTTTGGAAAGACACCATAGGCAGAGCAGAGTCCAGATGTCTGCCTCCATGCCAGGTGGTGGTGATATCTGTGCCGTTTGCCAGATGGAGCACCGGAGCGGTACCGTCCCGATAGAGGGAGAAGGCCGCCTCCGCTTCATCTTGGAAATAGACTTGCAGATCCAGGGCTGACAACCGCAGTTCCAAAGGATGCAGGGTGAGCCCGCCTAATTCCAGGGCACCATCCAGCGGGAGTTTCCACCCGGATGAATTTTCCACCGTAAAAGTGAGCGAAAACGGCTGGTCAGAGAGAATCCGGTCGACGGTATAGGACACCTCCACTTCAAGATAGGGAAGATCTTCCAGGGTAAAGGGGCAGTCATCGAATACCTCCAGAAAGGCCCAGGTGCCATCCTCTAATGCTGCTCCGTGACCGGAGCGGCAAAGATAGCGTGCTCCGGTGCGGGTATCGATGATGGCTTCACAGCTGCTTCTCGTATACGCCAGATCACCGGAGACGTAGGAGGCATCCTGCGTCACCAGGGCCAGTCCCTCCGAGGTCAGGGCCGCACCGCGAAGTGTCAGGAGGGGAACTCCCTCCACCGTAAACAACGGAAGAGTTGCCCCACCATTTGCCGCAGTTTGGATAATCTCCTCTACATGCTCCACCAGGGGTACGGCAGAGAAGTCCGGAGTCCCCCATTCCGCAAGCGCAGATAGGGAGATAGGGTGTCGCACTGGATACGAATATTTCCGTCATCGTCAAAGCCTTACGGCCACTCCATCGGCCGTGAGGGTGATAGGCTTGCCCAAAATGGATGTCTCGGTCAGTGCGCCAGTGTTTTCGTAGCAGATGTAGATGGTTTTTCCGTCAGGGGAGAGCTGGTAGTCGGTGGCGCGGCCAAAATAGTGGCCGTCCACCGTTATTTCCAGATCCATGCTGTTGGTGGTCAGCGATGCCTCTGGATCGATAGGCTCTCCGTCCGCCCGGGTCAGGGCCAGCAGGAGCATAAAATTGCTGTCGTCCACCACCGCCTCCTCCACGGTGAGGGTGTAGTCCCCGGAGGTCTGGCTGGCCCCCACGGTCTGCACGGCGTTCTGGGGCAGGGAGGGGACAAAGTACCGCCACGCCCCGGAAAAGCCCACCGCCGCCGCGCCGATGGTCAGCAGGGCGCACAGCACGGCCGCCGCCGCCAGGGGACGGACGGGCCGGATGCGGCGCGGCTCCTCCGTCCGCCGGAGTGCGGCGGACAGGTCGGCCTCTGGTGTTTCGATCTGAGCGAGGGCGCGGAAAATGCGCTCCTCCTCTGGTGTCCGCTTCATGGAACGACCTCCTTCTGTTCATCAATTCCGATTCGCTCAGTGCCAGGGCCAGCTTCTTCCGCGCCCGCTCGTATCGCTTGCGCAGGGCGACGGCGGACGGGCCGTAGATCTGGGACAGCTCCTCATAGGAGCGGCCCTCCATCACCGTCCGAAGACCAGGCCCCGCTCCTCCGGCGTGAGGACGGACAGGGCCGCCCGCAGCTCAGGCCCGATGTAATCTGGGTTGAACCCGAACGGCGGGGGAGGGGCAAAGAGTTGCCGCCGCCTCTGCCGGAGCAGGTCGATACAGGCGTGATAGGCCAGCTTGTAGAGCCACGCCTCCAGATTGGTGCCCGCCGGAAGCGGTTGCGGCGACTCCAGGCCCGCAGCAGCGTCCTGCACCGCGTCCTGGGCCTCATGGTAGTCACACAGGATATGATGGCAGTACCGCAGCAGGGCCTGTCCATAGCGGGCGATGACTGCCTCCAGACAGGCGCCGTCCCCGATGGGGAACGCCCGGCTCAGCTCCGCCTCGTCCATAGCCTCCTCCTCCTTGTCTGCTGGATAGAAAACCGGTTTCACCCATTATAACGGATATGTTCCGGTTTTGTGACAGCAAGCGCAAAAGGGCGGCCAATTCGACGCCGCCCTTGAGGAGACTGAGAAACTTCTTCATCTGCTGGATATTGGCCTCCTCGGTTTTCAGCAGCTTGTTGGCCAGATCCCGTACCCGTTCGTCCTTCCCATGGTAGTCGTGCAGGTGCTTGAGGCTCTTAGTCATGCCCATGGTGTTGCCCTGAATCATCATCTCCGCGATCTTGGAGGTAGAGTGGTCAGCCATGGTTTTCATCGCGCTCATCATCTCGGAGGATGCCTTGACCATGGGATTGAGCCCCTTGGGCTCCTGGCCACGTTCCCGCAGCATCTTTCCGGTGGCGCCGTAGAGCTTTTCATACTCCGTGAGCTGCTGCTCCAGCGCCTGGTGAAAGGTCTCGTCCTCCGCGTGGGGCAGGACGGACTGAATGCCGTCCCGGCCCATTTCTGTAGTCTGGTAGATATACTGGAGCAATTCCGCTTCTGTCAACATGGAAATCACCTCAGCTTCAGTATGCCATGATGCGCCCCGAATTATAGGTCTCCGACATCCTGGAAATACCCGGACAGCAGGGCAATCAGCTCACTGACCGTGGGACGGGCGGTAAGCGGACGCGGAGAGATGGCCTGCAATAATGGCTGGCCGCCGGAGCGCCAGTATGCGCAGAGCAGGGTGCGTATGTCCCGCTCCACACAGGCTGCCGAGGTTTGAAACGCTGTGGCAACGGCGGGATAAAGACATTTGAATACCTGATATAGGTACTCCGGCTCGGTCTGCACCAATGAGATGGCGCAGGCAAGGTAGGGAAACCCCACATAGTTGCTTGGGAATCCAAGCTGGCGCAGGCGGGCTGCAATTTCCATTTCAGTTCACTCCGGTGTCGTTCTGCTCTAAATGGTCCCCATCGAGGCTGCATTCCAGGCGTTGGATCATGTTTCGGAACTGGGACCGCTGTTCCTCCGGCAGGGCGGAGTAGGTCATAAGTAAGTTGGCATAATAGCGGTTTGTCCCTGTTAGATCCAACTCTATCGGCAGATCCATCAACAGGAGTGCCGGATGGATTTCCAGGGAATTAGCGATTGTGATGAGCGTACTCAGCGTAATATTGTAGTCTCCGCTTTCGATGGCCTGAACCGTGGACTTCCCAACCCGAAGCTTTTCAGAGAATGACTGGTAGGAGTAGCGGCCGTTCCGGCGGATTTCGGACAGGTTTCTGGAAAATACGTCAAGCTGTTTGTCGAAATTCATAGATTTACCTCCGTAGATAGTATACGACTACTATTTTAGGGAAAATCGTCGAAAATAGGGTACTGACATGGCGGAAAAACGAACTGACATAATGGAATTCATTATTAGATATAACTTTATATTCAATATACCACATTTTTGCGTAAATGGGCGTGTTATCTTCAAAAACAGGGCCCCAAATGCTAACTTTTGTCGACATGCGGTTAGAAAATCAATATTATTGTATTTTTGTTTTCAACAATAATTATATAACTGGTTCATCAGCATATGAAGGGGCTACAGAAAGACAGATATGAAACAAGAGAGGCGGACAGGATTTTATCCTGTCCGCCTCTCTTGGTCCGGGTGTAATTATAGGATCTGGAAAAACTCAGTCATATCAATGGTTTACAGGCTGCTGGAACGAAGCTTTGACGATTTCTTGTCCTGCTGGTGCTTTTCATATTTCCTTGATTAGAAAACAGCCTTTTCATACTCCATACTCAGCGTATGAATATAATTCAGCAAATCTGTGGTAGACATATAGGCCTTAAGCCTCGTTCTTTCTTCTTGTGTAAGCGACGAGTAGAGATGCTTTCTCAAGTTCAGATAATCTTTACAACATGCGCTGTATAGATATAGCTGACTTGTAAAGAGATAACTAAGAGTTGTTCGGCTCTGAAAAATTATTAAAGAACGGCCTGCGATTTATTGAGTTGTTACTTAAACCAAGAGGCAGACTATGGAGACTATTCGACAAAAGGTTATAAATTGCAGATTCCATCTGCTCTTGCAGTATATTGGGAGGTTTCCTTTGAAAAGTTGACTTCCGACCTGATAGTACCTGAACCTTTTCGTTTTCAGAGAGTTGAAGAAACTGAGGGAAGTTTTGAAATCGTTGCAAGGCACCTTTTGTGTACCAATTATTAATCTGTGCATGCTCACAATCTTGTGAGAAGCCAAACTTTTTTGTAATATCGATTTCGTTGTAAAGCTCATTAAGTACCATTGTTTCTACCCGAAACTCTATGTTACTTGCATCGAGTCCCCTCTGTGATAGATGAAAATAAAAATTGGTAGTTTCCATGATGTTTCGAGCTGCACTGGCAATCAACGACACGTCGAGTTCTGGCGTTCTCTCTGGGATGACTCTGAGCAGGAGTAGAATTGAGTTATCATGTAGCAAGATTTTTTCTAATAGTTTCTCAAGTATCATTGTGCGTTGCGTGGTTGCACTTTTTACAGAGTTAATAATTGAAATCTTTTTACTGAATGAGTAGAGGGTTTCTAGATTTGTAAGACTGTCCTGTAATATATTCACATCAATTTCTCCTAAATGTGGTTATAAAGCATATCACAAGCAAAGAAAAATCGACAAGTTTCTTAAAAACTTGTCGATTTTGGTCGGAGTGCCGGGATTCGAACCCGGGGCCTCATGGACCCGAACCATGCGCGATACCAAACTTCGCCACACCCCGTTCACACGATGGATACTATTATAGCTGTCTTGCCGCCGGTTGTCAAGAGAGGAAATCTTCTCCGCATAGCAAAAGGCACGTCCGCATATACATGCTGTGAAATGCGTACAGAAGGGAAGATGCCGCGATGGAAACGGCCTATCAAAGTGGGAAAAGCGGAGGCAGGAGCGGACGGGCGGGCATAGGCCGGCGCTGTCCCACCGGAGAAAAAAGGGCAGCGTGGCGCTGGGTCCGCGTGAGAAGCGCCGGATGGCGCAGTTGGCAGTATGTCTGGCGCTGTTTCTGGTGGTATTTATCGGAAAAGGAGTATTTCCAGGAAAGCTCGCGGAGGTGCGGGAGACTGTTTTGAGCGCTATTCAGGCAGACACGGATTTCAAAGCTGCGTTTGCGAGCCTGGGCCGGTCGATCTCCGAGGGGGAACCGATTTTGGACACCCTGGGGGACCTTTGGGTGGAGGTCTTTGGCGGAGAGGCTGTCACGGTGCCGGACGGAGAGGGACAGGTGAGCACGCCCTGTTCCGCGCCCAGGCCGCATTTCTCAGCGGCTTCCCCGCACGTGAGGATGCGGTGAGCCACTGGTTGGGGGAGGCTGGGAAGCCGGAGCCGGTCGCTGTAGAACCAGCGGAGCCCAATACCGTACCGGAACCCTCCGGTTCCCACCGCCACGCCGGAGCCGGCCGTAGTCCATGTAGAGTACAACGGTCCCACGCTCCCGGACAACGCCACCATGGACCGCTACAATCTGAACGCCTTGGGCGTGGGGAGACGGTAACTCCGGCGCTGGGGTGGGTATCATCCGACTTTGGCTGGCGGGAACACAGTAGACGGTGGTGAGAAATTTCACAACGGCGTGGATCTGGCAGTGAACGACGGAACGGATGTTCTGGCCTTTGCCGACGGAACCGTAGACTATATCGGCGACAGCCCGATTTACGGTCTCTACCTCCAGCTCAGCCACCCTGGAGGGCTGAAAAGCTTTTATGCCCATTGCAGCGAGCTGCTGGTTCAGCAGGGACAGACCGTGGCGGCGGGAGAGCGGGTGGCCCTCTCGGGTGCCACCGGCAATTCCACGGGGCCCCATCTGCACTTTGAGCTGAAGCTGAACGGAGTGCTGCTCAACCCGCTCTATTATATCGAGACGAACTGAATGCTGAGATGGAAACGAGTTGAAATCAGCGCAGGCGCGCTGCTGCTGGGGCGGCGCTCTACTATTTGGATGAACAGGGTGTACTGCTGATGGCCTTTTGTGCCTGTGCCCTGCATGAGCTGGGCCACTGGCTGGTCATCCGGGCCCTGGGCGGGCGGGTAACCGCCCTGCGCATCACCTGTGTCGGCGCGGAGATGCGTCTCTCCGCTCGCTGTCCGCTGGGCTGCTGGCAGCAGATAGCCGCTGCGCTGGCTGGTCCGGCGGTCAATCTGCTGGCCGCCCGGATGGCGGCCGGGCTTGGGACGGAGGTGCGTACTGCTTTGCTGGGCTCAATCTGGCGCTGGCCGCATTCAATCTGCTGCCCGCTGTCCAACTGGACGGCGGGCGCATCTGGTGTATCCTGGCGCTGCTGACCTCGGAGGAACGGGCAGAACGGCTGCTGCGGGTGCTCTCCTCCGCGCTGGCAGTGGGGCTGGTTCTCGGAGCGCTGTTGCTGCTCTGGCAGGGGAGAAACCTCACTCTGCTCATTACCGCGGTTTGGCTGCTGGTGCCGCCTGCAGCCAAACCATGCCGAGACACGGATGGGATGAAAATTCTGCTTGCAATCCGTTGAGACTTGTGGTAAACTATTGCAGTCTCAATAAAGGGTGGTCCTCGGCCGCCGCCAAAGGTAGGAGGCATCCATGGCTGCAAGAACACCTAAAAACTAGGAGGAAGTTTTAAAATGGATCTCATGCAGGCGTTTAACAACAAGTACCTGAAAGCCGAGCCCCCTGTGGCGGAAGTGGGCGACACCGTCCGCGTTCACGTCCATATCAAGGAAGGAAACCGCGAGCGTATCCAGGTCTTCGAAGGCACCGTCATCGCCAAGAAGCACGGCGGCATCGAGGAGACCATCACCGTGCGCCGCATCTCCTATGGCGTCGGTGTGGAAAAGGTGTTCCCCATCCACGCTCCCACCATTGAGAAGATCGAGACCGTCCGCAAGGGTAAGGTCCGCCGCGCGAAGCTCTATTACCTGCGCGACCGCGTGGGCAAAGCGCTAAGGTCAAGGAGCGCATCTGAGTCTTGGATATTGGGCTGTGGAGAGGCAACTGCCTCTCCACAGCCTTTGTAAGTATTTCTTCTGCAATACCGGAGCTCGCATCTCTATGCCGCAGAGTATAATATGTGAAAAATAACAAATTTAATTTGCGTTTTCCTTGATATGATGTATAAAATGTGATACGCTGTGATCATGAAGACTGGAAGGAGGGTAGGGGGCCGCACGCTGATCCAGGAATTCAGAAAGAAGAATATGATGAGGGAGGAACCATAATGTCACGCAGACGCATTTATAAAGCTCTCGCCGCTTGCTTAGTCCTCGCTACACTTCTCTCAGCATTCCTGCAATGGCAGCCGGTACAGAGGCTGCCGACAGCGTATACCGCAACGGAAACATCTATACTGTGGATGAGGCATTTTCCAAGGCCACCGCGCTGGCGATCAAAGGCGACCGCCTGGTCTATGTAGGCGGTGAGGCCGGTGTGGAGGCTTACATCGGTCCCGATACCAAGGTTGTCGATTTGGGTGGAGAGACGGTCATTCCAGGCTTGGTGGAGGGACATATGCACGTGGCTGGCTTGGGCAGCAGTCTGATGAATCTGGACTGCTTCTGGATGCCCAAGCAGGCGATTTTGGATCTAGTCAAGGCGGCCGCCGAACAGGCAAAGCCAGGGGAGTGGATCCAGGGCCGCGGCTGGATGAACACAGTATGGGAGGACACCAGCTACCCTACAAAGGAGGAGTTGGACGCGGTTGCCCCAAATAACCCAGTATTCCTGACCCGGGCATGCGGGCATATGGGCTGGGCCAACAGCAAGGCCATTGAGTTGGCTGGGATTACCCCGATACGCCAAATCCCCAGGGCGGCGAGTACCTGAAGAATGCAAATGGAGAGTTGCTGGGCTGTATGACCGATACCGCCATGAATCCCATCCGGGAGCTGATTCCAGAGCTGACGGTGGAGCAGATGCAGGAAGGCCTGCTGAAAGCGCAAGAGCAGCTATTCTCTTATGGGCTGACCTCTGCGATGGATGCAGGCAACAGCATTGAGGTATATAACGAGGTCTTTGTACCCCTGTATGAGTCCGGAGAGTTGAAGCTGCGTGTCTACGGGATGATTTCCACACATCTGCCGCAGGAGAGACCGTCGAGTATTTGAAGAGCCATCCCATTGACAATGAGAATTACGAGCCTTTATACAACAATCATCTCAGTCTGCGCTGCGTAAAAATGTTTGCGGATGGGTCTTTGGGTGCCCGTTCTGCCGCCATGCTGGAGCCCTACTCCGACCGTGAGGGCCATATCGGCGATTACCGCTATACACAGGAACAGGTGAACGAAGTCGTTAAGGTGGCCTATGGCCGGTTATCAGATTGCGACCCACTGCATCGGTGACGGCCAACAACCAGATGATCAACGCCTATGAGGCAGCCATCAAGGCCAATCCCGGGATGACCACCGTCTGCGCATTGAGCACTTCCAGATTGTGGCACCCACTGACATTGACCGCGCCATCAGCCTGGGAATTCTGCCCTCTATGCAGACTACACACGCTACCTCTGACATGCTGGTGGCGGAGGATCGCGTGGGTAGTGAGCGCATCAAGGGGCCTATGCCTGGCGTACCATTTTGGACAAGGGCAGTGTGATTCCCAACGGCTCCGATGCTCCGGTCGAGCTGGTAAACCCCTACCACGGTATCTATGCAGCCGTGACCCGCACCAACCGCCTGGGTGAGCCAAAGGGCGGCTGGCATATTGAAGAGGCCATGACCCGTGAGGAGGCCCTGCGTTCCTTTACCAACTGGTCTGCCTATGCAGAGTTCAATGAGGATATCAAGGGTTCCCTGGAGGTCGGCAAGCTGGCGGACTTTGCAGTGATTGACCGTGATCTGATGACCTGCCCCGCAGAGTACATCAAGGACACCCAAGTGCTGCTTACCGTCTCCGGAGGTGAGGAGGTCTACCGCAAGGATGCCTCTGTTCCCACAGTGATGTGGAATGGCCTGGTTCAGTCCTTCAACAACAAGCTAGTTGTGGAGCCGGGAAAATCTGGGTTCCTCTGAACGACATTGTGAACGGTATCAGTGCAGAAAAGCGCACAGAAGGCTCCAGCGTTCTGGTTACGCTGGATGGCAAGTCGGTTAAGCTGCCCGTCAAGACTGTGGACGGCGTAGAGTATGTCGCCGTGCGCGCCCTCTTTGAGGGCCTGGGCCGCAACGTGACCTGGTATGCACCCAGTAACTGCGTCTCCATCGGCTGGCTCAAATAGTACGATCCAAAGCCGCTAAAAAGTGTCCGGCCATTGGCCGGGCACTTTTTATGCGTCTTTGCCCTTTTCAAATACCGGAGCATTGTGTATAATACAAGAATATTCGGTAGAGAGGGTGAACGCGTGAATATTCAGTGGTATCCTGGCCATATGACCAAAACCAGGCGGCAGATCCAGGCGGATCTCAAACTGGTGGATCTGGTGGCGGAGATCATAGCGCCCGCATCCCTATCTCCAGCCGTAACCCTGATATTGACGAACTGGTGGGGGAGAAACCCCGCCTGATCGTACTCAACCGGGCGGATCAGGCCGATCCGGCCATGAACCGGGTATGGACTGACTGGTTCCGCAGACAGGGCTGGGCGGTGCTGGAGACCAACGCCAGAGACGGCAAGGGAGTTGGCCAGTTCTCCACCGTCATCCGGCAGGCGCTGAAGGAGAAGCTGGAGCAGTGGAAGGCCAAGGGGCTGGTGGGCCGCCCCGTGCGGGCCATGGTGGTGGGGGTCCCCAACGTGGGAAAGTCCACCTTCATCAACCAGGTGGCCAAGCGGAAGTCCGCCAAGGCGGGCAACCGGCCGGGCGTCACCCGGGGCAAACAGTGGGTAAGTGTGGATGCCGGGCTGGAGCTTTTGGATACCCCAGGCATCCTCTGGCCCAAGTTTGAGGACGAGACTACCGGCATCCATCTGGCCTTTACTGGCGCTGTAAAGGACGAAATCATGGATCTGGAGACCCTGGCCTGTCACCTCATTGAGCTGCTGGCCCGGCGCTACCCCCAGGCGCTGGCCGAGCGGTATAAGCTGGAGGCTGACCCAGGGCTGCCTGGCTGGGAGCTGCTGGAGCTCTGCGGCAAAAAGCGGGGCTTCCGGATCTCTGGCGGCGAGGTGGACACCGAGCGCATGGCGAAGGTGCTTCTGGACGAGTACCGCTCCGGCAAGCTGGGAAACTTGACATTTGAGACGCCCCAAGATCTGGAGAGCCGGGAGGCGGCCCATGGCAGAGATTGACCGCTGGGCGCTGGAGCGGGCCTGCTGGGCGAGGGATCGCTCTGGTGTGCGGCTGTGACGAGGCGGGGGCGGGCCCGCTGGCCGGCGCGGTCTACGCCGGGGCGGTCATTCTGCCCCCCGAGTGCTCCATTGAGGGACTCAACGACTCCAAGCAGGTGACGCCCAAGCGGCGGGATGCCCTGTACGACACGATCCGAACCGTGGCGGTGGCCTGGGCGGTGGCCCGGGTAGAGGCCGAGGAGATTGACGCCACCGATATCCTCAGCGCCCGCATTAAGGCCATGCAGATGGCCATCGACCGCCTGGAGCCCGCACCCGGCTTTGCGCTGATCGACGGCAACCGGGACCACGGCAAAACGGCGGCTATCCTCCTGGAGCACCAGACGGTTGTAAAGGGAGACAGCCTTTCGGCTTCGATCGCCGCAGCCTCTATCCTGGCCAAGGTGAGCCGGGACCGCTATATGGAGCAGATGGCGGAACGCTACCCGGAATATGAGTTCGAGCGCCACAAGGGCTACGGCACCAAGCGGCACTATGAGCTGCTGCGCCGGTACGGCCCCTGTCCCATCCACCGGCGGACCTTTTTGAAGAAGCTGTGAGCGGGGGAGGCAAAGCTGCTGGGCCGCTGGGGAGGCGCTGGCGGCGGCGGAGCTGCGGCGAAAGGGCTGGAAGGTCTTGGCGGCCGGATACCGCAGCCGGTTTGGGGAAATTGACCTCATAGCAGCTACTGACAAGTATTTATCCTTTATAGAAGTAAAGCTTCGGACGGAGGAGCGCTTTGCCCTCGGACGGGAGGCGGTGGATCGCCGGAAGCAGGCCCGCCTGCGCGCCACGGCGGAGCTCTATCTGGCGGAGCACCCGGAGGAGGCGCGCCAGCCCGCTGACGTGGCGGAGATCTACGCCCCCAGGGCACCGCCACCCGCCGCCCCGGATCACCTGGCTTGAAAATGCATTTTAGGGGAGTTCCAGATGGAGCGGTATGCAATTGATTTGTTTGACGGACACTGTGACGCGGTGTTTCTGCGCTATCTCTCCGGCGGAGGCCTGCGCCGGAACGACGGCCATGTGGATCTGGGCGTATGGGGAAATACCGCCGCTGCGCCCAGTTTTCGCCCTGTTCGGAGAGCCGGAGCCCACCCCGGTTCGGGATCTCAGCGGGAAAACCCACCGGGAGCTCTTTCTGGAGGAGTACGCGCTCTTTGAGCGGGAAATGGCGGCCAATGCCGATCTAGCAGCCTTTTGCCGCACTGGCGCGGAGGCGGAGGCGGCCTTTCGGTCGGGGCGGCGGGCGGCCTTCCTCTCGGTGGAGGGGCGGAGCTGCTGGACTGCTCCCTGGAGCGGCTGGAGGAGGCCCACGCCATGGGGGTTCGGGCCGTTAACCCCACATGGAACCACGTCAACGCCCTCTCCGGCACGAATGCAGAGGAGCCGGGCGGGGCTGACGCCTCAGGGCAGGGCGTTCGTCCGCAAAATGGAGCGGCTGGGCATGCTGGTGGACGTGTCCCACCTGTCGGATCCAGGCTTCTGGGACGTGGCGGAGGAGCTGAGCGGCCCCTTTTTTGCCAGCCATTCCAATGCCCGGGCGGTCTTTTCTCATCCCAGGAACTTGACCGATGAGCAATTTACTGCCATAATAGACCACAACGGGTGGTTGGCCTTAACCTCTACGCCAACTTCCTGGGGAGCGGGCCGACCTGGACACCGCCATCGCCCACCTGGAGCACTGGCTGGAGCTGGGGGCGAGCGGACCGTCGCTTTGGGCGGCGATCTGGACGGCTGTTCCAGCCTGCCGGAGGGATCACGGGTATTCAGGATCTGGACCGGCTGTGGGACTGCTGCAGCGGAATTACAGTGAGGCGCTGGTGCGCGCCCTGTTTTGAGAATCTGATGAGGGTTGTGAGCGAAGTATGTACTATGTAAGCACGAGGAACAAGGAAGACCGGCGCACGGCGGCGGAGGCAATCGCCCAGGGACTGGCTGTGGACGGCGGCCTGATGAGAGGTATTTCCAAAGCTGTCCCACAACGCCCTGGACACCATGCGGGACATGTCCTATCAGCAGCGGGCCGTCTATGTGATGAACTCCTATCTGGACGACTTCACGGCCTCTGGTCTGTCGGGAAGTTCGTGGGTTCGGGCGGTGGACCCACCTACTGTCTGGAGCTGTGGCACGGCCCCACCTGTGCCTTGGCCCTGCAGATGCTGCCACACCTGCTCTCCGCCTCCCTGGTGAAAAACCAAGAGGAGAAGACGGTGTGCATCCTGGTCGCCACCTCCGGTGACACGGGCAAGGCCGCCCTGGAGGGCTTCAAGGACGTGGACAAGACCCGCATCCTGGTGTTCTACCCCAAGGACGGTGTTTCCGCCATCCAGGAGCTGCAGATGAACACCCAGGAGGGGACAACGTAGGGGTTTGCTCTGTGGCAGGCAACTTCGACGATGCCCAGACCGGTGTCAAGCGCCTGTTCTCCGACGAGGTCCTGCGGGAGAAGCTGGCCGGCCGCGGCTTTTTCCTCTCCTCGGCCAACTCTATCAACTGGGGTCGCGTCCTGCCGCAGATCGTCTACTACATCTCCGCCTACTGTGATCTTCTGCGGGAGGGGCGGATTCAGAAGGGGGAGCGGATCAACGTCTGCGTCCCAACCGGCAACTTCGGCAACATCCTGGCCGCCTACTACGCCAGAGGGAGATGGGCGTGCCCATCGGCAGGCTCATCTGCGCCTCCAACAGCAACAATGTACTGACCGACTTCCTGTGCACCGGCGTGTACGACCGCAACCGCACCTTCTACAATACGATGTCCCCTCTATGGATATCCTGATCTCCTCCAACCTGGAGCGGCTGCTCTTCTCCCTGTCAACCACGATGGCGCCGAGGTGCGCGGGTACATGGAGAGCTGGCCCGGTCCGGGCGGTATGAGGTGAGCCCCGCCATCAAGGGCAGGCTGGAGAAGCTCTTCGCCGCCGGTTTCTGCGACGACGATCAGACACAGAAGGCCATCGGCCGCATGTGGCAGGAGCACCGTTACCTGATTGATCCACACCGCCGTGGCCTTTGACGTGCTCGACCAGTACCGGCGGGATACTGGTGACACTACCCCACCGTGGTGGTGTCCACCGCCAGCCGCTTCAAGTTCTGTGACAGCGTGCTGGAAGCCCTGGGCGTGAGCGAGCTGGCCGCCGGCACAGCCATTTTGGACCAGCTCTCCCAGCAGACCGGCGTACCTGTCCCGCCCTTGGCTGCCCTGAAGGACAAGACGGTCCGCTTTGGCCGGAGCGTCACCAAAGAGCACATGGTGGACCAGGTGCTGGAGATGCTGCGCTGAATGGCTCTCTACGCAATCGGGGACACCCACCTTTCCTGTCCTCAATAAGCCCATGGACGTGTTTGGCGGGGGCTGGGAGGGCTATGTGGACAAGCTGCAGAAGGGCTTCGCGGCGGTGGGGCCGGAGGATACGGTGGTGCTCTGCGGCGACCTGTCCTGGGGCATGAGTCTGGAGGAGGCAAAGAAGGACTTCGCTTTCCTGGACACCTGCCTGGGGCGCGAAAGCTGCTGCTCAAGGGAAACCACGACTACTGGTGGAACACCGCCGCCAAGATGAACCGCTTTTTTGCGGAGAGCGGCTTTTCCACCCTCCGCATTCTGCACAACAACTGCTATGAATACGGGGGCTACGCCCTGTGCGGCACCGGGGCTGGTTCTATGAGGAGGCCGGCGACCAGAAGGTGTTCAAGCGGGAGCTGATCCGCTTGGAGGCGTCGCTGAAGGCGGCGGGGGAGCGGCCCAAGCTGTGCTTTCTCCACTATCCGCCCCTCTACCAGGGCTACCGCTGTCCAGAGATCATTGCCCTGCTGGAGCAGTACGGCGTGTAGCGCTGCTATTACGGCCATCTCCACGGCGGCAGACACCGCCTGGCCGTGGAAGGACTGCAGGGAGACGTGGCCTATTATCTGGTCTCCGCAGACTATGTGGGGTTTCGCCCGCAAAAAATCTGTGAATAATTGAAAAAAGGTATGGAAATTTTGACGCATATCTGCTAGTATATAACGGATAACGCGAAAGATGGCCCCGTATACCGCCGATGCGCGGCGGGACAGGGCTGACAGGAGGAAGTAAACAACATGAATGTCAAGAGCGTCGAGAAGCAGGAGAAGAGCACCGTCGAGCTGGTGATCGAGATCGGCAAGGAGGAGTTCGAGGCCGCTGTCGAGAAGGTCTACAAGAAGCAGCGCGGCAAGATCAGCGTGCCCGGTTTCCGCAAGGGCAAGGCCCCGGAAGATCATCGAGGGGATGTACGGCTCCGGCGTGTTTTATGAGGATGCTATCAACGACTTGTACCCCGAGGCCTATGCCCAGGCGATTGAGCAGGAGAAGCTGGATGCCGTGGCGTGGCCCAAGGTGGAGATCGTGGATGTGGGCAAGGAGGGCCTGACCTTCAAGGCCCTGGTCACCGTCCGCCCCGAGGTGAAGCTGGGCGAGTACAAGGGCCTGACTGCTGAAGGCCGAGGTCGCCATCTCTGATGAGGACGTCGACAACGAGCTCAAGCCCTTCATCAACCGCGCCACCCGCATGGTGACCGTGGAGCGGGCGGCCGAGACCGGCGACACTGTGGTGATTGACTTCGAGGGCTTCCTGGAGGGGAAGCCTTTTGAGGGCGGCAAGGCCGAGGGCCACAGCCTGGAGCTGGGCTCCGGTTCCTTTATTCCCGGCTTCGAGGAGCAGCTCGTGGGCACAAAGCCGGCGACGAGAAGGAGCTGAACGTCACCTTCCCGAGGATTACCATGCCGCCGAACTGGCCGGCAAACCAGTCGTTTTCAAGGTGAAGGTTCACGAGGTCAAGGTCAAGGAGCTGCCTGAGGTGGACGACGAGTTCGCTAAGGATGTGTCCGAGTTCGATACCCTCGCCGACTTTAAAAGGATCTGGGTGAGAAGCTGAAGGAACGCCGCGAGACTCAGAACCAGCGTGACTTCGAGGCCGCTCTGATGGAGCAGGTTATGGACAACATGGAGGTCGAGATTCCCGACGCTATGGTGGAGTATGAGGCCGATAACCTGGTGAACGACATGGCCCAGCGCATCCAGGCCCAGGGTATCCCCTTTGACCAGTATCTGGCCATGACCGGCATGACCATGGATATCATGCGGGAGCAGGCCAAGGCCGCTGCTCTGGAGCGGGTGCGCCGTGAGCTGGCGCTGGCCATTGTGGCTGCCGAAAATATCACCATCTCCGACGAGGAGCTGGAGGAGGAGTACAAGCGTCTGGCCGAGCAGTATCACATGGATGTGGACAAGGTGAAGGCCGCGGTGGATGCCGAGAGCATCCGCAAGGAGCAGAGCTACCACAAGGCTGAGCACGTGGTCTACGACAGCGCCAAGGTCGGCAAGGCCCCGCCAAGAAGAAGTCCGCCAAGAAGAAGGCGGAGAGCGCCGAGGGCGAGGAGAAGCCCAAGAAGACCGCCCGCAAGGGCACCTCCCGCAAGAAGGTGGAGGAGACCGCCGAGGCGGCCGTGGAGAAGACGGAGGAATAAGTTTCCAAACGATGGGCATACTCTGTTTGTGAGCCTGCCCGTCTGCGGTAGGATGGTGGGCCCTGCGCCCGACATCAAAATTAAAGGAGATCCTTCATTATGAGCCTAGTTCCTTATGTAGTCGAGCAGACCAATCGCGGCGAGCGGTCCTATGACATCTTTTCCCGCCTGCTGAACGACCGCATTGTGTTCCTGGGCGAAGAGGTCAACGCCACCACGGCCAGCCTGGTGGTGGCCCAGCTGCTGTATCTGGAGGCCCAGGACCCGGACAAGGACATCCAGTTTTACATCAACAGTCCCGGCGGCTCCGTCACCGACGGTATGGCCATTTATGATACGATGCAGTATGTGAAGTGTGACGTATCCACAATGTGCATGGGAATGGCTGCCAGCATGGGCGCGTTTCTGCTCTCCTCCGGCGCCAAGGGCAAGCGCTTGGCTCTGCCCAACGCGGAGATCATGATCCATCAGCCCTCCGCCGGCACTCAGGGACAGATCACCGATATGGCCGTCCACCTGAAGCGCCTGGAGATTATCAAAAGCGCATGAACCACATTCTGGCGGACAACACCGGTAAGCCGCTGGAAGTGGTTACAGCCGACTGCGAGCGCGACAATTTCATGTCCGCCGAGGAGGCTAAGGAGTACGGCCTGATTGACAAGGTCATTTATACGCGATAAAATCCAACAGAGGGAGCGGGGAACGCCCCGCTCCCTCTGAGCCTTAGAAAGACTTGAGGGAGCAAACCATGCCGAAAAATGACGAGCGCAAATCCGTGCGCTGTTCCTTCTGCGGCAAGCACCAGGAACAGGTCGCCCGCATCATCGCCGGTCCGGGCCTATATCTGCAACGAGTGTGTCCACCTGTGCATGAGCATTCTGGACGACACTTACGATCCCGAGGAGCAGGCCGGGCCGGACATCCCCGATGTGATCCCCACCCCCAGGGAGATCCGCGACGTGCTGGACCAGTATATCATCGGGCAGGAGGACGCTAAAATCGCCTTGTCCGTGGCGGTCTACAACCACTATAAGCGCATCTACTTCGGCGGCGGAGGACGTGGAGCTCCAGAAGAGCAACATCCTGCTCATGGGGCCTACGGGCTGTGGCAAGACCCTGTTCGCCCAGACCCTGGCCCGGATTCTGAAGGTGCCCTTCGCCATCGCCGACGCCACTACCCTCACCGAGGCCGGATATGTGGGCGACGACGTGGAGAACATCCTCCTGCGACTGGTGCAGGCTGCCGACTACGACATCGAGCTGGCTGAGCGCGGCATCATCTACGTGGACGAGATCGACAAGATCGCCCGCAAGAGTGAGAACACCTCCATTACCCGCGACGTGTCTGGCGAGGGCGTGCAACAGGCCCTGCTGAAAATCCTGGAGGGTACTGTGGCCAACGTTCCGCCCCAGGGCGGCCGCAAGCATCCCCACCAGGAGTTCATCCAGATCAACACCAAGAATATCCTCTTCATCTGCGGCGGCGCTTTCGACGGGATGGAGAAGATCATCGAGCAGCGCCTGAACAAAAAGACCATTGGCTTCGGCGCGGACATCCAGAGTAAGAAGGAGCGGGATACTACCTCGGTGCTCAAGCAGGTACAGCCCCACGATCTGCTCAGTTCGGAATCATCCCGGAGCTGGTGGGCCGCCTGCCGGTGATCACCACCCTGAACGCTCTGGACAAGGGACAACTGGTGCGCATCCTCACCGAGCCGAAGAATGCCCTGGTGAAGCAGTACCAGAAGCTGTTGGAGTACGACATGGTGGAGCTGGACTTCGATACCCAGGCGCTGGAGGCTGCCGCCGACCGGGCCATCGAGCGCGGCATCGGCCGCGGCCTGCGGGCCGTGCTGGAGGAGGTAATGACCCCTCTGATGTACGAGGTGCCCTCCGATCCAACGATCACCCGGGTGACGATTACGGCTGAGAGCGTGAAAGAACACGTTTCCCCGCCGTTGAGCACGATCCCGACCGCACCCAGCGGCCCCGTCTTGGCGGTGCCGCTCTCCATGCGGAGCAGGGGGGCGTATCCCCAAGGGAAATGTCTCTAAACAGCAACTGAACCGGTGGGGCGGGGAGCATCCTCGCCCCATTCTGCATCAAATCCCTGCCCTGGAAGGAAGTGAATGTGTGATGGAAGAACTGAACCGGCAGCAAACTATGCCTGCTCTGGCCCTGCGGGGGCTGACCGTCTTTCCGCAGATGCTGCTCCACTTCGATGTGGGACGGCAGGCGTCCATTCAGGCACTGGACGAGTCCATGGCCTCAGGCCAGCCGATTTTCCTGGTGGCCCAGCGGGAGCTGGCCGTTGAAAGCCCGCAGGAAAAAGACCTTTACAGCATCGGGACCATCTGCAATGTGCGCCAGATCCTGCGCACCCCCGGCGACAACGTGCGGGTGATGGTGGAGGGGGTCAGCCGCGGGCGGCTGTGCCTTCTGCCCAAGACCACGCCCTACCTGAACGCCCTGGTGGAGGAGCTTCCGGCGGAACAGCCGGTCCGCCGTTCCACACGAACGGAGGCCCTCATTCGCCAGACCTACGAGCTGTTCGAGCGGTTTATTGAGCTGGCCCCCAAGATGACCCCGATGTGCTCCTCTCGGTGCTCTCCAGTGAGGACCCGGGCTACATCGCCGACTACATTGCTCAGAACTTGCCCATGCGCACGGGGGACAAGCAGGCCATTCTGGAGGAGCTGCGGCCGGTGCGCCGCCTGGAGCGCCTGTGCCAGAGCCTCCGCCGGGAGGTAGAGATTCTGGAGCTGGAACAGGAGATGCAGGGCAAGGTGCGGGAGCAGCTCACCCGCAGCCAGCGGGACTATGTTCTGTGGGAGCAGCTCAAGGTTCTCCAGCAGGAGCTGGGGGAGGAGGGTGCCGGCGGCGACAGCGAGATTGCCGAGTACCGCCAGCGCATCGCCAAGGCCAAGCTGCCCCAGGAGGTGGCGGACAAGCTCACGAAAGAGGTGGGCCGGCTGGAGAAGCAGCCCTTCGGCTCCGCCGAGGCCACCGTTCTGCGCAATTACCTGGATACCGTGCTGGAGCTGCCCTGGGGCAAGCGTACCAAAGAACGGGTTAACGTAGAGGCGGCCCGCAGGGTGCTGGATGCCGACCACTACGGCCTGGAGAAGGTCAAGGAGCGCATTTTGGAGTTCCTGGCGGTCAAGCAGCTGGCCCCCGGACTGAAGGGACAGATTCTCTGCCTGGAGGGCCTCCCGGCGTGGGCAAGACCTCCATCGCCATGAGCATGGCGCGGGCCTTAAACCGTAAGCTGGCCCGCATCTCCCTGGGCGGCGTCCATGACGAGGCGGAGATCCGCGGCCACCGCAAGACCTATGTGGGGGCCATGCCGGGCCGCATCATTGCAGCTGTCAAGCAGGCTGAGAGCTGTAATCCGCTACTGCTGCTGGATGAGATCGACAAGCTGGGCAATGATCAGCGGGGCGATCCCGCCTCGGCCCTGCTGGAGGTGCTGGACGCCGAGCAGAACAGCACCTTCCGCGACCATTTCCTGGAGGTGCCCTTCGATCTCTCCGACGTGCTCTTTATCACCACCGCCAACACCCTGGATACCATTCCCCGGCCCCTGCTGGACCGGATGGAGGTCATTGAACTGACCAGCTATACCGATGAGGAGAAGTTACAGATCGCCAAGCGGCACCTGTTGCCCAAGGAGCTGAAACGCCACGGGTTGACAAAGGCCCAGCTCAGGCTGACCGACGACGCCATCCGGGAGCTGATTCGGGGCTATACCCGTGAAGCAGGCGTCCGTGTTCTGGAGCGGAAGCTGGGGGCACTATGCCGGAAGGCGGCTATGGCCATTGTGTCAAATGGTGTAAAGTCGATTCGCATCACAGGAGATAACCTGGAGGACTATCTGGGTATCCGCCGCTATCACCCAGAGCGGCTGCCCCGGACGGAGCAGGTAGGCGTGGTCAACGGCCTGGCCTGGACTCAGGTGGGGGGCGAGATCCTGGAGGTGGAGGCGGGCGTGGTGCCCGGCTCCGGCAAGGTAGAGCTCACCGGCAACCTGGGCAGCGTTATGAAGGAGTCCGCCCAGGCCGCCCTGTCCTACATCCGCAGCCCGCCGCCGTCCAACTGGGAATCGAGGCGGATTTTTACAAGACGAAGGACATTCACGTCCACTTCCCAGAGGGCGCAGTGCCCAAGGACGGCCCCTCCGCCGGCATTGCCATCACCACCGCCATGGTGTCCGCCCTCACCGGCGCGCCGGTGAGGCGGGAGATCGCAATGACAGGTGAAGTTACTTTACGGGGCAGAGTGCTGCACATTGGCGGCCTGAAGGAGAAGACCATGGCCGCCTACCGCAACGGCATCAAAACCGTGTTCCTGCCGGCGGACAATGTGCCGGATCTGGAGGAGATCGACCCCACCGTCCGGGCCGCTCTGCACTTTGTTCCGGTGGAGCAGGTGGATTCGGTGCTGGCCGAGGCGCTGGAGCTGAAGACCTGCGACCCCCTTCGGGATGACGCGCTCCCGCCCCCTGAGTCCGGCTCCCGGAGCCGGGAAGTACCCACCTTCCGACAGTGAGGAATTGACATGAATGTGAATTTACAGAAGGCGGAGTTTGTGCGCTCCGCGGCCAAGGCCGGGGACTTCCCACGGGATCGCCTGCCGCAGGTGGCCTTTGCCGGCCGCTCCAACGTGGGCAAGTCCTCGGTGATCAACCGGCTGCTCAACCGGAAGAATTTTGCCCGGGTGGGCGCGGCGCCTGGCAAGACCACCCACATCAACTACTTTTTGATCGACGGCGCCTTCTACCTGGTGGATCTCCCCGGCTATGGCTACGCCAAGGTGTCCCAGGCGGAAGGCCCGCTGGGGCCGCCTGATGGAGGAGTGGTTCGCGGACAACTCCCTGATGACCCTGGGACTGATGATCGTGGATGCCCGGCACAAGCCCACGGCGGACGACTGCACCATGGCGGAGTTTTTCAGGAACAGCGGCCGTCCCTTTGCGGTTGTGGCCAACAAGCTGGATAAGCTGCGCAAGAGCGACATAGAGCCGAACCTGGCGCGCATCCGGGAAACTCTTGAGCTGGACAAGTCTGTAAAGCTGATTCCCTTTCGGCTGAGAAGGAGACGGCAAACAGGAGCTGCTCAATCTGATCCTGGAGCACGCGGAGGGAAGTGTATGAGGTTCGTCAAACTGCTGCGAGAAGGAAGGGCGTGTGGGGTGCTCCACGGCGATGTGGTGCACACTCTGACAGAGCCGCCCTTCGAGGGTGTCCGTTATGACGGAGAGAGCCTGCCCCTGTCCGGCTGCCGCCTCCTGGCTCCCTGTGAGGCCACAAAAATTGTCTGCATTGGAAAGAACTATTTCGACCACATCCATGAAATGAAGTCCATGTTGGATGCCTCCAACACCCCCGACCGGCACACCCTGTTTCTCAAGGCCCCCAACGCCCTCAACTCCCACCTGGGAAGGTTCTCGCCCCGGACTTTGTAGGGCGGCTGGATTACGAGGGAGAGCTGGCCGTGGTAATGAAGCGGCGTGCCAAGGATGTGCCGGAGGAGGAGGCACTGGACTATGTGCTGGGTTATACCTGCCTCAACGATATTACCGCCCGGGATGTCCAGAAGGCGGACGGCCAGTGGGCCCGCGGCAAAAATATGGACGGCTTTGCCCCATGGGGCCCGTCGTCACCGACGAGGTGGACCCGGAACACCTGACCATCACCACCCGACTGAACGGTCAGGTGGTGCAGCAGGGGAGGACAGAGCAGCTCATCACTGGTGTGCGGGCGCTCATCTCTTTCATCACCGCCTCCATGACCCTGGAGCCGGGGACGTGATCGCCACCGGCACCCCCGCCGGTGTGGGCCCCATGCAGCCAGGCGATACAGTAGAGGTGGAGGTTTCAGGCATCGGAATCCTATGCAACACCATTGTATGAGAGGACGGCGGACGCTCAGGGAGGGCTCCGCCGCTTTTCCTTGAGTTTCTCCTGGAAATTTGCTATAATTGACACGATCTTTGTGCTAGGGGCGGACGCTTGGGCTCCATATCCGACTTTCTCAACAACATGGACTGGTGGGGCCTGCTCACCCTCCTTATCAGCGCCGCGGCAGCTCTGCTGTGCATCACCCTGCACGAGCTGTCCCACGGCTTTGTGGCTTGGCGACTGGGAGATCCCACGGCCAAAAATGCCGGGCGGCTGACCCTCAATCCCATCCGGCATCTGGATGTGGTGGGTCTGCTGATGATGCTTGTGGCCAAGGTGGGCTGGGCCAAGCCGGTGCCGGTGGATATGCGCTATTTTAAGCACCCCAGGCAGGAATGGCGCTTACCGCCCTGGCCGGACCGGCGGCCAACTTCCTCACCGCCCTGGCGGCGGTGGGAGTCAGCTCCGCCGTGTTCCATCTGGCCCCTCTGGGCCCGGCGGCGGTGTTCGTGCTGTGCTTCCTGTCCAACATGGCCCTGTTGGGGTGGGGATGGGGCTGTTCAACCTGATCCCCCTGTCGCCCCTGGACGGCTCCAAAATCCTGTTCGCCCTGCTGCCCGACCGAATCTACTACACCATCTTGCGCTATGAGAAGTATGTGATGGGAGTGGTGATCCTCCTGGTGCTGGTGGGGTGTTCGACAAGCCCTGTCCTTCCTGATGGTCCATGTCCTACGGGGCTTTTGCACCCTCACCGGAATGCCTCTGGGCGGGTTGCTGCTGTTCCAGGACGCGTCTGCTATTTTAAATCTGTTTTGAGGTGAGGCCATCGAAACGCCGATTTTTCATCTGGAAAAGGTGGTCAAGGCCCGGGATGAGGCTATGGAGGACTTCAACGGCCCACTGGATCTGATCCTCCACCTGCTGAGCAAGAACAGGATGGAGATCAAGGACATCCAGATCTCCTGATCCTAGACCAGTATCTGGAGTGGATGGATCAGCGCAAGCGGCTGGATCTGGAGGTGGCGAGCGAGTTTGTCACCATGGCGGCCCACCTGGTGTTCATCAAGACGCGGATGCTGCTCTCCATCCACGACGAGGAGGCCATCTCCGAGATGGAACAGCTCATTGCCTCTCTGGAGGAGCACCAGCGCCACGAAAACTTTGCCAAGATCAAGGCCATCGTGCCAGAGCTGTCCGACCGCTACGCCATCGGCCGGGACTATATTCCCAAGGTGCCCGAGGCCCTGCCGGTTAATAGGACCTACCGCTACGTCCACAAGCCGGAGGATCTGCTGCGTGCCATGACGGCGGTGCTGGCCCGGTGGACCACCGCCTCCCGCCACCCATGGCGGCCTTCGAGGGCATCGTGGGCCGGGAGCCCTACCCGGTGGCGGACAAGGCCGGCGAAATTCTGGAACGGCTCAGCCGCTTCGGTGTGACCCGGTTCCGGGCTCTGTTCAAGGGCAACCGGAGCCGCTCGGAGGTGGTGGCCACCTTTATCGCAGTGCTGGAGCTGTGCAGGCCCGCCGCCTGCGGCTGGCAGGCACGGAGAGCGACTGCACCGTGACCTGTACCGAGGAGGGCGGGGAGAGCTGGAGCTGACCACCGATGGGGAGAAAACGGCAGATTGAGGGTATACTATGGAATTGAAGGAAATTGAATCCGCCATTGAGGGGGTCCTCTTTGCCGCCGGGGAGCCGGTGGGGGTGGAGCGCCTGTGTTTGGCGCTGGACATCGACCGGATCACGGCGGACTCCGTGTGCCAACGCCTGGCCGATGCCTACCGCTATGAGCGGCGTGGCATCCGCCTGGTGCGGCTGGACAACAGCTATCAGCTCTGCTCTGCGCCGGAGTTTGCCGACTGCATCCGCCGGGCGTTTGAGAGTCGGCGGCCCGCCCGCCTGAGCCAGCCCGCCCTGGAGGTGCTGGCCATCATCGCCTACTACCAGCCTGCCACACGGGCCTATGTGGACCAGATCCGCGGCGTGGACAGCTCCTACACCGTCAGCCTGCTTCTGGAGCGTGACTTGATCGAGGAGTGCGGCCGCTTGGCCGTGCCGGGCCGCCCCATCCAGTACCGCACCACCCAGACCTTCCTGCGCTCCTTCGGACTATCCAATCTGGATGAGCTGCCCGAGCTGCCCAACACCACCCCGGAGGACGGACAGCTTACCCTGGAGATGCAGGCGGCGGTGGAGCGGCTTCAGGCCGCCCAGGCCGCGGAGGGGACAGAGGAGGTCACCGAGGAGGAGCTGCTTCAGGCGGCCCGGGAGATGGCACAGGCCGAGGAGGAGGCGTAGGGCTGGATGAAAGCAATCCTGATCCTGGGCGCGGTGCTTCTGGCGCTGGGGCGCTCCTCCGCCTGGTGCGACTGGGCGCGCTGGCGGAGTACTCCGCCGCCGGACTGCGGCTCAAGCTAAAGGTAGGACCGCTGCGCCTGATGCTCTATCCCAGAAAGCCGAAGCAGCCCCGCCGAAAGGCTGGGAAATCGTCCCGAAGGGAGAAAAAGGGAGGAACGCCCGCAGCCGGAGCTGGGCGGCGGGCCGCTGGCGCTGGTGAAGCGGTTTCTTCCGCTGATCGCCGAGGCGGCGGGGCGCTTCCGGCGCAAGCTGCGCATCGATGTGTTCCAGCTTGAAGTTACCGCGGCGGCGCCGGACCCCGCTGCCGCCGCCCTGTGCTTCGGCGGGGTGAACGCATTTATCGGTATGATCTGGCCGCTGGTGGAGCAGAATTTTAACGTGAAGGAGCGGAGGCTGCGCACCCGGGTGGACTTTGACGCGGAGCGGCCCTCCGTTTTTCTCTACGCGGCGGCCACCCTGACCGCCGGCCAGGCGCTGGCTCTGGCCTGCGCCTGACCACACGGTTTCTGGCAGAGTTCTCCAAGTATCGCGCCGAGGCCGGGAGCCCGGCGACAAGCAAGCAGAAAGAGGCGGTTTAACGTATGGAAAAGCAGCATCCCATCGGTGATCTGATGACCACCACTATGCAGAAGCTCCGGGAGATCGCGGACGTCAACACGATTGTGGGCAAGCCCATTTTGGCCGGTGAGATCACCATCATTCCCATCTCCAAGCTGACGGTGGGCTTCGCCTCCGGCGGCAGCGACTTTACCTCCAAGAACCAGAAGCCGGAGGACGACAACTCCTTCGGCGGCGGCAGCGGCGCGGGAATGAACCTGTCCCCGGTGGCCTTCCTGATTGTCAAGGGGGACTCGGTGCGCCTGATGCCCGTAGCGCCTCCGCCCGGCACCGCCGTGGACCGGGTGGTAGAGATGGTGCCCGATGTGATTGACAAGGTCACCGGCTTTATCGAGAAGCAGCAGGACAAGGATAAATCCCAGGGCTGACACGCATACTAGCAGCATCTATCCCCTGAGGTGATGCTGTTTGAAACGGTTTGCCGCCGTCCTTTGGCACTGGCTGTTCTGCTCTGTTCCTCTGTCCGGGCCGCCGGGCCCGGCATCTCGGCTGCCTCCGCCATCCTGATCGATGGGGAAAGCGGCCGGGTCCTTTATGCCCAGAACGCGGAGGAGGAGCGCCCCATTGCCAGCATTACCAAGCTGATGACCGCCCTGGTGGCGGTGGAATCTCACCCTGATCTGTCCGAGGTAGTCACCATCCGGCCCGAGTGGACCGGAGTGCAGGCTCCTCCATGTATCTGAAGGCGGGGAGGAGCTGACGCTGGAGGCGCTGCTCTACGGGCTGCTGCTCGCGTCGGGCAATGACGCGGCGGTGGCCATTGCGGGCTTCTGCGCCGGGGACGTGGACACTTTGTGGCCTGGATGAATGACAAGGCCGCCGAGCTGGGCATGGAGCACACCCACTTTGAAAACCCAAACGGGCTCAATGACGAGGGCACTACTCCACCGCCGCCGACATGGCTGCCCTGGCCCGGGTGGTGATGGAGCACGAAGCGCTGGCAAAGATCGTGGGTACCCGTTCCATCACGGTGGCAGGGCGCACCCTCACCAATCACAACAAGCTGCTCTGGCGGTATGAGGGCTGCACTGGCCTCAAAACCGGCTACACGGACAGGGCGGGCGGACGCTGGTTTCCTGTGCGGAGCGGGATGGGCAGCGCCTGATCGCCGTCACGCTGAATGATCCCAACGACTGGGCAGACCACGCCGCCCTGTTTGACTATGGCTTTGCCCACTACCGCAGTGCCATGCTGGCCCTGGCGAACCGGACCTTCCGCATGCTCCCGGTGACGGGCAGCCTCAACCGCTTTGTGCCGGTCTATACGGCCGCCGATGTGTACTATCCGCTGACGGAAGGAGAGCTGGTCAAGGCCCGTGTGGAGCTGCCGGAGCGGGTGGAGGCCCCGATCCAGGGCGGAACCATTGCCGGCCGGCTGCTCTTTACGCTGGACGGCGCGGTAATCGGCGAGACCTATCTGCTCTATGCCGGCGATGTGGCGGACGACCGGGCCGGCCGCGGCCTGTTCGGCCGGGTGCTGGACTGGTTCCGGGCGGGGGAGGCCGACACGCTGGCGACGGTCGCTGCCGCTGGATCTCTGATTCGAATTTGTAAAGGGGAGCGGCCATGGAAGAGCGGCTGCAGAAAATCCTTTCGGCCCACGGCGTGTCCTCCCGGCGGGCGGCGGAGGGCTATCTCTCCGCCGGGCGGGTGACGGTAAACGGATGTACCGCGCGGGTGGGGGACAAGGCCGACCCGGAGCGGGACGACATCCGAGTGGACGGGCGGCCTCTGCGGCGGCCCGCCCGCCGTACTTATCTGATGCTCAACAAGCCCAGGGGCTACGTAACCACCCTCTCTGATGAAAAGGGGCGGCGCACCGTGGCGGAGCTGGTGGCCGGCTGCGGCGCCCGGGTGTGGCCGGTTGGGCGGCTGGATCTGGACTCCGAGGGGCTGCTCCTCCTCACCGACGACGGGGCGCTGACCCACGCCCTTCTCCACCCCAGCCACGAGGTGGAGAAGGAATACCGGGTGTGGGTGGAGGGCGACGTGGACGCCGCCCTCCCGGTGCTGCGGGGCCCTATGGAGCTGGATGGGTACGCCCTCCGTCCGGCCCGGGTCACTCCGGCGGGGGAGGGAGTGCTCTCCGTGGTCATCCATGAGGGGCGCAACCGGCAGGTGCGCCGGATGTGCGCCGCAGCGGGCCTGCGGGTGCGCCGCCTCCAGCGGGTGCGGGAGGGGGAGCTCTGCCTGGGCGCGCTGCCTGTGTGAGCATGGCGGCACCTGACAGGTGAGGAGCTTTGTCTCCTGCGAAAATGATCTCTTTTGCAAGGAGATCAGGAAAACTTGCAGAAAGGGGATTGCTTTTCCGGTCAATTCCCGGTATGATAGGGACGAATCAAAACACAGCGTGGTATCATTCCCGCCACGGGCGGGCAGAAATGCGAGGGATCGTCCACAATGTCCAAAGATATCCTTTCGGTCATTCAGACCAATATGAGTACCTTTTCCAAGGGACAGAAGCTGATTGCCGGCTTTATCCTGGAATCCTATGACAAGGCCGCTTTCATGACTGCCAGCCGCCTGGGCAAGACGGTCAACGTCAGTGAGTCTACCGTGGTGCGCTTTGCCGCCGAACTGGGGTATGACGGTTATCCCGCTATGCAGAAGGCCCTGCAGGAGATGATCCGCAGCAAGCTCACCTCCATCCAGCGCATTGAGGTCTCCAACGACCGCATCGGTAATCAGGACATCCTGTCCATGGTCATGCAGTCGGATATGGATAAGATCCATATGACTCTGGAGGAGACCAACCGGGAGGACTTCGACCGGGCGGTAAGCGCCATTGTGGACGCCCGCCACATCTATATCCTGGGCGTGCGCTCCGCGGCGGCCCTGGCCAGCTTTCTGGGCTTCTACTTCAACCTGATTTTGACAATGTCACCGTGGTACACGCCACCTCCACCAGTGAGGTATTCGAGCAGCTCTTGCGCATCGGTCCCAACGATGTCATTGTGGGCGTCAGCTTCCCGCGGTATTCCCGCCGGACTGTGAAGGCCATGCAGTTTGCCCACGACCGGGGGGCCGCCACCATCGCCCTCACCGACAGCGAAACCTCCCCCTTGGCTCCCATCTCCACCCTGACCCTGCTGGCCAAGAGCGATATGGCGTCCTTCGTGGACTCCCTGGTGGCTCCGCTGTCGCTGATCAACGCGCTGATTGTGGCCATCGGTCGCAAGAAAAACGACGACCTCTCCCAGACCTTTGAGACACTGGAGCAGATCTGGGATGAATATGAGGTCTATGAGAAAGTGGAAGAGATCACTTGAAGCATGTAATTGTCATCGGCGGCGGTGCGGCCGGCTGTATGGCCGCCGTCGCCGCCGCCCAAAAGGGTGCAGCCGTCACCCTGCTGGAGCGCAATCCCAAGCTGGGGCGCAAGCTCTACATCACCGGAAAGGGCCGCTGCAACGTGACCAACGACTGTGCGGCCGGAGGTGCAGAATGTCCCACGCAACAGCCGGTTCCTCACCAGCGCCGTCACCCGCTTTCCCCCGGAGGCGGTGAAGGCGTTTTTTGAGGGCCTGGGAGTACCGCTGAAAACAGAGCGGGGGAACCGGGTCTTTCCCTGCTCCGACAAAGCCGCTGACATCATCGACGCCCTGCTGTTGGCCCTGCGTCGGTCCGGGGTGCACATTGTGCAGGACCGGGCCCGCGCCCTGCGACGGAGGGTGAGATCCTCACCGGCGTGGAGGGGCGCGGCTTTTACCCCGGCGGGCGGTGGTCATCGCCACCGGCGGGGTTTCCTATCCGCTGACCGGCTCCACCGGTGACGGATATGCCCTGGCTGAGGCGCTAGGCCACACCATTCTGCCGCCCAGAGGCAGCCTTGTGCCACTGGTGGCGGAGGGGGATGCCTGTGCAAAATGCAGGGCCTGTCGCTGCGCAACGTGGCCATTCAGGTGCGCAACAGCAAAGAAGACCGTCTACGCCGGGCAGGGGAGTTGCTGTTCACCCACTTTGGCCTGTCCGCCGCTGATTCTCAGCGCCAGCGCACATATGCGGGACTTTGACACAGAGCACTACTACATCAATCTGGATTTGAAGCCCGCACTGGATGAGGAGAAGCTGGACCGCCGTCTGCTGCGGGACTTTGAGGAGAACCCCAACCGGGACTTTCACAATGTTCTGGAGGGCCTGGCACCCCGCCTGATGGTGCCGGTGCTGGTGGAGCGTACCGGCATCCCGGCGGCGGAGAAGGTTCATTCGGTGACGAAGGCCCAGCGCCGCCGTCTGCTGGAGGTCCTCGTGCCTGCGCATCGACATACAGGGGCCCCGCCCGGTGGAGGAGGCCATCGTCACCTCAGGCGGGATAAAGGTATCCGAGATCAATCCCACCACTTTGAATCCAAGAAGGCCCCGGCGTCTATTTTGCCGGGGAGGTGCTGGACGTGGATGCCTATACCGGCGGCTTCAATCTGCAAATTGCCTGGTCCACCGGCCACGCCGCTGGAGAGGCCGCCGCACAAGACATAGGAGGAATCAACCCATGACAAAGCACAAGAGCATCGCCGTGGACGGCCCTCCGGGGCGGAAAGTCCACCCTGGCGAAGCTGCTGGCCCGCAGGCTGGGCTTTTGTATGTGGATACCGGGGCCATCTATCGGACCGTAGGTCTGCGGGCCTACCGGGCCGGAGTGGACCCGGAGGACGAGGCGGCGGTGACCGCTCTGCTGGACGGCCTGGACATCGAGCTGAAGTATGGCGCGGACGGCCTGCAGCATATGTATCTGGACGGCGAGGATGTGACCGATGCCATCCGCCAGCATGTGATCTCCCGGTATACCTCCGGCGTGTCGGCCATCCCGGCGGTGCGGGCCTTTCTCCTGGAGCGTCAGCGGGACATGGCCCGGGAGCACGATGTGATCATGGACGGCCGGGACATCGGCACGGTGGTCCTCCCCGGCGCGGATGTAAAGATTTTCCTCACCGCCTCGCCAGAGGACCGGGCCCGCCGCCGCTTTGACGAGCTGCGGAAGCGGGGGCAGGAGGCGGACTATGACACCGTGCTCCGGGATATCATTCTCCGGGATGAGCACGACACCCGGCGCTCCGCCGCGCCGCTGCGGCAGGCGAAGGCGCCCTGCTGGTGGATACCACCGGAAATTCCCTGGACGAGAGCCTGGACGTCCTTCTGGAAACCATAAAGGAGCGTCTGAAGGCATGAAGAAGCGAAAGAAAAATGTCATTTACTGCATTGCCTACATGGTACTCTGGGTCGTGTTCCGTATCGTGATGCCCACACGGTGCATCAATAAACAGAACAGGCCCGAAGGGGGCGCGCTGCTGTGCGCCAACCACACCCGCACCAATGACCCACTGTTCATCGCCTATGCACTGGGGTGGCATTACCAGATCCACGTCATGGCCAAGGAGGAGATTATGCACTGGCCCTTCATCGGCTGGGTGCTGAAGCACGGCGGCATTTTCGGCGTCAAGCGGGGCAAGGCGGACGTGGCGGCTATCAAGACGGCGATGAAGTACCTGAAGGACGGTGAACTGCTGCTCATGTTCCCGGAGGGCACCCGCCACCAGGACGGCGAATTCGGCGATGCCAAGACCGGCGCGGCCATGCTGGCCCTGCGTACCGGCGTGCCCATCGTCCCCATCTATCTTCCTGCGGAGAAAAAGTGGTTCCGCTGGAATCCCGTCGTGTTCGGCGAGGCATACTATCCTAAGGCCCCCGAGGGGCGTAAGCCCACGCCGGAGGACTACCACGCGGTGGCCGATGATCTGATGGAGCGCATTGAGGCTTTGAAGCCTCAGGCTGGCCGGTGAGGCTGGAGCTGGCCCGCTCCGCCGGCTTCTGTTACGGAGTCCGCCGGGCGGTGCAGATGGCGGAGATGGCGGCGGAGGAGGGCCGGCCGTGCGTCATGCTGGGGCCCATCATCCACAACCGGGACGTGATCGCCTATCTGGAGTCCATAGGGTGGGCCTGGTGGACACCCGGAGGAGGTTCCGCCGGGGGCGGCGGTGCTTATCCGTTCCCACGGGAGGGACGGCCCGTCCATGAGGCGCTGGCGCGCCTGGGCCGGCCGGTCATCGACGCCACCTGCCCCAATGTGTCCCGCATACACCAGATCGTCTCCCGCGCTGAGGAGGGGGCGGCAGGTGCTCATCATCGGCACCCGCACCCATCCGGAGGTGGCCGCCATCGCCGGATGGTGCCGGCGGCCGGTGGTGCTGGAGGGTGGCGGAGCTGTCGAACTGGCTGGAAACCGCGCCGGAACGGCGGGACATACCTCTCACTATGGTCTCACAAACCACCTCCACCCGTTTTATTTGGGATTCCTGCGTAGAAAAGCAAAAAGAGTGTACAAACTTAAAAATTTTTGATACAATATGTAATGCTACGTGTAAACGACAGTCTGAGGCCCAGGCGCTGGCCGCGCGCTCCGATGCTATGGTCGTCATCGGAGGGCGGGAGAGCTCCAATACCAAACGGCTGGCCGAGTTATGCGGGGCACTCTGTCCCATGGTCGTTTGGATCGAACGGGCGGCGGAGCTGGAACCTTCCAACCTGTGTCGGAAGGCTTCTATTGAATCACTGCGGGCGCGTCCACGCCTGAGTGGATTATAAAGGAGGTCTATGACAAAATGAGCGACGAAAACATTGAGATCGAGGAATCCTTTGCTGAAATGCTGGAGAAGTCGATCAAAACTTTAAATACAGGGGAGAAGGTTACAGGCGTTGTCACTGGCATTACGCCTACTGAGATCTATGTGGATCTCGGCACCAAGCACGCCGGTTACATACCGGTGTCCGAACTGACCGACGACCCTACGGCCAAGGTTGAGGACCTGGTAAAGATCGGCGACGAGATTGAGACCTATGTCATGCGTGTGAACGACCAGGAGGGTGTGGTCACCCTCCAAGAAGCGCCTTGACACCGTGAAGAGCTGGGATGACATCGAGCAGGCCCGTGAGGAGCACACCACCGTTGAGGGTGTGGTCACCGAAGAGAACAAGGGCGGCGTCGTTGTGTCCATCAAGGGTGTGCGCGTCTTTGTGCCCGCCTCCCAGACCGGCCTGCCCCGGGAGACCCCGATGAGCCAGCTGCTCAAGCAGCATGTCCGCCTGCGCATCACCGAGGTCAACCGCGCCCGCCGCCGTGTGGTGGGCTCCATCCGCGCCGTTGAGGCCGAGGAGCGCGCCGCCAAGGCCGCCGAGGTGTGGGCCAACATTGAGGAGAACAAGCGCTATACCGGCACTGTGAAGAGCCTGACCTCTTACGGCGCTTTTGTGGACATCGGCGGCGTGGACGGTATGGTTCACATCTCTGAGCTGTCCTGGTCCCGCATCAAGCATCCCTCCGAGGTCGTCTCCGTGGGTGACACCGTGGAGGTCTATGTCATCTCCTTCGACAAGGAGAAGAAGAAGATCTCCCTGGGGATGAAGGACCGCTCCCAGAACCCTGGGAGGTGTTCACCGGCAAGTATCAGCCCGGCGACGTGGCCAATGTCCGCGTAGTCAAGCTGATGACCTTCGGCGCCTTTGCCGAGGTTGTGCCCGGTGTGGACGGCCTGATCCATATCTCCCAGATTGCCGACCGGCGCATCGACAAGCCCGGTGACGTGCTGAGCGAGGGCCAAATGGTGGATGTGAAGATCATCGACATCGACTACGACAATAAGAAGGTCTCCCTGTCCATCCGCGCCCTGCTGGAGGGCGGCGACGAGCCCGCTGAGTCCGAGGATGTCAACGAGGAGTAATCACATTCCTACAATGAAACCGTGCTGTTTCCGCTTGGAAACCGCACGGTTTTTTTCATTTTTACAAATAAGACACACAAAATGACTTGCAAAGGGTGAGGAATGCGTCTATAATACGATATGTAGGGTAAAAATGAAGTTATACGCATCGGAATGTTCTGCTGGGAGGTGGGAGCGTGTTTCAGGTTGGAGACAAGATTGTGCATCCAATGCACGGTGCCGGTATCATTGACAGCATCGTGCAGAAAAAAGTCAACGGCGTGGTAAGGGATTACTACATTCTCAAGCTGCCGGTGGGCGGCATGCTGGTCATGATCCCCACGGCAAACAGTGAGGAGATCGGTGTTCGCCCGGTGGTGAAGGGCGACGAGGCGGACCGGGTGATCGCGGCCATCCGGACATCGAGGTGGACATGACCCCAAACTGGAACCGGCGCTACCGGGAGAATATGCTTCGCCTCAAGAGCGGGAATCTGCTGGAGGTGGCCCGTGTAGTCAAGGGCCTGATGCTCCGCGAGGAGGAGCGCGGCCTGTCCACCGGGGAGCGGAAGATGCTCCACTCGGCCAAGCAGATTTTGATCTCAGAGATTGTGCTCTCGCAGGATGCCAGTTATGAAGATGTTGAGGCGCGCATAAATACCGCCTTGGCCTAATACAGTCTGTAGGGGCGGTCCGCTGTGACCGCCCACCGGACCCCTGGAGGGAAACGGGGGAGGAGCCGAAACGGCTCTTTTGTGGAGGAGGAATGGACATGGCCGGACTGCTTGGGCGGCTGTTCCGGCGGCAGCGGACACCGGAGCTCCGCTGTTCCGCCGTGGTCCCCGCGGCCGGGAGCTCCACCCGGATGGAGGGCCAGGACAAGCTGCTCCTTCCCCTGGAGGAGCAGCCCGTTTTGCTACATACCCTGCGGGCGCTGGAGCTGTGCCCCTATCTCGCCGAGATTATCGTGGTCACCCGGGAGGATCTGATCGTCCCCATTGGCCAGCTCTGCCGGGATGCCGGCTTGTCCAAGGTCCGCAAGGTGATAGTGGGTGGGGCTACCCGCACCCACTCGGTTCTGGCCGGGCTTGGGGAGCTCTCCTCCGGCGCGGAGTTGGTGGCCATCCACGACGGGGCCCGCCCCCTGGTCAGCCAGGAGGTGCTGGAGACGGTGATTCTCCGCGCCGCAGAGTGCGGCGCAGCCGCCCCGGCGGTGCCGGTGAAGGACACCGTAAAGCGAGCGCGGGACAGTCTGGTGGAGGCTACGCTGGAGCGTTCGGAGCTCTTTGCCGTGCAGACACCCCAGGTGTTTCAGGTGGATCTGATCAAGGCCGCCCTGGTCAAGGCCCTGGAGGACGGGGCCGCCCTGACCGACGACTGCGGAGCGGTGGAGCGGCTGGGCATCGGCGTATCCCTGACGCAGGGGGACTACTGCAATTTGAAAATCACCACCCCGGAGGATCTGGCGGTGGCGGAGGCGCTTTTCGCTTGGAGGGAGCAGCAGTGAGAATTGGACATGGATATGACGTACACCGCCTGGTGGAGGGCCGGCGGCTGATTCTGGGCGGTGTGGAGGTGCCCTTTGACAAGGGCCTGCTGGGTCACTCCGACGCGGATGTGCTCACCCACGCGGTGATGGACGCCCTGCTGGGCGCCTGCGCCCTTGGAGATATCGGGCACCTGTTCCCGGACAGCGACCCGGCCTACGCAGGGGCGGACAGCCTGCGGCTGCTGGACGAGGTGGTTTCCCGCCTCCGTCAGAGGGGATACCGGGTGGGCAATGTGGATGCCACCGTGCTGGCCCAGGCCCCAAAACTGGCCCCTATCTGGAGCAAATGCGCCGGAATCTGGCCTGGTGGCTCCAGGTGCCGGTGGACGCTGTCAGCGTCAAGGCCACCACAGAGGAGGGCCTTGGCTTTACCGGCACGGGAGACGGCATTGCCGCCCATGCCGTCTGCCTGGTGGAGAACCTTCTGTAACCGGCGAACCAGACGCTCCTCCGGTGCATACACTGCACTGAGAGGAGCGTTTCTATATGGTTTACTATCTCATTGTCTGCCGTTCCCTGACCTACGCCCAGCGGACGGCCTCCGCTCTGGAGCGGGCGGGCATTACGGCCCACATCCTCCGCTCGCCAAAGATGATTTCCGGGGGGGTGCAGCCACTCCGTCAAGGTTTCGGAACGCAATCTAGCCCCGGCGCTGCTGATTTTGGGCCGCGTCGGGCTGACGCCCAAGCGCATCTATATCATGTCCAGCGACGGCAGCTATAAAGAGGTTCTGCTATGATCTATCTTGACAGCGCGGCCACAACCTTACAAAACCGCCCGCCGTGGCGCGGGCGGTTTCGTCCGCAGGGGCGCCTGGCAACCCCTGGCCGCGGCGGGCATGTTCCCGCCATGCGGGCGGCAGAAACCGCCTTTCTCTGCCGTCAGGCAGCGGCGGAGCTCTTTCAGGCGGAGAGCCCAGAACAGGTGGTGTTCACCTCCAACGCCACCCATGGGCTGAATCTCGCCATTCATTCCCTGTTGAAGCCCGGGGACGCCGTGGTGATCTCCGGCTATGAGCACAACGCCGTCACCCGACCGCTCCACGCCCTTGGTGTCAATATCCGGGTGGCTGCAGGCCCGCTCTTTGATCCGGAGGCTCAAGTCCGCGCCTTTGAGCGCCAGCTGGACGAGACGGTGAGGGCCGTCATTTGCAACCATGTGTCCAACGTGTTCGGCTTCATCCTGCCGGTGGAGGGCATCGCGGCCCTGTGCCGGGAACGTGGAATTCCCTTTGTGCTGGACGCCTCCCAGTCGGCCGGGTGTCTGCCCGTCCACATGGGGCGCTGGGCGCAGCCTTTGTCGCCATGCCGGGACACAAGGGACTTTACGGTCCCCAGGGCACCGGCCTGCTGCTCTGCGGGGCGGAGACCCACCCACTACTCATGGGCGGCACCGGAAGCGCCTCGGCGCTCCAGGCCATGCCGATTTCCTGCCCGACCGCCTGGAGGCAGGCACCACAACATGCCCGGCATTGCCGGCCTGCTGGAGGACTTCGTTATGTTCAGACACAGGGGACGGAGCGTATTTTGACCCATGAGCGCCGCCTGATCCGCCAAGCGGCTGCCGGACTGTCCCGCATTCCCGGCGTGACTGTCTACGGGGATGGGGGAGCCGTCCAGGCCGGCGTGCTCTCCTTCCAGATAGACGGAATGGACTGTGAAGCGGTAGGCGAGGCCCTGGGCGCCAGAGGGATTGCCGTCCGTGCCGGCCTGCACTGCGCGCCGCTGGCCCATCAGTCGGCCGGGACGCTGGAGGCTGGGACAGTCCGCGCCAGCGTCTCCGCCTTCAATACACCCCGGGAAGTCGAGCGCTTCACACAGGAGGTTGCGCGGCTGACCGCCGGGCAAAATAGCCGCGTCTGCGGCTATTTTTGTGTCTGCACACAGGGCCTGTTCACAGAAAATTGATTTCCCTTCTACTTGTCAACCGCCTGTGAATACAGTATAATAAATCAGTTAAAGGATATACATGTACTCTGCGGGAAGCAAGGATGCCGGCGCGGCCGGAAGCGGGAGACGAGGAAATGGAAGGCATTTTGTATTTGCTCCAGGAATTCAAGGGAAAGGTCGTCCTGTTTGGTATCTCTGATGTGGTTGATATCGCGATCATGGCCTTTCTTATCTATAAGGTGATTATGCTGATGCGCCGCACCAACTCCGGCGCGGTGGCCAAGGGCGTACTGCTGCTGCTGTTTGCCCTGGGTGTCTCCACCTTCTTCCACCTCAACACGGTCAGCTATCTGCTTCAGCAGCTCATGGTGTGGGGTGTGGTAGCCCTGGTGGTCATTTTCCAGCCTGAAATCCGCCGCGTTCTGGAGCAGATGGGCCGCACCAGCCTCGGGAAGGTGTTTACACCGGAGGAGGCACGCAACGAGCTGGACAGTGCCATCACTCAGACGGTGGATGCCTATACGTCCCTTTCCAAGAGCAAGACCGGCGCGCTGATGGTGTTTGAGCGGAAAAACATGCTGGATGATGCCATCAAGACCGGAACCGCGCTGGACTGTACGGTGAATGCCGAACTGCTGAAAAATATCTTCTGGAACAAGGCCCCGCTCCACGACGGCGCGGTGATTGTCCGCGCTGGACGGATTGTGGGCGCGGGCTGTATGCTTCCCATGTCGGGCAATGTAAATCTGTCGCGGGAGTTGGGCATGCGCCACCGGGCAGGCATCGGAGCAAGTGAGCACACGGACGCCGTGGTGGCTATTGTCTCGGAGGAGACCGGCTCCATCTCCGTGGCGGTGGGCGGCATGCTCAAGCGGCACCTGGCCGGAGACTCTGGAGCGCCTGCTCCGCAATGAGCTGCTTCCGGAACGGGAGAATGACGAGGCCGCGTCCAAATTCAAGCTGGGCAATCTGCTCCGCTTTGGAAAGGGGAAAAAGCAGGATGGGAACGAAAATTCTTAACAGCCGGTGGTTCTATGTGGTGCTCTCCATCCTGCTGGCGTTTCTCCTCTGGGTCTACGTCGGCAACGACCCCAACTCGGTGGACACCGGAACCCTGCGGAATGTCCGGGTGGTATTCAGTGGATTGGAAAAGCTTGAAGAGCGGGGACTGATGATCTCTGAGGGAGCAGAGCAGACGGTCAATTTGCAGCTATCTGCCCGCGGCGAGGTGTGGAGCCGCCTGAACCAGGGAGATACCACTGTGGTGGTGGATGTCTCCGGTATTACCGAGCCAGGGGAGCAGAGTGTGGCTATTACCTCACGCAACATCAATTTTCCCCGCTCCATCACCATAATCGACTCCATTGATGTACGCTACACCAGCCCAAGTACCATCGACTTCACCGTTTCCCGCTGGAGCAGCAAGGAGATCCCGGTTCAAGGAACCTTTAACGGCAGCGTGGCCGAAGGCTTCCAACGCCGTGACTTCTCCTTCGCGCCGGATACCATTACCGTCAGCGGCCAGGAGGAGCTGGTCAGTCAGGTGGATCACGCCCAAATCACCATCTCTCAGGAGGACATGAATTCCACCTACAGCGCCGACTGTAGCTATACCCTCATCGGCACCAACGGCCAGCCCATCGCCGCCGGCCTGGTGGAGACGGAACCGGAGACCGTGCTGGTTACCCTCCCGGTGGAGAAGATGAAGGAGGTGGCGCTAACCGTGGATCTCATTCCCGGCGGCGGTGCTATCGCAGATAATGTAACCGTAGACATTGAGCCCAGAACCCTGATGGTAGCGGGCAGCGCAGAGATCCTGGATCAGTTGGACCGCATCAGCCTGGGTGAGATTGACCTGTCCAAGGTATTTGGCACCCTGACACAGTCTATGACGATCAATTTGGACCCATCCTGACCAATGTCAGCGGCACTACAGAGGCCAAGGTAACCGTCACCGTGGAGGGCTTGGTCACTAAGACACTGGAGGCTGGAAATATTGAGATTATCAATAAGCCGGGCGGCTATGAGATCACACGCAACACCCAGTCCTGCACGGTTTTGATCCGCGGCACCCAGGAAGCCGTAGATGCGGTCACGGCCTCCCAAGTCCGGATTGTGGCCGATCTGTCCAACCTGGATCTGTCCACTGGAAGCCGGACAGTGCCGGTCAAGGTCTATCTGGATGGCAGCAGCGAGGTGGGCGTGGTCGGTGAGTACAACATTTCCATTTCGGTCTCAAGATCGTAGAAATCAGGTGAAAGTATGGTTCAAACAGCAAAGGTAACCCGCGTCCTGGCTGACGGCAGGGCGGAGGTGGCCGTCAAGCGTCAGTCTGCCTGCGGCCACGACTGCTCCAAATGCGGCGGAGGCTGCAGCGAACTGATGGTCAGCTCCACCGTAGCAGTGATTGCCGCCAATCCGGTCCGGGCCATGCCCGGCGACATGGTGACGGTGGAGTCCTCCACCAGCCGGGTACTGGGCGCGGCTGTGATCGTCTATCTGGTACCCTTCCTGCTCTTTCGCCGGCTATTTCCTCTGTGCGGCTTTCCGGCTCTCTTCGGGAGTCAGCGCGGCCGTCGGGGTGGCCGGGTTCGCACTAGGGCTCCTGCTGGCCGTTCTGTGGGACCGCCGGGTGCGCAGGCAGCAGGCCATTTCTTCTGCATTACCGCCATTGCGCCGGAGGCCTGATGTTCGGCTATGTGCGCCCCAACCGGGACGAGTTGAAAGTGCGGGAGCTGCGGGACTACGAGGCCCTCTACTGCGGACTCTGCCACGCATTGGGAAGGCGGCACGGCTTTTCGCCCGGCTCTTCTGAACTACGACTTTACCTTTCGCCATGCTCTGGACGGCTCGAAGCCTACGGCGGAGCGGAAGCGCTGTCCGGCCCGCCTCTGGTGTCGGAAAAAGGGCTGCATCTGCGCCGGAAGCGTGGATGCGGCGGCGGACGCTGGAACCATCCTCAGCTATTGGAAGCTGCGGGACACGGTGGCGGACGGTCCCTTCTGGAAGGGAACTGCCGCCCGGGTTCTGTCCTTTCTGCTCCGACCCGGCTACCGCCGGGCGGCCCAGGCCCGGCCGGAGTTTGACCGGGCGGTGCGCAGTTGTCTGGAGGAGCTCCAGGCCCTGGAGCAGGAGGGCTCTCCCTCACTGGACCGGACGGCGGACACCTTTGCCCGCATCCTGGCGGCGGCCGCCTTTCCGGCGGAGTCCTCCGCCCGGACCCGCGCCCTGGAGCAGCTCCTCTACCATGTGGGGCGGTGGATTTACCTGGTGGACGCCTGGGACGATCTGGAGGAGGACGGACGCACCGGGTCCTACAACCCCATTGCCGCCCGTTTTCCGGAGCAGGTGGAGGCGAACCGGGATTATCTGCGCACCACCCTTCTCCACTCTCTGAACCTGGCCCGCTCCGCCTGTGCGCTCCTGGAGCTGGGCCACTGGCAGGGCGCCGTGGAGAATATCCTCTATCTGGGGCTGCCTATGGTGGAGGAGCTGGTTTTTACCGGCCGTTGGAAGGCCGTCAATCATCAAAACAGGAGAAGGATTTCATGACAGATCCGTACATTGTGCTGGGGGTCAAGCCCGACGCCAGCGACGAGGAGATCAAACGCGCCTACCGGGAGCTGGCCCGGAAATACCACCCGGACAACTATCAAAACAACCCCCTGGCCGATCTGGCCGAGGAGAAGATGAAGGAGATCAACGAGGCCTACGATACCATTACCAAGATGCGCATCGGGGGGCCTCCGGCGGCTACCAGAGCCAGGGGGCCTACCGCGGCTCCTACCAGGGCGGCTATCAGCAGCAGTACTCCAGCGCCTCCTCAGGGAGCCTCTACAACCAGGTACGGCAGGCCATCAACATGGGCGACATCGGCCGGGCCGAGCAGCTCCTCCGCGGCGCTGCCAGCCAGGATGCCGAGTGGTACTTCCTCACCGGGTCCATCGCCTACCGCAAGGGCTGGCTGGACGAGGCCACCCAGCATTTCCAGATGGCCTGCAACATGGACCCGGCCAACGGGGAGTACCGGCAGGCGCTGATGATGATGCGCCAGGGTGGACAGGCCTACCGCCCCTACGGCTACGGCGGTGGGATGGGCTGCGACTGCTGTACGGCCTGCCTTTGCATGAACATGTGCTGTGGGAACTGAGCCATGCGAAACCATACTGAAACGGGCGCAAGCCGGTGGCCTTGGTGGGCGTGCTGGCCGCGCTGTCGCTGATCGCCCTCTATCTCTCCGCCGTCTCGCCCACGGCGCGGATGGGTATTGTAGCCATTGCCGGCCTCTTTCCTGCGGGGGCGGTGGTGTCGGCCGGGCTGAAGGCGGGGTTCTTCTGCTACGGCGCAGCAGGCCTGCTGGGCCTGCTGCTGGTGCCCGACAAGGCCAACGCCCTGCTCTACATGCTCTTTTCGGCCTCTGGCCCATGCTCAAGAGCCTGCTGGAGCGCATTCCCGCCCGGCCGCTGGAGTGGCTGTGCAAGCTGGCGGTATTCAACGCCGTTCTGACCCTGTTCTGGTTCGGTCTGCACAGCCTGTTTCTGCCCTTCCTGCCGGAGACGCTGCAAGCGCCTTGGATGGTCTATGCGGCGGGGAACGCAGCCTTTGTGATTTACGACGTGGGCTTCTCCAAGCTTATCTCCTTTTATGTGGCCCGGGTGGACAGGGTATTGCGAAAGACTTCCTAGTCTGGTATAATTTTTGAATAGCCTCAGAACAAAAGACGAATGGAACAGGGGGAACCCGCGTTGGTGAAAAGTATGACGGGCTACGGCAGGGAGGCCGTGGTCCATGGCCGCTCCATCACTGTGGAGCTGCGCTCCGTCAATAACCGCTATCTGGACTGCACCATCAAGCTGCCCCGCATCTATGTGTTTGCGGAGGACGCCATCAAATCCAAGGTACAGGCCCATATCTCCCGGGGCAAGGTGGATGTGTTCGTCACCATCGGCCCGTCGGAGAACGGGGATGTATCCATCTCGGTCAACAAGCCTGTGGCGGATGGCTACTATGCCGCGCTGTGCGCTGCGGGACAGCTACGGCTTAAAGGACGACATTTCGGTTTCCCTGCTCTCCCGGTTCCAGGATGTCTTCCTGGTAGAGAAGACCCAGGAGGATCTGGAGGCCGTGAGCGCGGACATCTGCTCCGTGCTGGAGCTGGCCCTTCAGGACTTTGACGCCATGCGGGCGCGGGAGGGCGAAAAGCTCTTCCAGGATGTGACCGGCCGGGCACACACCATCGAGGCCCTCACTACCAGGGTGGAGGAGCGCGCCCCGGCATTGTGGCCGACTACCGGGCCCGCCTGAGCGCCAAAATGGCGGAGGTGCTTCAGAACACCCAGCTTGATGAGAGCCGCATCCTCACCGAGGCCGCCGTCTATGCCGACAAGGTGGCTGTGGACGAGGAGACCGTCCGCCTGCGCAGTCACCTGTCCCAACTGGACCACATGCTGGCCCAGGAGGGCCCCGTAGGCCGCAAGCTGGACTTTCTGATCCAGGAGTTCAACCGGGAGGCCAACACCATCGGCTCCAAATGCAATGATATTGAGACCGCCGGATACGTGGTGGATATCAAGGCCGAGATCGAGAAGATCCGGGAACAGATCCAGAACATCGAGTAAGGCGGTGGGGCAGGATGAAGCTTATCAATATCGGATTTGGAAATATGGTTTCCGCCGGACGGCTGATCGCCATTGTCAGCCCGGAGTCGGCCCCCATCAAGCGCATGGTCCAGGAGGCCCGGGACCGGGGTGTGCTCATTGATGCCACCTATGGGCGGCGCACCCGGGCGGTGCTCATCATGGACAGCGACCACATCGTTCTCTCGGCCCTACAGCCAGAGACAGTGGCCGGGCGGCTGGGCGGCCGGGAGAACGAGCCCGCCCCAGAGGAGGATGAGGACGCATGAACCTGAAAAAGAAAACCAGGGGCAGCTCATTGTGCTCTCCGGCCCGTCTGGTGTGGGCAAGAGCACGGTGATTTCCGAGCTCCTGAGCGAACGGGAAAACATCTACTTCTCCGTTTCTTTCACCACCCGCCAGCCGCGGGTGGGAGAGGAGGATGGCGTCAACTACAATTTTGTCAGCCGGGAGCAGTTTGAGTCCATGATTTCCGGCGGTGAGCTGTTGGAATACGCCGAATATGTCCATAATTACTACGGCACCTCGCTGCGCCTGATCGAGGCTGTCCGCCGGCACCGACGTGCTGCTGGATATTGAGGTGCAGGGCGCGGCCAAGGTGCGGGCCAAGTGCCCAGACGCGGTTTTTATCTTTATCATCCCCCCCTCCTTTGAGGAGCTCTCCCGCCGCCTGCACCGCCGGGCCACCGACGCGGAGGAGGTCATCCAGGGCCGCCTCCAGAAGGCCCGTGAGGAGTGCAAGCAGATCCCCAATTATGACTATCTGGTGGTCAACGACAAGGTATCCGAGGCCGCGGGCGAGATCATCGCCATCCTGACGGCGGAGAGCTGCCGTACCAAGCACCGAATCAATCTTGTGGAAGGAGTCTGATCCAATATGATGCTCGAACCCCCGATGAACCAACTGCTCAAGCAGGTACCCAGCCGCTATATGCTGGTGAACGTAGTGGCCCAGCGGGCCCGCCAGGTGGCCAGCGAGGCGGAGGATGCCGGGATTCCGCTGGACGACAAGCCCGTGACCATCGCTATCCGTGAGGTGGCCGAGGGCAAGGTTGAGCTGAACGACGAGGAGTGAGCATAAGGCAAGCGACGGGGAAGCGCCCGGCGCTTGCCTTTTCTGGAAGGGGGCGGAGAGATGGAGGGGAATACCGTGGCCAAGATCGCGTTGCAGGCCGCTACCTACGCCATCGACAAGCCCTACGACTACCAGGTACCGCCGGAGCTGCTGGACACCCTGCGCCCCGGTATGCGGGTGGTCGTCCCCTTCGGGGCGGGCAACCGCCGGACGGAGGGCATCGTCCTGGCGCTGGAGGGCGGGTACCCGGACGACCCAAGGCGCAAGAGCATTCTCACCGTTCTAGACGAAGAGCCGGTGCTGGACGGCGAGGCCCTCCGGCTGGCCCTGTGGATGCGGGAACGCTGGTTCTGCACCGTGTACGACGCGGCCCGGGCCATGCTCCCGGCGGGGCTGTACTTCTCCCTTCAGGATCGCTGGAAGCTGGCCCCCGGCGTGGACCGGGAGGCGGCCTATGCGGCGGCGGGCCGGTCAGAGCACGCCCGGCGCATCGTGGAGTTGCGCTTCGCCTCGGGGCGGGAGGCGGATGTGGCCCAAATCAAGGAGGCGTTCGGGACAAAAGATCCCAATCCCGCCCTCAAGCTGTTGCGGGACAAGGGCATTCTCACCTTGGAAACCAGCGCCTCCCGGGGGGTGGGGGACAAGAAAGAGCTGGTGGCCTCGCTGGCCATCCCGCCCGAGGAGGCCATGGCCCTGGTCACGCCAACGCCGCTCCGCGCCCTGCGGTATGCCGTGACCGAGCTGCTGTGCGCCCTCGGCAGCGCCTCGGCTAAGGAGCTGTGCTACTTCACCGGGGCCGCCAACGCCACCCTGCGCTCTTTGGAAAGAGCGGTATCCTGCGCCTGGAACACCGTGAGGTGTTCCGTCGGGTGACGGTGGAGGCGGGGGCGGGCCGCTCCCGGTGCTCAACGCCGAGCAGCAGGCGGCCTTTGAGGGACTGGACGCCCTGGCGGCGGTCGGAAGACCCGCTGCCGCCCTGCTGTACGGGGTGACGGGCAGCGGCAAGACCCAGGTGTATCTCCGGTTGATCTATGAGGCACTGGCCCGGGGCCGTACCGCCATGGTGCTGGTGCCCGAGATCGCCCTGACCCCCAGCTCCTGCGCATTTCGCCTCCCACTTCGGGGACGACATCGCTGTGCTCCACTCGTCCCTGCGGGCGGGGAGCGGTACGACGAGTGGAAGCGGGTGCGGAGCGGTCAGGCCCGGGTGGTCATCGGTACCCGCTCCGCCGTGTTCGCCCCTGCGGAATCTGGGGCTGCTGATTCTGGACGAGGGCAGGAGTCCACCTACAAATCGGAGAACGTCCCGAAATACCACGCCCGCGACGTGGCAAAATACCGCTGTGCTCAGAATGGCCCTGCTGGTACTGGGCTCCGCCACCCCGTCGGTGGAGAGCATGTACCACGCCAAGCGGGGGGACTACCGCCTGTTCACCCTGCGCCGCCGGTACAACGAGCAGGCCCTGCCGGAGGTGCTTATCGCCGACATGAAAGGAGCTCCGCGCCGGCAACGGCACCTCACTCAGCGGGCCCCTCAGGGCCGGGCTGGCCGCCGCCATGGAGGCGGGGAGCAGAGTATTCTCTTCCTCAACCGCCGGGGCCAGCCGCATGGTCACCTGCGGCGAGTGCGGCGAGGTGCCCACGTGCCCCGCTGCTCCGTCCACCTGACCTACCACTCGGCCAACGGTCGGCTCATGTGCCACTACTGCGGCCACTCCGAGCCGCTGCCCGACGCCTGCCCCTCCTGCGGCGGGGCGTTGAACTTCCTCGGCTACGGCACCCAGAAGGTGGAGGAGGAGCTCCACGCCGCCTTTCCGGGGCGGGAGATCCTGCGGATGGACACCGACACCGTCTCCGCCACCCAGAGCCACGAGAAGCTGCTCTCCCGGTTTGAGAAGGAGCGGATTCCCGTGCTGGTGGGCACCCAGATGGTGGCCAAGGGGCTGGATTTTGAGAATGTCACCCTGGTGGGGGTGATCTCCGCCGACCTCTCCCTGTATGTGGATGACTACCGGGCGGGGGCGCACCTTTTCCCTGCTCACCCAGGTGGTGGGCCGGGCCGGGCGGGGTGCCAAACAGGGGAGGGCGGTCATCCAGACCTTTACCCCGGAGAATGACGTGATCCGCTGCGCCGCCCGTCAGGACTACGACAGCTTCTATGAGCAGGAGATCGAGCTGCGCCGGATGCGCCTGTGCCCGCCCTTTCGGGAGCTGTTTGTCCTGACGGCCTCGGGGCCGCTGGAGAGCGCGGTGCTGCGCACCTGTATGCGCCTGCGGCGCTCCCTGGAGGGGTGGCTGGCCCAGCCGCCGTTTCGGGACTGGGAGCTGACCGTCCTTGGCCCCCCCGGCCAGCGTGGCCAAGATCAACGACCGCTACCGCTACCGCCTGACTCTGGCGGCACAAAATACAAAGGAGATTCGCGCTATGGTGGCCCATCTGGTCCGCTGTGCGCAAACCGACAAGGAAAACAAGGGGTGTCCGTCTCGGCGGACGTGAACCCACTGGATTAAGGAGGAAACACCATGGCCCTGCGCAAGATTTTGACGGATGGAGACCCTGCCCTGCACAAGATGTGCCGCCCGGTCACCAGCTTTGACGCCCGCCTGCACACGCTGCTGGACGATCTGAAGGAGACCCTGGCGGATGCCAACGGGGCTGGCCTGGCCGCCCCCCAGGTGGGGATTCTCCGCCGGGTGGTCATTGTGGTGGACGCCGAGGACAACATGCTGGAGCTGGTCAACCCCGAAATTGTCTCCCAGGAGGAGCAGGAGGGCTTTGAGGGCTGCCTGTCGGTGCCCGGCCGCTGGGGCGTGGTCAAGCGCCCCTACAAGGTGCGTGTGCGCCCAGGACCGCAACGGCAATTTCTTTGAGGCCGAGGGGGAGATTGTGGCCCGCTGCTTCTGCCACGAGATTGAGCATCTGGACGGCCACCTGTTCACCGAGCATGCCGACCGGCTCTACACCACTGAGGAGCTGGACCGCATGATGGAGGAGCAGGGAGAATGAGAATTCTGTTTATGGGCACCCCGATTTTGCTGTGCCCTCCTGGAATCGCTCGTTGCCGCCGGGCACGGTCTGCGGGGTATTCACCCAGCCCGACAAGCCCAGGAACCGTGGCATGAAGCTCCAGGCACCGCCGGTCAAGGTGTGCGCTTTGGCCCACAATATCCCGGTCTATCAGCCCGTCAAGCTGCGGGACGGCGCGGCTCTGGCGCTGATTCAGGAGCTGGCTCCCGAGCTGATCGTGGTGGCCGCCTACGGCCGCATTCTGCCGGATGAGATCCTGGCCGCACCCCAAAGGGGTGCATCAACGTCCACTCGTCCCTGCTGCCCAACTACCGGGGGCGGCCCCATCCACTGGGCGGTGCTCAACGGGGAGCGCGAGACCGGCGTGACCATCATGCACATGGCCCACGATCTGGGCCGGCGACATCATCGCCCAGGCCGCCACCCCATTGATCCCGACGAGACCGTGGTGGCCCTTCACGACCGCCTGGCGGTGCTGGGGGCGGAGCTGCTGGTGAACGTGGTGGCGGACATCGCCGCCGGAACGGCCACACGCACCCCAGGAGCACGGCAAGGCCACCCTGGCCCCATGCTGAGCCGGGAGCTGTCCCCTATGGACTGGAGCCGGCCCGCCCGGGCGCTCCACAATCAGGTGCGGGGCTGATCCCCTGGCCGACTGCTGTCACTGAGCTGGGCGGCAATCGCTGTAAAGTATTTTCCACTTCTGTACTGGGCCACGACTTCCGCCGCCCCCGGCACCATTCTGGCCGCCGGGAAGGAGGGAATTCAGGTGGCCTGCGGCGGCGGCACGGTACTGCGCATTGACGAGCTTCAGGCCGACGGCGGCAAGCGCATGAAGGCCGCCGACTATCTGCGGGGCACCCCATCCCCGTGGGATGATCCATCTGCTCTGGACGCTGGCGGTCTCTGGAGTAGTGCTGGCCCTGGGGCTGTCTCTGCTGCTCCGGTGGCTGGGGGCCGCCGGACTTCCGGCGCCCTGTGCCGTACCGGCATCTGCCCCCAGAGGCTGTGAGGTAAGCCGCCGGGAGCTTCTGCATGTGTTCTCCGCCGCCCTGCTCTTCCGCCTGACCGTCTTTCTGGCGGTGGCCGCGCTGGCCTGCCTGGTGCTCTACCCGGATACCGGTCTGTCCTGGACCACGGATATCTGGAAGAAATGGGATGCATGGCACTACGTTGGCCTGGCCGAACTGGGCTACACCGGCTATTGGGAGGACGGCAGACCCCTGTTTCTGGTCTTTTTCCCCCTCTATCCCTGGCTGGTGCGGCTGGTTTGCCCCTTGACGGGGCATAATACCATGGCGGCGGGCTTGATGGTGTCCTTTTGTGCTATTCCGCGGGGTGCGTCTACCTGTACCGGCTGGCGGCCTGGGAGTTGGGGAAAGGTGCCGCCCGGCGGACGGTTCTCTTCTTGTCTCTCTTTCCATATGCCTTTTTCTTCGGCGGGGTGATGACCGAGGGGCTGTTCTTGCTGACTACGGCCGCCGCTCTCTGGCATCCGCCGCCACCGTTGGTGGCGGGCGGGTATGTGGGGTGTTTTGGCCGCTATGACCCGCATGCATGGTCTGTTACTCATTGGGGCGGCGGGAGCGGAATTGGTAGAGAGTCTGGGGAAATTTGACGGGAGGGCCATCCTCCGCCGCCTGCCGGCGGCGCTGCTGCCCGCTGTGGGCAGCCTGGCCTATCTCGGCCTCAACGCCGCCGTGGCGGGAGACCCCTTAGCTTTTACGGTAATGCAGGAACACTGGAGCCAGGGCTTCTGCTGGATCTCAGACACCCTGTGGTATGTGCTGCAAAACGCCCTGTCCTACTATGACGAGGCGATACGGGTTCAGATCTGGATTCCGACACTTCTACTTTTTGCCGCCTTTTTCCCACTGCTCTGGTACGCCCACAAGCGGTTTCGGAGCATGTATACGCTCTATGCCTTCGCCTATCTGGTGCTCAACTACTCCCTGTCCTGGCTGCTCAGCGCCGGGCGCTACCTGTCCTGCGCCCTGCCGTTCTTCCTGTTCGCCGCTGCGCTGACGGAAAAACGGCCCCGGCTCACCGCCCTGCTGGCGGGCGGGATGGGGGTCGGGTTCCTGGTGAACCTGTGGTGCTACCTGTTGGGCGGGCAGATTATGTGAACGGAGGTTTCCATGCCGTTTTTCTACTATTATGATCCCTATTACTGGATGATCCTGGTACCGGCCATGCTGATCGCCCTGCTGGCCCAGCTCAATGTGTCCTCCACCTTCAACCGTTACTCCCGTATGGCCAGCCGCCGGGGCTTTACCGGCGCCCAGGCGGCGGAAGCAGTATTGCGGGCCCACGGCATTCAAAATGTGCGCATTGAGCGGGTCTCCGGCCGGCTGACCGACCACTACGATCCCCGGAGCAATGTGATCCGCCTGTCCGACGCGGTGTACGGCTCCAACAGCATCGCGTCGGTGGGAGTGGCCGCCCACGAGGCGGGCCATGCGGTGCAGTACGCGGTGGGGTACGGCCCCATCAAGCTGCGCTCCGCCCTGGTGCCCATCTGCAATATCGGCTCCCAGCTCTCCTGATCCTGATCGTCATCGGCCTGCTGCTCTACTCCCAGCCCCTGTTCGGCGTGGGCGTGCTGCTGTTTGCCACGGCGGTGGTGTTCCAGCTTGTAACGCTGCCGGTGGAGTTCAACGCCTCCCGCCGGGCCATTGCCAGCCTGGAGGGTACCCATCTGCTGGAGGACGATGAGCTGCGGGTGCCCGCAAGGTGCTGGGGCCGCCGCCATGACTTATGTGGCAGCCCTGCTGGTCTCCCTGGCTCAACTGCTGCGGTTCCTGCTGGCCTTTGCAGGACGACGGAGGGATTAGATGAAGCAGGCCCGAGAAGTTGCACTGGACGCCCTTACCGCCTGCGAGAGGCAGGGGGCGTGGTCAGACGGATATCTGAAAAGGCCATCGGCGGAGCGAAGCTGGACGGTCGTGACGCCGCCCTGGCGACCCGGCTGTGCTTCGGTGTACTCCAAAACCGGATGCTGCTGGATTTTTACCTTTCAAAGCTGTGTGCCACCCGCTGCACAAGCTGGAGGCGTCTATCCGCAACCTGCTGCGCCTGGGGGCTTATCAGCTTTTGTATCTGAACCGGGTGCCGGATCACGCCGCCGTCAGCGAGGCGGTGTCCTTGGCCCGAAGGCCAAAATCCCAGGGCCGCAGGGCTGGTCAACGGGTGCTCCGCAGCCTGATTCGCCAGCGGGAGGCGCTGGAGCCGCCCGCCGACCTCTTCACCCGGTACAGCCATCCTCAGTGGCTGGTTGATTCCTTCGTTGCCCGGCTGGGCAGAGAGGAGGCGGAGGCCCTGCTGGCCGCCGACAACGGCGAGCCGCCCACCTGTGCCCAGGTAAACACCCTCAAAATCTCCGCAGAGGAGCTGGCTACCATGCTGACGGCCGAGGGGTGGCAGTGGAACCCCATCCCTGGTTGCCGGACTGCCTGTTCCTGAATGGCACCGGAAGTCTGGAACACCTGGAGGCGTTCCAGAAGGGTACTTTTACATCCAGGATGCCGCTGCCCATCTGGCGGTGCTGGCCGCCGCGCCGCAGCCGGGGTGGAGGGTGCTGGACGCCTGCGCAGCCCCTGGAGGCAAATCCTTCGCCGCCGCTATCGCCATGGAGAACCGGGGAGCGTCACCTCCTGTGATATTCACCCCACAAGCTGCGCCTGATCGAGGCGGGCTATCAGCGGCTGGGCCTGGATATCATCCATGCAAACCTGTTGGACGGCAAGGAGCGAAAAGCCGAATTACTTAACAGCTTTGATCTGGTAATCGCCGATGTACCCTGCTCCGGCTTGGGTATCATCCGCAAGAAGCCGGACATTCGCTACAAGGATCCTAAGCCTCTGGAGAACCTGCCCCGTGTGCAGGCCGCCATTCTGGACAATGTGGCGGATTATGTGCGCCTGGGCGGCGTACTTCTCTACGCCACCTGCACCCTGCTGGGGCCGGAGAATGAGGGAGTCGTGAGGGCGTTTTTAGACAAGCGGAGAGACTTTACACTAGATGGATTCCAAGTCCCCGGTCCCTTCTTGGATACAGATACCGGCATGCTCACCTGCTGGCCCCATCGCCATGGCACCGATGGATTTTTCTTTGCCAGGCTGAGGAGGAAAGATGATGGAAACCTTTGAAGTGTATCCAAACAAGGGCATAGGCCCTTTCCGCCTGGGCATGACAGAAGATAAGGTGGTTGAGCTTCAGAACCGTCTGTTTCCCGGAGTCTTTCCGGGCTATTACTGGGACGGACTATCTGGACGGCAGGCTGGCCGGGGTTGGCCTGCTTGCGGACGAGAATCGGCAGATACTCTGGGATGGACTGGAACTGACCCATGTGCACGTGGAGGAGCTCATTCCGCGCCTGGCACGAAAGGCCGAGTTTGCCTGCGATTGCGTGGATCCGGAGCTGGCTTGCAACTATCGCTTCCCGACCCTTGGCCTGGAGCTGTGGCGGGAGATGGCCTACCACCCTAAGCTGCTGGATAATCCGGAATTTCAGGCGCACATGCGTGTCCTTCCGGAGAATCTGGAGTATGAGCAGACCCACGGCTGGACGTTCCAGGCGGTATGGGTGCGCAGTTCGGCCTCCATGGCGGCTCTTCCGCTGGAGCCATGCCGGCCCTTACGACGGCGGCCGTACCACCCAACCCGGAACCACGGCCCGTTACGCCGGAACGGCTGGCGGCGGTGGCAAAAAAATACGGACTGGAGCCGCCGGGGAGGCCCGGCGGGGGAGAGAACGCATGACCGACATCAAATCCATGAATCTGACCGAGATGGCCGCCTATTTCAAGGAGCTCGGGGAGCCGGTGTTCCGAGCCAAGCAGGTGTTCCAGTGGCTTCACCGGGGCGTATCCTCTTTGACGAAATGACCAACCCCTCCAAGCCCCTGCGGAGCTGGCCGCCTCCTGTATCCTCTACGCGCCCCAGGTGGAGCGCAGGCAGGTCTCCGCCCTGGACGGCACCATCAAGTACCTGTGGCGGCTGAGGGATGGAAACTGCATCGAAACGGTTTTGATGCGCTATCATCATGGGAATACTGTGTGCATCTCCTCTCAGGTGGGATGCCGCATGGGCTGTGCTTTCTGCGCCTCCACACTAGGGGGCAAGGTGCGGGACTTAACACCCGCTGAGATGCTGGATCAGGTGCTTTTCACCCAGATGGACTCCGGAGCCCCGGTCAGCAACATCGTGCTCATGGGCATTGGGGAGCCGCTGGACAACAGCCCCGACGGACTGAACATCGGTATGCGGCACATCTCGCTGTCCACCTGCGGCCTGACTAAAAAATTGACAAATTGGCCGACCATCAGTTACAATTAACGTTGTCTGTGTCCTGCACGCCCCGACGACGAAACCCGGAGCCGCATCATGCCGGTCAACCGGAGCGTAGGGGTGGAGAAGCTGTTCGCCGCCTGCCGCCGGTATTTTGAAAAGACCGGCCGACGGATCTCCTATGAATACGCCATGATTGACGGAGTTAACGACGCCGACTGGCAGGCAGATCTGCTGGCTCGGCACCTGAAGGGGACGCCGGGGCATGTGAACCTGATTCCCTCAACAATGTGGAGGAGAGCCCCTCAAGCCCAGCAGGCGGGTGGCGGCCTTCCAGAAGCGGCTGGAGAGCCACGGCATCACCGCCACGGTACGCCGCAAGCTGGGGGGCGATATTGACGCCTCCTGCGGTCAGCTCCGCCGCAAGACAATGCAGCAGGAACACACTTAACATAAGTCGGCTCACGCCTGGCCGCGCAGGGCGTGAACAGAGGCAGACTCGCGCGGGAAAGAGGCAAGTTCAGTATGATACACGCATGGGGTATTACCGACAAAGGCGCGGTAAGAACACAAAATCAGGACGGTTTCTACTTAGACATTCCTTCAGAGCACCTGGCGGTCGGCGTCGTGTGCGACGGGATGGGCGGGGCCAAGGCGGGCAATATCGCCAGTCTCATCGCCGTGGAAACCTTCGTGGACGCCCTGCAGGGCATGCAGCCGGACGGCGATGGCGAGGCCGGGCCAGCCGCCGTTCTTTCGCGGGCGGCGGAGACCGCCAATACGGCAGTCTATCACCGGGCCGTCACCTACCCGGACTGCCGCGGCATGGGCACCACTATGGTGGCGGCTTGGTGGTGGAGCAGACCGCTTATCTGCTCAACATCGGAGACAGCCGGGCCTATCACATCAATGAAGACGGGATCACCCGCCTGACCCGGGACCACTCGGTGGTGGAGGACATGGTGGCGCGGGGGACATCACCCCGAGGAGGCCCGTACTCATCCCCGGAAGAACCTGATCACCCGGGCACTGGGCTCTGAGGAGCGCATCCGGGCAGATCTGTACGAGAAGGAGCTCCAGCCGGGGGACTTCCTGCTGCTCTGCTCCGACGGGCTGAGCAACATCGTCACGGACCAGGAGCTGCTCTACGAGGCCATCCACGGCGGGGAGCCGTCGGACTGCTGCCAGCGCCTGCTCCACATCACTCTGTCCAGAGGCGCGCCGGACAACGTTACGGCGGTCCTCTTCAGATCGTTTAAAAGGGGTAATGAACTATGGATCAGTACATAGGGAAATTACTCGACAACCGATATGAGATCATTGAGCGCATCGGGACGGGCGGTATGGCCGTGGTCTACAAGGGCGGGATCACCGCCTTAACCGGCTGGTGGCGGTGAAGATTCTCAAGGAGGAGCTGGCTCAGGACGCCGAGTTCCGCCGCCGCTTCCACGACGAGTCCCAGGCGGTGGCCATGCTGTCCCACCCCAATATCGTGGCGGTGTACGATGTGTCCCACTCCACGGAGCTGGATTATATCGTTATGGAGCTCATCGACGGCATCACCCTCAAGCAGTATATGCAGAAGAAGGGAGGCAAGCTGGCCTGGCGGGAGGCGCTGCACTTCATCACTCAGATCATGAAGGCCCTCTCTCACGCCCACAGCCGGGGGATCATCCACCGGGATACCAAGCCCCACAACATGATGGTGCTGCGGGACGGCAGCCTGAAGGTGGCCGATTTCGGCATCGCTCGGCTCACCTCCGCCGCCCAGGCCACCCTGACCCAGGAGGCCCTGGGCTCAGTACACTATATCTCGCCGGAGCAGGCCCGCGGCAGCCATATCGACACCCGCAGCGATATCTACTCCGCCGGTGTGGTACTCTATGAGATGATCACCGGCCGCCTGCCCTATGAGGGGAGTCCCCGGTGGCGGTGGCCATCCAGCACATCAACTCCATTCCGCTCTCCCCACGGGAGATCGACCCAGAGATCCCAGAGGCTCTGGAGGCCATCACCATGAAAGCTATGGCCTCGGATGTCAACCAGCGCTATGTATCGGCAGACGCCATGCTGGTGGATCTGGAGGAGTTCCGCAAGAATCCCAGCATCAATTTCGACTATACGCCCGCCGATCTGCTTATCGCCGACGGCGACGAGCCTACTCAGATTCTGGGCGCCAACACGCCGCATACCGTGCGTTCCCAGCCGGCCCATGCCAGCCGGGCCGCGTCGGAGGAGCCCTATGCCCGTCCCACACCGAAGCCCCGCAAAGCCGTGCGGGTCCCCTTGAGGACGAGGTGGACTACGACGACTATCCGGACCGGCGGGATGGGGGCGGCAGCCGTCTGCCCATTATTCTGGCCATTGCAGCAGTGGCCGTGTTTGTAGTCGGCATCGGCGTATTTCTCTGGGTCTCCTTCTTCAGCAGCCCGGGGCAGACTGTCTACAATGTCCCCAATCTGGTGGGTAAGACCATCGAGGAAGCGCGGGCGGACAGCGGCGTAACAGTGGCTCAATTTCAGGTCGTAGAGGGGCAGGAAGTGGACAGCACTTTACCCAAAGGACAGATTGTGAACCAGGATCCGCAATCGGGACGCAACGCTGCGACGGGAACCACCATCACTGTCGATATCAGCAACGGCAGCGGCAGCACCGACGTGGAGGAGAACCGGATGCCCAACCTGGTGAATCAGGATAAGCGTCTGGCCATCAATACCCTGCGGGAACTCGGCTTCACCGAGGAGGCCGGTAATCTGGTTATCCGGGAGGAGACCTCGGAGGATGTAACCAAGGACTATGTGATTTCCACAGACCCGGTGGCGGAGACCGATCTGGCCGATGTGGAGAAGGTCACTCTTGTAGTCAGCAGCGGTGTCAAGACGGAAACCTCTGTCATTATCCCGTTCCTCGGCATGACAGAGCAGGAGGCCCGCGCTAAGGCCGAGGGAACGCTGGGACTGGTGGTCGTATTTGACGAGCCTCAGTACAGCAATGACTACGCCGAGGGTCTGGTCTGCTGGCAGTCCATCCAGACGGGTACTGAGGTCGATAAGGGTTCCACCATCCATCTGCGCCTGAGCAAAGGGGCAGATCCCTCCACCTCTCCCGACCCGGAGATCACCCCGACTCCCACGCCGGGGCCTCTACCGACCCGGAGGTTCCCCCACACCAGGCAGCGAAGGTGCGCTGAAGACCATCAGCTATACGGTAAATCTGGCCAGCTCCGACAAGGAGACTGTCCGTGTCCGGGTCACAGTCAACGGGCAGGATCAGTTCAATGAGGACGTACAGACCGTACTAGGCGTCCGGGTGGTAACACTTTATGGAACCGGCTTCCAGCAAGTGGATGTCTATCTTGACGGGCAGCTCTCCGAGACCCGCATGATGAACTTCGGCTGATGGAAGGGATTATTTTAAAGGCCCTCAGCGGCTTCTATTACGTGGACGGCGGAGATGGGGTTCTGGTCGCCTGCCGCGGAAGGGAAAGTTCCGCCAACCGAGGATCACCCCTGGTGGGGACAGGGTCATCTTCACCCTCTGGATAGCGGGGCGGGGATTCTCGATGAAATCCTGCCCCGCAGGAACGAATTTCAGCGGCCGGCGGTGGCCAACATTGATCAGCTCGTAGTCATTGCCTCCGGCGCCATTCCAGTTACCGACCCATTCCTGATTGACCGCGTGGTTTCCATTGCGGAGGGCGGAACTGCCAGCCGGTCATCTGCATCAACAAGTGCGACCTGGATGCGGCGGAGGAGCTCTACCAGACCTACCGTGCTGCCGGGTTCCCCACCCTCCGGGTGAGCGCCGAGACAGGGGAGGGACTGGAGGAGCTCTCTGGGGCAATTGCTGGAAAGGTTTCTGCCTTTACAGGAAATTCCGGTGTGGGCAAATCCAGTATACTCAACGCCCTGGAGCCCGGCTTCCGCCTTCAGGTGGGGGAGGTGTCCGACAAGCTGGGCCGTGGCCGCCATACTACCCGCCATGTGGAGCTGTTTCGGCTCCGCTCCGGCACCATTGTGGCAGATACCCCCGGCTTCTCCTCCTTTGATACGGAGGAGATGGAGCTCCGTCGCCCTGAGGAACTGCAATATACCTTCCGGGAGTTCGCCCCTTATCTGGAGCAATGCCGGTTCACCGGCTGTTCTCATGTAAGGGAAAAGGCTGTGCAGTTATTGCAGCAATGGAGGCCGGGGAGATTGCACCCAGCCGTCATGCCAGCTATGTGCGGCTGTATCAGCAGGCAAAGGAAGTGCCCGAATGGGAACGGAAATGAAGCGCGCGCTGCTTTTCGGCTCAGTCCCCTGCGGAGACGGGGCCTTTCTCCGCCCTTATCTGGACGGAGGCGGATGGACGGTCTTCTGTGCCGACGGCGGGGTACGCAACGCCCGTGCGGCCGGACTGCGGCCGGACTATCTGATCGGCGACTGGGACTCCGGCGGTGCGCCGGAGGGCGATGTCCCCTACATCACGCTTCCAGTGGAAAAGGATATGACAGACCTCCAGGCAGCGGTGGATCAGGCACTGGAGCTGGATTACCGGGAGCTCCTGCTGTGCGGCTGTACTGGGGACGTCTGGACCATACCGCCTCCAACTTGGTGCTTCTGGAGTGGATCGCCGACCACGGCGGCCGGGCGCTGTTGGTGGATGCCGATAATGAGGTGCGCCTGCTGGACAGCGGAGTGCTGCGGTTGCCCAACCGCCCCTGCTATCACTACCTCTCTGGTTCCTCTGGATCGCCGCGTGACCGGCGTCACCCTGCGGGGACTCAAATATCCGCTGACCGACGCGGTACTCACTCGCGGCGACACCTCTCAGTGAGTAATGAGCCGCTGGGCGACGAGGTGGAGATCTGCCTTTCCGCCGGCCGCGCCCTGCTGATCCGGAGCCAGCGCGTCTGATGAACTGGGAACCCTTGGCCGCCTCCTGCGTATACTGGTACAGAACCAGTTGCGAAAGGAGGCGGCCATTTTGACGCTACAAACCAGAAAGCGCCTGGGAACGGCAGCGCTGTGCGTGGGGTGCAGCCTTGCTGCTCCATCCGGCCTGTCTGATCGCCTTCGGTGCGGGTGCTTGGGCGGGCAGCCGGGGCAGAGACTGGCTCAAACGAATTTGGGACGACAGGGAGGCTGTGCTATGAAGATCGTCGTGGTTAAATCACCCAAAGCGCTGCGCGGAATACTCAAGACCATTTTCGGCATCCGGGGCGCATGAGCCACGGGCATAGTCTTCCCACCTTGTACATATAGTTCTGTAGCAGAATGCATGAAAAAGGGCTGCGGCCCGTACAAGGAGTGGAACGCTATGGAGCTGGAACTGGATCGGACTCAACGGAGCGGCTATGAGGCCGTACTGGATACAACCGTCTGCCGCGAGGAGACACTGGAGAGCATTGTACCGGATGCCTGTCCGGATATCCTTCGCATCTGCGATACCGAGGGCGTGGTATGCCTGCGGGACAAGGTGCTCCAGGATGGTCGGGTGGAGCTCTCCGGCTCGGTACGGGCGGCGCTGCTCTACCTCCCGGACGGTGAAGAGGGATACGCCGGATGGAGGTGGAACTGCCCTTTTCCTGTACTCTGGAGCACCCGGCGCTGACTCCTCTGTGCCGCGTGGTGGCCCTGCCGCGGGTACAGGGGGCAGACGCCCGGCTGATCAACCCCCGCAAGGTGCTGGTCCGGGTGGATCTGGCTTTCTGTGTGCAGGTCTATGCCCCGGTGGAGGATGACATCTGCAGCGGAGTGCTGGCTCCAGAGGAAGCTGGTGTGCAGCAGATGTCTGAGCAGTGTGATGCCTGTACCACAGTCTGCGTGCAGGAGAAGCCCTTTACATTTTCTGATGAAATCAGCCTGTCCGGCAGCAAGCCGGAGGCGGAAGAGCTGCTGAAGTGCCGCGCTGCCTGCGGTGCAGTGAGTCCAAGGTCATCGGAAACAAGCTTATTTTCAAGGGGGAGAGCCAGCTTCAGATGCTCTACCGCTCCTCCGCCGGCGGACTGTGCACAGCGGAATACGAGCTGCCCTTCTCCCAGATCATGGAGATCACCGGGGCGGGGGAGGAGTCTACCTGTGATGTGTACGTGGTTTTGACCGGCCTGGACTGCGCCCTGGACAGCGGCGACGGCCGCACCATCAGCGTCTCCATGGGGCTGCTGGCCCAAGCGGTGGTGCGGGAGGAGCGCACGCCCAGATGCTGACGGATGTGTACTCTACCGCCTTCCAGCTTACGGCGGAGAGCCGGACCTATACGCTGGGCCGCCTGGTGGAGCACGGGGAGAAGGAGCTGACGGTGCGGGAGATCCTGGAAACCGGGATGCTGGCCCAGGAGGTGTCGGACGCCTATGTGACCATCGGCGCCATCACCCAGAGCCGGGACGGGAGACGGGTGACGCTGACCGCCGAGGCCAATGTGACGGTGCTCTACCTCACGGAGGACGGCCCGCACCTCCATCACCCGGCAGCTCCAGGCCGCCTGCCCCCTGGAGCTGCCTGAGGCGTCCTGCTCCTGCCACTGCGGCTGTACCGCCCCTGTCTTTGCCACCCCGACGACGGGTGGCATTGAGGTGCGCTTCCCGGTGGGTTTCCGGTACACGGCCATGACCAGCCGCACCACAGCCGCCGTGTCTGCGGTCCATATGGATGAGGGTACCCCCCGGGATCACTCCGGCCAGCCCTCCATTGTTCTGCGTATGGTAGGAAACGGGGAACGGCTCTGGGACATTGCCAAGTCTTACGGTACCACCGCACAGGACATCATGTGCGCCAACGCGCTGGAGGAGGACGTGGCCCCGGAGGCAGCTCCTGCTCATCCAACGCAAGCGGTAAAACCAGCCCGCCCGGCAAATGCCGGGCGGGCTTTGGTTCTGTCCGGGGACGAGGCATAATTTACGGCTTATCCCCATAGGTATGTAGAGAAAACGACCGGCTCATGCGGCCGAAGGAGGAATCGCAAGTGGAACAACGCAAGATCTATGAAGATATTGCCCTGCGTACCGAGGGGGATATCTATATCGGCGTCGTGGGGCCGGTGCGGACGGGAAAATCGACCTTTATCAAACGCTTCATGGAGACCATGGTCATCCCCAACATCGACAACGTGTACCGCCGGGAGCGGGCGCGGGATGAGCTGCCCAGAGCGGCTCCGGGCGCACCATCATGACCGCCGAGCCCAAATTCGTCCCTGAGGAGGCCGTTCAGGTCACCATGGACAACGGGGCGGCCTTCTCCGTCCGCCTCATCGACTGCGTAGGCTATATGGTTCCCGGCGCGGTGGGCTCCCTGGAGGACGACAGCCCCGCATGGTAACCACCCCTGGTTTGACTATGAGATCCCCATGACCGAGGCCGCGGAGATCGGCACACGCAAGGTCATTGCGGAGCATTCCACCATCGGCATCGTGGTCACCACAGACGGCTCCATTACCGACATCCCACGGGAGGACTATCTGGAGGCGGAGGAGCGGGTGATCACCGAGCTCAAGGAGCTGGGAAAGCCCTTCCTGGTGGTGCTCAACTCGTCCTACCCAATTCCGACCGGGCACAGGCCATCCGGGCGGACATCGCCTCCCGCTATGACGTGACGTGTGTGTGCGCCGACTGCCTGGAGCTGGACGAGGCGGCGGTAACCGCCATCATCAAGGGGGTGCTCTACGAGTTCCCGGTGAAGGAGCTGGATCTGTTCCTGCCCCCCTGGGTGGACGCCCTGCCTTACGACCACCCCATCAAGAGCGGCCTGTATACGGCCATCCGGGAGGGAGCGGCCGGGATGCACCGCATCCGGGATGTGGAGCGTACGGTCACCGCCATTGGGGAGTGCGACACTGTCAGCAGCGCCCGTATCACCTCCATCAGCCTGGGCACCGGCCTGGCCGCCGCCCAGCTGGAGCTGCCCCGGGGGCTGTTCTACGATACGCTCTCCGAGCAGTCCGGCTTCACCATCCACGACGATGGTGATCTCATGGAGCTGCTCTCCAGCCTTGCCCACGTCAAAACGGAGTATGACAAGGTAGCCGGGGCGCTGGAAGAGGTTAAGTCCACCGGTTACGGCATCGTGGTGCCCAGCACCGACGAGCTGGTGCTGGAGGAGCCGGAGATCGTCAAGCAGGGGGGACGCTATGGCGTGCGCCTGAAGGCCTCCGCCCCTCCATCCACATGATCCGTGCGGACATCGAAACCGAGGTCTCGCCCATCGTGGGCAACGAAAAGCAGAGCGAGGAGATGGTCAATTTCCTGCTTCAGGAGTTTGAGGGAGACACCAAGGCCATCTGGCAGTCCAACATCTTCGGCAAGTCCTTCCATGAGCTGGTCAGCGAGGATTTGAACGGCAAGCTCAAGCGCATGCCCGACGACGCCCGCGCCAAGCTCCAGGAGACACTCCAGCGCATCATCAACGAGGGCTCCGGCGGACTGATCTGCATCATTCTGTAAGCATTTGTTAGGCGTCCCATCCGGGGCTATGATATCTGTCTATTTCTGAATGAGCTGTGCGGCCGCCAGAAGGGCCAGCGGCAGATACATGAAGAGCAACGTAAGCCGCTGCCATGTGCCCTCCTGGGCCAGCCGGGTGCCACGCCACGCCTCCTTGTCCGCCATAACAAAGAGGGTGAAACAGCACACATCGAGGGCAAAGCAGACCAGGGAGAATACCCCGGCCCCGCCGGCACCCTCCCGAAAAGCCAGCAGCGCCGCCAGAAGGGCAAAGGCCAGGGCCAGGAAGCCCAGAACCGAGCCGACGCCGTGGATGCGGGAAGCCGCTGTCTCCACCGCTTTGTCGGCATTGACGCTGAACAGCCCGGCCAGTACTCCTGCCCCCAGGGCGAACACGCAGAGCACCGCGATCAGTAGCCCGGTCAGGACAGGGGAGCGGTTTCCAAAGGCAGCCCATAGGTCTGGTGTGGCGGCGCACAGGAGCAGCCCCAGCGCCACCAGCCACACCCGGTACACCCACCGCGCCGGACTTTCCGGGCTGCCCAGCACGCTCATGACCTGCCGCCGGTGGGAGTAGCCGGGGTAAAATGGGGCCAGCAGGAAGGGGAGGAGCAGATCCAGCCCGGCCGCCGCCAGCAGGAAATACCAGCCCACGCTCACCCCACCCCCTCGGTCAGAAAATTCGCAATGGCCTGCCGGTTACAGAGCTTCAGGCTCTTATAGCCGGTCTCCACCCAGCCCGTCGGTCGAAGTCCCCCAGCACCCGGCTCACCGTTACACGGCTCACCCCCACAGAGGAGCCGATCTCCTCATGGGTACAGTGGAGCAGACCCCTGGCGTCCGGCTCGAGGGCCAGCAGATGGCGGGCGATGCGCTTGTCCGCCTGCAAAAAGGCGCTGTCTACATGGCCAGAGAGCAGGCGCACCGTGCGGGCCAGATATTCCAGCATGGAGATGGCCAGGTCCGGCCGGCGGGCAAACACCGCCTCCAGATGCTGACGGTTCACCGAGATCAGCTCGCACGGGGTGACCGCCACGGCGGAGGAGACCCGTGGCTGCCGGTCAAAGAAGGACGCCTCGCCGATGAGCTCCCCGCCGTGGTGGAGGGCCAGGGTGCGCTCATCCCCGTCGGAGAGCTGATAAAGCACTTCACCGTTCCGGTGAGGATATAGTAAAACTGCGCGGCCTCCGTGTCCTGTAAATAGATCATCTGCCCCGGCTCCCCGATGGTGGGTGGGCTGCCCCTCCGCCAGCGGCGCCCAGATGTGGTCCTGCGCCATTGCGTTCACCTCCTGTTTGGTCAATTGTAACACGCTTTACATTCTTTTGGCAAGGGGCCATGCTATTCTGGTGCCACTGAAATAAAAAGGAGGCACCCAACCATGGGAATGACCATGACCCAAAGATCCTGGCCAGGCACGCCGGCCTGGAGCATGTTGTCCCCGGCCAGCTGGTGGAGGGCAAGCTGGATCTGGTGCTGGGCAACGATATCACCACCCCGGTGGCCATCGCCGAGTTCAACAAGGCGGGGCTGACCCAGGTGTTCGACCGGGAAAAGATCGCGCTGGTTCTGGATCACTACACCCCCTGCAAGGATATCAAGGCCGCCCAGCTCTGCGCCCAGGTACGGGAGTTCGCCAAGCGCTGACATCACCCATTTCTACGATGTGGGCTGCATGGGTGTAGAGCACGCCCTCCTGCCCGAGCAGGGCCTGACCGCCCCCGGCGAGGCCATGATCGGCGCCGACTCCCACACCTGCACCTACGGCGCGGTGGGGGCCTTCTCCACTGGCGTGGGCTCCACCGATATGGCCGCGGGCATGGCCACGGGGCTGGCCTGGTTCCGCATCCCCTCCGCCATCAAGGTCACCCTCAGGGCAAACTCCAGCCCTGTGTATCCGGCAAGGACGTGATCCTCCACCTGATCGGCACCATCGGCGTGGACGGCCCTTTACAAGTCCCTGGAGTTCGGCGGGAAGGGGTAGCCTCCTGTCCATGGACGACCGCTTCACCATGGCCAATATGGCCATTGAAGCAGGCGCCAAAAACGGCATCTTCCCCGTGGACGACAAGACCCGGGCCTATCTGGACGGCCGGGTCACCCGCCCCTGGGAGGCCGTGGAGCCCGATGCCGACGCCGAGTACGAGCGGGAGGTGGTCATCGATCTGGATACCCTCCAGCCCACGGTTGCCCTGCCGCACCTGCCCTCCAACACCCGCACCGTGGATCAGGTGGAGGGCACGCACATCGACCAGGTGGTGATCGGCTCCTGCACCAACGGCCGTCTGGAGGACCTCCGCCAGGCCGCGGCAGTGCTCAAGGGCCGCAAAGTGGCCGCCGGAGTGCGCTGCATTGTCATCCCCGCCACCCAGCAGATCACCCTGGACGCCATGGCCGAGGGGCTGATCCAGACCTTTATCGAGGCCGGCTGCGCCGTTTCCACCCCACCTGCGGCCTGCCTGGCGGCCACATGGGCGTGCTCTCCGACGGGGAGCGGGCCATCTCCACCACCAACCGCAACTTCGTGGGCCGCATGGGCCCTGTCAGCTCCGAGATCATCCTGGCCAACCCGCGGTGGCCGCCGCGTCCGCCGTGGCGGGCTGTGTGGCGGATCCCCGCAAGCTCTGATGGAGGTGTAAGGCAATGAAGGTTTACAAATACGGCGACAACGTGGATACCGACGTAATCATTCCCGCCCGGTATCTCAACGCCCCCGATGAAAGTCCCTGGCCTCCCACTGTATGGAGGACATCGACGCCAGCTTCGCCTCCACGGTGGAGCCGGGCGACATCATCGTGGCCGGGGCCAACTTCGGCTGCGGCTCCTCCCGGGAGCACGCCCCTCTGGCCATCAAGGCCTGCGGCGTCAAGTGCGTCATCGCGCCCTCCTTCGCCCGCATCTTCTACCGCAACGCCATCAACATCGGCTTTCCCATTCTGGAGTGTTTGCCGAGGCGGCGGAGGGCATTCAGGCCGGCGACACGGTGAGCGTGGACTTCGGTACCGGCGTGATCACCGACGAGACCACCGGCAAGACCTATCAGGCCGCGCCCTGCCCGCCTTCGTCCAGGGCATCGTGGACAACGGCGGCCTGCTCAAATCCCTGAAGGCGAGAGGTGCGGCGAAATGAATTATAAAATTGCGCTCATCCGCGGCGACGGCATTGGCCCCGAAGTGGTGGGGGAGGCCGTCAAGGTGCTGGAGGCCGTCGGCCAGAAGTTCGGCCACAGCTTCACCTATGAGGAGGTGCTGCTGGGCGGCTGCGCCACCGACGCGGTGGGGAAGAGCTATCCCGACGGCACCGCCGAGAAGTGTCGGGCCTGCGACGCGGTGCTGCTGGGCGCTGTGGGCGGCCCTGGGGTTCCGACAAGCCCGCCGAGCAGCGGCCTGAGACCGCCCTGCTGGCCATCCGAAAGGATCTGGGCCTGTATGCCAATCTGCGCCCCGCTGCCCTGCGCTCCGCCATGGCGGCCCTTTGAAGAAGGAGACGGCGGAGAAGGGCATCGATCTGATGATGGTCCGTGAGCTCACCGGCGGCATCTACTTCGGAAAGCGGGAGCGGTACGACACCCTGACCGGGGCGTAGAGTGCGCCGACCGGATGGCCTATTCCGAGCAGGAGATCGAGCGCATCGGCCGCCGGGCCTTTGAGCTGGCCCGCCTCCGCCGCAAGAAGGTGTCCAGCGTGGACAAGGCCAATGTGCTGGAGACCTCCCGCCTGTGGCGCTCTGTCATGCACCGGCTGGCGGAGGAGTATCCCGACGTGCAGTATGAGGATGTGCTGGTGGACAACTGCGCCATGCAGCTCGTGAAAGACCCCGGCCAGTTCGACGTGGTGGTTACTGAGAACATGTTCGGCGACATTCTCTCCGATGAGGCGAGCATGGTCACTGGCTCCATCGGCCTGCTGCCCTCCGCCTCCATCGGCGATACCGCCCCCGGCCTCTACGAGCCGATCCACGGCTCCGCCCCGACATTGCGGGTCAGGACAAGGCCAACCCCATCGCCACCATCCTGTCGGTGGCCATGATGTTCCGCTACTCCTTCCACCTGGCCGCCGAGGCCGACGCGGTGGAGGCGGCAGTGGACGCGGTACTGGCCGAAGGCTGGCGCACCCCCGACATCGCCGGGCCGGGCGTCACCCCCATCGGCACCCAAAAGATGGGTGAGCTCATCTGCCGTCATATTGGATGAAAACAGGGCAGCCAAAGGCTGCCCTGTTTCTTGTGTTTGCCCACTGCATATGGTATACTGGCTCTATCTTTAACGGAGAGGGGAACAAACCAATGAAATATATCTGCGCACTTCTGTCTGTCAGGGACATTCACGCTGCAAAAGCGTTTTATCAGGAATTGTTTGGTCTGGAGGTGGCCCAGGATTACGGGAGAAATATTGCCTTTACCTGTGGGCTGGCGCTGCAACAGGATTTTGACTGGCTAATTGGAGTGCCGAGTATGCACGTGCGGAAAAAGCCCAACAATATGGAATTGGTCTTTGAAGAGACGGATTTTGATGGATTTATTGAAAAGCTGGATGCCTATCCGGGTATAGAACGGCTTGGCGGCATCATCGAACACGACTGGGGCCAGCGGGTGGCACGCTTTACGATCCAGATGGGCACCTCATTGAAGTGGGGAGGACATGGGGATGGTAATCCGCCGTTTTCTGGCTTCCGGCATGACTATGGAGGAGGTTTCGGTCAAAATGGGTGCCTCCATAGGAGACTTGACCAAACTCCTGAACACAGTTCCAAGCTCCGAAAAGGGTAGGAACAGCAGATACCAGCTTGATCTTTCGCTGTATTTATTGCTATAATAATAAAAATATTTGTGGGGAGGGGGATATGTTATGATTCTGGCGGTAGACGTGGGCAATTCCAATACGACGGTCGGCCTGTTCAACGGTACAGGAGTTATTGTTCCGCGCCCTGCTGGAGACCTCCCGCAGCAAGACCGGGATCAGTGCGCCATCGAGCTCCTGGGCGTCTTTCAGCTCTATGGGGCGGATGCGTGCACGGTAGACGGGGCCATCCTCTCCAGCGTCGTTCCGCCGCTGACTACCATCTTCATCGATGCCATCGCCCGCCTGACCGGTACCCCCCCCATGGTGGTGGGCCCTGGCATCAGGACCGGTTTGAACATCAAGGCCGAGATCCACAACCAGTTGGGCAGTGACATCGTGGCCTCTTCGGTGGCGGCGATCGCCAAATATCCAAGCCCCATTGTCATGGTGGACATGGGTACGGCCACCTCTTTGTCCCTCATTGTAGGCAGCGTATACGAGGGCTGCATCATTATGCCGGGGCTGGCCCTGGCGCTGGACGCTCTGTCGGAGCGGGCGGCCGCTCTGCCGCCTATCTCCATTGAAACCGCCTCCCCGGTGGGCCTCATGGGCCACACCACAGAGGAGGCCATGCGCTCCGGCGTGCTCTACGGACACGCCAGCATGGTGGACGGGATGCTGGAGCGCATTGAGGAGAGCATAGGCCAAAGCGTCACCACCGTGGCCACCGGCGGAAATGCCCTCGGATTCTGCGCTACTGCAAGCGTCCCATTCAATATGACGCCGATCTGATCATGACCGGACTTTATTTGCTCTACCAGAAAAACGCAAAAAAGTACCGGAAAGCGTGACCGGCCACGCCATTTTTTGTACTCAACGGCTGTCTGCCGTGGGTAATAAATTGCGCTGCATCCTTCCAGGTAAGGAGCGGCAGCAGGAGGTAATTTCATATGAGAGCAAGCGAAAAGACCAGACGCCTGACCGGACTGGCCCTGATGACGGCCATTATTGTTGTCCTGTAGGTAGTCGCCAGTTTTGTCAAGTTCGGCCCCTTCACCATCACGCTGGCCCTGGCCGATCCTGATCGGCGCGGCCCTGTACGGCCCGAAGGCAGGCGCGTGCCTGGGCGGGGTATTCGGTGCCGTCGTATTGTTGGCCTGCATTTTGGGCTGGGACCCCGGTGGAGCGATCCTGTGGAATGCCAATCCCTTCCTGACCGCCTTGGTCTGCTTGGGCAAGGGCATCCTGGCCGGTCTGGCTGCCGGCCTGGTCTATCGGGCCATCGCCTGGGGCGGCAAATCCCACAGCAGCGGTCGTATGCTGGGCGGCTCCATTGCCGCTGGCATCGTCAGCCCGGTGGTCAATACCGGCCTGTTCCTGCTGGGTCTGTTTTTCCTGTTCCCGACCTATTTGGAGGCATGGGCCACCGGTGCTGGGCAGACGGTCATTACTTATATGATCTTTACTATGGTCAGCATCAATTTTGTTCTGGAACTGTTGATTAACCTGGTGCTCAGCACGGTGATTGTCCGCGTGGTCAGCGCCCGGAGCCACTCCTGAGTTTATCGGCGTCTGCCAGTCGGCAGGCCGATTTTGCATTTTAGGATTAAGGACTTGCAAAACGTCGCAAAGCCGCATATAATAAAATACGATTTTAAAGTACAAGGGAGCGATTTCAGTGAAAGAGCTGTCCAGGATTGCATCGGCCGTACAGGCCTCCACCACCATGGCTATCGACGCCATGTTCAAGCAGATGAAGGCCGACGGTGTGGATGTGATCGGCTTCGGAGCGGGGGAGCCCGACTTCAACACCCCTGACAACATCAAGGCAGCCGGCATTGCGGCCATTGAGCAGAACGTCACCCGCTATACCCCGCAGCCGGCACGGTGGAGCTGCGTCAGGCGGTGTGCGGCCGCATGAAGGCCGACTACGGACTGGAGTACAAGCCCAGCCAAGTGGTGGTGAGCAGCGGCCAAGCACTTGGTCTACCTGGCTTTGCGGGCAGTGGTCAACCCCGGTGACGAGGTCATTCTGCCGGCCCTACTGGGTGAGCTACATTGAGCTCATCAAGATGGTGGGCGGCGTGCCGGTGGTGGTGACTGCCGCCACCACATCACCCCAGGACCAAGGCCATTCTGCTCAACAATCCCTCCAACCCAACCGGCATGATGTACGACCGGGAGGAGCTGGAGGCCATCGCCGCTGTGTACCCAGGCGGATATTTATGTGATTTCCGACGAGATCTACGCCTGCCTGGCCTACGACGGCCGCACCTTCACCAGCTTCGCCTCCCTCAGCGCCGACGCCAAGGAGCGCACCATCCTGGTCAACGGCGTATCCAAGGCATACGCCATGACCGGCTGGCGCATCGGTTACGCCTGCGCCAACGACGTCATCGCCAAGGTGATGGCCAATTACGTCAGCCACTCCACCGGTTCTCCGGTGGCCATCTCCCAGAGGGCCGCCGCCGTGGCCCTCTCCGGTTCCCAAGCGGAGATTGAGACCATGCGCCAGGCCTTTGAGCAGCGCCGCAACTACATTGTGGAGCGGATGAACGCCATCCCCGGCGTGAGCTGCATCCAGCCGGAGGGGGCGTTCTATGTGATGATGAACCTGGAGCAGCTTCTCGGCAAGACCATTCACGGGGTGGAGATCACCAATGACGACGTGTTCGCCGACGCCTTCCTGAAGTACGGCCTGGTGGCGGTGGTACCTGGCTCCGGCTTCGAGCGCCCAACTTCGTCCGCTGGTCCTACGCCACTTCTATGGAAAATATCAAAGAGGGCCTGGACCGTCTGGAAAAATTTTGGCGGAATGACAACGGCAAAAAGGGGCGGAACTTGTGTCCGCCCCCGTTTTATGATATTCTAGCCAGTGAAATCTGAGGAGAAAGAGGTCTTTGCATGCACGACCGTTATGAGAGCCCGCTGTCCTCCCGCTACGCCAGCGACGAGATGCAGTATATCTTTCGCCCGACAAGAAATTTTCCACCTGGCCGCCTGTGGGTCGCCCTGGCCCGGGCCGAGATGGAGCTGGGCCTGCCGGTCACCCAGGAGCAGGTGGACGAGCTGGAGGCCCACATCACCGACATCGACTACGACAAAGCCGCGGCGTATGAAAAGAAGCTCCGCCACGACGTGATGGCACACGTCCACACCTATGGCGAGGCGTGCCCCAAAGCTATGCCCATCATCCACCTGGGAGCCACGAGCTGCTATGTGGGGACAACACCGACGTGATCCTTATGCGGGAGGCCCTTCTGCTGGTGCGCGACAAGCTGGTACAGGTGCTGGCCCGCCTGGCAGAGTTCGCGGAGCAGTACAAGGCCCTGCCCACCCTGGGCTTCACCCACTTCCAGGCGGCCCAGCTGGTCACCGTGGGCAAGCGGGCCACCCTTTGGATGAATGAGCTGCTGATGGATCTGGAGGAGGTGGAGCACCGCATCGCCTCTCTGAAGCTGCTGGGCAGCAAGGGCACGACCGGCACGCAGGCGTCCTTCATGGAGCTGTTCGAGGGAGACCATGAGAAATGCCGGGCGCTGGAGCGGAAGATCGCCGCCGAGATGGGCTTCGACGCCGTGGTGCCCGTTTCGGGTCAGACCTATTCCCGCAAGATGGACTATGCGGTGTTGTCCACCCTCTCCGGCATTGCCCAGTCTGCCAGCAAGTTCGCCACCGATCTGCGCCTGCTCTGCCACCTGAAGGAGGTGGAGGAGCCCTTTGAGAAAACCAGATCGGTTCCTCCGCCATGCCCTACAAGCGCAATCCCATGCGCTGCGAGCGCATCTGCGCCCTGGCCCGCTATGTGATGGCCGACGCGGTCAACCCTGCGGTCACCGCCTCCGCCCAGTGGTTCGAGCGCACCCTGGACGACTCGGCCAACAAGCGTCTGTCCGTGCCCGAGGCTTTCCTGGCGGTGGATGCCATTCTGAGCATCTATGCCAACGTGGCCGGAGGACTGGTGGTCCATGAGAAGGTGATCGAGCGCCACGTGCGGGAGGAGCTGCCCTTCATGGCCAGTGAGAACATCCTGATGGACGCTGTGAAGCGGGGCGGCAACCGGCAAGAGCTCCACGAGCGTATCCGCGTGCTCTCCCAGGAGGCAGGAGCCAACGTAAAGGACTGCGGCCTTAGCAACAACCTAATCGAGCTCATCGCCGCCGACCCGGCTTTCTCCATGCTGAGCCGGGAGGAGCTGACCGCCCATTTGGAGCCGGCCCGTTATATTGGGCGCTGCCCGCAGCAGGTGGAGGATTTCCTTGCTCACGATGTCCAGCCCGTGTTGGAGCGCTATGCTGCCGCCCTACAGGGCAAAGAGACGGAACTGAAGGTTTAAGAGGAGGATATTGAATATGGAAAGCAGTACGCCGCATCGGCGTGTTTACCAGCGGAGGCGATGCCCTGGTATGAATGCCGCCATCCGGGCAGTGGTGCGTACCTCTCTGCACATGGGGATTGAATGTGTGGGCATCCGCCGGGGCTACCACGGTCTGATCAACGGCGATTTCACCAAGCTGACCTTTGAGAGCGTAAGCGACTTGTCCCGTCGGGGCGGCACCATGCTCTACTCCGCCCGCAGTGAGGAGTTCAAAACCCCCGCTGGCCAGGAGAGGGCGGTGGCTACCTGCAAGATGCTGGGGCTGGACGCCCTAGTGGGCATCGGCGGCGATGGCACCTTCAGCGGCCTGCTCTGCCTGGCCAAGAGGACTTTCCGTTGTGGGCATTCCCGGCACCATTGACAACGACATTGCCTGTTCCAGCTATACCATCGGCTATGACACCGCCTGCAACACCGCGCTGGAGTCCATCGACAAGCTCAGGGACACCATGCAGTCTCACGAGCGCTGTTCCGTGGTGGAGGTCATGGGCCACCGGGCGGGCCATCTGGCCCTTACCGTGGGCGTGGCCTGCGGCGCTACTGCCGTGATCGTCCCGGAGCACCCTGTGGACTATGAAGCCGACCTGTTGGAGCCCATCCGCCGGGCCCGTCTGGCCGGCCGTACCCACTTCATGATCATCGTGGCCGAGGGCGTAGGGCGGCGCCTACTCCATCGGCAAGGTCATCGAGGAGGCTACCGCCCTGGATACCCGTGTCACTGTGCTGGGACACATCCAGCGGGGCGGCTCTCCCTCCTCCCGCGACCGGATCACCGCTACCTACATGGGTTATGAGGCGGTGCGCCTGCTGGCCGAGGGCAAGACCTGCCGGGTGGTGGCCCTTCAGGGGGAGAACTATGTGGACTATGACATCACCGAGGCCCTCCAGATGACCAAGAGTCTGGATCAGCACACCTATGAGGTCATGCGCGCCCTCACCGGCGTGCATTGAGCGGAGAGCGGGCATGAAAAAGTGGTACGATGAGGAGTACGAGTTTCAGGTCGAGGTAACCGGCTTCCTCCGGGGCGACCATACTGAGCGGTATTGCCGCAACGGAGAGGAGGTCGGAGACCGGTATACCTGCACCTATGGCTGCCCGGTCAATCAGGACGGGCAGGGGATCTGCTCAAGGCCATGCTACTGCTTTTCCCCTCATGGAGGCCGTCCGAAGCGGCGGCGATCTGGAAAACGTAGGCGGAAGCGGCCCCTACTGCAAGGATATTGTGTGCCCCGACGGCTGCGTTCTCTTTCGCCTGACGGCAAAAAAGCTGGGAAACGAGAACTTTTTCAAAGGAAATTTTCTGGACTGAGCCAGATAAAAAGCGGCTCTGTGCAAATGCACAGGGCCGCTTTTCAGCAAGTTTTACGCCTCCTGAGAGACCAGCACCTTTTCAGCCGTGCATAGCGGGGAGGGAGTGTTCCTGGGCCCGAGGGACGCCCTGAATCAGGGGAGCACGTAGTCGATGAAGGGCTGCTCCCGGCCGTTCCCATCGGCGTTGATCCAGGCGCGGGGAACCGTCTTTCCGCGTTGGCCACAATATCCAGGGGTTCCAGCACAGTCTCGCAGCGGTAGCCTCCCTCCCGGGTACACCGGAAGGCCACCATCTTGTCGGAATACCCGGCGACCGCAGCCTCCACGGCCGCCTTGCCCGCCAGAAACGCCTCGTCGATGTCGGTCTGGGACGCGCTGTGGGCGCCGCAGCGCTGGGGAGGGACAACTCGATGCCCCGCACCTTGGCGGAGGGCTCCCGCTGCCGGAGAAGGTCGGCCAGCAGCGCCGCCAGCCCCAAGCTGGGTGTGGCCGAAGCCGTCGTTGGCGGCGGCGGAAACTCCTTCGGCGATGAAGCCGTCCGCCCGGTGGATTCCCTCAGAGACCGCGATCAGGCACTTGTTCTTCGCCTGATAGACCTGGTGGACATCCGCCAGAAAGCGTTCCATGTCAAAATCCACCTCGGGAAGGTAGATGAGATCCGGGCCGTAGCCCGCCCAGGCAGCCAGAGCAGCCGAGCCGGCCAGCCAGCCGGCGTGGCGTCCCATGATCTCCAGAACGGTAATGGTTCCGTTGTCGTACACATGGGTATCCCGTTGGACCTCCATGCAGGTGGTAGCGATGTACCGGGCTGCGGAGCCGAAGCCCGGGCAGTGGTCGGTGCCGTTGAGGTCATTGTCAATGGTCTTGGGCACGCCGATGACGCGGCACGCATAGCCCACGGACTGCATGTACTTGGAGATTTTGTTGCATGTATCCATGGAGTCGTTGCCGCCGTTGTAGAAGAAATAGCGCACATCATACTTGCGGAAAATCTCGAGAATACGGCGGTAGTCGGTGTCATCCTGGCTGGGATCAGCCAGCTTGTAGCGGCAGGAGCCCAGCGCGGAGGACGGGGTGTACCGCAGCAGCTCCAGCTCCCCGGCATCCTCCTGCCCCATATCGTACAGCCGGTCCTCCAGGACGCCCTGGATTCCGTTGGCCGCCCCAGCACCCGTGTGATGCAGTCCGTGTCCAGGGCCGTGCGGATCACCCGAGCGCGCTGGCATTGATGACCGCAGTGGGGCCTCCCGACTGCCCGATGATGCAGGCTCCTCTCAATTCACTCATGAATCGTACCTCCCTGACCGTAGTTTAGTTTGGTGAACCTAGCGGTTTTTGCGTAAATATCATAGCACGTCCTCTTGCAATTGGCAATGAAAACTGATAGAATCATGTGGCAAATAAACGAAGGAGATGAGCCCTCTATGCCACTGGTTACCACGAAGGAAATGTTCCGAAAGGCCTATGACGGCGGTTACGCCATCGGCGCCTTCAATGTCAACAACATGGAGATCGTTCAGGGCATCACGGAGGCGGCCAGAGAGGTTCGCGCCCCCATGATTCTCCAGGTGTCGAAGGGCGCCCGCGCCTATGCCAACCACACCTATTTAGTCAAGCTGGTGGAGGCGGCGGTCATTGAGTGCCCCGGATCCCCATTGCCCTGCACCTGGACCACGGCCCGGATTTTGAAACCTGCAAGTCCTGCATTGACGGCGGCTTCACCTCCGTGATGATCGACGCCTCCTCAAGCCCTTTGCCGAGAACATCGAGATCACCCGCAAGGTGGTCGAGTACGCCCACGACCACGGCGTGGTGGTGGAGGCCGAGCTGGGCGCGCTGGCCGGCATTGAGGACGACGTGCAGGTCTCCGCCGAGGAGTCCCACTACACCCATCCCGAAGAGGTGGAGGAGTTCGTCTCCAAGACCGGCTGCGACTCCTGGCCATCGCCATTGGCACCAGCCATGGCCTACAAGTTCACCGCCGACCAGTGCACCCGCAACGAGAAGGGCGAATTGGTACCCCCGCCTCTGCGCTTCGACATTCTGGACGAGGTCTCCAAGCGCCTGCCTGGATTCCCCATCGTGCTCCACGGCTCCTCCTCTGTCCCCCAGGAGTACGTAAAGATGATCAATGAAAACGGCGGCAAGATGCCCGATGCCGTGGGTATTCCTGAGGAGCAGCTCCGCCAGGCTGCCCGTCTGGCCGTGTGTAAGATCAACATCGACTCCGACCTGCGCCTGACCATGACCGGCACCATCCGCCAGTTCTTTGAGGAGCATCCCGACAAGTTCGACCCCGCGAGTATCTGAAGCCCGCCCGGGCCAACATCAAGGAGATGGTCAAGCACAAGCTCATCCATGTGCTGGGCTGCGACGGCAAGGCGTAACATCTGCCCGGAAGCGGGAGAGGAGAATTCTCTCCCGCTCTTTCTTCTGCTTTAATCGCCCGGTTCCGCCGTAGGACAGCTAAAAGCATTTGCGTGCGCGGTCAATTGCGCACGCAAATGCTTTTAGGCAGAGGGCACCAAGCGACACGCCCTCTTAAAAGTAGTCGGAGATATAGGGTGCTTGCTGCTCAATGGCATCCTCCAGCATATCGATGGTGGCTTCGTCAGCGTTCAGACGTCCTATCCTGGCCAGGTAGTCCGGGCGCTTATATCCCATCAGCATGGTGGTCATCGTCTGAATACTGATCTGGTCGGCACACGGTTCCGAAATCCGCTCCGCCCGCCCCTGTCCGTTTTGGGAGATGCACAGCCGAAACGCGCCCTGGTTACACTCCAGAATCGGATCGGTCAGGGTAAAGCGCCACTCACGCTCCATGGAGTCCGCCTTAAAGGGGTAGTCCGCCACAAATGCGGGAAAATCCACGATACGGGCCATATAGTAAGGTGAGATTGTCTCCTTTATGCTGGCGTCCTCCAGCAGGAAGGCCAACGGCTCGTCGGTATATATACCTCCACCTGGGTAATCATGGAGAAGTGGGCAGAGACAAAATTCCACAGCCCGGTACGCGCCTCCTCGCTGCGGAAGATCATGTCCTTAATATGAAAGACTTCGTTGGAAATCCAGTAGATGACATATCCGTCCGGCTCGTTGCGCTCGTTATAGTAGACCGCGGCCATGATGTCGTCCGGATCCCACAGCCAGTACTCATTCCACGCCAGCTCATCCCGAAGCACCGCGCCATGGGTGTGCCAGGCATAACGGGCGTAAGCCTCCTTTACCTCAGGGCCATCTGTTTTGACCCGCCGGACTGTCCCCGGCACCTGCCGGGCCTTGGGGAGCTGATAATCCTTGATCTCATAGGAGATTGTATCGGATACCAGCTCCCAGCCCTTCCGCCGGTAATAGGGATTGAGTATGGATATAGATAGCAGATATACTGCCCACGCCTGCGCATATCCCGCAGGGCCTGCTCCAGCAGCCTGTGCATGAGCCCTAGGTTAGAATACTCCGGATAGGTTCCTACACCGGTCAGTCCTCCCATGGCATAGGTACGCCCGTAAATCCGCACTTGCATGGGTAGACCGCCACCTGGGAGACCAGGGTATCTCCGTCAAACCATCCGAGCACGTCGGCTTTTTCCATGGTCGGAAACTTGGCGCGGATAATCTCCTTCTCCTGCCAGCCCACCGAACTCAGCTCCTGGTCTGTCACCTGAAACACATAGCGGAGCAGTGCATTGTACTGCTCCAGATAGTCGCTGCTGACCGGGCGCATATTCAGCTTTTGATTCATGTTTCCATCCTTTCTTGGAATTGGGGACGTGCTTTTATTTTAGCAGGGACAAGCGCCGTTTGCAACGTATCTCTGCCGAACAGTGAACGGCATAGCCACACCCCGGCCATGCCGTCCACTTGCTTTCTTAAGAAATATAGGGTTGTTTAACCACCTGCCCGTCCGACCCCATGATCTCTCCGCCGGCCAGTACCGTGTGGATGTTCCAGTCCCGGTCCACCAGCAGCACATCCGCATCCGCTCCCACTGTTAGGCGGCCCTTGCGTGAGGCAGAGCCCATCGGCCACATTCTGCGTCAGAAGACGGATGGCCCGTTCGGGCGGGACTCGGTGCTCCCGCACCAGACAGCGGATGGTGGGGAGGAGGTTGTCCATCTTGCCCACCCCCATGCCTAGCATGGTACAGTGATCCTCCGACCATCGCGGCATGCTCCCTCCGGCGTCGGAGCTGATGGTAATGCGTTCCAGCGGCGCCTCCTCCATGGTGCGCAGCACAGGCAGGGCGCACTTTTCTGGGTCGGCATTGGCAGTAAAGTCCACCATCCCGCCCTTCCGGGCAAACGCCGCGGCCTCGCTCTGCCAACGGCTCATGTGGGTGGGACGGAAGTGCCAGATGGGCAGATCCGTGGCCTCCAGCAAGTCATAGACCAGGCCGAGTCCCCGTTTTCCGCTGCCCATATGGATGTGTACCACACCGGGCTTTCCGGCGGTCAGGGCCCCTAGCCGCACCTGACAGGCCATATGGATGAACTGCTCAAGTGTGGGGTGGCCGCCCCGGTGGTCCGACAGTGCCACCTTGACGCCCAGAACCTCTGAGAGGTAGGTCACATCATCCTTCAGGGAGCCGGTGACAGTAGGGGAGGGATGTCATACGCCCCTGTCAGGCAATAGGCCGTGAGCCCTCCTCATTCAGCGCCTTGGTCTTGGCCAGCAGGGCCTTGGGGCTGCGGGTGGCGCTGTCGGTACCCAGCAGTCCCACCGCCGTGGTGACACCCGCGGTAGTAAAATCCGTGAGGGACAGCTCCGGCACACGGCTGCGGAAGCCACACTCTCCGCCGCCGCCGGTAAAGTGGACGTGCTGATCCACTAGGCCCGGAAAGGCCGTCAGGCCGCTTCCGTCCAGCACGGCCACGCCGGGCAGGTTGGGGACCAGCCCCTGGCCGACGGCAGCGACCCTCCCGCCGCACAGAAAGAGGTCGCAGATCCCCTTGGGATCTGGATCGTACAGTTGTACTGATTTCAGCAATACCGTCTTCATTTCGTTTCCCATCCTATCGACACCCCATCTTAATAAGCATCCACGATAACCCAATCTTCCGGCGACAGGCCGGAGCGGATCTCGGTCACGCCGTCCCCGGACAGTCCGGTCTCCACCGGCACCTCCACCGGCTCCCGCGCGTCGTCCCGCAGCACGCGGACCACACCGCCTGTCACCGCCTCAGAGGGAACGCTCATGCAGTCCTCGCTCTGGGCCACCAGGATCTCCACCGTGACGTTCATCCCGGCCTTCAGCTCTTCGGTACGGGTCAGGCTGATCTCTACGCTGTAGTCCGTTACCCCGCCGGAGGACACGCCGGTGTCATCCATACGGCTTACAACCCCGTCGTAATCCCGCGCCTCATGGGTCTGGCCGTCCGCAAAGGTGATCCGCGCCAGTTGGCCAACCCCACCTGATTGATATACAGCTCATCAATCTCCACAGAGACACACAGGAATCCGGCTGGGCCAGGGTGGCCAGGGAGGTGGCCGCCGCCGCGTAGTCGCCGGTCTTGAACGGGCGCTCCAGCACCGTGCCGTCCACGGGCCGTCACGGTGTAGTCCGCCCGCTTGGCCTCCAGTTGGGCCAGGTTGACCTGCGCCGACTCTACCGAGAGAGGCGTTGGTTACGGCGTTGGTCAGGCTGGCGTTCTCCAAGGTCATCACCGTCTGACCGGCAGTGACGGCGGTTCCCGCCTGGATGGGCAGGGAGGCCACCTGGCCGGACTGGGTGGCGTAGATGGACTGCTCCGTGGCGTTGGCCACTGTTCCGGCCTCCATACAGGCGGCGCCGCCCACCGAGGCTAGAGCCGCCGTCCCGCTCAGCACCGCGCCCGGATTGCGGAAGGCGAACTCCACATACACGCCCTCTCGGCCGCCGGAGAGTGCCGTAGACGTGTCGTACACCCGTTCTACCGTCCCAGTGACGGTACCTGCCTGTCCCGGAAGGTGATCGCCGCGGTATTGCCCGGGGCCATAGCCGCCGCGTCCTCCGCCGCAAAGGGCACCGTCAGGGTGAGGTTGGCGCTGTCCACCAGTGATGCGATGGCGGTTCCCGTATTCACATAGTCTCCCACGTGGACATAGACCTCCGTCACCGTCCCCGAGGCATGGGCGGGAACGGTCAGCTCCGTACAGGCGTCCACCGCCTGGGCATAGGATGCCTGCGCGCTGTTCAGGGACAGGCGGGCTTGGGTGATCTGATCCTCCAGAGCGCCGGAGTCCAGCACATAGAGCACCTGTCCGGCTGTAACCGTGTCCCCCTCCTCGATGGAACAGGAGAGGATCTTGGCGCTGACGGTGGGGATGACGGAATACTCCTCCCGATAGCTCACCGTCCCCGTGCCCTCCACAAGCTGCTGCACCAGAGTCCCGGTCTCCGGATGCACACATTGGTATTCATCCACGCCGCCGGAGCAGCCGCTCAGCAGAAGCAGCGCACCGGTCAGCGCAGCCGCCCCTGTTTCAATCGTTTCATTCCATCCACCTCTTTGTTATTCCACGCTCTTGAGCGCGCCCAGCATGTCGATCTCCCGCATTTTACGCCCGATCACCACGTTGACTGCCAACGCGAACAGGAGCGTCACCGCACAGGACAGGGCCAGAGAGGCCGGCCTGGTGGCCTCCATCAGAGGCATGGTGGTGATGGAGGCCAGGATCATGCGGTTCAGGGAAACCCCCAGCGGGATGCCCAGGAGAATCCACACACAGCGAAAATGATGTTTTCGCTCAACTGAAGGGTCTTGATCTCCTTCTCATAAAAGCCCAGCACCATCAAGGTCGCCAGACTGCGGAGCTGCTCAAAGAAGCTCATGATGCCGAGATTGTAAATGACGATGCAGGCCAGCCCGCCGCCGAACAGGATCAGGATATAGACTACCATGGACATGCTGCTCAGCCGCTCCACCGCGGCAGCTGTGGCGGCCTGACGGGTCTGCCATGCGTCCACGAAGTCATAGTCCCCCAGCCGCGCGGCCAGCGCCTCCGGCCCATCGCTGGTGAGGTAGGCGGCCGTGGGCGTGTAAGCCAGGCCCAGGCTCCTCCACAGGCTGCGGCTCAGACAGGCCCCGCTGACACAGCGGTTGACCTCCGCCACGGACACGGAGTAATACCGGCTGTCCCCGGCAAACCGGAGCGTCACCCGGTCGCCGGCCCGCAGTCCCAGCTCATTCGCCAGGGACTCCTCCAGTACCAGCCCGTTTTTCGGAAGGGTGAGCGCGCCCTCGGCATAGGGGTCATACCGCTTCAGCGAGACCTGATCCTCCGTCACTGTGAGCGCCGCCGTGGCCCGCTGCGAGTCCGTGTAGAGCCAGCAGGCGGTGCTCATCTCCAGCTCCGCCTCCGTTACACCCATGTCATTGGCGAGCCGCCGGTACTGCCCCTCAGTCACCGACGTGTTCAGATCCACCATGAGGTCGTAGCGGTTCTGCCGCTCGGCCAGCGCGTCCGAGTAGGCCTGAATGGAGTCCCGCAGAGCAAAGGCCAGAAAGACCAGTGCCATACAGAAGGCAATACCGAAGATACAGGTGGCCATACGCACTTTGTTGCGGAGGGTATTGCGGATGATGTACTTCTGATTAAAGCCCATCCGATGCCAGACCGGGCCGAGCCGCTCCAGCGCCACGGGCTTTGTGCTCCTGGGCGGCTTGGGCCGCATACACTGGGCCGGGGTCTCCTTCAGCAGCGAGCGGGCCACCAGCCAGGCGCTCCCGATGCAGCACAGGGCGGTCAGCCCCAGAGCCCGCCCAGGCGGCAAAGTCGTACCACCGTATAGGGCGGCAGATCACACCCGATGGCGATGGTGGAAACGATCAGGGCGGACACATACCGTCCCAGCCATGCGCCCACCGGGAACCCTACCACGACCACCAGGAGGGCACGGAGCAGATAATAGCACATGATTTTGGCGTCAGAGTACCCCAGCGCCTTGAAGGTTCCGATATCCGAGCGGGCGTTCTCGATCAGCCGGTTCATGGTGCTCACCATCATCAGCACCGCGCACAGGAAAAGAGCACCGGGAAAATGTTGAGTATGGGCCAGGTTGTCCCGCATCTCCAGCAGATAGTAGGCCTGGGTATTGTCCTCCAGTGACAGGATGTTCACGACCCGGTCCCCAGGGCCGCGTCCACCGCCAGCCGGAGCCGCGCCGCAGAGAGGCTCCCGTCGGTGGTGATGCAGATCTGATTGTAGCGGTTTGCCCCCATCAGCTCCTGCAAAAGCGTCTCATTTCCATAGGCAAAGGCATAGTGGGTCAAATCCGGGGCCGGCGTTGTGGTATTCACATAGTAGAGGCACTCCGGGTCTTTGACCAGTCCGCTGATCCGTACCCGCAGGTACCGGCCGGTTCCCGTCAGTGTCAGCTCGTACCAGTCCCGGGATGGAGCCCCGGGCCCTTGCCAGCGTATCGCTGAGCACAATCTCCCGGCTGCTCTCCGGCAGGCGGCCCTCCACCACATAGGGCGTGTTGATGGCGTAGTCCCCGGGGACGGCATAGAGCTGGAGGGTCACACTGCTGTCGTGGCGCTCCTCCGCGTCCAGAACTACCCGAGGCTGCACCCCAGTCACCCCTGCGATGCCCTCCAGCGTCCGGCAGTCCCCCTGGTCCAGATTGACGCCTGTGAGCCAGTAGTCCGCCACATTCTGCCCATCCAGATAGGAGGCGGAGATGCGCTCTATATTGGTGAGGATGCCGCTGAGGGCGGTATAGACCATCACCGCGATCATGGTGATGATGCTGACCGAGATCAGGCGGGAGGCCGTGCGGCGCAGATCCCGCACAAAGTTTTTCCAGATCATCCTACCACTCCAGCTCCTGCACAGGCACCGGACTCGGATTCTCCTCAAAAGATTCGATTTTTCCGCTTTTCATCCGAATGAGCACGTCCGCCGTCGGCGCCAGCGCCCCGTTGTGGGTGACCACCACCACGGTCTTCCGGCTCTTTTTGCACAGATCGTACAGCAGGGCCAGAATAGCCTTTCCGGTTTGGTAGTCCAGCGCCCCAGTGGGTTCGTCGCAGAGCAGGACATCGGGATTCTTGGCCAGCGCACGGGCGATGGCCGCGCTGCTGCTCTCCGCCGGAGCACTGGGCTGGGAAGTTGTTTAGCCGGTCTCCCAGCCCTACCATGGCCAGCACCTGCCGGGAGTCCAGAGGATTCTTACAGATCTGGCTGGCCAGCTCCACGTTCTCCAGCACCGTAAGATTGGGCATCAGGTTGTAGAACTGAAAGACAAAGCCGATGCTCTCCCGGCGGTACTCCGTAAGCTGACGCTTGTTGAAGCCGGAGATCTCCCTGCCGTTGACCGTCACCCGGCCGGAGGTGGGGAGTCCATGCCGCCCAAGATGTTGAGTACCGTCGATTTGCCCGCGCCGCTGGCCCCAAAATGATGGTGTATTTCCTCCGGTATGGTAAAGCTGATGTCGTCTACCGCCCGAATGGTTGTCCTTCCCATGGTGTACTCCCGCACCACATGTTCCAATTGGACCCCTGCCATACGAGCCCACTCCATTTTCGCTATAGTGAATTTGACGAAATTCTTCCGCTTCTCTTTATTTTTTCTTCTATATTAGATCATAGCGCCAAGCGGCAAAAAACGCAAGCCCAGTGGCGACAGGAAAAGCCCCGCACGAAAGCTGTGCGGGGCTCTAATGGTTTTATTTGTCAAACGCCGGGTTGGTAAAGTAGATGTTTTCTGGTCCATCTTCTCCTTGGCCAGACGCACCGCCTCGCCGAAGCGCTGGAAATGAACCACCTCCCGCTCACGCAGGAACCGGATGACGTTGTTGACATCTGGATCGTCGGACATGCGCAGGATGTTGTCATAGGTAACCCGGGCCTTCTGCTCGGCGGCCATGTCCTCGGACAGGTCGCAGATCACATCGCCCTTGACCGCCATGGAGGCGGCGTTCCAGGGGAAGCCGGAGGCGGCGGTGGGGTAGACGCCAGTGGTGTGGTCGACGAAATAGGGCGCAAAGCCGCCCTCCCGCACCTGCTCATCGTTCAGATTGCGGGTCAGTTGATGGACGATGGCCGATCATCTCCAGATGCCCCAGCTCCTCGGTGCCGATATCGGTCAGCAAGCCCTTGAGCTCGGGGTAGGGCATGGAATAGCGCTGGCTCAAATAACGCAGGGCCCAACTCGCCGTCCGGCCCGCCGTACTGACTGATGATGAAGGAGGCCAGCTTGGGGTTGCAGTTGGCGATCTTGACCGGATACTGCTTCTTCTCGTAAATAAACATTTACTTCATGCCTCCTTCCTGGTAGTTCCAGGGCCAGGGCTCACTCAGCCAGGCAGCCCATGTCTTCGCGTTGGCCGTGGCCATCTGGGTGACCGGTCCGTTCATGGCCTCGTATTTCTCCCGGGCCTCTTTTTCCATTGCGGCATACTGCTTATAGAGCTCAAAGGCCTCCGCGTCGCCCTGGTGGGTATCCAGGTAGAGGCCCAGCTCCACCAGAACAAACTCCAGGGCCTGGAGCTCCGCCAGCGCGCCGCCCATCACCTTTGCCGCGTCCGGCTTAACGCGGAAGGGAGGTTCAGGCCGGGGAAAAGCGTACCGTTATTCAGCGCATCCTGCTGGGAGTAGCGCTTGGGATTGGTCTGCTGGAAGGGGACATATGGGACCGCCAGCGGGGCGCACTCAGGCATAGTACCGCAGGCGCCTCCGCAGGTATTTGGCATATTATTGTCGGGATACAAACGCAGTTCCTCCTTACATAAATTGAAGAGGGAAGGGGGGAGGCGGCTCCCACCAGCCCCTCTTCGTCACATTCTATGCAGGAGAGAGAACCCGCCCACATCGGCCCGAACGCGGGCGATGGGGCGGGTTTTGGAATCGGGTGGCGGCTGACAGACAGTTTTTCCGCCTCACGCTGCGTTTTATTTTAATTTTACCTTTGCCACCAGGCGCTGCACCGGCCCAGGCTGTCCCAGCGCCACACGGGGCGTGGAGGTCCTGGGGCCAGACGATGTAGAAGGTACCCGGCCGGATGGTGAGCGTGTCCCACTCGGCCGTATAAAACTGGATGTCGCCCTTCGGATCGTACTCGCTCAGTGCGTGGAGCTCTGCGTCGGGCAGGGCATAGCCCGCACCCTCCATGCCGGAGAGCAAATATTGAATATCCGCATAGTTCTGGTGGCACTCCAGCCTGCACGCCTCAGGCGGCAGCGTGTCCACCTCAAAGAGCGTTGCAAACACATTGTCCCCGTCGATGTCCACCCGCTGGCCAGGCGTCAATGCGCCAACGTCCGCCGAAGCCAGCCACTCCAATGCCGTCCGGAACCGTTCCCCCAGACCATAGTAGAGGGACGCATGCTCGATTTTGTCAACGACCATAGAAAGCACCTCCATTGTTTCCTGTCTTTATCCTATCGCGTCTGCACGCAAAAGGCAACAAAAATCTGTAAGGTGTGTTATAAAAAAAATATCCTCTCATACCGTGTCTGAGAGGGGGCGTTTGATATGCAGAAAATCGGAAGCTGGGTCCTGCTGGCCGCGTTGGCCGTCGGTACAGTCTATTTTTCTGGTTCTGGCCGGGCCGGGCCGCTTTGGCGACCTTTTCTCCCATCCGCAGCGGTGGACAGACCCTGGTTCTGGATGCAGGTCACGGCGGGGAGGATGGAGGCGGTCTCGCTCTCCGGGGTACCGGAGAGCGGAATCAATCTGGCCATTGTGCAGAAGCTGGATCAGCTTCTGGGGTTGTATGGCGAGCGCCGCTTCTGCTGCGCAGTGAGGATATCTACCTCCATGATGACAGTGCGCAAACCCTCCGGGAGAAAAAAGTCTCCGACCTCCACAACCGTGTGGCCCGGATCGAGGAGACAGAGCATGCTGTCCTGCTCAGCGTACACCAGAATACCTTTCCGGACGGGAAGTACCACGGCGCTCAGGTGTTCTATTCCAACGGAGAGCTCAGTCAACCTCTGGCACAACTCACACAGGAGACACTGCGGGCCGCACTGGACCCGGGCAACACCCGTGAGGCAAAGCCCATCCCGGACAGCGTCTATCTGATGAACCACATCACCTGTCCGGCGATCCTGGTGGAATGCGGCTTCCTGTCCAATGCAGAGGAAGATCTGCTGCTGCAATCCGGCCTATCAGACCAAGCTGGCCTCCGCCTTGGCCGCCTCCTGGCTGCAATGGCTGGACGAGGAGGGGAGAGGGGAAGGCTTTTCACTACAAAAGGGAGGCGTCGCCTCAGAATGAAAGCAAAACACTGTTTTATTGTACCGAGTGCGGAAATGAAACCCCAAAGTGGTCCGGCCAATGTCCCGCCTGCCGGGCATGGAATACCCTTGTGGAGCGGCCGGCAGAGCCGAAAAAAAGGAGTGCGGCCGCCGCCTCTGTCGCTGGGGGCGGCCTGCGGGAACCGGCAACCGGCCCAGGCCCATGCGCGAGGTGGAAACCACCCACGAGCTCCGCTTTGAAACCGGGATGAATGAGCTGGACCGGGTGCTGGGCGGGGGAGCGGTGAAGGGCTCTCTGGTGCTGGTGGGGGGTGCCCCCGGCATCGGCAAGTCCACCCTGATGCTCCAGATCTGCGACAACCTGTGCCGTTTTGCCTCTGTGCTCTATGTCTCCGGGGAGGAGTCGGAGCGGCAGATCAAGCTGCGGGCGGAGCGGCTCCATGTCCGTGGAGAGGGAATGTACCTTCTGGCTGAGACCAACCTGGAGGATGTGCTGGAGTCGGTCAACGAGCTGAAGCCAGACGTGCTAATTGTGGACTCCATCCAGACCCTCTACAACGGAGATCTGACCACCGCTCCCGGCAGCGTAGGACAGGTAAAGGACTGTACTATGGCGCTGATGCAGTTGGCGAAGGGGCAGGGGGTCACCGTCTTTGTCATCGGACACGTCAATAAGGAGGGGTCTATCGCAGGCCCCAAGGTGCTGGAGCACATGGTGGACTGCGTGCTCTATTTCGAAGGTGAGCAGCAGAACTCCTACCGCATTCTGCGCGCGGCAAAGAACCGCTTCGGCGCCACCAATGAGATCGGCGTCTTCGAGATGGAGGACTCCGGCCTGAGTGAAGTGCCCAATCCATCAGAGATGCTGCTCTCGGGACGGCCTCAGGACACCCCGGCACCTGCGTCACCTGCGTCATGGAGGGTGCGGCCTGTTTTGGCCGAGGTGCAGGCCCTGCTGGCGCCCACCAGCTTCAATGTGCCGCGCAGGACCGCCAACGGCTTCGACTTCAACCGGGCGAATCTGCTGTTGGCTGTTCTGGAAAAGCGGGTGGACTGATGGTCAGTTCCTGTGGCCTATATTAACGTCATCGGCGGCTTGTTTTGGACGAGCCCGCCGCCGACCTGGCCATGATCGTCGCCCTGGCTTCCAGCTTCCGGGACAAGCCCGTGCCTGGAGATCTGGCCGCCATCGGCGAGGTTGGCCTGACCGGAGAGCTGCGCTCAGTCAATGCGTTGGGCCAGCGGCTGAGTGAGGTACGCCGTCTTGGGTTCACAAAGTGCCTGATCCCAGCCCGCACTGGCGGAAAGCTGGACGCCCGGATGGCCTGCAACTCATTCCGGTCCGCAACATCCGTGAGGCGCTGGCCGCGCTTTTGTAGGCGTCGCTGTTGTACCGCAGTTCCGCCGTGGCACAAAATTGACGCAAGGAGATTCCGCACAGGGCACGCCGCAGGAGGATGCGCGCTCCAATCTGCAGTATCCGTCCTGTTGATAGACACACGCACTGGTGCAGGCTATCAGGCTCACCGGTATCACTCAATCGAGAGGGTATATCTCCAACTCAACAAAATAAAACCTTTCAGTTCAGATATTGTACCCAAAAAAGGGGCGGAGTATTCCGCCCCTTTTTTGTATGCCCGCAGGGCATGAACAACCACCCGCGCGCCCCCTCAGAAGGGCCGCCCTGAACAACATCCCCGCGTCAGCGGGGCCAGCTCAGCCCCCGGGGCAGCCCCAGAAGATAGTCCGCGCTGACTTGGTAGACCTGGCACAGCTTCACCAGGTAGCGAAGCGGTAGCTCGTTTATGCCGGTTTCGTAGCGGCTGTACTGCTTCTGATCGATGCCAATCGCGGCGGCAATGGCCGCCTGGCTCATGTCATGGTCGGCGCGCAGGTCGCGCAGGCGCTGGGTGTAGTCCATGGAAACCGCCTCCTTTGCGGGTATCATACCACGGTTTACTACAGAAGTGTTGACACAAGGTCACATCTGTAGTAAGCTTGCGTCAAATAGGAATTGACTTTCCGAGCAGGGGAGACGGGGGCGGGCCACAAAGCGGCCCTGCGGCCCCGGAGTGTAAAGTGGGATTTGACAGACAGGAGGGGAGCGGCATGGAGCCCATCGAAATCCACGTCCGGCTGAGCCCGGACGATGAGGTGCTGGCCCTGCGGGCCAGGGTGGCGGAGCTGGAGGCCCAGGCGGAGGCGGCCAGGGCAGAGCGGGACAGGCTGGAATACAAGTACCGATGCGAGAGCCTGATAAACACTGAGCTGATCGACTTGTGCAAGCGGGAGGGTGCCGTTCCGGGAGGCGCTGACGCGGCGGCCTGGTGAGGCCACCCCACCGCCGGGCGGGGCGGGGCGGAACAGGCGGCCCGCAGGGCCAGCCCGCCCGGCGGGAGGAGCCCGGGAGGCCGGAGGCCGACCCCGGAGAGGCCCGGCAGGGCCCCGCAGGGGCAGGCGCAGGGGGCCCCGCGAGGGGGCGCGCGCAGGGGAGGCCGCAGAGCCGCGCAGGGGCCCGGGGCCACGGAGCAGGCCAAGGCCGACCCCAGCGACCGGGCCCGCGCGGCCCGGCCCGCAGGACGGGCCAGGGGCCGGGACGCGGGGGCGCGCGGAGCCGGGCGACGGGCGAGGCCAGGCGGCGACAGCCCGAGCCAGAGAGCGACCCCTGGGGAGCGAACGGCGGCCCGCCGCCGAGGCCGAGCAGGACAGCACCCGCCGCCACGACCGCCGGGCGAGGCCGAGGGAGCACGGCGGGCGGGCGAAGCCCGACGGGGAGGGCGCAGGGCGGCGGGCGGCGAAGCGCCCCCGGAGGGGCCGACGGGGCCGAGCACACCGCAGAAGCCCCGGCCCGCAGGACGGGGCGACCGCACCGGGGGCCCAGAGGGCCGCCCCGACACGCGGCCCGACGGGCCCGGGGCCCCGGGCGGCTCCATGCCAGCCCGGGTAACTGCCGGACTCCCGTCAACCGGGAGGGGGCCGCAGGCCCTACTTGATATTAGGACATTATTCCGTCAGGGGAGGGGCTGAACCATGGCAAAGCTTACGGGCACAGGGGTTTCCGGCTCCGATATCTTCTGTACGGCCCGCGTCAAATCCTATCCGGGGGGTCGCTGTGAGGCCCTGGTCTGCGATAAGGCCATCTTTGGCGGCTCCGGCTGGGAGGCCCGCCAGGGTGCCCGGGGCAAGGAGTCCAGGGCCAAGGACGGCGGCCACGACGTGGCCCGCGCCGTCCGCCGCGCCCGAGCCCAGGTGCGGGACATCGCCCTGTGCACCCCTTCCGGTGGTTCGTCACCCTCACCCTCGACCCGGCCCGGGTGAACCGCTACGATGTCCGGGAGGTCACCCGGCACCTCAACCACTGGTTGGACAACCAGGTCAGGCGGAAGGGCCTGGCTTACGTCCTGGTGCCGGAGCGGCACAAGGACGGGGCTATCCACTTCCACGGCTTCTTCAACGACGCGCTGGAGGCCAGGGACAGCGGAACTGTCTCCCTGCCCGGCCAGAAAGCCCCCAGGAGGCCCAGGAGCGCCCGCCAGCGGGCCAAATGGCTGGAGGACGGGGAAACCCGTTTACAACCTTCCCGGCTGGTCCTGGGGCTTCACGACGGCCATAGAGCTGTACGGCGAGTACGACCGGGCCGTCAGCTACGTCTGCCAGTACATCGGCAAGGAGCTGGCCCCGTCACCAAATGGTGACGGCCTGGAGCCACAGAAGATTGGGGGCCGCTGGTACTACTCTGGCGGGGCCCTGGGGCGGCCCCAAGTCACCTACGCCGAGCTGGACTTCCGCCAGGCCGAGCAGGAACCGGGGGCCTACCGCTTCGATCTGCCCCAGGCGGGTATCAGCTTCGTTCAGTTCCAATTCCAGGCGAAAGGGGGTGAAAACAGTGGAGAACCAGTCGAAAAAGTTGCTGGAGGTCAATCTGAGGTGCCCCTGGTGGGAGCTGTGCGACAGCCGCAGCTGCTGGGCCTGCGTCCAGGCCTGCGCGGGCGCAGGGCGGCGGCCCGTGAGGCGGCGCTCGAACGTCTGTTCGATGCCATGGAAGAACAGTGGGAGCAGGAGGCCCTGGACTACTGGCTGTAAAGGAAAGGAGTTTTACAGGATGAAGTGGGAAGAGTTGGCATACAGCTTGCTAGAGGCCAGGCCCAACGATGCGGTCAAACTGGCCCTAGCCGTGGCGGAGGGAAGCCCCCAACCTGAAGGGGCCGATCTCCGCGCCCTGGTGGAGCTGGAGGTCAAGCCCGGCGGCGGGGTCCGGGTGGAGCTCATGGACAAGGGCGCGGCCCTCGGGGCCATCCTCAAGGCGGGCCTCCCGCAGGACGGCGACCCGGAGGCCGTGGCAAGCTTCTTCGCCGCCCTCCAGGGGCCGCCAGGGAGGAGCCTGTATCCGGGTGTGATGGAAAAACTAGCGCCCTCAAACAGCGGAACTAATTTCTGGAAATATGCAACCGTTTGGTTGGATTTCGGGCGCATTTTACAGATTCAGGAAAGTTCAATGGGCCCCAGGGGGCCCGCTCCGGCGGGCCTCCGGGGGCAGGCGGAGGGCCTTTACCCCCGCTGAAAGATAAGGGGTTGATTTACACTTGAAAACTGATTACCTGCTTCACCGCGAGGTGGGGCACGTCCTGGCCGCGCTTATGCCTCAAAACAGGCTCATCGCCCGGGTCTGTTTACACACCGGACTGCGGGTGGGGATGTCGTATCCCTTCGGACACAAGATATTGGGCTCCAAATGATGGTCACAGAAGCCAAGACGAAGAAGCGCCGGAGGGTGGGCCTCACGGCCTCGCTCCTGGCCGCCATCCGGGCCCAGGCCGGGCCCGAATGGGCGTTCCCGGGCAAGCGCCCGGGCACCCACAAGACCCGGCAGGCCGTCTGGGCCGACGTGAAGCGCGCCGCCAGGGCGTTCCGGCTCCCGCAGAACGTCGCGCCCCACAGCCTCCGCAAGGTCTACGCCGTCGAACTTCTGGAGCGCTACGGCGACATCCAGCGCGTCCAGCGGCCCTGAACCACAGCTCGATCGAAACCACCCTTATCTACGCCATGGCCGACAAGCTTCTCGACGCCAAGCTCAAGCAGGCCAAGCGCCGCAAACGGCCAGCTTGACCAGCCACCACAGGCGTGGTAAACTGGGGAGTTCTTCGAGAGGGGGTATACCTCCAACTCAACAAAATAAAACCTTCAGTTTAGATATTGTACCCAAAAGGGCGGAGTATTCCGCCCCTTTTGTACCCGCAGGGCATGAACAACCACCCCGCGCGCCCCTCAGAAGGGGCCGCCCCTGAACAACATCCCCGCGTCAGCGGGGCCAACTCAGCCCCGGGCAGGCCCAGAAGATAGTCCGCACTGACACCCAGGGCCAGACACAGGGCCCGGAGTTTGGCTATGCCCATTTCCTGGGCCCCTGTTCGTAGCGGATGTACTGCCGCCGGGCAATGCCCGTCTGCTCGGCGACCTGGGCTTGGGTGAGGTCTGCGTCTTCCTGGCGGCCTTCAATCTGTCGTGAAGTTCCATAGCTGGAAGCCCTCCTTTTGTAGGATGTGACGATTATATCACGTGACGAATAGGTCACGCTTGAAAAGTGACGAATAAGGCACTACACTTGTCAAATAGGAATTGACTTTCCGAGCAGGGGAGACGGGGCGGGCCACAAAGCGGCCCTGCGGCCCCGGAGTGTAAAGTGGGATTTGACAGACAGGAGGGGAGCGCATGGAGCCCATCGAAATCCACGTCCGGCTGAGCCCGGACGACGAGGTGCTGGCCCTGCGGGCCAGGGTGGCGGAGCTGGAGGCCCAGGCGGAGGCGGCCAGGGCAGAGCGGGACAGGCTGGAATACAAGTACCGATGCGAGAGCCTGATAAACACTGAGCTGATCGACTTGTGCAAGCGGGAGGGGTGCCGTTCCGGGAAGCGCTGACGCGGCGGCCCTGGTGAGGCCCACCCCGCCGCCGGGCGGGCGGGCGGAACAGGCGGCCCGCAGGCCGCCAGCCCGCCCGGCGGGAGGAGCCCGGGCGGCCAGAGGCCGACCCCGGAGGGCCCGGCAGGGCCCCGCAGGGGCGGAGCGCAGGGGCCCCGCGAGGGAGGGGCGCGCAGAGGGGAGGCCGCAGAGCCGCGCAGGGCCCGCCAGGGCCCACGGAGCAGGCCAAGGCCGACCCCAAGCGCCAGCGACCGGGCCCGGCGCGGCCCGGCCCGCAGGACGGGCCAGGGGCCGGGACGCGGGGGCGCGCGGAGCCGGGCGACGGGCGAGGCCAGGCGGCGACAGCCCGAGCCAGAGAGCGACCCCTGGGGAGCGAACGGCGGCCCGCCGCCGAGGCCGAGCAGGCCAGCACCCGCCGCCACGACCGCCGGGAGAGGCCGAGGGAGCACGGCGGGCGGGCGAAGCCCGACGGGGAGGGCGCAGGGCGGCGGAGCGGCCCGAAGCGCCCCGGAGGGGCCGACGGGGCCGAGCACACCGCAGAAGCCCCGGCCCGCAGGACGGGCGACCGCACCGGGGCCCAGAGGGCCGCCCCGACACGCGGCCCGACGGGCCCGGGGCCCCGGGCGGCTCCATGCCAGCCCGGGCCACCGCCGGGCTCCCGTCAACCGGGAGGGCCGCAGGCCCTACTTGATATTAGGACATTATTCCGTCAGGGGAGGAGTTGAACCATGGCAAAGCTTACGGGCACAGGGGTTTCCGGCTCCGACATCTTCTGCACGGCCCGCGTCAAATCCTATCCGGGGTCGCTGTGAGGCCTTGGTCTGCGATAAGGCCATCTTCGGCGGCTCCGGCTGGGAGGCCCGCCAGGGTGCCCGGGTCAAGGAGTCCAGGGCCAAGGACGGCGGCCACGACGTGGCCCGCGCCGTCCGCCGCGCCCGAGCCCAGGTGCGGGACATTGCCCTGTGCACCCCTTCCGGTGGTTCGTCACCTCACCCTCGACCCGGCCCGGGTGAACCGCTACGATGTCCGGGAGGTCACACGGCACCTCAACCACTGGCTGGACAACCAGGTCAGGCGGAAGGGCCTGGCTTACGTCCTGGTGCCGGAGCGGCACAAGGACGGGGCTATCCACTTCCACGGCTTCTTCAACGACGCGCTGGAGGCCAGGGATAGCGGAACTGTCTCTGCCCGGCCAGAAAGCCCCCAGGAGGCCCAGGAGCGCCCGCCAGAGGACCAAATGGCTTGAGGACGGGGAACCCGTCTACAACCTTCCCGGCTGGTCTTGGGGCTTCACGACGGCCATAGAGCTGTACGGCGAGTACGACCGGGCCGTCAGCTACGTCTGCAAGTACATCGGCAAGGAGCTGGCCCCGTCACCAAATGGTGACGGCCTGGAGCCCCAGAAGATTGGGGCCGCTGGTACTACTCCGGCGGGGCCCTGGGCGGCCCCAAGTCACCTACGCCGAGCTGGACTTCCGCCAGGCCGAGCAGGAACCGGGGCCTACCGCTTCGATCTGCCCCAGGCGGGTATCAGCTTCGTCCAGTTCCAATTCCAGGCGAAAGGGGTGAAAACAGTGGAGAACCCGTCGGAAAAGTTGCTGGAAGTCAATCTGAGGTGCCCCTGGTGGGAGCTGTGCGACAGCCGCCGCTGCTGGGCCTGCGTCCAGGCGTGCGCGGAGCGCAGGGCGGCGGCCCGTGAGACGGCGCTCGAACGTCTGTTCGATGCCATGGAAGAACAGTGGGAGCAGGAGGCCTGGACTACTGGCTGTAAAGGAAAGGAGTTTTACAGGATGAAGTGGGAAGAGTTGGCATACAGCTTGCTAGAGGCCAGGCCCAACGATGCGGTCAAACTGGCCCTAGCCGTGGCGGAGGGAAGCCCCCAACCTGAAGGGGCCGATCTCCGCGCCCTGGTGGAGCTGGAGGTCAAGCCCGGCGGCGGGGTCCGGGTGGAGCTCATGGACAAGGGCGCGGCCCTCGGGGCCATCCTCAAGGCGGGCCTCCCGCAGGACGGCGACCCGGAGGCCGTGGCAAGCTTCTTCGCCGCCCTCCAGGGGCCGCCAGGGAGGAGCCTGTATCTGGGTGTGATGAAAAACTAGCGCCCTCAAACAGCGGAACTAATTTCTGGAAATATACAACCGTTTGGTTGGATTCCGGGCACATTTTACAGATTCAGGAAAGTTCAATGGGCCCCAGGGGCCCGCTCCGGCGGGCCTCCGGGGCAGGCGGAGGGCCTTTACCCCGCTGAAAGATAAGGGGTTGATTTACACTTGAAAACTGATTACCTGCTTCACCGCGAGGTGGGCACGTCCTGGCCGCGCTTATGCCTCAAAACAGGCTCATCGCCCGTGTCTGTTTACACACCGGACTGCGGGTGGGGGATGTCGTATCCCTTCGGACACAAGATATTGGGCTCCAAATGATGGTCACAGAAGCCAAGACGAAGAAGCGCCGGAGGGTGGGCCTCACGGCCTCGCTCCTGGCCGCCATCCGGGCCCAGGCCGGGCCCGAATGGGCGTTCCGGGCAAGCGCCCGGGCACCCACAAGACCCGGCAGGCCGTCTGGGCCGACGTGAAGCGCGCCGCCAGGGCGTTCCGGCTCCCGCAGAACGTCGCGCCCCACAGCCTCCGCAAGGTCTACGCCGTCGAACTTCTGGAGCGCTACGGCGACATCCAGCGCGTCCAGCGGGCCCTGAACCACAGCTCGATCGAAACCACCCTTATCTACGCCATGGCCGACAAGCTTCTCGACGCCAAGCTCAAGCAGGCCAAGCGCCGCAAACGGCCAGCTTGACCAGCCACCACAGGCGTGGTAAACTGGGGAGTTCTTCGAGAGGGTATACCTCCAACTCAACAAAATAAAAATTTTGTTGAGTTGGAGGGAGGATTTGAATACAAATGACTACCGTCTGACTGCTCCGCCGGTTCTGCGGGACTTTCTGGTGTATCATGAGACCATTCAGGGCCACTCCAGAAAAACGGTGGATGAATACTACCTGGATCTGCGCAACTTCTTCCGCTATGTGAAAATCGAAAAGGCAAAGCACCACGTACCGCCGAGCTGGATGAAATTCCGATTGACGACGTGGATCTGGACCTGGCTAGGTCTGTCACGCTGAGCGATGTCTACTCCTACATGAATTACCTGAGCCGTGACCGGGCCAAGCACGCCAACAGCCCCTCCACCGGCTATGGTTTGGAGGCCACCGCCCGGGCCAGAAAAATCGCCGCCATCCGCACGTTCTATAAGTATCTCACCAGCAAGGCAAAATTAATCAGCGAAAATCCCATGCAGGATCTGGACTCCCCCCGGCTGAAAAAATCGCTGCCCCGCTACCTCAGCCTGGATGAGAGCATCCAGCTTCTGGAGGCCGTGGACGAGCCCAATCAGGCGCGGGACTACTGCATTTTGACGCTGTTTCTCAACTGCTGGTTGCGAATTTCAGAGTTAGTCTCCCTTAATATAACAGATGTTCGAGAGGAACAGCTCCGTGTTCTGGGCAAGGGCAACAAGGAGCGCATGATCTTCCTCAACGAGGCCTGCCGCGCGGCGCTGGATGACTGGCTGGAGGAGCGCAGCCGTCAGGCTGCGGCCGACCCGAACGCCCTGTTCCTGACCCGCACCCATACCCGTATGACCAAGGATGCGGTGCACTATATGGTCAAACAGCGCCTCAAAAAAGCCGGGTTGGATGCCTCTCTCTATTCCAGCCGTAAGTTGCGGCACAGCGCGGCCACTCTCATGCTGCAGAATGGTGTGGATGTGCGCACGCTTCAGGAGGTGTTGGGACACGAAAACCTGAACACAACCCAGATCTATACTCATGTGGACAACGAAAATCTGCGCTCGGCGGCCAAGGCGAACCCGCTGGGACGAATGAAGAAGAAATCCACCCCCATCCCCCCTGGAAAATAGAAATAGGAGGCCGCTCTCAAAGAGAGCGGCCTCCTATTTCTATTCCTCACCTGTCCTCTTCCATGTCCCCTGTCCAAGCAGTAAAAGCATGGGTATCATCGAGTAGTGGTAACGCCCCGCCACCTCGACCAGCATCTGTGCCAGGGTCAGCCCTAAGATATAGAGTGGTGCCAGCAATAGTAATCTCTCTCTACTCCGCCACACCTGGACAGCACCCCCGATTGCCAGGAGAAATGCCGCATAATAGAAGCCATTGCAGAGCAGGGAGAAAAACTCCGTATGCCGCAGAACCGAGGCCGAATATCCTACGCAGGCATCGTCTGATCCCAGAAACGTGCGCAGTTTTTGCTTTAGGAGCTTTGAAAAGTCAATTTCTCCAGATAAAATTCGGGCCTTTGCATCGGCCAGAAGCTGTTCCTGTGTCCATTGAGCCGTTGCCCCAGGCTGGTCGCTGTATCCATACAGGCGGTCGCTGTCCTCCTGATTCCAGCGTCCTCCGGAGTCGGGATTGAAGCCAACCAATAGGCTGTACCCCGGCGTATGGGACGGCTCCTCCCCTATCCGTACCGAGAGCCGGGCATTCCAAACCGGCCCCAGAAGGACATATGCCCCCAGCACACTGGCCATGCAGAGCCCCCACCATCTTCTCCAGTTCCGGGCAGCCAGCCGATTCAGGTTCAACAGAGAGAGCCACAGAAGGAGCGCGATCAGCAGTATGGCCGCAATGGGACGCACCCCGTTGACCCATCGCAGAAGAACGCCGCCCGCCGTGCCGGAGAGAACCCCCATCCAAAGCGGATACCCCTTTAGGGCGGCAGACCGCTCCGTCTCCGTCAAAAGGACAGCACACCGAGAATAAGGGCAGTATAGAGAGGTTCCGATAGCACAAGGCTGTTATAGATGGTCTGAGATGGACACAGAGTCCAGAGCAGATAGGCCAGCGTAGCGGCCGGCAAGTGGAACCAGCGCAGGCACAGATGATACAAAAAACTGCCGGAGCAGACCGTCAGCAGTACATTGAGCACCGGAGCAAGCATGGGCTGTGGCCCCGACAGGCGAATAAACCAGCTCAGAAAATCGGCATATCCGAAAATATGGGGAAACAGGGCCATATACCGCCCGCCGTATACCGTTGTGCGCTCCGCAAGCGCATTGGCATATCCCCAAAAGACCGAGTAATCTCCCGCCAGGGGAACCCGTACCCTCCAGATCCAAAATACTTTGATTGCGGTGCAAAGTATGGTGAGAAGCAGCCAAAGCCGCAACGGCCCCAAATGTTCCAATCGTTTCGCGGCAGGTACACACAAGGCAGTATACAGAAAAGCCCCAGCAGCGCCAGGGTAAATGCCTGGAGATACCGTTCCCCTGAGATATGCCAACTGCCAGCGCCGAGACTGCCAGCGCAAAAGGCAGCCAGCATCAGCCTCTGCATGAGGCACGCGGTGCGGTTCAAGCGCAGGTCTTTTTGTCCCATTCCGACCACACCCCCTTCTGCACGGTTATGCTTCCTCATAGCGGTTTGAAATAGTACAGGTTTTTAAATGTCATTTTTCATTGCTTTTTCCAGGGAATATGATAAAATAGAGGGCGAAATTTCCCGGATTCCGGTTGTTCAAAAACCTGTACTTTTTCAAACACGCCTGAAAAACTCCCCTGTCCAAAGGTGGACAGGGGAGCGGTTTTTACATGCTGGGAAGAAGCGGTTCCTCACCGAGTTCCCGGTAGGCGCCCCCTGTATGTGTGCAGGAAGCGGATCTCCTGAAAATAATAGGTGCTAAGCGGCCGCCAGTCGGCGTCATAGGAGTGGGCGGCAATCAGGGTGTTCTGCAAAGTGGCTGGACGCCCGATCTCCACCACCACCGGAGTATGTCCAAATACATCCTTATTGAAGCGGAACTGGACAAAGTCTCCCGGTTCCAGCTCACTCAGCGTGGTAGAAATCCCAAAGGGTCCCGGGCTCGGCGTCTGACGGGTGATAAAGTCAAAAATACTCCACACCGGTCCAGGCCGGGGCCTTGTCGTTGGGATCCCGGTAAAACCAGCCATAGATTGGGTCGAAGTTCATCACACCCGTTCCGGCGTACAGGCACTGGGAGGCAAAATTGGTACAGTCGCCGCCGATCTCCTCGTAGTCATAGAAATCCGGATTTCGTCCGTAGGCCCACTGATGGGCATAGGCCACAGCGGCACGGCGGTCATAGGGTATCCGTTCCAGCATAGCGCTCTCCCCTTCCACGCATCCTATGCAGCAGAACACAAAAGGGCACCGGCTCTCCTTGAGGACCGGTGCCCCTTTTTATAATTGATCCGAATCGAGCCTGCTGCCAAGCATGGTAAGGAATTCCTCCTCGGTGAGCACCGGGATGCCCAGCTCCTGGGCCTTGCGCAGCTTGGAGCCCGCCGCCTCTCCGGCCACCACATAGGAGGTCTTCTTGGAAACAGATCCGGACACTTTGCCGCCCTGAGCCTCGATCATCGCTCCGGCCTCGTCCCGGGTAAATCGCTCCAGCGTACCTGTCAACACAAAGATCTTCCCCGCCAGTTGGTCGCCCACCGGCTCCTCATGGCTTTCCAGATTCACCCTGCTTCCCGCAGCGTGTCAATGAGGTGAATGCTCTGGGGGCTCTGGAACCACTGGAGCAGGCTTCGGGCCGTGATTCCGCCGATGTCGGGTACCGCAGTCAGTTCCTCTTCCGAGGCCGCCATCAGCGCATCCAGTGTGCCAAAGCGGGCGGCCAGCACCTTCCGCCTTCTGCCCCACCTGGCGGATGCCGAAGGCAAACAGCAGCCGGGACAGGTCATTGCCCTTGGACCGTTCAATGGCTGCAACGAGGTTTTCCGCGCTCTTTTTGCCCATGCGCTCTAACTGGGCCACATCCTCCGCATTGAGGTGGTACAGGTCGCCGGGCCCCTTGACCAGACCGGCCCACCAGATTCTCCACCACCGCGGGGCCCAAGCCCTCGATGTCCATGGCGTCCCGACTGGCGAAGTGGACCAAATGGCGCAGGCGCTGGGCAGGGCACTCTGCGCCGGTGCAGCGGATGTGGGCCCCATCCTCGTCGCGGGCTACTGGCGCGCCGCACACCGGGCACTGCTCCGGCAGGTGGTAGGGCTGCGTCCTCCGGGCGTTTCTCCTTCAGCACCTCCACAATCTCCGGAATGATCTCTCCCGCCTTCTGTACCAGCACAGTATCTCCGATGCGGATGTCCTTTTCCGTGATGAAATCCTGATTGTGAAGGGTGGCGCTTGTGACGGTAGTGCCGGCCAGACGCACCGGCTCCACTACGGCCTTCGGCGTCAGCACGCCGGTACGCCCCACTTGAACCACAATGTCCACCACCCGGGACGGCTTCTGTTCCGGCGGATATTTGTAGGCCGCCGCCCAGCGGGGAAATTTCGCCGTGCTGCCCAGGGTTTCACGTTCTGCAAGGCTATTTACCTTTACAACCGCGCCATCAATGTCAAAGGGGTAAGCCTCTCTGCCCTCCCCATGGCCTTGATACGCTCCGCCGCCTCGGCGATCGTCTTGCAGGTGTCATGTGGAATTACTTTAAAGTGCTGTCCCCGCAGGTATTCCAGGGTTTCTGAATGGGTCTGAAAGGTCTTTCCCTCTGCCCACTGGATGTTAAAAACCCGGATATCCAGCCCTCGGGAGGCCGCGATTTTAGGGTCTAGCTGCCGCAGGAGCCGGCCGCGGCATTCCTAGGATTGGCGAACAGGCTCTCCCCTCTCAGTTCCCGCTCCTCGTTGAGCCGTTCAAAGCTCTTTTGGGCATAAACACCTCGCCCCGCACAATCAGGGCGGGCAGGGCCTCCGGCAGGCGCAGAGGGATGGAAGGGATGGTCCTCAGATTCTCTGTCACATCCTCTCCCACCTGGCCATCGCCGCGGGTGGCGCCGCGCACAAAGAGGCCGTTTTCATACTCCAGCGCCACAGATAGGCCGTCCACCTTGGGCTCCACATCGTATTCAACGCCCTCCGGCAGGGCCTCCTGCATCCGCTGATCGAACTCCTCCAGCTCCTCCACGGAGAACACGTCCTGAAGGCTCTCCAGCGGTATCCGGTGGCGCACCTCCTGGAAGCCGTCGGCCACCTTGCCCCCACCCGCTGAGTGGGAGAATCGGGGTAACCAGCTCCGGGTGGGCCGCCTCCAGCTCCTCCAGGCGGCGGAGTTTGTGGTCAAAATCGTAGTCGGACATGCTGGGGTTGTCCAGCACATAGTATTCATAGTTCGCCTGCTCCAGCTCCCGGCGCAGGCTCTGTATCTCCTGTTTCGTCCATATCGGACCTCCACTTGGAATCGTCGGGTGAATTTGGGGGCTAAATGGGCGAAAATCAGGCACAAAAGCCCGCCCAAACATCCTCCCAAGGTATTAAGAATCAAATCATCGATGTCAGTGGCCCGCCCCACAAACAGCTGTAGGAACTCCACGCAGAAGGAAGTACAAAAGCCAGTCAGAAGTCCCAGCATACAGCGATTTCCCCGCCACAGTAGCGCTGGAAAAAGCCCACCGGACAAAGATAAGCAGATTGGCGATGGCCATGCATCCCGCCCAGCCGCCTTCCCGCAGATTTTGAAGGACCATAGGGGTCCACTGAATCTCCTGTATCGACTCAGAGAGCGGAGTCAGCGGAAAAAATACCTCATGCCCGGCCAGCGCTTCCTGCCAGTGGTACGCCGTCCAGAAATAAGCGGGAAAGACAGTCAGCGCGGCCAATCCGGCACAGAACATCACAAAGAACAGCAGTGCGGCCTCGCGGAGTCTCCCACTGGCCATGCCCTGCCGGGCTAAGCGTTTTTTCCGCCAGGGCCGCAGAAGAAAAGATACAAGGGCGGCCAGCAGCATGCAGGGCAGCATCTGGGCCACATAGTCCCAGGAGACCGCCAAGTACCACAGCAGTGTATCCATTTTGGCTCCCTCCTACTGGTATCGTCCCGATTCTACCACAGAGGGAATGCCAGTTTCGTTACAAATTCCTTACGGATTTCTTACAAACCTCCGGGCAACTCCAGATAGGTATCTGGCACCTGCCCCACCAGCAGCGTCTCAGCCGCACACACTTGTGCCTCCACGACCGTGTCCACCGTGCCGCCGGGGATCAGCAGGGTACACTCTACCTGAACATTCAGCATGACCTGATGAAGGGTCTGGTTGATCCCGGATGAGGTAAATACATGTTCAAATGCAGCGGTCGGTGTGGCCGCAGTCAACACCCGTACCGGCAGTACCGGACCCAAGTCCGACGCGGTGGCAAAGCCGGTCAGGTTTCCCAGAGGGATCCCCAGCTCCTGACTGTCAAGCTGTTCCACCTGCTCCAATATCCGGCCCAAGATCTCCGTGCGAAGTGTGTTCAACTGGGCTGTATTGGCGGCCAGCACTGTCACCTGTCCGGCGGTGTCCTTCTCCAACGTCACCAGATCGCCGTAGGATATGGCTTCGCTGGACAGAGTCTCATTGACTGCGTCGTTTATGATGCTGGTTACGGCATTTTTTACCTTGGCCTTTGCCAGCTCTGTAACTGTGGGCCGGAGTGCGGCGTCGATCAAAACAATGACCGCCACCGCCAGACCGATCCCGATCAGCACGGGGAGCAGAATCCCACCTTTTGGCCGCGCAGCGGCGGGCCGCCGCCGGCGAGGCACCCTCAGCCAGGGGCGTATCGGTCTGCGCACGGGCCTCACCTCCCGGATCAGCCTATGCGCGGACCGGCTTGCCCTATTCGCCCCGCAGCAACTCTTCCACTGCCAGCAGGACACCGGCCTTGCCGCTCTCATAGGTCAGGCCGCCCTGGAGATAGGCCGTATAGGGCTCACGCATGGGGGTCGCAGGACAGTTCGATGGACGCGCCTTGAATAAAGGCCCCGGCGGCCATGATCACCGGGCAGTCATAACCCGGCATGTCCCAGGGCTCCGGTGTCACGAAGGAGTCCACCGGAGCGCCGAACTGGATGCCTTTGCAGAATTTTTTGAGGGGCTCCGGCGCGCCAAAATGAATCATCTGAATGATGTCGTGGCGTACCGTATCGGAGGTGGGCTCCGTCCGGTAGCCCAGCAGCTCCATCATCCGGGCGGCAAACACCGCCGTCTTGACTGCCTGGGCCGTGGTATGGGGGGCAAGGAAAAGCCCTTGATAGAGGCTGCGGTTGGTCCCAAAGGTGGAGCCGCACTCCTTTCCGATACCGGGGGTGGACAGCCGCATGGCGGCCCCCTCCACCAAATTCCGCCGTCCGGCAATATAGCCGCCAGTGGGAGCCAGCCCGCCGCCGGGGTTTTTGATCAGGGAACCCACCACCAAGTCGGCCCCGGCCTGGGTGGGCTCCAATGTCTCCACAAACTCGCCGTAGCAGTTGTCCACCAGAATGGCGGCCTCCGGGTTGTTGGCCCGCACCACCTGGCACAGCGCCCCGATCTCCGCCACAGAGAGAGAGGAACGGGTGGAATAGCCCTTGGAGCGTTGGATCAGCACCGCCTTGACGCGGGGGTCCCGCACCGCCCAGGCCAGTCCCTCCGGGTCCGGCGCATCGTCAAGCAAATCTACTTGCCGATATTCGATTCCGTAACTTTTCAGGGAACCGGGGCCCTTGTCCACCACGCCGATCACCCCAGCATAGTGTCGGCACGGCGGACACCAGAATGTCGCCGGGCTTCAACGCGCCAAAGAGGGCACAGGAGATGGCATGGGTGCCGTTGACGAACTGCACCCGCACCAGGGCATCTTCGGTGCCGAACAGCTCCGCGAAGATCTCATCCAGCTTGTCCCGGCCGAGATCGTCATAGCCGTAGCCGGTGGTTCCGGCAAAATAGGCCTCCGCCACCCGGTGCTTCTGAAAAGCGGCCAGGACCTTGCGGGTATTCTCCTCCGCGATGGAATCAATGCGGTCGAATTGGTCCCGCAGCCCGGCCTGCGCCTGGGCTGCCAGGGCCATTACTTTTTCACTAATCTGTAAAGGCATTTCTTTTTACACATTCCGTTCTTTCTGTATTTGAGGACTCAGCAGGTCAGCTTCGCCTGGGCGAAGGCTGCCACCAGGGCTGCGCAGGCCTCCACGTCTCAGATCCGCCACCTCCAGCGGCGTGTGGACATAGCGGGTGGGAATGGAGATGCCGCCGGTATACACCCCGGCCCGGCTCTGGTGGATGGCCCCGGCGTCGGTGCCTCCAAAGCGCAGGATATCCTTCTGACAAGGGATGTTACCTGTCAGTGCAAGTTTCTCCAGCTTGGCCACCACAGAAGGGTGGCAGATCACCGAACTGTCCATCACCTTGATGGCGGCCCCCTTTCCGGCCACACTGCTGCACGCATGGGGGGCCGAAGGGATGTCGTCTGAGTCCGTCACGTCCACGGCAATGCCGTAGTCCGGCGCCACCCCGTAAGCGGCGGTGCGGGCTCCGCGGAGTCCCACCTCCTCCTGTACCGTAAAGACGAAGTACAGGTCATTTTCCGTGTTCTTCAGGCGCTCCATCGCCATCAGCAGCACCGCGCAGGCGATCCGGTCGTCCAGATAGGAGAGAAGATGCGCCCTCCGGAGCAGAAGGCGTGGGTGTCATAGACCGCAATGTCCCCACCTGTACCATGGCCTTTGCCTCCGCCTCGTTTCGGGCCCCAATGTCCAGGTACAGGTGCTCCAGCTTCATGTCCTTGGGCTCCACCTTGCCCTCCAGGGCCAACACGCCGCGGGTACCGTTGGCGAAGCGGACGGGGTGCCCAGCACCTCGTGGGCGGAGAGCCCGCCCACCGGGCCGAAGCGGAGGAAGCCCTTCTCGTCAATATAGGTGACCATTAGACCGATGGAGTCCATATGGGCGGCAAACAGGACCTTGGGCCCACTCCCTTTATGGCAGATCAGGTTGCCCAGGGCGTCTGTGGTACAGGAATCCACGAGGCGGCCAGGGTGCGGAGCACCCGGCGACAGCCCCTCACTTCCGGAGGGGCCGTGGCAGGCGTTCAGGGCCTGCAAAATCTCAATCAGTTCCATGTCGGTTCACTCCTTTTCTGCCAAATGTCCAACAAAGGCCCGGATCAGGGCCAGGGCCGCCTCCGCGTCCCGCAGGCAGGTCACGCCGGACGGGGTGCGGGGTAGCGCACGGGGATGGACACCGCCGCCGTCCGTACCCCTCTTTGGTCCGCTGGATGGCGGCCGTATCGGTGCGTCCGGCCACCGAGCGCATGGTCTGCCAGGGGATGCCGCCGGCCTCCGCCAGGAAGCGCAACGCCTCAAAGAGCCCCCGGTCTGCAATCGCCCTGATCCATATAGGGCAGCACCACACCGCCGCCCAAGCTGCATCCCTGCTTGTGGGCGGGCACTCCGGCCAGATCCGCAGCATCCGCGCCGTCCACCACCAGCGCCACCTCCGGGGTGACGGAGAAGGCCGCGCCGAAGGCCCCGCGGGCCCCACCTCCTTCTGGGCGGTAAAGACAAAGGTACAGTCCATGGGCAGTTCATCCCGCAGGAGGGTGAGCAGCACGGCGCAGCCCAACCGGCTCCCCAGCGCCTTTCCCTGGAACAGGCCCGCCCCGAAGTCTCCGGCGTCACTGTCAAAGGCCGCCGTATCACCCAGTGCGACCTGCGCCTCCGCCCCGGCCCGGTCCTTGGCTCCGATGTCGATATAGAACTCGTCCAGCTTGGGGACGGACTTCTCCTCCTCCCGGCTGACCAGATGGTAGGCCTTGAGTCCCACCACCCCGGCACCCGCTTGGGCCCTACCAGCACCGGCTTGCCCAGGAGCACCCGGCGGTCGATGGCGCCCACAGTGTCGAATTTCAGATAGCCGTCGTCGGTGACCTGGCGGATCATGAGCCCCACCTCGTCCATGTGGGCGGTGAGGAGGAGCTTGCTGCCGGTATGTTTCCGGCCCTTTTCCAGGCAATCAGGTTGCCCAGAGCGTCCACCCGCAGCCTGTCTGCGTGGGGCTCCACCTCCGCCAGGAGGAAGGCGCGCACCTCGTCCTCCCAGCTGGACACGGCGTTAAGCGCACACAGGCGCTCCAGCAGTTCTCTCATCGCCGTGCCGCCTCCTTTCCCAGTCCCTCCGTGAAGGCGGCCAGCAGGGCCGCCACCTGTTCCATGTCCGCCAGGGAGAGCACCTCAATGGGGGAATGCATATACTTCAGCGGCAGTGACAGCACCGAGGTGGCTACCCCCTCCCGGCTGATCTGCATCTCCCAGCCGTTGGTGCCGGTGTGGCCGGACATGACCTCCAGTTGGTAGGGAATCTGCCTCTCCTTCGCCTTGGCGAGCATCCGGTCGGTCATCCAGCGGGTCATGTTGGGGCCCACGCCGATGGCGGGACCTCCGCCAATGGCGAAGGCCTTGTCCGCCGGGCCGTCGGGGGTTTTGCCGTGGGTCACGTCCACCGCCACGCAGAAGTCGGGCTGAACCGCCCAGGTGCCTACCGTGGCGCCCCCGGAAACCTCCTCCCGTGTGGAGCCCAGGAGATAGAGGTCTACGTCCAGCTCCCTGTCCCGCAGCAGCTCCGCCGCCCGCAGCAGGGTGACGAAGCAGGAGCGGTCGTCCATGGACTTGCCGCACATCTGGTCCTCTCCCAAGGCAAAGCAGCCACCCCGATAGACCATGGGCGTCCCCACCGGTACGGCCCGCTCCGCCTCCGTCTGGGACAGGCCCACGTCCACGAACAGCTCGGACAGGGTATGCTCTTGTCCGCTTCCCCAGCCGGACAGGTCACGATGCCCCGCCGAGGCGGGTCGGTCAGCACCACCAGCTCCCGGCCGGGCAGCATCCGGGGATCCACGCCGCCGATGCTGCGGAAGCGCAGGAAGCCGTCCTCCACGCCAGTGACCAGCAGGCCGATCTCATCCAGATGGGCGTCCAGCAGGAGCCGGGCGCTCCCTCCTTCCCGCAGCGGCGCACCCCAGCACATTGCCCATGCGGTCCACGGACACCTCGTCCACCAGCGGCCGGAGCAGCTCCGCCGCTACCGCTGCCGCAGGGGCTTCAAAGCCGGAGGGCGCGGTGCAGGTGCACAGCCGCTCCAGGGCTTGTCTCATATCCAAATTGGGTTCACTCCTTTCCACGGATACCGAAGCAGGGCGCCGGAGGCCGTGTCCTCCGGCGTCCGTAGCCTTACTCCAGGCCGTAGATAATCCTCTTAAAAGCTGCGCCCCGCTCCATAAAATTCTTGAAGCGGTCGAAGGAGGCGCAAGCGGGCGACAGGAGCACCACGTCCCCCGGCTGGGCCAGCCCGCAGGCGGCCAGCACCGCCGCCTCAAAATCCTTGTATTCCACAATGGGCAAGGCCGCCGGATCGTAACCGGGTGCCCGCTCCACCGCCTGGCGCAGCTTGGGCGCGGTATCGCCGGTGAGCACCAATGCCTTGACATGCTCCACCACCTCGGGGCCGAGCACCTCAAAGGGAATGTGCTTGTCGTAGCCGCCGGCAATCAGAACTACCTTCTGATGGAAGGAGCGCAGACCGGCGATGGTGCGGGAGGGGCTGGATGCGATGGAGTCGTTGTAGTAGCGCACCCCGTTCCTCGTCCGCACCAGCTCAATGCGGTGCTCTACCCCGCAAATTTGGCGGCGAAGTCCCGCGCCACCTGGTCGGGCACCAGCCCGTCCAGGGCGCCGATGGCCGCCATGTAATTCTCGATGTTGTGCTCGCCGGGCAGGAGGATGTTTTCCAGGTAGAGCACCGGGCGCTCGTGCATGGCGTTGCGCACCCAGATGGCCCCGTCTCTGACGAAGACGCCCTGCTCCAGCTCCTCCCGGCGGCTGAACCGGGTCACGCGGCCGCGGGCACTGACCGCAAAGCCGCGGGTGATCTCGTTATCCTGGTTCAGCACCAGCAGGCCGTCCGCTCCCTGGTGGGTGAAGATGTTCTCCTTGGCGGCGATGTACTCCTCCATAGATTTGTGTACGTCCAGGTGGTTAGGGGCCAGATTGGTGACCACCGCGATATCCGGGCTCTGCTCCATGGTCATCAACTGAAACGAAGACAGCTCCAGCACGGCCACGTCCTCGGGCACCATCCCGTCCACGTCGGGCAGCAGCGGTTTGCCGATGTTGCCTCCCACATAGACGCTCTGCCCCGCCGCTTTCAGCAGCTCGGCAATGATCGTAGTGGTGGTGGTCTTTTCGTCGCTGCCAGTCACCGCGATGGTTTTGCAGGGGCAGACCTGGAAAACCTCCATCTCCGAGGTGATGGTACTCCCCGTTCCCGGGCCGCCAGCAGTTGGGGCACGTCCGGACGCAGGCCGGGGTACGGAAGATCACATCGTGGTCCAGCCCGTCCAGATAGTCCGGGCCCAGGCGCAGCTCGGCCCCCAGGCTCTCCAACTCCTCCGCCTGGCCGCCGAAGTCCTCCCTCTGCCTCTTGTCGCAGGCGGTCACCTCAACATCCGCCCGCAGCAGCATTTTGATGAGCGGTGTGTTGGACACGCCGATGCCCAGCACCGCCACCCGCTTGCCCGCAGGGACGCTCCTGTATGGTGGAACCCATGGCTCGTTCCTCCCTTTTGTTTCGTCTATAACTAAAATATTATATCCCATTGAGGAGAAAATTTCAATCGAAAGGAGGGCGTTTCCTCGGGCGAGATTGACTTGCCCCGGCCATTTTGATAAAATGTGGGAAAAAGTCGGACTGGAGGGATTTTCTTGTCAAATGAGGCACGAAAGACTTCAACGCCATGCTGAACGCCCGCAGGGACATGCCGAAGATACAGATAATTACCGATCCAAAGGCGATTGCAGCCTATGGAGGCGACCGCATGTACTTTGCCCCGCCCATCGATTACGACCGCGCGATGCGGAGAGTGCCCTTCGGGAAGCTCCTGACTGTTGGCGACATCCGGAGCTATCTCGCCCGGCGGAGCGGCGCCGACTTTACCGAACCCTGACGGCCGGGCTTTTGTGTCCATCGCCGCCTGGGCCAGCCATCAGCGCGCCGAAGACAAGATCCCTTACTGGCGGACGCTGAAAACCGGCGGAGAGCTGAATGAAAAGTATCCGGGGGGCGTGGAGGCTCAGAAGGCGCTTCTGGAAGCTGAGGGACATACCGTGCTCTCCAGAGGGCGGAAGCACCTGCGGTATTATGTCCAGGACTATGAAAAGGCCCTGTTTTCGCTGGAGGGGTGCGATTCCCATTTGACAAGCGGCCCACAATACGGTACAATGTCCTTCGCAAGCAGGCTGGACAGCCGCGCGGACGGGGCGAAAGGCCTGTCTGTGAGGAAAGTCCGGGCTCCGCAGGGCAAGGATAACGGGTAACACCCGCCGGGGGCGACCCTAGGAAAAGTGCAACAGAAATAGTCTGCCGGCCTTCTGGCCGGTCAAGGTGGAAAGGTGAGGTAAGAGCTCACCCGACGGCGTGCCAAGCGTCCGTCGCTGTAAACTCTATCCGGAGCAACGCCGTGGAGGGACATATGGTCGGCCCGACCGTCCGGGAGGCGGCTGGAGCGCACCGGCAACGGCGCGTCGAGATAGATGGCTGTCTTAAAAGACAGAACCCGGCTTACAGGCCTACTTGCAGATACGGCCGCCCGGAGCACAGCGCTCCGGGCGGCCGTTTTTCCGGACAGGCAGCACCTGAAACGCTTCTGGAACCTCTTGAAGTTGCATTGCGTCAGATGGCAGGTCGGATTTTCCTTGGTAAAGTTATGAATGAACAGGAGGTCTGGACAAAGCCAGACCTCCGTTTTGAATGTCTGAAGTTACTCCTGATCCCAATTGTGCCAGACGTTCTGTACGTCGTCGTTGTCCTCCAGCAGATCAATGAGCTTCTCCATGTTCTTGATGTCGTCCTCATTTTCCAGCTTGACATAGTTCTGAGGCACCATCTCCACGGCGGCCTGGACGAAGGTATAGCCCTTCTCCTCCAGGGCGGCCAGCACGGAGCCGAAAGCATCGGGGTCGGTGTAGACCTCAAAGGTCTCCTCCTCCACCTGCATATCGTCGGCCCCGGCCTCCAGAGCGTCCATCATCACGGTGTCCTCGTCCAGGTCCTCTTTCTCGATGATGATGACGCCCTTGCGGTCAAAGGACCAGGACACGCAGCCCGTAGCCCCCAGGCCCTTGCCGTACTTGTCCAGCAGGTGGCGCACCTCAGGCGCGGTGCGGTTGCGGTTATCCGTCAGGGCGTCCACAATGACGGCCACGCCGTTGGGCCATAGCCCTCGTACACCACGTTCTCGTAGCTGTCGGCATTGCCGGAGCCAAGCGCCTTGTCAATGGTACGCTTGATATTGTCGTTGGGCATGTTGGCGGCCTTGGCCTTGGCAATGACGGTGGCCAGGCGGGAGTTGTTGTTGGGGTCGCCGCTGCCGCCGGTCTTGACCGCCACGATCATCTCACGGGCGATCTTGGTAAATATCTGAGAACGCTTGGCGTCCGCCGCGCCCTTGGTCTTTTGAATATTGTGCCACTTGGAATGTCCTGACATATTGATTCGTTCCCTTCCTGCAATCGAAAATCAGCGGAACTAGTTTATCACTATTTGCGCGTCTTTGCAAGCCCTTACAGGTATAAAAGGCCTCCTTATGGCGGCGCGTGGAAAGAATCTCCACCTGTGGGAAGCCGGCGGCCAGCCATTTGGCCAAAACGGGGCACACCACCTGCTCGGTCGGATAGTGCCCCGCGTCAATCAGATTGACCCCCAGGGCTTTGGCGTCCAGGAAGCCATTATACTTCACGTCGGCGGTGACAAAGGTGTCGCACCCCAGGGCCAGGGCATCCCGCAGCAGGTCGGCGCAAGCGCCGCCCCCCACGGCCACCCGGCGCACCGGGCGGCGGGCGTCCACGTAGCGCACGCCGTTGGCCCCAGCGCCTCCTTGACAAAGGCAGCAAAGGCGGGGCATACATGGCCGGTGGTACTGCCCACCGGCCGATGCCGTAGGGACGCCGGAGCCATCCACCCCGTCCTGATGGAGCTGCTCAATCTGCACCAGTCCCAGCTTTTGGGCCAGGGCGTCATTGACCCCCGCCACCGCGTCCAGGTTGGTATGGGCGCAGATGGCGGCGATCCTGTCTCCGCCAGCGCCAGCAGAACCCGTCCGTCCGGATCGCCGTCCGTCACGGATTTGGCCGGGCGGAAGATCACCGGATGGTGGGATACGATCAGCTCCGCCCCCAGCTCGGCGGCTTCCTCCGCCACTTCCTCCGTGACATCCAGGGAGACCAGAATCTTTGACACGGTCTGTTCTCCCCGGCCTACCAGAAAACCGGCGTTGTCAAACTCCATTTGCAGAGAAACGGGGCCAGTCCGTCCAGATATTGATAAATCTCTCACCGTTGCCATGACAGCCACCTCCTTCATGTCCAATAGTCCCTGATGTACCTGTTCCACCTCTGCCAGGCGGGAGGCATCCTCCGGACGTTTGGACCGCTTCAGCCCTGCTATCGCGCGCTCCGTTTGCCGCAGCAGCCGGTCTAGGTAAGCCAACCGCAGGGGAACCCTCTCCTGGTCTGTCGCCCCGCCCACAGCTCCGCCGGGGTCAGCTCCGCCATGGGGCCAGCGTACACCTCAAAGGTTGTGTAAAGGGTGTCCCCTCCCGGCTCAGCAGCTCCGTCGGATGGTATAGCCGTGGGCCTGAAGCCAGCGGCGCAGGAAGGGCTGGGCGCTCATGGGCTGGAGCAGAAGCAGGCATTCCCGCTCCCAGGTCCACGGGGCCGCGGCCAGAATGGCCGCGATGGTCTCGCCGCCCATCCCCGCCATGGCAATGGTATTAACCTCATCCGGCTGTATCCCGGACAGCCCGTCGCACAGGCGGAAGTCCATCCGGCCGGTCAGGCCGTATTTCTCCGCCGTGCCCCTGGCCCGCTCCAGCGGCCCCGGCCGCAGATCCGAGGCCACTGCCCCGGTAATCCTCCCCTGCTGCAGCAGCCAGACCGGCAGATACGCGTGGTCGGTTCCTACATCGGCAAACCGCGCCCCCCGGGGCACCAGCTCGGCCACCGACCGCAGACGGGGGGTAAGTTCAACGGTTCTCATCGGTATCACCTCATGATAAAAGAGCTGCCGGAGGGCCGCCCTTTGGTTCCGGAGTCTTTTACTGCGCGGCGGCCACACTGGCATTGATCTTGGCCAGCAGCTCCTCCACCTCGACGCCGTGCACCATGCAGGCCTGCTCCACAGTCTCACCGCGGGAGGAGGGGCAGCCCAGGCAGTGCATGCCGATGGACAGGAAGATGGGCGCGGTCTCAGGCGCAATATCCAGGATGTCGCCGATAATCGTATCTTTCGTAATCTGAGCCATAGGTGTAATACCTCCAAAATTCTAGGATATTAGTAGTATATCCTATTTTTCTGATTTTTTCAAGACACAGTTTTCTTTTCCCTAACATCAGCGGAAAAAGGACGCCTGTGGGCGCCTTTTCAAGTTGGCGGTTAGCCCTGCTCGCGCATACGGGCGAAGCAGTCGCTGCAGTACACGGGACGGTCGGACTTGGGCTCGAAGGGCACCTTGGCCTCGCCGCCGCAGGCAGCGCAGGTAGCGGTGAAATACTCGCGGGGCCACGGAAGCGGCCTTGCGGGCATCACGGCAGGCCTTGCAGCGCTGGGGCTCGTTCTGGAAGCCGCGCTCGGCGTAGAACTCCTGCTCACCGGCGGTGAACACGAACTCCTGGCCACATTCCTTACATACCAGAGTCTTGTCTTCGTACATGATTTTACCCTCTCTTTGCTTTGTTGCCCAGGTCCGGATGATCCGATTGTGCTGGGTCAGTAATATTGCGTTCAGCTTACGCTGACATCGCCAGATGAAGATTGCTGTGCCAACTTGCGCCGAATGCGCTGGACAGCGTTGTCCACCGATTTCGGGGACTTGTTTACCTCGGCTGCGATTTCAGAATAGGACAGACCGTTCAGATACAACCGAAGTACGCTTGCTTCGAAACCGGACAATTGGCCCATCAGTGTTTCCATTCGCTCCCGGAAGGACTCCCGGCTGAGAAATATCTCCTCCGGGTCTTCCACCTGCCGGCCTGGCGCATGGTAGGCAAACCGATCTCCGTTCCCGCTAAAAAGAGGGGTTTCGAACGAGACTGAGTTGTTCAGCGGTGTGTGCTTATCTCTCGCTGCTGCTTTTATCACAGAGAACAGGCGGTTCTTGATACAGACCTCCGCATAAGTGCGAAATACAGCCGCTTTGGAGGAGTCATACTCTCGGATCGCGGCTAACAGGCCGACCATACCCTCCTGAATCAGATCCTCACTGTCGCCGCCCGCCAGAAAATAGGGGCGTGCGCACATCCGCACCAAGCGGTTATAGCGCATGACCAGACGCTCTTCCGCCACACGGTCGCCGGAGGCGGCCAAACGGCACAGCGTTTCGTCCGTGAGTTCCTGGGAAGGAATATGATCTGGTTTCATACCGGTTCTCCTTATACATTATACGCGGATAATTCTGGATTTGTCAAGCTTTTGCGCAAAAATTTCCCGTTAAGATCCATGATTTTTTATTACATTTGCCAAAAGCTCCGCCGTTTCCCGCGCTACAGGCTCGGTCTGAGCCTCCACCATCACGCGAATGAGAGCCTCGGTCCCGGAGGGGCGCACCAGAACACGACCATTTCCGGCCAGCTTTTCCTCCTGCTCCGCCACGGCGCTTTGAAGCGCAGGGGCCGACAGGACGGCCTCCTTCTTTGCCTTATCGGCCACCGGCACATTGATGAGCACCTGGGGATAGCGTTTGCACTCCCCTACCAGCTCGGAGGCTTTCTTGCCGGAGCGGCAGAGCAGATCCAGGAATTGCAGCGCGGTGAGCTGGCCGTCTCCGGTGGTGGCGTAGCGCCGGAAAATCGTGTGCCCCGACTGCTCGCCCCCAATGACATAGCCGCACTCCTCCATCTTCTCCAGCACGTTGCGGTCGCCCACACTGGTGCAGAACAGCCCAATGCCGTGCTCCTTGCAGAAACGGTGCAGGCCCAGATTGCTCATAACGGTGCCCACAATGGCTCCGCCGGCCAGTTCCCCGCCTCTTTCAGCGCCAGCCCACAGGCGGCGATCACCTGGTCGGCGTCGATCTCCTCTCCCGTCTCGTCCACCATCAGGCAGCGGTCCGCGTCGCCGTCAAAGGCGATGCCCAGATCATACCCGCCCGCCTTCACCATGGCTTTCAACTGGTCCAGGTGGGTGGAGCCGCAGCCGTTATTGATGTTGACGCCGTCGGGATCGGCGTGAATCACGTCGGTGTGCAGGTCGGGGAACCGGTCAAACAGCCGGGCCGCAGTGGCAGAGGCCGCGCCGTTGGCACAGTCCACCAGAATATGCAGCCCCGCCAGCTCGGAGCCGATGGTGGACACCAAGTGGTCGATATAATCCTGGGACTCCTTCTCATCGGCGTAAATCACCCGGCCGATCTCCCCGCCGGTCTTGAGGGGCACGGCGATATCGTTCAGCAAAATTTCCTCAATCTTCCCCTCCAGCTCGTCGGAGAGCTTGAAGCCCTGGCCGTTGAAAATTTTGATTCCGTTGTGCTCAAAGGGGTTGTGGGAGGCGGAAATCACGATGCCCGCATCCGCCTTGGTGTCCACGGTGGTCCACGCCACGGCGGGCGTGGGGATCACGACCAGGTGGAGCACATCCGCCCCCGCGGAGCACAGCCCCGCAATCAGCGCCCCCTCCAGCAGATCCGAGGAGATGCGGGTATCCTTTCCGATGGTGAATCGAGGCTGTCCGCCTCCCTCCCGGGTCATCACCTGCGCGGCGGCCATGCCCACCCGGAAGGCCAGCATGGCGTCCAGTCCGTCGTTGACGACACCGCGGATGCCGTCGGTTCCAAATAATTTACCCATATTCGATAGCCACCTCATTCTTATCAGTTCAGTCGATCGTCATTCGCTTGGTCATGCTCCCCCTCCAGCGGCGTTTTCTTCCGCCGCACCGCCTGTTTCACCGGCCTGGAGAACAGGGCGGACAACAGCCCCACCACCAAAACGGCGAGGAGGTTAGCCTCCACCGGCTCCATAAGCATATCGGCCACCCAAAAGGCAAAGACGGTGCACAGGGCGTCCAGCGGGATGTAGAGGAGATTGGCCAGACGGGGACTGGCCCAGCCGAGCTTGACCAGCGCCTTGGTCAGGCCAGCGGTGAACAGCTCCAGGGGCAGGCCGAGCACCGCCTCCACCAGAACATAGAGCACCAGCCAGCCGAAGGAGTCGCAGCGGACGCCCAGCAGATGCAGCAGCCCGGCGTCCACCAGCACAATTACCGCCATAACGCCCAGAGCGAGCGCCGCGATTACACCGCCGCCCAGGATGGGAACCAGGGGTTCTTTTCACCCAGCTCCCCTACAGCGAGAGCTGCTCCAGTCCGCAGGCCCCGCCGGGCACGGTCAGGCCCAAGTGCTCGTAGGCCCGACGGGTGACACAGCGCCCGCGGGGGGTGCGGGTGAGAAAGCCCATCTGCATCAGATAGGGCTCATAGACGTCCTCGAGGGTAATTGCCTCCTCATTGATGGTAGCCGCCAGGGTCTCCAGGCCCACCGGGCCGCCGCCGTAGTGCTCAATGATGCTGGCGAGCATCCGCCGGTCGACGGCGTCCAGCCCCAGGTGGTCCACCTCCAGTGCCGTGAGCGCCTGGTCTGCCACCGGACGGGTAATCACACCCCCGGCCTTCACCTGGGCGAAGTCCCGCACCCGCCGGAGCATCCGGTTGGCGATGCGGGGCGTGCGTACCCCGGCTGCGCCGGGCGATCTCCATTGCGCCGTCCGACTCTATGGGAACGTCCAGCAGGCCGGCCGACCGGGTGACAATCTGCGCCAGCTCCTCCGGTGTGTAGAGCTCCAGGCGCAGCGTCACGCCGAACCGGTCCCGCAGGGGTGCGGAGAGCTGCCCTGCCCGGGTGGTAGCGCCGATCAGGGTGAAGCGGGGCAGATCCAGCCGGATGGAATTGGCCGAAGGGCCCTTGCCGATGATGATGTCGATGGCATAGTCCTCCATAGCCGGATACAACACCTCCTCCACTGAGCGGTTGAGCCGGTGAATCTCGTCTACAAAGAGGATGTCGTTCTCCGCCAGATTGGTGAGCAGCGCGGCCAGATCGCCGGGCTTCTCAATGGCGGGGCCGGAGGTGATGCGGATATTGACCCCCATCTCGTTGGCCATGATGCCGCTGAGGGTGGTTTTGCCCAGGCCGGGCGGGCCGTGAAGCAGAACGTGGTCCAGGGGCTCGCCCCGCATTTTGGCGGCCTGGATAAAGACCTCCAGGTTGCCCTTGGCCTTCTCCTGCCCGATATACTCCCGCAGGGTCTTGGGGCGCAGGGAACCCTCGTTCTCGTCATCCCGCGTCAGCGATGTGGTGACGAGCGGCTCCTGGGTCTCAAACCCGGTATCGGAAAAGTCAATGCTCAAGTATGTTCACTTCCTCATTCTGACGTAGATGCGTGCAATAAAAATGAACCGCTCCCCAAGCGCATTTTTAGCCCGACGTTAATTCTTGACCATCCTTTTCAGCGCCTGCTTGATGATCTCCTCCAGGGCAAGGCCGTCCACGTCAATGCCCTTGAGAGCTACGGCAATCTCGCTCTGGCTGTAGCCCAGCACTGCCAGGGCGGCAGCGGCCTCGCTGGACTTGTTCTCCGGGATTACCGTGACGCCGGTGCCGCCATAGCTCTCGCCTCCAGGGGCGATCTGTCCCTTGGCCAGCTTGTCTTTCAGCTCCAGGATGATGCGCTGGGCGATTTTTTTCCCGATGCCCTGGGCCACCGTCAGGGCCTTTTCGTCCCCGGTGATGATGCTCATGGCCAGGGACTCGGGTGTGGCCGCAGACAGGATGGAGAGCGCAGCCTTGGGCCCAACACCGGACACCGAGGTGAGGAGCTGGAAGCAGTTGAGCTCATTCTCCGTGGAAAAGCCGAACAGCTCCATGGCGTCCTCACGGACATTCAGGTGGGTATAGAGCTTGGCCGGCTTCCCCTTTGCAGATGGGACAGGGTGTTGTTGGTGGTGCGGCAGGCATAGCCCACCCGCCGCAGTCGATGACCGCCAGAAAGGGGCCACATGGGCCACCACGCCGTTCAGATAATAAAACATCGTTTTTGCTTCTCCTAACGCACTTGTTTCCGCACCTCATAGCGCCCGCTGCCCGGGCGGGCCGCGTCGGGGCTCTGAAGGCGGGAGGTAAACGAACGGGCATGGCACAGGGCGATGGCCACCGCGTCGGCAGCGTCGTCCGGCTTGGGCACGGCGCTCAAATTCAGCAGACGGCGGGTCATATCCATGACCTGCCGCTTCTCCGCCTTTCCGTAGCCCACCACCGCCTGCTTGACCTGGCTGGGGTATACTCAAAGATGGGCACCCCGGCGCTCCGCCGCCAGCAGGAGAACTCCTGGCCTGGGCCACGCCGATGCCCGTAGTAATATTGTTGTTGAAAACAGCTCCTCCACTGCCATGGCCTGGGGCTGGAATTGGGCCAGCAGCAGATCCATATCGTCGGCGATCTGCCGCAGACGTGCGGGCAGGGGCTCCCCTGCCGGTGTGGTAATTGCGCCGCACTGCACTAGGCGCTGACGGCCACGATCAGCCTCCACCAGCCCGAAGCCCACGATGGCAAAGCCGGGGTCTATGCCTAAAATCAGCATGGTATCCGTTCCCCTCCTGAGTCCATACGAAGTTTATTTTACCACGGCGGGCACGGCGGCGCAAGCCGAAACGGGCCGCGGCGCAGCGCCGCGGCCCGTCAGTCAGGCTCTCGGGTGGGCTTTGTTGTAGACATCCTTCAGCTTCTGGTTGACCAGCTGGGCATAGATCTGGGTGGACGAAATGTCCGCGTGTCCCAGCATCTCCTGGATGGAGTGGAGATCCGCGCCGTTTTCCAGCAGATGTGCGGCAAAGGAGTGGCGCAGGGTGCGGGGTGATTTCTGTCTGAATTCCGGCCTTCTCCTGATAGTGCTTGATGATCTTCCAAAGCCCTGGCGGCTCATGCGCTCCCCGCACATATTCACGAACAGGGCGCGTTCCTGCGGGTGCTCCAGCATCTGGGGCCGCACGTGCTCTATGTAGTCCTGAAGCGCCCGGACAGCCGCCTGGTAGAGGGGATCATCCGCTCCTTTCCCCGGCCGGAACAGCGGATAAAGCCGGCGGACAGGTTGACATTTTCCAGATCCAGACCAATCAGTTCAGAGACACGGATACCCGTGGCATAAAGCAGCTCCAGCATGGCCCGATCGCGGCAGCCCTTGGCATCCGAGGCATCCGGCTGCTCCAGAAAGAGTTCCACCTCCTTGGAGGTAAGGATGTGGGGCAGCTTCCGCTCTACCTTCGCCGGGGCCAGCCCCCTGGCCGGATTGACGGACACCCTGCCCTCCGCGATCAGATAGCTGTAGAAAGACTTCAGAGAGGCCAGCGACCGGGTTACCGTGGCCGCCGACTTACCCTTGGCCGACAAAAATCTCGTATAAGACTCCACATCCTTCTGTGCGGCCTGCTCCGGCGGAACCCCCTCCCCTTCCAGCCAGTGGAGATACTGGGTCACATCCCGCAGATAGGAGCTCAACGTGTTGGCGGAGGCCCGCTTTTCCTCTGTCAAATAGTGCGCATAACCTGATTGATAATCCATCCGTCCAACACCTTCTCGCAGTATCTCTATAGGCTCAGGAACGTCCCCGCCAGGCTGGATACCAGGCCGGGCACTACAAAGCAGTCCAGCAGCAGACTCACACACAGCGCGACGGCACGCCGCAGCGGAAAAATAGAGTTTCCCATAGGGCGGAGGGTTTTCCCATCCCCAGACCCGTCCGGCCAGCACCCGGGCGGCCAGGAGGCCCTGCACCCCAAGCACAAACAGCACCGGCACCGAAAGCGCACCGCTCACCCCAAAGACCAAGAGGGCCAGCAGACAGCCCACGCCGCCGAACAGGCGCACAAATGAGGCAATCGAAAGGCCAGCAGAAATCCCCGTACCGCAAACAGAAGGCAGCCCGAGAAGCCCCAGCGCGGTGAAGCCCAGCAGCAGCGCCAGCAGCGGCCAGCGCACGGTGTCCCACACCAGTGAGGCCAGCGCAGGCGCTGTAATCTCCCCGCCTGAGCGGCGCGAAGAAATCCCTCCACGTAGGCGGCCAGGCTCTCCTGACCCCCGCCTCCGATATGGGATGCCAGCAGGCATCCTACCAGCCCGCCCAACAAAAGCAGGCCGCAGTTACCGCCAGCACCGGAATAAGCCCATCCCCTGAAATTCTCCACGCTTCCGCCGCCCTGCGCATCGCCCTCACCTCCCATGGGAGCATATGCGGACAGGGCCTCGATTAGACGCGTGCCAACGGTTTACATGCTAACTATAGCTTACCAGGCCGTCTTGTGCAAGGACGGAAAAGAAAAACTTCATTTTTGTATATTATGCCAAGTTGTTATGTTTACTTAATTATGTAAACTGTGTATACAAAAGAGGAGCGCCACACTTTGTGGCGCTCCTCTTTACTAAAATTATAGTCACTGTTTTGCCGACATCCGGCTCAATTCATCACTTTTGTCTGTTTGTAGCGGAGATTACGATTTGTATAATTACGATCTGTATATGTCACTCCGCCATTCCGGCCGCGATCGCCCGCAGAGCGATGGCACACTCCAGCCGCTTTCGCTCCAACTCACAGCCCACACGGTGGGGCTTTTTTATGTCGCCATTGACAAGCAGGTTGGACGCGCTACACCCACCCGAGCAGTAGAACCGTGCCCAGCAATCCCTGCACTCCTCGCGGGTGTAGATGTTCAGTCCGGCAAAGCGGCCCGACAGCTCCTGATCGAAGGTGCCATCATAAAGGCTGCCCAGCTTGTAGTCCTCGTTGCCTACAAACTGGTGGCAGGGGTAAATGTCCCTCCGGGGTGATAGCCACATACTCGCAGCCCGCCCCGCAGCCCCGCAGGCGCTTGATCACGCAGGGGCCTTGGGCCAGATCCACATTGAAGTGGAAGAAGTTGGTTTCCGGGTGGTCCCTGAGATACTCCGCCAGGCGCTCGTACTCCGCCTTCGGGGCGGGCAGATCCGCTTCCTGGAGGGCATAGGGGTCCTCCTCCTTCCCAACCACCGGCTCCACCGAGATATTCCGTCCGATGGATGCCAACGCCTTCACGTCCTCGGCAAAGTCCTGATGGAATCGTGTAAAGGTGCCCCGGAGGTAGTAGTCCTTCGTCCCACGGCCCTCAATGAGCTTCTGGAACTTGGGCACAATCACGTCATAGCTGCCCTTGCCGTTGACCGTGGGCCGGAGGTCATCGTTGACCTCCTTTCGCCCGTCGATGGAGAGAACTGCGTTGGACATCTCACGGTTGATGTACTCGATGTTCTCATCATCGAGGAGCACACCATTAGTTGTAATTGTAAAGCGGAAGCACTTGTTGTGCTCCTCCTCAATGGAACGGGCGTACTCCACCGTCTTCTTTACGGTATCCATGGCCATCAGCGGCTCGCCGCCGAAGAAGTCCACCTCGATGTTACGGCGGTGGCCCGACTTGGCGATGACGAAGTCGATGGCCCGTTTGGCGGTCTCGAAGTCCATGGTCATGCGGTGGCCGGTGCCGAAATCGCCGGTGGAGGCAAAGCAATACTTACACCGCAGGTTGCAGTCGTGGGAGACATGGAGGCACAGGGCCTTCACCAGGGCCTGCTGCTGCATGGAGGCAGCCTTCTCCCGGTCAATGTAGTCGTCCTCCTCAAAAAGCAGCCCCTCGGCCGCCAGACCGCGCAGCTCCTGCCAGGCCTCCTCCAGGGCGGCTGGGTCGTACTGGGGCAGCCTGGCGCAAAGCTCCGCCGGGCAGTGCTCTCCCATGGGGGGCTGCACCTGCTCCAGAAGGTGGTAGGTGAGCTCGTCCAGCACGTGGACGGCGCCGCTGTTGACATCCACGGCGATATTCACGCCAAGGCATTGAAAGGTATGTACCATATTTGTTCGTTCCTCACTTTATTACGGCATACAAAAAGGGTGGGATGCCCCACCCTTTTCGAGCCAAGTTCGTTTTTACTGGTTCTCGCACTTCTGGTTGGCAACGGTGCAAGAGGTCTTACAGGCGGACTGGCAGGAGGTCTGGCACTCGCCGCAACCGCCGTGGGCGGCGCTCTTCTTCAGAGTCGCGCCGTTGAGCGTCTTCACATGCTTCATTCTGGTTTCCCTCCCATAACGATGGTTTGGAGCGATTATAACACATTCTCCGCCCGATTTCAATTATTTTCTGCGTTTTTTCCGGGCAGGCTTCTTCTTACCCCCGCCGCCCAGGATTCCGGCGGCAGCTCCGCCGCACAGGGAGCCGCACAGCAGGCCGATGCCCCCCGCCTCCAGAGAGACCGTTTCGAAGCAGAGCGCCCCGATGGTAAGCAGCAGCAGGAAGAGCACTCCGCCGGTGGTAAGGCCAACGATCAGCGCCCGGCTCCCACAGCGCCGCACTGCCAGCAGGCCGCCCGCAAAGGCCCCCAGCACACATCCCACGATGGTGAGCTGATACATCAGCTCCTCCCCTGCCAGTCCGCCGGAAATGGCCGCCGCGCCACCAGCAGAAAGACAAAGCAAACCGCCAGCGCGGCCACGCCCCCAGCACCAGCCCCATTCCGCAGCGGATCAGCTTTGCGCTCTGCTCCTCCTCCTTTTTTTTCATAAAAACACCCTCCCTTGGCATGGATTCCTACTGAAACCTATGCAGGGAGGGCGTTCACTATTACTTCTTGTCCTTGGAATCCTTGGTGTCCGCAGGAGCGTTCTCCGTGGACTGGGTGCCCTTGGTGGAGATGGCCCACTTGGTGAACTCCATACGCACACGGTCGGCGCTGGTCTCGATGATGATGGTATCCTCCTTCACCTGGCAGATGGTGCCTACCACGCCGCCGATGGTGGTGATCTCATCGCCCACCGCCAGCTCAGAGCGCATCTTGGCCGCCGCCTTTTTCTTCTTGTTCTCCGGCCGGATGAGCAGGAAATAGAAGACCGCGATCAGGATCACGAACGGCAGAAGCATGCTCAATAAGCTTGCACTACCATTCGTCCCTGAATTTGTCAGCAGAACGCCAGCAGTCTGTGTCAGCAAAATAATCCCTCCGATTCATACTTTGACGTTAAAACGTCACCAATAGGACATTATAAAGCGAAAAGCAGATTTTGACAAGCCCTTTCGCCTCATTCACAGAAACTTCACAGCCGCCCGGCCAATTTCTCGGAATACTCCGCCCGGAATGCCGCGAATTGGCCCGCGTCCAGCGCCTGGCGGATACGTTCGGCCAGTTTGTTGTAGAAATAGAGGTTGTGAAGCACCGCCAGACGCATGGCCAGCATCTCCTCCGCTGCAAAGAGGTGGCGCAGATAGGCCGGGAGAAGGAGCGGCACACCGGGCAGTCGCAGTCCGGGTCGATGGGCCGCTCGTCCAGCTTGTACTTCATTGCGGATATTCAGCGCCCCCGACCAGGTGAAGAGCTTGGCGTGGCGGGCATTGCGGGCAGGCATCACGCAGTCGAAGAAGTCCACGCCCCGGGCCACACCCTCGATGATGTTGGAGGGTACCCACCCCATGAGGTAGCGGGCTTCCGCCGGCATATAGGGCTCCACCGCGTCGATGATGTCATACATCACCTGTGGGCTCCCCACCGCCAGGCCGCCGATGGCGTAGCCCCGCAGTCAATCTTGGCGGTTTCCTTCATGCCAGATGCGCAGCTCCGGAAAGTGGCGCCTGATTGATGCCGAAGAGCATCTGCCCCGGGTTCACCGTGTCCGGCAGGGCGTTGAGGCGGTCGTGCTCGGCCTTGCACCGCGCCAGCCAGCGCAGGGTGCGCTCGCAGGAGGCTTTGGCATACCATAGGTCGCCGGGTTTTCCACGCACTCGTCGAAGGCCATGGCGATATCAGAGCCCAGGTTGGACTGGATCCGCATGGACTCCTCCGGCCCCATGAAGATCCTGCCCGTCGATGTGGGAGGCGAAGGTGACCCTTCCTCCTTGATCTTGCGCAGGCCCGACAGGGAGAACACCTGGAACCCGCCCGAGTCGGTCAGGATCGGGCCGTCCCACCGCATGAACCTGTGCAGGCCGCCCATCTGCCGCACCACTTGGTCGCCGGGGCGCAGGTGAAGGTGGTAGGTGTTGGACAGCTCCACCTGACAGCCGATCTCCTTCAGATCGTGGGCCGACACCGCACCCTTGATGGCCCCTGGGTGCCCACGTTCATGAACACCGGCGTCTGCACCGTGCCGTGGGCGCAGGTAAGACACCCCGGCGGGCCTTTCCCTCTGTTTTCAGGACTTCAAACACGTCAAAACTCCTTTGTCAAAAACTTACCTTTCATAATACCAGAAGGACTGAGCTTTGACAAGAGTATCCCTCATGCTCCCGCCTCAACGCCGTCTATGGTCTGCTGGACAATGGACTCCATCATATCGCCGGTGAGAGCTCCCGGCACATAGCCGAACACATTCCCATCCGCGCCGATCATGAAGGTGGTGGGAAAGGCGGAAATGCCGTAGGAGTAGAATACCTCTCCTGTAACGTCCATCACCACCGGGAAGGTGTAGCCGCCGTCCTCCAGGAACTTCTCCACCTCCGGCTGAGTAACATCCTGATTATAGGGTACTCCTCCGACTTTGGATTGGCCACGCCCAGAACGATCACATCTCCCTCGTTGTTCCCGTATTTCTCGTAGAGCGCCTGCACCTCCGGCATCTCGCGCTTGCAGGGACCGCACCAGGTCGCCCAGAAGTTAAGAAACACCGTCTTGCCCTCATAGTCGGAGAGGGTATGCTCCTCCCCGTACTGGTCCACCAGGGTGAAATCCGGCGCGGGAATCACCGGCCGCCCGCTGGCCGCCGGGCTCTCCTCCGGTCCGGCGGGCACGCCCTCTGGTGTGGGGTCCGGAGTTCCGCTTGTCTGAGCCTGGGGCGTTTCGGCCGCTCCGCTGCCCGCCGCGCTGGACAGGTAACTGGTAATGCCGTTCATGAAGCCAGTCAGTGTCATGATGCCCATAAGCACCAGCAGGACCGCGCCCACCTTCACAGTGTAGCGCACCACCCTCTGGTGGCGCTTGAAAAAGCCCAGCACCGCCCCGGTAAACAGTCCCACGGCCAGGAAGGGATCACAAAGCCGAGGGTGTATACCGCAATCAGCAGGAAGCCGCGGGCGGCGCTGCCCGCCGAAGAGGCCATCAGCAAAACGCTGCCCAGCGTGGGGCCCACGCAGGGCGTCCACGCAAAGCTGAAGGTAAAGCCAAGCACCAGGGCCACCAGCGGGTTCATAGCCCACCGGTCCAGCCGGAAGGGCAGCCGGTGCTCCCGCTCCAGGGCGCCCGAGCGCCCGAACACGCCGAATTGGTACAGGCCAAACAGGATCATAATGATGCCGCTGATGCGGGCAAACCAGGTCTGGTTGCTGCGGAAAAGCTTCCCAGTGCTGTAAAGCCGAACCCCAGCAGGAAAAGGTAAAGCTGATGCCCACCACAAAGAACAGGGTGTTGACCAGTACCCTTCCCCTGGGATAGCGGATATTGCCGTCGCTGTCCACGTCCCTGGCGCCTCCCGCCAGATAGCTGACGTAGAGGGGCACAAGGGGCAGCACACAGGGAGAGAAAAAGCTCAGCAGCCCCTGTAAAAACACCGTAAGTACCGGCACGCTCGTCTCCAGTGAAAGACCCATATTCATCTCCTTTGTTTCAAATTAAGTCTGCTGTCCAGCTCAGCCAGGCTGATCTCCGAAAGCCTGCTCCGGCAGCCCTGGTCCAGCTCCTCCAGCAGACCGTCCATGACCTCCGACATACCCGATGCCTCCAGGCAGGGCTGATCCACGCCCCCGCCGCGCCAGTTGGTCGACACGAACCGCACCTCTAGCGCCCGGGCTACCTGATCTAATGTAAGGGCGGCGGGATCGCCCACAAAGCGGTAGCCACCCTCATTCCCCTCCTTGGTTTCCACCAGTCCGGCCCGCTTCAGCCCCGCCATGATCTTCCGCACGCGGGCCGGATTGGTACAGATACTGCGGGCCAGCTCCTCACTGGAGAGCTGCTCCTGCCGCCGGTTCAGGCAGATCAGGGCGTGGACCGCCACACAAAACGCACTATTCATGACAGGTTTTATCCTTTACAGCATCCTCCATCAGGAACTCCTCCGCATAGTGGGCCGCCACGGCCCGTCTGCCACTGCGGTGACGATCTGGCGCACCGCCTTAGTGCGGGCATCGCCCACCGCAAAGACGCCGGGCACGCTGGTGCGGGTGGTTTCATCCGCCACGATATAGCCCGAGGGGTCCAGCTCCACCTGGCCGGCAAACAGGGCCGTATCCGGCACCCGGCCGATGGCCACAAACAGGCCGTCGCAGAACAGCTCCCGCCGTGCGCCGGTGCGAAGATCCTCCACCTCAACACCTGTCAGGCGTTTCTCCTTGCGCAGAGCGGTAATGCGGCTGTTCCAAAGGATCTCAACGCCGTTTTCCCTCAGCGCGTCCCGATAGACCGCCGAGGCCCTCAGCTCGTCTCTCCGGTGGACCAGATAGACCTTTTTACAAAGCTTGGCCAGATAGAGCGCGTCGCCCACAGCGGTGTTTCCGCCTCCGTTGACCACTACCGTCTTGCCGCGGTAGAGCATGCCGTCGCAGGCGGCGCAGTACGCCACCCGCGCCCGCGGAGCGCCTGCTCGTCCGGCAGGCCCAGCTCCCGCGGGAACGCGCCCCGTGGCCAGGATCACCGCCTCGGCCTCAAAGCTGCCCTCGGTACTCTCGATCCGCTTGGGACGGCCCGCCAGCTCCACCGAGCGCACCTCGCCGTATACCGTGGACACGCCGAACCGCCAAGCTTGGCGCTCCATCCGCTCTCCCAGCTCGAAGCCGTCAATGCCCTCCTCAAAGCCGGGATAATTGTCAATCCGGTCCGTGGTCGCCATCCATTCCGGCGGAGAGCTTTTCCAGCACCGCCACCGAGCGCCCGCTCCGGGCACAGTACAGGGCCGCCGTATAGCCGCCGGGTCCGCCGCCGATCACAATCACGTCATAGTGCTTTACACCCATCCGGCGCACCTCCTCTCTTACAGTCCGGCCCACTCTACAATCTGCGCCTTTGAGCGGGGCGATCAGCGGCTCTCCCGCCTGTCCATTCCGAAATACCAGCAGCGGGATGGTCTCCACCCCAAACCGCTCTGCCAGCTCCGGCTGCTCGTCCACATTCACCTTGCCGACCACCATCTGCTCCCCATACTGTCCAGCCACCTGGTCCACCGCAGGGGCAATACGCCGGCAATAGGTGCACCAGGGCGCCCAGAAGTCCACCAGAACCGGCTTCTCCGCCCTCAGCACCTGCTCCTCAAAATTTTCTTCGTGATGACGATCGCTTCCATTACATTCATCCTTTCTGTTTGCCCTTTTCTTTTCTACTGGAGATAGGGTTCCAAGCCTTTGCGGCTTCCACTCATACTTATTTGTAATTTTTTTAGTTACAGTTTGTACTGTAACTTTAGCAGATACAGAATGATCTGTCAAGCGAATTCTCCCTGCCTTAACAAATTCTTTATCTAAATCCGTCAATCCTTACTCCATTTCAATCCACTCCATACTACAATAGGGATCATTCAGAAAGGAGCTCCTTTGCTGTGATTGAATTGAAAAATCTCTACAAGTCATACCGCGGAAAATCGGTACTGATGAACATCAGTCTGACCATCCAGGACAACGAGTTTTTGTCCTGATCGGTTCCAGCGGATGCGGGAAAACGACCCTGTTGAAAACGCTCAACAAGCTCAACCCCATTGACAAAGGCGAGATTCTCATCAATGGCACCCCATCAACCGGATCAAGGTGACCCAGCTTCCCGCCTGATGGGCTATGTCGTCCAGGAGGGCGGCCTGTTCCCCATATGACGGTGGAGGACAACATCGCTCTGGCCATGCGTGTGGCCGGGTACCCCAAGGAAAAATCTACGACCGGATCACCGAGCTGCTGGAGCTGGTCAACCTGGAGCCGGACCAATACCGCAGCCAGTACCCTCCCAGCTCTCCGGAGGCCAGCGGCAGCGCATCGGCGTAGCCCGCGCCTTTGCCGCCGACCCGGAGATCATCCTCATGGATGAGCCCTTCTCCGCCCTGGACCCCATGACCCGCGCCGAGCTCCAGGACGAGGTGCACCGGCTCCAGCTCCGGTTCCACAAGACCATTGTTTTCGTCACTCACGACATGGATGAGGCCGTCAAGCTGGCCGACCGCATCTGCATCCTGCAAAACGGCCATGTGGTCCAGTGCGACAAGCCGGAGAACATCCTCAAGCATCCCGCCAACGAGTACATCAACTCCTTCATCGGCAAGAACCGCCTGTGGGAGAACCCCTCCTTTATCCGGGCCGAGGACATCATGCGCCCCCGCCCCATCACCATCTCTCAGAGCCGCACAGTGGTGCAGGCGGTACAGCTCATGCGGCACTATAACATCGACAGCCTGCTGGTCACCGGCGACGACAATAAGTTTGCCGGTATGGTGTGGCTCCAGGATCTGATCGGCATCGACCAATACAGCTCCCCGGTCTCCTCGTTCTCTCTGACGATTATCTGTCCGTCCGGGTGGACGACAGCCTGAGCACTGTACTGGAAAAGGTAGCGGACTATGGCGAGAAGGACTTCGGCATCCTGCCCGTCCTGGATGCGGAGGGAGCCATTCGCGGTTTCCTGAACCGGAGCAGCCTCCTCTCCACCCTGAGCCGCCGTTTCATCGACGAGCCGGTTGAGCGCGACGAACAGGAGGGTGCGTAATTATGGGCATTTCATTCTCTGTCCTCCTTCTGGGAGCTCCTGGTCTCCCGCTGGCCCGAACTGGTCACCGAGCTTTTCCGCCACATCAACATGACCACACTGGCCCTGCTCATCTCCCCTGGCCATCGGTGTGCCGCTGGGCATCCTTATCACCCGCAACCAGACAGCAGCCAAAATCGTCATTGGCATCGCCAACGTCATGCAATCCATCCCTCCATCGCCCTGCTGTCCCTGGCCGTCTGCTTTCTGGGCATCGGCACGGTGCCCGCCATCCTGATGGTCTTTGTGTATGCCTTCCTCCCCATTCTGAAGAATACCTATACCGGCATCATGAGCGTGGACCCCAAGAACATGGAGGTAGCCCGGGGCATGGGCTTGACGCGCACGCGCTGCCTGTTCCTGGTGGAGCTGCCCATCGCCGCCCCCTTCATCATGGCCGGTATCCGCATCGCCGCCGTGGCCTCTGTGGGCACTATGACCATCGCCGCCTTTGCCGGCCAAGGGTCTGGGCTGGTTTATCAATCTGGGCCTCAACTCCCTGAATGTGGAGATGATCCTGCTGGGCGCCGTCCCGGTCTCGCTGGCGCTGCTCTTTGATTTCATCTTCGCCAAGCTGGAGCAGGCGGTCACCAGTGAGGGCCTGCTTCCCAACGAGCAGATCCAGAATCTGCCCAAGAAGGTCATCCGCCGCCGGTGATCGCCGTGGGCGTGTGTGTCGCCCTGGTGGTGGTCGCCATTGGCGGAAACCTGGTCAACAAGAAGTCTGACAAGCACCTGACCGTCGGCTCCAACTTCACCGAGGTCTACATCGTTGGCAACATCTACAAGGAGCTCATCGAGGCCAAGACCGACATCCAGGTGGACACCACCTTCGGCCTGGCCAGCACCTCCCTGGAGATGACCGCCATGGAGAACAGCGACATCGACATGGTGGTGGACTACTCCGGACAGGTGTACCTCTCTGTCCTGGGACTGCCTCTGAACACCAACACCGACGAAGTCTATGAGATCCTGTCGGAGAAAATGCGGGACGACTACAACATCTCCGTCTCCGCCCCCCTGGGTTACAACAACACTTATGCCATGAGCGTCCGGCCGGAGATCGCCGAGCAGTATCAGCTCGAAACCCTCACCGATCTGATGGCCGTAGCACCCGAACTCCGTCTGGGCTGTACCGCCGACTTCACCCAGCGGGAGGATGCCCATCCCCGCCTGGAGTCCACCTTCCATACCAAGTTCGGCGAGGTCAACGCTTTGGACGTGGCGGTGCGCTATACCGCCATCGACAGCGGCCAGGTGGATGTTATCGACGCCTTCGCCACCGACTCCTCTCCAAGTTTGACCTGGTTCAGCTGGAGGATGACGCCAGCTTCTTCCCGCCCTACTACGCGGTCAACTTTATCCGTCAGGAGTGTCTGGACGAGTACCCCGAGCTGAAGGAGGTGCTCGCCCTGCTGGACGGTCGCATCTCCAATGAGGCAATGGCCGCCATGAACGCCGAGGTAGACCTCGAGGGCAGAAACGCCGCCGATGTCGCCCATGACTTTCTGGTGGAAGAGGGCCTTATCTGACCGATAAAACCGGGGTTCCCCAACTTGTGGGAACCCCGGTTTCTTTTTCGTTCTGACTCAGCCGATGAACATCGCATCTCCAAAGGAGAAAAACCGATAGCGCTGCTCCACCGCCTCCTTATAGGCGGCCAGGACATGCTCCCGCCCTGCCAGGGCGGAAACCAGCATGATAAGCGTGGATTCGGGCAGGTGAAAATTGGTGATAAGACAGTCCAGCGCCTTGAAGCGGTAGCCGGGATAGATGAAGATATTCGTCCACCCCGCGCACTCCTTCAACGTGCCGTCCTCCGCCGCCCAGCTCTCGATGGTGCGGCAAGAGGTGGTACCCACACAGATGACCCGCCCCCTTCCCGCTTGGTACGGTTGATGGTCTCGGCGGTCTCGGCGGAGATCATGCAGTATTCGCTGTGCATCTCGTGGTCGGTGATCTCCTCCTCCTTCACCGGACGGAAGGTGCCCAGGCCCACATGGAGCGTCACATAGCAGACCTTTACCCCCATTTCCTGCACCTGCTCCAGCAGGGCACGGGTAAAGTGGAGTCCGGCGGTGGGTGCCGCGGCGGAGCCCACCGCCCGGGAGTACACCGTCTGGTAGCGCTCGGGGTCGTTCAGCTCCGCCTTGATGGCGGCAGGGGCATCTTGCCCAGCCGCTCCAGGGTCTCCAGGAAGATCCCCTCATACTCGAAGCGGACCAGCCGGTTGCCCCCCTCGCATACCTCCACCACCTCGGCCTTGAGGGAGCCGTCCCCGAAGGACAGCCGCGTCCCCGGCTTCAGCTTGCGGCCGGGCGCACCAGGCACTCCCACACCTTGTCCCCCGGTCGATGAGCAGCAGCACCTCCACCGCACCGCCGGTGGGCTCCCGATGGCCCAGTAGCCGGGCGGGCAGCACCCGCGAGTCGTTGAGCACCAGGCAGTCCCCGGGCGCAGGAGGGTAGGCAGATCAAAAATGCATGCCGGGTGGCTCCGGTCTCCTTGTCCAGCACCAGCAGTCGGGAGGCGTCCCGCCGCTCCAGCGGGGTCTGAGCAATCAGCTCCTCCGGCAGATAAAAATCAAAATCAGCGGTTTTTATGGCTTGCGCACCTCGATTCCAGTATAGTAAAAGGTCAGAATATCCTTAAGTATCACCCTGCTGGGCCATGGCATAGCCCCACTGGCTCATGCCCACCCGTGCCCCCAGCCGGACCCAGTGATGGTAAAGACGCCGGAGCTGCCGGCCGACGCGGAGGGCTTCACCTGAGAGGTGACGCCGTCCCCGCCGATGGCATAGACCTGCCCCTCAGTCAGTGTGCTCACTGCCCCACTCCCATCCACGGCATAGGCTCCGTTCAGTGTACTGAGGGAACCGGTGCCATTGACCGCGTAGCCCCCGCCGCTGCCGCCCGATATGGTGTAGTGCTGGGAACGCAGCCCCAGGAAGGTGCGGCACGCCTCCCGCGTCTTGCTCCAGCCCGGCCGTTGGCATCGGTGAAGGTGATCTCGATGGCATTTCCGGTGGGACTGGTCTTGGTCACCCGGAAATCCACGATGGTGCTGTTTCCATAGCCTTTGCTCTGGAGCAGCTCGGTAAGCTCTTGGGCGGTATAGGTCACCGTCCAGTTGTAGTTGGAGATACGGTCCACGACGGAGGCCTCATAGGGGTCAATCTTCCCGATGAGATAGGTAATCCCTCCCCCACACGTTGACGGCGCTCTCGCTGGCTCCGCCGTTGTGGGAGGAGTAAACCGCCTGGTCCGCCACCCGCCCGTTGTACCACAGATACACCCCGCTGGTCTCCTCCACCGCCCGGCGGCTGTTGTCGCTGGCGGTAGCGATACCCACGTAGGCCTGACAATCAGTGGTGTTGCACAGGTCGAAGCCCTGGCTCTGGTGCTTGCCCGCCTGGAGCTTTCCATAGGCGTAGCTGCGGGCGCAAACCGTCTGGGCTTTCAATGCCTCCAGGGGCCATGAGGGGCTCATCTCCTGGACGATGACGCCCTGGAGATAGTCGTCCATGGAAAGCACATTGACCACCGTGATATCCCCGCCGTTCCGGCGGTATTCAAACGCCCCGAAATAGGAATAGCCCCGGAAGTAGGTCTCCGCCTTCACCGTGTCGTCCCGACCGGGCTTAACCGCCAGATACAGGCCGGAGGTGCTGTCAAACTGAAAGAGGACCGTATTGGTGCCCGTCTTTACCACAGAGATCCCCGCTCCCGAGGTGCCCGCCACCGTGGCCCCGGTCAGGCCGAGGGAGGCCTGGGCCGCCTGGGCGGAGGTACTGTCCAGGAAGGAGCCCACCCGCACATAGTAGGTGCCGTCGATCCAGGCCGGGAAGCCATCGCTGTACTGTGCTGCGGCGGCCGATGCCTCCTCAAAGGTGGCGTAGGTCTGGGGGAGCTGGAGATGGTAACACCCCACGGCGATGTCGGAGGTCTTGCTGTCGTAATAGCCGGAGCCACTCCAGTCCACATTCGACCCGTAGTACACATTCTGGGTTTTCACCATGGAGACCGTCGTCTCGCTGGTGTAGCCCAGGAGCTGGAAGGTCAGATCGCCATCAAAGTAGCCGAAGCGGTAGCCGCTGCCCACGTCGTTGGCTAGGTTGGCCCCGACAGGGCGTTTCCGCCGTAGAACAGGCCCACCCGGACCATCGGGTTGGCCTCCGCCGAGGCCGCACCAGCCGGAGCAAGCCCACTTATCAATAAAATTGCAAGACAGGCAGTTACAAGCCGCAAAATATTTCCTTTTACCCTCTGCTTCATTGAATCACTTTTCAACTCTCTTTCATTGACACATGGGCTCCATCTGTGGTACAATCTTTGAAAACTAATCAGTATCAGATGCAGGATAGGAGCCGTGGCGGTTTCAAAACGACAGGGAGCGCCCTGCACCTAAGTTGGACTGCGCCGTAGCGGTATCGTCTTTGACATTATAGTACAAAATCAGCGGACATGTAAACTGCTGATTTTCTTTTATATGAAAGTCCTCATTTTCCCAGTCTCAAACAAGCTGGATCTGGAATAGGATATTATGGAACGACGGAGGTATTGGTTATGGAAAAGTACAGAGTTGGCGTCATCGGCGGCACCGGCATGGTCGGTCAGCGCTTCGTTACCCTTCTGGAGAACCACCCTGGTTTCAGTTGACCGCCATCGCGGCCAGCAGCCGCTCTGCGGGCAAGACCTACGAGGAGGCCATTGGTGGCCGCTGGGCCCTGGATGTCCCCATGCCCGGGGAGGCCAAGGACATGGTGGTGCTCAACGCGGAAACAGACATCGACCGGATTGCCGCCCAGGTGGACTTCGTATTCTCCGCGGTGGACATGAAGAAGGAGGAAATTCAGGCCCTGGAGGAGGCTTATGCCCGCCGCGGGTGCCCCGTGGTCTCCAATAACTCCGCCCACCGCTGGACGCCCGACGTGCCCATGGTGGTGCCGGAGATCAATCCCGAGCACCTCCGGGTCATCGAAGCCCAGCGCAGGCGTCTGGGAACGGAGCGCGGCTTTATCGCCGTCAAGTCCAACTGTTCCCTGCAAAGCTATGTCCCCGCCCTCCATCCCCTGCGCGCCTTCGGCCTGGAGCAGGTGCTGGTCTGCACCTATCAGGCCATCTCCGGTGCGGGCAAGACCTTCGAAACCTGGCCGGAGATGGTGGACAACGTGATACCCTACATCGGTGGTGAGGAGGAAAAGAGCGAGCAAGAGCCCCTGAAGCTGTGGGGCCGGGTGGAGGACGGCGTTATCGTCAATGCCGTAGGCCCGTCCATCACCGCCCAGTGTCTCCGCGTTCCCGCCTCCAACGGCCACATGGCAGCCGTTTTCGCCCGGTTCCGGAACAAGCCCTCTGGACGAAATCAAAGCCGCCTGGGCGGGCTTCCAGGGCCGTGCCCAGGAGCTGGCCCTGCCCTCTGCCCCAAGCAGTTCCTGCACTACTTTGAGGAGCCTGACCGCCCCCAGACCCGGCTGGACCGGATGACCGAGGGCGGCATGGCCGTGCATCGGCCGGCTGCGTCCCGACACCCAGTACGATTACAAGTTCGTCTGTCTGTCCCACAACACCCTCCGCGGCGCGGCCGGCGGTGCGGTTCTCCTTGCTGAGCTTCTCTGCGCGGAGGTATATCCAAAGGAGGTAAACCCCATCTTATGCGAGAGCCTGTTTTCACCGGAGCCTGTACCGCCATTGTCACCCCTTTGACCAGAGCGGCGCCATTGATTACGGCTGCTTCGGCCGCCTGATCGACCAGCAGCTCGACCACGGCGTGGATGCCATCTGTGTCTGCGGAACCACCGGCGAGAGCGCCACCCTCTCTATCCGGGAGCACATCGCCGCCGTGGCCTTCTGCGTCAAGCGGGTTAACCACCGGGTGAAGGTCATTACCGGCGCGGGGAGCAACGACACCTCCGCTGCCCTCTACCTCTCCCAGCACGCCCAGGACTCCGGCGCGGACGCCCTGTTGCTCGTCACCCCTACTACAACAAAGCGTCCCAGACCGGCCTCATTCAGCACTACACCTACATAGCCGACCGGGTGGAGCTGCCCATCCTTCTCTACAATGTCCCTCCCGCACCGGCGTATCCTTTACCGCCGAGACCTACCAGCTTCTCTCGCAGCACCCCAACATCAACGGGGTCAAGGAGGCCAGCGGAAACTTCTCCCTGCTCTCCCACACCCGCGCCCTCTGCGGCGATGACTTCCACATCTGGTCGGGCAACGACGATCAGGTGGTGCCCATGATGAGTCTGGGGCCAAGGGAGTCGTCTCCGTGGCGGCCAATCTCGTCCCTGAGGTGATGGTTCAGATGAGCCACCTCTGCCTGGAGGGCCGGTTCCAGGAGGCCGCTGCGCTCCAAATCGAGTACACCGACCTCATTGACGCCTCTTTCTGGAGGTCAACCCCATCCCCATCAAGACCGCCCTGAATCTGGCCGGCTATGAGGTGGGTTCCCTGCGCCTCCCCTTTGCGCCATGTCCAACGGGCACCTGGAGACCCTGCGCCGCGCCATGGAGAGCGCTCAGCTGCTCCAATAGCGCAGAGAAAGGATGTGAACTATGGTTCAACTGCTCCTCTCCGGCTGCAACGGCCGGATGGGCCATGCGGTAGAGGCTATCTGTGCCGCTGAACCGGAGCTGGAGCTGACCGCCGGCTTTGATCTGCTGGGCGCGGATATCCGCGATTTCCCGGTATACGCCTCCCCCGCCGAATTTCAGGGAGAGGCCGACGTTGTGGTGGACTTCTCCAGTCCCTCGGCCCTTCCCGCTCTGCTGAGCTTCGGCCTGGAACACAGGATGCCCCTTGTGCTGGCCACCACCGGCTATGACCAGGGACAACTGGAGGAGATACAGCAGGCTGCCCGTTCCATCCCTATCTTCGCTCCGCCAACCTGTCCCTTGGCGTAAACGTCCTCGTCGAGTTGGTTCGCCGGACCGCAGCGGTGCTGGGTGGGAGCTGTGACATCGAAATCGTGGAGCGGCACCACAACAAGAAGATGGATGCCCCCAGCGGGACGGCCCTCATGCTGGCAGAGGCCGCGGCAGACGCCCTCCCTTGCCAACCGGAGCTGGTCTGCGGCCGGCAGGGTATCCGGCGGAGCCGGGAGCGCTGTGAAATCGGCATCTCCTCGGTGCGGGGCGGTGGAATTGTGGGCGACCATGAGGTGCTCTTTGCCGGGCGGGATGAGCTCATTGAGCTGCGGCACTCCGCCCTGAGCCGCGAGGTGTTTGCCTCCGGAGCGGTTCAGGCCGCCCGGTTTCTGGCTGCCGGGCAGTCCCCCGGTCTATACTCCATGGCGGACTTGGTGACCTATTTAAAGGAGGTGCGAAGCTTCGCACCTCCCTTCACTACTCTACTCGTTCAGTTTTAAGGAGCGCCGTCCAGAGGCCTCCCGTTTCCGTCCAGGCGCTTGAGTGCCAAGCGTTTGTTGACCCAGTCCCGCACCAGTGCATACAGCACGGCAAAGGTGGGCACACCCAGTACCATACCCGGGAACCCAAACAGGCCGCCGCACACCACAATGGAAACCAGCACCCAGATGGCTGACAGGCCCGTGCTGTCGCCCAAGATCTTGGGGCCGAGGATGTTGCCGTCAAACTGCTGAAGGCCGATGACCAAGGCAAAGAACCGCAGGGCCGCCCAAGGGTCGACGATCACCAGAATCATCAGACAGGGATGGCCGATGATCGGTCCAAAAGGGGATAATGTTGGTGACGCCCACCACGACGCTGACCAGCATGGGATATGGGATGCGGAAAATCAAGCAAAGGATAAAGCAGAGCACACCGATGATGGCCGAGTCGATCAGCTTGCCATTGATAAAGCCTACAAATACCCGGTTGGCATGTCCGCATACCCCGAGAAGCCAGTCCGCCCGCCGCCTGGGCAGAATGGCGTAGAGCATCTTCTTGATCTGCGGAACCAGCCGCCCCTTCCTGCCAGCATGTAAACCGAGGAGATCAGTGCGGTAATGCCCGAGATCACCCCACTGCCGATGGCGTAGCCAGTTCAGCAGATCCGGCAGAGCCTTGGAGAGATAGGCGGCAATATTGGTCATCAGGTCCTGATAAGAGCCAATAGCCTCATTCAGGGCCTCCGCCTCCAGTCCAAACTGCTCGGAGAGGGTCTGCACCAGGCTGTTCAGGCTGGTCAGATAGGTCTGCATGTTGGTGGCCAGATCTACCACGCTTTGCGCCACCTGCGGTATGATCAGGTTGAGCAGGACCACAACGATCGCCAGGGCGATCAGATAGACCGTCAGAATCGCCAGCCCACGCCGGTGCTTCTGCTTTTGGTAGAGCTTTCGCTCAAAAGCACATGGGCGTATTGAGCAGATAGGCGATAGCAAAACCTGCAATAAAGGGCGCCAGCACACCCATAAATGCGCACCCGGACCGCGATAACATCGAAATTGGTCAATCCCACATAAAACAGGATAGCGGCCAACAGGACGATCAGGAGAGATAACGATCCCCGATCCAGAATATACCATTTCTTTTCCCCTTGCTTGTCCTTATCCTCCATGCCGCAATCCCCTTCCGTATTGGCTATCCTGTTAAGATTGTATCATGATCCAATCACTTCCGCAACCGAAAAGCGCCGGAGGGGAATTATCCTCCGGCCTTTTTCATTCACCGAGCACCGCACGGTGGAAGACCTTTTTCCTTTTTGAGCATTATACCCTCGCCGGAGAGCTGTTCGGCGGTCACGGCTGCGGCCACATCGGTGACCTTCTGACCGTCCAACTCCACCCTCCCTGCTCCACCAGGCGGCGAGCCTCCTTCTTGGAGGGCACCAGGCCGCACTTGAGCATCAGCTCCAGCACCCCGATCGCCCCGTCAGTCAGATCGCCGGTGTCCAGGGTGGTGGTGGGCACGTTGGACTTGTCGCCTCCCTGGGCGAATAGGGCCTTGCAGCGTCCTGGGCCTTCTCCGCCTCCTCCTCGCCGTGAACCAGCTTGGTCAGCTCAAAGGCCAGGATCTCCTTGGCTTGATTGAGCTGGGCGCTGGGCGTCCTCCCACTTGTCCATCTCGTCGATCTGCTCAATGGGAAGGAAGGTGAGCATACGCAGGCACTTGAGCACATCGCTGTCGCCCACGTTGCGCCAGTACTGGTAGAACTCATAGGGACTGGTCTTGTTGGGATCCAGCCACACCGCGCCCTTGGCGGTCTTGCCCATCTTCTTTCCCTCAGAATTGAGCAGCAGGGTGATGGTCATGGCATGCGCGTCCTTGCCCAGCTTGCGGCGGATCAGCTCGGTGCCGCCCAGCATGTTGGACCACTGATCGTCGCCGCCGAACTGCATGTTGCAGCCGTAGTTCTGGAACAGGTAGTAGAAGTCATAGGACTGCATGATCATGTAGTTGAACTCCAGAAAGCTCAGCCCCTTCTCCATGCGCTGCTTATAACACTCGGCCCGCAGCATGTTGTTCACGCTGAAGCAGGCCCACCTCGCGGAGCAGCTCCACATAGTTGAGGTTCATCAGCCAGTCGGCGTTGTTCACCATCTGGGCCTTGCCCTCACCGAATTCGATGAAGCGCTCCATCTGCTTCTTGAAGCAGTCGCAGTTATGCTGGATGGTCTCGGGAGTCATCATAGAACGCATGTCGGTGCGGCCGGAGGGTCACCCACCATACCGGTACCGCCTCCGATGAGGGCGATGGGCCGGTTGCCCGCCATCTGGAGCCGCTTCATCAGGCAAAGGGCCATGAAGTGGCCCACGTGGAGGGAATCGGCGGTGGGGTCGAAGCCGATATAGAACACCGCCTTACCCTCGTTGATCATCTTGGAGATCTCTTCCTCATTGGTTACCTGGGCAATGAGGCCACGGGCCTTCAGTTCTTCGTAACAGGTCATAGTTTCATTCTCCTTTTCTTTCGTCCATAGGGCCCTACAGTAATTGCTAATTAGTATGGCTGCACTTTGTGTTTTAATAAAACGCCCCCTGTCCTCACGGACAGAGGGCGTTGTCAAACGCGGTACCACCTCTGGTTCACCATCCCTCACGGAGACAGCCTCATGGAGTGCCAACACACTCCGGCGCGGTAACGGGCGCACCCGACACACCCCTACTGTGCGCTTTCACGCGGTTCGGGCGGCTGCTCCAGGGTGTATTTCCCGGCCTGTCCCCTCCCCCTCACACCAAGACGGGGGCTCTCTGGGCGGGACATAAGACGGTACTTCTCCCTGTCATCGCAGTCTCATATTGAGTTGGATTATAGTACGGGGCAGCCAGTTTGTCAAGGGAAAGATTTAACTCAACAAAAGATTACTTTTGTTGGGTTAAAGCCCGCTTGAACCGTTCCGCACTGTCCAGCAGTTCCCCCGCCGCCGCCAGTGTCGCGCCGGTGATGCGCTCACCAGAGGTCAGCCGGGCCAGCTCCTCCATGCGCCGCTCCCGGCTCAGGCGCTCTACTTCTGTGAAGGTTCTCCCCTTTCGCTCCCCCTTCTCCACGGAGAAATGGACGTCCGCCATGGCCGCAAGCTGGGGCAGATGGGTGACGCAGAGCACCTGCTTGGTGCGGGCCACGCCCGCCAACTTCCGCCACCTTCTGGGCTGCCCGTCCGGACACGCCGGTGTCCACCTCGTCAAAGACCAGGGAGCCCACGTGGTCATTCTCCGCCAGCACACTCTTAAGGGCCAGCATGATGCGGGCCAGCTCACCGCCGGAGGCGATCTTCTGGATGCGCTTCAGATCCTCCCCTACATGGGCGGACATAAGGAACTGCACCTCGTCCAGTCCGGTTTCGTCCATAGCGTACTCCCCGCTTTGGGCCGGAACTCCACCTGGAACCGCACTTTCGGCATGTCCAGTTGGGCCAATTCCGTTTGAATACGCTCCTCCAGCGCCTTGGCCGCTTCACGGCGCGCCCGGCTCAGCGCCTCACCCCGCCGCCGGACCTCCTCCATCGCTTTGCCCAGATCCCTTTCCAACCGGGCGATGGTATCGCTGGAGAACTGAATCTCGTCCAGCTCCTTTCTGCACCGCTCCAAGTAGTCCAGCATCTCCTCCACGGAGTCCCCGTACTTCTTTTCAGCCGGTAGATCACATCCAGACGACTCTCCAGCTCGTCCAGCTCACCGGGTTCAAAGTCGAAACCATCCCGTAAATCCCGCACCTGCTCGGCCAGATCATCGGCCGAGCAGCGCAGCTCCGTCAGCCTGTCCACCACCTCCACCACCTGCCCGCTCAGCCGGGCCGCCGCGTGGAGTGAACTCTCTGCCGCGCCGATCAGGCCGGCGGCCTCACGCTCCTCATCGCCTGAGAGGGCCAAATGGGCCCTCCACCGCCTCAATCAGCTTGCCCGCATTGCGCAGCAAATTGCGGCGCTCGGTGAGGACCTCCTCCTCCCCGGCCTTCAGTCCGGCCCGCTCCAGCTCGGTGATCTGGAATTCCAGGCTGTCGATGCGCCGGGCCTTCTCCGCCTCGTCCATCTGGAGAGCCGCAATCTCCCGGCGCAGGACGGCAAAGCGGCCAAAGGCCGCCCGGTATTCCTCCTGCAGCGATCCGTTTCTCCGAATCCATCCAGATACTCCAGGTGGCACCGCTCGTCCAGGAGTTGCTGGCCGTCGTGCTGCCCGTGGATATTGAGGAGCTGCCGGCCCAGTTGCCGTAGCTGAGCTACGGTGATCAGCCGTCCGTTCAGGCGGCACACATTCTTGCCGTCCGGCTGGATCTCCCGCTGGATCAGCAGATTTCCATCCTCGTCCGGCCCTCCGCCGTTCTCCTGGAACCAGGCCAGCGGAGGCAGGCCGGTAAAGACGGCATTGACGAGGGCGGATCTGGCCCCTGTCCGAATCAGATCCCGGCTGGTTCGCTCTCCGATGATGGCGCCGATGGCATCCACTACAATGGACTTGCCGGCTCCCGTTTCCCCCGTCAGAGCGTTGAATCCCTTGTCGAACTGAATGTCCGCCGATTCGATGACTGCGATATTCTCAATGTGCAACAGTGAGAGCATGCCGACCACCCCGCCGTTTCCGCTTTATTTCAGCATTGTGTGGATCCGTTGCAGAACTCCTGCGCGTCCTCGTTGGTGCGCATGACCAGCATCGCGGTATCGTCCCCCGCAAGACTGCCCACCAGTCCTGTGATCTCCATGCCGTCAATGGCTGCGCAGGCCGCCGATGCCACTCCCGGCATGGTCTTGAGCACGATGATGTTCTGGGCCAGATCAAAGGAGATGACCCCCTCCTTGAAAATCGTGCGCAGCCGGCTGGCGACATTCAGCGACGCCTTGCGCTCCGACACCGCGTAGCGGTAGGTCCCGTAGCCGGTAAGCTCCTTGATCAGATGCAGCTCTTTGATGTCCCGGGAAATGGTCGCCTGGGTAGATTGAGTCCGCGGGCCCTCAGCTCCGCCAGAAGCTGATCCTGTGTATCAATATCCTGTTCCTCAATAATGCGCAAAATCTCCTGCTGACGTTTTCCCTTCACGCCTTGGCACCTCCCAGTTTCTGACTTAGTATATCATAAAAGCTCCGCCCTGTCACCCGTACCAGACGGGTCTTGGAGCTGGACATCTTCAGCTCCACCACATCGCCGCTGCCCAGACGAAACGCCTTGCCGCCATCTACCGACAAATAGGCAGTCTTGCGTGACTGCTTCCCCATTTTAATGGACACCGTACGCTCCCGTCCCAAGACGATGGACCGGGCGGAGAGGGCATGGGGACAGATGGGCGTCACAATCATATTCTCCGCCGTAGGCTCCACGATGGGGCCGCCCGCCGACATGGAATAGGCTGTAGAGCCGGTGGGCGTACTCACAATCACGCCGTCAGCCGAAAAATTGGCGATCATCACCTTGTCGCCATATACCTCCAGATCCACGACCCGGGCCACAGCCCTTTCGTGAGGGCTGCGTCGTTCAGGGCGATGTCATTGAACAGCACCTTTCCATCCCGGCGGACCGCTACATCCAACATCATACGGGATTCGATCGTGTACTTCCCGGCCGCCAGCTTGGACAGCATGGACAGCTCGCTCTGCTCCAGCTCAGCCATAAAACCCACGCTGCCCAGATTGACCCCCAGTATAGGCACCTTGTGGGCGTTGGCGTCCTTGGCCGCGTGGAGGATGGTTCCGTCTCCTCCGAAGCAAACCAGCATGTCCGCGTTTTTCAGCTCCTCCTGGGCGTCCTTAAACTGGATATGCTTGGGAAATTCCAGATTGCTGCCCTCCAGGAGGAAGGGCAGACACATGGCGGTCTCCACCCCCACGTTCCGCAGAATCTTTTCCGCGGCCTGGGCCGCCCGCAGGCCCCGGTCACGGTATGGGTTTGGACTCAATACCACTTTCATTGTCCGGTTCCCTCCAATGCCCCGTGCGATGCCTCGACCAGAGCTGAAAGGTCGCCGTTCCAGGGCTCGCCCGCCCCGACACACAGGTGTCCCAAATATTCGATGTTGCCCTCCGGTCCCCGAATGGGCGAAAACGTCATTCCCTTTACAGTAAAGTCTGCCTCATGAGCGTTCTGCAAAACTGCCGCAGCACCTCCAGATGGACAGCGGGGTCCCGCACAACCCCCTTCTTGCCCACCTTCTCACGGCCCGCCTCAAACTGGGGCTTCACCAGACAGACTACCTGTCCGTCCGGCTTTAGGATACCCCGTAGGCGGGTAAAATCAGCTTTAAGGAGATAAAGGACACATCCACTGTACCGAAGTCCAGCGGCTCTGGAATCTGCTCCGCCGTCAAATAGCGCACGTTGGTCCGCTCCATGCACACCACTCTGGGATCACTGCGCAGGCTCCAGGCCAACTGTCCATAGCCCACATCCACTGCATACACCTTTTCCGCCCCATTTTGGAGCATACAGTCGGTAAAGCCGCCGGTGGACGCCCCGGCATCAATGGCATGTACTCCCTTTAAGCGAATGCCGGAAAAGTCTTGAGGGCTTTCTCCAGCTTCAGCCCGCCCCGGCTCACATAGGCCAAAGCCTGTCCACGCACCTCAATCGGGGCGTTCTCCTCAACCTGCGTCCCGGCCTTGTCCACCTTTTGTTCCCTGACATAGACTTGACCGCTCATGATCACCGCCTGGGCCCGCTGCCGGCTTTCAGCCAGACCTCGTTCCACCAGCAGGACATCCAGCCGCTTTTTTACATTAGCCATGACGGCAGACCTCCAATGCTCTGTGATATAGGCTCGCCCCGTCCAAACCGCACAGCCTTTGAAGCTGGGGCACCGTTCCATGGGTAACAAAGGCGTGTCCGGTATTCGCCAAGGCCAGCCCTCGCACCTGGATGCCAGCGTCAAACAGGCCTGCGGCGATGCGCTGCCCCACACCGCCCGCCGCCGCGCTGTCCTCCGCAACCAGAAGCCGTCCTGTCTTTTGAACAGAGGCAGTCAGCCGCTCCAGCGGAATCGGTGTAATGGTATTTAACTTCACAACCTCTGCCTGGATGCCATTCCGTGCCAGACGGTCAGCGCAGTCTAGAAGCTGGTTAAGCATCATACCATAGCCCGCCAGGGTAATGTCCGCTCCCGTCCGCAATAGGGTGGCTGGCTCCACCGGGACGCTGCCCTGGTAGGCGCCCTCCCCTCCCCTGGAGTAACGGACTGCCACTGGACCCTCCACGTCATAGATGGCATAGCGCAGCATCTCCCGCAGCTCCTGAAAACTGCTGGGGCAAAGCACCGTCATGCCGGGGATGGTGTCGAGAAAGGCTGGATCAAAGACGCCGTGGTGGGTCTCGCCGTCCTCCCCCACCAGCCCGGCCCGGTCCACCGCCAACACCACATGGAGCTGCTGAAGCGCCACGTCGTGGAGCAGCATATCGTACCTGCGCTGGAGGAAGGAGGAGTACACTGCAAAGACCGGGCGCATCCCCTGCTTGGCCATGCCCGCTGCCATGGCCACCGCATGGCCCTCGGCAATGCCCACGTCAAAAGCGCGCCGGAAACTGACGGGCAAAGCGGTTCAAGCCGGTTCCCCTGCATGGCGGCCGTAATGGCACAGAGCTTGCCGTCTTGCTCTGCCAAGGAACAGAGGGTCTCTCCAAACACGGCGGAAAAGCTCTCCCCTGAACCATGCACCAGCTCCCCCGTCTCTACACAGAAGCGGCCAACACCGTGAAACTGATCCGGATTGCGCTCCGCTGGTGTATAGCCTTTTCCCTTCACGGTTCTTACATGGAGCAAAACAGGGCCGTTCAGCTCCTTCGCATAGCTCAAAAGCTGCGTCAGATACTTGACATCATGCCCATCCACTGGTCCCAGGTAGGTAAAGCCCATATCCTCAAACAGGCTGCACGGCAACAGACTGTCCTTGATGGCCGTCTTGATCTTGTGGGTTGCATGGTAGATGTGACCGCCCAGCGGCAATACGCTCATGACCTTACGGTAGCCCTTTTAAAGCGCAGGTACTGGGGCTTCAGCCGCTGGCGCGCCAAATGCTCCGCCACGCCGCCCACGCTCTTTGTGATCGACATGCCGTTGTCGTTGAGAATGACGATGAGCGGTTCCCCGCTGTCCCCGCATCGGACAGGCCCTCATAGGCGAGCCCGCCGGACAAGGCGCCGTCGCCGATCAACGCCAGAACATGATAGTCCGCATGTTGTAATGTTCTTGCCCTTGCCATTCCAATGGCCACCGATACTGAGTTAGAGGCGTGTCCCGCGACAAAGGCGTCGCTTTCACTCTCCACCGGTTTGGGGAAGCCAGCAATTCCGCCGAAGGTACGCAGCGTTTCCATCGCCTGATTGCGGCCGGTGAGAATTTTGTGGGCGTAGCACTGGTGTCCCACATCGAACACCAAACGGTCCCGTCCGGTGTCGAACACCCGGTGGATGGCGACAATCAACTCCACCGCTCCCAGGCTGGAGGCCAGGTGGCCGCCGGTGCGGGAAACCGTGTCGATCAGGCGCGCCCGCAGCAGCCGGCACAGCTCCACAGCCTCACCGTCGCTCAGTTCTCCCAGTTGATTCGGTACGTGATTCAGATCAAAATTCAGAATGGTTCCACCTCCCGGCCCACAGAGGCCCGGAATTCAAAATTACGTCCACAGCCAAGCGCCCATCAATCCTACACTGATACCCAATAGACCGCCCATCAGCACCTGGAACGGCGTGTGCCCCAGGAACTCCTTGAGCTCCTTACCGAAAATGGCGGGCTTCATCTCAGTCCAGTGTTCCATGATATAGTTCAGGATCTTGGCCTGCTCCCCGCCGCCTTGCGGACATTGGCCGCGTCGTACATCACCACAATGGCGACCACGGCAGAAATGGTGAATACGGGCGACGCCCAGCCGTACATATAGCCCATAGCCGCCGCGCAGGCGCAAACAAAGGCAGAGTGGGAGCTTGGCATTCCCCCGCTGGAGAGAATATGGCCAGTCCAGCTTTCCCTGGGAAATCAGCGTGATGACAAACTTGAGCACCTGGGCGATCGCCCAGGCCAGGATGGACAGGTTTAAAATCAGATTTCCGGTCAGAAAATCTACGACATTGCTCATATAAGTCCTCTCATTTCTCGCGACCGGCCAGCGACTGCGCCAGACCGCGGAGGCTCTCCGCCTCCGAACCGAAGGGCCAGGGCCTCCACCGCCCGGTCGGTCAACTCCGCCACCAGGATGCGGCAGTCCGCCAGACCTTTGAGTGCCACAAAGGTGGTCTTGTCGCTCCTGGCGTCTGAACCGATGGGCTTGCCCAAGGTGGCCTCATCACCCACTACGTCCAGGATATCGTCCTGAATCTGGAAGGCCAGCCCCAGGCAGTCGGCATAGCGGCACAGGGCCTCCCGCTGTTCCTCCGCTCCGCCGGCCACGGCGCAGCCCATCTCCACAGCCGCTCTGATCAGCGCGCCGGTCTTGAGGCGCTGAAGCTCCTCCACCTCGGTCAGGCCAAGGGCGCGGCCCTCGCCAGCCATATCCAGCACCTGTCCGCCCACCATGCCGCGGCCGCCGGCGGCCCGGGCCAGGATGCCCGCCGCCCCAACACACGCTCCGGCGGAAGCTTCTGTCCGGGGCCAGCATGGTCTCAAAGGCCGCCGTCAGAAGGCCATCGCCGGCCAAAACCGCGTTGGCTTCGCCAAACACCTTGTGGTTGGTAGGGCGGCCCCGCCGCAGATCGTCATCGTCCATGCAGGGCAGGTCGTCGTGAATCAGGGAGTAGGTGTGAATCATCTCAATCGCCCCGGCAAAGGGCAGGGCATCCTCCACTGCTCCGCCGCACAGGCGGCAGGCCTCCAGCACCAGCACGGGCCGGAGGCGCTTTCCGCCGGCCAGAAGGCTGTAGCGCATGGCGTCATACAGGTTCCCACGGGGCGCACAGTCCTGGAAACAGGCATGCAGCCAGTCCTCGATCCGGGCCCGGTGCTCCTCCAGACGTTCCAGCTCCGCCATGACTATCCCTCCCCCTCAAACGGCTCCTCCTTCGGGTTTCCATCCGGCCCGGCCAGGAGCTTGGAGACCTTCTGCTCCGCCTTGTCCAACTGTGTGGTGCATTTCTTCATCAGTCTGGTCCCTTCTTCAAAGAGGGTCAGCGCATCCTCCAGAGAAGCGTCACCCTGTTCCAACTGTTTTACAATCTCCTCCAGCCGCGCCATGGCCTGCTCAAAGGTTACTTTCTTTTCCGCCATCTATTTCGTCCTTTCCCTATCCGGCAGGTTCAATCACTTTACAGGAAACCTTGCCATCCGCCATGCGCAGGAGCAACGTCTCGCCCGGCATGGCCTCCTTCGCGGAGCGAAGTACCGCCCCGTCTGACCGCTGGGGAATGGCATAGCCCCGGCCCAGTACCTTGAGGGGACTCAGGCGTCCAGCGCCGCCGCCAATCGGGCAAAGCGCTCCCGCTCCCGGCCCATGGCCCCGGTCAGTCCGTGGGCCAGCCGGTCCCGCTGGTAGTCCAGCAGCATCCGCCGATCATTGATATAATTCATGGGGTCCTGTAGCACCCGGCAGTGCCCGGCCTGCTCCAGTTCACGGCAGGCCCGCTCCAGTCGGCGGCCCATGGCCCCGGTCAAGCGGCCTTCTATCTGCTCCAGCCAGCCATAGCACTCGTTCTGGTCGGGCACCGCCAGCTCCGCTGCGTTGGAGGGTGGCCGCCCGGAGATCCGCCACAAAATCCGCAATGGTCACGTCGGGCTCATGGCCCACGGCGGAGATGACCGGAATCTCAGAGGCATAGATGGTACGGGCTACGTCCTCGTCGTTGAAGGCCCAGAGATCCTCCATGGAGCCGCCGCCCCGTCCGGTAATCAGCAGGTCGGCCACCCTATGCCGGTTGGCCCAGGCGATGGCCGCGCAAAGCTCCCCAGGGGCCTCCGCCCCTGTACCCGCACCGGCAGCACCAGCACCTCCGCCAGCGGCCAGCGGGCCCCCAGTATGCGGAGCATATCCCGCACCGCCGCCCCCGCCGGGGAGGTGAGGGCGATTTTTCGGGGATAGCGCGGGATGGGCTTCTTGTGGGCCGGGTCGAACAGCCCCTCTTGGTAGAGCTTCTGCTTGAGTTGTTCAAAGGCCACATGGAGGTCCCCACGCCGTCGGGGTCAGCTCACTACAGTAGAGCTGATACTGCCCGTCCCGTGGAAAGACCGTTACCCGGCCAAAGGCCACCACCTTCATGCCGTTTTCCGGACGGAACCGCAGGCCCATGGCCTCCCGCCGGAACATGACACAGCGGATGGCCCCTCCGCGTCCTTCAGGGAGAAGTAGTGGTGCCCGGAGGGATAGGCCTTGTAGTTGGAGCTCTCCCCGCACAAAAGGCCGGCCAGAGCACCGTCGCGGTCCAGCAGGCCTTTGATATATTGGTTGACCTGGGTTACGCTGTAAATTGGGGCGTTCTTCATGCCTCGGCCTCCTGTCTCAGACTGCGCCAGGCCAGAATGGCCGCCCCCATGGCGTTGTCGGTGGAGTACTGGGGCGCGGCAAAGGCTGCGTCGCTCATAACAGTACGCAGCAGGCGGTTGGAGGCCACGCCGCCGGAGCACAGCACCGGCAGGCCGGGCCAGCGTTTCGGGCCGCGTCGGTGGCCCGACGTACTGCCGACGCCACCGTCTCCAGGGTAAAGCGGGCGATCTCCGCCGGCGGCCTTCCCTGCTCTGCCAGCGCCTTTCCCTTATTCTCCATCCCGGAGAGGGAAAATGTCAGGCCGTTCAGCTTTACAGGAAATCCCCGTACCGGGCCGCTCTCCGACGCCCGTCCAGCGCCTTTCCGCCGGGAAGGGCAGGCCCAGGAGCACGCCGGTGCGGTCGATGAGCTGTCCGGCTGAGATGTCGCTGGTGCCGCCCACGCATTGCGCCCTGACATTGACCCCGTCCGGCTCCACATAGAGCAGCTCCGTGGTGCCGCCGGACAGGTGCCAGGCCAGCATGGGCCGGTCCAGCAGCTCCAGCCGTCCCGCTGACCAGGCGGCGGCGGCAATGTGGCCCTGCTGGTGGGATACGGCGTAAAACGGCACGCCCAACGCATCCGCCAGCGTCCTCCCCTGCCCCTCTCCCGCCAGAAAGCAGGGCATATAGGCCCTCCACCGCCCTCGGCCGGGTACTGGCCCCCACGGCGGACAGGCCGGTCAGCCAGCCCTCCGCCCGCAGCTCGGCAAAGCGCCCGGGCAGGTGTTTGATGTGCTGGAACAGCGCGTCGCTCTGCCGCAGACCCAGCTCGCCGGGGCGCACCTCCAGCAGCCGGCCGGCGTTATAGCCGCCGCTGCCGTCAAATACCGCCGCCGAGGTGGTGTAGTTGCTTGTGTCGATGCCCAGTGCGCGCATATTACGCCTCGTCCTGCGGCCGCTCCGCCGCTGGCGAGGCCCACCGGCTCCGGCGGGCACTCGTTGCGGACGAAGGAGCCCAGGATGCCGTTGACAAAGGACACGACCTCCGGCTCCTCATAGTGCTTGGTCATCTCCACCGCCTCATTGATGGCGGCGGCGTTGGGGATATCCTGCATATACAGGATCTCATACATGGCCACCCGCATGATCGCGATGGCCACCCGGTTCAGACGGGAGTATTTCCAGCCGATGGCATACTTCGAGATGTATTCATCCAGCTCGGGGCTGTGTTCATACACGCCCTTCACCAGCTTGGAGATATACTCCCGCTGCTTCTCATTGGGGAACTCCGCATAGAGCGGCTCCTCCTCCCCAATCTGCTCAAAGGTCTTGCGGTTCAGCGCCTCCGCCAGCAGTTCCTCTGCCGTCTGGTTGGTAAAGCCCAGCTCAAAGGCAAAGTGGACGGCAATCTCTCGGGCAGCAGTTCTGGTCATTCTGGTTCCTCCATGGCGGGATAATCCCGCGGCTTTTTGTCATAGATGATTGTATTATACAACAACCATGCATAAAAAAAAGAGCAAATTCCACGCAACGTCAAAAAGCCCAGGGCACGCCCTCCGCACCCCGGGTTTTCCAGGAAAAACATACACAGACGCGTGCCGGAACCCGGCACGCGTCTGGTGCTTCTCCCTTTACTGGGCCTTCTTTCCATCCCGGTCGAAGGCAACGCCCAGCACATGGACGTTGACACACTCCACCGTCAGGCCGCTGGTGTTCTCGATGGCACTGTATACCGCGTTTGGACCTCCTTCGCCACATCAATAATGGTATAGCCATACTTGATGAGTAAAGAGACATCCACGCGGATGCTCTCCTCCTCCACTGCGATATGGATGCCCTTGGACAGGTTCTTCTTTCCGCCCAGCAGTTCGGCGATGTCACTGCCCAGATTGGCGGCGAGGCTTCCAACCCCCTCCACCTCCATGGCAGCGGCAGCGGCGATCACCGCCAGAACCTCCTCAGAAATATGGATGTTCCCAAGCTCGCCAGGGCGGGAGACATATTCCTTTCCATCCGCCATTCCGGTCACGCTCCTTTTCTCTACTCGGTCGTTTTCATTGTACCACAAAATAGAGAAATTACAACTGGTTTTTCTCCGCGCGCTCCAGAACCACCTATCACTCGGCCTCGATAATCTTCACCTGGCTGGCCTCCATCCCGGTCTCGTCGGTGACAATTTCAGTGATTTTTGCCACGTCCGCATCGGTGAGGCCGCCCTCCCGGCCGATACCACCACGCTGACGCTCTCATCGCCGATAAAGGCCACGCAGTCGGTGTAGCCCTTGGCCGTCACCAGGTTCTCAATCTGCGCCTCGGAGACGGTATAACTGGCCAGGGTCTGGATTGCCTCGCCGTTGGCCTCCTTCATGGTCTCATCGGCGCTCTCATTGGCGATGGAATCCTGGAGGATCGCCAGGGCGCTGTCCCGCGCCTGCTGCCGGTTCAGACGGGCCGAGTCGAAATAGCTCCCGCCGCCGGTGGTCCCTGCCTCGGGCGAGGCGGAGGATGCCGGGTCGGGGCTCGCTGCCGTTCCTCCCACCAGCGGGTCGCTGGTCTGGCCGTTCACCAGGGCCGCCTCACCCAGTGTCTTGCCCGCATCCGCCGTCTCTCCACTCTGATACGACCAGTTCAGATAGACGGCCACACAGACAAAGAGCACGATCGCGGCCACCACGGCATTTCGTTTCCACACTTTCATCTTTGCTTCCTCACTTTCCTTTACAAACTGATATCTTGTCCGCGCCAAGTCCCGTTAACGCGGAAACCGCCTCCACCAGACGAAGCTGGACCGTCGGCTCTCCGCCTCCCGAGCATACCACAAGAGCCCCTGGAATTGGGGAAAGCTGCTGTAAAGTCACCGTTCCCTCTACGCCGGAGCCGGCTGAAATCACTACATTGGTTACCTCCGCCTCCGTCCTCCCCTCATCCACTGTGCTCTGGGAGTCCTGGGCCAGAATCCGGCGCGGGCCGCTCTGTAGGGTCAGCACCACCCGCACCTCCCCAACGCCGTCGATCTGGGCCAAGGCCTGTTCCAGCTTCCGCTCCAGCTCCTCCGCCTGGAAAGGGTCGGAACCGGATTCCTGACTGCTTTCAACCGCCCCGCCGCCGCGCTTCTCCCCGCCGAAGGAAGGCAGCAGCAAAGCACCACTCCGGCCAGAATCACCACAAGTACAAATTTGTACCGGTCAAACAGGCTGCGCAGCTTGCTGCCCCATACCCCGAAGCCCTCTGTTTTCATCCCTCGTCCCCGCTTTCGTACCGCTGCCGCTCCGCCGGGATGGCGAAGTCTTCCTCAATGGTCCGCTCCAGCGCCTCCTGCTGCTCTGCCGTCAGGCTGCCCATGACGGTAACCGACTGTGGAATAGGCCACTCTTCCTCCCCGTCCGCCTCCACCGTAACTTGGCAGTCGATGCCCAGGGCGGCCGCCTTGTCCTGAATATATGCGCCGGACTGTTCTTCTATGATGTCCTTCATCAAGATTTCGTTCTCCTCCTCCAGATCCGCGCTGTATGCGCTCAGCTCCAGCTTGTACTCCGTCAGTGCCCGGGTCAGCGCCGTGGTATCCAGCTTTAGCAGGGTTCAGGATAGCCGCCAGCAGCACCAGCCCCCGGTCAGGCGGGCAATGCGCCTGATACTCCCCGCCGGAATCAGGCTCTCGGCCAGAGCCACGAGCATAGCCGCACAGGTGATCCCAACCAGCCAATGTCGAATCAGTTCCAGCATGGCCTCTACCTCACCACCGCCGTAATGGCGGAAACCATGGAGATGAGCAGCAGCAGGGCGCTGGCTCCGGTCATCCCAAGTACCAGCCCGAAGGCGCCGCCGATCTGGTCAATGAGCCCCGCCACCCGGCCGCTGGAAACGGTAGCGCTGAGGGCGGAGGTCACTTTATACGTCAGGTAGTGGATACCGAGCTGGAGGAAGGGCGCCACGCACATGCACAGCACCGCAAGCATGCCGAACACCCCCACCGCGTTTTTCAGTATTCCGGCCCCGGCCAATACGGTTTCCGCCGCGTCGGACAGGATACCGCCCACCACCGGAACCAGGCTGGACATGGTAAATTTGGCCGCCTTGACGGTTACCGCGTCGGTAGAGCCCGCAATCACACCGCTGACGGTCAGATAACCCACAAAAACCAGCAGGACCACGGTTAGTACACTGGTCACCACCCACTTCAGGGTGCCTGCGATGCGCTTGAGCCCCTCGTTTCCCACCGCCGCATAGGCCACACAGGCGGCTATGTAGGTATAGACCAGGGGCAGCAGCAGGCGGTTGATGAGGGTAATCAGCATGTCGGAAAAGAGCATGGTGGCCAGTTGGCGGGCCACTGCCCCACTGGGAGCCTGCGGCGGCCGCCGCCGTAATCGTGGGCAGGAGTATCTTTGAAAAGGTCTCCATCTGTTCCAGCGCCTCCCGTCCCATTCCGATGAGGGAGTTGGCGTCCGCCACCGCCACCGCAGTGATGGCCAGTGCGCCCACAATGGCCACTACATCGGTGGTCTGACTCACCCCCATGCCGCCATACAGCCCTCGGCCAGGCCGCACAGCAGCACCACCGTCAGCAGCAGCACACCGCTGCGCACAGCCTTGCGCACCACACCAGAGATCTGTCCGCTGCCGGTATCCAGAATGGTTTGGAGCCCTTCATCCAGACTGATGCCCGCCTCCAGCGCTCCGTCGGGCAGATAGCCCCCCGCCGCGTCCTGGAGCGCATCCAGATCCAGCGCCTCCGACTGGGCGGCCAGCACATCGCTGGCCGAGGCCGCCCCCATGCCCGACAGCAGAAGCAGAACCGCCAGGCACATCAGTATTCTTCGTCTCATTCGTATCCCCTTCGTCTTTTACAGCAGTCCCGTCACAGTGTCCAGCACCGCCCGCAGCAGCGGAAGGGCCACGCACAGGGCCACGGCGGCCCCCGCGGTCTCCACGAAGGCCGCGATGCCGCTCTCCTTCGCGTCCCGGCACACCTCGGCGGAAATGTGGGTCAGGATTGCAATACCCACGGTCTTGAGCACCGGAGCCAGCACCGCCGGCGACAGGCCGGCGGCCTCGCCCAGCTCGTCCATCAGGGCGCGCACGCTCTCCACCGCCCCCAGGGCCATGGTCAGAACCAGCGCTCCGGCGGCCAGAGAGAGAACCAGCCCCACCTCCTGCGCCCGCTGCTTCACCACCACGGCGCACACAGCGGCGGCTACGGCGGCGGCGGCAATCTTCAGAATATCCTCCATGGTTCACAGCCCGAACAGGTTTTAACCAGTTCAAACAGGCCGCTGATCTGCTGCACCACCATCATTAGCACCACTACCAGCCCGGCCAGGGTGGTCATGGTGGCCTGTTCATCCCGCCCCGAGCGGGAGAGCACCTGATTGAGCACCGAGACCAGAATCCCAATGGCCGCAATCTTGAAAATCAAATCCACATCCATATCGCACGCTCCCTCACAGCAGCAGGATAACCAGGAATGCCCCGGCCGTGATACCGAGCACCTGGTACATCCTCCCTTGTTTTTCCGGGCCTCCCGGGCCTGCTCCAGCGCCCGGGACAGCTCCGCACGGGTGTGGGCGAGGGCTTCCCGCTGCCCGTCCCCGTCATAGCGGCCCAGCACCTCCCCCAGCTCCTCCAGGGCCAGCCGCCCCGGGCCGTCCAGCCCCAGGGGCACCTGCTCCAGGGCCTCCCGCCACAGCTCCGCCATGGACCGCTCTCCCAGCTCGTCCAGCAGGGTCCGGCAGCGGGCAAACAGCGTGCACACCGGCGGAGGGCTCTCCGCCGCGGCGCGCTCCAGCAGCTCCGGCATGGGCGTCAGGCGGAAGGCAATCTCCCGCTCCATCCCCTCCAGCGCCCCCAGCAGAGCCCGAAGCACCGCCACCCGGCGGGAGAGCTGGGCGGCGGCGGAGCAGCCCAGCGCCCCCGCCCCGCCGGCCAGCAGCAGCAGCTTCAGCATAGCTCCACCACCTGGTAGCGCCGTTCCCTCCCTGCCCGCTCGATGATCGCCAGCCGCCGGAACAGCCCCTCGTCCAGCAGGCGGCGGTACAGGGGACGGGCCTTCAGCTCCTCCAGACTCCCCGCATGGGCGGTACACAGCAGCGACACGCCGCAATTGGCCGCCATCTCCAGCGCCGCAGCGTCCTCCGGCGCGGTGATCTCATCCGCCGCCAGCACTTGGGGTTCATTCCCCGCAGGAGCATCAGCAGGGCCGGCCCCTTGGGGCAGCCGTCCAGCACGTCGGTCTGCCGCCCGATGGAGAACTGCGGCTCCCCCTGATACATGGCGGCCAGCTCACCCCGCTCGTCCGCCACCCCACGGAGGGCGGGGCCGCCCTCCCCGTCGGAGACGGCACGGATCAGATCCCGCAGCAGGGTGGTCTTTCCGCCTCCCGGTGGCGAGAGGAGCAGTGTGCTCTGGAGCACGCCCCCACTCCACAGCCTGTCCAGGACCGCCGCGGAGAGCCCCGGCACCTCCCGGGCCACCCGGATGGCCAGCGAGGAGAGCTGCCGCAGATTTCGCACCTCCCCATCCCGCACCACGCCGCTTCCACAGATGCCGATGCGGTGCCCGCCGCGTACGGTAAAAAAGCCGTTGCGCACCCGTTCCAGCGCCGTATGGGCGGAGGCCTGAGTGGCAATCTCCAGCACCAGGCTCAGATCCATGGAACGCACCGGCGCCTCCGCACCAGGAACCGTCCGCTCACCCTCCGGGCAGACCAGAGTCAGTGGACGCCCCGCCCGCAGGCGGAGCTCCTCCGCCCGGGCCTGGCTTGTCCCATCCAGCCGTTCCACCGGCCGCCTGAGATGGGGCGGCAGCAGAGCCGCCGCCTGGCGGAACCGGACTGCATTTCGTTCTTCCGACATACCCTCACGTCCTTCTTTTGTACTTGGCACATCCTATGAACGCCTGTCCCCGTTTATGCCCCTTCTATTTATATTCACTATTCCTATCTATTTTGTATATTTTCCATAGATTGGCGGTCATAATTTTGTCGGAATCACCGCTTGCACAGTTCTCCCCGGATATGGTACCCTATGGACGAACTCAGTTTGTTATTGCTAACCACTTTACTGAGTCCCGAGCGACGTGCAATGTGATGCGGCATGTAAGTCCAGTTTGCTCACAAGGTGCGCTGTCTTTTTTTGCCCAAAAGTTAGTTATAGCTAATTACAACCTTGAGAGGAGGACCTCCCATCAAACGACATCTTTCCACCCTGCTCTTGGTACTGGCCCTTCTGGTGCTGTCGATCTGGTCACTGTTTCTCGGCGTGATCGATATAAACCTGTCCGGGCTGCTGTCGGGAGAGCTCGAACAACTGGAGATTTTTCTGATCTCGCGTCTGCCCCGCCTGCTGGCGATCCTGTGTACCGGGGTCGGTATGAGTGTGGCCGGTCTGATCATGCAGCAGCTCTGCATGAACAAATTCGTCTCTCCCACCACCGGAGCCACCATCTCCTCGGCCCAGTTCGGCATTCTTCTGGCCCTCCTGTTCCTGCCAAACTCCACTCTGTGGGGACGGGCGCTTTTCTCCTTCGTCTTTGCCGTTCTGGGTACCTGGACCTTTGTCTGGTTCATTCAGCGCATCCAGTTCTAGGACGTGGTCATGGTTCCCCTGGTGGGCATCATGTTCGGCAATGTCATCGGCGGCCTCACCAACTATCTGGCCTACCAGTATGAGATGACTCAGGCCCTGTCCACCTGGACCGTGGGCCACTTCTCCATGGTGCTCCGCGGCCGGTATGAGCTGGTCTACCTGATCGTACCGCTGGTCACCCTGGCCTTTCTGTTTGCCAACCACTTCAATATTGTCGGTATGGGGAAGGACTTCTCCAAGAACCTGGGCGTGCCCTACAACTTGGTGCTGTTCCTCGGGCTGACCATCGCCGCGATGATCACCGCCAGCGTGGTTGTGGTCGTGGGCTCCATCTCCTACATCGGCCTGATCGTCCCCAATGTGGTGGCCATGTTCAAGGGGACAAGATCCGCGGCACGCTGATGGACACGGCCCTGTTCGGCCGTCTTCGTGCTGGGGTGCGACATGATCGGCCGGGTGGTCATCGCCCTTACGAGCTCCCCATCGAGCTGATTGTGGGCATACTGGGCAGCCTTATCTTCGTGGTGCTGCTGCTCTACCGTCTCCGCCACGGCCGCAAGGCGATCCGTCTCACGGGAGGCGGCCGGCTGCGGCTGCGCCCCGGCGGCCCATCTGGATGGAGGTGACGCCGCATGAACCGGACAAGCACAGCCCTTCCCTCCGCCTCCTACCGGGCAAACGTCCGCAAGGTGACTCTGCTGGCCCTGCTGGTTCTGCTGGCCGCGGTGTGCTACATGGTTGTGGCGGTCAACTTCGGCAGCCAGCAGTTGATGCTCTACTCCATGAAAATCCGCACCCCAAGCTCGTAGTCATGCTCATCACCGCCTTTGCCATCGGCGCGCCTCCATCGTGTTCCAATCCATCATCAACAATACCATCGTCACCCCTGCCTGCTGGGTATGAACTCCCTCTACACCCTGATTCACACGGCGGTGGTCTTTTCGCCGGCTCGGGCAGCCTTCTGGCCCGCAGCGCGAACCTGTCCTTCGCGGCGGATGTGATCCTGATGGGCATTGTGGCCACCATTATCTACAGCTATCTCTTTCAAAAAACGAACCACAATGTACTCTATGTCCTGCTCATCGGCACCGTGCTCTCCTCCTTTTTCTCCAGCATCCAGACCACGCTGACCCGGGTGATGGACCCCAATGAGTACGACAGCCTGCTCTTCACCCTGGTGGCGGACTTTGAAAACATCAACTCCGAGATCATCGTCTTCGCCCTGGTGCTGCTGGCGGGCTGATCTTCGTCCTGCGGCGGGATCTGGCCCTGCTGGATGTGCTCACCCTGGGCAAGCACCAGGCCATCAATCTGGGAGTGGACTACGACCGGAGCATCCGCCGCCTGCTGCTGGGCGTCACCCTGTGCATCGCGGTGGCCACTGCCATGGTGGGCCCCATCTCTTTCCTCGGCCTGATTATCGCCAACATCGCCCGTCAGCTCTTCAAGACCTACCGCCACACCTATTTGATTCTGGGCTCCGCCCTGGTGGGCATGGTGGTGCTGGTGGCGGGACAGCTTGTGGTGGAGCGTATCTACCACTACGCGGTGCCCATCAGCGTGTTCATCACCGTGGGCGGCGGCGTCTACTATTCTCTATCTTCTTTTGTCCAACAGGAGGGTGTAACCCATGCGTGTCAAGGATCTGACCAAACAGTACGACGGCAAGACGGTGGTGGACTCCGTCAGCTTTGAAATCCCGAAAGGCAAGGTCATCTCCATGATCGGCCCCAACGGCGCGTGCAAGTCCACGGTGCTCAACATCATCTCCCGCCTGATCGCCCGGGACAGCGGCCTGGTGGACTTCGACGGCCGGGACATCGGCAAGTGGAAGAGCAAGGAGCTGGCCAAGCGGCTGGCCATCCTCACCCAGAGCAACAACATACAGATGAAGCTCACGGTTCGGGAGCTGGTGACCTTCGGCCGCTTCCCCTACTCAGGCAGCCATCTGAACGAGGAGGATCAGCGCATCATCGACAAGGCCATCGCCTACATGGAGCTGGAGCCCTTTCAGGACCGGTTCATTGACGAGCTCTCCGGCGGCCAGCGCCAGCGGCCTATATCGCCATGGTCATCGCCCAGGACACCGAGTTTATCCTTCTGGACGAGCCCACCAACAACCTGGACATCTATCACGCCACCAACATGATGAAAATCGTCCGCCGCCTCTGCGATGAGCTGGGAAAGACGGTGATTCTGGTCCTCCATGAGATCAACTACGCGGCCTTCTATTCCGACTACATCTGCGCGTTCAAGGACGGAAGGATCGCCAAATTCGGAACCGTAGAGGAGGTGATGACCAAGGAAACGCTGTCGCAGATCTATCAGGTGGACTTTGAAATCATGGAGATCGAGGGTCGCCCCTGTCCATCTACTATTGACCCTGCCGCTCAAACAACCGCGAACATTCGCTTAGAAATGGAGAACACACATGAAAAGGAATCTCTTGCACTCGCCCTGGCCCTCGCACTGGGCCTGACCGCCTGCTCCACCGGTGGAGACGACACCCGGTCCACCGGCAGCCCCTCCCCGCCGTGGAGAGCCCTGCGGCCGGCACCGAGGCTCCCTCCGCCCCGAAACCGTCACCATCACCCCCTGAACGCCGACAAGGAGGCCGTGGAGCTGGAGGTCCCTACGATCCTCAGCGCATCGCCATTCTGGACATGGCCTCCCTGGATATTCTGGATGCCCTGGGCGTGGCCGGGGGCCGCGTTGTCGGCTCCGCCGACACCTCCTGGACTACCTCCAGAGCTATGTGACCGATGAGAACACGGCCAATCTGGGCACCATCAAAACCGCCGATCTGGAGGCGGTCATGGCCGCCCAGCCCGATGTGATCTTCATCGGCGGCCGCCTGGCCAAGTCCTACGACGCCCTGAGCGAGATCGCCCCCGTGGTCTACCTCGCCACCGACAGCGAGCTGGGCGTGGTGGAGAGCGTCCGCCAAAACGCCGCTACCATCGCCTCCATGTTTGGCCTGGAGGACAAGGTGGACGAGCTGATGGCCGGCTTTGACGCCCGCATCCAGACCCTGGCCGACTTCGCCGCGGACAAGGCCGCCATTGTGGGCATGTGCACCAGCGGCGGCTTCAACGTGCTGGGCAACGACGGCCGCTGCTCCATCATCGGCCGGGAGATCGGCTTTGAGAACATCGGCGTGGATGCTGACATCGATACCTCCACCCACGGCAACGAGGCCTCCTTCGAGTTCGTTGTGGAGAAGAACCCGACTACATCTTCGTCATGGACCGGGACGCCGCTATTCAGACCGACGGCCCAGCTCGCCCAGGAAATCATGGAGAACGAGCTGGTCATGGGAACCGATGCCTACAAGAACGGCAATATCGTCTATCTGGCCCACCCCGCCGTATGGTACACCGCCGAGGGCGGCATCACCGCTCTGGACATTATGCTCCAGGATCTGGAGAGCGAGCTGCTGGGCTGAGCCCGGCAAACAACAGGAAGTGGCGGGATACCCATGGGTATCCCGCCACTCTCCTCTTCCCCGCCGTCCCGTGCTATAATGGGTTATCATGACACAGGAGGACATATCATGGCGGCCGTTCTGCTGATTCCATTTCTGAGCCTGCGCATCGGAGCGATCACACTGCTGGACAGCAGCGCACTCCGGCGGGCTGCCTACTTCCCCGTTCCGCGGGTCCGAAAAGCCTGCCTACTGGCTCTATCAGCTCTCCAGCGCCGCCCTGCTGCTGGGCCCTTTCTTCGCGTCGGTCCATACTGCGCCCGCCCCTCTTCTGGAGCGGAGCGGCCCTCTACGCATTCGGCCTGCTCCTTCTCCTGCTCTCCGTCATCGGCTTCGCGGCCCCTCGGAGAGCGTGCGCCACAAGGGCGTCTACCGCATCTCCCGCAATCCCATGTATGTCTCCTATTTTTCGTCTTTCTGGGCTGCGTCCTCTCACGCAGTCGCTACCGCTTCTGGCCGCCCTCCTCGTCTTTCAGCTCACCGCCCACACCGTCATCCGGGCCGAGGAGCGCTGGTGCCGCCAGACCTTCGGCGCGGCCTACGAGCGCTACTGCGGCTCGGTCAGACGCTACCTATAAATAACAGAGGCGGCGGACAGGATGTCCGTCGCCTCTGTTATTTTTTATCTGCCCGCTTTTGGCTGGCGTACCTCGCTGAGATCCTCCCGGGCCTTGAGGGAGGCCACCAACTCCGCAGCCTCCTCCGCCGGGGTTCCCTTAGGCAGTGCATACTCCTCGGTCTTGGCAAACTCCTGCTCCAGGCTCTTCTTCTGGGCCTTGAGCCACTTCTCCGCCGCAGGCACTCCAGCCGGATACACCAGCGCCACCCGGCGGGCCGCCGCTTCATCTGATTCACCCACAGCTTGGCCGGGTCATGGTTGCGGAAGCCCAGGTTGACCACCAGCAGCACGATGGCGACGGCCGCGGTGACAAATCCGAACAGTTGAGACACCCGGATGGAGGTGCCGAACAGGTACAGGCTGTCGGTGCGCAGGCCCTCGATAAAGCCCCGGCCCACGCCGTACCAGGCAAAATAGCTCAGGAACATCTGGCCGTCAAACTTCCGCCAGCGCCGTGCAATCTGCAACAGAAGGGCAAAGCCCAGTAGATTCCACAGAGACTCATAGAGGAAGGTGGGGTGCACCTCCATGTACTGCCGCACTCCGTCCACATAGGCATAGATGCCCATGCGCCAGGGCAGCTCTGTGGGGCCGCCGTAGGCTTCAATATTGACAAAGTTGCCCCACCGGCCGATCATCTGGCCGATGAGCATACCGAACACCCCCAGGTCTGCAAAGGCCAGAAATCGGATCTGCCGCACCTTGCAGAACACCAGCAGGACGACAACCGCCATGATGACGCCGCCGTAGATGGCAAGGCCCCCGTCCCAGATGCGGACCATGGCTCCAAAGTCCAGGGAACCGTCCTCCCGGCGGTAGAGGTCCAGGTAAAAGAGGATAGTACAGCCGCGCCCCTACGATGGACAGGGGCACGGCAAAAGAGCATGTCGATGATGTCGTCCTGCTTGATGCCGAAGCGCTTGGCCGCATGGCAGCAGTACAGGACGGCCAGCAGGAATCCGGCGGCAATGATGATGCCATACCAGTACACCGGCCAGCTCCCGATGTGGAAGGCCACCCGGTTCAGGTGGAACTCCAGGCCCAGGCCGGGAAAGGAGACGGTTCCCATCATGCCTCCTCCCCGGCCGGACCACGGCCAGACCGCACCGCTCCGGCGTTACCCAGCGGCGGATGCAGTCCTCCACATCGGCTTTGGAGATACCGTCGAACACCTCGGGAAGGTCAGGTACTCCACACCGGCAAAGTGGGCCTGGGCCAGTTCGATGCACACGTTTTCAAAGGAGTTGAGGCCCCGCACCTTGGCACCGTACACCCCCTTTTTCAGCCGGCGGAACAGGCCCTCGTCCACACCCTCCCGGGCGATGCGGGCCCCTCGGCCAGCACGGCGTCCCGCACCGCACGGGGATCGTCTCGCCGCCCGCCGCCATCAGGGCGCAGCCGGGATAGAGCTCAAAGCCGTAGCCAAAGTTCTTGTTGATGAGGCCCTCGCTGTAGAGCCTGGCATACAGGGGCTGGAATTGCCCAACAGCGCCTCGCAGGCCAGCTCGCCTATGAGCTGGCGGCGCAGGTGCTCCTCCCGGCGGGGTGGGCTCGGCCTTGAAGCCCAGCTGGAAGATGAGGGTGGACACCTCCATGCGCAGCTCCTTTTCCGGCGCAGCCGCGCCGCCGTCCTCCTCCCCGCCGTAATCCCGCTCAATGTGCCCGCCCGGCTCCTTCGGCAGGATTTCCCGGGCAATGCGCACCACCTCTTCCGGCTCCACGTCCCCGCCACAGTGAGCACCATGTTGGAGGGTGTAGAACGCCTTGTGGCAGGCGTAGAGGGTGTCGGCGGTGATGTGGGAGATGGACTCCTGGGTGCCGGCGATGGGCACCCGGATGGGGTGGTGGTCAAACAGGCACTCCATCAGGCCGTAAAACACCTGGTTGTCCGGATCGTCCTCCACCATGCGGATCTCCTGGCCGATGATCCCCTGCTCCTTGTCCACGCTCTCCTGGGTAAACCAGGGAATGGACACGAAGGAGAGGAGAATTTTCAGGTTGTCGCAGAATTTCTCCGTGCTTTCAAAATAGTAGCCGGTGAGGGCCGAGCTGGTGAAGGCGTTGGGGGAAGCCCCGTTGGCCGCCAGATCCTGGAGGGCGTTGCCGTCCTCAGTATCGAACATCTTGTGCTCCAGGAAGTGGGCCACCCCCGCCGGGGTGTCCCGCCACTGGCCGTCCAGGTGGAACTTCATATCCATGCCGCCGTAGTTGGTGGCAAAAGGCGTAGCTCTTCTGAAACTCGGGCCGCCGGTCCACATAGATGCAGGCCGTTGGGCAGCTCCGCGTGATAGATTTTCTCCCCGATGCGGGGTATTCCTTGCTTACCATGGGCTCACTCCTGCCTTTCAGGAAATAGACCGTGTCCAGCGTCAGCTTCTGGGCCGCCGCCTGTACCTGCGCCCGGGTGGTGCGCTCCACCCGCTGGGCCAGCTCGTCGGGCGCCTCGGTGAGGCCGGCGGCCGCCTGACCCAGCCAGTAATCCTCCAGACGGCTCTGGGCCCAGGGTGGTCATCAGGGTGCTCACCACCGAGCGGCGGGCCCACTCCAGCTCGTCGTCCGTAAAGCCGCCGTCCTTGCAGGCCTGAAGCTGGGCAAGGATCTCGTCCTGCGCCTGGCCCACCTTGGAGAACTCCACGCCGGAGGAGACCAGCATCACGTCCTTGTACTTCATCAGGCCGGAGCTGGCATAGTAGCACAGGGAGAGCTTCTCCCGCACGTTGAGGAAGAGCTTGGAGGTGGTGGTTCCGCCGTAGACCGCATTGAGCAGCATCAGGGCCGGGTAATCCTCGTCCCAGGCATCAATGCCGGTGCGGAACCCCATGGCCAGCTTGCCCTGGGTCACGTCCAGCGCCTCCTCCACCCGGCGGGGCTGGGCGGGAGCGTTCCCCTTTTCAGGGCGCGCGAGGGGCACGCGCTCCCCTGCGGGCAGGCCGTCCACGATGGCCTGAACCGCCGCCCGCACCCGCTCCAGGGGGGCGGAACCGCAATAGTAGAACTCTATCGGGGCAGTGCGAAGCACCTGCTGGTAGCAGTCCCACAGCTTTTGGGGTGTGATGGCCGCCGCGGACGCCTCATCCCCTAGCTTGTCCACCCCGAAGGGCTCTCCGGCGCACATCTCCGCCACCACACGCACCTGGGCATACTGGCGCTTGTCGTTGACCTGGGCGCGGATACGGGTGACCAGGTTCTCCCGCTCTTGGCGGGTATAGTCGGGGCAGAATACCCCGTCCCGGGTGTACGGGCGGAGCACCAGCTCCCCCAGCAGGGCGGCCGACGGCTCCAGCACGGCGGAACCGTCCAGAGTATAGGCGTCGTCCAAGAAGCTGCCCACAAAGCCCACGCACTGGGTCTCCCCTTTGCGCACCGTAGGCTCCAGGGAACCGCCGTACAGCTCGTCCAGAACGGCGGAGAGGGATTCCATATCCGGGTGCTCCGCGGTGCCCCGGCGGAGCACCATGGGCAGCAGCGCGTGGAGCGCGGCCTGTTCACGGGCCAGGGGCAACAGGAACTGCATCCCCAGCACGCTGGATTTGAATTTCTGCGTCTGCACCGCCGTCAGATGGACGCCGGGCAGAAGCTGTGTCCGGGTGACCTCAATCACAGCTTTACCATTCCTTTCCTTATGGGAACTGCCAAAGTATCAACATCGGATATTATACAACGTTTTGACGGTTTGACACTAGGAAAACGAAAAGATTGGCGCCGCGGCGGCTTGCTCCCGACCCTAACCTCCGGTAAAATGAAATTACCTATATTTTATAAGGAGGCCACACCATGACACGAACCGTTGTGGAACAGATCACGCAGGCCGGAGTGCAGAAGCTCCGCTTCTCCGGCGCCGCGCCGGGCCGCTACTTGACCCGGGCCGCCCTGGCAGGGGCATTTATCTTTGTGGGCCCTGCTCTCCAGCCTCTGCGCCGCCTGGTTCTACGACGCCAATCTCCCTCTGGCCAAGCTGCTGGGGCCCTGGCCTTCTCTGCCGCTCTCACCCTCATTGTCCTGCTGGGCGGTGAGCTGTTCACCGGCTGTACCCTGGTCATGAGCGTATCCCTCTACGACGGCCGGGTCCGCCTGGCCGGAACCCTCCGTGTCTGGGCGCTGGCCTACCTGGGCAATCTCCTGGGCATTCTGGTGCTCTGCCTGCTGCTGGCCGGCTCCGGCTCCAGTGGGGAGCTGTTGGGGCCTATCTGGCCCTGATCGTCCCGGGCAAGCTGTCCGCCCCTGGTATCTGCTCCTCCTCCGGGGTGTGCTGTGCAATTTTCTGGTATGCATCGGCGTGTTCGCCGGCTTCCGCCTCCAGAGCGAGACCGCCAAGGCCCTGGTGATCGCCCTAGCCATCACCACCTTCGTCCTCACCGGACTGGAGCACTCCATCGCCAACATGGCCTATTTCGCACTCCATGCCCTGCTGAACGGCAGCGCGGACTGGGCCGCCATGGGCTGGAACCTGCTGTGGGTCACCCTGGGCAACCTGCTGGGCGGCGCGGTTTTGCTGGGCCTCCCCCTTTGGTACGCCGCAGAGCCGGAAAAGACGCAATCTTTCTCTTGACAATCCGGCCAATTTATAGTATCATCACTTCTGTTGTAAAGCTCTGTAGCTTTACCACCTTTACAGAAAACCGGCACACGGGAGGAGGCGGCAGCGATGAAAAACCAGGCATACCGCATGGCCCTGCTCTATGATTTCTACGGCGACATGCTCACCGACCGCCAGAAGGAGTTCTACGACCTCTACTACAATGAGGATCTCTCCCTGGCCGAGATCGCGGAGAACTACGGCATCACCCGCCAGGGCGTCCGGGATGTGATCGTCCGCGCCGAGGCCATCCTCACCGAGCTGGAGGACAAGACGGGCATCATCCGCCGCTTCCACAAGATGCAGGAGCAGTTCGGCCAGATGGAGACGGCGGTGGACGCCATCGCCCAACGCAACGAGGCCCATTGGCAGGACGACGAGCTGGAGGCCCTGTGCGGACAGCTCAAGGGCGTTCTGGCCCAGTTGAAACAGGAGTAATCCATGGCATTTGAAGGACTGACTGAAAAGCTCTCCGCCGCCTTCAAGAAGCTGCGCGGCAAGGGCCGCCTCTCCGAGGCCGACGTGAAGGAGGCCATGAAGGAGATCCGCATGGATCTGCTGGAGGCCGACGTGAACTTCAAGGTGGTCAAGCAGTTTGTGGCCACCGTCACCGAGCGGGCCATCGGCTCCGACGTGCTGGAGAGCCTGACCCCGCCCAGATGATTGTCAAAATCGGCAATGAGGAGCTGACCGCCCTGATGGGTGGCGAGAACACCAAGCTGAGGATCTCCCCAAGCCCCACGGTGGTGATGCTGGTCGGCCTCAACGGCGCCGGCAAGACCACCAACGGCCAAGCTGGCGGGCTTTATGAAGAAGCAGGGCAAGCGGCCCCCCTGGTGGCCTGCGACACCTTCCGCCCCGCCGCCATCACCCAGTTAGAGGTGGTGGGCCAGCAGGTGGACGTTCCGGTGTTCCAGATGGGCCAGATTGACCCGGTGGACATTGCCAGGGCGGGCATCGAGCACGCCAAGAAGCACGGCAACGATATTGTGTTCATCGACACCGCCGGCCGGCTCCACGTGGACGAGGAGCTGATGGAGCAGCTCAAGGTGATGAAGGCCGCCATTGACCCCACCGAAATCCTGCTGATTGTGGACGCCATGATCGGCCAGGATGCGGTGAATGCCGCAAAGACCTTCGACGAGGCGCTGGACATTACCGGCGTCATGCTCACCAAGCTGGACGGCGATGCCCGGGGCGGTGCGGCTCTCTCTATCAAGGCGGTCACCGGCAAGCCCATCAAATTTGTGGGTGTGGGCGAGAAGCTGGACCAGGTGGAGCTCTTCTACCCCGACCGCATGGCCTCCCGTATTCTGGGCATGGGCGACGTGCTCTCCCTCATCGAGAAGGCCCAGCAGACCTTTGACGCCAAGAAAGCCGCCGAGTTGGAGCAGAAGCTCCGCAAGAACAAGTTTACCCTGGCTGATTTTTACGATCAGCTGGTTCAGATCAAGGGCATGGGTTCCCTGTCCGACATCGCCGGGATGCTCCCCGGCATGAACGCCAAGGCACTGGAAGGGGCCAGCGTGGACGAGAACGCCCTGGCCCGCACCGAGGCCATTATCCTGTCCATGACCCCGGCGGAGCGGGAGAACCCCTCCCTGCTGAACAACAGCCGGAAAAAGCGCATCGCCGCCGGCTCCGGCACTCAGGTCGTGGACATCAACCGCCTGCTCAAGCAGTTCGATATGATGCAGCAGATGACCAAGCAGTTCTCCGGCAAGCAGATGAAGCGCATGGGCAAACTTGGAAAAATGGGAAAGCTCGGCAAGCTGCCGGGACTCCCCTTCTGACCGGTTGGTAAGCGCGCTGCGGCGCGTTTCCATAGATGTGCAACAATTACATGGAGGTGAAGATACAATGGTTAAGATCAGACTGCGCCGGATGCGCCAAGAAGGCTCCCTTCTACCGCATCGTGGTGGCGGACTCCCGCTATCCCGCGACGGCCGTTTCATCGAGGAGATCGGCACTTACAATCCTCTGACCCAGCCCGCCGAGATCAAGGTGGACGCGGAGCGCGCCCAGGCTTGGATCAAGACTGGCGCCCAGCCCACTGAGACCGTGAAGGCTCTGCTGAAAAAAGCTGGCGCCATCTAATGGAGGTCACGGCTGGCATGAAGGAATTGCTGACCTATATCGCCCGGAACCTGGTGGATCACCCCGACGCGGTGTCGGTCACCGAGCACAAGGGCGAGAGTGAGACCGTTCTGGAGCTTCGGGTGGCCCCGAGGACATGGGCAAGGTGATCGGCCGCCAGGGCCGCATCGCCAAGGAGATCCGCACGCTGATGCGCTCCGTGGCCCAGCGCCAGGGCACCAAGGTTTCGGTCGAAATCGTCGACTAAAAGCGGCGGGGTAGCGAGCCCCGCCGCTTTTCAATGTAGGGCGCGGCCTCCTGGACGCCGCCTGCGGGAGGTATTTCAAATGAAAAATCAGTTTCTGGAGGCCGGGCAGATCGTGAATACCCACGGCATCCAGGGCGAGGTCAAAATCGTCCCCTGGTGCGACAGCCCCGAGTTTCTGCTCCAGTTCGGCACCCTCTATCTGGACGGAACGCCCGTAAGGGTGCGCGCCGCCCGGGTACACAAGGGCAATGTCCTCGCCGCGCTGGAGGCGTCGCCGACGTGAATGCCGCCATGGCCCTCAAGGGCAAGATCGTCTCCATCGATCGCTCCGGCGTGGTGCTGCCCGAGGGCGGCACTTTATCGCCGATCTGCTCGGCCTGGAGGTCCTGGACGCCGGCAGCGGGAGAAGCTGGGGTTGTGGCCGACGTGCTCACCCCGCCCGCCCACGAGGTCTACGTGGTGAAGGGCGAGCATGAATACATGATCCCCGCCGTGGACGAGTTCCTGGCGGAGACCAATGTGGAGGGCGGCTATATCAAGGTTCGTCTGATCGAGGGAATGCGTACCGATGTATAGGATCGATATTATGACCCTCTTTGATCTGACCGTGGGCGATATGATGAACGAGTCCATCCTGGGCCGCGCCCAGGAGCGGGACATCATTCGCATCGAGGCCCACCAGATCCGGGATTACACCCTCAACAAGCAGAAGCAGGTGGACGACTATCCCTACGGCGGCGGCCACGGCGCGGTCATGCAGGCCGACCCCCTCTACCAGTGCTGGAAGCACATTGTGGACACCTTCGGCCCGGGACATACCATCTACATGTCCCCGCCGGCAAAACCTTCGTGGAGGCCGACGCCCGCCGCCTGCGGGACGATTACGACCACCTGATTCTGGTGTGCGGGCACTATGAGGGCATCGACGAGCGGTTCATTGAGGAGTGTGTGGACGAGGAGATCTCCATCGGCGACTTCGTGCTCACCGGCGGCGAGCTGGCCGCCATGGTGGTGGCCGACGCGGTGGCCCGGCTGGTGCCCTGGGTGCTCTCCGACCCGGAGTGCTTCGAGGAGGAGAGCCACTGGAACGGCCTGCTGGAGTACCCCCAGTACTCCCGCCCCGAGGAGTGGCACGGCCGGAAGGTCCCCCCCATTCTCCGCTCCGGCGATCACAAGAACATCGCCCGTTGGCGGCGCAAGCAGTCCATCCTCCGCACCCGCCAGCGCCGCCCGGATCTCTACGCCAGACTGGATCTTTCCTCCAAGGAGGATCAAAAGCTGCTGCGGGAGCTGGACGAGGAAGCCCCAATTCTAACGCAATCATTTGTTTACAGGTTTCCCCTTTACTTTTCCGCCCGCCCGTGCTACAATGACTGCACACTAGTAATCTAATTTTCATTATTATATAAGAGGGTTCCAGCTATGAGTTTTAAGATCATTGTCGACAGTTGCTGCGATTTAACGCCCGCCCAGCTCCGGGAGGACTGCTTTGTCAGCGTCCCGCTGACCATCCGGGTGGGTGAGCATATCGTGGTAGACGATGCCTCCTTTGACCAGGGTGCCCTGCTCTGGCGGATGAAGGAGAGTGCCACGGCTCCCCAGTCCTCCTGCCCTTCCCCCATCCAGTATCTGGAGGCGTTTGACTGCGGCGCCGACGACCTGTATGTGGTCACTCTTTCCGCCCTGCTCTCCGGCTCCCACAACGCGGCGGCCCAGGCGCGGAGCCTCTGGCTGGAGGACCACCCCAACTCCAATGTGCACATCTTCAACTCCTGCTCCGCCTCGGCGGGCGAGGTTCTGGTGGCCCTGAAAATCCAGGAGCTGGCCCAGTCGGGCATGGACTTCACCACGGTGGTCAGCCAGGTCTCCCGCTACATCAATGAGATGGAGACCTACTTTGTGCTGGAAACCCTGGACAACCTGCGGAAAAACGGCCGGCTCACCAGGGTGCAGTCCCTGGTTACCAGCACCCTGCACATCAAGCTGCTCATGGGCGCCACCCCCGAGGGTGAGATCTGCAAAAAGGGCCAGGCCATGTCCATCAAGCAGGCCCTGTCCAAGATGGTGTCCCTGATGGCGGCGGATCCCAAGCACGAGGGGCGCCGGCTGTCCATCGTCCACTGCAACTGCCTGGAGCGGGCCTTCCACGTCAAGGAGCTGGTCATGAAGCAGTGCCGTTTCGGGGAGATCCTCATCAGCGATACCGGCGGCATCAGCACCGTCTATGCCAACGACGGCGGCATCGTCGTGGCCTATTGATTTCGATCAAGCCATTCCGCAACCGCCCGGAGGAAATTTCCTCCGGGCGGTTGTTTTTGCCCCTGCCTGTGCTATCATGGCAAAATAGTTTTGGGAGGTGCTTTTATGAACTACACAATCCGCCCCATCGGGCCGGAGGACGCGGAGGGGCCGCAGCTCTGCGCCGCATGCCGGGCGTATTTGAGAATACGCTCGGCCTCCCCTCCTACCGCACCGCCGACAGCGAGGCGTTCATCGCCGGGCTGGGCCCTGACGACCATAACTTTGTGGCCGTTCTGGACGACGGCACGGTAATCGGCTGCGCCGGCCTCACGGTCTGCTCCAATCCCCGGATGCGCCATGTGGGCGCGGTGGGCCTTTGTGCATGCGGACTACCAGGGCCGGGGTGTGGGCACCACCCTGATGGAAACACTGCTGGATCTGGCGGACCACTGGCTCATGCTGGTGCGGGTGGAGCTGGAGGTCTTTGCCGACAACGAGCAGGCCATCCGCCTCTATGAGAAGCTGGGCTTTGAGAAGGAAGGCCTGCTGCGCATGACCACGGTGCGGAACGGCCGCTATGTGGATGAGTACAAGATGGCCCGCATTCGTCCGGGGGTGACCGCGCCATGACCTACACCATCCGCCCCGCCGGGCCGGAAGACGCCGCGGGTATCACCGCACTGCGGCGGATGCCCGGCGTATTGGAACAGGCGGCCTCCCTCCTCCGACCGCCCCGCCGTATGGAGGAGATTCTCCGCCAGCCGGGACAGGGCCGGCATGTTCTGCTGGCCGTATCGCCGGACCATACCGTGCTCGGCCTGGTCATGCTGACCGTGGAGTCCAATCCCCGGCGGCGGCACGCCGGCGGCCTGGGCATCATGGTGCGCACCGACTGCCAGGGACAGGGCATCGGCACCGCCCTGTTGGAGGCGGTCTTGGATCTGGCGGACAATTGGCTGATGCTCCGCCGGGTGGAGCTGGAGGTCTACGCCGACAACGGGGGCGCCATCCGCCTGTACCAGCGCCTTGGCTTTGAGACGGAGGGTGCAAGCGGGAGGCCGCCGTGAAAGCGGGGCCTACGTGGACACGCTGGTGATGGCCCGGCTGAGAAACCGCTGATGTCCCAGGGCAGATTGTTTGAGCTGCTCTGTCTCCTGCTGGAGCGGGGCCGCATGACCGCGCCGCAGCTGGCGGAGCACTTCGAGGTATCGGTGCGCACCATCTACCGGGATATCGACGCACTGTCGGCGGCCGGGGTGCCGGTATACAGCGCGCCGGGCAAAGGCGGCGGGGTGTCCCTGCTGGAGGGCTATACCCTCCACCGGGCCGCTTTCACCGAGGAAGAACAGCAGCTGCTGCTCACCGCTCTGCGGAGCCTGCCCGGGACGCCGGTCAGGGACGGCGGGGACCCTGTCCAAGCTGTCCGCCCTGTTCCGGCGCCAGGAACCGGACTGGCTTCAGGTGGAGCTGTCCCGATGGGGAGCGCCGGGGCCGACAACGCCAAATTCGTCCAGCTCAAGGAGGCCATTCTGTCCCGCCGCGTCCTGTCCTTCACCTATGTGGGCGCCTCCGGCCAGACCACCCGCCGCAGCGTCCTCCCCGCCCGGCTGGTCTTCAAGGGCCGGGACTGGTACCTCCAGGGATTCTGCCTGGAGCGGGCGGCCTACCGCACCTTCAAGCTCACCCGGATGCTGGAGTCGGAGCCGGGCGCTTCCCCTCTCTCCCCGCCCATCGAGGCCGGAGAGCCGCCGGAGGGCTTCTGCATCCCTGTCCGCCTGCGCTTCTCCCCCGCCCTTGCCTACCGGGTCTACGACGAATTCGACGAGGGTTGCGTCACCCGCGGGGCGGACGGCAGCCTTGTGGTGTCGGTAAGCTTCCCGGAGGATCCGTGGCTCTATGGCTATCTGCTCTCCTTCGGCCTGGGGGTGGAGGTATTGGAACCGGAGCGCCTGCGGAAACGGCTGGCGCTGCTGGCGGGAAAAATGGCGGCGCACCACGGAAACCATGACACGGGGTGTCAGGATAACTGTGATAGGATGGAGCCATCTCAATCACAGGAGGAATCTCACATGAATCACACCTTTTGTCAATCCTGCGGCATGCCCATCGACGATCCGGCCCTCCGCGGCACGGAGCGGGGCGGCACGCCCAGCGAGCACTACTGCAAATACTGTTATCAGGAGGGAGCCTTTACCGGAGAGATGACCATGGAGGAGATGATCGACTTCTGCACTCCCATGATGGTGCGGGCCAACCCCGAGCTGACCCCGAGCAGGCCCGGGCGCAGATGGCCCAGTTCTTCCCCAGTCTGCTCCGGTGGCGCAAATAATGGACTGGAACGCCATCTATCCCGGGCCGGAGGAGCCCACCGCGGAGCAGCTCTCCGCCTATGTATCCCATCCGCTGTGGGAGCCATTGAACCGCTGGATCTGTGAAGCTTATTCCCTTTCCCCATTTACAGCTACAGCAACTGTTCCATGGGGCGGGCTGGAACGTCAAGTACCGTTCCGGCGGCAAGGCCCTGTGTACCCTCTACCCGCCGCCGGCTTCGTCTGCCTGGTGGTGGCCCCGGCCCAGGCGGAGGCCCTTCTCCCCACCCTCTCGGAGTATACCCATGCCTGCTGGCAGGCGGTCAAGCCCATGGGCTCCGGGCGGTGGCTGTCCCTGGAGGTGGACTCCCCGGAGGTTGTGGAAGACATCAAGACCCTGCTGATGTTGAAGCGCCCGCTGAAACAGGGACAGGCATAGCCTGTCCCTGTTTTATGGTATAATAGCGCGAAAGCGGCTCTTACGCTTGCATTTCAGCCGTTTTGCCGCCCCTTGCGGGGCAGCCGGAAAACATATCACAATTATACCATTCCGCTCATGCTTCCTGGTATACGAACAAAATCTGCTGCTTGAGGTATTCACTATGTCACTGACTCTTCGCCACGAGGCCCCGCCGACCGCCGCGCTGTGGAGACGCTGGTGCGGGAGGCCTTTGGAACGTCTACAAGCCCGGCTGCGACGAGCACTACTATCTCCATCTGCTCCGCCAGTCCCCCGCCTTCCGCCCGGAGCTGACCTTTGTATGCGAGGCGGACGGCGTCCTGGCCGGGCAGATCACCTGCGCCTCCAGCTCCATCGAGCTGGAGGTGGGCGGGTATCTGGACACCGTCACCTTCGGTCCCCTGGCCGTCCTCCCCTCCTTTCAGGGAAAAGGACTGGCCCGCGCCCTGGTGTGCCATGCCCTGCGGCAGGCCCAGGCCCTGGGGAACAGGCCGTGGTGATTCTGGGCGATCCCCGGCACTACGGCCGCTACGGCTTCTGGTGCGGAGAGCGCTGGGGCATCTCCCTGGAGAACGGCCAGTACCTGCCCGGCCTCCAGGCAGTGGAGCTGGCCCCCGGCTCCCTGGCAAACGCCGCCGGGCGCTTCCGCGAGGGCTTTGCCTATGCCCCCGACGCGGCCGCGCTGGACGCTTTTGACGCTTTCCTCGTAAAGGAAAAGCCATTACAGATTTTCAACAGGAATTCCAGGTGATGTGCTCCCTGGGACACGAGGTGATTCCCAATGGATTTATGCAATGAAAAGGACATCCGCGCCCTGCTGGGCCGCCACGGCTTCCGCTTCTCCAAAAGCATGGGCCAGAACTTTCTCATTGAGGGATGGGTACCCAGGGACATCGCGGAGGCCTCCGGCGCAGGCCCGGATACCGGCGTGCTGGAGATCGGCCCCGGCATCGGCCCTCTGACGGTGCAGCTGGCCCGGCGGGCGGCCAAGGTAGCGGCCATTGAGCTGGACCGCACCCTCTATCCCATTCTGGCCGAGACGCTGGCCCCCTACCCCAACGCCGAGGTGGTGCCGGGGGACGCCATGAAGCTGGATCTGGCCGCCCTTGTGTCTGACAAGTTTTCTGGCCTTACAGCGATTGCCTGTGCCAACCTCCCCTATAACATCACCACCCCGGTACTCACCGCCCTCATCGAGGCCGGGTGCTTCGCCTCCATCACGGTGATGATCCAGCGGGAGGTGGCCCTGCGCATCTGCGCCGCCCCCGGTTCCAGCGATTATGGGGCGTTCTCTGTGTTCTGCCAGTATCACACCCAGCCGGAGCTGCTCTTTGAGGTGGGGCCGGAGTGCTTCCTCCCCGCCCCCAAGGTCACTTCGGCGGTAATCCGGCTCGTCCCCGCTCCGCCCCTCCTCAGAATCTGGTGGACGACAGCTTTTTCTTCCAGGTGGTCAGAGCCTCCTTCGCCCAGCGGCGCAAGACGCTCCTCAACGGCCTCTCCTCCGCCTTCGGCAGCCGCCTGTCCAAAGACGCGCTGCGGGGGGCCATCGAGGACGCCGGACTGCCCGCCGATATCCGGGGCGAGCGGCTGGGTATCCCTGAATTTGCCACTCTGGCCTCCGCCCTCCAGAACCGTCTCTGAGCCAGTATACCGGGCAGTTTTGCAAATCCGACGAAAAGGACTTGCAAAACCGCCCGTTTTTTACAATACAGCTAACAGAATTTTCTGCATTACATCACAAAAGGGGACACTTTCATGGCATTGACAAGCAACCGCGCGGTACTAGCATGGATTGACGAGATGGCGGCCATGACCCAGCCGGACCAGCTCGTTTGGATTGACGGCAGCGAGGCCCAGCTAGAGGAGCTGCGGAAGCAGGCCTGCGCCAGCGGGGAGATTGAGAAGCTGAATGAGGAGAAGCTCCCAGGCTGCTACCTCCACCGCACAGCGGTAAACGACGTGGCCCGGGTGGAGGACCGCACCTTCATCTGCTGCAAAAGCAGGAGGACGCCGGCCCCACCAACCACTGGATGGACCCCCAGGAGATGTACGCCAAGCTGAAAAGCTTTACACCGGCGCCATGAAGGGCCGCACCATGTATGTGATCCCCTACTCCATGGGCGTGGTGGGCTCCCCTTCGCCAAGTACGGCATCGAGCTGACCGACTCCATCTATGTGGTGCTCAACATGGCCATCATGACCCGGGTGGGCCGGGCCGTGGCCGACGTGATGGGGGACGACTTTGTCAAGGGCCTCCACGCCAAGGCGGACATTGACCCCGAGAACCGCTACATCGTCCACTTCCCCGAGGACAACACCATCATGAGCGTCAACTCCGGCTACGGCGGCAACGTGCTATTGGGCAAGAAGTGCTTCGCCCTGCGCATCGCCTCCTACCTGGGCCGGCAGCAGGGCTGGATGGCGGAGCACATGCTCATTCTGGGCGTGGAGAACCCCGGGAGGTGCGCTACCTGGCCGCCGCCTTCCCCTCCGCCTGCGGCAAGACCAACCTGGCCATGCTCATCCCCCCGGAGCACTACCAGAAGGCGGGCTGGAAGGTCTGGTGTGGGACGACATCGCCTGGCTGCGCATCGGCGAGGACGGCCGGCTGTGGGCCATGAACCCGGAGTACGGCTTCTTCGGCGTGGCCCCCGGCACCAATGTCAAGTCCAACCCCAACGCCCTGGCCACCACCCGACAGGACACCATCTTCACCAATGTAGTTCACAACCTGGACGACAACACCGTGTGGTGGGAGGGTCTGGACAAGAATCCCCCGGAGCACGCGGTGGACTGGCAGGGCCGCCCCTGGAACGGCAAGACCTCTTCGGAGAAGGCGCACCCAACTCCCGCTTCACCGCTCCGGCCAAGAACTGCCCCTGCATCTCCCCGAGTTTGCGAGCCCCGAGGCGTGCCCATCTCCGCCATCGTCTTCGGCGGCCGCCGAGCCAGGACCGCCCCTGGTCTATCAGTCCCGGACTGGACCCACGGGGTATTTGTGGGCTCCATCATGGCCTCGGAAACCACCGCCGCCGCCACCGGTGCGGTGGGCGTGGTACGCCGGGATACCATGGCCATGCCCCTTCTGCGGCTATCACATGGCCGACTACTGGCAGCACTGGCTGGACATGGGGGAGAAGCTGGGAGACAAGGCCCCCAAGATCTTCAACGTCAACTGGTTCCGCACCGACGACGACGGGAACTTCCTCTGGCCCGGCTTCGGGGACAACCTGCGGGTGCTGGAGTGGATCTTGAAGCGATGCTTCGGTGAGGTCGAGGCGGTGGAGACCCCCATTGGCTGGGAGCCCCGGCCCGAGGACATCGATCTGGAGGACTCCGGCGTGGAGCTGGACACCCTGAAGGGCCTGCTGGGCGTGGACACGGCCCTGTGGCGGGACGAGGTCAAGGGCATCCGGGAGTTCTACCAGAAGTTCGGCGACAAGCTGCCCCGCCAGCTCTCGGAGGAGCTGGATGTCCTGGATGCCCGGCTCAACTGAATCGAGCCGATGGGAATAAGCAGGGCCCGCCGTGCCAGCACGGCGGGTCCTGCTTTTATCTCCGCAATGACCCTCCGGCATCTCCGTGCATAGGATGGAGCAAAAAGGAGGTATCCCTATGCCCATCATCTATCTCTCCCTCCACCCAGGAGAACAACCTGTATGTCAACGGGGCACCGAAGAGGAGTGGATGAACCGCCTGGCCGACGCCATGGAGCCCTATCTCACCGCATCCGGTATCCGTTACTCCCGCAACACCCCGACATGACTGCCGCCTCGTCCATCCGTGCCTCTAACGCTGGCAACTACGACCTGCACCTGGCCCTCCACTCCAATGCCGCCCCGGAGGCAGTACGGTCAGATCCGTGGAATTCTGGTGTTCTACTATCCCGGCTCTGTCCAGGGGCAGCGGGCGGCCACATTGGTGGCGGACGGGCTGAAAACCCTCTATCCACTGCCCAACCGGGTACGGGCGGAGCCCACTACCTCCGTCGGAGAGGTACGCCGTGTCCGCGCTCCCTCCGTCTTTCTTGAGCTGGGCTACCACGACAACGCGGACGATGCTGCGTGGATTAAAACAATCTGGAGGCCGTGGCCCGCAACATCGTGCTCTCCCTGACCGAATACTTCGGCGTGCCCTTCCTGGAGCCTCGCCCCTCGCGTCCTGCCGTAGTGGATGTCTCCTGGGGCTATCTCAATATCCGGGATAAGCCGGACACCTCTTCTCCTGTCCTGGCCAGGGCCTATGATGGGGCGCGGCTCACCGTCCTCAACCAGTGGCAAAACTGGTATGTGGTGCGCTTTGACAGCGTGGTGGGTTGGGCCAACGCGGATTTCATCACCCTGCTCTGAGGTACTGCCATGCTCATCCACGTAGTCAAACCCGGCGATACTGTCTACTCCATTGCCCTGGAGTACGGCATTCCCATGTCCCAGCTCATCTTGGACAATGGCCTGGAAACCTCCTCCCGTCTGGCTGTAGGGCAGGCGTTGGTGGTTCAATTTCCAACCCAGACCCACACGGTCCATCCCGGAGAAACCCTGGCCTCCATCGCCGCGGCCTATCAGCTCCCACTGCGCCAGCTCTACCGCAACAATCCCATACTCGGCGGTATCCCGGAGATCTATCCTGGCCAGACCCTGGTGCTCGCCTACGACAGCACGCCGGAGGCCACCCTCTCCGTCAACGGCTACGCCTATCCCTTTATCGACCCGGCGCTGCTCCAATCCACCGTCCCTTATCTCACCTATCTGACCCCCTTTACCTATGGCTTTACCCCTGACGGCACGCTGGTGGAGTTGGACGACGAGGCCCTGCTCGCCGCAGCCCGCCAAGGTGGAGCCGCTCCTCTGATGCACCTGTCCACCCTGACCGAAGAGGGCGGCTTCTCCAATGAGCTGGCCCGCTTGGCCCTCACTCAGCCCGCGGTACAGGATACGCTGGTTGACAATCTGGAGGCCATGCTGGTGCAAAGGGCTACCGGGGCTGGATGTGGATTTTGAATATGTCTACGCCGAGGATGCGGGGCCTATGCCGCATTCTGGGCCGCCTCACAGAGCGGCTCAATCCCTGGGCTATCCGGTTATCGCCGCCTTGGCCCCCAAAATTGCCGCCGATCAGCCTGGAACACTGTATGAGGGACACGACTTCGCCGCCATCGGTGCGGCGGTCAATCAGGTACTCCTTATGACCTATGAGTGGGGCTATACCTATGGTCCGCCGATGGCGGTGGCTCCCCTGCCCAATGTGCGCCAAGTGGTGGAGTATGCCCTGACGGAAATCCCGGCCTCCAAAATCTGGCTGGGCGTCCCCCTCTACGGCTACGACTGGCCGCTCCCCTTTGTGCAGGGACGTACCAAGGCTCAGTCCATTTCCCCCCAGGAGGCGGTTTCCAGGGCGGTCCGCCACGGTGTGGATATCAATACAGCGAGCAGGCCCAGGCCCCCTGGTACCGCTATACTGATGGCTACGGCATAACCCATGAGGTCTGGTTTGAGGATGCCCGTAGCATACAGGCCAAGCTGGCCTTGATCCCCGAATATGGTCTATACGGGGTTGGCTATTGGAACCTGATGCGGCCCTTCCCACAGAACTGGCGGGTGCTCAACGCCCTGTACCGCATTCGTACTGTGTAGCACTTCATGCGCTGCGAGTACGCTCGCTCATTGGCATGCCTGGCGGTATATGGCCATTTTTCCCTTTACCCAGGGAAAAGTCGTTTTCCGCGTTCATAAAACGTTCATACTAAATTTGAAAATGGTTCATCACTTTGGGCTTAGACCTGTTAAAATAGAGATTGTCAGGATACCAGAGCAATCAATCAAGACTCCTCCTCTCTTTCCTCTCTTTTCAAACACCCAAAACCACTGTACCCCGCAGGGTGGCAGATCTCTGTGGGGACAGACCAACTCCCGCGCTCCGGTTCCGGAGCGTTTTATTTCCTTTCATGGTATGAATTTCCGTGCCCCTGTCCATACTATCGGCGAGGTGATTTCCATGTCCTATGTCAATCCCGCTATCCGTGCAAAGTTTGACTCCATGCCACCCGAGCTCCGGGAGCACATTTTGCAGATGGATGTCAAGCTGGAGACCATGTCGGATCTGATGGCCTGCCTGGAGCGCATTGTTGCAGAGGGAGAGCTCTCCACTTGACCCGGTCCTCTCCCGGCCGAAGAAAATTTTTGGAGAAATTTTTATTTTCCTCTTGCATTCTGTTCCAACCTGTGCTAATATAATCAAGCCGTCAGCGAGCAGGACAAATACAGTCCTCTCAATGACATGCGGCTGTAGCTCAGTTGGATAGAGTGTTTGACTACGAATCAAAAGGTCGGGGGTTCGAATCCCTTCAGCCGTACCAAAAAAGAAAGACACGACGTACGTCGTGTCTTTCTTTTTTTACTCCAGCCTCCACGGGTGACCTCCACATTTCTGAATTTTAATTAGGGCTTGTTTGAAAATGTCGACATGCCCAATCGACGGGCCTTTTGACCGCTGGACGGCGCAATTTTTCCTTGAAATCCGTCAGGATTCCTGCGAAAAATTGCTTGCCAGCGGCCCAAAATTCCTCGCCGCTGGACACATCGCCAATTTTCAAACAAGCCCTAGGCAAGCTGAATTTGCCTTTTCCGTTTTTGTCCCCCGGACCTTCCATTTCCCGTTCCCCCTCCGGTTGACAAGGCGGGCAAAGGATGTTACGATAAACTTGAAATTCTGGAAGGTGAACGGAAGATGTCGGGGCACACCGCCATCTTCCTCTCTTCCCAGCCGAAGTGTATAAAGGAGTGTGTGGATGTGGAAGTGAAGTCGGATATTGAAATCGCACAGGCCTGTGCGATAAAGCCCATTCGGGACATTGCAGCCGTGGCCGGTGTGGACGAGGAATACCTGGAGTACTACGGAAAATACAAGGCTAAGATCGATCTGAAGCTGCTGAACGACCGGGCGGACCGCCCCGATGGAAAACTGATTCTGGTGACCGCCATCAATCCAACCCCGGCAGGAGAAGGGAAGACCACCACCACTGTGGGACTAGCGGACGGCATGCGCCGCTTGGGCAAGAATACGGTTGTCGCCCTGCGGGAGCCTTCTCTGGGCCCGTCTTCGGCGTCAAGGGGCGCGGCTGGCGGCGGCTACGCCCAAGTTATCCCTATGGAGGACATCAACCTCCACTTTACCGGCGACTTCCATGCTATCGGCGCAGCCAATAACCTTTTGGCCGCCATGCTGGATAACCACATTCAGCAGGGCAATACTCTGGACATCGACGTGCGGCGTATCACCTGGAAACGCTGCGTGGACATGAACGACCGCCAACTGCGCAACATCGTGTGCGGCCTGGGCGGCAAGGTCAACGGTGTTCCCCGGGAGGACGGTTTCGACATCACCGTGGCCTCGGAGATCATGGCCGTCCTTTGCCTGGCCGACAGCCTCACCGACCTGAAGGCTCGGCTGGGCCGGATGGTGGTGGCCTACAGCCGCCCGGCCCCGTAACCGCCCACGATCTCAGGGCCGAGGGTGCCATGGCCGCCCTGCTGAAGGACGCCCTGAAGCCCAACCTGGTCCAGACCCTGGAGGGCACCTCCCGCCTTCATCCACGGCGGCCCCTTTGCCAACATCGCCCACGGCTGCAACTCCGTCATGGCCACCCGGGTGGCCCTCAAGATGGGCGACTATGTGATCACTGAGGCCGGCTTCGGCGCCGATCTGGGCGCGGAGAAGTTCCTGGACATTAAGTGCCGTCTGGCCCGGCTCCACCCGATGCGGTGGTGGTGGTGGCTACTGTCCGCGCCCTCAAGCACCACGGGGGCTGCCCCAAGGCCGAGCTGGGGGAAAACCTGTCCGCCCTGGAGGCCGGCCTTCCCAACCTGCTCCAGCACGTGGCAAATATCACCGAGGTCTACGGCCTGCCCTGTGTGGTGGCCGTTAACCGTTTCCCCACCGACACCGAGGCGGAGCTGGAGCTGGTGGAGAACCGGTGCCGTGCACTGGGGGTGAACGTAGCCCTCTCCGAGGTGTGGGCCAAGGGCGGCGAGGGCGGCATCGCCCTGGCAGAGGAAGTCATCCGCCTCTGCGATGCGCCCAACCGCTTCACCTTCTCCTACGAGCTGGACGCCTCCATTGAGGACAAGCTGGCCGCTATCGTAACGAAGGTCTATCACGGCGACGGCGTGGTGCTCACCCCCGCTGCCCAAAAGCAGGCGGCGGAGCTCACTGAGCTGGGCTTTGGCTCCCTGCCCATCTGCATGGCCAAGACTCAGTACTCCTTCTCTGATAACGCCGCCCTTCTGGGCGCGCCCAGGGGCTTCACCATCACGGTACGCAATATTAAGGTGTCCGCCGGCGCCGGGTTCCTGGTCGCCCTCACCGGCGACATCATGACCATGCCCGGCCTGCCCAAAGTGCCCGCGGCTGAAAAGATCGACGTAGACGAAAACGGCAGGATCACCGGCCTGTTCTTAGCCCATTGAAACGGCAGATAGGCGGCCGTAGGCCCTATCCGAATCATGAAGGAGGGATTGCGAATGAATACCGCGGAACAGAGCTGCGGCGCGTTTCTGGACGCACTGGCCTCCAAGGCCCCCGTCCCCGGCGGCGGAGGGGCCTCCGCCTTGGCGGGCGCCCTGGGCGCGGCCCTGTGTACCATGGTTGGCAACTACACCGTGGGCAAGCAAAAATACGCCGCAGTGGAGGAGGATGTCAAGGCCCTGATGGCGCGGGCGGAGGATCTCCGCGCCCGTTTGCTGGGCCTGGTGGATACCGATGCCGCCGCCTTTGAGCCCCTCTCGCGGGCCTACGCCATCCCGAAGGAGGACCCGAGCCGGGGTGAGGTGATGGAGCGCTGTCTGCGGACGCCGCCGCCGCACCCATGGAGATCCTCCGGCTTTGCTGTGAGGCAATTGACCTTCACAGCGAGATGCTGGACAAGGGAAGCGTGATGGTGCTCTCCGATGTGGGAACCGGGGCTGTTCTATGCTGGGGTGCCCTCTATGGGGCATGGCTCAACGTGAAGGTGAATACCAAGAGCATGGCCGACCGGCCGTACGCGGAGGCCATGAATGCCGAGGCTGACGGTCTTGTGGAGCAGTACTGGAAGCGCGCCGAACAGATCTATGAGTCGGTAATGGGGAGGTACACCTGATGGCGGAGCTCTGGAAGGGTGCGCCAGTGGCCGCCGCGCTCACCGAACGCCTGTGCGGACAGGCGGAGGCTGCGGGCCCGCGGCATTTCTCCCACCCTGGCCATCGTCCGGGTGGGAGAGCGGCGGAGGATCTCTCCTACGAGCGTGGGGCCTGCAAGCGCTGTGAAATGATCGGAATTTCTGTAAAGCATTTTATCCTGCCAGTCAATTGCACCCAGGAGGAACTGCTGACGGTCATCCGCCGGATCAACGAGGACGGGGCCATTCACGGCTGCCTCCTTTTCCGTCCTCTGCCCAGACACTTGGACGAGGCGGCGGTGTGTGCCGCCCTCTCCCCGTCAAGGATGTGGATGGCATCACCAGCGGTTCCCTGGCCAGTGTATTCTTCGGTGACGGGCAGGGTTATCCCCTGCACCGCTCAGGCCTGCCTGGAACTGCTGGACTACTATGCTTTTGAGCCTACCGGCAGGCGCGCCGTGGTGGTGGGGCGCAGTCTGGTCATCGGAAGGCCGGCAGCTATGCTGCTGCTGAACCGGAACGCCACCGTCACCCTCTGCCACACCCGCACCGCCGATTTGGCGGCCGAATGCCGTCGGGCAGAGCTGCTGATCGCCGCCGCTGGAAGGGCCAGGATTATCGGTGCCAACTGCCTCTCCCCGGCCAAGTGGTCATCGACGTGGGCATCAATGTGGACGCCGCCGGCCATTTGGTGGGTGACGTGGATTTCGCTGCGGCCGAAGCCGTGGCGGGCCGTTACCCCGTCCCCGGAGGCGTGGGGGCCGTGACCACCTCCGTGCTGGCCCGCCACGTGCTCGATGCCGCCGCAAAGTCCGCGGACATTTCCCTGTAGTGCAGGCGGCCGCCGGCGGAGCGCCGGGCTGTACTCTATCAAACAGAAAGCCGTGATCGTACCGCATGGATGAAACCGACCAGAACCGTTTGACCGAGGGCAGCGTTCCCCGCAAAATGCTCTCCTTCGCCCTGCCTATTTTCCTCAGTAACCTGTTTCAGCAGCGCTACAACGCCGTAGACTCCCTGATTGTTGGCAATTTCATCGGCAGCGCCGCTCTGGCGGCGGTGGGCTCCTCCGCCAGCATGATTATGCTGCTGGTAGGGTTTATTAACGGAGTCTCCCTGGGTGCCGGGGTGGTTATTGCCCGCTTTTACGGTGCCGATGACCGGGAAAATCTCTCCCGCGCCCTCCACACCACCGTAGCGCTGGGCATCGCGGCCGGGCTTGTGCTCACCGTGGTGGGCGTTCTGCTGACCCCAGATTCTGCGCTGGATGGGCACACCCGGCGATGTCATCGGAAATTCCATTGCGTATTTTCGAGTGTACTCTAGGCTCCAGCGCCGTAGTGCTCTACAACATGTGCGCCAGCATCCTCCAGTCTGTGGGGGACAGCCGCAGTCCCATGAAGTATCTGATTTTCGCCTCCCTCACCAACGTGGTATTGGATCTGTTGTTCGTGGCCGTCTTCCGCTGGGGCGTGGCCAGCGCGGCTCTGGCCACCATCCTCAGCCAGACCCTCAGCGCCCTCCTGGCTTTCCGCAAGCTCACCCACACCGGGCACAGCTACCGCCTGTCCTGGCGGCAGGTACGCTTTCACGGCGATATGCTTCGGCAGGTCGTCTATCTGGGTATTCCCTCCGGCGTTCAGAACTCGGTCATCTCCTGGCCAACGTCATCGTCAGGCCAACATCAACGCCTTCGGCTCGGCGGCCATGGCGGGCTGCGGTGCCTACAGCAAAATCGAGGGCTTTGCCTTTTGCCGGTCTCCTGCTTTTCCATGGCCCTGGCCACCTTTGTAAGCCAGAACATCGGGGCGCGGCGCTATGACCGGGTCCGCTCCGGCATCCGGTTCGGGCTGCTGTGCAGTCCCCTGCTGGCCGAGGCCATCGGGCTGGGCATCTTCGTCCTCTCTCCCTGCTGGTTGCCGACTTCAACAGCAGCCCGGAGGTCATCGCCTACGGCGTGGCCGACGCCCGGACCGTCAGCCTGTTCTACTTCCTCCTGGCCTTCTCCACTGCTGTGCAGGCATTCTCCGGGGACCGGGCGGCCAATCATCCCCATGGCTATCATGCTGGCCACCTGGTGCGCCCTGCGCATCGCCTACATCACCGCCGTCACCCATTTCATTCCCGATATTCCGGGTGATCTACTGGGCCTATCCGCTGACCTGGTTCCTGGGCGGCCTGCTGTTTGCCGTCTGCCTTCTCCGGCTCCGTTTCCCCTCAGATGCCGCACTGGAAACGTACAAATAAAATAGAGCTGGTATCCGGAATGGATACCAGCTCTTTTGTTTACTTGTTCACTGCTTTCTGCTTTTTCATGCTGCGGTTCCAGATCATAATACCCACAATACCGATGAGCATAATGATACCGACGGCAAGGAAGTAATACTTATAGCCCGCTTCGGTAAATGTATCCAGGATGATACCGGCAGTCGCGGGGCAGACCACCTCGGGCAGATAGCCGATGGTACAGATCGCCCACGGCGGTGCCGGAGACCTCCATGGGAATACCGCCGTCATCCATCAGGGAGAACACGATGCCGTAGTTGCAGTACATACCCACATATACCAGGGCGCACAGGGCCACAAAGACGGGCACGCTCATCTTGGGGAACAGGGCGATGGCAAACGTACCGACCGCCATGATGGCAAAGGCGATGGTCATGATCCTGGGCCGGCCCAGACGGTCTGCCAGGACGCCGCCGCCCACAGAGGCAAAGGGACGGATGTAGTCCGCCATAATCGTTACAATGGTGCCGCCCACCATGGCCACGCCCAGAGTAGAGGTGGCGTAGGGGTTGAAGTAGGCATAGGACATGTTCATGACATAGGTGCAGCACAGGATCAGGCAGAGGATCCACACCTGGGGCAGCTTCATCACGGTCAGAACCTGCTTGAAGTTGAAGCGCTCGGACTTGTCAGAGGTCTCAGGATCCTTAAAGAAGAGGAGCACTAGGATGCCCAGCACAATCACAACGACAGAGTAGAAGATGATGCCTCCCTTGAGGCCGGCGGCGCTGCCACGCTTGCTGGTGATGGCGGTGATGATGGCCAGAGCGATAGCGAGATGGGCTGCGTTGGTCACGCCGCGTCCAGCCTCCATGAAGCCGTAGGCCTTTCCTGCTCCTCAGAGGAGGCCAGACTACGAATACCCTTGACCAATGCGGGCCAGAACGCAAAGAGCGCTGTAAAACCCACACCAGGTAAATCACCAGGAGCATGGAATAGTTGGTCGCGAACAGGTGGCAGAATCCAGCCACCCCGGTCAGGATCAGTGAGATGGAGATCAGCTTCTTGGGAGAGATAAAGTCGGCTACGACACCGCCGAACAGATAGGAAATCATGCCGAATACGCCAAAGATGGAGCCCAGCGAGCCCATCTGGGTGTTGGTCAGGTTATACGCCTGGAGATACGCGTCATAGTAATAGGTCCTGAAATAAGGCAGTCCGTAGATCAGGGAGCCGGCCACTGCCAGAATGATCAGCCGCCACATGTTCCCCTCAACTTGGATACAACTTTCTCAGCCATCGTTCTCTTTACCTCCTAATGTTTTACACTGTCCTCTTCTTTCTAAGTCAAGCATCCATCCCATGGAGCTCCTCCAGGGCATACACACACAGCTCCATGGCGGCCTGCAGACAGTCCTCGTCAAAGTCAAATTCGGGGTTGTGAACGGGGCCGGTGGTATCCGCACCAATGCCCACATAGGAGCCAATTCCTCCGTTCTGCTGTACCTTGGTCAACATTACGGCGGCGTCATCCGTACCGCCGACATTGCCCTCAAAATATACTGTCTGGAACCAGGGCACCTTTTGGCCGCCCGCTGGACAACCTCCATCATGGCATAGTCGCTGGCCTGCGCACCTCTCCGTAATCCACATAGTGATACTTGAGGTCGTAGGCCTTTGCAGTGCCCTCCAGAATATCGAAGATCCGCTGGCCCGCGTATTCGGAGATCGCGGGCTTCTGCCCCGGTACTCAATGCGCATCATGGCGTCCGGCGCAATGGTATTGGCACACACACCGGCGTGGATCTCGCCCACATTCACCCGGAACAGGCCCTCCTCGTGGGGGCGATGCTGTGGATGTTTAATGCGGCGGAGCAGGCGGCCAGCAGGGCGTTCTTTCCCTCTTGGGAGGCCCCGCAGGGGTGGGCGGCCTTTCCCTCCAGATAGACATCCAACTGCCGGTCGCTGAGGAAATCCCGGCACCCGCAGGCTACGGTATGGGAGGGCAGAGGCTTGTTCTCCGCGCTCAGGGCGATATGTACCGCGATAAAGTTCATCACGTCGTCCAGGTGCCCCTTATCCACGATGGACTGGGCCATAGAACGTCTCCTCGGCAGGCTGGAAGAAGAGCTTGATCTTTCCCTTCAGCTCCCCCTTCCGTTTCATCAGCTCTGCGGCGATGCCCAAGCCGATAGCCGTGTGTCCGTCATGGCCGCAGGCGTGTACTGACTGGGGGTTGCAGGAGAGATAGCCCTCGTCACAGGGGCGGTATCCCGGCCTCTGAGGTTCGTCGTAGGGCAGGCAGTCCATCTCAAACCGCATCGCGGAGACAGGCCCCTCCCTTCCGGTGTCCAGCACCGCCATCACGCCGGGCCAGCCCTGGGTCCGCTTCACAAATGCCGGATCGGCTCCCTGCCGGACGGCTCGCTCCATCTCCTGACGGATCTGCTCCTCGCTCAGCCGCTCAGGCTCCCCACGCTTCCGGGCTCGATCACGTCCGGTCCCATGGCCACATCATACCCCATCCCGGTCAGTATCTCGGCCACCCGGGCGCTGGTTCGAAATTCCCGCCAGCCGTTTTCTGGGTATTTATGGAACTCTCTCCGGTACTCTGTTAACTGGTTCATGCTATCCCTCCACAGGTTTATTCCACGCTGTGTTCCAGCGCTTCACTCAAAATTTGGACACCTCGTTCAATGTCGGCATCGCTGCTATTGGAAAAGCACAGCCGAACATGACCGCCGCCCTCATAGCCCTTCGGGTAAAACAGGAAGCCGGGCATAATCAACAGCCCGCGGCTCTCCGCCTCGTGATACAGCCTGCGTTCATTGATGCGTTCTTCGAGATCACACCAGAGAAGCAGCCCACCCGGGGCTTGGTATAGGTAATCCCTTGTCCGCAATCCCGTCCAGACATTGGCAAAGGAGATCCCGCTTGTGCGCATAGTGCTTCACCAAGTGTCCGATATGGGTTTGATAATATCCGCGCTCGATATACTCATTAAGAATATATTGCCCTAGGCTGCTTACAAAGGTCTCGTCCACAACAATGAGCCGTTCCAGCGTTTCGATCAGGTCGGTAGGCCCCACAATATACCCCGTCTTAATCCCATAAGGAAAGGTCAGCGTGAAGGAGTCGATATAGATCACCGACCGGTACCGATCCTGAGCGTACAGGCTGGGAAGCCGGTTTCCTTCGTAGCGAAAATCCCGCTGGGAGTCCTCTTCGATGATGGGAATACAATACCTTCCCGCCAGCTCCAGCAGCTTTTCCGTTTCTCCAGGGACATCACAATGCCCGTAGGATTGTGATAGTTTGGCATGGTATAGATGAATTTCGGTGCGTATTTTCGGATCGCTGTCTCCAACTTGGCCAGATCCATCCCGTCCGGCTCCATCGGCACTGTTACGAGGTTGATCCCTTGTTGCGGAAAATGCTGGCGTTGTCGGGTACCACCGGCTCCTCTGCTATCACGTAGTCCCCTCTTCCAGATAGAGTGTCATGATATGGCTCAGTGCCTGATTGGTCTCGGCAACCAACTGAATATTCTTTGGGCTGACGTACATGTTCTCCTGAAAAAGTACGGAACAGATGTTTTTCTTCATCCGTTCGGCCTCGTTTCGCGGCTCCAGGACATGTTCTGCAGAATCTCTCTACGCCCTCCTGGGATAAGCCGCATCATCCATGATGATCCCGCCCATCGAGATGCATTCCTCCCGCCCGACCGGCTGAAGATGTCCAGAAACAGCTTCTCCTTGTCCGTAAAATGATAGCGAATCATTTTCTCCAGCGGGAAAAGCGCTTGAATGGCACTCCGTCGTCGGCAATCTCCTTGACAAAGTAACCCTTCGGCCGCTTCGAGGAGACGATCAGATATCCCTCGTCAACCAGCTCTCCATATGCCTTGATGACGGTATTCCGATGTATATCCAGCTCTCCGGCCAGCTTTCGCTCTGCCGGCATCTTGTAGCCAGGGCTGAGCTCCCCGATAAAATCAAATTCTGAATGGCGCATTTTATTTGGAGATAGATGGGGGTCTGGCTGCTGCGATTGATCCTGATGTTCATCCTTCTCCCACCTGCCGCCCAGCCCTCTCTTTGTGAAAAGTGTCTTGTGCACTCTCCAAGTATGTCTAACAATTTGTGAGAATTATATCAGTATCTTTCCTCAAGCAAAAGTACCATATTTATTTTTTGGTATAGTCCAAATCTTTTGCTGTATACCAAAATACCCCCAGAGATAAAATTGATTCAAAATTGTACATAATAATACCCTTTAAAGTTTCTGTCCCAGAACATGGTATCCGGGGTGTGTCATAATTACTGGTACCCACATCAGCGGATTGAACACAAAAAGAAAGACACGACTTTCGTCGTATCTTTCTTTTTGGTGGAGACAATGCGTTCAAATCCGAACCATAGACAGCCTCAATATCTTTGAGAGTAATCGTTTCGGTGCCGCCTTTGAAATTATAGGTGATGGCAAGGTAATCATCAAACAGGAATATCGCATTGACAAAGGTATCAATGATACGCTTTTGATACTCTCGACTGTTCACATCGCCGTATTTGAGCTGGCTGATCCAGCTCACAATCTGCTCTTTTGTGTATTTGGGCTTCTGTAGTTCCGCTTGCATAATGGCTATTTTCAAGTCTTCTTTCTGCTTTTCCAGAGCCTCCAAGCGGTCTTTAGTAGAAGCTGTAAGAATACCCTGCTGGATGGCGTTGAGCATATTTTCAATGCCACGCTCGGTTTCTGCAAGCTGCTTTTTGAGTGCCGGTACAGTGGTATTTTCACTATTCTGCAAGGAGATGATGCTGTCAGCGATACGGCTGATTTCCTCGTCTTGAAGAACACGATTGACGGTCAGCACAACGGCAGCTCGTTCAATGTAGTCCTTCTTGACAGATTTCTTCTTGCAATCCTTCTTTCGCTCCGCCACACTTGTAATAATAGTGTTTATCACCTGTATGGCTTGTACCACTTTCACCAACCATCATACGCTCACAATGTCCGCAGAACAGCTTGGTGGTCAGCAGATAATCTACATCGGCATTAGCAGTTGCAGGAGCCTGTTTATTCTTCTCCAACCGTGCCTGCACTTGGTAGAATATATCTTCGGACACAATGGCAGGAACGCCACCTGGGATAATCACATCTTGGTACTGATACTCACCGATATACTTACGATTTTTCAGAATGCGGTTGAAGCTGTTCGGAGAAAACGATTTTCCGCTTTTTTTTCAGACCTCGTTTATTAAAGTCCTCAACAATGGTGCGAACAATCTCGCCGTCAGCATATCTTTGAAATATCTCTTGCACTAACGGAGCTGTTATCGGATCAAGAACAAGTTTCTGTTCCGGACCAAGTACATAACCAAGAGGGATTCCGCCACCATTGTTTTTTCCTTTTAGGGCATTTTCTTTTTGCCCACGATGAATTTTCTCGGAAAGCTCTGCGGAGTAATATTCCGCGTAGCCTTCAAGCATGGATTCGAGGATAATGCCCTCCGGTCCATCTGAGATATTTTCTTTGACGGAGATGACCTTGACTCCGTTCTTTTTCAAAATACGCTTGTAGTGAGCACTATCGTATCTATCACGAGAGAAGCGGTCGAGTTTCCAAATGAGAACCACATCGAACAACTTATGCTCGCTGTCTTTAATCATACTTTGAAATTCGGGACGGTCAGCAGTTCTTGCAGACAACGCTCTGTCGATGTAGCTGCGGAGAACGGTAATGCCGTTTTTCTCGGCGTATTCGGTACATTCTCTAATCTGACCTTCAATGGATTCTTCTCGCTGACTGTCAGAAGAATAGCGAGCATAAATTACGGCTTTCATTTGGATTCCACCTCCTCTGCAAGCATTTTCAAAAGAGCCTCTTTCGATCTTTCATTCATTCTTGAATTTGGGTCAAAGCACATCTCAACAAACTTTTCCATATCGGGAGCAACGGTTTTATATTTTGGAATACACTCATAATGAGCTCCATGTGGATCATCTGTTCTCCCGTAAATATAGTCAAGCGACACATCGAAGTAATCAGCATACCAACGGAATGTCTTCGGTGCCGGTGTAGATTGTCCTTGCTCATACCGATAGACGCTTGACTGTGGAACTCCTATCAGTTGACCAATTTTGCTTTGGGAAAGACCAGCTTCCTCACGAAGCATTTTTAATCGCTTGCTTATAATCTCCAATGTGACACCTCCGTTCTTAATTATATTATACATCAATACAGCATTGTTTTCAATAGCTGTTTGACATAATTCTAAAAGTATTTACAATTCATTTTGCGAATAGCAAATCTGCCGTCCATTGTCAACGGTCAAGATGAACGGCTGTCGCCGTTGACAATGACCGTTAGCTTTGCTTGTAGACAGACAAGGTGAGAAAGCCCCGAAGTGCTTTCCCGCCCATTTCAATTTTGAAAAAGAGAAATTGCTTCAAAAGATTGCTTTGAGCAGGATCATACTTGGCAAGCAGGGCACAGAGGGACCCACTTCACATTTTTGCCTAAGATGATAAATCATACTTGGCAAGCAATGCACAGCGGTACCCATGTGCGAAATCTGCGATTTCCTTGTCGGGCAACATCCCGAACCCTTTAACGATTTCTATGAAATCAGCTACACTTCCATGAAGTTAAATTAGGCATAGACCTTTGACTTAATAGTGTAGATTTATGTATGCCCGCAGCAATGCTTGTATTTCTTTCCGCTTCCACAAGGGCAATAATCATTTCTTCCTATTTTACCAGATTTCATAATCGCCAACTGTACCCAATCTTTTGCCTTCTCTTGCCCTAATATTCTAATACGATCTATGTCATCTTCATTGATATCTAAAATGAGCGTTTGATTCCCGTTGCAAAACTAAGGAATCATTGTTGTTATACTCTAACGAAATCATCATAATCGGAGTTTTTTCATCTCGTGATGATGCAGCATAAACATAATCTAACTGCTCCTCCTGTGTGTACTCTTTAATATTTGGAACGGATATAAAAATACAGTATTTGATTTCGCCAAATGCAATCAGGGGACTTGACGCTTAAGTTCACGCTGCCGTCTTAACCCATACAATATCTGTGCCGACAAGTCTTCTTTGGCATCAGTTGCCAAATCCAGCAAGAAGTGGGTGAAAGTAATGTTCTGGAGGGAAATGTTTCTCTAAATAGGCAATAATATCCGTAATTGTTTTAGGGATATTTTGTGTTGGCTTGATAGCCTTTTCTGGTGCTGTGTACATCCAGTTGAAATATTCATCTATGGATTGTCTGAATCCCCTCCAAAATACATTTTTACGTCTCCGTATTGCGAGGGATTAAGTGCATACAGATTGCGATCAAGATATAATCCAAGGTGGTCTAATTCATCATTCATCTGATATTGAGGAATTCTCATTGCAGCTTTTCTTTGTTTTAAGTAATGCAAAAACTGAATAGGAGAATCAAAATATCCAGCATAAGCCAAAAGATCGTCAATAGAAAGAACAACCGTTTCTTCTTTCAAAGAAATAACGCTTAGTTTCTCAGCCTTTGCAGCAAATTCATTGAAATTATCGACAGTTACAGAAAACGCAAACACACCGTCAAATTCAGAATAATCGGTTACATGAAATGTCGGATTCTTCTCTCTATCATAGAATTGAGAGATGGAATCTTTTTGATGTATTCTATTGTTCTGCTACACTGAGAATCAGCAACCTCAGCCAAATTATGATATGCTTCAATGTGTGCGTTGAAATCGGTAATTGGCGGTGTTGTCGGAAAAGAACCAGCTTTCACTTCAATAACGAAAAGATATTTTTGATAAACCAGCAGTATATCATTCTCGTTCATCTGTTTTAATGAATTCTTAACCGGATAATAATTTCCGATATGTGCTTCTGCTTTTGGCAACAATTTCAAAAGAGATTGCAAACCATTTCCTCGCTGGCATTTGTTTGTTTTTCTTTCCATGTATCGAGATACGATTTTTCTCGTTGCATAATTCCTTTTTGAATTATTCTATAGATATTATCAAATAATGAGTAGTAAAGAAAAGCATATGATATACCATCAAGTTTTATAAAGGGCTTCCTAGTTACTGGCAAGCTAACAATAGGCCATCCAGCAAATTCAGTTTCACCCTCAAAATCATTACATTCGCCAGCGGAATATGATAACAAATCTATGAATTTTTCATCCCAACCGGTTACCAGTCTCACATTTATAAGGTCGCTACCAAAACCTTTCCCATTATCTTTGTGGCTCGTTCTTTAGAATTTTCCAATACAATTTCAGGATCTGCTCCAGCATCAACAGCGTCAATAAACGCTTGATATTCTTCACCGAGCTCCATGAATGAATCCGCATAGCCCTGTGAAAGAGCATATCTCAATTTTTCGAGGCCAGAAATTACTTCATCAGATGTAACACCAAACAAGCTCTGTAGAACCTCATTATGAGGCGGCAGTAGAGCTTTTAGTGGCTCTAATTCAAATATCTGATAACGGTTGCCTCGCACCCAATACATATACTGTGCCTCTACAATTTCTTTGAGGCGTTCATCAGATATTTCTGTCGTTTTGAATATGTGCTGCCCAATAATGATAAAATAACTGAAGCTCATTATATACATCTTGGAATTCGGTAATGATTTGTGAAAATATTTTTCTTCTTCATCATCTGAAAGCACCACTTCTTCATTCGGTTCAGAGGAAATAATAATGCTTTGAACATATTCTTGAGCTCGCAAAATCGCATTAGCTTCTGTGGAATAATCAATTTCACTAAAAACATTTATCTGCGTTGATATAGCGACACTCCTCAAATACATTAGCAGCTTGTATGGATCACATCGCAACACTTTTCCTTCAACGCCAAAGGGAGTCTTCAATATGTTTATATTTGGAAGGGTATTCTCCACACAGATACTCCATTTGAGCGGCGTGCTGCTCTGGTGTACTGTTATTTCTCATAACTATGTTTTTCCCGAAGCGAGCCATTTCGAATACACCATTGGAGAAATAATCTTCGGCTTTCGAGCATTTATGTTTTTCTCTTCTTTCACGGCTCTTCCTACTCATGTGCTTCCCTCCCGTTCTCTATATATTATTTGTTTATATTAACTCCGCTTTCGGAGTGTAGCCAGAGATAAAATCTCTGTTAAAAGGGTTTGGGGATGTTGCCCCAACAAGCTACTTTGCACGAGTGGGTACCGCCGTGCCCTGCTGCTACGGATGTTTGCTCTCGTTACTCGTTTCCCTTAATCTCTCCAACAATGGCATTTAGGAATTGCTCAAATCAAACAAATCCACAAAACGGATTCGTATCACGGTTCCGTCATTTGATAAAACTCAATATTCTGATTGGGGTCAACTTTCTCGGTTAAGGGATACAGGAGGGTAACATTTTCAGAAGTATACTTCTTCTGATAAGCATACATCTGATACATATCGGCTTGGGAAATAGCATAATTCGCCTTATCTGCCGAGAGTACCTTCCATTTGGTGTCCATCACGAAAACTTGGGCGAGAGCTTTGTTTTTAATAACAATATCTGGCTTCATCAAGAACTTTCTTGGCCCATCAAACAAGTGATAAGTTTTGTCCTGTGCAGAAAGCGAGTATTCAGAATGACCCAGCATTTTTGAGCTGTGCCGCTATGTAACTTTCAAATAATGTTTCCATCGGGAACAGTAGTGCAAAGGCAACTTCCGAACCGGAGAAAGAAGTAAAACTCTTTCCCATCAAAAACACCTTACTCCACATAAGTGCCGTTTGATAATCTGCAGTCTTTCTGTCGGGGACAATCTTTGCAAAATCAGATTTGTATTCGTTTGATTCATCGACGCTATTGAAAGCATTCAGTAGCGTCTTAATATCTGATTTGTTCCTGGACGAAGTTGTGCACTTATAAAGATAGCTGAGCGTAGATTTCAAAATCTTATTCTCTGCACGGTTGGTATTGAACTCATCGTATTCCACAAAGCTACGCTCCTTATGAGCATAGTTGTGCTTGATCTGTACGGCGAAAACCATTTTGCCCTTGAAGACATTCTCGTTGGATTGGATCGTTTCATAATCGCACTTCAGCCCTCGCTTAACGATGTAGAACACCTCATCCACAAACATACGGATAAAGATTTCAAAGATACTCAACTTGTCGATGTTCACATTGGTTGCCTGTAAAGACTTAAAGGGTGTGTTGCGTAAAGTCTTCAGCATATCGATCAAGAGCTTCTTCACTTTTTCTCTTTTCTTCTTCATCGGTAAAAGCTGCGTGAGAAAAAATCTTTGGTAGTATCTCTATCGTAGTGCCGTCGTTCATCGTAATAACGCCGACATAGTTTTTTGCTGTGATGATTTTACCGACACCTTTGCGGGCAGAAACGCCCATCAGCTTTAATGCATCAGTGTCCTCAGTGCTGTTCGACAATACAAAGCTCTCCAAAGTGTCAAAGGTGTCCTGGGGCAGAGAGATATATCCCGGCACCTCTCTGTCCCTTACAAATGAGCCATATTCAGTTATTTGATATGTTTTCCTCATTCTCAACACCTCAAAGAATCAGATGGATCTGTATGCCTCAATATTGTCAAAGCTGCGTGATTGATTTCGTATGTAACGGAATCATCAAAGCCAATGTCCGTGTTGCCGAACAGTTCGTTGTAATTGTTTTCTGCAACAATGATAAACTGCTCATCCTTATTGCTCTTGTTGTTATCTCCGAGGACGAGACGGATTTTTCGTAGTCCTCGTAAAAATATTCCTGCAGCAAAGTAACAATAGCGTTTTCAAAGATTTCAGCCAACTGCTCAATGGTCGGGTTATCTCTTAAAGGAATGAAGTAGGCGTGTCCTATTGTGTGCTCTCTGTCATAGAGTACAGAAATACGCTTATTCATTCTCGCAAGCATTTCTGCGACAGAAATATCTTCAACACTAATGCCTTTGAGGACATCTGTATCGGGCATAATTTCCTTGAAGCGGAAACGGCGTCTGAGAGCAGTATCAATGGTTGCAATCGAACGGTCAGCGGTATTCATAGTGCCAATGATATATACATTATCGGGTACGCCGAACAACTGCTGAGAGTATGGCAGCTTCGCTTTCATGCCTTCCGGTTGACCGATACGCTTGGAAGCTTCAATCAAGGTGATCAGCTCACCAAAGATTTTGCTGATATTGCCACGATTGATCTCATCAATAATGAAAACACGATTCCGCTTTTCTTCCATTTGAACCGTAGCCGGCAGGTGCTTTTGGATCAGAGCCATCGCATCAGCAAGCGAAACTTTCATTTTGTAAACGGTCGATAGCGTCATAGTAGAGCCGCCGTTTATTTCAACGATGTCTTCATTGATGCCTTTGACAATCCATTTAGCATCTCTCTTACGATTAAGACCATCAGAGAATTGCTCGCCGCACCATTCATAATCTCCGGTGACAACACCGATAGCATCTACTGTTGTGCTTGAATAGCAAGAGAAAACAATATCTCCAATTTTCATTTTGTAGATGAAGCTGTTCAAGACATTCTTGCCGCCATTTTCGGTAAAGTCGGTATCCTCAGTAATATCGGGGCCGTAGTCATCCCATCCAATACGGATATGTCCATTTTGCAGGCATTCAGTTCTTGTGGGATTATCACCCGTTGACCACAAAGAAACTTTCCAAATCGTCGGGGTCTTATTTAACCCCAAATCCAAAGTTGCTTTTTTAGTGATGGGCATGGATGACTTGTTGCAAAATGCCTTGAATAGTCCATCTTCAACAGAGTATTTAATGTCGCTTTGTTCATCGTCATTGCTATCCATGACGGGCTTAATGCCCTCAATAAATTCTTCATATCCATACGACTGATGGAATGTAGTAAACTCAATCAGCCCATCGGCTCGGTACTTGTTATATCTGTCAAGGACATCAGAATAGCTCTCGCTCTTTACATCTGCAAGTAGTTTGTTTTCGATGATAGCTACCGCATAAACGACAGTATTATAGGTCTTACCTGTACCGGGAGGGCCATAAAGAATGGTGTTCTTACCCACATCTGCTTTCTTTATTTCCTCTGTCACTTCTTCGTCCTCCTCATATTTTGCAGAAACATAGGACAAATCTATTTCCCCAAGAGCCTCAAACAACTCTGGTCTGATTTTGTAGCAATAGCTCTTAGTTCCATCCTCGGTTATGTTTTTCCTAAGAACGGGAACGGGAAGAATCTCTCTTGATCGCCGTCCATGCAAGCAGGCAAATCAAAATACTTTTGACCCGCTTCCCGAGATTAACAGCACAACCGACATAAGCAGAAACCGTTCCTCCGTAGAGCTGGGACAGCCGCTTGCAGGATGCTTCGCCGCCGAGCTCCATCATCGCCTTTAACATCTGCATAGGAGAAGGATGGTCGGGTAATTCAATCTCAAGAATGTACTTTTTCCAATCGTCTTTTGAAAGATTGGGATCGTATTCATCAAGAGTCGGCCACCAATCAGATGCTACCGCTTCTTCCTCCAATGCATTCTGGCTTCCAAAGTACACGATATCATGCGTGAGGAGATGAAGGCCTTTATCATCGTAGCAAGTATCATCCAAGCGAGCAGCACTTGTTTCCTGCAGAGGACTATCCTTTTTGACCTCGTCTAAGACAAGCTCGCACATTTCAAAATATGCTTCGAGTTTATAAACCTCGGACTGGAACTTAGAACGGTCGATCACATATCCGATATTGTTGCTGAAATCTTTGAATACCTTGTACTTGTAAATGTAATACTTGTCGGGATATTCAAATGTGAGATACACCGAGATAGCGTGCAAATCTTGATAATGGTTAAGCCCTTGCGGCTTATAGAACTCGTCAAAGGCAGCACGGAAATCGACATATCTCTGAGCCAAGGGGATGCTTTCGTTATACAGCATCTTAAAAGCTCTCTGACCTTGGCGGGCTCCTTCTCTGCAAATGTGATGACCATTTTATACGGCCAATACATATTCGCTGCAAGAAGATTGTGGGCCTCCTTAAACGCCTCGGCATACATTTCGGAAAAGTTGTCTGCATCAATATTCCAATTCTTTTTGTAATGACCAACTGCTTCCCACTTGTAGCGTTCTTCTTGATTTACTCGTTCAAAGTCGGCCTTATAAGCCTCAATGATAGATTTGATTTTTCCTTTATCGGGCTTACTGGCACAAGATTCGTATTGTTTTGTTCATTGAGAAATTGCATATAGAAATCCAGACCATTTCTAAAATCTCGATGTCCCTGCTTTTTGTCGGAACTCTCGGCACTTGAATAGCAAGCTTTATGAAGTTCTGAAAAATATTCAGAGTTTGTAATCGTAAAACAATTGACTTCTGCATATTTTGGAACACCAAGCTTTTGAGTCCGGATTGCAACTTATCTGCTGCACCATTGATTGTTTCAATCGAGTATTTCTTAGTTGGATCATCTCTGCGAGGTTGATTTTGCATCCAGGAAACAAAAAGTTTCCGTTGTTCCATTGCAATCCGATTCTCACAGTATTCCACATACTTTTTTAGATGCGAAGTCATATCGCTTCGTCTTTTAAGCTCAGTTTTATTAAGCTCCGTGATCTTTTATCTTGCTCCAATTTTGAAGTAGCCCTATACACTTGTCACTTTGGTATTCGGCATCAATATCTATACCGTAAATTGTCTCTATAGCCTTCAATCCACCGGCATAGCTGCTACCGCTTGCACTACCCACATAAGGCATAAAACCATCTTTGTCAAACATTTATCTCCACCCCGTTTCCGTTGCTATCATCAATTTCTTTTAATCTTTCTAACCACTTGCGGATGCTGCCGTCCCTAAAGAAACCAAGCAATGCTCCATCACAGAATCGTTCTGCCCGAACAGCTCCCATAATAAGAGCCATCACACATTGAGCATCTAACTGTGAGACATCTGCCTCAGACATTGATTTAGTACCCCATTCAAGTCCGTTTCGCTCTAAGATCTCGCCATATCGGTTCAGGCCGAAGTCTTTGTTTGCATCATTGAACTCATATACATCATCAATAAAACGATGCACCAATTCGGAGTAGTTGACAAAAGGCATTTGAATAGGGTGCTCCGGTGTGCCATCGTTTTCTCGGTCAATAATCCATGTGCCAATATGGTCTGCGTCAAGTTGAGAAAGGTATTTTGTTAAGCCTTCAAAAATAGGTTGCTGAGCACGCACATCAAACACCTCCTTTACAGTTTAATTGGAAGTGGAGTCATCCACGAACTCCACAATATCGGCAATGTTGCAATTAAGGGCAATGCAAATTTTGCGAAGAGCTTCCATTGAAACATCCTCGCCCTTACGAAGCTTTGTCATCGTGCTGGACGATAAACCACTTTCCTTATGCAAATCGCCTTTGCTCATCTCTTTATCCACGAGTAATTTCCAGAGTTTTTTATAGCTTGCTTTCATGCTGTTCACCTCGTTATAAAATCTCTAAAGTATATTATACACCAAAATTCGGCTTTTCTCAAGATACTTTCAATAAATTGCGTTGATTTCGACCGATTTGCACGATTTTAGGTCTTTTAGGCGAAGAAAAAGGAGGAATAAGATTCAGATAGTAACTGCATTTCTCCCGTAAATATTGACAAAAGCACATTCCTATGCTATACTGTTTATGTAAACAAAGACATCTACACAAGCTCTTGCTTGAACGGTGGCTGCTTTTTTCATCCCAAAAGAGAATAGCGTTCTCGGAAAGGAGGAAACGCCATTAGATGAAAAATTCAGCGGTCAGAAAAACAGTGGCATGGAAATCCCCGATTTCGCCATTGAACGAATCGCCCGCTGTCTGCTGCCGATGATCCAAGCCTATTACGAAAGTGCGGAAGGTCAAGACGAGCTTGCAGAGTGGAGCGAGAAGAAAGACGCTGAAGACATCAAAGATAACAGCAGCAAGTCTGCTTAAATGACACCGCAAGGCTCTCCGGCATACAGAGCACCTAAGAGCCTTGATTTACATAGAAAAGGAAACAGCCGCTGTTATGAAGCAAATGCTCTTGACGGCGGCTGTAGTGGTTTATACGGGCATTGATATGATTATGGCGACACTCTGTTTTTATCTCGACCCATTTGTTAATCCCATTCGATTCGTTTCACTCACCGGAAAGGAAAGAAAGATTATTGAATCCGTATTTCTTTATATCAGTAATTCTTTTATCTATATTTATTTGTGCAGGTTTTTCCAGACGTGGTAAAACCATATATGGCAAAGCCAGATACGGAAAAGCCGGATGTGGTGATTAGTCCAACGATTTATACTCCGTTACAGCTTTCAAGTATGTTTCGGGATCACCGTTCAGAATGAGGTCTGCATATCCAACGGGGTCATTGTAGATGAGACAGTCAAGCTCAGACCGCTGATACATATTGTCGGCAATTTCGTTTTCAACGGCAATGGTGTTAATGGCAATCATCGTACCATCTGAATACCGCAACTCCACGCAGACGGTATCCATGTTAAATTCACAAAATAATAGTTTCATAGTTTATCCTCCTAAAAGTAGTTATATTGGTTTGCTTACGAAAACAGAGAGTGCCGCAGTTTGCGACACTCTGTACTTACAAAACGATAAAGTTTTTATACAAGGGCATAATCATAAAACACAACAAAACCGAGCCAACCTACACGAAAACGTCGCTATTTCTTTATGAAAAGCGACGTTTTTATGGCCGGGATTGAGAAAGGAGTGGTGCTGATTACATATCTCGAAAAAGAAGGGGGGAAATATTTTTAAGCTGGCCGGGCCGTGTGGTCTGGCCTTTTTTAATTTCAAAAAGGAGGTTTTGTGAATGGCGGATGACAAGCTGAAAACGGGCCTGGAGGAACAGCAGGCCCCGGAGTCCTCCGGCCCTGCCGAGCCGGGCGGCTCTCTTACACCAGAGCAGCCAGCGCCGGAACATTCCGGCCCGGAGGCCCTCCACGGAGAAGATGCGCCAGCCGCCCCGTCTGGAAAGGTCATTGATCTGACGGCGGCGCGGGACGCCGGGGAAAAAACAGTGGAGGCCCCGGTTGTCGAGGATAACTCCCCCAAACATGGGGGTGCGGTGTTCCAGGACTTGTTTGGAAACGAGGAAAAGCCCCCCTGGGAAAAATCCCTGGATGAAATTCGGGCGGAGGAAAAAGCGGCGCAGGCGGATCAGCCGAAAACGCCGTGGCCGTCCGGCGAAAATGCAGGAACAACCTGGAGCGGCCAAAAGGAGGAGCCAGAAAGGGACGGAGCCCGCAGGCCGCCCGTCCAAGGCTGACAAGGCGGCCCCCGGCGAGGCCCCGTCCCCCGCCCTGGACAAAGTGGTGTGCACCCCGTCAAGTAGACAGCGAAATAATTTACACTTTACGAGAAAATTTCTGCCCGTCCGGTAATATGAAGCAGGCCTGGTTACTACGCGGCCAGCAGGCGGTTATGGACCTCCATAGGAGTCCGCACACCCAGGACGCGCTGGAGACGGCGGAAGTTATAATAGGTGATGTACTCCTGGATCATCTTGGTCAACTGCTCCCGGCTGGTAAACCGCCGGCCATAGTAACGCTCCCGCTTGAGGATGCCCCAAAAGCCCTCCATAGGCCCATTGTCAATGCACTTTCCCACCCGGGACATGCTCTGTGTAATGCCAGCCGCAGCCAGCTTGTCATGGAAGATCTGGGTAGTATAGGCGCTGCCCCGGTCGCTGTGGAGCAGAGGGTGGGCGCCGGGATTGGTCTCCAATGCCTGATCCAGAGTGCGATGGACCAAGGCAGCGTCGTTGGTGTCCCGGATGATAAAGGAGACGATCCTTCGGTCACACAGATCCAGGATGGCGCTCAGGTAGAGCTTGCACATGGTATTTCCCGTATAGTAGTGAAACTCCGTCACATCGGTGAGCCACTTTTCGTTGGGGCGGTCGGCGTAAAATTGGCGGTTCAGTACATTCTCTGCCAGCTGCCGGGGAGAGGATGCCACCCGAGTGCAGCCATGTGGGGCATGTTTTACCGCAGATTGAATCCCAAGGCAGCGGCAGATGCGCAGCGTCCGCTTATCGTTGACTGGCGTATGGTAATACTTGTCCAAATCGTCCCGAATGCGGCGGTAGCCCTTGTCCGCTCTCATGGTGGATCTCCTGCACCAACTGGGCGATGCGCTGGTTCTCAGCGACGCGCCCCCCGGCTTTCCCGGAGCACCACTGGTAATAGCCGGACCGGGAGATATGCAGTGCACGGCAGGCTGGCCCCACAGGAAATCCCTCTTCTTCCGCACCGCAGCGCACCGCTTCATACTGCTGTTCCTGCCGGAACTGCCTCAGCGATCCACCCTTTCCAGCTCTTGCACTTTTTTTCGCAGATACAGTTCCATTTTCAGCAATTCATTCTCCTTCTTCAGCCGGGCGTTCTCGATCCGCAGGGCCTCATCCCGGCTCCGGGGCGTCTGGTCCGCAAGGCGCTTGCCCCTCCGGTCCTCCAGCCCCGCCGAACCCAGCTCCTGATACTTTTTCACCCAGCTCCGCAGCGTCTGAACTTCTACTTGATATGCCTGCGCTGCTTCTTTGAGCGCCCGGCCGCCTTCCAGACAGGCCAGCACCGCCTCCAACTGTTCCTCTGTGGTGTGGTCGTTCCTCATGATAGTTCCTCCTGTTTCTCTCTTGGAGTTTCTTTCATGATACGCCTTTACCCAGTCCAATACCAGATTCCCGGAACGAAGCTGATACTTTTCCACAATGGCCATGGAGCTGCCCTGGCCGGACAGGTACTCCTCCACCGCCTGGCGTTTGAAGTCCTCGCCGTACCGCCGCTTGCACTGGTTCCCGTTTTCTGCCAAGGCCGATGCCCCCTCTGAGCGATACCGGCTGATCCAGCTCTCCATGGTGGAGTGTCCCACCCCGGCCCGACGCGCCGCTTCCCGCAGCCGCAGACGTCCCGCAAGGTATTCCTCCACCAGTGCAAGCTTTTCCTCTAAACTTACGGCTTTTCTTCTGCCCATCTTCTGCTCCCTCCTAATATTATTTCCTTGTCTGTCTTATTGGGAGCATACCACTTTGTCCGGGGCAAACCCGCTGCTCCTGCAATACGCAAATACCCGCATTGAGGAGCTGGACGCAGAACGTCAAAATCAGCTCCGGCTGGTTGCAGACCTCACCGCTAATTCCGTTTCTGCTTCACAGATTGAAAGCATTACGGGCTATCTGAATGATTGGGAGTCCGTGAACTTTGAAGATAAGCGCATTCTCATATCACAAATTGACGCTACCAGGGAGGAAGTTATTATCCACTGGAAAATCTAAATTCTTTCACTTGGCATTATGCCTTTGTAAAAAATAGTTATCTCTAAGGGAAATAAGAAATCCGAACCCTTGACCGATTGGCCTAAGGTTCGGATTATCTTGCATTGGTGGAGACGGGGAGTCGAACCCAATAACCGATTTTCAAATCAACTGCGACGCAATTATTTGCTCATTTGGCGCAGTATTTGTGTTGCATTTTGTGTGATATATGTGGCCCACCAGTACAGTGCCGTGGGCCTCCCAAAGCGCGACGCATCCAATAGACAGAGAAAGGATGATTGTCGTGCCCATATCCTATTTCATGTTCAGAAGAAAGAAATACGCCCCGGAGGTCGGCACATACTATAGCTACGATATCGTAGCCTATGGCCTCTTACACCAAGGCCCTGTGCAGATCCTTCAGGACGTATCGACCGATGCGGAGCTGGTCTTCCGCATGGTCATGGCGTTCAACAGGTACAGCCTCTCACCGCTGCATCTGAAGGACGCCGTGCTGGACATGCTGGAGTAATTCCTTGCCGGACAGGAGTCGGTAGCTCCTGTCCGGCTTTCTTAAAAATTTTATCACCATATCAATACTGAGTCAATACTGTTTCAGCCCTAATAATTCACTTCATGGGTACAATACCCGTGAGGTGATGGAATGGATGTCAAATTTACGATGGTTATAAGCGAGGACATTGCCCGCAAGATGTCCTACATCGGAAAATATTATGGAAGATCCCGCATCAAGGAAATCGAATGGGCCTGTAAAGAGTATATCGCAAAGTTTGAGTCGGAAATTGGCGAAATAGACTTGGAGGAGGACACCTGAATTAGGTGTCCTCCTCTGTTTTCATGTCCTTCTCGATCAAATACACGATATAAGCGTTCAGGCTCATACCCTTCTGCTGGGCGCGGGCCTTTATTTTTTCCTTTGTGCCTCCCTGCACACGGATCGTGATGTGATCCAGCTTTTCCAGGTATCGTTTATTCCCTTCCAAATGCGCTTTTGTAGCCACTTACATCACCTCTGCTCTACTATATCACATTTAAATTCATGCATCCATGTATAAACTGTACAAATACATGTAGACATGTTTGTACAGAATACCCTTGTAATACATGTATGCATGTATTACACTATACTCGTAAGGCAGAGATCCCAAGTCTCTTACAGAAAGGAGTGAGGTGAATGAACGAGATGACCACCGCGGAACTCAATCAGTATCTGGAGAACATCGCAAAACTGATTGAAGCCACCGCCAAAGACCCGGAAGCCGCCGCTAAAATCGTGCGGGACAGCAAGGTCAAGGCATAAAAGTGGGCGGCTGACAACCCAAAGCCCACCGCCCCACACACCCCAAGGTGAGCCGGGAGCCTTACCCCGGCCACCTTGATTATAACAGCGTAAGGCAGAGGAATCAAGGAGGAAACACGAGATGTTAAATCAGGAAATGAGAACCGTAACCATGAGCCGTGCGGATATGTGCCGCATCAAAACCGCCCTTACATCGGTAATGCTGAGCTTTGACGAGGGTACCGGGAGCCGTGATATGTGGGAGCTCATCCGATCTGAGTTCATCGCCCAGTTGGACACGCAGGACCCCGAATAGTTCCGCCGCAAGTAACCACGCCACCCGCCCCGGAGGTCACGAGGGCAGAAGGGAGCACACCATGACAAACTATTGGGAAGCCGATTTCCTCCTGGTCTGTGATGGTCGGGAGCATGTATGGCGCGAGCTCACCCCGGAGGCCCAGGCGCGGATTCACCACGAGTTCGGCCTGGGCAGTACACACGGAGAACTCTTTCCCGATGATTTTGATCATACCAGCAAACACAGCGCCCCGAGGCCCGCAGGCCCCGGGGCATTCATATTTCCAATCGCTTGGCAATTTACTTTCGTCGTCCTGGCTGCCGCCCAGCTTGTCCCCGGCGCCGTCCACGGTGGACTCCAGGGCGGCGATGGCCTTGCGGAGCCAGGCGGGCACGGGGGCACCGAGGGCCGATGTTCTCCACGATACCCCCAGCTCGGTCATGATGTACCAGACGAGCACCAGCACGGTAAGGAACACCGTGTAGTCGAAGGGCAGTGTCAGCGCGGGGACGTTGGCCAGGATGAGGCCGATCACCCCGTCCAGGATCGCAGCCACCAGGACGGCCACCACGGCCCCCAGCTTGTGCCACAGGCCGTCCCTGGCCACCTTGGACGACCACTCCACCCGCAGGGCGGCCGCGGTGCCGGTGGCGTAGTCCAGCAGCATACAGACCACCCAGGCCACCACCAGCCAGCCGAACCAGCCCCACAGGGCCGTCAGGCAGCCGAGCACAGCCGCGATGGTGCCCTTAATCCCGTTGATGTGCTCCATGTCACTCATCCTCCCGTACATAGTCGGCCATCTTGCCGATGAGCGCCTGGACGTTGGCGGCGGAGTAGTCCCCGGCCCGCCAGTAGTCCGGGCTGTTGATGATGCCCGCCTCCGTCAGCGTGTCCACGTCGGTGTCCAACTTGATACATTCGCCGGCTCTCCCCGGCAGAACGCCAGGAACGCCTCCCAGGCCCCGGCGGTGGCCCGGATGGTCTTGGGACAGTCCTTGCCATTCCAGTGGTTGTGTTGGACTACATTGTCCAGCGGGATGCCGTGCTCCTCCATGAGCAGGCGCACCAGGCTGGCGGCATTGGCCTGAGCCTGGGCAAAATCGCCCCCGGCGTTGACGCAGATCCGATACCGATGCTGGTGTTGCCCGGCCCGTCCTTGCCGTCCCCGGCGTGGTAGGCGGTCTCGTAGTCGGGCAGGTGCTGGACAATGGCGTGGTCGTCCACGGTGTAGTGCCAGCTCACCAGATCATCCTCCCCGGCGGCGCTGTCCAGGTAGGCCCCGTGGGCCGCGGCGTCGGCCCTTGGCCGCGTTGCCGGTCTCATGGATGGTGATGTAGGTGTCCGGGATGGTGTCCCTGCCCGGCCGGTTTTGCGCCCGTCGGAGATGATATGCTCCTGGATGGCGATGCCGTTGTCTGTGGCCCTCTGAGGGCCCTCCACGGCCTCCAGATAGGCCAGGGACACCCAGCCCTTATCTGTCCTGCCCCAGCCGTCCCGGGCCTCCAGCACGTCCACCACGGCCCCGCAAGGGTACGCCCCCGCCTTGCCGTAGCCGGTGCCGGGGCCGCTGCGGATGTTGACGCCGATGCTGGGCGTCACGGTGTACTTGCTCATACTCTCCTCCTGGTCCGGCGGCTTCTGGCCGTCCTCCGTCGTCCAGATACACAGATAACCCTTGACCCGCTTGCCGTTGCTGATGCGCTGGCCGTCCCCAAAGTCGCAGTTTGAGGAGCTGCCCGCGTCCAGTCCCAGGGCCCGCAGGTTGGCCGCCTGGTCGTACCGGCAGCCGATGGTCACCAGCTCGTCCCGCAGCGCCTCGGGGGTCTTGGCATCGCGGGTGCCGTCGCCGGAGCAGTACAGGATCACCCGTGCCCCGGCCAGCAGGACGGCGGAGCGGCCCCGGGTGTCCCCGTACTCCGGGGAGTAGCTGAGGGCCTTGCCCGGCCCTCTGGTGGGCGTCAGCAGCTCTACGCCGCTGAGGTAGGAGGCACCGCCGTTGTCGGGTACGATGTCCATGCGGATGTCGGCGCCCTTGTCCCAGGTCAGCCCCCAGCAATTCCAGCCGGCCGTGGCCTTGACCGTGCCGTCGATCTTGAGATTGCCGACGGGCTTCCCGGTGATTGTGTGATAAAACCAGGCGTTGAGGATATACTGGCACCCGCAGGCGGCCTTGACCTGCTCCGTAGACCGCCCCCTGGCCTCCACCAGGGCGGCGCGGGTGATGTCCGCCCTGGTGATGACCGCTATGTACTTACTCATGGTCGCTGGGCTTCTCGCCGTTGATGGGGCCGGGGTCGGCGGCGTTCTCCATCAGCTCAATCATGCCCTGATAGTCCTTTGCATTCCACAGGGCGGCCAGGGCCTTAACGTTAGCCTGACGCTTTCTGATCCAGACGTTAAATTCGTCGTTTTCCGCGGCCAGATCTACGCCGTCGCCCAGGGCTGCCCAGTCAGGCCGGAAGGCCGCGGGCAGATTTTCCGCGCCGATGTCCACCGCCCTGCTGTGTCGAATGTTGTTCTGCACCATGCTGCCGCCTACACCCACATCTACATCGTTGGCGTTGGCGATCGCGTAGCAGGCGGGGTGAGTTCGTTCCAGTTGATGTTTTCATAATAGACTTCCTTTCTTTATCCAGCGATCCCGCTGTTGATTACTGTTCTGGGGCAAGCAGCCCGGCCAGCTCTTGGTACTCCTCCGGGGTGAGCCGGTCGGCGGCCAGGTAGACATCCATCTTCTCCTGGAGGCCATCGGTTCGGTTCTTCTGGATGAGCAGCTTGCAGAGGTTATATACGGTTGTCATGCTATCTCCTTTCTCATGTGGCAACGGTGGCGGTGGTGGTGAGTTCCAGCATGCACAGCCGCTCCTCATGGTCGGCCAGCATGTCCAGGGTGACGTCCTCCTCAGAGGGCGGCTGGGGCTCCGGCTCCGGCTCTGGAGGCCGCTCAGTGGGCGTGACACCCACCAGCCTGCCCTCCTCAATCTGGAGGTCACACCAGCCATAGGTCGCCCACACCGCGTCATGGAGGTGGGCGGGCACCTCAATCCAGCCCTCCAGCCAGCAGGCGCGCCGCCCGCTCTGGCTCTGGATCGGATGCTGGCAGGTTTCCAGCGGGTCAATTTGGATAATGGTCATAGGTGGCCCCCCCTTTCAGCCGATGGCAAGGTAATAATATTTGTATCTTCTGTCGTTTCTCTGAGCGTTTGCATGACCAGTAGCATACCACGTTATAGTCTTACCATCTGATGACTTCTTTGCATAACTGCCGGAAGGGTCACCAAAGCCTCTATACTGCTTAAACTGTGTCGTTAAAGCTCCTGTGTATATAGAATAGTAATTATCAGAGGTGACCCGCTCCCCTAAATTACTGGAGAAAAAACCATTATCGAGCGTTTCTTGCCAACCAATAATAAGCAACTTGGGGGCAAAGTCAAACGTCAGTGATGTCGGGTTACTGCTCCCCCATCCGGTTCCACTGTTATAATCTCCCGTCCCCACATAGCTTCCGGCGACCACTGTCGCTCTCGTTTTGATGAAATCCATATATGCCGCCACGCTTTTCCCATCCGGCATAAATACCGCTTCGGCCAAGGTCTGCGGGAAAATATCACAGTCCTGCCCCTGCATCCGCTCCACCCGGTACGGGTCAACAGGCAGCGCCAGGGGCGTCTTGGTGTATGTCCAGTTCCGGGTCTGATTCACCGCGCCGCTGGCCGCCTGCACGCTGGCCTTGATGGTGATCGCCCCTGCACCGGGGTCGAGCATGGACACGGGTATGGTGATCAGTTGGCCGCTGGTAGGTGTTAGCGTGCGCTCATGGCCGTTGATTATCTCTGTCACTGTGATGGGGCTGTCCGTATCGCTGGTTACAGAATACGTCACTGGTGCCTTTGGCGGTGCCAAGATTACCGTCAGTGCCGGAGATAACGAGGGAGGATACAGGGATAATACTCACCACATTGGACACAGTGAGGCCGCCGTATACACCGGAGATACCGGCGGAGATACGATATTGCACGCTTGTCCAACCGGATTGCACCGTGTCGGTATAGGTCAGGTCGTCTCCTGCGTAAACCTGCGTCCAGCCTCCGGAATCCACCCTGCGCTCCAGTTTGTAGCTTTCCGCGCTGTCTGCGGCCTCCCAGGAAATATCGACCGCATGGCCAATCATGGCGGCACCTGGAACTGTGATGGACGGCACACCGGGAACTGCATACTTAAATACATAATAGTAGTTTCCACTAATTCCGTCTTTTGGATAGGTATTTTCGGATTCACTGGTCACATCTTCAATGTACACGCCCTTCTCTTTTATGGTCTTGACACCATAATAGACTGGATAGAAGATTTTCCCAGAGAGTGTATCAGGTATTCTATACGCCAACTTACCAGAGCTCGAGATCCAGCCTGCTGTTTTGTTAATTCCGTACGCTTCTTCCGCGTAATACACACCGTCTCCGGCCATGGCTCCATCAATGGCATATGGGTATTGAGCTGCGTCATTCTCCCTACTCATTTCAAGTGCGTTATTGAGGGTATATTTCCCACTCACAGCGCTAAAGGAATAGCTCTTACCAACCCAAAAATTATTGATATCCCCTTGTTTAGGGGCATGCGCAGAGTGATCTTCCTCATATTTGACATTCAAGTTGTATTTTCCCCAGACATAGACCTGTGCCATTACCCCTCACCTCCTGTTCCTGTATAATCCGCCAGAATCAGGCCATAGAGCGTATTTGCCTTCCGGGAGGCCGGAGGCACCGCCTCCTCCACCTCATAGACTCCGCCGATATCAGGGAGCTGCTCACCTGGCACCTTGCCATCGGGCCCCAGCGTCGCCACCCCATTGGGCGCGCCCTTCTCGGAGGACTTGACGTACCCGGACAGGTCGATGCCCGCCATCGCCTCCTCCAGCTCCTCGTGGGTTACCCAGACGCCCGCCGGATACCCAGCGAGACCGCCACCTCCGGTGACGCCGACGGCCACGGGGAAGCGGTGCACGTCCAGGCCCTCGGCGATGGGCGGCACCGGCTGGGCGCGGTCCGCCCAGGGCGGCGTAGTAGAGCAGGGTGGGCGCGTCGTCGCCCACCTTGGCCATGATGCCGAACTCGGAGAGTGTGAAGCCCTCCTCCAGCCCGCCGCCCATGTCGTTGCGGTACTCCACCAGCATGGAGATCTGCCCACCGGCCACCGCGGGCGTGGTGCTGGTGGCCTTGGCCACCGGGTCGAGCAGGGCGGTGAGGGCCTTGGCAGCCTCGGACGCCTCCACAACGCCCTTCCACCCACACCTCGGTGAGGGCCAGCGTCTCACCCGCCGCCGCCCGGGCCAGCAGGCCCTCGCCGGCGGTAGTAATGATAAATCCGTACATGCTACTCCTCCTCCATGGGCGGAAGCGTGACCGCCCGAATGCCCCAGAGCCCGCCGCCCACCCGCAGGGTGGCCAGCAGCTGCGCCAGCTCGTAGGTGAACCAGTAATCCAGGTGCGCAGGCTTAATCTCGTTGACAGCGGCCTCAATCCCGCCCACATCCGACGGCACGGAGGCCAGGTCGGACAAAACAATTTCGAATTGATACTCCGCCGGGTGCTCGATGACTGAAATCTGGGACGGCTCGAAGCCAAAGAGGCCACCACGCTGCGCAGCATCTCCGCCGTGGTGGCTCCCTGGCCCCGGAGCTTGGCCTTGACGCGGCCCCGCCGGTAGCTGTAGGGCCGGGTGCGGTCAACAGGCAGCCCCGCCCACTGCTCCCACAGGTTCAGCCCCCAGGTGGCGGTGTCAATCCAGAGCTGGGCCAATGTGTCCGACTCGGACACGCGCAGCGCCTCGGCCTGCTCCCCCAGCACCCGCTCCAGCTCGGACACCTGCGGGCTGTCCTGGTAGTAGCGCGGCAGGCGGAGCACCAGATTGCTCATGTCACGCTCACCTCCCCCAGCACGGGGATCTCCCCGGCCTGGATGGTCACATCGGCGGTGCCGCCGTTGACGGTCAGGGCCGCGAAGTTTTCCACACTTTCCACATTGAGCAGCAGGGCCAGCACCCGGTTATAGAGCAGCGTGTAGGGCTGGTCGTCGGCGGGCTTGTAGTACACCGCGCCGTACTTGCCCTCAATGAGGGTGTGCAGATAGCCCGCCAGCGCCGCCCGGAAGGCGTCCTGGACGGCTCCAGCCCCGGCTCCGCCGGTCAAGGCCACCTGGGCCGTCACGGTGATCTCCCGCTCCGTGGCCACCGCCACCGTCACCGCCGCGCCGACGGGCCGCTCCTCCCCGATGTGGGCCTCCACGGCCTCCACAATCTCCTCTGAGGGTGCCCGGTCGTTGCTGTCCACCAGCGTGACGCCCACCGTCCCCGGCCCGCCGGGCAGCTCCACCACCTTGGCGCTGCCCACACCGGCCACCTCCAGGGCCCACTGCCGGTACTGGTAGCCGTTGCCGCTGGTGGGGGGCCTCTGCACCCGCTCACGGATGCGGGAGAGCAGGGCGGCGTCGCTCTCGGCGTCCGTGCCACCGGCCGCCGCCTCGCTCTGATAGTCTGTCAGGCCCGTCAGATTGACGTACATCCGGTCGATGGCCCCGGCCTCCACGTTGTAGGCGCTGCCCGCCTCCGCAGCCTCCAGGCGGCCCTCTCCCGCGCCGTCCCTTCCCAACGTGACCGCCGCCAGGAGGGAATAAGCCAGCCCCCCGGCGGTCAGAAACGCGGTGCCCTTGGGGATCACCAGCCCCGGCGCGCCGTTGAAGGTCATGTCGCAGTAAGCCCTTGTCCCCTCCCGGCGGGTGATGCTGTAATACTGCCCGCCCACCAGGTCGATGTAGCCCCCGGAGCTCTCGTCCACAAACAGCATGGAGGGCACCCCCTCCAGGGCCCGGTACGCCTCACTGAGCTGCTCGGCCACCGGCCCGGCCACGCCGTCGGCGAAGCCGCCCGCCATGGCGCTCAGCCCCTGGCTCTGCCGGATGGCCGCCAGGATCTCCGCCTTGATGGCCTCCGGCCTTGTCTTCATACATGTACGCTCGCCTCCCCGTATACTGTGGTCAGGCTCACCCGCATCCGCAGGGTGGAGCCGTCGAAGTCCACCACCTCGGCCGCGGCCCCGGTGATGTAGGGGCAGACGGTCAGCGCCTCCCGCACATACCGCACCGCCTCGCTCAGCCGGGTGTCCTCCCGGTAGGGCTGGCCCACCAGGCTCTCCAGCTCGCACCCGTAGTCCCAGGAAAAGGGGCTCCAGCGGTACCGCTCCGTGTGCAGCGCCCGCCAGGCCCAGCCCTTGACGGCCTCCAGCCCGGACGCCAGGACCGGCTCCCCGCCGGAGAAGCGCGGCACGCCCTTGTCGTAGTCCATGGCCACGTCCCAATAGAGGGGCAGCGCCTGGGCCGTCCCCTCTGGAGCAGTCGTCTGGAAAATGGGAAAGAGCTGCCTCATGAAAACACCGCCTTTTGAGAATGTAGTAGTCCTGTCCGTCCGCTGTCACCAGCACCAGCAGCCGGTCGCCCGCCCGCAGGAGCTCGTCGCCGCCAGTGTCCTCCGTCCAGGCGTAGTCCAGCCCGGGCGGCACGTGGAGCTCCGTCTGGTCCAGAGTGAGCCCTCCGCATACCACCCGCAGCGTCCCCTGCCCGGCCTGCTGCACCTGCCCAAACAGCCAGCCGCCGGGGCCTGCCCCCGCTCCGCCGGCCGGAGCAGCTCCGTCAGCCCCGCATATACGTCGTCCATGGATGCCTCCTTGCGTGATTTCTTCTTGACAAATAGTATTATATATGATACTATATAAACGAATGAGGGGGAAAAGAGATGGAGCTAAAACTGAAAAAGCAGCCGCAGAAATACCTGGCCAGTGTGGACGCCCCGACCCGTAAAAGCTCTATCGGCGCTGGACAGCCTGTCCAGGCTGGAGGGCGATATCGTCCCGCTTAAAGGATATCAGAACCGATACCGCTATAAGATCCTGCATTACCGCATAACCTTTGAATGGGTCAAAGGTGAAATTGTCATCACCGTTATTGAGATCAATACCCGTACCAATATCAAGTATTAAGGGGGTTACCTTATGAACCAATCTCTATCCCCGGCCGAGCTGGAACAGCGGTTTGCCGAGATCAACGCGCGGGAGCCGGAGGAGCTGACGGCCGAGGAGGCCGCCGCCCTGGCCGAAGCCGAGGCCATGGACGACGGCAGCTCCGTCTCCCTGGACGCCTTCAAGGCAGAGCTGGGGGTACAGCGGGAAGCTGGTGCTCCGTATTCCCCGCAGCCTCCACAAGCACCTGAAGGAGGAGGCGGAGATCGAGGGCGTCAGCCTCAACCAGTATATGCTCTACAAGCTCTCCCGCTGAGCTGCGCATCCGCTCAGATTCATCCAAGCCGCCCCGGCCGGGGCGGCTTTTTTCATATCCCCTGCCCCGCCTCCACCTCATTGGTGAGACTGCGGAAGTTGAGGGCCAGGCGGCAGAAATACTGCCCGTTTTTCCAGGTGTGGGTGTCGCTGTCAATCCAGCACAGCCCGGTCACCCCGGTGCTGTTGGCCCGCAGCAGCACCGCGCTACCGGAGATCAGCTCCGGGTCACCCAGGCACTCCACGGTCATAGTCTGCTGGAGGCCTTTGTCCTCCAGGTACGCCTGGGCCTCCGCCCCGGCGTCCTCGCCGTCCCGCTGGGTGAGGATGTGCAGGAACTGCCCGTACAGGGCGGCGCTCTCCGCATCGGACACGGTGCGCACCCGGGCGCCCGTCTGGCTGTAGATCCCCACCGTGTTCCGCAGCTTGAGATGTCCTCCGTCACCCGCAGGCTTTGGAGGTTCTTCCCGGCGCAAGGTCCAGAGCGGCGGTCTCGGGCTTTTCCACCACCTCCAGCTCCCCAGGCCGTTGAAGCGGGAGAGGTAGCGCCGCCCGTTCTGCCGGGCGGCCAGGGTGTAGAGCCCGTCCACAATCTTGTCCAGGGCCACCCCGGGTATTTCCGGCTCACCACCGTCCCGGTGGCCGCCAGGCTGCCGACCGGGATGCCAAAGTCCCCGCAGAGGGCCCGCACGGCCTCCTCTGGGGCCGCGCCCCGGAAGGTGTACCATCCCTCGTTGTTGGCCAGGAAGCGCCCCCGGTCCAGGGCCGTCAAGGTGGTAGCCACCCCCTCGGTGGCCTTCTCCCGGGTGACGATGTTTCCCCGGAACCGGGTGCGCGCCCGGCCCACAGCCGCAGCTCATTGCCCAGCCCGCAGGGGCTCCGGCAGGCTCCGTCGTTGGGCGTGGCCATGACGGCCTCCACGGAGCGGGACACCCGCTTGATGCTGCCCGACCAGGTGAGGGTGCTCACCCGCTCCGTCACGTCCCAGGTCTCCCCCTGGGGGCTGACGATCACCACCTGGTATTCTGCCATAGGCCACCTCCCGACGCGATTTTATCCAGCTCCAGATCCACCAGGCTCTTCATCGTGTTCTCCGGCACCCAGGGCACAAGGCGCGCCGTTCCGCTCTCCTCTTCTTTCACCTCCCGCACCTTGGTGGCGGCCGCGATCTGCGCCGACGGCGGCCTGGCCGCGGCCGCCGGGAGCTGGGCCAGCGGCGGGATGGTGAGCACCTGGCCGGGGCGGATCAGGTTGGCGTTGGCGATGCCGTTGGCGGCGGCCAGCCGCCAGGCCAGGAGCCGTCCCCATAGTACCGGCGGCAGATGCCCCACAGGGTGTCGCCGCTGGCCACCGCAGGTCTTGGCCGTGGCCGTGCCGGTGGCGCTGTCCCGGCTGGCCGCCGTCCCCGCGCCGGAGGCGGACGGCTCCGCGGGCAGCACCGGCGTCTCCGGCCGGTGTACTGGCGCAGGGTGATGTCGGCGTACAGGTCGTTGGTGCCGTCCTGCTCCCGGTAGGTCACCCCCTCCAGCAGCACCGCGGCGTTGACCGGCGTGCCGCTCACCAGCCACCGCACCACCGTCCCCTTGTCCACCCACCGCTCCAGCTGCTCCAGGTAGAGCCAGGGGTTGGTGCCCGCCCCGGCGACAAAACGGGTACGCCTGGGCGGGCAGAAGGCAGTCGTGCAGGGTGGTGCTCCCCATCCTTTTCCCGCCGAAAAGTTGAGATCCCCAGTTGGTCCACCGTCACCGTCTCGATGGCGGCCTCATGGGCCCACTGGTAGCTGGATGGGGTGACGGGCAGCACCAGCTCCACACCGGCCGCCTCCTCCAGGAAGGTAATCAGCCGCAGCACTACCGCACCCCTCCCATCTGTGCCAGCCGGAGCCTCCGGTAGAGGGCCTCCGCGATGGCGTCGATGTCGCTCTCCTGGCGTACCTGGAAGGTGTTGCCGGTGATAGTCACCTGCGCCCCGCCGCCCTGGTCGGCCTGCCGGGCCTCCCGGGCAGTGAGCACCCGCTCCCCTCATGGAGCAGGGCGGCGTACCCGTCGTACCCGCTCCAGCCCTGCGGCGTGCGAACGCCATACGCCGTCCTCGTCGTAGTAGCCGCCCGCCGCCAGTTGCCGTACCGCCGCTCCTCCACGGACAGTCCGGTGGTAGTCTCCGACCCGGTTCCCACCAGTGCCGATGCCATTCCCGCCGCCAGACCCTTGCTGTACTCCTGGCTCTTGCGGTATCCGGCGTCCCAGTACGCCTGATCGGATCTGGCATCGTCCCGGATGGCGGCCGCCAGGGCCAGCTCCGACTCCAGCGCCAGTTGAGCCCCCTCTGATGCGTTGTACTCGTTCATGCCCTGCACCTTGGCCTGCATGATCAGCCGTCCCATCTCGGCGGCGTCTCCCTCGGCCTGGGCCTGCTGGTACTCGTCGGTTTCCATCATGGCCTCCATGGCCTCCCGCTGGTACTGCTCCTTCGTGTTCTCCAGCTCGGCCTGCCATGCGCCGATGGCCCGGTTGGCCTCGTCCATAGCGCCGCTGTTCAGCCAGTCCATCTGGGCCTGGATACCCTCTTTCCGCTTCTCGTTGTAGCCCTCGCCGTAGGCCGCCTCCGCGTTGGCCTCCGCGTCGGCCAGGTTGTCCACCATGCCCGCGTAGGTGCCCGCCATCTGCTCCGACAGGCCGCCGTACTGCTCCTGCATGTAGGCGAGGATCTCCTCCACAGCCTCGGAGCCCCTGATCTCCCCGCGGGTCACCTTCTCCGCCACCGCGGCGGCGTCGCCCCACTTGCTCAGGGCCTCGTACACGTCAATGCCCCGCTCGGAGAAGTTGTTGAGGTTTTCCTGGGTGGTCTTGTCCGTCAGCTCCATGCGGCTCAGGCCCGCAATGAGCACCGCGTTGTCGCTCTCGTTGAGGGAGAGGGCGGCGGACGCATCCGACAGAGTGGTGAGGATATCCAGGGACTTGTCCGCCCGAAGGGCTTGACCAGGCTCTTGGCGTACCCCGTGATCTCGTCGTAGGTGTAGTTGGTCATGGCGGCCATGTCCTGCACGTCGGCCAGGAAGGCCGCCGCTTCCTCCTCCGAGCCCAGCAGGGTGGTAAAGGCCATCTGCTTTTGTTCCCGCCCGCCCGCAATGGAGGAACCGGAGGTGACGGCCTCCTTCTGGGCGGAGAGCTGCCCCTCCGCCGCCTCTTGCACGTAGCTTTTGAACGCCTGGTCCTTTGATTCAAAGATCTCCGCGCCGCCTGAAACCGCACCTGCCAGGGCCCCCACAACAGCGCCCACCGCGATTCCGGGCGCGCCCAACACCGCACCCATGGAGCCTCCGGAAACCGCCCGGACAGGATCGAGGAGGCCATACGCGCCTCCGGCTCCCCGATCGCGCTGCTCAGGAAAGCATCCCCCACCTTCCCCAGCGCGTCGCTCCAAAGGCTTCCGACCCCGGCTGCCATCAGCCCCTTTGCCAGTCCGCCCAGTCCTGTGCCGCTCTTTTCGCCTCCCGCCCGGTTGTCGGCCTTGCTGATGGCGGAGGCCGCGTTCCGTGCCTGCTTGTATAGGTCTTGATAGGCGGCGCTGTTCTCCTTGATGGCGGCCTCGGTGTCGCTGAGCTCCCGCCGCAGCCTGGCCTGCTCGTCAATGGCGTCGTCCAGCGCGCCCTTGCTGGTCTCGTCCTTCAGCTTGCGGTAGCTCTTCTGGGCCTCCCTGACCTTTACATCCGTCTCGGCGATCGCCTTTTTCAGATTTGCGGAGTGGCCGACCAGCTCGGTCTGTGCCTTGTCATACGCCTTCAGGCTGGCCTCCAGCTCGTCCAGGCTTTTGTCAAACGCCCTGCTGCTCCCGGCAATGCTTTTCAGCGTTGGGCTCACCCGGTCGTACAGTGTCATGACAATGCCCACTTCTTCCGCCATATCCTCACCTCCTGTTGACTTTCCTGCCTGGTATGCTATAATCGAACTGCAAATAGAAAGGGGGAGGGCTTCCATGACGCCGGAGGAACGCCGCGCGCAGCTTGCAGCAGAGCTTGACACCCTTTGGACGCCGTTGTATCCATTGGCCCCCACTCCCAGCGGGATGCCGACGCAGGCGCGCCGGAGGGCGCTTTCCTCGCCGAGCTGGAGCGCCAGTTGAACGAAAAGACCGCCGAGCTGGAGGCGCTCAACGCCCGCATGAATACCTTCTCCTACCGGTTCCGGGCGACCAGCCGCGGCCTGCTGTGGCTGGTCTGGCTGGCTGCGGCAGGCATGCTCGTATTCTCCTTCACCCTTGCCCCTTTCCTTGGCCCTGGATACCAGGCCGTCTTTCTGCCCTCGCCCTGGCCTGTATCGCGTGGGCCGTGGGCCAGCATCCCGCCCCTATAGCCCCTCCGCCGCCCTTCCGGGGCGGCGTTTTCGTTTGTGTCCACGCCTCTCCGTGTCACACTCCGGGTTGGCTCCACGGCCGTAGGGGCCGATGCCCCAGGGCGGTCTCTCTTGCCCCTTGGGGCAATTCACCTTCTGCCCACATCGGCCCGCGTTCCCACTTTCCTGTCACACTTCGCGCTTTCACTGTCCTGGGTTCCTCCTCTTCCACCTCATGAGGGCGGGCGAACGCCAGAGTCAGGTCGTCCGGCCTCCCTGGCCCATGCCGTACATCTCCGGTGTCCAGTGATGCTTGTGGAACAGGTAGTACGCCAGCTCCAGCTCTGTGTCGCCGCCCTCCGTCAGGCGTTTTTGTACTTCATCAATGGTGATGCGGCGGAACCCGCACAGCTCCACCGCCCGGCTCGAGATCCTCGATCTCGGGCAGCAGCATGGCCTTCACCGTCTCGGCCGGGGTGGCCCCGCTGTACTTCTCCTTCAGCTCCTTCGCCTTCAGGTCGGGTTCCACGCAGCCGGCCAGCAGGATATCCAGCCCCGGGTCGCCCGCTACCGAATCCCGGATGCTTTTACCTTCCGTAGGGCAGCGCCCTCAGCTTGAATACCACGTCCGTGCCCAGCGCCTCGCTCAGCCGCTTGACGCGGTACTCCGCCGTGGGCAGCTCCTTCTGCACATTGGGCAGTCCGGCCGAAGCAGAAGCGCCAACAAATCCGTCATACTTCCTCCTTACGCCCGCGCCTCTCCGCGACGGGCAACTGCTCACCCCTCCGGGAAAAACACCTTGCGCCTGCGGCGCAACTGCTTTTTCATCTGCGGGCTTCGCTGTTCCCTGCTCCCGGGCGCTCCGCGCTTCATTGTCACGCTGCGGGTCGGGCGCACCGCCGTAGGGGCGGCCCTTGTGGCCGCCCGCCGTTCTAGCGGGTTCCCTCCTCGCGCATAGCCGCAGTGGCATCCGCTGCCAGCGCCGCTGGCGCTGGCTTAACGCTGCGGCGCTCCGGGCTGCGCCCGTCGCCTGTTTTTTCGTCTCCATGTCCTCTTAGCTCCCCTGTGCGCCTACCCTCCGCGCTTCACTGCACCTCAATCTGGTCCAAATACTCATAGTCGCTGAAGGTGAGGGGGCGGTCACCGAGCCCACGGCGGCGGCCTGCCAGTCGGCCAGGGTCAGGTCGTCGAAGCTGACATCATAGAGGGCTACCCGCTCCGCGCCGTAGCTGTCCGGGTCCCGCAGCTTGAGATCACCGTGAAGCGCCGGTCCACGCCGCGCTTGATGCCCTCCATCCTCTGGGCGAAGCCGGAGTCCACCTTGTGCAGCGTCAGGCTCCCGGTGCCGCTGGCGCTCATGGCCTTGTGGGCGGTCATGAACCGGCCGCACAGGTTGACGGTCTCCTTGTTCAGCGCCACCTTGGCCTGGCAGGCGGAGACCTCCGCCACCTTCTCCCGTCGATCCACAGCTCGTCCCAGGTGCCCGAAATGACCCGCCTGGCGCTGTCAATGGTTCTTGCCATGTCTATCCCTCCTTACAGGTTGTCCACGGAGAGCTGGAAGTCCTCCATGGCGTCGACGAAGCGGCCGCCCACCCGGACAAAGACCCAGCTCCCGGTCTGATACTCCTTGATTTCCTGCGCGGTCATATCCGCCGTCTCAATGCCCTGGGAGCGCATCCACCGCTCCTGGGCCTCCACGTCGAGCTCCGCCCAGCTCTCCCCGGAGGAGAGCACCCCTGGCCCTCCAGCTCGGCCAGGAAGGTCTGGATGGCGGTCACCAGGACGCACTTGTTATCGTAGGTGTTGGCGTACCGACCCACATACTGGTCCTGGATGGTGGTGCGCAGATAGTAGGTGAGGAGGTCCATCCCCTCCACAATCTTGATCTTGCGCCAGTCCGCTTTCCCCGCGGCGGGGATGGTGGTCAGGGAGTTGACGCCCCGGGCGATCTTGGCCTTGACGCCGTCGTGGATCAGGATGAGCTTGCCCGCTTTGATGGCCGCCTCCTGTTCCTGTGTGGAGCGGGGCGTCACGGCGGTCAGCTCCGTCAGGGGCGTAGGTGGCCGACATGCCCGCGGGGATGCCCGCCAGCACACCCGCGATCCGGCTGGCGTACTGCCCGGCGGTGTAGGTGGCCTCCCCCTCCGCAATGGCCCCGTTGGTCTCAGCGAAGTCGATGATCCCCATGTCGTCCGGGGCCTTGGCGGCGTTGGGCTCCACCAGCTTCTCGGTGAAGTAGGCCGCCCTCCGGCCCTTCACCCACTCCTCCAGCGCCTTCAGCTCGGCGGCCGTCGCGTCGGGCGGCCCGGCCAGGTAGTCCAGCGTCAGCCCCTCAATGCTCTTGAGACCCGCCTCCAGGGCGGTGGTATCCTCCGTACCCGTGGCGATGACCACTACCACCACCTTGCTGGGGCCACCCCGGTCGCTGCCGGTGAACGCCCTCCTGATGTAATTCTTGTTTTCCTGCCCCAGCTCAGTAGGAATCAGCGCCGCGCTGGAAAGCTGGTGGACGCCCTGGGCCTTGGCGTCCCGTACAAACACGCCCACATAGCCCTTCTTGCTCCGGTTGGCCGCCTGCTGGGCGGCCGCCTGGAAGGTAATCGTCAGGCTGGGCAGCCCGATTGTCGTCGCCATCGTATCATCCTCTCTTGCGTCAAAGCGCAGTTCGTTCGATTGCAAAGTGCTCCATCTTTGGGGTGTCCGCCGCCTCCGGGTCCTGATAGCCCGGCCGGGCATCCATCCACTGGAATACGGCGCTCACCTCGGCAAAGTCCGGGTTCCCAAGTCCACGGTTTGCCTGCACCGTCAGGGCCCGGTCCTCCACCTGAAAACCTTGGGCAAACAGGCCCATCACTGTGTCCTGCCGCTGGTTCAGCGCCTTCCGGCTGCTGTCATGGTAGGCGTCCGCCTCCACATAGCAGGTGACCAGAAGGGTCACGCTGCGGCGTACCAGTCCGATGTTGACATCGGATTGCTCCGCCTTCTGGCACTCCAGGGTAAGGAGGGCCGCCGGAAGTCCTTGGGAAGCTCGTCATAGTAGACCGGCTCTCCCGGATAGAGGCGCTTCAGCGCCGCCTCCACGGCGTTCATCAGCGTATTGGTTGTAAGCATCTCAATAATCCACCTCATCCGCAATCCGGCTCAGCACCCGGTCCGCCGCTTTCAGCGCGAGCTCCAGCGCCTTCGCCTTTGTCCAGCTATAGAATTGCCGGCCCTTGACATATCCGGCGGCTGAGGCCCGCGTGACTCCGGCCCGCCCCGCCTGGTTCCACGACCGGCTGCTTCCGCCGCCGGCCTGCGGGTGCCGTGCCCCCGCCCAGCCACCGGGTGACCTGCTTTTGGACACGGGCTTTCCCTTCCAGGTATGCTGCGTTTCCTCCACCCTGGGCTGGGCCGTCCCTTTCGGGGAGAGGGCCGCATAGCCGCCCTTGCTGCCCACCCGCAACTCCTGCCAGGTGCGCACGGTGCCCTTGGCCCCATCGGCCAGCTCCGCCGCGCCGATTTGCGCGTTGAGCTCCCTCTGGACGGCCGCGCCGGTCTTCCACTGCCTGCCGCCGTGCGTCCGGCACTGCCTGGAGGAGCTCCTCCCAAAGCGGTTGAACCGCTCCAGCCGCGCCCGGTCCATGCGCGCCGTGCTGCTACAGGTCCACCGTCCTTCCGATCTCATACTCGTTTTAAATGCATCCAGCTCGTGGGGCCAGGACCTCCCACAGCGCCCCACGCGCCTCTACGAGCCCGCCGGGCGGGAGGGTGACGGCCTTGGGCGTCACCAGGACCAGCCCCAGCTCGTTAACCGACATGGGCCACCCTGGCCGTGCCGGACATACTTCTCGGTGAGCACCCCGGAAAGGTCTGTACCACCGCCTCCCGCTCCGCCATCTGCCGCACCGTGTCCACCTTGACCACCGCCGCGTCCACCTCCAGGTGGTTGCGGCCCATGGGCACGATGGAGGTCAAAAACAGGTGGGTATCGCCCAGCGGAGGGCGTGGTGGAGGGTGAGGCTGCCGCCGCACGATCACGGCGGCGCCCTGGCCCCGATGCCCACCTTGGAAAACAGGTTGGTTTTCGGCTGTAACGTGATGGAGGCCCAGGTCCGCCGGGCGGGCGCCCACTCCCATACGCCGGGCGCGGTCTCCCGCAGCTCCAGCACCTGAACCGGCTGATTCAGCTTCCCGGCATCGATGTAATCTGCCATTGCCTCACACCTCCCCAGCCCCGGATGTGTCCAAGTCGGACACGGTCGGCAGCAGATTGGTGCTATGCATATTCAAAATCTGCATCGCGGTGGATTCTGCCCGGTATACTGGGCCGTCAGCGGTTATCCAGCATTTCCGTTGCAATGACGAGCACCGCATAAGCTATATCCTCCAACTCTGTCGTCTCGATATCCAGGCCAGTATAGCCTGCAACGTAGGACTTGGCGGCTTCCAACGCCATAGCGCAGCCCTGCTTTCGGCCGCTCAGCTCGTCATACTCGGCCTTTTCCACGATCAGACGTGCAAAGGCGGCCACGTCCTGGGGCGTAAGCTGACTCGGCTTCACGGCGGTTCACCTCACTTCTTTCGACCGGTTTTAGAGGCGGAGGGCTTTTCGCCCTCCTGATCCGCCTCCTTCAGGTACCCGCAGCGCAACAGCGGGGCCGCAAGATCCTCCGGAAACTCCCTGACCTCACCGGCCGCCATGCTGACCTGTCCGGCGAAACTCACGGCCGCCCGATAGTTCTTCATAGCCGATCACCCTGTTCAAGCGCCAGCGCCCATGGCCAGGACGGCGACCTTCTGCTTGTTCTCCACCTTGGAGTCTACCTCCATCCAGCAGATGACACCAACGGCGTGCTCATCCGCGAATTTCTCCCGCAGGACCTGTACACTGGGGGTCTCAGAGACCTTCACCGCAAGGCCGGTAGGGTCCAGGTAGAGCACCGCCCGCTTGCTGGCGGCCATGTCGGGCATACTCTGGGAGACATAGACGTCGCGGCCAAGCAGGCTGTAACCCCACTTTGCCGTGAGGTCCTTGTTCAGCAGGTAATTCCCATCCGCGTCCTTCAGCTTACGGATGGCCTTCCGGGTGGCCCGGCTCATCACCCAGATACAGTTGGCTTGGAGGGCGTCAGGGATGCTCTCCTGCAGGTCGATGAGCTCATCGGCGGTGACGGCGGTGGCGGCCGCAGCTGTCACAACAGCTTCGATCTTGGAAAGACCCTCGATTTTGCTGTCAGTACCGTTGATCAGTTCGTTCTCGATCCACTCGGATACGGCCTCCGCCATCTTTCGGATGACATAAGACACGATATCGAACTTGGAGTTGTTCACCAGGGACATGGACACCTTGGTCAGGGCGCCAGCCAAGAAGCCGCCCAGAGAAATACTGGTGAACTTGCCAGAGCTGGAGGTCAGAGCCGTGAACTCAGTGGCATAGGCCATGGTGATCTTCTGGGTGGACTCATCGTAGCTGGGAATGGTCAGCGTGCCGCCGACATCATAGTGGGTGGCCAGCTGGTACAGGGGAGAGATCTCCTTGACCATCTCAATGATCTTGTTGGCGATGGAGGTAGGGATTACGGCGCCGTTATCACCCACGGTCATGTTGACAGCAGCTCTGGTCTCCACATCGGCGGAGACGCCGCGGATATAGCACTCAAAGGCCCGGGTCTCCATTTCCTCCTGGGAGGGATTCTCCTTCTGGCCGCCGGCAGCCCGGCGCTCCACTCTCTGCAGAGCGGCGCCCTGATCCGCAGCGTCCAGCGTGGCGTCGATGGAGCGCACCTCGGCCAGAATATCACTGTACTGCTTCTGCTCCTCCTCGTTGAAGGCGCGGGTTTCGGTCTCACAGGTCTTGACCAGGTTCTCCAGCTGAGTCATCAGCTCCACCCGGCGCTCGGACAGTTTCTTCAGGTTGAACGGCATAATCACATTCTCCTTTTCAGCTTATAGATTTCGATGGTCTTCTGGGCGCAGAACATGGTGCTCTCATCGCCCGGGGTCAGTGTCGTGGTCTTGGTTTCCGTGGTGGTCTCCGTCTGCCGGATGTAATCCACCCCGTCCTCCAGCGGCTGATCAGCCCGGAACTCCACCAGGATTTCCTCTTCCCCCCGGGTCTCAATGCTGGTGGCGATATAGGCCGGCGTCTTATCCAGGATGGATATCTCCCGCAGCTCCAGTTCATCCACGAACCGGTGCCTGGTACCATCCTCATCGGTCTTCCAGTGATCCTTCTGTTTTACGAAACCGAAGGACCAGCCGCGCAGTTCCTTGCGTTCGGCTGCAGCGATGACATCGTTGTCGGTCACGACCACGCTGGCCTTCAGGCCGATGTTGTCCTCCCGGAGCTCCATGTCCTCATTGTCCAGAACCTTCCGGTGGTTGAAACGGAGCTCCACATTGCTGTTGGCGACCAGTGCTTTGGCGAAGGCGCCGGGCATGATCTGCTCCACATACGGCCCGGTTTTGTCGTGGAGTACCCGGGAGTCCCGCCCAACTACATTGACATAGCCCCGGACTGCCATGCTCTTCTTGTCTGCCCGAATCTCAATCTGCAATCGGCTCACCTCCTCCTTTCTGCTCAATGGTTGCCCATTCCTTGGTATTGGGCGTATAGATCATTTTGGATTCCGGATCGTAGATGACGGTATCCAATCCAAGGCGAATAAATTTCAGGCCCAGCGGATTCCGGCCCTCATCATATCTGACCTCATCCAGTTGCATCCACCCGTTCCTGACGGCTACCTCGTAAGCCTGATAGCGGGACAGCATGTCCGTGTTGTCCAAAACATCCAGGTCGATCTCAAAGAAAATGCCTCCTTCTCGCTTTCCAGCAGACAATATCGATTGATTGCCGTCTGGAGAGCCTTGACTACTGGCTGAATCGCAAATCTGACGGTGTTTTCAGATCCTCGGCAGTAGCGCCGCCCTCCAAAACAGAGGGACAATGTGGAAAATCTTAAAATCTCGTGATCATTGGTGGTTTTATTCTCGTTGAGCTGACTTTCCACCGCAGTCTGGCTGGCGTCCTGGAACTCTATGCCGTCATTCAGTACCACAACGGATTCCTCTGAGTCATTGCCGTACAAATTCCGCCAACTGTTTTTTAGTTGTTGGATCACATCTGTGGCCAGCCGGTTTTTTGCTTTCAAGAAGCCCTTTTTCCCGCCCGTACGCACCATGTGGTTCTCATAACGCAGGGTATTCAGCATCGTTTCCAACTGTGTGGGGCTTTCTTCCACTACCCGCAGCCGACGGCCCCGTCCTTGGTGTTGCGAAGCATCCTGAACACCTGCCAAGAGAAGTAGCGTGCCCCCAATGTAAAACCTGGCGGTCTTATAGATTGGGTCTGCGCCTATCTCCACGCTCACCTGCATAGGGTCAACATAGTACAGGCCGTCGATGCGGTTTCCGGCCCAGTTGACATAGGTGTATCCGTTCCCGGTGAGCAGGTAGTCCCGCACGAGCGTACATTTCCACTGAAAAGCATCCAGTAAGTCACCGGTCTCCTCGTTCAGGAGCCGGAGGCGGTAATCGCCCGTAACCTCCACGGAGTTCCCGCCCTCCGTCCGGTAGAGCCGGATAGGCAGTGAGGCGATGGTCCCTGCAATAAATCCCACGCTGCTGCTGACTGCCGGGATGTTCAGCACATTTTTACGGTAACCCTGGTGCCGCCTAAAATTGCCCGCAGCGCCGTGTCCATCTGCGCCTCGTTCAGAACCGTTTCCTGGGCCACCCTCTGTTCCTCTCCCCTTAGCAAACTCCAAAAGCCTATGGCCTGTCACCTCCTCACAATACCTGGATGCCCCAGCTCATCTGAGCATTCGTCAGCAGATCAACCTGAACCAAATACACGGCGTCGATGGTGGCCATGACCATATCAACCTTGCCCGCCGACCGTTTTGTTTACGTATTTGTTCAGGTTTGTGTCTTCTGTACATCTGGCATTCTGAAAATTTATTTCAAGAAGCCGGTTTTCATCGTATTGGAACTGCCTTTGGAGCACTTTCTCCCGCAGCAGCTTCGTCGGGGCGTGGAGCACGGAGGAGTGCTGCTTGACCTCGACACACTCGATCCCCGCCGCCTCCAGCTTTTGCACCGTGGAGATGGCGTTGTACCGGTCGTACCCCACCTGCACGATCTCCACCCGTACTTCTCCTGCAGCGATAGGATGAACCGTTCCACAAAGCCGTAGTCGATGACCTCATCCCCGCAGGCAAAGCAGTTTCCAGCAGTGATCAGCCTCTTGTAGTCCACGTCCTCTTTCGTGGCCTTGATCTCGGTCCGCCCAGACGGGATAAAGCCCCATGCCTTAGCGTAAAGCATGTCGCCCTCGACCGTGACCATGGATACGGCTGTGTTATCGTCAGACTGCGCCAGATCCAGGCCCACCCAGGCCCGCCGACCGCTCCAGAAGCTGAGATCCTCCCGCCGCCGGCACCGCATGACCTTCTGTGCATCGATGTAGCCCTCCACACCCAGGCCCTTGTACATGATGTTGCAGTGCTTACACAGGAAGTTTTCCCGCTTGTTCTCATACAGGACCGCCATGGAGCGCAGATCCTTGATGGCCCGGAGCACCCCGGTATTGTTGACTGCGACGGGGTTCGCCTGGTAGAGAACCAGGTCGTTGGTCTCCCACTGCTTCCGGAGGGCGTCATCCGGCTCGTAGAGCAGGGAAAACACGTTCTCCTGTCCAGGACCCGGTCCAGGACCTTTTGGCGATATCGATCTCGTCGGTGAGGACGTTGTTGTCGTTCGGGTACTGGGTGGAAATGATAATGCCCAGCTTATTGGCCAGCGTGATCTGGGAGGACCGCATGGCCTCCACCGGGTAGCTGTCCAGCGCGCCCGCCTCATCCGCCAGAAAGATATTGGCCAGGCGTCCATCCATGCCGTCGTTTGAGTACGCCAGGGGCATGTATTCGGTCTCTGTGACCAGGCAGGTGATCATGTCCCTCGTGACCTTGAAGTGCTTCACCAGCGCCGGCGAAACCTTGATGATCTTCCGTACCGCCAGCCGCAGCTCCGAGGACAGTTTGTAATCCGGCGCCACGGAGAAGAACCGGGAGAAGCGGGGCTCCGTCAGCAGCCCGATGATAAAGATCACCGCACTGTTGAAGGTCTTGAAGTTCTTTCTGGCGATCTCCAACAGCGCCGTCTCATAGAACCGCCTGTCGTCCTCCCGGCGAAGCGTACAGAACACCGCTACGATCAGGAACCAGGCATTGTCCTCCAGGCCCTTGTCCATGGTGCAGTGCAGGTCTGGATGGACCATCAGGCCGAGCAGACGGCAGATCTTCCGGTACGCCGGCTCGCTGACGTATGCCTCCTTGTGCTTCCCGTCGGCAATCTTCAGCCAAGCTTTCGCCTGGAGCTTTACATACCGTCCGACCTTCTGATTGCCCCGCTGCGAGCACCACTTGGCGTACTGATAAGCGCGGCTCGATTCAATCATCGGCCGCCAGGGCCTCCATCAGGGGGTCCCTGCTCTCCTTCGCCTTTTGTGCGGCCAGGCCGCCCAGCTTTGCCCTGGCCTGCGGTGACAGGCACAGCTCGCTGCACCCCCGCCACAGATCGCTCTGATACTTTGCCCGACTGCTCTGCAATGCGCTGTTAAGCAGCAGATCCGGGTCCTCGTCGATCATGCCGTTGATCGTCCGCAGCCGGTCCACGGCAACGGCCGTGCTCTCCAGCGCGAACACATCCATCCGGCCTAGGATCTCTCCGGCAGCCAGGCCGTCCACGATAAACCGGAAAATCTCCGCCTGACCGGCGGTGAGCCCAGCCGGGGGCTCCGGCTTCACCGCCTCCCCGCGCAGCTTGTCCTCTACAGACGTGCGGACCGCCGCGTCATTGCTGGCGATCGCCCCGGTCTTCACTTTCACCGATTTTGCGGGCCTTCCCCATCTGGCGCACTCCCTCCCCTAAAATCTCATTTCTAAACTTCCTTGTGCCCAGGGGCCGCAGTTGGTCTTGACACGAGCCGCCCCATGTAATGGCCCCCCCAACCGGGGGGATACCTGGGCCAGCGCATGCAGGTACTCCCGCGGTATCTTCCCTGCTTCTGCCATCTCATGATGACGCGAACAGCAGGTGACCAAATTGTCATTCTCCAGCCTCAAGTCGAACCGCTCCTCCAGCGGCTCGATGTGGTGAACCGATAGGTCCTGGTTTACCCCAGGCACCCCAAGCACTCCGTATCCTCCCGCATTGCACGCACGGCAAAGGTAAAATCCCTCTTCAGGATCTGGATGCGCTTGCGCTGCCAGGCCCAACTCTTCCGGAAGTGATCCGCCTTGCTCGACCGTTTCTTACCCCGCTCTGGCTTTTTAGGGCAAATAAAACCAGCCGAATGAATCATCCCGCAATATGGACAAGACTTCAGCACAGCACCTTCACCCTTTCACACTCATCTTCGTGGAGCTGGGAGGCGGTAGTGAGCCGCCACACGTCCACAGTATTGTCCATACTCAGCATATAAGTCGCCAGAGGGTGCGACCCCTCATGCCCCGAATAGTGGGGTGGTGTCCGACCGGCGGCATATAGGCCCGATATTACCCGCCTCGGTGCCGGGCGGTAGAAAGGAGGCGCAGAGGCATACACCTCCATGCCTCCATCCTACATCAGGTGTTTGGCTTTTGTGGTTATTCTTTTAGTCCAGTAACCCGCGTTTCTGCGCTACCAGCATCAGGAATGACCGTTGCCACCGCTTCGCGGTCTCGTACCCGCATGGCACCTCTAGCGCCGCTCCCTGAAGTGTGTGGGTCTTGCGGAAAAACACCATGCCGATCACGGCAAGACGGCTTTGCCCTCTGGCATCTGCCCCGTCTGTGCTATCGCAGATGTAACCGCCGCGGCTTCGGCTTCTGTTGTGTAGTCAGGGTACCGCCTAAGGATCTCCCGGACATAGCCCCACCACGGATATTTGGGTCTACTCATGCTCGGCCTCCCACTGTTTCTTCATGTCTTCGTATAACTCTTCCATCTTTCGATTCCACCCCTTGAGCTTCCACAGGACAAGCGCCATCCACTCCACAGCGGCTATAATTGTAAGAATATCAGCCATCCTGCTCCCTCCGTAGTGCGGCCTCAATGTCCATGACAACCGTCAACTTCTTCCCGCTACATGTAACAAACCAGCCACTTCCCTCGGGCAATACCCGATTTTCCTTGTGCGCTTGGTCCAGTTCGCGGAGGCGGTCAATGGGGCCGAGAGCACGATATTGCTCTAACTCTTGCTTGTCCAATCTTAGGCCGAAAACCTCACCCTTAAGTTGTTCGATTTCCCCTGGCTCCAAGCCAGTCTCCTCATAGGCTGCGAGGCGGTCAACGTGCGGACCGTAATCTTCTCCTCCTTCGGCATCGATAGCTACAAACCATTTTCCACCACCATGCCCATTGTCACACCAGTATGTCAGTCTCTCCATGCTCACCCCTCCTCCGGGCCGCGCCACTCCCAACACGAAAACATTTCGTGGTTATCGTTGTCCATATCGCAAATTCCGCCGTTAATCGGGCCATGTTTGCAGTACGAACAAGGCGTAATGGCGGCATCAAGACATCTTCCACAGCCGCATCCCGCTCTTTCCGCAGGCTGGCGTTTTCGGCCTGGAGCGTGGAGAGGGCGTCAGCCGCCTCCATGCACAAGTCCATGATTTCCAGTGTCGCCTTATCAGCATATAGGCTGTCGGTGCGCAACCGCTCAATCAGCTTCTCAATGTCCATCACTTTCCTCCTCCGGCGGCCCATCAAAGGCCGTCCAGTATTGGCCGTACAGATCTAGGCTAAACGGCTTGATGTGCTTGCAGTAGAGGTATCCATCCCTGCACCCCTCTGCAATCTCCAGGCCGCCCCATTGGATCTGGGCTATCCCTGCACCCTCAATGTAGATTGCGGTCTCCTGGGTGATGGAGTCCAGCTCCTGGGCTGTGTATTTGTGTCTCATGCTTCTCCCTCCGGCGGGCGGTGGTAGCAATCTGCTGCCCGTCTTTTGCAGTATGTGCAAGGACACTCGGCCCCATTTTGGTACTCCCACTCCCATTTCCCGTCTTCTGCGCACCCCGCGCATGTCAGCACCTCCAAATTCGCAATCGCTTGGCAATTTTCCCTTGCATTGATCTGTTCCATGCAGACGTATATCCCCGGCACCTCAGCCCAAAACTTTTCCACAATCTCGCTGGAAACCTGGGCGTCATCCCTCCAGAACCCACAGCGGTCATGCAGTCCTTCAGAAGCTTTTGGAGGTTGTCCGTGTCCGGCCTGGTGGTCCGGTACTCACCGTCTTCATGCTGCCCACGGGGGAAGCACCACTTCACCAGCAGCCGCACCGCGCCGGCCAGGGGCTCCACGGGCCTGTGTCCAGCCAGGTGCGCTGTCAGCTTCGACCGTGCCGCCCGTACCTCCGGCGGCTCGTAGGGTACCGGCTTGCCCTTGACCACCCGCCATTTCTTTTCCTGGTGCGTCACCGTGGGTGGCTTCATCGGCATAAAAAATTCTATTCCCATGGCTTTACCTCGTTAAAGTATTGCAGATCACAAAACTACTTTGTCAACGGTCAGGGAAGGAGTCGTCGTGCGTGAGCTTTCGCACGACTACTTCCCCGTTGACCGTCAGGGAAACGTGTTTTCTTACCCCCCTTTAGGGGGGTACTTTTTCTTCCATAGGGAAAAAACAGGTTTTTTCGTTTTTTTCCCTCACAGGGAAAGAAGGGAAATCCCCGTTTTTTTCTCAAGGGAAACAGAGGGAAATGTCCGTTTTTTTCTCTCACGGGGAAAGGAAAAATTCTCGTTATTTTCCCTTACTTCCTGCCGACTTCCCCTCGTCAATCCAAAAGCCGCCATGCTCTTTCAACCGGTTCCTGACTGTCTTGTCCGTCACGCCCATGTACTCGGCCAGAGCGCTCACTGTGACCTTCCGTCTATGCCGCAGGCTTCAAAGGCGAGTGCAATAGAGTCTTTTCGCTCCTTGGCTTTGGCCTCTTTCGGCTTCCGTTTCTGCATGGCCCTTTGCCACCCCGGCACCTCCCCCTCCGGGTCGATGTCGGCCAGGACGCCGCTGTCATCTCCGCGGTGAATGGGGTAATCGAACCAGAGGTTGACCGGGGAAACTTGGGAAACTCCCGCAGGGTTCCCTCAATGCGCCACGCTGTCAGGCTCTCAGCGGCCCGTCTTGCGGCCTCCGCAGCCTTTGCCGCGTCTTCATATTGCCGGCCGCTTAAAGGCTCCTGGCCGCCTCCAGCGCGGCCTTCTCGGTGCAAAGGTCATCCTGGGGCCTCCTCCAGCTTACCCGCCCGCTGGAGGGTGGCAGCAACTGCGTGGCCGACCGCTTTGTTGACCTCCTGCTTGCGGAGCTCTTCGCTGACCGGCAGTTCAATCAGGTCCAGGAGCGCGTCCGGGTCGCGGGCGAATACCCCCGACCCGCTGGCCCGGTCCATGGAACGCTTGCCTCCCTGGCTGCCCTTGGAATGGTGGTGGCAGTAGATCACGGCGCAGCCCAGCTCAGTACACACCTTGTCGAACTGGTTGCAGAAGTTCGCCATCTGGTCGGCGCTGTTCTCGTCGCCGGTGATGACCTTATAGATGGGGTCAATGACAATGGCAATGTAATCCTTTTCTTCGCCCGGCGGATCAGCTTTGGCGCCAGCTTGTCCATTGGCACAGAGCGGCCCCGGAGGTTCCAGACGTCAATCTTGTCCAGGTTCTGGGGCGTGCGCCCCAGGGCCGCATACACATCCTTGAAGCGGTGGAGGCAGGAGGGCCGGTCCAGTTCCAGGTTGACGTAGAGCACCCGCCCCTGGGTACAGGAGAAGCCCAGCCACGGGCCTCCCTCGGCGATGGCGCAGCACAGCTCAATGAGGGAGTAGCTTTTGCCGGCCTTGCTCGGCCCGGCCAGGAGCATTTTATGGCCCTGCCGGAGGACGCCGGCAATCAGGGGCGGCGCCAGCTCGGGCAGGTTGTCCCAAACTGCTGCCATGCTCTCAGGGTCTGGCATATCATCGGTGACGCTGTCCATCCAGTCCCGCCACTCGCTCCAGGATGCTTTCCCGATGTTGGACGACAAAAGGAACTGCTTTTGCCCCTTCGCATAACGCCGGGGAGCCGGGACAGCCGGGAGGGTTGCGGTTCTGCCGGTCTACCTTCAGGCCGTTCTTCTCACACACCGCATAGAGGTAGTCCACGCGGGAGCGGTATTCCTCAAAGGAGCCGGCCTCAATCCGCACAATGGCATGGAGGCTCTTGCCGCCGGAGGAAACCAGGGCGGCCACCGGCAACTCCAGCTCCCGGATCATGGCGTGCTGCTCCTCCAGGTTCATCTCATCGGATTCCACCAGTGCGTACCGGAAAGCGGTCACATTCTCGTTTTTACGCCCTTGCCATCCAGAGGGTTAAAGCGAATCCACGCTCCCACGTCAGGGTCACTGTCGCCCAACACTGCCCCGATGTCGTCTTTGCATGTGCGCAGGCGTCAATCAACTGGCCGGCGGTCCGGTCATAATTTCCTTGGATGGCACCTGCCGTCCGTCTTCCCCTTTGAAGGTCTCAGTCACATACCCGACGTATTCGGATGGGTCAAAGAGAACCGTCAAATAAGTAATGAGGTCTTTCGCGGGATGCCAGTCTGTGGGCTCCTGGACCTCTTTGCCCTCCAGCCATGCGCGGTCCACGATGGTGCCGCCGCCGTCCCTGGTGTTGATGGTGTCCTCCCAATCCAACATGTGGCCGGGGGCGCTCTCCTGAGTGGGCCGCCAGCCGTGGTCCAGGGCCATCTTGAATACCGTGCCGGCGGCCACGGGTGTACCGCCGGACGCGCCGTGAAAGGTTTCCCACTTCCGCAGGCACTCGCCCGCATGATAGCGCGCCGGGTCGCGGCGGCTCCAATCTTCCCAGAAGGAGGCGGGACACCCCGCCTCCTTCAGCCCCATACCCACAGTCAGCCACTCCTGGTAATTCAGGCCGGCCGGGTCAATATGTTCCAATGCCTCCAGGGGATCCAGCCCCTTGCCGATACTATCCATACTATCCTCCCATGCTCACCGGGACATAGGCCGACGGGGTTACGCCGGCTGGGATCTTCCACCCTGGGACGCGATGCGGTCAATCATGTTCCTGGCCTCCTCAAACTGCCATTGTCCCACATGCTGAAACCCCTTGCCCTCCAGGAACCGGATCTGTTTCGGGGTGGTAAGCCCCTCCGAGCGCCGTTTCGCCAGGCGGTCCAGGAGCAGGGACGCTTTCCCGGCGCACTCGATTTCGTCCGGACGGATCCCCCACTTTTCCAGGCTCTGCACCTGCTTATCAGACGGCGGGGACATCTCCCATCCAAACGACGGGACATATCCGGCGAGGTCTTCGGCCTGGATACTCATCTCAAATTGCAGGGGATCCACCAGCTTCCGCTTGCGGCTCCTCATCTCCGCCAGCTGCTTCGCAAGGGCCTCTTCCCGCTGGGCTACCACGTCGGACTCGGCCCTCTCCTCGGCCTCCTCAATGTCTACGGGGCAGCCGGCGGCGTCCTCCAGGGCCTCCGTCATCCGCTGTGCGACCTCCGGGCTCTCGCAGATCAGGCTCGCCGGGTGGCACAGCTCATGGCGCTCCGTGTGCCACAGGAAATCCAGCAGGAGCAGGTGGTCCTTCCCCGGGGCTATCCTGGTCCCCGCCCCACCATCTGGCAGTACAGGGAGCGTATTTTGGTAGGCCGCAGGACAACCACACAGTCAACCGAAGGGCAGTCCCATCCCTCTGTCAGCAGCATGGAGTTGCAGAGCACGTTGTACTTCCCGTCGTTGAAGTCCCGAAGGACTTCCGCACGGTCTTCACTGCTGCCGTTGACCTCGGCGGCCCGGAACCCCTCCTGCTCCAGGATGTCCCGGAACTTTTAGAAGTCCGCACCAGGGGAGGAACACCACGGTCTTGCGCTGGGCGCAATAGGTACGCATTTCCCTGGCGATCTGGTGGAGATAGGGGTCGAGCGCGGTGTCAAGGTCGCTGTTTTGAAGTCCCCTGCCTGAATTCCCACGCCGGTCAGATCCAGCTTCAGCGGGATAGTTACCGCCTTGATGGGGCTCAAATAGCCCTCTTTGATGGCGCGCGGCAGGGAGTATTCATAAGCCAGATGCTCAAAATACTGGCCCAGATTACGCATATCCCCACGGTCAGGGTTGCGGTTACCCCAGGACCTTTGCCGCGGGGAAATGTTCCAGAACCCTCTGGTAGCTGTCAGCCAGGACATGGTGGGCTTCATCCACCACTATCACGTTGAAAAAATCGGTGGGGAACTGCTGGAGGCGCTTCTCCCGCATGAGAGTCTGCACGGATCCGACGGTCACCCGGTACCAGCTGTCCAGGCAGGACTCCTCCGCCTTTTCTACCGCGCAGCGCAGCCCTGTGGCGGTCAGCAGCTTGTCTGCCGCCTGTTCCAGCAGTTCGCCCCGGTGGGCCAGGATCAGGCACCGCCCGCCCTGGCGCACCATGTCCTCCACAATCTTACAGAACACGATTGTCTTCCCGCACCCGGTGGGCAGAACCAGGAGCGTTTTATGAAAGCCATCCGACCAGTCCTGCTCGACTGCCGCCCTGGCCTCCTGTTGGTATGGCCGGAGTTCCATCAGAACCTACCGGCATCCCAGGAGGCGGCCGCCCCGCCCTGCCAGCCGGCTGGCTGTCCACCTGCTTTTCCGAGATGTCCGGGGCCTCCTCCGGGTCATAAAATTCTGTGATCTCATTCCCTTCATGTTCCTTGCCGTCGTTGCCCATCCATTTGCGTGTCCCCACATGGCAGGTGCCGATGGCACCCGGCACAAGGCTCCAGTTCATCCGGATCGCCTCACCGTGGCGGCGCTGGCCAATCGCGGTGAAGAACTGGCACAGCTTCCACTCGAAGCGGCTGAACAGGAACAGGTTCGTTTGGACGGTTCCGCTGTGAGCGCCGTCATTCACTGAGAGCGTCAGGATCGCCTTGTTGCAGGGCGGGATCTTTCACTGCCGCTATGCCGGCCCCGCTCAAATTTCTCCACACGGAAGCGGTAGTCACCCTCCGGCAAGACCTCAAATGGGGTGCTGTCATTTTGGATTTCGTCATCCCAGCCAAATTCACGGAAAGAAGAGTCATATTCGCTCATTTTCTCAAGCTCCTTTTAGATTTGATAAGTAAGGGGAAATGCCGGCTCCGGCACTCCCCCTGCAATGTGAAGTTAAAACGGCAGGGGCGCCCGGTTCTTTTCGATCCATTCGTAGACCTGCCCCCAGGCCCCGATCAGCACCCCTTTGATAAAACCATCGGGATAATCCTCTATGGGCATATCCTCGGGGAAATACCCCTTCGCGGCGACCGCGGCCTTGACCTCATAGTCCAATACACCTCCCTGTTCCATCAAATCCTGTAAGGCTTTCAGGGTTGACGTTTTCGCCTTGAGCTCCTGTGCGTTGTCCGTTTGGGGCGCTGGCTGTTCCGGTGCCGTGGGAGAGGTGTCCGCGGGGTTGGGCGCAGCTTCCGCAGGCGGAGCGGGTGCGGGAGCCGGGGCAGTGGTGGGGGCGGAGACAGCGGCCGCGTCAAAATATGGAGCCAATGGAGCAAACTCCAAAGGCAGCTCCTCTGGAAGGCCCAGCCGGTTCTTTGCGTCCCAGCAGGGATGATGGGTTGTGAACATGACGCGCCGGCCGCCCTGGGGCTTGAACTTCTTCCCCTTGTCGTCGACCGCTACGGACAGCGTCTTATAGTTGGCGAACAGGAGCAGGTCGGCCCACTCCTTGACCAGGGCGGCCGTCTTCTTTGCAGCTTCAGCTCCCACCGGTCATACGCACCCATCTCGTCCGGCTGTTCAAATTTCCGCATCATAGCGTGGGCCGTCAGCACCACGTGGATGCCGTTGTCCACGGCCTCCTCCAGGAGGTTCAGGAGCCGCCCGAACTCCTCGGCCACATAGACGTAGCCCTTGCCGTATCCCATGTCTTCAATCCCGGAGATGCGCTTGCTGTCACAGATACTGGTGATGCACAGCTGCTCCGCCCAGTCCGCCGTATCAATTACCAGTGTGGAGCACAAGCCAGGGTCTGCTTTGATGCAGCGGACCAGCTCCAGGAGCATGGCCCAGCTGGTGGGGCGCTCTGTCCTCTGCACGTCCATGTGCCGGGTGCTTCCTCCGTGTCGATGAACAGGGGCCGGGGAACTTGGCGGCAAGGGTAGATTTCCCGATCCCTTCCGGGCCGTAAATCACAACCTTCATGGCTCCGCCCAGCTTACCCGGTATAATCTTTAACTGCCTCATTTAAAACTCACCCGCTTTCCATGCCGCGGGGCTGGGGCTGGCCCATCCCTCCTTCGCATATCCATCCTCGATGAGGATGCTGCACGTCCCATCCGTGGAGACTCTCGTGGCAATCCCCTGCAGGCCCTCTGCCTCCATCCAGGCCCCGAACTCCCGAAGGGTATCAGGGTCCATCTGTTCCAGCTTGTCCAGGAGGACGAAGCCGCACTGTGGCTTGATGGCCCGCACGATGGCGGCGGATACCTTCAGCTGGTCGCTGCCGCTCATGCAGTCCCAGGGCTTGCCCATGTAGACAAGCTCCCCGTCCTCCACGCTCAGCCCGGGAAGGGGTTTGCCCCAGAAGAAGGTCGCGCTTCTTCTGGCGGATGTCCTCAATTTCGGAAGTCAGGGTATCATACTGGTTTTGGTAGTCTCTGGCTTCCTCTTCAGCGCGGGCCTTTTCCTGGTTGGCGCGGACCTTGATGTTGATTGCCTCCACATTGCGGATATCGGCCTCCAGCTCCTCCGTAGATTCATCCAGAAGATCCAGAGCATCACGGCGCGCAATTTCACAGTCGCCACAAACGGCTTCATACTTCGCCTGCAGGTCATCCAGCTGCCGGCGCAGGCTGTCTCTCTGAGCCTCCATCTGCGCGGCCCGCTGCCGCTTCCGCTGGTTCTCGCCGTTCCTGGCAAGGATGTCCTGCTGCCGTTGAATCAGGTCATAGGCGGAAACCGGCTCCATTGGGGCCTCCGGGTATCCGGTGATCTCTTTGGCGTGCTTGGCTTTTTGGTCGGCAATCCGGCCAATCGCCAGACGGTCGTTGTAAAGGGAGTTCTCTTTCCGCTCCAACTCTATGAGCTGATCCTCTACACCGATAACTTCCAGCAAGATTCCGGCCTTTTCCTTCGCACTTGCCTGCATGAATTTAGGCAGATCGAGCGCGAGCTGTTCCACAAATTCATTGAGCAGCTGCTGGCCGGCACGCCGCCCTTCCGTGTCCGTGACCTTTAGGTCGCTGTTCTTCCCTGCGCTCCACGACAAGACCGTTGGATAGCTTGACGCAAAGACGGGGCGGAATGGCTGAGCCTTCCCGTACCACCCGGATGGGCGGTGGCGGTCCCCGCCCAGCGCCCAGGCGATCGCGTCCAGGACAGAGGTCTTCCCTGGTTGTTCCGGCCGCCGATCACCGTAAGCCCGTTCTGTGTGGGGGTGATAGCGCATGCCCGGATGCGCTTCACATTCTCCAGCTCCAAGCTGGTGATTTTGACTGGTTCTGTTACAGGATTCATGATGCTTCCTTTCTCAGCAGTTGAACATTGTAGAAACTGGCAGCGGCTTGGAAGCCTCGCAGTGTCAGGGCCCCATCGTGTAGTCTCCAACACCGTACCCATTGAAGAAGAATCCGGGCCTGCTGGTACCCATCCTGCGGGCGTGCTCTACGGCGTCTCTACCAAACAGCGCCGCGGCCCGGAAAGCTGGTACGCAGTTTTCCGTCCCCATCAGTACGGCCTCCTGCTCAAACAGGCCCTTGACCTGCTCCTTGTTCAAAGGGTGGTTCATGCTCCCCCCTGGTACGGCCCTACATCACCGTGAATGGTTGGCGCTGTGCCCAGCTCCTCGAAACTCCTCGGGGTTCCTCTGCCACAGGAGCCGCCCATCCTGGTCGTAGGAGGCCACAATTACGCCGAAGATACGCTTTGCCACCATGCCGCAGTTCAGGCGCAGCTTGCCGCCTTCCCACATTGACTTATATCGAGTGCCCACCATCTGCCAGGGACCCCATACGCCATGATACTCCTTATACATGACCATAGGGCCAGGCGCTCCGGGGAACGTGGCATAGCAGAGGCAGAGATCGGAGCTTCCGTCGCCGCCCTTGCTCCTATACCTGGGGCGCAGGCCGCCGGGTGAAATCTACCGCCACCCATCCGCCACCTACTACGTCCACGCCCTCCAAACAGTCACCAACGACCGGGAGAATGGCACACGGCCCAGCGTCGTCCATAATCGCCTCGACGGTCTCCACCATGATCAATTTGGGCTTTATGGGCCGCGGCGTAATGGAATCAGGAACACAATATGTAGTCATACCATCACCCCCAGTCTCACCGAGTCTCGACGTCCTTGCTCATAAGCCTGATGTCTCAAAAGCACGATCTTCTCGATACGCCCCTGCACTAAGTCGGAATACTCACCGAGGCTGGACTCGGCGTCAGCGATTGCCTCCGCCAAGTCTTCGGGGTATCCCTTCCTGCGCCCATCACGATATGCTCCATTCATCGCGCTCAAGATCGCACGATAAGCATCCTCCACCAAATCGTCTGGATGCAGTTCTTGTCGCATTTCAGCGACCTTTTTCTACGTCGATAGGACATTTCATACTTGACAATCTCCTTTGAGCCCTCTACAATAAGGGCGGATCAACTTTTTTCTTTGGGCCGCTTGGTGTTCGCAGCACCGACGGCCTCTCTTTTTTGCGCAAATTCACAAGCGCTTGGCAATTTGGTGGGGGTCATAGGATAATCGCCACCCAGCTGTCTGCGAACAGGGCCAGCAGGATGCAGACGGTGAACACCGCCGAGCCGATAGCCCGGCTACGCCGCAGGCGGCGCTCATTGCGGGTCTTGCTCATCCTGCGCCCCCTCCTTTCAGCTCCGGCGTGCCCCCGTGGTACTCGACGCCAAAGGCATCGCAGAGCTGGCGGTCGTTGAAGTACCGGGGATGAGGATGCGCAGCTCCTCCCGGGTAAAGCCGTCCAGATTGTGCAAGCGCTTGTAATAAGTGGCAGTAGATTTGGGCATCAGCCGCATGGTGTCCTTGTCGGTCTCCCCGCGCATGGCCTGCCCATACCGCAGGGCGGCCATGAAGGCCCTGTCCATGCGGGTTTTTGGGGTGTCTCGAAGTTTCGGCATGGGTCAGACCTCCTTACCAATGGTCACCCCGTACTTCACGGCCATTTCCTTGACGATAGCGATGTAAATCTCAATCAGCTTCGCGTCATCGGCGATCACGTCCACCTTGTTGAGCTTGTCCCGCTTGGACTTGCATACACCCTCATCCGCCATCCGGCGGCGCTTGTTGGTCAGCCTTGTTTCCAGTGAGACGCGCGCCCGTTCATCCACGAGCTGGAACACCTCAGCGTTGACCTCCTGATAGGCTCCGACGCCGCCCCTGGCCTGTGCTACCTTCGCCAGTAGCCGCCGGCACTCCTCTCGCCAGGAGTTGGGATTGAGCACCACTACATCGCGGATACCATCGACCTTCTGGTTCACCGCCTCGATCGCCTTGTCCTGCTCCTTCTGCTTCAGCTCGGTCTTAGCTACGCTATCAAAGATGGCTTTGAACATCTGCAATTCCGGTGAAAGCGATGTAAAATTGGGATTGGCTGCTGCCGGGAGAAACGCTTCCGCCAGCGTATCCTTTGCACGGAGCTGGTACTGCTCCAGCCGGTCGGCCAGCTCTGGTGTCTCAGCCTCCATACTCGGGGTGATGGAGATCTTCGCCAGCCAGAGCGGAACGAAGTCCAGTTTGAGACAAAGGGTCTCCTGATTACCACCACGAGTAGGAGAACTAAATTTCGTTCCCCCTGGGAAAGCACCTTGTCGTTATGGATTCTGGTTCTCTCATTTTGCATCTGACCTTTTGACAGTCCAATTCCATCACACATCCACCGCACACCAGCCCAAATCTGGCCGTCGGTATCACGGGCCGCCATGAGTTCCGCCCCCATGAAGGGCACACGCTTGATTTCGAGTTCGTTTTCCATTTTGCACTCCTTTCTAAATAATCCCTTTTATCTCGTTTTCTTGCGGATACGCGAGTTTTAAGGGAAAAATTTGACGCGCGTCCACCACAGACAGACCCAACAGCTTGGTCAATGTCTGGACTTGCAAGACTGTAAAAGTCTGGCCCTTATTGGCCATCTTACGATAATAAGTACTCTCATTGATACCAAGGGCCTTTGCGATCTGTGCACCGGTCTTGCCACGCTCCTGCATGCGCTGTTTCAGGAGTTCGGTGTCGATAGGCATAAGATTCACCTCCATTCTTGCATATCCGCGAGTTATAGGCATATATTACTCGCTTTTATGCAAGTTATCAAGTCGTAAAACACCAAAGTGACATCGCGCATTTTGGTTTCTTGCATAAAAGCGAGCAATTCACACTCGTGCTATTGCATTTTGCAAGTATAGGTATAAAATAAGGGCACCTTAGCTGAAGGAGGGTCTACAATGACCGTAGGGGAGCGCATAAAACCGCCGCAAAGACTTGGGGCTTAGTGCGGAACAAGTTGCGGGGGAACTCAATATATCCCCATCCACTGTATACCGTTATGAAAACGGAGCTATCGAGAAGATGGGTATTGATAAATTGAGCCCAATAGCCGAAGTATTACACACTACCCCAGCCTATCTTATCGGATGGATCAACGACTGGTATGATTACGATAAAGATGAAGACGGGCGCCTATGTGAGATTCCTATTGCGCAATTTGAAGCGCTGATGGAAAAGAATCATAATGACCCATCTGCCGTATGGCATGATTGGCTGCTCATGCAAGATGATGCCCTACATGCGGCTCAGGCTGACCACCCTCTGATTCCCCCAAAGACTACCCAAGAGGGTGAGCCCAAGATTGAGAATCCTGATATTCGAATGATCGCCCGCGCCGGGTGCAAAATGACCCCGGATCAGGCGAAGAACCTACGGAAATACGCTGAATTTATGTTCCCGGAGGCTTTTAAGGATGACAACACCTGAACGACGCCAGGTTTTGTATAGCAAAATGTTTCATTTCATGAAGTGCCACAAGGTAATTACGGTTCCCGTGCAGCTTGGTGAAGTATGCGCCAGTGCAGGTATCGAGCTCGTACCTTTATCTGAAATTGTCCGCGGGACGGGCTTGCCAGAGAACGCCGTATTTTCAATTTGGGGCAACACAGACGGAGCTGTAAACTGCTATCAAAACCGATATCGCATCGCCTATAACGATAACCAGCCAAGCGGACGCATCCGGTTTACCATAAGCGAGGAAATTGCCCATATTGTGTACGGTCATGTGAACGACCCAGCCTTTAGTCTTTTCCGTCAGGACTATTCAAACGAGAAATATGCCCAATATGATGAAGAGGCCCGCCTGGGGCCGGATTCCTCGTGTGCCCGCCTAAATTCTTTTATTCCTATGACAAGGTCTTGAAGCCAGAGCACCTGTCCAGGCTTTGCGGAATTTCTCTGCCCTGCGCGGAGGCTCGGCACGACATATTCACCAAGTACAAGTCCGAAATCACATCGAATCTGGCCTATCAGTTTTCTGCGATTCCGCAGTCGTCTCTAAACATTAGAAAAGTAGTAGGATTTTGAGGCAATAAAATGCCGCCCCGGCGCTGGAACACCGAGAGCGGCTCATATAGGGTGATAAGGTTTGGCGGCCATTATCACCCTCTCATATTATCATACTCATGGGAGGTAATCAAGCATGGCAACAGCAAAAAAATTGCCCTCCGGGAGCTGGCGCGTCCAGCTCTACGCCGGCAAGACGCCGGACGGCAAGCGCCGTTACCTGTCCTTCACCGCCAACACGAAAAAGGAGGCGGAGTATCAGGCCCTGCAATACCAGTTGCACTACAAAGAGGTCAACCGGGACCCCACCAGCATGACGCTGGATGAGGCCATGAAGAAATACATCTCCAGCAAGGACGGCATCCTCTCCCCTTCCACTATCCGGGGTTATGAGAACATCCGGCGCAACAACCTGAAGGGCCTCATGCCCCTCGCTCTGAACCGGATCACCCAGCCCATGGTGCAGGAGGCCATGAATCAGGAGGCCAAACCGTACACGGATATACGGGGCAGGCAGCGCGTCCGCTCGGCCAAGTCCCTGCGCAATATCCACGGCCTGCTCTCCGCGGTTCTGGCGGAATACCACCCGTCGCTGACCCTGCGCACCCGTCTGCCCCAAAAGGAGGCCAAGGAGCAGCGCATCCTGGAGCCCGAGCAAATGGCCGCGCTGCTGCGCGCGGTAGAGGGAAACGTGATGGAGCTGCCGGTGCTGATGGGCCTATGGCTCTGTATGCGGGCCTCTGAGATCTCCGGTCTGACCTGGGGCTGTGGATTTCAGGCGCAAGACCATCACCATCAAGCGTGCGCTGGTTCGTGACAAGGACAACCAATGGGTAGAAAAGGGAACCAAGACCACCAGCTCTACCCGAACTCTCAGCGTGCCGGATTACATCATGGAGAAGCTTGCAGCCGCCAAAGAGACCTCCAGCGAAGGTGACCGGGTCGTCCCACTCTCCAGCGAGAGCATGTATAAGCGCCTAAAAACCATTCTGCGCAAGCACTATCTGCCAGACATCCGTTTTCACGACCTGCGCCACACAGCGGCCTCCGTGATGCTGACGCTGAACATACCGGACAAATACGCCCAGGCCAGGGGCGGATGGGCAACGAACCACACCATGAAAACCGTCTATCAGCACACCATGCAGTCCCAGCAGTCAGCGGTAGATATGGCCATTGACAATTATTTTTATAATGAAAAAAATGAGGCGGAGGAGACTCCGCCAACTATGTGATATTTCGTGTTGCATTTCCTTCTTTCGTGTGATATTTTCTTGATTTTCTCTGTACAGTGTTGTAGTATATGAGCAAAGAGAAAGGGGGAAGCCGCCAGAGCAATCCCTTGCAGTGCAGTTGTTTTCCCGTAAAGCAAGAAATCCCAGTCTCTTTTCGAGACTGGGATTTTGGTGGAGGCGGGGAGGCGAACCCCGTCCGAAAACGCTTCCTCGGGAACCTCTCCGGGCGCAGACGGTCATTTACATTCCTTACCCCGGCGTACGCCGTCAAACTACAGGGCTTGGTAGCTTCATTGTTCATGGTGCGCTCAAAGCTTTGCGCACACATACGTGCACCACTAAACGACGCCCCGTTCCGGCTCGTGGTCCTTCCGGACGGGACGGTCACGGCTTAAGCCGCGACAAGCTCAACGTTATCGTTGTTCTTTAATTTATAAGTTGCCCATTTTAAGGATGATAGGCGCATCCGCCCGCTATTCCCGCCTCTACGTCCCCGTCGAAACCAGTACGCCCCCGGCTCGTCGCAAAGTCCGCTTTCTTCTGGGCACCCGCCAAAGGCGGACATCCGTCAGTCCGCTCCCTTGCTCCTCACCTTCCCGGTGAACCCGCTGACGCTGGGCTTCACCGGGAGAGATGAGGTTACAGGACATTTCTGCGTGGAATTGAGTCGTTGAGCTCTCCTGAAAATCAGCACTTGGCCGGGGCGGGTAGTCCACGCCGAAGGTCTCCACGGTGACGGACTTCATCCGCTGCTCCTGCTTGGGCTTATCCATCCGGTCCCGGTCTGCGTTCACGATGGTATCGGCCACGTCCATGCCCTCGATCACCTTGCCGAAGGCGGCATACTCGCCGTCCAGATGGGGGGCCTTCTCCACCATGATAAAGAACTGGCTACCGGCGGAGTTGGGATTCATGGCGCGGGCCATGGAGAGCACACCGGTCGTGCTTGAGGCCGTTCTGCACCCCGTTGTGGCTGAACTCACCGCGGATGGAATAGCCGGGGCCGCCCATGCCGTTGCCGTTGGGGCAGCCGCCCTGGATCATGAAACCAGGGATCACCCGGTGGAAGATCAGGCCGTTATAAAAGCCGGACTGCACCAGGCTGATGAAGTTGTTGACCGTGTTGGGCGCCACCTCCGGGTAGAGTTCAGCGACCATTTTGCCGCCGTTCTCCATCTCAAAGGTGACAATGGGATTTTGAGCCATTGGATTCCTTCCTTTCCCAGGGGGATGCCCCTTTGACATCAATAACCGCCGGTGCGGCGGGATTTCATAGTGCGGTCCATTTCCCTCTTGGCGTCCTTGGCCGCGGCGGAGGCCCGCTTGTCGTAGAGCTTCTTGCCTTTGGCCAACCCCACCTCCAACTTGACCCTGGGACCGCGGAAGTAGAGAGACAGAGGCACCAGCGCGTATCCATCCTGCTTTACCTTGGCGAAGAGGCGGAGGATCTCCCGCTTGTGCATCAGCAGCCGGCGAGAGCGCAAGGGGTCCTTGTTGAAGATGTTCCCTTTCTCATAGGGGCTGATGTGCATGCCGTGAACGTGCATCTGTCCGTCTTTCACGATACAGAAAGAGTCCTTGAGGTTGACATGGCCCTGGCGGATGGACTTGACCTCGGTGCCCGCCAGCTCGATGCCCGCCTCGTACTTATCTTCAATAAAGTAATCGTGGTAAGCCTTGCTGTTCTTTGCAACCACCTTGATTCCCTTGCCGTCCATGTCCTCACCTCCGGCCTGCGTTCCGGCTATATATGCCTGGATTTTATTATACCACGCTTGTCAATAGGTCAGACGGGAAAGTAGGAGAGCAGCGCGGTGAGGCGTCCTGATCCACGGGGCGGCCGTGCTCGGCCAGCCGGGCTTCCAGATGGGGGCGTGCGGTCTCACAGCGGCCGAACTCCGACAGCCGCGCAATGGCCTGCTCCTCCCCGCTCCCAGCGAGAGCCACCAGCGGTCCTCCCACCAGAGCAGCGCCGCATCCGGCCGCGGTGCGGGCAGATCCGGGCCGCGGCCACCACAGGCTCCAGCTCGTCAAAAGAAAACCAGGCCCGCTCCGGCGCGCGGACATGGGCAAACACCAGAACGCCGCAGGCATCCGGGTAGGCCTCGATCTCGATGGAGCCCTCCAGAGTGATCCCCGCCTCGTGAAAGGCGGTCTGTGTAATGGCCAGCGCCCGTTCCAGAGTCAGCCCTGCCGGGGTGAGACCGTGCTCCTTCAAGTCCGCAGGTGTGATGTACAGCGTCACGCTGGCGCTTCCGATTGGCTGGATCGTCATAACGGGCCTCCTTTGCAAAAATCAATCCGACCGTTGATGGTATTATACCGGATGGCCGTGGACTTTGGATAGCTGTAATGATTGGGGGGATTGGCAAAGGGGCGGAATCTATGATATAATGTGGTTTAATCTGGATGCCGCAGTGCAAAGGCTGTGCAAAGAAAGGGATATGCCGGATGGAACTGATGGAAAAGACAGTGGAGAGCCGCGTGCTCTTTGAGGGAAAGATCATCACGGTGCGGCTGGACAAGGCGGAACTGCCCAACGGCCGCGTGGCCTCCCGGGAAGTGGTGGAGCACCCCGGCGGGGTGGCTATTCTGCCCTGTTTGACGACGGCACGGTGAGCCTGGTCCGCCAGTTTCGCTACCCTTCCAGGAGGTGGTGGCCGAACTGCCCGCAGGGAAGTTGGAGCGGGGCGAGGACCACCGTCTGGCCGCCCTGCGTGAGCTGGAGGAGGAGGTGGGCGCCTCCTGCGGGAGGCTGACCTACCTGGGGTGTCTCTACTCCTCCCCGGCTTTTCCTCGGAGGTGCTTCACATGTATCTCGCGCAAGAGCTGACTGAGGGAGCCTGTCATCCGGACGAGGACGAGTTCCTCTCCGTGGAGCGCATCCCCTTCTCCGCCCTGGTGGAGCAGGTACGGCAGGGGGAGATCAAGGACGCCAAAACCGTGGCGCTGGTGCTGAAGGCCAAGCTGCTGGGACTGTGAGTGTGTGGAGGAATTGCCATGAACAAGCGTATCCTGATCGTGGAGGACGAGAAAAACATCGTCGATATTCTCAGCTTCAATCTGTCCAAGGAGGGCTATGAGACGCTGGAGGCCTACGACGGCGAGGCGGGCCTCCAGTTGGCCCTGGAGCAAAACCCGGATCTGATTCTCCTGGATCTCATGCTGCCCAAGATGAATGGTTTTGACGTATGCCGCAGCCTGCGCAGGGAAAACCGGAGCACACCGGTCATCATGCTTACCGCCCGTGAAGAGGAGACCGACAAGGTTCTGGGACTGGAGCTGGGGCCGATGACTATATCACGAAGCCCTTCTCCATGCGGGAGCTGCTGGCCCGGGTAAAGGCCAATATTCGCCGCAATGAGATGGTAGGCGCCGCCGGCGCGGCTGCTCCCCTCGGCGGCAGTCGGCGTATTGAGCACGGCCGTATCGTCATTGATGTCGACCTGATGATCGTCTACAAGGATGATCACCCTGGAGCTGACACAGCGGGAATATGAGCTGCTGAAATTTCTGGCCTCCCAGCCCGGAAAGGTCTTTTCCCGGGAGGCTCTGATGGAGCACGTCTGGAACTATGAGGGTTATGTAGGCGATGTGCGCGCCGTCGATGTAGCCGTGCGCCGCCTGCGCGAAAAGGTGGAGGACAATCCCGCAGTCCCGCAGTTTATCGTCACTCGAAGGGGCCTGGGCTATTACTTCAACGCATAAAACTCCAGCAAGGCAAGCCGCAGGTTGAATTCGTGTTGCCTGAAATCTTACATCCCTATGGAGTCTCCGTGCGGCCTGGCGTGCAGGAACGGACGACTCCGCGGCCCTGTAGTTCATCATAACCGGGAGGCCATCGGGTACTGCTTCAACGCTTCGGCTCAGGACGCCTTTGCATCTCTTGGAAGAATTGGGAGGGGGTGTCCCCATGTTTCGAAGCCTGCACATGAAGCTCATGCTCATCATGACGCTGCTGATTATCTCCCTGATGACGGTGGTAGGTGCATTTCTGATCAATTCGGTTGCCAATTACTACACGCAGGACTTCTATACCCAGATGTCCGAGGCCTTTGGCGACCCGGACTTCTGGAAGGATCTGGAGACTCCCATCGAGGGTGAGGAGGACGCCGCATCCAGCATCGCCCACATTCTGGATACCAACAGCACCCTCGGCATTGACAACCGCAGCCGGAAATACTACGTACTGGACGGTACCGACGGCCACTGGCTGGCAGGCTCCGACGATAAGGAGTCCGGACAGGCGATGCCCAATGATTCCCGCAACCTGATGCGGGTGCTGGCGGGTGAGGATGCCAGCGACGATAACTCCCCGCCGCCGCCTATATGGACGTAGCCGTGGCAGTACAGCGGGGCGAGGGCCGCTACATCGTCTATGTGCAGGACAACGGCCAATGTGTCCGCCCTCAACAGTGAGCTGATCACGCTGATTGTAGAGGCGTTGATCTTCGGCCTGATCATCTCCGTGCTTCTCTCTTTCCTGCTGTCCAAGACGCTGATCACCCCATTGAGCGGCTGACCGAGGGCGCTGAACGGGTGGCGGACGGCGACTTTTCCCACAAAATCGAGGTGGCCTCCCGAGACGAGATCGGCGTGCTCACCGGCACCTTCAATGACATGGCCCAGCAGCTCAAGCGCACCCTGGAAGAAGTGGAGAACGAGCGCACCAAGCTGGGCACCCTCTTTCTGCATATGACCGACGGTGTGGTGGCCTTCTCCCGGGACGGCTCGGTAATCCAGTCCACCCCGCCGCCGAGGAGATGCTGGGCCGATCCATTCCCATTGGCGGCAGCGAGAACTACGATACACTCTTCTCCGACATTGCTCCCCTCCAGGGGGTGCTGGCCGTGGAGCAGCCCGGCTACCTGGACGGTGAGCGGGATGTGGGCGGCCGCAGCCTGGAGCTTCTGCTCACCTTTGACCAGGAGCGTCTGGGCGGCGTTCTTGTCGTCATTCACGACGTAACCGAGCAGCGCAAGACCGAGGAGCTCAGCCGGGAGTTTGTGGCCAACGTGTCCCACGAGCTGCGCACTCCCCTGACCAACATCCGCTCCTATGCGGAGACGCTGGCGGACAACGCAGGAGAGCTCCCTCCCAACACGGAAAAGACCTTCCTGGGTGTTATTCTCAACGAATCCGACCGTATGACCCACATTGTGCAGGATCTGCTCACCCTCTCCCGCTTTGACTCCGGCCGGGCCGAGCTGAAGTTGGCCCCTTCCCTTTCGGACAGGCGGTACAGGATGTCTACAACGCCAACCTGATGGAGGCCCAGCGCCACGGCCACGCCATGGAGCTGGACATCACGGAAGAGCTGCCTGAGATTACCGGGGACCGTGAGCGGATCGTACAGGTGATGATGAATGTGGTATCCAACTCCATCAAATACACCCCCGATGGCGGCCGCATCCGTATCTCCGCCGGCCGCCAGGACCGGCGGGTGTGGATGGAAGTGGCCGACAACGGCATCGGCATCCCCAAGGAGGACCGGGGCCGCATCTTCGAGCGGTTCTACCGGGTGGATAAGGCCCGCTCCCGCGAGTCGGGCGGCACAGGACTGGGGCTCTCCATTGCCAAGGAGATCATAGACCGCCATGAGGGTACCATCGAGTTGGTGGACCGCTCCGGTCCCGGTCTGACGGTACGAATCACCCTACTGGTGGAGGGCCCGCACCATGGAAGGGAATAAGCGCGTGCGCCGCCGCAGACGAAACACCGTGGAGCGGCTTAAAAACCTGCTGATCCTGCTGCTCACCCTCTCCGCCGTGGTGCTCACGGTCCGGGTGCTGATGTTCAACGGGCTGGTGGATAAGGGCCCCGGGGCTGGCTGGATCATCTTCTCTCACTTTTAGATCCCGGACAGAGCGTTCCGGCAGACGACCCGAGGCGACCGGACAGTCCGGAGCCGCCGCCAGCCCGTGCGTATTGCTGTCTGCGATGGGGTGGACCGCTTTGCGGTTCAGTATGACCCAGCCCAAGCCGACCGCCTGTTCAGTTCGGTAGGCATCCTGCTCAGCGAGGCTCTCTCCAGCGCCGCCTCTCCCCATACAGTTCCGGAGTCAGCCTGGCGGGACGCCCTACAGGCCCGGGCGTGTGGTTCGACTTCCTGGGAGAGCTCCCGTTGGAGGCCCTATACGCCTGGATGGGCGAGGGCGGCAGCAACCCCTCCCTTACTGCTACAGCCCGCCAGTTGGCCGTGGCCCAGGATCTGGATGGTGGGGTCTCCCTGTACTATCATAATGAATCAGATGGCCTGTATTATGCCTGTGAAACGGAGGTCGCCTACACCGGCCATATGGACGAGCTGGTTTCCGGCCATGGGAGCAACGGTGCATTTTTGTCTTTGAGTTGGAGGCGGACCGGGGCTATGCCGGGCTGGCCCCCTATGTACTGCTCACCTCCGCCACGCCGAGCCCCCTGGTGTACCACTCCGCCAACCCCCTCTCCTCCCCGGACGAGGCCACTGTGTCGGCCCTTCAGGCCGCTGTTTCCTTCCAGACACAGAGCGATGCCCTGTACGAAATCCCTGGCGGCCTGCGCCTTCGGGAAGGACGGGAAACTCTGGAGATCGGCAATGACGGCACCGTGTCCTACCACACCTCAGAGGACGCGGCCTCCCGCTATCCCATCGGAACCACAGATGGCTATACGGTGTCGGAGCTAGTGGAAACCACCCGGCGGCTGGCCGCAGATGCGCCTCCTGCGGCGCTGCCCAACTCTACCTGATGGATATCACAGAAGGGGCCGACGGCACCACAGAGGTCTGCTATGGCTACAGCCTGAGCGGAGCGGCCGTTCTCCTTCCAGAGGACGGCTGCGCCGCCCGGTTCACGGTGCGGAACGGACAGAGCATAGACTATACCCTGCGCTTCCGCCGCTATGAGGAGACTGCGGAGCACAGCCTGCTTCTTCCCGAGCGGCAGGCCGCCGCCGCGCTGGAGGCCCTGTCTCCCGAGGGAAGGGAGTTAGTGGTCTTTATACGGATAATGGCGGTGACACTGTGGAGGCCGGCTGGGCCGCCAGATAGGAATGATGCCCTGTGGAATGGTCCAAATTAAAAACATCATCCTGCTTCTGCTGGTATCCGTCAATGCCTTCCTCCTGATTCTGGTGGGTGTGCAGGAGAGCCGTGCCGCCCGCTATGAGGAGGATACGCGCCAGGCGGCCGTGCGCGTTCTGGAGCAGAGCGGCATCACCTTCGGCCCGGAGCGGGTCCCCCAGGAGGCCGGACTCTCCCCTCTGACCGTCACCCGTGACCGGGAAAGCGAGGCCATCGTGGCGCAGACTCTGCTGGGCGATGTCTCCCGCGAGGGGAAAACGATGTCCGGCATCGGTATTCCAGTGTACAGGGCACCGCTGAATTCTCCATGAACGGCACCTTCTCAGTGCGTTTTCAACCTGGTGCCTGGGCCAGGAACATGAGCGCTCCTACGAGGATGCCTCCCAGTCATGCCTGGAGCGAATCGATTTCCAGGGCACTCTCATCTCCTCCGAGTCCGGTGAGCGCCCGGGGCAAACGGTACTGACCTACTACCAGAACTGGGAGGGTACCCCCTTTTTCCTGTCAGGTCACCCTGCTCTGGCAGGATGACACACTGCTCCGCATGGAGGGCCAGCGCCTGTCCGGCACCATAACCTCGTCCAGCGAGGAAGAGACCCTCTCTGCCGCCACAGTCCTGGTCCGTTTTCTGGCCGGTGTGACAGAGGGTGGCTTTGTGTGCAGCCGCATTGACGAAATGAACGCGGGCTATCTGATTGTCAGCGGCACCACGCGGCCTGTCGAGCTCACACCGGTCTGGCGCATCACCACAGACAGCGGCCCTATTATGTGGACGCCATAACGGGAGAGCTCTCCCCCACCGAAGATTGACAAATGCCCTCCTACCACTTGGACACATCCAGCTTATCCAGGCTGATGCCGACCTGGTTCCATACCTGGATGAGCACCACCTCATCCCCGCTGTAGAGGCAACGGAGCGAATCCGGCGTGATTCCTTTTCCGCAAGCTCAGTCAGCAAGCGCGGTACTTGCGGAATTTTGGACTTGATTGCTACCCGCAATAAGGAATGGGCCGGGCTGCAATAATTTCATGCCGTACCTCAAATTTTGTATCGTATTTTTACCTCTGCCCGTGGCACCCTAGTGGTGAGGTGATACTATGGCAAAGCAAGGTATGTCCCGCCCCGAGCGGACGCACACCACCCCACAACGACCCCGTCCCCGAGCTCCAGGGCAAGGCGAAGCACACCAAGAAAAGGCCAATCCCATTGTGGCAGGCACCTCCGGCCCCACAATGCTGGTTTACCATGAGCGTCCGATTCCGTTGACGCATACCCCGAGCTGGACACCGATCTGGCGCGGGATAACTGGAGAATGACCTCCTGCTGCTGATCTGGAAGATCTATAGTCCTGAGCCGCCCCTTTCATGGGGCGGCTTTTTGTGGACCATTTCGAACTACTCAACCGTTGCGGTCATAGGATACTCTACCGTATTTGGGAGAGGAGGTTCTACTGTGGAACCAGATAAGTCCGTAACCATGTACGCCACGGTATGCAGATCCTGCGCCTCACAGCTTCTTGTGTGCGACCATTGCACCAATCAAGCTGTCGTTGTGCACGCCGGTAACGCTCTCTGTTTTTGCCCTGGCTGTCAAGTATGCATCCACTACAACGGAGTAATGACGCATAGCATCCCCCCGCAGATCAGCGCCACCTGTATTCACGCCATGGGATAATGATTCCCTCGGCCTACAGGATGCTCGCTTAGACGCTGGACTTCTCGTCCTTGCCGGGTACTCCCACGGCTCCTATTCGGCATTCCAACAATACATGCCGCCCGCGTGGGACACGGAATGTTCCGACCGGAAATGCAAGAAGCAGCTTCTAAACAGTTGAAAAAGCTTCGCCTATACATCCCTCAGGCTCCTGTGGTAAACCTTACTTGTAAGTTAAGGAGGACTGGCAGATCACCTTGTATAAGTGCGCCCCTATCCGGATACTACATACAGATTTACTGGTTAAAAGCAGGATATATTATGGTATCAAAGCTGTGATTGATTTCTGTACCCACTCGCTGAAATCACGGGGCATGCGCCGGATTGCTGGCCGTCTGTTCGTCGGACTTTGATCCGCGTTGTGCACGTTGTAATGTTTGTACGCCGGCAATGGGCTTATTGCGCCCTGATCTACTGGTTATGTAAAGACGAATTATTTTAATCATCATAATTAGAATGATAGTAAAAAGTGCAGCTATATGGCTGTGTTGTTTTATGCTATGCTAATTCACGTTATCAGGTGGCATTTCTCACCCGTGGATTTATTCCAACTCCTGGAGACTTGACAGAGATAAAACAGACCGGCCTTCATTTGGAATATTCACCCATCAGGTCCGAAAACAAGCACGAATTGTTTTCGGGCCTTTTTCTGTCCAAAAGGATAACACAAACCTGGCGCAGAGGGCGCTCCCCATACCGGTTTCACCAGTATACCAGTGTATCTTTCCGTCCTGCTGCCGGGGGCGGACCACGGACGCCGGCAGTATCATCTGCCCCTCACCCAAGGACGCGCGGCCGCTGTGGGAGCCCGGCTGGCCTCCATCCTCTCATTCCAGTCACCTCAATGCGTTTACCGCTCCCGGTGCTGACTGTGATGGCAGTTTCCGCGGAAATCTGCCAGAAACAGTCGGCCCGCGCCGTTGGGTGCACTGCGTCCTTTTGATTTTGAAAGCAAGAGCGGTCGGCCGGTTTCACTGAATCCCATCCTGGAGCCACGCCTCCGGTATCATCTCGAGCAGACGCTACAGGGATGCAAGCTCCTTATCCCGGACGGTGTGCCCACCCATCAGGACATCACGGTCCTCCAGGCTTTTCGTTCCTACGCCCAAGAGCCGGACTCCACTCGCTCAATGGCCTCCCACGGCCTCCGACACACCTACGCAGTCGAATGCTACGAAGCCAACATCTCCCTATGCGGCCCAAAGGCCGTGGCCGGGTTCCTCGGCCATGGGCGGGACGATGTGACCAACCTCTATTTTATGTCCCGCCCAAGACAGACCGTGAAGCGGCAGGAAATGATTTTGTCGTCCCTCTTATTTTCTCTAATGTTTTCCATTTGATACACCCTTAGGCTATCCAACATGAACGCCGGAAGCAGGGTCACGCCGCTCCTATCTCCAGGGGCGCTCCAATGCCTGACACGGAGCCCCACCATGACAATCCCTTTGACACCGATTTGCAAGTCCTCCATTCAAAGGACTTTTTCGCACGCATGAAAAGCACGGTTAAACCCGTGACGCCGATGATAACGCCGTGGTCGGTGTCCACCGTCTGGCGGCCCAAGTAGTGGGCCCCGGGCCTGCCGGGGCGGTTCAGATGGCCGTCCTCCGGGTCAGTGTGGCACACACGCTTTCTGGTGTGGCAGCTATCCTTTTGAGCTGTTTGGTTCGTTTGGAACGGTGTTTTCCGGTCCACTGGGCCGGTTCCTCCAGCCCTCCTCCCCGTAGGTGTCCAGACGGTCTCAATAATTCCCTGGGCTCTCCTGGAGCTCCATCAGCTCCTCCGAGGCACGGGAGGCATTGGCCTTCACATAAGTCGGTACCCACCAGCCGACCGGTCACAGGGCCGTTTGGGACACACTGGCGTACTATTTCCTCAAACAGCCGCCGGAAGCTCTTGCCGAAGGAGGGCTTCCTCCACCGCAGCTGGGAGACGGGACTGTGGTCCGGCACCCGGTCCAGGAGGTCCAGCCAAGTACGTCCGAATTGGGGACTTTGTCAGCGACTTCATCGTGGCCAGAAGTGCCAGAGGGTTTTTTTGCGGTGCAAAACGTCAAGTATCTATACACTTGCCTTGCTTGATACTAACGTGCACCCCACAAACCTGCGGAAATGCAAAAAATCGAATTATCTTCCTATCCTTGATGTATTCAAGGATTTTGCTACAATAGTAGTTGACGATTCCCCCAATCACAATAGAAATCTGAGGAAAATCTTAATATTTTCTCATGTAAGGCTCAACAATTATAATATCCCTTTCTATTACAATATGTGGAGGACGATGCAAAGGAGGAGCGAAGTATCATGCCGGACAAAATACTAGTCGTCGATGATGAGGTCGAGATTGCGGATTTGATTGAAGTATATCTGAACAACGAAAATTATAGCGTGTTTAAATTCTATTCTGCAAAAGAAGCCCTCGAGTGTATCAACACAACAAACCTTGACCTTGCGATCCTGGACGTCATGCTACCGGATATAGATGGATATACGCTATGCCAGAAAATCAGAACAAGACACACATATCCAATTATTATGCTGACAGCCAAAGACGGAGAAACGGATAAAATCAACGGTCTGACACTTGGTGCAGACGACTATATGACAAAACCTTTTCGTCCGCTTGAATTAGTTGCAAGGGTGAAATCTCAGCTGCGGCGGTACAAAAATACAATCCCGCGCAAGCTGAAGCGGAGGCCGGTGATGTCATGACCCACGCCGGTTTGGAGATGAATGTAAAAGCACACCAGTGTTTGTTGGATGGAAAATCACTTACGCTGACGCCTACTGAATTTTCGATCTTACAGATCCTTTTAGAAAGCAAGGGAACGGTTGTCAGCGCCGAGGAGCTTTTTTACAGGATTTGGGCGGATGAATATTACAGTAAAACGAACAACACAATCACGTCCCACATTCGCCATTTAAGAGAAAAGCTGAATGATACGATGGACAATCCAAAATATATCAGAACGATATGGGGTCGGTTATAAAATTGAAGATTAAGTTCAGCAACGATTATGCTACATTTCGGGCTAAAATCACGCGTCGTTTTTGCGGTAACGCTTTGTTATCGATCCTTATCGTAATTGTTCTTTATGTGTTGCTGTGGAGACAGCGAGGAGGAAACCTAATTGCATACTTTCTTGATGCATTTTTTTGGAGTAGACCGTGAAACTGCGAACATGATCTATTTCTACTATTTTCGAAGTTACAGGGAAGTGTTCTTTGCAGCGGCAATTACATTCGTCTTTGCGTTTTGCTCCTGCGCCTATTCCGATGGATGACCAAATACTTCAAGGAGATCGATCAGGGAATTGACGCTCTGCAGGTGGACGATTCAAAGGCGATCCGCCTATCACCAGAAATGCTGCCATTTGAGAGTAAATTAAATGCTGTAAAGCAGACACTGGAGCGACAAAAGGCGGAAACGGCCCTTGCGGAACAGCAGAAAAATGAGTTGGTAATGTATCTGGCCCATGATATTCGTACCCCACTCACATCCGTTATCGGCTACTTGAGCCTTTTGCACGAAGATCCGGATATGCCAGCCCCTCAGCGTGTGAAGCATGTACGTATTACATTGGAAAAAGCGTACCGGCTGGAAAAGAGGATCAATGAATTCTTTGAAATCACTAGGTACAATTCACAGCAAATCAAGCTAATAAAAGAGTCGATAGACCTCTCCTATATGCTGATACAATTATCCGATGAGTTGTCTCCGGTCTTTTCTCAGCGCGGGCTCTCAATTAAACTGGAAATTGATGAAGATTTAACAGTTTGTGCGGATGCGGATCAGTTGGCCCGTGTATTCAGCAATATATTAAAAAATGCGGCGGCATACAGCTATCTGAATACAGAAATCAGAATCTCTACCGAGAAAGTGAGAGGACATGTCTTCGTCATTTTTCAAAACAAGGGGAATACAATCCCGGCTGAGAAGTTGTCCTCCCTCTTTGATAAGTTCTACCGCTTGGATGAATCCCGCGCCTCTGATACAGGCGGCACGGGGCTTGGGCTGGCAATTGCAAAGGAAATCATTCTTTACATGGCGGTACGATCCATGCATCGAGCGAAAATGACACGGTCACATTTACGGTTCAACTGCCTGCGGCAGATTCAGAAAACATCTATCCTTCCTCAAGTTTTTCTCAAGAAACAAACAACTGAATATTCAAACTTGCCACGCTCCTGTTCAGTACAATGATAACTGTCAGGAGCGTGGTTTATTTTGCATTTTAGAAAAGGAGCATACCTATGAAAGAAACATTCGGCCAAAAAACCAGGCGGAGTCACAAACGCAACCAGCGGGTAGTGATGTTTTGGTGCGCATTTGTTTTTGCATTTGTCATCGCAGGAGTCTGGCTTTTAGAGGAACCTTATTTCAGAATGATAGCGGCGCATCTTCCTCGGGCACCAATCAATCCCGGCATGATGCGTGCGGGACGGCAGACAGTAGGCAAAAAAGTACAGATGTTACCCAGGCGCCGATGGATCATGAAGTCTGGCAGAAACTGCAAGACTTGGTGAGCCAGGATCAGCGGGTTCAGCAGGTCATAGATAACTGCGAAATCTATCCCGAGGATATTTTGAAAATGCTGTCCAGAAACCTGGATATGCTGAATTTTGTTTTAGAGTATCCAGAGAAAGTAGGGCAGGTTTTTGCTGAAACTGTCGGAGAGGTTGAAGTCGGAGAAGTTCCGCTTCTTCTGCAATACGATCAACGCTGGGGTTACGGCGACTATGGCAACAGCTCCCTCGCCGTCAGTGGATGCGAGCCAGCCTGCTTATCCATGGTGATTACCAGCTTAACGGGCGATGACACCATTACGCCGTATGTAGTGGCCCAATACGCCAGTGAGCAGGGATACTATGTTCCCGGCGCTGGGACTGCCTGGACACTTATGAGCGAAGGAGCGAAGCACTTCGGAGTAATCGGGGAGGAACTGCCCTTGACAAAATCGATTATGGAGGGTGTCTTGAAGGAAGGCCGCCCCATCATTTGCAGTATGCGGCCCGGAGATTTTACAACAACCGGACATTTTATTGTGATTACCGGCATAAAGGACGGACAGTTTACAGTCAATGATCCCAACAGTACGGAGCGGAGCAATATGCTGTGGGATTATGATACTTTGAAACCGCAAATCAGCAATCTATGGGCATTTCAAGCCTTATAAAATGGTCCAAACTGTACCCCGCCAGAAAGCGCGGAGAGTAAGGAGGCAACGTACCAGGATACTTATTTCAATTTGCGTATTATATAGGAGGAATCTTTCCCATGGATTTTTACGCCAACGAAGGAAAGGCCGTTACCATTCAAGCTAACGGCAAGACGTATGCCCGCCATGCGATTACAACACATTTCGTCCAGGTAGGCGAGAATTATATCGACCTCCTGGAGAGATATGTCATACCAGTCTACCAACCGGGAGATATTCTTTCCGCCAGCGAAAAAGTCATTGCCCTATGCCAAGGGCGGGTAGTGACTGAGGAACAGGTCAAACCAGGCTTCTGGGCCAAGCTTCTTTCACGCTTTGTCCATCAGACGGCGGCTGGGCCCGGGATGGGCCTGCCTGTTAAAATGCAGTTTGCCATCAACTTTTGCGGCTTGGGAAAGGTCCTCAAGGCGGCTGTCTGCGCCGGCCTTAATAAGCTCCGCGGCATCCACGGTACTTTTTACGATATGCTGGACGATGAGGTGAGGGGACTAGACGGCTTTTGGGGGAGGGACATCCCGGAGTATGCGCATATTGGGATTCGTATTCCCAGTAAGCCGGATAAGGTCTGTGATGAGGTATATCAAAAAACCGGAATTGTGATGATGGTCGTGGATGCCAACGATCTGACTGTCGAACTTCTGGGAAAAAGTGAACAGCTCCAGAATTGGCCCGACTCTCAGCTTTTGGCTCTGATTGTAGATAATCCCGCAGGCCAAGACCGCCAGCTTACCCCTTCATCCTAATCCGAGAGATTTCGTAAAGGTCTGCATGACAGCTAAAATTCACAGGGGGATTCTATTTAGCCTGATGACAGCTATGTAAAAAATACGTCAAAAGTTATCTGCCCAGCGGCAGTAAAGAAAAACCGCTGCTGGGCACATATTCCCTCATGCTCGGATTTCTTGTACTAACGGCGGTTTAGCAATAAGCTGCCGTTTACTTATGCACAGGATACGGCGGATTATAGGAGGATACTGCCATGTTGTTACCATGCAGCAAGCTGACTGATGGTTATTCGTCAAAGAAAGTCCGGCCCTATTAGGGGCCATTCCGCAGTTATCTGCGAAAATGGTCGTTTTCTGCCGGTATCCCTGTCTGGCTTTGTAGCAGAAATCTGCCAGTGTCCGAAAGAAAATCATGTTATATCTGTCCGCATGGTCTTGCGCCGTGCGGACGTTGTTATACCAGACTACCTCTGGCCATCGCGGCCAGAGGTGGGGGCGGCTGGCCTGGGCGCCGCTCCCCGCCATCCTCCATTTCGATCTGCCAGTCCGTCAACTGCTGAACACCGAAATAAAGACTAAAAATGAAAACTATCATTCTAAACAATTACTATCCCCATTTGACCGAGCGCGTCATTCTGGAGGCATCAGACGAACTTACCGTGCCTCTTTCATTGGTGGCCGCCTGTGTGACAGCTACAAGCGCCACAAGCAGGATCATGGCGAGCGTTCCATGGGCACTGATCACGGCTTTGAGGCCGACATGCCCTCACCCGCCGCTGTCCCCGGAGCAGCCTCTAGAGACCGGTGAAGATCGGGACCCCCTCCATGCAGCCATCGTCCAACTCCCGCCTGTCCAGGCCCGGCGCGTTCATGCTTATTACATTCTCAGCGTCAGTAAAAATTGCCAGGGTCGAGGGCGTGGGGATCAGCAGGGTCTGCTAAATTTAAAATAGTTTGAAAAATTCTCTGCAAGAGAGGACCTTTGCCCTAAAATCCGCCTAATAGATAAGAGGGTCCCCCTCCCACTGACAACTGAATACACAGTATTTCGGATACAACCCCCACGTGAATAGCGATAAAAGGCGCACCGCCAGGACAGCCAGCTTCGGGAGGTAATGGACAGCTGGCCGGGCGATTCACGCAAGCCTTAACTAGGGCACGGGAGTTCCCTCCATGAATCGGAAGCCCTGGCCCGTGTCCTGCTCCCGGAAATTCAAGCCTTTTCGAGAGCGAGGAAGGGCAACGGGAGTTTGCAGAGTGGAAGGCTCGGCGGGACGCCAACGCAACAGAACAGGCATAATACATAAGGCGGGAACATCAGCAACGATGCTCCCGCCTTATACCATAGTTTATTTCTGGGCGTTACTATAAAATTCATAAAATTATCCCTTTTGTGCTTTTATATTACCACAAAATCAGGGAAATTTCAAGTCTTGAGCTTTTGTATCAAGGATGTATTAAGTATACAGGATGTGTTTTTAATGGAGCAAAAAAGCTTAACCGCACTGATAAGCGCATTCTCAAGGGCGTATCATGCGCTAAACAATGAGGTTACAATTTTTAATGACAGCTTGGCAAGAGATTTACTGACTGATGAAGAATTTAATCAAATAGCAAAGAATATGTCGAATGGAATAGGATTTTTCATTCTATCATTTGTTGGAGAACCAGAACAGGCATTAAGATGGGTTGTTGATAATCAACTATCTCCCTCGCCACTTGGCAGGGCAGCTTTGCCGAAAAATCTCTTGAGTGGGCTGTTCGCACGGGAACAGAACAGTATTTAATTTGGGGAGCCGGATATGACACTTTTGCGTATCGGCAACCATTATGGGCAAAGGCATTGCAAATTTTTGAGGTAGACCATCCGGCTACCGCAAGAGATAAACAAGAGCGGCTGAAAAGTGCCGGAATTGTAATTCCCGACAATGTTCACTACATTGAAGCAGACTTCACAAAAGGAACATGGAAGAAAGAAATGCAAAATCACAACTCGTTTAATAGTGATAAAATAAGTTACTGTTCCATTCTTGGTGTCGCCTATTATCTCTCAAAGGAATCCTTTGAATCGGTAATTTCTTCTATAAGTAGTATTGTGGCGAAAGGCAGTTCCATTATATTTGATTATCCAGATGAAAACAGCTATACTGAAAAAGCCGGAGAACGAACAAAAAGCAATTCATGCTGGCGGGTGTTGCAAACGAAAAATGTTGGCATGTTATTCCTACTCTGATATCGAACAATTGCTTTCAGCACATGAATTTTTGATATATGAGCACTTGGAGCCCCAGGGAATAACAGAGCAATACTTTGCGCTCTATAATGAGGCCAATCCTAAAAATCAAATGAGTGCTTTTGACAATACGAATTATTGCCTTGCAGTGAAACAATAAGCATAATTTTCAATTGCAAATCTTTGATTTGTCTGACAGACACAAAATATCAGAAAAGATCTAAAAAAACAAGGGCGGGGTGATAGTCCCGCCCTTGTCCATCAAACACATATTCAATAGAAATGATAAATCCGAACACATTACCCACTTGGATAATGTAGTTCGGATTATCATTGTTTGGTCCAGTGACTGGATTCGAACCAGCGGCCTCTTGAACCCCATTCAAGCGCGATACCAAACTTCGCCACACCCGGAAGTCGCCGCCCTCATCGGACGGCTTGATTATATTACCACATCCTGCGAAAAGATGCAAGTGTTTTTTTCAATTTTTCTCGATTTTTTTCGAAAACCTTTTTAGACCCAGCTATCCTCCAGCTCGTGCTTCCGGGCGCTGGTCATCAACTCCTTAATCACGGCCCTGGTATCCCGTCCGCCGTATAATACCTGATAGGCCGCCTCTGTGATGGGCATCTCAACCCCGCCTTCTGAGCCAGGGCGCGGGCGGTGGCAGCCGCATAGTAGCCCTCTACCACAGCGCCAATCTCCTTTACCGCCTCAGCGGCAGGGGTGCCTTGGCCGATCAGAATGCCACATCGGCGGTTTCTGGAGTGCATGGAGGTACAGGTGACGATCAGGTCACCCACGCCGGACAGGCCCGCAAAGGTTTCTCTGCGGCCGCCCAGGGCCACGCCCAAGCGGGCGATCTCCGTCAGGCCGCGGGTCATCAGGGCGGCCTTGGTATTGTCGCCGAAGCCCATGCCGTCACAGATCCGGCACAGAGGGCGATGACGTTTTTAACGCAGCGCCCAATTCCACACCCACTACGTCGTCGGAGGCGTAAACACGGAACCGCTCATTCATAAAGAGATCCTGCACCAGCTCCGCTGCCGCCTTGTCTCGAGAGGCGGACACCACCACAGTGGGGACGCCACGGCCCACCTCCTCGGCGTGGGAAGGGCCGGAAAGGGCCACGATGGGATGCCCCTCCCCCACTTCCTGGGCAATGGCGTCGGTCAGGGTCAGAGAGGTATCTTTCTCAATGCCCTTGGACACCGACACCAGCACCGCAGAGGGCTCCAACAGGGACGCCACAGCACGGGCGGTAGTACGCACCGCAAAGGACGGCGTAGCAAGCACAACCACCTTACAGTTCTTCACGCACTCCCGGTCAGAGGTCAACGCCAGTCCATCCGGCAGGGGCACCCCTTCAGCATGGGGTTTTCCGCTTCTCCCGCAGGATAGTGGACTCCTCCTCCCTATAGGACCACAGGGTGACCTCATGTCCGTTCTCCAGCAGAACCAGGGCCAGGGCTGTCCCCCAACCGCCGCTGCCCATCACTGCGATCTTCATGCTTTCGGCGCCCCCTCATCTTTTTATGGTGCAGGCTGAACTTTGATTCCGTTCCGTTCAGAATACGCTTCAGGTTGCCCCGGTGCTTCCAGACGATCAGGCCGCCCAGCAGAATGGCCAGCGCCAGCAGCACCACGTCATGGTACACAAACCAAGTGGCAAAGGGAAGGATGCCCCGGCCCAGATGGAGCCCAGGGAGACCCATTTGGTGAGCGCGGCCAGGATCAGGAATCCCCCCCACACCACCAGCGCCACCCGCCAATCAATCATGATAGCGATGGTGCCGCCGGAGAGGATCCCCTGCCCCTTAAAGTGGAACATACAGGGGAACATGTGCCCCAGAAGGCAGAAAGCTCCCGCCCAGTACTTACCAAGCGCCACTACCAGAAGCTCATCCGCCACCAAATACTTTGCCGCCAGGATGCCAGCCCATACAGCCACGACTGCTTTGAGCACATCGGTCAGGATAACCACAAAGGTCAGCGGCCCGCCGAAGGTGCGGTAGAAGTTGGTCAGCCCGGCATTGCCGCTGCCATGGGTACGCACATCGTCCCGCAGGATATACTTGGAGACGATGACCGCCCCGTTGAAGCAGCCGCAGAAGTAGGCGATCACTGCGACCAGCAGGGCCGGAAGCAACAGGGCCGCCCCCAGCTCACTCAGTGCGGCGGGAAGGTTAGGCTGTATTCCCGTGGAACTGTTGTAGGATCTGCCATGACTATCCCTCCTTGTCGCTCTTCTGCCGAATGGTCAGCCGGACTGGCGTGCCCTCCAGGCCAAAGGTGGAGCGGATCTGGTTCTCCAGATAGCGCTGGTAGGAGAAGTGGAACAGCTTGGCGTCGTTGCAGAAGCAAACAAAGTGGGGGGGCTTGATACCGATCTGGGTCATATAGTAGATCTTCAGACGGCGGCCCTTGGCCGTGGGGGCTGCACCCGGGCGGTGGCGTCGGCCAGCACGGTGTTGAGCATGCCGGTGGTAATGCGCAGGGATGCCTGGTCATTGACATAGTTGATGAGGTCAAAGAGACGGTCCACCCGCTGTCCGGTGAGGGCGGAAATGAAGACAATGGGGGCGTAGGTCATATAGGACAGGTCCCTGCGGATGTCCTGGCGCATGTGGTCCATAGTCTTGTCATCCTTCTCAATGGTGTCCCACTTGTTGACCACGATGATACATGCCTTGCCCGCCTCGTGGGCCAGACCGGCCACCTTGGTATCCTGCTCGGTGACTCCCTCGTTGGAGTCTACCAGGATCAGGCACACGTCAGCCCGCTCAATGGCCATGGTGGCCCGCAGGACGGAAAACTTCGATGCGGTCGTCCACCTTGGACTTCTTGCGCATACCGGCGGTGTCGATGAACAGGTACTTGCCCTTCTGGTTCTCAAAATAGCTGTCCACCGCGTCCCGGGTGGTGCCCGCCATGTCGCTGACGATCACCCGCTGCTCCCCCAGGATGCGGTTTACCAGGGAGGACTTGCCCACGTTTGGCTTGCCGATGATCGCCACCTTGATGACATCGTCCTCCTCTTCCTCCTCGTCCTCAGGGGGGAAATACTCCATACAGGCATCCAGCAGATCCCCGGTGCCATGGCCGTGGACGGCGGAGACTGCGATGGGATCCCCAGTCCCAGGTTATAGAACTCATAAATGTCTGGGTTGGTGATCCCCACCTGGTCCATCTTGTTGACCGCCAGCACCACCGGCTTCTGAGAGCGCAGCAGCATGTTGGCCACCTCTTGGTCGGAGGCGGTCAGGCCGGTCTTGATGTCGCAGACAAAGAGGATCACCGTGGCGTGCTGGATGGCGATCTCCGCTTGCTGGCGCATAAAGGCCAGAATCTGGCTGTCGGCGGAGGGCTCGATGCCGCCGGTGTCCACCAGGTCGAACTTCCGGTTTCTCCACTCCGCCTCGGCGTACAGCCGGTCGCGGGTGACGCCGGGGGTATCCTCCACGATGGACAACCGCTGGCCCACCAATTTATTAAACAGCATGGACTTGCCCACGTTGGGCCGGCCCACGATTGCAATCAAAGGCTTCATAATAGCACCCTCACTCTCTCTGTCACGGGTTGTAGCGATAATAGTCGTCCTCCGGCGGCAGTGCATAGGCGGGCGTCTCCACCGGCAGCCCCAGAATGGCGTCCACCAGGTCAAAGCCGCTGTCAGCCGGAAGGGCCGTCACCGGCACCCCAGGGCCTCCTCCACCTGCTCCACAGTGGCGTCGTCCAGGAAGATCCGTTCCCCGCCCGGAGCATGCTGTCGGGATGAGCAGCCGCTCGCCCAGCGCCTCCCCTTGAGCTGCTCTATCAGATCCCGTCCGGTAATCAGACCAGAGACCGTGATGGTCTCCCAAAAAGCGGTTGACCATCGGATAGACATTTCCTATTATATTACCACATTTTTCCCGGCACATGTCAACGATTTTCTGCAAGAAGGGGGCAGCGGACACGCCGGTGGCAATGGCAAACGGCGGCGGGGCCTCCTCCAGCTCCATGTCCTCCAGGGCCATAGCCGCCTGACTGGTGAGCAGGCGGAGCATCCCCACGCCGTTTTCCATCTGGGGCATGTCCTCATAGTATCCCTTTTCTGGCAGAGGACGGCCGGCCAGCAGGTAGAACTCGTCGGAACACCACGCCAGGTGTGTGCTGTGCTTTTCAGGAAAGAAGCGGCAAATGCCTCCACCTGATCCAGCACCGCCGCGGCCTGGGCCGGAGTGTACGGGTCGATCCGACACAGGCCCTCCCGGAATCGGGTCACCCCACCGGCACCACCGCCACGCTGCCCACCGCCGGGTGGAGCGCCCCAGCTCCCGCAGGGTGCGGTCCAGGGCGGGGCCGTCGTTGACGCCGGGGCAGGCCACGATCTGGCAGTTCATGGTGATGCCCGCCGCAGCAAATCGCTCCATGATGGCCAGACACTCCCCGCCCGCCGGTGCTTGAGCATGGCCTCCCGCAGGGCCGGATCAGTGGCATGAACCGTGATGTTGATGGGGCTGATGCGCAGCCCTGCGAGGCGCGCAATCTCCCGCTCCGACAGGTTGGTCAGGGTGATATAGTTCCCCATCAGGAAGGACAGGCGGGCATCGTCATCCTTGAAATAGAGTGTCTCCCGCATACCGGGGGGCATCTGATCCACAAAGCAGAAGATACACCGGTTCGCGCAGGAGCGGGCCTTGTCCATCAGATAGGTCTCAAAATTGAGGCCCAACTCCTCCCCCTCCGCCTTGCGTACCCGCAAGCGGCCGTCCTCCCCTACCAGGGTCAGCTCCAGCCGGGGTCGTAAGCAAAAATTTATAGTCCAGCACATCCACAATGGGGCGTCCGTTGATGTGGGTCAGCGTCACACCCGGCCGGACACCCGCCCTCTGGGCCGGACTGTGGGCGTCCACGGATTTGATTTTCGTCAGGCTCATACGTTTTGGGCTCCTCAAAAATAAAGTGACAGAGGGTGGCTCTGCGGCCGCCCGCCCCTTTCTTTTCGTAGGGGCCGATGTCCTCATCGGCCCGGCGGGCGGGTGTGTTCACCCGCCCCTACGTCTTATTGCAAGGGCGGCCCTTGTGGTCTGCTGCGATTCTCCGGGCCGCCGCCCGGCCATACGGCGCGGTGCGCTCCCCACTTCCGGGGCCCCGCCGAAGCCCAGCGGCGACGGCCGCGGGTTCGGTGGGGAAAGGAGCCGCAGCGGAAGGAGTGAGCTTTGCCGCCTGCGGCGAAGCGAAGTATCTGGAGCTTGCGGCGACGCTGTCACGCTGCGCGCCCTCCGCGACGGGCAACTGCTCACTGCTCCGCCGAAAATACCGCTGGACTGCGTCCAGCCTGTTTTCGGTCTGCGCAGTTCTCTGTTGCCCTGCTCCCGGGCGCTCCACGCTTCTATTTTACCCCATTTCCGGGCAAAAGAAAGAGGGGTGATTCCCCTCGTTCTTTCGTGCTATTTACTTCGCCTCGGCGGTAGCCTCCACCTTGCCGAACTCATGGCCGTTGTAGCTCATGCAGCTCTTGCACATCCGGTGGGGCAGACGGAACGCACCGCACTTGGGGCAGGTGGTAACGCCGGGAGTCTCCAGCTTCCACACGGAGCTACGGCGCTTGTTCCGGCGCTGCTTGACACTTTACTCTTAGGGACTGCCATCTATGACACCTCCTTAGGTTCATGCCCTGGCCGGGCAAAACTTACTCAGACTCTTTATCCAACAGCTGCGCGAGGGCAGCAAAACGTGGATCAATTTCAGGCTTGCAGCCGCAGGGTCCCTCGTTGAGATCCGCGCCGCAAGTGGCGCACAGCCCCTTGCAATCCTCTGAGCACACATGCTTGGAGTCCATGGCCAGCACCAAAGCGGTGGTAAAGACCTCATCCAGATCCACCGTACCGTTATCCAGAAGCAGGATCTCGTCGTTTTCCTCGTCCTCCAGAGTCTCGGCCAGCAGGCTGTCCACCGGAACGCGCATATCCCGGCAGAAGGGCTTGAGGCAACGGTCGCACACCAGCTCCAGCGTAGTCTCCGCCGTCCCTCCAGAACGAGGGCATCCGCCTGATTTCGCACTGTACCAGACACCTGTACCGGGCCGGCAAACGGATGCTCTCCATAGAAGTCCAGGCCGGACAGATCCAACGCAAACGAGAAGGAGCGAAGCCCCGGGAACATGAAGAATAGAACGGAGATCCAGTCGCATGGTACACCTCACACAATGGCACAGCAGACATTATAACGAAACCCGCGGCCAATGTCAAATATTTTTTCGTGGAAACCCACATTTTTCAAAGTCCGGCAGGCTGTACTACTTTACGGCGGATTTCCTTCTTATGATACCACAGCTTGACCGTGCTGCGCAAGCCCTTTCCCCTCTTTCCCCGGTTGTGCGCTTATGTTATAATGGATGCAAATGAATTGTGAGGCAGACTATGAAAGAATTCACCATCGGAAAAAACGACGCCGGACAGCGGCTGGACCGCTGGCTGGCCAAGACCCTCCCCCCGCGCCGCTGGCCCAGAAGTACATCCGCCTCAAGCGGGTGAAGGTCAATGGGAAGGGCTCCCAGCGGGATGTGCGGCTCCAGTTGGGGACATACTCCAGTTATACATCAACGATGAGTTCTTCGAGCAGCCCAGGGAGGAGAACGCCTTTCTGAGCGTCTTCAAGCCCCACCTGGACATCGTCTATGAGGATGAAAACCTGATGCTGCTCAACAAACGGCCTGGCCTGCTGTGCCACGCGGACGAGCACGAAAAGGTGAACACCCTCATCACCCACATTCAGGCCTACCTCTACCAAAAGAAGGAGTGGAATCCCGGGACGAGCACTCCTTTACTCCGGCCCTGTGCAACCGCATCGACCGCAACACCGGCGGCATCGTCATGGCCGCCAAGAACGCCGAGACCCTGCGCATCCTTAACCAGAAGATCAGGGATCGGGAGATCGCCAAGTTCTACCTGGCCATTGTCCACGGCCGCATGAAGCCATCCCAGGGGAAGCTGGAGGGCTTTCTACTCAAGGATGAGGACCGGGCCCAGGTGAAGGTCTTCTCCGCCCCGTCCCCGGCGGCAAGAGCGCCGCCACCTTATATAAGACTCTGCGGACGGCGGGCTGACTGTCCCTGGTAGAGTGCGAGCTGCTCACCGGCCGCACCCACCAGATCCGCGCCCAGTTCGCCGCCGCCGGCCATCCCCTGCTGGGGGACGGCAAGTATGGCCGGGAGCGGGACAACAAGAAGTACGGCCGTTCCTTCCAGGCCCTCTATTCCTATAAGCTGGCCTTTACCTTCCCCACCGACGCCGGGCTGCTGGAGTACCTGCGGGGCCGCGTGTTCACCGTGGAGCAGGTGGATTTCGTGGCGGAATACTTTCCCACCGGGGAGCGGGTATAAAATCCCTGAAAATATTTCGTTTTATTATTGACATTTTTCGCAAGAACATATATGATTTGTTTCGTCATTAGGGCGTACCCAACCGCCGGTTTGGGTGCGCCCTTTACTACCTTTTAGAAATGGGGGAGGATACATGTCCAAGGAACTGATCCGCCTGTCGGATTGCTTCATGAAATTTGACGACGACGTCATTCTGGACCATATCAACCTTTATATCAACGACAAGGAATTCCTCACGCTGCTCGGTCCCTCCGGGTGCGGCAAAACCACGACGCTCCGTATCATCGGCGGCTTTCAGAAGCCGACCTCCGGCGACGTGTTTTTGACGGCGTGAGGATTAATGACGTTCCTCCTCATAAGAGGAAGGTCAATACCGTCTTTCAAAAGTATGCCCTGTTCACCCACATGAACATCTTTGAAAACGTGGCCTTCGGTCTGCGCATCAGCAAAGTGCCCGAGGCGGAGCTGCGGGAGCGGGTGGAAGAGGCCCTGGCCCTGGTCAACCTGGCCGGGTACGGCAAGCGTTCGGTCAATTCCCTCTCCGGCGGCCAGCAGCAGCGGGTTGCCATCGCCCGTGCCATTGTCAACCGCCCCCAGGTACTCCTGCTGGACGAACCGCTGGGTGCGCTGGATCTCAAGCTGCGCAAGGGTATGCAGATCGAACTCAAGCGCATCCAGCAGCAGGTAGGCATCACCTTTGTCTATGTCACCCACGACCAGGAGGAGGCCCTCACCATGAGCGACACGGTCGTGGTCATGAATGAAGGGCGTATCCAGCAGATCGGTACCCCCCAGGATATCTATAACGAGCCCAAAAACGCCTTTGTGGCTGACTTCATCGGCGAGTCCAACATCATCGACGGCATCATGCATGAGGACAGGGTGGTGGGGATGTACGGCAAGAAATTCCCCTGTCTGGACGGCGGTTTCCAGCCCAACGAGCCGGTGGATGTGGTCATCCGCCCGGAGGACATCGACATTGTCCCCGTGGAGCAGGGCCAGCTCACCGGCACTGTCACCGAGGTCACCTTCAAGGGGATGCAGTACGACATTATCGTGGACTTCTATGGCTTCAAGTGGCTCATCCAGACCACCGACTTCTCCCCAGTGGGGGCCAGGATTGGGGTGAAGATCGACCCCGACGGCTTCCACATCATGAAGAAGAGCCGCTACTCCGGTATGTTCGGCGACTACAGCTCCTACAGCTCAGAGTACGACGAGCTGAATGAGGGCCCGGAGGAGGAATCGAGGATGAAGAGTAAGGGCATTGCCGTTCCCTATGTCATCTGGATGGCCATCTTTGTGGTGGCTCCCCTGCTGATCATCGTCTTTACGCCTTCACGAGCCAGGCCGGCGGCTTCACGCTGGAGAACTTCTCTACCATGGCCCAGTATACCGGCGTGTTCGGGCGCTCCTTTTACTGGCCATCATCGCCACCTTCATCTGTCTGCTCATCGGCTATCCCCTGTCCTACTGGCTGGCCCAGGAGAGTCCTGCGGTGCGCCGGGTGGCCATGATGCTCATCATGCTGCCCATGTGGATGAACTTCCTGCTGCGCACCTACTCCTGTATGTTCCTGCTGGAGAAGCGGGGGCTGATCAACAGCTTTCTGGGCCTGTTTGGTATCGGCCCCTTCCAGATGATCAACACCCAGGGGGCCATCGTGCTGGGCATGGTCTACAACTTCCTGCCTTTCATGATTCTGCCCATCCTCTCCGTTCTGGAGAAAATCGACCCCAAGGTGATCGAGGCCGCCCAGGATCTGGGCCAACTCCTTCACGGTCTTTCGCCGGGTGACCTTCCTCTCCCTGCCCGGCGTGCTCTCCGGCGTGACCATGGTGTTCATTCCCTCGGTGTCCACCTTTGTCATCTCCCGTCTGCTGGGCGGCGGCAAGAGCCTGCTGCTGGGCGACCTCATTGAGATGCAGTTCATGGGGACCACCTATAACCCGTGGCTGGGTTCCGCCATCGCCCTGGTAATGATGGTCATCGTCCTGGTCTGCATGGCCATTATGAACCGCTTTGGCGAGGGAGAAGAGGGGTGTCGTTCCTGTGAAACAGTCCCGGCGCATCGGCAGCCGCTTCTTTATGCTGCTGGTCTTTTGTTCCTCTACCTGCCCATCTTCGTGCTCATCGTGTTCTCCTTCAACGCGTCCAAGAGCCGGTCGGTGTGGTCCGGCTTCACCCTGGATTGGTACAAGGAGCTGTTCCAGAACTCCATGATCCTGGACGCCTGTGGGTCACACTGGCGGTTTCCATTCTGGCTGCAGTGATCTCCACCATCATTGGCACGGCAGCCGCCATCGGCTTCACCAACTTCCGCCGCCGCAGCCGCACGGTGGTCACCACCATCAACAACATCCCCTGACCAACGCGGACATCATCACCGGCGTGTCCATGATGCTGTTCTTTGTACTGGCGGTCAACGTCTTTAACGGCACACTGGGAGCTGCCTTGGGCATCAAGTGGAACCTGGGCTTTGTCACCCTGCTCATCGCCCACCTGACCTTCGACATTCCCCACGTCATCCTTCTGCGTCATGCCCAAGCTCCAGCAGCTTGACCCCAATATCTATGAGGCGGCCCAGGATCTGGGCGCTCCCGGCTTTCTGGCTTTCCGAAAGGTGATCCTGCCTGAGATCATGCCCGGCGTGATCAACGGCCTGCTCATCGCCTTCACTATGTCCATCGACGACTTCGTGATCAGCTACTTCACCGCCGGCTCCACCTTCTCCACCCTGTCCATGGTCATCTATTCCATGGCCAAGAAGCGGGTCAGCCCGGAGATCAACGCCCTGTCCACCCTGCTCTTCGTGGTGGTGGTCACCCTGCTGGTCATCGTCAATGTCCGCCAGACCCGGCAGGACAAGCGCCGCATGGTTCATGGAACTGACGGATATCAAAGGCAGCCCGCCTTGATATAATATTATTTTTTGAAAGGGCAAACGAAAGGAATTGAAAAAGCAAATTGCACTTGTACTGGCACTGGCAACCCTCAGCACGGCGGCCCTGAGCGGCTGTACCGGCGGATCGCCTTCCGGCACAGCCGAGACACCGGGCGGCGAGAGTTCCAGCGGCAACACCGGCACTGCCGGCGTGGTCAACGTCTACAACTGGGGCGAGTACATTGATATGTCCGTTCTGGAGGATTTCGAGGCGGAGACTGGTATCAAGGTCAATTATCAGACATTTGAGTCCAATGAGGCGCTCTACGGCAAGCTGGCCGGCGGCGCCGGCGGCTACGACGTCATCATCCCCTCAGACTATATGATCGGTCAGCTCATCGAGGAGGACATGCTGGAGCCGCTGAACTTTGACAATATTCCCAACTTTGCCGACATCGACCCCAATCTGAAAAACCCGGAGTACGACCCGGAGAACCTCTACTCCGTCCCCTACATGTGGGGCCTGCTGGGCGTGATCTATAACAGCGCCTACATTGACCCTGCGGAGAAGGATGTGGAAACCTGGGACATTCTGTGGGATGAGGAGCTCTCCGGCGACATTCTGATGTTCAACAACTCCCGCGACGCCATTGGCATTGCCCTCAAGAAGCTGGGCTACTCCTATAACACTGAGGATCCCGCCCAGGTCAAGGAGGCCACCAACCTTCTGGTAGAGCAGAAGCCCCTGGTGCAGTCCTACGTCATGGACGAGATTTTCGACAAGCTGGAGGGTGAAAACGCCCTCATCGGCGCCTACTATTACGGCGATTTTCTTACCATGCAGGAGAACAACCCTGACCTGGCCTTTGCCCTGCCACGGGAGGGCACCAATCTCTACGTGGATGCCATGTGCATCCCCAAGGGCGCGGAGAACAAGGAGAACGCCGAGAAGTTCATTAACTTCATGTGCTCCACTCAGGCCGGCCTCAAGAACTGTGAGGAGATCTGGTACTCCTCCCTCTGCTGAGTGTCCGTGAGGAGCTGGACCCTGAGACCGCCCACGATCCCTATGCCTACCGTACCGACGACGTATATGCCAAGACGGAGAGCTTTGCCTGTCTCTCCCCTGAAATCCGTGAGCTCTACAACAGCGAGTGGATCCGCCTGCTAAAGTAAAAGCACACTGCCCGCCGGGTCTCCGGCGGGCAGTCTATCTGTTAAAATAAGGTTTTAGACGGCCAAAGCGGGCCCGACCATCAGGTCGGACCCGCTTTATACAGCGCTTGTCGTACGTCTCTTCTTAGTAATTGATGCTGCGGATCTCGAAAGAGGCCTGGGGATGGGCACAGATAGGGCAGACCTCAGGAGCGGTTTTGCCGAAGTGGATGTGGCCGCAGTTGCGGCACTTCCAGACATACTCGTCACCGCGCTTAAAGACCACACCCTCCTCCAGGTTCTTCAAAGGGTCAGGTAGCGCTCCTCATGCTCCTTCTCGATCTTGCCGACGCCGTCAAACAGGAAAGCCAGCTTCTCAAAGCCCTCCTCGCGGGCGGTTTCGGCCATCTCCTTATACATCTGGGTCCACTCTTCGTTCTCACCCGCCGCCGCAGCCTTCAGGTTGGCAGCGGTATCGCCGATGCCGCCCAGCTCTTTGAACCACAGCTTGGCATGCTCCTTCTCATTGCCGGCGGTCTCCTCAAAGATGGCCGCGATCTGCTCGAAGTCCTCTTTCTTGGCCTTGCTGGCAAAATAAGTATACTTATTGCGGGCCATGCTCTCTCCCGCAAACGCCTTCCACAGATTGGCCTCCGTCTTGCTTCCCTTCAGCTCCATAATGCTCAGCCTTCCTTTCTAAATCAGATTTTGAGTGAAATACGGGCCTTCTCAGCCCTCGCCCTTCCAGAAGCCGTGGAGATTGCAGATTTCGTACGCCTCCACTTTCTCACTGCGGCAGAAGGTCTTCAGCTCAGGCTTTCGCCGGGCTTGGGGAACTTCATGGTGACGGTGTCCCCATCCACCGCCGCGATCATGGAGATGTAGTGCTCGGGGAGCATGGGGTGCTCCACACTGCCCACCTTCACGCTCACGGAATAGCCGCTGCCATGGGCAGTCTTTTCCACCGCAGGGACATGCTTCTCCATAGCACCATCGGTGGTGTTGGGGACGAACTCCTCCATTTTCTGGCCGCAGCACATGACAGGAACACCCTTGTCGACCACCTTGAAAATGACATTGCCGCAGTGGGCACAGCGATACAGCTTAAATTCCATTGGAACAACCTTCCTTTCTAATTTTGATGGTCACATCTTATCATATTTTAAGAAAAGATCAATGAAGTTGTTTGCACTTTGTGCAAATTCCGTGAAAACCACCTCATGGCCCGTGACATCGTGCCCGCTGGCCAGCAGTGCCTGCCGGTCCAGCTCCGCATCGGGAAGGTGCAGGTCGTAAACCGCCCCGCACTGGTCACAGCAGAAATGAGGGTGGGGCATTGTCTTTGCGTCATAGCGCTCCACCGGAAATGCCATCCGGCGGATTGCACCTTCATCTGCCAAAAGGTTTAAATTCCGGTAAACGGTTCCCAGGCTAAGGCTGGGATTGGCCGGCTTCAGCCACTGATAAATCATCTCCGCCGTGGGTGCTGTTCTGTCTGCCGCAAAGCCTCATAGATCAATTCCCGCTGCCGGGAATAGCGCTTGCCGTTCATGAGCCACCTCTTTCTCGGCACATTATAAACAGTAACTATTACTGTTATTATTATATTAGCAGATCTTTCTGGAAATTGCAACCCTTTTTCTCTGACACTTCTTCCCGCGTGTAATCAGCGTGGAATAACGTATACTAGGTGCTGGGTGAATCCATCTGAACGAAATCCATTGGAAGGAACAGGAGGAACACACATGAAACGCACATGGACTCTGCTCGGCATCGGGCTCGCTCTGGCTCTGCCGCTGACCGCTTGTACCCGCGATAAAGCCCCTGATGTGACTCCGACTCCCTCGCCGGTTGTCACCTCCCAGCCCAGCACCATGCCGGAGAACACCCCGCAGCCCCCAATACCACCACGCCCGCCCCGGAGGGTACCGAACACCCGAAGGACGGCGGCTCGGCCGCCGTGACGCAGTCCGGGATGCCGGGGATGCCGCCAAGGACGTAACCCGCGGTGTGGGCGATGCAGCCCGCGACATCGTCGACGGCGTTGGCGACGCCGCCAAAGACATCGGCAACGGTGTAAAGCGAGCCACAAAATGAAAAAAGCGGTATGGTCTGAGACCATACCGCTTTTGACTGCTTTTTAAGATTTGGTTCAGAGGATTGTAAGCCTTTGGTCGGTTGGAAGTCAGAAACGCCTGATATACTCCCTCTATAATAAAAGAACAGGCGAGAGCCCATTCTGACGGAGGTGTTCCCCATGAAAAAATCACATTGGCCGTCCTGTTCGGCGGCTCTTCCACCGAATATGAGATCTCCTCCAGTCCGCCCACGCGGTACTCACACATCTGGACCGGGACAGGTACGAGCCCGTCCTCCTGGGCCTCACACGGGATGGGCGCTGGCTGCTCTACCAGGGGCCGGTGGACGCCCTGCTGGACGACACTTGGCACACCGACGCCGCCATACCGTCCCGGCTGTGATCTCCCCGACCGCGGCGTCCACGGCCTGCTGCTCATCGCCCCGCCGGGCCCTCCACCCGCTATCTGGACGCCGCCTTTCCGGTACTCCATGGCAAAACGGGGAGGACGGCACGGTGCAGGGCCTGCTGGAGCTGGCAGGCATCCCCGTAGTGGGCTGCGGGGTGCTCGCCTCCGCCCTGTGCATGGACAAGGACGTGGCCCACCGCCTGGTCCGGGCCGCCGGTGTAGCGGTGCCCCTTCCATCCTCTTTCGCGCCGGAGAAGGGCTGGACACCTGCCGGAGCGCACTGCCAGCCTGACCTATCCCCTGTTTGTCAAGCCCGCACGGGCGGGTTCCTCCTTTGGCATCACCAAGGTGGAGGAGCCCGGCGTGTTGGCCGAAGCCGTCGCCGCCGCCCTGGCCCACGATAGCAAGGTGGTCATTGAGGAGGCCGTGCCCGGCTTTGAGGTGGGCTGCGCCGTACTGGGCAATGAGGTTCTGACAGTGGGACATGTGGACGAGATCGAGCTCTCCGGCGGCTTTTCAACTATACGGAGAAGTACAATCTGATCACCTCCAGCATACACATGCCCGCCCGAATTTCCCAGGAGAAGGAAACAGAAATTCAGGCGACCGCCCAGTTAATCTACCGGGCGCTGGAGTGTTCCGGCTTTGCACGGGTGGATTTGTTTCTCACGCCGAACGGGCGCATTGTCTTTAACGAGGTAAACACCATCCCCGGTTTCACAGCTCACAGCCGCTACCCCAACATGATGCGGAGCATAGGCCTGGAGTTCGGCCCTCTGCTGGACCGTCTCATCGGACTGGCGGTGGACGCATGAAGGGTACGCTGTATCTGGTCAACCGCGCCCATCCCCTGCCGGAGGAGCCCGCCGCGGAGGACCTCGCCTCCGTCCGCTCCGGTCAAACCGAGGTACGTCTCCACCAGCGAGCCAAAGTGATGTTGGATCAGCTTCGCCGCAGTGGACGGCGCGGGCACCATCATTCCGGTCAGCGGCTACCGCCCTCAAACCGAGCAGCAGGCCATCTGGGACGACGCCCTGACCGAGCACGGCAGTGCCTTCACCGAGACCTATGTGGCCCGCCCGGGGTGCAGCGAGCATCAGACCGGGCTGGCCATTGATCTGGGCGAGAATAGGCCGGAGGTGGACTTCCTCTGCCCCGCCTTCCCCGACTCCGGCCCGGGGCCCTGCGCCGCCGGGCCGCCGACTTCGGCTTTATCCTTCGCTACCCCAAGGGAAGGAGGCTGTCACCGGCATCGGATACGAGCCGTGGCACTTCCGGTATGTGGGCTGGCCCCACGCCAAGCTGATGGAGGAGCGTCATCTGGTACTGGAGGAATATCTGGAGTGGCTTCACGACTTCCCGCTGGGAGGGAACCTCTTCGTTTCCGGGGCTGGGGCGTCTGTTTGAGCTTTACTACCTGCCCGTCTGGGCGGCGGACACCTCACCCTGCCCGCCGACGCCCCTGCCAGCGCTGTGACACCAACGAGGGCGGCGTGGTGCTCACCCTGTGGAGGGATGCGGGATGAAAACCGAGTCGCTCGGCGGCTTTGACCGCTTCCGCGTCCCCGCCGCCCTGCTGGTCATCGCCATCCATACCGGCCCTCTGCTCTCCCTGAACGGGGAGGCCAACTACCTTTTGACCGACATTTTGGCCCGCATCGCCGTCCCCTTTTTCTTCTCGGTGTCCGGCTGGTTCCTGGTGCCCCGTCTGCTCCGGGAGGGGCGGGCCGCCCTGATCCCCTTTGTCGCTGCTGCTGCTTTACGGGGCCGCGGTCCTGCTCTACCTCCCCCTGAACCTCTACAACCACACCCTGGAGGAGAGCGGCTTCGCCCTGCTGCGAGATGTGCTCTTCAACGGCACCTTTTACCACCTGTGGTACTTCCCCGCCCTGGTGCTGGGGGCCTGCCTGGTGTACGGCCTTCTGCGCATCCTGGGGCCCCGCTGGGCGTGGCTTCCCGCCCTTCTGCTCTATGCCGCCGGGCTGCTGGGGACAGCTATTTCGGCCTCACCGCCGCCCTGCCGCCCCTCCGGGCCGGGTACGAGGCCCTGTTCCTCCTCTTCGACTACACACGCAACGGCCTGTTCTTCCCCCCTGTCTTTCTGCTGCTGGGGGGCTGGCTGGCCCTGAGGCCTGCCCGCCGGAGCGCGGCTTGGTACGGGGCCGGACTGCTCCTCTCCCTGGCGCTGCTGACGGCGGAGGGCCTGCTGGTGCAGCGCCTCGCCCTGGCCCGCTTTGACGCCCTCTACCTCTCCCTCCCCCTGTGCGTCGGGTTCCTCCTGCGGTGGCTCCAGCGCCTGTCCCTCCCGGCCGTCCCCGCCCTCCGGGGCTGGGCGGCGGCGGTGTATGTCCTCCATCCCTGGTGCATCGTCCTCATCCGGGGCGGCGCGGGGTGTTGGGCCTCACCGGCCTGCTGGTGGACAACCATCTTGTGCACTATCTGGCTGTGGTTCTGCTCTCCTCCCTTCTGGCCCTCCCCTTTGCCCGCGTCCGCCCCGCCCCCTCCCCCCGGAGCCGGGCCTGGATCGAGCTGGACGCCGCCGCCCTGCGGCACAATCTGGCCGCCCTGGGCTCCCTTCTGCCGGAGGGGCCCGCCTCATGCCGGTGGTCAAGGCCAACGCCTACGGGCACGGAGACTTGGAGATCGCCCGGCTGTGCGTCGGGGCGGGCGCGGACGCCTTTGCCGTGGCCACCGCCGCCGAGGGCGTCCGCCTGCGGCGGGGCGGCGTCCGGGGGACGATCCTGATACTGGGCTACTCCGGGCCGGAGCTGGCCTCCCTGCTGGCCCGGTACCGCCTGACCCAGACGGTTGTGAGCGCCGGACACGCCCGGGCGCTGGACGCATGCGGCCGGCGGCTGGCCGTCCACCTCAAGGTGGACACCGGCCTCCACCGGCTGGGCATCCCCTGGGACGACACCCAGAGCCTGACCGCCCCTTACAGCTGTTCCCATCTGCGGGTGACCGGCGTATTCACCCACCTGGCCGACACGGAGCGGCTGGACGAGGCCAGCCAAGCCCGTACCCGGGAGCAACTCCGGCGCTTTCGGGCAGCGGTGGATGGCCTGCGCTCCGCCGGACACGCCCCCGGAACCGTCCACTTCCAGGGCAGCTACGGCCTGCTCAACTACCCGGCCTCCCCTGCGGCTACGCCCGCCCCGGCATCGCCCTGTACGGCGTCCTCAGCGCCCCCGGCGACGCCACCACGGCGGTCCTCCCCTCCGCCCGGTGCTCTCCTGCGGGCCAGGGTATCCCAGCTTCACACCCTGGCCGCCGGGCGGCGGGCTACGACGGGGCCTACACCGCCCATCGGCCCACTGTGCTGGCCACCCTGTCCATCGGCTACGCCGACGGCTGGCCCCGTACCCTCTCCAACGGGGCGGGCCGGGTGCTCCTCCACGGCCGAACGGCCCCCATAGTGGGACTTATCTGTATGGATCAGCTTCTGGTGGACGTGACGGATATGGAAGGCGTCGCCCCGGCGATACCGCCACTCTCATTGGCCGGGACGGGGACGCCGTCCTTACCGCCGAGGAGGCCGCCCAGGCGGCGGGTACCATCACCAACGAGCTGCTCTCCCGCCTCGGCCCCGGCTGGAACGGGTGGTGCTTCCTTAAGAAACGAGCCTCAGACGCAAGCGTCTGAGGCTCGTTTTATTTCTTTCTTCGGCCGGGCGTTCTTTTGGGCTTAGCCACGGCCCAGCCCACCTTTGGCGGGGCGGGAGCGGGTGGGCTGGGCCTTGCCCTTGGCGGGCGCGGGCTTGCCCCGGCCGGAGGGCTGATCCCCCGGCCTGGCGGGGCCGTTGGGCCGCAGGAGACAGCCCTTGCCGTAGCCGATCAGATCCTCCCGGTGGGTGCGGTGGAGGGCCTCCCGCACCAGCGGGCGCTTCTCCGGGCGCTTCCACTGCATCAGCGCCCGCTGCATCGCCTTCTCGTGGGGATCACGGGGCACATACACCGGCTGCATGGTGCGGGGATCAATGCCGGTGTAGTACATGCAGGTGGACAGGGTTCCCGGCGTGGGGTAGAAGTCCTGCACCTGCTCCGGCTGGCGGCCGGTGCGGTTGATCCACTCCGCCAGCCGCACCGCGTCGTCCAGGGTACAGCCCGGGTGAGAGGACATGAGGTAGGGCACCAGGTATTGCTCCTTGCCGTACTTCTGGTTCAGCCGCTCGTACTTACCCTTGAACTTCTCATAGACCTCGATATGGGGCTTGCCCATATAGTCCAGGGTGTACGCCACACAGTGCTCCGGGGCCACCTTGAGCTGGCCGGAGACATGATACTTCACCAGCTCGGCAAAGAACTCGCCGCTCTTGTCCTGGAGCATATAGTCGAAGCGGATGCCGGAGCGGATGAACACCTTCTTCACCCCGGCACCTGCCGGATCTTGCGCAGGAGCATCAAATAGTCGGTGTGGTCGGCGTCCAGGTTGGGACAGGGCGTGGGGCCAGGCAGGCCCGGCCCCGGCACATTCCCGCCTTCATCTGCTTCTTGCAGGCGGGGCGGCGGAAGTTGGCGGTGGGGCCGCCCACGTCATGGATATAGCCCTTGAAGCCGGGGTGGCGGGTCAGGGCCTCCACCTCCCGCAGGACGCTCTCATGGCTGCGGGAGGTGATGATCCGTCCCTGGTGGAAGGCCAGGGAGCAGAAGTTGCACGCCCCGAAGCAGCCCCGGTTGTGGGCCACGGAGAAGCGCACCTCCTCGATGGCGGGCACGCCCCCCATCTCGTCATACATGGGGTGGGGTTCCCGGACGTAGGGCAGCTCGGCCACGAAGTCCAGTTCGGCAGTGGTGAGCGGCATGGCCGGCGGATTGACCACCAGCAGCCGGTCGCCGTGGCGCTGGAGGATGGCCTTCCCGGACGGGGTCGTGCTCCTCATACTGGATCTGGTTGGCCTGGGCATAGGCCCGCTTATCCGTGGATACCGCCTCAAAGGAGGGCACTCCACCTTTGGATAGGCACACGCAGAAGGATCTTTGGCAATAAAGGCGGTTCCCTTTACATCTGTAATCTCCCGGATGGGCGTTCCGGAGGCCAGACGAGCCGCAATTTCCCGGGTGGCGCGCTCTCCCATGCCATAGACCAGCAGATCCGCTTGGCTGTCAAAGAGGATGGCGCGGCGCACCTTGTCCTCCCAATAGTCGTAGTGGGCAAAGCGGCGCAGACTGGCCTCCAGGCCGCCGATCACCAGCGGAATGTCCCCAAAGGCCTCCCGCACCTTGTTGGCATAGACGATCACCGCCCGGTCGGGCCGCAGGCCGGCCCGATTGCCCGGGGAATAGGCGTCGTCATGGCGGCGCTTTTTGGCCACGGTATAGTGGGCCACCATGGAGTCGATGTTGCCGCTGGAGAGCAGAACGCCCAGCCGCGGGCGGCCCAACGCTGTAAAGGAGCTGGCCTTGCGCCAGTCCGGCTGGGCCAGGATTGCCACCCGGTAGCCCTCGGCCTCCAGCACCCGGGAAATAATGGCCGGGCCAAAGGAGGGTGGTCGACATAGGCGTCGCCGGTGATGACCAGGAAGTCAAACTCCTCCCAGCCCCGCTCCGCCAGATCCGCTTTGGTGACAGGCAAAATTGATTCATAGGTTCCTCATGATTCCTTGGCTTCAAATCCAATGTATTTTTCCAGAACATCCAGCGGGCCGCGGGCCCGGCTCCTCCCCACCTTGACAAAGCCGTACTTCTGGTAGAAGCGCTGGGCAATCCCGTTGTCCGGCGCGCAGCACAGCCGCAGGCGGTCCCGTCCCAGAGGCCGGTAGGTGGATACCGCCTGGCCCAGGAGCTGCACCCCCAGGCCCTGGCGCCGGTGGGCGGGAGACATGTACAGGAAGGGGATATAGCCCACGCCGTCGTCAGCCCCCGGTCCAGATCCATCTGGAGCAGGCCGGCCGTCTCGTCCCGCTGCATGGCGCACATCACCGCCCGCTCCGGGGCCCGTTTCCAGCAGCGCAGGGCGTCCCTCTGGAACGCGTCCCCGTCGAAGGGCACCGCCGGGCCGTTCACATCCTGCCAGGCCTCATGGCGGGCCGACCGGTACACCGTCCCCTCCTTTTTCAGGTTGAGGGGCCGGAACCACAGGTTTGCATCGCCGCTTGTTCCGTCCCGCTCCTTCCACCACCGCTGGCGGGCCAGGGTGGAGATCTCGTCGGGCAGGTGGGAGTTATCGTTCTCAAAGACGGTGCGGGCCGTATCGCCCTCCACCTCCAGGCAGGTGACGGCGGTGTTGTCGCTGTGGCCCAAGCCGTCCATCTCGCCGGGCCCCAGCCCCGGAGGGCCCCCTGGAGGCAGCGGATGGCGGTGCCGTGGGAGAACAGGGCGATCGTCTGGCCCGGGTGGGCCGCCGCCAGGCGGAGCACCGCCCCCTTGAGCCGCGCCTGTACCTGGGCGAAGGTCTCGCCCCCCTCCACCCGGAAGTCCGGGGAGCTGTGGTTAAAGCGGATCAGATTCATGGCGTCGCACCGCTCCAGCTCGCCCCAGGGCTTGTCCTCCCATGCGCCCAGGCTGATCTCCCGCAGGCCCGGATCGGTGTGCAGCTCCAGACCGTGGGACAGGTAGACCGCTTTGGCGGTGGTCATTGTACGGAACAGGTCGCTGGAGTACACCGCGTCGATATGTATGTCCGCAAACCGTCCCCGCAGGGCCGCGATCTGCCGGTAGCCGTTATCGGTAATCAGGCTGTTATACCAGCCGTGTACCCGGCGGTAGAGATTTCCCTCCGCCTCCGCGTGGCGGACCAGATAGACGGTTGTCATCGCTTTACTGCACCTCTGAATCTGAAATCCATTGTTCTCATACCTCTAGAGTCTTTTCCAGCTTGGAGACAATATGCTTCTCCTCGCCGCACTCATCTCCCATGCCGCCCAGCGCACTGGCGGCAGTGAGATGGAGACGGAGCCGCCCCTCCAGCTCGTCCAGCACTGCCGTCACCACCATCTCGCTTCCGGTTCTGTGAAGATACTTGACCAACACCAGAACCAGAACCGAGCCGCCGGGGGTCTCCAGCCGGTAGCGCTCCGACACCTGTCCATTGCTGAACCCGCTGCGCACGATCACATCCTGAATGCGGTCCGCACAGCCCTCCATGGGCAGCTTGGGGTAGAACACTTCTGTATAAGCCATATCCTTTTCCTCAGAGCCGATAGTGGCTCAACGCGTCGTGGACGACTCCCTCGAAGGACTCCGCCGCCCCCCAGTCGAAGCGGAACAGCCCCTCGCCCCCGCCGCCGCTGATACAGTGGACGCGGGTTCGGCCGGTAAAGTCGTCCAGGACCACGGTGAGGGTGAGCCGGTTGCCCGCCCGGTAGTAGTGCTTCTCATAGACCGCCACCACACAGGTGCCGCCGCCCGGGTGGGTAAGCTCATAGTGGTCAACCAGCTCCCCGGTGATGCTGTCGGTCACCGCCGCATGGATGGCTTCCCCGCACTCCCGCAGTCCCAGGGAGACAGAATACGAATCCTCCATCTTTTTCCCTCCCGCCTTCAGCCGTCCAGATAGGAGAACAGCTTCTCCCGCAGGGCCTCGCTGTACTCCTCCGCCGCTGTTTTGCTGTCTCCGCTCTGCCGGAGCATTCCCGCGCCGCCGGTGACCGTCCAGTAGAGCCGGGTGCGCCCCTCCAGGTTGTCCAGCACCGCCGTCAGGGTGAGGCGGCTGCCCATGCGGAGAAAGTACTTTTCAAAAAGCAGCACCATGCCACAGAGATTCTCGCCCTGGCGCAGCTCATGGCAATCCACCATCCGGCTGGACAGCCCCGCACGTTCCACCAGCTCGGACACGGTGCGGGCCGCCTCCGCCACGGACAGGTTCAGATAACAGGTGTTCCGCTCCATCGGCGCGCACCTCCATTCACCAGGGCACGACCGCCCCGGTAAAGTCGGATACCTTGTTCAACCCCTGGCGCTCCGCCAGGGCCGCCAGACCGTCCCGCACCTTGATGGGGGCATAGGGATCGTCAAAGCAGGCGGTACCCACCGCCACGGCGGAGGCCCCGGCCAGCAGGAGCTGGGCCGCGTCCTCCCCCTTGGCCACGCCGCCCATGCCCAGGATGGGCAGCTTCACGGCCTGGGCCACCTCCCATACCATGCGCACCGCCACTGGGAGTACGGCGGGGCCGGACAGGCCGCCGGTGTTCATTTTCAAAATGGGCCGGCGGGTGTTCACATCGATGCGCATCCCCCGCAGGGTGTTGATGAGGGACAGGGCGTCCGCCCGCGTCCGCCACGGCCCGGGCGATCTCGGTGACGTCGGTGACGTTGGGGAGAGCTTCACCATCACCGGCACTCTCCCGGCGTGGGCCTTGGCCACCGCTGTCACCTCGGCGGCCAGCTCCGGCTTGGTGCCATAGGCCAGGCCGCCCGCCTTCACGTTGGGGCAGGAGATGTTGACCTCGATCATGTCCACCCCAGCGGCGGAGAGCTTTTCGCACATGACGCCGTATTCCTCCGGGGTATTGCCCGAAATGTTGGCGATTACCGCCAGATCATGCTTTCTCAGCTCGGGCAGCTCTTCCGCAATAAAGGCGTCCACTCCGGGATTCTGGAGGCCCACGGAGTTGAGGATGCCCATGAGGGTCTCCGCGATGCGGGGGCGGGTTGCCCTCCCGGCGGCAGAGGGTCAGACCCTTGCAGCAGATGCCGCCCAGCTCGCTCAAATCATAAAACCGGCCGTACTCCCGGCCGAAACCGAACGTGCCGGAGGCCACCACCACGGGGTTTTTCATCCGCACCCCGGCCAGCACCACGGACTGCTCCACCTTAGACATTCCACGCCACCTCCTCCGCGTCAAACACCGGGCCGTCCTTGCACACGTGCTTCATGGTGCCGTCGGCCATCTGGATGGCGCAGCCCAGGCAGGCCCCCACGCCGCAGGCCATCCGCTCTTCCATGGACACCTGACAGGGCACGCCGTACTCCGCCGCCACGGCAGCCACGTTTTACAGCATGGGCTTGGGGCCGCAGGCCAAAACCGCTGTAAAGTTTTATCCTTTTCAAGAACAGCCCGCACTTGAGCATCCACAAAGCCTTTCTGTCCTAGGCTTCCATCATCACTGCAAAGCAAAACATCTTTACAGCATTTCTGAAATTCCTCGGTCAGCATGGCACGGTCTGCCGACCGGAAGCCCAGTACGGCGGTGCTCCGTCCCGCCGTCCACTTGGCGCAGCCCAGCATAGGGGCACACCGATACCGCCCCCACCAGCAGGCAGCGGTCCTCCCGCCCTATCCGGAAGCCGCGGCCCAGGGGCCCAGCACGTCCAGGGTGTCCCCCGCTTTCCGGCGGGCGAGCCACTCGGTGCCCTCCCCGCGCACCTCAAAGACGATGCGCAACCGGTTCTCCCCAGCCGCAGATGGAGATGGGGCGGCGGAGCAGACGGCTGTGGCCGCACTTCACATGGACAAACTGATCCGGCCCCTGGGGCTCCATCCCCTCGGCCTCCAGGGTGAGGGACCAGGCAAATTCATTGAGGCGCACCGCCTCTGCGACGGTACAGAGCTTTGTATTGGCATGGGTGTGTCCCCTCTGTTTCCTTGGTTTACTGGATGGCGATAAACCGGCAGATATCGTCCCGCATGGCGATGGCGGCGGCGCGGGCGGCCTCTTGGTAGTCCGCGCCGTTTTTGCCCGTCTTCTGCCAGGCACAGATGATGCCCCGGGAGGAGTTGACGACGGCACCCCGGCCATTCTCCTGGAAGGCATACTGTACATCCTCGGCGGTGCCGCCCTGGGCCTCCGTAGCCGGGTACCAGCAGGAAGGTGTGGGGCATCCGGGCGCGGAGCTTCTGTAGCTCCTCCGGATAAGTAGCCCCGGCCACCGCGCCGGCCCGGGTATAGCCGTGCTTCCTTCAGTGCCGGCTCCCCACTTCTCAATGAGGTCGGCCATAAGGCCGTAGACGGTGTCTCCCTCCCCGGCGGCCACGTTCTGGAGCTCGCCGGAGCCGGGGTTGGAGGTCTTGGCCAGGATAAACACGCTCTTGTCCCGCTCCCCCGCCACCTTTAGGAAGGGGTTGACGCTGTCCGCGCCCATGTAGCCGTTGAGGGTGACGCAGTCGGCGTTGAAGCCCCCGCAGAAGGCCTCCCCACCTTGGTGACTCCCAGCCAGGCGTCGGCGTAGGCCTCCGCCGTGGAGCCGATGTCCCCGCTTGATGTCGGCGATGACGTACATGCCCTTCTCGTGGGCGTAGCGGATGGTCTTTTCCAGCGCGGCCATACCGTGCCAGCCCAGGCGCTCATAATAGGCGGACTGTGGCTTGACGGCGGGTACAACATCGCACAGGGCGTCGATGAGGCCCTTGTTGAACTGGAAAATGGCGTCGGCGGCCCCCTCCAGGGTCTCGCCGAACTGTTCATAGGACGCTTTGCGGATGTGCTCCGGCACATACTCGGGCTTGGGGTCCAGCCCCACCACTGTGGGGTTTTTCATACGGATAATTTTCTCCTGCAATACATCAAAGGACATCGCGCTCATTCTCCTTCCCGGTAGACGATCTCGCCGCCTACAATCGTATATTTCACTTTCCCCCGCAGGGTCTTTCCCCCCAAAGGGGGTGTTGCGCCCCTTGGAGGCGAAGCGGTTGGCTCCACCGTCCACGCCTCGTCGGGATCAAAGATCACCACGTCGCCGTCCGAGCCGATGGCCAGCCGCCCCTTGGTGGGCAGGCGCAGGATGCAGGCCGGGTTGATGGTCATCCGGCGCAGGATGTCGGACAGGGCCATCTCGCCCGTATGGTAGAGGTAGGTCAGCGCCACAGCAAGGGCGGTCTCCAGGCCCACCATGCCGCTGGGGGCGTCGGTCAGGGGCCGGGCCTTTTCCTCAGCGGAGTGGGGGCGTGGTCGGTGGCGATGGCGTCAATGGTGCCGTCCTTCAATCCCTCGATAATGGCCTCCACGTCCGCCTTGGTGCGCAGGGGCGGGTTCACCCGTGCCAGGGCGCCCTGGGCTAAAATCTCGTCCTCGGTGAGACTGAAGTACTGAGGGCAGGTCTCACAGGTGATCTGTACGCCCTTGCGCTTGTACCGCCGCACCAGGGCCACCGATTTGGCGGTGGAGATGTGGCAGATGTGCACCGCCCCGCCGGTCTCCTCCGCCAGCATGGCGCCCGGGCCACCATCAGCTCCTCGGCGATGGCCGGCCGGCCGGCCAGCCGGAGCTGGCGGGAGATACGCCCCTCGTTGACCGCGTAGTTCTTCACCATGTCGGCGTCCTCACAGTGGGAGAGAATCGTCAGGTTTTGCCGGTGGGCCAGGATCAGGCCATCCCGCATTAAATTGGCATTCTGGACCGGCACCCCATCGTCGGACAGGGCCACCGCCCCCGCGCCCTTCAGGGCCTCAAAGTCGGTGAGCTCCTGCCCCTGCTGTCCCCGGGTCACCGCCCCGATGGGCCAGACATGGACGCCGCAGGCCTCCGCCGCCCTCTGCTTTACAAATGCAATCTGCTCCGGGCTGTCGGTGGCCGGGCGGGTGTTGGGCATACAAGCAATGGAGGTAAAGCCCCATGGGCCGCGCCGCGCCGGTCTCGATGGTCTCTTTATATTCAAAGCCGGGCTCCCGCAGATGTACATGCATATCCACCAGCCCGGCGCACACGGTCAGTCCACGGGCATCGATCACCCGGGCGTCGGGCTCGTTGATGTTGCTCCCGATGACCGCTACCTTTCCGTCCTCAACCAGCACATCCATAATCCCGCCGATGCCCCCAACCGGGTCCACCAGCCGTCCCTGCCGTATCAGCAGCTTCACGAAATCACTCCTTTCACATTGAAACCATTCCAAACCGCCGTGCAGAGCACAGCAAAAGGGTACAGGTCCACCCCCGTCCCTCCGCAAATTGAACCATATCGTGCCGCATACATTATACCTTGAAACACAGTTTTTAGCAACGGATTTTTCTGCGTTTCCGGCAATAATAACAGCGGACGCTGATGCAGAAGGGAGCGAAGCAATATGACGAAGCATGCGTTTCTGGAAGGGATGGGCCTTGGCGTGCTGGCGGGCCGCCATCGGTATGGCGGTGGCCGCCAAGAGCATGCAGAGCCCCGACGTGCGCCGGATGGCCCGGCGTGCCGTCCGCAAGATGGACCACATGAAGGACGACTTGGCGGACACCCTGGGCCTGTAAGCTCAAAGAGGTGCGGCTAAAAGCCGCACCTCTTTTATACTTGACTTTCGTTTTATTTATGTTATATTTAATATAATTAAACCAAAATTAAAAGGAGAATTAAATTGGAGCTTAATAAAATCCCCAGTGGATGCTCGCTCTCGAACCGGAGGACGCCGCTTTCCTCAAAAATTTTGTGCTCAAATCCGGCTCCCTGAAGGACATCGCCCGACTCTACCAGGTCTCTTATCCCACGGTCCGCCTGCGGCTGGACAAGCTCATCCAGAAGATTGAGCTGGCCGACCAGCAGGAGGAGGAACCCTTCACCGCCTTTATCAAGGGACTGGCGGTGGACTCCCGCATTGATGTGGAGACCGCCAAGCAGATCATCGACAAATATCAGAAAGAGAGGCAACGCGCATGAAATCACTATTCACCGCCCTGCACCTGGCAACCGGCGCGGCCCGGCCCTCACCCTGCTCCTGGCGCTGGTCATAGTCCTCTTCCACATCTGGGCCAGCCGCCGCAGCCCCGGTACTGGTATCTGGGCGGCATCGTGCCGCTGGCCTGGTTCCTCTGCCTAGGTATTCTGCTTTTCAACGGCCGGCTTGCGCTGACCGGCGAACTGGGCCACCTCCTGTTTCCCACCCTGGTTCTCCTCCTGCTCTGGCTGGAGGGCCATCTGGCCGCCAAAAAGCGGGAGCTGGCGCGGATGAAAGCAACGGATCTGTAAGGAGGGAGCGCCATGAGCCAACCGTCCACACTGAAGGAACGCATTCTGCAATACGCCCAGGTACATCTGGCGCGGAACCGGAGCACCTCTGGGCCAAATTCCCCGCTATGCCGTCCTGCGCCACAGCGGCAGCGCCAAGTGGTTTGCGGCCTTTCTGGAGGTTCCCGGAACCAGGCTGGGGCTGGAACGGCCGGAGTCTGTCGACATTCTCGATGTAAAATGTGGCCCGCTCCTGGCCGGCTCCCTCCTCGGCACTCCGGGCATCCTGCCCGCCTACCACATGAACAAGTCCAACTGGGTCACCCTCCTCCTGGACGGCTCGCTCCCGGAGGAGGAGATCATCCGCCTGCTGGAACTGAGCCACGATCTGACGAAGCCGGCCGCCCGGCGCACCAGGCCGCCGGCGGCGGACTGAGCCGGCGCGCGCCCTCAAAGCATACGCAGAATCTCACGCTTGAGCCGGCTGATGATGCGCTTTTCCAGGCGGGAGATGTAGGACTGGGAAATGCCCAGCCGGTCGGCTACCTCCTTCTGCGCTCCGGGCGGCCGTCCAGGCCGAAGCGCAGGGTGATGATCTCCCGCTCCCGGTCCTCCAGCTTCTCCAGCGCGTCGGAGAGGAGCTGGCGGTCCACGTCCGCCTCGATGGGCTTCATCAGATCGCTCTCCGTCCCCAGGATGTCGGAGAGGAGCAGCTCGTTGCCGTCCCAGTCGGTGTTCAGGGGCTCGTCGAAGGAGACCTCGCTCTTCAGGTTGGCCGTCTTGCGCAGATGCATCAGTATTTCGTTCTCAATGCACCGGGAGGCGTAGGTGGCCAGCTTGATGTTTTTGCGGGCTGATAGGTATTGATGGCCTTGATGAGGCCGATGGTGCCGATAGAAATCAGATCCTCAATGCCCACGCCGGTATTTTCAAAGCGGCGGGCGATGTAGACCACCAGCCGCAGGTTGCGCTCAATAAGCTGGGACTTCACTCCCTCGTCCCCACCGTCCAGACGGGCGATCAGCTCCGCCTCCTCGTCCCTGGACAGAGGCGGCGGCAGGGTGTCGCTCCCCGATATACATGATCTTCCCCGGCAGCTTGAGCCCCAGCCGGGCCAACAGCCGCTCCACGCCCACAAACAGGCGCAGTCTCCAACCGTTCATAGCCATCCTCCCACATCGTCTGTTTATGTACCAATCAGCGCGTGATAGCCGCCCCCGTCGGTGAGGCGGGTGGGGGACAGGGCCAGCAGCAGCTTGCCGTAGTCCTCCGTCCCCACCCGCGCCCCGTCCAGGCGCAGGGCCAGCAGCATGCCGCACTCCACCCCCACCGCCTGGTAGGGCAGCAGGCGGCACCGCCCCTGCCAGCCCTGGCGGCCCAGCCGCTCCAGGGTCTCCACCGGGCGGCGCAGCTCCTCGGGAGCCGGCGCTGCCCGTCGGGAAAGAGAGCCCACACCTTCTCCCTCCGCCACCATCACCGGACGTCCGGTGGCGGGGTCTGTGAGGGTGTTGCCCGTATCCACCAGGGCGGTAAGGGCCACCCGCCGCCCCTCCAGGGTGAGTACCGCAGGCACCAGCTCCCGGCGCAGGCCGCTGTGCCGGGCGGTGCGTTGGAACAGCAGGGTGATGAGCACATAGCACCCCGCCGCCGACAGGAGGATAAGGCGCAGATCCATGGCGGAATAAAAGATGCCGTTTTGCAGAGTGAGCCCCCGCCCGCCCAGGAGCTGGAGGGCGAACACGCCGCCCCCGAAGGCTGCGGACACGGCAAAGAATACCAGACTCACCCGCAGGAGGCGGCGGCTTTTGCCGTAGCCCGCCAGCAGGGCCAGCACCGCCGCCCCAGCTTGCAGAGGGGATGGAGGAGAAAGCCCATGCCCGGCAGGACGGCGGCGGCGGCGTAGGCCGCCCCGATGGCCGCCCCCAGAGCCAGCCAGCCCCGGCGGAGTATCTCGCCGGACAGGCGTCCGGCGGCCAGCAGCAGGAGATAGTCCACCACAAAGTTGAGCAGGAACAGCTCATCCAGATAGATCACCGTCACCCCGCGTCCCCTGTCCTCTGGCCTGTCGTTTCCCATTATAGAGGGCCACGTCCACAAAAAAGGTCAAATCCGGGACGGGCAAAAAAAGAAGCTGACGCGCTGTGCGCGTCAGCCAGCCTGTCGAACTTTTTGAAGCTTTAGAAAAGCTTCAAAAAGTTGTTTGATCCAACGCGAAAGGGAACTCTGACGGTTCCCTTTCACACTATCCCTCCCTCCGAATCCTTTCGCAGGAGGGCTTATTGACCGTCTGGCTGACGCGCTACTCGCGTCAGCTTCTTTTCGTTTCACGTCAGCAGGGGCGCCCGGGTCTTGAGTAGCTCGGTCAGCGGCGGGCCCCAGGAGATGACCTCCAGGCCCATGTCCCGCAGCGCCTGCTCCACCCCAAGCTCCTTGGCGCAGGTAATACAGGCCGAGAATTTCACCCCTGCTCCATGGCCAGGACAATGCTCCCTCACCGCGGGATCTGTGGCCGCCAGGCGGGAGGTCTCCCCAGAGGATCACCGTCACTTTTTCCCACCAGCCCCGCACCAGGCTGTTCACCGCGTACATCAGCACCATCTTGTCAAAGACCACCGGATCGGCGTTGGTCCACAGAATATGCAGGTGTTGTCCGTCCATCTCAATACCCTCTCTTTGTGTCACAGCCCCCGCCACAGCTCCGGCTTAATGCCCTGCTCGCCAGAGAGCGCCCCATCCAACAGGGCCAGCAGCCGGGCCTTGTCCCCGGGCAGTCCTCCCTTTAAAGGCAGATAGTTGGAGGCGTGGTCGCTGGTGAAATGAAGGGCTCCACCTCCAGGCGCTCCAGCAGCAGCCGGGTTTCCTCCAGGGCCTGCCAAGCAGTCAGCAGCCGGAACTCCCCGCGCGGCCGCGTCACCCAGCGCCGTCCCCGCTCGGGGAGGTAAGTCAGGGCGGAGAGGTGACGGGGTCTCATGGCGTTGATCAGGGCCGCCGTGTCCAGGGCGTGGGCCCGGGAGGCCTCGCCCTGCCCGGCCAGCCCGATAAGCACCATGGCCCACAGGTCAAAGCCTGCCGCCGTTATGCGCCGTCCGGCCTCCAGCATACCCGCGGCGTCCACCCCTGCGCACCGCCCGCAGCACCGCGTCGCTGCCGCTCTCCACCCCCAGGTAGAGACGCACCAGCCCCGCCCGGCGGAGGGCCGCCAGCTCTTCCTCCGTCTTGCGCAGGGTGCTAACCGGGCCGGCATAGGCGTTGACCCGTTCCAGAGAGGGAAAAGTCTGGTACAGCCGGGCCAGAATGGCCAGCAACGCCTCCGTGTCCATGGCCACCGCGTCCCCGTCGCAGAGGAACACCCGCTTCACGTCTCCATAGGCTGTCTTGGCCAGGGCAATATCCTCAAAATCTCCTCCAGCGGGCGCACCCGGTAGCGCTTGTCCTTATACATGCCGCAGAAGGTGCAGGCGTTGTGGGAGCACCCCACCGTCACCTGGAGCAGATAGCTCTTCCACTCTCCCGGCGGGCGGTAAACCGTCCCCTCGTACCTCATGCCTGGGGCTCCTCCGTCCGCAGCACCCGCTTGATGCTCTTCTCTGCCTTGCTCCGGGGGAGCATCAGCTCGTGGCCGCAGCCCTCGCAGCGCAGCTTGAAGTCCATTCCCACCCGCAGCACCAGCCACCGCCGGCTGCCGCAGGTGCTCCTTCTTCAATTCCAGCACATCGCCCACATGGATGTCCATATCCGCGTCCCTCCCGTTTCCTTCGTAACGCCTATTATACCCTGTCAATTCAGGCCCGGCAAGTGCATATAGTAGTCTATCGGAAAAAAATGACTGTGGAAACGAAAGGATTTGGTCACATTGAGGAGCCGCTTCCTGCCCGAGGGGCGTCTGTTACATACACCGGAAAACGAGGCCGCCTGCGCCTCCTGCGACGGCCTCCGCCGGGCCATGGAGGAGGGGACGGTGCTGGAGGGGGTTGCCCAGCTCTGCGACGGGGCCCACAACCTGCTGGTGTCCGTAGGGCCGTTTACCGGCTTTCTCCCCCGGGAGGAGGCCGCGCTGGGCATTGCAGAGGGCACCACCCGGGAGATCGCCATTCTCTCCCGGGTGGGCAAGCCGGTCTGTTTTCAGATCACAGCTCTGGAGGAATCCGGCGGCGTCCTCCGGCCCCGCCTCTCCCGCCGCCGGGCCCAGCAGGCCGCCCTGGACGCCATGCTTGCCGGGCTGCATCCCGGCTGTATCCTCCCGGCTGTGGTCACCCACCTGGAGTCCTTCGGGGCCTTTGTGGACATCGGCTGCGGCGTTCCCTCCCTGATCGGGATTGAAAACATCTCCGTCTCCCGCATCCCCCACCCCGACCAGCGGTTCCGGGTGGGGCAGGCCATCTTCGCCGTGGTACAGGAGCTGGACCCCAAGCTGGGGCGGGTATACCTGACCCACCGGGAGCTGCTGGGCACCTGGGCGGAGAACGCCGCCCGCTTTCAGGCGGGCATGACGGTGCTCGGTATCGTCCGCGGGCTCAAGGAGTATGGGGCCTTTGTGGAGCTCACCCCGAATCTGTCCGGCCTGGCGGAGCGGAAAAGCGGCCTGCGGGAGGGGGACCGTGTGTCCGTCTACATCAAGGCTATCCTGCCTGAACGGATGAAGATCAAGCTGCTGGCCATCGACATCCTGCCCCGCTGAACGTCCCCGCGCCGCTGGAGTATTTTCTCACCCAGGGACAAATTGAAAGTGGAAATACGCCCCGAGGGCTGTGTCAAGGTGGGCGCGGAAACCATATTCGCCTGAAAAAGAGCGCGGCTATGCCGCGCTCCTGTTTTATGCCTCGGGGCCTTTGATCTCGTCCCAGTACCGCCTGGCGGCCTGCTCATTCTTGTTGTCGCCGTAGCGGTAGTAGTGCCTGTCCGCCAGCAGGTCGGGCAGATACTGCTGGCGGACCCAGTGGCCCGGGTAGTCGTGGGGATAGCGGTATCCCTGCTCCCGCTCCTGCCCCGCCGAGTCGGCGTGGACGTTCTGGAGGTGGCGGGGTAGTCGCCGGTCTTGCCCGCCCGCACATCGGCCTGAGCGGCGGCGATGGCCTCGTACACCGAGTTGGACTTGGGCGCGGTAGCCAGCAGCACCACCGCCTGGGCCAGAGGGAGGCGGCCTCCGGCAGGCCCAACTGGAGGGCGTTGTCCACGCAGGCCTTGACGATCAGGGCCGCCTGGGGTAGGCCATGCCCACGTCCTCGCTGGCCGAGCAGAGAATCCGCCGGATGGCGGTGACCATGTCCCCCGCCTCCAGCAGCCGGGCCAGATAGTGGACCGCCGCGTCCGGGTCGGAGCCCCGGAGGGACTTCATGAGGGCAGAGGCGATGTCGTAGTGGTCGTCTCCCTACCGGTCGTACCGCATGGCGGAGCGCTGCGCCACCGTCTGGGCATCGGCCAGGGTGACCACCAGCCGCTCCTCCTCCCGCCGGGCGGAGCTGAGCAGCAGCTCCACCGCGTTCATGGACTTGCGCACGTCGCCCCCGCAGGCGGTGGCAATGTGTTCCCGCACGCCATCCTCGCAGTCCACCTCCGCGCCTAGGCGCTCCCCATGAGCCGGATGCCCCGGTCGATGGCGGGCAGCACGTCGGCGGCCTCGATGGGCTTGAATTCAAACACGGTAGACCGGCTGAGCACCGCATTATACACGTAAAATAGGGGTTCTCCGTGGTGGAGGCGATCAGGGTGATCTTGCCGTTCTCCATAAACTCCAGCAAAGACTGCTGCTGCTTCTTGTTGAAGTACTGAATCTCGTCCAGATAGAGCAGCACCCCATCGGGGGCCAGCATGGTGCCGATGTCCTTGATGATGTCCTTGATATCCGAGATGGAGGCCGTGGTGGCGTTGAGCCGGTGGAGGGGCCGGTTGGTGCGCCTGGCGATGATGTTGGCCACCGTGGTTTTGCCGGTACCGGAGGGGCCATAAAGACCAGGTTGGGGATGTGTCCCCTCGATGATGCGGCGCAGCAGGCCGTTCGCCCCCAAAATGTGGCGCTGCCCCACCACCTCGTCCAGGCTCTGGGGGCGGATCTCGTAGGCCAGGGGCCGGTATGACATTGGGCATCCCTCCTCGTTTGGTCGCCCCTATTCTAACACATGTTCGAGCCCCGTAAAGAGCGGCGGATACTATTCATCCCTCCACGGTAAAGATCTCCTCAATCGGTACGCCGAATACCTTGGCAATGTTCCAGGCCAGCACCAGCGAGGGATTATAGCGCCCCTTCTCCAGGTTGCCGATGGTCTCCCGGCGTACTCCCACCCGCTTGGCCAGCTCCTCCTGCTTCAGGTCGAAGCGGGCCCGGTACTCTTGATGCGATTGGTAATCATGCCCGCGCGTTCCACCATTCCCGGCAGCCGCACAGGAAGCTGGAGAGGGCGTATACCGCCACTCCCACCCCAGCCCAGCCCGCTGCTGAGGTACAGCGCCTCCGTCGTCCCTCCGCCAAGGGCCAGGAGCAGCAGCGTCCCCGCCGCCGTCACTCCCATGCCCGCGAAAAGCCCCGTGCGGCCGAGCGGAGAATCTGGCCCTCCTGCATCTCGTCAGCCTTGGCAAAAAAGTACTGAAAGTCCACCGCAAAGGCAAAAGCCCAGGAAGTATTTCTCCCCGGTGAACACCCCTACGAACCCCAACAGGGATAGCAGGCCAATCAGCCCATACCATCGTTTGTCAGCCATTCAGATACACTCCTTTTATGTGGTGTATTTCGCTCTTTATATTATAAATATACCACATCAAAGGCGTTTGTCAAGAAAAACGGCGGCCTGCCGAAGCCATTTTTCGACAGGCCGCCGTCTCTGCTCATGCGTACTCCGTTTTGTTTATTCGTACAGGGGATATTTGCCGGTAAGCTGGGCCACCTGGTCCCGCAGCTCGTCCTGCTTGCCCTCAAAATCGGTGGCGGTACGCCACATGATGGAAGCGATGACCTCCATGTCCGCTTCCTTGAAGCCGCGGGTGGTGGCGGCAGGCGTACCCACCCGGATACCACTGGTGACGAAGGGCTTCTCGGGATCGTGCGGGATGGCGTTCTTGTTAACGGTGATGTTCACCTCGTCCAGCCGCCTCTCCATCTCCTTGCCGGTGAGGCGGGCAGGGCGGAGATCCACCAGCATCAGGTGGTTGTCGGTGCCGCCGCTGACCAGATCGAAGCCCTCGGCCATGAGGGCCTTCGCCAGGGCGGCGGCGTTTTGAGAATCTGCTCCTGGTAGGCTTTGAACTCCGGCTTCATCGCCTCCCCAGCGCCACGGCCTTGGCGGCGATGATGTGCTCCAAGGGGCCGCCCTGGCTGCCCGGGAAAATGGCGGAGTCGATTTTCTTGGCCAGCGCCTCCTTGCAGAGGATCATGCCGCCCCGGGGGCCGCGGAGGGTCTTGTGGGTAGTGGTGGTCACTACGTCGGCATAGGGCACCGGGGAGGGGTGGAGCCCCACAGCCACCAGGCCGGCGATATGGGCCATATCCACAAACAGATAGGCTCCCACCTCGTGGGCGATATCGGCAAAGGTCTTGAAGTCGATGGTGCGGGGATAGGCGGAGGCGCCGGCCAGGAGCATGCGGGGCCTGTGCTTTTTGGCCAGATCGCGCACCTGGTCGTAGTCGATGTAGCCCTGGTCGTTGACGCCATAAGCCACGATATTATAGTTTTTTCCCGAGAAGTTGACCGGTGAGCCGTGGGTCAGGTGGCCTCCGTTGGCCAGATCCATGCCGAGCACCGTGTCGCCGTGCTCACACAGGGCGGCGTACACCGCATAGTTGGCGTTGGCGCCGCAGTGGGCTGCACATTGGCGTGGTCGGCCCCAAAGAGCTGGCAGGCCCGTTTGCGTGCGATATCCTCCACCACGTCCACACACTGGCAGCCGCCGTAATAGCGTTTGCCGGGATAGCCCTCCGCGTACTTGTTGGTGAGCACCGTGGCCGCCGCGGCCAGCACCGCCGGGCTGACGAAGTTCTCCGACGCGATCAGCTCGATGTTGCGCCGCTGGCGGTCGTACTCTGCCTGAACCGCCGCCCCTACCTCGGGGTCTTGTCCGGCAAGAAACTCCATGATATCCTTGACCAAATCCGACTCCACCTTTCTCAAATTTGACTGTACCGTTTATTATACAGAATCCCACTTTAAATTACAATCGCCCTATTTGAAAAAGGCTCTCGTTTTTGGCGGATTCTATGCTATATTGTCTAAGAGGTGATTCGATGAAAAACCATGAGGACGTCCTGGCTATCGTAGAGGAGCTGAAGAAGCTATACCCCGAAGGGCTCTGTTCGCTCCAGTACCCCAAGCCCTACGAGCTGCTCTTTTCCGTGCGTCTGGCCGCCCAATGTACCGATGAGCGGGTCAACATGGTCACTCCCGCCCTCTTTGCCCGCTTTCCCACCCTGGAGTCTCTGGCCCAGGCCGACCCCGCCGAGGTGGAAACCTATATCCATTCCACCGGCTTCTTCCGGGCCAAGGCCCGGGACATTGTAGCCGCCTCCCGCATGCTGGTGGAGCAGTACGGCGGCCGGGTGCCCGACACCATGGAGGAGCTGCTCAAGCTCCCGGGTGTCGGCCGCAAGACCGCCAACCTGATTTTGGGCGACGTGTACCACACCCCCGGCGTAGTGGTGGCGGACACCCACTGCATACGCATTACCGGCCGACTGGGCCTCACCGACGGCACCAAGGACCCGGCCAAGGTGGAGGAGCAACTCCGGCCCATCCTGCCGCCGGAGGAGTCCAACGACTTCTGCCACCGGATGGTGCTCCACGGCCGGGCGGTGTGTATGGCCCGCAAGCCCGACTGCCCCAACTGTACCCTGCGCCCCTGGTGCGATTTCTACACAAAGTCCTGACTCCAGAGAGGCCCCGCCGGACAGACCGGCGGGGCCTCTGTGCTATTCCTGCGGCCTGGCCCACAATGCACTTGTCCTTCCACCTTCCACGGCAATAGGACACCACGCAGATCAGCAGGCCCAGGGCCCAGCCGATGGGATAGGCCCAATAGATCTCCTCCGGGCCGAAGAAATAGGCCAGCGCATAGGCCACAGGGATGCGGGCCGCCCAGAGGGAGATGATGGAGGCTACCATGGGCACTGTCGTGGCGCCTGCGCCGCGGAGGACGCCGTTCATGATAAACATCATGGCCAGAATGAACATCAGGGAGAGGGCCGGAGCAGGTATGCCTCCCCGGCGGCCACCACGCCGGGCTCCCGGTTGAAGAGCATCAGCAGGGGCCGCCGCAGGGCAGCACCACCGCCGACATGGCCAGGCATACCAGAGTGCCCAGCACCAGGGCCCGGCGGGTCCCGGTCTGTACCCGGTCCAGCCTCCCCGCCCCCATGTTCTGTCCCACATAGGTGGTGGCGGCGATGGAAAAGGACTCGATGGGCATGAAGGCGAAGGTGTCGATCTTGTTGGCGGCGGTGAAGCCGGCCGCAAAGTCGTTGCCGAAGCCGTTGATCAGCGCCTGCATGATGAGTATGCCCACCGCGAAACTCCTATGTATGCCCAGACGGATCACCTGCCCCAGCCAGGCCGGTCCAGCCGCATCCGGAACAGGCGGATATGGAGGAAGGGTACTTTCGGTTGATGTAGAAGATGCCGAACACCCAGGAGCAGATCTGGGCCAGAATGGTGGCCAGGGCCACGCCGAACACGCCCCAGGAGAACACCAGCACAAACACCAGATCCAGCACAATATTGATGACACAGGCGATGAACAGGAAAATCAGGGCGTCCGGCTATCCCCCAGGCCGCGCATGATGCCGCTGTTCATGTTGTAGCCCAGAGTACCGATGATGCCGCCCAGCACCACCATGCAGTAGGTCCGCGCCTGCTCATAGGCCTCCTGCGGCACCCGGATCAGGGTGAGCAGCGGCCCGCTGGCCAGCACGCCCAGCAGGGTCAGGGGCACAATGGTCACCAGCAGGGCGCTGTAGATGGTGTCCACCGTGCGCCCCACCGCCCCTTGGTCCCCGGCCCACATACTGGGCGATCATGATGGTCGCGCCCATGGAGAATCCGAGGAAGAGGGAGGATATCAGGAACATGATAGAGAAGCCCGCGCCCACGGCGGTGAGGGCGGAGGAGCCCACATAGTTGCCCACCACCACCGAATCCACCATGTTGTAGAGCTGCTGGAGCACATTTCCCGCCAGCAGGGGCAGGAGAACAAGACGATCAGCCGGGTCGGCGACCCCTGGGTCATGTCCATGGCTCCGTGCCCGTTCCGCTTGATCTCACTCATTGCCTCTCCTCCCCATCCGTTTTATCTCCTCGCCCGCTCATAGATGATGCGCAGGCCGTCCAGCACCAGCTGGGGATCCACCACGTCGATCAGCTCCGTGTTGTCCGCCACCAGCCGGGACAGGCCGCCCGTGGCCACCACCTTGGTGTCCGGCTGGCCGATCTCCTCCTTGGCGTGGCGGATGAGGTACTCGATGGCCCCGATATAGCCCAGCACCGCCCCCGCATGGATCTGCCCCACGGCGGTGGTGCTCAGCACTGTCCGGCTTCACCAGCTCCACCCGGGGCAGCAGGGCAGTCTTCTGGAACAGCCCGTCGATGGACACCTGCACCCCGGCGGTGATGCAGCCGCCCAGGTATACGCCCTCCCGGCTTACCGCGTCCAGGGTGGTGGCGGTGCCGAAGTCCAGCACCACCAGCGGCGCGCCGTACTTGGCGATGGCCGCGATATCCGCCGCCGCCCGGTCGGGGCCCAGGCGCTCGTCGCTGTCGCACTCCACGTAGGGCAGGCCGGGGTCCAGCGCCTCGTCCAGCACCAGCGGGGTCTTGCCCACATACTTCTGCACCGCCCGGCTCAGGGTATGCATCACCTGGGGGGCCACCGAGCCGATCACCACATCCTCCACCTGCCCCAGCTCCAGGCCGAAGCGCTGGAAGTACTGGCACAGCCAGAGCCCCAGCTCGTCGGAGGTACGGTTGGCGTCCGTCATCAGACGGAAGCTCCCCACCAGCTCCTCTCCCCGGTAGACGCCGAACTCCATATTGGTATTGCCTACATCAATGACCAGCAGCGTACTGCTCCTCTCCCTTCTCAGATATGCGACAGATAGCACACCGCGCCGCCCTCCTCCAGGACAGCCACGGCGTAGGTGGGCTGAACTAGGCTCCCGGCGGCGCCGGGTTGACGATCCACAGGCCGTTCTGGAACTCGCAGAGGGCCTCGTGCGTGTGGCCGAAGCACAGAAGTCCCGCCCCGCCTCTCGGGCCGCGCGGATGGCCGCCCCGGGCCCCATCTTCACGTGGTAGGTGTGGCCGTGGGTCATCAGGATTTTACACCCTCCAGGGTAAAGCACCGCTCGTCCGGCAGATCCGGCCGGCGGCCGTCACAGTTGCCCGGCACATAGGTCACGGGAATATCGGGAAACTGACGGGCCAGCTCCTCCGCATCCTGGGCCAGATCCCCATATGGAGGACGCGGTCCGGGTGCTCCAGGCGCACCACGTCGGCCATGTTGGCCACGTTGCCGTGGGAGTCGGAAAAAAGTACCAGCTTCAAGGTATCACCTTCTGAAAAGTCACTCATAGAATGGAGTGATCGGTCTTATAAATAATTGAGATGGAGCTGATGGTATGGCAAATCCCCAGTCCAATCTGGACGAACTCATGAAGGATCCCAAGGCCGCCGGCCTGCTGAAGAACAAGGCCCTGCTCCAGAGCCTGATGCAGTCCCCGGACACCCAGCGCCTGATGGAGCTGCTCAGTCAGAACGCAGGGGACGGCCTCAAGACCGCCGCCGCCAAGGGGGACACCGGCGCCCTGCTGGGCATGGTGCGGCAGGTCATGCAGAGCAGCGAGGGGGCCCGGCTGGTACAAAACATCAGCCAGGCGGTGCCCAAGGAGAAGAAGTAGGCATTTCGGCGGGAGGGGGCGGGAGACATGGCCGAATTCGAGGAGAAACTCAACGCGATCCTCAGCGATCCCCAGGCCATGGGCCAGATCGCTTCCCTCGCGCAGGCGCTGACTGGGGAGCACGCGGGAGAATCTGCTCCACCCCCCGCCGCAGAACCGGCGGAGGCCGGGCCCGCGGGAGAGGCGGCCGGGCAGTCCGGCGCCACCGACTGGTCCGCCCTGCCGGGCATGCTGGGCGGCGGCGGAGACAGCAACCCGCTTTCCGCTCCTGTCCGAGCTGGATCCCCAGCTTCTCCAGGCCGGTCTGCGCCTCTTTTCCGAGTACTCCGCCACTGACGACCGCAAGGTGGCCCTGCTCAATGCCCTCAAGCCTTTTGTCAAGCCGGAGCGGTATGCAAAGGTTGACAAGGCCGTTCAGATTGCCAAGCTGGCCCGGGTCATCCGGGTGGCCTTCCAGCTCTTCCAGAGCCGCCGAGAGGAGGGGAAGGACGATGTATAACCGCTACATACCCAATGGCGCCCTACACCCGGGTCGTGGAGGAGGATGCCCCTCCCACCCAGACCGTCCCTCCCGACGCGCCCCCGCCGGAGCCGGACGCCGAGGCGCCGGAATCCGCCAAGCCCGCCTCAGGACTGGGCAAGCTGCTTCGGGGCCTCAAGCTGGACGGCCTCGACACCGGCGATGTCCTGCTCCTGCTCATCCTCCTGTTCCTCTTTCTGGAGGGGGACGACATGGAACTGGTCATCACCCTGGGGCTGCTCCTGCTGGGCTGGAATAACGGGCGGCCGGCCCCCTGCCGGCCGCCCGTTATTCCTCTACCGTATGCAGCACTGTGCCGTCCGGCAACGCAAACTCCGTGAGTCCGAAGAGGGTACGGTCCGTCGACACCGCATAGGAGGTCATCCGGTAGGTAAGCTCCTCCCCTTTCCACTGCTCGGCGCACACCAACAGGCCGCTGTCCACGGAGACCCAGTACTTCTCCACATAGCCCAGCGCGTCCTCGCCTGTCTCCACATAAATGCAGGCCAGGCCGCCCTTCTCCTCATATCCGGCGGCGGCAATGGCATCCTGCTCCAGCTCCAGTACGTCCTCATAGGTGGGGATGCGCTGGCCCTCCAGATCCGCCGAGTGCCCGTCCGCCGGACCGGAAAGGGCCGTGCGGTCGCCTCCATACCACAGCCAGAACTGCCCGTCGCCCACGATGGAGTAACGTACCGTCCCGCCTGGCAGGGCTGCCTCCGTCTGGGTCCAGCCGCCGTCCACCCACACGTCCGCATGGGTGGTTCCGCTCTCTCCCTCACCCCAGAAGTCCTCGATCGTGACCGCGCGAGTGTAGCGGTCCGGGCGGAGAGGGTATCCCGGATGACGCTCTGCACCGTCTCCGTCGTCACGTCCAACAGCACCAGACCGCTCTGCACACCGGGCTCTCCCCGGCTGCTGGAGACCTCCGGCGTGGGCAGCACGATCTTCGCCGTGTCCGGCGCAAAGAGGCCCAGTCCAAAGCTGGACACCATGGCCACCACGATGACGATGCCGATGAGTACCACCAGCAGATTCCGCTTTCTGCGCTCCACGCCTGTTCCTCTCCGCCGGACCGCGTTATGCCCGGAATTCTCCGGCTGTTCGGCCCGCAGGCCGAATTTCCACTCAATGGCGTCGGCGATCCGGCGGCAGGCGTGACCGTCGCCGTAGGGTTGACCGCGTGGGCCATGGCGGGTAGGCCGCCGGAGCGGTGAGCAGCTCGGAGGCCATGGAGAAGATGACGTTCTCCTCCGTCCCCGCGATCTTCACGGTTCCCGCCTCCACCGCCTCGGGCCGCTCGGTCTCCCGCCGCAGGACAAGCACCGGCCGCCCCAGGGCGGGGGCCTCCTCCTGCAGTCCACCCGAGTCGGTCATGACCAGATAGGCCCGGGCCATCAGGTTGTGCATCTCGTCGGCGGAGAGCGGATCAATGAGGTGGATACGGTCGTGGCCGCCGAGGTACTTCCCCGCCGCCTCCCGCACCACCGGGGACAGGTGAACCGGGTAGACCAGCTCCACCTCCGGGAAGGCGTCCGCCACCCGGCGCAGAGCCGCCATGATGTTGGCCATGGGCTGGCCGTAGTCCCGCCGGTGGCAGGTCACGAGGATGATCTTTCGGCCAGTGTAGTCCAGATGGTTGAGAAGATCCGTTGTGAAGTGATAATCCTTCACAACCGTGGTCTTGAGGGCGATCACGGTATTGCCCGTGACAAACACCCCGTCGGTGATCCCTCCCGCTCCAGGTTTGCCCGGTTCGCCCGGGTGGGGCAGAAATGCAGATCGGCGATATCGCCCACCAGCTTCCGGTTCATCTCTTCCGGAAAGGGAGAATACTTGTCACCCGTGCGGAGTCCCGCCTCCACATGGCCCACCCTGATCTGGTGGTAAAAGGCGGCCAGCGCCCCGGCGAAGGTTGTGGAGGTGTCCCCGTGGACCAGCACCAGGTCGGGTCTGGCCTGCTCCAGCACCCCCTCCATGCCCAGCAGGCACTTGGAGGTGATGGTGGAGAGGGTCTGGCGGGGCTCCATGATGTTCAGATCGTAATCGGGCCGGAGCTGGAAGATCTCCAGCACGGAATCGAGCATCTCCCGGTGCTGGGCCGTCACACAGCAGACCGGCTCTAGGCCCGGACGGCGCTGGAGCTCCGCCACCAGGGGAGCCATCTTGATGGCCTCCGGCCGGGTGCCGAAGATGGTCATGACGCGCACCTGCTTCATTTTCTTCCCCTTCTCGTCCGGCTTCACCGTCGTTTTCTTTCCGTTGGCCCCAGGAAAATCCGGGCGGAGATCGCCCCGGCAAAGCACAGGGCCAGCAGGAGCAGCATGGCCTTCACCGGCCCGCTGGTGGTGAGCACAACGGCGGACAGGCCCAGGATGGCGCTGATGACATACAGCACCGCCACCGCCTGCTTCTGGTTGAAGCCCATGTCGATAAGCCGGTGGTGCACGTGGCTGCGGTCGGCGTGCATGGGGCTCTGTCCGTGGGCAATGCGGCGGATGAAGGCGAAGCAGGTGTCGAAGATGGGCAGGCCCAGCATGAGGAAGGGCACCGCAAAGGAGATAATGGTATAGAACTTGAACAGGCCCTGAATGGACACCACCGCCAGAATATAGCCCAGGAAGGTGGAGCCCGTGTCCCCATGAAGATCTTGGCGGGATTCAGGTTGTAGGGCAGAAAGCCGATACACCCGCCCGCCAGGGCGGCCATTAGAATGGCCACGTTGCCCTCGCTGACCACCAGGGCGATCACCAGCAGGGTCATGGAGCTGATGGTGGATACGCCGCAGGCCAGGCCGTCCAGGCCATCAATCAGGTTGACCGCGTTGGTGATGCCCACGATCCAGATGACCGTGGCGGGCACCGCCAGAATCCCCAGATTCCAGTAGGGATCCGCGGAAAACACGTTGGGGTTGGACAGCGTCTCGATCACGTTGCCCGAGAGCACCGCCACCAGGGCGGCGATGATCTGCACCACAAACTTGAACATGGCCCGCAGCGAGTAGATATCATCAAAGATGCCCAGCACGACGATGATGACCGCCCCCAGCAGCATCCCCGCATTTGGGCGTTCAAGTCCAGAAAGAGCAGGACGCTGAGCAGGAAGCCCAGGAAGATGGCCAGTCCGCCCATGCGGGATGGGGGTCGTGCATGCGGCGGCCGTCCTTGGGTACATCCACCGCCTTGACCCGAATGGCCAGGTTTTTACCACCGGAGTGGCCACCAGGGCCACCACCAGGGCCACCACCAGGCGGCGGCCACGATGCCGATGAGGGAAGATCCAGATTTCTTGGCATGGGAATTTGCTCCTTATCTTTACCGGGCCAGGAAGCCCACCTTTTGTAGACCTTGCGCAGGGTCTTTTCCGCCACGTAGGACGCCTTCTCCGCGCCGGCGCGGTAGACGCTCTCCAGATAGGCCTTGTCGGAGAGCAGGCGGCGGGTCTCCTCCTGGATGGGCCGGAGCATCTCCACCACGGCCTCGCCCACCACGGGCTTGAACGCGCCGTAGCCCTTGCCGTCGAACTCCGCCTCAATGGCCTCGAAGCTCCTGCCGGTGACGGCGGAATAAATGCTCATCAGGTTGGACACGCCCGGCTTGTTCTCCCGGTCGAAGCGGACGCAGCGCTCAGTGTCGCTGTCGGTGATGGCCCGCTTGAACTTGCGCAGGATGTCCTCCGGCTTATCCATCAGGAACACGCAGCCCTCGGGTATGGATTTGCTCATCTTGGTGTCCGGCTGGTTCAGGCTCATCACCCGCGCGCCCATCTTGGGGATGTAGGGCTCGGGCACCTTGAGCACGTCGCCGTACACGTGGTTGAAGCGCTGGGCCACGTTGCGGGTCAGCTCCACGTGCTGCTTCTGATCCTCCACCCACCGGCACAAAGTCCGGCTGGTAGAGCAGGATGTCCGCCGCCATCAGGCAGGGGTAGGTAAACAGGCCGGCGTTGATGTTGTCGGCGTGCTTGGCGGATTTGTCCTTGAACTGGGTCATGCGGGACAGCTCGCCGAACATGGTGTAGCACTCCAGCACCCAGGCCAGCTCCGCGTGCTGGTGCACGTGGGACTGGACAAAAATTGTGTTGCGCTCCGGGTCCAGACCGCAGGCGATGTACTGAGCCACCTGCTCCAGAGTGCGGCGGCGGAGCTCCGCCGGGGTCTGGCGCACGGTGATGGTATGCATATCGGCCATAAAGTAGAAGCAGTCGAACTCGTCCGCCCGGGCGCCCCAGTTCTTGATGGCTCCCAGGTAGTTGCCCAGGTGGAGCTCGCCGCTGGGCTGGATGCCGGAGAGCATGACTTTTCTGGTTTTCCATTCTAAAACACACCTCTTACGAGTGATTTTTGGCTCATTGGGTACAATGCCCCATATTGGTTTATCATATCATATCCAAATGGCCTTGACAATCCTTAGGCGAAAAATATAGAATAATGTGATGAAGTTTAAAAAAGGAGTCTTTTCAATGGATCTGAACTGGTTTGAGGAGATGGAAGCCCGCATCCCCAAGGACGGCGTCCGCACCCGCTTCGCCCCCCCCACGGGCTACATGCACGTGGGCAACCCCCGCACCGCCCTCTACACCTGGCTCATCGCCCGCCACAGCGGCGGCAAGTTCATCCTCCGCATTGAGGATACCGACCAGGGCCGCCTGGTGGAGGGCGCCACCGAGGTCATCTACGCCACCCTGCGCAAGTGCGGCCTGACCTGGGATGAGGGCCCCGACATCGGCGGCCCGGTGGGACCCTACATCCAGACCGAGCGCCGGGCGCTGTACGGCAAGTACGCCGAGCTGCTGGTGGAGAAGGGCCACGCTTATTACTGCTTCTGCGAAAGACCGAGTCCGAGGAGGACTCCGGCAACTTTGACCGGGCGGCCGACCCCTGCCGGGACATGAGCCTGGAGGAGGCCAGGGTCAAGGTGGCCGCCGGCGCCCCCTACGTCATCCGCCAGAAGATCCCCGCCGGGGGCTCCACCGTCTTCTCCGACGCCGTATTCGGGGACATTACCGTAGAGAACTCCACCCTGGACGACCAGGTGCTCATCAAGCGGGACGGCCTGCCCACCTACAACTTTGCCAACGTCATCGACGATCACCTGATGGGCATCACCCATGTGGTCCGGGGCAGTGAGTACCTGTCCTCCGCCCCAAGTACGATCTGCTGTACCAGGCCTTCGGCTGGGAGGTGCCCACCTACGTCCACTGCTCCCCGTCATGCGGGACGCCCACAACAAGATGAGCAAGCGCAAGGGCGACCCCTCCTACGAGGATCTCATCGCCATGGGCTATCTGTCCGAGGCGGTGGTCAACTACGTCACCCTGCTGGGCTGGTCTCCCAGAGGCGAGTACGCCGAGCGGGAGTTCTTTACCCTGGCCGAGCTGGCGGAGATTTTCGACATCGGCGGCATCTCCAAGTCCCCGCCATCTTCGACATCGAAAAGCTGACCTACTTCAACGCCCACTACCTGCGGGAGATGAGCCCCGAGGCCTTCCATGCGGCCGCCCTGCCCTACATCCGCCAGGCGGTGCAGAATCCCGCCCTCTCCACGGAGGAGATCGCCGGGCTGCTCCAGGCCCGGTGCGAGCGCCTCACCGACATCCCAGAGAAGCTGGACTTTTGACGCCCTGCCCGACTACGACGCGGAGCTGTTCACCAACAAGAAGTCCAAGACCAATCCGGAGGTGTCCCGGCGGATGCTGGAGGCCGTCCTTCCCGCCCTGGATGGGCTGGCCGACTGGACCGTGGACGGGATTCATGACGCTCTGATCGGCCTGGCCGAGTCTCTGGAGGTCAAAACGCCACCCTCATGTGGCCGGTGCGCATTGCCGCGGCGGGCAAGGCGGTCACCGGCGGCGCGCGGTGGAGATCTGCCACATTCTGGGAAGGACGAGTGCCTGCGCCGCCTCCGTCTTGGGCTGGACAAGCTGGGCGGCTGAGCCCAGCCGTAAATGGTGAGAATCATGCAGATGTTTGCCGACGGCCGCAGTAGAAAAGTGGTGTTTCTGGCCCACTGCCTGCTGAACCAAAACGCCATCTCCGACGGAACCGCCGTATATCCGGCTGCTTTCCGGGAGCTGGTGCAGTTCTTTCTGGTACATCAGGTGGGAATCGTTCAGCTTCCTGCCCGGAGCTCTGCTGCCTTGGGCTGGACCGTGGAAACAGGCAGGGCGCGCAGTCCCCGGTCACAGAAGAAAACACCCGTATTCGTGCCGCCATGCAGGCGCCCGCCCCCAGCCGGATGCTGGAGGACCTAGTTGAATCTGTCATGCATCAGGTGCTGGAGTACCACAGATACGGGTTTCGCATCATTGCGTTTCTGGGCGCAAACCGCTCCCCCAACTGCGGGGTGGAGACCACGTCCGACCGCAATCAAGAGATGCCCGGCCGTGGCCTTTTCCTCGGCGCACTGGAAGATCGGATTCGGGCGGCCGGCTTGGAAATTCCTCTTCTGGGCGTGAAGGCCTCCGATGATCTGCTCAACCTTTTTGCGCGGCTTCGCCCCTTCTTTAGCTTATATTTACCGCACATAAAACGCCCCTTTACGCAACCTAGCCGTAAAGGGGCGTTTTGTCATGGAGAAACGGAGAAAACAGGTGCTGGCCGCCAGCTTTCTGGCGGGGGCCTTCGCGGTGACCGCCGGGTTTGCAGTACAGGGCCACGCCCGGGCGGCACAGTACCGGCGCATGCTGGACAACACCTATCAGCACGCCTTCACCGAGCTGGCCACAGCGGCGGGCGAGCTGGATGTCGCCCTCCGAAAGGTGACCTACGCCACCAGTCCCGAGCTGTTCTCCGCACTGTGCGCCCAGGCCTACAGCAAGGCGCTGGCCGCTCAGTCGGCTCTGGGCGAGCTGCCCTACGGCAACGTAGAGCTGGAGCAAACCGCCGCCTTCCTGGCCAAAACCGGCGACTACGCCATGGCCCTGGCCCGGGACGCCTACGGCGAGACGGCGTGCACCGAGGCGCACCGGGAGACCCTGCGCGGCCTGGCGGGGGCCGCCTCCACCCTGTCCGGCGCCCTCCAGAGCCTGCTGGCGGAGCTGGACGCGGGCACCATCCGGCCGGAGGATGTGGAGACCGTTCAGGCACGGCTGTCCAATGCCACGGAGTCGGGTGAACTCCCCGCCGGCTCGGCCTTCCAGACGGTGGAGGCCGACTTCCCCGAGGTGCCCGCCCTGATCTACGACGGCCCCTTTTCCGACCACCTGTCGGGCCGCACGCCCAAGATGCTGGAGGGGCTGCCCCAGGTCTCCGAGGCGGAGGCCCGCAGGGCCGCGGCGGCCTTTCTGGGGCTGCGGGAGGACATCTTCACCCTCAGCGCCCAGGGCGAGGGACAGCTCCCCACCTGGGGCTTCTCCGCCCTGGTGAATGGCGGCGAGCTCTATGTAGAGGTCACCCGGCAGGGCGGCCAGGTGCTCCAGGTACTCTCCTCCCGGCCGGTGGGCGAGGCGTCCCTCTCCGCCCAGGAGGGGCGGCAGAAGGCTGCGGAGTTTCTGTCCGAGCGGGGCTACCAGGATATGGACCCCAGCTACTCCATCCAGCAGGGCGGCATACTCACTGTCCACTTTGCCTCCCGCCAGGACGGCGTGTACTGCTACCCCGATCTGGTCAAGGTGGGTGTGGCGCTGGACACCGGGGATGTGGTGAGCTTTGAGTCGGAGGGCTACCTCATGAACCACGGGGACCGTACCCTCCCCGCCCCCGCCGTCTCCGAGGCGGAGGCGGCCGCCCAGGTGGACGGCTCCTCACCGTTCTGGCCCATCAGCTCGCCCTGATCCCCACCGGCGGCGAGTACGAGGTGCTGTGCCACGAATTCAAGTGCCAGAACGCCTCCGGCGGCCACGTGCTGGTCGACGTGGATGCCGCCGATGGCCGCCAGGAGCGCATTCTGCTGCTCCAGGAGGACGAGAATGGGACGCTGGTAATCTGAAACGCGAAGTTTGGAACGTACAGTTTCTGCAAAACCGATTGACAGGGAATTAACAATGTGCCATAATAGGTTCCGGTAAATCGTTAAACTTTTAACGATTTAAAATTCACGTATACACGGAGGTACCTGTTATGTCCCGTTTTACGCTTCCCAGAGACATCTATTATGGCGCCAATGCGCTGGAAAATCTGAAGAATCTGAAGGGCTCCCGTGCGGTGCTGGTGCTGGGCGGCGGCTCCATGAAGAAGTTCGGCTTTGTGGACAAGGCCCTGGGCTATCTGAAGGAGGCCGGCATTGAGACCCGCCTGATCGAGAACGTAGAGCCCGATCCCTCTGTGGAAACCGTGATGAGCGGCGCGGCAGTCATGCGGGAGTTTGAACCCGATGGATCATCTCCATGGGCGGTGGCTCTCCCATCGACGCGGCCAAGGCCATGTGGGCCTTCTACGAGTACCCGGAGACCACCTTTGAGGATCTGATCACCCCCTTCAGCTTCCCGGAGCTGCGCCAGAAGGCCAGGTTCTGCGCCATCCCCTCCACCTCCGGCACCGCCACCGAGGTCACCGCTTTCTCCGTCATCACCGACTACCAGAAGGGCATCAAGTACCCCTGGCCGACTTCAACATCACCCCGACGTGGCCATCATCGACCCGGCCCTGGCCGAGACCATGCCCCCCAGAAGCTGGTGGCCCACACCGGCATGGACGCCCTGACCCACGCCATCGAGGCTTATGTTTCCACCCTCCACACCGTGTTCACCGATCCCCTGGCCCTCAAGGCCATCCACATCGTGGAGAAGGATCTGCTCCGCTCCTTTAACGGCGACATGGGCTGCCGCGAGAGATGCACTACGGACAGTGCCTGGCCGGTATGGCTCTCCAACGCACTGCTGGGCATCGTGCACTCCATGGCCCACAAGACCGGCGCGGCCTTCTCCACCGGCCACATCACCCACGGCCTGGCCAACGCCATGTACCTGCCCTACGTCATCGCCTACAACGCCAAGGCCGACGGCGTGGCCGAGCGCTATGCCGACATCGCCCGCACCATGGGCGTCGTGGGCGACACCACCGCCGAGCTGGTGGAGGGCCTGCGCGCCAAGATCCGCTCCATGAACGATGCCATGGGCATCCCCAACACCCTGAAGGACTTCGGCATTATTGAAGACGAGTTCAAGGAGAAGCTGGATGCCATCGCCGCCAACGCAGTGGGCGACGCCTGCACCGGCTCCAACCCCCGCCCCATTGATCCCGCCACCATGGCCAAGCTGTTTACCTGCATCTACTACGGCACTGAGGTCGACTTCTGATTCTGATTTCTACTTCCTTCCTCCATTTCTACATCATAAGCCGGATGGGCGCGGTCGTTTGACCGCGCCCATCCGGCTTATCTGCGTCCTGTTAGAGCTCTTTCACGTAAAAGTAGTGGCCGTACTCCCCACGGCGGGCTCCACTGCGCCGAAGCGGCGGTAGCCCAGCTTTCATAGAAGCCGGGGCCTGAAATCCAAAGGTGTTCAGCTCCAGGCGCTTCGCACCCTGGCGGGCGGCGTCCTGCTCCAGCTGGGCCAGGAGGCAGGCCCCAGGCCGGTGCCCCGGCGGGACTCCGGCACCCACAGCACGTCCCGCAGGGCCAGCTCCCCCATCCGGAAGGCATCGCAGCCGCCGATGATCTGTCCGGCCCCGTCCTCCACCACCAGGGAGAGATCCGCCGTATCGGAGACAAAGGTGCGGTTATAGGCCCGCAGGCCGGCGTGAACCGCCGCTTCCCCGCCTCCCCGGCGGGCTTGATGACATAGTGCTCCATCGTGCTCAATCCTCCATATCAAACGGGGCAAATCCCGGCTCTGGGGGATGGCGTCGCCCTCAAATTCCAGCTCGTCGGGGACGGGCTCTGGGGCAGCGTCCACCATCCCCTGCTTAAACTGCATCTCCTGCCACTGATCCTTGGTAATGAGCACTTGGCGGGGCTTGGAGCCTTCAAAGGGCCCCACGACTCCCTTCTCCTCCATCTGGTCCACCAGTCGGGCCGCCCGGGAGTAGCCTAGCTTGAGCCGCCGCTGGAGCATGGACACGGAGGCCATGCCGGTCTCCACCACCACTTCAATGGCGGCGGGGAGCAGCTCGTCGTAGTCGTCCCCACCTCGTCCGGCGCGGAGCCGCCCACGCCCTTGCTCCCCTTCTCCTTCTCGGCGGCGTGCTGCTCGATCTCATGGATGATCTCCTCCGAATACTCGGCCGAGCCGCTGTTCTGCTTGATAAAGCCCACTACGGCGGCCACCTCCTCGTCGGAGATGAGGCAGCCCTGCACCCGCTGGGGCTTGCCGGTGCCCAGGGGAAGTAGAGCATGTCGCCCCGGCCCACCAGCTTCCGCGCCGGTGGTGTCCAGGATGATGCGGGACTCCAGGGAGGAGGCCACCGCAAAGGCAATGCGGCTCGGGATATTGGCCTTCATCAGGCCGGTGATCACATCGGCGGAGGGCCTCTGGGTGGCGATGATCAGGTGCATCCCGCTGGCGCGGCCCATCTGGGCCACCCGGCAGATGGACTCCTCCACCTCCTTGGCGGCCACCAGCATCAGATCGGCCAGCTCGTCGATGACCACCACAATCTGGGGCATCTTCTCCATGCCCTCGGTCTTGGCGGCGTGGGCGTTGTAACTGGCCAGATCCCGCACCCCGATCTCCGAAAAGGCCCGGTAGCGTTTCATCATCTCCACCACCGCCCACTGGAGGGCCCGCCGCCTTCCTGGGGTCGGTGACCACGGAATGAGCAGATGGGGATGCCGTTGTAGATGCCCAGCTCCACCATCTTGGGGTCCACCATGATGAGGCGCACCTCCTCAGGGGTGGCCTTGTAGAGCAGGGAGATAATCAGAGAGTTGGTACACACCGACTTGCCCGAGCCGGTAGTGCCGGCGATGAGCAGGTGGGGCAGCTTGGCAATATTGCCCACCACATTGCGGTTGCTGATGTCCCGGCCCACGGCAAAGGAAACCTTGGAGGGGTTGTCCCGGAACTCACTGGAGTCGATGACATCGTGGATATAGACCGGGGAGACGAGCTTGTTGGGCACCTCGATGCCCACCATGGAGATCTTGTCCGGGATGGGGGCGATGCGAACGCCGGTAGCCCCCAAGGCCAGGGCGATATCGTCAGCCAGGTTGGTCAGCTTGTTAAGCCGCACCCCTGGTCCAGCTCCACCTCGTACCGGGTCACCGATGGGCCGCGGGTCACATTGGCGATGGTAGCATCGATGCCGAAGGACCGGATGGTGTCGGACAGGCGGGCCTGATTGGCCTGGAGCTCGCTGGCCACGTCGGCCCCGACACGCCTGCCCCCTCGTTCAGCAGCGAAACCGGCGGATACTGGTAGGCCGCCGGAGTCCCTCCTCCAGTTTGCGGGCGATGTCCTGGGCCACCTCGGCCGCCGCCTGGGCAGCCTCCTCCTCTTCACCTTGGCCACAGCGGGCTCCCGCTCAATCTCCGGCACCGGCGGGCAGGGCGGGCTCCGGATGGGTTCCGGCACCGGTTTCGCCGCCTGAGCTGCCTCCTGAGGCGTCTCAGGCGGCGGGGACACGGCGATGGGTTCTGCCTCAGGCACATCCCCAGCCGCCGCACCGGCCAATACCTGGTCCGGCGTGGGCACCGAGGGTTTCCGGTTGAAAAGCGCTCCTTCTTCTCAATGGGCTTGGGCTCGGGCCGTTTGCCCACCAGCGGACCATCGTCCACGGGGATATCGATCTGAGGCACCTGCTGGCGGCGGGCGGCGCTCTCCGGCTCGGGGGCACGGCGGCGCTCACGGGGCTTGGGCTCGGGCAGTTCCTCCTCCTCGTACTCCACCCGGGGCCGCTCACGGATCCGGTCCACGATATCCACCGGGGAGACGTGGAACACCACCATCAGCATGATGGCCGCGATCAGGACGAAGATCACACCGGCTCCGTACTTGCTGAACACCGCAGTCAGCCCCAGGGCGATCAAGCCGCTGACCACACCGCCGCTCTTGAGAGCCTCCCCCTGGCTCCACAGGGTCTTGACCATCTCCAGGCTCCACTCATAGGAGCCCCTGGCCAAAATCAGGTGGAGCAGGCAGCCCACCAGCACTGGGGTGAGCAGGGCGCACCACACCCGCAGCCGTACCGGGCGGCCCCGGTGGAAGACCAAGATACCGCTGGCCACCAGCAGCATGGGGGGCAGCAGCCAATAGCCGTAGCCGATCAGGCCCTTGACCAAGCCGCAGAAAAGTCGATAAAGATGGCCTGAATATGGAAGTAGCCAAAGGCGGAGAAAATGGCCAGCAGCAGACAGGCCACCGCCCCCACCTCCCGACGGATGGGCCTGGGCGCCGGGGCCTTCTTCCGGCTGCCGGCAGCGCCGGAGCCGGATGCGGTCCTTCCCGTACCCGAGGCCGTCCGCTTTCCGCCCGCGTTCTTCTTCTGTGCTGTGGCCATTGAAAATCAAATCCTTTCCAGGGTCATTCTTTTGTATCGGGTTTCTGTCACTTGAGCAGCATCATCTTCACGATGCCCGCTACCAAGCTGCCCAGGCCAACCGCCCAGCAGTAGTAAGCAAACTTGCCGAATTTCCCTTATCGGACAGGCTCTTAACAAGCCGGATGGCAAAGTACCCCACCACAGCGGACACCGCTACGCCCACTAAGTACATGGGCAGCTCCTCGATGGGGAAGTTCGAGGCCAGCGCATCCTTAATTTCCAGGACGTTGGCGCCCAGTACGGCAGGAAGGGACATAAGGAAGGAGAAGCGCACGGCGAAGGCCCGGTCAAAGCCCCGCATCATGCCAACCGAGATGGTGGTGCCTGAGCGGGAGAGGCCGGGGATAACCGCCAGCGCCTGGCCGCAGCCCACGATCAAGGCCCGCCACCGTCGCGTTTTGGCGGTCTTTGGCCCCGGGCCATGCGGTCGGAGAAAACAGGATAAACCCGGTGGCCAGCAGGGCGCAGGAAACCATGATGGAGTTGGAGAACAGTTGGTTCACCGCATCCTGCAAAACACCATCACAAACAGGGGCACGGTCGCGATGATGATGAGCATCACCATCCGTCGGGCCGGCGGCGGGCAACGCCGGTATCCTTCCGCCCGGCCAGGGCGGCAATGCCCAGGAAGAACTCGCGGATCATATCCACAATGTCCCGCCAGTAGACCATACAGACAGAAATCAGTGTACCGAAGTGGAGCAGGACGGTAAAGAACATGTATTTCTCCTCCATGTTCTCCATCCCGAAAACGTCTGAAACAGGGCCAGATGGCCGGAGCTGGAGATGGGCAGGAATTCCGCCACGCCCTGGATAATCCCCATTAAGATGGACATAAAATAAGTCAAAGTCAGTTCCCTCCATGCTGAATCATTTGGACATACGTATTTATATTAACATACGCGCGTGGATATTTCCATCCTTTTCTCCCGCAGTTCCCGGTCGGGACATTTCATACACGATGCACATATCATGACAACAGGCAAATATGGCGATACATGGCCATTTTGCTGTGCTTTTCACAATAAAAGCCGAGACCAATGGTCTCGGCTTTTTGCCGCGCCTTACCCGTAGAAAGCGTGGCCCCGATGGTCGCCACATAGGGGCGGTTCCGGGAGGCCCAGCTTCCGGGGCCACTGTGGGATTCACAAAGTACAGGGCGCTGCCCGCAGTGTTGGCACCGTCCAGGCACAGCTTGGCGGCAACCACGCTCTCAGCGCTGGGGGTACGGTTGATGCTTCCGTTAGCGGCGGGGGTGAACTGGTTGCGCTGAAAGATCACTTCGTAGACGCTGTTGGGGAACCGGGGGCTGGCCACCCGGTTGAGCACCACATTACCCACTGCAATCTTTCCGTCCAAGGGCTGATTGCCGCTCTCAGCATAGATGATACGGGAGAGCCAGTACACCACGTCCGCCTGGTAGGCCTGCTCACCGGAGAGGATGGGCCCGCTGCCGGAGGTGATCTGATGGTGGACTGGGTTCCGTCCCACTCCACGCCGGCCCCAGCGCCTGGCACAGGGTTCGGATGGGAACCATGATGCTGTAGCCCTCGCACTTGACTCCGTCCGGCACGTACAGGTAGCGGCCGTTGGCCTCGATATACTGGGCGCCGGGCTTGATGTGGAGGGTCAGGCCGTCGGCCTTGACCTCTGCCTGACCATTGACCCACTCCGCCGTCGCGTTCGGATACAAGGCGCTCACGATGGGCCAGTAGGACACATAGGTAGTGCGCGCCTCCACACGGTTGGGCACATCTGCCGCAAGGGTGATCCCATTGACTACAAAGCTGACGCTGCTCTCAGCCGCCGCCGCCTGCCCGGCCAGGGTAACGCAAAGGGCCAGGCTGACGAGCGCACAAAGGGCTCGTTTCTTCATGCTTAGGATTCCTCCTGTTACAATCTGTTACTTGTTGTTCACTGTTTTGTAACCGTATTGTAACCGATTCTCCCCTAAAAAGTCAAGAGGAAGTTTTGTCGATACCGTTCAATCCATTGTGCTGCAATGGTTTCAATTCACCCTTCTCTTTGCGTGTCAGAACATTTTTCGATGTTTCCAGCCTCCTTCGGCTACAAATGATAACAAAGAAACACGTCCGGAAAGCTGTCCGGACGTGTTCCACCGCGCTCAGCGGTAAAACCAGTGGGCGCCGATCGTCATGACGTGAGTTCTGTTTTCCATAATCCAATGGTTGTTGGTCAGCGCCGGGCCAGGAAGTACAGGCTGTCCTTGGCCACGTTGACCCTCCAAGCAGAGCTTGGCCGCCTGAATGCTCTGTTCCGTGGGCTCCTGATAGATTGTGCCATTGCGCACAGGGGTAAACTGCCCACCCCACCGGTCGTCAAAGATCACACCGTAGATGGTGTCCGGGAAGTCCGGGGAATCCACCCGGTTAAGTACCACGTTGCCCACTGCGATCTGTCCCTCCAGAGGCTCTCCCCGGCTCTCCGCCGAGATGATGCGGGACAGCCAGTAGAGCTTGTCCTCCCGGTTGTAGTCGGGCTGCGTCGTTGCGCTGCCTCCCCCGTTGACCGACACCACGCCGGTGGCCGGATTCCAGTCCACGGTGGCGCCCAGCGCCTCTGCCAACACCCGCACCGGCACAAGCGTACGCCCCGCCTTCAAATGGACACCGTCTTTGGCATACAGCGTACGGCCATTTGCTTCTATGTAGGCATCACCTGGCCGGGCCGTCAGCTTCAGCCCTCCGCCCGACCACAGCCCGGTCTTTCACCCAATCCACCTCTGCATCGGGGCGCAGCGCCTCCGTTATCGTCCGCAGGGGACATAGGTAGTGTTTTGATGGACATAGCTGCCGCTGGCGTCCACCGGTGCGCCGTTGACCCGCAGCGGGCCGGCGGACGCCGCCTGTCCGTTGGTCACCAGAGCCGCACTCAATGCCACGGCCAGTACCAGCTTTTTCATGGTTCCACAACCTTTCTTTGTTTTGTAACCAGATTGTAACCGCTCTCCTCCCCTTGGCAAGGCACAATGTTTTCCTGACTTCCCTCTTTTTGATTTTTCAATTTTCCTCTTGACGTATTCGAAAAGCTGATATAATAATCTCTGCTGCTCGGCTGATGGGCGAGCAAGGATAGAGCACTCACCATGGAGAGATGGCTGAGTTGGTCGAAGGCGCACGATTGGAAATCGTAGGCGTTAATAGCGTCTCGAGGGTTCGAATCCTCTCTCCGCCAAAACTCCGCAACCTTTCGGTTGCGGAGTTTTATTTAATATGAATTAGCGCCTGCCAGCCTAGCCGGCAGGGCGCCTGTCCGGGGAGCTGTTCTCCCCGCCCCAACCCATTCGCAGGCCCTGCGCGCTCCGTCGGGAGTCTGCGGCCCCGTTCCATTCTCCCCAATGTCCGGGCGGCCGCCTGGCCGGTCCTGGAATTCGCCTGTTAAGCGGGACCATCGATCCCCGAAAGTGAAAACGCGGATACAGAGGTATCCGCTTTTTCCAACCTTGGGAGCAGGTCGAAAAGCGGTAACCTCAGGTTACCGCTTTTGTACGCACCATGCCTCTCCCTCCACTCGGGGAGAAACTGCTCCTTGTAGGTCTTCTGACTCACACGTCCAGACGGCTATGCCGCCAGCGCATATCCCCCGCCTTCCCAGCACAAGCCAGTGACCCGCTTTCACGGAAAGAGGATACGCTCCGTGCTTACAGCTACGCACCCATCCGCACCGAGCGGAACTGGGCCGTGTTCAGGAATTTCACCTGATTCCCTTGTTCAGCCGAACAAGAATACGTGTCCCGCCCGGACAGGCGGGGTCGCGTAAATGCCACAAAAGCCGGAGTTCGATATTCAACTGTGCTTCCATCATATACCGCCCGACCGGGAAAGTCAATCCCCTTCCTCAGGCCACTCCTCATAGGCCAGCCGGCGGGAGAGTTCCGCTGCCGTATCCATTACCAGGGGCGCCAGCGCCTCCAGCCGCGCCCTGGACATACGGGTGGTGGGGCCTGAGACACTGATTCCGCCTACAATCCGCCCCGAGTAATCACGCACCGGTGCCGCCACACAGCGGGCACCCAGCTCCCGCTCCTCGTCCTCCAGGGCATAGCCCCGGCTGCGTATCGTCTCCAAGCTGTTCACCAGCGCCTCCCGCGTGACCAGTGTATGGGGCGTCAGGGCCCGCAGGCCCTTAACTGCTATGTACTCATTCAGCTTCTGGTTACTGTAATTGAGCAGCAGGAGCTTTCCGCGCCGGTGGCGTGGAGCGGGCGCGTGCGCCTACCCGCTGGCTCACCATCAGGATTCCGTCCGGGCCGTCCACCACATCGGTGCACTCCACTTCCATTTCTGCCTCACACCCCAGGCACACAGTCTCCTGACAGCGCTGCGCCAACTCCGCCAAGAATGGCCGCGCCACATCCCGCATATTGGTCTGTTCACTGACCAGGCAACCCAGGCGGGCAAACCGCAGCGACAGAGAGTAGTGCTGCGTACAGGGATCCTGATTGACATAGCCGTACACCTGCAGTGTATTAAGCATCCGCATCACCGTGCTGGCCGGCATTCCACATTTCTTAGCAACGTCCTGCAGCCGCATAGGGCCCTTACCGCGGGCCATAACCTCCACAATCTGAATGGTTTTCAATGGACTGATTGACCTTGGATAGTTTTGCATTCATCGTGCAACACCCTTTACTTCCAATGTCTTTTCATGTAAAATGATACCATATAATTCACGAATTTGCAACAGTTAAGGGAGCATTTTCCATCACGAAGTTGATAAGAGCAAATAATTTTGTCCGCGTCAGAAGACAGCAGCGCCTCTGGAGAAATCCAGAGGCGCTGCTTTGTTTGAAAAGGTGTACCTTTACAAACTTTCAGATAGAACGATCCCTGTTTGTATGATACACAAGTCTGCCAGGATTTTCAATACTTTTTCAGCAAATACAAACAGTAAAATTGCGCTTTAGAAAGGTACACTTTTACAAAGCGGACAGTTTAGAAAGGTACTACTTTTGTATAAAGGAGAATAGAGCAAATGAGAAAACGACTACTAGCAAGCATAATGGCGATGGTACTGTTACCGTCTCTTTTTCCTGTTTCTGCCCTTGCAGTCGAGAGAGACAAGGGTAGCGAGACGCCGGTTGCCTGCGCCGTGACCGAGGGCTGGCCGGGCATGAGTGTGAGTGCGTCCTGCCCGATGAACCGGAGACCACGGAGGATGATCCCGCCCCCGCTGACAATGTGATGTCCGGTAACTGCGGCCTATATGATTATATAAACAAGGAATATACCGATACTGTTAAATGGGCACTTACAGAGAACGATGAGGATGGTTATACTCTCACAATTTTCGGTAATGGTCCTATGGGAAATGCTTATATCACGGAAGACAATGTGAGTAGTGGCGAGCCAGAATGGCACTACTCACGCGAGAAGATTACTCGAGTAGTAATTCAAGACGGAGTAACCTCTGTTGGCGCGAAATCGTTTAAGAATTATACAAATTTGAAGACGGTAGTTCTTCCGGCCTCTATAACTAAAATTGGGCAAGATTCGTTTTATGGTTCTGGAATTACCTCCATCACATTACCAGCAAATCTGACTACTATTGAGCCACAAGCATTTTATAAATGTTCTTCTTTGAATGGAACGATTTCTGTTCCGGTTGGCGTAGTTTCCATCCCATCCTATACATTTGCAGCGACGAGCATTAGTAGCATTGAGTTTAATGGAGCCGTCACTGAAATTGGAGTTAATGCCTTTATGGGGTGCAGTTCTCTGACAAGCATTACTCTGCCAGATACGGTAACGACGATTGCTCCTGGTGCCTTTAGTAACTGTATACAGCTTGAAAGTTGCGTTTTTCCAGAAAATCCACAGTTTACAAAATAAGCAAGGAGACTTTTAAGGGGTGTACTAAGCTGGAAGAAGTCCTCATTTCAAGCTCTGTTACCGAAATTGCCGAGAGTGCTTTTCAAGGATGTACTAATTTGAAAAGAGTGGTTCTTTCAAACAACCTTAACACTATTGGTAGCATGGCATTTAAGGATGCATCTTTAATGGAGGGTGTCTATATTCCGGCATCGGTTTCCTCTATTCCAGAAAATAATCAAATTTTTAAAGGGATGGCAAATAATAGTGTAATTTATTTGGGTTCAAGCGATTTAATTTCCTTGATGTTGCAGTCAAAGACTAATCCAACCTCAACAAGCAATGGATTCGATTCAGATAAAACTTCTCTGGCCGTTACCGATGGCGGCACCTTTGCGGCGGACACCAAGTTTGAGTCTGGCAAACTGGCAACTCCCATCAAAGAGGGCAGCATCTTTGATGGCTGGTACAAAAACGAGGGTTGTACCGGTACCGCTGTGACCACCTCCACAGCAGGAGAGACCTACTACGCCAAGTGGATCGAGCTGAAATCCGATGCTATTTCCATGGAGTACGGCTCCACCCAGACGCTCCCGACCATCGAGGGCGTCACCCTCTCCAACTGGCAGTCCAGTGACAGCACCATTGTCTCTATTGAGGACGATCAGCTCAAGGCAAACAAGGTGGGTAAAACCACCATCACCGCCACAGCCAGAACGGAGGCTGGCGGCACAGGGACGCTGACCGTCAATGTGGAAGTCACCCCCATGCGGATCATCTACGGCAAGGCAGACACAACGCAGAATGACGGCGGCATCGGCCGTCCGTACATCACCTACGCGCTGAATGAGGACGGCACCGCGCCCAAGTTCAGTGACCTGCTGGGCTTCTATCCGGTGAAAAGGGCAGTCAGAACGGAACCTACGAGGCTGATATCGCTAAGGACAAGATCGACCTCAAGCCCGGCATAGGTGATGACAGCGATGTCTACTATGTTTATCAGAACGATGTAAGCGGAAATATTATACAAACTGACACCCTGCCCACCCACCCCACCACCGATGCGGACGGCAATCCCCACAGCATCCGGGTGGAATTGAAGCTGAAAACCCCAACTACCGCTTCTGCACCGTGGGTACGAACTGGGAACCGGGAGATACCATCATCCTCTATGTTACCTGCTATGAGGAAGGCATGAATGAGGTAGACCTCTATCTGGAGGGAGATGACAAGCCTCTGGAGACCTTTGAGGGAGACCGGGTGTACGAGTACACCGGCCAGGGCATCGCTCCTACCACCCGTAACCTGACCACCCTGTACACCAAGGGCACAAACACTGACCATTCCATCACATCCTTCACCGCCCACTTCCACGCAGTACAAGAGGGCACCGCCTTTAGCGGAACGCACCTGTACAATCAGACAAACTCCCAGCTGACCGCCGATGCACTCAAGGCCATCGCTCCCACCGAGCTGGGCGTCTACTCCTTTGTCATCAATGGGTATAGCAAGGACACCAAGACCTACTGTTACTCCTCCCGGCGATACAGCATCATCATGGGAAATCCCAAGGGCGAACCTACCTTTGACAAGGTCAGCAGCGGCGTGGAGCTGTCTACCATCACCCTGTCCGGCTCCATGAAGAACGCGGCGGGTATTGAGGTCGCGGGTACATTCTCCTGGGATGATGGCGACCAGACCGTGGAGCGCGGCAAGTCCTACGCCTGGACCTTTACCCCAGATGATACTGACCACTACAACAAGGCCACAGGTACGGCTGTGGTGTGGCCCAGCTCCTCCGGCGGAGGCTCCAGCTCCGGCCGTTTCACCGTCAGCGTGGACAGCGGAAAAACGGCTCCGTCACCGTCAGCCCCAAGCGGGCCGAAAAGGGCGACACCGTGACCATCACCGTGAAGCCCAACGAGGGCTATGAGCTGGACAAACTGGTTGTCACCGGCAAGAATGGCGGCGAAATCAAGCTCACCAACGAGGGTGGCGGCAAATACACCTTTAAAATGCCCGCCTCCAGGGCGGAGATTGAGGCGAGCTTCGCAAAAATTGAAGCCGAGCCCAAACTCCCCTTTGCCGACGTGAGCAGCGGCGACTGGTACTATGACGCGGTGGTCTATGTATATAAAACGGCCTCATGGACGGCACTGGCCCCGCCGCTTTTGCGCCCACTACAGTGCTGACCCGCTCCATGGCGGCCCGTGCTCTGGAACCTGGCGGACAGCCCTGCCGTCCCCGGTACGGCAGGCTTCACCGACGTGCCGTCGGACGCGTGGTACGCCGGTGCGGTCAACTGGTCGGCGTCCCGGGGGATTGTGACCGGGTACAGCACCGGGGCCTTCGGCCCGGAGGACGCAGTGACACGGGAGCAGTTGGCGGCCATGCTGTACCGCTATGCGGGCACGCCGGAGCCCACGGGCAGTCTGGACGGCTTTAACGACAAAGACGCGGTTAGCGATTACGCGGCAGATGCCCTGTGCTGGGCGGTGGACGAGGGTCTGCTGACCGGCAAGGGCGGCGGTTGGCTCGACCCCGCCGGCACCGCCACCCGTGCCGAGATGGCCGCCATTCTCATGCGCTTTACAGAATCCCACAACTAAGCACAGAAGCCCCCCGGACCAGGGATTAATTCTTCTAGGGACACAATGCGACCTCCGGACAACGCAGCCGGTACGGGTAAACAAAAAAGATAGTAAGTCATGAAGTTGACTTACTATCTTTTTTATCTTCTTAGTCCGCAAAAAGAGGAGTAGAGAGATAACGGTCACCTGTATCCGGCAGCAATGCCGTGATGGTCCTTGCCTCTATTTTCGGGCCGCTTGGCGGGTTGGAGCGCAGCCCAAACCGCAGCACCGGAAGAGATGCCAGCCAAAACGCCTTCGGATTGACCAAGCCCCTTACTATTGCCAGAGGTAGGCCCGATGATCACAGAACCGGGCTTTCATTTTCCGCTGGCCGCAGCATCGTCGATCATGGCTTTGCGATACGGTCCTTGATGCTGCCAGCGGGATTGAAGTATTCGAGTTTGCCGAGCAGGTTGGCCTCCAGCCCTTCGCTCTGCTCAATAGGGACGAGATTCAGAGGCGGTGTTTTCCCGATCAATTGGTCCTCAAAATATAGATATTGCTCATTTTGTCAATAGGGCCGCTCCAAAAGGCTATTGATTTTCCTATTAACCATGCGCTATAATAGGTTATAATGAGTGCAAGGAGACTTTAAAATGCTGATTTCTACGAAAGGGCGGTATGCACTGCGCGTTATGATTGATCTTGCTGAGCACCAGACGGACGGCTATATCCCACTGAAAGAAGTTGCTCAGCGGCAGGATATTTCAGAGAAATATCTTGAAACCATCATCAGGCTCCTTGTCAAAGCAAATATTCTCAGCGGACTGCGGGGCAAGGGCGGCGGATATAAATTGACAAAGTCGCCTGACCAGTACACTGTTGGCGCTATTTTACGACTTACGGAAGACTCCTGGCGCCGGTTTCTTGTCTCGGACCAGGCGCAGCGGTCTGTGCCAGAGCAGCGGAATGCCGCACTTTACATATGTGGCAGGGTCTAGATAAAGTAATTAACGAATATCTGGACAATGTTACCATTGCAGATTTGATGAAGTCCGGTGCTGCTGGAGATAATTATGTAATTTGAATGAGCCGGTAGGATATCCTACCGGCTCATTTTCCTCATATTGCTCCAAAATCAGTGCTCTGTACCGTTTTTTTGCAACCGGGCACCGTATCTGGAAAACAGCGTGGATGTTGTTGAATATACTCTTTTTAATGCCGGGATTGCTTCGTTTTAACCCACAGAGCAGTGTTTTGTTTTCCTGACGTTTAGAACTGCCGCCTCCGTTGTCACAGATTGAGCCGTTCTCCGCAAAAAGGTTCCACCCCTTTCGCAAACTCCATCTGAGCCGTAACAATCCAAACAATACAGGGTGATATTACTGGTAAACTACAGGGGGGTATCTTTCCCTTGGAACCGAAAGCTCGCGTCATTGAGCATAGCGGTGGAACCGCGTCATACTTCGAAATCTGATAGTCCAATGGATTTTCATGGACCCAACTCTTTGTAACATTGGTCGAACACCTGCAAAAATTCGTCAAGCTCCTCTCGTGTTGTCAAATGACTGAGGCTCACTCGCCAGGAGGACAGCGCATTTTTTCGGTCCCCGCTGACGGCAAATACCGCTTTGGATGGCGTCCCCTCCGCAGAACAGGCCGACTTGACGGAAACACATACGCCCCGCTCACTCAAAACACGTTGAAATACCGTGCCTTTAAGCCCCTGAACACTGAGGTTGAGGATATGCGGTACCGCGCCTTCCGGACTGTTGATCCGGACTGCCGGATAGTGCAGCAGTGCAGTCTTTAGGTATTCGTTCAACTGCCGAACATAGCGGATTCGTTCTTCCTGCTGCGTCAGCGTCAATTGAAGCGCTTTTCAATGGAAACAGCCAGTGCCAAAGCCGGTGTACCACTACGGTAAAGCGTTGTGCTGGAACCGCCGTGAGTCTGGGGCTCAATAATCAAACTGCTCTTTTTCAGGAGAAGCCCGCTGCCGTTGAGACCGTAAAACTTGTGAGGAGCGATGCTCATGGTGTCCACACCATCCATCACCAGCTCCGTTTTTCCTATCGCTTGGGTGGCATCCACATGAAGACGGCAGTTTGGAAAATCTTTTAGAATCTCCGTAATTTTACGGATTGGCTGCACTGTCCCCAGCTCACTGTCCACCGCGCAGACTGACACCAGGATCGTGTCCTTCCGCAGCAGATCACCCAGTTGCTCCAGGTCAATGGTTCCATCCCGCTGGATATCCAACAAATCGACTTCCCAGCCCTGCTGCTGTAAAGCCGTAAGTGTGCCGCCCACAGATGCGTGTTCCAGTACGGTGGAGATCATGTGTCTGCCGGTATTTCGGGAAGCCTGGGCAATTCCCTTGATTGCCAGGTTGTTCGACTCGCTGGCTCCGGAAGTGTAGATAATCCCGGCGGGTTCCACACCGAGAAGTCCAGCAATATGATCTGTCACTCGGGCCATCTCCTCGCAGGCTGCACGTCCAGCGCAATGCGTTGAGTTCGGATTTCCGATATACATTTGCTCCGCTTTACAAAATGCCTCTAGCACAGCAGGATCAACCGGTGTGTTGGCGGAGTAGTCAAGGTAAATCATGGCGTCTCTCCGGTAAAACTGTAATTTTGTCTCCAGAGTGAATCATCCCTCCTGCAAAACAATGGCGAAAACCTTCTCCCGGCACCACACTGTCTCCGATCCGCCGCCAAATCACACAGCTTGCATGGAACTCACCGCCAATTTAAGTAATCCTCAATTGGGTATCACCAGCTTAAAGCGTGGTTCTAACCGGGAGATTATTTAAAGTACTCCCTCGTTAAAATGTTCTCCGCAAAGCTCCTTACAGGAACGTTCAGTGAAGCGGATTTCACCTTTCCACGCTTTCTGCCCCACGGTTTTCTGGTTGCAAAGTGTAGCGATTCACACTTGTCCGGCACACCCGTCCATCATCAATGAGACCAAATTCGCCAACGCCGCCAATACCACCCCCAGCAGCCCGGCCCTGATACAGTTTTTCCATGTCCTCCCGGTGGAAGAGACGCTGTGTCCTCAAAATTGATTCAGCATCGTTGCTTATGCCTCAATTCTTGTATTTCCACTCATTCAATCACTGCCTGACCTTTTGTGTTCAGAACCATACTTCCACTCGGAATCTGAGCAGAAAGACGCCGTAAATCGACCTCTGTTTGGGTCAGTTTCAGCGCACCGCAACTTCCGCAGCAGCAGGCCGCAGTGGTCATGTCCGCCGTTCAACATATGGCTGTCCAAGCCTGAGCCTGTATTTTGTGAATCAGCGTTTCGTTGGCGGCGCCTGGCAGATCGTGCCGCCGCCAACAACGACATCTCCATCATACAGAACCACAGCTTGTCCAACGGTAACAGCCCTCTGCGGCGCATCGAATTCCAGCCTAACACGGCCGTGTTGCTCCGGGTACACAGCAGCCCACTGTTCCGCCTGACGATATCGGGTTTTGGCCTTCACCCGCATGGGCTGCTTTAATTGCGGGATGGAGATCCAGTTCATATCTTCCGCAAGAAGTATACTGCTATACAGCGCGTTCTCCGGCCCCACTGTGACCGTATTGGCAGCCATATCCTTTCCGCAAACGTACACAGGTTCAACCATGGCAAGACCAAGTCCTTTTCTTTGCCCCAAGGTGTAACGGACAGCCCGCAATGTCTGCCGACCGGCTGGCCCTCCAGATCAAGAAACGCTCCTGCCGGGTAGTGTTTTCCGGTATACTGTTCCATAAACTTGACATAGTCCCCGTTCGGAACGAAGCAAATGTCCTGACTGTCGTGCTTCCGGGCGTTGCAGAAGCCCAACTGTTCCGCGATCTCTCTCGCTTCCTTTTTCATTTTGCCGCCCAAAGGAAACTGTATGTGGCTAAGCTGATCCTGTGTCAGCATATACAGCACATAGCTTTGATCCTTGCTGTCATCCAGCGCTTTTTAAAAGATACCTTCCGGACACTTCGTCATATTCAATGAGGGCATAGTGTCCGGTGGCCTACTCCAGCCCTTCTCTTCAGCAAAGCGAAGCAGTTTATCGAACTTCATATACCGGTTACAATCAATGCATGGATTCGGTGTCCCGCCCGACTCATATGTTCGGATGAACTTTCCGATGATCTGGTTCCTGAAGTCCATGGTAAAATCCAGCACTTCATAGGGAATATCCAGTTGAAACGCCACCCCACTGGCGTCGTCGATATCCTTCTGCGAGCAGCAGGTATGGAACTGACTCAAGCCGATGTCCGCGTTGCGGTAAAGACGCATGGTCGTTCCCTCGCAGCGATATCCTTGCTCACGCATCAGCCATGCCGCGACAGAGCTGTCCACACCGCCGCTCATTGCAATCAGGGCACTCTTTTCTCTATTAGCTGACATCTTCCTACTGCAGTTCTTCAGGAACCCACCACAGGCCGTCGTTGTTCTCCTCCAGATAGGCCTTAAATCGGTCAGAGTGATAAGCGTCCACAATGGCCTGCGCCCAGTCAGCATTTTTGTTTCCTTCCTTGACAACAACCTGTAGGATAAGGTGATCAAGAATGTCCTCGGTTGCCAGTGCAACAGAGGGTCAATCCCGGCATTGTAAACAATGCTGCCGGTAATGATTACATAGTCAAAGTCCTGGATGGCTGCGGGGATGGTTAAAGACTTCATTTCCACAAATTTCAGATTCTTGGGGTTCTCCACGATATCATCCTGTGTCACGGCAGAGGGATCTACGCCGCTATCCAGAGTGATCCAGCCGATCTTTTGCAGCAGGACATAGGCCCGAGCGGTGTTGGAGGCATCGTTGGGGACGGCAATTTTTGCGCCGTCAGTCACTTCATCCAGAGATGTGTGGGTCCCAGAGTAAATACCGGCGGGAACGGTAGGGATGGGACTGATGGGAACCAGATCACCGTTGTTGTTGGAGTTAAAGTTTTCGGCGTATGCCGTGTGCTGTTCCACGTTCACATCCACAGCGCCGTCGTTCAGGGCGATATCGGCAGTCAGCAGGTCGGAAAAGTCGACTCCTTTCAGGGTGTAGCCCTGCTCCTCTAGGATGGGAACGATCGCTGCTTCGAACAATTCGGTGTAGGGACCTTGAGACTTGCCGTAGACGATCTCCGTCTTTGCGGCGGGATCGGCGGAGGATGCTCCAGAGTCCGGTGCGCTGTCCGTGGAGCTGTCACTGCCGCCGCAGGCAGTCAAACTCAGAATCAGAATCAGGGACACTACCAATGCAAAAACTTCTTCATAGGATTAACCTTCTTTCAAGACTCGACACTAATATGAATCACACATTATCTGTGCTCACGCAGACGGCGGGAAACACGGTTGCCTGCCATCTGCAATAGTTGTACCAGGATGACCAGAACAATGACAGTAACTATCATCAACGGGGTATTCATCTTTTAATAACCATAGGTCAATGCCAGATCGCCGACACCGCCTCCGCCGCAGTAACCAGCCATAGCGGAGGCGCCCAACAGGCCGACGGTTCCTGTGGTCAAGGCCAGAACCATCGAACCCAGCGCTTCAGGCATCAGAAAACAGCGGATGATCTGCCAGGTTGTGGCTCCCATGGCCTGGGCCGCCTCCAGAATGCCTGGGGATACCTCCAGCAAACTGTTCTCAATCAAGCGGGCTAAATAGGGACTGATATAGACCACTAACGGAACCAAAGCGGCCGTGCTGCCAATCGTCGTACCCAGAATAGCGCGGGTAAGCGGCATGATGGTAACCAGCAAAATGATGAACGGAACACTCCGTACCACATTGATGTAGAGGCTGACGATACTGTGTAGAACTTTATTTTCCACAAGGCCGCCCTTGCGGCAGAGCACCAGCACCAAGGCGAGCAAGGTACCGATCACGGTGCCAATCAATAGTGCAATACCCACCATGTATAGTGTTTGACCGCCATTAAGCAGCAGTCGCTCGACAGATACCTTAAAATTTTTGTTTCCAACAGAGCTTCCATCAGCCGAATACCACCCTTTCGCGGAGAACTCCAGCCGCGTCGATCTGTGCTTCGGCCTGGAGCAGCTTGTCATCGGAACCAAACATTTGCAGGATGAAAATACACATGATGCTTTCCCCAAACTCCTGAACGGTTGCACCAAGGATATTAACCTCCACGCCGGCAATCTGGCAAATCTCGGAAATGACCGGTTTTGACGCTGGCCGATAAATTTCAGCCGGTCAATCACGTAGTGCCGCGTTTCTGTCTGGAGCAAATCCAGAATGCTCTTGGGGATCTGATCGTTGATAACCGTGCGGACAAACTCCTGTGTCACCGGAGCATGAGGCTGGCTGAACACATCCAACACTGTTCCCTGTTCCACGATCTGCCCGTTTCCCATGACGGCAACCTTGTTGCAGATCATCTGGATCACCTGCATCTGGTGGGTGATCAGCAGAATTGTCACGCCCATCTTTTGTTGATGCGCTTTAGGAGGCCGAGGATGGATTCTGTGGTCTTGGGATCCAGTGCACTGGTGGCTTCATCACACAGGAGAATTGCGGGTTCTGTTGCCAGCGCCCTGGCAATACCCACCCTTTGTTTCTGTCCGCCGGAAAGCTGAGTGACATAAGTATCTCGTTTGTCGTGCAGCTCCACGATATGGAGCACTTCTTTGACGCGTTCAGTGATCTTCTCCTTGGGGATGCCCTCCAGGATCAGTGGAATCGCAACATTCTGGAATACGGTTTTGGACTCCAATAGGTTGAACTGCTGAAATACCATGCCAATTTTACGGCGCATCTTCCGCAGCTCAGCTTTGGAGAGCGTGCTCAGTTCCCGGCCAGCCACGGTGACTGTGCCGGTATCCGGTTTTTCCAACTGGTTGACCATGCGGAGCAAAGTGGATTTTCCTGCGCCGGAGGAGCCGATAATCCCATAGATATCTCCTCTCTCCACATGAACCGACACATCCTTCAGCGCATCCACCGTACCGCTGGGGCCGACATATCGTTTGCTAATATGTTCTAATTGAATCATGGCTTCTCCTGCCTTCCAAGCCACCACAGGGCGTATCCCACATATAAGCCTGCTCCCAAGACAAGTGCATTCTCATCCAAATCAAAGTTTCCGTTGTGGAGGCTGTTCAATGTGCTGGGCAAGTCTGTGTTTGCTGTGCCAATATAGGCGTAGCACCCTGGTACAAAACGTTGATACTCAGCAAAGTTATCGCCGCCCAGGGACAAGGGGCGATTGGTGACGACCTGAATATGGTCTCCCAGCCCCTTTGCCACTTCTGCCGCCTCACGGCTGACCTGCGGATCATTAATCAGAGCGGAGGTAATATCCGACCAAATCACCCTGGCTTCCGCGCCACTGATGGCTGCAATCTGCTCCGCGGTCTGGTCGATCCACTCCCGCACCTGCAGACGCGTCTCCTGAGAGATCGTGCGGGTGGTCCCCTCCAGCTCCGCATATTCCGCAACGGCATTGTAGGTCGTTCCAGCAGCAAATTTCCCGACGCCGAGGAGCACTGGCTCCACAGGTGAAGAACGCCGGGCAACCAGTCCCTGGATCGCTACCACGATCTGACTGGCGGCATACAGGGCATCCGCGCCCAACTGCGGGGTGGAGACATGGGCCGCCTTGCCATGGACTAGGATACGGAAATGATCCACTGCGGCATTGTTCAGTCCGGGCGTAAGTCCAATGGTGCCAAGGGGCAGATCCGGAGCACTGTGCAGGCCCAGAATGCGCTCCGCGCCATCCAGGGCTCCGGCATTTATAAAATCCGGAGCGCCTTTGCCGGTCTCCTCCGCCGGCTGGAACAGAAAACGGAGCTCTCCACCAAAGCGGTCACGATTTTGGGAGAGGACTTTCGCGGCACCAAGAGGCTTGCTGTGTGGGCATCGTGCCCACAGGCGTGCATGATTCCGTCTGTCTGAGAACGGTACTCCACATCGTTGGTTTCCTGAATGGGCAGCGCGTCAATATCCGCCCGTAAGGCTACGACTCCGCTGCCTCTTTGAGTGCCTCGCAAAATCCCCAGAACACCGGTAGCTCCGGTCCGAGTATGAGAAATTTCGAACCGCTCAAGCTCCTGTTCGATCACCCCAGCAGTACGCCTTTCCTGTAGGGACAATTCCGGATGACGGTGAAAATCCCGACGTAAGTTAATCATATATTCTTTTCAGCACATACCTGATCACGCAATTCATTCAAACTGATACCTTCTTTCGCTGGAATCCTTCCGGTCCAAAAAATTATTACGTTTGGGGACTCTTCCGTGCGTACATCGTCCGCACCTAAAATTTTCCATAGCAGTTCTTTAAATATATATAGACTGCATCTTACGTTTCCTTCCGTGAGAAAATAAAGAGCGGGGCATCCGTTTCTCATGGATACCCCGCTTAATTGCACACAAAGCACAGCCTATCGTATCAAACGCAGGCGAGGTATGGAAATGATTCGATTTTTATAACAGTGCATAATTTGACACATACGCATCATAGTCAAAATCCTTTCCAAAACATAAAATTGTGCTTTACTTCAAATTTGCAATCAGCATTTCACAGCGGCAAAGCCCTTTTCCAGGTCGTCAATGATGTCATCAATATGCTCGGTGCCGATAGAGAGGCGGATGGTGTTGGGCTTGATGCCCTGGTCGAGCAGCTCCTCAGCAGAAAGCTGGCTGTGGGTGGTGGTGGCCGGATGGATCACCAGGGACTTCACGTCGGCCACGTTTGCCAGCAGGAAAAGATTTCCAAACTGTCGATAAACTTGTGGGCTTCCTCCTGACCACCCTTGATTTCAAAGGTGAAGATGGAGCCGCCGCCGTTGGCAAAATACTTCTCATACAGAGCGTGGTCGGGATGCTCGGGCAGGGAGGGATGGTTCACATGCTCCACCTTGGGATGGTTTGCGAGGAACTCCACGACCTTCTTGGTGTTCTCTGTGTGGCGGTCCAGACGAAGAGACAGGGTCTCCACACCCTGCAGCAGCAGGAAGGCGTTGAAGGGAGAGATGGCGGCGCCGGTATCCCGCAGCAGGATGGCCCGAATGTAAGTAACAAAAGCGGCGGGACCGACAGCGGCCACAAAGCTGACACCGTGGGAGCTGGGGTTGGGGTTTGCAATGGGCGCGTACTTGCCGTTGGCCTTCCAGTCGAACTTGCCGGAGTCCACGATGATGCCGCCCAGTGTGGTGCCGTGGCCGCCGATGAACTTGGTGGCGGAGTGGAGCACAATATCCGCGCCGTGCTCAATAGGGCGGACCAGATAGGGCGTGCCGAAGGTATTGTCGATGACCAGAGGCAGACCGTGCCTGTGGGCGATGGCTGCAATGGCGTCGATGTCTGGAATGTCAGAGTTGGGGTTGCCCAGAGTCTCCAGATAAATTGCCTTGGTGTTATCCTGAATGGCATTTTCCACTTCTGTAAGATCATGAGAGTTGACGAAGGTAGTGGAGACACCGAACTGGGGCAGGGTGTGGGCCAGCAGGTTGTAGCTGCCGCCGTAAATGGTCTTCTGCGCCACGATGTGGTCGCCAGCCTGGGCCAGCGCCTGAATGGTATAGGAGATGGCGGCGGCACCAGAAGCGGTAGCCAGAGCCGCCACGCCACCCTCCAATGCTGCGAGGCGCTTTTCCAGCACATCCTGCGTAGAGTTGGTCAGGCGGCCATAAATATTGCCGGCATCCGTCAGCCCGAAGCGGGCCGCCGCATGGGCGCAGTTGCGGAAGACATAGGAAGTGGTCTGGTAAATCGGTACTGCACGGGAATCCGTAGCGGGATCGGGCTGTTCCTGACCAACGTGAAGCTGCAGGGTTTCAAACTTATAATTGTTATTCATGGTTTATACCTCTTTCAGTTTATAGTTTGATTTTAGATACAAAAAGACCGGGGCGTTATTCGCTCCCGGACAAAGAGATATGGCCATGTAATGATCTTATTAAATCACAACAAAGTGAGTGGAGGACATACCGATCCACCCGGCCAAATCCAGTGCCCGGGAGTTCAGCATTCGTCCACAGCGGAAATTGCTGCGCAACAGTTGTTGAAACAGATTGCTCATTTTGCACGCACCTCTAAAAACCAATTTACTCGGTTGGTTTATAGGATTATACTACCACCTATTTCCTATGATGTCAATAGGTAATTTCATGATTGATTGATCTGGTATAAAGACCTGTTAAAGAACCGACCAGAGCAAAAGGAGCCATTCACACGAACGGCCCCTTTTCCTTGCTTATGAAATGCACGATTGCTGAATATTTTGAATAATATGCTCCATCAGCGCCACCCGGCGGAACGGGGTCATGAGGTAATAACCGTCGGTGTAGGGGAAGATCTCTTTGGCAATCGCCGTCGAAACGGTGACCGCCAGAGCTTCCGCTGCATCACGATCCTTCCCTTCATATAAATGAATGATCTCATCGCACACCCGCATGCCTGAAATCTCATTGTTCAGAAAACAGGCGTTTCGGTGGCTCACCACGGGGAATATCCCGCCCAGAATCTTGCCCCGCAGAGTCTTGTGTGCCAATTTCAGGTTGTCCAGCGCCTCGGCGGACAACACCGGCTGTGTCAGAAAGCCGGAAACACCACATGCCTCTTTCTCCTGTGCCCGCAGCAGTTCCACATCAAAATTGCGGGCGTTCAGATTCAGAGCGCCATAGATACGAAAGGGGGTACGCAGGGTATTTTCATTCAGCATATGGACAAAGCGGGCCAGCTTGCGGGAGTTGAAATTGAATACGCTTTTGACTTCGTTCCGATCCTCGGTAGGGATAGGGTCGCCGGTGACCACCAGCACATTGTGTACCCCTTCCATGGACAAGCCCAAAAGCAGAGCCTTGGTAGCATTCAGATTGCGGTCACGGCAGGTCATATGGGGCAACGGCTCTATACCAATATCCCGCTTGATTTTACAGGCCAGCAGGCTGCTGTCCGCCCGTGGGCGACCGATGGGACAATCTGCGATCGTCACCGCATCGGCCCCGAGCCCCGCAAGGCCTGCACCCCCTCCCAAAAGCCCGCGCTGTCGTCATCTACGGGTGGGTCCAGTTCCACGGCAATGACACGCTTACCCGCCTCCAACTTCTCCCAAAGGGAGTTGGACGCATTGGCCGCAGGTTTGAGCAGCTTTTCGGAGCAGAAACGGTGCACTTAGGAAGCGGCTCTTTCAAAGCCTGTGCCGTCTGGGCAATATGTTCCGGCGTAGTGCCGCAGCAGCCGCCTACGATGGAGGCCAGCCTGAACGATTTGTGCAATCTGCCCGGCAAAGTAGTCAGGCTGACCGCCGAATACCGTGCGGCGGCCCAGCACGGTGGGGTAACCGGCGTTGGGCATGACAGTCAGAGGCTTATCGCTCAGCTCCAGGGTCTGAATGTATTTCAGCAAATGGCGGGGGCCAGAAACACAGTTAAAGCCCACTGCATCCACCCCAGCCAGTTCCGATGCAAAGCGATACAGCTCGCTGCCCAAACGTCCGGCGCTGGTCATCCCACTATGGTCTACGGCAAAGGAAACCATAAGAAACGCATCCGGATTTTTCCCTTCAGCCAGCCAGCCAATTCCGGGAGCCCCTCGTCACCAGACAGCGTTTCCACCAGAAAATGGGTCACCCCCTGTTCCAGAAACCACTGCGCCTGCGTCTGGTATAGATCTGCCGGGGCGCGGCTGTGGTCACGGGGCGCGGGGCCCAGATCTGCAAATACATAAGCCCCATAGGGTTGAGCGGCTTGCCGTGCCAGGTGGCAGGCCGCATTTACGATGTCGCAGGCGGTTTCATCGTTCCATCGGAGATCTCCACTGATGGCAAAGGTATTGGTCTTGATGGCCCGGCAGCCGGCCTGCAAATAAGCGCGGTGGATGCGCAGAATTTCCTCCGGGCGGGTCAGGTTGGCCCGTTCACAGCGTTCTCAGCCCGGCCCGGATGGGCGGCGAAATAAGTGCCCATAGCCCCGTCAAACAGCAATGGCCTTTCCCTGCGATAAATAGGTGCGGATATCCATCATCCCATGACCTTTCTGGTGATCTCCACCGACTGGTGGGCATCCTTGGCGTAGTAGTCCGCATTCATTTGTTTGGCGTATTCCGGCGTCACCACCGCGCCGCCCACAAAGATGACCGGGGGCTCCTCCATAGTGTGCAGCAACCGGATGGTCTTTTCCATGGCGGGCAGTGTGGTGGTCATCAGGGCGGACAGGCCCACCAGGCGCACCCCCTGCTCCTGAACCGTCCGCAGGATGGTCTCCGGCGGCACATCCCGGCCCAGGTCCAACACCTCGTAGCCGTAATTTCCCAGTACGGTTTTCACAATATTTTTGCCAATGTCATGAATGTCGCCCTGCACAGTGGCAACGATGAGTTTTCCCTTCTTCACGGGCACACCGCCCTTGGCGGCGATAGAGCCCGGATGACCTCGAATACCGCCTGTGCCGCCTGCGCGGCGCTGAGCAGCTGGGGCAGGAATGCCGTACCCTTGTCATAGTCCTCTCCCACCTTGTCCAGTGCGGGATCAGGTGGTTTTCTACCAGAGACAGCTCATCCTCGGTCTCCAGCGCTTTGGCAGCCAGCTTTCCGGCATCGGCCTTCAACCCACGGATGACCGCATCGCCCAACGTCAGGGCATCCGCCTTCGGCGCTGCCTGCACGACAGGGGACTCCGCCGCGAAACGGGCAACATAGGCTCGGCACTCCCGGTCCTCTCCGGAGAGTACACGGTACGCCGCCACCGCGTCCATCATCTCCGTTTGATTTGGGTTGATGATGGGCAGAGTCAGCCCGGCATGCATGGCCTGAATCAAAAAGTTCTGCGTGATCAGCTTGCGGTTGGGCAGGCCAAAGGAGATGTTGGACACGCCCAGCACCACCTGCAGCCCCAGCTCCTCCCGGATGGTCCGCACCGCTTTCAACGTCTCCGCAGCCTGCTCCTGCTGGGCCGAGACCGTCAGGGTCAGGCAGTCAATCCACATCCTCTCTGGGGATGCCGTGGTCCAAAGCAGCCTGCAGAATGCGGCAGGCGATGGCTACCCGCTCTTCCGCTGTTTTGGGGATGCCGTTTTATCCAGCGTCAGACCCACCACGGACGCGCCGTACTTCTTCACAATAGGCAGCACACGCTCCAGAACCTCCGGCTCTCCGTTGACAGAGTTCACCGCAGCCTTGCCGTTATAGACACGCAGCCCTGCCTCCAGTGCGTCCGGGTTGGAGGAATCGAGCTGAAGCGGCACAGCGATCGCGCTTTGCAGCTTCTTTACCACTCTGGGCAGCATAACCACTTCATTCACACCGGGGAAGCCTACGTTCACATCCAGGATGTCCGCTCCGGCATCCTCCTGCTGGACACCCACATCCAGGATATAGTCCAGGTCATTTTCCAGCAGCGCCTGCTGGAAACGCTTTTTCCCGGTGGGGTTGATACGCTCGCCAATCACCCGCACACCATTCAGTCGGATGGGTGTCACAGGGGTACAGACAAGACCGGTGTTGTTATAGTGCCGGGATACGGGCTTTTCCTTCCAGAACTGCCGTCAGCCGACGAATGTATTCCGGGATGTACCGCAACAGCCGCCCACGATGGAGATACCAGCCTCCACGCAGGTCAGCAGAGCCTGGGCAAAGTCCTCCGGTCCCATATCATAGTGTCCATCCACCGGGTCCGGCAGGCCCGCGTTAGGCTTGGCAATGACCGGCAGGCGGGTATTCTCACACAGTTCTTTCAGCAGCGGCCAGCAGGTCTGGCCCCAGCGAACAGTTCAGTCCAATAGCGTCCGCACCCAGGCCCTCCAGTGTACGGGCCATGGAGGCGACCGTACAGCCGGTGAAAGTCCGGCCGCCGGCATCAAAGGACATGGTGACAAACACCGGCAGGTGGGCGGCCTCCTTGGCCGCCAGCAGGGCAGCCTTGGCCTCGTACAGGTCTGTCATGGTTTCCACCACGATTAAGTCCGCGCCGGCCTTTGCACCAGCTTCCGCCATTTCGCGGAACAGGTCATATGCCCGCTCAAAAGACAGCGTACCCATAGGCTCCAACAGCTCGCCAAGCGGGCCCACATCCAGCGCCACCAGGGTACCGGTACCGGCCGCCGCTTTCTTTGCCACGGCGATGGCCGCACCCACGACCTCCTCCACACTGTGGCCCGTCTTGGCCAGCTTTAAGCCGTTGGCACCGAAGGTGTTGGCATAAATCACCTGGCTTCCGGCGGCGATGTACTCTTTATAGACGGAATCCAGCAGCTCCGGCTCCGTCAGATTCAGCAGCTCCGGCCGGCCTTGGGGAGACAGTCCCCGCTGCTGGAGAACGGTGCCCATAGCGCCGTCCAGGATCAAAAATTTGTTTTGAGGTATCTCAATTCCCACAGTGTTTTCCTCCCACGCGCAATTTGCAGGTCTCACGCATCGAACAATATGCGCATCCACGGATGCGGGCCATCTGGGGCCAGTCGGACAAGCCGATGATGGCGGTGACTGACTTGGATGGGTTCATCAAATAGCTCTCTGTTACATACAGTCCAAGCCGCCTTTGGGTATCCAGTGCGGCGCAGATCTTCGGCTGCAAAGACAACGGCAGATCTCCGTACCCGGGACTGAACCGGTCCGTTCTATAGCGGTTCGGAAGACAACGCGCCAGTTCTTGCTCCACCTGGTCGCACCCGGCCTCCACCCAGGCGCTGCCGCAGGCAGCCAGAATGACTGCCCTGGACATATCACGAGCCTGTTCCCTGCGCAAGAGGGCTTCAAACTGCGTCCCCAGAGTGCACGCCATCAGCACGGCCTGATCGCACTGCTCCAGCATTTTCGCTGCGTCCGCGCCCGGAAGGACCAGCTCCCTCCGGCAGCAGGAATCCGGCCTCTTTTTTTGAAGGGACACACGCGGTAGGTGTATCTGGGCTGTATAGCAGCCGTTAACTTGTCTGCGACAGCAGCCACACTCGCTCGAATGGACTCGGCTGCTTGTCCGCCGATGCCCAGATAACGCAACGCCTCGTCCACATTCAGCTTCACACGTTTCCCCTCCTTTTTCTTCTCTTATCACTGCTTCCATGCAGCGCAAGCTTTCCCACCAATCAATATGGATTAAATTAGTATAGCAACAATCTCCTACTACGTCAATGGGTTATCCGGCTTCGGTTTACTTGTTTTGCACGAAACCTACTTTGCGCACCTATACAATTATATAAAGAGGGCGGTTGTCTCTCATTCCCCGCCCTCTCGCACAGCTCGGTTCCATTTGTATCCCTATAATCCTCAACAGAAAAGTTTCGTGTGTTTCACTTAATCTACATATGTTGTTTATCTTGACATTTGTTTTGTCTGTGCTACACTTCTTCCCATCCCAGAATAAGGAGCGGATCCCATTGAAACAAACCAGCCAGCCCGGGAAGATCTGCGGCAGCGCCGTACCGGAAGCTCCTCGCCGACGCCCTGCTCTCCTGCTGGAGGAGCGTCCGCTGAGTGAAATCTCGGTGGTGGATATCTGCCAGCGCGCCATGGTCCACCGCACCACTTTCTACGCCCATTTCGATGACAAGCTGGCCCTGCTGCGCTATGCTGTGGACGAACTACAGAAATACTTCGAGCCGGTGGACCCCTCCCTGGACCCACGTACCGGGCCCCGGGAGTATTTTATGGTCCTTTTTCACAACGCGCTCTCCTTCCTGAAGTCCCACAGGGGGATGTTCCTCACCGTCCAGGGCGCAGCAGAGTTCTACGTGCTGGACGAGATCATTACGGATGCCCTGAAGCGAAAGCTGTCGGAGAGCGCCCCGGCCGCCGGGTTTGACCCGGAGCTGACGGCCCGCTTCTATGCCGGCGGCCTGCTCGCCCTGATCCGCTGGTGGCTCTCCAGCGGTGCAGACGTTCCAGACGAAGTGCTGCTTCGGCATGTAGAGCACTTCATTCCTCAACCCGAGCTCCCGGTTTAGAAAGGCGGAATCCCACCCATGTCACAAACATCAAGCTCTGAAACCCCTGTAACCAAGCTGGCGCGGTTCATTGTCGACAAGCGAAAGGCCTTCTTTCTGGTCTTCCTGGCGGCGGTGCTCTTTTGCGGCAGCTCTATTGACAAGGTGGTGGTCAACAATGACATCACCTCTTATCTCCCCGCCGAAACCGAGACCCGACGGGGGCTGACCCTTATGGACGAGGAGTTCACCACCTACGCCTCCGCTCAGGTCATGCTCTCCAATGTGACCTACCGCCAAGCCGAAAGGTAGCCGCTCAATTAGCGGAGCTGGATGGCGTGTCCTCCGTCGCCTTTGACGACAGTACCGACCACTTTAAGGACTCCTCCGCCCTCTTTTCCGTCTCCTTTACCGGTGAGGAGGGCAGTCCGGAGGCGGACGCCGCCCTCGCGGCCGTAAAGGAGCTGGCAGCGCCCTACGATCACTACGTCTTCCCCAGCGGCGATCCGTACGACTCAGACAGCCTTATGCAGGAGATGACGGTCATTCTGGCCATTGCCGCCGCCGTCATCGTAGCGGTACTCCTGTTCACCTCCAAGAGCTATCTGGAGGTCCTGGTCTTTCTCATTGTGTTTGTGGTCTCCGCCATCCTCAACATGGGCACCAACTTTCTCTTTGACTCGGTTTCCTTCATCACCAACGCCATCGCCGTGGTGCTCCAGCTTGCCTTGGCCATCGATTACGCCATTATCTTCTGCCACCGCTATATGGAGGAGCGGGACAACGGTCTGGACGCCCGAGGCGGACATTGCCGCCCTGAGCAAGGCCATCGTGGAGATCTCCTCCTCCTCCCTCACCACTATCTCCGGCCTGGTGGCCCTGATGCTGATGCAGTTCCGCATCGGCTTCGACATGGGTATCGTCCTGTCCAAGGGCATTGTCTGCTCCATGCTGTCGGTGTTTCTGCTCATGCCCGGTCTGCTGATGCTTTTCAACCGGGGCATCGAAAAGACCCGCCACAAAACCTAGTGCCCTCCATCGCAGGCTGGGGCCGCCTCATCATGAAGCTGCGCTTCGTGCTTCCGGCGGTGTTCGCCGTGTGCGTCATCGGCGGCATTTACTGCTCCAACCAGTGCGACTATGTATTCTCCACCAATTCCACCAACTCAGGCAACCGTCCGGAGACCCGTATTGCCATGGACAAGATCAACGAGACCTTCGGCTATACCAACACCATTGCCGTACTGGTTCCCCGTGGGGACTACGACAGCGAGGGTGCGGTGCTCCGCCGGGTGGAGGCCCTGGACAACGTGACGACCGCCACCGGCTTGGCCAACATTGAGGTGGAGGACGGCCGCTACCTCACCGACAAGCTGACCCCCCGGCAGTTTGCCGAGCTGGCGGGCGTGGACATCGAGCTGGCCCGGCTGCTCTACCAGGCTTACGGCCTGAGCGTGGAGGAATACGGCGCTATCTTTCAGGACACGGACGACTATTCCGTGCCCCTGCTGGATGTGTTCCATTTCCTGCTGGAGCAGAAGGACAAGGGGTTATCCGCCTGAGCGGAGAGCAGGCCAGCCAGGTGGAGGAATTGCAGGATACCCTGGACGACGGACTCCAGCAGCTCCAAGGGGAACAGTGGACCCGGATGGTCTTTACTGCCGATCTCCCCGAGGAGGGGGCGGAGACCTATGCCCTCCTGGACCAGATCCGCGCCATTGCCGCGGAATACTACGGAGACGATGTGGTGCTGGTGGGCAATTCCACCAACGCCGGGATCTGGCCGCCTCCTTCACCGGGGACAACCTGAAAATCAGTGTGCTCACCGTGCTCTTTGTGGTGGTCATCCTGCTGTTTACCTTCAAGTCCGCTGGGCTGCCCATCCTGCTGGTGCTCACCATCCAGGGCTCCATTTGGATCAACTTCTCCTTCCCCTTCCTGACGGGCACCAACCTGTTTTATGAGCTACCTGATTGTCAGCGCCATACAGATGGGCGCTACCATTGACTACGCCATCGTCATCACCAACCGCTACTTACAGCTCAAGACCGTGCTTGACCGTCGGGCCGCCGCCGTGGAGGCGCTCAACCAGAGCTTCCCCACCGTGCTTACTTCCGGCTCCATCATGACTGTGGCCGGCTTTCTCATCGGCAAGCTGTCCACCGACACCATTATCTCCTCCATCGGCGATACCCTGGGCCGTGGCACCCTGACCTCCATCGTCCTGGTCATGACTGTGCTGCCCCAGCTCCTGGTGCTGGGCGACGCCCTTATCGAGCGCACCGCCATTACCCTCAACCGGGACCGGAAACAGCGCTTCCAGAACGGCACCATGCGTTTGGACGGACACGTCCGGGGCCACGTGTCCGGTTTCATTGACGGCGAGTTCAAGGGCGTGCTCCACGGCAGCGTGGATGCCCTCATTGAGAGCAAGCGGCAGGAACTGGATGAAACGGAGGAATAACGCCATGATGAACTATGCAAAACGGGGCGCCGCCCTGCTGCTGGCCCTGGTATTCTGCCTGGGACTGCTGCCCCCCGCCGGCGCGGAGGGGGATACCATCACCATTCATGATGCCAGCGGGCTGCTCAAGCTGGCCCAAAGCTGCACCTCGGATACCTGGTCTCAAGGGGTAACCGTGGTGCTGGCCGCCGACATTTCCCTGGCTGGTACCGGCTTTTCCACCATTCCCGTGTTCCGCGGCACCTTTGACGGGGCCGGACACACCATTTCCGGCTTCGCCTGGCTGGACAAGGGTTCCAAGGTAGGCCTGTTCCGCACGCTGGGCGAGGGGGCTGTCGTAAAAAATCTGATTCTGGACGGGGTAGTGGCCCCTGGCGGCTCCCAGTCGCAGGTGGGCATCCTGGCCGGTGAGAACCACGGCACAGTGGAACAAGTCACCGTCACTGGCGATGTGACGGGAGATGAGGACGTGGGCGCACTGGTAGGCGTCAACGGGAGCTCCGGCGTGGTGCGGAGCTGCACCAACCGGGCCTCTGTCACCGGAAACACCAACAGCGGCGGCATTGCCGGGCGCAATGAGGGCATGATCCAGAGCTGCACTAACCTGGGGAAGTCAACACTGGTGGAAACGATGCCGCCACCAACAGCGGAGGCATCGCCGGGCGCAATACCGGCACCGTGGCCGACTGCACCAATCACGCCGCTGTGGGCTACGCCCACACCGGATACAACACCGGCGGCATCGCCGGGATTCAGAACGGCGCGCTGCTTCGCTGCTTCAACGATGGTGAGATCCTGGGGCGTAAGGACGTAGGGGGCATCGTGGGCCAGTTTGAGCCCTACGTGACCCTCACCTACGGAGAGGACCCCATGGAGCGGCTGGACGGCTCTGGCCTCCCTTTCCACCCTCATGACTCAGCTCTCCGGCCAAATCCATTCCTCAGCCGGAGATGCAGTGGACGATATCTCCGCTATCCATGGCTCCCTCTCCGCCATCCAGGACGTAATCCACGGAACGGGCAGCGATTTCAACACAGACACCTCAGCCGCCGCCGACCAGGTCTACGACGCGGTCCAGACCATCAACGGGGCCATGAGCGGCCTGCTGGACGAGGTGGACCGCCTCACCCGGCGGGCCAGCGCCGATCTGGACGAGGTGGGCAACCAGCTCACCGCCCTACGCAAGGGGCTGAAAAATCTGACCGGCACTCTGGAGGACAGCCTGTCCGACACCGGAGACAGTCTCTCCTCCACGCTGGACGCACTGGGCGGAACACAGCGGTCTTGTGTCGGAGCTGCGTCAGATCGCGGACGAGACCGACCGGCTGGAGTCCTTTGTCAAGGACGCCCTCCAGGCTGCGGCCCGCCTGGATCTGGCTGGCATCCTGGATGCCTATAAGCGCTGGGATGTGGGTTCCATCGATTTCAACGGGCACCTCAGCCGCATCAGCGGCCATCTGGAGGCCATGGGCTCCGACACGTTCCACTTGGCGGACCGTCTGACAACACTGTGGCAAGAGGCCGGAGATGAGATGGGCGACGCCCGCCGTGACATGGACCGGGCCGCCCGGGCACTGGAAAAGGCCCTCGATGCCCTGAACGGCCATGTCAAGGACTTCAGCCAGGGCAGCGTGGAGCAGCTCCGGGTGGTTAACAGCCAGGCCGATATCATCGAGGATGTCCTGAACGGCTATCTGGACACCTTGGGCGACAAGGGACAGGAGCGCCTGGACGAGCTGGACGGGCACTTGGATGACATCAGCCAACGGGTGGATCAGATGACCCAGGGGCCGGCCAGACCAACCAGGAGCTGCATGCCACCACCACTGCTATCATCGGGCAGCTTGACGAGGCCCGGAAAGCCATTGTGGAACTGACCGAGGTTCCGGAAAAGACGGTGAAGGAGAACACTTCGGCCGAGGGGGCCCAGAGCGGCCGGGCCGGGTGGTAGGCTGCCGGAATGAGGGCGGCATCCAGGCCGACACCAACGTGGGCGGCATTGCGGGAGCGGTCTCCCCTGAGCTCTCCCTGGACCCCGAGGAGAATCTGGAGCTGGACAGTGAAAATCTGCTGGTGGATACCACCGCTCTGCTCAAAGCGATCCTCTACCAGTGTGACAACCGTGGCCCCGTCACCGCCAAGAATGAGTGCGCCGGCGGTGTCCTGGGCCGGGGCGAGGTGGGCGCTGCCCTCTCCTGCACCAGTATGGGACCCGTGGGGCCGACGACGGCTCCTTTGCGGGCGGTATCGCGGGCTCTCCGGGGAGTGCTCCGCTCCTGTGCCGCCCAGGCCGACGTAACCGGGGACAGCAGCCTGGGCGGCATTGCCGGCGAGGGCAGGGATATCGCGGACTGCATCGCCATGACCCGCATCGACGGCAGCGGCGAACGTCTGGGCGCGGTGGCCGGCTGGGCTGACGGCACAGTTTCCGGCAACTATTACCTTCAGGAGAAGGCAGTCGGAATTGACGGCATCGACTACGCCGGGCAGACCGCCCCTCCTGGCCCTTCTCCGCCCTGGAGGGCATTCCGGCGGACTTTCTCACCTTCCGCGTCACCTTCCAGGCCGGGGAGCAGGTGGTGGACACAGTGGAGGTGCCCTACGGCGGCAGCCTGGACCCCGCCGCCTTCCCGGAAGTACCCAGCGACGGCGGGCGCTATGGCCGGCTTGACCACAACCACAGACGGTGCCCTCCGGCGGAGAACGCCCCCTGCTTCTCGCCGAGGGAGCATTCTCTCCCGACGCACGGCTGGAGCTGGCACAGCGGCCGGAGCCGGTAGACGGCGCTGCCGCCTATGACTACCAGATCACGGACGGGCGGAGCTCCTGACACCGTGACGCTGCGGGTATGCGCCGACGGTCTTAGGGGCTCTGTGCGCGCCCTGCTTCAGGACGGCTCCGCCGTCCCTATCGAGGCGGAGCGGGATGGCAGCTATCTGGTGCTCACCGCCCCACCGCCGGTACTCTGCTGCTCAGCGCCTCCGGAAGCGGAACCCTTCTCCCTGGGTACTGGCCGCCGCGGCTGCGGCGGTACTTCGCCCTGCTGTTCCTCCGCCGCAGACGGAAAAACAAACGCAGCTGCCTCTGTTTAGGCCAAAACAGCGCCCCGTGGCAAAAGCCATGGGGCGCTGTTTCATGCTACAGCAGCAAAAGAAGGGTGCCGCAGGTGAGCACGAGCAGCCCGGCGGCAGCCCGGCGGCTCAGCCGCTCACGGAGCACCAGGCAGGAAAAGCCAACCGTCACCAGAATGCTCAGCTTGTCGATGGGGCCACAACGCTGGCCGGCCCCTCCTGGAGCGCCCGGTAGTAAAACATCCAGGACAGCCCGGTAGACACGCCGGACACAGCCAGAAACCCCAGTTTTTCCGGCTCAGCGCCGGAATCTCCCGCTGGAGCCCCAGCCCGAGCACCAGAGCCCAGGCCATTGCCAGCACCACCATGTTGCGGATGGCGGTGCCGACATAGGAGTCCACGCCGGTCATGCCGACCTTGCCCAGGATGGAAGTCAGGCTGGCGCACACGGCGGAGAGCACCGCCCAGGGCAGCCACCCCCAGCCGGAGGAGGCCCGTTCCCGGGGCTTCCGCTGGAGCATCCCCAGGGTGCCGGCCAGGATCAGCCCCATCCCCAATAAAGTATTCCAGTGGGCCGCCTCCCAGTAACAGGATGGAGAGCAGCATGGTCAGCACAGTGCTGGATTTATCCACGGGGCCACCTGGTTGACCTCCCCAAGCTGGAGCGCCCGAAAATAGCACAGCCAGCTCCCTCCGGTGGCCAGACCGGACAGGATGAGAAACAGCCAGCTCCGCGGTTCAAGCGCCCCGACTGCGCCGCTGGAGCCCGCCACCCAAACCATTGCCCAGCCGAAGAGCGCCACCACAATGGTGCGCAGTGTCGTGGCCAGATGGGAATTGACCCCTCCATGCCCAGCTTGGCCAAGACGGCGGTCACTCCCGCAAAGAACGCGGAGGCAAAGGCATATAGAATCCACATACGCGCCTCTGGTCAGCCCTGGCCGCTGTAATCCCTCCAGCGGCCGCTGACGGACTCAATACAGATTTTCCAGATGGCCACCCGGGCAAAGCTGTCGTCAATCACCTGTTCCACCCGCTCCAGGCAGTCCGGGCTGTACTTGCGGCAGAGAGCCCAGAGGGCCTCCCGCATCTCCGTCTCGTCTGTGACCTCTCCGGCGGTGCCGCGTACCACTGCGCACTGGTACTCCGTCTCATAGATGGCCTGGATCACCCGCTGGTGTCCCACCGCGGTCAGGCAGACCTGCGGATGGGTCCGCAGACAGTCCACCTTCTCCCCTGCCTTTGCGCAGTGGAAATAGATCTTCTCCCCACCCGTACCCCGTTGAGGGATGCAGTAGGGCTTTCCCTCTCCATCGGTCATGGCCAGAACCATGTATTCACACTGATCCAGAGCCTCCAGCCCCTTCTCCGGATTTGCGTCTCGCTTCATTCGTGTTTCCCTCCTTTTTCTAATCATACCGCCAGATCACCTGGTGGGCAATAAAAATATTTTTGCAAAGCCTATTGACATTTGAACAATCAAGCATATAATAACACATGAACAATAGCTCATATGTTTTAGAAAGGATGTGATCGGATGCCGGAACCCAAGGATGTGGAACGCTGCGAGTACATGCATGTGCATGAGGCCATCGTGAACCAGGTCAACCAGAACATGCCGGATGAGGAGGTTCTCTACGACCTGGCGGAGCTGTTCAAAATCTTCGGCGACTCCACCCGCATTAAAATCCTGTACGTCCTCTTTGAATCAGAGATGTGCGTCTGCGACATCGCCCAGCTCCTGGGCATGACTCAGTCTGCCATCTCCCACCAGCTCCGCTCTCTCAAGCAGAGCAGGCTGGTCAAGGCCCGCAGGGAGGGCAAGACTGTATTCTATTCTCTGGCCGACGGGCACGTGCGCACCATATTGGACCAGGGGATGGAGCACGTGGCGGAGCTGCTGCCTCTGCATATTCTATAAAGAAATGGAGACTTTACCATGAAAAAGCACTTTAAGCTCATTGATCTGGACTGTGCCAACTGCGCCGCCAAGATGGAGGCCGCTATCAAGAAGCTGGACGGCGTCCACGACGCCACCGTCAGCTTCATGACCCAGAAGCTGACCCTGGACGCCGACGACACCCGGTTTGATGAAATTCTGAACGAGGTCGTCAAGGTGTGCAAAAGGTGGAGCCAGACTGTACCATCGTCCGCTGACCGCACCAGGGACGGCCTACGGCGGCCGTCCCGGATTTTTTCAAAGGAGCGATGTCCTATGTCCAAGAAGCAAAAGCGAATGCTCTTCCGCGTCCTCGCCAGCGCAGTGCTCTTTGCGGTCGCACTTCTCCTGCCCACGGAGGGATGGCTGCGGCTGTTCACCTTTCTGATCCCCTATGCCGTCATTGCCTGGGATGTCCTGTGGCGGGCCGTGCGCAACATCGCCCACGGCCAGGTCTTTGATGAAAACTTTCTGATGTCCTTGGCCACTGTGGGCCCTGGCCACGGGTGAATACCCCGAGGCCGTATTCGTCATGCTGTTCTACCAGGTGGGCGAGCTCTTCAGAGCTACGCTGTGGACCAGTCCCGCAAGTCCATCACCTCCCTGATGGATATCCGGCCCGACTACGCCAACATTGAGGTGGACGGTCAGCTCCGGCAGGTAGACCCCGAGGATGTGGCGGTGGGTGACACCATCGTCATCAAGGCCGGCGAGCGCATCCCCTGGACGGCGTGGTGTTGGAGGGCACCTCTAACGTGGACACTGCGGCCCTCACCGGCGAGTCCCCCCCGGGAGGCCCAGCCCGGCGACGATGTGATCTCCGGCTGTGTCAACCTGTCCGGCCTGCTGCGGGTTCGGGTCACCAAGGCCTTTGAGGAGTCCACTGTGGCTAAAATTCTGGATCTGGTGGAGAACTCCTCCAGCAAGAAGGCCAAGGCAGAAAACTTCATCACCAAGTTCGCCCGGTACTACACCCCCGCCGTGGTGCTGGCCGCCGTGGCTCTGGCCCTCCTGCCCCTGTTTACCTCCATCCAATGGGTGGACTCCATCCAGCGGGCTTTGAACTTCCTGGTGGTCTCCTGCCCCTGCGCCCTGGTCATCTCCGTGCCCTTGTCCTTCTTCGGCGGCATCGGCGGGGCCTCTAAAAACGGTATTCTGGTAAAGGGCGGCAACTATCTGGAGGTACTGGCCAAAACGGAACTGGTGGTCTTTGACAAGACCGGCACTCTGACCCGCGGCGTGTTTAACGTCACCGCCATCCATCCCGACCACTGCGGCGAGGCGCAGCTGGAGCTGGCCGCCCTGGCGGAGCGCTACTCCGACCACCCCATCTCCCGCTCTCTCAAGGAGGCCTACGGCAAGGAATTGGGCCTCCCGGGTATCCAATGTGGAGGAGCTGTCCGGCCGGGGCGTGCGGGCCACAGTGGACGGCCGCCAGATCTGCGCCGGCAACGACAAGCTGATGGAGGACATCGGCGTGAGCTGGCACCCCTGCCACCGGGTAGGCACCACCGTCCACGTGGCCTCCGATGGGGTCTACCTGGGCCACATCGTCATCTCCGACGAGGTGAAGCCCGACGCGAAGGAGGCCATCACCGCGCTGAAGGCCTGTGGTGTGCGCAGAACCGTCATGCTCACCGGCGACGCCAAAGCCGTGGGTGAGTCAGTGGCACAGGAGCTGGGCCTGGACGAGGTACACACCCAGCTCCTCCCGCCGACAAGGTGACCCGTGTGGAGGCTCTGCTGGGTGAGGTTTCCCCAGGGGGCCCTGGCCTTCGTGGGCGACGGCATCAACGACGCCCGGTGCTCTCCCGGGCCGATATCGGCATCGCCATGGGCGGCCTGGGCTCCGATGCCGCCATTGAGGCCGCCGACATCGTGCTGATGGATGACAAGCCCTCCAAGCTTGCCGACGCCATTCGAATCGCCCGGCGCACCCTGGCCATCGTCCGTCAGAACATTGTCTTCGCCCTGGCCGTCAAGTTCCTGGTGCTGGCGCTCAGCGCCGCCGGTGCGGCCAATATGTGGGAGGCGGTGTTCGCCGATGTGGGCGTGTCCGTCATCGCCATTCTCAACGCCATGCGGGCGCTGAAAACGGTAAAATAAGCAATAAGAAATGCCTGGAACCACATGGTTCCAGGCATTTTCACTATGCAAAGGCAGGGCGGAGCGGTTCTGCGGCTCACCCCTTCGCGGCCCGGTCGGCTTCGATCAGCAGCTTGACGGCCTCGATGCCTACCTCCAGGGCGGCGGACAGATCGTGGCTCTCCTCCTGATCCAGCCCGGCAGCCTCCCGCTCCTGGTTCCAGATGACGTGGAAGCAGGAGCCGCAGCGCACCCCAGGGCAGCGGCACAGCAGAACAGGGCGGCAGACTCCATCTCGGAGGCCAGGACACCCAGGCGCTTCCACGCCTCCCACTTGTAGAGCAGCTCCTGGCTCACTGGCATCCGCTTGGGGTCGTGCTGTCCATAGAAGGAATCCTTGCACTGCACCACGCCGGCGTGCCAGGGCTTGCCCAGGTTTTGGCAGCCTGCACCAGGGCACTCTGCACCTCATAGTCGGACACGGCGGGGAACTCGATGGGGGCGTACTCCCGGCTGGCCCCTCGTGGCGGACCGCGCCGGTGGCGATCACCACATCGTCGCTCTTAACGGGCAGGGCGATGCCGCCGCAGGTGCCCACCCGGATGAAGGTGTCCGCGCCGATGTTGTGCAGCTCCTCCATGGCGATCACCGCAGATGGGCCGCCGATGCCGGTGGAGCAGACGCTCACCTTCTCCCCAGAAGGGTTCCGGTATAGGTGGTGTACTCCCGGTTGCTCTGTACCTTCACCGGGTTATCAAAGTAGGCTGCGATCTTCTCGCAGCGGCCGGGATCACCGGGCAGGAAACAGTAGCGGCCCACGTCGCCGGCCTTACATTTGATATGAAATTGCAGCTCGTGTTCGTGCATGATAATCCTCCTTGTTCTGACAAAAAACTATTTTTTATTATACCTCCTTTTTTCCATCATTGCAAGATATACAAAGCATCCTAGCTTTTGTAACCTTTTGTTGTTGCTTTTTTTGTGTGCTGCTTTTAAAATAAGGAATTGTGAATTTCCCCTGACAGGAAAGGTGTGTACCGGATGAAGAAGGCCGTGCTATTTGCCCTGATCGCCCTTTTGGGCGGGCTTGCACTGGGCACCCTGTTCGGCAGCGGGATCTCCTCTGCCAGCCTGAACTCGGTCCGTGCCACCGCAGCGGGTACCCCGCAGTTTCCGCGCTGGACGCTATTGAGGTAGAGGGTAGATCTACCCTCTACCAGGCGGCCGACGCCGGCACCTCCTGCCTGTCCGACCGTGCCGGACAGGTTCTCGCCGCGCTGAAGGAGAGCGATTATGAGGCCCTGGCCGCGCTGGTGCACCCGGAGAAAGGGGTTACCCCGCCTTACTCCACGGTGGAGCCCAGTTGTGACCGCAATCTCCTCCCCGCCCAGCTCGTCCTCTTGCCCGAGGACGACATCCCTTATGTGTGGGGTATTGAGGACGGCACCGGCCCCATTGAACTGACCGGACGGGAGTATTTTGAGCGCTACGTCTTCAATGCCGACTATACTGCAGCCCCTGAGACGGCGGTAGACACCGTTCTGATGCAGGGAAACGCGCTGGAAAATGTGGCCTCCGCCTATCCGGAGGGACGTTTTGTGGAGTATCACTTTCCCGGTCTGGACGAACAGATGGCCGGATACGACTGGTGTTCTCTCAAACTGGTGTTTGAATGCTATCAGGGTGACTGGTATCTGGTCGGCCTGGTGCACAGTGAATGGACGGTATAAAAGCCGAAAAAGAGCCCCTCTCCTGTGGAGAGGGCTTTTTCGGCAAATTACGCATAATGTCCTTGCATGCGTGTTAAGATTGCGTTAAGATTAGCATGCAATGTGTTGTGGGGCACCTCCGGGCGCTCTGAAAGGATGTATGGAGCTTGAAAATCATCATCGTGGGCAACGGCAAGGTGGGCTTTACCCTGGCCGAGCACCTCTCTCAGGAGGAGCACGATATCACCGTAATTGACACCAACGCGCCGCTCTCCGCCACGCCTCTGAGGCCCTGGATGTCATGTGTGTCAAAGGCAACGGCGCGTCCATTTCCGCCCTGAGAGAGTCGGGTGTGGATGCTGCGGATGTGCTGATCGCCGCCACCAGTATGGATGAGGTCAACATGGTCTGCTGCCTGACCGCCAAGCGGCTGGGCGCCAAGTATACGATCGACCGGGTACGCAATGTAGAATATGCTATGGAGCTCTCCCTGCTGAAGGAGGCCCTGGGCATCGACCTGGTCATCAACCCGGAAAACGCCGCGGCGGCGGATCGCCCGTCTGCTTCGCTTTCCCCTGCCGCCAATCTGGAGACCTTTTGCCGGGGTCGGGTGGAGCTGATTGGCTTCCGGGTGCGGGAGGAGGACTTTCTGGTGGGACATCCCCTGTCCGCCCAGAGCGGCCAGCTCCAGTCCCTCCCTATGCTGTTCTGTGCCGCCGAGCGGGCGGAGGGGTCATCCCCGACGGTTCCTTTGTGCCCCAGGTGGGCGACCGGCTCTATCTGATCGGCCAGCCTACCGGCCTGACCGCCTTCTTTCGCCTGCTGGGGCGGCACAATCCCAGGTGCCGCAACGTATTTCTGGTGGGCGGCGGACGAATCGCACACTACCTCACCGCCATTCTGGAGCGGCTTGGCATACACGTAAAGATCATTGAGCGCAGTCTGGACCGCTGCCGCCATCTCAGCGAGGTACTGCCCAAGGCCACGGTCATCTGCGGCGACGGCACCGACCAGGAACTTCTGGAAGAGGAGGATGTGACCGCCTCCGACGCCTTCGTAGCCCTCACCGACCGGGATGAAGACAACCTCATTATCTCCCTCTACGCCATGCAGCAGGGCATACCCAAGGTGGTGGCCAAGTCCAACCGCCAGAATTATGCCGGCATCGCCCACGCCGCTGGGCTGGACAGCGTGATCTCCCCAAGCTGCTGACCGCCGGGCAGATTCTTCAGGTGGTACGCGGTATGCAGAACTCCAAGGGCAGCGTCATGAACGCCCTCTACAAGATCGCCGACGCCACGCCGAGGCTATGGAATTTGTGGCCAATGCAACCACCCGAAACCGGGACACCCCTGCGAGAGCTGCGCCTGAAGCCTGGCATCCTGGTCGCCGTCCTGGTGCACCAGGGCCGTATCGTAATCCCTGACGGCTCCTCTTCCATCGCCGCTGGTGACACCGTGATCGTCATATCCCGCAACCACGGGATTCTGGATCTCAACGACATCTTTGAGGACTCCCTTCTGGAGCTGGGAGGCGACGCATGAACTTCCGCCTGGTCTTCAAGCTGACGGGCAAGACCCTGCTGGTAGAGGCGGGCGCGCTGCTCCTCCCCCTGCTGGTCTGCCTGTTCTACCGCGAAAATCCCCTTCCCTTCCTCCTGTCCATTGCCATGACGGGAGCAGTGGGGCTCGCCCTTTCCCTCATACCCAGCAACGACCACTTTTTCCCCCGGGAGGGCTTTTTCGCTGTGGCCCTCATCTGGCTGCTGATGAGCGCCTTCGGCGCCCTCCCCTTCTTTTTCAGCGGCTTTTTCCCCTCCTATGTGGACTGCTTCTTCGAGTCGGTCTCCGGCTTCACCACTACCGGTGCCTCCATCCTGACCGCAGTGGAGCCCTTGCCCAGGGGAATCCTTTTCTGGCGCTCCTTCATGCACTGGATGGGCGGCATGGGGTGCTGATCCTCACCATCGCCCTGCTGCCCAGCCTGGGCGGACGGACCCTGCATGTGATGCGCGCCGAGAGCCCCGGGCCCATTGTGAGCAAGCTGGTACCCAAGACCAGCCAGTCCTCCAAAATCCTCTACGGCATCTACTGCGCCCTCACTCTGCTGGAGGTCTTCTGCCTGCGAATCGCCGGCATGCCGTGGTATGACAGCCTGGTTCACTCCTTCGCCACCGCGGGCACCGGCGGCTTCTCCACCAGAAACCTGTCTATTGCGGCCTATGAAAGCCCCGCCATTGAGGTCATCATCACGCTCTTCATGCTGGTCTTCTCCATCAACTTTGCCCTCTACTTCCTGCTGCTCTGCGGCAAGGTACACCAGGCGCTCCGCAGCGACGAGCTGCGCTTCTTTCTGGCCGTGGTGGCTTTCAGCACCCTCCTGATCTCCATCAACATCTGGCCCATGTATCCGGCGGACGGCTCCGCCGTGCGCCACGCCGCATTTCAGGTGGGCTCGATTATCTCCACCACCGGCTTCGCCAGCACTGACTTCAACCTGTGGCCGGAGTTTTCGCGGATTCTGCTGGTGCTGCTCATGTTCATCGGCGCCTGCGCCGGCTCCACCGGCGGCCATCAAGTGCTCCCGCGTTCTGCTCCTGCTCAAGTGCATCCGCCGGGAGATCCGGCAGGTGGTGCACCCCCGCTCCGTCAACGTGGTCAAGCTGGACGGCCGGGTGGTAGATGAGGACAGCCTGCGCTCAGTCCAGCTCTTTTGCAGCCTATCTTTTCATCGCCCTGGGGCCACGCTGCTGGTGTCGGTGGACAACTTCTCCTTTGGCACCACCTTCACCGCCGTAGTCTCCTGCATCGGCAATGTGGGCCCCGGACTGGAGCTGGTGGGCCCCATGGGCAACTACTCCGCCTTTTCTCCAAGCTGGTGCTCTCCTGTGTATGCTGTTCGGGCCTGGAGGTTCTGCCTGTTCTCGTTCTCTTTAACAGAAATGCATGGAAGCGTTCTTAAACCAATCATTCGTTTTGTCGAAAGCGTCAAATCCTAGGATTTGACGCTTTCTTATCTTAAGATATACTTGCCAAATCACCCCTTTTGCGTTAATTTTATATTGTCTCTTAACGCTGGAAGCCTTGTGTTACAAGGCTTCCAAAGAAAAAAAGGAGTGGGGAAAGTTGTTGGAAAACCTGTTTTGGGTCGGCTTAGTAGGTGCATTAATTGCATTAATCTTCGCCTTAACCAAGCCAAGAAGGTGCTCAAGTTCTCAGAGGGCACCGAACTGATGCAAAAGCTGGCCGCATCCATCCGTAAGGGCGCAAATGCCTACCTTAAGCGCCAGTATACTACCGTTGCAAAGATCTTTATCATTGTCTTCGTCATTTTGTTAATTTTGGCAGGAGTCGGGATGCTGGACAACTGGTTTATCCCCTTCGCCTTCCTGACCGGCGGCATCTGGTCCGGCCTGGCGGGCTTTGTGGGCATGAAGATTGCCACCTCCGCCAACGCCCGCACTGCCAACGCCGCCCATGAGAGCCTCAACCGGGGCCTGAACGTGGCTTTCTCCTCCGGCGCGGTCATGGGCTTCACCGTGGTGGGCCTGGGTCTGCTGGACGTGTCCATCTGGTTCCACATTCTCAAGTACATCGCAGGGTTTGAGGCCGCCCAGATCGCCCAGACCATGGTCATGTTCGGCATGGGCGCCTCCTTCATGGCCCTGTTCGGCCGCGTGGGCGGCGGCATCTTCACCAAGGCCGCCGACGTGGGCGCCGATCTGGTGGGCAAGGTGGAGGCCGGCATCCCCGAGGACGACCCCCGTAACCCCGCCACCATCGCCGACAACGTGGGCGACAACGTGGGCGACGTGGCCGGCATGGGCGCTGACCTGTATGAGTCCTACGTGGGCTCCATTCTGGCTACCTTCGCCTTGGGCCCGCCTACGCCGCCGATGGCCTGACCTGGAACGCCATGCTTCTGCCCCTCATCATCGCCGTGGTGGGCGTGGTGTGCTCCGTCATCGGCACCTTCCTGATCCGCACCAAGGAGAACGCCACCCAGAAGTCCCTGCTGGCTACTCTGCGCAAAGGCACCTACACCGCCGCCGTGCTGGCCGCCGTCATCGCCGCCCCGTCACCTATTACATCATGGGCTCCTGGGGCCCTTACATCGCCATTCTGGCGGGTCTGGTGGCCGGCTGCGCCATCGGCTATTTTACCGAGTACTACACCTCCGACACCTATAAGCCCACCCAGGGCCTGGCCGACTCCACCGAGACCGGCCGCCACCACCATCATCGGCGGCATCTCCCTGGGCATGAAGTCCACCGCCGCCCCCATCGTCATCATCGGCGTGGCCATCATCGTCTCCTTCCTGGCCGCCGGCGGTTCCCTGACCACCAATGCGGCTAACTATGGCGAGCTTTTCTCCAAGGGCCTGTATGGCATCGGCATCGCCGCGGTGGGCATGCTGTCTACCCTGGGCATCACCCTGGCCACCGACGCCACGGCCCCGTGGCCGACAACGCCGGCGGCATCGCCGAGATGAGCGGCCTGGGCGAGGAGGTGCGCAACCGCACCGACGCCCTGGACTCCTGGGCAACACCACCGCCGCCACCGGCAAGGGCTTCGCCATCGGCTCCGCCGCCCTCACCGCCCTGGCCCTGCTGGTCAGCTATGTGGATGTGGTGAAGGTCAAGGTGGACACTCTGGATCTCTCCATCACCAACCCCGCCGTTCTGGTGGGTCTGTTCGTGGGTGCCATGCTCACCTTCCTCTTCGCCGCCCTGACCATGAGCGGCGTGCAGAAGGCGGCCCAGTCCATCGTGGTGGAGGTCCGCCGCCAGTTTAAGGAGATCGCCGGCATCATGGAGGGCAAGGCCGACCCCGACTACGCCTCCTGTGTGGATCTCTGCACCAAGGGCGCTCTGCATGAGATGGTGGTCCCCTCCCTGCTGGCCATTGTAGTGCCCGTGGTCACCGGCCTGATCCTGGGCGCAGAGGCCGTGGTGGGCCTGCTGGGCGGCGTCACCGTCACCGGCTTCGTGGTGGCCGTGTTCATGTCCAACGCCGGCGGCGCCTGGGACAACGCCAAGAAGTACATCGAGAGCGGCACCCATGGCGGCAAGGGCTCCGACTGCCACAAGGCCGCCGTCATCGGCGACACTGTGGGCGACCCTTTCAAGGATACCTCCGGTCCCACCCTCAACATCCTGATCAAGCTGTGCTCCACCGTTTCCATTGTGTTCTCCGGCCTGATCACCAGCATCCATCTGCTGGGCTAAAAATCCTGACCTCAGCGCGCGGCATGCCAAAACATGCCGCGCGTTTTATTGTGACGATTTTGGAAAATTATACTTGACAAACTTTATCCAAAATGATATGTTGTAGCCAGACCAATCAGAAAGGAGTGGAGCGGCTGTGATTACCCGCGAAACCGATTATGCCCTGCGCCTGCTGCGCACCCTGCGGGATGGGGAGCGCCGTACAGCGGCGGAGGCGGCGGAGCGGGAGCTGGTCCCCAGTCCTTTGCACACAAGATTCTCAAAAAGCTTGCCAGGGCCGGATTTGTGGATGTAGCCCGCGGCGCCGAAGCTGGCTGTCGCCTGTCGGCAGAGCTCAACCGGGTCACTCTCTACGACCTGATGACCGCTATGGGAGAGGATTCCCGCCTAAGCAGTTGTATGGATCCCACCTATTCCTGTCCCTGGCGGGCCAGCAATGGCGGCTGTACGGTTCACTGCCATCTGGCAGGCATTCAGGAAAAGCTGAATGCGGAACTGAAGGCCCACACTTTGGAGGACATTCTGGGTCCGGCAGACTGATTTTTCGCCTACAAATTGGACTAATTTTATCCACTTTTAATTATGTGTAAGGAGGAAGCAACATGTTGTTCCAGACGACCCAAGCGCATGAACAGTTGCGCGCCAAGATCCGCGCCTTCGCCGAAGAGGAGGTCAAGCCCATCGCCTTCTCCCTGGATCAGGCCAATGAGTTTCCGGCCGAAGCCGTAAAAAAACTGGGGGAGCTGGGCCTGATGGGTATCCCTACCCCAAGGAGTACGGCGGCGCGGGGCTGGATGCCATTAGCTACGCCATCGCCGTGGAGGAGCTGTCCCGGGTAGACGGCGGCACGGGCGTGATTCTGTCCGCCCACGTGTCCCTTGGCTCCTGGCCGATCTTCGCTTTCGGCACCGAGGAGCAGAAAAGAAATATCTGATACCCCTGGCCAGAGGTGAAAAAAGCCTTCGGCCTCACCGAGCCCAACGCCGGTTCCGATGCCGGCGGCACTGAGACCACCGCCGTGGACAAGGGCGACCACTGGCTGCTCAATGGCGGCAAGATCTTCATCACCAACGCCCCCAAAGCGGACACCTATGTGGTCTTTGCCGTCACCACCCCGGACATCGGCACCCGGGGCATCAGCGCCTTCATCGTGGAGAAGGGCTGGAAGGGCTTCTAGTTTGGCGACCACTATGACAAGATGGGTATCCGCTCCTCCTCTACCGCTGAGTTGATCTTTAATGATGTGAAGGTACCCAAGGAAAACCTGCTGGGCAAGGAGGGTGACGGCTTCAAAATCGCCATGGCCACCCTCGACGGAGGCCGTATCGGCATCGCAGCCCAGGCCCTGGGCATTGCCCAGGGGCCTATGAGTCCGCCCTGGAGTACTCCAAGGAGCGGGTTCAGTTCGGCAAGCCCATCGCCGCCCAGCAGTCCCTGGCCTTCAAGCTGGCGGACATGGCCACCAAGCTGCGCTGCGCCCGGTTCCTCATCTACTCCGCCGCCGAGCTGAAGGAGCACCACGAGCCCTACGGCATGGAGTCCGTCATGGCCAAGATGTACGCCTCCGACATTGCCCTGGAGGTCACCAACGACGCGGTGCAGATCTTCGGCGGCACTGGTTTCCTCAAAGGTATGGACGTGGAGCGGATGTACCGCGACGCCAAGATCACCACCATCTACGAGGGCACCAATGAGATTCAGCGGGTGGTTATTGCCTCCCATCTCATCGGCAAAATCTCCAAGGGCAGCGGCGGCGGCAGCCGCTCTGTAGCCAAAAGCCCGCCCCCATCACCGGCGTGCGCAAGCGCCAGCTTTTCCGGGACGGAGCGTCCAAGGACAAGGTGGCCGCCCTGGTGGAGGCACTGAAGAAGGACGGACACGACTTTACCGTGGGCATCCCCATGGACACCCCCATCAACCAGGCTGAGCGGGTGGTCTCTGCCGGGAAGGGTATCGGCGACAAGAAGAACATGAAGCTCATTGAGAACCTGGCGAAAGCTGCCGGCCGCGGTGGGTTCCTCCCGCCCGGTGGCCGAGACGCTCAAATATGTTCCTCTGAGCCGCTATGTAGGCATGTCCGGCCAGAAGTTTACCGGCAACCTATACATCGCCTGCGGTATCTCGGCCACCCAGCATCTGAAGGGCATCAAGGACGCCTCCACCATCGTGGCCATCAATAAGAATGGCAACGCCCCTATCTTCAAGAACTGCGACTACGGCATCGTGGGCGATGTCAACGAGATCCTGCCCTGCTGGCCGCCGCCCTGGATACCGGTGAGAAGCAGCCGGCCCCATGGTGAAGATGAAGCGGCCTCCCGCCCCAAGCCCGAGCCCATCGGCAAGCGCTATGTCTGCGGCGGCTGCGGCTATGAGTACATCCCTGAGCTGGGCGACGAGGACGCCGAGATCGCCCCGGCACCCTGTTTGAGAACCTGCCCGAGGACTGGGTCTGCCCCGAGTGCGCCGAGGGCAAGGACCAGTTCATTGAGGCCTAACGAACAGAAGGAGGAATCGCAATGTATTGCGTGCGCAAGGTAACCGACGATCTGTATTGGGTGGGGGCCAACGACCACCGGCTCCACCTGTTTGAAAACATCCACCCCATCCCCAGAGGGGTTTCCTACAACGCCTACCTGCTGCTGGACGAGCAGTCCGTCCTCTTCGACACGGTAGACTGGTCCGCCTACCGCCAGCTCCAGGATAACCTGGACCACCTGCTGGGCGACAAGCCCCTGGACTGGCTGGTAGTCAACCACATGGAGCCCGACCACGGAGCCAGCGTGGAGCAGATCCTCCGCCGCTACCCCAAGGTGAAGGTGATCTCCACTGAGAAGTCCTTCATGCTCATGCGGCAGTTCGGCTTCCACCCCGACGAGCACGAGTGTGTCGAGGTGAAGGAGGGGGACACCCACTGCTTCGGCAAGCATACCGTCACCTTCGTGGGCGCCCCCATGGTCCACTGGCCCGAGGCCATGGTCACCTTTGACACCACCAACGGCGCGCTCTTCTCCGCCGATGCCTTTGGCTCCTTCATCGCCCTGGACGGCAAGCTCTTCGCCGACGAGGTCAACTTCGACCGGGACTGGATCGACGAGGCCCGCCGCTACCTCACCAACATCGTGGGCAAGTACGGCCCCCACATCCAACTGTTGCTGGGCAAGGCCGCCGGCATTCTGGACCAGATCAAGTTCATCTGCCCCCTCCACGGGCCCGTGTGGCGCAAGGATCTGGGCTACTTCATCGACAAGTACGACAAGTGGAGCCGCTATGAGCCGGAGGAAAGCGTCATGATCGCCTACGCCTCCATGTACGGCAACACCGAGGCCGCCGCTCAGGCCCTGGCCGCCAGGCTGTGTGAGAAGGGCATCACCAATGTGTCGGTGTACGACGTGTCCAACACCCACGTGTCCTACCTGATCTCCGAAGCCTTCAAGTACAGCCATATCGTACTGGCCTCCGTCACCTACAACCTGGGCATCTACCCGGTGATGAAGAGCTTCCTGGAGGACATGAAGGCCCTCAACCTCCAGAACCGCACCTTCGCCCTTATCGAGAACGGCTCCTGGGCCTGCAAGTCCGGAGATCTCATGCAGAAGTTCATCGATGAGGAGATGAAAACATGACTGTCCTCAACGAGCGGTTGAGTATGGCCTCCTCCTCTCCGACGACAAGGCCGTGGAGCTGGATGCCCTGGCCGACCCTGGTGGATTCGATTCAGTCATAGCAAGCAAGAGCACCGCGGGAGCCAAGCTTCAGCAGTGCTCTTGCTTATATACATTTTTCGCAGGAGAAAGGTGACGGCAAACCAAACCGCCAGGTAGAGGGTGATGGACGCTCCGGCGGAAGATCCGATATAATAGGAGGTCATCAGCCCCGCCAGGCCGGAGAGCAGTGCTCCCAGCAGAGAAGCCAAATGGTACTGCCGCATGTTCCGGGCCACATTCCGGGCGGCCGCCGCCGGGAGCACCAGCAGGGAGTTAATGACCAGCAGGCCCACCCAGGTCATGGATACCGTGACCACCACGGCGATGGCGGCGGAGAACACCGCCTCCTGCCAGAACACCCCCACCCCCCGGCTGTCCGCCAGGGCAGGGTGGATGGAGGACAGCATGAGCTGATTGAAGGAGCACAGCCACAGCAGTACTACAACCAAAAGGATCACCGCCAGCAGGGCGATCTTGGCGGGCTCCACACTGAGAATGTCACCGATGAGCAGGCTGTTGTACTGGGTGAAGCTGCCGCCGCCGAAGGTGGCAATAAAGATACCCAGGGCCACGGCGGTGGAGGAAAAGACGCCGATGACCGTGTCGCTGGCCATATTGGACTTTCGGCGCACATAGGTGAACAGCAGGGCAAACACCGCCGCCAACAGCACCGCCATCCACAGGGGATCGGCCAGGCCGCACAGGGTGCCGATGGCAATGCCGGTAAAGGCGGAGTGGCCCAGCGCGTCGGAGAAGAACGACATACGGCTTGGGACCACCATGGTGGAGAGCAGGCCGAACAGCGGCGAGATTACCAGCACCGCCAGCAGGGCGTTGCGCATGAACTGCCAGTGAAAGGGCTCCAGGAGCCCGGCCAGGAAATCCATCAGCCCCTCCCTCCTTTCCCCAGGTTCCCTTTCCCCAGGTTCAGGTGAAAGACCTCCTGGAACTCCGGCGAGGCCAGCACCTCATCCGGCGGCCCCACCCGCAGCACCGTGCCCTTGAGGAGGATCACCTTGTCGGCAAACTGGCCCAGGGTGGCGAAGTCGTGGGTGGACAGGAGGATGGACAGGTCATAGCGGGTACGGATCTCGTCCAACATGTCCAGAAGCTGCTTCTCCCCGTCAATGTCCACGCCTGAGAGGGCTCGTCCAGCACCAGAATGTGGGGCAGCGGCTCTAGCGCCAGGGCCAGCAGCACACGCTGGAGCTCACCGCCGGAGAGGGCCCCCATCCGCCGGTCCAGCAGGCTCTCCCCATGCACCCGGGCCAGACATGCACCCACTCTGGCCCGCAGGCTCCGGGGAGGGCAGGAACACCGGATAGCGGGAGATAGCGGCGGAGAAGAAGTCGAACACGCTGACCGGGTCTCCCCGGTCAAAGCTGGGAGACTGAGGCACGTAGCCGATCAGCGGCCGGGTCTTGTCGCCCCCTGCCCGTTGGAACTCAATGGTTCCGGTGTGAGGCACCTGTCCCAGGATGGTACGGAAAAGAGAGCTTTTCCCGCCCCGTTGGGGCCGATAAGGGCCACGATCTCCCGCAGTGCAGGTGGAAGGAAACATCTCTCAATACTCCCCGCCGAAACTCACCCCAAGGTCGGTGGCTTTCAGACAGCAGGTACCGGCACAGCCGGGCCCTGTGGTTCCGTGCTTGTGTACGCTCATCCCAATGCCTCCGCGATGGTGTCGATATTTTTCTGCATGGCGTCGAGGTAGGGCTGGATGCCCGTGCCGTCGCCGCTCACGATCATGTCCAGTTGGTACACCGCACAGCCGGTCTCCCGGGAAATGGCCGGGCGGTAGCTTCAGAGCCATTGCGCTCGGTAAAGATAGCTGGAATTTCATATTCCCTCACCAGATCCACAACCTCCTGGATCTCAGCTGCGGAGGCCTCCGCCCCTCTTCCTCCTCGATGGACTTCAGTAGGTTCAGGCCGTTGTCCAGAGCAAAATACTGAAACCCGTCGTGGAACGTGATCAGATAAGGATAGGCTAGGTTTTCCATTCGTGCGTCATCTTCTGGCACCAAGGCCGCAGCCGCAGCGGCATTTTCACGGTAGCAATCCAGATTTTTCTCGTCCAACGCCCCTAAGCCATGAAGAATATTATTCATCATAACCAGTGCTGACTCTTCACACATCCAGATGTGGGGGTCGTACTCGGTGTCATGGTCGTGGCCCTCGTGGCCCAGGGCGGGCAGGAGCTCAATGCCCTCCGAGCAGTCGATCACCGCCGCGTCAGAGGCCGCCAGGCGTCGCCCATAAAGTCCTCCAGCCCCGCACCGTTCATCACAAGCACATCGGCCTTCTCGATGGCCCTCATGTCACTGACGGTGAGCGTGTAGTCGTGGAGGCAGGAGGTGGGCTGGTTGACCAGCAGGCTTACCTCCACATCCTCCGCCCCTCGGTCACCGCTGTGGTGAACAGGGCGATCGGGTAGGTTGTGGCCCGGATGTGAAGCGTGCCGACGTCCCCGGTTCGGCGGCAGGAGTACAGGCAGAGCAGAAGGCCACACAGACACGCTCCCGCAAGGATTTTTTCATATACTTCCCTTATCTCAATAAAACAGGCGATACGCCGGGTAATTCCTACCCGGCATATCGTATTATACCGTATTTTGCCGCCCGTGTAAAACAAATCTTCTCACCGGGCCAGAAATTCCACCGCCCAGTGGAGAGGAAGATAACCCACGGCATAGCTGGCGATATTGGCGCAGGCGGCGTAGGCCGCCGGCGGAGCCCGCTGTACTCCTTCAGCAGTAACACATAGGCAATCAGCTCCACCAGCAAAATAGGCACCTCCGCCACGAGGAGCACCAGATACTGGAGGGCAGAATCGCCGATGGAAATCAGATCTGCCGCAATCCACAGGTGGAGCCCCGCCTGGGTGACCAGATTGACCGCCAGAAACACCAGCCAGTCCCGGCGTGCCCGGAAGCCGAACAGCCACAGCAGGACGCCCTCTATGATCAGGGTGGGCACCAGGGTGGATAAAAACTGGATGCCGTAGAACCCCGCCGGGAGGTGGCCCTTATAATGGAGTTGGTCTCCCAGTCGTACGTCAGATGGGTGTAGAACACCGTGCGGGTAAAGGGCTCTGCCGTGGCCCAGGCCCCGTCTGGGCCGGAGACGGCGATACGAAAGGCGCGGGGCAGGCCGTAGTAGGTAAAACGATAGGTACCGTCCTCCCCCGGCCGCAGATCTCCGAACAGAGGAACGCTGGTGCCTCCCGCCAGGGCGGGGTACCAGCCGTCCACCTCCCAGTCCCACAGCCCTTGGAGAAGATCGGGGTCGTAGTCTGCCGGATCGATGTTTGCATGGTCGCCGGGGTCGGTGACGAGCAGATCCAGGTAGTACTCCCCGCCAGGGCGTTGACCACCGTGATGGTGACGGCGGGCTTGGGCCCGCTGTCGGCGGAGGCGGTGCTTGGGAGCACCATCAGGCAGAGCAGAACACACACAAGCAATGCAAGGAGATGCCGTCTCATACAAGTCCTCCCTCCTTCCCAACCATACGGCCGCATGTAAAGGGCTCCGGAAGCGGCGGGCCGATGAGGGCATCGGCCCCTACGCTTCCCCGCTTTTTCAGGGGCGGGCGGCCACAGGCCGCCCCTACTTGGCGTAGTAGTTGATCAGGCAGCCCGCCAGCACGATGTCCCGCTCCTCGCGGGTCATGCCGGGAAGCTTGAGGGTGACGGGCCGCTCCGTGCCGTTCTGGAGGAGGACGGCCGATACCTCCTCCGCCCGCCGTCCACGGCGGCGCGGATGCCGGGCAGGTAGATCCGGTCGCCTGGCTGGAGGTTCCAGTCCTTCACGTCTTCGGCGATAAAGGGCAGCATGCCCCAGTTGACCACGTTGGAGCGGTAGCGCTTGGTGGCATACTCCGCGGCCAGGTTGGCCGCGCCGCCCAGCACCCGCTGGCAGGAGGCGGCCTGCTCCCGGGCGGAGCCGTCGCCGGGCTTGAGTGCCATCACAAGGGAGCCCAGGCCGGTGTCCGCCGGGTCATGGCCCAGCAGGGCCTCCCCCACCCGGGGATCACCAGGATTGGTGCGGCGGAGCCGTTCCACCGCCAGCACCCCCTTGGCCCGGGGCACGTACTGGGGATCCTTGCGGCTGAGGGCGAACTCGGAGAGCTTGACGGGGTTGGAGCGGTAGGAGGAGGTTTCGCCGGAGGGAATGAGCTCGTCGGTGGTGGTGACGGGGTCATAGATGGCCGAGCACACAATGGCAGCAGGTTCTCCGGCAGGGCCACCTGCTCCGGCCAGTCGGCGATATTGGGGCCGAACACCAGCTCCTGGCCGGGGTCGGGCCGCCCCACGCCGAAGTAGACCCGGGCCTTGGGGTGTCGTCGTAGGCGAAGGGCTCCTCGGCAGGATCGGCCGGGGGTGCGGGCAGCTCGTCGGCCCCGGTGAGCACGCCGCCGTTGAGGGCGGTGGCGGCGATGCTCCGGCGTCCATGAGGGCCACGTAGGACACCTGCCCGTCGGAGGGCTTGCTCCCCTCCCGGTTGGGGAAGTTACGGGTGGAGTGACGGATGGAGAAAGCCCCGTTGGCGGGCACGTCGCCCGCGCCGAAGCAGGGGCCGCAGAAGCAGGAGCGGATGGAGGCGCCGGCGGCCATGAGGGAGGCAATGTAGCCCCTCCGGGTCAGCTCCAGGTTGACGGGCTGGCTGGTGGGATAGACCGACAGCCAGAACTCGCCGGAGCCGATGGCGCGGCCGTCCAGGATCTGGGCCGCCCGCACGATATTCTGGTAAGTACCGCCGGAGCAGCCGGCGATGACTCCTGATCCACCCGGAATTTGCCGTCCACAATCTTCTCCCGCAGTGAGGCGGGCCGGTTCTTGAGCTTGAGCTGGCGCACCGTGTCCTCGTCCACCTGGTGGAGCAGCTCGTCCAGGTTCTCCTGGAACTCCTGGATGGTGTAGGCGTTGGAGGGGTGGAAGGGCAAGGCGATCATGGGGCGGATCTTGTCCAGCTCCACCTCAATGAGTCCGTCATAGTAGGCCCCGTCGGCGGGGGCCTGGGGCTTGAACGCCTCTCCCGACCCAGTACGGCCAGGTGTGCCTTCAAGGTATGATCGGCGGGCCAGATGGAGGACAGGCAGGTGGTCTCGGTGGTCATCACGTCGATGCCGGAGCGGTAGTCCATGGACAAGTTGGCTACGCCGGGGCCGAAAAATTCCATCACCGCGTTCTTGACCACTCCGTCTTTGAAGGTGGAGCGGATGAGCTCCAGCGCCACGTCCTGGGGGCCCACACCGGGGATGGGCGTGCCGGTGAGGTAGATGGCGATGACCTTCGGGTACGGGATGTTATAAGTTTTGATAAAGCTGCCGGGCCAGCTCCGGACCGCCCTCGCCGATGGCCATGGTGCCGTAAGCGCCGTAGCGGGTGTGGGAGTCGGAGCCCAGGATCATCCTGCCGGGGGCGGCGTACCGCTCCCGCATATAAGAATGAATGACGCTCTGGTGGGCGGGGACAAACTCGCCGCCGTACTTCGCCGCCGACAGCCGAACACATGGTCGTCCTCGTTGATGGTGCCCCCCACGGCGCACAGGGAGTTGTGGCAGTTGGTGAGCACATAGGGCAGGGGGAACGCCTGCATGCCGGAGGCCGGGCGGTCTGGATGATGCCCACATAGGTGATGTCGTGGGAGGCCATGGCGTCGAAGCGGATGGCCAGCTCCTCCATATTGTCTCCGGTATTGTGGGCCTTCAGAATCGCGTGGGCCATGGTGCCCTCCCTCGCCTTTTCCGGCGCGGGCAAGCCGGCCGCAGGGCCGTCTTTGGCCGGGACAAAGCCCCGTTCTTGTAGTACACGCCCTCACAGGTGATCTTCAGCATGGGTATTCCCTCCGTTGCTTTGTATTTAATGTTTATCATAACAAGTTTTGCCGCAAAACGCAAGGGATTTGCCCACATTTACAGTAGCGTGTCAAAGTGCCTGCCATAAATTTATGTCAACCTTTTGCGGTCCTTTCTTGACGGCACCTGTGGAATAAGGTAGAATATTAGCATCTATCGCCGAGGAGTTCTGCCATGAAAAAGCCGTTTCCTTCCTGCTCACCCTCGCCCTGCTGGCGGCTGCTGTCCGCCTGGGCGGCCGGTCCCGCGGGGACCCTCTCCGTCTACTTCTACGACGAGACCACCCAGCGTTATGGTGAACTGACCCAGACCGACCGGGTCAGCCTGACGCTGGACGGCTCGCCTCTGACACCGGACGATGTACCCGCCCTGGTGCAGTACCCGGCGGGACAGAACGGCCGCACGCTGGTGCCCGTCCGCCTGATCGCAGAACGGCTGGGCCTCGGTAACCTGGGTGCCGGAAACCCGTCAGGTCATCCTCCTGCGGGAGGAGAGCACCATCGTACTCACCCTGGGCTCGGCCACCGCACTGGTCAATGGACAGGCCATGGAGCTGCCCGGTGGCGTGCCCGCCGGCGTGGTTAAGTGGGAGGGCCGGGAGAGCACCATGGTCCCCCTGCGCTTTGTCTCGGAGCAGTTGGGCGCCACCGTGGACTGGGACAACGATACCTTTACCGCTATCCTCACCTCCCCGGCACCCCGGAGCCGGAGCCCACGCCGACACCGACGCCGACCCCGAGCCCACGCCCGACACGCCCGCCGCCGGAGACAAGGGGTATGTCACCGGCATCTCGGTGGACGCCTCTTCCACGTGGTGACCATCGCCACCGACCATATACCGGAATACCGGGTGGTGGATCTGGGAGACCGGGTAGCGGTGGACCTCCTGGGCGCGGTGTTTTCCGGCGCTCTGGAGGGTGAGGCCGCCCTGCCGGTGGACAGCGATGTGTTCTCCTCGGTGCGTTACAACCAGCACGGGAACGACTTGGGGTATGGCTATCCCCACACCCTGCGGGTGGTGCTGGACCTCAAGGGCGGTGCCAGCTACGCCAAAATATCACCGTGGAGGCGGGCAGCAGCGGCGTGCGCATTACCGCCACTCCTCCGTCTCCCCGAGCTGCCCCCATTGACCCCAACAAGTACACCGTCGTACTGGATGCCGGCCACGACGGGAAAACGCTGGGCGCGGTATATCCGGATGCCAACGGGGTGGACATCTATGAGAAGGATCTCACCCTGTCCATGGTCTACAAGCTGCGGGACATCCTTCTGAATGAAGGCTATAACGTGGTGCTCACCCGGGACGGGGAGACCGCCGGAGACCTGTACGAGCGCTCCGAGCTGGCCAACCGGGTCAACGCCGACCTGTTCGTGAGCATTCACTGCAACTCCGCCCCCACCGTCCCCACCTTCCAGGGGCTCTATACCTATTACTACCCCACCAGCAGCCGGAGCAAGGCCTTTGCCCAGGCCGTGCAGGACGCCGCCTGCGCGGCCAGCGGCGCGGTAGACCGCGGTATCGCCTCGGCCAACTTCGTGGTCCTGCGGGAGACCAACATGGCCGCCGTACTGGTGGAGACCGGCTTTATGACCAACGTAGAGGAACTCACCCGCCTGTGCGACGAGACCTATCAGCAGAAGCTGATGGAGGGCGTGGCACGGGGTGTCGGCGACTACCTGAACTCCCTGCCGCGTAAATAAACGCAGCGCCCGGAGCCGTTTGGTTCCGGGCGCTTTGTATCATGCCCTTCGCAGGCCCTCCCAGCAGGCCATGATGAAGCAGTGGGGCAGGAACTTGCTGGCCACACGCTGGACCAGGGCGGGCAGGCCGCAGGTGGTGACGGCCAGCAGGCGGCTGTTCCGCAGGCCCGCCGGGCCACGGTCTCCGGCCGCTGGGCGAAGGAAAGCTCCGCACGGTGCGCCCGTTTTTGTATCTCTGGCCACGTCCATGAAATCGGTTCTGATCCACCCTGGGCACACCGCCGTCACCCGGATGCCCGCGGAGCCGCCTCCCAGCGCAGGGCGCGGCTGTACCGGAGCAGAAAAGCCTTGGTGGCGGCATAGACGTTGAAGCCGGGCAGGGGCTGAAAGGCGGCGGAGGAGCAGATCTCCAGCACCCGGCTTCCCCGCCCCATGTAGGGGAGCACGGCGGCAGTGAGTGCGGCGGCAGCCCGGCAGTTCAGGTCGATCATGCCGCAGGTCTCCTGGAGGGTGAGTTCGGCGCAGGTGCCGAATTTGCCGAACCCGGCGGCGTTAACCAGCACCGCCGCCTCCGCTCTCATGAGAACCCGCAGGTTCTCCACGCTCGGGTCAGATCCAGGGCCAGCGGCCGCATCGGGTGCGCAGCTCCGCCGCCAGTGCCTCCATCCGCTCCCCGGCGGGCCACACCCCAAATCTCATCCAGCCCGCCCAGCGCGTCCAGTCGCCGGACAAAGGCCGCCCCCAGGCCGGAGGAGGCCCCGGTCACAATGGCAATTTTCATGTGCTCCCCTCCTTTTTCCCTATTGTACGCGTAATCCACCGCCATATGCAAGCATCCCGGCCTCCAAAAAGGGGCCGGGATGTGTGATTTTATTGCTTCCCGATCGAGTTGGCCATCAGGGCCTCGTACTGCTCTCCAGTGAGCGCGCAGTGGTAGAAGAGGTCGAAGTATTCGGTCACCTCGGCCTGGAGGTCGTAATCCGCCGCGTCGGGGTAGAGGAGCTTTGCCATCCACAGCATACCCAGATACCGCTGGACGGAGGGCGGAAAGCCCATCCAGTTGTAGGGGCCCATGGGGGCCTCATAGTAGCTGCCGTTCTGGGTGGCGGTGAGGCTCTGCCACAGCGGATCATCCCCCACGGAGGCATAAACGCTGTCGGGAGCGAAGAGGATTACGTCGGGATTCCACAGCATGAGCTGTTCCATGTCCACCTCGTTTCCGGTACCCTTGGAGGAGGGGGAGTCCACCACCGCCAGGTTGTTGGACAGCAGGTCGATGATCTCGGCGTGGTAAGACCCCTGGGCGATGACGTTGAGGCCGGCGTCGCCGGTGATGTAGAGCAGGTTCGCCTTCTCCACGTGCTCCGCCACGTCCTTGACCATGGCGTAGGTCTCGTCGCAGTAGGCGGCCAGCGTCTCGGCCTCCTCCTCCATGCCCAGCAGCTCGCCCAGCTTCCGATAGGCGTCGCCCATGGTCTCAATGGTGGCGGACACGTGGACGAAGGGGATGCCGGTCTGCTCCTGGAGGGCATCCAGATCCTCCACGATGGTGTCCTTGGCTCGCCCACGTCGATGACCACCTGGGCTCCGGAGCCCAAGAGGGTCTCCAGATTCAGCTCACCCTTGCCGCCGTAGAGCTGGCCCAGCAGGGGCAGATTGTAGTACTCGGTGGCTAGGTACTGCTCGGCGCTCGCGTCCCACTCGTCGGCAATGCCTACCAGCTTGTCGGGGCACAGGGCGAAGAGCACCATCTGGGCCAGGGGCCGGAGACCGCCACGCTGGTGATCTCCGCGGGCACCTCCACGGTGCGGCCCACGGAGTCGGTGAAGGAGGCGGAGCCGTCCTCGGGCTGGGCGGGGGTGGACACCGCCGGCGCGGGGTCTGCGGAGGGGCTCTCCGCGGGCGCGGGGCCGCCGCAGGCGGCCAGCCCCAGGAGCATACTGAGGGCCAGGAGGGTACAGAGCAGCTTTTTCATGGTATCATCTCTTTCTTTGTCTGGTATCTCGCAGGCCTGGAACCAGAGCAGGCCGATGGGCTCGTTCACCGGGAAATACCACGGAAATTCCGGGTCGTCCCGCCGCTGAAGGCGGCTTTGCAGGGCCTCGGGGGTCAGCTCCGCCGGATCGTCCCGGCTGTGGGTGCGGAAAAAGACCGCCGCGTCCTCCAGGGAGCGGAAGGGCTGGCCCATATCCAGCTCTAAAACCCGGCTCTGGTAGGGGATGCCCCTCTCCTTCAGCGCCCGGCACAGCTCCTCGAAGCCCTGCCGGGGTGGTCCTTCCCCTGGAAAAGCGGTGATCCGGCCGCAGCGCTTGAGCACCGCCACCGTGCCGGTACACTGCCGACGGGCGGCGGAGAGGATCTCATCCGTGCGGCCGAAGAAGCAGAACACCATAGCGTCGTAGGGCTCCTCCGGTGTGTCGGCCAGCACATCGCACCGCCGGGGCTCCACGTTGGGAGGCAGGGGCTGTGCCTCCAGATGGCGGATGGCCTCGGCGGACAGATCGGCCGCCACCACCGCGCCGCAGTAGTGGGCCAGCGCCAGGCTCAACCCGCCGAGCCCGCACCCGCGTCGCACACCCGCGCCCGGGAGCACCTGAGACAGGGCCGCGGCCATGGCCGCACAGCTCCCGTTGACCCGGATGGCGTCGGCCATGAAGCGCACCATGTCGGGGGTCCACAGGACAATGGACTTGCGCACCGGGGCGATGAGTACCCCGTCGCCGGTGCGGACAAAGCGGGCGGGCACGCCGTAGAGCTTCCGCATCAGCGCCTCGTCCAAGGCCTGGTCAGGGGGGCCGTCGGCGGCCACCCGACCGTCGTGGAGGGCCACCACCCGCTGGGCATAGAGCATGGCATGCTGTGGGTTGTGACAGGAGAGCAGGACGGTGTACCCCGCAGGGTCAGGGCGGATACCCGCTCCAGCACCCTCACCTGGTTGCCGAAGTCCAGGGCGGAGGTGGGCTCGTCCATCAGCAGCAGCCGGGCCTGCTGAGCCAGGGCCGGGCCGCCAGTACAAGCTGCTGCTCTCCACCGGACAGCTCCGCGAAGCTCCGGTGGGCGTAGTCCGCAATCCCCAGCTCCGCCAGGGCCTCCAGGGCGATGGCCCGCTCCCGGCGGCCCGGCGCGGAGAGGCCCAGCCGGTGGTTGGTGCCCATGAGCACCAGCTCCAGCGCCGTGTGGGAAAGATCATATGGCTGGTCTGGGGAATGTAGGCGATTTTTGGCCAGGGCGCGGGGCGTCAGGGATGACACGTCGCAGCCGTCCACCCGGATGTGCCCCTGGTAGCCGGGCAGCAGGCCCAGGATGCAGCGGAACAGGGTGGTCTTTCCCGCCCGTTGGCCCCAGGACGAAGACCAGCTCTCCCGGCTCCGTCCGCAGGTCCACCCCCCGCAGCACCTCCCGCTTTCCGTAGGAGAAGCACAGGTGTTCCACCTCCAGCATCACCGGGCACCCCCTTTCCGCAGCATCAGATAGAGGAAAAAGGGCGCTCCCGTGAAGGCGGTGAGGATGCCGATGGGGATCTCGGTTGCCAGCAGGTTGCGGGAGAGGTTGTCCACCAGCAGCAGGAAGGCCGCCCCTGCCAGCATGGAGCAAGGCAGCAGCACCTTGAAGTTGCTCCCCACCAGCTTGCGGCACAGGTGGGGCACCACCAGCCCACCCATCCGATCATGCCGCTGACCGCGATGGAGGCGGCGGTGACCAGCGTGGCGCACACCACCGCCAGAAAACGCAGCCGGGGGCGTTGATCCCCATGGCCCTGGCCTCGTCATCCCCAGGGTGAGCAAGTTGAGCTTCCAGCGCAGGAGAAACAGGGGGAGCAGTCCGGCGGCCATGGCGGGGGCGATGCGGGCCACATCGGCCAGACGGGTGCCCGACAGGCTGCCCATGAGCCAGTAGGTGATCTCCGGGAGCTGGTTGGTGGGGTCGGCCACCAGCTTGAGGTAGGAGGTGGCGGCGGTGAACAGGGAGCTGATCACCATGCCCGCCAGCACCAGGTTGAGCACCCGGTTCCCGGGCGCCCGCTGTCCCACCAGGTAGACCAGCACCACCGTGGCCAGGGACCAGAAAAAGGCGGACAGGGTGGTGCCCTGATTGCCCACCCCGCCAGGATGGCCAGCGCCGCCCGAAGGACGCGCCGGAGGAGGCCCCAGCACATCCGGGGAGGCCATGGGATTCTGAAACACCCCTGGTAGGCCGCCCCGGCGCTGGACAGGCAGCACCCACCAGGCAGGCCAGAACGATGCGGGCAGGCGGATATTCAGGACTGCGGCATACTCATGGTCCGTCCACGTGGGCTCCAGCGGCAGGAGCGGGGAGAGCAGAATCCGGCAGGTGGTGCCGGCATCCACCCCATACCGCCCCAGGCGGAAGGAGAGGACAAACAGCGCCGCCAGCAGTACGCCCAATGCCAGCAGCACCCGGCCGCCGGCGTGTTCTGTCTTGGACAAGGGCTTGCGCCTCCTCTCACCTCAGCCCAGCAGACGGGTCAGCTCGGCAGGAATTTCCGCCCGGTTCTCCACCGTCAGCGGGAGCAGCCGGACATCCGCCCGGCGGGAAACAGGGCCCCAGAAGGGACTTTTCGTGGCGGCGCAGCACCCCAGCACCGGCGTGGGGCCGTCCAGCAGGGTAAAGACCGCCCGCTGGAACACCGGGGAACACCGCTCCAGAAAGCCAAGCTCGTCCATCAGCAGCAGGAGCGCCGCCCCGCCGGGGCGGACAGCAGGCGCCCCGCCGCGTCGAAGGCGGCCCGGTCGGCCCTCACGCCATGGGGCTCCATCGTGGCAACGCTCAGGGTCTCCCCCGTCTCCAGCAGCTCCAGCGTCAGCCGGCCGCCCGCCCGATCCCAGTGGGTACGGAACCCGCCGGGGGCCTCCGGCCGCCCCGCCAGATAGCGGGCGATGGCGGTGGACTTTCCGCTCTGGAGCGGGCCGGTCAAAATGTGCATCACACAGCATCTCCTCTTTATTGGGGCAAAACAAAACGCCGCATCCTGAAAAGGATACGGCAACGCAGGGCGGTCCCTGTGCAGAGGGCCGCCACGGACTGTCGTTCCTTTTCAAACACGGAAGGCCGCCGTTTCCCGCGGCACCCTGCGGCCCCGGCCGGGGCCATCGGTCCGCCAGCCCTAGGTCACCCCGTAGGCGGACGGACTCGGAACAGTATACATTTGTACCTATAGACTAGCGTTTTCGCCGGAATTTGTCAAGCCGCAGACGGTTCTTTATACCACAAAGCGGTAGCCCAGCCCCCGCACCGTCTGGATGTAGGCGGGGCGGGCGGGGTCCTCCTCAATCTTGGCCCGCAGGCGGTTGACATAGACCATGATGGCGTTCTCGTCGATGATGGCCTCTCCCCAGAGCAGATCGTAGAGCATATCCTTTGAGAAAATGCGGTTGACATTGTCGATAAACAGCTTCATCATCGCGTTCTCCTTTGCGGAGAGGGAATTTCCACCCGTTTTTATAAAAGCGCAGGGTGCTGGTGTTGTAGGTGAAGGGTCCGGCGGTGATGAGGCTGTCCGCCCCAGGCAGGCCGTTGCGGCTACGGCGGATAAGGGCCTTTACCTTCGCCCCCAGAGTGACGGGGTTGAAGGGTTTGGTCACATAGTCGTCCGCCCCGATGTCCAGGCCATACTGAGTATCATAGTCCTCCTTGCGTCCGCTGACGATGATGATGGGGGTCCGGGCCCCGCTGCCGGAGGGTCTGTACCACCTGAAAACCGTCCATCCCCATTAGATTCACGTCCAGCAGGATCAGGTCGTACGTCCGCTGCGCCGTCCGCTCCAGGGCCTCCTCTCCGGAAGCCACCGTGTCCGCCTCGATTCCGTTGCTCCGGATGACCTTATAGAGCATGGTGAGGACAGCTTCATCGTCGTCCACAATCAGCACCGTATCCGCCACTGTGCTTCTCCCCTTTACAGCTGGTTTGAAATCCAGTATGATTTCAGTATAAAGAATCTGCCGGAATTTGACAAGGGGTGTGTGGTATGGAGGGGCAAAAAAAGCGTCGGCCTCCTGTTCTTTTTCTGATGATCCTGGTTCTTTTCCTCACCGTTGGCGGCCTGGCCCTGGCCGTACAGAGCTTCGGCCGCTACGACACCCTCCTGCTGGAGCAGTCGGACAGCCAGCTCTACGGACTGGCCCGTTCGGTGGACCGCAGCGTTTCGGGCGCCCTGGAGCAATTTATCGGGGAGCTGGACTACCTCATCCGGCTGGAGAACTTTACCGATGCGGAGGCCGACTGCCTCGCCGGGCAGCCGGAGGAGCTCCTTCAATTGCTCCAGAACAACCCTCTTATCCGTGAGGCCCTTATCACCGACTTTCTCTGTCTCCAGGACGGGCGGGTGCTGCTCTCCGCCTCTGGACGTACCGGCTATACGTTTCCCGTCGGGGGCAGCCTGGACGGGCGGGACCGTGTCCGCCCCTGCGTGGCGGAGAACGGCACCGTCTATCTCTCCTTCCAACTGGAGGGGGAGCGGGGGCTGTGGTACGCCGCGCTGGTGGACCTCTCTCTCTTTACCGGCAGGTGGCCGGCGGCCTCACCACCTCTCCCCGGGATCAAATCCTCCTTCTGGACGCGGGCGGCCAGGTCCTGCTCCGCCAGACCGGTCAGGAGATACGTGTGGAGCTGGCGGCGGACGGTCTCGCCGGGGAGCCTGGCCTGGGCTTTCTGCTCCAGTGCCAGAGGGAGGGCCAGGAGGGAGCCTGCTTCTATGAGGCGGAGGGCTACACCGCCCGCATGGCGGTGATCCCCGCCGCAGGAAACAACGGCATCTTCGCCGTAGGCGTTTCCGAAGACTTCGACCAAGTATCGCGGCCCATCCGCCGCTCCGCCCTTCTGCTCACCACCGGCGGCGGACTGGTGATCGCCGGAGTGCTTTTGCTGGCGGGTCTCAACCTTCGCTCCGGGCGGCGCAACGAGCGCGCCCAGCGGGAGCTGGCCCTGCTCCAGGAAAAGAACGCCGCCATGGAGGCCCTCAACCGCAAGAATCAGGAGCTGGCCCACCATGACCGGCTCCAGACCATCGGCACACTCACCTCCAGTATCGCCCACGAGTTTAATAATCTGCTCACCCCCATCATGGGCTACTCCATTCTGGTGCTGGAGCAACTGCCCTCTGATGCCGAGGAGCTGTATGATAACGTGCTGGAGATCTACAACTCCTCCCGCAAGGCCAAGGAGATCATCGCCCGGCTGTCCGACCTGTCCCGCAAAAACACCTCTCTCACCTTCCAGTATGTATCCCCCGATGAGCTGGTACGCAAGGTGCTCGCCGTAGCCTCCCCCGCCCGGCCGCCCCATGTGGAGGTGCGCACCGATCTCGCCTGCCGCCACCTGTGGCTCCGGGGCAACGAGATCCAGCTCTCCCAGATGCTGCTCAACCTGATCCTCAATGCCTACCACGCCATGGAGCCCGGCGGCGGAACCCTCACCGTGGCCACCCGGCCGGAGGGGGAGTTTCTCTGCTTCCAGGTCTCCGACACCGGCTCCGGCATTTCGCCGGAGGTGCTCCCCACACATCTTTGAGCCCTTCTTTACCACCAAGGAGCGTGGCAAGGGCACCGGCCTGGGACTGGCCATCGTCCGGCAGGTAATGGAGGAGCACAAGGGGACCATCGCCATCGACACCGCCCCAGGCCGGGGCACCACCATGCTCCTCCGTTTCCCCACCATCACGCCTCCGGATGAGGATACCTGAACTCCAATACGCCCCGCACCGTGCGGGGCGTATTTTGTGTATACCTTAACAAATATTAAGGTTCTATCTATGTCCTGTTAAGGCTCATTTGTTATTCTTTTAACAAACAGTGGGAAAGGGGGTATACTATGCTGATTACCATTGGGCACACCTATGGCAGCGGCGGTTTGGAGATCGGTCGGCGGCTGGCCGCCCGGCTGGAGATCCCCTGCGGCGACGCGGAGTCCGACGAAGGGCCGTCCGCTCACTGGCGGGACGCGGCTCCTGCGTGGTGGTGGGCCTGTGCGCCGACCATGTTCTGTCCGGCCAGCCGGGGCTGAACAGGATTTTTATCCACTGCGGCATGGAACAGCGGGTGGAGCGGCTGATGCGGGAGCGCGGCCTGTCCCCGGCGGAGGCCGCCCGGGAGGCGCTGCGCCAGGATCGGGAACGGGCCCGGCTCTATGGCCTGCATACCGGAGCCAAGTGGGGCGAGGTGGGCCGGTATGATCTGACGGTGGACAGCGGTCCCCTGGGGTATCCGGTACCGTGGAGCTGTTGAGTCAGTTCATCGCCCTGAAAACCATGCGCCGGCGAAGCAAGGAGGCCGCACATGCTGGAACAACTGATTGAACGTATCCTGCCCACTATCATTGCGGCGCTGGAGCTGATGGGTATCTTCATTGTGGCGGTCTCGGCCTTAAGCGCCTTTGGCCGTTACCTGAAAAGCCTGTTCACCCGCACCCCGGCGACGTCAAGTTCGCCCTGGCCAACGGTCTGGCCCTCAGCCTGGAGTTCAAAATGGCCGCCGAGATTCTCAAGACCGTCTTGGTACGGGACCTCAAAGAGCTTCTGGTGCTGGGTGCCGTCATTCTGCTGCGGGCCCTGCTCTCCTTCCTGATCCACTTTGAGATGAAAGGAACCCATCCCCTAAATAAGTTTCGGAGGTATCGACATGAAACGAATGCTTGCCCTGCTCCTGACCCTGACGCTGGCCCTGGGCCTGCTGGCCGGCTGCGGCACCACAGTGGTGGTGGCCGTCCCCGCCCCCACCCCGGAGGCCGAAACCCCCCCCCAGCCCGGAGACGCCCCCTGCCGCCGTCCCCGGCGGTGTCCCCGTCAAGACCGGCCTGGCCCTTCTCACCTCTGTGTCCAGCAGCAAGGACGCTACCGCCGACGCCGACGGCCTGGCCCAGGCGGACATCACTGTGGTGGCCGTCACGGTGGGCGATGACGGGATCATTTACGACTGCGTTATCGACTCCATCCAGTCCAAGCTCAATTTTGACACCTCTGGCGCGCTTCTCTCCGATCTCACCCTCACGATCCCCTCCAAAACGAGCTGGGCGCCGACTATGGTATGGGGAAGATCAGCTCCATCGGCAGGGAGTGGAACGAGCAGGCCCAGTCCCTGGCGGACTATGTGGTTGGCAAGACCATCCCTGAGGTGAAAGGCATTTCCATTAGTGAAGAGGGCAAGCCCACCGGCGCGGCCCTCACCGCCTCCGTCACCATGTCCATCGGAGGATACATCAGCGCGATTGAGCAGGCTGCGGCCAATGCCTCCCATTTGGGGGCCTCCAAGGGCGACCGGCTGGTGCTGACCACCACCACCAATGCCGCCAAGAGCACGGACGCTACCAGCGATGCCGATGGCCTGGCCCAGGCCTACGCCACCGTGGGAGCCCTCACCCTGAGCGGGGACACCATCACCAGCATGGTCATCGACGCGGTACAGGCCAACGTGAATTTTAACGCCGCCGGGACCATTACCACCGACCTCGCCGCCGCGCAGCCCTCCAAGAATGAACTGGGTGCCGACTACGGCATGGGGAAGGTCAGCTCCATCGACAAGGAGTGGGACGAGCAAGCCGCCGCCTTCGCCTCCTATGTTACCGGCAAGACCGTGGCCGAGGCCACTGGTATCGCCGTCACGGAGGAGGGCAATGCGGGCGATGCCGATCTCGCCGCCTCCGTCACCATCGGCGTGGGCGACTTCCTAACCCTGGTGGAAAAGGCAGGGGCCTGAGATGCGTCGCCTGCTCCCCTGCTTCTGTCCGTCCTCCTGCTGGCCGGCTGCGCATCCCCTGCCGCGCCGGAGGAGGAGGGTGCGAAGCGGTATGAGGCCACCTTTCTCACCCTCTTTGACACCGTGACCACCGTGGTGGGCTATGCGGAGAGTGAGGAGGACTTTCAGGCCACCGCCCAGTCCCTCCATGACGCGCTGCTGGAGTACCACCAGCTCTATGACATCTACAGCGACTATGACGGCGTGGTCAACCTCAAGGCGGTAAACGACGCCGCCGGCGGGGCGCCCGTGGTTGTGGACCGCAAAATCATCGACCTGCTTTCTTCTGCCGGGACCTCTGCGAGGGCACCGGCGGCAGGTCAATGCCGCCCTGGGGGCGTGCTGGCCCTGTGGCATGATGCCCGGGAGGCTGGCATCAGCGATCCCGCCTCCGCCGCCCTCCCCGACGCCGCCGCTCTGGCGGAGGCCGCTCGCCACGCCGACTTCTCTTCTGTCATCATTGATGAGGCCGCCTCCACCGTGCAGATCACCGATCCCGCCCTCCGGCTGGACGTTGGGGCCATTGCCAAGGGCTATGCCGTGGAGCAGGTATGCCGCGCCGCGCCGGATGGGCTGCTTCTCAGCGTGGGGCAACGTCCGGGCCACCGGCCCAAAGCCTGGAGGCGAGAACTGGGTAGTTGGCATCCAGGCCCCGGTGGGGAGAGCGGAGCGTTCCTCCACACCCTCTACGTCCGCGATGTGTCGGTAGTCACCAGCGGCGACTACCAGCGCTACTACACCGTGGGCGGCGTGCGCTACCACCACATCATCGACCCCACCACCTGCCGCCCCGCCGCCTACTGGCGGGCGGTCACCGTGCTGTGCGCCGATTCCGGCCTGGCCGACGCCCTCTCCACCGCCCTGTTCACCCTCCCCCAGGCGGAGGGGCAGGCCCTTCTGGACCGCTATGGGGCTGAGGCCATGGGTGGACGCCTCCGGCGGCGAGGTATTCAGCCCCGGTTTTTCCGCCTATCTCCGCACCTGACTTCAAAATGAGGTGAAAGCATGAGACATCTGTTCTGGGGCGGCGTACATCCCGCCGGCCGCAAGGAGCTCTCCCGCGGCGCGGCCCCCACCCCCGCCCCCCTTCCAAGCCAGGTCGTCATCCCAATGGTTCAGCACATCGGCAAGCCCTGTACTCCTCTGGTCAAGGCGGGAGAGTCAGTGAAGCTGGGCCAGAAGATCGGCGATGCCGAAGGCCTGAGCGCCACCATCCACGCCTCGGTGTCGGGCACTGTGGCCGCCGTAGAGCCCCGCCCCCACCCCTCCGGCCGGGCCATACTGTCGGTGGTCATCGACAACGACTACCAGGACACCCCCGCCCAAGCACTGGAGCCTCACGCCACCCACGAGGGGCTCTCCCCAACGATATTCTCTCCATCATCCGGGAGGCGGGCATCGTCGGCATTGGCGGCGCTACCTTCCCCACCGACATCAAGGCCGTCACCGCCCAGGGGCGGGTGGACACTATCCTGGTGAACGCCTGTGAGTGCGAGCCCTACATCACCGCCGACGACGCCCTGCTGTGCAGCTATCCGGAGCAGATTTTCCGGGGACTGGCTGCGCTGGATGCCGCTCTCCATCCCGACCGGCGGGTGATCGCCGTGGAGGACAACAAGTCGGAGGCCATCGCCATCCTGCGCAGGCACCTGCCCGACTGGCCGGGAGTGGAGCTGGCCGTCCTGCCCACCCGCTACCCCCAGGGGCGGAGAAACAGCTCATCCAGGCCGTTACCGGCCGGCAGGTGCCGCCGGGCCATCTGCCCTTCTCTGTGGGCTGCGCCGTGTTTAACGCAGGCACCGTGGCCGCCGTCTACCGGGCGGTGTACGAGGGCAAGCCGGTAACCAAGCGCATCGTCACCGTCACCGGCGAGGGCGTAAAGGAGCCCAAAAACCTGATTGTCCGCATCGGCACCCCCTTTGCCCAGGTCATCGAGGCCGCAGGCGGCCTCACGGAGGACGCCTGTAAGGTGCTCTCCGGCGGTCCCATGATGGGTACGGCCCAGGGTGAACTGGCCGCCCCGGTGCTCAAGGGTACCAACGCGGTGCTCTGCCTCACCAGCGCCAATCCCACACCGGAGCGGCCGGTGTGTATCCGCTGCTCCAAGTGTGTGGAGGTCTGCCCCATGCACCTGCAGCCCCTGTACCTCTACCGCTACGAGGCCGCCGGGAATCTGGACCCTCCAGGCCCTCCACGTCACCGACTGCATCGAGTGCGGCTGCTGCTCCTACACCTGTCCCGGCCAGCTCCCCCTGACGGAGCGGTTCCGGGCGGCGAAACAAGCCTTAAAGGAGGGAATTCGTCCGTGAAGCTGATCACATCCTCCTCCCCACATCCGCAGCGGGAGACCACCCGCCGCCTGATGGGCACGGTGCTCCTCGCCCTGTTGCCCACCCTGGCGGCCGGGGTATGGTTCTTCGGTCTCCGGGCCCTGCTGCTAACCCTGGTAAGCGTGGCTTCCTGCGTGGCCTCCGAGTGGGCCTTCCGGGCCGTCACCAAGTCCCCGGCTCGATTGCGGACGGCTCCGCCGCCGTCACCGGGCTGCTGCTGGCCCTCACCCTCCCCGCCACTGCCCCTACTGGCTGGCGGCGGTGGGCGGCGTATTCGCCATTGTAGTGGTCAAGGGCCTGTCCGGCGGCCTGGGCCAGAACATCTTCAACCCCGCGCTGGCCGCCCGGGCCTTCCTGATGCTGCTGTGGCCCGCCTGGCTGGTACGCTACGCCCCGCCGGGCGGAGCTGCCCTCTTCGGCTCCACCGCCGATGTGGTGAGCGCCGCCACCCTCTCCACGACATGGAGATGCCCGCCCTGCCCGCGGCCTCCCCGGCCGACATGCTCCTGGGGAACATTGGCGGCTGCATCGGAGAGGTTTCCGCCCTGGCCCTGCTGATCGGCGGTGCCATCCTGCTTGGGCGGAAGGTCATCTCCTGGCGTATTCCCGCCGCCTACCTGGGCACTGTAGCCTTCCTCACCCTGGTATTTTATAAGGGGAGGACCCCGTTGCCTGGATGCTCTACAGCCTGCTGGGCGGCGGTGTGATGCTGGGCCCTGTTCATGGCCACCGACTACGCCACCTCCCCGCCCTGCCCGCGGCCCAATTGGTTTACGGCGTGGGGTGCGGCGCGCTGACCGTGCTGTTCCGCTACTTCGGGCTCTATCCGGAGGGGGTCACCTACGCCATTCTGCTGATGAACGCCTGCGCCTGGGCGCTGGACAAGGCCCTGCCGCCGGTGCGCTTCGGCGCTGTGAGAGGAGGAAAGGCCGGATGAATGTGAAAGCCCTGATCAAGCCCGTGGCCGTGTTGGCCGCCGTCTTTGTGCTCCTGTTGGCCCTTTCGGCGGGACTGGCCCCACGGCGGCGGAGAACGCCGCAGCCGAACAGGCCAGGCTCTTCGACACCCTGCTCCCCGGCGGCGCTCCCTTCACCGAGGAGGCCTACAACGGTGAGGACACCGCCATCGCCGCTGTCCACCGGGGGTCCACCGGCTATATTCTCGAGACCGTCACCGCCGGCTACGCCGGAGATATCACCATGCTGGTGGCCGTGGACTTTGACGGCGCCGTGGTGGGTGCGGTGGTGCGGGAGATGGAGGAGACCTTCGGCCTTGGGGCGGAAGCCCTGTCCGACGCAGGCTTTCTCTCCCAGCTCGTCTGGAGCCGGGGCGAGCTGGCCGTAGGGGACAACGTGGGCCCTCACCGGCGCCACCGTCACCTCAAGGCGGTGGTCAGGCGGTCAACTCCGCCTCCGCCTTTGTCACCGGCGCGGACGTCAGCTCCAGCGCAACCGAGTGGGGAGGTTAAGCCATGCAAGAGAAATATACTCTGAATACCGCCCTGGCCGCCGTGGTGGGCTTGGCTGCCTGGCGGCGGTTCTTTACCGCGTCTTCCTGCCCGCCGCCGTGCTCCCTGCCGTGGGCCTGCCCGCGGCGGCGGCCTGCTCCCTGCTGGCCCTGGCCGCAGAGGCCTATCTCTCCAAGGGCGTTCCCCGCCGGAACTGGGGCTTACTCTCCTGCTGGCCTCACCTTCGGCCTGCTCCCCTGGGCCGCCGGGCTCACCGCCGGGACAGAGGCCGTGCGCTTTGCCGTGGTGGGCGGCGCGGCCTTCGGCGCTCTAACCTTCCTGTTTACCTCCCTGCGGGAGCGCCTCGCCTCCGGCCCATCCGGACGGCTGGCCCCCCTGGTCACCGCCGGCATCCTGTTTCTGGCCTGCCAGTGCTTTGCCGGGATGCTCCTGTAACCCACGCGCCGCCTCCCATGTTGGGAGGCGCGGCTGTTTTCCGTTGCCCTTCCGCCCGGACGGCGGTATAATGAAGGCAAGCAAGAATAAGCGAGGTGAACGCCATGCCCACATTATTGAGATCACCGACCTCTCCGCCCCCGAACTGGACGTATTCGCCCGCCTGACCGAGGCCCAGCTCCGCAGCCGCCGCGCGCCGGAGAGGGCCCTGTTCATCGCGGAGAGCCCCAAAGTCATCGGCCACGCCCTGGACGCCGGATATGAGCCCGTTTCCCTGCTGATGGAGCGCCGCCAACTGGAGGGCCCCGCCCGGGACATCCTCGCCCGCTGCGGGGACGTGCCCCTCTACACTGCCGGCCGGGACACCCTGGCCGCCCTGACGGGCTACGAGCTGACCCGCGGGGTACTGTGCGCTATGCGCCGCCCCTCCCTGCCCGCCGTGGAGGAACTGTGCGCGGCGCCAGGCGGGTGGCCGTGCTGGAGGGCATCGTGGACCCCACCAACGTGGGGGCCATCTTCCGCTCGGCGGCAGCCCTCCACATGGACGGGGTGCTGGTCACTCCCACCTGCTGCGACCCCCTCCATCGCCGGGCGGTGCGGGTCAGCATGGGCACCGTGTTCCAGATCCGTGGACCTATATCGGGGCGCGCTCCGCCGACTGGCCCCAGCCGGGACTTGCCCGTCTGCGGGCCCTGGGCTTTCAGACCGCCGCCATGGCCCTGAGCCTCGAAGCCCTCTCCATCGAGGACTCCCGGCTGGTGTCCGCAGAAAAGCTGGCCATCGTCCTGGGCACCGAGGGAGACGGCCTTTCCCCGAACGGTGGCCCACTGCGACTATACAGTTTGCATCCCCATGGCCCGCGGCGTGGATTCCCTTAACGTGGCGGCGGCCAGCGCCGTGGCCTTCTGGCAGTTGGGCCGGTACAAATGAACCGGAGCCCCTGGAGCCGCTTTGCGGCTCCAGGGCTCCTTCGCTCTGTGTGCAAATTCTCCTCACTCCGCCTGGTCGGAGGCCATCTTCTCCTGCTTCACCTTGTGGTCGATGACGTGGCGGCCGGCCAGCTCGGCCCTCACCTCGTCCAGGGAGATCCCCGCCTCCACCATCAGCACCAGAACATGGTACGCCAGATCCGCCAGCTCATAGACCGTCTCCTTGTGATCCCGGTCCTTGGCCGCGATGATAACCTCGGTGCACTCCTCGCCCACCTTTTCAAAATCTTGTCCAGGCCCTTTTCAAACAGGTAGGTGGTATAGGAGCCCTCCGGCCGCTTGGCCCGGCGCTCCTCCAGCAGGCGGTAGAGCCCCTCATAGCTGAACTGCTCGTCCATGTCATCTCTCCTCCTTGCAAAGAATACCGCTCCGTCGAAGCAGGAGTCGGTGCCCAGGTGGCAGGCCGGCCCCTCCTTCCGCACCCGGATCAGGAGGGCGTCCCGGTCACAGTCGGCCCGCAGCTCCACAATGCTGGTAATTGCCGCTGGTTTCCCCCTTAAGCCACAGCTCCTGCCGGGAACGGGACCAGAAGCAGGTCAGGCCCTTTTCCAGGGAAATGGCCAGGGACTGCCGGTTCATGTAGGCAAGGGTGAGCACCCTCCCCGTCTCCGCATCCTGCACAATGGCGGGTATGAGCCCCTTCTCGTCAAATTTCAGCGTCTGCACATCAATCACAGCCGCACGCACACCCCTTCCTCCGCCAGTACCCGCTTCAGCGCAGGTATGGTCACCTCGCCGAAGTGGAAAATACTGGCCGCCAGCCCGGCGGACAGCTCCGGCAGGGCGCGGAACAGGGCCGCGAAGTCGGCGGCGCTCCCTGCGCCGCCGGAGGCCACCACCGGCACGGACACCGCCCGGCTTACGGCCCTCAGCAGCTCCACATCGAAGCCGCCCTTCACCCCGTCGGTGTCCATGGAGTTGACCACCACCTCGCCGGCCCCGGCGTCCACTCCCCGGCGCACCCACTCCAGGGCATCCAGTCCGGTGTCCACCCGGCCGCCGTTCAGAAATACGTGGTAGCTCCCGTCCACCCGCTTCACGTCCACCGACAGCACCACGCACTGGCCGCCGTACCGCCTGGCCGCCTCCCCGATGAGAGCGGAGTTCGGACAGCCCGGAGTTGACCGAAACCTTGTCCGCCCCGCAGGCCAGCACCCGCTCGAAGTCGTCCAGCCCCGGATGCCGCCCCCACGGTGAGGGGATGAAAATGGCGGAGGCCACCTTGGTCAGAATATCGGTAAAGAGCTTCCGCCCCTCATGGGACGCAGTGATGTCGTAGAACACCAGCTCGTCGGCACCGGAGCGGGAGTGCTCCGCCAGAGCCACCGGGTCGGACACGTCCCGGAGCCCCTGAAAATTGACTCCCTTTACCACCCGTCCGTCCCGTACATCCAGGCAGGGGATGATACGCTTGGTCACCATGTCACTCCACCTCCCCCAGGGCGTCGCGCAGCGACAGGGCCCCGGTGTAAAGGGCCTTGCCCAGAATCGCGCCGTACAGGCCCAGCGCCTTCAGCCGCCTCAACTCCTCCAGGGAGGACACGCCGCCAGAGGCGATGAGCTGCAGGGGAAGCCGCTCCGCCAGGGACTGGTACAGCGCCACGTTGGTCCCCCAGCATACCGTCCCGGGAGACATCGGTGCAGATGACGGTCCGCACCCCCCAGTCCACCAGGCGCTGGAAGAAGGCCTCCGCCGGCTCTGGAGCGGTCTCCCGCCAGCCCTGGATAGCGATGGCCCCGTCCTTCAGATCCACCCCCACCGCCACCCGATCTCCGAAGCGGTCCAGTGCGGTCCGGAGAAAAACGGGGTCGGTGACGGCGGCAGTGCCCAGGATCACCCGCGCCGCCCCCGCGTCCAGGTAGCGGGCCACGGCCTCCAGCGTGCGGATGCCGCCGCCCACCTCCACCTGTAGGCCGGTGGACCGGCAGAGCCCGCTACCACCCGGAAATTGGGGTGGCCGTCCCTGGCCCCTCCAGATCCACGGTGTGGAGCCAGGCCGCCCCGGCGGCCTCAAACTCCCTCGCCTGGTCCAGAGGGTCCTCCCGGTAGACCGTCATCCGGCTGTAGTCCCCCCTGGTCAGGCGGACTACCTTTCCCTCATAGAGATCAATAGCCGGAAGCAGAATCATGCTTCACCCTCCAATCCGCAGAATGCCTTGAGAATCCGCAGTCCCACATCCCCGCTCTTCTCCGGGTGGAACTGGGTGCCGTACACGTTTCCTCTCTGCACCGCCGCCGTCAGAGGCGCGCCGTACTCGGTCCAGGCGGTGAGCCCTCTCCGCAGGCAAAGCCCGCGTAGGAGTGGACGAAATAGACGTGCTCCCCCTCCTCCAGAGCCGCGAAAATGGGGCTGCGGGGCCGCTCCGCCGGGAAGCGGAGGGCGTTCCAGCCCATGTGGGGCACGGCCAGCCCGCAGGAATCACGTCCCGGATGGGGCGCACCTCCCCGGAATGAGGCCCAGGCCGGGTGCTCCCCGTACTCAAAGGAGCGCTCCAGGAGGAGCTGCATCCCCAGGCAGATGCCCAGGACGGGCTTGCCTGCGGCAGCGGCCTCCAGTACCGCCTCCGCCATGCCGGCGGCCCGCAGCCGGGCCGCCGCGTCGCCGAAAGCCCCCACGCCGGGGAGGATCACGTGGCTGGCCGCCCGGAGGACCGCTCGGTCCCCGGTGACCACGGCCTCCCGGCCGATGGCCGCCAGGGAGCTCTTGAGGGAGAACAGGTTACCCACCCCGTAGTCGATGATGGCGATCATGCCTCTCCCCTCAAACCGGATATCCACCGCCCTGGCGTGGGCGTCCAGGCCCTCCTTGCGGGCGAACAGGCTCACCTTCCGGTAGTCCCTGGCCAGGCGTCCCTAGTATAGTAGCTGAACTGGGACTTCTTTACGAAGTCATCCACCGACAGGGGACTGTAGAACCGGGCGGTGCCCATGGTAGGCAGAGTGTGGTTGGGCCCGGCAAAGTAGTCCCCATGGGCTCCGGGTTATAACGGCCCAGGAAGACGGAGCCGGCGTTCTGAATCTCCCCAGGTAGTCGAAGGGGTTGTCCACGCACAGCTCCAGGTGCTCCGGGGCGATGCGGTTGGCCACCGCGATGCCCTCCCGGAGATCCCGGCAGACGATGAGCTTGCCGTTGGCCTCCAGGGAGGCCGGGCGATCTCCCGGGGCAGGGCGGCCAACTGCCGCTCCAGCTCATGAGCCACCGCCTCGGCCAGGGGGCGGGAGTCAGTGACCAGCACGGCGGCGGCCATCCGGTCGTGCTCCGCCTGGCTCAGCAGATCCGCCGCCACCCAGGCGGGATTGGAGCGGCCGTCGGCCAGTAACAGCACCTCGGAGGGCCCGGCGATCATGTCGATGTTTACCCGGCCGAAGACCTGGCGCTTGGCCTCCGCCACGTAGGCGTTTCCGGGGCCCACGATCTTATCCACCTGAGGGATGGTCCCGGTGCCGTAGGCCAGGGCGGCCACCGCCGCCCCACCTTGTAGATCCGGGTCACGCCGGCGATTTTGGCTGCGGCCAGGATGTGGGGTTCACCGCCCCATCCCGCCCGGGCGGCGTCACCATAATGATCTCCCCCACTCCGGCGATCCGGGCGGGAATGGCATTCATCAGCACGGTGGAAGGGTAGGCGGCGGTGCCGCCGGGCACATAGATACCCACCCGCGCCAAGGGGATGATCCGCTGGCCCAGCACCACGCCCTCCCGCTCGGTCATCACGAAGCTCTCCCGCTTCTGCCGGGCGTGGTAGGCGGATGTGCTCCGCGGCCTCCTCCAGCACGGCCAGGAAGGCCGGCTCCACCTGCGCCGCCGCCTGGTCCACCTCCTCCGCCGTCACCACCAGCGTCCGGCTGCGCCGTCAAAGCGGAGGTATACTCCCGCAGGGCCGCGTCCCCGCTCCTGCACGGCCCGGAGGATCTCCGCCACCGGGGCGGACACGTCCGCCCGCTTCCGCCGCGGAACAGGATCTCCCGCTCCTCCAGCGTTTCCATATCATATATTTTGATCATGACCGCCTCACAGCTTCCGCGCCAGGGCCGCCTGCATCGCGGCGATCTCCTGATGCTTGAATTGATAGCTCACCCGGCTGCTGATCAGCCACGCGCTGATGTCCACAATGGTCTCCAAGCCAGATGGTTTTCCAGCAGGGTCTTGCCCGTCTCCACAATGTCCACAATCACGTCGGACAGGCCCAGGATGGGAGCCAGCTCGATGGAGCCGTTGAGCTTGATGATGTCGATGTCGCGGGACTTGGCCGTGTAGTGCTCTGCCGTGATGTGGGGAATTTGGTGGTCACCCGGAGTTCGGCCGGGCGCGTCGTAGAAGTTTTCTGGCCCGGCCACGCACATACGGCACCGGCCGATGCCCAGATCCAGCAGCTCGTACACGTCGGGCTCGTACTCCAGCAGGATATCCCGGCCGGCTACCCCCACGTCGGCCGCCCCCCGCTCCACATAGATGCTCACGTCGGAGGGCTTCACCCAGAAATACCGCACTCCCTTCTCCCTGTTTTCAAAGGTCAGCCTGCGGTTTTCTCCAAAATCGCGGGGCAGTCGTACCCGGCGGAGGCAAAGGCCTCGTAGGCCCTCTCCCCAGCCGCCCTTGGGCAGCGCCACATTGATCATAGTCCCACCTCCTCCGGTGTCATGCCGCTGCGGTAGCGCAGCTCAGTCCGACAGCGGAGCTGGGCGGCCCCCGCCCGCTTCACAGCGGACGGGCGGCCGGAGGCCCGCAGGGCCTCGGCAAAGGCTGCCAGCCCGGCTAGCTCCGCGTCGGGCCCATAGGTGAGCAGCACGTCGGCGTCAAACCGTCCGCCGTCCGCCCTTTCCTCCAGCAAGCCCATGGACAGGGCAAAGCCGATGGCCCCCACCTGCTTGCCCATCTTCCTGGGGAGGTTGTCATACCGCCCGCCGGAGGCACCGGGGTGTGGAGGCCGGGCAGAAGCCCTGGAAGATCACCCCATTGTAGTAATCCATGCTGTTCACCAGGGAGAAATCCAGCCGTACCCGCTCCTCCAGCCCAAACGACTCCAGCAGTCCGGCGGTGAGGAGAGCTGCCGCAGGGTCTCCCAGGCGGCGTTGCTCTTGGCCAGCCGCCCCACCCGGCCAATCCCTCCGAGAGGGCGTACAGCCTCCACCAGCTCCCGCAGGCCGTCGGCCTGCTCCCCGGTCAGCTCCCCCCGCTCCGCCAGGACGCACAAGCCTGGGAGGTTCTTTCGGGCAATGAGGCCCAGCACCTTCCCCGCACGGGGCGGACAGCCCATCTGGTCCAGCAGGCTGCCCACGAAGCTCACGTCGGACAGAGCCAGCACGTACTTCGGGGAGAGCTGCTCCAGGGAGCGGGCGGCCAAGGCGATGACCTCTGCCTCGGCATAGGGGTCAATCTGCCCCACCGACTCCACCCCACCTGGAGGATCTCCCGGAAGCCCCACCTCCCGGCAGACGTTCTCGTTGTAGTACACCTTTTCGCTGTCTCCTCCGTTGCTCTTCATGATGGACAGGGTGATGTCCGGCTGAGGGCCTTGAGCGCCGTCGGCGTCGGTAAAGGTGATAATGCGGTCTTGCCGCAGAAAATCCCGGTTCTGGGCGTAGAGGTCGTAATCCTCAAACCGGGACATTTTGAATTTTCGGTAGCCGTACTGCTCATAGAGCCGGTTCAGCCGCTCCTGCATGGTCAAAGCATCCCCTTTGTGGATGGAATTTCGTCCCGGCCCTCTGGATCAATGGCCGCCGCCTCCCGCAGGGCCGCGGCCCAGTGCCTTGAAGGCCTCCCTCCACGATGTGGTGGGAGTTGCGGCCGCACACCCTCCGCAGGTGGAGGGTGAGGCCGGCGTGGACGGCGAAGGCGTTCATGAACTCGTACACCAGCTCGGTGTCGAAGCGCCCGATCTTCTGGGCCGGGATGTCCAGGCGTCGTAATAACCCCCCCGGCCGGACAGATCCACCGCGCACAGAATCAGCGCCTCGTCCATGGGCAGGTGGAGGCGTACCGGCGGACCCCCCGCTTCTCCCCCAGGGCCTGGGCCACGGCGTCCCCCAGAGCGATGCCGATATCCTCCACGCTGTGGTGGTCGTCCACCTGAGTGTCTCCCCGGCAGGTGAGCTCCAGATCCAGCCGCCCGTGGCGGAGCCAGCAGGAGTGAGCATGTGGTCAAAGCCCACACCGCTCTGAATGGCGCTCACCCCGGCCGTCAGACAAATGGTGAGGGTGATGTAGGTCTCATTGGTCTTGCGCGCAATGTGGGCGGTTCTCATAGCAGTCCCTCCAGCCGTTCCAGCAGCGTCCATCTGGGCCCTGGTACCGATGGTGATGCGGATATAGTCCCCGATGCGGGCGTCGAAGCGGCGCACCAGCACCCGCGCTCCTTGAGCCTCCGGTAGAGGTCCCCGCCGTCCGCTGCCGGATGGCGGGCAAAGAAGTTCGCCCTGGAGTCGGTGCAGGTGAAGCCAAGCGCCTCCAGCCGCCGCTGGTATCGGCGCGGGTGTCCACGATGGCCGCGCAGTTGGCGTCGTAGTAGTCCTGCTCCGCCAGGGCCGCGGCCTGCCCGCAGGGTCAGGCGGTTGACGTTGTAGGGATTGGTGGAAGCGGATGGCCTCGGATCCTGAATCAGGGCCGCATCCCCGATGGCGTAGCCCAGCCGGGCTCCGCCATGGAGCGGGACTTGGAAAGGTCTGCACCACCAGCAGGTTGGGATAGCGGGCGGTGAGGGGCACCGCGCTCTCCCCGCCGAAGTCCACATAGGCCTCGTCCACCACCACCACCGCATCCGGGTTGGCCCGGACAATCCCTCTACCTCGTCCCGACTCAGGGCCAGGCCGGTGGGGGCGTTGGGGTGGCGAGCACAATGGTTCGATGCAGGTGATTGTAGTCCTCCGGCACCAGGCGGAAGTCCGCCCGCAGGGGCACCTGCCGGACTGGTATGCCGTACAGGCGGGCGAACACGGCGTAAAACCCGTAGCTGATGTCGGGAAAGGCCACCGGCCGTCGGCGGCATAGGCCAGAAGGCGAAGCTGAGGGCCTCGTCAGGAGCCGTTGGCGACAAACACATTCTCACGCTCCACCCGTACCGGGCCGCCAGCGCCTCCCTCAGCTCCACCGCTTCCGGGTCGGAGTAGAGGCGCAGGTTCTCCCCCTCCGCCCGGTTCAGCACCGCCAGTACCCCCGGCGACGGGGGATAGGGAGATTCATTGGTGTTCAGCTTGATGTATGCCTGATTCCGGGGCTGTTCCCCCGGCGTATAGGGGGTGAGCCGCCGGAGAGCCCCGTTTAGAAACTGCGACATTGAATCACCTTCTATCTCGCTAACGAATTAAAGCGTTAGTGTAATAATACATATTCCCCGCTCCTGTCAACCCCCTTTTGTTGGCTTGGAACGTTCAGGGGAGAAAATCGGTGCGTTTTGTGCTATGATCTCATTGACAGGCGGCCTGCGGCGCCGCTGTGAAATCCATCTGATTGATCAAAAAGGAGGAATTGGATGTACTATTCTGCGGTCTGCCCATCCCCGCTGGGGATGCTCACGCTGGGCAGCGATGGGGAGCACCTGATCGGCCTTTGGCTGGAGGGACAGAAGTATTTCGGCGGAGCCGTGCGGGAGGTGCTGGAGGAGCGGGACGGGCTTCCGTCTTTGACGCGGCGCGGGACTGGCTGGCCCGGTATTTTGCTGGAGAAAAGCCGATGCCCTCCGAACTGCCCCTGTGCCCCATCGGTGGGGAGTTCCGGCAGCGGGTATGGAGGCTGCTGTGCCAAATACCCTACGGAGAAACCACGACCTATGGAGCTCTTGCCCGGGCGCTGGCGGCGCAGATGGGAAGGCCCTCCATGTCCAGCCAGGCAGTGGGCGGCGCGGTGGGCCACAACCCCATCTCCATCATCATTCCTGCCACCGGGTCGTGGGCTCCGGCGGCAGCCTCACCGGGTATGCCGGCGGCATCGCCGCCAAGCTCCGGCTGCTGGAGCACGAGGGCGTGGAGCTCTCCCGCCTGTCCGTCCCCAAGAGGGGCACGGCGCTTTGAGCCATGGCAGCTTGACTCTCTCGGCAGACGCGGACCGTCCTCAACCGCCTATTTCGTCTCCCGGATTGGGAGGACTGCCGGGATGCAGAAGGACAGGGGCCGGGATAGAGCAAACGTCTCGGTCTTAATTTGCATACCCAAAATCAGAAATTTGGCTGCGTTTTGCCCCGGGTGTGATCAATATAGAGTCCGGCGGAGAGCACTGTCCCAGTGGGAAGTCAAAATGGTGATTCCACATATCTGCATATTGCACAGCAGGCATGCGCTGATCCCTTCGGGAGACAAGCCCTCAGCCCGGCTGATGGGGCGGCGCAGTACGCGCTCTGGACAACATCATCCAAGCAGAAACCGCCACACGCTTCTTTCGCCTGCCCAATGCGATGCCTATCATCTGCGCCGAGGCCATGACGATGATTCGCCGGGCAGCCGAAAACGGCAGTGACGTATACAGGGGTATGCGTCACTGCCGTTTTCCAATTTCCCGATTAGGAAACAGCGCCTCCGTTAAACTGCGCGCCCCTCCCGGTCCCAGGTATAGCGGAACAGAGCATCCTCTCCCACTCCGAAGTACTGAAAACCGTAATCAACCCTGCCCCGGTCGCTGGTGGGATCAAAATAGAGCCACTGGCCGTCCACCTGGGCCAGAACCCACATGTGGTTCTCTCCACCCATCTTCCCACTGACGGTAATACAGGGAATCTCCGCCTGTTGTAAAGCATCTGGAACGCCTGGGCATAGCCGCCGCAGATGGCTAGATGGTCATGGAGCGCCCCGAATGCGGTGGTAGCGCTGTAGGGCATCTCACCGGGCTGGCTGTAGTATCGGAAGTCGTAACGTACCTGTTCCGTCAAGTAAGCATACAGCGCCTCAGCCTGTGCAGCCTTCCCCATCTCCGCCGTGACGATTTCCTCATAAACCTGCCTTGCCAGGCACTCTGACTGAGCCAGCCGGTTCAGGGCCTCCTCTCGGCTCAGGCCACCCTGGGGCGTGACCGTGATAGCGGTGCCGTCACGGCTGAGCTGGCACAACAGCCAACCGCCGCCCACCTGCTGAAGCGCCCGGTTCATGGCATCCACTGTCAGAGTGGGCTCGGTAATCCGGATGGGAATACTCTCCTGTGACAGTCCACCCCGCGCCACCTCCACCAGACGATCCAGGCCATCCACCTCTATTCCCTGAAATCCAGCGGGATACGCGCCGGTACGGTAGGGCATATAGGACACTTTACAGCGGAGCAGTCCGTCCTCCCCTACCTCTGAAGTGAGATCATAGGCATACTTGTACTCCGGATGGTCGGATAAGATGCTGTAGTACAGGTTTTTAACAGCCATGGGCAGCTCCGCCGAACCGACCGGTGCCGCACATGCTAAGGCGGGCGGCTGCTCCACCGCTACAATCGCTTCCATCAGCTTCTGTTCCAATTCCTCCAGAGCAGCGGCCACCGGCGGCGTGGGGCTGGAACTGCTGGTGTCAGCTCGCTCCGGCCACTCCAACCCCAGGTTTTCCCGGACAGCGGACCGCAGCGCCGTCATATCTGGGTCCCTCCAGAAAAGCGCAGCTTCTCCTCTGCCACAGTGTTTTTCCAGGCTCCCCACCCAACACAAAGACGGCAAAGGTGTCGGCGATATCCTCATGGAAGTAGTTGGCCCCGTAACGGCTCACATAGTGAGTAGGCGATCTGTCGTAATCACCTGCGCCGCTGACTCCAAGCTCCCTCCAAAACGCATCGTAAAACGCTCTGCGGAAGGCCCCTCCACAAATCCCGCCGGGTCATGAGTGTCGCTGCCCACGGTCAGGTCTATCTGTGTCTCGTCCTCCAGCAGGACGTGGCCATACTCGTGTAAAATCGTGTAGGTCAGTTTGCTCCAGTCCCGCTTCTCCCCGTTTTCATCATACACATCGAAGTAGTCAATGCTGATGGAAAAGCGGGTGTTGTCCGTAACGCCCTCCTCCCGAATGGGAGAGGTATAGGCCAGGACATTACTGGTACCATCCGTAAACAGGTTGAACTCGGCCAGCTTCTGTCTGGCCTCCAGCGGAGGATCGAACACAGATAGTTCCATACCGCCGCATCCTCCGGATCGCTGATGACGGCTTGACCGCCGCTCACCGGATAGGAGGCCAGCACATTGGTGATGCCCACGGAGTAATTTCCCACCGTGACGAGACACCCTCCCGGGCACGGGACAGCGTGATATATTTGCTGTAAATGGGGTCGGACCAGCCGGTCTGTCCCCCCTCCTCTGATACGGGGGAGCCATACATCGCCTCAATGAGTTCCCGTACCTGTTCCCCTGTATAGCCGGTTTCCTCCGGCCGCAGCTCAATGCGCTCTAGAAAACCGTTGCGGTACTGGTAATAGGTACTCATAGGAACTTTGCTGTCAAACCAGCGCATGGAGTAGTGGTAGGTCTCATAGGTGTCAGTCCACCCCCCCGGATATCTCACTGGCCTACGGGCTCTCCCGCCGCTCCGATGTACGCCTCAGTATCCGCTCTGGAACTGCCGAAATAGATCATATTCTGTCTGGTCTGGCGGTAGGCTCTCCCTGCTCCCGGGCCAGAGCCCGGTAGGAGGGGGTATCGGCCGAGCAGATCTCCTCCGCCGCGGCTGCTGCGCTGTCAGCGGCAGCCGCAATGGCATACAGATCCAACTGTTCCGCCGTATCCGCCGCCGAGTGTTACAGGTAGCCCCCCCCTCTGCATCAGCAGGACAGCAGGTATTCCGGAGAGCTGAAACGAGGTATGGTCGCTGGCGGTCTCCACTCCGCTCTCCAACCCCGGATTCTTTTTCTGAAGCAGGTCGCTGACCCAGTTCGCCTCCCCGTCTACAGTACACACCAGCGTCCCTGTGGAACCGAGTCCGCCCAGCATATCGAACTGGATCGCACCGACTATCCGAGTCCGCTCCTCCTCTGTCAGAGAGGCGGTGTAGGTCCGGATCCATTCTTACCGTTCTCTTCATCGGTGAAGCTGAGGAAGCGCACCTCCGTATCAGTCGGTACATTCCTCAGCGCCTCCGCCGTATAGAGCAGGGCAGCCACACCCGAGGCATTATCATTTGCCCCATAGGCAGTGGGCACACTGTCGTGATGGGCGGACAGCACCAAGATATCCGCATCGGGAACAGAGGCCGCCTTTACCGCGGCGACATTGTGCCCGGTGCGGCCCTGGCCGTCGGTATAGGGCTGGAGAGTGACGCTGTACCCCATTTCCTCAAAGCGGTCCCTCAGATACCGGACTGCATCGGCCTCCCCCTGGGAGCCCACCGGCCGGTGGTGTGCGGCAAGGATCTCCAGATCGTCCCGGAGCTGCCCGACATCGGGCAGCCCGGCGGCCCGCTCCAGCATGACCAACGCCTCCGCTGTGGTGATGGTATCCTCTGGGGCCAGTTTATCCCCGCTCCGGCCTGCCATTACCCCGGCCTGCTGGCACCAGAGCACAGCATCCCTCGCCCATTCCGACACAGTGCCGGCGTCCCCAAAACGCTCGAGTCCTTGGACCGGTACCTCGGGTGTTCCCGCCTGTCTCCAGAGGATAGCGGCAAATTCCTGCCGGGTGACAGGGCGGCCTGGCTCATAGGTTCCATCTCCCACGCCAGTGAGATAGCCCTGCCCTGCTGCCCAGCCCACGGCTACGGCATCCTTTTCAGACACATCAGAGAAAGGGCACTCCTCATGCGCAGCGGGCTGCCCTGCCGACTCATAGAGCAGCCGGGCCACCGCTCCGCGGGTCAAACGCTGTCCCGGCGAGGCCAGAAATGCCCGGCTGACCGACTTTTCCGTCCCCAGGCCAGCGCCTCGGCTGCCCAGGCCGGCCAAGGGTGCCGGAAGCTCCGGCGGCCGGGAGCAGCAGAATACCGCAGAGCAGCAGCGCACCTATCCGCTTCATTAAGCTCACCTCATCCAAACGTATACCGCCGCAGTGGCTGTTAAACATTGGACGGATGAACGGTCTGAAATTTTTCTGAGCGCATAAAACACGGCCTCCGCCTGAACCGGAGGCCGTGTTTTATGCGCTTGGTCTTCTCTCTGCTTACGCACGGGCGAGGTTTTGAAGTAGTGGTGGGCCCAGCACTCGGTAATAATTTTCCGGGCCGCGAACAGCGCCGCCAGAGAGGGGTCCAGTCTGGGGGCCACCTCCACCACGTCCATGCCGATGATGTTGAGGCCGTCAAAAGGCCCTTCAGCAGGTCCAGGAGCTGCCGGGCGGTGAGGCCGCCGAATTGGGGCGTGCCGGTACCGGCGGCATAGGCGGGGTCCAGGCAGTCAATATCCAGAGTGATATAGACTTTTGAGAACCGCTTCATGTGGGACACCATCCGCTCCAGTGCCGCCGGCACCCCCAGGTGGTCCACATCAGCGGCGGAGAGGACGTTGATCTTGTTGTTCTGGTAGAACTCCAGCTCGTCGGACTCGATGGAGCGGATGCCGAGGTAGAGGTGGTCACTGTCCCCACGTGGGACAGCTCGGTGGCCCGCCGCTCGGTGGAGCCGTGGGACAGAATGTCCCCGTGCATCTCGTGGCAGAGATCGAAGTGGGCGTCGATGTGGATGATACCGAAGTCCTCCTCCACCGCCCGGTTGACGCCCGGTGGACGGGGATCGTCACCGAGTGGTCGCCGCCGATCATGGTAAAGAACTTTCCCGCCTTCACGGCCTGATAGGCCAGCTCCTCCGCCTCGGCGAACATCTCGTCCCGGTCCTTCCCCACGCAGTCACCCAGATCCTTGACCTTCACAGGGGAGATATCCCGGAAATCCTCGGTGGTGGGCGAGATGGTGTGGGTGATTTTCCGCAGCTCCTGGGCCTCACAAGTGCCGGAGCGGAAGCTGACCCGCCGTCGTAGGGGATACCGAACACAGCTATGTCGGCCTCCTCCAGGGGAGCTCCGGGTGGTTCAGGCCAGCCCAGATAGTCTTGTCCTCCGTGATAGAATTTTTCAATAGCATGATGATGAAACTCCTTTCTCGTCCTGTTCCCGGATGCCCCGCTGGAAGTCGGCCCGGACAGCCTCCAGCAGCTCAGGCCGGGTGAGCAGGTCGTATCCCACGCCCGCCAGGGCACAGACCCCAGCCGGGTGGCCTCCCGGCCCTCCTCGGTCACGGTTCGGGCGGCGAACTCCTCCGTATGCAGATCGACACCCCACATCCGTGAATACCGAGCATCCCGTGGAGGGTGGGTATCCGGAAGCTCACGTTGCCCGCGTCGGTAGATAGGCGGTTGGCCTCCTCCACCACGACCGGCTCACCCAGCGCGGCCATGTTCGTTTCATAGGCATCCAGCAGCGGCTCGTTGAGCAGCAGCGGCTGGGTGGGACACAGGTACTGGGTGATCTTCAGCTCCGCCCCCATGCTGTCCGCCGCCCCCTGGACACAGCGGTTGATGCGCTCCACCGCCCGACGGGTCTTCCACTCCTGGTCACAGCGGATGTAGTAGCGCAGGCTGGCATAGTCGGGGATGATGTTGGGCAGGGTGCCGCCGCTGTTGAGGATACCGTAGATGTTGGCGTCCAGATACTGCTTGACCTGGTTGACGCTGAGGTAGGCGGCAACGGCGGCGTCCAGGGCGTTGATGCAGTCGCTGCCCGGCCCGGCCTCGTTGGCATGGCACTTCTTTCCGAAAAACTCGTACTGCACCGGATAGATGCCGATGCTCCCCATCCGGCCGCAGGTCTTTTGATAGGGTGTAGCATGAGGGCCACATCCAGCTCGTCAAAGGCCCCTTCGTCGGTGAGCTGTACTTTGGTACAGGTGACCTCCTCGTCGGGCGTACCGTAGACAATCAGGGTGCCGCCGACGGCGTCCACCGTCTGCCGCAGGACAGCCGCAGCTCCCGCCGAGACGACGCCAATGAGGTCGTGGCCGCAGCCGTGGCCCACCTCGGGCAGCGCATCGTACTCGCACAGGAAGCCCAGCACCGGCCTGCCGGAGCCGTAGACTGCCCGGAAGGCGGTGGGCAGGCCGTGGAAGTTCTCCTCCACCTTGAAGCCCTGCTCCGCCAGCCACTCCCGCAGCATGCGGGAGGAGTTGACCTCCTCCAGCCCCAGCTCAGGGTGGTCGTACATCGCACGGGACATGGCCCAGAGCGCGGGGAGGAAGCTCTCCGCCGCTGTTTGTATTGTCTCTTTCATCGAAATACCTTCTTTCTGCTCACATTGGCCCGAGGCGGATGGCGTTGGCGATCAGCACCAACACCGCGCCCGCCGCGAACTGGAGGCCCAGCAGGGGAATAAACCACTTGGCCCACTTGCCGTAGGGAACCTTTGCCATGGTCAGGGCCACCATGAAGGTGCCCGAGGTGGGCACCAGGATGTTGGACAGGCCATTGCCGATCTGGAAGATGATGCAGGTGGTCTGTCGGGTAATGTCGGCCATGTCGTCCATGGGGAGCAGGATGGGCAGAGAGGTGGCCGCCTGCCCGCTGGCCGAGGGAATCAGGAGGTTAAGGAAGTTTTGGAAAACGTACATACCCAGCACTGTCAGAGAGGAGGGCAGCGAGGTCAGCAGGCCGGAGGCCGTACAGGATGGTGTGGAGAATGTTGCCGCCCTCCAGCACGATGAGGATGCCGCGGGCAAAGCCCACCGCCAGCGCGCCGGCCGCGAAGTCGGCCACGCCGCGGCTGAACAGGCGGCCAAAGCCGTCGAAGCCCACCGGGCCACAAAGCCCACGACGATGCCCATGCCCAGGAACAGGGCAGAAAGCTCGTTGATATACCAGCCCCACTTGAGCACGCCCACGATCAGCAGGGCGAAGGTGGCGCCCATGACCAGCAGGACCAGCTTCCGGGTGCCCGTCAGCTCCGGAAGATCGTTTAGATCCACCTTCCTCCCGCTGGCGGTCGAACTCGTACATCAGGCTGCGGGTTGGGTCCCGCTTGATGCGCTGGGCATACAAATAGATATACACCGCCGCGATGGTCAGCATGACCACCAGGATGATGAGGCGGTACCACATGGCCGAGTACATGGGCAGGCCCGCGATGCTCTGGGAACCCCCACGTTGGCCGCCTGGACAAAGGAGCCTGCGTAGCCGCTGGAGCTGCCCACGATGGCCACCGCCAGGCCGGTGATGGAGTCGTAGCCCATAGCGATACAGATGGGTACCAGGAAGGGGATGAAGACCAGGCACTCCTCAAACATGCCGAAGGAGCCGGCGCCGAAGCCCACCACAAAGATCATGATGGGGATCAGCAGCTCCTGCCGTTTGGAGGTTTTCTTGATGATGCGTCCGATGCCCGCCTCAATGGCCTTGGTCTCCGCCACAACTCCGAAGGCGCCGCCAATGATGAAGATAAAGGCGGAAATATAAGCGGTTTCGATCAGGCCCTCCTGTATGGCCATCAAAGCCTTCATCGGGGTCACCGGGGCCTGCTCGATGCGGTGGTAGCTGCCGTCCACCAGCATCTCCACGCCGTTCTCATCCACGTAGGTTTCGTACTGGCCCGCGGGAATCACACAGGTCAGAATGGTACATACCGCGATGATGAGCAGAGCAGCGTGAACATGTGGGGATACGGATACCTTTTTCTTTGTGCCATCTTTAACCCTCTCCTAACTTCAGATATGTGGTCCACGCATAACCACTGCCCCTAGAATAAGCAAGCCGGATGCCAGCTTGTCAAAAGAGGCAAACATAGTTAGAACTGCCTGCGCTGCCAGGGGTTGCGCGTAACACGGCCGCCTCGCGGACAGGCCCGAAAAGAAAGCAAGAATTTTTGCGCAAAATGCAAAAATTCTTGCTTTCTACAGTCCTATCCGTTGAGATGGTACTTCATCATCTTGTATTGAAGTGCCTGCCGGGTCAGCCTCAGCTTCTCCGCGGCCTCCGTAACCGTCCGGCTCTGCTCCAGCGCACGGACAATCAACCCTTCTCGTAGCGGCGGACCGCCTCCTGAAGCCCCATATGTTCCGGCATAGGCCACGGCTCCTGCCTCTCCCCGCCTCCTCCTCGTGGTAAAGATATAGCGGGAATATCATTGAGCTGTACCGTGGCCCCGGTACAGAGGTTGAACGCCGACTCCACCGCATTGCGCAGCTCCCGTACATTGCCCGGCCAGTCATAGGCCAGCAGGGCATTGCGCACCAGCTCGCTCACGCCGGAGATCGCCCGCCCCATGTTCCGGTTGTACTGCTCCACATAGAAATCGGTGAGCAGCGGAATGTCCTCCGGCCGCTTCCGCAGGGGTGGCAGCGCCAACTGCACCACACCCAGCCGGTAGAACAGGTCACGCCGCAGCAGCCCCTCCCGTACTGCGGTGATAGGATCCACATTCATGGCGGAGACAATACGCACATCGCTGTGCACATCCTGTTCCCGCCCACAGGGCGGAACCGCTTCTCCTCAATCGCCTTGAGAATCTTGGCCTGGAGGGACAGATCCATGGAGTTCACTTCGTCCAGGAACAGAGTGCCTCGATCAGCCTGTTTCAGCAGTCCTTTCCGGTTTTCCGCCCCGGTATAGCTCCCACGCGTAGTGCCGAACAGGGTGCTCTCCAGCAAGGTGGTTGGGATGGCCGCGCAGTTTTGCGCCACAAACGGCCCCCTGGCCCTGGAGCTGTGGCTATGGAGTGACTGGGCAAAGAGTTCCTTCCCCGTGCCGGTCTCTCCCAAATGAGCACGGAGAGGTGTTGGCCGCCACCCGCTGAACGGTATCCTTGAGCGTCAGCATCTCCGGGTTTTGGGTAATGATGTCGTCCAGCCGGAACAGCCCCTTGTGCGGATTGGCCAGCCAGTGGTTTTTCCCATCCAACTGAGCGTCCTTGTGGTAGAAAACCGAGGTCTCCATCGTCCCAATCAGCTCGCCGCTGTACTCCAGCGGAAAGGTGGAGCTGACCAAGATGGTCCGCCGGCCATAAAAGTCCGTCAATTCCTGCTTTTCATTGCGCACCGGCGCCCCGTCCGCATGACCCGGAAGTGGCTGGAGGTCTCCTCGGTCAGTTGCGGATAGGCTTCGAGGATGTTCTTCCCGATAAAGCCCTCGTCGGCCAACCCGTTTTCCTGCTCGGAGAACATGGCGGAGTATTCGATGGTCCCATGCCGGTCTGCGATCAGAATCGCATCCACACCGTCGTGCAGTCTGGACATGTAGTTGAGCCATTTCCCTATCACAGGCATCACCTCGCCGGAAATCACGCGCCAGCCTGCTCTCCTCCGGAGCGCTCCGCCGGCACACCTGTTTTTTCTATTTTACAACTATACCATAAAATGTTCCGGCACACAATTCCGCGGCAGCCCTTCTCCCGAACCCGCCTCCGCTACTTCATATCATCCGGCGTAGTTGGGTAAAATAAAAATATTTGATTCAATGGGGGCAGAACCATATGGAACTGCGAAGCATTACCGTGGAAACGCTGGCTGCATTCGCCCAGGCGCTCCGGGCAGAGGAGCGCTGCACAGAGACCATCAAACAGTACACGCGGTCGGTGCGTCAGTTTGCCGCCTGGCTGGCGCCGGAGACCGTGGCCGCCGGTTCGTCGGGCGGCTGGAAGGCCGAGCTGCTGCGCCGGGGCCTCTCCCCTGCCACAGTTAACAGCAAGCTGGCCGGGCTGAACCGTTTTTTTCGTTTCCTGGGCTGGATGGACTGCACGGTCAAACCACTGCGGCTCCAGCGGCGGCTTTTCCCCCCCGACCGGGAGCTGAGCCGGGCCGAGTACGGCCGCCTGCTCTCCGCCGCCGGGGACTGGGCCGGGAGCGTCTGGGCCTGCTCATGGAGGCCATCTGCTCCACCGGAATCCGGGTGAGTGAGGTGAAATACCTGACCATGGAGGCCGCCCGCCGCGGCCGGGCGGAGGTGTCGCTGAAGGGGAAAATCCGCACGATCCTGATCCCCGGTAAGCTGTGCCGCAAGCTGCTGCAATACGGGCGGGCACAAAATCGCCTCCGGCGAGATCTTTCTCACTAGAAGCGGCAGAGGCATATCCAGAAAGCAGGTGTGGGCGGAGATGAAAGCGGTGTGCCGGAAGGCCGGAGTGGCAGACAGCAAGGTGTTTCCCCATAACCTGCGCCACCTGTTTGCCAGAGCCTTCTACCAGGCCAGCCGGGATGTGGTCAAGCTGGCCGATGTACTGGGCCACTCCTCCATCGAGACCACCCGGATCTACCTGCTCTCCACCGGCGCGGAGCACGCCCGCCAGCTTGCCCGTCTGGGGCTGATATCATAGCGGCAAAATAAATCTTTTGTCCTATATACGCCTTGAAAAGCAAATGTTCAGTACATAGAACGGTATTCATTTTACCACATCTTTTGCTCTCTTCAAGAAGTGCAGCCTGTTTTGGACATGGAAAAGCAGACCGGGGCAAGCAATTATGCTTCACCGGCCCATCTTCTGCGCCCATTTTAGCCCCGTGCCTCGGCACGGGTTTTATCGCCCTTTATGCCGCATCCTGCCGGAACACACAGGTGAACCTAGGACAAAAGATTTATTTTGCCATACAAAGCGAGGTGATTGCAGCAGGTCTTTTGAACAATAGAGTCCCAGCATATTTGAAAAAGGAGGATAAGTATGCGAAGAATCTTGAAGCGATTCACGGGTTTGTTCTGTGTGCTGGCCCTGTGCCTGTCCCTGCTGCCGGTTTCCGCGCTGGCGACAGAGCTACCCGTGGACCAGACGGCGGAGGAAACGGAGACCACCACCCAGCCCCGGAGGACGCGGACACGCCGGAACCGGAGGAGGAGGTCTCCACCTCCGCCGAGGGTACTGTGGCACAGATCGGGGCTACGTCCTATGCCACACTGGACGAGGCGGTGAACGCAGCGGAGGACGGTGCAACCATCGAACTTCTGGCCGATGCCACCAGTGAGGGTATGTTCTTGAGCAAGAAATTAGTAATCCAGGCCGCAAATGGGCTCAATAAAAAGCCTACTATTACATTTATAAAGAACGGTATTGCGATGGGGTATGGTGCCGCAGGTGCTCCCTTGACCTTTAAAGATGTCAATATTGTGATGACTGGTATCGGTTCTACCCCGGCTACTGGCGAGTGGAACTGGATGACCATCTGTGCTGGTAACGGCGCAAAATTACTCTGGATAATGTCAAGATGACCATGGACGGTACCGGGGTGTCCAAAGACAATACCCAAGCTATTTACTTTGCGGCGGCAATGAGTTAAATATTTTGAATGGTTCTAACCTAACCATTCAAAATTATCCCCATAACGCTTTGTCTTGGAACGAAGGAAATGAATATATTACCAATATAGTTGACTCTACCTTTGTTTCCGACGGAAACCGTTCCGGGTTTACTGGTACCTTTGATGTCAACATAACAAATTCCAAGGTCAAAGTTATCAACAGCCGTGGAAACGGCTCTAACGGATCTCATTTTATAATTAAAAATTCTGACGTTGATTTCAACAACAACGGTTCCCATGGCCTTTCTGCCGGTGAACTGAGTATCGATAACTCCACCGTTAACACAAAAAATAACAACGGTATGGGGATTACCGTAAACAACGCCTTTACCGTCGAGAACGGTTCCATTGTTACTGTGACCGGAAACGCCGGGAATTCCAGCTATGGTTATGCCGCTGTACGGCTCTACAACAACTATCCATTCACAGTGGACAGTACCAGCGAGCTTTATATTGAGGATAACAACAACACCGGACTGTATGTGCGGCAAGGCAATCTGACGGTAGAGGACGGGGCTGTCCTCAAGATCACCGGCAACAAGGTTTCGCACAGCCTGCTGGATGGCTACGGCGGCGGAATTTATGTCGGCTATGGCGATAACTATGACCCGGCTGTAATTCTGCCCGCCGATGCCATAATCTGCAACAATCATGCACTTGTTGCAGGCGATGATATCTATGTTTCCGAAGGTGTCAGCGGCCCTCTCTCACCTTCGGAAAAGTGGGCTCCGGCTGGACCCTTGACGGAGGGAGGGAGACTGCATCGACGCCATAGACGGCTGGTACGACGACAGCGAGGGCGCCCGCTGGGAGGCGCATGAGGAGCCCTATCACGCGGTGGAGTTCACGGATTTTGAGCCGCTGACCGGGTTTGCCTCTGCAACCGGACTTACGGCGCTGAAAGCAGCCCATGGCCTGAGCCCTCTGGAGCCCGGCGAAGAAACCGGATGGGACACCTCCAAATCCAAGACCGCAACCAATCTGGACAGCAATTTTGAGTCCGACGTGACCCTGTCCCTGCCCGCGGCAGAGGAACAGCTCGTTACAGATGTGGTCTTTGTATTGGACAAATCTACGAGTGCAACGGTTGAGGCCAAGTCTCTGGAGATGCTTCGTTCCCTAAAGGATCAGCTTGAGAACACTGGCGCGAAGATCAATGTCGGTGTAGTTATTTTTAATGCGGTTGCCAATGTCGCCAATAATGGTGAATTCTTTGATCTGGCTACCGAATATGCGGACATTGAAGCCGCGATCCAGCAGACACTAAAGAGTGGAACCAATATGCACGCCGGACTGCTGGCTGGCAAGGCAATGCTGGATGCAGATACAAGTGTTGATAGCTCGGAAATATTTAATCCTTGTCAGTGATGGTTTAACGTATTATTATTGCAAAGGCGGAAACTACGATCAGGCATACACAATTTCTTCCAGAAACGGTGGTGATACCGGAACGGGCGGAAGGAACGAGCAGCCAAATGATGGATTGTCCGCGTGGGAATGTAAGTATTCCTCTGATTATGTCCCGGAAAATTGGGCCAGCTACTTTGATGCAGTAAAAGGCGTATTGATAGTGAATACACCAAATACGAATATTCTTTGAACGATCCGAATCGTCAAAAACAAGTGATTTGGATTCTGAAGGCTCCATCCCTTATGTAAATAGGAACGGCTATCCAATCAACGTTGATCTGTCTCTCTACAATAGTAATGCGCTCTATCAGGAAATGAGCAAAGAGTACCATTGTTATGCGCTGAAAGCTGAGAGCGGTGTCGACAGTTATGGCTTTGGCATCAGTTTCATGGACTACCTGGCCGGCGGCGAAACCGTTGATTTTGCCGACATCCAGAACGACATCTACTACCTACTTGATAAAGGCAGCTATGTGGTGGATGAAATTGGCTCCGGCACCGACAACAAAAGCAACGGGTACAACTTTGATTTTGTCAACGACATAGACCGGCTGGCCCTGACCGTGGACGGAGAGGTTCTCGACAAGACCGAATTGATTGACCCTTCGTTCAATGATCCCTATATCACCAGCGCCTATGGCTTCGGCTTCAACGACGCGGCAAACGCGGACGAATCAGCCTATGACTTTGTGCTCAAATACTACGCCAAAGGCCAGGACGGTGCGTCCGACGAGTGCTTTGTGGGAGATCAACGTCCCGGTCTCCAACTTTGCCCCTGTTCAGTTGACCTACACCGTGAAGCTGACGAATCCCCAGACCGCCGAGGGGACTTACGGCCAGTACGATGCGGACGGCAGCGAGAACTACAGCGGCCTTTACACCAACAACAGCGCGACCCTGTACCCGGTGGACAGCAACAGCCGGCCCGGCCAGCCGGAGAACTTCCGCAGGCCAACTGTGTCCTACACCATTCAGACCAGCCGCCCCGACCCCGGCCGCCCCTCCCACCGCCCGGACCGCGACGACGAGCCTGAGTCTCTGAATACCGAGGAACACGTGGCCTATATCATCGGCTATACGGACGGCACTGTGCGGCCGGAGGGCGATATCGCCCGCAGCGAGGTGGCCACTATCTTTCCGTCTGCTCACCGACGAGGCCAGGGAGGCCTATTGGAGTCAGACCAATCCATACTCCGACGTGGCTTCCGGCGACTGGTACAACAACGCCATATCCACCTTGACCAGCATGGGTATTCTGGACGGCTATCCGGACGGCACCTTCCGCCCTACCGAACCCATCACACGGTCTGAGTTTACCAAAATTGCAGTGAGCTTTTTCGAGTTTACCGAAGGGGACTTGACATACGACGGCCGATTCTCCGATGTGGAGGGAACCGAGTGGTATGTGACCTTCCTGGCCGCAGCGGTGGAGTACGGACTAATTGAGGGCATGCCCGACGGCACCTTCCACCCACTGGACAACATCACCCGGGCCGAGGCGTGCACCATCGTCAACCGCACCCTGGGCCGGGCCCCTCATGAAGCACACCTGCTGCCCCGCGGAGAGATGCTCACCTGGCCGGACAACAATACCTCCGCCTGGTACTACGCAGCCATGCAGGAGGCCACCAACTCCCATGACTATATCTGGACAGAAGGGGAAGACACGGAGGAGTGGACCGGCAGGCTGACGGAGCGCGATTGGGCCGCTCTTGAGCGAGTCTGGTCCGACGCCCATGATGCGCCCGGCGGCGAGGTGATGGACTGAGGCCGCCGGAAAAACGGCGGCAATCCGGAACATCTGCTTCCTAGTGAAACCAAAATGGGCCGGAGAGGACATTCGTCCTCTCCGGCCCATTCCGGTCTTTGGCGGCACGGGTTCGGCACACCCTCTGTCACCGCTCCATATTCATTTTTCCCACTGATCCCGCTCCCGCTTCTCTTTCCTGTGGAATTTCGGCAGGGAGGGCGCCTGAATCGGACCTCGCCCGGAGGGAAGCGGCGCATTGCCGCGGCGGCTGACATGGTAGACCGCCGTGGCCCCCACAGACAGGCCCGCAACCGACAGGCCGCCGATGATTCCCAGAAGTGGATTGGCGGCCAGCAGACTTCCGAACATGAAGTTGAGAACCACCCCCACCAGCGAGATGATGCTCAGCAGCCGGGCATTCCGGTTGATATTGTTATTGATGATGGAGGTATAGGTATCAAAGTCCTTGAGAACCGTGCTCTTGATGAGCTCATACCGCTCCTCCAGGAAGCGGAACTCCAGCAGCACCTCGCCCTGAAGCACATAGCTGTTCTGCATCTGCATCGGATAGTAGCCCTTGTCGATCCGCGACAGGATCTCCTTCACCGCCAGCACCATATTCCCGCACTCGGTGTAGCGCCTGCGGAAATCCAGCAGACGATAGGTGCCGCTGTTGTCGATGCAGTTGTCCAGGGCGTCCTCCAACTGCTTCATCTCGCCTGTGCAGCCCTCAATGCGCAGGGAGAGATCCTGTATTTTGAACTGAAGCGCGTACATCAGCAGTTGTCCGATGTACTTGACTGGCTTCTCCTCCAGGAAGGCGCGAAACGCCCCTGTGTGGACTCCTCAACGACCGCATTGCACCCCACCTGCCTCACCCGCAGGGCCCAGGGCAGCATTTCATCGCCGTAGAGCAGCTCCAGCACGACCCGGTCCTCTCTTCCGGTCATACGGTCCTTGGTGACCAGCTCCTCCATCGGGGCAAAAGATACAGTAAGAGCTGCCCTCAATCCCCTGTTCCTCCCGGAACTGTCCCCGGTTCATCGCGGAAAAAAAGGTCAACGCTTCCATGGACAGCCCTCCTTCTGCAAATTGTATCGCCTAACGTATCATAACAGCAAAGCTCCCACCGCAGTCTCTCCCGCGGCAGGAGCACTCCTGTTTTTTCCTAAACTGTTTGCGGGTGTCCGCCGCCCTCTTCGGGCAGCCTCCCATATTTGTTCGAGAGAACCACCCGGGGACGCTCCGCCGCCTGTTCCGAATCCCAGGGCAGGATGTCTCCCGGCTCCCGGAGATAGTTGAGGATCTGCCAGATCCCCCCCGGTATAGGAGCTGACCCGAAAATCGGGTGGCATCCCGCCAGCTCCAGCCAGCCCTGCGCCCGGTCCGGATCACCGTCCGGATGGTCAATCTGGGTCACAATGCCGATCACCGGGCGGTTGCAGCAGGCCGTCACACAGGGTGGGTAGAGCGAGTACGGCTCGGTGGAGCTCAGCAGCAGCCCCACCACGTCGGCCTCATAGGTATAGAGCGCCAGCGCCTTCGCCAGGCTGGCGTTTTCTGCATACTCCCCCGGCGTGTCAATCACCACATCATAATGGTTTATGTACTGTGTCTTGTGCTAGTGGATCACATCGCCCTTCAGCGCCTGCGTGAGGGTGGTCTTTCCGCATTCGCTCCGGCCCATTAAAATAATTTTCTTCATGTCCTCGTAATTTCACAGATGGTAAACCCCAGGTGATTCTTCAGATAGGTCAGGATACTGGACACTGCGGCCTGTACGTTTGAAATGCGTCCGGTAAAATGAGGGTTCCGCTGAAGCGGTCAATAAACCCCATCTCCACCTTGGAGGTCTTGGTCGCAATATCGCCCGCGATTACGGAAATTTCAGAGGGCGTCATGCTCAAAATTCCGATGGCGGCCTGCTGGTAGTCCACATTGGGATTGAGGCCCAGCTTCTGATAAATAATCTCATCCGGGCTTGCAATAATATGGGCCAGAGTGACCTGCTTGCCGGGCACCATCTCCTGAACAAGCCGCATCTTCCCCTCCTGCACGGTTCCAAAGTCCATTAAGTCCATCCTATTTCACCTCGTTTGCTCCGCTCAGGCCCAGCGCCGCCTTGATTCTGGGCATATTATAGCCCACAATCTCCTCCGCGCCGATCACCGTGACCGGCAGGCCCGTATAGCCGCGGCTCTCCATAAAGGCCTGCCCGGCCTTATCCTCCGCGAGGTTGATCTCCTCATAGGAGATCCCGCCCTGTCTCAAAAACTCCTTTACGCTGCGGCAGTAGCTGCAACCGGGCATCGTATAGATGCGCACGGGCGCCGTACCCGCCAGCACCGGAGCCTCGCGTTCCGCCATGTCCGGGCGGAGGTTTTCCTCCCCGGCCTTCCAGCCGGCTGCGCACAGGCCGCCGGTTTTCAGCGCGGCCAATACCGGAGCACCTCCTCCGGATTGCGGCCGATGTTGTTGTCGTGGATTACGCTGTAGCGCACTTTTGCTCCGGGTCAATCAGGAACAGCCCACGCAGAGCCACCCCTCCTCCTCCAGCAGCACCCCGTAATCGGCGCAGACCCGCAGAGTTTGATCCGCCGCCATGGGGTAACCCAGCCCGCCCAGGCCGTTGCGCTGCCAGGCCTGATGGGTGTAGACGCTGTCCGTGCTCACGCTGAGCAGCTCCGCTCCGGCCGCACGGAAGGCCTCCCGGTGCTCTGAGAAGGCTGTAAGCTCTGTGGGACAGACAAAGGTGAAGTCCATGGGGTAGAAGAACAGCACCAGCCATTTCCCGGCATAGTCCGGCAGCGCAACGCGCACAAAATGTTCTCCGTCCGCCGACAGCGCCTCCATGGAAAAATAGGGCGCCTGCTTTCCAATGAGTCGTTCCACAGAGCTCACAATCCTTTCTTACCAATTCTTATTTATCCGGCTTATAGAAGCACTGAGAGCAGTCGTCCTCCTTGGCCTCCTCCCGCTTCTGCCCGTCCTCGGGCTGGTAGAAGCACTGGGGACACTCCTCCTCCGGCCTTTCCTCCACTGCCTCCGGCTGGTAAAAGCACTGGGGGCACTCTTCCGGCTCACCGCTCCTGTCGGGGCGTGGTACATACCCGGGGCACGCGCTCCCTCCCCAGGCTTTTGCGGTTGGGTGCTGGATAGTGGCAGTTGGGACAATCCTGTGAAGCCATACTGATGGCCCTCCTTTCCGCGTCTGTTCCTGTTTCCCTTAGTTCGTCAGCTTGTCAATCAATCCCGGATGGGGCGATGCGATCACGCTGCTGCTTGTAATATCCCCGGTCTCCTCCAGTTGATTCATCGCGGCCTTAACCGCAGAGCGAACCGCGGAAACCTCGCCGGTGAGAATAACAAAGCCCTTGCCGCCCAGGCCGCGGGCAATGCGGATCTCCATCAGGCGGACGTTCGCCGCCTTGGCGGCATAGTCCCCTGCCTCAACGGCAGTCAAAGCCGTCATGGTCTCAATCACGCCGATGGAGGCGATGTGTCCCACCTCCGACGTGCCCACGATCGCCTCCGGGACGGAAGCATGCACGTTGTTGATGGTGTGGTGCCCGACCAGATAGATGCCCGCTGTCTGGCGGCCGCTCTCCATGGCGCTCTTCACAGCGCCTACCGCGCCGCAGATGATAATGACATATTTACCCGGACAGGTGGGGGTCGCGGTCAGCAGCTCCACATTGGCGGCCTTCAGCACCGCATCGGCGGTTTCAATGCCGACGGGGATGCTTTTCAATTCCAGTAATCCGATGGACTTTCCCATAACTGGCCTCTTTTCCTATGGATTCCTCTGTTGGCTCAGGCATTGATCACGCTGCTGACAGCGTTGATCACAATCGTCAGGATAAAGATCGTGGTAGCAGGGGGGTCGATGTGGGTGTCGCAGTGGCTGTTCAAGCTCTTGCCCACCAAGTCGCCCAGCAGGGAGCCCAGGATGCCGAAGAGCACGCCCAGCAGAGCGCCCGCAGGCCCCAGGCGGTGATGCCGGCCACGGCAGCCAGCCCGGAGGGCAGGAAAATGTGGTGAGTCGCGGGCGTGGCGAAGCCGGTCTGGGTGAAGATCAGCGTGATCGCCGCAAAGCCGAAGCACACGATCGGGAAGATGCTGAACGCGGCGGTAAACTCATTCTCGTACAGGAACGCGGCGATGAAGCTCACCACAATGCCGATGCCGCCGCCCAGTACCACGTTATAGACGAAGCCCTTCCGGTGGCGAACCACTCGCGCTTTCCGGAGCCGGTGTACTTGCCGGTCAGGCCGGTCTTGCCGAAGGCCAGACGGGTGACAACCGCCAGAATGAAGACGGTGATGCCGGGCAGGTCGGTGGTGGCAGGGCCGGCGCTGCCGATGACGGGCAGCAGTCCGATGCAGTAGTGGATCAGGAAGCCCAGCACGCCGAAGATGCCGCCCACCAGGAGCACGTCGGGCTCACCCAGGCCGTTGAGGGAGGACAGGATGTCGGTGCCGGAGGCCAGCTTGCCCTTGCGGCCCGCATAGCCGGCGGCGGCACGCCGCCGGCAAAGGTGGGGCCGACAAAGGAACCAAAGGCGAGGTAGTTGACTGCAACATCGCCGCCCACGCCGGCAGCCGTCAGGAATCCGCCCACCAGGGCGTAGATACCAGTCATAATAAAGGCGGGAAGGGCGCCCATGTAAGCGCCGATAATGCCGCCGCCAAATGCGGCGATCAGAGCCAAGATATCCATAAATCAGTTCCTCTCAATCTTTATTGTTGGATGGTAATCTCTCTCTCGGTCACTGCGGTCACCGTGCCCGCGATGCTCGCGTGAAGGTTTGCCCCCAGCTTTCCCTCTGGGGCCGCCGCAATCAGGGCTCCCTTCTCCACTCTGTCCCCTGCGCGCACCACAGGCTGGGCGGGTGCGCCCACCCCTGGCTCAGCGGCAGGGTCACCATTTGATAGTCGCAGGAGCTGTCCTCCATCGGGGCGGGGACATCATAGCCGTCCAGCCCCAACTGGTGAATCAGCTTGTGAACCGGGTATCGCTTGTACTGCCGGAACGGCGCGGCCGCCTCCGGCTGGTTGTGCAGCGCATTGCGGACACCCTTCTTTCCCATCTCGCCCTTGAGCATCCCGTTCAGTTTCCAGGGCTGAAGCCCCATCACGCAGGCGTACTCGCACAGGCGGCAGCCGCAGCACAGGAAGGCGTTCATGGGGTATACTCCGGGTCGCAGAGGGCGCCATAGGCGGCCAGGCGCATCATCTTGTGCGGCTGGATGCGGTGCCCCAGCAGGCCCCGCGGGCAGACCTCGGAGCACAGGGAGCACTGCATACAGGCCACACGGGCATCCTGGAGCATCCGCGGCACGGGCCGGTTCAGGCTCTGGAGGGAATGGCCCTCCGGGACTACGATGAGTCCCTTTGTGGTCTTGGTAATAGCGCTTCCGGTGCTCACCACACGCCCCATCATGGGCCCGCCGTTGATGACCTCATAGTGCTCCACGGTGGGGCCGCCCGCCAGGGCCAGCGCCTCCGCCACTGTGATGCCCAGGGCACCTTCACGGTCTTGGGGGTGCGCACCGCACCGGTCAGCGTGACATACTTCTCAATCACCGGGGCCTGATGGCGGACGGCCGCCAGCACATTGAGGGCCGTCTCCACATTGCTGACCACCACGCCCACATTCAGGGGGATGCCCCCCTCCGGGACCACGCGTCCGGTCACCTCGTAGACGATCACCTGTTCGTCACCGGCGGGATAAAATGCGCCCATCCGGTGAATCCTCAGCCTGGGATGCCTGGACAGCTCCCGCTCCAGCGCCTCCACCGCCGCGTGGTAGTGCTCCTTGAGCGCCACCACGCCCTGGGACGCCCGACCTGCCCCACGAGCAGATCGAGGGTCCAGCAGGTCGCCGGCCTGGAGGGCCATCAGCTGCTGATCCACCCGGAGCAGCGGTTCACACTCCGCTCCGTTGATGATGACGGTGTCCGCCTGGGCCTTGAGCTTCACATGGGTGGAAATCCGGCCGCCGGCGCCACCACACCGGCCTGTTCCACCAGGCCGAGCAGATTCTCTTGCATAATGGCCCAAACCTCCGTTTATCTGACGTCCATCCTCCGACGAGCACGCATCTGCGGCGCCGGGCAAAGGATTTGGCCGAAGTCAGGCCCTCCGGTGGGACCGGCGATGGTAAACGTGGTATAGCCCTCGCCGCCTACGCCGATGCCGGCGTAAGAGGGGCCGTTTTTCACAAAATCGTGGTCTGGATGAGCTTGGCCATCTTGGTCAGCTTCTCCACGTTGCGGGAGTGCATCATGGCGGTGTGGCGGTTGCCGTGCTCCACCCGGACGGCCATCTCAATGGCCTGATCCACGTCGGGAACCCGCACCAGAGGCAGGATGGGCATCATGAGCTCCACCTGCACGAAGGGGTGATCCTCCTTGGTCTCCATGAGGATCACCTTTACGTCATCTCCCACGGAAATGCCGATCTTGTCCAGGATGTACTTGGCGCTCTTGCCCACAAACTCGGTCTTGGGGCTCTTGCCCTCCTTGGTCACCAGCTCCACCAGCTGGCTGATCACGGCGGGGTCCTTGACCTCGTAAGCGCCGTTCTTCTTCATGTTGAAGATCAGGTAGTCGGCCACGGAGTCCACGGCGATGACTTCCTTCTCGGCGATGCAGGGCAGGTTGTTGTCAAAGGAGCAGCCGTCCACGATATCCTTGGCGGCCTTCTCGATGTCGGCGGTCTCGTCCACCACGACGGGGGGATTGCCGGCGGCGCCGATGGCCTTCTTGCCGCTGGAGAGCACCGTTTTGACGATGGCGGGGCCGCCGGTGGCCACCAGCATGCGGATCTTGGGGTGGCTCATCATGGCGTTGGTGTTCTCAATCGAGGGGGCGGACACGGTGACCACCAGGTTGGCGGGCGCGCCTGCCTTGCAGAGGGCCTTGTTGATGAGCTGAATCAGGTGCAGGGACACCTTCTTGGCCCGGGGATGGGGGCTGAACACCACCGCGTTCCCCGCCGCCAGCATGCCGATGGAGTTGCAGATGATGGTCTCAGTGGGGTTGGTGGTGGGGGTGATGGAGCCGATCACGCCGAAGGGCGAGTACTCCACCAGGGTCAGGCCGTCGTCGCCGCTCATGGCGTCGGTGGTCAGATCCTCGATGCCGGGCGTCTTGACCGCGGCCAGACGGTTCTTGATGAGCTTGTACTCATAGCCGCCCATGCCAGTCTCCTCCACGGCCAGGCGGGAGATATACTCCAGATTTTCCTGGTCCAGCACCACGTCGCGGATGGCCTGGACATAGCAGGCCCGGTCGTGCATGGAGCGGTTCAGATACTCCCGCTGGGCCTCCACGGCCGCGTCCACCGCGTCGTTCATGCTCTCAAATACACCCCAGTCCCCGCCGGACGGGCAGGTCTGGGCGGAAGCGGTCTCCGTGCTCAGCTGGGATACAACCCGCTTCACAATGGATTCGACCACATTCTCGTCAATGTTCATTTGCTGTTCCTCCTTAGAGAGACATCGCGTACCGTGCGATGTCCATATCCTGTTCCACCGTACCGCCGGATACGCCGATGCCGCCCACGACTTTCCCGTTTACCACATAGGGGAAGCCGCCGCCGAACAGCACGATTTTCCGGGAGCGGAAGCGTCAATGCCGTAGAGCGGGCCGTCCGGCCGGGCCGCCTGGCCCAGCTCATGGGTCGGCATCTGGAAGGCGTTGGCGGTATAGGCCTTTCCGGCCGAGACGTCCACGCTGCCCAGCAGCGCGCCTCCATTCTCTGGAGCAGGACCAGATTGCCGCCGCTGTCCACCGCGGAGAACACCACCGGAACCCCGAGCTGTCCGGCCCGCTCCACGGCCCGCTGGGCCATCCTCTGGAGCGATGCCAGGCTAAAGGGGCAGGCCGCCCTCCGGGCGGACAGCTGTTCCGGACCAGCGCAGTCACCTGCGCCCTCAGGCGCTCCTCCTGCGTCAGATCCTCTTGAAGCCTGGCCAGCGCGTATACCGCGTCGGACAGGCGGTTGATGTAGCGGGCCAGCACCTCGCGTACCGGCTCGTGCTCCGCCAGGGCCACCACATGGCGCTCCGCCCGGCGGACAATGGTACGGGCCACATGGAGCGCCGCCGAGGCGGGGTCCACGCCCGGAATGACGAAGTGGGTCTGCTTCCCGGTGGTCTCGGTGCACTTGTCCACCACGCCCTCCAGAAAGGCCACGTCCTCCTCCGAGATCTTTCCCGTCAGCCCGGCCGCACCCTGCTCGTCGCTGGCCAGTTCCGCCCCCAGGGCGAACAGCCGGCCCTGGATGCGGTGAACCGTGGTGCGGATATATTCCCGGTCGGTCTGGGCATACGCCAGCCCCAGCATGGAGTTGGCCTCGTCAATGGTGCCGTAGCACTCCACCCGCAGGCTGGACTTGCTCACCCGGGAGCCGCCTACCAGGCTGGTCTGGCCCTTGTCTCCGGTTTTGGTGTAAAGATTCGCCATCAGCCCACCTCTACCGTATCCACAATGCCCACGATGGAGGTATCCACCGGGGCGTCACCCTTGCCGAACACATAGCGCGCGGAGCTGCCCTTGCAGACAATGACAATCTCGCCGGTGCCCGCTCCCACGGAGTCCACGGCCACCTCGCTGGTACCCGCCCGCTCCAGGCGCTCCGTCAGCTTTTCCACAATCAGGAGCTTCATTCCCACCAGATGCTCGTTCTCGCTGGTGGAAACCACGTTCCCGATCACTCTTCCCAAATACATTTTGCCACCTGCTTTACGTCTCTTTTCGGATGCAGATGTCCCGGCGGCGCGCCTCATCGGCGGCCAGTTGGGTAATCAGGGTCTCCCGCGGCACCCACAGGGTGCTGTGAGGCGGGCAGCCCTGAACGTGGCGTCCGCTCAGAACCCTGCCCTCCAACCGGAGCTGGCCGGATCCCTCCTGCTTCCGGGGCTCGGCCTCCGGCCTCGCGGCCGGCGCCGCCGTCCGGCCTGTACCCCGCCGACCGCCCGCAGCGTCCTGTCATAGAGGCCGCCGGAGGTGGTCAGGCGCGCGCCGAAGGAGCGCAAGGTCTCCAGATTGTTCCGAAGCGCCTGCTTCAGCGGCTCCGCCATATGGAAGCCGCGCTTCAGGCGCTCGGCGTGATCCGGGCAGCAGCCGTCGATGTTCACCACAACGTTCTTTCCCCGCATCAGGCCGTCCAGGATGACGGCCGACGCCGGTGTATCCGCCATGCAGGCGGCCACGTGGGCGGCGGTATGTACCGTCATGGCCGGAACCAAAATGGTGTCGTACCGGGCGGTCAGCGCCTCCGGAGTCTCCTCCGGAGCCTCCACCCACAGCTTCTCCGGCTCCAGAACGGAGCGGAGCCGTTCCACGTCCAGCAGGCCGGACGCCCCCCGGGAGAGGAGCACCCGGAACGTGAAGCCCTCTCCGCGCAGACGGCCCATGGCCTCCAGCGCGGCAGCCTCACCGATGTTGGAACCGGTGTAGACTACCAGCGCCTGCTTCTGCCGCGCCAGGAGCTTCTCCACAACGCGCTGGGCCAGGATCTGGACAAACGCCTCGTCCGCCATCCCGCGCAGTTGCTCCGTCGTCAACGGTCCTCACCTACTTTACAGCTTGCAGTTTACGGCAATCCCCAGGGGCGTCACCAGCAGCGGAGCCGCCGGCTTGACCACGGGGACACCCAGAAATTTCTCAAATACCGATTCAAATTGGGTGAAGCAGCACGCGCCGCCCACCACATAGACCGTCTCCACCGGGTACTCCGGAGGTAGTTCCGGACAATGGCCATTTTCTCCACAACCGGCTTGATCACAGGAAACACATTGGCCTCCTGCGCCGGATCCCGCTTGGCCAATTCGGCCTCCTGGGTATTCCAGCCGTGGAAGCCAGCCAGCACCAGTGTCATGTGGGTGCCTCCTGTGGGCTCGTCGCCCGTGAAGATCACCTTTCCGTCCTTCAGGACGCTGATGCCTGTGGTGCCGCCGCCCACGTCCACCACTGCGCCGTCGGAAATGCCAAGCACAGAGGCGGCCGCCGTGGGCTCATCCACGATGTTGGTCAGGCGAAAGCCCGCCGCCTCCACGACGTTTCCGATGGCCTTCACATTGCCCTCAAGGATGCCGGGCGGAATGGCGCAGGCTCCGGCATCCAGCATGACGCCCAGGCGCTCCTCCAGCTGTCCTTTCAGCTGTGTGACCGCCCGAACCGCCCCCATATAGTCCACCACGATGCCATCCCGCACCACTGTGGAGGGATAAGAGGCCCCGGCCACCGGCCGGTTCTGCTCATCCACCACCGCCAGCACGATGTTGGCGGTGCCCAGATCCACCCCGGTACGCAACGTACCCTCCCAGGCATTGCAGCCGCCGGTTTGAATCAGCCGCTCAAATTCCAGAAGGGTTTCGTTGGCCTGCGTCAGCTCCTGGCCCATCTCTGCCCTGCCTCCTTCCCGGCTCAATCGTCAAGGAAAAGGCCCGGTCGCCGTTTTGACGCCCAGAGCATTGGCCTCTTCCACATCAATGTGCATTTCCAGCGCGTACTTGTCAGAGACGCGCACCAGCACATTGCAGAGGATCGCGCCCCGCAGGCCGTCGATCTCCGTTTGGATATACTGGCCATCCTTCACGCCGAAGCGCGCCGCGTCCTTCGGAGTCATGTGCACATGCCGCAGCGCCGCGATCACGCCGCTGTCCTTCTTTACACTCCCGCAGGGCCCGATGATCTCAATGCCCGGGGTATCCTTCAACTGACCGGACTCGCGCACGGGGGGCTTGACCCCCAGCGTGAAGCCGTCGGCGATGGAGATCTCTACCTGCGTCTGAGCGCGCAGGGGCCCCAGCACGCGCACGCGGCTGAGCTCCCCTTTGGGCCCGCGGATGGTGACGGTCTCCTCCGAGGCGTACTGCCCCGGCTGGCCGAGCATTTTTTTGACCGTCAGCTCGCTGCCCGGACCAAACAGGGCGTCCATGTCCGCCCGGTCCAGATGGACATGGCGGTTGGAGACCCCAATGGGGGTGGAGCGCTCCAGCCGCTGCTGCTTCTGGAGCTCCTCCACCACCATGCGGGTGATCTGGCGGACAATCTCTGCTGAAACCACGTTGTTCTTGTCCATGCCTCAAGCCTCTTTTTACAGGCCCTTCGGCAGAATCTTCTCCACGTCGGTGTGGGGACGGGGGATGACGTGCTGCGCCACGATCTCGCCCACCTTCTCGGCGGCGCAGGCGCCGGCGTCCACCGCGGCCTTGACCGCGCCCACATCGCCGCGCACCATGACGGTGACCAGGCCGGAGCCGATCTTCTCATAGCCCATCAGCGTAACGTTGGCGGACTTGGTCATGGCATCGGCCGCCTCGATCGCGCCGACCAGCCCCTTTGTCTCGATCATACCCAGAGCTTCACCCATTGTGATATCCTCCTAGAAAATATCAGAAAAATCAGTGCTGCCGTCCCGCTTTTCTGCGCGGTTCAGCGTTTTGCGGACTTCTTCCCCCGCCGTTTGGAGGGTGTTTCCTTCGCCTTTTCAGAGGGGGCTTCCTTCGGAGACTCCATCGCCTCCGAAGCGCCCTCCTCTGTGGGCTGCGCCTCCTCCGGAGGCTCCGTCGTCCCCGAAGGCTCCACCTCAACGGGCTGTACCTCCTCCAGAGACTCCGCCGTCCCCGAAGGCTCCACTTCAACGGGCTGTACCTCCTCCGGAGACTCCGTTGTCCCCGAGGGCTCCGCCTCAACGGGCTGTACCTTCTCCAGAGACTCCGTCGTCCCTGAAGGCTCCACTTCAACGGGCTGTACCTCCTCCAGAGACTCCGTCGTCCCCGAAGCACCCTCCTCTGCGGGCTGCACGTCTGCCGGAGACTTCGGCGGCTCCGGCGGATCCGTTGGAGCGGGCGGCGCAGGCGGCTCCGGCGGCTGATCTCCCACCGTGTCGGTGTTGTGGATCAGGCCGGTCAGCCCCATGGACGGCCGTGCGATTACCCGGGTGCTTACCACCCGGCTCACCTTACCGGCGGCAATCCGCGCGGCGTCTACCGCTGCCTTCACCGCGCCCACATCGCCCAGGATTTTGATGGTAGTCCAGCCTCCGCCTTTGGTCAGCTCATAGCCCACCAGCTCCACATTGGCCGACTTCACCGCCGCATCGGCGGCCTCGATGCCGGCCGCCAGGCCTTGGGTCTCTATGAGTCCCAGGCTTTTTGCTGCATGCTCTCACCTCCTGTCCAGGGCCTTCAGCGGCAGCTTTTCACAAGCCGCGCCGCATTGGCCCCCAGCGCCCGCACCGTCTCCATACCGGAATTGGCGGGAATACGGAACAGGGGCTGCTCGCGCTCCAGCTTGGAGTAGTGGAGAACCAGCGCCTGTCGGTCCAGGCCGATTCCCACCTCCAGCCGGGAGCTCCGGGCGGCCTCCCAGGCCAGGGACAGGGCCGCCCGTCCCGGCCGCGGCCTCCCAGGGAATGCCCTCCTCTTCCATGCCGTACTGGAGCTGCCGCAGTACCTCCTGCGGGGCGTCCTCTGCACAGCGGACATGGACGGTGGGCTTGATCCTTTCTTGGATTACGGGCATATCAGCCCCTCCCTTCCGTCAGGGAGAGCACCAGCCCGGTGGCCACCGCGTTGCGGGGGCCTTCGGTGCCGCGGATATTTCCGCGGCCCGCGACAACCTTGTACTGGGAAAGTGCGTCGGTTACCATCTGCGGTACCTCGAAGTCCAGCGCGGAGCCGCCCACCAGCACCACGAACTGAATATCCCGGACATTGCCGGTGGGGCTGACCCGGGTCAGGGCCCGGATCGCGTTGGTGACGAACACCTTCTGCTTGGCCTGCTGCCGGATGAGCCGGATCTTCTCCATGCTCCAGTCGCCCTCCAGGGGGAGCAGCTTGCCCTCCTTGAGAATGACCACCTTGGCAAACAGGTTGGGATCCAGCGGCTGCTGGAAGAACTCCACGGTGCCGTTTTCGTGGCGGATGTGGAACAAGCTCTCCACCTTGGCCAGGGGATACTTCTTCACATCCTCCGCCGTGTCGAAGTCGGGCAGTCCCATCTCCGACTGGATCAGGAGCGTGACCATGTTGCCCGCTCCGGCCAGGTGGATGGAGTGGATCTGTCCCTCGGCGTTGATGATGGAGGCGTCCGTCGAACCGGCGCCCATGTCCAGAATGGCCAGGGGCTTGTTGGTGCCCGGGGTGGTGAGGGCCGCGGATGGCCATGTCGGCCTCCACGCCGCCCACCTCGACCGGGACGCCGATCTGCTGGGCAAATTCCCGGGCGATGGCCTCCATCTGGAGGCGGTCCGCCTTGACCATGGCGGCGATGCCCACGGCGTTCTCCTGGGAAAACTCGTTGGCCAGGCCGCCCTGAACCTTCTGGGGTGTGAATGTGTCGACCGCCAGCAGATCCTGAATCTTGATGTCCCTGGGGTGCTGGCTGGTCAGATTCGCCATGACCTGGCGCACCTTCTCCAGCATGCCGCCGGCGTTGGTTCCCGGCTCTCCCCGCACATCCTCCAGGCTGGGAATGGACTCCACGGCCCTCATGATCTTGTCGGCCCCGTCGTCCACATCCACCTTGACGCTGCGGTTTTCTCCCATCAACTCGACCGTTCCAGCCGGAATTTTCCGCTCCTTCACGTCTCCGGCCGGGGTCTTGATCACCACCGCCGAGCGGTTTCCAATCAGGGCCGGGCGATGGGCACCACCTGCCGGGTCTCGTCAGAGGACAGGCCGAACAGGGTGGCGATGCCGTAGGGGTTGGAGAGCACCTCCACCACGCCGCCCACGGCGGCCACCTCCACGGCGGAGCGCATGCCGATGGGCACCTTGTCAATCAGCGCCACCTCGTCCACGATCGGGATCTTGCAGGTCAGGCGGTTGTGAATCAGCACGCCGTCATCCCGCTGGACAATGGCTGCGGTGACCTTGCGATCCCCGGCGGTGGCCCGGTTGATCAGCCGGGCCGCCACCTCAAAGTCCACCGTCCGGCACCACTGCAATATAGTCCCGCCCGACCGGAGCCTGTTCCAGCTCCGTGATGAGGACCGTCTCTCCCACGCCCACGCCCATTCCGCCGGGTGTGGCGGGGTTGTGGCCGCTCATGGTGGACTCGGTGATGATGGTCTCGGTAATGGTCTCCATGGCCACATCGCCGATGACGGGGGCGGCTTCGTTCAGGCGCACCTCCGACAGCTCCTTGAGCTCCAGCCCGGCCTTCTCAAGGCGTTGGTCAGGAGTGAAAGATGCCGTTGATGTTCTGGCGTGTCCCCTTGATGCCCGTGGTTGGGACGGTTCCGCTGGCCAGAAAGACCGCGTGACCGTCCTCGATGCGGGCCAATGCTGTCTCTGTTGTCGCGTTTCCGATGTCAATGCCTGCGACCAGTTTCATTCTGGGGCCTCCTGACTCTGGAGTATGATTAGAACTTCTTCAGGCGGCCGCGCTTCTCATAAACCTCGGCAGCCTCCCGCACCAGGGAAGCGGCGGTCTTGGCGCCGTACTTGCCGTCCAGTTCGCCGGCGATGTCCAGCAGCTCCTGCTTGGTGGAGCGGTGGGGACGCAGGGCGTTGTAGATCTCCAGCAGACGGTCGTCGGGCACGGCGATGAGCTCGGCTGCGCGGCGCAGGTTGCCGGCAAAGGCCTCGCGGTGGACGGACTCAGCCACCTGAGCCTGCATCTCCAGGGTCTCGGGCGCGATGCGCATGTCGTCGGCGGAGAGCTCACCGTTGATGACCTTCTCATAGCTCAGAGAGGTGAAGTCCTTGCCGGTGGGGGTCTTGATCTGGTCGGCCATGCTCTCGGCCAGAGGATAGTTGGCCGCGGTGACCTTGGAGCCGCAGCTGGAAGCGGCGGCGGGCGCGGAAGCGGGCGTGCCGTTCTTCATGGCGGCCATAACCTGCTCCACGATCTGCTTCATCAAAAGTTCCTGATCCATAAAACGTGCTGCCTCCTTTACTGGAACGAGACCGTAACGGCCTGCGGCTTTTTGTTGTTGTCCACCAGCTCAGTCTCCTTGATGTGGAGCAGGGCGGACAGCGCCTGATAGGTGGGGCGGGCCATCTGGTCGTTCCTGGTGGGAACCGGCGTGGGGGACTCGCCCTTGGCGTACTTGGCGGCGTTCTTGCCGATCTTGCGGTAGGTGTCCAGGTCGATCAGAGCCTGGGAGAACAGCTCCAGATTGGACAGGTTGGGCAGGTCCTTCTGGTGGATAACTGTGGTGCCCTTGGACTGGATGCCGATACCGATGCCGGAGCCGGAGTACTCGGCGGCCACATGGGCGATGAAGGAAACATCGGAGGTGTGGTACACCTTGATGATGCGCCACTTCAGGCCCTCCTCCTCGATGCCGGCGATGATCTCGCGGAGCACCTTGTCATGGGGCAGGTCGATAATGGTCTTAACCTGCTTGGTGCCGAAGGCGGGCGCCAGGCCGATGACCACCTCGTCGGCGGCGGTGCCCTTCCGGGCCTCGCCATTCTCGGTGATGGTCAGCTTGCCCGCGGCCGCGGCGACAGGCGCCGCAGCGGGGGCGGCGGCGGTGCCGCTCACCTCGCCCATCTCCTTCAGGACCTCTTCAATTACACTGCGCAGCGTGTTTTCATCAAACGTCATGACTGCTTCACCCCTCTTAGATATCTTCCGGACGGATGGCGTTGGGAATGTTCTTCAGCTGGTTCCAGCGCTCCTCGCTGATCTGGTAGCCGGTCATGGGCCCGTGATACTCGTTGGGCACATTGACGGCGGAGAGCATGGAACTGCTCGTCGAAGATGGAGGCGGTGTGCAGGTAGTCGCCGGCCACCTTCTGACGAAGCATGTTGTAGATGTTGTGAGCCACATCGGGGAAGCCGGCGCGGTCCAGCGCCTTCACGAAGTCAACGCCGGTCACCTTGCGGGCCATCATGTCCTCAATGGCCTTCAGATCCTCGTTGACGTTGCGCTCGGGCATGTCGTTGGAGCCGTTGGCATAGGTGGCGGCCTCCACCTCGGCGTCGGTGATCTCGGGCAGGCCCAGCTCACGGAACATGCCCTGCAGGGCGCGGGCGGCCTTGTTGCGGGCCTTGAGCACGTCCTCCTCGCGGACGGGCTGCAGGCCACCGTCGATCTTCATGTCGCGCTGGATGATGGTCCAGTCGTCGTAGTCCTCGGCGTCCCAGTTGGAACCGGAGAACATGTTGTCGTAGTTGGGGTGGCGGAGTAGCCGGAGCAGATGTAGTCGGTGCCGGAGAAGAGCTGAGGCACGGTACGGGCCACGCGGCGCAGGTCGGAGTGGGTAAAGGTCTGGTCGTTGGAGGTGGTGGACTCCAGATCCAGCAGCATGGCGATCAGGTTCTCAGCGGCCACGGCGCGGATGCCGCCGGGTACGCCGGCGGGCACGCCGATGCAGGACACGGAGCCGTTCTGCGTACCCTGCACGCCGGCGCCCTTGGTGACAGCCAGGCAGCGGGCCTCCAGGTACAGCATGCTCTTGCCCTCGGCATAGCCCATCTGGACCTCGGAGCCGTTGCCGGAGGTAAAGCGCATCTTCAGGCCGCGGCTGGCGTAGCAGCTGGCCAGGAACGCCTTGGAGTAGGGGGTGTCGTCGCCGTCCATGAAGACGGGCTCGGTGCCGTAGACGGAGATGGTCTCCGCGTAGGTGGTGAAGCCGCGCATGCCGAGCTGCAGCTCGGTGGCTTCCTCCAGGGCGCACTGGGTCATGACGCCGGGGCGGCCCACCTGAGCGCCTACGAACAGGGCCATGGCGTTAAAGGGGCGTAACGGGCGACGGCCACGGTGGTCTCCATCTCGGCGAAGCCGCGGACGCCGGCCTCGGCGGCATCCGCCGCGATCTGGACCGGGTTGTCGCGCACGTTGGTGACGTGGCACTGGTTGGCGGGCATCATGCGGGCGCGCATCTTGGTCATGCCCATCATGATCTCCACGATGTTCAGCTTGCCTACGACCTCGGTCAGCTTGGCGGGGGTCAGGGACAGGGTGATGTCCAGGATCTCCTCACGGGAGACGTTGATGTCCACGATCTTGCGGGCGATCTCCAGGGAATCCATGGCCATGGCCTTCTCCGCGTTGCCCAGGCGGATGGCGTGGTCGGCGATGAAGGTGTCGAGCATATCGAAATCGGCGCGGCACTTGCCGTCCATCTCGGTGATGACGCCGTTCTCAATCTTGATGCTGGGCTTGGGGTCGAAGGGGCTGTTCATGGCGATCAGGCCCACCTCAGGCCACTCCTGTACGTAGCCGTCCTGATTGACCGGACGGGCGGCCAGAACTTCAAAACGTTTTGACTTCATAGCTGTCTGACTCCTTCCCGGCAATTACAGAATATAGGGGGTGGTGGTGGACTTGAGCTCCACGCTGGGCTCCAGGGTCTTCAGCATCTGCATGCCCACATCGCGGGCGGCGATGATGGCGTTTGACGGCGCCGGAGTCGCCGGTGAAGGTCAGGATGACCTCGTTGGAGAAGCTGGTGCCGCCGTTGGCAGGGGAGCTATAGCCCACCACGTCCACGGTGGCGGCCTTCACGGCGGTATCGGCCAGCAGCACGCCGATGGCGGCGGGAGCGCCGACTGTGATGCCGAATGCCTTGCCGATGGGAGCGCCGAAGGCCTTGTTCAGGGCGTGGCTGGCGCGGGCGGTGTACTGGAACTCCAGGTGGCCGGCGGGGCTGCCGTATACGTCGCCCATGGTGCGCTCCACCTCCCGCAGGCAGACCTCAACGGCGCGGCGGGCATCGGACACGTCCTCGGCGCCGAAGATGATCAGGGAGCCGTGGCCGGCGCCGCCCTCGGTATCACGGGGCAGCTCGATCTTCACGATCTCGCAGTTGGTGGCCTTCACCGCCTCGTCAGCGGCAAAATCTGGGGACCGGCGCCGGTACGGTCACCGATGATGCCGATGGAGCGGTACTTGGGGTCGATGTCCATCTTCTCGTGGATCTGATGGTCCACGTTGGCGATCACCAGGCCGATGGTGTGGCCGATGGCGGTGCCCACAAACTCCGTCAGGTTGCAGTTCGCGCTGCCATTGTTGCAGCATGCGGCGGCGGGCGGAAGTCGCGTCGGACGCGCCCATCTTCTTCATGACCTCGTCCATGACCTTGCTGATCAGTTCGTCTTTCATCTATGTTCCCTCCGAACTCTAATTTAAGTTTCCGTTATGTCGGTTACGCCATATGGGGAAGGATCTTCTCAACGTCGGTGTGGGGTCTGGGGATGACGTGCTGGGCCACGACCTCGCCCACCTTCTCGGCGGAGCAGGCCCCGGCGTCCACGGCCGCCTTGACGGCGCCCACGTCGCCGCGCACCATCACGGTAACCAAGCCGGAACCGATCTTCTCGTAGCCAACCAGACTGACATTGGCGGACTTGACCATGGCATCGGCGGCCTCAATGGCGCCAACCAGGCCCTTCGTCTCTACCATTCCGAGGGCTTCCTGTTGCATATTACTACCTCCTTATTGTGGTCCGCGGCGCGCCTGAAACAGCATTCGCACGCTTTCTGGCGAAATTATACCGGAAACACTCCCCTGTTTTCTTGGCTGCCATATATACTTTTTGTCGGAAGTCCTCCACCTGTTCAAAGCCTGTTTGTTTGCTTTTCCTATAAACAACGCAAAAAAGCACCCCTTCGGGTGCTTTTTTGTAAATAGAGTGGTGCCGCTTCTCGCTCCGGGATTATCCCCCCATAACCTTATTCAAAAGAGCCTCCACATGCTCCGCCGCAGCCGGTCTGGGATTGGTGGCGGTGGTGGCATCCGCCAGGGCAGCGGAAACAATCTCCCCGCGCAGCTCCTTCACCTTGAGGGCTCCGCTCCCCTCCTTCAGGGAGGCCGGGATCTTCAGGGTGCGGTTCAGGCGCTCCACCTCCCGCAGAAGGTTGGTCACGCCCAGCCGCACACTGGGGGCCGGCAGGTCCAAAACCTTTGCCATGCGCTGATACTTTTGCTGCGAGGGCGTACTCGCCGTTCCGAATCCGTCCCAAGTCGGCGTTGAACGTAATGATATGCGGCAGCAGCATGGCATTGATACGGCCATGGGCGATGTGGAGCTTGGCGCCGATGGCGTGGGCCATGCCGTGGTTCAGCCCCAGCCCCGCCGAGTTGAACGCCAGGCCCGCCATACAGGAGGCGTTGTGCATCTTTTCCCGGGCCAGCAGGTTTGTGCCGTCCTGAAAGGCCAGCGGCAGGAAGTGAAACACCAGAGAAACCGCTTTCTCACACAGCGCGTCGGAGAAATCGTTGGCTCCCTTGGAGACGTATGCCTCCAGCGCGTGGGTCAACACATCCATACCTGCGTCGGCCGTTACCGAGGCCGGGGCGGAAACTGTAAGCTCCGGGTCCAGAATGGCGACCGGCGGACGCAGCGCCTGGCTGTCCAGCGGATACTTGATCCCCTTTGCCCTGTCGGTGATCACGGCGTAGTCCGTGACCTCCGAGCCGGTGCCGCTGGTGGTGGGCACGGCAAAGCACTCCCACCGGTCTGTGTCGATGTGCAGAGTCTCCTTCGCCACCGCCCGGATGGCCTTGGCCGCGTCAATGGTGGAGCCGCCGCCCACGGCGATCATGACCTCCGCGCCGCAGTCCTGAAGGGCCTGGACGCCGGCCGCCACCACCTCGATGGGGATCCGGCACCACGCCGTCAAATACAGATACCTGGCACCGGGTCAGGTGCCCCGCCACCTTATCCGGCACACCGATACCCGCCATAAAACGGTCGGTCACAATCATAACTTTTTGTCCTGCACCCGGCGCAGGCGTTCCAGCGCGCCCTCACCAAAAGATTCTGGTGCTGAAGCTGAATTCCTCCATGTTTCTCCACCCTTTCCGGCGCTGCAAGGCGTCTGCGCGGCCGGTATCAGCCCGCCCCCTGCTCCCTGAACAGCTCGGAATGGGCTGTCCGGTATTCGCTGGGTGTCACTCCCACCTTTTTCTTGAACGCCTTGCTGAAATAATTTGTCTCGTTATAGGACAGCTCATAGGCGATATTGATGACCGGCATTTCTGTTTCCACCAGCATGCGCTTCGCCATTTCAATTCGGCTGTCCGTCACATAAGTAATATAGTTTTTCCCGGTCATCCGCTTAAAGAGCTTGCTGAAATAGCACGAGCTCATATTCGCGTACTCCGCCGCCTCATCCAGGCTGACCCCCCGCCGGATATTCCGGTCAATGTAATTCAGAATCTTCTGCTCGCTGTCTACCTCGTACAGCCCGCTCTTCTCTATGGCATCAAAGATCGTGTCCAGCATCCGGACAATAAACTCATAGGTTGCATATTTCCGCTCCTGCTGGTCAAAGCGGACCCGAAAGTGCTCCAGACTTCCCGACAGCTTCCACTGGGTGGTCCTGCTGAACGGGATTCCGGCTTTCGCCACTCCCTCCGCAAAGCGGACCGCACTCGTGCGGATAACACCCTTATTATCAGTACTTTGATAGAGCAAATCAAGGTATTCTCTTGCGGCATCGGTGCACTTTTTATACTGGAATCTCTGCAGGTGCTCCGTCAGGCGCCTCAGGTAAATCTCCTGCTGGTCGGCGGCGCATCGCCCTGCGCTCCTTACGCAGGCGCGCACCGCGGCCAACAACCACGTGGGCCGGTACGGCTTGAGCAGATAATCCCGGACGCCGAGGCGCCAGACATACCCTGCGATTTCCTCCTGCGTCCCCACCGATGTAACCAGGATCGGGTGTCCGGGGCCGTCTTTCGCGCCGTGGTGACCATATTGCAGTGGGCCACGTCAAACCGTTCAACATCCGCAATGAAGAGATCCACCGCTCCGCTCTGAAGCTGCTGGATGGCCTGCTCCGCCCCGGCTGTGAGGGTGATTTCCGCCTCAGCCCCCAGCCCGGAGCGCAGAATATCCCCTGTAATGCTCTGCTCCAACTCGTTTTCAATCAAAACCAGAATCTGCTTCATGCGGCAGCTCCTTCCCGTTTACAGCACTCTTGAGCCGGCTATCCGTTCCGCTCCAGCGGCAGGTAAAAGCTGACCGCTGCACCGGCCCGCCCGTCTCTCCGCCGGTTGACCATCAGGCGGTATCCCCCTCCCAGCGTCTGCTTAAACAGGCGGTTCACACCGCCTGTATGAGTATCCCTCTTCCGCCGCCCGGATAACTCCTCCGTCAGCTCCTCCACCGAGCGGCTGGTGTCATTGCTGAGAATCTGAAACAGCAGCCTGCCGTTCTCCTCCTCCGCATAGAAATCCAGCTTTCTGGGCTCCGCAGCCTCCGTTTCGGCCCTCCAGAGCGCACTCCACAATGGGCTGCAATACCATAAAGGGACAGGATACCTGATGATACTGCTCCGGGACAGAAATAGTATAGGCTAACTTGTCCCGAACCCAAGCCTTCCGTATCCGAAGAAGCGCCCCGATATAGTTCAGTTCTTCCCCCAAGGTGGAAATTTTTTGCTCTGCCCCCGCTGCATAACGCATCATGTCTGCAAAATCGTATGAAACCGCCTCTGTTTTGGCCGCCTTCTCCTCATAGGCTAACTTTGAGATAATGTTCATTACAAAAGAAGTAGTGGAGCTCTGTCCTGCGGCGGGCCGTATTGCTCTCCTGCTTCTGTACCTGTTTTCCAGGTCCAGACGGGCCGCCCGCTCCTCCGAGAGCTGCTTTTCCTTCTCTCAGGACTCCATCCGCCCCTTTCCAGTCCGCCTTTCCACAAATGTCACGATGATGTCGCGCAGCAGCTTTACAGATGCCTCCACTTTTTCATAGGTGACGACCTCCAGCTTCTGGTAAGCCTCCTCCCATTCCTTATCCCGTTTCCAATTGGGACGCTGTGGGAGGATGTGCTCCAGCTCCCGCTCGCTCTCCTCCTGTAGCCGCACCTGCCCGCCCAGCACCGCTCCCATATAGCTTCCATTGACAATGAGAGGAACCGCGAAATCCACCAGCTCGGCGTGGCAGCGGTAAATGTACGGCTGTCCGGTGATCGCGGCGTGAAGTCCGCCGTGCGCGTCGCATTGCTCACACATCTCTGCAAATCCTTTGCCTGTCTCCCCAGCATGCAGTGAGATGTGAAGCCGCTGTATTTGGTAATGGGTATGCCTTTGTAATCCACCGTGATAAATGCAAGGCCCATCGCTTTTGAGCAATTATCCTGGATGTTCTGCAGCAGGTCCAGATCAATAAAATCGGACAATTTTCTTGCGTCCTCCATGCCCCTCTATCCTCCTTCTCAATTTTCCGTTCCGCCCCATCTCCCGGCGCAGACAAAGGGTTTTACTCTACCGGATATCCGGTAGCGCAAGGGGTACCCACTTGCGCGCCAGCCATGTTTTTCTCTATTATAACAAAAAGTCCATTTGAGCAACACCACTTTATCCAAATAATTACTTTTTGAGAAAACACATGGCAAGCCCGCCATGTGTCTTAATTTGCTGCGTTTATTCCAGGCAATCCAGGTAAATTTGCGTAACCGCTCCGATGGCCTGAACCGCATCCTCCATCGTATCCCACCGCTCCCGCTCAAGCAGAAGGTACCGGCTGAGCACCAGGCAGAGCTCATGCGCCTGTCCTCTGGCCTTCCCGTCCAACTGAGCGAACTCCGGGGCAGAGATGTTGTAATCTGGGGAAACAGGGCACCGCCGCAAACCCAAGCACATCCGGCAGAAACCCACGGGCTAGGTGCTCACAAACCCGCCCGATCTCTGATAAATCGGCTTTGCATCCTCTCTCCAAAACTCCGTAAAGTGCTCCACAAAGGAGTGATAGAGCTCCAGCAGGCTGGAGAGGAGATAGGAGAGAAAGGTACGGCGCGCCCTTCCGATGGTAACGGCCGGAAACACGCTGTGCAGTACTGGGTCAGCAGGCTGGCCGCAAAGTATCCGATATCATAGCAGAGCGGTCCGGCAAAGGTATACTCCATGTCAATAACCTTGAGCCGCTCCTTGTCTGCAAACACGTTGGACGTATGCAGATCCCCATGTATCAGAGCCTCTCCCCGGGTCATAAATTTGTGGCGCAGCTCGTAGCAGCAAACCCTGATGCTCTCATCCCGGTCAATAAGCTGTTTGAGCACCGGGTTTCCATTATGGGTGAGGTAGGGTGCATCCCGCAGAAACACCCAGTCTTCCATGATGGACCGCATATCGCTGTTGCGGAAGCGTGCAGAAAGTCTTCGAAACAGGTCTGCTTCCAGATAAAACTCCGAGCAGTAAAAGGTGCTCGCCGCAACAAATTCCCCCACCTGCTCCGCCAGTCTGGGTAGCATGACTCCCGAGCAGAGCAGCTTCCGAACCTGAGCGAGATCAGACACATCCTCCATCAGAAAAATTGCGTTCTCCCAGTCCACATAATAGGTCTCCGGCGTGTACTGGGGTACAATGGCATGGCGAAGCCGGAGCGTCTCATATTCCTGACGATTCCGCCATATGGGCAGAACTATTTTGTCGTTCTTCCGGCTGGCGGAACGCCCCTGCTTCACGATGACAGACTGCTTCCCGTTGGAAACCCGAAATATATAGTTGATCAGCCCGCCTTCATCCGGTTCCCGAGGCTTCTCCTCTCCTTCCAGTGCGCCTATGCACTGGATATCAACCGGTCCCGATTGGTCAAACACAGGGTAATGGCTGCGCAGATAGGGCAAAATCTGTCCTTCCTCCAAAATCCACATCTGCGTATCACCCCCGTTTTATGTGTGCTGTTATCAAAATAGCACCGAACCGGCGCTGCCACAATGGAATATTTCGTCCTGTCACCCTATTTTTCTGCCATAGTATGCATAATTTTTGTCTTCCCATTCCAGCCATGCACGGCTTCTTACTGCTAACCAGCACTCTCCAGTACAAGCATAATTGCCGAGCCCAGGACTCAACTCCGGTGATCAGGGACATTATGAGTATGCTCTCCAGCAGTTCCCAGAGTGTGGGAACTGCAAAATACCCGCCGGAATCTATGGACTCGGCGGGCTCCAGGAAAACTCCAATCTAAATATTTTTATTAGCACATACCTTTCCTTTTGATTGACGATACTTTTTGCTGTACGAACGTTTTGGCGTAGGAGAAACCTTAATGCCAGCAATATAACGGTGTTCAGTTTTGATGACCCTTTACATTTGCAATATCTCAGGCTGGCATAGTTGTCCCGTTCCATTTTCCATTGGATACCGACTTTTGCTTCGCAGACAATCAGTTCATCGACTTTGGTTCAACCTTTTACATTAAATTGTCTAAAAGTCCCTCACACCCCTCCAGCACATCCTGCCAGGTGGAATCAAAGTCTCCCGTATACCAGGGGTCCATCACCTCTTGATCCGGTCGGCCGGCGTACTCCAGCAGGAGATGCATCTTGTTGTTGAAATCGCCGCCGCAGATGCGGAACATATTGTGGAGGTTGGCCTTGTCCATCCCAATGAGCAGGTCGTACTCCTCGTAGTCGCGGTTGCGGAGCTGCCGGGCGGCGTGGCCTTCGCAGGATATGCCGTGCTCCGCCAGCTTCCGCCGGGCCGGCGGGTAGACCGGGTTGCCGATCTCCTCCCGGCTGGTGGCCGCCGAGGCGATTTGAAACTCGGCCTCCAGGCCCGCTTTTTTCACCAGATCTTTCATGACATACTCGGCCATCGGGCTCCGACAAATATTGCCGTGACACACAAAAAGGATTTTCTTCATGCTCCAGACACTCCACACTCTCTGTATTTTCTTCAGTATAGCAGGAATCCGTCTGTTCGTCGAGTGTGGATTGCAGCCATGCCCCAGCCTGGATCTGTTCCAGCAGCTCGGACTTGGTCCAGCGGTGCTCCAGAGCGGCCCGGAGATACCATGTGCGTTCCTGGCTGCCTTCACAGCCCTCCAGAATGGCCACATTCTGCGTCCAGCCCAGCTTTAGGGCCAGCGCCCGCAGTCCCCGGCTATCTGCGTAGGCTCGGTAGAACTCCCTCATCCGGCGCAGGTTTCTGGGGAGAAGCCCCGCACTCGGGTAGTTGGCCTGGAGATACTCAGCGGCCATTACCGCCGCGCCCTCCGGGCGAGCACAGATGGCCCTGCCAATCTCAAGGTACAATTCCGCCTCCGGCAGTTCGGTTTGCAGCAGGGTGTCCAGGGCCTCGTCATCCCGTTTATCCCCGAACCACACGCCGACGAAGTCTCCCAGCTGGAGTACCACATCTTTCTTGGTGAGCTCTTGGCCCTACGAGAAGTATTCCGGGCGGAACCGCTCAAAATTCCCGTGGGTATCGCCTGTAGCGAAGATCTTCATGCAAGCTTCCTCCTTTTTGGCTGTGCCACATACTGCTCGATCTCCCGGCCATCCCGGAAGGTCACCCGGATCTTCTCCCGGGAGAGCACCGTCACCTTCTCCAGCAGCTGGTGGATAACCTCCTCGTCCCACTCTGTCATCGCCGCCGTCATATGCTCCATGGCGGCCGAGACCGCCCGCAGGCGGTTCTGGAGCCGACCCTGCTCCTGGCAGGCCCCCTCCATCTGTGCCTTCCGTTCTTTGAGACGGGCGGTGGACTCGGACAGCTCCCGGAACCGCTCCGTGTAGTCCTCTGCTGGGTTGGCTGACGCCTCGGCCAGCAGGCTGTTGAACTGGCTGCTCAGTTCCTCCAGGGCCCTGTCAATGTCCGCCAGGCTCATACTCTCACCCAACATCGGAGCAAGCTCCCACTCCATGACGGCGGCGAGCTGCCGGGCCAGGGTATCGCGATCCAGCATGACGGCATTGACGGCGGCCAGGATGGCCTGCTGGAGCGGTTCCTCGTTCAGGGTGGGGGACTGGGTGCAGAACTTCTTCCCATAGTCCAGGCGGCTGACGCACCGCCATACGGGGCACTTGACTCCGCGCTGAGTCCACACGCACCGTCGGTAGGCCGTCCCGCACTCCCCGCAGAACAGCAGGTTGCTGAGGACATGCTTGCCGCTGTACTTGCCCCGGCCGGTGGGGGTGCTCTTTCGCGTGTCGCCCGCCTTGGCGTTCCGCCGGGCCATCTCCAGCTGGACAGCGTCGAAGGTCTCCCGGCTGACGATACCCTCATTGTGGTTTTGAATCAGGTATTGGGGAGTTGTCCGGTGTTGGGGATCACCTTTTGCTGATGCAGTCCTGGATGAAGGTCTTCTGGAGCAGGACGTCCCCGCAGTATTTCTCGTTGGTCAGGATGCTCCGGATATGGGATGCCATCCACTCTGTTTTTCCGGAGACCGTGGGAATTCCCTGGCCCTCCAGGGCCGCCTTGATCTCCCGGATGCTGTCCCCGGCCAGATAGCGGTCATAGATGAAGCGGACGGTCTCCGCCTGCTCCGGCACGATCCTTGGCTTGCCGTCGGGGCCCTTCTCATAGCCCAGCAGCTGCTTGTACTGCATGGCGACATGGCCGGATTTCATGGCCTGACGCTTGCCCCAGGGCCCCGGCTACTGGTGCTCTCGCTCTCGGCCTGGGCGAAAGCCCCGTGCAGGGTGATCAGAAACTCGCTCTCCGGGTAGATGGAGTTGATGTTCTGCTCCTCGAAGACCACTGGGATACCCAGGCTCCGCAGCTCCCGGGTGAAGTTGAGGGTGTCCACGGTGTTGCGGGCGAAGCGGGAGACGGATTTAGCCAGGATCATGTCGATCTTCCCCTGCCTGTACTGGCGGATCATCCGCAGGAACGCCTTCCGCTTGCAGGTGGATGTGCCGGTGATGCCCTCGTCTCCTGATGTCAAGAGAAACCAAAGAAATTAAAGAATTTTTCATCACTTTTATCGGTCTGTGTCAAATCAGGAATCATAATCCACGGCACATTAAATCTGTGACGGAGAACACGCCAATACCAGCGGAGTTCAAATCAGCAATCAGTTCCATCACCCAACCACTATCCCTGCCCAGACGGGCAAAGTCTTTTATCAACAGAGCGTCGGCCCGTCCTTGCCGAACAGCTTCAAGAAAATCATTCAGCCCAGGCCGGTCAAAGGTCAGGCCGCTGGCCTCGTCCTGGGATTCTCCCACAACATTGAGCTGATGCTTTTCTGCAAAGCTGCGAAGATAGTTCATCTGATTTTCCAAAGCCCATGTATCAGGTGAGGCAACGCGCCCATAGAGCCAATATCGTTTCTTATCCCTGTTCACGCTCCGCAGCCTCCTTTTTTGTGGTATCGGCAAGTAGCCGTTGATATTCGTCCCCGCATTTCCAAACGATCTCGATAGAAGTAGAACTGTAAATGTAGATGTTTTGGATCAGCAAATCCACCAGCTCCCGTGTCAATGTCCTGACATTGGTATAGGGAATGATGTTGTAGGTGGAGAGTTCTTCTTCCTTTGCCCGCCGTTTGGCATCCCCAGCTCTTTGATTTTGGTTTCAAGCCGCTGGATATGTTTTTCGCACTGTCCTCGCTTATGCTGGTAGTCCTCCGCGCTGACTTTGCCGGACACCATATCCTCAAAAGCCGCCATCTTTTCCTGCTGGCGCATTTGGATTGAGTTCTGGTGTGCTTTGATCTGCCGGTCAAGGCGTTGGTTGTAACGGGTATCTTTTGCGGACTGGCGCTGCTTCGCCTGAACCGCCCTCGGACAAGCTGGGCCATCATGCGGATAGCTGCCAAAACCGTCTGTTCCAACTCCTTTTCATCTATCCTGTCCTGTGGGCAGCCTATATCCGGCTTATACCTGTCGGTCCGGCACACATAGCAGGGGTGGGCAGATTGCAGCCGCTCCATCGCAAGCCCACAGTGGCCGCACCGGATCTTCCGATAGAAAACCCGTGTGCTTTCCACCGGCAGAGCCGGGATGGGAGTTGCGGTTCAGGCTCTTGGCCGTATTGAAAATCTCCTGCGTTATGATTGCCGGGAACGCTCCATCCACAACCGTCCACTGATCTTCTGTGACAGCCTTGACCCGGCTGGAGCCTACCTTTTTCCGGGTGGTCTTGCCATAGATCGCTTTGCCGGTGTACCGCTCATCATCCAGTATCTTGCGAACCATAGCAGAAGTCCAGTAGTTTTTGCTCTGGTCTACACAGTTCCACCTCCGGTTTACTTTTTGGAGCCGTTTTCTTTGCAGCGGGGTCAGTACCCCTTCTGTATTAAACTTTCTGGCAATTTCCGTAGTAGACAGGCCGCTGGTAAAGAGGTCAAACACACGCCGGACCACGGCGGCGGCATCCTCGTCCACCAAAAGAGTGTGCTTATTCCCAGGCGCTTTCTGATAGCCAAAGAACGCATAGGGGGCAACACAGTAGCCTTTTTCGGCAAGCTGCTTTTTGGTCGATCTCACTTTTTCCGACAAGTCCTTGCTGTAAAGGTCGTAGATCACATTTCGGAAGGACACATCAATCAAGCCCGCAGAACCGTACTTGTGATCCTTGCTGTCGTAGGAATCATTGATGGCGATAAATCGCACGTCCAGGAAAGGGAAAATCTGTTCCAGATAGTCTCCAACCACGATATAGTCGCGGCCAAACCGAGACATATCCTTGACGATGATGCAGTTGATCTTCCTCTGGCGTACCTGTTCGAGAAGCCGCCGGACGGCTGGCCGCTCCATGTTCGTCCCAGAATAACCGTCGTCACAAAATTCGAGAATCTGCGCCCCGGCAAATTCAGGCCGCAGCTCAATGAAACGGCGGATGTAGGCACGCTGATTGACAACGCTGTTGCTTTCGTTTTTCATCGGACAGGTCGCCGTCCTCGGCGGAGAGCCGGATGTAAATGGCGATCACATAGTTCAACATCTGCTGTAAGACCTCCGGCATCGTGCTACACCTCCTCCTGAAACAACTTCTTCATCTCGTCCTGATAGTTCAACACGATATGTACCTGCTTGTCCTCATTCACATAGATCTTCTCCACCAGCGCCAGTAGCATCTCACGGGTCGGCTCTTTTTCATCCCGGAACTTGGCAAAAGCGGAAAACCATTTATTTTGTTTGGGGCTTGCCTCCGGCAAGCGTCCTTTCAGCCTGCAAATCCCGAAGGCGTCCCTCAAGCTGGCGGGCTTCATCCTCATACCGGCTTTTCCCGAACAGATAATCCGCCTGCGTTACAATACCGTCCACATAGCTTTCAAAGAGCGTCTGACGGAGTGTGGCCAGCTTCTTCAATCGTCCCTGCACCGATACGATCTCATTGTCAAGAGCCGTCCTGCGGCTTCTGGCCGCCGAGGACCGGCTGACCCTTTGGATGACCGCCTCCGCATCCGTGAGCATCGCCATCTGCAATCGAAGGACCTCATACACGGCCGCTTCCAAATCGCTTTCCCGCAGGCCGCCCGCATTGGGGCATCCGGCATCCAGAAGCATAGCGCGGCGGGGGCAGATAAAGTGGTACGCCACTGTTCTGCCTTTGTTGTAAACGCTCTTATAGCGTGTCATATTGTGCTGGCAGCACGCGCATGCCACAAGCCCCTCAAAAATGTTTTCGATGTCAAAATGGGCGTATTTCCCCAGACGGCTGTGGTATTCCTCGTGCTTGGCTTTCAAAATGGCTTGAACCGCGTCAAACAGCTCCTGCTCAATGATCGCCTCATGGGTGTTTGGCACAATGATCCACTCTGATGAGGGCATGGTTTTCTGCTTCTGCCCAGCGTGCAGCTTTGTGATTTTTGCCCTGAGCCATGTGCCCCAGATACACCGGATTCTCCAAAATATGCTTCACTGTCTGCGTTTGCCACGGAGCATTTTCGGAAAACCTTTGGCGAATATGATGCCCTGTAAATAACGGTGATAGTTTGATTGGGGATCTGCTCGGCGGTCAGCGTTCTTGCAATCGCGGCGTTACTCATTCCATCCTTTTTCATCCGAAAAATGCGCCGTACCACCTTCGCCGCGTCTGGATCAACGGCCAGCTTATGCCGGTCCTCCGGGGATTTCACATAGCCATAGGCGGCAAAATTGCCGATAAACTCGCCGCTGCGTTTCTTGGTGTCCAGCGCGGAATACACCTTTTGAGAAATGTCCTTGGCGTAAATGTCGTTCATCAGGTTTTTCAGCGCGATGGTCATGGCCTCTCCGCTGTCCGCCCGGATACTGTCGTAGTTGTCGTTGACGGAGATAAACCGCACTCCCATGAAGGGCAGTACCTTTTCCAGAAAGTTTCCGGTTTCCAGGAAGTCGCGCCCAAACCGGGACAGGTCTTTCACGATGATGCAGTCCACCCGGCCTGCTTTCACATCCTCCATCATCCGCTGGAATCCAGGGCGCTCAAAATTTGTCCCGGTTTCTCCGTTGTCACGATAGCAGTCGTACAGCTCCAAATCAGGGTGCTTGGCGATATATCCGCACAGATAGTCGATCTGCGTTTGCAGGCTCTCGCTGTCCTTGCGGTCACGGGTGTCCATGATGGAGAGGCGCACATAAAGGGCTGTGCGGAAAATCCGCAGAACGGCGGCCTTGGGCAGCTCATCAACCGGAACACCCTGTGCGGCTGCTATCTGTTTTCTTCTGCTCACACGCGCCATTTACACCGCCTCCTTTACCGTGGAGGCTGCCTGCGTCGCCTGACGCTCCATATACTGTTCGATATAGGCTGCCGCCGCCCTGTACTCATTCTGGTACTTAAAATGATCTCAATTCGGTTCCCTTCATAGACATAGATGCGGTCGATGATTTTCACCAGGATTTTGCGCTCCATCACATCCACATGACGGAAGGACTTGAAATGGGCGATCCATTCCCCTGCGGGGAACCCGCCCGCACAATGGCGTCCAATTCCTCCTGCCGCTTGCTGATGGCCGCCGCAATCGCCTCACACTTTTCCGTGTAAATCCGCTGATACTGCTTGAACTCATCTTCATTCAGCAGATGGTCCACGAACTTCTCATAAGCGGACATTTTGAACCGCATGGTCTGTTCATAATCGGCTTTCAGCTTTTCAAGCTGCCGGTCGATCTTTCTGGCCTCCATGTCCTCTGCGGGAGGGCGGCGATGAATTGCAGGGTTTTCTCAATATTAAGCACCGTTTCCATGTGAGCGTGGATACAGTCACGAACCGCATCCATCAGCAGGGCCTCACTGATATTATGGGTGGTGCAGGCGGTTTTGTCCGCCCGGTTGGTGGAACAGGAGTAGTAAAAATATTTTTCCCGCCTGCCGGAACGGTCTTGCGGATCATGTTCTGCTTGCAGTCGGCGCAGAACAAAAGTCCCGAAAAGGGATAGACCGTCTTTTTCTGTACGGCGATTCTGGTATCCCGGCGCAGCAGTCCGCTCACGGTACGAAAATCCACCTCGCTGATGATCGGCTCATGGGCCGGGGACCCTGATCCACTCGTCCTCCGGTTTCTCCATCAGCTTCTTGATTTTATAATTTGGCCGCCCGGTCTTTCCCTGAACCATCACACCGATATAGAGGGGGTTCTTCAGGATGCGCCCAACCGCTACCGCCGACCACTTGGCCTGCGGGTTGCTCTTGAAGCCGGAGATATATTTCATCCCCAGGGAACGCGGGTATTCTGAGGGAGAGGACCCCATCGGCGTTCAGCCGGTCAGCGATCCCCTGCTGGCTCATTCCTTCCAGCTTCCAGCGGAAAATATCCCGCACCACCTCGGCGGCGTAATCGTCCACCACAAGCTGATTTTTGTCGTCCGGTGATTTCAGATAGCCGTATGCGGCAAACGCCCCTACAAACTGACCCTTTCGTTTCTTGACCTCCAAATGGCTGCGGATTTTCACCGAAATATCCCGGCTGTAAGAATCGTTCATCAGGTTTTTGATAGGCAGCAGGATGGTGCTGGCCTGCCCCTGTGCGTTGGCGGTATCGTAGCCGTCGTTAATGGCGATGAACCGTACCCCGTGGTCTGCAAACTCCTGTAAGACCTTTCCGGTTTCAATATAGTTGCGCCCCAAACGGGACAGGTCTTTTACCACGACGCAGTTGACTGCGCCGGAACGCACATCCTGTAAGACTTCCTGAATCCCAGGACGAAAAAAATCAACGCCACTAAACCCGTCATCCTTCCTCTCGGCATGGATGCGGATTTCTGGCATTGATTTCAAAAATTCCGTGATAAATTCCCGCTGATTCTTGATGCTGTTGCTTTCCGGCTTATCTCCATCATCATCAGACAGCCGGAGATAGATGTCGGCGTTATAAACAGCCTGCGCGGTCAAATTTTTCATAACAATGCCTCCAATCGTTTTGTTTGTCAGTCCCAACAACGATTGGAGTGCGAGTTTTGTCCGATTTCTATTATACAGCAGGGCACAGTCAGTGTCCAGGTGTTTTCGGTTCCATTCGTGTCAGGGATTTACAGGGTACGGAGATAGCTTTCAAATTGTTCCTCCATTGTGGTTTCCTTGGCCTCCTCGGAAAAGCCGATTTTCACGACGATCTTTCCGTGGCGGAAGCAGTAGGGGTTGCGGATCTGGCGGATGAAGTCCAGCACCCGTTCCTCTCTTGGAAGTTCTGTGTGGATGGATATATCCCGAATATCGACAAGCTGTTCTGGATCGACCGTCTTAATATCAACGGCGGAGAGCGTATCAAGCTCTGCAAGCGTGAGTGATTTCAAACAGGTTCCTCCTTTCTGCCTCTACCAATCTATTCAGAAGGGCGCCGTCCTATGCCAGAGAACGCAGACCCACGCTGATTGCCAGGGCTGTGTCGATCTCCTTCATTTTTCTTGCTGATCTGCCCGATATATCCCCGCAGTCTCCGGCGGTCAACCGTCCGTATCTGCTCCAACAGCAGCAGGGAGGTAGGGGCAAGGCCCGGCACATCCTCCAACAAAACATGGGTAGGAAGGTGGGTCTTATCCCTTCGGCTGGTGATGGCCGCCGCCACCACGGTAGGGCTGAAATAGTTTCCCACATCATTTTGGAGAATGAGGATAGGGCGCGTTCCGCCCTGTTCTGAGCCAATCACCGGGTCCAGGTCGGCATAGAACAAAGCGCCGCGCCGGATCGCCTTTCGCCGCATAAGAATGACCTCCTGAATATAAGTAAGCCGGAAACAGGGCAGGCCCCGAAAGGCCCGCCCCGCGTCCGGCGAAATTTTCCAATCTGTTTTCTTTCATTGTGCTATTTGTCCTCGACACCCCGCACATGGGAAGTCATCAGCGGCCAGCAGCGAACCGGCCCACGGGAATCTCACCCTCCGAGGATCTCCGAGCTGTCCCCATTGCGTGATCCTGCGGTCAGGCAGGGCTGTGGCTGGACAGGAGTACCATTGTACCCTTTGCCGGTCATGGCCGCGCCGGGAGCTGCCCGGTTTTTACAGACCGCCGTTTCTCGCTCATATAGGCAGGATGACAGCAAGACCAATGAAAGAAAGTAGGTGGGATCTGCTCATCCGTGCCGTACCTCATGGCGCGGCTTCTGAATCGGCTTTTGCTCATCGCACTGGCAAAGGGGAAGTTACCGATGAATGAGTATGCGGTTGTCAAGGAACAGGCGAAAGGGAGGTTCAGAAAGAACTCCTTTCACCCATCGTCCTGAAACCGTGGAGTGTCAACCCTGCTCCGCAAAAATTTTTCAATTTTTCGATGGCAAGGTTCAGGGATTTGGCAACCGCCTGATGGCTTGTCCCTTCCAGCCTGCCGATCTGCCGGGTGGACAGACCCTAAAAATATACAGACAGAACCTCCGCTTTTGAATTTCTGTAAGTACATCCGCCTCAAAGAGTTGTTCAAACGCTTTCCGTGCACATAAGCGGTTTCGAAATTCAGTCAGTTTTTCCTCCCACTCCTCATCCAAAGGGCGAGTGGCACAGACTTTACTTTCTTCCAGGCCGGTAAGAGAGTCATCTTTTCGGGTCTGGGCGCTCGCCCGATCCTGCTCATAGTAGATTTGATCAGACTGGGCTTTCAGCTCTGCAAAGTCATGTTCCGTTTTGTCAGGGTTCTCCTCCAAATAATCCTCCAGCGTGATTTCTATGATTTCATTATGAAAGCGATAAACGATGTTAGGGCTGTTTTATTTATTGCATAGTCGCTTTTGCGGTAATTATACAATTTTCTTACCTCCGATTTATTTTTAGAAAACAAATCGGAGGTGGCGGCCCCTGATTCTTTGTCCAGGGAGCTTAAATGAAAGCGGCTGACTTTGTATTGGGATACAAAATCAGCCGCTTCCTGGATATGTGCATTGAGAAGTCCAACAAGGCCAGCAGCACCGGAAGGCGGAGGTTTGTCCCCACTTGGGGCAAACTCGCGCACAAAAACGCTGACCAACGCCTATTGAAAGTTGTCCATTGAAAGCCGTGTGTCGTTGATGTGGGACAAAAGCAACTTCTCAATGCTGTGGATTTTCTGATCCATAGCATTGTTACTCCTTGTCCGCTGTTATGCGGACGGCACACAGGCGGTTGGCATCATCCCCTTTCTTCCATTAATGTGGCAGTTTTACGCTACCGCCTTTGTGATTATCTCTAATTGTAAGTGCTAAAGTTTAAAGAGGTATTGGCGGTCTGATCTGCGCTATTTAAAAAAGGCGACCCTTATCTAAAGATAAGGCCGCCTTAAACATTGGATATATAAGATTCTGATTTTATATTTGCTCATTAGCCTTATCTAGCTTTTCCAAGGGAGAAGTCAACTACCACAATCAGAATCTATCATAGGAAATTCATCAGGGTTTCATTAAAAAATGTAAAATTCACTTAAAATAGAATGACTTTTTACAATTTTAATGGCAATTCTATCTTATATCCTACACGAAAAACAGTTTTAATGTATATAGGATGCTTAGGGTCATTCTCAAGCTTGTTTCTTAATCGCCAAATAGTATTATCGACTGTATTGGTGCCTAACTCATAATCTTCAGACCATGCGGCATGATAAAGCTGTTCACGGCTAAATACTTGCCCAGGCGATTGCGCCATACAGTGGAGAATTGAAAATTCACCATAGTTTAAGTGAATTTCTTTTTCCGCTTTAAATACTTGCCGCCGTTCTGGGAATATTGTGATATCACCTAAGCTCAAAACCATATCAGCAGGTTCAGCAGCGTGAAATATCTTAATATTCTCATTGTTTAATATATTTATGATAGATTGAAATATATCCCCGCGTGGATCAGATGTTCGTATAACGATAATTTCTTCCATACTACACTATTTGTCTCCAATTTTTCTGAACTAGCATGGTTAAGTATATAGATCAAACTTAAGATATATATGTATTATGATATGCAAAAGGTATTCGTTGTAAATTTGGATTTTTAGCGGTAAGAGCGGCAATCAACATCAGATTGCCGCTCTTATTTTAACTAGATTCTAGAGCTATCTTACTCTTTTGTGTAGCATAACTTACTACAAGAGATACATTATCTCTTTGCCGTTACTGCGGATGTTTCGACATCAATAGAATCAGATTCAGATGAGCTATTCCCGGCGTATGCAGTTACGATTGCTTTATATTCTTTACCAATAGTTCCGGTAAATGTTACACTACTGTCACAGAAACTAGTGTTTGATTTGAGCATACCTGTCGTGCTACTACTAGAATAATGTTTTACTTCCACCCATGCACCATTTCTCTTCTCATAAACATATATGTCTTTTGCACCAACAGAACTCATTCTTGATTTTGCAGTTACCTGAAAGTGAATTTCAATCTTTCCGCCTGAAGATGTACTACACCATGCTTTTGTGCCTTAAGATAAAGACTGGCATAAGGAACGATGCCATCAGAAATATAGTTATTACAATCTTCGATTGCATGAGCGGTTACAATTTCAGCGGCAGCCGCATTTTGCATAAGGAGAGAAAAGTGAACAGGGTCATTAAGAATACAAAAAGTATCTTTTCACGATAAATACCCCATGTTTTACTACTGATTATAAATCGATTCAATCATTTTTGAGAGTATCAACGCTAATATTGCCGCTAATGGAGCATTCGTAGTTCTCAACTGTCCAGACAGCAGTATAATCACCTAAGTTAGACATAATATAATGGCTAACTCCTCCCACAATAAATTCATCCACAGGAGAACTGTCTTTTGATACCAACTAGATTCATTCTCTGGCAAATGGTCATAGAGATTGATTTGGATAGAAAATCCTCCAATTTGATCTGAGGATTGGTAATATTCATATATCGTTGTGCGATCCGAATGAACATTTACTTGGAACTCTAATAGAGAATAGTCACTTGGAATCCATGATGGTAAGAGAGGCTGAGCAACTCCAAGGACAGACAACACTTCACTTGCAGAATCACATGATTGGAGTGCCATTTCATCGGTAGATCCATTTTGGGTGCACGTACTTGATTCGACTTCTCCTGAATAATTGACCTGAAATAGTTCTTGTGTCCATGATTTGAAAATAGACACTATATCTATCTCATAAGCAAATACGGTTACAATTCTAATTAAAAGTGTACAAATAACTGCAGCGGTGATTCGCACAAAAACGCGCTTCCGAGTAACAACAGATTTCTGTTTTGCTCCATTTTTGGATTCTTCCGCAGTTATTCTATCCTGAATAATCGTGTCATTTGATTCGAAATTAAACTCATCATCCTCCCTCTGTTTTAATAGCCCAACAATAATCTTTATTTCGTCTACTGATAATCTGTCAGGCTCTGCACTATTTAGGTCTTCACGGAGAATAGATCTCAGATCGGCGCTACTTATTTGAGTGAAATCGTTTATGTCTTTGTCTTGTGGGGTTCCACTACCGTGCAAAGTGAGCGTCCTCCTCTCATTAAGGTATGTAAGATATAAATGGATACGTCACAATTTTTTCTAATCCTTTTGAATTTCTTTGCGCAGTACACTTTTTGCCCTGAGTATGCGCATTTTACATGCAGACACAGATAGATTATGTCGTTTTGACAATTCTTCATACTGATAACCATCACAGTATCTTTCACAAAGCAAAGTCCAATCTATTTCGCTTAGATGATGCTTATAGCTTTCATAAAATAGTATGTTAGATTCAAATTCTGCTGTCGTTGGAAAAATCTGATCAAACATAGACTGGGTTATCTTACTGATAATTTTATTTGGCTTTTGTAAATCTCTATTTTTATTTCGAACTACATTTTGCAAAGTACGATACAACCATCCTACCTGATTGTTGCTGCTCTGCAAATCTGCTATCTTTTGAACTGCAATAGCAAAGGTTTCTTGCACGACATCTTCCACATAATCTGAATTATATAAAATATATCCGGCATAGTTAATCAGATTTTGATATTCCGAACTATATAGTTCTTCCAGTAACTTAGAATCATCAGAATTCATTTTGTCTGAAATGAAGTCTGTTATATGCACCTGCTACTCCACCTCTTTATACACACTTCACTATTTAAAAAACAACGGGTTTTGGTTTTGACTATTCTAGATCTGAAAAATATTCTACAATTAGTTTTAATGTTGCTGACGCATAGTCTCGATGGAGCGGATTTAGCTTATCCAACTTTGCCGAGAGTTCCGTGGCATCATTTATTTTTCCAATATAACTATCAGTTCCTAAAGCCTCATCAGCAGAAACTTTTAAAGTATTGATAATTTTAATTAAAGTATCATATGCAGGTTTTTAGTACCAAGTTCTATTGCCGCTAGAAAGGCCACACTTATATCCAGCATTTCCGCAAAAGATTCGCGGCTCAAATTATTATTCTGCCTGTATTGACGGAGAAAACTACCAATACCACTTGACATCATTTAGAATACCTCCGGTATGTCTTTTTACTTTTAGTATAATCAAATATTCAGAAGCAAAACAGACCCTCGGTATCAATAGATACCAAGGGTATTGATTTTCGCTATAATTTATGTTAAACTGATATCATATTTATACTTAGCCGTATATTTTCGGAGCTTCTTTATAGCGCGATTTTTAATCTGATTGACATTTTGGCGAGATACTTTCATTTCTTTGGCAATCTGACTGACCGAAGTTTCCCAGAAGAAAAACTTAATGATGACCTCTTTTTCGGCATTTGTTAGGTTGCATCCAGAAAGCATTAACTTAAACTTAGATAAGTGTTCTTCTTCTGGAGCAGGAGCATTTTCCATATAGAATTGCTGTGACTCTGTTAGATCGCTGACATGCTGCTCTTTAGAAGAGAGTATGTTTGCTCGTTTTGATAATTTAAAATAAGTATGATTGATGCTCTGTGTAATATAATTGACAAGGGCACCATCACCTGTTTCTGAGAAATCTTCGATTTTTATTTTGTAAATAACTTCGATAAGGGAAATTACCAGATCGCTGAAAGCATCTTCGTAATGAAGTTTATATGCATACTTGTGCAGTAGCTGTTGAAAAGTCCTGATAAGATCAAGCATGCAGTTTTGATTTCCACGTTGTGCTTCTAATATTTTTCCCGATAGCATATTTCTCACTCCCAATAATTTGAAGGGAATTTTGAGAGGGATATATGAGCTACGGTACAATATAAAAAGCGTTTTCAGAGTGAAATTGTAAACTAGTGTTGGTATATGTAATATATTTCTATATCTGTCACTGTTGAGACTAATTTGATCTGATATTTAAAACAAAAGTGTGACGTTTTTTATCCCTTATGACATTTTATTGTTAGAAGGGAATTTTGAGAGAAGGTGCAGTTACAGTAGACTGTTATACAAATATCCATAATTTTCAATAAGTCGGCAAACACTAAAGCGGAAGAAAATTTGTAGATATCAAAGGAGGTCAAAAGGGCAAGGCAAAAAACTCTACTATGTAAGCGCTGGAATAATCGAAAGAATAAAGGAAGGTAGCAGATGAAACAAATGCTAAAAAGAGCTTGTATGGGTGTAGTATTGCTCATACTTACACTAACAATGGCCGCATGCTCCACAGAAACGATTGAGCCAGCTACTAGTAAATTTTCTACCGGAAGTGACGATGCGAACACTATACCAACTGATGATTTAGAAACATCGCTTTTGCCAAACGAAGCCTTTGAAAATGTACTACTTAATCAAAGGCAGTTTTTTTACACTAATTCTAACAGCAATCCCATCTATCAAAGCGATGTATACCTCTCTGAGATTGCAGGGGAAGATCAAAGTACGATGTCCCTTCCAAAGTTTGCTGTTGTAGATATGGATGGAGATGAGTTGCCTGAAGTTGTTTATCAGCGGGGTGACTACATGGGATTTATAGTCTTACGCTATAAAGATGGCGATATTTATGGTTACGATGTTAATTATAGAGGGCTTACGGGCCTCAAAAGATGGCTCTTATTCGACGTCTAGTGGCGCCAGTAACACTTCCGTTGGGAAGATGCGTTTTCTAGGTGAATTGTTTGATACCGATGTAAAGTTTTCTTCAGTTGAACAGGAAACGGTAAGTTACTACTTAAATGGTACGGAAATAGACGAAGTTACATTTAATCAGCTGTGGGACGAATATGAAAAATTACCTGATGTAGATTGGTATGAATATACAGAAAGCGCGGTAAAAGAATGGCTGCCGCATTATTTTGAGGCACGGGAAGCGGCGATATCATATGAGTACCATTCTACTCAAATGCAGGATTACCTAGATTCCTTATCTGATTTGTTGTATAACGACTATTCAGCCCATGGAGACAATACTGAAGATGAGTATAATGCCATTTTTCAAAATTCCTATGATGGATGGGATCAAGCAATGGCAACAATCTACACTCTATGTCAAGACAAGCTCACTGGATCAGCTAAGGATGTACTTGAGGCTGAACAGCAGCAATGGCTTGATATGCGTGAACAGATGGCCTTAAACACTCCAATCTTTTTAGTCACTGACATGACAAAAATGCGTACTTATGATTTAATTTCTCTCTACTTTGAGGACCATTTTTACGATTGACACTTTTAATGCTCATCTGAACTAAATCGCCCAGAAGTCAGACTATAAATGTAATAGTAACAATTTATAGCAACTGCACATAGATATGAAAAATGGCGAGACTTATCGTATGCAAGCAGTAGAAGCTATTTACAGCAACAAATAAAACTCTTCAAATATACAGAGGCGGCACACCGAGTGTGCCGCCTCTGTTGCTATTCAATCATAGACTTTCTCCCAATCATTATCCTTGATGATCCACTTAGCCCTCCAGCGTGGAATCGAATGAAGTCCTGGGTGTACCTGTAAGGCCCCAGGCCGGTTTCCTTGGCAGTTTCAATCAAACTATAAAGGACTGCGCTGCTCCGGGGTCCGCCAGGTGTATCGCAGAACAGGAAGTCCTTCCGGCCCATCACAAAGGGCTTAATACTGCGCTCGGCGCGGTTGTTTGAGAATTCCAGCCTGTCGTCCTCCAGATAGGGTCACTGTTCCAGAAGATAGTGCAGAGTCTTGCCCAAGGCGGACTTCGGTGCGGTCTGAGTCTTCAGTGCATTTGCCCATGCCAACAGAGCCTCTTTTCCTGCTCCAGACGCCTAGTAAATCGTTCTTCTGCTGTCAACACGACAAAGTCGTGCTCCAGCTGGAACAACCTTGCAAAATAGCACAGGGCCGCTGCCGGTTTAGAAGCAGGCTGCTCTTCCATAAAGGCGTGAAAATATTTTTATGCTGAGTTTACTTTTTTGCCGGAAAAAGCTTTTTAATATTTAGATTTGCAAATCTAAAACAAATTAAAGGAGACTTTTTCATGGCAAAGACTGTGCGATACGTCAGTACCAGTAGCGGTGTGAATGTGCGAGATGCCGCCGCTGGCAACAAAGTCCGTTCTCTGCCTCAGGGTACCCTGATGATCTATGACACCGCGAATGCGCCTGTCAAAAGGCTCTGAACGGAACCACCTACACCTGGATCAAGGTCACCTATTACTATCAGGGCGCCAATGATCAGTACCTCATGGCCACCGAAGCGACGGGGTGGGTGACCCAGGACAACACTACTAAGGTTTCCACCACTGTTCCGGGTAAGTCTTCTGTCTATTCCGGCAATCAGTCGTATAAGCAGAATGAGCGCCTGGTAAACGCGCGGTACATCTTCGACTATCTGCGCTTTCCTCCACCAAGCGTTGGAGCGTCAATGCCATCTGTGCTACGCTGGGTAACATGGAGGCCGAAAGCGGCATTACTCCTGGCAAGTGGGAGGTGCCGGAGGAGGACAGTAAGGGCTTCGGTCTGGTGCAGTGGACTCCTGCCACCAAATTCATCGATGAGCTGAAGCCTGGCGAAAGCAAGACCGACATCGATGTTCAGCTGAGACGCATTCAGGCTGAGGTGGATGGTACCTATAAGCAGTGGACCTCCAATTCTCACAGCCCTGCGATGACCTTCTCTGAGTACACTAAGAGCACCAAGTCCGTCGCTACTCTGGCGGAGTATTTCCTGCGGTGCTACGAGCGGCCGGAGATCACCACCGGTATGGTGTCGGAGCGGAAGCGTTGTGCGGAAAAGTGGTATAACATCCTGTCTGCGGTGGGCGATATCTAAGCGCTCAACAAAAAAGTGACACCGTTACGCCTCTGAAATAAGGTGCCAAACAATAAAAGTGCCAGGACGAGTTACCTTGTTCCTGGCACTTTTCATTTATCAACATTTGTGAGAATAATGTGAATTAAACTAAGCGAAGTGCAAAGGAGACAATATGGACATTTCTTCATTTGGAATTACTGGGGTAGCTTCGATTACTGCTATCTGCTTCCTGGTAGCTGAAATAATAAAAGCCACCAAACTAAACAAAAAATGGATACCCCCAATCTGTGGTATTTTAGGCGGTGTGATGGGACCAATAGCAATGAAGATTATTCCATCTTTTCCTGCTTCGGATATGCTTACCGCAGTGGCTGTCGGTATTGTTTCTGGCTTATCCGCTACTGGTATCAATCAGACATATAAACAACTTACAAGGAGATAACCATATGGAACCGGAAATAGTTGTTGCGCTTCTCTCTTTAGTGGGGACACTTGGTGGTTCTTTCTTAGGTGTATTAGCTTCAAACAAGCTAATAAATTATCGAATCCAGCAATTAGAAAAAAAGTCGAAAAGCACAATAATTTAGTCGAGCGCATGGTACTTGTTGAAACAGAAGTTAAATCAGCTCAGCATCGATTAGATAGCTTGGAGCACAAAAAAAACAGAAAAATCACAAGACTTCCTGATGAAATATCTTATAGCGAAATTTAATCCGAGATAGTAGCTGGCCTAAACGACTGCTACTTTTAAACACCTAATACTATAGAAAATGTTAATTTCCTATCATCCAGCAATGTATAAACACTAAAAGTGTATGCTTATACTAGAAGTATTTTCTTGCTATTAGATTTATTTCTTCATCTGTAAGTATCTGTTCACCTGTACGGTTCAAGGGGGTACAAAAATGGACTGCCCCCAGTCCATGCAGCATCCGGGCGGCATTTTGCCGTCCGGTCTTTCTTTAAAACCATTGGCAAAGGAGTAAGCCGGAAAAAGGAAAAGGGCGGACTGCTCCCCAGGCGTGGAGTCAGGCGCAGAAGAATGGACATTTTCGGTTTTCTCTGCTTCTTCGCCAGACGCAGGTAGGGTCGATTCGGCGGGCTGCTCCGGTACGGGCGGCTGCGGCGCATCGGAGCAAAGGGTATAGAGGTTGCTGGTCTGGCCGCCGTTTTTGCGCTCGTCAAACCGGGCCTGCTTGATGATATAGCCAGCTTCCACCAGTTCGTCCAGCGCCCGCTTGACCGTGGAGATGCCATAGCCGCACTTGGCGGCTATGGTCTTGATGGACGGAAAACACTCGCCCTCCTTGTTACAATGCAGAACAAGGACCTGAAGCACTAGCCGCGCCCTCGGCCGCAATTCAGAGGAAAACGCCCTCTCCATGTATTCAAACTTTGCCATTCTGTGATCCTCCCATTCTGATACTCACTTAGTTACAGCCGCCGTTCTCCCATGATATACGGTTCCACCAGACGCTTATACAACCTCCCGTTGGTCCGTTCTGCAAATAGGTTATGGGATGCCTCCGCCATTTCCATCTCGCCGCCAAACAGCTCCCGGCAATATTCCCGGAACTCTCCCGGCACACTGATGGCCACCGGACGCACTTCCAGCCCGCCGCAGACCTCCAGCGCCTTGTGAAAAGCCGGAATCTCATAGGGCAGGACGCTCCCGCACAACAGCCGGTGATCCGCTTCCCGGAATACTGAGGTGGGCGTCTGTATCACGCCGCAGTCGTAGATGATAAACTGATACTCCCGGTCCGGCTCATTGGTCAGGTAGCAGTCAATCCCATCAATCGTGTAATGTTCGCCGGTAGGGGCCGCTTCATAGACATTGAGCAGGAGCTGAAGGTGCCGGTTGGTGTTGACCTCAATGTAGGCGACCTCCGCGCCTCTGGCGGCCAGCCACGCCGCCAGATTGAACGCCGTCACCGTTACGCCGCTTCTGCGCTGCGCCCTGCAACGGCAATACGGTTATTTTTAGCGTTCCAGCGGTAGGGGATGATCTCGGCCTCCGGTTCAGGAGTCGGTTCCTGTTGGGATTCTGGCTGGCTTGATACAGGCGCAGGCGTCACATACCGCTGCATCCCCTCATCGGACAGGGCCTCCCGCAGTTCGTCGGCGGCGTCCTCCAGCGTTTCCGCCGTAATCAGGTTCACCACCCCAATGGACAAAAGCCGATGGATACAGCCGCTCATATCCTCACAGCCGGACAGGATCACGATGATACGGGCAGAAAACATCATCTGGAAGGACCTCAAAGCCAGGGTGAAGTCCTCGCCGCTTTCCTCTATACAGGCCGCGTCAATCAGGAAGAACTTGGCCGTGGCATAGTTTCGCATATCCTTGGTGACAAAACTTTTCAGGCTGAACTTCCCAACCAGCTTTTTGGACGGCAGGAGCATTTCACGGGCCGCGCCGTCGATCAGCCCGCTTTTCTGGTTACTTGTCAAGTACAGCAGCATACGATGTGCCTCCCATATCCATGTTTTCTACCGTCCTTTCCGGCTCTCCTGTCAGCAGAAGGACAACGCCAACCACTACAATGGCGATGTAGATCAATAATTCAATCAGTTTATTTCGGTTGTTCATACCATGCTCCTTTAATAGATCGCCCAGAAGGGCCGCCAGCGGCAGCGCCTTTTCTGGCTTCATCCAGAATAATGGAGAGGTCCCATTCCTGTTCGCTCCGCTTGCGGCTGGCAGGGTCGGCCACCAGGATTTTCCCCTCCGCAGTTACACCGCGCAGGACAATGAAATGCCCGGAGTTGGTAAAGTGCCCTTTGCCATGATCGCCACAACCAGCTTCCCATCCGCCAGCGCGTCTACCATCGCCTGCGGGTCATCCGGGGGAACGCTCTCCCAGGACAGGCCGTAGGCTTCGGCGGCGGCTGGGATCAGGCTGTGATAAGAGCCATTCCCTTCGCAGCGGTGCCCATTCGCCACAGACCATTCGCTGAGTTCCACCGGGTCGTGAGCCATCCCGGTCAGGGTCGATGTGACAATCGCCATCGCCGTGGGACCGCACCCGGCCTCGCCAATCGTGCCGGATGTGCCGTACATGGTATCTGCCCACCGCTCATCCAGTTGGTTGTAATAGATGACCTCCCGGCCCCCATCGGTAAAGACCACGCCCTCGTAGCTCTGGCCGCTGCCCTCGATATAGTCCTTCTCATAAATGCCGAGCTGCTGGTTGTAGCCATACTCTTTCTGAAAATTCTCCACCACACTCACCTCATCGCCCACCAGCCATTGGGACAACATAGAGAACGGGCTGGTAATCAGGTATAGGATAAAGGCAATCAGGAGCAGCAGGCCCAGGACCGGGGCTAAAATGAGAATGAGCATCCTCCTGCGGCTTTCCTCATCGGTCGCCGCCCGCGCCGCCGCTTGTGCCAGCAGCTTTGCAGTCAACGGATCAATCGCCAAAACAACACCTCAATCAGCCCATTTCCGCGCCTATGTCCGCCAGCATCCGGTCAAACTGCTGGCGGATTTTTCCGTTCCCGCCCGGCACTGTCATCCATCACAAACTCCTTTTACCGTCCTCATTCTCACGCACGGAAACCGCATAATCCCCGTTTGCAATGAAGAAGGAAGTATAAAGAGTTTGGATGGCCGGGGCGGGCATCCGGGAAATCTCAAAGGGCGTGGCGGCGCACTTGCTGTTCCAGGAAAAGAGGTTGCGGGCCGCATCTGCCGTCAGTTTCATCCAGTCATAGTCAAATTCTTCTTTCTTCATCAGGGCGCCAAAGTCAATCCCGTCCGGCGAAAAATACCGCTCTACCTTTTCGGCAAGAACCGGATGGGATGCCATCAGATAGAGTGCTGCCTGATAAGAGCAGTCCAGCTCTCCGCCCGCCAGCGCATCGAGGACAGCTTGGTTATCAAAGATTCATACCGTTCCGCATGGTTCATCAGAAAACGCCTCCTGTTCGTGAATAAGTAAGGCGGCCGGGGAGCATCCCGGCCGCCGTGGTGCTACCGGCCGCCCGCCTTGCCCATGTAGGCAAACTTGTAGGCCGGAATTTCAAAATTGACATGAAGCCGCTTGGAGCCGACCAGGAACAGGGCGTGTCCCCGTCGCTTGCTCTCCAACAATTCCTGCTCGGCGTCCGTCAGGTTGTAGAGGTCAGTTGTTTCCTGAAGGTTTTGCCGTCGCAGCCCATCAGGATTTTGTAGCAGGGAATATCCAAAGTGCCTGCCCGTACATCTTGATCTCCGGCCAGGAAATCCACCACCGAATGAGAGATGATCGCCAGGGCGGACTCATATTTTCTGGACCGCTTCTCCACATTCCGCAGGAAGGCCAGGGATTGCGGCACCTGCGGGTCAATCATCAGGTACGCCTCGTCGCATACCAGAAGCACACGCTCCCCGCGATTGTTGCTCATCTGCTCCCAGCACCAGGTCAGCAGATTGAAATACTGCGTCCGCTTGATATTGTCCGCTGCGTTTTGCAGGCTGTGGGTATCCAGGCAGACAAAATGGGAGTCTGCCTCCAGTGTGCTGTGCCCGTTCCAAAGGAAGCTGTCGCTGCCCTTGGCGGCGTCATACAGCAGCATGGCAAGGTCACGGAATACCGGATTGTCCGGGTTGGCCTCGGCTTTCTTTTCAATCAGGCCGTGGAGATCTTCCATGATGGGAAAATCCGTCGCTTTGAGCTGGCGAATATCTGTGTCCCAGAAGATGCCGAACTGGTTATATAGTTCAATAACCGTCTGCTTCAGGACGGCCTTCTGCATATCGCTCAGGCTCGGCAGATACAGGGAGAAGATGATCTCCAGCGTTTTGATATGGAGCGCCATATCGGACATTCCATTTCCCTCATCCGTATAGAGCTTGTCGGTTTCGTCCTCATCGTCACGGGGCGCCGGTCTGATCTGCAAAAGATTGGAGCGGCCGTTACGCCCGCCGCCTGCGTTCAGCCAGTTCCCGCCCAGGTTCCGGCACATATCCTTGTATTCGGATTCCGGGTCGATACAGAGGATTTTGGTCCCTTTCATATACTCCGACAGCATGATGTGCTTGACCACGGTGCTTTTGCCGATACCGGCCACGCCCATGACAACGAAGCTGCTGTTGGTGCGGTCGTTCCCGCGTGTCCAAGGGTCTAGGATCACCAGCCCGCCGCTGCTGTCCTTGGCAAAATAATAGCCCCGGCCATCGCTGTAACCGGAGCTTGCAAAGGGGAATCCGCCCACAAAGGTACTCATGGGGATAATGCGGGAAACAATACTGTCCACCGTCCCGTTGGCGGGATAGGTGGGCGAAATGCTCTGAAACCCCTCCTTTTGCAGATTGGCGAGGGTGCGGACCTTGCATTTCTGAACGCTGAACGCGCTCTCCACACGGCGGCAGATTTTGGTGAAGGCCGCCTCATCCTGCGCCACCGGCATCACCGTGAGCGACATCATGGCGACGGTTTCACCCTCCTGGTCGATCTTCTGCATGATATGCTCCCCGTCCTCGGCGGCTTTTTCCGCCCGCTGACGGGTCAGCGGGTCTTTGGCGCTGTCGGCGGCGCCCCGCTGCTGGACAATGCTCTTGGAGAGGGCGGAGATCAGGGTGCTGTTATCAATCGGGGTGATCCCCACCGATACAATGGTGCTGGGGATGTTCGTGATTTTGGAGAGCCAGCCCATCTCCACTTTTTGCGGATAGCGGACCGCCCCATAGACCTTTCCCATATTTTCACCGATGACCAGGCTGTTCCGCTTGATTTCCAGCCCCATCGGGGTAATGACATTCAGCAACGCTTCATTGACAGGGAGCGTTTCTTCCTTCTTCTTGGTTCCTAACAATGATACACCTCCAAATCAGTGACACGAGTACGGCACGCCGATATAATCTAAGACAGCGCCCAGCTCCAGCTCATGGATGCAGTAGTGGTACTGCTGGGGATGGGTTTTCTCCATGAGCTGAAACCGATTCGGCTCATGCTCCAGATGAACGCCGTACATACAATACATACACCCCTGATCTGGAAACGCCGGTGGTTTTCAGAGTCGGGGTGCCGTTCCTTTTTTTGACCTCCACAATATCCCCATAGATGGGCGCATAGGGGATGCCGGTCATTTTCAGGTAGAGCAAAATATCTTCCTCCCGCCAGAACGCAAGGGGCTGGCTGAGGGGACGCCTGCGTTCATAGCCGTTGCAGCCAAATTTAAGGTAAGACTGCTCCCGCAGCTTACTCTCACAGGCCAGCACTCCCGTAATGGGATGCCGCCCGGACTGCCGTTCAAACTTGTTCAGCGGGGCCTTTTTCATGTGGTAACAGCACCGGGCTGAAACCGCAAAGGGGTCCAGAAGATACTTGTATTTCACAGTTGTAGATCGACTTCTTTCCGTTCTTATCCAGCAATTCACCGTTCAGGCGAGCCAAACGGTAAGGCTGGCCTTTCCGTGCGCCGCTGACGGCATCGGACACTTCCTTGGAAATGACCGGATAGCCGTATTTCTCAATGATCTGCGTAAACGGATAGCGTGGGCGAAGCCAAATCACATTGTCTTTCGTTTTACAAAATCGCGCAGTTCGGGTATTCCAGCCCCGTGTCCACATACACGGCGGGAATATCCGGGCATACCTGCCGTGCCAAATCAAGGAGTACCGTGGAATCCTTACCGCCGGAAAAGCTGGTAAAGACCTGCCCGCTGTACGCCCTGTACCATTCCAATATTTTCATCTGCGATACTTTGATCTTTCTTCGAGGCTCCAACCCTGCATGATGTTCAAATCCTGCCGGTTGTGCTTCATTCTTACACAACACCTACACTTTCTAAAATCGGGATCGCCGCTTCAAACCCGGCGTCCTCCAAATGGACATAGGCCGGGTTGTTCACCAGATTGCACAGCCGTACAATATCCTGCTGCTCCAAAATCTCGGTCTGGATACCGCAGTCGGCAAAATAACCGGCCAGATATTTCAGCTTTGCAGCAGCTCCAGCTCTACACCATCAACCGCCTTGTCCCAGATTTTGATGTAAAACTGCCGTTCCACCACCTCGCCGGAGAGGGCAAACCCGCCCATCTCCACGATCTCATGCTTCAGCAGCTCCTTTTGCTTGATATTGGAGGAAGCTGTGAGGGTAGAGGACAGTTCCGCCATCAGGGGAGAAATATCCACCGGGCGGGAAACCGCCAAAGCTGAAACGGATATTGGCCGCTGGACAGGCTGACCGTGAGCTGCTTGGCGATCAGCCGCTTTTCATTCTTGCTGAACAGCTCCGTGCTGATGGGAAATATTTTCAGGTACGCCAGCGCCATGCCGTCACGGGTGTAAAGGAAGCTCCCGCGAATATCCTTGACATTGGCAAACTCATTGGCCGTCATCTGCGCCAGTTCTTCCTTATCCCTGCTCTTGGCTTTCTTGCGCCTTTCTGAAAATTTCAAAAAAAGAAGCGTACCGCCTCCCAGCAGTACGCATACCAAAATCATAATGATCGGCAGCAGCAACCTATCAACCTCGCTTTCCTTGCCGCAGTTTACAGTTCCAAATCATCCTCGTCCTCCAGTTCTGGTTCCGGCTCATCAGTATAGTCCGGCAACACATCCTCAACCGCAAATCCAAAACTGTGCCCGCCGACCCAGTCCACTTGAACAGAAGCATACAGTTCTTCAAAGTTTTGCTGAAATAGGCCAGTTCTTCTTCGCTGGCTCGTTCTGTTTCACCTTCCCCGTAGAGGTAGGTTCCCACTTCCGCATAAACCCGGTCGCTTTTCGGCAGGCTTTCAAATCATCCCGGATGATTTCATCCTCCAGGAGATCCTCCGCACAGTCCGGGCTTCCGGGAGCGTAGTATTCTTCCAGCAGGCCGGAATCAGAGGCCAGGGTCACAACAGAAAACATCTTGCTCATTTTGAACCACCACCTTTCCGGCCCCCGAACATCAGCCGCAGAAATTCCTCCGCATCTTTTGCTGACCGCACCTCAAAGGTCACGGCGGAAGGCCGTGGCCCTGTGAAGTAGTCCCGGAAACAGGCGATTTGTTCTTCGGTCAGCGATACGCCATGCCCTCCGGGTGTCGCCATAGAGAAAGAATGTCCCGTGAAGCGTATCATTCCCTAACTGGCGATTTACAGGCAGGCCCAGCCATTTGCCAGCGGCGTTACAGCACAAGACGGTTTCGTGGGGCAGGGAGATACATTCGATCTCGCCGCCGACAAGGGCCTGCCGGTGTTCCAGGGAATCCTCCAGCACAGCGGTATAAGGTTCCTTTCCCGGCTCAAATATCATCACTTTGATTTCTATTGCTGTTCATCTTTTTCCCTTTCTCATCATGGGTTCCCCGGCGCGATATGCCAGTCATCGTAGAGGGAGCCGCTGATGGTCACAGAATCAGTGAGATTGGCGCAGAGCATCCTGCCGGGGTCCAAATGTCCATCACATGGGTATTGACTGTATAGCTCCCATCGGGGAACCACACCGGCGAAAAATGGACCCGCTGCTTGTAGGTGCTGTAAATGTTTTCGGCAAACTGGAACCGGGCTATTTTTCCGCTGGAGAGCCGGTCCAGCAGGCGCCAGTAGGTCGTATAGTTAAATTCGGGGAAATAGGAAACCGCCGTCTGGCCGTAGGTGTAGTGGGACATGGGCGCCGATGTGCTGACTGTGGCGGTGACGGTGTTGCTCACGCCGTAGCCGGATTTCATGGTATTCCCGGCTGCCGTAGGCACCTTCTCATCCGGTTCAATCCTCGTGGTGGCGGTCATGGAGGCGGAATAGTTGTCCCGGAAGAAATCATACCAGCCCTCATCCACCCAATATCCATCATCATCGCCGGTGCTGTGCCACACCCAATACGGGTGCCACTGTGCCCACCACACGCTCCATGCGGCGTAGGACTTTTCCTCCCGGCTGGGAACGCCGCTAGACCGCCAGCTTCCTGCGGTGTCGGTGGCCTTCGGGTCCGGCGGGTCGTTGCCGGAAAGATCAACCACTTTTGCCTTGATGGTAGTCTGGCTCAGAGTCCCCCTGTTTGTGCGTACTGTGATGGTAATATCCTGCGGTTCGGACGGGGTATGCCACTTCACCCACGCAAGCTGACTGTCCCCCTCCGGGATGACGATATTTCTCATGCGGTAGGTGCTGCCCTTGATGGTAAAGGTCACAGTGGCGGGGCCGTCCGGGTTGATCTCAGAACCGGCATAGAGCGTCACCGGCGTTATCACATCGGTGTCCACCCGGTATTCGTAGTCATAGTCGGTGGGTTCCGGCTGCTCCGGGGCTGTTCCTCAAACCGGACAATGCCCATGCCCAGGTAGGCGATGATAGTATCATTGGAACAGGTCTTGTTCGCGGGACCGGAATAGGCCGCAAAGCCTAAATCCGAATATTCAAGATACATCGCCAACGGGAGTTTTTATGGGTCAGGCTCGTCATGGTCCTGCGCAGGGCCGCCCGTCTGGTTGTCGTAGAGGGCCGCTTCATGGGCGGTCATGGCGTACATAACTCCATTGTGCTTGAAGTAGGCCATTGGCTCCAAAAGCAACTTATACTCGCCGCCAATCAGTTCATCATAGTTGATCCCTGTCTGCTGCGCCACCAGCTCGACCGCATACTCAGAACAAAAATATTTCTTGATTGCTTCAATACTCGCCTTGGTACTGCCGCTGCTGATAATGCGGGGCATAGCCTGTGCAGGCGTATAATAATCGTAATTTCCTGTGGTGGGGGAAATGCCCGACCCTCTGCTGTATTGGATTTTGCTGATCTTTCCAAAATGAATTTTAATCGTAGGATTTTTGTTTGTCAGGTCGAAGGGAGTAGAAACCGGCTGGCCGGATTCTGCGTCCACAACGGTAATCCTTACGCCATCCATGCCGGGGTTCCATGAGTTCTGCGAGGTCCCCTGTCCCATGCTGCCGCCACCGCCGTCCACATTCCCGCTGCCTCCGGTGTCGGCCAGGGCGCTCATCGGGCAAATGCCCAGAATAAGCAAAGCTCAAAAGAAGGCAAAAATCCGTTTCAAAAGCGCACCTCCAGTCTGCTGATTTTTGAAAAAGAGCATAAAAAGAGTACGGCAGAAATGCCGCACTCCTGTGCCAAGGGTCATCCCATGATGCCGACTTGCTTATTTATATCTCCATCTGAATCAATATTGTGCTGCACAGAACTGCCGCCCTCGTCAGGAATCCAGCCGAAGCCCTCAATGTAAATAGAGCCGTTCTGCGTATCGCCGTTCTGGGGCTGATTGGCAGCGGGATCGGAAACAATCGGCTCATTGTTCTTGCTGGCCGCCTGCTGTTCCTCCGGGGACGGGGCGGGCGGCGGAGTGGTTTCCGGCTTTCTCTCACTGTCGGTCAAATCAACATCCACCTGATCCTCCTGCTCCACATCCAGGACAGGATCAGCCTGTTCCTGCGCAGGGGTGTTTTCCGGCGCGGAAACATCGGGGACCTCCACTGTGGGCGTCGTGGTTTCTTCCTCCGGGGGCTGGCTCGCATCCTCCGTTGTAACATCCGTGGGGGCAGCGGCCGGGTCCGTCCCGGACGGCTGACTGCTTTGCCGAGCATGGACACAGAAACGCCGATCACGATCAGCAGCACCGCCGCCACACCGACGATGGCAAGCAGCTTCTTTATTTTTTTCGTTCATCTGGAATCCTCCTTTTAAGGTGAAATTATATCAAAAAATCAATGTGTTCCTCTGCCCTCATTATATCAGTTGCACAATACCGGAGTCCAGGTGGAAGAACACACAAACATTTTTGCGCTATGGGAACCCCCCAGGCAGAAATAGACAAAATCTAAAACCGGGGAACATATTTGGCGTTCAGCTTCATGGTGATCTGCATGGGCGGCAGATGGCCGAACCCAAAGGAAAGGGGCACCTCCACCGTGACCGTTCCCGTCACATTGAGCTGCGTGATCCCCTCCGGCGCGGAGGGTGAAAACGGGTGCGTTTTCCAGTTCCATGCGCAGATCATAAAAGCGATATTCCAAATCCGGCCCCGCGTATTTCAGATACCGCCCATCCTCGTACACCAGGCCCAACACCTGTTGCAGCCGGTCATACACATTCCCGGTAGTGACATTCTTTGTCCAGGACGAACCGGAAAGCTGGTAGCCTCCCGAATACCCTTCCCGCAGGCCGGGGTAGGCTTCATCCCAATTTTCCGTTGCCACCGCTACGATAGCGGATTGAACGGAATCCCGGACACCCTGCGCCACGATCATCAGCCGCATATATTCAAACACCACGCAGGCTAAAATCAGGCAGCAGACCACCACCGCCAGAATCATGGGCGTGCCCTGCCCGGACCTGTCTTTCAAAACTGTTTTCAGCCTGTTCATTTCCAATACACCTCCGAGGCTCCTGTGGCCCGTGCGGTGAGTGTGACCGGGAAGGACGCAAACTCCCCGAACAGGCCGAGATTAACGGTGGTGGTAAGCGTCACCGTCACCTCGTTGCCGAGCTGGATTTTGCCGGTGTCGCTCCATGAAATATCCGGGTCAAGCCCTGTTTCCTCCGGAGATCCGCCGCTTTCGCGTTGGTGGCGGAACCGACCCGCCCATTGATCTCCGCTGTCCGCACCAGCTCATCCGCAAACACATCCAGGTTTTGTTTCGCCACAAACACCGGGGCGATGCGGACCACCAGCGCCAGAACAAGCGCAACGGACAGGACAAGGAGGCACACATCCACAAAGCCCTCCCGCGTTTTTCTTTCAGCAGCCGCCTCAAACAGCTACCTCCCTTCATCAGAACAAATCTCCAAAGGCTTCCAGGACCACATAGCCCAGAACGCCCAGATACATCAGCAGGAAGCAGCCCAGGAGCATAAAGGAATACTTCCTCATTTTTCCCGGCTGCTTCATGGCCTCCAGCTTCAGCTTTTGGAGTTCAAGCTGTTTGAAGGTCATGGAGAGCATTTGGAAGTACATAATGCCGTTGTCGCCGCGCTTGACGGAGATCAGCCCGCGCACCACATCGGAGAGCATGGTGCTTCCGATCCGGCTCTCCCAGCGCGTCAGGGCGTTTTCCTCGTTGCCGGAGGCCATATCCGCAATCGTGATCTCCAGCTCCCGCTTCATGGCGTGACCGGCGTTGTGCTGGTAGGCTTTCAGGATATTCAGTACATCACGGGAGGAACGAAGCTCCTGCTCCACGGTATTGACAAAACGGGCAGCTCCGTTTCAATTTCTTCCCGCCGCTGCTGGACGATCTCATCCGCCCGTTTCTGCTCCTTGAAAAAAACAGCCACCGCCAGAAAGAGGATCACCGGCGCCAGAATAGGGAAAATCAGCAGGGCCGGGATCACCAGCAGTCCAATCAGGCCAGCCTTGACCCAGGCTGCCGCCACATATGTTTCGGGGACATTTGAATTTCGGCGGATTTAAGCTGGGCCTCCAGCTTGCGCCGTTTATAGGCGTCCAGCCGAACCAGAGGCGCGGCCTTTGCCGCCATGTCGAACAGGATGGCGTTCATGCTGTTCTTTTTCGCCTTTCCCCGATTTGTGACGGTCAGTACGGCCTTTGTGCTGGCGGAAGTGGGCAGCCGGAGAAGTCCGGCCAGTAAAAAGAACGCTCCCAGGCCAAAGAGCGTTCCGAAGCATAGTAAAATCAAATACAACCTGTTTCACCTCAATTCCTTGTAATACATTCGTTTCGGGCCGGTGTTCCGGCTCTCCGTCCGGGGGCGGCCCGGTACATTCCAGCTCCCGCCGCCCCGGAGGCCCGGCGCGCAAGCCATAGAGGAAACTGCACCCGTTGAATGTGCCGTCCGTGCAGAGCCGTGTCACCTCGGCGGTCCGTCCATCATCCAGATACCGGGAGATCGGCCGCCCCACGACAGCAACGCCATGAAGTACCCCTGACTCATCGGAGAGCGCCACACAAAATTTACAGCCCTGTGCGCGCCCGCTGTGGCGGTGGTGCTTTCAATAAAGCGGTTTGCCTCTCGCAAACTGATTGGAATGATCTCCGCGATGCTCACCTCCCAATAAAAAATACTCACCGGAAGGGTGAGTAAAATGGCTTTGCGCTTTGAATTGGAAATATCAGGTTCCTTCATTTCCGCAAACTCAAAATAGTGGAAATATCCCACCTGATTTTGGAGTAGATAGTTCCACTTATCTTTTATACTCCACTGGCTTTGTCAGCCGGATGACCGCCGCAAAGGAAATGAGCAGCACCAGCAGACACACCGCCAGGATGCCTTTGCCGAAGCCCGTGTTCACCAGCACATTGTACCAGTCTTTGTTCAGGAAGTAGAGCAGAGGGATGTTGCCCACCAGCAGGAAGGCCATCGTGATGAACTCCTTGAACGGCTCGTACATCAGGTAGTCCAGCTCCGCCGCCACGATCCGCATATCGGACAGCTTGCCGATGATGGGGGTGAGCGTGCTTTTCAGGCTCTTATCATCCTGACAGGCGATGGCGGCGTCCACCCATTCCCGGAAGATGTAGTTGTCCAGCTTGGGCTTCATGTTGGAGAGGGCCTGCTTCACATCTGCGCTTATCATGCCGGTTTCCGCTAAAAGCCCCGGAACACATCGGCAACAGACGGGTTCAGGTAGTGGATGTTTTCCTCTATGGCGGTGATGATGCTCTCGCTGCGCAGATAGGAGCTGGTGATGATGGACAGCCCGGTTTCAATCTCGTTGTTCATCAGCTTTTATAGCTGTGGGAGGTGAACAGGACATACCAGAACGGATCAGCCCCATGCCCGCCGCCAGAACCGGCAGCATGAAATAGTTTTGAATCACAATGCAGATCACCGCGCCCATAGCCGCCAGGAACAGGGAAAGGGCGCAGAGGGCGGCAAACTTGCCGCCCCTGCCGGTCAGGATCATCATTTCCTTGGCTTCCCGCACCGTCTTTTGGATGCCCTTGGCCCCTCTGGGGTGGTTGAGCTGCCCGATCTTCTTGGAGATCGGCGGCTCCCGGCTGGCAAAGGATTTCGTCAAGTCCTCCGCAAACTCAAAGCGTCATGTTCAGCAGCAGGAAAATGCCGGCCAGCATACCGGCAAAGGCCAGCAGAATCAGTACAATCAAGCGGTTTCCTCCTTCCCATCGTTTATATCCATCCGCCCACCGGCGATCTGCTCCAGCAGGCGGGGCGGCATCCCATTCTCCAGCAGCCGCTTTTGCAGGCTTGCCGAGATCGTGGACACCTTTTGAAATTCACCGCGCACTTTTATCTTGCCGTCCTCCACGGCGGTTTCCGATACATGGTAGCGGTAGAGGGTGGAGCTGCCGTGTACCGTCCTCCAAAATCTCACATTCAGTAATTTCCATCACCCTGCGGCTGTTGTCCTCCAGCTTCTTCACAAAGAGGACAATGGGAAACGCCTCCGTCACCAGGTTATACAGGGTCTTGTCGCCCATATCGTATTTCTGGGTACACAGCGTCACCATGCGGTAGTAGGTGGCCTTGCAGCTATTGGCATGGGTGGTGGTAATGACCGCGTGGCCGGTGCGGGCCGCCTCCTGCGCCGCAAACGCTTCCGCCGACTTCATCTCGCCCACGCACACCACATCCGGGTCGCAGGTCAGGGCAAACTCCAAAAGCCGCTCCTGATCGTAGTTCTGCTTGGGGTCATCGGAAAAACGGGTGACGGTGTGGACTACATTGTTGAGGACATTCCCTCGGCGTCCTCCTTCACCAGATCAAACTCCAGGCACCCGTTTTCAATGGTGAAGATTCTCTTTTCATTGGGAATGGTAGAGAGAATCCAGCTCATCAGCGTGGTCTTGCCGCTGCCGGTGGAGCCGGTGACGCAAATGGACAGGCCGAACCGCAGCACCGCCGCCAGGAAATCCAGCATTTCGGCGGTGGCCGTCCCATAGCGGACAAAATCATCCCGCCCCAGCTTTTTGGGGTTTACGATTCGGATGGAAGCCGCCACGCCCTTGTCCTTGTCGGTCAGCGGATTGCCCAGAACCGTGATACGGATTTTATTGGAGAGATGGCCCACCACTCCCGGCTGGCTGTTGTCCAGGATCATCCCGGATTTATGAAGCAGCCTGCGGACCACATCCACGGCGTGCTGAGGACTTTGGAACCGCTCCTTGAGGGGACCACGCGCCCATCCGCATAGGTGATCTTGGTGTCCTTCCAGGAGTTGATGTTGATCTCTTCCACATCGCTGGCAAAGAGGTAAGGAGTCAGGAAGGAGAACTCGGCCATTTCCGTATAGAGCTTGTCGATCAGGGCCTCGTGATCCATGCCCTCTACGCCCAGGCTGTAATCATTGAGATACTTGGCGATGTAGGCGGTGATCTGCTGGCGCTGTTCCTCCGGGTTGTCGGTTATCAGGGTGGAATACTTGCTGGCAAGGTACTCCTGCACCTGTGCCAGCACCTCTGCGAATGAGCGCGTGTTTTTGCTGGTATTGAAAAAAAGGCCGATGTTATTTGCCATCCCCGAACACCTCCGCAGCGATGGCAGCGATGACCGGCTCGTAGCTCTTTGCCTCTTTCCCGGCAAGCGGTTCCAGCAGCTTCAGCGTGGCCGCCTGTTCCTCCACAATGGAAGGTAAGGCAGCCGGTACTTCACCCCGCCAAATGAATTTTCGTATTCCATACCGCCCGGATAGGGCCGGGTGTTGGACAGCGTCCGGATGTGCTGCTCCGGCTTGAATTTCCGGTCCTCAATCAGCGGGAGGTAGGACGCAAAATAGGAGATCGCTTTCAGGTCGCACCCGCATACACGCAGCACATCGTCCGCCACCTCCAGCGCCGCCGTTGCCAGCACATTCCCGGTCAGGACACTGGTGCAGTCCACGATCACATAGTCCGCGATATGCCGCAGAAGCACCAGCATATCCACCGCCTTTTCCTTGCTGTACTCTGCGTAGGTAAACACATTTTCCCCAGCCTTGTAGCCCAGAAAGCTGATATAGGGGTGCTTTTCACAGGCGACGCAGGTTTTCAATACCTGCTCCTGCGTCATGCCGGGAGCGGACAGCAGTTCGCCCACGGACACCTCCGGCAGCTTCCTCCGCAGCCACAGCCGGAAGCGGGGGCGCGGTAAGGTCGGTAAACACCAGCACCACATTTTCTTCCGCTTGGCAAGCTCTGCCGCCAGCTTGACCGCCGTGACCGTCTTTCCGGCGCCGGGGCTGCCCCATACGGCAAGCATCTGTTTCTGCTTATTCGCCATCCGTTGTTTCCACCTCCTGTTCCTCTGTACTCTCTGCGGGCTGCTCACCGTCAACAGGGGCCTCCGGCTGGCTGCTCTCGTCCCCGGCCTCCGGTTCGGCAAAGAAGGCGTCCTGCGCCGCCAGGAACTTTCAGCATTGGCGCGGGCCCGGTAGACAAAGGCCAAGTGGAGGCTGTTGGATTCCTCCAAATGAGCTAAGAGCTGGGCCTGTTCGCTGTTCACCAGCAGGGTGATGGTGGCGGGCAGGGTTTCCTCCGGGTTTTCTTCTTCCTCATTTTCCACCGGTGCCTGATATTCCTTGTCCGCGCCGGAACTCTGGGTGGCGGCCAGGACCTCCACATATTTCAGCTCCGGGGGCTGGGTGGTTTCGCCGGTGTCCTTGTCGGTGGCAAAGAGCATGATAATATCGCCCGCCTCCACCTTACCGGAACCACCCTTGGCAAGGTGGGGATGGTGACGGAGATCGCTACCTTGGAACCGTTCAGTCGGGTCAGGTACTCGTACTGCGTCAATGGCTCAGAGGACAGCCACGCCGTGTTCACATCGGTATTTTTCCGCAGCTCCACATAGGTGTATCTTCCCACCACCTCATCCAGCGAGGTGGCGATACTGTCCTCCATGCCGGAGGCCCCTCTGGTGTAGACCTCCACCATGTCCGCCGTGATGTATGTCCCCGTGGAATCACCTCGGCTTTTACCCGGACGGCCTCCGTCTGGGCTTTCAGTCCCTCGTTGAAAAGCGGCGTGATTCCAAAGCAGACCAGGACTGCCAGCAGGATGCACACCGCGCCGATGACCGTCCGGCTCCGAAAAATATTCTTGTTCAACTTGATACCTCCACTCGTTTAGATTTGAAATACAAAAGCAGTCAGCCAGTAGGCGGCCACACCGCCGAAGCAGAAAGGGGCCAGGGGCAGGCGCACCGCAGACAGCGGCCGTTTTGCACACGGCATTCCACCATCCCGGCCAGCACCGCCAGCGAGGGAAAGGACGGCCTGTACCAGCCCCGGCCACACGCCCAGGACAAATCCGCAGGCCCCCATCAGCTTCACATCCCCGCCGCCAATGGCAAACCCGTCCCGTTTTATCAGAACCGCCGCCAGCAGGAAAGGGCCGCCTACCAGAAGCAGCCCCGCCGCAGACGCGGCAGGGCGGAACCCGATCAGCCCACACAGAAAGAGCAGGATCGGGATCAGGTTTGGGATCTCCCGGTTTCGCATATCCCACACAGCGGCGGACAGGAGCAGCAGGCCGAACAGAGTGCCCTTGACCATGAGCGGCGTCACCGCTCAACCTCCCGGCAGGCTCTAAATCGGGATTATTCAGTTCTTCTCCATAGAGTTCATAGTAATCCTTCAGCTCCTGCGGCGGTTCCCCATTCACATGAAACTGACAGGAGCGAAGCTCTTTTCCCGGCGCTGTACCGTATCCTGCATCGTATCTACAATACAGTCTAAAAAAGAGTAATCGTTATCCATCCACTCACTGAAAAGAACCGCCAATGGCTGCGGATAGGTCAAGAGGACATTTACCGTATCTTCAGGTAATTCATCTTCCATCTGGCATAGAAATTCCTCTTTTATCACTTTCTCATAAGCGCACCCCAAAATCTCTTTGGGCGGCAGAGCGGCGATCTCCTCCATGCGGGCGTCAAATTCCGCCTTGGCCCGATTGTAGAGAAGATCCGCCCGATACCCGGCCCTTGTCCTGGAGGAAGTAATAGACTACCTCGCTGATGTTCTCCGGGTTCATACAGCGGTCCGGGACGGGCGTATTTCGGAAAGTCCACGCCTGTTCCAGTACATTCTCCATCGCCAAAAGCATATCCCGCTGCGTATCACTCAGGGGGATGTTCTCCAATTCACTTTTGATGGCAAGCATCCCCTGAATCCGTGCAAAATAGGGATCGTCGGGCGCCAGTTCCTCCAGCGGTCTGGCCGCCTTATGGATTTCTTCGTCCAGTTTATCTTTCAGTTTCTCTTGTTCCAGTTAAACCACCTCCTGCGGTCAGGCATACAGCCCGGAATAAAGAAGAATGGCGGTCAGTCCGGCCGCTATCCCGATCATTAGGGGCCACGGGTTCCATCCTTTTGAAACATCATTTTGATTCCCCCTGTTCCAACGCCTCCTGCGCGGCGAGAATCTGCCTGCCCACGGCATAGACCACTTGAATGGTCACAGAGTTTCCCGCCTGCCGGTAGAGCTGATTGTCGCTGTTGACCGCCCGCGCCCGGTCAAACATTTCATCGGTAAAGCCTTGCAGCCGCCAGCACTCACGGGCGTCAGCCTGCGGATCAGGCCGCACCCCGCAAACGGCGTCCCCTGATTGCAGGAGGTTTCCAGAGTGCCGGTGCAATCCTTTCCGACACGCCCACGCCTTGTCCGGCTGTCCGGAAACGCCAGATTGACGCTGTCCCCGCAGCGGGCAACCGCGTAGCCCTGTTTTGTGGCCTCCCGGATGTGCATACCGTAAGGGCATTTTTCACAGTCCTGAAGGAAAACGCCGTGGCGGTCCTGTGTTGTAAGCGTGAAGGCCGGTTCTCCGCACTCCTTGATCCGCCGCCCATTCTGCTTTTTCTTCCCGTTCCGGGGTAACGACAGCGCGGCAGCCGTAGAACACGCCGGAGTTATCGCCGCCCCGGTTGGTGATCCCGCTGTTATACTTGGTCTTGATGCACCGTGCATGGCTCGTCAGTTTGGGATTGCCATTACAGAGGTCAACGAAATACAGCCCGGTCTTTCCGCCCCAGCCGCCGGATTGGGCGGCCATCGTGACGCTGATGCCGGACGGGTCGTACACCCGCTGGCCCTGCATCCCGCCTATGAGTTGGACAAGAGCTTTTCACGGCCCGCTGGGACAGGAAATACTTTTGGTCCACCTCCGGCTCCAGGATGTCGGCAAGCGACAAGGTAGACCCGCTCTCTGTTTTGAGGGGGGCCGAAATCCTTTGTATTGAGAAGTCCGTACTCGATATGGTAGCCGAGTGAGGCCAGCGTATCAAGAACGGCCGCAAAGTCCCATCCTCCATGAATGGACAGGAGATTCTTAACATTTTCAAGGACAATCCATGTGGGTCGATTTTCAGGACTTTGGCCTTTGACGAGTTCAGCAAGCGTAAAAGAGTCCGCTTCTTGCTCCGTTAATCCTCGCTGACGGCCGCTGACCGAAATATCCTGACACGGGAATCCCGCTGCCCACAGGTCTGCTCTGGGGAGTTCTGCGGGGGTGACTTTTGTGATGTCCGCCGCATACCATTCATCCTCCTTTATATCGTGAATGGCTCTGTAACTGCGGTCGGCATATTTGTCGATCTCACAATGCCCCACACAGCGCATCCCGCACAGTTCAAAGCCCTTGCGGAAACCGCCGATGCCGGAAAAGAAGTCAAGGAATGTCATCTGCGCCATCGGCAGCCTCACATTTCTAACGCCATATCCTCATCAAGCTCTTTCTGTCCGTCATTCTCCATTTGAGCGATCGCTTCCTGTTCTTCCTCCAATTCCATCAGCTTCATAAAGATGGCGTTTGCAACGCACGGATCAATCTCCGTGACATACCGGGTGGTCGGGTCAACATGGTTTCATCCCTTGGAGTCCGGGCGTCCGGAAATCGGTCTGTCCGGCCCGGTCAAGCACCGCCTGATCGAAACGGGAATCCCAATCGGAAAACTGGATGGTGCGGGAGAGGACATAGATTGCCCGCTCCACGCCATAAAAGCGCACCAGCTCTCCAATGAAGGAATCCAATTCCCGGCTGTTCATGGCGGTCATGGCCTTGTCCTGAATGAAATTCCGGCAGTCCATGTTGATGTTGTAGCTGTCGCACCAAAGAGCCGCCTCATCCTTTCGGGCGGCTTCTTCCAGCGACGGATAGTAAACGGAATGGCTGCGTACATTATTCAAGCCCCATTCGTCCCCGTAGCGGTACGGGTAGATTTTCTGCCCGCTCAGGAACCGGACCAGGTTCTGCACCTGATCCACCACGGACAAATTGCTCTGGTCCTTGGTGGTCATCATCACCGAGCCAAAGATACCGGTCAGCGCCAGGACTACGGTGGTAGTCACATTGGCGGTAAACAGCCAGACCAGGGCGGCCGCGCCGCCCATCACCAGGGAGCCAATCAATGCCTGAAAGAGCTGCTTTTCCAAAGCCTGTGAACAGCTCCGCCTCCGGCTTCACGCCCAGAGGGATATACAGTTTCAAATCCTCGTCCATTCGCACCTCCTACGAATAGTAATACAAAATCAGGTCTTTGATCTGCCAGATGGATTCCGCGATCACATAGAAGATCACGGTGTTGCGGGCGCGTTTCTTGTACTGCGCCGCCTGTTCCTCGGCGGCAGCCAGCCGCACCATGCAGTAGATAAACCTCGCCGCAGCGCCCACACGCACCAGCAGGATGATGGCCTTTGAGAGATCGTCCATTGTCACCATCCGCCGTCACCTCACTTTCCCATGCCCTGACCATCTGCACCAGGCGCACGGAATGGTATGCGTTGTTGACAATGGCTCCGCCACCGCCGCCTCCGGTCGTGATGATGAAGTCCTGAAGGAACTTCGGCGTCCGCACGGCCAGAATCATGCAGGCCACGCCCCAGAAGATGTGCATATTCATCATCAGCCCCACGCCCAGCTTGGCGAGGGCGATTTGGATAACCACCGAAAGGGCCGATTGAAAAAACTTGCTCATGTAGGGCTTGAACACGCCCTTGTCATTGTCGATCAGGCCCACGCAGGCCAGGGGCATCCCTACCCGCAAAATCAGAATCTCCAGCCCCCGCATAAGGAACTGGAAGTAGAGGATAAAGTACACGATAACGAACACCAGCCCAAAGATAGCAGTCACAAGGCCGAGTGTGGAGATGCCGGACACCCAGCCCGCCCAATCGTAGGCGGTGGCAAGGCCGATGGCCTCCAGCATCTTGTTACTCATTTCCTCCACGATCCCGGCAAGCCAGCCGTACATGGTGGGGAAACAGACCGCCACGGCCATCGCCTTGAAAAGTTGGTCAGCAGGGCAATCGGTTCTTCATCCGCGTCGCCGTCAGACCACAGCACATAGGTTTCAAAGCCCTTTTGAGAAATTTCAGGATGATAAGCGATACGCCAAAGCCAAACACAATATCAAACAGGGCTTCAAACAGATCAACACCAGCCAATGTGGACATATACTGCTCCGCGTACAGGGTCAGCGGCACAATGCCCTCCATCAGCCCGTCAATGTAGGCGATGGCTCCGTTGAGCAGGGCGACGATCAGCAGAACCAAAATATATTCCAACCAGCGGCCACCTCCTTTCCGGGGGCGGCCGGGGCCGCCCCCTTGTCGTATGAATGGAAAACGGGGCGGGTCAGGCGGCAGGCGTCCCGCCGCCCTCCGCCAGCGCCCGGTCATACTCGGCCAGCACCACGGCGGACAGCTTCTCCCGCAGCTCCTTCGTCATGGGGAAGCACTGTTCCGTCCATTCGCCTTTTACATTCCGGCGGCTGGGCAGGGACACGAACAGCCCCTTTTCACCCTCCACCACCCGGACATTCTTCACCAGAAAGCAATCGTCCAGGATGACGCTGCACACCGCCCGCAGCTTGTCGGGACCGGTCAGCGTCCGTTTGATCTCCGCTCTGAACTCCATAGAAAACCTCCTTGATAAAGTGTGGCGGGGCATAACGCCCCGCCGGTTCCGCTAAACATCAGCCCGCGTAATCGAACATATCCTTGATGCGCTGGGTAATGGTCGGCAGCACAGTGCTGTCCACAATGAGGTAGAGGCCCGCCAGGATCAGAGCGCCCAGGACAATGGAGATCAGCACCGTGATCGCCACATCAAGGGTGCCCTGCCCCTCACGGTTTACCAGCGCCTCCTTCGTGCGGCCTGCCAGCTCACGGGCCTTCTGCTTGGCCGTCCAGATGGAAGTCATAGCCTTAACCTGAGTGTTGCGGATGAAGTTAGCCATAATTTTTTCCTCCTATTGATGAAGTGATTTATTTAGTAAGGCGTGGGAATCGCCTGTACTACGAAAAAAAGCCCCCGGCTTACTGATAGTAGCCGAGGATCAGGTTCAGGGTGGCGGAACCAAGAACGGCGCCGATGCAGGACACCACGGCCACCACAATGCGGTTATTCCATTTCTTTTGATCCATCTCGTCAGCCATTCCGCGCCGGATGCAGAAGTAGATGATAAGCAGGCCGGACACCACCGGGGCCAGGACCATGAGCCAGGTGGTCAGGTCGCCAATCAACTGCTCGGTGCCCGTCACAATCTGGCTGTCCTCCACACCAGCCGCATAAGCCGGTGCGGACATGAAAGAGGCGGCAAGTGTGGAAAGACCGACACCTGCCGCCCGGACGGACTTATGAAACCCGCCCATCGTCTGTTTTACTTTTTCTTTCATCAAAACCTCCTGAAATTTATTCATCATCAGAAGCGCCGCCCCTGCGTTTTCTGCTGCGCAAGGCGGCGCATGATGTCCTTTGATAGTAGACCCAGATATTCCACAATGCGATCTCTTGCTTGGTATCGGTCATAACGGGCCGTTTGTTTTCCCGCTCCTCCCGCAGCTTCCGGTTATGCTCCATGTCTCCCATGCCCAGCATTTGATTGAACAGCCATTTGAGAGGTCGGGGCGTACATCATGGCCGGATGGTCCCGGCTGGTGATGATTTGATAGGGCCGCTTGACACGCCGGACCTCATCCGTATTGAGCAGCTTGCGCTCCGTCAGGCTGACGCTCTGGGAGCTGGACGGTGTGGTGAACCGCCCGTTGCTGGCCGAGAGCTGATAGCTGGATGTGGTGTAGCTACCCAGCTTGTCCGACATTTCCCGCAGGGTTTCCGGGTCATCGCTTTGGAGATAGGCCCAGATCTGGCAGTTGCCCTTGATGGTGTTGGCGATGTTGTCGCTGTACTTCTCCTTGAGCTGATCGAACCCCTGCACATAGAGGGCATAGCGCATCCCGCGTCCAGCCGCCACGGTGAGTTTGTTCGTCATATCGCTGATGGGGGTAAAGTTCCCAAACTCATCCAGCAGGAAATTGACCCGCCGCTCCAGCCGCCCGCCCCGCGATCCGCTGCCTCCGCCAAAAGCTCATACTGCTGGGACACAATGAGAGAGGCAATCGGGTAAAAGGTGGTTTTCTCGTCCGGCAGGATCACAAAGAGTGCCTGTCTTTTTAGTTCCCAGGTCGGAGAGCGTAAAATCGCTGGTATGGGTGATGGCGTAAATGGATTTCGAGGTAAACAGCCGTAGGGTGGTGAGGGCGGAGGTGTAAAGCTACCTCTGGTGCGGGACGGGGCCACATCGGAGATGGAGAGCAGCGCCCGCGCCGGGTGGGTTGGCGACTGCTTTTTCAGATACTCCAGCAGGGGCATTTTATTCCCGATGGTACGGCACATCTCGGATATGAACCAATACACATTGGTCATATTCTGAAATTCCGGCCGCTTCTGGTTATCGCACACAACACAGAGGATGGCGGCGGCGATGATGGAACACTCGCCGTTCGTCCAGATTTTCTCTCCCTCCGGCTTGCCTACCAGATTGTTTGTCAGATCCCAGGCCAGCATTTCCGCCCGGTCTGTGTCACCCTCGTTGATGGCGTCAATGACAGGCTGGAGAAGGTTGTAGCGCATACTCTTGGCCGGGTTCTTGAAGTCCAGCACCAGCACTTCATACCCCAGCTTTTCAGAAATTCAGAGGTGTAGTGGAACAGCTCGGCCTTGGGGTCCGAACAGAAAATAGATTCCCCGGCAAGCCCCAGAAGGCAGATGCTCTCCAGTACCAGGCAGCGGGACTTGCCGGAACGGGTGGCGCCCACGCAGAGCAGGTGGCAGTCATCCCCCACAAAATAGATTTTTTCCTTGTCGCCCTCCTTTTCATGCCCACCACCACGCCGCCCTTCGTCAGCGGGGGAGGCGGTGTGTCCCTGGGAATCTCTTTGGGACGCAGATTCAGTTTCAAACAAACACCTCACTTTTTCATAAAATCCAACCCGTCATAGCCGGTTTTCAACAGTTCCCGCATGGCCGGGTCATTCGGGTCCAGGATAAAGCTGTTAAAGGCTTTTTTTTTCCGCGTCGCTCATCCAGCGGGCCGATCCATGCTGATACTGACCCACCGCCTTGGGGGTCTTGATCTCCGGCGTGATGGTATCCAGGTCGGATTCATAGGGCCGCATATTGGTGAGAAAGAACATCATGGCCAGCACGCACACAAATCCTTGCAGGCAAAGGTACAGCATCAAGTGCTGGCGGCTGGAAAACAGGCTGGCAAGGCAGTCCCCGATGGGAAGGAGGGAGAGCCGGGTGATTTTCCTCGTCAGCAGCCCATGAACAGCGGTGGAGAAAAAGAGATTCAGGACTGCGCCGGAAACAAAAATCAGCCCGCAGACCAGCAACTTCCCCTTGGTCCTCATGGCTCCAATTCCTCCCCATCCTCCAGTTCAGGGGCAAGGTTCTGTACGGCGGCCTCCAGCACCGCTTCCGCCGCCTCGCTGCGGATCGGCTTATCCGCGATCCATGCGGCCAGACTTTCCGGCTTTACGATACCGTAGAAGTCCTTGCGCTCCCAGTGAATGTACCGCCCATCCAGCAGGTTTTCCGCATAGACCGCCTGCCCTCTGGCTCCATAAATGCAGCCAAACCCGTCACGGGCATACCACAGGGAATCGTCTGCGGTCAAATCCATGCTGCTGCCGTAAGCCTCCGGTTTTAGGACAAGAATCTGTCCCTCATAGCTGCTCTTGCTGCTTCCCTCAATGCAGTCATCCAATCTAAGGAGGTGATCCTGCTGACGGATTTTAACTTTCTCCTGTACCATATCTTCCGGCACATAGAAAATGGGCATATAGAGCTTCTTTGCAAGTTCAATTTCTTCCCGCATCCCGGAAGAAATGGTGCTGCCCACTACCCAGAGGTCATCGCAACGCCACATCAGGTCGCGGCCCATCCGCAATCCCTGTTCACGCTGCTCCGGCTGTTCATCATCCAGATATTGCGTGAAGATCGTGTGGCGCCAAGGGAATCACCCGCAGGATGCCGCATACGCACAGTAGTCCCTTGCTCTTTGGATATTCCGCTCCACATCCCCGCGCAGGGGGGATGAGATATAGACCAGCCGCAATTTATCACCTACCTTTCCAAATCCAGCCCATCCAGCTCTACATCGCTGATGGACGGCTCAAAGCCGGTGTCATAGGACACATCATCAAGCTGCCGGATAGCCTCCAATTGTGCTGCGGCCTTGGGGTCGATCACAAGCTCCTGCTCCAGCAGAGCGTCGGCAACAATGGCATTGGAAACTGGGTCGGTAAAGCACAGGGCCTCGCCGTCCTGTGTGGCCTGCTCCATGACGGACTCCGGCAGGATTTCCTCCGCAACGGCCTTGGGTATCTCAAGCCCCGCTTTTGCTTCCGACAATCTCATAGACACCCACGGCGATCTCGCCGCAGGTGATGATGTTCCCCCATATATCGGGATTTGGGCGCCCGTCACGCATACCTCACACCTCCATCTTCCTCATAAGGCATAAACGCAATCACAGAGATAGTCCCTCCCCAGCCGCCTCAAAGCGCGTCCTGATGCTCCATGACCTGATCCACCACATTTTCCGGGCAGTACCGCATCATATCCTTTACATAGCTGCCCACATCCAGCCCGATAGGGTCGGCCAAATATTCCTCGTCTGTCATGCCGTCAAGCTGCTGGTTCAAGCTGTGCTTATACATGAGAAACCGGGCGATAGCGATGGTCTGATTCCGCTTGCTGTTCATCATAGGCTATCCTCCCATCTCCATTTCATCATTCAGCCCAACTTCCATCTCAAAATCAAAGTCCATGTCGGCCTCCCGCAGCTCCGGCATGATTTCCTCGATTTTGTCAAGAATCCGCTCCACAGATTCACGGGCGTCATTGGAAACATCGTGATCGAGTATGCTCATTTTGACCAGTCCGGCGTGAAGGACCCGCAATTCTTCCTCGCTGAATAGGGCCTTTTCGTCCACCAGGCCGCTGCGCTTGGCAAAATCCTGACCGGCAAACTCTTTGTTGTAAAGACCTGACGCGCCAGCATTTCCCGGAATCCGGGGCAGTGCGGTAGGTGGAGAACACATAGCCGAACAGGTGATGCTCCTTGCAGGCCAAAGTCACGCCGTTGTATTCCGCCAGCTTGTAGGAACCGTTGGGCAGCTTTTCGTTGGCGTCCGTGTAGGGGCAGTCCCGGCAGATGCCCACTTTGACCGCTGTGTTCTGGGCGGTATCGTTGATAAGCCGCATGACCTTTTCTTTCACAGCAATAAACGGGTTCTGGATCACCGTATCCGCCTTGGAAAAATAGGCCACAAGCTGATTTTTATAATAGATGTCCGCAATATAATCCGAAGCTTGGGACCGCTTTACATCAAAGCCCTTTCGGGCGAGCTGTTCAAAGAACAGCCGGTAAAAATCTGTTTTGCTCCGCAACCGGCAAACCTCCTTTTTACGAGTAACCCTTTCGTTTCATCACCTTTTGAGAACTTCAATGAAATCAAAATGCGCTCTGCCGCCGCCTGACTCCGGGGATAGGTGTGCGGCAGGGGTGGGCGCTTCTTCCGCTTCAGATCGTACCAGAGGCACCCGCCGTCCTTTCGGCTGGGGAACATACAGGACGGAACGGAAGTCCGTAAAGTAAAAGGGCACCCCCGGCAGGGATGCCCTTTGGGGTACTCATACAGCCGGGCCGCCAGGCGGGTCACGCCATAGGACCCTCTGGGGATAGACACCGGCACCCCGTTGTGCTTATAACTCGTTGTTACTGTGTTCATCCAATCTCCTTTCTCGAACCGGGCGGCCGGTTGTTGTATTTATCGGGACATAGAAGCGGGAATAAAAGCGGAGAAAATCATCAACTTTTCAAGGGACTTTTCCTGCAAACCAAAAACTTTTTCAAGCGACTTTTATCAGCAAGTATCAACTTTTAGAAAAAATCTTCTGCCTCGAATCCAGCTTTCCAAAAGAAAATGCCCGCCTGATAAACAAGCGGGCATTTCATTGAGCTGTGTCTTTAATATTCAGAACTGAGCAGAAAATCGGCTATGTGCATGGTCTTGATCCCTCGTAATTCCCCGGCAAATTCGTCCGTTGTAAGAACATATTTGGGGTAATTGTCGTGTATTTCAAGCAGCCGCTCATATTTCCGCTTTTCTGTCTTTTCCGAATTGATCTCCTGTGTGACCTGAACATAAATTTTCTCGTTCTGCCGCACCGCTACAAAATCAATCTCTCCATCGCTGGTCTTTCCCACATTGACGGTATATCCCCGGCGGCAAAGCTCCAGGTACACAATGTTTTCAAGGCTGGAAGCCACGCTGTCCGCGTTATAACCGAGAACGCTGTACCGCAGGGCGGTATCGGCCAGATAGAACTTTTCCTGAGTTTTCAGGATTTCCTTTCCCTGCAAATCGTATCTGGAGCAACGGTGAAGCAGATATGCCTTTTCCAGCTTTTCCAAATAACTGTAAACCGTTTCGTTGTCAAGGGCACGCCGCTCTGCTTTCAGGTAATCCGAAATGGACTTCGCTGAAGAAAGTATTTCCCACATTGTTAAAGGTGTACTTGACCACTCGTTCCAGTTGGTCGATTTTTCTGACCTGATTTCGTTTTACAATGTCTGAAAAGATTGTGGAATTATATATATCCCTGACAATCGTGTAGATCTCATCCTGAGAAAACTCCTGCAAATGGGTTGCCGGGAATCCGCCCAGACGGACATAATTTGCAAGCTCGGCTTTGGGTTCCCCGACAGTCGTGAACTTGCTTCTGAACATCAGATATTCGCTGAAGGACAGCGTAAAAATGCGGAAAGACACATACCGGCCAGTAAGGTAGGTGGAGATTTCCGAGGACATCATGCGAGAGTTGGAACCTGTCACATACAGGTCAACATCAAAGTCAGATGCCAGCGAATTGACGACCTTTTCCCACCCCTTGATCTCCTGTACCTCGTCCAGAAACAGGTAGGTCTTTCCGTCCGGGCAAAGACGCTCCTTCAACTGTGCGTACATCTGCTTTGCCGTCATATCCTCAAATTCCATAGAATCGTAACGGCAGCTTATCATGCGTTCAGCCGGAATATTCCGCTCGGTCTTTAACCGTTCCATAATCATCTTCAATATTGTGGATTTCCCGCAACGGCGTACCCCTGTGAGTATCTTTACAAACGGGGTATCGGCATAAGCCATGATCTTATCCACATATAACGGCCTGTCAATCATCGTGACCACCTCCGTTTGTAAATAGTATATCGCAAAACCTGTTTGCGGTCAATTAGTTTTGCGATTATAAACCGCAAAACATTTCGACAATTTATTTGACTGCGGATTAGCCCAAGAAACACTACGGTTCCATACACCTGTCCTTGTGCCGTAAATACCAGTCCTTTTGGCGGCTTTGGAAAGATCACCTCCCATAGCCTTTTGGCAATCGTCGTACTCCATACCCATGTTGACGGCGTTCTGTTCTAACGCCATCAGGATTTCACAGATCAACCGCTCTGTATAGTAGGCTTTTCGGGCCTCGGCATACTCAAAAGCTCCGGTTTCCCGATCCTTGCGGAGCATGGTGCGTATGGCCTCCAATACCTTGTTGGCAATCAGTTTGTCCGCCTCCGCGATTCCTTTCTGCCGCTGTTCCTCCACATGGGCAGGGTCAGCGTCATAGAGCATGGAAAGCTGGCACTTGGCGTCCGCATACTCGTTTACCAGATCACCAATGTACTTACAGTCTGTTTTTAAGCTGCCGATAAAAGCATTCAGTTCGGCCTTAACTTCCTCCTGCAGCAATTTGTAGGCCAGACGGCCTTTTGGGCATCTTTTCTTTCAGGACAAACAGGCCGGGGATAAATCGGGCCATCCCATCCGCACTCAAAACACCATCACGTGGGCGGCTCCCAGCTCATCATCCGTGATATGGCCAAAGGCTTCCCGCAGTCGCTTGTATTCGGTAGGATGAAGCTGCTCCATATATTGCTCAAACTCATCAACCAGATCAACGGCAGCAGTAGTAAGCCGCTCTCTGGCCCGCTGCTTCGTTTCACAATACGCCTGTATTTTCTCCGCAAAGGTGTCACGGATCAACTGCCTGCGTATTTTATCCGGGATGCTGGGGTGAACAAAGGGGACCATAGTGCGCTGGTTCTTATCCCAGAACACCACATGGATGTGCGGATGGCCCCGTTCATTGTGGTGGGCAGCCACCCATTGTAGGTTCTGAACCCGGATTCCATTATACTTTGCCAGCGTTAAAATATGACGCTCCATGTAGTCCTCCCAGGCTTTGCGATCGGTCAGCCCCAGCTCGGCCGCTGTTTCCGGGGAAAAGGAGATGATCCCTCGATACATATTCACTCGGCGGCAGGACAGCTCCCGCACCAGACGGGCCGCCTCCTGCCAGGTGGCGAACTCCCGCACCTCGCCGGGTTCCAGCTTCCCGAACAGACCGTGGCGCATCCCCTCATTCTTTACCGCGCCGGGACGGGTGGCAATATAGCCGATGTGGGCATAGTTGCACTTGGGCGCTTTTTCTGATTGGGTGCCGGTGGCGCTGTTTATAAATCAGGATCGACACGACTGCCCCTGAACAGCCTGAATCGCTTTTCATTTCCTCGTCATCCAGAAAAATACGCAGAGCGTCGGCGTTCTTTTGGTTTGCAAACGCCAACGCCTTTTCGGGCCGCCGCCTCGATCTTCTCAAAAGAGGAATAGCGGTCCCGGTCGATCAGGTCTGCGATAATGGCGATATTGGCATAGTAGCCTGCGGCGGATATGATTGTCAGGCGGTTGATAAGTCCGGCCAGCCGGTTTCCCAGCCCCTTGATCTGGCCGCTGAGTTCCTGCCGGATCACGCCGCTTATCATGTCGATGTTCTCAGCGGTACTTTCCAAATCCAGGTATTCGTCAATCGCCCGCCGCACCTCCTTGGAGAAGTCCGTCCCATTTCTGGCCGCCAGCTTATTGAGCGCCCGAATGGTGTCCGGGGCAGATGGATGGTTTTGCGCTCGGTTCGGATCGGGGATTCTTTCAAGTCAAGCCTCCTTCCATAAGGTGTGACAAAAATCACACCAAAATCAAAAATCATACCTTGTAAAATTCTCAAAAACCCGTTGAAAGCACGGCTTTCAAGCAGTCGGCCCGCCGTCAGGTATGACGGCTATTCCTGCCTTAACCTGGGAAACACAGGCTGCGCCTGCGTTTCCCGGTTGCCCGGTGGGGCGGTCAATACGGATGGAATGAGAAGTGAGAGGGTCAGCGTTCCATCTCGTCCTCCGGTTCCTCGGCGGGTTCCCAATCGGTGAAGATCTCCGCCATGATCTGCTCCCTGCTCCCACGGACGGAACTGCCCTGTGTTTCATAATCCCGCAGAGCGTTCATCCGCTCCGGGATAGCAAAAGGCAAAGCGCCCGTCCTTCATCTGCGTCAAAGCCGCATTTCACAGCCGGATGAGGGGTCCATGCCGCTCATCAGTTTTTCTAATGTCCCCACCTTTTCTGCCGCTTCACGGACAATGGAGCGGAACATATCGGACGGGATCTCTACATTCCAAACAGCGTAATCATCACGCCCGTGGCAGGTGATGGTCTGAATGGCCGTGCAGGGAACGCCGGTGAATTTATCTAAAGCGGAGGATAGCAGTGCCTCGGCTTCCGGCTCCAGATAGCCGCACAGATCCAATTCCACCGAATTTGCGACGGCTGCGGCCTCTTTCCCGGTCAGCACGATGTCCACATTGTTTCTCTCATAGGAAAATCCACGCCCATTCAGCATCAGGGAACACTCGGCGGCGATGCGGAACATCCGGAAATAATCGTCCGCCGTTTCACCCAGCGTCTTGCCGGTGGCGAAGGATTGAAAATACCGTTTGCCATCACTGTTTCGACAGGCCAGGGAAATATCCAGGTAAATTCCCTCGCTGGAGCCGAAATTCGGGATGCAAAGGGCTTCTTCAAACTCAGGCAATTCACCAGACAACTCATCAGAATATAAAAGTATTCGTCCGGGAGAAGTCCGTGAGTCTCCAAATGCGTTTTCAGCTTATCAAAGGTTTCCTTGGCGTCAGCCATGCCGATGTGCTTGACCCGGTGGTTCTCATCAGGTTTGCTCCATCGGTCCAGCTCAAACGAATGAAGCGATCCGCTTTTTGTCAAAGCGGGATTTCGTTTCGGCACATCAAAGCCATATATACCGGGATTTTCGGTATATTCCTCGTACTTCTGGCACATATTTCGTGATAAAATTCCGTAAATCCCTGGCCGTTTATCCGCTCTTTACATTCTTCAATGAGATCACACCACTGGCGACAGGCTTCATCCATCATTCTTGCTCTCTGAATAAACTGGCTTTTACTAAGCACCTGTATCAAGCCTCCATTTCTTGTTCATCTTCATTTTCGGGTTCTTCAACAGCGCCCTTGTTAAATTCCGCCTCCAGCTCTGCCATCCGCAGACGGTCTAAATCCTCCACGGTGCGGCCTTTCCGCCGTTCCACCAGGTCGGTATTAAAATCATTCAGGTGTGGAACATGGATAGCACACTGGAAACCCCGCCCGGTATATTCACGCACCCACTTGGCCGCCGTGATCTGTCCCCAATTCCGAAATTGCCCATCCTTGTCACGGGCCAGATAATCATTGTCCACCGCAAACACCAGCCGCTTGACCTGCGGGTGGCCCTCCAGATAGCGGTCAATGGCCCCATTCCAGAGGCAGCCGGTGGAGATACGGTGATCCTCCGTCCAGTCCCGCCCATAGAAATCAGCGGCGATGGACGCATGACTCATCAGGTCGATAGGGGCCTCGGTAACGATGAGCAAGTCACTTGTTCCCTCATGGAAAAAAGGATAGCTTTTATCGGAGCCGGTGGCGTCCATCTTGAACGAACTGTTTTCTCTGGCAGCCCGCATGGAACAGTACCGGGGCGCCCCTTCGGAATCGTAACCGACAAACACGCAGTTGCCATACTTTTTCTCCTGATAGATCATTTTCCGGTTCATAAAGTAGCTTACGATCTTGGGGCTGATCCCACGGACAGACACCAGATACCAATAGGCCCACTTCATGTTCTCCGCCTTGTCCGGCAGCTCCAACGGCCCGCGCTCTTTCTTCTCATAGGGCGTTACCTGTCGTGTTTCCGCTACATATTCCTTGCCGATCAGCTTGCCCACCGCCTCCGGAAGGACAGGTTTTCCTCCCGCATGACAAAATCAATGGCGCCGCCCTTGATGCCGTCATCCGGTCCCGTCCACTGGAAAAAGCGGTTGTTTTCCGGGAAGATATACAGGCCGCCGCTGTGCTTCATGTGGACGGCCTTGCGGCCAGCCTTTTCCGGCTCATAGCCATACCCACGGGCAAGAGAAAGAATATCCACGCTGTTTGCCTGCCGGATCTCATCCTCGGTGAATTTCTGATACACGGCGGCGCTTCTTCGCATAAACCATCACCTCACAGTTCCAAATCGGATTCTTTTCATCAGGCCATTCCAATTCCTGTGCAGCTTCCTTGTGGAAATGGTCTGTTCCGGGAACGAGGCGGAAAGAAAGCCCGTTTTCCCAGCGGCAAAGGATCTGTCCGGCGTCGTCCACAGACTGAACGATACCGGCCAGCCTGCGGGTGCATCATAGTAGGGGTGTTTACCGCTTCATCCAGAATGACTTTTGTACCAGGCGCGTATTCCTCCCGCAGCAGCTTGGCTTGTTCATACAGATATTGCGGGGACCGGGGCAGGGCCTTCCGCACACCCGGTCGGACCGGCTCTCCGTTCAGATCATATCGGGACGGATCAGCAGCAGGGACACTCCAGCCAAACATGGACCCGGCCAGCATAGCAGCCGCCTGTGCCTTTGAAATGCCCTCATGGGCGTTGAAATAATTTTCCAGGACTTGGTTATAGGCGCGGCCGCCGGTGGAATAGGCGCAGGGGTAATAGCCCATTTCGCCGCGCCGAACCTCGATGAGCTGCCCGGAGTTGGGAAGGACCGCATAACAGTGTTCCGGCAGGGACGGGGTATCATAATTCTTCCTCATAGTCATCCTCCGGCTCATATTCCACATCGTCCTCCGGCATCTCACCCTCGTAGAACTCATCCAGTTCAAACCCGGCGCGGGAGATCTCCTCGTTGCTCATGCCGAGTTCATCTCTCAAATGACGGTATAAATCCCAGCCAGCGTAATTTTGTGTTGCCCACGATAATGCTTTGTCCAGAATCAGGCGGGTGCGATCTTCACCCAGGCTCTCCAGAGAACCATTACGGATCGCGTCAAATTCCCGGTCGAGCATATTCAGATATTTGTAGGCTCTTGCATACAGCGGTTCTTTGGCACAGTCGGACAGCAGCAGGTTTTCCGTTTTCTCCACAAGCCCATAGGACAGATCGCCATATCGCTCGTCACCGTTACGGCAGGCGGCCCGGAACTGCTGAAAGCCTTTCATGTTGCTGAAGCCCCGATAGTCCATACGCCCGCAAAGAATCTCTGATCCAATGATGACCTTCAGCATTTCCTCATCCGTAGTGGCGGCAACCAGCCGCATGGTGCTTCGCTCCTTGACGATATTGCACCCGTAAAGGATATAAAGCGGCTGCGCTTTATCCCACTTCACAATCCAATCCCTCCGTTTCCTCTCGCAATTCTTCCAGATATTCCTCAATGTCCAGTTCCTCATAGCGGAACTGGAGCTGTTCCACGATAGCCGGATCACAGTCCTCCGGCAGATAGTCCTTTACATCGTCCTGCACATCCCGTATCTCGCCCAGGAAGCCCCAGCAGCTATCCACCTCCACATCTTCCCGGAATAACTGGAACCCGTAGCACTGGCCGGTCAGGAAATAGTCGTAGGACTTCACCTCGCCCTCCAGCACTTGACGGGCCTTCTCCAGAGTTTCAGGCGTTACCTTGCCGTACTCCGCTTCAATCCTTCGCTTGTCCGCATAAATCCATCCTACCTGACCAGAATCCCACGGGCAGGAAAAGCTGGTGGTGTTCATGGTGATGCCGGAGTGGTCGTAAAGGTAGAGAGGCAGGATCACCATGCCCTCCATCTGCTCCACCAGCGAAAACAGTTCGCCGGTGGAGAGGGCGGAGAGGCAGTCATCCAGAAACCAATCCGGCACATCATCTTTCAGCGAGGCCGCATAGCTGGACGATACATACCAGTCGCTCTCGGAAGTCCAATGCTGGTTCTCTTTCAGCTCCCACTCCCGTGTGGAGCGGTTGTATTCCAGGCGGGCGCCGCTGGCCTTACCAGATTTGAGAAACGCAAAAACCGGATTGTCCCGGTCATGGCCGCTGGAATACTCTGAAAAGAGCAGTTCTTGCAGAAAATCACGGGGTTCCTCAAAATCGTGCTTTTCACCCAGGAATAGCGCCCATGCCAACAGAGCATTTTTCCCAGACAGTCGCAGTCCTCACGGGGATTCAGGGGCATATCGTCATCCACAATGAACAGAGTGTAGGGCGCCCTGGTTGCCGCAAGCAGCATGATGCCTCACCTCCTTGGCCGCAGGGACCTCATCACCGGATCGCGTCACGGTAATGCCGGTACCAGGCAAAATAGAAAAAGCCGCCGATCACGGCGGCAGCGGCGGAAATACCAACAAGCACTTTTTTCATACGCACTCCTTTTTCAAATCAGGTTTACAGTTCCATATCCTGCTCATCTTCGGCCACAGCAGCGGGGGCCTCTGGGCTGGCCTCGCCCCGTTCTTCAAACTGCTGCTTGGTCTGAATTGCCGCTGACAGCTTCGGGAGCAGTTCAAACATTTTTGTGCTGTCACGGCTGCCTTTATAATAACGGTAGTCCCACTGTCCGCTCTCCGGGGAATAGCGGATGCTGTGCAGCGCATTGATGATCCAGCCCTGTGTTTTGAGAGTGACAGGTATTTCATGCTCCCGGAAAAGCTGCATAATCAGGGCCTTGCCGTTGACCTCCCGGTTCACCACCTCCTTTCCCGCCAGAATATCTTTCTCTGCCTCCCGGATAGCGGCATCATAGCGGGCCTGCTGTTCCTGTTCACGCTGGCGCCTCTCTGCTTCACGCTCTGCCGCCCATCGTTCTTCCCGCTGCCTGCGCTCTGCTTCTAATGGAATATTGTGCCGTTTTGCCTCATAGTACCGTCCCAGCAGATTGGCAAAGCCCAGGTCAGCCCACCGTTTCGGATCGCCCATACTCTCATTAAAACCCGTTCGATCTCACCCCGGATGCCTTGCTTCAGCGTGGGCAGCCATTTCAGGATTTCCTCCAGCCGGTGTCTCTGGTCGATTCCCACCATGAAGCCATCGCACGGAACATAAATGGTCTGAAAGAACTCCCGTTTCTTTTCCATCGTGTAGAGTTCAATACCATTCTCATTGTAGAAGCGGTAGTAGTAATGCTTATTGCCCATCAGGTCTTTGGCAAACACCCGGTTTTCATCCTTTTCCTTTGGCGGGAAGATGTCCTTTTTTTTTTCATCTGGTCGGGCGTAGCGGGGAGAGAGGCCCGTTCGCTCTAAACTGCGGGTAATTATTTGCTGGACCTGTTCGATCCCGCCATGCGACTTGATGAACAGGTCCAGGTATTCCGCCTCCTGTAAGGGACAGAGATGCAAACCCGTCCTGCCCTCATAGACGGCGCCCTTGTACTGAAACAGATCCAGACCAAAATCGTTGCGGAACGGTTTGCCCTCTTTCACCGGGGAGAAGGCGCCCTCTCGGAAGATATAGCAGACGGAGGAATGCTTTTCATTCATCATGCCGACCCTCCATTTCCTTTACCAGCGCATCAATGGCTTCATCACTGAATTGGGCGGACAGGTATTTATGGATACAGTCCACTTCCGAATCCCGCAGAGATTGTGCGAAAGGGCCTTTTCCAGTTTTCGTGATCTTCTGCCTGTATGCCAGGGTAGCTATCCATGATCCGGCGTACATACGCTTTCAACAGCGAATACTGGTCAAATGAGTTCAAAATAATTTCCTTATAACTCGGTGCCAGCGCTGGGAAGAACACAGTCAGCAGATTGAGCTTTCTTGCAATCAGATCGTTCTCCATCCTCATCTAAAATCACCTCGCTTTCCTGCTCCTGCAAAGACTCAAACTCCAGCTTTGTGTTGATCTCCGTCAAAGCAGCAACCTTTTCGGACAGTTCTTCCTCATAAATAAAAGGCTGGCCCATCTGCTGACGGGCAGCCTCAACTGCTTTTCTGCTTCCTCCAAATCCCGCTGAGTATTAACCAGGTAAAACGGGATACGCTCTGCAAGGTTCTCAATGCGGGTAATCGTTCCCTGTCCAGAAGAACCGATGTCCGTACTGTACCGGGAGGTTCCCCGCAGGATGATTCCCCGCGAAAGCGGATGAAGGTTAAGGCAGAGCCTAAATCCACGGTAAGAGCCAATTTCAAACTCAAAGTCATCCTTTGCGTGGTTTTCATTGATCGTGCGGTAAAGCAGGGCAAACGCATCGCCCGCCGCTGGGCGTTCTGTGTACTGCTTCCCATCCAGCATGATAGAGAAGTCCCCGGCCTTGGATTGCTCCAACAGGGTTATATCCTGCCTGATCTGCTCAATTTGGCGCTGGTACTGCTGGATGTGGCTGGGGTAGGTCGTATTTACTTTCCGCTCCAAAGAGAGTTGCTCGTTGCTCCACGCGCCCCGCAGGATTTTCAGCTCCGTCACTCGGTTTTCCAGCTCCATCTTCTGCGCCAGCATGGGATTGTCTGTGGCAGCCGCCTTAAACTGCGCGGCGGAAAGCACGGTTTCGTCTACATCCTCACAGGATCGTGCAATACTCCTGCCTGTCATAATCTGTGTGATATAGCGCAGTTTCTGTTCCTGTATCTGCCAGAGGTAGCGTCAAATGTACCTTTCGTTACAAATTGTTTGATAATAACCTCTGGTTTTCGTTGCCCTGCCGGACCCCGCGCCCATTCCGCTGAGTAATATCAGAAGGCTTCCAGGGACAGTCTAAGTGATTGATGGCAATTACTTTGTCTTGGACATTTACACCAGTTCCAAGTTTACCAGTACTGCCTACCAAAATGCGAATATCACCTTTACGGGTGAGTTCAAACAATGCTTGCCTTTGAGCTTCGGTAGCGGCGTCATGGGCAAAGGCAATCTCTGATTCCGGGACCCCTTTCTCCACCAGAACTCGTTTTATTTCGTCATACACATTAAATCTGCCGGGTTTGGGGGTCCCTACATCGCAAAAGATAAGCTGGACTGATTTCTGCTCCTTGGTATCCACCCAAAGTGAATAGACCTCATTGATACAGACATTCAATTTACTTTCGGGGTCATTTCCCGCATTGGGGTCTACCAGACGGGGATCAATCGCCATCATACGGGCCTCGCTGGTCAGCTTCAGCATATTATCTTCTTCCGGCTTTACGCGGCCAGCGCGGATTGCCTCTGCCCGCAGGATAAACTCCGCCATAATCGCTTTTTGTGCAGGAGTCGTTTCTGTGGTGATAATTTCTGCCTTGCCGCCGTGAACAGAAGGTAAACCTGGAATATCCAGCATATCAGAAGTCTTGATGTCGGCAACCTCACGGAAAACAGCCATCAGTTCCGGCATATTATAGAACTTTGCAAAACGATCCCGCATCCGGTAGCCGCCGCCCTCTGGCTTGATCTCCAAAGCGGAGGTCCGTTTTCCAAAATGAGCGGCCCAGGTATCAAAATAGGACCAGCCGAACCGTTCCAATTCCTGCGGCTGCAAATATCGCTGCATAACGAACATCTCCGAAAGAGAGTTGCTGATAGGAGTTCCAGTGGCGAATATCACACCCCGTCCATTGTTTACTTCCTGCAAATACTGGCATTTCAGCAGCATATCAAAGGCCCGCTGGCTGGAGGAGGTGGTGATGCCCACATTCCGCAGCTTTGTAAATACAAAGCAGTTTTAAAAAATGAGCCTCGTCCACAAACATCATGTCCACGCCGAGCTGTTCAAAGGTCAGAAGGTCGTCTTTCTTTTCCTCGGCGGACAGCTTTTCCAGCTTGGCTTCCAGGTTGCCCCGGAAAATCGCCATCTGCTTAACGCTCCAGTTTTCACCCTTTTCATATTTCATTTCACTGATTGCGGCCTCGATCTCGTTAATCTGCTGTTCCAACTGCATGATCTGCCGCTCTTTTGAGATAGGGATTTTTCAAACTGGCTGTGCGCCAGAATCACCGCGTCGTATTCTCCGGTGGCGATTTTGGAAATATAGCGGTTCCCGTTCTTGAGGGTGAAGTCCTCCACCGTGGACACCAGCAGATTGGCATTGGGGAAAAAGCGGTAAAACTCGGTCGCCCACTGGCCGACAAGGGGATTGGGGACCACAAACACCGCCTTGTGGATCGCGCCCAGGTTCTTCAGGTACATCCCGGCCGCAATCAGCGCGGCGGTTTTCCCGGCGCCCACCTCATGGGCCGCAAGCCCTGTGCCGGTGTAAATGACACGGGCAACAAAGTCAAGCTGGTGCTTCCGCAGCTTCATCTCGGAGTTCATGCCGGGATCACCAGATGGCTCCCATCGTATTCACGGGGCCGGACGGTGTTGAAGGTATCGTTATACAGCTTGAGCAGGGCGTCCCGGCGCTCCGGTTCCCTCCATATCCAGGAGGCAAAGGCTTCCTGAATCTGCTGCTGTTTGGCGCGGGCGATCATGGTTTCCTTCGGATTGATGACATAACGGACCGCCTTATCGCCCCTGTCATTGGTATATTCCTGCCGGTCACGGACGGTTGTGGACTGCATATTCAGGCAGTCCTCCAGTATCTCGTAGGCGTTTTTTCGGCTTGTGCCGAGCGTCTGATTCACCGTCACGGAATTGGGTTCAAAGGTTTTATTGCTGATCTGCCAGGTGGTGGTATAAGGGAAATACTCAATATCAATGCGGCGCCGGTTATCCCCGCCGTCAATCACTTTGACATAGCCGCTGGTCTGGAAGGTTTCATACATGAATTGGCGGTAATACTCAACCGGCACCCAGATGGCCCCAAATTCACCTCAATATCGGCAGGGGTAAGAGGTGTCGGCTGTACCGCTTCCAGCGCCTCCACATTCCGGGCGAACAGCTCCGGCTCCTCCGTCGCCCTCTGCCTTGCGTAAAGCAGCTTATCCCGCACATGGCCGCTCAGGTATTCCTCCGCCAGTTCCCAGCCCTCATCCGGGTTCCCATAGTATTTCTGCGGATTGAGATAGATGCGGCCGCCCAGCTCCTCTGCCAGTTCGTGCGTGGTTTTCCCGGTCAGGAAGGACATATAGGAGAGATCCACCCGCAGCTTGCGGTTCAGGCAGATTTGCATCCTCGGCGGTATCAGCGTGGTTGACCTCCCGAAAGGGCCGGATGGTCGCCTTATGGAAGATAGCTGATTTATCCCAGCCGCTCTTATCCTTGCGCTCGTCCTCAATGGAGCGGAGCAGGGGGAATTGGTCGTCATCGGAAAAGGCGAGGATATTGCCCTTGCTGTTGATGGCTCCATACTTGGCGGTAAAGCGGTCATAGACCTGATTGAGTTTATCCTGCGCTTTGCGGAGGTCCAGAGGGTCATACTCATGGGACTGGATGCTGATGACCTCCAGCAGCGCGGTACGGATTTCGCACAGGCCCTTGATGCGGGCCGCCTTCATGCCGGCGTAGGGCTGGGGAATCCGCCTGTTCTTCTCGCAGTAGTAGATTTCGCCGTCCTTCACCACAAAGGTAAAATTCCGGGTCCCTTCGGGGGCGTCCTCATAATCGGTCGGCTGTTCTTCCTCCGCTTCTTCTATCGGTTCCACATCCGGCTCTGCGCTGAAATGGGCGGACAGGCTTTCCAGCGCGTCGGAGAGGTGTTCATACAGATCGAAACTCTCCGGCGCGATACAAGCCGTGCCATCCTCATTGCCGTACATATTCCGGCTGCTCTCCATCTTGCCCATGAGCATTTCCGGGTGGTCCATAAAGTAGCGGTTGTAGGAAATCCATTTGCCCCGTTCCATGTCTGTCTGTATCCACGATGGGGTGTTTGCCCGGTCAAGCTGCATGGGGGCCGCCCTCTTTTTCAAAAAGACAATATCCGCGGTCACTTCGGTTCCCGCCAGCGCCTTGAACGCCGTATTGGGCAGACGGATGGCGCCGATGAACTCTGCCCGTCGTGCGATATATTCCCGCAGGCTCTCGTCCTTTCGGTCCAGGATACCCTTGCTGGTGATAAAGGCGATGATGCCGCCCGGTTTGGCAAGGTCCAGGGACTTGATGAAGAAGTAGTCGTGAATATAGGGGTTCAGTTCATTGTAGCGGCGGTCATAGATTTTGACGCTGTTGAAGGGATGTTGCCCAGGATCACATCGAAGCTGTTGTCCTCAAATTTGGCTGCCTCGTAGCCCATAACGGAAATATCCGCCTCTGGATAGAGCTGCTTTGCGATACGCCCGGTGATGGAATCCAGTTCCACACCGTACAGCTTGGTCCCCTGATACTGCTCCGGCAGCACGGAATAGAAATTGCCGGTCCCCATGCCGGGGTCAAGAATCCTGCGGTCGGGGCCGCCCTCAGCCGAACCGCTCCAAAGCGCGGTACATATAGCGGATCAGCTCCGGCTCGGTGTAGTAGGCGGTGATGGTGGAGCGCATGGCTGCCTTATATTCTTCATCGGTCAACAGGGCCTTTAACTCCTGATATTCGTTTTCCCATCCGGCCGCTTTATCGGAAAAAGCGTTGGCAAGGCCGCCCAGCCCACATAACGGGCAAGAGTGATTTGTTCCTCCGGGGTGGCTGTCCGCTGCTCCGCCTCGATCTGCTTCAAGGTCTTGATCGCCAGGATGTTGTTTTTATACTTGGTCTTGGCGCCTCCGGGATAGAGGTCATAATCTGCGGAGAAGCGGAAGTTGCGGGAAACGGGCGGCTCCGACCGGGGATTGGCGGGCGGTTCAGTGACCGGCCTTTCCTCTGGTTGAGTGGACGGCGCACTCTCCATGCGGACCAAAGCCCGCACAGGCCGAAGCTCGTCCAGTTCCTTTTCCAGCCGGTATTGAATGTCCTCCAGATCATCCATATCAGCGGCTTCCGCTGGGAGAGGATGGCGCGTTGTCCATCCGCTGCACATAGCCGTCGTACAGGCGGGTAATGTCCTCCAGATCAGTCTTGGCCTTTTGATATTCCGGGTTGGGCTGTTCGTCTACCACCGCCCGGTAGAGGACGGAACCGTCCTCCGTCAGATAGCCCCACTCGATTTCTTCATCGGGATACTGTCCTTGCAGATAACGGAGCATTTGAGTGGCGATCCCCTGACGGCGGTAATCCTCCAGCACCTCGATCATGCTGATATGGGGCCGTTCCTCGAAAATGCTGTACCGCAGGGTGCCCACTGTCAGTTCCCCACGGACGGCCTGCATGAGCATATCAATCTGACCGCTGTGGGCGCCCAGCGATTCATCAAGTATCCGGGTTTCCCTGGCTGTCCGGGGCTGCCATGCGGCGGGCGTAAGCGTCGATGGTTTCCGGGGAGAGCCAATCCGGTTTTTCCGGCAGTTGAGCGTACAGCTCCCGCATTTTGGCGATCTGCGCCTCCACACTGCCTGCCCACAGGTGCTTTTCCGCCCGCTGCCCTTCACCCAGAAAATACTCGCAGTCAGCACACAGACGGTCTAACAGACGGTATTCGGCGCTGAACGGCTGCGTCTCATCCTTCTGCTCCGGCTCGCTGACGGCAGGGGCATCCAGATAGCGCCCCTCGTCCACCAGGCGTTGAACAATACCGGCAGCCTGCGGCCAGGACAGCTTGGTTTCCCTCTTTTCCCCATGTTCATCGGTCCAGTGCAGCTCAATGCTGTCCGTACCGGAATACACATAGTCAAGCCCCGCCGCTTCATCAGGAAACCCCTCGTAGCCGTACATCTCTTTCAGGAAAGAGGCAAAAGCCGAGCCTGTGGGATGGGTCCGGGCAAATTCGTAGATACGATCTTTTTTCTGTGTAACCAGAGGCCCACGCAGCATAGCGCGCTCAATCAGCAGATCTTCGGGCTTCTTTCAGACGGCGAGGCCAGCAGGGAAAGCTGCTCCGGTTCCTCATCCGCTGCGGCCGGAGCTGCTTCGGGGGCTGGCCGCAGCTCCACATCCACTTCCTCATCATTGACCAGCATAGTAGCGCGTACAGGCTCATAGTCCTGACTGGCGATGTTGTTCAGCCAGGTGGCGAAGAACTGGCCGAACCCAGCAATTTTCTTTTCCTGCGCTGGGTCTGCGGGGTCCGCCTCCTGATACACGCCGATGCCGCTGTTTTCATAGCTGAACGCCCGCAGAGGTCCTGGCTTCCGGTCAATCAGGAAGTCCATATAGGGGTCATACATTCGGTCGCCATTCTGCATATAGTAATGTTCCATGCAGTAGTGATCGCCGTATTTGTGGTGGATCACCAGGGGATCATAGGCGTCCCCAGCCTCCAAACGCAGAGATTCATACTGGCCGGACACGATCCGGGAACAGTTTTGAAAACGCTGGAAGTTTTGTGGGCGGTGGTATTCCCTCTGGATTTATGTGGGGATGGAGATTCTTCCGCTGGTGGAATCAGATTGGTTTGACCTCCTGCCACAATGACCTGTTGCCCGCCAGCAACCGGCTTTGGGACAAAGGCCTCTATTTCATCCGCCTTTGGGATTCCCTTGATTTCTGTAAATACCGCTTGCGGGCGGACGGGTTCTTCCGCCGTTTCACCTGCTTCATAAGCCACAGCACCCAAAACATAGTCATAGTCGGCTTGCCCGATCTCCCTTTGCGGGGCGCCGCCCATTTCTTCTACTTCAGCCGGGATATTGTAGTCCCCAATAGGGTCAGGTTCTTTCTCCGCAGTTATATCTGGGTAAGCGCCCGCTTCGATCAGGGCGTCCAGCAGATTGGCAAGGCTGGGCCAGGGAAGTAGGTGTAGCCATCATCAAAATAAAGGAAATGCCGTCCTCTCCACGGAGTTTTGTACGGTACATCACCTCATCCTGAAACTCCCGGTCGCCATAGGCCGTGAACAGGCCGCAGATCTCCCGTCCTTTTTCCGTCCAGTTGTAGTCTGTAACGCCATCCGCCAACACCGCCCGCACCGCTTGATGGAGTTCAGGGAGATAGAGGTCGGTGCTGGTCAGGATATGCTCATAGTGGCGACGGACTTCTTCATCAGAAAAGTGATGTTCAACCTTCGGGGAAGCAGAAGAGAGCCGTCCTGTGCGGGCGGCTCTCCTTCATGCTCCGCGCCTTGCGGCGCCTCGGTATGCGGTTGTTCTTCGGTCAGCGGGGGATCAGCACGATGGTCTGGAGTACCGTTTCCTCCGCCATCAGCTTCAGATTGTTCAGGTGGCGTGTTCGCTCCAGAATATCCTCGGTCTGCGGCATCGGCTCCTGTTGAAGCATCTGCTGGGTCAGGGCCTCGATCTTCTCCGTGGCCTCGTTCTGTACCCGGTGCATGACCTCCATCAGACTGCCATCCATTTTCAAAATCGTATATCGCTCCGGCTGGTTGTCCTTGAGATATTCCAGCGCCATCCGCCCGTACCGGCCCAGGGGCTTGTCCGCCTCGTTGCTGTTGGAAATTTGCAGGTCGGGGAGAAGCATCCCGTCCTGTTCTTTGTAATGCAGATTGATGTTCGGTTTGTTCATGTTTTCCTTCCTTTCTCGATTGATGATCCTGATGTTCCGCTCCATCTCCAAAAGCACTGCTTTTGAAATGGATGTGACTGCCATACCCAGATGGGCAACCAGTGGAACCGTATTAAAATGGCTGACTGTCGCCATCCCATCGCCCATGCGGATCGCCTCATCTGGCAAGTGACACTTTTACCGATGAAATAGGAAACGCTGTCGCTCAAAAGCTGGATATACTGTGCTTCAAAGCCGCCAGCCGGTATTTCCTCAAACAGATGGTTTTTTGTTTCCTGCCGAAGCCCCTGTAAATAATGCTCGTAGTTGTCATTGACGGCCTCACGCGCCAGGGCGTACAAGAGGTCTGGGAGCGGCTGTGCCTGAAACCCATGTGAGAAGGTAAGCCGTTCCCCCAGAGCCTTTTGCATCTCATCGGAAAGCTGCCAGTTGGTGGGATGAATCTCCTTGCCCACAGTTTGACTTATATCAAAGAGATAGTCAAGCGTAAGGCGGGCGTTGCTGTAAACGCAGACGGCAATCCCTTTTGGCCGGGAAATTAGATTCCGGCCCACGCCAGCCCATTGTTTTTTTGTGGCAAGGATGGTTACATCCTCGTCCTGTGCGTAGACCAGCAGAATATTGTCAAAGCTCTGCTTGTGGAACCGGGACGCAAAGGCCAGGTAATCCCGCCAGTTCCTCTCGCTGCGGACGATATAGGGGGCCATGACCTCATAAATCGTCCGCAGGCGTTCATCGTTTCTCAATAGGCTCCTCCTTCCTGTGGTGGTTTTCCGGTTTAGACGGCTGTGGCCTCTTTACGGGCAAAGTAGAGGGCAAGGGCCTCGTCTACAATACTGTCAAATTCTTTCTGGCTGATGCTGGCGGTAAAGTATTTCTTGTAAATCGCCGGTTTGACTTTGAACGCCGCAGCCGTGGATTTCTTGGGCTTCCGATTAAACTCGCCGGAGAGGATTTGTTCCGCCCGTTCCGGGGTCAGCTTGCCGGTGTATTCCCGCAGCAGAACAGCTTTGCCCTCGTTGACCTTATACTCGCTTTCCGACAGAACTGCCTCCACCATCTGCTGTTCCTCTTGGGCCAGATAGGAGAGCTGAACCGCCGCCGCAATCGTAAATTCTCCATCGTCGATCCTGATTTTCAAGGCGGCAGATAATTCATTGATGCGGAGATAATTCGCCACAGCACGGCCTTTCAGGTTGTACTCAGCCCCCACAACATCCCGGCTTTTGGACTTGTGGCAGTCAATGCCACAAGTCTTGTTTCCTGATTTCATCAGGGTTTTCAAGCTTTTTCAGTTCCTCGATAATATCGTTCCGGCGCCCCTGACAAATCATCTTGGAGTAGCGCAGGGCCAGCACAGCCGCCCGTTCAGACGGGAACATTTCCGAGAAGGACCGTTGCAGGACATTGGTTTCAATGACATAAATCCATGCGTCCTGATCGGAAAGATTCTCTTTAACGATACAGGGAAGTAGGCGCTTCGCCGCAATAGCAGCATTTTGGCGGTTATGACCGGCCAGCATTTCGTATTCAAACCCATTTTCATCCGGTTCAATCTTTCGGATGATTGTGGGACTCAAAACTCCATTTTCTGAAACGCTGTCTACCAGGTCATTGAGCCGGTCGCCCTCATACAACCGGGAGGGGTGTCCCCGGAAACCACGGATGATCTCTGGCGGAAGCATTTGAATTTCGTTATTTCCAGGCTGGGCAGGCTTGTCCTCCGTTGCCGCCGTGTTCTCCACCTTCCGCGCAACCCCCAGAAGGTCGTCCAGAGAACGGATACGGGGATTGATGTTAGGCATACGCAAGCACCTCCTTTGCCAAATTCATATAGGCTGCGGCTGCGGGGTTTTGGCGTCCAGCTCCATCACGCTGAGTCCCTTGCTGTTTGCGGTCCCCACCTGAACGGTAGCTGGAATCTGACTCTCAAAAATGGGGAGGTGGCCGAACACGGAACGCACCTGTTCGCTGGTCTGGCGGTATAGGGTTGTCCGTTTACTGCATTTCGTGAACAGGATGCCAATGATCTCCACCTTTGGATTCAAATTTTGCTTGATTTTGGAGATCGTTTCCGTCAACTCCTTCAAGCCCACCAGAGCGAACAGCTCCGGGTCAACGGGAATGATGATCTCGTCCGCCGCAGTAAAGGCGTTGATGGTGAGCGAGCCGAGGGACGGGCCGGTGTCCACCAGGATGTAGTCATAATCCGCCCGGAGAGCCAGCAGCTTGGCAAGGCAATCGTCCTTTCGCTCAATCAACAGGTTCACCTCTGCCACGGTCAGCGTTTTTTTGGACGGGAGCAGGTCCACCTTGCCTATGTTCAGGATGTAACTGGCCTTTTCCGGCAGAACTTCATCCATGACTAATTTCATCATCAGGCTGGCCGCCGTCTCCTGAAAAGCGGCTGGTGCCACGCCAAAGCTGATCGTCAGATTGGTTTGGGGTCGAAGTCCACCGCCAATACTTTTTCCCCAGCTCCGCCAGGAGTAGGCCAGGTTCCGGGTACTACTGGTCTTTGCCACGCCCCTTTCTGGTTTGCCATCACGATAATCTTACACACGGGTTCTCAACCTCCTGTTTTCAGTGGATTTACGCTGTTTCAGCGCATAAAAAAACTTGGACTAAACTCGCACCCCGTTATTGGAGTTCTGACTTTAGTCCAAGTATAGCTGTATCATCTGCGAATACCCCGGCCATGGTCTAGCCCGGTTCCTTCATGATTTTCTCCGTGTAGTAAGAGAGCTGGTTTTCATAGCTGGAGAGCTGCTCCTCGCTGTCCGTAGACACCCGGCAGTAGGCCGCCACCCGTAGGTGGCGCTTTCTTATCCTGTTCCTGGGGTGTTTCCACTTTGGCTGGGATGACGATGACATTGGGCGCGGTATCGTTCATGTGTAATTTCCTCCTTCCAAGGTCTGGTTATTTTTCAGCAGGACGGTGACCGTCCGTTGCTGACGGCGATGCGGCGGACGCTCTCATGGAGCAGTTCCTGCTCCAGTTCCATCATAGGCCGGCGGTTTTGAAACAGCCTACGAAGGCGGAGGGTTTCATACTCCTCCGGCCCGATGGCATTTAACTGGAGGGTGGCCAACCGGAAGGCCAGATCTCTGGCCTGAGCCTCGTCTACCGGCGGGCGGTGCAGGAGCTCGTCCAGCCCCGGCGCAGCTTCTTCACCTCTGGCGGTGGCTCATCCTCCAACACGGGGCAGGTGATGCGCTCCGGGTGCTGGATCAGGCGGTTCAGAAGGCCCAGTACCTGCCGTTCCACCCAGGCCGGTGGGCTGCCGCCGCACAGCTTCCGAAGCTCCTTCTGGGCTGGGCTCTTTTTGCAGGGCGTTGTCCGCTCCTGCCGCCGTACCTGCACACGGTCATTGCTCTCCACGATAATCTTGTCCACGAGCTCGCGGAACAGCTCCCCATCGAAGGCGTCCAGGAAGTCCGGCCCAGCCTCCAGGGCTTCAATCAGCTCCTGAGTCTGTTGGATCGTCTGATCCTCCTCGGCCTTCAGGAACCGTTCCTTCTCCAGCTTTGCGGCGCGGAGCTGTTCCGCCAGCTCGTTTTGGCGGGATATAAAAATGTCAGGGTCGACAAGGCGGTTTTCCCATCGTTTTGCGCAGTTCCTGCGCCTTATCGAATATCTCTTGCGAAACCACTGCTTCATTGATTCCTGCCACAAAACACATGGGCCTCTCTCCACGGTTGCGCTTCACTTTGCGGGGTATAGTATCCGTCGTGTATCGCTTCCGCAGAAGGGCATTGCCGCTGTACCGCTCATTGGTGAGGATGTAGTCGATCCGCTGTGGCTTCCAAGGGCGGTCATCAGAGAACAGATTCAGCGTCGCTGCGATGTCCTCCGCCGTCTTGCCTGCCAGGTAGGCGTCATAGATATACCGGATAATCGGCGCCTGCTCAGGGATCAGCTCCAGTTTTCCGCCCACAAGTTGGTATCCAAACGGGGCGAAGCAGGTATTGTATTTCCCCGTGCGCATCCGCATATCGATACTCCACCGGAGGTTGTCCGAGATGTTCTCGCTCTCCTTCTGGTCCATCATGGCGAAAATGGCAGTGAGGAACTCGCCGGCCAGCTTGGAGGTGTCAATGCCCTGCTCCTCGAAGCATACCCCCACTCTCAGAGCCTTGAGCTCCCGGACGGACTCCAGGCACTCCTTGGCGTTCCGTGCGAACCGGGAGCAGGACTTCACCAGGATCTTATCCACCCGGCCCCGCCGGCAGTCCGCCAGGAGCCTCTGGAAGTCGTCCCGCTTCTCCGTCGAGGTGCCGGTGATGCCCTTATCCGCGTACACGTCCACGAACTCCCACTCCGGGTTGGCCGTGATGATCTCTGTGTGGTGGGCGTTCTGGGCGGCGAAGGAGTTGAGCTGGTCCTCCGAACTGGAACTCACCCGGGCGTAGGCCGCCACACGTAGCTTGCGATCCCTGACCGGGGTGCTGGGCGCGATGGTGATCACCCGGGGCGTGCTGTTCAATGCCAGGGAACCACTGGTTTTCTTTTGCCCGTCCACGAAATCGCCTCCTGTCAGCAACACACAATACCAGCACATCCGCAAAATATCCATATCCAAACGCAACAAAAATCAGGGAGAAAATATGACGTCCGCTCCAGTCTCTACACGGAGCCGGGCGGCGATCCTCCCGGCCTCCTCCCGACTGACAAGGCCGGCAGTCTGGAGGTGGCGGAGGAGGTTTACCATCCCGATATAGTTAATGTTGTGGTTCATTTCATATCTCCATTTTCAAATGGGGGCCGTTATGAGGCGTATGGCCGCAGAACGGCCCCCTCTAATTCTCTCAAAAATACATTTCGCTGGTTGGCCCTATTCGACACTACTTCCCGGGCCCTGGGCGGCAGCAGACGGACTGTGTTGGCACACATCACGGGAATCTCACCCCTCCGAGGCTCTCTCCGAGCTGCCCCCATTGCTTGATCCCGGTTTTACCCGGGGCTGTGGCTGGACAGGAGTATCATTATCAGATTGCTGACGAGGGTCGGGCCGGATAAAACCAGCCGCAATGCGAAACAGCCCGCCACAGGCTGCTTTGTGGACGGATGGGCACCGCTCTGCACCTTTCTTGGCCGTCTTTGATGCGGTCTCCCGCACAGGTGGTCTTGGCGCATCCTCCAGCGTCGCTCCGGCCCACCTCCCGGCGGGCCTCTCGGCAGCGGACGTATCCCGCTGCCGGATATGAAGTTCTCAAAGGACAGGCCGGGGGCTTTGAAGAACCCCCTCACTCTATATAGGCACTGAGTGAGGGGGTCGCACGAAACTTTTTTACTTTTTCAGCAAATTTTTTAGTTTTTGCAGGATGCGGATTTTTCGGCTGTGTACGGTCATGTAGTGCAGCCCAGTCTGACTTGCAAGTTGACGCTCTGTTAGTCCGTCGAAGTAAATTGCCAGAATCAGCTCTTTTCCGACCGCGCCAGCATTTCAATGCCGGAGAAGGCGGGCACCCTAATTGGGTGCCCGCCTCTCTATGTATATAATCAGTAGGAAATAGTATCAGAATATTGGGTGTAGGTGGTCACATATTTCCCTGCGGAGTTATAGACCTTGACAGTCAACTTACACCGATAGTCATAGCCGGAAGTAACAAAGCGGCTTTTTGTCAGTGTATCACTGCCGCTGCCCGTCCAACTGGCAACATTGGACCAGTTTCTCCCGTTTGTGCTCTTCTGAAGGGCAAGGGTAATTTCCGAGTCATAGCCCGCCTTCATAGAGACATCACCCAAACAGCTTGCGTTTCCGTTGGAAGAAATCTCAAGCCGGCAATCCATTTTGCAATGCCAATCTCGCGAGGTTGAACCATGACAGGTTCATTCGAGTATTTCTACGGCCTGCGCCGGTAAAGTTCCTCCGAGTAAAGCGGCAGATAATGCAATCAGAAGCATTGTCTTGCCAAGATATTTCTTTCCCATGTTTGTATGCCTCCTGTATTTTGATGTGGGCCATACCCATTATAGGAGACACCAGTTCATTTGACGTGCAACAGAGATTATTCAAAAATACTCTCTGTGATGTGGACAATGCCATTACGGCTGATGGGGGGCGGAGCCGTGGTTGAGTGCGGAATCGAAATCACACTGAGTATATATCCCTCCGCCTCATTGAGAACAATCACCTTAATAATACCATGGTTATCTCCCTCTAGGCTGAGCTGGTCAATGATATACGCAGGAAGTCCTTGAATTTGTGTTGGTTCCAGCTCCGCGCCCTCTGTGTCAAAGTGTCCACTTGAGACAGCTCAATCTCCAAGCGATCGCCCGGGCTGTTTTGGTAATCCACCCAATACGTACCCGCGAAAGCGCCTTCATCTATCAGTTCATAGCCATCCGGTATAAGGTTAGGATAGAGATCCTCCAGGCCAGCCCGTTCTGAAACAGGCTGTGTAGAAATCCGAAAGCTCACACCTTCATTTACCGTATCAATTAGCATATTGAGGGTGCCAACCCGAAACTCTGGGTATATAGCGAAGGCAGTCGAGAAAAGCAGTGTGCCCAACAGCGCAACAAGGGCGACCTTGTTGATCACCCTTACCGTGATCCGCCCCACAGATCGGGCAGACTTTTTCCGAAAAGCGCGGTGGATCTCTTTCAGACACGCCCGGCGTACCTCCTGGGGAACCTCCGCGTCTGGATCCTCTTTGAAGTACACGGTTCTCCTCCAGAGCTTTTTCCCCTTCAGATTCCGCCACGTAGTCCATCAGGAGGGCGAACATGGCGTCCTCATAGGCCTCCTGCAATTCTTCACGCCTGGTCATACTTTGTCACCTTCTTCCTCTGTCATAAGCTGGAATGCCCGCCGCCGGGCTCTAGTCAGCTTCATGCGGACGCTGCTCTTCTTGCACCCCAGCATGTCGGCCAGCTCGGCATCCGTATAGCCCAAAATGTACTTTCCCTCCAATAGCAACCGATCTTCTTCGGGCAGACTACTCCATATCTGCATCAGGCGTTCTTTTTGCTCCGCAAGCATAATTCGCTCATCCAGCGAGGGCTCCGGAATGGCCATATCCTGCTCCTCCTGTTCCTCCAGGCTACAGCACCTGCCATCTGTGCGCCCCTGTTTCCGCATATAGTTGATGGTGGCGTTCCTAACTGTAGAGACAACATAACTGGCTTTTATGCAACGCTCTTGCCGCCTTAAAAACGAGATTTTGGGAATGAGCTTGATTATACATTCTTGGACAATATCCTTGGCCGCCTCCGGATCCGTGAGCCGTTTCCGTACAGTGGCATACATCAACCGCTCATACTCCAGGTAAAACTGTGTCATGAATTCCCGGTCATTGGGATCTTCTATGGCTGCCGAGAGCAACGCAAGCATTGTCGTTTCACGCCCTTACACCTTTTCCTCGATGTCTCGATCTATAAAGTAGACACCCAAAAACTGCTTGCGCAACGGGCTATTTCAAGCACGTCCAATAGGAATGGCAAAATATTAAATGATAATATAGTTGTACTATATTATTTTTGAATTATACTACAAATAATATTAGAAATCTATCATTTTCCCGGAATAAATTTCAGAAATTATATAATAAGTTTAATCTGAAATTTTGAGGTGAGATGGCGCAATTCGGAGAAATTTTGGCGGAGCTCCGTCAGGATCGTGGTCTTCCCAAAGGGATCTGGCAAAGCTCTTTTTTGTCACCCCCGGTACAATTTCCAATTATGAAAAAGGCCGTCACCTGCCCGACGCGGAACGGCTGATAAAAATAGCGGACTACTTTTCCGTCACTACTGATTATCTGTTGGGCCGTAGCTCCTCCAATCTCCCCGTCGACGTATTTTCTACGCCTCTGCTCGATGATATGACCGCCGGTGAAATGATCCAACTCGTGCAGGCACTGTCTCCGGATCGCAAAAGGTTCTCCTTCTCTTGCTGCGGGATCTGCACTTCAGTACGGTTGTGGGCCAGTACAATCACAAGGAGGCAAAATGATCCCTTACTGTATTTTAATCATTGAGGATGATGATGACCGCGTTTTCATGGAGCAGCTCTTTGTCGACTATCATCGCCTGATGTACCACGAAATCTTCAAGCTGATTCACGACCAATGGGCTGTAGAAGATGTAATGCAGTCGACACTGGTTCGGCTGATTGACAAAATCCCTGAACTTCGCAGCAAGGATCGGAACCATCTGGTGAACTATATTATAACGGCCTCCAAGAATCAGTCCCGCAATTACCTGCGGGACTTCGGCTCATTCCGCGTCAGACCTGCAGGAATTTATGGAGTACGAGGACCCCAATATGGGTGGAGGGGCGATAGAACTTCAGATTATCAAAAAGGAAGACCTGGAGGAGCTGGCCCATATCTGGACGCAGCTGGATGATCGCACCCGCTATCTGCTGGAAGGGCACTACATACTGAACCTGCCCGCTGCAGAGATGGCCCGGGAGCTGAACATTAAGCCGGCCAGCCTGCGTATGGCCCTCACCCGCGCCCGCAAAACCGCATACCAACTCTTACAGGATAAAAGCAAACAGTAAAGGTGTGGCTGCCATTGGCAGCCACACCTTTATTTGAGGGTGCAGGGTAGCTGACTTCAAAAATTCTTTGAAAACACGTTGCACTTTTTGATGAAGATTGTCTTTATAAATAGAAGTGATTCTTTTGTGGAATGAAGAGAACGAAAAATAAGTCAGTTATTAAGGTTACCGGTCATATCGGGGTGTAGAGGTATAATGATAGTTTTCTCTGACTTACGTTGCCCCACCGCTCAGTTAAGGAGGGAGGTTCTTATGACTATTTCCAAAAAATTTACAAGCTCGTTGCTGTAACCGCAGTTGCAGCGATGGCATTGACGGGCGCTGCACTCGCTACCGATGAGGTAGACTTCAGCGTTGAATGCCCGAAGCTCCGTGGATCCGTGAATACCATCGAGGAAGGATTTTACGGCGAAAAGAGACCACAGGCTCGTCCTTGTACGTATACGATTGCGGCGTTGGCGGCGGATATCAGGTCGATGCCCGCCAAATCGATTCGGATGGTGCAGCTGGTGCTTGGGAAGCTGGCTACAGGACGGGCATCGCTGGCATGTACCTCGACGGCACGTCCAGAATCCGGGCCCGCGATACGGTCGGTATCCAATTCCGGAGCCCAATAAGTAACCTCTACGACGTAGAAGTTTCTGGTACCTTTGACACTAACTGAAACAAGTACACCCTATGCAAAGGTTCGGTAACCTAATGAAGTTAGGGCTTGCGTGAAATAGGCTAGAACAAGTTTATGCGGTGGGGGCAACGCAAGGCAGAGAAAACGAGCGGACTAAGGAGGCAAAATGTTAGGAACTGCTATTCGGAGAAATATCCCGTCCTTTCTTTGACGACTCTTGTCGGGGTGGTTCTCATGGTTATTGCAATCTTCACTGTAGCGAATAGCTACAGTGTCTATTATAGAATCCAAATCTGGATGATTGCTGTCCCTGTTTTCAGTATGACATATCCGTTATTGAGCTCAGCCCCATTTTGCTGGAGGTTCTTCTATGAGAGAAAGGATGGTTACTTAAGATACACCGCAAATCGCTATCCACTAAAGAGATATGTTGTTGAAAGTTTTGTGGCATCAGGCTTATTGGTTTTCCTCTGCATTTTATAATCTCATTCTCCAGCGCAATTATCTCTTTGTTTTTAATATCCCCACAGACAGACATATCAAAGAATGTTCCCGCATTTGAAAAGGAGCTTTTTGGACTCGTCCTTCTCAATAACCCTGTTCTCTATTCGTTTGTATTGTCTCTGTGGAGAGGGGTGCTAGGGGAGCTTTACTTTATCTTCGGATTTGTTTTGTCTTTATTTTACAATAATATATTTATTGTGATGACAGCGCCTTTGTTTATTCTATACTAGAAAATTTCACTATGTCAATGCTGGGATGCCCGCAAAACAGTATAATCACATCATTCATGCCCACAAGGTTGGCATCTGGCTATACGGCGCTTTATAATCTCTTTGTCGGTCCGGCTTTGCTTATAGGGATAACTGGTCTTCTGTTTCTTAAGGAATATACAAAACGGCGGAAGGAGCCAGGCCGATGTTTAAATATTATTTAACGAGAGCCAGTGACTATATTATTTCAGCAAAATATTGGTGTTGTTGGCCATCTATTCAGTATTTACCATTGGTATAAAAATCGATGCTCTGCGTTCTGGACTTTCCTACTGGGAATATATTCTTCTGGCAATGCAAAATATGCGCTACATCATTCTTATTTTATGTGTTGTATTTATTCTGTTTTTGATGGCGATGTATACAAAGGAAAGCACAATCGCTATGATAAGGTGTCGGTCTTTTTTTAGACTGTGCATTATAAAATTCCTGTCAGTCACAGTTTTTACGCTCGTTCTGCTCTTGATGCATATGGCTGTTAGCTTCATTTTGGGTATAGGGTTACCATTAAAGAACGTCTATTCGGAAACCCAGAGGAATAACGAAGTCCTTGAAATCTGCAGTGCTATTTTTCCTACTCCAGGAGAAGCGGTAGGCTGGTCGTTCACATATTTGTTTTTAGGTTTTTCTTTCTTTGCGCTTATTGTACAAGGAGTCATCCTTTTCTTTAAGAAGTCTGTTGCTGTGGCTCTTATGATGGTTATTTACCTGATGATGTTCTTTTCTGTCCAACGGGGGATTGACCGAGTATTTCCATACGCATTTCTCAACAACTATATTTTCCTTCCCTCAGCCCTAAAATACCAGTGTATATGGATGTTTCTGGCAGTGGGAGCGATCAGCTCGGCGGCCATACTCCTTCTGATACGCTTTAAATGGTGGTGGAGTGAGCAACGATGAAATCTCCAAATCCCTATGTTATTTTACTCATGCAACAAGCCTTAAAAAAACAAGGGATCATAGTGATTTTTTTATTCCTATTCAATTTACTAACTCTATTGGGGCGAGACAGCACTTTCATGGATGCGTCTTTCCTGACCTTCTGGGGATATGGTTATGGATATGCAAATGTGTTGGAGTTCCTTGGGTTCCTTATTTTTACTTTGACCCCAATTTATTTTTTTTCAAGCAATCTCACACAACACAGTATTTCTCAGACAAATTTTGTAGTCGTTCGGCTTCGGAGAAAAAAGAACTGGCTTGCAATTATTCAGGCGTCTTTTGTCATTACGGTGCTACTTTACTTTTTTGCCTATTTTTTTACTCTCTTTGTTTCCTCTATTCTACTGGGCCGCTTTACCCTAGAGGCGGAAAAAGCAACTGCGTTGTTACGGGGAGTTGTACCCATAATAGACGTTACTGCATCCATTTTTAAGGCCATGGCCTTGCGGGCACTTGAGCTCTGCTGTGTTCAGGAAGTTCTGCTTTTGATATATGCATATGTACGGAATATTTCATTTTCCTTTTATGATGTTCCTTATGTACCTTCCGTTATTGAGTATCAACGGGGTGTGGTATCCATTTGGAGCGTCGTCCATCCAGCGATTTATAGTACAAGACAATGCCATAACCTGGGTGGCTATATATTCATCAATATATATAACCGGGTACTTCTTATTGAGACAGTGGGGGATTAAGAAGATTTTTAACTGAGGTGTATACAATGGACGGAGTTATTCAGTTGCACGGCGTATCAAAATCTTTTGGGAAGCGACCGCTCCTTAAGCAGGTTAATGTCGAAATTATGCCTGCAACAATCACGGGATTTCTGGGAGAGAATGGTTGCGGAAAATCTGTACTTTTCAAACTCATTTCAGGTCTATACCGGCCGGACGAGGGCAGTATAATTGTGAATGGAGAGCGGATAGGGGATAAGTTCGATTTTCCACCCGATATGGGCATTTTCATCGACGCCCCCGGCTTTATTCTGATGTACTCAGGACTTAAGAATCTGCAATATCTGGCCGAGATACAAAAAGATTGGCAGGGATAAAATAGAGGAAACGATGTCCTTGGTTGGATTGGATTACAAAGACCCAACCCATGTCAAAAACTATTCCCTTGGTATGAAGCAAAAGTTGGGAATAGCGCAGGCTATTATGGAAGATCAAAGTATCATACTCCTTGATGAACCATTCAATGCTCTCGATGCGGAATCCCACACAAGAATGCTCGGACTGATAGAGGAACTAAAAAAACAAGGGAAAACAATACTTTTAACAAGCCACAATTTCAACGATATTACCCAATTGTGTGATATAATTTATCAAATCAAGGATTGTAAAATTGCACCCTACGTAGCAACTGCATAAAGAATGCCTTTTATACTTGAAATGTTTTTCCATTGTAGGATATAAGTTCTAATTTACCGTATTCGATAACAGTTCGAAGTACACCCACCGTTCTCTCGAAACCGCATATGCTTCTCCACTCGGCCCTGGCGGATCAGTTCCGCCAGGGCCCGCTTTATAGTGGAACGGGAAAGGCTCAGATCTTTGGCCATGGTGGCGATGGCGTACCAGCTCTTGCCATCCTTGTTTGCCCGGTCATGGAGGTACACCAGCACCAGCTTGGCCTTGGCGCTCAACTCCGGATCTCCGTAGACCTCACTAAAATAGCTCATGGCACGGTTTCCTCCTTTTCGGCGTGCGGTAGTTGTTCTGGCGGGCAGGCGCAGGAAATGCCCGGTATATGACATCGGTCAATTCTGCCTTGCTGGCGTAGTAGACCTTTCGGGCGGCCTGCTGGGGTACCTGGTAGGACGCACCAAAGGTGATCCCCCACTCCAGGAACAGGCGCAGGCGGGTCTGCATGGGGTGGGTGCCTGTTTTCATGACGATGAAATGCCCCTTGGGGATGGACTTGAGCTCGTCCGGGGTCATGAGGGGCCGCTCGATCATCTGAAGGCTCTGGTTGGGGTCGTTCTTCCCCTGGAGATGGAGCCGCTCATCACGGTGCGGCTGCCCAGAGCCTTGGACAGCACTTCGGCGGTCTGGCTGTTGGGGGCAAAGCCGCCGAAGATGGTGTCCTGCACATTGTCCATGATGATCTCCGCCCCTTCCTTGCCGTAGTTTTTCTCCAACTGGGCCAGGCTTTGGATGATGGGCACCAGAGTCAGCCGCCGGAGCGGCCAGCGGAGAACAGGGGCAGAATGTCGAAGGCGGGCATGGTGCCCAGCTCGTCACAGAAAAACACCACCCGGCTGGGCAGCTTCCCGTCGTGCTCGTCCGCCACGGAGAACAGCTCCCGACTCAGGGTCTGGATCATCAGCCCAGCCATGAAGTTTTTGGTCTGATCTTCCTCGGGAAGTATCTGGAAGATGGCGGATTTCTTTGCGGCAAAGCTCTCGGCGTCTATGGTGCTGTCGAAGCACAGCACCTGCTCCAGCTCCGAGTCCAGGAAGGTGTTCAGCCGGGAGAGGACGGTGGACATGACGGAGGCCATGGACTGCTCAGCGGCGGTGAGGGCAGAGCCGGAGAACCACTTTGCCTTGTGTTCCTCCGGCAAGCGGTCCATGAGGAGCTGGAACTCATTCTTGCCGGGCAGAATGCTGGGGCCAGCAGCTCCTGCACCAGCTTGAACACGGATACGATGTGCCTCCGCTCTCGCAGCACTCCGTCGATCTCCCTGGGCGGCAGGTACTCCGCTAGCAGCAGAATCACGGCGGTGAGCACGCCCTCCGCCGCGTCGTAAAAATATTGATTTTGTGCAAAGTTCTCCCCCTCCGGGTTGATGATGGTCTTGGCCAGGATCTTGGCATACTTCTCCGCCTTGGCCCGGGCGGCCAGGTTGGTGGGCTCCTTCCGGCATACGTCCATGTAGTGGTTGATCAGGGTGAGCAGGTTATAGCCATCTGAGCGGGTGGGGTTCCGAAGATCCACCACCGCCACCTGGTAGCCATAGCAGTCCAGGGCGATGGCCCCATAGTTCCGGGCCAGATCTCTCTTGGTGTCACTGGCAAAGAAGCTCATGCCGCTGGCACAGGCGTATTCCAAATTGGGGTATAGGAAGAAGGCGGTCTTGCCCACTCCGGAGGCACCGATCATGAGGCAGTGGACATCGTCCGAATCCACCAGGGCCGTGAGCTGCCCCTTCTTTCCGGTACAGCCCAACACCAGCCCCTGTGTGCCCGGGAGGCGCTCTCCCTTCCGCCACAGCGCGGTCTGGAAGGGGACGGAGCGGAAGGTCTTCTTGATTTCCCCCGGCGTGGCCCAGCGGGCGGTGCCGTGCTGCCCGTCGCCCACGGTTTTACTCTTGATGCTGTCCAGGCTGCCCCGGCCGGAAAAGGTGGTGATGGCGACCAGGGCGCCGAATACCACCGCCAGCAGGAGGATCAGCATCCATGTGTCGTTGTTCACTGCAATCATCCCTTCGTTGTCTGCTCTCTGCGTTTAAATCTGCTTCCAGTGTGACCTTCTGGGCGGGCCAAAATGAACCGGCCCCCGGTCCAGCGGCAGGGCACACCACCCCCCTGGCGGGCGGTGCGCCTCTGCGTCCTACATACTCCGCCCCATGGTCATTGCAAGGCCGGCCATGGTCTGCCCTTGCACCAGGTCGTCGTTCCAGTCCTTATGCACAGGGAGCAGGATACCGCTGTGGTATCCTGCTCCTGTAACTCTCCTGGAGGCCTGGCCGCCGTCTGCCCAGGCTCGTCGTGATCCAGACAGAGCACAACGGATTGGAGGCTGGGATGCTGCTCCAGCATCCAGCACACGGCCTGGCCGCCAGTGCCGCCAGGGCTACATAGCTGTGCTCCTGCCATCTGTCCGGATACAGCGTGAGGAAGCTCAGCAGATCAATCGGGGCCTCGAACACATAAAGCAGGCCGTCCTGCCCACGTGGTGGAAGCTGTGCTGGGGCCTGCTGCCCTCCACGTTTACCTTAAAGGACTTGCCCTGGCTGTTGGTGCTCCTCTTGTGGGCATGGCGGGGGACACCATGCTCGTCCGTGCCCACAAAGATGCAGTTGTGGTATTGAGCATCCTCGTACAGCAGGCCGGACCGGGCGAAGTGGGTGACCACCTCCCGGCTAACGCGGCGCTGTTTCATCAGGTAGGCGTACACACAGCGCATATCGGCGTTGGGCGGAGGCAGGGCGAAGGGCTTAGGCGGCTCCTCCGCTTTGGCTCTGCGGCGGGATATGTCGCGCCCAATTCATTCCCCAACAGGAGCTCCATGGCCTCCTGATAGCTCATGCCGTAGTAGTACTGGACAAAGCTGACCGCATGGCCGCCCTGCCGGGCAATATGGTCGTACCATTCGTTGCCCCGGACGGTGATATGGTGCACCCTAGCCAGCCGGGACTCCGCCCGGCGCGGAGCAGTTTCTCCCCGCTGCCGCAGGAATTCCTCCAGATCGACGGAGTTGGCCCGCTCCTTCTGTTCATCGGTAAAATGGATATAGGTTCCCATGCTGGCTCACCTCGAATCAAACGGTTGACTTTTGTTTATACTCTGTATATACTATCTTTGAAAGGCAGGTGTCGTTCATGTACGCGACGATCCAAAAATGGGGCAACAGCCAGGGCCTGCGGATCCCCAAGGCCCTCCTGGACGCAGTTGGTCTGAAAGAACACGACCGGGTGGAACTGGTGCAGATGGATGATGGTATCAACATCCGACGTACCTCTGCCATCCCGCACCGCACCCTGGAGGAACGCCTCACCGCATTCTACGGAAAGCCCATTGACCAGATCGACCGAATTGAGGCCGAAGAGCTGGATTGGGGGAAGGCGGAGGGCTCTGAGGCATGGTGACGATTTTTGAACAGGGTGATATCGTCTATCTGGACTTTGATCCCCAGTCCGGCCATGAGCAGAATGGCCGCCGTCCTGCCTTGGTGATCAGCAACAACTTGTTCAACCGGGTCAGCAGCCTGACCATGGTTTGCCCCATCACCCACACAGACCGGGGCCACCCGTTCCACCTCCGGCTGGATGAGCGTACCAGGACGGACGGGGTCATCCTGTGTGATCAGGCCCGGATGCTGGATTTGAACAGCCGCCATGCCTCCTTTGTGGAGCGTGCTCCGGAGGATATCTCCTCAGAGGCGGTAGATATGGTCATAGGATTTCTGGAGCCGAAGTAGCGGAAGAAACCACGGAGGACTACCAGTTCAATGGCAGTCCCCATCTTATCTTTGAGAATGCTGGGGATTTCCTCATGGTCATCCGCCTTGTGGCCCAGGGCCATACGCTTCTCCCGGAGCATCCGGCGGCGCTTCCTGTCGATGTGCAGGCAAGCCTGGATGGCATCGGAGGCGGACTGCTCTCGGAAGATGCGGCCCATGTTGTGGAATAGCTGAAGGACACATCGGGCGGTATCCGCGTGGGATACCGCCCGATGTGTGTACGCTGGTGGTGCGTGACCTTCTGCTGTGGGTGATGTACCCCATGCGGCATACCGGATTGTGCAGGCGGTGTGCTAGATGGGGTAAACCCGTGTACCACCTCATCTGTTGTAGGCGGCTCACATCGCCCCAGCCGGAGCGTCTCCCGTATGATCATGTTGCGCACGGCCTTGAACTCCTTCTGTTTGGAAAGGGGCAGGCGCTCCGGCAACTGCTCGGAATAGGTGCGGCATACCTCCTCCCGCATCTGGTTCCACAGGTTGTAGGCGGCTGCTACGCGCTGGTCCTTTGCCAGCTCATCCACGATGGCGTCCACCAATACTTTGGTTTTGGGTGGCAGGTAGCCGTAGACTTTTGCCCTGGGTGTTGTGCAGCCGCTGGGCCAGCTCCAGCACCAGCCGCTCCAGGTTTTCATTTTGGATCTGGCCAGTCTCCATCTGGGCGATCAGCTCTGCCATGGCGCGCTCCGCATCCCGGCTCAGGGCGTCCCGGTATTCGGTTTTCTGTTCGTAGATGTGGAGCAGATCCTGTCGGAAGATCCGTCGGCCGAAGGCGGACTTCACCTGCTGGATACCCTGCCTGGTGAGGTAGCCCTCCTTGGGATCGGAGGAGAACACCACCATGTGGATATGGACGCTGTCCTCCTTGCGGTGGAAGGCGGCGTACCACCGCAGATGCTCCAGCGGGATCTTGTACCCCTGGCGATCTCCGGCGCGCAGGCGCACACCAGCAGCCGCCAGCTCTCCGCGTCGTTGTAACCCAGCCGTTCCGCGTCCCCCTGCGGATGGCCACCACCGGCGTCCACACACTGCCGGTGTACTCCGCCACCTCCCGGACGGCCTGGGAGATTGCGTACCTTGCCCCGGCGCACCACAGGCCGTGCTCACCGTTCAGCTGCACGCCGGGGCGGTGGGACACGTAGTCCAGGTAATTCTCCATCCGGCTCATGGGCTCCGCGAAGTCCTCCTGCACCTGGCGGATGAAAGTGTTGGCGTTTGCCTGGGTGGGCGCGTTGCAGTAGTCCTCATACTCCAGCAATTCCTCCGCGCCCGGAAAGTCCCGCAGCAGACGTTGGATATAATCGTGTTGCTTTTTCGTGGCGGGCTGGTCACTGTGCTCGCCCCTGATCACCTCCACGCCGGGACGGGTGGCGATGTAGCGGGCCCGGTTGGACAGCTTGGCTGTATCCCTGCCGCCCTTCAGGTAGGGGACATGAACCGGACGCGGCTCATCCGTCAGGGTAGACCTGCCGCTGGAGATCCAGTGCATCGTCGAAGCTGATCTTCCCATTGGTGCGCAGCACCTCGTCCACTGCAAAGGCCCGCAGCTCCCGGCGGTTCACCGGATCAGCACGAAAGTGGGCGGCCACGGTGTGGCCCATCATGTTCACCTCCACGCAGAGCTTGAACAGCAAAGTGCGCAGCCGGTTTTCATTGTCTGCCAATGTACCCCGCAGGGTGTCCGCCAGGGCGCGGGGAGAGGTACTCCGAGGTATCCTCCGTGGCCAGGTAGCCCATGTAGAACCGCAGGGCCTTTTCAATAAATTCACTGCGCGTTTTGCAGTTGTCCTCCTCCAGCCAGCTGTCCATCCGGCGGATCACACCGGGTGTCAGCCAGACGGCGGTGCGCTTTTGTTTTCCTCTGCCACTATCATCATCTCCCCTTTCAGAAATACCTTGAATCAAGTCCACTGGTAGGGTAAAATAGACTTACCGGATCCCCGTTTTCTAGGAGGTGTGCTTCCGTGAGTAAAATCTATACTGTGCCCGAACTTCAGAGTGTGCTTTCCCCGATCTTCCGCGCCAATGGGGTAAGAAAGGCGACGCTATTCGGCTCTTATGCCAAAGGCGTGGCGACGGCACGCAGTGATGTGGATCTGTTGGTGGACAGCGGCCTGCGGGGCTTAGCTTTCTTCGGCCTCCTGGAGCAGGTGACGGAAGCGTTGGACACCCCGGTCGATTTGATCGACGTGTCCCAAGTGGAGACCGGGTCTGAGATCGCGCGCGAGATACAAAAAAGTTGGGTGGCACTCTTTGAGCAGTAAAGATCAGCTCGTTCTGAAAAGATCAAACAGCACATCGAGTCCATTCTGCGCTATTGCCAGGGTGTTCACAATTTTCAGCAGTTCCAGAGCGACTCTATGTTGGTGGAGGCGACAGTATTTAATCTGATGCAGATTGGGGAATTGGCAAAAGTGTCCCTCAGCGACGAGGCAAAGGCACAGCTTACTGCCATCCCATGGCCGCAGCTGTACGGCATGCGCAACCGCATTGTGCACGGGTATGCGGGCGTCAATATGAACATTGTCTGGGACACGATCCAGATGGATCTGCCCAAACTGCTGGAGGAGCTCCAGAGTATCCAGAGCGAAAATTGAATCAGGTACAAAACCCGCAGGCGGAGCGTGCTCACTCCGCCTGCGGGTTTGTTTTGCCCAGAAAACAGGCTGACACAGCGGAACCCGCTGGCGCAGTAAGTGTTTATCTGAACCCGACCACCCCAAACAACCAGAACCTCCAATTCCGACCACCTGGTCTGAAACCCGGGAAAGCCCCGCACTGCGGGGCTTTGTGGGCGGGAGGCGGGCGCTTGCGACCACCTCCCTTTATCCTCGTACTAAAATCGAACGCCCCAAATCAGAGCGAAACCGGCCCCAACGGGGCAGTTTTCCGGCTGGGCGGGGCCCTGGCCCACCCTCTGCCTGAAACCGGCACAAAGGGCGCACACGGGGCTGACGGCGTGCTCACAGCTGGGCCAGACTGGGGCCTGGCGGGGCTGCGGTTCCTCCACCAGATACCGGGCCCGGAAATCGGCCAGCGCCATGCCGGTCTGTTCCAGGCAGTAGGCATCCATCTTTTCCACTCCAGCAGCGCGGCCTGCTCCTGCTTGGCCAGCGGATACCGGAAGGCGAACTCATTGCCGTCTTCGCACACCAGGATGACGTCTAGTGCGGAGCACGGCTTGCCGGTGTTCAGGTCATAGGCGGCGTACACGTTGAGCCAGTCGTCGTTTTCCGCGGTCGCCACGTGGGTGCCAAAGACTGCGTCCGGGTCAAAGGTCACCGGCATATAGAACTGGAGCAGCCCATCGCACTCTGAGAGCTCATCCGCAAAACTCACCTTGTCCATGGGGATGCGGCGCTTCCCAGCCGTGAGCTCCGGCGGCTCCACCTCCTCCTGCACCAGCAGATGGTTGTACTGCTGTGCCAGTGTGCGGCCGGTACGAAGCTGGCAGCAGGCCTCCATCTCCCGCGCAGGACGTCCCGCTCCGCCCTGTTGAGCGGATACGTGAATGGGTGCTCCTCCTCTCCAAAATTCCGGCAGAGGGTTATGTCTATGTGGTCCGCCACATCCTGAAGCGCAAAATCATAGGCAGTATGGAGGTTCAGCCAGTCACACAGTGGACTGGTATCCAACTCCGGGCCAAACACCTCCTGCTGAACTTCTTTGCTGACACAGTCGAGTTGAACATCCAGCATGTGGCCAATGCGCAGGATCTCCTCCGGAAACACAAGATCCCTTTCCTCAGATCCCTGCGGGGTGGAATCCACTAGATGTCCACTGTCTCCGGTGTCCACCTCCTGGACACGGTAGGTGCCCGGCCGGCAGTCCGTCAGCAGGATTTCTCCCAGGGCGTCCGTCTCATAGTCCCCAGCAGCTCCCCATCCCGCCAGATGCGGAAGGTAACGCCGGGCATGGTCTCATGGCTCAGGTGGTCGTACTTGATAATCTTCAGGCCGGGCAGGGCCTCGTTCTTCAGGCTGTAGGTGACGCAGTCCCCTGCTACCACAGTGGTGGTATAGGTGTGGGGATCACGCTGCCAACCCTCTGGGGCGGACAGTTCCCGGATTTCGTATGCCCCCGGCTTCAGCTCCGTGAAGGTATAGGAACCACCGGTGCCGGTGGTTCCGGTATAGGTCGCGCCACTCTCAATGTGCTTGACCTGAATCCGCGCCCCGGCCAGGCTGGCTCCGGTGGCCCCGTCAACCTTCTCAATGCGCAGGTCGCCGTAAGGCTCATTTTCAAAGTCCACCTCGGCGGTTTCCCCGTACTTCACGGTGACCTGTTTGACCGGCTCCTCATCCAGCAGGTGGTACTCCGGTGATACCCGTTCATAGATGGTATAGTTGCCCACCTCGGTGAGAGGGATAGTGATGGAACCGGATTCCGGCGTGGTGTAGACGCCGATGGTGTCCCCATCCGGGCCCACCACCTCGAAGGTGGCGCCGGAGAGGGTGACAGTAGTGCCCGCCTCATACTTGGTGATCTTGAGGGCGGTTTCGCTGGGAGGGTGTAGGCTCGTCTGGGTCATCCGGCTCGTCGGTATCCGAATAGTTGGAGATCGCGTTGCGCAACAGACTGACCTTGGGATCCGTGTCGCAGAGGTAGCTCTGGAGGTTGCCGTACTGCTCAACCTCTTGGCAGAGCGCATAGAATACTACGTACTGATACACATCGGCGGAGAGGGAGAGCTGAAGGCTGCCGGTCTGGCCCGCTACGCTGTCCTCTGGGTAGAGCACCTTGAAGATCCCTTGTAGCCGTCTCCGGTATTGGAGACCTTGACCTGGGTAATGTCCTGGTTGTTCTCATCCACAATACGGGCCCTCCGGCACGTCCGCTCCATCCTTGAACGATACATTGACAGCCTGTCCGTCCACCCAGGTAGGAAGTGACGGTAAATACCTGCTGGCGATAGACGGTCCCATCAATGGTGACGGGGTAGGCTGCCTCCTGATCTGGGGAGGTGGTGAGCTGGGGCTCTGCCACACTGGTCCATGTGGTACCCTGAGTATAGATTTTGACCGCGGCATTGAGAATGCTTTCCCCAATCTCCCTCTCCGGGCCGGTAAGGCCGGGGCCACGGTGACGTCGCTGATATCCCACTCGGGGATCAGGTAGCACCACAGGGCAATCTTGCCGGCGTAAAACGCCTGGTACTTGTTGGCCACCCCCAGCTCCGCCAGGGAGCAGTGGGGATACATGTTAGCCACCAGGCCCACCACTTTAGGGTCCGACGCTTTCTCCTCCGCCAGATAGCGGATGCTCTCCCCTCGGGGACCGTCTGGGGTACGCTGTACTGGTCATAGCGATAGGTAATCCACCTCTTTACTGCATCCATTTGAATGCAGCAGTCAGGGTGGATTTTCCCCCGCTTCACACCGTGCATGCGACTTTCACCGCACACGGCGCTCCATCTATACAGTTGTTTTGGCATGGGAAACCAGCTTTTTCCTAAATTCTTCGATTTTTCTGCGTGCCTTGGAGTCGAATTGTGTGATATCAGCATTTGGATTCAGGATTGCCTGTTGGCATTCTCTGTGCATGGACGCCAGGTTACTTACTTTGTTCACCTTGTCCAGCGGTAGGTTGGGGTCAATATGGTGGGCATATGGGGCGCTGGATATCAGCCATCCGCCGCATTCCCTGCATTTCAGCCTGTCCGGTTCAGGGCATAGGCCCGATTCATATAGAACTCGAAGTTGAAGTTCCTTTTCCATCGTCCCTGTGCCACGAGTTGAGCTGTACTGCTACTGTACATGTGATCCAGGCGGGCATTTTGCCGTTTCTTCTTTGTCCGCCTGAAGTACAGTTGCCGGCCGCGCTCTGTATATGGGGTTTCCTCGTGGTGCTTTACCGCTGGCTTTTCCCATTTGCAAAAAGAAAGTGAGGTCATTCCAATATAGAAATCCCGGTATTGAATAGAGGGTATTTTCTGCTTGTACTTCTCATGTATACGGGGCAAGTTTCGGGTCTCTTTTGCGGGTATCCATTTGCCCTTATATTGCTTCAGACGGTGCATAGCGATGCTCTGAAGCCAATGGGCATACTTTTCATGGCAATATTGACCCAAGTGCAATTGGAGTAGTAGTTGATAAGCCCTCTTATTTCGCTGTTAATCCGGTTAATTGCAAGAATGACCTGTTCTCGGCTGTAGTTGTACGGAATATTCTTTGTTTCTTTTGCAATGGCATCCACCTTTCGCTTCAGCCGATTTCGGTCAGGAAGCGTACGTGGAATGTAACCTTTTAATCCTTTGCCTTTGACCACCTTGTATTCATATCCAAGGAAATGGATGTACTGCTTACGCAGGTCGGTTATCAGCGTTTTCTCGGGGATAGTTCGAGTTTCAGTTCCGCCTGAAGATACTGCTGTAGCCGTTCCTTCCAACTCTGGGCATGCTCTCGACTATCTGTAATGATTACAAAGTCGTCGGCATAGCGGACGAGGTAGCCGGGTATCAAGCGGCTGCCCTTACGGAGCCCTCCGACTTACCTTTCCAGTCTTTGTAAGGGAATCTGGTTTTCTTCTGTTCCCATTGGCTGGTTATCCATTGGTCAAGAATGTCCAGGCTGACGTTTGCCAGCAGAGGTGAGAGTACCCCGCCCTGCTGTACGCCCTTCTCATTGACTTCACATTCTCCGATAATACCAGCTTTCATCATTGCCTTGATTATTTGCAGTACCCGTCTGTCCTTGATGCCCATGTGATAGAGCCGTTTTATCAGGACATTGTGGTCGAGCCTGTCAAAGCATTTGCTGATATCTCCTTCGACAATCCAGAAATACCCCGTTCGGAATACCAGGTCAGTTACGCGGGCAAGCGCCTGATGGGTATCGCGCATCGGTCGGAATCCATAGGAGTGTTCAAAGAATTGTGCTTCCAGAATGGGCTCCAGCACAATCCGGACGCATTCCTGAACGATTCTATCCCGTATCGTAGGGATTCCCAACGGACGCTTTTCTGCCTTTCCCGGTTTATCAATATACTTCCGGCGTATTTTTGTGGTTCATAATGCCGGAAAGCGGCCTGGATATCTTGGATTACCCATGCTGTCGGTTTTTGTAGATATCCCTTCTGCATGGTTTTGTGGTCAATACCTGGCGTCTTGCTTCCCTTGTTGGATTTGATGTTATGGATGGCTGTGATAATCGTTGCCTGTGCAGACATCAACTCGACCAGTCCTTTGAATGCGGGGCGGTTTCCTGCCTCGCGCGCCGTTCTGGCCGACTTATAAAGTGCGTCAAGTATAACACGCAGGTCTGTTTCAGATTTTGGGTAGTCGAATTGTTGTGCCATGGCCACCACCTCCTGTTTGAAACAAGATTTGGCGCTATGGTTTTAGTCAGGTTCGCCTACGGCTTCCTCGACAGACTGGTTCCATGTTCCCTGTACAGACTATGCCCTTCGCTCCACCCCCATTACAGGGGCTTCTTCACTACTACGGGCTGCTGTCCCACGGATTTATGAGCCATTTCCTGCTCATGCGGCTGGTGTGCTAACCAACTTACGCCGTCCTGATGGCCGGTGTGCCGTCCGTGGTTCCCTTGTTCCCTGCATCCTAGCTTTTCATGGCAGTTTTAGCCTCTCCCTATGGCCCGGCTGTCATCACTGGCTGGTGTGACTTTGCCAGCGACATTCGACCATTCCTGGTTTTCTGCGGCCCACTACAATCCCAAGGTATTGACAGCACCACACAATCATTGCGGAGCTGTTAGGTGTTTGTTTACATACTCGTTGCTTTATATCTGCGGCGCTCAGTTGCGGTCTGATTATACGACTGGGTGCACCCTGCCGTTAACGGTCAGATAATTCATGGAGTAGCCGCCGCTATAAATGTTGACCTCACCCAGGGCCTCTTCCGGGTGGAGGCCGCGCCCGCCGGCAGGACCAGCAGGGACAGGGCCACCGCCAGGGTGAGCATCAGACTGATAATCCGTTTCATAGTCAAGAACTCCTCCTTTAATAAGAAGCGGGAGGCTTGCCGCCTCCCGCTGGTTTATTTGGGACACTGTTGGGTCACGTCCCTCTGACATTATATTCGGTATAAAGAAATTTCCCATCGTGGTACACATCCCAGGCTTCCACCTCGAACCGGGCCCCGGCGCGGAGCAGAACACCTGGGTAAGCTGATCCTCCTGCCAGGGCCAGAACATCTGCACCGCGTTCTGTGCAGAGATGCCCAGGTGCAGGTTGAGAGCGGGGGCACCATCCGCCCACAGCTCTGGACAGTTCATCGCGGCGTTGTAGATGGTGTACTCCATCCGTCGCGTCTCATAGAGGTTTCGGATAAACAGGTCATCCCGTATTCATCCTGGAACCTCCGCACCTCGGCCTTCGGCAGCTCCAGCTCTAGGAAGCGCGTCTGGTCATAGGCGGGCAGGGATTCCGGCTCCTCCACAGACGCAGGTCCGTGATCTCATAAGTGGTGCCGTCATCGCAGAGCACCTTGTCTCCCTCCTGTAACCGGAGGGGCTCGTCCGACTGGGGGATGACGACCACCCCGGAGGGCGGGCCGCGCTTTACTCTGTGTAAGGGGAGCTGGTGTCTACCAGGACACGGTTGGCGCCCTGGTCATACGCCACGCCGAAGTCTACCGCCCGGCCGACGTCCCGGAGCTGCACATAGTTGTGGCCGTGGATGACATACGCTTTCAGATCCACCTGTTTCCCGTCCACATAGAAGGTTTGGGTGCTTGGGGCTGCAGTGAGGGCAGCCACCCCGCCGATGCTGGTCCTGCCAGGGCCGCGCCGGCCAAGGCACCTGCCAATACCGCCGGAATAAGCTGTTTCCTTTTCATACGGTTGACCTCCTTCTTTCCTCTGCTGTCCTTGTGCTCCTTGCAGCAACAACATACCGGAAATATGGGGAAAAGTCTACCAGACTGTCCGAAAACTACAGGTGAGTTCGGTGCCTTTACACAATATATAGTATAATATATGTATCCAAACTGCTATAGATGGGGCACACATGGGTTATATACAAGGTATGAATCGCAATCAGATTATTTGCCTACCAAGCACCCTCGATGATTATGTCGATGAAAAATGAGGTACGAGTCATCGATGCATTCATTGACTCTCTTGCGATTGGAGAAATGGGTTTTAAGGCTGAACCGGCCAAAGAAGGGCGACCCGGGTATGACCCTCGTGATATGTTGAAACTCTATGTATATGGATACCTAAATTACATCCGCTCATCTCGCCGTCTACAAAGGAAGCCAGTCGAAATGTTGAGGTTATGTGGCTGCTGAAGACAGTGGTGCCAGACTTTCGGTGCATTGCTGATTTTAGAAAAGACAATGCAAAAGCGATAAAGGAGGTTTTATAGCATTTGTGAAGCTCTGCAACCGTGCCGGGTTATTGTCGCACGAGTCTGTGGTGGTTGATGGCTCGAAGTTCAGAGCTGTGAACGCCAATAATAAGAGCTATCTCAGCAGCAGCGTCCCCAGGATGATCAGGGAAATAGATGAGAGAGTCGAGCGTTATATGAGAGCACTTGACGAATGTGACAAAGAGGAAGCCAAGCCGGGGCCTTGAGCAAGGAGGATATTGTCGGGGTTCTTGATTATCTTAACCGGCGAAGGCCAACTCACTGATGCGTTGGATCAGATAGAATCAAGCGACGAAAATCAGGTATGCATGACGGATCCTGAGTGTCGTGTCATGAAGTCTGGAGACGGTATCCGTCCGTGCTATAATGTCCAAACAGCAGTAGAAACGGAAAACCATATTATTGTTCATTATGATGTAACCGAAGAATGCGTTGACTGGGATCTTCTTGAAGCTGGGATCGCCGGGGCAAAGAATGCATTGGAGGTCGAAAATCTTGAAGGCATCGCAGATAGAGGCTATGTCAACACGGAAGTTATATGGAAATGCCTTTTGAATGGTGATACTCCGACAACGTATCCCAACAAGGGAGAGCGGTGCAGAGTTTTCCGTTTTCGGAAGTCAGAAAGCGACATTACAGAAGAAATGCTTGCCTCAAAAGATCCAGAGATTCTCATGCGGTGTGTTTCTGCGGGGATTTTGCCTCGTGTTCTTCAGCGGGAAGATCTGGAAATGACAGTGCACAGACGCCGGGCATCGGGATCATCTCTTTACATGGACAAAAGACTGGGGAGATCGTAACGCACGCAGAAATGAAGGTCAGAGGCGGACTGGATCGTGAGAAGGTATTCGTTGAATGGCAGCCACCACTACAAGATTATTTCGAACGCGATTTGGAAAGCGATACGGTCACCTGTCCAATGGGACAGACGCTTCTCTATGATGGGTCAGAAAAGCGTGGTCATAAGAAAGACCCTTCTGACCGACGGTACCGCAGGCTCTCCGCGTGTTGTAAAAATGCAACAACCGATGTACCCTTGCTCAGACAAGGACGATCACCTTTAAGGCGGGCGAGGTCAGAAAACAGGAAACTTTTATCAAAGAGCGGCCTGTGGGCTGATTACACGCAGAACGAATCTTTCTTTCCGACCAATCAAAACACCTCCAGTCGAGGGCCCATGGGAGGAGGTCGTAATTCTTCGGTTTTATCCGAACCTACAGCATCTACGAAAACGCAACACGATCGTGGAGCATCCGTACAGAACAGTAAAAAGGTGGCACGGGGCCAACTATCTGCTGACCAGGGGAAAGGTCAAGGTAGCGGCTGAGACCGGGCTTTCTTTCCTTGCGTACAACTTGAGACGGGCGGTCAATCTTCTGGGAACAGACAGATTGATGCAAATCATCAGAGCTGGGTAGGAGCTTGCTTTTATCATGGCTACCGCTTGAGTCGATCCATGCACAGCGCTGTGTTCATTCTGGTTGTAATCAACAGTTTGGACACGGTTTTTTCTATACCCCAAGCTAAGTATTTTTGGACAGTCTGCACGAAAAATCTATTCAGCATATCAGACGAAAAGTGTGTGCCCTTTTGGCAGTACAAATAAAGTTGGCGCGCTATGTCATCCTTCTCCGGCGCAAATTGAAAATGCCTTTTTGAACTCCCCGGGCAACAAAAAGCGCCGGCCTGATGGTTGACAAAACCAACAAACCGGCGCGCTGTTTTTGTATATCATTTTTTCGAATTTTAGCGCCCTATTTGAGAGCAAATAGGGCGCTAAAAGGAATACAGCGGGGAAACACGGAAAACTCTGGAAAACAACCTCTATAAGGGTGTTTATTCCTCGAAAATATCATTTTTGATCTGGTCAATTTTAGGGAAAATAGAAAAGCCACACCCCTGGTACTCTAAGCTTTCCGCCTAAAATATGCAGATTGGTGTGGCCTTATGCTAAGAGAAATGATATGAACCCCTGGTTCACGATGTATCCTTATCTAGTGCTGCATAATGCGGGCACCGACCGGGCCTTCTGTTTTTCAATCTGTCTGAATCAGCGGGAGCTCGGTCCACTCGCCGTGTCCCATCAGGTACCTGTCCACTTCCCAGGCGGCTTCGCGGCCCTCCCGAATGGCCCACACCACCAGGGACTGTCCCCGGCGCATGTCCCCGGCGGTGAACACGCCGGGATGTTGGTGGAATAGCTCCCTCCGCTGTCTGTACAGTGGAGCAGGGAGTGCGCGTCAGTCCGAAGGCCTCCGGCACATAGTCCTGGGGGCCCAGGAAGCCGACAGCGATAAGCAGCAGTTGGCAGGGCAGCAGTTTCTCCGTTCCTGTCAGAGGCTTGCGGTCCGGCCCCAGCAGGACGGTCTCCACCCCGGTGAGGTGCCCCTCCGCATCCAGAAGCAGGTGTGAGACGGTGGTCTCGTAGATCCTGGGGTCACGACCAAAGATGGCGATGGCCTCCTCTTGACCGTAGTCTGTTTTACACACCGCGGCCACTCCGGCCAGGGTTCTTGGCGGTGCGCGCCTGTGGCTTTACGCATTATCTCCAACTGGGTAACGCTTTTACAGCCCTGGCGGATACAGGTGCCAACGCAGTCGTTGCCCGTGTCGCCGCCCCCTACGATGACCACATCCTTGCCCTGTGCAGAGGGACAGTAAGTCCCATCCAGCAGGGCACGGGTTGCCCCTGTCAGGAAGTCCACTGCAAACCAGACGTCCACTCCCGCCCGACCTGGTACGTCCAGATCTCGGGGCTGGGCCGCGCCGCAGCAGAGAACCACCGCGTCAAACTGTTCCCTCAGCTCCTCCTGACCCACGTCCCGGCCCGCGTCCACACCGGTGCGGAAGGCTATCCCTCCACCGCCATCAGATCCAGCCGCCGCTGGACCACCGACTTTTCCAGCTTCATGTTGGGGATGCCGTACATCAGCAGGCCGCCAGGTCGGTCGGCCCGCTCGAACACGGTGACGCTGTGACCTCGGCGGTTAAGCCTTTGAGCGCAGGAGAGCCCGGCGGGGCCGGAGCCCACCACCGCCACGGTCCTACCGGTGCGGGTCTCGGGCGGCCGAGGGTACATGAGTCCCTGCTCCCAGGCCTCCTCGATGATCCCCAGCTCGTTGTCCTTCACCGTCACCGGCTGGCCGTTTAGGCCGCAGGTGCAGGCCGCCTCACACAAGGCGGGGCACACCCGGCCGGTGAACTCTGGGAAGTCGTTGGTTTTCAGTAGCCGCTCCAAAGCGCGGCCAAGCTTTCTGCGGTACACCAGATCGTTCCACTCCGGCACCAGATTGTGCAGTGGGCAGCCGGAGACCATACCGTTCAACACCGCCCCTGACTGACAGAAGGGCACGCCGCAGGCCATGCACCGGGCCCCCTGCCGTTGCCGCTCCTCCCGGCCCAGCCGGGGATGGAATTCGTTCCAGTACGCCACCCGCTCCAGCGGTGGCTGGCAGGGATTGCCCTGCCGGGCATATTCCAGAAATCCAGTGGGCTTTCCCACGGTCAGTCCCCCTTTCCTCTGGCGTTGACATAGAACGCCTCCGTCTCTGCCTGGACCCGGCCCATACCCTGGGCCTCGTACCAGGCGATGGTACGCAACATCCGGTCGTAGTCGTGGGGCAAAATCTTCTTGAATTTAGGCAACCAGGCTCCGAAATTGGCCAAAATTCGTCCGGCTTTGGGGGAGCCGGTGGCCTCTGCGTGAGCCTGGATCAGGCCTCGCAGCGCTTCTATATCTCCCTCTTCCGTGACCGGGCCCATGGACACCAGTTCCTTGTTCAGCCGCAGGTACAGGTCATGGTCCTCGTCCAGCACATACGCTATCCCACCGCTCATGCCGGCGGCGAAATTGCGGCCCGTGGGGCCCAGGATTACCACCCGGCCCCCGGTCATATACTCGCATCCGTGGTCCCTCCACTCCCTCCACCACCGCGTCGGCCGGAGTTGCGCACGCAGAACCGCTCCCCGGTCACGCCGTTGAGAAAGGCCTGGCCGGAGGTGGCTCCATAGAGGGCCACGTTGCCCACCAGAATGTTCTCTGCCGGGTCAAAGGGGCTGTCCTTGGGCGGATAGACGATGATCCTCCCTCCGGAGAGGCCCTTGCCCAGGTAGTCGTTGGCGTCCCCCTCCAGCTCCAGGGTGAGGCCGCGGGGCAGGAAGGCGCCGAAGGACTGGCCTCCCCGCCGGTACACTTTACCACAAAGGTGTCGTCGGGGAGTGCCTCCCCGTGGAGGAGAGTGATATCCGAACCAAGGATAGTCCCCACTGCCCGGTCGGTGGAGGACACCGCCAGTTCCAGCCGCCTATGGTCGCCTTTCTCAAGGGCGACGCCCAGCTTCTGTTCCAGTACCCGCAGATCCACTGTGTCCTCCAGATGGAAGTCATAGGCGTCCGCCGGATCAAAGCGGGTCTTTGGCCAGCCGGCGTAAGCACTGTCCAGAATGGCGGACAAGTCCACCGTGGCCGCCCGCTGGTTGGCGGCGGGCTTCCGTACCCGCAGCAGGTCGGTGCGGCCTACCAGCTGGTCCACCGTGCGCACCCCAAGCCGGGCCATATGCTCCCGTAGTTCCCGGGCGACGAAGCGCATGAAGTTGACCACGTACTCCGGCTTGCCTGTGAACCGTTTCCGCAGCTCCGGGTTCTGAGTGGCCACCACGGGGCAGGTGTCCAAGTTACACACCCGCATCATGACGCAGCCAAGAGTGACCAGAGGGGCGGTGGCGAAGCCGAACTCCTCCGCTCCCAGCATACAGGCGATAGCCACGTCCCGGCCGCTCATGAGCTTGCCGTCAGTCTCCAGCACCACATGGGACCGCAGGCCGTTTGGATCAGGTTCTGGTGGGCCTCCGCCAGACCCAGCTCCCAGGGCAGACCGGCGTTGTGGATGGAGGTACGAGGGGCCGCGCCGGTGCCTCCGTCGTGGCCGGAGATGAGGATCACCTGGGCCCCTGCCTTGGCCACCCCGGCAGCGACGGTACCCACCCCCGCCTCGCTGACCAGCTTCACCGAGATGCGGGCCTGACGGTTGGCGCACTTCAAATCATAGATCAGTTGGGCCAGATCCTCGATGGAGTAGATGTCGTGGTGGGGCGGAGGAGAGATCAGGGTGACGCCGGGGTGGAGTGGCGGCACCAAGCGATCCATGGGTAGACTTTCGGCGGGCAGGTGGCCGCCCTCGCCGGGCTTGGCCCCTGCCCCATTTTGATCTGGATCTCTCTGGCGCTCACCAGGTAGGCGCTGGTGACCCCGAAGCGGCCGGAGGCCACCTGCTTGATGGCGGAGTACCGCTCCGGGTCCCCAGCCGGTCGTCTTCCTCGCCCCTCGCCGGAGTTGGACTTGCCCCCCAGCAGGTTCATGGCTTGGGCCAGGCACTCGTGGGCCTCACGGGAGATGGAGCCGTAGCTCATGGCCCCGGTCTTGAAGCGTTTGACGATAGAATCCTCGCTCTCCACCTCCTCTAAGGGATGGGCTCGCCCAGATATTTCATCTCCATCAGGCCACGGAGGGTGTGGGCTTTGTCTCATCGTCCACCAGGGCGGTGTACTGCTTGAAGAGCCCGTAATCCTCCCAGCGGACGGCCTGCTGGAGCAGATGGATGGTCTGTGGATTATAGAGGTGGTCCTCCCCACCGGCTCGGGCCTTGTGCTCCCCCAGGCTCTCCAGTGTCAGGTCAGTCTCCTGTCCCAAGGGGTCGAAGGCGCGGTCGTGGTTCCGCTCCACTGCGGTGGCCATCTCCTCCAGGCCGATGCCCCCACCCGTGAGACGGTGTTGGTAAAGTACTTGTCGATTACATCCTGCCGTATGCCCACCGCCTCGAAGATCTGGGCAGACTTGTAGGACAGGAGGGTGGAGATGCCCATTTTGAGGCGATCTTCACCACCCCGTGGAGGACGGCGGCGGTGTAGTCGGCCACTGCGGTGTGGAAGTCCTTGTCCAGCAGGCCCTCCTCGATCAGATCCACGATGGTCTCCTCCGCCAAGTAGGGGTTCACTGCCCGGGCCATAGCCCAGCAGGGCGGCGAAGTGGTGGACCTCCGGGGCTCAGCGGATTCCAGGAGGATAGATACGGCGGTGCGCTTCCCGGTGCGAACCAGGTGCTGCTCCATGGCAGACACCGCCAGCAGAGAGGGATGGCCGCGTGGTTCTCGTCCACCCCCCGGTCGGAAAGGATGACAATGTTGGCCCCCTCCCGGTACGCCCTGTCCACCGCCACCGCCAGCCGGTCCAGTACCAGATCCAGGTGGGTGCCTTTGTAATAGAGCAGGGACACGGTGGCTGCGTGGAAGCCAGGTCGGTTCATGGCCTTGATCTTCATCAGGTCGGTGGAGGTGAGAACGGGTTGTGGATCTGGAGCACCCGGCAGTTGTCCGGCTGTTCCTGGAGCAGATTCCCGTCATCGGCCGCGTAGACGGTGGTGTCGGTGACGATCTCCTCCCGGATAGCATCCATGGGTGGGTTGGTCACCTGGGCGAAGAGCTGCTTGAAGTAGGAGAAGAGGGGCCGATCCCTGTTGTCCAGCACCGCCAGGGGGATATCCACCCCCATGGCGGCGGTGGCTCCGCCCCGGTGCGGGCCATGGGCAGGATGGTGTCGTTCACGTCCTCATAGGTGTAGCCGAAGGCCTTCTGAAGGCGGCTAAGTTCCTCCCGGCTGTGCCGCTCCACCCGCTGGTTTGGGATCGGCAGGTCGGCCAGACGGAGCAGATTGGTGTCCAGCCACTTCCATAGGGCTGCCGGGCGGCGTAGCCCTCCTTCAGTTCCTGGTCGTCAATGATCCGCCCCTGCCTCAGGTCCGCCAGCAGCATCTTGCCCGGCCGCAGCCGGGACTTTTCCACGATATGCTCCGGTGGGATGTCCAGCACCCCCACCTCGGAGGAGAGAATGAGCCGGCTGTCGTCGGTGAGGTAGTACCGGGCAGGGCGCAGGCCGTTGCGGTCCAGCACCGCTCCCACCACGTCCCCGTCGGAGAACAGGATGGCCGCCGGGCCATCCCAGGGCTCCATGAGGGTGGCGTAGTAGTGGTATAGGTCCCGGCGGGAGCGGGAGAGGGTGCGGTCATTCCGCCAGGGCTCAGGGATACAGGCCATCACCGCCAGGGGAAGGTCCATCCCCGCCATCATCAGGAACTCCAGGGTGTTGTCCAGCATGGCGGAATCAGAGCCGGAGGCGTTCACCACCGGCAGCACCTTGTCCCTATCCGTTGCCAGCAGGGGGGAAAACATGGTCTCCTCCGGGCCAGCATCCGGTCCATGTTGCCCCGGATGGTGTTGATCTCCCCGTTGTGGGCTATTAGCCGGTTGGGGTGGGCCCGCTCCCAGGAGGGGTTGGTGTTTGTCGAGAACCGGGAGTGGACGATGGCCAAGGCGGAGGTATAGTTTATGCTTTGCAGGTCGGGGTAGAAGGCCCGCAACTGGTGAACCAGGAACATGCCCTTGTAGACCACGGTGCGACTGGACAGGGAGACCACGTAGGTGTCCCCGCTCAGATGCTCGAATACCCGCCGGGCTACATAGAGCTTTCGGTCAAAATCCAAGCCGGGAGCCGTTTCCTCCGGCCTGGCCACAAAAGCCTGGAAGATGCTAGGCATTTTGTCCCTGGCTCGCTGGCCCAGAATCTCCGGGTGCACGGGCACCTCCCGCCAGCCCAGGAAAGCCATGCCTTCCTTCTCGGTCACCAGTTCGAACTGTCTCTGGGCCTGCCGGCGTTTCAAACCGTCCCGAGGCAGGAAGAACATGCCTACGCCGTAGTCCCGCCGTCCGGGCAGGGCGATGCTCGCCTCCGCCGAAGCCCTGGCAAAAACGCGTGGGGATCTGGGTGAGTATGCCCACCCCGTCGCCGGTCTTACCCTCGGCATCCTTGCCCGCCCGGTGCTCCAGCTTCTCCACGATCTTCAGGGCATCGTCCACTGTCTCATGACTGGCCCGGCCCTGTATGTCCACCACGGCGCCAATGCCGCAGGCGTCATGCTCGAATTCCGGGCGGTACAGCCCTCTCCCTTCAGCCGCTTTTTCCCTCATGCGTCTCGCCTCTTTCCATAAAAACGGCGGCGGTCCGTCTCCCGACCGTCGCCGTGAGACCACCTCGTCTCCGCCTCTATTCCATCGTTTTGCTGTCCAGCACCAGCCGGGCGGTCTGGGCCAATTTTGTCCTGCTGTCCATACTTTTTTTCTGCAAATAGTAATGGGCCTGCTCCTCTGTTATGCCATGGCGGTCCATGAGCAGGGCCTTAGCCCGGTCGATGAGTCTCCGATCCTCCCCACTGTGACAGGGGCGCCCGTACCGCTCCAGCCTGCGCCCCACTTGCAGCAGCAGCCGCACCGCAGCCAGCAGATCCCCACGGCTTACCGGGGATGGCAGGCGGAAGATGTCGTCATTCCCCAGAAGATCCAATCGGTCCTGGCGAGCCAGCACCAGCATGGCGCAGGAGGGGGGCAGGTCCTCAAAGAACAGCTCCGCCGTCTGATCCCCCAGCTTGTAGCCGCACACCACCGCCGGCACTGGCAGCTTGTTTATGGCCCGCCGCACCTGGTCGGCGGTGCGGCACACCAAGCAGGCGGCCGCGCCGCCCCCCTCCAGCAGTTCCTTTACACGCAGGGCGGTCTTTTCGCCTCAAAGGCCACAATGATCTTTTCCATGTGCGTTCACTCCCCTGTTGGGATGGGATCGCTTTAATAATTGATGATGTACTTCTCCCGTTCCCAGGAGGAGACGCGGGTGCGGTACTCCTCCCATTCCTTCCGCTTGCCCTCAATATAGTTGGCTGCCACATGCTCTCCCAGGGTGTCCAGCACCAAGGGATCGGCCTCCAGAGCGTGGATGGCCTCCTCCAGGGAGTCGGGCAGAGAGTCGATGCCGTGAGCTTTCGGGCGGCGGCATTCATGTCGAAGATGTTCTCGGTGACCTCCGGGGGCGGGGTGAGGCCCTTCTCGATGCCGTCCAGCCCGGCGGCCAGACAGACAGCCAGCTCCAGGTAGGGGTTGCAGGCCGGGTCGGGAGAGCGGAGCTCCACCCGGGTGGACTGCCCCCGGGCGGCGGGGATACGGATGAGGGCGGAGCGGTTGGAGGCAGACCAGGCCAGGTAGCAGGGAGCCTCGTAGCCGGGCACCAGCCGCTTATAGGAGTTCACCAGGGGGTTGGTCACCGCCGCCATGCCCTTCACGTGGGCCAGCAGACCGGCGATGAATGAATATGCCTCTTTAGACAGGCCCTTTGGGTCATCCGGGTCGTAGAAGGCATTTTTCCCGCCCTGGAACAGGGACATGTTAGTGTGCATCCCCGAGCCATTGATGCCGAAGATGGGCTTGGGCATAAAGGTGGCGTGGAGGCCATTTTTCTGGGCCAGGGTCTTGACTGCCAGCTTGAAGGTCATAATGTTGTCCGCGGTACGCAGGGCGTCGGCGTACTTGAAGTCGATCTCGTGCTGGCCCTGGGCCACCTCGTGGTGGCTGGCCTCGATCTCAAAGCCCATCTGCTCCAGGGCCATGCAGATCTCCCGCCGGGTGCCCTCCCCGTGGTCCAGGGGGCCCAGATCGAAGTAGCCCGCCTCGTCGTTGGTACGGGTGGTGGGCTTGCCCTCGTCATCAGTCTGGAAGAGGAAGAATTCCGCCTATGGACCTACGTTGAAGGCATCAAAGCCCATCTCCTCCGCCCTTTTCAGAGCCCGCTTGAGGACGTGCCGGGGGTCGCCCACGAAGGGTTTTCCGTCCGGGTCATGGACGTCACAGATGAGCCGGGCTACCCTGCCGTGGCTGGGCCGCCAGGGAAGATGGCGAAGGAGTCCAGGTCGGGGTACAGGTACTGATCCGACTCGTCGATGCGGACAAAACCCTCGATGGAGGAGCCGTCGAACATGATCTGGTCATTCACCGCCTTCTCAATCTGAGATGCGGTGATGGCCACGTTCTTGAGCTGACCGAAAATGTCGGTGAATTGAAGGCGGATGAACTCCACATCCTCTTCTTTTACCATACGGATGATGTCTTCCTTGCTGTACGACATGCAGGACACTCCTCTCATTCTTTCAAGTAAAGTTAAAATAAAGAGGACAAAGGCAGGCCGACCTGTTGGTTCGGAACGCCTTTGTCCTAAACTATGGGAAATTATACGCGAACCGCAATTCCATGTCAAGATGTTTTGCAAGTTCAACTCAATTTTGCTTCGCCACTAAGACAAATAGCCAGACGGCCCTCCATATTTGTGCAGGAAGTATAAAATAGACTTTCATAAATGAGCTATCTGCACCGCCGGTATGGGGAGCTCTTGACAAAGGGGCGGCAGGCACATTTATTTCGCCCGGCCGGACTCCATGCTATGCGGTCAGTCCGTCTATGAGGCCCGGCGGCGGGCAGGCCGGCTGCTGGCTCAGACCTGGCCGGTGGAGGCGGATGTAGTCATCGGCATCCCAGATTCCGGTCTGGACGCAGCCATGGGTTATGCGGAGGAGTCGAGGATTCCCCTATGGAGTGGGTCTGGTCAAAAACCGCTATATCGGCTGCACTTTCATTACCCCGGATCAGCGCAGCCGGGAGCAGGCGGTGCGCATTAAGTTGGGGGCGCTGCGCAGCTGTGTGGAGGAGGCGGGTGGTGATGATCGACGACTCCATCGTCCGGGGCACCACCTCCCGCCAGATCGTAGTCCTGCTGCGGGAGGCCGGCGCCGTGCAGGTCCACCTGCGCATCTCCGCACCGCCCTTCATCGCCCCCTGCTACTTCGGGACGGACATTCCGGACAGTGAGCACCTGATCGCTCATGACCGCTCCCCGGAGGAGATTTGCGCCCTCACCGGCGCGGACAGCCTAGGCTTTCTGCCGCTGAAGGTCCTACATCAGATCGCCCCGGACGCTGGCTGCGGCTTTTGCGACGGATGCTTCACTGGCAACTATCCCATCCGCCTCTGAGGGAATGGGGACGCCCGCCGAAAGTTTTTCTTGACAATGGGGGCGGCGGTCACTATAATATCCCATAACAGCAAGGGCGCTGTGGCATGGACCACAGCGCCCTTGTCCGTTTTTTCAGGCAATACCGTTAAACGCAATGAGGGAGAAGAGTACTGCGGGGACTCAGTCCCAGCGAGCGGGGGATGGTGAAAGCCCGCACAGGAGGCCGCGGGAAGAACGCTTCGGGCGGAAACCCGAACGCACCGCGCCAGTAGGGGAACGGGCTGCGACCGTTACATCGCGCCGACTTGTCAGAGCCGGAAAAGGGGCCGCCGTCCGGCGGCAAATTAGGTGGTACCGCGGAGCGCAGCATTCGTCCTAATCAAGAGGACGAGGGCTGCGCAAACATTTTTGGAGGTGCTTTCTATGTGCGTGATCGTGGGATTTACCCAAAAGACCAGGGGCGGGAAGAGGTCTTGGCCTGTCTGGACCGGGCCTATACCAGGGGCCCTGACATGGCCCGGGTGGCGGAAACCGCCTCCGGCTGGCTGGGCTTTCGCCGTCTGTCCATTATGGGGCTGGACGAGCGTGGGATGCAGCCCTTCGCCCTGGGGCCTGACCAGGTGGTGTGCAACGGGGAGCTCTTCGGCTGGCGGAGGCAGCGCGCGGAGCTGGAGCAGAGGGGCTACACCTTCCGCAGCGGCAGCGACTGCGAGCTCCTGCTGCCCATGTACCGGGAGTACGGGCTGGACATGTTTGCCCGGCTGGACGCGGAGTTCGCCCTGATCCTCTACGATGGGGAGGCGGACGAATACGTTGCCGCCCGGGACCCCATTGGCATCCGGCCCCTCTTCTATGGCTGCGATCCTGACGGCGGCATTCTCTTCGCCAGCGAGGCCAAGCAGCTGGTGGGCCTGTGTGAGCAGATCCTCCCTTTCCCTCCGGGACACTACTGGTACCGGGGACGGTTTGTCCGCTACGCCGACCCCGCCCGTCCCGGCCTCAGCCGGTCCGACGACATGGACACCGTCTGCCAGAACATCCATGACAAGCTTATCGCCGCGGTGGACAAGCGGCTGGACGCCGATGCCCCCCTGGGCTTTCTTCTCTCTGGCGGACTGGACTCCAGCCTGGTGTGCGCCATCGCCGCCCGGCTGCTTGAAAGCCTATCCGCACCTTCGCTATCGGCATGGACACCGACGCCATCGATCTGAAGTACGCTCGGAAGGCGGCGCAGTTCATCGGGGCGGACCACACGGAGGTGACCATCACCCGGGACGACGTGATAGCCGCTCTGCCCAAAGTGGTGGCCGCCCTGGGCACCTGGGACATTACCACCATCCGGGCCAGCGTAGGCATGTACCTGTGCTGCAAGGCCATCCGCGAGACTACCGACATCCGGGTGCTCCTCACCGGGGAGATCTCCGACGAGCTCTTCGGCTATAAGTACACCGACTTTGCCCTCTCCCGCTGCCTTCCAGACTGAGGCGGAAAAGCGGGTGGAGGAGCTCTACATGTACGATGTGCTCCGGGCGGATCGGTGTATCAGCGGCTGGTCCATGGAGGCCCGGGTGCCCTTCGGGGACCTGGACTTTGTGGAGTATGTCATGTCGGTGGACCCGGCGTGGAAGGGCAACCGCAGCGGCAAGGGCAAGTATCTGCTCCGCCGGGCCTTCCAGTCCGATGCTCTGCTGCCTGACGAGATCCTGTGGCGGGAGAAGGCGGCCTTCTCCGACGCGGTGGGCCACTCTATGGTGGATGATCTGAAGGAATATGCCAGAGCGCAGTACAGCGACCTGGCTTTCACTCGGGCTGCGCCCAATACCAGTACCGCCCGCCCTTCACCCGGGAGAGCCCGCTCTATCGGGACCTGTTCGAGCGGTACTACCCGGCCAGGCCCGGATGATCAAGGACTTCTGGATGCCAAATCGGGCCTGGGAGGGCTGCAACGTGGATGACCCCTCCGCCCGGGCACTGAAAAATTACGGGGCCAGCGGGTTCTGACGCGTCAAAACTTGAACTTCCAACCCAAGGGAGGGATCGGTATGGCAAAGTATATCTTCATCACCGGCGGGTGGTATCCGGCCTGGGGAAAGGAATAGCGGCGGCCTCTCTGGGACGGCTACTGAAGGCCCGGGGGCTGAAGGTGGCCCTCCAGAAGTTCGACCCCTACCTGAACATTGACCCGGGCACTATGAACCCCTATCAGCACGGGGAGGTGTTCGTTACCGAGGACGGGGCGGAGACCGACCTGGACTTGGGCCATTACGAGAGGTTCACCGACGAAGATTTGACGGTGGACTCCTCCATCACCTCCGGAAAGGTCTACTGGTCCGTCCTCAGCCAGGAGCGTGAGGGGCCTTCTTGGGGGCACGGTCCAGGTCATCCCACATCACCGGTGAGATCAAGGAGCGCATCTACCGGGTTGGCCGCCGGGAGGAGGTGGACGTGGTCATCACCGAGATCGGCGGCACGGTGGGAGACATCGAGTCCCAGCCCTTCCTGGAGGCCATCCGTCAGGTGGCCGCTGAGGTGGGGCGGCAGAATGTGCTTTACCTCCACGTCTCCCTCATCGTCTCCATTCCCGGCACCGGGGAGCCCAAGAGCAAGCCCACCCAGCATTCTGTAAAGGAGCTGCTGGGCCTGGGCATCCAGCCGGATGTGATCCTCTGCCGCTGCGACGGGCCGGTGTCCCAGAAGGTGCGGGACAAGATCGCCCTGTTCTGCAATGTGCCGCCGGGCGGGTCATCTCCAACGAGACCGCCCCCATCCTCTACGAAGTGCCGCTGATGCTGGAGGAGGCCGGGTTGGCAAAAGCGGTGTGCGAGGTATTGGGACTTCCCGTCAGTAAGCCCCACCTGGAGGAGTGGCGTGCCATGGTGGAGCGAGCCAAACGCCCGGCGGGCCGGTTGGAGATCGCCCTGGTGGGGAAATATGTGGCCCTCCACGACGCCTATATCTCCGTGGTGGAGGCGCTGACCCACGGTGGGATCGAAAACGGGTGCAGGTGGATGTCCGTTGGGTGGACTCCGAGGACATCAACGACAGCAATGCCGCGGAACTGCTGGCTGGGTGCGCTGGGATCATCGTGCCCGGCGGTTTTGGGAACCGGGGAATCGAGGGGATGATCTCCGCCGTCTGTTGGGCCCGCGAGAATCAGGTTCCCTATCTCGGCATCTGCCTGGGGATGCAGATGGCGGTGGTGGAGTTCGCCCGCCATGTGGCCGGTCTGGCCGATGCTCATTCCAGTGAACTGGCAGCCACCGCCCATCCGGTCATTGACCTGATGCCCGACCAGCAAGGCATCACTGACAAGGGCGGGACCATGCGTCTGGGTGCTTACCCTGTTATATCACGACGCATGACACCAGAGCCTATCAGGCCTACGGTGCGGAGGATATCTCCGAGCGCCACCGCCACCGCTATGAGTTCAACAACGACTTCCGTTCCCTGCTGACGGAGAAGGGGTTGGTCCTGTCCGGCCTGTCCCCCGACGGGAAGCTAGTGGAGATGGTGGAGCTGCCGGATCATCCCTGGTTCCTGGCCGTCCAGTTCCACCCGGAGTTCAAGTCCCGGCCGAATAGGGCCCATCCCTGTTCCGGGACTTCGTCGCCGCGGCAAAGGATTACAGCGGGGGCGGGGCCAGAAAAGAGATGAATAGCCCAAATTCTGCGGGGGGATAAAATAAAGAGAACGGCTTTCTCCCCGGGTGGAAAGTGATACGCCGTAACCCAGGGTGACTCTGACCATGAGGCACGCCGACAGTGAAAAACTGCTGGGCTATGAGATCCGCCGTAACGGCAAGGCCATCGGCTTTACCACCTCGGATACCTACACGGATGATCTGGGCGCGGCCAACAACCTGACCTATAGGTATAGCGTGGTACCCGTAGACAAGCTGGGCAACCTGGGTGTTGAGGCCAGTAGCATGAGGTCCGTGTGTCCTATGACAAGACCATCAGTGCCGACCTGTACGACCAGAAGTGGGAGGACGGGACCATTACCATCACCATGAAGCGAGGTGCCTCCGTCCCCGTCATCGTCATCAAGGTCACCGGCGCCGAACTAACCGGCAGCTATACCCTGAGCGTGAAGGCCGATGCCGGAGCAGCGGAGTGGAGCGCCGCCAAGACGGGCGAGCTCTCCGGCGACAGTGTGGTGGCATACTTCACCAAGCCCGGCGCGGAGCCCTTCTTTGTGGACGTGGTATCCGGGCCTGGTATGAGAGCGCAGTGCGCTACGCCGCCGAAGCGGGCCTCATGGCCGGCACCGGCGACGGACGATTTTCCCCGGAGGTGACTACCACCCGGGGGATGATCGTGACCATCCTCCACCGTATGGAGACGGGCGTTTCGAACCAGGGGACACCATCACCCGGGAGCAGATGGCCGCCATCCTTTACCGCTACGCCCGCAGCCAGGGCCGCGATGTGTCAGCTAGGGCAGATTTGTCCGCCTATGCGGATGCAGAGAAGATCAGCCCCTATGCCGTGGGCCTATGCCGGCGGCCTCATCAGCGGGACCGGTCCCGCTGCCCTGAAGCCCGGCGGTGGGGCGACCCGGGCCCAGGCGGCCGCCATTCTGGTGCGCTTCTGCACAGGTGCGGCCTGACCACTGACAACGCAAGCCCGGACGCAGAGACGGCCCCGGACCGCGCAGCGCGGCCGGGGCCGTCTTCAGTATGAGAGCTCCCGTGCATTTCTTTCAGCAAACTGCTGCGCAGGCTGGGGCGGCCGTTTACCGGGCGTCCTCGCCCATCAGGAGACAGAGGACGGCCTTCTGGGCGTGGAGGCGGTTCTCCGCCTCGTCGAAGATCTCGCCGGCGTGGGCCTCAAAGACCTCGGCGGTGATCTCCTCCCCCCGGTGGGCGGGCAGGCAGTGCTGCACCATGCAGCTGGGATCGGTAACGGCCATCAGGGCCTCGTTGACCTGGTAGCCCCGGAAGGCGGCCCGCCGCTGAGCGGCCTCCTCCTCCTGGCCCATGGAGGCCCACACGTCGGTGAACACCACGTCGACCCCCGCCGCGGCCTCCAGGGGATCCCGCACCAGGGAGAACCCGTGGCCCGCCTCCCGGGCGAAGGCCAGCACATCGGGGTGGGGGTCATAGCCCTCGGGGCAGGCCACGGACACCTCCATGCCCACCTTCAGGCAGCCCACGATGAGGGAGTTGACCATGTTGTTGCCGTCGCCGATGAAGCACATCTTCAGCCCCTCCAGCCTAGCCTTGCGCTCCCGGATGGTCATGAGGTCGGCCAGCACCTGGCAGGGGTGGGCGAAGTCGGTGAGGCCGTTGATGACGGGGATGTCGGCATACCGGGCCAGCTTCTCCACCTCCTCCTGGGAGTAGGTGCGGATCATGATGCCGTCGCAGTAGCGGGAGAGCACCCGGGCGGTGTCCTCCACCGGCTCGCCCCGGCCGATCTGGCTCTCCCTGCCGGAGAGGAAGAGGGCGTGGCCCCAGCTGGAACATGCCGGTCTCAAAGGAGACCCGTGTGCGGGTGGAGTTCTTCTCGAGATCATGGCCAGGGTCTTGCCCTGGAGGCGGGGTGGGGCAGGCGGTGCTTCTGGTCGTACTTCATCTGGTCAGCCACGTCCAGGATGCGGACGATCTCCTCTCTGGAGAGATCCAGCAGCTTCAGCAGGTCTTTCATCTCGTTCACCTCATACAAAAATGGCGGGCGCAACCCGGGGTCACTCCAGGCCCCGGTCCAGGATGGCCAGGCCCTGGTCCATCTCGCCCTTCGTGATGGTCAGGGGGCAACAGCCGCAGGGCGGGGCCGGCGGTGAGCACCAGCAGGCCGTGTCCGGCCAACCGGGCGGCCAGCTCCCTGCTGCTCCAGCCGGGGCGGACCTCCACCCCGATCATGAGGCCCAGGCCCCGGGTGGCACCCAGGCATTGCTTGCCCATTGCCTCGATGTGTTCCCGAAGATAGATCCCCTTCTCCCTGACCCGGTTCAGGGCCGCCTCGTCCAGGATGTCCAGCACCGCCAGGGCGGCCGCGGAGCAGACAGGGTTGCCCCCAAAGGTGGAGGCGTGGCTGCCGGGGCCCAGCACCGGCCGACACTTCTCGTTCACAAGGAAGCCGCCCATGGGCAGGCCGCCGGCGATGCCCTTGGCAAAGGAGACGGCATCGGGCCGGATGCCGTACTGCTGGAAGGCGAAGAGGGTGCCGGTGCGGCCGATGCCGGTCTGCACCTCGTCCACCAGCAGCAGCCAGTCCCGCTGCTCGCACAGGCCGGCCAGGGCGCAGACGAAGTCCCGGTCCATAGGGAGCACGCCGCCCTCGCCCTGGACCAGCTCCAGCAGCACGGCGCACACGTCCTCCCGGCCTGGGCCTCCACGTCGGCCAGATCGTTGGCGCCGGTGTGGCGGAAGCCCTCCGGGAAGGGGAAGAAGTGTTGGTGGAACACGTCCTGGCCGGTGGCGGCAAGGGTGGCGAGGGTGCGGCCGTGAAAGGAGTTGCGCAGGGTCAGGATGGTGCCGCGGCCGGCGCCGTACTTGTCGTGGCTGTATTTGCGGGCCAGCTTGAGAAGCCCCTCGTTGGCCTCCGCGCCCGAGTTGCCGAAGAAGGCCGCCGCCATGCCCGACCGGGCGCAGAGGCGCCGGCCAGCCGGGCGTAGGGCTGGGAGTAGAACAGGTTGGAGATGTGGCCCAGGGTGAGGGCCTGGTCGTAGATGGCCCGGGCCCACTTCTCGTTCCCGTAGCCCACCGAGCACACCCCGATGCCCGAGGTGAAGTCGATGTATGTCCTGCCGGCCAGGTCCCAGAGGGTGGCCCCTGTCCGTGGTCCACGTCCACGTCGAAGCGGCCGTAGGTCTGGAGGGTGTGGGCGTGGTCCAGCGCCTTGAGTTCGTCAAAGGTCATGTCTGCGCCTCCTTACAGGATCATGGTGCCGATGCCCTCGTCGGAGAGCAGCTCGATGAGAATGGAGTGGGGATGCGGCCGTCCAGGATGTGGGTGCGCTCCACGCCGGAGCGCACCGCCTCCACGCAGCACTCCACCTTGGGAATCATGCCTCCCTGGATGACCCCTCCCGCACCAGCAGGGGCACCTCGGACAGGCCCACCTTCTGGAGAAGGGTGCTCGTCCGCCGGATCCCGCAGCAGGCCGCGCACGTCGGTGAGGAGGATGAGCTTCTCTGCCCCCAGAGCCACCGCCAGCCTGGCGGCAGCCGTGTCGGCGTTGATGTTGTAGGCGTTTTCGCCGTCCACCCCCTGAGCCACGGTGGACACCACGGGGATGTAGCCAGCCGTCAGGCAGTCCCGGACCGGGGCGGGTCCACCCTGGCGAGCTCGCCCACCAGACCGTACTTCGCGTCCAGCAGTCTGGCCTGGAACAGACCGGCGTCCAAGCCGCACAGGCCGATGGCCCGCCCGCCCCGGCGGTTGAGGGTGGCCGCCAGGTTCTTGTTCACCTTGCCGCAGAGCACCTGCTGCACCACGTCCATGGTCTCGGTGTCGGTACAGCGCAGGCCGTCCACGAAGCGGGACTCCTTGCCCAGCTTCTTCAACATGGCGGAGATCTCCGGCCCGCCGCCGTGGACCACCACCACATGGATGCCCACTAGGCTGAGGGAGAATGACGCGCCGATGACGGCTTCCCGCAGCTCCCGGGAGATCATGGCGCTGCCGCCATTTGATGACGATGGTCTTTCCGTAATACTTCTGGATGTAGGGCAGGGCCTCGGCCAGCACCTGGGCCCGCAGGGTCACGTCGGACATGGGGTTCGCCTCCTTGGGGAGAGGGGCGCGGGCTGCGCCTCTCATGTTCTGTAATCGCCGTTGATCTTCACATATTCGTACGTCAGGTCGCAGCCCCAGCAGGTGGCCTCGTGCTCTCCCTCGTGGAGGTGGACGTCGATGACCACCTCGTCCTGGGAGAGGATGCTCCGGGCGGCCTCCTCGTCGAAGTCCAGACCCATGCCGCCCCGGCAGACGGCCACAGCACCCACGGCGGAGGAGAAGGAAATGTCCACATACTCGGGGCGGAAGGGGCCTTGGAGTAGCCCATGGCACACAGCACCCGGCCCCAGTTTGCGTCGGCGCCGAACATGGCGGCCTTCACCAGGGGGGAGCCCACCACCGCCTTGGCCAGGCGCTCGGCGCTCTCCTCGCTGCGGGCCTCCCGCACGGCGCAGGTGATGAGGCGGCTGGCCACCCTCGCCGTCCCCGGCGATGGCCCGGGCCAGCTCCTGGCAGAGCTGGCGGAGGGCCTTCAGAAAGACGGTGTAGCCGTCATCCTTCCACTCGATGAGGGGATTGCCCGCCATACCGTTGGCCAGCACCGCGCACATATCGTTGGTGGAGGTGTCGCCGTCAACCGTCACCCGGTTGAAGGTGCGGGGACCACCTCGTGGAGGGCCTCGGAGAGCATCTCCCGGGTGATGGCGCAGTCGGTGGTGATGAAGGACAGCATGGTGCCCATGTTGGGGTGGATCATGCCGGAGCCCTTGGCGATGGCGCCGAGTGTCACGGTCCTGCCGCCGATAGAGCAGGCGAGGGCAAGCTCCTTCTTCACCGTGTCGGTGGTCATGATGGCGCGGGCCGCCGCGTCGGAGCCTTCCGGCCCGGCGGTGAGGCCCGCCGCCGCCGCCGGCATCCCCGCCCGGATGGCGGCGATGTTGAGGGTCTGGCCGATGACGCCGGTGGAGGCCACCACGAAGTCGGCGGGTGCGCGGCCGGTGGCCCGGGCGGCCAGCCGGGCCATCTCCTCGGCGTACTCGTGGCTCATGGGGCAGCAGGCGTTGGCGTTGCCGCTGTTGGCCGCCACGCCCCAGGCGGTGCCGTCCTCCAGGTGTTCCATGGTGACATAGAGGGGGGCGGCCTTGACCCGGTTCATGGTGTACACGGCCGCCGCCGCGCACTCCTGGTCGGAGAGGATGAGGGTCAGGTCCTTCTTGTCTGCCTTTTTGCTCTTGACGCCGCAGTGGACCCCCCAGGCCCGGAAGCCCTTGGGGGCGGTGACGCCGCCGGGTATCTGCTTCATGTTCGCTCACTCCTTGCTGAGGCGGGACTGCCCGCCGGTGGGGTTTCCAGGGCCAGGCCCGCCGTCATCTCAAAGCCCAGCATCAGGTTCATGTTCTGCACCGCCGCGCCAGAGGCGCCTTTGCCCAGGTTATCGAAGAGGGCGGTGACGATGGTCTGCTCCTCGTGGCCGCACACCACCAGCTCCAGCCGGTCGGTGCCCGCCAGAGCGTTGGCGGGGAGGGTGGGGGCATCCCCGCCCCAGCGCACCGAGACCAGGGGCTGGCCGGCGTAGTAGGCCGCCAGGATGTGGCAGACCCCGGGCGGTGGGCTGGCCCCGCAGATAGCGGTTGTGGAGTTGGATGGTGGTAGCCATGCCCTTGTAGTAGTCGTCCACCACGGGCAGAACACCGGGGCTGCTCCAGCCCAGCCACCTTCTGCATCTCGGTCAGGTGCTTGTGGCGCAGGCCGGTGCCGTAGAGCCGGGGACTGAACAGCTCGGCCGGCTTGTCGGGGCCTCATACTGGGCGATCATCTTTCTGCCTCCGCCGGAGTGGCCAGTGAGGGAGAAGCAGGTGAGGGGCAGTCCCGGAGCAGAATATGGAGGGCGGACAGGGGCTGCCGAGGCCAGGAAGCCGGTGGCGTGGCAGCCGGGATTAGCCACCCGACGGGCCTGTCCGATGATGCGCTCTGGGTCCTTGTACAGCTCCGGGAAGCCATAGACCCAGCCGGAGGCGGTACGGTGGGCGGTGGAGGCATCAATGATCCGGGTGTGTCCGTTCTCAATGAGCTCCACCGCCTCCCAGGCGGCGGCATCGGGCAGGCAGAGAAACACCAGGTCGGCCGCGTTGAGGTATTTTTCCGCTCCGCCGGGTCCTTGCGCCTGGCCTCGCCGATGCGCAGCAGTTCGAGATCGGTCCGCCGGGAGAGCCGCTCCCAGAGCTGAAGGCCAGTGGTGCCCTCCCGGCCGTCGATAAAGACCTTCGGCTTATCCATGTCTGCGTGTCTCCACGAATTCCCTGATATGTCCGATCTGCACCCGGACGCTGTCCGCCGCCGGGCCGCCGCAGACCTTGCGGCCGTTGACGCAGGTCCTGAGCTCCAGGGCCTGGTACACATCCTCGTCAAAGGCCTTGGATACGGCCTTGAAGTCCTTGAGGGACAGGGTGTCCAGGGTCTCACCGGCTCTGATGCACTGGCTGACCAGTCGGCCCACGATCAGGTAGGCCTCCCGGAAGGGCATCCCCTTCTTCACCAGGTAGTCAGCGCAGTCGGTGGCGTTGATGAAGCCGCCGGCGGCCGCCCGGCGCATGTTCTCCTTCCGCACGGTGAGGGTGTCCAGCATGGCGGTGAACACAGGCAGGCAGCGCTCCACCGTGTCGATGGCGTCAAAGACGCACTCCTTGTCCTCCTGCATGTCCTTGTTGTAGGCCAGGGGGAGCCCCTTCATGACGGTGAGCAGGGTGATGAGGGAGCCGTACACCCGCCCCGTCTTGCCCCGCAGCAGCTCGGCCACATCGGGGTTCTTCTTCTGGGGCATGATGGACGAGCCGGTGGAGTAGGCGTCGTCCAGCTCCACGAACTTGAATTCCCAGGAGCACCATAGAATGATCTCCTCGGAGAAGCGGGACAGATGCATCATCAGAATGGAGCAGGCCGAGAGAAACTCCAGGGCGAAATCCCGATCGGACACCGAGTCCAGCGAGTTGTCGGTGGGCTTGGAAAAGCCCAGAGCCTGTGCGGTCTGGAACCGGTCTACCGGGTAGGTGGAGGTAGCCAGGGCCCCCGCCCCCAGGGGGCACTCGTCCATCCGCGCCAGACAGTCCTCCAGCCTTGTCACGTCCCGCTTGAACATGTTGGCGTAGGCCATCATGGCGTGGGCGAAGGTGGTGGGCTGCGCCCGCTGGAGGTGGGTGTAGCCCGGCATCACCGTGTCCAGATTGGCCTCGGCCTTCCTGACCAGCACCTTCTCCAGGTCCAGGATCAGGCCGATGATGGCCTGGATCTCCTTGCGGACGTACATCCGGAAGTCCACCGCCACCTGATCGTTCCGGCTGCGGGCGGTGTGCAGCCGCTTGCCCGTGTCCCCGATGCGTTGGGTGAGGATGGTCTCGATATTCATGTGGATATCCTCGTTCTCCAGGGAGAACTCCACCTGTCCGGCCTCAATGTCGGCCAGGATGGCCTTGAGGCCGTCGATGATCTTCTCGGCCTCGTGCTCCTTGATGATCCCCTGCCTGCCCATGGCCGCGTGGGCGATGGACCCGGTGATGGCCTCCCGGTACATCCGGGCCAAAGGAAATGGAGGAGTTGAAGTCGTTGACCAGGGCATCCGTCTCCTTTTGGAACCGTCCGGCCCACAGTTTCATAGTATCGCTCCTTTTGCCTCGCGGAGTTTTGCCGTCCGCAGGCGGAAAAAGATATCAGACAGGGTCTCCGCTCAGAGCTTTCCCTGCTCCCGCAGGGCCTGGACCTTGTCGGGCAGGCCCCACAGGTTGATAAAGCCCTGGGAGTCCGTCTGGTCGTAGTCGCTCTCCCGAAGGTGACCAGATCCTCGGAGTACAGGGTGCAGGGGGATGAGATGGAGGCGGTGATAAGGTTGCCCTTGTAGAGCTTGAGCTTCACGGTGCCGGTGACGTACTTCTGAGTGTCCGTGGCGAAGGCGGTGAGGGCCTCCCGCAGGGGGGTGAACCACTTGCCGTTGTAGACCAGGTCGGCGAAGTCTACCGCCAGCTTCTGCTTCATGTGCTTGGTGTCCTTGTCCAGGGTGATCTGCTCCAGCACCTCGTGGGCCCGGTAGAGGATGGTGCCGCCGGGGGTCTCGTACACGCCCCGGTCCTTCATGCCTACCAGCCGGTTCTCCACGATGTCCAGCAGGCCGATGCCGTTGGCGCCGCCCAGCTCGTTGAGCCTGCGGATGAGGTCGCTGGCCTTCATCTTCACTCCGTCCACGGCCGCGGGCCAGCCCTTCTCAAAGTCGATGGTGACATAGGCGGGGGCGTCGGGGGCCATGGCGGGGGAGACCCCCATCTCCAGGAAGCCGGGCTTGTCGTACTGGGGCTCGTTGGCGGGGTCCTCCAGATCCAGGCCCTCGTGGGACAGATGCCACAGGTTCTTGTCCTTGGAGTAATTGGTCTCCCGGCTGATCTTCAGGGGGTACGTTGTGGGCCTCGGCGTAGTCGACCTCCTCGTCCCGGCTCTTGATGTCCCACTCCCGCCAGGGGGCAATGATCTTTATTTCGGGGGCAAAGCGCTTGATGGCCAGTTCGAAGCGGACCTGATCGTTGCCCTTTCCGGTACAGCCGTGGCAGATGGCGTCGGCGCCCTCCTTCTTGGCGATCTCCACCAGCCGCTTGCCGATGATGGGCCGGGCAAAGGCGGTGCCCAGCAGATAGTCCTCGTACTTGGCCCCATCATCATGGAGGGGATGATGACCTCGTCCACCATCTGGTCGGTCAGATCCTCGATGTACAGCTTGGAAGCGCCGGTCTTGATGGCCTTCTCCTCCAGGCCCTCCAGCTCGTCGTTCTGGCCTACGTCACCGGATACGGCGATGATCTCGGGGTTGTTGTAGTTCTCCTTCAGCCAGGGGATGATGATGGACGTATCCAGACCGCCGGAGTAGGCCAGGACGACTTTCTTGATCTCAGACATGTTGATGACCTCCTGTGGGGCGGCAAGGCCGGCCGCCCAGCTGATGTGTCCCCAGTATAATCCAACCCGTATAAAATGCAATAGTCATTCTGTATAAATATCCACAATACCGGAGTTATAACAGTTAATTATTTTTATATATTCGTTATAAAAATAGTATAGCGAATAAATAGCCAATTCAAACAGACGGAACAGGAGCCGGAAGCATTCCGCAGGCGGAACGGCAGCGGACCGGGATGAGCGGCGCTCATCCCGGTCCGCTCTGCGGTATTTACTTCAGCAGGGGATCCTCAAGATCCGGAGCATCCGGTCCAGCGCGGTGATGCCGCCCTCGGCGGTGTACCACACGGCGGGATGGGCCAGGTAGACGATCCTGCCGTCCCGGTAGGCGGCGGTGCCCTTCATCAGCTCGTTCTCCACCACTTCCTGGGCCAGCTTGGCCCCGGCGGTGCCAATGGCGGCATCCCGATCCAGAACAAAGAGATAGTCGGGGTCCTTGTCCACGAGGAACTCGAAGCTGGCCTCGTTGCCGTGGGTGGAGGTGCCGGGCTGGGCGTCCGCCCCCACGTTGGCAAAGCCCGCTTCCCGGCCGATGAGGGAGCAGCGGTCGTTGCCCAGCACATTGAAGCCGCCGCTGGTAACCAGGCCCACACAATGGCGGTTCGGCCTTCGGAAAAGGAGGCCAGGGCCGCCACGCGGCTGTCAAAGCCGGTCAGGAGTTCCCCGGCCGTGTCCTCCAGGCCGAACAGGGAGGCGATGGCCCTGGTGTTCTGCCGTACGCTCTCCACCACACCCAGGTCACTGTCGGTGGCCAGATAGACCACCGGGGCGATCTGGCTGAGGGCGTCGTAGCTGCCGGCCAGCCAGCCCCCAATGAAGATCACGTCGGGGCCACAGGCCATGACGGCCTCAGGCCGGCCTCTTTTCGACAAAAGTACTGAAAACTCGGAGGCTTCAATAGTAGATGGACAGAGGCCGGCCCGCGATGGTCATGATCTTGAAGTCCACCTGGTAGAGCTCCGACAGGGTTTCTTTGGTCATTACCTCCTCCACAGTGCCGAACTTGGCGACCCTGCCGTCCTGAAGAGCGCAGATGTAGTCGGAGTAGAAGGCGGCCTAGTTGATCTCGTGGAGAACCAGGATTACCGTCTTGCTCAGCTCGTCGCACAGCCGCCGGACGGTCTTCATGAGATTGGCGGCGTGGTGGATGTCCAGGTCGTTGGTGGGCTCGTCCAGCAGGACATACTCGGTGTCCTGGGCAATGACCATATTCAGGGCAGGACTTTCCCTTTCCGGGGCCAGCACCTGCGTCACCTCCCAGGGAAGCATGACAGCCTCATACCGGATGTTGGCCGTGCCCAAGTCCAGGCCGGACTGCTGTATGCCGCGCTTGAGCTACTGCTCAGAACAGGGCAGGGTCAGCCATGTGGTCTCGCTTGATCCCTCCGGCGCATTCTTCGGGAAAATACCCACCACCAGCATGGCAGGCTGACAGAGATAGCATGGGAAGTGCTGGCCATCGTAGTGGTGTTCCAGCTTCATGTCGTTGTCATAGACCACGCCGCAGGGGTGACGCAGGTGCTTTCACTGTTGAGGATCAGATCCAGCGCCGCCTTGCGGGCATCCAGCCGTTCCAGCTCCTCAGTGCTGCAGCTCCCGCCGTTCAGGGGAATATAGTGCCGGCGGCCAATGTCCTCCAAATCGGAAAAGTCTGTGATGATCCTGGCCTGCTGACACCAGAAGGTCAGGTTGATTAGGTCAGTCATCTCGAACAGGCCCCATTTCACTGTCATCGCCTGGAATTTGGCGGCTTCATTGATGTCAGAGCTGTCCAGCCGCTTGGCCAGATAGTCCAGCTCGTCCACGTTGACCGCTACCTTCTCCAGCCGCTTCAGGATGAGAAAACTGCTGTTGAGCTCATCCACCCGGCAGTCCCGGCCGACCGGGTCACCGATACCCAAAGAGGCCAGGGCTGCCACCGTGTCGTCATAGGCCTCGGGGATGGGAAAAGGGACTGTAGGCTGGCCGTACCCGGGTGCCGCGAATTACTCAGGACTGCGTGCATCATCCGTTTTCCCTCCCGTACCGTATGGATTTTTCATCCTAGTCCGCAGGCATTCCCCGGCGGTGCTCCAGCAGAGGAAGCCATGGGCTGGGTAGGGGCAGCCCGGCACAGGTCTGAGCGGGTGCACACCGGCACGGGCGGAGCGTCCGCCGGATGATCCGGGGCGTACAGCTTGTGGGTACAGGAGGCAAATAAATGCCGGGCATAGTAAAGGCGCGCTTTGTCGCGCCGCCTTCACATAGACTGTTCAATGCTTGGTCCCTCTTTTTGTATTTAATTTTGCTTCGGTTCGGGTAACTGGGATCGAATCTGGTCCAGAATGCGCTGGCACCGGGATTCCTGCCGGTAGGAGGCGGGGCCCTCGCCGCATAGGAAGCCCTGTGCCGCCTGGCGCAGCTCCTCCAACCGCTCCCGGTCAAAAACCTGCTCCCTGGCCATCAGCCCGGAGCGGAAGGTGAAGTCCTCCTTGGCGGTTTGGTAGTCCTCCATGTAGTAGTGGCCGTTGCTGACGCCTCTCCGGTCATAGTCCCAGGCCCAGGTGACGAATTGAGCCCCCAGCAGGGTCTTTTTCCCGGCCAGTACCGTACCGTTGAATTCTGCCAGCACCAGGTAGCCGTCTGCCAGGCTCTCCGCCTTCAGCGGCGGGGCCGTCTCCAGGAGCTCCATGTACTTCATTATCGTCCCCGCCGCCTCCGTGACCTAGGCCAGGGTGGCCTTTGCCCCGTCTGTGTCCACCCAGGTGGGGTCATACCGGGCAGCACCGCGCTCCGTGACCCGGCACAGGGCGCGGCCGTTCCACTCCACTGGGAGCAGGCCGTCCTCCTCCACCGGCCGGGGTAGCAACTCCCGCCGCCGCAGGGCGCAGGACAGCTCCTCAAAATAGGTTTCTTTGGTCATGCGCTTTTACCTCCTTCTCCGTGCAAAACGCCTTTTTTCAATGGCCGCTCCTGAGCTGCTGCTTGTGAACGCCATCATGCCATCTTATCCACGAAAAAGCTATTCAGCAAAGCGGACATAAAAGTGTGTGCCCTTTTTGAATTCGCCGGGCAGCAAAAAAGCGCCAGCCTGCTGGTTGACGAAACCAATAAACCGGCGCACTAATTTTTGTATATCATTTTTTCGGATTTTTGTGCCCTGACTGTGTTCAAATAGGGCGCTGATCCCTGTCGGGGGCTCGGAAACTGGGGCAAGCCAGGGGAAGGCCCCTCCGAGGCCCCGGAATACCTCGAAAATATCTTTTTTAGAACACAAATTTCAGGAAAATAAAAAAGCCGCACCCTCTGATACTCTAAGCGTCCCGCTTAAAATATCCAGATTGGTGTGGCTTTATGGAGCTGGAAACGTGACTTGAACACGCGACCTGCTGATTACGAACCGTATTAGGAGTGACAAACTGGCTCCGTTGAGCGCTTTTGCGGCCTGTTTAGCCCGGAGCCGCGTCTGCTTTGACACGGTTCCCTCCGTTGCTTCCCTCCGCTCCGTTTCCTGTGTGGGTCACGGTGTGGGTCGGCGGATTTTCCGTTCAGGATCTGCGTCGCTATAAACAAAAAGAAGGCCTCATGCCCCAAATTCAGAGAGAAGAGGCCACACTGTCATCACTAGCTCAACCCACTTACTGCAAACCAGGATTTCTGGGGACACCAGTTTACCCACCCTTGGGTGGGGCAAGCAGAGCACCTGGCTTGCCGCAAGCGGCAGCCTGGCACATTTGCAGGCGTAGCCCGCACCCACTCCGGGAGGAGAGCCGAACGACCACAGGAAAGCCCCTGTCGCGGACGTGTCGGCCCTGTGTACCGCTTTTGGGTGGGAGGCCAGCGCCTCTTCGGGGGCATTTGGGCAGCGTTGGGCTGAGTGTGAGGCGGCCTCGTGGCGCTCCCGCTATCGGGAAGCTTTACCTACCTGACCTGCTCTGCTTGGGAAAGTTTTAGTATTTTCAGAAAAGAGGGAGTAAGAGATGCGGGTGCACGGCAAAATAAGCGCAGAAAGGCAGGCTGAACAACCCTTTTCGAGTTATCCAGCCTGCCCTTTGCTCCGGTTTAGTTTATAACAGCTTGATACTATTCCGACCGATCAAGAAGGAATCAGTGAATGACCTTCTGCTCCTTCACAATATCCCAAAGGATTGCATCCACCTTGTTGTGAAGGACGTCGTGCTGCAGGCGGTACAGGTTCTCCACAGTGACCTTGATGTCATTGTGGACAAAACCCTCCACGTTGGTGGCCCGGATACCCTTTTCCGCCATCATCATGGCCTCCAGGCAGCCAAACAAGGACGTGAACATCCGGAAAGCGCAGGAGGGCTTGGCACCATCGCACACCACACCGGCCATATGGATCATGCAGGTGCACAGCATGTCATTGATTTGCTTGGGACTCAGGCCGTGGAGGAAGGCAACACCAGCGGCGGAGGCAGGTGCGCTGGTGGCGGCGCAGGAGCAGGTGGGGGGCATGTAGACATATTCCTTGGAGAGATACTTCAGATATGTATTGACTAGCAGCCCGAAGGCGACCGCGCGGTAGCCGTCCTCCTCCGAGCACTTGCGGTACTCCGCACAGGCCCAGGGGCCCATGACAACCATAGCGCCCTGGTTGCCGCTGGCAGTGCTGACCATGGCGGGATAATCACTGCCGCCCATGCGGGCATCCGCACCGGCGGTGGCCCAGATGAGGATATGGGTGATCTCGTCGGGTGCCACGAAGCCGCTTTCAATATTGTCCATCAGTACCCGGGCAGTCTGAATCCCACGGGGATTGTCGATACCGTCCTGCGCCAGGATCTTATTCATGGCCACGGCCTCCTTGGCACGGCCAAATTCGCTGATATCAGCGGTTTTACACCAATTGTAGATGTTTTCGATGGTAAACTCATTCCAGTCTACATCATTGGCTGGGATGAGCATCTCAGTCGTGGGGCGGCGGTTGTCCACCAAAACCTTGCCGTCGACCTCCAGATACGTCCAGGTGTGGTGTTCATCCTCAAAATTACAGTGGCTACGTGCTCATCGGTGGTAAGGGTCAGCTTGAAATACACCTGCTTGCCGGTGCTGTTGTCCATGTCAAGGGTGAACTCCGCATTCTTCACCAGTTCTTCGGCGGCCTCCACATCCTTGGGGGTGATGTTGTGCAGCACCTCCTTGCAGGCATCGGCGTCACCGTTGATAATGCCCACTGCAGAGGCCAGGAGCGCGCCGGTCTTCCCGCCAGTCTTGGGAATGCCAACGGCCTGTACGCCGGTCACCATGAGCCCGCAACCCACCATGTCGACCCGCAACACCTTGCCGGGTGCGTGCTTACGGGTGATTGCACCTCCCAGCGCAAACATCATCGGTTCGGTACATCCCAGAGCGGGGGAGGCTTCCTTGTCCAGAAGTTCTCTGAAGATCGTCTTGCTCATGCTTCGTTCCATCCTTTCAGTTCAATTTTATTTTAATGCAAATTGCATTTTAACATTTAGTTTAGATCTTTCCTGTTTTAACATAGCGTTGGATCTGTTCCACACTCTTGCCAGTGAGCCCCAGCTTTCGGCCGAGCGGCCGTTGGCAAACCAATCTGTATTGTGGGCCACACCAATCAGGGTGATAACCGCATCCATAATGGGGTGTCAACCCCCGCCAAGTCCCCGATAGAGGCCCAGCAGACCAGTGCGACGGGGATGTCCTCTGTGAGATAGCGGTAGTTGATATCATTGGGACCGGCAATGGAGGTCAGCGCATGGCAGCCATGGCCCATAGCATACAGGGGTTCCCAATTATCAATCTTTTCCACCCCGGCGAAGTCCTCCAAAGCATGGATCTGGTAGCCCAAAGCCTTGCCGACGGCCAGCCTCTCCCGGTTGAGCAGTACGTCGATCTTGAGACCAGAGGGCTGGAAACCGTGCTCATACAGGAAGAAGGTGAAGTCTGGTTTTCGATATTGCTTAGATTGACCAGGCAGGGACCGGGGTGCACGGTAGGGTTAATCAGGCTTAGGCCGCATTCAAGCACGTCCGCGTAGAGACCTGGGAAGTAATAGAGATCGGTTTTGATCTGGTTGAAGTAGCGGTCGGCCGCACTAGCCGGGAAAAATGCGATAGGGGCAAGATGGCGCTCAAACATCCGTACCTTACCGGGACCTGCCAGCCTTGTGCTGAAGGGGGGGATGGTGGATTCCACAAAGATGGGGCAGGTTGGGTCATCCCCCCACACATTCTTGTAGATGAGGGAGGCCATGCAGCCGTTGAATGTGACCATGATCTGCTCTGCAGAGGTATGGCCCTTCAACATCTGCGCATACTCCTGATGGTGGCTGCCCGTCACGGATACGATGATGTAATCGGCCTGGCCGACCGCCTGGTCGATATCCGAGGTGATTATGTCGATGCGTTCCCGTGCTTCCAATGCACCGACGCACTCAATGACCTGGGTATCTGCGAAATCGCGGAATCGATGGATGAGGTTTTCCGGCGCAAACAGCCGCACTTCATGTCCGCTGGCTTTTAGGTCGACCGCAATGGTCTGCGCGATGTTGCCGGTTCCAAGGACAGCAATTTTTTTCAAGGCGGGATCTCCTTTCTTGCATGAAAAGTCATGGATGGATGCAGATATGGGATATGAGATGAGCGGGCAGTTTCATCTATGCGTTGGTATTTGCGGACAGGGCTGCATGCGGAGGCTGATTCTTATAGTGGATTTTTAGAATTATTTTCTCCTATCTGAGAAAGATACTAGCACAGTTGCCTAGCCGTGTCAATCCTAAAATTTAATTTAATAGAAATGCCGAATTTTTCTCATGTAAGAAAAATTCGGCATTTCTTAACTTGTGCGTATGGTATGCTCCGTTTTAAATTAAGAGAAAACACACGACCGTTTCTGACGTTCCGCAATTAATATAGCCATGCTCTTCATGGGCATCGAAATCGATCCCACATCCCTCAAATAAATGGTAGGTTTTGGGGCCGATTACCACATCTAATTCCCCTCGAAATACTATGCAATACTCTTTGTTGGAACTCTCATGGATAAACATAGGAGGATTGTAGTGGTACCCGCCCTTAAACACACCATAAAAAACCTGAACACCATCAAGCGGGGAAAATGGGAAAATATTATATAGCGTAAAAAGTCCGCTGTCATCAATCAAAGGAGTTGTTTTAGCAATATCCCGGACAGCATAATTGCTGTCAACTTCACCAGCTAAAGCATTGAGCGTAATTTTGAGCCCATTGGCGATCTTCCAAACAGTCGTAATGGTTGGGACAGATTCCCCACGCTCGATCTTACTCAGCATGGCTTTGCTGATCCCGGTCAATTCGGAGACATCATTTAGGTTCAACCCCCTTTTATCACGGATTGCCTTCAAATTTTCGCCCAGAGAAGAAAAATCATTCATTTTAACCGCCTTCTACGTTGGGGCATACTACCATCACCAGATCAGATAATTATAGCCGGACCCCATATAAACCAATATTACTCGTGATTTTGTTATTATAGATAAAATTTCTAAAAATCAAGAACAATCGGGCTGATTGCCATGTTGATGCAGTTCTGGGTGCGGTTTATGCCTTTGGCTTTTGAAAATTATGGCTGGGGTCTTTAAATTTGATCGATATCTTATTGACAACAGCAAAAATGTAGTATATATTAGAAATACGGAGCTGAAATTTTATTATAGTGGATATTTGGATTATTTCTCCCTGCTGACTGCCAAACCGCATGAGATGAGGGCAATCGTCACGGTATAAGGTAAAGTAGTACTTTTACACCGATTTCAATCATCTAAAGGGAGAACTATTCATGGAAAAGAAAGATGCGCATCGGCCTTTTGGCCTCTCGCTGGCCTTTTAGCCTATCTCATTGGATCAGGAACGGCTAGTGGTCAGGAATCTATGCAGTATTTTACTAGCTGGGGTTCTGTTGGCGGGACATTGACAGTTATGGTAATCAATGCGGTCGTCATGTTCTGCACTTTCATGGCGTACACCTATGCCGGCCGCCATGGGACTTCTGATCTGGCCGGCGTATGTGAGTTCTACTGCGGCAAGGTGGTGGGAAAGCTGTTTACCGCCTTTGCATGGATCTTCAACACCTGTTGCTTCTTTTTCATGATTTCCGGGTTTGGCAGCACCCTAAATCAACAGTGGGGCTTCCTCTCTGGGCCGGATACCTGATCGCCGTGGCGCTCGCCGTTGGAACAGCGGTTATGGGGCTGCAGGGAATTGTCAACATTATCGGTAAGATTGGACCCGTGGTGGTGACCTTCCTCTTCCTCTTGGGCGTGATCGCTGCATTCCGATTCTTTCCCCACATTCCGGATGGCATTGTACTAATCAAGTCCGGTCAGGTGGAGTTGCTTCAAGCTGGGGCTAATCCAGTTCTGGCAGGTCTCTCTTTCGGTGGATGCTCGATCCTCCTCGTGGCGGCGTATATGGCCAGCATTGGCAAGAAGTTGGCTGCGTATAAGAAAAATATACCATTATCCTTTGTGCAATTGGCGCACTGGCGATAACTGTTACGGTCGGTATTCTGGGGCTTTGCCATCTGGGCAATGTGGAGCAATCCGCTACCGCCGCTATTCCCAATTTGCTGATTGCAAATGATATCTTTGGCGTGGCATCCAGCATTCTGGGCCCTGTGTTTGCAATTATTATTCTTCTGTCTATTTACAGCACTTTCTGCCCCATGCTGTGGACATGTGTCTCCACGATCATCAAAGACGAAAAGTCCTTCAAGTATAAGCTTACCTGTATTCTCTCCGGTGTCGGCGTATTTATTGTAGACCTGTTTATCCCTTATGAGACTCTGGTCAACGTAATTATTACCTACTGCGGCTATACCGGCAGTGTCGTGTTTATCGTGTTGACCATCCGCTGGATTATGGTTAGCAGGAAGGACAAGCTAGCTACCGCCTCTGGAAAAGTGGAACTCTCCTGAGCGGACACCCGACCGACTAGCTGGCGGGGGCAAAAATCATCATACAGTGAGCCAGCGCTTGAGACCGCTGCGAGTAGTGCTCAAGCGCTGGCTTTAGCGTAAATCTTCCAATAATCTGTGGCATCGGATTGGAATAGGCACTAGAAAACTGGGGGATATTATTCGGGCTACTATAGTTATAATTATCAGCAAATGACCAGATCTTTCTGTCAACTTCTGTCAACCTCACATATACTTTGATTTACTTCCATTGCAAAAGGTTCTGTAGCCATCAATCCGACAATAATTTAGGTACATTTTCAGTCTACATGACCTTCCCATTTGCATTACCACTAGGGGTAACAATTGCCGTATATTTGTTTAGCCTTTGGGCGGGTAAGCGGCAGCCTGGTACATTTGCGGGCGTGGCCCGCACCCACTTTTGACCAGAGACGTCCGGCAGACTCAGGCACGAGGCAGTCAAACTGGAGAACGCCTCTGTCGCGGCCGTGTAAGCCCTGTGTGCCGTTTTGGAATGAGGATAGAGACGGTGCCCATGTCGAGGGTATTTGGACAGCACTGGGCCATGTGTGAGGCGGCGGCTGTCCGGGACAGTTATGACTCAATGATCCTGCACATCCAGAGCATCCGATTCCAGAAGAAGAACGCCTCCGGAGCCCGGTTTCGGGCCCTTTGGGGGCGTTCGATTTTCGTACTAGGATAAAGGACCGCGGCGGTGAACCGCCGCCGGTCTCACAACGTGCGGGGCGTGTCAAGGGGTTGCGGGTTTCACCCCAGAAAAAACTTAGGGGGTCGCTACGGGCAGGTTCCGGAGTTTTAGGTGGTCGGTGGTTTTGAGAAAGTCAGTGTTCCCAGCCGGTTCCGGCCTTTTTGACCGCCGCTGTGGACCAAGAGCGCAGAACTTGCGCCGCAAAACAAAGAGAGACCTCTTTCCTCCAGCACAAATGCGATGCCGTTGACAAAGAGATCTCCAGTCGCGGCCAAATGATAAGGATCTGTTAACTCTGCCGGTTTGGGGTGGCCATTTTCTTCCTTCTGCGGTATTGTGTGGTGCTGAGAAGGAGGTGAGCCACATGGCGAAGAAGCGAGCCAACGGCGAGGGAAATATCCGAAAGCGCAGCGATGGGCGCTGGGAGGGCCGGTATACCGCCGGATACCACCCGGATACCGGCAAGCGGATCATCAAAACGTGCTGGGCAGGACCCAGGCCGAGGTGAAGGCGAAGCTGAAAAAGGCCATTGAGGAGGCCGGCAGCCTGGACGTGGCCAAGGCAGGAAAATACACGGTGGCCGAGTGGCTAAGGCTGTGGTTTGAGGTCTACGCCAAGCCCAACCTGCGGTTCTCCACGGCGGAGTATTACCGCCGAGGCATTGAGCTGCACACCATCCCCTACATCGGGGAGGTCAAGCTCAACCAGCTGACCACCCGGCAGATCCAGAACCTTTACCGGGAGCTGCAGCAGAACGGCCGCCGCAGAGCCGCGCAGAAGAGCAAACACCCTGGCCTGAGCAGCTCCACCATCCGGGCGTCCACATCATGCTCCACAGCGCCCTGGACCGGGCGGTGAAGGAGAAGCTGCTCCTCCACAACCCGGCCGAGGACTGTGTCGTGCCCAAGCTCCAGCGGCAGGAGATGAGAACCCTGAAGCCGGAGGACATGAGGGCCTACCTGGAGGCGGCGGAGCGGCGGGGTGTACTGGCCCTGTTCTACCTGGAGCTGGTCAGCGGCATCCGGAAGGGCGAGCTGGCCGCCCTCCTCTGGTCTGACCTGGACGCGGAACACGGCACCATCTCGGTGAGCAAGCAGGTGGGGCGGAACGCCCAGGGGGAGTTGACGGTCTGCCAGCCCAAGACATCCAACTCCGTCCGGGAGATCTCCATTCCCGGGAGGCGGTGGAACTGCTGGTGCAGGAGCACCAGCGGCACCCGGAGAGCCACTATCTGTTCCCATCCCCCAGGACCGGCGGCATGTATCACCCGGACTCCATCGTGAACCTCCACAAGAAGATCCTGAAGGACGCCGGGCTGGAGTACATCAGATTCCATGATCTCCGCCACACCTTTGCCACGGTGGCGCTCCAGAGCGGTGTGGATGTAAAAACGGTGTCCGCCATGCTGGGCCACTATGACGCCGGATTTACGCTGCGCACCTACACCCACACCAACCGGCGGATGCAGGAGAAGGCCGCCGAAAAGATGGGGAATTTCATGGCGCAGGTGCTGTAACACAGAACAGCAGAAAGGGCCGGAGAGGACGAAAATCCTCTCCGGCCCTTTCCGGTTATTTCGGCTTGTGGGTCACGGTGTAGGTCAAAGTCTGACCCACATGTTGACCCACACCGTATTCCCGCAGTGACAAAACCGGCGGAAATCATCCGATTTCCGCCGGTTTCTGGAGCTGGAAACGTGACTTGAACACGCGACCTGCTGATTACGAATCAGCTGCTCTACCGACTGAGCTATTCCAGCATATATTTGTTACCGACAGTATAGGATAATACCATATTTTTAGACCAGCGTCAAGTCAAAAATACCTCTTGTGATTTTCTCAACCTTTCGGTATAATAAATAAATACATATTATGTTTGACTCGTCTATTGGAAAGGAGTTCCCAGATGGCTCGCTACGGCTTTATCCACGACAAGCTGGACATTAAATTTTTGATCCTCTATTTTATGGCCCGGGTCGCGGCGCCCATCGACTTTCCGACACTGACGGAGCTGACGGTCTGCGATGACGGCATTGGCTACTTTGAGTTTGCCGAGGCGGTTTCTGAATTGGTGGAGAGCGGCCATCTGACACTGGAGGACGGGCTCTATTCGATCACGGAAAAGGCCGAAAAAACGGCGCAGCCTGTGAGAGCAGCCTCCCCTACTCGGTCAAGCGCAACTGTAGCGCCCAGTTGGTAAAACTCAACGGGATTCTGCGGCGCAATGCTCAAGTACGTGCGGAGACGGAGCACCGGCCGGAGGGCGGGTACTCAGCCCGGATGTTTCTGGACGATGACGGGGGCAATCTGTTCACCCTGGAGCTGTTCTGCGGCTCCCAGGAGCAGGCCAACCGCCTGGCGGAGAGCTTCAAGGCCGAGCCGGAGCGGATTTACAATGAGGTTCTCTCCGCACTGCTGGAACACGAGGAGAAGGATTGAAGCGGAATAAGGCCGCCCCTGGGGGGCGGCCTTATTTTGTCACAGCAGCGGGGCCAGCACCCGCAGAATGGAGCGGAAGAGGCGGCGTATCCAGGAGTGGCCGAGGCACTGCTCCAGCGTCACCGGCTGGCTGCGGAACTGCGTGTTGATGAAATCCCGCTTGATGTCGAGTACCGTGGGGTCGTGGTAGAGCAACACCGCGTCCTCAAAGTGGAGGAACATACTGCGGTAGTCCAGATTGATAGAGCCTACCACTCCGCAGCAGTCGTCCGTGACCATGACCTTGGCATGGACAAAGCCGGGCGTATACTCAAAATCTGCACGCCCGCCTCCAACAGGGACTCGTAGTGGGAACGGGTTAGCTCAAAAACCAATGCCTTGTCCGGGATATGCGGGGTGATGATGCGCACGTCCACCCCCGACTTGGCCGCGTTGCACAGGGCCGTATTGACGCTGTCACTGATGATCAGATAGGGCGTCATGGCGTACACATAGCGCTCGGCCTTGTTGATAAGGTTGAGGTAGACCGCCTCCCCACCGCCTCGTCAAGAGGGTTATCCGCGTAGGGCTGGACATAGTACCCCGCTCCGCCTGCGCGGCCTCCGGCGGCAGCTTGTCCGGCCGGAAGCGGCGGTAGTCCTCCTCCACGTCCCGGGTGTACTCCCACATGGTCAGGAACATGACGGTCATGCTCCACACCGCCTCCCCTTGAGGAGAATGGCCGTGTCCTTCCAGTGGCCATACCGCAGCTTTTGGTTGATATACTCGTCGGCCAGGTTGATGCCGCCGGTAAAGGCGGTGTGGCCGTCGATAATACAGAACTTCCGGTGGTCCCGGTTGTTCATGCGGATGGAAATCACCGGCTTGAAGCGGTTGAAGCAGCAGCAGGGGATGCCGGTTTCCGCCTCAAATTTTCTGGCGTAGTTCATAGGCAGGGTGTTCAGGGAGCCCACATCGTCGTAGATCACCCGCACATCCACCCCGGCGGCATGCTTCTCCTTCAAAATCTCCACCATAGAATCCCAGAATATGCCGGGGCTAATAATGAAGTATTCCAGGAAGATATACTTTTCCGCCTTCCGCAGCTCCTCCAGCATGGCGGGAAACACATCATCCCCCAGGGGAAAATAGTGGGTATAGGTGTTGGTATAGACCGGGCAGCGGGCGTAGTGCTCCAGGTAGCGGGCCTGGTTCACCGCGTCGGCCCCAAAGGGCCTCAGCTCCTCCGCCTTGTAGTCCCGCTCCAACTGCTCCAGCATGGTGCGGTCCATACCCTGCATCTTCCGGCGCTTGCGGGCGGAGAGCTTGTTGCCGCCGCAGAGCAGATACACCAGCCATCCAAAGGCCGGGAACAGCAGAATGGGGATGATCCAGGCGATTTTATACCCGGGTCGGTCTGGCGGCTGACGATAATCAGCACCGCCAGAATGGAGAGCACCACACACCCCCAGTACACATAAATGAAGTCGCTGGAAAACCAGAGCATATAGAGCAGCAGCATCGCAGCCTGGAGGAAGATCAGCAGGGCCACAATCACCGACCGCTGAAAGAGCAGGGAGGCCAGTTTTTTAATATTCATCTCATCGGCTCCCTCACCGCACGACCACATTCTCCGCGCCCAGCAGCTCGTTCAGCTCCTGGATCAGCGCGGGATGGACCAGGCAGACCGTGCCCAGCCGCTTTCCGGTATCCTCACACTTGACCACCATCTGTTCCGTGCCGGGAAACATGGTGAGCACCAGCTTGATCCTCTCCCAGCGGGGTCGTCCAGGCTGGGTATGCGGATATAGAGCTTCTTGGCCCTCTCCTCCCCCTCCACCGGAGGCAGGTTTCCCTTCACCTGATCCAAGGGCGTACCCGGTCGCACATGAGCTGGGCCTTTTCATCCCGAACGGAGATGCGTCCCTCAGCCAGGACGGCCACCCTCCTTCAGGTAGGGGCCTGCCTCCCCAGCACCCGTGCGAACACAAGCATCTCCATGGAGGCGGTGTCGTCCTCCAGCGTCACATAGGCCATCAGGCTGTTGTTGCGGGTGGTCTTGGTGCGGGAGGCGGTGATGACCCCGCCAGGGTGACCCGCTGCTCGTCGTGGTAAATGGCCGGTCCCCTCCTGGGCAAAGTCCGACAGGATCGCCCCCATAGAGGCCGCCTTGCACTGCTTGACCACGTCCCGGTATTCGTCCATGGGGTGGCCGGTGAGGTAGAGTCCAGTCGTCTCCTTTTCCATGGTCATGAGCTCGTGCCGGGTAAACTCAGGGATATTTTTGACCTGGAGCTCCGGGCGCTCTGCATCTGATCCCCACCGCCGCCGAACAGATCGAACTGGCCCGCCAGGTTCTTGCGCTTGTTCTGGGCGATGGAGTCCACAAGCTGCTCATAGGCCTCCAGTAACCGGGAGCGGTAGATACCCATACTGTCAAAGGCGCCGCAGCGGATCAGATTCTCCAGCACACGCTTGTTCAGCTCCGCGTCGAACATCCGCTGGCAGAAATCAGGGAAGGAGACAAAGGGCCCTCCCCTGCCCCGCTCAGCCAGCACAGCGTTGATAAAGCCCCGGCCCACTCCCTTGACGGCCACCAGGCCGAAGCGGATGTGCTCGCCGGACACGGTGAAGTCGGCCTCCGACTCATTGATGTCGGGGGCAGCAGATGGATACCGCAGTCCCTGCACTCGGCGATATACTCAGCCACCTTCTCGCTGGAGTCCAGCACGGAGGTGAGCAGGGCGGCCATATACTCCTTGGTGTAGTGGCACTTGAACCAGGCCGTCTGGTAGCACACAATGGCGTAGGCCACCGCGTGGGCCTTGTTGAAGGCGTAATTGGCAAAGGCATAGATTTCATCATAGATGTCCTTTGCCACGTCCTCCGGGACGCCGTTGGCGATGCAGCCGGCAATGGCCCGCCCGGCGTCGCCGTAGACGAAGGCCTGCCGCTCCCGCTCGATGTCCTTGACCTTCTTCTTGCTCATGGCCCGGCGCACCATGTCGGCCTGCCCCAGCGTGTAGCCCGCCAGCCTGCGGAAAATCTCGATGACCTGCTCCTGGTAGACGATGCAGCCGTAGGTGACGGAGAGGATGGGCTCCAGCATGGGGTGCTTGTACTTCACCTTGTCCGGGTTGTGTTTGCAGGCGATGAAGCGGGGAATGGAGTCCATGGGGCCGGGGCGGTAGAGGGCGATGATGGCGGTGATGTCCTCGATGTTCTGGGGCTTGAGGCCCACACACACGCCGGTCATGCCCGCCGACTCCATCTGGAACACGCCGGAGGTCCTGCCCTCGGAGAGCATCTGGAACACCGCCGGGTCGTTGTCCGGGATGTCTGCCAGGGAGAAGCCGGGGCGGCTCTTCTGCACCAGGCGCACCGTGTCGTCCAGGATGGTCAGGTTGCGCAGGCCCAGGAAGTCCATCTTTAAGAGGCCCAGCTCCTCCAGGGTGGTCATGACGTACTGGGTGACCACCGACTCGTCGTTCTTGGCCAGGGGCACATAGTCCACCACCGGCCGGTCGGGTGATGACCACGCCGGCGGCGTGGGTGGAGGCGTGGCGGGGCATGCCCTCGATGGCCTTGGCGGTGTCGATGAGGGTCCTGATCCGCTCGTCCCCTTCATAGGCGTCCCGGAGGGGCTTGGACAGCTTGAGGGCCTCGTCCAGCGTGATGTGGAGGGCCCGGGCCGCTGGGCACCTGCTTTGCCACCACGTCCACGTCGGCATAGGGTATGTTCAGCGCCCGGCCCACGTCCCGGATGGCGCCCGGGCGGCCATGGTGCCGAAGGTGACGATCTGGGCCACGTGGTCGGCCGTATTTATTCTGGACGTACTCAATGACCTCCTGCCGCCGCCGGATGCAGAAGTCGATGTCAATATCCGGCATGGTGACCCGCTCGGGGTTGAGGAAGCGCTCGAAGTAGAGGAGTATTTCATCGGGTCCACGTCGGTGATGGCCATGCAGTAGGCCACCATGGAGCCGGCCGCCGAGCCCCGGCCGGGGCCCACGGGGATGCCCCGCCTCTTGGCGTATCCAATGAAATCGGAGACGATGAGGAAGTACTCCACAAACCCCATCTGGCGGATAATCCCCATCTCGTAGGCCAGCCGCTCCCGGTACTCCGCCGGGGCGCCGGGGTAGCGGCGCGCGAAGCCCTCCTCGCACAGCTTCTGGAAGTAGGCGCCCGTCGGTGTAGCCCTCGGGCAGCTTGAACTCGGGCAGGTGGTGGACGCCGAACCGGAAGTCCATATTGCACAGCTCCGCGATTTTGACCGTGTTCTCCACCGCCTCCGGGTAGTCGGGGAACAGGGCGGCCATCTCCTCGGTGGATTTGACATACAGCTCGCTGGTCTCCATCCGCAGGCGGTTGGGATCGTCCACCGTCTTGCCCATCTGGATGCACATGAGGGTGTCCTGCATCTCCGCGTCCTCCCGGCGGAGATAGTGGGCGTCGTTGGTCACCACCAGGGGGATGCCCGTCTCCTGGTGGATGCGGATGAGCCCCTGGTTGATGGCCGGATCGTTGGGCAGCTTGTGATCCTGGAGCTCCAGATAGTAGCCGTCCTCCCCGAACAGCGCCCGCATCTCCAGCGCCGCCGCCTTGGCCCCTCGTAGTCCCCGGCCAGCAGCTTGCGGGGCACCTCGCCGGACTGGCAGGCCGACAGGGCGATGAGCCCCTCGGCGTGCTGGCGCAAGAGCTCCTTGTCAATGCGGGGCCTGATATAAAAGCCCTCCGTAAAGGCCGCCGAGTCCAGGAAGCACAGGTTGCGGTAGCCCACCTCGTTGCGGCACAGCAGAATCAGGTGGTACATGGCCGCGTCGTACTCGTGTACCTTGTCGGTGCGCTTCCGGGGGCCACATACACCTCGCAGCCGATGATGGGCTTGATCCCTCCGCCTTGCACGCCTTGTAGAAGTCCACCACGCCGTACATGACGCCGTGGTCGGTGATGGCCACGGCGCTCTGGCCCAGCTCCTTCACCCGCTTGACCAGCAGGGGAATGCGGCAGGCCCCGTCCAGCAGGGAATCTTCGGTGTGCACATGCAGGTGGACAAAGGACATTAGGAGTACCTCCTCTTTCTCTATTTGGTGAGCATGGCTCCGCAGTAGTGGCAATGGTCAATACCTATCCTCAGTATGGCCCCGCAGAGAGGACAGCGGGGCGCGAAGGCGGGTACCGTAGGCAGTAGCAGCACCCGCCTGGTTTTTCAGGCGTCTCTTCTCTTTTTCATCTCATTTCATCTCCAGCTTCCGGCCACACTTTGGGCAGGCAAAGGGGATGCCCTCCTGCGCCCGCATGGCCTGGTGGTACACCGAGCCGCCGCAGGCAGGACACCGGAGCTTGATCACAGCAATACACAGACCCGTGCAGAATACCACAGCCGCCAGAACGCCCAGCCCCAGAAACAGCGCCGGCTCCAGCGTCAGCACCAGGCCCGGCGCCAGCAGCGCAACAGCCGCCGCCGTAAGGCCCGGAAAATCAGCTTCCAGCGCTTTTGAACCACTTGCTTCTCCATGGCAATCTATTTTCTTTCCCGCCCTACGCCCTGGCCATCTCCATCAGCTTGCGCAGGCGGTGGTTGAACGCGGATTTGGAGACGGGCGGTTCGCACAGCTCCGCAAGCTGGGCCAGGGTGAGCTCCGGGTGGGCCACCCGCAGATCCACCGCCTCCTTGAGCTTGTCGGGCAGCTCCTCCAGCATGCCGCGCTCCTCCAGCCTGTAGATGGCCTCGATCTGCCCCTGGGCGGCGTCCACCGCCTTGTCCAGATTGGCCGCGTCGCAGTTGACCCGGCGGTTGATGCTCCCCGGAGGTCCTTCTCCGCCTTGGCGTTCATGATCTCCATGGCCGCCAGGGGCGCGCCGATGGCGGTGAGAAAGTCCTCAATGGCCTCGCTCTGCTTGAAGTAGGTGATGGAGTTGGCCTTGCGGGTGGTCTCCTTGGGGTGAAGCCACACTCCAGCAGGAGGGCCCGCAGCTCCCGGCTGACACTCAGATGGGGGGTGGACAGCTCCAGGTGGTAGCGCTTGGCCGGGTCGGTCACCGAGCCGCCCGCCAGAAAGGCCCCCCGAAAAAAGGCCAGGCGGCAGTGCTCCTCCTCCAGCACGGCAAAGTTAATATGATGGGCCAGGGTGCCCGCCGGCTCATGGCCGAACGCCGACCAGAGGGCGGACAGCTTGTCCGGCTCTGTGATGGAGAAAATCTGCTTGGCCGCCTCCTCCGGCGTGCGGTCAAAGGAGAGCTGAAAGGCCCTGTGGAACAGGGCGGGCAGCCGGGCGGCAAAGGCGGTGGACTCGGTGCTGATGCGCACCTGTGAGGCGGTGAACTGGTTGCAGTAGAGCAGCACTCCGTAGGCCTCCGCCTGGGCGCAGCAGCGGCGGGAGAGGGCCGTCCGGCACAGCTCCGCCTTGACCTCAGAAGAAAACGACATGGCGCCCCCTCCCTTTCTCAAAAAATCTTGGTGTCGGCCCGCTCGTTGTAAAGCTCCATCACCGCGTCGGCCAGGCGGGTAAAGGAGTGGCGGGCGTAGTTAAGGGTCTCGGAGGCCAGGGGCCGGGTGACGGCCTCCACCCCCAGGGCCTCGATGGCCGCCCGGTCCACCACGATGGGGGCGGCGTCCTCCTCCCTGTACCGCTCCACCAGGCCGGGGCGCACCGGCGCGGAGTTGCACAGGCACAGATCCACCAGCCCCGGCCCGGAGTGGTCGAGCAGGGCCTTTACGTGGTCAGAGGCGGTCATGCCCTCGGTCTCCCAGTCCTGGGTCATGATGTTGCAGATGTAGATCTTCAGCGCGTCGGAGGCACGCACCGCGTCGGCAATGCCGTCCACCAGCAGGTTGGGGATGACGCTGGTGTAAAGGCTGCCGGGGCCCAGGAGGATCAGCTCCGCCTCCCCGATGGCCCGCACCGCCTCCGGCAGGCCTTTGGGTGCTCCGGCAGCAGGCGGACGCTCTCAATGCGGCAGTCCTGCTCCTTCTTGAAGGCGCTGATCTTGGACTCCCCAGCACCCGGGTGCCGTTCTCGAAGGTGGCCTCCAGCGCCACGTTCTCATTGGTCACAGGCAGCACCCGGCCGCTGATGGCCAGCACCTCGCTCATGCGGGCCACCGCCTGGTCGAAGGAGTCGGAGATGCCGTTGAGGGCGGCCAGGATCAGGTTGCCGAAGGACTGCCCCGTCAGGTTGCCCGAGCCCTCCGGGAATCGGTAGGTCAGAAGCTGCTGCATCACCGGCTCGGCGTTGGCCAGGGACTCCATGCAGTGGCGGATGTCCCCGGAGGGGCATGCCCAGATCCTGCCGCAGCATACCCGAGCCGCCGCCGTCATCGGCCACGGTGACGATGGCCGTCAGGCTGCGGGTGCGGCTTTTCAGCCCCGCAGCATGGTGGACAGCCCCGTGCCTCCTCCGATGGCCACAATCCTGGGGCCCGCTCCGCCGTTCCATTCCGTCATAGTGTCCACCTCCTTACGCCCGCGTCATGTCCCGGTGGTTCTCCGTGGCCTGATAGCCCTTCTGCTTGATGAAGTCGGCCAGGGCCCTGGTAATGGCCACCGAGCGGTGCTTGCCGCCGGTGCAGCCGATGCTGATGACCAGCGCCGCCTTTCCCTCCTCCACATACTGGGGCAGGAGGAAGCCGATGAGGCTCTCCAGGTGGGCCATGAAGTCCTTGGTCTGCTGATAGCCAAAGACAAAGCTGTATACCCCCTCGTCCAGCCCGGTCTGATGGCGCAGCTCGGCGATGTAGTAGGGGTTGGGCAGAAAGCGCACGTCGAACACCAAGTCGGCCTCGATGGGGATGCCGTACTTGAAGCCGAAGGAGATGACGCTGACACTCATGGCCGGGGTACTCCCCCCATCCCCGAACAGCCGCAGCACCTCCCCCCGCAGCTTGGCGGTGGAGAGGGCCGAGGTGTCAATGATGTACTCCGCCCGCTGGCGGACCGGGGCCAGGACGGTGCGCTCCTGCCGCACCGCCTCGTCCAGCGAGCGGGAGGTCGAGGACAGCGGGTGCACCCGCCGGGTCTCCTTGTAGCGCTTGATGATGGTCTCTACGCTGGCCTCCACAAAGAGGATTTTATACGCACAGCAAGCTCGTCAAACAGCCCATCGAAGGTCTGGCCGCCCCGGATATCGGTGACCAGGGCCACCCGGTCATAGCGGCCCGGCCCGGCCATGCACAGCTCGGCAAATTTGGGCATCAGCGGGGCGGGCATGTTGTCCACCACGTAGAACCCGATATCCTCCAGAAAGGAGGCCACCTTACTCTTTCCCGCACCGGACAGGCCGGATATAATGATAAATTCCATTGCAATCTCCTTTTTCCGCACCCCGTCAGAACCCCAGCAGCCGGACCCCCGGCTCCAGCGCCACGCCGGTCTCCCGCAGCACCGTCTCCTGAACCAGCGCCATCAGCCGCCGCACGTCGTCCGCCGTGGCGCCGCCCCGGTTGATGACAAAGCCCGCATGCTTCTCCGACACCTGGGCTCCACCAATCCCCACGCCCTTGAGGCCGCACCCCTCGATCAGCGCGGCGGCGAAGTGGCCCTCCGGCCGCTTGAAGGTACTGCCCCCGCTGGGCCACTCCAGGGGCTGCTTCTCCCGTCGCTTGGCGGCCAGTTCGTCCATGCGGGCCCGGATGGCCTCTCCATCTCCCGGCCGAAGCTCCAGCTCCGCCTCCAGGACAAGCCAGTCCGGGCGGTCGGAGAACCGGCTGTGCCGGTAGGTCAGGGCGCACGCGGCGGCGGGCAGGGTGTGCTCCTCCCCGCCCCGTCCAGGTAGGTGACGGCGGTGAGCACCTGCACCATCTCCCCGCCGTAGGCCCCGGCGTTCATCACCACGGCTCCGCCCAGTGTGCCGGGGATACCGTGGGCAAACTCCAGGCCGGTGAGCCCCCGGCCCAGGGCAGCGTTGGCCAGCCGGGCCAGGGTGATACCGCTCTCCGCCCGCAGACGGCAGTTGACCTCACGCACCTGATCCAGGCCGCACGCCTTGAGCACAAAGCCCTCATAGCCGTGGTCGGCCACCAGCAGATTGCTGCCGTTTCCCAGGAAAAAAGGGGCGATTCCAACCTCTGTGGCACGGCGGCGGCGGCCTCCTTCCGGCTCCTGGGCAGCGCCATCAGCCGGGCCGGGCCGCCGATGCGGAACGTGGTGTGCCTCTTCATGGGCTCGTTTTCCCGCACCTCCAGGCCGGGTATCCGCCGTAGGGCACCCGCCAGTCTCTCAAATCGGTCCATAGCGACCTCCCACACGCAAAATACATTGGTTTATTATTATACCAGAATTCCGGCGGAAATAGAAGAGGACAGGCGTTTTTTCTCGCCTGCCCCCGTCCGGTCTATCCAAACCGCTCAAATTCCGCCCGGCCGCCCCGGAAGATGTTCAGATCAATGCGCCGCTGGGTCCCGTAGTAGCCCTCCAGCTCGGCGGAGGGAGTACTGCCAGAAGTCCCAGCCGGGCACCAGCGGGAACACCGTGGGCTGGAGCACCAGATGGGGTAGTCCCCGTAGCCGCCCCCAGCGATATAGCGGTAGTAAGAGCGGTAGGTCACGTAGAGGATGGGCTTGACGCCGTAGTGGGCCTCCAGCCGCTCCAGCAGGGGTCCAGAATGGCCCGCACCCGCTCTTTCTCCGGCGGCGTGTCCAGATATTCCCCGTAGAACTCGATATCCACCACCGGGGGCAAGGCCCCCTCGGTCACCGGAACCGCAGCGATAAAGTTGTCCGCCTGGGTCTCGCCGGGGCTGTCATAGCTGAGGAAGTGATAGGCTCCCGCCCGCACTCCGGCCGCCGCCGCCCGGCCCAGTTGGCGGCAAACCGCCTGTCCTGGAGGAGGGAGCCCTCCGTGGCCTTAATGAATGCAAAGTCCACCCCTGCTCCGCCAGAACGGGCCAGTCCACCTCCCCTGGTAGGAGGACACGTCCACGCCGAAGACCTCCCACTCGTCGGGGTCCGCTTCGTCGGGCAGAAGGATCAGGCCCCGCCAGCGCAGCAGGCCTAGGGTAACCAGCGCAGCGGCGGCTAAAAACAGGAGCGCCAGAAACAGCCGCCCCAGTACCCGAAGCAATTTTTTCAAAAGGCATCACCAGCCTCCATCATACGGCACTTTGCGCCTAAAGGCAATCAAAATTTTGCGATCCCGGGCCGGTTCGTCCGGGAAAAAGACCGCCAGCCGGGGCTCCGGCCTTGTCAGCCGGGGCGGAACGTGGTATGATTTGCTCCTGAACACAGGACAGAGGTCCCTGCTCCGCCGGGGCGCCTCTGGGGCGCTTAGGAAGGAGGTACCTATGCTTATTCGCAGAGCAGAGGAGAGAGACATCCCCCGCATCCATGGGCTTTTGGCTCAGGTGGCTCAGGTGCATCACACCGGGCGGCCGGATCTGTTCCGGGCCGGGCGGCAGAAAGTACACGGATGCCCAGTTGAGTCAGAAAATAAACGATGAAAATGCACCCATTTTTGTGGCCGTGGACGGTGGGGAGCGGGTGCTGGGCTACGTCTTCTGTCAATTTGAGCAGCATGTCAATCACAACATCCTGACGGATGTAAAAACTCTTTACATTGATGATCTGTGTGTGGACGAGGCGCTTCGGGGACAGCACATCGGCGGGGCCCTCTATGCCTACGCGGCGGAATTCGCCCGGAAAAGCGGGTGCTATAATCTGACGCTCAATGTATGGAGCTGCAATCCCTCCGCCATAAAATTTTACGAATCCTGCGGTCTGAGGCCGCAAAAGGTCCATCTGGAAGCCCTCTTGAGTGCCGATGGGCCGGGCGCGGGTCCGCAGAGGCGGCACCCATGATCCGGCCGGCGCGGCCCGACGATCTGCCCGCTCTGGGTCCCGTCTACGGCGCGGCCCGCCGATTCATGGCCGAGCACGGCAACCCCACCCAGTGGAGCGACCGCTACCCTCCCGGAGGATCTGGAGGCGGATCTGCAGCGGGGTGAGCTGTACGTCTTTGACCAGGACGGAGTCATCCACGGGGCCTTTGTCCTCCGCCTGGGGATGAGCCCAACTACCGCGTCATCGAGGGGCCTGGCGCTCCGGCACACCCTATGGCACCATCCACCGGGTGGCCGGCGACGGCACGGTTCACGGCCTGTTTGCCGCCTGTATGGACTTCTGTAAGAGACGCATGTCCCACCTGCGCATCGACACCCACGAAAACAACGCCGTCATGCGCCATCTGATCGCCAGGCACGGCTTTCTCCCCTGCGGCACCATCTATGTGGAGGACGGCACCCCCGCCTGGCTTTCGACTGGCTGGCAGAATAAAACGGCCCCCGGGCGCTGCCCGGGGCGTTTTTATGATATGCGGGACGGGTAAAAGAACACCCGCAGGAGCCGTCCCGTCCGGTGAGCACCTCCGCCTCCACCTCGTACACCTCCCGCAGAAAAGCGGGGGTAAGGAGCTCTTTGGGCGCGCCCTCCCCCACGATCACCCCGTCCTTCAATGCGTAGAGCCGGTGGCAGTAGGCCGCGGCCAGATTGAGATCGTGGATGGCGGCCACTACGGTACATCCGCTCCCCCGCACCAGCTCCATGAGCTGGAGCTGGTACTTGATGTCCAGGTGGTTGGTCGGCTCGTCCAGCACCAGCACCGCCGTCTGCTGGGCCAGGGCCCGGGCGATAAGCACCCGCTGCTTCTCCCCGCCGGACAGGGTGGAGAACCCCTGCTCCCGCAGGGAGGCCAGCCCGGTGCGCGCCAGGATCTCCCCTACCAGCGCCCGGTCCTCCCGGCTGTCGGTCTCCAGCAGCCGCTTGCGGGCCTGCAGCCCCATCATGACCACCTCCTCCACCGTGAAGTCGAAGGCGGCCTCCTGCTCCTGTACCATGACGGCAAGCCGCTGGGCCATCTCCCGGTTGCTCATGGCCAGCAGATCGTCCCCCATGAGGGTCAGCTCCCCCGCCTGGGGCGGAGCACCTTGTAGACGTTTTTGAGGAATGTGGATTTGCCGCTGCCGTTGGGGCCGATGAGCCCGACGAACTCCCCTTCTCCACCCGGAAATCCACGCCCCGGAGGATCTCCCGGCTGCGGATGCCGTACCGGACGTGTTTTGCCTCTATCATGGCGCGGCCCCCTACTGGAATTCATAGCGGCGCACCTTGATCATCCACAGAAACAGGGGCGCGCCCAGGAACGCCGTCAGGATTCCCACGGGGATCTCCGCCGGCGGCTTGATGATCCGGGCTCCCACGTCTACCCAGATGAGAAAGATGGCCCCGAACAGAGTGGCCAGGGGAACCAGCTTCCGGTGATCCGGCCCCACCACCGAGCGAACCAGGTGGGGGATGACCAGCCCCACAAAGCCGATGCAGCCGCTGACCGCCACCGAGGAGGCGGTCAGCAGGGCGGTGACGCCGATGAGCACATTGCGCACCACCGTCAGGTTGACTCCCAGGGTGACGGCGGAGCTATCCCCATCATCATGGCGTTGAGGGGCTTGGCCAGGGCCAGCATCAGCAGGAGGGCCGGAGGCACCAGGCCGGCCAGCAGTGGCACGTCGGCCCACTCCGCGCTGCCCAGTCCTCCCAGCATCCAGAAGGTGGCCTCCCGGACGGCGGCGTCGTCCGGGGCGGTATAGACGATGTAGTTGGTAAATGCCTGGAACATGGCGGATACCGCCACTCCCACCAGGATCAGCCGGATCGGTGTCACCGCATTTCGGGTGCGGGCCAGAAGGTACACCAGGAGGATGGACACCAGCGCCCCGGCAAAGCCGGCGGACACCGACAGGCGGCCCAGCACGGGCAGGACACCCCATCAGCATGGCCAGCACCGCGCCTAGTGATGCGCCGGAGGAAATGCCCAGCACATAGGGCTCGGCCAGCGGATTCTTGGTGAATGCCTGCATCCCCACGCCGGAAAGGGTGAGGGCCGCCCCCACCAGGGCCCCCAGCAGAACCCGCGGGGCCCGCAGGAACCAGACGATGTTCTGTGTGCTCTCCCGCACCTCCAGGGGGAGCTCCGAGCCGGTCAGCAGGCCGCCCAGCCGGTGGAACATCACCCGCCACACCTCGGAAAGGGGATGGCCACCGGCCCGGTGCCGATGCCGATGACAATGGACACCAGGAGCCGCCGCCAGCCAGCACCAGACAGATCAGAAAGGTGTGAGTCTTCACCAGCCTGCAAAACTGCTTCATACCGCCCTCTTACGCGAAGCAGTCGGGGTGGAAGGCCCGGGCAAACTTCTCCACCGTGTCGCCCGTCATGGAGCTGGCAAACACCTCGCACAGCTTGACGGAGATGATGCGGTCGTTCTGGATGGCTGGCACCGTGGCCAAGGCAGGGTTCTCCTTGAGCTGGGCAATCTTCTCCTCCAGAGAGGTATCGCCGTAGTCGTTGATGACGATCACCTCGGGGGCCCGCTCCACCACCGTCTCCCAGCTCACGGTGGCCCAGGTGGTGTCCAGATCGTTGAAGATATTGACGCCGCCCGCGTGCTCGATGAGCTTCGAGGTGAAGTTGTTGCCGCAGGTGTAGGCTCCCTCCTCCTGGGCCATGTCAAAGACGAACACCGGGGTGGCCTCCTGGCCCGCCACCGCCTCCTCGGCGGCGGTGATCTTGCCCTTCATCCCGCTGACGATCTCCTCGGCCTTGTCCTCCACCTGGAAGATGCGGCCCAGGTTGTAGAAGTCCTGGTACACCACGTCCACATCGGCGCCCACGGTGTAGCCCTCAATGGAGGACAGGGACATGATGCCGTACTTGGTCAGGGTGTCATGCTCGGTGTTGTACTTCTCGGTAAACGAGCTGGAGCGGCCGTAGACGAAGTCCGGCTCCAGGCTCAAAACGGTCTCCAAGGAGATGTAGGTCTCCGCCGCCTCGGGATGGCCTTGTACTCCGCGTCCCACTTGGGGTTGATGTCGGAGTTGGTGTAGGCGGTGGCGATGATCTTATCCCCCAGCCCCAGGGCCATCAGTTGGTCGCCCGCGTTGGCGTTGGCGGCGATGACCTTTCGGGCACGTGGGTAAATGTGACCTCCGCGCCGTCCTTGGTGGTCAGGGTAAAGGGAAATCCCTCGGTGTTTGCCGGAGTTTCCGCGCCCTGGACATCCCCCGCAGGAGTAGGGCTGGCCGCCGGGGCCGGATTCTGGCCGGCGGTGCCGCAGGCCGTCAGGCCCAGGGCGAGGGCGAGGGTCAGGGGTACGAGCTTTTCATGATAATCCTCCTTTTTTGTGCTGTGGACAGAAAAATCCCGCTTTCCGACGGAAAGCGGGACTGCTTATCGCCATGGGCACAATCGGACCACACGGCGGCAAACAGACAGGCTACTTTCTGCGGAAGACACCTATCCTTCTGCACAGACAGCAGGTTTCCTGACTTACGGCTCTCCGCCGGGCCGCGCCTTCTCGTGTCTCCACAATGGCGTCTGCGGCCGGCTCCCCGCTTACAGTGACCGGATCGTTCGGGATTTGCACCCGATTCCTTTACCCGCCCCGGAGGGCGGCACTGTCCATGCTATCAAGTTGTCGAAAGACATACTACGCCAATTTTTCCCCTTTGTCAAGGGGCGGGACGCTCCTCGTCCAAGAGCATCCGCGCCGCGTCTGCCAGGGGATGCGGCGGTCCATGCTCCGCCGCCGGAGGGCCCGGTGGGCCTCCTCCTCGGTCATGCCGTTGCGCGCCATCAGCCGCTCCTTGGCCCGCTCCACCACCTCCCGCTCCTCACGGCTCCGCCGGGGCGGCAGGAGGGCTCCGGCCTCCTCGCCCAGCCGAAGCAGCTCCTCCACCGCGGCGAGCAGCTCCCGCCTGCCTGCGGGGGCGGAGAGGCGGAGGAGTCCAGGGCGCTCCGGCACCAGCTCCAGCAGGCCGCGGGGGGCCAGCAGCAACACCGTGCAGAAGCCGGGCAGCTCCCCGGCCAGCTCCTCCGCCGTCCCATCCGGGAACTTATAGCCGCACACCACGGCGGTGAGCCGCTGCTGGCGAACCAGGCGCTTGACCTGATCCGCGGAGCGGCAGAGCAGGCAGGCGGCCGTCCCGGAGCTCTCCAGCAGCTCCTTGAGTCTCCGGCCGTTTTCTCGCCCTCAAAGGCGACGACCACCGTCTCCACGGGGCCTTAATAGTTGATGATGTACTTCTCCCGCTCCCAGGAGGACACGCGGGTGCGGTACTCGTCCCACTCACGCCACTTGCCCGTCAGGTAGTTGGCGGCCACGTGCTCCCCCAGGGTGTCCAGAATCAACTGGTCGGCCTCCAGGGCGCGGAGGGCCTCCTCCAGGGAGCCGGGCAGGCTCTCGATGCCGTGGGCCTTCCGGGCGGCGGCGTCCATAGCGTAGATGTTCTCGGTGATCTCCGCCGGGGCGTCATGCCCTTCTCGATGCCGTCCAGGCCGGCGGCCAGGCAGACAGCGAAGGCCAGGTAGGGGTTGCAGGAGGGGTCGGGGGAGCGCAGCTCCACCCGGGTGCCCTGGCCCCGGCTGGCGGGGATGCGGATGAGGGCGGAGCGGTTGGACGCCGACCAGGCCAGGTAGCAGGGGCCTCGTAGCCGGGCACCAGCCGCTTGTAGGAGTTGACCAGGGGTTGGTCACCGCCGCCATGCCCCGCACATGGTGGAGCAGTCCGGCGATGAAGCTGTACGCCTCTTTGGACAGGCCGCGGGGATCGTCGGGGTCGTAGAAGGCGTTTTGCCGTTGCGGAACAGGGACATGTTGGTGTGCATACCGGAGCCCGCTATCCCGAAGATCGGCTTGGGCATGAAGGTGGCGTGGAGGCCGTTGCGCTGGGCCAGGGTCTTGACCGCCAGCTTAAAGGTCATGATGTTGTCGGCGGCGTGGAGGGCTTCGGCGTACTTGAAGTCGATCTCATGCTGGCCCTGGGCGCACTCGTGGTGGCTGGCCTCGATCTCAAAGTCCATCTGCTCCAGCGCCATGCAGATCTCCCGCCGGGTGGACTCCCCGTGATCCAGGGGCCCAGGTCGAAGTAGCCCGCCTCGTCGTTGGTCTGGGTGGTGGGCTTGCCCTCCTCGTCGGTCTTGAACAGGAAGAACTCCGCCTCCGGGCCCACATTGAAGCGGTCGTAGCCCATGTCGTTGGCCTTCTGGATCACCCGCTTGAGCACGTAGCGGGGTCGCCCACGAAGGGGTTCCATCGGTGTTGTATACGTCGCAGATCAGCCGGGCCACTTTACCGTGGCTGGGCCGCCAGGGAAACACCCGGAAGCTCTTCAGATCCGGGTAGAGGTACTGGTCAGACTCGTCAATGCGGACGAAGCCCTCAATGGAGGAGCCGTCGAACATACACTGGTTGCTGACAGCCTTTTCAATCTGGGACGCGGTGATGGCAACGTTTTTGAGCATGCCGAAAATGTCGGTAAACTGCAAGCGCACGAACTCGATTTCCTCTTCCCGGACGATGCGGATGATGTCCTCTTTGCTGTAGACCCCATGGTCTGCCGCCCCTTTCGCTTTAAAATGAAGGCGCTCCGCCCTTGGGGTCGGAACGCCTTTGTTCACAACGATTGTCGTAAGTATACCGTGTTCCGCCTCCCTCTGTCAAGGGCTTTGGGCCTCCCTTTCCGCACTTTGTGACAACTATCCGGGCCCTCTCCCCCTTCCCACGCCCCCTTTTATGCAATTTTCTCGAAAAAATATGCCGGAATGTCCTCCCTCTCTTGCTTTTTCCCGCTGTTCAGGGTAAAATAAGAGTTCGTATCGAGATAAAGGAGTGAATTTACATGCCAGAAGAGCTGAAACCCACCATGACGCAGAACTTCATCCATGATTTCATTGACGAGGACATCGCCCAGGGTGGTCAGTTCCAAGGCATGACCGTCCACACCCGGTTCCCGCCGGAGCCCAACGGCTACCTGCATCGGCCATGCCAAGGCGATCTTCGTGGACTTCGGCACCGCCGAGAAGTACGGCGGCCTGTGCAACCTGCGCATGGACGACACCAACCCCACCAAGGAGGACGTGGAGTACGTGGAGGCCATCCAAGAGGACATCCACTGGCTGGGCTACGACTGGGGCGACCGCTTCTTCTTCGCCTCCGACTACTTTGAGAAGATGTACGAGTACGCCGTGGAGCTCATCAAAAAGGGCCTGGCCTACGTGTGCGAGCTGACCCCCGAGCAGTTTAAGGAGTACCGCGGCGACGTGAACACTCCCGCCCGCTCCCCCTTCCGCGACCGGCCCATCGAGGAGTCTCTGGACCTCTTCGCCCGGATGCGCGCCGGCGAGTTCCCCAACGGGGCCATGACCCTGCGGGCCAAGATCGACCTGGCCAGCGGCAACTTCAACATGCGCGACCCGGTGCTCTACCGGATCAACCACATGCACCACCACCGCCAGGGGGACAAGTGGTGCATCTACCCCATGTACGACTTCGCCCACCCCCTGGAGGACGCGCTGGAGGGGATCACCCACTCCCTCTGCTCCCTGGAGTTTGAGGATCACCGCCCCCTCTACGACTGGGTGATCGCCAACTGCCCCGTCCCCGCCAGGCCCCGGCAGATCGAGTTCGCCCGTCTGGGCATCAACTACACCGTGATGAGCAAGCGCAAGCTCCGCCAGCTGGTGGAGGAGGGCCGGGTGTCCGGCTGGGACGACCCCCGCATGCCCACCCTCTGCGGCCTGCGCCGGCGGGCTACACCCCGGGCCATCCGCAACTTCTCCGAGCGCAACGGCGTGAGCAAGGCGGCCTCCACCGTGGAGTACGCCTTTTTGGAGCACTGCCTGCGGGAAGACCTGAACGAGACCGCCCAGCGGCGCATGGCGGTGCTCCGCCCGGTACGCCTCATCATCACCAACTACCCCGAGGGGCAGAGCGAGACCTTCTCCGTGGAGAACAACCCCAACCGCCCGGAGGACGGCGCGCGGGAGGTCGCCTTCTCCCGGGAGCTGTATATCGAGGCGGAGGACTTTCTCCCCGCGCCGGTGCCCAAGTACAAGCGCCTCTACCCCGACGGGCCGGAGTGCCGCCTCAAGGCCTATGTGATCAAGTGCACCGGCTATGAGACCGACGCGGCGGGCAACGTCACCGCCATTCTGGCCGAGTACGATCCGGACAGCCGGGGGGGCGACCCCGCCGACGGCCGCAAGGTGAAGGGGGCCACCATCCACTGGGTGGACGCCGCCACCGCCGTGGATGCCGAGGTACGGCTGTACGACAACCTGTTCACCGACGCCGAGCCGGACGCCGGGGACAAGAACTTCCTGGACTGCCTCAACCCCAGCTCCCTGGAGGTGCTCCCCACGCCAAGGTGGAGGCCGGCCTGGCCGGCGCGGAGGCCCCGCCTCCTTCCAGTTCCTGCGCCAGGGCTACTTCTGCGTGGACAACAAGGACAGCGCCCCCGGCCATCTGGTGTTCAACCGCTCGGTGAGCCTCAAGGACTCCTTCAAATTTTAAGCCACAGAACGGCGGCGGGCGACCGCAGGTCACCCGCCTGCGGCCACCCGCCTTTTCGCAAAACAACTGGAGGTATGCGTGATGAAAAGTATCTCTTCCGCAACGACTACTCCTTCGGCCCACCCAAGGTTCTGGAGGCGGTGTGCGCCGTCAACCTGGCGGGCAACCACGGCTACGGCGACGACGGGTACACCGCCCGGGCCAAGGAGCGCATCCGGGAGGTGTGCGGCTGCCCCGACGCCATGGTGGAGTTCCTCATCGGCGGCACCCAGACCAACGTGGTGGCCTGCTCCTTCCTGCTCAAGCCGTGGGAGGCGGCCATCTGCCCCGACTCCGGCCACCTGAACGGCCACGAGGTGGGCGCGTTTGAGGCCACCGGCCACAAGATCCTCCCCGTGCCCGTGGGCGGCGACGGCAAGATCACCCCGGAGATGCTGCCTCCCCTGCTGGCCCTCCACCAGGACCCCCATCTGACCAAGCCGGGCCTGGTCTACATCTCCAATGCCACCGAGAACGGCGCGGTGTATACCAAGGCGGAGCTGACCGCCCTGTACGCCTTCTGCCGGGAGAACGGCCTGCTCCTCTTCGTGGACGGCCCGGCTGGGGGCCGCCCTCACCTCCGAGGCCAACGATCTGACCCTGCCTGAGTTCGCCCACCTGTGCGACGCCTTCTACATCGGCGGCACCAAGAACGGCGCCATGTTCGGCGAGGCCCTGGTGATCACCCGGCCCGAGCTGACCGACGGCTTCTTCCGCATGAAGAAGCGCATGGGCGCGGTGATGGAGAAAGGGTGGATTCAGGGCGTCATGTTCCAGGCCCTGTTCACCGACGACCTCTACTTCCACATGGCCCGCCACGCCAACGAGATGGCCGCCCGCCTCCAGAACGGGCTGAGGGCCAAGGGATGGACGCTGTGGGTGGACTCCCCCACCAACCAGGTGTTCGCCGTGGTGGACAACGCCCTCAAGCCCCAGCTCGACGCGGTGTGCGACTACGAGGACTGGTGCCCCTACGACGGGAGCCATACCGTGGTGCGCTTCGTCACCTGCTTCCAGACCTCCCAGGAGGACGTGGACGGCCTGCTCGCCGCCCTGCCCGACTTGCACTGAGCTCCTTTTCTTCCCCGAGGCCAGGCCTCGGGGAAATTTTTTTGCCTGTTCCGTAACCAAACCGCCCCCGCTTCGTATATACTGATAGAACCGGTTCTTGGAGAGGAGGGGGACAAGCTGGACGAGATCACGCTGGCAAAGAAGCTCCGGCAGGGCAGCCGCCTGGCCCTGGAGCGGGCCATCGACCGCTTCACCCCCTATGTGAGCGCCGTCGTGGTGCGGGTGCTGGCCGGGCAGGGCCCGGGAGGACGTGGAGGAGCTGACCGCCGACGTATTCCTGGCCCTGTGGGCCCACGCCGGGGAGCTGAACCCGGAGCAGGCCTGCGGCCCTGGCTGGGGCGGTGGCCCGGAACAGGGCGGCGGACTGGCTGCGCACCCACAAAGAGGCCGCCCCTCTGCCGGAGGACGCCGCCGCCCCCGGCGGCGCAGACCCCCAGGCCGAGGCGGAGCGGCGGGAGTGGGCGGCCCGGCTGTGGGACGCGGTGGAGGGGCTGGACGAGCCCGACCGAACCCTGTTCCTGCGCTATTACTACTGCGGCGACAAGCTCAAGGACATCGCCCGTGCCCTGGGCCTGACCCAGACCGCCGCCAAGCAGCGGCTGTTCCGGGGGCGGAAGACCCTGCGGGATACATTGACGAAAGGAGGGGTGGAGGCGTGAGAGACCGGATGCAGGAGCTGTGGGACGGCGCAGTACCGGTGGGCGTGCCCTGTCCCCAGGCCGACCCGGCGGCGGTCAAGCGGCGGGTCAACGCCGCGCTGAACGCCGTCCCCTCGGAAAGGAGAGCTTATATGAGACATAAAATCCGATTTGCCGCGGCGGCGGCCGCCATCGCGGCCCTGCTGGCAGGCTCCGCCCTGGCCGTAGCCAGCCGGTGGAACGTGCTGGACTTCTACTTTGAGGGGGACAATCCCCCGGTTGAGGACTACGTAAGCCATGAGACATATTCCATCCGTGACGACAACTACACCCTGTCGGTGATCAGCTCGGTGGCGGACACCAGCTCCGCCTATCTGCTGGTCACCATTGAGGCCAAAAACGACGCGGCCGCCGCCGCCCTCATGGCGGATGACTTCGAGAACATGGACACCTTCTCTGTCCGTGCCCTGGAGAACGAGGCCGTCAAGCCGGAGCCCACTCCTACCGGAAACGGCCCTGCCGTCGAGATGCCCGTGGCAGGTGGATTAAGCTATGGGGAAAAGGAGGCGCTGCGCACGGAGACCTCCCGCACCTACAGTATGAGAGTCGATGAGCTGAATGCCGCCGTCTACGCCGTGCAGCTCCGGCTGGGCCTTATGGAGGAGGGCTCCTACGTGGAGATTCCCGTGGAGCCGGTAGAGCCTGTTACCGTGGAGGTTAATGCTGAGGGTACCGGTTCCGGCACCTTTGATCACATTGAGGGTGGTGCCCCTGTTACCCTGGAAACCGTGAGTCTGTCTCCTCTCTCCATTCAGATGGAATACTCCTTTGCCGACGCGGACGGCGACGCTTTCCCCCTGCTTTTCTTCCGCATGACCGACGGCTCCCTGTGCGGCTGGGGGCAGATCGTGGGCGACAATTTGCTTGGCCCCACCTCCTGGAACGATCGAGGCACAATCCATTGCGACTACGCCCATCCGCTCCGCTCTGTGCTGGAGCTCTCCCAGGTGGATGCGGTAGTGTTCAACGGCATGGCCTATCCCCTGGACGGCGGCAGGCCAGAGCCTGTAGAGATAGATCCCGCCCTCTATCCCTTCCAGATCCCGTTGATGGACCGCCTGTCGGAGGGCGGCGGCTACAGCGTCCCCGTCCGGGCCCTGTGTGAAGGGCTGGGGGTGGACTGCGTATGGAGCAACGAGGCCCAGACCGCCGCCATGACCTACCGGGGCGTCACCATCACTCTGACGCCGGGCAGCACCACCGCTCTGGTAGACGGACAGCCGGTGGAGATGCTTGAAGCCCCGCCGCCCAGGACGGGAAGCTGGCCGCCTGCTACGCTGTGTTTGAGGATGCCTGGCAGGTCTCCATGAGCGCGGCCTATGACAACTGGCCCTCCGACAACGCCCAGCGGGTAGCCTGGCTGGTGATCCCCTGAGCCGGGCGGACAAAAAACGGAGCCCGGCGCGCTTTGTGCGCCGGGCTCCGTTTTCGCATTTTCTCACAGCTCCAGGCTATCCACCACGCCCCGCAGGGTGGCGGCGGAGTCCCGCAGGGCCTCCCGCTCTGCCGGGGAGAGGGGGATCTCCAGGGTGTCCTCCACCCCGTTCCGGCCCACCACGGCGGGTATGCTCATGCACAGGCCGTCGATGCCGTACTGGCCCTGGAGCAGGTTGGACACCGGGAGCACCGAGTGCTCGTCCCGCACAATGGCGCGGACGATGCGCTCCACCGCCATGGCCACGCCATAGTAGGTGGCCCCCTTACGGCGGATGATCTCATAGGCGCTGTCCCGCACCTCCCGCTGGAGCCACTCGTCGGCCTTGTCGTGCTCGTAGTAGCCCCGCAGCTCGCAGAAGTGATCCAGGGAGATGCCGGACACGTTGGCCCCGCTCCACACCGCCAGCTCGCTGTCCCCGTGCTCGCCGATGATGAAGGCGTGGACGCTGCGGCTGTCCACCCCAGGCGCTCCCCAGCAGGTACTTGAGCCGGGCGGTGTCCAGCACCGTGCCCGAGCCCAGCACCCGGTTGGCCGGGTAGCCGGACAGCTTCCACGCCGCCCAGGTGAGCACGTCCACGGGATTGGACACGATGAGCAGGATGGCGTCCCTATTGCGCCGGGCGATCTCCGGGATGATACTCCTGAAAATGGCCACATTCTTGTGCACCAGATCCAGCCGGGTCTCCCCCGGCTTCTGCCCCGCACCGGCGGTGACGATCACCAGGGCGCAGTCGGCCACGTCATCGTAGTCCCCCGCCCGGATGTCCATGGGGTGGGTGAAGGGCAGGCCGTGGGACAGATCCATGGCCTCCCCTCCGCCTTGTCCCGGTTGGCGTCGATGCGCACCAGCTCGGAAAGATGCCGCTCTGCATCAGCGTGAACGCAATGCTGGAGCCTACAAAGCCGCAGCCGATGACGGCCGCCTTCTGAATGTTATTCAACCTGCATGCCTCCTTTGGAAACCAGTATGCCCACTTTCTTTCCTTTTCTATATTATACTATTCATATATGTTTTTCAAGCATTATTTCCACTACAGATGCCGCAGACCGGCCCGGTAACGGCGCAGGGCGTCCTCGTGCTCCGGGCGGCAGGCCCGCGCCAGCGGCCACGGCGTCCCGCTCCTCCGGCAGAAAGCCGTGAACCGAAACCGCGTTGGACGCTCCCAGGGCCGCAAAATAGAGGGGCCGCTCCAGGTGCTCCACCAGGGTTTTCAGCTCCTCCAGCTTCTCCACTTCCCCGGCCTCCGTCCACCGGCCGGCCTGCATCTCCGAAAAAAGCCGGGACTGGGGATAGACCGTCAGCATGGAGCTGCCCAGGATGCGGGGGCTGGTCTGATTGAACACCGACGCGCTGGCCAGGGCCGCCGCCTCTCCGCATCCGGCCCCAGCGATTACAGCCAGATAGAAAAAGTGATAGGCGATGCCCGCCTCGTCCAGCCGGTGCGCCTGTTCCACGATGTCCCGCGCCTGATAGCCTTTGTCCATGAAGAGCAGCGCCGGATCGTATCCCGTCTCCACGCCGATGGTCAGGCCGTCGTACCCCAGGCGGCGGAGCTCCCGGAGCGCTTCATCGGTTTTCCGTCCCACATCGGTCACCCGCGCGAAGCAGCCGATGGTCCGGCACTCCGGGAAGTACTTGCGGATGCGCCCCGCGATGGCCTTCAGCCGCTCCGTCTGAAGCGCAAAGGGGTTTGCCCCACCAGAAAGACCCGCTGGACGAGCTGTCCCCGGAGCAGCTCCTGGGCCTCGGCCAGATCCGCCTCAATGTCCTCCAGGGGAGAGAGCCGGAAGCGGAAGGGCAGCTCGTCGTAAAGCGTGCAGAACTTGCAGCGGTGGTGGGTGCAGCCGGCGGCCGCCTCCAGCAGCAGGGAGCCGGATTCATAGGGCGGCGCCAGATGGTGCCTGTGTAGTGCATGGCAGTTTGCCTCCTTGTGGTTTGTCCCGTTCAGCATAGCCTGCCCCCGCCCGTTCTTCAAGTACGGTCTTTTTTGCGCCCCGGTATCTTTTTTGATCCTGTCTTGCTTTTTTCCGGTTTCCCGCTATAATGTCAGGACAGGGAGGGAACGCAATGGCAGACAACAAATTCCAGACGCCGGAGGCGCTGGCCCGCTGCCTTCCCATGAGCCGCCTGCAGGCGGTGCTCAGCGGGAAGTGGAAAATCCTGATCCTGTGGTATGTGGCCTTCTACCGGGTACAGCGCTTCGGAACGCTGCTGCGCCGCCTGGACGGCATCACCCAGTCCACCCTGACCCGGCAGCTCCGTGAGCTGGAGGCCGACGGCTTTCTCCACCGGGAGGTCTATCCCGAGGTTCCGCCCGGGTGGAGTACACCCTCACGGCCATGGGCGAGAGCTTTCTGCCTGTGCTGAACCACATGCTGCTGTGGGCGAAACGCACCTCTGCCCGCCGGATTACGTCAACCCCTACCAGGACGGGGAGCGCGGCCCGCTCCCCGGAGCCGAGGCATAGGAGACGCAGCGGGGCCGGAACCATACGGTTCCGGGCCCCGCCAGCGTGTCGAAAAAGTGGCAGCGCCACTTTTTCGAGAAAGACAGCATGGCGGAAGGGACTCGATTTCCAGCAAAATAGTCGCCACTTCCGCCATGAGGGGTCATTTCCGAGGCACATGTCCCCGGAAACGACGGATTTTTGCTTTATTCCTGCGGCTGCGGCCGCAGGAACTCTGCGCGGCTTTCCTTTGCGGGAGGTCTTTGACAGGCCAGAGGCCCGGAACCATACGGTTCCGGGCCTCGTCTCGTCGCTGTACTGTCTCAGTTCAGGAAGTCCTTCCGCTTCTTGGAGCGACTGGGGTGGCGCGCCGTCGTCGCGGGCTGCGCATTCCTCGCCTCCGCCGGACGGCGAGGCTCCCTCGCTCCTCTCCCCACGGGACCCGCTTGCGCTGGGCTCCCGCGGGGACCCCGAAACTGCGCCCAATGCCTGACGGCATCAAAAAAGAATCAGTTCAGGAAGTCCTTCAGCTTTTGGAACGGCTGGGGTGGCGCAGTTTGCGCAGGGCCTTGGCCTCGATCTGGCGGATGCGCTCACGGGTGACGTTGAACTCCTTGCCCACCTCCTCCAGGGTGCGGGTGCGGCCGTCCTCAATGCCGAAGCGCAGCTTGAGCACCTTCTCCTCCCTGGGGGTCAGGGTACCCAGCACGTCCACCAGCTGCTCCTTGAGCAGGGTGAAGGAGGCGGCCTCCGACGGCTCGGAGGCGTCGTCGTCGGGGATGAAGTCGCCCAGGTGGCTGTCCTCCTCCTCGCCGATGGGGGTCTCCAGGCTCACCGGCTCCTGGGCAATTTTCAGAATCTCCCGCACCTTGTCCACGGGCATACTCATCTCCTGGGCAATCTCCTCGGGGGAGGGGTCGTGGCCCAGCTCCTGGAGGAGCTGTCGGGAGACGCGGATGACCTTGTTGATGGTCTCCACCATGTGGACGGGGATGCGGATGGTGCGGGCCTGGTCGGCGATGGCCCGGGTGATGGCCTGGCGGATCCACCAGGTGGCATAGGTGGAGAATTTGTAGCCCTTGGTGTAGTCGAACTTCTCCACCGCCTTGATGAGTCCCAGGTTGCCCTCCTGGATCAGATCCAGGAACAGCATGCCGCGGCCCACGTACCGCTTGGCGATGGACACCACCAGGCGGAGGTTGGCCTCGGCCAGGCGCTGCTTGGCGGCCTCGCCCGCTTCACCAGGCGGCGCAGTTCCTTCTCCTCCTCCTCGGTGAGGGAGACTTCCTCGCCGTTTTCCGGGCCTGCTCCAGCTCCTCCATCTGCTCCTTGGCCGCGTCGCCGGCCCCCATATCCTGGGCCAACTGGACCTCCTCATCGGGAGTGAGCAGATTCACCTTGCCGATCTCCTTCAGATACATCCGCACAGGGTCGTCGATGCCGAAGGAGTCCACCAGCGTATTGGGGTCCACCATCTCCTCCTCGGGGAGCTCCTCAATCTCGTTGAGCTCCTCCAGGGGGGGCATGATATCGTCAGCCAGCTCGGGCAGATAGTCGTCGCCCACGGTGTCGATGCCCAGGTTCTCCAGGGTATCGTAGATCTTGTCCATCTGGTCGCTCTCCAGATCCAGGTTCTCCAGCACATCCATGAGCTCACTGGACGAGAGCTTGCCGTTTTCTTGCCCCGCTCGATCAGCTCCGCCAGCTTCTCCGCCCCCTGGACGCCCTCGACGACCTTCATGACCTCAATCTTGCCCTGCTCCATCTTCTTCACATTGGCCTGGGCCAGCTTGGTCTGATCCTCCAGGGTCAGGGTGTGTACCTTCTTGCTGGTGGTCTTCTTTTCACTCATGCGGTTATCCTCCATACGCTTTTCTTTCTCTGAACTTCTCCCGTGCCGCCAGCAGGGGGTCGCTTGCGCCCGCCCCGCCCCGCTTGAGGGCCTCGGTCTCAATGATCTCTATGTAATCCCGCAGGGCCTGGGCGCTGTGCGCCAGGGCCTCCGGCTGATCCATAACGCTCACCAGGTGGCTCATCTCCTCCGGGGAGAGCGCCCCGACGAGGGCGGCCAACTGGGTGGAGCGCCCTCCCGGTGGCGCTGGCACAGCAGGGCGTAGATCTTGGCCAGCACCGGGGCGGAAAACTGCTCCGGCCCCAGCCCCTCCACCTGGGGAAACAGGTCGGGCTCCAGCAGCAGCAGCCTCACCACCCCTCCTCCGCCCGGGCCGAGCGGAGGTTCTCATACCGCAGCTCCCGCTCCCGGGGCTGGAGCTGGGCCGCCGGCGTCAGCTCCCGGCGGGCCTGCTTCTTGCGGGCCTGCCATGCCCGGTTCTTGCGGAACCGCTCCACCTCCTGAGCAAAGGCGGAGGAGGAGATCCCCGCGGCCGCCGCGGCCTTGTTGCCGTAAATCTCGCGCTCGATGGGACTCTGGAGCGCCGCCACCGTCTCCACCGCCTCCCGGAGGCCATGCGCCCCTCCTCGTCGGCCAGGCTGTGCTTCTGCTGGAGGGTCTCCAGCCGGTAGTCGTTCTGGCCCGCGCTGCCATTCAGGCACTTCTCAAAGGCCGCCGGGCCGAATTTCTTCACAAAGTCGTCCGGATCCTGCTTGATGGGCTTGCCCTCCGCGTCGTAGGCGTTGGGGAGCTGGAGCACCCGGACGTTCAGGTTGGCGTTTTTCAGAATGTTGAGCACCCGGTCGGTGGACTGCTTACCCGCCGCGTCGTTGTCGTAGCAGAGCACCAGCTCCTTGGTGTAGCGGGCCAGTATCCGGGCGTGCTCCTCGGTGAGGGCGGTGCCCATGGTGGCCACTACATTGTCAAACCCCGCCTGGTGGAGGGTGATGACGTCGATGTTGCCCTCCACCAGCACCAAATTGGGCCGCTTGGTGCTCTTGGCAAAGTTGAGGGCGTAGATCAGCCGCCCCTTCTTAAAGGCAATGGTCTCCGGGGTGTTGAGGTACTTGGCCCCCTCCTCCCCCGGCAGGATGCGGCTGGTGAAGCCGGCCACCTCCCCCCGCACATCGATGACGGGGAGCATGAGACGGGCGCGGAACTTGTCGTACACGCCGCCGTTCTTGCCCGCCACGGCCAGCCCGGCGTCGATGAGCTCCATCTTGCTGTATCCCTTGGCGGTCAGCGCCCTGGTCAGCGCGTCCCACTGCTCCGGAGCCGCCCCCAGGCCGAAGCGGGTGGCGGTGCGCGGCGCAACCTGCCGCTGGGCCAGATAGTCCCGCACCCGCGCACCGCCGGGGCCCTTGAGGTAGTCGTGGTAAAACCGGGCCGCGTCCCGGTTGGCCGCGAGGGCCCGGGCCCGCTTTTTGCGCCCGGCGTCATCGGCGCCTGTGTCAGGCACCTCCAGCCCCGCCCGCTGGGCCAGCAGGCGCACCGCGTCGGGAAAGGGCAGGTTCTCGATCTCCATGATGAAGGAGATCACCCCGCCCCTTGCCGCAGCCGAAGCAGTGGTAAATCTGTTTATCCGGCGAAACCGAGAAGGAGGTCTTTTCGTTGTGAAAGGGGCACAGCCCACAGGTTGTTCCCTTCCGGGTCAGGTGGACATAGGAGGAAACCACGTCGGAGATCTCGCTCCGGGCCACCAGCTCGTCGATGAATTGTTCGGGAATCGGCACGCCGCGCCCTCCTTCCGACTATGTTTTCCACAATATCCCAGGCTTATACCCTCCCGCGCGGCCTGCCTGTCCGCGCCTACTTCACGCTCAGGATTTCGGAATGAACGCCGCGTTGAAGCACTCCACCGCGTAAACGTCGGTCATGCCCGCAATATAGTCGCAGACGGCCCGCTCCACTCCCTCCTCCATCCTGATGTCCTGAAACTCCGGTGGCAGCTTGTCCGGCTCCCGCCGGTAGTAGTCGAACAGGCGGCGGAGCAGCTCCTGAGCCTTCCCTCCTCCCCTTGGCCACCGGATTGCGGTAGACAAACTCGAACATGAACGCCCGCAGCTCGCCCATAGCGTCCCGGCAGGCGGGGACTGGAGAATTGCGTCCCGCCCGGCGCTCTGGGTGATGATGTCCACCGTCAGGGTGTTGATCCGCTCCGAGTGGGTGAAGCCCAGCACCTGGGAGATAGACAGGGGTATGTCCATGGGGTAGATGATCCTGCCCCGGATGGCGTCGTCAATGTCGTGGTTGATGTAGGCGATCTTGTCGGCCAGCCGGAGGAGCTGGCCCTCCAGGGTCTCCGCCCGGTCGGGGCCGGTGTGGCAGAGGATGCCCCGCCGCACCTCATAGGTCAGGTTGAGGCCCTCCCCCTCCTTTTCCAGCCGGTCCACCACCCGCAGGGACTGCTCGTTGTGGGCGAAGCCGCCGGGCAGGATTTCATTGAGCACCCGCTCCCCGGCGTGGCCGAAGGGGTGTGGCCCAGATCGTGGCCGTAGGCCGCCGCCTCCGCCAGATCCTCGTTGAGCCGCAGGCCCCGGGCAATGGTGCGGGCGATGCGGCTGACCTCGATGGTGTGGGTCATGCGGGTGCGGTAGTGGTCCCCTCCGGCTCCAGAAAGACCTGGGTCTTGTGCTTGAGCCGCCGGAAGGCCTTGGAGTGGATGATCCGGTCGATGTCCCGCTGGAAGCAGGTGCGGGTGGGACAGGGCTCCAGCGGCGTCTGCCGCCCCGGGATTGGGACGACAGGCATGCAAGGGGAGAGCATCTCCCGCTCCAGCGCCTCGGTCTGTTCGCGCAGGGTCACAGATACCACCTACCTCTCAGCAGTCTCTGTAACTATATACTTCTTTCCTCGGAAAAATCCTTCTTTTTTGCAAAAGATTCATGATTTGTTCATACTTGTGTCCGGGGCACCGCCTGGAAGGACTCGCCGCACACCTGGGCGGCCACTCCGCCGGCGGCCAGCTCGGTGAGCCGGGCGGAGGCCTCTGCCCGCTCCTCGGGCAGCAGGGCGTGCACCGTGACGTCGGCGGCGTACTCCACCTCCCCAGCACCCGCCGTGGGCCTCCAGCTCCAGCTTGAGCCGCTCAAAGAAGTAGGGGCAGGGCACGGCCACCTCCACCCAGCGGCGCACCACGGAGATGCCCGCCGCGTCCAGGGCGTCCTTGGCGGACTGGGTATAGGCCCGCACCAGCCCCCCCCCCAGCAGGATACCGCCAAAGTAGCGGGTCACCACGCAGCAGACGTTGGTGACCCCTCCCGCTGGAAGACGTTGAGCATGGGCTGGCCCGCCGTGCCCTGAGGCTCCCCGTCGTCGGAGTAGCGCTCCCCCCCTCCCGGATGCGGTAGCACCAGCAGTGGTGGCGCGCGTCGTAGTGCTTTTCGGATCTCCTCAATGCGGGCCCTGGCCTCCTCCTCGCTCTCCACCGGCCAGACGCGGCCGAGAAAGCGGGAGCGTTTCTCCACCAGCTCAGTCTCGGACGCTCCGGTGGGGACAAAATACTCGGTCATCGCTCCCACTCCCTTCGGGTGACGGCAAAGTAGTGGGCCAGCCGGGTCTCGCCCAGCTGCTCCACCGCTTCGATACGGGAGAGGCGGTAGGTCATGCCGCACTTCTGCATGACCCGCTTGGACTTGCGGTTGCCGTCGTAGTAGGCCGCCCACAGGGCCTGGTAGCCCAGGTCGGCGAAGGCGTGGCGGATAATCTCCTTCACCGCCTCGGGGATCAGCCCCTGGCCCCAGCAGTCCCGGGCCAGGGAATAGCCGATCTCCTCGCTGGGCGTCCCCAGCTCCGTGCGGTGCCGGTCCACAAAGCCCGCCGAGCCGATCAGGCGGCCGTCGGACTTGCGGAGCACCGCCAGGGCATCCGAGGGGATGAAGATGTTCTCGATGACCTGTCGGCTCTCCTCCACGCTCCGGTGGGGCCACCCGCCGGGGGGCCCACCTCCGGGTGGCTGGCGTAGGCGTACAGCCCCTCCGCATCGTCCAGGGTGAAGGGGCGCAGGAGCAGGCGGTCAGTCTCCAGTAACTGCATGGCGGTTCCTCCTTATATCGCAAGCATTGAACCCCTCGGGCGCGGAGGGGGTATCGCGCCGTTTACGGCGCCTCTCAGTCCTCCCAGGGCTCCTTGGGGGGCGTCCAGCCCGACCGATATAGTCCTTCAGGCGGCCAAGCTGGACGGGGGTGCACACCGCCTCCACCTCGATGGCCTCGCCGTAGTCCACCCGCTCCACCTTGGCCTGCCGGTGGAGCATGTCCACCACGCCGCCCTGGTCGTAGGGCAGGCGGAGCACCACCGGCGCGCCGGTGTCCAGGCGGCCGCCGATTTTCTCCAGCAGCTCGTCCAGCCCCTGGCCGGTCTTGGCCGAGATGGACACGATGTCCGCCCGTGGGGAAGGATGTCGCCGGTAAATCTGTCGCACTTGTTGAACACGTCGATGCGGGGGGTCTGCTCCGCCCCCAGCTCCACGATGAGCTGCTCCACCACCGCCGCCTGCTCCCGCCACAGGGGTTGGAGGCGTCGATGACATGGAGGAGCAGGTCGGCGTAGCTCAGCTCCTCCAGCGTGGCCTTAAAGGCCTCCACCAGATGGTGGGGCAGCTTGCGGATGAAGCCCACGGTGTCGCTGAGCAGCACGGTGCAGGTGTCGCTGATCTCCAACGTCCGGGTGGTGGTGTCCAGGGTGTCGAACAGCCGGTTGTTGGCGGGGATGTCCGCCCCGGTCAGCCGGTTGAGCAGGGTGGACTTGCCTGCGTTGGTATAGCCCACGATGGCCACCACCGGCACCTCGTTCTTCTCCCGGCGGGTGCGCTGGGTGGCCCGCACCCGCCGCACCTGCTCCAGCTCCTCCCGCAGCTGCTGGATCTTGCGGCGGATGTGCCGCCGGTCGGTCTCCAACTGGGTCTCGCCGGGGCCGCGGGTGCCGATGGCGCCCTCCTGGCGCTCCAGGTGGGTCCACATGCCCAGCAGCCGGGGCAGCAGATACTGGTACTGGGCCAGCTCCACCTGGAGCCGTCCCTCCCGGGTGCGGGCCCGCTGGGCGAAGATATCCAGGATCAGGGCCGCCCGGTCCAGCACCTGGACGCCAGTTCCTCCGACAGCACCCGCTGCTGGGGAGGGACAGGGGTTATCCACCACCACCATGTCGGCCCCATGGCCCCACCAGCTCCTTCACCTCAGCCGCCCTCGCCGATGAAGGTGCGGGGATCGGGGCGTCCTTGTTCTGGAACACGGTGCCCACGCACACGCCCCTGCGGTCTCCAGCAGATCGGCCAGCTCCTCCATGGAGGTGTCGTCGGCGTTTTCCTCGGCGGACAGGCAGTGGGCGTTCAGGCCCACCAGCACCGCCCGGTTTTTCGCTTGCTTTGTCTCGTTTTCCGTCATACCGTCCTCCGCGCCGCGGGCCGCAGCCCCGGCGTCAGTTTTTCTTCAGTACTTCCACAATCTCCCCGATAAAGATGCGGTGATAGTCCCGCTCGGGGTACCACTTCCTGTCCAGCTCTCCGTCCAGGAAGTGGGTCGGGTCCATGTCCTGCCAGTACGCCTTTTTACATACCAGCACCAGCCCGGCCTCCTCAAAGTAGGGCGCTCCGCACGCCGCCCCGGCCACCGTGAAGCCGCACTCCTTGACCTTATCCACGTCCCGGCCGCTCTTGGAGCCGCACAGGGCCATGGCCTTCCGGTATTCCTCCCCGAAGAAGGAGAGGGTGAAGCAGTTCTCCCGCTCCACGAATTCCAGGGTGTACCGCTGGGGCGGATGTAGACCGTGGCCACCGGCTTTCCCCACAGCACGCCCAGGCCGCCCCAACTGGCCGTCATGGTGTTGCACCGCTCCGCCGTCCCGGCGGTGACCAGCATCCACTGCTCGCCGATCATGGAAAAGACGTTCTGGTCCAGCTCCTTGGGGTCAATTCTGCTAAACATCGCTCTTACCTCCATCCGTTGATCACCGTGTCCGGATCGTCCACATAAACCGAAACCTCGCCGCACTGGGGGCAGACCGCGGCCTTCAGAATTCCCATCCGTCCGTCGCCGCGCACGAAGCTTCCCCCATTGTCGATGAAAATTTCATGTTTATGCCCATCCTCCTTGACGTTCCAGCCCTCCAACATCTCTGTCCCGCAGCGCAGGCACTTGCGCATAGCCGTCTCCCTCCTTATTCTTATGCCGCTCCGGCGGCTGGTATCCTTCCGATGCAAAAGAGCCCGTACCGAAACCGGTACGGGCTCTTACATACGAACTTCTTGTCCAGGCCGAACTTCTTGTTGAAGCGGCTGACGCGTCCGCCAGTATCCACCATCTTCTGCTTGCCGGTGAAGAAGGGGTGACACTTGGAGCAGACTTCCACGCGAATGTCCTTCTTGGTAGATCCGGTTTCGATCACATTACCGCAAGCACACTTGATCGTGGTCTGTGTAGTTGGGATGGATGCCTTCCTTCATGGTGTGTTCACCTCTTTCTTCGTTCTGGATGAGGCGGCGCAGCAAACCTCCACGCCTTATAAATGCTAGGATAGTATAGCACAGGAAAACCGGAATTGCAACTGTTTTTTCAGAAATTTTTCAAGTTGCCAGCGGCCCTTCACACATCCACCGCCTGATCCAGGGCGAAAAACCACAGGCACCGGCGGATCACCGGCTTCCCGGTGATCTCCTCCAGCGCCCGGCTGTAGGCCGCGAGCTGGGGCCGGTACTCCTCCGCCCGGGCCGCTACAGAGCGCCGGTCCACCCGGTCGGTCTTGAAGTCCACCACGGTGATGCCCTCCAGAGTCTCAAAGCAGCAGTCCACCACGCCCTGGAGGAGCACCTGCTCCTCCGCCCCGGCCTGGGGGTAGTAGTCCGCCGCCGGAACCAGGATGGAGAACTGAACTCCCTCCGCAGGGAGGTTGAGGCCATCAGCTCCCGCCCCAGGGGAGAGGCGAAAAAGGCCGCGATTTTGGCCGGGTCCACCGCCTCCCCCTGCTGGGGGTGAGAAGGCCCGCTCCACCAGCCGGGCGATCTCGGCCCGCACCTGCTCCACGCGCTCCGTCCGCTCGAAGTCGATGTACTGCATGACCAGGTTGAGGGCGGTGCCCTTCTGGGCCGGGGTGAGGCCGAACTCCTCGGTGGCGAACCGGGGCCGCCCCAGCGGATGGGCCGGGGGCCGGACCGCCGCCTCGGCCACCTCCTCGTCCAGCGCCCGCCCCTTGAGCTGGGTGGCGGTGAGCTTGGAGGGCAGCTCCACCTCCGCTCCGTGGGGATAATGCCAGGCCAGCCGGGCCGCCAGGGCGGCGGTCTCCTCCCCGCCCCCGCGGAAATCATCTCGCCGTCCGGGGGACCGGATGGGGAAATGGCATTCTCCTCCGGTTCCGCCTGGAACTCCGCCCCGTCCACAAAGCGGATATCCCAGGCCGGGCCGAAGTCCGCCGCCGGGACGGGCACCTGCACCCCCGCGGCCCGGCGGAGGGCCTCCCCGTCGGGCCGGGCCAGGGCGGGCAGCAGCACCCACTGCCCCACGCTCTGGCACCCGGCCAGCACCTGGGGCTCCACCGGACAGGCCGCGTCGGGGGCCAGCTTCTCCAGATCCCGCGCCCCGCCGGTGAGGGCCACCGACAAAATCAGCTTCTCCTTGGCCCGGGTCATGGCCACATAGAGCAGCCGCAGCTCCTCGGCCATCATCTCCAGCTCCAGCTTCCGGGCCACCGCCCGGCGGGCCAGGGTGGGATACTCCATCCCCCGCTCCACGTCCAGCCGCTTGGGGCCCACCCCCAGCTTGGGGTGGAACAGGATGGGCCGGCTCATGTCCTCCCGGTTGAGCCTCCGCGCCAGCCCGCAGAGGAGCACCACGGGGAACTCCAGCCCCTTCGACTTGTGGATGCTCAGGATGCGCACGCCGCCCCCCTCCCGGCCGGGGCGGGCAGGGCCAGCGGCCCCGTTCTCCGCAGCCGGGTCAGAGTAGGACAAAAAGCCGAACAGGCCCTTGTGGCCCGCGCCCTCGAAGCGGCGGGCCAGCTCCGCCAGGGTGAGCAGATTGGACTGCCGCTCCTCCCCCCGGTCCATTGCGCCGAACACCCCCAGCAGATTGGTGCGGTCGTAGAGCTGCCAGAGCAGCTCGTGGCTGCTCAACTCCCCGCGCCGAAGCGCAGCTCGTCCAGCTCGGCCAGAAAGGCCGGCTGTCCTCCCCGTCGGCGGCCAGGGGCGGCGTAGAAGTCGGTGTCGGGACTGGCGGCCCGGAGCTCCGCCAGCCGGTCGGCAGAGAAGCCGTACACCGGGGAGCGGAGGACGGAGATGAGGGGCACGTCCTGCCTTGGGTTGTCCACGATCTGGAGCAGGGAGAGGGCCACGTTCACCTCGGTGGCGGCGAAGAAGTCGCCGCCGCCCTCCCCTCCCAGGGATGCCCCGCTCCCCAGGGCGCGGGCGTAGTGGTGGAGCACCGTGTTGGGGAGCGGAGTAAAATCACGATGTCTGCCGGGCGGACGGGCCGCTCGCCGCCCTCGCCGTCGGAGACGGGAACCCCCGTCCACCAGCGCCCGGATGCGCTTGGTCGCAAAGCGGGCCTCGATGAGATCCCGGGCGGTCTTCTCCTCCTCCCCCTCGGCGGAGGCGTCCACCGCGTCCAGCTCCACGGCGTAGCGGCCGTCGGGCGGGAAGGGCGCGCCGGGGTAGAGGGCCTCGTCGGCGGTGTAGTCCATCTCGCCGAAGTCGGCGGACATGACGTTGCGGAACACAAAGTTGGCCCCCTCCAGCACCTCCGGCCGGGAGCGGAAGTTCCGGGACAGGATGAGCCGCCGCTCCTCCCCCCGCCGCCCGGGTGTAGTCGGCAAAGGCGCGGTACTTGCCCAGGAAGATGGTGGGATCAGCCAGGCGGAAGCGGTAGATGGACTGCTTCACATCCCCCACCAGGAAGAGGTTCCTCCCCTCCCGGGACAGGGCGGTGAAGATGGCGTTCTGCACCTCGTTGGTGTCCTGGTACTCGTCCACCATGATCTCGTCGTACCGGGCGGACCACTGGCGGGCCAGCTCGGTGGGAGCTCGTCCTCCCCACCAGCAGGCGCACCGCCATGTGCTCCAGATCGGCGAAGTCCACCATGCCCCGGCGGAGGCCTTCTCGGCGGCATAGGCCCCTCAAAATCCTTCACCAGGGCGAACAGCCCCCGCACCGCCGGGTGCACCGCCCGGAGATCCTCCAGGAGATCCGCCCCGCAGTCCTCGAACCACTCCCCAGCTTCTCCATCCGCTTTTTGCAGGTGCTCCGGATGGCCTTCACCTGCTCCGCCGCGTCGGGGCAGTCCACCATCTTCTTGCGCCCGCCGCCGGAGGGGATGGGCAGGGCGGCCCGGCCGCGTCCCACCCGCCGCGTCCCCTCCACAAAGGCGTCCAGGGCCGCCAGGGTGGCAGAGGCTGGGGGCGTAATTGGCGTCCAGATTGGCGTCGCAGGGGCACAGCTCCAGGGCCCGGCGATCTTGTCCCGCCAGTAGGCCCCTGCCGCCCCGCGTCGTCCAGCAGCAGGCGGCCGGGGGTCTCCCCGGGTCGTCTACCCCCTCCAGGGCAAAGGCCCGCTCCTGCCCGTCCAGCCAGGCGGCGGGATTGGGGTGGGCCTGCACCCGCCCCCGGATGTCCAGCACGATCTGCATGAGCCGGCTGTCGTCCCGCCCGGCGGACATGGTGTCCACCAGCCGGGCGAAGTCGCTCCCTCGGCGATGTCCTCATAGCGCTGGTCCAGCACATCGTTGAGGGCGCGGAGCATGAGGATGCCCGCCTCCCCCTCGTCGCACAGGCGGAAGTCCGGGTCCAGCTCCAGCAGGTGGCCGCACTCCCGCAAAGCTGGGCGCAGAAGGCGTGGACGGTGGAGATCTGGGCCTTATAGACCAGGGTGGCCTGCCGCCGCAGGTGGGCGTCGGTGGGGCGCTCCGCCAGCCGGGCGGACAGCTCCTCCACGATGCGGCCCCGCAGCTCGGCGGCGGCGGCCTTGGTGTAGGTAATGACCAGGAAGCGGTCGATGTCCAGCCCCCCCCTCCACCCGGGCCAGGAGCCGCTCCACCAGTACCCGGGTCTTGCCGGAGCCGGCGGCGGCGGACACCAGCAGCCCGCCGCCCCGGTTGTCCACCGCAGCCTGCTGTTCACTTGTCAGGGAAAAGGCCATAGGGCGCTCCTTTCAGCTCAGCGGGGATGGGTTCGGTTCAGTCCTCCCACTTTTGGCGTGGGCTTCGTTCCAGATCTCCGGGCTGCCCACGCCCACCTCGTCGTAGCGGTAGACGGGGTTCTTCCCCGCCCTGCGCTGCTTCTGGTAGTCCTTGAGCACCCGGATGGCCTTTCCCCCCAGCAGCAGGATGGCCACCAGGTTGACCAGGGCCATCAGGCCCATCAGCACATCGGCCAGATCCCACACCATGGAGAAGCTCATCTGGGCGCCAATGAAAATGGCGGCCACACAGGTCAGCCGGAATACCAGCAGCCCGGTCTTGGAGTCCCGGATGAAGCGGAAGTTGGACTCGGTGTAGTAGTAGTTGCCCACCAGGGAACTGAAGGCGAACAGGAAGATGGAGACGGTGATGAACAGGGGCCGAAGGGCCCACCTGGCTGTGCACCGCCGCCTGGACAAAGTTCATGCCCTCGGGTAGGCGTCGATGGGCACGCCGGAGAGGAGCAGCATGAAGGCGGTGGTGGAGCAGATGAGAATGGTGTCGATGAACACGGAGAGCATCTGCACCAGCCCCTGCTTCACCGTGTGGGACACGTCGGCGGCCGCCGCCGCGTTGGGGGGAGCCCATGCCCGCCTCATTGGGTAGAGGCCACGCTTGATGCCTGCATGATGCAGGACGCGCCGATGCCCGCGAACATGGCCTTGGGATCAAAGGCCTGGGAGACGATCATGGAGAGCATATAGGGCACCTGGCCGATGTTCTTGACGGTGATGAAGAGGCCCAGGGCGATATAGATGGCCGCCATGACCGGGACGATGCCGGAGGTGATGGCGCGGAGGCGGCGTACGCCGCCGAAGATGCACAGGCCGGTGAGCAGGGCCAGCACCGCGCCCACCACCGCGGGCCAGACGCTCTCGGAATAGCCGGGCAGGTAGTACTGGAGGGCGGAGCCGGCGTTGTAGGCCTGGAGGGCGTTGAAGCCGTAGGCGAAGCAGGCGATGAGCAGCACCGCGAACACCACGCCGAAGAACCGGCTGCCCAGGGCCTTCTGGATGTAGTAGGCCGGGCCGCCCCCAGTTGTCCCCGTGCTTCTCCTTGTAGCACTGGGCCAGGGTGCTCTCAATGAAGGCGGAGGCCGCGCCGATGAGGGCCAGCAGCCACATCCAGAACACCGCGCCGTAGCCGCCGATGACCGTGGCGGCGATGATCGCGTTGGCCACCCCGGCGATGTTGCCCGTGCCCACCCGGGAGGCGGTGGAGATCATCAGGGCCTGGAAGGAGGAGATGTCCTTGCCGTCCTTTTTCTTCTCCCCCAGCACCCGCAGGGCCTCGGGGAACAGCCGGAACTGCACCCCGCGGGTGTGCACGGTGAAGTAGAGCCCCGCAAAAATCAGCAGGGCGATGAGGAATGTAGGTATACAGAAAGTTGCTGGTGTTGCTCAAGAGCGCTCCAAAATTGATCATGCGCAGATATTCCTCTCTTTTCATTTCTTTGCTTTTTACTATCTGTGCCTAGGCCTTGTTTGAAAATAGTCAACACGCCCAATCACCGGGCCTTTTGCCCTCTGGACGGCCCAATTTTTCCTTGAAATCCGCCAGGATTCCTGCGAAAAAATTGCTTGCCAGCGGGCAAAATTCCTCGCCGCTGGTCATATTGCTATTTTTCAAACAAGGCCTAGAGTCAGCCCCCATCTACAGGTACATCCAGCAGGGGACCCGCCCCAGTACATAACGGCGTAGGGGCGACCCTTGTGGTCGCCCGCGGGCGGCCATAAAGGCCGCTACGGGTTGCGCTCCCGGCGGTCGGGCGTCCGACCAGATAGTCAGGGAGACATTGAAATAATCGGCCAGGGCGATCAGGCCAAAGTAATCAGGATGGCGCGTCTCATTTTCATAGGCCCGAATACACCGCTCTGTTACGCTCAGCTCCTGTGCAAAGGTCTTTTGCGTATAACCTCTTTCTTTCCGCAGCATGCCCAGTCTCTGTCAAACGTCATAATGATTCCCCAATTTATCAACAGGCTCAATTTGTTCCTGTTCAGAGGTATCTATTGCTATGTTTGACCGATTGCAATTCCAACAGGGCCGGGCCTGCTCCTGACTGCGGGCGGCCACAAGGGCGCCCTACGGGTTGCGCTCCCGGCGGTCGGGCGTCCGACCAGATAATCCAGGGGAGACGTCGAAATAGTCGGCCAGGGCGATCAGGCCATCAAAATCCGGCCGGTTTCCCCGCCTCATAATTGTGAACTGCCCAGCGGGACACGTTCAAGGCATCCCCGATCGCATGGTGTGACACCTGCTTTCGTACGCAGCTTTGTAAGCCGCTCCTCAAAAGTGGCCATTTTCCGCTCCTCTCTTGACATGTGGAGTTATTCTCACTACAACGAGTATAGAGTTATTCTCAACAAAGGAGGTTCTATCACGTTTGATCTCTTAGAATTACAGCAGTTGATGATCCATGAGACTTCTCCAGAATACCGCAAGCAGCTTGCCGTTGTCGATACTTACATGACCCGCCTTGGAAAGGGCTCCTCCGCCGCGTTCCTGGACGACTTCTGGTCGGAGCTGTGCAAGCTCTCCGCCATCGAGGCGACGAACAGTTCCGCTCCGGGCTGTATCTGGGCTCCCAACTCATACTTGCTCTTTCGCAACCGCCTGCCAGAATTCCTCGCCCTGACGGCAGGCAGGAAGCGCCGTCGGTCGCCGCCCCGACCCTCCTCGAAGTGACAGGCGGCGGCGTACTCGCACCACTGGCAGGCATTGTGATCCGGCCCCGCCAGAAGGGGTCGGCGGCGATGTGCCGGCGGCCAGCTCCGGCCAATCTCCTCCAGAATCCGCCCGGTGTGCCGGGCCACCAGCCGCTCAGCGGAGACCAGCGCCTCGCCGGTGATGGCCCCGGCCTTGTTCACCTTCACGGGCAGGAAACGGATGCCCGCCTCCCCGGCTCCTCCATGGCGGCGAGCACCTCCGGCTCGTCCAGCACGATGCCGCGCCGCCGCAGCTCGGCGTCCACCTTTCTCCGGCGCTCGGCCTCGCTCATGGCCCGGCTGCCCGCGACCACCGCGTCCCGGGCGGGCAGGTAGAGCACGCCGGCCGGGATGATCTCCCGGTTGTAAAGCGCTTCCCCCTCTCGCTCCAGGGTGAACAGGTAGAGCAGCATTTGAAGGCCCATGCCGTTCCAGATATCCGTCAGATCAAAGGTTTTGCGCCCCGTCTTGTAGTCCACGACCCGCAGATAGAGCCGCCCATCGTGCTCCCAGCCGTCCACCCGGTCCACGAAGCCGGAGATGCTGACCGTCATGCCGTCCACACTCAGCTCCACCGGGGGCAGGTCCTTCCCCGCACCGAAGCCCAGCTCGAAGGAAATAGGCTGGAACTGGGAGGAGCGCAGCTCCTCCGCCACGTTGTCCACCACGGCGTACACCGATTTGAGCAGCCGCCGGAACAGATAGCGGAAGCGGGCGGTCTCGTGCTCCAGCCCGCCCAGCTCCTCGCTGACGTACCGCTCCACCGCCGCCTGGGCCAGGGTGCGCAGCTCCTCCGCCGGAACCTCCTTCACGCCACCCCGCTCCCGGCAGGCCCGCAGCACGTGCTCCAGCACATAGTGGACGAAGGTGCCGTACTCCGGGGCCTGGAACCCGGCGGCCCGCCGGGGCTCGGCCTTCAGGCCGTACTGCATAAAGTAGGAGAAGTGGCAGGACTTGTACTTGTCCATCCGGGAGGCGGACATGGGCACCCGCCTCCCATAGAGGGCGTCCACCGCCGGGCGGGTGAGCCGCCCCCGCTCCATGCGGGCGGCCCGCTCCATCCGCTCCACCAGGGGCGTATTCCGGCAGGGCGCGCAGGGCCGCCCCGGCCTGGGGGAACCGCCCCGCCAGTTCCAGGGCGGGCCGGGGGGCCGCCAGCCGGAAGGAGCCGTCCAGCCGCCCCTCCTCCACCCGCCGGGCCTGGGGAACAGGAAATTCAGCTTGGACTGGAGGAAGGGCCGCCGCTCCTCCCCGTCCGGCCCAGCCGCCGCCCAGCTCACATAAAAGCGCCGCTGGGGCAGGGCGCAGGTCTCGTAGACGATGGTCATCTCCCGGTACAGCTTGTCGGACAGCCGGGGGGCCAGCTCCAGCCCGTAGGAGGCCAGCAGGCTCCGGTCGTCGTCGTTGAGCAGGCCCGGCGACGGCGCGGCGGCGGGGATGGCCCCGTCGTCCGCCCCAGCAGGAACACCACCGGGCAGGCCCGGTGGGCCAGGCGGGCATGTCGCCCACATTCACCCGGTCCAGGGACACGGGGATGGAGCCCACGTCGTACTGGGAGAGCACCAGGGCAAAGAGCTTGGAGAACTCGTCCAGCTCCATGGGGGCGTCCCCCAGGATCTGAGCGCACTGCTCCAGGCCGCCGCAGAGGATCTCCCAGAGCTGGGCATACTCCTCCGCCAGCGCGGCCTGCCCCCGGCGGTTCAGCTCCTCGGTGCGCTGGGCCAGCCGCTCCGGCACCCCGCCGCCTCCAGAAGGTGTAGAGGGCGATCGCCTGCCCCGGCCCGTCTTGTCCGGGTTCTTCCGCAGGCCCTCCAGGGGCTGGGCCACCTGCCGCCGCAGCGTGTTGAGCCGGGCCAGCAGGGCCCGGTCCCCCTCGGAGAAGGGCAGGCCGTACCCTCTGGGGTGGTTCGCCCAGTCCCGCGCCCCCGTCCAGGCGCTCCCCTCCAGGCTCCACTTGAGCACGTAGTTCTCCAGCAGATCCACGTCCTCCGCCGACAGGCCGGTGAGCCCGGTTTTCAGATAGCGGAACACGTCGTCATAGCGGTAGCCCCCCGACGCGGCCTCCAGGGCGGAGGTGATGAGGGCCAGAATGGGCTTTTGCAGAATGTCGCTCATCCGGCTGAGGAACACGGGCACGCCGTACCGGGCGAAAATGGTCTCGACGAGGGAGCCGCAGCCCTCCAGGCTGCGGGCGCACACGGCAATGTCCCGGAAGCGGTAGCCCTCCTCCCGCACCAGGCGCAGAATCTCCGCCGCCGTCCACTCCACCTCGGAGTAGGGGCTGTTGGCCTTCAGCAGGGTGAGCTCCTCCACCGCGCCCTCATAGGGGCGGGCCGGGGCGAAGAGCTGGCCCTCCAGATGGGCCAGGGCCGCCGTCTTGGGTCCGGCCCACCGGCGCGCACCTCAATTTCCCGGGAAACGCCCCGCTCCTGGGCCAGCCGGAGGAGCTGGCGGGCGGTGCGGCGGGCGGGGAAAGATCCCGCGCCCCCTCGTCCTCCTCCAGCTTGTCGCAGGTGAGGGCCACGGTGACGGAATTGGCCTTCCCCAGCAGGGCGGAGAGCACTGCCCGCTCCTGGGGGGTGAAGTCGGTGAAGGCGTCCAGGTAGAAGTCCTTCCCAACCGCCCAGTCCTCCCGGGTGAGCGCCTCCGCCAGCCGGGTCAGCCGGTCCCGGGGATCGGCCCCCTGGCGGGCGGTCATGGCCTCGTAGGCGCCGTAGATGAGAGAGAGGTCCCGCAGCTTGTCCCCCTCCCCGCCGCCGCTCTCCTCCCCCGCGGTCCAGAGCTGCTCCGGGGTGATGCGGCAGGTCTTGAGCTCGTCCACCGTGGCCAGCAGGCCGGAGAGAAAGGCGGGCTTGCGGGAGGGGCGCTGGTACACCCGCAGCTCCGGGGCCACCGACTTGAGGGCGGCGCACAGCAGCAGCAGGCGGCCGCCCCCGTCCAGCGCCGGGGCGGCTAAACCGCCGTACACGGAGAACACCCGGTTGGCCAGCCGGGTGAAGGAGAGCACCTCGGCGAAGAGGGACACCCGGCTGCCTCCGATGGCGCAGAGCTGGCGCTCCATGCTGTGGGAGTGCTGCTCGGGGACGATCAGGATCTGGGGCCGCCCGTCCCCGGCGGCCATGGCCTCCAGCAGGGCGCGGGTCTTTCCCGTCCCCGCCCGGCCCAGCAGCAGCTTGAGTATGTCTCTCCCCCCATTCTTTGGTCAGATATTAAATTATATCATATCCCGCCCCGCCGCGCAATCTTGGACAGCGGGGACTTCCCCGTTGAGCACGTCCCTCCGATATGCTACAATAAACAATATCGCAATTTGGAGGTGAGGCAAATTGGACGCACAGATCTTCTGGAAGGTAATCGGGGCCTATAATATGGATACATGGGGCCTGCAAATCGTCCTCTTGCTCGTTCTCCTGGTTATGTTCGCGCTGTCCTACACCCAAAAGGCACCATGGGCGGCAAAGTTTGCCCTCGGAATCGCAAACTTGTGGATCGGTCTCGCCTTTTTCGCCCGTTATGGATCAGAACCTATCCAGAAGTATTTTGCGCTTCCGCTCTATCTGCTCTTCGGCATTCTGTTCCTGTATGAGAGCAGGCACAACGGAGCGGATACGCTCCAAAGCCCACCGCCGCGCAGGCCCTGCTTCTGCTGCTCTGGCTGCTTTACCCCTCGTCTCCCTCCTTCTGGGAAACGCCTTTCCGCAAATGGTGACACATATTATGCCCTGTCCCATTGTCAGTCTGAGCATCACGGTCTGTGCGGCTTACCGGCACAAGAACAGGCTTCTCCTTGCTCTTCTGACTCTTTGGGGGCTGACTGGGATTAAATCGATCTTTTTTCACGCCTATGAGGACACAATTCTCCTGCTCTGCGGCCTGTATGGGGTTGTACAGCTTGTCATGGCCGTAAGGTCGGCTAGGCGGAACTAGTTTTTCAAAGGGGCGGCGTTTCGCTGTTCGGGGCGCTGGCGGAGGAGCGGAAGCTCCATCTGCTCCATACCGCCGTCCACAACGGCATGACCGAGCTGGTCTATGTCCCCCGCTAGTCTCCATGCGCGCGAGACGGCCGCCGCCCAAATGGGCGGCGGCCGTCTTTTGGGCCTTTTCAGTGAATGCCGTAGGTCTCCCACAGCGTCAGGGTATTCTGAATGGTGAGCTTCTCGGCGAACAGCTCCCGGAACTGGGCGGTCTTCTGCTTTCCCTGGGCCTTGAGGGCCTCCATCCGCCCGGCCAGCTCCTCCTGGCGGGCCAGCAGGCGCTCATAGGCGTCCTCGAAACGGCCCAGCCGCTCGGCGGCCTCTTGTTCCAGCCCGGCGGGCACAGAAAATCCGCCGTCCGGGCCGGGTACCGTGATGCGCTCCACCGCTTACTGGGGATTGAGGGTGTAGTTGGGCGCTTCCTTGGTGATATAGATGTCGTGGGGGTGGGACTCCTTGAGTCCGGCGGAGGTGATCTGCATGAACTGGGCCTTGGTGTGCAACTCCTCCACGTTGTGGCAGCCGGTGTAGCCCATACCGGCCCGCAGGCCGCCCATGAGCTGGTAGATGGTGTCGCCGGTGGGGCCCTTGTAGGGCACGCGGCCCTCTACGCCCTCGGGCACCAGCTTCTTGTTGTTCTGCTGGAAGTAGCGGTCCTTGGAGCCGCAGGCCATGGCGGCGCCCAGGGAGCCCATGCCGCGGTAGACCTTGAACTGGCGGCCCTGGTACACCTCGGTGTCGCCGGGGACTCCTCGCAGCCCGCCAGCAGGGAGCCCAGCATGACCACGTTGGCGGCCAGGGCCTTGGCCAGATCGCCGGAGTACTTCACGCCGCCGTCGGCGATGATGGGCACGCCGTACTCGGCGGCCACGCAGGCGGCGTCATAGACGGCGGTCACCTGGGGCACGCCGATGCCGGCCACCACGCGGGTGGTGCAGATGGAGCCGGGGCCGATGCCGATCTTCACGCAGTCGGCGCCCGCCTCAATGAGAGCGCGGGTGCCCTCCGCGGTGGCCACGTTGCCGGCGATGAGCTGCACGTCGGGGTAGAGGGCCTTGATGCGGCGGACGCACTCCAGAATGTTGTTGGAGTGGCCGTGGGCGGAGTCCAGGCAGAGCACGTCCACGCCGGCCTCCACCAGCGCGTGGACCCGGTCCAGCACGTCGGGCGGTAGCGCCGATGGCGGCGCCACCAGCAGGCGGCCCTTCTCGTCACGGGCGGAGTTGGGGTACACCTCGGCCTTTTCGATGTCCTTGATGGTGATGAGGCCCTTGAGGTGGTTCTCGTCGTCCACGATGGGCAGCTCGATCTTGTGGCGGCGCAGGATCTCCTTGGCCTCCTCCAGCGTGACGCCCCTGGCGGTGACCAGGTTCTCCTTGGTCATCACGTTGTCGATGAGCTGGCTCATGTCGGTCTCGAACTTCATGTCGCGGTTTGTGATGATGCCGATGAGCTTGCCGTTGTCGCAGATGGGCACGCCGGAGATGCGGAACTTGGCCATGAGCTCGTCGGCCTCCGCCAGCGTATGGCCGGGGGCCAGCCAGAAGGGTTGGTGATGACGCCGTTCTCGCTGCGCTTGACCATGTCCACCTGCTCGGCCTGGCGCTGATGGACATATTCTTATGAATGATGCCGATGCCGCCCTCACGGGCGATGGCGATGGCCATGCGGTACTCAGTCACGGTGTCCATGGCGGCGCTGATCAGGGGGATGTTAAGCCTGATCCTGCGGGTGAGCTGGGTATGCAGATCGATGTCTGCGGGCAGGACGTCGCTCTCGGCGGGGATGAGCAGCACGTCGTCGAAGGTGAGGCCCTGCCGGGTGAACTTCTGGCGCTCGTCAGTGTTGACCATGGTGCATCTCCTTTTATCTTTTGCTCTCTCAGAGGTTAAATTTTTTCTATTTTACTCGATGGCTCCGCCGCTGTCAAGTGGTGAGCTCCGCCAGCTCCACCGCGCCGTCAAACCGGCTCTTGCCCGCCTGATCTGCCCCGTGGACGTACCACAGGCCGCCGGCCTGGCCGGTGTAGAGCTCGATGGTCTCCCCCGCCACGCACTCGGCCAGGTAGCCCACCTGGAGGGAGGAGACGAAGCGGCTGGGGCCCAGGCGCTCCATGTGGAGGGCGTCGCAGAGGAAGTCCACATAACGGACATTGTTGACGTGGCCGTTGACGTCGGTATCACTGTAGTGCATGGCGCGGCTGTCCGCGTGCTCCATGGTGTCGGGCAGGCGGACCCGGGACAGGGTGCGCTCCTTGCAGAGAGGGCCGCCGTCGGTGCCCTGGAACTCCGTGATCCTGCCCATGCGGGCCAGCTTGTGGGTAACGGCGTCGGCCAGCACCCAGGTGGACACCGCCTCCCCCACCGGCCGTCCATTCACAAACAGGTCGAAGTCCCGGTAGGTGGAGGCTCCCCTCCCGCCCGGTGTCAGGTGCGGATGTGTACAGTGTCCCCCAGCTCAGAGGGACATCCAGCCGGTACCACAGCCGGGCCAGCATCCAGAAGCTGTTGTACCGCTCCAGCATCTCGTCCCGGGAGACGTGAAGGGCACAGGCCGCCTGGGTGGCGGCCTCCTGGAGCATCCCCATCAGCCCGGAGGGGCGGCAGTGGTACCAGGGGTCGATGTCCCTGGAGTCCACCGTGTATTCGCACTCGTATACCACCATGCTTCCGCCTCCTCAGTCCTGGCCGTGGATGACCAGCTTGTTTTTACAGCAGATGTCGTCGATGTCGCTGGCGGTGGCCGCCGGAATGCGCATGGCCCCGCCGCAGTCGGCGCAGAACAGGTCGATGGAGCTAAAATTGACCTGGAGCTTCCAGCGGTGGGAGCCGCAGGTGCAGGAGATGCCGTCCCGCTGGGCGATCTCCTTGAGCTCGGAGAGCACCTCCTGCATCACCAGCTCGTCCAGGAAGGCCCCCTTCTCCCCCGAAGCGGCCTCCAGCTTGTCCACCGCTTCCTCCAGGCGCTGGAGGGCGGCAAACACCGGCCTCCTCCCCACGTAGCAGCAGTCCAGCCCCGAGGCGGCGCAGGAGAGGCCAGCACCTTCTCGTGGAGAAAGGCGTGGGAGGAGCAGGTGACGGTGTGATCCTTGCCGCAGAACAGGCAGGGGACGGTGAGCTTCACCCGGTCGCCCATCAGCTCCACCCGGAGGAGGATTTGCCGCAGGGGCAGGGCAGTTCGTTGGCGGACGCCGCCAGTTGGAATACGCTGCGCTCCACCGCCACGCTCTGGCGGCAGGCGGGACAGAGATAGGCCAGAGTACGCTTGGCTTCCTCGACCATGATATGCCTCCATTTCAATGAATCCGGTTTCTGCTGTTTATTATACCGCAAAGCCCTCTTTTTGACCAGCATGTCCCGCCACAAAATCCAGCCTCATATTTTCCCGGCTTTTCGTTCAAAATAGCATTATCTGAAGGAAAGAAGGTTGGCGCTATGACCACAAAAAGCTGGGCCGGCAGACGGTCGCCCTTGCCCACCCGCCCTCCGTCGCGGGCCACGCCAATGTGGTGGGGAAAAAAGAAGGGGAGGGCCCGCTGGCCGACAGCTTCGACCAGATCAATCAGGACGATTCCTTTGGGGAAAAGACCTGGGAGAAGGCGGAGACCGCCATGCAGAAGCTGGCCCTCTCCTCCGCGCTGGACAAGGCGGGGCTGAGCGCCTCCGCCCTGGACTATATTCTGGCCGGCGACCTGCTCAACCAGTGCATTGGCTCCGGCTTCGCCGTCCGGGGGCAGGACGTCCCCTTCTTCGGGCTGTACGGCGCCTGCTCCACCATGGCGGAGAGCCTGTCTCTGGCCGCCCTGCTGGTGGACGGCGGTTTCGCCGCCCACGCCGCCGCCATGACCTCCTCCCATTTCTGCTCCGCCGAGCGGCAGTACCGCACGCCCCTGGAGTACGGCGGCCAGCGCACCCCCACCGCCCAGTGGACGGTGACGGGGGCGGGCTGCGTCATCCTCTCCCGGGAGGGGCCGGGCCCCTATATCACCCATGTGACCACAGGCAAGATTGTGGACAAGGGAATCCAGGACGCCAACAACATGGGGGCCGCCATGGCCCCCGCCGCCTATGACACCATTCAGGCCCATTTTCGGGACACAGGCCGCAGGCCCTCGGACTGATCTGATCGTCACCGGCGATCTGGGCAGTCTGGGCAAGGAGATTCTGCTGGATCTCTTCCACCGGGACGGCATTGAATTCAAAATCTGGAGGACTGCGGCGTGCTCATCTATGCCCAGACCCAGGACGTCCACTGCGGTGGCTCGGGCTGCGGCTGCTCTGCCGCGGTGCTCACCGGCTTTCTGCTCAACGGTATGAAGCAGGGCCGCTGGAGGCGCCTGCTCTTCTGCGGCACCGGTGCCCTGCTCTCCCTACCTCCACGCTCCAGAGCATCCCGTCCATCTGCCACGCGGTGGCCATCTCAACGGAACAGTGAGGAAAATCATGGAAGTCTTTTGGGAATACGCCCGCGCCTTCCTCTGCGGCGGGGTGCTCTGCCTGATCGGGCAGCTGCTCATTGACAAGACCAAGCTCACTCCGGCCCGTATTCTGGTGCTCTATGTGGTGTCCGGCGTGGTGCTGGGCGGGCTGGGGCTCTACAAGTATGTGGTGGAGTTCGGCGGGCGGGGGCTACCGTCCCCCTGACCGGCTTTGGCTATCTGCTGGCCAAGGGGCCGCGAAGGCCGTGGACGAGATGGGCATACTGGCGCCCGCACCGGCGGCGTCACCGCCGCGGCGGGCGGCATCTCCGCCGCCATCTTCTTCGGCTGGCTGGTGGCCCTGATCTTTAAACCCAAACCCAAATCCCGATAAAAGAGGCGCGGGGCATTGCCCCGCGCCTCTTTCGCCTGCTGTTTGCCTTAGTGCAGGCCGTCCGCCGGTCAACACTTGAGCAGCAAATGCGTCCAGCAATAACCGCGGCGGCCGCCAGCAGAAGGGCCGCTGGCGGTGCTCATGCGGCGTACCCTTCCAAGCGCTCCGTCACCTTCGCAGACATATCCGCCCCCGCCTTTTGAAGTATGCTGGACATAGATGTCCATAGGGTCTGACTCTTTGCCTTTGAACAAATAATCCGTTGTTACTCCGAAGATCTCACTCAGCCGAATTATTTTTCACTGTCCGATAAACTCTGGTCCGTTTCACGCAGTTAAAAGATGGTGTCAACGGCTTGGTCGATGTTGCCAATGAAGCGATAGAAAATCTCGATTTTCTGTACCCGTTTTCCCTCGCTGTCCTTTATCACCTCATGGATAAGGATTTTTCAATCAAGGTAATCATACTTCTGCGGTCAGCTCAGACAGGTCGGCATATTGCTTTACCAAAACAAGCCATTTTTCAATGTTTCCGTCTGTTCCCGTGCGGCTTCAAGCTGTGTATTCAAGGCCAGGATCTTAGTCTCCAGCGCCTTCTGCTCCTGCTGGAACTTTTGGGAGAGCATAGAGAAGTTCCGGGCGGTCATGACCTCCGCGGTTCTGTCCTCATATATCCGGGCTATCAGGCTGTCCAGCTCGGCAAGACGTTTTCCGCCCGCTTTTTCTCCGCCGCCGCCCGTCTGTGCTTTGCCTCCTGTCCACTGTTGGAGGGCTTCAAAAGGCGGGCGGCTATGGCTTTCTCATTCTGATGGACCGCCTTAATCCAGAACTGCAAACGGGAGAGAACATAGGGATAAAGAACATCATAGCGGACATAATGTGCGGAACACTGATTGCCGAGTTGTCCATAGCGGCTGCAATCGTAATGCCTGTATGGTTTCTTGATCTGGCGTTTTGTCCTGAAACGCATAGACCAGCCACAACCGGCGCATTTGAGAGGCCTGGAGAAAATTTGTGTTGTCTGGTCCTTCATATAACGGCGGCGTGTGGCGACCTGTTCTTGCACACGGTCAAAACATCTTTCGAAATGATCACCTCATGAGTCCCCTCGACACGTACCCACTCGCTGGGGTCCTTGCGGATACGCTTCTTATTTTTATAGGAGATATTTGTTTCCCGGTAATGGACCGAATTTTCGATGTAGGTTTCATCCTTCAAAATGCTTTTGACCTGGGCTATGGTCCAGGCGTAGGCTTCCCTCCGGGTCCTTGCGGCAGCCAATGGGCACATAGGCGAAAATCCTTTGTCCTTTGGTAAATTTGGCCTTGAACGCTGATTTTACCTTGCGCCTGAATGAGCCGAACCAGTGTGGGGCGATCCACCTCTTCCAGCTGAGCATAATCCTGCATCATGTTCAGCCACTCGTCTACGGACTGTTCTTTTTCCCGCCTGGCAGACAGCAGTTCGCAAAGTACCTTACGCCGCTCCTGCTTTGCGGCTCGCTCTACTTCATAGCCATTCAAGAGCTGGACACACAGGTTTTCCGGGACGCGTCCCATGACCTTATCCTCGTAAGCGGACTGCACCAGCCTGTCCAGTTCCGGCAGCCGCTTCACGTTACCTTTACTCCATAAAACAGGCGGCCGTCAAAACTCTGGCCCCCCATATTTCAAAGTACAAATCTTTCAGCAGCAGACCGGATCCTGGCCACGCTCCACCGTCTCACCCCGAAAGCAATGCCCGCGGTATTTCCAGATGCCGGGCATATCGCGGCATCGCTCGAAAGTAACGTAGCTCGCACGCCACCGACTGGTTTTCGGGTCTTCCCGATGACTATGGCCCCCCCATTTATGCGCATGCACTCGAGAGAAAGGCCAACAATTTATCACTTCGTCCACCATGGCTCCCACAACATAGTCTCTGGGCTTTGCAGTCTCATAACGGAATGTCTTTGCGGTGAATATTTCCAACTCTGCAGTAATTCATCCAGGCCTTTATTTTCTGTAAAATCTCAGAATCCGTTAGATTATATCAGCCGTATTATGCATCTAAAATATATTGTTTTGTGCTATAATCCCCTGTGACATACTTCCAGCACCAAGCAGAGGACACATTGAGTAACAGTTGGTATTAAAATTGCTATACATTATTTCCAGAGGGGGCGTTGTCCCTCAAAAGAAAGGAGACTAAGTTTATGGAAAAGTTTGTTTCTGAACTGCGCGTAAGAATGTCTGCCAAAGATGCACACTATGGTGGAAATCTGGTAGATGGCGCACATATGCTGCACCTCTTTGGCGATGTGGCTACCGAACTGCTGATCCGCTGCGACGGCGATGAGGGGTTGTTTTGCGCATAAGACAATATAGAGTTTCTGGCTCCTGTTTACGCCGGAGACTACATCGAAGCGAAGGGCGAGATCACTTATATCGGAAATACGTCCCGCAAGATGACCTTTACCGCGTACAAGGTCATTACAGCTAGGCCGGACGTAAGCGCTTCAGCGGCCGACGTTCTGGATGAGCCGGTTCTGGTCTGCCGAGCCAGCGGCACCTGTGTGGTCCCAAAGAACTGCAAGCGGAAATAAACAGTTGCCGGACGGGTCCCCAATGGGGCCCGTCCGCTTTCTATCAAATTAAGCGACAGAAGAGGGCATCTATAATGGATAGCTTTGGGCTAGAACGATCTATAGAGCCGCGGCACGCCCTGGCCCAACAGGCGTGGAAAATAGATAATACGATGACGCTTCGGTCGGACGAGGTTCTCATCGACGTCAAAATCATCAATATCAATTTGGCCAGCTTCAATGAAATTCTGGACGAAACAGGCGAGGACAGAGCCTTGCTGTGTCAACGCGTTTTAGAAATTGTCCGCGAGCGGGGAAAACTTCACAATCCGGTAACCAACAGTGGAGGAATGTTATATGGCACCGTGGTGGAGTTAGGTCCCAGCTACCCAAATATTTACCATATCCGGCCAAAGGACGAGATCATATCTCTGTCCTCCCTCACGGTAACCCCTCTGCACATTACGCAGATCCTCCGCATTGACTGCGAAAGCGCCCAACTGGAGGTAGAGGGTCAGGCCATCCTATATGCCAACTCTCCAGTCGTCAAAAAACCGCCGGACTTGCCCCTGCGAGCCGTGATTGCAGCTATGGATGAGGCTGGCGCCCCTACTCGCTCCTATCAGATCGTGCAACCTGGGCAGGATGTACTGATACTCGGTGCCAGCGGCCGCATCGGTCTGATGTGTGGCTATGCCGCCAAGGATAAGATGGGCTCCAGCGGACGGCTTGTAGGTATCGTGCGAGATCAGGAAAGCCGTATTCAAATGGAACAATGCAGCGTGTTCGACGAGGTGTTGGAACTGGATGCCACCAACTTGAGCGCTTTATGCGGCACTCCACACGCGGAGATCATCCAGCGCTTTGATGTAGTCATCAACTGTATCAACACAGCAGACACTGAGGCTGCAAGCCTATTGGCAGTCAAAACCATGGAACCATATACTTTGCCACCATATGCTGCGACTATAAATTCGTGGCGCTGACCACAGAAAGTATCGGCAAAGAGATTCAGGTCATCCCTTACACAGGCTTTTTGGAGGGACACGCAGACTACACTTTGGGTCTAATGCGCAGGTTCCCGCAAATGCAGACAGACATCCAGCGCGGGATATGCGGTGTGCCGGAGACTATCTCTATCCCGAACTCGGACGAAACACCGCACGCAAAGAGTGAAGCGGACGAGGACTGTGCGAGCGGATATATCTTCCATAGCTTGGAGGCCAAGGCCACTCTGCGCCAGGCGCTTAAAGTTGCCCGCTATACCTCCAACGTCATGATCTATGGCGAATCCGGTGTTGGAAAGGAAATTATTGCCAGAATTATTCATCAGAACAGCGAGCGAAAAAGCTTCCCAATGGTCAAAATCAACTGTGCCGCGATTCCGGAGCATCTGCTGGAGTCGGAACTGTTTGGCTACGAAAAGGGTTCCTTTACCGGAGCAAACATCAAGGGGAAAATCGGCCTCTGGGAAGCTGCACAGAACGGCACTCTATTCTTGGACGAGGTGGGCGAGCTTCCCTTACTTTCCAGGCCAAGTTGCTGCGCGTGATCCAAGAAAAAGAAATTGTTCGTGTCGGTGGGCTAACTCCCATCAAGGTGGATGTACGGATCATCGCTGCCACCAACCGAAATCTAGCTCGCATGGTGCAGGCCGGGGAATTCCGAGAGGATCTTTACTACCGGCTGAACGTCTATCCCATCACCGTTTTGCCTCTGCGCATGCGCCGGGCAGACATCATCCCCTTAGCCAAATACTTTGTAGAGCGATACAACCTGGAATTCGGGCTTCAAAGTCGCTAGGCGCAAAAGCACTGGAATTTCTGGAGAACCAGTCCTTTCGCGGAAATATCCGCGAGTTGCAAAATCTGATCCAGCGGTTGATGATTATGACAAATAACCGGATCATTGAGGCGCGGGACGTGCTCCAAGTCCTCTCCATGGACAGCGTGGAGCCGCCTTCTGTAGCAGCAGCCGTTCCATCTCCGGATTTTCACAAGCAGACCACCGGCGGTTCTCTGAAGGAAATGTTGAGCCAGCGGGAACGGGAAATCCTCCAGTTATACCAGCAACGGTACAAGTCCACTCGAAAGATTGCCAACATGCTGGGGATTAGTCAATCCTCTGTAGTCCGAAAATTAAATCTGTACGGTCTTCAATCGGAAGACAAGTGAACCTTTTTTGAATCACAAGCGAACCATAAATTGATCGTTCGATCAATTTATGGTTCGCTCTTCTGTTAATGGACTTCGAATTCCCGTTTCACTAAAGATAAAACTAGTAAAAATATCAAAAAATGAGTTGGCACGCAGCTTGCAGTTCAAAAATATAGTATTTCGCTACAGAAAGGAGACTCTACCATGCGAGGAGATCCATACGGAAGCCATCGTGTCATTTCCCCCAAAGGATTGCTTCCGCAGGCAGCAGAACGGGTGGACAACTCCCCCACTATTTGTTCCAATGAGATTCTGATCGACGTCATCGCGCTCCAGCCAACGGCCACAGCCTTTGGCCGCATCAAGCAAGAGTGTGGCGGCGATGTGAACCGGATCGCCCAGGAGATCCAGAAGATCGTGGACGAGCGCGGAAAGTTCCAAGACCCGGTAACAAAATCTGGCGGTATTCTGATCGGTCGCATCAAGGAGATTGGCGCCGATCTGGCTGGCTCTACAGACGCCCAGGTGGGCGATAAGATCGCCACTTTAGTGTCCCTGTCACTCACTCCTCTAAAATTAATGAGATCACGTCCATTGACGTGGACACCGAGCAGGTCTTTTGTAAGGCCAGCGCCATACTGTTCGAGAGCGGCATTTACACCAAGCTTCCGAAGGACCTTGGCGACCAGCTTAGCCTGGCGTTGATGGATGTGGCCGGTGCCCCGGCCCAAGTCGCAGTCCACGTCAAGGCGGGAGATACCGTGGTAGTGGTGGGTGCCGGCAAGGCCGGGCTTCTCTGCCTGGCGGAGGCTAAAAAACGGGTAGCTCCCACTGGCAAGGTGATCTGCATGGAATATTCCCCCCGGCAGTGTGAGATTGTGCGTAGCCTGGGCATTGCGGACGTTGTGCTGGAAGCCGATGCCAAGAAGCCTCTGGAGGCCCTGGATATTTACCAGAATGCATTGGGTGACCAACTGGCGGACTTCACGGTCAACACCGTGAGTGTACCTAACACGGAATTGGCCACGGTGCTTGTAACTAAAGATACGGGAATGGTCTACTTTTCAGCATGAGTACTGATTTTGCCAAAGCGTCTCTGGGGGCCGAGGGCATCAAGAAATATGTGCCCATGCTTATCGGAAATGGATATTACCCCGGCCATGCAGAAATTGCCTTTGATGCTGTGCGAAGGGAGGAGAAGCTACGAGATTACTTCACAAAACGCTACTGCAAATAAAATTTATTTAAGAAAGGAAGTGAGAATGATGGAAAAACTCATCATTACCGCAGCCATATGCGGCGCGGAGGTCACCAAGGAAAACAGCCCCGCTATCCCCTACACCGTGGAGGAGATGGTACGAGAGGCCAAGAGCGCGTATGATGCGGGCGCGGCGGTCATTCATGTGCATGTCCGTTGGGACGACGGCACCCCCACCCAGGACCGGGAACGGTTCCGCGTAGTGCTGGAAGCCATCAAGGCGGCCTGTCCTGGCGTCATCCTGATCCCCTCCACTGGCGGCGCCACCGGCATGACCCCGGAGGAGCGCCTTCAGCCCACCGAGCTCTTCCCCGAGATGGCCACCCTGGACTGCGGCACCTGCAACTTCGGCGACGACATCTTCGTCAACGATATGCCTACCATGCGGGCCTTTGGTCAGCGGATGATCGAGAACCGCATCAAGCCCGAGTATGAGTGCTTTGAGATCGGCCATCTGGACACCATCCTGAACATGGCCAAGAAAGGCCTGGTGCCCGGCGCCCCATGCAGTTCAACTTCGTGCTGGGGTGTCCGGCTGCACCCCGCCACGGTGGGCAACCTGAATTACTTAGTCAAGCAAATCCCTCCGGCTCCACCTGGACCGTCACCGGCATCGGCCGCAGCGCCTGGGACATGGCCGCCGCCGGAATCGTAATGGGCGGCAACGTCCGCGTTGGCTTTGAGGACAACATCTACCTGGGCAAGGGCCACAAAGCCGCCTCCAACGGTGAGCTGGTGGCCAAGGTGGTCCGCCTCTCCAAGGAGCTGGGCCGCGAGATCGCCAACCCCGGCGAGGCCCGCAGGATCCTGTCCCTGGCCTAAACGGCGAATGTCTGCGGCCTATCCGCTGAAAGATAGAACCATCTGCAATGAACAGGAAGGAGAGAACTATGAAACGGAAAAATTTTTAGCGCTTACTCGCGGCAGCCATGAGCCTGGCTCTTTTCTCCGGCTGTAGCCGCCCGAGTGCCAGCAGTGGCGGTAATGATAACCCCTCTGCCAACAACACTGGCAGCACTAGTTCTGAGGAACCCATTGTGATCAAAATTGGCCATACCGACTCTGATACGCGTTCCACTCACAAGTGGAGCGTTTGGTTAGGCGAGTGGCTGGAAGAGCAGGCCCGGCCGTTTCAAAGTGGAGGTTTACCCCAATGGCCAGTTGGGCGACTCCCCGACATGGTGGCCGGTGTAAAGCTGGGCACTCTCACCATGGAGTTCGACCTATCCTCCGTGGTAAGTTCCGTGTCCGGACCCGCGACTAGCGCGGTAGACCTACCCTACCTGTACCCCACCTATGAGGACTGGGTGCAGGGCACCTTTGAAAATGGCGGTCTGGAGCTGTTTAACGAGACCTTGGCACCCTCCGGCTATTACTGCGTTGGCATGTTCTATAATGGAATGCGTCAGGTGATCAGCCGCACCAGTACCTACCACAATTCCGAGGATCTGCATGGCCAGAAGATCCGCGTGGCGCAGAACGATCTGGACATCAAGACCTGGGACGCTATGGGCGGTAGTCCTACCCCCATGTCCTGGAACGAAGTGCTGACCTCCCTCTCCACAGGCACCATCGAGGCACTTGACCACTCCTTGGGTGTGTTCAATGACTTCAACATCCATGAGATCGCGCCCTACATCACCATTACCAACCACGCAAGCTCCCCCTTCCCCATTGTGTGCTCCCTGGAATGGATCGAGTCCCTGGATCCTGAGGACCGGGCGCTGATCGAGGAGGGCGTGGCCTTGGCCTGCGAGCAGCAGCGCGAGGAGGAGCGCGCCAACGAAATGGAGTATATTGAGCGCTTCATGGAGGAAGGCCACTGTGGAGGAGCTCACCGCTGAAGAGGTCGCTGCTTTCAAGGAGGCGGTGCAGCCTGTGTATGACGATCTGCGTGCGCAGATCGGCGACGATCTGATGGACCGCTGGCTAGCCACCGTTCCCCAGAGCTGACCCTAGAGGAAAGTATATATAGGCCCGCCTAAGCCATCGGTACGGCCTGGTTGGGAACCTATAATATGCTGTAGAGAGGGAAAAGGTGTATTTCAGTGATACATCTAATTTGTCTATGAATTCAGCAAAAGCAGATTTTTTCAATCCTAAATCACATTGAAGAAGTCATCATCGTCTCCATGTTTGCCTTGATGGTCATCATCATTTTCGTCCAGGTCATCATGCGGAAGGCCGGCAATTCTCTGTCCTGGTCGGAAGAGCTGGGGAAATTCCTGTTCGTATGGATCTCCTGGATGGGCATCAGTCTAGGTCAGCGGGAAGGCGAGCATATTAAAATCACTATGCTCACGGATCGGCTGCCTTTCCGCTTGGCCCAGATCGTCAACATCATTTCCGATATCGTCGTGATTATCATCTGCGCCGTCATCTTCTACTATGGCGTGGAACTGGTGGTCGCTCAGGGCAATGTGCCCTATGCTGGCATCAAGATCAGCACCTCCTGGGGCTACTTGGCGGTGGTGCTGGGCTGCGGACTGATGATTCTCCGCACACTGGTGAGCATCAAGCGCTCTGCCCTCACCCTCATCAATGGCAAATTACCCGCTGACACCAAGGCCCGGGAAGGGGGGGATTAAGCATGGATGCAGTCATTGTCCTGTTGATTTTGCTGTTTGTCCTGCTGGCGATCGGTGTACCTGTGGGGTTCGCCATTGGCGGCGCAACCATGATCTCCATGTTTTCTTCTCGGATCTGAACATGGTGGTCAACGCACAATACTGCTATTCAGGTATTTTCTCGTTTACGGTCATGGCCATCCCTATTTCATGCTGGCCGGCACCATCATGTCCACTGGCGGCATCGCCCGGCGGATCGTGGACTTTGCCTCTGCGCTGATCGATTTTGTGACCGGCGCCCTGGGGTGCGTTTCCATGCTGGCCTGCATGTTCTTCGGCCCTTACCGGCTCCGGCATGGCCACCACCTCTGCCATCGGCGGCATGATGATCCCCGAAATGAAGCGCAGGGTTATGATTCCTCCTACGCCGCCACTCTGGTCTGCTTCGGCGGTATCGTGGGGCCCATCATTCCGCCCTCCCTGTCCTTTGTGCTCTACGGAGCTTCAACCAAAACCTCCGTGCCTGATCTCTTCAAGGCCGGTATCATCCCCGGCGTTATGATCGGCCTGGTGTTTCTGATGGTGAACATCATCATCTGCAAGCGCACTGGCACCGAGGTCCACAAACCCGAGCTTGGGCCCGGCGGAGAAAGGATTCCCATGATCCAGTTCTGGAAAGAACGGCTACACCGGGTAGGCAAGGCCACCAAGGACGGGTTCTGGGCTCTGCTCTCTCCCTTTATTATCCTAGGTGGCATCTACTCTGGCTTCTTCACTCCCACTGAGGCCGCCGCTGTCTCCGTTGTGTACTCCATCATCGTGTCCCTGTTCGTGTACCACGACATGACTTGGAAGGACCTGTATAAAACTTTTGTGTCCGCCGCTGTCCTCAACGGCGTTACTTCCTTCCTGCTGGGCACCTCCACAGTGTTCTCCACCTTCATGACCTTCGAACAGGTCCCCCAGATGATCACCAACTTCATGGCCAATCTGTCCGACAGCCCTGTAGTGTTGTTGCTGGTCATCAATGTGTTTCTGCTGATCGTGGGCTGTTTTCTGGATACCGTGCCCGCCATCATCATCATCGCGCCTATGCTGCTGCCTACCATCCAGGCGTTCAACATCAATCCCATTCACTTCGGTGTTGTCATGTCGGTAAACCTAGCTGTTGGTCTGTGTACGCCTCCTTATGGCTGCAACCTCTTCGTGGGTGCGGCCGTAGCCAAAATCAAGATGGAGAGCATGCTCAAATGGGTCGTACCATTTTTCCTGGTCTCCTGTGTATTGCTGTTGATTTTGTCCTTTGTTCCAGCGCTCTCTCTTGCATTTGTCTAACTTTCCCCTCCTGACATGCGAATCCGATAGAGGGACGGGCCTCCGCTTTTGCGGAGGCCCGTCCCTCTTCGGGTATGTTCTTCGATTTAAGTATATTTAGATAATAATCTTTTAGTTACTCATTAAATTCCACTATTTATTCAAAATCTTCACATTGTCTATATGCACAGTTGTACCGCCTAGGCTGGAGCAGTACAACCCAATGTCCAGATAGCCTGTTGTAACGGTGATATCCGTCTCAACCAGCATCCACCCGGTTCCTGCATAAGGCATATCAACATAAATGCTGTCGCCTCCGTAACCAGTGGCCTCCATGCGTCCAATGTCTGGAGCCGTATTGGAAACCTTTATCCAGGCTTGAACGGTATAGGTTCCATTCGGAAGATTGATTCCCTGGTGGATGCTCTGCTGGTATGCACTGCTGCTGTAGAAGTAAACCCGCTTATCGCCGGCATATGGGGACTCTGGCGGATTTGTGCCAGATCCGGAGTCTACTCCATAGGCCACTGCCTGACCATCAGGGTGCCACTCTGTCCAGGCGCTGCTCTGTGAGGTGTCCCGCTCGAATCCGCCATTGTCTACCAAGGGGATCGAAATTGTGGCGTCTGGCTCTGTCTTCACTGACAGCTTGTCCAGATTTACATTGCCGGAGTTGCTGCTGTCGTAACGCAGCGCAACGACATTCCGGCCTTCATCAAGCTCCAGCGTCTGGGTAAGCTCCTGCCACTCGTTCCAGTTTCCGCCGATACTTCCAAAAGAGATTGTCTCTATATAGGAACCGTTGACATACAGATTCAGGTCTTTCGTGGCCTGGGTGCCATTGCAGTAACGGATAGATGCCTCATAGCTTCCGTCCTTGGGAACCGTAATCTCAAACTCAGCGCCCGCACCGGCGGAAGTCATCCGTCAACAAAGCCGCTTCCGCTGTAATTCCAGTGATCCTGATTTGTGCCGGCGGTGCCGTAGAGCGCGGCGTTCTCGGCCTCTGCGGTGATCACTTCCGGATAGAACGGCACGGTGCAAGAATCCAAGTTGACATAGCCGGTGTCTCCGCTGGCATCCTCATGCTTAAGAGTGATGATGTTGTTTCCTGCCGCCAGCGGAAGCTGCATCAGGCAATCCGCCCAGGTGTCCCAGTGTCCGGTGGAGGGCATTATGGTTTTGCCGATATAAGACCCATTGACATAGACCGACAGAGACCGCTCTGCTGCATCGCCATTGGCGTACCGGAAGGTGACGTCATAATCACCCGCATTGGCCACCTTAGCATAGAAGGTAACGCCCGCCAGCGGCTTCCAGCTTGTCGACAAACCCCGCTCCGGAGTAGCCGGAGTGATTCTGGTTCACAGAGGCCTGCGTGTCTGTAGAAGCGCCAAAAAGGGAAGCATACTCCGCTTCGTAGGTCTGGCCATCCGCATCGACGGGGCTGCTGCCTTCGAGCGTGTAAGTGCTGTTGCTGTCAGAAGCGGCATAGGCCTTGATATAGGTTACATCCCCATACACATCCTTGCCCACTGTCCAGCCTTCTCCAGGCCGCTAACAGCGCATTATAGTCATCATAATAGGGCAGGCTCCCGTTGCTGGTAACCTCGGTAGCCGCCTGGCCATGGACGGCCAAGTAATAGTAGTCCAATCCGGAGTTGTGGCTTCCATCGACTGCACCGATCTTCACTTCGGTATTTCCGGTACCTTGCGCGGAGATTTCCTGTGTGAAATACACGCCGTCCTCATAGTCATAGGTTTCTCCATCGTCATCATAATAGCGGAAGCTGGTCTCCCGGCCGCTCGGGAAGATGTCTACCGTCACATGATCCACAGTTTCCTGTCCGACATAGTCCTGCACGTCCTGCGTCGGAATAATGGCGCCTTCTTTGATAAACATCGGAATGTCGGTCCAAGACTCGCTATTGAGGCTGTAGGGAATATACTGGCCGCCCTCATAAACAGTGCCGCGATTATAGTCAATCCAGGTGCCTTCCGGCAGATAGATCCACTTCACGGATTGACCACGTTCTGTGATAGGGGCAACGAGCAGCCACTCTCCAAACATCCAGGCATCGGAGTAGTCAGCCACGTTTTCGTCGTCGGGATAGTCGAACAGCAGGGGATACACCAGCCCCAAACCGGAGTCATAGGCCTCCCGCTCATAAGAATACATGTACGGGATCAGGGAATACCGCTGCTGAATGGCGGACTTGGTCACTTCTTCCGCCGTTGTACCAAAGTACCAAGGCTGGCGCTGTTGATGATTTGTTCCATGGACGCGGAAAACCGGACTCATAGAAGCGAATTGCAGCCATCTGGTGTAGAGCTCCGGACTGGGGTTTTCAATGTTCCGGCGTTCTGGTTGAAGCCGCCGCCATCGCTGCCCCACTTGGCTGCCCGTTATTGATGGTGGACAGCATCGCAGCCTTTTGTTCATTTAGTCCAGCCGCCCAAGATACCCGTTCTCCTTTGTAGAATTGGGTTGCCACGTCACCGGACCAGATGCTGGTGGCGTACCTCTGCGTACCGGGATAGTAATTGCGTGCAGTCTGCCAGACACGGACGCTGTCATCGGTATATTCCGCTGCCCTTCATACATGGCCTGAGAAATAAAGGCGGTGGTAAAGTTGCCAAACCAGTAATCTGCACCATTTGAGGAGACCTTGTCCGTCTCATCGTTCCACCATCCAACGATGCCCCGATCGAAAGCATCCTGGGAGTGGAGCCACCACCAGTTCCGTTCCGCTGCTTTGTAGGGATCAATGCTGCGCACAGTCACAGGCAGGAAGTAGTCTGTGTATTCATAGTGGCCCGGATAGAAGTAGTCTCCGGCCTCTGCGTCCACACCTTGTTCAGTCGGTGTTCCGTCAGAGAGCTTGGTCACCACACGGGGCTTGGTGATGCCAATCATCTTAATACCCTTGGATTCCATATCCTCCTTCAGCTGCGTGGAGGCCGCAGAGGGAAGTTATCCGTATTCCAGGTGAATTCCCCGTAATTATCATCGCCATAACGTTTCCAGTCGTAATCAAAAGCATAGCCATCAATCGGAATATTCTTGGCCCGGTACAGCTCTACCATTTCATAGAACTCGTCTTCGTCGATATCCCACTCAAAGTTGGAGAATCCCAAAGACCACTTTGGCATCATGGGAGATGTCCCTGTGATTTTGGAGAAGCCGGCCATAATCTCCTTCGGCTCTCCCAGCATGATGAAATATTCTACGTCTTCTTTCTCGTAGCGGCGGCCCTCCGCCGGCGTTCCCCATAATAGAATTCCATCTTGCGGTCGGTGGAGTTTGTATATGGATAGCCGCCGTCAGAGTCCACCAGAATACCATATCCGGCAGTTGACCACATAAACGGGCCGCCGGAATTTCCCTGCTGCCCTGCTGCGGCCGTAGAGCTGTTGTCGTTCCGCAGAAGGTTCCCATTATCGCTGAAGCAGTCAAATCCATGAATACCATACATATTGCTGGATTCAGCGCGTACGAAGCGCACCCCGTCGTGGTAGATGCCTCCGCTCTCTGGTTCCCAGAACAGCGTAGTTCCGTCGGCCTGCATCACCGTCATGCGGCATGGCGTACGGCTGATTTCAATGCGCATGCCGTCTGTCTGGATCACAATGGGATCGCCGGTAATGTCGATTTCCGTTGCCGTAGTGGTATCCCAAGTAAGCTCAGGGTCAATAATCGGGGTGTCTGGGCTGGGTTCCACAGACTCTGGCTGGTAATCTACCCGAAGGATATTGTCTTGGAATACTTCCAACGTAAGCAGATCTGACGCGCTCCCGCCGCTGTCAATCGTCAGTAAAAGCGTATTTCCATCTACTGCGGCGTCCGTCACATTTCCAAGCGCCTCCGATGCGGCCGAAGCAATCGGAAGACCCGCAAACAGGGTACCCAGCATAGCGGCCGTCAGCAAGAGGGCAAGCAGCCGTTTTCTTATCGTTCGCATACAGTTCCTCCTTAATAAGACAACAGGGAGGTGCATAGGAAGCCCCATGCACCTCCCTGTGTTGGTTCAAGTCGTCACTGATTCCGAAGTGAGATACAGTCTAGGTTGATTCCAGCGAAGTTCCCCGCCTGATAGGAAATTGTAATTGTATTTTGTCCCGGCAGCAATTCGACGGGAACAGATACTGTGTTCCAGCTATCCCAGTCTTGCGTTTTCGGCAGGTCGAGCAGTATGGACTCTCCGTTTACAAGCAGAGTCCGCTGGGCCGCCTCAGTCCCTGCAGAGTAGCGGACGTCCAGCAGAGCGGTGTCGCTGTCAGAGTACACAGTAAACGTGACCGCACAGCCTTCAGAGGCAAACTGGTCCACAAAGCCCTCACCATAATAGCCTTCGTGATCTGTGTTTACGGCTACATTGGCCTGCTCCGCATGTTCCGCTTCATAGGGAGCCTGATAGATCCCCTCAATCTCAATTTCAGAAGCGTCACCGGCGGCGGTCTTGATATAGACCAGCTTCTCGCTGCTGCTGTAGTAATAGGCCGTCTGAGCAGCTTGGAATTCATCCAAGGTAGCAGCGCGCTGGATGGCCTGCCCGTTGACCGTGACGCCAGTCGGCTCCGTGCCGAACACTTGCGTAGTGACCGGAATAGCGGCAGCGGGGATAGAGACGGATACCGAGCCGTTCTTAAAGTCCTCGCTTGCGTTTACGGTCATCGTGGACCGGTCGCTGTGGACAAGCGTATAGCTGCTATCACCCTTCGGGTATACCCGGAAGGTCAGATTCGTGTAGTTGTCCACATCGTTACCGATGGAGCCGCCCAATTCATAATCTTCGTTGAGATTCATGGGAATAATGCTCCCATTGCGAACGTAGACAGGGATAGAATCTACATCGCAGTAGTAATTCTTTGTGCCTCCGGCGGTGAGAGCGTTGTGGAAGAAATCAATCCACTCGCCTTCGGGCAGATAGATTTCCTTTACGGTCTGCCCCTCTTCGAGGACAGGTGCCACAAGAAGCGACCGGCCAAACATATACTGCTCTTCTAAGTCGTAGGCTTCCGGATCCTCCGGGAAGTCGATCATCATGGCACGCATCAGCGGGGTGCCATCCTCTGTGCACTGCTGTGCCTCACTATAAATATAGGGCAGAATGTTCATTCTGGTATTCACATAATACCGGAACGTGGGGATGATGGTATCATCTCCGGTGCGCTCCTGCACATTCCAGGGACTGCGTTCCTCGCTGGGGCTGGGATTTGCCTTCTCGCTATGGAACTGCATGATAGGCGCAAACGCCGCTGCCTGGGTGCTGCGCTTGTACAGCTCTGCGGTTGGGAAATCGCCGGTGAATCCAGCCAGATCCCATCCCCAGAATGGGATGCCAGAGATACCAGCACTTAAACCGGCGCTGATCGAATCTTGAAGCGCATCAAAGGTGGAAGACTGATCGCCAGCCCAGAATACGCCGGTGGACTGGACGCCTGCGGTGCCGGCGCGGCTGAAGGTCATACCGGTACCGGTGTTTTCCTCTGTAAAGTCGTAATACGCTTCGATATAGGCATTCGGATACTCATTGCGCATTTCCAGGCCATCGCTTCCGTCGTAGAAGGAGGTATTGCGGCCCCAGACCATTTCACCGCCATCGGTCTTGAAGCCATCAATTCCAATATCATCGAACAGGTAAGCACGCTTAGACATCCACCAGTCCACCGCGTCCGGATTGGTGAAGTCCAAAAGCAGGCTATTGCCGAACCACCCGGAGGATGGGATACGGTATTGGCCTCCCTCGCCGTCTCCGACGGCGTAGCCTTGCTCAATCATGTATGCCTCGTCATTGTCCTTCTGCTCCCAGGCATAATCGGTGTATTTGAGCACAGGAATCTGCCACAGCAGCACCTTCATCCCATTGTCATGGATGGTATCCACCATAGAGGCGGGATCAGGCCATTTCTCGCTGTAGGTAAAGTCACTGCCGGAAAACGCCTCTCCGCCCGGCCTTGCCGTATAGGTGCTGTCATTGAAGATATAGAAGGTGTTTTCGTCGCTCCACTGTTCCAAGACCACTACAGAGGCCGGAATGTCATAGGCCTCTGCGTTTTCTACGGCCGAAAGCACCTCGGACTGTCTATCCCACTCATTGGCGGACATCCAAAGCCCAAATGCCCATTTGGGCATATCCTGGGCTTCCACTAAGCTCGGAATAGCCGCCAATCACCTCTTCCGGCGTTCCACTGATAATATAATAATCCAGCACAGGATCATCACCAGAGGTATTCACGGTAAAGGTATACTGGTTCGGATCGCTGTCTGCCATATCGAACTGAGCGTAATAGGTGGAATCAAGATACAAGCCGTATCCCTTGCTGGAATAGAAAAACGGTACGGCCAGATAGCTTCTTTCGCCCTGATTCTGGTACTGGTTATAAACGTAAATATCCACCGTTTCTCCACGCTTTTCAATTCCGTTATAACGCTCCCCAAATCCGTAAAACTTTTCACTGGAAGGCGATTCATACCTGCCACGGAAATTTTCACGAGGCCGGCCATCCGTCAGCCAGGATAGCTCGCTGCCAGTGCCTCCGTTCTGTGTCAGAAGTTTGCCGGTATCCAAATCCCGCACTTCCACGCCATAAGGCGACTTTGTAACCGTCACTTCAAGTGCGCTGGTGGAAAGAATGATGCTATTGCTGTCCTCTTCAATACTGTAGTCAGCAGCCCCTGCCTCGAAGGCCACATCTCCCAGCGGGGAAAACTGGAAGCGCAGGACATCAGCAGATGGGAAGCTGAGCCCCAGCTTAGGCGTAGAATCCCCTTGGTCAGACGTTACATTCAGAACAACAAGGCCATCTTCCTGTGAACCGAGTTCTACAGACTGCGCCCTTTCCCATTCCACTACGGAAAGAGAACGGGCCAATAGACTGCGTGTTCTGCCCGTCTTTGTCTGCAAAGACGGTATACTCAATAACATCACCCTTTAAAAGGACCAATAGCAGCCTCCCAATAGCTGTTGTTTCCGCTGTTGTACTTCCATTCTGCGCCGATATCCGGTTGGGGCTCCCCATTCTTCGTATAGGTGAGCCACACTGACTGTCCTGCCTCCACCGGCCATGTTGTACTCTTGATATAAATCATTTCACCGGCGATGGGAGTCAGAGGGTATATCTCGGTGGGTTCATGGTCATAGAGATCATCAATGCCATAGGGATTGTGCCATATTCCGTCCAGGGCGAATGCCGGGGTAACCAAAGAAAAACATAGAAGCAATGCTATACAGACTCGAAAAATCTTTTTCAATGCGCAATCCTCCCTTTTCTTTCGGTAAAACGGTCTGCTTCAGAGTTCCATCGCTCACCTCCTCTGGGTGCGGCTTGTCCGGGCGGTTCTACAAATCGGCGGAGAGCAATGCCCTTAGTACATCAGGTTCTTCTCGGTCTCAGGGTCAAAGAGGTGGATGAGGTCGGGGCGGAATGCAAAGTTGATCTCCGTGCCGTAGGGGATACCGGCCCGGTGCTCGGCGGGCAGGTCGGTGGTGGGGATGCGCAGCGCCACGTCGCGGCCCACGGCGTTGACGTGCAGGTACACCTCGCTGCCCATCATCTCGGACACGTCCACCTTGCTGGACACGGTATCGGTGCCAGGGGCGGCGGCAAAGGCGATGTGCTCGGGACGGATGCCCACAGTCACCTTGCGCTCGCCCACGCCCTTCCCGACCAGCAGTTCCTGGGCCTTGTCTCCCAGCACCACGGTGGCCTCGCCCACCTTGAGCTGGTACTTGCCGTCCTTCTTCTCCAGCTCACCGTCGAAGAAGTTCATCTGCGGCGAGCCGATGAAGCCGGCCACGAACAGGTTGGCGGGCTGGTCGAACACCTCCTGGGGGGTGCCGATCTGCTGGATGAAGCCGTCCTTCATGATGACGATGCGGTCGCCCAGAGTCATGGCCTCGGTCTGGTCGTGGGTGACGTAGATGAAGGTGGTGTTGATGCGCTGGCGCAGCGATGATCTCCGCCCGCATCTGGTTGCGCAGCTTGGCGTCCAGGTTGGAGAGCGGCTCGTCCATCAGGAACACCTGGGGATCACGGACGATGGCGCGGCCGATGGCCACGCGCTGGCGCTGGCCGCCCGACAGGGCGTGCTTGCGCTCCAGGTACTGGGTGATGTCCAGAATCTCGGCCGCCTCCCGCACCTTCTTGTCGATCTCCTCCTTGGGCACCTTGCGCAGCTTCAGGGCGAAGGCCATGTTCTCATATACGGTCATGTGGGGGTACAGGGCGTAGCTCTGGAAGACCATGGCGATGTCCCGGTCCTTCGGCTCCACGTCGTTCATCCGCTTGCCGCCGATGACCAGATCGCCCTCGGAGATATCCTCCAGGCCGGCGATCATCCGCAGCGTGGTGGACTTGCCGCAGCCGGAGGGCCGACCAGGACGATGAACTCCTTGTCCGCAATCTCCAGGTTGAAGTCGTGAACCGCGGTCACCTTGTTGTCATAGATCTTCTTCACATTCTTCAGGGATACAGTTGCCATGTTCAGGGCCGTAAGGGCAATGCCTCCGCAAATACCCTCTTGCCCGCAGAGAGCGTCACTCTGCGGACGTTACGGCAGGTCTCCACACTGCCGCACCGCCGGCCCGGCGGGCGTTCCTCCTTTTTGACCGCTCCTCCGCCCTATGAAAATGGAGTAGGGTCGGAAGGCTTGAATTTTGGGGCGCGGCTGTATAAGCGCCGGCAGAGTTCGGGCAATTCATACAGAGCGTTTAGGACGGCGCGGCAGCCGGGGCCTGGGCGGCGTCCCAAAGACCGATGGGAAAAAGCCGCCTGCATTTGCGGCCAGGATTCCGGCGGAGGCGTCCTCCACCACAGCACACTCATCAGGGGAAAGGCGTAATTTCCGCGCCGCCAGCCGGAACACTTCCGGATCAGGTTTCGACTTGGTAATCTGACTGCCATCTGCCACCGCGTCAAAGAATCCGTCCAGTCCGGTTCGTTCCAAAATGAGGGGGCGTTTTTGCTGGAGGAGCCAATGCCTGTTTTCCAGCCGTTCTCCCGCAAAGCGCGGAGCACATCGACTGCCCCAGGGGCCAGTGCCTCTGGCCCCATACGCTCCAGATAGCTCCGATAAAGCCGGTTTTTCTCGGCTGCCATCTGCTCCTTCTCCTCCTGGGAGTAGGTCTTACTGCCAAGGCTCAGAATAATCTCCAGGCTCTCCATCCGGCTGACACCTCGGAGGCGGTTGTTTACCTGTTCGTCAAAGGCAGGCTCAGCCTATCGGCCAACGCCTTCCACGCAAGATAATGGTAGTGGTCGGTATAGCACAGCACGCCGTCCAAATCAAAATGATACCGCACATCCCCATATCAGCATTCCTCCACGGGGAGCACTTCCCAAGTCAGCGGGAATCGGTAGTCGCCCTCTATGTGGACGGCTCCATCAGACCAGGTGATATCCAAGTCGGTGCCCAGCTCGTCCCGGAAGCGGAAACGCCCGCATTCCCCAGCCAACAGCAGGTGCAGAGGAGCATTTCCGTCTGCCCGCTCTCCCGCCGGAGCGCCGGGGCCGAGTTCGCATCCGAACGGAGCGCCAGACCATAGCCCGCCCGCAGAAAGACCGGCAGCCTCCGGTCTCCGCCCGCTACGATGGTCTGCCCTCCGGCCGCCGCGCGGCGGTCGAACAGGCCGATCCACTGTCCTTCCGGGAGATAGACCGCGCGCTTCTCGGCGTTTTCTTCCAGCAGCGGCGCCACCAGCAGACTGTCACCCAGAAGGAATTCATCTTCGCAGTCCCATACCAGCGGATCTTCCGGCCACTGATAGACCAGCGGCCGCATCATAGGCTTGGAAGCTTCCGCACAATCCAGCGCGACACTGTACAGGTAAGGCAGAAGTTCCATCCGCAGATTATGCCAGAACCGCATCTCGTCCACGAACTCCGGCTTACCGTAAGCCGCCGCCAGATTCCAAGGGCTCCGCTCATTGTTCCCCTCTCCCCCAGGCATCAACTCGCGGAACTGCCCTCCATCCGGCTCGGAGTGCCATTGCATCACCGGTACAAAGCAGGCCAGCTGTGTAGCCCTGCGGTACAAGTCCAATGTGGGGAGCGGCCCCGCAAAGCCCCCGATGTCGAAGCCCCAGAACGGGATGCCGGTCAGGGCAGCAGACAGCCCCGCCCGCAGGGCGCTGGCCAACTCGCTGTTCTGGGACTGCTGATCTCCAGCCCAATGGATAGGCGTGGTATGCTGACCAGCGTAGCCCGCCCGGCTGAACAGCGCCTGAGCCGAACCCAGATGTTTGGTGTAAGCCGCCGTATACTCCTGGGCATAGCGGTTCTTTCCGGCCCGGCCGGAGCTGCCATCCGCAAAGCGCACATCTTCCCGGTAGATGAACTCGCCTCCATCGGTCTTGAACCCGTCTATCCCCATCTCTGTGAGATAGTTTCGCTTGGAAAACCAAGTCTCCTCTGCGGCAGGGTTGGTGAAGTCGGGGATCATGGAGCCGGCGAACCAGTGTCCCTCCGGGATGGTATAGGGACTCCCATCTGCGTTGTGGACGCAGAGGCCCCGGGCGACGGCATCCGCCCGGTCCAGCTCATTTTGCGCATTGAGCGGCTCATTCGGCCCCTGCTTTTGTAGACGGGGATCTGCCACAGAAGGAAACGGATCCCCTTTCATGTAGCCGCTGTACCATACCAGCGGGATCCGGCCAGGGGGAATCGGAAAAATCGAAGTCCTCCAGCCGGAATGCGCCGCCATTCGGCTTGGGAACATACCTTGCGCCCCGGAAAACATAAAAGGTAGCCTCATCGCTCCACGCCTCGGCCACCAAGGCGCAGACTGGAAAGCCGTGTTCCTCCGCCTGCGCCACCGCCCGCTCCACCTTCTCCTGGCTGTCCCAGTGGTTGGCGGAGATCCACGGCCCAAAGGCCCATTTGGGCGGCAGCTTTGCCGGGCCGAACAGATCCATGTAATCCCGAATGATCTCTCCGGGCATCCCCGAAAACAGCACGACGCGGCAATCCACAGGCAGCTCCGCGCAAACCGCTTTCTCACCAAATCGGAAGCTGGTGCGCTCATCCGTGGCCGCATATAGCCCGAAGCCCGTATTTGTCCAGAAGAAAGGCGCCGGGCAGTAGGTTTTCTCTCCCTGAAAGCAGAACTTCTCCTCCACCTCATTGACCGCCGTATGTCCCTTCTGATTCACGGCATTGTACTTTTCTCCCATGCCATAGGCCCCGTCATAGTGCAGGGAGACCGTCAACTCCCCCCGCTCCCCCGCAGGGCTCCAGCAGAGGGCGGCCATACCGCCCGGATAGGGAAATTCCAGGGACCGCGCCTGGCCGGAACACAATATCTCATTGGTTCACCCTTGATGCCGCCTGCCATCAGGCCGTTTTGAAGTGCTTCTGCGCGAACAGGTAGATGATGATAATTGGGATCATGGAGATCAGGCTGCCTGCCATCAGCACATTGTACTCGGTATTGTACTGGCCGTTCAGTGTGGACAGGGCGATGGGCAGGGTCATCTTGGCCCGGTCGGTCAACATCAGCAGAGGCCAGAGGTAGTCGTTCCAGGACTCCATAAAAGTGGTCACTGCCAGCGTCGCCAGGGTCGGCGCGCGCACAGCGGCAGGGCCACCCGGGAATAGACCTGAAAATGTTTGCCCCATCCACCCGTGCGGCGTCCAAATAGTCCACCGGTACGGTACGCATCTGCTGAACCAGCATGAAAACTGCAAAGGGCGGAAGATGGAGGGGAGGATCACACTGGCATAGCTGTCGATCAGGCCCAGCCGATTCATGATCACAAAGAGCGGGATCATGGTCACCTGTGTGGGGATCATCATGGTGGCCAGGTAGAGCTTGAGCAGCGCAGCGGAAACGGATTTTGGCAAAGCGAAGGCTGCCATAGAGGCAGAAATCAGGGTGATGACAGTGTAGGACACGGAAATAAAGAGGCTGTTTCCAATCGTCTTTAGGAATGGAAAACGGAAAATACCTCACCATAGGCATCCAACGAGGGCTCTGCCGGAATCCACTCAATGGGGATGGACATGAGAGCACCCCGGCTCTTGAGAGAGGTGGAGATCATCCACAGGAAGGGGATCATGGCCACCACGGCAATGAGGATGGAGACCACATAATAGCCTGTGGTGCCCAGTCTGCGTTTAGCTGTCATAGTTGACCCACCTCTCTTGGCCCTTCATCTGGATGGCGGTGCACACCATAATGATGGCGAACAGGATCCAGGAGAAGGCCGCCGCATAGCCCATGCGGTAGTAGCGGAAGCCATGTAGCGCTCCACCATGACCTGTGTGGCGCCATTGGGGCCGCGTCGGTCATGATCATGATTTGCAGAGCTGGAATGCGTTGATCAGGCTGACGATCAGCACATAGAAGATAGCTGGGGTCATCAGCGGCAAGGTGATCTTCCAGAACTTCTGCCAGGAGCCGGCGCCGTCCAGCGATGCCGCCTCATAGTAGGACTTGTTGATGCCCACCATACCGGACAGAAGGATGAGGCCAAAGAACCCCATATCCTTCCATACCGACACCAGTACGATAGCCGGCATGGCCCACGCCTCGTCCAGAAGCCAGCCCGGCCCCTGTATACCGAAAACGGTCAGGATGTTGTTGACCGCGCCATACTCCGGGATAGCATAGACTTCCAGATCATGAAGGCTGCCACCCAGGAGGTGAGCACCGGGATATAGTAGATGATACGGAAGGCTGTTACGCCGGGGCGCTGGCGGCTGAGCAGATAGGCCACCCCCAGAGACGCCACCAGCATCAGCGGAATGTACATGATGATATAGCGGAAGGTGTTCCACAGCACCCCCCAGAACTCGGGGCTGGAGAGAATGGCTTTATAATTATCCAACCCGATAAAATGCTCCTGAAAGAAGCCGGGGGCCGTCAACTGATCCAAGCCGTTCCAGTCAGTCAGGCTGATAAAGGCGGATATGAGCAAGGGCAGCAGGAAAATACCAGCAAGCCAATGAGGCTGGGCATCAAAAAGGGAGACGCGGTGATCAGCCCCTCCTGCCCGGGTCCCTTTTCGCCGCTTCCGTTTGACTAACATGGTTGGGAAACACCTCCTCAGAAAATCGAACAGGGAGGGGCACAAGCCCTCCCCTACCCCTTATCAGCTAAGGAAATCTGCGCCTCGCATTCGCTCTGCGCCTGATCCAGGGCTTCCTGTACGGTTATGGAGCCATTGGCGGCGGCGGACAGCTTCTGACCAATGATATCGCTCATCAGGGCATAGTCCTCGATCACTGGCGGTACCACCAGATAGTCCAAGGAGTCAAACACAGCCTGGCGGTTATCGGGCGGCGTCATGTCCAGATAGGAGGCCAGGGTATCCTCGTCACTGACGGCAGGCAGATCCCAGCCCGCCTCAATGCGGATCTCAGCGGCGGCGGGGCTGGAGGCCAGCCAGGTGATCAAGTAGCCGCGGCATCCTTGTGCTCGCTGTCGGCATTGATCACCAGGCCGTTGGAGAAGAAGTGCGTGGCCTTTTGCTCCTGACCAGGCTCAATCGTGATATCCCAATTAAAGTCACAGCCATCGGCAAAGGACTGGAATGCCCAAATACCGGTTGGGATCATGCCCAGACGGCCGCTCATGAACAGATCCCAGTCACCCATGCCGCCCATCTGCGTCCGTGTGCTGGACATTGCTGACCAGCACGCGGTCGGCCATCATCTGAGCGGCGGCCACGTTCTCGGGGGAGTTGATGGTAAACTCCGTCTTGTCCTCATTCAGCAGGCTGCCGCCGAACTGGGCGCAAACCTTGTAGAACTCGTTGTAAGTAAGGGGCTGGTAGTAGCCGTAAATATCATCGCCCAAGGCGCGGATGGCCTCAGCCGCCGTCTGCACATCATCCTGCGTCCAGTCTGCGGTGGGATAATCAATGCCGGCCTGGTCAAACAGGTCCTTGTTGTAGACCAGCACCACATTGAGAAGTTGCCGGGCAGGCCGTACTGCTTGCCGTCCACGTTGAACGCGCTCAGTGCAGTCTCGTCCAGGCGGCTGAGGTCCACACCGCTGATCTCGGCCAGCACGCCCTTATTGGCATAGGAGGCGAAATTCTCGATGTTCAGCTCATAGCAGTCTGCCGCCGGCCACGCGGGTTTGCATTTGGGTGAAATAGTCATCCATGGCGATGGTTTCGATCTCAACCGTGATGTTAGGATGCTCCTCATGGAAGGCCTCGTACATTTTCTGCAGGGTTTCTCATTGCCGCCGGACGCGTTGAAGTTGCAGTAGGTGATGATCACAGGCTCCTCAGCCGTCTGCTGTCCGGTTTCATCAGCAGGGGCAGAAGATGGGCTTTCGGTCGGAGCACTGGACGGGCCGCATGATGAGAGCAGGAGCGCCAGCGACATTCCGCCGGCCAGGATCGCCAGAGACCGCTTTTTCATTGCATGGTTCCTCCTTTTCAAAATTAAGACATGTGTTGTTCCATTCTTACCCTATATTGAGACCTTTTCAGGTTGTCTCCGTTTTGATCTTGCGGACAGAGCCCCGCTCCACCAGGGACACCGGCAGGATCAACTCCTGCTTGGTCAACTCCGGCTCATTGATATTGCGGATCAACAGCTCCACCGCTTTTTCCCCCTTCGCTGAGATCTGCTGCTTTACGGTAGTCAGTCCCGGGTCATGTACTGCGCAATCTCCAGATCGTCAAACCCCATAAGGAGATCTCGTCCGGTACCTTGACACCGCGCTCATAGAAAGCTTTGCCGCTCCGATTGCCAGAATATCTGCCGCAGCTACCACCGCTGTGGCAGGGAGTCCCGCGTCCATGAGCCTTTGGGCAGACGCGATGCCGTCTTTGTAGTCAATGTTCCTTCAAAGACCAACTCCTCTCGGAAGGGAAGCTCATACTCTGCCAGAGCGTCCCGATAGCCGGCCAGGCGTTTCTTCATGACGCCGTTTTCCGATGCGGCCGCTGAAAAGCGACGGCACGGTGACCGCAGTCCAAAATGTACTTGGTCGCCAGATAGCTGCCGTAAGCATCGTCGATGCGTACATTATGGTAATAGTGGTCATTGCAATAGCTGTCGATCAATACGATAGGGATCCGGCTCTCCTTCATCTGCTGGTAGAAGGAATCCGGATACATGCCGATGACAATGATCCCGTCCAGATTGCGCTCCTTTGCCAGGGTCAGATAGCTCTCGTTGGCATCCGTAGCAGAGATGATCACATGGTAGCCTTTCTGTCTGGCGCACAGTTCAATGCTTCCCAATATCTCAGAGTAAAACTGGTTCTGAAACATGAGTCGGCTTCCAGCCTCGGTCTGAGGGACCACTACGCCGATCAGCCTGGAATCCTGTCTGGCGCTGCCCAGGGTACGGGCTGCCATGTTTGGTGTATAACCCAACCGCTCGATGGCCTGCTCAACCCGCCGGCGTGTCTCCTCAGAAATCGGGCGCTTCCCACTCAATGCATAAGAGACGGCCGCGCTGGTGACGCCAGCCTCTTTGGCGACATCCCTCATGGTGACCCGATTGGCCGACATGCTATACCACCTCGTTTAATTTAATCGTTTAAACTATTCCATAAGCAAATAATAGCCAATAACAACTCTATTGTCAAGATATAAATTAACATTTTTCACAAAACAATTATTGACTTGCGCCCAAAATATGTTATAGTTAGATTGCCAATGGTTTAACCGATTAAATCCGACAGTGAGGGATCTCTATGCAAGAGTGTTATTTGCCTACCGGCAACGAGTGGGTCTCTCTTCCCACTCTCCAGGCCTGCACCGGGGCGCTGGAGTCCTTTTCCTTCCTGCACATGGGACATAAGGGCCTGATCGAGCAGAGGGGCGGCGCTTCTCTCCCGCTGATGACGCCTTTTGAGACGGAAGGAGAAAGGGCCTCGCTTCAGTCTCTGACCTGGGGACGGAAATCCAACTGGATTCCGACCTTCTGCGGCACGGCCGGCTCCCTAGCGGTGGAGGGAATGCTTCTGGCTCCGGTGGGGGAACGTGGTTTTCTCTATCAGCTGACAGTACGCTCCACATCGGATAAGCCGCTGTCCTCTACTTTCGGTCTGGAAGGGTGCTGGGCCTCCGCATGGCACTGCGTCAACGAAGACAAGGAGATCGACGGGGCGCGCAGATGCTACACCAGCCTTTGGAACGACAGCCTGATCTTTGATATGCGCTGCGGACTGCCCCTTTTGCTTTTGCGCCCATGATGGATCAGCCCTGCTCATCCACCTTTCAGGAGACGGATGCCGGTATCGTCTACCGTCTGGCCCACGCCTGCACGCTGGAACCCGGAGAAGCTGTTACTGTGACCTTCTACTGGGGGGTCGGCTTCGAGGAGGTGGCGGCCGCCACCAGCGCCAAGGAGATGCTGCGCCAAGGCTGGCAGCACGAGTTACAGGTGACCACAGACTGGCTGGACGCCCGCCGCTGGCCCATTCCGGATGCCCAGTTGAGCGCCTCTACAATACCAATCTGTTCTTCTGCCTGTTCTACTCCGCCGGGATCACCTTGGATACCGAGGAGCTGGTTCTGGTCACCAGCCGCAGCCCGCGCTACTATGTGAGCGCGGCTTACTGGGACCGGGACAGCCTGCTGTGGAGCTTTCCTACGGTAGTGGACGCCGACCCGGCACTGGCCCGCCGGATGCTGGACTATGTATTCGGCCGTCAGCGGCGCAACCTGGGCCCACTCGCGGTACATCGACGGCACAGTCCTGGAGCCTGGTTTTGAGCTGGATGAACTGATGGCCCCGGTGCTGGCCCTGGAGCGCTATGTGGGTGCCACAGGCGACCGGGACTGTCTGGAGGACAACGCGATCCGCTCCGGGCTTACGGATATTCTGCGCACCTTGCGCACCAAACGGCACAGGTCGATCGCACTCTACGAGACCTTCCTTCAGCCCACCGATGACGTGCGCAGCTACCCCTACCTGACCTATGACAATGTGCTGGTATGGGGCGCTTCGCGCGCTGTCCTCCCTGTATCCTGAAACATACGGCGACCTTGCCGGGAGGCGGAGGAGCTCCGCCGGTCGATCCTGGAGCACTGTGTTGTCCAGGGCCCGAACGGCCCATACTATGCCTGGTCCACGGATCTGGAGGGCCATACAGATGTATATGACGAGCCGCCAGGAAGCCTGCTGCTCCTGCCCTACCTGGGCTTCTGCGCGCCGGATGACCCCGCATATCAGAATACAGTGCGTCAGATCCGCGCCCCGGAGTATCCTTACAGCTTCGCCGGGTGCGCCTTTGCGGAAATCGGCTGCGCCCACGCCCCCCATCCCTGGATGTTGAGTGTGGCCAACAGCCTGCTCAGCGGGGAGGCGGAGCGGTCGTTGGATCTTCTGCGTCGGGCGGTGATGGACAACGGCATCGTCTGTGAGAGCATCGATGAGCACACGGGCCGATCCGCGACGGGAGACGCCTTTGCCACTTGCGCGGGTTTGTGTGCCACGCCCTGCGGTATGCGTTAGGAGGCGTGTCCTATGAGAACTGACGTGAAGCGCCGGGGCTGGACAATTTCAGCGGAGGGGAACGATCTTGCCGACCGCTTCCTGGAGAGCGTCTTCTTTACCGGCAACGGCCGCATGGGGGCCCGGGGTTACCCCGCTTACCGGCCGATCCGCCGGCCGTTGGACGCCGGACTTTTCTTGGCTGGCTTTTATGACCGGATCTCCGACAGCACAGAGCTGACGGATTTTGTCAATCTGCCCACCCCTATCTGGTACCAGATCCGGTTGAATGGCCGCATACCGGCCATTCCCTCCCATTTGTCCCGCGCGCTGGATCTCCGTACAGGTCTGCTCACCTTCCGTTACCGGCTGAGTATTGCGGATGACTGGGTGGATGTGCAGGAACAGCGTTTTTCTCCTTGGCCAAGCTAGCTTTCTGTTCCAGCGGCTTGAATTCCAGGGCCGTGGGCAGGTGGAGCTTTTGGCCGGGATCGACCACCAGAGCTGCAACAGCCCTATCCCAGACGATCAGGTGAAGGAGAACACTCAGATCATCCAGATGACCCGTTTCTACTCCGGCGAGGCGACCGACGCCGGATTCACCGCCCGCTATAAGACAAATCATACAAGGCTGGAACTGGCTCAGACGGTTTCCTGCCGCACAGAGGGCTTTTCATCCCCCGCTTTTGTTGCAGATACCGGTGACGGCGTGGGAGTGCGCTGCACCAGTGACGCTTCCGATGCTCCCATCGCCTTGGAGATCGCCGCCCGGCTGACTTCCAGCCGCGATGTGGATCCCCTGCTCCAGCTGGATGTGGAGCCAGGCTGGGACTTTGTAAGTGCGCTGGCGGAGAATCAGGCCGCATGGGAGCAAAAGTGGGCGGACTGCGACATTGTCATGGAGGGGATGACGACGCGCAGACGGCGCTGCGTTATGTGATCTACCAGTTGGCGGCCAACTGCTCTCCTCGGGACCACACCGTGAGCATCGGGGCTAGAGGGCTCACCCACACGCGGTACAAAGGCTGCTATTTTGGGACACAGATCTCTTTCTGACGCCCTTTATGACCTGACCGATCCACAGGCTGCCCGCAGTCTGGCGGGCTTCCGGGTCGGCACGCTTCCCCAGGCCAGAGCGCATGCGGCGCGGATGAATGGCGCCGGGGCCCGCTACCCCTGGATGGTGTCTTATGACGGCACCGAGCAGTGTGAAAGCTGGGACATCGGGTGCAGCGAGGTCCACGTCACCGCTGACGTGGCCTATGCTCTGGGCCAATACCTGGATTGGACCGGCGATGACAGCCTGTTCTTCCAGGGGCGCACAGGTGTTGGTGGAGACAGCCCGCTTCTGGGTCAGCCGTTACTCCCGCCCCCGAAGCCGGAAGGTCAATCTGCTGTTCTGCAAGGGCCCGGATGAATACTGCGGCATTACCAGCAACAATCTTTTCACCAATGCCATGGTAAAGCACAATCTCTCTCTGGCGCTGACCGCCGCCGCACGGCTGAAGAAAGAGGCGCCGGAGCAGTATGCGGCCCTGAGCCTGTCCAAAGCGGAGTGCGCTGCTTGGGAGATACTACGCGATACCATCCAGCTTCCCAGGGATCCAATCACCGGTCACTACCGCCAGGACGATACGTTCCACCTGCTGGAGCGCGTTGAGCCGGCGGAGCTCAAATCCGGCGACGAGTCCAGCTATCACCAGGTCTGCTTCGACCGGCTCCAACGCTATCAGGTGATCAAGCAGGCGGATACGCTGCTCCTTATAACCCGTCTGCCAGAGCAGTTTACCGAAGAGGAAAAGCTGGCCGCCTGGGAGGACTTTGAGCCCCTGTGTATCCATGACTCCACCCTCAGCTTTGCCAGCCACGCCCTCTTTGCGGCCCAGAATGGCCTGGCAGAGGCCGCTGAAGCCTACTGGCGGAAGGCCCTCTATCTGGACCTGGAGGAGGTTATGGGCAACACGGGCAAGGAAGGGCTCCATCTGGCCTGTCTCGGTGAGACTTGGAATACAGTTATCTTTGGCTTTGCCGGACTGCATATCGAGAACGGCGTTCCAAAGTTGTCCCCTCATCTCCCCAATGGCCTTGTATCCATGCAGTTTCACTTTTATTATCGTGGGCAGCGATATGAAGTTCAGATTGCTGAAGGGGCTTCCAAAATTTTTATCGCCCCAAATAAATCATAATTGCTAATCGCATTCGTAGTTTATTGCACGCTCTCCCAGACCTACTATCAGTAGAACCTACGGACTTGTGCCATAATACTGCTCGTATGGAGCATCCTGCTGCTGTTTTTCTTCCATAGATCGTCGATTGAAAGATTTTTCTATTGAGAGACGGAAGCAACTGCACTCAAATGGTGCGGCCGCTTCGGGGCACAGTCCAAGTTCCTTTCCAATGCGTACCGCGTTTTCCTGCGGAGACATCCTGCCTCCTCATAGCCATAGAGAGGCGTTGTATACCGGCAGTCCGGCCGTATGGAAGGCACTGAGCAGCAGTTCTCCGCGGCAGAGAGTCCCATCAGGGGATATGGCAGCACTCACGCCCAGCCAGCCGTTTTGATAGCACCGCTGGATACTGAGCTCGGACCGCTCCTTTGGGGAATCGCAGGACAAGGTACTTCCATCGAAAGCCTGGAACAGCACGGTAGCCCACTCCCGGACTGTGATGGGACGCTCCGGGCTGAAGCTGTGTCCGCCCGTACCGGCTGTGATCCCACACTCCGCCAGATAGGTCACGCTCTCATAAAGGGAGAACCGGCGGGGACATCGGAAAATCTGCCCGCGGCGGAGGCGGGGAGCCCCGCCATCTGTAGGCTGAGGAACATTGCCGTACACAAGGCAACGAGTCGTCTCACTTTCATATGTCAATCTGACCTTCCTTCACAAAATAATATGGGTATGGACCTTTGAGTTAGTAAAGGTGACAGGCCCGCCCCTATAAAGGGCGGGCCTGTTCGCTTTGATCACCACTTCGAGAGGATTTTGCCGTACATCTGCTTTTTCTCCTCCGCATACCGCTGGACTACCAGAATCACGGTGTCTCCTACCAGGAAATCGGAGTCCTCATGCTGGTAGGAGTAATACACATGCACACGGTCCCATCCGGGAGATTGCAAAACACGCCGCCGTATTTGCCGGCGATCATGGCCTGCCGTCGGCTGCCGATGGGATGCCGCTCTCCGCGCCGCCATAACCGCTCCAAAAGACAATTATAGTCGATGCCTAAATTTCATTTTCCAGATCGCGGCTGTCCGTCAGAGGGCGGGCTTCAATCTTCTTCCATGCCGCACTGACCGGACGCTTGCTCCGCTCTAGATATGCAATTATTCTACTATTTCCCACCTCTGGAGAAAGGCTCTATGCAGGACCAGGAAAGCAGACAAAAGCAGAAAATTCACACGCACTTTGCTTTGTAATATACTAAAAACGCACATTTTGATTCTCGCATCGATCACACTGTGAAAACCAGGGATATTTTAACTTATCACTATATCGAAATTAGATATTTTATTATAATTTTAGGAGTGTTCTCCGATGAAGAAAAGGACACGCTTGACAGGCGTTTGGGACCTACAATCCGGGAAATCGGAAACCGCCACGGATTATCGGTCACAAACCTTAAATCCGCACTTGCGGAGTCGTTCAACGACCGCCGTAAAGGATGGGCAGATGAAAACGTGGAGTATGGAGAGGAAACCATCGGCGGCTATCTGTATGACCGGACTTGGCCCGATATGGAGTGCTAGACTTGTATAGACATAGTGACAGCCGCATTTGAAAGCGCCGTTCTATCCGACAGGACGAATGAGAATGCCATCAGAAAGGGACAGCAACAGGTCAAAAGCGAGATTGAGCGGCTTTATCGGGAATACGAAAGGAAAGCTTATCTCGATACCTATACACAGGAAATTTCCGTAGAAGCTCTGAGGGCTTCCATGCTCCATATGGAGCCCACAATCGCACAAATATTGCTTGATAATCTGGCCGCCTGTAAAAGCCTTGACAGCTATGATATTGCTTTCAGGAAGGCTATCAGTACCTTTGAGGATGACCGCATAAGACACATAACAGAAGCAATCAACCAGCGCAAGCTGTCTTTTAGTAGGAGAACTCAATCATAAACTTTTTCCCCGGACCTGTTTCAATGGCTGGCAATTTGGAACAGGGGACGATCTAAAATTTCAAAGTCCGCGGAACGCATATCCCAGCTTGCGGAGAAGCAGGCAAGGGAGCTGGAATGGAATGAGGATAGCTTTCAATCCATGTTCGCCGTTGTCACACATATCACAGGGGATGGCATCCCGAAAAGCCCTATTTATCGCCGGGAGGAGCTGAACTTACTGCTCCTGTTTAAGTATTGTTTGGACGCTGAGCAGAAAGCCTCCGTACTGAGGGATTACACAGTGTAGGAATGCCCACCGTGCCACAGCCGCCTCAGGCGGTCAGGACCGAAAAAGTCTGTCCCGGTTTCGTAAGAGTCGGGGCAGTTTTTCGCAAGTGGCTACACCAGTCTTGACGGCCTGTTTCGCCTGTGTCGTATGGTAATCAAGCAAGCTCGCAAGCGAGACTTGCTGACGCAATTACTACAGGACGGAGGCGCCGGGAAATTCAAGGCCATAGCGGAGGCCCACGGCCTTACCTGTGTCCTCTGCGGACAGTACGAGTGGAACACTATGCCGGGGCAATCTGGTTGAATACGCACTTTCAAAGGGGTGGAACGAGATACGGATCGGACGGAGCAGCCTTCCCCCCGTTCTTCCACCGGAGCTGCGGGGACGGCCCAGGGCGGGCGGGGACGTCGGAAAAGGTCTCCCCTGCGGCGCTGGCCGGGACAGGCAAGCCCACGGCCAGCGCCTGGGATAAGTCGGTGACTTTTTCTTCATATCAGCGGCCTCCTGTGCTTTTGCTTCTCTTGCGTCGGGACCCTTGGGGGGCGGCTGCCCCCTGTTGGCCCTTCCGCAAGAGGCAAAAAATGCTGTGCGGGGTATGTATATCCCCACACAGCATATCAGTCTGCAACACAGCCGCTAAAACCCTCTTGCCAGAATGGGGCAGGAAAGGTTATAACAACAGCGTAGTACGGATTTTCCGTTGTATGGGTGGTCGTGTCACCCACATAGGGCCTCAGGCGCTCGCTACACCTGGGATCCGACGCAATATTTCTGTACCTCTTGGCTCCTATATTACCCAGTCAGAGCAAAATTGACAAGCCCTTTTTTCACTTTCTGGGCCCGGTCCCTGTCCTGCCTCTCTCATGGAGCAGGACGGAGGCCGAATATCGTTTATTGTCGGGCAACTGTTAGAACTTCCCAAGTGTGGGAGCGGTTTCTGTATCTATATTTTAAAGTATGTGAAAGGTCGGTCTCCCATTTCGGTACCGCCTATCTGGTTCCATTCATCAAAGAGGCCAACTCCTCCTGGGAGATCCCCTATATGCTTCTCAGATGAATGAGCTGCTTTGATACACTTACGGTTTGAATCCTCCTTAAGTTCAGCCGTGACCGGCCGTACTTAAATCATGCATGTTTCAGCGGCTGCATACCACCTACCACCTGCACTCAAATCCGCAACTCCGGGTTGCACTCCCTCCAAACAGGGCACCAGCAGCACATGTTCTCTGTCTGAAACGGCTCTCGTCGTTTTATTCCGGCTTATGGGCAGACAGGAGCAACATCATGGGCCGGCGCAGCTCGTCGGCCATGCCGGGCACGTCCATCAGCCGGGGATCGGGCTTGGGCTCCACCAGGGCCTTGAGGACAAACCCGGTCTCCAGCAGGGTCTGGACATAGGTGGTCAGGGTGTGGTGGTATTTGACCACATCGCAGCCCAGGAAGCGGGCGGTGCGGCGGCCCTCGGTGAAGTATCGGTCCACAGGCCAATGGAGGGGCGCACCGCCGGGGCCTGGGTACCACTCCTGGGAGCCCTCGGCGGTAAAGACCGGGTGCTCGCAGGAGAACACAAAGTCCCCGCCGGGGGCCAGCCAGTCCCACACCCTGCGGAACACCGGCCCCAGCTCCTCCACATAGTGAAGGGCCAGGGAGCTGAGCACCGCCTCAAAGGAGGCGGGCGGGAAGTCCACCTCCTCCATGGCCCCCCGCACATAGTGGATGCGGCCGTCGAAGGTATCCGCCCGCGCCTTCTCCAGCATCTTCTCGGACAGATCCACCCCGATCACCGCCGCCGCGCCGTGGTCGGCGGCGTAGCGGCAGTGCCAGCCGAAGCCGCAGCCCAGATCCAGCACCCGCTTGCCGGAAAAGTCGGGGAACAGCTTTTGCAGCGCGTGCCACTCCCCGGCGGCGGAGGCCCTCCACCGACCGGGGAAGCGCCGGTACTGGCTAAAAAACCCCGGGTTGTCGTAGTTGTTCTCCTTCATATATTCTCTCTTCCTTTATCCCCGGTAGGGCCGGTAGCCGCCGCCCCGCCGCCTGCCGCCGTAGCGGCCCCGGCGGTGATGAAAGCAGAGCCGCCACACCAGGAACACGACTGCGGCCAGCACCAGCACCGCCGCGAGCACGGCTAGCCAGCCAAACAGGTTGAGGTTTTCAGCAGGTTCAGGGGGTTCCAGGTGGCGTGCTCTACCTTGCGCCCCTCGGGGCGGCATAGCGGCCGTCCACCTCTCCCATGGACTGGAGGTAAGAGGCCAGGGCGTACCATTCCTTCACCTCGGAGCCGTTGGGGTTGTAAATAATGTGCTCCTCATAGTCGGTGATCACATTGCCCTGGGCGTCCTTGGGGGTGATGGCCAGGATGCCGAAGGACTGGTCGTTGACGGTGCCCAGCATCTGTCCGGTGTAGAGTCCGGTCACCCCCCGGTAGAGCCGGTCGTCGTCGATGGGAACAGCGGAGCCGTCGGGCAGCACCTGGGCGCAGTCGGTCACCTTATTGAACATCATCCGGTGGGGTTCCATGTCCAGGTCATGCCAGCGCCGTAGATCTGGGCCTCCGGCATGAGCGGTCACCGAGGGTCCACCTCAAAGCGTCCTTCAGCTCTTTCCCCGTCAGCCACACCGAGATGAGGGATAGCCCGGCGTCCCGTCCGCCCCGGAGCCCAGGGAGGAGACATTGAACACGTCGGAGGTGGTGATCTCCCCAGCGGGGAAGGAGCCGCGGATCACCCCCGCGGCCACCACCGCGAAGTCCACCGGCACGTAGTCCGCCCCCTCCGCCTGCTGCACAGCGTATACGTAGGAGTCGGCGATCAGGCTGCCCAGGGTGTCCTCCCGGTGCTCCGCGCCGAACCGGCCGATGGGGTAAAGGCGAAGGGGACCGGGCCAGCACCTCGTCGAAGTCCACGCCGTACTGGGACAGGTACTGTTCCTCTACCAGGGGCTGGAAGGCCGCCGCCATGGCGGCCATGTCCGGGTCCTCCGCCACCGTCTCATCCACGGGGAGCAATCGGTAGTCGGCCACGGTTTTCCCCCCGTTTGGCTTCCACTCCACGGTGAGGACGCCCAGGTTGGCGGTGTACTCCCCGCAGGACACAATCAGGGTGTCCCCCACGCGCAGGGGCTCGTCCAGGGTGGTGTGGGTGTGGCCGGAGAGGATCACGTCGATGCCGTCCACCCGCTTGGCCAGCTCGTAGTCCTCGCCCTTTCCCCTGCCGTCGGTGCCGCTGTGGGACAGGCAGATGATAAAGTCGGCTCCCGCCTCCTCCAGGGCGGCCACGGTACGCTCCGCCGCATCGGCAATCGGCTCAAACTCCATGCCCGACATGGGGGCGTTGCTGTCCGCCTCCTCTCCCATCAGGCCGAAGATACCGTAGCGGACGCCGCCCCGCTCCAGAATCAGGTAGTCCCCGATGCCGTAGCGGTCCCACGCCGCCCAGGTGTCCGCGTCCTCCTCCGGGGGCTTGTAGTTGGCCTGGACAATGGGGGCACCGGATCGCCGCTCTCCACGGCGGCGTTGAGCATCTCCGCCAGGCCGCGGGCGCGGTAGTCAAACTCATGGTTGCCCAGCGTCGTGGCGTCGTACCCCATCGCACCCAGGGCCCGCAGCTCCGGGGCCTCCGTGGCGTAGATGGTCTGGAACAAACTGCCCATGGAAAAGTCTCCGGCGTCCAGAACCAGGGCGTCCGGGTGGGCTGCCCGCTCCTGTTGGATCAGGGTGTCCAGGCGGGTATAGCCGCCGTATTCCCCGCCCTCCTCATCCGGCATGGGGAGGAAGTGGTCGTGGGTGTCATGGGTGAACAGAATCGTCGTTTCATAAGTGGGCGCGTTAGCAGAGGCCAGTCCGGCCAGCGCCCCGGCCAGCAGACAGGCCGCCAGGCCCAGCCGAAGCGCGCGTATGCGAATCGGATGATGCATCTCATTCCCTCCTCTGCCCCTAGTTTGCCACATTTCTCCGAAAAAGGGAAGCCCCAACCGGGCCTTTGAAATTTCTCTTGACACTACGCCAACGGTCTGCTATACTATCAGAGCAAAACAAAGCAGGATCGGTGCCCCATCCTCACCTCCAGCCCACGGCAAAGAGGTCAATCAGGTTTCCCGTGCGCGTCCGATGCGGCGCGTGCGTGTTCAGGTTGGATGCGGGTACCGGACTGGTAGCCGTTTTTGTATGTATCTGAGAATTGGAGGTGCTTTCGTATCAGCAAACAGGGTCATCAAATCAACGAAGAGATCCGCGACAAGGAGGTTCGCCTGGTCTCCGACACCGGAGAGCAGCTGGGCATCATGTCCGCCCGGGAGGCGCTGGAGCGCGCCATGGACGCGAATCTGGACCTGGTGAAGATCTCTCCCACCGCGAATCCCCCCGTCTGTAAGCTCATGGACTACGGCAAGTACAAGTTCGAGCAGACCAAGCGGGAGAAGGAGGCGCGGAAAAACCAGCACGTCGTGGAGATCAAGGAAGTCCGCATGTCTCCCAGTATCGACGTAAACGACTTCAATGTGAAGCTGCGCAACGCGCAGAAGTTCCTGGCGGACGGCAACCGGTGCAAGATCACGGTCCGGTTCCGCGGCCGCGAGATGGCTCACACCGACATCGGCAAGGGCCTGCTGCTCAAGTTTGCCGAGCAGTGCGGCGAGGTCGCCACGTTGGACAAGGACCCCAAGCTGGACGGACGGCACATGTCCATCTTCCTCTCCCCCAAGGTTGCCAAGGAAGCCAAGAAGTCCTGAACCCCGCACGTTTTGAATTGAAAGAAAGGAGTTTTACCACCATGCCTAAGCTCAAGACTCACAGCGGTGCGAAAAGAGATTCAGCCTGACCAAGTCCGGCAATGTCAAGCGCGCCCACGCCAGCAAGCGTCACCTGCTCAACGGTCACGACAAGGACACCAAGCGCAAGAGAGGCCTCCGCGCCGGCGCTTATGCGGACAAGACCAACGAGCCCGCCATCAAGCGCATGATCCCCTGCAAATAAGATAAGACTGATTTTTACCTTAACATAGGAGGCTTTTACAATGGCTAGAGTCAAAGGCGCGATGATGACGCGCAAGAGAAGAAATAAGGTCCTCAAGCTGGCCAAGGGCTACTGGGGCGCCAAGAGCAAGCACTTCAAGATGGCCAACGAGCAGGTGATGAAGTCCCTGTCCTACGCCTACACCGGCCGCCGCCTGAAGAAGCGCGACTTCCGCTCCCTGTGGATCACCCGCATCTCCGCCGCCTGCAAGATGAACGGGATGAACTACTCCACCTTCATGAACGGCCTGAAGAAGGCCGGTGTGGAGATCAACCGCAAGATGCTGGCGGAGCTGGCCGTCAACGACAAGGCCGCTTTTACCACCCTGACTGAGCTGGCCAAGTCCAAGCTGGCCTGAGCTACTCCCACGTTCTACCGGCCGCAGCGTGCGCTGCGGCCGTTTGCTATGCAAAAGCATAGCAAAATTTGTGCCGCTTTCAGCGGCACGGCCATAAAATTAAAGCGCGGGGCCGGGACGCACATGCGCAAACGCTTGCGCCTAAGCCTTTGCATCGTTTCGCGGCGCGCCCTGTGCGCACGAAGTGTTATGCCAAGTCAATACCCATTGTATACGGCCGCCGTCCGGTGGCGGAAAAGCTGCAAATTTTCCGTTCGCAGGCCTGGCGTGTCCGCCGTTCCCCCCAGTCCACCCCTCTTGTCAAGGCCCAGTCCACCGAAAACCGGGCGGTTATACCGCTTGTTTAGCCCATTTTGTCCTGTTTTTCTTCTGGATTTTTCTCCATTTATTTGACATAATTCGCTTTATCCTTTGCCTCTACAGAGTTATTCACATTGTCCACCGGGTTTTCCACCTCTCCTCCTTAGCGTCCCAGTCAGTTATGCACTTATCCACCCAGTTATCCACATGCTTCAACCGAAGTCCCCACTTTTGGCCGCTTTGGAGTCATAGTAGACATAACACAATTTTGCATCCCGTTGCCGCCCTCTGTCAAAATGCACCGCCCGGAAACCAAGGTTTCCAGGGCGGTGCATTATCAGCCCTGCTCGATGGAGCGAGTGGCATAGGCGTTGAGGGCTAGATCCCCGGCGGCCCGCCTGATACCCGTAGTAGGCCTGGCAGCCAATCATGGCCCCGTTGTCCCCGCACAGAGACAGGGCGGGCAGGTAGAGCCTGTGGCCGCTGGCCCGGCAGGCCCGCTCCAGATCGGCCCGGATGCGGCTGTTGGCCGCCACCCCCGCCACGGCCACCTTGCCATAGCCCGTCCGGCGGGCGGCCTCCATGGTGCGTGGCACCAGGGTATCGCTCACCGCGGCGGCAAAGGAGGCGGCCAGGCCGGGGAGATCCAGCGTCTCCCCTTCTGGGCGGCGTTGTGGGCCAGGTTGAGCACCGCCGTCTTGAGGCCTGAAAGGACATGTCCAGCGGCGCGTCGGCCACGTGGGCACGGGGAGCTCATAGCGCCGGTCGTCCCCTGGGCCAGCGCGTCCATGGGCGCGCCGCCGGGGTAGCCGATGCCCAGCACCCGCGCCACCTTGTCGAAGCACTCCCCGCCGCGTCGTCCCGGGTAGCGCCAAATCGCCATGTCCGTGTAGTCCCTCACGTCTACCAGCATGGTGTTGCCGCCGGAGACGCACAGGCAGACGAAGGGGGGCTCCAGCTCGGGGTGAGTGATGTAGTTGGCGGCGATGTGGCCCCGGACATGGTGCACCGGGATCAGCGGTACCCCCAGTCCATAGGCCGCCGCTTTGGCGAAGTTGACCCCCACCAGCAGCGCACCGATGAGGCCGGGGGCGTAGGTGACCGCCACGGCGTCGATGTCCGCCGGGTCAGCCCCCCGGGCCAGGGCCTGGTCGGCCAGGCCGGCGATGGCCTCCACGTGCTTGCGGGAGGCGATCTCCGGCACCACGCCGCCGTAGACGGCGTGCATATCCGCCTGGGAGGCAATCACATCGGACAGCACGGTGCGGCCGTCCCGCACCACCGCCGCCGCAGTCTCGTCACACGAGGATTCAAAGGCCAGGATATTCATCCGAATCAGTCCTTTCTTGCGGGATCGTCAGGTACATATCAGGCGGCGGAAAAAGCCGGCTCCGCCTCAGTGCTCGTCTGCCGGAATGTGGATCACCCGCCGGAACAGCGGGTTCGGGAGCTGGCCCCGATACAGGCCCCGGTGGGCATCCTGGAGCCGCTCCGGCTCTGCGGCGTCCTCCTCCGGCCACACCAGCATGGCGTATTGCACACCGAAAATCCGGGTCTGGTAGTCCAGCCGCCGGAAGCCGGAGCGCTCATAGAAGGACAGCCGCCTGGCCCGCAGGGCGTTTTCCTCCGGCGGGGCGCTCTCCTCCTGGGCCTCCGCCTCCACCAGCAGGGAGCAGCCCCCATAGCGGGCCTGGAGCAGGGAAAGCGCCAGGGTACCGGTTCCCAGCCCCCGGCCCTCCCGGCACACGGCCAGATAGTCCAGCAGCGCCACGCCGTACGCCTCCGACCGCCACAGGAAAGCGTACGCCAGCAGCTCCTCTCCCTCGTACATCCCCCAGGTGTCGTATCCCCTGCCGCCCGCAGGCGCTCCATGGAGGCAAGAGGCCGCCGCTCGCTGGGCGGAAAATCGGACCGTACCCGCTCCCGGTACACCTGCCGGAGCTGCCGGGCGGTGAGCAGACGCAGTTCAGCCATGGCGGTCAAACTCCACCGTCATCAGCAGGGTCCTCGTGCTCGGCACGGTAGTAGTTCTTCCGGCGGCCCACCTCCCGGAAGCCCAGCTTCTCATAGAGGGCGATGGCGGGGGCGTTGCCCGCCCGCACCTCCAGGGTGAGGAAGGCCAGGTGCTCCCGGCCGTACTGTATGTATGCGTCCAGCAGGGCCTCCGCGATGCCCTGGCGGCGGTATCGGGGGCCACGGCGATGCGCTCCAGGGTGCCCTCGTCCAGGATCACCCGCACCTCGGCGTAGCCCAGCACCGTCCCGTCCTCCCCACGGCCGCCGACAGGGAGAGCAGCTCGTTGTCCAGCTCACCCGCCAGCTGCGCCTCCGTCCAGGGATCGGAGAAGCACTGCCGCTCCAGCTCCGCCGCCTGGGGCAGATGGGCCCGCTCCATGGGGATCAGCCTGTAGTTCATCCCTCTGCCCCCCTCAGTAGAGCGCCCGCAGCAGCAGGGCCGCCAGCAGCACCAGGAACAGGACGCTGCCCAGCAGCAGCAGGCCGCTGCCGGCCAGCCGGCTCCAGGCCAGCCGCCGCCCCGTCCACTTCCACAGCCGGGCGTCCAGCCGCCGCAGGAAGCGCCGCAGCCTCTGGGGCCGGAGGAGCATCGCCACGCCCAGCGCGGCCAGCGCCAGCCCCAGCAGGCAGAAACACACTTGCAATTGTATCATGTCAACACCTCTGTTACATCCAGTAGGGCGGCTCCGGCGACGCGCCGGGGGGCGGGTCTATGACCACGTCCGTCCGGGCCGGGCCGTAGATGGCACGGTGAGCCGCCTTGAGGTCCACCTGATCCGCCGGGGCGGGCCCCAGCACAAAGACCTGGCAGAGCAGGCCGCAGTTGAAGCTCTCATACACGGGGATGCAGCCGTTTCGGGCATAGAACCCCAGGCGGCGCAGCCGCAGGGGCCGCTCCTCCTCCGGGCCGCCGGAGCGCTCCGCCTCGGCCTCGACGAGTACCGTCCGCCGCCCCGCCTCCCGGGCGGCCAGCATCTTCAGGATGGCCCCGCCCAGACCGCCGTTCCGGCGGGCGGCGGTCACCCCCAGATAGTCCAGAAGCACATAGTCCGGCCACTCCGGGTGCTCCACAGGGTGGCGTAGCCCAGCAGGGCCGCCCCATCGTAGAGGCCCAACAGGCTCATAGCGGCCCTCCGCCGCCAGGGCGCGGATGGCCTCCAGCGGCTTGCACTCGCAGGCGGGAAAGGAGGCGCACAGCTCTTGGGTGTACCAGTCCGCCCAGTCCCGGGCGGGAATGGGGCGCAGCTCCATAGCAACCTCTCCTTTCGATCCATACAGGCGGAACCCATGTAGGGGCGCACTTTGTGCGCCCGCGGGCGGCTAATAGCCGCCCCTACCGTCAGAACGCCGGCCAAAATCCGCCGGGAGAGCCGTTCAGCCCTTGGCCTCCGCCCAGCTCTTGCCCGCGTGGGCCTCGGCGGTGAGGGGAACGGCCAGCTCGGCCACATGCTCCATCTCCTCGGCCAGCAGGCGCTGCACCTGCTCCGCCTCCCCCTCGGGGCACTCTACGATCAGCTCGTCGTGGACCTGGAGCACCAGCCGGGCCTCCAGCCCCTCCCGGCGCAGGCGGCCGTCCACCCGGAGCATGGCCTTTTTAATGAGATCGGCGGCGGTGCCCTGGATGGGCATGTTCAGCGCCACCCGCTCACCGAAGGAGCGCAGGTTGAAGTTGGAGGACTTGAGCTCCGGCAGCCACCGGCGGCGGCCCATGAGGGTGGACACATAGCCGTGGGCCTTGGCCCGCTCCACCACCTGGGTCATATAGGCGTGGACACCGGAATATTTCTCAAAGTACTTCTCCATATACGCCTTGGCCTCCGCCCGGGTCACCCCGATGTCCTGGGACAGGGAGAAGTCGGAGATGCCGTAGACGATGCCGAAGTTCACCGCCTTGGCCCGGCGGCGCATCTCGTGGGTCACCTGCTCCGGGGGCACACCGAACACCTGGGAGGCTGTGACGGTGTGGATATCCTCCCCGGTGCGGAAGGCGGCAATCATGTGCTCGTCCCCCGCAATGTGGGCCAGCAGGCGCAGTTCAATCTGGGAGTAGTCCGCGTCCACCAGCACCCTCCCCGCCGGAGCCACAAACATCTTGCGCAGCTCCGCCCCAGCTCGGTGCGGACGGGGATGTTCTGGAGGTTGGGCTCGGTGGAGCTCAGCCGTCCGGTGGCAGTGACGGTGTTCTGGAAGGAGGTGTGGATGCGTCCGTCGGCGGCGATGACCTTGGTCAGCCCGTCGACATAGGTGGATTTCAGCTTGGCCAACTGCCGGTAGTCCAGCACTGCCTCCACAATGGGGTGCTTGTCCCGCAGCTTCTCCAGCACGTCGGCGTTGGTGGAGTAGCCCGTCTTGGTCTTTTTCACCGGGGCAGGCCCAGCTTGTCAAACAGGATGCGGCCGAACTGCTGGGTGGAGTTGATGTTGAACTCCTCCCCCGCCAGCTCGTAGATGAGGGCCTCGTCGGCCTGAATACGCCCGTCCAGCAGGATACCGAAGTCGGCCAGCGCCCTCCGGTCCACCAGCATGCCCGCCCGTTCCATTTCCGCCAGCACGGGACAGAGGGGCAGCTCCAGCCCGTAATATAGCTCGTGCATGTCCAGCTCCTCCAGCTTGGGGGCGAGGGCACGATACAGCGCGGCCGCCAAGGCGGCGTGGGCGCACATGGCCTCCGCCGGTCCCGCCGGGTCGGCCAGGGGGCCGAAAGCGTCGGGGGCCAGGTACTCCTTTGCCTTGGGGAACTCCTGGTTGAAATAGGTGATCCCCAGCTTCTCCAGCTCGTAGCTGCCGTCGGTGGGAGAGAGCAGATAGGCGGCCAGGGCGGTGTCAAAGCAGAACCCGTCGGTGCTCAGCCCCTCGTCCAGCAGCAGGTGCATCAGATCCTTGACATTGTGGGACACCTTTTGGATCTCTCCGGAGAACAGGGCCCGCAGCAGCTCATTGTACCCCTCCAGCCGGTCCGCCGCGCACAGGGCAGCCCTGGCTCCGCCGTCCCAGGCCACCGCCACCACATCCAGAGAGGGCAGGGCCAGCACCGCGACCCACGGCTCCCTCCGCCACTGCTCCACCAGCTCCTCCATGCGAACCCGGTCGGTGACGCGCTCCTGCCGGACGGCCCCGGCGGCGGGCTTGTCCGCCCGTCCGGCCGCCGGGCCGCCGCTCAGCCCCATCTTGTCGATGAGCTTGTTGAACTCCAGCGCCAGAAACAGCTCGTACAGGGCAGGGCCGTCCGGCTCCCGCCGCCGGGCGTCCTCGGGGGAGAAGTCGATGGGCGCGTCGCAGCGGATGGTGGCCAGATCATAGGACATTCGGGCCATGTCCTCCCCCTCCGCCAGCTTTTTCTTGACCGCGGGCTTGGCCTCCACGCCCTCCACGTCGGCGTAGATGGCCTCCACGCTCTGGTAGCGCTGGATCAGATCCATCGCGGTCTTCTCCCCAATGCCCTTGACGCCTGGAATGTTGTCGCTGGTGTCCCCCATCAGCGCCTTCAAGTCCACGATGTGGACGGGGGCGAAGCCGTAGGCCTCCCGGAAGGTCTCCGGGGTCATCTCCTTCGTGGTGGTCTGCCCCATTCGGGTGGACACCAGCTTGACCCGGGTGCTGTCCGTGACCAACTGGAGCGAGTCCTTGTCGCCGGTGACGATCACGGTTTCCCACCCGGCGGCGGTATCCCTGGCGGCGATGGTGCCGATCAGATCGTCGGCCTCCCAGCCGTCCAGCTCGTAGCGGGGATATTCATGGCGGCCAGCATCCTTGAGCACGGGAAGCTGGGCGGCCAGCTCGTCGGGCATCCCCTTCCGCTGCGCCTTGTAGCCCTCGTAGGCCAGGTGGCGGAAGGTGGGGGCCTTCCGGTCGAATGTGACGCACAGGGCGTCGGGCTTCTCCTCGTCCAGCAGCTTGAGCAGGATGTTGACAAAGCCATAGACGGCGTTGGTGGGCTGCCCGTCCTTGGTGGTAAGCATCCGTATACCGTAAAAGGCCCGGTTGATGAGGGAATTGCCGTCAATGACCATGAGTTTCATGCGGTAGCCTCCTGTCCCCGGGCACGCCCGGAGCAATTCAATGAGATAATATTATACCATATTATAATATTTTAAGCAATAAAGGCGTGTGCCCGATGGAATCGGGCACACGCCTGTCGTTCCTACTCCGCAGAAGAATGTGTTTGGGCATCGGCCGGCTCAGACACCACCGACACTGCCGCATCTGTGATTTCCTCTCCGGCTCCGGCCACATTGGCCACCCACACTGGTTTGCCGTCCTCGTCCAGGGTAACCACCACCTGGGCCTGGGTCCCGTTGTCGTTGTCTTCCCAGACATAGCGCCCATCCGGGGTCAGGGAATCGGTGATGTCGGTCTCCACTCCGTCCACAATCAGAATGGTGCGGTCATCCCGCTCCTCCACCGCTACCTCGGGGTAGCGCAGCGCGCTCATTTTGGAGCCATCGTCCATGGTCCACTCCTGTTGGTAGTCACTCACCACTACCGAGGAGCGAATGGACGAGAAAATTTCCTCCAGAAGTTCCGGGTTGCTTGCAGCGCTGACGCTCACCACCAACAGGGCGGATAGGGCGGCGGCAGCCAGCCCCACCCGCAGGGGACGGCGCGCCAGCTTGCTTTTCTTCTGCTCACTCATTTGGATAACCTCCTCTAATTTTTCCTCGGATACATGCAGCTCCGAGCAGAGTTCACGGTATTGATTGGGTTCAAACATAGCCCTTTCCCTCCTCTTCTTCGGACAGCTCCCTCCGCAGCCGCTCCCTGGCCCGCTGGAGCCAGGTCTGCACCGTGGACGGATTGGCATGAAGGGCCGCGGCGACCTCCTTCACGGAGCAGCCCTCGTAGTAATACAGATAGATGGTCAGGCGGTACTTGGTCTCCAGGCCCATGACGGCCTGGAACAGCTCGCGTTTGGCGGGGTCGTCGGACACCGGCGCGTCCCACTGCTCATCCAGCGGCACGGCGCGGCTCCGCCAGAAGGAGCGCAGCAGGCGCCGGCTCTCGTTCACCGCCACCCGCAGCAGCCAGTGCTTCCGGTGCTCCTCGCTCTCAAAGCGGTCGCCCTGCTGGTAGAGCTTGAGCAGGACGGTCTGGGTCACGTCCTCCGCGTCCGCCCGGTTCTTCAGGGCGTGGTAGGCAACCCGGTAGAGCATGTCCCCGTAGGTGCGGGCCACCCGCTCGAATGTCTCGTCTGTCATGGGTACTCCCTTCCTTGCGGTCGTCTCTTGAAAGGCCTTTCACTGAGAATACCCGCCAGGGGCGGAAATATCTCAGGCCGGGCAAAAGAGGGCGGAATTTCCCTTTCGAATCCGCCCCGGTCTTCGGCCCAGACGCCGGTAGACCGTGATATACATGGTGAGCAGGCAGGCCAGCCCGCCGAGCACGTTGGAGACCGGCTCCGCCGCGAAAACCCCGTCCACCCCCATGCCCAGCCCCGGCAGCAGGAGCGTCAGCGGGGCCACGATGAAGGCTTTGCGCAGCAGGAGAAGAACACCGCGCTCTTGGAGCGCCCCAGCCCACGAACACCGACTGCCCGATGAACTGGAAGGACATACAGAAGAAGGCGGCGAAATAGAGCCGGAAGGCCGGAATGCCCGCAGCGATCAGCTCCGGCTCGTCGTTGAAGATGCGGATGAGCAGCTCGGGCACGGCCATAACCAGCGCCCACGCCGCCACGGAGTAGCCCACGGTAAGCACCGTGGTGAACCGGATCCCCGGCGCACCCGCTCGTACTCCCCGCGCCGTAGTTGTAGCCCAGCACCGGCTGACAGCCGTTGGTGATACCCTGCACCGGCATGGACACCACCTCCCGGATGGAGTTGATGACGGTCATCACGCCCACATAGAGGTCGCCGCCGTAGTGCTGAAGGGAGGCGTTGCACAGCACCTGAACCAGGCTGTTGGTCATGGACATGGCAAAGCCGGAGGCGCCCAGGGCCAGGATGCGGCGCACCCGGGCGGCCTGGAGCCGCAGGGTGTTCCACCGCAGCCGGAGGAGCGCCCGCCGTCCGGTGAGGAACTTCAGCACCCACAGGGCGGAACAGCCCTGGGCGAGCACCGTGGCCAGGGCCGCCCCCCGCACCCCCATATCCAGGGCAAAGATGAAGATGGGATCCAGCACGATGTTCACCGCCGCGCCCAGGGCCACCGTCATCATCCCCATGCGGCTGAAGCCCTGGGCGTTGATGAAGGGGTTCATACCCAGTCCGATCATCACAAAGAGGGTGCCCAGCAGATAGATGGTCAGGTAGTCGTTGGCGTAGGGGAAGGTCAGATCGCTGGCCCCAAAGAGATAGAGGATGGGCCGCCGGAAGGCCAGCCCCAGGGCCGTCAGCCCCGCGCCGAAGAGGAGGAGCAGCGCAAAGGAGTTGCCCAAGATGCGCTCGGCCTCCTCGTTCTCCCCTTGCCCCGGTGAATGGAGCACAGGGGCGCGCCCCATGCCGCACAGGTTGGCAAAGCCCATGAGGATGGAAATGATGGGCAGGCACAGCCCCAGCCCGGTCAGGGACAGGTGCCCCGGCAACCGGCCCAGGTACATGCGGTCTACAATATTATAAAGGATGTTGATGAGCTGCGCCACCGTCATGGGGAGCGCCATCTGAAGGATGTTCCGCGCCATGCTCCCCTGGAAAAGTCGTTCTGTGTCTGCCTCTCCGTCCTTCTCCCCTTTTCCCGCGCTTGAATCCGCTATAATGGTTCTATTTTATCAATATCCCGCCTGTTTGGCAAGGGAAGTCCCTTCTGCGCATGTGTAAACACGAAGCGAAGCAAAGAGGAGACCGTTTTCCGGTCTCCTCCCTTTGATGGCTTAGATCCGCGTCCATGTGGTGCCGTCCTTGCCGTCCTTGATCTCCACACCCATGGCGCGGAGCTGGTCGCGGATGGCGTCGGCCTCGGCCCAGTTCTTGGCGCGCTTGGCCTCCAGGCGCTTGGCGATCAGGGCCTCGATCTCCTCCGCGCCCTCCACGGGGGCGGCCTGCTGGGCCTTGAGGGCGTCGGCGTGGGCCAGCAGCTCCAGGCCCAGGACCTGGTCGAAGCTGTCCAGCGCCGCCCGCTTGGTGGCGTCGTTCACGCCGGCCTTGAGCACGTCGTACAGGGCGGTGACCCCAGAGGTGTTGAGATCGTTGCCCACCGCCTCAAGGAAGTCGTTCTTGAACCGCTCCACGGCCCCCTCGTCCACAGTTCCCTCACCGCTCAGGGCGGCTACACGGGCCACCAGCTTGTCATAGGCGGCCTTGGCGTTGTCCAGGTTCTCCCAGGAGAACACCAGCCCCTTGCGGTAGTGGGACTGGAGGCAGAAGAAGCGGTACACCAGCGGATCATACCCTTCTCCTCCAGCAGGAGACGGTGAGGAACTCCCCTTGGACTTGCTCATCTTGCCAGAGTTGGTGTTCAGGTGGTGGATATGCACCCAGTATTTGCACCAGGGGTGGCCCAGGTACGCCTCCGACTGGGCGATCTCGTTGGTATGGTGGGGAAAAGCGTTGTCGATGCCGCCGCAGTGGATGTCCAGGTGCTCCCCCAGATACTTCATGGAGATACAGGAGCACTCGATGTGCCAGCCGGGGTAGCCCACGCCCCAGGGGGAGTCCCACTTGAGGGCCTGATCCTCGAACTTGGACTTGGTGAACCACAGCACAAAGTCGTTCTTGTTGCGCTTGTTGGCGTCCTCCTCCACGCCCTCACGGACGCCCACGGCCAGATCCTCCTCGTCGTGGTCGTTGAACACATAATACTTCTCCAGCTTGGAGGTGTCGAAGTAGACGTTGCCGCCGGCGAAGTAGGCGTAGCCCCTGTCAATGAGGGAGGAGATGACCTTGATATAGTCACCGATCATGCCGGTAGCGGGCTGCACCACGTCGGGTACTTGATGTTCAGCTTCTTGCAGTCGGCAGAAGGCATCGGTATAAAATTGGGCGATCTCCATCACGGTCTTGTGCTCCCGCTTGGCCCCTTGAGCATCTTGTCCTCGCCCTCATCGGCGTCGGAGGTCAGGTGGCCCACGTCGGTGATGTTCATGACGCGGGTGACATCATAGCCCGCATAGCGGAGCAGCTTCTCCAGCACGTCCTCCATGATATAGCTGCGCAGATTGCCGATGTGAGCAAAATGGTACACTGTGGGGCCGCAGGTGTACATGGACACCTTGCCCGGCTCGTGGGGGACAAACTCCTCCTTGGTGTGGGTTGCGGAATTGTAGATTTTCATAGATTCTTACTTCTTGCCTGTTCATTCATCAGTTGTTCCAGCCATTCCAGCCGGGAATTCAACGCCTGAAGCTCCTTCTGCACCGGGTCGGTCACGTGGATCTGGTCCACCTGCCCGGCGAAGTCCACCTTCTCCCCGGCGATGCGCACCACCCGGGCGGGGGCCCACGGCGGTGGCCTCCGGCGGTATTTCGCTGAGCACCACCGCGTTGGCCGCGATGCGGGAATTGTCCCCTACTTTGAAGGGGCCCAGCACTTTGGCTCCGGCGGACACCATCACATTGTTCCCCAGGGTGGGGTGGCGCTTGCCGTGGTCCTTGCCGGTGCCCCCAGGGTGACCCGTGGTAGAGCAGGCAGTCGTCGCCGATCTCGGCCGTCTCGCCGATGACGATGCCCATGCCGTGGTCGATGACCAGCCGCCGGCCGATCTGCGCGCCGGGGTGGATCTCAATTCCCGTCCAGCAGCGGCTCCACTGGCTCACCAGCCGGGCCAGGAAGAAGAGCCGGTGCCGGTAGAGAAAGTGGGCAAGCCGGTGGTAGATGAGCGCGTGCACGCCCGGGTAGAGCAGAAAAATCTCCAGCCGGCTCCGGGCCGCCGGATCGCGGGCCTGATAGGCCCGCAGGGTCTCGCCTAGCCGCGTCAGTCCAAACACCTCCTGAAAAACAGAAACGCCTCCCATGCCGGACGGCATAAGAGGCGATACAAATCGCGGTTCCACTCTCATTTCTCACTCAAAGGCCGGTAACGGGGCCAGCCGGGGGGCATCCATATCCCCCGCGCTCCCGGACGCACATTCCCCAGTTACCCCTGGGCGCGCTCTCAGCCGGTGACGCTCCCCTCTGGCGGGTACTCGCTGGGTACTATTTCCGTTCCTCACGCGATTCAACTGTTCTAGTATACTACCACGTTCCGGGAAATGTGTCAAGGCGCTTTGCGGTTGCAATTCAGGGGGATTTCTGTTAGTATGGGGCTGAAACCACACGCTTTCACACAAAGGAGGCATCTTATGGCCCTGATTTCCTGCCCCGAGTGCGGAAAGAGGTATCCGACCGGGCTCCGGCCTGCATTCACTGCGGCTATCCCCTCTCCTCCGCCGCACCGTATGCGGACTTCCGCCCCATCACAGGGCCCAACCGCTTTACCGTCCGCCTCACCGCCCGCCCCGCCTATCCGGATGCCCGCAGCAGAACGCTCCGCGCCCTCATGAAGGAGCTGGGCCTCTCCAGGGAGCAGGGCAGGTATCTGCTGGAGCAAGCGCGCCGGGAGCCGGTTCCCCTGCGGGAGGGCCTCACCAAGGAGGAGGCCCTTGCACTGCAGGAGGTATTCCGTCGGGCGGGCGCTCCCGTCCAGTTGGTGGATGGGGCGGTGCCGGAGCCGCCCCAGCTCCCCTCTCCGGTGCCGGGCGATGCCCTGACCTTCACTTCCGTCGTATTCGCCACACTCACCGCCCTGGTCATCTGGTCTCTGCTGAGTCTGCTGTTCACCGGTCTGTTCGGCTGACCTAGGTCTCCTCCAAAAAGGGTTGCACCCGCTCCAGCCACTCCTCCGGGCGGTAGACCGCCAGGGTGCCGTGATCAGTCTCAGGGATGGCACAGCCGCGTCAGTCCAAACACCTCCTGAAAAACAGAAACGCCTCCCATGCCGGACGGCATAAGAGGCGGTACAAATCGCGGTTCCACTCTCATTTCTCACTCAAAGGTCGGTAACGGGGCCAGCCGTGGGGCATCCATATCCCCGCGCTCCCGGACACACATTCCCCAGTTACCCCTGGGCGCGCTCTCAGCCGGTAACGCTCTCTCTTTGGCGGGTTACTCGCTGGGTACCATTTCCGTTCCTCACGCAATTCAACTGTTCTAGTATACTACTATGTTCCGGGAAATGTGTCAAGGCGGAGTACGGTTGCAAACCATAGATTAACCTGTTATTATGGAACCGGAATCCCCAGCTTTTACACAAGAGGAGGTATCTTATGGCCTTGATCTCCTGTCCTGAGTGCGGAAAAGAGGTATCTGACCAAGCCCTGGCCTGCATTCACTGCGGTTATCCACTCCAGAGCTTCCCTCCCCCCAAGCGGGCCCCTAGGCAGTACTCGCTCGTGTTCACCGGTCTGGGGCCACACGCGGATATCCCGGCCGCTCTGCACTGTCTCTCAAGGAGCTGGGCCTCTCTCAGAAGGATGCACAAGCCCTGCTGGAACGGGCCCCGGCGGTGCTGGTCACTCACCTGAAGCCGCGTGAGGCCCAGCGGTTGGTGCAAGTACTGGCCGGGTACGGTATCTCCTCTAAAATTGTGGTAGGCGAGGAGGTCTCCTCACCCATCTACATTCCGCCTGTCCGAACACAGAGGGAGCCGTTGAGCTTTTGGATGACCGTTTTAGCTATTGTGCTAGGTATCAACGCCATTCCCTGCTAACGTTCCTGTTCAATCTATTCCAGCAGGTCTTTTAATGCAAGGGCCCGTTGCTTTCTGGATGAAAGCAACGGGCCCTCGTTTTCTATTGGGGGTCGTATTTCCGGCAGAAGGCCGCCGCGTCGTCAAAGTCCCGCAGGCGCTCCCTCAGCATGTCGTGGCTCCAGTCCCACCAGCGGATGCGCTCCATGGCGGCAATCAGCTCGGGCGGGTAGCGCCAGCCGATGTGCCGGGCGGGGACTCCGCCCACGATCTCGTAGGGCCACGTCATGGGTCACCACGGCCCCGCGCCCACCACCGCGCCGTCGCCCAGGGTGACGCCGCCCATGAGCACCGCGTTGTGCCCCAGCCACACGTCGTTTCCGGTGACCACCCGGTGGTTCTCCCTCCGCCAGTCGATCAAAGCCGCGTCATCCGGCCCCAGCCCGTAGTGGGAGCAGCGGTAGGTAAAGTGGTGGGCCGCCGCCCGGATTTTGGCCGGGTGCTGCACCGGGTTGATGCGCACGCCGGTGGCGATGGAGTTGAACTTGCCCAGGGCGGTATAGATGACGTCGTTGGAGCCGAAGCAGTAGGTGTAGTCCCCACCTCGGTCTCCTCCAGCACACAGTGGTCGCCGATCTCCACATAGCGTCCGAACCGGCAGTTTTTCGTCTGGGAGGTGGGGTGGATCAGCGGCCGGTCGGGGCAAAGCTCTTTCGTAAAATCCAGCATTACAGGTTACTCCAGTCCACCACATCTTTGTTCTTCACAAAATACTCCGCGCCCGAGTAGACAGTGGTGACCAGGATCACCGCCGCGCACACCAGATCCAGCGCAGGCCGGGCAATGAGCAGCATCAGGCAGATGCACACCATGGTGGAGGCCGTCTTGACCTTGCCCGACCAGGCGGCGGCGATTACCCGCCCCCGCTCCACGGCGATGAGCCGCAGGGCAGTGACGGCGAACTCCCGCACGATGACCACCAGCAGCACCCAGGCGGGCAAGCGGCCCGCCTCTACGAACCAGAGCAGGGCGGCCATGACCAGCACCTTGTCGGCCAGAGGGTCCATAAACTTGCCGAAGTCGGTGACCTGGTTGTAGTGGCGGGCGATGTAGCCGTCCACAAAATCGGTTACGCTGGCCAGAATAAAGACCGTGAGGGCGAAATACATGTGGAAGGGGAAGCGGAGATAGAGCAGAATCAGGAACACCGGGATCAGCGCCACCCGGAGCATGGTCAGCTTATTGGCGGTATTCATTGCTTCACCTCTATCTCGCCGGTGAGATCCCCGTCGCTGGTGCCGGTGATGCGCACCCAGACGAACGCCCGGCGGGCACCAGGCCGCCGGCGGTGAAGTACACCTTGCCGTCCACGTCGGGGAGTCGGCATAGGTGCGGCCCACATAGCAGCCCATCTCGGCATCAAAGCCCTCGCACAGCACCTCCAGGCACGCGCCCAGTCGCTCCTCGTTGAAGGCATCCATCACCCGGGACTGGAGCTCCACCACCAGCTCCACCCGGCGCTCGGCGGTGGCGGCGTCCACCTGATCCTCCATCTCGGCGGCAGGTGCCCTCCTCCGGCGAGAACTGGAAGATGCCCGCCCGCTCGATACGGGCCTCCCGCAGAAACTCGCACAACTCCTCAAACTCCGCCTCCCCTCGCCAGGCAGGCCGCAGATCAGGAGGTGCGCAGCACCAGACCAGGCAGGCGGTCCCGCAGCTTGGCCAGCAGGGCGAGAATCTCCGCCTTGGTGGAGCGGCGGCACATGCGCTTCAGAATGCCGTCGTTGATGTGCTGGAGGGGGATGTCGATGTAGTTGAGCACCTTCGGTTCACGGGCGATGACGTCGATGAGGGCGTCGTCCAGATCGTCGGGATACAGGTAGTGCAGGCGGATCCAGTGGAAGGGCAGCTTGCACAGCTCGGTGAGCAGCTCCCCAGCATCCGCTTGTGGTAGAGGTCGATGCCGTAGCGGGTGATGTCCTGGGCAATGACGATGAGCTCCTTCACCCCGGCGTCGGCCAGGGTCTTGGCCTCCGCCAGCAGGGACTCCATGGTACGGCTGCGGTAGCGGCCCCGGGAATGATACAGAAGGCGCACCGGTGGTCGCAGCCCTCGGCGATCTTCAGGTCGGCGGTGTAGGAGGGTGGCGGGGATGCGCGCCCGTCCTCCTCCGTGTGGTCGATATCCCCGAAGCGGTGGGGGTGCCCCCGGCCATCAGCTCCTCCAGGGCGGGGACGATCTCGGTGTAGCTGCCGGTGCCCAGCATGACGCCGTCCACCTCGGGCAGCTCCTCCATCAGCTCGTCCTGATAGCGCTGGGACAGGCAGCCGGTGACCAGCAGCTTGCCCAGCTTCCCCTCCTTTTCAGCTCGGCCAGCTCCAGGATATTCTGAATGGCCTCGCTCTTGGCGGAGTCGATAAAGCCGCAGGTGTTGAGCACCGCCGCGTCCGCCCTCGGGCTGGGCGGTGATCTCATGCCCAGCGCTTCGGACCAGTGCCATCATCTGCTCGGTGTTCACCAGATTCTTGGCGCAGCCCAGGGATACAAATGCAACCTTCAATGAAAACTTCTCCTTATACGATCAGATAGCGGCCGTCCCGCCGGGGCGGCATTTTGGGCTGCTGGTCGGGGTAGCCCAGGGTGACCGCTGCCACGAACTCCCCTTGTCGGGGGCGAAGCGGCGCTGGAACGCAGGGCCGAAGCCCATACGCTGGGGCGCGGACAGCCAGCAGGAGCCGATGCCCTTGGCCCAGGCCGCCAGCAGCACGTTCTCGATGGCGGCGGACACGCTCTGCATGGCTCCGTCCCGGTCGGGATAGTCCGGCTTGAGCATGAAAACCAGCAGGCACACCGGCCGCCCAGGTGGACAGGAAGCGGTTGGTGATGCCGATCTGCTCCGGGTGGCGGGAAAAGCGCTCCTCCAGCACAGGCTGGAATTTCTCCACCACGCCGCCCATGATGGCCTTGACCTCCTCCAGCGCGGCGGGGTCCTGCACGGCCACAAAATACCAGTGCTGCATATTGACGGCGGAGGGGGCGGTGGCCCCGGCGGCCAAAATCTCCTTCAAATCCTCTATGGAGACCGGCTCCGGCCTGTACTTCCGGATGCTGCGGCGGGTCAGCAGGGCTTCCATCGTGTCCATGGTCTGTGCTCCTTTCTCACATGCGGCGGTCCGCCGCGTTCTTCCTACCATTCCTCCGGCTCCGCACCATAGCGGCGCAGGCCGGCACTGATGTCCTCCCAGCGGTAGCCCCGGCGGGCCAGAGCGTCGGCGGCCCGCCGGCGCGGTCGGAGAGCTCCGCCCCCCGCAGCTTCCTCTGCAAAAAGGCGTCGATGGCCTCCTCCGGGCCGGACAGCCCCTCCAGAGCGCCGTTCCAGCAGTCCCGCGGCACCCCGGCGGTAGAGCTCCTCCCGGATGCGGCCGGGACCGTAGCCCTTGGCAGCACAGTGCTCCGCCACCGCGCGGGCATACTGCCCGTCGTCCAGATAGCCCAGCCCCTCCAGCCAGTCGGCCGCCGCCTCGGCGGCCTCCCGGCCGCAGAGGGGCTCCTTTTCCCGGTTCCGGGGGCGGGCAGTGAGCTTTTCCACCAGCTCCTTCCGGGGAGGGGCGGGCGGACAGCAGCTCCACCGCCTTCTCCCGCACCTGGGCGGCGCGGGCGGCCTCAGTCAAGGCGGACAGCTCCGCCCCGCTCAGCTCCTTTCCGGTGCCCAGGCCGAAGGCCACCACCTCACTCTCCCCCAGGCGGAGGATGGTTCCGTCCTCCAGGTGGCAGAGCCAGCGGCCCTCCACCCGGCCGGAGGGGGCCAGCTTACGAATCCGCATCCTCGAAGTCCTCGGCAGAGATGTCCACCGCCCGGCCTGCGGCCTTGGCTGCGGCCCGGGCCTGGCTGCTCATGAGCTTGTAGGCGTTGCGGCGGATGTCGGCCTCCAGCTTGTCGCACACCTCCGGATTGTCCTTGAGGTACTGCTTGGCCGCGTCCCGGCCCTGGCCCAGGCGGGTCTCCCCCATGGCGAACCAGGAGCCGGATTTCTGCACGAGATCCAGCTTGGCGCCCAGATCCAGGATCTCGCCGATCTTAGAGATACCCTCGCCGTACATAATATCGAACTCCGCCTCCTTGAAGGGAGGAGAGACCTTGTTCTTGACCACCTTGGCCCGGGTGCGGTTGCCAATGATCTCCGAGCCGCTTTTCAGCGACTCGATGCGCCGCACGTCGATGCGGACAGACGCATAGAACTTGAGCGCACGGCCGCCGGTGGTGACCTCCGGGTTGCCGTACATCACGCCTACCTTTTCACGGAGCTGGTTGATAAAGATGACCACGCAGTTGGTCTTGGCGATGGAGCCGGCCAGCTTGCGCAGGGCCTGGCTCATGAGGCGGGCCAGCAGGCCCACATGGGAGTCGCCCATGTCGCCCTCGATCTCGGCCCGGGGGTGAGGGCGGCCACGGAGTCCACCACCACCACGTCAATGGCCGGAGCGGACCAGGGCCTCGCAGATCTCCAGACCCTGCTCGCCGGTGTCCGGCTGGGAGATGAGCATGGAGTCAATGTCCACCCCCAGGGCCCGGGCATAGTAGGGATCCAGGGCGTGCTCGGCGTCGATGAAGGCCACCTCGCCGCCCCGCTTCTGGGCCTCGGCCACGATGTGGAGGGCCAGGGTGGTCTTACCGGAGGACTCGGGACCGTAGATCTCGATGATACGCCCCGGGGACGCCGCCGATGCCCAGGGCCAGATCCAGGGACAGGGAGCCGGTGGGGATGGCCTCCACCACGATGTCGGCGTTGTCGCCCAGGCGCATGATGGAACCCTTGCCGTAGGCCTTCTCGATCTGGGCCATGGCGGTCTCCAGGGCCTTCTTCTTATCGGAGGCGGGGCGGCGGATTCCACCGCGGCCTTCTTCTTGTCTGCCATGTGTGTACTTCCTCTCACGGCGGGCGGGCCGCTGCCCGCCCTTATGAATTCAAAACGCCCTCCACCACCCGGCCGATGCCCTGTGTCCTGGAAGGTCTGAATCTGCTCAAACTGATTTTGGGCCAGAATGGCCCCACGTCGCCGGCTTGGCCGATGCCCACCTCAAACAGCAGGGTTCCGCTCAGCCGCAGGGCGGCCCCACCGGGCGGCGATGGCCCGGTAAAGTCCAGTCCGTCGGCCCCGCCGTCCAGGGCGGAGCGGGGCTCGTAGTCCCGCACGCTCACGTCCAGCTCCGCGATATCCCCGGTGGGGATATAGGGCGGGTTGCAGGCGATCACGTCGAAATCCCACAGGGCCGCGTCGGGCGGCTCCAGGGCGTCGGCCTGAACGCAGGTCACCCGGGCGTTGAGCTCGTTGCGGCGGACATTCTGCTTGCACAGCCGGAGGGCCGCCTCGCTCACATCGGCCAGCACCACCCGGCAGCCTGGCACGTTGGCGGCCACCGCCAGACCCACGCAGCCGCTCCCGGCGCACAGATCCAGCACCCTCGCCCCCTCTCCGGCGGCCCGGGCCAGCAGGATGGCCCGCTCGGCCAGCACCTCGGTATCCATCCGGGGATCAGCACGTCGGGGGTGATGTCCAGGCCCAGGCCATAGAACTCCCACTCCCCGATGAGGTAGGCCACCGGCTCCCCGGCCAGCCGCCGCTCCAGCAGCTCCGCCAGCTTCTCCTCCACCGGGTCGGAGGCATAAAGGGCCATATCCCGGTAAAACTGCTCCCGGCTCTTGCCGGCCGCACAGCAGACCAGCTCCCGCGCCTCTAGCTGGGCGCCCTCCACGCCGGCCTCTCTCAGCCGCTTGCGGGCATCCAGGTAGAGGTTGTTGTACGTGGCCGCCATACAGAAACCACTCCTCTGTCTCTCTCTAATTTCCTCTCTCAGGGGAATACCAGGCGGTTATCCCCCCATTTTCTTCATGGGACAACTATGCATCGCCTCACGTGGGCTCTGCCGTCTGGGCGGCACAGCGGTTTATTTCTGCTGGTGCCTCATCCCGCCGGTCCCCTTTACCACTGATCCTTCCCCTTCTCCTCCGGCAGCACCAGTGTAAAGGCACGGATGCCCACCTCGATCATGGAGTCGTCCGGCTCAAAGGTAGTCCAGTTCTGGAGCCACATGCCGGGAGCGGACACCAGCCGGGTGAGCCGGTTGTCGTAGCGCCCCACCACACGGTTCAGCTCATAGGTCAGGCTGACAATCACCGGCAACAGCAGCAGGTGCAGCCCCATCCTCGCAAACGTGTTTGTCACCTCCACAAAGGAGAACAGCACGCTGGACAGCAGGATACTCACCACAATCACCACAAAGAGGAAGCTGGTTCCGCAGCGGGGTGGTGGCGTGGCTGAATACGCACGTTCTCCACCGTCAGGGGCAGGCCGTGTTCATAGCAGAAGATGGTCTTGTGCTCCGCGCCGTGGTACTGGAACACCCGGTGGATGTCCTTCATATGGGAACAGAGCATCAGATAGCCCATGAAGATGACGATACGCACCACGCCCTCCAGCAGGTTGCGCAGCCACATGGGCAGGGGAACGGCCAGGCCCACCAGTCCGGTGAGGGCGGTGGGCAGCAGGATGAACAGCCCCACGGAGAAAACGATGCCCAGCACCACCGCCACGGTGATAAAAAAGGAGGCGGCCTTCTCGCTGCCCAGGTGTCTGTCCAGCCAGAGCTCGAACCGGGAGGGCTCCTCCGGCTCCTCCTCGTCCTCCGGGAAAAGGAAGCCGAGTACATCAGCGCCTTGACGCCGTTGGCCAGGGAGGAGCAGAAATTGAAGACACCCGGAGTAGCGGCAGGCCCAAGGTGTGCTTGTCCTGATGAGCACCCGCTCCTCCACCTGTTCCTCCAGCCCACCGTCCGGCTTGCGCACCACAACGGCCTTCTTCTCTGGTCCCAGCATCATGATCCCTCAATGAGAGCCTGTCCGCCAATCATGGTCTTATAGGCTGTAGCGCAGGATTGCTTTGTTTCATTTGGCATTCGTACACTGTTCTCCTTAACTAATTGGATTCAATCGTTTCGTCTATTGTACCAAACCCGCGCCCCGATTGCAAGGGGCGCGGGTTTGATTTTTAGAACTTTTGTTCGATTACCGCCTGAGCTCGGATTGGCAGATGGATGGTTACAATGCACCCTCCCCTCGGCGTTGTCAATATCCAGGGTACCCTCGTGGCGGGTAATAATCTCGTCGCACACCGCCAGTCCAATGCCGGAACCCTCGCCTTGGAGGACCCCTTATAGAACTTGTACTTCACGTGGGGCAGCTCCTCAGCCGGGATACCGGGGCCGTAGTCCCGGATGGTGATAACCACCTGGTCCTCGTCCCGGGCGATAGCGGTATCAATGCGCTTGCCCGAGCCGCCGTGCTTGGCGGCGTTGTCCAACAGGTTGCAGAACACCTGCCGCAGCCGCTCCGGGTCCCCCGCGATGGGCGGAAACTCCTCGTCGCAGTCGAAGTGGTTGAGTTCAATGCCCTCCCGCCGGAAGAACTCCCGGTAGGTGTAGACCGCATCCTCCAGTTCCGCCTTGATGTCCATGGGCTCCACTGACAGGGTGAAGCGGCCGTCCTGGATGCGGGAGAACTCCAGCAGCTCCTCCACCATGTTGGTCAGCCGCCGCGCCTCGGAGACGATGATCCCCATCCCCTTCTTCACATCTCCCGCGTCCCGCACCTCGCCGTTCATGATGGTTTCCGCCCAGCCATTGATCGCGGTCAGGGGAGTACGCAGTTCATGGGACACTGACGATATAAACTCGTTTTTCATCTTTTCGCTCTGGTTGATCTTCAGCGACATGTCGTTGATGGTGTCGGTGAGCCGATTTCGTCGTCATAGCGTTTCTCAATCTGTACGCCGTAGGAGCCCGCGGCGATGCGCTTGGCGGTTTCCGTGATGCCCGCCACCGGGTCTACGATGGAGCGGATGAAGTAGAGGTTGGAGAAGTACACCATGCCCAGGATACCCAGACCGATGCCCAAGGCGATGGCCACGATGATGATAATCTGCTTGTCCACCTTATTCAGGAGGTGACATACCGCATGACCCCAACCACCTCCCCGTCGATCATCAGGGGCTGGAGGCGGCCATGATGTGCTCGCCGGTGCTGGGGTCGGCGCCGATCCACACCTTGGTGCGCTTCATGCTGATGGCCTCGGCAATGTCCGGCGTTCCGGGGAGCGAAAGGCCGTCAGGTCGGAGCTGGAAAAGCGGATCTGGCCGTCGGCGTCCAGATACTCCACCTCCAGCTTGTCGCTGTTGGGTTCCCCGGCCACCACCGCCCGGGCATTGTCGTAATACTCGGCTTCTGTGCGGTAGTAGTCAAAGCTGCTGATGGCGTTTTCCGCCTTCTGCTTGAGAGACTCACTCAGGGTGGAATAGTAGTAGCTCCCCATCGCGGCGAGAAGGCCGCCACCGCCAGCAGCACGATAAACAGCACCACACTGATGGAGTTCACCATCCACCGCTTTCGGATACCTGTGATTTTCTTCATGGATCTTGTTGTCACCACCTGGGTTTGGTTCCTAGGTCCCGGCCGCCCGGCCGGCATTAAAAGCCCCACTTATATCCATAGCCCCACACGGTGGTGATATAAGCAGGATTTGTGGGATCGTCATGCCCGCAAAGCAGAGCTTTGCGGGGACCCTCTTTCCTCTGCCCGGGGCAAGTGAATTGCCCGGGCCGCTTTGCCTCCGGCAAAACGCTTGTACGGCGCTCCGCGCCGCCAGGGCGGGGCCCATCGAAGACGCCCGTCCGCCTCTGGCTAAAGCCCCACTTATACCCGTACACGGTGGTGATATAAGCAGGATTTGTGGGGTCGTCTTCGATTTTAATGCGCAGGCGTCGGATGTTTACGTCCACGATCTTCAGCTCGCCGAAGTAGTCCCGTCCCCACACCGAGTCGAGAATTTCCTCCCGGGAGAGGGCTTTTCCCGGGTTGTCCATAAACAGCTTTATGATGGAGTACTCCACCTGTGTAAGCTTGACCCGCTGTCCGTTTTTCTCCAGGGTACGGTTGCGGGTGTTCAGCAGGAAAGGCGGCTGGCTGATCTCGCCGGTATCCACCGGGTCCCCTCCGCCGGTACGGCGGTAGAGGGCGTCGATGCGGGCGGTGAGCTCCGCCGGAGAGAAGGGCTTGGTCACATAGTCGTCCGCCCCGGTCATCAGCCCGGTCACCTTGTCCATCTCCTGCGTGCGGGCGGTGAGCATGATAATGCCGATGTTGTTGTCTCCCGCCCGGATACGGCGGCAGACCTCAAATCCGTCCATGTCGGGCAGCATGATGTCCAGCAGCGCCACCTTGATGTCCGGGTTGCGCTTGAGCTGGGCCAGCGCCTCCTCCCCGGTCTCGGCCTCGATGGCCTCATAGCCGGCCCGCTTAAGGTTAATGACCACAAAGCTGCGGATGTTCGCCTCATCCTCCAGCACCAGTACCTTTTTCATCCCGTTTCCTCCTTTCGCACACAGGCGTCCGCCGTGGGCGCTAATCGCTGGTAATCAGGGCGAAATTGGCCTTTACGCCCTCCTCGTCCAAGCCGCAGTCCCAACCACTCTCGATCAGGCGCGCGGCATAAATGGTCTCCTCTCCCCGGTGTTGGGCAGGAGAAAGCGGTCGGCCATGTTGGCCCGCATTACGCGGTTGTCGCCGGTCAGCTTGTAGATGACCAGGAACGGCACCGGCGCTGTGTCCGCGCTTCCTCCCAGTAAGAAAAGATTACGGCCCGCTCGCCGCCGCCCGCCAAGTCGCTGCGGGAGAGCGTCACCTTCCCCGACCACGCCTCGGGCAGAACAAAGTACCAGCCGTCCGGCTGTTGTTGTAGGTGGTATATACCAGATGAGAAACCCGTTGATGTCGTACTGCCACCAGCGGATGGCCCAGAAGTTGGGGCCGTCCCCACATTGTTGATCGGGGAGCGCATAGGCGGATGGCAGCTCCAGTATGCCGTCATGGTTGATGTCGGTATAGGATACCTTCGTGCTCTCCACCTCGGTGGACCACCGGATGGTGCTGTCGCTCTCGCCGGTGTCCGGCTCCAGGGTCACATTCTCCAGCCCCCGTTTTTCCAGGCGAAAATGTCGGTGATCTGCCCGTTTTCAGCGTAGGTGGAGGTGACAAACAGCGCCGGCCATGTTCTGGAGATAGCCCGTCTTCATGCTGACCAGCTTCTCCACCCCGTTGACAGTGGTGCGGAGGCGTCCAGCTCCAGGATACCATCCCGGAAGTTATAGACCTCCACTCGGCTGCCCGGCGCGCTGTTGACAAAGCTCTCTGCCTGGCCCACTTCCCCTGCCGCCATCTGGAGCACGAGGATTTCCTTCTGCCCATCCCCGTCAACGTCATAAATCTGGAAGCCGGCGTGGTCGGTGCGCATCAACTCAAGCACCTCATAACGGTCGATGGAGTAAGCCGCCAGGGAGTGCCTCTGCCCCGCTGTCTCCCAGTCCACGATGAGCTCCTTGGAGGGGCTGTCGTCAAGGTTCTCATAGTAGATGGAGTCAATCGCATTTCCTGAGCCCTCAATCACGGCCGCCACCTCGTAGTTCTCCCCCACTTGGCGGTAGATGTAGATCTTCAGCGGCCGCTCGTCCGCACTCACCCGGAAAAGGCAATAGCCTCCTGTACGCCATCCCGTCCAAATCCTGAAGCTGCACCTTCTGGGTCAGCTCCCCGCTGAGGGGCGCGGCGTACTCGCCCCCTTGCGTGAGCACCTTGTTGATCTCATTGTCCAGCTTCAGATAATCGTCGGGCGCCTTGGGAGGCGCGTAGAATTCCTCCACCGACTGGGAAAAACAGCCGGTCAGAAACATCAGCAACCCCGCCGCCAAAAGCAGCCTGCATTTTTTCATCGTCGGAACCCCTCCATGGGATAAGTTATAAAATCAAGATTATCATAGCACATCTCTACCGGAAATGGTATGTTAATTAACCGATTATTTTCTGATTTTCCTCCATCGAAAAGACTTGCCAACCGCTTCAATGTCGTGTATAATATTTTGCACTCCCGTTGCCGGTATGATGGAATTGGTAGACGTGACGGATTCAAAATCCGTTGATGGCAACATCGTGTGGGTTCGAGTCCCACTACCGGCACCAAACCAATATAATCCGAACTTATTTCCGATAGGAGACGGGTTCGGATTATTTGTTTTTTTCTAGTATTATTAGATCGCTTTTTCAACAAGAGCGAATAGGATATTTACTGCCACCACGATTAGTCTCAATACCAAGTGACATAACAAAAAGAATAAGATGGTTTCAGTTTTACTGCCTGATGTTATGTGGAAATACTAGGCAATTATTTTGACACGTGCTATACTATTAACAGCTAATAGTTACTCTATATTGTGAGATTGTGCTGCTATCAAAATTGTAGAAAGGATGGTGCCTAGATGCCTACAAATATAAACTATTTTTACAAGGGCATAATGCCAAGTGAAAAGGTTTTAGATTTTCCAGTGGATTGTAACACTCTCACTGGTAGCGTCAATCTGTGATATGAGTATATCAACCACCTTGCGCTTATCGTCAAAGCTCACGGACTCCCAGTCATCGAGATAGCCCGTAATGCTATCAATCTGTGAAGCGGAAACAGAATTAGCGGCGAGGTCTGCGACCAGCCGGAGCTGTTTCTGCCGTTCCGCATCCAGTTCCTCAATACGGTTATTTGCGTATTGCAGGAGCAGCGGGTTTGCCCCGGACAAAGTGTCCAGAAGTTTCTCGATCTCACTTTCCGTCTTTGCCAGGGCAACACGGGCGGCGGTCAGCTTCGGATTGTAGCTTTGTTCCTTACCGCCTTTCAGCGTGTGGAATTTCCGCATCTTCTTAACCATCTCGCCGTAGACAAAAGCCTCCATGTTTTGCGCGGTCAGCGTACCGGCACCCTCGCAGCTCCCATTGTCCGCCCGCTGTTTGCATCGTAGGTAAACAACGCCGTTTTGAGCTCTCAAGGCAGTTAGCGCATAGCCACAGCGCCCGCACTTGATTTTCCCGGCCAGCCAGGTATTATGGCATTTCCGGCCATTCTGGAATGTGGTGTTTTGTGAGAGCTTGCGCTGAACAGTCAGCCAGAGCTGAGAGGGGATGCGCCCCTGGTGGGGAGCAATCACAAGGATCGGCTCCTCGCCCTCGCGCCCCTGATAGAGATAACAGCTATTGTCCCCTGTGAACATTTCCGGGGGACTTTCGATTTTTACGCCCTGGGCCTTGAAGTATTCGTAGATGTCCATATCGGCCTGGACGTAGACGGGATTTCTCAGCAGTTTGGAGATAAAAGCCCGTTGTAAAGCCTTGCCGTAGACCATGATGGAGTTCTTCACAAAGTACCGGGTTATATCGCCGTAGGAATTGCCCGGCTCCGCATACATTTGATACATTAGCTCGGCAAAATCCATTTCCGCATTTTCCACCAGCTTCTTTGTCTTAATCCCGTCCATGACGATGGGCTCAGTATCAAAACCGTATGGCGTCCGGCCCCGCATATAGTAGCCTTTGGTACACCGGGAATAGAAAGCATCCTGCACACGCATCTGGATGCTTTCGCGTTCAACTGGGCAAAGACAATGCAGATGTTCAGCATGGCCCGGCCCATTGGGGTCGAAGTATCAAACTTTTCCGTAGAGGATACAAACTCCACATCGTACTCTTGAACAGCTCCATGAGCTTTGCGAAGTCCACGATGGAACGGCTAATCCGATCCAGTTTGTAGACGATCACCCGCTTAATCAAGCCCAGCTTGATGTCCTGCAGAAGCCGCTGGAAGTCGGGGCGCTCAATGTTCTTGCCAGAGTAGCCCTTGTCTTTGTATTCCTTACCCTCACCGCCTTTAAGCTCATAGCGGCAAAACTCAAATTGACTTTCAATGCTGATACTGTCCTTTTGTCAATCGACTGCCGCCCGTAAATTGCATCAATTCTATTATCCATAATTAGCTCCCTTCCGTTAAACGGGAGCCAACCTACAATTATATTGTACCTCTGCCGCCCCTTACCACAAGGATGACTCTAGCCTACCCCGCCCGGCATATTTGCGGAACACATCAAACAGCCGCCGCTCGACCTCGCGGTTGCGCTTATCCTGTTCCTGCGGGGAAAGAACGGGGAGATTTTTGACGGTGATCGTGCGATCTCCGAGAACAGCAGTTTTGACTTCACTTTCGTATTTGACCTGTGCCTGCATAAAATCCCTCCCATACAATCAAAGAATGTTTTGAAACGTGGCAAAGGCCAGCACCGTGAAAGTGCTGGCCTTTGGCCGGTATGTACCTCTGGACAAAGTGTCCAGAAGTCAATAGGGACTCCGCTCGTAGTGCTGCTGGGCCTCTTCCAGTCCATGGATGTCAAAGACCTCATAGAGCTCAGCCACCACACGCCGGATGTCCTGGGGCGAAAACCGCAGTTCTCCATCGCGTAGATCACATAGCCGCGACAGGCATTGTTACTCCACGGCTGGGAGAGCAGGGCCGCCAGTTCGGGATCGTAATTCATAGAGCGTTCCCCTTTCTTGATAATTTAGGAGTGCCGCGCTCGTTTCCTTGACCTGTCCAAAGACAACCATACTCAGCGCGGCATCCCCACGCAACGGAGAAACGGCGGCCCGGAGGGACAGGCGGCCAGCCTGTCCAATGGCGGATCGTGGCCGGTTGGTTCCGGCCCACCTGCGGCGCTGGTGTTTATCGCTCGTTCTCCGTGGAGAGAAGTCACCGCGCACCCGCCGCCCGGCTCCCCGCGCTATGCTCAGGGCCGCCGCCGTTCCGTTGCGGAGAGGTTTATATTTTCTCTAATAACCAAGACATTTTTGCATCAATTCCAAGTGGGGAAACAGCAAAAATCAAAATTTTTTCATGCGTTCCAGACCGCGCTTGATGGACTGGCGAACGGACTCCTCATGCACACCATCGGCCTCGGCAATTTCCTTGATGCTCTTTCCAAGAATGATGTGGGCATCAATCCTGCGGCCCTGGATCTCCGGCAAAGAGTTGAGGGCGTTCCAGAGCCGGATAAACAGCTCCATGCGTTCCAGAAGCTCCTGGGGCGTGGGCTCATGCAGGCAGGCCGAGTATTCGATCCCGTCCTCACAGTCCAAGGAATACTGCGCTTTGTGCCGGGTGAGCCGCCGCTGGTAGGCCGCTTCATAGCGGACGCTGGCCCGGAGCGCCTCGGCCACTTCTCGGTGACTTCGATAAGCTGATCCTGCGTGTACCAATAATAAATATCTTTCAGATTGATGGTAGTCATTATAAACCTCCGTTTCGGTGTTGGGTGAACGAGTGACCGAAAGCGGGGGCTGGCGGAGAGCGGCACCCAGGGAGCCGCCCGCACCTCTGGACAAAGTGTCCAGAAGTCGGACAAACAAAAAGCGCCTGCGCGACACAAAGCCACGCAAGCGCACGAAATTATATATTCATTTATGTACTGACAAACTGCACATCCACCGCCGGACTGATCCTGCTGTGCGGGTGGGCTTTTTTTGACAGGTTAGGGGGATGGAAAAGGAAAAAGGACACGGCGATACCTCCCGGACACCGCCGTATCCTTAAAAGGGCGACTTTAACACACCCCGCAATCTCATTTTAAAGAAAACGGCGGCTTGAAATTGTTATTTCAAAACCGCCGTAAGGCTACTGTATTTTGTTTTGGCGCGTGAATATCCAGCCGCCGAAACAACGGTTTTTTTATATGCCGTTGTTTCGGGGCTCATTTGTTCTATTCTAAGAATATCCTTTTTTGCAAGAGTAACAACGAAATTGATTTGTCCCTAATTTCTATCCTTCTGATAATGAGCAATATATTTTAATTGCTTCATTAAAAAATTAGCCAAATTTCCACAGCCAAATCTATTTATATATGAGGAAAACCGTTCATCAGAAATATAGAGTTGGCCTAAATATGAAAGCATTTCTTTGTTACAACTATAAAAGTGTTCTGAAATGTAATCTCGCCATGCTTGCACAATTTGCTGAACCTCTTTGCAAGCGGGAGATTGCGTTTCATATAGCGCAAGTTTTCGAATATCGTTTGCGCCATCGAAAGGAACCTCTCCATTTCTTCATTTTGGATTTTTTTACTTTTTGTAGAAAACGCAGCTTCAAACTCTTTAAAACTATGAGTTTCTCCCCATTTTCAAGAATTTCTGCTCTGAAGCTCTCCTGTAATTCAACTATTTTTGAATGTGAAAATGCAGAAAAGGAATTGGCTGGCTCTCCACTGATTTCTGCTTTTACCAGTTTGACTAAAGCATCTATCCGCTCTCTTTGTGCTTCTAAAATTGCAAGTTGCTTTTTTAGCACTTCAGATCGATTGTAGTATGGAGAGTTAAGTAACTCTTTTATTTCTTTTAGAGCAAATCCCACTTCACGAAAAAACAATATTTCCTGCAATCGACTTAAATCATCTTCTGTATATAAGCGATACTTCGCATCCGTAAGCATAGTAGGTTTTAGCAAGCCTATTTCGTCATAATAGTGGAGCGTTCGTATTGTTATCCCGGATAATGTGGCGACTTCATGGACAGTCATAGGCTTATTATTCATTCCAAAAATCCTCCGCAACTTCCAAAATCTCGCTTGCGGGCAATAATGTTGCTTCAACAATGCTTTTGCCTGTCTTTTTCAAATAATGCTTTACTAAATGATACCCACAAGCATATCCTGCACAATAAGGCAAACCGACAGCCGGATAGCTTTGCAGTTTTGCCATTTCATCTCCATACAAATAGGCATTAAGATTTTCAAGGCCCTGTACATTTAACCCATCATAAATAATCGGTTTGATATATTCGTTTAAGGTTTTTATATCAGTTTTAGTTACCCACGGCCCCGCTTTATCTTCGCCATATAAATAAGTTGCAAAATTTTCAGCAAGTCCTTCGCTAACCATCATTTCGGCCAGTGTAATGTCATTTCTCCATCGAATAAATTGAAATCGAATATTATGATTGACTTCATGTGCAAGAGCAACTGGCAACCGCTCCAAAGTATATTGATTGGGAACAAGCCATGCAAAAATATAGCCGGGAATACCTCCATCGCCACAATACCCTTCATTTAGTGAAATATAGGGACTTTCGGGATCTGCTAACAAAATTGTAAAAGATATTCCTGTACTGGTACTTCAATACCACTATTTGCAAAGCAATCCAAAGATTTCTGAATAGATTGTTGACAAGCAGTCCACAGTAAATCAGAAGAAATTTGCTCAATATTTTTCTGCTGGGATTTGTCTACTTTATTTGGAGCAATATGACCAAGCATACTGCTTGCCATTATTACATCATATCCATTAGGCGTTGATGCTTTCATTGGGACACTATAACAGTCCCATTTTTCTTGAAAGGCATCATTAACTCATAACGATAGATGTCATTTTTCTTTTCAATGGACGCATTTGCGATTTTTTGATAAACGCTGTCAGAACGAATATACTTTACTTTCATTTTAATCACCTTTCCTGTTTTCTCTATAATACACTATGACGTTACGTGAAAGTCAAGTGTGTAAAAGTTGTTTCTGTCGTTTGGTATGAAATTAAATAGTCAGTAGTATGAAATACACAATCGTTCAAATAATAACACATGAAATGTAAAATTACATTAGGTGATATTATGAAGATTGAGAGAGATAACCGACGATTTGATTTTCACGATATAGGGCTCGCCATCAAGCGGGCAAGGGAGGCCAGCGGGATGACGCAGGAGCAACTGGCCTATATTGTTGACCGCGCTCCGCGCACCATCATGTATAATGAAAATGATGGTCAGCATCCAAGCTTCAACACCTTTTATCAGATGGTGACAATGTTTGATATATCTGTAGATCTATACTTCTATCCGTCCAAGAATAAAGGGAGCGAGTGCAGAAAGCGGATTGATGGCATGCTCAACGCCCTGGACGAAAAAGAATTGAAAATTGTAGAAGCCACAATCCAAGCGATGAAAGCGGCTAAGGAAACGGAGGATGCGTAAGAAAAGCGTGTACCTCCGTTTTTCGCGCCATTTTCGGGGTTGCACAAAACGGCAAGCAATTCGAGTGTGCCCACACTCGAAATTTTGCAGGCCGAGAGCCCCGCAAAAATGCTTGTTGGGGAGCTCCCCAAACCCGCTGTACTTCGGGACAAAGTGTCCAGAAGTCCAGGCGCAAGCGCCTGTTGTCTGCGTCCCGGAGCTATCGCTCCTGGGCCTTATGTTCCGTCCGTCTGTATGGCCGAGCAGGTGATCGATATTGGCCTTGACCGCAACGGCCTGCCGCATATCCGCCTGGGCCTTGCGGTACTCGGCATAGAGGGCTTTTTCTTTGGAGAGCTCCCGGCGCCTTTTTCAGCGTGTCCATTTTCGGGAGCTTTGCCCCGTCTAAGAGGTCATTCATGGTAGCTTTTGCCGCCCGGTAGTCAGCCAGCTCAGCCTCGTGCTGGGCCAGATATTTTCTGCTGTACCGGGCCGCCTTGTAACCATCAAACACAGGCCGCGTCTTTGCATACTGTACCACCGCGCCCATAAGCTCAGAAGTTTTAGAGAGGGCCGCCTCCGTGTCACGCAGCTCCCCGGCCAGCTTGTGGGCGCGATCTACTGCCGCCTCGGTGCTGGCGGCCAGCGCATCATAATCCATCAGATCATGCTCCCGGAGATACTGGAGCGCGGCGGCCATCTGTTTTAGGTTGTAAACTTTGGCCCATCGTTCATAGGCCGGGCCCTTGCCCTGGGCCATGCGCTCTTGAATGTCGATGATCAGATTGACGCGCCGGGGCGGAGCCGGATTATCCTTCGGGAGCTCCGGGATCGGACGCTCCCCGGCAATCACCGCCCGGATGTCCTCGGGATCAAAGCCAGAGCCCAGGACAGAAGCCCGCAGGCGGGTGTACTTATCCTGCCCAGGGGCCAGGAACGAGATCACACCGCCCCGCCCATGCTTCACCGCAAAGCCGGACTCCTCCATGAGCCACAGGAACGCCGGAAAATCGGCGGGCTGTTTTTGCAGAGACTCCACGATGGCCAGCCGCACCCGCTGTTTTGCAGAGGGCGGCTTTTCCCCAATCCACTGGCCATAGTGAAGAAAGCAGCCCTTGCTGTGCTGTTTCGGATTTTGGAATATAGGACAGTTCGTGCTCAATGCACACCCGGTCAGAGAGCCGCCGTACCGCAAAGCTGGAGCCGATGAAGTTGTGAAACTTCCGGGAGCGGTCAAAGGCCGTGGAGTTGTAATAAATGTGATTGTGAATGTGGCCCTTGTCGATGTGGGTACAGACGAAAGAACTGGTACTTTCCCTTTGTCCAGCGCATCGCCGTTTCATAACCGATACGATTTGCTTCCTCCGGCGTAACCTCACCGGGCGGGAACGCCTGCCGGATCTGAAAGAACAGGGCTCCGCGCTCCACGGCCCGGCCCGTTTCCGCCTGGTACTGGCTTTTGTCAGGAGAAACTCAGCGGGGCCGATGCCGGATCGCAGAGGTAGGCAGACACAGCTCCTATCTTTTCGGATTGAGCCCGTAGGCAAACCGATCCTCCATTGTCTGAATAGCAGTTTTTCCCGCCGCTACCTTGTAGGGCCGGATGTAAGTTGTAGCGATAGCCACACCTCCTTTCCCAGCACCTCTGGACACTTTGTCCAGAAGTTTGGATTGCTATAAAATTCAGCTTGTCGATAAGAGTTTTTAAAGTCTTGTATGTGAGAAAGCGATGTGATACACTAAAAATGACAATTTTCTACTGTATCAAACAGGGGTTATACCATAATATTTGAAAACTGAAAGAATGTTTCAAGGAAAGGTGAAAATATGAGTATCATTAAATCATTTTCTGTTGGAAATGGGGATATGTTCTATATTGAGCATGGGTCAGATAATTTTAGTATTATTGATTGTAATTTGGACAGCGAACAAAAAGAAGAAATCATGGACGAAATATGTAAGATTGGTGGAAGTAAAGGGATAATGCGGTTTATTTCTACTCACCCTGATGAAGATCATTTTCATGGATTGAGTATTTTGATGAAAGATTCCATATTTACAATTTTTACTGTGTTAAAATGAAGCTACGAAAACAGATGACTCAGAATCCTTCAAACATTATTGCAGTTTGAGAGATGATACAAAAGGCTTTTTATATTTATAAAGGGTGCAGCCGAAAGTGGATGAATCAAAATAGCGAAGAAAGAAGATGTTCTGGAATAAATATTTTATGGCCAGATACAGAAAATACACAATTCAAAGAACAGCTAAAAATTGCGAAAGATGGCGGAAACGCGAATAATATTTCTCCCATTATAAAATATTCACTTGAAAATGGTGTTGTTGCCTTATGGTTTGGAGATTTAGAATCCGAGTTTATGAATACAATTAGTGATGAAATTTCTTTGCCTAAGGCAGACATCGTGTTTGCACCTCATCATGGTAGAAGCAGCGGAAAGCTACCATCAAATTGGTTATCTGCTATCGACCCAAAGATTATTGTTATTGGTGAGGCCGACTCTACAATGTTAGATTACTATAAAGGATATAATACGATTACTCAAAATTCTGCACATAACATAGTTTTGAATGTAATACCGAAAAGTACATGTATTCGTGTCAAATATCAATTATTCAGTAAACTATTTGACAAATGAGGGCCGCGCCAATCGAGTCAATGAATATTATATTGGATCGTTTGATACACATAACAAGTAACCGTTAAATTAAAGAATAGAGTCAAAAAACAATGAATAATATTAAAGATTATCGAGAAAAAGAACAAAAGATGTACATTGTTGCTAATATTTTGTTCTAATTTTGTTATCCTCTTTAGCTGATACCCTTAATTATCAAATGCCGTGGCCTGATATATTGGCAAAATTAGTTGATACATCTTTATTATCTTCTACTATTTATATTTTTGCTTTTTTGGCCGACGCACTATTTAGTAATGGTACAAAATGAGATTACTATATTTAGCAGGGCATTTTACCCGGCGAAACTATATTCAGCACTCTCAAGAGAAAAATACAGATTTGCGTTTTTCGACAGACCATTTGCTTGAAAAATATAAAGAGATTTATGATGGTATGCCAACCGATAAGAGGGAAAAATATCGCTATGAAAATGACAAATGGTATAGGATATACAATCGTTATCGCGATGTACCCATGATATTTATGTCTAATAGAGATTATCTTCTATGTAGGGATCTCTATATATCTACAATCATTATTTTTATCTGTTATGCAATTTCTTGCAGCTTTTTGCCTGTTTTTTATTGGAATAAAGAGTCTGTTTTATATTTAATTTTCATGCTTATAATTACAAATATTTCGGCTCACTTTAAAGGTAAACGTTTTGTAATGAATGTATTAGCCTATGATTTGCACACAGACGACAAACAATAAGCCGTATATTTTATCAAATTATTGAGGCCACCCTATTTCTAACCAATGCGGACAGAAATAAGGTGGCCTTATGCAACTCCCTCGTCAGGTCAGAGCCGCACGATGACAGAGAGCTTTTCCAGCAGATCGGAAAGGGGCCGCCACAGCTTTTCATAGTCCCGTTGCAGAGCTTTGATCTCCTCCGGGTAAATGCCGCCGTAGGTATTCGCCTGGATCGCCACCTGGTTTAGATTGTTGGAGCAGCGCCGCTGGAGCGAAACCAGCTCACGAACAGGCGAAAGGTCAACATGAAGCACATACCCACTCAGGGCCATTTTCCGCATATAGGCCCCCATGTTGCGGATGCCCGCCTCGGCCATGCGTTCCCGGATCAGCGCCTGCTCTTCCTCAGACACCATTACATGGAGATGGATGGGGCGCCGGCGTTTCTTTGTCACCGCTCCTCCCGTTCCAGGCTCCGGCAGACGCGGGGCGGCTCCTTTACCTTGTCCAGCGCCTTTTCCCGTTCCGGGGCTGGGCGGGGATCGGCGTATTGAATACCCCGGAGAGCCGCAGGGCCTCCTGGTTGGCAAAATCCTGTTCACGCTTCTTTTCCATAACAGTCCTCCTATCTGTCGCCCCGGTCAGGGTTTTCTTTTTGGGGCCGTCCGGGGCCCGGTGTTCCTGGGCCTCCTTTTGCGCCGCTTTCAGTTGTTCCGCAATCGGGGGCTGGCGTTTGGCCTCCTTATGAGCCCGCGCCGCCTCCTGGCGTTCCACTCCACAGGCAAAGCTGGCCAGTTGCTCCGGGGTGATGTATTCTTTCACCACATAACTGCCGAAGTCAGGATAAAACCACGTCAGCCGCTTTTGATCCGGGACGCGGTGAGCGTCCTCCCATTTTCCCACTACCTGGGCCTGGGCATCCATCTGCCGCCGAATATCCAGGTTATTGCGGGAGGGCCGGAGCTCATAGTCCTGCATTTCCCGTTCCGTCAGGGGATGGGCATAGGTGATGGCTCCCCACGCCTGGAACGCCTCCCCCGTCACTTGCTGGCGGGTAAAGTATAAATCCATGTGGACAGGGCGGTTAAAGTAGCTGTTCGGGTATGTGCCGATGTCGATAGGCCGCTGGGTGGAGTAGTACAGATAGGTTTCCTTGTCCGGGGCCTGCTCCACTTCCTGCACATGGTAACGCCGCTGGTAGTCCTCGGCCCGATTGAGTAAGTCCCGTTCCGCCATATCCGGCTCATTCATATAGTGGCCCCAAAAGTAATTCCTATGGCCGTCCTGCTCATTGAACCGCCACGTCACAAAGGGATTAGGGGCCCTGCTATTTTCCCCAGGGCAAAACCGCATTGATTGTCAAACAGGATCGTGCGGCGGATCACATAGCCTTGATTTTCTTCCAGAATAACACCTCCTTAGATGCCCCGCCACCTCTGGACAAAGTGTCCAGAAGCGGCGGGGGTAGATGTGGAAAGCATTTGAACAAAACAAGGGCAGGCCATAGAAAGATACGGCCCACCCCCAAAAGGGCCCCGGAAAGCCTTGATCCAAGCGGGTTTTCCAGGGCTTAATTTTCCACACATCACCTCCGCTTTTTCCGCATATAGTCCCGCTTTTGCCGCCGCAGAGCAATCCGGGCACAGGACTCGGAGCAGTAGGCCATGCGCCTATCGGCGGGGACGGCCCCGCCGCAGATGGGGCAGGGCTTAAAATCCGGCCTGGGGCCATCAGTCATCATGGACACCTCCAGAGCTGGATCAAGGGGCAGGACGGCCTCCCGGAAGTAACGGCAGTAAGCGCCCGTCCAGCATTTCCCCAGCATATAGCACTCACAGTCCAGGGGCAGACACCCGCACTCCCGGTCATAGTTGGCGCACCACTTTGTTACCAGGGCGCGGATCGCCCGTTTTTCCTCGCGTGTCAGTTCACGGGCCAAGCCGTCACCTCCCGCCAGCCGGGGCCCGCATGAGCTCCCGGTAGCAGGACACACAGCCGATGCCCCGCCAGTAGGGGCACCCGGAGCACCGGGAGCCCCTGGGCGGTTTCGCCGGGGCCGGAGCCTGGGGCCGGGGCTTCTGCTTCATCATTTTTTCAAAGGGGCTGTCGGTAAACCTCATTTGTCAGCCTCCTCTCCGTCATCGTCCTCCTCGTCCCAGAGCGGGCCGTCATCGTCCTCATCCCCGTAGCCGTCCGGCCCGTCATAGTCCGTGAGCTCGTCACCATGGTCCTCCTGGGGTTCGGCGGCTTTCTGCTGTTTCGGGCGCAGTACCTTGAAATAGAACGCCGCGCCGCCGCCCACTAAGGCCACGGCCAGCACCGCCAGGAGCATCCCCATGTTGCCGCCCGTTTCCGGCTCGGCCTCCTCCGGGGCGGGTTCCTCGGTTTCCGTGGGTTCCGGCTCCGGCTCAACGCCCACGCACTTGTTCATATTGACCGAGCAGACGGCGCACTCCGTATTCACGGCACCCGCCGTACATTTTTCAGAGCAGGAGCAGACCGCCTGCTCCACCCCGGCGGCCTCGGCTGCGGCCAGCAGATCGGCCTCGTCTACCACGCTGAAGAAGTAGGTTTCATACTGCTCGCCGTCCTCATCGGTGGGCTTGTCGTAGTCAATGACGATGTAAAAGGTGTTGCCGCCGCCGGTCTGCACCGTAATAAACTGCTTGTTGGTGTGCTCGTCATAGAGCAGATCACGGGTAACAAGGTTTCCCTCCTCCGAAAAGCCCTCGCCCGGTTCAATGGTGGGCTCCGGCTCCAGGGCCTGGGTTTCCTCGGTCATGGTGGGATCGCCATAGTCCGCGCCCTCGCCTCCGTCCGCGTAGGCATAGGCCGGGACGCTAAATCCGCATAAAGAACGGCGGCACACAGCGCCGCCGCTATCGCCCGAAAGCGTTTCATCTTCAATTTTCCTCCTTTCCGCCGTCCCCGGACTTCTGGACACTTTGTCCAGAAGTGCCGTCCCGGAGCCGCTGGAGCATCAGGGGAGCTCCTCCAGGAAATGCTCATGCCGCGCACAATCTCCACGATCTCGCTGTTTTCCGCCTCCAGCTTTTTCTGCTCCAGCTCCTTGAGCCGGGCCTGCTGTTCGCTGATTTTGGCCTTGACCTTATCAATCTCGGCCTGGATTTTCTGGCTTTTGCTTACCGCCATAGATACCTCCTTGTCAGGGTAAACGCCCGTAGGCGTAAAAATGAGATTGCCAGTAGCTTGTATTCAAATTTGCATATTGGATGGGATCGCCACAGTGGATCATCATCCCGTCCCCCACATAGATGCCACAGTGGGACACGCCCGCTGTGTCATAGGTGCCGACAAAGAATACCAGATCGCCGGGCTTTGGATTGCTGGTAGGGGTGCAGATGTTATAGAGCCCCTGGGCCCCCAGCCTGCCCACATTCCAGCCGGAGTGATTGATGACCCACGAAACGTACCCCGAGCAGTCAAAGGAAGTGGCAGGGGAACTGCCTCCCCACACATAGGGATAGCCGATGTATTTCTCCGCCTCGGTGAGCATGGCGGCAAAGGTTTCATCGTCCAGATATTCCCCCGGCACGTCATATCCGGCGGGCGGGTTGGTAACGTATTTTCCCACATAGGCCGACTCCGGGAACAGGTCTGGCCGGTTCCCCAGGGTGGACATATAGAGGGAGTACCGGGACATCTGTTCCTCGTTCATCATTTCCAGGGGCAGATGGGACAGGTTGCGGTTTTCCAGCGTGACATAACAGATATAGTAATTGTAGGGGACTTCCACATCGTAGGAGTTGCCCTCGCTGTCTGTCCGGCTTTCCGTCCGATAGCGCACTCAACCACCACATCCTCCGTCAAAATGTACTGGCGGTCAAAGAGGGTTTCCAGCGTCCCCTGCACCTGATCCAGCGTCCATGCCCCTCATGGAGCACAGACAGGATAGAGATCAGCACATAGGGATCGTGCTCAATGCTGTCCAAGTCGAAGTGATACTCGTCATAGTCATGGGTGCTTTCGTAGCTGTCCAGATAGTTTTGGCAGCTCGGCCTCCATGCCGGAATAGGCAGCCTCCGCCGCCAGCATTTCCTCGTCCTGGGACGGGTAGGTGGTCGCGCCCACTGCGCCAGCCCCGGCGTTGCCAAGCGTCACCAGAGAGGACGAGCAGGACTGCATCATAAAGAGCAGGAGCACACAGGCCAGGGCCAGCAACACCCCCACGGGATGCCGCTTCACAAAGCCTACCGCCTTTGCCCCGGCCTTTTCCGTGGCGGCGGCTGTCTTTTCGCCGCGCCTGCCGCCCCGGTCTTGACCGCCTCCCGCGCCCGCTTCTGGTACTGCTTTTTCAAGCGGTGCTTGCGCCACATCCGGGAAACCGGGTTGCCGGACATTTCCGGGTGCTCCTGGGCGGCCATGCGGAAGTGATAGTCCGCCGTAGCCTTAACATACTTGGACTCGGCCCGCTGGACAGTCTTTGCCGGGTGTTCCCGGACTTTCCGTTTCACAAACCGGGAGCCATGCCGCAGGGCGGCCTCGCCCACCAGCTCGGAGCGGTGGGCCCCTCGATGCCCACGTTTTCCTGCTCGTTCTCGTAAATCTTGCCATGCACAAAGCCGTGGGCGGCCCCGCCAGCGGCGCGGCCCACCCGCCGGATGGGGCCGGGCTTTTGGGGGCTTCTGTTTTGCCAGCTTGTCTTTGGCCGCCTCCAGCTTTTCCCCGCGCTTCTCCATGCGGAGCTTAGAAGCGGCGGCCTGTTCCTGTTTGCTTTTCTGCCGGAACTTTGACTTGTGGACACTTTGTCCAGAAGTGCCCTCTGTCCCGGCACCGCCAGGGGAGCCGCCCCCAGCGCCCCCGGAAGAAGCGCCGCCGGGATCGGCGGGCTCCTCCCAGGAGCCGGGGCGCTCCCTGGGCTCCTGTTGGGGTTTATTCGGTTTTCGCTTCATTCTTCAAGTCCTCCGGGCGCGTGGTCAGCAGGTCATAGATCTCCCCGCGGAGGGAACCGATCCACAAAGGGGATGGTCACATCGCCATAGAACAGCAGGCCCTCGCCGGAATTGGAATGGGTGATATAGGAGAGCTGATGCTCGGAAATGCCGAGCTGTTTCGCCAAAATCGCCCGGTCACTCTGCGCCTGCGAAAGCAAAACCATAAAATCCGTGTTGTCCAGAATGTTCTCGATCTCCCGGCTGGCCAAAAGGTCTTTGACGTTCTGCGTTAAAGCTGAGGGCACGCAGCCCTTTTTGCGGAGCATCTTCCACACGGCCACAAAGTAGCTGGCGGTGAGCGCGTCCCGGAGCAGGATGTGGAACTCGTCAAAGTAGCACCAGGTAGAAACGCCGTTGTGAAAGTTCACATTGACCGCCGACGTTACAAAGTCGTTGGTAACGTGCATGGCGATCTTGCGGAGGTTTTCTCCCAGCCCTTTGAGGACGATGCAGACAATATGCGCCGTCAGTTTTACATTGGTCTGGTGATTAAACAGGTTAAGGGAGCCCGTACAGCAGAGCTCCAGGGCTGTCGCCACCACGGCGGGCCTCCGGCTCCGGCTGTTTGAGAAGCTCCTCGTACAAGTCCTGGAGCAAAGGCGGCTTGCCGTCCCTGATCCCCAGGGACATGTCCCGGTAAATGAGCCGCACACAGCGGTCAATCACTGTCTTTTCGATGGGTTGCAAGCCGTCCTTGCCGCCCACCACCAGCTCGCACAGGGACAACAAGAAAATCCGCTTTCATAGAAAGCGGGCTTTCTCCGGCGGTCATGTTAAGTTCTACATCCATCGGGTTTAAGTGATTTTGGCTGTCCGGGGATATTTCGATAATTTGTGCCTGGTTTCCCAGCCTGCGTACCAGCGGGACATATTCCACCCATCGGATCGACAATGATAATCCGGTCTTTGGGGATAGCGAGAAACACGTTGATGATTTCGCGTTTTGTGGCAAAACTTTGCCGGAGCCCGTGGAGCCGAGATACAGGCCGTTGGCTGATTTCAGCTTTTCCGATCCGCCATGATGACATTGTGGGAAAGTGCGTTCATGCCATAGTAGAGGGACGGCCCGGCCATGCGCAGCTCCCTGGTCATAAAAGGGAATGAAAATTGCCGTGGAGCTGGTTGTCATACCACGCTGGATCTCCACTCCGTTGTAGCCAAGGGCCAACGAGGAAACAAAGCCCTGTTCCTGTTGCCAGTCCAGACGGCGCAGGGCGCAGTTGTATTTCTGCGCGATACCGCCCACGGTAAACACATCGTTTTCCAGCCGCTGGCGGTTAGGGGCAAGGTTTATCACCGTGAATGTGAGCAGGAACATCCGCTCGTTGCGGGACTGAGGTCAGCCAGGAGCTCCGCCGCGTCCTTACTGAATGTAATGAGGTCAGGGGGCAGGATGTCGGGATCGTACCCGGCCCGGACAGCCTTTCTCTGTTCCTCCACCTTCATTTTTCCGATGTCCGAGATTTTCCCCTTGATGGTCTTAATTGCCTTGAGCTGATCCACGGTCTGAATGTGCATGGTCACGGTCATTTCCGCATCCAGCTCCAAGATTTCCGCCAGGAGCTTATCCGAGAGCTCCGACGCCATAATCTGCAAGTAGGACGCCGCGCCCCAATACTGGCCGATACGGAATGTCCGGGCCTGCCGGAAGTCGAAGCTGTCCGGCGCGATATAATCCTTTGTGCCAAGCCCGGTTTTGGGGATGTCCTGCCAGGAGAAGCGGAACGGCTCCCGGCTGCCGGGGTGCATCTGGCCGTGCAGCAGGGCCAGCCGCGCCTGCCCGTCCATCGGGACAGAGGAACACCCAGCCGTTTGAGGTTGCCTGTCACATCAGCTTCCACCCGTTCCAGGCGGGGGCGGGCCTCCGCGATCCCATCGGCAGGCAGGCCAAAGGTGATATATTTTGAGCGCTCAATACCGTTGTTGCTTTTGGCGATCTGGTTTTTCAGCATCCCCGTGAACTCCGCCCGGATGCTGTCAAAGTCATCCTGGGCCGGGGGAATGTTTACCTTGTAGCGGCTCCGGGAACGGGAGCGGCGGTTGATAAAGGAGAGCTGGAACGGCAGGGAGGTATCAAAGTAGTTGAGGAACGAACTCCAGCCGCCAAAAATCGCCGTCTGATCCTCGGTGGATGCCACGGAATAGTTGATGTCCTCATATTCCACGGTCTTTGTATAGAGCCCGCCGGGGAGCTGGCACACTCCGTCCGGGTGCATCACCAGATAAGGGATCGTCTGCTGGGCGGACAGGGCCGCTTTCCGTTTAGCGGCCTTTCCGGGGCCGCGCTTTGAGCTTTTTGCTTTCTGCAATCGCATCCTCCTTTCGCACAGCGCCTCGCTGGGTGAACGGGGCATAGATATTTTCCGTCTGGTAGGGCCTCACCCCAGGCCGCAGGAACTTCGCCCGCAGGACGTTCCGCACCACCTTTTCAAAGGGGAGCCCGTCTTTCTCATACATCGCCAGCAGGAACGCCGGGGCGCCACCCCCATCATCAGGAACATCGCCCCGGTGTTGCCGATGGCGCTCCGGGCCAGCAGGTAGGACGGGATGCCCACCGCCGCCGCGATCCCGAAGCACACAAGCTGGCGTTTCGTCAGGTTAAAGGCAAGTTTGGTCTTGATTTTGGATAAGTCGTTGGGGACATTTACAGGGAATTTCAATCACTCCTTTCTGTCCCCGGCCACCTCTGGACACTTTGTCCAGAAGTCCGGGATGGTGCTTTCCACCTCGTTGCCCCACACGTCCCAGCCGGGAGGGGTCTGCCGTGCGAACAGCTCCACACGGGGCCTGTCGCCCATGAGGGCAACGATCTTGTCACGGGCCTCCTCCGGCTTGCGGCTGTGCTCCTGGATAGGGAAATGATAAACTGATGGACGTTTGCCGCCTGCCGTTTCGGGTGTCCCCGTGTTGCCAGCAGGCAGACCTCCGCAGTTGCCCCGCGTCCAGAAGCCCAGCCCATAAAACCAGCCCTCGGACTTGCGGTTTTTCTTCAACCAGACAAAAGCGACGCTTTTATAGGTGAAGCCCCACGCACGGATAAGCCGCAGGGCCTCCGGGAGCTGCGGGAACGTGGCCCACAAAAAAAGCACGCTGTCCGGGGCCGCCAGATCAGCCACCGGGAGCGCGCATATCTCGTCAATCCCCATTGTGGGGTAGTGCTTTTCTGCCGCCCCCTGCAAGCTCTTTTGAGCATACCGCCAGGGGGGATCGGCGTAGATCACAGAATATTTCCCGATAGTTACACTCCTTTCTCCCCGGCCTCCACCGCCGCGCCCGCCACGCGGATGCGCTCACTGGCGGCGGCATAGTAGGCCGGGGCGGTTTCAAAAGCAGACGAAGCGGCGGCCCGTGTTCAGCGCGGCCACGGCAGTTGTGCCGGAGCCAGCGCAGATGTCCGCCACCACCTCGCCGGGGCGTGTGTAGGTGCGGATCAGGTACTCGCACAGGGCCACGGGCTTCTGCGTGGGGTGGACGGTGCGCTGGACGGTGGAAACGTGAGCACATTCCCGGAAAGCGCAGGCCGTCCTCCGAGCCGCCCGTGGTACGGACGAATTTCCCATAGTTCGGGCTGTCCCCGTTGTTCGTCAGGCTCCGCTTGTACGGCTTGCCCTGTTCAAACTGCGGATTGTAAAGAGGGAGCTTCTGATAGAATACCAGGATGTTCTCCGTCTTTTCAGCGGAGCGCGGCGGGCATTGAGAAAACCCGTGCAGCGGCTTTTGTACCATACCCACTCATAACGGAGCATGGCGAGGTTGGACGCCGCCCAGCACCTTGTCATAGGGACATTGTGCGAAAAACAGCACCGCGCCCTCCGGCTTGACGGCCCATTTCACCGCCTCCCACAGCTCCGGGTAGCGGCAGGCGGCACATCCCAAAAGTTCCGGGTCGTGCCGTAGGGCGGATCGGTCAGAAGCATATCCACGGAATGGCGGGGCAGGGAGCGCAGGCCCTCGATGCCATCCATGAGGAACAGCCCCTTCCGGGGACTTCTGGACACTTTGTCCAGAGGTGCCCTTATCGGTCATCCCTGGCCTCCTTGCCCTTTGCCGGGCGGGCCGGGCGGCGTTCTCGCGGGCGGCCTGCGTCCGCCCTCGGCTAACTGCTGAGCAATCGTCTTTGCGTCATCCCTGCCGCCCAGCAATTCCCGCTTTTGTAAAATGGCCTCCGTTTCCGCCATAAAACGGTAAACGTCAGCCTGGTTGAAGTCCTCCGGCGCTTTCCCATACCACAGGCGTGTCCCGTCGGGCCCATATCTTCTCGGCATATAACACCCCTTTCTTCAATGTGCGTTAAAGATACTGCGGGCAATCGAGCCCGTTTTGAACAACATAAAGCAGAGCAAAACCGTATAGCCCACGGTGCCCCAGATTGCCCCGATGGGATCTCCGCCCGTGGCAATTCCCTGGATCAACACCGCATAGATTGCAACGCATACCAGAATGAGCATCCCTTGAAAGCCCACAGCGAAAAGGGAACGAAGATAGTTCTGGCCCATTGTGCCAAGCTCCCGATTGGAGAGCGTCGCCACAGGGATAGGAGCCAAACTGGTGAGCAAATAGATTTCCAGCATTCTCCCGTAGACCAGAACGAAAATGACGATGCCCAGCGCCCACATGGTAACGCCGATAATCGAGGACTGGAGCCACAGGCCCAGAAGCGGCCCTAAGTCCATCCCCTCCAGGGTGGTTTCCAGTTCCGTGATCATATCCGGCGTGATGTCCGTGGAGCCCTGGATCAGACCGCCCGCCTGGGCGATCACCGTCTGCGACACGTCAAAGACGGCCATCACAATATCAAAGGTATTTGAGAGAATGAAGATGGCACAAGCCGTTTTGAACATCCATTTATAGAGGGTCGCAACGTCAACCTCGTGCATATTGTTCTTTTCCAAAAGCATCTGTATCAGCTCATAAGTGGCAACAAAGGTCAGCATCATTCCGGCAATCGGCAGTATCACCGTTTCGGAAAGCTGCCGTATCAGGGAGAACACCCCGGCGTTCCATGCCGCCGGGGTAGTCCCTACCTGTACCGCAATCTCTCCGACTTGGGTATTGACGGTATCAAAAAGACCTTCAAGGTTTCCCATGATCCCGCCAATCAGAAGCTCTTTGAGCCAGTTTGTGAGCCAGTCGGTGAGAAAATCCATAAGCCCTCCTTAGAACAAGCCAGACAGCAGAGGGATCAGCGTCGTGCCCAGCAGCACGATGATGCCGCCGCCCGCCATGAGCTGTTTTATCCCCAATTAGGTGTAAAACTCTGCTCGATGGCGGGCGGCGGCGTACAAAAATCTATATGGTGTTTTTAAGAGAACCGTCCCGGCAGGACAGGTCAGGCAGTGACCTGTTCCACCTCCGGGATGGGTTTGAGATTAAAATGAATTTCGATAGAAATGTGTCTTATTTTATCTTCGTCAATGCGCTCATGCACGACGATTTCTTTGATTAAGCGGTTAAGGGTGGCTGCGTCCAGCTCTGTGATGTTGGCGTATTCCTGAATGGCTTCCACCCATTGTTTTGCGTCATTGGCAAGCTGGACTTCATCGGACAGCCGCTTCCTGCCCTCTGACACTTTTGCTTTAAGCTCCGCCTGCTCGGTCTGTGTCTTTTCCAGCATGGTGTTGAAATTCTGCTCACTGATACGCCCTGCAATCATATCCTCATAAAGCCGCATGACCATTTTATCCAGAACCTCAATCCGTTCCTCGTCCCTTGTGAGGGAGCGTTCCATTGCTTCCCGCTGTTCCCGCTGCTCGGCTTCACAGGTATTGGTCAGGCGGTCGGCAACCGCTTTCCCCGTCCATCAGGGCGGCTCTGGCACATTCCCGGATTTTTCGCAGCACATGGCTGTAAAGGGTGTCATAGTCAATCCGGTGCTGGGTGCAGTGGTTCTTTCCAAAGGCATTGTAGGTCTTGCAGGAATAAATCTGCTGGGGATGTTTTGCGTTTGTGTAGCGTATCGTCAGAGATTTCCCACACTCGCCGCATTTTATCAGTCCGGCAAACAGGCTGATTTCATTGGTCTGCCCCGGACGCTGGCGGGATTTCAGCTTGTTCTGCACAATATCAAAGCTCATGCGGTCAATCAGCGGTTCATGCTGTCCCTCCACCACAATCCAGTCCTCCGGCTTTTCCCCAATCGTGCCGATTTTGAAACGGTAGTCTTTTTTCTGGGAAGCAATCGCCCCGGTGTAAACGGGATTCATCAAAAGGTCTTTGATAACGGAGAAGTCCCACATATACCGCCCATTTTCCGGGTCTTTCTTTTCCCATTTGGTGCGGGTATTGCGAAGCCCCCGTTCCCGGTTCCACCATGTGGGGCAGGGGATTTTTTCTTCCTCCAGCCGTCTGCGGATATAGTTCGGACCATGACCGTTTAGGGCATATCCGAAAATCAGCCGCACAATCGGGGCGGTTTCCTCGTCAATGAGCAGATGGTTTTTGTCCTCCGGGTCTTTCCGATACCCGAAGGGGGCAAGACACCCGGTAAACTGTCCTTTCTGCGCTTTCAGAAGATAAGAGGAATGGACTTTCTTGGAAATATCCTTGCTGTACATCTCGTTCAGGATATTCTTGAACGGGGCAATATCGTTGTTATCACGCAGGGTGTCGATACCGTCATTCATGGCGATATAGCGGACACCGTTTCTTGGGAAAAAGTCCTCAATCAAATGCCCGGTTTGCAGATAATTACGCCCCAGTCGGCTAAGGTCTTTCGTGATGACAAGGTTGATTTGCCTGCGCTCAATGGCTCTCAACATTCTCTGTAAATCAGGACGCTCCATATTAAGACCTGTGAAGCCATCGTCCTGATAGACTGCCACAACCTCCCATCCCTGCTTTTCGCAGTATTTTTCCAGCATATCACGCTGGTTTGCGATACTGGCACTTTCGCCTTGCAGGTCATCGTCCTTTGACAGCCTGCAATAGACCGCTGCACGATACCCTCCGGCAAGTGCCGAACCGATTGTTCTGTATTCCATTTCGTTCATCATAGCCATTTACCCACACAATCCAGACGGTATCTGGCTCTTTTGAACCTCATCTTCATTATAGCTCATATCTTTCCTTTTAGCAAGATATTCTTTCGTATTTGTCTTACCGTATTTCTGGGAAATCAGGCTGACGAACACATCGGTTGCGTCCAGTTCCCCGTCAAATACCGTTGTAACATGAATCTCTGTTTTGTTTTTTGCCATAGGCAGTTATCCTCCATACATGAAAATAACCAGACAGAGGGTGTCGGCAACGAAGTCCGGCAACGGGCTTCAAAAGACCTTGCAAACAATCTCAATCTGGCGATGGTTACTATTTATACTTTTCTTTTATTTTTCTGTTGTTTTGGTTGTCATAGGGGAGAAAAGCCGATAGTTTCGGGATTTTCCCCGGCAACCGGCTCGGCAACGGGATAGCAACAGGGGGTGCAACGGGCTGCCATTTTCAGAACGGAAGCTCCATCTGTTCTGTGACCTCCACAAAACCGTCCATCGTTTTTTCAGACGGGTTGCCGGAGTCCGTTGCCGGGTTTTCACGCTCCCAGCCCTTTTGTCTGCCATATTCGGAAAACATTCTTGGGTTCGGGAAGTACCGCCAGCCGGAAATGCACTGGTTCATAATCTCGTTGATTTCCCGGATTTCCCATTGCTTCGGCTCGTCAAAGGCATGGTTCAAGGCTTCCTTATAGAGCTGCTTGGAACAGACCATGCTCCCGGTGTACTTATCAAGATACGCCTGTATCATCCCGGCTTTGGTGTCCTCCGGCATAAAATCCCGCTGGTGTTCTTTGAGATACCGCTGCATGGCGGGGCTGAAAGCCAACTTGAACCTGCCGCTTCGGTAAATCTCCATCGCTTCTGCCCACATCTGCTCGATATAGGCTCTGGAAGCAGCTTCGTCCTCAAAATGTGAACCTCGGCTTGCTCCGGGTACACCATGACGGGGATAAAGCGGCGGTTGCCGGAACGGTCAAGGGGCAGGAAGTCAAGGGCATTGGAAGTGCCGCCAAACACGCACTGACGGGGGCGGTCTGCTGGGTGGGTTTCATAGGGTATCTTGTAAACCTCTTTCTGCCGGCTTAAAAATGACTTGATTTCCTCAATGCTCTTGGCGTTTGCGGTTGCCATCATTTCCGACATTTCGATAATCCAGTGACCTTGCAGCTTGCGGTACACATTGTCATCGTCCAGCTTCCGCAAATCATCGGAGAACCACTCGTCCCGGACTGCCAGCAGACGGAAGAAGGTGGACTTTCCAGCCCCCTGACCGCCTACCAGACAAAGCATGATTTCAAATTTGCACCCTGGCTGAAAGGCTCGTGAGATTGCACCCAGCAGGAACAGCTTCAATGCTTCATAGGTGTAATCGTCTGCGTCAGCCCCCAGAAAGTGCCGCAGGCAGAAACGGATTCGCTCTGTCCCATCCCACACAAGAGTATTGAGATAGTCCCGGATGGGATGGTACTTGTTTTCATTCGCCACAATCCCGATGGCGTTATCAATCTTTTTCTCATTGGTAAGCCCATAGGTTTCTTCCAGATAAAGAAGCAGATACTTCATATCCGTATCGTTCAGGGCGGTGCTTTCTCTGTGAAAACCGATGGGCTTTATGATGTCCTTGCGGTCGGTCAGGATGTTGTATGCGATAGCCCCGGAAAGCAGAGGGTCACGCTGGAATACGGTCAGGCAGTTCCGTATGCTCTGACGGACACCGCCTTTCTCGGTAGTTTCCAGCCCCGCCTTGATTTCCTCAACGCTCTGTGGCAGCTGCATGGCGTTCATGGTGTTTTTTAGTTCTTGCTGCGTCTGCGGCTGCAAGCTCTGCCATTCGCTGTTCAAGCTGTATCACATCCTTTCCGTAGTCCGTAATCAAAGCCGCTTTTTCCTCTGTCTCCCCGAACAGCAGCACATCCAGCAGATATTCCACTTGGGCTTGCTTCTGTAAGGCTTCCACAAACCGGGGATGAAAGGCTTCTTCCGGGGAGTGCGGGGCGTAGTCCGTTCTCCATGCCATAAGCAAGTGAAGATAATCGGCAAGGATACGGAAGCAGCGGTTCTTTGCTTCCTGAAACTGTTCCTCCGGGGATTTCTGCCGGGGCTTGGGCTTTTGCCTTCCCGGCGGTTTCCAGTCCTCATAGGAAATTCCAAAGTCCTGTGCCAGTTGTACGGCGGCTTCTTTCTTTCAGCCCATATAGGGCGGCGGCAAAATCAATCACGTCCCCATCAGCACCGCAGCCGAAGCAGTGGTAACGCCGATCCAGCTTCATGCTTGGGGTTTTATCGTTATGGAACGGGCAACAAGCCATCCCGTTCCGACCTATATGGATTCCATAATGCTCCGCAGCCTGTCTTGTTGTGACGGACTGCTTCACAGCTTCAAATACATTCAAATCTATCCCTCCTTGATTCGTGGGAAAGCTTCCCACGCTGTCACAGTGGTCGCTGAATGGATATGCAAGCGTATCCGTCCCTCGTCATTCGTGCAATAAGAAAAGCACCTGACATTCTCTGATTGAAAATGGCAAGTGCCTGTTAAAGTTCCATATCCTGTTGTCTGTGTTTCGCCTGTGCCGGGGCAGTTCTTTGTGCTTTTTTCTCGTCTGCCTTATCCTGCAAGACTTCTTTGATGGGCTGCTTCTTGGGCGGCTCTTTGCTTTCTTCTGTGCCGGGTGTGGCTTTCCGTACCCAGTAGCGGATGTCCCGCAGCTTCTTCAAATCCTCCTGTACCTCGGTCAGCGGTACTTTCAGTTCTGCAATTTCGCTGAGAAGTGTTTCCTGCTCCTCTTGCAGCTCCTTTTGGGTACTGTCCTTATCGTCCGGGTGCTTGGCAAGGTAGGCGGCGGCTTTTTCATACCGGGCAACCTCCGGGTGTTCCTGCTTGAAAGTTTCCTTTGTTTTCTTAAAAAATATCTTCTGGTATTTCTCATAGACAGGCTTACATTCTTTGCAGTCTGTCCGGCTGGCAAGAATCCCGTCAATCACTTTGCTGCGGGCTTCCTTTGGCTTCATCTGATTGCGGTAATCGGCGGCTGATTTCCCGGACGCTTCCAGAAACGCTTCTAAGTCCTCCACAGTGGAAAGTCCCTTTTGCCGGAGATAGGACAATGCTTCGCTGACTGCCTTTAAGTCCTGTGAAGTCCCCCGGTTCTGTCCCGCCCTCGTCCAGTCGCTTCGTTCTGCCTTGCGTATCTCCATATACTTCATCAGCAGATTGGGAAGAAGGACTGCTTCCTCCGCCGCTTTTTGTGCAAGCGGTTCTTTCCGTTTTTCGCCCAGTTCGGTAATCCAGCCTTTGAGGTTTTGGATAAGCTGCCGGATGGACTGCATCAGATTGTTGGCAGCTTTGATTTCCCGGTTCAGGTTTCCGATATTCGTCTGAATCCCCCGCTTTTCCATCTGCCGGACAGCAGCCTCCCTCATGGACAGTAGGGACTATATCAAGCCCCTGTCTGGCATAGGAACGCAAGTCCACACGCTCCGGGCGGTTGTTGGCTTCCAGATAGCGGTTCTGGATGACCTCCCATTCATGCCGCCAGATTTCACAATACTTCTGGTCGTTCCAGTCAACCGTATCCTCCTTGTGGCTTTTCCATCTGCCGGACGGAAGTTTTATCCGTTCCCCATTCTCGTCAAGGTCATAAACCTTGCGGCTCTTGGGAAGCCATTTCCCATGTTCGTCCATTGCCCTCATAGTGAGCAGGACATGAGCATGGGGATTGTGTCCCGGCGGATGGGGGTCATGGATTGCAAAATCAGCAATCATGCCTTTGGAAACAAACTGCTGCTCACAAAACTCCCGTACAAGGACAGCGTACTGGTCAGGCGGTATCTCTCTGGGGATGGTAAGCACCCACCGCCTTGCAAGCTGGGAGTTCCATTGTTTCTCCACCGCTTCGGCGGCGTTCCATAGGGTATTGCGGTCTGCATATTTCTGTGGGGCATTTGCCGGGAGCAGGATTTCATTGTGGACGATACCACGCTTTTCCGGGTAGTGCTTCACTTGCTGGTCGTATTCACAGAACAGCTTTTCGCCACTCTGGTAGGCAGCGGCGGCAACCGCAGACTGTTGTTGGCTTCGCTGAACAATAGAAATTTCGTTGTGTGGACATGGCATTTCGTGTCCCTCCTTTCGGTAATTGGTGGATGGGGTGGAGTTTTACCACCTCATTTTGGGCAGAAAAAAAGCAGGAGAACTTTTTCAGATTTCCTGCTCGGTGTGCCGCTGTGTGGGCGGCGGGTATTTAGTTGTGGTAATATATCAGTTTGAAAATTAAAATTGAAAACGAGTATCTTCTTTGAATTTGTGTCGTCTGGGATTCCCTTCACTTCGATAAATTTTGTGTCGTTTCATATCATAAATAACTGACCAGACAGTATCTTTACCTGTACTTCTGTCATACTGGCAGAGAAAACCATAATCTCCAGACAACAGTTTTTTTGCAAACGGAAGATTGAAACCTCCATTTTTTCCGCTAAGAGCTGAATACAATGTTTGATACCGTTCTTCTGCAAACCAATTATCAATTTTATCGTTGTTATAGCCTACCATTTCTGGCAGATGGAATGTGTTTGTTGCACAGACAAAAGCAATATTGCTATTCAATGTTTTTTCTATTTTTATCTGTTCCGCATTACATTCTATAACAGCTATCGCCCCCATTGTATCAGCTAAGGTTAAAGTTTGTGCTGAAGCAATCGGTAGTTGATATAAACAGGAGACAGTTTCCGATACATTTTTGCATTTCTCCAGCAGGTATCTGACAATCATACCTGCGTTAAATCCCAGTTTGCATTGGTAAGGATAAACGGATGTTAGACCAACAGCCAAACCATGTTCATTAACACCATCTTCAATCTCCACAAAAGCAGTTGTATTTCCTGTGAAAGAGTAAACTCCATCTGTTAATTTATAAATTACATTCTGATTTAGTCTTTCGATTTCTGTTAGGAAATCACTGTTTCGTCCCAGAAAATTTCCTCTCCGTTGTAAAAGCAAAACAAGAGCAATTACAAGACGGCGGCATAGAGTACATACTAAATAATACAGCTTGCAAAATACGGACATCACATTGTTGCCCATCTGCCAGACCTTGAATTTCTTCCACAATCTCATGGTAATACTTTTCATAAATCGGAAGGCAGGACAAAGCATAGTCAATCCGCTCCTGTGTGATTTCAAACGGTATGTTCTCCAAAATTATATTTTTGTGTTTTAACAGTAAGGAACCCCACCGAAAACCAGCTTCGTAGTGTGTTCCCCTAAAATGTGCATGATACATTTTTACACGCTCCTTATTGATTAGATAAAGAGCTACCGGTAACTCTTATTTAAGGGTAATTGAATAAAAATTTTAAGTCAAGCTATATTTTATTTGTCATCTGGGAACAGCTTGAAGTGCAAGGTGTTCCCAGATGGCAAGTCCACAAAAGGGTAGCTGGCGGCAGCCAGCGCAGGGGAAGCGTAGCGTCCCCTGTTTGATTTGGAGCAGACCATGACTGCGGAAAATCACAGCCCTCCGGCGAGGAGCCTTCGGAGAACGCAATGCACCAACCTCTGGGTGGTGTATAATTGCGCCCTTAGTAAACTAAGGGGTTTCCGGATTCTCCCGTTCCAGCAGTTTTTTCAATAGTTCCTGCGTATCCTGCCTGTGAAAAATGAGTTTCAACAACAGCATGACATCATCATCTGTCAGGCGTTCCGGCTCTTGCAGAAAACTTTCCAGCATACCGCCACGAGTACAGAGCCGGTGCGTCCGTTCCTTTCGGGTAAGCTGCTTCAACTGGTGCTGCAATGCCTTTTCATCATTGATGGCTTTCCGCAGTTTCTTTTCGCTTTTCTCCAACTCCTTGTTGAGCTTTTCCAGCTTTGAGGTATCAGGCAAGGGCAGCGTCCTCCTTCCCGGTATCAGCACATAAATCCGATTTGGTTCTCCAACGCCTTGACGCACCCGCATGATAAGTCCGGCGTTTTCCAGTTCATTCAAAGAACGCTTGACCGTCATAGAGCTGCGGGACAGGACTGCGGCAATGGCTGTGACAGGGAAGCAGACAAACAGGATTCCGTTCTCGTCCTCCTGCCCTTTGGATAACATAGCGTCCAGCATCCGGCAGTACATGACCTTTGCGGTGCTGCTGACTGGAAACCCTGTCAACGCTCTTGGAAAAGCCATACAGGGCGGCAATGGTGTGTCTATCGTCATAAATTCAAAAATCATTCGGTGTGTTCCTCCTTTCTTTGCTCGTTTGATAAATAACGGGGCAGTCAATCACAACCGCCCGGAAGCTCTGCTTGCACCCATGCTGGCATCTCCGGCATAATTCGTTGTAAGTGACACGCCCCCGGTCATTGAGGTAAAAGGAAAGCTCATGCTTCCTCTTTTTGCTCATTCTCGGCATATTGCGCTTCCTCCCGTTTTAGTGTATGGTTTCGGGGCGATTTTCGGCAAAATTACAGCCATAGAGCCGCCTAAAATCTCCCCGGAAGTATCAGCGATAGGGTAGACTATCCCCCTATCAGATTGTCGTGTTTCGGTATCATTTCGGTGTCAGTTCGCCAGTTCTCCCCGGTGTCGTTCCTCCCTGAATCTCACAGCGGCGTATCGCTCCCTTTGGTATGCTCGTTTCGGTCAGGGTTCCTCCACATCCCTGCCAAAGTCATGGCACTACATCGCCGGGGAAGCATATCCCACACAGGCTGGTCATTCGATTGGAATAATCCATCGATGAACTACCTGTATCATAGAACATTTTTGTGCCCTGTGCCGTATGTCCACAAAGTAGGAATGGAGGACGAAAATCGGAAATTTCCACGATTGCGGAAAGTGTGATATAATCCAGTTAAGCGGCAGAAAAGCAGCCGCCGGAAAGGAGCGTGCGCCCATGAAAGGAGCAACCACCATACAGGAACGCCTTTGGGAATTACGCAAGGACAAAGGCTTAAAACTGGAAGAACTATCAGAGCTGACAGGCATTTCAAAATCCGCCCTTGCCAGCTATGAATCAAACGATTATAAAGAAATCAATCATGGCAACCTTATCACGCTGGCAGACTTCTATGAGGTTTCCGTTGATTACCTGCTGTGCCGGACAGAGAACAGGGAGCAGGTCAACACGCCTTTAACAGAGCTGCACTTGAATGATGAAATGGTGGCACTTCTGAAAAGCGGGCGGATCAACAACCGTCTGCTGTGTGAGATTGCCACGCACCCGGACTTTGTAAATCTGCTGGTTGATACAGAAATCTATGTAAACGGAGTTGCTACCATGCGGCTGCGTGACGTAAACGCTGTTTTGAAGCAATCCGGCTGACTGTCATTCGCAACTATCAGCCGAAAAAGAGGATGTGTTCATGGAAACCTTGCAGGCTTCCCAGATTGATGAAGATGATTATTTCTGTCATGTCACACATAAAACTTGGGACGCTATCCTCCATGACCTCCGCACTGCTCATGCAGACGATACAGAGAGTGCGCCGGACAGTTCTAATGCTTCCAGTGTGATAAAGCGGCAGAGCGGGCATTGCGTATTCCCGGAAATTTTCTTGATGTATTCTGCTATGCCATGTGTGAGCAACTGGGTATCAAATATGAAAAGCTCCCGGAAAAGGAGCGCAATGACCTGAAAAAAGTTCTGAAAAAATCCCCGCACTATAAGGATTCTCCATTAAGCAGCCGGAAAAGGAGATAAGAAAACCGCTGTTGCATGGTTGAGTTAACTTCCATGTAGCAGCGGTTTTGTGCTGGTGCTATTTAGATGTAAAAGTTCGGGACAAGTTGGGCCGTTGACAAAGTCAAGTTTTACAAAAACAACGCTCCGGAAAGTTTGAAAATTTGCTTATTTGTTCTGTGATACGAAATAATTTGCAAATGAAAATCAAGCCAATTTTAAAAATAGGACTTTGTCAACAGCCCCAAGTTGTCCCGATGTGTTGGTTAAAACGTCAACCTGAGATTTATCAAAGAGAACGAATTGCTTTCAACTCAATATATCCACGCTCACCACGAGGTTCTAACTGGATACGTGGATTGAGTCATCCCAAGTATATCCAATCAAACACGGATCATATTTTTAATTGAATTCTGTACTGCTTCAATGGCATTACAATAATCCTCCTCCTTGAACGGTTCCCCTTGAAACATCAGATATTTTGCAGCGGGCAGTACAATGGTATCAAATCCTTCGGGAATAACACCATCATAGTCGATTGCTGTCTCAACACCCTGGACATATTCTGAGGTTCCCTTTTTCCGAAACTTTTCTGGCAGCCACAAGCAAACAGGCTCACCGCAAAGGGACTTCATGCTTGTCAGAATCCCCCACACATCGCAGCCGACTTCCTGACAATAACTCCAGTATTCACTTGCTTTTTCTCCTCGCTTGATGATAACTTTACGCTCCGGCTTTTCAATTACCTGAATAAAAACATTGGCCATATTTTCCATATCGTTATTCTCCTTCCACATATTTCTGAATTTTACGCCATAAGGGATAAAAGTGAAAGCGGAATCGGTGATTTTGCGTATTCGTGCGGATTACATCCGAATTCGTTAAAAATGCTCGTTGATATCCGTCTACGCTGGCATAACCGCTATTATAGGCTACATCAATCACTTTGCATTTATTATCTCGCATATGCAATGCAGAATGCGACAACCGAAGCCGCCTAATATAATCTGCCGGTGAAAATCCTGTCAACTCCTTGAATATTCGCGCGCAATAAAAAGGAGAAAACAAAGCAACATTGGACAAATCACACAATGTTATTTTTCTGTCAAATGCTCATTGATATAGTCTTGCATTCGCTGTACTGCCAAAATCTTTTCCATCACTTGTATCACCTCCTGACAGATATTAATATTGCAGAATGGAAAGAGAATTTCTCGACTTTTCTTGTTATCCTACGATACCTAATTTGTTATAATTATTCTACTATACCGTTATGAATAAATCATCTCATACAAAACAATTTCTTCTGCCCGGTTGTGAATGCTGTTCATGTGCTGCACCCATTCCATTTGTCGGGTACGTTTCAATTCCTCTGTCACGCCCTCAGCAGCTTTCATCTGCTCCATGATGGTGTCCAACCGTTCCTGTGCCTGTTCGTTCAGGTCAGCAAGATATGTCCACAATTCCCCGGTCAGCGCCAATGCCTGTAATCTGGCAGGGTGGGTTTCCCTCAAATATTCCCGGTGCAATCGTCCATATTTTCCGATGGGGCGGTTTTCCTCCGGCAGCTTCAAGTCCGGAATGTAATAGTCCCCGACAAGGATATAATCAATTCCGTTTTCCCTTATTCTTGGTTTCAGTTCGCTCATGCTCCTTACCTCCTGCGGAAGTAGGCTCGTCTGGTACTAACTCAATCACATCGGTAATCTCACAATTCAGCGTTTCACAGATACGGGCTAATGTGTCCATACTGATGTGTTTTCCCTCCTTGCTCATGTTGGCAATCATATTCGTTGTCATACCAGCGGCAAGCCTTAAATCCTCTTTCCTCATATCACGCTCTAACAGTGTGTGCCAGAGTGGTTTATAGCTGATGTGCATATTATTTTCCTGCCTTTCTATCCTTACCACCGGGGCGGCTGCCCCGGCAGGAGCTTTCTCTCATTATAGCACCCATCTTGTGAAATCACAATTTATTCTTGTAGCCTGCCGCTGATACCGTCTGGATTGTGCTTTTCCTTTCTTTTTGTTCCCCTTTAATTAGCCATAAACTGCTTAATTCCCTGGCTCTTGGCTCCCGGGTTGTCCGAACCGTAACCTTCCAAAGATTGACCACGCCCCAGACCCGAGGCCCGCGCCGATAGCGATTACAAGGATTTTCAGGGTGTCGATAGCAGAAGCAAAAAATTCCATATAGTTTCCTCCATTCAAAATGTTTGTTGTTGTGGGGCAAACGCCCCGGCTACGAAAAAAGCCGCCCATTTCAGGCGGCGGGAGCTTCGGGCCAACTTGGCCCGAGGTCAGGCGAAGCGTCCGGGTCGTCCAGATCGTCATAATTTAGAATATCGTCCTCGGCGCTGTCCCCGGCCCCGTAAACCTCGTAGACTTCTTCGGGGTTCAGCTTCAACCGGGCGCTTATCAGCTTTTCCAGACGGAAGGCGTTGCGCTTCTTGTCTGCCTCCGCCGTGTATTTATAGTTCGGGTGCTTTTTCAAATCGTACTTTGGGGACAGGAAGGGCCGGAGCCCCCGAAGCTGTAAGATACATTTGCTCCCGTCCATTGTGGTGAGCTCGTCCATTGTCATCAGCTCTTTGCCGAGCCGCTGGAGGTTCTGGCCGTAGCTTTCCGACTGGCCCCGCGTCCGGCTCTCGGTATACATGGAGATTGTCTCTTTTCCCAGTCCCTCCGAGATTTCCTTAATCGTGGAGTGCTCCCGGCCCCCGAGGAAGATAACCGAATCCATGTTTCCTAAGATGGTTTCGGAATTGTCTTTATACAGGGCCTTGCACTGGCTCATGGCCTGATAGAACAGGCACAGGCTGATTTCCCGGGAGCGAATCACAGCGACCATTTTTTCGAGCTGCGGCACCTGTCCCGTGTTGGCGGCCTCGTCCCACAGCACCCGTACATGATGGGGGAGCCGCCCGCCGTAGACGTTATCGGCTTTCTCACAAAGCAGGTTGAACATCTGCGAGAAGGCAAGGGCCACGATAAAGTTGTAGGTGCTGTCCGTGTCGGAAATGCAGAAGAACAGCGCCGTTTTCTCGTCCCCGAGCCTGTCAAGCTCTAACTCGTCATAGCTCATAATCTCCCGGAGCTCCGCAATATCGAAGGGGGCCAGACGTGCGCCACAGCTAATCAAGATACTTTTCGCTGTCTTGCCGCTGGAAAGGCGGTACTTGGCATATTGGCGCACCGCGAAGCATTGGGGCTTGCGCTTGGCGAGGCCGTCAAACATATAATCAACGGCATTTTTGAAACTTTCATCATCCTCCCTTACTTCCATGCTGTTAATCATTTCGACTAACGTGTTCATGTTCCGTTCTTCCTCCGGCCCTTCAAAGACGATATAGGCCACAAGGGCGCAGTACAAAAGCGTCTCGGCCTTCGTCCAGAACTCGTCCCCCTCTTTCCCCTGTCCCTTTGTGTTGGTTATCAGGGCGTTGACGAATTTCAGCACGTCGCTCTCTGTCTTGATGTAGGCCATCGGGTTATAGTGCATACTCTTTCGGAAGTCCACCGAATTGAATACCTTGATTTTATAGCCCTTCCTCTTTTGCAGGAAATGGCCCACTTGGGAGAGGACGCCGCCTTTTGGATCTACGCACACATACGAGGAATGAGCTTGAAGGAGCTGTGGGGTCAGCCAGAACCGGGTCTTTCCCGAGCCGGACGAACCGATAATACAGCAGTTGAGATTTCGGGCGTTGGCCGGGATTTTTGGCCGTGTGTTCATTGTGAGAAATTCCGTCCCGGTCAGTATCACGTTGTTTTCAAACTTCGGGTCTACGAATGGGGCTATGTCTTTGGCCGTTCCCCAACGGGCCGAGCCGTATTCCACGTCCTTCCTGAATTTCTTTGCGTTCTTCACTTTGTTATAGACCATCAGCCGGAGCACCACGGCCCCACAAGGCCCACCAGCAAATCGAAGCCAGCGAGGCCCGGCGTGATTGTCCCGAAAGCCGGGCCTATGGTTTTCATCATACCTATGAGCTTCGCGCCGAAGTCCGCACCTTCCGCGAGGCGGTAGGCCGTCCCCACCTTGCAGAAGAACCAGAAAATAAACAGGTACGGGAGATTGGGAACCACATATTTTTTGATTTTGGTGTTCACCGTTCCTGCACCGCCTCTCTGGTCTTTTCCCGTTCCTTCTGCCGGGGCTTGACGTGGCCCATAGCCTGCCGGAGCCCGCGCCGGATAGATGGCTTGTCGTTCTGGCGGGCCATCACCCGCTTGGTATACTCGGAAAATGCCGCCGTGATGGCGTCGGCCTGTCCCGCCTTGAAAACAGGAGATAGTCCTTCGGGCCTACCTTGTGGAACGCATAGTCTACATTAAATTTCCGGGCCACCCGGTCAAACAGGCGGGCGTCCCCTTTAGCTGGATACTGTTGGACTGTCCGGCGTGGCCCATGAGCTGTTTCACGGTCTGCCGCCCGTGGGGCGTGAGTGCGTCCCGGTTGTGTTTCTGCACTCCGGCCAGAAACTTCTGGCACGCCATGAACAGCACCCGGCCCGTCAGCTTCGCCGCATGTATGGATATAGCCACAGTCTTTCTTGATACTTCTTCTTCCATTGATTACTTCCTTTCCGTCCGGGAGCCGCGGGTTAAAGCTGGAGGCCCCCGGGGATATGGGAAACCTCGGGCCAACTTGGCCCGAGGTCTACCGCCCGTCATGTGCCGCCGTCGGAGCTGTCTTTTCCTTCTTCGGCGGGTTTGCTGTCTTGTGCTCCTGCATGGTTTTCAAGATAGAAGGCTGTCTTTCGGCGGCACGTTCCAGCCGTTCAAGACTGGCAACCGCCTTATCCAGACTGTTCCGGGCCGCAAGGAAACAGGCCCGTTCCGCCCGATAGGGGCCTGTACCGTCTTTGCCAGCTTGCGGGGGCCTTCGCCTCCTGTACGGCCTCCTTCCCCATCAGGGCCCGGCCTATGTTTTCACATGCCGCCCGGCTTCGTGGTACTCGGCGCTTACGGCCTCTATACTGGAAATGGCCTTCTCGTCCGCCTGTATGCCTTCGTTGATGTTGTTCCGCATGGCTGTCAGCCCCGGCGATATGGAAGAACCGGGCGGCGTGATCCAGCGCGGAAATTCCGCGTTCCTTCACAGCGGCCAGCGTATTTTACAGCCCTCAATGATACCGGCTTTCAGCTCTGCGAGACTGTCACGCAGGGCAAGAATACGGTCTTGCAGGACAACGATTGATTTTTGCAGGGCTGATTTTAACGGGGAGTTCTTCATTTTCTCCAAATCCTGCCGCATGGCTTTTAGCTCGTCAACCGCACTGGCAAGCTGTTTTCCATTTCGGAAACATGCCCGATAGCCTCTAACAGTTCTTTTCCTGCCGGGGATTGGTTTTCTTTCAGCAGGGCCAGCAGTTCTTTACATACTCATTTTCAGCTATCGGCGTTTCCACGGCGGGCGCTTTTTTGGCAATATTCACACCTCCTTTCGTCCGGCCAGCAAAACCTCGGGTCAAGTTGGCCCGAGGTCTACCGTTCCTCATGGGTCGCGGCCTTTGCTGTTTTGCCATGTTCCGGGGGCGGGGCCTCCCGGAATTGTTTCAATGCTTCGAGAATGGAGTGGCGGGGTTCATCGGGATAGGAAAATATCTGGTATTCCTCTGGAACCTCCCGTCATAGTGTTCCATGAAGGGACTCCCGTTGTTCTCGATATAGCCGCCCCCCGCAAAATCGCTTGTCGTATTTAAAAACATATCCCTTCCGTATGCCTCATAGTCAAAATAGTCTTTGATATGTTCTGGCACGTCAAGGGCTCCGCACTCGTCAATGAGATACCGCCCCAATTCTTCCTCATTCTGTACCTCTGGGTAAAATTCGTAGCAGTCAAGGTTTTGGGTCAGGTTGATTAAATCCTTAACGCTCCCGGTATATTCTCCGAGCGAGAGGGCGGCTTCATATTTTGCCTTCTGGCCGTTGTCCAGTCCGTCCAGTAGGGAGGCAAGATAATTCAGTTCGTCAATACTTTCGCCTTCTCCCAAATGGTTCCGCAGCCCGGCAACATTAGTTTCATAATCGGCAATAAAGACTTCCTCATACCGTATACCGTCCACGCCAATCTTGGAAAGTACGGCCTGTACTTCCTCTGTTGAGGCAGGAAATCTCAACGGTTCCACCGCGAGAATCCCCTCATTGTATTTGCCGAGATTGCCAATATAGGCGCTAATCATCGCACCGAGCCTCCCGGCCCTTGCCTTTCACGGTCAGTATGCCATCCAGGGTGGTTGCTGTGATGTTGAGCCTCCCGGCAACGGCAATATCGTTCTTCACATCTTCTGTCATACCGTTGCCGCACACCACCAGAACATGAGCCCGGCGGAGCATATCGCGGGACATGTCAATCCCGCTTTTGTGTTCCTCGGGAATATCGTCATTCAGGAACAAATGCAGGTAGAGCAGAGGGCAGACCGGGGAAAATCCGGCCTCATAGACCGCCCTGCAATACTGCGCCGCCTGTTCCGTATCGGCCTTGTGTTCGCCTGTCCACGCGGCGGTGATGTATGCTAAAGGTCGTTTCATGGGGTTCCTCCTTCCTGTTTGCGCTTAATAGATAGCCCATCTCCGCCCCTTCCGTGGGAACGGCTCAAAGGAATATATATCCCCGTCGCTTGACTACTACAAGCACAACCGGGAAAGGCTGTCAAGGGCTTCGCCGCCGCAGGCGGTGGCGCGGGCGCCACCCTTGACTGCCTTCCCGGTTGCGCTATACAAACCACGGCGACGGGGAATATTATATCCTTCGAGCTTCGGGGCGCGGGGCAGAGCCCCGCTTTAGGCGCGAACCTCGGGCCAACTTGGCCCGAAGCCTCTTATTTCTCCGGCGCGGCCTCTTTCTCGGGCTTCGCCTGTTCCTTCTGCTTGCCCTTCCAGTCGTCCAGGAGCTTGATAATCTGGTCTTTCATTTCCTGCGGGGTCTTTTCCTTGCCGAAATACTTCTCCAATTCCATTCCACTGATAATCACTTTGTCTACCTCCTTCTTTTCTTCAAGCATGATACCGTCGATCACATCACCGTTGAGCATATTTTCCTGGTCGAGTTTCCGCATACGCTGGGCCTGGGAGAGCGAAGGGGCCGACTGCTGCGCGTCAATGGCAACGGCAATATACCTCTGATTTTGGGTTTAATATAGGAAAGCTCAACAGCGGGGTAAAGGCAATTTTGAGCGGCTTGCCTCCACTCCCGACTGTTTTGCCGTCAACCATATCCTGCAACGTGGAATGAGCCTCGTCAGGGCGATATGCCGCTGAACCTGTTTCACACTCATTCCGTTGCGCTCTGCGATGACCTCATTGGAACGCTTATCTACGTCTGTTGAGAAGTTCTGTCCCTCCAGCGCCTCCCGCGCTCCCTGATGTTTGATAGCCTCCAACTGCATTTTCAGGGCTTTGGCTAATTCCATTGTGGAAACTTCCCGGTTGTTGACGTTATCCTCGACCATCTGCTGAATGGCCTGCTCGTCAGTCAGGGCGCGAATGATACACGGTGTATAGGGAATACCGGCCTCAATACTGCCCGCGTCGCGGCGGTGGCCGGAAATGATTTCATAGCCGCCCTTATCATCAGGCCGGACAATGGCGGGTTGTGTCACGCCCTGCGCCCGGATACTCGAAACAAACGCCATGAACTTAGCGTTCTTCTCGACGCTGAACGGGTGGTTTTTGAAAGCATGGAGCTGTTCATGGGGATTCTTACAGTCTGTTCCACTTCCGGGATAACAAAGGGCTCCATGGGTTTGTCAGTCTTGGGAATCCCGTATTTCTTCCGAAGCTCCTGTTCCAGCTTGGCCTTCTGTTCTTTCCGGCTGGGGCCGTCCGCCGACGGAGCTGCCTTTTCTGCCTTCTGCTTGGTCGGGGCATTTTTCAGCTTTGGGCTTTTCGGTTTTCTTGGGGGCCTTGTCCTTCGGGGAACGTACCGCCTGTTTCGTCTGTTTCTTTTCTTTCGGTTTATCCGCGTCTGTTCGTTCAGGCTTTGACTTATCGGTAGTTGATCCCTGTTCCTGTTCAGCCTTTGCCGCCTTTTCCTTCTCGGCCACAATTTTATCAATCATAGCGCCGGAAATATCAATGACGTTTCCGGGGCGGCTCTTGTCAGCCGGGGCAGGGGTGTCCGCTTTCTCGGCCTCCTGCACCGGGGCTGAAGTTTTAACCTCCTGCGCCGGAGGCTCCTCCTTCCGTGGAGCCGGATTTCCGGAAACGGCGGGGCCGCTCTGTTCCTCCGGCTTCAAATCTTTTTTATCCTCTGCCATTCGTTTACCTCCTTCATTTTGGCATGAAAAGGGCCTAACTTTTATAGTCAGGCCCACGGGGAGCTTCGGGCCATGTTGGCCCGAAGCAAGGGGAATAGTCCTCCTTTCCGCTTCACAACGGAAAACGCCGCCCGTAGTCTCTACTTGGGCGGCGCTTGTCCGGTAAAGTGATAAGCTCGTATTTTATTGAAATAGTGTGTATATAGCCGTTTCTTATTATGATTGGTCCGGTGGGGCCCGTAGCCCCGGTGGCTCCGGTGGCTCCAGTGGGACCTACAGCCCCGGCAGGGCCAACTGCCCCGGTTGCTCCGGTGGGACCAATGGGACCCTGAGCACCAGTGGGACCTGTCGTACCGGTGGGACCTGCGGCCCGTCGGGCCGGTCGGGCCGTCCGCACCTGTGGGGCCCGTGGGGCCAGTGACCCCGACAGGCCCTTCTGCGGGGCCCGTCGCGCCCGTCGCGCCGGTAGCCCGGTGGGACCGGGCAGGATGGGGCGCTCATGGCCGAGGCCAATTTGCCGGTTAGCAGCATCTGCTGCTCCATCACGCTGGACAGCGTCTCCTGCACGCTTTGATTGACCTGCATTACCTCATCCAAAGCCGCAGCCGCTTCAAGGCCTGGCAGAGTACCCAGAACGTATTGCAGCTTTTCACCCTCGGCGTTGAGGATGTGGCTCAGGCTGAGCTCCTCAGCAGCAATGGAGGAAATGATCTCATTGATGCTGCCCTCTCTGCTCAGAGGAGGCTCGATTGGGGAAAGGTTGGCAGTGACATGAGACATCCCTCCTCAGCTTAGACGGGTAATGGAAAGGGCCGCGCCGGCCGGCAGCAGGGTGGCCACGGAGGCGATGCCAAACATTTGCAGGGAAACGGTGTCCCCGGCGTTTAGGTTCAGCAGGATCTCGTTGGAGAAGTGGCTCAGAGACACCGCAGGGGCCACGGTGGAGGCCGTATTGGCCGCGCCATTGATAAGAAGGCGGGTACCGCTGGCCAAGGACGCGGTGGTGTTTACATTGTAAGAAATCTGGTAGCGCCCGGCGTTGGTTACCGTAAACACCGTGTTGGCCCCGTTGACCGTGATGTCCGGGAGAGCAACTGGCCGTCCGGAAGGGGAACCAGGGTGCCCCTACAAGGACGGTCAGCGCCGTGCCGCTGGTGTTGGCTGCAAAGGCGGAGGTGGCGGTGATGTTGGGACCGGTGGGGCCGGTTGCACCAGTCGCGCCCGTCGCGCCGGTAATACCTGTTGCGCCGGTGGCCCCAGTGGCCCCGGTAGCCCCCGTAACACCTGTAGGGCCGGTGGCTCCCGTAACGCCGGCAGGTCCGGTCGCGCCGGTGGCCCGGTGGCTCCCGTGGCCCCGGTGGCTCCAGTAGCCCCGGCAGCTCCAGCCGCGCCGGTGGCCCCGGTCGCGCCAGTAGGCCCAGTGGGCCCAACCGCACCAGTCGCCCCAACCGCACCGGCAGCGCCAACAGCTCCGGTGGGGCCGGTTGCACCGGTTGCGCCGGTGGCCCCGGTCGCGCCGGTGGCCCCGGTCGCGCCAGTAGGCCCTCCGGCAGGCCCGGTCGCTCCGGTTGGCCCGGTGGCCGGTTGGACCCTGCATGGGGAGGCTGTCAAAGCGCCCTGCATCTTTGCTTTCAGAAAGAGCTGGTTCTGCGCCGCGGTTTCCAGCATACTGCGGACGCTCTCATTGGCGGCCAGCACGTCGCTGACTGTGGCGGGAGGGCCGCTGAGACCGGGCAGGGTTCCCAGAATATATTGCAGTTTCTCTCCTTCAGCGTTGAGAATATGGCTCAGGCCGAGTTCTTCCATCGCAATAGAAGAGAATTTGATTAACTGCGTCTTCCCGTTCAATGGGGGGATTCACTACGGGAAAGCTAGGCAGAGACATTATCGGGAATCTCCTTTCAAATTGAGAGGTACATACTAATATGCACCGGTGCGCTGGCGGGAGCGAGGCACTCCAAAACGTCGCGCTGGGACATTCTATGTATCTTCCAGCCAACAGGTTCCCGGTGGAACAAAACTGCCCCGGATGTCATAGGGTAAGACGGCGGCATGGATATCCTGCCGCACATCTTGGACCCGGCCCGCCGGGACGAACTATGGAGTTTTAATATGTCTATGCCCTCCTTTCCACCCAACGGGGCGGATATGACCCAAGAGGAAGCTCTGACCATGATTATCGCGTCCATTGCCATGGAAGAGCTTGCCCTGAGTCATATTCTCAACGCTGAGGGTGAGAAACTACAATATATCCTGGGGACTCTGCCCGGCACAAGCCCCTGTGCCTGTCCCCATGACGTGCTGGCCGTCAACAAAGCGTCACCGCCCTTGTTGAGGCAGTGACGCAAAACCAGATGCTGTTGAAAACAAGCTGGCTCAGGTGCTAGAGTTTTGCCCGCTTCCATCGCCCCCGCCGCCAGCTTGTAAGCCGGAGCCGGGACCTACGCCCTGTCCTTCTCCTTGCCGGCCAGATCCCTGTGTGTCCCAGTGTCCGGTGTCCTGCTCCCCACCCCATCTAGTGTCTCATCAGGTACTGTCCTGTGAAAAAGCGCTGTTCAATTAATAGGACTGCGGGAGAGAATGCTGTGGAATCCGGACTGTCGCCTGTGCTGGAGACAGCGAAGCCGTTCAGGAAAAGATATCTGTTTGGACGAACGTACCCCTGCTCAGATTCAGCTTGATCCAGGGAAAACCTACGCAGTCCAATACGCACTGAATGTCTGCGCCACATCACCGGAAGAGGGACAATTCTCCTCAGACAGTCGCCCTGTGGTGCGTTTACAGATGCGCTGCCTCTGCATTTTTCCATAGGACACCCGGCACACGGTCAGCAGACATTGCACTATGTCTCTGTAATGCACCCCAGTATAAACAATGGATACAGCGTGAAGTTGTCCCTGATGCTTGACGCCAAAGCGCCTCTGTATGTGGAGCAGGCAGTGATGGATGTGGTAGAGCTTTGATGACATGATTGAGCATTTTAATAGCATGTAACGGCTCTGCCGGGCACAAGAGAATCCAGTACAAAGGAGATAAAACGAATTTTGCTGCCGGACAAAGAATGGCTGGAAAGCCAGATAAAAGCAGGTGTTATATTATGAGCGGAACCTCATTACAACCTCCGGCTTCACCTTGGATCGAGAACGACAGAATATACCTTACGGTAAAAATGACCATACAGCGTCCATCCTTATTGACCGCAATCGCTGTCAGAATGACCGCATTAGTTTGCTGATAGTAGCCGGAGAACCCACGTGGTCTCAGTTATATCCTACACACGCCGGATGGATACGCCGGCTAGATACATCTCGATCAGGGTTTCTTCACACTGCTCTCCCGGCAGCGACAGCTCACAATGGCAACCGTTTTAAAGGAAATCCCCTTGAGCTTGGGCACCTTGAGGGCGACTTCACCGGAAGTGGTAATGAGGCTACGGCTACAGTGGCCGCTGCGGTAGCCTTAGCGCTGTTCATTGCGCTCGTAGCGAGAGCTTCTCCGCCTTCGACTTCCAATAACTCGTTGAGGGGAAACCTCCACGCTACCTCGCACCAATTCCTTGTAGGACTCTTAATTACTCCCTCATTTAGTTGTAAAATTTTTGAAACATGGTTTACAGACTTCTTTTGGGATGCTGTGTCGCAATTTCATTCTACGAGAGGCCTGCAACCCTTGTCTCATCTGATCCCTTTTCAATGTGTGCATTTGGCTCATCTTTTCTGCGAAACTTATTTTACCTTATCCACCGCCAAGGAATGGTGAACAGATGAAGCAAAAGCACTATAAAGGACAGAACTACAGGGAATGAAAAAGCCGCCTGTTACCTCCGGGTATCGTGAAATCAACAGGCCGCTTGATTTTGTGTGCCTTGGTCAAATGAGGAGAGGGTTGAAACGCTCTGTCCCTCCAGAACTGGATTTCGTATCTTCCCAAACCATACTTTTGTGTTGACTTCTTCTGAAACTATCCGAAATAGCAGAAACACCGCACTTCTATACAGTGTTTTGCTTATATATCTTGGAAGAGACGGTTAAAACCAATATTTATGAGTACCTGTTTCTTCCTCAGTCGAGACAGCATTACCCCTCAGAAGTGGATTTCAAGCGCGGCTTGGCCTCCTGCATCGAGGTTTATAATACATAGTGAATCTTATCGCACATTGCAAAACTGTACGCCATGTCGGGTGGAAGATGTATTCATGAGCAACACATCTCGATGACACTTTAAGAGTTCGAATCTCGTCGTATACACGTTTTACACTTTGATTTTACACTGTTTGTATTTGATTGGTGACACAAAATGTTTCGCATAAAAGGTCAAACCTCTTGCAGTCTAAGGAGTTCTGGAATGAAATGCCCTACCTCCTCTGAACAAATGTCAGTCATTTGTTCAGAGGAGGTAGGGGCATTCAGTATGGTGCAGTTGAGCAATCCAAATCCGAACCTGTTTTCTGATCGGCCAATGCGGTTTTGAGATCATCAAAAGTGATGGTCGTTGCCCCTTCCTTATAGTTGAAGGTTATCACCATTTTGTCATCGTACAGGAAAATGGCATTGATAAGAGTGTCAATCAGCATCTTACGATGGGACTTTTGCCGTACATCTAGCTTGCGGAAGCGGTGGAGCCAGAAGGTCATAAACTAGGCGCTCACCTTGGGCTTCGCCAGCTTCTCGCAGGCTATCTTGGTTTCCAGTTCCTCTTTCGTGGCTTCCAGTTCTTCCAGACGGCCTTTCGTGGACTTGGTTAAAATCCCCTGCTGGATGGCGTTCAAGAGGTTTTGAATGGCCGTGTCCGTTTCCCGTAATTGCTGTTCATACAGGGGCAGGTTCACATTCTCTCCCTGTCCTGCAAGTCCATCAGCATGGACACAATGGCCTCTATCACCTCATCGTCCATCACCATTTTCATGGTTTCGCTGACCACCAAATCCTCGATCCACTCTTTACGGACAGATTTTTATGGCACTCGGTACGCTTCTTTTTGACCGACACGCACTTGTAATAATGGTGGACATTCCCCGTGTGACTGGTGCCGCTCTCGCCGCAGAGATAGGCCCCGCAATAGCCGCAGAACAGTTTGGTCGTTAGTAAGTAATCGTCCTCGGCCTTGTGGCGGGCCGGGGCTTTCTTATTCTTCGCCAGCTTCTCCTGCACCCGGTCAAAGAGGTCTTGGGAGACGATGGCGGGAATACCGTCCGGCACCACAATGTCCCGGTAGGTGTACTCTCCAATATAGCGGCGGTTGTTCAAAAGGTGCTGTATGCTGTTGTAGGTCATCTTCTGGCCCCGTGTGTTCTTCACGCCCTGCTCGTTGAGCCAGTCCCGTATCTGGGTCATGGTGGCCCCCTCGTCATACCGCTGGAACGCCTCCCGGACAAAGGGGGCGGTGAGCGGGTCAAGCTGGAAACACTGGTCATCGTCAATCAGATAGCCGATAGGACGGGTGCCACCGTTATATTTACATTTCAAGACGTTCTCCGTCATGCCCCGGACAACCTTTTCGGACAGGTCAGCGGAGTAGTATTCGGCATAACCCTCCAGCACGCTTTCCAAAATGATCCCCTCGGCCCCGTCGGAAATGACCTCGGTGGCGGACACCACCTTAACCCCGTTCTTTTTCAGAGCGGCCTTGTAGCGGGCGCTGTCATAGCGGTTGCGGGCAAACCTGTCCAGCTTCCAGACGATAATCATATCAAACAGGCGCTTGCCACTGTCCTTAATCATGTTCTGAAATTCCGGGCGGTTGTCGGTTTTAGCGGAAAAGGCTCGATCTATGTAGTGGCGCAGGATGGTGATATTGTTCTTTTCAGCAAAGACGGTACACTCCCGGATTTGGCCCTCAATGCTTTCTTCCCGCTGATTATCGGAGGAATAACGGGCATAAATAACTGCTTTCATTTTCTTTAACCTCCTTGTTTCTACGCATTTTAAAGTCGTTCTGGGGATAACGCAAGGAATGATATTACCGCGGCATAGACACACTGCTCAAAGCCGCATGGCACAACACCTTTTGCAACCTAAATGCGTAGATATGATATTGATTAGTGGGCGCAAGCAGCTTTCTGCTTGCACCCACTTGGTTACTGCATAGCAAAACCGGGGAATGACGTCAAGGGCGCGAAGCGTTCATCTTGACCCTTGTACGGCATTCCCCGGCTTTGCTATTTCTTCGTAATGGCCTGCATCAACTTACTTTGCAAACGGCCTTTCATATATGGGTCTATCTGCTTATGGGTCTGCCCGCTTTCGTCGACCATTGTCCGCAAACACAGCTTGTTGATATAAGCATCATAGTGCTGCAAAATCTGTTCTATCGCATCGGCCTCTCCTGCGCGGGCTGCCTCGATAACGGATAGAAGCTGTGGGGGCTTGTATTGGCCGCTTAATTTTTTCATGGCAGTTTCTCCATCAGTTGTTCCCGCATATTCCGCAAAACACTTGTACGGCGGCGTTGGATGGCGCTTCTGGAACAGCGCATCATCCTGCCAATTTCCCGATCGTTCAGTTCCGGCACAAAGCGCAAAATCAAAAGCCGCTGTTCGAATTGTGATAGCTTTTCCATGATATTCGCCAACCGTTCATTGCTGATTTGCAGGGTGTAGCCATCCGCTGAAAAGGCGATGTAATCGCTGGGGTACTGGTCTGCCGTGTAGCTGCCGTCCAAAACCGACGGCAGCAAATGATTCAGAGATACCAGCCATTTGTTTTGATTGGAAAATTCTCTAAAACAGGTCAGCATTTCGTGGCGCAGGACAACTTTGCAAAAAGAGTTGAAGCGGCGGCGTTCAATTGTAGAAAAATCTACCCCATGATGTCACCTCTCACGATTTGCTTTGTTCAACACAGCATCAGCCAGTTTTTGAATTTCTTCCAAATTGATTTGCGGCTCCTGAAATCCTTCCCGAAATCCGTCAATCTTTTTCAGCGATTGGAACAGCTTCCGATACACCACATTCATTTTTTCATAGTGCATCTCACCCCCAACCGCTGTTACATAGGCGGCATGGCCCAATAGTTCGCGTGGGAACAGTGTTTCCAAGAACCCCTCCGTTTCTTTCGGAGTATAGCAGCACGCAAACAGCCCCAGCCGCTTTTTGAGAAGTTCCTTACTGTGCCGCCTGCAAAAGCAGCTGACCTCTCCACGAATTTTTCCCATGTAAACAGAACCGCCGATGAAAACTGCATCGTATTCTTTCAAGGAACCTCGATACGACTTTGCGTTTTGAAGGCACACTTCCCCGAACAGGCGTTCCTTCAAAAGCTCCGCACATTTTCGGGTACAGCCGTACTTGGTTCCGTACACGATCAGCGTCCTCATTGCTCCACCCCCTTCCGGTAGATTTGATCGAACTGCTCAATATGGCGTCCCAAGGTTTCCAAAGCCTCAGACTCTTTCTCTAAGATGCCATCGTACTGCTTCAACAAGAGGAAAATCGGCGCGAAGAATTGTAACGCCATGATGGAAGCATCCGCCTGACGCATAAGACCTTGTGCCATCATTTCCTCAAAAAGAGCAGCTTGATAGGAAATTGCGCGCTCCATATAAATTTCCCGATAGATACGGTCGATTTCAGGGCTTCTATACTTCTCGATGGAAAGCATCTTTCGGAACTGGGAGGCGTAGGGTCTTTCAAATAAAATCGGAAGATTTCTGCGCTGGTCTTTTTGAGGAACTCTGTCCCACAAGTGGCATATTCTTTTGCCACTTCCTGTATGGTACCATCGGGAAGCTGGAAGGAAGCGGATGCTTGTGGAAAACGATTTTTCATAGTTTCCACCAATGTGTCAAAAATGTCCTGTTTGCTCTCAAAATGCTTATAGAGAACTTTGCCGGATTCCTACCTCCGCCGCAATGTCGCGGACACTGACGCCTTCATATCCTTTGTCAGCAAAAAGCTTCAATGCTTCCAGCAGAATCAATTCTTTTGTATTTCTCTTTGCCATAAGACTTCCTCTTTCACAACAATGTAAAACGAATTGGCGCGGCATGATATAGCCAGATACGGGATGCTTCAATAAAACCCATCGAAAAGACGCTGAGGGCCGCCATGATAAAAAAGACGGGTTTCCGAACTTGTGGCTTGAAAATAGCAAGGGAGCCCAGCAGCCAGATCGCGATACTGGCGATCCAAAATACAATGGATTGGGCGCTGTTTGCTGAAAACAGCCCCATTTCTGTACTGCCGTCAATGGCGTGGACAATAGAATTGGAATACCCATCCCGGATATTTGCAAAGTACCAAAATACGCCATGAAGCAAAATGAGCAGAAGAATGCTCCAGCCCCATCTTTGAATGTACACTTTTTTCGCACAAGCCCATAAAAGATAGCCAATGTTGGCCCCCAGCAAAAGAGTACTCAGAACCGTGTGTGGATTTCCCCAATAAAGAGTTTTGAACATCTTATCCTCCTTTTCAATTCAGCTAACAATTGTTCACTTTTATTTTAGCTATCATTCGTTCGCTTGTCAAGTGAAGTTAGCCTGTGAAACAAAATTTTTCAAAATTCCATTATGGTGGGTAGATTGAGGCACTTCCAACGTATTATAGGCGAAGCAAACAAGAGAGGGTTTGGGATGAAAAATCTCCGCTCCGGCACTCTGCCGGAAACGGAGATTTTGCGGGAGTGTGGCCACACTCCCTATGCTTGCTCGTTTGGTTTTCCCGGAATGGAAAGGAAGGGGTGTGAGATTTTGTAGCAAAATCTGAAAGAGTATGGTGGAAGGCACAAAGCCTCCGACGGATCGAAAGCAGCAATGTGACCAGTAACTTGAAGCTGACAGACCGGATGGAGGGATTCTTTGAGCCGAAGGAAAAAGCTAATCAATAACACCACCATACCACAACATCAGATCGAGGCCATTGCCCGATGCATCCTGCCGGACATTCTGGCCTTCTATGAGAGTGAGGAAGGGCAGAGGGAATTTGCAGAGTGGCAGAAACAGCGGTTGAAAACAGAGCACAAAGAAAGTTAAATAGCCTAAAATGATAGCATAGGCGTAGCGTCATGGCTGGATGACGCTACGCCTTAAACAACTCTCTAATGCCATTACTTATGATCAAATGAATTACACAAGATTTGGAAGATCGATGCCAGAAAAATATCTCTCGCTTCCGGATAAAGCGCCCACCGAAACGCAGGATGAACCTCCCAATCATATCCAAATTCTATATTTTCAGTGGAAAGATAATTATTATCTTCAAAATATTTGCGGTCAATATAGCCGTCTGCCAAATCTTTTCTTGCAACCAAAAATTAATTTTATACATAAATGTAAGCAATTCTTTTTCTGTCGCAATTTGACCATTTGCAAAAACAAAATCACTATTTTGCATTATTCCAGAAATTTTTCTGATTAATTGCTCTTCAGTATACTTATGAGAACCCGACAATTTTCTTTGGTCATGGCTCGGTTTCATTCCCAATAAAAGTCGCCTAATGTCAGGTAATTCATATCGATGTTCATTGATTGTGTCTTGAAGCCGGTTTTGTGAATAACGAGAAAAATAGCTTCCCAGTCATCAGTCGAAATCTTGCTGTGATGATTATCGCAAGCCTCGCGGGCAGCTTGAGTGCACAAATTAATCAAATCTCTTGGCCGTCTCCTAGTGAGAGAAAGTAGTATGTAGTGTATCGGCTTATTGTTCCACTTTCCCTCCCCATAAAGTGGCTTTCCATAATGGATACAGTTCTTTCGCAATCTCAAATTGAGGCTTTTTTATCAACGCATTTTCTGAGAGTTTATTCCCTAAATAACTTTGTACACGTTTTGCTAAAAATACAAGTAATTCATGCTCAGTCCAACTAAGCCATATCACGTTACCCTCAATCTTGTCAGTTGACTCATCAGCAGTACGTACTAAAAATAGACATCACTACGAAGACTAATGCGAAAATGTAAACAAGGATACGCGTTCGTAAGATCCCGTACCGCATTTAAAAGTGCAGCTATTCGCTTGATATTATTAGTAGTTCCTTCCCACGCTCTATCCAAATCATCAATATAAATTACCACTTTATGGTTTACAATATACTTTTTTACAACCAACTGTTTAGACTTTTCTATATCGATTTTATCTTCGACCCCTTTTATAATCGTGGTAATCTTATCTATCAAGTCGACTCCCTTTTGGATAGCGGCATTTGCAAGATCAGAATCTGTATCCACTTGAAACTTCTGCATCACTAATTCTACAATACGAGAGTTGAGGCCAGATTTCCACTTTTCTATCAAACTCAACGGATTCTCGTCTTCTGATACCTGGCATAAATCTGCAATGTCGTTTGGGCGAATCCATAATGTAAGCACATTGTTGCTTATGTTTTCTTCATAGGACATTCTAAACAACGCAGATTTTCCAACTCCCTTATGCGCTACCAAAATTCTCAGCGGGCGCTCATTATGAATTTTTGCGTATGTAGAGCTTTTAAAAAAACTACTTTTAAAACGTACGATTTCTTCATCTTCTGCCGCTAGTTCCCCAAACAGTCCTGTGATTTGATCTTCTGTAAAAGTTAGGTTTCTTTACAAAGGCATAATCATAAAACACAACAAAAACCGAGCCAGCCTACACTAAAACGTCGCTTTTTTCGAGGAAAAGGCGGCGTTTTTTTCATGGCCCGGTTTTGGAAAGGAGTGGTGCATACTAAAACGAAAGGGGGAATTTTTTTAGCTGGCCGGGCCGGGAGGTCTGGCCTTTTTTCATCTCACGAAAAGGAGGTTAGCCAATGGCAGATGAAAAAGTGAACGCAAGCCCGGAGGAAAAAAGCCCCGGAAGCTCCGGCCCCGTCCGCCGGGCGAGCCGTCCGCGCCGGAACACACCGAGGGCCCCGCTGTCCCTGATGGGGATCAGGCGGCTCCCGCTCATGCGGAGCCCGCCGCTGGGGAACATACCCAGCAGACCGTTCTCCCCGGTATGGGTGAGGACGCCCCCGCGCCGTCCGGCAAGGTGATCAACCTCTCGGACATCCAGGCCGCTGATAAGGGCGGCAAAGAGGCTTCTGCTCCCGCCCCGGAGAAAGCGCCGGAGGCGGATAAGCCGCCGAAGCGCCGGGGCCGTCCGCCGAAAGAGCAGGCCGGGCCGACTGTGGAGAAAGTCGAAAGCGGCGGAGCCCGCACAGGCCGCCCGTCTAAGGTTGACAAGGCGGCCCGTGAGGATGCTCCGCCCTCTGTTCGGGACAAAGTGTCCAGAGGTAAGAAAGCCGACAAGGGCAAGGAAACGGGCTCCGGCGGTGCGCCTGCGTCTAAATCCGCTAAGACGGTAAAGCCGGGCAAGGCCGCCCCCGTCAAGGAGGCGGCAGTCCCGCCGCCGGAAATCAAGCTGCCGCCTACGCCGGAGGTGCCGCCCCGCCCGGTGGAAGAGGGAAAAATCGTCTATTTGAAGATGTCGGAGCTCCACCCGTTCCACACGTTCCGGGAACACCCCTACAAGGTGCAGGACGATAAGGCGATGGACGATCTGGTGGGGACGATCAAGGAACACGGCATTATGACCCCCGCCACCGTCCGCCCGGAAAAGAACGGCAAGGGCTATGAGATCATCGCGGGCCACCGCCGCCATCATGGTGGTGCGCGGGTCGGGCTGGAGGAAATGCCCTGTATCGTCCGGGAGATGACTGACCTTGAAGCTGTCCGGGAAATGCGGAACAGCAACAAACAGCGCGGCGATCCGCTCCCCAGCGAGCTGGCAAAGCTCCTGGATTTGGAGGTGGAGGCCATCAAGCGCCAGGGGCCCGCCCGAAAACGGAGAAAGAGGCCGAGGCCCTGGGTAAGCTCTCGGTGGAGATCGTGGGTAAGGAACACGACATGAACTATAAAAAGGTCATGCGGTATATCCGCCTTAACTCCCTGGTGCCGGAGCTTCTGGACAAGGTGGACGCAAAGCAGATGGGCTTTATGCCTGCGGTGGAGATCTCGTATATCAGGGCGGAAAACAAGCGGCTGATTGCTGTTTCCATTGACGGGGAGCAGGCTTCGCCCTCGCTGGCCCAGGCTAAACGGCTCCGGGAGCTGGATAAGGAGGGCAAGCTCAACGGCGATGTGATTGACGGTATTTTGAGTGAAGAAAAAAAGGAGGATCGCGGTGTGATTATTTCGACTGCGGAACTGGCTAAGTATTTTGGCAAGGAGGTCACTCCCGCCAAAATGAAAGAACAGATTATGTCCCTGCTGGACGAGTGGAAAGAGAAACAGCCGCCCGAACTGGCAAAGCCGGACAAGAAAAAGGACTTGGAGAAGTAACCCGGCCCCGCTTCTGGACACTTTGTCCAGAGGTAAGCGCCCGCTTGGGATGGCTCTGTGGTGATATATCCCCCGTCGCCGCCTATATTCCTGCACAGCCGGGAGTAGGCCGTCAAGGGTGCAGCGCACCGCCGTTTTCGGCGGCTCGCCCTTGACGGTCTGCCCCGGCTGTGCTATTTCCCCGGCAAGCGGCGGGGGTATATCCTCCAGAGCCGCCCCCTGGATAGGAAAGGGCGGGGATAGGGTCGAACTACCTATTATAAATATTGGAGGTGTTGTAGATGAAACGATCCCTGCTTATATTACCGCCGCATGGCGCGGCGATCCTGCGGTGGACATGGAGCAGGCGGCGCATTACTGCCGCGTAGTCTACGATGCGGGCTTTTCCGCCCATCTGCCCCATGCTCTATCAGCCCCTTTTCCTGAACGACGCCGTTCCCGAGGAGCATAAAAGCGGCATCGACATGAGCCGTGACCTGCTGCGCCGCTCCCATGTGCTGGTGGTGTGCGGCCATACCGTCACCGAGGCTATGAAAAATGATATTGCCGTGGCCCAGCGGCTGGGGATCACGGCAACCACGCTGGACGGCATCCTGACCGTAAAGCGTCAGGGCCGCCGCTGATATGTCATCCCTGTTTGAAGCCTACATAACCAACCTCGGCAAATACAACGAGGGCGAGCTGGTCGGTGAAACCTTGAAATTCCCCACTACCACGGAAGAGGTGCAGGGACTTCTGAAACGCATCGGCGTGGATGGGGTACGGTATGAGGAATTTTTCATCACCAGCTTTGACGGTGATGTGCTGGGGCTCTATGACCATTTGAGCGAGTATGAAAATCTGGACGAGCTTAATCATCTGGCCTGCCTGCTCTCCGAGCTGGATCAAGGCGACTTGGAAAAGTTTGAGGCCGTCATTGACAGCGGCGGGCATACTTCTAGTGTGGCCGATCTCATCAACCTCACACAAAATCTGGATTGCTTTGAATTTTATCCCGATATTGAAAATGAGGAGGATTTAGGCCGCTACTTTACGCAGGACTTGCCAATCCCGGAGGAGCTAAAAGATTACTTTGATTATGAGGCTTACGGACGGGATTTCCTAATCAATGAGGGCGGCCATTTAGCTCCCGGCGGCTATATCGTCCAGACCAGCGGTGACTTCAAGGAATTTTATCACGGGATAAAGGACATTCCCGCCGAGCATAAGGTTTTCGCGTTCCCGCAGCTTTCGGTGCGGGAGCAGATGGCGGCCTACAAAGAAATTATTGACGGTTCCTCCCTGGAGGGCTATCGGAAGATTGCCAAAAAGGAGCATGAGGAGCGATAGCGGCACTTCTGGACACTTTGTCCAGAGGTGCTTTTTTCATGGAAAGGAGGGATACGGCTGATTGATGAGGACGTTTCCAGACGTACCATAGCAGTTTCCATCAAGGCGACAAAGCTCACGGGCCGGGTGCTGGCCCAGGCGTGTCTGGCGGTGGGCCGGAAGATCAAAAGCTCACCGGGCCCGCCAGACGCCCCACGGCAAACAGACGGTGCGTCAGCTCATGGGCCACGGGCCGCCACCAACAGTATCGAGGTGGAGTCCCCAAAGGACTTTGACCGCGTGGCCCGGAAATGGAATGTAGACTATGCGTTCTATAAAACCGGGCCGGACAAATACCTGCTGTTTTTCAAAAGTGGGCAGGCCGATGCCATCACCGCTTGTTTTCGGAATATTCCCGGCGCGTGATGAAGCGTTCCAAGTCCCGGCGCGTCCCGATCCGGGAACAGCTCAAACGGGCCGCCGCTGAACTGGCCCGCCAGCCGTCCCACAAGAAAGAACGTGCAAGGGAGGCGGTGCATGAGGACAGATAGCGTGAAAAAGTATGTGATCCCCAATATCCCTTATCTGTTCGTGCTGTGGGCCTGCCTAAAGCTGGGGACGGCCTACCGGCTGGCTCCCGGAGCGGACTTTGCTCACAAGCTGATGGGCCTGGGCCAGAGCATCGGCCCGGCCTTTGCTGACTTTGCGCCGGGGCTCAATCCCTTTGACTGGCTCATCGGCATTGTGGGCGCGGTGGGCTTCCGCCTGCTGATCTATTTCAAAAGCAAGAACGCAAAGAAATTCCGGCGGGATGAAGAATACGGATCGGCCCGCTGGGGAACAGAAAAAGACATCAAGCCCTTTGTCGATCCGAAGTTTGAAAACAACGTCATTTTGACAAAGACGGAGTTTCTCACCATGAACACGCGGCCCAAAATCCCGGCCAACGCCCGCAACCTCAATGCCTGCATCATCGGCTCGTCCGGCTCCGGCAAAACCCGCTTCTGGCTCACGCCCCAGCTACTCCAGGCGCACAGCTCCTATGTGTGCGTCGATCCAAAAGGCGGGGTGCTCTCCCAGGTGGGTACTTTCCTGCAACGCCGGGGATATAAGGTCAAAGTGTTCAACAGCATAGATTTTTCAAAATCCATGCACTATAATCGTGCGACTTGTTCGTCGCTGAAAAGGTGGCGCACAGCGCTGTTTCAATCAGTTCTGTGAACTGATAATTCGAGAGGTGGAATGAAGGAGTAACGCCCTGAAACGCCTCCCCTGATACTCCGGCATGCTTCATCATTCTGTGATGAGGTGTGAAGCCCGGTAAAGTCGGCAGAAAGGTGCCGTAACAGGTTAAGCTGACGAAAGCTGTCCAGAGGTGGACGGTGCACATCCTATATGCCGGGGGTCTATAAGATACCCATGGTGAGAATGACAGAGATGTCTGACGAAACTCCCGAATGTAAAGGTCTAAAAGTGCCACGCTCAGAAATGGGCGTGTGGGTTAAAGCCCAGGCAGTACGGTTTAGTAGAAATGGTTGTTACGAACCACCGTGATGTGTTACAGGCACATGCAAGCTGTCAGGCCCAGAGGGAACGCCTAAAGGTATGTATGTACAGATAGGATTATCGGAACAAGGAAAGGCAGGAAGTCTACTGGATAATCCGGCGAAGAATAATAAGCGGATGAATTCCTGCTGAAAAGCAGTGGTCGAACCGATGATATCGTCTGCGAAAAAGAGGACGGTTAGGAATGGCCACAAGTCAGGCAAAACGTCAGCAGTACACAACCACTATTCATGCAGTCGAGTAAGAAAAAGAAATTGTCACTCGAATCAACGGGGTGATGTACATGACACAAAAAGCTAAGAAGAAAAAGAAGTTGCGCCATGCGGAATACTATGACATGCAGAACATCTTTGATGAACTGAATAAAAAAGCAGAGATGGAGAGATATTTAATAATCTCGTAGAAATCATTGTGGCACCAAATAACATCATGCTTGCTTTCAGAAATATTAAAGGCAATGATGGGCAGTCATACCGCAGGCACGGATGGGCGGACAATAGAATCATTGGCAGATATGCAGGAAGAAGATTTTGTCTCCCTTATTCAAAACAGTTTACAAGGTATGTGCCAAAACAGTAAGGAGGGTAGAGATTCCCAAACCAAATGGGAAATTAAGACCGTTAGGCATACCGTGTATTATTGACCGAATAGTACAGCAATGTATTTTGCAGGTCATGGAGCCAATCTGCGAAGCAAAGTTCTATGAACATTCATACGGCTTCAGACCTTGCAGGAGCGCTGAAAACGCTGTCTCCTACGCTTACGGACTGGCTAAAAGGAACAAACTCCACTATGTAGTAGACGTGGATATAAAGGGTTTCTTTGACAACGTAAATCATAGAAAGCTGTTACAGCAGATATGGACGCTGGGTATACGGGACACCAAGTTGATTCAGATCATCAAGGCCATGCTGAAAGCGCCAATTCAAATGCCAGATGGAGAAATCTTATATCAGACAGGGGAACCCCTCAGGGCGGCATACTTTCCCCGCTGTTAGCCAACATTATCCTGAACGAACTGGACTGGTGGATAGCGTCACAGTGGGAGGGTATGGCAGACCATATGAAGTCTCCTTGTAAGGTCACATATTATCCGAACGGGGCAGAGAAAAGTGCAACAGCTACACGGCGCTCAAAAAGAGCAAACTCAAGGAAATGCGTATAGTCCGGTATGCAGATGATTTTAAAATCTTTTGCAGAAACCGTAAGGACGCTGGCAGAGCATACCATGCGGTTAAGGACTGGCTGCTAAAGCGGCTCAAACTGGAAATTTCTGATGAAAAATCAAAGGTCACAAATCTCAGGAAAAGAGACAGTGAGTTTCTGGGGTTCCGTATAAAGCTGATAAGGAAACGCAGGACATGGGTAATCAGTTCAAATGTCTGTGACAAGGCAATGTCGCATATGCAGAAAGAACTCTCAAAAGCAATTATAGAGATTCAAAACAGCAAGACAGCAAGTAACATAAAGAGCAACATTCACGAATACAACGCCAAAGTCATAGGTATGCAGAACTATTATTGCATTGCTACGAGGATAAACCTGAATTTCAGCCGAATGGCTCATGTGAATAACGGTCGCTTTCTCCATCGGATAGATGGATATAAAAGCAGGGCGAACTAAACAACAAATATTTAAAAACGGTATGGAAAATCGAAGCAAATGCGCTGGATTGGAGATACACCAGTAGTACCTGTGGCATATGTGCAGTTTAAAATACCAATGCGCAAGAGCAGGAAAATCAATCCATATACTCCGGACGGAAGAATGGAAATCCACAGCAATCTGAAACTGAACGTTGAAGATATGCTCTGGCTCATGCGCCACCCGGTAACAGGAGAAACGGTACAGTTCAATGATAACCGAATCTCTCTCTATGCCGGACAGGAAGGTAAATGTGCAATCACCGGGGAACATCTGGAAGTGATTCACTGTATTTGTTACAGAAAATCGAATGAGTGTAAAACGGCAGAGACAGTTACCGTAATCTGCTGCTTCTATCACCCGCCGGATATGAATTTATCTCAACAACAGACAGCATAAAGTTCGCTACACTGACAAAGAAGTATGATTTGAATAAGGCACAAATTACTAAAGTGAACAAACTGCGTGTTGCCGCAGGATTGGCAGAAACGTCAATGTAAATCGTAACAAACTGATTTAGCCAATGTGAAAGAGTGATTGTGTATCACTGCTGAAACTATGCTTGATGGAACGCCGGATGCGGTGAAAGTCGCATGTCCGGTGCTAACCGGGGAAAAGCCGGAGATAACATCAAAGGCTTACCTATCGGAACCCTTGTCCTACATCCACAATGAGGCGGACATCCTCAAATTCGTGGACACCCTCATAGCAAACACAAAGGGCGAGGGCAAGGAGGGCGATCCGTTTTGGACAAAAGCAGAAACGCTCCTTTATTGTGCGTTGATTGCCTATATCATCTTTGAAGCTCCTGCCGAGGATCGGAACATCAATACCCTGGTGGACATGATCTCCGGCATGGACGTGAAAGAGGATGACGAGTCCTATATGAACGCGGTGGACTATATGTTCAAGGGCCTGGAAAAGCGCAAGCCGGATTGCTTTGCGGTCAAACAGTACAAAAAGTACAAATTAGCCAGCGGCAAAACCGCGAAAAGCATTTTGATTTCCTGCGGTGCGCGACTGGCCTCCCTTTGACATTCCCCCAGCTCCGGGAGATCATGAGCTATGACGAGCTGGAGCTTGACCGCATCGGGGATCGGAAAACGGCGGTTTTCTTCACCATTTCCGACACAACCCCGACTTATAACTTCATTGTGGCGCTGGCCTTTTCGCAGATGTTCAACCTCTTGTGTGAACGGGCGGACAATGTTCACGGCGGCAGGCTGCCCCATCATGTGCGGGTACTGTGGGACGAGGCGGCCAACACGGGACAGGTGCCCTCGCTGGAGAAACTTGTCGCCGTTATTCGTTCCCGCGAGGTGAGTCTGTGCCTGTTCTACCAGCAGTACGCGCAGTGCAAGGCCATTTACAAAGACAACGCGGAAACGATCCTGGGAAACATGGACAGTGTGATCTTCCTGGGCGGGCGGGAAAGCTCCACCATCAAGGAAATATCGGAAAACTGGCTGGGCAAGGCCACCATCTCCATGCAGACCGACAGACGCACGGGGCCAGTCGGAAAGCTATAGTCAAAATAACCAGCGGCTGGGCCGTGAGCTGATGACACCCAGCGAGCTGGCTACCATGCCCGGGGATAAGTGCATTTTGCAGTTGCGGGCCTGCCCCGTTCTTTTCGTCCAAATACGATTTGAAACAGCATCCCAATTACAAGTACACGGCTGAGGCCGATAAAAAGAAGAACGCCTTTGACTTGGATAAGCTCATCAACCGCCGCAGGCGGCCAGAGCTGAACGAGGCTTGTGAGGTGTACGAGGTAGACGTATCCGAAGCGGGGCCCGTAAGCGAGGACGAGGACATCCTCAACTATGACGACCTCGACGACCCGGACGCCTTTGTATAAATCACTTCTGGACAAAGTGTCCAGAGGTCGCAACCTGCCGCCCAAACGGGTGGCTTTTTCATGGCCGGACAATCCCGGAGAAATGGAGGATATATGGAATTTTTGCTTCTGCTATCACGACTTTGCAGACTCTGGTTGTTGCGCTGGGCGCTGGCCTGGGCGTGTGGGGCGTTGTCAATCTGCTGGAGGGCTATGGCTCGGACAATCCTGGCTCCAAAAGCCAGGGTATGAAGCAGTTCATGGCTAATTAAAGGGAAGAAAAAACGAAAGGAAAAGCCCAAGCCAGACGGTATCAGCGGCAGGCTACAAGAATAAATTGTGATTTCACAAGATGGGTGCTATAATGAGAGAAAGCTCCTGCCGGGGCAGCCGCCCGGTGGTAAGGATAGAAAGGCAGGAAAACAATATGCACATCAGCTACAAACCGCTCTGGCACACACTGTTAGAGCGTGATATGAGAAAAGAGGATTTAAGGCTTGCCGCTGGTATGACAACCAATATGATTGCCAACATGAGCAAGGAGGAAAACACATCAGTATGGACACATTAGCCCGTATCTGTGAAACGCTGAATTGTGAGATTACCGATGTGATTGAGTTAGTACCAGACGAGCCTACTTCCGCAGGAGGTAAGGAGCATGAGCGAACTGAAACCAAGAATAAAGGAAAACGGAATTGATTATATCCTTGTCGGGGACTATTACATTCCGGACTTGAAGCTGCCGGAGGAGAACCGCCCCATCGGAAAATATGGACGATTGCACCGGGAATATTTGAGGGAAACCCACCCTGCCAGATTACAGGCATTGGCGCTGACCGGGGAATTGTGGACATATCTTGCTGACCTGAACGAACAGGCACAGGAACGGTTGGACACCATCATGGAGCAGATGAAAGCTGCTGAGGGCGTGACAGAGGAATTGAAACGTACCCGACAAATGGAATGGGTGCAGCACATGAACAGCATTCACAACCGGGCAGAAGAAATTGTTTTGTATGAGATGATTTATTCATAACGGTATAGTAGAATAATTATAACAAATTAGGTATCGTAGGATAACAAGAAAAGTCGAGAAATTCTTTCCATTCTGCAATATTAATATCTGTCAGGAGGTGATACAAGTGATGGAAAAGATTTTGGCAGTACAGCGAATGCAAGACTATATCAATGAGCATTTGACAGAAAAAATAACATTGTGTGATTTGTCCAATGTTGCTTTGTTTTCTCCTTTTATTGCGCGCGAATATTCAAGGAGTTGACAGGATTTTCACCGGCAGATTATATTAGGCGGCTTCGGTTGTCGCATTCTGCATTGCATATGCGAGATAATAAATGCAAAGTGATTGATGTAGCCTATAATAGCGGTTATGCCAGCGTAGACGGATATCAACGAGCATTTTTAACGAATTCGGATGTAATCCGCACGAATACGCAAAATCACCGATTCCGCTTTCACTTTTATCCCTTATGGCGTAAAATTCAGAAATATGTGGAAGGAGAATAACGATATGGAAAATATGGCCAATGTTTTTATTCAGGTAATTGAAAAGCCGGAGCGTAAAGTTATCATCAAGCGAGGAAAAAAGCAAGTGAATACTGGAGTTATTGTCAGGAAGTCGGCTGCGATGTGGGGATTCTGACAAGCATGAAGTCCCTTTGCGGTGAGCCTGTTTGCTTGTGGCTGCCAGAAAAGTTTCGGAAAAAGGTAACCTCAGAATATGTCCAGGGTGTTGAGACAGCAATCGACTATGATGGTGTTATTCCCGAAGGATTTGATACCATTGTACTGCCCGCTGCAAAATATCTGATGTTTCAAGGGGAACCGTTCAAGGAGGAGGATTATTGTAATGCCATTGAAGCAGTACAGAATTCAATTAAAAAATATGATCCGTGTTTGATTGGATATACTTGGGATGACTCAATCCACGTATCCAGTTAGAACCTCGTGGTGAGCGTGGATATATTGAGTTGAAAGCAATTCGTTCTCTTTGATAAATCTCAGGTTGACGTTTTAACCAACACATCGGGACAACTTGGGGCTGTTGACAAAGTCCTATTTTTAAAATTGGCTTGATTTTCATTTGCAAATTATTTCGTATCACAGAACAAATAAGCAAATTTTCAAACTTTCCGGAGCGTTGTTTTTGTAAAACTTGACTTTGTCAACGGCCCAACTTGTCCAGAACTTTTACATCTAAATACCACCAGCACAAAACCGCTGCTACATGGAAGTTAACTCAACCATGCAACAGCGGTTTTCTTATCTCCTTTCCGGCTGCTTAATGGAGAATCCTTATAGTGCGGGATTTTTCAGAACTTTTCAGGTCATTGCGCTCCTTTTCCGGGAGCTTTTCATATTTGATACCCAGTTGCTCACACATGGCATAGCAGAATACATCAAGAAAATTTCCGGGAATACGCAATGCCCGCTCTGCCGCTTTATCACACTGGAAGCATTATAACTGTCCGGCGCACTCTCTGTATCGTCTGCATGAGCAGTGCGGAGGTCATGGAGGATAGCGTCCCAAGTTTTATGTGTGACATGACAGAAATAATCATCTTCATCAATCTGGGAAGCCTGCAAGGTTTCCATGAACACATCCTCTTTTCCGGCTGATAGTTGCGAATGACAGTCAGCCGGATTGCTTCCAAAACAGCGTTTACGTCACGCAGCCGCATGGTAGCAACTCCGTTTACATAGATTTCTGTATCAACCAGCAGATTTACAAAGTCCGGGTGCGTGGCAATCTCACACAGCAGACGGTTGTTGATCCGCCCGTTTTTCAGAAGTGCCACCATTTCATCGCTCAAGTGCAGCTCTGTTAAAGGCGTGTTGACCCTCCCTGTTCTCTGTCCGGCACAGCAGGTAATCAACGGAAACCTCATAGAAGTCTGCCAGCGTGATGAGGTTGCCATGATTGATTTCTTTATAATCGTTTGATTCATAGCTGGCAAGGGCGGATTTTGAAATGCCTGTCAGCTCTGATAGTTCTTCCAGTTTTAATCCTTTGTCCTTGCGTAATTCCCAAAGGCGTTCCTGTATGGTGGTTGCTCCTTTCATGGGCGCACGCTCCTTTCCGGCGGTTTGATTGCTGCCGCTTATCTGGATTATATCACACTTTCCGCAATCGTGGAAATTTCTGATTTTCGTCCTCCATTCCTACTTTGTGGATATACCGCATGAGGCACAGGGCACAAAAATGTTCTATGATACAGGTAGTTCATCGATGGATTATTCCAATCGAATGACCAGCCTGTGTGGGATATGCTTCCCCGGCGATGTAGTGCCATGACTTTTGGCAGGGATGTGGAGGAACCCTGACCGAAACGAGCATACCAAAGGGAGCGATACGCCGCTGTGAGATTCAGGGGAGGAACGACACCGGGGAGAACTGGCGAACTGACACCGAAATGATACCGAAACACGACAATCTGATAGGGGGATAGTCTACCCTATCGCTGATACTTCGGGAGATTTTAGGCGGCTCTATGGCTGTAATTTTGCCGAAAATCGCCCCGAAACCATACACGAAAACGGGAGGAAGCACAATATGCCGAGAATGAGCAAAAAGAGGAAGCATGAGCTTTCTTTTTACCTCAACGACCGGGGGCGTGTCACTTACAACGAATTATGCCGGAAATGCCAGCATGGGTGCAGGCAGAGCTTCCGGGCGGTTGTGATTGACTGCCCCCGTTATTTATCCAAACGAGCAAAGAAAAAGGAGGAACACACCGAATGAATTTTGAATTTATGACGATAGACACACCATTGCCGCCCTGTATGGCTTTTCCCAGAGCGTTGACAGGGTTTCCAATCAGCAGCACCGCAAAGGTCATGTACTGCCGGATGCTGGACGCTATGCTATCCAAAGGGCAGGCGGACGAGAACGGAATCCTGTTTGTCTGCTTCCCTGTCACAGCCATTGCCGCAGTCCTGTCCCGCAGCTCTATGACGGTCAAGCGTTCTTTGAATGAACTGGAAAACGCCGGACTTATCATGCGGGTGCGTCAAGGCGTTGGAGAACCAAATAGGATTTATGTGCTGATACCGGGAAAGGAGGACGCTGCCCTTGCCTGATACCTCAAAGCTGGAAAAGCTCAACCGGGAGCTGGAGAAAAGCGAAAAGAAACTGCGGAAAGCCATCAATGATGAAAAGGCATTGCAGCACCAGCTGAAGCAGCTTACCCGAAAGGAACGGACGCACCGGCTCTGCACTCGTGGCGGTATGCTGGAAAGTTTTCTGCAAGAGCCGGAACGCCTGACAGATGATGATGTCATGCTGTTGTTGAAACTCATTTTTCACAGGCAGGACACGCAGGAACTATTGAAAAAACTGCTGGAACGGGAGAAGCCGGAAACCCCTTAGTTTACTAAGGGCGCAATTATACACCACCCAAAGGTTGGTGCATTGCGTTCTCCGAAGGCTCCTCACCGGAGGGCTGTGATTTTCCGCAGTCATGGTCTGCGCCAAATCAAACAGGGGACGCTACGCTTCTGCGCTGGCTGCCGCCAGCTACCCTTTTTGGACTTGCCATCTGGGGACACCTTGCACTTCAAGCTGTTCCCAGATGACAAATAAAATATAGCTTGACTTAAAATTTTTATTCAATTACCCTTAAATAAGAGTTACCGGTAGCTCTTTATCTAATCAATAAGGAGCGTGTAAAAATGTATCATGCACATTTTAGGGGAACACACTACGAAGCTGGTTTTCGGTGGGGTTCCTTACTGTTAAAACACAAAAATATAATTTTGGAGAACATACCGTTTGAAATCACACAGGAGCGGATTGACTATGCTTTGTCCTGCCTTCCGATTTATGAAAAGTATTACCATGAGATTGTGGAAGAAATTCAAGGTCTGGCAGATGGGCAACAATGTGATGTCCGTATTTTGCAAGCTGTATTATTTAGTATGTACTCTATGCCGCCGTCTTGTAATTGCTCTTGTTTTGCTTTTACAACGGGAGAGGAAATTTTTCTGGGACGAAACAGTGATTTCCTAACAGAAATCGAAAGACTAAATCAGAATGTAATTTATAAATTAACAGATGGAGTTTATTCTTTCACAGGAAATACAACTGCTTTTGTGGAGATTGAAGATGGCGTTAATGAACATGGTTTATCGGTTGGTCTAACATCCGTTTATCCTTACCAATGCAAACTGGGATTTAACGCAGGTATGATTGTCAGATACCTGCTGGAGAAATGCAAAAATGTATCGGAAACTGTCTCCTGTTTATATCAACTACCGATTGCTTCAGCACAAACTTTAACCTTAGCTGATACAATGGGGGCGATAGCTGTAATAGAATGTAATGCGGAACAGATAAAAGTAGAAAAACATTGAATAGCAATCTTTCTTTGTCTGTGCAACAAACACATTCCATCTGCCAGAAATGGTAGGCTATAACAACGATAAAATTGATAATTGGTTTGCAGAAGAACGGTATCAAACATTGTATTCAGAAAAAATGGAGGTTTCAATCTTCCGTTTGCAAAAAAACTGTTGTCTGGAGATTATGGTTTTCTCTGCCAGTATGACAGAAGTACAGGTAAAGATACTGTCTGGTCAGTCATCTATGATATGAAACGACACAAAATTTATCGTAGTGAGGGGAATCCCAGACGACACAAATTCAAAGAAGATACTCGTTTTCAATTTTAATTTTTCAAACTGATATATTACCACAACTAAATACCCGCCGCCCACACAGCGGCACACCGAGCAGGGAATCTAGAAAAAGTTCTCCTGCTTTTTTTCTGCCCAAAATGAGGTGGTAAAACGCCACCCCATCCACCAAGCATAGAAAGGAGGGACACAAAATGCCATGTCCACACAACGAAATCTCTATTGTTCAGCGAAGCCAACAACAGTCTGCGGTTGCCGCCGCTGCCTACCAGAGTGGCGAAAAGCTGTTCTGTGAATACGACCAGGAAGTGAAGCACTACCCGGAAAAGCGTGGCATCGTCCACAATGAAATCCTGCTCCCGCCCAATGCTCCACAGGAATATGCAGACCGCAATACCTTATGGAACGCCGCCGAAGCGGTGGAGAAACAATGGAACTCCCAGCTTGCAAGGCGGTGGGTGCTTACCATCCCCAGAGAGATACCGCCTGACCAGTACGCTGTCCTTGTACGGGAGTTTTGTGAGCAGCAGTTTGTTTCCAAAGGCATGATTGCTGATTTTGCAATCCATGACCCCCATCCGCCGGGACACAATCCCCACGCCCATGTCTTGCTGACTATGAGGGCAATGGACGAACATGGGAAATGGCTTCCCAAGAGCCGCAAGGTTTATGACCTTGACGAGAATGGGGAACGGATAAAACTTCCGTCCGGCAGATGGAAAAGCCACAAGGAAGATACGGTTGACTGGAACGACCAGAAGTATTGTGAAATCTGGCGGCATGAATGGGAGGTCATCCAGAACCGCTATCTGGAAGCCAACAACCGCCCGGAGCGTGTGGACTTGCGTTCCTATGCCAGACAGGGGCTTGATATAGTCCCTACTGTCCATGAGGGGGCTGCTGTCCGGCAGATGGAAAAGCGGGGTATCCAGACGAATATCGGAAACCTGAACCGGGAAATCAAAGCCGCCAACAGTTTAATGCAGTCCATCTGGCAGCTTATCCAAAACCTCAAAGGCTGGATTACCGAACTGGGCGAAAAACGGAAAGAGCTGCTTGCACAAAAGGCGGCGGAGGAAGCGACATTTCTTCCCAATCTGCTGATGAAGTATCTGGAGATACGCAAGGCAGAACGAAGCGACTGGACGAGGGCGGGACAGAACCGGGGGACTTCACAGGACTTAAAGGCAGTCAGCGAAGCCCTGTCCTATCTCCGGCAAAAGGGGCTTTCCACTGTGGAGGACTTAGAAGCATTTCTGGAAGCGTCCGGAAAATCAGCCGCCGATTACCGCAATCAGATGAAGCCAAAGGAAACCCGCAGTAAAGTGATTGACGGGATTCTTGCCAGCCGGACAGACTGCAAAGAATGTAAGCCCGTCTATGAGAAGTACCAGAAGATATTTTTTAAGAAAACAAAGGAGAAATTCAAACAGGAACACCCGGAGGTTGCCCGGTATGAGAAAGCCGCTGCCTACCTTGCCAAGCACCCGGATGATAAGGACAGTACCCAAAAGGAGCTGCAAGAGGAGCAGGAAACGCTTCTGGAAGAAATCGCAGCCCTGAAAACACCGTTGACCGAGGTACAGGACGATTTGAAGAAACTGCGGACATCCGCTACTGGGTACGGAAAGCCACACCCGGCACAGAGGAAAGCAAAGAGCCGCCCAAGAAACAGCCTATCAAAGAGGTCTTGCAGGATAAGGCGGACGAGAAAAAAGCACAAAGAACCGCCCCGGCACAGACGAAACACAGACAACAGGATATGGAACTTTAACAGGCACTTGCCATTTTCAATCAGAGAATGTCAGGTGCTTTTCTTATTTGCACGAATGACGAGCTGGACGGATACGCTTGCATATCCATTCAGCGACCACCGTGACAGCGTGGGAAGCTTTCCCACGAATCAAGGAGGGATAGATTTGAATGTATTTGAAGCTGTGAAGCAGTCCGTTACAACAAGACAGGCTGCGGAGCATTATGGAATCCGTGTAGGTCGGAACGGGATGGCTTGTTGCCCGTTCCATAACGATAAAACCCCAAGCATGAAGCTGGATCGGCGTTACCACTGCTTCGGCTGCGGTGCTGATGGGGACGTGATTGATTTTGCCGCCGCCCTGTATGGGCTGGGAAAGAAAGAAGCCGCCGTACAACTGGCACAGGACTTTGGAATTTCCTATGAGGACTGGAAACCGCCGGGAAAGGTAAAAAAGCCCAAGCCCCGGCAGAAATCCCCGGAGGAACAGTTTCAGGAAGCAAAGAACCGCTGCTTCCGTATCCTTGCCGATTATCTCCACCTGCTTCGGGCATGGAGAAAGGATTACGCCCCGCACTCCCCGGAGGAAGCCTTTCATCCCCGGTTTGTGGAAGCCTTACAGAAGCAAGCCCAAGTGGAATATCTGCTGGATGTGCTGCTGTTCGGGGAAACGGAGGAAAAAGCGGCTTTGATTACGGACTACGGAAAGGATGTGATACAGCTTGAACAGCGAATGGCAGAGCTTGCAGCCGCAGATGCAGCAAGGACTAAAAAACACCATGAACGCCATGCAGCCGCCCCAGAGCATTGAGGAAATCAAGGCGGGGCTGGAAACCACCGAGAAAGGCGGTGTCCGCCAGAGCATACGGAACTGCCTGACCGTATTCCAGCGTGACCCGCTGCTTTCCGGGGCTATCGCATACAACATCCTGACCGACCGCAAGGACATCATAAAGCCCATCGGTTTTCACAGGGAAAGCACCGCCCTGAACGATACGGATATGAAGTATCTGCTTCTTTATCTGGAAGAAACCTATGGGCTTACCAATGAGAAAAAGATTGATAATGCCATCGGGATTGTGGCGAATGAAAACAAGTACCATCCCATCCGGGACTATCTCAATACTCTTGTGTGGGATGGGACAGAGCGAATCCGTTTCTGCCTGCGGCACTTTCTGGGGGCTGACGCAGACGATTACACCTATGAAGCGTTGAAGCTGTTCCTGCTGGGTGCAATCTCACGAGCCTTTCAGCCAGGGTGCAAATTTGAAATCATGCTCTGTCTGGTAGGCGGTCAGGGGGCTGGAAAGTCCACCTTCTTCCGTCTGCTGGCAGTCCGGGACGAGTGGTTCTCCGATGATTTGCGGAAGCTGGACGATGACAATGTGTACCGTAAGCTGCAAGGTCACTGGATTATCGAAATGTCGGAAATGATGGCAACCGCAAACGCCAAGAGCATTGAGGAAATCAAGTCGTTTTTAAGCCGGCAGAAAGAGGTTTACAAGATACCTTATGAAACCCACCCGGCAGACCGCCCCCGTCAGTGCGTGTTTGGCGGCACTTCCAATGCCCTTGACTTCCTGCCCCTTGACCGTTCCGGCAACCGCCGCTTTATCCCCGTCATGGTGTACCCGGAGCAAGCCGAGGTTCACATTTTGGAGGACGAAGCTGCTTCCAGAGCCTATATCGAGCAGATGTGGGCAGAAGCGATGGAGATTTACCGAAGCGGAAGGTTCAAGCTGGCTTTCAGCCCTACCATGCAACGGTATCTCAAAGAACACCAGCGGGATTTTATGCCGGAGGACACCAAAGCCGGAATGATACAGGCGTATCTTGATAGGTACACCGGGAGCATGGTCTGTTCCAAGCAGCTCTATAAGGAAGCCTTGAACCATGCCTTTGACGAGCCGAAGCAATGGGAAATCCGGGAAATCAACGAGATTATGAACCAGTGCATTGATCGCTGGCGGTACTTCCCGAACCCAAGAATGTTTTCCGAATATGGCAGACAAAAGGGCTGGGAGCGTGAAAACCCGGCAACGGACTCCGGCAACCCGTCTGAAAAAACAATGGACGGTTTTGTGGAGGTCACAGAACAGATGGAGCTTCCATTCTGAAAATGACAGCCCGTTGCACCCCCTGTTGCTATCCCGTTGCCGAGCCGGTTGCCGGGGAAAACCCCTTATTTCCGGGCTTTTCTCCCCTTATAACAACCAAAACAACAGAAAAATAAAAGAAAAGTATAAATAGTAACCATCGCCAGATTGAGATTGTTTGCAAGGTCTTTTGAAGCCCGTTGCCGGACTTCGTTGCCGACACCCTCTGTCTGGCTATTTTCATGTATGGAGGATAACTGCCTATGGCAAAAAACAAAACAGAGATTCATGTGACCACTGTATTTGACGGGGAGCTGGACGCCACTGATGTGTTCGTCAGCCTGATTTCCCAGAAATACGGAAAGACAAATACAAAAGAATATCTTGACTAAAAAGGAAAGATATGAAGTATAATGAAGATGAGGTTCAAAAGAGCCAGATACCGTCTGGATTGTGTGGGTAAATGGCTATGATGAACGAAATGGAATACAGAACAATCGGTTCGGCACTTGCCGGGGGTTATCGTGCGGCGGTCTATTGCAGGCTGTCAAAGGACGATGACCTGCAAGGCGAAAGTGCCAGTATCGCAAACCAGCGTGATATGCTGGAAAAATACTGCGAAAAGCAGGGATGGGAGGTTGTGGCAGTCTATCAGGACGATGGCTTCACAGGTCTTAATATGGAGCGTCCTGATTTACAGAGAATGTTGAGAGCCATTGAGCGCAGGCAAATCAACCTTGTCATCACGAAAGACCTCAGCCGACTGGGGCGTAACTATCTGCAAACCGGGCATTTGATTGAGGACTTTTTCCCAAGAAACGGTGTCCGCTATATCGCCATGAATGACGGTATCGACACCCTGCGGGATAACAACGATATTGCCCCGTTCAAGAATATCCTGAACGAGATGTACAGCAAGGATATTTCCAAGAAAGTCCATTCCTCTTATCTTCTGAAAGCGCAGAAAGGACAGTTTACCGGGTGTCTTGCCCCGTTCGGGTATCGGAAAGACCCGGAGGACAAAAACCATCTGCTCATTGACGAGGAAACCGCCCCGATTGTGCGGCTGATTTTCGGATATGCCCTGAACGGTCATGGTCCGAACTATATCCGCAGACGGCTGGAGGAAGAAAAAATCCCCTGCCCCACATGGTGGAACCGGGAACGGGGGCTTCGCAATACCCGCACCAAATGGGAAAAGAAAGACCCGGAAAATGGGCGGTATATGGGACTTCTCCGTTATCAAAGACCTCTTGATGAATCCCGTCTACACCGGGGCGATTGCTTCCCAGAAAAAAGACTACCGTTTCAAAATCGGCACGATTGGGGAAAAGAAGCCGGAGGACTGGATTGTGGTGGAGGGACAGCATGAACCGCTGATTGACCGCATGAGCTTTGATATTGTGCAGAATAAGCTGAAATCCCGCCAGCGTCCGGGGCAGACCAATGAAATCAGCCTGTTTGCCGGACTGATAAAATGCGGCGAGTGTGGGAAATCTCTGACGATACGCTACACAAACGCAAAACATCCCCAGCAAATTTATTCCTGCAAAACCTACAATGCCTTTGGAAAGAACCACTGCACCCAGCACCGGATTGATTATGACACCCTTTACAGCCATGTGCTGCGAAAAATCCGGGAATGTGCCAGAGCCGCCCTGATGGACGGGGAAGCGGTTGCCGACCGCCTGACCAATACCTGCGAAGCCGAGCAGCGGAAACAGCGGGAAGCAATGGAACGCTCCCTTACAAGGGACGAGGAACGGATTGAGGTTCTGGACAAAATGGTCATGCGGCTTTATGAGGATATGATTGCAGGGCGTATCAGTGAGCAGAATTTCAACACCATGCTGGAAAAGACACAGACCGAGCAAGCGGAGCTTAAAGCAAAAGTGTCAGAGGGCAGAAAGCGGCTGTCCGATGAAGTCCAGCTTGCCAATGACGCAAAACAATGGGTGGAAGCCATTCAGGAATACGCCAACATCACAGAGCTGGACGCAGCCACCCTTAACCGCTTAATCAAAGAAATCGTCGTGCATGAGCGCATTGACGAAGATAAAACAAGACACATTTCTATCGAAATTCATTTTAATCTCAAACCCATCCCTGAGGTTGAACAGGTCACTGCCTGACCTGTCCCGCCGGGACGGTTCTCTTAAAAACACCATATAGATTTTTTGTACGCCGCCGCCCGCCATCGAGCAGAGTTTTACACCTAATTGGGGATAAAACAGCTGATGAGCGGTGGTGGTGTTATCCTGATTGGAACAACGCTCATTCCCCTGCTGTCCGGCCTGTTCAGCTAAACGATAAGGAGACGCCATGCAGATAATCTTCGACGCAATCGCGGAATGGCTCAAGGGCCTGCTGGTTGCCGGTATCATGGGCAACCTCGGCGGGCTCTTTGACAACGTAAACGCGCAGGTCGGAGAGATTGCAGACCAAGTGGGGACGGCCCCGGCGGCATGGAACGCCGGGGTTTTCTCCATGATACGGCAGCTCTCCGAGACTGTCATTCTCCCAATCGCCGGGCTGGTGCTCACCTTTGTCATGTGCTACGAGCTCATTCAGCTACTTGTTGAGCGGAACAACCTGCACGACATAGACACATGGATATTTTTCAAGTGGATATTCAAGACCTTCTGCGCCATTCTCATTCTGTCCAATACCTTCAATATCGTGATGGGCGTGTTTGATATGGCGCAGTCCGTAGTCCAGCAGTCGGCGGGACTGATACAGGGGAGCACCGAAATCACCCCGGATATGCTGGCCGATATGGAGACGCAGTTGGAGGCGATGGAGCTGGGCCCCTGCTCGGGCTCTGGCTCCAATCCTTCTTTGTGGGCTTTACCATGACCGCTCTCAATATCGTGATTTTGTCATTGTCTACGGGAGAATGATTGAAATTTACCTAATGACGAGCCTTGCCCCGATTCCCCTTGCAACGGTAGTCAACCGGGAGATCGGGAGCATGGGCCAGAACTATTTCCGCTCCCTGCTGGCGGTGGGCTTCCAAGGGCTTTTGATTATCGTCTGTGTCGCGATCTATGCGGTGCTGATACAGGGGATTGCCACGGGCGGGGACATGATAGGCGCGATATGGGGCTGTGTGGGCTATACCGTCCTGCTCTGCTTTACGCTCTTTAAGACGGGCTCCCTCGCAAAATCCATCTTCGGCGCTCATTGATAAGGCGGAGCTTCGGGCCAACTTGGCCCGAAGTTTCAGAAACGAGGTGAGGCTATGGCCCCGAGACGGTACGGTGTGGCCTCGGACGGGAGTATTCAGCCGCTATGGCATGGAAAACTGGCGGAGGATTTTACCGAGGCGGACACCCTGCGCTTCATGGCCGACACGGATATTCAGTTAAGCGGAAACGTGTCTGCGGACACGCTGACGGCAATCAGGCGGGCAGGCTACCGCTACGAGGGCGGGAGGTTCTTCCCCTGCCCGGAAAGGAGGAAATGACAATGAGTGAAGAAAAGACCACGGGCGCGCAGGCCCCGGAACAGGAGGCCCCCGGCGGCTCCGGCTTAAAGCTGGACGTGACCGCCCGGCCCATTGACCCCATCAAAAATCTGGTGGGCTTTGCCACCGTGAAGCTCAACGACTGCTTTGTGGTGGAGGACTTCAAGATTTTACAGAGTGACAAGGGCTTGTATGTGGGTATGCCGAGCAAGCCGGATAAGAGCAGCCGGACAGGCTACCGGGACACGGTGAAGCCCATCACGAAGGAGTTCCGGGAGGAACTTCACGGGGCGATTTTAGAGGCGTACCAACAGGAGATAGAAAAGTTGCAGGCCCGGATTGCCGCCGCCCGGCAGGCTCCACCGGAAAAGGCTTCCATCAAGGGCCAGTTGGAGGCCGGAACGAAGAAGGCGGCAAAGGAGAACGCCGCCCGAGCACCAAAGGAGAAGCCAGCGAAGGCGGCGGAGCGGTAACGCTTCGGGCTAAGTTGGCCCGAGGTTCCCCGGCGGAAAGGAGGCGTTTTCATTGGCAAGAAAAAATCCGGGTATGGCGCGGCCTGCTACTATGCCGGGAAGATGGTGGGCCGCTGTACGGTGGCGGACGGTGAAGCCTATACTGCTCTGATGGAACAATGCGGCGGAAACGCGGCCCGCGTTTTACGGGAGTATGCCTATTTCTCCCCCGAACTGAAAGCAATTTTAGAGAATGTGGCGGTTATGCAGGCCGCAAAAGCCGTGCTGAAAATCCACCTGGCCTGTTCGCGGAACCGAAAATCTCCCCGTGGGGAAAGGTGCAGACCTGCGACACGCTCTGTCCGGGCGTCTTTCTGGTGAGCACCGCCAGCCACGGCGGGACAATGGTTTCAAAGGAAGTGGCGGCATTTCTCTCCCCGCCGCTAAAAATGCGGTTTCCGGCAGGGCGGCTATCTCTGCTTCGAGGAAGATACACAGGAGGAAGTCGTTTTCCGGGAACTGCTGGATAAGCGGCTCTGGAAAATCCCGACCGGATCAGAAACAAGGAGGCGTATGAAGAAAACATCAACCAATCCCTCCGGGAACACAACCCCGCATATTGGAGGGCGCGGAAGCGCGGGAGGGAAAACGCCAGGCCCGCTGTCCGGCAGGACGCGGCCCGGAGTGAGACACGATAACCGCTTCGGGCCAAGTTGGCCCGAGGTGATGAAAGGAGGTTTTGAGCTTTGCCCTATGTGCAGGTTCCAAAGATTTATCAAAGTAAAGACCAAGCTGGCCTTCAACTTAACGAAGCGCCAGCTTATTTGTTTCTCGGGCGCGGCGGCGGTGGGAATCCCGTCTATCTGCTGACCCGCCCCGTGATTGGCAGCAGCCCCGCGCTATTCCTGATGATTGGCCTCATGCTCCCATTCTTTTCTTTGCCATGTTTGAGCGTGACGGCCTCCCTTTGAAAAGATACTGCGAAACTATATCCGGGCCCGGTTCCTCTGGCCCCAAGTCCGGCCCTACAAGACCGAAAATTTTTATGCCGCATGGGCGGCCGGCGCTTCGGGCCAAGTTGGCCAGGCCGGAGGACGAAAGGAGGTACAAGGATTGCGAAAAGGAAAAGAGGTAAAACAGGCCGCGCCCAAGCGGGCGGGCGATAAGGGCCGGAAACAGGCGGGGCGCAGACTGCACAGCAGACAATCCCATTCGGGAAATGTTCCGGGATGGAGTATGCCGCTTAAATAACGGCGTTTACACAAAGACGGTGGAGTTTGAGGACATCAATTACCAGCTCGCGCAGGCCGAAGATCAGTCGGCCATCTTTGACGGGTGGAGCTCCTTCCTGAACTACTTTGACAGCGCCCTGCCCTTCCAGCTCTCATTCATCAACCACCGTTCCCGGCCTGAAAGCAAGTACACCGTGAATATCGCCCCGAGGCATGACGAGTTTGACAGTATCTGGGCCGAGTATGTGGAAATGCTGGAAAACCAGATTGCCAAAAGCAACAACGGCATTGTCCGCACGAAGCTCATTACCTTCGGCGTTCCGGCAGACAGCGTGAAGGCGGCGCGACCACGGCTGGAACGGATAGAGGCCGACATTATGGGGAATTTCAAACAGTTAGGGCGTCAGTCGCGTCCCCTCCCCGGGCAGGTCTGGAAATCCTTCACGGCCAGCTCCACCCGGAGGCCGGGACTTTTACATTCACATGGGAGCAGATACCGCAGACAGGCATGACCACAAAAGACTTCATCGCCCCGACCAGTTTTGACTTCCGCCGGGGGCAAGGTCGTTGCACCGCCTCGGAGCTCTCGGACAAACTGCTTGCGGAGCTTCTGGAGCTGGACACGGAAATGACCGTCACCATGCACATTCAGACGGTAGACCAGTCAAAGGCCATCAAGGCGATTAAAGGCAAGCTCTCGGACATTGACAAAATGAAGATGGAGGAACAGAAAAAGGCCGTCCGCTCGGGCTACGATATGGACATTCTCCCGCCCGACCTTGTGACGTTCAGCAAGGACGCAAAGACCTTGCTGGAGGATTTGCAGAGCCGCAACGAGAGAATGTTTCTTCTAACCTTCCTGATTGTCAATATGGCCCCCACACGGGAACAGCTTGAAAACGAGATTTTCACGGTTTCGGGTATCGCGCAGAAATACAACTGCACAATCCGGCGGCTCGACTTCCAGCAGGAACAGGGCTTTTATCCTCCCTCCCTCGGCTGTAACGCCGTGGAAATCCAGCGGGGCCTGACAACGAGCAGTACCGCGATTTTCATTCCCTTCCTGACCAAGAGCTCCGCATGGACGGGAGGCCATCTATTACGGCCTGAACGCACTTTCCCATAACATCATCATGGCAAACCGGAAGAAGTTAAAGAACCCCAACGGGCTTTTCCTCGGAGTGCCGGGAAGTGGAAAATCCTTTGCCGCCAAGCGGGAGCTTGTGAATGTATTCCTTGCCACCAATGACAAAATCCTGATTGTAGACCCGATGGGGAATACTCGCCGCTGGTTCGGCGGCTCGGTGGGCAGGTGGTGGAGATTGCGCCAAACAGCCCGCACCACATCAACACTATGAGCCTGATTGCCGATTTAGACAATGGCGAAGAAAACCCTATGGCACTAAAAGCGGACTTCATTCTCTCGCTGATGGAGCTGATTGTAGGCGGCAAGGACGGGCTTCAACCCGTGGAGCGGACGGTCATTGACCGCTGTGTGCGGCTCATGTACCGGTACTATCTGCAAGACCCCGGCGCGGCTAAAATGCCGATACTCCAAGACCTGTATACGCTCCTGTGCAAACAGGCGGAGCCGGAGGCGGCCCGGCTGGCAACCTCGCTGGAAATCTATGTTTCCGGCTCCCTGAACGTATTCAACCATGAAACCGATGTTGACCTGTCAAGCCGCCTTGTCTGCCTCGACCTAAAGAAGCTCGGGGCGGGCCTGCGGACAATCGCCATGCTGATTATGCAGGATTTAGTCAATTCGCAGGTGTCGGCCAATTTCGCACAGGGAACCGCTACATGGTGCTACTTTGACGAGTTCCATCTGCTCTTGAAGGACGAGCTCACGGCCTCCTACTGCGTGACCGTCTGGAAAATGCTGCGGAAGAAATTCTGCGTTCCCTCGGCGCTCACACAGAACGTAAAAGACCTTTTGGCAAGCCGGGAGATTGAGAATATCTTTGAAAACAGCGACTTTCTCGTTATGCTCTCGCAGGCCCAGGGCGAACGGCAGATTTTGGCGAAGCAGTTAGGATCAGCCCCACCCAGTTATCCTTTGTCACCAACAGCAACAGCGGCGAAGGGCTCTTATTCTTCGGAAATGTGATTATCCCATTCTCCGACAGGTTCCCGCAGAATACCGAGATTTACCGTCTCCTGACCACCCGCCCGGAGGATTTGAAAGATGAAGGGCGGGCGTATGACCGGGACACTTCGGGCCAAGTTGGCCCGAAGCCCATTCCAGCGGTACAGGAAATATCAAAGGATCAGGCCGTCAACTTTATCCATCAGTGCCATTATTCAAAGGTCATGCCGCGGCTGAACCGGTTTTACTTAGGCTTTTTCATTGATGGGCGGTTAGCCGGTGTGGTGGTATTGGGATGGGGTACGCAGCCCTTGCAGACAATCCGCAAGCTGTTCCCCTGCCATGTACTGCGGACAACGGACTATATCGAAATCGGGAAGATGTGTTTCCTGCCGGACTTCAACGACACCCAATGCTTCGGAAGTATCGTCATTTCCCAGATGGTGAAATGGCTGAAAGCCAACACACGCTATCTGTATCTTTACACATTGGCGGACGGTATCATGGGAAAATGCGGCTATGTGTATCAGGCCAGCAACTTCCAGTATGTGGGGAGCTTCACAACAAGCGTTTACCGGGACAGCCTGACCGGGAGAAAATCCACCCGCGAAGCGCCCGGCCCTGCTGGAAGAAAATGCGGCCTTTGACGGCGTGGCAAAACGCTACTGGCTGACTTTTGGCTACTGCCAGTACAAGGGATTGAGAAAATCAATGGCCGTATGTTCCGCTACCTGTACCCGCTTACCAAACGTGGGAGGAGGATTTTACAGAGCTACCCGGAGTATCAAGGTCTGGCCTATCAAAGGATAAAGACCTGTTCTATTCCATGCGGAGCGCCCCTGGCACTTACATTCCAATTCCACAGCCCCAATTTAACAAAGAGGTATGCCAGTTCAATGTCCAGAGATATTGACTGGCATATTTCATTTTGGGAAAGGAGGTCGGTTTTATCGCAAAGTTTACAGACAGGACAACCAAAGAGGAGCCGGACACTTCGGGCCAAGTTGGCCCGAAGTCCGCCAGAAGGAAACAAGCCCCACCCGGCCCGGAACAGAAGGCGGGGACTTCCTCCCGCCTGCGGTTTGAGGACGAAGGGAACCGGACAACAGGACAGGGAAGAAACCACCTCGGGCCAAGTTGGCCCGAAGCCGGGGCAGAAGAAATTCCGGCAGGATAAAGAGCGCCCGGCCCTCGGAACGGCTCCGCCGTGAGGGAGCCGCCGCCCGGAGACAGCGCCGGGGAGCCCCGGACAGGAGCAGAATCCGGCAAAGCAGACAGCGAAGGGCCGCGGACACGGGAAGGGAAAAAGACGGAGAAGGCAAAGGCGCGGGCCGATAAGGCCGGGGAAAAGCTCGGCAAAGCCCACGCCAAGCTGGACGCACAGAAACCACCTAAAGAGCCGGTATTCCCCGCAGGCTGGCTCGAAGCGCCGCACCGGGGCATGGATTTACGCTCATAACAAAATACATGAAGTGGAGCATGAAAATGTGGGCGTGGAAGGAGCCCACAAATCCGAGCTTGTAGCCGAGACAGGTATCCGCAAGGTGTCCCTGGTTTGCCAAAAGGCGGTGGCGTACCCGCCACGCCCGAAGCGTGGTGAAGTGGGAGAAAAGAAATCAGGACAAATGCGGACTATGCGTTCCGGCAGATGGCCCAAGAGCACCCGGAACTTTCCAGCAACCCGCTTTCCCGGTACGCGCAGAAGTGGAAACTCAAACGGGAGTATGCCAAACGTGCGCGGGAGGCGGCGAAGCAGGGCGCAAAGGCGGCGGAGAAACCGCCGTTACCACGGAAAGGCTGGCCCGGCGTGTGGCCCTCTTTGTGAAGCGCCACCCGGTCGGCGTCCTGATTGTGCTTGCCGTCCTTCTGGTGGTCATGCTGCTGATGGGCGCTTTATCCTCCCTCCCCGGCATGATTGGGGGCGGGGCCATGAACGCTGTTTTAGGCACTTCCTACGGTTCCGAGGACAGCGATCTGTTAGGGGCTGACGAGGACTACACGGCATTAGAGCGGGCGATGGCGGACGAAATTGCCAATATCGAGAGCACCCACCCCGGCTATGACGAGTACCGCTATCATGTGGACGAACTGGGCCACAACCCCTATGAGCTGGCCTCCCACCTGACAGCAAAATTCCAATCCTACACCCGCGCCGAGGTACAGGGGAGCTTCAAGCCGTGTTTGACGCGCAGTATAAGCTGACCCTGACCGAGACAGTGGAAATACGCACCTACACTGACGAGGACGGAGACGAGCACGAATATGAGTGGTACATTCTCACCGTCATACTGAAAAACCGTACCCTGCCCGTGGTTATCAACGAACGGCTGACCGCCGACCAAAAGGAGCTCTATTCGGCTACCATGTGGACGAAGGGCAACAAGCCCTATCTGTGGGATAACATTTACACGGGCGGCGATACCGACCCCCCCTCCTACGAGATACCGGGGAGGCCCTGACCGACCCGGATTTTGCCGCCCTGATTGCCGAGGCGGAAAAGTACCTGGGCTACCCTTATGTGTGGTGGGAGCCCCGAGCACAAGTTTTGACTGCTCGGGCTTCGTGTGCTGGGTATACACCCATTCCGGCGTTTACAACCTGCCCCGCACCACGGCAACCGGGATTTACAACCAATGCGCCATTATTCCAAAGAGTGAAGCCCGGCCCGGAGATCTGATTTTCTTTACCCGCACCTATGACAGCGCCGGGCCTGTCTCCCACGTCGGCATTTATGTGGGCGACAATATGATGATCCACTGTGGCGACCCCATCAAATATGCCAGTATCGGCACGTCCTACTGGCAGGAACATTTTACGCCTTCGGGCGGCTCAACTGAAAAGGAGGTTTTGCATGAGCAGTAAAATTGACAAGGTATGCGCCGAGATTGAGAAGGTCAAGGCGAAAATCAGCGAACAGCAGTCCCGGCTCCGGGAGCTGGAACGCCAGAAAACCGAACTGGAAAACACAGAGATTGTCGAGCTGGTGCGTTCTCTCAGCCTGACACCCGCCGCGCTGGCCGACTTCCTGAAGGAGCAGAAAAGCCCCTGCCGCTTCGGGCCAAGTTGGCCCGAAGTCCGGCGAAAGAAAGGAGGAACCGACTGATGATGAAAACTAAATCCCGTATGGCGGCGGCGCTGGCCGCCGTTTTCTCTGCCTTCCTGTCTTTGCCCTTCCGGCCTACGCGCAGAGCACCGAGCCCACGGAGGAACCGCCCGCACAGGAGGAAACCACCACCGCCAAGCCCTTCACCCCGGAGGGAACCGGCACAGTGGTTGACAACGCCACCGACGAGGACGGAAAAGAGTTTTATACCATTCAGACCCCGGACGAGCACGTTTCTTTCTGGTCATTGATAAACAGCGCACAAGCGAAAACGTCTATTTCCTCGACGCTGTGACGGAAAAGGATTTGCTCTCCCTCGCACAGAGTGAGAAGGAACCCGAGAAGATGGAGCCGGAACCGGAGCCCACACCTGTGCCACCGGAACCCCCCCGCCCCGAAGCCCGAAAAGAAAGACAGTCCCATTGGGACAATCCTTTGGTGCTGGCCGTGGCGGCAATCGGCGGCGAGGCCGGCTGGTACTTCAAGATTTACCGCCCGAAACATCAGGCCCCGATCTGGACGAAGAAGAAATCGACTTTGAGGAAGAAGGAGACGAGCCGGACGGGGACAGCGACCTCCCGCCGTGGACGAGGACGAGCCGGAGGAAGGAGACGAACCGGGGAAGGAGGACGAAGAATGAATTTTACCGACAGCCCCTATGAGCGAATGATGAAGCAGGTTCCCCGGCCCCCCCGGCACGACCTGGAGCCCTGCCCCGCCTGCCGGGAACGCGGCGGCGATTGCAGGAAGAAGCGGCGCACCTTGATTGTGGAGCCCCGCAGGACTTCGGGCCAAGTTGGCCCGAAGCGGTGATGTGCCGGGAGCTGACCCGTGACGAAAGGAAAACAATCCGGCGGCTGGTCACGGGTATGTGCGCCAACTATGACAGCGAATACGGCTGTCTCCCGCTGGACTGCCCCTGCTATATGCTCGGCAAGTGGTGGACGGGGAGCCTGTGCCGCTACTTCCGGGCGGCGGTGCTGCCTCTGGCCCCGGTGCTGGAAACCGCCCTCACAGGGAGGCGGCGGGGCCGGAAATAAAGCGCTGCGCCGTATGTGAGGGCCTTTATTCCCGAGGGGCGGCAAGCCTACTGTTCCGAAGCCTGCAAGGCCGAGGGCAACCGCCGCCGGAGCCGGGCGCGTATGCGGAAAAGCGGCAGAAAACAGGGGCGGCGTTACGATTAGGCCCTGTAAAACCCTGTGTTTCCGGGCTTTCTTCGCCCGGTTTGAACGGTCTTAATATCAATCTACGTCTTGCCCCTGTTTTGCGGGGTAAAGCGTAACAATAAGGACTGCGGGCCAAGTTGGCCCGAGGCTGGAAAGGAGGAATTATTTGGACGGGTATAAATACTACTCTACGCAGCGGCCAGTGGATATATGGACGTTCCCTGAACCGCCCGACAACAAGCCCGTGGAGATTAAAAACTATGACTGTGATTTTCGTATTCCCATACCGGGGAAGCCTTCCGGGCGTGGGCGAACTGATTTACGCAAAGCCGTTGACAGACAAGCAGATGGAGGACTACGAACTGAAGCCCTCCCGGCAAAATCCCGACCTGAAAAAACGCATGGAGGAACAGACACACGCCCTCGGAAAATGGGAGGACAGCCGCCATTTCTCCGAGCGCAAACGGCTGACGTGGTTCCACCCGGATTTTGGTTCCTATGTGCTGAAAGACTTTGTGACCCCGGAACAGCTCTCGGAGCGGTTTGAAATTATGCAGGAATTACAGGCGGAGCGCAGAGAAAAACTTTCGATTGCCGCCCAGCTCCGCAAGGGCTCGAAACAGGCAAAGGATCATCAGGAACCACCCGCAAAGAAAAGCGGCCCCGCCCATGAGGAGAGATAGGAGGTATTTCATGCAGGAAAAGGATAACCCTTTGAAGTCGGCGGAGCTCTCCGCTGAACAGAATTACAACATGATTGACGGTGTGATGAACAACACGCTGCCCGCCCCGGTTCCCCCGGAACGGGAAAAGCCGCTGGATAAGGTAAAAGAGCCGCCCCACCACAAGCGGAGCCGGGAGCGGGAGGAACGGTAATGCCCCGCCGCAGGCGGAATATCCCGCTTTATGTGATGGTATCCCCGGAGGAATTGAACAGCTCCACGCCCGCATGGACGAGGCGGGCGTCCGCAACATGAGCGCCTTTGTCCGCAAGATGGCCTTAAACGGCTATATCCTCCATGTTGACCTCTCGCCCGTCCGGGAACTGGTTTCTCTGCAACGACGTTGCTCCAACAATCTGAATCAGGTGGCAATCCACGCCAACACCTACGGCGTATACCCGGACGAGATTGCCGGGCTTCAACAGGACTACGCCGAGCTGTGGGGGCGCATGAATGACATACTGAAACAGCTATCCGCCATTGTGGAGCTTTAAAGATTCAAATAACGGAGGAAACCAACCTGATTTCCTCCGTTATATTACTGATTATTATGGGTTTGTAAAACACTTAAAAGCGTGCTAGTCGTTTGTGGCAAATTCTTTTTCTTCAATTCACATTCCCATATTCGGATTACAGTCCAACCACGGGACTCAAATAACGCGGTCACTTCCTTATCGTGTTTAATATTACGTTCCCGTTTTTCTTCCAATAGTCCTCATTATCCTTTGGACGCGTATTTCGACAATCGTGACCATGCCAAAACAACCATCTACAAATATAGCTATCTTCTTATTAAGAAAAACAAAATCCGGATGGCCTTTTACTTTATAATTTCGCCTCCAACCTGTAATTCCATTTTCCCGAAACAACGTAATTAGGCGCATTTCAGTGGATTTGTTTCCGGCAGAATGCACTTTTTCATTATGGAGGATCGGGTTTCCTTGTCAAACACATCGGCCATTTATACACCTGCTTCCAAATTAACAAAAGAAGCGTTTGAGAAAGCCGTATAAAAGCTACTGCGCGCTTTAATTGAGACCGTACTGCTGGGGTGAGTTTTTTAAAATTTTCATTTTGTTCTAATGAAAAGATATATAATGCGTCTGGTTTTCCGTTCAGTTTACATATATGATTAGCTCTTTTTAACCGTGATACAGTATCCTTTTGTGTACGTTCTGATAAAGTTTGCGTCGCATGTAGCCAAACTGCAAATTGAGAAAAATCTATGTCTTCCGTTTCACAACAATTAATGTGATATTTTAACGCATTTGCCACAAATTCCGCCAATTTAACAGGAACAGCATTTCCTATCATCTGCTCTTTATCTGTCTTTGAACCTTGCCATTTATAGCTCGGTGGAAAAGTTTGTATAAGAGCTCTTTCTAAAGTTGTTAAAGCTCGAATATTTTCATTTAGAGGGCAGGGATCGTTTGGTGTCCCGGATAACCTTGCGGAACGGGTCTATTGACGCCTCTCATCGTTGGGGCTGGTTCATCTATCGAGAATATACCACGGCGATTATAGTTGCGTGGGTGTCTGTAATAATATTCAAAATCCAATGCGTCCCCAAAATATTCTCGTAAAGTCGTTTCATGTTTACTTACTTGATTATTAAAATATTCAAGTAAAAGCCGTCCTTTGACCTAAAGAGCCAATGCAAAAACGTTTTCTCTTTTGAGGTACGCCGCAATGACTTGCGTCTAAAATTATTTCGGTTAACCCGTAGCCAGCTTTAACAAATATATCACGTGCGAAAGCATAAGTGTTACTCTTTTGAGCGCGGTCAACATTTTCCATTACAAAATAGCGTGGACGTATTTCCGATATTATTTGAGCGTATGCGCCTGTGAGACTTGCACGCCCTGCTTCAATCCTTTTACCCGCATGAGAAAAATCTTGACATGGAGGTCCGCCAATAATTATTTCAGGTTTTAACAACCTGATTTTTCAACGGACTTTTCAACATCAGATAAATCCATACGATAAACAGGGTGTTCAAAATTTTTTCATAGCAATCAGCGGCTATATCCCAAAATTCAAAAGCTCCTACAATATTAAATCCCGCGTCTTGAAAGCCCATTGACAAGCCTCCGCAACCTGCAAATAAATCAACAATTTTCTTCATAGTTTTCCATCGACCTCTATCCATTAATAAAACTTTGTGATATAATTCATCCAGTATCTTTTATATTATATTGCATATTAAATCTGACGTCAAGTTTTGACGTCATTTAATCAAATTAACAAATGAGGAGGATGGGATATGCCGACCGGCCTATATGGAATAGAGCATTCAAATCGTACCACTGACGCACACTGGGGTAAAAACTGCTTTAACTCAAGTTTTCCCGCAGCTATGGCTTGTTACATGCTCGATCATAACATTTCAGCGGTTTACAATAAATTAGAGGAAGTGAATGGTCGATTACAAGTTGTACCCACTGAAATTAGTATTCGAGATTTGTTTAACTGTGGAGCTAGTCCTTTAAATGAATTATACTTTAGCTTTGAAACTGCTTTTACCCCTTATCAACAGTATTCGTTTGATACCGTTGATGGCATTGATTTAGTTATTAAAGATATACATGATAACTTTCTTGCTCCCCTTGAGGTTAAACTTACTGTACTGCCGACTGCCGCTACAAGTCATCTCCCTGAACATAAATGGGGCTGTGAACTTGTAGTTAGATCGGCAACAACATCATATTGTGCATTAGGCATGTTTGATGCTGTTAAGGAGGAGTCTCGAGCTGTAAGGGAGATTTTTGAAGAATCCTGCGCTTCAATTCAATCATGGGATAACGATTATGAAATGACACACAAAACTCCAATGCTGTCCGAATGTATCAATCAGTTTCAGACAAAATATTTAACTAAGCAAAACCGCTATTAATGCAAACTATATGGAAAACACAGGGACAATCACCTGTTTTAGCAGATGATGCGTTTGATATAATTGTGTGGAGCGATTATGCGTTTTCGCGGCTTTTGTTGATAGCGCATTTAAGGTAGAGCGTACAATGAGTAGATATATGCGAGCTTCAGCAAGATTGGCTCGGTGTTTATGGGAATTGAGTAAGTCGGGAAAAATAAGGCTTGCGGATATATATAGACAAATGGCCTTTGGTAATCAGACGGATAAAGAGTTTGCCATACAAGGCCCAAAATGGAGAAAATACGTTACAACCGAGAGAATAGCTCAACCTATTTTACAGAAAAATGTGATTTCTGAAATTATTCAGCCAGGATATATTGAGCATTTAATGCCTGAAAGGCGATTTGATCAAACTTTATATTTTACTGTTAGGCATTAAAGGGAGCCGCACTTCTAACAAAAGTGCGGCTTCTTCTTTAAATAAAAGATATTTCGGGCCAAGTTGGCCCGAAGTACGTCGGGGCAAGATTTGCAAAGTCCCGACAACATTGTTGTCCGGTCCCTGAAATGGTAAAATTATAGTAGGATAAAACAAAGAAAGGGATGTTTCTATGAGACTGATATTTAAGATTTTTGCATTGCCGTTCCTGCTGATTCTTTCGCTTTTGGTGGCGGTACTTATGTTCCTGTTCGATGTGACCGGGTGGCTTTTGTCTCTGGCCTCCGGGGTTCTAGCCCTGATTGCCATGGGCCTGTTCGTGCTCCAACATCAGCCTGTCGGCGGTGTGGCGTTTCTCGTTCTGGCTTTCCTGCTCTCGCCCTATGGGCTCCCGGCTATCGCGGAATTTATCATCAGCGCATTGGACGGGCTGAACTATTCCCTCCGGCGGTTCATCACAAGCTGACAGGCGGTGGGACTTCGGGCCAAGTTGGCCCGAAGCAGAAACAGCAAAACGGCGGTTCTGCGGGGCCGCCGTTCTTGATGGAATGGAGGTGAGACATGGCAACTACCCGCCATTTTACCCGGCATATCAACGCCGGGGAGACGATAGCGGAGGCAATCAGGGACTGTATTGACTATGGCAAAAATCCCGAAAAGACCCGGGACGGCAAACTTATCTCCGCTTATGAGTGCGACCCGGCCACGGTGGATGCGGAATTTCTGCTTTCTAAGAGCAAGTATAAGGCTATCACGGGCCGGGTGCAGAAGTGGGACGAGGACATTTTATGTTATCAGATACGGCAATCCTTTCTCCCCGGAGAAGTGACCCCGGAAGAAGCAAACCGTATCGGCTACGAGCTCGGCATGAGCTGGACAAAAGGCAACCACGCTTTTATTGTCACAACGCATATTGATAAGGCCCACGTACACAACCACATTTACTACAATTCAACGTCTCTGGACTGTGCCCGGAAGTTTCGGAATTTCTGGAACAGCTCCTTTGCAATCCGGCGGGTAAGCGACCGGATCTGTCTGGAACACGGGCTTTCGATTGTAAAAAATCCAAAGCCCCGGAGTAAAGGCAAGTTTAAGAATTATGGGGAATGGCTCGGGGACAACAAACCGCCCACCTTTCAGGAGCGGCTGCGGGCGCAGATCGACGCGGCCCTTTGCAGAAACCCGCCGATTTTGCCGCGTTTCTCTCACTGATGAAGGCGGCGGGCTACAAGGTCAAACACGGGCGCGGCGGCTCTCTCGTTTCGCTGTCCCGGACAGGAACGGTTTACCCGTTGCCGGGCCTCCACACTCGGGGAGGGCTACGGGCCGGAGGATATACGGGCCGTTATCGAAGACCGCGCCCCTTGCCCTCCAGCCGGGCGGCGGAGCCTGTGAAGCCGGGCCGCAGGCTCAACCTGATTATCGACATTCAGAACCGACTTCAAGGAAAGGTCCGGCCTATGAGCGGTGGGCAAAGGTATTCAACCTAAAGCAGATGGCGGCGGCACTGGCCTACTTGCAGGACAACAGCCTGACGGAGTATGAGCAGTTGGAGAAAAGGCAGGGGAGGCCACGGAGCGTTTTCACATTCTGGCCGGAAAAATCAAGTCGGTGGAGGCCGCGCTTGCCGCCAATGCGGAACTCAAAGGAGCCACGGTAAACTACGCTAAGACCCGCCCCGTGTTTGAGGCGTACAAGGCTTCACGGTACAGTAAAAATTCCTTGTGGAGCATGAGGCAGATATTGAGATTTACCGGGCGGCGCGAGCCAAAATGAGCGCCATTCTGGACGGGGCGAAGCTCCCGAAGATGGAGAAACAAAAGGAGGAAGGCCGCAGGCTGGCGGCTGAAAAAGGAGCTCTACGCCGAGTACCGGGAAGCCCGGAAAGATATGCGGGAAGTTACAACGGCAAAAGCAAACATTGATTATCTGCTCGGCTTGACCGGGCAGGAGAAAACAAGGAACAGGAGCGATAGCGAATGATACGCAACCAGTCAAGCGGAGCGTCGGGCCAAGTTGGCCCGAGGTTCCGCAGGGTTTGGGATGGCCCCAACAAGCGGGATTTTTCAGGTTTCGGCGGGAACCGGAACGTGGAAAATTCGCAAGTGTATAGACACTTGCATCGCTTGCCGTTTACCGTTTAGCGCAAACCTGTTAAGTGCATTAAAAGGGGGCTTTATTCCCCGCTTCTCTGGCTTCTTTGGCTTTCTGTATTCCTTTTACTGTATCGATTACTATGACTAAATCGGTTTCATCAACGCCGTTTAGTAGTTCGTCAAGCTGTCAGCGCTGTGTTGTTTTATCCGGTGTTTTCGCCGGAAAGAAAAACTGGTCTACCGATATATCTAAAAGGTGACAAGTTCATAAAAGATTTGTAGGCTTGGGTGCTGCCCGCTGTTCTCAATGGACGCGATATATCGGGGCGCAATATTCAGCGTGTCGGCTAACTGATTGCGTGATATTCCCTTTGCCTTTCTTGCTTCTTTTATGGCTTGCCCAAAAGCCTTAAAATCATACTTTACTTTGTCCTGCTTCATATTTTTCACCCTATTACATTTTACCGTTCATCTTTCTTTCAAGATATGAGTATACATATCATAGTATTGATAGTAATAGAGCATATACATATAGCTGTTGACTTCCTGATTGCAATAAGATATAATATGACTATAAAATCAAAACAGTCACAAAGGAGTTATGAAGTATGTATAAAGAGGTTGGCATATCTTCAAATAATGTTCCGATAACTCTTTCTATCTGGTATACAGAGAAGCTGTCCTACCATTGTTTTTGCCGGGTACTATGTCACACCCTCTCATGTATGAGAACTTTCTAAGTGGGTTATGTGAAAGAGGATTTAATATAATAGGTGTTCATTATCTTTCACACGGGAAAAGCCCTAAAATCAAAATGAATTATACAATGGAAGATTTGCTGTATAATGTATATGACGCAACAACTTACGGAATGGAAAATTACGGAGATAACATAGCTGTGATGGGTTCTAGTCAAGGCGGGATTTTAGCAGCAATGGCGGCGGGGAGGGATACAAGATTAAAAGCCGTTTTTCCACATAATATCATGCTGACTACACTAAAAGAAACTATGAGCTTAACAAAGTATCCTGCATGGACACACCGTTTTATGGGGCTGATACAGTGGGGCTTTCGTGTAGGCGGAAAGTTGTTGCCTAACTACAAGGTTCCAGGAGACGCTTATTTAGACTATAACAAAGTATTTTATAGCGAACAGGCAAAACAAGATTGCTTAAACGACCCTATGCTCTTACCTTATTACCCTTTAAGATTTGTCGCCAGTTTATTCAATGCTGACTTATCGTGTTTGGAGAACGGCTCTATACAATGTCCAGTCATTTTAATTACAGCCAAAGGCGACCCGCTTTTAGCTTTGATTATACCAACAAAGTATTTGATTTAATTCATGCGCCGCAAAAGGAATTGCTTACTTTAGAACTTAATTGTCACATGATTTTTAATGAGGATACAGACACGACGATAAACGCATTGGAATCTACATTGCATAAATATCTAGGATAGTATATTGATAATATGAGCAGTGAATGTTATACTTTTCATGACGATACTAACAGTTTAGTCATAAGGGGTTATTAGAATTGCCAGGATTTACAGAACAAGAGAAAGAGATCATCAGCAGTAAACTTTGATAGAGGGAGAAAAGCTGTTTGCATTACACGGTTTGAAAAAGTAACGGTTGATGATTTAGTAGCCGCCGTAAATATATCAAAGGGTCTTTCTATGCTTTTATCCCAGTAAAGAACATCTATATGTGGAAATCAATTTTCGCTTACAAAAAGAGCTATTTGCAAGTATAGAAGCAACAATTAAAAAGAAAAATATAAGAACCATAGAGATTTAGCAAAGGACGTTATTATGCTAAGTTTAACGGGGTTGATTACTTCACCTATTCTTTCACAGATTGATTTATCTTTAATGGACTACTTACAAAGAAAATTATCTCCGGATATTTTTGAAAACCATATGCACAATGATATTCGTATATTGGAGATACTGGAAGATTTAGGAGTTAAATTTTTGGTTCCGCATACGGTTCTTATAAAATCTTTATATTCTGTTTTATCCTGCATGGAACAATTCAAAGAGGATAAAGAACTTGAAAAGATACAAAATCTTTTAGTAAATGGTATTGTGCAGCAAGTAGTAGCCGATTAAAATTTTTGTTTGGTTATTTAATAGCAAGATAGCCAAACAAAATTTTTACAATTTATATGACTATATTTTCAAATATGTCATATCGTATAAGGAGGACACCGTAATGATTGATGTAAAAAAGCTGTATTTCAGCTATACCGAAAAGCCCTTTGTTGAAGATGTAAGTTTCCATGTTGGGAGGGGAGAAATTTTCGGCTTTTTAGGACCCTCTGGAGCCGGGAAGTCAACCATACAAAAAGTATTGACTGGACTTAATACAAAATATAAAGGCAGCGTAAAAGTTGCGGGTATTGAAATAAAGGAACGTACAAATCGGTTTTATGAAAATATCGGGGTGGACTTTGAATTTTCTACCTGTTATGAAAAATTTACGGCACGACAAAACCTCGCCTATTTCGCTTCGCTGTATGAAAAACAGCCCCGGTCTATTGATGAATTATTGCATATGGTAGGCTTGGAAAATGACGGGGACAAAAAAGTTGCTGACTTTTCCAAAGGTATGCGTTCCCGCTTGAATTTTATCAAGGCGTTAATTCATGACCCGGATATATTATTTCTTGATGAACCGACAAGCGGTCTTGACCCTACGAATAATCGTTTGATGAAAGACATTATTCTTGCAGAGAAAAAGCGCGGAAAAACTGTCATAATCACAACTCACAATATGTTTGACGCAACAGAACTATGTGATCAAGTGGCTTTTATCGTTGCAGGAAAGGTTAGTGCATTGGATAGCCCGCATAATTTAATTATGTCAAGGGGAGCTGCAAAAATTCAATATACCTATTTTGACAATGGAGAAAAAACAGGGGAATGTCTGCTTGACAGAACCGTAGAAGATATGACATTGAAAAGTTTAATTGCCGAAAACCGTCTGCTTTCTATTCACAGTAGTGAGCCTACACTAAATGATATTTTTGTTGATATTACGGGGAGGACACTTCAATGAGATTAGGACGTTTAATTCGTGGAGATATACATTTCCAATGGAAATATGGTTTCTACTTTATTTACTTTATTTTAACGCTCTTGTATGTATGCGCGATTGCGGCCTTGCCGGAGCATTGGAAAAAAGATATTGCTGCTATCATGATTTACTCTGACCCGGCAGCTATGGGCTTGTTTTTATGGGGCGATTGTTCTTTTGGAAAAAGTCAAAAGGTATTAAATGCTATGGTAGTATCACCTGTAAAGATATCGGAATATATACTTTCAAAAACAATCGCGCTGATTGCTATTTCCACAATTATTGCATTGATATTAGGATTAGTTTCCGGGAGCAATCATTTACTCGGTATCGCCGTTGGAACCGCCTTAACATCGGCAATCTTTACTATGCTCGGCATAATTGCAGCTACAAAAATTTCAAACTTGAACCAATTTCTCATTGTGATTATGCCAATAGAAATTGTTTGCTTTGTACCGCCTATTGTTGGGTTATTTGTAAAATTGCCTGATATATTTTGCCTTTTCCCATTCGTTGCCTGTATGAACCTTATAACCGGAAAAAGCTCTTTGCTATCGTTTGATATGATACTTGTATTTGCTACATTGATTATCCTCTACATGGTTGCGCGGCATACAGTTGAGCATATGTGGAGGACTTTAGGAGGTGTAAAGCTATGAAAAGGATATTATCCAGTACCATACAGGTATTTAGGCAGATCAAGAGCGACCCTATGATGTTTGCAGCTTGTTTTACGCCTTTTATCATGGGAGCTTTAATTAAATTTGGTATTCCATTTCTTGAAAGGATAACAGATTTTTCTTTGCAAGCATACTATCCGATTTTTGATTTATTACTTTCTATCATGGCTCCTGTATTGCTCTGCTTTGCATTTGCAATGATTACATTAGAGGAAATTGACGATAAAGTGTCACGGTATTTTTCTGTTACCCCTCTTGGTAAGTCGGGGTATCTCTTTACAAGGTTGGGAGTACCCGCGGTTATCTCGGCTGTCATTGCTTTTATCGTACTTTTGTTTTTCTCATTGGAAAAACTGCCTGTTGGAATGACGGTTGGTTTAGCGTTTCTCGGCTCCATACAGGCAATTATTGTTTCTTTAATGATTGTAACATTATCAACTAACAAATTAGAGGGCATGGCTGTAACGAAGCTTTCCGCACTTACACTGTTAGGTATTCCAGTTCCTTTTCATAAAAGGAATGGTTCAATATATCGTTGGTTTTCTGCCCTCTTTTGGGTAGGGAAAGCAATGCAGAGCAATGGTTATATAAATCTGCTGATTGCCTTACTGGTTGCTTCTGTATGGTTTTATGTTTTGGCAAGCAAGTTAATAAAAAATTAGCTGGTTAGGAGGTGATACATATGGCTTGGTATTGGTGGCTGATACTAATTGGTGTTTTGATTGCTGTTGGGCTTCTCAAAATCGTAATTATGAAGAAGTATAATCAAAAGAAAAATTCTAACAATCGTCCAAAAGATTACGAGGACGATTAAGACAAACTTTGCAAAAAGAAACTGCTGTCTGCATAACAGCAGGAAACGGCAGTTTTGAGAAATCAAAGCCGCCGTTTTCCGTTTTCAAAATGGAATTACGGAGGGTGTGTTGAAGTCGCCCTTTTGAGGATACGGCGGTATCAAGGAGGTATCGCCGTGTCTTTATTTTATCGACATAATCCGACAACCTTTTTATCAAAAAAGCCCACCCTTCGCTACGGGGCATTCTGGCTTTTTAGATGATTACACATATCATTATATTGTCGCTTATATATCATTTGCGCTCGATTGCGTTTTGCAGTCGGGCGCTTTTCTTTTCTTACAAGACAGCTTCGGGTCAAGTTGGCCCGAGGTTCTAAGTAGAAAAGAACTGCCCCGTTGCCGTTCCCCTCCCTCTCCATTTCGGTTCACTCATCCACCAAAACCGGAATGGAGGTATTACTATGAAGAAGATTAACTTGCAAGATCTTTACCCGATTTACCATAACGATCTGTTTGTAGAAGTCTCTGATGAAGTAGCGGCGGCTCTGGCTGAAGCCGAGCGCATTGAGCGGAATTATATCCGCCGTGTGTACTGGAATAAGGCGTATTTTTCGCTGGACGCCGGAGACGGTATCGAGCACGAAGCTCTTTTTGTTGCTCTGTCTCCCTGTGAACTCTATGAGCGCAAGGTTACGGCACAGGAGCTCCGCGCCGCCCTGAACGCACTCCCGGATACACAGGGCCGGAGGGTCTATGCCCATTACATACTCGGCTTGAGCAAAACCGAGATTGCGCGGGCCGAAGGTGTAGCGAAAAGCCGTGTTTCCGAAAGTATAGAACGCGGGCTTCGGAACATGGAAAAGTTTCTGAAAAATACGTTTTGACAGGCGGAACAATCGCTCGGAAAATCTCATGGCTATTGAGAGGGATAACTACTTCGGGCCGAGTTGGCCCGAGGTTGAAGCTCCCGTGTAGCTTGACAATTTCATAAAAGATACCCGGATACGAAGGGTGCGTATGCTAAGTGACAGGCCCGCCACGACCTCTATTGCCAAAGAATAGAGAGAGCGACAAGGCTCATGCCGCAGGCGGGCCGAGGCGGACCCAGCCGGATAAGGTATACAAGCCTTGATACTTGCGTTTAGTCACAGTCCGAGCGTTGAAGCGGTCTTCAAGCCGTGAGCCGTCGCAGGCATTGAGAACGCCTTGCCATAAGAATGGGGAGAGGTGAAATTCCTATGGGGTGGACAAGCCGCCGCCCGTCCGGGTTATCTGTTGAAGCAAACGATCAGGAGCGCCGGGCTGGATAATCTGTCTGATAACAGCCCAAAACTTCCCGGCGCGGCGCTCCACCTATTTTGAAATAGGGAGAATCGAAATGGAAAAAGATTTAACTTTGGATATGATATTGACCGAGCGGTGGAGCAACAACGCCTGCCGCGGTTACGTCATTTGGGCGATGGAAAACTGTAACTTCAAGCCCGAGGACATTAAACGGGTGGTTCGTGAGCTTCATTGGGTTTTCGATATGAAATCCATTGAAGAAGCTGACGAGCACTATTGCCAAAGTCCCTACTAAACCTTTCTTTTGCTCTGACCTCGGGCCAAGTTGGCCCGAGGTCTTATGAGCAGATGGCAAAGGGCGGCGCGTATAAGCGGGCCGCCCTTTGTCATTTCCTCATAGGACAATCAGGGAATGACATACACATGGAAGAAAGGGGCGAATATCCATGCAAAATCAAATTCATTTATCGGAACTCGCGGAGGTTGATATAACGACAGTCAACAAAGAGGACTTAGTTGACGTGTCCGGGCTGGCCTTCGATAACACGGTTCCGAGAGAACAGCGAGCTGCGCAGGTTCTCTGTAAAGTTAAAATCCATACTGTTTCCGGGTGGGCGATATGGGGTAAAACTGGAATTTCTGGATAATGCCCCACCCCTTCAAGATTGTTTTACCGACTTTCTGCAACGTAAAAAGCGGCCTGTAACAATGTGTTCAGGCCGCTTGTGTCGGCCTCTGGACAAGATTTACAAAGGCTCGACAACATTGTTCACCCCACCTATATAAGGTATAATATAGGTGTAAAGTGATAAGGGAAGGAGGTTCGCATGGCGCGAAAGAGCCGTGTTATCACTGAAAATGAAAAAAAGGAAACCGTAAAAGTATTTGTATGGAAAATCGGAATTTACATCAGGCTTTCCAAGGAAGATTTAAGAAATAATGATGAATCCGAAAGTGTAACCAACCAAAGGAAAATCAACCTGGAATTTGTGGAAGAAAAGTTCGCCGATGAAAAATACATTATATATGATATTTATATTGACGATGGTCGTTCTGGAACGACAGAAGATACCCGCCCTGATTTTCAAAGGCTATCAAAAGACATTCGTGAGGGTAATGTAAACTGTGTTGTTTGTAAAACTCTCGCCCGGGCCTTTCGTAACTATGCTGACCAAGGGAAGTTTTTGGAGCAGTACCTTCCTACATACGGCTGTCGGTTTATCGCATTTGGCAATCCTTATGTTGATACTTTTGCTAATCCAGACTGTATGCAGAACATGGAAATTCCAATTAATGGACTGATGAATGACCGTTATGCCGCCAGAACGTCCGAAGATGTGCGAAGAACCTTTCGGACAAAACGCAACAAAGGAGAGTTTATCGGCGCATTTGCTCCGTTTGGGTATTTGAAAAATCCAGAAAACAAAAATGCTTTTATCATTGATGAAGAAGCCGCTGAAACTGTAAAGGAGATATTCGAGAAATATCTGGACGGTATGAGTAAACTTGCCATTGTGCGATACTTAAATGACCATTGTATTCCCTGCCCGACGGTTTATAAGCAAAACATTTAGGTATGAAATATCAAAATCCCCATAGTGATCCAGCCAAAAATCCTCTTTGGAGTGAACGGACAGTTGGGGAGATACTTAAAACCGTATGTATTGTGGGGATATGGTGCAGGGCCGCTATCGCATAAAAAGCTATAAAGTCCACATTCAGGAACAAGTGCCGGAGGACGAGTGGTTTATCAAGGAAAATACCCATGAACCAATTATTGAGAGGGAAACTTTTGAGAAAGTCCAACGGTTATTACAGAAGGACACACGCACTTCCCCCAAAAAGAATACGCTGTATTTATTCAGTGGTTTCCTCCGCTGTGCCGATTGCCAGAAAGCTATGATTAGAAGTGAAGTCAAAGGACACGTCTATTATTATTGTTCCACCTATAAAAGCCGTTCAAAAATGCCTGCACGAAACACACGATTCAGCATGAACGCTTAGAGGCGGCCGTACTATTTGCAATTCAGCAGTATGTATATCTCGCAATCGACTACACAAAGACCATAGAACAAATCAACAGAGCACCGATAGTCAAAAGCCAAGATAAAAAATTAGCAGAGGCTATTTCCCAAAAGGAACGGGAACTGACTAAGGTAATCCGATATAAGCAAGCTATTTATCAGGATTGGAAAGACAACGAGATTAGTCAAACAGATTATCGGCGTATGCGTGAGGACTACGAGGAACAAGAAAGAGAAATAAACGAAAAGCTCAAAAAACTGCAAGATGAAAGGGCAGAACAAGAACAAGGTGTAGATACCGAAAATCCTTTCTGGTTGCCTTTCGTAAATATGAAAATATCACCACTCTATCAAGGGAAGTTTTAATTGAACTGGTTGACAGCATTGTTGTCCACGAAGGCAGTAACATCAGTATTATTCTTCGTTTTGCTGATGAACTGCGCCGGGTGCAGGAATTTATTGAAGCTAACACCCATTCCGAAGCGGTTTAACATAACCGCATTTTAATTGATAGTTGGTTTTCTTATTATTCATGGAGCCACCGGAGCAGTCGGAGCTACCGGAGCCACCGGAGCGACAGGTTCCGCCGGCGCAAACGGTGCCGTCGGAGTAGCTGGCATCACCGGCGCGGCGGGCGCGGCAGGGGCAACCGGTCCCACGGGGGCGTCCGGTCCCACTGGAGCCACAGGTCCCAACCTTACCTCCACCGCCGGCTTTGCCGCCAACACCCAGGGCAGCAGCGTTCTGGTGGCGCTGGGGCAGCCCAATCCCCTGCCCAACGCCCAAGTTCTGTCCCCGACATCACGGCCAACACCGGGAACACGGTGTTTACCGTGGCCACGGCGGGCACCTATCAGATATCTTACCATGTGAATACCACTGTGGCCCTGCTGATGGGAACCCGGCTGATGATCAACGGGGTGAACAGCATCCCTCTACCATCAACCCGGTGGTCTCAACCTCTAACTTTGAAAACCAGATCAAGGTCACACTGCCCGCAAACTCCACCATTACGTTGCAGCTCTTTACCACAATTGCCGGAACCGCCATTCTGGTAAGCGGCGGCGCGGGGCCTCTCTGACCATCATCCGTCTGAGCTGAGTGCCGCCGGTAAAACCGGCGGAAACAATATCATGATGAATCAAAGGAAGCGCCACTATGATAAGCGTCAGTCTGTGTATGATTGTAAAGAATGAGGAAGATGTGCTGGAGCGCTGTCTGAAGAGTGTGGCTGGCCTCGTGGACGAGATTATCATTGTGGACACCGGCTCCACCGATCGGACCCGGGAGATTGCCACCCACTTTACCAATCAAATCTTTGACTTTCCCTGGCAGGATGACTTTTCCGCCGCCCGGAACGAAGCCTTTTCCCATGCGTCTATGGACTACTGCATGTGGCTGGATGCCGACGACGTATTTTTGGAGGAGGATCACAAGGCTTTTCTCAACCTAAAAGAGACTCTGGACCCAACTGTCTCGGTGGTCATGGCCCCCTACCACACCGGCTTTGACGAACGCGGCCGCGTGACCTTCTCTTACTACCGGGAAAGGCTGATTAAAACCGGGCTGGGATGTGCTGGGTAGGAGCCGTCCACGAGGTTGTCACGCCGGTTGGGAATGTCCTGTACTCGGATTTCGCCGTCACCCACCGCAAGACCTGCCCCTCCGACCCAGACCGGAACCTGCGTATCTACCAGGCCCAACTGGCTGCTGGGAAACAGCTGGAACCCCGTCAGCAGTTCTACTACGGCCGTGAGCTCTACTACCACCATCGCTGGGAGGAGGCGTTGGATGTCTTTGAGCGATTTTGGAAGAAGGCCAGGGCTGGGTGGAGAACAACATTGACGCATGCTGCCACTGCGCTTACTGTCACAAGGAGTTGGGCCATGAGCAAGCGGCGCTGGCTGCGTTATTTCGCAGCTTCACCTACGACCGACCCAGGGCAGAGGTCTGCTGTGAGATCGGAAACTGCTTCCTCCGGCAGGAGCGGTACCAGCAGGCTGCCTACTGGTACGCTCTGGCTCTGACCTGCGCCCGGGATGATCGCAGGGGCGGCTTTGTCTCCGGACTGCTATGGTTATCTCCCTGTATCCAGCTGTGCGTCTGTTACAGCCATCTGGGCGACCAGAAAGAGCGGAAACCTTCAATGAACTGGCCGCCGCCTGTAAACCGGATTCATCGGCGGTTCTTCACAACCGGGCTATCTTTCAAAGCCTGTCAGAGTCGTTGCCTCGTTAGGCGGGTCCAATTGAATGGCCCTACCTGGCCAGAACAAATGGTTATCCTTGTTCTGGTCAGGTAGGGCCATTTTATGTCTAAAATCCTTTTGCTAGAAAAGTCTCGGCCTTTCCTATATAAAACGCCTTATGCCACCAGTCAAATACAAACAGAGCAAATTCAAAGGTCAAAACGTGTAATGGGTGGGATTCGAACTCCTACTGACATCGGCTTGATGCTTTTTTGCCTGCTGCTCATGAGAATCGTCCCTTCGATAAAGTTACTTGTATGTTTTGGGAACAACCCCATAGTCTTATTGGGGCGGCAAAATCCGTCGTAATGTAGTACAATAAAAATCATAGTCACGCTGAATAAGAAGCTACTTGCAATAATACTTTGCTTTATACGAGAGAACTTTATGATAGACTTGCGAAAAGTTTATACTGTATTTTTGACCGAAATTCAAGGGAACGTTATCAAGAAGATCATGAGAGCATTTTTGAGTGAACGCACTCTTCAAAAAGAGACGGAAACGATTATGGAACGTGTTGCGTCACACGGCTTTGGGAGACGCATCTTTTTTATTTTGGTGTCTACTCCGCCGTTCGGTATTCCATTGCTTGTCGGAAAGAAATCCCGCCTGCAATGTTTTCATGAGAGAACGGCTGTGGTATAATCGTCATACTTCATAGAGCCGAAAGGAGGCACCCGGATGGGGACACGCTTGATTTTCCAGCCTTTCCCGGACAGCCAGAGTTGGACGGCATGGACCGCGCTCAACTTCTCTCCTGCCTGGAACGGATCCAGCTTGTGCTGGAGCAGCTGGACGAGCTCGAGCCGGAGGATATGGACAGCGATGCCTATGAGGACTGGGGAGAACGCCACGAGGCACTGGAGGATCTGGCCGACGAGCTCCAGGACCGCCTGGACGAGCTGGAATAAGGCGGAGCGCCGCGCAGCTGCGCGGCGCTCCGCTTCACCTCTCCGCCCAGCAGGCTACTGCGTCCCGTAAGAACCGGGCGCAGCCGGGCACAGCCCTGTCATAGTAGGCGGTAAAGCGGGGGTCAGACACATACAGCTCGGCCAGGCCTCGGTGCTTGGCGGGGTCGTACTGGTTGCCGGTGAGGGTGAGCCAGCGGCGGTGGAGCGCCGCAGCCGCCCGGCCGTCCTCCCCTCCGGAGAAGCGCCGGAGGCCACCGCTCGTTCCAGCGCGGTCTGGAGCTCCCCACCCAGCCGCGTCCACTCCTGGTACTGCTCTGGGGTCAGGTTCAAAACCGCAGTCTGGGCCTCCTCCACCTCGGCGTCACCATATCGGCCTCTGGCCTCTGCCCCATAGGTCTCCTGGTGCCAGTCCACAACCCGCTGTTTGAATGCCTCAAATTTCTGCTTATCGTCCATGATTTCCTTCCTTTCTTCGGCTCCGATGGTCTGTCGTACCGACCGGATCAGGCCCTCCAGCCGCGCCCGCTCCGCCTCCAGGGCGGTCAGGTGGCTGCGCAGGGCGGCCAGCCGGTCGAAGGAGGGGTCGTCCAGGCACCTCTTGATCCGGGCCAGCTCCACCCCGAGGGCCCGGTAATAGAGGATGTCCTGAAGCCGGTCCACCTCCGCCGGGCCGTAATAGCGGTACCCGCTCTCCGCCACCCGGCTGGGCTTCAAAAGACCGATTTCGTCGTACCAGCGCAGGGTGCGGGTGGTCACCCCGGACAGGCGCGACAGGGCTTGAATGGAATATTCCATCCTGCATTCCCCCCTTCTTCTACAGCATAGCAGTTGACGCAGCGTCAAAGTCAAGCATTTTCTCCAGGTTTGTGTTATAATAGAGTATCCTGCCCGGTAAAGCTGCCGGGCACACGAGGAGGAAGCGATGGAACTAACTGAGCTGGAGGCGGCCGGGCTGAAGGCCGCCCTCTATGGTCCTCCCGCCGACCGGGTCTGGCTGTATGTCCACGGCAAGGGCGGGTGCAAGGAGGAGGCGGAGGACTTTGCCGCCCTCGCCTGTCCCCGGGGCTGGCAGGTACTGGCGGCCGACTTGCCGGAGCACGGGGCACGCCGCGGGGACGGGGTGCCCCTGGACCCCTGGCACGCAGCGCCCGAGCTGCGGGCGCTGTTGGGCTATGCCAAAGGGCGGTGGCGGCATACCGCCCTGCGGTGCACCAGTCTGGGGCCTGGTTCTCCCTGCTGGCCTTCGCCGGGGAGCGTCTGGAGCAGGCGCTTTTCGTCTCCCCGGTGGTAGACATGGAGGGGCTCATCCGAGACATGATGGGGTGGGCCGGCGTCAGCGAGGCCCAACTGGAGGCAGCAGGCGAGCTGGACACTCCCTTCGGGGAGACCCTCTCCTGGCCCTACCTCCAGTATGTCCGCGCCCATCCGGTGTCCCGCTGGCCCACTCCCACCGCCCTGCTGTACGCCTCCGGGGACGCCATGCTCCGCCGGACGGCGGTAAAGGACTTCGCCCGCCGGTTCGGCGGAGCACTCACCGTCCTGGAGGGCGGCGAGCACTGGTTCCACACACCGGAGCAGCTTGCGGCCCTCCACCGCTGGGAGTCGGATGTGTTGGAGCAAATGAAATAACCGTTTATAAAGGAGCGTTCCTGATGATTTTCTATTTCAGCGGCACCGGAAACAGCCGCTACTGCGCCAAATGGCTGGCCCACCGGCTGGGGGATGAGGCGGTGGACGCCTTTCCCTTCCTGCGGGACGACCGCTTCCCCGCCCTCACCTCCCGGTCCCCGTGGGTCTTTGTGTCTCCCACTTACGGCTGGCAGCTCCCCCGCATTTTCGAGGCCCTGCTCCGCGGCGGCCGGTTTTCGGGCAGCCGGGACGCCTACTTTGTCATGACCTGCGGGGCGGAAATCGGCGATCCCATCCCCCGGCTGGAGGCCCTTTGCCGGGACATGGGCCTCACCTACCGCGGCGTTCTGCCGGTTGTCATGCCGGAGAACTACATCGCCCTGTTCCGCGCTCCCGGGCCGGAGGAGGCCCACGCCATCGTGGCAGCCGCGGTGCCGGGGCTGGAGGAGGGCGGAGCGCATCCGCCGGGGCGAGTCCCTCCCGCCCGTCCGGCGCGGAGCGATCGACAAGCTCAAATCTGGACCGGTGAACGCCTTCTTTTACCGCTTTATCATCAAGGCCGGCCCCTTCCGCTCCACCAGCGCCTGCGTGGGCTGCGGCAAATGCGCCGCAGTCTGTGTGGAAAACAATATCCGCCTCCGGGACGGCCGCCCTGTGTGGGGACCGGTGCACCCACTGTATGGCCTGCATCTGCGGATGTCCTGCCGGAGCCATTGAGTACGGCAGGGCCAGCCGGGGCAAGCCCGCTACCAGTGTCCGGAATACCGGGAGTGAGGGGCCATGGAATTTGAGTTCTGCAAGCTGGAAATCTATCTCCCTGAGAGCCACCTGGAGGCCGTTCAGCAGGCCCTGTGGTCGGTGGACGCGGGCCATATCGGCCGGTACGACCGCTGTCTCTCCTATAGCCCTGTCATCGGCGTCTGGCGCCCCCTGGCGGGCACCGCCCCTTATCTGGGCAGGGTGGGTGAGGTATGCCATGCGCCAGAGCTCAAGGTGGAGGTTACCTGCCGGACAGACCGCGTGGAGGAGACCGTGGCGGCCGTCAAGCGGGCCCACCTATGAGGAGCCCGTCATCAACGTCATCCCCCTTTACCGCACCGGACTATGAGGCGGAGCCCGTGTCCCCCTTCTGGCCAAACAGCGCGTCCACCGGAAATCCGGCGGGCGCGCTGTCTTCTTATGCGGGGCCGTCCCCCCGGACTAGGGCCACAAACCGGGCCACATCTGCGCCGGGCCGGAGCTGATAGAGCAGGCCGTACGGGATGGTGAAGTTCCAATCCACCGGAAGGGTCACCAGGGACGGGTGCACCTCCGTCCAGCAGTCCAGGCTCATCAGCAGGTGGCCGGTCTGGACGCTGCGGTTGAACACCTCCATGTCATAAAACTGCGGGGTGTCCTCAATATGGATCTGCGGATGGGCCTCCACTGCGGCCCGCACCCGGTCTACTGAAGGGGAGTCCCCCTGCTTCACCATCATCAGGGTCTCCCCATGCAGCTCTGCCAGGGTGAGCCCCTTCCGCCCCGCCAGGGGGTGTCCCCGGGGGACGGCGATGCAGTGGCGATACTCCCCCAGAGGGAGAAAATTGCAGCGGTCCAGCCACTGACGGGAGTCGCAGGCACCCATAAGGAAGTCAAATTTCTCTCCCAGGGCGCCGATCTCTCCCAAAATCCCCTGGTGGTCGTCCTCATAGGGGACGAGGTGGAGCTGGTAGCCGGGGAAGTGCCCGCAGAAGCGGTACCACAGGTCCATAAAGGGCCGGCAGGGATTGAGGATGGAGGTTCCCACACAAAGGCAGACCGGGCCGCCTGGGCGGCCGCCCGCGCCTCCCGCAGCGCCCGGTCCGAGTCGGCGAACATCTGTCTGGCGTAGCGGTAAATGACCTCTCCCGCCGGGGTCAGGACGGTCCCCCGCCTTGTGCGCTCCAGCAGCTTCAGCTCCAGGTGCCGCTCCAGGGCGTTGAGCTGCTTCATCACCGCCGTGGACGAGGTAGAGCTTTTCCGCCGCCTGGCTGAAGCTGCCGCAGTCGGCCACGCAGACAAAGGTGGCCAATTGGGGGTTGAACATGGCCGCTCCTCCCTTCCGTTCAAACTTTTGGTTGATACCATGGTACAAAATCGGCGCTTCCCTGTCAAGCCAGCCCGGCTTAAAATAGGAGCAAACAACCGCAGGTGGAATATCCGCCTGGCCGGAGAGGAGATTGCACCATGACACCGGAAGAGCTCAACCGCACCAGCCCTTCCACGCGGGGGCGGAGAACACCGCCTTTGCCCCTTACTTTGACGGCGCCAGCTATCTGAATATGCTCTCCACCGAGCAGGTACCCGTAGGCTGCGTCACGTTCGCGCCGGGCTGCCGCAACCACTGGCACATCCACCGCGCCGCCCGCGGCGGCGGGCAAATTCTGCTTGTTACCGCTGGACGGGGTGGTATCAGGAGTGGGGCGAAGCTCCCCGGGCGCTCCGTCCCGGCGACGTGGTGAATATCCCGCCCAATGTCAAGCACTGGCACGGGGCGGCAGTGGACAGCGCCTTTCAGCACCTGGCCGTCGAGGTCCCTGGGGAGGGTTCCCAAAACGAGTGGTGTGAGCCGGTGGACGCGGCGGCCTATCGGGCTCTGGAGGCACTGACCGGCGGGACAGATAATCAGTAGGAGGTCTTTTATGGAACAAAAGATAACGGCGGGCCGGGACGAGCTAGAGGGCTTTGCCCCCAAATTCGCCCAACTCAATGACGACGTGCTCTTCGGCGAGGTGTGGGCACGGGAGGAGGCTCTCCGCCCGCGACCGCAGCATCGTTACCGTCACGGCCCTGATGGCCGGCGGCATTCTGGACAGCTCCCTGAAATTTCACATTGCCAACGCCAAACGTCACGGCGTCACCGCCGGAGAGATGGCGGAAATACTCACCCACGCCGCCTTTTACGCGGGATGGCCCAAGGCCTGGGCCGCCCTGCGTATGGCGAAGGAGGTCTACGAGGGCTGACAGCGGGAGGCCCAGGCATAAGCCTGGGCCTCTTACCGCGGCATGGTCATGAGATGACAGCGCATGGGCCGGGACCGCCCACATGCGCAATCACTTCATGCGCCTGAGCCTTTGCATCGTTTCATGGCAGATCCTGTTCGCATGAAGTGTTACGCCCGCTTTTTCACCGGGTAGCACACTTCGGTGACGTACTCCTCCGGGTCGTCGGTCTCGCTGGGATTGACGTGGTAAATATTGAAGGCCGGGCCGTCAAAGGCATAGCCGTTGTCCCGCACCCAGGCGGCCACGGCGGCGTTGGCCGCGCGGATCTTGTCGTAGGGCCCCCGGAAGGTGGCCGAGGCAAACGTCACGGCGGGCAGGGTGCGGAAGCGGACGTGCTCCGTGTCGGGGTAGTCCCCGGACCGTCTTCTGCGCCTCCGCATCCACCTCCCGCTCCCGGTACTCCCCGTCGTAATAGGTGACGGAGCAGAGACAGGGCTCCTCCAGCCGGAGGCTCAAGGGCGCGGTCTCCCGGGCCATCACCTGCCAGAGCTGGTGCTCGGCCTCATAGCTGGGGAGGGTCATGCGGACGCAGGCCGCCCGCCGCTGGGGCAGATTTTTCAGAGTAACGCTGTATTCCATGGTGCTTTCATCCTTTCTCAACTGTGCACGGGCCGTGTCCAGGAGGCGCAGCCGCTGCCTCGTCTCCGCCAGGAGGCCTCCAGCGCCCGCTGCTGCTCCGCCAGGCGGCGGTCCAGCTCCTCCGTCCGCCGTCCTCCAGCAGCGCCCCGATGGCGGACAGGCCGAAGCCCATGTCCCGCAGGGCGGCGATGCGCCCCGCCGTGGTGAGCTGCTCCTCGCGGTAGTAGCGGTAGCCGGTGAACGGGTCGGTGTGGACGGGCTGGAGCAGCCCCAGCTCGTCGTAGCGGCGCAGCATGCGGATGCTGAGCCTGGACAACTTGGAAAAGGTACCGATTTTCAACATGGCCGATTCCTCACATATATGTGATCTTCCTGAGCTCAGGATTATCCTACTGCCTGCCACCGTGTGAGAGTCAAGGGCAATTTCTGCGCCCGCGTGAAACAGGCAGGCCGCCCGCATAAACTGCGGGCGGCCTGCCTTATCCATGTCAGTACAGGGCCAGGGCGATACCGGCTGCCACCAGCACCGCGCCGCCGATTTTGGTTCCAATCCGGGAACGCATCCGCCGGAACACCTTCTGGAGCTGCTCCAGAGGCACCGCGAAAGACCACGCCAAGGGCAATCAGAAGCACGCCAACGGCCAACATACCTGTCATACCTTCACCGCCGTTTCTGTCAAATCTGTCCCTATCTTACCAGCTTCCACCCCATTTTGCAAGACGGCGGCGGCTTTCTCTTGCCTTCGTCCGTTTTTTCTGCTACCATAGGGCAAACGGGTTGCTTTTGCAACAGAAGGGAGGCGGCCATGGAGGCCTATCTGGGGGCCCTGCGGAGGGTCGCCCTGTTCCACGGCATGGGGGACAGGGAGCTGCTGTCCATGCTGGACTGTCTGGGGGCGCGGCTGCGGCAGTACTCCAAGGGGGATGTAATCTTTCATGCCGGCGATCCCGCCACCCACCTGGTGGCGGTGCTCACTGGCCAGGTGCAGGTGAGCCGGACCAAGGCCGACGGCCAGCGAGTGGTCATGGGGAGATCCGCCCCGGCGGCCTCTTTGCCGAGTCCTTCGCCTGCGCCCGGGCGGAGAGCCTGCCGGTGACCGTCACGGCCGCCGCCGACGCGGCGGTGCTGCTCATCGACTGCGGCCGCATCTCCGCCCCTGCTCCGCCGCCTGTACCTTCCACACCCGGCTCATCTCCAATCTGCTCCAGGTGCTGGCGGAGAAAACCTCTCTCTGGCGGGCAAGCTGGGGCACCTGTCCGGCCGCACCATCCGGGAGCGGCTGCTCTCTATTTGGAGGAGCAGGCCGCCCGGACAGGCCGCGCCACCGTCACCGTCCCCTTTGACCGGCAGGCCCTGGCGGACTATCTCTGCGTGGACCGCAGCGCACTGTCCCGCACCATCGGCGCCCTCCAGCGGGAGGGCGTGCTCACCGTCCGGCGGGACCGCTTCACCCTCAATTTCTAAAGGAGGCTTCGCTATGGGCACCTATCTTCTCTCTCTGGATCAGGGCACCACCAGCTCCCGCGCCATCCTCTTTGACCGGGAGCAGAACATTCTCGGCGTGGCGCAAAGGAGTTCACCCAGTTCTACCCCGGGGTGGGTGGAGCATGACCCCATGGAGATCCGGTCCTCCCAGTACGGGGTAATGATGGAGGTCATCGCCCAGTCGGGGGTAAACCCGGCGGAGATCGCCGCCATCGGCATCACCAACCAGCGTGAGACCACCATTTTGTGGGACCGTGCCACCGGGCGGCCCATCTACAACGCCATCGTCTGGCAGTGCCGCCGTACGGCGGAGTTGGTGGACCGGCTGCGGGCCGAGGGACTGGAGGAGCACATCCGCGCCGCCACCGGCCTGGTTCCCGACGCGTACTTCTCCGCCACTAAGATCAAGTGGCTGCTCGACCATGTGGAGGGGGCCCGGGAAAAGGCCCGCCGGGGGGAGATTCTGTTCGGCACGGTGGACGCCTGGCTGCTGTGGAAGCTCACTGGCGGGGCCGTCCACGCCACCGACGTCACCAACGCCTCCCGCACCATGCTGTATGACATCCACAAGCTGGACTGGGACGACACCCTCCTCTCCGCCCTGGACATTCCCAGGGCCATGCTGCCCCAGGTGCGCCCCTCCAGCGAGGTCTACGGCTACACCGACATACAGGGCGTGCGCATCCCCATCGCCGGCATGGCCGGCGACCAGCAGGCCGCCCTGTTCGGCCAGGGCTGCTTTTCCCCCGGCGACGCCAAGAACACCTACGGCACGGGCTGTTTTCTGCTGATGAACACCGGGGACAAGCCCTGCGCCAGCCGCAACGGCCTGCTCACCACCGTGGCGGTCGGGCTGGACGGAGGGGTGCAGTACGCCCTGGAGGGCTCCGTCTTTGTGGGAGGCGCGGTGATCCAGTGGATCCGGGATGAGCTGCGCTTCTTCCCCGAGAGCCGGGACGCAGAGTACTACGCCCAGAAGGTGCCCGACAACGGGGCGTCTATCTGGTACCCGCCTTTACCGGTCTGGGGGCCCCTATTGGGACATGTACGCCCGGGGCATTCTGGTGGGCCTCACCCGGGGCACCCGGCGGGAGCACATCACCCGGGCGGCCCAGGAGTCCATCGCCTACCAGGTGGCCGACCTGGTTCACGCCATGGAGGCGGATACCGGCCTGCCATTGGGCCAGCTCAAGGCCGACGGCGGGGCCAGCCGGGACGCCTTCCTCATGCAGTTCCAAGCGGACATCCTGGATCGGGAGGTCCGCCGTCCCGTAATCCGGGAGACCACCGCCCTGGGGCGCGGCCTACCTGGCCGGTCTGGCCGCCGGGGTGTGGAGCGGTACCGGCGAGCTGCGCCGCCTGTGGCGGTGCGACACCGCCTTCTCCCCGCCATGCCGCCGGGCAGCGGGAGCACCTGCTGGAGCAGTGGCACCGGGCGGTGGGCCGCAGCCGGGACTGGGCCCGGTAGAAAATCGACACATCTTCCTTTTTTTCCCTTTCTTTACCCGCTTGTCATATGGGCAGCGGTGGGGTAAAATAGAAGGGACAAGACAGGAGGCCCTGATTATGCAGAACATTGATCCCTATTCCTACCAGTGCGGCGTGATTGACTGCTTCAACGAGATGGTGCGCTCCGGGGTGAAGGCACTGGCCCTCAGCCATCCCATGGACAGCGCCGCAGAGCGGGACGCCCTGATCCCCTTTGCCCGCTCCTGCTGCCACCAGTACGGCAACCAGCTCTACATAGAGGACACCCGCTGCTCACCGATCTCTTTCCCCTCTCGCTGAATCAGGGCAAGTTCAACATCCTGTTCTACCGGGCTGGCCACATTCTCGACCAGTACCTGCGCCTGAAGGAGCGCAAGGCCAATCTGGTGGCCGAGCGGGCCTACTTCGGCGGCAATCGCAGCCAGCTCGCCTGGGAATACGGCCGGCTGCTGTCCTACCCGGACGAGGCCATCCGGCGGCTCATTTCCGACAATCCGGAAAAGGAGCGTCTCTGAATCCCTCCGGGGGCGGCGCCTGCCGCCCCCTTCCGCTTCTTTCCTCTTGACGTGGCCTGGATTTCGTGTTATATTTGTATAGTAGTCTAAATGCACGGCCTGAACTCACATGTTTGTAGTCATCGTCGGATCTTCAGACGAGCGGCAAATGTGTGGGTTTTTTTCTATGTCATTTAGCTCCAAATTTTTTTCAGGAGGTACCATTATGTATCACGGTACTGTCAAGTGGTTCAACGAGACCAAGGGCTTCGGCTTCATCTCCAACGACGAGGGCGGCGACGACGTGTTCGTGCACTTCTCCGCCATCGTGTGCGACGGCTTCAAGACCCTTCAGGAGGGCCAGAAGGTCACCTATGATGTGGAGCCCGATCCCAAGAATGCCGACAAGCTGCGTGCGGTCAACGTGGTCGCCGCCTAACATACGGATGGAACGGCCTCCGGCCTCCTGCGGGCCGGGGCGCTTGTTTGTCCAGGCACCCCGGCGGACCTGCGGCGTATACTGTCGATGTGGGGGCGAAGGCCCGCCGCAAATTTGAATGGGGGTACCTTACTATGTGTTGTTGTCAAGGTCAGAACCGCAATTGCTGCTGTTGCTGCTGCGGGAACGGTTCCAATACCGGGAACGGCGGGATCACCACCCTGCCCTCCTTCCCCGAGCTGCCCGTCTTTCCCGGCGGCGGCACGGCTGCCACCCGTTGGCCCGTGTATGTCTCCTTCCCGCGTTCCTTTGGGATACTGCGGGCGGGGAGGACGAGGACTCCTCCTGCGGCTGCGGCTGCTGCCGCGGCTGACTGCCCCTGCCGCCCCGGCCGGGCGGCTACTTAAAACAACACCCTCCATTCACGCAAAGGGCCGCCCGGTTATACCGGGCGGCCCTTCGCTTTACGCGGCGCATTGCTCAGATGGCGAACAGAAGGAAACGGTTTGCCTCGTACCAGTCGCCGGTCTCATAGGCCAAGGTCATCGCGTCCACCCGCTCCGCGCCGGGGTAGAAGACCTTGGTATAGGCATCCCGGTGACTCCTATAGGTCAGCTCTACCCGGAAATGCTCCGGCAGTGTGATACGGGCGGCGGACAAGTCCTGCTTCACTGCCCGCTCTGCCCCTCCCGGATCCGTCTGTGGGCCAAAACTGGGCTGAGGCCCTGGGAACGTCCCCCACGTCGTCCTTTACCGGCACGGTAACCAGGTAGGGGTGCAGCTCCGCCCCCACCTCGCACAGGGTCTTGTCTCCCGTGAGGAGCACGCTTGGAACCCCATACCAAGCGGCCATCCAACTGTAGATCAGGAACTCCGAGGCGGGCTGCCCGTTGACGGTGATGCGGTGAACCACGCCGCCGTTGATGGTGTGGCTCAGGGCGTTGCCTCCCTCCCCGCCGCATTGTGATAGCCCACGAAAAGGCGGCATCGAAGCTGCTGTCCAGCCCTTCCACCATCATCTCCGGTGAGCCGCTCCAGCTTCGGATGAGCTGGACATACTCCGGCAATTCCTCCGGCAGAATATTGAGCCCCGGCCCGTGGGCGTCCTTCACCACCACCAGCTCGGCTCCGGCGGCGGCCCCCTCGGCGGCGGCCACCACCTCCGCCGTCATCTCCTTCCGGCTGCGCTCATACTCAAATTCCTCCGGCCGACAGCCCTCCCGTGTGGCGGTAACAGCGGTTCCCTCAATATCCGCGCTAATAAATACTTTCACGATATGATTCCTCCTTTTCCGCTATCGTACTGCAATTTGCCCGTCTCCGCAAGGGGACCCTACAACTTTTTTCTCGGGCAAAACACCTTGCCGCTCAAGGGCTCACCCCAATTGAACCCATTATTTTACAAACTTTTTCTTGACAATGCGAATGACCTGCTAAAATATGCTTAAATTATTTTATTTAAAAATTTTAAGTAAAATGATTGAAGTAATTTTGCAAGGAGAATCTGTCATGGATTTTGAGAAGGTTAAAGAGATTATTGTGGAGACCCTGAGCTGCGACGCCGACAATGTGACCCCGATGCCCGCCTGGCGGAGGATCTGGAGGCCGATTCCCTGGCCGCCGTGGAGCTGTCCATGGCTCTGGAGGAGGAGTTCGGTGTGACCATTGCCGACGAGGAGCTGCCCAACATGAAGACTGTGGGCGACCTGGTGAAGTACCTGGAGGACCACGCTGAGTAATAAGGAACCTGGGCACCGGTGCAGGCCGGTGCCTTTTTTCCGAAAGGAGCCGTTATGACCAATCAAGAGATTTTTGAGCTGATGGCCCGCTTTGACGCCAGCACCGCCACCACCCTGAAGCTCTCCACCAAGGACTTCTCCCTGGAGCTGGGCAAGGGCGGCCCGGCCGCTCCCATTCCTGCCGCCACCCCGGTTCCCGCCCCCGCGGCCGCTGTGTCGCCGGCGGCTGCTCCAGCGCCTGCGGGCAAGTGCATCACCGCCCCTGGTGGGCACCTTCTACGCCGCCTCCGCCCCCGATGCTGCTCCCTTTGTGCAGGTGGGCGACCATGTGAAAAAGGGTCAGACCGTGTGTCTGATGGAGGCTATGAAGATGATGAACGAGGTGCAGGCCCCCTGCGACTGCGTCATCGAGGAGATCCTTCAGGAGGACGGGGCCCTGGTGTCCTTCGGAGAGCCGCTGCTCCGCTACCGGGAAGGGTGAGCCCATGTTCAAGCGCATTTTAATTGCCAACCGGGGCGAGATTGCCGTCCGGGTATTCCGGGCCTGCCGGGAGCTGGAGATCGAGCCTGTGGTGGTCTACTCCCAGGCGGACAGGGAAGCTCTCCATGTCCAGTTGGCGGAGCGGGCCTACTGCATCGGCCCCGCCCGCTCGGCAGACAGCTATTTAAACGTCAATGCGATCCTCACCGTGGCCCAGGCCGCCGGGTGCGACGCCATCCACCCCGGCTACGGCTTCTCAGTGAGAACGCCGACTTTGCCGACGCCTGCGAGGCCGCCGGCATCACCTTCATCGGCCCCTCCGGCGACGTAATCCGCGCCATGGGCAACAAGGCCGCCGCCCGGAAGCTGATGCAGAGCGCCGGGTGCCGGTGGTGCCCGGCCCGACGGGCGGTAGACACCGCCGAGCAGGCCAAGGCCCTGGCCGACTCCATTGATACCCGGTGCTCATCAAGGCCTCCGCCGGCGGTGGAGGCCGGGGATGCCGGGTGTATGAGCCGGAGCAGCTCATCCCCCTGTTTGAGGAGGCCCGCAGCGAGTCGCTGGCCTGCTTCGGCATCGGGGAGATGTACTTGGAGAAGCTGATCGTCAACCCCCAGCCACATCGAGTTCCAGATCCTGGCCGACGGACAGGGCACGTGATCCAGTTGGGCGACCGGGACTGCTCCATCCAGCGGCAGAACCAGAAGCTGGTGGAGGAGTCCCCCTCCAAGGCCCTGACCCCGGAGCTGCGGGAGCGGATGGGCGCGGCGGCCGTGGCGGCCGCCAGGGCCGCGGGCTACGTCAACGCCGGCACCATCGAGTTCGTGCTGGCCCCCGACGGCCAGTTCTACTTCATCGAGATGAACACCCGCATCCAGGTGGAGCACCCAGTCACCGAGCTGGTCACCGGCCTGGACCTGGTGCGGGAGCAAATCCGCGTTTCCGCCGGGCTCCCCCTCTCGGTTACCCAGGAGGAGGTCCTGTTCCGCGGCCACGCCATCGAGTGCCGCATCAACGCCGAGGACCCGGCCAAGGGGCTCCAGCCCTGTCCCGGCCGCATCGACTTTCTCCACCTGCCCGGTGGCTACGGCGAGCGGGTGGACACCGGCCTCTATACCGGCTACGAGCTGCCCCCTACTACGACTCCCTGATGGCCAAGCTGATCGTCTATGCCCCCACCCGGATGGAGGCCATCCGCCGGATGCCGGGCCCTGGAGGAGCTGGTCATTGAGGGACCGGCCACCAACACCGACCTGCTCCACCAGATCCTCCACCACCCCGACTTCGTCCGGGGCAACTACTCCACCGGCTTTCTAGAGGCCCATATGGACACCCTTCTGGCCTGGAGCGGCAGCGGGAGGTGCGTGAGGTATGAGCAGCGTCTTTGCACAGCGCCGCCAGAAGCCCTCCCTCTCCTGCGGGCTCCTCCCCGCCCGGCCCACACCGAGGAGGCCTGCCCCGCCTGCGGCAAGGCGGTGCCCCGCCGGGAGCTGGTAGGCCACCGCTATGTCTGCCCCCTGTGCGGGCACCACTACCCCGTGGGGCCTATTACCGCCTGAGCCTCATCCTGGACAAGGGCACCTTCCGGGAGCTGAACGCCCCCCTGGCCTCCAACAACCCGCTGGACTTCCCCGGCTATGAGGCCAAGCTGGACGGCGCCCGCCGCCGCACCGGCATGAACGAGGCGGTGGTCACCGCCGCCGGCCGCATCGGGGGCCAGCGGGTGGCCGTGGGCGCCCTGGACAGCCGCTTTTTCATGGGCAGCATGTCCGCCGCCGTCGGGGAGAAGGTCACCCTGCTGGTGGAGTACGCCGACAAGTACAAGCTCCCCCTCATCCTTTTCTCCGCCAGCGGCGGGGCCCGGATGCAGGAGGGTATCCTCTACCTGATGCAGATGGCCAAGACCTCTGCCGCCCTGGAGCGGTTCTCCCAGAAGGGCGGCCTCTACATCTCGGTGCTCACCCACCACCACCACCGGCGGCGTCACCGCCAGCTTTGCCAGCCTGGGGGACATCATGCTGGCCGAGCCCGGCGCCTCTGATCGGCTTTGCCGGCCCGCGGGTGATTGAGCAGACCATCGGCGAAAAGCTCCCCGAGGGCTTCCAGAGCGCCGAATATCTGCTGGAGCACGGCTTCCTGGATGCCATCGTTCCAAGGGACGCGCTGCGCGCCACCCTGCTCCATCTGCTGAAGCTCCATGGAAAGGGGCGACGCGCATGGCAAGTAAGCTGACCCCGCCCAGAGGGTAGCCCTGGCCCGCCACCCGGAGCGCCCCGGCACGGCAGATTTCATCAAGCACCTGTTTACCGATTTCTTTGAGCAGCGGGCGACCGCCTGTGCGCCGAGGACGGCAGCATCCTGGGCGGCGCCGCCCTGTTCCACGGCAAGCCGGTGACCGTCATCGGCCACCGGAAGGGCCGCTCCCTGGAGGAGAACCTGTCCCTCCACTTCGGCATGCCCTCACCGGAGGGCTACCGCAAGGCCCAGCGGCTCATGCTTCAGGCGGAGAAGTTCCGCCGTCCCGTCATCACCTTCATCGACACCCCGGCGCCTACCCCGGCCTGGAGGCCGAGGCCCGGGGCCAGGCGGAGGCCCTCGCCCGCCCCCTGGCCCTGTCCAGCCGTCTCACCGTGCCTGTAGTCTCCGTGGTCACCGGGGAAGGAGGCAGCGGCGGCGCCCTGGCCCTGGGCGTGGGCAACCGCGTGCTCATGCTGGAGAATGCGGTGTACTCCGTCCTCTCCCCGGAGGGCTTTGCCGCCATCCTGTGGAAGGACGCCTCCCGCAGCGACGAGGCCTGCGGCGTGATGAAGCTCACCGCCGCCGACCTGCTGGAGCTGGAGGTGGCCGACCGCATCATTCCTGAGCCCGAGGGAGGGGCTCACACCAACCCCGCCGCCCTGTTCCGGACTCTGACACCGCCCTGGTCAAGGAGCTCAATGCCCTGGGCAAGCTCAGCGGTCCGGTTCTGGCCGCCGGGCGCTATAAAAAATTCCGCGCGATGGGCGCGAAGGCCCTGAGAAAGGAGCGTACATGAACGGGATTAAGTTAATCAGCACCGGCTCCGCCGTGCCCAAAAAGGTCGTGACCAACGATGATTTGGCCAAAATCGTGGATACCAACGACGAGTGGATCTCCACCCGCACCGGCATCCGCTCCCGACGCTACTGCACCGACGGCGAGAGCCACGCCTCCCTCTGTCTGGCCGCCGCCCGGCAGGCACTGGAGCGGGGCGGCGTCGCCCCCGGCGAAATCGGCATCTGCCTGGTGGCCACAGTCACCCCGGATTTTCCCCGCCGCCGCCTGCCTGCTCCAAAAGGAGCTGGGCTTTCCGGAGGATACCATATGCTTTGATCTGAACGCCGCCTGCTCCGGCTTTGTGCACGCTCTGCACACCGCCGAGTGCCTGCTGGCCTCCACCCCCCGGAAGTACGGCCTGGTACTGGGGGCGGAAATCCTCAGCCGGGTCATGGACTTTGGCGACCGGAGCACCTGTGTGCTCTTCGGCGACGGTGCCGGGGCCGCCCTGGTGGAGTGGGGCAAACTCCCTCCCTCCACGCCGTGCTGGGTTGCCGGGGCAACTCAGAGGTGCTCTACGTCCCCGGCGTCAACACTGCCGCGCCCCCATGTCCATATGGACGGCCAGTCGGTGTTCCACTTCGCCGTGGAGGCTGTGCCCCGCTGTGCCGGGAGGTGCTGGACCGGGCCGGCCTTACCCCGGAGGACATCGACCTCTTCGTGTTCCACCAGGCCAACCAGCGCATCATCGACTTTGCCGTGAAGAAGCTGGGCATCGCCCCGGCCAGGTGCCCCGGCAACATCGAGCGCACCGGCAACACCTCCGCCGCCAGCGTTCCCCTGCTGCTGGACGAGCTGGTGGGAGGCGGGGCCATCACCTCCGGCCAAAAGCCCTGTGTGTGGGCTTCGGCGGCGGGCTGACCTGGGCCGGGGCTCTGCTGGAGCTGGCGTAGCTTCCAACAAGCGGCAGAGCCGCTTGTTGGAGAGAGATGCAGCCCCCGCGCGCAAGTTTTGTCCGGCTTCGCCGGATAAAACTCACACTTGTGGGCTGAGAAGTGTTTTCGTCCACGCACATATCGCGGCCGAAAACGGATTTCATTTATTTCCCCGCCTGCGGGCGGGGAAACTCTGCGAGGCTTTTTCGTGGAGGCGTTTCATAAGGAGTTTCTATGAAATTAAACGAGCTTTGGGGATTGAGTTCCCCATCATCCAGGGCGGCATGGCCAACATCGCCACCGGCTTCGCCGCCGCCGTGTCCAACGCGGGTGCCCTGGCCTGGTTGCCTCCGGCGGGATGGACGCCGAGGCCCTGCGGGCCGAGATCCGCGCCGCCAAGGCGAACACCGGCAAGCCCTTCGGCGTCAACCTGATGCTGATGAATCCCCACATCGACGCGCTGGCCAAGGTGGTGGCGGAGGAGGGGGTGCAGGTGGTGACCACCGGCGCGGGCAATCCCGGCAAATACGTCCCCGCCTGGAAAGAGGCGGGTATCAAGGTGTTCCCCGTGGTGGCCGCCCCCATTCTGGCCAAGCGGCTGGAGCGCTATGGCATCGACGGCATCATCGCCGAGGGCTGCGAGAGCGGCGGCCACATCGGCGAGCTGACCACCATGGCCCTGGTGCCCCAGGTGGTGGACGCGGTGAGCGTTCCCGTCATCGCCGCCGGCGGCATTGCCGACGGCCGGCAGCTCACCGCCGCCTTTGCCCTTGGGGCCTGCGGCGTCCAGGTGGGCACCTGCCTGCTGGCCAGCGAGGAGTGCCCCATCCATGTCAATTACAAGCAGGCCGTGCTCGCCGGGGCCAACGACACCACCGTCACCGGCCGCTCCACCGGAGCGCCGGTGCGGGTGCTCAAGAACAAGATGGCCCGGGAATATCTGCGCATGGAGAAGAAGGATGTCCCCCTGGAGGAGATGGAGCAGCTCACCCTGGGCTCCCTGCGGAAGGCCGTGTTCGACGGCGACGTGGACGGCGGCAGCTTCATGGCCGGCCAGGTGGCCGGTATGGTGCACGAGCTCCGTCCCCTGCGGCAGATCTTTGAGGAGCTGATGGCCGGATATGCGGCCGTGCGAAAGGGGCTGAGCGAATGAGTCTGGCCTTTCTGTACGCCGGGCAGGGCAGCCAGCACCCCGGCATGGGGCCGATCTCTACGAGGCCCATCCCGCCTTCCGCGCCGTGCTGGACACCGCCGGCGTGGACTTCGATCTGAAAACCACCATGTTCACCGACCCCGACGGGGTGTTGAACCTGACCGAGTACACCCAGCCCTGTATGGTGGCCTTTGCCGCCGGCATGACCGCCCTGCTGGCGGAGCGGGGCATTGTCCCGGACTACGCCGCGGGCCTCCCTGGGCGAGTACTCCGCCCTCCAGTGCGCCGGGTGTTCACCGCTCCCAGGCCATTTCCCTGGCCGCCTTTCGCGGCAAGGCCATGGCCGCAGCCGCGGCGGGCCGCCCCTGCGGCATGACCGCCGTGCTGGGCCTGGACCGCGAGAAGCTCCAGGAGGCATGCCGGCAGGCCGCCGGCGCGGGGTGGTGGAGATCGCCAACTACAACTGCCCCGGCCAGTTGGTCATCGGCGGCGAGCAGGCCGCCGTGGACAAGGCCGCCGCACTGGCCAAGGAGCTGGGCGCCAAGCACTGCCTGCCCCTGAAGGTCAGCGGGCCCTTCCACACCTCCTCCTCCCCCCGCCGGCGATGCCCTGCGGGAGAAGTTCAAGGAGACCGCCTTCGGCGCGATGCGCATCCCCGTGCTCTTCAACTGTCTGGGCCAGGAGATGGGGCCGGAGGACACCATCCCCGCCCTGCTGGAGAAGCAGGTGCAGACCTCCGTCTACATGGAGGACACCATCCGCCGCCTGGCCGAGCTGGGGTGGACACCATCGTGGAGATCGGCCCGGGCAAGGCCCTCAGCGGCTTTGTCAAGAAGACCCCCGCCATCAAGACCTACGCCGTGGAGACCTGCGCCGATTTGGACGCCCTCTCCGCCGCGCTGAAAGGATAACGCTATGAGCTTTACCGGAAGAACCGCCGTCGTCACCGGCGGCAGCCGCGGCATCGGCCGCGCCATCTGCCTGGAGCGGCCCGCCGGGGCCAATCGTGGTCTTCTCCTACGCGGGCAACACCGCCGCGGCAGAGGCGACCCGAAAGGAGCTGGAGGCCCTGGGCGTCCAGACCCGTGCCGTCCAGGGCAGTGTGGCCGATCCCGCCGCCGTAAAAACCCTCATCGACACCGCCGTGAAGGAGCTGGGCTCCCTGGACATCCTGGTCAACAACGCGGGCATCACCCGGGACAACCTGGCCATGATGCTCAAGGAGGAGGACTTCGACGCGGTCATCGAGACCAACCTCAAGGGGCCTTTCACCATGAAGGCCGCCGCCCGGCTCCATGATGAAGGCCCGCTACGGCCGCATCGTCAACCTCAGCTCCGTGCCCTGCGGGGCAACCCGGGCCAGATCAACTACTGCGCCAGCAAGGCGGGCTCATCGGCATGACCAAGTCCCTGGCCAAGGAGCTGGGCGGCCGCGGCGTCACCGTCAACGCGGTGGCCCCCGGCTATATCGCCACTGATATGACCGCCGCCCTGCCCGACGCGGCCCGGGAGGCCATGCTGGCCGCCATCCCGGCGGGCCGCCCCGGCACCCCGGAGGACGTGGCCGCCGCCGTGGCCTTCCTGGCCTCCGAGGAGGCCGGATACATCACCGGCCAGGTGCTCCAGGTGGACGGCGGAATGGGCATGTGAGGAGGAACGCAATATGGAAAAACGCAGAGTGCTGATTACCGGCCTGGGCACCGTCAACCCCTGGGCCACAACGCCGCCGACACCTGGCAGGCTGTCCGGGACGGGGTGTGCGGCATTGGCCCCATCACCCGGTATGACTGCTCCGCCCAGAAGGTCCACCTGGCCGCCGAGGTCAAGGACTGGGACCCCACCACCGTGCTGGACAAGAAGGACGTGCGGCACATGAGCCGCTATGTCCAGCTTGCGGCCGCCGCCGCCAGGAGGCCCTGGCCGACAGCGGTCTGGACCGGGAGAAGGAGGATCCTCACCCGCTGCGGCGTCATCGTCTCCAGCGGCGTGGGTGGCATCGAGATGGCCGAGAGCGAGGAGCTGCGCTGCTCCCAGAAGGGCTTTGACCGGCCTCCCCTTCTATATCCCCACCACCATCGCCAACATGGGCCGGCTTCATTGCCATCATGGCGGGCTTTCAGGGCATGTGCACCTCGCCCGGTAACCGCCTGTGCCGGCGGCTCCAACGCGGTGGGCGACGCCTTCCGCCACATCGGGACGGCTACGCCGAGGTGATGCTCTGCGGCGGCCGAGGCCGCTATCACCCCTCTGTCCATCGGCGGCTTCACCACCATGCGGGCCCTCCACGTGGGGGATGACCCCAGCCGGGCCTCCATCCCCTTTGACGCCGAGCGCAGCGGCTTCGTCATGGGCGAGGGTGCGGCCGTGCTGATGCTGGAGGAGTACGGGCACGCCCTGGCCCGCGGGGCCAGGGTGTACGCCGAGGTGGTGGGCTACGGCGCCACCTGCGACGCCTACCACATCACCGCCCCCGCCCCCAACGGGGAGGGTGGCGCCCGCGCCATGGCCCTGGCCCTGGCCGACGCCGGGCGCCCCCGAGCAGGTGGGCTACATCAACGCCCACGGCACCTCCACCCCCCTCAACGACTCCGGGGAGACCGCGGCCATCAAGGCCGTGTTCGGCGCCCACGCCGCCAAGCTGGCCGTCAGCTCCACCAAGTCCATGACCGGACACATGCTGGGCGCCGCCGGCGCGGTGGAGGCCATCTTCACCGCCCTGAGCCTGCGGGACGGCTTCCTGCCCGCCACCATCCACTACCAGGTACCCGATCCGGCCTGCGATCTGGACTATATCCCCAACCAGGGCCGGGAGCAGCAGGTGGAGTATGCCCTGTCCAACTCTCTGGGCTTCGGCGGCCACAACGCCTGCGTGCTCTTCAAGAAGTGGGAGGGCTGAGCCATGATGCAGCTGAATTCCAACCAGATCGCTGAGATCATCCCTCACCGCTACCCCTTCGCCCTGGTGGACCGCATTGTGGACGGCGAGGTGGGCAAGTGGGCCAAGGGCATCAAATGCGTCACCGTCAACGAGCCCTTCTTCCAGGGCCACTTCCCCCAGTACCACGTGATGCCCGGCGTGCTCATCATTGAAGCCCTGGCCCAGGTGGGGGCCGTGACCATGCTGTCCATGCCGGAGAACAAGGGGAAGATCGGCCTGTTCGGCGGCATACAAAAACGCCCGCTTCCGCCGCCAGGTCACCCCCGGCGACGTACTGGAGCTGGAGTGCACCATTCTAAAGCAGAAGGGCCCGGTAGCTGTCACTGAGGCCAAAGCCACCGTGGGCGGCCAACTGGCCGTTTCGGCAGAGCTTACCTTTGCCTTGGCCAAAGATTTGTGATTGCCCTTCCCTCCGCTTTTGATAAAATGAAAAATATGACAATGCGGGGCGCCGGCATGTTGGAACAGAAATTTGAAATCGTGTATACCAAATTCAAGCTTCATTTTTATCAGGAGATCTTCGAGCGCTTTCAAAACCGCGAGGCCAGCCTGACCACGGTAGAGACCTTCGCCATGGAGACCATCCAGGCCCTGGGCTGCCCAACCATCAACGAGTTCGCCTCCTTTATGCGCATCTCGCCGCCCAACGCGGCCTATAAGATCAACAGCCTGATCCGCAAGGGCTATGTGCAGAAGATCCAGTCCGCCCACGACAAGCGCGAGTACCACCTCCAGGTCACCCAGAAATACAAGGACTACTACAATATCAGCAACGACTACGTCCATGCCGTGACCGAGCGCATCCGGCAGCGTTTCTCCCCGGAGGAGTGCGCCAAGCTGGAAGAGATGCTCACCATTATCAACCAGGAACTGATGCCCGAGGTGGATCTCGGTCATTCTCAACTCCGTAAGAAGAGGCGCGGCCCTTTAGGGCCGCGCTCTTCTGTTTTCCGCGCAATCGTCTCCTCTATCTTCTCCGCCGCCCGGGCCAGCCTCCGGCGGCCCGGAATCCGGCGGCCAAGGGCGCGATGGCCCGCCGGTACGCCTCCCTCTGCGCCAGCACCTCTTCCACCGCGGCCCGGATCGCCGCCGGGCCGCGGCGCTCCAAGCGCAGCCCCGCCCCCAGCTCCGCAGCCCGCCGGGCCACCGCCCCCTCCTCCGACTGCTGGGGGGCCAGCACCATGGGCACGCCGCACCAGATGCTCTCGCTGACGCTGTTCATCCCGCAGTGGGTGAGAAACACCGACGCCTCCCCAGCACCCGGAGCTGCTCCACCCTGGCCTCTGCCCGGACATTGGGGGCAGAGCGCCCAGCGCTGCCGCCCTCCGGGCTGCCCACCGACAGCAGCACATCCCACGGCCCGTCCCCAGGCCCTCCGCGCAGGCCCGGTAAAAGCCGGTATTCCCGTGCATAACCGTACCGAGGGAGACGTACACCAGCGGCCGCTCCCGCCGCTGCGTCCGGGGCCGCAGCTCCGGGAGGGACGGCCCCACAAAGGCCACCCGCTCCCCGAAGTGCTCGCCGCCGGGCTGGAAGGCCCGGGAGGTATAGACAATGGTATCGGTCTCGCTGTCATTCTGAATCAGGTCGGTGAGCTTTTCCACCTCGTACCCGTGCTCCCGCAGCAGGGCCAGCCTCTTCCCGATTTGGGGCAGGCCCGTCAGGGTGTAGAATACCTCCAGCGGGCCGGGGCGCATCGCCCTGGCGGTCTCCTGGTCAAAGGCGAAGGTGGTGGTGGAGCACACCAGCGGCAGCCCCAGCCGCCGGGCGTACAGCTTGCCCCAGACGCAGATGGAATCGGCTACCACGCAGTCGGGCCGGAATTCGCCCAGCTCCCGGAGCACCTTCTCCTCCATGGCCACCGTCACATCGATCACCATCGCCATGAGGCTGGAGAAGTCGGGCCCCATCCGCCGCCCCAGATCCCTGGGGGCGGGGGACAGGAAGGTGTCGCAGGGGACGAACTCGGCCCCCCCCCTCCAGCTTCACCTGGAATTCCTCAAAGGAGTAGTAGCGCACCCGGTGCCCTGGCGCACCAACTGCCGCACCACCTCCACCGTGGGATTGGTGTGTCCGTAGGCGGAATGGAGAAAAGACGATCCGGCTCATATCATGCACCCCGTTTCTTATTAGTAATATTTTTCTTACTTATAGCACCATAAAGGCAGAATGTCAAGATGCAATAAAAGTGCCGCGCCCTCAGGCGCGGCACTTTTATTGCTCCCGGTCCGAAAAGACATCACGGAAGACCGGATCCGCCTCTCAAAGGTCTGGAGTGCAATCCCCGGTTCACGTCCGCCAGCAGCAGCAGCGTGTCCCCGGGCCGGACGCCGAACATCTCCCGCACCTCCTTGGGCACCACGATCTGCCCTTCGGCCCCAGCTTCACCGAGGCCAGATACTTTCCTCCGGCATAGCCGCCTTGTCCATCGTTCTTCTCCTCCGCCTATCCGTTGGAATTGTAACCGATTTCCTACGCTTCGTCAACCAGGATTGTCCCAGTTGTCAACCAGATGCTTCTCTGCTACAATACAGGCAGAACGGAAGGAGGCGGCCGCCGTGCAGCTTGATCCCATCACCCGCGCAGTCCTGGACGCCATGCAGGAGGGCGTGCTGATCATTGACGCGCAGGAGCGCATTGTCTATGGAAACCGGGCCTATGTGGCCTTTCTGGAGAAGGAGGCCGGCGGGCCCATCGGGCCGATCGAGGGGTATCCCCTGCGGCTGCTGCGCCCCGGTGCCCGGCTGCCGGAGGTGCTGGTTCAGAAGCGCCCCATCCTGCACACCCCGCGCCAGGAGAGCGAGGACATCTACTTCGTCAACATGTACCCCATCTTCGACGGAGCGGAGGTGGTGGGCGGCCTGTCGGTGGTTACCTTTTGGAAGGACGCCTTCGACTTCCGGGCGGAGCTGGAGCGCTATGAAAAGCGCAGCCGTCAGGTGCTCCGCCGGGTCAACAAGGCCAACGCCGCCCACTACACCTTTGACTCCATTGTGGCGGTCTCCCCCCGGTCGGCGGCCTGCCGGGAGCTGGCCAGCCGCCTGGCCCAGACCGACGTCACCGTCCTGCTCCAGTCGGAGAGCGGCACGGGAAAGGAGCTGTACGCCCAGGCCATCCACAACGCCAGCCCCCGCTCCGCCGGGGTGTTCGTTGCCATCAACTGCGCCAACTTCAACGCCAATATGCTGGAGTCCGAGCTCTTCGGCTATACCGAGGGGGCCTTCACCGCCAAGCGGGCGGGAAGATCGGCCTTTTGAGGCCGCCGCCGGCGGGACGCTCTTTCTGGACGAGATCTCCGAGATGGACGTCGGCCTCCAGGCCAAGCTTCTGCGCGCCCTCCAGGAGCGCCGCATCCGGCCGGTGGGCGGCGTGGAGGAGGTGGAGACCGACGTGCGCATCATCGCCGCCTGCAACGCCGATCTGCCCCGCTATGTGGAGGAGGGGAAATTCCGCACCGACCTGTTCCACCGCCTCAACACCTTCCCCATCCACATCCCGCCGCTGCGGGAGCGGAGAGAGGACATCCCTCCTCTCTGCCGCAGCCTGCTGGACGAGCTGTCCCGCAAGCTCAAGCGACGCCTGGAGCTGACGCCGAGGCCATGGACCGCCTGCTGGCCCACAACTGGCCGGGCAATGTGCGGGAGCTGCGCAACGTGCTGGAGTTCTGCGCCTATCTCACCCTCCGGCGTCATCACCGAGCTGTCCCTCCCCGAAAACCTCCGGACTGGTCCAACTGCACAGCCGTCTCTCACACTGGCCCAGCGTACCCGGGCCTTTGAACGGGCGGAGATTCTCCGCCTATTAGAGCGCAATGGTGCCTCTCTGGAGGGTAAGAAAAAGACAGCCGCACAGCTTGGCATCTCTTGCCAGCCTTTATAATAAATTGAATATGCAGTTATAATTTATTAGAATTCTATTCTAATAAATTAGAAACCAGCCGCACCAACCTATAGAGGCAGTTACCATTTGGTTTCTGCCCGATTGATTCTAATATTTTAGAAACCCGCCCTCTCTGCCTGCTCTTTGTTTCCCCGGAGCTACCTGAGGGTCGGGTTTTTGCGCCTTTATCCACACCTCCCTATCTTGGCATGCCGCTTGCATATTTCTTTTAGCACAAGCAGCGTGTGGAGAGGTTGCTTGAAATAAGAGGAGGTTATGTGAATGTCACCTTTAGCAATTCTCGGATTCCTGACGGTCATCATCATGCTGGTACTGATTATGACCAAAAAAGCATCTCCGCTGGTGGCTCTGATCGTAGTTCCCGTGGTCACCGGCATCATCTCCTGCTTCTTCATCGCGGTCGTGCCGGAGGGCGCCGCGGAGGGAACGCAGGGTGTTGTGAACTTTTTCGCCAACTTCAAGTCCTTGGGCGACATGATCACCGGCTCCAAGGGCATCGGCTCCGTGGCGGCCACCGGCGTCATGTTCATCTTCTCCATTCTGTTCTTTGGCATCCTGACCGATGCCGGCACCTTCCGCCCCATCATCAAGGGCATTCTGAACCTGGTAGGCACCGATCCCGTCAAAATCGGCATCGGCACCGCCATTCTGGCTGCCATCGTCCATCTGGACGGCTCCGGAGCGGTCACCTTCCTGATCTGTGTGCCCGCGCTGCTTCCTCTGTATGACGCGCTCGGCATGCGCCGCACTACGCTGGCCACCATTGTGGCCCTCTCCGCCGGCACCATGAATATCCTGCCCTGGGGCGGCCCCACAATTCGCGCCCATACCGCCCTGGCCACCATGGCGGGCACGGAGGCCACCGTCACCGGATTTTTTATGCCAGTCCTCCCCGCCGTACTGGCAGGCCTGGTTTGTGTGCTGGTCATCTCCGCCTTCCTTGGCGCGGGTGAGAAGAAGCGCATCGGCACCGTGGCCCTTCAGGCCGCCGGACATGCCGAGCAGGAGCTTACGGACGAACAGAAAGCCCTCCTTCGCCCCCGCCTGTTCTGGGTGAACATTCTCCTGATCGTTGCCGCCATTGTGTCTCTGCTCTTCTCTGGCTTTGCCCCCGCAGTGGTATTCATGTTCTTCTATGTGCTGGCCACAGTCATCAACTACCCCAGCGTGAAGGATTCCAAGGCCCGGGTGGCACGCCAAGGAGGCCCTTATGATGTGCTCCGTGCTCTTTGCCGCCGGGTGCTTTACCGGCATCATGCAGGGCACCGGCATGATCACCGAGATGGCCAGCACCCTGGTGTCCATCATCCCCAATACGCTTGGCCAGTTCTTCCCCTCATCGTCGGCATCATCGGTATGCCCGCCTCCCTGCTCTTTGATCCCGACTCCTTCTACTATGGCGTGCTCCCCGTGCTGGCGCAGACCGCCGAGGGCTTCGGCGTCGTGGGAGCCGACGTTGGCCGCGCCGCTATCCTGGGCCAGATGACCGTCGGCTTCCCCGTCTCTCCTGACCGCCTCCACCTTCCTGCTGGTGGGCCTGTCCGGTGTGGACTTCGGCGAGCACCAGAAGAAGACTATCCCGCTGGCCTGGCTGGTATCCCTGGTGATGGTGGCCGTTGCTATTTCACCCGCGGCATCGCCATCTGAGCCGCTCTCCCGTCTTTAAACCTTCAATTTTCAGAAAGGAAGTCATTGCATGATGAAATCCATCCGCATCGGCAGCGGGGCCGGCTATGCCGGCGACCGGCTGGAGCCCTCGCTGGAGCTGATCGAAAAGGGCAACCTGGACTACATCAGCTACGAGTGCCTGGCCGAGCGCACCATCGCCATCGGGCAGCAGGCCAAGCTGAAGGACCCTTCCAAGGGATAACGGTCTTCTGGAGCACCGCATGGAGAAGGCCCTTCCCTGTGCTGGAAGCACAAGGTGAAGCTCATAACCAACATGGGCTCTGCCAATCCCCAGGCCGCTGCCCAGAAGTGCGTGGAGATTGCCCGCAGGCACGGCCTGACCGGCATGAAGATCGCCTGCGTCACCGGCGACGACCTGCTGCCCGTCATCAACAAGTACATGGACGCCGGTGTGGGAGACCCACGAGCCCCTGTCCAAGCTCCCCGGTGAGATCGTCTCCGCCAACGCCTATATGGGCGTAGAGAATCCTGAAGGCCCTGGAGCAAGGCGCCGATGTGGTCATTACCGGCCGTGTGGCCGACCCCGCCATCTTCATGGCTCCTATGATCCATGAGTTTGGCTGGTCTCTGGAGGACTGGGACAAGCTGGGCAAGGGCACCATCATGGGCCATCTGCTGGAGTGCGGCGGTCAGGTCACCGGCGGTTACTTCGCCGAGCCCGGCAAGAAGGATGTTCGGCGTGGGCCACTTCGGGTTTCATCATCGAGGTGTCCGAGGACGGCTCTTTCTTCGTCACCAAGGTACCCGAAGCCGGCGGCATGGTCACGGTGGAGACCTGTTCCGAGCAAATCTGCTACGAAATCCACGATCCGGAGAACTATCTGACCCCGGACGTGGTGGCTGACTGCAAGCAGATCACCTTCACGGAGTAGAGAAGGACAAGGTGGCTGTCACCGGCATTACCGGCAAGCCCAAGACCGAGACCTTCAAGTGCTCCATCGGCTACAAGGACTGCTTCATCGGCGACGGCGAAATCAGCTACGGCGGCCCCGGCTGCGTGGCCCGCGGCAGGCTGGCCCTGGACATCATTAAGGAGCGCCTGGAGCTGGTGGCCCCGGCGTGTTTGACGAGCTGAAGTTCGACCTCATCGGCTGCAACAGCCTGTACTGGAACCCTGACTTCAAGTACAACGAAGAGCCCAGCGAGGTGCGGGTCCGCGTGTCCGGCCGGGCCAAGGCCAGGGCCGACGCCGAGCTCATCGGCAACGAGGTGGAGGCCTCTACACCAACGGCCCAGCCGGCGGCTGCGCGCCGTCAAGCGCACCCGCGACATCGTGTCCGTGGCCTCCATTCTAGTGAGTCGCTGCGATGTTAAGCCCGAAGTCGAGATCTTTGAAGTCTGATTTCAAGACAGAAAGGAGGCATTTTCTATGAAACTCTGGGATATCGCACACTCCCGCACCGGCGACAAGGGCAACATCTCCAACATCTCCCTCATCGCCTACGACCCCAAGCGGACTATGCGCTGCTCAAGGAGAGCGTCACCGCTGAGCGGGTGAAGGAGCACTTCAAGGGCATGGTCAAGGGTGAGGTGGTTCGCTATGAGCTGCCCAATATCCATGCGCTGAACTTTGTCATGTACGACGCCCTGGGCGGCGTAACCCGCTCCCTCCGTGGACATGCACGGCAAGGGCCTGTCCTCCTACCTGCTGGACATGGAGCTTTGAGCCTTTTCAGCGCCGCCCCGGAGCCTGTCGCTCCGGGGCGGCGCTTTGCCGCGTCAGTCCCGATCCATCTCATAGGTGAGCACGCCGCCGGTTCTGGCGTCGATCTTGTACTCGTACTCCATGCCGCCGGCCTTGAACTCCACCTTATAGCAGGGCGTGCGCTCGTCCAGCTCCTCCTCCACCTCCAGCTCGTAGGTGTCGGTCAGCGCCACCCCGCGTGGGCCAACGCCGCGTCCGGGCGGCATCCCGCCCGATGGCCTGGTCCGCGGGCAGGGCATTGGGGTGCTCCTCCCGCTTGCTCTTGAGCACGCTGCCGTCCGCGGCGGCAATCTCGTACTCGTACTCTGTAGTACCTGCCCAGAATTCCAGCTCGTAGGTCAGGCGGCCATCGTCAAAGTCCCGCTTGACCGTCAGCCCGCGCACGTCCCTTCGGCCACGCCCGCATGGCGAAGGCCGCGGCTTTGCCGCCGCCTCGCCGATGTCGGTCTGAACGGTGCTTCCGCCGCCGGTCAGGCTGCCGCCCTTTGCTCCCGCCCGTGCTTGACAATGGCGCCGGTGGCGGCATCTACATCGTACTCATATCCGTGTTTCCGGCAAAACTCCACCTCGTATACCATACGGCCGTCCTCATAGTCGTAGTCAGCCTCCAGGAACACCACGTCCCCGCTGGTCACACCCGCATGGGTCAGGGCAGCCTCCTTGGCGGCCTCCACACCGATATAGGCGCTCTGGCTGGCCGTACCTACCGAGTTCAGTGCCGGGTTGGAGGCGGTCGTGCTGGTCTGTCCCCCCGCGCTGTCCGGGGTCTGGACTGCGGTGGAATTGGCCAGCAGATTCAGCTCGTTGATGGACAGCCCACCAGGGACTCAAACGTGAGATGGTTGCTGCTGTCCACCAGGGACTGGATCAGCGTGGCCTTGCCCAGCGAGATGCCATACTCGTCCGCCTTTTGCTGAAGGGCGCTGTCCCCACTGAGGGTCTGGGAGAGGATCGCTCCGTTGACTTTGGCGGAGTCCAGCACCTGCCCGATTTCCGTGGTCAGCTTCTGCTCCAGGGCTGCGCCCCGGGCCGCGTCGTCGTCCTCCACCGAGATGAGGATGGAGTTGGCCAGTTCGTCCACATAGCCGTGCTTGAGCAGAGAGCCCATGATGGCGTTGACCGCCACATTCAGGTCGGCCCCCTTCAGGTCCATGCCGTCCAGAATTTCGTTGGCGTCCGCGTTCAGCGGAACGGCCGAGACCACCTTCTCCTGCCGGTTTACATCCAGCTCCACGCTGGGATTGACATCCAGAGATGACCGAAGCCACGGCGTTGGCCTGGTAGTACTGAACACCGGCGCCCGCCCACTACCACCAGCGCCAGGCAGGCCGCCGCAAGCCAGGCCATGGCCGCCTTTTCCGCGGCTTCCGCGCCGGTACGGTCATGGGAATCACGTTTCCCCGCCGCGGTTCGCCGGGAGAGGAGCGCCTCCAGATGGTCGGGCGCGGCGTGCTCCAGCGCGGTGCGCAGACGCTGTTCCAGTTCCTGATCGGTCACAGGGCATCCCTCCTTCCAGCTTCGTCTTTAGTTTCAGGAGCGCGCGGCGGTACTTGGACAGCACCGTGGACAGGGGCAGCTCCAGCAGGCCTGCAATCTCCCTGTGCTTCCAGCCGGTCACCGCGTGGAGCAGCACAATTTGCCGTTCGTCATCCGCCAGCGCGGTGAGGGCGGCGTCCAGCACCTGCCGGTCCTCCACCGTCACCATCGGGTTCTCCGCTGCCAGCCGTTCCCAGTCCTCCAGAGCCATGTCCTGGGTCCTGCCCCGCTCCCGCAGCTTCATCAGGGCGAGGTTGCGGGCGATGGTCAGCAGCCAGGCCAGCGGTGTGCCCTGGGGACGGTACTGATGGCGTTTTCCCAGGCCCGCACAAAAGCGTCCTGGGTCACATCCTCAGCGTCATGCTGGTTTTTCAGGTAGGATAGGGCCAGGCCGTACACCGACGTCCGCGTGCGGTGGTACAGCTCTGCCAGCGCCTCCTGATCCCCCCCGGCCAGCCGGGCCATCAGCGGCTCCAGCAGCTCCGGCGCAGTGGAGGTGCGGCGCTCCTCTGCCATTGTCTCAAGCAGGATTAACATGGTGTCGCGCTCCTGTCATCTTCTTAATGTACGGGAGCAGCGTTTTATTGCGCCGCCCCTCTCTTTTTTTCCGATTTTATTATATCCCATTCAGCCGCTAGGAGTAAAGCCCTTTTTTGCTGCGCCCCAGCCGCTATGTACTGCGGCACAGGAGTGCTTATTCCTGAGCCCCCATGGCCGCCTCCAGCTTCTTGAGTGCTTTTTTCTCAATGCGCGATACCTCGCGCCGCGGTTATTGTAACCAGAGGTCCATTAAAAGCGCCTCCGGCGGGCAGAAGCGGAAGTGGATGATGAGCTCCCTTTGTTCAGTTAGCTCCACCCGCTCAATGAGGCTTACCAGAAGCTCCCGGTTGTCACCAGCCTCATCCAGAAAACGCTGAACCAGGGCCCCGGCCTTGTCCCCGGCCTCCGGGCTTTCCGGCGTTCCAGCTCTGTCACACGCCGCTCCAGTGCGCCGCGCTCCTCGCGGGCCTGCCGGTAGAGCCGTGCAAAATCCGCCTCGGCCAGCAGGCCACTGAGCTGATCCAAATACATCCGGTCCAGGACGGTGGTCAGGCGGCCTATTTTGGCCCGCAGGGCCCTGATTTCCGCCGTGGGATTTTCCCCTCCATGAGCCTCTGCTACGGCAGACCGGGCGGCGGGCAGCAGGGCCGCAGGCTCCAGGCAGGCCCCGCAGGCCTCCCGCAGCTTGGCTACCACGGCACGAGTGACGGTCTGCTCCTGAATGGAGTGGCAGGTGCAGCCCCTGTCTTTGTGAACCGCTGGTAGGTGCGGCAAACCAGATACCGCACATCCTCCCCGGCTGTTTTCCGGTTGAGCACCGCCAGCGGGTGCCCGCACTCGTGACAGAAAAGCAGCCCTTTCAGCGGAAACTCATAGGTTCGGATACGGGTGTGCCGCCGGCTGGCCAACAGACGCCCACCCGTTCAAAGGTCTCCGGCGTCACCAGCGGCTCATGGGTTCCCTCCACCACCACCCAGTCCTCCGGTAGCTGCCGAATGCACTTTTGCTCTTGTAACTGACCTTCCGTCGACGCCCTGTACCATATTTCCAATATAGGTTTCGTTTTGCAGCATCTCAGAGATGCGCTCACCGCTCCACTGTCCGGTACCGGAGGGATACAGGCCCGCGTAGCACCCCGGCGATGGGATGCCCTCAGCGTTGAGCTGCGCGGCGATCTGGCGGCAGCTCAGGCCCTCCAGCGCCAGCCGGAAAATACGTCGTACCACCGACGCGGCCCCCTCGTCCACCACAATTTTGTTCTTTTCCGCAGGGTGCATCTGATAGCCATATACCGGCTTGCCGCCGATAAACAGCCCCTTTCGCTGTTTGTCCCGCTTGACGCTGGAGATCTTTTGGAGATGTCCTTTGCGTACATGTCGTTCATAATGGCCCGGAACGGCGTGATCTCGTTGGCGCTGGAGTCCACACCGGTGTCGATGCCGTCCAACAGGGAGATGTACCGCACACGGTGTTCCGGGAAATAGCGCTCCATATAGTGGCCGGTCATGATGTAGTCGCGCCCCAGCCGGGACAGATCCTTGGTAATCACCATGTTCACCCGTCCGGCCTCAATGTCCCGCAGCATCCGCCGGAACTCCGGGCGGTCGAAACTGGTGCCCGACCAGCCGTCGTCCACATAGAGGCCGGCCACCGGCACCCCGCTGGCGGGCAAAGTCCTCAAGCATGGCCCGCTGGTTGCTGACGCTCTCTGAGGGCCCGTCGGTTTCGTCCTCCCTGGACAGCCGGATATAAAGTGCGGCGCGGTACCTCTCCGCCCCTTCTATCTCCAGGTACATGAGTTACCTCCAGGGGTGTCCTTGTTAAGTTCCCGCGCCAAAAGGCGCGGAATGAGCCTTGTACCAGTTCCTTTGCCTCCGCCCCTCCATCGGTATAGGTACACCGTACCGTCACTTCGCTTCCGCTGTCCCAAGCATATCCCTCCTTGCTACTGCTTGGTAAAGCTTATGCGGCAGGCGGCGTTCCTTGCCTGTCCAGTCAAGCTTAAAGAAAGTCCCGATTTGGTGAACACCGATAAGGAAGTATCAAAGACATACTAACTTAACGGCTGACAAACAGGGTTGCTAAATGAACCGGCGTGTTATTTCGTAAGGGAATGGCACGCCGGTTTCTACGCATTTCAAACCGCATTTTCAAAGGTAAGAATGGCAAGGTACCTCCGGCTATCCAACCACGCCAGAAAGCCTCGGTAACATCGGGCTTTTCTGGCTTCTAAATGCGTAGGCACAAACACCATAATAGCAATGGGCGCAAGCGGATTTCTGCTTGCGCCTATTTGATTACCGCACAGCAAATTGTTATAGCTGTCTTCCACCAAGAAAGCAGAATGCTAGAGTGCATTCTGTCAATAGCATACGTTTTATATTCTTGCACTTTGATGATTCGCAAAAATAAGTCCCTCGATTTGAGCCCAAAAAGCAAGAGTAGAAAAGCTCAAATTTTGATATAATGCAAATCTAATTGTGTTTGAGCGTTGACAAGCACAGGATTCGATGCTATAATTGATTCAACGCAAGGAAAGGAGGGCTCCATATGACTCAACCAGCTGAAAAAACAGTGAAGGAAAGAAGTCCACTATACCCAGTGTTTTCTATTAACGAAATTATAGAGTTTGTTAAGGAAATCGTGAAAATTGGTGGAAAACGTGTATCAGTAAGCACCATAGCTAGTGTTCTTGGAACTAGTGTTAAGACAAACTCCTTTAAATCAAAAATCAGTACTGCAAAACAGTTTGGACTGATTCGAGGTTCGAGCGGATCTGTTGAAACAACAGAGCTTGCTAAGAGGATTGTTTATTCAATTAATGAACCGGATACGAAGCAAGCTGTTTTGGAAAGCTTCTTATCTGCTCCACTATATCGCAAGATAGTCGAAAGATACGAAAATCAGGCACTTCCTAGTCCTGATAAACTTGGGAATATACTTCTTTTGGAATACAATCTAACCAAAAGTGCCAAAGATATTGCCGCTGCAAAGTTTATTGAAAGTGCCGAGCAGATTGGCATATTGAAAAACGGGATCGTTCTTTTAGAATCGGATGAAGGCAACGTTGATTCTCTTGATGAAGTAAGTCCTGCTAGAGATGCTCATGAAAGCGAAGCTATTACTGAGTCTAAAGCGGATGTCTTGTTGCCAACAGATCAGCCAGGATATTGCTTTACAATACCCACTCTTTCGGGATCTGTAGCAAAAGTTGTGATTCCACAAGATGTAACCGAAAAGATTTGGATTTCATCACACTCTATATTCAAAATATGTTACCTACTTTTATTTCCAATCTAAAGAAGAGTTGGAAAAATAAAAGCAGACCACCCATAGGTGATCTGCCTCTTGAATCTGTGTTGCAGCACAGACTCCACCGACTTGTATGCCGGGGTGCATGATTTACACGTTAAAATGTACCATACTTTGTCGTGGATTTCAAGAGGAGCCTTCATAAAAGGAGGTGACCGCCCTATGGATAAAGAATATGTACTGGTATACACTCCGTACATTACTCGCAAGGGCGTGCGCATCTGGGCTTCACAATATGGGCTCAAGGCGTTCTGCCTGCGAATTCCTCGCGAAAAATATCGCGGTTGACTGATAATCAAGGCTCTGTTCCGGCACAGAGCCTTGATTTTTGTGGTCTGAGATTTACATAATTGAAATTAAATTTAGGAATACGATATTAAAGTACATGCATTAAGCGCATTTTAACGGTAAGAATATATGACAGCCACGCAGATGTGAATAAACCACCGGGCGCAAGCAGAAATCTGCTTGCGCCCGCTTGATTACCACGCAGCAAAGACGGAGGAAGCCGTCAAGGGCGCGAAGCGTTCATCTCGACCCTTGACGGCTTCCTTTGGTTTTGCTATTTCTTGACTACGATGGCTTCCACCAATTTTGCCTGTAAGCGGTGCTTCATGTACTCATCAACACCGATGCGCGGCAGACCAGCTTTGCCATAGAGCGTTCTCGTGCAAAGCTTGTTGATGTAGCGGTCGTAATACCGCAAGACGCGCTCCAATACTAATGGATCACCGGCGCGGGCTGCTTCGATTACATCTATGGGCAAAAGCACTCTGCCGTCAAAGTTGGCTGTTTCATATCATTTTTTTTTTTTTTTGATCTCAAGTTTCTTCGCAGTTCATTTAGTGTCTTTGTTCTGTGCCGCTGGACGGCGCTGCGGGACATTCCTGCAATACTACCAATCTCACCATCTGTCAGCTCTAGCACACAATGCAGGATCAAAATGCCTTGCTCCCGTTCCGGCAGGCTAGCAAAGGCGTTGGTCAACAGCTCGTCCCGGATATTCAGGTCGCAGCCAAAAGCCGTGAACACAACGCTGTCACTTGGGTATTCGTCCATCGTGCAAAACTTGTTCATTTCATACTGTGACAAGGCACTGAACTGGGTTTTCGTTTTCGCTGGCGGTACAAATCTCGCAGATAGGTTTTGGCCTCGTTGCGGAGAACAGTTTTACAGAAAGCGTCAAACCGGCAGCGTTCTCTATAACCATCAGGAGTGTACTTCATCTTCTCACCCCGATCTGCGGGAGAGTGAGAAGTTAGAGTTGGTGCCACCATCCCTTGCGTCTATATTGATACGGCGGTTTCGGCCCGCACCGAAAGACCGCAATAACAGATCAGCAAAAGTAAATATAATACGGCGGTAACTTACACTGTATAGTACATCTTTTGTCCAAACCTCTCCCATGCTGAAGATAAGCTTTTTTTGATAAGCTATCTAGTTGATAAACAGACTGTATCAGCATGGTGGTTTCCTCCGTGGACTGCCGATCCTGCTTAGAGTAAGCAATGCAAAAATGGCGGTCTTGATTTCTCAAAACCGCCGCTAGGATGTGAAATAGATCTCACAAAAACAACCTGTCCGGCAACGGTTTTTCTTTCCCGTCGGGCGGGATAATTGATCATGTATTAAGGAATAGAATAAGCCGATAACTACAAGAAGAAATACTCTTGCAAGTTATCGGCTCTGCGTCTTAGCGTCTGGCTCTTGAATGATGGATAGATTCAGTTGTCTTACCGCTATCAAGGTTTCATATTTGCATTTTGGGCAATACAGCGGAAAGTTTTCCAGAACTGTATCATCGCGGATTTTCAATCGCGTTTTGCTGCCGCAAAAGGGGCATAAAATCCATTCTATTTTCATGTTATCTTCCTCTGTGTTTGGCTTTCTTCTTTTCCTGCCGGATGGCAAACTGGCGGTCTTTCTCCGCCTCTTTCTGCTCACGGCTCTTGGTGTTCCGTTCCAGCTTACATTGCTCATGCTGGAGTTTCAACGCCTGCTGCGCCTTTGTTCCAATGCCTTTATCTTGCAGTTGGCTTTGAATTTCGCGCTGCATACGTTTGGGATTGATTTTTCGCTCTATGGCTACTTCGGCCTGGATCGGAGGACTGAATTTCAGCTTGTGCCAATTCTTCGATAGAAACTCATAGACCTCGTAATCTTTTGGCTCTGAGCCAAACGTGATTTTGCATACCTCGTACCGACCGTGATCCGTTCTTTCGTATAGACCAATCCAAAACGGAGCTTCAAACAGGATGGTCAAACTGCTTTGGGAGGCCTGTACTCATTCTTCCAAGAACTGCCCTTCAAAGTGATCCAGCCATTCCAGAAGGGCGCGATAGAGAAGCTGCTGCTGCTCAAAAATCGTTCTCCCAACCAAAGGAATGTCTGCAAATTCCTGCGCATAGCCCTCGGTCGATTCAGCCGAGGACTGTATGCTCCGGCGCAAAGCCGAAACCAGCTCCAACGCATCGGCTTTGTCCATCTTGTTCAGATTCGTAATGACTACATTGAAGTCGAATAGCAAGGGCACTGGGCCAGCGGCGCAAGAGGCCATCAGTTCCTTGAAATATGCTTTGCCCTGATTAGTAACAGAATAGATGGTCTTATCCGCAAACTTGCCGCCTTTGACAATATCGCTTTGGAGATAACCCTTCTCGCTCAACTGGAGTACTTTTCGATAAATAGAAGGCACGCTTATTTTCGTCCAGCGAGAAAAATGGTGGTACTCCACATCCTTTTGAATGTCATAGGCGCTTTGCGGTTTCTCCAATACAATACCAAGTATGACTAAATCAATCGACGACATAACGACACCTCCGACTTTTACTATTAACAATAGTACTATTGACAATAGTAAAAGTCAAGGGGCGTAACTTACATTTCCGAATTGGACATAGCCCGTTCTTCAGCCCTGGACAGTTCCCGATGAAGGTGCAACGCCATAAAAATAGTGATGACTACGGAAATTACATCTGCGATGGGTTGGGCATACAAAATTCCGTTCATGCCCCATACCATAGGCAGCAACAAAATGACAGGGACAAAGCAGATACCTTGTCTGCACGCTCCTAAAAGAAGCCTGCCGCACCTTTTCCCAATGCTAGGAACAGCGAGGAATAAACCGTGTAGAAACCAAAAAGAATGAATGTGATCCCATTCGCAAACAGCGATTTTTGACCAGCTAAAATCATTTGAGTATCTCCATCGGTAAATTGAGAGATAATCTGTGTGGAAAAAATGGCCATCGCTAAGCCCACAACTAAGCAGAAACTTGTAGACCAAATGATCGAGGTTTTGATTGCTTCGCGCAGGCGGTCAAACTTCTTTGCCCCATAGCTGAATCCGGCAATAGGCTGGAATCCTTTCAAAAATCCAAAGACAACAAGTGTTCCCATAGAAGTAATTCGCGTGACTGCCCCCATGCCAGCAATGACCGAATCACCATAATCGCTGGCCGCACGGTTAATCAGTGTAATCGAAAGGCTTGTAAGTAACTGGAACACCAAAGTAGGAATACCAATTTTCAAGATTTCCGCCATCATTTGCCCAGTTGGAGAAAATGCTTTTACGCTGAATGAAAATGCGCTTCTTTTTCGCAGAACGTATGTAAGATAAACGAGTGTAGATACCATCTGTGAAATCGCGGTGGCGATTGCTGCACCAGCAACCCCCATGTCCAAAGCGTAAATGAAAAGCGGGTCCAATCCAATGTTCAATACGGCTCCCAGCAGCAAAGCGCACATGGTCGTCTTTGCGGCACCCTCGCTGCTTACAATGTTGTTCATTGTTACATTAAACACGTTGAAAATACAGGAGAGCACATAAATTCTTGCGTATGTCAGGGCATACGGCATAATCGTTTCTGTTGCGCCCAACATCGCCAAAATTGGTTTGAGGGAAATCGTAGAAAACAGAATGATAATGGCCAATCAGAATACTGCTATATAGTGCAGTGCTTGCCACCCTATTAGCTGTATCTTTATCTCCGCGCCCCAGTAGTCTTGACAGATAGGATGCGGCTCCGTTACCGAACATAAGGCCCAAACCAACCACAACTTGTCCCAAGGGAAACACGACGGAAATAGCACCAATTTGACTTTCGCCCAGACCGCCCACAAAATAGGCATCCACCAGATTATATAGGGCGTTGATTAACATCCCAATCATAATCGGTACGCCGAGGGCCATCAGAGCTTTGGGGATAGGCGCACTGCCCAAAAGCTCAAGTTTGTTGTTGCGTTCACTCATTGTGGATACTTCCTCCTAAAAGAATAAATTACAGTAGTATAAAGTATAGTATACTGCAACGATTATACTACTATAAATTATAGTAGTTGTCAAGGGAGTATCACCCACTCTTGACAAAGGCTATAAAATCCAATACTATAATTTATAGTGCTACCATTCAAAATACGCACTGGAGTGGAAGGGAGTGATCCACATGGCTACCATTGATTTGATTGTTCTTGGAATGTTAAAGAAAGAGCCGATGAGTGCCTATGATATACAGAAGTTGGTGGAATACAGGAACATCTCTAAATGGGTAAAAATCAGTACCCCATCTATCTATAAAAAGACAATTCAATTAGAGGAAAAAGGGCTAATCCGGGGCGAAGTCGTCAAAGAAGGCAAGATGCCGGAAAAGGCAGTTTACTCTCTGACCGAGGCTGGAGAATCCGAATTTGAACGACTCATGTTTGAAATCTCTTCAAAGCCAATTAACATTTTCTTGGACTTCAATGCTGTTATTGTGAATCTGGATTCTTTACCGACCGAAAAGCAGCGAGCATGCCTTGCAGAGATTCAGGAGAATATTGATACTTTGAAAGCTTACCTGGAGCAAAACATAAAAGAGAAGGAACACGAACCCAGTATTCCGGCAACAGGTATGGCCGTATTACATCAGCAATATGTATTGGCGGAAGCAATCCAGACATGGATCAATTCTTTGAATCTTGCTTAATCAAATCAAAATAGCTAAAACAGCCAGTAACCTGCGGAGCAAACTTGCAGGTTACTGGCTGCTTTGATTTGAAAATACTTTTCTACCTCTTTAGCGGGCAGTTTCCGTCCTTTCTGGCGTAATATTGGCGAAGCAAAAACAAGGGTTTGGGAAGCTCCCAACAAGCAAAATCTCCGCTCTGGCAGCAGGCCGGAAACGAAGTTTTTGCGGAAGTGTAGCCACACTTCCTATGCTTGCTCTGTTGTGACTTTCCCGGAAAGGACGGGAACGGAATGGAAAAGAAACGAAGCCCCAAAGAGAGCGATTATCTACCAAAACGAGGAAATCCACTGCAAGAAACCGTCTGTTACAGGCTCGGCGGGACGGTCTATGAAGTACATACTTCCTGCGGCGGTACAGAACCGCTCTATGACAAAATGGTTCGGCTCATTCGCTCGGAAGCCATTGCCTCATCTGCTGACAAAGGGACAAACCGCAGTATAATAAGGACAGCAACCTGTTTGTCGGGCGTTAATTACAGGAGGAATGAACCATGACAGCAAACACCAATTATCCGACAACATTACCGCTTTATATGCTCGTCTATCCCAAGAGGATGCGCTGGATGGCGAGAGCAACAGTATTGCCAATCAAAAGAAAATCCTTTTGAAGTACGCAACCGACAACGGTTTACCTAATCCAATGTTCTTCATTGATGATGGTGTGTCCGGGGTAACATTTGACCGTCCGGGCTGGAATGAGATGATCCGGCTGGCCGAAGCAGGGAAGGTTAGAACTGTCATTGTCAAGGATATGTCCCGCATGGGTCGCGACTATCTGAAAGTGGGCTACTATACCGAGAGTTTCTTTGCTGAGCGCGATATTCGGTATATCGCCATCAATGATGGCGTGGACAGCGACAAAGGGACAACGATTTTACCCCTTTTCGCAACCTGTTCAACGACTTCTACGCGCGCGATACCAGCAAGAAGATTCGGGCTGTTATGCGGGCCAAAGGAAACGCTGGAGAACACCTTTGCACCAATCCGCCCTATGGGTATCAGAAAGACCCGATGGATAGAAAGAAATGGATTGTGGACGAGGAAGCCGCCGAGATCGTCAGACGGATTTTCGATCTGTGCATTGCAGGAAAAGGCCCCATGCAGATTGCCAAACTGCTGACCGCCCAACACGTCCTGACGGTTAAGGCCCACTACGCCCAGCAGAACGGAAAACCGCTGCCGGAGAAGCCTTACAAGTGGAGCCCAAAGTCTGTTGCAGGGATATTGGAGCGTAAAGAGTACACCGGCTGTGCGGTAAACTTCAAGACCTATTCCAAGTCCCACAAGCTGAAAAGCGGCTGCATAACGCCCCGGAGAACCAGCGGATTTTCCCCAATACCCAGCCTGCCATTATCGACGAACAAGTCTTTGCGCGGGTGCAGGAATTGCGGGAGAACAAGCGTCGCCCAGCTAAGCAAGCCGAACGGCAAGGGATGTTTTCTGGTCTGCTGTACTGCGCCGACTGTGTAAGCAAACTGCATTTCGCCACAGGCAAAACATGACACCGCAGCAAGACTGCTATCGGTGTTCCCGATATAAGAGTAACACGGGTGATTGTACCATGCACTTTATCCGGGAAGAAACTCTGAAACTGTTTGTCTTGCAGCGGATTTTCGATGTGACGGCGCTGTTCTTTGACGATGCCATGGCATTTGAGGAAGCCGCGAAAAGCAACGGTTCCAAGAAGCCGAAAAGAGGCCAAGAAGCGCAAGCGTGAAATTGCTCAAGCAGAAAAGCGCATTGGCGAGCTTGACCGCATTTTCAAGCGCATCTATGAGGATGACATCAGCGGGACAATCAGTCATGAACGGTTCTTGAAACTCTCCGCCGACTATGAGGCGGAACAAAGAGAACTAACGGAGCAGGTCAAGACATGGCGGGAAGCGGTAGAAACCTTTGAACAGGATCAAGCCGATTTTGCCAGCTTTGCAGCCATTGTTCGGAAGTATGTGGGTATCCGGGAACTGACCCCCACCATCGTCAATGAGTTTGTAAAGAAGATTATCGTCCATGCGCCGGATAAGTCCAGCGGACACCGCAGGCAGAAGATTGAACTGGTCTGGAACTTCATCGGAGAAGTCAATCTACCGGGCGACGATCAGACGGTGGAAAGGCAAAGAAAAGGCAGGACGGCATGACTTTTCAGCCATACCGCCCTGCGACAATTAAATTGCTTCCTTATGGGCGCACACCTTTGGGACGCCCCTTTCTTTAAGCTGTTACATAAAAAGTTTGCGTACGGGAATCAGATCCAGAAGCATCTTCTGCAAAGATAGTTACTTCTACACGGTATTCTTCCCCCGAAATTCCGTTATAATAAATGGTATTTCCATGATAATAAGAATTATTTGAAATCATTCCGGCATCATCTTGATCCAATGAATTAGCAAGCGCCCAAGTCCCCTACTTTCTGATGTACCACAATTCTTTTGGCTCCAATACGAGTCATTTTTCCGGTTCCGTCCACAGAAAACGATATAGCAAGTCTGCCACCGCCTATAGGCTTAACATTAATACTGTAACTTGTCAGTTGTTCACTAGCACGATACACTATATTACTGTATGCTGACACTGGCACCATCAGTAGAGTAGAAATTGCTATAATACAAGATAAAAACTTTATTTTAAAAATCTCATTTTAACCGCCCTCATAAATAGATTCTATTATTTTCTTCATTTCTTTCTTTGATATGTCACCACTTATTGCACACTCTAAATCTGCAAGGCTCCATACAGCTACTTCACTTTCCATATTTTCAAATAAATAATGTTTGACGCCACCTACGGTATATATTTCTACTGAGCTATCATTTTTTTCATAGGATGTGAGTGATTCTCTATATTGATTGTAAAATAAAGAAATCATCCGCTCCCCATTTAAATAATATGCTCGAATTTCAATTCTTTCGGGCTCTTGAAGCACGTTTACAATAATATCATCTAGAATAAATCCCTCTGGCATCCAATTCGGCACTACATTAGCCGATATTTCATATTCATCTAATGCCTCTTGAAGTTTTCCATATCTATCATTTTCAGGAAGTGTATATTCATTTTTAAATGTATTAACATTATCCTCCATTAAAAATATATCATCCGACCAGGAACTAATCATCTGAAACACATTCTCGAAACCAAGCGCGGGGGCAATGCGATACACACCACCACAGCCGCTACTATGATAACGCGTCGAAAAAAGTGGCGTTTTGGCCTTCTTTGGGGCCGGTACTCTGTCTGAGAGGGGGCTGGTTCTGATGGGGCTGTTCCGGGTTCTCTGCCGGGTAGAGGGACAGGTCCTCCCCTACGGGGTATTATAGTACTGCTGAAACTCCTCCCATGCCTGCTCGGGGTCGGGGAGAAGCCCTGTCGGATGTCTCTCTTCTCTCTCTAAGACCACCTCCACAATTGCGTCTATATAAGCTTTGTCCTCGGGCGTTTCTGCGGGCGCCGGCGCAGCGGCCAGCAGCTCCAGCAGCTTTTGGGTGCTCAGGCGGCTTAGATAGGCGTAGTTCTGATTTTGCTCGGGCTTGCCATTCGATTGCGCCCCTTCAATAATTTATATGTAGACAGCATCCTGTTTTTGGACAGGTCTCAAAAAAATCGCTCCGGGTGCTCCTCTATGGCGCGGCGGAGCTTTTTCTGCGTCCGCTCCACGCGCTTGTAACAGGCCCATAGGGAAATGCCAGCCGCCTTCGCCGCATCCACATAGGCCCAACCATCCAGGGTCACTCTTCGGAACAGGGTAAAATCCTCCTCGGAGACGACATCCAGACACAACTGCACCAATTCGCGGTCGCTGTCGTCCCATTCTGACGGTTCGCTCTCCGGCAGAAGCACTTCCAGCGGAAGAAAGGTCCGTTTCTGGCGGGCCTGCTCCCGCAGCATGTTCTTCGCCACCAGCCCGCCGTTTTCCGCAGCCATCCGGCGGGATTTGGGCTGCTCATCATCTCCTCCGGCTTTTGGCACGCAATCCGCGCCGCTTCCTGAATGGCAACCTGTGCCGAGGGCATGTCCTTTAATATGGGGTAGAGCTCGAGGAGCATCCGCTTAAAATTCGCGTGGTAGAGTTCCTCCAGGAATTTCCCCTGTTCCTCATTCATGTATCATTCCCCTCGCCTGTTCTCTCTCTCTTTATTTTATCACAGGTGCTCCGGCTTTTCTTCCCTGCATTTTACCGGCTGTCTGGCAGGCCCTGAAAAACTCCTCATAAGAAACGCCGTAAATCTGCTTCAAAGCGATCAGGACGCTGACCCGGATACTGTAGCGGCCCAGTTCCATCTGGGAGATGATTTCCCGGCTGACAGGGAGGCCCATGACCTGGAGCTTTACCGCGACCTGCTCCTGGGACAGTCCGGCCTGCTTGCGCAGGCGATGCAGGTTTTGCCAATTGAGATATCCTGCTTAATTTTCTCTGACATGAAGACCTCCTTAAAATCAAGCCTGGAACCTATGGATTCCGTTTGATTTTACCTTGGTATTGCGCCAGATACGGAATGTATTCATTCCAAACGGCTGTCAAAGAAAAAGTATCCAATTCCGTGGATATTGTCGACTTCCTTGGAAATTAACCCCACAAAAAAGCGACTTCCTCTCCCATCTTTTAATTATTTGTCCAATTTTCCTCTTTTGCGTACATATAGTTTTTGGAAAGCCTATCGGAGGTCAAGCAGCGGATGCGCTCCATCCACCAGAGGGTCGCTTGCGGCTCGGTCCACACCAGTCATGGACGCTCCCTTACATCTACTTTTTGAAAAGGAGTCTGTCCTATGACAAATTTCACCCTGTCACCTACTTTTGACGCGGCAAATGCCTCTCAAAAGGCAGAGCTGCTCCTGCGCCGGCTGGGCGTGCGCAGAAACCTGGTCGGATTTGACTACACCGTATACATGTCTGTGCAGGTGGCGGCCAATCCCAGCTCCCTCCAGTTGATCACCAAGCGTCTCTACCGGGAAACCGCCAAGCAGTTCCATACCACCTCAATCGCGGTGGAGCGCGCTGTCCGCACCGTAATCGGGGACTGCTGGAAACTTGAGGACCACAGCCTTCTGGATACCCTGGCCGGACGGCGCCTGACCCGCAGTCCCTCCAACAGCGTATTCATTGACCTGGTGGCCGGATACCTCCGGTATCCGCTGAGCTGACTGTACCACTGGTGTTGATGTCGGCCGCACGTCCGGCACTCCGGGCCTCCCTCCGAGAAGCTGGCTTTTCCCGCTCTGACACCGCAGTGAGGGTGGCGTCTCCGTCCGGGCCGTCCCGGCCCCGGAGACATCCCTCCGCGCTTGCAATAGCCGCGGCGCGATACATAGGAGCGGGAGATGCCGCACTGGGCCGCGATCTCCCGCTGGGTCAGGGCGGGCGTGCATTCAGGCCGTACCGGAGGGTGATGATCATGGCCTCCCGCTCGTCCAGGCATCGCTTGACGCACCGGCGCACCTTGGCGCAGGAGTCACGGGCATCCAGCTCCTCCAGCATATTGTCGTCCACGCTGATGGTGTCCATCAGCGACAGGGAGTTGCCGTCCCCATCCCCGTCAATGGAATCCGACAGGGAGACCTCCCCCTGCAGCTTCCGCTGGGCGCGGAAGTGCATCAGGATCTCGTTTTCGATACAGCGGGAGGCATAGGTGGCCAGGCGCACGTTCTTGTCCGGCTTGAAGGTACTGATCCCTTGATCAGTCCGATGGTGCCGATGGAGATCAGATCGTCCTGATCCCCGTTGGGCGTATAGTACTTTTTCATGATGTGCGCCACCAGGCGCAGGTTGTGCTCGATGAGGATGTTCCGGGCCTCCAGATCACCCTGCGCCATCCGCTCCAGGTACATCCGCTCCTCCTCCGCTTTCAGCGGACGGGGAGCCGCTTCCCCGCCGGAGAGGCGCAGGGTGAAGAACAGGCTGTTGAGCATCAGCAAAATCCACGCAGTGAACATTTGTCACACCTCCATAGTTCCACTCTATTCCGCCCGCGTCTGTCCCTATGTCAACGATCCTGTTCCATGCGGGCTTCCCCTGCGGAACGTGAACGAAATTGACGGTTTTTCCCCCATTGCTTTTAGTGAAACTGCTAAATTTTTAAAAATCGCTCCCTCTATATTTACGAACCGCTGCCAGAAGGCTATAATTTATCGTGGTCGGAAATGAGCAAAATTTTTCGAAAATTTGACCGCGGAGTCAGATTTGGGGAGCATTTTGGATATTGCGAATATAGTCGCCATGTTTGGCGCCATCGCCACGTTCCTGTTTGGTATGTCCACCATGACGGACGGCCTGGAGAAGCTCTCCAGCGGCCGGCTGGAGCATATCCTGGAGCGTCTTACCAGCAACGTATTCAAGGGGGTCCTTCTGGGGGCCGTCGTCACCGGGCTGATCCAGAGCTCCGCCGCCACCACCGTCATGTGCGTCGGTTTCGTCAACGCGGGCATCATGAAGCTGGAGCAGACGGTGGGCATCATCATGGGCGCCAATATCGGCACCACCGTCACCGCGCAGTTGCTGCGCCTGGGTGATATCGACGCGGACAACATCGTGATGATGTTCCTGCAGCCCTCCTTCCTGGGGCCCATTCTGGCGGTTGTGGGCATCATCTTCTACATGTTCATCAAGGGCGGGCACAAGCGCATTGTGGGCCAGATCGTGCTGGGCTTGGGTCTGCTGTTCATCGGCATGAACACCATGTCCTCCGCCGTGGAGCCGCTGAAGAATCTTCCGGAGTTCCAGTCGGTGTTTACCGCCTTCTCCAATCCCCTTCTGGGCGTAGCCGTGGGAGCGGCGGTCACCGCCCTGCTCCAGAGCTCCTCCGCCTCTATGGGCATACTCCAGGCCATCAGCACCACCGGCGTGGTCTCCTTCAACATCGCCATGCCGCTGATTATGGGCCAGAACATCGGCACCTGCATCACCGCGCTCATCTCGTCGGTGGGCGCTTCCAAAAATGCCAAGCGGACCGCCATGATTCACCTCTTTTTCAACATCATCGGCTCGGTCTTTTTTCTGGTGGTTCTGTACGCGGGCAACGCCCTGTTCCGCTTTCCGTTCTGGGAAAACACCATGGACATGGGCTCTATCGCCAACCTCCACCTGGCGTTCAACATCGCCTGTACTGCCCTGCTTCTTCCCTTCCACCGCCAGCTCGTCAAGCTGGTCAAGGCGGTGGTGCCCGGCGACGCGGAGGAGCGGGAGCTGTCCGTGCTGGACGACCGTTTCCTGTCCTCCCCCTCCCTGGCGCTGGAGCGGGCCCACGATGCGGTGGTGCAGATGAGCGAGTTCGCCCGGGACAACTACCGGCTGGCTGTGGAGCTCATCTGGAAATTTGACGCCAAGAAGCTGGAGCGGCTCAACGAAACCGAGGTGGCGCTGGACAAGCTGGAGGGTCTGCTGGACAACTATCTGGTCAAGCTCACCGACCGGGCGCTGACCGCCGAGGAGAGCACCCGGGTGTCCGAGCTGCTGCACACCCTGTCCGACTTTGAGCGCATCGGCGATTACGCCGTCAACGTCTCGGAGAGTGCGGTCGTCCTCCACGACCGGAACATTACCTTCTCCCCCCAGGCCCGGGCCGAGCTTGAGAGGCTCACCGCGGCGGTGGGAGAGACGCTGGACAAGACGGTAGCCTGCTACCAGAGCCGCCAGCGCACCCTGGCTGTCCAGGTGGAGCCGCTGGAGGAGGTTGTAGATCTGATCGCCGCCACCCTGAAAAACCGCCATGTGGAACGTCTCAAGGCCGGTGAGTGCACCATCGAGCTGGGCACCCAGTTCCTGGAGCTGCTGATCAATCTGGAGCGCATGTCCGACCACTGTTCCAACGTGGCTCTGCACATCCTGCGCCAGACCGCCTCGCCCGACGACAAGGTGCGCATCGACTCCCACGCCTATATGCACGAGCTGCATCACGGCGGTTTCAACCAGGAGTTTGACGACCTCTTTCAGGAGTACCGGACAAAATACTTCCAGCCCATTGCCGGGGACCCGGAGCGCGTTTGATAAAAGTACCCCTGCCGCATGCGGCGGGGTTTTGCTATTCATAAGCATGGCAAAGTTGGCCATGCGCCACCGCGGCACAGCCATGCGATTACGGGACGGCCCGCATGCGCAAACACTTCATGCACCTGAGCTTTTGCATTTTTCGTGGTGCGCCCTGTTGGAGTGTTATACGCCTTCACCGGTCACGTCGCAGAACTCCGGCTCCTCCCCAGCGCGAACTGGAGGGCGGTCTCCCGCCAGCAGGCGTGAGAGCTCCACATAGCGCACCCGGCTGTTCCGGTAGGTGAGCCAGTAGAAGCGCATGGACTCGGCGCAGAGGACGGAGGAATACACCGTGTAGTCATAGGGCACCACGCCCCGGTCGTGGGGGTGATCTCCCCGGCCCGGTGAGCCCCACCGCACCCCGAGGAAAGGCGGCGCTGTGGAGCAGGCGGAACAGAAGGGACACCCCCTCCGCTTCGTCCCCGCCCTTGACCGCGTGCTCCCGGAGGAAGGCCAGCCGCACGAAGCGGGAGGGGGACGACCAGTCCCCGGGCAGGCCGGCCGCCCCGCTGCCGGAAAAGCAGGGCTCCAGCCGCTCCCGCCCCAGGCCAGCTCTCCGTAATCCAGGGGCCGGAGCTGGGGATAGTTCAACAGATTGGTACGGTGCCACGGGTAGCCGGGGCTGTTGGTCATCACCCCAACCGTGTTCCGGTAGATGTGCAGCCCGTCCCGGTCGGACTCCACCACGATGCTCTCCCCGGTGCGGTAGGAAAACATCCAGTGGATGGGCGGCACGGTCCCCAGCATGGGGATGGCCACCAGCGACACCCGCTCCTCCAGTGCGCGGGCCACCTCCTCCACCGAGGCGCAGGTGGCCAGGCACCAGGTCACCAGGAAGGGCGGCTGGAGGGGCAGGGTGCCGGGCCGCGCCTCTGGGGCAAAGTGGGCAAACGTGCGGTAGTAGAGCTGGCCGCCCATCAGGCCCTTCTCGTTGAGGCCCTCATACAGGGCCGGGGTGGAACGCAGCACCAGGGAGCCGATGCCCACCGCAGCGTAGGCCGCCGTACAGCGGGTGGACGGCTCCAGATTGCCCTCCAGCTCGGTACCGCAGGCGTAGAACACCTGTCCCCGTGGTACAAAGGTCACCTTGCTGTCCGCCGCAATGCGGTTGAAATCGAAGTTACGCCCCCACAGGTGCCCGCCGTCCGCCGTCTCCCACGCCACCGCGCTGCACCCGGCGGACAGGTCGCCCAACAGCGCCCGCGCCCGGCTCTCGTTAGAATCCATCTGTTACGCCTCCTTCTGGAACCTATGTGCTTATGGTATACGGTCTGTCACTGATTATACACCTTTTTCCCCTTTCCCGCCACCAGCAAAAGGAGCACCCCGGCAGCCAGAAGCAGCCCTTGGACGGCCCAGGCCGCCGCCGGGAGGGAGAAAGCCGGGTCCAGCATCCCCAGAGTCAGGGGATAGGACGTGCACAGGCCGCCGTTCCACAGCCCCAGGGCCTCCGGCAGAGGCAGGGCCGCCAGGGCAAAGGGGAGGAGCATCCACACATAGAGCAGCCAGGGCCGCAGGCGGCCCAGCAGCCAGCCGCTGCCCAGGGCGAACACCAGAGGGGCCCGGATCACCAGGGCGGGCAGGGCCAGGGAGCCCCAGTCCGTCCAGCCGAACAGGCGGGCATAGAGCAGGGCGGCCAGGGCCAGCGCCGCCAGGCAGAGCAGAGCCACCCCCACCAGGGCGGCAGCGCAGCGGGCCAGGGCGTACCGCCGGGGTCGGCGGGGTGGCGGCGGTGAGCACCGCCGCCCGCCGCTCCCGGGCCGACGTGAAAAAGGTGAGGAAAAACAGGGCCCCCACCCACACAAGGGGCAGCAGCCGCCCCAGGTAGGCCCCGAAGCTCCAGGGCGAAAGGGGCCGTATGGGCCACGCCGGGGAGGGCCACGGCGTAGAACACCTGCCCGGCGTAGAACAGCAGCACCGCCAGCAGGCCGATGAAAAACTTGTTGCACAGCAGCCGCCGGCATTCGCAGCGAAAAATCTTAATCAAGGGTCAAGTCCTCCTCCGTCAGCCCGCAGGCGTCCAAAAATTCCTGGTAGGTCAGATAGGGGTACATGGGGTCCAGCTCCCGGTTGAAGAGGCCGTACAGGATCTCATCCATGGCCGCCTCGCCCCCACCAGCTCCTCCGCTTTCAAAATCTTCAGCGGCATCTCGCTGTACTGCCGCATGCCGGACAGGGAGTTGGAGATGGCCAGCCGCTCCGCCTCGGGCAGGGCCTCCAGGTACTCCGGGCGGCGGACGTAGAAGTTGAGGTAGTAGTCCTCCACCTCCCCGCGCCACTGGTCCACATAGTGCTCCCTGGCGTAGTCCCCGCCGTAGAGCTCCTTCACAATGCGGTAAGTGGTGTAGCACGTCAGGCCCTCCGCCGACCAGGGGCTGTCGGGGCCGGAGGTGTCGAACATGTTGCCCAGGCCCCACCACTGGTGGACCAGCTCGTGGATCATCACCTCGGCGGCCCCGCCGCCCTTGCCCGCGTCGCCCAGGTTGTGGGCGGTGAAGTCGGCCTCGTCCAGCAGGCTGGCCCCGTCCCCGGCGTAGCCGCCGCCGGCCACCCGGCTCTGGATCAGCTTGAGGCGCTCCCCATCCCCGAAGGCAAGAGAACCGTAGTGCCCGGCGCAGTAGTCCATCACCGCCCGGACGGCCTCCGCCGCGCCGGCGGCCTCCATGACGGCCTGATGCTTGCGGCCGTAGTAGAAGTCGATGGTAAGCCCCCCGGCCTGGATCTCCTCACGAACGTAGTCGCCGGCATAGAGGATGCCGCCGGCACGGTTGGTCTCATAGCGCCAGGTTTTGGTGCCGTCCCCGTGTTCGGCCACCACCTCCGCCTCGCTGGCGCAGAAGGGGATGACCGTCATGGCGGCGGGCAGGGTGATCTCAATTGTGGCGGGATAGCCGTCTTCGCCTGGCATCACGTTCATCAGGCGGGGAGAGAGGGCCGCGTTCTCCAGACAGAGGTATTCGCCGCTGAGCTCCTTGCCGCCCTGCATGGTGGGCAGATCCTCCTGGGGGAAGCCGCCGTACTCCAGGGTCAGCTCCACCTGCTCCTCGGCCGGGATGGCGACCTCCAGCTTGGCCTCGTTGTACTCCTGGTAATCGCTCACCGAGAAGGGATCTCCACCCCGTTGGCCCGGACGTTGGAGATGGTGTAGCCGGGGGTGACGCCGAGGGCCACCGTCTGCTCCTGCCCCGTGGTATTCTGGAGCTGGTAGGAGTCCGTACCCGCCACCGTGCCCCGCCTTGTGTCCGGCGTGACCCAGGCGGAGCGGCGCAGGCAGGCCACCCCCTCCAGCGGTTCCATCGTCAGGAAGGTCATGGCGCTGAGATCCGGGTTGCTGTGGTCGATGAAGGGCTGAGCGGCACAGCTCCAGCCGCAGCAGAGCAGCAGGGCCGCGGCCAGCAGGGCGGTATACCCGCCGGGCCGTGAGGGCCAAAGAGCCCAGGGGCCCCGGCCGTACCGCCGGATGCACAGGTAGGACAGGGCCCACAGCCCCGCCAGGCCCAGCAGCCAGGTCAGGCGCATGTAGGCGGCGGAGCGGAGGATGCGGAAGTTGGAGAAATCGTCGGACAGGGACCAGACGCAGGGGTTGAGCCAGCAGAGCTGCCAGTTGTCCCGCCAGATGGTGAGGCTCAGGGCCGCCAGAGCGGCCACCAGCACCAGGGACAGGTCAAAGCGGCGGGTGAACTGCCACGCCGCCCCGGCCAGCAGGATACACAGGGGAGGGCCAGGCCCATGAGAATGAGGTAGGCCAGCAGATAATCCCCGCCGTCAAAGACGGCCCACGGTATGGGCCGTCCAGGAAGCCAGGCCAGAAGGGTGAGGGCCAGGGTCAGCGCCGCCGTCCCCAGCAGGGCCATCAGCCTTGCCAGGGCAGCGGTCAGAGGGGACACCGCCGCGTCGCAGAGCGCCTCCACCCGGCAGCGGGAGGTACGGGCGCAGTCGCAGAGGGTAAGCAGGGCAAAGAGCAGCCCGCCCAGCACGCCCCCGGCCAGGGCGGGATTGGCCACATAGAGGGACTGCATCGTGTCGGCCGAGGCGGACCGGTACACCGTCAGCCCCGCCAGGGGGGACAGGACGGTGAGGGCGGCGGCCAGCCAGGTGAGCCGGCCCCGCAGCAGCCGCGTCAGCTCCCGCACCGAGAGAATCCAGACGTTCATGCCTCGCCCTCCCCGGAGATGAGATAGAGGTAGGCGTCCTCCAGGGTGGGCTCGGCGGGCCGGACATAGGGGGGCAGCGTCTCCGCCACCGCCCGACAGGCCACGCCCCGGGCGGTGTTCACCCGGGCGGTGATGTGCAGGCCGTCCTCCCGACCCCCCGCCCGCGCCTCAAAGGTGCCCACGTGGCCCTCTGCCGCCCGGATAAGCTCCTCCGGCGTGCCGTCGAAGCGCAGCCGCCCCTGGTGGAGCACCAGCAGGCGGGAGCACACCGACTGCACATCCTCGATGATGTGGGTGGACAGGAGCACCAGCCGGTCCTGGGCCAGCCGGGAAAACAGGTTGCGGAAGTGAATGCGCTCCTCCGGGTCCAGGCCCACTGTGGGCTCGTCAAGATCAAAAACGCCGGGTCGCCCAGCAGGGCCTGGGCAATGCCCACCCGCTGGCGCTGGCCGCCGGGAGGGTGCGGATTCTGGCCCGCCGCTTCTCCTCCAGATGGACGGCCCCGATCACCGCCCGAATGCTCTCCCGGCCGCTGCGCAGCCCCTTCAGCGCCCCCATGTAGTCCAGAAACTGCTCCACCGTCAGCTCGTCAAACAGACCGAAGTCCTGAGGCAGATAGCCCAGGCGGGCCTTGTAGGCCCGCTCGCATTTGGTCAGAGGCTCGCCGTCCGCCCGTATGGCGCCGCCGGTGGGCAGCAGGCCCGCCACCAGCAGCTTCATCAGGGTGGATTTGCCCGCGCCGTTGGGGCCCAGCAGGCCGATCAGGCTGGGGCTGTCCAGGGAGGCGCTCACCCCTGGAGGGCCTTCTTGCCGTTGGGATAGGTCATGTTCAGTTCTTGCAGGGTAATTTGCATGGCTCGGCATCCTTTCTTGTTTGGGTTCGTCCCAAGGATACCGGCCCCCGTGGAGGAGAGGAGAATGTGTTTTCTGTGGAGGCGCGGAGGGCGGTGAAGCACACCCCGTCGGCGCTGTTCTCGATGCGGCACGTCCCGCCGTGGCGCTCCACGATCATGCGCACCAGATAGAGCCCCAGGCCGCTGCCGCCGGTGGCCCGGCTGCGGGAGGGCTCGGCCCGGTAAAAGGCCTCAAACAGGTGGGGCAGGGCCTCGGCCGGGATGCGGGCCCCGGTGTTTTCCACCGTCAGCACCGCCCAAGCCCCCCGGGCCGCCGCAGTCACCCGGATCTCCGCCCCCTCCGGCGAGTAGAGGGCGGCGTTGGAGAGCAGGTTTTCCACCGCACGGCCCAGCAGGGCGCGCCCCCTCCACCATAAGTCCCGGCTCCAGCGCCTCCACCGCGGTCATCCCCGCTGCTCCAGCAGCTCGGCGTCCCTGGGCCAGCTTCTCCGCCGTCAGGGCGGACAGCTCCACCGCCTCCCGGCGGGAGGCGCCGTCCGACTCCATGCGGGACACGGCCAGCAGCTCCCCCACCAGCGCCTCCATCCGCCCCGCCACCTGGAGGAGCGGGCCAGATACTTCTCCCGGTCCCGGTACACCCCCACGCCGTCCAGCATACCGCTCAGCTGCCCCTTCAGAATGGTGACGGGGTCTTCAGCTCGTGGGAGGCGGCGGAGGCCAGCCGCTGGCGCTCCAGCTCCCTGGCCCGCTCCATGTCGCCCCGCAGGGCCGCGTTGGCCTCCTCCAGCTCGGCCAGGGCGGCTGAGAGGCGCTCCGCCATCTCGTCCAGGCTGCGGCCCAGAGCGCCGATCTCGTCCCGCCGGGTCTCGCCGCACTTCCACTGGAAGTCCAGCTCCGCCATCCGCCCGCGATGGAGCTGATGCGGACGATGGGCCTGGCCAGATAGCGGGAGTACCCTACCGCGCACAGCAGGAAAAGGCCAACAGGGCCAAGGCCAGGCAGGGCGCCGCCCGGTTGAGGGCCTCCTCCGCCTGGTTGGCCAGGCGCATGGGAGGGACAACCAGCAGTTGATAGGTTTCCGCCCGGTCGGCAAAGGTCACCTCCGCGATCAGGGCGTCGCTGAGGTCCGTGGTCACATAGTGCCCGGCCCGTTCCCTCTGTGCCGGGCCGCCATCGGCGCCATAGGTATAGGTGGACACCGAATCAGACTCCTGCACGGCCGTGGTGACGGACACATAGAGGGAGCCCGTGTCCACACTCTCCCCGTCGGGGCTCGCCAGGGATACCGCCGCTCCGCTCTCCCGGACAAATACATCCAGGATGGGCCCGGCGTCGGCCAGCTTAGTTAGGGCCAGCCGGTCGGTGAGCTCGCTCACCTGCACCTGGAGCCGGTCGCCGACCACGGACACATAGGTGATGGGGGTGGCCCAGGCGATCAGTCCGAAGGTGAGTCCCCCCGCCCCCAGCAGCAGCAGCAGGGTGAGCAGGAAGATACGGGCCGTCAGGCTCTCACGGATGTTCCTTCGGCACACGGTAGCCCACCCCTCACAGTCTCAATGTAGTCCACCCCCAGCTTTTTGCGGAGGTTCTTGATGTGGCTGTCCACCACCCGCTCGTCCCCGAAAAAGTCGTAGCCCCACAGCTTGGCCAGCAGAATTTCCCGGGTAAACACCCGCCCGGGGCTGGACAGGAGCTCCCGCAGCAGCTCAAACTCCCGGGCGGTGAGCTGCTCCAGCACCCGGCCGTCCAGGCGCACCTCCACCGCGTCGGGGTCCAGGGTCAGCCCCGGTAGCGCAGGCAGCGTCCGGGCGCGCCGCCCCCCGCCCGCCGCAGCACCGCCGCCAGCTTCCGCAGCAGGATGGGCATGGAGAAGGGCTTGGTGATGTAGTCGTCGATCTCCAGATCAAAGCCCCGGAGCTGCTCGGCCTCTCCGTCCAGGGCGGTGAGCAGGACAATGGGCACCCGGGACTGGCGGCGGATGAGCTCGCACACCCCAAAGCCGTCCAGCTTGGGCAGCATCACGTCCAGCAGGACCAGGTCGAACGCCTCCTGCTGAAAGCGGCTCACCGCCTCAATGCCGTCCCCCGCCGTTGCCGTCTCATAGCCCGCGTCGCCCAGGTACGCCTCCAGCAGCTCCTGGATGTCCTGCTCGTCCTCCACAATCAAAATGCGTTTCACTGTGAATCACTCCTGAAACGGATGATAGCACATAATTGTGAATTTTATGTGGAGAAGGTCTCCCGTGCAGCCGCCAGAAAATACCGCCGTCCCCCTTTTCTTTTCAGGGGAATGATACGGCCCCTTCCTGCTTTTCAAGCATAGCGCAGAAAGGCCCTGGTTCCGCACGTAAGCAGATGCCCCGCCGGCAGTCCAGGCTGCCGGCGGGGCCCTCTCCCCTATTGTTTGGAAATACTTACGGCCGTTGGCGTGGAGTCCTCCTTGCCCAGCTCTCCGGTATAGGTGACGGATACGCAGTCTCCCTCCTCCAGTGCGCCTGTGTCCACTCCCGCTCCGAATTCAAAGGCCTGGTACTCCCCTCGTCCGTCAGGAGCACCAAAAAGTCGCCGTTCCGGTTCACAACTCCCTCCACCGTGCCGCCCGCAGCGCCCTCCCTGTCCGTGCCGCAGGCCGTCAGTATGGCCAGCAGGAGCAGCACCGATATCAGTCTCAGGTATCTCTGTCTCATGTTCCTCCGCCTTTCTCATTGGAATTTTTCGGGCAGCGTCTGTCCCGCCATAGCATAGCAGGCCGCGATCCGCTCCCAGTCCAGCCCGTTTCATTCCCGTCCAGGAAACCCGTCAGGCCCCGGAGCATGGTGTCCTGTACCTCGGCGGACGCGCCGGCCAGGTGTTCCTCCAGGAAAGCAAGGATAGGCTCCACCTCCACAGTAGTTTGAAGAAGCTCATTGTACCCGTCCAGCAGAACCGCACTCTGGTAAGCCTCCTCCGTCTCATAGCAGACCGGCACGTTGTTGCCGGTGCGCCGCTCCACGATCAGGCCCGCCGCCCCCGGTCACCGGCGGCCCGCTCGGCCTTCTCCCGGGTGTCATACTGGCCCAGCTCCACAAAGCCGACCTGCGTCGTCCGCAGCAGGCGCGCCCCTCCTCCGGCGCGGCCATGGCCCTGAGGGCCTCCGGGCTGTCCGCCGACAGGGTGCGCAGCGAGTAGATGGTGTCCAGCCGGTTCTCTGCGGGAGTCAGGCGGATCACAATACTGCCCGGCTCCTGGTACTCCCGGAGCTGCACATCTGCATCGCTCTCAAGCTCCAGTTGGACCACGGCGGCGCGGTCCACCCACCCCTCGGCGGTGTAAACAGACTTGATGTACTGGCTGGTGTCCTGGGCGCGGGAGAGCTCCGACAGGATCTCCACCCGCTCCGTCCCGGGCAGGGTTAGCGTGACCGTCTTGGGAAAAGAGGCGAATTCGGCGTGGTAGCGCCCGGCGCTGGACTGCTCGTAGCGGAGGGTCAGCCACTCCGTATCGCCCTCCCGCTCCATGGTCAGGGCCGCCCGGCCGCCTGCGGCAGTCTGTCCGCCGTCCACGCTGGGCGCATTGACCCGGAACACCTGCACCAGTCTGCCCAGAATCGGCAGCTCCTCCATGGCGGCCGCGAAGGCCGGCGAGGCGTTCACCCCTCCGGCAAACAGGCCCAGCACCAGTGCCAGGCACAAGGCCGACCGGACGGCCCCCCGCCGCACCCGCGCCCGCCGGGCCACCGTGCGCCGCCCACGCTCCAGGCCGGTGTGAATGGCGGCATCCAGCCCCTGCGGCAGGTTTCCTTCGGATGTCTGTATCATATCTGTGTCGTCCTTTCCTTCAATTGATTCATCCCCGGTAGTAATCGGATTTCACGGTACTCTCCGGCTTGCGGAGCACCTGGGCGATCTCCCGGAAGGTCATATCCTCGTAAAATTTCAGGAGAATGACGGTTCGGCTTCGGTCATCCAGCCGCCCCAGCTCCTCCCTCAGCCAGAGGGAGTCTGCCCACCGCTCCTCACCGTCCTCAGCCGGGAGCGCGTCCCACGCCTCCTGCACAGCCCCCTGCGGCGGCCGCCGGCGGAGGAAGGACAGCGCCGTATTGGTCAGTATTCGGTAAAACCAGGGGTAAAAGCGTTCGGGGTCCCGAAGCCTCCACTTGGCGGTGTACGCCTTGCAGACGGCCTCCTGAACCACCTCCAGGGCGTCGTCCTCATTTCGTGTATACCCAAAGGCCACCCGGTAAAAGGATGCCTTTTTCTGCTCAATCCGTTCCACAAATTCCGAGTCGGAGATGGAAGGGTGCGAGACTTGCAGCTGCACGTGTTTTGCTCGCTCCTTTCCGCCTAATAAGACGCGGAAACCCAGCCCTTAGTCGGCCCCACAGGAACTTTTCTCTAAAATTTTATCGTCCCTGGCCCCTCTATGTAAGGAGCCTGCCCCCTGTTTGAAAAGGGGGCAGGCTCTGTTTGATCACCGGACTATTGGGATGCTTCGTCCAGGAACTGGCCTAACTGCGTCACAGGCTCCTGACTGACCTTACGGATGGATATTGGGGTAGCGTGGAGACATCGTTCCCCCGGATGGATGATACGCCAGAACTTCATGTTGAAAACCGGCCGCCTGTTATAAAATTTGAGAAACAAAAACGGGAGGCCAGCCCCTGCGGGCCGGTCCCCCGTTCTGTTCTGCTCAGTATCCCTCGGCGTGCTCGCCCTTCACCAGCTTGACGATCCGGGACGTACCCAGGCGGTCCGCGCCCAGGGCCATGAAGTCCTCGGCGTCCTGGAGGCTGGAGATGCCGCCCGCGGCCTTGATCTTCACGCCGGGGCCGATGTGGGCCTTGAACAGGGCCACGTCCTCCCGGGTGGCGCCGCCGGTGGAGAAGCCGGTGGAGGTCTTGATGTAGTCCGCGCCGGACTCGGTCACCAGCTCGCACAGCTTGATCTTCTCCGCCTCAGTGAGCAGGCAGGTTTCCACGATCACCTTGAGGATGCGGCCCTGGCAGGAGGCCTTGATGGCCTTGATCTCGGCCAGCACCTCATCCCACCGCTGATCCTTCACCCAGCCGATGTTGATCACCATGTCGATCTCGTCGGCGCCGTTGCGGATGGCGTCCTCGGTCTCAAAGACCTTGACGGCGGTGGTAGAGTAGCCGTTGGGGAAGCCGATGACGGTGCAGATCTTCAGCTCGTTGCCCACGTAGTCCGCTGCCTGCTTCACAAAGGAGGCGGGAATGCACACGGAGGCGCAGCCGTACTTCAGCCCGTCGTCGCAGACCTCCTTGATCTGGGCCCAGGTAGACTCCTGTTTGAGCAGAGTGTGGTCGCAGTGGGCCAGGATGTTCTTCACGTCCATTAGATTACTCCCTTTCTACGCGTCGTGCAGTTATTTTACCTCCACCAGCTCGTAGGAGCGGGTGCCGATGCCGATTTTCTCACAGTGGGCCAGGCACACCCGCCAGTCGGTGTCCGGCATGCTGTTGATGAAGTGGTCGTGCTTGTCGCAGAAGCCCTCCCTGTGCATCTGCTCGTCCAGGTGGGAGCCGGGGATGGGGGGCTGTTTCCCGCAGGCGTCGGCGCAGGCCTGGTCCAGAGCCACCGGGTCAAAGGAGGCGAACATGCCCACGTCGGGCACGATGGGCAGGTCGTTCTCCCCGTGACAGTCGCAGTAGGGGGACACGTCGATGACCAGGCTGATGTGGAACTGGGGACGGCCGTCCACCACCGCCTTGGCGTACTCCGCCATGCGGCAGCCCAGCTCCTCCATGGCCGCGTCGTTGCCGGGGCGGATGGCGTCGGTGTTGCACACCGCAATACAGCGGCCGCAGCCCACGCACTTGTCCCAGTCGATGGACGCCTTTGCGGTCCTCCCCAGGTGATGGCCGTGGGCGCACTGGGTGGCGCACCGGCGGCAGCCCACACAGCGGCGGGGCGCCACCATCGGCTTGCCCTGGGCGTGCTGCTCCATCTTGCCCCAGCGGGAACCGCAGCCCATACCCAAGTTCTTGATGGCCGCCGAAGCCGGTCTGCTCATGCCCCTTGAAGTGGGACAGGGAGATGATCACATCGGCCTCCATGATGGCCTTTCCGATCTTGGCGGTCTGGATGTACTCCGCCCTCCACGGGCACCTCCACGTCGTCGTTGCCCCGCAAGCCGTCACCGATGATCACCTGGCAGCCGGTAGACAGCGGGGAGAAGCCGTTCTCATAGGCTGCGTCCAGGTGCTCCAGGGCGTTTTTCCGGCGGCCGGGATAGAGGTGTTGCAGTCGGTGAGGAAGGGACGCCCCAGGCTCTTCACCACATCGGCCACCACCTTGGCGTAATTGGGCCGCAGGAATGCCAGGTTTCCCGGCTCACCGAAATGCATCTTGATGGCCACCAGCTTACGCTCAAAGTTGATCTCCCCGATGCCCGCCGTGCGCATCAGCTTCTCCAGCTTGTTCAGCAGGCTGACCCCCGGCCTGCACCGGAGGTCCGTCATGTAAACCTTGGACCGCTCTCCCATATTTCTGTGTGCCTCCCATTTTGGTTCAAATTGTTAAGTGGTTCTTATTTTATACTCCTTTGCCCGTTCTCGCAAGGGGTTTGCGCTGAAACATAAGCAAAAAGGCCGCCAAAGGAGCACGCAGGCCCCAACACCGCCCTCTGCCCCCACCGGCCGCTGCACCAGGCCCCCAGTGCCGCTCCGACGATGAAAACACGATAATGCCGTAGTACTGGGCCGCCCGGTGTCCGTGGTCCCGCTCGCCGGTCTTCCCCATAGGTACAGCCGCTCCGTGCCGCTGCGCAGGTTTCCGGTGCACATAGTGGTGGCAAAGGCGTTGCCGTTGACCTTGCGGAAGCTCTCCACCTGGACCGCGCAGACAAAGGCCACCAGCACATTGGCCGCGTTGTCCAGCGCCGCGGGCAGGAAGGCCACCGCCGCCAGCAGGAGCAACTCCGCCGCCACGGTGATCTGCCGCCAGTGGAGGGCCTGGGCCCCCGGAACCGTCCGCGGATCAGCTCTGCCGCCAGTACCCCCGCGGCAAAGGCCAGAATGGGTACCAGATAGTGGCCTGCGCCGCCCCAGTCCCCCTCCATCAGCCGTACCCCCAGCAGCACGATATTTCCGGTCTGGGCGTTGGCGAACACTCCACCCCGGATAAGGTAGGTATACGCATCCAGAAAGCCTCCGGTCAGGGCCAGCACCGCCCCAGCCGAAAGCTCTCCGACATCTGCCTGTGTGTCGTCTGTTCCACGCGCTGTCCCCCTCTCAGGACCAAAGGTCCGCTACCAGCTTGTCGAAAAGGTGTTTCGACAAGCTGGCGGGCTTTCTAAAATTAACATAAAATAATAAAAAGTCGTTTGATCCAACGCGAAAGGGAACCCTGACGGTTCCCTTTCACACTATCTTTCCTCCAAATCCTTCGGCAGGAGGGTTTATCGGCAGTCTTAGGGGCGGGCCTTTGGCCCGTCCCCCTGTGTCCGGCTCAGAACGGCAGGCCGAGCCCTCCGGTGAGCTGCTGCATGGTGGAGGCGGAGTCGCTCTCTGCCGCCCGCAAAGCCTCGTTCACCGCAGCCACGATCATGTCCTGAAGCATCTCCACATCCTCCGGATCCACCGCCTCGGGTCAATGACGACCTCCTTCAGCTCCCGCTTGCCGGTCACTGTGGCGGAGACCACGCCGCCGCCCGCGGCGGCCGTGTAGGTCTTGGTCTCCAGCTCCTGCTGCATTTTCATCATGTCCTGCTGCATCTTCTGAACCTGCTTCATCATGTTCATATTCATGCCGCCGCCAAAGCCGCCCATTCCGCGGCTGTTGAATCCCTTGCCATCGGTCGCAACTCCTTTTATTCCTGAATGATGATGTTGTCAAACTGCCGGCTGAACGCCAGCAGATCGTCCAGTTTGTCGTGCTCCGCCGCCTGGGCGGGTGCCGCTGCGGCCGGGGCAGCGGGCTTCCCCACCTTGACCGCGCAGCGCCGGGACGCCGGTCTGAGCCGAGGCCAGCCGCCCCAGCTCCTCCAGAATGGAGGCTCCGCCCACCATGCTCTTGGTAAACTCGTCCTTCACCCACAGCGTGAGCACCCGTCCTCCAGCCGCCCCTGCACCATGGCCGGGTTGCTCAGGAAGGGTAGACCGCAGGAAATTTTCCCCGCACCGCCGCCACCAGGCCGGGCCAGAGGTCGGCCGCGGCGCCGGCCGGCTTCTCCGCCGGTGGGCCTCTCCGGCCACCAGGCGGTCCTCAGGAGCTGTAGACGGCTCCGGCGTCTCGTCTACGTCTACCCGCTCCCCGGCTCATCAGGCAGTGGGGGCCGCTCCTCCTCCCACGGGGGGCGCTCTGCCGGGGCTGACTCCACCCTTGGGGCGGACGGCTCCCGCTTCGCCGGTGCGGACTGCTTCATGGGCTGCCCCGGTACCGCGCAGGCCGCCGGAATCCCCGCCAGCAGCTCCTCCACCCGGGCCAGCCGGGCATTCAGCGCCGCGGTGCTCTCGTCCAGGCCCGGGTCGCAAAGGCGGATGAGGCACAGCTCCGTGTCCGTCCGGCGGTTGCCGCTGCGGGACAGATCTGCGATGGTGGTCTGAAGCAGGCCCAGCATCTGTACCAGCCGGGCCGTCTGGAACTGGTTGGACAGGCGGCGCATCGTATTTTCGTCATAGCCGCCGGTGAGCAGGGCCGCGCCCCGGGGGCCGTCTTTCGGATGAGCAGATCCCGGGTCAGGGCGGACAGCTCGCCCAGCAGAGAGCCCACGTCCTTCCCCGCGCCGTACAGCCGGGCCAGGGTCTCAGGGCCCCGGCGGTGTCTCCCCGCCGAGCTGCTCCATGAGCCGCGCCGTCTCCAGGTTGCCCGCCAGCCCCAGGGCGTCCAGCACCTCCTGCTCCCCGATGGGGCCGGATGGACCGGCGCACTGATCCAGCAGGGACAGTGCGTCCCGCAGGCCGCCGTCGGCCAGCCTGGCCAGCAGGCTGGCCCCCCCCCGCAGCTCAATGCCCTCCTCCCGGGCCACATAGGCCAGCCGGGCAGCGATGTCGCCGGGGAGAATCCGCTTGAAGGAGAACTGCTGGCACCGGGACTTGATGGTGGCCGGCACCTTGTGCAGCTCCGTGGTGGCCAAAATGAACATGAGGTGCTCCGGCGGCTCCTCCAAAATCTTCAGCAGCGCGTTGAAGGCCGCAGTGGAGAGCATGTGCACCTCATCCACAATATACACCCGCTTGCGCACTGCCGCCGGGGTGTATACCGCCTCGTCCCGCAGGGCGCGCACCTGGTCCACGCCGTTATTGGAGGCGGCGTCCAGCTCCAGCACATCCAGGATGGAGCCGCTCTCAATGCCCAGGCAGGACGGACACTGGTTGCAGGGATTGCCGTCCACCGGGTGTTCACAGTTCACCGCCCGGGCCAGGATCTTGGCGCAGGTGGTCTTTCCCGTTCCCCGGGTGCCGGTAAACAGGTAGGCGTGGCTCAGCCGGCCGGTGGCCACCTGGCGCTTGAGCGTGTCGGTGATATGGGACTGGCCCACCACATCGTCAAAGGTGCGGGGCCGCCATTTGCGGTACAGGGCCTGATACAAGGGCGGTCACCTCAAATCAAATCAAAAGGAGAGGGGCGGAGGATGCGGAAAGCCGCGTCGCTTCGCCCCTCTCCCGCCGCGTCCGGCGCGTGGCAAGACCGCACACCGGCCTTTGGAGACTGCGCTATACCCGTTACCCAGGCAGCCGGCTCAGGAGCGGGACCCCGCGGCACAGGTCGCGGTCCGCTTAATGCTGCTCGGTTCCCCGCCTGACACGGTTCACGGTGCGGCCTTGCGCGGGACCGATCCATCATCGCTGCTTACCTGGGGCAGACAGCACAACGCAGTTCCGGGGGCCGGGATTCATCCCTGCTGTAGCGGGTTGCAGGTACAGGGCACCGCTAACTCCCCGACTAGTGCGGCCTTGCCGCGGGCCGGCCGCCTCTGCGCCGTCCGTCGGAAGGCTGTATTTGATATCATACATCATTTCCCGCCATTTATCAATATCACTTTTCACTTTTTTAAAAAAGGTCTTTACAACCGGATAAATTATGCTATAATATCTGAGTGTCCACGACAAGAATCTTTCATTTTGCTGAGAGCACTCTGTATGGGCCTATAGCTCAGCTGGGAGCGCAAAGGGTTCGGTTTTCTGCCACACTTGTAATTTCATATTGCTTTATTCTTCTGTTCCGCTTTTGGAACTGTTGATTTGGGCCTATAGCTCAGCTGGGAGAGCGTACGGTTCGCATCCGTAAGGTCGTCGGTTCGATCCCGATTAGGTCCACCACACTCGGGAGGTCTCGTTTTGAGATCTCCCGAGTTTTTCATGCTTTCAGGATGCGCGATAGTACACACTCTTGTCCCCTTCCGGATGCAAGAAGTCGAAGAACTGTGTGACACTGATTTTGAATTCCACTTCGATTTCAAAGTTCCTCCCGATATTCACCCGCTCAATGAGCTGCCGCAGGATCATCTTCTTTCCCTCGATACTACTCCCCGCATACAGGTCGGCCCAGGACATAATCTTGTCATACTCCTTTTGGACGGCAACGGCAGAGTCCTTCAGATCAGCCGCTTTTTCTTTGGCCTGTTCCAATTCCTGTGCCAACGCCGCCAGTTTGCTTCGGGTGTCCTCTATCATCTCGCCGAGGATGTCTGCCCCAAAACTGCCAGTCCCATTGATGGTCTTGATGATCTCTTTCTTGTAGCTCTCCAGCTCCCGTTCTGCGGAGGCATGGAGTTTCTCCAGATTCGCCACCGAACTGTTTGCCAGTTGGAGTTCTTTTTCCCGCTGCTTTTGAATGAGCTGGCTCCTGGGTGCAGTCTTCATCCGCTCAAAGAGTTGGATGACGATCTGATCAATAATGCCGTCCAGTTTCTCGCCGGAGTATCCGGTCTGACCGTCACAGTCCTGAGGATGGCGGATCTTGTAGTGGCAGGCATATCGGATACGGGTTTCCCGTTTGGGCTCACCCTTGGCGCGTCTGCCGCTGCTGGTGGTCAGCACCAGCTTGGAACCGCAGTGGGCGCAGTAGACCATCCCGGAGAGCAGCGCCTTCCCCTTGGAGTTAAAGGGCACCTCATTGTGGTGCATTGTCCTGGCCTCCATCAGCTCCTGTGCCCGCTCATACAGATCCAGTGGAACGATTTGCAGCTCCGGGAAGATTTCAGAGCGTGTTTCCCCACTGCGCAGGATTCCAACATACATGATGTTCTTCAGCATTTTGATGATGGTGGTATTGGCGAAGTTGGTTCCCTTTCGATTGAGATAGCCGTTGTGATACAACCACCGTGACAACCGCTGTGCGCCGAACCCTCATAGACATATTTTTCAAAGATGATGCGCACCACCGCAGCTTCATCCGGGTCAATCAGAATCTCGTTGACTTCGTGATTCTTTTATTGAAGCGCCCCTGCTTTTCCAGGCGGTATCCATAGGGGACGATCCGCCTCGGAACCTCCCCTCCTGCACGATTTGCGAAAGGCGTGTCTTTGTTCGTGCGGAGGTTTTGAGGCTCTCGCCGGAGGCCTGCCAGTAACGGATGTAGTTCAGCAGTTTGTCGATATGATCATCCATCTTCTGCTGCCCTTCCATTGCGCTCCACACTTCGATTCCGTTTCGGATGAACCACTCTACTACGAAGGGCGTCTCATCGTCCCGCCGTCCCAGGCGGTCGAACATGAACACCAGCAGGATGTCAAACTTCCGTTCCTCGGCGTCCTGGCGGATCTCCTGAATGGCGTCACGGTCAGCGGCAGCCACCTTGAAACCGGAGCCCTTTTCCGCAAACTCTTTGACGATCGTCCATCCCTGGCTCTCCGCAAATTCACGGCAGTATTGTTTCTGCATCGGGATATCATCTTTTCTACCTGTCCTTTGGTAGAGACTCGATAGAGGCAATATACTCTCTTATTTTTTTCCATGATTGCACCTTATCCTTTCTGGTGTTGGACTGCGGTGCATATGGTTTGCTCAGATTAAATTGTCAAGGTTCATATGCACACACAGTATCCCACACCTCTGGTAAAAGTCTACTGAATCAAGCAGGCTTGTTCAGGTTTTCAAAGTCCTGTGCCATCAACAGCGTCTGCTCAATTGCAGACACTGTGTCAGGCTTTGTGATGGTGTTTTTGAAGCGGAGAGCAACAATCAGTCCGTCCACTTCCATCGTGATATATTCTGTCGGCTCAGAGTATCGGGGATGCTCCCGATCATACATTGCCTGCTGATAACTCATGTGATCATCCTCCTTTACATGGTCTGCTGCCAAGTTTGTTCTTCTTCGTGGTCGTCCTCGGCGTGGCCTTGGGCGATTTTCTTTTGTCGTTCTTTCCGGAGGGCCTTGCTGTCTGCGTGGTAGTGCGTGGTGGTGGCGTCCCTCACGGGAGCATTGTCTTGGCCGCGCTCCAGAGCGTGTCCAAACTGGACCACGCCACCCACAGCACTAACCCAGTCAGCGCCAGGGCCGCCAGTCCCAACAGCAGACTGGTCCATGGAATGTCCGGCAGACTCGGTCTGGGCAGTCTGATGCTGGGCAGAGAAAACGCTTTCGTTCCGCTTCCCAGCCTGTTCGCTCATCTTCTCCAGATGCTTCACCGCATTCAGCAGCTCGTCCATCTGCGTCCGGGTCGGGAGCTGCGCCAGCAGTTCGCTGACTTTCTTGAGATAGCCAGTCTGTCTCTCGGTGTGGTCCCCAGTGCATAGAGGCTGCTCAGCAGTTCCTCCCACTCCGCTTTCGTAGGATGCACTTCGGGAGGCGGTGTCAGCTCCTGCGCCGGAGGCTGCGGTGTGGTCTGTACCATCTGCGCGGGACGATTCTTTTCCAACAGCTCGTCCATAGATAATTTCTTCTCTGATCCTGAATTCATATTCCATATTCTCCTTCAGATATTTCTCCCCGAACAGCAGGCGGTCACGGCACTGCCAGCCGCTGGGTGTGGTGTAGGTGATGTTCCGCCGGGCCGCTTCCCAGCGCACCTTGTAGCCCTCGCTCTCCATCAGTGCAATGAACTCCTCACGGCTGGAGGCGTGGCGCATACAGTCGTTGATGATATTCATGAGCTGCAGTTTTTTGCTCTGGCCATGGGCGGCCGTGTGATACTCGCCGATGGACATCGTCTTGGCCTTCTTTCCTGTTCGTGGGGTTGAACACAGGGAGAGAAAACTCCATGCAGACCTGATCGTTGCGCTGCCGCAGTTCCTGGAGCTGCTCCTTTGCGATGTGCAGCTTTTTTCCTGTATCGAAGTTAACGGAGTTGATGAGGAAGTGGGAATGGATGTGTTCCCGGTCTGTGTGGGTGCAGACCAGGACTTCATGGCCCTCATAGTACTCAGCCAGCTTCAGCGCCGCCGCATGGGCGGCGACCGGGTCGACCGCTTCGCCTTTTGGGAAGCTCTGCACCATGTGGTAGAACAGCACGCCATCGGTTTTGTGATGCAGCCGCTTGGTGGTCATGAAGTCCGCGTAGATAGATTCCGGCTGGCAGTTGATGCCTGTGACCAACTGTTGCCCGTCACACTCGGTTTTCTTATTCTGCATGGTGTACCGCATCACGGCTCCCATGCATCCGGTGGCCTGCCCCCGCTTGTAGTTGGTGAAGCTGATAATGGCCATCCTCACCACCGCTTTCGTTCCAGGATCAATCGGACGGCTGCGCAGAGTTCAGAGAATGCCTGGCGTACGCTGTCCAGATTGACTACCGTGACGCGTCCCATGTGCGCCAGGGTGACGAGTTGATTCAGATTTCTGCCGATTGACTTCAGCTCCTTGAGCACTTCTTTAGTCCATCGACGACCACAACCTGCTTTCCCAGACAGCAGGCTGTCACATAATCGCTCATGGACATCCCGGAGCGTTTCGCCAATTCCTTGATGGCCTGTCGGTCTTTGATGCCATCCGAGTGCTGAACTTGATATCTTTTCATGTGGTTTCTCCAGTCTTCGTAAAATGGGGTGGGGCAGCGCCCCGCAAACAAGCGGAAGGCGGGCGGCGGCTGTGCCGGTGACCAGACAAACGCGATGCTGGCCACCTCCAGGGAGGTGATTTTTCCTCTGCCGTCCCTCTCCGCAAAACGGGCCACAAACGGGCTTTTGTTCCGCTGCGAGTGTTTACTCCACCTCGGCAGAAAACCCGTAAATCGCCGCACAGCGCCCGACAGGGTCGATAGGGACGATTTCTCCGGCACGCTCCAAATCGTCACTTTCGGCACGGCGCAGCTCAATCACTCGCTTTCCGTTGCTTCGGCGGATCACTGCAGCAATTCCGTTCTTCCTTAGGGCCTCAACGCTTTGCAGGATCATCCTTGAAATCTTTTTGGGCGTTACCCTTCAGACTTATCAGGGTCGATATTTTCGGAGAGTTCCGTGGGAGTGCCGATAAATATTGTTCTGGTGCTCATAAATGCAGAGAGGAGAACGACGATCCGATCCTCACGCAGCACGGGTTCTTCTCTGCTATCCGAAACCAGCTCCCACACATTTTCATCGTTGCGCTCCAGTATCAGCTCCCGGTATTCAATGTCGCGGCCGGTGCAGGAGAGTTTTGCCCTGCCGCTGCCCCGCTTTTCTTCCACCAGTGTGAAGCTGGAATCCACTGCGCCGCTGATGGCAGTGGTGCCGGAGATCCGGTGGAACACATCTTCCGCCTTTTCTTTCCGCAGATGGTGGATGAGCAGAATCGCGATGCCGTGCTTGTCCGCCAGCCGCTTGAGCACAGACAGATCTTTGTAGTCGTTGGCGTAGGTGGCGTCGTGAACTGGGCGGACCATCTGCAGGGTGCCAATGATGACCAGTACGGTGTCTGGGTGAGCGGCAAGGAATGTGTCCACCTGTTCCTCCAACCCTTGACCGATGAGGGCGCACTCCGTGCAGAAGTGGACGCTGTCTGGTGCGTCCTCTGTGATCTCAAACAGCCGGTTCTGGATGCGGAGGACAGAATCCTCCAGGCAGAGATAGAGGGTGGTACCCTGCTTGGTGGTCATGTTCCAGACCGGTTCGCCCTTGGCCACCGTCACCGCCAGCCACAAAGCCAGCCAGGACTTACCCACTTTCGGGGAGCCTGCCAGGATGTGCAGACCCTGAGAGATCAGGGTATCCACCACAAAATTGGGCGGTTCCAGCGGACGATCCATCAAGGTTCTGCCGTTAACTGTGATCAGGGGATGGTTCATTTTGTTGTTCATGTTTGGTACCTCCATTTCAAGAATTTGAATACAAAAAGCTCCCACCTCAAAAGAAGTGGGAGTAGTATTCATTTTGATTTTGAAATGGTTTATGGTAGAATGGAGCAAACGGAGGTGAGCCAATGGCGACCTATCAGATCTACGAGCTCTCTGCCCGGGCGGTGATGAGCTATGCCGCGGAGCAAGACGGCGTTTACACCTTTGCTCTGAACCGCAGTGCTACCGAGCACCAGGGTACCGGGTGCCAAGCACGAGCAGGACAGCTGCGCCATGTTCCACCAGCTGATGTACCAACTTCACGGGAAGGGCTGGCGGGAGCGTGGCGAGGAGAAAGTCACAGCAATTTCCGAAGTGCTGTTCTATATGGACTTCGCCGGGATCTTTGACCGGCGTGGAACCGGGAAGATGCAGAAGGTTCGCCGGGAGAAGGCCAGAGACATGTTCCGTCCTGAGGGGATCACTCTGGACTTCGGCAGCGGTTCCTGCCGCTATGTGGCCTTTGAGCGCTCCGCCAGTATGAGCCGCCAGTCCCGCCTCTCCTTCATCCGGGCGGATCTGTATGAGCCCATGCGCCATCGGATCATGCTGAACATGGAGCTGGATCGATGCCAGCTCAGCAAACTCTACGCCTACAACGGTCTCATGTTCTCCAGCGGAACCCGTGTGGACGGCATCCGCATTGACAAAAAACACCGGGTCATCGTCATCGACAATCCAACCAGGAGCGTGAAACGAGCACCAGTCATCACCCTGCGGGAAGGCAGAGAGCCGGGAACCTTCTACTGGGCAGATACACTGGAAGATCTGGACATCACCTGTTTTGACGGCGTGGGCCTTATCTCCAAAGAGTACGCCCAGGTAGTGGACAAGGCTTGTTGCGGCAGCCACACCCACACCTCCTTCCAGATCCGGATGCCCTACATCAAGGGAATGCTCCATCAAGTGGATTTCAAGGACTTTTTGAAGCGCAGCGGCACCCAGAGCATCGTGGACATCTGGGGCAAGGCGCACCCTGTCCGCAGTGTGGACATCATCCTCACCCGCAGTCAGTTCAAGGCGTATGGCTGGCTGCGTGAGAACGGTATGACCTGGGAGGACTACTGGGACGCCTTTCGGGACTACAACCACGCCCTGTACATCACGAACCTGAGCAAGACGGAGCCGGAGGAGCTGGTGGAACTCAACTACCAATTCCTCTCCACCCTCTCCATCCAGCCGGAAGAGTTCCGCCCCGCCGACCTGCCGGAGGGCTGGAACCACAGTCCGGAGGATGATCCCCGGCAATGGCTGACCAAGGCCACCGAGACGGCCTACTATAACTTTCGTGCCAACGAAGCATATCAGCAGGAGTATTTTCGCCGGGGTCTGAGCCAGCCCAGAGGAAGCCGGGCAAACATCATGGCCCGGATGCTGGAGAAGAATCCGAAGTTTATTCGGGAATCTATCTATGCGGAACAGCTGGATGGGCAGGCCCGGAAGATCCTCCGAGGCTACGCCGTTGGGCGGTTGCTGGTGCCAGGGGACAACCGTTTTCTCTCCGGTGACCTGCTGGAACTGCTGCTGCAGTTAATCGCGCCCCGTGTGTTCCAGTTGCCCGGTGAGCGGGACTTCTGCAATCAGGTGATGGGAGATTTCTTTGCGGAGGACAGCTTCTTTGCTCCCGGTGCGGCCTATGACCATGAGGACAGCTGCACCCTTCTCCGCAACCCCCACATTGCCCGGAACGAGGAATTGCAGCTGTCGGTGTATCCAGAGGGAGACGAACTGCGCCAGCATTACCTGGGCCACCTCACCGATGTGGTCATGGTGTCCGCAGACAGTTTGGCAGCGGAGCGGCTGGGCGGTGCCGACTACGACGGCGACCTTATCAAAACCATAGCCGATCCCATTCTGAACCGATGTGTGAAGCGGAACTATGATTACGATGTCCACCAGCAGCTTTCCAACAACGCCAATCTGCCCCTGCTGAAAATTCCATCCTTGTCCGCACCTAAGTCCGGACGCCAATGACTGGCAGGCCCGGTTTCAGACGGTGGAGAACACCTTTGCCGCCCGCATCGGACAGATCTGCAACGCCGCCCTGGATCGCAGCGTCATCGCCTACAACGACCACGCCGACCCGGAGGAGCGCAAGCGGTGCCGCCGGGACTTGGAATCCCTGGCCATCTACAGCGGACTGGAGATCGACGCAGCCAAGACCGGTGTGCGGCCCAATCTGGATGAATTTCTGGGCGGACGGAAGGTAAAGCGCACTCCTTTCCTCCAGTACAAATACTTGGTGGAGCGTGCGGAGGAGCGCCGCCGCGCCTGGTACGAGCCTACTCACCGAGAGCGGTTGGAGGCTTTCTTTGCTGGGATCGACTGGAACCAGGTGGATTCCCCGGTGGAGCGATTGCCCTGGCTGGCCCGCCAGCTGGAGCGCAACACGCCGAAAGTTCAGGAGAAACCGGCGAAGGACAGTGAGTTGTTTATCTTTGCCCAGGAACGAAGCTGGAAGAAACATCTGGACCAAAACATTCTTTCTTCTGTCTCTGCCTTGCTGTGGGACTATGAGCACTGCCTCTCCCGCATCCGGGCCTGCCGCGCCCCCCTGCCAAGGGGCCAGCAGCGGAAAACGGATATTGACCGTATCCTCTACGCCAGGGGACAAGAGGAGGTTTATGACAGCGACGAGCTGTATGCCTTCTTCCAGCAGCTTTCATCGGAGAGTATTTCTACTTTGAGAAAGGCGATCGTAGAACAGCAGTGGCACCTGATGGCAGAAGGACAGAGAGAAACATTTCTGCGGGAGCATCTGCCGGAGGCGGCGTGCTACTACGATCTGCTGACCGATTTCCGCCACGGCGGATTCCGTATGTTGGGTGATCTGGTCTGCGACATCGACGATCTGAGTCTGCCGGGAGCGGAAGCAGCTCCGCCGCCCGGCAGATTCCCCGGCCTTCCAGAAGATGATGGAGACCTATCTGGCTGCCCCTTCAGCGGCAATGAGCGGGCCGTGGTGTCCAAGGTCTGCCGCAAGCTGCTGAATAAGATCGTCCGTCCCAGCCTGGCAGTGCCCTATGTGGTGGCTCTGGGTAAACGGAACCTGCTGTGGGACCTGCTGCCGGACCACATTGAGGAACATGTGCTGGAGGTGGATCATGCTGAATGAGCGGAAGGAATTTCAGGACTATACCGGTGCGGTAAACTACACCGCCCGGAACAAGCAGGACACCACCTACCTGGGCCGGTTCACATTCGACACCATCCTGGATTTCGAGGGACTCAATCGGGTGCTGACCATTCTGGCAAGAGGGTTTCTGTTTCATAATGAGGATGGCAGCTCCGCTGAAGCGCCCGGGAACGTATTGACTATGCTAAGCGGGGCTTATGCGCCTGGTGCAGTGTGCCGGACAGCAAAAGCCACGCCCCGGGAGGCGTGGCAGTTCGGCAGTGATTTTGGAAAACTCCATGGGGAGTTTCCCAGCCTTGTGGAGAAAAACGGCAGCGGATGGTTTCATAGGCATGTGCATCGGGTGGCGGCCTTTGTGCGGGAAAACCCGGAGAGGGTGTCCAGCAGTGCCGGAAGAAGTGCGCAGCCATTGAGAAGGGCTTCGACCAAGCCTGGAGGGACAAGGTGATCCAGATGCAGATTCCCCCTGTTTGCCCCCACCACCAAGGGGCAGTGGGGATTGCGGTTTGACAGCTGTCTGGCCCAGGCTTTGGAGCTTGGGCCGCTCCGGGATAAGGAGCAGTCGCTGCCGCCTGAGTTAGTGGAACAACTCCACACGCTCACGCCCAAGGGCGTTCCTCTGGATATGGTCACAACGCTGGCGGCCTACTACCTTGCCAACAAGCCGGAGGACTCCGACTGGGTAGTGCTGCCGGTGGCCAACTTTGACGCGTACTTCGGCACCACCAGCTTTGGACGGAAGTATCTCAAGCAGATCCCGGAGAGCATTTTGGAGCGCTCCGAAACTGGCTTTGGACTGTGTCGGTATCGGCTGGGTGGCACCCTTGTCATTAAGTAGGGATAGAATCAGGCATCCATCTCCGCCTTTTCTTCCGAAGATGGATGCCTGTCTATTTCAAAATGATTCAGTTCGTATGCCAATTCCACGCCAGACGGAATCCGCAGATAAAGCTGTCCACGGAGCGTTGCTCTATCATCAGATTCTGGGCGTCGATGATCTGCAGCACCAGTTTACGCTCCGGCTTGTCCAACCGCTCAATTAGCTGCCGGTGGCAGACTTCAACTTCCTGCTCGGATTCCACCATAGGCAGAGGGGTGTAGAATTTGTCGTACAGCAATCTCAAAGTTTCGTTCATGTGCCCCGCCTCCTTGTAGCAAGACACAATAGCACAGGTTAAGGAAAATAGCCAGCTCTTTGCGGATATTTTACAACCAGAAAGTTGCGCTTTTATCCAGGGTCTCTTTCCTCTGTTTCCAGTCCGGCATCAGCATCGTTAAGAACGCATAGAACTGCTTCGAATGATTTGGGTGAACGAAGTGGCAGAACTCGTGCATCACGACATATTCGATACAGTTGCGTGGTGCTTCTAACAGCCTCTTATTCAGTGTAACGACTCCCTTTTTGGCCAAACAAGATCCCCATCGGGTCTCCATATTCCGAATCCGTAATTTTGGCATCGGCACCCCATATTTTTGAAATACAGGGTAGGTCTCCAAAATAATTTCACCGAAAATGGATCGACACTGCTCATCCAGGTAACGGGTCACCATCTTTTGCTTTTTTGCAAAGTCTTCCGTGTCTTTCACACAAAGGTGCAGATAAATCCCATCAGAGGAAATTGTGTCCCGCACATTTCTCTCCACTTTCAGGCGGACTCCTCTGCCCAGCAGATAGAAAGTCTCTCCACTGACATATTGCTTGGGTTGAGGGGCATACTGCGCCATCTCACGAAACTTTCTTTGTGCCGAGCGAATATAGGCCCCTTTGCTCACTACAAAATCGTCAACTTTTTCAGTAGGGACATCTGAATTAGCCGAAACATAAACCTTACAATCCTTATGAACCCGCAAATTCAGATTTTTACCAGCTTCTGCTCCAGCAGGTAGTGGATCTCGTTGTTTTCATATACGACGGTTCTTTCCTGCGTCATTGCTGTCAAAACCTCCGAAGCGCCACTGTTTTGACATTTTCAATGATTTTATCGATGGTGTCAAAAGACAGTTTTAATCCCCGCTCTTTCTCATAGTCATAAAAAAGGTCATCAATATCCTGCGAAATCCGGTCGTGGATTGTTTTGTTGTTAGTCCAGTCCACCTGACTGTGGTTAGCCACAATTTTTGTAATCTCTTCCGCAATCTCCGCAACAAAATCAGGAGAAACTTCCGCTTCCTTCGCTTCGTCAAACACCGCAGAAAGAACACCGTAAAATGCTTGGGCATGAACATTATTCTTAATGGATTCCGGATAGGTTACGCTGCTCTTTCCGGCGTGATAATCTTCCATGATGGTACGCATCTTTGCCAGATATTCCGCCTCGGAGATCACCTTTTCCTTGTACTGATCCAATGCATCCTTAATCCGCTTGGAGAAACTGTCGTAATAGGCAGGATTCTCTTGATACTTTTCGCTGATGCTGCGGGTCAATTTGCTGGTAATAGCATCTGCCTTTGCTCGAAGAGATCCCAACTCCTCCAATTCCCGTTCAAAATCATCCTTGTTCAGAATATCGATGGGGCTGGTGATCTGTTTCAGACCAGCTACGGAGAGGTGTGTATCAAAAAGATTTTGCATCAGCGGCTCATATTCCCGGTTATCAATGGCATCACAATAACGGATTTTCACGCTGCGGCGCACCTTAGAGAAAAAGATAAAAGTGTTTTGATACTGCTTCAATTCATCTTTCGGAACGGCTGCATACGTCTGTTCCGCATTCAGCACTATATTCAACGCTTTGCCAAGAGCACAGAGGAGATGATAAAAGTTCTCTCGCTTCTTATCGTCAGCAAGAAACACTTCCACTTCTTCGGTGTCGCGTGGATTTTTCAAGTCTGCAAACAATTCTGTCAACCGAGTATAGGCTTCCCGCAGGCCAGCCACAGATGACATGACATCCACCACGACACCCTTCAGGTCTCCGCTGTCAAAGTTCTCCAGCCCGGCGCCACTGTACAGATCCATAGCGGTATCCAGCTTTTCAATCAGTCCACGGTAGTCCACAATAAGGCCGTAGTCCTTGCCTTCATACAGACGGTTGGTGCGGGCAATAGCCTGGAGCAGACCGTGTTCTTTCAACTCTTTGTCAATGTAGAGCACCTGGCAGATGGGGGCATCAAAACCGGTAAGCAGCTTACTGCACACAATAAGAATATCGATGTCCCCTGCGCAGAACTGGTTCTTCATTGCCTCTTCGTAGGCATCTGCTTCACCGTAGCGGTTCATCATTTTATTCCAGTAGGCAATGACCTTATCGTCGGCCACCTTCGTCTACATCGTCTACACTTTCCCGGAGATCGGGTGGTGAAATCACCACTGCACAGTTCAAATCCCCAAATTGCTCAAAACACTCCAGATACCGAATCGCATCCCGCTTGTAGTTAGTGGCCAGCATAGCCTTAAAACCGGTATCTTTGTATCCATCAATGAAGTGCTCATTGATATCCAGAGCGATTCGCTTGATACGGGCATCGGTGGAGGTCAGGCGGCGAATACTGCTCCATTTCCGGGAAAGGTCATCTCGCTGCGCTTCCGTCAGCCGTTTGGTGGTCTGTTTAAACCAGAGGTCGATATTTGCCTCGTCCACATTCTGTTCCACAAAGCGGCCTTCGTAAATGAGCGGCACAATGGCTCCGTCATCCACACCATCCTTGATGGTATATTTATGGATCAGCTTTCCGAACTTCGCCATAGTGTTCTTCTCTTTTTTCATCAAAGGAGTACCGGTAAAGCCGATGTAGCAGGCATTGGGGAACACCGCCCTCATTTTGGTGGCCAGCAGGCCATAGTTGGAGCGGTGGCTTTCATCCACCAGCAGAAACACATCCCGCGAAAAATTCTTGTGCTCCATTTTTTCAGCGGTGTTGAACTTATTGATGATGGTAGTGACTACATCCGCCTTGCCGCTATTCAGCAGTTCTACCAGATTCCGTCCACTGGTGGCTCTGGCTGGATTGAGGCGGGTATGAGCAAAGGTGGCGGCGATCTGGCGATCCAATTCCTTACGATCAGTAACAACAACCACTTTCGGATTGCAGGCGGACAGTTCCATTAAGATATACTTTGCCAACATAACCATGGTCAGACTTTTTCCACTGCCCTGGGTATGCCAGATAACGCCGCTTTGACGGTTGCCCTTTTCATCCTGCTGTTGAATGGTCTTGATAATCTCTTTGATGGCGAAATACTGATGATACCGGCAGATTTTCTTTACATTGGCGTCAAATAGCACAAAGTACCGGATCAGTTCCATGACCCGTTCTTTGCTGAACAGAGAAATTAAATTCCGGTCCTGCTCAGTGGGGGTACGGTCAGTCACATGCTGGGCCAGTGCATCTTCCAGAAAAGCAGTGTCCTGCTCCTTCACACATTCCAGAATTTTTTCGGCGTGCCGGTGGTGGCATACTTCACAGCGTTTTATTGGTCGCCATCACAATCTGGGCAAACTTGTAGAGCTGTGGGATATACTCCTTTTGCTGGTTGCGAATGTTCTGCTCCACGGCCTGTTCTACACTGACCTGCGGGGCTTTACACTCAATGACAGCGAAGGGGATACCGTTGATAAACAGCACAATATCCGGCCGGGCGTTGTGGAGCTTGTCCCGACTGTCTACTGCAAACTCCTCAGTAACATAGAACAGGTTGTTCTCCAGATGCTCCCAGTCGATGTATTTCAGGTTGAAGCTGAGAGTTTTACCCTCACCCACAGTCTCTGGATAGCTTTTGCCCAGTAACAGGGCATCATAGATTTTTTCACTGGAGCGGACCAGGCCGTCAGTTAAAGGCTCGTCCAGATCTTCCATAGCTCGCTCAATGTTGGCGGCTGAGAACTCGTTTTCCGCACCGGCGAAGGCGTAGCGGTTGAGCCGCCGCAGCTGTCCTCGAAGAATGTCTTTCAGCAACACATGGTATCGGCTGCCTCTCTGCGCCTCGCAGTCCTCCGGGGATATGTAGGTATAGCCCATGGACCGCAGCAGATCAATGGCCGGTTGTTGGCTGATATTCTTTCTAAGTACAAGGATTTGTCCATGGTTGCCTCCTTTCGGAAATATCAGTAAAAGCAGGAATAGCGGGGCGGGAAATCCCGCCTCGCTCTCCTGTCTCTGGATTTACTTTTCTTTGCGGACTCCCTTAAAAGGAGTGCCATCCTTTTTGACATCCATAAAACGACCGGTGTCACTATCTCGCTTTACCCATTGTTTTGTAACAGGGTTGAAAGTCTGAGAACGGTCTTTTACCGCACCGTTTCTATGTCCGTCACCGCTGGGGGGATTGGTTGCCATTATGTATTCACCTCCTCTACTGGATTCTGTACAAAGTCTCTCCAAAGGGACCTAACAGTCAAAAATATGTTTCTTTTCGGCATGTATACAGGGTATATTTCCTTTAATTTTTGAACAGAGGTATCGAAATCGGCATATTCGAATGCCCCCAAGCGAGCAATATATAGTAAGCCAATTGTTGGAGCCCGCGATTCACCCTGGTTGCAATGAATAAGGATTTTGTACCCTGAAGTCTATACTCATCCAAAATGAAAAGCGGTATCAAACATATCTCGATTAAAGTCCAAATAATTTTCACTAAACCGATCCATGTCAACAAGATTAAGTGCCATTTCATTTTCAATGCGCTTTAATGCATAATTGGGATGGGTAGAAGGTAGCGTGCCACGATACCCTACAAATTGGCAATGAAATGGATGCTTACAGCAATGCAAGACTGCCCAGTTGCTCTCCCGCTGTATTGCATAATAGTCTTGCTCATTGCCGATAAAATGTCATGATATATTTCTTTCATATCTTCACCCTCACAATTCCCGCCAGCAAGAGTTGCATCAGAGCTTTTTTCTTTTGTTTTTCCTGTTCAATGTCCTGTCGCAACAGGTCGATTTCACGGTCGGCGGCAATAAAAGTATCCGCTATTGCTTTTTGTTCTTCTACATCAAGAGGCAAATACAATTTGCTCGAAATAAATGTATCATTTGTAATGTTAATTGTGTTTTGCCCTTTCTGTACAATTGGCAACAGATAATTTCGCGCACAAATAGCCGATTGAAAATATGTGTGCAAAAAGTATCCAAGGCCAAATGTCAAGGGTGTAAATACTCCATATAGCGGCGAAACTGCAACAGTTTCCTGCAATAAGTTCTGCTTAACAATTCCATACAGAAAATCTCCGGTAGGACTTTTGGTGTATATGATATCTCCATAATGAGCCACAGAATAGTTTGAAGTATCATTTGCTGCATAGCTTCTTCCCAAATGTTCAACCTGATCTACTACACCTTTTTGAACTGCTACCGAACAAATTCTCAAATTTTGCTCTACATTCTTTTCTTTTCGCTCAGAAAGAACCTCACACAGTTTTATATTTTTCCACTCCCCACTAAACCCCGGAAGACGCTTTTTGCCGGTCAGAAGCTGCTGCATGAGATACTTTTTCTGTCGCTGCTTTTCGGCAAGGCGCTTTTCTTTTAGTTCAATCACTCTGTCTTGGGTGGTGAGGATAGCAGCAATTTTTTGTTGTTCTTCAATGGGAGGCAGTACAATTTTACTTTTCAAAAAGCGCTCTTGTCCCAGTGTTTTGTTTCGCCCTGCTCCTCCAGGAGATGCTGCCTCCAGAATATCGGTTCCCCGCTTTGTCAAAAAATAAGAAATCAGGTAATCGATATCAACTCTATCGTTTACAGGACGGTACATCGGAAAACGGTGAGATCCAATCATTCCTACTTCAGATTGTGTGGTCTTTCCGATTGCCTGTTCCCATGCGAAAACAATATTCACTATAAAGCAGTCCGGCTCAATCCAAAAGACCGCCTTGTTTCCAAGCGCTGAACCTGTAACGGGTTCTTTATAGAAAATGCCTTTTCCGTGGGAACGGATACCGATTTGAGTGTACAATTCGTTAGGCTTAACCTCCACCGGTTTCTCCACACGGCTAAGGCATTCTCCAAGCATATGCAAATCCCAATCAGCAGGGAGAATGCCTGCTTTTGTTTTTTTATATCCCTCTGGAATACTGCTCCGGCGTAGTTGCTCAATTCGTCGTTTGATTTCTGGCGTCATTTTTTGCCTCCGTATTTCTCGCCTATTTCCATAAGACTTTTTAGGCTTTCGGGATTCCTAATCAACTCTGGAAGAATCTGAGCAAGAAGCTGCTGGTTGAATTGTGCACTCGACGGGGTGTTTGCTTGTTCTCCACTATGTTGGATGGCTACCGCAGTATTTTGAATTTGCATCTTTCGTAAAATGGTCTCCTCTTGCAGTTTTCCGAAAGTCCGTTCGGGTAATACGTGTGCTTGATGTCATCCCAATGTATTTCATCCAAATTTAGCGATTTTGACATTACCTCTAATAATTTCAAATGCTTATCCTCAATATTGGGATTTAACTCAGGTCGTTTATTTGCCTCGTTCAGAAAATCTTTATATGCCTGCCGAACCATTTTATCTTTATAAAAATAATATCAATCGAATTTAGGGCTTTTACGCTTTCCTCAGAAGAGATCATGTAGCGATAAGACATAAGTGTTTCAAATATGCGCATCTTGCTTGCAAAAATTCCTGCACGTCGTTGCCACCAAATAGTAACTAACGTTGCTAACAAGCCAGAAATCAGCGCAGTAATAATAACCAAAGCAATGTTTTCCATATCTTTTCTCCTTTTATGGTTTCAGCCGCTTCACATCCGCAGTCAGCTCGTCCACATCATCCGCCGCTTCCAGCGCCCGGCGGTGAGCATCGTACTGCTCATATTGCTCCAACGCCAGCTTTTCCGCCACTTCCGCTTGACCGTACCGAAATTCTCCAAAACCTCCCGGCCGTTGAAACGCAGAAAATCGCCCAGCTTGCTCTCCCAGTCCGCCATGTGCATGGGTGGTGTCCTTTGGCCTGCAGCTCCGCATAGTCCAGATACATATTCACAATCAGATTCAGCGTACTGATCTCCTCGTGGGTCATATAGTTTTTCGCTACTGTCACATCGCCCCGGCGCACCTTGGCTCCCTTGAAAGAAGTAAGACCCATGTTGTCCTTGGAAGCATCGGCCCGCTTAGCAATGAGTTCCGGCGCAGTGTGGCCCGTGGCGGCATATTCCAGCTTGTTCTGCACCGACTTGAAGAAGTTCTGAGCGATCTGGCTTTTGCTGTCGTAGTCGACCGAGAGGGCGAATATCTCCTTGACCTTCTGATACACTCGCTTCTCACTGGCCCGGATATCCCGGATGCGCTCCAACAATTCATCAAAGTAGTCGGCACCAAATTCACGGGGATTGCGCAGCCGCTCGTCATTGAGGGCAAAGCCTTTCTTCATATACTCGGTCAGAACACTGCTGGCCCACCGGCGGAAGTGTATGCCCACATTGCTGCGTACCCGGTAACCAACGGCCAGAATCATGTCTAGATTGTAGTAGTCGCGCTCTCTGGTTACCTGCCGGGTTCCTTCAGTTTGAACTGTTCGGAATTTCCGAACAGTTGCTTCGGGTTCCAATTCTCCGTCTTAAAAAATATTGCTGATATGCTCACTGACGGAAGACTTGGCTACCTGGTAAAGCTCACACATTGCTTTTGAGTCATCCAGATTGTATCTTCCTCAAAATAGACATCAATTTTGGTATCGCCCTTTCGTTTTGATAAATCAGGATTTTTCCCGTATTCGCCAGTTCACCGCTCATAATCCAAGCTCCTTTAGATAGTTCTTCATCTGTGCCTGTACCTCAGCCAATTCTGCCTCAATATTGGCAATGTTCCGCTGCACCTCATCGATATCCACCAGTTCTTCTTCCTCGAAGGTATCCACATACCGAGGAATATTCAAGTTGAAGTCGTTCTCCTTGATCTCGTCGAAGGAGGCCACATAGCTATACTTATCCTCGTTTTGTCGTGCTTGATAGGCGTTGACAATGCGTTCAATATCGCTGTCCCGCAGGATGTTTTGATTCTTACTCTTTTCAAAGTTCCCGTCCCCAGAGGCGTCGATGAACAGTATATCCCGGCAGGTGCGGTTTTCTTGAATACCAGAATACAGGCAGGGATACCGGTGCCGTAAAACAGGTTAGCAGGGAGGCCAATGACTGCATCCAGCAGATTCATCTCCACCAGCTGACGGCGAATTTTTCCCTCGCTGGCTCCACGGAACAAAACACCATGGGGCAGCACCACTGCCATGCGGCCGTTTTCCGCATCCAAGCTGGAGAGCATGTGCAGCACAAAGGCGTAGTCGCCTTTGGAAGTAGGAGGCACACCCCAATCGAAACGGTGGTATTGATCCAGTTCAGCAGACATTTTCTTCTTGCCCTTGCTGTCCGCTTCGGCCTCTGAGAGGAAGCCGCTGTCCCACTTATCCAGACTGAAGGGAGGATTTGCCACCACCACCTGGAACTTCATCAAAGCGTCATTCTCGATATTCTGGGGATTAGAAAGAGTATCGCCCTGCCAGATCCGGGCGTCATCCACACCGTGCAGGAACATATTCATAGTGCAGAGAGCCCAGGTCTGAGCGTTGAGCTCCTGGCCATAGATAGCGACCTTGCCACTGGGGACTTTCTTATAGGCTTTCAGCAGCAAACCGCCGCTGCCACAGGTAGGGTCGTAGATCCGGTCGTTCTCCTTGGGCTGCACCAGAGAGGCCACCAACTCAGAGACCTGGCTTGGCGTGAAAAACTCCCCGCCCTTCTTTCCGGCATCAGAGGCAAACATGGCAATCATGTATTCATAGGCATCTCCGATGATATCGGCGGAGCCCAGCTGACTGGGACGCAGATCCAGGCCATTGAAATCCTCCAACAAATTCCGGAGGGTGGCATTTTTCTCTTTGGGTTCACCAAAATCAACCTGGGAGTTGAAGTCGATAGCCCGAAATACATTTCGCAGTTTTCCGCTGTTATGTTCCTCGATATGGTTCAACGCCACATTGATTTTCTGACCGATTTCAGCATCGTTCCGCTTGGCATAGAGATAATCGAATGTGGACTGCTCGTCCATTGCAAATCTCTCCCGGCTCATGGCCCGTTCCACCCGGCGCATATCCCCGTCATACTGTTTGATATACCCTTCGCGTCTCTCTTTGGAAACATCGCTGAGGTACTTTACGAACAACATGGAGAGGATATAGTCTTTATAGCGGGAACTGTCGATCTTGCCGCGGAAACTATCACAGGCGTTCCACAGGACCTGTTCAATATCTTTTCTGGTTGTCATCTTCATTTCCCTTTCTTTGCTCTTTTGTACGCCCGATTTAGTACGCCCGTATAATACTTTTCTTTTTCATCTGCCAAAGCCCTAAGTAATTGGCGTTCTCTTTTGGACAACAGATTAAACTGGGAGATTTTGCGCTGATCCTCCACTGAAAGAAGGGCCAATTCAAAGTCAGCTAAAAATCTTGCGTTAACTGCGCCAAGCATATTACTGGTTGCATTCTCGTAAATTTTTCGTTTTATCTTTTCTGTATTCATCAACCAAAAGATACTCTGGCAATAGGCTCTTATCTTCAACTCGAATTACTACAAAATTTGAGGAAATCACCATTCCAGATGTAGTCTCATCAATCAGAACTGCTGTATAGGGAGCTGTAAGACGGACAATGATATCTCCGCTTTGCGATAGGTATTCTTCTTTCAGTGGTTCTTTTGCTTCATAAATATCGGCCTCATTTAATTGAATTGTCCCTTCCTGCTGGACACACCGCAGATTAATCAAAGGATATCGATACTCACTTGACTCTTTGGCCTGTTTTCTTGACAAGACTAGGCCGCTGCGAACACTCGCAAGGTCATGCAATTTCATTCTTTCACCTCGTTTGTCATGGTCTATAAATAACAATAACTTTCTAAAAAATTTTCCCCTTATGAATTGTTCCCATTATACACCAGGCCATTTTCCCTTGTCAAGAGCGAATTTGTCATGGTAAAAAAATAACCTTTAGTCTTCTCCGCATATAAGCTTGCTGTCCACTCCTCCTTATTGAAAAACTGGGGTAGTGTTTCTTGCATCTGCTCCTCGTCCATCATTTTCATCAAACCATACACCGCAGTCCGTGGGCAGAAAACTCACCACATTGCGAGCGTACGGTTCGCATCCGTAAGGTCGTCGGTTCGATCCCGATTAGGTCCACCATTCATAGAAAACGCCGCAGTGAAAACTGCGGCGTTTTCTCGTGTGACCACAGAAATACCACAGACGGATTTCTGCTTTAACTACTTGACGGGTACCCCCTTTCAGGAGTGCCCGTCTTTTTTGTTTGTGCCAATACAGTTTAGCGCCTCCCAACTAATCTCGTTGGAAGTTGCCGCTATCTCTCAAACAGTCGCATTTTCAGCATAAATCTTCTCTTATATTTTCTGAGAATATTTCTTGACCACAAATTGCCCATAGACAGAAAAATCAGCCCGCCGGATGGGCTTCCATCGGCGGGCCGGTTTTGCAACATTTCAGCTTGCTTTGCGACTCCATCGTTTCCTTGCTTGGAAGTTTGTCATGGAATGTTCTCTCCGCTCTTCTGGTTGTTTGACCTCTGCTTTCGCGGTATCACGGTCAATCTTTTCCGCCGCCAATTGCTGCATCTCGTCGGTTATGTGGGAATATGTGTTCAGGGTAGTAGCGCTGGATACATAACACAAAATTGTCGGCAGGGTCTTGATGTCCATTCCGTAGGCCTAGGCGTTGGTTGCAAAAGTATGGCACGGACCATGAAATCTCACCCGTTCACATCCCGCATAATCCAAAATTCTGTGCAGGCGCTTATGGGGCGAGGATGGACGCATGGGCAAGTCTTCTTTCTTTGGGGATGGAAACATCCATCGTGAATCCACCTTGGTCTTATACTCTGCCAGCACTCGCCTGACGGATGGCGGCAGGATCATGGTACGAACCGCCGCTTTTGTTTTGGGTTCACAGATGACTACCTCTGATCCGACAATGCTAGCTTGCTTGTCGATCCGCAGCTCTCCAGTCGTTAAGTTCAAATCGTCCCACTGAAGGGCGGCCAGTTCCCTCAGTCGCAGGCCAGTGGCAAACTCCAGAGGGAAGAGTTCATAGTAATTTTCCTCTTTGGCCTGGATGAGTACTCTCTGCATAGTTTCCCTGAGGGAATTTTCATCTCTTCTCGTTTTGCAGGCGGACACTTGCATCCAATGGCCGGGTTGCAGAGGATCAAATGCTCCTCAACTGCTTTCTCCAGTGCCTGCCGACATAGACTGCGGCAACATCGAATCTGGCTGTCAGCAATACCTTTTCCATTGGCATGCTCATCTGGCTTCATCCACACACAAATTTGCTGCTTATCATTTTCTGTTAGTTTGTTCAGTGGAATATCGCCTAGCCTTGGTTTGATGTATAGCCGGAGATACCCTTCGTAGGTTCGATGGGTTCTGGGCCGGATTTATGGTTTGCTGTAGGTTTCGTACCAATAGTTCAGACACTTCCCAAATGGCATATCTGCCCGAACCTTGGACGGATTTGCAGGTGCAATGGTGTCTTTCAGTGTTTTCAATTTATCCACGCACTCACCTTTGGTCTTGGCCAGCACATTTTTCGTCTTGGGAAGGCCGTCCTTTCTCAGCTGGGCGGTGCCTTCGCCGTTTTTCGCTTTCTTCACATAGCTTCAACTCCTCTTCAAAGATATCTTTAAGAAATTCCTCTACGATCTCAGCCGCCCGCTTTTGTATATCCCTAGTGGTGTGGGTAGGTGTCTTGGGCGAACGCCGACCTGGTATGTCCCAGGATTCCAGACAGAGTCTTTACATCTACACCAGATGCCAACGCATGGGTGGCAAAAGTGTGGTGCAGACCATGAAACCGGATATCAGGCAGCTCCGCCCGTTTTAACAGGGCTTTCAGCCGATCATAGGCAGTACTCGGGTGGGTAGGCTGTTCTGGTTTCCACGGATGGGGAAGATCCATTCCGTCAGAGCGGACTTTTTCCTCTCCCGGAGCAATTCTACAGTACTGGGCGGCAGGGTGATCGTTCTGGCACCAGCTGATGTCTTGGTATCCCAAGTAGTCAGTTTTCCGCCACGCTCCTCATGTACAGCGCGGCAAATCTTGAGCCTTCCATCATCTGCATCAAAGTCCCTCCACTGGAGGCCGCAGATCTCACCTCGCCGCAGTCCGGTTGTCAGTTCTGTATAGAAGAAGTCATACCAGACGGCATCCTCCCGGATAATCTCCACAAATCGTTCCAACTGCTCATCCGTTAAAATTTGTTTTGCCTCCCCCAGTGCTTCATGGAGCATGGAGTGAATCCCACGGACAGTACTGCTGGCAAGCACTCTCCTGTGGTTCGGTTTCCCTGACGAGCCAGCGTATCATATAACTTTTTAATGTCTTTTCCGGTTATCTGAGTGATTGGCTTGTCTCCCATAAAGGGAACAATGTGGTTCCGCACGGTACCTTCATATCGTCTCAAGGTAGAGGGGCGAATGTTAGGAGCTATGTTTTTCAACCATTGCTCCAGCCACTGGCCCAGTGCCATCCGACTCTCCTCAGTCAGCTCGACACTCTGATACACCTCAATACTCTGCCGGAGCTTAACTGTCAGTTCCTTCTGGATATCAGTATAGATATAGCGGAAGATGGACTCACCGTTCTCTTTGTGGCCCACTACGGGATGTGCCTTGAAATTAGGGACGGCTGGTTCACACACGTAGTCCCTCGGACACCGTTCGGCGCACATCGGCCCGGCTGTGGCTGAGCCCCCCTGGATCAAAGGCAGGGCAGTCTTATAACGGATGGCCTTGCAGCGGAGCTCACCGGCCATGTCCAAAGTCTCCTGTATCTTTCAGCTTTCGTGGCCGTTGACCGTCTCTTTAAAAAGTATCTACGCACCGTGCTCTGACTGCGCCGCATAAGCCAGCAGAAAAACCAACCTCCTGGATCTAATTTAAAAGTTATCCGACAAAAGTGATTCCCGCACAAAAAAACACGCCCCATGCCGTCCGAAAATGGAATGGCATGGGGCGCAGCTTTATTTTATACCGGCCGAGCATAGGCGGAACTATGGTCGGCCCCGGCCCTGCCGCCGGTGGCTGGATGCGGAGGACAGCACGTCCTCCCCTCTACAGACTCATATGGCTGGTTTTCCATCTCACCACAGATATCAAAAAAACTGTGAGGATAAAGATATCTGAACCGCAATATGTACTCAGCGCTCCCTTTGTTCCGGGAGAGGAATCACCGAGTTGTTTGCCAACTCAATCCGAAACGCATATTTATCGCCGCGGACAATGGATTTTGTATATTCAATCAGGACATTGCCCTCATAGCTGTATCGCTCCAAAAGAGTACACGGAACATTGGATGAGATATGCAACAGCGTCCTTTCTTCTGAGCGCGGCATAACAGGCCGGAATTTTTCCGTGGCCCGATCTGCATGGAAGTTATACTGTTCTCGCAAAAACTCATATAGAGAGCCGCAGGATAGCGCCTCCGTGTCCAGCGTCAAGAAACGGCTTTGGGGGAGAAAGGTGGTTTCCAGCATCAGAGGATACGTCCTGGCCGAGCGGAGCCGGAGCAGTTTATGGAACACCGTTCCCTCCTGATACCCGGTTTCAATCGCCAAAGACTTATCGGCTTTGACCAGATCATAGTGAATGACAGAATTCTGAATTAGAATATTGCTGCTTTTAAGCGTATCAGTAAACGAGTAGAAATCAGATAGGGGCTGGGTAAATACGAACGGCTTAATATAGGTTCCATTACCCTGGACCGAGTAAAGTACACCGGTTTCTTTCAGCATGTTGAGTGCACGCCGGAGAGTGCTACGGCTTGCGTTATACTTCCGGCACAACTTTTCTTCGGGGGGGAACAGTGAATTTTCCGGATAGAGCCCCGTCTGTATATCACGAAGCATCTCCGTGTAAACGTCTATATAGACCGGCCTTTGAGCCATACCGCACCCCGCTTGCCGCTGCTTCACGTCACTTCAGATAGCCAATCAACCCATAGATCCTTACAAGTATTTATAGAGACTATTACTATTTTGCCAATTATTTTATCATATGGGGAGTGAATTTACAAGGAAATATTTCCCTGTTAAAAAAAGAGATACAACTCAGGTCAGTTGTATCGATTCAAAATGCATACAACTGAGGGTAGTTGGCCTATTTTACCCAAAACCATAGACAAAATTAGCAAAAAACTATACAGTATATACAGAAGTAGCCGATCCGCACGCGTTATTACAGTTAAAAGTACCACATGGAGGAGCCAATATGAAGCAATGGTATGTCGGGGTAGACGGCGGAGGCACAAAAACCGCCGTCGCGATCTCCACCGCTGACAGTGTTCCGATCAAACCATGACCTACCCGACCTGTTCCTATCAGTCCATCGGTATTCCGGAATCCGTTGCCCTGATCACGAAGGTGGTACGGGAGGCCCTCTCCGGGGCGGGGTAAGCCCACAGGATTGTGCCGGGTGTTGCGTGGGTATGCCCTGTTATGGCGAAAACCCAGCAAATGACCGGGAGATCGTTCGCCTGCTGACAGATGCTCTGACTCCAGTCCCAGTGTATGTTGTGAATGACGGTGAAGTTGGCTGGGCTGGATCCCTCGCCTGTGGGGAGGGAATCCATATTGTTTCCGGCACAGGTTCTATCGCATTTGGACGCGGGTGTGACAAAGAATTTGCCCGCTGCGGGGTGGGTGGAGTTTTTGGGGATGAGGGCTCCTGCTACTGGATTGGTCGGCAGGGAATGAGTCTGTTTTCCAAAGAGGCCGATGGCCGGTTGCCGAGGGTCCGCTCTATGATCTAGTCCACGGGGAGTTTGGCCTGACGGAGGACTACCAGTTTATTGATCGGATTGTCCGGGACTTTGCCCCTATCGGGAAAAGTCGCGGGGTTCCAGCGGTACGTCCTACAGGCCGCCCGGGCTGGCGACACAGCCGCTGCCGCGCTGTATGAAACGGCTGCGCTTGAGTTGGCGCTCATGATTCGCACGCTCAAGACAAAACTTCGTTTCTCCGCCGAGCCAATCAGCGTTTCCTACTCCGGCGGTATCTTCCATGCCGGAGAATTCATCCTGCCCCTCTCCGTAAAAGGCCGAAGAGCTGAACTGCATACTTTGTGAACCCAAATACTCCGCGACCGAGGGCGCGCTCATGTTGGCCATGGAACGGTTCCCTTTATCACCCAGTTAAATGTCCGAAGGAGAATGATGTTATGTTTTTGACCGAAGCTGAGATTCTGGATACCCCGCTGTCCCTGAACTACACCTGCCAATACTTTGAGAAGAACAAAAAAAATCTGGAGCAGTTCTTCCAGGAAAACCAGCAAAAGAAGTTTACCATTTTGGGCTGCGGCTCCAGCTATATGCTGGCGAAGAGCACAGCATCTCTGTTTGCGTCGCTCCCGGGAACCAGCGCAAATGCGATCGCCGCCGGCGACTACATTGTGGACCCTCTGTTCTGGTATGAGACGGTGAAGGGCAGCATCGTGCTCCTGCTTTCACGGTCCGGAAAGACCTCTGAAATGGTATGGGCCCTGAAGCACATCAAAGAGGCTCACGGATGTCCAGCGGTGTCCATCACAACGGAGGATGGGAATGATCTGATGCCCTTGTGCGACCTGAACCTGACGCTGAACTGGTGCCATGATGACAGTGTCTGCCAGACCCGAACTGTCACGAACCTGTATGCCTCCACACTGCTTCTGGCGGCGGAATACGCAAGGGATGACCGCCTCCGAGAGAGTGTCCTGGCAGCCATGCGGGAGAGCACCTCGTTTCAGCTGAAGTACCGGCCGGTGCTGGCCGAGATCGCAAACCTTGATTGGGACAATGTGGTGGTGCTGGCGGACGGCCCCATTTGCGGCATCGCGGAGGAGGGCCCTCGCCTTTACCGAGATCTCCATGCTGACAGGCCGCTATTTCCATCTGCTGGATTACCGTCACGGGCCTATCGTGGTCAGTGGAAAACGGACTCTGACTCTCGCGTTGCTGCGGCCCGGTGAAGAAAAGCTCCAAAGCGCTATGATGAAAGATGTGATTCAGCGCGGCGGCCCTGTGGTCACGATTTCCCACTGCACAGAAAATAGGTACGACGCGGCAGCCCATATTCAGATTCCGGAAGTCGGCGAGTTCGCCGCATGGGGTATTCTGTTCATCTATGTCGCGCAAATGACAGCTCTGCTGAAAGCAATTGCCCTAGGCGGAAACCCCGACCAGCCCAAGGGCCTGGACGCCTACATATCCCTGTAAATTTTTCTTACAAGGATCGTATGCCTTGTCTGAGAGAAACGATTTGAAAACAGAGGGGAGAGGATAGCTCCAAATATGAAACTGCCGGATCAGGCGTCGTTAACAGGATAAGGACGGACTACAAAGGAGGAATAGAAGGGATATGAGAAATCGAAGGAAAGCTGTTTCGCTTCTAACGGGCCTACTCGTGACGGCCCAGTTATTTCCAACCGCGGCGCTTGCGGCAGACTCCAGCGAGTCCGCATTGAACAAGGCCCCCGGATATCAGGATTTTCCCGCCTATTACAGCGACAGTGCGCATGCCGATGATCAGGTGACTCACCCGGACGTAGTTGTCCTGGAAGAACCGTGGAACGGCTATCGCTATTGGGCCGTTTATACGCCCAACGTGATGCGGATCTCCATCTACGAAAACCCGTCCATCGTTGCCTCCAGCGACGGAGTGCATTGGGTAGAACCGGAGGGGCTTTCCAATCCCATTGAGCCGCAGCCGCCCAGCACCCGCTACCACAACTGCGACGCTGATATGGTCTATAACGCGGAATACGATGCCATGATGGCCTATTGAACTGGGCGGATGACCAGGGCGGAGGCGTTGGGGCCGAAGTCCGGCTGCGGATTTCCTATGACGGCGTACATTGGGGCGTCCCGTGACTTATGATGAGATGACCCGCGTATGGTCGAAGCCCACCTCCGACGCGGAGCGTCAGGTTGCGGATGGAGGATGACTTCATTACCGCCATTGCTTCTCCAGACCGCTACGATATGCTCTCCCACTATTGTCTACGATGACTTCCGGGATGTGTTCATCCTGTGGGCCAACAATACCGGCGACGTGGGGTATCAGAATGGTCAGGCGAACTTCGTGGAAATGCGTTATTCGGACGACGGGATCACCTGGGGTGAGCCAGTCCGCGTCAACGGCTTCCTGGGGCTTGACGAGAATGGGCAGCAGTTGGCCCCTGGCATCAGGATGTCCAGTATGTTCCAGATTTGAAGGAGTTTGTTTGTATTTCCCAGTGCTTTGCCGGCCGAAATCCGGATGGCTCTGTCCTGCACCTGACCACATCAAAGGATGGAGTCAACTGGGAGCAGGTGGGCACCAAGCCCCTGCTGTCCCCCGGGCCAGACGGCAGTTGGGATGATTTCCAGATCTATCGCTCCAGTTTTTACTATGAGCCAGGCAGTTCCGCCGGAGATGGTACCATGCGCGTCTGGTACAGTGCCCTGCAGAAGGACACCAATAACAAGATGGTCGCGGATTCCTCCGGGAATCTGACCATTCAGGCCAAAAGTGAGGATGACCGCATCTGGAGGATCGGCTATGCGGAAAACAGTTTTGTTGAGATGATGCGCGTGCTGCTGGATGACCCCGGCTACACGACGCCCGCCCTGGTTTCCGGCAATTCCCTTATGCTGAGTGCTGAGACCACTTCCCTTCCCACAGGGGATGTCATGAAGCTGGAAACCAGTTTCGCGCCTGTGGACACCTCTGATCAGGTCGTGAAATATACCTCCAGTGATCCGGATGTGGCGACGGTGGATGAGTTTGGAACCATTACAGGCGTTTCTGTCGGTTCAGCGCGCATCATGGCGGAGACCCGGGAGGGCCTGTCCGACGACCTTGAAATTGCAGTGGTGGAGAATCCGTACACGCTGATTCCCCAGTCAATATGACGGCAACCGCCACCAGCGTCTACGGCGGGACGACGGAGGGCCCCGCCTCCAATGTCCTCGATGGAAACGTCCGCACAATATGGCATACCAACTATGCTCCCAAAGATGAACTGCCGCAGAGTATCACCGTTTCCTTTGACCAGCCCTATACCGTCGGCCGCTTCGTCTATACCCCACGTCAAAACGGGACAAATGGCATAATTTCGGAGTATGAGCTATACGCCATCCACCAGGACGGCAGCAAGGACCTAGTCGCCTCCGGCTCAGACTGGGCGCTCGATGCCAAGGATAAAACCGTGAGCTTTGCACCGGTAGAAGCCGTCGGCCTGGAGCTCAAGGCGATTGCCGGCGCAGGTGGGTTCGGTACTGCCGCCGAACTCAATGTGTATGCGTATGGTCCAATCGAGCCTGCGCCCGTATATGTCCCGGTGGATGACCGGGATGCTTCCCTGGTGTTTACGGGTGCATGGAATAGCGACAGCAACGGAAGCTTTATGAAGGGACGGCCCGTTATACCAACGAGATCGGCGCGTCCGTGGAGTTCACATTTGTGGGGACGGCCATTCGGTGGTATGGTCAAAATGATGTAAATTTCGGCGCTGCGGAGGTATACGTGGACGGCGTTCTGGCAGGAGGTAAATGTGTATGGGCCGGCGGCGGCTCAGCAGCTTCTATTTGAGGCGGACGGTCTGGCCTATGGGAAGCATACCATCCGCATCGTCTGTGTGTCTCCGGTGGTTGACTTCGACTATTTTTCGTATGTGGGAGAATAAAGCGATTCTAGCAGGCGACTTTCAACACAAAGGATTATAGAGAAGGAGGACTCGGAAATGCGTGGTAAAAAGTTCATATCACTCACGCTCAGTACGATGCTGTGTCTGCAGCTCTTGCCCACCGCTTCTTTTGCGGCGGCGCCTGCAACGGACACCGGCAACGCAGGACTGATTGCAGAAGGTGATTATGCCATTGCCGGCAATGGCGTCCGCGTCACTTATGACGCGGACGGGCAGACAATCACTCTGTACCGCACAGAGGGTCTGGGCTTATCCAGATGAGCAAGCCTTCTCCATTGGGAGGGCCAGTGGTTGGAGGGCAGGAGGTTCAGGACTTCAGCCATATTTCATGTGATGTGGAGCAGAGCACCAGCGGAGTGATGTGCAGCGGTCAGAGAATGACCATTACCTCTCAGAGCATGAGCACGGGCCTAATTCGTACCTATGTGCTGGAGACCTCTGATATCGAGGAGGGTGTGGTATATACTGCAACATCCTATGAGGCAGGAGCTTCTGATGTGGAAGTGTCTTGGTTCATTGGCAGTGTGTATGAGCTTTATGGTGCGGAAGATCGTATCTGGAGCTATAACGGCGGCGGTGAGGGGCCGATGCACTACTATGATACGCTTCAAAAGATTGACCTGACCGACTCTGGCAAGTTCAGTAGGGAGAATAAACAGGATGACACGGCTGCAAGTATTCCTGTGTCAGATATTTACATTGCTGATGGAGGGATTACCGTTGGCGATGCTTCTGCAACCAGAAGGGAGGTACATACTCCGGTTCAGGAAACCAGTGATTCAGCTCAAGTTTCTATCGGGTGGCCAGGCAAAGTCATTGCCGCCGGAAGCGTGATCGAAATTGGTGAGAGCTTTGCTGTAGTCCATCCGGGTGACTATTATAACGGCTTGAGAGGTTACAAAAATGCAATGGATCACTTGGGCGTGATTATGCCTGCACCTGGGGATATTCCTGATAGCAGCTATGATCTCCGATGGGAAAGCTGGGGCTGGGGGTTTAACTGGACGATCGACTTAATAATCGGCAAATTGGATGAACTTCAGGCAGCCGGAGTCAAGCAGATCACTTTGGATGATGGTTGGTATACCAATGCAGGAGACTGGGCCTTAAATCCAGAAAAGTTTCCAAATGGAGCCTCCGATGCGTTGCGGCTGACAGATGCAATTCATGAGCATGGTATGACTGCACTCCTTTGGTGGAGACCTTGTGACGGCGGGATCGATAGTATACTCTATCAGCAACACCCTGAATATTTCGTTATGGATGCAGATGGAAGACCTGCAAGGCTTCCTACTCCTGGTGGTGGGACCAATCCCAGCTTGGGATATGCACTTTGCCCTATGGCGGATGGTGCGATTGCAAGCCAAGTTGACTTTGTAAACCGTGCAATGAATGATTGGGGGTTCGATGGCTTCAAGGGAGATTATGTGTGGAGTATGCCTGAATGCTACAATCCTGCACATAACCACGCCTCGCCAGAAGAATCCACTGAAAAGCAATCCGAGATATACCGCGTCTCTTATGAGGCTATGGTGGCCAACGACCCCAATGTGTTCAATTTGTTGTGCAACTGCGGTACGCCCAGGACTACTATAGTTTACCATATATGACACAGATTGCTACGGCTGACCCCACTTCTGTGGATCAAACAAGGAGACGCGTGAAAGCCTACAAGGCACTGATGGGAGATTATTTCCCTGTTACAGCCGACCACAATAACATCTGGTATCCAAGTGCCGTCGGTACGGGCTCTGTTCTCATTGAAAAACGTGACCTTACGGGACTGGAGGAAGGAGAACATACCATTCGCCTTGTACAAAACGCCTGGAACATCAATTTGGACTATATTTCTTATCTACCAGAGCAAGATCAACCAACGCCGCCGGAGACGACGGTTACTGTTGATGCAATGGACGCAACTGGTGTATACAGGCGTATGGAATGATGACTATCATGACGTCTTTCAGGAAGGAACCGCCCGTTATGCCATTAGTGCCGGCCTCGGTCGAGTTCGAATTTACTGGAAGCGAAATCCGTTGGTATGGACAAAATGATTCCAACTTCGGTGTTGCCAGCGTTTATATCGATAATGAGTTTGTGCAGCAGGTAAATGTTAACGGAGCTGCGGCTGTGGGAAAGCTTTTGTTTCAAAAGACTGATCTACCAGCCGGTTCGCACACGATCCGCATTGTGTGCGATACTCCGGTTATTGATTTGGACTATTTGACTTATACCACTAAGGCATAATGTTTCATTCAAATAAAATAGGAGGTTACTCATTTGGATAAAATTACATTTCTTGGCGCAGGCAGTACCGTCTTTGCAAAAATGTTTTAGGCGACTGCATTACGACGGATGCTATGCGCGAGTTTGAGTATGCGCTCTATGACATTGACCATCAGCGGTTGGAAGAGTCCTATATGATGCTTTCTAATATTAACCGGAACTCTAACGACGGAAAGGCTAAGGTCGTCAAATATGCAGACCGGCTGGATGCTTTACGTGGAGCAAAATACGTCATTAACTGCATTCAAGTGGGAGGATATGACCCCTGTACGATTACAGACTTTGAAATTCCCAAAAAATATGGACTGCGCCAGACGATCGGAGATACGCACGGCATCGGTGGAATGTTCCGGGCACTGCGCACCATCCCTGTAATGTTGGACTTTGCGAAAGACATGGAGAAGGTCTGTCCTGATGCACTCTTCATCAATTATACAAATCCCATGTCCATGCTATGCTTGGCGATGTTCCGAGCCAGTTCTGTCAATACAGTTGGTCTGTGCCACTCCACCAGGCCTGTGTACCTGAACTCCTCGCCGAGCTTGGCATGCCCTGGGACGGCGTTTCTTACAAGATTTCGGGCATCAACCACATGGCCTGGCTATTAGAGATTAGCCGCAACGGCGAGGATCTCTATCCCATCATCCGCAAGCGTGCCCAGGAGGGACCAATTTACGCCCCACGCTTGCATTGCGTGAGTTACATCCTGAGTATGCGGACAGAATTCCGTCAGTGGCCGAGCAGTTTACTCCTGATAATCATCATGATATGGTTCGCTTCGAAATCATGAAGCAGTTCGGCTACTTCGTCACAGAATCCAGCGAGCACAGCAGCGAATATTACCCCTGGTTCATCAAAAAGGACCATCCTGAGCTTATCGACCGCTTTCACATCCCGCTGGATGAGTACCCCCGCCGTTGCCGCGATCAGATTGCGCGGTGGAAGCAGCAGGCCGAGCATCTGGTCCACAATGAGAACCTGACCCACACGAGGAGCAGCGAGTACGCCGCCGGCATCATCGAGGCACTGGAGACCGGCAGAACCTTTGGATTTGCTGGTAACGTTCTCAATACTGGGCTTATTGACAACCTGCCCTTCGATGCCTGTGTGGAAGTCTCCTGTATGGTAAACGAGGGTCATCTCTCCCCCTGCCACATGGGGCCGCTTCCCAATCAGCTCGCCGCGCTGAATCGGCGGCAGATCGAGGTGCACCAGCTCACCGTAGATGCCGCTCTCACCAGGAAGAAGGAGTACATCTATCAGGCCGCCATGCTGGACCCCCATGCCGGGAGCGAACTGACCATCGATGAGATCCGCAGCCTTGTGGACGACCTCATACAGGCCCACGGCGACTGGTTGCCGGAGTATCATTAAATAAATGCAAGAGCCACAGGGACCCATGCCAAGGTTATTCGCGCTTGCCCCGCAACTCGTTGAGGAAGAAACAAGGAGGGAAATTTTGTGTCTACCGAAGTCGTTAAGGAAGCTAAATTAGAGGAAGAACCAAGGCAATGTACCAAGAAGGAAAAGCTCGGCCACGCAATTGGTGTACTCGGGCATGATTCTATGTATACCTTGTGGTCTACCTGGACTACTCCGTTTTAACGGATATTCTAAAGCTGCCCGCCGGCTTCCTAGCGTTCCTTTTTGGTGGGGCTCGATTCTTTGACGCCTTTACCGATATCTCTATGGGTATCATTGCAGACCGTACTAGGAGTAAGTGGGGCCGGTTTCGCCCGTGGCTTCTCCGCTCAGGTCCTCTTATGGGGATCTGTTTAGCACTCTCTTTCTTTAAGCCCGATATCGGCACCATCGGACTGTGCATTTTTGCAGGTATTATGTATATCATCACAGGCAGTATTGTGTTTACCTCCGTGGATATACCATTCTGGAGCTTGCCTGCGGCCATGACCAGCAATACGAAAGAGCGCTCGGAAATCGTTGGCTTCACTACCACCGCGTCAATACCATTACTGGAATTATTGGATTAGTGATGCCAATGGCACTGGCCTTCTTTGGCGAATTTAACTGGTATGTTTACTTTTTCCTTGCACTTGCTGTTGCCGTCTGGGGTGTGACCATGTACCTGATTTCCTTCAAGTTGGTACGGGAGCATGTGGTACCAGACGACAGTGAGAAGTTTGAGCTCAAACTGGCACTAAAAAATATTTTTCAAAACAAGCCCTTGCTCCTGATCCAAATCTCAAATATCTTTTGCCTGCTAGGTATGATGCTGAAAGGCTATCTCAATTATTATTATTGTGTATATAACTGGGGCAGCCTGGGTTATATGACTGTGCTGAACTTAATTAATCTGGTTGGTATGGTTGTAGGCGCATTGATCTTCACCTTTCTCTCTCAGCATATTGGGAAAAATTGCATGTTTCTCTTTGCCGGGCTCATGACAATATCCAGCCTCGTTCTCTACTTTGCCGGGTATCATAACGCTATTGTACTTTTTGCCACATCTTCTGTCTCAACTGTATGCGTTGGAGCTGTCATGGTCTGTGTCAACGCGATGATGATGGATACAATGGAGTATGGCGAATGGAAAACCGGCCAGCGCAATGAAGCTATGATTACCTCTACCCGTTGCTTCGTGACCAAGTGTGTCATGGCAGTCGCAGGTATCGCTGTTGCCGCTGTAATCGGTCTGACTGGCTACATTCCCCAAGAGACCGTACAGCCGGTGAACGTATTAAATTCTTTCCACTTTGTATATACGCTAGTCAGTGCTGGAATTATAATCCTTGCAGTTGTCCCCATGCTGTTCTATAAGCTGACCGAGAAGCGCCACGCTGAGATCATGGAGGAGTTGGCCGCCCGCAAAGCCAGCAAGACCCAATGAAGAAGTTCTTAAATTTTATCGTCTGAAAACAGAACGTGCCAATGGGGCACCGGCGGCTATCGCCGGGTGCCCTCTGTCAAAAGGAAAGGGAAGCTATGACCAATCTACAAATTCAAAATCCGCTTTCTGAACTCTTGCAAAAGCGCGGACAGAATCGTGAAATGGGCCTCTATTCCTGCTGCAGTGCCAACGAGTATGTAATTCGGGCGGCCCTTCGCCGGGCCAAGGACCGTGATACGGTGGTGCTGGTAGAGGCGACTGCAAATCAAGTGAACCAGAACGGCGGCTATACCGGCATGACCCCGGTAGCGTTCCGGGCGTTTCTGAACCGTTTAGCTGAAGAGGAAAATTTCCCGATTGACAAACTGCTCTGCGGCGGCGACCACCTGGGTCCGCTGACCTGGACCCATCTTCCGAGGCTGAGGCAATGAAAACGCAGGGAACTGATCCGCTCCTATGTACTGGCTGGCTTTTCCAAAATACATATTGATACCAGCATGCGCCTGGCGGACGACGCGCCCAATGAGCGGTTATCGGATGTTGTGATCGCCCACCGCGGCGCCCAACTCTGCCGTATCGCCGAGGAAGCTTTGCCCAATACAGTGCGTGGCACCCGGAAGCCCCTGCGCCGGTCTATATCATCGGCAGTGAGGTGCCCATCCCAGGCGGCCAGGAAAATGAGGACAGCGTAACCGTAACCGCGCCGGAGGACTGCGAAGCCACGCTGTCCACGTTCCGGGCGGCGTTCTGCTCCAATCATTTGGAGGCGGCATGGGAGCGTGTGGTTGCCATTGTGGTGCAGCCGGGGTGGAATTTGCCGACGAAAGCGTGATCGAATATGACCGGACGGCCGCCCACAGCCTGACGGAGCATTTAAAGCGGCACCCCAACCTGGTCTTTGAAGGACATTCCACGGATTATCAGCCGCGGCAATGCCTTCGAAAGATGGTAGAGGACGGGATCGCCATTCTCAAGGTCGGACCAGCTCTGACCTTCGCCCTCCGGGAAGGACTGTTTGCCCTGGAGCAGATCGAACGGGAATTGTATGGGATGATGGATTTCCCGTGTTCCCATTTCGTGAGATCCTGGAGCAGGTCATGCTGGAGGACCAGGGCCAGTGGACCAAATATTATCATGGCTCTATGCCGGAGAAGCGGTACGCCCGGGCTTTCAGCTACTCAGACCGGGCCCGGTATTACCTGACCAACAGCAAGGTACAGGGTGCGCTCCGCCTCCTGCTGGATAATTTGAACACAGCAGGCATCCCAATGGCCCTGATCAGCCAGTATATGCCAGTCCAATACGCCAGAGTCCATGCGGGTATATTGCCTCCCAAGGCTGAAGACCTCCTGATGGACCGTGTGGGGACTGCATCGACGACTATCTCTATGCGGTACTCAGGGACTGAAGCAAATCTGGAGAAAGCAAAGCCTTGAATACGGAAAGGGTGGAAATATTATATGGCACTGGTAAACAGCAGAGGACTTTTGAGGGATGCCCGTGCAAACGGTTATGCGGTAGGCGCGTTCAATGTAGAAAATATGGAGATGATGCAGGCTGTCATCGCGGCGGCGGAGGCCGAGCACGCGCCGGTCATACTTCAGACGACGCCATCCACATTAAAATACGCGGAGCCAGCAGTCTTCGCGGCCATGGCCCGTGCTATGGCCGGTAAGGCGTCTGTGCCAGTGGCTATGCACCTGGATCACGGAGACCGGTTTGGACTATGTCAGCAGGCCGCGTCAGACGGTTATACCTCCCTGATGATCGACGGCTCTAAACTGCCGCTGGACGAAAATATCGCCCTGGCCCGCAGAGTGGTGGAGATGGCAAGCGGGATGTCTTCCGGCCTTGTGTGGAAGCGGAGCTGGGGAAACTGGGCGGTAAGGAGGATGATCTGGAGGTCAAGCCAGGTGAGGATCTTTACACAGATCCAGGCGAGGCGGCCCGTTTCGTCCGGGAAACGGGAATCGACTCTTTAGCCGTAGCCATTGGGACCGCACATGGTTTCTACAAGGGCAAGCCCAGGCTGGCCTTTGAGCGGCTGACTCAGATCCGGGAAGCGGTAGATATCCCCTGGTGCTCCATGGCTCCTCCGGTGTCCCGGACGAAGATGTGCAGCGTGCGGTATCCATGGGTGTGTGTAAGGTCAACTTCGCCACGGAGCTTCGGGCCGCCTATACCCAGGCGGTACGGGACTGTCTGGCTCATGACGCCGCGCTCTACGATCCCAAAAATATGGGGGCCCGCGCGGAGGCCGTCATCTCTCTAGTGCGGCATCGTATAAAATTTGCGCTGGTAAAGTCGGCGATTGCTCCCTTGTAAGTATATATGACCTTTCTTTCCTAATGCATATCGTATTCTTTTGGTGGTAAAGGTATTTCAATCTGCCGCCTGTATCATGCAAAACGAACAGAGCCCGCATAGCTTTTCTAAATTGCGGAAAGCTAAACACAACCAATCGGAAGGGGTGATATGCTTGTTCAAGCACGAAAACAACTGTTTCATCCAGTAGAAGTGGAGCAGCCCAATCCTCAGTATGCCGCACTATTGCAGGAGCAGCTCGGCGGCGGCAACGGCGAGCTAAAAGCTGCCATGCAATATATGTCCCAGAGTTTCCGCATCAGAAACCCCAAGATCAACGATCTGTTTATGGATATCGCGGCGGAGGAGCTGAGCCACATGGAAATGGTAGCTCAGACCATCAATCTGCTCAACGGTCATGACGTGGAAGCAGACAAGGTCCAGGCAGGCGAGATCGAAACACATGTTCTGCTTGGTTTGAATCCGGTCTCATCAACGCCTCCGGCTATTCCTGGACGGCAGACTATGTCACTGTCACTGGAGATCTCTGCGCGGATCTGCTGAGCAATATTGCCTCCGAGCAGCGGGCCAAGGTAGTATACGAATACCTCTACCGCCAGATTGAGGACAAAAAGGTACGGGAAACCATCGACTTCCTGCTCAACCGTGAGGAGGCGCACAACCAAATGTTCCGGGATGCCTTTAATGAGGTGCAGGACAGCGGCTCCAATCAGGACTTCGGTACAACCAAGGCGGCAAAGATGTATTTCTCCCTGTCCAACCCCGGCCCCAATGCATTCGCGGGAAATGAAGTATCCGCGCCCAAGTTTGCAAAATAAAAAGCGGCAGGGGCCGTGTGGTCAAGAGTTCTTCTGCTTTATAAACCATCCTTTCCCTCAAGCCCTTGCTCCGCAGGGTCTTAAGGGGTGCATTCTTATCATAGGCCAAAACGAGAGCCGACTTGTCAAACAAGTCGGCTCTCGTTTTATATCCTGCGCCCGTTTGTCATTCCGCCTCCCGCAGGCGCTCCACCACGGTGTGCCGGGCGATGGAGCGGTAGGTCAGCAGGGGGATCACCAACCCCAGGACCACGAAGATGGGGAAAATAAGCAGGATGGGCGCCAGGGTGAAACGGTAGGTGAAGAACCAAAACAGGCTGTTCACGGCGGTACCCAGCAGCGGCCCCATGACCACTGTGAGGAGCAGGGAGGCCAGCACGGCCGCCAGGGTGTAGAGGAGGCCCTCCAGCACCAGCATCTTCTTGAGCTGCTTGCCGGTCATGCCGATGGACTGGAGCACGGCGAACTCCCGCTTACGGGCGATGATGCCGGTGAGGATGGCGTTGAAGAAGTTGAGCACGCCCACCAGGCCCACGATGAAGCTCAGCGCCCCGCCCAGCATCAGGAACATCCCCCGGAAGCCCTCAAACTCTGCGGCGTAGGTGGCCTTGCTCTCGTAATCGAGCTGGGGGTTGACGTTCTCCGTGTAGTCCCGGAGAAAGCCCTCCATATCCGCCGTCGCGCCGTCGTCCACGTCAAAGGCGTAGTACATGATATCCGCCGTGCCGGTGTCCTGGAGGAAGGTCTGGTCGTTGAGGATAAACTCGTCCGCGCCGTAATAGCGGTAGCTCAGGGCGGTGGGGACGCTGACCAGGGCTGCCACCTCATACTCGAGGTCCCGGTACTTCACCGCCCGGGCGGCAAAGGGCGCGCCCTCCGGAATGTCCTCCTCTCCGCCGTACACCTCGCCAGTGTTGGGGTTGTAGTACTCGTACTCCTCCACGTGCCGCAGTGTAATTTTATCCCCAAGGCGGGCCCAGTGGCTGTCCATCCGCGGGCTGCCGTAGTCGTCATCGGAGTACACGGCGGCCACGTACCGCCCGCCCGGCTCGTAGAGCTTGGAAATATCCCCCTCCAGCACGGTCAGGCGGTCCAGGGCAAACCGCTCCATACCGTAGAGCTGGGCCCGGTCGGCCAGCAGGCCGTCCTCCGTGCGGTCCATGCCGGACACCATCTGATCCAGGGTTTCCGCGTCGTTCCACCGGCCCCACACCGAGCGGTAGTACTCCTCGGTGATGAACTCCTCCACCGGGGAGGTGCAGCCGTAGGTGCGGCCGCCGGCCGTGATGCCGCCCCGGGCCTCCACCTCTTTCACCGCGTCCTCCGGCAGGGCCATGTCCGGGTTGAATACCTCCCCGCCGGTCTGGAAGTGTCCGGCATCGGCCAGGATAAAGTCGCTGGCCGTAAAGGCGGCGATATACTTATCCATGTCGAAGCCCTTGGCGAAGGTGACCGTCATGGTGAGCAGCACCACCGCCAAGCACAGGGAGAGCACGGTGACCACCGTCTTGCCCCGGTTCCGGCCCAGGTTGGCCCAGGCCATGGAGAGCAGGAGACCCCTTCCCCGCCCGCTTTCCGGCCTTCCTGCGGGTTTTGCTCCCCTCGGTGTAGCGCACCGCCTCAACAGGGGACACCTTTGCCGCCATCCGGCCCGGCTTTCGGCAGGACAGGAGCACCGTCACCAGGGCGAACAGGGCGGAGGCCGCAAAGAGGACGGGGTTGACGGACACAACATTGGTCACGCCGTTCAGCCGGCCGATCACCGCCGGGGTGAGCCCCCCACCAGCCAGCCCAGCAGCAGCCCCACCGGGATCCCCGCCAGGGAGAGGGCCAGGGCCTGGTAGCGGATGATGCGCCGGAGCTGGCGGCCGGTGGTGCCGATGGTCTTGAGCAGGCCGTAGAAGCGGATGTCGTTGGTGACGGAGATCTGGAACACGTTGTAGATGATCAGATAGCCGGTAAAGAGGATGAGCAGCAGCACGGCGGCAATGGCGGCCACCACCTGGACGTCCAATCCGCTGGCGAGCTGGGCGCCGGTGTAGCCCCAGTTGACGCCGGAGCGAATATAGTCCTCCCCGGCGGCGTCCTCGCTCTGGAACCCGTGGCCGGCCAGAATCTGCTCCATGTCCCGCTCGATGTGGGCCGAGCCGCTCTTGAGCATCACGTCCAGGTTCCAGGCGCCGGTCATGCCGTCCTCCGGGGCGTTGGGGTTCACCCCCGCCTCGTCCAGCAGGGCGTCCACCCGGCTCTCCTGGATGAGCACGTGGTTGGCTACGATGGCCTCGTCGTACTCCCACCAGCCGGAGAGGGTGAAGGTCTGAGTGGTCTCATGCCCGTCCACATCAAAGGAGATGGTGAACCTGGCCGCCGATCTCCGGCTCCACCCCCAACAGCTCCAGCACGTGGGTGTCGGTAGCGGCCTCGTCGGTGCCCTCGGCGGGCAGGCTACCCTTCACCGGGTCGCAGTACATCCAGTGGGCCTCGTTGGCATCGGCGTAGCTCACCTCCACGTGGGCTTTGTTGAAAGGGTCCTGAGTCGGCATACCCACGAACCGCCGCAGGCCGGCCTGCCCGATCAGGGGGTCGTCCTTCAGCGCCTCATACTGCGCTTCGGTCAGGTATTTGAAGCCGCCGTGGGAGAAGCCGCCCACCTGACGGAAGTTGGTCTGCTGGAACCCCTCGTTGATGGACAGGGCGATGGTGAACAGGGAGGTAAAGAGCACCGTGGTCAGCGCAATAGCCAGCACCGCGATGAGGTTGCGGGTGCGGCTGGCCCGCAGGCTCCGCCGTGCCAGGGTGCGCACACACTTGCGGTTGGAGACGTTCATACCCTCGCCCCTTACCGCGTGACGATGCGCCCGTCCTCGATGCGGACGATGCGGTCGGCCAACTGGGCGATCTCCTCGTTGTGGGTGATCATCACCATGGTCTGGGCGAACTTCTGCCCGGTGACCTTCATCAGTCCCAGCACATCCTGGCTGGTGCGGCAGTCCAGGTTGCCGGTGGGTTCGTCTGCCAAAAGGATGGCGGGCTTGGTAGCCAGGGCACGGGCAATGGCCACTCGTTGCTGCTGGCCGCCGGAGAGCTGGCTGGGCAGATTGTCCAGCTTCTTCTCCAGACCCAGGACGGCGATCACCTCCCTGACGTAGCTCTCGTCCACCGCGCCGCCGTCCAGTTGAATGGGGAGGACGATGTTCTCATATACGCTGAGCACCGGCACCAGATTATAGGCCTGGAACACGAAGCCGATCTTCCGGCGGCGGAAGATGGTCAGCTCCTCGTCCTTCAGGGTGGACAGCTCCCGGCCGTCCACCGTCACCGTGCCGGAGGTGGGCCGGTCCAACCCGCCCAGCATGTGCAGCAGGGTGGACTTGCCCGACCCCGACGTGCCGATGATAGCCACGAACTCGCCGTTCTCCACGCTCAGCTCCACCCCGTCCAGGGCTTTCACCAGTGTATCCCCGCGCCATAATATTTCTTCAGTTCCCTGGTCTGCAAAATCGCCATTTGGAATCTCCTCCTGTGGAAAAAATGGGTACTGCCTTCTGACAGTACCCATTGTAGTGGATCAATCTTTCCACACTCTTTCTCAAATCTTACAGTTTGGAAAGATCCGCCCTATTCCCGGGGCAGGTAGAGGGAAAGGTGGTTCCCTGGCCGGGGCGGGAGGCCACCTTGACATAGCCCCCCTGCCGCCGCAGGATCTCCCGGACCAGGTAGAGGCCGATGCCCACCCCCTCCTCCGCCCGCACAGCGCCGCCCCGGTAGAAGCGGCCGAAGATCCGCCCCTGCTCCTCCTCCGGGATGCCGATGCCGGTGTCGGACACGTCCACCCGGCAGAACTGCCCCAGGGGGACAGCGGAGAGGGTCACCCGTCCCCCCGCCGGGGTGTACTTCACCGCGTTGTCCACCACATTAAAGAGGGCCTCCGCCGTCCACTTCCGGTCGAAGCGGGCGGCCGCCCCGCAGGGCTCCGCCGCCAGGGTAAGCCCCTTGGCCTCCGCCTGAGGACGGGCCTGGGCCAGCGCCCCCTCCAGCAGCGGCCCCACCGGCTGGGGCTCCGGTGCGGTGGTAATGATCCCCGTCTCCAGCCGGGATGCTTTCACCAGGGCCTGGATCAGAAAGGACAGCTTCTCCGCCTGCCGGGACAGGGTGGCCGCCTGGGCGGCGTGCGCTGGGGACAGCTCCCCTCCGCCAGCAGGGAGGCGTACAGCAGGAGGTTGGCGATGGGGAGTCTTGGTCTGGTGGGAGATGTCGGAGATCAGGGTCTGTATAGCGGCCCGCTTCCCCTCCAGCTCCCGGGCCGAGGCGGCGCTGCCGTTGAGAAACCGGGCCAGCCGGCCCTCCAGGGCGGAGAGGCGGGACTCGTCAAAGCGGCTCTCCCGAAAGCTGCCGTCCACCGCACCGGCGAGCATCCGGTCCAGCCGGGCCAGCAGCCGCCGGGTGTAGAGCCACTGGACCAGCCCGAAGCCCGCCCCCAGCGCCGCCAGGGCCAGGGCCCCGCACACCGCCGGGGTCACCGTTTTTCCTCCCAGGTGTAGCCCAGGCCGTACACCGTCTTGATGGGGGCGTCCGTCAGCTTGTCCCGCAGCCGTTTCACCGCCACCGACAGGGCGTTGGCGTCCACAAACTCGCCCCGTCCCACACCCGGTCCAGGAGCTGCTCCCGGGTCAGGGTCTGCCCCGGTGCTCCACCAGCAGGCGCAGCAGCCGCTGCTCCGTCTTGGACAGCTCCACCTCCGTCCCGTTCCGCATAAAGCGCAGGCGCTCAAAGTCGAAGGAGAAGGGCCCCCGCCCCAGCGCGGCCGCCGGGCGCTCCCCCGCCGCAGCAGGCGGTTCACCCGGGCCCGCAGCACCGCCAGGGAGAAGGGCTTGGTCACGTAGTCGTCCGCCCCCAGCTCCAGGCCCGCCACCTGGTCACTCTCCAGGTCGTTGGCGGTGAGAATCAGCACCGGCACCCCGCTGGTTCGCCGCAGCGCAGTGAGAAAAGCCAGTCCATTTCCGTCGGGCAGGTTGAGATCCAGCAGCACCAGCGCGTATTCCCCTTCGCTCAGGGCCGCCCAGCCCGGGCCAGGGTGGCCGCCACCCTGATTTCCCGGCCCTCCCCGGCCAGCGCCAGGGCGGTCCCCCGCCCCAGCGCCTGATCATCTTCTATCAGCAGAATCCGCTCCATGCTCCGCCCTCCCCTGTTTCGCGCCTCTTATCATAACACACTCCGGTCCCTCCGGCAACCGCCGCCTTGTCCGCATAGTGCCGCCCGTTCCGCCATATCCTAGCGTTGTTCCCTTTGAACAGGAGACCGAATATAATTTCAAAAATTATATTTAAAGTTTCTATTGATTATATTGTGCGGCATGTGTTATACTAAAGGTAAGGAAAGGTGATCCATATGAATCAGGAAAACGCACTCCCCGCCGCAAGGCCATGCTCTATTATCCTTCCCAGGCAAAGCCGCGCCCGGCCAGGCTGCGGGAAAAGGACCGGGACCCTTATGACGGGCTGCGTCCCTGGTCCGCCATTACCCACGGCATTGGGGCCGCCCTGGCCCTGCTGGGCACCGTGCTACTCCTGCTGCGCTGCGCCGCCCTCTCCCTCAGCCCCTGGCACGTGGTTTCCTTCCTTATCTATGGTGTGAGCATGGTGGGTCTATATACGGCCAGCACTCTCTATCACTGCCGCAACGTCAGCGTCAAGGGCCGCATCGCCCTGCGCAAGTACGACCACGCCTCTATCTACTTCCTCATCGCCGGTACCTATACCCCTATCTGCCTGGTGGTGCTCCGCACCGACGGTGCCTGGGGCTGGGCCCTGTTCGGTGTCATCTGGGCCTTGGCCCTGGCCGGGCTGGTGCTCACCCTGGCCTGGATCACCGCCCCGCTGGCTCACCGCCGGCATCTATATCTTCATGGGCTGGATGGCTGTGGTGGCCCTCGTCCCCTGCTGCGCCTGCTCCCCTGCCGGCTTTTCTGGGTGCTGGGCGGCGGCATTCTCTACACCGTGGGCGGCGTGGTCTACGCCGTCAAGTGGCCTGGCCGCGATAATCCCCGCTTTGGCTGTCACGAGATTTTTCACCTGTTCATCCTTATGGGCTCGGTGTTTCACTTCATGCTCATGTACCGGGTGGTCGCGTTTCTCTGAGCACAAGTAAAGGAGCTTCCGCCATACAGCGGAAGCTCCTTTTGCGCGGTCATTCCTCTGCTGGAGGCTCCGGCACTTCGGGCAGCGGGCCCATGGTACCCAGACAGCGGTTGATCGGGGTCCCCAGGTTGTGGAACTTCTCCTCGTAGTCGGACATTACACCGTGGATGCCGTCGGCGTGCAGGTCGCGGGTGACCTCAGACACCCCAAAGCCCACCCTGGGGAACTGGAACAGGGACCACTCGAATAGATCCCGGTTGTCTGTCTTGAAGTGGATCTCCCCCGCCTCTGCCAGCACCTGCCGGTAACGCAGCAGGAAGTCCGGGTGGGTCAGCCGCCGCTTGGCGTGGCGGTTGCTGGGCCAGGGATCGCAGAAGTTGATGTAGATGCGGTCTACCTCACCCGGAGCAAAGAACAGCGGAAGCTGCGCTACGTCCCCATCCAAACAAAAAAGACGTTGTGCAGCTCCTGGGCACAGACCCGCTCCATGGCGATCACCATGGCGTCCGGCACCCGTTCCACCGCAATATAGAGCGCCTGTGGATTCTGCGCCGCAGTCTCCGCCGTAAAGCGGCCCTTGCCGCAGCCCAGCTCCAGAAAGACCTCCTTCGCCTCGGGCATCAGCTCCCGCCACTTTCCCTTCCACTCCTCCGGGTCGGAAATCAGCACCCGGGTACAGCGTTCCATCCGCACTCCCAGGTTCGGTTTTTTTCTCATTCGCATAGCCTAGCTCACCTCGTATGGGCTATCATATCATATCAAAATGCCCTCTTGCAATCCTTCTGTCTATATATTATAATAGAAAAGCTGACTGAGCAACAAAGTGGAACACTCCAACAAAATATCCGGGTGTAGCGCAGTTGGTAGCGCACGTGATTTGGATGCACTGTCCTAGCTATCCACGATGGCAACAGCCGAAGCCAGGAAAGCCTTGAAACGCGGGCGTTTGCGGGATTTCGCCGGGTCACGAAATTGGGTCGAAAAACGGCTTTGACCACAGCGCCGCCCACAGACACGAAAAACTTGCTTTTCCCTTCTCTGCATGGTATCATGCAGAAAAATTAAATATCCGGGTGTAGCCTATCGGTCAGGCACTTGCTTTGGGAGCAAGCTAAGGCTGGTTCGACTCCAGTCACTCGGACCAAAAGAGGATAATCCGAACTGCATCTTCCCTGTGGGGGATGCGTTCGGATTTCTTCTTTTTACTGAAAACTTAAATTTGACCAGATAAAAAAAAAGGGCGAACCTTCCTTCTAGCCGAGGAAAGTTCGCCCTTTTCGATTTATTTTTGTCGAATTTCGGTGTATGATAGGAACCATGGCAGTTCTTTTGCAGACCTCCTTGTATATTCGTTTTTGATGTAGATCACAGCTTGCAAGCCATCACTTCGCTTTTTGACTCTTAGCCTGCTCGGCCTGCCACTGAGCAAATCGGCGCTGCCCTTCTTCGCTGGCGTAAAACTTTTCGATTTCCGGCAGCAGCACACGGGCCAGCGCCTCCATCTCATGCTGCGGGATGCCGGTACCATAATCATTTGGCTTTTCTTCTTACCCTTCTTCAATAGGCCGCTCCTCTCCCGTGGTCGCCACGGGCATACACGTCCAATACTTCCTGGGGGATACGCTCCAGCACAGCTACGGCATCCGCATAGTCTCGCCGCAGTTTGGCGTCGGCCAGCTGTTTCAAGGTACTTTCTCTGGTAGCCTTGTCCAGAGACTGCTCCAGCTGTGCGTTTTCCTGTTTCAGCTTTTTGTTCTCAGCGTTAGTGGCCGTGAAAGCTACTTGATACTTCTTCATCGTGGTGTGCATCTGCTCCACCGCCGGGATATACTTGTCCAGCAGCGCTGCAATCTCGGTAGCTCTGCTTTTGGCGTTAAAGGCTCCAATACCGGCCAGCAGTTCCTCCAGCTTGGCTTTCTGCTTGGTCAATCGGGTCATCTCTTTGAACACTCTGGGCGGGATGTGGTCACGTCCGGTCTGGCTCGCACTTTCCCCACGCTCCAGATCCGGGTATTTGCGCACCATGTGTTCCCAGAACTTGTCCTGCCACTGGGTCAGTTTTTTCTTATTGCCCACGATCTCCTTGGCGCTGAGCCTGCCATCCGCAGTCAGCGGGACAAAAGAAAGGTGCATATGGGGCGTTTTCTCGTCCATATGCACCACAGCAGATATGATAGTTTTAGGGGCTTGGTTTTGCTGGATAAATGCCAGCGCCTCTTGAAAATAGGCTCTGATCTCAGATTTTTTCTTTCCCCGAAAGAACTCCGGTGTGGCAGTTACCAAGGCTTCCACGACTCGAACACTGTCTGACCGGGTACGGCAACCGGCTTCTTTGATTTGCCGCTCCGCCTCCGCACGATATTTTTGTTCCGGCTCGATCAGATGGAAATTGTACTTGCTCCTGCTGGTATCCACATCGGGATTACTGGCGTACTTTTCTTTTGTGCGCTCGTTATGGGCTTCAATGTTCCCGATCTCCGGCCCTTTGTACTTGGCAAAGCGGAGAATGGCATATTGAGGTCTGCTCATCGTTTTCTCTCCTTTTCAACTGTTTAGATTGTTATAAAAGCAAGAACACAGTCAACCAAAGCGTACGTACGTACATGGCTCAGCGCCGCCATTCCCCCGGTATATCTTCCGGTACGTACGTACGCTTCGAATCACCGGAAAACACCGACATATTATTTCTCACCAGCACTTCGATACCCAAGAAACCTCGCACCCGCCGTCCGGCGGCATTGGTCACATTGTTGCAGTATTCCAGATTATAGCGGCTCTGGCAGGCAATCAGGGCTTCGCTGAAGCTGCGGGGTTTCAGGGCGGGCAGATTATTTTCGGCGCAGTAAATCTGGTATGCCTCGTACAGCTCTTTGGAGCTGGCAGACATATCGGCTTTCCGGCGAATATACCCGTCTGAATCCAGAAAATCGAACACATTGTTGTTGTCCCTCTTAACGGCCTCCCGGTTTTCTCTGGTGCGCTCACTTTCGGTAAACTTGAAGTTGTTGGACACCAGCCTCTGCAAGCCTTCAAAGGCCCAGAGCAGGATGCCCTCCACCTCGGCCTTCATCTTTTCAGCCAGATCGGGGTCGTCCACACGGTTAGCGGGCTTGTCCTTTGTGGTCAGCACCAACTGGCGGCGGTAAAATCCGTCACTCCGGTCAAACAGCGCCTGCAAATCCCCGTTGGAGAAGGCCAGCAACCGGGCACACATCCACCCTTGATAGCTCTGCTTACCCTTGCGCTCCAAGTCCATCTTGCCTTGGGCGGTGACGATGGACTTGACATAGTTGGTCTGCCGCAGGGCCTCCATCCGCATATCGTCGTCCACGCACAGGAGAATATGCTCCAGATCCGCGCGGGCAAATCGGTTCTCCGATACTTTTCCTATGCTGCCGTCCTTCATATTCACGCCGAACAAATGCCCCAGCACAGCGCCGATCTGGCTTTTGCCTTCACCACCGTTTCCCTTGAGAATCATCATGCGCTGTCCCTTGTTGCTGGGGATCAGGCAGTAGCCGATATATTCCTGCAAAGTGGGAATGTCCTCCGGGTAGAGCAGGCCGTCCAGAAATTGCAGCCAGAGAACAGGTTTCGGAGCGTTAGGGTTGTAGGCCACAGGGAAACGGTTGCGGACGATTTCAGGTTTTCCCTCCACAAACCTCCCATCCAGAAAGAGCGTCCCGTTGGAAAGATGAATCCGATCCGGCTCCGGGGGAAAATCCTCCACCAGCGCCGCCAGCTTCATCAGCTCCACAATGTTGCTGATTTTGCGGGGGATGTTGCTGACCGCACAGCATTTCAGTTCCTCAAAATCTCGCCCGCAGGAGTTCATCGGTGATACGGCCTTCCGGCGTGAAAAAGCCCCGTTTGTGTAGATGATCTTGTGTGTCTGCAAGAACTCCTCACAAAACAGGGCCTCGTTGATGTTTTTTCCATCGAACCAGATAGGCATCCCCTCAGGCTTCTGTTTATTTTTCATGGGTCTATCCCTCCTTAAAGTGTGGTAGGTCTCTGCCTGTCTGCCTGAATATACGGAGAAAAGGCTATAGACCTAAAACAGGCGAAAGTGCAAGAAATAAAATCCGCCCTGCCATCTTGCAGAAATGCAAGACCACAGGGCGGTGCAGCATAGAAAATTGTTTGATCTTTCCAGTGTTCTCCGATGCAGTGGAGACAAGCTGATTGAGAAAGGAGGAGCGTTTATGGAACCAGTTTTTCTGCCGGGAGACCTGCGGACCCGGATCGTGGATTTGATGAAATACCACAAGATTTCTCAGGCGGATCTGGCCGTGAAAATAGGCGTAACCGAGAGTACCTTAAACCGTTTTCTGACTGGAAAGGTGGAAAAGCTGGGCCATGAGCAGGTCCTCCGCCTGGCCCGGACCTTCCAGGTATCCACTGACTTTTTGTTGGGGCTGACGGAGATCCCAGACCGCAAAACTATGAGATTTCCGAACTGGGATTGTCCGTAGAGGCGGCTAAAATCTGTATCTGGGCAAGGTGCAGCCGGATGTGGTCAACCGGCTGTTGGAAAGCCCCGCTTTGCAGAAGTGACCTATTTGATCGGCCAGTATCTGGACGATACGTTGGCAGAGGGATATGCGCTTCAAAACCAGATGATGACCACCCTCCGCTCCATGCTGATGGGGGCTGTGCGGACCGATGCCGCCGTGCAGGCTGCCAGAGAGGTAAACCGCCTGAAAGTGCCGCCTTATCAGGCCGACTTGACCACCATTCAAAACCAATTTATGGCGGCAGTACGGGAAGTCAAGCAAGAAGTGGGAAACGATCTGGATGCCGCTAAACTCTCCAAAGCCGTCACCCAGAAGATGTTTACTGAGCTAACCAAGGGCCAGGATATGCAAAGCCCGTCCATCACACCGGAGCAGATTGCACAGGCAGTTACAAGCAGCGTGTCCGGTATGGATGGCGTCAATCTGGAGGCCTTGAATCAGTCCAGACATTCTTGGAAAGCACCTTAGCACCTCCAGCGTCACATACAGATGAAGAACCGGACCAATGAACAGCTGTGCGCCCTGGCTCAAAAGGGGGACGCTGGGGCCCGCAGTCTGCTGCTGGAACAAAACATGAGGTTTCTTCGTAAGACCGCCGGAGAACTGTACCGAAGCATGAACCTTGCCCAAAGTGATCTCTGTGTGGACTGCGGAGATTTGGTCCAGGAGGGCAGCATTGGCCTGTTGAGCGCCGCTGCGGGTTTGATGCTGCACGGGGCATAAAGTTTCTGACCTATGCGGCCCTGCCATCCGCAACGCCATGACCGATTTCATCCGGGCGGAATTTTCTCAGTTTGAGCAAAAAGTGGTTCATGGTGAAAACGAATTGGGCATTCAGATCATCCGTTTGGAAGATGTGCGGAGCGAGGAAGAACAGGCCCAGCGCATCGAGGCGATTTCCCATCCTCTGGCACATTCTCCAGAGGAAATTTACATCAAGCAGGAGGAACTTTCCGAGCTGTATCAAGCCCTTGGGAAGCTGTCTGCCAGAGAGCAGACCTATCTCCTGTATCGGTGCGGGTTTGCAGATGATACGGTCCACCCCTGATCGGAACGGCGATGCACTTTCATCTTACCGAGAGTCGGGCAAAGCGCACCGAGGAACAGGCGCTGGACAACCTGTGGCTGGAGCTGCCATGGTGGTATTAGTGCGTTTCGCTGCGGCGGGACGGGGTCATATATACCTCTGCTTCCTTTTCCGGTCAGGCGGATTTTGCCCTATGAGCAAATCCCGATTTCGTCCGTGGCCGTACAAAATCCGCCTGCCCTACTGCCGCCGAAAAGTGTCTGCCCGCTGCCCATCTGCCAAGTTGCAGATGCCGCAGTCAGCCCCTTCCCGGCGTCAGCCGGAAGCAAAGGTATAACACACTAGACTTTACTATGGAAAATCGTGCCAACAGGGTGCTGCTCGCCCCTATTGAACCCAGAGCCAAAGGGGCTATGCCCCTCTGGACTCCCCGCCTGTCCGTGCAGTGGCTATCCATCCTGCTTCCGCACGCTGGATACGCTCCTACCCGAACAGGTAAAACAGGCACAGAAATTTGCCCGGGTGGCGGGCAGATTTCTGTGCCTGTTTTTGTTCAGCGGCGGCTGGGCAAAGCATACGCGGAAGCCTTGCAGAACCCTCAATCTTGGTTGGAGATTTTCGTATTGGAGTGCGAAAATCGATTGTCCCAAGTCTCTATATCTGGTATAATAAAACAGTCGAATTCTCTGACCGGAGGTACCCATATGGCCATCTCTTACAATAAGCTCTGGAAATTACTCATTGATCGGAAAATGAGCAAAGCAGACTTACGCCGAGCAGCGGGAATCGCCCCCAATACCATGACAAAACTAAACCGCGATGAAGAAGTGACCCTAGAAACACTGGGGAAAATTTGTGGTGTGTTGAAAGTCAATGTCGGAGATATTGTGGATATTTTTCCTGATGCTCCATAACAAGATAGAAAGAGAGGGAGAACTATGACTCCATTTGAAATTGTAACTGCCATTTTGAACTTGCTTGCACTTATCCTGATTCCCATAATAGCCGTGATAATTGGTCAGTATTTGCAAAATGTTTCAGCAAAACGAAAAGATAAAATGGACGTGTTTAAGACGATGATGATGAACAGAATCGGCTGGTCCGTTGAAGGTACACGAGCCATGAACATTATTGATATTGTTTTTGGATGATAAAAATGTTCGACAGGCTTGGAGTGAATATTATCATGCTCTTTGTGTCAAAGACCCAGATGAAATACAGTTAAAGCAAATGCAGCAAGCACAAGATAAATTACTTGAGAAAATGGCTATTTCTCTTGGATATAAGGATAAAATCACATGGGAAACCATTCAGAATCCTTATGTTCCGAAAGGAATGATGGAGGCAATGGATCAGCAACAGATCATCCAAAAAGGACAGACAGAGCTTGCAAAGGTAGCTGGTGCGTTTGCTCAAATGATAAATACTAACGCAGCCAATCAAGCACCAAACCGACAGGAGGATAATCCCCATGCCAACACTTGAATGGATTGGAAAAGATAAAGTGGTAAACCACCACCAGGAGGTGCCTTACCGGGTGCTGGAGCGCCAATACGGCTATGACGAAGCCGGACAGCACGCCGAGGACAACGGCAGCGAAAACATGATTATCCATGGCGACAATCTGGAGGCACTGAAAGCCCTGCTGCCCCAGTACGAGGGCAAGGTGAAGTGTATCTACATCGATCCTCCCTACAACACCGGCAACGAGGGATGGGTATATAACGACAATGTCAATGACCCCAAGATTAAAAGTGGCTGGGCGAAGTGGTTGGCAAAGAAGGCGAGGACCTTTCTCGGCATGATAAGTGGCTGTGTATGATGTACCCCGTTTGAAGCTGTTACAGAGGCTGTTAGCGGAGGATGGGGCTATTTTTATCAGTATTGGCGATGATGAAAATGCAAGTCTTAAGATGATTTGTAACGAAATCTATGGCGACAACAACTTTATTGATACGATCATTTGGCAAAAATATATACCGTTAAGAATTCAGCACAGTATTTTTCCGGGATGCACGACTATATAATTGTCTATTCAAAAATAAGTCTCAATTTCACCGGAACTTGCTTCCAAGAACGGTAGATCTTGATAATAGTTACACCAATCCTGATAATGACCCTAGAGGTGTTTGGACTACTAACGCAGTTCAAGCAAGAAACTATTATGCTCAAGGAAGTTATGAAATCATTTCACCTTCAGGAAAGAAATTTTGCCGCCTTCTGGGACTTATTGGAGAGTATCACAAGAAACATTTTTAGCACTTGATGCTGACAAGCGAATTTGGTGGGGAAAAAATGGAGACAGCGTTCCAAGAATTAAAAAATTCCTTTCTGAAGCTAAGCAAGGTGTAGTTCCCACAACGTTGTGGTCGTATAAAGATGCAGGCCAGAATGCAGATGCAAAACAAGAAATCCGAAAAGTCTTTGAGCATGAGTCTGAAATATTTACCACTCCAAAGCCTACGCGCTTAATAGAGCGCATACTTCAAATTGCCGCTGATCCTGATTCCATCATTCTCGACTCTTTTGCCGGCTCGGGCACTACTGCCCATGCAGTTCTCAACATGAACAAGGCAGATGGCGGCAACCGCAAATTCATTCTGGTGGAAATGATGGACTACGCCGACAGCATTACCGCCGAGCGTGTCAAGCGAGTAATTAACGGCTATGGGGAGGGCAAAAAAGCCGTGGAAGGCACCGGCGGCAATTTCAGTTACTATGAGTTGGGGCCTGTTCTTCTGCTGCCGGACGGCAACCTCAATGAAGAAGTGGGCCCGCAGAAAATCCGGGAATACGTCTACTATATGGAGACTAAAGAGCCCTTGCCCGCCGAACAACCCACGGACGAGCCTTACTTCATGGGCCTGTGCCGCAACACCGCCTATTACTTCTATTATGAGCGGGAAAATGTCACCACCCTGGACCATGCCTTTTTAGCTACTATCCAGACCAAAGCCGAGGGCTATACCATCTATGCCGACCTATGCGCCATCCCGCAGGAGACCCTGCGCAAGCATAACATCACCTTTAAGAAAATTCCCTCGGGACATTGCCAGGCTGTAAAGGAGCGTGAAGAAATGGAACTGAAATCTTATCAAAAAGAAGTCATTGCCGATCTTGCACGCTATCTGGAGCTGGTGGTGGAGCTGCAAAGCCCGGCAAAGGCGTATCAGACCCTCTGGAACGAAAAGAATGTTCTGGTGGGCTTCGGCGGTATGCCGAATTATGTGAATGTACTTCCCGGTGTACCCCATGTGTGCTAAGGTGCCCACAGGCGGTGGCAAGACCTATATTGCCGCCAGTTCTCTGCGGACGATTTTTGATGCCATGCCCCAGCGCCGGGCCAAGGCCGTGGTGTGGTTGGTACCCTCCGATGCCATTCTGACTCAGACACGCAAGGCGCTGGAAAATCCCGACCATCCCTACCGCCAGCGGCTGGATGTGGATTTTGGCGGGCGGGTACAGGTGTACTCCAAGGAGCAGGCTCTCATGGGGCAGAACTTCACCCCCTTCCGCCGTGACAGAACAGCTTTCCTTGTTTGTGCTCAGCTATGATTCCTTCCGCACCAGCAAAAAAGAAGGGCGCAAAGCCTATCAGGAGAATGGTTATCTGGCTGAGTTTGCCAAGTGGATGGATGATCCGTCTGTTCTGTTGGCCGATACCGATGAGACGGCGTTGATCCAGGTAATCCGCTATCTGAATCCGGTGGTCATCGTGGACGAGAGCCACCATGCCACCTCAGATTTGAGCGTGGAAATGCTGCAAAACTTCAATCCTAGTTTTGTGTTTGATCTGACCGCCACCCCCAAGAAGAAAAGCAATATCATCTCTTTTGTGGATGCTGCACGACTGAAAAAGGCCAACATGGTCAAGCTGCCGGTCATCGTCTACAACCGTAAATCTCAGGCCGATGTGTATGGGGATGCTATCGCCATTCGTGCCAAGCTGGAAGCTCAGGCTAAGCGAGATCAGGAAAGCAGCAGGCGCTATATTCGTCCCATCGTTCTGTTCCAGGCACAGCCCCGCAACAATGCAGATAGCACCACATACGAAAAATCAAGAAGACGCTGGTGGACGGCGGTATTCCCGAAAAGGAAATTGCCATCAAAACCGGCGATAAAGACGAGCTGAAAAATGTGGACTTGCTGTCCCCAGACTGCCCCATCCGGTACATCATTACCGTCAACGCCCTGAAAGAGGGCTGGGACTGCCCCTTTGCCTATGTGTTGGCCACGGTGGCAAACCGCACTTCTACCGTGGATGTGGAGCAGATTTGGGGCGTGTGCTTCGGTTGCCCTACACGCAGAAGAACAGTAGTGAAGTGCTGAATCTCTCCTATGTCATCACATCTTCCGCAGACTTCCACCAAACGCTGGAGAAGGTTGTGGCCGGGCTGAACAGCGCCGGTTTCAGCAGGCGTGACTACCGGGCACAGGATGTGGATGTTCCCGTTATAGCACCTCCCACCGCAGAGACAGAGCAGCTTCCCATTGTCAACCCCTCCCGCTGACGAACCAGATCTGCCGGAGGTAGACGGCTCGGATTTGAAGGCACGTTTTGAAGCGGCAACACATGAGGCAGAGCAATCCGTGCAGGATGGAACTATGCAGTCCGATCCCATTCTGTCACAGGCCCTGCAACAGAATAAAACCTATGAAGACGAGATCAACCAGGCCGATAACACCGCTTTGAGCCAGGCTCCATCGGAGGTGCGCAACAAAATGAATCAGTTCCGAATGAATGAGGAATTTGCAGATGAAGCTACTGCCTTGCGCTTCCCCCAATTTATGCTGGAGACTTGCCCTAGTCTGTTTTCGGGAGCCCATGAAACCCTGGAACTGGAGCATTTGGAGGGTGGCTTCTCTCTGAGGGACAAAGATGCTCATGTGGATTTTACCTCCGTCAACGCTGAGATGGCGCGGGTGGATGTGGACGACAGTAAAGATGGTACCACAAAGGCATGGCTGCTGTCTGGTAGCCAAAGCGCTTTTACCGAGAGTGGTTCAATACCCAGCCCTCGGAAAAGCGGCTTTCTCTGTGTAAGGGCATTATCAAGCAAAAGCTGTCCAAGATGAACTGCGTCAACGACCGAGAGCTGGATGAGTACATCGACCGGGTGATCGGCACCATGAGCGAAGATCAGCTCTCCGAGCTGGAGCAGTCGCCGTATCCCTATGCCATAAAAATTCAGGGAAAAGTGAAGGAATTGATTGCCCAGCATCACTCCAGCGTCTTTGACACCTGGCTGGAGCAGGACAAGATTTCCTGCCTACCCAACTATGCGCTGCCAGCGGTGATCTCCCCAACGGCATTTACCTCGATGGTGCCGAAATCGCTCTATACCGCCGAAGAAGATATGAACGAGTATGAGTTCAAGGTAGTGTGGGCACTGTCAGCGTTGGGCAACGTCAAGTGGTGGCACCGGAATATCTCCAGACTGGGCTTCCAGATTAACGGCCCCGTTCATGCTTACCCTGATATCATCGTGATGCTCCATAGTGGAAAGATACTGATGGTGGAGACCAAGGGCGATCACCTGGATAATGATGAGTCCAAGGAGAAAGCCAAAATCGGTGACCAGTGGGCGAAGCTGGCCGGAAAACAGTACAAGTATTACATGGTATTTGAGGGCAAACAGCCGGACTATCCGGGGGCATATTCTCTGGAGCGGTTTATGGAGATTGTGAAGGAGTTGTAATTCATTTAGGCCGTTTTTAAGTAAAAACTTCCGTTAAGTGTTCGTTTTGAGCGGTAATCTAAGCCAGAGGTGATTAATAGTAAAATGGTTAATATAAATGGAAAACAATGGATGGATTTAACTCCGGCAGATATCCAGTCTGCTATTTCTGAAATAGATTTCGATGAATCATTCTATTTTGAACTTAAAGATGATAGAGTTGCCCCTAAAAAAATAATGGAAGAAATATCTGCATTTTCAAATACGTTTGGTGGTTATATTTTCCTTGGCGTGTCTAATAACAAACAGATTGAAGGTTGCGTTGAATGGAACGAGCAGAGAATTCATGCTGCAATTCACGACTCTATAACGCCTACTCCTTCTTTTGATGTGAAAAAGTTTACCGTTGATACCAATGTTGTATATGTCATCAAAATTGACGAGGGTTCTGAACCGCCATACATAACTAGTAGTGGTAAGATTTATGAAAGACTTTCGTCTGGTTCGTTTCCCATCAAGGATTCTTCAAAGCTTTCGCAAATCTACAATAAAAGAGAACAGCTGCTGGCCAAAATGGAGAAAAAAGTATCAATACCACCAGTGTATGAAAATTCCAACAACATATACGGTTATATTGATATTGGGTTTTCCCTCGTGCGTCTAATATTCAGGTTGCTATTGACACCTTAAATAGTGCAGACTTAAAGTCAATAGCTGAAAGAAAAAAGACATGCCATCGTTCAATCTTTCACATGTTGGAAATTCCATAATCTATACGCCTGGAGGAGTGTCCACACAAAAAGGACACCTGCCAGCGCATACAAATAATTTTCTTGAGATAATGGCTGATGGCAGCGCGAGAATGAGAATTCTGCTATTGAACAATGACACAGAAAAGTCAAGTGTAAATATGACCTTGCCAATGTTCATACTGAGATCCTATCAAGAAACATACACCAACGTGATGGGTGCATTATTTCCACATAGAGTGGCATATGCAAAAAAATACGAATCGCTCACTGTAAGAAAGCAGTTTCAACCGGTCATGTTCTATGACGATTCTATTCTCGAGTTACGTCCAGATTTACAGGAAGATAATGTGAAAATGTGGGAAACGATTCAAAATCATCGCAAAATCTTTGGAGTTACAACTATTGTGACTGATGATCGCATTCCCAAAACTGGGCTGTATACAATTGATAAATGCCAACTTGAACTTTTAGGGCAAGAGTATACGGCTGAGGCTATCATAAACGCACTATTTTCCTCACGATATATTGCATTAGCAAATTTCTCGCTTCCAGAAGATAAGTAAAATTTCTAGAATATTTCCAGTAGATTAGAATCTGATTATTTCCATGGCTAAAGAAGCTGGTGTCAAAAATATCTATCAATCTTATTGTTGACCAGAAAAATAGATTGAAGGCATATCTAATTAACAATGTATAGAGGTGGCAAGTATGTGTAAAATAATTTTTATTGGAAACTACAAAGGCGGTGTTGGAAAGACTACAACTACAATAAACTTGGCGCAACACTTTTCTAAATTGGGAAATAAAATTTTAACTGTTGACTTAGACCCTCAAAGTTCTTTAAGTGAGATTCAGGTCAATAATTTTCATTCCAAGAAAACGCTAAAAGATCTGCCTGACGAAAATACGCTAAACTATGTATACGAACTTTCCATATTAAAGTTAAAAAAGTACCCAGGATTACGACTGGAGTTTCCTGATACAATCATTCAAAAGCATACCGATTTTTATCATTATATTCCATCCTCATTGTTTTATAATTCTGGTAAGGGGCTGGACACCTTAGCTATTAAAATGGAGGATAACATTGCGTATCTGGCAATATTAAAGAGTTTTATTGACACTGTAAAGGAACAATATGATTTCATTTTGATTGATTGTCCGCCATCCAGCAACCTGATTACTCAATCCGCTTTTTTAATGTCGGATTATTATTTAATACCTACCGTTCTGGATGAAATTAGTACAAATGGCGTTATCCACTATATTCATACAGTCAACAACACATATAAAAATACTGTGTTAATGGTGAAGATGCTGTTTTAGCAAAACATTACTTTGGCAATTGTCCTAAGCTGATTGGCATTTTTTATAACTTGCTTAGGGGACAGGTGAATTATGGTGTGGCCGACGGAAGCTTTAGAGGGGCTTTGGAAAGGAAGCTCAAAACGCAACAAGGGGCCAGGTATGATGTAAACACTTTTAAAGATATCTATGTTTTTCCATACAACATAAATAATTATATTGATATTGCACGATCCACAGGACAAGGTATAATGTCAAAAGAAAAAACTGATTTTGCTGAATTTTCTAAAGCCGTTATAGAACGAATTGATGAATTGGAGAAACAAAATAATGATAACAAAGCAACAGATTAAAGAACTGAATGCAATCATTAGCTACTTGAACCAAACGGAATCTTTATGTGATGAAGATCTAGCGGACAAGGTAGAAGATATCAAATTTTTGGTCAAGGTATTGACTACAGTAAAAATCTCAAAAATTAAAAAGCTTATCAATAACCGTTATGCAGAAGTCAAAAAGTCAGAAAGTACTTCATATACAAAGGACTTTGTTATTCAGCTTTTTGCAAATTCAGAATCTGAGAATATCATTAAATGTTATACATTATCACAATTAAAGGAAATGTTTATTGCTGTCTATGGGCAAAAACCTTTGTCAAAAGACACTAAGGCAGATATTGTGAATTCAATTACAAAAATGATACAGCAGATTGACCGAATTGCCGGTTTCAAGGAATTAGACAATAAAGCTTAGTGAGTAAAACACGTATGATCACCGAGCGGCAAATCATCCGTATTTGTGCTACCAAACCATTTGAAAACGTTTCAGTGTCTCTATAATTGCTATTTTCTCTTCCGACGGACACGTTGGCACTTTCAGATTTGGAAAAGTTATAATTCTGATCGATCTCTATGATGTCATCCGGCTTTTGTTGGGACAAAGCTACTGTCTCAAAGCGAATCATCCTGTGGGATAAAGTAACACAAATTAGATATTACCAAGCACGATAATCTCATTTAAAAACCCAAATAATGAGTTGAAATCAGTTCAATATATGTTATAATACTTGAGAGAGGATGTGATTGATATAAAGTTGATTGGAAAACGCCTGCGCACCCTTCGAGAAAGTCTATCCCTCTCTCAGGCAAAACTGGCAGAGCTTTTGGGCATCACTCAGTCCAGCCTCAATCGCTATGAAAACGGACAGTCAACTCCGACGGTTGAACTGTTTCGCAAGTATGCTGACTTCTTTGATGTTTCCGTGGATTACATCTTTGCCCGCTGTGACGAGCCGCAAGGAAAGCTCTATCACTATCAGCCGAAAGTATGGAAAAATGCCGCTGAGATGGAGCAGTTTGTAGAAATGTGCTTTGACCCAAAGTCGCCTTACTACAACCGCATGAAGGAATCCGTTTTGCAGATGTTTTCAGAAACTGCTGATGAGTAAGGGGGTGGCGATGTGAATGCAGTAATTTATGCTCGTTATTCCAGCGAGGGTCAAAGAGAGGAAAGCATTGACGGTCAGCTCCGAGAGTGTATGGAATATTGTAAGCAGAATGGTATGACCGTAGTGAAGGAGTACATCGACCGTGCCCTTTCTGCCAAAACAGACAACCGCCCCGACTTCCAGCGTATGATCAAGGACAGCGCCAAGGGGCTGTTTGATGTAGTTGTGGTCTGGAAGTTGGACCGTTTTGCCCGCAACCGCTACGACAGCGCCCATTATAAGGCAGCCCTGAAAAGAACGGAGTGCGGGTAATTTCGGCCAAAGAAAATATTGCCGACGGACCTGAGGGTATTATCCTGGAATCCATGCTGGAAGGGATGGCAGAGTACTATTCCGCTGAGCTTTCCGTAAAGGTCATCCGTGGCCACACAGAAAATGCGCTCAAGTGCAAGTACAATGGCGGCACTCCCACATTTGGCTTTGCCATCGACGCAGACAAGCACTACCAGCCGGACCCGATCACCGCCCCCGTTGTGCTGGACATTTTCAAAATGTATGACACCGGCTCCACCATGAAGCAGATTGTGGATCACCTGAATGATTTGGGTGTTACAACGGTACGTGGCAAACCGGCAGACTTGAACTTTATCTCCGGGATTCTACATAATCGAAAGTACATTGGAGAATATCAGTATCGGGACATTGTGGTGCCAAATGGCATCCCTGCATTGGTCCCGACCGACCTGTTTGAGCGTGTGCAGGATCAGATGAAGAAAAATAAAAAAGCCCCAGCCCGGCATAAGGCTGAGGACGACTACCTGCTGACAACCAAGCTATTCTGTGGTACCTGCAAGGCCATGATGGTGGGCGAAAGCGGTACAAGCGGCACCCAAGGAGAAAATACCACTATTACCGCTGTGTCAACAGCAAAAAGAGAAAAATCTGCACCGCTAAGCACAAAAGTGTTCGGAAAGAACCTCTGGAGCAGGCCGTGGTCAGTTCCGTCATGCGGAATATCATGGATGATGCCTTTGTTGAGTATTTTGTAGATCAGGCACTGGCCTTGCAAGGGCAAGAAAGTAATGAGCTGCCCTCCCTGTGTCGGCAACTGGCAGATACGGAGAAAGCAATCGACAATATGCTCAACGCTATCCAGGCAGGAATTTTCAATGCCTCCACCAAGCGCCGTTTGGACGAGCTGGAAGCCACCAAAGAAAAGCTAGAGCTGAGTATCATCAAGGAAGAGATGAAAAAGCCTCAGTTCACCAGAGAGCAGATTCAGTTCTACATCCTCCAATACCGTAAAGTGGACACCAATACTTTGGAGGGGCGCAGACGGCTGATTGATGGTTTTATTAACAGCGTGGTGGTCTATGATGACTATATTCTCGTAACCTTCAACTACAAGGAAGGTGCGGAGCGGATCATCTTTGAACAGATTGAACGTTCGGATTTATCATCTCTCGGGGGACCATGCGGAGTGTCCTTATAGGATCTGAGTATCCTACAAAGGGCACTCCGCATTTTTTATTGTCAAAATTGGGGCAGCGCCGTTTTCATCGAACAGCAGCCGATCCCGGATGCACAGGAGCTTTACCTTGTGCCGGGTGAGCAGGTCAATGTAGCTTTGGGTCATCCCCCACTTCCGGCCTATCCGGGTCAGGCTATGGATTAACACCACATCCACCCTGCCAGCGACAACGGCCTCGGTCACTTTCTGGAGCGCCGGGCGGTCTAATGTGAGCCCGCTGCCGTATTCGTCCGCAGCGCCGATGATGGTATATCCCGCCTGCTTTGCGTAGAGCTGGAGCAGAAACCGTTGCTGTTCCAATGCGAAAGAATCGTCATGGGCGACACGGCAATAGAGAAATGCTCTCATATCCCACACCACCTTTACACCGCCGGGGCGTAGCTTAATGCTACGCCTTTTCTCGTTTCCAGCAGAATATCCCGCTCGGGGATTTTCCGGCGATCCGGCACCTCAAAGGCTCCGATGCAGTTGTAGTGGATTGTCACCCGCTGATTGGTAACGCCGTCCTCCTTGACCGCAGGATAGACCTCGATGTACTGAATGAGCTCGGCAACCATGCGCTTGGTGATGGCGGTAGCGTCGGTGTAGCGCCGCACCGTTTCCAAGAGAGGTGTCCACATCCATCCGCTTATCTTCCAGCTTTTTCAGCTCCAGCCGCAGAGCCTTGATTTTCTTGGCGTTCTCGCCCTGCTCCTGCTCATATCGCTTTGACATTTTAGCAAACCGGGCATCGTCGATCTTGCCGGATACATTGTCCTCGTAAAGCCGTTCAAAGAGCATATCCAGCTCCCGTCCCGGCCAGCAGCCCATCCAGTTCCCGCTTCTTGCGTACCCGGTCATTTTCCGCTACCTTGGCGGAGCGTCCCACCATCGCCTTGATGAAGTCGTTTTCGTATTCGTTAGCGAAGCAGGCCAGCCGGTGTACCTCGTAGAGCACGACCTGCTCCAAGAAGTCCAGCCGGATATAGTGGGTAGACGAGCATTTGCGGAGCCCGGAATTGTGGCTCTGGCAGCTAAAGAATTTAATATCGTGGTTGCCCTGGTTAAAATGGAAATTCAGATTGCCGCCGCACTCCGGGCATTTCAGATAGCCGGAAAGACGCTGGGCTCTTGGGTAACGGTGGGGCGCTTGCGCCGTGTCCCGGCTTTTAACGCCTGTACCTTTTCCCAAGTTGGTCGGTCAATGATAGGCTCATGGACATTGAGGAAGATCGCACGGTTTTCCTCCGGGTTCTCAATCCGGCGCTTCATCTTATAGGATTTGGAATAGCTTTTGAAGTTGATGACATCGCCGCAGTATTCCTGCGTGGTCAAAATCTTCTTGATTGTGGTGTGCCCCCATTTTGTGGGCTCCACGGTGCTTTTGGAGCCGCCTCTGCTTGTACCCCTGCTGCGCCAGTAGTAGGTCGGGTTGACGATCCCATCCGCACCGAGGGCAGCGGCGGTTTCAGCCAGCCCGTACCCGTCCAGCGCCATGCGGTAGATACGGCGTACCACCTCGGCGGCCTCCGGGTCAATCACCCAAAACCGGGGATCGTCCGGGTTCTTTATGTAGCCGTAGGGCGGCGGGGAAAGCGGAATCCCAGCGTTGCCTTTCATCTTATTGACGATCCGGCGCTTTTGGAAATGTCCTTGGCGTAGTATTCATTCATAATGTTCGGAACGGGGTGAACTCATTATCGCCCTCGTCACTATCCACACCATCTGAAACGGCCACCAACCGCACATCATGGAGCGGAAAAATTCTTCGGTGAGCTTGCCCACCTCAATGTAGTTCCGGCCCAGCCGGGAGAGGTCTTTTCACAAATACCGCCGAGATATACCCGGCCTCGATTGCGGCAATCATCTTCTGAAAGCCGGGGCGCTTCATGATAGTGCCGGTGATCCCGTCATCCACGAAAAAGATGGTATCCGTGTAGCCCTTGTCCTTGGCGGCCTTTTGAAGTATTTTCTTTTGGTTCTGGATGCTGTTGGACTCGCTGTCCATGTTATCGTCACGGCTCAGGCGGCAGTAGAGAGCGGCTGTGCCGGTAGAGATTTTCTTGCTTGACTGTTTCAAAATATCCTCCTTCCTGCAATCAAGCAAGAGGTTCTTATCTATGTATATTATACCTCTGCCGACTGCACGTGTTAAGGATGTCGATGGAACAGTTAGGCTGGCTCCAGATCGGCCAGCATCAGCTTCAACAGGATGTCACGCATGGACTCGCCTTTGTCCTTAGACGGGCGTGACAATGAATTGATTTTGCCGACTTGATAGGTGTATTCCTCCTTGACGGGTACGGGATCTTCCATGTGGGCCTCCTTCCAGAGCGATACGAAACAATGACCGACATTCCCCCTTGTCCGTGGGGAAACGCAAGAGGGCGGCACCTTCGGCGGTGCCGCCCTCTTGCCTTGCTCCACTTTGGGCTGCTGGTATGCTCCTAAGACAGACAAGGAAATATTAGGAGGGCAGAAGATGGGCAGAAGAAAAGCGTGCCGAGGAAAAGCTTGCACTGGTGGAGGAATACTTTGGCGTCTGCGGCTGCGCGGCGCGCGTCGGGCCGGGTGGGACACTCCACCATGGAGAGCTGGATCAGCTGGTATCGCTCAGAGGGGTATCGGCCAAGGAAAACGGGAACCTGTGCGGCGGTACGGCGAGGACTTAAACGTTGGCGGTGTATCCCAAACCCAAGAGAGAAACAGGAGGAACTATCATGAGAACCACCAGTTCACAGAGGAACAGTTGGAGGCGGTGCTGGCTGTCTGGAAGGCGGCCGGGCGCTCAAGAAGCAGCGCAGGCATATCAAGTAGAAGTTCAGACGCTGCGGAGCTGGGTGAAAGTATCAGAGCTGGGTTCGGCGGGGCTGGAGGACCGGAGGGGCAAGCGCCTTGCGGACCAAACGCCCGAGCCGGGATGAGGCCCTGCGGATCGAGAACGCCCGGCTGAAGAAGGAGAATGAATTGCTGAAAATGGAACTGTATCTGCGAAAAAAGTGCAAGAGCTGGAAAGTGGATCGCTGAGGCAGTTCCGCAGGAACAGCAGTATGAAGCGGTGCGCTGCGGTGCGGAAGAAGAGGATTTCCGGGCCAGCCTGCCGTGCACTGCATATCTCCCGGTCCGGCTATTACCAGTGGTGCTCCGAAAGCCGGGGCGCGTCGCTGAGAACCAGCGCATCGCCCAGTTGGTGCAGGAGATCCACCATGAGAGCCCGGACAAGGCCGCATTCGGGACGATTTGGACAAGTATTACCATACGCCAGTCAACGATAAGCGGACGCTGCGCATCTGCCGCTGCCTTGGGATTCAATCTGCGGTAAAACATGCCCCACATGGCTGCACTCGGGTGGCATCCTCTCCCCGGCAGCTGGCAGAGAATGTACTGAACCGCCAATTTACGCCGACCGCCCCAACGAAAAGTGGCTCACCGATGTGACGGAGTTTCACTACTATACGGGAAATACCATGCAAGCTCTACCTGAGCGCCATCCTGATCTGTGTGACCGAAGGATCGTCTCCTTTATCATCCGGGACACCAACGACGCCTTGGTCCATCGCACTCTGGATCAGGCATTGAGACCAATCCAGCCCACCCTCTGCTCCACAGCCGACCGGGCAGCGCCTATACTACCCAGATCTTCCATGACAAGCTGGCTGCGTGGCATTACACAGAGCATGTCCCGGGTGGGAAAGTGCATTGACAATGGGCCTATGGAGGGCTTTTGGGGCATCCTCAAGCGGGAGCGTTACTATGGCCGGCGGTTTACCAGCCGGGAGCAGTTGACCAAGATGATCCAGGAGTACATCACCTATTATAACCGTCTCCAGCGCGTCCTGTGTGCGGACTCCATGGAGGTCCATAACCGCCTGCTGGCCGCGTAGTAACCAGGCCTGCTTCATATTACCGGACGGGCAATTTTTCTCGTAAAGTTTAAATTATTTCGCTGTCTACTTGACGGGGTACACCATTTTGTCCAGGCTGCGGCTTGGCCTTGTAGGGGGCCGCCTTGTCAGCCTTGGTGGGCGGCCCCTGGGTTTGGCCGCATCCTTCGCTTTATCCGCCTGCTTGCCCTTATCCGGGGCAACAGCCTTTTCGGGCTTGCCCTTCGTCGCCCCATCCCGGCAGCGGTAAAATCCACCACCTTCCAGCGGGGGCGGATCTCCCATGCCGGGGATCGTGGTCTGCTTCTTGTCCTTGCCCGGCTGCGGCGCACCCTCCTTAGACGGAGCAGGGGCGTCCTTGTCTTTGGGAGCCTCCTTACCCGCCGGAGCCGTTGTTCGCCGGTCGGGGCTGTCTTTCCCTCAACGGGCTTTTCCTCTGCAGGGGGTGTTACCACCTTGGACGCATCTTCTGTCACGGGAGCCTCCGCCCTGGCCGGGGTGGGCTGATCCTGCACCGGGAATCGGCTTTGACAGGCTCCACCTTTTCCGGCTTGGGGGCTCGCTCTACCTTCCCGGCGTGAATATTCTTTTATCGTCAGCCATCTAAAAACCTCCTTCGTTGTGAAATAGAAAAAGCCAGCCCGATGGCTGGCCTGTGGGGCCACCCTCCTTTCTCCTATATCTAAAACATTTCTTTGTAGTCCCTATGAAGAAATGTTATAAACCGAATACTATGATGACATCTTCTATCGCTAATGGTATAATGGTGGAACTAATTAGAAACTTAATTATCGAAAAAATAGGCATTGGAAGTGATATATATGAGCACTTATAAAGATGCTGGATGAACCGATTGAAATTGATTTGCATTTAGATGAGCTTATAAAAGGCAGAGATGGCACTGTTAAGAATATAGATTTTACAAAAATCTGGTGTAGTTGCACTTTTGCCAGCTTATCGCATTGAATATATTATTACTTCCTCTGCTCATACAAGGGCCGGTTATAATAGAGATGAGGCTGTAATATATGGTCTGCTGGTTCGTCTGTTCAAATTGTTGTGTTTTCAGAGGAGAATAGTGTGTAAACAGCTAATGACTACAACTTTAGCTGCATTTTTTGAAAGAATGATTTTGAAGGGATTGTCAATATTGAATATTTTATCAAAAATTTTGATGAACACTTATTAAATAATTTTCGTTTAAATAGTTTAAAGGCAGAAGCATTTTTTGAAGAAGCCATAAGAGAAGATATTGCTAAAAATGCAGGGCAATCATCTGATTGGCAGGAACGATTGTTAGGCTCTATATATGACACCTATAAGAAAACAAATAGTTCTTATGAAGAAGTTCGGTCTACAAAAATAAACTGCCTCCAATTAGCGAAAAATTTCGCTCAACAGGCAATCAAAAACTTTATGATGTTTCTTATAGAACTAAATGCCATGATATACACGGAGATTGGGTTGATTTGGCACTTAATTATTTAACATTTGATAACGAAGCGTCTCGGTTCTCACCAAATTTTCAAGAGTTTCAAGCCGATATTCGACAGTTAAATCCGCCCCTGATTATTTGTTGCGAAATGCTCAAAAAGTTTCTTCGACTTCTCTGGCCATGAATTACCCCATAGTTTATACGATGAAATCAACGAGGATCAGCGTATTATTTTATTTCTTGACAAGATGCATTTCAATTTTGTAAATAAACGAGACTTATTTGATGGCATTGATACATCTTTTTACGAAAGTTAGACTTTGCATTTTGAGTATTTGCCTTAAAGTGTTTTGTCCTGGGACAAGTTATATTCTGACACCAAATAAGCGAACAACACTCGCTTTAAGGATAAGAACCCCTTGCTTGTTGCTTACAAACCATTGATATGACTGGATTTTTCCAAGTCCTATAATTACACTCCGACCATGGGTGAGTCCTATAAGGGCCCACCCATTTTTTAATAATTTGCAAATTAGTTTTGAAAGTGGTACAGAAATGTACAACTTTTTTCTTTTTGCTGCCTATATGTGAGAAGTCTGATTTTACATGATAGGTGGAAATATGATATACTACAAACGACATACAGGAAAGCTGCTGCCGCAGAAAACGGCAGAGCAGCCAAACTGGGTCCAATGGACGCACCATTCAGAGGGCAAAACGCACTGCGAGGAATGTTTGAGGCTGGATGGCTGTTGGTTTCAGGAAGAAAAAGCCCCGCCTTGTCCGCATCATCCTTTTTGCCATTGCACACTGGATCTTATTCCGTACGCTGTAGTGTTTGGTAATGTTTCAGTATACAGCGATTATGGTAAATTTGATCCCTATTTATTTAACACAACCGGTCTGCAGACACACAATAAAGAAAAACTCTTCAAAGAATGGGGATATACTGTTGACGATGCAAGATGGCTGCAAGCAGAGATAGAACGGCAAGGGAGGGAAAGATATCTCTCTGGGCAATATGAGCTTGGAACGCTAAATATGTTTGGACAAAGAATCAATATCAGAGTAACTATTCCAAGGAAAGATGGCTTCGGCGATATTTCTTTTGTCACAGGTTGGATGGTGAAACCCAACGGACAGATAAAACTGAATACACCATACGGAGGTAAATAATATGACATACATGGATCATGTAGAAGTTATCGTCGAAAAAGAAATGTACGCAAGAGATGGTGTTCATAAAGGCATGCAAGGGTGGATCACTGAACCAGAAAACATCAACGGATATTGGTTGGTTAATTTTCCTCAGTGCGGTGAAAAGAATGATATTGCTACAATTCCTGTCAGAGAAGAAGATGTGAAAGTAGTAAAAATCCTTGATGCACATGTGAACGAGCGCATTAAGGTGCAATTTGAAAAAGAAGTCGATCAGACAAAATCATTTGCCGAAAAGCCGGATGATCTTTCTGACTATCGCATTTGATAGGATAAAACCTTTTGCCTGCTGCTTCCAAATCATTGATATGACTGGATTTTTCCAAGTCCTATCATTACATTCCGACCAAAACCCCTCTGGAGCGAACTCCAGAGGGGTTATCTTTGTTTATGCGCCGCAATTTCTGAGTTTATTTCAGCCCCAACTCACTACGAATTTCGTCATAATATTTCCGTACCGTGTTCCTGTCTGTCCCCACCGCCTTGGCGATGGCGCTCTTGCTGGTAACCTCCGGATGCTCCCGCATATAGGCGGCGATGGCTTTCTTCTTCTCACTGATCCCGTCCGGAATAGCATCCAGGTTTCTGCTCTCCTTGATGGCCTTGATCTCCGCCTTCAGGGGAGTAGCGTCCCTCCCAGCAGTTTTCGCTGATCTGGGTGATACAGCCGGTGCCGGGCTTCCGTTTCCTTCCTGCATAGGGCTGGAATGTGGTCATCGTCCGCTTCTCTTGCGGCTCCGCAGGTAATTCCTGCGGAGCCGCTTTTCCTATTTTCTGGTCGATTTTGGCCGCTGCCTCAGACCGCATGGGATTGGTGATGTGGGTGTAGATGTCCAGCGTGGTGGCCGCCGAAACATGGCCCAGCATGGCAGAAAGGGTCTTCACATCCATCCCGTTTCCAAGAGCGATGGTGGCAAAAGTATGCCTTAAATCGTGGAACCTGATACTGGGCAGTCTGGCGTTTTCAGGATCGTCTTCATCCGTTTATAGGCATAGCCAGGATTGACCGGCTCCTCTGGATGCAGGGGATTTGGAAATATCCAATCACTAATGGCGGTTTCCTTCCGCTCCCGAAGGCGCTGGGCTGCGCTGTCCGGCAGGGAGATGATACGCCGGCCCTTGTTAGTTTTGGTTTCTCCGATCTCCAGCGCACCTGCTTTATGGGAACTGACAGACCGGATGGTCTTCAGCGTTCCCTCCGCATCATCGAAGTCCTCCCACCGCAGGCCGCAGATCTCGCCGCGGCGTAGGCCGGTGGTCAGCTCGGTGTAGAAGAAGTCCCGCCACACCTCATCCTGCTCAATTGCAGCCATGAAAGTGTCCAACTGTTCCTCATTCAGAATCTGCTTAGGCCGGTAGTTGGGCTTTGGGACCACCGTGCCCTCAGTGGGATTCTTGGCGATCAGGTGTGCGCTCTGGGCATCCTTCATAGCGTGGTGGAGCATGGCGTGAATACGAGAGCATGGCATCCGAGAGCTGATACCCATATTCCGGATGCCCATGAATACGCCCTCCCGCTTCAGTCTGGTGTACATTCGCTGAATATCGGTTGATGTGATGCGGGAGATCGCCTTGTCCCCCAGGATGGGCTTGATGTAGAGTCTGGCATACTGCCGGTAACCGTACATGGTGCTGGAGCGTATAGTCCCTGACTTGTACTCGTCCAGCCATCGATCCAACCATTCGCCCAGGGTGATTCTGCTGTCCTCGGTCAACTCCACATCCTGATAGGTTTCGATGCTCTGATGGAGTTTGCTCAGCAATTCCTTCTGCGTGCGGCCCTACACATACCGGAAGATGTGATTGCCATTTGCCTTGTGGCCCACCACAATCCGGCCCTCCCAGCGGCCGTCTTCCTTTTTTCGTACCATGCCGTCGCCGGATGGCCTGTGTTTTGCCATGATGATGTACCTCCTTTGCAGCAACACAACATATCCCAGAAAGAGAGACCTATCCAGGGGCACGGCGAACTGTTATCAAAAGTTATCATTTGGGGTAGCGAACACAGTGGCAATCAATCAAAATTTTTCTGTGATAAACCAAAATATATGGTATACTGTCTTCATAAAGTAGCGGAGGTGGTCGCATGGATTTGTACGATCAGGTGAAAAACAGTGGCAAATGTGGTCTGTCCGTTCAGGCGGAGACTTGGACCTGCGCCTGGACAACTTCCGCATTCTCTTCGCGTACAACTCCGGGAAGATCGAAAACGCAGCGATTTCTTACCACGACACCCGGGAGATTTTGAGAACGGCCGGGTGGTCGGCTATACCGGCGATCCCCGCACGCTGTTTGAACTTCAGAATCAGAAGGTCTGCTATGACTTCCTCCGGGAGAAGATTCCTGTCAAGGAGCCGCTTTCCATCCCACTGATCCTGGAGATCCATCGCGCGCTGACGGAGGGGACTTACGATGAGAGCCGTTATCTGGTCAATGGAGAGCGGCCCGGGACATTCAAAAACGTGACTATGTGACTGGCATCCATGAGGTCGGCTCCTACCCGGAAGAAGTGGAAGGTGACTTGGCAGAACTGATCGGTGAAATCAACTCTGTAGGTCCGAAAGACCCACTGAAGGCCGGAGCGTATCTCCATGCGCGTTTTGAAAATATTCACCCCTTCGCCGACGGGAACGGCCGCGTTGGGCGGACATTATTGAACTACTGGCTGATGATCAACGACTATCCCCCATGATCATTTATGAGGAAGATAAAAGGCATACTTTGACGCGCTCCAGCAGTATGATGAACAGGAGTCTCTGGATGCTTTGGGCCGTTTCTTGGAAGCGCAGACGGTCAAGACCTGGGCGCGCGTCATGAAACTCTCCCCAAATGATACGCCGAAACATCAAGGAATCGAATTTCACATGCTGTAGTGCCTGGCCTCCCGTAGCAGCGGGAGGCTTTTCTTTGTTTTGCGGTGCAATTTTGAAGGGGTAATAGTCCGAATGTTCACTTCTTGGATTTGCGATAAAACCGGCTATATCCCCAAGGTGAACCCGCAGGTTCACCTTTACAACCCTGATTTCATGCGGGTTTGAGGGCACAATGCTCTGATTCCGACCACTCGTGACCCCCGAAGTGAGCCAAACCGACCACCTATGACCCCGCAGGCAACTCCTCGCAAACCGCTGTCCCGCCCGCGTTGCTGGCGGTGTGCCCGGCCGGAGGGCGCTTGCGACCCCGGCCTTTATCCTGCACTATTTTCGCCCCCTCGGTCCACCCTTTGGTGGGGTGAAAACCTCTTACTCCTTCGCTCTTTCAATTTCCGCCACACAGCCCCAACACGGCGTTGAAAGCCAGCCAGTGGTATAGAGCCGCTCTGCCGGTTAAAGGCTCATGCAGCGGCTCACAGGCGGTCAAGCGTGGCTTTCCTGCTCTGTCAGGAGTTTCGCCACCCGCTGCCGCTCCGCCGCCAACTCCAATTCCTCCATCTGGCGGTCGTAGTATTCGTCGATCACCTCCTGGATGGGGCGGAGCGTGTAGCGCAGATTCCCGTTGCGTTTTCTCCTGCCTTGGTGGTAACCTCAGTCGTCTCGGTGGCGATGATGCCACGCTCCTCCAGTTTCCGGCTGCATTTGCGTACCGTGTTCTCACTCATATTTACTGCTTTCCCGATGGTTTTGATGCTGGGCCAGCACTGGCGTGTTTTGCGATCCTCACACCGCCGCAGGAAACTGTACACGGCCAACTCGCCGGTGGTCAGCCCCCAGAGAAAAACCTCATTGGGCAGAGAGAAAAAATTCCCTTGACTGCGGAATCTCATTTCCAACCTCCTGTGTGCTCATTTACCCACTGGATGAACTGTACTTTGGGTACTACCATCCTGTTGCCGATGCGCAGTACGGGGAAACCTGGTTCGTGCATCAACTCGTAGCCTGACGATGGTGATACTCCCAACACCTTTGCCACCGTTGCCGAGTTGGGGAACAACGGCAGGTCGTCGTAGCTTTTGTAGACAGATTCTTTCATGCTGACCTCCTCCTTCAAAAAATTCCTCTCAATTTATCATTGCAGAAGACGGAATCGTTTCATGACCACGGGAAATAAAATTCGGCTGTATGCTCAACCCAAGATGTTCTGATTTGGCGGTTTTGCCGACAGTTACTGCTTGTTTCTATTCCGAGGACACTTATTGTGCGACATAGGTTTGACATACTTGCGGTTGCCGTCTAATTTTCCCCTTCACTATGTATTGGGAAAAACATATCCTTTGACATACTCTTGACAGAAAGGAGGCGCGTCTGCTTTGTCAGCAGGCGCCCCTCTTGAAGCCATGTCGATTCAGTTTTTCACTGTTTGTCTCAGGCGGCACTTCCCATCCGCCTTGTCCCTCCTTCAGCAGCCGGGCGAGGGCGGAGAGGAACTTCTTCTGCAGGTAATCCACCCTGCCCCGGTTGAGCAGATGGGCAGAGGCATACTTACGAATGGAGAGGCCGTCCACAAACCGCTCCCGAAAGTAATCCCGGTAGTCCGCCAGAACGGTTGTTAGCGCGTTGTCCAGAAAACACAAGTCTTCCTTCAGTTTACCGAAATCGCTTTTGGTAATGGCCGCATACCGCTTTTGGTTTACACAGAAGCGATACTTGCGCAAATCGAAGTTGTAGTTCTCGCAGAGCTCCTTGGCGTATGCGTGGTAGGTGGCGGCCTGCTGATACTCCCGGCGTCGTATTCTTCCTCCATCTGCCGGGGCCGGATTTTGCGCACCGGCCCCGGAAGCCCTCATCCTCCAGCCGCTCGATGGCGGCTTCTGAAATCTTCATGTTGGTCAGCCGCTTGTACTTGGCCCGCCGCTCCCCGCTCACCTCCACAAAAGCACAAAAGGACTTTTTGCTGGAGGTGTAGTATTGGGGAACATCCGCAAAAGGGTAGGTGGTCCAGATGACCACTTCCTATCCGTTATCGGAGTCCGTGGCCAGAGAAACGACATAGATGACCTTACCGTCATAGCGCCGGTAGTATCCCGCACAGATCCGTCTGCCCGCCAATGAATCATCCTCCCTTTTTTTTACTGCAGGGCATTTTGATGCTGCGTCCCGCTCCTACGGTGCGAAACGGTAGCCGATCCCCAGACGGTCTGGATGTAGTCTTTACCGGAGGAAGTCAGTTTTCTCCGCAGGAACTTGATGTGAGAGCGCACCGACTCATCCACATTGAAATCGCTGTCACATCCCCAGATACGGGTATAGAGCTGTTCCCGTGTAAAAACCTGTCCGGGGTGGCTGGCCAGAAAGTGCAGCATATTGAATTCCTTCCGGGTCAGTTTCAGCAGGGAGCCTTTCAAGAGTACTTGACGATGGAGTGGGTCGATGATCAGGTCAGTTCCGAAGGTCAGCGTATAATATTGCTTCTCTGGATGCTCCGACTCCATATAGAGGCGGACGAGCGCATGAGCCTGAGCAGTACAGCGGCGCAGGTCAATTGGTTTCTGAGCACAGACCGTTGCCCCAGATGAAAGAATGGCAACTTCGTCTTCCAGTGATAGTGCATCAGTGAGCACCAGAATCGGGACCGCCTTTGCCTGGCGCATTGTTCGGAGCAGTTCCCGTCCATCCATATCCTCCAGCACCGGATCCATAATGACCAGACAATACCGATGCCGCATAAAGCTGTCCAAGGCCTCCGCTGTGTCAATGAAATACCGGACCTCTGTGGTATCGTCCTGCAGGGCGTCCCGGAGCTGCCGGCAAAGGGGCAGGTCATCATCAATCAGCAGGATTTGTTTCCGCATGAAACCGCCTCCCGTCCCCGGTTGGCTCTGTATTTGGGTGGGCCTTCTGGTATAGCTCAGCCAGCTTCTGAAAACTGGCTGGGCTGATCACATGCTCCATGCGGCAGGCCCTGTTCGGCGGTTTTGGGCTCTACACCGGCCTCTATCAGCAGGCGTGTGAAGAAGCAGTGCTTTTCATAGGTCTGCTCGGCTACCTCCCGGCCTACATCGGTCAGACGGAGGAAGAAGTCCCCGTCCATGGTGAGAAATCCCCTCTTTCAAGGTTGCTACCGCATGGCATACGCTGGGTTTAGATACCCCATGTGCCGGGCCACATCCACGGAGCGCACCATGCCTTTCTTTCTCTGGAGCACCAGTACGGCCTCCAGATAGTCCTCGCCCGACGCATGGAGTTTCATTGGGATACCTCCCTTATTTCAGATGGATCGCCGCAACATCCACATGGTTTGGAATACTGTTGAAAGTATAAGATTCAATTACTTCGTTGTTAAATACGGCATATTCGTTTCTGTAATTGAGCGGAATCACCACACTGCTCTCATTGGCAGAGTCCAGGGCCGCAGTATAGATCTCCTGAACTGCCGCGGGATCATCTGTGTTGTAAAGCCCGCCAATCAATTCCTTGGCTTCCTCGTCGCTCATGGTAGCCAAGGCCTTTGCGACCTGCGGATCGGTGGAGTAGATACCGCTGGGATCAGTATAGTCAGTAGACGGATACATATTTGCCACGAAGGTGTATGGACCGTAAGGGAACCAGTAGCTCATGTAGGCGGTCATCTCGTAGTTGTCCTCCATGAACACCTGCTGCATGAAGGCCATCAGGTCGATGGGATTGGTCTTAATCCCAATTCCCAGTTCAGCCATAGAGCTCTGGAAAAGAGCACCATGTTGTCATAAACGCCCGTAGAGGGGTAGGTGATCGTAAAGGAAAGCGCCATTCCGTCCTTCTCCCGGATGCCGTCCCCATTGGAATCGACCCAGCCGGAGTCCTCCAGCAAGGCAATCGCCCCATCCATGTCGTAGTCCGGAGTGGACACCGCGGCGGTGCAGTAGGGCATATCCGCAGGCATTACCGAGTCCGCCTTTGTGCGCAGGCCGGAGTAAATATTCTGAGCGATAGATTCCTTGTCAATCGCCATCTGGATGGCTGTGCGGACATTCAGATCATCCAGCGGCGCCACCTCATCGTTCAGCGCTATAAATTCCGTCACAAAGTCAAAGTCAGAGATCACGCCGGTGATTCCCTCCACCTGAGACAGCTCCAGATAGGAATTGGCGTCCAGCGTGTCAGACCCCATGATAAAGTCAACCTCGCCGGCCCGCATGGCGGCAACCTTGGACTCTGGAATCACCTTTACGGTAAAGCGGTCCACATCCGGCTCCTCGCCCCAATAGTTCGGGTTTTTCACAAAGGTGTATTCCGTTGCGGTTTCATTCACGCTCTCAAACATATACGGGCCGGTGCCTGGGGTGTGGGTCATCAGGTATTCGGTATTCAGAGAGCCGTCCTCATTGAAGGCCGCTGCGGAAAGGATACCGCGGGGCATCACCATGGAAAGATCGTTCAGAACATTGTAGTAAGGCCGACTCAGGTGGAATGAGACAGTGTACTCGTCATCCACTGTGATTTCAGTGGTCAGCATGTCAAGCTGACCATAATTGGCACTGGTGCCAATTACCGACTTCATATTGTCGAAATAGAGCTTGACCGCCTCAGCATTGAAAGCGGTGCCATCATTGAACTGCACATCGTCCCGCAGATGGAAAGTATAGGTGAGGCCGTCATCCGAGGTAGCCCAGTCTGTCGCCAGGCAGGGCAGGTACTCACCGTCCCGGTATTCGACCAGTCCCTCATAAAAATTGTTCATGTAATAGGTGGCCTCATAGGACTGCACGCCGGGGGCAAATCCCATGGAGAAATTGGCGCTTTGCGCAATGGTGATGGACCGTTCCCCTCGACGGCCGGTGGTGTTGAGGAAGAAGCGGGGTCTGGATCATTTGAAGTGGTTCCGCAACCGGCAAGAAGCATGGCGCTCATAACGCCGGTCAGCAGAAGGGACAAGAACTTTTCATGCTGTTATTCTCCTTTTTGATTTATTGCAAGGCTCTCCGCTTGGAGCGGACTGCCTTTACAAGCTCTTGTGAATAGGGCTCCTGAAAATCAGAGAAGCTCCTGGGGTGCTCAAGTGTTTCGATGATTTTGCCCCTGCGCATGACATGAATCGTGCCGGCCATATACATGGCGGTGTCCAGATCGTGGGTAATCACCAGAGCTGATCTGGAGCTCCGTTTGAAGCTCCTTTAGAAAATCCAGCACCTGCTTTTCAGCGTGACATCCAATCCGCTGAAGGACTCGTCAAAGATAATGTGTTGGGGCTGGGCGGCCAGAGCGCGGGCAATACACAGCCGTTTTTGCTGTCCGCCGGAGAGTTCATCCGGCCGGCGGCGGAGTGTGTCCCGTTCCAGCCGTGCCATGTCCAGCAGTTCAAGACACCGCTGTTTTCTCTCCTCCGTCCCCATGTGGAACAGCAGATGCAGGCTCCTCCAGAATAGACCCCACGCTCTGGTGAGGGTCTAAAGACCCCAAAGCGTTCTGCATCACAAGCTGGACCTTACCTCTTACAGCGTGGAGCTCCTTTCTTCTGCAGGCGGACACCTCCAGACCATCCAGAAACACCCGCCCACCGTCCGGCCGCTCCACATAGGACAGCACTCTGGCTAAAGTGCTCTTGCCGCTCCCGCTCTCTCCCACGATGGCGGACACGCCTCCATCTCCAAGCTCTATGGAGACATCCGAAACCGCATCGAACACGGTATGCCCGCCGCCTGGGATCTGATATTGTTTTGTGATATGTTCCGCTTTCAGCATAGACCCTCCTGAAAGAGTACGCTTGCCTGCACAAGCTGCCTGGTATATTCGTGCTGTGGAGCAGAAAATACCTCCCGCATTTTCCTTCCTCGATGATCTCGCCGGCTTTCATAACGGCTACGCGGTCGCACAGTCTTGCCGCCACGCCGAAGTCATGAGTCACCACAATCATGGAGACGCCGGCCCGCCTCAGCTTCTCCAATTCATTCAGAATGAGGTATTCGCTGGCCGCGTCAACAGCGGTGGTAATTTCGTCTGCAATGATCAATTCCGGGCGCTGCAGAATCGTCAGGGCAATCATCACGCGCTGCAGCGTGCCACCGGACAACTCATGGGGATAGCTGTTGATGATTTTTTCCGCATCAGGCAAATTGACATCCGCAAGCGCGGCAGCCAGCCGCCCCGGAACTGTGTCCGTTCCCTGCGTCCTTTCAGCGGAAAGCCCAGCTCCATCTGCTTTCCCAGCTTGAGCATGGGCGCAAAGGCGGTCATGGGATTTTGCGGAATCATACTGATCTGCTTGCCCCGATAGCCGTCCAGCTCATTCAGCTTCACCGCAAGCATTTCTTTCCCGTTCCATTTCACGCTTCCGCGCAGGTCAAAAGCCGTGGATTCAACAGCCGCATAATACACTTGCTGGTCATGCTCTTTCCGCTGCCGCTCTCCCCGATCAGGCCAAGGGCCTCTCCGCTTTTTACGGAGAAGCTGACGGAGCGCACAAGGGTTTCCTTTGTCTGCTTTGTACGGATGGATAGATTGGTAACTGTCAGCATGGCTATCCCTCCCTCGGTGCGCAGATGTCCCGCAGGGCCTCCCCGAACAGGTTGAACCCTGCCGCGGCAAATAGAATGCAGAGCCCCGGATACACCAGGAACTGCGGATGGCTGAACATCAGTTTATTGGCATTTACAAACATGGCCCACTCCGCCGTCCCTGTTTCCAGCCCCAAGCCGAGAAAAGCATAACTGGAGATCATAATGATGATGGAGGACAGCCCTGTGCTGTACAAAACCAGAAGGTGCGGCAGAATATTGGGGATGATATGCCGGAACACAATACGCAGCTCCGAACAGCCGGACATCCGGCAGGTGATCACATAGGGCTGATTCCGCTCCCGAAGCACATGGGTGCGGACCACCCTCGCGTTCCAGACCCACATGGCGATTACAATAGACAGGACGATGCTGGCCGCTTTTGACTCAAAGAGCCCCACCAGGGTGATGGCAACGAGGAAAGGGGGAAAGGCCATAAAAATATTGGAGACCACTTCAAATATGCGGTCCAGCACCCCGCCGATGTAGGCGCACAGGGTAGCCACCACGGTGCTGATAACCGCCAGCAACAGCAGTGTGGGCAACGCGATACTCAGAGAAGCCCTGGCTCCGTAGATCAGGCGGGAGAGGATGCAGCGTCCAAGCTCGTCCGTTCCGAGGGGGTACTGTGCGTCCGGCGGGGCGAAGCTATGAGCCACATTCAGCTGCATCGGATCATTGGGCGCAAAGACCGGGGCAAGCAGCATCACAAGAAACACGAGAAGCATCATGGCAAGACCGAGGACGGCCTGCGGGCGGTGCATGATTTTGCGGATCATAGGCCGCCTCCCTTCTGGCTCTGCGGGTTTAGAAATGCGTTCACACAGTCCGCGATAAAATTGACCAGGACGAAAATGACGGCGGTGAGCAGTACACACGCATTGATAGTAATGGTGTCTCTGGCTCCCAACGCAGTGACCAGCATGGACCCCAGCCCTGGGATGGAGAACACGCTTTCCACCATGGCGCTGCCCGCAATCATAAAGCCGAAGCTCTGCGCCAGCAATGAAATCCTTCAGGCTATCCGCTCCCATAATGCTGAAAACGGGGATATAAACCGCGAAGGCGAGCAGGAGCATGAAGCCGATCCAATAATTCGGCAGAGACATACAGATGATGCCGAACAGGTAGATGCTCCGATCCGCCAAGCCGCCTTTTCTGCTGGCGGACAGCACCCCAGCGGAATACTGAGCAGAGTGGCAAACAGGAGCGCCATGGTAGCCATAACCAGGGTGGGCCGGATGGACGCAGACAGTTCTTCCACAATCGGCCGTCCAGTGTTATAGGAGTTTCCGAAATCCCCATGCAGGGCATTCCATAGCCAGGAGCCGTACTGCTGGAGAATCGGCTGGTCGAGCCCAAGTTCTTCCCGCACCAGTTTGACCTGCTGCGGGGTGGGGCGGTTGTAACGGCGCACTGCCAGCGCCTCGGCCGCATCTACCGAGGACAGGTTGGTATAAAAGAAAGTCAGGATCGTGACGCCAAGCAGGACAATCATCAGCAGACCGATCCGGGCCAATAGTTTCTTGCTCATACCTCCGCTGTAACCTCGTTACTTTTCCACTCCGCAATACGCCACGATTCTGCGGATTTCCGGGAGCAGACAAAATCCGCATAGATACCGCCCTGCTGCATCAGTTCCGCATGGCGGCCCCGCTGCACAATCCGCCCTTGATCCAATACAAGAATCTGATCCGCCTCCTGGACAGTTTTCATCCGGTGTGCGATCATAACCAGAGTTTTCCCGGCGGTCAGGGCCTTGACTGCCTCCTGCAGCTCCGCCTCGTTCTCGGGGTCAACATTGGCCGTGGCCTCGTCCAAAATGATGATCGGCGCGTCCTTGAGCATGGCCCGTGCGATGGAGAGCCGCTGGCGCTCTCCGCCGGAGATCGTGGTGCCGCTCTCGCCGATGATGGTATCACAGCCGTCCGGCAGGGCCATGATGAACTCATGGCACCGGGCCGCCTTTGCCGCAGCCACCACTTCCTCATGGGTGGCGTCCGGCTTGCCGAACTTGATGTTGTTCTCAATGCTGTCGTTGAACAGGTACACGCGCTGAAAGACCATGCTGAAATTGCGCATCAAACTATCCAGCGTATAGTCCTTCACATCAATGCCGCCCAGCTTGACCGCGCCGCTGTCCACATCCCAAAACCTTGCCATAAGACTGGTGAGGGTGGTCTTGCCGGAGCCGGAGGGCCCCACGATGGCAGTGGTTGTCCCTTCCGGTATGGTAAAGCTGACATCGCGGATGATTTTCCGCTCCCCATAGGAAAAGTCCACATGCTCGAAGGAAATACCGCAGTGTTTCGGCGTCTGTACGGAGCCGCCCTCGTCCATCCGGGGCGCACGGTCGATTTCCTCCACCCGGTCGATGGAGGCGTCGATCATGGGCAGCATGAAGAACATCTCCCCGGCAGACTCCAGCTCGCTATATACCAGGAAAGCGGAAACCACCACCATCAGGCAGGTAAAGAGGGTCATACTGCCTTGCAGGAAAAACCAGATTGAGAGCAGAATCGCCGCCACCGCCGTAACACGCAGGACGATCTGCTCCAACACATTGTAGGGATACGCTTGCGCTCCAGCTTGAAATTCTGTTGTTCCGTCTCCTCAATCGTGCGGTTCAGCGTCTGATTGGCCGCTTTGTCTCCATGGAAAGCGCGCACCACGCTCATGCCCTGTATGTATTCCAGCACAGCGTCCACCAGCCTTGTCTGAGCCGCTAGCCGCCCCGGAGACAATTCTCTGGATTTCTTCAAGAGAAGCGAGTTGACCCAGAGGAACAGGAGCATACCCAGCAGGAATACCAGCCCGATGCGCCAGTCAAAGCACAGGATCGCCAAAGAGAAGATGGTGGTCCGAATGATGCCTACCACCGTCCGGGCAATCACCGCGAAGGACATACTCTCCAAGTCCTCCATGGTGGAGGTGGCCGCCGCGGTGAGGCTGCCCAGGCTCTGGGCGTTGAAGTAGCCCATGGGCATATACTTCATACGCTCCCCGATATGGATGCGCTTCTCCGCGCACATCCGGTAATTGGCGTGGCCCTCGCTGTTGTGAGCCAGATACCAGCACAGGGCGGCTCCGGCCACGCTGGCCGCCATGATTCCAAAGGCCATCCATAGGGTGGCCCCGGTCATGTTCTGCTCTACCAGGGAGCGGAGCACAACCAGCAGCGCCACAAACTGCAAAGCCTCAAAATGCTCCGCAGCAGTTCAAAGGCCATTCCCTTATACCAGGTGCCTTTCTGCTCCCCGGCAAAGCGTAAAACCGTTTATATGCGTCAAACATGCTTGCCACCTCCTTCTCTCATGTCCGCATCTTTCGCCTGCGTGTGGGCCGTCCACATCTGTGCGTAGAGGGACACCGCTTCAACAGTTCGTCATGCGTTCCCACATCCAGGATTTTTCCCTGCTCCACCACGGCGATTTGATCCGCACCAGTGATGGTGCTCAGGCGGTGGGCGATGACGATGAGCGTCTTTCCACGGGTCAGCCTACCAATGGCATCCTGAAGCACCGCCTCGTTCTCGGGGTCCGTGTAGGAAGTCGCCCCGTCCAAAATCACAATCGGGGCGTTTTTCATCATGGCCCGCGCAATAGCGACCCGTTGACACTCCCCGCCGGAGAGGTGTCCGCCAGCGCCACCCACCACAGTGTCATATCCATGATCCAGATCCATGATGAAATCATGACAGCCGGACGCTTTGCCACGGCCTCCACTTCATCGTCGGTGGCCTCCGGCCGTCCCATGCGGATGTTTTCCCGGACGGAGATATTGAATAGGAAGTTGTCCTGGGAGACATAGCCGATAAGATCCATTACCTGCTCCGGCGGCAGGTTCTTCACATCCACCCCGCCAATGGTGATGCTCCCGCCGCCTGCGTCCCAGTAGGAGGCAATGAGCTTGGCGATGGTGGACTTGCCGGAGCCAGACGGCCCCACCAGTGCGGTGGTCGTGCCTTGCCGGATATTCAGTGTGACGCTGTTCAAAACCTGCTTGTCTTTGTAAGCGAATGTCACATCCCGCAGGTCAATATCCAGCCCATGCAGTTCTTTCCTCTGCGCAGGTCGTTTCAAATCCGGCTCGGACAGCACAGCACCGATTTCCCCGGTGATGGTCGCAATTTTAGAGAAATCATCGGTCAAAAAGATTGCCGCTACTAATGGGCCTACAATACCGAGGGACAGGATTGAAATGGTGATAAAATCCGGGGCGGTCAAGCTGCCATTCCTATAAAAGACACACCCAATGGGCAAAACACCGATCAGCACAGCGGGCCAAATGGTCATCATCAGGGCGGAGTAGCCTTGCGTGGACTTCATCCAGTCCAGCATGAGGTCCGCACTCTGCCGCACGGCCTGCGTGAACTTTCCGTAGGAGGCCGCACTCTGATTGAAGGCTTTGATGACCTCAATGCCGTTGATGTACTCCACCGTGGTGGCGCTCATCGTGCTTGCCAGCCTGGACCACCGCACCATACTTTTCGGGTACTCTTTCATCTGGGCCATGTAACAAAGCATCCCGATGGGGATGGTGATAAGCGACACCAGTGCCATGCGCCAGTCCAAGGCAAAGAGGTAGGCCACAATGGCGATAGGGACCAACAGATTGGAGGTCATTTCTGGAATGATGTGGGCCAGCGGGACCTCCATCTGCTCCACACGCTCCACCATGGTCGTTTTCAGGCGGCCCGATGGCGTATCGGTAAAATAACCCATGGAAACGCGGGTCAGCTTATCCGCCACAGCCCGCCGCAGCTCCGACAGCACATGGAAAGTGGCCTCGTGGGAGCACCGGGTGGAAATGCCGTGAAAGATAGACTTGAGCAGATATGCGATCAGGGCAACCGCTCCCCAGGTCAGATAAACCGAAAAGCTCTTTTCACCGGAAATGAGCAGATTGACCATCTTTGCCACGGCAAAGTATGGCACCATTCCGCTGGCCACGCTGAGAACAGCAAGAACAGTTGCGGTAATAAACCCCGCCCGGTGCGGCTTAATAAACGCCATCAAACTAAATGGCTTCTTTTCTTTCTGCATCGTATCCCTCCCAAAAAGTTAGCGATCTCTAACCAAGTGACAAAGGAACAGCCGATAACCCGCAGGATTACCCTGCAAATTATCGGCTCTGCGTCTTAGCGTCTGGCTCTGACAATATGATATTTTTTCCCTGCACATCAACAATGTGTTCCTTTCCGTATTTGGGACAGAACAGCGGAAAACGCTTTAGAACGGTGTCTGGGTTCACCTTGGTGCGGGTCTTGTTGCCGCAGGTAGGGCAGTGAATCCATCCGCTCCGGTCAATCCACCCGCTCAATGGTTTTCACCTCTATCTCCGAAGAAGATGGTTTTCCAGCCGGCGGTGTAAAAATGCCGCATCCTCTGGATATGCTCGACCGCCTGATCCTTTGGCATATCATGGATGACTACCTCAAACATCCCGGTATAAAAGGCACTGGACAGCAGATGGCCCAGCTCCGGTGTAAGGCGGCCGCTGGAGATTGCGTCGTTCCCGGATGCCTGAATATAGCGCATGGTGCATTGGTTGTCCAACCCCACGACCCGGTGGAGGAATTCCTGATATGTATTGTTTTCTCCACTGGTCAAAAGCAGTTTGAATATATCAAAGTGATCGTAGATATAGTCCACAGAGGCCCCAAAACCCTGGTCGGAGAAGGAATACATTTGACTGGTCTGTTCGGCTCCGGGCAACTGGTTAAACTGCTCTAAGGTTGATTGAATCAGACCACAAAAATCATCCATGGCAGGCTGCACGAGGGAACGGTACAGACTCTCTTTGTCCGGGTAGCGGATGTAGATCGCTCCTTTGCTGGAGCCAGCCTTTTCCGCAATCACACGGAGAGACGCACTCTCGTACCCATTCCTCATGAATTCCTCTTTCGCGCACTCCAACAATTTTTCTGTTACCCCGGCAATTCTTTTCGCCATATGCCACCTCTGTTCTATCAAGTCCACCAGTTTGAAACCATTGGATTTAATATAGCACACAACGAAAATCCTGTCAATATGGCGTATCGCGTATTTTTGTTTACAGCCCTGCAAATTCTGAGCCGTCAGAATGAAGTACTTCGCCTGCTTCATGGTGTTCTTGATCCTATCACTGGATTCCCCAACCCAAAGCCTTCCCTGGTGTGTTGAAGTAATGCCCGCCAACTCATTTTGAGAGATTTTTGACCACAGCTTCAGCCACAGTGCGGTGTGGAGTATACGGAAACAGCACATTCAAAGAGTGGCAGAAAGCAATCGGAATGGAGCGAAAAGAGCCAAAATCGAGAGGAAATAATTCAAAAATCTTTCTTTACCTATTTGGGAGAAACCGCCCGAGCAGTTTCACAATTTCATATCGGGGTGTTGCGCAGTTGGTAGCGCGCCTGCTTTGAGTCGTTTCCGGCGTTAGAAACGAATAATCGCAAAAAGATGACCAATAACTTCTCAAAGCGCGGACAACTCGCTCAAAGATTGTAAAATAGTTATACATTTTTATAAAAATTGACCATCATAAGCAGCGACGAAAATTCTTTAAAAAAACAAAAGCACGAAAACACTCAAAATAGGCATAAAGGCTTTGATTTCTCTTGCAATAATTGAATTCTTGGAGAATTGGAGCTTGTTTGTAGCCCACTTTTTTACTCATCTCTTGATAGTATGTCTCAAGGGCTTTTTTGAATATGCTTTATAGTGCTTATTCTTTGTATATTGCGTGCTAAAAATTGGTACGCCCGTTGTCAGTCATCATCTATGTGTTTTCCTAACAGAGAACAGTTTCTGGGATTTTATCAATTCAAGTTTTAGTTGATAATTTCCATGTAATTAGGTATGATGGAAAAGAACCATCCGACCTTATGGTTTGAAAGAAGCAACTAACCATATATAAAAGTATCACAAGCAACTTACACTGTACGCATGGAATCATGCGTGATGTAGGCGGAAGTTTTTGGGAGATGCACACGAATCAGTTAAAGATAACTTTATTTCTATATAAAAATGGATTTTGTGTGTGGCGGAAACCACATCTGGGGGTGGATGTGGTTTTTGCGCCTTGCGTTAACCTGTCTAAGTGACAGGATATCGCAGGGCGCTTTTCTATCTTCGAAAAGGAGTCCGAGAATATGAGCCTGAAATACACCTGCCTCGGCTGTGGGACACCCTTGGGTTACGAGGGACTGTGCTGGAAATGCGAGTGCGAGAAAAGCCGAAAAACCGCGCTGGGATGGATGCCGGAACAAATTGCAGAAGCAGAAAAATCTGATTCAGAATATCCAGCGGCTGGCGGATATGGAAGACCCGGAGTTTACCGACTTCTGGCAGCTTTTAGGCTACCGGGATGCCATTACCCCGGAGATCCAACGGGCAGCACTGGCTGTAGAGGGATTCTATCCCTGCGAACTCTATTACGGAGCACCGGATGATGTACGGGATGCGCTGATCACCGCTTTACTGGAAACGGATAGCTCCCAAAATGCTGCCGAACTGATGTCCTGCCTTGCCTTCCAGGGAGATGACAAGGCAATGGAGACTCTGCTGGAGCTGGAGCGAAACCCCCGGCCCTGGCGCAAGAGTCTCTATGTGGATCCGTCCAGCTATGCCCAGTGCGGCGGCTGGACCTTTGATAAGGATGGCCATCGGACGCAGCTCAACTTCAATACCTGCTATCCTATGGTCAAGGGGGTGACCGACGAAGCGTCTCCCGTTCGCATCGGCCGGGCACGGGAGGACACCTGCCCCCACTGCGGCGGACGTATGGTGGATATTTTGGTGCTGGATGGCCGGGATGAGCGGCTGAAATTCCTGGGGCTGGACGGTATCCTGACCGCCACCTGCTGTCCCAACTGCGTGGGATTCCTGAAAGGCCCGCCTTCAACCGGTTCACTCTGGATGGCGGCGTGGAGATCTTTCCCTCCGAACTCTTTGATGGGGCGAAGGGGATAAAATGCTATGTCCGGCCAGAGGACTATAAGGCACTCACCGAAAATTCTTTTGTGCTGGCCAAAACACCTGTGCCCCTGTTTTACGGCCGCCTGTGAGGATGTGAACACCATCGGCGGCTTTGCCAACTGGGTGCAGGACGCGGAATATACCACCTGCCCCCACTGCGGGAAACCCATGAAATATCTGGCCCAGATCCAGTGGGATACGGTGTTTGACTGTGCGGAGGGCACGCTCTATGTGGAGTTCTGCCCGGACTGCCATATCGTATCCATGCAGCACCAGCAGACCTGAGAGGAGCGCATGCGATGAGTTTGCCAAAGCGTGACGGCGTACATGACCGCTACTACCTGATCCACAAGCCGGATACTTCTCCAGAGGTGCTGGCGGAGGTGGATCTCTGCATCCAGGATGTTCTGGACGGTACTGCTCGTGAAAATCACTCCGATTACCCGACCGTGGTGCGAAACCACAACGGAACGCCCTTTCTCCCCGATCAACTGCTGGAGCGGTATCTTTCCCGGCTGCCGCTGAAGGGATTTCCCTGCGAGGATGCGGTTTCCCTCTGCGATGCCATGCGGCGGCTGGTTGGCTGGGAAGAGATCCGCTATACATTGGAGAAGTACATAGAAAAGCAGGTGCAGGAGCGGTTCTTCCTTGTGGGAGAGCGGGATGATGGCTTTACCGTCTTTCCACCCTGCACGGTGTGTCCGGAATTGCGCCCGGAGGATGTGGACGAAGGTCTGCTGCGCTTTGCCTGCTATGTGGCGGTCTGCCATACCGTGTATGGGCAGAGTTTTGAATCCCTCACCACCGAACACATCCTTGGCCTGGTTTCCCAGATTCGTCCTGACATGGTAAAGGAACTGAAAACCAATGGTAGCGGCAAATTGCCGCCTAATATCCAGAAGCGGAAAACAAAGCACCTGACCGCATCGGCCAACGACGCCTTTGCTATCATCCGAATCACCGCCAGGGACTCCACCGAGGAGTGCTATGCTGAAATCCTGGACTACCTGTGCGCGGTGCTGGAGCAGGAGGAATTTCCCCCGCAGTTACTCGGTGGAGTTCCGTGGCTCAGAGAAAAACTATCTGCCCATTCCTGGACTTCCTAAAAGGGAGTTAATCAGTTCTTTGCCTGTGCTGTGCAACACCCCAAATTACACGCCGATATTGAGCGGTATGCACGGCTGGCCATGCGGGAGTATGAATGGTACAACAACCTCTCCGATGAATCCTGCGCCATGCCCGGAACCTTCGCCGTGTTTGCTCTGGGACTGGAAGGAGAACAGTGGGCACCGCTCGTGACGGAGTATCTGGATCTCTGCGACGACGAGCACTCCTCCCTGCAAGAGAAATTCCTTCATGCCTTGATCCGGAAGTTTGGGTTCCAACCATGGACACTGGGGGTATTGGTGCGGGGCGCATTATCTATGCAGTGGCTGGAGCCTGCCAGAGAATTCCGCAGTCTGATTGCCAATGGGGAAAGCCTGGATGCACTGCTGGCAGTCAAACGCCGCTTTTCCGCTTATCTTCTGCCGGAAGAAAACAAAGACCCGAAATTCCGGGCTATCGCTTGGCAGAGCCTGCTCTGGGCCATCTGGGGTCCGTCCTCCGAAAACGGTGGCAGCAAGGTCATCAAAGCGGCCCCAGAAGAATTGAGAGAGAAATACCGGCAGGTATTTGCGTGAGGAGAACGCCATGAAAAAAAGAGAACGGTCAAGGACTTTATTGCCCTGTACGCCCCAGAAGATGAGGAAAAACTGGTACTGATCCAGAGCGGCACCAGCGCGGACAAAACTTTTCTGGATACCTTCTGGGCAGCGCATACCCATGCCCTCGCCATGGCGGATGTCCAGACCGGAGAGGTGATCTCCGGCCGATGCTGCCTGAGCTGGCCGCTGACGGACAAGGAACGGGAAGCTGGTGACTATTCCAAGCGGTTTGCCAAGGGCCGGATCTACCGGATCAAAGCCCGCAGCTGGAAAGGTGATGCCCTCAGCGAACCTCAGTGGTATGTCACGGAAGTGTTGGAGGAAGGCGTGCCCTGTCCGGCACTGGAGGAGATCTGGGCGGAATACACAAAGCCCATTCTTTCTGGAGGACGAAGTGCTTGGAACCCTCACGCTGGATCGTGAGATGAGCACATTCGATGGGACCTGTAAGTGGATGGGAAAAGAAGTCCAGATCTCGTTGGATGTGGAGATTGAAAAGAAAGCGTCCTGGACCCGTGTCACCAATGTGATGAAAAAACTGGTGGCAGACCAGGAAACTTGGGATAAGTCCCTGCGGGCGATGGCTGCCCAGAAGCTCACTGCTCAGGCCAACGAATGGCTGGCAGACAATGACCAGACCGACCGTGACCCGGAGAAAGACCCCATCACCGAGGATGAGTTCGCCCGGCGCATCCTGCTCACCGAGTTTACAGTATCTCCTGGTGGGCGTTTTACCGTCTGGTATGAGGACGACGATATGTTCTGGGGCCATGTGGTCACTGTGGATGGAACACTGAAAAAAGGTCCCATCGGTGCGGATATGCAGGGATGATACAAAAAAGGCGGTGAAACGATGGAACAGAGAGAAGAAAGAAAGCTGTTGGAGCAGCTTGAACAGTGGAATAGCAGGACGAGTATTCCCGGTGCATCCGGGCCATCGAAGCTATCCCAGAGCAGGAGCGAGGCTATCTGCTGACCGTCAAGCTGAGCCGAGCCTACAGCAATCTAGCGGTGCTGGGGGATCATAGCGAGCATGGGACGGACGGTGAAGTGGACGAGGATCTCATCCGACACGCCATTGATCTGCTGGAGTCCGTCCGCACCCAGGGAGAGAACGACCCTTACTGGAACTCCCGGATGGGCTATTCCTGCCTGATGGCATACCGCTCCGCAGCCACCGCCTATGAATACGCAAAATGCTGGCTGGCCCTGGCCCCGGATGACCCAGCCGCTCAAAAGCTGGTTCGGGACTGCGAGGAATATCTGGAGGAGGAAAAAGCTCTGGAGCTGGATTTAAAAGAGCGGGAGGAGATTATCCGGCGGGAAACTCCCGATGATGTAAAGGGGGGTATCTGTAAATGAACAGTGAGCAGATCACAGCATTTTTGCAAGAGCATTGGTACATTGCCTGGGTGCTCATCGGGGCCGTGATTTTAATTGGGGCGATCCGCAACTGGAACTGGCTCTGCGACCCCACTGGTACGCGGGATGCTCATCGACACAGCAGAGGATACCGGCGTGTGGTTTTCTTCCTGCTGGGTGTCCTCCTGATTGTGGTGAGTATCTGGGGATTTGTGCTGAAATTGAAATAGGAGGAGCAATCCCATGACCCAAGAAGAACAGATCCGACTCTATCGGCTGATGGAAAAGCTCAACTGGTTTTTCCACCAGGAGATGCACTATCTCGACCGGGATATTGCGGAACAGACCGCGCGGGAGTGTTACCCGGAGATTCGGGATTTTACATACGATATTTTGTGGAATGACCTGCCCAAAGAGGTGCAGGATCAACTTGATTAGGATGAACCCTAATGACTTTGCACTGGCTCAGGAGGTGGAACTACAATGTCGATCACTGCTTATAAAATAGAAGCCGTCGGCCATGACCGAACCGGCGAAGACTATGGCTATGTAAATATCATGTACCGCTATGGCAACAAGCAGTCCTGTCCCCTGCCGGATCAGTGCGAAAAGATGGAGGTCATGTGGGCGAATGAGAGCGTCTATGGACCTCCTGCTCCCGGCAGCAAGGTGGGCGACTTTATAAAGACATGGCTGATGGGCTCCTGGAACTGCGGGCGTGTTTACCCACCGGGAGATTGCCCAGCGGCTCATGGATACCTTCACCGGTCTGAAGCTCAAGGAACTGGCGTGGTTTGAGAACCCCAGAGAGAAAAGACACTGAAAAACGGCAAGCTCCGGGCGCGCCGGGCCAAGTGGCTTCCGGAGCGGGAGGTGGATCTGGTGTATCTCTACTCCGATTACTATATTGACGCAAGAGAACCTACTTCTGCCCAAACCGACTTTTTCACCGTTACAAGGATGGACGCCTGGGGCGTGAGTACTTGGTTTATGTGTACCCCGGAGGCCGCTGAAAAGCTGATCGCCATGAATTACGACAATCTGGCTATCCAGGAAACCACCATTGTGGGATAGATTAAAAAGGAGTAAGCCAATGATGGCTTTGGGACAACTGCCCGCAAGGTGGAAAACCCGGAACTGAAGCGCATTCTGCGGGACTACTTCCACATTCGCAGCCAGAAGAAAGTGGCAAAGAGCATCACCGTCTATCAGGATGCTGCCGAGCGATTCGGAGAGTAAGCAGGAATGGAGGGACTGGCATGATCGGGACAGATGAAAACCGGGCGGTGCTCCATGTGGAGGTCATCTTTCTGGAGCGGCAAACGAAAGACTCCCCACCCAGCCTGGTAAGCGGAAAGTATAGCCCCCATTTTGTAGTCGTGGGAACCACTGAATATCTGGGTGTATGCTTCCTGGATGGAACCGAGTGTGTATTTGATGAACCGGCATTGGGGAATGCCCAGCCCCTCTACCCGGATACTGTGGACTACGGCCCGCTGGAACACAATGCGGAATTCTTGATTTATGAGGGGGCCAATTCCGTTGGCAAGGGCCGGGTGCTGGGCCGAACCGTTCCCTATCAAGTAAAGCAGCAGAGGAAGTAAGTCCTATGATCGAGGTGGGTTTGAAGGATAAGGAGCAAACCGATGACATCAATAGACTTTTTGAACAAAGTACATAAAATCCTGGATTCGCAGGAATACAACCTCTCTTTATTCTCCGGCCAAGTCCAAGAATTATATGCTGTACTGCAATGGCAACTTCATCGGTGGCCTGTTCGATGAGGAGCTGTGCTTCGTCTACGCCGACAGCGTGAGTGAGCTGCTGGGACAGCCGGAACCCGTCTATCGCGGCTACTCCAGCACCGCCCAGCACAGGATGCTGGTGATCCCGGAGGAACATTGGGCAAAGGCGCTGAAATTGCTCTATACCGAGAAATTTGACTGGAGCCGGTTGGTGTACGACATCACCTACACCAGCATTGGAGCAGCAGTGGTGGAGGACTTCTACGACGAGAATGTGGTGTTCCTTCGGTTCCGCTTTGACAAGGAACTGCTGAAAAAGAACCCTCTGGACCGGCAGGGCCGTATCCTGCGGATGGTCTATCTCAATCAGGATCTGACGGAATCGGGCAAATATCTATTCCCCAGACTGATGCAGAAGTTCCTTGTTTTTACGGATCGCAGCGGGAAAACCAGTCTGGAAACCATGCTGAAACGGTGGTACACCGCGCTGGAGAAGATGTACCGCAGTCAGACAACGGGATAAGGAGGGCAACGACATGACAGAAGAAAACAAAACCTACATCCGCCAGCTCAAGGTCGCTGATGTCCCGTGGCATCGGCTCACCACCGCCTATGGCCGGGGGACGGATTTTCCCGCTCACCTGACAGTCCTGGAACAGATGCGTGATTTGGCGTCAGTCAAAAAGTCCCTCTACGTGTTCACCACCAACCTGGAGCACCAGGGCACCCTGTGGCACGCCACCCCCTTCGGCACGGTGTTCCTGAACCGGATTCTGGAGAAGGCCCTCATGGAGAGCGGCCAGAACCCCGCGGCTCGCTTCCTGGCCGGGGAGCTGCTGGACTTCTCCTCCTGCATCCTCCAGTGCTTCCGTGATGGAGATGAGATGGAACACGCCGAGCCGCTGCCGCTGTTCTCCGATCTGCTGAAGGAAGAATACCTGTGGTCGGAGGAATACGACGAGGAAGAAGATGAGATGCGCTACGAGGAGGACGAGGTCTTCCCCGATGACCTGTTCTACAGCTTCTATTACTACTCCTGGCAGGCGGTGAAAGCCTACCAGGATGTATTGGTGCAAGTCCCGGCAGAGTTTGCCCAGCCTGCTGCCGCAGTGCGGGAACTGCTGTAAAGGAGGATACAGCAATGTTTGAAGAATTCTATGAGATGTACGAGCCCGAGGAGCAGGAAGTGGTCGCTCTGATCAATCGCTGCATTGGGGGCGGATTTAACTGGAAAGGTAACTTTTGGGAAATGACCGTTGTGACGCTGGGCATAGTGTTCTGTGACACCGGCAAGGTCAGCACCAAAGAGGAGCGGCTGGATTGGCCGGTCACCGAGGAGGAGCGTAACGGCGAAAAGGGCTGGGGACGCTTTGGCAAGGAGCAGATCTGCCGCCTGAAGATCCGCCGGATGAAGGAAGAACGGGCAAAGGATCTGGTGGCGCGGCCCTGGTGCATCTCCGAGGTGGTCAGGGCTCATGAGGACTGCCCGGAACTTCAGACCGTTCTGGACGAGTACCACAAGCCGGTCGTGATCCAGGACCAGGTGCTGGGAGAACTGACACTGGATAAGGACTATGATGCCTTTGAGGGTGAGATCCAGTGGTGCGGAAAGGATGTACGCCTTTCTCTGGAGGTCAATGCTGAGAGCAAGCCCTCATGGACTCGCGCCCGCAACGCCGCCAAGAGGCTGGTTACAGATCAGGAAACCTGGGACAAGGCCATGCGAGAGCTTGCAGCCAAAGAACCTGACCGGGCTGGCCAACAACTGGCTCTCTCAGGATGAGGAAAATCCCCGTGATCCGGAGACAGACCCCATTACGGAGGAGGAGTTTGCCCAGCGCATCCTGCTCACCGAGGTTTCCGTTTCTCCCGGCGGCCGTTTTACCGCCTATTATAACGATGACGATATGTTCTGGGGCCATGCGGTAGAGGTTAGCGGCTCTTTGAAGAAGGGCATTACCTATGCTAACCTTGCAGGATAAGGAGGATAGCTTGATGAAACTGAACAGTAAACGCATTGATTTTGAATACACGCCCAGCGAGGAAATCTTTACCTTTTCCGAGGACACGGGACTGCCCTTTCTCTTTGATGTAGATGAGGAACTGACCGACAATCCTTCTGCCATGGACGCGGTGGGCGAAATGCTGGATGAGGCGGAGACATTGGCGGAAAAGGCCAAGGCCGCCATCAAAGCGGCGCTGTCGGACCAAAGCCCTACCACGACCTCGTGACCTTTTCATGCAGTTCCACCGGGACGATGTAGGCTCTGATATCGCGGCTGATCTTTTTCCGGGAACCGATCCGGCCAAGCTGTCCTTTATCGAGATGGTGGACTTTTTGCGGCTCAAGCGTTTTGGCAGCTTGGTGGATGGCGAAACCGGCCAGCAAGCCTTTATTCTGGACCTGTCTTTCAACCCGGAAATCACCGACGAGCTGATGGTGGTTTACTTTGACTTGAACAAGGAGATTTTCTGCATTACCCATGAGAGCTGATGAAAAAGGGCGTAGCACTTGCCCACGCTTTGATCCAGCAGATCCGCCTGCAATGGTATAAAGACTGTCGGGGGGGTGGAAACGACGCTGTGCAAAGGAACCAGTATCCCAGAGCAATGCGTCTGCCGAAGGCAGGGAAGCATTTTTTGCCACCGATGGCAGCGGCCAAAGCATGATTGTCCTGTTTGCGCCCGAAGGCTGCGTCATCAACGGTGTGGACTCCGAACTCTACGACTAGGAGAAAAACTCCCTGAATCGAAGACCTGACCGACGGGATGCCGACCGCTTTGCAAAAGCTCATGACCAGCCATGAGGTCAAGAAGATGAAAAGCACCTTCTGCGTCTGGACGGAAGATGGCATCGCCTGGCACTGCAATCCGATGGACGGTGAGGATGCGTCCAGGGACCTGCTCTCCAGAATCGACGGCGAGGCACAGACCTATGTGGAGTACGGGAAGTGGTTTCCCGCTGACCTGCCTTTGGAAGCTGTGCGCCGGCTTGCGGACGGGGCGCCGGTGACAAAGGAACTGGTCGCCGCGCTGAACCCCAGGCGCAGCGAGTGGGAGGAAATCAAGGCAGGACTGGATAAGATCGGCTATCCAAATGAACTTTGATCTGTAGTAGACAGGAGATGGTTCGAATGATCAAAGAACGCACCCTAATCTCCGGCGACCTCAAAAGCAAGGTCAAGCAGCTGATGGAGTACGCCGGATGGTAGGAAGGGCGAAAAGTTGACATCTCCATTGCGGAGCAGTATTACGCCGCTCATGGCGTCCCGATGATGAAGACCGTCCAGCGGTTTTACCGCAAGTATTTCGGTCTGTGCTGTGAGTGGTACCTGGAGCAGAAAAAGATGAACTGGGCGGCTGACTTTGAATTCGCTTTGTTCCCTTACCTGGTTAACGGAATCAAAGACCATTTGGAGGACGCCTATTTTCGGGACATGTCCGGCTGTGAGCTGGCGGAGATCGAACAGGCCGCCGGTGAGCGGTGTCAGCCAATCGGTCATATAGGCTACTACTACCCAGCAGAGGTCTGGATCTCCGAGTACGGAAAACTATATGCGAAATATGAGTATCAGGATGAGATTGAATGCTTTCCCGATGTGTTCGCCCTGATTGAGCACGATTTGCGGCAGTGTAAATTTAATTCCGCTGCCATGAAAACCGTGGAGGCGCTGGATGGGAAGCAATGAGAAATCAATCGCAAGCAAAACTGGAGGAAATAGCTATGGATTATTTGAAAATACTGCGTGAAAATCCTAATTTGGCAGAGGAATTTGATTCGCTTTTTGACTTCTTCCTGCTGGATGAGTTGTCCCCGAGGGATGAGGCGGACGGTCGAGCAACCTTCACACTGCCCGGCATGGCATTTGCCAGAGATGGCTCCGGCGGAGAATACCATTTGTTGGAGGATGGCTCCATCGGCTATTACAGCAGCGAAGGTGAGGCAGGCCGTCTGGCTGAGAGCATGGACGATCTCTTTTCCCTGATTGTGAGCTGTATCTGCTGGCACGACTGCTGTGATACAAAGCAGTATGTAGATTCCAAAACACTGGAGGAATATGGGCAGAGACAGCGCAACTGTAACTTGGAAGATATGGATATGGACAGCTTGCGGCGGGTGTCTGATGCCCTCGGCATCCCTAACGGTGAGCCGCTGGCTCCGGTTCTGGAGAGGTTCCGCAAAGCAACACAGCGTGAGCCTCTGTATCAGTGTATATTTCACGAGGACGACGGAAGCCTGACCGAATCATACGGTTTGATGTTTGAATGAGAAAGGAGGAATCACGATGAAAGCATTTGATCCCAATTACAAACTGCTGGACGAGATGTATCAGGACAATTACTATCCTGCTTTTCTGGTAGACAGGGTAAAGGACGAGCTCCAGAAGGTCATCGACTTGCTGGAAAGCGGCGAAACCGACACCGAAGTGATACAGGAAACGCTGGATGAGGCAGTCTGCGGCATCAATGATCTTCAGGAGGAGTTTGACGAGAACGACAGCGAGATCGAAACGGTGGCCCGTGATTGCATCGGCGTTACCGTGGCCTACATTCTGGAGTGGTTCAATATCCCTATTGACACCGAGGAGGCCATCCGGGAAAGGGACTGGTGATACCCGTGGCAAAAAAAGAACTGGCCGTTTGTGATGAGTGCGGCAGCCTGTTTTCAAAGGCCCCTCACAGATGATGGGACTGTGCCCGGAATGTGCTCATGTCCTCTATGGCTACCCAAATTGTCCCCACCATTTTCAGAATGGCCGGTGTGTGAACTGCTACTGGGATGGCTCAAAGAGCGGGTACATAAAGGAACTGAATCAACAGGAGGAAGCTGATATGCCTACGACCGAATGGCTGAACAAATACGAATCCACCAAGGACAAACTGGCCTGCAAAGCTGACCTGGACGCTCATTTCACAGAGAAAGTGATTGGGAACATGGCGGTGGATGTGCTGGACATTGGCGCCGTCCATTTCCCCACCGGGCAGATCTTCGCCTGTGATCCGCTGGTGGAGCTGGAGGACACACCGCCCTTTATACAGACAATCCCCGCCGGGACTTACCCAGTAAAAATCTGCGTGGTACCCAGTGAACAATACGGCGACCGCTACGCCTGTGTCAAGGTGGAGGTCAGTCGGGAGAAGCCTGTCCGCTATGAGTTGGGTATGACGGGCAAAGAAGATCTGGGGGAGGAACTGGGCGAGGACGATTATTTTGGCTTTGGCGTAGACGCCGGGATGGGGTGCATTGCGGATATCCAAACTCAGGCGGCCTTCAAGACATACTGGGCCAAGCGGCTGGAGGAGGACCCGGACATCGACCCCTACAACGACCTGTTCTGCGACTTGCTGGAGGAAAACGCCAAAGCCCATCCCAAGTATCAGGAGAGCCACGGCGACTGGCTCAACTGGACGATACCGGGCACGGACTGCAATCTGCCTGTCTTCTCCTCCGGCTGGGGTGATGGCTACTATCCCGTCTACTTCGGCTATGACGCAAAGGGCGAAATTTGCGCCGTGTATGTGCGGTTCATCGACATCGAAGCCTGCTACAAGGAGCAGGCGTAAGGAGGCAAGCGATGGAATGGCCAAAACGGGCGCGGACAGCAGCATGGGAAAGCGGTGTCCTGACCCTGGATGGAGAAAAACAGTTTGAGATCCCGGAGCTGACCATGAATCTAATAGAGCGACTGGCTGGTTACACCCTGGTGGGGTTCCATGTGAAGGACTACCCGGTATCGGATGAACTGCTTGCAGCCTTTGCCGGACATAAAAGCATGGTCAACTTTGGTGTGGAAAACGCCGCCCTCACCGACGCCTGTTTTCCCATTTTTTCTGCCATGCCCAAGCTGCGCTATCTGCTGCTGGACGGCAACGCCGCCATTCACGGCAGGGGCCTGTCCGCCTTGCAAGGCTGCAAGCTGGATCTTTTGACCCTCAACCGCACCGGGCTGGACGACGGCGGGCTGCTCCAGGCAGCCGCCATCCCCAAGCTCTCCCACATCCAGATCGACCATACCGCAATTACCTATGATGGTCTGCTGGCCGTCGCCGGGAACAGCCGGATCGAGCCGGTGGCCCATGAGCAATTCACTAAGGAGCAGATGGAACACTTCTTCCAGATTCGGCGGGAGAAGGCCAAAAGCCCACTGTGCTGTACGAGCAGGCGGCGGCGGAATGCCGCAGGGTGTTGTCCGCTTTCTTTGCCGAGATGACAGAATGGGAGCAATATATGGAGCAGGCCGGATTTGAGGACTCCGAAGCTGCGCCCCGCCTTCTGGCGATCTGGGAGAGGTATGTGAGCGAAAAGCCCCGTCCGGGCTACCGGCCGTTGGCACTCTCTTACAGCGCCCAGGGCACCTACAATGGGGAGCGGTTTCTGGACGCGGAGCAGCTCACCCGGAACAAGCTCTGCATCTACACCAGAGAAAAATACTGGCTTTGACCGCCGCTTTCTCATGAAGCGTGGGGGCGGCAGGTGGAAGATTGACGCAGTGCAGGAGCGGCTGGACGGCTGGCAGCGCGTGGGATTGTGAGGCATCGCATGGCCTGGGAATATAAAACATTTGGCCCAGATGGTCAGCGCAAATTGTTTGGCGTAAACATTTTTGACTATGATTGGGAAAGCACTGGCAGGCGGGTAAAAGTCAAAGACCCTATCTATCGCCAAGACCATACCTTCGAGGTCTGGCAGGTAGAGATTGACGGGCAGCTCTACCGTTTTGCCGCCGGAGAGTTCTCCAACTGCGTGTGGGGATTTTATCTGGAGAAGGACTGAAGAGAGGAGGGTGAACCCGTGAATGTCAGCGCCGGAGAGGTTTATACAGTCTACAACAAATACCTGGAACGCTACACCGCCTGTCAGGTGGCCTACATCGCGCCGCCGGACAACGTGAGCAGTCAGTCCTGGGCGGTGATCCTGTCCCTGGACTGGGTGGGGGACGCGCCCCTCTGACCGCAGAGGAACTGTCCCATCTCCGTCCGCTCTACAGGGACTTCATGTACTGGCCCCGTGAACTTCACCTGCTGCGGGTGCCGGTGGAAATCCCGCCACAGTACACGCTGGTGGGTATCCTGCCATCCTTCGCCGATGAGCCCTGCCACTCCTACGGTCGCTGGGATGACGGCTATGAGGTGTACCGTCAGATCAAGTGGCAGGAGATCCCGGAGGAGCGGCGGCGGGCCTTCAAGGAGGCCATAGAGAGCGACGGGGAAACGGAGATCGGCGGCAAGCCGGTGAAGGTCAGCAGTCATCGAGTGATCGACCAATATACCCCCTTTGATTTCGCGCTGGAACTGGAGGCGCTGCCCTGTCTCTCTGAAATCATCTGTAAGCAATGGCACCCGGATCTGGCAGAGTTTTTGCGGGGAAACCCCTTCATCCATGAACTGACCCTGCTAAACCACGGCCAGAGGACGCTTGACCTGTGGGGTACCAGCATCGGAAAGCTGATGCTGGACATGACCGGCCTGGAGGAACTGTGGCTGGGTGAGGGAACGGAGCAGCTCCTGTTCCAGAACAAGGGGCCGGACGCCTGCACCATCCATGCCGCCGGAAATGGCAGCGGTTTAACCCTCCAATTTATCGGGGAATACCGCCCCCACCCGGAGCTGCCGAACCTGTGGGGACTGCATGGTATCCGGCTGGAAGAGTTTGACCTGACCGGCTTGCCCGTTGTTCATCCCAGCCTGAAGGAGCTGCGGCTCTGGGGCGCGCCGGGAAACCTGAGAAATTTCTCCGCTGTGGGAGGGTTCCGGGAACTGACGGACCTCTCCACCTTCGACCTGTTTGGCTTCGGGGCGGCCGACATCCCAACCCCGAGCAGATGCCAAAGCTTCACTGGTTCTGGATGACCAGCCTGCCGGAGGACGCTGCAAAAGCGGCAAAACAGCTCTGGAAAGGCAAGCCGGGCATGGATCTGCGAATCACCAAGCCCCGGAAACCGGAGTGGCTGGCGCAAAATCTGGACAACCCCTTCCGGGGCTGGGACGGCGCGGAGCATATCCCCGCCAGTGCCGCGAAAAAGGCAGCCGATCAATACCGCAAGACTCGTTCTCAGATGATGAAGCTGGCCGCTGAGCCGGACGGGGACGCCCAGACCCAGGCGCTGGAGGCGGTGGCAGCCTATACCCAGACCTTCAATAAGATGCGCTTTATCGAAACCGAGGAACGGGATGAAATTTATATGGCCCTGCGGGGTATCCTGGATGCCCTGCCGGGAGATACGCTCCAGAAAGATGCCCTGATCGAACAGTTTGAGCAGCTACGAGATTTTTGAGGATATGAATTGATGAGCCGAATGGTTGATGAACCCTATTTTACATATAGTACCTACAGCGCCCTCGCCACCGGCATCCAGGTGAAATGCCCCAAATGCAACGGCGCAGGTGTGGTGACAGCGGATGATGACAATGCTTATTTCCGATGCCTGAGCTGCGGCCATCAAGAAACCCGCGACCGGACGGTCTACCGCTACGATGTGCATAACCAATGTAGGAACTGTGGCAGGTGCTATCGGGTGGACATTGAAGATGAGGCAAAGCAGCACTTTTCCGTTCTCCATGTGGCCTGTCCCTATTGCGGGGCAATCATGTCGGGAGAAGTACACAAGACGGCGGAGGCTTTCTCCTATGCCGCTGAGATCAAGGACGGAAGGGAACCCTGGTTTGGTCTGGAACTGTGGTTCCTGACCTCCTTCAAGGCAAGCCGGTCTGGTCTCTCAACCGGGAACATCTTGCCTATCTGATCGACTATCTCAGCGCCGACCTGCGGAAAAGCCTCTGGGCATCCCACGAAAGACCCAGGCTGACCATCTACCCACCTTCATGAAAACCGCAAAGAACCGGGAGCGGATCGTGAAGCTGCTGAAGAAAATGCAGGAGGAATGAGGATGGAGCAGAAAGTAATTTACAACGGCCAAATTCTTACTCTGACTCGCTTTTGGGCAACGGGAGAACCTTGCCTGTGGATCACCGCCCCGGAGCCGATCGGGATGCCTAAAATGGAATTTGTGGGAGGCCACCCGGACGAATACTGCATTTTCCTGAAAAATCTGACTGAAACGGAGTTGGAACAAATCACATCCCTGGACGGTACTCCACTGGATATGACAGAAGAACTGCGGCAGCATCTAACAGGAAAGGACAAACCCTATGGCGCTACAGGATAAGAAAATCATGCCTCCCCCTTGGCTGGCCCACCGGGAGATCGAGCGATACTCCATTGGCTGGCGCATGGGCTATGGGGAGGATTACATATACCGATTTGGCGATTGGCTGGACACCCTCTCCCCGGAGGAGCGGACGGAATACCGCACTCTCTTTCCCGAGCCGGTGACCTGGAAGGGCTGGTGGGATGACGAGGACAGCGGCGAGGTGCTGGAGCATGGTGACTTCTTGGTGGATGCGTGGCAGCCGGAAGGCCAGCCCAAGTACACCCGCCAGTGGCTCCAGCAGGAATTTTCCATGGGGAGAAAGCGAGAACTGTACCTATTCTGGGGCCATCAGCCTGCCGAGGGCGGCCAGCTAACGAAAAGCTGCCTCAGCCAGTGGTGGATGGAGGACTTCTATACGACGGCTGACTCCTACCTCTGCATGGAGCAGTATATGATGGCTGCCAAGGCCGAGCTGTTCGGTGACGGGGAGATCCGGGACCAGATTTTGAAATGCAGCGACCCCAAGCAGATCAAGGCCCTGGGCCGCAAGGTGCGGGGCTTTGACCAGAGGGTATGGGACAGGTTCAAATACGCCATTGTGCTGGGTGGCAACTGGTGCAAATTCAGCCAGAACCGTGACCTGCGGGAGTTTCTCCTCTCTACCGGGGACAGCGTGCTGGTGGAGGCCAGCCCCTATGACAGCATCTGGGGCATCCGGCTCTCGTCCAGCTCCCCGGGGGCCCAGGACCCGATGAAGTGGCGGGGGCAGAACCTGCTGGGCTTTGCGCTAATGGAGGTGCGGGACGAGCTGCGCCGGGTGACGCAGAATGAAATGCTTTGCGATTGGAGTACGGTATGGCAGAAATGAAACTCTATGAACTGGTCAACCACTATCACATCGGCACCGAACTGACCTGCGCCGAGGCGATGTTCATGGCCTGCAATGAATATTACCATCTGAATTTGTCCGAGGAGACACGGAAGATGTTCTCCGTCATGGGCCTTGGGATGCAGACCGAGCAGTCCTGCTGCGGCGCTTTCACTGTGGCGGTGGGGATCATCGGTCTGATGACCGCCAAAGAGGGCCAGACCGATGTGAACAACATGGAGGGCTATCGGATGATTGCTGAATTAACAGACTTTATGCTTGGGTTCTATGGAACACTCCATTGTGTCGAGCTGCAAAGGCTGGAGATCGTAGGATACGAAAACCCCTGCCATGCTATTGTGGAGGCGCTGGCCAAAAAACTGGAGGAGCTGCTGGCTGGCCGCAGCATCTTACGCCGGGCAGATACAGGACAGATTGGCTCCTGACCTTTGGCAAAAGAAACAGGAGGTCATGAACATGAGTATTGAACTTTCCCACGACGAATTGCTGGTGCTGTACGACCTGCTCCACCGGCTGGAGGATGTAGAGGAGATATTTGAAGATCCGTCGGAACAAGAGGTCCTCTGGCACATTCAAACACAGCTTGAAAAGGAATTGGTTGAGCCGTTCCAGGCGGACTACCAGGCCATCATCGAGGAAGCCCGCCGTGCTGTGACGGAGCAGTATTGAGATGGAGTACATCAAACTCTTTGGGAGGGCGCACCGGAGGAGAACCACCGGTCATCCTCTATGAGGTGGACACAGAGCATGAGCGGCTGGCCTTCCGTTCCATTGACATTTTCGCCGGCGGCCGCACCCACAACATCCCCGACCTTTACGACGGAGCCATTGAAATCACACCCATTCCCACCGTGGAGGAATTCAACGCCCATGTCTGGGGTGAGGAGTTCCATGCCTGTTTGATAGAGAAAACGGAATTTGAGGCCGTCTGGGAGAGCCACACCCACAATGGAGCGTTAAAAGAATCAGGAGGGTTTTGATGAAACAGACAGATATTTATACTGAGGCCTTGGTCTGTCTGCGGTCGATTTTACAGACAGACCACCCGGAATTCAAAAACTGGCTCGACTGGCTGGGGCGGGATATTGAGGATTGGACCCAGCGGCGGGAGGTCGCCCACCATCTTTTAGCATACGGCGGAATGGGTTCTTTCAACGATCTGCCCAATATGCGGGGAAACCATGATTATATCTTCGATTTTCTCAAATCGGTGTGCTACACCTTTGGCCACCGCAATGGCAAGCGGCAAGGAATTTCACCAGAGGCATTGATGGAGGAGTGTGTCCACGATGCAGAGCAGGCATCCTATCATCCCCATAAGGGACTAAACCGAGCTATCGCCCAACATCTGATGCAAGGCAATTTACAGGATAATCTGGATCGACTGTAGGAGGACTTGCTATGAACGAAAAACTATTTCGCACCCAATTTAATCAAATGGATACCACCGAGAAACAGGCGCTGATGGAGAGCCTGGCTGCTCGTTATGATATGACCTTCCTCGGTCTACATACCTTTGACCGCTGGGGCCAGCTGCACCACCGGCATATTCGAAAAAGATGGCCGGGAGTTCGTCTTTGTCCCTGGCGATACCGTCACCTTGGGCTGGGAACGGTTCTCTGTGGGACTGAATCAGGACAGTCGAGAGGAACTGGACTATCTGTTCCAGGAATGGGAGATGGAACCGCAGGACCCGGAGGAGATGATCCGGGAAAGCATGGCTCCCGTTCGGCAGGCAGCCATTGGCCCTATGCTGGTGGGCCGGGAGCTGGAGGAACTGTGCTGGGAGCCGGTCACAATGGACGATCCAAGACTGTCCGCCCATCCTGACTGGCTGAAGAAGTTCCGATTTTGCCTGGAGCGACCTTGACAGCCTTACCTTGCACCAGTCAGCCCGCATTGAGCGGACGGAAAAGGGCTTTCAGATCTGTATCTATAACCGCACAGACTACGGTACGCTTCTTGACCAACTGGAGAAGCAGGGTCTTTCGCTGCCTACGGCGGACGAGTGGGCCTATCTGTGCGGCGGCGGGTGCCGCACCCTGTTCCCCTGGGGATGGAATGGACTACTCCATGCATCTGCACCATTTTGAACGTCCGGAGGATGAGGACAAGCCCTTCGATATGGAGGAACCCAACTTCTTCGGCCTGTCCATCGCCTATGACCCCTATATGCGGGAGGTGGTGAAAGCCAAAGGGTTTACCACCTGCGGCGGTGATGGCGGGCGCAGCATCTGCGGCGGACTGGGAATCTTTCTCGGCTTCCTGCCCTGTTCGCCGCACTGCAAGCCGGAAGTGCAGGAGGAGAAGGAACTGAACGGCGACTATGACTTCTACCGGCCCATCATCCGGATAGAGTCAGCTTGAGAGATCATTTGGAGGACACTGCACGAGAGAGACAACACCTGATCTTACAAAGATCAGCAAATATGAGTTTAATCCTTCGGCACAAGCCGGAGGTCATCAGAACAATTGGACGCCCATGGCTGGGCGGATGTCAACAGCTGCCGGCGGGCATCGGTAAGAAGTACCCCATCAATCGGGACATTCTGGAGGAGATTGTGAGGAGCGACAGCAAACAGCGGTATGCCTTCAATGAAGACCGGACGCTGATCCGAGCCAACCAGGGGCACTCCATCCAAGTGGATGTTGGACTCACCGTAACCGAGCCGCCGGAGGCGCTGTACCACGGAACGGCCCAGCGGTTTTCCGCTGGCGGAGTCCTCCTATCGGGCGCTATCCCTATCTGGGCGACCGGGAGAAGGCGCTCCAGACCGCGAAGCGGTTGGCGACGGAGCGGCTGTGGCCGGGCCGACACAGGTGCGTCCCATGTCCTTCTTTGAGGACCCGAACCTGCGGGAGTTTTTGCTGGACCGGAATCCCTCCGGCGCATCCGGTAGGCTGCCCTCATTGACAACGGGAGTTTAATACGGAAATAAATTGCTTGGGAATGGAGGATCTGCCATGAGCAAGGAGCTGAAACTGTATAAAGCATTTATTGACGGTCTTGTGGATCGGAAAGACAGCATGACCGCCCGGTGGGTCAAGGGCGATGGTTTCCCCAAACGGATGACAACAAGGCAAAACGATCTTTTCGCCGCACTGACACCGGAGCAGAAAGATGTGCTGGCCGAGATGCTTCAAGACGAACATATTGCGGGTATCCATGATACCCTTGCATATATCAATGAGATGATGGATCTGGATGGGCTGGAGCTTTATCAGGATGGTGAATCCTATCCCAACGACTATTTTGAGAGCCTGCACTATGACTTCATCAGCCGTTGTGACGGCGATGAGTGGCCGGAATAAAAGGAGGCATGACGGATGTATATCGGCAAATACTGGGGCAACTTTATTGGAGGTTCCGATGACAGCCTGAACCTTGTGGCTTTTTAGAAGACCAGAAGAAAGAGGAGATCCCCTCAGCGAGATCTTTGCCAAGATCGGGCTGGACAAGCAGAACTGGGACTTCCACCAAACGGTGGAGTATCTTGAGTTCACCCACTCCAATGGCGTGGAGATCGACTTTCACTTCGCCATTGATGTCGTCACTGATCTGGCCGCTATCCTGCTGGAGTGTAGTGTCAGCGGCGGGGTAAACCTCCATGATCTGGACGAGTATAACACCCCCTCCCGCCGCATCCGTGTCACAGCCACGGCAGAGGAGCACGACGCTATGGACAAGGCTCTGGCAGATTTCGCCCAAGCTCCCCTGTCCTATGACCTCCACGATCTGATGAGCGATGAGGAGATCGAGGAGATGGCCCATCAGGTGGCGGCGCTGCGAAAGGAGCTGTACGAGTCCGCTGGCCGCAACCGGAACTACCATGTGAAAGCGGAGGACATGAAGAATCTGCTCCCCGACTGGGCTGGGGCCGATGGCTGCATCGCCACCAACCGCATCACGGTGGAGGGCTGCAAGGTTGGCTACTGCTACCGGGAGGAGCCGGACGGCGACTGGGACAGCGGCTGGCGCTTCACCGCCGGTGATGAGAGCGATGATTACATGGACGACCCCAACAACGCCGGGCTTTACAAGCTGAACACGATCTGCAACGACGATTCCGACATTATCCCGCTTTTGAATACGCCCGCCCCCTGCGCCTTTGAGCGGGATGAGCATGGCGTGTTCCAGCCGATTAAAGATTGGAAACCAGAAAATGAGGAGGAGCCGGATATGGACATTTTACAGCGGTGCCAGAAGTGGCATGAAACCGACAAATACCAGAAGATCATTGACGCGCTGGAGGCCATCCCCGCCGAGGAACGCACTCCTGAGATGGACAGTGAGCTGGCCCGGGCTTATAACAATCTGGCAGACCCAAATAAGCCAGGCGGCAAAGATATGCTCAAAAGGCGATTGCTTTGCTGAAGCCCCATGAGGAATACTTTCAGGGCGATCACTACTGGAATTTCCGCATGGGGTATGCCTATTATTATCTGGATCAGGAGGGGCGCGCCCTTCGGTACTTTGAAAAGGCGCTGGAGGCCCGCCCGGATGACGCGGATACCAAAGAATTGATTGATTCGTGCAAGAAAGGCATTGCCCTGCCGCAGTTCTCGGAGTGCTTCCGGGAGCGGACAGAGGACTGGTGGGAAACCTTTGCCGAAATGGAAGGCCCAGCTGCGCCAGATGATGGATGACGACAAGGATCACACCCGTGGCGCGGAGATTGTGGCCCAAATGGAAGATACTTTGAACCTGGTCTTTGACGAGATCTCCTTCGAGATGGGCTTCAACGGCGAGAAGTACGAGCTGATCCTCACCCCGGAGGGGTGACAAGGTCAAGCTGTTTGAGCTGGTCTACTTCCAGAAGCACGCCCCCAAGGAGGTGCTGGAGCACTGGAACATCCTGGTGGGCCGTCAGCCCATCCGGAACATCGGCCTGCGCACTGACGACGGCTGGGATATCTCCGGGGATGACGTGCAGATCTGGTTGGAGGAGCAGGGTGAAAACAGTTTTACTATCTCCGCCTACTGTGAAAAGCTGCTGCCCATGCTACGGGAAGAGGAAGGCCGGGTCTGGTGGATGCTCACCACCCTCACCGACCAGGTGCTGGGCGAGATCTCCCACATGTGGTATATCGACGGCTTCGATGTGCTGGAGGGGCCCAGGGCGGAGCCTTCCCTTCTCCTCTCCCAGCTGCCGGACAAGCTGAAAGAGCGGGGGGTGGACCTCTCCACCGCCCCGGAAGCGTACTTAGACAGCTGCCTCGCCTACAAAATGGAGCCCAATAAAGACCCGGACCGATTGGCGGCTGGATGTGATCGCCGGTTCCACCAACTGCGTGCCTCTGATCAACGGCTATCTGAACGAAGACAACGACTTTATGGACGATCTCCATGCCGACGGCGCGGTGGCGGGCTTCTTCTGCTATCCCCTGGATACCCTGCGGGAGGAAGAAGGAAGCCAGAAGCTCTTCGACTTCCGGGACAAGCTGGAGGAGGTGTTCACCTCCGGGGAAGGCCCGGAAGTGCTCACCCTCACAGGCGGGGCCACCGGTCTCTTCTGCGGCTATGTGGACTTTATCGCCTGGGACATTCGCACCGCACTCAGGATGGCCAAGGCGTTCTTTGAGGACAGCGGCATCTCCCTGGGCCAGCTTCCACACATTCCGCCGTGAAGCGGGCACGGTGAACCTGAAAGCGCCACCTGAGGAGGAGCCGGACGATGAGGAGCAGGCCGCCGAGTTGGACGAGACGCTGACGGGCATGGACTATATCCCTTACACCCCGGAAAACGCGGAGGAGTTTTTCGCACAGATCGAGCAGTGGAACGACGAGGACGAGTACACCCGCTGTATCCAGGCACTGAACGCCATCCCGGAGGACTGGCGGAACTACCGCACCGCCTACGCCCTGGCCCGGGCACTGGAGAACTACGCCATCATTGGGGACCATGACGAGGGCACGCCCGTTACAAGGGAGACAAGGCCCTGCTCCGCGCCATCGATGTCTTGGAGTCCGTTCGGGAGGAGGGCCAGGACAAGGCGGAGTGGAACATGCGGATGGCCTATGCCTATCAGTATCTCTTTGAGCAGGAGGAGAAAGCCATTCCCTACGCCCAGCGGTGGGCGGAGCTGGACCCGGAGGACGAAAACGCCCCGGCGGTGATCCAGGAGTGCCAGGAGGAAATTGCAAAGCGGGCCGAGGCGGAAACAGACGGCGAGACAGACCACACGGGCGTCTTCACCGGCTTTGTCCTGCTGTCCAAGGGGAGAATGGGACAAGGCGCAGTTCATCCGGGACATGAAGGAAAAATGGGACATCCCCGTGGAGGAATACGACGCAAGCGAGGACAAGAGCGACGACGCCCTGGTATTCGAGGTGGGCGACATGCTCGCCGCCGTCAGTCTGGCGGCCTGTCCCATCCCCGGCGGCGAAGCCGAGGCCAACGCGGAAAACAACTATATGTGGGAGGATGCCGTAAAAGCTGCCAGGGAGCACCGCGCCCACATCATGGTGGCGGTGCTTGGCAAAGAGGAAGATGTTCTGGAGAAGGGCAAACTCTATACCAAATTGGTGGCTGCCTGCTGCCGCCAGAAATACGCCACCGGCATCTACACCAGCGGCGTAGTGTTTGAACCGCGCTTCTACGAGGGCTTTGCAGACATGATGCGGGAGGACGAGCTGCCCATCTTCAACTGGATTTGGTTTGGTCTTTGGCGGGATGAGAACGGCATGAACGGCTATACCTACGGCATGGATATGTTCGGCAAGGACGAGATGGAGGTGCTGGGCATCGATGCCAAGCCGAGCGATCTGCGGGACTTTTTGGCCAGCCTTGCCTCCTATGTGCTGGAGAATGATATGGAACTCCACGCTGGGGAAACCATCGGTTTTGCGGAGGATGATAAGCACGCCATCACCCGCAGCCCCGGCGTCGGCCTGCCGGAAGATCAGATGACCCTAAAGATCTCCTGGGAGTCATTGGCTGGCGGTCCGGATGATGACCGTGAGGACGGCCCGGACGGTGAAGCCCCCCAGGATGAGGAATCCAGTGTTCCCGAGGTCTATACGGAGGAGGAACTGGCGGCCGTCGAGGGGCACATCCAGCAGTATTTCGGCAAGTTTGAGAATGTGTTCCATGAGCTGTCTTCCCCGGACATCCATGTGGACATCTGCGTGGTGCCGCCCACTGAGGAGCGGGACTATTATACCCTGGTCACCATGGGCATGGGCGCCCACCGGATGAATGTGCCGGAGGAGCTGGCGGAATACAAGCTGGAGCGGGCGGAGCTGGCTATCGCGCTGCCGAGGAACTGGAAGCTGAAGCATGAGGATCTGAAGAATGAGCGGTGGTACTGGCCCATCCGCCTGCTGAAATCCTTGGCCCGCCTGCCCATTGCCAGCGATACCTGGCTGGGCTTCGGCCATACCATGGACAATCAGGAGGACTTTGCGGAAAATACGAAGCTGTGCGCCGCCATTCTGACTGGCCCCCAGGGCACGCAGGATGGCAGCGAGGTCTGCATCCTGCCGGGCGGCGAGGAGGTCAACTTCTATCAGGTGATTCCCCGCTGTACCGTGAGGAGCTGGAGTACAAACTGGCCCACGACGCGGACGCCCTGCTGGATAAAATGAACGGCATCAGCTTTGTGGCGGAGCCTGACCGTCAGAATGCCGCTACCAGCGGTACCCTTTCGGACGGAACCTCATAGGCAATATGGACGATGCTGCCTGGCATCTGGAGACCATCCGGGAGAAGCATCTGCCGGTGGACGAGATCAACGCCTATAATCACATGGCCATCTACCTGCGCTGGTGCATGGAGCATGACCTGATGAGTGTGGAATTTATCGAGCGGTACAGCGAGCAGTATCAGGCGTTTCTGGCAGATATCAAGCAAGCGGACTTGCGTTCTTTCATCCGCGATGTACTGAAGGGACAGCTCTTTGGCGCTCTATTCAACGAGAAGGGCGCGGCCTTTGCCGGGTACTACTATGGAGAGAGCGACAGCCCTTACTATCCCAGCGACATCGACAGCTACGCCGTCAGCGTCATCGGGCCGGAGCGCAATTACTCCGAGGAGATCCAGGACGAAGCCTACCTGTTCATCCCCTTTGACGAGGACTACTATCAGGCCATGGCAAAGATACTGGAAGAACGCTTTGCCAACTGGCAGGGACAGGACTTTGACGAGGACACGCTGGAGCCCTCCGAGGTGGCTCAGGCCATCATGGAGTATCTGGACTGTGAATGCACCTATTTCCCTTCCATGGCAGATGACGATCCCATCATGTCGGCATACAGCTACGCCAGGCGGGACGCCGCCCATGAGGGCTTCGTGCCGGTGCTGATCAGAGCGGACGACGAGACGCTGCTGGAGTGCCTGGTGATGAACGCCGACCCGGAGCACGACGCGGACTGCTATGAATTTGACCTCAAAACCGTAATGGAGTACCGGAAGAAGATGCTCTGGCCGCTCCCGTCAAGGACGGCAAGGCGGTCCTGGAGGCATTGACCGGCCAGCGCAAGGAAGAAGCCGAGGACGATGACATGGACTGGGAGGAGGAAGTTCTTGGAGAGATGGAGGGCGGCTATGACAATGACCGCTTCTCCTGCTATTGGGATTCGGATAGCCACATGACCTATCCCGCTCATTCTGGCCAAAATTCCGGTCAAGAACCCCTGGGAGATCTTCGCCTACCTGCCCTTTGGGAACTGGAACGAGTGCCCCGACACCCCAGACCTGATGGCAGTAGCGAGATACTGGTTCGAGCAGTATGGCGCCATCCCTGCCGCCATGAGCCACGACGAGTTGGAGTTCCTCCCGGCCCCTGTTTCCCATGAGAAGGCCATGGAGGTAGCCACAGAGCAGTACGGCTTCTGCCCGGACATTGTGGATCAGGAGCAGGATGACCCCACTGTGGGCAATCTGGCGGATGTCGTGCGGCAGTCCACTGTCTGGTACTTCTGGTGGGATTGATGGGAGGTGCCCCGGCAGGCGATGAAAACTCAAACACTGACCATTCAGAGGAGCAGATTGGAAATCGAGAAAAAGTGCTGGGCTTTACGCTTCCGTCCCAGGTTCGGAAGTTTTTCCTGCTGACCGCAGGCATCTATGTATCCACAGGCGTGATCATTGATCTTTTCGGAATGTTTGATCTGACCCTCCATGGAGAGCGGTATTGCGTATCGGGCGAGTTCTGGAAAGACGCAGGTGACGACCAGCTTCTGCTCTATCCTGATGACGAAACCATATGGTACTATGCCCATGGAGATGATGACTATATCCTGGTTGTGGGGATCTATTGCGATTGAGAGGTGGTAACATGGCAAGCGTATCCACTTGGAGCGGAATCCGGAACAAACTGGAGCAGGATTACCTCTGCCCGGCTCTCCGCGGGCACATCCAATATTTTGCCACCAGCTACCGAGAAAGTCATGACCAAATCGGCCGGGCGGCCATCCGTATGGACGGAATCGAGATACTGCGGAGCAACTATTACGACTATGAGAAAAATTACTGGAACAGGTATCAAGCTCTGCGGCGGGAGGGCGCTGAAGCGGATGCCCCCAAAGCACCCTTCCGGCTGGCTCATGAAGAGACACTGAACGACGGAAGCTTTGACAACGTATTTTTCTATGAGGCGTTTAGAATCTTTGACAAGCAAATCATCGAGAAAAGCCTGGTGAGCGAGAATCCCCTTGTCCGCATCCTTGCCCTCCTGGACCGCAGGCTGGGAAAGCGCCGCCTGCTGACTCTGGAGGAATCCATGGAGCAAGAACTGGACTGGGTGCGAGTCTTCTATGTGATCCGGATGCAGGCAGAAGGGCTGATGGTGATTAAAAAGAGCCAGGAGGAACCACCATGTCGCGGATCGCATCCTTTTCTCCCATGCGGCTATATGGACCACGCCTGGGCCGCGAGCCGCACGGTGGAGGAATTGATGCAGTTGCCGGAAGCCATGTCCAGGCAAAACAGCATGACACATGGGATGATCAGGATAAGGCCGGCTATCAACTCTACCTTTAGGAGCGGGACATGGAAAAGCGGTCCTACCAGGACTGGTATCTGAGCCAATCCCTGGAAACTGCCCCAAGAAATCGTCCAGCAGGAACTGGAGTTTCGATTCAAGTTATTCCCTAACAAAAGGAGGAAACGAAATGAGCAATGAAGTATTCCAGCAAAATCTGGATGATGAAAAAGGCTCCCGTCCCGGCGGACCCTATCTCATTCAGATGCTGTTCAAAGAGCCGGTGTCTATGCCTGGAAAAGCAGAAATGACCGCCGTGATGGAAAAACACATCGGGACGGCGGAGTGTTTCTGTCACGATAAAAGACAGCAGGCTTTGCCGCCCTGGAGCATATGGCGGAATTCAAGGATGTCAAGGCTCCGGTACAGCTCATGGTGATGGGCTGCAGCAAATTTAAGGGCAAAGGCTTCGACGCGTTCCTCATGAGTCAGATGTGGGACTGTCAGGAGGGCCGGGAACGGATCTTCCGGGAGTGCCGGTATCAGGTCGTGGCCACGGATATGCTGGCAGCGGCGCTTCCAGTTCTGGAGCGGGCCAACCTGGATGCTGACTTTGTGGAGGCCCTGGCGGAGCTGTATCCCACCTGTGAGGCGTTCTACTTTCAGAACTGCGGCAAGCTGCTTCTGGCTGAGGATGTGTGTTCTCACCAGATCGAGGGGCGGACCGCTTCATCCGCTTCGGGGTCAATGTCCGTTTCTTTAACATTCAGGGTACCGAGGATATGCTCATCGACACGGTGGGTATGAGTACCCTGTTCCTGCCGGACCTACAGTACCATTTCCACGGAATGGATCCCAACTGGGTGGTGAACCACGCCTACAATGCGGCGTCGTATATTCTGGCGAATGACAACCCCATCAAGGATGGGGAAACGATAGATGGCATAGCGGACGGCCAGATGAGCCGGGAGCTTCAATGGAAATGCCGATATGAGGATGCTCTGATCCAGCCGCCCAGGGGAGTGGTAGACATCCATATGGGTGAGTATGCTTCCGGAAAACGCTGAACTGATAAAACGACTTCCTGCGCAGTCAGAGGAAATGTTTGTCGTCCCCTTAGGTGGATTTTTCGTTCAGTCGGTGTATTCTTTGTCTATTACATAATAAAATCTGATATGCCTGATGTGAAAAACTTGCTTCTCAGACATTCTGAGGGTACAATACCCAAAACCCGAACATGAAAAAGAGCCCTTCCGACCAGGCGGCAGCCGTTTTGCTGCACCTGGTCAAGAAGGGCTCTCTGACCAAATGTAAGACCACAGGCAGATTGGAAGTAAACGGAAACAGCAAAAGCAAGGTTGTCAAAAAGTGATATTTTACAAAAACATCACAACACCCCAAATTAAAATGAACCGCTCAGCTTTGACCGTAAAACAGGTCATCTGATTTGATCGAGCCGTCCCGACTGGATCGCATCTAAATTGGCATTGAGCCGTTCCTCCGGCCAATCCCACCACCGTAGTTCCAGCAAAGCCGCGATGAGATCCTCAGAAAACCGCTTTCGGATTGGCTTTGCAGGGACACCACCTACGATGGTATAGGGTGGTACATCTTTTGTCACAACGGCCCTGGCGCCGATGACAGCCCCGTCTCCAACGGTCACCACCCGCCAGGATGACCGCCTCGTAGCCAATCCACACATCGTTTCCAATCACAATATCCCCCTTGTTGTCCCAGGCTTTGGCCACCTGTTGCCGCTCCAATCCCCACCTCTCAAAAGATTGGGAAGGGATATGTGGCGAGGATTGCAGCGTGTGGTTGGCGCTGTTGAACAGGAACCTGGCCCCGCAGGCGATGGAGCAGAACTTGCCGATCACCAGCCGGTCCTGGTTGACGGGATAGTGGTACAGCACATTGTTTTTTTCAAAGTCAACAGGGTTATAAACAAAGTCGTTGTATATGGTATAGTCCCCGACAATAATACTGGGATCTTTCACGGCATGCTTGAGATAAACTGTCTGACGGTCTCCCGTCCGGGGATAGATGTTTGATTCATTCATATTCTTTTTCTCCTTTTACTCGTTTCGGCTGCCCTGTGCTGGCGGTTTATGCACCGGCGTTCTCCCTTCCCAAACCCTGCTTTTAAAGTAGACCAGCCCCACAAGAGCAGGCAGGATGGGCGAAAGGGCCTGGCCCAGATAGATCCCGGAAAAGCCCAGAGAGAGGGGAAATGCCAGCAGCCATCCCACTGGCAGGCGCACAACGACGGCGTCCAACAGGGCATTGACCATGGCCACGTGGGCTGCCCCACGCCGATGGCAAAGGAATCCAGTGTGTACATCGCGGCGTAGATCAGGCTGTTTATACTACAGCAGGTACGCAGGTACTGCACCCCGCAGCGGATCACCTCCGGGCTGGTGCCGTCAAACATGCAGATGAGAGGTTCGGCCAGAAGCTGGACCACCACCACTACCGCCGCAGTGACCACAAGGTTCAGCAACAGGCCGGACCACACCACCTTGCGGGCCCGCTCAATTTGGCCAGCCCCCAAACACTGGCCCACCATGGCGGTTATTGCCTGACCGATGGCCCAGCAGTGCATCCCGGCAAAGGTGTTGATCTTCAGTCCCACACCGGACGCAGCGGCCACCGGAGTTCCAAACTGGTTGAGCATCCCTGTCACCAGCAGATAGGCCGTGTTCACCACAACCATCTGTATGGCGGTGGGCAGGCCAACCTTCAAGATGGCCAGCAGCTTTTCCCGATGAAACTCGATTTTTCTAAGAGAAAAGCCTGGCTGATACCGCCGTAGATATACCAGGGAACCCATAAAGGAAACACCCTGAGCCGTGATAGTGGCCCAGGCTGCGCCTGCCGTGCCCATGGAAAGCAGCCCAACCAGAAGCACATCCAGCACCACATTGAGGACCGTGGCGACACCTACGAAAAAGAGAGGCGTTTGGGAATCGCCCAACCCCTTCAGGATAGAACAGACCGCATTATAGCCAAAAACGAACACCGTTCCACAGCAAATGACCTTCATGTAGCCGCAGGCATCCTGATAAGCATTCGCCGGTACATTTAACGCCTGAAAGAGGGCCTCATAAATGGCGAGGCCAAGGATGGTAACAACAGCGGAACCCACCAGCGATAGAAAGAACAGCATTCCGATCGTGTCCCGCTGACCCGTTTGGTCGTTTGCGCCCTTGCACTGGGCCACCAGAACGCTCCCTCCCATAGTCAGGCCAATGCAAAGAGAATTGATGATAAAGCACAGCATGGAGGCGTTGCTGATGGCGGCCAATCCAGTCTTTCCCACGATTTTGCCTACCACCAGCATATCCACCACATTGTAGAGGGCCTGCAGCAGATTGGCCAGAAACAGCGGAAAGGCAAACCGAATCAGTTTTTTCGGCACGCTCCCGGTCAATAAATCTTGTCCTTGGGTCATATAATATCTTCCTTTCAAAACAACAGAGGGCAGCACAATACTGTGCGCCCTCTGCTCCATTCCCCTAAAATGGGTATCACAAAGGCCGCGGACAAAACATCGTCCGCGGCCTGAAATGGTCTATCTTTTCCAGTCAGCCTGCAAAGGGGCACAACAAACCCAAGGCAGTGACTTTCTGCCCTGTCCTCCCGGTTTTACAAGTTGAAATTCCAGTAAGGCTCCGCACAATGTTTTGTGGTATAAACTTGTGTGGAGCCAAAATCAATGCAGAATTTTCCGAACAACATCGTGCCCACCTCACTTTACTGCAATAAATACTATACCAGGTGTGCCGCCGCCTGTCAATGTGCTTCTGATGGACGGTCATTGACAGGTCAGAGCACAGTTCCCTCAACCAGAGTGTGGAGGATCACATCAGCTACGCGGAAAACACTGTGGAGATTGAGGGTGGCAGCCACACCCATTTCGGCAACTATGGGCCCACGTGAGCGGTCTTCCGGCCACCATTTCTGCGGAGGAGCCGCAGAGACAGATGGTACCGTCCATCGGAGCCTCTCTTGCACATCGGATATCAAGGCAACCCTATTAGCCAGAAAGCGGAGTGGCCGGCAGGCACTCCGCTTTTTTCTCTTTGCAGATACACCATATCTACCAGCTTGACTCCGCACTCATAGATGGGGTGGTCGTAGTGGTCAGTGAAAAAGTTCTTGACCAGATGATGCCTGCAAAAGCCGCAGCTCTCGTAAAACGGGATGGTGGAGGGGCTGTCCCCAGTACCCACCTGTAGCAGCGTATACTGTCCCGCGTAGGCTCGAATGAGGAAGTCCACCAGGGCTTTCCCATAGCCTTTGCCCTGAAAGTCCGGCTCCACGGCGATGTTTTTCAACTCCAGAACGCCTCCGCCCTCGTCGGTTACGACACACTCCGCCTTAACTCCGTCATCTTCCAGCACATACATGCTCCCACGCTCCAGGTAACGGTCGATCATGTCCTCCTGCTCATCCGCCAGCAATAGCAGCGCAAGATATTGCTTCTTATTGGTTTCAACCCTTCTGATTTCCACGCTTGTCACCGCTTTTCGTAGACCAGATCCACGATTCCGTTGTAATGTTCTGTTGCCACGAGCTTCAGCGGCAGTTCCCGATGAAGCCCCGGAAACAGCCGCACGCCTTTGCCCAGCACTGTAGGAATCACTGACAGCCACAATTTATCAATGCGGTTCTCTTTCAATAGCTGCCTGGCCACGGACGCACCGCCGCAGATCCAGACGTTTCCCTTCGACTCCGTTTTAGCTGATCGGCCAGGGCGGTCAGTTCCCCATTCCAGAAGCAGACATTCTCCCGATTTTCTCTCTGCCGGTGGGTCACCACATAACAGGGGCGGCCCTCGTAGGGCCAGATGTCCGGAGAGAGCGCCGTGACGATCTGATGGTACGTAGTCCAACCCATGACGATGGCTTCTACCGTCTCATAAAACGCCGGATAACTGCCGGAGGTATCCGGTTTGCTGCCGTCTCCCTCCAGCCAACTCACGCCGCCCTGCTCGTCCGCAATATATCCGTCCACACTCATGGCAAGATATAACACGATCTTTCCCACAATCATCCCCCCGCTGCCCCTATTGTACCCAATGGGCAAAAAAAGTGCAAGGTAAAAAAACATGACAGACAGTTGTGGTGTTCCTGTGGTATAATACAGAAAAATCAGGAAAGGCGGAGCTGCCGGAGCGGGAAGAGCCGGAGAGCAGCTTGGGGATTTGACTGAAACATTGGCCGATCGTTACAGGAGGAATTGACATGGCGTCCCATCCGGATTTTGTGAACTATATGGCCGAGCAGTTGCGGGAGGCCGGAGCCATCCGCAGCCGGAAGATGTTCGGCGAATATGGCCTTTATTGCGACGATGTATTCTTCGCCGTCGTCTGTGACGACCAGCTTTTCGTCAAGGTCACCCCGCAGGGCGAAGCGGCGTTTCCCGACCTGCCCAAGGCCCCGCCCTATGAGGGGGCCAGGGATTCCTTTCTGGTGGAGGATGTGGAGAACCGGGAACAGATGACGGAGCTGGTGCGTATCACCTGTGAGGCACTGAGAAGCGGGCCTCAGAGAAAGCGGAGGAAATGACCATGGTCTTTGACAACAAGAAAGAGCACAAGGAATTCTATCTCCCGCCCAAGACGCCGGGCATCGTCAACGCGCCCGCTATGAGCTTTCTGGCAGCACGGGGCCATGGCGAGCCTGAGAAGCAGGCCATGTGGTTTTAAGGGAGGGGCGAACAGAATGAAAGGCTTTACCCGCATGGAAACCCGTTTCTCCCTGTGCGGTCTCAACTGCGATTTGTGCAGTATGCATCTGGGCGGCTATTGTCCCGGCTGCGGAGGCGGAGCAGGCAACCAGAGCTGCACTATGGCTAAGTGCTCCCTGGAGCACGGGGGCATCCAGTTTTGTTGGGAGTGCCGGGAGTATCCCTGCCCCCGCTACGATGGCATCGACGATTGGGATTCCTTTGTCCCTCACCGGAGCCGACAGCAGGACATCGCCAAGGTCCGGGAACTGGGGCTGGAGGCCTATCTGGCTCAGTTGGGGGAAAAACGGGCGATCTTGGATTCACTTTTGGCCCGTTTCAACGATGGCCGCCGCAAAACTCTTTTCAACACGGCGGTCTATCTCCTGCCCCTGGAGGATTTGCAGTCCGTGATGGCTGATCTGAACAGCCGGACGGAGCTGGCTGGGCAATCTGTCAAGGAGCGGGCCCTCGCCGCTGTGGAGCTGGTCCAACAGGCGGCGGACCGCCGGGCGTCAGTCTGAAGTTAAACAAGAAACCGAAAAGGGGTGATCCCATGGCGGCTTCCAGGGTGACCGTCCACTTCCCCTGCCCGGTGGAGCGAGTGTGGCAGACCGTGACCGACCTAATGAATACCGCTTGGCGCGGCGACCTGGCCCAGGTGGAAATTTTGAATGAAACCTATTTTGTGGAACACACCAAAAGCGGCTATGCCACGAATTTTACCGTTACGGCCTGCGAGCCGCTTTGCCGCTGGGCATTCACCATGGAAAACGGCAGCATGTCCGGGACCTGGGTGGGGATCTTTGAGACGGCGGAGGGCGGCGCCCGGCTAACCTGCATCGAAACCGTTAACGCCAAACACTGGTGGATGCGCCCCCTTGTCCCCGGATACCTGAAGCGGCAGCAGAAACGGTATCTGGACGATTTGCGGCGGGAACTGCAAAAATAGGACCGTGTTACTCTGCGTTGCTTGTGGCAACGGGCCGCTTTCCCTACAATGGGGGGTGAAAGGGTGAGCCCATATGTTGAACGAAACTATCAAAGCCCTTCGGAAATCAAAGGTCTTTCCCAGCAGGAGCTGGCGGTCAAGGTAAACGTGGTGCGGCAGACCATCTCAAAATGGGAGCAAGGCCTGTCCGTCCCGGACTCCGATCTGCTGATCGCCCTGTCGGAGGCCCTGGAGACGCCTGTGAGCACGCTGCTGGGCGAGACGGTGGCGGAGTCGGAGGCGGACGAGGTCAAAGCCCTTTCGGAAAAGCTGGAGATCATCAATTTGCAGTTTGCCCGGAGAAAGGCCATGCGGCGCTCGGCCCTCCACTGGCTGCTCATCGTCGTGTGCGGTGGGTATCCTGGCCGTCGCCGCGGTTCTGGCCGCGGTAAACAGTCCCTATCTGGGCTGGGATTACAGCGCCCCGGAAACCGCCGTCATGGGGCGTGGTCATCCACGCCTTTGAACGGGCCTTCGTCCGCCTGGCGCCCCCTTTGTCCTGATTGCGGCACTGGCCGGCGTTTTTCTGACGCGAAAACATAAGGTATGAATTGGGAGAGTGCACCACTGAACATGGAGATAACTACCACCGGACAAATATAGGCACGGAAAGTCGGGCAGAGTCCGTTGCTTTCCGATATGCTGAATCCAGAAGGACGGTGTGACCAATGGATTGGGTAACAAGCATTCATCAGGCGATTCAGTATATCGAAGAACATCTCCGGGAGGAGCTGACCATCAGGGAAATTGCGCAGCAGGCGGCTTTATCCCCCTTTTTACTTTCAGAAGGGCTTTGCCATGCTGTGCGGTATGACGGTGGGCGACTACATCCGCCAGCGCCGACTCTCCGCCGCCGGGCTGGAGGTCCTCACGACGGACCGGAAGATCATCGATATCGCGCTGGAGTTCGGCTATGACTCGCCGGACAGCTTTACCAAAGCCTTTACCCGATTTCATGGCCTCACACCTGCAGCACTGCGAAAAAGCGGAGGCGCGGTCCGCTCCTTTGCTCCGCTTCGAATTAAAGTGACATTGGAAGGTGGTCAAAACATGGATTGCAAGATTATGAAAAAAGAGGCGTTCACGGTGCTCTGCCGGGCAAAGACGTTCAAGTATGAGGACGCCGCTGCTCAGGTTCCCCAGTTCTGGGCAGAGCATTTCGGCACAGGCGGCGGCAAGGTGGTTTGCGGCATGTACGGTATCAACCTGGACGAGAGCATGGGCGGCAACGAGTTTGAATATCTTATCGCCGACAACTACGATCCGGCCAAGGAGATCCCCGATGGCTTCACCACCCGCACCATCCCGGCCCATACCTGGGCGGTGTTCCCTGTACTGGCCGGATGCCCCAAGCCCTTCAAGGGCTGAACCAGCAGATCTTCTCCCAATGGCTGCCCACGAACCCCGACTACAAGATCGCCGCAGGCATCAATGTGGAGCTGTATAGCGACGCCAGCAGGTTTGAGGACGGCACCCAGGACCAGGACTACTACTGCGAGGTCTGGGTCCCGGTGGAAAAGAAGTAAGGCACATTCCTCGGCAAAATTAACGGTCCTACCATATTGTTTCGAACAGAATCCACCAAACATACCAGTATCGTATGCTGACAGCGTGCGCTGTATGTTATGTGTTGCATCAGGTGGGATGCCGAAGATATTGAGGAAAATGTAAACAAATCCGTCGAAGACAGTTTCGTTTATAGATAAAAATCGATTCCGCCTGTGAAGGAAACTACATCCGGCAATCGATGCGGCTCTTTCTTTGCGGCCTTTATACGCCCTGCGTCAGCCTGTCCAACGGACAGCGTATCGCAGGGCGTTTTTCTATCGTTTGAAAGGTGCCAAGGCGCATGAGCTTGAAATACACTTGCCCCATTTGCGGCACGCCCCTGGGTTATAAGGGCCTGTGCTGGAAATGCAGGTCTGAGCAGGAGCGAAGGACTGATTGTCCTGGACACCGGAACAAATCTCAGAGAAACAGAAAAGCCTTATTCAGAACATCCAGCGGCTGGGTGATGTGGAGGCCCTGGAACTCACCGACTTCCGGCAGCGGGACGGCCTGATCTATCCTCTGCTGTCCACATAGATTCCAGCGAAGCATCAAACCTGATGTGCGGCCTGGCTATACAGGGGGATGACCGGGCCACGGAAACGTTATCGGAACTGGATTTGTGATCCCACTGGAACCCCCATGCGGACCGATACAGCAGAGGCGGACGGCGTCTGATCTTTTTCCTGATGGGGACTGTGCCGGTCCGGGAGTGCCAGGAGGCGTTCGCGAGTCGGAGCCAAATGGTGGGGGTGGATATCGGATACGGCGGGGAACCTCTGCTCATCCCCATCAACATGCGGGACGGGAGCCTTCTCTGCGTGGGCAGGGGCAATGAGGAGTGAGAAATTCCGCCGAAAACCGTAGGCGGACTGCGGCAGGAACTGGTGAAGCTCAACCAACTGGCATGGCAGGCCGGCAAGGACACAATCCCCCGCTGGACAGAAACAGAGGGTTATCCGGTTGACGGTAGCCTCCACCGCTGTATTCAATACAAGAATATTGGTTTGGAATGCAATATTATCAATCGTCCTGATAATGTTCTCAATTTCATCGGAGCCCTGTTTGAACTCTTCCATAGAACCGGCCTGTTCGGCCGCTCCCGAACCAACGCTGCGCTCCGCTGAAAACCTGATCGCCGCTTTTATCATTTGGGTTGCTTTGAATGTCAGCATCCAGATTTCCCTGGGCAAATTCCTGTGCAATCAAAATGGGTATCCATACTGCCAATTTGTCAAATCCGGTTCTGTACCCCCTAGGGCTTGTTTGAAAATTGGCGATGTGCCCGGCGACGAGGAATTTGGGGCCGCTGGCAAGCAATTTTTTCGCAGGAATCCTGACGGATTTCAGGGAAAAATTGCGCCGTCCAGCGGTCAAAAGGCCCGTCGATTGGGCATGTTGACATTTTTCAAACAAGCCCTAGGATACAAAAATCCAAGCATGTCCACAGTCAGCCTGCAATGAAACAAACAAGTCCAAATATCTTATAGGAAGCCGTGGACTTCGCCCACGGCTTTTTAGCTGGAACAGGTACTTGCAACCCTGCCTTTTCTTATGGTGCACTATTCCAAGATCATTTCTATCAGCAAGGAGGTGCTGCCTTGAACGGGCAGGTTTACGGCTATATCCGGGTCAGCAGCAGGGAACAGAACGAGGAGCGACAGCTCATTTCCCTGCGGGAAGTACAGGTGCCGGAGGAGAACACATTTATAGATAAGCAGTCCGGCAAGGATTTTGAGCGGCCGCAGTACAAGAGGCTTCTGCGGAAATTGAAAAGACGATCTGCTCTACATTAAGAGCATTGACCGCCTGGGCCGCAATTATGGCGAGATTTTAGAGCAATGGAGAATATTGACCAAAGAAAAAAGCGTTGACATTGTGGTACTGGACATGCCTCTGCTGGATACCCGACAGGGGAAGGATCTGATGGGCACGTTTTGAGCGATATTGTGCTGCAAGTACTCTCCTTTGTCGCCGAAAATGAACGTGCCAATATCCGTCAGCGTCAAGCGGAGGGAATTGCGGCTGCCAAGGCCCGAGGGGTACGGTTCGGCCGGCCGCCAAAGCCGCTGCCCGATAACTACCTGAGCACCTATCTGCAATGGAAAAGCGGGGCACTCACAGGGACCGCCGCCGCGAAGGAGTGCGGAATGCCGTTGGCTACCTTCCGTTACCGGGCGGAACGGTACGAAAACACGAAACGTTGAACAGCAGGCAGCTTCACAAAAGGTGTTTCTGTAAGCCCTGCTGTTTTCAAAATCCTTATCGTCCAAATCCTCGTCATGTTAAGAGGTTTTGAAAAGATAATGATAGAATTGGGGCTTACAGAAAGGTACACATTTCTGTAAGCAGCCAAAAGCAAAGCATGGATTTGGAGGCGGGCGGCCACGATGTCATCCAGAGAAAAACAATATAATGTCCTCAAGCTGCGCCTGTATCCAACCTCAGAGCAAGCAGAACTTTTTGAAAAGACCTTTGGCTGCTGCCGCTATCTCTGGAACCAGATGCTGGCTGACCAGCAGCGGTTTTATTTGGAGACTGGCGTCCACTTCATCCCTACCCCGGCAAAATACAAAAGGGAGCCCCTTTTCTAAAAGAAGTGGATAATCAGGCACTCATTCAGGAGCACAACCAGTTGTCCGGGCGTTCCGTTTATTTTTCAAAACCCGGAGGCTTTTGGGCATCCCAATTTTAAGCGAAAAAAGATGACCGGGACTCCTTCACCGCCTGCAATCATGTGTTTACTTCCGGCCCGACCATTTATACCACGCGGGACGGCATCCGCATGACCAAGGCAGGAATGATTCGGGCCGTCTTTCCACGCCGCCCGCAAAACGGGTGGAAACTCAAGCGCGTCACAGTGGAAAAGGCCCGGACGGGCCGCTATTACGCTTATGTCCTGTATGAAAGCCTGGTACAGTCGCCGGAGCCGGTCCTTCCCGTTCCGGAGCGCACCCTGGGGCTGAAATATTCCCTGCGCCACTTTTATGTGGACGACCAGGGCAACAGGGCTGATCCACCCCGCTGGCTGAAACAGTCCCAGGAAAAGCTGGTGCATCTTCAGCGGCGTCTGAACCGAATGCAGCCTGGTTCGAAAAATTATGAGGAAGCCGTACTGAAATACCGCCTGCTTCATGAGCACATCGCCAATCAGCGCAGAGACTTCCTCCACAAGGAATCCCGGCGGATAGCCAACGCCTGGGATGCCGTATGTGTGAGGGGCGACGATCTGGGTACGATGACGGACACGCTGATTCAGGCCGGGAGCGCCGTAAAGGAGTCGGGGTTCGGGATGTTCCGGGAAATGCTGTGCTACAAGCTGGCCCGCCAGGGAAAGGCATTTATTCAGGTAGACCGGTATCTCCCTACCACTCGGAGCTGTTCGGCCTGTGGCTTGACGCGGGATGCGCTCCATGCGCGGGATTACAGACGAAGTGGTTGGGTCTGTCCAGAGTGCGGCGCGGTTCATGACCGTGAGGTCAACGCGGCAAAATATCAAAGCCCGTGGGCTGGAACAGTTTTGATTTACAGGGGCAGAACAGGAGCGCCTGACCTTTCCAGGCGCCCTGTGCTCCGCCTTCACAATATGCCGGCCGGGACACCGGTGAACGCCCATGATTCCGGCTGAAGAGCGTGGATGGAACGCCGGTGGGGAGCCTCTGCCCTTCCATCCACATTCTCCGGACCGCCGAGTGGAAACGAGAGGCCGCATCCGTGCGGCTGAAGCCTGTAAGCAGCGTCCACAATATTATGACGATGTTTTTGCACGCGGCGCATGGATGCGCGCCGCTGGCCACAGGAAGGAGATCCCCCATGCTTCAGCTCTCTCTGCGCCCCGGTGAGTATCTCACCATCCATGGCGACATTGTGGTACAGCTCGCTCAGCTCTCCGGCAGCCGCGCCTTCCTTCGGGTAGAGGCCGACCGCAGCATCCCCATTGTGCGGGGAAAGGTACTGGAGCGGTCGGGGGCTCCCCGGCCGGAGTGCCTGGCATCTCTTCCCCGCAGCCGCGCCAGGAAAGGCCGGGATGCCGTCTACCACTGGAGTGAGGAGCGGGAGCGGGCCGTCCGTACAATGGAACAGCTCCTGAGCGGATGGAGGCCGGGGACAGCCGGGAGGAAGCCCAGGCGCTGCGGGCACAGTTGGAGCACCTGCTTCCAACTGTATGGGAGGAGGAGCTGTCCGGCCAAATACAGGCCCTGTTCCGCAGCAAAACAGCCCAGGACGTATAAAGAACCACCTTAGTTTGGTTTCACCCGGTCTCGCGAACCGGTTGAAATAAATCGAAGTGCAGGGACACAGCCCGCCAAAGGCCACGGCGTCTGTGTTGGTCTGCCAAACCACTAAACGCACATGAGGGATCGGTGCGTTGGACCAGCAAACCCAATATCATTTCAGAAAGAAAGGAAACGATCGAAATGAGGATCCAGCATAACATCATGGCGATGAACGCCTACCGCAACTACGCCAACAACACCTCCGCCCTGTCCAAGAACCTGGAGAAGCTGTCCTCCGGCTACAAGATCAACCGCGCCGGTGACGACGCCGCGGGCCTCGCCATCTCCGAGAAGATGCGCGCCCAGATCACCGGCCTGGACAAGGCCCAGGACAACGCCAAGGACGGCATCTCCTGGTGCAGCCCGCCGAGGGCCCCTGACCGAGGTCCACGACATGCTCAACCGCATGTATGAGCTGGCCGAGCAGTCCGCCAACGGTACCTTTGAGGACGCCACCGACCGTGGCCAGTTGCAGAAGGAAGTCGACCAGCTCAAGGACGAGATCAACCGCATTGCCGACTCCGCCAACTTCAACGGAATCAACCTTCTGGACGGCTCCATGGAGGCCGGGAAGGCCCTGGATACCTTCACCACTACCTTTAACGCGAAGGCGACCGCCTCCAAGGCCGGCGTGGACGTGGCCATCCAGGCCGAGGGCTTCAAGGCCTCCAGCGCCGCCGCCAGCCTGAGCAAGCCCTCCTTTAAGTTTGCTACTGGGAGTTCCGCTGCCAAGGCCGTTGTTGCAAAGAACGGCACAGTGACGATCACCCTGAAAAAGGGCGAGTCCTATACAGACGCGGACATTCAGGCGCTCCTCGAGAAGGCTACAACTGGTACTGCCTCCGGCAGCAAGGCATCTGATGCCCTGATGGATTCCGTCAAGAACTCCAAGGTCACCGGAAACGGTGTCACTAAGGTCGGAGCGCAGGGTGTCGCAGCAACAAGCGGCACGCAGGCGCAGGATAAGGGTAAGGAGCTGACCCTCCAGATCGGTGACACATCCGCTGCCTATAACCAGTTGAAGGTTTCCATCAAGGACTGCCATGTGGATGCCCTGAACCTGACTGATATGAAGATCTCCGACCAGGAGAGCGCCGGTAAGGCCTTGGACATGATCAAGAATGCGATCAACTATGTGTCCGATGTCCGCGGTACCCTGGGCGCCACCCAGAACCGCCTGGACCACACCATCAACAACCTGTCGGTCATGCAGGAGAACATCCAGGACGCTGAGTCCACCATCCGCGACACCGACGTGGCCGACGAGATGATGGCTTACACCAAGAACAATATCCTGATCCAGTCCGCCCAGGCCATGCTGGCTCAGGCCAACCAGGTGCCCCAGGGCGTGCTGCAGCTCCTCCAGTAAGAGGTCGAAACAGTATCACAGCCATAACGCTGCGGGGGCCGGGCCGTTGCCCGCCCCCGCTTTTCCCACGGAATGAGGTGTACTCCATGAATACCATTGAAATCGCCCGGAGGCTGGCGGAGTGCGGTGAAAAGACCGAGGCCCAGCGGGCCTACACCCTCGCGCTACAGGCGGCTGACCTGTCCCCGGAGGAGGAACTGGAGGCTGCCAGCTACCTTCTTTTCTCCAAAGGCGATTACCGGATCGCCTATACCAGCTTCCTGTCCCTCTACCGCCGGGGCCGCTTTCAGGCGGAGCTGCTGGAACTGATGACTCAGGCCTTCTACCTGCCGAACGTGGATTCGCTCCGCAGGCGGTATGAGGAGAACTGCGCCCTGCTGGCTCGCTATCCCTACCTGTTCCGGAGGGATTTTCCGCCCTTTGAGGAGCTGCCCATCCGCTTCTACCCCTACGACGACAACGGCTATCTCCCCTTTGACCGGAAAAGCGGCGTCTTTTCCGACTATGTAAACTTCAACACTCCAGTGGTGGATCGAAACTTCTTTCATGACCTGGAACAGCCTGTGCTGGCGGCGGACGTATACTCCCAGTACCAGTTGGAATACCTGAACGACAGTGTGCGCAAAAGCGAGTGGGTGGGGCGGGAAAACCACATTTACCTCCACTACACCGACTGGGCGGTCTTCTGCTCTCATCTCCAGTGTCTGTCCTTTAAAAAGCTGCTGAAAGAGGAGAAGCTGGTCCTCCTGATTGGGGATGAGCTTACTCAATACCCTATCGACTTCCAGGCCCGGTTCGGCATTGATTACAGCCGCTACCCAGTGCGGCCGATTCACATCCGGGAGGTGAACCGGCTGGTCTGGCACACTCAGCTCTCCGCCCACAACGGCGGCGACTTTTAACGAGATTTTCTATGGACACCCCAACCTCCTGGCCTATGAATCATTGATGTTCGACAGCATAGAGTCCCTTTTGGAGGACATGCGCCGCCGAGTGCGCAGCCGCCAGTTGGAAACGGAAACCGACCGACAGCTTATTCAAATCAAGCACCCAACCGACAAGGATTTGCTTGTGGCCTACTTTTGAATCAGCAGAGGTCGAATCAGGACCCCAATGCGCGTATCGCTCCCGCGCTCTTCTTCCAGCCCCACTTTCCGAACGTACATTATAGTATAAAAGTATATGACAAAACAGAGGCCTGTGTACTGCATTCGGAAGAAAATGACCACATCCGAAACACCCCCTTCTTTCAGCAGTTCAAATACATCAAAACCCTTACCCCCATCCGAGCCCACTACCAGCTATGCGGCCACCGTCCGCTTCATGACCGACCTCGCTTTTGCCGACGAGAACAAGCCAGGAGGTGTCAGCGATGTGGTCACTGAGCGGCTCCTCAACCGCAGCTACCTCTTGGACCCAGATGACCGGCTCTACCGGGACAGCATCCTCGTCCGCTTTGAGGACGGTAAGCTCAATCCTAAGGCCACCTTCACCGCCTTAGCGGCATTTTGGACTTACCCTATACTGAGCATGACCTACTGCTCTGGCTGGACGGGTGTCAACCCGGAATCATTGGAGGGTAATGTCCGCGGCTTTGATCCTGCCACCGTTTACCGCACCTACGACGACTATGCAGACGATGCCGACCGCGCGTTCCTGGAATACTTTCTGCGGGATGCCTATCAGGCATACGGCTACGACTTTCACTACTACCACGGGGAGCCGGTGGACGAGGCATGGGTACAGGGAAAGATCGGCGGCTTTACCCACCTCAACAGCTTCATTGAAAAGTCGGTCCGGCTGGTTGTCCGACAAGGCCTCATTGGGCGGGAATTGCCCCCGGGAAGGCGGATCAGGCAGGAGTAAAGCATAGCAGGAAGCAGATTGAAGCGTTGAATGAAAACCGGCTCTATGTGGCCGGACTTCTGATGCGTCAACTGCGCTTTGTCAATCAACGGGGCCAACCCCTGCGCCTGTCACGTCTGTTGCGACCCGACCCGGCGCTGCTGGAACAGCCGCTGTATCACTGAGGAGGCGGACATGGAACACAAGGGAACCGTATACTTTTTCACCGGCCTGTCTGGGGCGGGGAAGACGACCGTGGGCAGCCTGTTCTACCAGCGGCTCAAAACACCAAGCCCAATGCGGTCTATCTGGATGGGGACGAAATCCGGGTGGCCTTCGGCGAGGATGTGGGCTACACCAACGATGACCGCCTGCGCTGGGCGGGCCGGATCTTCCGGGTGTGCAGGCTGCTCTCCGACCAGGGTATCGACGTGGTGTGCTGCTCCATCGCCATGTTTGACACTGTGCGCCGCTGGAACCGGGAGCATATTCCAAATTACAAGGAAATCTATATCCGGGTCAAAAAAGAGACCCTCATCCAGCGCAACCAGAAGGGCCTCTATACCGGGGGGCGCAATGTGGTGGGGGTGGATCTGCCCTTTGACGAGCCCCAAAGCCCCGACCTTGTGCTCCAGAACGACGGGGAGCGCACTCCGTTGGAGCTGGTAGAGGAGATCGAAGGGGCGCTCTACCCGAACATCGTGGAGCACCCCATCGACAATACCGATTACTGGAACCTGTATTATCAAAACAAGCTCTGTCCCACCAGCCCCTCCCCCTTCGCCCGGTATGTGTCCACCCTGGTGGAGCCGGGGCGGACGCTGGCGGAGCTGGGGTGCGGCAACGGGCGGGACGCCCTCTACTTTGCCTCTCTGGGGCTGGACGTGGTGGCGATGGACCTCTCTGAGGCGGCCATCGGCATGCTCCGGCAGCAGCCGGTCCCACACGCCCGGTTCGTATGCGGCGACTTCGTCAGCCACACCCTCCACCAGCCGGAGAGCTATGACTACGCCTACAGCCGCTTTACCATCCACGCCATCAACCAGAAGCAGGAGCGGATGCTCCTGGGGAGCATGGCCCGGGCCCTCAAGCCGGGCGGAAAGTTCTTCATCGAGGTGCGCAGCGTCCATGACCCGCTGTACGGCAAGGGGGAGGCGCTGGAGCGCAACGCCTTTTTCTACGACAACCACTACCGCCGTTTTCTTGTGCTGGACGAGCTGACCGAGGCCCTCCGGCAGGCCGGCTTCCGCATCGAGTACGCCAGGGAACAGACCGGCTTCGCCCCCTACGGCAACGACGATCCCCCCGTCATCCGCGTTGTGGCGGTGAAGAATTGAGGAGGCGGTTTTTATGACCTGTCCGGCGGATCTGCATACCCATACCACCGCGTCAGACGGGCAGTATACCCCGTCCCAACTGGCCGCCAAGGCCCTGGCGGCCGGAATTCAGATTCTGGCAGTCACCGATCACGACACCATGGACGGCGCGGAGGAGGCCGTCCGGGCGGGACAAGCCTGCGGATTGACGGTGCTCCGCGGGTGGAGCTGGGGCCCGGGAGGACCGTCACATGCACATACTCGGCCTCAATCTGGGCCCCGAGTGTCCCGCCCTGGCGGAGCTCTGCCGCAGGCTCCGCGCCAGCCGGGAGGAGCGGAAATACCGCATCGCCGCGTTTCTCCGCGGGAAGGGGCTGGACGTGCCGCTGGAGGAGGTGGAGGCCTCGCCGGCGGCGGAGTGGTCGCCCGCCCCACTTCGCCCGGGTGATGCTCCGGCGCGGGTATGTCTCCTCCCTCCGGGAGGCCTTCGACCGCTATCTGGACACGGACGAATACCAGCGCATTGAGCGGTGGAAGGCCGGCGCCCCGGAATGCATCGCGGCCATCCATGACGCGGGCGGAAAGGCGGTTCTGGCCCATCCCTGCCAGCTCGGCTGCTCCCACGGGCCTGGAGGAAATCCTCCGTGCACTGAAGGACGCGGGGCTGGATGGGATTGAGTGCTTTTATCCCCGGCATTCCCCCGAACAGACCGCCGCCTATCTGCGTCTTGCAGACAAATACGGCCTCCATATCACGGGGGGCAGCGATTTTCACGGGGAGGCCGTCCGACCTGATACCTTCCTTACCCCCATTCCCCTCAACCTCGACTGGCTGGGAAACTTCCAAAATGCCCAGCTAGTCCCCAATTGATTTACGTACGGTGTCACAAATGGCATTTGGCATGGTATGATGGATTTCTCGATTAGATAAGGGTAGATCAGAACAGGTATGTATCCGGGGCTTTCTTCATCTGAAATAGCATAACAGAGCAGTATTTCGGCTTCGGTTATCAGGCGACAGAACTGGAACTGCCCTTCCGAACCGCCAGCCCGAAAGGGCGGCGTACGGAAGTGCAGTTCTCTTTACACCAAGCGCAGAAGCTGCGGCCTATGTGTTTTCTCGTGTCAGAGAAAAATATCTATCTTCCTATATAGTTCAGCCCGGCAGGTAAACAGATGCCCTAATTCACCCCGACCAATCACCCTGCTCTACTGCGCTTTCGCCGCACCGAAATAGTTCCCGCAGCTTGGTCTACCTTATCCGCCTGTTCTATCTCTCCCAACGTCTTTCGCAACAGAAACCCTACCGGAAGTAATAGCAGATTCAAAAAGATGGCATATCCGAGAGACAGGCATGCTACATTTAGGGCAATCCCTAATTCCTCCAGATTACCGCCACCCAGGCTGTGCATCATTTTAATCAGACTAAGCAGTGAGCCAGCACCTCCGGCCAGTAAAGATCCTATAGCCACCTGCCGATAGGCCAGATAACTCTCCAGCGCACGGGCGGCGGAAGGTTTTCTCTTGAAACATAGCCCGGATTGCCCAACCAAAAGCGGAAAGAGTTGTTCCCCAGAAGAACCAGTAAGCACGCGATTAGCAGGAACGCCAGCGTTGTATAATCCAGAAGCGACAGCAAGTTTGCAACATCCAGTCTGATTCCGGACGGTGTAACTGAACAGACTGCCCCACCTCCGACCAACAGAACGCATCCAAAGAGATAAACCAGATAACGCACCTATACCACGCCCTTTCTCTGTCTACAGTAGTATTTCGGTTTCCCTCTGCTCTTAATGGTTTCATGTATCATATCGACATATTTTTGCAAAAATTAAGGCTCTAACCTGGCTACATCTCCTCACTGCTGATAGTGTACTGGATAAGGTGAGGTACAGGAACGCGCCGTACTCAAAATGCGGCTAAAATAAACGAATATGAAAATGTCCGATGGGTCTCCCATCGGACATTTTTCTTTTTCTACTGCGGATACCCGTACCCCGGTCAGGATATCTCCATCATCTTCCCATTTTCCAGCACAATAGGCGGCAGCTCCGTCTCGTCTCCATATAGGTACGGACGGGCCAGAAGATAGTGCTCCAATGCGTTCCGGCTCTCAAATTTGGTCGCCTGGAAGGGACCAGCCGGGCCATACTTCTCCACAAACAGCAGTCCGTCCTCCGTCTCCATCAATACGCCGGTATGTCCCACAAAGCGGACCCCGTCAAGTGGGGAATGCAGATATACCTCGATCAGGGACATTCCCTTGGCGCTGTTCACCTGTATGCCACGCTCCGACCACGCTTCCTCAATGCGGGCAAGGTGTTCCTCCTGGTTCGCCGCCCCTCCAGAGGTACGGCATTTAACAGAGTAATGAAATCGGCCCGTGCTTCTGAACTGAGCTGGTATTCCTTCTGCGTGTCAATGGCCTCAATGTCAAACATTAGATAGGTATCACTCTCATCCGCAGTCCCACAGGTCTGGAGCTGATCCCGCATCAACAGGAACGCGGTCAGGCGGCAATTGGCCTCCATAAAAATGTGCCGTCTGGCAGTTCCTTAATGTCAAACAAAAGTGAGCTGTAGTCAACAAAGTCACCCTCCATGGCGGTAAAGCCCTCCGTGAGGGTGGGCGTGGTCACCCGGGCGTTAAAGTCGTCTGCCCAGGCCAGCAGGGTATCGGTCTGCTCCTGAGATACGCCGTGGGCCTGAAGCGCATCCACGACCTCCCTCCTGGAGCTGTCATCCGTCAAATTGGAATAGAGGGCCTGTGTTTTTTCCGGCACACGGGAACCGTCAGGCGCGGAGGGTAAGCTCCCAGCAGGTGTACTACAGCTAGCCAGAGAAATTACCAAGAGTGCTGCCACAATTGTAGCGAATCGTTTTTTCTTCATATCAATCTGAGTTCCTTTCATAATTGCCTGTGAATTTGAGATGTATCTAACAGAGCATATATGTTCCGGAGCAAATCTGTCAGCTATCGTCCAGCACAGATTTGCGGCGTCTCCACATTATAGACGCAAATCCAGCTAAAAGTTTTCAGCAGCTGCTTTGTTTCTAATATTCGCGCTCTATCGCGCCCACAAGGAACGTGGTATAATATTTAATAACTTTCTCAAAAAATGTGGAGGGAAATGTGACCTGGCGGCCAGGCCATGCGTGTATAGAACAGGAGGTAAGAACATTGCGTCATGGAGAAACGGTTGATTTAACGGCGCTATACGAAACATATTCCGATCTGCTGTTCCGGACAGCACTGACCTATGTGAGCCATTCAGAAGACGCTCAGGATGTCGTCCACGATGTGTTTGCGGTCTATCTGGCGAAGCGGCCTACGTTCCAGGATACGTCCCACCAACGGGCATGGATGCTGCGCGTTACAATCAATAAATGCCGGGATCTCCAGCGCCGCAACGCGGTACGCAGGTATACCCTTTAGAAGATGCGGAACACATCGCCTCGCCGGAGGATTCAGAAATATCCGAACTTCTGGCCGCCGTTCGGAGCCTGCCGGACAAGCTGCATGAGGTGGTGGTGCTCCACTATCTGGAAGGGTTTTCAGTGGAAGAAACCGCACGCTGCCTGCGCATCTCGGTTTCCGCAGTCAAAATGCGTCTGACCCGCGGCCGGCAGGCAATCAAAGCACTCCTTGGAACGGAGGAATGAATATGTTTGATCAAAAAGATGTAGAGGCATACCGCAGGATCAAAGCGCCGGAGGAGCTCCGGGAGCAGGTCATGCGCCTGGAACAAAAGCCGGAGCCGACACGCACCAGAACGAAATGGATTTCGTTTGGATCTCTGGCCGCTGCCGCCTGCGCAGCCGTCCTGTTTATTGCCGCTCTCCCTCCCTTTGCTGTGCGTGGGGAAACCGCCCTCTTGTATCAGGGCGTACCCATTGGGGCGGAACCGGTCTCCATTCCGGCGGACCATCCTCAAATGACATCTGGACTTCGGGAAGTCTCCGGCGGAATTCCTCTGGCGCTGGAAACCGGCGAAACGACCCGGGTATCTGTTTCCGGCGGTGAATTCAGCCTGTTTGATCCGGAGGGCGAACTCCTCGGAGACGGCACCGAAGCAGAGATCTCCGAAGACGTTCTGCTCTACTGGGACCTCTCCGGCACAGAGGACACCATGTTTTCCCTGACCTTGAAAACCAATGGCAAACAGCTTACCTATGTACTCTCCATGCGTGACGATGGAGGGTATGACCTTCAGCAAAATCAGTCACCCAAATAAATGCAGAACAGGAGACCATGTATTATGAAAAAGATGATCACTTTTATTCTCGGTGCGGCAATGGCGATCTCCCTGGTGGGATGCAGCGGCAACAATGGCAGCAGCAATCACGGCGGAAGCGGAGACGGCTCCACCTCTTCCTACTCCAGTGCGGTGGAGGTTCTGGAGACGGTCTATGGGGTGTATTCAGAGGATCAAAAGTTCCCCATCGGCGGCGGCGATTCGGAGCACATGACCACAGATGCCCCAGGCGCCTTTGACGTATCCAAGACCGAGGAGCTGACCTCCACCCTGAGCCTTCCGGAGAGCGAGACCACCCACATTGATGACGCGGCATCTATGATCCACATGATGAATGCCAACACCTTTACCGGCGCGGCCTATCACCTGACCGGCGATGTGAGTGCCGACGAGTTCGCCGACGCCCTCAAGGAGGGAATCCTGGCGAAGCAGTGGATCTGCGGTATGCCGGATACCTTAGTCGTAATCAACGTGGACGGCCAGTATGTCATTGCCGCGTATGGCGCGGATGATTTGGTGGAAACCTTCAAGGATAACGCGCTCTCTGCCCTGGACGGAGCCGAGGCAATCATTGACACCCCGGTGGTAGAGGGCTGAGAACCGCCAGTTCAATATAACATTATATAGCGTTGCGGGGCGGCCTCTTCGCCAGGGAGCCGCCCCGTACGTTGCTGTTAAGGAAGAGTTTCTATGCTTTTTTCCAGCATCCCATTTCTATACTACTTTCTCCCGCTGGTTCTGGCCGTATACTTTCTCACTCCGGCCCGCTTCCGAAATGCAGTGCTCCTGCTGGCCAGCCTGATCTTCTATGCCTGGGGCGAGCCTAAATACGTCCTTCTTATGCTGGCCTCCATCCTGTCCGGCTATGGATTCGGCCTCTTGCTGGAGCGGTACCGGGGCCCAAAGGCCAAACTGGTCTGCGGGCTCTCCGTGGCGGTCAGCCTGTCCTTTCTCCTGTACTTCAAATACGCAGACTTCTTCCTGGAAAACTTCAACGCGGCCACCGGACTGGGGGTTCCCCTGCTGCGCATCGCCCTGCCCATTGGCATCAGCTTCTACACCTTCCAGATCATCAGCTATACGGTGGATGTATACCGGGGCGAGCCAGCTCAGAAAAATCTGATCCACTTGGCAGCCTATGTGGCTATGTTTCCCCAACTCATTGCAGGGCCTATCGTCCGCTATTCCGACATTGCACAGCAGTTGGAACACCGTTCCCACTCCACCGCTCTGGCTGCCGAGGGGGTACGGCGCTTTCTCATTGGATTGGGGAAAAAGATCCTGATCGCCAACCAACTGGGAGAGCTGTGCAGCGTGTTCCGGGCGTCCGATGAGAAGTCCGTGCTCTTTACTGGCTATACGCCATCGCGTTTGCCTTGCACATCTATTTCGACTTTTCCGGATACAGTGATATGGCCATTGGCCTGGGTAAAGTGTTTGGCTTTCACTTCCTTGAAAACTTTAACTATCCTATATTTCCGCCAGCATCACAGAGTTCTGGCGCCGCTGGCACATGTCGCTGGGTACCTGGTTCCGGGATTATGTGTATATCCCGCTGGGCGGCAACCGCGTCGGAAGGGCCCGCCAACTGCTGAATATTCTGGTGGTGTGGATGCTGACCGGCTTCTGGCACGGGGCAGCCTGGAACTTCGTTGTCTGGGGACTGATGTTCGCCGTTCTTCTGATCATGGAGAAGCTGTGGCTGCTGAAACCGCTCTCGAAATGCCGCCCCCTTGCCCACCTCTATGTGGTGTTCTTCGTCGTGATCAGCTTTGTGATTTTCAACGCGGAGAATATGGGGCAGGCCCTCTCCGACATTGGCGGTCTGTTCGGTGCCGGCGGTATCCCGCTGGTTTCTGCAGAGGCGGTTTACTGTCTGCGCAGCTTCGCTCTGGTGCTGATTCTGGCCGTTTTGGGAGCCACCCTCCTCCGGAATGGGCTTGTCCGCCTCTCCCAGTACCCCACCGCCGGTAAGGTCCTCAACGCACTGGAACCCTTTACACTGTTTGTACTGCTGCTCGTCATGACCGGCTATCTGGTGGACGGCTCCTTTAACCCATTCCTATACTTCCGGTTTTGATAGGAGGATACCATGGATAGCAAAAAGAAAAACCTGACGGTCTGTATCCTGTTTGGGCTGCTTCTGGCCGTGGCCTTTCTGGCCTGTTTGTTTCTCCCCAAGGAAGCCACTTCGGACAGTGAGCGGAGGAAACTGGCCGCCATGCCGGCGTTCACCTTGGATACCGTACTGAGCGGGCGGTTCATGTCCGGCTTTGAAACCTACACCCAGGATCATTTTCCCTTCCGGGACCAGTTCCGTACACTGAAAGCCCTGTCCGCCACCGGCCTGTTCCACCGGCAGGACAACAATGGGATCTATGTTTCCGACGGCTTCGCCGCCGCGGTGGAATACCCCCTGAACGAGTCCTCCCTGGACCGGGCGGCAGGCCGCTTCCAGTACCTCTATGACAAATACCTGAACGGCAGCAATCGGGTGTTCCTCTCCGTAATCCCGGACAAGAACTGCTTTCTGGCCCGGGAGAGCGGGCACCTCTCCATGGATTATGCGCAATTGGAGTCCCTGATGGCACAGAAGGTTGGCTTTGCCGACTATATCTCCATCTCAGACCTGTTGGAGCGAGACGACTATTACAGGACCGACACCCATTGGCGGCAGGAGCGGATCACCGATGTGGCGGAGCGGCTGGCCCAGGCCATGGGGGTCACCTTGACTCAAAATTACGAAGAGTCCGTGTTGGAGCGGGACTTCTACGGCGTTTACTGCGGACAATCGGCCCTCCCCTTGGCCCCCGAGTCCATCCACTATCTCATCAACGATGCCATCCGGGACTGCACGGTGTATGATTACCAGAACAACCGAACCGGAACGGTGTACGACATGGAGCGTGCCATGGGAAAGGACCCCTATGAAATGTTCCTCTCCGGTCCCCTGTCTCTGATTACCATGGAAAATCCTCACGCCCAAAGCGGCCGGGAGTTGGTGTTGTTCCGCGACTCTTTTGGCTCCAGCATTGCGCCTTTGCTGCTCAGCGGATACTCCAGGATCACTCTGGTGGATATTCGCTACATCCAGCCGGACTACCTCGGGCAGTTCATTGATTTTGAAAACTGCGATGTACTGTTTCTCTACAGCTCCCTGGTTCTGAACAACAGCGACACGCTGAAATAACCGATCCGGCTGTGGATGCTTTGGGTTATCCACAGCCGGATCTTTTTTCAAAGGCCAATCTGCCAATCCATGCTGCCATTGGAACAGCATCCCCATTCCCACCCTCGCAGACGCAGTCAATACCCGGTCATTACAATCATCCGTTACAATACATCTGTACGCAGTCGGGGCATAACAATTCTTGAGGACTCGAACCTCGCACGTGCCCTTCCGTGTATCCATGATGCGACTTACGCTGTCGCCGCGCGGCATTCGCCCTGCTTCTGCTACCAGGCACTTTGGCCTATTCCACTAAGTCGGTCTTCCAGTTGCTCTCTTGTAGCCGGTTATCCAGCCGGCGCAGTTCTTTGGACATCCGGTCGATCTCCTTTTGCCAGTCCGCCACAGAGAACGCAGACCGGATCTTGATCTCCGTATTTCTGGCGCGGTAGGATATCTGACTTCCCGCGTACACAACATCCCGGTATACATGGAGTTTGAGGGACAGGGCATCCTTTTGGGCAATCAGTTCTGTCAGAGTCTGCCCCTCAACCACAGTCTGGCAGTTGGTCCGATTGATTCTCGCAATCAAATAGGACAGGCGAGAAATGGAAGCATCCAGCTCCTGTTTTAGATTCTCCGGGCATTCCACCGGTTGCTCGCCCTCCTGCACCAGCGCATTGCTGCTCAAACGGTTTTGAGCTGTTCAATATTCCGGTTCAGATCTGCGCGTTCCTGTAAAGCCTCTGCAAGTTTCATAACTTCACCCTTCCCGATCCATCGGCTGCTCTATAGCCCTGGCTTTCTTAGGAGATGTAGATACCGCCTGTTTCAAAGGCATCTTACAGCGTCTGCATCTCTCCTTATCCGATTGAATACTGAAACATACATACAGAGCGTCAATCCCATAAACGCTATGTATAAAAGCAATTATAAATTATAGTATAGCATACTTTATCAGAAATGGAACCATTGTCTGCCCGAAAAGATTCTTTTGCAGCAGCGGTTTTAGCGATAAAAATATTGTGTGGGTACCAAACCGGCCAGCAAGGAACTGTGGACCGCTGTTCTTCGCCTCCGCTCCGTTGGGGACAGATAGTAACCCCATACACCTTGAATTTCATCAAATTGTATGATATTATTTGCAACAATGTTATCGCGGAACGGCCAGTGCTCAACTTTCTTTTCCCTTTCCTGCCCGCATTTTTTCTATTTTCAGCAGCCGCAATTTTTCACATCATCCACGGCGATATGATACTCCCTATCTTGTCCCCGGCACGCGCCGGACTAGAGCAATGAGTGCCCCGAGCAGGCGGGAATCCCTGGGGCGTCAATATGAAAGCAGGTCAGATAAATGAAACGGTTTGTGAAGAATGTCGCTCTGGTGCTCCTTGTGTGGCTTTTATTCATCATTCTCTGTCTAGTCATTCCACCGGCGTTTCACAAAAGGGCCACTCCCGAAGATTGGCTGAACGATATCCGCTATGAACATACCGCACCAGAGCGGGTGCGGAGCATCGACGACAACTCTGATGCCCTGCTGTGGCGGCTCCGGCTTATTGAGGAAGCAAAGGAGCGGATTATACTCACCACGTTTGATTTTTGGGATGAGGAAAGCGGCCAGGATGTGATTGGCGCACTTTGGGCGGCAGCCGAGCGCGGTGTCAGGGTTCAGGTGCTTCTGGACGGCATCAATGGCGGACATTTCCTTCCATGGTAGGAACCTTTGCCAGTTGTCAAGCCATGAGAACGTGGAGATCCGGCTCTACAACCCGATCAACCTTCTAACCCCGTGGAAAATCAACTATCGGATGCACGATAAGTATCTGATCGCTGATGACTTTGCCTATATCCTGGGTGGTAGAAATACAGATAACCGCTTCCTGGGCAATTACCAAGAACACTACAATGTGGACCGGGATATTTTAGTATATGAAACCGAGCCTGGGGCAGGCCAGTCCTATCAACAGCTGATGAATTATTTTGAGGCGGTGTGGGCGCTTCCATGCTGTAAGGTTTTAAAGATTCAAGGTGTGAAAGCGATCTGGCTGGCTGTTATGAGCAGACCGCCCAACGTTACCCGGAAGTCTTTACAGACAGTTTGACTACAGCAGAATGGGAGTCCGCCACACTGGCGGCATATAGTGTGGAGCTATGGTCCAATCCAATCGAGCCGGAAAATAAGACACCAATCCTGTGGGCCCGCATGGTAGACGCTATGGCGCAGGACAGTAACGTTCTGGTTCAGACGCCCTACATTATATGCAGTAAGGATATGTACGAGGACCTTCGGACTGTCTGTGCTGCGGGTACCAGAACAGATATTCTGATCAATGCCGTAGAAAGTGGGACAAATCCTTTTGGCTGCACCGACTACTTAAATCAGAAAACGCATCTCCGCAGCACCGGCACCCATATCTATGAATATCTGGGCGAGCAGGCACAGCATACTAAGGCCGTGCTCATAGGCGAAGATCTGACGCTCGCAGGTTCCTGCAACTTTGATATGAGGAGTGTTTATCTGGACACCGAGCTAATGCTTGCGATCAAAAGCCCGGGGCTAAATGCTCAGATCCGTGCTCAACTCGATGTACTGAAGGAAAGCAGCCGACACATGAGTCCTGATGGCTCTATAGAAGATGGCCCAAGTTATGTTCCTAGAAAGCTAAGTTGGGGAAAAGAGGCCATGTATGCTGTCCTGCGGGTAATTACTTTGCCATTCCGGCATTTGCTATAATTTATTTCCAAATAGGCTGGACTTTTTGCGCTTCTGTGTGTGGTATTCCGTCTATCTATTTTCCGAGTGAATGCCTGAGTCACACCGTTGGGCCCAGATCCAGAGGTAACGTGAGCGGCTCCGCCGCCACTGACACGGTCTGGATTCGAACCAATAGGCCGTGTCTATCATACTTTCGTCCACATTGAGGCGTGGCAGAACTGCTCTTTGCAGGGCGGCTGTTCCCACCTGTCTCAAAACTGGGGTATCGGCTACGAAAATATGGCTATTTTGGTTACTATAACGTCAACGAGAATGGTTCCCGTAAAGTTCTGTGCACTGCTGATGGTATGAATGAGGATAAAGCGAGTAGCGCCAGCTTCTTCAGCGGCCCGGTGACCATGGCCTGGAAAGTGGGCAGCTTATGGTTGAAGAAAAGTGTTTGGGAATTCTGGAGCCTGTACGAGAAGTGTCTCCGGAGGCAATACCAGCACTGCACTGTTTGTATTCACTGTTACCCTGGATTCCAAAGTAAAGCTGGCAGCAAAATTCTTAGAGGTCCGGCACTGTTTTATGTTTCTATCCCGTAGCATAAATTGTAAAGCTAAAAAAGAAATCCCTTGAAACCATTTCGTTTCAAGGGATTTCTGCAAAGGACGGTCAAAACCGATATTTCTATAAAATCAAAAAACGCCGCGAAGCGGCGATACCAAATCACAACCCAGCGCAGCGGTTGTGATTTGGAAAGGATGAGCAGCGGCGTGAGCGCGCTCTGACTTTTGTAAAAAAGTCGGAGCAAGCGATACAAAGCTTGCTCCGACGTGGTCGGAGTGTAATTATAGGACTTGGAAAAATCCAGTCATATCAATGGTTTTAGCGCAGCAAGCAAGAGGCTTTATCCCATTAGATACGATAATTAGAAAGATCATCCAGCTTTTCGGCAAATGATTTTGTCTGATCGGCTTCTTTTTCAAATTGCGCCTTGATTTGCTCATTTACATCTGGAGACATAACAGGAATCAATTTCAGATCCTCTTCTTTCATGTAGAGGTCTGCAATATCTTCCTTATCTCCACATTGAGGAAAGAGGACGACCCAACAGCCGTCTTTTGGCTCCTTCTCCCAGACAACCCCTTGCATTCCCTTGTGAACGCCTTCTTTTGCATAGCAATCTTTTTCTACCATCACTTCTACGCAATCCATCATCTTCATTTTATTTTACCCCATACGGCGTATTCAATTTGAGTTTTCCGTTCAGCATAAGCATCCATCCAGTAATAAATGACACGCTGCCTGATTTGCCTTTTCTGGGAATCGTAACTCTGATATCAATTCGCTGGCCTCGTCTATCCAACTTTCCTAACGTATAGTCACCGGATAGATATTTTTCAAGTGCCTGTTTCTCACTTTGATTCTTAAGCCACGTAGAATCTGAAGCAGAATAGCCCCAACTTTCAAATGCTCGATTTTTTCCATGTCTATATGTATTTTCTGGGTCAAATAGATAGGGATCAAATTTGCTGTAATCGCTATATGATGTTGTATTCATCAAAACCACAGCATAGGGAATCGGGTCTAATGTGCAGTGGCAGTATGGATGATGTGGACAAGACGGAGCATTTTCTTCCTGAAACCAACAACCATCCAACATTAAGCATTCCTCACAGTGAGTTTTGCCCTCTGAATGGTGCGTCCATTGGACCCAGCTTGGCTGCTCTGCCGTTTTCTGCGGAAGCAGCTTTCCCGTATATCGTTTGTAATATATCATATTTCCTCCTATCATGTAAAATCAGGCTTCTACATATAGGCTGGAAAAAGAAAAAAGTTGTAAATTTCTGTACAACTTTCAAAATGAATTTACAAATTATGAAAATGAGTGAGTCCTATAAGGACTCACCCATGGCGGAAGCGGTGGGATTCGAACCCGTGCCCTTGCGGACAACTTGATTTCGAGTCAAGCTCGTTACGACCACTTCGGTACGCTTCCGTATAGAATATTCGATTTATTCAATCCTGTCACATGATTTCGAGTCAGCCCCGTTATGACCACTTGGATACCGCTGCAACTGGCTGTGGGCGGGTAGCGTCACAAAGCCACAATCACTGTATTGATTAGAATACCCTATTTTTGTGCGCTTGTCAATATTGCAGGGCGTGTAAAATAGTTTATAATCTTATTCAGAAGCATTGAAACCGTGCATTGGACGGAAGGAGTACCATGGAAGAATTAAAACGACGGATTTTAAGCGATGCGGTGGTCGGCGAGGGGGACATCATCCACGTGGACATGTTCCTCAATCACTGTATGGATATAAATCTGATGGAGCACATGGGAAACGCGCTGGCAAAGCGTTTCCGGGGTGTGAGGATCACCAAGGTACTGACTGCGGAAAGCTCCGGTATCGCCTTGGCCTGTTTTGTAGCACGAGCTCTGGATGTCCCGGCGGTCTATGCGAAGAAGTTCCAGACCGGGTACATCGATCCGGAGGTCTACTCGGCCGAAACCCACTCCTTCTCTCTGGAGAAGTCCTATACCCTGCGGGTCTCTAAAAAGTACCTGGACGGGGACGACGTGGTTCTCCTGGTAGACGATATCCTCTCCAATGGGCAGGCCATTCTGAGCCTGCTGGAACTCGTCTCCAAGGCGGGCGGCGAGGTGGCCGGCGTGGGCGTGGCCATCGAAAAGGCCATGCGGGACGGCGGTCGTGTTCTGCGGCGGATGGGCATCCGGGTGGAGGCCCTCGCCACAGTGGAGCACATCGAGGGTGACCGTATCATTCTGAAAGATTGAGGAATCGGGAAACATGGCAGACGAAGCACAGCTTGACGCAATTGCAAGGGCCAACGCCTTTGCCATCTATAACGGTATCACGACCCATCAAACTGGGGACGGCACGGCGGAGGCCATCCTGGAGATCGGGCCGGATAGTCTAAACCCCTATGGTCTGCTCCACGGAGGGGCCTACTACACGCTGGCCGACTGTGCCGCCGGAAGCGCCTGCCGGACCGACGGCCGGAAGTATGTGACGCTCCACGGCAGCCTTGATTTCATCCGCTCCGCCAGAGCGGGTCAGGTGATCGCCCGGGCCCGGGTGGAGCACCGTGGCCGCACCACCTGCCTGGTATCCATCACCGTGGACGACGGAGCGGGTACGGTATATGCCAGCGGTCGCTTCACCTTTTTCTGCACCGGCACCCTCTGAGCAGAGGGCGACCGCCCGGACGGCAAACGCTGTCCGGGCGGTTTTCGTTCCTGCTACTGCCCCGCCAAGCGGCCACTGACCAGGTCTGCCAATGGGCGGCCTGCCACCTGGCGCTGTCCCGAAGCGTCTCCACCACCTGGCGCAGCTCTGTCTCCTCCGGCTGGGTCTCCAGCAGCTCCTCCAGCGCAGGCAGGGCCCCAGCCGTCCGTCCGAGGCGGAGAGTACCGCCCCGGTGTCCAGGCCGCGGCCAATGTTGTAGCGGGCCACCAAGCGTCCACATTGGCGTAGTTAAGGAGCAGCCAGCCCGCCACCCCCACGCTCAGCAGCACCCGGAACCAGCGGAAGTGCCGGTGCCACACCTTCCACAGGGCGGCTGCCAGGGCACCGCCAGCACGGCCATCCCCAATAGGTCAGCACCCGCTTAAAGGACAACCCATAGGCCCCCACATAGAGGTTCATGCGCCACAGGGCGGATACCAGCAGCACACCGCTGGCCGCCACCAGGAGTGTACCCAGCACCTGCACCATCCTGAGCCCCGCCCCTCACCCTTGCAGAGAGCAAGGCAGGCCAGCAGGCAGGCCAAATTGACCGCAGCTACGGCCACAAGCTGGAAAACCGCTGCGGGCATAGCTCGCATAGCTGATTCCCACCCGGGCCAGGTAGTCAGCGCCGCCGAACAGCGCTGCGCACTGCACCGCCAGAAAGAAGGCATACAGGACATCCAGCACTGCCAGGACGGTGACCGGCCCTGCGGCCTCCATTGAAAGGCCCTCCACGGGCCGGGTAAGCCGCTTCAGCGGCTCCGGCCGCCGCAGGAGTAGAGCAGCCCGAACAGGAATGGGGCGACAAGCAGTCCGAAAATCAACCGCAGGGCCCACAGCGCCAGATGCTCATCAAACCAGTCCGCCGCCCGGCGGGTCACCTGGGCGAACAGCGCATCCGCCGATGTGAGCAGGGGAAAGACCACCATCAGCAGTGGAACGCACACCAGCAGTGCCCCAGAACATAGGGCATCTTTTGCGGGAGAGGCCCCGAATGGAGCCCAGCGCCTGAACCGGCGCGCCCAGATAGCCGAACAGGCCGCCCATCACCCGCAGGAAACGCTCCCCCAACATGGCGGATGTCCCAACGGAATACACCTCCATCCCCGGCCAGCCCCCATTTGAATTCCCATCAGCAGAACGAGGGCCAGTGTGTTCCACAGCCGGAGCCACGGATTGGCAAACAGGGCGAAGGTCAGAGCCAACAGGCCCACGGCGTACAGAAGAAGGCGGTTTTCCCGCCTGGCCAGCGGGGCGGCGCCGCCGTACCAGAACAGGACGCCATACCATGCCGCCGCCAGGAGGGTCATCCCCAGGCCGGACAGGCCCCAGAGCAGCGCCTCCGCGCACAGGACGCCCACGCCCCATGCCAGAACCAGCAGCGCCCGATCCCTCCCGTCCACCGGAAACACCCGCCGGGCCGCCGTCACGGGCGGCGTTACCGGGATAGTCTTTTTCTCCTCCATTTGTCTCACTCCTTATATCTGGTACGGAGCCATGCCGCGGCGTTGAGCGCCAGGGTTCCAAGGACCAGAGCGGCGGCGCTGAGGGCGAAGGCGTGCGCTGTATCCTGAATGGCGGACAAGTCGCCCGCCTCCACCTCCAGGTAGACATGGAGAGGCACCAGGGACAGAGCGACAGCGCAGCACCCCAGACTGGGGGCGCACAGTCCCGTCCGGCGGGTCATCAGGGCTGCCAGGCCCAGCGCCCACGCCAACAGGCCCAGCGCCAGCGGGCCGATGGTGCTCAGATCGTCCATTCCGACATTCCTCCTTCTCAAGTGTCCAGCTCCTGGTAGTACAGGATGCCGGTATCTGGGTCATAGACCGCAAAGGTATAGTTGTAAGAGTACCGCTGCCACATATCCTCCGTCTCGTTCTCTGACGGTCCTCCAGATACCACCACCCCGGGCTGGCACGGGCCAGTCCGGCCAGTCCGACGCGCCGGCCGTCCGGGTAGAGGCGCTCCTCCAGTTCCGGCTCCATGGAAACAGACTCCATCCCGCGCTGGATACGGCCTCCTCCACCGCCAGAGCGTCCTCTTGGGAAAAGGTCAGCTCCATGTGGAGCAGGCCGTCCCGTGGAAGCCCCGTGGCTGTCCCCGGAGGTGACTGCCGCCGGCTGCGGCAGCACAATATCAATTTCCGGGCCACGTAACCGGCGTCCTTCTCCCCACCGCAGCCCGCCAGCAGCAGGAGTGCCAACATCATCGCAATCCATATCCGCATCATAAAGCAATCCCTCCTGTCTGTCTCTGAGGATAGCACAGGAGGGATTGTTTGTCAATTTATTATCGAATTTCAATAATATTTTTTGAATATAACAAAAGACGGACAGTCAAAGGCCACCCCTACGGGTGTTCTGCCGACTCCGGCACGTATTCCAGCAGGTCGCCCGGCTGACAGTCCAACGCCTTGCAGATAGCCTCCAGCGTGGTGAAGCGCACCGCCTTGGCGTGGTTATTTTCAGGATGGACAGGTTGGCCAGGGTGATATCCACCCGGGCGGAGAGCTCGTTGAGACTCATCTTCCGCTTGGCCATCATCACATCCAGGTTGACGACAATGGGCATGGCTCCCCCTCCTCAAATAGTCAGATCATTCTCCGCCTTCAGCTCCGCCGCCTGACGGAACAGCGCGGACATGACCAGGCAGAGCAGGCCGCCCAGGATAAAGATGGGGACGAACAGGGCGTTATAGGTCAGCAGGGGCGCGACGGAACCGTAGTAGAACAGCCCCACACCACCCGGGCCAGCGCGGCAGCGGCGATCAGGAAGCAACACACCGCCGCCCGGCAGAGGCTGACGCCGTTCTCCGCCCGGAAAGGGGCGCCCGTCAGGATGGTGCCCAGCACCCGGCGGCCTGCCACAAGATTACGGCGGTACAGATACCGCAGAACAGAAGGAACGCGGACAGCACGTCGGCATAACCCCCGTTCTTTCCCAACTGTCCCCATCCGCCGAACAGCAATATATGAAGGGTATCGTCCGCGTCATACTGCCACCATTCCACAAGGCCCTGATGGACACTGATATGCACCAGTCCCGGCACCATGACCAGAACGATCAGATTACACACAAATGTGATGGTCACCAGGATCTTTAGTACCCCGGCCAGCTTCTGCACAGCGGTCTTTTCCACGGTATCTCCCCCTTTAGGAGAGTATACCACGGATTTTATCGACTTTCAACAAAATTAAAGGCGTCCACGCGGACGCCCTTCTGTTATACCCGGACGGCTCCCAGTACTTCGCCGAGAGAGGCATTGATGACCAGGCCGGCCTCTCTGTGTACGTAGGGGTGGCGCTCTTGTTGGTACCGCCGATGATCAGCATGTCCGCCCCGGCGATGGCCTCCACCGCGCCCTCCATGGTTGTCTCGTCCAGGCACTCCTCGTAGAGCACCACGTCTGGCTTCACCACCCCGCCGCACGCCGGGCAGCAGGGCACGCCGCCGGTCTCCAGCAGGAAGTCCAGGCCGTAGAACCGGCGGCACTTCATGCAGTGGTTCCGGTGGACGGAGCCGTGGAGCTCGTACACCGTTTTGCTCCCCGCCGCCTGGTGGAGCCCGTCGATGTTCTGAGTCACCACGGCGGTCAGCTTTCCCGCCGCCTCCAGCTCCGCCAGCTTCCAATGGGCGGCGTTGGGCCTGGCCTGCGGAAAGAGCATTTTGCTGCGGTAAAATCGGTAGAACTCCTCCGGATTCCGCTCAAAAACTATGGCTTAAAATCGTCTCCGGCGGAAATGCGTATTGCTGGTGGTACAGGCCGTCCACGCTGCGGAAGTCGGGGATACCACTCTCAGTGGACACCCCCGCGCCGCCGAAAAGACGATATGCCGGCTCTCGCTGATCCAGTCCTGAAGCTGTTTGAGTTGATGATCCATAAGAGCGCCTCCTTGATGCGGGCCAATGCGGGGATCGGATCCTATGTCCTGCGGTGGCGGCAGCGGGTGTGGGGGCAGGAAGGGCATCCGCCGCAGCCGCACCCCCGCTTGCCCTTCAGACTCTGGTGGAAACGGTAGATCAGGTAGGCCGCCGCCCATACGATCAGCGCCGCCACACCGGTATATACGATATATTTTAACATCCTATCACCCGTAGCACAAGAGAGCCGAGCTGATAGACCAGGAAGGAGCCCAGCCAGGCGGCCCCAACTGCCAGCCGATGGAGGCCAGTGTCCATTTGGTGGAGTTCATCTCCTTGCGGATGGTGGACACCGCCGCCACGCAGGGCACATAGAGCAGGACGAACACCAGGAAGGAATAGGCGGCCAGGGGGCTTTGGAAGGTGCCGCCCAGGGCGGCGGCAATCGCCGCACCGCTGGCAGTGACAGAAAAGCCGTAGAACATGCTCATGGAGGAGACCACCATCTCCTTGGCCACCAGTCCGGTGAGCAAGGCCACCGCCGCCTGCCAGGTGCCGAAGCCCAAGGGGGCGAACAGGGGAGCCAGGAGGCCGCCCACGAAGCCCAGGATAGAGGACTCCTCGTTGGACACCATGCCGAAGGTCCCACCCTCAAGGCCGAAGACTGGAGGAACCAGAGCAGCACACTCATGGCCAGAATCAGGGTGCCCGCCTTCACCAGGAAGCCCTTTACCTTCTCCCACACGTGGAGGGCGATATTTTTGAGGGTGGGCAGGCGGTAGGGGGGCAGCTCCAGCACGAAGGCGGCGGGCTCTCCCTGGAAAACCAGCTTCTTGAGGAGGATGCCCGAGCCGATGGCGAAGAGCAGTCCCAGCAGATAGAGGGAAAATACCACCAGCCCTCCGTATTGGGGAAGAAGGCGGCGGTGAGCAGGCCGTACACCGGCAGCCGGGCGGAGCAGGACATAAAGGGAACCAGCATGATGGTCATGCGGCGGTCCTTCTCGTTCTCCATGGTGCGGGCTCCCATGACTGCCGGGACGGTGCAGCCGAAGCCCATGAGCATGGGGATAAACGCCTTGCCGGACACTCCGAAGCGCCGCAGCAGCCGGTCCATAATGAAGGCCGCCCGGGCCATGTAGCCTGAATCCTCCAGGAAGGACAGGAACAGAAATAGAATGGCGATCTGGGGCAGGAAGGTGAGCACGCAGCCCACACCGGCGATCACGCCGTCCACCAGCAGGGCCTCCACCCACGGTGCAGTACCCGCGGCGGCCAGGAGGGAGCGGACACCCCGGCAAACCAGCCGCCGATAAGGCGTCCACCCCGTCGGCCAGCATCTGCCCCGGCCCGAAGGTGAGGGCAAACATACACAGCATCATCAGCAGGAACACCGGGATGGCCAGAACCTTGTGGGTCACGATGGCGTCAATGCGGTCGGACAGGGTGGGCCCCAGAGGGCGGCCCCGCCTGACGCACTGGGCCACCACGGTCTGGATGAACTGGTAGCGGGCGTCGGCGATCAAGGTCTCCCGGTCGCCCAGATCATAGGCCCCCTCATACTCCCGGCAGACGGCCTCCAGCTCGTCCCGCTCCCTCTGAGACAGGCCCAGGGCTTTCTCCACCAGGGCGTCCCCCTCGATGAGCTTGATAGACGCCCAGTGGGCGGGGATATGGGCGGCGTAGGCCTTGTCGTGGATCAGCTCGCCCACCTTGTGATGGATCTGGTGGGTAAAGCCGTCGTACAGATCATCCGGTTCAATGGTGACGCCCACGTGCATCTGCCGGTGGGCCGCCTCCAGCAGAGTCTGAATGTTCTCCCCTGACCGGGCAGTGATGGGAATCACCGGCACCCCAGGGCCTTGACAGCCCGCCACGTCGATGTGGTCGCCGTGCTTCTCCACCTCGTCCATAAAGTTGAGCGCTATGACCATAGGCCGCTCCAGCTCCAGAAGCTGGGCGGTCAGGTAGAGGTTGCGCTCAATGTTGGTGGCGTCGATGATGTCGATGATGGCGTCGGGCCGCTCCCCCACGATGAAGTCCCGGGCGACAATCTCCTCCATGGAGTAGGGGAGAGGGAGTAGATGCCGGGCAGATCCACCACTGTGACGGACTTGCCTTCCACCTGGGCCCGGCCCTCCTTCTTCTCCACTGTCACCCCGGCCAGTTGCCCACGTACTGGTTGGAGCCGGTGAGGGCGTTGAACAGGGTGGTCTTTCCGCAGTTGGGGTTGCCCACCAGGGCCAGCTTCATCTCCCGTGTGTCGTGGCTGGCGTAGTCGGGCACGCCGCCGTGCTCCGCCGCCTCATGGGCGTGGTCGGCATCCATCCGGCGGAGGGTTTCCTCGTCCGGAATGTGCTGCACCATGCCGATGCGCCGCCGCCGTGTCTGGGCGCGCCGCTCCCCCTCCGCGCCGGTTGCCACCCGGATCTGGGCCGCGTCCGCTTTGCGCAGGGACAGCTCGTACCCCCGCAGGTTGAGCTCCACCGGATCGCCGAAAGGGGCTACCTTGCGCACCGTGACCTCGGTGCCCGGAGTCAGCCCCATATCCACCAGCCGCCGCTTCACCGGGCCGTTTTCATTGCCTACCTGGAGAATAACACCGCGCTCGCCCGGCGACACCTCCTCCAGGGTTCTCTCGTTCTGTTCCGTCTGAGTCCTCATAGCCGCTCCACTCAAAAAATTTAGTTTACCTAAGTTAACTCCTTCATTATACTATGGTATCCAGGGCCGCGCAAGAGAGGGACCGGTGCTGTTTTCTACAAAAAGCAGGCGCTATGGGCGCGGTCCTGCGTAGTTCCGCAAAAAAGAGCGGACGCCCACTCGGGGCGCCCGCTCAGGGGGTTCTATTAGTCGTGGTCGTGCTCCTCACAGCCGCAACCACAGCCATCCTCGTCTCCGTCCCCGCAGCAGCAGTCGTCGGACAGATCCAGCGCAAACTTCTGCTTGCAGCCGGGGCACTGAATCACGCCCTCTTCCAGGACAGACTCGTCGATCATCAGGGTGTCGCCGCAGTTGGGGCAGTCCACCTCAAAAAAATCGTCGTCCTCGTCGCCGCAGCAGCAGTCATCGTCGTCGTCATCCTCGTCAAACACGGCCTTCTCCACGTCGGAGAGGTCGTCGGAGATGGCGTCGATCTCCTCGCCCAGGGCGACGGTGTTCTCCTCCAGATCCTCGATGGACATGCCGATCTCCTCCAGGATGCCGATCATTACGGAGATGAGCTTGCCCTCCTTGGACTTGGCAGTGTCCAGATCCAGGCCCTCGGCCAGACCCTTCAGATACGCGACCTTCTCAGAAATAGTCATAATAATCTCCTTTTCACAGGCGGCCCAAAGGGCCTTCACAAAACGATGCGCCTTTACAGCGTCAGCTATCACGCCTCACACCCTCCGCGACGGCACACTGCTTACCGCTCCGCAAAAAACATCTTGCGCCTACGGCACAACTGCTTTTTCGTCTGCGCGGTTCGCTGTGCGCCTGTTCCAGGGCGTTCGGGCGCTTACGCCTTGCAGCGCTCCAGGTACTCGCCGGTGCGGGTGAGCCCCACGCAAAGCACACTTTGCGCGGGAACCCTTTGATTTCATTTGCAAGGCGGAACTGAATTCCGCCTTGCGCCAAGGTTTTGCCTCCGGCAAAACGCTTGTGCGCACCAGAGTCGCGCCCCGCTGCGCGGGGCCCCCGACACCCGCCGATGCCCTTCCGCTTCCGCGGAAGCCCGGCAGGCGATCAGGCCTTGCAGCGCTCCAGATACTCGCCGGTGCGGGTGTCGATCTTGATCTTGTCGCCGGGGTTGATGAACAGGGGCACCTTGATCTCAGCGCCGGTCTCCAGGGTGGCGGGCTTGGTCACGTTGGTGGCCGTGTCGCCGCGGAAGCCGGATCGGTCTCGGTGATCTCCAGCTCCACGAAAGTGGGGGCTACACCGCAAAGATCTTGCCCTTATAGGAGTTGATCTTGCAGACCATGTTCTCCTTCACAAAGCGGAAGTTGTCGCCCAGCAGCTCGGCGCCGATGGGTACCAGATCGTAGGTCTCGTGGTCCATGAAGTAGTACAGATCGCCGTCGTTGTAGCTGTACTCCATGTCCTTGCGCTCCACATAGGCCTGCTCGAACTTGGCGGTGGGGTTGAAGGAGGTCTCGGTCACGCCGCCGGTGATGACGTTCTTCATCTTGGTGCGCACAAAGGCCGCGCCCTTGCCGGGCTTCACGTGCTGGAACTCCACCACCTGCATCACCTGACCGTCCATCTCGAAGGTCACGCCGTTCCGGAAATCACTGGCAGTAATCGTAGGCATTGGTATTCATCCTCCAAAATAAGGTTTCTCAAAATTCAGCTACGCTATTTTACCCCATTCTTCCCTTATTTGCAAGGGTTTTACAGAATAATCAGCTCTTTGGGGATTTGGTGAGGACCATACAGCCGTCGGCGGTCAAAACCGTCACGTCCTCAATGCGGACGCCGAATTTCCCGGGCAGGTAGATACCCGGCTCGGCGGACACCACGGCGCCCACAGGCAACAAAGTCTCGTCCCGGGTGTTCGCGTTGGGGACTCGTGGATCTCGATGCCCAGGCTGTGGCCGTAGCCGTGGCCGAAATACTCCCCGTAGCCCGCGTCCTCGATGACCTTGCGGGCGGCGGCGTCTATGCTCTTGCCGGGCACGCCGGCCTTTGTCACGGCGATGCCCGCCAGTTGGGCCTCCAGCACGGTCTGATAGACCTTCCGCATCTCCCCGGTGGGCTCGCCCAGGGCCACGGTGCGGGTCATGTCGGAGCAGTATCCGCCGTACTTGCAGCCGAAATCCATAGTGATGAACTCGCCCTGCTGCACCTGCTTGGCGCTGGGGATGCCGTGGGGCAGGCTGCCGTTGGGGCCGGAAACCACGATGGGGTCGAAGCTCATCTTCTCCGCACCGAAGCGAAGCATATCGTACTGGAGCTTGGCCGCGATCTCCTGCTCGGTCATGCCGGGCTGGATAAACTTCAGGATCTCGGAAAAGGCGCGGTCGGTGATCTCCTGGGCCTTTGTCATCAGGGCGATCTCCCGTCGTCCTTGGCCGCCCGCAGGCTGTTCACCAGCTTCTGGGCGGGCACCAGCTCGGCGGTGAGGCCCTCCTTCCAGAGGTTATAGTCCGCCACCGACAGATAGCCCTCCTCAAAGCCCAGCTTCCGGATGCGGCAGCGGTTGACGACCTCCTGCACCATAGCCCGGTAGTTGCGGCTGCGGCCGGTCATGGCGATCTCCGCGCCGGTGATGAGGTGATTGGCAGCCTCAATGTAGCGGGAGTCGGTGAAGTAAAAGCACCCCTGCGCCGTCACCACCACATTGCCCTCTCCGTGGAAGCCCACGGCATAGTATTCCCGGGCTCACTGTTGAGCAGCATGGCATCGAGGCCATATTCCGGCAGCCTGGCCGCAATCTGTTTCAGATGATTCATGGTAAAACCTTCCCTTCTATTACATGCAATCTGTATAGTTCTCTCACGTAAATGGCGGATACCTGCACCGCCCGCCGTCAGCCGCAGGCGGCCTGATACAGCCGCTTCATGGTCGGCGCGTCCTCCGCCTGGGTGCCTGCGCTTGCCCCAGCGGGCCAAGGCCCGCCGGGGGCCCCGGCCCCTTCATCTGCCCGGGCGAACTGAATTCGCCCGGCATCAAGGTTTTCCCTTCGGGAAAACGCTTGTACGGCGCAAAGCGCCGCCCCGCTCCGCGGGGCCCCTGCGAAAGCGCCCCATCCCCTCACTTCTGACATGCCTGATACAACTTTTCATAGTCAGCGCGTCCTCCGCCTGGGTGCCTGCGCTTTCGCAGATGAAGGTGGGACTCAGCCCCGGCGGGCCACCTCCGCCATGAGGGGCGGGGTCGGGCCCGAAGTCGTCCTGGGCGAAGGTCAGGTGCATCTTCTCGCCCCCGTTGGGGGTAAACTGAATCTTGGAGAAGTGGCTGTGGAAGGCGCCGGCCCGCACCTCCCCCAGCACCTCCCGGATGCGGTCCAGCATGGACGCGCAGGCCGCAGTCCCCTCCAGCTCCCCAGGGAGCGGGCGTAAAGGTGACCGAAGTCCACGCAGGGTACCAGCCGCTCGTCCAGGGTACACAGCTCCAGCACCTCGTCCAGATCCCCCAGTTGGTTGATCTTGCCCATGGTCTCGGGGCACAGGGCGATGTGTCCATAGCCGGCGTCGTCGCAGGCGGCTATCACCGCTTTCAGGGAGCGCAGGGCGATGTCCAGGGCCTCCCGCCGCGTACGCTTCATCAGCGCGCCGGAGTGGATGACCACCCGGCCCGCCCCCATCCAGTCCGCCGCCTGACAAGCCGCGGTGATGTAACCGATGGTCTTTGCAGGCTCTCGGGGTCGGGGTTTGCCAGGTTGATGAAGTAGGGGCGTGGAGGGACAGGCGGATGCCCGCCGCCACCGCCGCCGCGCCGATGTTCCTGGCGGTCTCCTCCGGACATTGACCCCTTGCCGCACTGGTACTCATAGCAGTCCAGTCCCAGCTCCGCCAGCCAGCGGGGCGTCTGCCGAGGATTTATATGGAAAGGACTCGGCGTTGCCCGCCGGGCCGAAGATTGCGCTCATAACGGTTTTGTCCTCCTTTGCTCCACATGCGGAAGGGCCACTCCGCCCGTAGCGCAGGTAGCGCCCCGGATTGCCCGCCAGGCGGATAGGCTCCACCAGCCGAGTGAACACCCCGGCGTTCCGCCCGCCCAGAATGTCGGTAAAGAGCTGATCCCCCACGATGGCAGTCTGCTCCGGCGTGCAGCCCATCTGCTCCATGGCCCGCCGGAAGCCCCGGCTTCGGCTTGCCCGCGTGGCCCAGGAAGGGCACGCCCAGCGCCTGGGAAAACCGGCGGGGCCGCTCCGGGTGCCGGTTGTTGGAGAGCACAAAGAGGGTGATCCCCTGCTCTCCCAGGGCCGCCGCCCAGTCCCTCACCGCCTGTGTGGGCTCCGGTTCCCCATAGGGCCAGGGTATTGTCCAGATCGGCCAGCAGGAGGCGGATGCCCCGCCGGGCCAGGGCGGCGGGCTCGATGTCGAAAATGCTCCGGCCCGCCCAGTGGGCCAGGATGGGAAGCGCCATGGTTTCACCTCTTCTATTCTCCGTCTTGTCCGCATATAAGTGATTATACCACGTTTTTCAGAACTTGGACAAGGGGTACCTAAGATATGCAAACCAGCATGAAGCTTCTTCTCACCGCGCCGCCCGACCAGTGCCGGGCCGCCCTGCGCTTCGGCCTCCCAGTGGCCCACGTGGCCTACCGGGTGGGGGGCGGGCCCCACCTGTTCCGGGCCAGCATCCCGGTATCGGTGCGGGCGGCCTGATGGTCATTGACAACACCGGCTTCGACGGCCGCGGCGAGGCCGGGCCCTTCTGCCAGGAGGTGCTGCGGGAGTGCATGGCCCGAGGGTATGACGGTATTCTCTGCGATTTTGAGGGCCATCCCCTCCAGGTGCTGGCCCAGGCGGTGCGCACGCTGGGCGAGCTGACCAAAGCGGGGCTGGCCCCTCTACGTGACCGAGGCCTACGCCCCTTCTCCGACTCCGCCATCGCCCTCATCCCTCCGCCCTGTCCGGCGGCTCCCTCCAGCAGCGCCTTCAGGAGGCGGTGGAGCGCTTCGGCGCGGCCCGGGTGGCCCTGGCGGTGGAGCGGGTGGCGGAGGACTTCTTTCTCCCCCCCCACCGGCCAGGGATGCCCCTCACCCGGGAGGAGCTGCGCCAGCGGCTGGAGGAACGGGCTCCGTCGGTGTTCTTCTCCAGCGAGCTGTGCGCCCACTACTTTACCTACATGTCCCGGCAGAACGGGGCCCACTTCGTCCTGTTCGACGACGCAGGCTCCATCCGCAAGAAGCTCCAGGTGGCCCGCAATCTGGGTATCTCCAGCGCCGTGCTGGCCTATCCCCAGGTGGATGATCTCCTCCCCGAGCTGTTGAAGTAACCCTTGTCCGGCGGGGCGTTTTCTGCTATACTGTCCTTTCAAAATAAAAAGGAGGACAGAGCAATGGATTGGAGACCGTGGATGGACGCCTTTCTCCCGCCGCTGCTGGAGGCCCTGCCCGGCCGGGTGGCCTTTGTTGGCATCCAGGGCAGCTTCGGCCGGGGAGGCCGGGCCGGAGAGCGACGTGGACCTGGTGGTGGTGCTGGACGCGCTGGGGGCGGCGGAGCTGGCCGTCTGCCGGGGTGTGCTGGAGAAGATGCCCTTCGCTGACCGGGCCTGCGGCTTCTTCTGCGACCGGGCGGCCCTGGCTGCCTGGCCCGCCTTCGACGCCCTCCAGCTCAGGCTGGACACCCTCCCGGTCTACGGCTCTCTGGAGGAACTGCTGCCCCCCATGGGGAAGGAGACGCTGGACGAGGCCGTTCTGGCGACGGCCTCCGCCCTCTACCACGCCGCCTGCCACACCGCCCTCTTTGGCCCAGCCGGAGGCGGCCCTCCCCGCCCTCCAAAAAGCGGCCTTCTTTGCCCTGCGGCTGGCCCACTGCCGGAGGAGCGGCCAATATACGGCCGCCCGCCAGGCCCTGCTCCCCAAGCTGGAGCCGGAGGAGCGGGCCCTGCTGGGAAGGATTGCACCCTGCCCGCCCTCATGGCGTGGGCCAGGGGAGAGATGGAATCCTGACACAAGCCCTTCCCGGGATGCAACAAACCCCCGCGCCGAATCGGCGCGGGGGTTTGTGATTCTTAGTAATACTTCTTGCGGTTCTTGCGGGCGGCCTCAGACTTTTTACGGCGCTTGACGCTCGGGCTCTCGTAGTGCTCACGCTTGCGAACCTCGGCCAGAACGCCCGACTTGGCGCAACTGCGCTTGAAGCGCTTGAGTGCGTTCTCCAAGGACTCGCCGTCCTTCACATGGACTTCCGACATTGACTTCCCCTCCCTCCGAAGCGGCGGGATTCCACCGCCAAAGGGCCACATAGATATGGCTTTAACAGAACCATTGTATTCGATCCTTTTGCAGTTGTCAAGAGCTGATTTTGATTTCCAGCATTCTGTTTTACTGTTCCTGGAAAAACGGCGGCTCCTCACCAGCTCACTTCGCAATCAGGTTGACCAGCTTATTGGGTACCAGAATGGTCTTGACCAGCTTCTTGCCCTCGGTGAACTTCTGCACCTTGGGATCGGCCAGGGCGGCGGCCACCACGGCCTCCTCCCCGCTGTCCACGGGGACGGTGATGGTGCCGCGGAGCTTGCCGCACACCTGCACGGCCATATTCACCTCGGCGTCCACGGTCTTGCTGGCGTCGTAGGCGGGCCAGCTCTGCTGGCAGGCCATGCCGCCCTTCTCGGCTGCAAAGCCCAGGGTCTCCCACAGCTCCTCCACCATGTGGGGGGCAAAGGGGGAGAGCATGAGCAGCAGGGCGGCGTAGTCGCCCTTGGAGCAGCCGTTCTGGTAGAAGTCGTTCACCAGGGCCATCAGGGCGGCGATGGCGGTGTTGAACTTCATGGCCTCGATGTCGTCGGACACCTTCTTGATGGTCTTGTGCACCGCGCTCTCGTTGGCCTTGGAACAGCCGGCCTCCTCCGTGAGGTTCTCCGCCAGGTTCCAGACCCGGTCAAGGAAGCGCTTGCAGCCCTTGACGGCGTTGTCGCTCCAGGCGGCGGCCTTTCAAAGTCGCCGATGAACATGATATACAGCCGCATGGTATCGGCGCCATACTGGGCCACCACGTCGTTGGGGTTGATGACGTTGCCGCGGCTCTTGGACATCTTCTCGCCGTTCTCGCCCAGGATCATGCCGTGGGAGGTGCGCTTTTTGCATACGGCTCCTTGGTCGGCACTACGCCGATGTCATACAGGAACTTGTGCCAGAAGCGGGAGTAGAGCAGGTGCAGGGTGGTGTGCTCCATGCCGCCGTTGTACCAGTCCACGGGGCTCCAGTAGTCCAGGGCCTCTGGAGGCCAGGGCTCTCGTTGTGGCGGGTCCATATAGCGCAGGAAGTACCAGGAGGAGCCGGCCCACTGGGGCATGGTGTCGGTCTCGCGCTTTGGCGGGGCCGCCGCAGCAGGGGCAGGTGGTGTTCACCCAGTCGGTCATCTTGCTCAGGGGGGACTCGCCGTCGTCGGTGGGCTCGTAGGAGTCCACCTCGGGCAGCAACAGGGGAGCTGCTCCTCGGGCATGGGCTGCCAGCCGCACTTCTCGCAGTACACCATGGGGATGGGCTCGCCCCAGTAACGCTGGCGGTGAACACCCAGTCACGCAGTTTGTAGTTGACCTTGGCCGCGCCGATGCCCTTCTCCTCCAGCCACTGGATCATGGCGGGGATGGCATCCTTCACGGTCTTGCCGTTGAGGAAGTCGGAGTTGACCAGGATGCCGGTGTCATCCTTGGCGGTAAAGGCGGCCTTCTGCACATCCTCGCCGCCGGAGACTACCTCGATGATCTCACAGCCGAACTTCTTGGCGAACTCCCAGTCCCGGTCGTCGTGGGCGGGTACGGCCATGATGGCGCCGGTGCCATAGGTGGAGAGCACGTAGTCGGAGATGAAGATGGGGATCTCCTTCCCGTTGACTGGGTTGACGCCCGCACGCCGTCCAGGCCCACGCCGGTCTTATCCTTGTTCAGCTCGGTGCGCTCCAGGTCGGACTTGGAGGCCGCCGCCTTCTGGTAGGCGGTGACCTCGGCGGCGTTCTTCAGCGCGCCCCTCCAGCCACTTGCGCACCAGCTCGTGCTCGGGGAGAGCACCATATAGGTGGCGCCAAAGAGGGTGTCCGGCCGGGTGGTGTAGACCACGATGGCGTCGCCGGTGGTGGCCTGGAAGGTGACCTCCGCGCCGGTGGAGCGGCCGATCCAGTTCTTCTGCTGGGTCTTGACCCGCTCGATGAAGTCCAGCCCGTCCAGATCGTCGATGAGGCGCTGGGCGTACTCGGTGATCTTCAGCATCCACTGGCTCTTCTCCTTGCGGATAACGGGGAGCCGCAGCGCTCGCACACGCCCTCCACTACCTCCTCGTTGGCCAGCACGCACTTGCAGGAGGTGCACCAGTTCACCGGCATGGTGGTCTTGTAGGCCAGGCCGTGCTTATAGAGCTGGAGGAAGATCCACTGGGTCCACTTGTAGTAGCTGGGATCGGTGGTGTTGACCTCCCGGCTCCAGTCGAAGGAGTAGCCCAGCATCTGTAGCTGCCTGCGGAAATTCTCGATGTTGTCGTGGGTCACCTTAGCCGGATGGATATGGTTCTTGATGGCGTAGTTCTCCGTGGGCAGGCCGAAGGCGTCATACCCCATGGGGAAGAGCACATTGTAGCCGTCCATGCGGCGCTTGCGGGCCACCACGTCCATGGCGGTGTAGGGCCGGGCGTGGCCCACATGCAGGCCCTGTCCGGAGGGATAGGGGAACTCCACCAGGGCGTAGAACTTGGGCTTGTCGCTGTGATTCCCGGTCTGATAGACTCCGGTTTCCTGCCATTTCTTCTGCCACTTCGGCTCAATGGCGGCAAAATCGTATTTCAAATCTCTCACGCTTTCTTTCGATCTGTCTCGTCCGCGACGGGCATATAATCTGTGATATTATAATCGAAAAGCGGCCGGTTTGCAAGGGGTGTGCTTGACTTTTCCCGCTTATCCAGATAAGATGGAGCCGACAAAGAAGGGAGCGTGTATGGACATGGGAAGCAGGCGCATGCAGATCGTCGGAATCGTCCTGGCCGTGCTGATGGCCGCCATGCTGGCGGTCACCCTGTGGGCGTACCGCCCGGTCTCGCTGGCGGAGGCGGCGGACGCCCGCACCGGACTGGAGCCCAAGGTGGCGGTTGTGGTGCGCCTGGATGAGATGGACGGAATGGCACCTCCATGAATATCAGGCGTACGACCCCGCCCTGCTGGAGCAGATGGAGCTGCTGGTGGATACCGCCCGGCTCCGTCTGGTCCGGCGGAGCTCCATCGCCCCTGGACGGCATGTAAGATCGTCATCATCGGGGAGGATGAAATCATCTGCTCCTTTGACTACAACCTTACAACCAACGCCATCTACATCGGGGACCGGATTTACGCGCTCCGCTCCACCCAGTCGGAGCCCCTCTCCGAGCTGACTGCCGCCATCTGCGGGAGGTGTAGGACGTGGGCGTGCAATGGAAGTATCTCTGGCCGGTGCTGGTGCTGGCCGCCGCACTGACGCTCGGGCTGGGGGCCGCCCTCCGGTTTCTCCGCCCAGCCTCCCTGGGGGAGCGGATCAGCGTGGCGGAGGCGCGTCCTCCGGCAGGTAGTGGTGGAACACAGCGACGGCGGCGGGCATGGCTCCCACGAGAGCAGCGAGCCTGCTCTGCTGGCGGAGCTTTCCTCCCTGCTGGCGGACACCCGGCTGCGCTATGACGGGCTCACCGACGGCGGCGTACCCGTCTCCCCCGCCGCCTATACCGTCACGGTCTATTCCGCCCCGGCAGAGGAGGGGCGCACCTTCGGCGTGGACAGCCAGGGGCGCGTCTACCAGGACAACCGGCGCTATTCCGCCTCCCCGGAACAGGTGGAAGAGCTGACGGCCCTCCTGAAGCGCATCTGCTCTTAAACCGTCCAGAGGCCGCCTCTTTCCGTTCTACAGCAGCACGGCCATCTCTCTTTACGAAATATAAACTACACATTTCCATCGAAGTAAGCGGCAAAGCGGCGTGCGGGGAATTCCCCGCACGCCGCCTTCCCCGTGTTCAGGTCAGCGGGATGGTTACCGCCTCGTCCTCCAGAACGCGGATGGTATCGTTTGGCTGCCAGAAGGACACACGGGCCACCCGGGCCAGCTCCTCCGGTGTAGCTCCCGGATAGTGTGTGGTCACGGTCCACACGCCCGTCTCCCAGTCGTAGTCCCGTTCCCGGCTGACCTGCCACGAATCCGCTTCCACGCTCTCTCCGTCGGCGTCCAGCAACGTGAACCAAGTGCCGTCTCCGCCGTACTCGTACTGGAGCAGCTCTTCCCCGGTCTGGAACCGGGCCACCGCCTGCTCTGCCCCGATGTCCAGAGAGATCAGAGTATAACCGGTCTCCGCAGAATCGTCGGTAAGGGGCAGTTCGTCCACAGCGCCAAAGATCTTGTGATTTCCGCCTGGTTCATCGCCGGGGAAACCCACTCATAGGGCACCAGGGTGATGGACTCCATGTCCGGCCGCCCGCCATAGAAGGCGACAAAATTCGAGACGGGCAGAATGGGTCTGGAAACCCTACCATAGTACTTCTTGTACAGATAATTGCCCTGGTCGTCCCGAATAAAAGTTCTCCGGCGGATAGTCTCCCGCGCCGGTGAGCACCAGTCCGCCTCCCGAGGGGCCACCACTGTCTTGGACACCGTCCACCAGCGGCCGTCCAGGGTGATTCGCTGTCCGGGCTCCACCACCAGGCTCTCCCCGTCCGGGGCGGTCTTGTCCACCAGCAGGTTCAGGCTCCAATCCCCGGACAGGCCGTAAAACAGCTCATTGGTGTAGACCTGAAGCTCCACCACATCGGGCAGCGCGCGGGCCACCGGGCAACGCTGCATCACCTTTAATGTATAGTCGTCCACCCACTCGGTTTCTCGATCCTGATCCCAGAACTCCAGCTCCTTTCCCTCAGCCTTCAGGGAAAAGGACCACAGCTCCGGCTCACCCCGGTCATTCCTGGGGATCGGCTCTTCTCCGGTGATGGTGGCGTAGGGTAATAAACGCCTCGTCCACACCGATGCCGTCCAGGGTGAGGGTGTAGCCCTGGTCGGTGACCGACGCCACCTCGGCGGAATAGGGCTGGAAGCCCTCCGCCGTACCGCCGAAGCCGCCGGGCCGGGCGATCAGCTCCAGCGCGCCGGAGGCCGCCGCCACGCCGCCCACGCACAGAGCCGCCGCCAGAACACCGGCTACCGCCCACCGGCGGAGACGGCGGGGGCCGGGCTTTCTCCGTCCCTCCGGCAGCCCCTCCAAAATGGCGTCCATGCGCCCGTCAAAGCCCTGCGGAACCGGGCAGTCCTCCCGCCGGGCCCGCTCTTTTAACCGTTCATCCAACCGGTTCATATTTTGTCCTCCTCCTGTAGTTGCTCCTTCAGCCGCTGGCGGGCCCGGCCCAGCCTGGACTTCACCGTTCCCTGGGCCACCCCAGCACCCGGGCGATCTCCGCCACGGGCAAATCCTCGTAGTAGTAGAGGGTCACGGCGGCCCGCTGCTCCTCCGGCAGATGGAGCACCGCATCCCACAGGCCGCCGGGGCGTCTTCCGCGCCGCCGGCCAGCGGCTCCAGCTCGTCGGTATAGATCACCCTGCTGTCCCTCCGCCGCTGCTCATAGGCGCAGTTGACCGCAATCTTCAGCAGCCAGGCGCGAACCGCTCCCCGGGCCCGCAGGCGGTCCCAGGACTGCCAGGCCCGCAGGACAGCCTCGCCCACCGCGTCCTCCGCGTCGGCGTCGCTGTCCAGGATGCTCCGGGCCGCCCGGAACATGCCGTGGCTGTGCTCGGTCACCGCCGCAGCAAATTCCTCCCGCGCCGACGCCCGGCCCGCGCCGTCTCTGGTCTGTTCCATGTGCTCACCTCGTCTTTCCTTGTCCGGACACCCTATAGATGCATGGGCGGGCGGTTTGGTTCCCTCTCCGCGCAAAAGCCCGGCGGAGTCCCGCCGGGCTTTTGCGTTTTTCGGTCAGCACGCCGGACAGATCCACCGGCGCGGCGTCGCTCCACAGGCGCTCCAGGTCGTAAAACTCCCGGGCCTCCTCGTTGAAGATGTGCACCACAACGGAGGAGAAATCCAGCAGGATCCAGGTGCCGCCCCGGTGGCCCTCCACATGGTGGGGGGGCTCCCCGGCGTCCTTGAGGGTCTTCTCACAGACATCGGCCAGGGCCTTGATCTGGGTGGTGGAGGTGGCGGTGCAGAGCACAAAATAGTCCGCCAGGGTGGTCAGGTGGCCGGTCTACAGGCACTTGATATCCTGGCCCTTCTTGCTGTCCAGCGCCTTTACGGCGGTCAGGGCAATCTCGTTTGCAGTCATCTCATTCTCCTTCTATTCAATGGGCTCCATGCCGGGACCAAAGCCGTCCACGGGCACGTCGGGCGCCGGGGTGGAGGCGGGGATGGGCGTGGGAGCCGGCGTGGGTACGGGGGTTGCGGCCGGGGTGGGTTCCGGCGCAGGCGTGACAGCCGGAGTCTCTACGGCGGGGGCTGGCTGTCCACCGGGACGGAGGGCGTGGTCTCCGGCGTCACCGTTGGCGTGGCCTCCGGTGTGGCCGTCGGAGTTACCGACGGCTCCGGGGTGTCGGGCACCTCCGGCGCGGGATTGTCGGTGGGCTTGGAGCTGCCGGAGTTCCCCTTCGCGGGGGCTTGGTGGCCTTGGTATCCTCCACATGGCCGCGGGTGGAGGACAGGCTGCCGTCCTCGTTGACCTGCATCAGATCCAGCTCGTTCAGCTCGATGTCCTCCAAATAGGGGTTGAAGCAGGTATTTACCAGCTCCAGCATCTCGTCCGGAATGGGAGTAACATAGGACTGGTAGTTGTGGTACGTCCGGCTGTAGACGCTGGCCCCCCGGTTGGGCAGGGTCATAAAGTGCACGTTCTCCATGCTCAGGCCGCCCACGATGGCCTCCTTGGCAGACCAGGCCAGGTTGTTCACCGTCAGGCTGCCGTTGGTATCCACGTTGTCCAGGAAGATCTGGGCCATTTTGGGGATGGTGCCGAGGCTGATGCTGTTGAGGCACTTCTCAATGACCGCCTTCAAAAGGCCTGCTGGGTCTCGATGCGGCCCAGATCGCCGTTGGGGTAGCCGCCGTATACGTTTCCATAGGCGTCGGAGTTCTTCCGCCAGCGCAGAAGCTGCATGGCCTTGTCGCCGTCGATGTCCTGGAGCCCGGCGCTCAGGTGGATGTGCAGGTTCTGGGTGGGGTCGTCGTAGTTCATGTCGATGGGCACATCAAACTCCACGCCGCCGATGGCGTCCACCAGCTCGCCCACCGCCTCCCACTCCACCACGATGGTATAGTCCGGCTGAAACGCGATGAGGTAGGAGACCTCCTCCTTGAGAAATTGGATGCCGTCCTTATCGTAGTAGGGCGCGTAGTTGTATACCGAGTTGATGCGCTTGATGTCCCACGGCACGTTCACCATGGTGTCCCGGGGGATGCTCATGACGTTTAGGGTCTGGTTTGGGATGTCGTAGGCCATCACCATAAGGGTATCGGTATTGCCGCCGCCGCCCGTGTCCCGGCCCACCAGCAGGAAAGTATAAAACTCCTCCTTGCGGTCGCCGGAGAGGCGGGGCCCTCGCCAAACTCATAGTTTTGGTCCTCGTCCGGCAGCTCCACACCTGGCTCCGGCAGCGAGGGCTTGACCACCAGGAGGCGGTAGGCGGCGAAAACCGTCACCAGAACCGCCGCCAGAATGGCCAAAACCAGGCACGCAATGCGCAGGGCCTTCTGCCTCGGTGTGGGGGCGTGCGGGGCTTTCCAGCCCGCGTTCCACCCCGGCTTGTCTTTTGTTCTCAGGATTCATCCGTTTCTATCTTCCTTTATTCCACCGGCACCATGCCGGGTCCGTAGCCGCCGTCCGGCGTGGCGGCCGGGGGCGGCGTCATGGCTGGGTGTTCTCCGCCGGGGGCGGGTCGGCTCCGCGGAGGGACGGCGGGCCGGAGTGGCCGCCGGGGTCTGGACCGGAGGCGGCGTCTGCCCGCCCGGAGTGGATATGGCTGGGGGCTGGCTTCCGCCCGGGGTGGACGTGGCCGGCGGCGTGCCCGGCGGGCTTTCGACCGGAGCGGAGGTTGCGCTGGGCGTGGTTTCCGGCTTAGGCGTAGCCTGGGGCCTGGGCGTCGTGCCCGTGCTGCTGGAGCCGGGTCGCTTTCCGGCCAGATTCAGATCCCGCAGGCTGATGTCCGACTGATAGGGGTTGAAGCCCTCATTGACCATCTCCACAATCTGGCTGCCCACGGGCAGCAGGTGGGCGTCCCCAGCGGACTGGTTGGGCAGGGTGACAAACTCCACGCTGTCCATGTCCAGCTTGCCGATGGCCGACTTGCCGAAGTAGGCCAGATTGCCCACGCTCAGATCGGTGGTCACATTCTTCTGGAAGATACTGATATAGTCCATCAGGTTGCTCAGCAGCACATCGGGCTGGAGGCACTTGCGGACGACCTCCTTGAGGAATGCCTGCTGGGTCTCGATGCGGCCCAGATCGCCCATGGCGTAGCCGCTGTTGAGAATGTGCCCGCTGTCATCGCTGTTATGCCGCCAGCGGAGCACACCCATGGCACCGTTGCCGTCCAGAAGCTGATAGCCAGGTTGGAGGTCAATTTTGAAGTGCTGGGACAGATCATTGTAATACATGCGCCGCGGCACGTCAAAATATACGCCGCCGATGGCATCGACCAGCTCACCCACTGCCTCCCACTCCACCAATACATAGAAGTCGGGGGTCACGCCGGTGAGGGAGCCCACCGCCTTTTTCAGGGCCTCCACGCCGCCTTCCTCGCCGCCGCCCCGGCTGTAAACCGAGTTGATCATCACGGTGCGGCCGTTGTAGATGACATAGGTGTCACGGGAAGGCTCATGACGCTGAGCTTCTGGTTGGGCACATCGTAGGCCGCCAACAGCATCGTATCGGTGTTGCCGCCGCTGACGCCCGCCACCAGGAAGGTGTAAAACTGCTCCTTGCGGCCGGCGGACAGGCCTGGGATCTCCACCTCTACCTCCTCACCCTGCTCGTTGATGATGGTGGTGTGCCGGGGGTGGGAGTGGGGAGGGCCACCTCCGGCGGGGCGCTCATGAGGCCGAACACAATCGCCCCGCCACGATGATGGCCGCCACCACCGTCAGGGCAATATACAGCCCCAGCAGAATCTTCTGCTTTTGGTGCGCGGCCGGCCGGGCTTTTTCTCCCGCTTGGTCTCTTTTTCCCGCCGGGGACTCTCCGGCTTCTGTACCCGGGCGCCGCCCCGGTGGTTCTTTCTCTGTTCCGGGTTCATCAATCACTAGTTCCTTTCGTCTTGCTCCGCAGCCAATCCCGGGCCTTTACCGTATTGGGGTGCACGGGCAGGCCCCGCTCCGCCATCTCCTGTATGCTCATCTCGCACCCCAGGAGCACCGCCGCGTCCAGATCCTCATAGGCCAGCGCCCGCAGGCGCTCCACCCCCGGAAAATCCCGGGTTGGCTCCATGTAGTCGGCGATATAGAGGAGCTTCTCCAGCAGGGTCATGTCGGCCTTTCCGGTGGTGTGCCAGAAAATGGCCTCGTAGATGTCGTCGCTCACCCCGTACACGTGCCGGGCCACACACGCGCCCGTCTTGGAGTGGAGGAGCTTGACGGCCTGCTGCTCCAATTCGTCCAGTACGATACCATATTTCGCGCATAATTGCAACTGCTCGTCCAGTTCCAAATACTTGGTGCAGTCGTGGAGGATCGCCGCCCGGCGGGCGTGCTCCTCATCCGCCCCAGCGCCGGGCCAGCCGCACCGCCTCCTCCTCCGTGCCCTTCACGTGGGCGATGCGCTTGGCGCGGATCATGGAGTAGGAGCAGGCCCGCAGCTCCCGGTCGGGCAGGTGCTTCAAATCCCGCCCCGCCCCGTAGAGCCCGTGGCGCAGGATGTACCCGTACACCGCCGGGGGCAGATACTCCCAACCCCGCCGCGGGCCAGCAGCTCCCGCAGCCGGGTGGAGGACATGTCCACCACCTGGGGCAGTTGGAGGACGCACACCTTCGCCCCGAAGGTCTTGCGCAGATGCTCGGCCTGGATGGTGAGCAGCTCCCCGCAGTCGGCCTGAGTGCGGGCAAAGGCGCAGATGCCCGCCAGGGCGGTGATCCGCTCCGGCTCCCGCCAGTTCTGGAGGGTGAGGAACATGTCCGTCCCCATCATCAGCCACAGCTCCGCGCCGGGTTCTGGGCGTGGAGCTGCTCCAGGGTGTCGGCGGTATAGCTCTTGCCGGGGCGGGAGAGCTCCATGTCGCTGACGCTCACCCGGCCGGGCAGGAGCAGGCCGTCGGCGGCCAGCTCCACCACCTCCAGCCGGGCCTCCGGCCCGGGGGGGCAGGCGCTTGTGGGCGGCAGCGCCGCCGGTACAAACCGCAGCTCGTCCAGCCCCAGCGCGTCCAGGGCCAGCCGGGCGGAGGTCAGGTGCCCCAGGTGGGGCGGGTTGAAGGTGCCGCCGTAGATGCCGAGCTTCATAGGCTTCCCCTCCTCTGCGTTACTTGCGCTTCTTGTCCGTCACCAGTACGATCTTGTCCTTTTTGTCCTTCTTATGGGTTGGACGATACAAAACGAATTTGGTTCCAATGACCTGTACCACCTGGCTCCGGGTGGCCTCCGCCAGGGCCTCGGCCGCCTCCCGGCTGCTCAGCAGGCTGTTCTCCAGAACCTTGCCCTTGATGAGCTCCCGGGCCTCCAGGGCGTCGTCGGCCTGCTTCACCAGGTTGTCCCCGATGCCGTCCTTGCCCACGTGCAGGATGGTGTCAATGCTGTTGGCCAGGCCCCTGAGCTGGGCCCGCTGCTTGCTTGTCAGTTCTTCCATAGACCGGTCTCCTTTTGATCTGCCCTCCTGCGGGAGGGCATTTTACTTGTTCAGATACTGCTCCAGCTTCTCCCGAAAGGCCGTGAGCGCATTCCCCCGGTGGGAGATGGCGTTCTTCTCCGCCGGAGAGAGCTCCGCAAAGGTCTTTTTCAGGGCGGGGACAAAGAAAATGGGATCATAGCCGAAGCCGTCCTCCCCCTTGGGGGCGTAGGCCAAGGTGCCGGGACACTCCCCCCGGGCCTCCACCCGGTCCCCGTTGGGAAAGCAGCAGCAGATGGCGGAGACAAAGCGGCACCGCCGGTCCAGCTGCCCCGCATGTTCTCCAGCAAAGCCGGTAGCGGCCCACGTCGTCCAGCCCCGGCCCGCCGTAGCGGGCGGAGTACACGCCGGGCGCGCCGTTCAGCGCGTCCACGCACAGGCCGGAGTCGTCCGCGATGGCGGGCAGGCCGGAGGCCTCCATCACCGCGCGGGCCTTCAAAAAGGCGTTTTCCTCAAAGGTGGCGCCGGTCTCCTCCACGTCCACATCGACGCCCACCTCGGACTCCAGCACCACCTCCACCCCAACTGGGAAAGGATGTCCCTCATCTCCACCAGCTTATGGGCATTCTTGCTGGCCAATACCAGTTTCATACATTTAGCCCCAACACTTGTCTCTGAATGTTCTGGAGCTCCCGGATGCCCTTGGCGCACAGCTCCACCAGGGCCCGCTGCTCCACGATGGTGAAGGGCCGGCCCTCGCCGGTGCCCTGGAGCTCCACCAGCTCCCCCGCGCCGGTCATGACGCAGTTGAGATCCACCTGGGCGTGGGAGTCCTCCTCATAGCACAGGTCCAGCATGGGCTCGTCCCCACGATGCCGGCGGACACCGCCGCCACACAGTTGGTAAGCGGCATCTCTGGCAGGACACCGTCCATCACCAGCTTGTGCATGGCCAGACTCAACGCCACAAACCCGCCGGTGACGGAGGCGGTGCGGGTGCCGCCGTCCCCTGGAGTACGTCGCAGTCGATCGTAATAGTGCGCTCTCCCAGCTTTTCATGTCCACGCAGGCCCGCAGGGCGCGGCCAATGAGCCGCTGGATCTCGGCGGAGCGGGGCCGTTGAGCTTCAGCTTGGCGATATCCCGCCGGGACCGCTCCCGGTTGGCCCGGGGCAGCATGGAATACTCGGCGGTGACCCAGCCCTCCCCCTCGGGGACGTGGCGGGGCGCGCCCTCCTCCACGCTGGCGCAGCAGAGCACATGGGTGCTGCCGCAGCGGATCAGGCAGGAGCCCTCCGCAAATTGATTGATGTTGGGGATGATCTCCACGGGCCGGAGCTGATCCGCAGCCCGTCCGTCGATTCTCGCCATGTTACGGCCTCCAATCTCCAATATGCGGGCCGATGAGGGCACCGGCCCATACTGCTTTTTAAACAAGGGCTTCGACAAATTTCTCCGCCTCAAAAGGCATCAGGTCGTCGATGCCCTCCGCCCACGCCGATGAATTTCACCGGCACCTGGAGCTCCTGGGCGATGGCAATGACAATGCCGCCCTTGGCCGAGCCGTCCAGCTTGGTCAGGACGATGCCGGTAATGCCCGCGGCCTCCTTGAACTGCTTGGCCTGGATCAGGCCGTTCTGTCCGGTGGTAGCGTCCAGCACCAGCAGGGTCTCCCGGTCGCAGCCGGGCAGCTCCCGGTCCACGACGCGGCTGATCTTATTCAGCTCGTTCATCAGGTTCTGCTTGTTGTGCAGCCGCCCGGCGGTGTCGATGAGCACCACGTCTGCGCTGCGGGCCTTGGCGGCGGACAGGGCGTCAAAGACCACCGCCGCGGGATCGGCCCCCTCGTACTGGCGGACGAGCTCCACGCCGCTGCGCTCGCTCCAGATCTCGAGCTGGTCGGCGGCGGCGGCCCGGAAGGTATCGGCGGCGGCCATCAGCACCCGGCGGCCCTCCCCTTCATCCGGGCGGCCAGCTTGCCGATGGTGGTGGTCTTGCCCACGCCGTTGACGCCGATAAACAGGGCCACCGACGGGGCGGTGTCCAGCCTCAGCTCCGGCTCCCCACCTGAAGCATGTCGGTGAGCACCCGGCGCAGGCACGTCCGCGCCCCCTCCATGTCCTTGATCTTCTCCGCCTTCACCCGGCGGCGCAGCTCCTCCACGGCTTTCATGGTGGTCTCCACCCCATGTCGCCCAGAATCAGCGTCTCCTCCAGCTCGTCGTAAAAGTCGTCGTTCAGCTCTCCGGCGAAGAGCTGGTCGAAGGAGTGTCCGATGTTCTCCTTGGTGCGGGTCAGCCCGCCTTGATCTTTCAAAAAGCCCATGTGGTGTCGGTTCCTTTCGTCGTTCAGACATGGTATTCATCCTCCGCCCAGCGGGCGGGTTATGCTCGATATAGCTCCAGTGGTTGAGAAGGTCGTTCTCATCCCGGATGATGTGGTCGTGATAGGATGCCTGCCAGAGCGGACGGCCGCACACGCGGTTGGTGTAGCGCTGAGAGAGGAGACAAAACCCGGCACGCGCATCCCAGTAGGGCGCGGCATCCCTGACGCGCCGTTTCCCCGCAGACGCACAGCAAAATGTGAACATGATTTGGCATGATGACCGACGCCGCAATCTGAATTTGGGCGTCATGTCCGGCCAGATAGTCCATCGCGTCCTGAACGCACCGGCCGGTCTCCGACAACCGTACCAGCGGCGCGTCAGGGATGCCGCGCCCTACAATCTCGCTCAGGATGGGGGCCCGGCCCTGGGTGCAGAGTGTGAGGAAATACCCGCCGCTCCGGCTGTAATCATACCCGCGCAGGCGCGGATGCACCCGCTTTGGAAGCTCTGTCATTTGATGTGCAATTCCTTCTCCACGTCGTTCAGGTTGATCGTCAGAATCCGGCTCACGCCCTGCTCCTTCGTCGATGCAAAGTCCGCTTCGCTCGGAACTCCCGCAGGCGGAAATTCCTCGCCCGCTCCCTTGCGTCTCCTCTCCCCGGCGAACCCGTTTCACTGGGCTTCGCCGGGTCTGCTCATACCCTGCGGCACAGGTGCGGCCTGCCCCTGCTGGTGTTGCCGTCCGCCGCGTCCGGCGTCATTTGATGTGCAATTCCTTCTCCACATCGTTCAGGTTGATCGTCAGTATCCGGCTCACGCCCTGCTCCTGCATGGTGACGCCGTAGAGCACGTCGGCCTCCTCCATGGTGCCGCGGCGGTGGGTGATGACGATGAACTGGGTCTTGTCCGCCATTTGGCGCATATAGCGGGCGAAGCGCACCACGTTGGCGTCGTCCAGGGCGGCCTCGATCTCGTCCATGACACAGAAGGGGGTAGGCCGCACCTTCAGAATGGCGAAGTAAAGGGCGATGGCCACGAAGGCCTTCTCGCCGCCGGAGAGGAGGGAGAGCACCTTGAGGGCCTTTCCGGGGGGCTGCACCCGGATTTCAATGCCGCAGTTGAGGATGTCCTCCGGCTCCTCCAGCTCCAGGGTGGCCTTGCCGCCGCCGAACAGCTCGGTAAAGGTCTGCTGGAACGCCTCGTTGATGACGGAAAACTGCCGGGCGAAGATGGTTTTCATCTCCTCGGTGATGTCGGCGATGATGCCCTCCAGCTCCTTCTTGGACTTGAGCACGTCGTCCCGCTGGTCGGTCAGGTAGGTGTACCGCTCGTTGACCCGCTGGAACTCCTCAATGGCATCCAGGTTGATATTGCCCAGACCGGAGATCGCCTTTTCAGCTCGCCCACCCGGCGCTGGGCCTTGGGGACGCTCTCCAACTCCACCCGCTGGGCGCGGGCGGCCTCATGGGACAGCTCATAGGTCTCCCACAGCTTGTCCAGCAGGGTTTTCTCCTCCAGGCGGCGGCGGCCTTCCTCTGTTCTAAGACGGAGACCTCCCGCTCTAAGTTTAACAGTTCGCTGTTTTTTTCCCGCGCCTGCTTGTCGGCCTGGTTGCGCCGGGCCTCCAACGCCAGCTTCTCCTCATTGATGCGGGCGATGGCCTCCTGCCGCTCCCGGTTCTCCTGGCGGATGGCCTGGAGCCGCCGTTCCTTCTCCAGGATCTCCTCCTCCAGGGCGGCGTTCTTCTCCTCAAACGCGGTGAGCATCCGCTCCCGCTCGGCCCGGTCGCCGGTGAGATCCCGCCGCAGGGCCTCCAGCTCGGTGAGACTCTGCCCGGCGGCCTGCTGCTCCGCCTCCAGGCCGGCCCGGCGCATGTTCAGCTCCGCGATGGCCTCCCGGATACCGGCGGTGCGCGCCTGGAGCTCGCTCTGGCCCCGGGCCTTGCCCTCGGCCTCGGCCCGCAGGGCGGCGGCAGAGCCCTCCAGGGCCTCAATGCGCCCGGGCGGCGGCGGTATCCGCCTCGGTCTGGGCGGAGCGGGCCTGAATCTGCTCCAGCTCCCGGCGCTGCTCGTCCCGGCGGCGGGAGGCGTCGGCGAGCTGGGCGTCGAAATGGGCCAGCCGCTCCTCCAGCTTGAGGATGGCGTCCTCGTGCTGGCGCTGCTGGGCCTGGGCGGTCTCCACCTCGTATGCGGCGGCGGTGGCCTCCCGCCTGGCCTCCTCCATGGCCTGGGCGGCGGCGGCGCGCTGCTCCTCCACACCGGCGCGCTGCCGGTTCAGCCGCTCCAGCTCGTTGGCCCGGCTGAGGATGCCCGCGCTGCGGGACACCGAGCCGCCGGTCATGGAGCCGCCGGGGTTGAGCACCTGGCCGTCCAGGGTGACGATTTTGAAGCGGTGGCCGTATTTGCGGGCCATAGCGATGGCCGCGTCCATATCCTCGGCCATCACGGTGCGCCCCAGCAGATTGGAAAAATCCTCTGGTAGCGGGGTCGAACTGCACCAGCTCGTCCCCCAGGCCCACGAAGCCCGCCTCCCCCCGTACGCCCTGCTCCCGGAAGTCGGAGGGGCGGATGGTGGTCAGGGGCAGGAAGGTGCTCCGGCCGCCGTCCCGGCGCTTGAGGTACTGGATGGCGGCCTTGCCGTCCTCCTCCCGCTCCACCACAATGTGCTGCATGGCCGCCCAGGGCGGTCTCAATGGCCACGGTGCAGTGGTCGGGCACGTGGAGCAGCCCGGCCACCGGGCCGTGGACCCCCTTGAGCTGGCCTCGCCGGGCCTCCCCCATCACCAGCTTCACCGCCTTGGAGTAGCCCTCGTAGAGCTTCTCCATCTCGGAGAGCATGTGGATGCGGGATTGGAGGGCGTTCTCCTCCATCTGGAGCTTGACATGGCGCTCCTCGGCCTCCTTGGCCTTTTTCCGGCGGGACTCTAGCCGCAGGCCATAGCCGTTGAGCACATTCTGGAGGGAATCCCGGTCCTCCCGGGCCTGGGCCAGCTCCTTTTGGGCCGCGTCCCGGCCCTCCTGAAGCTGGCGCACCCGCTCCTCACCGGCGGACAGCTCCTGATGCACCGCCTCATCCCGGTCCAGCAGCTCCTGGGCCGCGGCGGCCAGGGCGGAGAGCAGAGCCTTGGCCTCGGAGGCGGAGGCGTTTTCCACCGCCTCCTTCCGGCGCAGCTCCTCCAGCTCTCCGGCCAGGGTGCCTGCGTAGCGGACGGCCTCCTCGGCCTCCCCCTGTTTCGCGGACAACTCCGCCGCCAGGGCGTCCAGCTCGCCCACCAGCGCCCCCAGACGCTCCTTCCGCTCGGCAATCTGGGCGCCGATGGAGTCGGCCCGGCCCTCCTGCTGCTCCAGCTCCCGCTGGATGCGGTCCCGGTTCTCCAGGTTGTTCTGGATGTTGGCCCGGAGTACCGCCACGGCGTTTTCCAGTCCGTTGGCGTCGGCCTCCCGCTGCATCATCTGGAAGCGGACGCCCTCGGCCTCCACGTCCTTGTCCCGCATCTGGGCGGCGTGCTCCTCGGCGGCGGCGTAGAGGGCCTCCACCGCCCCCTGGGCCTCCTCCTTCTGGCGGACGGCGTTCTCGTAGTCAGACAGGGTCTTGATGGCCCCCGCCCGTATTTTCTCCAACTGCTCCAGCCACAGGGAGATCTCCAGCCCCCGCAGCTCGTCCCGCAGCACCAGGAACTTCCGGGCCTTCTCGCTCTGTGCGCGGAGGGGCTCTACCTGGAGCTCCAGCTCATCGATCTTGTCGTTGATCCGCACCAGGTTCTCCTGGGTGCGCTCCAGCTTGCGCTCGGCCTCCTCCTTCCGGTGGCGGAAGCGGGAGATACCGGCGGCCTCCTCAAAGACCTCCCGGCGGTCGGCGCTCTTGAAGGACAGAATCTCGTCAATGCGGCCCTGCCCGATGATGGAGTAGCCCTCCCGGCCCAGGCCGGTGTCCATAAACAGCTCGTTCACATCCCGAAGGCGGACAGAGCGGCGGTTGATGTAGTACTCGCTCTCGCCGGAGCGGTAGTACCGCCGGGTGACCATCACCTCGCTCTCCTCCATCGGGAAGATGTGGTCGGTGTTGTCCAGCACCAGGGAGACCTCCGCGAAGCCCTGCTGTCTGCGCACCGCCGTGCCGCCAAAGATCACGTCCTCCATCTTGCCGCCCCGCAGGGCCTTGGAGGACTGCTCCCCCATGACCCAGCGGATGGCGTCGGATATATTCGATTTCCCGCTTCCGTTGGGACCCACAATGGCGGTCATGTCCTCCCCAAAGGAGAGTACCGTCTTGTCCGGAAAGGATTTGAACCCCTGGATTTCCAGTGCTTTTAAATACAAGGTCTGCACCTCGCCATGCTTTCATTCTGAATAAATTATTATACCAAGGAACGGCGTCCTTTGCAAACCCTTTTCCATAAAAACGCGGAGCGCCTGAGCGCTCCGCGTCTGGTTTGGTGGTATACAGCGGGCAAACCATTTCGCAGGGGCGGATACCTACATCCGCCCGCCGTACACTAGGTTTTGCACTACCCCAGGCCCTGTGAAGGCCTGACAGGACGGGCGGCCATAAAGGCCGCCCCTACAGAGCCGGACAGCCCCTGCACGTAGGGGCGACCCTTGTGGTCGCCCGCGGGCCGGTTATTCCCCCGCCCTCAGCTTCTCTATCGCGGCCCTGGCCGCGTTCTGCTCCGCCTCTTTTTTGCTGCGGCCGCGGCCCTGGCCGATGGGGATGCCGTTGAGATCCACCTCCACCGAGAAGATCTTGGCGTGATCGGGGCCCTCGGCGCCGATGAGCTGGTAGCCCAACACCTGGCCGCTCTCCCGCTGCACCAGCTCCTGAAGGGCGGTCTTGTAATCGCGGCTGGCGCTCTTCTCCGCCTCCCGGTCCAGGATGAACTTCTGGATGAGCTTCCGGGCCGAGCCGATGCCGCCGTCCAGGTACACGGCGGCCAGCACCGCCTCCACCGCGTCGGCAATGATGGAGGGCCGCTCCCGGCCGCCGCCGGCCTCCTCCCCCTTGCCCAGCTTCAGGTAGGCGCCCAGCTCCAGGCACTGGGCCACTTCCACCAGGCTGCCCTCACACACCAGGGCCGCCCGGGTGCGGGTCAGATCCCCTTCCGGCAGGTCGGGGTGGGTGCGGAACAGGTAGTCGGCCACGACCATACCAAGCACAGAGTCCCCCAGAAATTCCAGCCGCTCATTGCTCTGCAGTCCCTTGGCCTTGTTCTCGTTGGCGTAGGAGCTGTGGGTGAGGGCGTTTTCCAGAAAGGCCCGGTTGGTAAACCGGTAACCCAGCTTTTCTTCCAATGCCTCCATGGCCGATCCTCCTTTCAGCCGGAGCCGGGAGCGGGCTCCTGTCTCTTTGGTTTCTTCAGTCCTCCAGCTTGGACTTGAGGTAGCGGACCAGATCCGCCACGGTGGAGATACCGGACAGATCCTCCTCGTCCATGTCCTCCAGGCCAAACTCCTCTTCCACGGCCATGGTCATCTCCACGATGTCCAGGGAGTCGGCCCCCAGATCCTCAAACGAGGTGTCCATGGTAATGCTGTCCACGTCCACGCCGAACTGTTCGGACAGCAGGGCGGCGAGCTTCTCGAAAATCATGTTCATCTACTCCTGTCGCTTCCGTCGTTCCCGACGGTGTCATTGCACTATGATAATAGGCAAGTTTCTCCCGCCTGTCAATAGGAAAGTCAAAATTTTCCCATTTACTCACTGCGCAGGCGCATGTGGTCGATATTTTCGGTGATGTCCTCAATAATGCCGGAGGCCGCGAAGCTCTGGGCCTGGCGGATGGCGTTCTTGATGGCGAAGGCGTCGGAGGAGCCGTGGGCCTTGATGACGGGCTTGGAGATGCCGATGAGGGGGGTGCCGCCCACCTCCCCGGCGTCCATCATCTTCTTGAAGTCCCGCAGGCCTCCGGAAACCAGCACCGCCGCCAGCTTGGTGAGCAGGTTCTTCTTGAACATGGCCTTGAGCTGCTTTGCCATGAAGCCGCCGGTGCCCTCCATGGTCTTGAGGAAGATGTTGCCGGAGTAGCCGTCGGACACGATCACGTCCACCTCGCCGTACACCGCCTCCCGGGCCTCCACGTTGCCCACGAAGTGGATGCGCCCGGCCTTGCCCGCCTCGGTGAGCAGGGCGTAGGCCTCCCGCTGGAGGTCGGTGCCCTTGGAGGGCTCGGCGCCAATGTTGAGCAGGCCCACCTTGGGCTCGGGGCGCTTGAGCACCCGCTCGGCGTAATAGGAGCCCATAAAGGCGAACTGGAGCAGATACTCCGGCGTACCCTCCGCCGTGGCGCCGCAGTCGATGAGCACCGCGCCGCCGCCGCCGGTAGGCACCACCGGGGCCATGGCCGCCCGGCGGATGCCCCGGATGCGCTTGACTATCAGCGTGGCCGCCGACAACAGCGCCCCCGTGCTGCCCGCGGAGACAAAGGCCGCCCCGTCCCCGTTCTTCAGCAGGTTCAGGCCCACGGTCAGGGAGGAGTCCTTCTTCTCCTTAAAGGCGGTGGCCGGGTTGTCGCACATCTCCACCACCTCGGAGGCGTGGACAATCTCCAGCCCCGGGGCAGTTCGCCGATGCCGTCCTCCTTGAGCACCTTGAGGATGTCCTCCCCCCGGCCCACCAGAATGACTTCCACGCCCAGCTCCCGCACCGCAGCGAGGGCGCCCCGCACGTTGGAGACGGCGTTGTCGCCGCCCATGGCGTCTACGATGATCTTCATATGTTCTCCTCCACTTTCTCTGTTCATTCCTGGATAAACGGCAGCAGCGGGCGGGCACCCGGCGGGGCGGGGCCGCCCAGCGTTCCTGTAGGGGGCGATGCCCTCATCGCCCCGCCCCATCGTCTTGCCGCAGAGGCCGGGGCTCGTCCGTAAGGCCCAGGAGATAGTCGGCGCTGATGTTGTAGTGCTCACACAAAAGGGCAAGCTTGGCAAAGGTAGATGCCTTGCGGCCATTTTCCATTTCACCAATTTGATTTTGTTTGATACCGAGAAAATCGGCCAAGTCTTTTTGAGTTTCTCCCCTATCTTTTCTTAGGCATTTTAGCCGTGTGCCAAACAAATCATTGGAATACACCGAATCCCCTTGATTTCCCACTAATAGCGTGTATACTAAATCCACACTATTAGTGGGGTGTTGATAAAATGAATGATTTCCTACAGCAGCTCTTAGAACATGAGCTGGATAACAGGCACTTGATTTCCGTCAAGCCCCCGGCTATCAAGAGCGGCTGGAGCGCATCAGCGCCTGCCACGACCAGATCCGCGCCTCCCTCGGGCTGGATTTTCTCGACCGCCTCAACGATCTGGAGGGCGAAATGTCCGATTATGAGCGGCTGGCCTGCTTCCGGCACGGCTTCCGTCTGGCCGGGCGTCTCCTCATGGAACTGCTGCCTTGAGCAGCGGGCGGATGTGGGCATCCGCCCCTACAGGCGTGCGCGGCAGGGCGGGCGACCACAAGGGTCGCCCCATGCGTTTGGGCCGCCCAGCGTTCCTGTAGGGCGGCCTTTATGGCCGCCCGTTCTGTACGATCCCCAGGGTGTCGGTGCGGGAACCCCGCGGCAGTGGGCGGATGTGGGCATCCGCCCCTACGGACGTGCGCCCGGCAGGGCGGGCGACCACAAGGGTCGCCCCTACGTGTTGGGGCCGCCCGGTGCTCCTGTAGGGGCGGCCTTTGTGGCCGCCCCTACCGCCAGTCCAGCCCGTCCAGAAGCTCCAAGGCCCGTTTGGACAGCTCGGCGTTCTTGTTCCGCTTGCCCTTGACGCGGTAGCCCAGGGGCGGGATGATGCCGAAGTTTACGTTCATCGGCTGGAAGTCGGTGACGCCTCGTTGCTGATATAGCGCGCCAGGGCCGACGGCGGTCTCCTGGGGGAAGTCCACGGGGGGCTTGCCCTCCAGCCGCCGGGCCAGCTCCACGGCGGCCAGGAAGCCGGAGGCGGTGGACTCCACATAGCCCTCCACGCCGGTGATCTGCCCGGCGAAGCAGACGCGGGGCTCCTTCTTCACCCGGTAATAGCGGTCCAGCAGCCGGGGGGAGTCCAGATAGGTGTTGCGGTGCATGACGCCGTAGCGCACGAACTCGGCGTTTCTCAGCGCCGGAATCATGGAGAACACGCGCTTCTGCTCCGGCCATTTCAGGTGGGTCTGGAAGCCCACCAGGTTGTAGATGGTGCCGTCGGCGTTGTCCCGGCGGAGCTGCACCACGGCGAAGGGCTCCCTGCCGGTCTTGGGATCGTTCAGGCCCCGGGGCTTGAGGGGCCGTAGCACAGGGTCTGCTTCCCCCGGCGGGCCATGACCTCCACGGGCATACAGCCCTCGAACACATGCTTGTCCTCAAAGCCGTGAACCTCCGCCTCCTGGGCGGCGCACAGCTCGGTCCAGAAGGCGTCGTACTCCTCCTCCGTCATGGGGCAGTTGATGTAGTCCGGGGTACCCCTGTCGTAGCGGGAGGCGAAGAAGGCGCTCTCCATGTCCACGCTCTCGAAGGTGACCAGGGGGGCCGCCGCGTCGTAGAAATTGAGGGTGCGGCTCTCAGGGAAGAAGGCCCGGATGGCCTCCGCCAGCGGGTCGGAGGTCAGGGGGCCGGAGGCCACGATCACGTTCCCCAACTCCGGGATTTGGGTGACCTCCCCCTCCTCCACGGTGATGAGGGGGTGGGAGCGAAGCTTCTCCGTCACCGCATGGGCGAACCCGTGGCGGTCCACCCCCAGGGCGCCCCCCGCCTCCACCCGGTGGGCGTCGGCGCAGGTCAGGATCAGGGAGTCCATGCGGCGCAGCTCCTCCTTGAGCAGGCCCACCGCGTTCTCCAACTGATCCGAGCGCAGGGAGTTGGAGCACACCAGCTCCCCAAACCACTCGGTATGGTGGGCGGGGGTCATTTTGGAGGGCTTCATCTCCCGCAGGGTGACGGGGACGCCCCGCCGGGCGAGCTGCCACGTGGCCTCCGAGCCCGCCAGGCCCGCGCCGATTACAATAACTGGTTCCATGGGTTCCTCCTTGTGTGGGACTCAGCGGATGAAGTGGGTGCGCAGAGGCTCCTCCCGCTCCGGCAGGCCGTACTTCTCCCGGCCCAGGGCGATGCTCTTGACCAGGAAGGCCATATTCCGGGCCAGGGTGCGCATGGTCTGGAGGCCCTCGGCGTCCTGAGCGGCCTCGCCGGGCAGGCGGCCGTGGATGCTGTTCCAGTACTGGCTGGAGGCCACCGGCATGCCGCTGATGGTAAAGAATTTGTTCAGCTCGTCAAAGGTGGAGGACAGGCCGCCCCGCCGGGCCGCCGCCACGGCGGCCCCACCTTCATGGTCTTGTCAAAGGGGTGGAGTAAAACAGCCGGGTCAGCAGGGCCACCAGGGTGGCGTTGGCCGAGGCGTAGTACACCGGGCTGCCCACCACCAGCCCGTCGCAGGCCTCCAGGTTGGGGGCCAGCTCGTTCACCAGATCGTCGAACACGCACCGGCCCAGCTCGGCGCACTTGCCGCAGGCGATACACCCCGGATAACCCGGTTTCCCACCTGCACCCGCTCGGTCTCCAGACCCTCGGCGGCAAACACGGCCTCCATCTCGTCCAGGGCGGCGGCGGTATTGCCGTTGGGCCGGGACTTCCGTTGAGCAGCAGAATCTTCATGCCAACACGCTCCTTTTCCAGGTTACACGCCCATACACCCCCCCACCAGGGCGATGACCGCCAGATGGGCGGGATAGAAGGCGTAAAAGAACCACTTGGGAATCCGGATGCCGGAGTGGGTGCGGCAGAGGATCAGCGGCAGGGCCAGCAGGCCGAAGATCGTCCAGTTGACGGCGTGGCCGCCCACCACCAGGGCCAGGGGGTCCTCCAGGGAGCCGCCCACAGGGCGGGAATCCAGAACAGGGTATACAGCCCGCCAGCAGGGCGGACTTGTTCCGGCAGAAGTAGAAGATCAGCATCAGAATGCGCCGTTGTAGTTGTAGTCAAAGCTTCCGAAGGCCAGCACCAGAACCCCCAGCACGAGGAGCCACCAGCGCCGGGTGGTCAGCCCCCACATGGCCAGCAGGCTGAGGAAGAGGGTGAAGAAGATGTTCCAGTTGGTCAGGTTGCCCAGGATGTCGTCGGCGTTGAAGGCGAGAATCCAGAAGGGCTGGGACACCACGGCGAAAATCGCCAGCCGCCCTAGGTAGCGCCTGATGTCGTGGGTGTAGAGCAGGCCCACCGTCATACAGTAGCAGAACAGGGGGAAGGCCAGCCGGCCGATCCACCGGAACACGGGGATCTCCGGGAAAAGCCCCGCCGATGTGATCCACCAGCATGGCGGCGATGGCGACCAGTGAGCAGGTCGGTGTCCAGGTTGGTGCGCAGCTTTCTCTCTTGGGGTTCCATGATCTCATTCCTCCGGTATTTCAACTGAGTCTGCCGTCAGGGGGAATCCCTGACGGCTTCCACCGGTGGAAGCGGGCCTCAGGCCTCGCTCTTGGTCTTGGCCGCGGCTTTTTTCGCCGCCGGTTTCTTTGCCGCCGTCTTCTTGGGAGCGGCGGTTTTCTTGGCGGCCGCCGTCTTCGCGGCCGGCTTTTTGGCGGCGGTCTTTTTGGCCGCCGCCTTTTGGGCGGGCTTCTTCTCCTCCTCGGGAGGGGCGCCCTCCGCCGGGCTCTCCGCGGAGGCGGCCTTTTTCTTGTAGCCCCGCTGATCCTCGGGCAGGAAGTTGGGGCACTCCGGGTTGATGCAGAAGGGCTTCTTGAACCCCGGCCCGACTTCTTGAACAGGGTGTGGCCGCACTCGGGGCAGGTCTCCTTCACCGGCACGTCCCAGGTCATGAAGTCGCACCGCTTGGCCTCGTCCTTGTTGGAGTTGTTCTCGCAGCCGTAGTAGGCGTATCCCCGCTTGGAGGTCTTTTTGAGGATCTTGCCGCCGCACTTGGGGCACTTGCCGGGCATCTCGATGACGATGGGCTGGGTGTGGTCGCACTCCGGCCAGCCGGGGCAGGCCAGGAAGCGGCCGAACCGGCCGGACTTATACACCAGATTGCGCCCGCACTTGGGGCAGATCACGTCGGACACCTCGTCGGGCACCTTGATGCGCTCGCCGTCCAGATCCGCCTCGGCCTTCTGGAGCTCCTGCTCAAAGTCGCCGTAGAAGTCGCCCAGCAGGCTCTTCCAGTCCACCTTGCCGGTCTACACCTCGTCCAGCCGCTCCTCCATGGTGGCGGTGAAGGTGGTATCCACGATGTCGGTGAATTTGTCCTTCATCAGGCCGGTGACCACCTCCCCCAGGGGAGTGGGGCGGAGGTTCCTGCCCTCCTTCACCACGTACTCCCGGTCCAGGATGGTGGAGATGGTGGGGGCGTAGGTGGAGGGGCGGCCGATGCCCTTCTCCTCCAGGGCCTTGATCAGCGTGGCCTCGGTGTAGCGGCTGGGGGGCTGGGTGAAGTGCTGGTCGGGCTTGAGGGCCTCCAGCTTCAGGGCCTCCCTCCTTCAGATCGGGCAGGGGGACTGGAACGCCTCCTCCTCCTCGTCCTTCCCCTCCACGTACACGGCGGTGTAGCCGGAGAACTTGAGGGCCGAGTGGGTGGCCCGGAAGGTGTATCCCGCGGAGGCCACCTCGATGGACACGCTGTCGTACACGGCAGAGGCCATCTGGCAGGCCAGGAAGCGGCTCCAGATGAGCTTATAGAGCTTATACTGCTCGGCGGTGAGGGACTTTCTGATGTCCTCCGGGGTCAGGTTCACGTTGGAGGGCCGGATGGCCTCGTGGGCGTCCTGGGCGCCGGATTTGGTCTTGTAGACCCGGGCCTTGCCGGGGTAGTAGTCCGCGCCGTAGCGGGCGAGGATGAAGTCCTTCGCGGCGGCGGTGGCCTCGTCGGACAGGCGGAGGGAGTCGGTACGCATATAGGTGATCAGACCCACTGTGCCCTCCCCTCGATGTCCACGCCCTCATAGAGCTGCTGGGCGATGGACATGGTACGCCGGGGGGTCATGTTGAGCTTGCGGCTGGCCTCCTGCTGGAGGGTGGAGGTGATGAAGGGGGGGGCGCGGGGTTGCGCTGCTTGTCCTGGCGCTTGACGCCGGTGACGGCGAAGGGGGCGTTCTTCACCGCCTCCATGACGGCGTTGACCTCCGCCTCGCTGTTCAGCTCCACCTTCTTCTCCCGGCCGTAGAAGCTGGCCTTGAACTGCCCCAGGTTGGGGGCGATGCGGGAGAGATCAGCGTCCAGGGACCAGTACTCCTGGGGGACGAAGGCCTTGATGTCGGCCTCCCGCTCGCACACCAGCCGGGTGGCCACCGACTGCACCCGCCCGGCGGACAGGCCCCGGCGGATCTTCTTCCACAGCAGGGGAGATCTGATAGCCCACGATGCGGTCCAGCACCCGGCGCGCCTGCTGGGCGTTCACCAGATCCATGTCGATGGCCCGGGGGTGGGCGATGGAGTCGTTGACCACCTTCTTGGTGATCTCGTTGAAGGTCACCCGGTAGGTCTTGTCGTCCGGGATGCCCAGCATCTCCTTCAGGTGCCAGGAGATGGCCTCGCCCTCCCGGTCCGGGTCGGTGGCGAGGAACACTTTCTCACTCTTCTTGGCGGATTTTTTCAGCTCGTCAATGACCTCTTCCTTGCCCTTAATGGGCTGGTAGTTCAGTTCAAAGCCGTGCTCCACGTCCACGCCCAGCTTGCTCTTGGGCAGGTCGCGCACATGGCCCATGGAGGCCTTCACCTCATAGCCCGGGCCCAGATATTTGCCGATGGTCTTGGCCTTCGCCGGAGACTCGACGATCACCAAATTCGATTTTGCCACAGCATAGTACTCCTTACATACTTAGTCGTCAAAGCGGACGGCAGCGGTAAACCGCTTGCCGGGAAGCTCATTCAGATAGCCCTGAGCCTGCAGCAGGGTCAGGGCAGTGTTCACCCGCCGGGCGGGAATCTCGGTGCGGCCCACGATCTCGTCGGGCACCAGGGCGCGGCCGCTCAGCAGGGCGAAGATGGCCCGCTGTTCGTCCCCATGGCCTCCAGCTCACTCCGGGGCGCAGAGGGAGGATACCTCTCCGCCGGACGGGGCACCGGCTCCGGCGCCGGCTCGGCCGCCGCCTCCAGCCGCGCCTCCGCCCCCCGGGACAGCGAAGGGGCCTGCCGCACCTTATGGGGAAAGCGTGTCACATATTCCACCAGAATATCCTGGGCCGAGCGGATCAGCTTGGCCTCGCCCCGGGCGATCAGGCCGTTGGTGCCCGCCCTCATGGGCGCGTCCGCCGGACCGGGACGGCGAACACCTCCCGGTTCTGGTCCAGGGCCAGCCGGGCGGTGATCAGCGTGCCGCTGTGCTCGGCGGCCTCCACCGCCGCCACGCCCGCGGACAGGCCGCTGAGGATGCGGTGGCGGATGGGGAATCGCCACCCCTCAGGCGGGGTGCCGGGCGGGTTCTCCGACAGGATGGCCCCCGCGGCGGTCACGTCCTCGTAGAGTCCCTGGTTGCGCCGGGGGTAGACCACGTCCACCCCGCCGGCCAGCACCGACACCGCCGGGCCGCCGCCCTGGAGGGCCCCTTGAGGGCGGCCGCGTCGATGCCCTGTGCCAGGCCGGAGAGCACCAGCGCCCCCGACCGGGCCAGCTCCAGGCCCAGCCGCCCCGCCATGGCCACGCCGTAGGGGTACACTCCCGGGCCCACGATGGCGACGGCCAGCTCCTCGTCAAAGCGGAAGAGCCGCCCCTTCACATAGAGCACCAGGGGAAAGTCGTGGAGCTGGAGCAGACGCTCCGGGTAGGCCGCGTCCTGATAGGTCAGCAGGGTGGCCCAGCCGGTCGCAGTCGCCCAGGATGCGCTCCGCCCGCTCCAGGGACTTGTCCGCCAGGGAGCGGCAAAGCTTTCACTCAATGAAAGCAGTTCGTACTCCCCGGGGTCGGCGAAGTAGGCCGCCTCTGCGGTGCCGAACCGGCGCACCAGCGCCGCGGCCGTCTCGGGCCGGAGGCCCTCCCGGGTGGTGAGCCACAGCAGATAGGTTAACGCAGCCACGGGATTGCCTCCTTCCGGCTGTTGTCTTGTTCTGTGCCGCGCCAGCCCACCGGGGTGGGGCCGTCCGCTGGGGCGGCCTGGCTCAGCGCCAGCCCTCCCAGAGCACCACAGACGCCGCCACGGCGGCGTTGAGGGACTCGCAGCGGTCCCGCATGGGGATTTTCAAAGTCGCCCGGCAGGCGTCCAGCACCGGCTGGGACACCCCCCGCCCCTCGCTGCCGATGACCACGGCGGCGCCCTCCAGCGGGACGGCGCGGATGTCCTCCGTGTCGTCCCGCAGGGCGGTGGCATACAGGGGCGGCCGACCGGGCCAGCAGGCCGGTCAGCTCCTCCAGCGTCCCCTCCCACACCGGCAGGCGGAAGCAGGCCCCATGGTGGCGCGCACCGTCTTGGGGCAAAGGGCTCGGCGCAGCCGGGCAGCAGGAACAGCCCCGCCGCCCCGAAGGCGTCGGCGGTGCGCCAGACGGTGCCCACGTTGCCGGGGTCCTGCACCCCGTCCAGCACCAGCAGGCGGCCCTCCGGCAGCGCCTCCGGCGGAGCGGTGTCCGGCGTCCGGCACACGGCCAGCATGCCCTGGGGGTCTCCACGGTGGACACCGCCCGCAGCAGCGCCTCCGGCACCTCCACCACCCGCACCCCGGCGGGCAGCTCCGCCGGGGGGGCGGTTCCCTCCGCCACCACCAGCAGCTCCGGCGGCGGCCCCAGCGCAGGGCCTCCCCACCAGCTTGACCCCTTCACAGAGGAATACCCCCTGGGCCCGGCGGGCCTTTTTCTCCGCCCCCAGCCTGCGCAGGCGGGTGATCAGCGGATTTTGCCGGCTGGTGATGCGCTCCATGGCGGTCCTCCTTACAAATCCTGGAGATGGTTGATGTCCTCCGTGCGGCCCAGGGCCACCACCGCATCGCCCGGCTCAATGACATAGCTGGCGCCGGGGGCCACGTTCAGCGCCCCGTCCTTACCCCTGCGCACGGCGATGATGTTGACCTTGTAACGGGCCCGAACATCCAGATTTTGAATCGTTTCGTAGTGACACTCCTTGGGCACGGCGGTCTCCACGATGCCGAAATCCTCGCTCAGCTCAATGAAGTTGAGCACGTTGGAGCTGGAGAGCCCCTGGGCCAGCTTGACCCCCATCTCGTGCTCGGGGAACACCACCCGGTCCGCCCCGATCTTCTCCAGCACCTTGCGGTGGACGTGGCTCTGTGCCTTGCAGATGACCCGCTTGACCCCAATCTCCTTCAGATTGAGCGTGATAAGGGCGGAGTTTCCGATATCGTCTCCCACCGCCACCACGGCGCAGTCGTAGTTGCGCACGCCCAGGGCCCGCAGAACCGAGGGGTCCCTGGCGTCGCCGGTGACGGCGTGGGTGACCTTTTCGGCCACCCTCTGCACGTGATCCTCCCGCTCGTCCACAGCCAGCACCTCGTGGCCCAGGGAGCTGAGCTCCGTGGCCACGGCGCTGCCGAACCGGCCCAGGCCGATGACAACAAAGGTTTTCATAACAGGGAAAGCACTTCCTTTTCTCCTGACGCGGCGCGTCAGCCGATCATGACGTTCATCTCAGGGTATTTGATCTTGGCCGGATGCCTGTTTCCGGTGATAAAGGCGATGGAGAAGGACAGGATGCCCACACGGCCCATATACATCAGCAGGATCAGCAGCCCTGGGAGAAGGGGTGAGGGTGGGGTGATCCGGTGGTCAGGCCCACCGTGCCCATGGCGGAGGCCACCTCAAAGGCGCTGTCCAGGTAGGGCAGATCCTCCACCGTGGACACCACCATGGAGCTGAACACAAAGACAAACAGCACCACCAGCGCCAGAGTCATGGCATTGAGCACCCGGCGGTAGTGGATCGCCCGGCCGCGGAAGGTGACCTGCTCCCGGCCCATGAGGCCGGAGCGCAGGGCCAGCAGCAGCACGCCCACCGTGGCGGTCTTGATGCCGCCGGCGGTAGAGCCGGAGGAGCCGCCGATGAGCATCAGCACGCAGGACATGGCCTTGCTGGTGTCGCTGAGGCCGCCCTGGCCGATGGAGTCGAAGCCGGCGGTGCGCAGGGTGACGGACTGGAACAGGGCGTTGAGTCCCTTCTGCCAGAGGGGCATGTACCCCAGGGTGGCGGGATTGTCAAACTCCTCCATCAGGAAGAACAGGGCGCCCCCCACGATCAGCACGGCGGTGATGAGGAGCACCATCTTGCTGTAGACCGACAGCCTGCTCCAGCACCGCTTGTCCACAATGTCCTCCACACGAAGAAGCCCAGGCCGCCCACCACAATGAGGGCGGCGGTGGTGCCCAGCATCAGGGGGTTGTCGTTGTAGCCGGCCAGGCTGCTAAAGGCACCGAAGCGCCCTCCCAGCAGATCAAAGCCCGCGTTACAGAAGGAGGAGACCGCGTGGAACACGGCGTGCCAGGTGCCCTTGAGAAAGCCGAACTCCGGGATGAGGCACACCGACATGAGCACCGCCCCGCCGTCTCCATGGCGAAGGTGCCGATGAGGGCGTGGCGCACCACCCGCACCACCCCGTCCATGTCGTTGAGGTTGAGGGTGGACACCATGATAAGCCGCTCCGACAGGCCAATACGCCGGTGGAGGGCGAAGGAGACGAGGGTGATGACCGTCATGAAGCCCAAGCCGCCCAACTGGATCATGGTCAGGATGACCGCCTGACCGAACAGAGTCCACTGGGTCCACGTGTCCACCAGGATCAGGCCGGTGACGCAGGTGGAGGAGGTGGCGGTGAACAGTCCGGTGAAGAACCCGGCGCTCTGTCCGTCCCGGGAGGCGATGGGCAGGGTCAGCAGCAGCGCCCCGATCAGAATAATCGCCGCGAAGGAGCCCGCCACGATCCGGGTGGCGTTGAGGCTCCGGCTGCGGATAAAGCTGTCCCGCAGCCAGAGCGCGCATTTCTTGATCAAAGCCTTGGCCTCCTTAAGGGTGGGATGGAAACGATTTTGACGCAGAAAAGCATGCCGAAGGAAGGATTCCCTTCGGCATGCTCATTCAGTCCGGCGAATTCCAGCCGGGGATGGGAGCAGCGGGGGTATGAAACGCCCGGTCAGCACGCAGATATTCACTTCCCAGGCGCTTCTCCATGGCTCTCCTCATACCCCTTGCACTTGCTCCCGCTTCCCAGGACAGACCGGCTCAATACAGCTTGGCCCGCCGGAATGTGGTCGTCCACCATCAGGCAGTGGAGCTTCTCCACGCCCTCCTCGTGGTGTACCGCGGAGATGATCATGCCGCAGGAGTCAATGCCCATCATCTTGCGGGGCGGCAGGTTGGTAATGGCGATGAGGGTCTTGCCCACCAGCTCCTCCGGCTCATAGGTGTCGTGGATGCCGCTCAGGATCACACGATCCTCGCCGGTGCCGTCATCCAGAACGAACTTCAGCAGCTTCTTGCTCTTGGGCACGGCGGTGCACTCCTTGACCTTCACGGCCCGGAAGTCGGACTTGGCAAAGGTCTCGAAGTCCACGAACTCCTGGAACAGGGGCTCAATCTCCACCTTGGAGAAGTCCACCGGGCCCTGCTCGGCGGCGGGGACAGCGCAGTTGGTTCCAGCCGCGGCGCGCTTGGCGGACTCAGGCTTGTCCAGGGGCTTCATGGTGGGGAAGAGGATCACGTCGCGGATGGAGTCGGAGTCGGTGAGCAGCATCACGCAGCGGTCGATGCCGATACCCATGCCGCCCGTGGGGCAGGCCGTACAGGGCGTTGATGAAATCCTCGTCCATCATGCCGGCCTCGTCGTTGCCCATCTCACGCAGGGCCAGCTCGTGCTCGAAGCGGCCGCGCTGGTCGATGGGATCGTTGAGCTCGGAGAAGGCGTTGGCAAACTCACAGTGGTTGATAAACAGCTCGAAGCGCTCGGTGAGGCGGGGATCCTTGGGGGAGCGCTTGGTCAGCGGGGACACCTCCACCGGATACATGGTGATGAAGGTGGGCTGGATCAGCTTCTCCTCCACCCGCTGGTCAAAGGCCTCGTACAGGGCGGTGCCCCAGGTGCGCTCGCAGCCCTCCAGATCGATGCCCTTGGCCTCGGCGGCCTTGCAGGCCTCCTCGTCGTCGGAGATGGCCTCAAAGTCCACACCCACATACTCCCGGACGGCATCGATCATGGTCATGCGCTTCCAGCCGGGAGTCAGGTCAATCTCGTTGCCCAGCCAAGTCACACGATAGGAGCCCAGGATCTCCTTGGCAGCGGTGGAGAGAACCCCCTCGGCAATGTCCATCATGTCGTGGAAGTCGGCATAGGCCTCATAGAGCTCGATGGTGGTGAACTCCGGGTTGTGCTTGGGATCCATGCCCTCGTTGCGGAAGATGCGGCCGATCTCATACACCCGCTCAAAGCCGCCCACAGTGAGCCGCTTCAGGTTCAGCTCGGTGGCGATGCGCATATACATGTCGATGTCCAGGGTGTTGTGGTGGGTGATGAAGGGCCGGGCGGTGGCGCCGCCGGAGATGGTGTTGAGGACAGGGGTCTCCACCTCCAGGTAGTCCCGCTCGTCCAGATACCGGCGCATATGCTTGATGAAGGCGGTGCGGATACGGAAGGCACGGCGCGTCCTCGTTCATGATCAGATCCACATAGCGCTGGCGGTAGCGCATCTCCTTGTCGGTCAGGCCGTGGAATTTCTCGGGCAGAGGCTGGAGGGACTTGGAGAGAAGCGTCACCTTGTGGGCCTTGACGGAGATCTCGCCCCGCTTGGTCTTAAAGACCTCGCCTTCCACGCCCACGATGTCGCCGATGTCGGTCTTTTGAACTTGGCGAAGGCCTCCTCGCCCAGCTCGTCCACGCGGACGTAGAGCTGGATGCGGCCCTTGCCGTCCTGCAGATCGCAGAACACGGCCTTGCCCATGCCCCGCTTGGACATGATGCGGCCGGCCACGGAGGTCATAGCGCCCTCCAGGGCCTCAAAGCCCTCCTTAATGTCGGCGGAGTGGTGCTTCACCACAAATTTGGTGATCTGGAAGGGGTCCTGGCCCGCGTCCTGCAGCTCCTTGAGCTTGGCGCGGCGGATCAGGCGCTGTTCGGACAGGGACGGCTGCTCCTCGGGCTGGTTGACGCTTCTCTCTTCTGTGCTCATGACTCTGCTCCTTACTTTTGAATCTCTAAAATACGGTACCTCAGTACGCCGGCGGGGGCCTCCACCTGAACCTCGTCACCCACTGCGTTGCCCAGCAGGGCCTTGCCGAAGGGGGAGTCCTCGGAGATACGGCCGTTCATGGGGTCGGCCTCCTGGGAGCCCACCACCTGGTAGCTCTCCTCCTCCTCGAACTCCAGATCCAGTACCTTGACCTTGGAGCCCAGGCGGACGGAATTGGGGTCGGTCTCATGCTCCTCGATGACCACATAGTTGGCCAGGATGTTCTCCACCTCCGCGATGCGGGAGTAGAGCTTACCCTGCTCGTTCTTGGCCTCGTCGTACTCACTGTTCTCGGACAGGTCGCCGAAGGAGCGGGCCTCCTTGATCTGGTCGGCGACCTCCTTCTCCCGGACGGTCTTCAGATAGTTGAGCTCCTGCTTGAGCTCCTCCAAGCGCTCCGCGCTCAGCTTAAATTCTTTCGCCATTGCCGTATGCGCACACCTTTCTTTTGCTTCTTCCTTATCGGTCAAAGGCCTCAACCAGGCCTCTTCTGAAATCTCAACAGAAACATTACGCCACGTTAATACGATATTATAGGTAGTTTCCCACCTTCTGTCAAGTCAATTATTTCCCATCATGTGGCATGAATCCGGATCTGTCCCTCTGTCAGGCGGCCGCACTCCCACAACAGGGACAGCAGCGGAAGGGGGGCCAGGTCCGGCGGCAGCCCCCCCTCCTCCAGTATGGGGCGCAGGCCGGCCAGCCCGGGCACGGGGCCGTACAGCCGGAGCACCGTTCCCCTCTCCTCCCCGCCCGGGCCGAAGGCCAGGGTCACGTCGGGGGCCGCCCCGCCGGGCCGCAGCACCGCCGCGCCATACTCCTCCCGCAGCCACGCCGCCAGTTCCTCCCCCTCGCCGGGCACATCCACCACCAGATGGCGCACCTGGGGACACAGGCGCGCCGCCGCAGCAAACAGCGGCCGGCTCACCCGGGGGCCGGACAGGGCCACAGTGGCCCGCACCCGCAGTATGCCCGCCCGCCGGAGCGCGGCCAGGGCCAGGGGGACGGCGATAGCCTGGCAGAAGGGCTCCAGGTCCACACTCCGCAGCCCCTGTCCCTCCAGCGCGGGCCAGTCGGGAAAATCCTCCGCCGTCAGCGCCCGCCGTACTCCTGCGCGGTACAGGGCCGCCGCCCCCTGCTCCGCCCGTCTCTTCCGCCTGTCATCCCGCAGACCGGGGCGGACCGGCACCGACACCCGCAGACAGCGCAGGCCCAGCACCCGCTCCTCCGTCACCACCGGGCGGCGGCCCCGCCGCTCCTCCAGCGCCACAATTCCCACCAACCCCATCACCTCGGGAACAGGATATGCGCCGGGGCCCGGTTTATGAGGGCGGAGGATATAGGAAGCGCCGGGGGTTAGTGCCCCCGGCGCTTCTCCTTCTTTTTCTCCTGGCGGAGGCGGAACCTGCGCTCCTCCTCCGCCGCGTCCCTTTGGCGATGCCGCTGCGCCCGTTCCGCCCTGCGCGCCTCCCACTGGAGCTGGAGGGCCTGCTGGGCCTTCGTGCCGACGCCGGTTTTCTCTGGACGGTTCCGCGCCTGCCGCCGGACCCGCTTGGGATTCTCCCGACCGGATGGACGCCGGGGCGCCTCTACCGCTGGACTAAAGTCCAGGCCCCGCCACGCCGACAGGAGCCACTGCCAAACCTCTCCGTCCTTCGGCTCGGCGCCGAAGGTATGGCGGCACACCTCCAGGCGCCCCTCCGCCTCCCGCTCATACACGCCCACCCAGAAGGGGTCGGCAAACCAGACCGTCAGCCTCGCATAGCCGCATTCCATATGAAGTTGTCCTCCTTAAATATAGGTCTTGCGCGGAGCGCGGACAACCAAGGAGGCAGGTTACTGACGGTCCCCGGGGGGCGGGACCCCCCGGACCGCGCCCGGACTACCAACCGGGCCGTGTTTTCGTTCCGCCCTCTGATTATCACCCCGGTTCCGCCGCTTGTCAACCCCGCGCCTCACCTTTCCTTTACGATATCTTACAAAGAGTTTAGCTTGTTTTACACCACGCTGATAGCGCACTCCCCAATCTATCCGCTATCATGGCAGCGTACCGAGCGCATCAAAATAACTTTGGAGGAATCAGAATGAATTGGAAGCGTCCCCTGGCCCTGTCCACGGCCGCCCTGACGCTGGGCACGGCCCTGGCTGCCTGCGGCAATCCCACGGCCGCCGCGCCCGATCCCACCCCCACGCCTGCCGCCGAGGTTCAGTCCCTCTCCACCACCGGCTCCACCGTCAAAGCCCCCAAATACGTGTTTCTCTTCATTGGCGACGGCATGAGCTATCCCCAGATCCAGTCCACATCCGATTTCCTGGGTGCGCTGAACGACGCCGACTATCGGCAGGCCCAGCCCAGCCTGGACGACAACGGCGGAGCCATTCTGGACGGTCCCGAGTACCTCAACTTCATGAACTTTGAGGCCGCCGGCTCCGCCGTGACTTATGACTCCAACTCCTTTGCCCCCGACTCCGCCTCCACCGCCACCTCCATCTCCACCGGCTACAAGACCTACTCCGGCTCCATCAACGTGGACGAAACCGGCACCATTTCCTACGAAACCATTGCCGAACAGCTCCACGCCCAGAAGGGCTATTCGGTGGGCGTCATTACCTCCGTCAACCTCAACCATGCCACCCCTGCCGCCTTCTATGCCCACCAGGCCAGCCGTAATGACTACTACGACATCGGCCTGGAGCTCATCGACTCCGGCTTTGAGTACTTCGCCGGCGGCGGCCTGCTCAAGCCCACCGGCGCCGAGGGAGATCAGGCCGATCTGTACGCCCTGGCGGAAAAGGCGGGCTATCATGTGGTCAAGACCCAGGCTGAGGCCGAGCAGGTCACCGGCGGCCCGGTGGTAATCATCGACGAGCACCTGGCCGACAGCGACGCCATGGCCTACGAGATCGACCGCACCGACGACATGTGGGCCCTGGCCGACTACGTGGAAAAGGGAATTGAGGTGCTCTCCCAGGACAAGGACGGCTTCTTTATGATGTGCGAGGGCGGCAAGATCGACTGGGCCTGCCACGCCAACGACGCCGCCTCCACCATCCACGACACGCAGGCCCTGGCCGATGCGGTACAGGTGGCCATCGACTTCGCCAAGGAGCACGCCGATGAGACCCTGATCCTGGTCACCGGCGACCACGAAACCGGCGGCCTCACCATCGGCTTTGCCGGCACCGACTACGACACCTATCTGGATCTGCTGGAGAGCCAGAAGATCTCCTACGCCAAGTTCGACAGCGACTACGTGTCCAGGTACAAGGAGGACAAGACCTCCTTTGAGGATGTCCTGAAGGATGTGGAGGCGCTCTTCGGCCTCAAGCCCCAGGGCGAGGAGGGCGATAAGCTGGTGCTCACCGACTACGAGCTGGAACAGCTCCGCGCCGCCTACGAAAAGAGCGTCAACGGCACCGCTGCCAGCCAGTACGAGCAGGAGGAATATGTGCTCTACGGCACCTACGAGCCTCTGAGCGTCACCCTCACCCACATCATCAACAACAAGTCCGGCATCTCCTTCACCTCTTACAGCCACACCGGCCTGCCCGTGGCCGTGCTGGCCCACGGTGTTAACGCCGGGCAGTTCAACGGCTACTACGACAATACTCAGATCTATCACAAGCTGGCCGGCATGCTCGGCATAGCCTAACCCCTGCTTTCCCACTTCCATAGCCGAGGCGGATGGGGTCTCCCGACCCCATCCGCCTCGGCGCAGAAAGGACTTATCCATCTATGCGTTTTCTACGTGACCCCGCCCAGCGCCGCTATTACGTCCCCGTCGTGCTCTGCCTGGCGCTGACCGCCCTGCTGCTCCTCCTCCCCACCGGGTATGAAGGGGCCGTCCAGTACCAGGAGGCCGACCGCTGCGCGCGGGTGCTGGCGGTGGACGACTCCACCATCGTGGACACCGGGCTCGTCCGCTCCGGTGAGCAGCGCTGCACTCTGGAGCTGCTGGGCGGCCGGTTTCAGGGACGGACCGCCACCGGCATCAACATGCTCAACGGCTCCCTGGAGCAGGACAAGCTATTCGCCCCCGGTGACAAGGCCATGGTGGTGGTCAGCTACCAGGGGGACGAGATTCTCTCCGTCACCATGACCGACCACTACCGCATCGGCAAGGAGGCTCTGCTGGCCGCCGTCTTCGCCGTGTTCCTGATCCTCTTCGCCGGGCGTACCGGCGTGTGGGCCATCGTCTCCTTCGTGCTGACGGTGCTGATGCTGTGGAAGGTTCTGGTGCCCCTCTACCTCAAGGGCTGGAACCCCATCCTGGTCGGCCTGGCGGTTACTCTGGCCCTCACCCTGCTGATCATCGCCCTGGTCTACGGCTTCGAGCGGCGGTGCGCCGCCGCCGTGTCGGGTGCGTTCCTGGGTATACTGGTCACATGTGTGCTGGGCATTGTGTTTACCGACCTGTTTCAGATCCACGGGGCCGTTATGTCCTACTCGGAGAGTCTGCTCTACTCCGGATATCAGGATCTCAACCTGACCCAGATCTTTATGGCGGCGATCTTCATCGGCTCCTCCGGCGCGGTGATGGATCTGGCGGTGGATATCACATCTGCGGTCAACGAGGTAGTGAAAAGCGCCCTGATATCTCCCGCTGGGAGGCGGTACGCTCCGGTATGAATGTGGGGCGGGCGGCCATGGGCACTATGACAACCACCCTCCTGCTGGCCTACTCCGGCGGCTACGTGGCCCTGCTCATGGTCTTTATGGCCCAGGGCACTCCCCTCTATAACATTCTCAACTACAAGTATGTCGCCTCAGAAATCATACACACCATCGTGGGTTCCTTCGGTCTGGTGACTGTGGCTCCCCTCACCGCCCTGACCAGCGGCTTTCTGCTGGCCGGGCAGAGAGAGCCCAGCCTCCCCACGCCGCCTGTCCGCCGGGCGGCAGAGGGGCAAAGCGCTCCGCAGGGCGATTCCGAGCACGACCGCCGCTTGCTGCGGCTCCTGATGCGGAGATGAACCATCCGGGTTCCCTTTCACGTTGGATCTAACGACTTTTGCGAAGACTGAACCCCACCGGCTTCGCCGGTGGGGTTTTATATCTTCTATGTCTGGAGGGTCATGGTGAACTCCGTCCGGCAGTACAACTCCTCCTCCGGCACGCCGTCCTCGGCAAGCAGCCAGCCCCCCACATCCTGGTAGCCCTCCCAGGAGACCATCTGGGTAACGGTCACCGCCCCGGCCTGGAGGGTATAGCTGTCAAAGGGCCGGCTTCCGACGGCCTGAAGCACGCCGCTGCTCCACCAGGACACGCCGTTCCACCCGGCTGGGCGGCGGCAAAGGCCGCAGCCGCCAGAGACTGCTGGGTGGTGCTTCCGAACAGCACCTCCTCCCCGGTGCGCTCCACCTCGATGCGCACCCCGGTGACCTCCCCCGCGCCATTGACGGTGAGCCGGTGCGTCGGACCGCCTTCGCCCGGCCAGCACACCGCAGAGCGCCCCGGCGCGGTATCCTCCTCCCACTCACCCGCCCCGTTCATCCGCTCGCCGGAGCACACATCCAGCCTCCGGCACCAGTCGTTGACGTTGTCGGCGTATTCCTCCGGGTGAGCCCCCGGTGGAGGGGCATCAGGGTCGCCTGAAGTGCCAGGAGCAGGCTCAGGCCAAACAGGGCGGCCCGGGCGGCGGCAAAGCCCCCGATGCGCAGGCCGCTCTCGTCCTTCATGGTATAGGAGGTGTCCTCCTCCCAGTCCTCCGGTTCTCCGTCCCTGCACCGACGCCAGCACTTGTAATTGCGCCAGAGAACGTAGATAGGGATGCCGTACCCCTCGCCCCTGGCAAACCCCCAGGTGCGGGACAGGGCCCGGCCCCAGGTGAGCTTTCCCCCGTCCCGGTTTCGGACCGCCAGCCCAAATATCCACTTGCCCGGCGTATACCCCAGGTGCACAGGAGCAGGGGCTCCGCCGCCAGCAGGATGCCGTAAGCGGCGTAGGCATTCAGCAGCCGGACTCCCCAGTTGTTCTCAGGAAACCAGCGGAACAGGAACAGGCACACCACCATCCATAGAAAGCTGCAAAGGCTGTAGTCCAGGCCGCGCGCGAAATAGCGCCGCCAGGGGTGGGAGACGGTGGGGGCCGCGTCGGCCCGCAGATCGAAAAAGCCGGGCTGATCCGCCGGGCGGTCCAGCCGGCTGAGGTACCTGTGGGCGTCTAGGGTGGCAAACTCCACCCCGTCCTCCCGCATGGCGCGGCACACCTGTCCCGCCCAGTCCAGCTCTGCCCGCCGCCGCGCCAGGGCCGCCTCCTGCTCCCCCAGCAGGGCCGCCAGAGGGCGCTCTCCCCGCTGGGCCTGCCGGATCTCCTCCAGGGACAGTCCGAGCTGCCGCAGCAGCTTCACTTTGCGCAGGCGCGTCCTCCTCCGTGTAGTCCCGGTAGTTGTTCGCCCCCCGCCTGGGGTGAATGAAGCCCTCCTGCTCATAAAAGCGGATATTGGCCCTGGGCATGTCCAGGGCGGCCTCCAGCTCACCGATCGTCATTCTGCTCGCCTCCTTGTCTCCACGGTAGGGTATCAAGTGGGTTTACAGTCAAGACTTTTTTACCGGATTTTCAGAAATTCCAGCGCGGCGGCCAATTGAGTATCCTCCGCTCCGGTGTTGTATACCTCCGCGTCCAGGGTCAGGCCGGTGCCGATAAGGGAGGCGCCGCTTCCGGTGAAGTAGGCGCCGGTGGAGATGGCCACGGCGCCGCCGTGGGGCAGAGGGAAGGTCTGCTGGGAGTAGCCCTTGCCGCTGGTGGGCTCCCCACGATCACCGCCGCGCCCTGCTCCTGGAGCTCGGCGGCGAAGAACTCAGCGGCGGAGTAGGTGTTGTCGTTGACCAGCACCGCCATGGGCAGTTCCACACAGTCCGCGTCGGAGTTGGTGATCTCCTCGTGTCCCGCCCGGTCGCGGCTGATGAAGATGGGCCCCTCGGGCAGCAGGAAGTCCAGCATGTCGGTGAGCTGGCTCAGGTAGCCGCCGCCGTTGTCCCGCATGTCAAAGACCAGCGCCTCCGCCCCCTGCTGGAGCTGGGTGACGGCCTCCTCCAGCCGCTGGGCGCTGTGGTCGTAGAAGTTGAGCAGGCGCACATAGCCCACCTTTCCCTCCAGCATCCGGCTCTCCACTGGATCGGTCTCCAGCTCGGCCCGCTCCACCTCCACGGTGCGGGCCGCCCCGTCCTCAGCACCTCCAGGGTGACGGTGGTGCCCGCCTCCCCTGGATAAGATTCGCGCCCTCATAGCGTGCCTCTCCCGCCAGGGAGACGCCGTCCACAGCGGTAATGACCTCCCCGGCTTCCAACCCAGCCGCCTCGGCAGGGCCTCCGGTCTCCACCGCGAGGATATAGAGTCCCTCCTCCCTTGTGTAGTTGACGGTAATCCCAACCCCACATACTGGTTGGTGCGGCGCTGGTTCTGGGCCTCCAGCTCATCAGCCGTCAGGTAGTAGCTCCAGCGGTCGCCCAGGCCGGACACCATGCCCTCCAGGGCGGCGTCCACCACCTCTGTCTCGTCATATTCCCCACAAAGAGGGTGTTGACCAGCCGCAGCCCTCCACCAGGGAACGCCCACCCTCCCCATCCAGGCACGGACGGCCAGGAGTCCGCAGCCCAGCACGGCAGCGGCGGTGAGTGCAATGGCCAGCAGAAGCTGGGCCAGGGAAAACGTTTCTTTCGCACGGGATCAGATCCTTTCCAGAAAGCCAGTGCGGGCGGAGGCCGATGCCTCCGCCCGCCTCTGGGCCATGCCCGCGCGCGGCGGGCGAACTTGTTGCAGCAAAACGGCGCAGCCGCGCCCGGACGTTACCAGGGGTGGGTCAGGCTCAGGCTGGGGAACTTGCTCTCCGGGTCCACACGGGTGTAGTTGTCCCGCACCTCCAGGTGCAGGTGGTTGCCCGTGGAGCTGCCGGTGGTGCCCACATAGCCGATGGTCTGGCCCTGGGACACCATCTGCCCCTCGCTCACTGCCCGGGAGCTCATGTGGGCGTAGAGGGTGGAGTTGCCGTTGCCGTGGTCGATGACCACGTAATTGCCGTATGAGTAGTGGTAGGCGGAGGTGACCACCTGTCCGCTCTTGCAGGCCTGAATGGGGGTGCCGCCAAGGGCGGGGATGTCGATGCCGGTATGGCTGTGGGCCTTGCCGGTGATGGGGTGAATGCGGTAGCCGAACAGGGAGGTCAGCCGGTAGTAGCCGGGCAGCGGCCACAGGTAGTTGGTCTCCGAGTCGATGGTGACATTGTTTTGCCGGCGCTCCTCCTCCAGTTGCTTCTGCTTCCGGGCGATCTCCGCCTGGATCTCCGCCGCGCCCTCCATCTCGTCGTCCAGCTGGCGGTTGAGCTCCGCCGCGTCGGCATTGATCTGGTCCAGCAGCTTCTGGGCCTCCGCCACCTTGGCCTGCTGCTCCGCCTTCTTGGCCTCCTGCTGGTCCTTGGCCGCCTGCTCCTCCGCACGGGCGCTCTCCAGCTCCGCCTGAAGCCGCTCCAGCTCCTGCCGGGCCGCGGTCAGCTCCTCCATGACCTGGTTGTCGTAGTCCATCACCGCGTCAATGTCCGCCAGGCGATCCAGCATGTCGGAGAAGTTCTCGGCGTTAAAGAGGATGGACCAATAGGACACTGTCCCTCCTCCTCCATGGCACGTACCCGCTCACAGAACAGCTCATACTGGGCCTGCTCTTTGGCCTCCGCTTCCTTGCGCTCCGCCTCTTTCTGGGCAATTTCCTGGTCATAGTAGGAGATCTGCGCGTTGATGCTGTCCAGCTCGGCATTGATTGCCTCCAACTGCTGCTGTAGGAGCTGCCGCCTCTGCTGGGCGGCAGCCTGGTCCTCCTTCACGTCGGCCAGCTGGTTCTTCAACTCCTGCTGCTTGACCTGGCTCTCCCGCTGCTCCTCCTTCAGCGCGTCAATCTCGCTCTGCGTCACCGCGCCCACGCCGCCGGCGATCATGCTGATCATGGGCAGCAGCAGCAGGAGGGCCATCACCACGGCCAGCCCGGCCACAAACACCCGGCGCCACTCGATTTTCTGTTTCTGGGGTCTCTTTTCTGACTCTGCTTCTTTGCCACGTTGCTGCTCCTTTTACGTCCGTTCCGTTACCAATTATAGGCCCGAATGAAGGGAAGATTGGGATAATATGCCTCGGGGTCCGTCCGTTGGCCGTTGAGGCGCACCTCGTAGTGGAGGTGGGGGCCCGACGTATTGCCGGTGTCGCCCACGGCGCCGATGGTCTGCCCCTGGGACACCATCTGCCCCTCGCTCACCGCCCGCGAGGACATGTAGGCGTAGAGGGTGGTGGTGCCGTCCCCGTGGTCGATGACCACGAAGTTGCCGTAGGACCAGTTGGCGCCGGCGCCATACTCCGACATGATGACCTGTCCGCCCCTGGCCGCGTAGATGGGGCGCCGGTGGAGGCGGCCACGTCAATGCCGGTGTGGCTGTTTGGCACGTGATCCACCGGGTGCATCCGGTAGCCGAAGGCCGAGGTCAGCTTCAAGTAGGAGCTGCCGCTTCTGCTGGGCGGCCGCCTGGTCCTCTTTCACGTCAGCTAGCTGCTCTTTCAGCTCCTCCTGCCGGACCTGGCTCTCCGCCTGCTCGGCCTTCAGCGCGTCGATCTCGCTCTGGGAGGCCGCCCGCACCTGCCGGGCCAGCCGCCCCAGGCGGGAACCAGCAGCGCGGCCGTCAGCAGGGCGCATGCCGCCCGCCGAAGGGATCTGTCAAACGCCATGGAAGCCTCCTTTTGCCGCTGCCGTTATACCTGCAGGAACTTGCGGATGGCCAGCACCGAGCCGCCCGCGCCGATGACGAAGCCGGTGAGGACGAACACGCCCAGCACCCGTAAAGCCATGGGCTGGAAGGGCAGCACGGTGATCAGGAGATGGTGTCCGAGCCGCTGATGGCGCTGCCCACCAGCACATAGATGCCCCACTGGAGGAAGAAGGCCACCACCGCACCCACCAGCCCCAGGATCAGGCCCTCAAAGACGAAGGGCCAGCGGACAAAGGCGTTGGTGGCGCCGCACATCTTCATGATGGCGATCTCCTCCCGCCGGTTGAAGGTGGCCAGCTTGATGGTGTTGGCGATAATGAACAGGCTCACCGCCAGCAGGATCACCACCAGGATCACGGCCACCGCCCCGGCGATGTTGCGGATGACGGTGAAGCCCTCGGCGATCTCGGGGGCTGATTTAGTCTTGGCCACGCCGGTTACCTCTTTTACCGCGTTCTCTGTCTCAGTCAGCTTGCTGATGTCGTCCAGATAGACGTGGAACCGGTCCCGGTACACATCGGAGGGCAGGCCGTCAAACAGCTCGTTGCCCTCATAATCGGCCTCAAACTCCTCTTGGGCCTGCTCCTTGGTCATGAATTCCGCCCGGGCCACGTTGGGTACCGCCTCGATGTCGTCCTGGAGGGCTTTGGCCTCCTCCTGGGTGAGGCTCTCGTCGATGTACGCCGTGAATTGGTTCTCGGCCTCCAGATCGCTGAACATGTTCTCCGCATTCACCGCCACCAGGGTAAAGGAGCCCATGATGAGCAGGCAGCAGATAATCATGCAAACCGCGGCGAAGGACATAAAGCCGTGAGTGAAGATGCTGTGGAAGCCCTCTGAGAGGAAATAGCCGAAATCATATCGTTGTCTCATTGTTGTAATACCCGCCCGTCTCGTCGCTGATGATCCTGCCGTTCTCAATGGCCACCACCCGCTTGGAGAAGCGGTTGACCAGTTCCTTCGCGTGGGTGACCACCAGCACGGTGGTACCCAGCTCGTTGATGCGCTCCAGCAGCATCATGATCTCCAGGGAGCGCATGGGGTCCAGATTGCCCGTCGGCTCGTCGGCGATAATCATCTGGGGGTTGTTCACCAGGGCGCGGGCGATGGCCACCCGCTGCTGCTCGCCGCCGGAGAGCTGGTTGGGCTTGCGGTCCCCCTTCTGGTCCAGGCCCACCAGCTCCAGTACGTAGGGCACACGCTTGCGGATCTCCCGGGGAGGCCCCCACCGCCCGCATGGCAAAGGTCAGGTTCTCCCGCACCGTCTTTTCTCAATGAGCCGGAAATCCTGGAAGATGACCCCAGGGTGCGCCGCATGTAGGGCACCTGCCGGGGCCGGATGTTGTTCAGATTGTAGCCGTTGACCATCAGCCGCCCGCCGGTGGGCGCGATTTCGGCGGTGATGAGCTTCAGAATCGTAGACTTTCCGGAGCCGGAAGGGCCCACCAGAAAGACAAATTCCCCGTCGTCGATGCGCAGGTTGACCCCCTTCAGGGCCTTTGTCCCGTTGTCGTAGGACTTTTGAATGTCAATAAGCCGTATCACGCTCGGTTACCTCATTTATCGTATTCGAAAGAAATGCCCACTGCCAGCAGGGACGCCGTCTCCGGCCCCTGCTGGCAGTGCACTCAGTTGTCGATGCCCCGGGAGATCAGGTACTTCTGACCATCAGCGCCACCTTGAAGGTGATGGCGCGTCAAACTCCGCAGGTCCAGTCCGGTAAGCTTCTTGATCTTCCAGGCGGTACACCAGGGTGTTCCGGTGGACAAAGAGCTTCCGGGCCGTCTCGGATACGTTCAGGTTGTTCTCAAAGAACTTGTTGATGGTGAACAGGGTCTCCTGGTCCAGTGCGTCGATGGGGTTCTTCTTGAAGACCTCCTGAAGGAACATCTGGCACAGGATGGTGGGCAACTGGTAGATCAGCCGACCGATACCCAGATTCTCGTAATTGATGATGCTCTTCTCCGTGTCGAACACCCGGCCCACGTCGATGGCGATCCCCGCCTCCTTGTAGGCCCGGGCCAACTCCCGGATGTGGCCCACGATGGTGCCGATGCCGATGACCACCCGCACATGGAGCTCCTCGGTGATCTTCTCCTCGATCTGCTTGGCGATCTTATAGAGCTCCCGTGGCTCGGCCCCAGAGAGCTGCTTGATGAGGGCCACGTCAGTCTCGCTGATTGAGAGAACGAAGTCCACCTGCTTGTCGGGGAACAGGGTATGCACCACGTCAATGAGGGCGGATCGCTGGTCTCCACCTGGCGGATCAGGAACACCGCCCGGCCTCAGAGACAAAGTGCAGCTCCTTGGCGCGGACATAGATGTCCCCCAGCAGAATGTTGTCGGAGATGATGTTCTTGACAAAGGTGGCCTTGTCGTGCTTCTCCTCATAGTAGGTCTTGGCCGTTCAGCGCCACCGTGGCCATGGCGCAGAGCATCTGCGCCTCGGAGTCCTCACCCTTGACAAAGGCGGCATAGTCGAACTGGGCCCCCAGCCGGCCAGGGCCTTGAAGGTGCGCCCGTCAAAGCGGACCGCGTCTCCCCGCCCCTGTTGACCGTCTCCACGGCCCGGCCAGTGCTCCCCGATGCAGCTCAACTCATTGCAGGCCACCACCGTTCCCTCAGAATCGATCACGCCGATGGCTCTCTCCGTGCTGTCCTTCATCTGTAAGACAACGCTCTGAAAAATCCTGCTGGACATGGTGATAGCCTCCTTATTTTGATTCCCCCGCAGGGGGACAAACCGCTCTCTCGTCCGTTTCCTTTCTATTATACCGGGTCTTTTTGCCCTTTCAATAGGTTTTGCAAAATTTTTGTTGAAATTGCCGAAAGCTGACAGGAAGCACAGAGGCCGTGGGCTGGGAGACGAAGGCAGGGTGCAGACGAAACCGCAGCGCTAAGCCAAAGCGCTGGCATGCCCGGCTGTGCCGGGCAAGTTGGCCGTGAACGTTCCCCGCCCGGGCCGCCCCTACGCCTGCCGCAGAGCGGCCACCTCCTCCGCAGACAGGGGCCGCCACTCCCCCCTTTCCAGGGCCGGGTCCAGCATGAGCGGCCCCATGGTCAGCCGTTTGAGGTATACCACCGGCTTCCCCCGGGCCGCCAGCATGCGCTTGATCTGGTGGTACTTGCCCTCGTGCAGGGTAACGAGGGCGGTGTCCGGCTGCTCCAGCACCTCCAGCCCCGCAGGCAGGCAGGCCAGCCCGTCTTCCAGCATCATCCCTGCGGCAAAGGCCGCCGCGTCCGCCCCTATCCAGTTCCCCGTCCACCCGGACGAAGTAGGTCTTGTCCACGTGGTTCCGGGGCCAGCAGGCGGTGGGCCAGGGGTCCGTCATTGGTGAGCAGGAGCAGGCCCTCGGTGTCCTTGTCCAGCCGTCCCGCCGGGAAGAGCCCTACCCGGCGCAGATGCTGGCAGCAGCTCCAGCACGGTGGGCTGGCGGGGGTCCTCCGTCGCGGACACCAGCCCCGCCGGCTTGTGGAGCATCAGGTAAACCAGCCGCTCCCCGGAAACCGTTTCGCCGTCCACCTCAAAGCGGGCCGCGGGGTCGTATTTCCCGTCCGCCGCCTGGGCCGTCACGCCGTCCACGGCCACCCGGCCGGCCCGCACCAGCTCCCGCGCCTCTTTTCGGGACCACCGGCCTGTATTGGCCAAAATTTTATCCAACCGCTCCATAGGCTCCTCCTGTGGCTCGTCCTTTTTTCAACATTTTAGCATACAACGGTGGAAAAGAACATACCAATCATCACGACCACTTTCTGAAGGGAGCGTTGTGCTGTGTTCATCATCACCGCCAAGTCCGCAGGCCGAATTGCAGCCGTCGCGGCTGCCGCCGTGGTCTGCGGCGTACTGGTGGCGGCCGCCGGGCTGCTGGGGGGGCGGGGCGCGGCGGCCTCCGCTGCGGTCAGCCCCAAGGGAGTCCGCACCAACGAGGACCGGATCGCCTATCTGGAGAGCTACGGCTGGTCGGTCTCCAGCGACCCCATCGCCGTGGAGGAGCTGATCATCCCCGAGCAGTTCGACGAGACCTACAGCCAGTACCTGGAACTCCAGGCCAGCCAGGGCTTCGATCTGACCGACTACTGCGGCAAGCGCGTCAAGCGGTACACCTATGAGATCACCAACTACCCCACCGGTGAGAGCGGCATCCAGGCCGGCCTGCTCGTCTACAAGAGCACGGTCATCGGCGGCGATGTGCTCTCCGCCCAGCTCGGGGGCTTCATCCACGGGCTGGAGATGCCCGATGGAAAGCGGCTCTCGCGCCGCGCTTTCCATTTACTCCTGGAGTCTCTTGGAGGCCCGATAAAGGAAAGTCATATAGAAGACGGCGTTCGCCAGCGCAGCGACCAGTGTAACCAGCAGGAGGCCAACCAGCCTCTCGCCCATGATTGGCACAAGGAGGCCGGAGAGGAGCGTGACCGCCAGGCAGGCCGCATCGAGTTTCCACACAAACCGCCCCCGGGCTGCCGTGGACAAGTCTCCTTCCGCCTCCAACCGTCTGGCGGTCTTGGTGCAGACCAGGTAGACCACCGCGAATTCGAGGATATAACCGAGCAGATCCGGGACCCCGATCGACCTGCACAGCAGCCCCGACACCCGGGCCACAACAGAGAGCACAAAGGCCATGTGATAGCCCTTATCCACCCGGCCCGCCTGATACAGCCCCATCATGGGCAGAACCAGCGCCGCCACAACCGCAAACAGTCCGACGGGGGAATTGTGGCCAAAATCATGGCCACAATCACAAGAAGCTGCCCGATAAAAATTCGGTTTAAACCGCGGCCGACCTCCACATTATCGCTCACGGCTCGCTCCTCTCCCGCTCCATCAGGTGGACATTCAGATGGTTGTAGGTCATCTCAATGCCGTTCTGGTCAAAAGCCTCCTTAACCTGCTCCAACAGGTCGTAGTACAGCGTCCAGTAATCCCCCGTTGCGCACCACACCCGGACCACATACTCAATGCTGCTGTCCCGGTAGGCGTTGACCCGCAAAGGGCTCCGGCTCGGCCAGGGCCATGGGGTGCGCGGCCACGACTGCCCGCAGAACGCCGGTCACCTGCTGGAGCGGGCTGTCATAAGAGGCGTTGAAGGTGAGATCTACTCTCCTCCGCTCTTCCGTGCTGTAGTTGATGATCTTTTCCCCGGAAATCTGTCCGTTGGGTACGGAGATCACCTTGTTGTCCACGGTACACAGCTTGGTGTAGGCCAGTCCCACCTCCTGCACCGTACCGGAGATGCCGCCGGCCTCCACGTAGTCCCCCGCCTTGAAGGGCTTGAGAGCAGCACCTGGATGCCGCCGGCCAGGTTGGACAGAGTGCCCTGGATGGCCAGAGACACCGCCAGTCCAATGACGCTGAGCACCGCCACCAGGCTAGTCATGGGCACTCCCACGTAGTCCAGAACGATACACAGGGTAATCATCCACAAAATAACCCGCAGGGCCGCATGGATGAAGGTATGCAGGCTCCGCTCCAGCTCCAGGCGGAGGAAGGCCCGGTCGGTCAGCCGGAGAACCAGCTTCATGACCACCAGGCAGCCTGCCAGAAGGAGCAGCAGGGTGATGAGCTTCCAGATTCAGCCCCTTCAGAAAGTCGGTCACCGTCTGTAGGTCTCCTCTGCCTCGTCCGGGGTGACGGTTACCAGGTTGGTCAGTGTAATCTGCATGTCTGATACGCCCCCTCACTCTCTTTTCCTCTGTATCATAAATTCAGGGCCTGTCCAGTAGACAGGCCCCTTCAGCCTGTCGAAAAATCGTTCCGACAGGCTGCGGAACGTTTTGTACCTTCAAACAGATACAAAACGTGGTTTGAGCCAACGCGAATGGCCCAGATCGGCCTTCTTAATAGCTGATACATCGGTTTGCTAACGGAGAAACGGCGTAGCCAAAGCTACGCCGTTTCCCGAAAACAATCTTATGCTGTCTTATGAGTGCCGGCCCAAAGGCCAGCTCTTCTAACGGAGTGGTAATTACCCTCGATGTCGATGACGACGCCGGAACCCACGGTACGGCCACCCTCACGGATAGCGAAACGCAGGCCCTTCTCGATGGCGATGGGGGTGATCAGCTCCACCTTCATGTCAACGTTATCGCCGGGCATGCACATCTCGGTGCCCTCGGGCAGGGTGATGACGCCGGTAACGTCAGTGGTACGGAAGTAGAACTGAGGACGGTAGTTGTTAAAGAAGGGGGTGACGGCCGCCCTCGTCCTTGCTCAGAACGTACACCTGGCCCACAAACTTGGTGTGGGGTGAATGGAGCCGGGCTTACACAGAACCTGGCCACGCTCGATGTCGGTCTTGGCGACGCCGCGCAGCAGGGTGCCGATGTTGTCGCCGGCCTCAGCAAAGTCCAGCAGTTTGCGGAACATCTCGATGCCGGTGACAACGGTCTTCTTCTTCTCGTCGGTCAGGCCAACGATCTCGACTTCCTCGTTCATCTTGATGGTACCGCGCTCCACACGGCCGGTAGCGACGGTGCCGCGGCCAGTGATGGTGAACACGTCCTCGACGGGCATCAGGAAGGGCTGATCCGCCTTACGGTCAGGAGTGGGGATATAGCTGTCGACAGCATCCATCAGCTCCTTGATGCAGGCGAAGTCGGGATCGTCCACACCGCCCTCGCAGGTCAGGGCGTTCAGAGCGGAGCCTTTGATGATGGGGATATCGTCGCCGGGGAACTCGTACTTGGACAGGGTCTCGCGGACCTCCATCTCGACCAGCTCCAGCAGCTCCTCGTCGTCCACCTGATCGCACTTGTTCAGGAACACGACGATGGCGGGCACGCCGACCTGACGGGCCAGCAGGATGTGCTCCTTGGTCTGAGCCATGGGGCCATCGGTGGCGGCGATGACCAGGATCGCGCCGTCCATCTGAGCGGCGCCGGTGATCATGTTCTTGATATAGTCGGCGTGGCCCGGGCAGTCAACGTGGGCATAGTGACGGGCAGCCGTCTCATACTCCACGTGAGCGGTGTTGATGGTGATGCCGCGCTCACGCCCTCGGGAGCCTTGTCGATGCTGGAGTAATCCTCGTACTGAGCCTGGCCCTTCAGAGCCAGATACTTGGTGATAGCGGCGGTCAGAGTGGTCTTGCCGTGGTCAACGTGGCCGATGGTGCCGATGTTGACATGGGGCTTGGTACGCTCAAATTTAGCCTTAGCCATTTGGATGTTCCTCCTTAAATTCTGATAGTAAGATGGTTCTTATTTCCACAATAATGCGAAAATATTGTATAGCATTGCAGGATAAAATGCAATACCCTTGTTGCGAGAAATGCCAAAGGACGGAAATTAATCGTCCTTGCGGCCCCGCTCCGCGATAATCTTCTCGGCAATGCTCTTGGGGATCTCCACATAGCTGTGGGGCTCCATGGAGTACTGGCCGCGGCCCTGAGTGGAAGAACGCAGGTCCGTGGCGTAGCCGAACATGCTGGCCAGGGGCACCAGGGCATCCACCTGAGTGGCGCCGGACGGCTCTCCTGGCCCTGAATCATGCCGCGGCGGCTGGTCAGATCGCCGATGACGTTGCCCAGGTACTCGTCGGGCACGATGACAGAAACCTTCATCACGGGCTCCAGCAGGATGGCGTCCGCCTTGCGGCAGGCCTCCTTGAACGCCATGGAGCCGGCGATCTTGAACGCCATTTCGGAGGAGTCGACCTCGTGGTAGGAGCCGAAGGTCAGGTGGACCTTCACATCCACAACAGGGTAACCGGCCAGAACACCCGCCTGCATGGCCTGGATACCGGCGTCCACCGCAGGGATATACTCCTTGGGGATAACGCCGCCGGTGATCTCGTTGAGGAACTCATAGCCCTTGCCGGGCTCATTGGGCTCCACGGTGATGCGGACGTGGCCGTACTGGCCCTTACCGCCAGACTGGCGGGCATACTTGGTATCCTGCTCGACCGACTTCTTGATGGTCTCCTTGTAGGCGACCTGGGGTGCGCCCACGTTGGCCTCCACCTTGAACTCGCGGAGCAGACGGTCCACGATGATCTCCAGATGCAGCTCGCCCATGCCGGCGATAATGGTCTGGCCGGTTTCCTCGTCGGTCCAGGTACGGAAGGTGGGGTCCTCTTCTGCCAGCTTTGCCAGCGCCAGGCCCATCTTCTCCTGACCAGCCTTGGTCTTCGGCTCGATCGCCACACGGATGACAGGGTCCAGGGAACTCCATAGACTCCAGGATGATGGGGTGATTATCATCGCACAGGGTATCGCCGGTGGTGGTGTTCTTCAGGCCCACGGCGGCAGCGATGTCGCCGGAGAAGACCTCCTCGATGTCCTCCCGGTGGTTGGCATGCATCTGCAGGATGCGGCCGATGCGCTCCTTCTGGTTCTTGGTGCTGTTGAGCACGGAGGAACCGGTGGTGAGCTTGCCGGAGTAGACGCGGAAGAAGGACAGGCGGCCCACATAGGGGTCGGTCATAATCTTGAACGCCAGGGCGGAGAAGGGCGCGTTGTCGTCGGCGGGACGCTCGTCCTCCTCGTCGGTGTCGGGGTTCACACCCTTGATGGCCGGATGTCCAGCGGGGAGGGCATGAAGTCGACGATGGCATCCAGCAGCTTCTGGACGCCCTTGTTGCGGTAAGAGGTACCGCAGGTCACGGAACCAGCAGGTTCTCGATGGTGCCCTTGCGCAGGGCACGGCGGATCATATCCTCGGGGATGGGCTTTTCCTCCAGGGCCAGCTCCATGATCTCATCGTCGATGTCAGCACAGGCGTCGATGAGCTTAGTGCGGTACTCCTGAGCCAGCTCCATCATATCCTCGGGGATCTCCTCCACGCGCATGTCCTTGCCCAGCTCGTCGTAGTAGATGTCGGCATCCATCTCCACCAGGTCGATGATGCCCTTGAAGGTATCCTCGGAGCCGATGGGGAGCTGGATGGGCACCGCGTTGCACTTGAGCCGGTCGTGGATCATGTTGAGCACGTTATAGAAGTCAGCGCCCATGATGTCCATCTTGTTGACGTAGATCATGCGGGGACGCGGTAGTTGTCGGCCTGGCGCCACACAGTCTCAGACTGGGGCTCCACGCCGCCCTTGGCGCACATAACGGTCACAGAGCCGTCCAGCACGCGCAGAGAGCGCTCCACCTCCACGGTGAAGTCCACGTGGCCCGGAGTGTCGATGATGTTGATGCGGGTCTGGGGGAACTGGTCCTGGACCCCTTCCAATAGCAGGTGGTAGCCGCGGAAGTGATGGTGATGCCGCGCTCCTGCTCCTGAGCCATCCAGTCCATGGTGGCGGTGCCGTCATGGGTCTCACCGATCTTGTAGTTCACGCCGGTGTAGTAGAGGATACGCTCGGTGGTGGTGGTCTTACCGGCATCGATATGGGCCATGATACCGATGTTTCTGGTATTCTCTAAGGTAACTTTCCTAGGCATACTCTAACTCCTTATTACCAGCGATAGTGCGCGAAGGCCTTGTTGGACTCGGCCATCTTGTGGGTGTCCTCGCGCTTCTTGACCGCGGAGCCGAGGTTGTTGGCGGCATCCATGATCTCGCCGGCCAGCCGCTCCTTCATGGTCTTCTCGCTGCGGGCGCGGGAGTAGTTGGTCAGCCACCGCAGACCAAGGGTCTGACGGCGCTCGGGGCGAACCTCGATGGGCACCTGGTAGGTGGCGCCGCCCACGCGGCGGGCCTTGACCTCCAGGGACGGCATGATGTTCTCCAGAGCGGTGGTGAACACGTCCAGGGGGTCCTTCTCGGTCTTCTCCTTGATGATGTCGAAAGCACCGTAGACGACCTTCTGGGCCACACCCTTCTTGCCGTCCAGCATGATGCTGTTGACCAGCTTGGTCACCAGGACGGAGTTGTAAATCGGATCGGGCAGAACCTCCCGCTTGGGTACGTTTCCTCTTCTGGGCACTTTGCTTCCCTCCTTCATAGTATGATTTCATAGGTACTCGAAGGCTTTTCAGAAAAGCCCCCGTGTAAGACAAGTGCCTGCTTGTCCAGTGCCCCACAGAAAACGCCCCTATTATATATAGGTAAGCGCTTCCGCAAGGACAACTGCCTTGCGCGTTTGCGCATAAAGTCTCTTATTGGGTTTTCAGAAGAATTTTACGGAGAAAAATTACTTCTTGCCGGCCTTGCCGCTTGGCGCCGTACTTGGAACGGGCCTGCATGCGGTTGGCAACGCCCTGGGCATCCAGAGTGCCGCGGATGATGTGGTAACGCACGCCGGGCAGGTCCTTGACACGGCCGCCGCGGATCATGACCACAGAGTGCTCCTGCAGGTTGTGGCCGACACCGGGGATATAGGCGGTGACCTCCATCCCGTTGGTCAGACGCACACGGGCGATCTTACGCAGAGCGGAGTTCGGCTTCTTGGGGGTGGCGGTACGAACCGCAGTGCACACACCTCTTCTGGGGAGAAGGCAGGTCGGTCATGCGGTTCTGCAGGGTGTTCAGGCCATTCTGCATGGCGGGAGCGGTGGACTTGTAGGTCGCGGCCTCGCGTCCCTTGCGGACGAGCTGGTTAAACGTAGGCATGGTTTTCCTCCTTTCTTGGTTTCTAAAGAATATATTTTAACGAAACGGATGAAAATTATTCCGTTTCGCTAAAATCAGTGCAGCAACGCGGCCACCGCGCTGGGCACGGCGATACCGCACGCGGAGCCCAGTTCCTTCATCTGGGGAACCCGCTCCACCGGAATCTGTTTTCTGCGCACAGGGCCTCCACCGGGGCGGTCACCCTGGGATCGGCATCCTCTGCCAGAAAACCCGGGCGGCTTTCCATCATTGACGGCCCGCTTGGTCTGCTTGACGCCGACCACCTTGGAGCCCTGCTTGAGTTCCGTCAGCATGCGGTCTGCCTCCCATCGCTTGATTTGCAGGGCCGTCTGGCTTTTCTGCCGCGTATCCCCTTTGGCAGGCATACCTGCGCGATTTAGAATTTTACCATATGCGAATTCTAAAGTCAATCAGAAAATCACTAGATTTTGCAAAGCTTTCCGGCCCGTTTCCAGTCAGAACCGCCAGAGCGGCGGAGGGCTTCCCCCCTCCGCCGCCCCTGGCACTATTCAATCATTCGTTTTTGCAATTTCCTCTGCAATTGGGTCGCCCATGGCCTGATATTTTTCCTTTCCCTGCACAGAAGGGCTCCCACTACTGCGCCTATAACGGCTGGAGCCAGCCACGCAAAGCCCAAATCGGAGAGCGGGAACATACTCATCAGGTCCTTCAACCAGCCAATGTCAGGCCACACTAAGCACCGCGTCCCCAGGCTCACAATCCCCGCAATCAAAACGCCACCCTTGTAGAAACCGTCGTTCGGCAGAAAGCGGTCCAGCAGTCCCAAGATGGTCATAACAATGCAGACCGGATAGATCACCAGGAAAATTGGTGTAACATAGTTCACGATATTCTGTACTCCGGTGATCCCCATGAAAACTCCGATGATGCAGGCTATCAGCATCAGCAGCTTGTAGGGCACTCTCTTTTTTAGAAATTCATAAATAAATGAGACAACTGTGGTTCCAATGCCGACCGCAGTCGTCAGACAGGCCATGGCTACCGCGCCGCCCATACAAGCCAGCCCGGCAGTCCCCATGATTTGCCGAATGACACCAGAGAGCAGCGCGGTCTGGGCAGTATCCTGGGCATAGATACCGCTAGCCGTGGCGCCAATGTAGGTCAGAGTACCATAAACAGCAAACAGGGCGATAATGCAGACGATACCCGCCATAAATCCGCCTCTTCGGCTCTCCTTTCCGTCATAGCCTCGGCGGCGGAGATCACCCAGGATGACGCTTGCAAACATGATGCCGACCGTCAGATCGCCTGTATTATAGGCCGTCAGCATGGCATCCCCAAAGGGGTTTCCGATCCCGGTATCCACTGGCTCCCTACCGGCGTCACCACACCCTTGATAAGGACAATTGCCAGAAGCACCAGTAGGATAGGCGCATATATTTCCCCAGCTTGTCGATCACCGACTCCCGGTCACAGGCAAAAGTAGACCAAAACAAAGAACACAATGATAACTGCCCAGTTGGGCACCTGCGGAAAAGCGGCTGAATTCCAATTTCATAAGTGGTAGCGGCACTCTTGGGTAAGGTAGAGCCCATGGCGATCAGTGTACAGCTCACCAGATAAAACGCGTTATAACACCACGGAGACACGTGGCCCATTAGGTCCTCAGAGCCCTCTCCGACGTTATTAACCGCCCAGAGAGCCATAACCGGCAGAACGATGCCACCCAGCAGCAGGCCCATAGCACCGAGGAACCACTCCTGTCCGCTGAACAGGCCAATCTGCGGCGGGAATATCAGGTTTCCGGCACCAAACATGGTGGAAAACAGCGCCAAACCTACAATCACGGTATCCTTCCAGAAGGATTTCTTCTTCATAGTGCTTCCTCCCCGTTGTTTCGTTGCCTATGATCTAAGCTGTGAACGGACTACAGCGTTTCCGCCCGATAGACTGTCACACCATTTAACACCGTCTCCAAAACCTTAACCCGATTAAAGTCTTGGTGAGAGATTTTAAACAGATCCCGGTCCAGCACCACAAGGTCGGCCTGCTTGCCCAGCTCCAGGGTGCCGCGGACAGCCTCATCCCGGCTGGCCCAGGCGGCATCGGAGGTGAACAGGCGCACCGCCTGCTCCACGGTGAGGGCCTGCTCGGGCAGATAGACCCTGGTGCCCGCCCGGTTCTGCCGGGTGACGGCGGCGCGCAGGTTGTCCAACACGTTGAAGGGCTCCACCGGGCAGTCGGAGCCGCCGCTGATCCGGATGCCCAGATCCTCCATGGCCTTCCAGTTGTAGCACTCCTTCGCGTGGGCCTCCCCCACCCGCTCGGCGATGATGTTCATGTCGGCGTCAATGAAGATGGGCTGGATGTACGCCTGGAGGCCCAGGGCCTTCATCCGCTCCAGCAGGGCGGGGGTGGTAGTCTGGGCGTGGACGATGCCGTGGCGGTGGTCCGGCCAGGGCTCCTCCCGCTCCACCCGCTCGATGGCGTCGCACACCTTGCGGAAGGCCAGGTCGCCGATGGCATGCACCGCCACGTCCATATGGGCGGTATGGGCCGCGCGAATCCGGCTGCACAGCTCTTCCTCGGTGTAGATAGGGATGCCGTGGTTGTCCGGCTCGTCCAGGTAGCCGTCAATCATCTCCGCCGACTTGGCCCCCAGGGAGCCGTCCTGGAGCAGCTTGCGGGGCCGGTGCGGAAGAGGCTCTCCCGGTCGGCTGGATCGCTGCGCACCGCCTGGAGCCGCTCAAAGTCCTCGGGCTCCACCAGGCACTGCTCGTAGACCCGCACCGTCAGTGCTCCGTCCGCCTCCATCTCCCGGAAGATGCCGATCAATCGGATAGGGTCCACTCCGGCAATGGCCTTCAGATCGTCGGAATTGACACAGGTAATGCCCGCCGCGTTCAGATCCCGCTGGCCCAGCCGGATCAGCTCCTTTACATAGGCGTCATCCGCCTGGGGAGCACCTTCATATACAGGCGGGCGGCATCCTCCCGCAGAATGCCGTTGGAAAAGTCCACCAGGGCCAGCACCTCGGGCCACATCCTCCAGCGCGCGGATGCGCTCCAGCATTACGGAGTTGCAGGCCCCGATGTGCAGGCAGGTCCGCAGCATACACACCGGGATATCGGTGGAGATGCGGTCCAGATCCTCCCGCGTCACCAGGCCTCCGCCATGGTCTCTTGATTCCAGCCCATGCCGATCAGGTAGGATGGGTGGTCCCGCTCAATCCGGGCCCGCCCCGTTCTATGATCTCCCCGATGGACGCCACGCCAAACAGGGAGAGGTTTTTCTGAATCATGGCGTAGTGGAGCAGGTGCATGTGGGAATCGGTGAAGCCGGGCAGCACCATGGCACCCTTCAAATCCCTCGTCTCATCCCACGCCTGCGCCAGAGCCTCCTGAACGCTCCCCAAAAGGTCAGTCTGCCGTCCTCCGCGCCCACCGCCTCATAGCGGCGCATGGCGCCGTCCATCGAGGCAACCGTTCCGTTGTACCAAAGTCTCCGCATATCAGCCTTCCTTTCCGCCTGCGGCAAGTTTCGTGCACTTAACTTTTCAAACGGGATGCCAGCTCACCCTAATGCCAAAAAGGACCCGAGGGCCGGTATTATAGGACATACCTCCGGCTCTCGGGCCCTTTTTCAGGGGGAAAATATTTTGCGGCGCAAAATTTTTTACAGGTCAAATTTTTTCAGCTTGTACTTCAAATTCTGCCGGGACAGGCCCAGCAGGCGGGCTGCCTGGGAGATGGAGCCGGCCTGCTGCATAGCCCGGCTGAGCAGCTCCCGCTCGTAGGAGTCCAGCGCCCGGGTGAGGGAAAAGCTCTCCTCCAGGCGCAGGGCCTCCGGCAGCTCCGGCGGCCGGTTCAGGCCGCCCAGCCGCCCGGCCAGGATCTCCTCCATGTCCTCCACGGTGAGGCGCTCCCCCCGGGCGACAGCCACCGCCCCCTCGATGGCGTTTTTCAGCTCCCGTACATTGCCCGGCCACGCATAGCCCCGGAGCAGCCGGAGGGCCCGCTCGCTCAGCCCCGCACCCTCCGGTGCAGCTTCCGGTTATAGTGCTCGATAAAGTAGTCCGCAAGCGGGCCGATGTCGCACAGCCGCTCCCGCAGGGGCGGGAGAGTCAGGCGAATCACCCCCAGGCGGTAGTACAGATCCTCCCGCAGGCGCCCCTCCCGGATGAGCTTCTGAGGCTTCTCGTTTACCGCCGCCACGATCCGCACGTCGAAGGGGATGTCCCGGCTGCCCCCCAGGCGGCGCACTTTCTTCTCCTCCAGCACCTTGAGCAGCTTGGCCTGGAGGGCCGGGTCCATGGAGTTGATCTCGTCCAGGAACAGGGTGCCGCCGTCCGCCTCCTCCAGCAGCCCCTTGCGGGTGAGGGCCGGTGTAGCTCCCCTTTCCGTGCCAAAACAGGCTCTCCAGCAGGGTGGCCGGGATGGCCGCACAGTTTTGGGAGACAAAGGTCCCGCCCGGCCGCCCTCGCTGTGGAGCGACTCGGCCACCAGCTCCTTGCCCGTTCCCGTCTCACCATAGATGAGCACCGACGAGTCCAGCCCGGCCACGTCCCGGATGCGGCTCTTGAGGGCCAACATGGCCGGGTCTTCCGTGAGCATCCGGTCCAGGGTGGACAGGCCGCCGCCCTCCCGCCACGGATCACCCGCTGGTCAATGGTGTGGTACTTGGACGAGTCCACCACGCACTCCACCCGGCCGTCCACCACGATGGGGATGGTGGTGGACTCCAGCAGCACCCGCTCCCCGGTGGTTGTTGATGTCCTGGAGAACGTTGTAGCTGGCCCGGCCCGTCCGCAGGGCGGTAAGGATGGTGCTACTCTCCCCGTCCAGCTCCGGATAGAGCTCCAGAATGTGCCGCCCCACCGTGTCCTGGGAGCACCAGTAGCTGTTCAGCGGAATCCGGTGGTATTCGATGATCCCTCCCGGTTGACCACCAGAATTCCGTCCGTATCCTCGCAGAGGCGGAGTACCTCGCCAATCTGATCCAGAAACCGCTCCAGCATGCCTGCTCTCCCTTCTGTTCATGAGAATATAAAAAATCTGGATTTCTCCAGATTCGACGGATAAAACAATTGACTTTTGTTCCCTTTTCATGGTATACTGAAATGCTCTTATCTTCCAATCCAGTTTTCCCGATTTTTTCCCAGCTTGGACACAGTTTAGCATGCGGGGCGGGAAAGCGCAAGAGGATTTGTTTCTTTTGTCCACACAGCCGAGCGTGTACTTCCTTCTTCCCCGCCGCGCTTTGTCGGGTTTGACGGAAGACAGCCGATGGAAACCGGAGAGCGCTGCCGCCCAACGCTCCCCAAACAAAGAAAACGAGGTGTTTTTTCTACGATGGTCAAGGACGTCTACTACGGCAAGACCCTCCGCAAGAGCTTTGCCCGCCATGAAGAAATCCTGGACATGCCCAACCTCCTGGAGGTGCAGAAGAACTCCTATCAGTGGTTCCTGGACACGGGACTGCGGGAGGTCTTCAAGGATGTGGCCTCGATCACCGACTACGCGGGCAACCTGGAGCTCTCCTTCATCGACTACTCCATGGATGAGCCCCCAAGTACAGCGTGGAGGAGTGCAAGGCCCGGGCGCCACGTACGCCGCGCCCATCAAGGTGCGGGTGCGCCTGCGCAACAAGGAGACGGAGGAGATCAAGGAGCAGGAGATCTTCATGGGGGATTTCCCCCATCATGACTCAGGCCGGCACCTTCGTCATCAACGGCGCCGAGCGCGTCATCGTCTCCCAGATCGTCCGCTCCCCCGGCATCTATTACTCCCACACCGAGGACAAGGCCGGCGGCATCACCTACGCCACCACCGTCATCCCCAACCGGGGCTGGCTGGAGTATGAGACCGACGCCAACGAGGTCTTCTGGGTCCGCATCGACAAGAACCGCAAGCTCCCCATCACCTGCCTGATCCGTGCGGTGGGCCCCAAGACCGACGCGGAGATCCTGGAGATGTTCGGTGAGGATCCCCGCATCGTTGCCACCATGGAGAAGGACCCCTGCAAAACCTATGAGGACGCGCTGCTGGAGATCTACCGCAAGCTGCGCCCCGGCGAGCCCCCCACGGTGGACTCGGCCGAGAGCCTGCTCAACGCCCTGTTCTTCGACCACCCGGCGCTACGACCTGTCCGCCGTGGGCCGCTACAAGTTCAACAAGAAGCTGTCGATCTGGACCCGCCTGGTGAATCAGACCCTGGCCGCCCCCGTGGCCGACCCCATGACCGGCGAGATCATCGCCGAGCCCGGCGAGGTGCTCACCCGTGAGCGGGCCCACGAGCTGGACGACAAGGGCGTCAACGAGGTTGTACTGGAGCTCGACGGCGTGCAGATCAAAGTATTCTCCAATCACATGGTGGATATGTCCAAGTTCGTGGACTTTGATCCGGAGGAGTGCGGTGTCAGTGAGAAGGTACGCTTCACCGTGCTCCAGGAGCTGCTCCAGAATTACACCGGCGAGGAGCTCAAGGAGGCCGTGAAGGAGCGCATCGACGACCTCATTCCCAAGCACATCATCGTGGACGACATCATGGCGTCCATCAACTACCTCAACTGCCTGGCCCACGGGTGGGCTCCGCCGACGACATCGACCACCTGGGCAACCGCCGCCTGCGCTGCGTGGGCGAGCTGCTCCAGAACCAGTTCCGCATCGGCTTCTCCCGCATGGAGCGGGTCATCCGGGAGCGCATGACCATCCAGGATCTGGACATCGTCACCCCCCAGTCCCTCATCAACATCCGCCCCGTCACCGCCGCCATTAAGGAGTTCTTCGGCTCCAGCCCCCTGAGCCAGTTCATGGACCAGACCAACCCCCTGGCCGAGCTGACCCACAAGCGCCGTCTGTCCGCCCTGGGCCCCGGCGGCCTGTCCCGTGACCGCGCCTCCTTCGACGTGCGCGACGTCCACTACAGCCACTACGGCCGCCTCTGCCCCACCGAGACTCCTATCGGCCTGATCTCCTACCTGGCCTCCTACGCCCGCATCAACCGCTACGGCTTCATCGAGGCCCCCTACCGCAAGGTGGATAAAGCCACCGGCCACGTCACCGACCAGGTGGACTATATGACCGCCGACGTGGAGGACCAGTACACCATCTGCCAGGCTACCGAGCCGGTGGACGAGAACGGCTGCCTGGTGCACGACCGTATCACCTGCCGCCACCGCAACGAGATCATCGACGTGGACCGGGATCAGGTGGACTATATGGACATCTCCCCCAAGATGATGTTCTCCATCGCCACCGCCCAGATCCCCTTCCTGGAGAACGACGACGCCAACCGCGCCCTGATGGGCCAACATGCAGCGTCAGGCCGTGCCCCTGCTGACCACCCAGGCTCCCATCGTGGCCACCGGCCAGGAGCACAAGAACTGCATCGACTCCGAGGTGGCCATCCTGGCTGAGGACGACGGCGTGGTCACCAAGGTGGCCGCCGACTCCGTCTCCGTCCGCTACGACGACGGCCGCGTGGAGGACTACCGGCTCACCAAGTACCTGCGCTCCAACCACGGCACCTGTATCAACCAGCGTCCCATCGTGGACGCCGGCCAGCGGGTGGAGAAGGGCGAGGTCATTGTGGACGGCCCCTCCACCAACAACGGCGAGATCGCCCTGGGCAAGAACATCCTCATGGGCTTCATGACCTGGGAGGGCTACAACTACGAGGACGCCATCCTGCTCAACGAGCGCATGGTGAAGGAGGATGTGTTCACCTCCATCCACATCGAGGAGTACGAGCTGGAGGCCCGTGACACCAAGCTGGGCCCCGAGACCATCACCCGTGACATCCCCAATGTGGGCGAGGACGCCCTGAAGGATCTGGACGAGCGGGGCATCATCCGCGTGGGCGCCGAGGTGCGCGCCGGCGACATTCTGGTGGGCAAGGTCACCCCCAAGGGCGAAACCGACCTCACCGCCGAGGAGCGGCTGCTCCGCGCGATCTTCGGCGAGAAGGCCCGCGAGGTGCGCGACACCTCCCTGAAGGTGCCCCACGGCGAGAGCGGCATCATCGTGGACGTGAAGGTGTTCACCCGCGAGGCGGGCGACGAGCCTCCCCGGCGTGAACATGGTGGTGCGCGTCTACATCGCCCAGAAGCGCAAGATCCCGTGGGCGACAAGATGGCCGGCCGCCACGGCAACAAGGGCGTCGTGTCCCGCATCCTGCCCCAGGAGGATATGCCCTTCCTGCCCGACGGCACCCCTGGACATCGTGCTGAACCCCTGGGCGTGCCCTCCCGTATGAACATCGGCCAGGTGCTGGAGGTCCACCTGGGCTACGCGGCCAAGACCCTGGGCTGGAAGGTGGCCACCCCCGTCTTCAACGGCGCCGACGAGAAGGACATCGCCGAGACCCTGAAGATGGCCGGCCTGCGCCCCGACGGCAAGAGCTGGCTGTATGACGGCCGCACCGGCGAGCGGTTCGACAACCCCGTCACCGTGGGCTACGTCTACTTCCTCAAGCTCCACCACCTGGTGGACGACAAGATCCACGCCCGCTCCACCGGCCCCTACTCCTGGTCACCCAGCAGCCCCTGGGCGGCAAGGCCCAGTTTGGCGGCCAGCGCTTCGGCGAGATGGAGGTGGGCCCTGGAGGCCTACGGCGCGGCCTACACCCTGCAGGAGATCCTCACCGTCAAGTCCGACGATGTCACCGGCCGCGTGCGCACCTACGAGTCCATCGTCAAGGGCCACAACGTGCCCAAGCCCGGCGTGCCCGAGTCCTTCAAGGTCCTGGTCAAGGAGCTGCAGTCCCTGTGCCTGGACATCAAGGTGCTGGACGACCAGGGCGCGGAGATCGAGCTGAAGGACGACGACGAGGACAACTACCAGCCCGGCAAGTTCCGCGACGAGGACGACGACTACTACGGCTACGACGCCGGCGGGAGTCCGACTTCGCCGCCGCGGGCTACACCCTCAAGGAGGGCAGCGACGACGACGACCTGGACGCCGCGGACGCAGAGGAGCTGGACGACAGCGACGACTTCTCGGATGACTATTCCGATGAGGATATGGACTAATTAAGGGAGGACGAGCAAAGATATGAGTTACGCTGAATTCGACGCCATCCAGATCGGCATCGCCTCCCCGGAGCAGATCCGCGAGTGGTCCTACGGCGAGGTCAAGAAGCCGGAGACCATCAACTACCGCACCCTCAAGCCGGAGCGGGACGGTCTGTTCTGCGAGCGGATCTTTGGCCCCACCAAGGACTGGGAGTGCCACTGCGGCAAGTACAAGAAGGTCCGCTTCAAGGGCAAGATCTGCGACAAGTGCGGCGTGGAGGTCACCGGCCAAGGTCCGCCGCGAGCGCATGGGCCACATCGAGCTGGCCGCCCCGGTGAGCCACATCTGGTATTTCAAGGGCATCCCCGTCCCGCATGGGCCTGCTGTTGGACATCAGCCCCCGGATCCTTGAAAAGGTGCTCTACTTCGCCAGCTATATTGTCACTGACCCCGGCTTCTCCCCCCTGGCCAAGAACCAGATTCTCTCCGAGAAGGAGTACCGCGACATGCGGGAGAAGTACGAGGACGACTTCGAGGCCGGCATGGGCGCCGAGGCCGTGAAGAAGCTGCTCCAGGACATTGATCTGGAGGAGCTGTCCAACCAGCCCGCGCCGAGCTGAAGGACGCCTCCGGCCAGAAGAAGGCCCGCATTGTCAAGCGCCTGGAGGTGGTGGACGCCTTCCGTATCTCCGGCAACAAGCCCGAGTGGATGATCATCGACGTGCTGCCGGTGATCCCCCCCGAGCTGCGCCCCATGGTACAGCTAGACGGCGGCCGCTTCGCCACCTCCGACCTGAACGACCTGTACCGCAGGGTGATCAACCGCAACAACCGCCTGAAGCGTTTGATCCAGCTCAACGCCCCCGACATCATCGTGCGCAATGAGAAGCGGATGCTCCAGGAGGCGGTGGACGCCCTCATCGACAATGGCCGCCGGGGCCGCGCCGTCACCGGCGCCAACAACCGCGCCCTCAAGAGCCTGTCCGACATGCTCAAGGGCAAGCAGGGCCGCTTCCGCCAGAACCTGCTGGGCAAGCGCGTGGACTACTCCGGCCGTTCCGTCATCGTGGTCGGCCCCGAGCTGAAGATCTACCAGTGCGGCCTGCCCAAGGAGATGGCCATCGAGCTCTTCCGCCCCTTCGTGATGAAAAAGCTTGTGGAGGACGGCCTGGCCAACAACATTAAGTCCGCCAAGAAGATGGTGGACAAGGGCAAGGCCGAGGTGTGGCCCTGGAGTATGTCATCAAGTACCACCCCGTCATGCTCAACCGCGCCCCCACCCTGCACCGCCTGGGCATCCAGGCCTTCGAGCCCGTGCTCGTGGAGGGCCGCGCCATCAAGCTGCACCCCCTGGTGTGTACCGCCTTCAACGCCGACTTCGACGGCGACCAGATGGCCGTCCACGTGCCCCTGTCCGCCGAGGCCCAGACCGAGGCCCGGGTGCTCATGCTCGGCCAACAACCTGCTGCGGCCCCAGGACGGCGGCCCCGTCACCGTGCCCACCCAGGACATGGTGCTCGGCTCTACTACCTGACCTATGAGAAGTATCCCGAGCACACCGCCGAGGAGACCTATGACGACGTGGCGGCGGTGAAGGCCGCCCTGGCCGCGGGCGCCATCACCCCGACTCCTATGTCTGGGTGAAGAACCCCGGCTCCCTGGATGATATTCCCACCTATGCCGGCATCTGCGCCGAGACCGAGGACGGCGCGCTGCCCCGCGAGGTACTCCACGTCTTCTCCAACGACATCGAGGCCCGCCTGGCCTACGACGAGGGCGAGCTGGAGCTCCACGTGCCCATCCTGGTCCGCCGGGAGGCGGAGGTGGACGGCGTCGTCCGCCACAAGCTGGTGCGCACCACCGTGGGACGCCTGCTCTTCAACGAGGGCATCCCCCAGGATCTGGGCTTCGTGGACCGCAGCGATCCCGAGCAGATGTTCGACCCCGAGGTCAACTTCATCGTGGGCAAGAAGCAGCTGGGCAAGATCATCGACAAGTGCATCGTCAAGCACGGCTTCACCGTGTCCGCCCATGTGCTGGATACCATCAAGAACCGGGGCTACAAGTTCTCCACCCGCGGCTCCCTCACCGTCTCCATCTACGACATGACCATCCCCGAGAAGAAGTACGGCCTGATCGCCGATACCGAGAAGGAGATCGTCAAGATCGAGCGGCAGTACAAGCGCGGCTTCCTCACCAATGAGGAGCGTTACCGCCTGGTGGTCGAGGCCTGGGAAAAGACCACCAAGGACGTGACCGACGCCCTGATGGCCGGCCTGGACCGCTACAACCCCATCTGGATGATGGCGGACTCCGGCGCCCGTGGTTCCTCCGCCCAGATCCGCCAGCTGGCCGGCATGCGCGGCCTGATGGCCGACACCTCCGGCCGCACCATCGAGATCCCCATCAAGTCCAACTTCCGTGAGGGCCTGTCCGTGCTGGAGTACTTCATCTCCTCCAGAGGCGCCCGAAAGGGCATGGCCGACACGGCCCTGCGTACCGCCGACTCGGGTTACCTGACCCGCCGACTGGTGGATGTGTCCCAGGAGGTCATCATCCGCGAGCACGACTGCGGCACCGACGACGGCATCACCGTCAGCGAGATCGTGGAGAACGGCCAGGTCATTGAGACCTTCGGCGAGCGGCTCAAGGGCCGTTATCCGGTGGAGGATATCTGCGATCCCCAGACCGGCGAGGTGCTCATTGATCACCACACCATGATGACCGCCGACCACGCCAAGCTGCTGGGGACCACGGCATCCACTCCGTGAAGATCCGCAGCGTGCTCACCTGCCGCGCCCGCAGTGGCGTTTGTTCCAAGTGCTATGGCATCAACCTGGCCATTGGCGAGCCCGTGGGCGAGGGCGAGGCAGTCGGCATCATTGCCGCCCAGTCCATCGGCGAACCCGGCACCCAGCTCACCATGCGTACCTTCCACACCGGCGGCGCGCCGGCGGCGACATCACCCAGGGTCTTCCCCGTGTTGAGGAGCTGTTCGAGTCCCGCAAGCCCAAGAAGATGGCCCAGTTGGCCGAGATCAGCGGCCGGGTCACTCTGGAGGAGGCCAAGCGCAACGCCATCTGCAACGTCACCATCACCGCCAACGACGGCGAGGTGGTCTCCTACGCCCTGCCCTACGCGGGCCTGCTGGTGAAGGACGGCGACACCGTGGAGAAGGGCTTCGCCCTCACCGAGGGTGCCCCTACCCCCAGGACGTCCTGCGGGTGCGCGGCGTCCACGCCGTTTACGACTACCTCATCCAGGAGGTTCAGAAGCCCTACCGCCAGCAGGGCGTTGACATCAACGACAAGCACATCGAGGTCATCTGCCGCCAGATGATGCGCAAGGTGCGGGTGGAGGACGCGGGCGATTCCGATCTGCTCAGCGGTTCCACCGTCGATCTCATCCGCTTTGAGGATGCCAAGGAGGCCGTGCAGAAGCGCATCGACGCCGGCGAGACCAACGACGGCCTCGAGCCTCAAGCTGCCCACCTGCACCCGCCTGCTGATGGGCATCACCAAGGCCTCTCTGGCCACCGACTCCTTCCTGTCCGCCGCCTCCTTCCAGGGAGACCACCAAGGTGCTCACCGAGGCCGCTATTCAGGGCAAGGTGGACCACCTGCTGGGCCTGAAGGAGAACGTCATCATCGGCAAGCTGATCCCCGCCGGCTCCGGCCTGTCCGTCTACCGCAAGTACGACAAGGTGGACGACGAGGGCACCGCCCAGAGCGGCGAGGAGGCGGTTCCCCAGGAGGAGGCCCCCGCCGAGGCGGCGGTCCTCTCCGAGTCCGCTGAAGTCTGATCCCACTGTGAAGGCCCGGGGCACCCCATTGCCCCGGGCCTTTTCGACAGGAGGTGCCTATGAACGTCTTTTCCCTCTCCTGGGCCGCAGCTGGACTGGCCCTGCTGGGCCTGAGCCTGTTTCCCGCCGGCTCCCTTGCCCTGGGCGGAGCGCCCGCTCATCTGGCCGTCTTTCTGCTCCTGCTGGCCCTGGCCGCCCTGGCGCTGCGGCTGCTCCGCCGGGAGGGCCTGGACCGTCCCCGGCTGCTGGACGCCCTGCTGCCCATTGGGCTGGCCTTCTTCCTCCGGGCCCTGCTGCTGGACTACCAGTCCGCCGATTACCAGATGTTCCTCTCCCAATGGGCCGCGGCCTTCCGGGATGGGGGCGGCTTCGCGGCCGTGAAGCTGCCGATCGGCAACTATAACGCGCCCTACCTCTATTTTCTTGCCGCCATCTCCTATCTGCCCATACCCGACCTGTACCTCATCAAGCTCTTCTCCATTCTGTTTGACGTGGTGCTGGCCTGGGGCGGCTTCCGGCTGGTGCGGCATTTCGCGCCGGAGAGCCCGAACCGCCACCCTGCTCTGCTTCTGCCTACTTCTGCTGCTGCCTACGGTGATACTCAACGGCGCGTTCTGGGGGCAATGCGACGCCCTGTACGGCGCCCTCACCCTCCACGCCCTGGCCTGCGCACTGGAGGGAAGAAACCGAAGCTCTTTGCTCCTGCTGGGGATCGCCTTCTCCTTTAAACTACAGACCGTCTTTGTGCTCCCCTGTGGGCGGGCTGTGGCTGCTCCGGCGGGTGCGCTTCCGGGAGCTGTTGTGGTTTCCGGCGGCCTATGCCGCCACCTGTGTGCCCGCGCTGCTGCTGGGCAAGCCCCTGGGGGACATCCTGGGGGTCTATTTTGGGCAGGCCGCCGAGTACTCCGGCTATCTGAACCTGAACGCCCCCAATGTATACGCCCTGATTCCCCACGGCGCGGAGGTGAACACTGCCCTCGCCGCCCGCCTGGGCATCCTGGCCGCCTTCGCCCTCGCTGCGGCCGTGCTGGCCGCCCTGCTGGTTTTCGCCGCCAGGCGGACGACCGGGCTCTTCTGGCCGCCGCGGTTGTCCTGGCCATCGGCGTGCCCTTCCTGCTGCCCCACATGCATGAGCGCTACTTCTTCCTGGCCGACGTGCTGGCTCTGGCCTGGGCCTGCGCGTTCCCCCGCTCCGCCCCCTGCGCCCTGCCGGTGGAGCTGGCCTCCCTGGGCGCCTATGTGGTGGTCCTGCGGGGGAAATTTACCCTGGCGGTCTCCTGGATGGCCGCCTGTTCCCATGCTGTGCGAGGCCCTGCTCATGCTGGTCGGCCTGGCCTTTGCGGTCCTCTCCCTCGCCCGCCGGCTCGCCTTTCCTCAAAAATCCAGAGAGTAACAGCCTGTCCCCTACCATTTGGCATGCCGGTACAAATTTCCTGTGAAATCAGCAGGAAAGCAGTTGACGAGCTGGAAACAATGTGTTACAATTTGGTTACAGTTTTTAAGAATAGTTACAATTCTCAAAGGAGGTCAAAATGGCAGCTCAGAATATTCCCCTGACCTACAAGGGCCACCCTCCGCCGGAAGGACAGCCTGATCTACTACGGCAGCATGGCCCAGAAATATATCATCATGCTCCAGATTCTCTCCCAGAAGAAGGATCAGGATCTGGACGTGGCGACCAAGGTTTCCGTTCAGCTTCAGCTCACCGACCCGGATCTGAAGAGCCGGGACCGGGTGGTTAAGAAAACTGAGAAAGACAGCCTCTACGCCGCCATGGACGTGGCGTCTGTCTGGCTGGAGCGCGCGCTCGCCAACCCGTAACCCCGCCTTACACCCGAGAAGCCAAAGCCCGCCCTCCGGGCGGGTATTACTTTGAAACTGGAGGAATCGACCCATGATACAGCCTGCCAAGCTCCTGCGCACCGCGCTTGTAACCGCCGTACTCTCCACCGTCTGCGTGGTGAGCGCCTCCGCCGCCAGTGTCGGCGTGGGTACCGTCAACACCGACGCTCTCCGCCTCCGCGACGAGGCCAGCACCTCCGCCACCGTACTGGGTACCGCCTCCAAGGGCGACACCGTGGTGGTTCTGGAGGACGCTGGCAACGGCTGGTATAAGGTGGACTACAAGTCCGTGGAGGGCTATATGTCCGGCGAGTACCTGAACGTGTCCGCCAAGGCGGATGTCACCATCGGTTACGGCCTGGTCCAGTCCCAGGTTTCTCCCCTGAATGTGCGCAGCGGCCCCGGCACCAGCTACGGTAAGGTCACCTCCCTCAACAACGGCGCGGTGGTCAACATCGTGGGCATCGACAACGGCTGGTACAAGATTTCTACCAATGGCGCCACCGGCTATGTCAGCAGCGATTACATGGTCACCTGCAAGGACTCCGCCGGCTCCCGCGGCGACGGCGCCACCGCTGTGGCCACCGCCTCCAGCAGCAGCCTGGGCCAGCAGGTGGTGGACTACGCCAAGCAGTACCTCGGTTGCCCCTATGTGTACGGCGGCAACGGCCCCAGCAGCTTTGACTGCTCCGGGTATACCAGCTATGTGTACCGCCATTTCGGCTACACCCTGAACCGCACCGCCTCCACTCAGCTCTCCAACGGCACCTCCGTCTCCAAGAGCGAGCTGCAGCCCGGCGACCTGGTGTTCTTCAAGTACAACACCAGCAAGGCCGCCTCATGTGGGCATCTATATCGGCGGCGGGCAGTTCATCCACGCCTCTACCAATACATACACCGTCAAGATTGACGATCTTACCCGCGGCCACTACGCCAACGTCTACGTGGGCGCCCGCCGCATCCTGTGATTTTGCCTGGCAGGCGAATCCGGTCTGAGTTGAAAACGAGCGTACACGGCTCTGCCGTGCACGCTCGTTTTATGTTTTCGTATCCGATGCAGTTTTAGGGGGGATTTTCAAATGGATCTGGCCTTCTGGAGGAAACCAAGTTCTGTCTCCCGGCGCGCCGGAGCTGCCGGAATCCCTCGCCGGCCTTCCCATCGCCCTGCCCCACGCTCCCCGCCCTGTTCGGCACCTGGTGGAGAAATCCGTCCCTCTCCGTGGGGAGGGCTTTGCCGCTCCCCGCGGCGGCCTCGCCCTGTGCAATATCAATGCCGTCACCCTTTCTTTGCAGGCAATCGCCGTATACTGCATTAGGGGTTGATGTTGTCCAGTCACAGGAACAGGCCCGCCGGATGGCGGCCCTGTCGGGTCAGATGCTTATTCCTGGGGCTTGTCGTCGTCGGAGAATACCTCCTCGGGAGCCACCTCGTGGTCGCAGCAGCCGCAGCCGCCGTCCACCGGCTCCTCAGGGGCACGTCGGTCTCCACGTGGGGATGTCCGCGTCGGACACATTGCCCTCGGCCTTCAGCTCGGCGATGCGGTTCTTGTTCTCCTCAATGTTGACCTTGGCGGCGGTGATGCGTTCGCACAGGGCCACGTAGGCCGCCTCAGGGGCCATGCCTCGCTCGGCATAGTACAGCTTGCCGATCTCCACATACGCCTTCTTGATGGCGTCCTCCTCGCTGGCGTTGTTCAGGGACAGCTTGGTGATCTCCGCAAGCTGCTTGGACTTGGCCACGCCGGCCCGGCCCAGATCCATTGCACGATCCTTCAGTTCATCCAAAAAAGCCATATTAAAAACCTCCTTACGGTGCGGCTTGTTGGGTTGCTGGCCTTATTCTACCCCGTTTTGCCCCGGTGCGCAAGGGGACGCGCCGGGATTTTAGCCAATTTTAACCGATCCTATAGCGGAGCTTAAATTTTGCGGCCTTTTCTTGCCCTTTGGCCCGCACTGTGATAAAATCATATCATTTCACTGGGGAATTCTCCCCGGAAAGGAGCACCCATGAAACTGTTGATGACGGACCGTCCCGTGTCCGCCGCTCTCCCCAGGATGCCGCCGCCGTGGATCTCTCCGCCCTCCGCATCGCAAACTGCGTGGGCTGCTTCGGCTGCTGGACCAAAACGCCTGGCCGCTGCGTCATCCGGGACGACGCGGTACGGGTATATCCCTCATCGCCCGGAGCGAGCAGGTACTCTATGTCAGCCGGGTCAAATACGGCTCCTACGCGCCGGTGATGAAGACCATGCTGGAGCGGGCCATTCCGGTGCAGCAGGCCTTTCTCCGCATCCACAACGGCGAGACTCACCACGTTCAGCGCCGTGGTCCCCAAGGACGCGGTGATCCTGGCCTACGGGCGGACCGGGCGGAGGAGCGCGCCCTGTTTACCCGGCTGGTGGAGCGCAACGCCCACAACATGTCCTTCCGCAGCCACCGCGTCCGCTTTGTGGCCGAGGGGGAGCTGGAGGCCGCCGTGGGAGAGGAGGTGGCCCGGTGGTGAAGCTTCTGATCGTAAACGGCAGCCCCCGCGCCCCCCGCCCAATTCCAGGCGCTATGCCGAGCTGTTTCCGGCCCGCTGGAAAGGGGAGGCCCGCTATGCGGCCCTGACCGCAAAGAATCACGCCGAGCTGGCGGCGGCCGCGGCGGAGTGCACCGACCTGCTGCTGGTCTTCCCCCTCTATGCCGACGGCCTTCCCGCCCCTCCTGCGCTTTTTGGAGTTCCTGGAGGGGGCCGGGCCGGAGCACAGGCCGCGCATCAGCGTACTGATCAACTGCGGCTTTCTGGAGCCACACCAGAACGATGTCGCGGTGGACATGGTGCGCCTCTTCTGCCTGGAGAACGGCTATCCCTTCGGCGCATGCCTCAAAATCGGCGGCGGGAGGCCATCCTGGCCCCCTTCGCCTTCCTGGTCAGGGGGAGCATCAGGGCGCTGGCCAGGGCCGTCGCCGCCGGACGGTCCGCCGAGCTGGCGGTCACCATGCCCCTGTCCCCCGCGCCTTTGCCCGGGCCTCCACACGCTACTGGACGCAGATGGGCGCCGCCAACGGCTGTACGCCGGAACAGATGGCGTCCATGGACATTGAGCCGCAGCCTTAGAAAAAGGTGAGCTGCCGCTCCCCGTAACCGCGCTGATAGGCGGCGGTGATGTCCCGCATCCGGCACAGCAGGCCCAGGGCGCGGCACCGCTCCTCCAGGGCGGCCCACAGGGCCTTTGCCCGTGGGCTGGGGCACTCGTAGCGGGGTCCGTACTGCCGCCGGTAGCGCTCTGCCAGGCCGGGAAAGCCTTTTTCCAATGCCTGATAGTAATATTCCCGCTGTTGATCACGGAGCGTCATACCGAACGCGGGGTAGACAAACCGGGCCCCCGCCTCCGCCGCGGCCTCCACCACGGCCCGCAGGTTTTCCACATTGTCCTCCAAAAAGGGGAGAACCGGCATGAGCAGTACGCCGGCAAACAACCCGCCTCCGCCAGCCGGGCCACCGCCTCCAGCCGCCGGGCGGGCTGGGAGCGTTCGGCTCCACCCGGGCGGCCAGGGCGGCATCGGTGGTGGTGACGGTCACCTTGCACAGCACCGGCACGTGCTCCCTCATGCAGCGCAGCACGTCTATGTCCCGGGTAATCCCGTCCCCTTGGTGGCGATGGCCGCCCCGAAGCCGTAGGCGTCCAGCAGCTCCAGGGCGTGGCGGGTGAGCTGGAGCTCCCCCTCGAAGGGGTTGTAAGGGTCGCTCATGGAGCCCATGCCCACAATGCCGGGGCGCACCTTCCGCCGCAGCTCGTCCCGCAGGAGCGCCAGGGCGTTCTCCTTGGCCCGCACCCGGCCGAAATCCTCGATACCGTAGCAGGCGCTTCGGCTGTCGCAGTAGATGCAGCCGTGGCAGCAGCCCCGGTACAGGTTCATGGTGTAGTCGGTGCCGAACCAGGCGGTGCTCCTGTTGCGGCTTAAGATCTGCTTGGCGGGAATGTACTCCATGGCCGTTCCTCCGTATGGTTTTCCCCCCGCCTCCATATCCTAGTGGGGAATGGAGGTGGAGCATGAGACGCAAGCTGCCCCTTTCGCTCCGGATCCTGCTGGGCCTGGGGCTGGGCGTGCTGGCCGGGCTGGCGCTCCAGAATGCCCGGAGTTTGCCGCGGCCTGGATTCAGCCCTTCGGCACCCTGTTTCTCAATCTGGTAAAGATGCTGGTGGTTCCCCTGGTGTTCTGCTCCCTGACGGCGGGGGTGGGCGGTCTGGGGGACGCCCGGCACATGGGCCGGGTCGGCGGCCGCACCCTCCTGTTCTACTTGTGCACCACCGCGCTGGCGGTGGCCCTGGCCTGCTGGCGGCCAACCTGTTTCCGGTGGGGCGGGAGCTGGGCTATCCGCTCCCCGCCGCCCGGGAGGAGGCCCCCTCTTTCTCTCTGGCGGACACCCTGCTGGGGATTGTCCCCACCAATCCCATCCAGGCTCTGGCCGAGGGCAATATGCTGCAGATCCTCTTTTTTGCCCTGGCCCTCGGGTGGGCGTCCCTGACCATCGGAGAGAAGGGCGCGCCCCTGCTGCGGGCCTTCGGCAGTCTGGCGGAGGCCATGTACGCCCTCACAGAGCGGACCATGGTACTGGCGCCGGTGGCTGTGTTCGCCCTGATCGCCCCGGTGGTGGCCGCGGAGGGGCCCAGAGTGCTCTCCTCCCTCCTGGGGTGGCCGTCCTGGTCTACGGGGCCTGTCTGGTGCAGCTTCTGTTGGTCTACGGAGGAGCCGTGGGCGCCCTGGCAAGGCGCAGCCCCCGGCGTTTCTTCCGGGAGGCCCTGCCCGCCGTGGTCTTCGCCTTCTCGTCGGCCAGCTCCGCCGGGGCCCCCTTCTCGCTGGAGGCCGCCGAGCGCCTGGGCGTCCCCGCCGGGGTGCGCTCCTTCGTCCTCCCCCTGGGTGCCACCCTCAACATGGACGGCACCGCCATCTACCAGGGGGTGTGCGCCCTGTTCATCGCCAATGCCTACGGTATCCCCCTGGCGCTCCCCCAGCAGCTCACCATCATCCTCACCTGCACCCTGGCCTCCGTCGGAACCGCCGGAGTACCCGGCGCAGGGGCCGTCATGCTGGGCATGGTGCTCCAGTCCGTGGGCCTGCCGGTGGAGGGGGTGGCATTGGTCCTGGGCATCGACCGGGTGCTGGACATGGCGCGCACCGCCGTCAACGTAGCGGGCGACCTCGCCTGCGCCGTTGTAGTGTCCGCCGCCGAACCCCCGGTTGAAAAGGGGCCTCCCGCCTGAGGGAGGCCCTTTTTTACGTCTGTTCGGGGGTGGTAATCCAGAGGGTGTTTTCCTCCGCGTCCCACACGTCCTCCAGCCCCGCGGCGTCCACCATAAAGCGCACCGGGACATAGAGCTTCCACCCCACCAGCTCAGGCGGCACCGCCATGGAGACCGGGCCGCGCCCGGAAACCTGGCCCTGGGTGATGCCCACCCGGACGGTGATGCTCTCCGCCCCGTTGCTGCACACCGCCGTCCCGGTGGCCGCATCGTAGGAGAAGTCATAATATCCCATCCAGACCGCCAGTTCCCGCATCGGGGCCATGGTGCACCCTGCTGTGCTGCGCAGGGGCATATCGGTCAGGGAGAAATATTCCCCGTCCAGAGCCACATAGGTGGGAAACTCGCCGAAGCATGCGGCGCAGAGCCCCGGACCTCCTCCGAGTCCACTGCCAGAACGTCATCCGTCCCCACACCAGTTACCACCGTGCCGCCCCCTGAATGGAGTTCCACCCCCGTGGAGCTCCAGGGACACAGGGCCGTGAAATACACCCCGTCGCCGGAGGCCAGCAGCTTCCCATCCGCCACCCGGTAGACCAGCGAACCGTCGGTCTGGCCGTCCACCGGGCAATCCTTGATGCGCCATCCCAGATCTATCTGGGGCCGCCTCCGGCAGGACGGTCAGGCTGGTGGCCGTCCATTGCTCCCGGTCAGCGCTTTGCCAGACGGTTCCGTCCATCAGCGCATAGCACACCCCGTCCACACAGGCCACGTTCTCCACCGGTGCGCCAAAGTCGTGCTCCCCCGTCCGGTGGAAGCTGCGATCCAAGAAAATGACCTTGTTGTTGTTCGGGCTGAACCGGTCTGCGCCGGTACCCATCATCCCCCGGCCGGTGACAGACTGACACATAAGATAGCCGTCCCCTGTCCAGCGGAAGGTATAGTCCACCCAGGCCGTTCCAACGCCCTCGGCGGGGTCAAAGCCCAGGTCGGCCTCCACCCATCCGGCGGTACAGGCCCCTGCAAAACGGCTGCCCCTGTAGTCATAGTAGTACAGCGAACCGTCGTACGGGCTGTAGTAGACCACGGCTCCTCCCCCGGTCTCGGACAGGCGCATCATGTCCGGGGTCAGCTTGGTCTCCAGCGGCAGCCAGGAGTAGCCGTCTGTGGAGACCGCCAGCCCAAAGGGGGACCGTTGTTTCCGGGCTGCTCCCGGATAAGATAGCTGGTCACCTCCACGGGCTTACGCTGATTCTCCTGCTTGTACCAGGCCGTGCCGCTGTAGTAGACGCCGCCCTCCCGGCCCGGCTCCCAGTCGGTCCGGGTGAAGGCGTGCTCCACCCCGTCCACGGTGGCGTAGTAGGTGCCCCGCGTACCGGATATCGGTGACCGGGCCGTCAAACGCCTTGGCCGATGATGCAGAAGTCCTCGTCCAAAGGGTGACCCAGTTGTTGCGGGGACTGTCCCCATATTGCTGGTGGGTGTCCTCCCGGGGATCGTCCAGCAGACTCTGGCGCATCATGTACTCACTGCCCGTCCACAGAAACTGGAACTCCTTGTGAGCCAGTCCGTTTACACCGGTGCCGTAGGCCCAGCCAGCACTCGCCCACTGGCGATCCAGCTCCGTCCACGTCACCCCATCTGCGGAGCGGTACACGCCGCCTATGATGGTGTAGTACAGCACATAGTCCCTTCCGGTCTCGCACACCACCGGGCCCGCCATGGCCCCGGGGGCCGTCCCAATTGGCCGCCCTCCGCCAGCGCGGGAGTGACTAGGGTGAGAACCAACGCCAGGGCGGCAGCCAGCGCCGAAATTGCACGCCGTCTCATGTTTACCCCTCCTGAATTGCTGTGGTGAGGTAGAAGGTCTGCCCCGCCGCATCCCAGGTCACATCCGCCCCCGCCGCCTCGGCAAAGAATCGGACGGGTACACAGAATATGCCACCGCGCAGCTCGGCGGGCACCGCCAGCCAGTTGGTGGTCTTGCCGTTGACGGTAGCCTGGGTGCTGGCCGCGCGCACAGAAATGGTGTCCGTCCCCGGGCGCATACCGCCGTCCTGGAAGATCCGTCATAGTCAAAGGTATAGCCCAGAGCCTGGGCCATCTGCCGCAGAGGGGCCATCGTGCAGCCGCTCACCTGATAGAGGGAGATGGGGAAAGTCACCGGCTTGCCGTCTACCGTGACCCGCAGCAGCTCGGGCTGGGCAGCGGCCAGGCGCTGCTTCAACTCCGCCGCCGGATAGGTTTGGGACGCGCCGGTCTCGTAGCCATACCGGCTGTAGACCTCCACCCGGATGCCCTGGGGCACCGGATAGGCCTGCACGTCCGCCATGTCGTAGCTGACCAGGAAGGAGGTGAAGTCCGCCGTCAGCTCCACGGCCCGCCCATGTCCGTCCGTCACCCAGAGCTCCCGGCCGCCCCGCAGGGTGAAGGTGAGGCCATTCAGCGACGACCGGTCCCGCTGGATGGCCGGCGCGGTATCCTGCTCCTCCGGCGTGAGGGCCGTCCAGTGCACCCCGTCAGCGGAGCGCCAGGTGGGCCGATCGCTCCCAAAGGGGCCGGCCAGGAACTGCGTCCCGTCGTACATGCCGCTGCCCAGGCTGCTCTCCGCCGCCCCGGCGGAGACCCAGCTCACCCCGTCGTCGGTGTAGACAAACTCATACCGGTCGTCCCGGTACACCGCGCCGTCTGCCGTCTGCCGGTACGCTCCGTAGGTGGTGCGGACGCCCACCGTCCGCGCGCCGCTGCTGCCCAGGATGCGGATGTAGGTGTCCCCGGCCTGGTGCTCCGCCGCCAGGGCGGGAATGCCCAGGGTGAGGGCCAGCGCCAGGGCCAGTAGGATCGACAGGAACCGTTTCATGAAAACCTCCTTTTCCGGCGGCGTGGCATCCCCGCCTTACGAATTCTTCTTACGGAATGCAAAAAACCGCTGTCCGAAGTAGTTGAGGGCGGTGTAGAGCCCCATGCCCACCAGCTTGGAGAACCGCTCCCACCACACCGCCGGGACGGCAGTCAGGGGGGGCGGCCCGCCCACGATCAACCGGGCCAGGCCGTAGCCCACCACATAGCACACCGCCACGTTGACGGCGAACTTCACCGCCGAGCGGCCCAGGGTCTCCTCGCTGTGGAAGGTGAAGTGGCGGTTGAGGAAGAAGCTCATCACCGCCCCGGCCACATAGGCGATGGCGGTGGAAGGCCAGTAGCCCAGCCCCTCCAGCAGGAACATGAGCACCATGGACAGCAGGGTGTTCCCCACCCCCACCAGCAGGAACCTGGGGATGCTCTTGTCAATCAGCTTTTTCGCCATGCGCATCCTCCAGTACCTCGCGGAGCAGGAAACGGGGGCGTCCCTTGGTCTCCAGATAGATCTTCCCGATATACTCGCCGATCACACCCAGGGAGAGGAGGATCAGTCCGCCGATGGCCCACACCGAGCAGATCACGCTGGCCCAGCCGATGATGGTGGCTCCCGTGGCCCAGCGGACGATGGAGTAGATCAGCATGAGGATGCTGACGGCAAAGATGAGGAAGCCCAGGCCGGTAATGTAGCGGATGGGCTTGACGGACAGGGAGGTGATGCCCTCCATGGCGAAGGAGAGCATCTTTTCAGGGGTATTTGCTCTCGCCGGCGAACCGCTCCCCCCGCTCGTACTCCACGGTGCTGGTGCGGTAGCCGATCATGGGCACGATGCCCCGCAGGAACAGGTTGACCTCCCTGAACTGGGCCAGCCCCTCCAGCGCCCGCCGGGACATGAGGCGGTAGTCGGCGTGGTTGAACACCGTCTCCGCCCCATGAAATTCATCACCCGGTAGAAGCCCTCGGCGGTGAAGCGCTTGAAGAAGGTGTCCTTTTTCCGGGAGGAGCGCACGCCGTAGACCACGTCGCACCCGGCGTAGTACTGCTCCACCATGGCGTCCACCGCGTCAATGTCGTCCTGGAGGTCGGCGTCCATGGAGATGTCCATGTCACACCGCTCCTTTGCGGTCATCAGCCCCGCCAGCAACGCATTCTGGTGCCCCGGTTGCGGGAGAGATCCGCCCCGCAGAACAGGGGCACTCTCGCCATGCAGCCGGGTGATGAGCTCCCACGTCCGGTCCCTGGAGCCGTCATTGACAAACAGCACCCGGCTCCGCTCCGAGATTTTGCCCGCCGCCATCAGCCCTTCCAGCTTGGCCCGCAGCCGCCGGGAGGTCTCGGGAAGCACCTCTTCCTCGTTATAGCAGGGGACGACGATATACAGAATATCTGCCATCCGGTCTCCACTTCCTTGTCTTTGGTTTTGGTATCTGCCATTATACCCTCTTTGGACGAGAAAAGCCACCTTATGGTTCCCCGTTGCCAAACAGGGAAATATCCAGCACCGCACAAATGCGCATCAGCACATCCACTGAGGGCTTTCCGGCCACTCTCAATTTCGGCAATGAAGGGCTGGGACACCTGTACCAGCTTTGCAAGCCTTTCCTGACTCAGTCCCTTTTCTTTTCTCTTTTCCCTTATCAGAGTTCGGTAATCCATTCCAATCACTCCTTGCTCCTATTATAGCTAATAGCAATATCTTTTTCATCTATAGCTTTTAGCTATTGACTTTTTTCTTACTTTGCCATAATATAGCTATAAGCTATTTAGAAGGTGCTGATATGAATTCTTTCTTTCCTATCCTGAACTGGGCCGGGCTTCTTCTGCTAAAGGAAAAGCTGTCCCACTGCACGCCTTATCAGGAGGCAGAGCGGGACAGCCGTGCACAGTGGGCGGCGTTCAAAGCCTCCCACCCGGAGGCTTTGAACGAGGAGGTGCTGGATTTGCTTGACCGCTGCAATCTGGCTACGGCCTGGGGCGCGACGCCGCCTTTGTCTGGGCCTCCAGTTGGGCCTGGAGCTGGGCGGCCTTGGCCGCTTCTGGGATACGGAGCCGTAGGGGACGACACTCTAGTATGGCGCGACAGCGTAGGCCCGCCGGAGGCATGACAAGAAAGCAGTTGTCAAAACTGCAACATGAAAGGTGCGTCAGCCCGGCACAAGACGGGCCGATGTGGGCAGAAGGTGAATTGCCCTAGAGGGGAAAGAGGCCGCCCTGGGGCGGCGGCCCTACGCTAGGGGACGCCCGCCTCAACGTATCACGGCGTAGGGGCGACCTGGTGGTCGCCCGCGGGCGATAAAGGCCGCCTCTACAGGGTTGCGGAAGCGCAGGCCGATGGGCTAGGGGTAAATTACGCCAAAGGGGCAAGAAAGGCTGCCCTGGGGCGGCGGTTCCTATGCGGGGAACCATCTGCGGGCGGGGACGAGCCCCGCCCCTACGTTCAGCACCGTCTCTCGGTTTCTCCCATATAGGCCGGTGCGGCGGGACGTTACGGAGTAAGCCCCGCCAAGGCAACCGGTAGAACAACTTGGGGAGATTCCAAAGATGGGGCCCGGAGGCCCCTCTTTGTCGTTTTAGGGGATAGGTGCCGGGAAGAAATCGAAATCCCCCCTTCCCGGCCTTTCGCCCCTTTCTGGCCGTTCAGAAAGGGGCCCGCCGGAGGCATAACAAGAAAGCAGTTGTCAAAAAGGGCAACATGGAAGGTGCGTCAGCTCGGCACAAGACGGGCCGATGTGGGCAGAAGGTGATTGCCCTAGAGGGCAAGAGAGGCCGCCCCTACTCCAGCTTGCGGCGCAGATGCTCCATGGCCTTGCGCTCGATGCGGGAGACCTGCACCTGGGAGACTCCCAGCACCTTGGCGGTCCGATCCTGGGTCATTCCCCGGAAGTAGCGCAGCAGGATGACCTGCCGTTCCCGCTCGGGCAGGGCGGCCACCGCTCCCCGCAGGGCCTCCCGCTCCACGATGGCCTCCTCCATGCCCTCGGTGCCCAGCACGCTCTCCAGGGTGAAGCCGTCCCCCGTCTCCATCTGGAGGGAGGCCACGGGGAGGTTTGCCTCCTCGGCGGCGGCGATCTCCTCCGGCTCCAGGCCGGTCTCCTCCGCCAGCTCGGAGAGGGCGGGCTCCCGGCCCAGGCGGGCGGACAGGCGCTCCCGGGCGGAGCGGATGGCCCCGCCCGCTCCTTCAGTCCCCGGCTCACCTTCACCGCCCCGTCGTCCCGGAGGAAGCGGCGGATCTCCCCGGCAATCTTGGGCACGGCGTAGGTGGAGAACTGGCAGCCGAAGGCGGGGTCAAAGCCCCGCACCGCCTTCAGAAATCCCAGGCACCCGAGCTGGTACAGATCCTCCGGGTCGGTTCCCCGGCCGTAGTAGCGGCGGACGATGCTCCAGATCAGTCCGGCGTTCTCCTCGATCAGCCGGGCACAGGCGTCGTTGTCCCCCCGGCGGGCCTCCTCCAGCAGGGCGGGTGTATCCGCTACGCTCACACGGGCGCCCCCATCCGGCGGGAGACCCTGCGCCGCAGGGTGACCACGGTGCCCTTGCCGGGGGTGGAACGCACCTTCACGGCGTCCATAAAGCTCTCCATAATGGTAAAGCCCATGCCGCTGCGCTCCTCGGTTCCGGTGGTGTAGAGGGGCTGGCGGGCCTGCTCCACGTCGGCAATGCCCACACCCCAGTCCTTGACCTGGATCTCCAGGGTGTTATCCTCAAACAGCCGCAGTCGCATGGACACCTTGCCCAGCCGGTCGGGGTAGGCGTGTACGATACAGTTGGTCACCGCCTCGCTGACGGCGGTCTTGATGTCGTTCACCTCGTCCAGGGTGGGGTCCAGTTGGGCCGCGAAGCAGGCCGCCGCCGTGCGGGCAAAGCCCTCGTTGGCCGAGCGGCTCAGAAAGTCACCGCGGCCTCATTGATGGGTTTCATCTTATGTAAACCTCCCGTCATTCAAATTCCATGAGCTTGTCCAGCCCTGCCGCCCGGAGCACCTTGCCCGCCTGGGCGGGGACATGGACCACCTTGACCGCGCCGCCCAGCTCTCCCAGGCGGCGGTAGGCCCGCAGCAGCACCGCGATACCCGAGCTGTACATAAAGGTCACGCCCTCCAGATCCAGGGTGAGCGACCGGGGCAGCTCCAGGTCGATCTGGCGGCTCAGCTCCTCCATGATGGCCCTCGCCCGGTGGTGGTCCACCTCGCCGCTGATGGCGGCCCGGAGCACCCGCCCCTCGCCGGTACAGGTCACTGCCATAGCTTGTCCCTCCTTGTTGACACAAAAAAACGCAGTATACCAAAATCTGGTATACTGCGATCATAGCACAGCCGGTATGCGATTTGCGTCGATCCCTTATCGCACCATTGAAAAGGTGGTAAAAATCCACCGCTCCCCACCTGCTCGTAGAGGAAATCGTGGGTCTCGCTCCCCACCACGGAAAATCCCTGCTGCGGGTCCAGCACCTCCACCGTCACCCGAACGGTGCACCGGCCGGGCGTACCGTCCCGGAGTACCTGGACGGTCTCTTCGCCCTTGGTGATGTCCGCGCCGCGGCCGCCGTCGATGGTGTAGAGCGCGCCGTCCAGCTCCACATACTGCGTCCCGTCCACGGGGAGCAGCTCCTCCACCAGCCCGTCGGAAAACAGGCTTTTCAAATAACCCCGCAGATCCGCCAGGGTTTTAATGCCCGGGTAGTCCACCCGGCAGTAGACCTGCTCCCCCACGGTTCTCTGGTCGTCACGGTCCAGCGGCATGGGCGCAATCTCGAACCAGCCCCAGGCCTCCTCCGCCTTCTCGTAGGCCGCCAGGATGGCCTCGTCCGCAGGCTCATCCGCCCCGGACGCGGGGGTGGAGGTTGGAGCCGGGGTCGGGGTCGGAGGTGGGACGGGTGTGGGGACGGGCTCCGCCTCCTCCGGCGTGGGGGCGGGCGTACGCAGGGGTGGGCTCGCCTCCGCCGAAGGAATGGGGCTGTCCAGGATGGTCTGGGTAGCCGGAGGCGTGGGCCGGTCTGCCGTGCCGCTGCTCTCCGCAGGGCTGGCCGGAACGCACCCAGCAGCCCGACAGCAGTATGACAAGAGCCAGCAACGGCATGAGTTTTTTCATGGAGCTTGGCCCCCCTTCCGTTTTTATCCTGTGTTTGATCTATTCTATCCGCTGGGGACTCATTCTACAACTACAGATGTGTTACAAAAAGCAACAAAAACGCGCGGAAAATGCCGCCTGCCGAAGAGGGCGGCGGCATTTCCCGTTTTATCCTGTTTACGCCATGGAAGCGGCGGATTCCTCCAGTTTGGCCAGGAGGGCCCGGAGCTTTTCAGCCCGGTCCTGCTCGGCCTCCACCACGTGGGCGGGGGCCTTGTTGACAAAGCCGGGGTTGCCCAGCTTGGCCTCCAGCTTGTCCAGCTCGGCCCGCTTCTTCTTGAGCTCCTTCTCAATGCGGGCCTTCTCCTTCTCCAGATCCACCAGCTCGGCCAGGGGCATGAACAGCCGGGCGGCGTGGGTGGTGACGTGACCATGCCCTGGGCGGTCATGGCGTCGTCGCTGCCCGCGTCGGCCACGCCCTCCACGGTCACATCGCTGGCGTAGGCCAGGCGCTTGAGGAAGGGAATCCCCTGCTCAAAGACGGCTCCAGGGTGGAGACGGTGAGCTGCGCCTTTTGGAGGGGCACGTTCATCTCGGCGCGGCGGGCGCGCACGCCCCGGATGGCATCCATGATCAGCTCCATGGCCTTCTCCTCCTCGGGAAGTCCAGCTCGGCCCGGTGCTGCGGCCACTGCTGTAGCATCAGGTAATCGCCGCTGTGGGGCAGGGCCTGCCAGATCTCCCTCGGTGATAAAGGGCATGAAGGGTGGAGCAGCTTGAGGGTCTCGGTGAGCACGTAGCAGAGCACCTGCTGGGCCGGAGCTTGCTGTCCTCGTCCTCCCCTGGAGGCGGGTCTTGGTCAGCTCGATATACCAGTCACAGTAGTCATCCCAGATGAAGTCGTACACCTTCTGGGCGGCCACGCCCAGCTCGTAGCGCTCCATGTTCTCCGTGACCTCGGGGATGACGGAGTTGAGCTTGGAGAGGATCCACTTGTCCTCCAGCTCCAGCCGGTCGGGCAGCTCACACCGGTCGATGGTCAGGTTCATCATCAGGAAGCGGCTGGCGTTCCAGATCTTGTTGGCAAAGTTGCGCATAGCCTCGCACCGCTCGGTGTAGAAGCGCATGTCGTTTCCGGGAGTTGCCGGTGATCAGGTTGAAGCGCATCGCGTCGGCGCCATACTTCTCGGCGATCTCCAGGGGTCAATTCCGTTGCCCAGGCTCTTGACATCTTGCGGCCCTTGTCGTCCCGCACCAGGCCGTGGATAAACACGGTGTGGAAGGGGGCTTTCCGGTGTGCTCGCAGGCGGAGAAGATCATCCGGGCCACCCAGAAGAAGATGATGTCGTAGCCAGTGACCAGCACATCGGTGGGATAGAAGTACTTGAAGTCCTCGCTGCTCTCGTCGGGCCAGCCCAGGGTGGAGAAGGGCCACAGGGCGGAGGAGAACCAGGTGTCCAGCATCCTCCTCCTGGCGGATGTGGGTGGAGTGGCAGTGCTGGCACTCGGTGGGATCGGTCTCGCTGACGGTCATCCCGCCGCAGTCCTCGCACGTCCAGGCGGGGATGCGGTGGCCCCACCAGAGCTGACGGGAAATACACCAGTCGTGGACGTTCTCCATCCAGTTGGTGTAGATCTTGGAGAAGCGGTCGGGGACGAACTTGACCTCCCCGTCGTTGACCACCCGCAGGGCCTCGCGGGCCAGAGGCTCCATCTTCACGAACCACTGGGCGGAGATGATGGGCTCCACGTCGGTGCCGCAGCGGTAGCAGGTGCCCACATTGTGGGTGTGCTCCTCCACCTTCACCAGGTAGCCCTGCTCCTCCAGATCGGCCACGATGGCCTTGCGGGCCTCGTAGCGGTCCATGCCGGAGTAGCGGCCGTAGCCCTCCACCACCTTGCCGTTGTCGTCCAGCACACGGATGGACTCCAGGTTGTGGCGCAGGCCCACCTCAAAGTCGTTGGGATCGTGGGCGGGGGTCATCTTCACGCAGCCGGTGCCGAACTCCATGTCCACATAGGCGTCGGCCACGATGGGGATCTCCTTGTTCACCAGGGGCAGGATGCACTTCTTGCCCACAATGTCCCGGTAACGGCCGTCCTCGGGTTGACGGCCACGCCGGTGTCGCCCATCATGGTCTCCGGCCGGGTGGTGGCCACGGTCACATAGCGGCCCTCCTCCCCGGCGATGGGGTAGCGGATGTGCCACAGGTGGCCGGGCTTCTCCTTGTACTCCACCTCCGCGTCGCTCAGGGCGGTGACGCAGTGGGGCACCAGTTGATGATGCGGTGGCCCTTGTAGATAAGACCCTTGTTGTAGAGGGACACAAACACATGGCGCACCGCGTTGGACAGGCCCTCGTCCATGGTGAACCGGGCGCGGCTCCAGTCGCAGGAGGCCCAGCTTCTTCTGCTGCTCCACGATGCGGTTGCCGAACTTGTCCTTCCAGTCCCACACACGCTCCAGGAACTTCTCCCGGCCCAGATCGTAGCGGGTCAGGCCCTCGCTCTTGCGCAGCTCCTCCTCCACCTTGATCTGGGTGGCGATGCCGGCGTGGTCGGTGCCGGGGACCCACAGGGCGGCATAGCCCTGCATCCGCTTGAAGCGGATCAGGATGTCCTGGAGGGTGCAGTCCATGGCGTGGCCCATGTGGAGCTGGCCCGTGACATTGGGGGGCGGCATGACGATGGTGAAGGGGCGCTTGTCCGGGTCGCGGTGGCCCTCAAAGCAGCCGTTCTTCTCCCACATCTCATAGACGCGGCCCTCCACCTCCCGGGGTTCATAGACCTTGGGCAGTTCTTTTTTCATCTGTTACACTCCTTTTCGGGGCAAAGCAAAAGGGCCCGCCCCAAGCCTGTTGCTCAGGGCGAACCCGTAAGTCCGCGGTACCACCTGAATTCCCCCATGAAGCCATGGAGGCGCTCTTGTCTCGCTAACGGGAGAACCCGCCGGGCCCTACTGTATTCAGGCCCGGAGCTCCGGGACGACCTTCCCCGCGCCGCCGGAGGGCCTTGCACCATCCGGCCCCTCTCTGCACCGCCCGCGCGGGTACTCCTTCCCTTCGTCGCTGTGTATCGCATTTAGTATATGCAAAATCGGGAAAAAAGTCAAGGCAAAACGTGATATCCCCGTGTCCGGCGGAGGTTGTTCCCCCCTTTACCGCAACTCCTTGTCGCAGTAGGCGCAGCAGTCCACGCCTCCGTTCTGCTTCACCAGGAGGCAGGTAGTGCTCGGTCTGGGTGATGCAGTTGGGGTTGGAGCACACCGGCTTGACGCCGATTTCCACCGGCTCCGGCTTTTCCCGCTCCTGGTTGGCCAGATCGGTGAGCAGGGCCATGCGGGCGTACATTCCGTAGCGGGCCTGCTCGAAGTAGACCGCCCGGGGATCGTCGTCCACGTCGATGGCAATTTCATCCACCCGGGGCAGGGGGTGCATGACCAGCAGCTCCTTCTTCGCCCGGTCCAGCTTCCGCCGGGTGAGGACGTAGACGCCCTTGCAGCGCTCGTACTCCAGGGGGTCTACGAAGCGCTCCCGCTGGATGCGGGTCATGTAGAGCACATCCAACTGAGGGATGACGGCCTCCAGGCCGGTGACCTCGGTGAACCACATGCCATGCTCCCGCATAAAGGCCCGCATGTACTCGGGCACCGCCAGCTCACGGGGGCGATGAGGAAAAACTTGATGCCCTCAAACTTGGCCAGGGCCTTGATGAGGAGTGAACCGTGCGGCCGTTCTTCAAATCGCCGCACAGGCCCACGGACAGCCCGTCCACCTTGCCCCGCAGGCGGGTGATGGTGGTGAGATCCGCAGTGGTCTGGGTGGGGTGCATGTGGCCGCCGTCGCCGGCGTTGATCACCGGCACGTCGGAGTACAGGGAGGCCGCCTTGGCCGCGCCCTCCTTGGGGTTGCGCATCACCACCACGTCGGCATAGCCCGACACCATCTTGATGGTGTCCTTCAGGGTCTCGCCCTTGGCGGTGGAGGTGGACTTTGGGTCGGCGAAGCCGAACACCGTGCCCCCCACCCGCAGCATGGCGGTCTGGAAGGAAAAGTTGGTGCGGGTGGACGGCTCATAGAACAGGCTGGCCATCACCCGCCCACGGCAGGCGTCCATAAAATCGGCGGGTGGTCCATAATATCACTGCACCGCTGGTACAGGGCCTCCCACTCCGCCCTCGTCAGGTCTCCAAAGTCGATCAGATGCCGCATGACGCTTCATTTCCCCTTTTGAATTTTTTCTATCGTATCATATTTCCCCCGGCCCGGGCAAGAGCAGAACGGACAAATTTTTACACTTTTTTCTCCTCCGCCTTGTCAGTCCCCCCGCCCTGTTAAAAACTGCATCACATGATCTCTCCCGCTTCGCCTCATGCTATGAAAAACGGACGAAGCGGGGCGGTTTTATGGTGTGGTTTTGGTACTTTCTGATTTACAGTTTTCTCGGCTTTCTGGTGGAGGTGGCCTATGTCCGCCTGGTGGGTGGAGTCAAACGGGACCGGAAGTGCCGGCTGGTGCTCCCCATCTGCCCGGTGTACGGCCTGGGGGCATTGGCCATTCTCCTCCTGCCGCCTCTGGTCCAGGACAGCCTGCCCTTCTCTTCCCCGCCGCCGCCCTGGTGTGCACGGCAGTGGAGTATGTGACCGGGCTGTTTTATGAAAAGGTCTTTCGGGTATCCTTTTGGGATTACTCCCACCTGCCCCTCAATCTGGGCGGACGGGTATGCCTTCTGTTCGCCCTGTTCTGGGGGGTACTGGCCCTGCTCGTCCTCCATGTGATTCATCCGGCGGCGGCCTGGCTGGCGGCGCGGATTCCGCTGTGGGCATTCCCTCCAGCCGTGCTGGCCACGGCGCTGGACACTCCTCACCGCCCGGCTCCTGCGCCGGACCGGAGACCCCAATTCCCTGCGCTGGTATGCCCGCCTGCCCCGCCGCCGGCCGGCATAAAGCAGGGCGGGGGCGGCCAAGTGCCGCTCCCGCCCTTTGCATCTACGCCCGGCGGAGTTCACTGAGGGTCTCGTCGATCTTCTTCTGCGGTACGTATGCCTGGGCCACAGACAAAATCTGCTCCAGGGTGATGGTGCGGGCCGCTCCCAGCATGGGGTGCTTCATCAGCATGGGGAAACGGCGCTGAAACACCGCCCGGGCCCCGGGTGGTCCAGCAGCTCCCCACCGTGATCTGATTGCGCTTCAAGTCCATTGGCTTCACCTCCCAGCTATCCTATGCCGGGCCGGCGGGAGATTTGACTTGCCACCGCCGGGGACAGGCGCTATAATGATAGATATCACTGTAGAAAGGGAGAGGAACCAGCAGACATGATACAGCGCTTTCACGGGCATTCGCCCATCATCCACCCTGCCGCCCGGCTGGCCGCCAACGCCACCCTGGTGGGCTGCGTGACGGTGGAGGCCGCCTCCAGCATCTGGTACGGGCTGTGCTCCGGGGATGAGAGTTCCATCCACGTGGGAGCGGGCTCCAACATCCAGGACAACGCAGTGCTCCACTGTGACGCAGACTGCCCCGCCGTGATTGGCCGCGACGTGACCGTGGGTCACGGTGCCATTCTCCACGGCTGTACAGTGGAGGACACCTGCCTGATCGGCATGGGAGCCATCCTGCTCAACGGCTGCACCATCGGCGCGGGCAGCCTGGTGGCCGCCGGGGCGCTGGTCACCCAGGGAGCTGTGATTCCGCCCGGCAGCCTGGTGGTGGGTTCCCCGGCCAGGGTGGTGCGCTCCCTCCGGCCGGAGGAGGCCGCCGAACTGCTCCAGTCGGCCGAGACCTACCGCACTCTGTCCGCCGAGCTGCTCCCCACCGCCGAGGCGTCCGAAACAGGAGGAAGCGTATGAAAAAGAAAGGGAAAATTCCCGGCCGTTATCATAAAACATTGAAGGAACAGGTGCGTGAGAACCCCCGGCTGGCCGCGGTCTACGTCATTTTACGGGTGCTGGTGGTGCTAGCCCTGGTGGCACAGGTGTTTAACGGGAACTTTGAAAACGTGTTCTTATGCGTACTCACCCTGATCCTGTTTACCATCCCCAGCTTCATCGAGCGCACAATCCGCATTGATATCCCGGACACCCTGGAGATCATCATCCTCCTGTTCATCTTTGCGGCGGAAATTCTGGGGGAGATCCAGGCTTACTATGTCCAGTTTCCCTATTGGGACACCATGCTCCATACCCTCAACGGCTTTCTCTGCGCGGCCATCGGCTTCTCCCTGCTGGACATTTTGAACCGGGATGAGCGGCTGGCCTTCAAGCTCTCCCCGGTCTATCTGGCGGTGGTGGCCTTCTGCTTCTCCATGACAATCGGCGTGCTGTGGGAGTTCTTCGAGTGCTTTATGGACCAGATGTTCCTGCTGGACATGCAGAAGGACACGATCGTACACTCCATCGGCTCCGTGATGCTGGACCCCGCCGGCGGCAACACCCCGGTGGCCATCCACGACATCACCGACGTGATTGTGGTCACGGCTGATGGAGCCCAGCACCCACTGGGCCTGGGCGGTTATCTGGATATCGGCATCCTGGACACCATGAAAGACCTCTTCGTCAACTTTATCGGTGCGGTGGTGTTCTCCTTTATCGGCTATTTCTATGTAAAGAACCGCGGCAAGGGCTGGTTCGCCAAGCGTTTCATCCCCAAGGTCCTTCCGGAGTCCGGCGCCAAAAAATAACCGAATATTCCGCCCTCAGGGGCGCATACTAGGGAAGCACTGCTCCCACCCTGTCACGCAGGGCGGGCCGGTGCTTCCTTGCGTCATACCAAGGAATCAAGGAGGAATCTCACCATGAACAAGACCCCAACAACAGCATCAAGTGCTCTGTGAACAGTTGTGCTTACCACTGCGGCGAGCAGAACTACTGCACCCTGAACGAGATCAAGGTGGGTTGCTGCGACTCCAACGTGACCAACTGCGCCTCCACCGAGTGCGCCTCCTTCCAGTTGGGCGACCACGGCGGCTGCTGCAAGCGCTGAACCGTCCATCCATGCAAAATCGCGCGTTCCCGATCGGGAACGCGCGATTTTATGGTATTACTCTTTGGGCTCGGCAGGCCTCGGCCTTGGGGGCGGCAGCGGCCTCCGCTGCAGGCTTCTCCGCAGTTGGAGCCGCGGGCTTGACAGCGGCAGCCGGGGCGGCCTTGGGGCCGCAGGCTTCACCTCGGGCACCTTGCCGTCCACGGTGATCAGCTTGTCGGGGGCACTTCTGTGCGCAGATACCGCAGCCGATGCACTTCTCGTAGTCGATCACCGCCAAGTTGTTGACCATGGTGATGGCTTCCTTGGGGCAGCTCTTAGCACACAGGGAACCGATACAGCCATTGTCGCATACCTTGCGGGCGTCCACGCCCTTGTCGTGGGAGGAACAGGGAATGGTGACGTGGCGCTTGGTCTTGTAGGGCTCCAGGGCGATGATGTGTCGGGGCAGATGTCCACGCACTTATTACACGCCTTGCACTTCTCCTCATCGACCCTGGCCACGCCGTCGATGACGTGGATAGCGTCAAAGGACAGGCCTTCTCACAGGAGCCCAGGCCCAGGCAGCCGTAGGCGCAGCCCAGGTCGCCGCCGCCGGGCAGCTTGAGGCCGCCACGCAGTCGTGGATGCCCACGTAAGTGTACTGCTTGTAGTTCTGGCCGCAGCCGGTGCAGTGCACCTGGGCAATCTGCTTCACTGCGGCGCCAGCGGACACGCCCATAATCTCGCCGATCTGGGCGGCCACCGCCTCGCCGCCGGCGGCGCAGGCATTGACTGGGGCCACTCCCTTGACCACAGCGGAGGCATAGCCGGAGCAGCCGGGATAGCCGCAGCCGCCGCAGTTGGCACCGAGCAGGCAGCCCAGGATGGCCTCTTCACGGGGATCCACCTCAACAGCGAACACCTTGGAGGCGATCGCCAGGACCAGGCCGAAGATGGCGCCCAGCACAGCCAGGACCACAACGGCAATTATAACAGTCGTCATATTCTTCCGCCCTCCTTAACCGAAGACCTTCAGGCCGGAGAAGCCCATGAAAGCCAGAGCGATGAGGCCGGCGGCCACCAGGGCGATCGGGAAGCCCTCGAAAGCCTTGGGCCACTCGGAGAACTCCATCCGCTCCCGGATGCTGGCGAAGATCACGATGACCAGCAGGAAGCCGATGCCGCCGGTAACGCCGTACACGACGCTCTCAATAAAGCCGTAGCCGTTCTGGGTGTTCTGCAGCACCACGCCCAGCACAGCGCAGTTGGTGGTGATCAGGGGCAGGTACACACCCAGGGCCTCATAGAGGGAGGGCATGGCCTTCTTGAGGAACATCTCGATGAACTGCACCAGAGGCGATGACCAGGATGTAGGTCACGGTCTGCATGAAGGTCAGGCCCATGGGAACCAGAATGAGCTCATTGATGGGCCAACAGATGGCGGAGGCCAGGCCCATGACGAAGATAACCGCCAGCCCCATGCCGGAGGCAGTCTCGATCTTTTTGGAAACACCCATGAAGGGGCAGATGCCCAGGAACTGGGCCACAATAAAGTTATTGACCAGGATGGCGCCCAGGGCGATGGTAAAGCTGAGTCCACTCCATTACTTGGCCACCTCCTCAGTCTTTTGTCGCCCTTCTTGGGCTTGTTCAGGATGTACTGCATGGCCGCGATCACGCAGGCCAGGGTCAGGAAGCCGCCCACCGGGAGAATCATGCCCAGAGCGGGAATGCCCTCGGGCAGGATGCGGATGCCTGCGGCAGTGCCCAGGCCGAAGACCAACTGTCCTTCTGCGCCGATCTCCAGCAGGCCGCCCATAATGGTGCCATTTCCAAGGAACTCGCGAACCACACACATGATGACCAGCACCATGGTGTAACCCAGGCCCTGGAAGATACCGTCCAGCGCAGAAGCGCCGATACCATTCTTGTAGGCAAAGGACTCGGCGCGGCCCAGAATGATACAGTTCACCACGATCAGGGGGATAAACAGGCCCAAGCTCTTGGACAGGGCCGGGATAAATGCCTGCAGGCACAGGTCAACGATGGTAACAAAGCCGGCGATGACCACGATGAAGCAGGCGATGCGGATGTTGTTGGGGATGATCTTACGCAGGGCCGCGATGATGATGTTGGACAGGGTCAGAATCACCAACACGGACAGGCCCATGCCCAGGCCGTTGAACAGGGTGGTGGTAATGGCCATCACCGAGCACATGCCCAGCAGTTGGACGGTGACGGGGTTCTGGAAGAACAGGCCGTCCCTAAATTGTTTCATCACGTTCATATTCGATTACCCTCCTTAGCCCATGCTCGCGGCGGCGGCGATGGCGCTGGTGACGGCCTCGCAAACGCCGCGGGAGGTGATGGTAGCGCCGGTCAGGGCGTCGATGTCGCCGCCGTCCTTGTTGACCTTGACCTCGCCGGTCTTGCCCACGAACTGGGCCTGGAAGTCCGGCTTGCTGGCGTTGGAGCCCAGGCCGGAGGTCTCGCCGGTGCTGGTAATGGAGATGCCGGAGCAGGCCCCGGTATTGTCCACACCCACCATGATAGTCAGGTTGCCGCTGAAGGACGTGGCGGGCTTAACCTCCACCACGTATCCGGCATCGCCGGCCTTGTAGACGGCCTGCACCATAGCGTCGCCGCCGGTGTACTCCACCTCGTCATAGCTGTCGGCGGGGAGTACGGCAGCCATGGCCTCCTGGGTGGTCTTCTCGTTGTTAGCCGCGATAAAGGGGGCGGTCACATAGTTGGTCAGGCCCAGCAGAAGGGCGGTGGCCGCACAGATGGCAAAGAGGACGATCACCAGGGTCGCCATGCCTGGTTCCTTTTCTTGGTTGCAGTCTCACTCATGGCTTAGCCCTCCTTCCCGGCTTTTTTGGCCGCCTTGGCCGCAGCCTTCATTTCCTTGGTCACTCCGTAGCGGCCGGGCTTGCCCACCTTGTCGATGAGCCACACGCAGCAGTTCATGATCAGGATGGAGTAGCTCACGCCCTCGGGATAGCCGCCGAAATAGCGGATGAACACGGTCAGCAGGCCGCAGCCGATGCCGAAGATGATCTCACCCTTTTTGGTGACGGGGCTGGTGACATAGTCGGTGGCCATGAAGAAGCCCAGGAACAGGCCGCCGGTGAAGAGCTGGTAGGTCATCCACACCAGCCGGTCGTTGCCGCCCAGGGGGAACAGGAAGGTGAGCACCGCCACGGTGGCGATGTAGGCCACGGGGATGCGGGCGCGGATGACGCCGCGGACGATCAGATACACGCCGCCCAGCAGCAGGGCCAGGGCGGAGATCTCACCGATACAGCCGCCCACATTGCCCACAAATGTGTCGAGGATGGTGGCATCGGGCAGCAGGCCGCCGTGCATGAAGTCAGCAGACAAGGGGGTTGCGCTGCTGACGATATCCACCCCGGCCATAGTCTTGGTGCCGCCCAGCAGGTCGGCCCAGGCGCCGGTGCCGATGCCGGGGCCACCCAGGTGGTCATGGCCACGGGGTAGCACAGCATCAGGAAAGCGCGGCCGCCCAGGGCGGGGTTCATGAAGTTCTTACCCAGGCCGCCGAAGAGCTGCTTGACCACCACGATGGCGAAGAAGTCGCCGATGATCAGCATCCAATAGGGCAGGGTGGGGGCGCACACGAAGGCCAGCAGCACGCCGGTGACGGCGGCGGACAGGTCCTTGACGGCGCAGGACTTGTGCATCAGCTTGCGGTAGCCCCACTCGAAGAACTCACAGGCCAGCACGGAAATAATGGTGGCCACCAGGGCGCGGGGGCCGAAGAACACCACGCCCATGACCATGGTAGGCACCAGGGCGATGAGCACGTCCCGCATCAGGTTGGTGGTGTCAATGGGAGAGGCCACGTGGGGGGACGACGCCACCGTGAGTCTCAGCTTCTTTTCCTCGTTCATGCTTTGGCCGCCTCCTTCGCCGCTTTTTCCTTGGCCGCCAGAGCCCGCAGCTCACCCTTGGTCACACGGAAGGACTGGACCAGGTGGAGGCGGGCGGGGCAGATGTAGTTGCAGGAACCGCACTCAATGCAGTCCATGACGTTGAGCGCCTCGGCCTCCTTCCACATGCCCTTCTCGGCGTACAGGTGCATGTAGACCGGAGTCAGGTGCATGGGGCAGACGTTGACGCAGCGGCCGCAGCGCAGGCAGACCTCCTCCTCCACAACGGGGGCGGCCTCCTTCTTGGTCAGGCAGAGCACGGCATTGGTGCCCTTGATGCAGGTGACATCTAGGTTATACTGGGCGATGCCCATCATGGGGCCGCCGGTGAGCACGCGGTCGGGCTCCTCCTTGAAGCCCTTGCCCTCGTCGATGATCTGCTGGAAGGAGGTGCCCAGGGGCACCAGCAGGTTTTGGGCTCCTTGATGGCGTCGCCGGTGACGGTGAGGATGCGGTGGGTCAGGGCTTGCCCTCCACCACGGCGTCGTACACGGCAGCGGCGGTCCCCACATTGAACACCGCGCAGCCCACATGGGCGGGCAGCCCGCCGGGAGGCACCTCGCGGCCGGTGACGCGCTGAATGAGCTGCTTTTCCGCGCCCTGGGGGTAGCGGGTGCGCAGAGACTCCACCTGCACGTCGTTCTTGCCGCCCACCAGCGCCTTCAGGTGCTCGATGGCGTCCTCCTTGTTGGCCTCCACACCGATGACGGCGTTCTTCAGGCCGAAGGCCTGCATCAGAATGCGCACGCCGCCGATGACCCGCTCGCCCTGCTCCAGCATCAGCCGGTGGTCAGCGGTTATGTAGGGCTCACACTCGGCGCCGTTCAGGATCAGGGTATCCACCTTGCCGACGCCGGAGCTGATCTTCACGTGGGTGGGGAAGCCGGCGCCCATTCCGGTGATGCCCGCCTCCTTGACAATCTCCACGATCTCCTCGCAGCTCAGCTTGCTGTAGTCGGGATGGGGGGTGAGCACGGAGCCCCAGGTGTCCTGGAAGTCATTCTCGATGACCACCGACATCACCTTTCCGCCGCCCACGTAGGGACGGGGCTCCACCGCCTTGACCACACCGGACACAGACGCGTGAATGGGGGCGCCCAGGCCGGCGATCTCGCCGATCTTCTGGCCCACCTTGACCTGATCGCCCACGGCTACAATGGGCTTACAGGGCGCACCGACATGCATTGCCATGGCGATGACGACCTGCTTGGGAGCGGCGCTCAGGGGCGCAACCTCCTTGTGGCGTGCCAACTCCTTCCGGTCATTGGGGTGCACGCCGCCGTAAAAGCTTTGCTTCATAGGTCCACCTCGCAAATCTGACCCACACACGGGCCATTGTTCTGAGTCGTTTGACCGGTATCTCAAACAGATTTATCATAGCGCAAACGGAGCATCTTGTCCAGTTAAAACGCTCAAATTCCCTTCATTTTTTCTTTTAAACCAATCAGTTTTTTCTCTTTTTCCAGAAATATGGTAACATCCGCAGTACCATTTTTGCAAAAACCATCCGGTTTACTTTTTCGTCAGGATGACAACAGAGCTCCGCTCCGTTCTCCACTTTCGTTGTTTAAAATGGAGAAGTTCAAAAAGTGAAATTAACCCAATTGACAAATGCGGTCCGGAACGGTATGATATCAGGTAATTACATTTTCCGGGCTTGCCCGGAGCGTACAAAGGCGATGACCGGGACAGTACGGGCGGTACATAAGCGCAGAGAGGGAGCGGCTGGTGTAAGCTCCCATGAGGCCGCCCCGAACGCTCGCCCGGGAGCAGCCCTGCTGAACCGCAGGTTAGGCGGGACGGTTTCCCCTCCGTTAGCGGGGCAATGAGTGCGCGGGCGCAAGTTAGGTGGTACCACGGAGTCATGGCGGCTTCGTCCTATGGGACGAGGCCGCCATGCTTGTTTTATCGTTAAAGGAGGTTGGACGACCCATGAGAATGAAAACCGCCCAGATTTTGATGGAGTGCCTTCTGGAGCAGGGGGTGGACACGGTCTTCGGCTACCCCGGCGGCACGATCCTGAACGTATACGACGAATTTGAGCTCCACGGCTACAAGGACAAAATCCGCCATATCCTCACCGCCCACGAGCAGGGCGCCTCCCACGCCGCCGACGGCTATGCCCGCGCCACCGGAAAGGTGGGGGTGTGCTTCGCCACCTCCGGCCCCGGGCCACCAACCTGACCACCGGCATCGCCACGGCCTACTACGACTCCTCCTGTGGTGTTCATCACCTGCAACGTCAGCGAGAACCTCATCGGCAAGGACTCCTTTCAGGAGGTGGACATCACCGGTATCTCCATGCCCATCACCAAGTGCAACTATCTGGTGAAGGACCCCGGCGCCCTGGCCGACGTGCTGCGGGAGGCCTTCGCCATCGCCCGCTCCGGCCGCCCCGGCCCCGTGCTGGTGGACATCGCCAAGAACGTCACCGCCGCCGAGGCCGATTACGAGCCCCTCCCCCTCGACCAGCACGCCAACCACGGCCGGCTGGGGGCCATGCTCCGCCGGGCCAGCCACGATCTCAAGACTCCCGAGCCCGACGCGGGGACATTCAGACCCTGCTGGATCTCATTGAGGGGCCCGGAAGCCCCTGGTGCTGGTGGGCGGCGGGGTCATCCGCTCCAAGGGAGCTGTGCCCCAGTTCCGCACCTTTATCGAGCGGCTCAACGCTCCGGTGGCCTCCACCATCATGGGCGGCGGCGCCTGCCCCGGCAATCACCGGCTGTTCACCGGCATGATCGGTATGCACGGCTCCCACGCCTCCAATCTCGCCTCCGACCAGTGCGATCTGCTCATCGCCGTCGGCTGCCGCTTCTCCGACCGGGTGGCCACCGACCCCGCCACCTTCGCACCCAACGCCAAAATCGTACACATCGACATCGACCGAGCTGAGATCGATAAGAACGTGCTCACCCACCACCACATCATCGGCGACCGCCGGGTGCTGGAGCTGCTCAACGAGAAGCTCCCCAGCACGACTACCCGGAGTGGAAGGCGTGGGTGTTCTCCCACCCGGAGGTGCCCCTCAAGAAAGACGATGTTCTCCACCCCCACGAGATTCTGGAGACCATCCAGGCCGTCACCGGCGGGGACGCCATCGTGGCCACCGATGTGGGCCAGCATCAGATGTGGTGCGCCCAGTACTACCACTTCTCCCGCCCCGGCCAGTTCATCACCTCCGGCGGCTTCGGCACCATGGGCTTCGGCCTGGGGGCCGCCATGGGGGCCGCCGTGGGCAATCCGGGCAAGGTGGTGGTGCACTGCACCGGCGACGGCTGCTTCCGCATGAACTGCCACGAGCTCTGCACCGCCGAGCACTACAACATCCCCGTCATCACCGTCATCTTCAACAACCGCACCCTGGGTATGGTGCGCCAGTGGCAGAACCTGATCTACCAAAAGCGGTTCTCCCAGACCGATCTGGACCGCGGCCCCGACTTCGTCAAGCTGGCGGAGGCCTACGGCATCCAGGGGGAGCGGGCCGCCACCCAGCCGGAGTTCGAGGCGGCCTTCCGCCGGGCCGTGGCCGGGCCGGCCCTACCTCATCGAGTGCGCCATCGACAAGGACGCCATGGTCCACCCCATGGTCTCCGCCGGCGCTCCGGTTACCGATTTCATCCTGGATTAAAGGAGGGCGTGGATATGAATGAAGCCAATGTGACCCGCCGCACCCTCTCGGTGCTGGTGGAAAATGCCGCCGGTGTCCTGTCCCAAGTCTCCCGGCTGTTCTCCCGGAAGGGCTATAACATTGAATCCCTGGCGGTGGGCACCACCGACGACCCAGCCGTGTCCCGCATCACCATCGAGGTGTGGGCCGACAAGCCCATGATTGAGCAGATCATGAACCAGCTGCGCAAGCAGTTCTCCGTCTACTCCGTGCAGGAGCTGCTGCCCGAGCGGTCCATCCGCCGGGAGCTGGTCATGTTCAAGGTGCGGGCCGAGACCCCCGACATCCGCAACGAGATCATCCAGATCGCCAACATCTTCCGGGCCTCCATCATCGATGTGTCCCTCAAGTCCCTCACCCTGGCCCTGATCGGCGACGAGACCAAGGCCGACGCCATGCAGAAGCTGCTGGAGGCCTTCGGCATCCTGGAGCTGGTGCGCACCGGCATGGTCGCCCTCGAACGGGGCGCCTATACCATCGGCGACGAGACCAAGGAACAGACCGAGTTTAATCTGGGCAAGAACTTCCTGTAGCGCCGGCCGGTCTGTTCCTGCGAGCGCAGCGAGCCGCCGCTCTGCGGCGTCCAGGCGTTTCGCGCAGCGAAACCTTGCCGCAGGGGCAATTCACTGCACAGCCGTTGGCGGCTTTGCCGCCCTACGGATGTGGCGTACCCCTTGCGGGTGCTTCCGCCGAGGATGTGAATTCCCGCCCGAAGGGCTCCCAAACGCGTCGGCGCGTTTGGGACATGCAGACCGAGTTTAATCTGGGCAAGAACTTCCTGTAAAGCTCCTGTTTCCCGGTGCACAGAACATAGGCCCCGGCAAATTCCACAGAGGCCTCTGTGTTTTATATCAAATATGAAGTGTCTCATTTTCCACAGAAAGGGGAAAGCATGTATGAAGCGGTATGAAACCATGTTCCTGTCAACCAAAGGGAGGGTGTTCCTCTATTAGCCCTCCAGATATGAAGGAGGAAATATGAACCATATTACCCTGCAAAAGTGGATGAATCCAACTTTCTTGCGTGCTTTTCCCTGAAATTAGAGGCCCAGCAGGAGAAATTCGTATCCCACCCGATCCGGAGTCTGGCCCAGGCGTATGTATACTACAGTCAGTGTACGCCCTTTGCGGTCTGCCGCGCCGGTCAGGTGGTCGGATATCTGATGGTCATCTATGACTATGACGAAGAGGCTTACTTCATCTGGCATCTGATGATCGACGCCCAGCACCAGGGCAGGGGCTGCGGGAGGGCGGCTATGGAGGCGGCGCTTGCCTATATCCGTTCCAAGCCTTTCGGGGCTTCCAACCTCGTCCGGCTGACCGTCAGCCCGGAAAACGCGGCCGCCTGCCATTTGTACCAGACCCTGCGCTTCTCTCCACCGGCCGGGCGGACGGGGATGAGATCGAGCTGGAGCGGGTGCTTGACTGACCTCCGCCCCATGCGGCGGCCTTCCGCTTCTGCGGATTGTATCACAGTTATCATTCTTTTCCCGAAAACTATGCTATCATGAGTTCAAATTCCCCCACCAACAAGAAGAAAAAGGAGTGTATCACCATGGCTAAGATGTACTACGAGAAGGACTGCGAGCTCTCCTACCTGAACGGCAAGAAAATCGCCATCATCGGCTACGGCTCCCAGGGCCACGCCCACGCCCTCAACCTGAAGGACTCCGGGTGCGATGTGTGCGTCGGCCTGCGGGCCGGCTACAAGAACTGGGCCGAGGCGGAGAAGGCCGGCCTGGCGGTCAAGACTGTGGCCGAGGCCGCCCAGTGGGGCGACATTGTAATGATGCTCATCAACGACGAGGTCCAGGCAGAGGTCTATAAGAATGACATTGCCCCCTACCTGACCGAGGGCAAGGCCCTGGCCTTCGCCCACGGCTTCAACATCCGCTATCAGCAGATCGTCCCCCCCGCCGGCGTGGACGTGTTCATGGCGGCCCCCAAGGGCCCCGGCCACACCGTCCGTTCCACCTACGTCAACGGCAAGGGCGTGCCCTGCCTCGTGGCGGTGGAGCAGAACGCCACCGGCAACGCCTATAAGCTCGCCCTGGCCTACATCGCGGGCATCGGCGGCGCCCGGGCCGGCGTGATGGAGACCACCTTCCACGACGAGACCGAGACCGACCTGTTCGGCGAGCAGACCGTGCTGTGCGGCGGCGTGGTGGATCTGATGCGCTGCGGCTTTGAGGTGCTGGTGGAGGCCGGCTATGAGCCGGAGAACGCTTACTTCGAGTGCATCCACGAGATGAAGCTGATCATCGACCTGATCAACAAGGGCGGCGTGGCGGCCATGAACTACTCCATCTCCGACACCGCTGAGTTCGGTGAGTACGTCTCCGGCCCCCGTGTCATCCCCCACGAGGAGACCAAGGCCCGCATGCGCGCCGTGCTCTCCGACATTCAGGACGGCACCTTCGCCGGCAAGTGGATCGCCGAGAACAAGAACGGCCGCACCTTCTTCAACTCCAAGCGCGCCCAGCTCAAGAAGCACCAGATGGAGCTGGTGGGCGATGAGCTGCGCCGCAACATGATCTGGGGCGGTGATAAAGATCTGGACACTGCCTCCAACTGACCCAGAACCGGGCGCGAGCCCCGCGCAGCGGGTCGCGTCCGGAGCGGAGGCGCAAGGGAGCGCAGCGAGGGATGCCCGCAAGGGTGTCCCGAGCAGAGTGGACTTTGCGCCGACGAGGGGCGGCGACAAGGATCTCGACACCGCCTTCAACTGAACCGGGGCCCCCGCGCAACCCCAGCGTCAGCGGTTTGCGTGGGGAAGCGGAACCTTCCCTTCTCCCAAAGTCCGGCCCGTGCATTTGCACGGGCCGGACTTTGTTTCTGATTCAGCGAATGTCTCCGGGAAGCCCCGCCGCGTCCCGCGCGGCATCTCGTACTGTGCCCCCGACGACATGCCCATGGTACCGAAGTCGGCCCGGGTACCCGGATTGAGGGCGGAAGGCGAGCTGCGGTCGATCGCCTTCACCGTGTAGTCCAACCCCGCATCCCGCAGGGCGGACAAGATATCGCTCTGTTCCTGCATGGTCAGAACGGTGACCAGCTCGCGGCGGTTCCAAATGGCAAGCATACGTTCCCCTCCTTCTGCTCTTTCCCGGTCAGCCCGAGCGCCCTGTCCTGTAAGTCAGGGTGCTTTTGAATTCAATGCAGAATCCCGTGGAGAAAAATCTTTGTCAGCGTATCTACAATCTCCTCATCCCCGTACTGGGGTTCTACTCCCACCACAATTTTATACTGAATCGCAAACCCAAACAGGGAGCCCACATAGGTCTTAGAGGCCAGATAGGTGTCCACCCTCTTGGAGATTGCCGGTATACCTCTTCAGCACCGTCTCTACACAGCGGGCCACATAGCCGATGCCGTTCTTATGATAGATGCTGCTGACCTCCGGGTGCCGCTTGGAGTCCCGGATGATGGCCCGGGTAAAGGCGATACGCTCCGGCGTGTCAAAAACCGCCAGATAGGCCAGCCCTATCTTTTGATAGCAGCCTCCAAATCATAGCCGTCTATTTCCGGCTGAATGCTCAAAAATTGAAATAGAACGGTGTCTCCTGCATGACAGCGGAGTAGAGCTCCTCTTTGTCCTTGAAATACTGGTAGAGTGTGGCCTTGGAATAGCCCGACTCCCTGGCCAGCATATCCATAGATACCCCGTCATAGCCGTGTTCCCCAAAAGGATCAGCGCCGTCTGAAGAATTGAGGTGCGGTTGGCGTTATATGCATCCTGCAACGCCTCTTCTTCCGAAATGTCCAGATTTTCAAACAGATCCTTTTTCCCATTGAAGTGCAGGTAGATGGTGGACGGGGAGATCCCAGCCGCCCGGGCGATACTGTTAATGGTTGTCCCTTTGTAGCCCTCTTTCAGGAAAATACATCTGGCTGTCTCCAAAATCTTTTCCCTGACATCGCTCTCCATGCTTCTCCCCTCCTTTCAAATTTAACTGTTGATTCTAGTTTATCCTGTTATAAATATCCTGTCAAGCATCACTGTGCCTCCAATTCTGTATTCCGCACAAGTTTCCCGCCAACTTTTTGTCCAAAACATCTATTTTGTTTTTTCTCTGCATCGATAATATAATAACACTTGACAGTATATTATTATTATGCTACTCTTGCATCGTGTAATAATTATTACCGACTATTTCAATTATATTATTCCTCAAAGGGAGGTCTTTCTTTGATCCGCATTGATCTGGAAAATCACTTTTACGCTCCATGTCTCATTGACGCGCTGGCGCAGCGCAGTCAGCCGCCGTTTTATGACCGCGCCACTGACCAGATTCACTGGACCGAGGATGTCTGTATGCCCCAGGGGGAGCTGCTTCAGCGGCTTCTGGAAGTAGGCGAGCATCGCCTGTCCCTACTGGAGCAGCAGGGGATTACCCATGCGGTGCTGAGCTGTTCCCCCGCCGAGCAGCTTGAGCCCGCCAAGAGCATAGCCGTTTGCCAGGCCACCAATGCCGCGCTGTATGAGCTGACGCGGGCCCATCCCGGCCGTCTGTTCGGCAGCGCCATTCTCCCCGTAAAGGACGTGGCTGCTGCGGAGCGGGAGCTGGAGCGCTGTGTGAAGGAATATGGCTTTGTGTCATGGCACACCCACTCTAATTACGGAAACACCGCACCGGACGATCCCCGCTATCTCCCCCTCTTCCGCAAGGCCGCCGAACTTGGCGTCTACGTCTATCTCCACCCTCAGCTCCCCGAGGGCAGCCGCTACGCAGGCTACGGCTTTACCTTTGCCGGTCCCGGTCTTGGCTTTACGGTGGATACGGTCACCACGCTGCTGCGCATGGTGGTATCCGGCCTGTTCGACGAGATTCCTCTCGGCTGGTACTGGGACACCTGGGCGAGGGGCTTCCCTTTTTGCTGGACCGTATTGAAAACCGGATCAAATTTCTGCCCAATCCGGCCATTCGCTGCCGCCGCCCGCTGCGCTACTACTTTCAGCACAACATCTGCGTTACTACCAGCGGCAATATGTCGCCGGAGGCTTTCCGCTGTACCCAGGATGTGCTGGGTATGGACCACATTCTCTTTGCAAGCGACTACCCCTATGAGTCCGTGGAGGACATGATGGCCTTTTTGCGCGGGATTCCGCTGAATGAGGCGGACTACGCCAGGCTCTACTATCAAAACGCAGAAGCATTACTGGGAATTTCCCTTTCTTAATTGATTTGAGGTGTCATCCATGAGGAACAGGAAACATGACGGCAACAAGTCCTCGGTCGTAAACTTCGGTGTGCAGGGCTGGGTCACCATCCTGTACTGTCTGCTGATGTTCTGGCTTTATGCCGGCATGGTGAACAGCGGTTCCAATGTAACCGCCCCGGCCATCGCAGAGAAGTTCGGCATCCTTCCCGGTACCGTACTGAATATGAACACCGTGGCCGGCGTGGTGGGCGTCATCTTCTTTATTGTCGTAGGCCAGATCAACCGGGTGATCGGCGCCCGCATCACCTCCGGCGTGTGCCTAATTGTCGCCGGCCTGGCCTATCTCGGCGTAGGCAATGCCGTCAATCTTGCCATGTATACCGTCTGCATGTGTATTGTGGTGGGCGGCGTCATGTCTGCGGGCTACATCTCCGGCGGGATCTGGTCACCCAGTGGTTCCCCAAGAAAAAGGCATCGTCATGGGCTACACCACCATGGGCCACAATCTGGCCTCCGTCGCCTTTGTCCCCCTTATCACACTTCTGGTAGGTCGGCTGGGCATTGGCAACGGTGTAATTCCCATCTCCGTTTGCGCCATCGTGCTGGGCATTCTTGGTCTGCTTCTCGTCCGCAATACTCCGCAGGAGCGCGGCCTCAACCCGGACAATGTGTCCGATGAGGTCTACCGAACCGAGTACTTCCACGGCCATGAGGATCCCACTGGCGGCTGGACCACCGGCAGACTGCTGCGGTGCAAGGAACCTGGCTGATGGCCGTCACCACCGGCATGTTCCAAATCTGCTCCCTGGGCGTGGTATCTCAAATGGTGCTGCGCAACATGGAGCTGGGCTTCTCCCGGGAGCAGGCAACCTTTATCCTCAGCCTGGTAGCTCTCATCGGCCTGGTCGGCTCCTTATTTCGTGGGCTATATGGATGAGCGCCTTGGCACCAAAAGTCCATGCTGTTCTTCGGCATCTGGTACGCCCTCTCCCTGCTGGCCAACGCCACCGAGAACACCGTTCTGGTCTATGTCTCCATCTTTATGATCGGCATGTCCATCGGCGGCTCCGCCAACTTCACCACCTCCCTTACCACCTCCGTGTTTGGCCGTCAGGGATTCAGCAAGGTAAATTCCGTCGTTTTCCCCATCCAAGGCGCGGTGTCCGCCCTCTCCTTCGTGGTCAACGGCGTAGTCTCCAACATCACCGGCGGCAACCTGCGCTACACCTATCTCATTTTTGCCGGCGTATCCGTAGTCTCCGCGCTCATTGTACTGCTAGTGGATGAACACCGCTTCAACAAGGACTGGCAGCAGGGACAGAACGCCCGCTCCGCCTCTTGATGAGTCCAATAAAAAAAAGGATCGCCTGCCCCGGCCGGGGCAGGCGATCACAGTTTTTGGGGTCATTCCACGCTTTTCAGCAGCTCCTCCGCCGAAACTCCGAAGAGCTTGGCCAGGGCCAGCAGGTTGGAGGTGCTGGGATCGGCGGTGCCGCTCTCCCACTTGCTCACCGCCTGACGGCTCACGCCCAGGGACTCCGCCACGAACTCCTGGGTCATCTTGCAGCGGGTGCGGTGATACCTGATGGCCTCCCCAGGCTCCTGGCCATCTCCGCCTTCTCCTGCCGGACGGGACCGGATTTCAGGTACTTCCGCAGAGCCTTGATCAGTAGCACGGCTAGATAGATAATCCCCGCCCAGATAGCCAGTTCGAACAGCAAAAAGGAATCATGTAGATCGATGTAATGTTCATACCAAACACTCCTTTCAAACTGGCCTCATTCTACCCGGTTTGACCGGTTGCCTCCACCAATTATGGCGCAACTTTTGGTTGCTCTTCCCGCTCCTCCCGCTCCCGCGCGGCCCGCTGGGCCAGGATTTTGGGGAAGAAGTGGAGGAACAGGCAGGTGGTCACTGTGGCGGCCACCGCGTCGGCGATGGGCTCGGAGAGGAAGGTGGCCTCCGGGAGACTAGGGCGGGCAGCAGGAGCAGACCCGCCAGGAACACGCACTTGCGGAAGATGGAGCAGAACAGGGCCAGCCGCACATGGCCCAGGGCGGTGGTCTCGTCCACCAGGGGATACTGGATCGCCAGGGGGATGATCATGGCGGTAAAGACTTTAATGTAGCGTACCGACCGCGCCGCCACCTCCGGGTTCTGGGTAAACAGGCCCACAAACACCGGGGACAGGGTGTGGGTCACCACCGTCATGAGCACACAGAAGGTCACGCACAGGGCCACGATGGACTGGATAGCCCTCTTGATGCGCTCCAGGTTGGCCGCGCCGTAGTTGAAGCTGACCACTGGCTGGCTGCCCAGGGTAAGGCCGCCCATGGGCATGGTGATGAGGAGCAGGTAGCTCTGCACGATGGTGGCGCAGGTCACCAGGGTATCCCCCAGCTCCGGCCCGCCGTATCGCTGGAGCACAGTGTTCAGCACGATCAGCAGGATGCTGTCCGTGGCGATGATGAGGAAGGGGGACAGGCCGAAGGCCAGCACCCGCCGCATGATGCGCCAGGAGAAGCCGCCCCACCGCAGGCGCACCGGCATCCGCTTCCGCCGCAGGGAGAGGAGCACAAAGGCGCAGGAGGCCATCTGGGAGAGCACGGTGGCCAGGGCGGCCCCGGCCACGTCCAGATGGAGCACAAAGATAAAGATGGGGTCCAGGACGATATTGAGCACCGCCCCCAGCATCACCGTGGCCATCCCCAGGCCGGAGAAGCCCTGGGCGATCAAGGAAGCTGTTCATCCCCGTGGCCATGAGGGCAAAGAAGGTGCCCGCGGTGTAGATGGTCAGGTAGGTGTTGGCGTAGCCGAAGGTGGCGTCGCTGGCGCCGAACCACATGAGCAGATGCTCCTTCAGCAGGAGGAACAGAGTGGTCAGCACGCCGGACAGGATCAGCAGCATCAGGAAGCTGTTGGACAGCACCCGGCCCGCCTCCCTGTCCCTCCCCTCCCCCATGCGCATGGCCATGATGGGGGAGCCGCCCAGGCCCACCAGGGAGGCGAAGGAGGACAGCAGGGTGACGATGGGGCCGCACACCCCCACCCCCGCCAGGGCCAGATCGCCGATGCCCTGGATGTTGCCGATGTAGATGCGGTCTACAATGCTGTATAAAGGACGCTGACCAGCTGAGCCAGCATCGTGGGGATGGCCAGCCGGCACACCAGCCGGAAGACTGGATCACGCCCCAGATCGTTGGTCTTTCTCACGGTTTTTCCTCCCTTTTGAAACACACTGGGGCATTATACCTCTTTTCGTCCCCCGTAAAGTCCCTTCGGCTTTTTAGCACTCTTAAACGCAGAGTGCTAACATTTACAATTTAGACATATTTACATGTATATTTGTTCATAAACTCGGCCTATACTTTGTCTCAGAAATGAGTTGAGGGGCCGGAAAGGCCCCCGGAAAGAGGATGATTGGAATGGAACAAAGGAAGTTTTAGCACATCAATGTTCCCATTGCTAAATTACATTTCCGAAAAAAGGAGCGATTTTTATGTTTGGCATGCTTCCCGAGCGCAGCGACGACAACCTGTTTGATACCTTTGATAACTTTACCCGCAACTTCTTCCGCGGCAGCAACGCCAGCCTGCCCGCCTTCCGCACCGACATTCGGGACGCCGGAGACAAGTTTGTCTTAGAAGCCGAGCTGCCCGGGTTCGACAAGGGCGACATCAAGCTGGATGTGAAGGACGGTATCCTCACCATCACCGCCGAGCACAGCGAGAACCAGGAGCAGAAGGACGCCAAGGGCGCCTACATCCGCCGGGAACGCCGGTACGGCTCCTTCAACCGTTCCTTTGATATCACCGGCATCGATGAGGGCTCCATTACCGCCGCTTACAACAACGGCATTCTGGAGCTGAACCTGCCCAAGGCCGTCCCCGTGGTTCCTGAGAGCCGCCGGATTGCCATTGATTGACCTGATATCCAGGAGCCGGTCAGCCTTGGCTGACCGGCTCCTTCCCGTTTCTGTTCCCTCCCAGCGCTCGCAGCCGAAGTCCGGCTCCGGGTGCCGCCGCCAGGGTGGATGCAATGGCCGTACCACAAGGGAATGTAATATCCCTCCCGGCTACGGACATAGTGCTGGCGGTAATGAACGCAGGTCCCGCAGACCCGCTTTTCCACCATGTACTTCCGGGGCAATGACATAAAATCACCTCACAGAGAGCATACATCTGATAGGGTTTAAAGTCAATACATCTAATCAGATTTATGCTATGGTTTCCCCGAGGTGATAATATGTATTGCTATCCCAGACTGCGAGACCTGCGGGAGGATCGTGATTTGACCCAGGAAACCATCGGAAAGCTGCTTGGCACCACGCAGCAGCAATACTATAAATACGAAAAGGGATTCAGGAAATCCCCGCCCACCATCTGATCACGCTGGCCGATTTTACCAGGTCTCCGTAGACTATCTGTTGGGTCGGGAGAAATCCTGATTCTCCTTATAAAAGGAGCGTGACGCAATATGAACGCGCAGAAATATACCCAGAAATCCCTGGAGGCGGTGCAGAACGCCCAGTCCATCGCCACCGAGTACGGCAACCAGCAGATTGAGCAGCCCCACCTGCTGCTGGCCCTGCTGCTGGACGAGGGTGGGCTGATTCCCCAGCTGCTGGGGAACATGGGCCTCACCGTCCCCTCCTTCACCGCCGCCGCCAAGGCGGAGGTGGAGAAGCTGCCCCGTGTGTCCGGCTCCGGCCGGGAGCAGGCAAGATCTATGTGGCCCAGGACGTGGACAAGTGCCTCAACACCGCCGAGAGCATCGCCGCGTCCATGAAGGACGAGTATGTGTCGGTGGAGCACCTGCTGCTGGCCCTGCTGGACACGGCCAACCGGGAGCTGAAGGAGCTGTTCCGCACCTACAACGTACAGAAGGAGGGCGTGCTCCAGGCCCTGACCAACGTGCGGGGCAACCAGCGTGTGACCTCCGACAACCCGGAGGAGACCTACAACGCCCTGAAGAAGTACGGCTCCGACCTGGTGGAGCGGGCCAGGGCCAACAAGCTGGATCCGGTCATCGGCCGGGACGACGAAATCCGCAACGTCATCCGTATCCTGAGCCGCAAGAGCAAGAACAACCCGGTGCTCATCGGCGAGCCCGGCGTGGGCAAGACCGCCATCGCCGAGGGGCTGGCCCAGCGCATCGTCAAGGGGACGTCCCCGCCTCCCCTGAAGGACAAGACCATCTTCGCCCTGGACATGGGTTCCCTGATCGCCGGGGCCAAGTACCGCGGCGAGTTTGAGGAGCGGCTGAAGGCCGTCCTCAACGAGGTCAAAAGTCCGAGGGCCGCATCATCCTCTTCATCGACGAGCTGCACACCATCGTGGGCGCGGGCAAGACCGAGGGCCATGGACGCGGGCAACCTGCTCAAGCCCCTGCTGGCTCCGGGGCGAGCTGCACTGCATCGGTGCCACCACCCTCAACGAGTACCGCCAGTATATCGAGAAGGACGCCGCCCTGGAGCGGCGCTTCCAGCCCGTCATGGTCTCCGAGCCCACGGTGGAGGACACCATCGCCATCCTCCGCGGCCTGAAGGAGCGGTACGAGGTGCACCACGGCGTCAAGATCCAGGACGGCGCCATCATCGCCGCCGCCACCCTGCCCACCCGCTGCATCACCGACCGCTTCCTCCCCGACAAGGCCATCGACCTCATCGACGAGGCCTGCGCCATGATCCGCACCGAGATCGACTCCATGCCCACCGAGCTGGACGTAATCCAGCGGAAGATCATCCAGCACGAGATTGAGGAGGCCGCCCTCAAGAAGGAGGACGACGCCCTGTCCAGGGAGCATCTGGCCGAGATCCAGAAGGAGCTGGCCGAGATGCGGGACGAGTTCAACGCCAAGAAGGCCCAGTGGGAAAACGAGAAGAACGCCATCGGCAAGGTGCAGAAGCTCCGGGAGGAGCTGGAGAGCGCCAACGCCGAGCTGGAGGCCGCCCAGCGGCAGTACGATCTGAACCGCGCCGCCGAGCTCCAGTACGGCCGCATCCCCGAGCTGCGGAAACAGCTGGAGGCCGAGGAGGCCATCGCCAACGAGGGCAAGGCCCGTTCTCTGCTGCGGGACAAGGTCACCGAGGAGGAGATCGCCCGCATCATCGAGCGCTGGACGGGCATCCCCGTGGCCAAGCTGATGGAGGAGCGGGAAAAGCTGCTCCACCTGGAGGACATCCTCCACCAGCGGGTGGTGGGCCAGGACGAGGCTGTGCGCCTGGTGAGCGAGGCTATTCTCCGCTCCCGGGCGTCCATCGCCGATCCCGACCGTCCCATCGGCTCCTTCCTGTTCCTGGGCCCCACCGGCGTGGGCAAGACCGAGCTGGCCAAGGCCCTGGCCGAGGCCCTGTTCGACAGCGAGAAGAACCTGGTGCGCATCGACATGAGCGAGTATATGGAGAAGTTCTCCGTCTCCCGCCTCATCGGCGCGCCTCCCGGATACGTGGGCTATGAGGAGGGCGGCCAGCTCACCGAGGCCGTCCGCCGCCACCCCTACTCCGTGGTGCTCTTCGACGAGGTGGAGAAGGCCCACCCCGACGTGTTCAACATATTACTCCAGGTATTGGACGACGGCCGGATTACCGACAGTCAAGGCCGAACCGTGGACTTCAAGAACACCATTATCATCCTCACCTCCAACCTGGGGTCCCAGTACCTGCTGGACGGCATCGATAAGAAGGGCGACATCACCGCCGAGGCGAAAAATTCCGTCAACGATCTGCTGCACCACTCCTTCCGGCCCGAGTTCCTCAACCGGCTGGACGAGATTGTGTTCTACAAGCCCCTCACCAAGGACAACATCACCCACATCATCGATCTGCTGGTGGCCGAGCTCAACCGCCGCCTGGAGGATAAACAGCTCAAGGTGGCCCTCACCCCGGCGGCCAAGCAGCACATCATCGACAGCGCCTACGACCCGGCCTTCGGCGCCCGTCCCCTGCGCCGCTTCGTGCAGCACAGTGTGGAGACCCTCATCAGCCGGAAGATCATCGCCGACGAGGTGCAGGGCGGCGACACCCTCACCGTGGACTGCCGGGATGGCGAGCTGACGGTGGAAAGCAAGAGCGTCTTCACCGGCGAGGTGGTCAATCCGTAAACAGACAGCCCCGGCCGCATTGCGGCCGTTTCGTTCCCTTTCGTCGGCTAGACCGCCCGCCCGGCGGTCAGCATCTCCTTACAGGCCCGAATGTCCGCCTCGCCCAGCGGGGTGAAGCGGCCCAGGGCGGAGGCGTAGTAGGCCACCTGGGCCGCCTCCTCCACATAGGCGGCGGCGTTCATGGCCGCGGGCAGGTCCCGGCCGCAGCAGAGGCTGCCGTGATTGCGCAGCAGCACGGCCAGCCCGTCCGTCCCCAGGGCGGCGGTCACTGAGGCGGCCAGCGCCCGGGAGCCGGGCACCGCGAAGGGCACCACCCGGATGGGGGCGAACTCCGCCTGGGGCGGCGTGGAGGGGCAGCTCATCCACCGCCATGGCCATCACGGTGCAGAACAGGGCGTGGTTATGCACCACCGCCCCCACGTCGGGGCGGGCGCGGTAAACCGCCGTGTGCATGGGGGTCTCAGAGGAGGGCGCGTAGGGCCCATCCACCCACTCCCCGTCCAGGGTGACAATGGCGATGTCTCCCGGCTCCATAGTGTCATAGGGCCGCCCGCTGGGGTGATGGCGGCCACCCCGCCTCCCGGTCCCGCACGGAGATATTGCCTGATGTCCCGTGGATCAGCCCCTGAGCGCTGGCCTGCCGGATGGCGGTGAGCACCTGCCGCCGGATGTCCTCATACTTCATGAAAGCGTCCCCTTCTCTCTGTGGTATCTGCCCTATTATAGCACAAAAAACGGTCTGAGTCATCTGACTCAGACCGTTTGCGCCTGCATATGGGAAAGGCGGACCGCCCGGCGGGCCTGGAGCTCCCGGACCGCCGGCTCCTCCAGCATCAGCCGTTTCCCATTTTCAGGGCCACCACCCGGCCCTCCACCCGGGAGACCTTGTCGGTGTTCAAAATCAGGCCGCCCGGGCAGATCAGAAACTGGGGCTCGCCGTCCAGCAGCAGGGCCATGGCCTGAAAGCCCAGCCGGGCCCGGACGCGGTCGTAGGCGGTGTAGAGCAGCAGGGTCTGCTTCTGCGCCTGAATGTAGTGGATATCATCGGTACGGAGCGGGTGCTTAATGGGCAGAATGGCATCCCGCGCGTGGCGGGGAGCCAGCGCGAAATAGTCCGTCATGACGGTGTTCATGCCGCTCACCCGCCGCCACTCCACGGCGCCGAAGGTGTCGGCCGCGGTCAGCACCTTGGCCCGCAGGGCCTGTCCCTCCTCCAGATAGGCCCAGAGGGTCTCCCCCTCTCCGCGGATGCGCCGCAGCTCCTCCGCCGCCCTCCACTGGCGCTCGCCGCCGCGGAGGCAGACTAATTGATATCCACCGCTCTGCGCCGCCATGGCGAACTCCTCCAGGCAGTCGAAGCAGTCGGTCACCACGGCGACCTTCCAGCGCACCGCATAGGAAAACATCTGCTCCCGGAGCTGCTGCCGGTCCTTCTCCTGTGGTGCGATCAAGGCAATTCTGATGATGTTCACCCTCTCTCTGCGCCGCAAAGCCCCCTGAACCAATCCGGGTCAAGGTTCAGGGGCTTTGAGCGATTAGTCTACGCCGCCGATCAGGCCGAGGGCCTCGGCGATATCCAGGTTGGCCCAGAACGTTCACCGTCTCCTCACCGAAGATGCCCAGCACCTTGCCGGTGGTGTTGTCCGCCACGAACTGCTCCAACTGCTCCTCGGTCAGGCCCGTGTTCTCCGCCAACTGCGGAATCTGCACAGCCGCAGAGGCAGGGCTGATGTGGGGATCCAGGCCGGAACCGGAGGCCGTCACCAGGTCGGTGGGGATGTCCTCCACCGTCAGGTCGGGATGCTCCGCCAGGAATTCGTCGATGTCGCCCTGCACGCGCTCCGCCAGAGCGGGGTTGGACGCGCCGTAGTTGTTGGAGCCGGAGGCCACGCCGGCGTACTCGCTGCCGTCGTTGTAGAACTTGTTGCCCTCCTCATCCACCGTATAGGTGTTGTACTGGTAGGCGGAGGGGCGGCAGCGCATGAAGCGGGGGTCAGTGAAATCCTGGCCCACGTTCTTGGCCCACGGCCTGGCCGTCCACATAGATGATGCTGCCGTTGGCCTGGCTGGGGAAGAGCGCCTGGCTCATAAGCGTCATGACAACCGGGTAGATCAGGCCGCAGATCAGCAGCAGTACCAGGGTCACCAGAACCGGCGCTCTGAGAGATTTGATCACTTTCATGTTCGGTTTCCTCCTGTTACATTGCCATGCCGAGGCCGAGCATCGTCAGCAGGGGCGCGATGATCAGGTCGATCACTTTGATGCCGATGAAGGGGACGATGACGCCGCCCAGGCCGTAGATGAGCATGTTGCGGGTCAGCATCTTGCTGGCGCTCATGGGCTTGTACTTGACGCCGCGCATGGCCAGCGGGATCAGGCAGGGGATGATGATGGCGTTGAAGATCAGAGCGGACAGAATGGCGCTGGTGGGAGATGCCAGCTTCATGATGTTCAGCACCTGCATCTGGGGAATCACCATCATAAACATGGCGGGGATGATGGCGAAGTACTTGGCGATGTCGTTGGCGATGGAGAAGGTGGTCAGGGAGCCGCGGGTAATCAGCAGCTGCTTGCCGATCTCCACAACCTCGAGGATCTTGGTGGGGTCGGAGTCCAGATCCACCATGTTGGCCGCCTCCTTGGCGGCGGTGGTGCCGGAGTTCATGGCCAGGCCCACGTCGGCCTGGGCCAGAGCGGGGCGTCGTTGGTGCCGTCGCCGGTCATGGCGACGATCTTGCCCTGAGCCTGCTCCTCCTTGATGACCTTGATCTTATCCTCGGGGCGGCACTCGGCGATGAAGCCGTCCACGCCGGCCTCCTGGGCGATGGTCGCCGCGGTCAGCGGGTTGTCGCCGGTGCACATGATGGTCTTGATACCGATGGCGCGCAGGCGGGCGAAACGCTCCACCAGGCCGTCCTTCACGATATCCTTCAGGTAGATGACACCCAGCACACGCTTGCCCACGCAGACGGTGAGGGGGGTGCCGCCCTGCTTGGACACCTGGTCGGTGTGGCCCTGCAGATCGGCGGGCACGGTGCCGCCCAGGCCCTGACGTACTCCACAATGGCGTCGCTGGCGCCCTTGCGGATGGAGGTGCCGTCGGGCAGATCCACGCCGCTCATGCGGGTCTTGGCGGTGAACTCGATGAACTCGGCGCACCCTTCAGGTTGCTCTCGTCCACCACGACGCCCCGCTCCTTGGCCAGGGCAACCACGCTCTTGCCCTCGGGGGTGGCGTCGCTCAGGGAGGAGAGGGCCGCATACTTGGTGAGCTCCTCCACGCTGACGCCGCTGACGGGGATGAAGTCGGCGGCCATGCGGTTGCCGTAAGTAATGGTGCCGGTCTTGTCGAGGATCATGGTGTCCACGTCGCCGCAGGCCTCGACGGCCTTACCGCTCATGGCGATGACATTGAAGCGGGTGACGCGGTCCATGCCGGCGATGCCGATGGCGGAGAGCAGAGCTCCAATGGTGGTGGGGATCAGACACACCGCCAGGGCGATCAGGGTGGACACGGGCAGGGTGACGCCGCTGTAGCGGCCGATGGGGTACAGGGTGACGATGACGATCATGAAGATGATGGTCAGGGCCACCAGCAGGATCTGCAGGGCGATCTCGTTGGGGTCTTCTTGCGGGAGGCGCCCTCCACCAGGGCGATCATCTTGTCCAGGAAGGACTCGCCGGGGTTAGAGGTGATGCGGATCTTCAGCCAGTCGGACACCACAGTGGTGCCGCCGGTGACGGAGGCGAAGTCGCCGCCGGACTCACGGAGCACGGGGGCGGACTCGCCGGTGATGGCGGACTCATCCACGCTGGCGGTGCCCTCGATGACCTCGCCGTCGTTGGGGATGATCTCGCCAGCGCTGACCATGACTACGTCGCCCTTCTTCAGCTCGCTGGAGGAGACGACAGTCTCCGTGCCGTCGGCCTTGAGCAGACGGGCCTTGGTGTCCTTCTGGGTCTTCTTCAGGCTCTCGGCCTGGGCCTTGCCGCGGCCCTCAGCCACCGCCTCGGCGAAGTTGGCGAAGAGGACGGTGACAAAGATGATGACGCAGACAAAGATGTTGTACAGGCGGACATTGTTGATGCCGTCGGTGGGCCCGAAGAGCTCGGGGAAGATGGAGAGCAGCAGAGCGATGACAAAGCCGATCTCAACCACAAACATGACCGGATTGTGCATCATATATTTGGGGTTCAGCTTGGTGAACGCCCCGATAACAGAGGACTTGAAGATGTCCTTTGTTACGAATTTGGTCCGATGCTTATCTTTCATAGGGAATCCGTAATCCTCCTTTAAACCGGCAGCCAGATGGACAGATGCTCAGCGATGGGGCCGAGAGCCAGGGCCGGGAAGAACGTCAGCGCCGCAAAGATGTAGACCACGAAGGCCACGATGACGCCGAAGCCGATGTTGTTGGTCTTCAGGGTGCCGATGGACTCGTTCATGCGCTTCTTGCACAGCAGCGACCAGGCGATGGCCAGCTGGAGCACGATGGCCAGGTAGCGGCCGAAGAACATGGCCAGGCCGGCGGTGATGTTCCAGAAGTAGGTGTTGTCGGCCAGGCCCTCAAAGCCAGAGCCGTTGTTGGCGGCGGAAGAAGAGTACTCGTACAGCACCTGGCTCAGGCCGTGGAAGCCGGGGTTGGTGATACCGGCGCGGCCGGCCTCGGTGCCGACGGCCAGGGCGGAGAAGCCCAGGATCAGCAGGGGTGGATGATGAGGACCAGCACGGCCATCTTCATCTCGCGGCCCTCCACCTTCTTGCCCAGGTACTCGGGGGTACGGCCGATCATCAGGCCGCACAGGAACACGCCCAGCATGACGTACATGATCATGTTCATCAGGCCCACGCCCTTGCCGCCGAACACGCAGTTGAGCATCATGTGCAGCAGGGGCACCATGCCGCCCAGGGGTGTCAGGGTGTCGTGCATGTTGTTGACGGTACCGGTGGTGAAGGATGTAGTGACGGTGGTGAACAGGGCGGACTGGGCGATGCCGAAGCGGACCTCCTTGCCCTCCATGCTGCCCATGGACTGGCTCAGGCCAATCTCCGCCAGCTTGGGGTTGCCCGCCAGCTCGGAGAAGTAGCACACGGCCAGGCCGATGAGGAAGATGATGCCCATGGCCACGAACACGGTGCGGCCCTCGCCGCCGAAGATGGGCTGGCGGTCGGTCAGGCGGCGGCCCACGAGGGGTGCGCCTCATCAGTCAGCTTCTTGCGGTTGTGGTACATCAGGCCGAACATGATCACGCAGGCGCCGGGCAGGATCATCATGCTCAGCAGCTCAGTGATGTCGGAGATGATGGTAGGGTTCTCCAGCGGTGTGGTGGAGTTGGCCAGGAAGCCGCCGCCGTTGGTGCCCAGGTGCTTGATGGAGACCAGGGAGGCGATGGGGCCCATGGCGATGTCCTGCTTGGTGCCCTCGATGGTGGTCACCGTCTGGTTGACTATGAAATTCTGGGGAGCGCCCTGCCACACCAGGATCAGTGTCACGATAATGGAGGGGGATCAGGATGCGGGTGGTGATGCGCACCAGATCCACATAGAAGTTGCCCAGGTTGTTCTTGCTGGTGCCCGTCAGGCCGCGGCAGAAAGCCACGCAGGCGGCGTAGCCGGTGGAGGCGGAGACGAACATCATGAAGATGATGACCAGCATCTGGGAGAGGTAGCTCAGCCCGCTCTCACCGGAGTAGTGCTGCAGGTTGGTGTTGGTCATGAAGGAGATAATGGTGTTGAAGGAGAGGGTGGGCTCCATGCGCCGATGCCGTTGGGGTTGAAGATCGGCAGGAACTGGATGCGCAGGATCAGGTAGCCGATAAACACCATGACGGCGTTGGTAAGTACCAGAGCCATGGCGTATTTCTTCCAGCCCATGCCCTCATTCTGATTGATACCGCAGATGCGGTAGATTCCATTGTCGATGCGGTTGAACACGGGGTCGCAAAACGTATGTTGACCAGTGGCGATGTGGAACATATAGCGGCCGATCGGGATGATCAGCAGCACGAAAATCACCAGGGTCAGAATGATTTGCAGCATTGCAAAATTCCTCCTCTGTGCCTCAGAACTTTTCCGGGTTGGCCAGGGCGTACACCAGATAGCACGCCAGCGCAATAATGACGATACCCAAAGCAATCATAACTAGCAATTCCTCTTTTCTAGCAAAACAGTCTTATTTGTCCATCTGGCGGTCGCACCAGTCGGCCAACAGTTTCACCAGGACAAAGCTCACGACCAGAGTGGCTATCATAGCGAGATCCATTACTTCCATCTTGTTTCCCTCCTTGTGTCCGTCTCCGCGTGCTCTCCACCGCCGGAGCGGTGCCGGTCGTCTCCCGCGGTCCGGACCTGACGCGCTGATTCCCAACCGCCGGGCCGCAGAACCCCGCCTCTGCCTCCAGCGATTGCACGTATGAGTTTTACCACGTTCCGGAAAGAAATCAAGAGCTTTTTCACAATCTTAATTCAGCCTTAACACATCCGCATGTTCCCTTATCCTTTCTTTTTATTGTGGTAATATTTGTATTTTTAGCTTTGTGGGATTCTTATGGATTCTTAACGCCCTCCACTCTCCTCTTGCACCTTCCTAATCCCTTTCGCGCTATACTGATTCTGTAAAGAGAGTATCCAGCGCACTGTGACACACCGCTGCAGAGAGGAGTCCTTCTGATGTATGCCTATCCAGTCCATTCGTCTGTCCCCGCCCCCGCACCGCAGCCCGAGCCAGTTGGAAATCGGCCGTCAGCGGCTGCCTCGCCCGGGGGCTGAAGGCCCCCATTGTGACCGGCACGGCGGTACTTGCTGAGCGGCGCTGTTCTTGTGGGCGGCGTAACTCTGGCGGTTCTCGCCGTCAATCTGCCGCTCTATCTGGCCGCCCTCCTGCTGTGAGACTTACGGCCAGAGCTCAAAAAAGGGGCCATCACCGGAGTGATGGCCCCTTTTCCATGTCTGCGTCTATACGGCGGTTGGCAGCTCCGGCCGGTTTTCCCCTGCCCACGCTGCCACAGGCTTGCCTGTCCGTCTGCCTCCATACAAAGTTTGGGAGCGGCCTGCCTCGGAGCCGCTCCGCGGGTGAGCCTATCCATATATCAAGTCAGAACGACTTTTTCCACTGCATAGCATCTGCATGGAGAAAAGCGCCTATCATTCGGCGTGCCGGTGCGGCATGGGCTGTGCTGGCAGACACAGCCCATGCCTGCGCCAAATCACAAAGAGAGGTGGTCTCTGGATCCACAAAACAAAAAAGCTGTACCTCCACGGGTACAGCAAACAAACTTATGATACCTGTCTCAATCATAAGCAACTGCACCCTCCCTGGACCGGGGAGGCTTCCTGTGCGTCATATACAGGCAGGTATTCTGACTCAGGCATCCAGCGCGGTTCTCGCCTTCCCAGGGCACAGCCCCAGTGACCTATAAGAACCGCTCCACCAATACAGCAACGGCATTGTGCGGGATTCACACCCGCTTCCCTTTTCAGCGTCTCCGGGAGGAGGCGCACCTGTATACCATTCAGTATTCCATTGTATAGGTAGATTATAGTCCCTCTTTCTTCCCATGTCAAGCCATTTCCCTCCTTTGCCCGCTGGTGCGGGCAAAGGAGACAACGTTACCGCCATGCCCTTACTGCCAGTCGGCAGGATAGACAAAGTAGGCGTAGCGGGTCCGGTTGGGGGTCTGGAAGTGAATGTGGCTTCCCTTGGGGATGTAGATGATGTCGCCGGGGCCTCCGGACACCACACGGCCGTCGATCTCGATCTCCAGCGTGCCGTCCAGAACCAGGTCGTACTCATCATAGGTGAGGGTCCACTCGAAGCTGGTGTGATCCAGCTCCATGATGCCGCAGCCCATGCGGGGGGCCTCCTCCAGCGTCACCACGTCCTTGAGCTTGACGCCGTCCTGCTGGAAGGGCTCGCACTTGACGGTGCTGGTCTTGATGCCGATGATCCCGCTGGGATCGATGTGCTTTTCAAACTCGGGCTTGCTGCCCTTGCCCGCGGACTCCTCAAAACCTTGGTGACAATCTCGCGGATGAGCGCTTCGCTTACATTCATGATAGATTCCTTGCCTTTCCGGTATTGGCCTTACTCGATTACTTGGAAATGGTCTGGATCTTGGAGAGCAGCTTGGGGGCCAGGAGGTTGGCCACAATCAGGGCGGTGACACCGGCCACCAGCTTACCAGCGATCATGGGGAAGATCATCTGGGCATCGTTGCCGGCGGCAAAGCCCAGGTGGTCGCCGAACACGAAGGCGGCGGACACGGCGAAGGCCACGTTCAGGATCTTGCCCTTGGGGTTCATCTCGCCCATGATGTTGAACATGGCGATGTTGTTGGCCAGGGTAGCCACCAGACCGGCGGAGCCCTGTCATTCATGCCCAGCGCCGCCCAGCGGACAGGCGCCGCCGAAGGTACGGGTGATCCACTCCACCATGGGGAAGGCGCCGATCAGAACAATGCCGATCTGGCCGCAGACCAGCAGGCCGTTGTTCAGCGGGGTCATGCCCAGGTCGGGATCCACCGTGGACATCACGTCGAACACGGGGAACATGATGCCGGTGATCTGCTGGAACACGGCGATGGCGGTCAGGACAGTGATCACCACGGTGACGCCGGTGCCGAACTTGTTGAAGCCGTTGATCATGGGGCCGGGGGCGAACCACAGGCCGATGACGATCAGGGCGGCGATGACGATGACGGGCACCAGATTAATCAGGATGCGGCCGATGTCCATCTTATAGGGGTCATGTTCATGACCAGGCCGCCCACGATGCAGCCGATGGGGATGGTGATCATACCGGCCAGGACGCCGGCGCCCAGGTAGGGGCGGTCTTCCTTCTTGATGATGCCCAGGGCCACAGGGATGGTAAACACGATGGTGGGGCCCATCATGGTGCCCAGGATCAGGCCGGCGAAGTTACCGATGGAGGGGTCGCTGGCCAGCTCCATGGCCAGAGGGTAGCCGCCCATGTCGCAGGCCAGAATGGTGGTGGCGAACATAGAGGCATCGGCCGATGGCGGTGTAGATGGGGAGATGATGGGGCCCAGCACCATGGACAGCACGGGGGCCGCCGCATACACGCCGGCCATGGCGATGGCCAGGCCGCCGATGGCGTTGAAGCCGTCCTCAAACTTCTCGCCGTAGCCCAGCTTATTGCCGCGGATACGGTCAATGGCGCCCACAATCATGAAGATCATCATGATCAGCATGATGACGGAGTTGATGTTCAGTCCGGAAACCCAGGCTTTGATACTCTCAGTAAAAATACTGGGATCAGCAGCTGCGATCAGTTCGCTAAAATCCATTACTTACACTCCTTCTCTAACTCTCAAAACAGTTTGGGGGTTGAAGGTCTCTCTTCTCTTTGCGCTTACAGCAGGGACTGGAATACCTGCTGCGCGGGGCGCGGGATGACGGAGGTGCCCACCAGCAGCTCCGCGTCACGGGACGCGGCGGCCACGGCTTCACGCACCGCCCATCCCCGGTCAGGGTGACAAAGCCCTTGCCGCCGATGGCGTATCCAATGCGCACCTCGATCAGGGTCACGTTGGCTGCCTTGGCGGCCACATCGGCGGCCGTAATGGCCGAGGCGATGGAATAGAACTCCAGCACGCCCACCGCGCCGCCTGCGGGGCTGGGTGGTCATGCTGATGGCCGGAATCAGTTGGGGATGGGCGTTGGGGAGCAGCAGCGTGTTGACCACGCTCTCGCCGCCCTGGCGGATGCCCTCGGCCATGGAGGCCTTGACATCGCCGGTATCGCCCGCAATGATGATGATATACTTGCCGGGACACACGGTAGAGGAACGGATGAGCTCCACCTGGGCTGCCTTTACCATAAAATCACTGGTCTCAATGCCCCGGCAATACTGGTCAGCTCGACCATGCCGATGGCGTTTGCCATACCGTTCATACCTCCTTCCGGCAGAGCCTGGCCCGGGAGTGATTTCTGTCACCACGCCGTCGATGCTGGCGTGGATGTTGGCTCAGGCCGTCCGGGGCGGCCTGAGCCAGCTCTCCTTGCCACCGGGTCGCCCACGGCCTTGACAGGCACGGCGGGCTTGCCGATGTGCTGCTGGAACGGGATGAATACCGTCTCCGGCTCCAGGGGGATGCAGGTGTGGGCGTGCAGGCCGTAGTAGGCCGACAGGCCCAGCCGGGCCACCAGCCGGTCGGTGGGCGTCTTGCGCTCGTCCACAAACTCCCGGGCGTGGGGCTCCATGTTCCGGGGCACCTGAATGCCGCGCTTGCGCAGCTCGCCCTTGATGTAGCCGTTCACCTTGCGGGGAGACAGGCCCATGGGGCAGGCGAACATCTCGCACACGCCGCAGTCGCAGCAGTTGGCCGCGTCACCGAAGGAGCGCAGATACTCCTCGTTGTCCTCGATGCTCCCCTCCCGCCACAGGTTGCGCATGACCAGGTTGGGGCGGATCTGGTGCCCGATGAGATAGCGGGGCAGAGATCGGTACACATGCGGCACTGGATACAGGCGCTCTTGGTCTGATGGCGGATGGTCTCCATCGGGAGCTGGGCCCGCCGGAACAGGTAGTGCTCCTTGGGCAGGACGATCAGGTTTCCGGTGGTCTTGGTGACCACGGCCGCCTCAATGGCGGCCCGGTCGGTGAGAGGCTTGCCCATCATGGGTCCGCCCACGATGAGGGCGTAGTCCGCTAAGTTGGGCCGGGCCTCCGCCACGCAGGCCGTGAGGGCCGTGCCCACCGGGACCTTTAGGAGAATGGGCTCCTTGACCTCGCCCACCACGGAGGTATTTCTCCGTTACCGGAGTTCCTCCAGGGCATCCTGGATGTTGAGCAGGGTGCCTACGTTGTCCACGACGCAGCCCACGTCCAGGGGCAGCCCCCGCTCCGGGACGGAGCGGTCACCTGCTGCACCATGGTCTGCTCGTCGCCGGCCGGATAGAAGGTCTTCATCCGGAACAGCTCCACCTGGGCGCCGCTCCGGCGGATAGCCCCTCCAGGGCCGCGATCTCCGCGTGGTACTTGCCCTTCAGGGCGATCACCGTGCGCTTCGCGCCCAGGTGCTCGGCCACCGCCACCGCGGCGGCCACCACCCGGTCGGGGAAGGTACGGCAGAGATATTTGTCGGTTTCGATCAGCGGTTCACACTCAGCCGCGTTGACCAGAAAGCACTCCGCCTTGGCTGAGAGCTTTACATGGGTGGGAACCCGGCCTCCGGCCGACTACACCCGCAGCCTTGACCGCTTCGGTCAGATTCATGACGTATGACCATTCCTTTCGCGGAAGTTTCCGCCGGGCCGCCGCGGCGCCTCCCCGTCAGGGGAGCACGCTGCGGTCGATCTCCTGGTCGTCCACAATGCCGACCACAGTGGCGTCCACCGGGATGCTCATATCGCCGGCGGCGCTGCGGGCCGAGCTGCCTCCGACCACGAGCACGGTCTCCCCCACGCCGGCGCCGATGATATCGGCGGCCACGATGGGGGCCGTTCCGCTTTCTCGTCAGCACATCCAGCGGCTGAACCAGCAGCAGCTTCAGGCCAGCCAGTTTTTCTTCCTTACGGGTGGCCCAGATGTTGCCGATCACCTTTGCTACCTTCATAGCCTTGATCCATCCTTTTTCGGGTAATGGGGCTCAGGGCCCGGGGTCACTCCTGAACCAGCCGGATCCCGTGCTCCTTGGCGCAGTCCTTGGCCAGAGCCGTCAGGATGCACTTGGCGGGGACATGGATGCAGGTGACCTTTTCCGCCGCGGCGTCCCGGATGTCCCGCTCCGTGAGCACCCGCTTGGTCACATGGACCAGCTTCTCCTCACGAGCCGCGGGCATGGGGGCAGGGGCGGAGGGTTCCGCGGCCGCGGGCGCCTCCGCCGGAGCCGCCTCACAGGCCGCGCCGCCCAGCAGGAGTCCCTCCAGGTTGTGTTTGGAGCAGACCACCACGCCGGAGGTCAGGAGCAGATCCAGGCGCTCCTTCATCATGGCGTAGTAGGCCGCCGGGGCGGTGGAGGCGTAGCGGTAGAGCTCCACCTCCTCGGTGGGTATGTAGACCCGCTTGCCCGCCAGGATGGCCTGGGCGGCCAGACGGGTATAGGGGGTGTCGCACAGGCCCAGGGCCAGCTTGGCAAGGGCCTCGTTGGTGAGCCCGGTGAGCACGACCACGCCATAGGAATCCAACTCGGCCGGCTCACTCTGGAGGGAAGCGCAGTCCACACGGAACCGCGCCTTCAGCTTCTCGCACTTCAGCATGGCCCGGCAGGTGTCGTTCATCTCCTGGCTGAGCAGCAGCAGGCCCTCCCGGTCATCCGGGACGCGGCGGCCGAAGCGGCCTCGCCCCCTTCCGCCTCCGCCAGCTTGGCGGCCACGCGGGCTACAATTTCATTGAGCAGCGTTTGTTCCATGGCTTCCCCTCCTTTCTGTTCGTGAATTTAAGGGGTTCATTCCAGGGTACAGTTCATGGCAATGCCTGTGGGGGTCACGAGGAAGGGGTTGGCCGGCTTAATGGTCCGGATTCCCGTCACCTTCTGGAAGATGTCCTCGATGCCCGTCAGGCAGCAGGTGCCACCGCAGAGGTAAATGGTGTCCGTGTGGGCCTTATCCACATAGCGGCTCACAATCGTGGCCATCTTTTCCACCACGGGGCGCACCACGGGGAGGATCTCCCGGTGGCGCTTGTAGTCCTGCTTGATGGCCTCCGCCTCCTCGAAGGAGACGTGATAGTTGCCCGACAGAACCAGGGTCAGATGGGTGCCGCCGGTGGGCTCATCCTCGATCTGCACCACCTTGCCCTCCTTTAATATAGCAAGGCCGGTGGTGCCGCCGCCGATGTCCACCACCACGCCGTCCTCAATCTGATAGATGGCGTTGGCGGCGCTGGGCTCGTCCAGGATGTTGGTCACCTCCAGGCCGGCGCCCTCCGCCACATACTGGTGGGTCTTGACACTGGATTCGGTGCCCGCGGGCATGGCGATGGCGCAGTTGACCAGCTCCGTGCCCAGGCGGGCCTCCAGCTTTTCCTTGAGCGACCGTACAATGCGCAGCGCGCCGGTGTAGTCCACCACCACGCCGTCCCGCAGAACCTGGGCCGCCTGCTTCTCGCAGGCCACGGGGTTGTTTTCCTCGTCCAGCACCACCAGCACAATGTAGGCGGTGCCCAGATCCACGCCCACCTTGAGCCGGCTTCCCACCGGCTTGAAGGTGGTTTTTTCGGATTCCTCCACACGGGCGAGGTAGTTGTTTACGCGGTCCAAGTCCATCATGTCGCTGGCGCTCCTTCTGTTGATTATCGGATGATCTTGCCGAGGGTAAAGCCGCTCACCAGAGCCGCGTTGGCCTCGTCCACGTCAATGTGCATCTTACAGCTAAATTCCGTGCTCACCCGGATGATGACATCCTGGAAAATCACGGGCCGCTCGCTCATCACGGCCACGGACACCCGCTGCTTGTCTTTCAGATCCAGCAGCTTGGAGTCCGGCGCGGTGACGTGGATGTGGTTGTGGGCGATGATCACGCCCTCCTTCAGCTCCAGCGTGCCGCAGGGGCCCTCAATGGTGATGGCCCCGGAGCCGGCCACGTCGCCGGACTCCCGGACGGGGGCCTTGACCCCCAGCTCCATGCAGTCGCTCTTGGACAGCTCCACCTGGGTGGCCTTGCGGGCCGGGCCAAGGACCGCTACGCGCTCCTTCCGGCCCTTGGGGCCCACCAGCGTGACCCGCTGCTCGGACAGGAACTGGCCCGGCTGAGAGAGCGGCCGCTTGGGCTCCAGCCTAGCGCCGGGCCCGAACAGCACCTCCACGTCGGCCTGCGACAGATGCACATGCCGCGCGGAGACCTCCACCTCGACCAGTCCCGCCCGGTGGACCGCATCCATCACTGCGGATACGATTTGTTCCATATGCCTGTTCCTCCTCAGCGGTACTGGCCCGCCAGGTACATGCACATCATGATATGAATGGCGCTGGACAGGCGGTTGAGTTCCTCGATGATATCTTTCCGGGTGTATTTGTTGCCCACCCGGAAGGCCTCGGTCGCCGCCACTTCCGTCTCACGGACGGCGGCGCGGAGCTGGTTGAGCAGCGCATAGTCCCTGCCCATGGTGTAATCGGGCAGCTGCATGTACTGCACGCCGAAGAACTTCTGCGGATTGTGGGAACGCTCCCGCAGCTCGGCGTGGGTGAGGCCGATGATGGTCTCGTTCTTGAACGCCTCGTCCAGCACGTCGCAGCGCATCATCTCCCGGAGAACGCCCAGGATGTTTCCCAGGTCGTCCACCAGCTTCTGGCAGCCGCCCTCGGCGATCTGAACCTGATCCAGCACCACCAGGGCCTGGAGGCTGTCCAGCTTGCCGCGGAAATGGATGCGCGGGTGGTCCTTGGCCACCAGCACGTTGCCGAAAAGCTGGGTCATATGCTCCGGCTTTTCCATGTAATAGGCGCCGGTCTCATAGTCCACATACTTGGGCTTTGGGGGCTCCGGGGCGCACATCACGGTCGGGACGACCGGCTGGGCGGCGGGGCGGCCGCGGGGCCGGCTCCGCCGGCTGCCCCCCTGCGGCCACCTTGATCTTGCGCTGCTGAAGATATTCCCGCGCCGCGGGCGTCAGTATTTTTCCCTCCGGGATGTAGTAGACCTCGGGCTGGGTGTTCCGCAGCTCCACCCGGAGGAAATCTTCTGTAATTGCCTTCACGCGCTCCACCCCTTCCTATGGTTGATGGGACACGGGCTACGCCCGTGTCTTACTTCGCCAGGGAGGGCAGGATGGACTCCACCTCGTTGTGGGGGGCGGGGTAATGACGTGCACGGAGATCAGCTCGCCCACGCGCTCGGCCGCCGCCGCCCGCGTCGGTGGCCGCCTTGACCGCGCCCACGTCGCCGCGGACCATCACGGTCACCAGGCCGCCGCCCACGTGCTCCTTGCCGATCAGGGTGACGTTGGCCGCCTTAACCATGGCGTCGGCCGCCTCGATGGAGGCCACGAGACCCTTGGTCTCGATCATACCCAGAGCTTGCATCATATTCATAACAGGGACACTCCTTTACTTGTTTGCGTCAGGCTGCCTCAGGCCAGGTGGGGCAGGATGGACTCCACTTCCTCGTGGGGACGGGGAATGACGTGCACGGAGATCAGCTCGCCCACGCGCTCGGCCGCCGCCGCGCCCGCGTCGGTGGCCGCCTTGACCGCGCCCACGTCGCCGCGGACCATCACGGTCACCAGGCCGCCGCCCACGTGCTCCTTGCCGATCAGGGTGACGTTGGCCGCCTTGACCATGGCATCGGCCGCCTCGATGGAGGCCACGAGACCCTTGGTCTCGATCATACCCAGAGCTTGCATCATATTCGCCATTTGTGATCCTTCCTTTCAGGTAAACCGCGCTGTACGCGGATGAGATTGTTACAGCTTCTGGAGCTTGCCGATGATCTGGCGGACGATGTCGTCCACATCGATGTTCTCCAGAGAGGGGGCCGTGCGGCAGATGCCGTCGGAGCAGTCCGGCACGGAGGCGCGGATCTCGTCCAGCTCCTTGAGGCCGTAGGCCACATACCGCAGGTTGAGCAGGTGCATGGGGCCCACGTTCTCCGAGGTGGCGGAGCCGCCCACGGCACCGCAGCCCAAGGTCAGGGCGGGCTGGAGGGCGGTGGTGCCGCCGATGCCGCCCAGGGCGCTGGGGTGTTCACCATCACGCGGGAGGCGGGCACCCGGCGGGCGAAGTAGTCCACCATCTTATCGTCGTTGGTGTGCATGGAGAAGGTGTGGCCCGCGCCTTCGTAGTGGAGGATCTCACAGACCTTCTCGCACACCTTCTCGTAGTTCTCGGCGGTGTAGAAGGCCAGGATGGGACCCAGCTTCGTTGGAATAGGGGCCGCGGCCCACGCCGGTCTCCTTGGCCACCAGCACGCGGGCGGTGGCGGGAACCCGATCCAGGCCGGCCAGCTTGGCGATGGTGGCCACGCTGCGGCCCACGATCTCGGGGTTCATGGTGCCGTTGGCCCGCAGAATGAAGCGGCCCAGCTTCTCCCGCTCCTCGTCGTCCAGGAAGTAAGCGCCCTGGCGCTCCATCTCGGCCTTGACGGCGGGCACCATGTCATCGTCGCAGATGATGGACTGCTCACTGGCGCATATGGTGCCGTTGTCAAAGGTCTTGGAGTCCAGGATGCGCTTCACTGCCAGGGGCAGGTCGCAGGTCTTCTCCAGGTAGGCGGGGCCGTTGCCGGGGCCCACGCCGATGGCGGGGGTACCGGAGGAGTAGGCCGCCCGCACCATGGCGGAGCCGCCGGTGGCCAGGATCATGGCCACGTCGCGGTGGCGCATGAGGTTGTCGGTGGCCTCCATGGTGGGGATGGTGATGCAGGAGACCAGGTTCTCATTGCCGCCCGCCTCGGCCACCGCCTGCCGGATGACCTTGACGGTCTCCAGAATGCAGCGCAGAGCCGTGGGGTGGGGGGAGAACACGATGGCGTTGCCCGCCTTGATGGCGATCTCCGCCTTGTAAAGTGCGGTGGAAGTGGGGTTGGTGGAGGGGATCAGGCCGGCGATCACGCCCACGGGCACCGCGATGGTGCGCAGGCGCTTGGCGTCGTCCCGGCTGATCTCTCCGATGGTTTTCATATCCTTGATGTGCTCGTAGACACCGCGGCTGGCAAAGATGTTCTTGATCACCTTGTCGTCCACGATGCCGAAGCCGGTATCCTCGTTGGCCATCTGGGCCAGCCGGCGGGCGTTGCGCACACCCGCGTCGGCAATGGCACGCACAATGCGGTCCACCTGGGCCTGGTCCATCCGGGCCAGCTCCTGCTGGGCCTCCTTGGCCGCCTCTACCAGCTCCCGAACCTCCTGCATGGACAGGAGATCTTTATCGATTAGCTGCATACAGTTCCATTCCTTTCGCTGAACTCATGCCGGGGGCAGTCTCAAACCGCGAAGCATGCTCAGTTGTTTTGCTCCGCCAGGAACGCCGTGATTGCCGCGAGAAGCTCTTCCTTCTTGGCAAACCGGATCTCCTTGCGCGTCATGCTGGTCAGGCCGATCTGTCTGGCCACGGCCCGCAGTTTACCACCGCCATATGCTCCAGCTCCTCCGTGGTCAGGCTGGCGGGCTCCATCACCGCGCCATCGCTCTCCTGCTCCTCCGGCTCCAGCGGCTCCCCCTCCTCCGGCTCCGGCTCAGGGGCCGGGGCGGGAGGCGTGGGGGGAACCGGCTGGTCTGGTTCGGCGGGGATGTCCCAGGATTTCTTCCAGCTCCTCATGGGGTCTGGGGATCACGTGGACGGAAATCAGGGCTCCCACCCGTTCCGCCGCTGCGGCACCGGCGTCTGTGGCCGCCTTGACGGCCCACATCCCCTCGACCATGATGGTCACCAGGCCGCCGCCCACATGCTCCTTGCACTGGAGGGTGACGTTGGCAGCCTTGACCATGGCATCGGCCGCCTCAATGGAGGCGACCAGGCCGCGGGTTTCAATCATACCCAATGCCTTCATATGTACCTCCGTTCATGGGCCCGTGCGGGCCCGGTCGCTCTGCCGGTCAGACCTTGGGCTGGTCGGCGACGGACTCGACGGCGGCGGCGAAGGCGTCACAGGCGGACTTGCAGGCAGACTGGCTGCCGGTCAGCAGGGCGCCGCCAAAGTTGGTCTCAGACGGGGGGGCGTACAGCACGCACATCCGCACGTCGGCGGCCTTCAGCGCGGCATCCACGCCGTACATGGCCTCCAGGGGAGGCGCAATCAGGTAGGCAATGGCCTCGCCCTCGGCAATGCCGCAGCCCTCGGACAGGTAGGAGCCGGTGCGGGAGATGCAGTGGGCATAGTAGCAGATGCTGTCGTCGTCATTGGCGGAGACAAAGTGGCAGACATTCTCAATCATGTCCACGCAGGCCTCCAGGCCGGCCTTGGCCTCAGCGGGGTTGGGAGCGGCCAGGATGCCGATGATCTCGCCGGCCAGCTTGGTGTTGGCGTTGGCGGCGCCGGCGTAGAAGCTCTTGGCGTAGACAACCTTGCAGTCGGCCTTCTTGGTGGCCTCGTCCAGGGCGGTGTAGGTCACATCGTCGCTGTCGGCAGTAACGATGGCCAGGGACTTCTGGTCAGGGGTCAGGCCCAGCTCCTTCGCCATGTCGGGAGCCACGTTGGGGATAATGCGAGTCGCCAGTACATGTGCGGGCAACGGATCGCGTTTCATATTGATTTTCCTCCCTGCTCTTACAGTTTCAGATCGGTACCGCTGGCCTTCTTGTCCAGCATGATCTTGATGATTCCCGCGATGTGGGCGCCGGCCTCGGCGGGGATGGTGCCGGCCCGGTGGATGTTGGACACCACGGTGCGGCGGGCCTCGGGCATGCCCACGGTGGCCTTGTAGGCGATGTAAGCGGACATGGACTCGGCGGTGATCAGGCCGGGACGCTCGCCGATCAGGGTGCAGGTGACGGTGGCGCGGTCAGCTCGGAGATCCATCCATGACGCCCACGCGGCCATACTTCACGAAGAAGGGGGTGCCCACATCGATCTTGTAGCTCTCCAGGCCCTGCATGATGGCGGGCAGCAGATCGCCGATGTTGGCGGCCACGGCGGCGGAGGACAGGCCGTCCGCCACGTAGATATGAACGGTGGGGTTCTTCTTGCACTTGGCCTTGATGGTCTCCACGGCCTCGGGCTGAGCTTGCGGCCCAGATCGGGGCGGGTCAGATAGGTGTCCTTGCTGTCGCACTGGGTCTGCACCGTCCACAGGCCCATCTTCTCCACGAACTCGGCGCCCACGTCGTTAAACACGGCGTCCTGGGCGGCGGAGTGGGCGGCGCGGAACTCCAGCTGGGGCAGGGTGTTGTAGCGGGCGCCGGCCTTGCCGATGCCCAGACGGCAGGGAGCGTTCATCTTCAGCTCGGCATACTCCTCGCCGTTCTCAGGGTTCTTTACCAGATACTGCTTGCGGATGTCGATCTCCGTGATGTCGGGGATGCAGCCGTCCTCAACCTCCGGCGCAGACTCACACGCACAAGCGGCAGCGGCCTTCTCGGCGGGCTTGGCGCCGGACACATTCATTTCCGTCAGCACCTGCTCAATGATGCTTCTCAGATCTTTCGTCCATTCTTCGCTCCTCCTTACTTCTTCAGGAACACGGAAGCGTCGCCGGCCTTGGGCGTCAGCTTGCCATTCTCAGAGAAGCCCATCTTCTCCAGCCACATGTCGAACTCGTGGATGGGGCGCAGGCCAAAGACCTCGCGCAGGGCAGCAGCCTCATGGTAGCCGGTGCACTGGTACATCAGCATGCAGTCGTCGCCCTCGGGCACGCCCATGATGTAGTTGCAGCCGGCGGCCACCAGCAGGGTCGCCAGGTTCTCGATGTCGTTCTGGTCAGCTTTCATATGGTTGGTGTAGCAGGCGTCGCAGCCCATGGGGATGCCGGTCAGCTTGCCCATGAAGTGATCCTCCAGGCCGGCGCGGGTGACCTGCTTGGAATCGTACAGGTACTCGGGCCCGATGAAGCCGACGACGGTGTTGACCAGGAAGGGTTGTAGCGCTTGGCAAAGCCATAGCAGCGGGCCTCCATGGTGACCTGGTCCCAGCCGTTGTGGGCCTCGGAGGACAGCTCGGAGCCCTGGCCGGTCTCAAAGTACATGACGTTGGGTCCGGTGCAGGTGCCACGGGACAGCATGGTGGCGCGGCCCTCGTCCAGCATGGCGGCGTTCAGGCCGAAGGCCTCGTTGCCCTTCTGGGAGCCGGCGATGGACTGGAACATCAGGTCGAGGGGAGCGCCGAACTTGTTGGCGGCCTCGGTCTGGGTGGTCACGTGGGCCAGCACGCAGATCTGGGTGGGAACCTCCCACTTGCGCTTGAACTCGTCGAACATCTTCAGGATGCGGGCCACGCTCTCCACGGAGTCGTCCACGGGGTTCAGGCCGATGACGGCGTCGCCGCAGCCCAGGGACAGGCCCTCCATCACGGACGCGATGATGCCATTGGGATCATCGGTGGTGTGGTTGGGCTGCAGACGGGAGGAGAAGGTGCCGGGCAGACCGATGGTGGTGTTGCAGTGGGCGGTCACGCGCATCTTCTTGGCGGCGTAGATGAGGTCCAGGTTGCTCATCAGCTTGCACACGCCGGCAACGATCTCAGAGGTCAGGCCGCGGGAGGCCCGGCGGATCATGTCGGGGGTGGTCTGGGTATCCAGCAGCCACTCGCGGAACTCGGCCACCGTCATATTCTTATACTCGTTAAAGATGGTCTCGTTGACAGAATCCTGGATGATCCGGGTCACCTCGTCCTCCTCATAGGGGACGGCGGGGCAATTGCGCAGATCGTTCAGGGTCAGATTGAGAGCACCACCTTGGCGGCCACTCTCTCCTCTGCGGTTTCGGCGGCAATGCCTGCCAGCTTGTCGCCGGATTTTTCCTCGTTTGCCTTCGCCATGACTTCCCGAATCGATTTGAACTCGTACACATGGCCGAACAGCTTTGTCTTCAGGATCATGCTAGTTCACCTCTCATAAGTCCTAACATTTAAGAATTGAAAATCAAGGTCTTGATCACTACGGGCAGCACCTGCCCGCCTGCAATGGGCTCGCCGATATCGATGTAGTCGCCGCTCAGGGTGCGGATACCGTCAATGCAGATGACGTCCTTTTCCCGCTTGAGCAGTACGTTCAGCGCGTTTCCGAGCACCTTTCCGATATCGTTCTCCACCACCACGACCAAGGGATACCTGCTGCTGATCACCTCCTTCGTGCTCTCAATGATAGCTGCCGCCAATGCCTGAATGTCCGCAAAGCTGGTGCGCTTTTCTCCGGTAAAAGCGATCGCAAGCTGCTCCGCTTTTCCCTCAGGCATATACAGCGGCATCTGATTCAAAATGGAAGCCTTCAGCGTTTCCAGCGACGCCTCGTCTTCCTCGGACACCTTAAGAATGGGGACATTTTTCAGGGGGAGCGTGCCCTTCTCATAGTGGATGGTGCTCCCGCTGACCTCGGTGGTATGGGTTCCCGCCCCTACCACGGTGGCCCGGATGGTCTCGATGGAGGTAAAGCGCTCCACCCGGCTCAGATCCGGGTCGGCCCGAATGGCCTTCCCAGGAGGACGCCGATGTCGCCGAAGCGAAACACGTCGCCCTCCATCTCCTGATAGATGCAGTCCGCCACGCCGCCGGAGTAGGTCACCGCGCGGATGGCCGGCTGCTCCGGCAGAGGCTTGCCGTTGTTGGTATAAAGGCCGGCGTGGTGGCTGTCCGCCCCCGCCAGGCGGAGGGCCTGGGCCAGTTGGGCCGCCATGAGGCGGCACACGCCGTAGAGCTGCTCGGGATAGGCCCGGTCGCCCACCGCCAGCGGGATTCCATTGGCGGCGGCCAGGGCCTGGATCTTGGGGAAAATGTAGCTGATGCGGCCGTTTTCCACCTTGATGAGCCGCCCGCCGATATCCAGGCAGCAGGTCCCCCGCAGCACGCCCTTCTCATAGACGGCGATGTTGCTGGTCCCGCCGCCGATGTCCACATTGGCGATGGCCGTGCGCTTTTCCTTAGACAGGGCGTCGGTGCCCCCCGGGCGGAGAGCACCGACTCCAGATCCGGCCCGGCGGTGGCCACCACGAAGTCTCCGGCCAGGTCGGACAGAGCCTCCAGCACCTCGTTGGCGTTCTCCTTCCGGGCGGTTTCGCCGGTGATGATCACCGCACCCGTGCGGAGCATCTCCGGCGTCATGCCGGCCGCCTGGTACTCCTCCCGCACAATCCGTTTGACCGCCTCCGCGTCGATCTCCGTGGCCGAACGCAGGGGCGTAAAGTAGATCTTGCTGCGGTAGACCACCTCTTTGTCCACAATGTCGATGCGCGGCACGGTGTAGCTGCTGGCCCGGTTTTCGATGGTCAGCCGGCTGAAAATGAGCTGGGTCGTCGAGGTGCCGATATCGATGCCCACGCTGAGGATCACTTCATGCAACTTGCTTCACCCGCTTCCTGAGAGTTCAATGCAAAACGGAGCCCGGGTACAGAGAATCCTCTGTATCCGAGCTCCGTCGCTCGTCTGTTCCAGCCGTCGTTACGTCACGTCGGCCGTTCCGATGATCTGATTTTAAAGTCGAATCTGGCGCAGGTTCCCTCGGGGCCCGACTCGATCTCCAGGTTGCCCCGCAGCTTGTCCTTCACCAACGTCTGCACGATGGACAGCCCCAGGCGGTTGCCCTCCGTGTTGGCCACATCGAATCCGCCTCCGTTGTCGCTGACCTGGATGCTGGAGTACAGCTTCCCCTGCTCCACGACGATCCGAATCTCTCGGAAGAGCGGTCCTGGAAGGCGTACTTCAGGGAGTTCTGAAGCAGTTCGTTGATGATGATGGCCACCGACGTGGCGATGTCGGAGTCCACCTGAAAGTCCCCGCCCTCCATGGTAATGGTGACATAGCATTTGGGGTTGGAAAAATACCGCATGGTATTGTTCTTTATGTTCAGGATGACCTCCCCAGCATGACCTCGTCCACACCGCTCTGGGCCAGCAGCTCGTGGGTGCTGGCAATGGAAGGATCCGGTTCATGCTCTCCCCCAGCACCTGCCGCGTCTCCTCGCTGTCGGTGCGGCGCGTCTGTAGGCGCAGGAGGCTGGCAATGGTCTGGAGGTTGTTCTTCACCCGGTGGTGGATCTCCTTGATGGCCACAGACTTGAGAATCAGCGCCTGCTCCTGCTCCCGCCGCCAGGTTACGTCCTGAATGATCACGGCGAAGGCCGCCCCCGCCGAGTTGAGCTGGATGTGCTTGATGTCCAGCACCAGATTGCTCACCGTAGTCTCCACATAGGAGTAGCCGCTGCACTCCTCGCTGTTGCCGTCCTGTTCCACCAGGCGGACGTTCTCATAGGGCTGTCCTAGAATGTCCTCAATGTAGCCCAGCCTCCGGTACAGATCCTGGGCCAGGGAGTTGCGGAAGGTCACGATGCCGCTACGGTCTACCATGAGGAGCGCCTCGTCGATACACTCGGTGAGCCAGTTGTTCTCCGGCACCATCTGAGCCAGGGCGTGGGCGATGGTCTCAAAGCTCTGCTGCGAGAAATGAATCCGCTCACTGACCTGCCTCTGCTCGTCCACCCGCTTCTCAGGATCAGCACGCCGATGATATGGGAGCCGTTGCGGATGGGCTCTACCGACTGGATCGTGCTCCCATTCTCCTGGGTCACGGCCTTCATCTGCTTGGTTCCCACCCCCAGGCGGAAGGTGCGGGCCACCGCCGGCTCGTTCTCCGGCTTGGCCAGCAGTCCCACAACCGTGTTCTTGTAGGACGACGGCACACATTCCGGTTTGGCCTCCGCCACCACGATGGCGTTCCCGTCCCGTCCGGGGCAGTCGATGAAGATGTCCGCGCCCTCCAGATTGGCCAGAGGCTGCAGCGTCTCTGACATGTGCTCGATGATGCGGATCTCTTCATCGGACAGATCGGTATACTTTCTGCAGAGGGACCAAATCACATTCACCTGTCAACCCCGCCTTTCACGAGGATCATCTCCGCCACCCGGCGCATGGAAAGGCCCTTGAGCTGACTGAGCTTGCGTATATAGTGGTACGCCTCCTGCTCCGACAGGTTCTGCTCCTGCATCACCTGTCCCTTGGCTTTTTCAATGATGCTGCGGTTGGCCAGCCGCTCGGAAACCTTGGCCATGTCCTTGCGCAGCCGTTTCATCTCCTTGCTCTGGGCCACAACCAGCTCGATGTTGGGAATCAGCGACTTCTCGTCGATGGGCTTGACCAGATAGCCGCTGACGCCGTAATCCTTGGCCTGCTCCACGAACTCCCGCTCACTATACGCCGTGAGCATAATGATCGTGTCCGCCAGCTCCTCCTCATAGATGATCTTGGCCGCGGCCAGTCCGTCCAGAAACGGCATCTTGATGTCGAGCAGAACGAGATCCGGATGGTAGAGCTTGCAGTTCTCCACGGCATCAAACCCGTCGGAGACCTCTGCAACAACCGTATACCCGCCTTCCGTAAGCAGTTCTTTCAAATCCATTCTGCTGATCGGCTCATCGTCTGCAATGACGACACGGATCGCATCCTTTTCCATGCGGCTCCTCCTGACTTCAAAGGAAATCCAGATGCCTTACCAAGGCTTCCACGCCCTCGCCCGTCACGCTGCTGACGACAAAGATCTCACCCGCGCCGGCTGCCTTCAAATACTGCCTCGCATTTGAAATCTCATGCTCAGACGCCAGATCCGACTTTGTCACAACCCCACGCAGGGCTTTGCAAACATGCTGCTGTAGGCGGGCGGGAACATGCTCCCCTTCTCGGTGGCGTCCTGGACCAGCACAATCGTGTCCGCGTCGGCGGCCGTCACCATGAGGGCCCCGCGAAAATAGCGCCGCTCCAGATACTCGCCCGGTGTGTCAATCATACTCTGGTTGACAATCTGTACGGTCTGGGTCTTGTGGTACTGCAGTTCCTCGTGGTTGATCCGCTGGCAAAGCGTTGTTCTGCCGGCCGTGGAGCGGCCGATCAGGATAATGCGTCTTTTCTCTCCATTGCATCACGTCTTGGTGATGGGGGCCGATGCAAAGCCCATCATACCGCACAGGGTATTCATAACCTCCGTCAGCGCCGACTGTACCGCCGCCACATCGCCGGTGATGACCAACGAGCCGTTGAAGCGGTCCACAAAGCCGATGGACACGTTGGCCGACTTGGTGGCCACATCGGCGGCGATCATGGCCGCCTCACTGGGGTGATGGTAAAGATCCCAATGGCGCCGGAGGCGTCGATCAGTCCCAGCTTCAGGTACAGATCCTCGGTGGGGTTTGCGATCACATGGGCCAGGGTGACCTGCTTGCCGGGTACAAATTCCTGTATAATCCGCTTTTTCTCATCAAGCTCAATCAAATCGGCACGCTCCTCCTAAAACCGCTGGAAACAGCGGGCTGTCCCCCCTATCATGCCACAGGGCCGGGCAGCCTATCCTGCGTAAACGCGCTGCGGTGTTTTCCGCAACACCGGCAGGGGGTTCACAGGCGTACGGGGCGAAAAAACAAAAAAAGCCCCCAGAATTTCAAGTCAAAATTCTTGGGAGCTACATCGCTCTTGATCGTTTACCAGGCGAGCCGTACTAACGCCGCACGAATCCGCCCTTCCACTATACGCATCTCTATCATTTTTTCTGGCTCATTTTAACAGAAATTTGCGGAGTTGTCAATCCGAAATATCATTTTACGCCAAATTCCTCCGCCGCGCAATTGCGCGGCGGAAGCTCTGTCAGGGCAATTTCCGCTGTAGGCCTTGCGGAAGATCTGTTCAATTTCCTCCGCCGTGCAGCTTCTGGGGTTCGTAGCGGTGCAGCGGTCGGCCAGGGCCGCCTCCGCCATGTCGTGCACCGCCTCCTCGAACTCCGCCGCGTTCACGCCCGCGGCCTGGAGGGTGGAGGGCATGTTCAGCTTTTCGATGTACCGCCGGGCGGTGCGAATGAGGTTGAGGGCGCTCTGGCGGACACTGCTGCTCTCCAGCTCCAGCAGGCGGGAAATACGGGCATAGCGCTTGGCAGTGGAGGTGAGCTGTTCGGCGCAGCCGGCGTTGAAGCTCATCACATAGGGCAGCAGGATGCCGTTGGCCCGGCCATGGGGGATGTGGAACCGGGCGCCCAGGGCGTGGGCCATGCCGTGGTTGAGGCCCAGGCCGGAGTTGGAGAAGGCGATGCCCGCCAGGCAGGAGGCGTTGTGCATCCCCTGCCGGGCCTTGCGGTCCTCGGGGTTCTGATAGGCGGGCAGCAGGTGGCGCTTGACCAGCTTGATGGCCTTTTCCGCCGCCGCGTCGGAGAAGTCGGTGGCCTCAGTGGACACAAAGGCCTCCACCGCATGGGTAAACACGTCGATGCCGGTGTCCGCCGTCACGGTAGGGGCACGCTGGTGGTCAGCTCCGCGTCCAAAATGGCGATGTCGGGCAGCAGGCTGTCCTCCACCAAGGGATATTTGACCCCCTTCTCCCGGTCGGTGATCACCGCAAAGCGGCTCACCTCCGAGCCGGTACCGCTGGTGGTGGGGATGGCGATGAACTTGCAGTCCCTCATGTCCCGCTCCCGGGCGGCGAAGAACACGATTGCCTTGGCCGCGTCGATGGCGGAGCCGCCGCCGAAGGCCACCACCGCATCGGGCTGGAACTCCAGGATCTGCTCCACGCCCCTGGTGACGGTGGCGATGTCCGGGTCGGCCTGCACGTCGGAAAAGATCTTGAACTCGCCGCCGCTGCGCAGCGGTCGGTGACATAATTCGTTTTGCCGCTCTCGGCCATGAACTTGTCCGTCACCAGAAAGACCCGGTGCAGCCGCTGGGCCAGCGCGTCCATGCCACCTCCGATCATAATTTTTGTACGAACACTGAAGGCGTCCATATGCTGCTCCTTTCTGCCGGTAGAAATACAAAAAGCGTCCTGAACCGCTGTTCAGGACGCTGCATCGCTTCCAAAAGCCCTGCCGCTTCCTCGCAGCATGGCCAGTCTCACTTTACCCCATGGCGCAGCCCTCTGTCAAGCCTTTTCTTCCGCCAGGGCTCAATTTTTTTCGATCGGCAAACTGCGGGTTGACTTTCGCGGCAAATGCTGACATAATGGGGCTCGTCAAAGCAGGTGCGCATGGAACCGTCTGGTTCCGCCCGGCACGGGCTCCCCGTGCCCCCGCGGGCGCTGTCCAGCCAGCCCCCCCCTGCGCCGGCCTCCGGCGCGGCAAGTAAATAGACTCTCTGTTTCACAGAAAGGAATCGGTTTTGATGGATATCAGATTCGTTCTCCCTTCTGAGGTGGAGCAGCTGGCCCGGAATGTGGTGACCTCATTCCCCTCCAAGACGCCGGCCGCCCTGCTCCAGAACATGGAAGGCGAACTGCACCGTCCGGACGAGGGCCGTTACCTCGGCTGTTTTGACGACGATGGAACCCTGCTGGGCTCCATCCTGATGATGGATTTCACCCTCAACGTCAGAGGTGTGATGATGCCTATGGGGGCCGCAGCCTATGTCTCCGCAAACTTTCTCCACAAGAAAGAGCGGGTGGCCTGCACGCTCCTGAAGGTGTTGATGCGGTATTACGCCAAACAGGGGACGCCGATCGGCTGTCTCCACCCTTCAATCCCGCGTTCTATGCCAACATGGGATACGGTTACTGCAACGAGAACTATCTCTACCAGCCCAAGCCCTCCGCGATCCGCTCCTACGGCGACAAGTCCGGGCTGTCCTATGCCCGGCCGGAGGACCGGCAGGAGATTTTGGACTTCTACCGCGCCTATGCGGCGCGTACCCACGGTGCCACGGTCCACCACTATATGGACCCCCACCGGATCTTCGACATGCCCTACGTGGTGGTCTGCCGCCGGGACGGCCGGCTCACCGGCTACTTCACCTTCGATTTCGTGGCGGTGGACCACTACACCGACATGTACCACGATCTGCTCGTGCCCGAGATGGTGTATGAGGATCTGGATACGCTGCGGCAGTTCATGACCTTTTTCGCCTCCCAGGTGGATCAGATCGAGCGGGTGCGTATCCTCTCCCCCGACCCCAGCCTGACCATGCTGTTCCACAACCCGGACACGGGGGAGAACCGCGCGCACGACGGCTGCATCCATGAGGTGGCCCGCCGCACAATGGGCTACATGGCCCGTATCTTCGATGTGCCGGCCTACTTCCGCATGCAGAGCCGCTGTGAGTCCCCGGTCAGCCGTCCCTTTGTGCTGGCCCTCCAGGTGGATGACAACTTTATCGAGGGCAACAACGGCACCTTCCTGCTGAATATATCCGGAAGCACGGTGGAGGTGGTTGAGCATGCTCAGCCCGACGTCACCCTTTCCGCCGATATCTCCACCCTCTCTTCCCTGGTGATGGGCGCTTTCTCTCTGGACGAGGCCCTTCGCCTGGGCCGCCTGACCCTCTCCGACCACGGCTACGCTGCCGACGTGCAGCGCGCCATCGGCTGGAGTCGGAAGCCCATAAACTTCACCTATTTCTGATCCTGTCCGTGCAAGCACAGTAAGGCCGGGGCGGCTTCTGCCGCCCCGGCCTGTTTTTGTCCCTCACCGCTCCAGAAAGGCGGCCAGCGCCACATCGTACTCCGGCAGCCCATTGGCCGCCCACAGCAGCTCGATGCCCAGCTCCCGCCGGCCAGCGCCGCCAGATCAAAGCCGAACGCGGAAAAGGAGTAGCGCATCCGTCCCGGATTCCGGCAGGGCAGCCCGTCCCGCCGGGCGCAGCGGGGGCACAGCTCACACCGTCCCGCCGCGATGGTCCACGCCCCGCTCCGGGTCTGCTCCAGCGCCAGAAGGGTTTCCAGCAGTACCCGCTTGGCTGGTCCATAGGACGCCCGGCGCACCGCCTCAGCCCTCCGCCGTGGACACCTCCCGGCGCGTCTGTGCATCATAAAATACCTGCATGCCCAGCACATGGGCTGTCCGAAAAGGCCGCAGGGCCTCCGCCGCCGACGGTACCCCCGGCGGGCAGGACCAATCGTTTCCGTAGTCCGGGCAGGCCCGGCAGGCCTCCCGGAACCGCTCCGGGAAACAGTATTCCCCAGCAGTTGCTCCACCGGGAGCTCCGCCGCCGTTATCCTGGTCTGATACATTTAACCGCCCCCATCGGCGTTTTCTCCGTGTTCCATTATAGCGCATTTTCCGCCAAATGGGAACTCCTGTTTTCCGCCCGGCCGGATATTCTGTAGGGGTGGGGCTTGTCCCCGCCCGCGGGCGGCCATAAAGGCCGCCCCTACATTTCCGGGTTCCATTTCCGGCAGGCTATCTCACGGCGCTTGTATGTAGGGCGGGTGCCCACACCCGCCTGGCCGGTGGCCCGGACGGGCCGATGTGGGCATCGGCCCCTACAAAGGTCTGTTACGCGGGCGGTCCTGCGGCCGCCCCTACATTTCCGGGGTTCCATTTCCGGCAGGCTATCTCACGGCGCTTGTATGTAGGGACGGGTGCCCACACCCGCCCGGGGCTGGCCGGTGGCCCGGAGAGATGGGCCGATGTGGGCATCGGCCCCTACAAAGGTCTGTTACGCGGGTGGCTCCTGCGGCCGCCCCTACATTTCCGGGGTTCCGTTTCCGGCGGGCTATCTCACGGCGCTTATGTAGGGGCGGGTGCCCACACCCGCCCGGGGCTGGCCGGTGGCCCGGAAAGACGGGCCTATGTGGGCATCGGCCCATACAAAGCAGGACTTATCCCCGCCTGTCCCCGTACGTCTCCACCCGTAGGCGGCCCTTGTGGCCGCCCGCGGCAGGGACAAGCCCGCCCCTACAAGCCGTCCAGCAGACAAGATCCCCGCGTCCGGCGGTATGCCGGGCGCGGGGGTGCCCCTATCTCCAGAGGGGGTAATGAGAATGGCAAATTATACGGAGCATTATCAATTACATCAGTGGGAACCGGAGGACAGCTTTCTCCGCACCGACTTCAACGAGGACTTCGCCAAAATTGACGGGGCGCTGGGCGGAAGGCAGAACAGTCTGCGGTGGATACGCTTGCCGAGCAGGTTGCCGGGAAATCCGAGCTGGTAACGGGGAGCTATACCGGAGACGGGGAGGCCAGCCGCACCATTGAGCTGGGTTTTTCCCCCAAGGCGGTACTGCTGGCCTCCGGTTCCGGGCCGATCAATTACACCAGCTCGCGTTATGGCGGTCTGGCCCTGGAGGGGCAGAGGTAAACACGGACTGGGAATCCACCTCCGGCGAGCCGGTTCTCCGCGTCGTTACAGGGGGATTCCAGGTATTCTACGATTATGACGAGGAGGTTTTCTCCAACTCCGACCGTGACCGCTATCACTACCTGGCTTTGCGCTGAGAAAAAGAAAAACCCCCGTGCTTTAGCGCACGGGGGTTTTCCGCCCACAGGGTAAATTCTGATTGGATTACTCGGACACGCTAAAAGTGATAGTGATGTCCACGCCGTCCACAGTCAGAGTAGCAGTCGCAGTCTCGTCACCGTCAAAGATGCCGGCATCGGCCAGAGCCTTGACCAGAGTGTTAGCGTTGTCGCCAGTGGTCAGCCCCTTGTCGCTGGAATCATACCAGTTGCTGCCCTGGAGGCCGCCGTCCTTATCCCACACATAGGTCACACCGTCATACACGATGGTGGTAGCACCGTTCTTGTGCAGGAGCCCAGGAAGCGGGCAGTATCCCAAGTAATGGCATTGGACTCGGTATCAATAGCGGACTGCTCAAAGGAGGCAGTCACCTTGGTGCCGTCGGAGTTCCAGGTGCCGTGGGCAACATAGTTACCCAGGTCGCCGTTCTGTCCCCAAGCGCCATCCGCATTCACCACGGCATCAGAGACGGCCTCCTCAACCTCAGCCACGGTCTCGTCGGTGATAACGCTGTTGTCCTCGTCCACATAGACCTCAATCACAGCGTCGCCATCGTAAACAGCGGAGATCACACCCTTGAAGTTGTCGTCCTCATAGTCGCGGGCCAGACGGCTGGGAGTGGTGGTCTTGCCGGTGCCGCCATCGTTTAGGAAGATGGTGTACTCGTCGGCCAGAACCAAATCCACACCGTCGAAGGACAGCACGCCGGAGGAGTAGGCGATCGTGGAGTCGACGTTCCAGACGCGCAGGTCGTTGCCGGAGACGGCGTTGTTGATGCGGTTCAGATAGCTGGTGTTGACATAGCCGTCAGCGTCGTAGGTCACATTACCGTACAGGCCAACCTCCACATCACTGGTGCTGTTCAGGTTGACAGTGCCGATCTCGCCGTTGACAATAGCGTCAAAGACATAGTACTTGTTATCGTCGGCATCCTGGCTGGACTCGTAATCGGTGTCCAGGATGTAGATGCGGTCACCCGCCACGCTGCCGGACACGCCCAGCTCGCCAGTCTCACCGTTGATGAACAGGTAGTCGGCATAGCCGTTGTCGTCCAAGATCGCAACGACCTCAACCGCGGCATCGGACTCCAGGTGGGTGACGTTCACGTCGGGCACGTTGCGGATGCCAGTGTAGACATTCACGTTGTCGCCGCGGCGGATCACGAACACGGTGTCGTTATTCAGGCGGACGCTCTTGTCCAGAGAAATACGGGCATCGCCGGTTTCAATGATCTTGCCGGTAGTATTAAAGTCCTTGCTAGCGGAATCATTGCTGTTCAGCTTGCCCAGCTCATAGGTGCCGTCGTTCTTCTCGTCATAGGAGAACCAGGTGTTCTTGGTCTTGTCGGTGCTCTCCCACTCAAGGTCATCGGCGTTAGAAACCTCGATGACAGCGGTGGTGCCGTCCACGAAGTAGGCCTTAGCCTCAAAGCTCTTGTTAACGCCGCCGATCTGAGCGACATTGGTGATGAACACGTAGTCGTTGGAAGCCTCCACACCGTCAGCATAGATGACGTAGCCGTAAGTATCCAGGACCAGATCGTAGTCATCCTTCAGGTTGTAGGTGCTGCTGTAGCCCTGGCTGTACTCGTACTTGGTGCCGTCAAGCGTGACGTTCTTATTGGAGGTGTAGGAGGTCACAGTGCCGGAGACTACTTCGGCAGCCTGAATGGTCTTGACCTCGTCGCCCACAGCGGTGATCAGGACATAATCGCCGTCCTCAAATGCGGACAGGTTTTCAAAGTCGTCGGCAGACAGGGTGGTATTGACAGCGGGGAAGGTATCCAGGCCCAGATCATCCAGCTCCAGCTCCTCGTTCTCCTCGTCGTAGCCGCCGTCCACCTGAGCCACATAGGTGTGAATCTGAGACAGGATGACGTTGTTGTCGTCGTCCACAAACACCTGGGTCAGGACGCCCTTGGCAGTGCCCTTGGCGTCGTCGGTTTCGTTGTTCACAAAGTAGTCGGCCACGTCAGGGTTGCTGACCGGATCGCCATCCACGTAAACAGAAAAATCAGTGGGCTTAGAAGCGGTGATATCGTTGTAGACGGTGCGGCCGATCACGTCATACAGATCGCCCTTATCCACAGCGGTAGTAAAGGTTCCGTCAGCCTCAGCAGGATAAGTGCCGATGATGTCGTTCTTCAGCTTCCACTGGCTGGCGGGGCGGGCAAAGTCGTCCTCACCGTTGACCTTTTTCAGATCTGCGAAGTAACGCTCACAGAACTGCTGGTATCGTCGTTGCTGTCGCCGGCATAGTCGCTGTCGGTCTTGGAGACAGGTTCAGCGGCAGTGTTGCCCACGATGATGGTGGAGCCGTCGGGCTGCTGGATAGTGGTGCCGCGGCTGGCGTAGCGCACCATGTCGGCCTCCAGGGTCTGGTAGGCCATCTGGGCAGCCTGCTCACGGGTCATGGCATCGGCCATGATTACACCGGACACGGCGATACCGGCATCCACGGCATCGGCGGCCACATTGACGGCCCAATCGTTGCCCACATACTGCTCGATAGCGGGATCATAGCCCAGGGCCACCAGCAGCATCTTGGCAAACGCCAGTCCGGTCAGCTCACCCTCAGGATTGAAGGTGCCGTTGCCTGTGCCCGCCAGAATGTTCTGCTGGGCGCAGTAGCCGATGTAGCCGGCAGACCAGCGGTCGGCAGCCACGTCGCTGAACACAGTGGAGTTAGTGGTCAGGTTCTCGGCATCGTCGCCCAGGAGCATGCGGCAGATGATGGCCGCAGCCTGCTCACGGGTCAGAATGCCGGTAGGATCGAAGGCGCCCTTGTCGGTGCCCTCGAACACGCCGAGCGCGGTCATGACTTCCGCGGCCTCGGCGTAAGTGATCTCGTTGCCGTCGACGAAATCACTGCTCGCAGCGGAGGCGCCGACGACCATCATACCGACGAGCATGACAGCGGCCAGAACCAGGCTGAGAGTCCGCTTGAGGTTTCTCATTTGGATTTCCTCCTTCTGAATTTTGAAGCCTAGGGGCGTATGACGCCCCTTGCAAGCCATGAAAAAGGAGGGATTCCCCCCACATGCAGTTCTAAATGGCACAAAAGAGCGGCAAAAGTGACGTCGGTAGACATCTGGTAGACACGCCGGGCATGCCAAGCGCAAAAGGCCCGGAACCGCAACGGTTCCGGGCTCTTTTGGTAGACATTTGGTAGACTTAGACTTAAAACACAGTACAGGTCACTTGAGCCAATCACACACCTCAGCCAGGCTGATGCCCTGGCCGCGGGCGATACGGGCCACATCCTCGTACTCCGGCTTGGAGCGGACGACGCCCCAGCCGGAGGCGGTCTTGAGCCGCACGGGGCCGTGGGGGGTATCCACGGTGCGCTCACCCCGCTCCAGGGTATACCGGCGGCACACATTCTCCCGCACGCCCAGAGTGGTGGTGTGCCGGAAAAGCAGGCCAAGCAGCCTCTCCCGATCCTCCATGCGGCACATACAGGAGAGCAGCACGGCGGGCGGCCCTTCTTCATGCCGATGGGCGTGGTATACACGTCCAGTGCTCCGGCGGCAAGCAGCTCCTCCTGGGCAAAGCCGATGGCCTCGGCGGTCATGTCGTCCAGATTGCAGCACAGCTCGGCCACCTCGTCCCCGCCGCCCGCGGTCTCCCCCAGCAGGGCGCGGACACAGTTGGCCGCCTCAAAGTCCTTGTTTCCCATACCATAGCCGATTTTTTCCACCTTCATCACCGGCATGGCGCCGAATTCGGTGACAAAGTGCTTGAGCAGCGCCGCGCCGGTGGGGGTACACAGTTCTCCCCGGATGGCCCCACCATAGATGGGGACATCCTGGAGAATGTGGGCCGTGGCGGGGCGGGTACGGGCAGGATGCCGTGGGCGCAGCGCACCTGGCCGCTTCCTACATGCACCGGAGAGGCCACGATACGCTCCACACCCAGCATGTGTACCAGCAGGCAGACCCCCGCCACGTCGGCCACCGCGTCCAGGCTGCCCACCTCGTGGAAGTGGATCTCCTCCACCGGCGCGCCGTGGGCGTGGCTCTCAGCCTCCGCAATCAGGCCGTAGACCGCCTCCGCATCGGCCCGTACCGCCTCGGGCAGCTCCAGATGGCCCAGCAGATGGCGGATCTCCCCCATTCCGGTGTGGTGGTGATGTCCATGGTCGTGGTCGTGATGGTGGTGCTCGTGTTCATGGCCATGTTCGTGCTCGTGGCTGTGCTCGTGACCATGCTCATGGCTGTGGTCGTGATGGTGGATGTGCCCCTCCGGGGATACGTCGCAGCTGACCTCCTCCTCCCCGTGTACCGTCACCGCCACATGGGTGCCGGTGATGCCGCATTTGACGGCCGGTACGGCGGACACCGCCACGCCGGGCAGACCCAGGCCGTTCATCTTCTCCAGAAAGGCTGCCTTGTCGTCCACAAGCTCCAGCAGGGCCGCCATGAGCATATCGCCGGCGGCCCCCATACCGCAGTCCAGATAGAGTGTTCTCATTTCTGTTTCCCTCCCATGTGGTTGATCATGCTGGCCAGATAGCCCGCGCCGAAGCCGTTGTCGATGTTGACCACGCTCACCCCAGCTGGCGCAGGAGTTGAGCATGGACAGCAGGGAGGACAGGCCGTGGAAGCAGGCCCCGTAGCCGATGCTGGTGGGCACGGCGATCACCGGGCAGTCGGCCAGGCCGCCGATCACGCTGGCCAGCCTCCATCCCCGCGATGGCGATGATGACGTTGGCGCTCATGAGCTCCTCCAGGTGGGAGAGCAGCCGGTGGAGCCCGGCGTCGGCGGCCTCCTCGGCCACCGGCATGTCGCTGGTGCCGCCGGTGGCCACCACGACCTTGCCGGCCCCGTCGGGGCGGGCAGGCTGCCCACGATGCCGATGCGGCCCATCTCGTGGTAGGTGAAGGGTGGGCCGGGTCGATGGCGGCGGCCGCCTCGGCGGACATGCGGGTGATGAGGATCGTATCCTGTCCCCGGCCCGCATGGCGTCCACGATTTGGGCGATCTGCTCCGGGGTCTTGCCCGCGCCGTAGATCACCTCGGCCACCCCCTGGCGGAGCCCCCGGTGGCTGTCCAGCTTGGCAAAGCCCAGCTCCTGAAAGGGCTCCAGCTTCAGCTTGAGGAGGCGTCGTCCACCTCCATCTGTCCGGCGGCCACCTGCTCCAGCAGGGCCTTGATCGCTCTCTGTTCCATTCAGCGCTCCTCCAAATCCAGCAGAATCGGCTTGAAATAGGGGGCTAGAGCCGCCCGCAGGGCGGCCCGCTCCCGGATGGCCCGCTCCAGCTGCCCGGCCGGAAGCTGGAGCCGCGCCGCCCCGTGAAACACCCGCACCCGGAAGTCGGTATAGCCCAGGCGGAACAGGGCGTCCTCCGCCCCCTCCACCCGCGCCAGGACCTCCTCCGTGAGCGCCTCCCCGGTGGGAATCCGGGTGGCCAGGCAGGCGTAGGCCGGCTTATCCCAGGTGAACAGGCCCGCCTCCCTGGACAGGCGGCGTATATCCGCCTTGGTCAGGCCGCACTCCCGCAGGGGGGAGCGCACCTCCAGCTCCCGCAGGGCCCGCATGCCCGGCCGGTCCCCCGCCTCATCGGAGGCGTTGGTGCCGTCCAGCAGGACGGTGTACCCGTCGGCCGCGGCCCGCGCCTTCAGCGCGCGGAACAGGTTCTGCTTGCAGTAGTAGCACCGCTCCGCCGGGTTGGCCGCCACCCGCGGGTCGGCCAGGGCGTCCAGCTCCAGCACCGTCACCTCCACCCCCAGTTCCCCGGCCAGCCGGAGGGCGTCCTCCCGCTCAAACCGGGGCTGGAAGGCGGTCTTGATGTAGTAGGGGCGGAGATCCGCCCCGGCCCGCACCCCGGCGTACAGCAGATAGGCCGAGTCCACCCCGCCGGAAAAGCCCAGGGCGCACTTGGGGTGGGCCGCAAAACTCGTTCAGCGTCATCCTTTGACTCCTTACACGTCGAAGCGGTTGTAGGCCCGGAAGCAGTCCAGGCACAGCTTTTTCCCGTTCTCCAGCCGGAGCAGGTGCTCCGCCGTCACCTCGCCGCAGCCGTCGCAGGGGTGGGACTGGAAGAGCCGGGCCCTCTCCGGCAGGGCCAGCACGGCGGGCTTCACGTCGAAGAGGGCGGCGGGGGCGGCGTCCTGGAGGTAGCGGAACCGCTCCTCCTGGTCTGGTACTCCGCCGGGGTGGGGCGGAGCACTAGGCGCACCGCCTTGCCGGTCTTCCGGTTGTAGAAGGAAAAGGCCTGCTTGCCCCGGAGGTGAAAGAGCAGGTTGCCCTTGCCCACGCTGCACCCCAGAAGCACCTGAATGGCGTCTACGCCGCAGGCGTCGTTCTCCGCGATGCACACCACGTCCTCGTCGGCGGAGAAGTCCAGCTCCAGCAGCTCCATAGCGTACCGGGAGGCCTGGAAGCCGATGGTCAGGCCGCCGCACGCGTGGCCGTGGAAGGCCACGCATTTGTCCCAGAGGGCTTGTCGGTCCATATTCATTCGTCCTTTCTACGGCGTAGGGCTAGCCCGCGTCAAACAGGCCGTCAAAGCGCACTTGAATGTAGTCGTTGGGGTTCAGCCGGGTGAGCGCGCCCTTCTCCAGACGGAAGAGACGGTCGGAAATCTTCAGGGCGCTGTCCAGATCGTGGGTGATGAACAGCATGGAGAAGCCCCGGTTGTTCTGCAGGCCCTTGAGCATCCGCAGCAGGTTGGCCTTGCCCGAGGGGTCCAGCATGGAGGTGGGCTCGTCGGCAATGAGGAGGGCCGGCTCCATGGTCAGGGCACGGGCAATGGCCACCCGCTGCCGCTGGCCGCCGGACAGGGCGTGGATGTGCCGGGTGAGAAAGCTGTCGCAGGCGAAAAGGCCCACGTCCTCCAGCGCCCGCTCCGCCGCCCCGTCCTGAAAGCAGCCGGACAGTCGCATGGGCTCCTCCACCGCCTCCCGCACCGTCATGCGGGGTTGAGGGCGGCCTGGCTGTCCTGGAGCACCATCTGCACCCGCCCAGACGGCGGTGGAGGCGGCAAAGTCGGCCGCTTCCCCCTGGAACTCCACCGAGCCGCCGCCCTCCAGGGGGAGCAGCCCCGCCAGGGTGCGGGCCAGGGTGGTCTTGCCCGCGCCGGAGCGGCCCACCAGGGAGACGATCTCCCCGCTGTAGAGGGTGAGGTCGACGCCGCTCAGCACCCGCTGCCGCCCGAAGGACTTGCGGAGGCCCCGGCATTCCAGCAGCGTGAGCACGCCCCCGGTTGCAGGCCAGGAGCCGCCCGTCGGGCTGGGTCTCCAGCTCCGGGGCGTGGCCGGCGCAGGCGGGCAGGCTCTGGGTACAGCGGCCGTAAAAGGGGCAGCCGTGGGGCTGCCGGGTGTAGGAGACGGTGGTGGGGCGGATGCCCCACATGTCCCGCACCGGGTTGAGGCCCACCGCCGACTGGAGCAGGCCCCGGGTGTAGGGGTGGCGGGGTGGTCCAAAAGGGCGCGGGTGTCCCCCGCCTCCTCCACGTGCCCGTCGTAGAGCACCACCGTCCGCCCGCCCAGGTCGGCGGCCAGCTTCATGTCGTGGGTGATGACCAGGAAGGCGGTGCCCAGCCTGCGGTTTAATTCCTGGATCAGCGCCGTGATCCCCGGCTGGAGGCGATGTCCAGGGCGCCGGTGGGCTCGTCCAGCAGCACCAGGGCGGGGTTGAGGGCCAGGGCGTTTGCCAGCAGGAACTTCTGCACCATGCCGCCGGACAGCTCCCGGGGATAGCGCTCCAGATCCGCCGTCTCCAGACCCACCAGGGCCATCAGCTCCTCCATCCGCGCCGCCATGGTCGCCCCCGGTACGCCCGGCACAGCACCTCCCGCAGGTGCTCCGCCAGGGTGAGGGAGGGGTTGAGCCACTCGGCCGAGTTCTGGAAGGAGAGGGCGAACTCCTTCATGCGCAGGGGTCTGCGCGCCCGCTCGTCCATGGCCAGCAGCTCCCTGCCGTTGAGGTACACCTGCCCGCTGACCTGGGCCTCCGGCTCGGACAGGCAGGCGATGGCGCGGGCCAGGGTGGTCTTGCCGCTGCCCGACTCCCCCACGATGGTGAGCATTTCCCCGGCGTCCAGAGCAAAGCTCACCGGGTGAAGGGTGAACTCCGGGTAGGACACCGACAGGTTGTTCACTTCCAGCAGCACGGCTTGTCCCTCCTCTGTTGTTCCTCCAGCCCGCCCACCAGCAGGCGCAGCAGCAGCGTGGACAGCACCAGCGCCCCCACCGGCGGGAGGAGCCACCACGTCCAGAAGTCCGTCCGGTAGAGACCGGGGAAGTCCACGGCCCGGGCGATCATCATACCCCAGGAGCGGGCCAGCGGGTCGGACAGGCCCAGAAAGGCCAGGGAGGACTCCTGGAGAATGGCCCGTCCCACCACCGCCAGGGCATTGATGGTGAGCAGAGGCCACAGCTCATGGCCGATGTGGGTGCGGATGAGGTACCAGGTTCCGCCGCCGTAGAGCCGGGCCATCTGCACGTAGTCCCGCCGCCGGATGGAGATGGTCTTGGCCCGCATCTGCCGGGCCACCGGGGCCCAGGAGAAGGCGGCAATGATCCAGACCAGGTTCCAGGTGCTCTGCCCCAGAAAGGCCCCTGATGACGATCATGACCGGGAGCGGGGGATGGCCAGAAGCACCTGGATCAGAAAGGAGATCAGAGCGTCCGCCCAGCCCCCCGCAAAGCCCGCCAGTATCCCCAGGCCGCCCCCCACCGCAAAGGTGAAGGCGGCGGCGGCCAGGCCGATGCCCAGGCTGCGGAAGAAGCCGGCGGAGATCTGGGCGTAGATGTCCGACCCCCAGGTTGTCGGTGCCGAGCCAGTGGGCGGCGGAGGGGCCTCCAGGGAGCCCCCGACGGGAGCTGGGCCGGGTGGGGTATCCGGTGACCCCCACAGAAAACAGAGGGTCAGCAGCGCCAGCAGGAGCAGGGGAACCAGCCATTTGCGCCTCATGGCCCCTCCTCCTCTCCGTCCAGCCGGCGGTTGACCACGTCCGCCGCCGCCAGGCTGAGGAGCACCAGCACGGCGGACAGGAGGAACACCCCTGGAGCATGGGATAGTCCCGGTACTGCACCGCTTCCCGCAGGACGGTGCCAAGGCCGGGGTAGGCGAAGACGTTCTCCACCAGAATGGTGCCCCCCACTGCGCCCCCCACGCTGAGGAAAAAGCGGGCCACGATGGGGTGGCGGCGTTGCGCAGGATGTAGGCGGTGCGGATGCGCCCCGCGGTCAGGCCCTTGGCACGGGCGCTGGTGAGGTAGGGCCTGCCCAGGATGGTGAAAAAGCTGGCCCGGGCGGTAAAAAAGAGCTTGGGGACCGTGACCAGGGTGAGGGCGCACACCGGCATCAGGCTGTGCACCAGGATGTCCCCCAGCCGCTGCCACAGGCCGTCGTATTGGGCAAAGGGGGTGTAGGCCCCGGAGAGGGGAATCCACGCTGCCCGGGCCGCCACCAGGAAGAGCAGGAGCACGCCGGTGAGGAAGGGGGGCACCTCCGCCAGGGCGGAGAGGACCGGGTAGAGCGCCCGGTCGGCCCAGGGCCGGCGGACGCACAGCAGGGCCAGGGCCACCCCCAGGAGCAGGCTGAGGGCCAGGGTGCTCCCCATGATCCACAGGCTCCAGGGCAGGCGCTCCAGCAGAATATCCGCCACGGGCCGCTTATAGTGGATACTCTGGCCGAAGTCCCCGTGGAGGTTGTCCACAATGGTGTCCCTCAGCTGTGGAAAAGGGCTTGTCCAGGCCGTAGTAGGCCCGCAGCAGCTCCTTCTGCTCCTCCGAGTAGGCGGCGTCCACATCGTCCCCGGCGGCCCCGGAGGTGTAGTCAAAGGGGTCGCCCGGCATCAGCCGGGGAATGGAGAAGTTGAGGAGATAGATGACCAGAAAGGCCCCCAGCAGCATCAGCAGCTTTTTCCCATGCTTCTCCTTTCCCGGCGGGGCGGACCTCAGCGCGCCATGTAGGACAGGCGGTTCTGCTCCGCCTGCTGGTAGGCGTAGGTCTTCATCCAGCCGTCATAGACATCCTTGCGGTACATGGAGTAGGAGGACTGGTTGGCGATGACGATGATGTGGATCTCCCGGCTCACCAGCAGCTCCAGCTCCTGAAACAGCTCCACCCGTTTGTCAAAGTCGGTCTCGTACATCTGGCCCTCGGCCAGCGCGGTCATCTCGGCGTTGGAATAGCCGATGGCCCCATGGAGGGGGTTGGTGCCGGAGAACTTGGACTCGTCGGAGAACAGGGTGCGCATGTAGGTGGGGATTGTTGCCCCAGCCGCCGTTGCCCACCAGGGCGAACTCGTAGTCACCGCTGTTGATGCGCCCGTCCCGGGTGGCCGAGTCGTGGGCCTCCACCGCCACCTCGATGCCCGCGGCGGTGAGGCCGTTGCGGATGATCTCCGCGATGGCCAGGTCGTCCCCGTCGTCGCCGCACAGAAGGGTGACGGAATAACCCTTCCCCGCAAAGACGGCGCGGGCCGCCTCCGGGTCATAGGGTACTGCACCACGTTCTCGTTATAGTACAGGCTGCCCTGGGGGACGTAGCCCGCGCTGCCCACCGTGCCCGCGCCGCGGAACACGCTGTCCACCACGCTCTGCCGGTCGATGGCGGCGTACACCCCCTGCCGCAGGGCGAGCTCCAAAAAGTCGGGGCACCGCTCGTAGTTGATGAGCAGCTTGTAGCCCATGTCGTTGGCCTTCTCCACCACGCCGATGGACGGGTCGTTCAAATAGGTGTCCATCAGGTCGGCGGGCAGGGAGGTGATGTCGATCTCCCCGCTCTCAAAGGCCAGCAGGGGGTCGCTCACCGGCACAAACTGGATCTTCTCCGCCGCCTGCTCCCCGTTGCACCAGCCGTCGAAGGCAGTGAACTCATAGCTGCCGGTGGCCCCGTCATAGGCGGTGCAGGCATAGGCCCCGCTGCCTGTCAGATAGCCCTCCCCGGTGTAGGCGTTGGGGTCGTCCACGTTCTCCCAGATGTGCTTGGGCAGGATCACGAAGGAGCCCAGGTTGGACAGGGTGTCGGCGTTGGCCTCCTTCACGGTGATGGTGATGGTCTGCTCATCCACCACCGTATAGTGGTCCACCAGATAGCCGTCCCCCACCCCCAGGGAGTTGGACACCGGGGGGTGCTCCTGATAGTAGTCCAGGGTGAAGGCCACGTCGGCGGTGGTGAGGGGCGCGCCGTCCTGGAATTGGGCGTCTGCAAAGAGGGTGAAGGTGTAGTCGTTGCCGTCCATGGACCAGCGCTCCGCCAGCCAGGGCACGTCGCCGGTCTCGTCCTTCTCCAGCAGGCTGCCGTACACCAGGCGCATCTTGCCGTGCCGGGGCCGCGGGACTGGTGCAGATAGGGATTTGGGACGCCCCAGTCGGTGCCCTCCAGGCGGAGGGTCTCCACCCGGCGACCGGAGGCGGAGCCGCTCTCCAACGGGGCCGTCGGGGTGACGGCGGCCTCCGGCGCGCCGCCGCAGCCGGCCAGCAGGCCGGCGCACAGGCCCGTCAAAAGCAGGCCGACCGCTCTTTTTCCATACTTGCTCATGGGTCTCTCTCCTTTTCTTCCCCGGACACAAAAAAAGCCCACCATGTGCGCGCAGGCGCACATGGTGAACTTCGGTTCACCGGTTTCAACGGCCGGGATGGGTGTGGAAAAGGCTTCAGCCTTTCTAAAGCCGCTTCAGCGGCTCGTTTGGCTCAGTATAGCAGAAAAGGGCGGGGCTGTCAATCCTGTTCCCCCGATTTCGCCGCTTTTCCCGCCGCCCCGGCTGTGCTATACTTTTAACCAAAGGGGGTTATGGAAATGTACGACCTAACTGCAATGGGGGAGCTGTTGATCGACTTCACCCAGCTCAGCACCGATGGAGAGGGCTATCCCACCCTGGCCGCCCACCCGGCGGGCCGGGCAATTTTCTGGCCGCCCTCTGCCGCTATGGGGCCTCCGCCGCCTTTCTGGGCAAGGTGGGGACGACGCCTTCGGCCGCCTGCTGGTGGACACCCTGGCCCGGGCGGGCATTGAAACCCGGGGCATCCGGGTGGATCCAACTGTGTTCACCACCCTGGCCTTCGTCACCCTCGTGGACGGAGAGCGCTCCTTCAGCTTCGCCCGCAAGCCGGGCGCGGACACCGTGCTCCGCTTTGACGAGCTGGAGCTCTCCCTCATCGACCAGTCCAGGGCCTTCCACTTCGGCGCCCTCAGCCTGACCGACGAGCCAGCCCGCTCCGCCACCCGGCAGGCGGTGGCCTACGCCAGGGCGCAGGAAAGATCGTCACCTTTGACCCAAACTACCGTCCGCCCCTGTGGCGGAGCGAGGCCCAGGCCAGAGCGGAAACGCTCTGGGGCCTGGAGCAGGCCGACGTGGTCAAACTCAGTGACGAGGAGTTGTCCTTCCTCTGGGGCTGTACGCCGGAGGAGGGGGCCCGCCGCCTGCGGGAGGAGTGTGGTGTGGCTCTGGCTATGATCACACTGGGGCCCCAGGGCTGTTACCTGGAAAACGCCAGGGGCCTGCTGGGTGCCCGCCCGGCGGTGCGGCCGGTGGACACCACCGGCGCGGGGACATCTTCGGGGCAGCGCCGTGGCGAAGCTGCTGGCCCTGGACACACCTCCGGCGGAGCTGGAGCCCGGCGCGCTGGAGGGCATCGCCCGCTTCGCCGTCACCGCCGCCAGCCTGTCCACCCTCCGCCCCGGCGGCATCTCCTCCATCCCCACAGAGGCGGAGGTGCTGGCCGCTCTGGAAGAGATAGAGGCCCGCCGGAGTACCGGCGGGCCTTCTATTATTCTTCAGGCTGTCGAAAAACCTTCCCCGAAGGAGGGCCTCGGAAATGACACTTCGCATGGCGGAAGAGGTGACAATTTTGCGGGAAATCGTGCCCCTTCCGCCATACAATCTTTTTCGGCAGGCTGTATTACTCTCTGCGGGTCTTGAGGCGGGCCATGGCCCGGGCCAGAGCCGCCTTGGAGTGGTAATACTCGTGGATGCTCTGCTTCTGACGCAGACGTTCCTCGGCCCGCTCCCGGGCGGCCTCGGCCCGCTTGCGGTCGATCTCCTCCGGGTGCTCGGCAAAGCCCACCAGCAGGATCACATAGTCCGGCTTGATCTCTACGAAGCCCGCGCCTACGGCGGCGGGCTCCCATTTGCCGTCCACCTTGTAGCGCAGCTCTCCCGGCTCCACGGCAGTGACCGCCGGCTCGTGGCCGGGGTACACTCCCATCTCGCCGTCCACGGCGGGAAAGACCAGGGCCTCGGCGGGGCCGATGTAGAACTGCCGCTCCGGGGTGATGATCTCCAGGTAGAAGGTGGAAGCCTCCGCCATTTACACCGCCCCCATTTTCTTGGCCTTGGCGATGACCTCGTCCACGTTGCCCACGTTGCTGAAGGCGGCCTCGGATACTTGTCCAGCTCGCCGCCCAGGATGGTTTCGAAGGAGCGCAGTGTGTCCTCCAGCTTCACGTAGCGGCCCTCCAGACCGGTAAACTGCTCGGCAACCGAGAACGGCTGCGAGAAATACTGCTGCATGCGGCGGGCCCGCTCCACGGTGCGCTTGTCCTCCTCCCCCAGCTCCTCCATACCGAGGATGGCGATGATGTCCTGAAGCTCCCGATAGCGCTGGAGCAGCTCCTGGGTGCCGCGGGCGATCTTATAGTGCCGCTCTCCCACCACGTCGGGCTCCAGAATACGGGAGGTGGACTCCAGGGGATCCACGGCGGGATAAATGCCCTGCTCGACAATCTTACGGGAGAGGACGGTCTTGGCGTCCAGGTGGGTAAACGTGGTCGCCGGAGCCGGGGTCGGTCAGGTCGTCGGCGGGGACGTAGACGGCCTGGACGGAGGTAATGGCCCCGTCCTTGGTGGAGGTAATCCGCTCCTGAAGGGCGCCCACCTCGTTGGCCAGGGTGGGCTGATAGCCCACGGCGGAGGGCATCCGGCCCATCAGGGCGGAGACCTCGCTGCCCGCCTGGACATAGCGGAAGATGTTGTCGATGAAGAGCAGTACGTTCTGCTTCTCCCGGTCGCGGAAGTATTCCGCCATGGTCAGACCGGTCAGTGCAACGCGCATACGCGCTCCGGGCGGTTCGTTCATCTGGCCGAAGACCAGGGCCGTCTTTTCAATGACCCCCGACTCGGTCATCTCCCGCCAGAGGTCGTTGCCCTCGCGGGTGCGCTCGCCGACACCGGTGAAGATGGAGTAGCCGCCGTGCTCGGTGGCGATGTTGTGGATCAGTTCCTGAATGAGCACGGTCTTGCCGACACCGGCACCGCCGAACAGACCGATCTTGCCGCCCTTGGCATACGGCGCGAGCAGGTCGATGACCTTGATGCCGGTCTCGAAGATGTCCACCACGGGGCGCTGGTTTTCAAACGCGGGGGGCTGGCGGTGAATCGACCACTTCTCGCTGGTCTGCACCGGGCCCTTCCCGTCGATGGCGTCGCCCAGAACGTTGAACATGCGGCCCAGCACGCCCTCGCCCACGGGGACGGAGATGGGCGCGCCGGTGGCGGTGACGGCCATGCCGCGGCCGATGCCCTCACTCGGGGAGAGCATGATGCAGCGCACGGTGTCGCCGCCCACATGCTGGGCCACCTCCATGACCTCCCGGCGGCCGTCCAGCTCCACCTCCAGGGCCTCCTTCAGCTCCGGCAGGGCGCCGCCGTCAAAGGCCACGTCCACCACGGGGCCCATGACCTGTACAATGGTTCCTTGCTTCTCACTCATAATGGCAAAATCCCTTTCGGGTCTTGGTATGTTCTGTATATCCCCTCTCCGGGGGATGTTACAGGGCCGCCTGGGCCCCGCCTACAACCTCCGTGATTTCCTGGGTGATGGCCGCCTGACGGGCCCGGTTGAAGGACAGGTTCAGACGCTGGAGCATAGCCCGGGCGTTGTCGCTGGACGACTTCATGGCCGTCATGCGGGCATTCTGCTCGGAGCAATAGGACTCCACCAGTGCGCCGAACAGGTCTCCCTTTACATAGCCGGGCACCAGCCGGTCCATGACCGCCTTCACCGAGGGCACATACACCACGTCCCGGTTATAGCTGTCCCGGTTCTTCTCATATTCAGGAAACACATCGGGGTCCAGGGGCAGTAGCTTGTGGGCGGTGGGCTCCATCTGGAAGGAGCTCACCATTTTGGTAAAGAGGACATACACCTCGTCCAACTGGCCGTCCAGATAGAGGTCCAGCATCAGCTCGGCCATATCCCGGGCCCGGCCCATGTTGGGGTCCTGGGCCGTGTAGAGAAACTCCACGTCGATGGGGATGCCGTGCTCCAGGAAGTAGGAGCGGCCCACCTGCCCCACCACAAAGAGGCTGGGATTGGCGGCCCTGGACATTTTCTCCTCAGCCAGCTTGAGAATGTTGTGGTTGTAGGCCCCCGCCAGCCCTTTGTCGCCGGTGATGACGATGAAGCCCGTCTTCTGTTTGTCGGGCGGGATACCGGGGCGCTTATCGAAAAGCGGTGGTCGATCTCCGGGGAGTGGTGGAGGATATCGGAGATGGTGGCCTCGATCTTGCTGAAATAGGGCTCCACATCGGTGAGCTGCCTGCGTGCCTTGCGCAGGTTGGAGGAAGAGATGAGATACATGGCGTTGGTGATCTTCAGCGTCTGCTCCACGCTCTTGATGTGGGTACGGATCTCCTTTATGCTTGCCATGTGGCGCTCCCCGCTTCTTGCGTCGGCCAGCGCCGCCCGGATGCACTCCACTGCCGGGCCGCTCAGGGTGCCGGTAGACTCAATCTCCGCCACCACGTCGGGTGCTCGGCCTCCATCTCGCCGGCAAAGCCCAGCGCGAAGGGGCGCACGTGCTCAGAGGCACGTCGTCCACCAGGCCGCTGGTGGCCACATACAGGAGGATGGCCTGGCGGCTCACCGGCATGGGTGGTAGAGGGGCTGCTTGAGCAGCTCCAGCAGCCGGCGGCCGTGGTCCAGAGCCTGCTGCGTGGCGGGATCCAGATCGGAGGCGAACTGGGTGAAGACCTCCAGCTCCCGGAACCGGGCCAGATCAATACGCAGGGTACCGGCGGTCTTCTTGATGGCCCGGGTCTGGGCTGCGCCGCCCACGCGGGACACGGACAGGCCCACGTTGACGGCGGGCCGCTGTCCGGCGAAGAACAGGTCGGTTTCCAAGTAGATCTGGCCGTCGGTGATGGAGATAACATTGGTGGGGATGTAGGCCGACACGTCGCCGGCCTGGGTCTCGATGATTGGCAGGGCGGTCATGGAACCACCGCCGTACTCCTTCGTCAGGCGGCAGGCCCGCTCCAGCAGGCGGGAGTGGAGATAGAACACGTCGCCGGGGTAGGCCTCCCGTCCGGGAGAGCGCTTTAGCAGCAGGGACAGGGTACGGTAGGCCACCGCGTGCTTGCTCAGATCGTCATAGACGATGAGCACGTCCTTCCCCTTGCCCATGAAATACTCGCCCATGGCCGCGCCGGAGTAGGGGGCGATGTACTGGAGTGGGGCGGACTCGCTGGCGGTGGAGGACACGATGATGGAGTAGTCCATGGCCCCGTGCTTCTTCAGTGTGTCCTGAATGCGGGCCACGGTGGACGCCTTCTGGCCGATGGCCACGTAGATGCAGATGACGTCCTGCCCCTTCTGGTTCAGGATGGTGTCCACCGCGATGGCGGTCTTGCCGGTCTGGCGGTCCCCAATGATCAGCTCGCGCTGTCCCCGGCCGATGGGCACCATGGCGTCGATGGCCAGGATGCCGGTCTGGAGGGGTACGTTGACCGGCTCGCGGCTGACCACGCCGCTGGCCTCGTGCTCAATGGGGCGGGTCTCGTTGGTCTCGATGGGGCCGAGGCCGTCAATGGGCTGGCCCAGCACGTCCACCACTCGGCCGATCAGGCCGTCGCCCACGGGGACGTCGGCGGCCCGCCCGGTGCGGCGCACCACGGTGCCCTCCCGGACGCCGGCCTCGCTGCCCAGCAGCACCACGCCCACGCTGTCCCGGGCCAGGTTCATGACCATGCCCTTCACCCCGGTGTCCAGCTCCACCAGCTCGCCATACACCGCCTGATCCAGGCCGTAGACGGTGGCAATGCCGTCGCCCACCTCCAGGACGGTGCCGGTCTCATCCCGGCGAACCCGGGTGTCATAATTCTGAATCTCCTCCCGCAGGACGGAGACAATCTCTTCCGGTTTTGCTCTCATGCCATTCGCCTCTCTTCCAGTTGGCGGCCCATCCGGCCCAGCGCCCCGCGGACGCTCTTGTCATAGCGCACGCCCTCGATATCCAGGGTAAAGCCGCCCAGCAGGGCGGGTCGGTGCGCACGTCAAAGACGATCTCCTTCTTGTGGTGGAGACGGCACAGGGCCGCCCGGAGCTTCTCCAGCTCCTCCGCCTCCAGCGGGTGCACACAGGTCAGCACGCACCGGGCGCCGCCCCGCCGGGCCAGCTCCAGCCCGTGAAACGCCTCCACAATCTCAGGCAGCAGGGCCATGCGGCCCTTCTCCGCCAGGAGGCGGTAAAAATGCGGCAGTGGGCCGCCCTCCTCCAGCCCGGGCAGCCGGGCCAGCACCCGCCCCTTCTCTCCGGCCTGGACGGCGGGGGAACAGAGCGCCTCCCAAAGGGCGGGCTCCTCCATCAGGGCCCGGGCCGTGCGCTCCAGGGCCTCCCCGTCGGGAGAGACCTGCCACAGGGCCTGGGCATAGCGGCGGGCGAGCTCGCTCATGCCTGCTCACCCACTTCCGCCAGGAAGGAGTCCACCAGCGCCCGGTCGCCGTCCTCCGTGGGCCGCTGGGCCACCTTGGCGGCGGCCAGCAGGGCCAGGGAGGCCACCTCGTTCCGCGCCCCGCGCAGCATGGCGTCCCGCTCGGAGGCGATCTGCGCCTCCGCCCGCTCCGCAGCCGCTTGGCGTCGGTCTCGGCGTCCGCCATTTTGGCCTCATAGGCCCGCTGGGCGCGGTTCTGGGCGTCGGCCACCAGCTTGGCCGCCTCCTGCCGGGCGTCGGTGAGCTTGTCCTCATACCCGCGCGCAGCTCCTCCGCCTGGCTCTTGCTGGCCTCGGCGGAGTCGATGGTCTCCTTCACCCGGGCCGCCCGCTGCTCCAGCACGGCGTTGACCCGGCCGAACAGGAGCTTGCGCAGGATAAAATAGAGCACCAGCAGATTGATGACGGTAAAGACGATGGTGGAAACTTGGAAGTCCAGCATTGGGGACGCCCCCTTAACCCATGAAGATCACGAGCAGCGCGGTGATGAAGCCGAAGATGGCGGTGCCTTCGGCCAGGGCGCAGCCCAGCAGCAGGGCGCTGTTGATCTTTCCGGCGGCCTCCGGCTGGCGGGCGATGGCCTCGCTGGCCTTACCGGTGGCAAAGCCAATGCCGATACCCGCGCCGATGCCGGTGAAACCGCAATCCCCGCAGCAATAATTCCCAGTGTCATAATGATTTCCTCCTAAAAGCGATTGATTTAGTCTTCCTCCTTGATGCCCTCACCGGTAAACAGGGTGGTGAGGAACACAAAGACGACGGTCTGAATGAGCCCGTCAAACAGGTCGAAGTAGAGGCTGAACACCGCCGGCAGCACCACCGGCACCAGCAGCTTGAGCATCTCCATGATGATGAAGGCGCCCAGAATGTTGCCGAACAGGCGCATACACAGCGCCAGGGGCCGGATGGCCACCTCCATCAGGTTGATGGGGATGAGCAGCGGCATGGGCTCGGTGAACTTCTTCAGGCCGCCCGCCAGGCCGTTGTAGCGGAACTGGGCGCCGTAGATGAGAAACATACTCATGAGGGCCAGGGCCGCCGTCACGCTGATGTCCTTTGTGGGCGGAACCAGCCCGAAGATGCCGATGAGGTTGCTCAGGCCGATGTAGAGGGCCACCGTCCCCAGCCAGGGGGCGAAGGGCCGCCAGTGGGCGCCTATGTTGGTCTTGACGAAGCCGTTGAGGAACTCCACCGTCCACTCCAGCGCGCACTGTACCTGCCGGGCGGTCCACGCTGAGCCGACGGGTCAGCGCCAGGGCCAGCGCGATCAGGGCCGCCATCACAATCCAGGTCACTACCACCGACTCCGCCACTGGGACGCCGCCCAGCACCGGGACGGTAAAGGCCACCTTGTTTCCCAGCTCCTCCACCAGGGATTCCTTGAATGCATCCAAACTCACAACTCGCATCACCTCGTTTTCGCGTGGGCTATCATACTACCAGCCGGGCAGCTTTGGGAACCCTTTTGAAAGTAAAAAAACTTTCGAATATGTCCGTGCTGCGCTTTCGTTTGACAGCGTGGCTGAATTTATCTTATACTGATCCCAACCGGGAAAAAGGAGGCGCATTGTCCATGTCCAACCAGACCGGGCGTTCCATCCGCGCCCAGCTCATGTGGCTGAGCCTGATTATCGTCACCGTCTCGGTGGCCCTTTCCCTGGCCGGCACTCTCTACATCACCCTGCGGACCGAGCGGAAGACCCTGGACCAGAATTTGCTTAACTCCGCATCCATTCTCTCCCAGGTGCCCCTCGTGAGAGGCCCTGCTGGGGAGGTGCCCGCAGACGAGCTGGCCGACTTTCTGGATGCGGCCACCGCCCGCACCTCGGATATCGATCTGATTCTGGTGGGAGACACGGAAAGCGTGCTCCGCTATGCGCCAGACCGCAGCTTTATTGGCAGCCGCTACACTGGCTCCGCCCAGACCAGCGCCCTGGCAGGGGCGGAGCCCTATACCTTGACGACAGCGGTCCAATGGGCTCCGACCACTCGGCCTACGCCCCCATCCGGGACGAATCCGGGGCGGTAATCGGCTTTATGGCCGTGGGGCTCTACCTGCGCAGCCTGACCCATGTGGCGCTGACCACCGCCCTGCGCCTGGCGGCCATCGGTGCGCTGGCGGCGGCAGTGGGGGCCCTGCTGGCCCTGCGGCTGTCCCGGCGCATCAAGCGCTCCCTGATGGGCTACGAACCAGACGCCTTCGCCCGGCGCTTCCACCAGCGGGAGGACATTCTGGAGGCCCTGGAGGAGGGATTCTGGCCATCGACCGGGAAGGGCGTATCATCTTTCTCAACGCCGCCGCAGCCCAGATGCTCTCCTGGCGCCGGAGGCCGCCATGGGCCGCCCCCTCCACTCCGTCTACCCTCTTCCACCCTGGACCGCATTCTGCGCACCGGGCGGCCGGAGTACAACGTGAGCATGAAGTCCCTCAAGGACGTGCGGGTGCTGGCTGACCGCCTGCCCCTGTATGAAAACGGCGCTCTGGCAGGGGCGGTGGGCATCTTCCGCAACCGGACTGAGGTGGCCCGGCTGGCCGACGACCTCACCAGCGTGCGGCACATGGTGGATGCCATGCGGGCCTATACCCACGAATTCATGAACAAGCTCCACGTTATCCTGGGCCTGCTGCAGATCGGCGAGCCGGAGCGGGCCCAGCAGTACATCATGGATACCACCCGTACCCAGCAGGAGGCGGTGAGCCGCATCATGAACCAGATTAAGGAGCCCTCGGTGGCCGCCCTGCTGGTGGGCAAGACCAGCAGGGCCAACGAGCTGGGTATCCGGCTCACGCTGGACCGGGAGAGCGTCCTGAGTGCCGGAACCTCTTGGCTCTCCCCCGACGCCTGGGTGACCGTACTGGGCAATCTGATTGAAAACGCCATTGAGGGCCTGAATCAGACCCGCCGTGGGACCAAGGAAGTCTCCGTCAGCATCCGCGAGGGGGCGGATAACCTGTTTCTCTGCGTGGAGGACACCGGCCCCGGCATCCCCTCCGCCCTGCGGCGCACCCTCTTCGAGCGCGGAGCCTCCTCCAAGGGCCACAGCCGGGGGACTGGGCTGGCGCTGGTACGGGAGGTAGTGGAGGCTTACCACGGCGACATCCGGGTGGAGTCGGAAACCGGCGTAGGCACCTCATTTTTCTCAGCTTCCGCCGGGAACCCTCCCGGCCCCAAGGAGGAACCCTGAATGTACCGCGTTGTCATTGTGGAGGACGACCCCATGGTTTCCCTCCTGAACCGCACCTTTGTGGAGCGGGACGCCCGCTTCCAGGTGGTGCAGTCCTTTCAGGACGGCCGGGCCGCCCTGGCCTGGCTGGAGCAGAACCCCGCCGATCTGGCGGTGCTGGATGTCTATATGCCCCTCTTCACCGGGCTGGAGCTGCTCCACGCCCTCCGGGGCCAGGGGGTTGGTATCGACGCCATCATGGTCACCGCCGCCAACGACGCCCCCACCGTGGACACCCTGCTCAAGCTGGGGGTGGTGGACTATCTGGTGAAGCCTTTCACCTATGAGCGGTTTCAGCAGGCGCTGGATACCTTCTGCCGCCACCGGGATGCGGTGGCCGGGGACGCGGTGGAGCAGAGCGCGCTGGACCGGCTCTTTTCCCCCGCCCTCCCGGCGGAGCACCAGCCGCCCAAGGGCCTCCAGGAGAGCACCCTGGAGCTTGTGCGCGCCTGCCTGCGGGCTGCTCCGCCCCAGGGCCTGCCCAGCGAAGCCCTCTCCCGCCAGACCGGCCTTTCAGTGGTGACGGTGCGGCGGTATGTCAATTACCTGGTAGAGCGGGGGGAGGCGGCCAGCGCCGTCAACTATGACACAGGCGGCCGCCCCTGCCGCCTGTACCGCTGCCCCGGCCCGCCTGCCTGAACCCCTTCCCCGCCAATGGCGCGCGCATCTGTAAGGAATGCGCGCGCCATTGGCCTTTTCCGGCTCCGCTCCTCCTCCCCGGAACAGAAGGGCAAAGTCCAAATACCAGAGCCGGGCAGCCGCTGAGCCCTAACTGCAAGGGCCCGCAATTCCAGCGGAATTGCGGGCCCTGTTTTGCCTCAGAAGGATGGATCGCGGAAGACGCACGCCCCGCCCACATAGGTGCGCAGCACCCGGGCGGAGAGCAGTTCCTCCGGCGGGCAGGTCAGCAGGTTGCGGTCCACCAGGAGGAAGTCGGCCAGCAGGCCGGAGCGTATGCGCCCTTTGATGCGCTCCTCACCGGAGGCGTAAGCGCCGCCTGCGGTATAAGCGTACAGCGCCTGGTAGGGCGTAAGGGCCTGCTCCGGCAGGAAGGGGCCGTTTCCGGTGAAGTCCCGCCGGGTGACGGCGCAGTAGACCCTCCAGGGGTGAAAGCACTCCACCGGGCAGTCGGTGCCGAAAGCCATGTGGAGGCCCAGCCGCTCCATGTCGCCCCAGGCGTAGGAGTGGGCCAGGCGTTTTCCGCCCAGTCGTCCGGGGCGATGCATGTCGCCGTTGATGAACACCGGCTGGACAAAGGCGGTCACATCCAGCTCCGCCATGCGGCGGAGCTGCCCCTCCGACAGGATCTGACAGTGCACCATGCCGTGACGGGGGTGCAGCCAGGGCAGCTCCGCGCGGGCCCGCTGGAAAGCGTTGAGCACCATCTCAGCCGCCCGTCTCCGATGGCGTGGATGGCAACGGCCATATTGTGCCGGTGGGCGGTGACCACCAGCCGGTCCAACTGTGCCTGCTCCGGGTAGATGGGCAGGCCGCAGGTGTCCGGGGCGTCGAAATAGGGCTCCCGCAGTAAGGCCGTCCGCGCCCCAGGGAGCCGTCGGCCAGGAGCTTCACCGTGGAGATGCGGAAGCGGTCGCCGCCGCCGAAGCAGGCCCCGCCCCGGGTAAAAACTCCTCCAGGGTCTCCGGCTCGGTGAGCAGGGCCTGCTCGGCAAAGCGCAGCTTCAGCGCCCCCCGCTCGGCCAGCTCCCGCAGGCCGTCCATGAGGGCATAGGGCTCCTCGTCCGGCGCATACTTAAAATCGTCGCTCTGTATGCTGGTCAGGCCCTCCGCCAGCAGGTCGTGCTGGGACTGAACTACCTGCTCCAGCAGGGGCCTCAGGCCCACGGAGGGGATGGCGGCCTTGATGTCGTCCAATACGTTCTCCTTCACCACGCCGTTGGGCGCTCCGGTCTCGTCCACCTCGGCAAAGCGCCGTAGTGCCCCACCGTGTCCCGGTTGATGTGCAGCAGCTCCAGAGCCCTGGAATTGAGCGCCCCCACGTGGAAGCAGGAGCGCAGGATCAGGATGGGGTACTCCGTACTCACCTGATCCAGCTCCCGGCGGGTGGGAAAGCGCCGCTCGCCGGTGAACTGCTCCTGGTTCCACCTCGCCCAGAAGCCAGCGGCCGGAGCCGGCCTCCAGCCCGGCCAGCCCCCGGCGCAGGCGCTCCTGCACCTCCGCCAGAGAGGTACAGCCGAAGAGGTTGACGGACAGCTTTGTTTTGACATAGTGGATGAAGTGCAGGTGGGAGTCATTGAAGCCGGGCATTACAAAGCGGCCCTGGAGGTCCAGAGTCTCCCAGGCTCCCCTGGAAAAGCGGCGGGCGAAGTCCTCGGCGTCCGCCCGGCCGCCCACATAGGCGAAGTATGCGCCGTCCACTACGGCGGCCTCCGCCATCGGGCGGGCCGGGTCCATGGTGGCGATGGTTCCATTGGTCAGCAGCAGCATGGGGTTTCCTCCTCTCCGCATTTAGTCCCGGAACGGGTCGGGATCAAAGTGCTCATCCAGGGCTGCCAGAAACTCGGCCAGCACCTCCACCGTCTGCTCCACATCGGCCAGAGAGCCCACCTCACTGGGGGAGTGCATGTAGCGCAGGGGAATAAAAGGGTGGTCACGGGCAGGCCCGCACCCGTCTGGTTGAGCTTATCCGCATCGGTGCCCATAACGCCTGGGGTGACGGCATACTGCAGGGGGATTCCCAACCGCCCGGCGGCCTCCTCCAGCGCCCGGTTGAGAGGCGCGCTGCACACCGAGCCCTTGGCCAGGGCGGGGCCGCCGCCCAGCTTGATACGGCCAAAGCGCTGGGGGGGCATGCCGGAGAAATCAGAGGTGTGGATCACATCCACCGCGACAGCCAGCGTGGGCCGCACCCGGCCTGCTGCATGGAAGGCGCCCCGCATGGTGGTCTCCTCTCCGGTGGTGGTGGCCGCAAAGACGCCCACCTCCGCCCCCTTCTCCCGGGCCCGCAGCAGAGCGTGGAGCACGGTATAGGCGCCCAGGCGGTTGTCCAGCCCCGGCCGGCGATGCAGTCGTTCTCCAGCTCGTCCACGGCATAGGAGTAGGTGACGAAATCCCCGGGGCGACCAGCTCCAGGGCCTCCGCCCGGCTGGTGAAGCCACAGTCGATGTAGAGATCGGTCAGCTCGATGTCGGTGCGCACCTCGCCGTTGCGCAGCAGCAGGCCCATAACGCCGGTGAGCCGCTTCCGCCCCAGCACCGTCACCCGCTTACCCTGAGCCAGTGCCAGACGGATGCCACCGGCCTTGCCCACCTGGAGATAGCCGTCGTCGGTGATGTGGGTCACCCGGAAGCCGATCTCGTCGATATGTCCGCACAGGAGCACCCGGAAGGGGATGCGCTGTTGATGGAGGAAATCACATCCCCCGCCAGATCGGTCTCCACCTCCGCTCCCTGCTCCCGCATGTAGGCGGCCACCTTTTTCTGAAGGGGGATCTCCCCGCCGCTCACCGACTCGGTGCGGAGCATCTCATATAAAAAAGCCTTGTTCATGACCCTATCGTTCCTTTCTAACGCCGACCGGCCATGCGGTCTTCCCTGCGCAGCAGGAGCTGAAAGCGCACTCCGTCGGCCCAGTTGGAGGCCCAGATGTCCCCTTGTGAAACTGCACAATCTTTTTGCGATGTAGAGGCCCAGGCCGAAGTTGCCGTCCGCCCCCTTGTAGAACTTTTGAAACAGGACGTTCAGAGTCGGCTGCGGGATGGGCGCGCCGTCGTTCTCCACGGTCAGGAGGTAGCCGCCCTCCTCCTCCCCGGTCAACTCCATGCGGATGTAGCCGGCCGCATAGCGCAGGCCGTTTTCCACCAGATTGTCAAAGACGGTCTGGAGCGCAGCCTCATTCCCCGACACCGTGAGGCCGGCCGGGACGTCCACCTCCAGCCGGATACCCCGCTCGTTGCCCCGAAACCGCCTGCGGCACTCCTCCATCAGTCCCCGGAGCTCCACCGGCCGGAAGTCGCTCTGTTTGCCCAGCATGTGATCGAAGGAGGAGACATAGAGCAGCTTCCTGATCCCTGCCTCCACCGCCAGGCTCTCCTTCATGATGATGTCGATGGCCTCGGAGCCGTAGATGCCGTCCTGATAGGCGGCGCAGCAGTTCTGGATGACCATAATGGGGGTCTTGAGCCCATGGGACACACTCTGGTAGAAAAACTCCTCGTCCTCGTTGAGCTCCACCACATTGCGCTGAATCTGTGACAGGGTGTTGACGAGCGTCCCGATTTCGTCCCGGCGGGCCACCTGCAAGACCGGCTCACTCCAGTTTTTGCCCTTGATGCGCTCCAGATTCTGCCAGCCGCTCCAGGGGCTCGGTAATGCGGGCCGCCAGCTTGGCGGCGAACAGGTTTGCAATGAGCAGCAGGGGGAACAGGGCGGCCAGCCCATACCACTGTCCGGGCTCCTCCGGCCGGAGCAGGAGGAGGACGTACAGCAGGATAGCGGCCAAAGTGAGTCCCTCCGCCAGTGAGAGGCAGGCCCAGAGCTGGACGCTCAGGGGCCGGTCCTGCAGCCAGTATCTAGTCGCAAAGCGATTCATGTCTCTCCTCCGTCAGGCAGTAGCCCAGGCCATAGAGCGTACTGATTTCGATGCCGGGCAGCTTCTTGCGCAGGCGGCGGACCGTGTCGTCTACCACCCGGTCGGAGCCATAAAAGGTATAGCCCCACACGGCGTCCAGGATGTCGCCCCGCTTCAGGACGTGCCCCCGGTTAGCCGCCAGATAGAGCAGCAGGTCGTACTCCTTCACCGTGAGGCTGATACTCTCGCTGCCGCAGTAAACCAGGTGCTTTTCCAGATGGACCGTGTACGGCCCCACCTGGACCTCCGCTGTTTTAGGCCGTCCCCCCTTCAGCAGCCGCTGAACCTTGATAACCAGCTCCCGCACCAGAAAGGGTTTGGAGATGTAATCGTCCCCGCCCAGCTCCAGCCCGGCCAGGCGGTCAATATCCTGGTTGCGGGCAGAAATGAAGATCACATAGCTGTTGGGATTCTTCCGCTGTACCTCCCGAAAGACGGTGAAGCCGTCGATGTCCGGGAGCATAATGTCGATCACCCACAGGTCGGTGGGCTTGTCCAGCCCCTGCACAGCATCCTCCCCGCAGGTAGCTGCGGACGGAGTAGCCCTCCTTCTGCAGATATTTGGTAATCAGATTGTTGAGAACGGCCTCGTCCTCCAAAACGCTGATCCACATGCCGCACACACCTCTCTCCCCGATTGCTCAGGAGCATAATGCCAAGCCCGTAATACTTTGCTATTATACCATATTCCCGGGCAGCTGGTAGAGGATGCCGGAAGAAAGGGCCCCATGCGCGGCAGGTGGCATGAGGGCCTCGGCTCAGCCGATCACCGTATAGTACTGGAAGTCCCACTGGCCGACCGGGGTGCGGCCGGGGCCGGAAACCTTGCCGTGGTCAATGACCTGGGTATAGGTGGTATAGTAGATCGGGCAGATAACCATATTCTCCATGAGGACATCCTCAGCCTCCTTCAGGTAGGCCGCGCTCCTCCCGGAGGTCTTGGCCGCCATCTTCACGGCGTTGTCATAGGCCTCGTTTTCCGGGTTGAGAATGGTATCCCCGGGCACGCCGGAGTAGGGCTTGTAGCGCCAGCGGACATCGTTCATGCCCTCGGCGGTGAAGAGGGAGAGCATGGTCATGGGGTCGTTGTAGTCGGCGCTCCAGCCGGTGAAGGCAATGCTCCAGTCGCCGGAGTTGATGGTGTTGGTGAACACCGCGTACTCCTGCACCTGCAGGTTAACCTTGATGCCCAGGTTTTCCTGCCACATCTGCTGCACCGCCTCCACAATCAGGGAGTTGTTGCCGCTGTCGTAGTAAAGGACGTTCAGCTCGGGGAAGCCCGCCCCGCCTGGGTAGCCGGCCTCAGCCAGATAGGCCTGAGCCTCCTCCACCTTGGCGGAGTAGGGGTCGATTTCGTACTCCTCCACCACGTTTCCGTTCTCATCCAGCGCCCGCATACTCTCGCCGGTGGACAGCTTGAAGGGAGGCGCCACGAAGGCGGAGGCGGGTACAGAGCCGTCACGCAGGATCTGGTCGGTGATGGTGCTCCGGTCAATGGCCAGGGACAGGGCCTTGCGCACATTGAGGTCGTTCACCACGTCGGCGTCCATGTTGAACTGGAAGTAGCTGTTGCCCAGGGCGGGCTCGCTGGAGAAGTTGGGATCCTCGGCCAGCAGGCGGGGAATCTCCGCGCCGGGCAGGATGGAGGTGACGTTGATTTCGCCGGCCTCATAGCCCTGGAGGGAGGTGGTGGCGTCGGAGATGAAGAGGATGCGCACGCCGGCCAGATTCACATTATCGGCGTTCCAGAAGTTGGGATTCTTTTCAGCAGAATGTGGGAGCCCACCTTGTACTCCTCCAGCATGAACGCGCCGTTGGAGACGCATTTGGCGGGATCCTTTTCCCAGCCCTCGCCGGTAGAGGCCATATCCTCGCGGCAGGGCATGTAGGTAAACCAGGACACCAGGTTCAGGAAGTATGCGGTGGGCTGCTTCAGCTCCACCTGGAGGGTCTTGTCGTCCAGGGCCTTGACCGCCACTTCGTCCCGGCTGCCTTCGCCGCTGAAGTACTCATAAGCGCCCTTGATGTAGTCGGTCATCAGGAAGGCGTAGGGGGAGGCCATCTCCGGGGAGCAGGCCCGCTTCCAGGCGTACTCGTAGTCGTGGGCGGTGACCGGCTCGCCGTCGGACCAGGTCAGGCCGTCCCGCAGGTAGAAGGTGTAAACGGTGTCCTCAACGCCGTCGGCGTTGGCCGAGCGCTCGTAGCGCTCGGCGGATGCCATCTGGACGCCGTCCCGGGTGTCGCGCACCAGGCCGTCGTAGAGGTTCAGAATGACATGGCCGCCCATGCTGGAGGTGTTAAGCTGGGGGTCCCAGGTCTTGGGTTCCTCGCCCACGTTGTAAACCAGGTACTCCGAGGATGCACCGCCGGAGCCGGAGTCCGTTCCGGTGGGCTGCGGGCTGTCGTTCCCGCCGCCGGAGTTGGTGGTGGGCGCGCAGGCCGTCAGCCCCAGGATCATGGAACCGGCCAGCAGCATGGAAACGAGATGCTTCGCTTTCATAATATGCCTCCTTTTTCATTCCCCTTGCGGGGTCACTCTATGGCAGGCAACCGCATGGTTGCTTCCCACCTCGGTCAGCGGCGGCTCCTGCTCGGCGCACAACTGCGTGGCGTAAGGGCAGCGGGTGCGGAACCGGCAGCCGGAAGGGGGATCGATGGGGCTGGGGATGTCCCCCTGCAGCATGATGGGCTCGCTCCTGTGCGCCAGCTCCGGGTCGGGGGGGCACGGAGGAGAGCAGGGCCTCGGTATAGGGGTGGAGATGGTTCTGGTAGATTTCCTCGCTGTCCCCACCTCCACCAGCTTGCCCAGGTACATGACGCCGATGCGGTTGGAGATATGGCGCACCATGGACAGGTCGTGGGCGATAAACAGGTACGTCAGCCCGAACTCCCGCTGGAGATCCTCCAGCATATTGACCACCTGGGCCTGAATGGACACGTCCAGGGCGGAGATGGGCTCGTCGCAGACGATGAACTCGGGATTGACCGCCAGGGCGCGGGCGATGCCGATGCGCTGGCGCTGGCCGCCGGAGAACTCGGGGGTAGCGGTTGGCGTGCTCCCGCATAAGGCCCACGTGGTCCAGCAGTTCATAGACCCGCTGGCTCCTCTGCTCCTTGGTGGTGAGTTCGGAGTGAAGATCCAGCGCCTCCCGGATGATGTCCATGACCGTCATACGGGAGTCCAGGGAGGCATAGGGATCCTGAAAGATCATCTGGATACGCTTGCGGTAGGGGAGCCAGTTGGGGGCGGCTGATATCCGTCCCGTCGTAGAGGATTTTTCCTCGGTGGGCTCATAGAGCCGGGTGATGGTGCGTCCCAGGGTGCTCTTGCCGCAGCCCGACTCGCCCACCAGGCCAAAGGTCTCGTGGCGCAGGATGTGGAGGCTGACATGATCCACGGACTGCACTACTTGTTTTCTGCGGCCCAGCAGGCCCATGGGCTTATAAAGTATTTGGTCAGGCCCTCCAGCTCCAGGAGCTTATCCGTCGGCACGCCGCATCGCCTCCTTCCGCTGAACATACTCCGGATTGACGGGGCCTCCTCGTGGAGGAGCCAGCACATCGTCCGGTGGCCATCCTCCTGGAAATAGGGGCATCTCCTCCATACACATTCATGCAGTAGGGGCACCGGGTGCTGAAGGGACAGCCCTTCGGCGGGTGAATCAGGTTGGGCGGGGTACCGGGAATGGGCTTAAGCCGCTGCTTCTCCCCGCCCGTGACACGGGGGATGGAGTCAATCAGACCCATGGTATATGGGTGCTTCGGGTGGTAGAAGATCTCCTCCACCGTGCCGTCCTCCATAATCAGCCCGCCGTACATCACCACCACCTTGTCGCACAGGGTGGCCACCACGCCCAGGTCGTGGGTAATCAGGATCGTGGTCATGTCCAGCTCCCGGTTCAGGCGCTTGATCAGGTTGAGGATCTGGGCCTGGATGGTCACATCCAGGGCGGTGGTGGGCTCGTCGGCGATGAGCAGCTTGGGGCTGCACGCCAGGGCAATGGCGATCATGGCCCGCTGGCGCATGCCGCCGGAGAACTCGGGGGGTAGTTGTGAATTCGCTTCTCGGGGGATGGAATGCCCACCATACGCAGCATCTCAATGGCCCGCTGTTTGGCCTCACCCTTGCCGATGTCCTCATGCTCCTGGAGCATCTCCATGATCTGGTTGCCCACAGTATACACCGGATTGAGGGAGGTCATGGGATCCTGAAAGATCATGGCAATCTCCTTGCCGCGCACCCGGCGCATCCGGCGCTTCCGTAGGAGAGGATGTCCTGATCCTGGAAGAAAATCTCTCCGTCCACCACCCGGCCGGGGTGCTGAAGCAGGCCCATGATGGACAGGCTGGTGACGCTCTTGCAGCTGCCGCTCTCCCACGATGCCCAGCACCTCGCCCTGGTTCACATCAAAGCTGATGCCGCGCACCGCCTTTACCTCGCCTACGTGGGTGAAAAAGGAGGTCTTTAGATTTCGAACCGAAAGTAAACGTCTTGACATATCGCAAACTCACTTTCTCAGCCGCGGGTCCAGAGAGTCCCGCAGTCCGTCGCTGAACAGGTTGAGCGCCAGGATGGTGATACTCATGATGAGGGCGGGGTAGAAGAGCTGATAGGGGCTAGTGTAAAGGCTGGGCAGCGCGGCGTTGGCCAGCGCGCCCCAAGAGGCCTGGGGCTTGGAGATGCCCAGTCCGATGAAGCTCAGAAACGCCTCGGTGAACATGGCGCTGGGGATCTGCATGGTCAGGGCCACCATAATGGGGCCCATGGCGTTGGGAATGAGGTGGCGCACCAGGATCTTCCGGGTGGGCACACCCAGCAGGACGGCGGCGGAGACAAACTCCTGCTCCCGCATGGTGAGCACCTGGGAGCGGACGATGCGCACCATGCCCACCCATAGGTCAGGCCCATGGCCAGAATGATTGAGTGCAGGCCCGAGCCCAGCACCACCATGATGAGAATGACATAGAGCATCATGGGGATGGAGCTGATGGTGTCCACAATCCGCATCATGATGTTGTCCACAGCGCCGCCGAAGTAGCCGGCAATGCCGCCGTAGAGTACGCCCACGATCAGGTTGACCAGGGCGGCCACCACGCCCACCAGCAGGGAGACCCGGGCGCCGTACACCACGCGGATGAACAGATCGCGGCCCAGGGAGTCGGTGCCCCAGATATAGGTCTTGTTCAGGACGGTTTTGGCGGGGGTGATCTGCGCCCCGTCGTAGAACACACGGAAGCGGTCGATCTTGTCCTCCAGGATGCTCGGCCTCCCGCAGACTCACCGTCTCGGGGCGTCCTCCCGTAGTACTCCTCAGGTACTCCACCTCCGCCACGGTGACGGGACTGCCATCGCCGTGGGCAGCCTCCTGGGTGATAAACTCCGATTTGGCCCGGAAGTACACGCCGTAGTCCACCAGCAAATCCTTTCCGTTGATCTCATATAGGTAGGTCCGCCCGGCTTTGTCATCCTTGACCAGGGTGGAGGCCCCAAGCAGGTGGCCGGAGCCGTCGGTGTCAATACACTTGTAGTCGCTGGTGACATAGACGAAGCTGTTACCGCCCAGATCGTAGATTTCCAGCTCCGGCGGGATGTTGGCGTACCGCAGGTCCTGTTCCTCGTAGGAATAGGGCCAGAACATGGGCACAAAAATGGCGGAGAGCACCACAATCACCACCACCACCATGGACAGGAGCGCGGTCTTGTTCCGGCACAGCCGGTGCCAGCAGTCCTGCCAGTAGGTCAGGCTGGGGCCCCTCGATGGCCTCGGAGGCCAGGGCGTCCCGCTCCGCCGGCAGCCAGCGGCGGTCCGTTTCCTTCATACTCATGCGCGCCTCCTCAATCCAGCTTGATTCTGGGGTCGATTAGGACGTAAACGAGATCCACGATCAGCACGGCCAGGACCAGCAGTACGGCAAAGAACACCGTAATGCCCATGATCAGCGGATAGTCGCGGTTTACAATGCTGTCGGTGAACAACTGGCCCACGCCGGGGATGCCGAATACGGTCTCAATGACAAAGGAGCCGGTGACAATGGAGGCCACCATGGGCCCGATAAGTCACCACCGGCAGCAGGGCATTGCGCAGGGCGTGCTTGTAGATTACCTTGAATTCGGAGATACCCTTGCTCCGGGCAGTGCGGATGTAGTCCTGCTGCTGCACCTCCACCAGGCTGGTGCGGGTCAGGCGGGTTATGAAGGACAGGGGGAATGCCCCAATGACCAGCACCGGGCCGATATAGCCCGCCACCTCGTCCACACCGAAGGCGGGCACAAGACCCAGGGTTTTGCTGAAGAGAAACAGGAAACCCGTGGCCAGCACAAAGCTGGGTATGGTGGAGCCCAGGTGGACAGCACCATGAAAACCGGTCAATCAGCTTGTTCTGGCGCAGCGCGCACACCGAGCCGAACAGGATTCCGGCAAACACCACCACCAGGGAGGCGTAGATGCCGATGGTCAGCGAAAAGGGGAAGCCGTCGGCTATGACCTTGTTGACAGTCAGGCCGGCCTTGGTGTAGGAGAGACGCCGAAATCCCCGGAGGAAGTTGCCCAGATAGATGATGTACTGCTTCCACAGCGGCTGGTCCAGGCCGTACTTGGCCATCATGGCCGCCTCAATTTCGGGATTGGGCATCTTCTCCGCGGCAAAGGGGTTGCCGGGGATCGCTTTCATCAGAAAGAATGTGATCGTGATGATAAAAAGATGGTGACCAATGCGGATAAAATTCGTTTCAGCACATACTTGAGCATACAAACTCCTTTCTGAACAGACAATGCCTCCCCGGTCTGTCCCGGCCTGATAGGGAATACAGTGCTTTAATGTGTTACAGAATATTATAAATCAAAATTGTCTTGAGAATATCGACGGTTTATGTGAAAAATCACATATTTTTGCGTTCCATTTCGGTCTGCATCAGGTCGGGATGGGGCGTAACATGCCAGATATGGACATCCCGGTAGTGCTCCAGCAGCAGGAAGTACCAGTTGCTGTCGAACAGCAGCAGCCCCGCGAGGGCGAGTGAGGCCAGCCCGGCGGCCCCACCGGACAGGCCGGGAAGCAGCGCCGTCCCCTTCCAGATGTCCCACACCGCCGCCGCCCCCACCAGGCCGAGGCAGAGCAGGCCACACCGCCGTCCCTCCGGCCGGGCCAAGGCGCGCACTACACGGCCCAGCCAGAGCAGGCCAAACAGGCACAGGAAAGCCCACAGGCAGGTCTGTGGCCAGCGGTTGTCCTCGGGACCAGCCGGGCGCACAGAAACAGGAGCCCCAGCGCCAACTGCACCGTGCTGCAGCAGCCCGCGCAGCTCCTCGTAGAAGGCGGCCTGGGCCGGATGGGCAAAGGATGGCCCCTCCTCCCGGGCAGACAGGGTGCGGAGCAGCGCCCCGCCGCAGCCTGCCGCTCCCCCGGCCTGGAGGGCGGCCGCCAGCCCCGCCCCGGACAGGGAGAACAGGAAGCGGCTCCGGTCAAAGGCATCCAGCAGCACCAGCTTGACGGCGGGGATCAGGTTGGGCAGATTGCCGAGCAGGGCCGCCGCCAGCAGGAGCAGAAAGAGCAGGGAGAGCACCGTCTCGCCTCGCTCCCCCACAAGCCGGCAGAGCAGCCACAGGGCCAGCAGAACCACCAGCCAGGGCAGGAGCTCCGCGCCTCTCGCCGGGGCGGAAGGACTGGCCAATATCCGGAACAGCAGAGGCAGCATGCCGCACAGCGCCAGTGTCTGAAGCCAGCGGAGCAGACGGCCCAGTCCCGGCCTTGCGCGGGCCCTTTTGCGGCACAGTATTCCCTCCAGCAGGGCGGACAGCTCGACCCGCCCGCCGCAGCCAGGCTGGTAGTAGCGCCACAGCCCGGCCAGCGCCCCCAGCGGGTGCAGCCAGAGCAGGGAGAACACCAGATACCAGAACAGGGCTCCCGCCCCTCCCAGGGAGAGCGCCGCCATTGTCAGTATCCAGGCCATGGCGCCGCTGTCGCCGGGGAGCCCCGCCAGAAGGGCGCGCACGATGGCGCGGCGCTGCCCGGGGCACCTCCCGAGAAAGCTCCACAGGGGAATGCCGGTACGGTACCTCAGCAAAGATCCGCCGGTATCCGGCCCAGAAAAAAAGCCCCAGGCAGGCGGTAAAAAAGAGATAAAATGGGTTTTGCAGCATCTGCGTCCCTCCCAGTGGCGGCTGCGGCCGGTAAAAATCTGTTTTCTGAATCATAACACACTTCCCCCTGCTTCTTCAATCTGGATCGCGCTTCCCTTGCCCCGGCTGTGGGCGGCCACAAGGGCCGCCCCTACCTTTCCGGGGTTCCGTCTCCGGCAGGCTATTCTGCGGTGCTTGAAGCCTGTAGGGGCGGGTGCCCACACCCGCCCGTGAGCTGGCCGGTGGCCCGGAGGTGCGGGCCGACGTGGCGTCGGCCCCTACAAAGGTCTGCTGCGGCAGGCACCGCCCGGCCAAAATGCTCCATAGGGCGGGGCGCCCGTGGGCCATAAAGGCCGCCCTTACTTCCGGGGTTCCGTCTCCGGCGGGCTATCTTGCGGCACTTGAAGCCTGTAGGGTCGGGTGCCCACACCCGCCGGAGCTGACCGGTGGCCGGAGGTGACGGGCCGCCGGCCCCTACAGGGTTTGCTGCGGCAGGCACCGCCCGGCCAAAATGCCCATAGGGGCGGGGCTTGTCCCCGCCCGCGGCCAAGGGCCCCTACTTCCGGGTTCTGTCTCCAGCGGGCTGTCTTGCGGCACTTGATGTAGGGGCGGGTGCCCACACCCGCCCGGAGCTGACCGGTGGCCCGGAGGTGCGGGCCGACGTGGGCGTCGGCCCCTACAGAGGTTTGCTGCGGCAGGCACCGCCCGGCCAAAATGCTCCATAGGGGCGGGGCTTGTCCCCGCCCGCGGGCGGCCACAAGGGCCGCCCCTACTTCCGGGGTTCTGTCTCCAGCGGGCTGTCTTGCGGCACTTGGACGTATGGGCGGGTGCCTACACCCGCCCGGAACTGGCCGGTGGCCCGGAGGTGCGGGCCGACGTGGGCGTCGGCCCCTACAGAGGTTTGCTGCGGCAGGCACCGCCCGGCCAAAATGCTCCGTAGGGGCGGGGCTTGTCCCCGCCCGCGGGCGGCCACAAGGGCCGCCCCTACTTCCGGGTTCCGTCTCCGGCGGGCTGTCTTGCGGCGCTTGGACGTAGGGGCGGATGCCCACACCCGCCCGCAGGCCGTTCGGCAGGACAAGGCCCCCGCGTCCGGCGGTACGCCGTGCGCGGGGGTGCTTTTATCTCCAGAGGAGGTAATCAGAATGGCAAATTATACACAGCACTATCACCTGCACCAGTGGGAGCCGGAGGACAGCTTCCTCCGCACCGACTTCAACGGGGATTTTCAGAGGCTGGACGAGGCGCTGGCGGGACTGGATGGGCGCAAGCCGGAGCTGCGTCTGGGGCGGTACACCGGGGACGGGACGCAGAACCGGGCGGTTGCGCTGGGGTGTGCCCCCCGGGCGGTCCTGCTCTTCTGCCGGGATCGGGAGGCCCTGCTGGCCTGGCCGGGCGCGCCCTATGTCTACGCTTATAAGAACCGGCCCGGCAATATGCTGATTCTGACGGAGACCGGCTTTCAGGTGCACTACGATCACTACGAGGTGGGCCTCAGCGACAACGACTTTCTCCCCGTCACCAACAAGGCGGGGGAGGCTACCGCTATCTGGCCCTGGTATAGCAGAGAGCCCCCGGACCCAATTGGGCCCGGGGGCTTCTCAGTTGTTTGTTGTTTTTGCCGGAAGGCGGCCATCCGGATTAGACGCCGCGGTCCAGCGTGAAGGAGCCGGAGGCTACGGTGGTACCGTTCTCGGTAACGCTCCACACATAGTTGCCGTCGGCCAGCTTGCCAGCAAAGGTGCACTTGTCGTTGGCAGTGTCAACCTTATTGCTGGTGCTGCTGGTGTTTAGGCTACCGTTGTCCAGGCTGATGTAGAAGTAGTGCTGCCCGGCGGCAACGGAGGCGCTGGGAGAGCCAGCGGTGCCGTGAGTTTCACGGTACACCACGCCGCTGCGGCCGCTGATGGTCAGCACCACGTTGCCGGTGCCCTTGGTGGTGTAGGTAAACATCATGTTGTCGCCAGCGGTAATATCCGTGCCAACCGAGCCACCAGTGATGGTAGCCAAATCGCTCCCGTCACCAATCAGAGCGGAGTTGTCGGGCAGGTCAGCCGCATTGTTGTAGTTATCAACGTTCTCCGCACCGATAGCAGAATCACTGAACCAGCGGGTGACAGTGGTGAAGGTCAAGCTCGTGCTGATGCCGCTGCTGGACTTCACCTGGGCGGTCACAGTGTACTCGTTGTTCGCAGCAGATGCAAAGGTCACGTCGGTGTAGCCGGCCTTCTCCATGGCGCGGGTGATCACAGCCACACGGTTATCAGCGCCGACAAAGGCATTCAGATAGATCTTGAAGTTATCTGCATCAATCTTGGTAACCGCGGTGGCGATGGGGTTGTTGTCGTCGATGTCGTTGTCGCCTTCCTCGACCTCCCAGATCCAGGCGGTGCGGATGGCGTTGTCATCCTCGACAATGACGGCGTTCACCTTGGTATTGTAGGGGAAGGTGCCCAGGGCGGTCTTGTCCTCGGCGGTGTCCACGTCGGTGACATCCCACACGTTGGCCTTGCCGGACAGGGCGATGTAGCCCTTCAGGCTGCTGTCCACAGTGCCGTTCTTCAGCAGCTTGGCGGTACCGGCGTTCTCTACGTCGTCGCCGATGTCATAGGTGCCGTCGGCATTCTCGGCGTAGGTGTAGGCCTTCATGTAGCTGGCCTCGTCGTCCCAGTCGTGGCCGCCGTCGTCGTCCACCTCGATGGCCTGCACGGTGCCGTCCTCAAAGACAACGTTCAGCTCCAGAAGATCCTTGCCGATGGCGTTGGCGGACAGAACCAGCATGTAGTTGGCGCTGGTGGCCTTGGCCTCAGCCTCGAAGAGGATCACGTCGGCCAGCTTGGTGGCCTCATAGGTCTTGTAGGAGGTCTTGTCCAGAGTGGGGTAGACCTGAACCTCGGTGTCATCGTCCACATCGCTCATGTGGTCCCAGCCGGTGGCCACGCCGTACTCAATCTCGCCCTTGGTGTTCGTCCAGTAGTAGAAGGCAACGGTGTTCTTGTCCACGGCGTAGGTCTTTTGAGTCTGTCCGTGCGCCGTCACATTGATGGAGCCGCGGCCGCCGGTGTAGCCGTTCATAGCCTTATACTGAAGGCTACCATTATTAGTTGTGTCCATCCGGATGACGGTGGTGTTGTCACCCACGCCGGCGGTGCTGCTGGTGTTCACGCTGCCGTCAATCTCGCTGGTACCGGTCTTCAGGCTATTGCCCTGAAGGACGCTCTTGATGGTCAGCACGTCATCGTCGGACAGGGTGTAGGTGATGATGGAGCCAGCGGCCACGCCAGTCTTGTTGTAGGTCTGACCGGGCTGACCGGGCTGACCGGGCTTGTTGACATCGCGGGTGCCCAGGTAGGTCTCCAGCTTCTCGTCGTTGGGCTTGCCCTTGACATCATTAGTGGTTTCAACGGTATTGATATCCTCCATTGCCTTGGCGGAGTTCTTCCAGTTGATGCTGTAGGTCTTGACGGTGCCGTCGGTCATGAGGATCTTGACCTGGCCGGAGCGGTCCAGGGCGTTCAGGGTCCAGGCGGAGTCGATCACGAGGGCATAGTTGGTGACGATCTCCTCAGCGGGGCGGACGGCGATCACATAGCCGTTGGAGTCCAGGACAAAGTCGTAGCTGTTGTCAAAGCCGGGCTCGTTCTTGGCGTCGGCAATGTCAAAACGGGTCAGATCCACGTCCACCAGGGAGGCGGCGTCCAGAATGTAGGACTGGCGGTACTCTTCACCATCCACGGTGATAAAGAGCTCGTCGGCCTTGTCGCGGTCCACGCGGGTCATCTTGCCGGTGACAACCTCGGGGGCGGAGATGTAGGTGCGGCCGCCGTACTGCACGTAGAGGATCAGGTCGTCGGTGGTCACCTCGTCGTTGAACACTACGTCCTCAAAGTCCTCCGTCTCAGTGACGGTCTTGTTGGCCAGCTCGTTGTTCTTGTCATAACCGGGCGCATAGAAGGAGATTGTCTCGTTCTTCTCGCTGTAGGTGCGCACCTCGGACAGAGTCTCGCGGGTGAACAGCACGTACTCGGCGTCGCCATCGTTGTTGTTGTCGATGATCTCAACGTCCACACCGTTCAGGTTGAACTTGTCGCTGTTGTTGGCGGCATAGCTGTAGTCGTTGATCAGGTTGTGGGCATCCTCTTCGGTCTTGCAGTAGCCGTAGTTCACGTAGAACTCGGTGCCCTTGGTGACGGCCACGCCGGTGCCCTTCAGGTAATCCTTCACGGTGCTCTGAGTGGCAGCGGTGGCGTTGATCACGTTCACGTCGTCCTTGGTGGACACGCCCAGCACCTTGGAATCGGACAGGATGGTGGTCTTCTCGATGTACATGGTCACGGTCTTGCCCAGGAAGTCAACGGGGGTGTCCACATTGAAGGCAATCTTACCGGACTGGGCCACGCCCTCGTCCTTGGTGGTGTTGGAGGTGGTGGAGGAGTACAGAACCACGTTGTCCAGCACGGTCTTGCCATCCTTCAGAGCGGAGTCGGAGTCGGTCTTGTCCAGCTCAGCCCACTTGTTGCCCACCACAACGCCCTCCACCTTGTACACGCCGTACATGGAGGACAGGATGGTGCGGGCATCGGAGTACGCCATGGCGTAGCCGTTGTTGGTGTAGCTCTCGATCATCTCCACGTCCAGGGCGTTGTAGATGAGCAGAGCGGCGTTGTCGCGGCTCAGAGGCTCGGCCACGGAGCCCTTGAAGTTGCGGAAGATGCCCAGCTTGGAGGCCAGGGCGTTGGTGTTGATCTCCCAGTCGGTGCCGGTCAGGCCCTCGATAGCGGGATCGTAGCCAGCGGCCACCAGCAGCATCTTGGCGGCCTCGGAGCCGGTCACGCCCGCGTCGGGGTCAAACTTGCCGTTGCCGCGGCCGGCAATGATGCCGGTGGTGTAGCAGTAGTTGATGTGGCCCTTGGCCCAGTGGCTGCTGATGTCAGTCAGGCCGGAGGGGCTATTCTCATACAGGGCGCCATTATCCACGCCCTGATTCATGATGACGGAGATCATCTTCGCCATCTGGGCGCGGTCCACGCCCTCGGTGGGGGCATAGGAGCCGTCGGGCTTTCCTTCGATGACGCCCAGCGTCACCAGCATGGAAACGGCGTCCTTGTTCACGATCTGATCCTTATCGGTGAGATCGTTGTAGCTCGCAGCGGAGGCGGAGACAACCATCATGCCAACCAGCATGATCGCCGCCAGAGCCAGGCTGAGAGCCCGCTTGAGGTTTCTCATTTGGATTTCCTCCTTCTGAATTTTGAAGCCTAGGGGCGTATAACACGCAGGTCTGTTTCAGATTTTGGGTAGTCGAATTGTTGTGCCATGGCCACCACCTCCTGTTTGAAACAAGATTTGGCGCTATGGTTTTAGTCAGGTTCGCCTACGGCTTCCTCGACAGACTGGTTCCATGTTCCCTGTACAGACTATGCCCCTTCGCTCCACCCCCATTACAGGGGCTTCTTCACTACTACGGGCTGCTGTCCCACGGATTTATGAGCCATTTCCTGCTCATGCGGCTGGTGTGCTAACCAACTTACGCCGTCCTGATGGCCGGTGTGCCGTCCGTGGTTCCCTTGTTCCCTGCATCCTAGCTTTTCATGGCAGTTTTAGCCTCTCCCTATGGCCCGGCTGTCATCACTGGCTGGTGTGACTTTGCCAGCGACATTCGACCATTCCTGGTTTTCTGCGGCCCACTACAATCCCAAGGTATTGAGCTGCGACAGCACCACATGGGGCGGGTGGCTGTATAATCACCCTTGCGTTTACGAGCTGTTAGGTCGGGAGTTTGTCGGTCTGTTTGACATACTAGGCGTGACTGCTTTATAGCCTCTAGCGGCGTGATACCATCTCAGATATCACCTCCGCACTTTACCGAGCTTCGTACCCACCACATAGCACTGCGATGGGCACGTCGGAGACTCAGAGCTTTTGTAACCCGTCACACCGGGTCAGGCGGGAACTCCCCCGCCGATTCAGATACAGAGTTCAGATTATTCTTTCATAATCTGCCTTGTTTTATTGCGCATTTCTACGCAGATTGTCAAGGAACAAGGCGCACCGGGTTTACGCAGTACGCAGGAGATTCCTTGGTGCTCCCATCATTGGATTCATACAAAAAGTAGGTGTATTTCTGCTTTTTGACCGCGCCGTTGATGGCGAGGTAGCCCAGCTCATACTCGCCGTTGTAGATGTTCACTTCGCCCAGGGCTTCCTCCTCAGAGCTGGCCGCAAAGGCCGCCGTTGGCAGGAGGCTGAGCATGGTTACAAAGCCAGGAACAGGGACAGTAATCGCCGTTTCATGGTCGAAATTTCCTCCTTAAACGCAAATAGCGGCCCCGGTGCAACACACACCGGGGCCGCTTGGGGAAAACGCAATATTTTCTTACAGGGTTTGCAGGTATGCCAGGTAGTCCAGGGAGCCGGTCAGCAGGATAGCCATATCCCCACGGGTGATGGCGTCTCCCTCCAGCGATTCCGCCGGGGCAAGCCCCAGCTCCGCCGCCTTTTCACAGGCGGTGTCGTAGGTCCAGCCATCCTGTTCCAGGTAGCGGAGTATGACCGTGCAGGCCATCTGCGGGCTGACCGGGTCCGAGGGAGCGAACCGCCCGTCCCCATATCCGGCCATCATACCCATGGAGGCGCACACACCCACGGCCACCTGCGCCCACTCGGGGACATCGTTGAAATTGGTGGTACACATCCGGGTGTACCAATCCGTTTCCCAGGCCACGTGCTCCGGGTTCAGGACGATGGGGCTGATCAGGCAGGCCAGTTCTGCCCGTGTCAGGACGTCCTCCAGGTGCAGTTCGCCGTTTTCATCTCCCTTCATGAGCCCCTCGGACTGCAGCCGGGCGGCGGCCAGCTCCTGGGGGCTGGGGACTTCTGCCGCCTGGGCGGGGCCGGTCAGCATGGCTGTGGCCGCGGCGGCGGCCAGGAGCAGGGATGCCGGTTTTCTGCCTTTCATGCTCGCTTCCTCCATTTCCTATATGGCGTGGGGTCTACACTACGAACCATATCACAGTTTTGGCGGAAAGTCGAGCCCAGTCGGCAGACAGCGTTACTTGGCCACGGCGGTGACGCACCAGCGGTAGTCCCGCTGGTTCCGCACACAGGTGTACAAGGTCAGTCGATTATCGCTGGTGGGCGCGGTGCCGCTGGTGTCGGTCTCCTTGACCTTGGAGACGCTGGTTACCTCATAGGTTCGGGTCCCCAATTTGGTGGTCCAGGTAACGGTGTCGCCTATCTCCAGCGTGTGGAGCTTGCCAAAGTCATTTCGGACGCCCGGTTATGGCCGGCGATACAGCAGTTGCCGTCCCATAAGCTGGTGTCCTCAAAGTGGCCCGCCCCCTTGGCCAACGTGGAGCTACCGGTCCCCTCATAGACCTTGACCGTTAGGCCGATGGCCGGGATCTTCAGGGTACCTAGACTGCCGTTGGTGTAGTAAAGGTCTGATGTGACCTCTGTAAAGCCTGTGGACTCCGAAATAGAGGAGGATGTGCCGCTGTCAATAACAGGATAGTTTACAGCTCCGGTCTGAGGCACCAGCCCTCCGTCCAGAGCGCCGGGAACCAGATTGGGGTCAGGGCTGTGCCGGAGCCTGGGAGATAGCTGGTGGGGCTGCCAAAGCCGGGCGGGATCAGGGCCACATTTTTGCTTCGATCCACATTGGGATCGTCCCACTCGTAGATCGTATCATCGCTGGTGGGTCTGCCGAACAGGTAATCCTCTGGGGCGTCCATCGTGTATTCCAGCGCGCTGGCCTGACCAACGCACAGGGTGCATATCATTGCCGTCAGCAGAAAGACGCGCAGTTTCAATTGAAACTCACCTCCGTTCCTTGAGCTTCTTGAATACGAACACGCCGCCGGCCGCTAGGACAACGATCCCGCCGCCGATCAACAGCGGCAGCTTCAGGGTGGACAGATCCACGCCTGCGGACGCTGTACTGCTGCCCGACTCAGGCTCTGTGGACTCCTCCGGGGCCTCCATACTGCCGAAGATGGCGGTATAGGTCACTACGCTGCAGCCGGTCTTGGCCACCTCGCCGGTGTAGTTGGCAGTGACTGTGTAGCCGGTGGCGTATTGGTAGCTGCTGGTGCCGGTGTAGCTGGCTGTAGCGGTGTAGCGGGTAACTGTGCCGCCCGCGCCGTCCGTCTGCTCGGAGCTGCTCCACTGGACATCCGCCAGGGTCAGCTCCTTCCCGTTGTCCTCGATGGACTTGGGGATCAGGGCCAGATCCGCGTCGGACAGATTGGGGTAAGTGCGGGTGGCGGAGAGATTGCGGGTCTTGGTGGCGTAGCCGTCTGTGGTCACCTGGACGCTGGTGTGGTCCAGGCGGAGCCCCCGATGTACCCTTCCTCGGTGGTGACCTCCAACTCGGCCTCCAGCCCCTGGAGGATCTCCTCCATGTTGTCGGTATCGCTGGGGCGGGTGACGGTCTCAGTATGGGGCTTGGTGTCCACCCCCACCTCATCCTTCCGGGTCATATCCAGCAGGTAATACAGCCGCCCATTCCGCACAAAGTCCGACCTGGGGATACCGGAGGGATCGTCTGAGAGGAGAGCTGATACACCTTGTTGATGCGGGGCTCATTCTGTTCCCCGTAGGTGTACTCCTCCACTGAGATGGGGTAATAGCGGGCGCTCTCGCCGGTATCCGCCTCGGCGGCCAGGGCGGGATGCTCCCAGTTGTGACCAGGGCCAGGGCGCACAGGGTCGTCAAAGGTGTTTGATCATGATCGTTCCTCCATGTTTTGTTCTTTTCAGCCTGAATGATCATCTGGTTACAGTCTGTCGCAGATCCCCCCTTTCCCGGATGGGGCCTCGCTGCTGTAAATACTCATTCCAGTCCTTGCCGCAAGGAGGCGTCCGGGACTGCACCATGTAACCTGCGGCCTCGTACTTGGCCCGCAGGCGTTCCACTGCAGACTGGCCCGGCTCATCTGCGTCCAGGCACAGGACAATGTGCCTGAGCTGCGGATTCTCCCGCAGGTATGTATCCAGCGCCCCCTCATGGAGTCCGCACAGGGCCACCGCGTTGCTGGTGACCTGCCGGTGCAGGGTACAATAGCTCATGAGGTCAATGGGGGCTTCAAAGACAAGAACCGCATTCAACTCCGGACGGCAGGGGAGGCGGAAGGCCGTATTCTTGTCGCTGCCAGTTACGTCGCCTTTGAAGCCGGGGCCGCTCCGGTCATAGGTGCCGCGCTTGCTGGCGAACACCGGAGTTCCAGACCTGTTCCGCCCCACAAACACGCAGTTGTGGTGTTCGGCGTCCTCGTACAGCAGTCCTGCCTGGATAAATCCCCGGATCACCTGGGGCGCGATGCCCCTTTTTTGAAGATAGGCAAACACGCGCCGCTGATCCGTGTTGGGGAGTGGCAGGGCAAAGGGAGGCGGGGCTCATCCTTCTGTCTGTCCTGGCCTTTGGACGGCACCGACTTTTGAGGGGCGGGGGAATCCCGCGCCCAGCCATGGTAGTCAAGCAGATATTCCACCGCCTCCGGGAAGCTCTTGCCGCAGAACCGCTGGAGGAAGGTGATGGCGTCTCCACCGACGCCCTCTGAGTAACGAAACCAGGTGCGGCGGTTCTTGATACGCAGGCTGTCCATCTCTTTGGTGGTATGGTAGCGGCCGACCCGCCTGACCTGGTAGCCCAGGGACTCCAGCAGGTCTGGGAGATCGGTCTCTTTGGCGATCTCCATTTCTGCGTCTGTAAAGCGGTTCTTCTGTTGCTCGATGGTTTTCCCTCCTTCCACAGAAGCGCAAAAGCCCCCAGGGTACCCGATTCTACGTTCGGGCACCCTGGGGGCTCTGACTTATGTTATAGGGTTGTTTGGGGGCGCACTCCGGCTGCTATGCGTACTCACCACACTTTTCCTGCGTGGCCTCCTCCTCTGCGGCTTCCTCCTCAGCCTGTTCCAGGGCCTCCTCCATCAGACTCAGGCCGAACTCCCGTTGGGTCACCTTGCGGCCACTGCGGGTGCGCTCTCGCGCTCCAGGTGCTGCTTGATCCGCTGGAACAGTTCCTCCGGGATTTGGAAGGCCATCGTCCTGCTGCCATTGTTCGCCATAGTCGTCTTACCTCCATTTTCTTTCATCTTGTAGTATTCCATGAGTAACTCTGTGATGTACTGGCTGGTGGTCTGTTCCCGCTGCTCCCGCTCACCGCATACTTTGGCGTGGAGCTCCAGAGGAATCTGGGCGCATAAATTTTTCGTCTCTGCCATAGTCTGTCGGCCTCCTTCTTGTCGTTTGCAACGCAAGTATAGCCGGAAAGCCAGGAAAAGCTATTACCAACACCATCAAGGAATGGCGAACAGACGAAGCATAAGCACTAAAAGGAACAGTGCTGCGGGGAATGAAAAAAGCTGCCTGTGGGCTTCAGGTATTCTGAGGCCAACAGGCGGCTTGATTTTCTTCTTGCATGCCCTGGCCGAATGCTCATATGTCATAAAGTAACAAACAAAAATTTGATAGATAGCAGCCCACTATTCCGGGTTACATTTTTTGTTATGTGTTTCATTTTTTAAAAATCATGCGATAAATATAATAAAGCAGATAAAATTCTTTGTTAAACAAGCAGAATAAATTTGTGTTTTGTAACGATAAAATCTTGTGCGGATATTATATTTTTGACAAAAGTGCCGATTATATCTGTAGGGGATGTTTCTGCAGCAACGGCTCGTATAACTGTAAACTATGGTTATGACAGTTATTCTTAAAACAGGGTTTATTATTATTTGGAGGTGTTCTTATGACGATTACAGGAATGACACGATTTGTGCAACAAAATTATAAGGTTCAAAATTCGCACTTAACCCCTAAACTTCCAAATGGCTCTTTGCCGCCAAAGGGTCATGTTAACCCATATTGTCCGGAGGGAATGGATATTACAGGTCGAACGGATTTTCGCCGCATTGTCCCTGTTGACGAGGGCGTTGCAAATAAGATAAAATCTTTGGTGTTTGAGAAATGGAAAAGAACGGCGGCATGAGTGGTGGAGAGATTGAGAGCGAAATTATAAAGGATTACGTTATGTCATTGCCACCCGAAGAACGAGCTGCCGCTGGGTGGACATTAAATCAGATTAGTCTGCAAGAGGCTGACCGATTGGGAGAATATGTACATCAGCGAGACCCCTCATGGAATTGGGGAAAGCCAGTCAAGCCCGATATCTTAGATGACTACAAATCAGGCATGAATATACTAATATGATGTAGTTGTAATAGTAATATTGCAACTATCCATTTGTAGGAGGGTAGCCCAAAATGCTACCGCCCTCTTTTGTTATTTACAACTGAATATCCGCCGCCCCACAGTGGCACATGAAGCAGTAAATCTGAAACCGATTTGCTGCTTTTTGTTGTCTGTTTGGCAAATTTCCAAATGCCCAGTAGTAAGGAGTGAAGCCCGAAAAAGTGGCAGTAGGAAGTGAGCGGCAGTCCGGCAGTTTCTTAGAGCAAGATTCTACCGAGGTGCCAAAATTCACTTTCTGCTCATTTTGCCCCTGCGGAATCTTGTTGGGGAGTGACTTCCCCAAACCCTGCCATGCGGCTTGTGTTGCTGAAAATCCCTCAAAATATTTTTTCGGATTTTTCAAAAATAGTTCCGCTCCACACCCTGTTTTCTGCTATTACCCGAATACCCTGCCGCTGTCAAAGAGCCGTTACAGAGGGAGAAAGCTTCAAAACCACCCCAGTAGCCAACACCTTGCAGCGCATGGTTGATCTGGAAGCCAAGCGAGCCGAGGGCAAAGGCATGGGCTATGACCGCTGGGCGGCAAAGCACAACCTAAAGCAGATGGCGGCTACCGTTACTGCCTACCAGCAGTCCGGCTTTTCTTCCCGGAGAAATTGGACGAAGCCTGTTCCGCAGCCTATACCGCCATGCAGAAAAGCATTACAGAGCTGAAAAATGTGGAAAAGAGGCTGAACGGGAAAAGGGGCTGCAACGGCAGGTGCTTGCCTATTCCAAGACCCGCCCCATCCGGGACGGGCTATGACGAAAACAAGCCCCGCAGACAAGATATTGAGACTTTTGTTGGCAAGGTGGGCTTGCCCCAATAACTGCCCGACCTATCCGACACAATAGCTAAGTGCCGGATAGGAACGGCAAAATTTTTTACACTTCTATTACTTCTTTATCACACATAAGAAAATGCGGAGGAGTTCGAAACACTCACTTCCCTAAAAACTGGATTTTGCATCACCCCCAGGGCCCTTCTTTGAAAAAGTTTGCTCTGACTTCTAAAATTAAACTTTTTGTGCTAGTTTCCTCTAAAACCTTCTAAAATGGCAGAAACACCGCACTTCCGTGCGGTGTTTCTGACGTGTATCTTTTTTGTCTACACATTTTGGTGACCCGTCGGGGATTCGAACCCCGGACCCACTGCTTAAAAGGCAGTTGCTCTGCCGACTGAGCTAACGAGTCATTTGGCTGGGATGGCTGGGCTCGAACCAGCGAATGCGGGAGTCAAAGTCCCGTGCCTTACCACTTGGCTACACCCCAATCTGGCTGGTTCTAAAAGCAAAGGACCGGAGCGGACGCTCCGGCCCTTCCGCCTTAAGGGCTTATGGGGTGGGTGACGGGACTCGAACCCTCGACCCTCGGAACCACAATCCGATGCTCTAACCAACTGAGCTATACCCACCATATCGAATGGCTTTAGAAAACGATGGCACGCCTGAAGGGACTCGAACCCTGACCCACTGCTTAGAAGGCAGTTGCTCTATCCACCTGAGCTACAGGCGCTTATGGAGCGGGTGATGGGAATCGAACCCACGCGACCAGCTTGGAAGGCTGGGATTCTACCATTGAACTACACCCGCATGGGCGCTGATCTCTTTGGCATGTCAGCCAGAAAATAATAGCATATCTCCGCATTCTTGTCAATGCTTTTTTCGAAAGATCTCGCACTTTTCCACCGCCATCGGCCTACTCCCGTCGCAGCCGGGGATACATGGCCCCGCTGCCGCAGACACGGAAAAAATGCCGCCTTTGGGCGGCATTTTTCTAGTCGTTGGAGAGCAAAATGCGGTCGTTGTCCAGGTTCTTCCCCGCGCCGGCACGGAAGCGCTCCAGCAGATCGTCCACGGTGAGGCCCTTACGCTCCTCTCCGCCGATGTCCAGCACCACCCGTCCGGCATCCATCATGAAGGTTCGGCTGCCCAGCTCCAGGGCGTTTTTCATGTTGTGGGTGATCATGAGGCAGGTAATGCGCTCCCCCTCCACGATTTCCCGGGTGAGGCGGAGCACCTTCTCCGCCGTGGCAGGGTCCAGTGCGGCGGTGTGCTCGTCCAGCAGGAGCAGCTTGGGGGGCACCATGGTGGCCATGAGCAATGTCAGGGCCTGCCGCTGACCGCCGGAGAGGAGGCCCACCGGCTGGCGCATCCGGTCCTCCAGGCCCATGTCCAGCCGGGCGAGCTGCTCCCGTAAGAACGCCTTGTCGGCCTTGGAGACCCGGCTGAAGAATGCGTGCTGGTGCTTGGCGGTGCGGAGATAGGCCAGGGCCAGGTTCTCCTCGATGGTCATGTGGGGGGCGGTGCCCCGCATGGGATCCTGGAACAGACGGCCGATCTGGCGGCTGCGGCGGTAGGCGGGCAGATAGGTGATGTCCGCCCCGTCCAGGCGGATGGAGCCCTCATCCACAAAGAAGTCCCCCGCCACGGCGTTGAAGAAGGTGGACTTGCCCGCGCCGTTGGAGCCCACGATGGTCACGAAGTCTCCCTCGGCCAGAGTCACGGACAAGCCGTCCAGGGCCTTCTTCTCGTTGACGGTGCCGGGGTTGAAGGTCTTGGAGACCTTGTTCAGTTCCAGCATTTACTTCTCCCCCTTTCGCCCGGCCAGGGCGCGGCGCTTTCTGGTCTGGAAAGCCCACCACTGCCGGATGGAGGGGCCGCGATGGCCAGGGCCACCACCAAGGCGGTCACCAGCTTGAGGCAGTCCACTGGCACCACCTTGGTGTAAAGCACCAGAGCGTAAACGAGACGGTAGAGGATGCTGCCCGCCACTACCGCAATGGCTCCCCGGAACATGGCGCCCCGGCCCACGATGGTCTCACCGATAATCAGGCAGGCCAGGCCGATGACCACGATTACGGTGCCGCTGTTGATGTCAGCTGTCTTCTGGGCCTGGCCCACTACTGCGCCGGACAGGCCGGTGAGGGCGTTGGCCACGCACAGGCCGATGGTGATGGTGAAATTGGGGTTGATGGAGGAGGAGCGCACCATGTCCCGGTTGTCGCCGGTGGCGCGGATGCTGAGGCCCAGCCGGGTGCCCAGGAAGGCCACCAGCAGCACACCCGCCAGCACGGTGATCCCCCCGGAGAGGAGGATGGGGTTCCAGTCGCCGCCGATGCCGGTGGCGCGGAAGAGGGTGAAGATGGTATCCTGCTTGAGCAGGGACTGGTTGGCCTTCCAGCCCATGGCCATGAGGTTTACGGTATACAGCCCCGTGTTGGTCACGATGCCCGCCAGGATGGAGGGCACCTCCCAGCTTGGTCTGGAGGAAGGCGGTGACAAACCCGGCGCAGGCCCCGGCCAGCATGGCGGCGGGGATGGCCAGGAAGGGGTGTCCCGCGGCGGTGAGGGTCACCGACACGGCACAGCCCAGGACGAAACAGCCGTCGGTGGTCAGGTCGGCGATGTCCAGCACCCGGTAGCTTAGGAACAGGGCCATGGCCACCAGAGCGTACTGGAAGCCCAGCTCCAGGGCGGTTTGGGCGACGTAGAGCACGGAAAAACGCTCCTTTCACAGGCCAGCGCCCGGCGGCCGGGGGGCTGGCTTTGGTTTGATCTCAGTCCTCAGTGGTGGTGACGGTGGTGACCTGTCCCAGGCTTTCAAAGACGGCGGGGTCGATGGCCAGGGCGGCGGCGGTCTCGGAGTTGACGGTGATCAGGCCGCCCGCCACCTGGTAATAGTCCTCCAGGCCGTCCATGCCCCGGTCATGGCCTGGTAGGCCAGATCGGCCGTTTCGGCACCCAGGTCGGTGTAGTTGACGCCGCAGGTGGCAAAGGCGCCGTTGCGCACGAAGGAGTCGGCCCCGGTGTAGTGGGGGATGCCGGCGGCGATGAAGTCCTCATAGATGGCCAGCTCGGCGGCCATGATGATGTTGTCGGTGGGGGTGAAGACGGCGTCCACTCCGTCGGCAATCAGGGAGCTGGCGGCGGCGATGACCTCGTCGTTGGTGTTAGCGGTGGCCTCGGTGTAGGCCACGCCCTTGGCGTCCAGATAAGCCTTGGCATCCGCGATGGGCACCTCGGAATTGGGCTCGGACAGGGAGTAGAGCAGGCCCACAGACCCAATGTCCGGATTCTGGGTAAACATCATGTCCAGAATCTGATTGGTGTCCAGGGCATCGCTGGTGCCGGTGACGTAGTCCATGCCGGTGAGCTCCACGGTCTCCGGATAGGAGATGGCGGCGAAGATCACCGGGGTCTTGCTCTCCTCAGCGGAGACGGCGGCCACCTGGGCGGCGGTGGTGGCGATGGGGATAATGGCGTCACACCGTCGGCAATGGCCTGGTCGGACAATTGGCGCAGGACAGTCTGATCCCCCTGGCCGGAGGTCACCTCATACTCGATCGTGATGCCGTTTTCCTCCGCGATGGCGTCCAGCCGGGCGGTAATCGCGTTGGCGATCTCGTCCAGGGAGGCGTGGTCCATCTGCTTGATCACGGCCACCTTATAGGTTTCACCGGTGGCGGAGCGGCAGTGCCGGACTCCACCGGCTCCCCTGCGCACCGCAGGCAGCAGAGGACAGGGCCAGCGCGGCCGCGGCGGAGAGAGACAGGATCCGATTCAGCTTTTTCATGTTTGGTTCCTCCCAATCAAAATTGGGGCGGCAGATGGTGCAGGATGTAAAAACGCTTCTGCCCCATTGCTGGGACAAAAGCGTTTCAACACTTCTGCGATACCACCCAAATTGACGTCAATGACGTCCACTCGCTTCACGCACCATCATGCGTGCCCGATGGATAACGGGTGGGGTCCCGTCGGCATCTACTAGGTTGCCCGTTCAAGCCGCCCTCGGAAGGCCATTCGCCGGTCTCCTCTGATCCCGATTCCACACTCCGGGACTCTCTTTGCATCGGAAACGCCGGGTACTTCTCTTCCTCACTGGTTTACCATGTGTGGTTGTTGTACCGTATTATACGCACCTGTTCCGGCTTTGTCAACTCTTTTTGCGCAGGAAGGAGAATTTGGTCTCGGAGCACACCACGGCGATGAAGATCAGCGCAAAGCCCACGAACATGAGGGGGGTGGGCCGCTCATTGGCGAAGGATGGAGAAGAACACGCCGAAGGGGCCTCCAGGAGAGGAGCACGGCGGCGGTGGAGGGGGCGGTGTACTTCTGACCGATGTTCTGGAACAGGAGGGCGCCGCAGGAGGCGCAGATGACCAGGTACGCCAGGCCCATGATCAGGCTGCTGTCAAATACCCGGCGTCAGCGCCGGGCGGGTGATCAGTACCCCAGCCAGGAAAAGAGGGCGAAGGAGGCAAACTGGAGGGTGGTGAGGATGAAGATGTCCCGTCCCTCGGGTACCTGGACACGGCCACGATGTGGGCGGCGAAGAAGAAGCCGCCGATGAGGGTGAGCACATCGCCCATGTTGAAGGCGGAGGCGTTGTCCCCGGTGATGGACACCAGGGCGATCCCCGATGCACAGGAAGGCGGCAATCAGGTTGAACCGGTCGGGGCGGCGCTTGGCGATGAACCAGTACAGGAAGGGGACGATGACGCAGTAGACGGCGGTAAAGAAGGCGTTCTTGCCGGAGGTGGTCTGCTCCAGGCCGAAGGTCTGGAAGGTGTAGGCCAGAAACAGGCAGAAGCCCATCACCGTGCCGCCGATCAGGTACTGCTTATCCAGCACCTTCCACCGCCGGATGAACACCACCGCCAGCACCAGGGCCGCAAAAAAAGCGGATGGCCAGCAGCCAGAAGGTGGGCAGCACGTCCACGCTGGACTTCATCACCACGAAGGAGATGCCCCAGATGATGGTGGCCAGGATCAGCAACGGGCTGGCGAAGCGGGCCAGGACGCTGCTCTCTTTGTGTTCGGTCATGGTTGTACCTCTCCTTTGACTATGATAAAATCAGGTTTACACACATTCACCGGGAAACGAGGGTTTGAGCATGTACTTATTCGACTTTGACGGCACGCTGGTGGACTCCAACGGCGTATGGGTGGAGATTGACAACGGCTTTCTGGCCCGCCGGGGGCTCACCCCCACCCGCGAATTCAGCGACACCGTGGGCCACTCCATCTTCCCCATCGCCGCCCAGTTCACCAAGGACTACTACTGCCTGGACATGACGCCGGAGGCCATCATGGCCGAGTGGCTGGACATGGCCCGGGACGCCTACGCCCGCCAGGTGCCCATGAAGCCGGGTGCGGAGGCGTTCCTGGCCCGGTGCGCCGCGGCCGGGGAGCCCATGGCCCTTCTCACCGCCTGCGTACCCGAGCTGTGCCGGGCCGCCCTGGCCCGCCACAGGCTGAAGGGGTACTTTCGACAGATCATCTTTGTGCAGGAGCTGGGCCTGGAGAAGCGCAACCCGGAGGCCTTCACCCGCTCCCTGGCCCTGCTGGGGGCCGAGGCCGGGGACTGCACCCTCTTCGAGGACTCCCCCGGCGGCTCCTGCCGGGCGGCCCAGGCCGTGGGCATCCGGGCCGTGGGGGTGTTTGACCTTCTACGCCTCCTACGAGGCGGAAATGCGGGGTTCTGCGACCGGTATATCACCAGCTTCACCGAGCTGCTGTAGGGGGCGGGCGGCCGCAAGGGCCGCCCTTATAGGTCTGGGGCTGCGGCTCAGACCTTCTTCATGTACTGGGAGGCGGACTTGAGCATCAGCTTCTTGGTGCCCACGCTGTCGAAGGCGATCTCCACCAGGCGTCGCCCCATGGGGGTGACTTTGGTGATGAGGCCCCGGCCGAAGGCCTTGTGCTGGACGCTGTCCCCATCTTGAAGCCGGGCAGGGCCCCACCGGCGGGGCCCGCCCGCCGCGGGCTCTTCCAGTCGGGGGCGGGCGCGCCGGCAGAGGCCGGGGCGGCGGCGGAGCCCATGGAGAAGCCCGGTCGAAGGTGCGGCGCACCGGCGGGCGGCGGGCGGGGCGCTCGGCCTCCCGCTCGGCCCGCTCGGCGTAGGGCAGGCGGCCCGACTTCTCCACATATTCCGGCGGGATCTCCCCCAAAAAGCGGGAGGGCCGGTTGGAGCTGGTGCGCCCGAACAGCATGCGCTGGGCGGCGCAGGTGAGGTAGAGCTGCTCCTTGGCCCGGGTCATGGCCACGTAGCACAGGCGGCGCTCCTCCTCCATCTCCTCGGCCTCGCCGATGGCGCGGATGCCGGGAAGATGCCCTCCTCCACGCCCACCACAAAGACCACCGGGAACTCCAGGCCCTTGGCCGAGTGCATGGTCATCATCACCACGCAGTCCTCGCTGGGATCGTGGCTGTCCAGGTCGGTATAGAGGGCGATCTCGTCCAGAAAGCCCGCCAGGGAGGGCTCGTCCACCGCATTCTCCAGGTAGTTCTGGATGGAGGAGAGCACCTCGTGGACGTTCTCCAGCCGGGTGCGGTCCTCCACCGTGTTCTTCTGCTCCAGCATGACGGCGTAGCCGGTGCGCTGCACCAGCTCCTCGTAAAAGTCGGGCAGCTCCATCTCGCCGGAGAGCTTCCGCAGCTCCGCCATCAGCTCGGCGAACTGGGACAGGCGGGGGGCGGCCTTCTGAAGCTCCGGGAAGTCCTTGGCGTGGCTCACCACGTCCCACAGGGAGCGGCCCTCCGCCTGGGCGATGGCCTGGGCCCGCTCCACGGTGGTGGCCCCGATGCCCCGGGGAGGGTTGTTGATGATGCGGGACAGGCGCAGATCGTCGTTGGGGTTGTTGACGGCGCAGAGGTAGGCCATCATGTCCTTGACCTCCGCCCGGTCGAAGAAGCGGATGCCCCGATGATGCGGTAGGGGATGCCGTTTCGCTTGAAGGCCTGCTCAAGCTGGTTGGACTGGGCGTTCATGCGGTAGAGCACCGCGTGATCCCGCCAGCCCCGGCCCGCGGAGAAGCCGGCGAGGATCTGGGCGGCCACGAACTGGGCCTCGTCGTGCTCGTTCATGGCGGTGTAGCAGTGAACCTTGTCCCCGCCTCGTGCTCCGTCCACAGCTCCTTCCCCTTGCGCCCCTGGTTATTCTGGATGACGGCGTTGGACGCCTCCAGGATGTGCCGGGTGGAGCGGTAGTTCTGCTCCAGCCGGATCACCCGCGCCCCTTGTACTGGGACTCGAAGGAGGATGTTCTCGATGTTGGCCCCCCGGAAGCGGTAGATGGACTGGTCATCATCGCCCACCACGCAGAAGTTTTCGTACCCCCTCCCGCCAGGGTGGAGGCCAGCAGATATTGCAGGTTATTGGTGTCCTGGTACTCGTCAATGAGTACATAGCGGAATTTTTCTGGTAATACTCCCGAACGTCATCAAAATTCTGGAGCAGGCGGACGGTGTCCAGGATGATGTCGTCGAAATCCAGGGCGTTGGCCTCCCGGAGGCGGCGCTCATACTCGGCGTAGACCTTGGCGATTTTCACCAGCCGGTAGTCCCCCGCCTTCTCACACTCCTGAAGGTAGTCCTTCCCCAGCTTCATGGCGTCCTTGGCCCGGGAAATATAGCCCAGGATGGAGCGGGGGGCGAAGGCCTTCTCGTCCAGGTTGAAGTCCTTCACAATGTCCTTGATCACCCGCTCGGAGTCGGCGGTGTCGTAGATGGTGAAGGAACTGGTGAAGCCCAGCCGGTCGATGTCCCGCCGCAGGATGCGCACGCAGGCGGAGTGGAAGGTGGAGGCCCAGATGTCGTTGGCCGACGGCCCCAGCATCCGCTCCAGCCGCTCCTTCAGCTCGCCGGCGGCCTTGTTGGTGAAGGTGATGGCGATGATGGACCAGGGAACCGCCGGGTCTACCCGGCACAGCCGCTCCTGCTCCGCCTTTTGGGCGGGATCGGGGTTCTGGACGTAGCCCTCCAGAAAGGCCAGGTCTGCGGGGGCGGCCCAGGCGGGCGCCTCATCGCAGTCCGACCCGCGGCCATACTTCATCAGGTTGGCGATGCGGTGAATGAGCACGGTGGTCTTGCCGCTGCCCGCCCCCGCCAGCAGCAGCAGCGGCCCATCGGTGGCCAGTGCGGCCCTCCTCTGCTCCGGGTTCAGGTTCTGGTAGTCCAGGGCGATAGCCGCCCTCCGCGCTTTGCAGAAGCGCAGTTCCTCTTCTCTGTTCAGCATGGTTTCTCCTTGGCAATGGCGGAGCCGCCCTGGGTGGACGGCTCTTGTCTCAATACCTCTATTGTAACGAAAACTGTCCCCAGGTCAACCTTCCGAAATGGAATCTTTTGCATGTGAAAACCGCATTGCCCCCGGCCAAAATCTTTTTGACTTTATAGTGCAAAAGCGTCTCCGGTATGGTATAATACCTCTCCAGGCAGATTGGAAGGAGGTATCCCATGCGCCGCTTTGTGTTCCGCTCCCCCCGGCTGGGCTTTCTGGCGGTGGGCCCCGCCCTGGCCCGGCCGGCCGCCGCCTTTACCGCCGCAACCGGGCGGCCTTCGCCCCCTTTGACCCGGTGCAGCCGGAGGACTTCTTCACCGAGGAGGGGCAGGCCGAGCGCCTGGCAGAGGAGCTGGGCTGGGCGGAGGTGGGGCGGAGCTTCCGCTTCCTGCTGGTACAGCCCCGGCACCCGGGCAAAATCATCGGGGCGCTGGGCTTCAACGAGATCGTCCGGGGAGCCTTCCAGTCCTGCTTCGTGTCCTACAAAATCGACGCCGCCCTCTGGGGGCGGGGCTACGGCTCCGAGGCCATCCGGTACGGCACCGGCTGGGCCTTCCGGGTGCTGGGGCTCCACCGGGCGGAGGCCAACGTCATGCCCGCAACGCCGCCTCCCTGCGGGCGGCGGAGAAGGCGGGCTACCGGCCGGAGGGGCTGGCCCGGCGCTATCTCAACATCAACGGCGTGTGGGAGGATCCATCCACATGGTCAAGCTCAATGAGGAGGAATTTCATGCATAAATCCGGTTCCGACGGCAAGTTTACCAGCTCCATCGGCTTTGTGCTGGCCGCGGTGGGCTCCGCGGTGGGCATGGCCAACATCTGGCTCTTTCCCTACCGGGTGGGGCAGTACGGCGGCGGCGCCTTCCTGATCCCCTATTTCCTGTTCGTCGCCCTGTTCAGCTATGTGGGCCTGTCGGGGGAGTTCGCCCTGGGCCGCCTCACCGGTACCGGCCATGGGCTCGCTGGACTACGTGCTCCGGCAGCGGGGCCGCCGGGGCGGCCGGGTGCTGGCGCCATCCCCTGCTGGGGGTGCTGGGCATCGCCATCGGCTACTCGGTGGTGGTGGGCTGGGTGCTGCGGTACGCCGCAGGCTCCCTCACCGGCTCCGTCCTGGCCGGGGCGCCCAGGGCTTCTTCTCCGCCCTGGCGGTGGACTTCGGCTCCATCCCTGGCACTTCGCGGCGGTGGCGGTGACGGCCGCCATCCTGATCTTCGGCGTGGCCTCCGGCATTGAAAAGCTCAGCAAGGTCATGATGCCCGCCTTCTTCATCCTGTTCCTCATCATCGCCGTCCGGGTGGCCTTCCTGCCCGGCGCCATGGAGGGCTACCTCTACCTGCTCCGGCCCGACTGGAGCTATCTGCTCAACCCGGAGACCTGGGTGATGGCCATGGGACAGGCCTTCTTCTCCCTGTCCATCAACGGCGCGGGCATGCTCATCTACGGCAGCTATATGAAAAAGGGCGAGAACATCCTCCGCCACGCGGGCATGACCGCCGTACTGGACACCCTGGCCGCCCTGCTGGCGGGCTTCGCCATCCTGCCCGTGGTGTTTGCCTTCGGCATCGACCCCACCAGCGGGCCGCAGCTCATGTTCGTCACCCTCCCCCAGATCTTCCAGCAGATGCCCGGCGGGCGCATCTTCGCCCTGCTCTTCTTCGTCTCCGTGTTCTTTGCGGGCATCACCTCCCTGATGAACATGCTGGAGGCCTGCGGCGAGGCCCTCACCTCCACCTTCCGCCTGTCCCGCACCGTTTCCACCCTCCTGGTGGGCGCGGCCGCCTTCCTCCCCGGCCTGTTCCTGGAGTCCCTGGCGGGCATGGGGGAGCTGGATGGATCTCATCACCATCTACGTCTCTCCCTTCGGTGCGCTGCTGGTGGCGGTGTGCATCTACTTTGTGCTGGGTATGAAGGACATCCGGGCCGAGCTGGCTCTGGGCCGGGCCCGGGCCCCCGGCCGCCTTTTCGGCATCACCGCCCGGTTCTATGTATTCCTCACCGTGGCGGTATGGATTCTGGGCATCGCCTACGGCGGCATCGGCTGAATTCCCCGCAAAAGCGGCCTGCGCTTGCGCAGGCCGCTTTATCGCCCTTCCAGCCAGCCCTTGAACTGCTCCAGCAGCTCCACGGCCTTGAACTTCACCACGTAGCCCTCGTCCTCCCCGGTCATCAGGGAGACCTGGTTCTCCGTCAGCCCGGCCTCCAGGGCGGTTTCCTGCGTGGTCTCGCTGACGGAGCCCAGGCATAGGGGCGGGAACACCACGCACCACCAGTTCTGCCCGCCCCCCGCGCCGATCTCGATGCGCAGGGCGGTGTACGCCCCTGCCGGGAGGGCGAAGTCGGTATAGGTCTTGGTGGGGAACCAGTAGTCGTGCACCAGGGAGGCGGTCACCGGATAGGAATAGCCCGCCTCCCCCACCACCTCCGCCCCGGCGGCGGCCAGGTCGTACAGGTGGGCGCGGAGGAGCTCCTCTGTCTCCGCCCGGCCGGCTCCGGGAACAAACAGCTCCTCCGCCTCGGCCAGCACCGCGTCCCGCACCCGGAGCTTGAGGGCCTGGTCGGCCTCGGAATCCGAGTTGGCCAGCACGTGCAGGCGGATCACCCGGTCGGACAGGGCCGCCTGGGCTCCGTCCAGCCACACCCCCAGCAGGGCCGCCAGGGCCACCCCCAGCAGCAGCGCCAGCTCCCACCGGCGCAGGGTCTTGGATTGCGTCATAAAACATCACCGTCCACTATGTAGTGCCTACATTGTGGACGGTGATGCCGGTTTCTATACCATTTTTTCCAGGCTGCGGGCCAAAAAGGTATCCCGGTAGCTCTCCTGGAGCAGCTCATAGGCCCGGCGGGCGGCCTCCTCCCGGTCGAACAGGCCGAAGACGGTGGAGCCGGTGCCGCTCATAGAGGCCCCCAGGGCCCCCTGCTGAACGAGGGCGTTCTTGATGCGCTGCACCTCCGCGCCCGCCGCTCGGGGAGCACATCCTCAAACACGTTATACATGCGCCGGGCCACTCCGGCCAGATCCCCCAGCCGCCAGGGCGGCCAGCAGACCGGCGGTGTCCGGGCGGCGGCGGATGCGGCAGCCGTCCAGCCTGGCGAAGAGCTCCGGCGTGGGCACCGAGGCGGGCTTGCACAGCACCACATGGCAGTCGGGCAGGGCGGGCAGAGTGGTGAGCACCTCCCCGCCCCTCGGCCAGGGCGGTGCCGCCCGGACGCAGTAGGGCACGTCGGAGCCCACCCGGGCCCCGATGGCCTCCAGCCGCTCCGGCGGGAGGCCCAGCCCAGCAGGCGGTTGAGCCCCGCAGGACAGCAGCGGCGCGGCGCTGCCCCCGCCAGCCCGGCGCACCGGGATGGACTTGTCCAGCTCAATGGACAGCCCGCCGCAGTCCGCCCCCGTCTCCGCGCACAGGCGCAGGGCGGCGGCCGCCGCCAGGTTGCGCTCGTCGGCGGGCAGGAAGCCCAGGCTGCTGCGCATGGACAGAGGCTTTCCCGTGCCGGTCTCCAGGCGGAGGGCGTCGCTGAGGGTCACGGTCTGCATGACCATGCGCATCTCGTGGTAACCGTCGCTCCGCCGGTCCAGCACGTCGAGAGAGAGATTCAGCTTGGCGTAGGCCCTTGTTTCCAGAACGGACACCGGGTCACCCCCTTATCGGATCTTGCGCGCCTCCAGGTAAAGCGCTTGTCGTGGGCCTCCCCATGGAGAAGGTCTTGCGGGGAGCACCCCGTCCCGGATGACGGTGGGAAGAGCTGCTCCTTGCCCATGGCGGGCAGCAGGAAGGCGATATTGCCGGGGCGGGCGGCCAGATCCCGGGCCACATCCGCGCCGTGGATGTAGTCGATGCTCCCCCCGTGCTCCTTCACGTGGCGTCCAGGAAGGGCTGGAGGGTGCCCACCTCCAACTGGGCCTCCGGGCGGGGCACAGTGACCGCGCCCTTTCCCCCGGCATGGGAGAAGCGGAGCACATGGCCGTCCCCCTCCCCCCGGTATGCGCCGGGGAGGGCGGAGAGCAGCTCCTCCACCACCCGCTCCGGCTCCACGCCGAAGACCACCCGGTGGATGGGCTCGAACTCCAGGGAGGCGTCATGGAGGTTGACCAGCTCGCACAGGGCGTACCGGGCGGGCAGGCTGTCCCACTGCTCCCTGGGGTGAGCTTCTTCTGCCGCTCATAGCACTCCTTTGCGGTGGCCAGGGAGTGGTTGCCGTCCCCACGGCGAAGAGGAGCACCGGCTTGTCCTCCACGCCGTAGCGGGCGCGGAAGGCCGCCGGATCGGCCAGCTTCCGGAGGGCGGCGGCCACCAGGGCCATGCTCTCCCCGTCCAGCCGCCAGCCGGCGATGTGGCCGCCCGCTCCATGAGGTCGAAGTCGTACACCTCTTCCATCTGGTCCTTGCGGGCGGAGAGGGGCTCAAGCACCGTCTTTTCCAGGTCGTCGGCCAGCAGCATTACGTGGGGCAGCTCCAGGGGGGCGTTCTTGCGCACCGCCACCCGGGGCGGAATGCGGGCCATGACGGTGCCCTCGGTGGCCCGCACCTGGGCCTCCGCGCCGGGCTCGTAGTCGTACTGCCCCAGATCCACCATGCCCACCAGGCCCCGGCGCAGGCGCAGGTTGTCCAGCCGCCGCTCCACATAGATCAGGCTGGCGGGCAGGGTGCAGAACCGCTCCTCCCGCAGGTAGCGGGTCATGGTGTTGTTGACCTCCATGATGTCGGTCTCAACGCTTGGGCCGTCCAGGCAGCTCTCGGGCAGGATCAGGCGCAGGGTGGATGGGGCGGAGCCCACCAGCTCCTCCACCTCCTGCCAGTACTCCGGCTGGGAGGTGTACTGGTCGCAGGCCACCACCGACCACTTGGTGTAATCACAGTTCTGGGGCAGGAGGATGTCCGCCGGGCGGAAGGCCAGGCCGTCAAACGGGTCGCGCATACGTCCGCCCTCCTCAGTCCATGGCCCGCCGGATGGCGGCCAGCAGCTCGTCAAAGCCCTCGTAGGCGGGCACCTCCGGGTGGTCGGCCTTGATCTGCGCCGTGCTCTTGAAGAGGAAGCCGGCGCGGCTGGCCTGGATCATGCCCAGGTCGTTGTAGCTGTCCCCGGCGGCGATGGTGTCGTAGCCGATGGACTGGAGGGCCTTCACCGTGGTCAGCTTGGACTGGGGGAAGCGCATGCGGAAGCCGGTGATGGCCCGTCGGCGCCACCTCCAGGGTGTTGCAGAACAGGGTGGGCCAGTTCAGCTTTTTCATCAGGGGCTGGGCGAACTGCTCAAAGGTGTCGCTGAGGATCAGGACCTGGGTGAAGCTGCGCAGCTCGTCCAGAAAGGCCCGCGCGCCGGGCAGGGGGTCGATTTGGGCAATGGTAGCCTGAATCTCCCGCAGCCCCAGGCCGTGCTCCCGCAGTATGCCCAGGCGGTACTCCATCAGCTTGTGGTATTGGGCTCGTCCCGGGTGGTGCGCTTGAGGGCGGGGATGCCGCTGGCCTCGGCAAAGGCAATCCAGATCTCGGGGACCAGCACGCCCTCCATGTCCAGACAGGTGATGTACATATGCTGCCTCCTCTTATGAATGGGGTGGATGGAAGCTCAGCCCTCCCGGGCCTGCTTCTTGCGCAGGTTGGTCAGGAAGTTGTCCATGCGGGTCAGGGCCTCGGCGATGTCCTTCATGCTGGTGGCGTAGCAGCAGCGGATGAAGCCCTCGCCGCCGGGGCCGAAGGCGCCGGAAATGACGGCCACCTTCTCCTCCATCAAAACCGCTCGCAGAATTCGTCGGAGGTCAGGCCGGTGCCCCGGATGTCGGGAAACACGTAAAAGGCGCCCTTGGGCTCGAAGCAGGGCAGGCCGATGCGGCGCAGGCCCTCCACCAGATAGCGGCGGCGGCCGTCGTACTCGTCCCGCATCTTCTCAATGTCCACGTCACCGTTGCGCATGGCCTCAATGGCGGCATACTGGCTGGTGGTGGGGGCGGACATGATACCGAACTGGTGGAGCTTGAGCATCTGCTGGAGGATGGGCGCGGGGCCGCAGACGTAGCCCATGCGCCAGCCGGTCATGGCGTGGCTCTTGGAGAAGCCGTTGACCACGATGGTGCGGTCGTACAGCTCCGGCAGGTTGGCGGGCGACACGTGCTTCTGGCCATAGGTCAGCTCGGCGTAGATCTCGTCGGAGAGGACCATGGCGTTGGTGTCCTTCAGCACCCCGGCCAGCGCCTCCAGATCAGCCCGCTCCAGAATACCGCCGGTGGGGTTGGAGGAAGGGGAGCACCACGGCCTTGGTGCGGGGGTGAGGGCGGCGCGGAGCTGCGCGGCGGTGAGGCGGAACTCGTTCTCCGCCTTCAGCTCCACGTACACCGGCGTACCCCCGGCCATGGACGTCAGGGGCCCGTAGCACACAAAGGAGGGCACGGGGATGATCACCTCATCGCCGGGGTTGAGGATGCACCGCAGGGCCAGGTCGATGGCCTCGCTGCCGCCCACGGTGACCACAATCTGATGGGCGAAGTCGTATTGCAGGCCGAAGCGGCGGTTCAGGTAGGCCGCGATCTCCCGGCGCAGCTCCGCCATGCCGGCGTTGGAAGTGTACTTGGTGAAGCCCTTCTCCAGAGAGTAGATGCCCGCGTCCCGGATGTGCCAGGGGTGACGAAATCGGGCTCCCCACGCCCAGGAGATGGCATCCTTCATCTCCTCCAGGATATCGAAAAAGCGCCGGATGCCGGAGGGTTTGACCTCCTGGATGCGCCGGCAGAGTATTTCATCGTAATTCATGAAAAGATCCACTCCTTCTCCTGCTGCTCCTGCTTTTCAAAGATCAGGTGCTTCTCCTTGTACTTGTGCAGGATAAAATGGGTGGCGGTGCCCGTCACGTCCTCCAGGGTGGACAGGCGCTCCCCCACAAACTGGGCCACCTCTTTCAGCGTGCGGCCCGAGATAATGACGGTGAGATCAAAGCCGCTCATCAGATAGACGCTCTCCACCTCGTCGTACTGGTAGATGCGCTCGGCCACCCGGTCAAAGCCGTCGCCCCGCTGGGGCGTCACCTTCACCTCAATGAGGGCGGTGACCGCCTCCCGGTCGGTGCGGTCCCAGTCCACGATGGCCTGATAGCCCAGGATGGTCTTGTCCGCCTCATAGCGCTGAATGGCGGCCTTCACGTCCGCCACGGTCATATCCGTCATGGATGCAAGCTGTTCATGGGTCAGCGTGCAGTCTTGTTCAGAAGCCGGAGCAGCTTTGCCATAATACTTCCTCCCATCTGCATTTGAGCCCGCGCAAGCCGCGGGACAGCTTTATAAACTCTTATTATATACGCCCCCTCCCAGGATTACAATAGCGCATTCAAGCTCCCCCGCGCGGCATTCGCCGCTTTGTGCGGTATGATGAAATATTTTATTTATCCCTGCCATTTTCTTGTAGAAATCCATCTCTCAATATGGTATGATAAACGGTGACGTACAAATCCCTTTTCACTTCAAACAACGACGGAGGTGTTACGATGGACTACGCCGAGATGGTCAGCCAGATCATGGCCGCCGAACAGGGCGCCAAGGTGCTGGCGGAGGAGTCCCGTGCCAGGCGGCAGCAGCTCCAGGCCGGCCTGGAGCAGGAGATCTCCGCTATGCGCGAGCTATCTGGCGCGGGCCCGGCAGCGGCTGGAGCAGGTGCAGCAGACTGAGGAGGCCGCCGCCGAGGAGGCGCTGGACCGGCTGGACCGAAAGCTGGAGCAGACCATGCGCGCGGTGGAGGCGTCCTATGAGAAAAACAAGGAGCGCTGGGTGGACACCCTGTTCTCCCTGATCGTGGGCGTGCAGCCGTGAAAAACGCGGAGATGACCTACGGCGCGCTGTCCGCCAAGATCCGCGCCCTCTACGGCAAGCGCCTGCGGGCGGACGACTTTGCCCGGCTGGCCGGGCTGAAAAATGAGGCCGAACTGCTGGAGGCCCTGCGGCAGCACCCGGGCTGGAGCCGCGCCCTGTCCCTGGTTCCCCCCGGCGCCTGGTCCTACGTGGGCCGGGTGGAGATGGAGGGCGCTCTGCGGGACGAGCTGCGGCTGGAGTACCGGAGCCTGTCCTATTACGTTCCCCGGGAGGACAAGCCCCTGATGCAGTTCCAGCTCCGGGCTGCGGAGCGGAGCGCCCTCCTGGCCGCCCTGCGCCGGCTCAAGACCGGCCGCTACGCCAAGGAGCCTCCCCACGTCTGCGGTGCCCCTCCGCCTGCGGCTGGACGAGGGGCCCTGGCCTCCTGCACCAGCTACGACCAGCTCCTGGCCGCCCGCGACACCATCTACGCGCCCGTGCTCCGGCACCTGCGCCCAAGCCGGGACGGCGCACTGCCCGACTTCACCCTGGCGGAGGCCGCCCTGCGCACCGCCTACTTCTCCCACCTCTACCGCATCGTCCACCGGCAGTATACCGGCCGCACCCAGAAGGTACTTCTCCGCGCCCTGGGGGAGCAGATCGACCTGCTCAACATCATCCATGTGCTCCGCCTCAAAACCTACTTCCCCAGACGGAGCCGGAGACCTATCTGCGCGTTCTCTTCCCCTTTCACTACCGCCTCAACCCCGACTTCACCCGCGCCCTCTGCGCCGCCCCGGCGTGGACGGCGTCTTCGCCCTGCTGCGGGACTCCCCTACCGGGACTGCTTCGACGGCGTGGCGGTGGGCGCGGTGGAGGTACTACCAGCGGGCCATCTGCCGCTTCAACAAGCGTCAGCTCGCCGCCGTGCCCCCCTCCATTTACACCGCCGTGGCGTACCTGGAGCTCAAGGAGCTGGAGCTGAGTGTGCTGATTAACGTGATCGAGTCGGTGAAATACGGCGTCCCTTACCGCGCAGAACTCGCAGATCTGGTGGGCCAATAAGCCCCCAAGCCCATGTCAAGGAAGGAGCTACCGCAATGTCCGTTGTCCCGATGAAGCTGCTCACCATCGCCGGGCCGCTGGAGCGGTTTGACGATGTGGTGCGCGCCTGCGTCATCGACCAGGAGTTCCACCCGGAAAACGCCCTGCAGCTCATGCGGGCGTGAAGGGCCTGCGGCCCCTGGAGCTGGAAAACCCTACAGCGCACTCCTCCACCGCTCGGTGGAGGTGGCCGATGAGGCGGGCATCCCCCTGGCCTATGCCCCCTTCGACCCCGCTTCCCCCTTGGAGGATTTCGCTTCCTATTTCGATTCCCTCTCCGGGCGCATCGCCGCCCTGCACCGGCGGAGGGAGGAGCTGGAGCACAAGGCCGACGAGGCCCGCAGCATGGTGGACCAGCTCCAGAACCTCCGGGGACTCAACGTCAGCCTGGACGAGCTCTGGGGCCTGGATCACGCCCGGTTCCGATACGGCTACCTGCCCCGGGAGACCTACGACGGCTTCCGGGAGGCCCTCAACGAGGAGGAGGACATCTTTTCGTCCCCACCACCCTGGGCGCCCGGCGGGTATATGGGGTCTACTTCACCACCAAGGAGGCCCACCACAAGGTGGACTCCCTGTTCAATTCCCTGCACTTTGTACGCATTCGTCTGGAGGACCCGCCCGGCGGGACGGTGGACAACGCCACGGCAGAGCTCAACGCCCAGGTGGAGGCCGCCCAGGCGGCGGTGGCCCAGGTGGGGCAGGAGCTGGAGGAGCTGCGCCGGCATGAGCGGGAGCACATTCTATCCAGCTACTCCTACCTGCGCTACCACAGCGAGTGCTGCGGGCTGCGCCAGTACGCCTGCCGCAGCAAGGGCACCTTTACCTCACCGGCTGGGTGCCGGCGGCGGCGGTGCCGGAGATCGAGGAAACGCTCGCCCGGTTCCCCAACCTGTCCTGCGTAGCCGATACCGCCGACGACGTGCGCCACGCCAAGCCCCCACCAAGCTGAAGAACTCCTTCCTGGGCCGGGTGTTCCAGCCCTTCCTGGAGATGTATGGCCTGCCCGCCTACAACGAGAAGGACCCCTCCCTGTTCATGGCCCTGACCTACTGCCTGTTCTTCGGCATCATGTTCGGCGATCTGGGGCAGGGGCTCTGTCTGGCCCTCATTGGCCTTGTACTGGCCAGGTGGAAGGGCATGTGGCTGGGCGGCATCATCACCTGCTGCGGCCTGTCCGGCGCGCTGTTCGGCTGCGGCTACGGGTCGGTGTTCGGCTTTGAGGACATTCTCCCCGGTTTTAAAATCATGGAGGAGACTACCTTTGCGGGCCTGGGCGTGGTGAGCAATGTCCTGCTGCTGCTGGTCCTGTCCATCTGTCTGGGCGTGTTTATGCTGCTGCTGGTGATGGTCATCAACATCCTCAACGGCATCCGCCAGAAAACTATGAAAAAATCCTCTTCGGGCCCAACGGCGCGGCGGGCATCGTGTTTTACGCCGGACTGCTCACCGCGGCCGTGTCCACCCTGGCCTTCGGCGTGAACCTGTTCACCCGGCCTATGTGCTGCCCGTGCTCATCCTCCCCTGGTGCTTATGCTCCTGCGGGAGCCGCTGTCCCATCTGCTGGCCAAGAACCCCCACTGGAGGGAATTTTCAGTGGGCGAGGTGCTGGGCACCGGCTTCTTCGAGCTGTTCGAGACCCTGCTCAGCTACCTGACCAACACCCTGTCCTTCATGCGCGTGGGCGCCTATGCCATCACCCACGTGGGCCTGATGCTGGTGGTCCACATGCTGGCCGGCCTGGCCGGCGGGGTGGGCGGCCCGGCGGGCATCCTGATCCTGGTGCTGGGCAACGCCTTCGTCATGGGCTTCGAGGGCCTTCTGGTGGGCATCCAGGTGCTCCGTCTCGAGTTCTACGAGCTCTTCGGCCGCTTCTACGACGACGGCGGCATCCCCTTTGTCCCGAAAAAATCGACTATGCTGCCCGCACAAACGGGTAATCCTGAGGAGGTAGTCACCATGCTGAAATTCATTGTCCTGTTCTTTGCCGCCTTCGCGGTTTCCCCCCTGTTCCTCATCGGCATCCGCAAGTACACCGGACGCAGGGCCAAGCGGGCCCTTGGAGCCAACATCGCCTCCTTCTTCGCCTTCCTGGTGCTGGCCAGCGTGGTGGGCATCGGCGGCAGTGCCTCCGCCGTCGGCACGGCTGAGGCCGCCGCGGCGGCTGGCGGTATCGCCGAGGGCCTCAAGTACGTAGGCGCTGCCCTGGCCGTGGGCCTGAGCGGCATCGGCGGCGGCATTGCCGTGGCCTCCTCCGCGTCTGCCGCCCTGGGCCATCTCCGAGAACGACAAGGCCTTCGGTAAGGCCCTCATCTTCGTTGGCCTGGCCGAGGGTGTGGCGCTGTACGGCCTGATCGTGGCGCTGCTGCTGCTCTTCGTGTAATCCGTCCAGAGGTATCGGTGTGCTGCGCAGGCGCACAAGGTAAATTGCCCCGAGGGGCAAGAGAAGGCACCCTGGGGTGTGTCCTGCTCCGCACGGATTTTGATTTGATTTCGCCCGCGGGGCGGCGAAACGCTGAGAGGCAACTTATGAAATACTTCGTCATCACCGACAGCACGGATACCCAGGTGCTGCGCCTGGCTGGCATCGAAGGGGTCGTGGTGCGGGAGGAGCCCCTGGTGCGCGCCGCCATCCAGACCGCCGCCGCCGATCCCGACATCGCCGTGCTGCTCATCACCGAAAAGCTGGCCGCCCTGTGCCAGGATCTCATCGCCCCGCTGAAGCTCACCGCCCAGCGGCCCCTGGTGGTGGAGATCCCCGACCGGCACAGCGCCGGCCGCGCCCCCGACTCCATCACCCGCTACATCCGGGAGGCCATTGGAGTCAAGCTCTGACCAGCTCCGTGAGGAGGTTAACTATGCCTGATATGAATCAAAGCTGGACCGCTTCACCGCCAAAATCCTGGCGGAAGCCGCCGACGAGCAAGCGCGCCCTCGCGGAGGTCAAGCGCCGCCGGGCTCCGCCTTCAGGAGGCGGAGGACGCGGCGCTGAAGGAGGCCTACGAGTACATCCACGGCGAGGTGGCCCGCATCCAGTCGGAGGCCGGGCGGGGCGTGTCCCGCCATATGCTGGAGAACAAGCGGGCCCTCTACCTGCGCCGCACCGAGATGGCCCAGGAGGTCTTCGCCCTGGTGCGGGCCAAAATCGCCGCCTTCACCCGCACTCCCGCCTATGGCCAGCGGCTCACTGCCCTGCTGGCCGAGGCGCTGGAGCAGCCTCCGGCGCGGAGGAGGTGCTGGTTACCCTGCGGGGCGACGATCTGAGCTTGGAGGCCCTGGCCGCCTCCGCGCCCAGATCCGCCTGACCTTCCGGGAGGGGGACTTCCGCCTGGGCGGCCTGATCGCTGAGTCCCCGATCTGGGCCTGCGGGTGGACTCCTCCTTTGACAGCGCAGCCGGCGAGTTGTCTGGCCACTTTGCCGAGCTCTTCGGCCTGTCGCTCTCCGACGAATAAGAAAGGATGGTACTTCCAATGAATCAAACGCACTATACCATCCACGGCATCAACGGCCCGGTCGTCAAGGTGACCGGCGGCAAGGGCCTGGCCATGATGGATATGGTCAGCGTGGGCGAGGAGGGCCTGATCGGCGAGGTGGTCAGTGTGGACCGCTCGGCCACCACCGTCCAGGTCTACGAGGACACTGCCGGCCTCAAGCCCGGCCAGCCGGTGGTGAGCCAGGGGGCCCCCATGGCCATCACCCTGGGCCCCGGCATGCTGACCAACATCTTCGACGGCATTGCCCGCCCCCTCAAGGTCATTGAGGCGGAGAGCGGCCCCTTCATCGGCCGTGGGCTGAACATCCCCTCCCTGGACCAGGAGAAGACGTGGGATGTCACCCTCCATGTAAAGGCAGGCGACGTTCTCGCCCCCGGCGCACTCTATGCCTCCTGCCCGGAGACTCCCCTCATCGTCCACCGCTGTCTGGTGCCCGCCGGGGTGTCCGGCCGGGTCACCAAGGTGGCGCCCGCCGGGGCCTACCGGGTCAGCGACACTCTGGTGGAGCTCACCGACGACCACGGGCAGATCCACCCCCTGGCCCTGGCCCAGCGCTGGCCCATCCGCACCCCCCGCCCCATCGCCCAGCGGCTGCCCATCGACCGGCCTCTGGTCACCGGGCAGCGGATCATCGACACCCTTTTCCCCATCGGAAAGGGGGGCGCCGCCGCCATCCCCGGCCCCTTCGGCGCGGGCAAGACCATGACCCAGCACCAGTTGGCCAAGTGGTCGGACGCGGACATCATCGTCTACCTGGGCTGTGGCGAGCGCGGCAATGAGATGACCCAGGCCCTGGAGGAGTTCTCCGAGCTGCTGGATCCCAAGAGCCAGCAGCCTGATGAACCGCACCATCCTCATCGCCAACACCTCCAACATGCCGGTGGCCGCCCGCGAGGCGTCGGTCTACACCGGCATGACCATCGCCGAGTACTACCGGGATATGGGCTACCATGTGGCCCTCATGGCCGACTCCACCTCCCGTTGGGCGGAGGCGCTGCGGGAGCTGTCCGGACGTCTGGAGGAGATGCCTGCAGAGGAAGGCTTCCCCGCCTACCTGGCCTCCCGCCTGGCCGAGTTCTACGAGCGGGCGGGCTATGTGAACCCTGGAGGGGAAGGAGGGGAGCGTCACTGTGATCGGCGCCGTCTCCCCCCAGGGCGGCGACTTCTCCGAGCCGGTCACCCAGAATACCAAGCGCTATGTGCGCACCTTCTGGGGCCTGGACCGCGCCCTGGCCTATGCCCGCCACTTCCCCTCCATCAACTGGCTGACCTCCTACTCGGAGTACGCCGACGATCTCAGGCCCTGGTACGACGAGCACGCGGGGCCGGAGTTCGTCACCTGCCGCCACCAGATGGCCCACCTGCTCCAAAAGGAGTCGGAGCTGATGGAGATCGTCAAGCTCATCGGCGCGGACATTCTGCCCGAGGATCAGAAGCTCATCATCGAGACCGCCAAGCTCTTCCGGGTGGGCTTCCAGCAAAACGCCTACCACGCCATCGACACCTATGTGCCCCTGGACAAGCAGCTTCGCATGATGGAGCTGATGCTCAAGCTCTACCACGGGGCCAAGGACATCGTCTCCCGGGCCATCCCCCTGTCCCAACTCAAGGAGACCGGCATCTTCGAGTCTCTGGCCAAGATGAAGTACGAGGTGCCCAACGACGGCCAGGAGAAGTTTGCGGAGTATGACGCCGCCATTGAGGACGCCCTGCGGCAGGTCAACGAGGCCAACCGTTGAGGTTGGAGATAGAGGTGAAACACTGACATGAGACTGGAATACATCGGCCTTTCGGAGCTGTCCGGCTCCCTCATCGCCCTGGAGGGGGTCAAGGACGTGGCCTACGACGAGATGGCGGAGGTCACTCTGGAGAACGGGGAGCGCCGCTATGGCCGCGTCATCCTCATTGACGGCGACCGGGTGGTTCTCCAGGTATTTGAGGGCACCCGGGGCATCTCTGGAGAACGCCTCCACCCACTTCACCGGCAAGAGCATGGACATCGCCCTATCCAAGGAAATGCTGGGCCGGGTGTTCGACGGCGCGGGCCGCCCCATCGACGCCCTGGGCGAGATCTACCCGGAGGAGCGGCGCAACATCAACGGCTCCGCCATCAACCCCGTCTCCCGCAAGTACCCCCGCAGCTGCATCTACACCGGCATATCCGCCATCGACGGCTGCGCCACCTCATCCGGGGCCAGAAGCTGCCCATCTTCTCCGGCTCCGGCATGAAGCACAACGAGCTGGCCGCCCAGATCGTGCGGCAGGCCAAGGTGCCCAACCAGGACGGGGAGTTCGCCATTGTCTTCGCCGCCATGGGCGTCAAGAACGACACCGCCGAGTTCTTCCGCCGCTCCTTCGAGGAGGCCGGCGCCCTGAGCCGGGTGGTCATGTTCCTCAACCTGGCCTCCGACCCCATCATCGAGCGCATCCTCACCCCCCGCTGCGCCCTGACGGCGGCGGAGTTCCTGGCCTTTGAGCACGGCTACCACGTGCTGGTGGTGCTCACCGACATGACCTCCTACTGCGAGGCCCTGCGCGAGTTCTCGTCCTCCAAGGGGGAGATCCCTCCCGCAAGGGCTTCCCCGCCTACCTCTACTCGGATCTGGCCTCCCTCTACGAGCGGGCGGGCATGATCCACGGCCGTACCGGCTCGGTGACCCAGGTGCCGGTGCTCACCATGCCCAACGACGACATCACCCACCCCATCCCCGATCTCACCGGCTACATCACCGAGGGACAGATCGTGCTGGATCGGGAGCTGGATCAGAAGGGCATCTATCCCCCATCGCCATTCTCCTCCCTGTCCCGCCTGATGAAGGACGGCGTGGGCAAGGGCTTCACCCGGAGGATCACTACGACGTATCCAACCAGCTCTTTGCCTCCTACTCCAAGGTGCAGGACGCCCGCAGCCTGGCCAGCGTCATCGGCGAGGACGAGCTGAGCGAGCTGGACAAGCAGTATCTGGCCTTCGGCGCCTTCGAGCGCAAGTTTGTCCACCAGAGCCTGGTGGAAAACCGCACCATTGCGGAGACGCTGGACCTGGGGTGGAAGCTGCTGACCATGCTGCCCAGGAGCGAGCTGGACCGGGTGGACGCCAAGACCATCGAGGCCCACTATGTGGAGGGGGCGTGGAAGGAACTCTTTGAGCGGAAGCAGTCGTAGCCCAGAAAGGAGCTGAACCGCCATGGCCAACCTGCTGCCCACCAAGGGCAACCTGATCGCCGCCAAGCGCTCCCGGATGCTGGCCCGGACGGGCTACGAGCTGATGGACCGCAAGCGCAACATCCTCATCCGGGAGCTTATGGGCATGATGGACACCGCCAAGGAGTTGCAGGGACAGATCGACGCCGTCTTTACCGAGGCGTACACCGCCCTCCAGGCGGCCAACATCCGCCTGGGCATCTGCGACCGCATCGCGGAGGCGGTGGATGTGGACGACTCCCTGGCTCTGCGCTACCGCTCCGTTATGGGGGTGGAGCTGCCCCGCATCCCCGGCCAGTCCCCCCCGCCCCGGCCGGAGTACGGCATGGGGATACCTGCTCCGAACTGGATGAGTGCTACCTCAAGTTCTACAGGGTCAAGGAGCTGACCCGCCGGCTGGCGGAGGTGGAGACCTCTATCTACCGCCTGGCCGACGCCATCAAAAAGACCCAGAAGCGGGCCAACGCTTTACAGAACATTGTCATCCCCGGCCTGGACGGCACCATCCGCTTCATCACCGACGCCCTGGAGGAGAAGGAGCGGGAGGAGTTTGCCCGTTTGAAGGTCATCAAGCGGGTGACCACAAAACAGAAGTGAGGCGGAATTCCGCCTCACTTTGTTTCAGTATGTGCGCACACAGACCTCCCGGATTTTGGCCTGGAGGCTCTTCAAGTCCTCAAAGCTCTCCGGCCGCTTGCGGGGATCCCGCAGCAGGGCGGAGGGGTGGTACATGGCCATCATCCACACCCCGGCCTTTTCGAGCCACTGGCCATGCTCACGGGTAATTTTGAAGTCCTCCTTTATGAGCTTCATGGCGGCGATGCGCCCCAGGCAGACGATGATCTTCGGCTTGAGCAGGGCCACCTGGTTGCGCAGATAGCCGATGCAGGCCTCCTGCTCGATGTTCAGGGGGTCCCGGTTCTGGGGCTGGCGGCACTTAACCATGTTGCCGATGAACACCTTCTCCCGCTTCAGGTCGATCATGGCCAGCATATCGTCCAGCAGTTGGCCCGCCCGGCCCACAAAGGGCCGGCCGGTGCGGTCCTCCTGCTCGCCGGGGCCCTCCCCGATGAACATGACCTCCGCGTCCCTGGCTCCCTCGCCGAACACCACGTTGGTCCGGGTCTCCGCCAGGCCGCACTTCTGACAGTGGATGCACTCCTCATAGAGGGCGTCCCAATCCTTCATAGTCTCTCACCTCAGTGTGTGGTTTTCGACATTGTACCACACCCGCGCCCCCGGTGCAAAAATTTTGTGCTTGACTTTTGCCTTCAAACTGCGTATACTACGCTCAACAAAGGCAGAGAGAACGACCGCCCCGTGAGGGCCGACAGAGAATCCGGGTCACCGACTGAGAGCCCGGTCCGGCAGGATGGGATGGCGCAACACGTTTGAGCCGGCGTCCCGAGCCCTGGCCTCAGGGGTAGGCGCGCCCGTCCCACCCGCGTTAAGGGTTCCGAGTGGCGTCCGTTGCACACGACGGCGCAATTTTGGGTGGTACCGCGGAGTTTATTCCGTCCCGAAGCTGGAAAACCGGCTTCGGGATTTTTATTCTTTTGCAGAAAGGTGTGATTGGCATGGAAGTTCTGGCAACGAAATTTGACGCGGCGGTGGTGGGCCGGAATAACCGGGCCGTCACCCTGCACGGGATGGTGCACGCCCTGCGGGATCTGGGCGGGGTCACCTTCCTCACCCTGCGCACCCGGGAGGGGCTGGTCCAGTGCGTCTGTCACCGGCGTCCCGAGGGTGCGCGAGGAGTGCGCCGTCTCTGTCTCCGGCGTGCTCCGGCCCGAGCCCCGGGCGCCCGGCGGGGCGGAGCTGGCGGAGGCCCGGTTCACGGTGCTCCCCCGGCCCGCCGCGCCCCGCCGGTGCCCCTGTCCAAAAGAGTTCCGTCAGCCTGGACACGGAGCTCTCCCTCCGCCCGGTGACCCTCCGCGCCCCCCGCGCCCGGGCGGTGTTCCGCATCCAGGCGGCCGTCTGCCGGGCCTTCCGGGTGTTTCTCCAGGAGGAGGGCTTTACCGAGATCCACACCCCAGCTGGGCCGGGCCGGGGCCGGAGGCTCCAGCCAGTTCCGGCTGGACTATTTCGGCCGGAAAGCTGTGCTGGCCCAGTCCCCCCAGCTCTACAAGCAGGCCATGGTGGGGGTGTTTGAGCGGGTGTATGAGATCGGCCCGGTGTTCCGGGCGGAGAAGCACGCCACCCAGCGGCACCTGAACGAATATACCTCCCTGGATCTGGAGATGGGCTTTCTCCACTCCTTTACCGACCTGATGGCGCTGGAGCAGGGCTTCTGCGCCGCCTTGGCCCTGCTCCGGCAGGAATACGCCGGAGAGCTGGCCCTGCTGGGTGCGGAGCTGCCCGATGCGGAGCACATACCCGCCGTCCGCTTTGACGAGGCCAAGCGCCTGGCGGCGGAGGCCTACGGCTATGCCATCCGGGAGCCCTACGATCTGGAGCCGGAGGAGGAGCAGCACATCGGCCGGTACGCCAAGGAGGTGTGGGGCAGCGACTTCGTGTTCGTCACCCACTACCCCGGCAGGAAGCGTCCCTTCTACACCATGGACGATCCGGAAGACCCCCGGTACACCCTCTCCTTCGATCTGCTCTTCCGGGGGATGGAGATCACCACCGGCGGCCAGCGTATCCACAATTACGGCCAGCAGGTGGAAAAGTTAAAGGCGCGGGGCATGGAGCCGGAGGATTTTTCGGGCTACCTGCTGTTCCACAAGCACGGCGCGCCGCCCCACGGCGGCCTGGGCATCGGCCTGGAGCGGCTGACCATGCAGCTCTGCGGCCTGGACAACATCCGCCGGGCCAGCCTGTTTCCCCGGGACCGGACCAGGCTTGAGCCATAAGGAGCGGGGGCGGGCGCGGTTCGCCCCCCAGACAGCGAAGAAAAGGAGGAATCCTTCCCATGAATATTACCGAAGCGCGGATCGACCATCTGTCCGATCTGGCCCGCCTCTCCCTCCCCGGCGGGGAGAAGGAGGAGATCGCCCGGGAGCTGGAGCGGATTCTGGACTACATGGCGGTGCTGGACGGCCTGGACACCGCCGGCGCGGAGCCGCTGAGCCACGTTTTCCCGCTGAAAACGTCCTGCGCCCCGATGAAACCGCCCCCTCCGCCGACCGGGCGTCCCTGCTGGCCGGGGCCCCGGCCGCCGACGGGGAGAGCTTTCTCGTCCCCAAGGCCGTGGAGTGAGGTGGAATATGGAGCTGTATGAACTGACTGCCCTTGAGCTGGCCGGGCAGCTCCGGGCCGGAGCCGTCACCCAGGCCGAGGCCATTGCCGCCGCCGCCGGGCGGATTGCCGCCTGCCAGCCGGGCAACAACGCCTTTATCACCGTGGCGGATTCGCCCGCCCCCGCACCCACACTGTCCGCCTCCCCTGGCCGGGGTGCCCATGGCCTACAAGGACAACCTCTGCACCAGGGGAATGCGCACCACCTGCGCCTCCAAAATTCTGGGGGACTTCACCCCTGCTACGACGCCACCGCCGTGGAGCGCCTGACCGCCGCCGGGGCGGTGTCCATGGGCAAGCTGAACCTGGACGAGTTCGCCATGGGCTCCACCTGTGAGACCTCCTATTACGGCCCGGCGAAAAACCCCTGGGATCTCACCCGCTCCCCCGGCGGCTCCTCCGGCGGGGCGGCCGCCGCGGTAGCGGTCGGGGAGGTGTGGTACGCCATCGGCTCGGACACCGGAGGCTCCATCCGCCAGCCCGCCGCCCACTGCGGCGTCACCGGCATGAAGCCCACCTACGGCTCCGTGTCCCGGTACGGCCTGGTCGCCTACGCCTCCTCCCTGGATCAGCTCGGCCCCATCGCCCGCTCCGCCGCCGACTGCGCGGCGGTGCTGGAGCTCCTCCGTGGGCGGGATCCCGGGACGCCACCAGTCTGGAGCTCCCCACCGGGGACTGCTCTGCGCCCTCACCGGCGACGTGCGGGGCAGGCGCATCGGCCTGCCCGCCGAGTGCTTCGGCGGCTCGCTGGAGCCGGAGGTGGCCGCCGCCGTCCGGGCCGCCGCCGGGGTGCTCCGGGCGCGGGGGCGGTGGTGGAGGTGGTCCCTGCCCCTGCTGGACTACGCGGTGCCCGCCTACTACATCCTGGCCTGCGCCGAGGCCTCCTCCAACCTGGCCCGGTTCGACGGGGTGAAATTCGGCTGGCGGGCGGAGGGCTGCGGCAGTCTGGAGGAGCTGTACCGCAGAACCCGCACCGAGGGCTTCGGCCCGGAGGTGAAGAAGCGGATTCTTCTGGGCACCTTCGTCCTCTCCGCGGACTGCTACGACTCCTATTACAAAAGGCCCTCCAGGCCAGGGCCAGGCTGAAGGCCGCCTTTGACGCGGTCTTCCAGAGGTACGATCTGCTCCTCACCCCGGTGGCCCCCACCACCGCCCCCCGGCTGGGGGAGGGCCTGGCCGACCCGCTGAGCCTTTACCTGAGCGATATCTACACCGTCCCCGCCAACCTGGCGGGCCTGCCCGCCCTGTCCATGCCCTGCGGCTTCGACCGGGGCGGCCTGCCCATCGGCGCCCAGCTCATCGGCCCGGCCCTGGGGGATCTGGCGGTGCTGGACGCCGCCCACGCCTACCAGCAGGAGACCGACTGGCACCGCCGCCATCCGGCCGCGCCTGCAGCCGCCAAAGGAGGTGACGCGCTGTGAACTGGGAAACCGTAATCGGCCTGGAGACTCATGTGGAGCTGGCCACCAAAAGCAAAATCTTCTGCGCCTGCACCACCGCGTTCGGCGGCGCGCCCAACACCCACTGCTGCCCGGTGTGCACCGGCATGCCGGGGGCGCTGCCCGTGCTCAACGGGAAGGTGGTGGAGTACGCCGTCCGGGCCGCCCTGGCCCTGGGCTGCACCGTCACCCGGTACAGCCGGTTCGACCGGAAAACTACTTCTACCCCGATCTGCCCAAGGCCTACCAGATCTCCCAGCTCTATCTGCCCATCGGCCGGGACGGGACGGTTGAGGGGGGGGCCGCACCGTGGGCATTCACGAGCTGCACATGGAGGAGGACGCGGGCAAGCTGATCCACGACCCCTGGACGGAGCAGACCAAAATCGACTACAACCGCTGCGGCGTGCCTCTCATCGAGATTGTCACCGAGCCCGACTTCCGCACGGCGGAGGAGGTGGTCGCCTACCTGGAGTGGCTGCGGGAGACCCTGCAATACCTGGGCGTCTCCGACTGCAAGATGCAGGAGGGCTCCCTCCGGTGCGACGTGAACCTGTCGGTGCGCCCGGCGGGCTCGGACACGCTGGGCACCCGCACCGAGCTGAAAACCTCAGCTCCTTCAGGCCATCCGCCGGGCCATCTACTATGAGGCCCGGCGGCAGATCGAACGGCTGGAGGCGGGCGGCCGGGTGGTGCAGGAGACCCGGCGCTGGGACGAGAACAAGGACGCCTCCTATCCCATGCGCTCCAAGGAGGACGCCCAGGACTACCGCTACTTCCCCGAGCCGGATCTTCCGCCCCTGGAGCTGAGCGAGGCCTACATCCAGGCGCTGCGGGCCAGCCAGCCGGAGCTGGCTACGGCCAAGCGGGCCCGCTATCAGGCCGCCTGGGGCCTGGGCCCCTACGACGCGGAGATGCTCACCTCCCAGAAGGCCCTGGCCCGCTTTTTCGAGGAGACGGTGGCCCTGGGGGCGGAGCCCAAGCAGGCGGCCAACTGGCTCATGGGGCCGGTACTGGCCCAGCTCTCCGCCCACGGCCTGGAGGCCAGGGACATGGCCCTGACGCCCCCACCCTGGCCCGGCTGATCCAGTTGGTGAAGGAGGGGCAGCTCAACCGCAACACCGCCGTCAAAGTGTGCGAGGCGGTCTTCGAGACCGACGGCGACGTGGACGCGTATGTGGCCGCCCACGGTCTGGCCCAGGTGTCCGACGCGGGCCTGGTGGCCCAGGTGGTGGAGCAAGTGCTCTCCGCCAATGAAAAATCGGTGGCCGACTACCGCTCCGGCAAGGAGAAGGCCTTCGGCTTCCTGGTGGGGCAGGTCATGCGCCAGCTCAGGGGCCAGGCGGCCCCGGCGGTGGTGCGTCAGGTGCTGCTGGAACAGTTGGCGGAGCAATAACAATGTGCGGGCCGGTCTTTGACCGGCCCGCACGGTGTTTGCCCCTTCCGCCGCGGCTTCACAAATCACTACGAAAGCCCGGTACAGCCGTCCAGCACCTGTCCGCCCTGGAGCATCTCCAGCTTCTCCAGCGCGGGGCTGCCCTCCAGCAGGAAGTGGAAGGTCTGGCGGGATAGACCCGCTGGGTCAGGCTCTGCCCGCCTCCGTAGGTGAGGCGGACGGTGAGGCTGTCCCCGCTCGCCGCCCACCGCGCCGAAGATCACGGTGCCGCCCCGGAGCCCAGCCGGGCGGCGGAGAGTTTGCCCGGCTCCGGCGCGGGGCACTCGTTGGCGGTCAGCTCATGCCAGCGGCCGTCCGTCCCGCTCCGCTCCAGACCGCTGGCCCGGAGGGTGGTGTGGGCCTCATCCCAGGAAAGAACCACATAGCCAGGCCCAGCGGGAAAGACGGCGTCCACGCTCCGGTTCGGCTGCTCCCGCTGGAAGTCCGCCTGGGGCCCGAGGACAGGGGCCGAAGCCCGCGCTGCCCACGCAGTTCTGGCCCGCCTCGCTCCCCATGAACTCCGCCAGCCGCCGGGCGGGGGCGTCCTCCGGCTCGCCGGCCCGGAGCACCAGGTAGTTGTACCCCGCCAGGGGGTAGCTTCCGTCGGCGATGGTCTCATCCGAGGGGAGCACCCCATCCACCGCCAGCAGCTTGAGCTCCCTCCGCCCGCGTCGCCCAGGAGCCAATAGCTATTTACATAATAATAGTACACACTATAGCCCATGGCGTAAGCCAGGGGTCGGTGGTCATGGCCCCGGCCACATCGGTGAGGGCGGAGGACATGGCGTAGGAGGTGAGGACATTGTGCACGTCGGGGCTGAGGGAGAGCTTTCCGCCCTCCAGGAAATACTGCTCCATCAGGGCGTGGGAGCCGCTGTCAGTGTTGCGGCGGTAGGGCAGCAGCTCCGCGTCCGGGCCGCCTATCTGATTCCAATTCGTATATTTCCCGTACACATATATGTCCTGTATTTGCTTTTGGGTCAGCCCGGTGACAGAGTTCTCCGCGTTGGTGAAGAACACCATGGCGTCATAGGCGATGGGAATGTACTCCAGTTCCACCCCGCCGCCTCCGCCTGGGCCTTCAGCTCCTCCGAGGGCAGGGTGGCGGCGAAGAGGGCGTCCACCTCCCCGTTGATGAGCCGCTCGTAGGACTCATGGCTCTTGGAGTGGCTCTCCGGGAACTGCGGATGGTTGTCATAATTCCAGAAGAGCGCCCCGTACACCGCCCTGGTATAGGGGTAGGTGGAGGTGGAGCCGTCGACGACGGGCATGGTCTCGTCAAAGCCCCAGTCGATGGCCGTCTGGGTGGGGTACCAGGGCAGGCGGGTACGGGCGTCGTCCAGGAAGGTGATCGCCTCGCCCCGGGTAGCGGGCCTGTCCCACTCTGCCAGCTCCTCCACTCCGGGCTCCCCGTAGACCGGGTCGGTCTCTCCGGTGGACCGCTGGGTGAAGATGCCCAGGCCCTGTTTATCAAAGGCCAGATAGGACGCTAAAGCCCAGTCCGGAATCTCCCCGGCATCGACCAGAGTCAGCTCCGCCGCCGTTCCCCCCTCCGGTATGGTCAGCCAGCCCACCGCCTCCATGGCCCGGGCAGCCATGACGGTGAGCTCTCCCGGGTCACCAGCCGGTCGGGGTGGAAATAGGCGTCCTCCGCCGCCAGTCCGCCGGCCCGGGCGGCGGAGGCGGTATCATAATACCAGTCGCCGGGCTCCGCGTCGGCGTAGCCGGGGTCGCCGCCGGGCTCCAGGGACAGCAGGCGGCAGATCAGGGCGAAGGCCTCCGCCAGCGTCAGGGCGGCGCGGGGTTCAGATTGCCCGCGTGATCCCCTGGAGCACTCCCCGGAGATACAGCTCCTTTGCGCCGCCGGGGTCGTTGTAGTACTCGTGCCCCTTCCAGACCGTGATGCAGTCGGGGAAGCGGTGCTCCTCCCCTGAAAGACCTCCAGGGGCCGCTCCGCCTCCTCCGCTGGGACGGTGGCGAAGAGCCAGCCCTGCTGGTAGTCGCTGGTGAGGGGCACTGGCTCCCCGTGTCGGCGTACCGCACCGCGAGGAGGGTCTGCTCCGACCAATCCAGGGCCTCCCCGGGGGCAGGGCACCCGGAGGGTCACATAATCTCCGCCCGGCTCGCTCCGGCTCCACCCCTTCGCCTCCTCTGCCGCCCGGGCGGCGGGGCACAGCAGGGCCAGACAGAGGCCCAGCGCCAGTATTCGCTTCATGGTACACACTCCCTTCAACATTCGATTCCTATTTGTATTATAGCTCCCCTGGTTTTCCCGGACAAGTTACAGAGCAATAACAAATGGTAAAAAAAGCTGGTACAGCCGGGGGGTTGACAGGGGGCGGTCTTTCTGTTATCTTAATACCCGACAGATGAATGCCCTGTGGCTTCCCGTTTATCACCGGATAATGTGAAACGTGCCTGAACCGATTCCGTAGGTCTTAGAAGGAATCGGCCCAGGCACGTTTTTGCCGCTCTGGGACGTTTTAGGAGGGATCGGAGTGAAGCGGAGCTTTTCCAGTATGTGAGCCTGAATGTGCTGGGCGCGCTGGGCCTGTCCGGCTACATCCTGGCCGACACCCTGTTTGTGGCCCACCGGCTGGGCACCGACGGGCTGGCGGCCCTCAACCTGGCCATCTCGGTCTTCGGCCTCATCAACGGGCTGGGGCTGATGCTGGGCATTGGCGGGGCCACCCGGTACGCCATCTGCCGCACCCAGGGGACGGCGTGCGGGCCGACCGCGCCTCCCGCGCCCTGGCCTGCGGCGGGACGCTGGGCGGGCTACTGGCGCTGGCCGGTCTGCTGTGGGCCGTGCCGCTGGCCCGCCTGCTGGGGGCGGAGGGAACCATCCTGCCCATGTGCTCGGTCTATCTGCGCACGGTGCTCCTCTTTGCCCCTGCTTCCTGCTCAACCACATTCTCACCGCCTTCGTGCGCAACGACGGCAATCCCAAGCTGGCCATGGCCGCCATGCTGCTGGGCAGCCTGTCCAACATTGTGCTGGACTATGTGTTCCTCTACCCCATGGATATGGGCATCTTCGGCGCGGCCCTGGCCACCGGCATCGCCCCGGTAGTGGGCCTGTGCGTGTCCTCCCTGCACATCCTCACCCGCCGCAGCCGCTTCCGCCTGCGCCCCTTCCGCCCGCCCTCCGGCCGCTGGCGGATCTGGCCGGGCTGGGCAGCGCCGCCTTCTCAACGAGTGCTCCTCCGGCCTGGTGCTGGTGGTCTTCAACCTGCTGACCCTCCGCCTGGCGGGGACGCTGGGGGTGGCGGCCTACGGCATTGTGGCCAACCTGGCGCTGATGGCCTCTCTTCACCGGCGTCAATCAGGCGTCCAGCCCCTGGTCAGCCTGGCCCACGGCCGGGGGGACGCCGCCGGGTGCGCACCCTGTGCCGCATGGCCCTGGGGCTGGCCCTGTGCGCGGGGCTGTGCATGGCCGCGCTGGCCTTCTTCGCCGCCGGGCCGCTGGTGTCCCTCTTCAACCGGGACGGAGATCCGGCGCTCCAGCAGATGGCGGAGCAGGGCCTGCGGCTCTACTTTCTGGGCTTTCCCTTTGCCGGGCTGAACCTGATCACCGCCTCCTTCCTGGGGCGGCGGAGCACCCCGGCCGCTCCCTCCGGCTCTCCCTGCTCCGGGGCTTTGTGTCCATCGTGGCCGCCGCCCTGCTGCTGGCCGCCCTGCTGGCCCTCACCGGCGTATGGCTGGCCTTCCCCGCCGCCGAGGGGGCCGTTCTCCTCGTCAGCCTGCGCTTCAGCCGCTCCCTCCGGCGCGCCCGGCCAGAGCCCGCCCCTCAGGCCATCACCACCGCGCTCAGGTAACACGCGAACGCCCCGTACTCCGCCGGGGTCAGCGCCCGGGGCTGGAGAGCACCACCAGCTCATGGCCTGGGTACTCCGGCCGGTAGGGGATGGACGTGGGGATAGGGGTTGACGGCGAAGCCGCACCGCTGGTAGAAGCCCTGCCGCCGCCGGGCGATCTCGTCCACCGGCGGGTCGATCTCCAGTACCACGGTTTTCCCATCCCGGCCCAGCTCCTCCAGCGCCTTGGCGCCGTAGCGGCGGCCCCGCAGCTCCGGACGGACGCAGAAATGCTCCACATAGCGGAAGTCCTCCGCCTCCCAGTAGAGCAGCAGCCCCACGAATTCCGCCCCATCAAAAAGCTGGGTGAAATGGTACTCCGGGTGGGACAGGAAGGCCCGCTGCTCATCGGGCAGCCGCTGCTCGTGGCGGGGAAAGCTGGCCTCGTAGAGGGCCATCGCCCTTCCAAACGCCGGTTCCTCCGGCTGTGTCAGCCGTCTCCATTCCATAGCAGTCTCTCCTCTCTTTTAAAAATGCGCTCCCGTTTTGGGAGCGCATTTTATTCTGTTTACGCTCCCTCCAGGGCCTTTTCCAGGTCGGCCAGGATATCGTTCACATCCTCGATGCCCACGGAGAAACGCACCAGGTCGGGGCCACCCGGCGGCGGCCAGCTCGGCGTCGCTCATCTGGCGGTGGGTGGTACTGGCGGGGTGAAGCACGCAGGTCTTGGCGTCGGCCACATGGGTGGCAATGGAGGCCAGCTCCAGGCCTGCCATAAGCCGGGAGGCCGCTTCCCGGCCGCCCTTCACGCCGAAGGACACCACGCCGCAGGTGCCGTTCGGCAGGTACTTCCGGGCCCGCTCGTAGTAGGGTCGCCCTCCAATCCGGGGTAGCGCACCCAGCTCACCTTGGGGTGTCCCTTCAGGAACCGGGCCACGGCCAGGGCGTTTTCACAGTGCCTGGCCATGCGCAGGGCAGGGTCTCCAGCCCCACGTTGAGCAGGTAGGCGTTCATGGGGGCGGGATGGCGCCGAAGTCCCGCATGAGCTGGGCGGTGGCCTTGGTGATGTAGGCTCCCTCCAGTCCGAAGCGCTCGGTGTAGGTCACGCCGTGGTAGCTCTCGTCCGGGGTGGTGAGGCCGGGGAACTTGTCGGCGTGGGCTGTCCAGTCGAACCGGCCGGAGTCCACGATGGCCGCCCACCGCGTTGGCGTGGCCGTCCATGTACTTGGTAGTGGAATGGGTGACAATGTCGGCCCCCACTCGAAGGGGTGGCAGTTCACCGGGGTGGCGAAGGTGTTGTCCATGATGAGGGGCACGCCGTGGGCGTGGGCCGCCTTGGCAAACTTCTCGATATCCAGGACGGTGAGGGCAGGGTTGGCGATGGTCTCGCCAAAGACGGCCCTGGTCTCCGGCCGGAAGGCGGCCTCCAGCTCGGCCTCGGTGCAGTCGGGGTCGACGAAGGTGAAGTCGATGCCCATGCGCTTCATCGTGACGGCGAAGAGGTTATAGGTACCGCCGTAGATGGAGGAGGAGCACACCACATGTTCCCCGCAGGAGACAATGTTAAAGATGGCGTAAAAGGAAGCCGCCTGACCGGAGGAGGTCAGCATGGCCGCGGTTCCCCCCTCCAGGGCGCAGATCTTGGACGCCACCGTATCGTTGGTGGGGTTCTGGAGTCTGGTGTAGAAGTAGCCGCTCTCCTCCAGGTCGAAGAGGGCTCCCATCTGCTCGCCGGTGGCGTAGCGGAAGGTGGTGGACTGGACGATGGGGATGTTGCGGGGCTCACCATTCCCGGGGGTATACCCGGCGTGGAGGCACTGGGTGCCGATGCGCTGCTGACTCATGGGCAGGATCTTCCTTTCCTGTTTCAGGTTGAGTGTTATGCTACACCCCCGCCCGCCCCTTGTCAAGAGGCGGGCGGGGTGGGACTGGCTCCGGCTCCTCCGGCGGCACATCGGTGCCGTCGGTGAGCAGCAGTCCGTCGGGACCGAGCTGCTGGACGCGGCGGTAAGGGATCTCTCTCCCCTCCACCGTCACATAGACCGACTCCACCCCCTCCACCTGGCACAGCGTAAGGGTCAGGCAGGCGTCGGCCACGGTGAGATCCACCCCGGACAGGCCGCCGTACTGCTCGGAGAGGTCCAGGTGGAGGCGGCCCTCCTCCACCTCCCAGCTCAACAGGCGCACCCCCTCGGGAGGGGGAGGCGAGGCCCTGGGTCTCCGGCGGGGACAGCAGGGCGTCCACCAGGGCAGGGATGGGGTCGCCGCCGCTCCCCTCAAAGGGCTCACAGTCCAGCGGCAGGGGGGCAAAGCGGTCGGACAGGGCGGAGTAGTACACGCAGTAGCCGCCCTCCGGCTCCTCCGGGCGGGGGGCGCAGCCCCCGGCGGCCAGAGCCAGCAGACAGCCCAGCGCCGCGATGCGTCGTCTCATCGGCCCACCTCCTCTCCGTTCCACTGGGCAAAGCTGACCTCGAAGCAGGTGCCCTCCGGCTCCCGCCGCCGGGCAGTGACGGCTCCGCCGTGCTGGAGCACCGTGTCCCGCACGATGGACAGGCCCAGGCCGGTGCCGCCGGCGGCCCGGGAGCGGGCCTTGTCCACCCGGTAAAAGCGGTCGAAGATCTTGGGCAGATCCGCCTCCGGGATGCCCACGCCGGTATCCTCCACCCGGAGGACCACCCGCCCGCCGTCGGCAGTGAGGGTGACGAGCACCCGGCCGCCGGGCAGGTTGTACTTCACCGCGTTCTCCATCAGATTGAAGGCAATCTGGTAGAGGTCGTCCTCGGTGGCCAGCACCACGCAGCCCGGCTGGAGCTTCAGCTCCAGGCTCACCTCTACCGCCCGGGCCAGGGGGGAGAGCATGTGCTCTACCCGTTCCACCACCGCCCCCACATCCACGGGGACGTCCTCCGCCGCCGGGGCGGTGTCGAGCCGTGTGAGGGTAAGCAGCTTCTCGGTGATGCGGGTGAGCCGATCAGCCTCGTCCCCGATGTCGTTGAGGAACTCCCGTGCCGTCTCGCCGTCCATGTGGTCGGCCTGGAGCAGGAGTCGGTGAGCAGGCGGATGGAGGCCAGTGGGGTTTTGAGCTCATGGGAGGCGTCGGAGACGAAGCGCCGGCGCACCTCCTCGGTGGTCTGGAGGCGGCCGGTGAGCTCGTTGAACTCGTCGGCCAGGCGGCTGAGCTCGTCGCCGCCCCGGACGCTCACCCGGTGGCTGTACTCGCCCTCCCGTACCGTGTGGATGCCCCGCAGGAGCTGGGCGATACGCCGGGTGAGGGCCTTGGAGAAGACCACCCCCATCACCAGCGACACCATACAGATGACGATGGAGATAAAGCGCAGGTTGGTCTGGATCCCTGGAGCAGCGCGCCTGCTCGGCGTCGTACTCGTAGAGGTAGACCGCCCCTGGGTCATGGAGCGGTAGGTAATGGGCACCGCCGCCCGGCTTCGGAAGGCCCCGTCGCCGTACTCAGAGCGGAACACGTTGTTGCCCCGCAGGGCGGTGACCAGCTCCCAGAACAGGGCGTACCGCCCGGCGGTGTCGGCCCGCCCCACGCCGTCCTGGAAATCGCAGAGCACCAGGCCGTTTGGGTCGGTGACCACCACCGGGTCACTCCCAGGCTGCCCCGCAGCAGCTCCACCGTCCGGGTGGCACCCTCGGCCGTGGGCCTCCGGCCCGGTGGCCAGGGCGGAGGCCAGCACCGAGGCCTGGTTGAGCATGGAGGCCTGCTTGGACTGGTAGGCCAGTTTTTCCGACACCACCAGGGGGTAGGTGTTGAGCAGAATCAGCACCGCCGCCACAATCACAATATAGGTCAGGGCGAACTTGGTCTGGAGGGAGCGCCAGAAGGGCACGCGCCTGACCGCGCCGCTCCCCTTATCCATGCTTCAGATAGTAGCCCACGCCCCACTTGGTGAGGATGTACTCCGGGTTGGCGGGGTCCAGCTCCAGCTTCTCCCGCAGGCGGCGCACGTGCACGTCCACCGTGCGGTAATCGCCGGCGTACTCATAGCCCCACACCACGTTGAGTAGGTTCTCCCGGGAATACACCCGGCCCGGGTTGCGCAGCAGCAGCTCCATCAGGTCGAACTCCTTGGCGGTGAGATCCACGCTCTTGCCGTCCTTCCAGGCGGCCCGGGCGTCCACGTCCAGGGTGATGTGGCCCATGGACAGCCGGCCGCCGCCCCCCTGCTTCTGGGCCGCCATGCCCGCCCGGCGCAGCAGGGCCCGCACCCGGGCCTTCAGCTCCAGAATATTGAAGGGCTTGGTGATGTAGTCGTCCGCCCCGCACTCGAAGCCGATGATCTTGTCGGTGTCCTCGCTGCGGGCGGTGAGCATGATGATGGGCACATTGGAGAACTCCCGGATGCGCATACAGGCCTGGAGCCCGTCGATCTTGGGCATCATCAGATCCAGGATGATGAGATCGAATGAGCCGCTGCGGGCCAGCTCCACCGCCTCCTCCCCGTCATAGCCCGCCTCCACCTGGTAGCCCTCGCTCTCCAGGTTGAACTTGATGCCCTTGACCAGCACCTTCTCGTCGTCTACCACCAGTATTTTCATCGGTTCTCCTCCCCAGTCGTCACGTAGTCAATGAGGCCCTCCAGAATGCCCTCGCCGATGCCCGGCACCTCGGTCAGCTCCTCCGGGATGCGGAAGGGCCGTTGGCCTGGCGGTAGGCAATGATGTCCTCCGCCCGCTTCTCCCCGATGCCCGGCAGGGTCATCAGCTCGTCCACCCCGGCGGTGTTGAGGTTGATCTTCGCCCCGCCGGCAAGGGTATCCTCCTTGCTCTGGGCGGAGGGGAGGGCGTAGGCGCGGGCAGCGCCAGGGCGTCTCCTGGGTCAGGGTACGCTCGGTCTCCACCCGCACGGGCTGGGGCGCGGCCTGCCCCGAAAACCAGCCCGCCGCGAAGGCCGCAAAGACCGCCGCCAGCAGCAGGGCCACAAATTCCAGTCTGGAAATCTTCATCTTTTGTATCCCCCTCCCCGTTGCGTCCCGGTCCGGGGTTTGTTATAATAGCCATACCGTTATTATAACATAGTCAAATGGAGTTTCCTATGAAAAAATCACGACTGCTTTCCGTTTTACTCTGCCTCGCCCTGCTCTCGGGGCTGCTGGCCACCTTGCCTCCGCTGCGGACAGCGGCAGCGCCATTCTGGACGAGATGGACGTCAACGCCAAGGCCGCCGTTCTGGTGGACCCCGACACCGGCGAGATTCTCTACGAGAAGAACGCCCACGCGCACAACTACCCCGCCTCCATCACCAAGGTGATGACCTGCCTGCTCACCCTGGAGGCGGTGGACCGGGGAGAGCTGTCCCTGGAGCAGACCGTCACCGCCAGCTCCGCCCTTCACACCGGCATCGGGGAGGGCGCTTCCACGGCCGATATCAAAGAGGGGAACAGATCCGCATCATCGACCTGCTCTACGCCGCCCTGATCCCTCGGCCAACGAGGCGTGCAACGTCATGGCTGAGGCGGTAAGCGGCGATGTGGCCTCCTTCGTGGAGCTCATGAACACCCGGGCCGCCGAGCTGGGCATGGAGGACACCCACTTCTCCAACACCCACGGCTACCACGACGACGACCACCACCGCCCTACGACATCTACCTCATGTGCCGGGAGGCCATGAAGCACGAGACCTTCCGCACCATCGTGGGCTCCAAGAACTACACCATGCCCGCCACCAACCTGCACCCCGAGCCGCGCATCATCCGCTCCACCAACGCCCTGATCTCCAACTTCCGCGTGGCGGGCTACATCTACGAGTACGCAACCGGCATCAAGACCGGCTCCACCCCTGAGGCGGGCTACTGCCTGGCCGCCTCCGCCACCCGGGAGAACCGGAACCTGATCTCCGTGGTCATGGGCTGTGAGCGGGAGCCGGGCACCTCCGGCAGCGAGGGCTATATCTACTTTGACGAGACCATCCGCCTGTTTAAATGGGGTTTTGCCAACTTCTCCACCCAGACCATTCTGGACAACACCAAGCGGGACATCCCGGAGGTGGAGGTCACCCTGGGCAAGGACGCCGCCTCCGTCACCCTCATGCCCGACGGGAAGCTGACCGCCCTGCTGCCCAACGACGTGTCCGCCGAGAACTTTACGTATGACTACACCCTGGAAACCCGGGCGTGGAGGCCCCGGTGGAGCAGGGGCAGGTGCTGGGCACCATCACGGCCTATTTCAACGGCAAGTCCTACGGCACCCTGGATCTGGTGGCCACCTGCTCGGTGGAGCGGGACCCCTGGCTCTACCGGCTGGACCGGATTCAGAAGTTCTTTGACAACCTGCTGGTGCGCATCCTTCTGGTGGTCATCCTGGTAGTAATCGCCGCCCTCCTGCTGCGGGTGGTGCTCTTCCGCGGCCGGGGCCGGACGGGCCGCCGGGGCTACGCCTACAGCGGCCGGGGCCGCTACACCGGCAGCCGCCGGCGCAGAGGTTAAGGTACAAAACGTGGAGGGCGGTTGATACCGCCCTCCACGCAGCCTGTCGAAAAGACTTTTCGACAGGCTGCTAAACTTTTTGAACCTGCAAAACAGGTTCAAAAAGTTACTTGATCCAACGCGAACGGCCCAGGCCGGTCTCTCTTGGCCTGTGGCCAATTCACCTTCAGGGAACCCTGACGGTTCATCTCCGCACCAAGCGCCGCCGCAAGCGGCGGTTGTGCTCAAATCGCCCTGCGGGCAGCCTTTCACACTATCCTTCCCTCCGAATCCTTCGACAAGAGGTTTTATCGACAGTCTCTGGGGAGGGCGGTTAATATCGCCCTCCATGTTCCCTTATGTCTCCTCGCCCCGGAGCAGGCCCATGCTGTTCCGCGCCGCCTCGGCCAGACGGGCCAGGGCCTGGAACAGCATGAGGCGGTCGCGCCGTCCAGCGCCCGGAGGCGGCGCAGGCCAGCCGCCGCGGCCTGGAGCCCGCCCTCGGACAGCTCCGCCGTAGTCTGGGCCCCCGAGGCCCCCAGCACCTCGAACAGGAGGTCCACAAACTGCTCCCGCCGCTCCGGAGTCAGGGAGGCCACCCACTCCTTGAGGGTACGGCTGACAAAGCGGCTGGCGTCGGTGACCCGCTCCACCTCCACAAAGTCCGGCCCCAATATCTGCCAGGAAAAGGGGCTGTGCTGGAACAGGCCGGACTGATCGCTGCGCACCACGGTGTAGTCCTCCTCGTGGTCCAGAAGCATCCCCACCACCGAGGACTGGGGTACAAAGGTGTGTATCCGCCCCCGCACCGCCTCATAGCCCGCCTCATCCACGGCCCCGGCGCAGAAGCCGGGGCCGTCGTTGTAGACCGCCAGCAGGCGGTCGGGCGCCGGCAGGCCGCCGCCGCGTAGACCGCCAGATTCCCGCCTTTGGAGTGCCCGCCCAGACGCAGGGGGCCGCCCCACCGCCGCAGGGCGTCGGACAGGTACTCCGCCGCCGACCTCTGGGCGGGCACCGGCGTCTGGTAGCTCATGTTGAAGTCCTCTTTCCACCCCACCAGGGTGCTGTCCGTCCCCCGGTAGGAGACAAACCGGGCCCCGTCTCCGGTGTCGATGGTGAGGGCGGCGAACTGCTCCTCCGTCCCTGCGTCCAGGTGGCTCACCCAGTCCAGCAGCATCAGGCCGGAGAACCGGGGCGCCCGGGCCAGGGCCCCGAAGAGGCGGAGCACCTCCTCCCGAAACTCCCCCCGGCCCCGCTCCGGCCGCGGCGGCCAGACGCCGCCCGCCGCCTCCCACCGCTCCGCCGCAGCCCAGAGGGCGGTGCCCTCCCGGTCCACCAGATGGTCCAGCGGCGCGTAGGATAGGGTGCTCAGGAGCAGATTATCCACCGGGTTGAAGGGGGACTGGGCCAGGCTCAGCTCCCCCCGCCAGTCCAGATAGTCAAACAGTCCGCCCATCGGGCGCTCCCTCCCTCACAAAAGCTGTATCCCCAGCAGGGGATCAGATCAACCGCCTGGGCCGGGTTGATCTTCATGCCCCGCAGCTCTCCCAGGCTCTCCGATACGGTGATGCCCTCCAGCGCGCAGTCGGAAAAATCCACCCCCTTCAGCGGCGTGCGGAAAAAGTCCACCTCCTGGAACCCCGTCCGGTGTGGGCTCAGTCCGGCCACATCCGCCTCGGCCAGCACGGCCCGGCGAAGCTGGCGGAGCCAGCCTCATACTCCTCCACATACACCACGTAGCCGTAGTTATCGGTATAAATATCGACGCTGCTCTTCAGCGTGATATCGTAGGTGCGGTGATTCTTGTTATACTTGTAGGTTTCACCGTCGGCCACAAACTTGGTGTCTCCGGTTTTGGAGGTGACTTCCTGATCCTCGATCTTCTTCGCCATGGTCACGGTCTGGATGTCGCCGTCGGCCACGGTATAGAGCACCACGTCATCCTCATCAAAGGAGGCGTTGGTCTCAAACTTACCACCGTTGCCGGTCAGGCCGGCGATCTCGATGTAGGGCTCCTCGTCCTTTTTCACGCTGTCAGCGTCGACCACCTTGGAAACCTCACCCACATAGGTGTTGATAACCACGAGGGTCACGTTGTCATCGCTGTCCACAAAAGCCTCGACCAGAACGCCGTTGCCGCTGGCCTCCAGCTTGGTGTCGTCGCCCTTCTTCACGGTGAAGTCGGCGGCGGTCTTACCGTCCACAATCACGTCGGCCTTGGTGGTCTCGCCCAGGCCCAGGTCGGAGTAGATGGTCTTGGACTTGACTTCCTCGGTGTAGGAGGCATCGGCGGTGGAAGCATAGGTGCCGATCTCCTTGGAGCCGTTCTTCCACTGCTCGGAGGGACGGCCGAAGTCATCGCTGCCATTATTGTTCACAGACAGATCGGAGAATACTTCTCGCAGAACTGCTGCACCTCGTCACGGTCGGCGGAAACGGTGCGGTAGTCGTCGGTCTTGCTGTTGGCGACCTTCACAGGGGCGGAGGCGCCCACAACAACCTGAGTGCCGTCGGGAGTGTTGACAGTGGTGCCCTTGTTGGTGTAGTACACCATGTCGGCGGTCAGGGTCTGGAACGCCATCTGGGCGGCCTGCTCACGGGTCATGGCGTCGGCCAGCACGATGCCCTTGGGGCGATGCCCGCGTTCACCGCGTCGGCGGCCACGTTGATGGCCCAGTCGTTGCCCACATAGTTGGCAACCTTCGCGTCATAGCCCAGGGCCACCAGCATCATCTTCGCAACGGCCAGGCCGGTCAGCTCGCCCTCGGGGTCGAAGTTGCCGTTGCCGGTCCCTGCCAGGATGCCCTGCTGTACGCAGTAGCCGATGTAGCCCGCAGACCAGCGGTTGGCCGCCACGTCCTTGAAGGTGGTGGAGTTGGTGCTCAGCTTATTGGCGTCCTCCTCGCCCAACAGCATGACAGCCACGATCTTGGCGGCCTGCTCACGGGTCAGGATGCCGGTGGGGTTGAAGGCCCTTGTCGGTGCCCTCGAATACACCGATGGCGGTCATCACATCAACCGCCTCAGTGTTGGTGATTTCAGCAGAGTCGTTGAAATCACTGCTCACAGCGCTGGCGGAGACGACCATCATGCCCACAATCAGGGCCATGGCCATTACCAGGCTGAGAGTCCGCTTGAGGTTTCTCATTTGATTTCCTCCTTCTGAATTTTGAAGCCTAGGGGCGTATGCCCTTGCAAGCCATGAAAAGGAGGGATTCCCCACATGCAGTTCTAAATGGCACAAAGAGCGGCAAAAGTGGCGTTGGTAGACATCTGGTAGACACGCCGGGCATGCCAAGCGCAAAAAGAGCCCGGAACCGCAACGGTTCCGGGCTCTTTTTGGTAGACATTTGGTAGACATTTTCCTCTTACGCCGCCTGCTTGTCCTGCTCCATACGCACCAGCTTGATACAGGCGCCGATGACACCGAACAGGAACCAGTAGGTAAACATATTGCGGGGGTAATACCAGGTGTACTCCGCCACGCCAATGACCAGTATACCGCAGAAGGCGCCAATGGCGGCGGCCATCATCCGCTTCACCCGGGGTCCAGGGCGGCACAGAAGCCTTTTCACACCCGACTTCAGTTGGTAGAGCAGCAGAGACAGGTAGGCCAGCAGACCGAGTATACCCGTCTCTCCCCACATCTGGAGATAATTGTTGTGGGTATGAACCGGATAGGAGCCGTCGAAGTTGGTGGGATAGGTCTGGAAGACCTTCTTCATTACATCGGTGCCCAGGCCAACGCCCCTCGCCCAGTAGTCCTCCATCAGGTTCCTGGTAGTCTCATAGATACCGAAACGGTACTGAACCGAACTATCCTCTCCGGCGTTGAAGATGGTGAGGATGCGGTTGTAGATGGTCTCGGGCAGGAAGGGGATGGCGGCCAGACCCACCAGCAGGAAGACCGGCACCCAGCGCCAGTTCAGCAGGGCCAGGAAGACCAGCACTGCCCCGGCCAGGCCGATCCAACTGGCACGGCCGTAGGTTGCCCCGATGGCCACCAGCCCCACCCCCAGGGAGAGCAGGAAAGGAGCTTCCCCGCCAGCGGGAATTGAGGAAGAGAGCCAGGTTCAGGGGCAGGAGCATGGCCAACTGCTCGGCAAAGTTGTTGGGGTTGTCAAAGAAGGAGTAGACCCGGCCCGGCATGCCCTGATTGAGGTTCATATCCTGCTGGGAAGCCACGATATCCACGCCGATATAGCTCTGATAGCAGCCGTAGAGGGTGGCCACCGAGAGGCCCAGCACCGCCAGGGCCACCATGAGCTGGAGCTGCTCATACTTGCGCACCATGCTGACCACCAGCAGCACCAGCAAAAAGCCGGTCAGGTGGAAGGCGAAGAAGCGCAGGAGAGGCGGGTGGACAGGAGCCCGCCAAGGCGATACAGATAAAGGCCATATAGAACGTCATATAGGGCCCCAAGGTGTCCAGCTCCAGCCGGTGTTTGGGGCGCGAGGCGCTGCCCACCACAAAAAGTCCGGTGAGGGCTACCGCCCCCATCAGGCCGTAGACGTTGTTCCACATAGCGTGGGGAGTCATGAGCATGACCATCATGAACAGTCCCAGGAAGAGGAAGGAGGCCCCGCCCAGCGCCCCTATCAGGCGGCAGAACAGACTGGCGTCCCACACCCGTTTTCCCGCCCGGTAGACGGCCTTGAAAAGAGCGCAGGGGATGTTGATGATGGCGGTAAACAGGCGGCAAGCGATGCTGTGGGGCCACGCCCTGGGGATGCGGCCCTCCCGCCAGACGAAGGTACAGATGGCGCTGTTCTCCGCCTGCCGGAGAAACCATCCCTCCAGCCGGTCGCAGACCCGCCCCAGGGCACTGTTGGCGGCCGCGTTCTTCAAGCACAGCCACAGGGACAGGAAAAAGCGGACAAAGAGGCTGTTTTCAGTAATAGACATAAAAAATAATACTCCTAGCAATCAATCGTGGAGGGCTTTTTCATACACGCCGTAAGTGGCCCTGGCCATTTTGTGGATTTCAAACTTGTCCTCGATGGTCCTGCGCGCGTTCTCCCGGCACCGGGCTGCGAAAGCCGGGTCCTCCAGAAAGCACTTCATAGCCACGGCCATGGAGTCGGGGTTATCGTACTCCACCAGCATGCCGCACCCTGCCTCGTCGTTGACGATGTCGGAGTTGCCCCCCATGTCGGTGGCGATGACAGGCAGCCCGGCGGCCATGGCCTCGATGATGAGGAAGGACAGGGCCTCGTGCTGGGAGGAGTTGACGTACAGATCCGAACCCTTATATAGGTTCTTGATGTCCTTGCGGAAGCCGATGAACTTCACGCAGTCCTCCAGCCCCAGCTCCTGTACCTGGGCTTTGTAGGCTCCAGCAGGGCCGTCCCCGGCCAGCACCAGGGTGAAGGGCACGGCGCACAGCTCGGTCAGCCGCTTGACCGAGTCGATGAGGTACTTGTGCCCCTTGTCCCCGGCAAACCGGGAGGCGCACAGCATAACGAAGCGGCTGTCGTCCAGCCCCAGCTCGGCGCGGAGGGTGGACTGGCTGCGGTCTCCCGCCCAGGCGTCCAGATCCACGGCGTTGAAGATGACCTGATGCGGTCGGCGCTCCAGCCGTTGGCGACGAGCTGCTCCTTCCCCTTGTTGCACACGGCGATCATCTGATCCTGCCGCCGGTCCATGATGCGGTTGGAGAAGCGGGTCACGAAGTCGTTGGCCAGGACAAAATGGTTGGTATAGACCACGCGGATTTTTATTGTACTTCTTGGCCAGCAGGGCGGTGTAGTGCTCCCGCAGATAGTGGCAGTGAACCAGGTCGATGTCCCACTCGGCGCAGAGCTTCGCCAGTTCACGGGCGGCCTTTTGTCGAAGCGGCGGCGCATCTCCACCCGGCGGCAGGGCACGCCCATGGCCTCCAGCCGCTCCACCAGCAGCCCGCCCTCGTTGTAGGCAAAGAAGGGCTGTACCAGCCCATCGGCGGCGAGATACTTCACCAGGGTCTCCACGTACCGCTCGGTGCCCGCCTTGCCTGCAAAATTCAGCAGATAGAGTACCTTCAGCATGAAGAATACCCCCTTTATCCAAAGAGTAAGCGCGGAGCCATGCCCCGCGCCTTTCATTTTACCGGAAAACCCCCGGGAAATCAACCCGCTTTTCGCCCCCAGCCGCAGAAGATCAGACCCCCGCAGAGCAGATAAGGGATGGCGGACTCATGAAGGGCCACAAGGGCCCCGTGCACAGGCAACAGCAGCACGCCCAGAAGAAGCAGGGCCGCGTAGCCCGCCCCCGCCCAGAACAGGGCACGCCGGAGTGCCAGCCGCCGGGGGCGGAGCTCCCGCCAGATAGAGACCAGGGCGCACACCGCCATTCCCAGCAGCAGATTCAGGGCGGGCCAGAGCAGCAGCCAGCCCGCCGCAGAGTAGTCATATTTATCGTACATCGCCTCAAGCGCCGGGAGCGCCCAGAGCTGGTAGGCCAGCCACAGCGCCGCCCAGACGGCCCACAGCGCCCCGGCGGTAACCGTGCGCCTCCGCCGGTTTGCCGGGGCCGCCGCTCCCTCCGCCGGCCGGGGACCATAGAGCAGCTCGTCCACGCCGACCCCCAGAAGCTCCGCCGCGGAGAGGAGTATCTCCAGCTCGGGCAGGTTCCGGTTCCGCTCCCAGTTGCTCACCGCCTGCCGGGTCACGTGGAGCCGGGCGGCCAGCTCCTCCTGGGTCAGCCCCCTGCCGCCGCAGACACTTCAGATTGCGGGCGATGTCGTGCATACGCCTCCCCCCTCCCTCCATCGTAGCAGAGAACCTCCCGTTTGTCACGCAAGGCCCGCTTGCACGGGGAAAAACGGCGGCGGGCGGGCCTGCCAGAACGCGGCAAAAGCGGCGCGTCAGGGATGCCGCGCCCTACACAGGGCGGGAAGGCGGCGGGCATGACCGCTCCATGACAAAGTTGGTGAGGAGCACCCCCGGCGCTCCACCTGCTGCTCCTTCACCACATGCCAGCCCCGCCGCTCAAAGAAGGGCCGGGCGGTGATGGAGGCATGGGTGATGCGGGCGGCGGGAGGGCGCGCAGAGGGCGGAGGCCACCCCCCCTGCAAGGCCCTGTGGACATAGAGGCGGTCCAGGTAGCCGTCCGGCCCGAGATCGGCAAAGCCGACGATCACGCCTCCCTCCACCGCCACCCGGGTGTCGTGGGCGCGGAAGGAGGCGTCCCAGGCGGCCAGCTCCACCCGGCCATCCGCCCAAGCGTCGAGCTGCTCGGGGCTGTAGTCCCGGGCGTTGACGGCGTGAACCGTTTGATAAAACAGCTCCGCCAAGGCCGGGCAGTCGGAGCTGCGGTAGGGGCGAATGTGCATGCGTTACCTCCGTTTCCGCAGATGCCGCCCACGGTTCAGCAGGCGCTCCCCCTGGTCGAAGAGGCCCAACATGAAGCGCATGATGGAGTAGGCCAGCCCCAGGAACACCAGCAGCACCAGGAAGGCCTGCGTACCCAGGGGGCTGAGGCCGAAGCTGCCGCCGAAGCCGAGGATTGTCACCGCCGAGGAGCCCGCCATGGCCCCCACAGCACCCGCCGCTTCCAGTCAAAGGGCTTGCACACCTCATAGAGCACCATGATGCCGATGACGATGAGCAGGATCGCCGACATGGTGGACAGCTCCGCCTCGCTGAAGCCGAAGGTGAGGAAGAAAATCTCCACCCCCAGCACCACGAACAGGTCGGTCAGTCCGCCGGGCAGGGCGGCGCGGAACACGTTGGACAGGAACTTGCCCTTTACCAGACTGTGGTTGGGCTCCAGGGCCAGGAAGAAGGAGGGCACGCCGATGGTGACGGCGCTGAGCAGGGAGAGCTGGAGGGTGACCGGATAGGGAAGGTGGCGAACAGGAGATGAGGGCCAGCAGGAAGGAGAAGATATTCTTCACCAGATAGAGAGCGGCGGCCCGCTGGATGTTGTTGATGACCCGCCGCCCCTCGGCCACCACCTTGGGCATGGCGGAGAAGTCGGAGTTGAGGAGCACGAGCTGGGCGGCGTGGCAGGCGGCGTCGGAGCCGGAGGCCATGGCGATGCCGCAGTCGGCGTCCTTGAGGGCCAGCACGTCGTTGACACCGTCGCCGGTCATGGCCACGGTGTGGCCCTGCCGCTGGAGGGCGCGGACCAGCTTGCGCTTCTGGTTGGGGTGACCCGGCCGAAGACGGTGTACTCCCGCACCGCGCGGGCGATGTCCTCATCGGAGCGGAGGGTGGCGGCGTCCACGTACTTCTCCGCCCCTCGATGCCCGCCTGGCGGGCCACCTCGGAGACGGTGACGGGTTGTCACCGGAGATGACCTTCACGGCCACCCCTGCTCGGCGAAGTAGCGGAAGGTCTTGGGGCCGCCGGGCGGATGCGGTTGGACAGGGCTACCAGGGCCATGGGGACACCCGCCGGGGATCCAGCCCTTCTGGTCGGGCACCCCGCCGTACTCGGCCACCAGCAGCACCCGGTAGCCCTTCTCCGACCAGGGGTCCACCGCCTCCTTCAGATCGGCGTAGCGGTTCCCCATGATGAACTCCGCCACCACGAAGCGCCGCCATGGCCGGGGAACACCGCCGCGCTCCACTTGGTGGCGGAGGTGAAGGGATGGTCTGGGCGGCGTGCCACAGGGACTTGCCGTGGAATTTCTGGGCCATGGCCCGGGCGGTGTCGTTGTCCGCCTCCATGGACTGGTAAAGGCGTTGAGGGTCTCGGTGACCACGGTCTCGGCGTACTTCTCCTCGTCCAGGTACACCACCTCCCTACCTCCATGTGGGGCTCGGTGATGGTGCCCGTCTTGTCTACGCACAGAACGTCCACCCGGGCCAGGGTCTCGATGCAGTTCATATCCTGGGCCAGCACCTTGCCCTGGGCCAGGCGAATCATGCTCACCGCCAGGGCCACGCTGGTCAGCAGGTAGAGTCCCTCGGGGATCATGCCGATGAGGGCGGCCACCATGGACACCACCGCCTCCTGGGCGGTGCGCTCCAGGAAGACGAACTCCTTGACGAACAGGGCCACGCCGATGGGGATGAGCAGGATGCCGATGATGCGGATGAGCTTGTCCAGGGAGGACATCATCTCGCTCTTGCCCACGGTGACATCCTTCTTGGCCTCCAGGGTGAGGCGGGCGGCATAGGACTCCGCCCCCACCCGGTCTAGCCGAGCCCGGCAGCGCCCAGACACCACGAAGGCGCCGGAGAGCAGCTCGTCGCCGGGGGCCTTGGTGATGGCGTCGGCCTCGCCGGTGATGAGGGCCTCGTTGACCTGCACCTGGCCGGAGAGGACGGTAGCGTCGGCGGGGATCTGGTCGCCGGAGGCCAGCTCCGCCACGTCGTCCCGCACCAGTTGGGCGGCGGGCACGGAGATCAGGTTCCCCTCCCGCACCACGTTGGCCCGGGGGGCAGCCAGCAGGTTGAGCTTGTCCACGGTCTGCTTGGAGCGGAGCTGCTGAACGATGCCAATGCCGGTATTGGCCACGGCGATGAGCAGAAAGAGCATGTCGTCGAAGGAGCCCACCGCCACCAGCAGGGCCGCCAGCACCACAAAGATGAAGTTGAAGAAGGTAAAGACGTTTTCGCGCACGATCTGCCCCACCGTCTTGGTGGGGGAGTCCACCGGGTCGTTTGCCCAGCCGTTCTGCTGGCGCTCTTTTACCTGGTGCAGGGTGAGCCCCTGCTCCGGATCGGGGCTGAGCCGGGCCACCTCCCGCCGGGGCTGGGGGGCCGGGACCTGCGCGGCCGGCTGCTTTGTGTGCTTGCGTTTCATGCTTCCGCCTCTGATTTTCAAAATTCGGTCCGATACCTCTGTAGTATAGTGGATCGCGCCGGGTGGGACAAGTACGCCCCTCAAAATTTACCGTTTTTCACATCCGAAGCAGCCTGCTGGTCTACCCGGCCCTGTCCCCGCTATACATGGAGAGAAGGAGGCGGCCCTATGGAAACCAAACCGGACAAACAACAGACCGTCACCCGGCTGGCCCTGTGCGTGGTGGTTGCGGTGGCGCTCTACGCGGCGGCCGGGAAAGTCCCGCCCCTGGAGCCCTACCGTCCCTGGCTGGAGGAGCACAAGGTACAGGCCATCGCCATCACGGCGGCCATTCTGTTCGGGCTCTCCCTGCCCTTTTCCCGCCGGAGGAGGGCGGGGCAGAGCCAGCGGCCCCGGAAGAGGGCCCCTGCGCCGGTACGAAAGAACGGAGGACCTGCCGTAAGGGAGGTCCTCCGTTGACGTTGCGGCGCCGGAGCGGAGTTCAGCCCTGGAGCTCTACCGGAACAGCGGCAGCAGCGCCGCGCCAATGAGGCCCGCGTCGTTGCCCAGGGCCGCCCGTACCAGCCGGGTGCGGTGGAGGTTGTTGCGCGCGTAGTCCTCCCGGTTGAGGATGTAGCGCACCGGGGCCATCAGGGTCTCCCCCTGGGCGGAGGGCCGCCGCCGATGCAGATGACCTCCGGCTGGAAGATGTTGACCAGGCTGGCCACCCCGCAGCCCAGGTAGTCCACATACTGTCGATGACCTTGCCCGCGGCGGGATCGCCCTGGGCGGCGGCGTCAAAAGGAGTGCGGCCGTTGACCCCCTCCAGACTCCCCGCCAGCTCCCACAGCCTGGAGGTGCGGTCCTCCTCCATCGCCTGGCGGGTGCGCTTGATGAGGGCGGTGGCGGAGCAGTAGGCCTCGAAGCAGCCCCGGCGTCCGCAGGTGCACATCCGCCCGCCATGCTCAATGACAAAGTGGCCGATCTCCATGCCCGCGTAGTTGAAGCCGGTGTAGAGCTTCCCGTTGAGGATTGCGCCGCCCCTACGCCGGTGCCCAGGGTGACGGCCACCATGGACTGGCTGCCCTTGCCAGCGCCCGCGGCGTACTCCCCCAGGGCGGCGGCGTTGGCGTCGTTCTCCAGCAGGATCTCCTTGTCCAGCCGCGCCTTCATCAGGGCGGTGATGGGCACATTGGTGAAGTCCAGATTGGACCAGTATTTGATCACGCCGGTGTCCGGCTCAATGGCGCCGGGAGCGCCGATGCCCACCGAGGCCACCTCGTCCAGCGCCGTGCCGGCGGCCTCCGCCGCCCCGCGGGCGGCCGCGGCCATCTGGTCGGCCACCGCCTCCGCCCCTCTCGGGGTGGGCAGGCTCACCTTGCCCAGGATGGTCCCCTCGCTGTCCACCACAGCGGCGGCCACGTTGGTGCCGCCCAAATCAATTCCCAAATACTTCATAGCTTGCCCCTCCTGCGTGAAACGTATTCACATTATAATGCAGGACGGGCCGCCGCACAAGAGGGAAAACGGCGCTCAGGTGACAACTGTGCCCCGGGCGGTCTTAGGGAGCCGGGGGGACACCGCCACAGGCTGCCGGTTCCGGGTGCGCAGGTGCACCAGCAGCGTGACGCAGCCGCTGAGCAGCAGGAAGGAATAGAAGCTGATGCCCCGGGAGACCAGCACCGCCGGGGTCACCAGTCCGGCGCCGAAGAAGAGCTTCATGGCTGCCACAAAGCCGCCCTCGGAGGCGCCCACCGCCCCGGGCAGGGGCAGGGAGGCCACCGCCAGGGTGACCAGGGCCTGGGTGCCGATGATGTCCAGCGCCCCGCTGCCGGTCAGGCCGAAAGCGTGGTACACCACCAGCGGGACGGAAAACAGGGCGGTGAGCTGGCAGAATGTGAGGCCCAGCAGAGCAGGCACCAGGGCGGGGTTGCGCCTGACGCAGTCCGCCCCCCGGCGGTACTCCTCCATCTGCTTCTCCAGCTTCTCCCTGGCCTCCTCCGGGCGGCGGACCAGACGGACGCGCACCAGCAGGCTCAGTACGCCGCCAGTGAGCCTTCTGGCCGCATTGGGCAGGAACATGAGGCAGAGCATCCCCGCCGTCAGCGCGCCGTTGACCACCGCGCCGAACAGCAGGAGCAGGCCCAGCCCGCCCCCCAGGTTGGCCACCAGATCAAAGCGGAGCAGCGCCACCGCCAAGGCGTAGCCGATGACCACCACCTGATAACACACGGCGATGAGCATCATGTTGAGGGCCCCGTGGGCGGCGGGCACGCCGTCCCTGGACATGTAGTAGATCTGGGCGGGCTGTCCGCCGGTGGCCGACGGGGTGATGGAGCTGACATAAAAGCCCACGAAGGAGTAGCCCAGGCAGCGGCGGAGGGGCCCGGTGGCCCAGCCGTCCCAGGATCAGGTGGGAGCACGTGGCCTCACACCCCACGAAGGCCAGCATGAGAGCCAGCCCCAGCAGCAGCCAGCCGGGCCTGAGCTGGCCCAGGGTGTGGAGCAGCCGGGTGACGGGCTGGTCCCTGAACAGCAGCCAGCCAGTGAGGGCCATCAGCGCCGCGATCAGGCCGATCCCCACCAAAGATTTTTTCCGGTTCATCCGACGCGTACCCCCTTCTCGGCCTCCAGGCCCGCCAGCATGCGGTTGAGGCTCTCCTCCTCCAACTGTCCCTTCATGGCCCGCATGTTGCCCGCCATCCACTCCAGCGTCTCGTCGTCGTAGATCAGCGCGCGAATGGCGGACAGGCACTCCTCGGGCTCCTTGGCCGCCACGCGGCCAAGGCCCCGCTTCACCAGGAAGCGGGCGTTGTTCTTCTCCTGCTCCAGAAAGGGCTCCCACGCCAGGATGGGCAGCTCGGAGAAGATGGTCTCAAACAAGGTAATGCCGCCGGGCTTGGTGAGCACCAGATCCGCCCGGGCCATGTAGTCGTATACCCGGTCGGTGAAGCCCAGCGCCTCGATGTGGGCATACTTGCCCGCCAGGCGGTCGTAGAGCTTGCGGTTGTTGCCGGTGATGATGGTGGTGTGGACGCCGGGCAGGGCGTCCAGCGCCTCATAAAGCTGTCCCGCTTGGGCAGCAGGCCCAGCCCGCCCCCATGATGAGCAGGTTGCGCTCCCGGCCCGGGCGGCGGCGCACCGGCCGCTTGAACTCGCAGCGGACGGGGATGCCGGTGACGCAGATGATGTCCCGGTCTACCCCCTTGGCGGCCAGGCGGCTGCGGATGTCGTTGGAGCCCACCAGATAGCAGTCGGTGTATTTGTGAATCCACTCGGAATGGCTGGACAGGTCGGTGACGCAGGTGATGAGGGGCAGGGCGCTCCCCGTCTCCCCCTTCCAGCGGGACACCATCCGGGCGCAGAGGGGTGGGTGGCGATCACCGCGTCGGGCCGCCGGGCGGCGACAAGCTCCTCCAGTTTGTCCAGGAACAAAGTCTCAAACAGGGGGCGGGCGTCGGCGGGCAGATCCTGGGTCAGCTTGTAGTAGAGGTTGAACAGCCCGCTGCCCCGGGTCACCAGCAGGTTGAAGCACTTATACATGGCCTCGGAGGCGTTGGGCATGGCCTCCGCCACGAAGTCCAGCACCTCCACCTCCGCCCCGGGGAACGCCCGCAGCAGTTGCTGGCGCAGGGACTGGGAGGCCGACCAGTGGCCCATGCCGAATTTTCCGGTGAGAATCAGAATATTCACGGTGTTCCCTCCTTTCATATATCAGTATAAAGGAGGATTCTTTAGAAAACCTCGCTCGAATTCTTAAAAAGCCATTAAGAATTTCTAACAAAGAGCTCCAACGGGCCCTGAGGGGTTGGGCAGCAGGCCGCCGCCCGCCAGGTTTCGCCGGAAAAGGCGGAAAAGACCAGCCCATCCAGCTCTCCCGTCTCCCCCGGCCGGAGGAGAGGAACGGCGATGTCCCGGGGGGGCCGCCGCAGACCCTCCCCGGTGCATTTGACCCTGGCCTCCTTCAACGTCCAGAGGGTGTAAAACGCCCCCAGTCCCCGCCCTGCCGCTCCAGCCAGGCGGATTCCGCCTCCGAGCACACATACCGCGCCAGCCCGGGGCGGCGGGGGCGCAGCACCTCCACGTCCACCCCCAGGGGGGCCTCCCCCGCGCCGCAGAGGGCCAGGCCCCGCTGTGGCTCACATTGAAGTGCAGCTCCGGCTCCCCGGAAAGTAAGGCTTGCCGTCCGCCCCCGCGCCATCGCCGGGAGAACCCCCAGTCCGTACTCCGCCCGCAGAAGCTCCCCCAGCAGGGCATAGGCGTCCCCCTCCCCCAGCCAGAGCACCATGTCCACCGCCTCCTTTTTTCCTAGGATACCACAAAACGGGGCCATTTGGTAGGGGCGGAGCGATGTAGGCAGAAGGGGAATGGCCCCGCAGGGCAAGAGAAGCCGCCCTGGGGCGTCGCCCTCTACGGACTTCCAGGGGCGGCGAACGAGTGTGTGCCTGTGCCGGAAACGTAGGGGGGTGCCCACACCCGCCCGTATTCGACAAGGCCGCGCACACCACCCGGCGCGAAGGGGGGGTTTATCCCCGCCCGCAATCGGCGGAGCCGCGCACACCACCCGGCGCGAAGGGGCGGGCGGCCAAGGGCCGCCCCTACGGGCAGGCTTACCCTCCTCCGGCATTGTAGGGGCGGGGTTTATCCCCGCCCGCAATCGGCAGAGCCGCGCACACCACCCGGCGCGAAGGGGCGGGCGGCCACAAGGGCCGCCCCTACGGGCAGGCTTACCCTCCTCCGGCATTGTAGGGGCGGGGTTTATCCCCGCCCGCAATCGGCAGAGCCGCGCACACCACGCGGCGCGAAGGGGCGGGCGGCCACAAGGGCCGCCCCTACGGGAAGGCTTACCCTCCGGCATTGTAGGGGCGGGGTTTATCCCCGCCCGCTAGGCCGCTCAAAGGTACCCAGAAACAGCGGTACGCCCCGCTCCAAATCTACCACGGCGTAGCAGAAGGGCCGGTCGAGCACCAGCTCCCGGTAGTCTGTGGGCGCGGCCGCGTCCTCTACCTCCACCACGGTGGCCGCGGCAGCCTCGGTGCCCTTCTCGTTGACCTCGATGCGGGCCTTGTGGACGACAGAACTGACGTACAGCGGCCCGTCCGGCGCGGTGCCCAGGGCGGAAAAGTCGGCCCGGCCGGAATCGAAGGCGGTCTCCAGCCCCATGGCGGCCAGGGCGTCGGACAGCTCTCCGCCCCACTCCGCCTCGAACTTGGGCAGCCGGAGAAGCACCCGCTCCTCCTCCGCGGCCGCCAGCAGGGCGGGCAGGGTATCCCCGTCCAGCGTCTCCAGCCAGGCGTCCAGCTCCCCGTCGGGGAGCACGGCCAGGAAGCCCAGCCGCCCGTCGTCATAGGGGAGCACCACCCCGGCGGCCCCTCCGCGGCGAAGTATCGCTCGGCGCGCAGGCCGTTGGAGAGGAAATCCGTCTCGGCTTCGCTCCCGTCAGCGGCGGTGAAGTCCCCGGGGCGGGTGTCCAGCGGATCAAATTCGCTGGCCCAGGCGTTTTTCAGGTAGAGGGCGTTGACCAGCAGCAGGACGGTCTCGGGGCCGTCGTCTCGGCCAGCACCTCAGGGATCAGCCCGCGGGTGACCTCCCCACCCAGTTGTTCACCGCCCGGCGGGCCTCGTCGGTGTCCAGATCGGCCTGATAGAGCCGGGCCCCATAGAACGCCGTACACCGGGAGAGAAATAATTCGTTGGCCTCCAACCGCCCGTCCAGCCACAGGCTGTCGGCGATGGAGCACTCCGTGGAGCCCCCAGGGCGGCGTAATCAGCCAGCAGGGAGGCGGCATTGGCGTTGAGGGCCGCCACGTCCGCCCCCAGCAGAGCCTCGAACTCCGCCAGGGTGTCCTCCGCAGCTCCGTTGGCCGTCATGGACAGGGCCAGGGCCACAGACAGCGGGGAGAGCAGGGTGTTCTCCCCCGGTTCGCGGGCCGCCCGCAGCAGCTCCGCCCCCAGGCTGCCGATGGCGGCGTCCGCCGCCGGGTCGGCCTCCGGGGGCGCGGGGTCGCCCGCCTCGAACTGCCGGGACAGGTCGGTCACCCCCGCCGGGGCGGCGCACCCGGCCAGCAGGGCCGGCACAAGGCACAGGGCCAGCAGCTTTCGTTTCTTCATGGAACCCCCTCCTTTTATAATATGGTTTGCTTTTTAGACGGGTTCTGGGGTAAAATGTTCCGGGGTCTTAAACGCTTTTTAAAGATTTTCCCCCTCGCCCCTTAAGCTTCGTCTGCTATACTGACTTTACAATCTGAGGTGACTGTATGAATACCATCCTGATCTGCGACGACGACAAGGACATCGTCTCGGCCCTGGACATCTACCTGACCAGCGAGGGCTATGCCACCGTGAAGGCCTACGACGGGCTGGAGTGCCTGCGCCTGGCGGAGCGCGAGCCGGTGGATCTGATCCTGCTGGACGTGATGATGCCCGGCCTGGACGGCATCCGCACCACGGCCAAGCTGCGGGAGAGCTGCAACGTGCCCATCATCCTGCTCACCGCCAAGAGCGAGGACAGCGACAAAATCCTGGGGCTGAACATCGGGCGGACGACTACATCACCAAGCCCTTCAATCCCATCGAGGTCATCGCACGGGTCAAGAGCCAGCTCCGGCGCTACACCAGCCTGGGCGGCAAGCAGGGCGGCGGGGAGGCCAATCCCGCCCTGCTCACCAACGGCGGCATCGCGCTGGATGACGGGGCCAAATCGGTCACCGTGGACGGGGAGGGGGTCAGCCTCACCCCCATCGAGTACAACATCCTTCTCCTGCTGATGAAGAACCCCGGCCGGGTGTTCTCCACCAGCCAGATCTATGAGCTGGTGTGGAACGACCCCTCTCTCGGCTCGGAAAACACGGTGGCGGTCCACATCCGCCACCTGCGGGAGAAGCTGGAGATCGACCCGGCCAACCCCCGGTACATCAAGGTGGTCTGGGGGCTGGGGTACAAGATGGAAAAGGTCTAGGGGGCGCTCGCTCCGGCCGCACCCCGCCCATATTCCAGGAGGTAATGCCATGAAACGATTCCGAACCAGTCTGGCGGCCAAGACGGCCGCCGTCCTTCTGGCCCTGGCCGTGGGCGCCGGCGGCTTCTGGTCCACTGTCTTTATCCTCTACCAGTGGGATACCCTGTGGCTGGGCAGCGGGTATTACGACAGCAACGACTATTACTCCGACCTGTATAACCGCTCCAGCCAGGTTCGGGAGCTGGCCCGGCTGCTCCAGAACCAGGAGTGGAACGGCCCTGCCCTACCTGGACCAGCGGCGGCTGGACATGCTGGAGGAGGCCCTCTCCCCAGCGGACCAACTTCCGCTTTGCCATCCGACGCAACGACACCGGCACCCTCGTCTACTCCAACCTGGAGGGGGCGGCCTCCCTGGACGAGAGCGTTCACGCCGTGGAGCAGGAGGAGCTCTCCCTCACCCAGAACGGGGCCGCCCGCGAGCAGGATTATGTGGTCTGGAACGGGAAGGAGCAGTACTACCTCCTCTATATCGCCCTTCCCGACGCCGCTGGCACCAAGCAGCTCGTCACCCCGGAGGATGCCGGGCTCGCCGCCCAATACGGCTACACCTTTGACGGCTATGAGTGGGCATATGACGAGATGCGGGACAGCCGGGTGACCACCTCCGTGCTGGCCCTGGAATACGGCGCAACCGACCCGCTCACCGTCCAGGACGAGTTCTGGGACAGCTACCAGGACTACCAGCAGTACGCCAGCTACCTCCCCGCCCTGGCGGTGCTGGCCCTGGTGCTGGACATCGCAGGGATACTCCTGCTGGTGTTTCTGCTCCGGGCTGCCGGCTGGCGGAAGGAGGAGAGCCGCCCGAGGTGCAACTGGTTCGACCGCATCCCGCTGGATCTGCTGGCCTTCGGCGCGTTTTGGGCCATCGCCCTCCTGCTCAACGCGGGGGACGCGATCGCCTTCGGCCTCAACGTATCCCAACTGGCCACCGACCTGCTGGTCGGCATGTGTGTCATCACCGTAGCCATTCTGGGCTGTGTCCTGGCCTTCTGCCTTACCGTGGCCACCCGCATCAAGACCCGCACCCTGTGGAGCAATACCCTCATCTGTATGCTGTGCAAGCTGATCGCCCGGGGCTGCCGGGCGGCGGCCCGGAGCTGGCCCATGACGGGCCGGGTGGTGGTGCTCTTTCTGCTCTACCTGGCCGGCACCCTGTTCACCACGCTGACCATCTTCCTCATCCCCGTGTTTCAGGGCTTTGTGCTCTACTGCCTTTGCCGCTGGACCATCCAATGGAAGCGGGTGCGGGAGGGCACCGGCCGCATCGTGGGGCGACCCGGACTTCAAGATCGACACCCACAAAATGTACAGTGACCTGGCCCGGCACGCCGGGCAGCTCAACGATCTGGGCCGCCATCGGAAATGCCGTGGACGAGCGCATCCAGAGCGAGCGCTTCAAGGCCGAGCTGATCACCAACGTCTCCCACGATCTCAAGACCCCTCTGACCAGCATCATCAACTATGTGGATCTGCTGAAAAAGCAGGACATCGACAATCCCAAGGCCCAGGAATATATCGAGGTGCTGGACCGCAAGAGCCAGCGCCTCAAGAAGCTGACGGAGGATCTGGTGGAGGCGTCCAAGGCGTCCACCGGAAGTCTGTCGGTGCACCTGGACCGGCTGGGCATGGTGCAGCTCGTCCAGCAGGCCCTGGGGAGTTTGAGGAGAAATTTGCCCAGAGCCGCCTCACCGTGGTGCCCGCCTTCCCGGAGGAGGAGTGCTCCATCCTGGCCGACGGCCGCCACCTGTGGCGGGTCATCGACAACCTGCTCTCCAACTGCAACAAGTACGCCCTGGAGGGCACCCGCATCTATGTGGAGGTGTGCCGCTGGGAGGGCAAGGTGGTCCTGTCCATCAAGAATATCTCCCGCCAGCCCCTCAACATCCCCGCCGAGCGGCTCATGGAGCGGTTCGTCCGGGGAGGAGTCCCGCACCACCGAGGGCTCCGGCCTGGGCCTGTCCATTGCCCGCAGCCTTACCGAGCTCCAGGGCGGCACCTTCCGTCTGGACATCGACGGAGACCTCTTCAAGGCCGTGGTCTCCTTCCCGGAGGCCGCCGGGCCGGAGCTGCCCGCGAACGCATAGGAGGCGGGCGGGGATAAACCCCCCCTACAAAGTCCCCTATAAACTGGTAGGGCGGCCCTTGTGGCCGCCCGCCGTCCCCAATGCAAACAACGAGAGGCCAGCCCCGAAGGGCTGGCCTCTCGTTTGCTTCTGCAATTAGTCGGTCACGAAGGGCAGCAGCGCGATCTGACGGGCGCGCTTGATGGCCTCAGTGAGCTGACGCTGGTGCATGGCGCAGGTGCCGGTGGTGCGGCGGGGCAGGATCTTGCTCCGCTCAGACAGGAACCGGCGCAGCTTGACCGCGTCCTTGTAGTCGATGTGCTCCACCTTGTCCACACAGAAGGTGCAGACCTTGCGGCGCTTGCGGCCGCGGGGCGCTCTCTATCCATAGCCATAACAGGGAACCTCCTTTTTCACGGGCCTTCAGCCCGTCTTGTTTTATTGCTGCGCACCGACTGTCGTGCGCAAAATGTGTTAGAAGGGCAGCTCCCCGTCGTCGTCAGAGAGCTCGGCGAACTGATCGCCGCCGCCCATGGGGGCGGAGTAGCCGCCGCTGGGCGCGGCGGGCGAGAGGCGGCGCGTAGCCGCCGGCCGGAGCGCCGAACCCGCCGGAGGGCGCGGCATAGCCGCCCGCCTCCGCGTCCCGCTTGAGTCGCCGAAGTACACGTTGTCGGCGATCACCTCCGCGGTGCGGCGCTTGTTGCCGTCCCGGTCGGTCCAGTCCCGGAGCTGGAGCCGGCCCTCCACCACGGCCATGCGGCCCTTGGTGAAGAAACGGGAGACAAATTCGGCGGTCTGACGCCAGGCCACGATGTCGATGAAGTCCGTGGACTTCTCGCCGGTGGTCTTGTCCTTGAAGTCCCGGTCCACCGCCAGGGAGAAGGAGGCCACGGGGGTCCCCGTCTGGGTGTGGCGCAGCTCGGGATCACGGGTCAGACGGCCCATGAGAATAATCCGGTTCAGCATGTCTGCCGCTCCTTCTTACTTCTCGTCCTTGCAGACGATCAGGGAACGCATCACGCCGTCGGTGATCCGGAGGATACGATCCAGCTCACGGGGAACTCGGGCTTAGCGCTGAAGGTCATCAGCACGTAGTAGCCCTCGGTCAGGTCGTTGATGGGATAGGCCAGGTGGCGCTTGCCCCACTCCTCAACCTCAGCCAGGGTACCGTTCTGCTCCACCAGGGTCTTGAACTTGGCCACCATGGCAGCGGTGGCCTCCTCATCCAGGTTGGGATTGAGGATGAAGACCACCTCGTAGTTTCCGCTCAGTTTTGCCATTTTCTTTGCACCTCCTTATGGACGTATGGCCCCGCCCTTGTGCGGGGCAAGGATGGCCTGTTTTTGAAACAAGCTATATTATTATATAGGAATCAGCGAAAAAGTCAAGCCTTTCCAAAAAAATAATATTTTTTGGCTTCCGTGCAATAAACGGCCCCTCTGCTTCATTTTACTGTCAGAACGGGCGGGAAACCCCGCCGCAGATTTGACAGGATAAAGGAGTTTTGATGATGAAAAAGGGTTTTGGAAAAGGCTTTTGCAGTGGTATTCTGGTGGCTGCCTTGACGGTGGGCCTGGGTGTGTCGGCCATGGCGGCCAGCCGCACCATCACCGTGGATGACAACATCCGCATCACCCTCAACGGTGCGGTCTTCTCCCCCAAGGACGCCAAGGGCAGGGATGTCCCCCTGTTCTCTTATAACGGCACCACCTACGCCCCCGTCCGCGCCATCTGTGAGGCCGCCGGCCTGAAGGTGGACTTTGACTCCGCCAACTATACCGCCGTCCTCACCACCCCCGACCGCTATATCGACTCCACCCCCTCCGCCTCCAACTACATCTCCGTGGACAAGGCCAAGGAGATCGCCCTGAACCACGCCGGCGTGAAGGCCGCCGACGCCATCTTCGTGAAGGCCGGACTGGACTGGGACGACGGCCGCACCGAGTACGAGGTGGAATTCTACGCCGGGAACACGGAGTACGATTACAGCATCGACGCCACGACAGGCGCCATTCGCTCCTATGACCATGACTGGGATGATTTCTCCCTGTGGAATCCCGGAAACAACGCCGCCAACCCTTCCACCCCTGGCACCTCCACCAACAATCTGATCAGCGAGGCCAAGGCCAAGGAGATCGCTTTGGCAAAAGCCCTCCGGCGCCTCCGTGGTACGCTGCCACCTGGACTGGGACGACGGCCGCTATATCTATGAGATCAAGATGGTCTCGGGCACCATGGAGTATGAGTGCGACATCAACGCCGCCACCGGCGTCATCACCGACTGGGACGTGGACAGCATCTACGACTAATTCCTTTCGCAAACCGCTCCGTACCCGAAAGTACCGTCAGGCGCTGCCGCCTGACGGTACTTTTGCGTCTGCGTTAAAACAGCTCCGGATGCTCCAGAAGCCAGCGGTTGACCATGGCCATAAACCACTCCACGGCCGGATTGTCGCTGGGTTCCCGCCACGCCACCCCCAGCTCGATGGTCTGCCCATGCCCCTCCAGCGGGACAAAGGCCAGGCCGGTGGTATGCATGTACTCCCGAATCCGGAAAGGGAGAATGGCAATTGCCTGTCCGCACTCCACGGCAAAGATCACATCCTCCAGGGCGGGATACTCTGTGACCGACGCCGGGTGAAACCCAGTCCCCGGCAGATCTGGAGGAACTGCTTATACATATAGGCCCCGCCGGTGTGGGACAGGCAGGCAAAGGGCTCCGTGGCCAGCTTGGCGTAGTCGATCACGGCGTTGTCCAGGCAGGGGTGCTCCCGCGGGCAGACCAGGCAGTAGAAGTCGGCCCCCAGCTTGCGGCAGGCGTAGCCGTTCATCCCCTTCAAGTCGGAGAGCACCGAGAAGCTCACATCATAAGCCGCCGCGTCGATGCCCGCCTGGATGCCGGTGGCGTCCCGCCGGATGAGCTCCACGCGCACCTGCGGATACGCCTCCCGATAGGCGGCGATCAACCGGGGCAGAAAATGGCGGGAGGGGAATTGAGGTAGCCGATGCGCAGCTCCCAGCACCCGAGGACTCCAGCTGGCGCAGGCGGCCCAAGGCCCGCTCCTCCTGATCCAGGATGCGCTTGGCGTCCTCCAGGAAGAGCTCCCCGGCCCGGGTGAGCGACACGTTCCGCGTGGTACGCAGAAACAGGCGCGCGCCCACCTCCCGCTCCAGGGCGGAGATCTGATGGGTCACGGCGGGCTGCGTCACATAGAATTCCCGCGCCGTCTCGGTAAAGTTCCGGTAACGGGCCACCGACACGAAATAGCGAAGCTGCTCGGTGTTCATTGCGCTCCCTCTCTCTCTGCTCGTATTATAAATTGATAACGCTTTTTATCAATCCTGGAAAAACGTGAATTTCACTTTTTCGCCCGGAGTGATACAATTTGCCCGATTATAAAGAGGAGTGATGCGCGTGGCGTTTCAAGTAATGGGCGTGACCGCCGGACGCAAGGACAGCAACTGTGAAATCCTGCTGCTCTTCTGGCCTGCCGGGAGCAGGGGGCCGAGGTCCGCATGATCAACCTGAAGGATTACGAGCTCCTGGACTGCAACGGCTGCACCGCCTGCACCATGGGCATGTCCATGTGGAAGAACACCGGCTGTTCCCTGGCGGACAAGGACGACAAGCAGAAAATCATGGATGTGATGCTGGAGCAGGATGCGGTGATCTTCTCCGCCCCCACCTATGATCTGATGCCCTCCTCCCTGTTTTGAAGTTCATGCACCGCAACCTGGCCTATGAGTCGGCCTTCCTGACCAAGATCGGCGCCATCGCGCCCCGGGACCGGGTGGGCGCGCTCATCGCCGTGGGCGGCTCCACCCGCTCCTGGCAGTCCATGGCCCTGGAGTGCATGCAGGCCACCACCTTCACCAACAGCTTCAAGATTGTGGACATGTACATGGCCACTCAGGTTCCCGCCCCCGCCCAAGTGCTTCTCTACGAGGAGAAGGTGGCCCGGGCCGGGAGATGGGCCTGAACGTGATGAAGGCCCTCAACACGCCCCCGCCGAGCGCAAGTGGCTGGGCGATCCCGACTACGGCTGGTGTCCCAACTGCCACTCCAACGCCCTGTGCCTGGGCGAGCCCCAGTGGAAGGGGCTACAGTACCCCATCGAGTGCGTGGTGTGCGGCGCGGGCGGCACCCTGGAGCAGACCGAGGACGGGCGCTGGAAATTCGTCATCGCCGAGAATGGGCTGGAGCGTGACCGCACCACCGAGGAGGGCCGCGGGGTTCACTGCGACGAGATCGCCGAGACCCAGGGCGGCTTCTTCATGGATCCGGCCAAGCGCCATCTGGTGGCCGAGCGCCTGCCCAAGTACCAGAGCATCCAGTTCCCCGGCATCTAAGGAAGGAGTCTGATTGTCTTGAAATTCGAGCATCTGTTTCCCCCATGCAGGTGGGTAAGGTGACCTACCGCAACCGCATCGTCAGCGCCCCCATGGCCTTCGGCCTCATTGTTCAGAACCCGGACGCCCGGGACTTCACCTACCGCAAGCTGGAGAGCAGCGCCAGGGGCGGCAACGCCTGCGTCATCGTGGGCGAGACCGATGTGAACTTTGTGGACGCCGTGCGCATCCCCGGCTTCCGCCCCTTTGACTTTGCCAAGCCCGAGGAGGACATGGAGACCTTCCAGGCGGTGGGCGAGTACGCCCGCCGCATCAGCGCCACGGCGCGGTGGCGCTGGCCGAGCTGGTTCACTGCGGCAAGGAGAAGGTGCCCTTCGGCCCCAACGAGGAGGCCATCGGCCCCATCGAGACCACCAACCTGGCCGGCGTGAGGGTGCACCCCATGAACGAGGACGACATGGCCCGCATCGCCCGCGACTTCGCCGTCTCCGCCACCTACATGCAGAAGGCGGGCTTTGACGGCGTGCTCATCCACGGCGGCCACGGCTTCCTCTTCACCCAGTTCCTCTCCCCCCTGATGAACACCCGCACCGACAGCTACGGCGGCTCTCTGGAGAACCGCGCCCGCTTCCCCCTCCAGATTCTGAAGGCCGTCCGGGAGGCGGTGGGCCCCGACTTCCTGGTGGAGCTGCGCATCGACGGCACCGACCACCAGCCCGGCGGCATCACCCCCGAGGAGACCGGCGCATTCGTCGCCATGGCCGAGCCCTACATCACCTCCGTCCACGTGACCTGCGGTATCTATGAGGCGTCGGTCAAGTCGGGCACCGAGAGCTCCATGTTCCACCCCCACGGCCTGAACATCGACAACGCCGCCATCATCAAGAAGTACACCAAACTGCCCGTGGGCCGTGGGCGGCATCAACTCCCCGAGCTGTGCGAGCAGGCCATTGCCGAGGGCAAGATCGACTTTGCCATCCTGGGCCGCCAGATGCTGGCCGACCCCGAGTTTGCCAACAAGGCCAAGCGCGGCCATGAGGATCAGATCCGCCGCTGCCTGCGCTGCTACAAGTGCTTCCCCGGCTCCCCGAGGAGGGCTATGACGACCTGCCCTTCACCAGCGAGGAGCTGGCCCTCTACGTGGGCCACTGCACCATCAACCCCTGGCCCACCTGCCCTTCGATCCCGACACTCTGGCCCCCGCCTCCAAGCAGGAGACCGTGCTCATTGTGGGCGGCGGCGCAGCCGGCATGCAGGCCGCCATCACCGCCTGCGACCGGGGCCAGAAGGTCATCCTGGCCGAGCAGGGCCCCGCCTGGGCGGCCTGCTGCGGTTCACCGACGTGGACACCGACAAGCCCGATCTGATGAACTTCAAGAACCTGCTGGTGCGCGAGGTGGAGCGCCGTGACATCGACGTGCGGCTCAACACCGTGATCACGCCGGAGAACATCACCTCCTTCGGCGCCGACGGCGTCATCTTTGCTACCGGCTCCCTGCCCTCCTGTCCCCCGGTGCCCGGCATCGGGCACGCCCACAAGGCCATGGACATGTACGACGGCAATGTCAAGCCCGGCCACAAGATTGTTATGGTGGGCGGCGGCCTGGTGGGCTGCGAGGCCGGCCTCTTCCTCCAGAAGACCGGCCACGAGGTCACCGTGGTGGAGCTGCTGGGCCGGCTGGCCAACGAGTCCTTCGGCATGTACCGGGAGGCCCTGATCTGGGAGATGGAGAAATGCGGCATGGCCATGCTGCCCAAGACCCGCTGCCTGGAGATCACCCCCACCGGCGTGAAGGTGGAGAACGCCGGCGGCGTCCAGACCCTGGAGGCCGACACCGTCCTCTTTGCCCTGGGCATGAAGAGCGTGGACATCGCCCCCTGAAGGCCGCCGCCGAGGCCGCCGGACTCAAGACCTGGGTCATCGGCGACGCCATCCAGCCCGGCAAGGTGGATCAGGCCACCCGCAGCGCGTATCTGGCCGGCATCGAGGTGGGCCGCTGAGTCCCCCGCCCCGGAATAAATCAACCCCTCCGGCTAAGCCGGAGGGTTCTGCTGTCGGAAAAGCGGCAGAGCCACTTTTCGAGGGAGATGCGCGCAAGATGGACCTTGATTCCCGACGGAAAAGTCGGCTCATCTTGCGCGGAAGTGTTATTTCCGGGCGCATGTCCCCGGAAATGACTGATTTTCATGTTATTCCTGCGGCTGTGGCCGCAGGAATTCTGCGAGGCTTTCCTTCCTGGAAGGTTTTTCTGCGGCGCCCCAGGCAATGCCTGGGGCGCCGCGTTTTTTGTTCTTTGTCAGCGCTCCTGGCGCAGCGTCTCGGCCTTCTCCTTCAGGAAGCCCTTGAGCCACGCACCGGTGGCCGGGTGATCCAGGGCGAAGTCGATGGTGGCCTCCAGGAAGCCGCAGAGGTTGCCAGTGTCATACCGGCGGCCCTCAAAGTCCACGGCCACCATGCGGCTTCTCCGGCACAGCTCCGCAGGCCGTCGGTGAGCTGAATCTCCCCGCCGTAACCAGGCTTGACGTTCTCCAGAATATCGAAGATCTCCGGAGTCAGCACGTAGCGGCCCAGAATGGCGTAGTTGGAGAACCTCTGCTCAGGGGTGGGCTTCTCGTTCATGTCGGACACGTCGAAGATGCGCTCCTCCAGGGGGGCGACCTTGACGGAGGAGTAGCGGGAGATAGCCTCAGTAGCCACCTCCTGCACCCCCAGGGCGGACGCGCCGTACTTCTCGGCGGCCTCCACCAGTTGGAGAGTCACCGGCTTTTGGCCCGCATGATGTCGTCGCCCAGCAGCACGGCGAAGGGCTCGTCCCCACGAAGCGGCGGGCGCGGCCGATGGCGTGGCCCAGGCCCTTCGTCTCCTTCTGGCGCACGTAGAAGATGTTGGCCAGGTCGGCGGCCCGGCGCACCTCCACCAGCTCGGACTCCTTGCCCGACTGGAGCAGGCGGGTCTCCAGCTCGGGGTAGTAGTCGAAGAAATCGTCCATGGCGGACTTGGCCCGGTTGGTGACGATCAGAATGTCCTCAATTCCGGCGGCCACCGCCTCCTCGATGATGTACTGGATCACCGGCTTGTCCACCATGGGAAGCATCTCCTTGGGAACGGTCTTGGTGGCGGGGAGCATCCGGGTTCCCAGCCCTGCGGCGGGGATGACGGCCTTACGAACTTTCATAACAAAAAACCTCCAGCAGAGCGGGCGGAACGCCGCCCGCCGTTATTGCAGATGTGCGGTGGGAATCATGGGGCGGAAATACCGAACCCTGGGCAGGGCCTTCAGGAGAATCGTGCCCAGCACATAGCAGGCCACAGCCTCCCCTGCCACAAAGGTCCACAGGTTCAGTCCATACGCCGCCCAGAAAGCGCCGTTGATAGCCCCTGCCTCCGCCCAAGCCCACATGGGCGGCAGCAGCAGGGCGTTCACCACAATGGGGGGCAGGGCGGCCAGATACCAACGGGGCATCTTGATGGAGAGGAAAGCTGCGATGGCGGTGGCCAAGGTGCCCACAATCATGTCGATGGGACCATAGGGGAGAGAATATTGGTCAGCAGGCACCCCAGTGCCAGCCCGGCGCGGCGGCAGGGAACAGGAAGGGCAGCACGGTCAGCCCTCCCAAGCGGACCTGAACCGGTCCGAAGGTGAGCTGAAAGATGTTGCCGAAGTAGCACAGGACGAAGTAGACGGCGGCCACCATCGCGGCCAGGGTGAGCTGTTGGATGTTGGATTTGCGCATGTGTGATCATACCTCCATTTTAGTCTTTAGAGAACGGCGGTGAGTCCCACCGAACGAACGCGGCCGTGGCCGCGCTTGGACCGGGTTTGGAAACCAGTCGGGGGTATTTTAGCACGTTTCCCATCGGAAGTAAAGAAAAAGCGCCGGGACTCTCCCCGCCCCCTCCGCGGAAAAAGCAGCCCCGGAGCGCACGCGCCGGGGCGGTCTTTATTCCGTTATTCCGTAAAGGGCTTTTCCACCAGGGAGCCCCGGCTGTAGCGGGCCAGGATATCCCGGTCGTCCCCGTCGTAGAGGAACTGCTCCAGCTTCTCGAAGGGGGTGCGGGGCGGGACAGGCGGCCGTCCAGCTCATCCACATCCACCACCAGGGCGTCGAAATCGTACCCCGGCTCGAAGGAGCCCACCTTCCCGAAGAATTCCCCGGCCCCTTGGTGGCCAGGTAGAGGGCCTCCGGCAGGGAGAGTGGCCGCTCCTCCATGTGGTCCAGGGCCCGGAGCTTGGACAGCCCTACCGTGGCCACCACATGCCGGTTCATGGCGGCGGCGTGGCCGCCGGCCACATCGCTGGCCACGCAGCAGCGCAGCCCCTCCGACAGGCTGCGGCGCAGGGGCATGACGCCGCTGGACAGGTTAGTGTTGGACTGGGCGCAGTGGGCCAGGGTGACCCCCTCCTCCCGGAGAATAGCCTCCTCCCGCCCGGTGAGGTGGACGGCGTGGGCCATGATGGTGCACCCCCGGCGGAGCAGGCCGTAGTCCCGGTACACCTCGGTGTAGCTGGCGCACTCCGGATGGAGCTGGCCCACCCAGGCGATCTCGCTCCGGTTCTCCGACAGGTGGGACTGGACGGGCAGCCCGTACCGCTCCCCCAGCCGCCCCAGGCCGTCCATGAGCCGGGCGGTGGTGGAGGGGACGAAGCGGGGGTCAGGATATACCCCACGTGCTTCAGCTCCGCCCGGCTGCGGCAGATGAGCTCCTCCGTGTCCGCCAGGGAGGCGTCGGTGTCTTCCCGCAGGCTGTCCGGGGCATTGCGGTCCATGTTCACCTTGCCGATGAGGGCGGACAGCCCCGCCCGCTCGGTCAGCTCCATCAGCCGCCAGGCGGCCTCCTTGTGGATGGTGGCAAAGGCGGAAAAGCGCAGGGTGCCGTTGGCCCACATCCGGTTGAGGAACCGCTTCCACGCCGCCTCGGCAAAGTCCGCGTCGCCGTAGCGGGCCTCCACCGGGAAGGTGTAGGTCTCCAGCCAGGGCAGCAGCTCCTGGTCGTAGCCCACGCCCCGGTTCACCATCTGGGGGGCGTGGAGGTGGAGGTCGCAGAAGGCGGGGAGCACCAGCGCCCGGCCGAAGTCGGTCACCGGCTGCCCGGCGTACTCCTGGGGGAGCGCCCGGTAAAAGCCGGCGCACTTCTCCCCCTCTACCACCAGGTACTCCCCCTCCCGCACGGTCAGCTCGCCCAGCGCGGGAGTGTATAAAAAGTTGCCCTTGAAAATCATGGCAGACCCTCCGGTTTTCATATTCTTCCTTTATCCTATCATCCGCCCCTGTAGAAAGCAATCAGAAGTTTTCGCCCCGGCACAGAAAAGCCGCCGCACCCGTTGCGTGCGGCGGCCCAGCCTGTCGAAAAGACTTTCAACAGGCTGCTGGACTTTTGAAGCTCTAAAGGAGCTTCAAAAAGTCGTTTCATCAAACGTGAAAGGGAACCCTGACGGTTCCCTTTCACACTATCCTTCCCTCCGAAGCCTTTGGCAGGAGGGTTTATTGCTAGCCTCAGCCGCCGCACCCGTTGCGTGCGGCGGCCCATATCTTTATTCGGGTATTCAGGGTACCAGCTCTACGGTGTAGCCCAGCTCCTTCAGGCCGGACACAATGCCGCCCGGATCCACCATGTGGCCCGCGCCCACGGCCAGGAAGAACGTATTCTCCCCCTCGGTCTCCAGATACTCCGCCGCTGCGGCAATCATGCCGGGGTCCCGCTCGGTGAACAGCTTGGAGTTGAGCTCGTCATCGCTGTTGAGGATGGCCTCTTTGTCGTAGACCTCCGCCAGGGCATCGGGGTCCCGGTCCTTCCAGGCGTCGAACATGGCGGCAATCTGCTCCTGCTGGGCCTGGGCCAGCGCCTGGGCCGCCTCGTCGGCCGCCTCGCCGTTGAGCATCCCCTCGTACCCGGCTAGGCTGGCGTCCAGATAGGCCTCCTGGTACTCGGCGGACAGGCCGTCGAAGATGCCGCCCTGGAAGGCGTAGGTCTCCACGGAGTCGATGGTCTTGCCCGCGTTCACCGCGTAGGCGTTGATATACATATCAATGGCCATGGCGTTGGCCCCGGTGGTGTCGTCCTGGAGGCTCAGGACGCCGAAGGTGGAGGCCAGGGCCCAGGGCTTATATGCGTCAAAGCCGTTGGGCTCCATGCCCAGGCTCACCGCCGCCGCCTGTACCCGCGCGTACAGCTCCGGGCTGATGTGGTCGGCCAGGGTGGTGCCGTCGGAGTAGACCTGGAGCTGGGCCAGCAGGGCCATGCCCTCCTGGTCGTTGAGATCCAGCTCGAAGCTCACCACCTGGGAGGCGTCCAGGGCGTCCCGCACCGACTTATGCAGGGGATAGACGTTGCTGCGGTCCATGTGGATGGTGCCCAGCAGGTAGGTACAGGGTGTTGTCCCCGTTGACGGCCTTCCACAGCAGACCTCTGGAGCCGGCGTCGTTGGCGTCATAGAGGGCCAGGATCAGCCGCTCGGCCATGACCATAGCCTCCTGATAGGTGCAGGGCCGGTCTTCGTTCAGTCCGCCGGCCTGATCGCCCCTGACCACGCCCAGGCCGATGAGGAAGGCCGCGGCCCCTCCTCCACGCCGTCGATGTCGTAGGCGGCCGCCTCCTGGTACAGCGCGTTCATCACGCCGCCGCGGGTGGTGTCCACCACCAGGCCTTCGGTGTCCGCCGCCCGCTGGGGCAGCTCCAGCAGGGCCAGCTTGTCGGCCACGATGCCGGTCATGGCCGAGAGCTGCTCGTTGGTGATGGTGCTCTGAATGTACGTAGTGTAGTTGTCGTCCACCAGCCCCATGGCGTAGCTGTCCGCCAGCTCTCCCACCGCCCAGGCGTCGGGCATCTGAGGGGCCGGAGCGGTATCTTCCGCCGCCAGCGCGGGCGCGGCCAGCAGGGCCGCCGCCGTGACGCCGGCCAGCAGCCGGCGCATCCGATTGTGCTTCATGTCATGTGCTCCTCTCGTCGAATTGTAAAGCTTGCTTTCCACATGTACTGTACCACAGCCCGGCCCCGCCGTCAACCGCAATTTGCGGCAGTGGGTGTCTGCCTCTGCTATACACGCAGTTATACTAGTTTTACACTAGTAATATCTATGTTTTAGCATGTAATAATCTATCTGTCAAGATGATACCCTTACATAAGGGTGAGACGCAATGAAAAAAGAGGAGCACAACGCCCGGTTTCGGGATCACTATATCGCCATCGGCATCCGCATCTCCTACTTCCGAAAGCTGCGGGGCTGAGTCAGGAGCAGTTGGCCGAGCGCGCAGGAATCAGCCCCGGCTTTCTCCCAGGTGGAGGCCCCCGGCATGGCAGTGGGCATTTCCCTGAGCACCCTTTTCCTCATCGCGGAGGCGCTGGAGATTCCGCCCTACAAGCTGCTGCAATTTGACGATTGATCCGCTTCAAACCGCGCAGGCCGCCACATGGGGCGGCCTGTTTTCTATATCTGCCCTCTCCGCACGCTCAGGCTGGCGATGAACTGTTTCGCCGTTCGCGGCGCGGCCCGGGCTGCGCATCTCACCCCACGGGAGGTTCCCTCCCGTGAGGTTTCCATTCGGTTGAGGCGAAGTCAATTCGCCTCAACCAAGGTTTTGCCTCCGGCAAAACGCTTGTGCGCCGCGGGGCGGCGGGGCGCTTCCGCGTCCGTGGGAGATGCGGGACACCCGGTTACCGGCTCAGGCTGGCAATAAACTGTTTCGCCGTTCGCGGCGTCCGGCCCGGGCTGCGCATTCATCCCACGGAGGTTCCCTCCGCGGGGCCCTTCTTTCCATTCTGTTGAGGCAAAGTCAATTCGCCTCAACCAAGGTTTTGCCTCCGGCAAAACGCTTGTGCGCCGCGGGGCGGCGGGGCGCTTCCGCGCCCGTGGGAGATGCGAGACACGTAGTCACAGGCTCAGGCTGGCAATAAACTGTTTCGCCGTTCGCGGCGTCCGGCCCGGGCTGCGCATCTCATCCCACGGGAGGTTCCCTCCCGCGGGGGCCCCTTTTTTCCATTCTGTTGAGGCAAAGTCAATTCGCCTCAACCAAGGTTTGCCTCCGGCAAAACGCTTGTACGCCGCGGAGCGGCGGGGCGCTTCCGCGCCCGTGGAGATGCGGGACACCCGGTCACAGGCTCAGGCTGGCAATGAATTGTTTCGCCGTTCGCGGCGTCCGGCCCGGTTGCGCATCTCACCCCACGGGAGGTTCCCTCCGCGGGGGCCCTTTCCATTCTGTTGAGGCGAAGTTAATTCGCCTCAACCAAGGTTTTGCCTCCGGCAAAACGCTTGTACGCCGCGGGCGGCGGGGCGCTTCCGCGCCCGTGGGAGATGCGGGACACCCGGTCACAGGCTCAGGCTGGCAATAAACTGTTTTGCCGTTCGCGGCGTCCGGCCCGGGTTGCGCATCTCCCACTTGACCGCCTCGGCACGAAGACTATCCCGGTCCAAGGCAATCCCCGCCTGCTCCGCCATCCCTCCACCAGCTCCAGGAACTCCGCCTGATTCAGCGCCAAGTAGGGTATGCGCAGGCCGAAGCGGTCGGACAGGGAGGTCTTCTCCTGAATGGTCTCACTGGCGTCCACCTCGTCCCCCGCCCGGTCAGAGAAGGTCTGCCGCACCAGCCGCCGGCGGTTGGAGGTGGCATAGACTGCCACGTTGGCGGGCCGCCGCTCTAAGCCGCCCTCCAGGATGGTCTTGAGGGCGGAGTAGGTCTTGTCGTCCTGATCAAAGGCCAGATCATCGATGAACAGGATGAATTTCAGCCGCCGCCCGCCCAGGGTACGGATGAGCCGGGGCAGATCAGCCAGCCCTCCTTCTGCACCTCGATGAGGCGCAGGGCCTCAAAGCCGGGCAGGGTGAGCAGGTTCTTCACCGTGGCGGACTTGCCGGTGCCGCTGTCGCCATACAGGAGTACATTGTTCACCAGGTTGCCCTCCAGCATGGCCCTGGTATTGGCGATGACCCGGTTCCGCTGGAGCTCATAGCCCAGCATCTCGTCCGCGCCGGGACAGTCGGGTTGCTCCACCGGGCAGAGCGCCCCATCTTCCCACAGGAAAGCCCGGTGCCGGGCAAAGAGCCCCGCGCCGTTGGCCCGGTAGAACTCCGTCAGCTCCGCAAAGAAAACGGGCTGCTCCCCGCCACCGGGGCAGGTTGGCCAGCACCGGCCCATACTCCCGCGGCGCTTTCCCCTACCTCAGCGAGCACCTGGTCCCAGTCCAGCTCCGCCAGCAGGGTGAACGTCTCAATATCCGCCGGGCGGCCTCCAGGGCGGGGTCCTCCCCGCCCCGCTCCACCAGAGCGGCATAGGGGGATTCCCGGTCCCGGAGCCGGCCGTCCAGCCATTCCCCCAGGCTCCGGCTCCCCGCGCTCCGCAGGGCATAGAACAGCCGGGCGTAGTCCTCCACGGCCCCGCTGCCGTCCCCGGCGGACAGCTTATCCAGTACCCCAGCGCCAGGCGCATCACTGGCTCATCCACAACAGGCCGGTAGGCCGCTACCCCCCGCAGGGCGCAGCGCAGCATGTCGGTTGTCATTTCCCTCTCCTCTCGCGTTTGTTCTATCTGTGTCGGTTTTATTGTAAGCGCCTCCCCTCCGGCTGTCAATGTCCGCGTTTTCTTTCCAAATGAAACCACTGGCTGCGCCGCATAGGCAAAAGAAACCTGCGGATAATAAGGGCTGTAACTACAACCGCAGGAGGAGTTTATAGATGAAAGCGACTGGTATCGTGCGCCGTATCGACGATCTCGGGCGCGTGGTCATTCCCAAGGAAATCCGCAGAACCATGCGTATCCGCGAGGGCGACCCCTGGAGATCTATACCGACAAGGACGGCGGCGTCATCTTCAAAAAGTATTCCCTGATGGGCGGCCTGGGCGACTTCGCCGGCCAGATGTGCGAGACTCTGAACAAGACCACCGGCGAGATCGCCGTGATCACCGACCGGGATGCCTGCATCGCCGTGGCGGGCCTGGCCCGCCGGGAGCTGACGGACAAGCGGATCTCCTCTGAGCTGGAGCAGATTATGGAGGGCCGCCAGATTTATCAGTACCAGGCAGGCGACAAGGCGGTGCCTGTAAGCGACGACGGGAGCAAGTATCTCGTGGCCTGCGCCGCCCCCATTCTGTCCGAGGGCGACGTACTGGGCTGTGTGCTCTTTGTGGGCACGGAGGGCGAATTGGCCAGCAGTGAGACCGACTATAAGCTGGCCCAGACCATCGCCGGGTTCCTGGGCCGGCACATGGAATCCTGATTCCAATGATGATAGGGGGCATCCCTGTTCGGATGCCCCCTATCATTCCAAAAAGACCGCATACAGGAGGCCCTGCCGCTGGCAGGGGCCTCCTGTACGTATTCACCTAACCGCCCAGGGTCATGCCGCCGCCGGAGAGTCCGTCCTTCTCCAGCATGCGCTCCAGCACCTGCACGTCGGTGGCGATATCCATGGCGTCGTCCTGGAAGAGCTTGTCAAGCTGCTTCTCGAAGCCCTCCACCACCTTGTCCATCATGCCCTCGATGCGGGCCTTAGCCGAGCGTATATTCTCTCCCTCCACGCCCTGCTCCTCCATACGGGCGTAGGCCCGGAGGATTTTGACGGTCTTAGGTAGATAGTAGCTTAAAAGCTGCGCAGCTGGCCCGCCCGGTTGGGGCTCTGCTTCTGATAGGCAAAGATCTTGCCGGTGATCTCTCCGATGCGGTCGATCTTCTGGCTCATGACCGGATCGTCGATATCGTCGTTGAGTCGGCGGATTTCCCCCAGCACCGCGTCATCGTCGTTCATGTCCAGCACGTCCTCCTCCGGCTCCGGCTCGTCGGGCTCGGGGGCAGGGGGCGCCTCTTCCTGAAGGCCCTCGTCACTGAGGATCAGACGGCCGGTGGACATATCCAGATAGCCCGTCTCTAAAATACCGCTGTCCAGCATATCCTGGAGATCGTCACAGGCCTTGTGCACCGACACCGGCATGGCCTGGGCCAGGGTGGTGATGGAGATGCTCTCCCGCCTGCCGATGAGGGCCAGGTACTTGCGGAAGCGCTTGGCCTTCTTAGTGCGCTGGGTACCCGCCCAGATCATGGCCAGGCCGCCGCCGAAGAAGCCGATCACCGGGGACATCACCGCCAGGGCGGAGAGGAAGCCGCCGCTCATGGCCACCGCCGGGAATCCGGTGAGTGCGATGCCGAAGATCACGGTCAACACAATTCCCCATACGGTCAGGCCCTTGCCCCGGTCCAGGTTCACCGGCCTGCCCTGCCGGGGCTGCGGCCACATGCTGCCGCCCACCGGAGGCGTCTGCCGCTGGGCGCCGGGCATTCCCTGCGTGCCGGGGACAGGGCCTCCCTCCCGCTGGATATCATAAGGGTGGCGGGAGGCTCTGCGCCTGGAACCTCCGGTCAGCTTTCGGAGCAGCAGAATAAGGCCGATGGGCCAGACCGGGCTGACCAGCAATACGATGGTAATGATCCAGGAGAGCAGGTCCCCCGAATCCGGTCGATTTTCATTTCGATAGCTTGCCATGGGCACCGCCCTCCTGTTACTGCCGCGTGTTCTGTCTGTTATTCTATCACAGAAGTGTTAAAGTTTCGCTGGATAAGTTCTTTAAAAGATGAAAGATTAGATTGCGCCCCGCTGAAGCCTCTCTATCATACTGCGAAATCCGGGGCATGTAAAGCGCTTTCCGCCGGAAGTGCTATGTAACCGTTCTGTAATTGCTTTTCCCGGGACGAAGTCCTATAATAGTAGTCGTATTTTACATCCTCTGTGATGTTTTGGAGTTGATGAAGATGGAAAATCAGGATGGAAAGAGGGTCGCAAGGGGACCGGGCATGCCCCGGGGCGGAAAAATCGCCCTGGCCGTTGTCCTCGTTCTGGTCCTGGCACTGGCGGGTGGATATGTAGGGCTTTGCGCCTATGCGGGCAGCAGCTTTCCTGCCCAACACCTCCATTGCCGGGTGGACGTGAGCGGCCAATCCGGGAAGAGCCACCGCCGCCCTGGCGCCCTGCCCGGCCTGCTGGCGGACAGCCGGGCCGAATTCACCTGCGCGGGCCAAAGCTATGCGGTGAACGGTGACGATCCCTCTGTCTCCGTGGGCCGCCGCCGCAGTGGACGCCGCTCTGACCGACCAGGCCGGCAGCTTTTTCACCCGGGGCGGGCGGTATCTCGCCGCCGTGATGCATGGCAACCGCTACTCCGTCCCCGTGACACTGACCGGCACGCCGGACGCGGTAACCGGGCGGTGGAGGAGTGCTCCGACCCGGAGGCCCAGACCACCTGGGAGGTCACCGACACCGAGCTGGTGCTCCACAAGGGGGTCACCGGCCGCACCATTGACGTAGCCGCTCTCACCGATGCCCTGGCCGAGCGGCTGGGCCATCTGATTTCCGACGACATTCCGTCGGCTACGGCCCCATCGAGACCCAGGTGACCACCGCGCCCCCCGCCGCCCCGACTTTGACGCCATCCGGTCCGAGGTCGCCGCCGAACCTGCCGATGCCTACTTAGACAAGGAGACGCGTGAGATCGTCCCCTCGGTCACCGGAGTGGACTTCGACACGGCCCAGGCCCAGGCTGTGCTGGATGCGGCCGGGGAGGGAGAGACGGTGTCCGTCCCCTGCTCCTCACCGAACCGGAACTGACCACCGCCAAGCTGGAGGCCAATCTTTTCAAGGATGTGCTGGGCAGCGGCTCCACCACCTGCGCCGGCCCCTCCAACCGCTGGTACAACATCGATCTGGCGGCCAAGCGGCTCAACGGCACCATCCTGCTCCCCGGAGACCTTCTCCTATAACGACACGGTGGGCCCCTACACCCTGGCCAGCGGCTACAAGGCCGCCGGCACCTACCAGAACGGCCAGAGCGTGGACGCCACCGCCGGCGGCATCTGCCAGCTCTCGTCCAACCTCCACTGGGTTACCCTCAAGGCCAATCTGGAGATTGTGGAGCGCCACAAGCACCAGTTCAACGGCGGCTATATGCCCGTCATCGGCACCACGCCACCGTGTGGAGCGACCAGTTGGACTTCCGCTTCCAGAATAACACCGATTACCCCATCAAGATTGAGTCCTATCTGGACAAAAACCACAAGCTCCATGTGACCATCTACGGCACCGATACCACCGGCATCCACGGAGAGCCCTACCACGTGGTCATTTCCACCGTGCCCTACAAGAACACCTACCAGCCCAAGGACAGCATTCCCGTGGGCACCGAGCCCCAGCGGGACCCCAACTACTCCCGCTACAACGGCTATACGGTGGATCTCTATCAGAAGCTGGTGGACAAGAACGGCAAGACCATCAGCACCACCCTGCTGTACCGCAACACCTACAAGGCGTCCGACGCGGTGTACTACTACAACCCCGCTGACGCGGCCCGCTGGGGATTGACCCTCCACCGGTCTGAAAACCCTTACGCCGGTCACCCCCACCCCATCGCCGTCCCCAGCCCCCCCTGCGCCCAGTCCGACGCCAGGCGGCACTCCGTCGCCCGTCCCAACCGCCACACCTGTGCTTCCCCTGGAGCCCAGTCCAACTGTCCCCCCCAGCCCGGAGTCCCCGCCGGCATATACCCCTCCTGTGGAGGCCACCGCCACACCGGAATCTGGCGTCGGTCCCGGCATGGAGCCGGTGGAGGAGACCCCGGCCGTCACGCCGGAAACCGGCTCCACCCCGGCGGCCGTACCCTCAGCGGCCGCCGCCTGACCCTAAAACAAGAGTGGAGGCCCAAAGGGCCTCCGCTGAGACTGTCGATAACCCCTCCAACGAAAGGATTCGGAGGGGAGGATAGTGTGAAAGGGAACCGTCAGGGTTCCCTTTCACGTTGGATCAAACAACTTTTTGGAACTTTTCCAAAGTTTCAAAAAGTTCGGCAGCCTGTCGAAAAGACCTTTTCGACAGGCTGAGCGGAGGCCCAAAGGGCCTCCGCTCTTATAGAGAGAAAGAAGGTTCTTTATGTTTCAAGGCTTTTCCGGCGCCACCGTGGACTTCATGTGGGGCATCCGGTTCAACAACGAAAAGGGCTGGTTCGAGGCCCACAAGGAGGAGTACCTGACCACCTTTCAGCGGCCCATGAAGGCGCTGGCCGACGAGGTGTACGGGGCCTTTACCGACCGCCATCCCGACCTGGACCTCATCTGCAAGGTGTCCCGCATCTACCGGGACGCCCGGCGGCTCTTCGGCCGCGGCCCCTACAAGGACCATCTGTGGCTGAGCCTGACCCGCCCCAGGAGGGCTGCGCCGAGCCGGTGTTCTGGTTCGAGCTGGGCCCGGAGGGCTCCTACGGCATGGGCTTCTGGCAGGCTCCGGCCGTCACCATGGCCAAGTTCCGCGCCCGCATGGACCGGGAGCCCAAGGCCATGGAAAGCTGGCCCGCCGCTTCCAGAAGCAGGACGTATTTGTGCTGGAGGGGAGGACTACAAGCGCCCAAGGCCGCCCCCTCCCGGCTGCTCACCCCCTGGTACAGCAAAAAGAGCTTCGCCCTCTCCCACGACGCCCCCCACGGGGAGCCGCTCTGGTCCCACGATCTGGTGGATCTCCTGCTGGAGGGTACGAGTTCCTGCTCCCCTACTATGAATACATGCTCTCCCTCAGCGGTGACCCCGATCCCCGGGCACAATAACAGAATTTACATCGCAAGCAATCCCGCCAGCAGCGCATACTAAGGCCAAAGATTTTGGAAAGGCGGCGGGCGGGATGGAGCGAACTTCCTGGCGGCGGCGGGCGCGGGCATTTGTCCCCGCGCTGCTGCTGCTTTGCGCTGGCCGGGTGGATGCTCCCGGCCGCGCCGGGGCCGGCGGCGGAGGCTGATGCAGTGCTGGAGGCCGGAGAGGGGGGGCCTTGCCCCACGGTTCCGGCGGGACAGAAGCTGATCGCCCTCACCTTTGACGACGGCCCCCGCCGCTCCACCACCACCCGCCTGCTGGACGGTCTCTCGGAGCGCGGGGTGAAGGCCACCTTTTTCCTCATCGGAGCCCAGATAGAGAACAACGGGGACGTGGTGCGCCGGATGGACGAGGAGGGGCACCAGGTGGGCATCCACACCTTCGACCACGTCAAGCTCACCGATCTGAGCCGGACCGACTTCGACGCCCAGGTGGAGACCACCCGGGCCCTGCTCAAGTCCACCCTGGGCCACAACGACTTCCTGCTCCGCCCCTACGGCATGCTGGACGAGAGTGTAAAGGCCTGGGCGGGCTGCCCCATCATCCTGTGGTCCATCGACCCGGAGGACTGGCGGGATCAGAACACCGACCGGGTGGTGCGGGAGGTGGTGGCCGGGGCCAGGGACGGCGGAAGCATCCTGATGCACGACATCTTCCCCGAGTCGGTGGACGCCGCCCTCCAGATTGTAGACCAGCTCCACCAGCAGGGCTACCTGTTCTGCACGGTGGACGAGCTCTTTGCCGCCCGGGGCCTTCCCTTGGAGGCCGGGGAAATGTACTGGAACGCATACCCATAAATCGGCCCTGGGACGGCGCTGCCGTCCCAGGGCCCTGCCGTTCAGGACAGACAGACCGCGGCCCCGTAAAAGCCGCGGGTGCTCCCCGCCTCGTCCACCCGGACCGTCCCGGCCTCCGCCATGGCGCGCAGCCGCCGGGCCAGCAGCCAGTCCCCCACGCCGGAGAGCTGAACCAGGGCCTGTCCCAGTACGTTCGCCACCTTCTGCGGCTTCTCCGTGAGGCAACGGCGGAGGACGGGGTCATAGAAGTCCTCCGATACCCCCATCACCCTGCCGTTGACCACCGCCCGGAGGGGGGCGTTCTCCTCCCTCAGCCGCTCCCATTCCAGGGCCAGCATGCGCAGCACCGGACGGGTCAGCTCCTCCGCCCCGCCCAAATGCAGGCCGAACTCCTCGGGGTGTACCTCGCCCCAGCCCCGCTCCCAGCGCACCACCGCGCCGTCCGGCCGCTCCCACCACCGGGGCAGGGAAACCAGGGTCACCCTGGCGTCCAGCCCGGCCAGGAGGGCGGCCGCGTGGCGCAGGCCGCAGGCCCCGTCCGGGGTGTCGTCCGCCCAGATGCGCACCTCCTCCCCGGCGGCGGCCCGGGCCCTCAGCTCCTCCGCAGCGGCCAGGACCTCCCGCCAGTCCGCGTCGGCCTCCGCCGCCCGCTCCGCCTCCGCCCCGTCCAGCGGGAAGTCGGTGTGGAACTGCCGGAACAGCGCCCGCCGGGGTCCGTCCTCCGCCAGAGGGGCGGTGATGTCCCCCAGGGACAGAGCCAGCCCCAGACAGAGTACATCGGAGCTTTTGTTCCCCAGGGGGACGGCATACCTGTCCAGCCGGTCCTGCTCGGCCCGCACCTTCCGCATCTGCGCCCTGACTGCCCAGCGGGAGGGCTTCTCCCCGTCCTCCGACGTGCAAAATACAGTCCCGACGCTGTGGCGGCCTTTGCCGCCGCAGTGCTGAGCCATCTTCAGCGCTCCCTGTGCCGACTGGTTGAAACAGAGCTCTACCATAATACGCTCCACCCTTTCAAATCAAATAAGACAGCGCCAGGGACAGGGACAGCGCGCCGAAGCAGAGCACGCCGGGGCTGGTGAGAAAGCGCCGCCATGTTCCGCGCTCTGCGTCCGGACGGGCCAGAGGCGCGGGGATCAGCCGGAACGGCACCATGGCGCCTGCCAGCATCAGCACACCCGTCACCACCACCGGGCCGCACAGCCGACCCCAGAGGATGGAAAAGAGGTTGACCAGCGCGTGGAGGAGGACGGCCTGCCACAGGCAGCCGGTGGAGAGCGCCAGCTCCGCCAGCACCAGCCCCAGAAGAAAGGCATAAAAACTGGTTCAGATTTCCGTGAAACAGGCCGAAGCAAAGGGCGGAGGCCACCAGCGCAAAGCGCTCCCCATAGGGCCGCAGGCGGCGCAGCAGCAGCCTGCGGAACAGAAGCTCCTCCGCCGCAGGGGCGATGAGCCCGGCCAGCAGGAGCTGGAGCGGAAGGGGGTAGAGGCCGATGGACTCCACCGGGTTGACTACCGCCGCGCCCCGGAGCCGCCCCAGCAGGCCGGTGAGGAGCAGGGTAGCCCCATTCGCCAGATAGGCCAGCCCCACGGAGCCGGCCCAAAGGGCCGCGAAGCGGACCGGCCCCAGCGGGCGGCGGGCCGGGGCGGGCGGGGCCGCCGTCCCCCGCAGCACCAGACAGGCGGCGGGAATCCCCAGCCCGTAGGCCCCAGGACAGACGCCGCCCACAGAAACACCGGCTCTCCCAGCAGGCCGGGCCGTGCCGCCCTGGCCAGAAGCAGCACCCCCCACTGGGCCGCCAGCATGACGGCCATCTGGGCGAACAGGGCCCAGCCCAGGCGGGAAAAGGGTTGACGGGCCTCCATTGCGCCACCTCCACAAAAAGATTACCAAAGTATTATAGCAATTTTCTATCTCCCCGACAAGGAACGAAATATTGACAACTCTCTTTCATGCAGGTACAATATCTTGTGTTCGAATACAACTGGAGGAGAGATACGATATGCCCATTTCGAAAACGCAAAGGCCGTGCTGGAGCGGCGCTACCTGGCCGGGACGAGCAGGGACAGCCCACCAGACCGTGGACGGCCTGTTCCGCCGGGTGGCCAACGCTGTGGCCGAGGGTGACCGCCGCTTTGATTCCAAGGCGGACGTGGTGGCCACGGCCAAGGAGTTTTATGGGCTGATGGTCAGCCTGGACTTCCTGCCCAACTCCCCACCCTCATGAACGCGGGCCGCCCCCTGGGCCAGCTCTCCGCCTGCTTCGTGCTGCCGGTGGCCGACTCCATGGAGGACATCTTCGACGCCATCAAGAACGCCGCGCTGATCCACAAGAGCGGCGGCGGCACCGGCTTCTCCTTCTCCCGCCTGCGGCCCAAGGGCTCCACCGTCAACTCCACCGGCGGCGTGCCTCCGGCCCCATCTCCTTTATGAAGGTGTTCAACGCCGCCACCGAGGCGGTGAAGCAGGGCGGCACCCGCCGGGCCAACATGGGGATTCTGCGGGTGGACCACCCCGATATTCTGGAGTTCATCACCTGCAAGAACGATACCCGCGAGATCACCAACTTCAACCTCTCCGTGGGCATCACCGAGGCGTTTATGGAGGCGGTGAGCCAGGACAAGCCCTACGACCTGGTGGACCCCGCCACCGGCCGGGTGGTGGGCCAGCACAGCGCCCGGCCGGTCTTTGATGCCATTGTCACCTCGGCCTGGCAGACCGGCGAGCCGGGCATCATCTTCCTGGACCGGCTGAACCGGGACAACGTGGTGCCCAGCCAGGGGAGATCGAGTCCACCAACCCTGCGGAGAGCAGCCGCTGCTGCCCTATGAGAGCTGCAACCTGGGCTCCATCAACCTGGTCAACCACCTGATGAAGACCCCGCCGGGTGGGTGCTGGACCGGGCCAAGCTGGAAAAGACCATCCGCACCGCCGCCCACTTCCTGGACAACGTGATTGAGGTCAACCAGTACCCCTGCCCGAGATCGACCGGATGACCCGCTCCACCCGCAAGATCGGCCTGGGCGTCATGGGCTTTGCGGACATGCTCCTCCACATGGGCGTGCCCTACAACAGCGAGGAGGGCGTCGCCCTGGCCGAGGAGATCATGGACACGGTGAATTCCATCGGCCACCAGGCCAGCGAGGAGCTGGCCGAGATCCGGGCCCTTCCCCTCTTTGACCAGAGCATCTACAGGGACGGCAGGCCCATCCGAAACGCCACCGTCACCACCATCGCCCCCACCGGCACCCTGTCCATCATCGCCGGGGTATCCTCCGGCGTGGAGCCGGTGTTCGCCTACGCCTATATCCGCAATGTGATGGACGGCACCCACCTCATCGAGACCAATCAGATTCTGAAGGACAGGCTGGTGGAGGCGGGCATCTACTCCGACGAGCTGATGCAGAAAATCGTGGAGCAGGGCCCCTGGCCCACGTGGACGGCATCCCGGAGGACATCCGGCGGGTGTTCGTCTGCGCCCACGACGTGTCCCCATCTGGCATGTGAAAATGCAGGCCGCCTTCCAGCGGTACACAGACAACGCGGTGAGCAAGACGGTGAACTTCCCCAACTCCGCCACCAAGGAGGAGGTCGCCGAGGTCTACCGGCTGGCCTTCACTCTGGGCTGCAAGGGCACCACCATCTACCGGGACGGAAGCCGCAACGAGCAGGTACTCAACATCGGCAAGGTCAACGACGGCAAGGCCGCCACCGGCGACCCGGTGGTGGATGCCGTGCTGGACTCCGGCTGCGAGGGCACGGCCTGCCTGATCAAATCCGGAGCCTACGGCCATATCCAGCCGAGGCCGCGCCCCGCCGTCACCAGCGGCTTTACCGAAAAGGTGCGCATCGGCTGCGGCAACCTTTACATCACTGTCAACTACGACGAGAACGGCATCTGTGAGGTGTTCACCAACACCGGCCGGGCCGGAGGCTGTCCCAGCCAGAGTGAGGCCACCGCCCGCCTAACCAGCGTGGCCATCCGCTCGGGTATGGACCCCAAGGAGATCATCACCCAGCTCAAGGGGATCCGCTGCCCCTCCTGCCTCCGGCAGCAGGGCGTGCCCGTCACCTCCTGCCCCGACGCCATCGCTAAGGCCCTGGAAAAGGTGCTCAAGGTCTCCCAGCAGGGCGGCGGCTGCCCCGCCCCGCGCCCATCAGCGCCGCATCCAAGACTGCCACGCCTGTCCCCACCCCGATATGACCCCGCCGAGGCCAAGCTGGCCAAGTTCTGCCCCGAGTGCGGCGCGCGGCTGGAGCATGAGGGCGGCTGCGTCACCTGCCGTGACTGCGGCTACTCCAAGTGCGGCTGATGCCGCCGTAACCCCCGCGTGAACCTGCCGCGGCGGGCGGCCACAAGGGCCGCCCCTACCTCCGGTGATCAAACTGGACATGCTGCCCAGAAAAGCGCCCGCGCACGGCTTTTCACTGTGCGCGGGGCGCTTTTTTCCGTGACCCCATACAGACCGGTGCGCTATCGGTAGAACAACTTGGGGGAGATTCCAAAGATGGGGCCGGGAAGGGGAAATCGAAACCGCAGCGTAGGCCGCAGCGGCTTTGCCGCTAGGAGGGAACCATCGAGGGGCCCGCCGGAGGCTTGACAAAAAATCAGATACAAAAAGGGGTTGCATGGAAGGTGCATCAGCCTGGCATATGTCGGGCCGATGTGGGCAGAAGGTGAATTGCCCCGAAGGGGCAAGAGAGGCCGCCCTGGGGCGTCGGCCCCTACGCTAGGGGAACGCCCGTCCCAACGCATAACGGCGTAGGGGCGACCCTTGTGGTCGCCCGCGGGCGGCCATAAAGGCCGCCCCAACAACATATTTTCGGTCCCCTGAAACGCGCAGGATGTAGGGGCGGGCTTGTCCCCGCCCGCAGGCCGGCGGCCGTAGGGCTCAGCGGTTTATCTCCCTTTTGTCCGTGCGCCCTAAAATATAATCCACTGAGACATTATAGTAATCTGCCAGAGCCACTAAATGCCGTGCCGGGGGCAGCACCTCGGTAATCTCTAGGCGCTGGTAAGTTCGGCCCTCGATGCCTAATATTTCCGCCATCTGAACTTGTGTTAAGCCAGCTTCTTGCCGCAGTTCTTTTAGCCGCTCTTTTATCATAATAATATCCTCTCTCTTGACACGAGATTTTTTCTCGTGTATAATCAATACGAATATTTTTCTCGTGTTAAGGAGGTTTTTTCATGGACGATATCTTCGAGGAGCTCTACTATCAGTTTGTCTATCTCCCGAAAAAGGACGCCTGTCCTGAGCGCACCGCCCGTTGGGAACCCTTCTTCCACGGCGCTCCCCTGGACCTGGTCGACGCCAAGGACGGACTGGTCTACAACGCCTCCCTCACGGGCTTTCAGGAGGGGTTTCGTCTGGGGCTCCGTCTGGGACTGGCCCTCCCTCCTCCTGAAGATCTGCAACTGTGAGGGCCATCAGCTCCTCCTTGCCGGGCTTCTCCAGGGCGGCCACCCGGTCGGACTGGCGGGCCACCGCCCGCTCAAATACGTTGCGCACGTCCCGGGCGTTTCCGAAGTTCTCATCCCGCTCCTCATAGAGTGTTTTAAAATACGATTCGGCATATTCCGTCGCTTTATCATCCAACGTATACCCATTTTTCGCACACATGGACTGAAAAATCGCCAGAAGCTGGGCCCCGTTGTAGTCCTCAAAGTAAAAATACTTGTTGAAGCGGCTCTCCAGGCCGGGGTTGGCATGGAGAAAGCGGCCCATCAGCTCGGTGTAGCCCGCCGCAATGACGATCAGATCGTCCCGGTGGTCCTCCATCCCCTTGAGCAGGGTCTCGATGGCCTCCCGCCCGAAGTCGTTGGGGGCGTCCTGGTTGGCCAGGGCATAGGCCTCGTCGATGAACAGCACGCCGCCCAGGGCCTTCTCGATGACCTCGCCGGTCTTGAGCGCGGTCTGGCCCACGAAGCCGGCCACCAGCCCGGAGCGGTCCACCTCCACAAGCTGCCCCTTGGACAGTACGCCGATGGCCCAGTAGATTTTGGCCAGCAGGCGGGCCACCGTCGTCTTTCCGGTGCCCGGATTGCCCAGAAAGACCAGGTGGAGACTCATGGGGGGGACGGGCAGGCCGTGCTCCTGGCGCAGCCTGCGCACCTTCACCAGATTGATGAGGCTCTTTACGTCGGCCTTCACCTTGTCCAGACCGCACAGGCCGTCCAGCTCGGCCATCAGCTCCTCCAGGCTGGGGGCGGGCTCCGCCTCCTCCCCGGCCGCCGCAGCCGCCTGTCCCGCTCCCGCCGGAGCGGCGGCCGCGGCGGGGGCGTCCGCCTTGGGAGGCGCAGGCCGCCGGGTGACGAAGTCCTTCACGTCCAGGGGCGCCTTCTCCCCCTTGAGGCCGTCCCGGTCGCAGAGGGCGGAGAGGGTGTCGGCACAGGTGTTGACGAAGCCTGCCTCCTCCTCGCTCACCACGTCGTCCACAGCGGCAAAGAGCAGGAGCATCAGGGTGACCAGGTCGATAAAACGGCGGGCCAGGTGGGTGCCGGACACCTTGTCGCAGGCCCGCATCCGGGCGAAGAAGTCGGGCACCCGGAAGCCGGGGTACTAGCTGACGGCGGTGGACAGCTCCCAGAACAGAATGGAGGGGGCCGGATTGCCCTTGGTATAGATGGCATTATAGTACTCCACGTGGCGGGGGGTGAGGGAGGCGCCGTCCCGCTGCCATACGCCCAGGGCGCAGGCCCGGAGAAAGACATCCGCCTCCTGGGTGAACTTCACCCGCAGGGTGGCGTCTGCGATCTGCCGCCGGAAGGCGGTCACCCCTTCACTGTACTGCTTGTGCACCTCGGCGGCGCTGAGAGAACCTTTCACGCTGCAACACCTCGTTTTTCGGTTAGTGTTATTATATCCGAATCAGACCGCCCGCGCAAGGAGGCAGTTCAGTTGACATAAATATTAAAAAACCTTTACATTTTTCCCCACGCCGTTGACGGATGGCCGTCCGCCGTTGTAAAATAACTCTAAGAATGTCGACTGGAGGGATTTCCGATGGCATCCAAGCGGACCCGCGCCAATAAGCCCGAAATGATCCACTGCCCTTACTGTGGGAGGACTACTCCTCTACCTATAAGCACTGCCCTTTTGTGACGAGGTCGAGCCCGCGGAGGACGACTACCAAACCGACGAATACGACGAGGCCCCCCGCTCCAGGGGCGGCAAGCGCCTGGTGACAAATACCCGGGGCGGCGGCTACGGCGGGGCACTTCACCGCTGAAGGTCATCGGCACGGTGGTCTCCCTGGCCCTGATCGTGGCGGCGGTCATCATCGTCATCACTATCATCCGGCCCCTGGTGGCCAAGGGCGACGTGGACGGCCCGGCGGACAACACCACGCCGGTGGAAAGCGTGACCCCCCCGGACGCCAGCCCGTCGGAGACCGAGCCCGCCGGTGAGAGCACGCCTCCAGTGGCGGAGACCCCCGGCGACACCATCCCCGAGGGGCAGACGGCCACCGGCTTCACTCTGAGCAAGAGTGAGTTTACCCTCAGCGACAAGTGGCCCAATCCCATCACCCTGACGGTCACCTTTATCCCTGACGGCTCCGCCGGAAGATCACCTGGAGCAGCAGCGACCCTGAGGTGGTATCGGTGGACGAGAACGGCAAGGTGAGCCACGGCAGCAAGCAGGGCAGCGCCACCATCACCGCCACCATGGCCGGCGGCGTCACCCAGACCTGTCTGGTTCACAACTCCGTCACCTCCGGCGCATCCTCCTCCAGCGGGAGCGGCTCCGGCGCCTCCGGCGCCCTGTCCCTCAACCGGACGGACTTCACCCTGGAGGCCGGACAGGCCTTCCAGGTGAAGGTGAGCGGCACCTCCTCCACCCCTACCTGGAGCATCGGCAACACCGCCGTGGCCACCGTCTCCGGCGATGGCACTGTCAAGCACGTGGGCAAGGGCCAAACCACCCTCACCTGCACCGTGGACGGCAAGACCCTAACCTGCATCGTGCGCTGCAACTGAACCTGAATAGCGGCATGGCTCTGGTGCCATGCCGCCCAGCCTGTCGAAACAGTCGTTTCGACAGGCTGCTGGACTTTTGAACCGTTTAAACGGGTCAAAAGTCGTTTGATCCAACGCGAAAGGGAACCCTGACTGTTCATCTCCGCGCCAAACGCCGCCGCAGAGCGGCGGTTGCGCTCCGAATCGCCCTGCGGGCAGCCTTTCACACTATCCTCCCTCCGAAACCTCTGGCTGAAGGGTTTATCAGCAGTCTTGAGCGGCATGGCACCAGGGCCATGCCGCTTTTTATATCTCCTATCTCCGGCCCCGGCGGGCCGCATCCAGTCCAAAGGGGATATGACCTTCGCGGTCATATCCCCTTTTTGACTCACACCTCCATGATGACAGGCAGGATCATGGGGTTGCGCTTGGTTTTGTAGAGGAAACCGGAGATGGCGTTCTTGATCTCCGACTTGATGGAGGCCCAATCGTTCATGGTGTCCATCCGGCACTCCTCCAGGGCCTTGACGGCCACCTTCCGCAGCTCCTCCATAAGCCCCTCGGACTCCTTGACATACACGAAGCCGCGGGTGATGATGTCGGGGCCGGAGACCACGCTGCCGTCCTCCCCGGACATAGAGACCACCACGACGATCATGCCGTCCTCGGCCAGGTGCTTGCGGTCGCGCAGCACCACGCTGCCCACGTCGCCCACGCCGTAGCCGTCCACAAACACACGCCCGGCGGGCACGGTGCCGTTGATCTTGGCAGAGTTGGGGGTCAGCTCGATGACCTTGCCGATGTCGCTGATGAGGATGTTCTGGGGGCATGCCCATCTGCTGGGCCAGCTTGGCATGGGTCTTGAGGTGCCGCTGCTCGCCGTGGACGGGAATGAAGAATTTGGGCTTCACCAGGGCGTGGATGATCTTCAGCTCCTCCTGGCAGGCGTGGCCCGACACGTGGAGGGCGCCCAGCCGCTCGTTGACCACCTCGGCGTCCTTGCGGTAGAGCTCGTTGATGACGTTGCCCATGGCGTTCTCGTTGCCGGGGATGGCGGAGGCGGAGAGGATCACCCGGTCGCCGGCCTGGATCTCCACCTGGCGGTGGGTGTTGAAGGCCATGCGGGTCAGGGCGGACATGGTCTCGCCCTGGCTGCCGGTGGTAATGATGCAGATCTTGTGCTTGGGCAGGCTCTTGATGTGGGCCAGATCCACCAGCACGCCGTCGGGAATGTTCATATATCCCAGCGCGGTGGAGACCTTCATGGCGTTCTCCATGGAGCGGCCGGTGACCGCCACCTTGCGGCCGTACCGGGCCGCCACGTCGATGATCTGCTGGATGCGGTCCACATTCGAGGCGAAGGTGGTGACGATGATGCGCTGCTGGCAACCGCGGAACAGGGCGTCGCTGAGTCGCCCACGCTGCGCTCGCTCTTGGTAAAGCCGGGGCGCTCCACGTTGGTGGAGTCGGCCAGCAGGGCCAGCACGCCCTCCTTGCCCAGTTGCCCCAGGCGGCCCAGATCCATCATGCCGCCCTGGATGGGGGTGGGGTCGATCTTGAAGTCGCCGGTGTGCACCACCGTGCCCACACCGCACTTGATGGCGAAGCACACCGCGTCGGCGATGGAGGGTTGGCGTGGATGAACTCCACGGAGAACTTGCCCGCCTTGACCACCTCACCCGCCTCGCAGGTGATGAGCTTGGTCTTGTTCAGCAGGCGGTGCTCCTCCAGCTTCAGCTTCACCAGCCCCGCGGTCATGCGGGTGGCGTAGATGGGCACGTTGATATCCCGCAGCAGATAGGGAATGGAGCCGATGTGATCCTCGTGTCCGTGGGTGAGGAAGATGCCCCGGATGCGGTCCTTGTTCTTGATGAGATAGGAGAAGTCGGGGATCACCACGTCGATGCCGTACATGTCGTCGTCGGGAAAGCCCATGCCCACGTCGATCACGATGATGTCCCCGCCGTACTCGTAGACGGTCATGTTCTTGCCGATCTCATTGAGTCCGCCCAGGGAGATGATTTTCAGTTTTCAGCCATAGTAAGTCTTGGAACACTCTTTTATTCTGAATCCATACAAATGGTATAAGGACCAGCGGAGCAGGGGCGCACGAAACCAAGGCGGTCCCGGTCCCCGCCCGTTCCGGCCCTGCCTCGCCGGAAAGAGGGGGCGGCCGCTCCGCCGCCTGGCGCTCTTCTATGCCCGCTGTGTCCTGCTTATTCAAGCGCAAAATGCGCATAAAGCCATGATAGGTTATTTTAGTATACCATACCTTTGCGGAAAAGTATACCTCTATTTTTCCGGCAGGCCCCGGTCGGCCTCCTCCGCCCGGCGGGCACAGAAGGCGCACAGCCTCGGCCAGCTCGGCGCTGCGGGCCTCCCACGATCCGCAGAACGGCGCTGCGGGCCAGAGGCACCAGAGTGACCCACCTCGCCCTGGCGGGACCCGCAGGCCGCCCCCAGCCGGCTGTGCCCCAGGCAGCGCAGCAGCACAGAGAGCACCTCCCCCTGCCCGCTTCGAAGGGAAACCTCCCGGCGGCGGAGGACGAAGCGGGGAATCTTTCCCGCCAGGCCATGGAGCCGCTCACCGGTCATGCCCAGGTGGGCGCAGATGCGGCAGGCGGCAAAGAGGTCCCGCAGCCAGGGCAGCTCTCCGTACCGCGCCTCCGCCTCCGGCCCGTCCCGACCCAGCCGGAGGGCGCCGCCGTGGTAGCCGGCGGCCAGGGTGTCGATGGCCGCCGGGGCGGCGTCGGGCACCGCTACCCGCCCCGCCCCATCCTCATATTCGATGAGGGCCACGATGGTAAGCAGCTGCTCCGGCGGGAGGGGTTCTCCCTCCTCATCCTCGGCCAGCAGCCGGAAGCCGCCCCGCCCAGTGCGGAAGGCGGGCACGCCGGGGGATGCCTCCCTCCGGACGGTGCAGCCCAGGCGCTCCAGGGCTTCCGCCAGGGCTCCGTCCGCCGGTTCCCTACCGGGCACCGCCACCTCCAGGCGCCGGAGCGGAGCCTGGGTCACCTGGGACCGCTTGGCCGCATCGGCGGCATAGGCCGGGCGGACGCCGGTGACGGACTCCCACTGGCCCACCCGCCCGGCGGGCATCCGCCGCAGCTCACTGCGCAGCAGGGCCCCCTCCAGCCGGCGCTCCCGCGCCCGGCCCAGGGGCATGCCCCGGCGGTCAAAGAGAGCGGGCCCGCCTCCCTCCCTGGACAAAGGGACACCGGCAGGCCCCAGCTCTCCGCCAGCCACGCGGCGGCGGGAGGGACAGGGCGCGTCGTGGGAGAGCACCCGGCCTCCTGCGGCGGCCGCGCCGCCCCGGCGGCCTGGGCCAGCATCCGCGCCCCCGCGCCGCCCGCCCAACCCAGGCCCACGGTACCCTCCCGGCCCAGCAGGCCGCCCAGGACGAGCAGGGTCTCGGCGGTCAGCTCGGCCCCGATGGCCCCTCCAGGGTGCCGCCGCCCCCGAAGGCCAGGGGCGGCTTCAGGCCGCCCGCGGTGAGGGAGGCGGTGAGCCTCGCCCCGGCGGGTACCCGGCGGCCGGGCCACACCGCCACCCGCTCCAACAGGATCGCGTCCTCCCCGGCCTCGGCCCGGTCGGCCAGGAGGGCCCCCTCATTGAGCACCGCCCCGCCCGGGCCGCCGCGCCAGGGCAGAGCACCGCGCCGTACAGGGTGGTGCGCTCCTCCGACGCCGCGCCCAGCAGGGCGGAGCGCTGGACCAGAGCCCGGCGGCCCACCGTGGAGCCCCCCTCCAGCACCGTGTGGGCCCCAGCAGAGAACCCTCCCCACCTGGACGCCGGGACCGATATAGCAGGGGGGCACCACCTGCACCGAGGGCGGCAGGGGGCTGGCGCTCCACACACCGGGGGCGGTGCGGGGGGCGTTCCCACCGCAGCCGCAGCTTGCCCGACAAAGCGTCGGCCAGCGCGTCCAGATAGGCTTCGCCGCCGGTGAGCTCCCGCCACTGCCCCTCCGGGACTACCCCGTGCCTACCCCCCCGGTCCAGCAGGGCGGAGAGGCGCCCGGCCAGCGTCCCCTCCCCGGCCGCCCCGGCCCGGGCCGCCACCGTGAGGATGCAGACGCCGGTTTCCACCTGACTGGCCAGCAGACGGCCCGCCGGCGTCCAGCAGCCGCTCCACCCGCCCCTCCCCGTCGGAGAACACCAGCGCCCGGCCTGCCGCCGGAGGGCGGTGGGCCAGCGCCAGGGTGGCGGCGGAGCGGTGCACCTGATGGAAGGCCAGCAGGGCGCTGAGATCCAGGTCGCCCAGCCCGCCGCCGGGGAGCACCAGGGCCCTCCTCCCCCAGAAACCCGGCGCAGGCCGCCAGCAGCTCCAGCTCCCCCGCCCCCCGGCAGGGCAGCCACGTGAAGCGCACCCCCAGCTCCTCCCCGTCCCCCATCGCATCCTCCACCATGCGGGACAGGCGTGGGAGGGCCACACCGATCTCCCGCACGCCGTGGCGGCGGAGCAGCCCGGCCTGGTGGGCCAGCAGGGGCTTGTCGAACAGGGACAGCAGGGGCAGGGGGCGCTCCAGCGTCAGGGGGGCGAACCCTCCTCCCCTTCCCCGCACAGAATGATCGCTTTCAAGGTGGGAAACCATCCTTTCACACACAGTTTCCCGTATTATTGCCGGAACCGCCCCCGTATGATACAATATTGTGACCAGAGAGCAAAGGAGAACGGCCATGAACATTCAGATTTTTGGAAAAAGCAAGTGTTTTGACACCAAAAAGGCGGAGCGCTGGTTCAAGGAACGGCGCATCCGGTTCCAGTCCATCGACCTGGGAAGTACGGCATCAGCCCGGAGCTGAAAGCGTGCTGAACGCCGGGCTGGAGGCCCTCGTCGACCCAGCACCCCGATGCCGCCCTGCTGGCCTATCTGGCCTACGACGCCGACAAGGTGGAAAGCTGCTGGACAACCCCAGGCTGCTGAAAACCCCCATTGTCAGCAACGCCGGCAGGCAGGCCACCGTGGGCTACTGCCCCGAGGTGTGGCAGGGCTGGGCATAAGCAAACGTGCCGGGGCGCAGCCGCCCCGGCACGTCCTTATTGGTAGAGGGCCGCCACCGCGGCCAGTTGGCGCTTCAGCTCCTCCGCCGCCCAGTCGGGGCGGAGAATCTGCACTCCATCCCCAGGCCGAACACCCAGCCCAGAAACTGGGGACTCACCACCGCCGGAACGGTGACGGTGAAGTGCTCCTCCCCGTCGGGCACCAGAATGGCGTCCCGGCCAAAGCGGTCCAACACCACCCCTACCAGGCTGTTGCGGCAGCGCAGGGTAATCTGCCCCTCCCGGCCGGAGAACATACCGAAGTGCTTCTGCGCATAGGATGCGATATCAAAACCCCCGTCCGCCCCCTCCAGGGGCAGGCAGGTCACCGCCAGCTCGGCCATCTTGTCCACCCGGTAGTGGCGCATCTCGCAGGAGCGGTGGTCATAGCCCGCCAGATAGTAGTTCTCGTTGTCCCAGATGAGCCCCAGGGGAGACGGTGTACCGTTTCCCTCCCGGCGGAAGACCTTTTTCCTTTTTGACGTTATACTCAAAGTATTTAAAGGTGACCGCTTTCCGGTTTGCAATCGCAGTGTGGAGCTTGTCGATGGTGTAGTACACGCTCTCATTCATGCTCTTCACCCGGCGGTCCACATACACCTGCCGCTGGAGCTGGCGGGCCTGGTGCACCGACGCCTGGGACTCCAGCTTGCGGATGAGCTCGCTGCTCTTGCGCTGGGTGATGAACTTGGAGGACTGCACCGCGTCCACCAGCAGCTTCAGCTCGGCCAGTTGAAACGTCCGCTCCCCAGGAACCAGCCCGGGGACTTCCCTTGCGGCTCTGCACGTCCATACCCAGGGTGCGCAGGGCCTCCATATCGTCATAAATGCTCTTGCGCTCGGCCTTGATGTCCCACGCCTCCAGGGCCTGAATCAGCTCGGGCACCGTCAGCGGATGGTCCTCGTCGGTGCGCTCCCACAGAATCCTGCACAGGCAGAGCAGCTTGAGCTTTGATTTGCACTTCGCGGCATGCCTCCTCCCCTTCCTTTCTCTCAGAATAACGGTTTTAGTCCAATAAACCGTACTTTTTAGCATAGCACAAAATTGCAAGGATTGCGAGGTTTTTCATGGAAGTTGTAGTCTCTGCCCCTGTGCCCCTCTATGCCGCCGCCAGCGCGCGGAGCGCTCCGACGAGCTGCTGTGCGGCTGGACCGCCGAGCTTCTGGAGGAATTCTCCACCGGCTGGTGCCGCGTCCGCACCAAATACCGCTACGAGGGCTGGGCCCGCCGGGAGCATCTGCCCCGCCGGGGACTGGACCGGGCGAAACAAGCGGCTCGTCCGCGCCCCGTTTGCCGACGTGCTGGCCCGGCCGGAGGTGGAGAGCCCGTGCTGGACACCCTGCCCGGGGGCGCTGGCCGCCCGTCGGGGAGGCCGGGGAGGGCTGGCAGAAATAGCCCTCCCGGACGGCCGGGAGGGCTATACAAAGTGTAGTCTCTGGGAGGATGATTACAAAACGCCACCCGCCGTGTCCGAGGAGGCCCTGCGGGCCCGGGCGGTGGAGGTGGCCCTGTCCTACCAGGGCACCCAGTACCGCTGGGGCGGTAAGTCCCCTGGGCGTGGACTGCTCGGGGCTGACCTTCATGGCCTGGTTCTTCTGCGGGGTGTCCCTCTACCGGGACGCCCGGCTGGTGGACGGCTTTCCCGCGCGGCCCATCCCCTTTGAGGCGCGGAAGCCGGGGATCTGCTCTATTTCCCCGGCCATATCGCCCTCTATCTGGGGAACGACCGGTACATCCACTCCACCGCCCGGGCGGGCAGCGACGGGGTGGTGATCAACAGCCTGGACCCCGCCGCCCCGGACTACCGGGCGGATCTTCGAAAAGCTGTACGCCGTGGGAAGTGTGTTCCCGCTGGCGTAGGGGCGGGTGTGGGCACCCGCCCCTACCGCTGGTGCGTCTCTCCGTGGGGGCGGTCCTTGGGGCCGCCTCCTCTTTCGTGATCTCCGGTGGTGGGACGTGAGACGGCGGGCGGGGACAAGCCCGCCCCTACCGCCGGTGCACCTTTCCGTGGGGGCGGCCCTTGTGGCCGCCCGGCCGTCACCACTCCGGCTCGGGCAGGCGGGTCAGGGAGGTGATATATCCCCACGCACGGTGGCTTGCAGGGTGAGGCGGTTTACAAAGGGATATGGTTCCGGATGACGACGCCAGTACAGCTCGTCCGAATCGGCGCAGAATTCATTTAGGAAGGAGAGAACGCCCCCCTCATAGGGGTTCCATCCTCCCGGCAGAGATCCGCCTCGTCCACGCGGAAGGTGGAAGTCCCGATCAAATTTGTCACCCGCCAGGTATCCTCCTCCACTTCATACATCCGCGCCTTGAAGCAGATTGGAAATCCACTGGCGTTCTCCGCCCTGAAATCGTACAGGTTTCCGATGATATAGTCCCCGTCCGGGGCAAGCTCCTCCACGCTGAACCGCGCCTCCCAGGCGGTCAGGGCGGTGATTTTGCCTCCCGTCACCTCCAGCTCCAGCACCGCCCCTGTGCCCCAATCCGGCCGGTTCAAGAAATCGCTCAGCTCTGTTTCCCCGCCGCCCAGAACCACATCCTCCGCCACAGGGAGGGAAATACCGGAGAATCCATCCGTGGTGGTGACGGTCATCGTATCGGGATCCATCGTCACACTCCTCAGAGAGAGTTCCCTGCCGCGCTTCCCGGCCTCCTCCCAGTCTGTGGCGCTCATAGGAATGGCCCAGTAGGTGCCGTCGGGCAGCCCTGTATAGTGGGAGGCAGGGTGGTCCGCCTTTGCTCCCACTGGCTCGGGGGATCCGGGTCCAGTGGCAGGCTGGCGTCATGCCAGGTCAGCGCCGTGATCTCGCCGCCGGCCACCTCCGCCTCCAGTACCATGGGCCAGTAGGAGGAGAGTGCCGCCCACTGCAAAGCTGTCCAGGCCGCTGTCGCCGTGGTTGCCCAATGTGACGTCGTCCGCCACAGGGAGGCTCGTCTTCTCAGGCGCCACGCTCAGAAGCGTCATGGTGTCTGTGTCCACCTCCGCCAGGAGAGGAGCAGCTCTATCCCTCCTCCCCGCCGTCCACCCGTCCGGCAGGGACAGGGTGGCCCAGTAGGTGCCGTCAGGCAAGCTCTCCTCCGGCGCGCGGGACTGGCAGGCCACCAGGGGGCCGCCCAGCAGGGCGGCGCACAGCACCAGGAGCAGGGCGGCCCGGCCGGGCCGCTTGGCGGAGGCGTCCATCAGGGCGCGGAACCGCTCTTTCAATCCCGGCGCCTCCGGCGAACTGGCTGGTCAGGGGCGGGCCGCCCCACGGGCACAAAGGAGAGCAGGGCCGCGCCGTACCTCCGCCGCCACTCCCCGTCCCGGCCGGCCAGCACGGCGGCGCGCAGGCGATCTCCATATCCCGCTCCGCCGCCCGGCGGAGCAGCCAGACCAGGGGGTTGAACCAGTGGAGGGCGCACACCCACAGCAGCAGGGCCTTGCGCCACAGATCCCGGCGGCGGGCGTGCATGGCCTCATGGGCCAGGGCAAAGGCCCGCCGCTCCTCCTCCACCCCCTCGGGCAGGAGGATGCGGGGCCGCAGCAGGCCCGTCAGCGCCGGGGAGGACAGCAGAGCGCAGGCGTATACCGGCACCCCCTCATACGTCCCCGCCGTGGTGCACCACCGGGCCGTTCTCCGGCGGAAGGCGGCGTACCGGAGCAGCCGCGCCGCCAGCACTCCGGCCGCCACGGCGGCCCAGGCGGCGAAGGCCAGCTCCGCCGTGGTGAGGGACACCCCCCGCCCGGCGGCCTCCGGGGCGGCCTCTCCCGGCGGGAGCGTCCGGGCGGTCAGCTCCACCCCTGGAATCCCTCCTCCTCCACCCAGGCCGCCGACACCGCCGCCGGGGCGGGGGCCTCCAGAACCACCGGGGCCCGGGGCAGGCTCACGTTGAAGGGCACCGCCAGCCGCAGGGCCACCAGCAGCCACGCCCAGCACCGCCACTGGGGCCGGAAGCGGCGCTTCCACACCGGGGACAGAACCAGCAGCAGGGCGGTCACCGCCCCCATAGTGAGGCTCACCTCAAACAGGCCGGACAGGAACTCACGCACCGCCGTCCCCTCTCAGAATCTCCTCCAGCTCCTCCAGATCCCGCCGGGAGATGGCCCGGCTGTCCATGAGGGCGGCCACCAGGCTGGGCAGGAGCCGCCGTGGAGCCGCTGGAGAAGGCCCGGCTCTCGGCGGACAGGTAGTCCTCCCGCCGGACGAGGGGGTATACAGGTTATTCCGCCCCTCCTTCTCCCGCTTCACAAAGCCCCGCTCCTCCAGGCGGGAGAGGAGCTTGAGCAGGGTGGCCGTCTGCCACCGCCTCCCCGCCAGCTCCTCCATCAGCGCGGCGGAGGAGAGGGTACTTCTCCTGCCGCCACAGGGCCTGCATGACCTCCAGTTCCGCATCCGGCAGCCGTTCCATCGCGTTCACCCTTTCATAAGACATTTGTCTTTTCTACTTTATTTTACAATTGTCTCATCACTTTGTCAAAAAGAGCGCGCCGCCGGCGCTCTTCTGCTATTTCCGCTCCTTGTCCCGGACAAAGAAGTGCTTCATGTTGGACTGGCCGCCCTGGCGGACGTCCACCTCGAACCGGGGCAGGGCCTTGACCAGCTTGCTCAGCTTGGAGAAGCCGAAGTTGGGGGTCGAAGTCCCGCTTCTTGCGCACCAGCAGGTTGGCCACCTCGCCCAGGGGCGTAGCCGTCCTCGTCGGCCAGCATCTCCACCGAGTCGGCCAGCAGGGTGATGATCTCCTTGGGCACCCTGGAGGGGGGCTCGGCCTCCGGCGCGGGGGGCGGGGCGGCCTCGGCCCCTCGTCTTCTTTTTGGCCGTGCGCCGTGCCGGTTTGGGCGGCTCCTTCGGCTCCTCCCGGGCGGCCTCCTCCGCCCGCTCCTGCTGGGCCGCGGAGCGGATGACCTCAATATACACAAACTTGTCGCAGGCAACAATGAAGGGGTTGGGGGTCTTTTTCTCCCCCATGCCGTACACCTTCTTGCCCGCTTCCCGCAGGCGGATGGCCAGGCGGGTGAAGTCGCTGTCGCTGGACACCAGTACGAAGCCGTCCACCTGGCCGGTGTAGAGAATGTCCATGGCGTCGATGATCATGGCCGAGTCGGTGGAATTTTTCCCCGTGGTATAGCCGTACTGCTGCACGGGGTGATGGCGTTCTCTAGCAGCAGAGGCTTCCACGAGGCCAGGTTGGGGTGGTCCAGTCCCCGTAAATGCGCTTGATGGTTGGGGTGCCGTACACCGCCACCTCGGCCATCACGTCCCCCAGGGCGGAGCGGGGCGCGTTGTCCGCGTCGATGAGCACCGCCAGGCGGAGATCCCTCTCTTCCGACATATCTCCCCCTCCTTACAGCACGAAATGGCAGAACCGGAGCACCTCGTACCAGTCCTCCGCGGCAAAGGAGATGGTCTTGCTGTCCTCCAGCCGGGCGCCGGGGTAAAAGCTGCGGCGGTAGGCGTCCTTGTGCTCCTTGTAGCGCACGGTGGCGGCAAACCGCTGGGGCAGGGTACGGACATGCCCGCCCCTCCGGCGCGCAGGCGGCGCACCGCCTCCGCCCCGGCCCGGATGGCCTCCGCGGCGGCCTGGGGTGCATGGACAGCACCCCGCCGCCCCGGCCCTCGTTCACCGGCACGGCCACCAGGCCGGGCAGCCAGTCCTGGGCAAACGCGCACAGCTCCCGGTCGCCGGACAGGAAGGCCACCGGCACGCCGAAGTACAGGGCGGTGTAGGCGTTGATGAGGAATTCGCTGGCCGGGACGCCGTTAAGCGTCACCTGGTCGCAGGCGGTGGTCATGGTGTGGGACAGGGGGTTGCCGCCGCAGCAGCCCCAGGCGTGGTAGCCCGTGAAGAGCACCCCGCCGAAGGCCCCCCGCTCCAGCCCCGCCATCATGCACAGGGGATCGCCCGTCCACCCCCGGAGCACCCGGGCCTGCCGGGGCAGCCGGGCCGCGTCCAGGTTGCGGGCGGAGTCGTGGGCGTCCTTCACCAGAATGTCCTCCGCCCCGGCGGCGACGGCCCCCTCGCAGGCGGCGGCCACCTCGGCGGTCATCTGGGCGGCGAAGGGCCTGTAGTCGTCCATGGTGGCCCGCTCGGTCTCCGCCCAGTCAGCAATGCCGCAGGTGCCCTCGATGTCGGCGCTCAGATAGAGTCTCATTTCAACCCCTCCCGGCGGCGCACAAGCTCCTCCACCTGGGCCAGTTGCTCCACGGTGTTGACCCCCAGCATCTCCTCGGCGGTGCAGGTGGGGCAGGCCCCCACCCTGCCGCCCCTGGAGGATGTAGGCCGGGCGTCGGTGAGGTAGTACTCCCCTGGGCGTTGTTGGGCCTGAGCTGGTCGATGGCCTCCCACAGGGGGCCGCTCTCAAAGACGTAGACCCCCACGTTCAGCTCCCGGATGGCCTTCTCCTCGGGGGTACAGTCCTTGTCCTCCACGATGTGGGAGAAGGAGCCGTCGCTTTTCCGCACGATGCGGCCGTAGGGCAGCTCCTCGTCGGACACGGCGGAGAGCAGCGTGCAGTCGTTGCCCTCCCGTTTGTGGGTCTCGATGAGGGACTCGTAGGTGGCCCGGCGCATGAGGGGCATGTCGCCGTAGCACACCAGCACGCTGCCGTCAAAGCCCGCCAGCGCCTCCCGGGCGCACTGCACCGCGTGGCCGGTGCCCTGCTGGGGCTCCTGCACGGCGTGGGGGTACTCCGGGTAGGCCGCCAGCACCTTTTCCCGCTCGTAACCCACCACCAGCACCACGTCCTCCTTCTTCAAAAAGGACAGCTCCTCCAGCACATAGCCCAGCAGGGGGCGGCCCGCCGCCTGCCGCAGCACCTTGGGCAGATCCACCCCCTCGGTGCGCAGGCGGGTGCCCTTGCCCGCCGCCAGAACCACCGCCTTGATTCCATTCTTCACGGTATTCAACCTCGTTTCTCTCAAGCATTTCTCAGCTTCATTTGATCGCTAGTATAACACATGGACCCTCTGTTTTGCAATTATCCCACCGTATTTCATACAATTTTGCCCTTTACTTTTCCCATCGGGGAACTATAATAAAAGCGCTTTAGCAGAGGCGCGCCGTTTCCCACGCGCGCCGCTTTGGGGAATTGAGCAGCAGCGCATCAGGGGCCCGGGCCCCTGTGCATGCCGGCCGGCATGCTGCCGCAGCTCCCGCCGGTTCCGTGCAGGACTGAGAGGCGGCACGGAGCCAAACAGTCTGAGGAGGAATCACTGATGGTTACATTTTTTGTCTGCCTGGTGCTCCTCATCGTCGGCTTCTTCACCTACAGCAAGCTCGTCGAGAAGATCTTCCGCATCGACGACCGTCCCACCCCTGCTGTGGCTCACCCCGACGGTGTGGACTACGTACCCATGAAAACCTGGCGCGTCTTCCTGGTACAGCTTCTGAACATCGCCGGCCTGGGCCCCATCTACTGTCCGGCCTGCTGGGGCCCGGTGGTGTATTTGTGGATCGTCTTCGGCACCATCCTGGGCGGCGGCGTCCACGACTTCCTGTCCGGCATGATGAGCGAGCGCAACGACGGCAAGTCCATCTCCGAGGTTGTGGGCCTCTACATGGGCAAGGTCATCACCTTTATCATGCGGGTGTTCTCCGTGGTACTGCTGGTGATGGTGCGTCAACTTCTCCGTGGGCCCCGCCGGCCTGCTGGCCAAGCTGACCCCCGACATGCTGGGCACCATGTTCTGGCTGGTGGTCATCATGGTCTACTACCTGATCGCCACCTTCCTGCCCATCGATAAAATCATCGGCAAGCTCTACCCCGTGTTCGGCATCTGCCTCATCATCATGGCCCTGGGCATCGGCGGGGCCATCGTGCTCACCCGCGGCTCCGACATGCCGGAGCTGACCGCCGCGGCCTGCACCGTGGCGCTCCCCGACCGCCTGCCCAAGTGGTCCATGATGTTCGTCACCGTAGCCTGCGGCATCTCCGGCTTCCACGCCACCCAGTCCCCCATGATGGCCCGCTGCATCACCAGCGAGAAGCAGGGCCGCACCATCTTCTACGGCGCCATGGTGGCCGAGGGCGTCATCGCCCTGATCTGGGCCGCCGCAGGCGTCACCTTCTACACCAACCACGGCTCCCTGCTGGACGGCATGACCGGCCTGACCAACGCCATCGCCGCCGGCGGCGCGGGCGACGTGGTGTACCAGATCTCCACCACCCTGCTCGGCCCCGTGGGCGGCGTGCTGGCCATGATCGGCGTCATCGCCTGCCCCATCACCTCCGGCGACACCGCCTACCGCTCCGCCCGCCTGACCATCGCCGACTGGTTCCACATCGACCAGGCCAAGGTGGGCCCCGCGCCGCCCTGTCAGTGCCCCTGCTGGCCGTGGGCGCGGTAATCGCCCTGGCCCTCCCCTGGGACGTGCTGTGGCGCTACTTCTCTTGGGCCAACCAGACCCTGGCCATGATCGTGCTGTGGACCGGCGCCGTGTTCCTGCACAAGTTCGGCTATCCGCCCAAGGCGTGCTTCATCGCGGCCCTGCCCGCCACCTTCATGTCCGCGGTGTCCGTGACCTACTTCTTCCAGGCCCCCGAGTGCCTGGGCCTGTCCACCGCCATCGCCTATCCGGTGGGCATCGTGGCCGCCGCCCTGTTCCTGGGCATCTTCATCTGGCGGACCCTCATCGTCGGCAAGGACGACGTGGCCCGCTGCACGCGGCCAAGAACTGAATTTTACCCGCCGGACGCGGGACGGAAGTATCCGTCCCGCGTCTTTTCTCCGCCCTTGCCGGGCAAAAGGCCCTGTGCGCATGAAGTTTTACACCCCCCCTGCAACAATTTGCCGTTCCAAAGCGTATATAGGGTGAAAGGGGGAACCGAGATGGACGGCCCCAACCGGTTGGAGGAACTTGTCAACACCTACGAAACCACGCTGTACCGCGCGGCCCTGGCCATTCTGGGCGACGCCCACGAGGCGGAGGACGCGGTGCAGGACGCCTTTCTGCGCTGTCTGGAAAGGCCCCGGACTTTGAGAGCCCGGCCCACGCCGGGCCTGGCTTCTGCGGGTGACGGTAAACGGCTGCAAGAGCCGCCTGCGCGCCCCTGGCGGAGGCGCACCGCCCTCTGCTGGACGCCTATCCCGCCGCCGCGCCGGAGGAGGGACGCTGCTGGAGGCTATGCAGGCCCTGCCCGCCCGGGACCGGGCGGTGCTCCACCTCTATTACTATGAGGGCTACCAGACCGCGGAGATCGCCGCCCTCACCGGCCTGCGGGAGGGCTCGGTGCGCTCCCGCCTCACCCGCGCCCGGACCAGACTGCGCCAAGTGCTGAAAGGAGAAGACGAATGAAGCACTATCGCTCTTATATGGACCGTATCACCGCGCCCGCCGGACTCCGGCAAAGGGTGCTGGAGGCGGCGGAGCAAGGGGCGCGCCCCCGCAGGCCCGCCCGGCGGCTGGTCCTCCGGCTGGCGGCGCTGTCCGCCTGCTGTGTGCTGGCTGTGGCGGGCGGGCGGCTGCTCTGGCTGGGCGGCTCCGCCCCCATCCCCAACCCCACTGCCGGCATGGCCGCCACCCCCGCCCCGGCTGCATCTTCTCCCGCTTGGGAGCACACCCTCACTGTGGGCCCCGGGCCCTTTGCCGAAGGGGAGGCCCACAACTTCTTCGACATACCCGCCCTAAATTTCCCCGACTGCACTGATTTCTCTCCCCGGTTGACGGACCGGGATTGGGGGGTGAGTTCCTTTGAGGAGAAGCTGACCGCCCAGGAGATCATCACCGCTCTGGGGGGCACGGGGGAGGTTCCCTGGTCCCTGCTGTGGGAGGGCTATGGACTGGACGGCCAAGTTTTTTACAACGAGAAGGGAGATGTATTGCAGGTGGTGATCACCGGTGTGCGCGGGGACGACCGCCTGCGGCTCGCCCTCTCCCCCGGCCGGCTCCCCCCCCGCCCGCAGTGTGGTGTATCAGGAGGCCGCTACCCAGGCGGTCAACGGCATTCCCGTCACCACGGCCTCCTTCCGCGGCCAGTCTGACGGCCGGACGCTGACTACCTGCGCCGCCGACTTCCTGGCGGGCGGCACCGGCGTCTCCTTCGAATACCTCTCCCCGATGCCGGACAGTCCACCTGGCTGACCGAGGTGCTGGCGTGGTACGGCACCGGCGCCGACAGCGGCTTCACCACAGAGCATCTGAACGCCAGAATTCATCCCATAACAGGGCACGAGCCTCCGGCGGAAGGGGAGGTCGGCGGCGGGGTGGTGGTTCCCGTTCCCATCCCCTCCCCCACACCTTGGCAGGTCTATCCCCTGGAGTAAATTCAAAATGTTTGTCGCTTTTTCCAATCTTTTTATTTCACAGGACGAGATGCGGTGATCTTTTCCCTTGACGCCGGGCGGCGGGCACGCCTATAATAAACCGCAAGAACCAGTTGTTGCGGATTACCCCCGCTGCAATGATAGAGGCGCGGAATCGCAAGAGTATCCGGCATACCCTGCAATGGGGCAGAGCACCCCGCCGGAGAAAGGGCCCTTCCGCCGAAGGGCCGGTCCCCTGCCTGGAGGACCGGTTGCCTGGGCCGTTGGGATAACATCTCACGGACTGCCACATATCATCTGTGTGGAGCGCTATCATTGAGGCCAAGGGCTTTCGTCGCTGTGCTTCCCTCTGCCCGCATGCCCTGGAGCCGGTATAGCCGCTCCCCGGTACCGCCGCGCCCGAGGGAGGCCGGTTTTCGACGCTCTTTGTCGCCATGAACGCTTCCACCAGGAAGGTTCATGGCGCTTTTTTTTTTTGTTAAAAAAGCGCCGAAAAACTAGACTGGAGGAAACAAACATGAATCGAAACACCCTCGCCGCCCTGTCCCTCACCGCTTCTCTCTCCCTCACTCTGGCCGCCTGCGGCTCCGGCGGCGGAACCGCTCAGAGCCCCGCCCCGGCCGCATCCACGCCCCCGCCGCATCCGGCGCACCGTCCGGCGGTGTGGAGGACGGCGTGCTCACGGTGGGCATGGAGTGCGCCTATGCCCCCTACAACTGGACCCAGATGGACGACTCCAACGGCGCGGTGCCCGTCTCCAACGTGCCGGGGGCCTATGCCAACGGCTATGATGTGATGATCGCCCAGCGCATCTGTGACGCCAACGGCTGGGAGCTGGAGGTGGTTTCCACCGCCTGGGATTCCCTCATCCCCGCCCTCCAGAGCGGCACCATCGACGTGGCCATCGCGGGCCAGTCCATGACCGCCGACCGTATGGCCCAGGTGGACATGGCGGGCCCCTACTACTACGCCGACATCGTCTGTCTCACCACCGCCGGCAGTGCCTACGCCGCCGCCCAGGGCATCGCCGACCTGGCGGGCGGACGCTGCACCGCCCAGTCGGGCACCATCTGGTACGACACCTGTCTGCCCCAGATCCCCGATGCCCAGATCCAGACCGCCGCGGAGACCGCCCCCGCCATGGTCATGCAGCTCCAGACCGGCGCGGTGGACTTCGTCTGCACCGACCTGCCCACTGCCACCGCCGCCGCAGCAAACGACTCTGACCTCATCGTGCTCAACTTCGCCGGCACCGAAGGCGACTTCCAGTTTGCCTCTGAGGCGGAGCGGGCCGAAAACGTGAACATCGGCATGTCCGTGGCCAAGGGCAGCACCGAACTGCTGGACGCCATAAACGCCGTACTGGACGGGATGACCGCCGACGACTTCAACACCCTGATGGACCAGGCCATAGCCGTCCAGCCCGAGGTGTAAGCCATGGAACGCGTTCTCGCACTCGGACAGGACATGGCGCTCCTGTGGGCCAGGTACGCCCCTCTACCTGAGCGGCGTGGTGAACACCCTGCTTCTGGCCGTGGCGGCCACCGTCCTCGGCTGCCTGATCGGCCTGGCCTGCGGCCTGCTCAACACCATCCCCATCCACCCACAGGACCGCCTGCCCCGGCGAGTCCTGCTATGGCTGCTCCGGGCCGTGATCCGTATCTATGTGGAGGTCTTTCGGGGCACCCCCATGGTGCTCCAGGCTGTGTTCCTCTACTACGGCCTGCCCTACTTCACCAACAACGCCATGCGCTTTGACAACGTATGGGCCGCCGCCCTTCTGGTGGTCTCCATCAATACCGGCCTACATGGCCGAGTCGGTTCGCGGCGGCATCCTCTCCGTTGACCCCGGCCAGACCGAGGGGGCCAAGGCTATCGGCATGAGCCACGTACAGACCATGGTGAATGTCATCCTCCCCCAGGCCCTGCGCAATATCATGCCCCAGATCGGCAACAACTTCATCATCAACGTCAAGGACACCTCGGTGATGTTTATCATCGGCTTCACCGAGTTCTTCGCCGCCCACCGCTACATCACCGGCGTCAACCCCATGTACTTCCCCTCCGCGGCCATCGAGATGCTGGGCTACCTTTGCATGACGCTGGCGGCCTCCGCCCTGATGCGGCTGGCGGAGCGGCGGATGGACGGGGAGAGCAGCTACGAGCTGGTCCAGGCCGACCCTGACCATGACCGCCGGCACCTACCGCCGCCGGACCCGCCCCCAGGACGAAGGGGGGGCGCTGACATGACCTTGGAACCCATTCTGGAGGTGTGCCACCTCTCCAAGTCCTTTGGGACGCACCAGGTCCTCCGGGATGTGAACTTCACTGTCCACCCCGGCGATGTCACCAGTATTCTGGGCTCCTCCGGCTCCGGCAAGTCCACCCTGCTGCGGTGCATCAATCTGCTGGAGCGCCCCAATCAGGGGGAGGTCCGCTTCCACGGCCGGTCCATCACCGGCCGGGGGACGGACGCCTCCGCTTACCGGACCCGGGTGGGGATGGTCTTTCAGTCTTTCAACCTCTTTTCCAATATGAACGTGCTGGAGAACTGCATGGCGGGACCGGTAAAGGTGCTCCGCCGGAGCCGTGAGGAGGCGCGGGCCAGGGCCCTGCGCTACCTGGAGCAGGTGGGCATGGCGCCCTACATCAATGCCAGGCCCAGGCAGCTCTCCGGCGGCCAGAAGCAGCGGGTGGCCATTGCCCGCGCCCTGGCCATGGAGCCGGAGGTGCTCCTCTTCGACGAGCCCACCTCCGCCCTGGACCCCGAGACGGTGGGAGAGGTGCTGGCCGTCATGCGGGCGCTGGCCGCCAGCGGCATGACCATGCTGGTGGTCACCCACGAGATGGCCTTTGCCCGCGACGTGAGCAGCCAGGTGGTTTTCATGGCTGACGGCCGGATTTGTGAGTCAGGCCGCCTTCTTCGCCCCCAGCCAGCCCAGAACCCGGGAATTTCTGGCCCGGTTTATGGCCCAGTAACCGCCCCGCACAGGGCCTCCCGGCGCTGGCGGCGCTCCAGGTAGAGGAACATCGCCAGACACAGGACAATCTGCACCGTGCTGGAGGCGGGGGTGCCCAGCCCAATCTGGAACAGGGTGGCCCCGGGGATGCGGCTGACCAGATAGGCGATGGGGATGCGCACGCCGAAGGCCGATGCCCCCCTGAATCATGACAAAGAGGGTCTTCTCACAGCCGTTGTAGTACCCCATGAAGCAGAACAGGAAGGGGTTAGCATGCAGTCGATGGCGTAGGCCTTGAGATAGCTGTGGGACGCGGCAGCCACCGCCGCGTCCTTGGCAAACAGCAGGGACAGGGTGTCGCCGTGGAAAAAGGCCAGCCAGGCCATCACCAGTCCGGCGGCGAAAGCGGTCAGGATACCGTAGCCCAGCGCCCGCTTGGCCCGGCGGGCTGGCCGGCCCCCATGTTCTGGGCTACAAAGGCGGACATGGAGTGCATATAGGCCGAGGGCACCAGCATGAGGAACACGCACACCTTTTCCGCCACGCCCACGCCGGCGGAGGCCGTGACGCCGAAGGTGTTCACGATGGTCTGGATCACCAGGAAGGAGGTGCCCACCAGCAGCTCCTGCAGGGCCACCGGCAGGCCCAGCCTCAGCTCCAGCGCGATGATGCGCCCGTCAAAGCGGACGCTCCGCCGGGAGAAGTGGAAGGGCAGCCGGTCCTTCCGGCGCTGGATGACCGCCAGGAGACCACCACGCTGACCGCCTGGGCGGCCACCGTGGCCAGGCGCCGGCCGCGCCCAGGTGAAAGCCCTCCACCAGCAGCAGGTCGCCCCCGATGTTGATCACACAGGCCAGCATCACCGTGAACAGCGGCGTCCGGGCGTCACCGATGCCCCGGAACACCGCCCCCAGCACGTTGTAGGCCACGATGAACAGGCTGCCGCCGCCGCAGATGCGGATGTACTCCACCGTTTCGGCAAAGGCCTCCTCCGGCGCGTGCAGAAGGCGGGCAAGGGGCTCGGCTCCGGCCAGTAGAACCACCGTCAGCAGCACACCGAACGCCGCGAACAGGCAGATACCGCCGCCGATGGCCCTTCCGGCCTCGTCCGGCTCACCCCGCCCGATGCGCTCGCCCACCAGAATGGTGATGCCCATGGATAGGCCGGTGATCACCATGGTCACGGTGGACATGAGCATGCTTCCGGTGGCGACGCCGGAGACATCGGCGGTGGCAGCGAACTGCCCCACCACCAGCAGGTCCACGCCGCCGTACAGCGCCTGAAGAAACAGCGTGAAAAGACCGGAACGGCAAAGCGGATGAGGGTGTGTAGGATGTTCCCTCCGTCAGTCGGTTCGTTCGTTTCATGTGATTCTATCCTCCGTTTTCTCCCAATGAGCTTCGCTCCTCCGGCATAGGGCTTCATGCACACAGAACACACCACAAAACGATGCAAGGGCCTGGGTGCATGAAGTTTTTGCGCATGTGGGCCGTCCCGGCCCACGCGCTGTCATCCATGGCCGTGCCGCTGTAAGCGGGTACATGGCCAGGTCTGCTATGCGTTTGCACAGCAAAAAAGCCGGACAAGGTGCGGACTTCTCAGTCCGTGCCTTATCCGGCTCCTCATTTCCACTGAATGAGTTGCCCTCCGAGCAAGCATCCCTATTATAGCAAATCATCCCCATTGTCAAGGGATGTTAAAACGGCGGCCCGCAGCGGGGCCGCCGTTTTCTCGGTCAGGTATCGTCCTCGATCAGGCCGTAGCCGCCGTCATTGCGCTTGTAGACCACGGCAAAAGCTCCGTCGTCATCCGCGTTCTTGAAGGCAAAGAAGGTGTGATCCACCAGGTTCATCTGGAGCACCGCCTCCTCCACCGTCATGTGCTTGATGGGGAATCGCTTGGTGCGGACAATCCGGAATTCCTCCTCTTCCTCCTCAGGGGCAAAGGAGGAAACCTCTTCGGCATCCACGGTTCGGACGAATGCATCCTGGCGCAGCCGCTTCTCCAAGCGGGCCTTATTTTTGCGCAGCTGGCGCTCTACCGAGGAGACCGCCGCGTCGATGGTAGCAAACATATCGGAGGTACTCTCAGACACGCGGATGATCGTGCTGCCGGAGCGCACGGTGAGCTCCACGTTGTTCCGGTCCTTCTCCACGCTGAAGACGATGGCGGCCTCCGCGTCCGCCTTAAAATAACGGTCTAATTTACCCACCTTTTCTCCGCATAGGCGTGGACCTTGTTGGGCAGGTTGACCTTTTTGTCTGTGAACACGAACTTCATAGTTTTCAGCTCCTTCCACCCTCCGGAGAGGGTTATGGTCCGGAGACCGGGAGGCCCGGCCTCCTTGCTTTGATTATACCACGAAGTTTCCCAATTGTCACAGTTTATTTTATGAATTTTTGGTTCTATGCCCAATCAGCCGTGATGTCCGCAGCCGTGGTCATGGCCGCCGCAGGTGTGACCGCCCTCGTGATGGTGTCCGCAGGTATGCCCCTCACCGTGGTCGTGGTGGCTGCATACGGTGTTGGGATCGTAGGCCAGGCTGCCAGCCAGCAGGGCCTCCACCTGGTCCGCACTGCCGGACGCACCGGGGTAGAGCTGAATCCCCGCCTCAGCCAGGGCGCTGCGGGCGCCGCCGCCGATGCCGCCGCAGATCAGGGTGTCCACTCCAAGTCCCCGCAGGAAACCCGCCAGGGCACCATGGCCGGAGCCGCCTGTCTCCACCACCCGGGCGGAGACCACCTTGCCCTCCGCCGCCTCGTAGATTTTGAACTGCTCCGTATGGCCGAAGTGCTGAAAAACCTGTCCGTTTTCATAGGTAACCGCGATTTTCATTTTCATAACCTCCTAATTCTCCTTGGACCGCAGGCACGCGCCGCAGCCACAGCGTCCCATACCGCAATCCCGCCGGGCGCAGTCCCGGCCGGGACACTCCTCTCCCCGGGGGCAGAGCACATAGTCTCCGCCGGAGATGTGCAGGCCCCTCCACCAGGGCCTGAGCCAGCCTGCGCCGGGCGGTGTCGTACACCTGCTGCACCGTGAGCGGGCCACCCCATCTGGGCGGCGCACTCCTCCTGGGTGCAGCCCAGCAGGTCGATGAGGCGGATGGCCTCGTACTCCTCCACCGCCATCTCCACCCGGCCGTCCGCCGCCTCCAGGGGCCGAAGCTGCTGCATCGGGGCAGGGCACAGATGCGTCTGCATTTTGGGTCTGGGCATAGCGTCTCCTCCGTTTCCGGCTTATGCCATTTATTATAGCATATTTTTGGCATATGTCAATAATTGATTTTTGAGTTTAACTGCGTGTTAATTTCCTTTCCCTCCACTTAAGATGCCTTTTCTTGTTATTTTTTTACGAAAACCCACCCGGTTTTTACCCTTAATCAGTTGACACATCGTTTTTGTACGCATTTTCTTGTCCACCCACCTCTGATTTCGGTGAGTCTGCCAATTGTTTTATTCCCATGCCCATACTATACTTTAAACAGCCCATAAAGGAGGTATGATTTATGGTACTGGAATTGAAGTTTGATTCCATCTCTGAGCTTGCAGAGCTGCAGCGGCTGGCCGTTCAGGCGGATAAGCCCGTATATATTGCCAATGAAGACGACTCCATCCGGGTGGATGCCCGCTCGTTTTTGGGGCTTTCGCGCTGGACTACTCCAAGCCTCTGAAGGTGATCACCGACTCCCTCTACGCCATGCGGATGCTGGAGATCCAGCAGCGCAACCGTGCGGCCCACATGGCCCGCGCCTGAGGGGGGAATACAAGCAAAAAAGAGCGGAAGGGCGCGGCCCTTCCGCTCTTTACTCTTTACAGGTGTCCATGAATTTCCTGTAATAAGGAATGTTGTGTCACAAGTTGTTCTATTGTGAGGTGTTGGTGTGAAATCTGTACTTGCCGACCGGCTCTTTCATCTGAAGGAGAACGGCACCACGGTCCGCCGGGAGTGCTTCGCCGGCCTGACCACCTTTGTCACCATGGCGTATATCCTGGCGGTCAACCCGGCCATTCTGGGCGCCGCCGGCATGGACCGGGCGCGGTCTTTACCGCCTCCGCTCTGGCCGCCTGCGCCGCTACCCTGCTCATGGCCCTGCTCTCCAACTATCCCTTCGCCCTGGCCCCGGGCATGGGGCTGAACGCCTACTTCGCCTACACCGTGGTCATCAAGCAGGGCTACTCCTGGCAGATGGCCCTGGCTGCGGTCTTCCTGGAGGGCCTGCTCTTCATTGTCCTCTCCGTCACTTCGGTGCGGGAGGCCATCTTCAACTCCATCCCCGGCCTCTAAAGCTGGGCCACCTGGGGCATCGGCCTGTTCATCCTCTTCATCGGCCTTCAGAACTCCAAGCTGATCGTGGCCGACCCTCCACCATGCTGTCGGTCTACCCTTCCGGGAGGCCATCGCCTCCGGGGAGATACGTTCCGTGGGCCTGGGGGCGGTGCTGGCCTTCGCCGGAATCCTCCTCACCGCCATCCTCACTATCCGCAGGGTGAGGGGCCCTGCTGCTTGGCATCCTGGCCGTGTGGGGGGCGGCCATCCTCTGTCAGCTCACCGGCCTCTATGTCCCCAACGCCGAGCTGGGCATGGCCAGCGTCCTGCCCGACTTCTCCGCTGGTCTGGCCGTCCCCAGCCTGGCTCCCACCTTTATGCAGATGGACTTCACTGGGCTGTTCACCCTCAATTTTCTGACAGTGGTGCTCTCCTTCCTCTTTGTAGATGTATTCGACACCTTGGGCGGCATTATCGGCATGGCCTCCCAGGGGCACATGCTGGATGAGAACGGACGCCTGCCCCGCGGGGCGCGCTGCTCTCCGACGCGGTGGGCACCTCCGTGGGCGCTGTGCTGGGCACCTCCACCACCACGACCTTTGCCGAGAGCGCGGCGGGCATCGCCGCCGGCGGCCGCACCGGCCTCACCAGCGTGGTCACGGCCCTGATGTTTCTCCTGTCCCTCTTCCTCTCTCCCCTGTTTCTGGCGGTGCCCGGCTTTGCCACCGCTCCGGCGCTGGTCATCGTGGGACTGAGCATGCTCGGCAGCCTCCGGGCGCTGGACCCGGCGGACTGGCGGGAGAGCCTTCCCGCCTATCTGACCATGGTGGCCATGCCCTTCTGCTACTCCATCTCCGAGGGCATTGCCGTGGGCACCATCTCCTATGTGGCCGTCCACCTCTTTACCGGCGCGGAGAGCCGGAAGAAGGTCAGCCCCGTGCTGGCGATACTGGCCCTGGTCTTTCTGCTCAAGTACATTTTCCTGTAAGGTACAGCCTGGGCCCTGTCCATACGGACAGGGCCCAGGCTGATTATTTGACCCGCCGACCGTTGAGAAAGACGGCCCGGATGCTGCCGTTCCAGTCAAAGGGGTGGCCGCTGGTCACCACCACGTCGGCGTCCTTGCCGGGGGTGAGGGTGCCTACCCGCTTGGAGAGGCCCGCAATCTCGGCTGCGCTGCTGGTGATGGCCGCCAGGGCCTCCTCCGGGTCCAGGCCCCCCCGCACGGCCATGGCCGCGCAGAGGGGGAGGTACTGGATGGGCGTTTCCGGGTGGTCGGTGCAGATGGCGATCTTCACCCCCGCCCGGTGGAGCAGGGCCGGGTTGTCCAGGGTCTGGCCCACCAGCTCCGGCTTGGAGCGGTCGGTGAGGCAGGGCCCGGTGATGACCGGCACCCCCGCCTCAGCCAGCAGCTCGGGCACCAGATAGCCCTCCGTGCCGTGAACCACCACCAGCTTCAGCCCGAACTCCCGGCTGAGGCGCACGGCGGTGGCGATGTCGTCGGCCCGGTGGGCGTGGAAGTGGGCGGGCAGCTCTCCCGCCACCACCGGCACCAGCGCCTCCAGCTTGGCGTCGTAATCGGGCATGTCCTGGTCGGGATCTCCGTCCGCCTTGGCCTGCTTGTCCTGGTACTCCTGGGCTTTGGCCAGGTGCTCCCGGATGAGGGCCGCGGTGGCCATACGGGTCACCGGCGTCTCCTTCCGGTCGTTGTAGACCGACTTGGGATTTTCCCCAGGGCAAACTTCATGGCGGCGGGGCCTTGAGCACCATCTCGTCCACCCAGCGGCCGTCGGTCTTGAGGGCCAGGAACTGCCCGGCGATGGGGTTGGCCGAGCCGGGGCCGGTGAGCACCGTGGTCACGCCCCCCTCCCGTGCCTCTCGGAAGCCCCGGTCCAGGGGATTCACTCCGTCGACTGCCCGGAGCTGGGGGTACAGGGGTCGGTGGACTCATTTCCGTCGTCCGCCTCAAAGCCCAGGGCATCCCCGAACAGGCCCAGGTGGCAGTGGGCGTCGATAAAGCCGGGCAGGATATGCCCCCCCTCCGCATCCAGCACGGGGCCCTCCGCCCCGGCGGGCAGGGCCTCCATGGGCCCTACGGCGGTGAGCTTCCCCTCAAAGCCACGAAGCCGCGGGGAATCACCGGCCCGTCCATGGGGTGAACTACCCCGTTGAGAATCAGCATTAGCCATTCGCCGCCTTTCGACAAAAGTTCTATTTGACATTTTATGGAAATCATAGTATGATAAGAGCACAGCTTATCCAATAGGCGAGTGTAATTCCAACCCGCGATTCTTCCATTCTCCCGCACACATCTCTCTTGGGCGCCCCAGGACGGGGCGCTCTTTTTTTATCTACTCCTCCAGAGTGTACTGGTCCACCAGGGCCACGTCCCGCTCCAGGTAGTGGCCGCCGCGCCAGAGGCGGAAGGTGAGCACGTCCCCACCGCCAGCCCCTCCTTGATCGCCTGGAGCTGGTCCATGTCGGTGATCGTCTCGCCGTTGACCGCCACGATCACGTCGTTGGGCAGGGCCCTGCCGTTGGCGCCGGAGCCCCCGGACGCTCTGTACCGCCACCGGGCACCCGTACTCCTCCGCCAGCTCCTCCGTCACGGTATAGCCGGTGATGCCGATGGTGGGCCGGCCCTCCACCCGCCCGTGGGCGATGAGGGCATCCACCACCGTCTTGACCGTGGTGGTGGAATGGCGAAGCCCAGGCCCTCTACCGTGTTGTCATAGGCCCGCATTTTCAGGTTGGTAATGCCAACCACCTGTCCCCGGTCGTTGATGAGCGCCCGCCGGAGTTGCCCGAGTTGAGGGCGGCGGTGGTCTGGAGCAGCACCATGGTGTACCCGTCCACGTTCACATCCCGGTTGATGGCGGAGATGATGCCGTCGGTCATGGTGCCCCGCAGCTCCTCCCCCAGCGGATTGCCGATGGCCGCCACCGCGTCCCCCACCTCCAGAAGGGTGGAGTCGCCGAACTGGGCGGGCGTCAGGCCGGCGCAGTCGATCTTCAGCACCGCCAGATCGCTCTGTGCATCCTGTCCCACCAGCAGGGCCTGGAACACCCGCTCATCCTGGAGCACCACATCCACGGCGCCGCATCCCTCAATGACGTGGCTGTTGGTGATGATATACCCGTCCTCCGACATCACCACGCCGGTGCCCAGGCTCATGCCGTCCCCCTTGCTCCCCCGGATGCTGACGATGGAGGCGATGTTCTCCCGGTAGATCTCCTGGAGGCTGTGGGCCCCGCCGCTGGGCAGGGGGGAGATGGTGAGGGTGGTGCCGTCCCCGGTGGGGGCCCGCTCTACCGTGGTTTCCTCCGGCAGCTCCTCCCGGACGGGAAGGGCTGCCAGGTGCTGTCGGCCAGGGCCGGCAGCTCCTCCAGGCGGCTGTGGCTCCACAGCCCCGCCGCCGCAGTCAGGCCGCCCAGCAGGGCCATGGTCAGGAGAAAGAGGAGCACCGCCGCTGCGCCTCCACCGCCGGCGGCCTGCGAAAATCGGCGCGGGGTGCTCCGGGGCCTCCCCGTTTGATCGTAATAGTAGCCGCGCATGGGCCCTCCTTCTTGCCCCGTCCGCCGGGGCGTCATGCAAGCGTCAGGGTAAATACGAACTCCGTCACGCCGTCCTGGCTGGTGACGGAAATGTTCTCCTTGTGGTTGTTGAGGATAGTCTTGACGATATACAGCCCCAGGCCCACGCCCTCCCGGTCCACGGAGCGGGATTTGTCGCTCTTGTGGAAGCGGTCGAAGATCATGGCCAGCTCGTCGGGGGATGGTGTCGCCGTGGTTGCGCACCGCCACATGGGCCTTGCCCCCCTTGGCGGTGATGGACAGGCCCATGGTGCTCCCTCGGCCGAGAACTTGATGGCGTTGTCCAGCAGGTTATAGCACACCTGGGTGATGGCGTCCGGATCCCCCCACACCAGCACGGGTCCGTCGGGGAGCTGGGTGTCCACGTCCAGATGGCGGGCATTGATCTTGTTCTCCAGGCTCACCAGCACCCGCAGCATGACCTCGGACACGTCGAACTGCTCCTGGGCGGTGACATTCTCCGCCGACTGGAGGCGGGACAGATCCAGCATCCGCCGCACCAGGCGGGAGAGCCGCCGGGTTTCCGAGGAGATGGTCTGTAGGGCGGCGCGCTCCTTGTCCGGCGGGATGGTGCCATCCAGAATGCCGTCGGAAAAGCCGGCGATGGTGGTCATGGGGGTCTTGAGCTCGTGGGAGATGTTGGCCACAAACTCGCTGCGGCGGGCCTCGCTCTTGGCAATGGAGTCGGCCATGGCGTTGAAGGCCTCGGCCAGCTCGCCCACCTCGTCCTTCCGCTTCTCATAGCCCTGCACCCGCACCTCGTACTCGCCGTGGCCGAATTTGCGGGCGGTCTCGGCGATCTCCTTCAGGGGGTTGGTCAGCCGCAGGGAGGTGATGGAGCTGGTGATGAAAGCCACGCACAGTACCACCACGGCGGTAAAGAAAAAGATGGAGATGAACGCCTGCCACAGCTCGGTGATGTCCGAGGTCTCCGCCGCCACATAGGCCACGCCGATCATGGTCTGCTCGGTCTGCCCGGTGGCCAGGTTCACCGTTTTGACCGTGATGGGGGTGCCCGCCACAAAGCGTTTCTCCGGAAACAGGCCGCCCAGAGTGGTCATACCGCTGTAGCTGCCCTCCTTTTGGAGCTGGCTGACGATGGACTGGGGCAGATAGTTCCCCCCCAGCCCGCTCTGGATCGTCGCTCCATCGGAACAGAGTACCAGCTCCCCATCCGCCTCGGTGACCAGGACAAAGGCGTTGGCGATGTGGGCCACATTGGCAACATAGAGCTGGTAGGCCATGTCCCGCACGTCGATCCCTTCGGCCCGCACCTTGGCGGTGAAGTCGGCCACATAATCGGCGTTGCGCTCCATGGAGTCTCGGGTTTCCCGGATTGTATACTGGTAGGACAGGCCGATAAAGGCGGTCCCCAGCAGGGCGAAGGAGATGAGAATCATCCCCGCCGTCAGCAGGAACTGCCGTCCGTACAGGCTCTTCATGCGCCGCTCACAACCTCAAACTTGTAACCGACACCCCACACGGTTTTGAGGCTCCACTGCCCGCTGGCCCCCACGAAGCGTTCCGCTCCGCGAGACCCCATTTTCCATTTTTCGCGGGCCGGAAGTGAATTCCGTCCCGCTCCGCCGCAGAGGCGGCGGCACGCCTTGCGTGCCGGCGTCAGCGCATATGCCCTCATCCGTTCACCACCTCGAACTTGTAACCGACACCCCACACGGTTTTGAGGCTCCACTGCTCGCTGACGCCCTCCAGCTTCTCCCGCAGGCGCTTGATATGCACGTCCACGGTACGGGAGTCGCCGAAGTAGTCGAAGCCCCACACCTCGTCCAGCAGTTGGTTTCGGGTGAATACCCGGTTGGGGGAGGCCGCCAGGTGGTAGAGCAGCTCCAGCTCCTTGGGCGGCGTATCCACCCGCTTGCCGTCCACCAGCAGCTCATAGGAGTCCAGGTTGATGACCAGCTTGTCGAAGGTGAGCTTCTTCTCGCCGCTCCCCTCCTCCTCGCCGCCGAAGCGGCGGAGCACCGTGGATGCGGGCCAGCACCTCCTTCATCTCAAAGGGCTTGACGATATAGTCGTCGGCGCCCGCCACCCTCCAGCCCGGCCACCTTGTCCTGGGTCTCCCCTTGGCGGTGAGCATGATCACCGGGGTCTTGTCGTTCTCCCGGATCTTCTTGAGCACCGACCAGCCGTCCATTACAGGCAGCATGATGTCCAGCAGCACCAGCTCCGGGTGGAAGGAGCGGAACAGCTCCACCCCCTTGCCGCCGTCCCCGGCCACCGCTGTCTCAAAGCCCTCCTTCTCCAGATAGAGGTGGAAGCTCGGCAATGTTGGAGTCGTCTTCCACAATCAGGACCTTCCTGGCCATAGCGCACCGTCCTTTTCTATGTTGTTCTCTCCGGTATTATACCGGCTTTTTCCCCGCAAGGGTGAATTTTTGTAAAAGGGGGTTACCGGGTCTCCACATAGGCCCGGTCCACCTGAATGACCGCAAAATACCGCTCGTCCAGGGCACGCACCGCCCCGGACAGGCGTTCGCAGAGCTCCTCGTCCCGCAGGCGGCAGCGGTGGGGCACCACCACGTCAAAAATCAGGTTGGTGTGCTGGGGCCTTGGTCACCCGGAAGTCATGGATGGTCATCTCCGGCTCCACGGCCTTGCCAGGCCGCCACCTGTTCCGCAGGCGGTTCACCGACTCGTCGTCGGTGGCGATGGGGTCCATGTGCGCCGTGGTCTCAATGCCGAACTTCTGCTGGATCTCCCGCTCGATGTGGTCGATGGCGTCGTGGGCCTCCAGGATGTCGGCATCCTGGGGTACCTCGGCGTGGAAAGAGCACAGCCGCCGCCCCGGGCCGTAGTCGTGGATGATGAGGTCGTGCATTCCCACCACCTGGGGATGCGACAGCACCACCTCCCGGATCGCGTGGACCAGCTCCGGGTCGGGGCGGGCCCCCAGCAGGGGGTTAATGGTGTCCTTGGCGGCTCCCCAACCCGCCTTCAGAATAAAGACGGCCACCACCGCCCCCGCCCAGCCGTCGATGCTCAGGTGGGCGAAGTGTCCGGCCAGGGTGCCCGCCAACACGGCGGAGGTCGCCACCACGTCGGAGAGGGAGTCCGCGGCGGTGGCCGCCATGGCCGCCGAGCCGAGCTTCTTCCCCAATACCCGGTTGAAATGGCTCATCCACAGCTTCACCAGGATGGAAGCCGCCAGAATGGCCACCGACACCAGCGAAAAGTCCACCGCCTCCGGGCGGAGGATCTTCCGATGGAGGTCTTGCCCAGCTCCAGCCCCACCAGGAGGATCAGCAGGCTCACCAGCAGCCCCGCCAGGTACTCCGCCCGGCCGTGGCCGAAGGGGTGTCCATCGTCGGCCTTCTGTCCCGCCAGCTTAAATCCCACCAGAGTCACCACCGACGAGCCCGCGTCGGACAGGTTGTTGAAGGCATCCGCCGTGATGGCGATGGAGCCGGTCACAACGCCGGCGAAGAACTTGCCCGCAGACAGCAGCAGATTGAGCACAATCCCCACCGCCCCGGACAGGACGCCGTACTTCTCCCGCACCGCTGGGTCCGTCACATTGTCGCAGTCCTGGATGAAAAGCCGCACCAGCCGATTGATCATGCTGTCTCCCCCAAAGATTGGTTTCCTTTTATTATCCCACGCCCGCCCGCCATCGTCAAGGAGAGGTTTTCCCCCCAAACAGACGGTCTTCCTCCCTCTCCTTGTATCCACAGGTACAAAGTGATAGAATAGGGAAAACAAGCTCCCCATACCCAAGCCGCCGTGGCGAGGAGGTATCCTATGAAAATCCGTTTCTCGAGCCGGGCAACCGCCCCTACAAGCCCACGCCCCTCAACTACTTCGTCTACGACCGCTACATCCGTACCCCCTCCGTGGGACTCAACACCCTGGCTACCATTGTCAAGGAGCTGGTCGATGACACCTATATGTACAGCGAGTCCATCTCCCGTATCGACATGGACGACGTGGAGGACGCGGACATCGTGTTCATCGGTATTTTCACCTTCGCCGCCGTCCGGGGCTACGAGCTGGCCGACCACCTCCGGGCCCACGGGCGGGGCCTGGTGGTGCTGGGCGGTCTCCACGCCTCCATGAACTGCGCCGAGGCGGCGCGCCACTGTGACTATGTGCTGCTGGGCGAGGGGGACGAGACCATCCGCGCCTTCGTGGAGGCGGTGGGCCGCGGGGAGCGGCCGGACTTCCCCGGCTTGGCCTGGATGGAGGGGGAGGAGCTGCGCTCCACCGGCTATCCGCCCCCGCCGGAGCGCTTCGAGACGATTGCAGACCGTAATTTAGTCCACAATTATTCCAAAATGGTGGGGCACAGCACCCTCTGGCCCCAGGTGCACGCCTCCCGGGGCTGCCCCCATAACTGCGACTACTGCGCCCTGGTACGCCACTTCGGCCGCCGCGTCCGCACCCGTTCGCCGGAAAATGTGGTGGCCGACATCCGGGAGTCCATCCGCTTCTTCCACCGGGGCCACGTCCGGCTGGCCAAAGATCCTGGCTCACCGACGACAACTTCTTCGCCGACCGGGACTGGGCCATGTCCGTCCTCCGGGCCATCGTGGATAGCGGCATCCGCTACCGCTTCAACGTACAGGCCCGGTACGAGGTGGGCTTCGACGACGAGATGCTCGACCTTCTCAGGCAGGCCGGCTTCTTCGAGCTGGATCTGGGCATCGAGTTTCTGGACGACGCCTCCTTCGCCACCTACCACAAGAAGAGCACCCGGCAGGAGATCATCGACGCCATCCGCAACATCCGCGCCCACGGTCTCAGCGTCCGGGGCTGTTCATCCTGGGCTCCGACGACCAGGAGGCGGGCGTGGCGACCAGCTGGCCGACTTCGGCATCCAGAACCACATCCAGGGCACCCTGATCCAGTGTATGTACTTCGTCCCCGGCACGCCGGTATACGAGGCCAACCGGGACCGGCTGCTCCACCAGGACTGGTCGAAATACAACGGCAACGCCGTCCACTTCCCCCGCCGCATGACCCCCTACCAGCTCCAACTGGAGCACATCCGGGCCAGCCGGAAAATCTGCTCCTGGCGGCGGCTCTTCTCCGCCCTGGTGCGGGAGGACCCCATCCACAAGCTACTCTTTTGGGGAATTTTTCTGGCACATGAGCGTGCGCAGCGATCTGAAAAGGAGCTGCCCTACCTCAAGCGGATCTCCGAACAGGCCGCGTGCGCGCCTCACTAGAGGCGCGCACGCTCAGCCTGTCGAAAAGTCTTTCGACAGGCTGCCGAACTTTGAAACTTTAGAAACGTTTCAAAAGTTGTTTGATCAACGCGAAAGGGAACCCTGACGGTTCCCTTTCACACTATCCTTCCTCCGAATCCTTTCGCTGGAGGGTTTATCGACAGTCTCCGCGTGCGCGCCTCACTAGAGGCGCGCACGCTTTTTCGTACCATACCATGTTGTGGCTACGGGGTGCGGAACCCGTCCACCCGGGTGAGGAGCAGCTTGCAGTTGGGGCAGTAATAGCTCTGGTTGGGCGCGGGCGGGGTGCGGTACCAGTACTCCCGCCCTTGGCCAGGAGAAAGCCCCCTCTTCTCGATGTTCCGCCTGGAGAAAAAAGGACTCAGCAGGCTCCGGTACCGGGGAAGCCAGTAGGTCACCCACGGGCGGCAGCCGTACAGGGAGCCGAGCACGGTCTCGCCCCCGCAGCAGGGGCAGCGTTTCAGTCTGGAATCCATTTCTTCCACCATTGTCCGCACCTCCCGTTTTAGTTTTATATCTCTTCCCACAGCCGAGCCGAACCTGTCCCGTCCTCAGTCCGAACCGCTGCTCCTGAGGAGCAGGCTTTCCCGCTCCCGCTTCAGGCCGTTCTGCTCCTCCGCCAGCTTCTGATCCATCCATTGCAGGCGATTGAGCACCTCGCATACACGGGAATCCACCGCCTCCACCCCGCTGGGCGTCGTTGATCCGGGACTGGATTTACCAGTCCGTGAAAAAACCGTCGAAGAAGTAGTCGGCAAAGGTGGCGAACTCCCCGATCTGTACCTGGGGAATCTCCATGTCCCGCACGTCTGCCAGCTCGGTGCGGAAGCGGGATAGGCACTGCTGGGCCCAGCCGATGCCCGCCCGGGCGTCGTCCAGGTGCTCGTGCTTGGCCATGGTGGCCATCAGGCCGCCGCCCAGCATATCCCAGGTGCCCCAGTCCTCGGCGCTGTCCAGGCTGTCCAGCACGGCGGACAGGGCGCTTTCCGCCGTGCGGCCGGCAGAGATGGCCTCCCCCACCTCCCGGCGCTGGTGCTCCAGCTCGTCCAACTGCTGGTCCAGCCGGGCGAGCCGGGCGCCGGTCTCCCCGCCCAGGGCTTTGAGCAGCTCTCCCTTCTCCTCCAGCAGGGCGTCCCGCCGGATGCGGTCGATGCGCAGGCCGTCCTTCTCCCGCAGCAGGACCCCGATGCGCCCGTCGAGATCCTCCAGATCCCGCTGGGCCTGATCGTACTGGAGCTTGGCGGCCAGGGCCTCCCGCCGCTCTTTGGACAGGCGCACCTCCCTGTCCCCGGTGAGGGAGAGCAGCAGGGCCCGCAGGCCCCCTTCTCCAGCCGGTCCACGTCGTCCTGCTCCTTGCGGAACACCCGGCCGGTCTCCATCACCCGCCGGTCCCGCTCGGCCCGCTGGTCCTGGAGATCCTTCCACTGGGCCTCCATCCGTCCCTGCCGGGCCAGGGCCTCGTTCAGCTCCTTGAGCTCCCTGTTGATCTCGTTCAGCCGCTCGTCCATGCCGTTCCTCCTTTTCCTTTATTCTACGGCTTCCGAAGGGAAAGCGCAAGGAAATCCGCTGGACTTCCCCGTCAAATTCGCGTAAAATAGCCTTATCCCAATCTTGTAAGGAGTACCACTATGGATACCATCATTCAGATACTGGCCCGGGAGCTGGGCCTGAGCGAGGCCCACGTGGAGAACGTGGTGCGCCTCATTGACGAGGGCAACACCATCCCCTTCATCGCCCGCTACCGCAAGGAGCTCCACGGGGCCATGGACGATACCGCCCTGCGCACCCTGGCCGACCGGCTGCAATACCTGCGCAATCTGGACAAGCGGCGGGAGGAGGTCAAGTCCGCCATCGAGGGCCAGGGCAAACTGACGGAGGAGCTCTCCGCCATCGACGCCGCCGCCACCCTGGCGGAGGTGGAGGATCTCTACCGCCCCTATAAGCAGAAGCGCCGCACCGCGCCACCGTGGCCCGCGAAAAGGGGCTGGAGCCTCTGGCCGAGCTGCTCTTCGCCCAGGCCGCGGACGGCCCTGCGCCGGAGGAGGCCGCCGGGGCCTTTATCGACCCGGAGAAGGGGGTGGAGACGGCGGAGGACGCCCTCCAGGGAGCCAGCGACATCATCGCCGAGCGCATCTCCGACGACGCGGACATCCGCAAGCGCCTGCGGGAGCTGGTGTGGAAAAGGGATATCTGGTCTCCGCCGCCGCGGCCAAGGAGCCGGAGGACACCGTCTACCGGCTCTACTACGCCTTCCGCTCCCCCCTGAACCGGGTGCAGGGCCACCAGGTGCTGGCCATCAACCGCGGGGAGCGGGAGGGCGTGCTCAAGGTGAGCGTGGAGATGGAGCGCGAGGCGGCCCTGATCCCCGTCCGCCGGGCGGTGCTGAACCCCGGCGCCCCCGCCATGGCCTTCGTCCGCGCCGCCGCCGAGGACGCCTACGACCGGCTGATCTTCCCCTCGGTGGAACGGGAGATGCGCGGCCTGCTCACTGAGCAGGCCGACGAGGGGCCATCAAAATGTTCGGCCTCAACCTCAAGCCCCTGCTGATGCAGCCGCCGGTGAAGGGCTTTGTCACCATGGGGCTTGACCCCGGCTACCGCAACGGCTGCAAGGTGGCGGTGGTGGACGCCACCGGCAAGGTGCTGGACACGGCGGTGGTCTACCCCACGTTCAGCCAGCGGAAGAAGGAGGAGGCCATCGACGCGCTGGCAAAGCTCATCCGCCGCCACGGCGTGGAGCACATCGCCATCGGCAACGGCACCGCCAGCCGTGAGACGGAGCAGATGGCGGTGGAGCTCATCCAGCGGCTGGGCGGCGGCGTCAGCTACATGATCGTCAAAGAGGCGGGGCCTCGGTCTACTCCGCCTCCAAGCTGGCCGCGGAGGAGTTCCCCGACTACGACGTGAACCTGCGAAGCGCCGTGTCCATCGCCCGGCGGCTCCAGGATCCCCTGGCCGAGCTGGTGAAGATCGACCCCAAGAGCATCGGCGTGGGACAGTACCAGCACGACATGCCCCAAGCCCGGCTGGACGAGACCCTCTCCGGCGTGGTGGAGGACTGCGTCAACGCGGTGGGGGTGGATCTCAACACCGCCTCCGCCCCCCTGCTGTCCAACGTGGCGGGGCTGAACAACACCACCGCCAGGAACATCGTCAAGTACCGGGAGGAGAACGGGGCCTTCACCACCCGGAAGGGGTGCTCAAGGTGCCAGCTGGGGCCCAAGGCCTTTGAGCAGTGCGCCGGCTTCCTGCGGGTACCGGAGAGCCGCAATGTGCTGGATCACACCGGCGTCCACCCGGAGAGCTACGGCGCGGCGGAGGCGTTGCTCGCCCTGTGCGGCTACGGCCTGTCCGACGTGAAGGCCGGCGGCCTGGACGGTCTGCGGGAGCGGGTGGCCGCATACGGCGAGGAGAAGGCCGCGGAGGTATGCGGCGTGGAGTGCCCACCCTGCGGGACATCGTTGGCGAGCTGGTGAAGCCCGGCCGGGACCCCCGGGACGAGTTGCCCCGCCCCATTCTGCGCACCGACGTGCTGGAGATGAAGGATTTGAAGCCCGGCATGGAGCTCACCGGCACGGTGCGCAACGTCATCGACTTCGGCGTGTTCGTGGACATCGGCGTCCACCAGGACGGGCTGGTGCACATCTCCCAGCTCCGGAGGGCCGCCGGGTGCAGCACCCCTCCGAGGTGTGCGCCGTGGGCGACATCGTCACCGTCTGGGTACTGGAGGTGGACGAGAAGAAAAAGCGGATTTCCTCACCATGAAGAAGCCAAAGGGCTGAACCGGCCTTGACAGGCCCCGCCGCAGGCGGGACGCGGCGTATGCCGCGCCAAGCGTTCCGGCTGGCAGGCCGGAACTTGAACTCGCCCGAATTCACTTCGGGCGGGTTGAAATGAGGGGCCCCCGCGCGGCCATGGCCGCGGGGGGCGGCGAGAAGAAAAAGCGGATTTCCCTCACCATGAAGAAGCCAAAGGGCTGAACCGGCCTTGACGGGCCCCGCCGCAGGCGGACGCGGCGCATGCCGCGCCAAGCGTTCCGGCCGGTAGAATCCTGAACTCGCCCGAATTTACTTCGGGCGAGTTCAGGGAAATGGCCCCCGCGCGGCCATGGCCGCGGGGCGGCGATAGGAAAAGCGGATTTCCATCACCATGAAGAAGCCAAAAGGGGAGCGGTATGATTCTCAGCTTTGACGAGGCGGCGCGCTGCTGGACGAGATGGCGGAGGAGTTCCCGCCGGAGTTCTACGACGAGCTCAACGGCGGTATCTCCCTGCTGCCCGAGGCCAGGGAGGATCCCGAGGGGGAGCCCGGCGAGCTCTACATCATGGGCGAGTACTGCAACGACATGATGGGCAAATATATCAACCTCTACTACGGCTCCTTCGCCGCCCTGGCCGAGCAGGAGGACTGGACGGAGGAGGACTGGGAGGACGAGCTTTACACCACCCTGGCCCACGAGTTCACCCACCACATCGAGGGCCGCGCCGGGGAGCGGGGCCTGGAGCGCAAGGACGAGCAGTTCATGGAGTTCCGCGCCGGCGCGGGGAATAGCCGCCCGGCGGCGGACGAAGCAAGGCCCGGCGGACGCAGACGCGTCCGCCGGGCCTTGTCCTATATTCCGCTCATCCGTGCTGGGGCACCACCGCGAAGAACTCCAGCGGCTGTGTCCCGTCGTTGATCAGGGAGTGGGCGTGCCCCTCCTGGCAGTAGTGACAGTCTCCCGGGGCCAGCCGCTCCTCGCCGCCGTACAGGGCCTTGCCCGTGCCGGAGAGAACGTACACAATTTCACTGCTCCCCTCATGGGTGTGCAGGCCGATGGAGCACCCGGCTCCAGCCGCCCCCGCATGATGCGGTTGCGCCCGTCCGCAAACATTCTGGCGTGGGTCACTCCCTCGCCACCCTTGAACCCGGGGATGGCGGTCTCCTCCATGGCTCCGAATTCTACCTTCATTCCAACTCCTCCTCTGACTACAGCAGGGTCACGCCGAACCGATCCGCCATATCCCGCAGGCCCTCCTCCAGCTCGTCCCGGCCGAAGCCGGCCGCCTCCAGCTGGGCGTCGGTCAGGTCGTTGAGCCGGGCATAGAAGTCCACCGCCAGCTCCAGATAACGCCGGTCGCCGGGATCGCTCTCCGCAAAGAGCAGATCCTCCGCCCGCCGATGTCCCCGGCGTTGACCTTCTCCAGCAGGCGGCGGTGGAGCTCGTCCAGCGCGGCGTCCTCCGCCGTCCCGCCGGGCACATAGTCGGTGGAATCCTTCTGAAACACCAGATAGGCAATGGAGCGGGCCAGGGCGCCCACCTGGCGCATCATCCAGTCCTCGGTCAGCATGTCGCATCTCTCCTTTTTATAGTTCCCGCACCAGGCGCACCGCCACGCCCACGATGCGGGCCGCGCCGGTCTCAAAATCCGACAGGGGGACCAGCTTGGGCTCATAGACGGGGTTCTCCGGCTGGAGAAGCACCATGTCCCGCTGGCGGCGGAAGCGCTTGAGGGTGGCGTCCTCCCCGTCCACCAGACAGGCCACAATCTGGCCGTTCTCTGCCGTATCCTGCCGCCGCAGCAGCACCAGATCCCCGTCCCGGATACCGGCGTTGATCATGCTGTCGCCGGTGACCCGCAGGAAGAAGTGCTCCTCCGGCTCCGCCACGTCGGCGGTGGCCCAGCCCTCCACCCGCTGCTCGGCCGCCATGGGCAGCCCTGCCCGGATAGTGCCCAGGATGGGGACGGACTGCCGCTGTCCGGTACGGCGGGGCACATCGTAGCCCAACAGCCACAGGGGGTCCACACCCAGGGCGGCGGCCATGGCGGAGGCCGTGCCGATTTCGGCTCCCGCTGGCCCAGCACATAGCGGTTCAGCGTCTGTGGGTTCATCCCCAGGCGCTCCCCCAGCTGCTCATAGCTGAGTCCCTCTTCCTCCATCAGGCGGCGCAGGCGGCCGCCAAGGCTGCTCTCCCGCTCCATCTGTCCGTCCCTCCTGTCCCATTATTGGGGCTATCCTATCATATTTTATCACCATTTGCAACAGAAACCAGAAAAAAGCCCTTGACTGTTATCTCCATTTGGTGTTATTATAGCCTCGTAATCGAACATAAGTTCTATTTCATTCGTTCGGTATCACCATTTGAGATCCCAGATGTGAAAAAATGCCCCGCCGACTGGCGAGACATTTTGGTGGAGGAGGGTGGATTCGAACCACCGAAGCGAATCGCAACAGATTTACAGTCTGCCCCCTTTGGCCACTCGGGAACTCCTCCGTATGAACTTGTTGGAGCTGGTGGACGGACTCGAACCCCCGACCGGTTGATTACAAATCAACTGCTCTACCAACTGAGCTACACCAGCATACCAGCTCGTCCACAGCGAAGGTTAGTTTAACAGACACGGAGGGATTTGTCAAGGGAAAGTGGTATATTTTTACAAATTTTTCGGGAGGAATGCGCAATCCAGCCAGAGGTATGGGCGGATCCGCTGCGGGATGTGCAGCGGGTTCCGCCGCGGGGCTGGTGCCCCCGGTGCCGCTCAGAGCTCTACAGCGGGGAGCGGGGACTCTGTCCCGCCTGCCTGGCCGAGCTGGAGCGCGGCCGCACACAACAAGAGGAGGAGAACAGACACACAAATGACCTTACTGGAATTATCGGGCGAATACCGCGCCAGTGCCGCCGCCCTGCGGGAGCGGGTGCTGCTCCTGGAGCACCGGCTGAGAGGGGCAGACGGGGATGGACGCCGTCTGCTGGAGGGCGTATCCGGCTGCTGCGCGCCATGGGCCGGGAGGCCCGGGAGCTGGCCGTCCTGTGTGAGCGCTACTACGAGAGGGGGTACTGCCGCAATGGCAAATACACGCTATAGGCGGGGCGGGGCCTACGCCGCCGACATGGCGGTATACGCCCGCGCCATGGCCGCCGATAACTCCGCCCAGCTCAGCCGGGTGAAACGCAACCTGGTGCGGGCGCTGCGGGAGGACGTGACTCCCCGCCAGCGGGAGGTGCTGCTGCTCTACTACGCCGAGCAGCTCAACACCCGCCAGATCGGGGAAAAGCTGGGGGTGGACAAGTCCACCGTAGCCCGCACCATCAAGCGGGGGGAGGCCCGGCTGCGCCGCTGCCTGCGGTACGGCGCGGAGGCCTTTCTGAACGCGGCGGCGGAGGGACCGCCCTGATTTTTCTACACCCACGGAGTGGGTGAAAGGTTGAATGGCCGGCCGTTCCGTGGTATACTGTCTCCCGAATGAAAATCGCCGTTTTTCGCAAAGGGAGGCCGAGGCATTGGAACTTAATCTCACACAGAAGCAGGTGCAGACCCTGTCCCCCCAAATGATGCAGTCCATGGAGATTCTACAGATGGGCTCCCAGGAGCTTCTGGAATACATCGAGGAGGCGGTACAGGAAAACCCGGTGCTGGAGCCGGAGGAGACCTATGACAAGCAGGACGAGTTCTCCGTCCTCCGCCGCAAGCTGGAGTGGCTGGAGTCCACCGACCCGCAGAACCGCTACTACCACCAGCAGGACACCGAGGAGGAGGACAGCCCCCTTAACAACTTCGGCACCGTACAGGACGACGACGAGAACCTCTACTATTATGTCCTCTCCCAGCTCCGGGTACTGGAGCTGGAGCCAGAGGTGATGGACGCCGGGGTGTTCCTGGTGGAGAGTCTCAATCAGAACGGCTGGCTGGACGAGCCTCTGGAGGCCCTGGCGGCCGGCCACGGCTGCGGGCCGGAGGTCATGGCCCAGGCCCTGGAGGTGGTACAGTCCCTGGAGCCCGCCGGCGTGGGGGCCCGGGACCTGGCCGAGTGCCTCAAGCTCCAGCTCGTGCGCCGCACGCCGGTGAACGAGCTGGCGGTACGTATTGTGGAGCGCCACCTGGACGCCCTGTCCAAGAGCCGCTACGGCCTCATTGCCCGGGAACTGAAAGCCAGTCCTGAGGAGGTGCGTGCCGCCTGCGACGTGATCCGCTCCCTCAACCCCGCCCCGGAACCGGCTTCGCCGCCCGGGAGAATCTAACCTACATCAACCCCGACATCATCGTGGTCAGCTTCCCCGACCACTTCGAGCTGCTGACCAATGACTATTACTTCCCCACCCTCAACATCAGCGGATACTACACCCGCCTAATGAAGGAGAGTGACGACAGCCAGGTGAAGGACTATCTGACCGGCAAGGTGCGCCAGGCCAAGTGGATGGTCAAGGCCATCGAGCAGCGCCGCTCCACCCTCATGGCGTGCGCTGAGTGTATTCTGGAATTCCAGGAGTCCTTTTTCCGCAAGGGGGCCACCTGGTTCCCCTGTCCCTGGCCGACGTGGCCGAGCGCATCGGCGTCCACGAGTCCACAGTGAGCCGGGCGGTGAAGTATATCCAGTGCTCCATGGGCGTCTATCCCTGAGCTACTTTTTCTCCCGCAGCCTGGGCCCCGCCGCCGGCGACGAGGCCGCCTCCCCCGACGCGGCCAAGGCGCTGCTGAAGCTTATCGCCGGGGAGGACAAGAAAAGCCCCTGTCCGACCAAAGCTCTGTGAGCTCATGTCCGCCCAGGGCTGCTCCCTCTCCCGCCGCACCGTGGCCAAGTACCGGGACGAGCTGCATCCCCAGCACCACCGGCCGCAAGCAATATGAAACGTCAGGAGCTTTCTGAGCGATGAACTTTAAAGCTGTCTTTTTGATTTCGACTACACCCTGGCCGACGGCACCGAGGCCATTGTGGCCGGGTTCCGGTACGCCTTTGGGCGGATGGGCCTGCCGAGCCCACAGAGGAAGCCATCCGCCCCACCATCGGCATGGTTCTGGAGGACGAGTTCACCTTTCTCTCCGGCGAGGCCGACCCGCCCGCCGGGCAGAGTTCCGGCAGCTCTACACCGAGAAGGCCGGCCCCATGCATGTGTCCGTCACCCGGCTGTTTCCCGGTGCGCTGGAGCTGCTCACCGCCCTGAAGCGCCGTGGTATTCCCACCGGCATTGTCAGTACCAAGAAGACCGCCACCATCCGCGACGTAGCGGAGGCCAGGGGCATTACTCCCCTGCTGTCCTCCATTCTGGGCGGCGACCAGGTTTCCGCCCCAAGCCGGACCCGGAGGGACTCTTGGCCTCCCTCACCGCCCTGGGGCTGGAACCCCACGAGGTTCTGTTCTGCGGCGACACCGTCATCGACGGGGAGGCCGCCCGGCGGGCTGGCACTCACTTCTGCGCGGTGCTCAACGGCACCACCACCTTTGAGGAATTCCAGACCAGACGCATCCCCTGCGACCACGTGGCCGGGGATCTCTGGGATCTCAAGCAGTGGCTGGGCCTCAACTGAATCAAATGTCCCCGCCGCAAAGCGGCCGCCCGACGGGCGGCCGCTTTTTTGGTATCCATTTTTGTAAAGCCGGGAATCCTATGGGGAGAGCGGCTTTACACTCTTTACAATCCGTTGAAGGACAACTTTACAATCCGTCTGTATACTGATAACCGTTCCCGAAGGCAACCAAAACGATGCATGATTGGAGAATGAATGTCATGAAAGAGAACCCTTGCTCTGATGCTCTCCGCCGCCCTGTGCGTCGGCCTGCTGGCCGGCTGCGGCAGCGGCAATAACGATCCCGTCAATACTCCCGCCGCCGGCGGCAGCGAGACCCCCTCGCAGGAATCCACCGCAGCCCTGAGCGGCACCGTCAACACCAACGGCTCCACCTCCATGGAGAGCGTGATGGGCTACCTGACCGAGGGCTTTAAGGAGGTGCAGCCCGGCATCACGGTGAACTACACCGGCTCCGGTTCCAGCGCCGGCGTCACCGGCGCCCAGGACGGCACCTGCGACATCGGCCTGGCCTCCCGCGACCTGAAGGATGACGAAACCGGCGTCAAGGCCATCACCGTGGCCAAGGACGGCATCGCCATCATCGTCAACCCCAACAACCCCGTGGCCGACCTCAGCGTGGAGCAGATCGCCCAGCTCGCCACCGGCGAGATCACCAACTGGGCCGACGTGGGCGGCACGGACGGCCAGGTGGTCTTCATGGGCCGTGAGGCCGGCTCCGGCACCCGCGACGGCTTCGAGTCCATCACCGGCACCAAGGACGCCTGCAAGTACCAGAATGAGCTGACCTCCACCGGCGAGGTGATCGCCGCCGTGGCCTCAACTAACGCCATCGGTTACGCCTCCCTGTCCGCCGTGGACGAGACCGTGAAGGCCATCACCGTGGGCGGCGTGGAACCCACGGAGGAGACCGTTCTGGACGGCAGCTACGCCATCCAGCGCAACTTCAACTTCATCGTCAGTGACAGCACCCCGCTCTCCGAGGCCGCCCAGGCGTTCGTGGACTTCGCCACCTCCGCCGATGCCTCCGACCTGATCGCCGGCGCCGGCGCTGTGCCGGTAGCCGAGTAATCCGTCCCTCTCTTCCGGATCGCCCCCTCGAGCCCGAGGGGGCATTCGGCATGATTACACCATTACGAAAGGCCGGTTATTTGCCATGAAACAGAAGCTCCGACCGCTGGAAGTCTTTATGAACCTCCTGTTTTGTCTGCGGTCTGATCGCGGTCGTCTTTGTCCTCTTCATCAGTATCTACCTGATCGTGTCCGGCCTGCCCGCCATCCGCGAGATCGGGCTGGTGGACTTCCTCTTCGGCACTGAGTGGGCCTCCACCGCCGCCGAGCCCAAATTCGGCATACTGCCCTTCATCCTTACCTCCATCTACGGCACCGCCGGGGCCATTGTCCTGGGCGTACCGGTGGGCTTCATGACCGCAGTGTTCCTGGCCAAGGTAGCGCCTCCCCGTCTGGCCAGCCTGGTGCGCCCGGCAGTGGATCTGCTGGCGGGCATCCCTTCCGTGGTGTACGGTCTCATCGGCATGATGGTTCTGGTGCCTGCGGTGCGAGTGGCCTTCCACCTGCCCGACGGCGCCAGCCTGTTCTGCGCCATTCTGGTGCTGGCCGTCATGATTCTGCCCTCCATCATCTCCGTATCCGAGACTGCCCTCAAGGCGGTGCCCAAGGGTACGAGGAGGCCTCGCTGGCCCTGGCGCCACCCATATCGAGACCGTGTTCCGGGTGAGCGTCCCGGCCGCCTCCAGCGGCATCGCCGCCTCCATCGTGCTGGGCATCGGCCGGGCCATCGGCGAAGCCATGGCGGTCATCATGGTGGCGGGCAATGTGGCCAACATGCCCGGTCTCTCCAGTCCGTCCGCTTCCTCACCACCGCCGTGTCAGCGAGATGGCCTACGCCTCCGGCCTGCAACGGCAGGCCCTGTTCTCCATCGCCCTGGTTCTCTTTCTCTTCATCATGCTCATCAATATTGTTCTCAATACGCTTCTCAAGCGGAAGAAGGGGTGATATACTGATATGGAAATGAAGCCTCTTTCCGGCCGGCGCAGAGCCTATGACCGGATTCTCCGCTTTCTCCTCTACTTCTGCGCCGCCCTGACCTGCGCCCTGCTGCTCTTCATCATCGGCTATATCTTCTTCAAGGGCCTGCCCCATGTCACCTGGCAGTTCCTCAGCACCCAGCCCAGCTTCATCAAGGACACCATCGGCATCCTGCCCAATATCCTCAACACAGTCTATCTCGTGGGAGTCACCTGATCATCACCCTGCCCCTGGGGGTCGGCGCGGCCATCTACCTCACCGAGTACGCCCGCAACCGCCGCCTGGTGGCCGCCATCGAGTTTGCCACCGAGACCCTCACCGGCATCCCCTCCATCATCTTCGGCCTGGTGGGCATGCTCTTTTTCTGCCAGCTTCTGGGGCTTCAGGCTTCCCTGCTGGCCGGCTCGCTGACTCTGGTGATCGTCACCATCAACCATCATCCGCACCACCCAGGAGTCCCTCAAGACCGTCCCTCAGTCCTTCCGGGAGGCGGCCCTGGGCTTGGGCGCGGGCAAGTGGCATATGATTCGCACCGTGGTGCTCCCCTCCTCAGTGGACGGCATCGTGACGGGCTGTATTCTGGCCATCGGCCGCATTGTGGGCGAGTCGGCCGCCCTGCTCTTTACCGCGGGCATGGGCATGAGCCTGAACAACTTTTCGGCTCGGTGGGCAACTTCATCCACTCCTCCGGCCTCCCTCACCGTGGCCCTGTATGTGTACGCCCGTGAGCGGGCTGAGTTCGACGTTGCCTTTGCCATCGCGGCCATTCTGATGCTGCTCACCCTGGTCATCAACCTCAGCGCCAAGCTGGTGGGCAGAACATTAAAGAAAAATAAGGAGCCCTTACCATGGACGAAAACATCATCCTCTCCGCCAAGGGCCTTGACCTCTGGTACGGCCCCACCCAGGCCCTGAAGGGCGTGAGCATGGATATCCCCGAAAAGCAGGTGACCGCCCTCATCGGCCCCTCCGGCTGCGGCAAGTCTACCTTTCTCAAGACACTGGACCGCATGAACGACCTGGTGCCCGGCATCAAGATCACCGGCTCGGTGCAGTACCGGGGCAGGATCTATGCCCCCAATGTGGACGTAACCTGGCTGCGCAAGCAGATCGGCATGGTGTTCCAGAAGCCCAACCCCTTCCCCATGTCCATCTATGACAACGTGGCCTACGGTCCCCGCACCCACGGCATCAAGAGCAAGAGCAGGCTGGACGACATTGTGGAGAGTCCCTTCAGGGCGCGGCCATCTGGGACGAGGTAAAGGACCGGCTGAAAAAGTCGGCCCTGGGTCTGTCCGGCGGCCAGCAGCAGCGGCTGTGCATCGCCCGCGCCCTGGCCGTGGAGCCCGACATCCTGCTGATGGATGAGGCTACCTCCGCCCTGGACCCCATCTCCACCTCAAGATCGAGGATCTGATTGCCGATCTGAAGCAGAAATATACCATTGTTATCGTCACCCACAATATGCAGCAGGCCACCCGCGTGTCCGACAAGTGCGCCTTTTCCTGCTGGGCCAGCTCATTGAGTTTGGGGACACTACCCAGCTCTTCTCCATGCCCAGGGACAAGCGCACCGAGGATTACATCACCGGGCGGTTTGGTTAAAAAGGAGGCCCCATGAGAAAGACCTTTGACGCGGAGCTCCAGGAGCTCAACTATGAAATGATCGACATGGCGGCGGCGGCAGAGGACGCCATCGACGTGGTCACCGAGTCCCTGGCCTCCGGCGACGACGCGGCGGCCAAGTCCGCCGTGGAGATGACCCGCAGCATGGACCAGATGGAGCGGGACATTGAGAACCGCTGCCTGCGCCTGCTCCTCCAGCAGCAGCCCGTGGCCCGGGATCTGCGCACCATCTCGGCGGCCATGAAAATGGTCACCGATCTACAGCGCATCGGCGACCAGTGCGCCAACATCGCCGAGATCTCCCTGCTGCTCAAGGAGCAGAAGCAGACCCGCACCCTGGCCGACATCCGCACCATGAGCCAGAAGGCCGGCGTGATGGTCAAGCGCTCCATCTTCGCCTACGTCAACCGGGACACCGAGGCCGCCCAGGCTGTCATTGCCCTGGACGACGAGGTGGACGCCCTCTTCCGCACCATCAAGGGGGAGCTGGTGGAGCTCATTGCGGGCAACCGGGACGAGGCCGACCAGGCCATCGACCTCATCATTATCGCCAAGTACCTGGAGCGCATCGCGGATCACGCGGTGAACATCGCCCAGTGGGCCATCTTCTGTGTGACCGGCGAAATTCTCGGGTAAGGAGGTGTCCCCATGTCCAAGGCCATTGCGGTCGTGGAGGACGACGCGAGAGTATCCGTGAGATGCTCCGCTATTATTTTCAATCGGTGGGCTACGCCGTCCGGGCCTACGAGTCCGGCGAGGCCCTCTTTGCCGGCGAGGGCCTCGGCCTGCCCGCCACATCCTGGACATCATGCTCCCCGGCATGGACGGGCTGGAGATTCTCCGCCGCCTGCGGGAGGGGCGGGACACTGCCGACGTACCCGTGATCATGCTCACCGCCCGCTCCGCCGAGATGGACCGGGTGGCCGGCCTGGAAAACGGCGCCGACGACTATGTGGTGAAGCCCTTCGGCATCATGGAGCTCCAGGCCCGGGTCAAGGCAGTGCTCCGCCGCACCGAGCGCCGGGGCGACCGGGTACTCACCTGGGGGGACGTGGAACTGGACCCCGCCGCCCGGGAGGTACACAAGGCCGGAAAGCCGGTGGAGCTGACCTACAAGGAGTTTGAGCTGCTCAAGCTCCTGTTTTCCCGCCGGGGCGTGGCCCTCACCCGGGACGAGATTCTCCAGGCCGTCTGGGACTACGACTACACCGGCGAGACCCGCACCGTGGATATGAACGTCAAGGCCCTGCGCCAAAAGCTCGGCGAGGACATCATCACTACAGTCCGGGGCGTGGGATATAAAATGGTCTGACGGCCTCCAGGGGATTGCATCCCCAATACTCGGCCGCCGCGCCGGCGGCGGCGGCAGTGGGCAGCTGTGTCCTCCGGCGAAGTACCCGCAAGGGGCACACCATATCCGTAAGGCAGCAAAGCCGCCAACGGCTATGCAGTAAATTCGCCTTCGGACGTTCTGATTTCTCTTCACCCGCGGGGCGGTGAAGCACTGGCAGCGGCCCGCAGAAACACCCGATTGGGAGGTCTGACCAGTGAAAAACGCATCATCGGCCACACTCATCACCGTGGTGTGCGCCCTGCTCATATCCAACCTAGTGGGCGTGCTCCTGTTCCGCAGCCGGGAGATGGACGCCGCCCGCAACACTCTTCAGGAGCTGCTGGTGCTGATGGACGCTCAGAGCGCCATCACCGATCCCGACGGCCTGGCCCAGCAGTTCCACGCCGCCGCGCCGGACAAGCGGCTGACCATCATCGACACCGACGGCACCGTTCTGGCTGACACCGAGGCCAACCCCAGACGCTGGAGGACCACAACAGCCGCCCGAGGTGGAGCAGGCCGCCGCCACCGGCTGGGGCGAGGCGGTGCGCCACTCCGAAACCCTGGGCACCTCCATGCTCTACGTGTCCAAGCGCTTTGCCGACGGCATGGTGGGCCGGGCCTCCATGCCCCTGTCCTCCATCGACAGCCTAGTGTGGAACGGCGTATGGGGTTTCCTCATCGCCTCGGCGGCCGGACTGCTGCTGGCCCTGATTCTGGCCCGCCGCACCGCCAACCGGGTGGTGGCCCCACTCAGCGCCGTGGGCAGCGCCCTCCAGAGCGTGCTGGACGGCACCCGCGCCTCCGGGCTGGAGGACTACCAGGCCGACGACGAGCTGCGCCCCATCCTGCGCTACATTGACAAGCTGATGGAGCGCCTGGGCGGCTATATCCAGTCCATCACCGCAGAGCGGGACAAGGTGGGCCTCATCCTGGACTGCATGGACGAGGGGCTGATCCTGCTGGACGAGGCGGGCAACGTGCTGGCCATCAACCGGGCGGCCCGCACCCTGTTTGGCTTTCCCGAGGGGGAGGAGGACGACGGCGCCCTGCTCCTCACCCGCAGCCGCCGCCTGCGGGAGGCCATTCAGGAATCCCGCGTCCGCCACTCCTCCGTGGTGCTGGACGTGGATGCCCTCACCGAGGACGCCCAGAGCCTGCGCCTGTTTATCTCCCCCGTCTCCGGCCGCCAGTATGAGGGGCAGGCCGTGGGCACGTCCATCCTCATCTCCGATGTCACCGAGCTCAAAAGGCCGAGGGCATCCGCAGCGAGTTCACCGCCAACGTCTCCCACGAGCTCAAGACCCCCCTCACCTCCATCAAGGGCTTCACCGACATGCTGGCCTCCGGCATGGTGGCCTCTCCCGAGGATCAGAAGCGCTTCATCACCATGATCGGCGTGGAGGTGGACCGGCTTATCGACCTCATCAACGACATTCTCAAGCTCTCTGAGCTGGAGTCGGTCACCATCCCCAGAGCGAGGAGCGCTCCGACGTGCTCACCATCGCCCGGGACACCGCCGCTTTCCTCACCCCCACCGCCAAGGCCGCGGAGGTCACCCTCTCCGTAGACGGCGGTCCCGCCACCGTGGCCGTCCCCAGGGTCGGCTCAAGCTGCTGCTCAACCTGGTGGGCAACGGCATCAAGTACAATGAGCCCGGCGGCACCGTCCACACCGCCGTCTCCGTCCGGGACGGGCAGGCCGTCATCGCCGTGTCCGACACCGGCATCGGCATCCCCCCCGAGGCCCAGAGCCGCGTCTTTGAGCGGTTCTACCGGGTGGACAAGGGCCGCGCCCGCAAGAACGGCGGCACCGGCCTGGGGATGGCCATCGTCAAACACATCGTCCAGCTCTACGGCGGCACCCTGACGCTGGAGAGCGCGGGGGGCAGGGCTCCACCTTCACCGTGACCCTCCCTGGCCAAGGACAACGCCTGAAAAGGGCGGCTGAACATTCAGCCGCCCTTTTTCTGCGCCTCGGAGTAGCGGTGGCAGGCGGGCGTATCCGTCTGCTTGTACCGGATGCGGGGTTCTCCGCAGTGGCCCAGCTTGATGGGTATGTACCAATTCCGCCCCCTTTTTACATAGTGCCGGCGAAAATGTCGGCAGGTTTCACAGGTCTTTTCCCCGTCCATTGCAATCACCTCCTTACATAATATATACCATTAGGTCACCATATGCAACCCACTTGTTTAAAAAAAGTGGTAATGTTATAGTACCTATATAGGAGGTATTTAAATGGCTGAATCTGTTTTGGTAAATCGTAAGAAGTTTATATCTTCTCTTGACAACAAATTGGTTGAGCCATTGAATGCGCTCTCCAAAAAGACCCGTGTTCCAAAATCTCGGCTTCTGGATGAGGCAATTGAAGATCTTTTAAAGAAATATGAAAAGGACGGCTGACAGTTCAGCCGTCCTTTTCGATTCCGGCATTTTGCGTAGGGCTGACGCCGGGCGACCTCTCTTGCACCTATTGGCCTGTGCTTTCACGGCTCAGTAGGGGCCGATGCCCACATCGGCCCGCCTTATTCCGGGCTGAAACGCCTTCCATGGGAACCTTTTTCGTATCTGTTTTCTTGTCATGCCTCCGGCGGGCCCCTTTCTGAGTGGCCAGAAGGGGCGAAAGAGCCAGTTAAGGCGGGGATTCCGATTTCCCCGCCTTAACAATCCACCGGCCAAGAAGGGGAATTGCGATTCCCCTTCTTGGAACTTCCCCAGGCTGTTCTCTTGGTGGTCTTCCGGCGGCGGGGCTTACTCCGTAACGCCCCGCCGCACCGGCCTGTCTTTCTCTGCCATACCTTCCATTCAGGGGCGGCCTTTATGCCGCGCGGCGACCACAAGGGTCGCCCCTACCCCTGGCAAACAATCAGGCCCCGGCGTCCGCACCGTTCGGTGCGGACGCCGGGGCCAATTTGACATAGATTAGAACTCCGCGTTGCCCACGGTGCGGGGGTGGGGCAGCACGTCACGGATGTTGGAGATTCCGGTCAGGTACATGACCATGCGCTCAAAGCCCAGGCCGAAGCCGGCGTGCTTGCAGCCGCCGTAGCGCCGCAGATCCAGGTACCACCAATAGTCCTCCGGGTTCATGCCCAGCTCCTGGATGCGGCCCTCCAGCAGCTCCAGCCGCTCCTCGCGCTGGGAGCCGCCGATGATCTCGCCGATGCCGGGAACCAGGCAGTCCGCGGCGGCAACGGTCTTGCCGTCATCGTTGAGGCGCATATAGAAGGCCTTGATGTCCTTGGGGTAGTCGGTGACGAACACGGGCTTTTTGAAGATCTGCTCGGTGAGATAGCGCTCATGCTCGGTCTGGAGGTCGGTGCCCCACTCCACCTTGTAGTCGAACTTGTCGTTGTTCTGTTTGAGCAGCTCCACCGCCTCGGTGTAGCTCACCCGGCCGAAGTCGGAGGAGGCCACATGCTCCAGCCGCTCCTTGAGGCCCTTGTCCACGAAGGAGTTGAAGAAGTTGATCTCGTCGGGGCACTTCTCCATGACGGTGCGGATGATGTGCTTGATCATGGCCTCCGCCACATCCATATCGCCCTTGAGGTCGCAGAAGGCCATCTCCGGCTCGATCATCCAGAACTCGGCGGCGTGGCGCTGGGTGTTGGAATTCTCCGCCCGGAAGGTGGGGCCGAAGGTATACACGTCGCCGAAGGCCATGGCGAAGTTCTCAGCGTTGAGCTGGCCGGAGACGGTCAGGTTGGCGGGCTTGCCGAAGAAGTCCTGGCTGTAGTCCACCCTGCCGTCCTCGGTGCGGGGCGGGTTCTCCAGGTCCAGGGTGGTCACCCGGAACATCTCGCCGGCGCCCTCGCAGTCGGAGGCGGTGATGATGGGGGTGTGGACATAGACGAAGCCCCGGTCCTGGAAGAAGCAGTGGATGGCGTGGGCCGCCCGCGCACCCGGAAGGCGGCGGAGAACAGGTTGGTGCGGGGCCGCAGGTGGGCGATGGTGCGCAGGTACTCCACGCTGTGGCGCTTTTTCTGGAGGGGGTACTCGGGGGCAGAGGGGCCCTCCACCGCCACGGAGGCGGCCTTCACCTCCAGGGGCTGCTTGGCCTCCGTGGTGAGTACCACGGTGCCGGTGACGGACAGGGCCGCGCCCACGTTCTGTGCGGCGATCTCCCTGTAGTTGTCCAGGGCGTTGGCATCCAGGACGATCTGCAGGTTCTTGAAGCAGGAGCCGTCGTTGAGCTCCACGAAGCCGAAGGTCTTCATATCCCGGATGGTGCGGGCCCAGCCGGACACCAGCACCTCTTTCCCGCCGAACTGCTCCTGGTCGGCAAGATCTGTGCGATTTTTGTGCGTTCCATTGGTCGCTCCCTCTATTCTTAAAAATAAAGTATCAATGGGTAGTAGTATACCATTTTTCAACCATTTTGCAAGGGCTGACGCAAAACTCTCGCCTGCGGAGCCCATTTCCGGCGGCCTATGGGGCCGTTCCGCTTGCGCCCGGCACAGGCCGGTGGTACAATAGGCCCAATTATGCGGAGGAAAGCAGGGTGAGCACATGTGTAAAGACGGCGTCAATCATTACGGCAGCCTGTGTACGGAGCTGTACGAGCGGCTGCACGCGAGGGCCCGGAGGACGAGCTGGCCTTTTACCTCTCCTACGCCCGGCCGGGACAGAGGATCCTGGAACCCCTCTGCGGCAGCGGGCGGTTCCTCGTGCCCTTTCTGGAGCGGGGCCTCGACATCCGCGGCATGGACGCCTCGGAGGAGATGCTGAGCAGGCTCCGGGAGAAGGCCCCCCGCGCCCGTGTGGAGCGGGCCGACCTTGCGGCGTACTCCCCCGGCGAGCGGTTTGACTATATTTTCATCTCCTCCGGCTCAGTCTCCCTGTTCACCGATCTAGAGCTGTGCAAGGGCATCCTGCGCCGCATCAGGGGCCTGCTGGCGCCGGACGGGGTGTTTGTCTTTGCCGTGGACACCGTAGCGGCCCGCTGTCCCGATGACAAGGAATACCGGCTCGCCGTCTCCGTTCCCGCCGGAGACGGCTCTGAGCTGCGTCTGCGCACGAAAACCACTATGATCCGGCGAGCCAGACCCAGTTCTCGCCGGGCATCTACGAGCGGTACCGGGGCGCGGCCCTGCTGGAGCAGGAGACCATGGACTTCCAGACCCACCTCTACCGCTACGGGGAGATGGAGGGGTATCTGGCCGAAGCCGGCTTTTCCAGAGTCACAACCTACGCCACCTTCACCAAGGAACCCGCCGTGGACGACCGCTGCGAGATGTTTTTATTTGAGTGCGCCGCCGATGGCTGACCCCATCCGCCAGGGCGTAAAAAGGCCGGCTATGCCGGCCTTTTTTCATACTTGTGTCGTGGTCCGGCCCCAGTTTCATTCACCGGAAAGCCACAGCGGTCAGGCCGCAGGAGCTCATACCGCCTTGCCTGCTTTTTCTCCATGGCTGTGCTTTTCTTTCACAGTGACACATGCGCCGCCGAAGATAAGCGCCTCCCGCGCCTCGTCAGACAGGGTACGGTCGCGGAACCCGTAAAGGAGGACCCCCAGGGCGGCCAGGGCGGCGGCCAGGGCGTACTCCAGGCCGTCCAGCGCGCCGGGGCTGAACGGGAGAAGGATGTTGCCCGCCAGAAAAACGGAGGCGGCCACCCCCAGCACAGCCGTCACCCGCCCGCCGGGCATGCGCACCGGGCGGCGGAGGTCCGGCCGGGCGCGCCGCAGGCGGAGCACCGCGGCCAGGGACATGATCCACATGACGATGGTGGCCAGGGAAGCGATGTTGATGAAGGGCAGAAGAAGAGCCTGCCCGTGAAGGGGTGAGCACCACGAAGGCGGCGGTGAACCAGATGCAGCGGGCGGGGTGCCGTATTTCGGGTGGAGGGCGGAAAACGCCCTCGACACCAGTGCAAAGCGGGACAGGCCGTAGAGCATCTGGGCGGAGGAGTAGAGGGTGGAGTTCATCACCCCCACCGCGCCCACAAAGGCGGTGGCCAGGAAGAGCACCCGCACGGCGGGCACGCCGGTGATGGACACCAGCACGTCGGCGAAGGGGGCGGTGCGGCCCACCGCCTCCCGCCAGGGCATACACCCGGCCACAGCGGTGGACACCAGGCAGAGGATGCCCGTCACCAGGAACAGGCAGGTGATGAGGGCGGCTCCCGCCTTGCGGGCGGCGGGGCCGGAGGCGTCGGCGGCAGCCTTGGACACCGTCTCCCACCCGGCCACGGAGAACACCAGCAGGGACAAAAGGGAGGCCGAGCCGGCAAAGTCGAAGTCCAGCCCCCCATCGGAGGCGTACACCGCCGGGTCGAAGTGGGTAAAGCACACCGTCAGCCCCACGGCACACATGATCAGCAGCACCACCGTGGCCAGCTTGGCCAGGGAGGCGCACACGTTGGCCCCCCGGAGCTGCACCCACAGGATGGCCCCCGCCAGGGCCAGTTGGATGGCCACATTGGGCAGGGTGACGGGGAAATCCCCCAGCTCATAGAGCACCGCTGTCCGCCCCAGGACGGGGAACAGCTCATCCAGCAGGGAGACGGCGGCCAGATCCACCCAGCAGAACACGATGGCGTTCATCAGGATGCCCGCCCACCCACGGCGAAGCCCCGGCTGCCGAAAGCGGCGTAGGAGTACACCACCTCGCCGCCGGGCAGGGGGAGCATGGGGATGGCCTCCATGTAGGCGAAGGCAAACGGCAGTTCAATGATGATGCACAGGGCGAAGGCCACCACCAGATTGAGCGGTCCCCCCGCCGTCTCCAGCCACGTGCCCGTCAGCAGCAGCCAGCTCGTGCCCAGCATACACCCGATCCCCATGGCCACCAGGCCGAAATAGCTGATGCCCTTGCCCATGCCCATGCCCATCCCCGTTCTGCGTGATGTGATCTGTATCTATTATAATACCCGTGGGACAAAGCCGCAAGCCTTGTCCCACGGGCAGACGCACCGGCGGCCATAATGGCTACCCGCCGGTTCAGTAGGCGTAAAGGGGATCAAAACGTCCAGGGTGCGGTGGCGACAGCCATGGCGAGGGCGACGATATGCCGCTGCCGCCCGTCCAGTTGGGTGCAGGAGCGCATGGCCCTTTTGTCGAAGAAGTAGATGCACACGCCCGCCAGCGCCACCCCCGCCAGGGTATACAGGAGGGCGGGCAGGGAGCGGAAGGGGTTGACGAAGGCGTCGTAAATGATCCCCTCCACCCAGGGCCCGACGGGCTCCGGCAGGAGGAGAGATACCAGACGCCGAACAGCAGGGCCGCCCCGATGAAGTCGGCCAGAAAGCCCAGCAGCCAGAACTTCCACCAGAGCTTTTTCAGTACGGCCCTTTTCCGGTATGCTTCAGGGCTGCCAGGGTGAGCAGCAGCACCAGGCAGTCGATGAGCAGATTCCCCGGCAGGGTGATGAGCCACACCTGGGGAAAAGTACAAAATCCAGATGGGCAGCAAAACGTTGTACAGCTTCACGCTACGTTTCATGGTGTTCTCTCCTTTCTCCGCCGGGGATTCCTCCGTCCGGCCCAGCCGCCAGCCGCACCACCAGCCCAGCAGGATGGCGGCGGCGGCCATTACCCATGGCGATGGCCATTTGCCAGAGAAGACCGCTATCCCAATCCCGCCAGGCCCCGCCAGGGGGCGGCCAGCCCGGGGGGCCAGCCGCAGGGGCGCAGGCGGCGCCTGGTGACCCGGCACAGCAGCCGCTCAACCCCAGGGCCGCCAGGAAGGGCCCCAGAACAGCACGAGAATCCAGCCCATCAGCCCTTCCCTCCCTCTCCCGAGGATACGCCCCCGCCGCGTTGCCCAGCAGGGCGGAGAGGGCCGGCACGAGGCAGAGGGCGGGAGTCCTACGACGATCAGCAGGCACAGGGCGCATACCACTGGAAAAGGGGCACAGGCCGTGCCGCTTTCCCAGGGACATCCATATGGCGAGGCAGCCAAAGGGCAGGAGATAGACCCCGCCAGCACCACGGCGAGTCCCCGGCGATACCGCCCAGCAGGGCGGGCAGAAGGGTGCAGACCAGCAGAGCCGGGGGCAGGAAGCGCAGGGTCGCCCTCCCGTTAAGGCAAACCGGGCCGGGCGCAAAGCGCCAGACCAGGGCTGGGATGGCCAGGATCGCCAGCCAGCACACCAGCGCAACCATCACTCCCCCGCGCCTCCCCTCCTCCGCAGGGCCGCGCCGGCCAGATTGCCCGCCAGGGCGGCGGCAAAGGCGACGGGGAACATGTCGGCGTCGGCCACGTTGGACACCAGCCTTGCCAGCAGGGCGAAGCAAAGCAGGAACCCGCACACACCACGGGATAGAGGGGGCAGAAGCCCTGCCGCTTCCCCAGGGACAGGGCGGAACAGAAGGTGCCGACGGGCAACAGGAAGTAGGGGTAGAGCAGGCCGGAGAGCACCGCACGTCGCCGGCGTCGCACAGCCGCAGCACAAAGGGCAGAAGCAGACACAGCAGGGCAGCGAAGGGGACATAGGGCAGGGTCTCCCGCCAGTGGAACAGGGAGGGCCCCGGAGCCAGACCCAGCCGCTCCCGGATGGCGGACACCTCGGCGTACCAGCCCACCCAGCGGCCCAGCCACACCAGCAGATATACCAGCGCCAGGGACACCAGAAAGCCGCCGTCTCACGCACGCCGAAGTTGAGCCCCGCCCACAGCCCCACGGTGGCTGCCGTCAGGGCGAAGTGGGCCAGCGTCCGCCCCACCAGGGCGGGGCCGTCCCCGGCGAAGGGCAGGGTGGCCACCCCCACCTCCGCCCCGAACAGGGCATAGAGGGCGAAGGGGCAATCCCAGCCCCTCCAGCCCGCGGGGGAAGCCGCAGTTCAGGAGCTCCAGCACAAGGGCGCTGGGCGAGCCGATGAAGAGGGAGCCGATCCCCCAGGCCGCCAGCCCGCCGCCGGCCATCCCCAGCAGAGCCCCTGCCAGCGCCCGGCGGAGGGCCCTCCTCTTGTCGTCGAACAGCATGTCGTTCCCTCCTTTTTACAGCCCCAAAGCCTCTTTGATCTTCCTCACGTACCGCCGGGACACGTAGCTCACCGCGCCGCCCGCCAGCGTCACCCGGATGGTGCCGGTGAGGGAGAGATCCAGGGCGGTGATCTTCGCAGGCTGATGATCTCGAGTGGGAGATGCGCACGAAAGTGTGCCGGTCCAGCCGGCCCTCCAGCTCCTACAGCCGCTCCTTCAGGTCGTACACCGCCGGGGTCTGGCACTTCACGCCCTTCTCCTCGCCGTAGCAGCGGAGAATGTCCTCCGCGGCCAGGGGAACGGCCCGGCCCCCCTGCCAGCCGATGAGGACGCCGCCCCTCCAGCCGGGCGGCCAGAGCCTTCACCTCGTCGGTGAGGGCGGGGGCGTTGATCACAACCGACACCCCGCCGCAGCCCGGGTCGATGCGCAGCTCCACCTTCATGCCGTTCCCCCCTTTCACCCCACTATAGCGAAAAAGGGCCGTCTGTCCACCGATTTCGGACAGACGGCCCCAATGGGATATTCGGTTTGCTCCCCGCCGGGGCGCACCGCAGAGACCGGATGCTCCGGGTTCAGCGGAACAGGGCGCTCGCCCTGTCCCTGTAGGGGCGACCCTCGTGGTCGCCCGTGGGCGGCCATAAAGGCCGCCCCTACGCGATGGCCTCGGCCCCCACCTCATAGGTCCAGGTGCCGTCGGCATTCTGCCGGGCGGTGCAGTCGGTAAAGAAATACGCCCCCAGGCCGGAGGCCCACTTCTGCGCCTCAAAGCCCTCCTCGGCGGAGCCGGACAGGGAGAACAGGCAGCCGTTTTCCCAGCGGTAGAGGGCCACGCTGTCCTCGTACCCCTCCGTCGGCTCGGTCATGGGGGTGAGGTAGCCCGCCTCCCAGATCTCCTCCAGAGTGCCGGTGATGGGCATCAGGCCGTGGGCGTTCCCAAACACCCAGGCCAGGGCGGATTCTCACTCTCGGCCAGGTCGGTGAGGCCGGAGAGATCCACCCCAGCTCCTCCAGCCCTGTGTTGAGGGCAGTATCTACCTCCCACAGGTCGGACAGCACCTGGAGATACAGCCCGCAGCGGTCATCCGCCGGCTCCTCCAGCACGGTCACGCCGGTCACATGGCCGAACTTGGCGGGATAGGTCTCCAGAATCATTCCGTCAAACCCGACCTCCACCATCGCCCCGTCAGCCAGGGGCCCATCCACCGCCAGCCCCTCTGTATCCAGGGTATACACGTCCCCGCGCCCCCGGGCCAGCCAGCACCAGCTCCCTTCCTCCGCCCCATCCACAATGCGGCAAGTCATTTTCGGGAATCCCGCAGTCAGGCCGGGTTCCTCCGAGGGGGAGACCGCCGGGGTTCCCTCCGCGGGGGCGGCCTGGTTTCCGGTGGATGCACACCCGGCCAGCAGGAGCACAAGGGCGAACAGCAGCAGGCTTTTTTTCATGGAACATTCCTCCTTTCCCCTCTTGGACGGCGGGACGTGGAAAAGTTCCTGAACCGGGGAGATTCCTCTTGACAGAGGCCCTCTATAAGCATATGATTATATCAACAGCTTATGTTTAGGAGGAGAGGCCATGACTCAGCGGGAACGGCAGATTCTCAAGTGGATTGAGGAGAACCCCTGATCTCCCAGCAGGAGCTGGCGGACAAAGCGGGCATCGCCCGCTCGTCGGTGGCGGTACACATCTCCAATCTGATGAAGCAGGGCCATATCGCCGGCAAGGGCTACATCGTCCGCACCGCTCCTTATGTGGTAGTCGTGGGGCGTCAACCTGGACATCGGCGGGCGGCCCCACGGGGAGCTGGTGGCGGCGGACTCCAACCCCGGCCAGGTGCGCATGAGCCTGGGGGCGTGGGGCGCAACATCGCCCACAACATGGCTCTGATGGGGCTGGACGTGCGGATGCTCACCGCCTTCGGCGACGATCTGTACGCCCAGAAGATCGCCGCCTCCTGCGGCGAGCTGGGCATCGACATCAGCCAGTGCCTCACCGTGCCCGGCGGGGCCACCTCCACCTATCTGTTCATCACCGACGGGCACGGGGACATGGCCCTGGCGGTCAGCGACATGGAGATCTATGAGCATGTCACCCCCGCCTTTCTGGCCGGGCGGGCCCGGCTGCTCCAAAATGCCCAGCTCCTGGTGGTGGACACCAACATCCCGGCCCAGTCCATCGCCTGGCTGGCGGAGAATATCCGCCTGCCCATCTTCGCCGACCCGGTGTCCACCGCCAAGGCGGAGAAGCTGCGCCCCGTGCTGGGGAAGCTCCACACCCTCAAGCCCAACCGGCTGGAGGCGGAGCTGCTCTCGGGCGTGTCCATCACCGACGAGGCGAGCCTCAACGCCGCAGCCGACGCCCTGCTGGCCACCGGCCTGCGGCGGGTATTCATCAGCCTGGGGGGCGACGGGGTGTTCGCCGCCGACCACAGCGGGCGGGTACACGTGCCCTGCTGTCCCGGAGAGATGGTGAACACCACCGGCTGCGGCGACGCGGGCATGGCCGCCATCGCCTGGGCCTATCTGGAGGGCACCGGGCTGGAGGATACCGCCCGGGCCGCCATGGCCGCCGGGGCCATCGCCATGGAGAGCGCCGAGACGATCAACCCCGACATGAGCGCCCGGCTGCTCCGTCGGAGGGCGGGCTTCGGGGAGGGAGTGGAGACGCCTTGACCTTCTGGACCGCGCAAATCCTGGGGCTGATCGGCTCCCTGCTCGCCTTCACTGCCGTCCAGACCGGCAGCCGCCGAAAGATCATCGGCCTTCAGCTTGTGTGCTGCGTGCTCTGGGTCGTCCAGTACGTGCTGCTGGGGGCGTGGACGGGGTGCTCATCAACCTGCTGGGCCTGGCCCGCGGCGTGGTGTGCGCCTACAACGACCGGCCCTGGGCCCGCAGCCGCCTTTGGCTGGCCCTCTTTCTGGCCTGCTATGGGGCGGCCCCTCCTCACCTGGGATGGCCCCTACTGCCTTCTGCTGGGCGCGGCCATGATGCTCACCACCGCCGCCCTCTGGACGCGGAACATGCGCCTGACCCGGCTGCTGTTTCTCCTCAACTCTCCTCCGGTGTTCGCCTACAACCTGATCGCCGGCTCCTATACCGGCGCCGCCATCGAGGTGGCCGCCTTCTGCTCCTTCGCGCTGGCCGTGTGGCGCTTTGATCTCCGCCGCCCGGCCGCCGGCCCTTCCTCTCCGGCCTGATCACTCCGCAATCCGTATTTTATAAATATATTTTACAGGAGGTAATCACCATGAATCTCAATCCGTATCTGGACGTCGCCCCTGAAGTAGCCGCCGCTGTGGCCGCGGGCAAGCCCGTGGTGGCACTGGAATCCACCATCATCTCCCACGGCATGCCCTATCCCCAGAATGTGGAGACGGCCCTGAAGGTGGAGCAGATCATCCGGGACAGCGGCGCGGTGCCCGCCACCATCGCCATTCTGGGCGGCCGCCTGAAGGCCGGCCTCACCGCCGAGGAGATCGAGTATCTGGGCAAGAAGGGCCAGGACGTGACCAAGGCCAGCCGCCGGGATCTGGCGGTGCTGGTCTCCCGCAAGGCCGACGGCGCCACCACCGTCACCACCACCATGATGATCGCCCACATGGCAGGCATCCAGGTGTTCGCCACCGGCGGCATCGGCGGCGTGCACCGCGGCGCCGAGACCACCATGGACATCTCCGCCGATCTGGAGGAGCTGGCCCACACCCCCGTGATGGTGGTCTGTGCCGGCGCTAAGTCCATTCTGGATCTGGGCCTGACCCTGGAGTACCTGGAGACCCACGGCGTGCCCGTCCTCGGCTACGGCACCAAGGAGCTGCCCGCCTTCTACACCCGCAAGAGCGGCTTCGAGGTGGACTACCGGGTGGATACCCCCGCGGAGCTCGCCGCGGCCTTCCGGGCCTCCCTGGATCTGGGCCTCAGGGGCGGCATGCTGGTGACCAACCCCATCCCCGAGGAGTTCGCCATGGACCACGAGGTGATCAACAGGGCCATCGACGAGGCCGTCGCCCAGGCCAACGCCCAGGGCATCCACGGCAAGGCCACCACCCCCTTCCTGCTGGCCAAGGTGAAGGAGCTCACCGGCGGCGACAGCTTGGACTCCAACATCCAACTGGTGTTCAACAATGCCCGGCTGGCGGCCCAGACCGCCGCCGAGCTGTGCAGACTGGGCTAAGTCCCCAATTCCCCAGGTCCCCTGTGCGTCCCAAACGCACAGGGGACCTTTTTCGGTTTTGGCGGCGGAATATTTCTTTTTCTTAACATTCGCCCCCAATCCGTTGCATCCCGTCCGGCCGGGACGTATAATGGCTGGGAACGGAACAAAGTTTCTCCTTGTATGGAGCGAAAAGAGGCGATTTTGAATGGCGCGGATGCGGCATTTTCTCAAACGGTGCCCGGCGGTTCTGCTGAGCGCGGCCCTGCTGGCCGCTGCTGCCGGCACTGCCGCGGCGGCGGACACTCCCGCCCCCACCCTGGGCATCTACACCACCGGGGACATGGGGGCGGCTCTACCGTGAGGACCCCGTGACCGGGGAGGCAGTGGAGTACAGCTATCAGAATGTGGCCTCCGCCATGGAGGCGGAGCGGGCCTCGGTGGACGCCGCCCTGCTGCTGGACAGCGGTGACGCGGTGGACAACGGGCTGGTCCAGGACGGCGGCGCGGCGGAGGCCCTGGCCCTGCGGGCCATCGGCTATGACGCCCTGGTGCCCGCTGTGGGTGAATTCCGCTGGGGCCCGGAGGCCCGGGACGATCTTCGCCGCCCTGGGTGAAGCGTCGGAGGACGGCCCCGGTGCGCGTCTCTCGGGCAACTACCTGGACGAGGACACCCAAAGCCCGGAGGAGGATGCCTACGAGGTCTTTACTGTGGAGCTGGGCCGGCGCGCGGTGCGCATCGGCGTGCTGGGCCTGGGCGCCATGGAGGCGCCGGAGGCGCTGCCCGACTCCTTCGTCGAAGGCGTGCGCTTTGCCCACCGGGACAACACCTCCGGCAGCTATAGTTGGGAGTGGACCGGCTACTGGCAGGAGCGGCTGGAAAAGGAGAACTGCGACCTGGTGGTGGTGGTCTGCCACGCCGGACAGGACGAACTGGCCCGCTTTGCTGCGGAGACCACCGGCATCGACCTGCTGGTGGGCGGCCACGGCGAAGCGGCTGCGGAGAGCCTCCAGAACGCCGACGGGGAGCCGGTCTCCCTGGTCAGCGGCGGCGGCACATCCCTGACCCGCACCACATTACCCTCTCCCCAGGGGGAGGCCGTGGTGGGCGAGAGCACCCTGCTCCCCCTGTCCGACTATGAGCCGGACGACCGCCTGAACAAGGCCCTATCCGCCGCCCAAAGCGCAGCGTCTGACCGCATGCAGGCTGCCGTTGGCACCCTGTCCAGCGACTGGTCAGAGGAGGGCTCTCCCCTGTATGTGCAGAGCGACACGGTGGATCTGGTGGCCGAGGCCATGCTGTGGGCCGCCGATGCCGACGCGGCCCTTCTCTCTCCCGCCGCCCTGGGCGGCGCTTCCGCCGCTTCCCGGTTCTCCGGGAGGATGACACTGCGGTGCTCTCCCTGCGGGACTGCGCCGCGCTGGCCCCCGGGGACAGCCCCGTCGTCCTGGTGGAGCTCACCGGCGCCGAGCTGCGCCAGTGGCTGGACCGCAGCGCGGAGGCCTATCAGGCGGAGCCGGACGGCTCCATCTCCGGCGGAGAGGGTGCCGACGTGCTCTATGGTATGGACTACACCCTCTATCTGGGGCTTCTGAGGGACAGCGGGTGGACGGCCTCGCCTTTGAGGGCGCTCTGGTGGACGACGGGCAGACCTTCCGCGTAGCCGTGTCCGCCGACCGCCTGTCCGCCCCCGACTTCCCGGACTGCACCCCTCTGGTCCGCCGCCCGTGACAGCCGCTTTGCCGCCCAGAGCGGCATCCCCGCCGCAGTCCTGGCCGGGTATCTCTCCGAGCAGACCCACCTGCTGGGCATGCTCTCCCCAGCGGAGCAGCACATGGAGCCTCTACACCGGCTCCGTCAACGGCCCGCTGAACCGCCTGGAGTTTGTCACCATGCTCTATGAGATGGCCGGAAAGCCCAAGCCCGGAGCCAGCGCCGCCTTTATCGACGTGTCCAACAGCGACGCGGCGGTGTGGGCCGCCGAGACTGGCGTGGTCAGCGGCAACGGGACAGGCAAATTTCTCCCCACCCAGACTGTCACCCGGGAGCAGGCTGACGTCATGCTCTACAATTACGCCAAATTCCTGGGGCTGAAAACCCCGTCCTCCGGCCCCTCCGCCACCGCGCTGCTGGACTGCGGCGAAATCGCGGTCTGGGCCCGCCCAGCGGTGGAGTTCTGTATCCGAACGGGGGCCCTCTCCGCCGCCGGACTGCGGGGGGACCTCTTCCTCCCCAGGGGCACCCTCACCCGCGGAGAGGCTAACCGCTGTCTGGCCGCCTTCGCGGACTACATCGAAGCCAACTGAATCCAATAACAGCAGCCCCGGCGGACAAATCCGCCGGGGCTGCTCAGCCTGTCAAAAAAGTCTTTTCGACAGGCTGCTGGACATTTTGAAACTCCGAAAAAGTTTCAAAATGTCGTTTGATCCAACATGAAAGGGAACCCTGACGGTTCCCTTTCACACTATCCCTCCCTCTGAATTTTTAGCAGGAGGGGTTATGAGCAACCTGAGCAGCCCGGCGGGCGAATCCGCCGGGGCTGCTTTCTATCCTCTCCTACTGCGATGTATCTGCCTCTATAGAGCGTTCGAGGGCCGCAATCCGGTCATTCAATGCCTCTATGTCCGGCGCCTCCACCGGCGCGTTACTCAGGCCGTAGACGGTCTTGAGGGAGAGGACGCGGTACACGCTCTCGTCCAGCCGCTCCTCCGGGATACAGCCGCTGTCCACCGCCTCCACCAGGGCGGCGTGGGCCTCGGCCAGGTTGTCCGCCCCGTGGCACACCAGCAGCAGATCGCACCCGGCCTCCACGGCCAGTACGGCGGCCTCCCCCATACCGTAGGTGTTGGAAATGGCCCCCATGGTCAGGTCGTCGGTGCACACCACGCCCTCATAGCCCATCTCCTCCCGGAGCAGCCCCGTCACCACCTCGGGAGACAGGGAGGCCGGGTTGTCCGGGTCGATCTGACTCAGGAGGATGTGGGCCACCATGACGGCGGGAGTCGGCTCCATAACCGGCTCTCCCCAGAACTGGCCGGAGAGAACCATGTCGAAGGGCACCAGCTCGCTCTGCCACAGATCCTCCAGGGTCTTGTCCACCACGGGGAGCGCCGTGTGGGAGTCCACCGCCGTGTCCCCGTGGCCGGGGAAGTGCTTCACCACGGGGATCACGGTCCCCTGCTTCTCCATGCCCTCCACCGCGGACATGCCGAAAAAGGCGGTCCACTCCCAATCATTGCCGAACGCCCGGTCGCCGATCACCGTGTTGTCGGGATTGGACCAGATGTCCAGGCTGGGGCGAAGTCCATGTTGAAGCCGAAGGCGGCGCACTCCGCCGCCAGCAGCTCCCCATAGCTGACTCCCACACCCTCGGTGTCCAGGGTCTGCCCCACGCTCCAGGCGCTGGGGGTGCGGCTCACCTCCGGGGGCATCCGGTCCACCCGGCCCCCCTCCTGATCCACGCAGAGGAACAGAGGGGTGTAGTCCCGTTGAGCTCCTTCAGCCCGTTGGTGAGCGCCGCCAGCTGCTCCGCGCTCTCCACGTTGCGGCCAAAGAGAATCACGCCGCCCACCTGATAGCCCTGGACGGCCTGCACCGCGTCCTCCCCCGGCTCTGTGCCCTCGATCCCCGCCACCAGGAGCTGGGCCGCCTTCTGCTCCACCGTCATCCCCGCCAGGGCCTCCCCCACCGGATCGGGGGTGGGGGTGGGGGACGGCTCTGGCGTGGGGTGGGCAAAATGGTGGGCGCGGGGGCGGTGGGCTGAGTCGGTTCTCCCCCCTGTTTTTGACATCCAGCAGGCAGAGCGAATACAATTAGTAATAAAACAGCCAATAGCATCCGTTTTGTCATCGTTTTTCCTCCCTTTCCGCCCCTTGGGCACATGCATGGCCCGCCTGCCTTTCCCACGGCGCGGGGGCATCTCCTCCCGGCGCTCCGCCGGACGGGTGGGACGCGGGGCAAGCTGGCCGCCAGGCAGTATAAAATCGATCTGCCCGGTGGCGGGATCGGCGGCGGCGCACACCACCTCCAGGGGCATACCGAAGGTGTAGGCCGCCCCGCCCCCCTCCTCCGTCAGCGTGAGGCGGGTCTCGTCGTAGTGGTAGCCCCGGCCGGGCAGGGCCTCCACCCCCAGCAGGCCCTCCACCCCGCCGGGCAGCAGGACAAACAGGCCGAAGCGGGTGACGCCGGATACGGTTCCGGCAAAGGTCTCCCCTACATGGCCCGCCATGAATTCGGCCATGTAGCGCTTCTCAATCTCCCGCTCGGCGCTCTGGGCGGCCAGCTCCCGCTGGGAGGACTGCACCGCCGCCTTCTGGACCGCGGCGGCCAGCCGCCGCCCGTCCCGCCGGACAGCCTCCCGTCCAGCAGGGCGGTGAGGATGCGGTGGACCATCAGATCGGGGTAGCGGCGAATGGGGGAGGTGAAGTGGCAGTAGTATTTGGCCGCCAGGCCGAAGTGGCCCAGGTTCTCCCCGTCATAACGGGCCTTCATCAGGGAGCGGAGCACCATCATGGACACCGCCGCCTCCTCCGGCTTCCCCTTTGCCGTATCCAGCAGCTTCTGGAGGGAGGGGCCATCGGCCTCCTTCAAATTGTAGCCCAGGGGCCAGCATGGCCCGCAGCGTCTCCGCCTTGTCCAGGGAGGGCTTCTCGTGAACCCGGTAGACGCAGGGCTTGTCCAGTCGGTTCAGATGCTCGGCCACGCACTCGTTGGCTGCCAGCATGAAGGACTCGATGAGCCCCTCGCTGATCCCCGGCGTGCGGAGCACCACGTCCACCGGCGTGCCGCTCTCGTCGCACACCACATAGCTCTCCCGGGTGTCCAGCTCCAGGGCGCCCCGCCGCCTGCGGCGGCCCTCCAGCACCCGGGACAGGGCGGCCATGTCCTCCAGCATGGGGAGTATCCGGGCGTACCGCTCCGCCAGGGCGGGGTCGCTGTGGGACAGCAGCGCATTGCAGTCCTCATTGGTCATCCGCTCCGTGGTGCGGATGACGCTCTTGGCGATGGTGTGGTCCACCACCTCCCTCCGGCGTCAGGGTCATGACGCAGGACAGGGCCAGCCGGTCCACCCGGGGTTGAGGGAACAGATGCCGTTGGACAGCTCCCGGGCAGCATGGGCACCACCTGGTCGGCAAAGTACACCGAGGTCCCCCGCTCCCAGGCCTCCAGATCCAGGGCGGAGCCGGGGCGCACGTAGTGGCTCACGTCGGCGATGTGCACCCCCAGCACCCAGCGGCCCAGGCCGTCCCGCTCCAGGCTCACCGCGTCGTCCAGATCCTTGGAGGAGGCCCCATCAATGGTGATCATCACCTTGTCCCGCAGGTCCAGCCGCCCGGCGACGGCGCTCTCCTCCACCGCCTGGGGCTGCCTTGGCCTCGAGCATCACGGCATCGGGGAATTCCCGGTCGATCTCGTACTGGTACAGCAGGGCGGCCACGGCGCTCGCCCGGTCCCCGGCGGGGCCGAACACCTCCCGCAGGGTACCCATGGGCGGGTGCTTGGCGCTTCCGAAGCTGGTCATGGCCACGGCGGCCCGGTCCCCGGCCCGCACTCCCTTCCGCTTGGTGAGCACCTGGATGGGGCTGGGCAGCCGGTCACTGTCCGGCCGGAGCCACAGCCCCCAGTTGTGCCGGACCAGCACGCCGGTGACCGTCTTGTTGGCCCGCTCCACCACGGCGGTAATCCGGGCGGTGCGCCGCCGGCCCTCCTCCCCTCCCTCGTCCTCCGGCCGGGCCAGCACCCGGTCGCCGTGCCACGCGCCGCCCTCCGCCCGGGGCGGAATGAACCAGTCGTCCTCCCGCCCCCCGCCGTCCTCCGGTACCAGAAAGCCGAAGCCCCGGCTGGTGGCCTGATAGATTCCGGCGAGCCCGCCGGCCTGCTTGTCCTGTTTCATATCATCGTTCCCTTTCTTCCGCACTCCGGTCCTCCGGTCGGGATGCTCCGGGTGCCGCCGCCCACAGGCGCGGCGTCTGCTGCTATTGTACCATAATTTTGTCTCATCCGGCATCGAAAGATACAAAACCGCCCTCCCGAACGGGAGGGCGGTTTTTGTGCTTCTTAGAGCAGGCACATGACAAAGGTAATTACCACAAAGCCGATGGCCACCCATTTGGTCAGCTTGGCCAGCTTGGCGTCCCAGGTCTTGGCCCGGTTCTTGGCCATAAAGGTATCCGCCACGCCGGCGATGGCACCGGACAGGCCCGCGCTCTTTCCGGACTGGAGCAGTACCACGGCGATCAGGAAAATCGCGGCCGCCACGTCCACAATGCTCAGAATCAACTGGGGATATTCACGCTGCATCGTCCTTTCGGCCCCGGATGGGGCATCATTCGTCCATACGCTATGGTCTATGGGCGCAGTTATCCCGCGCCGCTTTCAAACGTGGATTCTATCGTAGCACATTTCCCCGCCGATTTCAAGCATTTTTTCGCATTTCTCAGCCGCCCCGCACGATCCGGCGGCTGCCCCAGCAGGTGGCCAGGAAATAGCCGCCGTAGATGACCAGCAGCAGAACCGCCGCCACGGCGCTGGAGGCCGCCGCGTCCACCTTCCCGACCTCGGCGATCACCGCGTTGGCCGCCGTCATGCCCACGGCGGCGTGGACCAGCGCCAGGGCCAGGGGCAGGAAAAAGGAGAGGAATACCTGGATATCCACCGACCGGGCCCGCATCCGCTCCGGCGCGCCCAGCCGGGCCAGGAGCTGGTAGCGGGGGCGTTGTCCGCCGCCTGTGTGAGCTGCTGAAGGGCCAGCACCGCCGCCGAGGCCAGCAGGAACACCACCCCCAGGTACAGGCCGATGAAGAGCACCAGCACCTTGGTGCCCATAACCTCCATCCAGGTCCCGATACGGGTGGTGCAGCCGTAGACGCCCAGGGTGTCCAGTGTAGACAGCGCCTCCTGAAACCACGCCTCCGCCGCATATTTGTCCCCGGCATAGTCGGCCAGGAAATACCAGCCGTCGATGTGAGCTCCCTGGGCCGCATCATCCGGCCGAACGGCCAGGCCGTGGTGCGCCCGGAAAGCGTACGCCGCGTCCTGGCCCCAGCGGCCCGCGATGGCGCGTGCATGGATTGGGTGATGGCCCGTTCTTCCCCGGTGCGATACACCGGAACGGCCAGCGAGAAGGCGCACTCTGCCTCCGGATCAAAGCCCCTCCGCCAGCAGGGCGGGAGGTCCACCTCCCTCCTGCTCCGGGTAGAAGATCAGCTCCACGTCCTGGGGCCTGCTCGGCCGTCATCTGCTCCACCGTGTTGTTGAGCCCTACCGAGCTGGCGGTGATGCCAATGGCCAGCAGGAGCATGAGGCAGATCACCGTCATGGAGCGGTAGGTGGTGTTGATGCGGGCGTTGAACTGCCGCAGGACAAACATATTGAGGTTCCTGTAGTAGAGCCGCTTGCTGCTCTGGCATACCCGCAGAAGGAACCCGGACAGGGAGCGAAAGAAGAGCAGGGTGCCCAGACTGCCCAGGCCGATCATCACCCAGAACAGCGCGTCCACCCGCAGCAGGCCCCGGGTGAGGAGCATGGCGTAGGCGACGGCCAGCAGCCCCGCCCCGCCAGAAAGAGAACCACCGACACCCCAGGCTCTGGGCCTTGAGCTCCTGGTTCACCCGCCGGGCCTGCATCAGATCCAGGAGCCTGCACCGGGAGACGGCAAAGGCGTGGCAGAGCATTACCAGCAGGAAGATAAGGGAGAAGGCCAGGGCCGTTTTCCCCATGGCCGCCAGGGAGACGGAGAAAGTGAACTCCGTCATGGGCACGGCGAAGAGCCCGGCGGTGAAGGCGGACAGGCCCCAGGCCGCCAGCACCCCAGCCCCAGGCCTGCCAGCAGGGCCAGCACCCCCATGCACAGGGTTTCCAGCAGGAGCAGGCGGGCCACCTGCCCCGCTCCATGCCCAGCAGCAGGTAGGTGCCCAGCCTCCCTTCCGGCGGCGAATCAGGAAGCCGGAGGCATAGAGGATCAGAAAGGCCAGCACCACCCACACAAAGACGGAGAGCATGCCGATGAGCTCCCGGATGGCCTGGGCCGTGGGAGCCTGGGGACCGCTGCCCAGGTATTGGAACACCGCCTGGGTTTCCAGGGAGTTGAACACATAGAACAGGCACACACCGAAGGCGATGGTGAGAAACCACACCCGTAGTCCTTCATGCTGCGCCCCACATTTTGAAGGCCAGCTTAGAGAACATCGCTCTGATCACCTCCCAGGCGGGTCACCACGCCGATGATCTGCTGGAAAACGCCCGGCGGCTCTGCCCGCCCCGCTCAGCTGGGTGAGCACCGCACCGTCCTGCAAAAAGAGAATGCGGCGGCAGTAGCTTGCGGTGGCGCGTGGGTCACCATTAGGATGGTGGCCCGGCCTTCCCGGTTGAGGGCCTCAAACCGGTCCAGCAGCAGCTTGGCGGAGCGGGAGTCCAGCCGGTGGGCTCGTCGGCCAGCACCAGGGCGGGGTCTGTGATGATGGCCCGGGCCGCCGCCGTCCGCTGGCGCTGTCCGCCGGACATCTGGTAGGGGTATTTGTTCAGGCAGTCGGTGATGCCGAGCAGCTCCGCCGTCTCCTTGACCCGCCCTCGATCTCCCCCGCCGGAGTCCCCGGATGGTAAGGGCCAGAGCAATGTTCTCGAAGGCGGTGAGGGTGTCCAGCAGGTTGCAGTCCTGAAACACGAAGCCCAGCCGCTCCAGCCGGAACCGGGAGAGGGAGCGGCCCTTCAGCGCCGTCACATCCTGCCCCTCCACCCGGATATGCCCTGCTGTGGGGGTATCAATTGTGGCGATGCAGTTGAGCAGGGTGCTCTTTCCGCTTCCCGAGGCACCCATGATCCCCACAAACTCCCCCCGCTCCACGGAAAAGCTTACGTCGTCCACCGCGTGGGTGACGCTTCCCCGTCCGCCGTAGTCCCGGCGCAGATGCTCCACACTCAGAATTGGCTCCATGTTCAGACCTCCTTTGATTCTGAGAAAAGCTTATCAAAGGGATCTTAAAAACTAAATCCCGCCTTACACTTTTGTGAAGCGACTCTGACGGTTTTCTTTCCAAAATTTTGTTCAGTGGCCCTTGATTTATTTTTTCCCGCCTCTATAATAGGAAGAGGATCATTTTAAACTGATAGGAGGACTCTTTCATGCTTATTGTCGACACCAAGAACGCCCCGGCGCCATCGGCCCCTACTCCCAGGCCTACGAGACCAACGGCCTTGTCATCACCTCCGGCCAGCTTCCGGTAAATCCTGCCGACGGCACCATGCCCGAGGGCATCGCCGCCCAGGCCGAGTGGAGCTGTAGGAACGTGGGCCATTCTGGAGGCCGCCGGCTCCGGCTTCGACAAGGTGGTCAAGACCACCTGCTTCCTGGCCGATATCGCCGACTTCGCCGCCTTCAACGAGGTGTACGCCAAGTACTTCACCTCCAAGCCCGCCCGCTCCTGCGTGGCGGTAAAGGATCTGCCCAAGGGCGCCCTGTGCGAGATTGAGGCCATTGCTGTCAAGTAAGCCCCGCCCTGCATCAAAGACGGATTTCCCATTCGCTTTTGCGCCTGGGAAATCCGTTCTTTTTTTACCTGTCCGCAGCGGCTGCTTTAAGCATCTTTCACAAAAAACAGTCTGGTTTTTTCCATTCCGCCAGAGAAATTCCACTTGCATCCAGCCAGCAAATGGGATATAGTTTGACTGTACTAAAAATGCATTTGTACTTCAAAAATTTTTGTGAGGCGATTGGTATGAGTCACCCCGACACCACCAGCAAGGATGCCGTTTTCCAATGGCGCGGCATCCCGCAGCCCGGACAGCTTCTCCCGTTGGGACTCCAACACGTGGTCGCCGCCGTAGTCGGCGTCATTACCCCGGCCATCCTGATTGCGGACACCTGCGGCCTGAGCAGCGCGGACAAGACCCTGATGATCCAGGTCTCTCTGATCCTGACCGCCCTGGCCACCCTGCTCCAGCTCTTTCCCATCTTCCACCGCATCGGCTCCGGCCTGCCCGTCATCATGGGCATCAGCTTCGCCTACATCCCCACGCTCCAGGCCATCGGCGGCGAATTCGGCCTGCCCACCATACTGGGCGCGGAGATCGTGGGAGGCATCGTTGCCATCGTCTTCGGGGTGCTGGTCAAGTGGATCCGCCCCCTGTTCCCTCCCCTGGTCACCGGCACGGTGATCTTCACCATCGGCCTGTCCCTCTATCCCACCGCTGTAAAGTACATGGCCGGCGGTGCAGGCTCAGAGTGGTTCGGCAGCGCCAAGAGCTGGGCGGTGGCCCTTATCACCCTGGCTGTGGTGGTCTTCCTCAACCACTTCACCAAGGGCATCACCAAGCTGGCCTCCATCCTCATTGGCATACTGGCAGGCTATGTCATTGCCTATTTCCTGGGCATCGTGGATCTGTCCGGGGTGGGCAGCGCGGCCTGGGTCGCCCTGCCCAGGCCCATGCCCTTTGACATCCAGTTCGTCCCTGCCGCCTGTGTGTCCCTGGGCATCGTCTACGTGGTCAATGCGGTACAGACCATCGGCGACCTCTCCTCCACCACCATGGGCGGCATGGACCGCATGCCCACCGACAAGGAGCTCTCCGGCGGCATTGTGGGCCAGGGCGTCATGAGCATTCTGCTTCTTCGGCGGCCTGCCCGCCGCCACCTACAGCCAGAACGTGGGCATCGTCACCGTCAACCGGGTCATCAACCGGGCGGTCTTCGCCCTGGCGGCCCTCATTCTGCTGGTGGCCGGGCTGGTACCCAAGTTCGCCTCCCTGCTGACCACCATCCCCCAGTGCGTCATTGGCGGCGCCACCATCTCGGTGTTCGCCACCATCACCATGACCGGCATCCGTATGATCACCGAGGGGGGCTTCACCCCCCGCAAGAGCTCCGTGGTGGGCCTGTCGGTGGCCCTGGGCGTGGGGATCACCCAGGTGTCCGGCTGCCTGGCCGGCGAGGGCTTCCCCGCCTGGGTCAACACCGTGTTCGGCTCCTCCTCCGTGGTGGTGGCCGCCCTCATGGCCATCCTGCTCAACCTGATCCTGCCCAAGGAGCCCTCCGCGAACGGCTGATTAACGCGCCCGGCTTCCAGAGGAAGCCGGGCACGGAATTTATTCCTTCGACTCGTCGATGTAGCTGTAGAGGGTGTACTTGGAGATGCCGAAGTACTTGCACACCTTGTCGCCGCTCTTGGTGATGAGAAAGGCCCCTGTCTCGTTGAGAAACTGGATCGCCTTCACCTTGTCCTCCTTGTGCATCAGCGCCACCGGCTTGCCCACCAGCTTGACGCTCTGCTCGATGAGCTCGTCCAGCAGGTCGGACACGTTGCGGGAGATGGCCTCCGGCTCCTGGGACTCCTTCTCCGTAGCGGTAAACTGGCGGAGCATGTTCTCCATGGCCAGCATGAGGGTGATGTCGTAGTTGATGCCGAAGATGCCGATGGGGGTCCCGTCGTCGTTGCGGATGTAGATGGTGGTGGACTTGAGAATCTTTCCGTCCTTCGTCTTGGTCAGGTAGCACAGGTGGTCCTGAAGCTTCTCCCGGTCGCCCCGCAGGGTCTCCAGCACCACGTGTGAAGGGCCGTCCCCCACCTTGCGGCCGGTGACCTGGCCGTTCTCAATGGCCACGATGGAGCTCTCCGGGTCGTTGGAATCCAGGTCGTGCACCACCACCTCGCAGTTGGGGCCGAACTGGCTGGCAATCCCTTTGGCAAGCTGAAATAAAAATTGCAGCGTGGACGCTTCTGGCATACTGTTTTCTCTCCTTTGCCGGCGCTTTTGTTGATATTATACCACTTCCAGGTATTTTTTCAACAAAAATTATAAAGCCTAAAAATTTTTTAGTTTTTCCAACAAACCCTCTTGCATCTTGGGCGCTTTTGTGCTAAAATTCAAATGTAAGGCCAATTAAACTGTATATACTATACAAACAATTTGAAGATTGGTTGTGGCTGCAACGGAGTGCTCTCGCGCACGGGCTGAATGGACATGGGATTCGGTTTCGGTGCTGGCGCACCGCCGTCACAGAGTCGAGTGTCCATTCATAGGGAATGGGCACTTTTTTGTTGGTTGAAATCCAAAGGAGGAATGACGCATGCTGCTGGTCGGAAACGGAAGACTGATTACCCGGGACGAGGCCTTCCCCTATGCGGAGGACGGCGCGGTGGCGCTGGACGGCGAAGTCATCAAGGAGGTGGGGCCCTGTCTGAGCTGAGGGCCAAATACCCCGACGCCGAGTTTGTGGACGCCCGGGGGGGTGTCATCATGCCCGGCCTCATCAACGTCCACACCCACATCTACTCGGGCCTGGCCCGGGGCCTGTCCATCGACGGGTTCAACCCCACCAACTTTCTGGAGGTGCTGGACGGCCAGTGGTGGTACATCGACCGGCATCTGACCCTGGACGGCACCCGGGCCTGCGCCTACGCCACGGTGCTGGACTACATCCGGGACGGCGTGACCACCATCTTCGACCACCACGCCTCCTTCTGCGAAATCCCCGGCTCCCTTTTCGCCATCAAGGACGTGTGTCAGGAGCTGGGCATCCGGGCCAACCTCTGCTATGAGGTCAGCGAGCGGGACGGCGCGGAGAAGTGCGGCCAGGCCATCCGTGAGAACGCCGACTTCGCCCGGTGGGCGAAGGAGCAGGACGACGACATGATCAAGGCCATGTTCGGCGGCCACGCCCTGTTCACCATCTCCGACAAGACCTTCGAGCAGATGGTCAAGGCCAACGACGGCATGACCGGCTTCCACATCCACGTGGCCGAGGGCATGAACGACGTGTACGACTCCCTCCGGAACTACGGCTGCCGCCCGGTGAACCGCCTGCTCTACAACGGCGTGCTGGGGGAAAAGACCATGCTGGGCCACTGCATCCACATCTCCCCGCCGAGATGGACATTCTCAGGGAGACGGGCACCATGGTGTGCCACAACCCGGAGTCCAACATGGGCAACGCGGTGGGCTGTTCGCCGGTGCTCCAGCTGTTCCAGAAGGGCATCCTCATCGGCCTGGGCACCGACGCCTACACCCACGACATGCTGGAGAGCCTGAAGGTGCTCCTGCCCATGCAGCGGCACAACGCCTGCCTGCCCAACGTGGGCTGGCGGGAGGCCACCGGGATGCTCTTTGAAAACAACGCCAAAATCTGCGCCCGGTACTTCAAAAGCCCCTGGGCGTGCTCCCGGCGCGGCCGCCGACGTGATCATCATGGATTACAAGCCCTTCACCCCTTCTCCCACGAGAACGTGGACGGGCACATGCTCTTCGGCATGGAGGGCAAGAACTGCCGCACCACCATCATCAACGGCAAGGTGCTCTATAAGGATCGGGAGTTCGTGGGCATTGACGAGGACAAAATCAATGCTTTTGCATGGAGCAGTCCAAGAAGCTGTGGGGCGAACTCAACCACAGAACTTATTAACAGTCCCGCATTGATTTCGTCCTCACCAAGCGTTTTGCCACCGGCAAAACCTTGATGTCCGGGCGATTCACTCGCCCCGGGCAGATCAAATCGCTCGGGGCCCCGCACGGCCGGGCAAAATCAATGCCTTCTGCATGGAGCAGTCCAAGAAGCTGTGGGGCGAACTCAACCACCGCACCGATTGACGGAGCGCGGGCGGCCACAAGGGCCGCCCCTACCGGCGCCGGACGGCCCTTGTGGCCGCCCGCCAGTCTGAACACATCTGAATCATATTTGGGAGGCCATCCGTTATGAGCGATATTATGAGACCCATGCCCTTTGCCCACCTGATGAACTGGATTTTGAGCGAGTACCGCGCCCAGGGCTCCGTGTTCGGCGTATCCAAGCTGGTGCGCCACGCCGGCGGGAAGGCCCTGCCCATCTTTGAGGAGAAGATCGAGTCCCCTACGGCCCCGCCGCCGGCCCCACACCCAGCTGGCCCAGAACATCATCGCGGCCTACGCCGCGGGCAGCCGCTTCTTTGAGGTCAAGACCGTGCAGGTGATGGACGGCGAGGAGCTGTCAAGTGCGTCAGCAAACCCTGCATCACCGCCGCGGATGAGTGCTACAACTGCGAGTGGTCCACCGAGCTCTACGTCCCCCAGGCCTTCGCCGAATACGTCAAGGCGTGGTTCGCCTGCAAGCTGCTGGCGAAGGAGCTGGAGCTGGGCGATCCCGACGGCTTTGTGTTCAACATGTCCGTGGGCTACGATCTCAAGGGCATCCAGAGCCCCAAGGTGGATGCCTACATCGAGGGATGAAGGACGCTCCGGCACCGAGGTGTGGCGGGAGTGCATGGACTGGACTCTGGCCAATCTGGACCGGTTTGAGAAGGTGGACGAGGCCTATGTCCGGGGCATTACCCCCCACGTGTCCAACTCCATCACCGAGTCCACCCTCCACGGCTGCCCCCCCGACGAGATCGAGCGCATCGCCACCTATCTCATCACCGAAAAGAACCTGAACACCTACGTCAAGTGCAACCCCACCCTGCTGGGCTATGAGTTCGCCCGCAAGACCCTGGACGGCCTGGGCTACGACTACATCCAGTTCGACGACCACCACTTCCGCGAGGATCTCCAGTGGGAGGACGCGGTTCCCATGTTCCACCGGCTGATGCAGCGCACCGGCGAGCGGGGCCTGGAGTTCGGCGTGAAGATCACCAACACCTTCCCCGTGGACGTGGCCGCCGGCGAGCTGCCCAGCCAGGAGATGTACATGTCCGGCCGCTCCCTCTATCCCCTGTCCCTGTCCCTGGCGGCCCGTCTGGCCAGGGAGTTCAAGGGCAAGCTGCGCATCTCCTATTCCGGCGGCGCGGACATTCACTCGGTGCGGGCCCTCTTGACACGGGCATCTGGCCCATCACCATGGCCACCACCGTCCTCAAGCCCGGCGGCTACCAGCGGTTCAGCCAGATCGGCCGGGCCCTGGCGGACATCTCCTATGAGCCCTGGGGGGTGGACGGGGCGGCCGCTCTGGCGGAGGGTATCCCCGCCGACGGCCACTATCAAAAGCCCATGAAGCCCATCCCCAGCCGCAAGCTGGACAAAAAGGTGCCCCTCATCGACTGCTTCTCCGCCCCCTGCCGCTCCGGCTGCCCCATCGAGCAGGACATCCCCGCCTATCTGATGAAGGTAGGCGAGGTCAAGTACGAGGAGGCGCTGCGCATCATCACCCAGCGCAACGCCCTGCCCTTCATCACCGGCACCATCTGCTCCCACCGCTGCCAGGACAAGTGTATGCGCAACGCCTACGACGAGCGTCTACATCCGCGCCCAGAAGCTAAAGGCCGCCGAGGGCGGGTTTGAGGCCCTGCTGCCAAAGCTGCGCCCCGCCGCCCCGCCGCGGGCCGGAGGGTGGCCGTGGTGGGCGGCGGCCCCGGCGGCATGTCCGCCGCCTACTTCCTGGGCCGCTCCGGCGTGGACGTCACCGTCTTCGAGCGCCGGGACGCCCTGGGCGGCATCGTGCGCCATGTCATCCCCTGGGTTCCGCATCCCCGGCGAGGCCATCGACAACGACGTGCGCCTCATGGAGGCCATGGGGGTAAAGGCGGAGCTCAACACCGAGGTGAAGAACGTACAGGAGCTCTTCGCCCAGGGCTTCACCCATGTGATCCTGGCCACCGGCGCGTGGCAGAAGGGCAGCGCCGGGCTGGAGTACGGCGAGGAGCGCAACGTCATCGAGTTCCTGGAGGCCGCCAAGAAGGCCCCCGATACCCTGAACCTGGGCCGGCATGTGGTGGTCATCGGCGGCGGCAACACCGCCATGGACGCCGCCCGGGCCGCCAAGCGCCTTCCCGGCGTGGAGACCGTCTCCCTGGTGTACCGCAGAACCCGCCGCTATATGCCCGCCGACCAGGAGGAGCTGGAGCTGGCCCTGGCCGACGGCGTGGAGTTCCGGGAGCTGCTCGCCCCCGTGGGCGTCCGGGACGGCGTGCTCACCTGCAGGGTGATGGAGCTGGGCGCCCCCGACGCCACCGGCCGCCGCTCCCCCGTGGACACCGGCCGGACGGCGGAGGTGCCCGCCGACACGGTGATCACCGCCGTGGGCGAGAAGGTGGACACGGAGCTTTACACCGCCAACGGCCTTTCTGTGGATCAACGGGGCCGCGCCGTGGTCAACCCGGATACCCTGGAGTCCTCCGTCAAGCACGTCTTTGTGGTGGGCGACGGCCAGAAGGGCCCCGGCACCGTGGTGGAGGCCATCGCCGGCGCCGCCAAGGCGGCCCAGGCCATCCACCCCTTCGACGCGGACGCCTGGGTGGAGCAGAACGTGAACCCCGACTATCAGAGGCCCCTGGCCAAGCGGGGCGACGTGTGCACCGACTGCGCCTCCTGTGAGGACATCCGCTGCCTGGGCTGCGCCACCGTGTGCGAGACCTGCACCGAGGTGTGCCCCAACCGGGCCAATGTGGCAGTGTGGGTGCCCGGCATGCGCCAGCGCCAGATCATCCACGTGGACGGCATGTGCAACGAGTGCGGCAACTGCGCCACCTTCTGCCCCTATGACAGCCGCCCCTATCAGGACAAGTTCACCCTGTTCTGGAGCGCGGACGACTTCGAGAACAGCCGGAACGAGGGCTTCCTCCGCCTGGAGGATGGCAGAACCCGGTGCGCCTGGGCGGCCAGGTGGCCGACTACGACGTGTACGACGCCGCCTGCGGCCTGTACGACCCCCTGCGCCGCCTGATCTGCGCGGTATACGAGAACTACGCCTATCTGCTGGGATAATCCGGCGGCGGTGAGCCTCAGCCTTTCGCTGGGGCTTTCCGCGCGCCCATGGAATCTGAATCAGGAAATGAGGAACCTGCCATGAGTGAGTGTTATTCCTTTGTGGTCAACGGCGCCCCTGCTCCACGGAGGAGGAGAAGCCTCTGCTGCGCTACCTGCGGGACGAGCTGCGCCTGACCTCGGTGAAGGGTGCGCGGCACCTGCACCATCCTGGTGGACGGCAAGGCCGTCAAGGCCTGCGTCCTGTCCACCAAGCGGGCCGCAGGCAAGGAGATCGTGACGGTGGAGGGCCTCTCGGAGGCCGAGCGGGAGGCCTTCGTCTACGCCTTCGGCGCGGTGGGCGCGGTTCAGTGCGGCTTCTGCATCCCCGGCATGGTAATGGCGGGCAAGGCCCTGCTGGATCAGAACCCCAACCTCCGAGGCGGAGATCAAAAAGGCCATCCGGGGCAACGTGTGCCGCTGCACCGGCTACAAGAAAATCATCGAGGGCATTGCCCTGGCCGGGGCCATCCTCCGCGGGGAGGCGTCCGTCGATCCCGCCCTGGAGGAGGGGGAGGACTACGGCGTGGGGGCGCGGGCCTTCCGCACCGACGTGCGCGACAAGGTGCTGGGCCGGGGGGAGTACTGCGACGATCTGTACCTGGACGGCATGGCGCACGCCTCCGCCGTCCGCTCCCAGTACCCCCGAGCCAGGGTGCTGGACATCGACCCCTCCGCCGCTCTGGCTCTGCCGGGGGTGCTGGCCGTCCTCACCGCCGACGACGTGCCCCACAACAAGGTGGGCCACCTCCAGCAGGACTGGGACGTGATGATCGCCAAGGGGGACATCACCCGCTGCGTGGGGGACGCCATCTGCCTGGTGGTGGCGGAAAATGAGACCGTGCTCAAGCAGGCCAAGGAGCTGGTGAAGGTGGACTATGAGCCCCTGGAGCCGGTGCGCACCATCCAGGAGGCTAGGGCGGCGGACGCCCCCATCCTCCACCCCGGCGGCAACCTGTGCCAGCAGCGCCACGTCACCCGGGGCGACGCCAGGGCCGCCCTGGCCCAGTCCAAGTACGTGGTGACCCAGTCCTACCGCACCCCCTTCACCGAGCACGCCTTCCTGGAGCCGGAGTGCGCCGTGGCCTTCCCCTACAAGGACGGGGTGAAGGTCTATACCTCCGACCAGGGGGTGTACGACACCCGCAAGGAGATCTCCATCATGCTGGGGTGGGAGCCCGAGCGCATCGTGGTGGAGAACAAGCTGGTGGGGGGCGGCTTCGGCGGCAAGGAGGACGTGTCGGTGCAGCACCTGGCGGTGCTGGCCGCCCTCCGGGTGAACCGGCCCGTGAAGGCAAAGCTCACCCGGCAGGAGTCCATCAACTTCCACCCCAAGCGCCACTATATGGAGGGCACCTTCACCCTGGGCTGCGACGAGAACGGCATCTTCACCGGCCTGGACTGCGAGATCCACTTCGACACTGGGGCCTATGCCTCCCTGTGCGGGCCGGTGCTGGAGCGGGCCTGCACCCACTCGGTGGGCCCCTACTGCTACCAGAACACCGACATCCGCGGCTTCGGCTGGTACACCAACAACCCCCCTGCCGGCGCCTTCCGGGGCTTCGGCGTGTGCCAGAGTGAGTTCGCCCTGGAGTCCAACATCAACCTGCTGGCGGAAAAAGTGGGCATCTCCCCCTGGGAGATCCGCTTCCGCAACGCCATCGAGCCGGGGAGGGCCCTCCCCAACGGCCAGATTGCCGACTGCTCCACCGCCCTCAAGGAGACCCTGCTGGCGGTGAAGGACGTATATGAGCAAAACGCGGATCACGCCGGCATCGCCTGCGCCATGAAGAACTCCGGCGTGGGCGTGGGCCTGCCCGACAAGGGCCGGTGCAAGCTGGCGGTGCGCAACGGGGGTGGAGCTGGCGGCCTCCGACATCGGCCAGGGCTGCGCCACCGTGTTCCTCCAGATGCTGGCCGAGGCCACCGGCCTGCCCCTGGAAAAGCTCCGCAACATGGGGCCAACTCGGAGGTGGCCCCGACTCCGGCACCACCTCCGGCTCCCGCCAGACGCTGTTCACCGGCGAGGCGGTGCGCATGGCCGCCGCCGAGCTCAGGGCCGATCTGGACGGGGCGGGCGGGGACTTGCCCGCCCTGGAGGGGCTGGAGTACAGCGCCGAGTTTTTCGATCCCACCGACAAGTTGGGGGCCGACAAGCCCAATCCCAAGAGCCACGTGGCCTACGGCTTCGCCACCCATGTGGTGATTCTGGACGGCGAGGGCCGGGTGAAGGAGGTCTATGCCGCCCACGACTCGGGCAAGGTGGTCAACCCCACCTCCATCCGGGGGCAGATCGAGGGGGGCGTGCTCATGGGCCTGGGCTACGCCCTCACCGAGGACTTCCCCTCAAGGACTGCGTGCCCCAGGCCAAATTCGGCACCCTGGGGCTGATGCGGGCCGACCAGATTCCCGACATCCACGCCATTTATGTGGAGAAGGAGGAGCTGCTCCCCTTCGCTTACGGGGCCAAGGGCATCGGCGAGATCGCCACCATCCCCACCGCTCCGGCGGTCCAGGGGGCCTACTACGCCCGTGACCACATCCTGCGCACCAGCCTGCCCATGCAGGACACCTTCTACAAAAAGCCAGCCAAGAAGGCCGCCCCTGACCTTCCGCGGGGTCCCGGCGGCCGTCCGTCCGGGGTCCCGCTTCCTGTTTTCCCTTATGTTTCAGGCGCATTTTTATGGATGCTAAAAATTTTTTAGTATTACACCATTTTTTTTAGAATATCCTCTTGACATCTGAACGGGACGTGGTATGATGGTCTCGTAAAACAAAAGTAAGTGCAACTTCAAAATAATTTGGAGGCGACCGTCCCAATGAAAGACCAGATCAAATGGGTCCTCAACACCATGCCCAAGAGCGACGACCGGCAGCTGCCCATCATGTCGCTCTCCAACGTGGCCAAGGCCCGCTTTTTCCACAGCACCTTCCCCCAGTACTCCGTCACCCCCCTGGACCGGCTGGACGGCATGGCCCAATACCTGGGTCTGGCCGGCCTGTGCGTCAAAAACGAGTCCTTCCGCTTCGGCCTGAACGCCTTCAAGGTGCTGGGCGGCTCCTTCGCCATGGCCAAGTACATCGCCAAGGAGATGGGCCGGGACGTGTCCGAGATGACCTACGACTACCTGACCAGCGAGGCCTTCCGCAAGGAGTTCGGCCAGGCCACCTTCTTCACCGCCACCGACGGCAACCACGGCCGCGGCGTGGCGTGGGCGGCCAACAAGCTGGGGCAGAAGGCCGTGGTACATATGCCCAAGGGCAGCTCCAAGCCCCGTTACGACAACATTGCCAAGGAGGGCGCCGCCGTCACCATTGAGGAGGTCAACTACGACGACTGCGTCCGCATGGCCGCCGCCGAGGCCGCCCAGACCGAGCACGGCGTGATCGTTCAGGATACCGCCTGGGAGGGCTATGAGGAGATCCCCTCCTGGATCATGCAGGGCTACGGCACCATGGCCAGCGAGGCCGCCGAGCAGCTCCGCCAGATCGGCGTCAACCGTCCCTCCCACGTGTTCGTCCAGGCGGGCGTGGGCTCCCTGGCCGGCGCGGTGGTGGGCTACTTCACCAACCTGTTCCCCAACGACCCGCCCAAGTTCATCGTCATGGAGGCCCAGGCGGCCGACTGCCTCTACCGGGGCGCCCTGGCCGGCGACGGCGCCCCCCGCATCGTGGACGGCGACCTCCAGACCATCATGGCCGGCCTGGCCTGCGGCGAGCCCAACACCATCTCCTGGGATATCCTGCGCAACCACGCCACCGCCTTTGTCTCCTGCCCCGACTGGGTGAGCGCCCGGGGCATGCGGATGCTGGGTGTCCCCGTCAAGGGCGATCCGGTGGTGATCTCCGGTGAGTCCGGTGCGGTGGGCATGGGCCTCATCGCCGCCATCATGGAGACCGATGAATACAAGGAGCTCCGGGAGGCCATCGGCCTGGACCGCTTCAGCCAGGTGCTCATGTTCTCCACCGAGGGCAACACCGACCCCATGAAGTTCCGCAAGGTGCTGTGGGACGGTGAATATCCCACGGTCTGACTGCGTCAGACCGTGGGGCCCCAACCTTTCCATGCTCGGCGGAACTGAATTCCGCCTGCGCCAAGGTTTTGCCCGCAGGGCAAACGCTTGTACGCGCCACTCGGCGCGGCTCCGGTTCCGGGGCACATGTCCCCGAACGAACAAACTGCCTGCGGCGCGCACTCTGTAAGGCTTTTAAGAAAATACAACCACCTGTGGATCAATGATGGAGGGAAACGAACATGGATTACGAGCAGATCAAGAAGGCAGCCGAGGGCTACAAGGCCGATATGGCCCGCTTCCTGCGGGCGATGATCTCCCACCCCAGCGAGAGCTGCGAGGAGAAGGAAGTGGTGGCCTGCATCAAGGCCGAGATGGAGAAGCTGGGCTACGACGCGGTGGAGGTAGACGGCCTGGGCAACGTCATCGGCTGGATGGGCGAGGGCGACAAGATCATCGCCTTCGACTCCCACATCGACACCGTGGGCATCGGCAACATCAACAACTGGGAGGCCGATCCCTACCAGGGCTACGAGGACGACGCGGTGATCTTCGGCCGCGGCGGCTCCGACCAGGAGGGCGGCATGGCCGCCGCCACCTACGGCGCCAAGATCATGAAGGATCTGGGCCTCATTCCCGCCGGCTACAAGATCATGGTGGTGGGCTCCGTGCAGGAGGAGGACTGCGACGGCATGTGCTGGCAGTACATCGTCAACAAGTTCTTCCCGCCAAGGGCATCCGCAAGGAGCAGGTGGAGTTCGTGGTGTCCACCGAGCCCACCGACGGCGGCATCTACCGGGGCCACCGGGGCCGCATGGAGATCCGCGTGGACGTGAAGGGCGTCTCCTGCCACGGCTCCGCTCCGGAGCGGGGCGACAACGCCATCTACAAGATGGCCGACATCCTCCAGGACGTGCGCGCCCTCAACGAGAACCCCGCCGACGAGACCGTGGAGATCAAGGGACTGGTGAAGATGCTGGACCCCAAGTACAACCCCGAGCACTTTGAGGACGCCCGCTTCCTGGGCCGGGGCACCTGCACCACCTCCCAGATCTTCTACACCTCCCCAGCCGCTGCGCCGTGGCCGACTCCTGCTCCATCTCCATCGACCGCCGCATGACCGCCGGCGAGACCTGGGACTCCTGCCTCCAGGAGATCCGCGACCTGCCCAGCGTGAAGAAGTACGGCGACGACGTACAGGTGTCCATGTATATGTATGACCGGCCCTCCTGGACCGGCGAGGTGTACGAGACCGAGTGCTACTTCCCCACCTGGATCAACAAGGAAAACGCCGCCCACGTCCAGGCCCTGGTGGACGCTCCACCACGCCCTCTGGGGCGACAAGCGCATCGGCCACGCCGACGCCGAGGCCAAGCGGGACGCCATGCACCTGCGGGACGGCCGCCCCCTCACCGACAAGTGGACCTTCTCCACCAACGGCGTAGCCATCCAGGGCCGCTACGGCATCCCCTGCGTGGGCTTCGGCCCCGGCGCCGAGAGCCAGGCTCACGCCCCCAACGAGATCACCTGGAAGATGGATCTGGTCACCTGCGCCGCCCTGTACGCCGCCGTGCCCGGCTGCTACAAGGAGGAGAACAAGACCGCCGACGTGTCCCAGTTCCGCGCGGGCAAGACCAATAATAACATTCAGTAAGAAGCGCGCCCGTAGGGGCGGGGCTTGTCCCCGCCCCACAACAAAAAAGAAAAGGAGATTGCCGCTATGGAAAACCTTCAGAACTATATTGACAAGCTCAACAAGCTCAACTTCAAAGAGATGTACGAGGGCGACTTCTTCCTGACCTGGGAAAAGACCGACGACGAGCTCGAGGCCGTCTTCACCATCGCCGACGCCCTGCGCTACATGCGGGAGAACAACATCTCCACCAAGATCTTCGAGTCCGGTCTGGGTATCTCCCTGTTCCGCGACAACTCCACCCGCACCCGCTTCTCCTTCGCCTCCGCCTGCAACCTGCTGGGCCTGGAGGTGCAGGATCTGGACGAGGGCAAGAGCCAGATCGCCCACGGCGAGACCGTCCGCGAGACCGCCAACATGGTGTCCTTCATGGCCGACGTCATCGGCATCCGCGACGACATGTACATCGGCAAGGGCAACGCCTACATGCACGAGTTCATGGACGCCGTGACCCAGGGCCACAAGGACGGCGTGCTGGAGCAGAAGCCCACCCTGGTCAACCTCCAGTGCGACATCGACCACCCCACCCAGGCCATGGCCGACATGCTGCACATCATCCACCACTTCGGCGGCGTGGAGAACCTGAAGGGCAAGAAGATCGCCATGACCTGGGCCTACTCCCCCAGCTACGGCAAGCCCCTCTCCGTGCCCCAGGGCGTCATCGGCCTGATGAGCCGCTTCGGCATGGACGTGGTGCTGGCCCACCCCGAGGGCTACGAGGTTATGCCCGAAGTGGAGGAGGTGGCCCGTGCCAACGCCCAGAAGAGCGGCGGCACCTTCACCAAGACCCACTCCATGGCGGAGGCCTTCCAGGACGCCGACATCGTGTATCCCAAGAGCTGGGCGCCCTTCGCCGCCATGGAGAAGCGCACCAACCTGTACGCCGAGGGCGACAGCGAGGGTATCAAGGCTCTGGAGAAGGAGCTGCTGGCCCAGAACGCCACACACAAGGACTGGTGCTGCACCGAGGAGCTGATGAAGACCACCCGCGACGGCAAGGCCCTGTACCTGCACTGCCTGCCCGCCGACATCAACGACGTCTCCTGCGTGGACGGCGAGGTGGAGGCCAGCGTGTTTGACCGCTACCGCGATCCTTCTACAAGGAGGCCTCCTTCAAGCCCTACATCATCGCCGCCATGATCTTCCTGGCCAAGGTGAAGGATCCCCAGGCCACCCTGAAGGCCTTGGAGGAGCGCGGCCTGGCCCGCTGGTTCCAGAAGTAAAATCTGCAAATTTCCCCGCCCAGGCGCTCCGGCCCGCCCGCAAATACAGGTACTCCTGTATTCTGCGGGCGGGCCCTGTCTTTTTCGGCGCGGGCACACAGGCAGGGATGCCCCTTGCGGCCGCCCGCCCCTCCGTATTCCGTAGGGGCCGATGCCCTCATCGGCCCGGCGGCCCGCGGAACAGACTGGGGCGCACACAGTGCGCCCCTATCTGCTCGGCGGAACTGAATTCCGCCTGCGCCAAGGTTTTGCCCTCCGGGCAAAACGCTTGTACGCGCCTCCCGGCGCGTAGGCATTTCCGCCCCATCTCCTTTCGACTTTTCTTATTTTGAATGAGGTGCTATTCATGGGTAAACGTGTTGTCATCGCCCTGGGCGGTAATGCCTTGGGCAACAATCTGCCGGAGCAGATGATCGCGGTGAAGCAGACCGCCAGGGCCATCGTGGATCTGATCGAGGAGGGCCACGAGGTCATCATCGCCCACGGCAACGGCCCCCAGGTGGGCATGATTCAGAAGGCCATGGCCGAGCTGACCCGCTCGGAGCCGGAGAAGTACATCCCCTGCCCCCTCTCCGTCTGCGTGGCCATGAGCCAGGGGTATATCGGCTATGATCTCCAGAATGCGCTGCGGGAGGAGCTGCTGGATCGCGGCATCTCCAAGGGCGTGGCCACCGTGCTGACCCAGGTGGAAGTAAACCGGGACGACCCGGCCTTCCAGAACCCCACAAAGCCCATCGGCGCCTTCATGACCAAGGAGGAGGCCGACAAAATGGTGGCTGAGCGGGGCTATAACGTCATTGAGGACGCGGGCCGGGGCTACCGCCGTGTGGTGGCCTCTCCCAAGCCCCAGTCCATCATCGAGATTGAGTCCATCCGCGACATGGTGGACGCCGGACTGGTGGTGGTGGCCTGCGGCGGCGGCGGCATCCCGGTCTACAAGACCGAGGGCCACCACCTCAAGGGCGCGGCGGCGGTCATCGACAAGGACTTCGCCTCCTGCGTGCTGGCCCAGCAGGTCAACGCCGATACCCTCATCATCCTCACCGCCGTGGAGAAGGTGGCCATTAACTTCGGCAAGCCCAACCAGACCTGGCTGGACAGCCTGACCCCCGCCGAGGCCAAGGTCTACATGGAACGGGGCCACTTCGCCCCGGCTCCATGCTGCCCAAGGTGCAGGCTGCCGTGGAATTCGCCGAGAGCGCCCCCGGCCGCACCGCCCTGATCACCCTTCTGAAAAGGCCAAGGACGGCGTGGCGGGCCGCACCGGCACGGTTATCCACCAGTAGTAAAATGGAGTTCCCGCCCTGCGGGAACTCCATTTTTAACGTCCGAAGATCAGTACATAGTAGAGCGGAATGGTGAGAAACAGCATCCAGCCCGGGTGCCAGTTGTCCAGCAGGAAGCCGGTGATCAAAAAAGCCACCGTGACCACCACGGCATAGACCTCCGAGATGCCGAGCCAGTAGGTCAGGTTGGGCAGAATCACCATCAGCGCCAGGGTGAGCAGCCACAGCAGCCCCTCCTTCCACTTGGCCCGCGCCCGCTTCCGGGCCTTCTGCCCGCCTCCTCCGCGGCGTCCCAAGCCCGGGCGGCGGCAAAATCTCCGCGTCCTCGTCCGCCGGGGCCTCCTCCGGCTCCGGCGCGGCCTGGGCCGCCTCCCCCGCCGGGGTGTGGAGCAGCAGCGCGTCCAGGGACACGCCGTAGAGCCGGGCCAGGGCGAGCAGGTTGTCCGTGTCTGGAGAGGACTCCGCCCTCTCCCACTTGGACACCGCCTGGCGGCTGACCCCCAGCTTGTACGCCAGCTCCTCCTGGGAATAGCCGTGCTCCCGGCGCAGGGCCAGCAGGCGGTTTGCAATCTCCAGATTCATGGGCACTCCTCCTCGCCGTTCAGAATAGCAGAGACGGGCCTGGGCCTCCACCGCTTCCGGGTTTCATGGCCGCAACTATTGGTTGCCCACCTCCAGCAGCAGGTCGTACACCGCGCCGTGGACGTAGTCCAGCTCCTCAAAGGTGGTAAACGGCCCCACGGAGAAGCGCACCGCCCCTGGGGAAAGGTGCCCAGGGTCTTGTGGGCCAGCGGGGCGCAGTGGAGGCCGCAGCGGGTCTGGATGCCGTACTCCCGCTCCAGCCGGAAGGTCATCTCGGCGTTGTCGGCGCAGAGAAAGTCCACAGACACCACCCCCACCCGGTTTACCGGGTCGTCAGAGCCCAGCACCCGCAGGCCGTCCTCCTCCAGCTCCATCAGCCGGGCCCACAGGTGGCCCGCCAGCTTCCGCTCCCGCGCCCGCAGGGCCTCCCCCTCCCGGTCCAGGTAGTCCAGGGCAGCCCCCAGGCCGAAGATCCCCGGCAGATTCAGCGTGCCCGCCTCCAGCCGGTCGGGCAGGAAAGAGGGCATGTCCAGCGACTCGGATTGGCTGCCCGTGCCGCCGGCGAGGAGGGGCTCCAGCTCCGACGCCAGGGCATCGCTGACCACCACGCCGCCGATGCCCTGGGGCCCCAGCAGGCCCTTGTGGCCTGGAAAAGCCAGGCCGTCGATGCCCATGGCCCCCATGTCCACCGGCAGGACGCCCAGAGTCTGGGCCGCGTCCACCAGGAAGAAGATGCCCCGCGCCCGGCACAGGGCCCCACCGCGCCGATGGGGAACCGGGTGCCCGCCACGTTGGAGGCGTGGGTGAGCACCACCGCCCGGACGCCGGGCGTCAGCCGCTCTGCCAGATTCTCCGTCACCAGCTCCCCGCTCCGTGCAGGGCAGGTACTCCACCTCCACCCCCGCCCGCTCCAGCTGGCGGAGGGGGCGCAGGACGGCGTTGTGCTCCATGGGGGAGGTCACGACCCGGTCGCCGGGCCGCAGCAGTCCCTTGAGCAGCAGATTCAGCCCGTGGGTGGCCCCGGAGGTGAACGCCACATTGCGCGGCCCGGGACCGTTCACCAGGGTGCAGAGCCGCTCCCGCACCTCCAGCACCCCCCCGGCCGCGTCATAGGCCCGCTGGTAGCCGCCCCGGCCGATGTTGCAGCCCACACGCTCAATGTAGTCCGCCATGGCCGCCCCCACCCCCGGTGCCTTGGGGTAAGAGGTGGCCGCGTTGTCCAGATATACGGTGCGCATGTGTGACTCCTCCTCCTCAAAACAGGCGGGCGGACAAGCTCCGCCCGCCTGTATGTGCTCCGATTCTCTCAGATCCGTGTATCCAGCGCCAGTTGGAACCAGTACGCGTCCCGCGGCATGCGGGGCAGCAGCCGGGACAGGATGCCGGCGCTCTCTCCGCTGTCGTCCAGCAGCATGCGGGCCGCGCTGCGCCGTCCTTCCAGAGTGCGCAGCAGGGCGTTGGCCTGGGTGCTCTGGCTTCGGCCGTCTGGCCGGCCGTCCACGTTGGCCGACCAGCAGGCCCAGCCCTCCCGCTCCAGCGCATCCGCCACGCCGGAGGCCGCCCTCCAGATATACGGTATGGGGCCGCACACGGACCAATTGCTCCAACAGGCCGGCCCCTCCTCCAACGCCGCCCGCGCCCCGTCCAGGCTCTGGCCCGGGACGGACAGGCCCACCGCGTGGCCCGAGCCCACCAGCCGGCGGAGCTGACCTTCCGCCGCCGCCAAGGCATCCGGCGTAAAGAGGAACAGGGCCCGGATGCCGCGCGCCTCCAGGGTGTCCAAAATGTTGTCCAGCGCCCCGCCGCCGGTGCACTGGAAGGACAGGTAGACCGGCAGACCGTCCTCCTGCTCCGGCTCGTCCGTGCCGCCGCCCGATGGCGTGGGGACGGGCTGGGCGTGGGCTGGGTGCCCTGGTTCAGCTCCTGGAGGTACTTATAGTAGCGGGTGGGCATAGACAGCCCGCTGGCCGAGGTAACAAACTGCTGGGTGTCCAGCCGCTCCTGCCCGTTTGTGATACGGATCAGGGTGCCGTAGTTGGTGGGGGTATAGGTGTAATTCAGGCCAAAAGCTGCACACCCCGGCCAGGGGACAAACACCCGCCCGTTGCGCAGCGCGGCGCATGTCCTTCGCCTCTCCGGAGAAGCCGTCGGTGCAGGTGCCCGCGTTCAGGTCAAACACAAGCATGCCGTTCAGGCTGTAGAGGGTAAACTTGTACTCGGTCTCCGTCCGTTCCTGCCCGTACGAGACCCCCAGGTTCACCCCGTCACCGTCCAGTCGAAGGCGGTGTAGGGCACATATATGTCCCCGTTGATCCAGGCGGGCATGGCGGACAGGGGCAGGTCCAGCATCTGGTCGTTCTCCGCCATCAGATAGATGGTGATCTCATCCGCCTTGGCCGTCCCGGTCAGCAGGAGGCTCAGGAGCAGCGCCGCCGCGCACAGGCCGGACAGATATTTCTGGATGCGGCGCATGGCGCCCCTCCCTTCCCGGCAAAAGCCGTTCCTTTCTCGTCATTCCGCCATGAGGCCCGGCGGAATGGCCGCATGACGCCGGATTCCGCAGTCCCGCCCCCAGGGGCGGACAATGTCAGGTATAACCGCCGCTTTGCGGCTATTATATCATGAAACCCCAGCCGGGTAAAGCGGCAGCTTGCACCAGCGGGCCCGGCGTGGTATGATGTTGCCCGGAACCCAATTTAATGTGTTTTTAAGGAAAGATCAATTCCATCCGCCCTGCGGCTTGGGTATACTGTAATTACAAAACCGTTGAAAGGGTGGTGGCCTCTATGTCAGTGACTTTGGAACAGGTGGAACGGCTCCGCGCGCACGCGGCAGTCTCCTATGAGGAGGCCCGGCGGGCCCTGGAGGCCTGTGACGGCGATCTGCTGGACGCCCTGATCCTGCTGGAGCGGGAGGGCCGGATTCCGCCGGGCGGCGGGCGGGGCGCTTTTACCACCCAGCCCGGGGCCGCTCCGGAGCCGCCGCCCTCCGGGCCCACCCGGGGGCCGGAGGCGTCCGGGAAGGACGAGAAGCGGTTCTGGGGGCTGGCCGTGACCGTGGGCGGCCACCGCGGCCGGGAGGAGCGGGGGAGCTGGCACACCCGCCTGCGGGAGCTGCTGGCGGCGGCGCTGGATCTGCTGCGCCACTGCACGGTCAACCAGTTTGAGGTGTGGCGCAACGGAGAGCGGATGACCGCCCTGCCCGTGCTGATCCTGATCCTGCTGGTGCTGGTGGCCTACTGGATCTCCCTGCCCTTGCTGGTGGTGGGCCTGTTCTTCGGCTGTAAATACCGCTTTTCCGGCCCGGATCTGGACAAAACCGGGTGGGCGAGGTGGTCAACCAGGTGTCCGCCAAGGTGGGGGACGCGGTGGGCCAGGTACGGGACGAATTCAAGCGGGAATTCGACAAATCCAGGGGAAAAAGGCAAGTAAGGAGCGAGAGAGATGGCAGAGAGAATCCTGTTGGTGGAGGACGAGGAGAAGCTGGCCCGCATGGTGGAGCTGGAGCTCCAATACGAGGGGTACGAGGTGGAGAAGGCCTTCGACGGGCGCGCCGGGCTGGACCGGGCCCTGTCGGGGAGTTCGACCTGGTGCTGCTGGACATCATGCTGCCCGCCCTGTCCGGCATGGAGGTGCTGCGCCGCCTGCGGCGGGAGAGCGCCATGCCCGTCATCATGCTCACTGCCCGGGACACCGTGGTGGATAAGGTGTCCGGCCTGGACATGGGGGCGGACGACTACATCACCAAGCCCTTTGCCATCGAGGAGCTGCTGGCCCGCATCCGGGCGGCCTTGCGCAAGCGCCCCGCCCAGGCCGCGGAGCCGCCCCGGAGCCTGCTCACCGCCGGTCCCCTCACCATGGACACCGACCGGCACGAGGTGAGCGTGAACGGTGAGGGGTGGAGCTCACCCGCCGGGAGTTCGATCTGCTGCGCTACCTGCTGGAGAACAAGGGCGGGTCATCTCCCGGGAGTCCCTGCTGGACCATGTGTGGGGCTTCGACTTCGTGGGGAGACCAACGCAGTGGACGTATACATCCGCTTTCTGCGGGCCAAAATCTACGAGCACTTCGGTATCAAGCTCATCCACACCGTCCGCGGCGTGGGCTATGTGATTCGGGAGGAAGGACAATGAACGCGGCCGCCATCGTCTACACCAGCCAGACCGGCTTCACCGCCCGGTACGCCGCCCTGCTGGCGGAGCGCACCGGCCTGCCCTGCCGCCCGCTGAAGGAGGCCGCCGCCCTGCCCCGGGGGACGGCGGTTATCTACCTGGGCTGGCTGTGCGCTGGGGATCAAGTGCCTGAAGGAGGCTCGCCGCCGCTTCCGGACGGCGGCGGTGTGCGCCGTGGGCATGGCGGCGGAGGTGGAGGAGGCCAAGCTGCGCCGGGACAACCGGCTGGAGGGCGTTCCCCTGTTCTACCTCCGGGGCGGCTACGCCCCGGAGAAGCTCACCGGCTTCTACCGCGCCATGATGGCCCCCATGGCCCAGCTGGTGTCCAGGGCCCCGGCGGAGACGGAGGCCGACCGGGCCATGCGGGACGCCTTCCGGGACGGGGGCGACTGGGTTTCCCCGGAGCGACTGGCGCCCGTGCTGGCCTGGCTGGACGGGGATTAGGAGGAGGGAGTTCCCATGGCACACAGAGCGAACAAGCGCCCGCCGGGGCGCATCAAGTCCTCCATCGTGGCCCGGCTCAACACACGCCTCTTTTTCCGGCTGCTGGGCATCTATTTCACCATGGATCTGCTGCTGCTGTTCCTGTTCTGCGGCGGCCTGTTCGTCTGGTCGGAGCAGCAGGCGGCCCAGATCAGCACTCTGGTGGAGGAGCGGGGCGCCCTCGGCGGAGGCCACGGAGTGGATGACGGCAGGGGATTACACCGTCACCGCCGGCACGCCGGAGGCGGACGGCCTCCGCCTGCCCGGCTGGCTGCCCTCGCCGGAGGAGACCCGGGGCGGCGTGCGCTACTTCAACCCCGGCACGGTGGATCTCCTTCTGCTGGTCACCTTCTCCTCCGGCGACGCCACCAGCTACACCCTCCAGATGCCGGGGGACGAGCCCTACGCCATCCGGCTGGATCTGACCCAGCCCGCAGCCATCTTCGTCTTTGCCGCCCGGGTGTTGTTCATCTGCCAGTTGGCCAGCCTGGTGACCAACCTGTTCAAGAACGCCGGCTCCATTAAGAAGGTACTCCGCCCCATCCAGGAGCTGGCCGCCACCGCCGCCAAGCTCAACCAGGTGGAGCGCATGTCGCCGGAGGAGCTGAAGGCCCTGGCGGGCAAGCTGGACGAGATCAACGCCACCCATCTGGACCGGCGCATCGACCTGCCCGGCACCCAGAAGGAGCTGAAAACCCTGGCCCAGGCCATCAACGCCATGCTGGACCGCATCAACGAGGCCTACCGCTCCCAGATGCGCTTCGTCTCCGACGCCAGCCACGAGCTGCGCACCCCATCGCGGTGATCCAGGGCTACGCCAACCTGCTCAACCGCTGGGGCAAGGACGACCCCGCCACCCGCCAGGAGGCCATCGACGCCATCCGGCAGGAGGCCGACTCCATGAAGGAGCTGGTGGAGCAGCTTCTCTTCCTGGCCGGGGGACAACGACTCCATGCACATTGAGATGGAGACCTTCGACTTGACCGAGGTGGCCGCCGAGGTGCTCAAGGAGACCGGGATGATCGACCAGACCCACACCTTCTCCGCCCGGTGGGAGGGGGCCGTGCCGGTCTGCGCCGACGTGGGACTGACCAAGCAGGCCCTGCGCATCCTGGTGGACAACTCCATCAAATACACCCCCGCCGGAGGGCACATCACCCTGTCCGCCGCCCTGCGGGACGGCATGGCCCGCCTCTCCGTCCAGGACGAGGGCCAGGGCATCGACGCCGGCAGCCTGCCCCACGTGTTCGATCGCTTCTACCGCACCGACCAGTCCCGGGCCCGCCAGACCGGCGGAACCGGGCTAGGGCTGGCCATTGCCAAGTGGATCGTGGACCGCCACGGCGGCTGGTTCGAGGTGCGCTCCTGGCCCGGCGTAGGCACCCGCATGACCATCGTTCTCCCCGTCGCCGAGCTGGATGCCGGCGGTGCGGACGAAGATGCGGAGCAGACCCGCCCGGCGTAAACCCCTGAAGGGCCGGCCTCTCCCTTGGAGAGGCCGGCCTTTTACGAATCTGGGGAACTTTTTCCTCCCTCTGCCGTCCAAGAGGCGAGTACCACAAAACAAATAAAGGAGCGTACCCATATGAACCGACGTTTTCTCGCCCTGGCCCTGGCCGGGACGCTGTCCCTGAGCCTGCTGGCCGGCTGCGGCAGCAGCAAGGAGCCCGCCCCGGAGAGCTCGGCCCCCGTGGTGGAGTCCCCTCCGCCTCCCCGGGCGTCCCCGTCCCCCGTCCTGCCCACCGACAGCCCGGCGGCCCCCCCCCAGACCACGCCCCCGCGGAGGACTCCCTCCCAGGCTCCCTCCGCCGCACCCAGCGCCAAACCCTCCGCCCCGGCCGCCACCCCCAAGCCAACGCAGAAGCCGACTTCCACGCCTACCCCTGAGCCGGTGGAGCCGGAGCCCCAGGTGGACGCGGTGCAGTCCACCTGGAATGACATCTCCAAGCTGGACATTCCCTCCCTAACCGACCTGGACGATGCCACTCTGACCGCCTTGTACGGCATTGATCCCGCTGATTTGGACAGCTATCTCTGCAAGATGCCCATGGTCAATGTGCAGGCCACCGAGTTCTTTATCGCCAAGGTGAAGGACGGCAAGATGGATACCGTGAAGGCCGCCGTGGAGAAACGGCAGGATGATCTGGAGGCCCAGTGGTCCCAGTACCTGCCTGAGCAGTTGGAGCTGGTACAGAACTATAAGCTGGTGACCAACGGCAACTACATCCTCTTCGCCGTCAGTGAGTACGCCGACGAGGCGGTAACCGCATTTAACACCTATACAAAGTAATTTTTTGCGGGTATAATAAGGGCGCCCGGCAGGCAACCTGCCGGGCTTTTTCTGAAGTTCACAAGAGAGTTGGTGGTTCGTTGGTCTTTTCCAGCCTGTATTTCCTGTTTTTATATCTCCCCATTGTATTATTTCTGTACTATATTACGCCTTTGAAATGGCGGAACCTGTTGCTGTTGCTGGTCAACCTGGTGTTCTACGCCTGGGGAGAGCCGGTCTATATCCTTATCATGTTCCTCTCCATCGGCATCGACTACACCCACGGAATGCTGGTGGAAGTACAAGCGCAGGGGCAACGACCGGGGGGCCCGGTGGGCGGTGGCCTCGTCGGTCATCTTCAATCTGGCTCTGCTGTTCTTTTTCAAGTACTGGGACTTCGTTGCCGGCAGCCTCCAAGCCATCGGTTTTTCCTTCATGCCGAAGTTGGGCCTGAGCCTGCCCATCGGCATCTCCTTCTACACCTTCCAGACCATGAGCTACACCATCGACGTGTACCGGGACGACGCCAAGGTGCAGCGCAGCCTCGTCAACTTCGGCACCTTCGTCACACTCTTCCCCAGCTCATCGCCGGTCCCATCATCAAATACAAAGATCTGGGCGACCAGATCGACCACCGCACCCACTCCCCCGAGCAGTTTGCCTCCGGCGTGCAGATCTTCGTGGTGGGCCTGGCGAAAAGGTCCTGCTGGCCAACAACATCGGCAAGCTGTGGGATACCATTCTGGCCCTCCCGCCGGGGAGCTCACCACTGCTGGGGCATGGCTGGGCGTGGCCGCTTTCGCTTTCCAGCTCTACTTCGACTTCTCCGGCTACTCCGACATGGCTGTGGGCCTGGGCCGGATGCTGGGCTTCGAGTTCATGCGCAACTTCAACTACCCCTATATCGCCAAGTCGGTCACCGAGTTCTGGCGGCGGTGGCACATCTCCCTCGGCACCTGGTTCCGGGAGTACCTCTATATCCCCCTGGGGGGCAACCGGGTGAGCAAGCCCCGGCTGTTTTCAACCTTCTGGTGGTGTGGGCGGCCACCGGCATCTGGCACGGGGCGAGCTGGAACTTCCTCATCTGGGGACTCTACTTCGCCGTCCTGCTGATTTTGGAAAAGGCTTTCCTGGGCAAGCTCCTCCAGAAGCTTCCCGCCGCCCTCCAGCACCTATACACCCTGTTTCTGGTACTGGTGAGCTGGGCCATCTTCGCCGTGGAGGACTTCGGCCATATGGGAGCCTACCTCAAGGCCATGTTCGGCCTGGGCGGCGGCCTGACAAACGACAACGTATCGTATTATTTTTCTCTTTTCTCCCCATGCTTATCATCGCCGCTGTGGCCTCCACCCCGCTGGCCGCCAAGCTGTGGAAGCGCCTGCCCGAAGCCCAGGCTGGCGCTCCTCCCCATTCTGCTGCTGGCAGGGCTGGTCTTCTCCACCGCCTACCTGGTGGACGCCACCTACAACCCCTTCCTCTACTTCCGATTCTGACTCAGGAGGCAAGCCATGACAAAGAAATACTGCATCTTCCTCTCCGCCCTGTTCTGCGCCTTTCTCGGGTGTTCCTGGTGGCCAATGCCGTCTCGCCCGACCGCACCTTCTCCCAGATGGAGAACCGCAACCTGGAGCAGCTCCCCGTCCCCAGTGTCAAAACCCTGCTGAACGGGCAGTTTATGAAGGACTTCGAAACCTACACCACCGATCAGTTTGTGGGGCGGGACGGCTGGATCGCCCTCAAGTCCACCACCGAGCGTGTCCTGGGCAAGAAGAGAACAACAATGTCTATTTTGCCGCCGGTGACACCCTGATCTCCCGCTTCGACGAGCCAGACGGGGAAAAGGTGACGAATAATCTGAATTATGTGAACAACTTTGTGGAAAATGTGGATATCCCTGTGACCTTCTCCTGATCCCCACCCAAGCCTGCATCTGGGCCGACCGGCTGCCCGCCGGAGCCCCAACGCCAGCCAGACCGCCATTCTGGAGCAGGCCAAGGCTTCCGTGCCCGGTGCGTCCTGGGCCGACCTCTACACCCCCCTGTGGGAGCACAAGGGCGAGGACATCTTCTACCGCACCGACCACCACTGGACCAGCCTGGGGGCTTACTACGGCTATACCGGACTGGCCACCGCCCTGGGCTACACCCCGTACCCTGAACGACTACACCTAGACCGTCCGCTCCACCGCGTTCTACGGCACCGTGTTCTCCTCCTCCGGCGTGCGGTGGGTGCGCCCGGACACCATCTCTACCTACGTGCCCGACGACGGCATCACCGTGGCGAGTCACACCTACGACAACAAGGGCAACCCGGTGGAGGAACCCCGGCAGCTCTACGACACCTCCTTCCTCTCCGTCAAGGACAAGTACTCCATGTTCCTGGGCGGCAACCAGCCTTTGGGCGTCGTAAAGAACGCCAACAATCCCGACGGCCCCAGGCTGCTGATAATCCGGGACTCCTACGCCGACTCCTGGTGCCCTTCCTCACCCCCCACTTCTCTGAGATCCACCTGCTGGATCTGCGCTACTACAAGCTCTCCATCGCCGACTATATCGCCCAGAACGGCATCGACCAGGCTCTGGTGCTCTACAGCGTGCCCAACTTCGTCACCGACAGCAACCTGCTCTGGATTGCGAAATAAGCCGCAAAAAATCCCCCGCTCTCTAAGGAGCGGGGGATTTTTGATCAGCTCTGCGGATTTCAGTCGCGCTGGGAGTGGCGGTTCATGGAGTGGTTCAGCTTGCCGATCACCAGCAGGACTACTACCATACACACAATGGCAATGGCCAGATTGATAACCACATTCTGAATAAAGGATGCGAGAATGTAGTTTGCGAAGCACACGGCGGCCACCGTCATGGCGTAGGGCAGCTGAGTCGCCACGTGGTTGAGGTGGTAGCATTGGGCGCCGGAGGACGCCATGATCGTGGTGTCGGAGATGGGAGAGCAGTGGTCGCCCATAACCGCGCCGCCCAGGGTGGCCGCGATGGCGATCATCAGCATATCGTTGCCGTTGATCAGTTCCGAGGTCAGATCGGCAGCGGGAATGCCGCCGGAGAACACCGGGATGACGATGGGCAGCAGGATGGTGAAGGTGCCCCAGGAGGTGCCGGTGGCGAAACCCAGGAACGCGGCGATCAGGAATACCACGGCGGGCAGGAAGTTCTTCAGGCCGGGGCCGAACTTGGACACCAGGTCCGCCACAAACTCGGGGGCGCCGAGGGCCTTGGTCACGTCGCCGATGGTCCAGGCCAGGCACAGGATCAGGATGGCGGGCACCATCTGCTTGAAGCCGTTGGGCAGGCAGTCCATCAGCTCAGTGAAGCTCATGGCCCGGCGCACCATGAAGAAGATCATGGTAAGATCAGGGCAACCAGGGAGCCGAGAGGCAGGGCGTCAAAGGCGGAGGTATTGGCGAAGGCGGTGATGAGGTCGGTGCCGCCGTTCTGGTAGCCCACATAGACCATGGAGCCCACGCAGCACCCCACCAGCACAAGCACCGGCAGTACCAGGTCAATGACCTTGCCATTGGGATTGAACTTCATCTCTTCCACACCGGCAAAGGGGCGTTCGGGCGTGGTGTAGAGGTCGCCCTTGGCGGCGTTGTTCTCATGCTTGCGCATGGGACCGTAGTCGATATTCAGGCAGGTCATCACAACGATGAACACCAGGGTCAGAATGGCGTAATAGTTGTAGGGGATGGCTTTCAGGAAGATCTGGAAGCCCACCTCCTCGTTGCCGATGATGCCGGTGACGGCCGCCGCCCAGGAGGAGACGGGCATCATAATGCACAGGGCCGCAGTGGCGTCGCACATATAGGACAGCTTGGCGCGGGAGATGTGGTGGCCGTCGGTGACGGGCCGCATCACATTACCGGTGGTCAGGTTATTGAAGTAGTCGTCCACGCCCAGCACGATGGCCAGGATGAAGGTGGACCACAGCGCCGGACTTGGTCTTGATATGGCTCACAGCCCAGTCGCCATAGGCCTTGGAGCCGCCGGCCCGGATCATCAGGGCTACCATGGTGCCCAGAATGACCAGGAACATCAGAATGCCCATGTTGCCGCCGGCATTGGATGTCAGGCGGGAGACAAAATCCTGGAACGCATCAATGGGGCTGCCGTTGGTATACAGGAAGCAGCCCACGATAATGCCCAGGAACAAAGACGAATACACTTCCTTGGTGATCAAAGCCAGGACGATGGCCGCCACCGGCGGGAGCAAGGATGCGACGGTGCCCCAGACAAAGCTGGTATGCTCCACGTCGCCCTCGGCAAATGCTGCTGTCATCAGGACACATACAAGTGCGAAAATGACCAGCAGGAATTGGCCGAACCGTTTCATACGTGGTGAATTCATAATGGCCCTCCTATGAAATTGTGAATCCTAAAAGCTCCCCAACCCAAGGACTCGAGGGCTATCATACAAGATTGTTAACAGTTTGACAATAGATTTTTGCAAATCTTAACACACTTTGTAAATATCCGACAGAATTGTCGCTAAATTTTTGTAAATAAAGTCATGCGCTGCGCAAAAACCCCCCCGCTCCAAGAGCGGGGGGGTTTTTATGTAAGCGTTAATCGCGCTGAGAGTGAGCGTTCATGGAGTGGTTGACCTTGCCGATCACCAGCATGACAAGCACCATAGAGACAATGGCGATGGGCAGGCAGATGAAGGGAACCTGGATAAACGCGGTGATGATATAGTTGACGAAGGCCACAACCGCGACGGTCACAGCGTAGGGCAACTGAGTGGCCACGTGGTTCAGGTGGTAGCACTGAGCGCCAGAGGACGCCATGATCGTGGTGTCGGAGATGGGAGAGCAGTGGTCGCCCATAACCGCGCCGCCCAAAGTGGCAGCGATGGAGATCATCAGCAGGTTGTTGTTCAGGTCACCCACGGTCAGATCCACAGCAGGAGTACCGCCGGAGAACACCGGGATGACGATGGGCAGCAGGATGGAGAAGGTGCCCCAGGAGGTACCGGTGGCGAAACCCAGGAACGCGACGATGATGAACACTACGGCGGGCAGCAGGGCATACAGGCTGCCGCTGAGGTTCTCCACGATGCCGGCCACGAACTCGGGGGCGCCGAGGCCCTTGGTCACGTCGCCGATGGTCCAGGCCAGGCACAGGATCAGGATGGCGGGCACCATCTGCTTGAAGCCCTCGGGCAGGCAGTCCATCAGTTCGGTGAACTTCATGGAGCGGCGCACCATGAAATAAATCATGTTGATGATCAGGGCGATCAGAGAGCCCAGAGGCAGGGCATCAAAGGCGGAGGTGTTGGCAAAGGCGGTGATGAGGTCATGGCCTCCGTTCTGGAAGCCCACATAGATCATCGAGGACACGCAGCCGATGATCAGGATGATAACAGGAATGACCAGGTCGATGACCTTGCCGTTGGGGTTGAATTTCATCTCCTTGGCATCGGCGAAGGGACGCTCAGGCGTGGTATAGAGGTCACCCTTGGCGGCGTTGAGCTCGTGGGTACGCATGGGGCCGTAGTCGATGTTGAGGCAGGTCATCACAATGATGAACACCAGGGTCAGGATGGCGTAGTAGTTGAAGGGGATGGCCCGCAGGAAGATCTGGAAGCCGACCTCCTCATTGCCGATTACGCCGGTAACGGCCGCCGCCCAGGAGGAGACGGGCATCATGATACAAACAGGCGCCGCAGTGGCATCGCACATGTAGGACAGCTTGGCGCGGGAGATGTGGTGGCCGTCGGCCACAGGGCGCATCACGTTGCCGGTGGTCAGGTTGTTGAAGTAGTCATCCACGCCCAGCACAATCGCCAGGATGAAGGTGGACCACAGGGCCGGATTTGGTCTTGATGTGGGACACAGCCCAGTCGCCGTAGGCCTTGGAGCCGCCGGCCCGGATCATCAGGGCCACCATGGTGCCCAGGATGACCAGGAACATCAGGATACCCATGTTGCCGCCGGCATTGGAGCACAGGTGGCTGACAAAGAACTGGAACGCGTCGATGGGATTGCCGTTGACCTGCAGGAAGCAGCCAACCAGGATACCCAGGAACAGCGACGAGTAGACTTCCTTGGTGATCAGCGCCAGGCCGATGGCCACGACGGGCGGCAGCAGGGACGCGATGGTACCGTGAACCGCGCTGACAACCTCAGCGTCACCTTCTGCGAATGCGGCTGTGGTAAGAACACATGCAAGGGCGAATACGACGAGCAAGAGTTTCCCAAAGCGTCTCATGCGAGGTGAGTTCATAATAACCCTCCCTTATTTAATGCGAATCCTAAAAGCCTCCCCAACCCTAGGATTCGTACCTTATGATACACCATCATTCACAATTTGGCAATACTTTTTCGTCAAATTTAATATACACTCTTCCACTTTAGTGGGCCGAATTTCACATATTGAGCAAAAAGTTCTCAGCTTCCAGTGATTTCCTCACTCTGCGGAACGTTTTCTCATCGGGGCAGCGGACCGTGTGCAGGTGGATTCCGCCGGTCAATGCTGAGAGCGGACGGGCTCCGTGCTCCTCCACCCGCCGGACGAACTAAGCCACGTCGTACCGGGAGCGCACCCCCAGCAGTCCGGTGAGCTGGCCGTAAACCGGGTGCTCCACGATTACGTCCACCACCTCGCCCCCGGCGTCCACGATGGCGTTGAGCTCCCGCTCCATCTCCTCCGGAGCGTGAACACAGGCCACGGTGCGCTCCACGCCGCCTCCCCGTCCGCCCAGGAGATACCCCGGGGCGTGGCCAGGATATCCGTCCCTCCGGCCCGGAGCAGGGCCACATCGCCCACGATGATCTGCCGGCTGACGGAGAAGCGCTCGGCCAAGGCGGCGGCGCTCACGGCCCCACGGCCTCCTCCAGCGCCTGGGCCACGGCCTGCCGCCTGGCCTGCGCGGCTGACATTGACATGTGACAATTCCCCCTTTCTTCTCCCAGTATACCAGTTCCCGCTCCATCTGTAAATCATCTTGCTTTTTCCCCGGCGTCCGGTTAGAATAAGGTTGATCGTTTGCTGGAAAGGAGCTGTGGCAATGGACCGTGAGGAAGCCTTTGAATTTCTGGACCGGACGGCCCGCGGCATCGCGGAGATGTTCGGCTCCACCTGTGAGACCCTGGTCCACGACATGGGGGACCCCCGCCACCCCATCCTGTCCATCTACAACGGGCACGTCTCCGGCCGGACCGTGGGCTCCACCCTGGACATCCTGGGCACCGCCAAGGAGCTGGACGAGGACGCTCTGGTAACCGACTTCGTCAATCTCTACGCCACCACCCCATCGGGCCAGCAGATCAAGAGCAGCACCTTCCACCTCATCGGGGAGGGATACAACCTGGCCCTTGGCATCAACTTCGACTACAGCTCCCTGGTGTACGCCAACCGCATTCTGGTGGACCTCATGAGCGCGGAGGCCGACCTTCAGAGCGCCCTGTGGCACGGCGGGGACAGCCGTCTGGCCGATGTCTTTGACGAGTGTCTGGCCGCCGTTGGCAAGCCGGTCAGCGCCCTGAACAAGCGGGACCGGATGAAGATCATCGCCCTTCTGGACCAAAAGAACGCTTTCTCCTTCCGCAAGTCGGTGCCTTTTGTGGCCAAGCGGCTCCAGGTCTCCCGGTATACGGTCTATAAATACCTGGGTGAGCTGACCGGCCCATGCGGATGAGAGCGAGGAGGAATAACGCCATGTACGAGGAAAAAATCAACGCCTATGACGCCCCTGAGCGCCGGGCTGAGCTGGTGGAGGCCATCTCCCGGCTGGTACGCATTCGCAGCGTGCGGGAGGAGCCCTTGCCCGGCATGCCCTTCGGCCCCGGCCCCGCCGCCGCCCTGGCAGAGGGTCTGAAGCTGGCCGAAGAGCTGGGCTTTGCCACCCGCAACTACGATAACTACGTGGGCACCGCCGATCTCAACGACAAGGAGACCGCCCTTCACATTCTCTGCCACCTGGACGTGGTGGGCGAGGGCACCGGCTGGACAGTGACGGAGCCCTATGCGCCCAAGGAGGTGGACGGCATGCTCTACGGCCGGGGCACCGACGATGACAAGGGCCCCGTGGCCGCTGTCCTGCTGGCCATGAAGGCCGTGAAGGAGCTGGGCGTCCCCCTCCGGCGCAACGCCCGCCTGCTGATGGGCACCGACGAGGAGAGCGGCTCCAGCGACATCGCCTACTACTACGCCCGGGAGCCCTACGCCCCCTATGCCTTCTCCCCCGACGCGGAGTTCCCCCTCATCAACATCGAGAAGGGCAGCTACAAGCCGGTGTTCACCAAGTCCTGGCCCGCGGAGACCGCCACCCCCCGGGTGACCGAGTTCCGCGGCGGCTTCCGCATCAACGTGCTCCGCCGGAGGCCGAGTGCTTGGTGGCCGGCCTGTCCGCCGACGCCGCCCGTCCCTATTGCGACCGGGCCGCCGCCGAGACCGGCGTGCGCTACGAGCTGCGCGAGGAGGGGGACAGCCTGCACATCCTCTGCCGCGGCAAAGGCCCACGCCTCCCTGCCGGAGGAGGGCGTCAACGCCATCACCGGCCTGCTCCATCTGCTCTGCTCCTCCCCTGGCCAAGGTGGGCTCCACCGCCTCCCTCCACGCGCTCAACGCCCTCTTCCCCACGGCGACTGCGCCGGCAAGGCCTGGGCATCGCCCAGTCCGATGAGCTGTCCGGGGCGCTGACCCTGGCCTTTTCCCTGCTGACCGTCAACGGTACTGGCCTGGAGGGCCAGTTTGACAGCCGGGTACCCATCTGCGCCAACGATGAGAACTGCCGCGCCGCCGCAGAGGCATCTTTTCCAAGTTTGGCTTTTCCGTCTCCGGCGAGATGGACGCTCCCCACCACACCCCCGCCGACTCCCCGCTGGTCAAGGCCCTGCTCAAGTGCTACGAGCAGTACACCGACTACAAGGGGAGTGCCTGGCCATTGGCGGAGGCACCTACGTCCACGATATTCCCGGCGGCGTGGCTTTCGGCTGCTGTATGCCCGGCTTTAACGGCAACATGCACGGCGCCGACGAGCACACCTGCATTGCCGACCAGCTCACCGCCGCCAAGATCTTTACCCAGGCCATCATCGACCTGTGCGGCTGAGTCCGCCTTCAGCCCCTTGAGCAAAGCCCATGGGCTTTGCTGCGGCAATTCCGCCGCATCCGCCGCAGGCCGTTCCCCATCCGGTCCGCGCCCCGGCGCGTACTATATAAAATAAAGAGAACCGGAACTCAAAAAAGAGAAGAGAAAGCGAGGAACCCCTATGCGCAAAATCTGGAAACGTGTTACCGCAGCCGCTCTGTCCCTCACCTTCGTCCTATCCCTTTCCGCCTGCGGCGGCGGTGGTCTCAGCGCCGACGATGCCACCACGTATGTTCAGGGTATTCTGGACGAGAACTACAAAGGCGTTTATGATCCCGACTTCCTGGAGCTGATCGACATTACCGAGAATGAGGCTGAGGAAACCTACCTGTCCAGCCTGGAGACCGAGGCTGACTTTTCGCCTCCGCCTTCCTGATCGACGACCTGACCGACGAACTCAAGGCCGAGGTAGTTGACATGTATAAGCAGGTCTACGCCAAGGCCAAGTACACTGTGGATACCGCCACAGAGGTGGACGACAGCACCTTCGGCGTCAAAGTCACTGTGGAGCCTCTGGACGTATTTGACCGGGTTGCCGAGGCCTGTGGGCGACACCCCGACGCCCGCGCCGAAGCTCTCTACAGCCAGGACGTGGACTCCATGACCGATGAGGAGTACGCCGCTTATGACGCGGAGTGGTGCCGCCTGGTCATCGACCTGACCTTGGAGAAGCTGCCCGAGGCGGAGTATCTGGAGGCCCAGAGCAAGGTGGTGCAGATCACCCTGGGCGACGACAACTACTGGTCCCTGGATGAGCAGGATTTCAGCGACCTGGACTGGCTGATCCTTGACTACAACTTCTGAGTACACATGCGCCGCAGATTGGTTTCAGTCTGCGGCGCTTTTGCGATACATGGGGCATCTGTCATGCGAAAAATGGCCCGCGCCAGATGCCGCCCCGAACGGCAGGCCGTACACTTCCGCACATCTGTGTGAGTTTATCACAGACGGCAGCCCCGTCCATCCCCTATACTGGGCGCATCTCAGTAAGGAGGTTGCCTATGGATTTGCAAAAACACCACCGAAGAACGGCAAAGATCGGGGCGGATTGCGTGGCCTGCGGCTGCTGTGTCCGCGTCTGTCCCTTCTCCGCCATCCGAATCTGGAACGGTATCACAGCCCGGGTGGATGCAGACCGATGCGTCGGCTGCGGCAAGTGCGCGGCGGAGTGCCCGGCTACCATAATTACACTGGAGGAGAATCGCCCATGAAAAAGCGCTGGTATGACTTCCTCTGGATCGCCTCTCTCCTCTATCTGGTGTTGGGCTTCTTCAACATCCTCTTTACCTGGTTGGGCCTCCTCTGCTTTTTCATCCCTCTGGTCATCGCCTTTGCGGGCGGGGATAAGGGCTACTGCAACCGCTTTTGTGGACGGGGACAGTTGTTCAGCCTGCTGGGTGGACGCTTCGGCCTCTCCCGGCGGGCCGATATTCCCCGGTGGATGAAAAGCAAGGCGTTCCGCTACGGGTTTTTGGGCTTTTTCTGCTGATGTTCTTCCAGATGCTCTGGAGCACATATCTGGTCTTTGCCGGCGCGCAGGAGCTGCGCCAGGCCGTCACTCTGCTTTGGACGTTCCGGCTGCCTTGGCACTGGGCCTACTATGGAACCCTCTTTTCCCCGGCGTGGCCCAATTCGCCTTTGGCTTTTACAGCGTCATGCTCACCTCTACGGTGCTGGGGCTGGTCACAATGGTGCTTTTCAAACCCCGCTCATGGTGTGTGTATTGCCCTATGGGCACCATGACCAGCTTATCTGCCGGGGGAAGCACCGGGGAGAGGCCGCCCTCCACTCCCCGGCACAAGGTAGTTGACATTTTCCCCTCCGTCCCGTATACTATAAAGTATAGAAGTCCTACTGAAGTTCATATGGTCGGATGATGGGGTGGGGAGAGCGCGGCACACCGCCGCCGCCGAAGGGCAGCGCAGTGATCTCTCAGGCAGAAGGACCGGCCCCGGACGAGGCTCTGGAAAGCGGACCGCAGTCCGCGCCGACGGGGAAAACTCTCAGGCAACCGAACAGAGGCGCATGGCAGCATTGCCATGCGCTTTTGACCCCAATTTTAAAGGAGGGCATGGAAATGGAACGCAAAACTCCGCTCTACGACCGCCACACGGCGGCGGGGGCAAGCTGGTTCCTTTGCCGGATGGCTGCTGCCGGTGCAGTACTCCGGCGTCATCGCCGAGCATAGGGCCGTGCGCACCGGCTGCGGCCTGTTCGACGTCAGCCACATGGGAGAGCTGCTCCTCCGGGGCCCCGCGCCTGGCCAACCTCAACCGGCTCATGACCAACGACTTTTCCGGCATGGCGGACGGCCAGGCCCGCTATTCCCCATGTGCTACGAGGACGGAGGCGTGGTGGACGATCTGATCGTCTACCGCTGTTCGGACACGGCCTGGCTGGCGGTGGTCAACGCCTCCAACATCGGCAAGGACCGGGATTGGATGACCGCCCACCTGGCCGGGGACTGCACTTTGGAGGATCTCTCCGATCAGACGGCCCAGCTCGCCCTCCAGGGGCCCGGTGCGGAGGCGCTGCTGCGCACCCTGACGGCGGACATTCCGGCGAAGAACTACACCGCTGTGCTCCACGGCACGGTGGACGGCCGGCCCTGCCTGGTCTCCCGCACCGGGTACACCGGCGAGGACGGCTTTGAGCTCTACTGCGCCCCGGCGGGCCCCGCCCTTTGGGACGCGCTGACGGCCGCCGGGGCCCTCCCCTGCGGCCTGGGGGCCCGGGATACCCTGCGGCTGGAGGCCGCCATGCCCCTCTACGGCCACGAGCTCTCTCCTCCATCAACCCCTACGAGGCGGGGCTGGGCATCTTCGTCAAGCTGGAGAAGCCCGACTTCATCGGCAAGGCCGCCCTGGAGCGGGCCCGCCCCGTGTCCCGCCGCCGGGTGGGTCTCCAAATGACCGGGCGCGGCATCGCCCGGGAGGGCTGCCCGGTGTACGACGGCGGGCGGCAGGTGGGCGTGGTCACCTCCGGCACCCACTGCCCTGGGTGGGGCAGGCGGTGGCCCTGGCCCTGGTGGACGCGGCGTACAAGGAGCCGGGCACCCCGCTCCAGGTGGACGTGCGGGGGCCGGGTGGGCCCAGGTGGTCAAAACGCCCTTCTACCGGCGGGGATAAGGGCAAACCGGCCACGCCGTCTGCCGCCCCTTTCAGCTCATTTTATAAAAACAACCTTAAATTATACAGGAGGTTATCACCATGAACATTCCCGAGGAACTGCGCTACACCAAATCCCACGAGTGGCTCAAGGAGGAGGACGGCGTCTGCACCGTCGGCCTCACCGACTTCGCCCAGCACGCCCTGGGGATATCGTCTTTGTCAACCTGCCCCAGGAGGGACCCTGTCACCGCCGGGGAGGCCCTCGGCGATGTGGAGTCGGTGAAGGCGGTGTCCGACGTGCTCTCCCCCGTGTCCGGCGTGGTAAAGGCGGTCAACGAGGAGCTGCTGGACAATCCCGCCCTGGTGAACGAGGACCCCTACGGGGCCTGGCTGATCCAGGTGGAGCAGATGACCGATGAGGAGGAGCTGTTGGACGCGGCGGCCTACGAGGCCCACTGTGCCGCGGAGGAGGGCTGACATGGCCGGATATCTGCCCGCCGCCGCCGCGGAGCAGGCCGCCCAGTACGCCGCCCTGGGCCTGTCCGGCCCGGAGGCGCTGTACCGGGACGTGCCGGAGTCCGTGCGCCTCACCGCCCCCCTGAACCTGCCCCCTCCCCAGTCGGAGCTGGAGGTCCGCCGCACCCTGGAGGCCCTGGCGGAGCAGAACATCCGCTTCCGCACCATCCTGCGGGGCCGGGGCTTACGACCACTACATCCCGCGGCGGTGAGCCGCATTGCCTCTAAGGAGGAGTTCGTCACGGCCTATACCCCTATCAGGCGGAGATCAGCCAGGGGTGCTCCAGTCCATCTTCGAGTTCCAGACCATGATCTGTGAGCTCACCGGCCTGGACGCGGCCAACGCCTCGGTGTATGACGGGGCCTCCGCCGCGGCGGAGGCGGTGGCCATGGAGCGGAAGCGGACGAGGGCCGTGGTGTCCGCCGCCGCCCACCCGGACGTGATTTCCACTATCCGGACCTACAGCTTCGGCGCGGGTACCGAGGTGGCGGCGGCCCCGGCGGAAAACGGCGTCACCGATCTCACCGGACTGCTGGATGAGACCACCGCCTGCGTCTATGTCCAGCAGCCCAACTTCTTCGGCCAGCTCGAGGATCTGCCCGCCCTGGCCGCGCAGGTACACGCTGCCGGGGCCAGACTGATCGTCGGGGTCAACCCCGCCGCCCTGGGGGTGCTGGAGTCCCCCGCCTGCGGGCGGACATCGCCGTGGGCGAGGGACAGCCCCTGGGCCTCCCCCTGTCCTGGGGCGGGCCCTACCTGGGCTTCATGGCCGCCTCCCAGTCCCTCATGCGCAGGCTGCCCGGCCGCATCGTGGGAGAGACCCGGGACAGCCGGGGAGAGCGGGCCTTTGTCCTCACCCTGCAGGCCCGGGAGCAGCACATCCGCCGGGAGAAGGCCTCGTCCAACGTGTGCTCTAACGAGGCGCTGTGCGCCCTCACCGCCTCCGTCTACCTGTCCCTCATGGGGCCGGACGGGCTGCGGCAGGTGGGCGAGCAGTGCCACGCCAAGGCCCACTACCTGGCCGCAGAGCTGTGCCGGCTGCCCGGCGTGTCCCTGCGCTACCCCGGCCCCTTCTTCCACGAGTTTGTCACCGATCTGCCCGAACCCCAGAAGGTGCTTTCCGCCCTGGAGTCGCGCGGCATCCTGGGGGGCTGGCCGGTGGAGGGCGGGCTGCTGTGGTGCGCCACGGAGAAGCAGAGCCGAGCCGAGCTGGACGAGGCCGTGTCCATTGTCAAGGAGGTGCTGGACTGATGAAGCTGATTTTGAGCGCAGCCGCCCCGGCCGGGGAACGGCCTTCTGCCGTCTCTGGACGTGCCCGCCGCCCCCTGCCGGAGAGTACCGGCGGAAAACAGCCCCCGACTGCCAGAGCTGGGGGAGAGCGACCTGTCCCGCCACTATCAGGCCCTCGCCCGCCGGGCCTTCGGCGTGTGCGACGGCTTCTACCCCCTGGGCTCCTGTACCATGAAGTACAACCCCAAGCTGGGGGAGGAGGCCGCCGCCCTGCCCGGCTTTACCGGTCTGCACCCCCTCCAGCCCGCCCACACCGTCCAGGGCGCTCAGGCCGTCCTGAACCGGACAGAGCACCTGCTCTGTGAGATCACCGGCATGGATGCCGTCACCCTCCAGCCCGCCGCCGGAGCCCATGGGGAATTCCTGGGCCTGCTGCTCATCAAGGCCTACCACCACAGCCGGGGGGACACGGGCCGCACGGTGATCCTGGTGCCCGACTCCGCCCACGGCACCAACCCGGCCTCCGCCGCCATGGCGGGCTTCACCGTCAAAAACATCCCCTCCACCCCCGAGGGGCTGGTGGATCTGGAGGCCCTGCGGGCCGCCTGCGGCCCCGACACGGCGGGGCTGATGCTCACCAATCCCAATACCGTGGGGCTCTTTGAGAAAGACATCCTGGAGCTCACCGCCCTCGTCCACGCCGCCGGTGGCCTCGTCTACTACGATGGGGCCAACCTCAACGCCATCATGGGGGTGGCCCGGCCGGGCGACATGGGCTTCGACGTGTGCCACCTCAACCTCCACAAGACCTTCGCCACCCCCCACGGCGGCGGCGGCCCGGGCAGCGGCCCGGTGGGGTGCAAGGCCTTTCTGGCCCCCTTCCTGCCCGGCTCCGCCCTGTGCCGCAACGGCGGAGAGCACTCCATCGGCCAGGTGCGGGCCTTCCACGCCAACTTCCTGGTGGTCGTCAAGGCCCTGGCCTACCTGCTGCGGCTGGGAAACACCGGCGTGGCCGAGGCCGCCCACACGGCGGTGCTCAACGCCAACTATCTCAAAAGGAAGCTGGAGAAGGCGGGCTATACCGCCGCCTTCCCCGGCCTGTGCATGCACGAGTTTGTGCTCACCCTGGAGGAGCTGAAAAAGGAGACGGGGGTATCCGCCCTGGACGTGGCCAAGTCCATGCTGGACGCGGGCATCCACCCGCCCACCATGTATTTCCCCCTGATCGTCCACGAGGCGCTGATGTTCGAGCCTACCGAGACCGAGTCCCCGAGACGCTGGACGAGGCGGCGGCGGTGCTGGCGGAGATTCTGCGCCGGGCGAAGGAGGAGCCGGAGGCCCTCCACGCCGCCCCGGCGAGCACGCCTGTGGGCCGCCCCGACGAGACCGCCGCCGCCCGCCGCCCGGTGGTGCGGTACGCCTTCCCGGAGGGCTGAGCCGTGTATGAGCTGATTGTCATCGGCGGAGGGCCCGGCGGCTGCGCCGCCGCCCTCCGGGCCGCGCAGGGCGGCCTGTCCGTGGCCTCTTTGAGCCCCGCCAGGTGGGGGCACCTGCCTCAACCGGGGTGCGTCCCCACCAAGGCCCTCCTCCACGGGGCGGGGCCTGGCTGTGACTGGCCCGCCCTGGCCGCGGAGGTGGAGCGGGTGGTGTCCACCCTCCGCGCCGGCCAGGAGAAGCAGCTCCGGGCCGCCGGGGTGGAGCTCATCCCTTACCGGGCGGTGGTCACCGGCCCCCACACGGTGGGGGGGGCGCGGCCTACGAGGCGGCCCACATCCTGGTCGCCGCGGGCTCCGAGCCCGCCCTGCCCCCCATCCCCGGCCTGGACACACCCGGTGTAGTCACCAGCGACGGCCTGCTGTCCGATCTGCGTCCCCTGGACCGTCTGGCCATCATCGGCGGCGGAGTGATCGGGGTGGAGCTGGCGTGTGTCTGGGCCGCCGCAGGCGCCCGCGTCACCATTCTGGAGGCGGCCCCCCGCCTCCTGCCCACCCTGGAGCGGGAGCTGGGCCAGAGTCTGGCCGCGCAGCTCAGGCAGGACGGGGTGGAGGTGTTCACCGGAGCCGGCGTCACCGGCGCCACCCCCGGCCCTGCCGTCGCCTTCACCCACCGGGGGGAGGCGTACCGGCTGGAGGCCGACGCCGTTCTGGTGGCCACCGGGCGGCGGCCCGCCACCGGCGGCCTCTTTGCCGGGGACCTCCTGCCGGAGCTGGAGCGGGGGTTCCTCCGGGTGGACGGACAGTTCCGCACCTCCATCCCCTCACTTTACGCCATCGGGGACGCCATCGGCGGGGCCATGCTGGCCCACAAGGCGGAGGCGGAGGGGCGCTTTGTGGCCGACCTCCTGCTGGGCCGCACCCCCCTCCGCGGAGTGGCCCCCATCCCCGCCTGCGTCTACACCAGCCCAGAGCTGGCCCAGGTGGGACTCACCGCCGACGAGGCCAGGGCCCGGGGCATCCCTGTGCCGCCGGCAGTGTGTGCTGGGGGCAACGCCCGTACCCTCATCGAGGCGGGGCTTTGTCAAGCTGGTATTTCACCGGGAGAGCCGCGCCCTGCTGGGGGCTCAGTTGTGCTGTTACCGGGCCACCGATCTGATCTCCGAGCTCGCCTTGGCGGTCACGCTGGAGCTGACGGCGGAGCAGCTGCTCCGCCCGGTGCGCCCCCATCCCACCTTTGCCGAGGCCATTTCCGAGGCCGTGGAGGCGGCTTTTCCCCTCTCCTAGCCCTTTTTCCACAAAGAGGCGTCCGCTGCCGGCGGACGCCTCTTTCATTCACTCCCTCAAATTCGACCATTCTCGCCGTTCTCTCCCCTTCTTCGCGCTTTCGTTGACAGAAGTCCTCTCTGCGGGTGACATAACCGCCCTCCCGTGTCGAAACCTGCGGTGATCGCTCCTTTACAAATGCTGGAAAATACAATATAATGGTCTTACGGATCAAAGAAGAAGGGAGCAGATACAAGATGAGGGAACTATTAGTCGATACCTGTACGGGGGAAGAGGAGGACGGCACTGCACACTCCTTCCAGTATTACATTCTGGTGGACGAGATGGAGCTGGGCGGCGGCCTGTCCTGCGAGAGCTATGGAGTTAGGGTGGCAGGACCGGACGGAGAGGAGGCATCGGTGCCCAACATCACGGTCAGCGTGGAGCGCATTGACCAGCTTCTGGAGCTCCTCCGGCGCAACTGCGTCTCCCCCGTCACCCTGCGGGACGTGGTTCTTGATTGGCTTTAAAAGTACCCGTTCCGCCATGACACAAGGGTTACGCGCCGCTTTTGATTGACATACCTTCCAAAATCCGCTATTATGTGTGTAATGCTGCGCGTGTGGCGGCTGATCAAGGAGGGTATGCAATTGTGAAAGAGAGAGAGACCTTTGCGTCCCGGCTGGGCTTTGTGCTCATCTCCGCCGGGTGCGCCATCGGCCTGGGCAACGTCTGGCGGTTCCCCTACATCGTGGGGCAGTACGGCGGCGCGGCCTTTGTGCTGATCTATCTGCTGTTCCTGGTCATCATGGGCCTGCCCATCATGGCCATGGAGTTTTCCGTGGGCCGGGCCAGCCGGAAGAGCATCCTGGCCTCCTTTCAGGTCCTGGAGCCCAAGGGGAGCAAGTGGCACTGGTACGGCTGGTTCGGCATGGCGGGCAATTACCTGCTGATGATGTTCTACACCACCATCGCCGGCTGGCTGCTGCTTTACTTCTTCAAGGTGGCTGCCGGCGAATTCCGGGGCCTGGATGCCGCCGGTGTGGAAAACGCTTTCGGCGCCATGCAGGGCAACGTAGGAATTCAGCTTCTGTTCATGGGCATCGTGGTGGTGCTGGGTATGCTGATCTGCAGCCGCGGCCTGAAAAACGGCGTGGAGAAGGTCAACAAGGCCATGATGCTCTGCCTGCTGGCCCTGCTGGTAGTGCTGGCCGTCCGCGCCCTCACCCTTCCCGGTGCCATGGAGGGCGTGAAGTTCTACCTGGTGCCCAACTTCCACAACCTGATGTACGATGCCGACGGCAGCTTTCGGCTGTTCCGCGCCATCTATGACGCCATGGGACAGGCCTTCTTCACCCTCAGCCTGGGTATTGGCGCCATGGCCATTTTCGGCAGCTACATCGGCAAGGAGCGCCGCCTGTTCGGCGAGGCCATCAACGTGGGCGTTCTGGACACCTGCGTTGCCTTTGTCTCCGGCCTGATCATCTTCCCCTCCGCCTTCGCTTTCGGCGTCAACCCCGGCCAGGGCCCCAGCCTGATCTTTGTGACCCTGCCCAATGTGTTCAACGCCATGCCGGGCGGCCAGCTCTGGGGCGCGCTGTTTTCGTTTTCCTGTTCTTTGCCGCCCTGTCCACCGTAACCGCCGTGTTTGAGAATATCCTCGCCTGCTGGATGGACCGCTTCGGTATCTCCCGTGGCAGGGCGGTACTGGCCAATCTGGTGCTCATCCTCCTGCTGAGCCTGCCCTGTCTGCTGGGCAACAACCTGTGGAGCGGCGTGAAGGCCCTGGGCATGGGCATTATGGACTGGGAGGATTTCCTGGTGAGCAACAACCTGCTCCCCATCGGCTCCATGATCTACCTGCTGTTCTGCTGTGTATCCAAAAGTACGGCTGGGGCTACGACCACTTCCTGGAAGAAGCAAACCAGGGCAGAGGTCCGCTTCCCCGCCCAGTTCCGCCTCTACTTCAAGTACGTCCTGCCCGTCATTGTGCTCATCATCTTCATCATGGGCTACTGGGACAAGTTCAAGCCCTTTATCGTGGCCGCCCTCGGCGCCTAACGACTGAAAAACTCCTGCCGGACTCATCCGGCAGGAGTTTTTCACGCCCGCCCAGGTGTAGAGGAGGACAGCTCCCAGCACCGCCGCGCCTCCGGCAAGCTGGAGTGGACCGGGCACCTCTCCGAACAGTGGGATGGCCGCCAGGGAGGAGAAGACCGGCTCACACAGCTTTGCGGCGGACACGTAGGATGGGGACAGGTACTTGAGGCACCAGCTAAACAGGCTGTGTCCCAGGAGAGTGCACAACACCGCCAACGCCAGACCAATGAGGCACTCCCGGCCGCCGTAGCCCGTCAGGGGCGTCCCCGCCGCGGCGGTGCCCAACAGCAGGGTGAGAAAGCAGGCCAGATAGGTCAGAAAGGTGTAGACCGTGGTAGACAGATGGCCCCGCTGTACCCGTCCGATGAGGGTATAGACGGCGGCGGCCGAGGCCGCAGCCAGGGCCAGCAGGTTGCCGGACAGCTCCCCTGCCCCGCCGCCTCCGGAGAGGGCCAGCATGGCGCTGCCCCAAAGGCCAGGGCAATGGCCCACACCCCAGCCGTGGGATTTTTCCATGCAGGAACAGGGCGAAGCCCAGGGCGGTGAAAATCACCTCGGTGCTCACCAGCACCGTGGAGGAGGCCACGCTGGTACGCTTAAGGGACTCAAACCATGTGAGGAAGTGGAGTGCAAGCAGAACGCCGCTGGCCCCGCACAGGACCAAATCCCGCGCCGTCACCCGCCTCAGTTCCGCACGGCACCGCAGGAGCACTACCGGAAGCAACAGGAGCACCGTCCAGCCCAGGCGGTAGGCTGCGGTCACCCCGGACGGCGCCTGGGAAAACCGCACCAGAATGGCCGAGGCGGAGACGCCCAGCACACCCACCATGAGAATCAGTTTTGCGTTCCGCTCCGCCATGGAACCCCTCCCCGCTGTGATAGAAAGCGGAGGCCCTCCGGGAGGGCCTCCGCTGTATTGGTGGCGCAATGTGCCTCTTACTTCGCGGCCTTGGCGGCGCGGATGGCCTCGATGAGCATGGGGGTGACCTTGTAGAGGTCGCCCACGATGCCGTAAGAAGCCACGTCGAAGATGGGGGCGGACTCGTTCTTGTTCACCGCAATGATGCACTCGGAGTCCTGCATGCCAGCCAGGTGCTGGATGGCGCCGGAGATGCCCAGGGCCACATAGATGCGGGGGTGCACGGTCTTGCCGGTCTGGCCCACCTGGTGGTCAGCGGAGATCCAGCCCGCGTCGACACAGGCGCGGGAGGAGCCCACGACGCCGCCCAGGACGCCCGCCAGCTCTTCAGCCAGCTTGATGCCGCCCTCGACGTCCTTGCTGATGCCGCGGCCCACGGAAACCACCACGTCGGCGCCGATCAGATCGACCAGCTTCTTGGCGGCCTTCTTGACCTCCAGCACATCCACATGGATGTCGGACTTGTCCAGCTTCACGTCCACGTTGACGATCTCCGTCTTCGCGGCGCCGGCCTCGTCATAGGGCTGGGTCTGCATGACGCCGGGACGCACGGTGGACATCTGGGGACGGAAGCGGCGGGCAGATGATGGTGGCCATCAGGTGACCGCCGAATGCCGGACGGGTCATCTTCAGGTTGGTGTTCTCCTCGAACTTGGTGTTGTCCACGTCGATGGTGGAGGTGGTCTTCAGGAAGGCCTTGTACTTCTCCACGTCCACGTCCAGGTGGGTGCAGTCGGCGGTCAGGCCGGTGTGCAGGCGGGCCGCGCAGCGGGGGCCCAGGTCACGGCCGATGTTGGTGGCGCCGATGAGGAAGATCTCGGGCTTCTTGTCCTCCACCAGGTCACAGATGACCTTGGTGTAGGCGTCGGTGGTGTAGACATCCAGCAGCTCGTGGTTGCAGTAGTACACCTTGTCGGCGCCGTAGCCGCCCAGGGCCTTCAGGTAGTCCTCCTTGATGTCCTTGCCCAGCACCACGCCGCACAGCTCCACGCCCAGCTCGTCGGCCAGCTTGCGGCCCTCGGAGAGGAGCTGGTAGCTGGTGGACATAATCACGCCCTCGCGCTGCTCACAGAAAACCCATACGCCCTTGAAGGCGGCGGTATCCTTACTATCAAAAGCCATTGTGTTGCTCTCCTTTCACTCTATCAGATGATGTGCTTGTCGTTGAGGATGGAGACCAGCTTCTCGACGGTCGCCTTGTCGGCGCCCTCCATCATCATACCGGCGCCCTTCACCGGGGGAGAGAAGGACTTGTACACATTCGTGGGAGAGCCTTTCAGGCCGATGGTATCCACGTCGATGAGGGATCGTCCTTCAGAGTCTCGTAGTTGTAGATCTCCAGAGGCTTGTTGTAGCACTCCATGATGCCGCCCACGCTCATGTAGCGGGCGTCGTTCAGCTCCTTCACGCAGGTCAGCAGGCAGGGCGTCTGAACCTTGATGGTCATGTAGCCGTCCTCCAGCAGACGCTTCACGGTGACGGCCTTGTTCTCCACCGCGATTTCCGCCACATAGGAGACCTGGGGCAGGTGCAGCTTCTCGGCGATCTGGGGGCCCACCTGGGCGGTGTCGCCGTCGATGGCCTGGCGGCCGCAGAACACGATGTCGGCCTCGTCCACGCCCACCTTCTTGATGGCGGCGGCGAGGATCTGAGAAGTGGCGTATGTATCGGAACCGCCGAACTCGCGGGCGGACACCAGCACGGCCTCATCGCAGCCCATGGCCAGCAGCTCACGCAGCATCCCCTCGGCGGGAGGAGGGCCCATGGAGTGCAGCCGGTGGCGTCCTTGATGCGCAGCGCGGCCTCAACCGCAGCCAGGTCGTCATGGTGCCGTCTTCCTTCACCGCCACCACGCCGGAGGTATCAGGTACCTGCTTGACACAAACGATGCATTTCATATCGTAATTTTCCCTCCAGTTCCTTTAGTTCACGCCCAGGTTGGCGGAGATGACCATGCGCTGCACCTCGCTGGTACCCTCGTAGATCTCGGTGATCTTCGCGTCGCGCATCATGCGCTCCATGGGGTACTCACGGGTGTAGCCATAGCCGCCGAACAGCTGCACGCAGCGGCGGGTCACGTCGCTGGCCGTCTCAGCCGCCACCAGCTTGGCCATAGCGGCGTCCACAGTGTAGGGCTCGTGGTTCTCCTTCTTCATGGCCGCGGAGTACACCAGCCACTTGGCCGCCTCGGTCTTGGCGTGCATGTCAGCCAGCTGGAACTGGGTGTTCTGGAACTGGGAGATGCGCCGGCCGAACTGGACGCGCTCCTTGGTGTACTTGATGGTCTCCTCGATGGCTCCCTCGGCCAGACCCAGGGCCTGGGAGGCAATACCGATACGGCCGCCGTCCAGGGTCTTCATGGCGATCCCGAAGCCCTTGCCCTTCTTGCCCAGCATGCGGTCCTTGGGGATAATGCAGTCCTCCATAATCAGCTCACAGGTGGAGGAGCCCTTGATGCCCATCTTCTTCTCGTGCTTGCCCACGGAGAAGCCGGGGTCGGTGCGCTCCACGATGAAGGCGGAGATCTCCTTCTTCTTGCGGCCGCGCTTGTCGGTGGTGACGCCGGTGATGGCAAAGATCACGAACACGTTGGCGTAGCCGGCGTTGGTGATGAAGATCTTGGAGCCGTTGAGGATCCAGTTCTCCCCCTTCTCGTCCAGCACGGCGGTGGTCTGCTGGCCCTGGGCGTCGGTGCCGGCGCCGGGCTCGGTCAGGCCGAACGCGCCGATCCACTCGCCGGAGCACAGCTTGGGCAGGTAATACTTCTTCTGCTCCTCGGTGCCGTTCTCATAGGTGGGAGCGCAGCACAGGGAGGTGTGGGCGGAGATGATAACGCCGGTGGTGCCGCAGACCTTGCTCATCTCCTCGACGGCCATGACATAGGACAGAACGTCCGCGCCGGCGCCGCCGTACTCCTTGGGGAAATAGATGCCCATCATCCCCAGCTTGGCCATCTTCTTGACGGTCTCCTCGGGGAACGCCTCGTTCTCGTCCACCCACTCGGCCAGGGGCTTGACTTCATTTTCGGCGAAGTCACGGTACATCTTGCGGAGCATTTCCTGCTCTCTGGAAAGGTGCAGATCCATTTGTTGCCTTCCTCCTAAGATTTATATTTCAGAACGGGCGGGCGGGAGTCAGGGGCTCCCGCCCGTCGTTGCTCGCATAGGGAACTGCGTCTGCCCTGTTTACTTTTTGGAGTAGTCGTAGAAGCCGATGCCGGTCTTACGGCCCAGCTTGCCGGCGCGGACCATCTTGCGCAGCAGCAGGGAGGCGCGGTACTTGGGATCGTGGGTCTCGTCGTACAGGGTGTCCATGATGGCCAGGCATACGTCCAGGCCGATCAGATCGCCCAGGGCCAGGGGGCCCATGGGGTGGTTGGCCCAGCTTCATAGCGGTGTCCACGCCCTCCACACTGGCCACGCCGGTGTAGACCAGGTCGATGCCCTCGTTGATCATGGGAACCAGAATCTTGTTCACCACAAAGCCGGGGCCTCATTGACTTCAACGGGCTCCTTGCCGATGGCGGCGGCCAGCTCGGCAATGGTCTTGTAGGTCTCATCGGAGGTGTGGGCGCCCCGGATGACCTCCACCAGCTTCATGACGGTGGCGGGGTTAAAGAAGTGCATGCCGATGAACTTGTCGGGGCGCTTGGTGGCCGCCGCGATGGCGGTGATGGAGATGGAGGACGTGTTGGAGGCCAGGATGGTCTCCGGCTTGCAGAGGCTGTCCAGCTCCGCGAAGATGCTCTTCTTGATGTCCAGGTTCTCGATGGCGGCCTCCACCACCAGATCGGCATCGGCAGCGGCGGCCAGCTCGGTGGTGAAGCTCATGTGGGACAGGATCTCAGCCTTCTTGGCCTCGTCCAGCTTGCCCTTGCTCACCAGCTTATCCAGGCCCTTGTTCAGCCGGGCCTCGCTGGCCTGGATGATCTCGTCCTTGATGTCGCGCACCACAACGTCATAGCCGTTGCGGGCAAATACCTGGGCGATGTCCAGCCCCATGGTACCGCCGCCGATGACCACAATCTTCTTCATAGTAAAAAACCTCTTTTCTATTGGTTTGATCAGAACATTCCATACCTGGTCGGACAGGTTTGCGATGACAGGCGTCATATGTACCGTTTACCGGTTCTGGAAGTGCTTCTCAGCCCGCTTCTCCAGGAACGCGCCCATGCCCTCGTTCTTGTCCTCGGTGCCGCAGGTAACGCCGAAGGCCTCGGCCTCGAAAGCGGAGCCTGTGTGGATGTCGGTCTGCATGCCCATGCGGATGCAGCGCTTGGATTCGCACACGGCGATCTGGGCGTTGGCGCAGATCGCGTTGGCCAGCTCCATGGCCTTATCCATCAGCTCCTCGGCGGGGTAGACCTCGCTGACCAGGCCGATGGCCTTGGCCTCGTCGGCCTTGATGGTCTTGGCCGTCAGAATCAGCTCCATAGCCTTGCTGACGCCCACGATGCGGGGCAGCCGCTGGGTGCCGCCGAAGCCGGGAGTAATGCCCAGGCCCACCTCGGGCTGGCCGAACCGGGCCTTCTCGCTGGCCAGTCGGATGTCGCAGGCCATGCTCAGCTCACAGCCGCCGCCCAGGGCGAAGCCGTTTACCGCCGCAATCACGGGCTTGGACAGGTTCTCCAGCTTGAGGAACACGCCGCCGCCGTGCACGCCGAACTTCTTGCCGTCGATCGAGGAGAAGCCCTTCATCTCACCGATGTCGGCTCCCGCCACAAAGGAGCGGCCCGCGCCGGTCAGAATCATCACATAGATCTCATCGTCCGCCGCCACCTGGTAGATAACCGCGTCCAGATCGCTCAGAACCTGGCTGTTCAGGGCGTTCAGGGCCTCCTGACGGTCGATCGTCACGATGCCCACATGGCCCTGCTTTTCCAGCTTCACAAATCCCATTTGTTCTGCCTCCTTAATCCAATATCAAAGCCTGCGATTATAATCGTTATTTTTTTAACACAAACCTTCCTAATAAGTATACTGCTTTCCACGCCAACAGGCAAGTGAAATGCAAGAAAAAAGCGTTATTTTTTTATCAAAATTTGTGGTCAGGATGCATAAATCAGGAAAAGGCCACTCCAGATCTCTCAGGATAATCAGCAAACCGGCCGGTTTTTCATGGCAGACCAGCCGGGCGGTCTCCACTCATACCCGCAGCCCGGCAGCGCATCCCGCACAGGCAGATCGGCCAGGGACAGGAACATGGGGCGGTATCCATTGCCCATGTGGAAGGCCCGGTATGCTGGGCCCGGTGCCCTCCCGCAGTGTTTGAACAGGAGAGCCGGCGCGCTGCTGGGGAACATCAGGGCACATGGATCACTTTGGCCGCCACGGTTGGCCCTTTCTTCCATACTACAAAGTATGAATGGATTTATCATACGCGCTTGCGGCCGTTTTGTCAAAGATTTTCCCGCGTATGGGGGACAACCCGTGGTGAATAGGGTTTAGGGAAAGGAGGGTGCGCCTTGAAACTCGACCGTACCTCTATGCTCTACGGTACCCTGATCCTCACGGGCACCAGTATCGTCTCCCAATTTCTCGGGTTCGTGTACCGCATCCTGCTCTCCCGGCTGATCGGCGCGGAGGTCATGGGGCTGTACCAGCTCATCATGCCGGTGTTCTCCGTCATCATGGCCCTCACCGCCGTGGGTCTGACGGTGGCAGTGTCCAACCTCTCCTCCCAGTATCACGCCAGGGGCAACCGGGCCGCCATCGCCCAGGTGCTCCGCCGCTGCCTGGCGGTGTTTCTCCTCCTCTTTGCGGCGGTGGCTGCGGTGGTGGTCCTGCTCTACGACCCCATCTCGGTCTATCTGCTGGGGGCGCCCGCACCCAGTTGGGCCTGCTGCTCCTGCTGCCCTGCATCCTGCTCACCGGGGTGGAAAACCTGCACAAGCACTTCTTCTATGGCACGGGCAACATCCGTCCGCCGGCGGCGGTGGAGCTGTGTGAACAGTTCATCCGCACCGGAGCGGTGCTGGGGCTGCTGGTGGTCTTTCTCCCCAGAACCCGGAGCGGACGGTGGGGCTGATTGTCACCGGCATGATCCTGTGCGAGCTGTTCTCCGCCGTTACCCTGCTCCTGCTGGCCCGGCGGCATCTGAACCGGGCGGGCGGCCTGACCGGCGCGCCGCTGGAGCACCGGCAGCTCAACCGCCGCATCGCCTCCATCGCTGTCCCCATCGGGCTGACCAGCCTGCTGGGCAACCTGATGGGCTCGGCCACCTCTGTGCTCATCCCCAGCGGCTGGTCCACGCGGGGCGGAGGTCTCGGAGGCCATGAGCGCCTTCGGCGTGCTGTGCGGCATGACACTGCCCATGCTCTGCCTGCCCACCGCCTTCATCGGGGCGCTGGGCCTGGTGCTGGTGCCCAAGCTGGCTGAAGGCGCCGCCCTGGGGCAGCGGGGTCTGGTGCAGCACCGGGTGGACCGCTCCATGCTGGCCACCTCGGTGCTGATCCTCCCCGCCATGGCCTTTCTGGTGGTGCTGGGCCCCACCCTGGGCGCCGCCCTGTTCCGGGAACCCACCGTGGGCCGCTCTATTCTCCCCCTGTCCGTCGGGGTGCTCCTGTCCTGCTACCAGTCCGTCCTCGCCTCCGCCCTCAACGGCGTGGGCCGTCCGGGGGCCGCCGCCCGCAACTCCATCCTCTGCGGCGTGGTGCAGCTCGGCTGTACCTTCTTCCTCATGGGCCTGCCCGGCGTGGGGCTCGGGGGCTATGTGGCGGGCTTTCTCGCCTCCGCCGCCCTGGGGGTACTCCTCAACTGGTGGGCCGTCCGCCGGGCCACCGGCCTGCGGGCCCAGATTTTTCAGTGGTGCACCGCCCCCGCCCTCCGCCCTGCTCATGGGGCTGGTGATCAACCTTCTGTTCCAGGTGCTCCGCCGCGCCGGCCTGGAGGCTCTCCCCGCTGCCTTAGCCTGCCTGCTGTTCGGCGGCGTGCTCTACCTGGCCGCCCTCCAGGCCCAGGGCATCCACCTGCGCCGCCTGTTCCGCCTGCGCTGAAACCGCTTTGCAAACGTCCCGCTCCGTGCTATGATGGAGTGAAGCTGGCGGACGTATGGGAATTCGGATTGGAATCGTCGGCGCGGGCACCACGGTGGCCATCGCCGACCGGCACGTGGAGGGCTTTCTGGCCCAGGAGGGGCGCTGTACCGTCGCCGCCGTGTGCAGCCGCACCCTGGAGGGCTGCCGGCGGCTGTGTGCCCGACACGGCCTGCACGGGGTACGGATGACCACCCGCCTGGAGGAGCTGCTGGATGTGGTGGATGCGGTGGTAATCTGTACCCCCAATCAGTTCCACCTGCCCTATACCGAGCGCGCGGTGGAGCGGGGCAAGGCCGTGCTGGAAAAACCTGGGGCTCCAGACCGCCCCGCCGTGGCAGGCGGGCGGCTGCTGGCCCGGCGGGACGCCAGGGTGATGGTGGCCTATGTCTACCGCTATACCGCCGTGGTGGAGCGGCTGCGCTCTCTCCTCCGCCAGCGGATGGGGCGGGTCTATCTGGCCCAGGCCAGCCAGGGCGGCACCCGCCTGGCCGATCCCGCGGTCCCTCTGGAGTGGCGGATGCGCCGCTCCGCCTCCGGCAGCGGTGCTCTGGGCGACTTCGGCAGCCACCTGCTGGACCTGCTCCAATATGCAGCGGGCGTGGAGCTGGCCGAGGCCGCCGGCTACGGCGGCACCTTCCTCCCCACCCGCCGTCCGGACGGTCAGGGAAACACCTGTGTGGAGAACGACGACGCCTTTGTGTTCTGCGGCCGGGGGGCCGGCGGGGCGCTGTGCAGCGTCTCCGTCAGCCGGGTAGGGCTGGACGGCATCCACCTGTGCATCTCCGGCGAGGGCGGGCTTCTCCGCGCCAGTGTGGAGGAAGGCGTCCTCACTTACTGGCCCAAAGCCCCGGACGGTCCCTACGCGGAGGCGTGTTCGGAGCACCTCGCCGAGCCGCCCGGGCTCCGCTTTGCGCGGCAGGCCGCGGCGTTTTTGGATCTGGTGGAAGGCCGCCCGGTGGAGTACTGCACCCTGGAGCAGGCCGTCCGTCTGGAGCGCCTGCTCACCCGCCTGGACCAGTCCGCCCAATAGACAAATCCCCCTGCCGCCGAAGTACGGCGGCATGGTCCCTTATCTCTGCATCAGCTCTCCCAGCAGTGGCTCGAACTGGACCCCTCCAGAACCGGGGTGCCCAGCGCCAGGGTGTGGGCTGCGCACCGCTGGACAAACTCCGCCGCCCGCTGGGCCGCTGTCTCCAGCGGCTCCCCGGAGCATCGCCCCAGCACCACGCTGGCGAAAGATCGCCGGTTCCGGGGAACTGGGCCGGCTCCTGCCTGGCCATAGCAAAACGGATGCGCCCTGTGGCCCGGTCGAAGCAGCCCGCGCCGATGGCCCGGCCGGAGGCTCACCCGGTGAGTACCACCGAGCGCCGCCCATCCAGGCTCAGCCGCTCCAGCCACACCCGCAGCCCCTCTTCGTCCCGGGGCAGATCGGCGTAGTCCTCCTCCAGCAGCAGCGCCGCCTCGGTCAGGTTGGGGGTGATCACGTCCGCCTGGGCCGCCAGATCCCGCATACGCCCGCACAGCTCCGGCGTGTAGGTGCGGTAGGGCTTCCCGTGGTCCCCCATCACCGGGTCCACCAACACCAGCGTCCCCTCCCGGCGGAACTGGCGGTAGAAGTCCTCTATCAGCCCGATCTGCCCGGCAGAGCCCAGAAAGCCGCTGTAGATGGCGTCAAAGGTCACCCCCAGTTCCGCCCAGTGGGCCGCCGTCCCCGCCATCTGGCCGGTCAGATCCAGAAAGGTGGCATTCTCGCTGGCCGGAAACGCGGTGTGGGCGGAGAGGCAGGCGGTAAGCAGCGGGCAGCATTCCCCGCCCATGGCGGCCAATACCGGCAGCACCACCGTGGTGGAGCAGCGGCCAAAGCCGGAGATATCCTGAATCGCGGCAATCCGCGGAGCACGTTTCATGGTCGGTTTCCCCCTTGCGGTTTACGTTCTTCTCTATTATAACTGCCCGCTCCGCAGAGTGCAATTGACAATTTTGCACGGGAATAGTATACTGAGTTATCATGCGGGCGTGGTGGAACTGGCAGACTCGACGGATTTAGGTTCCGTTACCTTCATGGTGTGCGGGTTCGACTCCCGCCGCCCGCACCATCGGAGTATCCTCCGGGATACTCCGATTTTTTTATTTCTAAAATTATTCTAAAAAAGTTGTACAGAAACATGCAGCTTTTTGCCTGTTTCCCCCTATATTATGAAAAATAATTTTCTTGTACTTTTAAGGGGGAATAACTGTTGTACTATAAGCGATATTTCGGCACAATACAAAAGAGTGCAGGACTACCAAGCTGGGTCAAATGGACGCACCATTCAGAGGGCAAAACTCACTGTGAGGAATGCTTGAGGCTGGATGACTGTTGGTTTCAGAAGGAAAAACCTCCGCTTTGTCCGCACCATCCATACTGTCACTGCACATTAGACCCGATTCCTTATACCATTGTTGTCAGCAACGCTGCAGCACATAGCGCATACAGCAAATTTGACCCATATTTGTTTAATACCAGAGGTGAACATCCACACGGGAAAGATAAACTGTTTCATGAATGGGGCTATACAGTTGTGGATGCATTTTGGCTGCAAAAATATAACGACAGGCAAGGGAAAGTATGTATCTGGAAATTATGAATTGGGAAGGTTAAATTTCGCAGGTCAAAGAATAAGTATCAGAATTGAAATCGAGAAGAAATGGCGATGGAACAGTATCGTTTATATCAGGTTGGATGGTTGAGCCTACCGGCGAGATACGACTGACAACACCGTACGGAGGTGAATAAAATGCAGATGATGGATTGTGTTGAAGTGATTGTGGAAAAAGAAAGCTATGCCCGGGAAGGCGTACACAAAGGAATGCAGGGTTGGATCTGTTATGAACAAGAAGTAGACGGTTATTGGCTGGTCAATTTCCCGCAATACGGTGAGAAAAACGATATTGCAGAGATCGACATCAAGGAAGAGGACCTTAAATATCTTCCTAATGGCATGAATGTTAAACGGAATGAGCAAATCAAGGCGCAGTTTGATGCATTAGAAAAAGGGAAAAAGGCGGAGGATATTTCCGATTATATGATTTGATTGGATAAAACTCCTTGCTTCCCGCTTACAAACCATTGATATTACTGTATTTTCCACAGATCCTTTCATGACACTCAGACCACGTCGGAGCAAACGTCAAATCGTTTGCTCCGACTTCTTTTTTTAAAAAGTCAGAGCGCATTTATTTTGCTGCTCCTCCTTCCCAAATCACAACCGCTGCGCTGGGTTGTGATTTGGGATCGCCGCTCTGCGGCGTTTTTCGATTTTGCAGAAATATCGGTTTTAACCGTTATTTGCATAAAATAACCAGACCTTTCGGTGTGGTTATTTTATGAATACCGTGAGGACTTCACATACCCGGCGGAAGTGAATTCCGCCTGCGCCAAGGTTTTTGAATGCCCCCCCCAATTCGAACAGTTTACATGAGACTGGCGGATAGGGGGGTATAGCTGAAAGCCTTATCATGACAGGACTTTCAGCTATTTCTGTATTCACTTCGGAGATGAGGCATGAAAGTGCAAACGAGCTGAAATCGAGATACAAAATGGAAGATTTTTGGGATTTGCCCCCCCTGTGTCATAACCACATGAGATTAATATTGAGTTGCATAAAATAGGAATACTTGATATAATTACAGCAATACTCTGGGAGAAAAATGTGTAAAGGGTGGCTGTTATGACAGGAAAGCAGTGGTTTGCGCGACAGAAAAAAGAACAGATTGCGCAGCTAACATGTCAACTGGACGCACTGCTTCCTAGTATCTTGCGGCCATGCCTTCAGCAAAGACAATCCAGATGACTTCAAATCTCAGCAATTATCCCTCCACGCAAAAATCGGAGGGAAGCACACGACGTATCTTAATGTTACAGATGACGTGATAAGCTCACCTGAGGAATTTGCCGCCCGTTGGTTCAAGGGGCTTATAAACCACATAAAGACCGTCGATGCGGGAAAAGAGGCATCCAGGGCGGCGTATAAGTTTCAGCAGCAACTGACAAGTGATCCGGAACTCTTAGAATATGTGACTCTTTTTTTAAAGCGCACATATTGGCGCAACTGCGATGCCTTGGCAAAAAAACGCCCTAAAAAGGAAGAAGCAGCACTTTGGATTGGGCAAACAAATACAAGCTACGGACTTCTCATCACCCCTCGTTTTAAAAATGGAGAATGGGAAAACGATGTCAGTGAAATTCGACATTTTAAACCAAACTACTGGACCATCGGACATGTCCTGGAGACAGGACTTGTCGTTCCCCATTCACCGCAAAGAATAGAGTTTTTTATGATAGAACAATACCTGGTATTTTTTCAAAATATTATGGTTCGACAAACGAGATCACCCTATGAAATGGAGATTGCCAAAAGTATTGCGAGTTGGAGTTAAGCAGCAAGCAGCCATACGAAATTCCGCTCTTGATCCCAGAATTGCGATATGGCGGTCTTCAGACACAGCACAGGTATCGGTTGGATTTCACGATTATTAATCCCTATACATTGCAGAAACAGGGATTTGAATTTTCTCCCTGGTCAACACATGGGTACTTATCCAGGACAAAGGAAAAAAATCAAAAAGAAATCAATTTAGAGGCCAGAGCCAATTTTGAAAAGAGATGCAGAAGCACAAAGAATATTACCGAAAGTTTAATATTTTTACTTTAATATATACAGACTCAGACCTGCAAAATCTCGATCAAATATTTAAAGAAATGCAACAGTATTTAAAGCCTGAGCACGAAAACAGACAGATACTTGAAGCGACACTTGAGGAATTCAAACGGTTTCTTTATAGAATCAACCTTAATCCCAAGCCCTTATCAAAATGCATTTTTTATCAACACAGGACATGTCGCCGCGGACGTCATATCGTCCGCGGCTCCTTTCCAAACCGCAACCGCTTTGCTGGGTTGCGATTTGGTTTTGGTGCAGACCTGCAACCACTGCATCTTTTGTAGCCATCACCCGGCGAAGAAACCTGTTTTGACTTCGGTCAAAGACAGGTTTCTTTCTATTTTGACTGTCATCATTGTCCATAGAGGATACGGTGTTTTCCCTGCCCGATCCAGATTGAAAAGAATTTGTAACAGCTAAAAAAGTTATTTGATTAGACCAAATAAAATTGCCCGCCGGCATCAAATCCGGAGCGGATTTTCCGGCTGCTGCGCATACTATCCTCTTTTGCCTCCGAGTTATGGCTGCCCGCACGGTGTGGTCTTAAGCGTCATCTGCCTCCAGCCGGGTTTTCAAGTGGTCAAAATCTTACGTTGAAATTCTGTGACTTTATATGTTATATTAGCTTTAATTACTTTTACGGGCTCTCGCAAAAGAGAGGCACAGCGTGTACTGGGAGATATCATAGTGCGTGAAAATGAATATAAGGAGATCCTGTCGGCGCTCTTAGGCCTTTTGAATGAAGGGGTTCATATTGTGGCCGGGCAGGGGACCTCCATTTTTTACAATTCCGTTATGGCCAGGATGGAACAGATGGAGCCGGCAGATGTGGTCGGCCGGCGTTTTGAGGATGCGTTTTCTCACATGGATCTGGAGTCCAGTACGATTTACCGTGCGCTCCAGGCCGGGGCATCCACCGTCAATCAGCCGCAGCGGTACATCAACGCCAGCGGCAAATATATTCACACCATTAATACTACCATTCCGGTCAAAGATGCCGACGGGAAGCTGCTCGCCGTGATCGAGGTAGCCAATGACGTAACTCAGCTGTCGGAGCTGTGCGACCGGCTGGCCCATCTGCAAAGTCAGGTGGGGACGCAGGAGACATCCAAAAAACAGAAGCTCAAACGCTATCACTTTTCCGATCTGATCGGGCGTGATCCCAAGTTCCAGAAGGGCATGGAGCGGGCCAAGCGGGCGGCGCAAAACGACATGCCGGTGCTGATCTACGGGGAGACGGGCACCGGAAAGGAGCTGTTCGCCCAGAGCATCCACTACGGTGGAACGCGGGCGGAAGCCCTTTATTGCGCAGAACTGCGCGGCCCTGCCCAGCAACCTGCTGGAGGGGCTTCTGTTCGGCACCGCCAAGGGCGGGTTCACCGGAGCGGTGGACCGGGCGGGCCTGTTTGAGCTGGCCAACCACGGTACGCTCCTGCTGGATGAGCTGAACTCCATGCCCTATGAGCTCCAGAGCAAGCTGCTCCGGGTCTTGCAGGAGTCCTACATCCGGCGGGTTGGGGGCTCAGAGGATATTCCGGTGGATGTCCGGGTAATCACTACTGTAAATGAAGACCCTGTCGACCTGATCCGCCAGGAAAACTCCGTCAGGACCTATACTACCGCCTCAGCGTGGTCACCCTGAATATTCCGCCCCTGCGGGGCAGGGCGATATCCTATCTGGCCCAGGCGCTGATTGAAAGCACCATGCGAAGATGGAAAGCGCCTGTCGGAGCTGCCGCGGGATGTGCTGCGCCAGCTCATGGAATACGACTACCCGGGAAACGTCCGGGAATTGGAGAACATCCTGATCCAGGCCATGTTCATGATGGATGGGGACAGCGGCTTTACAACAGAGCTCCTGGACCTGCCCGCGCCCGGCAAGGCCGTGGACCGGCGTGGCACAGACTTTCAGGCGGGCGAGTCCCTGCAGGATTATATCGAGCGCATTGAGGAGGAAACGGTACGCACCATGTTCGACCGCTGCCGGGGAACGTATCCCAGTGCGCAACCTGTCTGCATATGAAGCGGCAGACCCTTCAGCACAAGCTGAAAAAATATGGAATTCTTTATTAACGGCTTCTTGGGGGCGCAAAAGTGTGCACAATGCCCATTTTTGCGCCTTGTCAACCTGTTTTGGTGCATGTTTGCCAGAGCAGCTCACAGGCCGTTTCAGAATAAAATTTTGTGGATGTCCTCTAAACCCCGGCTAATTGTCCATATAAATGGAAAATATAAGAATTTAATTGAAATATTATACAGATCAAAGGGTGCGCCGGAAAAACTGGCACACCCTTTGCTTTCTATCCGCAGACAGGACACAGAACCTGAACCACACGACCTGTAACGGAAAGGATGAATGCAGCATGAAAAATGTGAAGGTAATTCTCTGGGGACTGGGCGCCATGGGCGGCGGCATCGGCAAGATGCTCTGCAAAAAGCAGGGCGTGGATATTGTGGGCGCCATCGACATCGGCCAAGCTGGGCAAGAGCCTGTATGACGTGGTGCCCGGCATTGAGCGCGGCGACCGCGAGGACGTGATCGTGGGCACCGCCGAGGAGGTCATCCGGCCCGCCGCCGATATCGTGGTGGTGTACACCAACTCCTTTACCCGTGATGTCTATGACAAACTGGAGTTTGTTATGGAGCGTGGCATGAACGTCATCACCTCCGCCGAGGAGATGGCTTATCCCCAGGCCCAGGAGCCTGAGCTGGCGGCCAAGCTGGACGAGATCGCCAGGAGGAACGGCGTCACCGTGCTGGGCACCGGCATCAACCCCGGCCTTATCATGGATCTGCTGGTCATCCTGTGGACCGGCGCCTGCGAGAGCGTGGATCACATCGTCTCCCGCCGGGTGAACAGCCTGTCTCCCTTCGGCCCCGCCGTCATGGAGGAGCAGGGTATCGGCCTGGAGGTGGCCGAATTTGAGAAGCGGAAGGCCGCGGGCACCATGACCGGCCACGTGGGCTTTGCCGAGTCCATCCGCATGATCACCGACGCTCTGGGCTGGAAGCTGGATAAATTCGAGCAGGACATGGAGCCCATCGTCACCGACGTGGACCGCAAGTCCCCTATGGCTTTGCCGCCGCCGGCCATGTGGCGGGCGTTGCCATGAAGGGCTGGGGCACCGTGGACGGCCAGGTGAAGATCGAAATGGACCACCCTCAGCAGATCGAACCCGAGCAGGTGGGCATCCATACCGGCGACTATGTGGATATTCAGGGCATTCCCCCGGTCAACATGGTCAATACTCCCGAGATCGAGGGCGGAATCGGCACCATGGCCATGATCATGAACTGCATCCCCACGTGATCAACGCCCGTCCCGGCCTGAAAACCATGGTCGACATCCCCGTGCCCCACGCCATCATGGGCGACATGCGGGACATGATCGACGAGGACTGCAAGCTGGTGAAGTAAGGAACCGTCCAATCGACTTGAAACGGTTACGGGCCCGGAGGAGCTTTCTCCTCCGGACCCGCGGAGAAAGGAAGCTGTGAAATGGTTCAAAAGGAACATGGGTACGGATTAAGAAGATCCTGCTTCCAGTGGGCCAGCGTGCCCCTCAGGATCCTGAGGACACCAGAAATACCCCGCTGGTGATGTGGACAAAGGGATTCCTGGCGGCCGACGCCAATCTGGGAGACGAGGTGCAGGTCACCACGGCCGCAGACCGGGTGGAGACCGGCACGCTGGTGGAGGTCGACCCCTATTACACCCACAGCTATGGCAAGTGCGTGCCCGAGCTGGTGCAGATCGACCGCAATTACAGAGCATTCCTGTATGGAGGTGATAAGTGATGGCACTGGCAAAGGATTACGCCTCCGTGATGAGCCGCAAGGGCGAAATTATGAAGAAGGCCCTGGGCATGGATTTCTCCGCCTTTGAGAGCGGCTCTATCGCCTTTGACTACGAGAAGATGATGTCCTCTACGGGGTTCTCCATGGAGGAGGTAGAACGGGTGCAGGGGCTGACCGGAGTGGGCAATACCCCGCTCTTCACGCTGCGGAACCTGACCGCCCTGGCCCGCAAGTGCGCCAAGCCCGGCTATGGCGCCACCATCTGTGTGAAGGATGAGATGACCAACCCCTCCGGCTCCTTTAAGGCCCGCCGGGCCGCCTGTGCGGTGGCCTTTGCCAAGGCTCACGGCTATAAGGGCGTCATCGCCGCGACCTCCGGCAACTACGGCGCCGCCGTGGCCTCCCAGGCCGCGATGCAGGGCCTCAAGTGCATCATCGTCCAGGAAGCCTACGACTCCCGGGAGGTGGGCCAGCCCGAGATCATTGAGAAGGCCCGGGCCTGCGAGGCCATGGGAGCCGAGGTGGTGCAGATCACCGTGGGCCCCGAGCTCTTCTATGAGTCCCTCTCCCTGCTGGAGGACACCGACTTCTTCAATGCTTCCCTCTATTCCCCCTTCGGCATCGCCGGCATCGAAACACTGGGCCATGAGATTGCCCTTCAGTGCCGCGCCCAGTTTGGCAGGGATCCCGACATGGTTGTGTGCACCAATGCCGGCGGCGGCATGGTTACCGGCACCGCCCGGGGCCTGCGGAAGGCGGGGGCCGGCCATACGCAGATCGTAGCCGCCTCAATTGATCTGACCGGCCTGCACATGGCCTCTGACACCCAGTTCAACCGGAAGTCCTGTACCACCGGCCACACCGGCTTCGGCGTCCCGTTTGCCAACTGGCCGGACCGCTCCGACGTGCCCCGTTCTGCCGCCCGTCCCCTGCGCTATATGGATCGCTATGTCACCGTGACGCAGGGCGAAGTTATGTGCATCACCGAGCTGCTGGCAAACCTGGAGGGCCTGGAGCGCGGCCCCGCCGGAAATACCTCTCTGGCCGCCGCCTTCTGCCTGGCTCAGGAGCTGCCGGAGGATCAGATCCTGGTAGTCAGCGAGACCGAGTACACCGGCGCGGGCAAGCACGTGCAGCCCCAGCTGGACTTTGCCCGGGAGAACGGCATCGAGGTGCGCTTTGGCAAGCCCGGCGAGGAGGTGCCCGGCGTCAGCGTGATCCTGCCCGCCGATCCCTATCAGTTCCAGGTCAGGGATCTGGATCTGGACAAGATGCGCCATTCCCTCATCAAGACGGCCCTAAAGACCTATACGGCCACCCCCACCGAGGCGGACTATGAGTTCCTGGCCCAGGAGACCAACAAGAGCGTGGATTGGGTCAGGGAGCAGGTGGCCGCCATCGTGCCCACACTTTGAGAGAGGAGCGTGACATCCATGAAGCGTGCCGATGATTTTGCTGAGAGAAGAAAGCATATCGCCAATCTGACCGACCAGAGCTGTATGACCGCTTCTGGGCGCTGACCGAGCAGGTGGTTGCCCCGCTGCTGGAGCTGGGCCGCAGGAATACCACTCCCTCGGTAGAGCGTGCCGTGCTGCTGCGGATGGGCATCTCCTCGCTGGAGACCCAGAAGATTGTGGAGGGCTGTATGGATCACAGCCTGATGAGCCACGGCGCCGGCCATGTCGTCTACAAGCTGTCCAGGGAGAAGAATCTCTCCATTCCGGAGGCCGGACACCTGCTGGCCCAGGGAAGTACTGGGATGAAGCCGTCGCGCTGTTCAAGGAGGGAAGTAAATATGTCTGAGATGACCCTGAAGCCCAACGAGAAGCTGGATGTGCGCAACATCCTTAAGGATCTGGACAAGTACGAGCCCAAGCGCCGGGGATGGACTTGGCGCAAGCCCGCCCCCAACCTGGAGATGGGCCTTTACCTACCACGATGTGTCCGAGCCGCTGAAGCAGAGCGTCGGCCTTCCCCGGCCAAGTACTTCGGCGATATCGACCCCAGCCGCTTCCGGTCATCACGACCGAGATTGCCTCCGGCCGCTTTGAGGACGATATCCGCCGCATGCGCATGGCCGCCTGGCACGGCGCCGACCACATCATGGTCATCCGGCATATGGGCCAGTCCCACATCGACGGCCTGATGGAGGGCACCCCCCAGGGAATCGGCGGCGTCCCCATCACCCGCAAGCAGGTTCGCGCACAGCGGAAGGCGCTGGATCTCATCGAGGAGGAGGTGGGCCGCCCCATCAACTATCACTCCTATGTCTCCGGTGTAGCTGGCCCCGATGTGGCCGTCATGTTTGCCGAGGAAGGCATCAATGGCGCCCACCAGGATCCCCAGTACAACGTCCTCTACCGCGACATCAACTGCGTGCGCTCCTTCGTGGACGCCTGCGAGTCCAAGTCCATTATGGCCTGGGCCGGGATGCTGCAGATTGATGGCGCCCACAACGCAAACGCCACCGCCCGTGAGGCGTGGAAGGTCATGCCTGAGCTGATCGTGCAGCATGCCATCAATTCCCTGTTCTCCGAGCGGGTGGGCATGAAGCCGGAGAACATCAGCCTGTCCACCGTGCCCCCCACGGCCACTCCGGCCCCCTGCGTCTATACCGACCTGCCCTACGCCGTGGCGCTGCGGGACATCTGCGGGCGCTACAAGATGCGGGCCCAGCAGAACACGAAGTACATCTGCTCCTCCACCCGCGAGGCGACGGTGACCCACGTGCTGAACATGCTCATTTCAAAGCTGACCAGCGCGGACATCCAGTCCACCATCACCCTGACGAGGGCCGCAACGTCCCCTGGCACATCTACAATATCGAGGCCATCGACAACGCCAAGCAGACCCTCATCGGTCTGGACGGCCTGATGGAGATGGTGGAGCTCAAAAAGGATGGCCCCCTGCGCGAGATGGCCCGTGAGCTCAAGGAGCGCGCCTGTCTGTTAATGGAGGAGATCGTGGAGGTCGGCGGCTACTTCAACGCCGTTCAGGAGGGCTTCTTCGTGGACTCCGCCAAGTACCCCGAGCGCAACGGCGACGGCATCGCCCGCAAGATTGAGGGCGGCGTGGGCTACGGCTACATCTTCGAGCGCGCTGAGGACTACATGGCCCCGTCACCGCCCACTACGGCTACAACAACGTGGAGCAGTACGGCGGCGATCCGGCCAACCCTCCGCCCTGATTGGCGGCTGCACGTTTGAGGACCGCAGCAAGATCGTCTACATCGACGAGCTGGATGAGGAGGACAACGTAAACGTCCGTCTGGACAAGGTAAAGAAGTATCTGGACGGAGAGGCCATCAAGCCCGAGGTGGAGTGGTGCGCCGACGGCACCATCCTGCTGACCATGTGTATCCCCGCTGAGAAGCGTGTGGCCGAGGCGGCGGCCCTGGAGATCGGCAAGCGGCTGGGTCTGGATCACCCTGAGGTGATCAGCAAGGAGGTTCTTCAGGAGGCGGAGGGTACCCGCATCGAGATGAAAGGCAAGCTGACCTTCGACGTGGATCCCACCAAGCTGGAGGTCCCCCCCGAGCCCCACCATCTGAGTGACGCCGTGCTTTACAAAGAGTTCGAGGAGCACCCCATGGTGGTGGTCTGCGGCACGGTAGGCGAGGATGAGCACTCCGTGGGCCTGCGGGAGATTATCAATATCAAGCACGGCGGCATTGAAAAGTGGGGGGTCAAGGTTCACTACCTGGGCACCTCCGTCCCGGTGGAAAAGCTGGTGGACGCGGCGGTGGAGCTGAACTCCAACGCCATTCTGGCCTCCACCATCATCTCCCACGATAACGTCCACTACAAGAATATGAAGCGCATCAACGAGCTGGCGGTGGAAAGGGCATTCGTGACCGGTAATCATCGCCGCCGGCGGCACCCAGGTCATCCCGGATGAGGCCGTCAAGACCGGCATTGACCAGGGCTTCGGCCGGGATTCCCATGGGATCGACGTGGCCACCTTCCTGGCAGAGGAGGCCATGCGCCGGAGAGGTGAGCTGTAAGCTCAAAGCAATCCCCGAACGGCTGGATTGCTCCATATCTATCCATGCCCCGGCGAAGGCCTGAAGGGGAGCCGGGGCAGGATAGGTTTCAGGTTCGTCTAAAATGCAGTCAAATGAAATGAACGGACCCCAACCCCATTCCCCAACCTGATTTTGGATTTAGGAGGAGCCTTCATGAGTCAAGAAACGACGAACAAAGCAGGCGGCGTTTCCTTTATCGGATTGCTTGGCCTGGTCATCGGCGCAACAAGCGCAAGTGCGGTATTTGCATTCCCGGGCGACTTTGCTGCGGCCGGGGCCGGTTCCGGCGCTGTTCTGGTGGGCTGGCTGATAACCGGCATCGGTATGCTGGGGCTCTGCCTGGCCTTTTATTACTTAAACAAACTGAAGCCCGAGCTGAAGGGCGGCGTTTACAGCTATGCCCGCGCCGGCTTTGGTTCTTATGTGGGATTTAACTCCGCATGGGGTTATTGGTTAAGTGAGCTGCTCTCAAACATCTCGTTTTTGACACTTCTGTTCGCCTCGGTAGGACAATTTCTGCCCCTGTTCGGTGTAGGAAACAACATCCCGTCGGTCATTGGCATGTCCGTGGTATGGTGGATTGCCATTATCCTGGTGCTCCGCGGCACAAAGGAATCCACTGCGGTCAACCTGGTTTCCACCATCGCAAAATTATCCCCATTCTGGTGCTGATCGTCGTCATTATTTTTGCCCGCGCCTTCTCCTTCGAGACCTTTATGCAGAACTTCTCGGGCAGCGAGGGCGGAATGAGCTTTGGCAAGCAGGTCATGGCGACCACCACCACCACAGTGTGGGCGTTTACCGGCATTGAAGGAGCCGTGGTAATCTCCGGCCGCGCCAAGCGTTCCAGCGACGTGGGCCGCGCCACGGTGATCGGTTTCCTTTCCGTGCTGATTCTCTACATTATCATTTCCTTCCTGAGCGCCGGCGTGATGACCAATGAGGAGCTGGCCGCTCTGGGCAATCCCCCCATGGCCGGTATCCTGGAGCACGTGGTGGGCCCTGGGGCGCTGCCCTGGTGAATATCGCCGTTATTATCTCCTGCTGGGGGCCACGCTGGGCCACACCATCATGTGCACAGAGTGCCCATATGAGGCGGCCAAGAGCGGTGCGTTCTGCAAGGCGTTTACCCGAACCAATAAAAATGGCGCGCCTGTCTTCGCCATTATCCTCACCAGCATCATTGCGCAGGTATTCCTGGTTCTGCTCTATTTCAATGAATCGACCTATCAGGTATTTTACTTCTTTGCCACCGGCATGATCATGGTGCCGTACTTCCTCAGCGCAATGTATTTCTGCAAGGTGGCGCTGAAGCAGGAGAACGGGCTGATCAAAGGAATTGGTATTTTCAACGCTGTTTACGCGGTCTGGATGGTCTTTGCCGCCGGCATCAGCGTCATGCTGGCAACCGTCCTGCTTTATGTGCCCGGTATCTTTGTCTATGCCAAGGGACAAAAGGAAAAGGGACTAAAAGTATTCGAAACAAAGGTTGATAAGGCCGTTTTTGTCGCCCTTCTGGCACTTCTGGTTATTTGTATCTACTTTGTGGCCACCGGCAGGATCAATCCGCTCGGCTGATTCGGCTGAATGTCGTCCTGTCCCGCGCAACAGCGCGCCGAACGAAACAAGTCGGGCAAACAGGCAAACCGAGGGGCAGAGGCGCTGCGGCCTTCTGCCCTGGTTTGCCTGTTTGCAAAGCAAATCTGTAGTATGTTTGCTGCCTTCTAATGCAGCAGAAAGGCGGTGACAGTAATGAAAGTAGATGTCCTTGTAGCGGAGATCGGCTCCACCACAACAGTGGTAAACGCTTTCCACGGCCTGGACGGCGGCCGTCCGGTCTATCTCGGCCAAGGCCAGGCCCCACTTCTGTACTGGACGGAGATGTACGTATCGGCCTGCAGAGCGCAGTCTCCGACCTGTGCGGCAAGCTGGGAACGGAGTCCCTGGAGTACCGCGAGATGCTGGCCACATCCTCTGCCGCCGGCGGCCTCAAGATGACGGTACACGGCCTGGTATACGACATGACGGCCAAGGCCGCCAGGAGGCGGCCCTGGGCGCGGGAGGGATTCTCCACTACGTTACGGCGGGACGGCTGCGCCGGACTGATTTGGCCAAGATCAAGGAAATACGCCCCAACCTCATTCTGATCGCAGGCGGCGTGGACTACGGCGAACGGGACACGGCGATCGCCAATGCGGAGATGATCCGCTCCATGAACCTTAAAATCCCCTTCGTCTACGCCGGAAATGTGGAGAATCAGGAGGAGATGCGCCTGATTTTTCCGGAGGAGGAGGGGGAGCAGCTCTACATTGTGGAGAATGTCTACCCCAAGATCGACGCGCTGAACGTAGAGCCCTGCCGGAAGGTCATTCAGGATGCGTTTGAACAAAACATCACCCATGCTCCAGGCATGGAGCACGTCCGGGAGATGGTGACAGGCCCCATCATCCCCACGCCGGGCGCGGTGATGGAATGTACCAAGCTGTTGTATGAATACCTGGGCGACCTCATTGTTTTGGACGTGGGCGGAGCGACAACAGATCTGCATTCCGTCACGGTGGAGTCCGACCAGGTGGCCCGCCTCATGATTTCACCCGAGCCAAAGGCCAAGCGCACGGTTGAAGGGGATCTGGGCGTGTATGTCAACCGCTGGAAGGTGGTGGAGTCCATCGGCGAGGAGAAGCTCCGGGAGCAGTGCCGGGAGCAGGGCTTTTCCATGGAGCATGCCCTGGAGACCTATCGGGCCATCCCCAAAACGGAGGAAGAAGTGAAGCTGGTGGAGCTGCTTACCCGAGAGGCCGTGGTAAAGGCGGCGGAGCGGCACGCTGGCAGGCTGCGGTATATCTACGGCCCCTCCGGACGCAGCACGGTGGCCGAGGGCAAGGATTTGACGCAGGTCAAATACATCGTGGGCACCGGAGGCGCCCTCACCCGGCTGCCCCACCGTGAGGAGATCATGCGGGAGATCACCCGCTGTAATGAGTCGGGCATGCTGCTGCTTCCGGGGAGCACGCCCAGATCCTGGTGGATCACGACTACATTATGGCCTCGCTGGGCGTGCTGTCCAAGCGGTACCCACAGGCGGCCGCCCGGCTGCTGGAGCAGAGCCTGGGCATCACCTTTCCGGAGCGGAAAGCGGAGGAGCCGGTACCCGTCTGCAACAAGGAGCTCTCCCGGCTTGAGACCCAGCGGCAGCAGCGGGAAGAGGAGCTGCGGCGGCACATTGAGGAGTGCGAGGCCATGGGCTATGATATGAGCGCCTACCGGGAGAACAAGCCGAAAGCAGGGATTGCAGCCATGAGTGCAGCCGCTGTACCCGCCTCCACTGCCCCAACCGCATTACACAGGAAGGAGCGAGTTCGTAAGCCATGTACCCCAGAGTGCGTATTCACATGGACAAACTGCGCCGGAACCTGGACGCCTGCGCCGGCATAATCCAAAAGGTTCCCGGCTGCACCCTTATGATCGTGACCAAGGGCGTGTGCGCCTATCCCCATCGTCCGCATGCTCACGGGGCATCCGGGGGTTGATTTTCTGGCCGACTCCCGCATCCAGAACCTGAAATCCTATGCCGTACAGGCGCGTCAGGTCGGTAAGCAGACGGTTCTGCTCCGCCTGTCCATGCCCAGCGAGGTATCCGAAGTGGTGGAGTATGCGGATGTCAGCTTCCAGTCGGAGCTGTCCACCATCCGGCTGCTGGACGAAGCCGCCGGGCGGGCGGGCAAGCGCCATAATGTGGTGCTGATGATCGACCTGGGCGATCTCCGGGAGGAATCTTTACCAAAGGAAGAGGAGATCTTTTCCACGGTGGCAGAGCTCCTTTTGCTCAAGCACATACGCCTGTATGGGCTTGGCACCAACCTCACCTGCTACGGGGCCATCATTCCGAAGTATGAGAATCTCTCCCTGCTGGTGGGGCTTGCGCGAAAGCTGGAGCAGCGCTTTCACATCCGGCTCCCCATGGTCTCCGGCGGGAATTCCAGCTCCATTTATCTGATTGAACAGGGGAATCTGCCGGAGGGCATCAATAATCTGCGCCTGGGCGAGTCCTTCCTGCTGGGCAATGACACTGCTTATGGCACAAGAATCCGGGAACCGTGGGGGACGCACTGGAGCTGGAGGCGGAAGTCATTGAAATCAAGGAAAAGCCATCCCTCCCGGTAGGCGAGATCGGCGTGGATGCTTTCGGACACCGGCCCACCTATGAGGATAAGGGGATCATGCGCCGGGCCATCGTGGCGGTGGGCCGGCAGGATGTGGACACAGACAGCCTGCAGCCCAGGGATCCGCAGATAGAAATCCTGGGCGGAAGCTCGGATCACCTGCTGCTGGATCTGACCCACTGCACCACTGTATACCAAGTGGGGGACCGGATACAGTTTACCCTTGGTTACGGCAGCATGCTCAAGGCATTTACCAGCCCCTATGTGGAAAAAGTCATCTGAGCCGCAGATCTCTGCGGAGAGGGAGTGGCGGATATGTTACGGAAACTCGACCTGATCGGCGTTCAGTCGGATTGGGCCTCGCAGCGGGGGCCAGCATGGGGCCAGCCGCCATCCGGTTTGGAGGGCTTGTGGAGGGTCTGGAGCGGCAGGGCCACCACGTACGGGACAGGGGAGATATCCTCGCTCCCCGGACAGGGGCCAGCCGGGAAAAGCTGCTGCACTATGAACAGGTGTCAGAGGTGAACCGGCGGGTGTACCTCTCCGTTACGGAAACCCTGGAGGAGGGGCGTTTCCCCGTTATCCTGGGCGGCGACCACAGTATCGCCGCCGGCAGCATCGCGGCGGTCTCGAAGAGGCACAGCGGCAACATCGGCGTCATCTGGATCGATGCCCACGGCGACTGGAACAGCGAGGAGAGCACATGCACCGGCAATATGCACGGGATGCCCTTTTCCGCTGTCTGTGGTTACGGACCTGACTGTATGGTGGAGTTCGGCCAGGAGCGGCCGGTTAACGTGGCTCACTGCGTGCAGGTCGGCGGACGGGACATTGACGATTTGGAGCGGCAGCGTATGGCGCAAGCGGGGGTCACTGTGTTTCCGATCAATATGATCGACAAGCTCGGGATGGGCGCGGTAATTGAGCGGGCCATCCAGATCGCCGGAGAGGGCACCGATGGCATCCACCTCAGCTTTGATGTGGATGCCATCACTCCGGAGGCTGTGCCGGGCACGGGAGTGATTGTTTACAACGGCCTGACCCCCCGTGAAGCCTTTCTGGCGGCAGAGGCCATTGCGGAGAGCAGGAAGCTGATCTCCATGGACATGGTGGAGGTCAATCCCTTCCTGGATACCGCCAATAAGAGCGGCATTCTTGCCTCTGAGCTGATCCAGTCGGCTCTGGGAAAAAGCGTATATTGAGCACGGAGGGAGACCTGTGGAGGAACCTTTGGAACAGACCATTTCCGCACGCCAGCTTGGGGCTGCCTTTTCGGGGTGTTTTCTGGGGGCCGGCTATGTCTCCGGCAGGGAGATGTGGCAGTTTTTCGGCCGGTTTGGCCCGGTGGGCTGGCTGGGGCTGTGCCTGAGCATCGCGCTGCTGGGTGGGGCGGGGCTGCTTCTGCTTACCATGGTCCGGCGGACCGGCAGGCATGAGTTGTCCTTCCTGATGGTCCCCTGGCAATGCCCGGCGCTCAGACATCTCCTGGCTCTTTTCTCTGTCCTGCTCCTGTTCGGGGTGGTAACCATCATGACAGCGGGGACGGGGGCGGCGCTTCATCAGGCCTTTGGACTGCCCCCCTGGCTATGCGGATTGCTCTTTGCTCTGCTGATCGCAGCCCTCTCTCTGTCGGGGCTGCGGGGGATGATCTCTATCTTTTCCTTTGCGGCCCCCGCGCTGGTTCTCTGTACGGTGGGGTTAGGGGCGGGGGCCCTGCTCCTGCTGCCTGCCTGTCCGCCGCCTGCGTTCCAGGGCGGTGTTGGGTGGCTTCCCTCCGCTATGGCATTTTCGGCCTATAACATGTTCAGCGCTGTGGCAATCCTGGCCCCCCTGGGGCGGCAGGTCCCGCCAAGGTGCACTCCAAGGGGAATTGGCTTGGGCTGTACCATGCTTTTCATGGTGGCCGCGCCGATTCTGCTTGTCCTGAACCACTATCCCGGGGCGGCCGAGACGGAATTTCCCATGCTGACGGTGGTCACAGCCATCTCCCCAGGACTCGGCATTCCCTATCTTTTGCTCCTGCTGATCGCCATGGTGGTCACCGCCTTTTCCTGCTTTCTGGCTGGTATGGAGCGGCTCTCCGCCGGAACAGAGCTTCACGGCCGGGAGAGGTCCTCCGGTTTTTCGCTGTCTCCCTGGTGGCCTGGGGCGCGTCTCTGCTGGGCTTCGGTGAACTCATCAGTCTGATCTACCCGGTGTTCGGCGCAGTCAGTGCGGTTTTCCTAACAGGTATGGCTGTCCATTTTTGCAGGGTGAACTGGGGGAATCCGAATGAAAAAGCAGACGGAAAGTGACCTGGTGGCAGAGGCGGTCGCATACATGAGGCTCCATTTCGCCAGACCACTCAAACTGACAAAGGTTGCAAGGCACGTGGGCTGCTCTCCCGCCTACCTGAGCAGGAAATTTCAGGCCGAACGCTCCTGCACGTTTACTTACTGTCTGAACCAGATCCGGGTAGAACAGAGCAAGCCGCTTCTCCTCAACCCTGCCCTCACGGTAGGGGATGTGGGCTACCTGGTGGGATTTTGTGAGCAGAGTTATTTTGTTAAATCATCTTTTGTCTTGCTTTATCTCCATAACATCACCTAATGTAATTTTACATTTCATGTGATATTATTTGAACGACCGTGCATTTCATACTACTGACTATTTAATTTCATGCATGTTTACTTGACAGTTTCGTTGCTTTCTGCTATACTAAATGCGGTGACCACATGGTCACCGCATTTTAAAACTTTTAGTGACCACATGGTCACTAAGAAAGGTTAAGTTATGCCAACTAAAATGTTCTCTGATCTATGCGAAGAAAAGCGCAATAAAATAGTAGAAATATGTATAGCAGAATTCTCACAACATGGTTATATAAACAGTTCAACAAACAGAATTATCCGAAATGCGGGGATTAGCAAAGGAAGTCTATTTAAATATTTTAAAAGTAAAGAGGAACTGTACTTCTATATCCTCGATACAGTCATAATGGAACTTACAATAGATTTGGAAAAGAATTTTGCAGATCTTCCATCGGATTTATTTGAACGAACTATTAAATATTCCGAGTTGGAATTCGCTTGGTATATAAAACACCCTGACAAGTGCAAGTTAATCACAACTGCTTTTAAAAGGTGATGACACACTTCGGCTCAAAATTGAAAAAAGATATAAAACACAAGGAGAAAATATTTACTATAAGACATTGAAAAGCATTGATATATCGACATTGAGATGGGATAGGTACAGAACTGCTGAGGTTTTAAAATGGTTTTTGCTGGGGTTCAAAGAAGATTTTATTTCCAGAATGAACACTGAAAATAGTGTTGATACACTTCAATGCGAGTTTGCAAAAAAGCTCAAAGACTATATTGAAATTTTGAAATCCGGTCTTGAAACAAAAAAATAGAGGAGTAACGATATGCTATATAATTCTCAGAGCTGTCAGATAGACATAGCAGACGGAACAATGAATTATATTGAGTTTGGTAAAGGTAGGCAACCGCTCATTATTTTGCCTGGTCTGAGCGATGGAATATCGCCGGTTCACGGGCAAATGCAAGCTATCATTTTGGCATCTGCATATAAAAAATTTGCCCGTGATTTTAAAGTCTACATATTTAGCAGAAAAAGCAACCTGAAATACGGGTATTCTACAAGAGAGATGGCTAAAGATCAAGCCAATGCAATGAAAGCTATCGGAATTTCAAATGCAATGATTGTGGGAGTTTCGCAGGGCGGAATGATCGCACAATATCTTGCTATTGATTATCCTGAGCTGGTTAAAAAACTTGTGTTGGCTGTTACTGTTTCGAGAAAAAATAGAACAATGGAAGAAGTCGTTTGTAACTGGATTGCAATAGCAGAACAAGGAAATTATAAGGAGCTAATGATAGATACTGCGGAACATTCTTATTCGGAAACATATTTAAAAAAGTATCGCTTTCTTTACCCTTTTCTTGGAGTAATAGGAAAACCAAAAATTGTGATAGATTTCTTATTCAAGCAACTTCTTGTATTGAACACAATTCCTATTTGGAATTAGAGAAAATTATTTGTCCAACTTTAGTTATTGGTGGTGGTTGTGACAAAATTGTAGGAGCAAACGCCGCAACAGAATTATCAGACAAAATTAGAAACTGTGAATTATTTATCTATAAAACATTAGGTCATGCTACTTACGAAGAGGCAAAAGACTTTAATGACAGAGTTTTATATTTTCTTATGAGGTAATTTAATTGTGCAAATAGAATGGATAAGATGCCCTGTTTGTGGGTGCAAAACTCGCGACAGAATTAGAGATAATACAATCTTGAAAAACTATCCTCTATACTGTCCAAAGTGTAAGCAAGAGACCTTAATCAATGTAAAACAACTGAATATATCAGTTATCAAAGAGCCAGACGCAAAGACGCAGAGCCGATAACCCATTAATTGATGTGGTTTCGGCTCTGTTTCGTTCTTCATAAGAAGGTATTTCGCAGATATACCGGTATGACACCGAGGCAGTACCAGCAGTCGGAAAAGCGGGGTCTTTCGCCCTGAAAGGAGCGCAGTACGATGTATTTTGCAGACCAGGGCTGGACACAGCGCCGCTGTCACCGCCACCCCCTCCGACACCGGCGTGGCGCTGGACTTGTGCTGCCCCAGGGGCCAACCGGACCGACGGGAAGTACCGGCGTCAAGGGTGACATCGGCGCTACCGGACCCGCGCCCACCATCACGGTGGAGGAGAGCACTCCGCCACCTACCGCGTCCGCTTCCACAGCAGCGGCGCCGACGTAATCTCCCCAACCTCCGGGCGCGCCCGAGGTCTACAACATGGATCTCTCGGCTACGGGGAGCACCAGGGACATCCCCCTGGGCAAGCTGATTCTCAACGTACAGAACGGCAGCTCCAGCTCTATTCGCCTGAGCCTCCGGGCCGCCAACACCGCCGCCCCCGTGCTGGTGGATCTGAGGCGGACGACCATCTACGACGGGAGCACGATCGAATCCCAAACCTGGAACAGCGTCCCCTTCTCTACCAGCCAGATCATTGACGACGTTCTCTACGACAACTCTCAGGAGACCCACTGGATGCGGCTGCGCCAGCAGGACCCGGCCACCAGCCTCTGGTCGATGTGCCAGATCACCACCTTTGCCTCTGCGGCGGGGCCCGCGTCTCCATCATCGTGGACTGGTACTACACCGGTGCCACCTTTACCGTTCCCACGGTCTGAACGCAGAGGGCGCGCCCGCGGTTGCTGGTGCGCCCCTCTCTTCTACGTGGGCGGCGGTTCGTCCTCCGCCTCTCTATGGCCCTACTTCCGCCACGGCCAGCGGGAGGTTCCACAGCTCATCGAGCCCGCAGGGAGCCCTCCACTTGAAACGCCTCTAGGGACAAATCCCGCCCGCTCCAGGCTTCCTCGAAGGCCAGAGCCACCGCCGCCGGCTCCCGCAGATCGGGCCGGTCTCCGGCATCGCAGGAGATCTGGAGGGCGGCGTAATAGTCGTCCATGGGCTGATCGGCCTCAGGCACCACCAGATAGCGCGTGCCGTTCTGATCCACCCAGCGGTCCACGCACCAGATGCCCCCCCCCTGGGCTGCGGGCTGGGAGAGCACCAGGGTGTAGACCGTGTTCTCCGCCGCCTCTTCATAGCCGGACAGGCCGTAATAGGGCCGGTAGCTCACCCGCAGATGCTCCCCGTGCGGATAGGAGAGCACCCCGTTCACCCGCTGGTAGAAGGTGTCCTCCTCCATAGGGGTGAGCCCGGCGCCGCCGGCCAGCCCCTCCAGCCACGCCATCAGGGCCGCCCCTGTGTCATGGTAGTCGTCGTAGTGGTCGAGATTGAAGTTCACATCGGTGGGGGCGTGGCAGGCGTAGTACCAGTCCCCGTTCCAGCCCAGGTAGGCCCAGCCGCCGGTCAGCTCCCAGCTGTAATAGGACTGCTCAAAGCCCACCTGGCTGTAGCGCCCCACCTGGAGGAGCAGTCCACCCCATTCGGTGTTGTAGTCCGGCGCGTAATAATAGGTGGCCAGCACGCCGGAACCGTCCTCCGTCACATCCCCCGGCCCGGTTACCACAACCTTGTCCGCCAGTTCCGCCGGCAGGGCGGCCAGCCCACTCTCCAGGGGAACCTTCTCCTCCGTCTGAACAGCTAGGTTGGACACGAACTGCCAGCCCTCCCCGCGCTCCCGCAGGGTGACCTGCTTATATCCGTCGCCCATAAAGGTGTCGTCGTAGGTGAGGCGCACCAGCTCGCCGCGCCGCTCCCCGCCGGTGAAGGTGACGGAGCCGCGGTAATTGGTGTCGCCGTGGTAGTAGAAATACACATCGAAGTCGGGCAGATAGGTAAAGTGTTCCAGCCCCACCTGGCCGGTCTCCGCCAGGGTGAGGCCCAGATACTCCTCCAACACCTTATCCATCTGGGCGGTGGTCAGGATGGTGGCCGGGCAGTCGGGGTCATCGCCGCCCTCGGCGGCCAGGGTTCTGGGCTTCCTTGCAATCATGGCAATCCGCTCCTTTAAGCTCGATGTTCCGGCGGTCATGGTGGTGGCGCAGCACAGCAGCTCGCCCGCCGACGGCCGGGCCGTCACCAGCCGGATCAGAGTACGGCCGTAGGCCGCCCGCTCCCGGTCGTCCGCCCCCTGGAGGGCCCCCTCGTCGCAGGCCAGCTCCCCGTCCCGCCTGGACAGAACGGCGGCCAGCCAGACCAGGGGGTTGTACCAGTGGAGGGCCAGGGCCGCCGCCCGCAGCACCGCCCAGATGTGGTCGCCGTGGCGGCGGTGGGTCAGCTCATGGCGCAGGACGTGGCCCAGCAGCTCCGGTTCGCCGGCCGCCGCCGGGGTCAGATAGACCGCGGGCCGCGGGAAGCCGTACAGGCAGGGGAGGGCAGCCCGCGGGCCACGTAGACCGGTACGGCCACCCCGGAATGGGGTGGGTCCGCCGCATCCGCCGCAGGCGCAGATAAAAGCGCAGGTTGCACGCCAGCAGGGCGGCGGCCAGCACCCCGCGCCGCCCAGCCACACCGCGGTCAGAACGCCCCTCCAGTCCGCCGCCCCGGCGGGCGCGGAGTCCGGCGCGGCCGCCGGGCCGGAGGGCCGGGGTTCCGCCTCCCCTCCGGCCGGACGGGCATGGGCTCCGCCTCCGGGGCGGAGGGACTCCCGCCGGACTGGGACGGCTGGGCCTGTGCCGCAGCCGTCTGGGACAGGGGCACATAGTTCAGCACGCTCAATCCGGTCTGGAACACCGTGCCCGGCACCAGAAGGCGCAGGAGCACCAGCAGCCACAGGGCGTACCGCAGCCGCAGGCCCATCCGCCCCCGGAACAGGGCCCGCACGGCCAGCACAATCACGATCAGCAGGGACGACGTCAGAATCCACTCAGCCATGCTCCTTCTCCTCCAGTCCCTTCAAAACGTCGTAGAGGCGTCGATCTCCTCCCGGCTCAGGCGCTCCGGCTCCGCCGCGGCGTTTGTGAGCACGCTCACACTCTCCCGGCAGATGCGCCGGAGGAAGCTGCGGGTCTCACTCACCACCGCGGCCCGGCGCTCCACCGCCGGGGCGTACCACTGGCCCGCCCCCTGCTGGCAGGTGAGCAGCCCCTTTTCGGTCATGCGCTTGAGCACGGTGGTGGTGGTGCCCTTGGCCCACCCCTCACGCTCGGCCAGGGTGTGGGCCAGTTGGGTCATGGTCTGGGGGCGCCTCCCAGAGGCAGTCCAGCACCGCCCACTCGGTTCCTGTCAGACGCACCAGTTCTCCGTCCATTTCATCACCTCCATCTGGTAGACATCGTCTACCTGTAACATAGCACAGCAGGTAGACAATGTCAACCTTTTATTTTTCCACCTCCTGCTCTATAATAGTGGAAAAAGGAGGCTTTGCCATGCAGATAACCGACAAGCTGATGGAATATATTCAGGACAGCCCCAGCCCTATCACGCGGCCGCCGCTGCGCCCGGTTGAGGCGGCGGGCTTTACCCGCCTGGAGGAGAGCGCCCCCTGGGCGCTCTCCTCCGGCCAGTGCTGCTACACCACCCGCAACCAGAGCAGCCTGATCGCCTTCCGCCTGCCCGGCGGCACCCGGAGGGCTGGCGCATGACCGCCGCCCACAGCGACTCGCCCACCTTCTATGTGAAAACGACGCGCTGGAGGGGGACAAGCGCTACGTCCGCCTGGCGGTGGAGGGATACGGCGGCATGAACTGCGCCAGCTGACTGGACCGGCCCCTCACCGTGGCGGGCCGGGCGGTGGTGCGCACCCCGGCAGGGGTGGAGGGGCGTCTGGTCTATCTGGACCGGGATCTGCTCACCATCCCCAGCCTGGCCATCCACCAGCAGCGGGACGTGAACCGGGGCCACGACTACAACGCCCAGAAGGACATGCAGCCCCTCTACGCCCTGGGCGGCGGCCCCTCCCTCACCGCCCTGCTGGCGGAGGAGCTGGGGGTGGACGTGGGGGACATCCTGGCCACCGACCTGGTGCTCTGCCCCCGGCAGGCGCCGGTGCGCATCGGGCCGGAGGGTGAATTCTTCCAGGCCCCCCGCATTGACGATCTGGGCTGCGCCTACGCCACCCTGGAGGGGTTCCTCAGCGCGAAGGGCACGGGCGCTTCGGGCAGCTCTACTGCCTCTTCGACAACGAGGAGGTGGGCAGCGGCACCCGCCAGGGGGCCATGAGCTCCTTCCTCCCCGACGTGCTCACCCGCATCGGGGAGGCGCTGGGCCTCTCCGCCCAGGCCCGCCGCCAGGCCCTGGCGGGCAGCCTGCTCCTCTCCGCCGACAACGGCCACGCCGTCCACCCCAACTTCCCCGAGAAGGCCGATCCGGCCAACAAGGTCTACCCAACGGCGGCGTGGTGATCAAGTACTCGGCCAACCAGAAGTACACCACCACCGGCCTCACCGCCGGCCTGTTCCAGGCCCTCTGCCAAAGGCCGGGGTGCCGGTGCAGGTGTTTGCCAACCGGGCCGACGAGCCGGGCGGCTCCACCCTGGGCAACCTGCTGGGCCACCAGGTCAGCATCCCCATGGTGGACATCGGCATGGCCCAGCTTGCCATGCACTCCGCCGTGGAGACGGCGGGCAGCCGGGATCCGGAGTACATGGCCCGGGCCTGCGCCGCCTTCTTCCAGGCGGAGTTTACCCAGACCGCCGACGGCGTGTATCAATTCTGATTTCAACTGTCCTCACCGGAAAAGGCCGGCCCGTCTCACGACGGGCCAGCCTGTCGAAACCTCTTTCGACAGGCTGCTGAACTTTTGAAACTCTAAACGAGTTCCAAAAGTTGTTTGATCCACGCGAAAGGGAACCCTGACGGTTCCCTTTCACACTATCCTTCCCTTCGAAAACCTTAGCAGGAAGGCTTATTAACCGCCTAAAGGCCGGCCCGTCTTACGACGGGCCGGCCTCAGCCTGTCGAAACCTTCTTTTCGACAGGCTGCTGAACTTTTTGAAACTCTAAACGAGTTTCAAAAAGTTGTTGATCCAAGCGAAAGGGAACCCTGAAGGTTCCCTTACACACTATCCTTCCCTTTGAAAACCTTAGCAGGAAGGCTTATTAACCGCCTAAAGGCCGGCCCGTCTTATGACGGGCCGGCCTTTTCCATTAAGGGCTTCCGCTCTGCAAAGTGGGCGCGAATATGGTCGAACAACTGTGCGGCGGCAAAGGAGTGATAGCCCTGTCTCCTGCGGATGATGGCAATATCCCACACGATGCGCGGCTCCAGGGCACGGTGACAAGCTTGTCGCACATCCCGTGGAGGATCAGCGGCAGGGGCAGCAAGGCGATGCACTGCTGCATGGCCACCATCTTGAAACTGAAGCCAGGCATCAGGCTTTTATAGGCAATGCGGGGGGCAAAGCCCTGCTCGCCGCACATCTGAATAAAGGTGTCGTGCAGGGTGGCCGTTTCACTGAAGGTCAGAATGGTCTCCCCTCTCAGCTCGCGGATATGTACGCCGGGCATCTGGGCAAAGGGATGCTCCCGGCTCACCACAAGCTGACACACATCGCTGACCAGAAGGTGGCTTTCAAAGCGGGACGGCTCCTCCACCGGGAGCATGACCAGTCCCAGATCCGCCTTTCCCAATCCCACCGAGGCGGCGGTGAGCTTGGAGCCCTCCTCCACCAGGCTGATGTCGATGCCGGGGTATTGCCGGTGAAAGCTGGCAAACAGCTCGGGAAAATACATGTCCAGCAGCACCCGGGAATACTCAGCCGTACCTCTCCGGTCTTGACCGAGCGCACGTCCGCCATGGTCTGGAAGATCGCCTCATACTGCATGAGAAACTCCTGGGCCCGCTCGTACAGGATCCGTCCCGCATCGGTCAGGCGAAAGCTCTTGCTGGTGCGTTCAATGAGCAGAACATTCAGCGATTCCTCCAGTTGCTTGATGGAACGGGTCAGCATGGGCTGTGTCACAAAAAGCTGGGCGGCTGCGCGGGTAAAGCTCTCCTGCCGGACCACTTCGACAAAATATTTCAAGTGCTGAATATCCATAGCTACCTCCACGTCCTCGGTGATGCTGTCCCTATCATAATCGAAGAATAAAAAATTTCCAGAAAAAGCCGCACAAAGTTTCTACTGTGAAATTGTTAAAATGAAGCACAGCATTCCCCGCGCATTCGTCCATACGCAAAAGGCATGATACTGTGGATATGCCACAAATATAGCAATAAAAGTTCTACAATAATGTGCAATCTATTCTAATTTTAGAATGCAGCCTATCAAATTGTTCATTTTACAGATGTACTTCCTATGCCGTATACTTTCTGCAACGGCGCGGGCCGCAGACCAGCCGAACCCGTGCCGCCTCCTTCCGGGGAGGAATGGTGAGCGGAAGAGTGCAGATATGCCCAAAATCCTGTCGGCGCACGATGCCGTGCGCCAGTACATCCACGACGGAGACACCGTCACCTTCGGCGGCTTCGCCAGCGGCCTGATGCATCCGGAGTCTATTCTCAGAGCGCTGGAGGAACGGGCGCGAGACGGCGAGGGGCCCCACGGCCTGACCGCCTTGTACGCCGCCGGTCAGGGCGACAGCGACAGCCGCGGCCTGAACCACCTGGGGGTGGAGGGCCTTTGCCGCAGGGTGATCGGCGGCCACTGGGGGCTCTCCCCCAAGCTGGGCCGGCTGTGCGCGGAAAACAAGCTGGCCGGCTACAACCTGCCCCAGGGGGTGATCGCCCAGCTTTTCCGGGACATTGCCGCGGGAAAGCCCGGCGTAATTACCCATGTGGGCCTGGGCACCTTTGTAGACCCCCGCCTGGAGGGGGGCAAGCTCAACGACGCCGCCCGGGCGGCCGGGGACGTGGTAAAGCTCATTGAGCTGGAGGGGGAGGAAAAGCTGTTCTACCCTGCCATTCCCATTCAGGTGGCTATTCTCCGGGCCAGCTATGCCGATACCAGGGGCAACTGCACCTTCCAGCGGGAGGGCGTATACGCCGAGGCCCTGGCCCAGGCACAGGCCGCCCGGAATTCCGGCGGAACGGTCATCGTCCAGGTGGAGCGCATTGTGGAATACGGCTCCCTGGACACCCGCCTGGTGCGCCTGCCCGGCATCTACGTGGACGTGCTGGTGGAGGCCCCGCCGGAGGAACATATGCAGACCTTCGGCACCCGTTATAACCCGGCCTTCTCCGGCGAGGTGCGCGTGCCTCTGCACTCCCTGCCCCGCTGCCCATGGGAGAGCGGAAAATCATCGCCCGCCGGGCCGCCATGGAGCTGCTCCCCACGCAGTCACCAACCTGGGCATCGGCATGCCGGAGGGGGTGGCCGCCGTGGCGGCGGAGGAGGGCCTGGAGGGGCTTGTGCTGACCACCGAGGTAGGGGCCATCGGCGGCATCCCCGCCGGCGGCAAGGACTTCGGCGCAGCCATCAACGCCGACTGCATTCGGGACCGGCCCGCCCAGTTCGATTTCTATGACGGCGGCGGGCTGGACGTGGCCTTCCTGGGCCTGGCCCAGATGGACGCCGCAGGAAACATCAATGTCTCCAAATTTGGCCCCAAGATCGCCGGCTGCGGCGGCTTCATCAACATCACCCAGAACGCCAAACGAGTGGTGTACTGCGGCACCTTCACCGCCGGCGGGCTGGACGTGGCGGTGGAGGACGGCAGGCTGGCCATCCGCCGCGAGGGGTCCGTGCGCAAGCTGCTGCGCCAGGTGGAGCAGATCACCTTCTCCGGCCTATGCGGCCAGACGCGGCCAGCACGTGCTCTACGTCACGGAGCGGGCCGTCTTCGCCCTCACTCCGGAGGGGGTGGAGCTGAAAGAGATCGCCCCCGGCGTGGACCTACAGCGGGATATTCTGGACCAGATGGACTTCCAGCCCATCATCCGCAAGGTCCGGGCGATGGATCCCCGCATCTTCCGCCCGGAACCTATGGGGCTCACCCTGCCTTGATCTGAGAGGGGACGTTTATTCTGTATCTGTAGAGGAGGAATCCAAATGTCACTATCCCTGTTCGGCATTATTTTGGGCCTGGTCCTGCTGATGTTCCTGGCCTACAAGGGCTATTCCATCATCTGGGTCGCCCCTGTCTGCGCCGTGGTGGTGGCCGTGCTCAGCGGCTATGCCATCCTGGACGCCTACATTGGCGACTATATGAAGGGCATGGCCGACTACGTGCTCCAATGGTTCCCCGCCTTCTTCCTGGGGGCGGTGTACGGCAAGGTCATGGATCTGACCGGCTCCGCCCGCAGCCTGGGCAATGCCCTGGTCAAGCTGATCGGCCCCCGCTTCGCGGTGGCAGCAGTGGTTATCCCCTGCCTGCTGATGACCTATGGCGGCATCTCCCTGTTCGTCGTGGTGTTCGTCATCTATCCCATGGGCTATTCCATCTACCGGGCCGCCGACCTGCCCCGCACCCTGCTGCCCGGCGCCATTGCCACCGGCCTTCGGCATCACCATGACCGCCGTGCCCGGCACCCCCCAGATTCAGAACCTGATCCCCACCGACTACTACGGCACCACCACCATGGCGGCTCCGCTCCTGTCCCTTGTGGCCTGCGCCGTTATGCTGCTGCCCGCCTATATCTATCTGGAGTGGCGGGTGCGCCAGTCCCGCCGCAAGGGCCTGCACTTTGTCCCCGACCCCAAGCACAAGGAAGTGGATCACGACTCCAAGGCTCTGCCCTCCTGGCACTGGGTCACCGGCATCGTCCCCCTGGTGGTGGTTGTGCTCATGCTCAACCTGTTCCCCTGGCTGCTCAATCGCTTTGCCGGCATTGAGCTGGCCTCCAACTACGCCATCGTCATCGCCCTGGTGTGCGGCATTCTGGTGGCCTGCCTGCTGAACCTGAACCAGGCCAGGACCCTGCTGCCCGCCATCAACGAGGGCGCCAACGGCTCCATGGGCCATCATGAACACCGCCTGCGCCGTGGGCTTCGGCTCCGTGGTCAAGGTGGTCCCCGGCTTTGCCTCCCTCACCAGCATCGCCCTGAACATGCCCGGCTCCATCCTCTTCTCCGAGGCGGTGGCCGTCAATCTGCTGGCCGGCCACCGGCTCGGCCTCCGGCGGCATGTCCATCGCCCTGTCCGCCCTGGGCCCCAAGTACGCCGAAATGGCTGCGGGCAACACCGGCGTTCTGGAGGCCCTGCACCGCATCGCCTCCATCTCCTCCGGCGGCCTGGACACCCTGCCCCACAACGGCGCGGTGCTCACCCTGCTGGCCGTGTCCAACTGTACCCACAAGGAGTCCTACATCGACATCTGTATCACGACCTGTATCATTCCGCTGGTATCCTCTCTGGGGCTGGCCCTGATCTGGGGCCTGTTCCTCTGATCCCCGTCAGCGCATACAAGAAGGAGGCCGCATCATGACCATTCAGCAATTGAAGCTGGGCGACAGCGCCAGCCACTCCAAGACCATCAGCGAGACCGACGTGTACCTCTTCGCCGGTATCACCGGCGATCTGAACCCCGCCCATGTCAACGAGTCCGTGGCCAGTGCCTCCCGGTTCGGCGGACGGATTGCCCACGGCATCCTCAGCGCCGGCCTCATTTCCGCCGTCCTGGCCATGCAACTGCCCGGCCCCGGCACCATCTACCTGGGCCAGGAGCTGAAGTTCACCAGGCCCGTCCGCTTCGGGGACACCGTCACCGCCACCTGCACAGTGAGCGAAATCCGCGCGGAGAAGAACATCGTTAAGCTGGATACGGTGTGCACCAACCAGGCGGGCGAGGTGGTTTTACAGGGCATGGCCACGGTCATGCCGCCCCAACAGTAGCGTTTTCTTCCCATACCTCCCCTTTCTCATGCAGAGCCCCCGGATGCCATTGGCGTCCGGGGCTCTGCGCGCGGGCAGGCGGAGGACGGCTAGAACGCCCCGCGCCGCCCGGTGCAGCTCCAGTGCGCCGCCATGGGCCCTGGCGATCTGCTCCACCAGCCTGAGGCCGGTGCCGTGGGCGGCCCCGCCGTCCGGGGCCAGTCCGCCCCGCCGGGGCGTCCGGCAGGCCGCCGCCCCCGTCGTCCTCCACCCTCAGGGTGCATACTTCCCCCTCGGCTGCCGCAGTCAGGGTGATGGAGCAGCCCTCCGGGTTGTGGCGCACGCAGTTGTTCACCAGGTTAAGCAGGGCCCGCCGCAGCAGGGACGCGTCCCCCTCCAACGTAAGGGCTTCGGCCTCCGGCGGCACCTCCACCGCCAGGGCGTACCGCTCCTCCAGCCCGCCGTTGAGCACGTCGGCCGCCACCTGCCGCACCAGGGCGGCGGGGTGGAGGCTCCCCCGCCGCAGGGGCTGCATGGCGTAGTCCAGGCGCATGGTCAGGTTGAGGTCATTGATCAGGTCCCGGATGGTCTGGCTCTGGCGGCGGATGATGGCGGCCTGGGCCCTCCGCCGGGGCGGGAGGACCGGGTCCGCCTCCAACTGCCCGGCGTAGCCCATGACCATGGACAGAGGGGTTCGGATGTCATGGGAGATGCCGTTGATCCAGTCGGAGCGGGCAAAGTCCCGCTCCTGCTGTTCCCGCCGGAACTGGCGGCCCAGCACCAGGGCGGTGAGGCCCAGCACCCCCAGCAGGGCCAGCAGAAACAGCCCCGCGAACCAGAAAGGGATGGTCTTCAGCACATCCATATCCAAGACGAAGGGGTGCTTCCAGGTGCTCCCCTTCGGGCCGCCCGCCACCAGCAGACCGTCCTCCCGTACCCGTACCTGTACCGGGTAGTCGCTCAGATACCAGCGGGTAAAGGCGGCCACATCGGTAAGGGAGTAGCGGTCGGGCACATCGGCGGGTTTGCCCTGCTGCCACACCACGGCGCCGCCCTCGTCCACCAGCATGGCCCACAGCTCCTTCTCCGCCAGGTACTCCCCGCCGGTAAAGGCATAGCCCCCCTCCGTCCGCACCAGGGCGGCGGAGGCTCGTCCATGGAGGCGTTCCACGAGCTGCCCGCCCCGGCAGAGGTGACAATAAAGGCCAGCAGCCCCGCCACCGCCAGAACCAGCACCAGCACCGCCGAGGCCGCCACCAGGCCGGCCGCCACCAGGGTACGGCGGAGATTGCGCCCCCTCACGGCCGCTCCTCCTGGGCCAGGCGGTAGCCCAGCCCCCGGACGGTGAGCAGGTACTGCGGGTGGGAGGGTCGGTCTCCAGTTTCTCCCGCAGGCGGCGTATATGAACCATGAGGGTGTTCTCATAGCCCACCATGGGCCCCTCCCACAGGGCCTGGCACAGGCGTCGATGGTGACGATGTTTCCCCGGTTGGCCGCCAGCTTTTGAGCAGGGCGTACTCCTTGGCGGTGAGGGCAGCCTCACCGCCGCCGGGCGGCGCACCGTGCCGGTGCCCCAGTGCACCTCCGCTGCCCCGAGGCGCAGCACCTCCCCCGCCCCAGCGCCGTACACCCGGCGGAGCACCGCCGCCAGGCGCAGCAGCAGCTCCTGAGGCAGGAAGGGCTTGGTGATGTAGTCGTCCGCCCCCAGGCCCAGCCCCCGCAGGCGAGCCTCATCCTCGTCCCGTGCGGAGAGGAACAGCACCGGCACGCCGTTCCCCACCCGCCGCAGCTCCTCCAGCAGGGAAAACCCGTCCCCATCGGGGAGCATCACGTCCAGCAGCGCCGCGTCGGGCTGCGACTCTGTCCACGCCCGGCGGGCCTGGGCGCAGTCGGCTGCCAGTGTGACAGCATAGCCCGCCCCCTCCAGCAGCTCTCCCACCATGCGCCGCAGCTCCGGCGCGTCGTCCACCAGTAAAATGTGATAGGCCATCCTTGCTTCCCAGTCCTTTCTGATCGGAGCAAATGCCCCGTAGGGACGACCCTCGTGGTCGCCCGCGGGCGGCCAGAAGGGCCGCCCTGCCGACTTGCGCAGGGCAGAAAGCACATGGCCCCGCGCCCTGTTCCCGCTGTTTTTCTATTATACAACAACTGGCTTCCCCTTTGCACGCCCCGGCCGGAAAACGTAAGGTAAGCGTAAGGATGGCTTCATCGGGATGTAAGGGAGGGGCGCTATCCTTGCGGTGTAACAAGGAGGTGTCCTCACATGAACGCTGTTGTGGAAACCCGCGGGCTGTGCAAACAGTACGGCCCGGCTCTGCGGGTCAACCATCTGGATCTCACCGTGCCGGAGGGGCGGTCTATGGATTTCTGGGCCCCAACGGGGCGGGCAAATCCACCACCCTCAAGATGCTTCTGGGGCTGGCCAGGCCCACGGCAGGAAATCGCCGTCTTTGGGCGGCCCATGGGTCCCCGCACCCGCATGGAGACTCTCAGGCAGGTGGGCAGCCTGATCGAGAGCCCCAGCTACTACGGCCACCTGACCGGCGCGGAGAACCTGCACATCGTCCAAACCCTGCGCGGGGCGCCGGAGCGGGACATCGGGGAGGTGCTGCGCATCGTCCGGCTGGACGGCCAGAAGGGCAAGCGGACGGCCCACTACTCCCTGGGCATGAAGCAGCGGCTGGGCCTGGCCGCCGCCCTGCTGGGCTTCCCCAGGCTGCTGATCCTGGACGAGCCCACCAACGGCCTGGATCCGGCGGGCATCCAGGAGATGCGGGAGCTCATCCGCTCCCTGCCCGGCCGGTTCGGCATGACGGTGGTGGTGTCCAGCCACCTGCTCAGCGAGATCGACCAGATGGCCGACCACGTGGGCATCATCCGGGAGGAGGCTGGTGTTTCAGGACACCCTGTCCGCGCTCCACGCCCGCAGTTGCCCCCGCCTGGCCCTGCGCACCACCGACAACGCCGGGGCAGCCCGCCTGCTGGGAGAGAACCGTGTCCCCTGCACCCTGGAGGACGGCTGGCTCACCCTTCCCCTGCTCTCCGATGCCGATGCAGCCAGTCTCTCCCGCTTTCTGGCCTCCCACCGGGTGGATCTTCTGCGCATGGAGGAGCGGCAGAAGAGCCTGGAAGACCTCTTTCTGGAGCTCACCGGAAGGGAGGAGAGCCTGTGAAGCTGCTGGCCCTGGAGTTCTGCAAGTGCCGCCGGCGCAAGCTCACCCTGGTCTGCGCCGGCCTGCTGGCCGCCCAGCTCCTGTGGTTTGGGGCCTACCTGACCCGGCAGGATGCGGAGGCGCTGGCTCAGGGGTGGATGCTTCTGCTCTACAACCTGGCAATGGTGGACGCCATTATGCTCCCTATCGGCGTGGCGGTGATTGCCAGCCGGAGCTGTGAGCTGGAGCACAGGGGGCATACCCTCAAGCTGCTGGAGACTGCCGTCACCCCCGGTCGTCTCTACGCCGCCAAGCTGGCCTGGGGCGCCCTGGTGCTGGCCGGCCTGCTCCTGGCGCGCGGCGCCCTCTTTCTGGCCCTGGGCCTTGCCATGGGCTTCCCCGGCGGGACGCCCTGGGGGCGGTTCGCGGTTTTTACCGCCCTGTCCTGGGCGGTGTCCATGACCCTCTACGCCCTCCAGCAGGGGCTGTCCCTCCGCTTCGCCAACCAGGCCGTGGCTCTGGTATGCGGCATCTTCTGCAGCTTCGTGGGACTCATGGCCCTGCTCTTCCCCGTGTGGGTACAGCGGTGCGTCCCCTGGGGGTATTACGGCCTGCTCTCTCTGGTGCGGATGGAATGGGATGAGGCCACCCGCTGGACCGCTTTCTTTTGGCGGCGGCCGGAGCCCCTGGATCTGGCCCTCCTGTGCCTGTGGGCGGCCCTCTTTCTCACTGTGGGACGGACTCTGTTCGTCCGAAAGGAGGTGTGAGGCATGGTACTGCGCTGTCTCCGGGCGGAGCTGATGAAGTGCCGCCGCGCCCCGGTGTGGCTGGCCTTCCTGGTGCTCCCCCTCTTTCCCGCGGTGCTGGGCACCTTCAACTACCTGGGCAACCTGGAGGTGCTGGACGCCGGCTGGTACAGCCTGTGGACCCAGCACACCCTGTTTGCCTCCATGTTCTTCCTCCCCGCCCAGTTCGGCGTGTTCTGCGCCTGGCAGTGGCGGCTGGAGCACGCCGACCACAACTGGAACGCCGCCCTCACCGCCCCGGTGCCAGTGCGTGCGCTCTACCTGGGCAAGCTGCTGCTGGACCTGGGGTGTCCGCCCTGGCCATGGCCCTCATCGGCCTGCTCTTTCTCCTCAGCGGCAGGCTGGCAGGTATCTCCGCCCCTCTGCCCCCGGAGCTGCCCGGCTGGCTGGCCTTCGGCGCCCTGGGCTGTACGGCGGTGTGCGCCGTACAGCTCTACCTCCGTCTGGCCATCCGCGCCTTCGCCCCGCCGGTAGCCATCGCCCTGGTGGGTGGAATCTTCGGCCTGCTCCTTACCAGCCAGGGCTTCGGCGCCGCCTTTCCCTACTCCCTGCTCTGCCTGGGTATGCGGGCCAACAACCCCCAGATGGCCCTGCCCCTCCCCTCCTTTCTGGCGGGCTGCGGGTTCTACCTTCTGCTCTTCTCTCTGCTGGCCGTACGGCGGCTCTCCCGCCGGGATGCCGTCACCGGGTAAAACATACCCCCGCGTGCCATAGCACGCGGGGGTATGTTTTACCTATCGAAAAGGTCCTTTCGACGGCAGGAGGGTTTATAGACATCCTCCTGTGTCATCCGATTCAGTCCTCCCTGGAACAGATGACCGCAGTCGCCTTCATGGAGGGATGAAGACGATGGCGGCGGTGATGTAGGCCACCACAAAGATGGCGGGCACCTTGGTGATCCAGAAGCCGAAGAAGCCCGCGCCCATGGCGAAGCCGATCTCGCAGAACATCAGCAGGAAGCTCATGAGCAGCACAATCACGAACACGATGGCCAGCAGGCGCAGAAGTAGGCGGCGGGGCCTTCCATCTTCTTGCCAGGGCGCGGACGAACTTGTTGCCCATGGCGGGCAGATCGATGATGGTCTCCAGGGTCATGTTGAGGCAGAAGCCCTGAATCATACCGATGATAAAGCTCTCCGGGGTGAGCGCTCCCTCGCCGGCCTTGACGAAGATGGTCACCACCAAAGTGATGAAGAAGGCCAGGAAAATGTTAAATACCAGAGGGAATTTGCTCTTCTTGCACATGACGGCTCCTCCTTACCAGTTGTCCTTGTTCTCGGCGTAGACCTGAGGCAAGATGGCGGCCAGGTGGCCGAACTCCTTCAGGTTGTGGGCGAACAGGCCCATGGGTACCTCCTCCGGGACGGACACGCCGTCGGGCACCAGCTTGACCAGCCTGCCGTCCACCAGGCCGTAACCGATCCAGAAGCGGGAGCGCAGCTCGATGCCGCCGGGGATCTCGCGGACGAAGTGGGTCATGATGGCCGCCACACCCTGGCCGGGGACGGGGCCGTGGCCGTTGGCGCAGATGAGGGCGGCGCAGGCGTCGGTGCCCACTTTCTCCTCCTCATAGCCCAGCTCGTGGGGATAGCGGAACTCCAAAACCAGCTCGTCGGGGCCGGGGCCGATATCCTCCAGCACATGGTGGACGGTGCCCCAGGTGCGCTCCCGCATGGGCAGGCTCTGGTCCAGGGTCTTCTCCGCATCTGCTGGCGGGCATAGTAGTGATCCTCCGGGTCCCAGATGCGGTAGCGGAGATCCTCCAGGCTGTGCCAGGCGAACCACCACTCGAACATCTCAGGAGTCACGCCGGGCATCTCGGTGTGGTTGGCCAGGAAGCCGGTGCCGTTGGGCATGACGCAGTAACCGATCTCACAGGGCAGATAGCCGGGCTTGAACAGGTCGTTGCGGTCCTCGATCTTCAGCGCCAGGCTGGGATCGATGGGGCCAGCCGCCAGCACGGCCAGCTTCTCCTCCGGAATGGGGGTGATAGGCAGGTCGTAAAACTTAGCGTAGGGCAGGGCGCGCTCAGCAGCGGTCAGTTCGGGTCTCTTGCTCATGATAAACACTCCTTCTGTGTTTTGTATCCACGTCTATTTTCATAAGCAATCCCCATGCCAAATGCGCCGCACGGCCCGGAACCCCGCCCCACAGAGGACTTCTGCCCTCCTTCTCCCCATTCCGCCCGGCTGTCTTGTCTTTTCCCGCACATATTGTATAATAGTGTTCAGATTATGAACAGGTGGTGAGGACATGCAGACTCTGCACATCAGCCGCCAGGAGCTGCACACCCGGGCGGCGTCCTGGACCGGATGCTGGACAGCCTGTTCGACACCGCCATTCTGGTGGACACCGACTGCCGCATCCTCTACATCAGCGCCAGCTCCTTCCCCGACCCGTCTCAGCGGGCAGCGGTGGTGGGGCAGCATATCTCAGTGCTGGACCAGCTCTCCCCCTTCGAGGAGGTGCTGCGCACCGGCCAACCCGGCCCGATCTCTTTCTGGAGCTCCATGGCCGGCCCTGTATCTCCAGCCTGTTTCCCGTCCTGGACGGGGAGCGGGTCATCGGCGTGGTGGGCACCATCACGGTGCGCAACCTGGGCCGGTTGAAAAAGGTGCTCTCCCAGCTCAGCGACCAGGCCGCCGGCTTCCGGGGCCTCTACCAGGATCTGGCCCGGGTGGACAGCGGCTACCGCCTGGAGGATTTTGTAGGGGAGAGCCCCCGGGTGGCCGACCTGCTGGACAAGGCCCGGAAGCCGCTCACAGCGGTGAGCGTACTCATTCTGGGGGAGACCGGCACCGGCAAGGAGATCATCGCCAGCGGCATCCATGCCGAGCGCCACGGGGGGCCACCGCCCCCTCCCCTATGTGACCATCAACTGTACCGCCATCCCAGAGCAGCTCCTGGAATCCGAACTCTTCGGCCACGAGAAGGGGGCTTTCACCGGCGCCACCGAGGCCCGGATGGGCAAGTTTCAACTGGCGGGGGATGGGGATATCCTGCTGGACGAGATCGGGGACATGGATCTGCAGATGCAGTCCAAGCTGCTGCGGGTGCTGGAGTCCCGGGAGTTTGAGCGGGTGGGCGGTCGTGAGATCATCCCCCTGCGTGCGGGGATCATCGCCTCGACCAACCAAAACCTGCTGGCCATGAGCGAGCGGCGGGCTTTCCGGGCGGATCTCTACTACCGCCTGTCCACCATCGAACTCTACCTGCCGCCCCTGCGGGCCCGGCCGGAGGACATTCCCCTGCTCATCGACCGCCTCTGCGCCCAAAAGGGCGGGCGGCTCCGCCTCACCCACCAGGCCATGGAGTACCTTCAGCGGTACACCTGGCCGGGTAACGTCCGCCAGCTCAAGAATCTGGTGGGCCGCTGGCTGGTGTTCTACGACGGGGTGCAGATCACCGGACGGCACGTGGTGGACGAGCTGACCATCGGCCAGCGCAGCTACAACGAGGCCTTCGGCGTCACCGACCCCCTGGCGGGGACGGAGTCGCCGTCCGGCCCCGCCTCCGCGCCGCCCCCCACCCTGGCCGACCAGGCGCGCGCCGCCCTGGAGCAGGCCCTGGCCTATGCCGGGGCAACCGGGCGCTGGCCGCCCGGGTGCTGGGCATCTCCCGCACCGCCCTCTATCAGAAGCTGGAGCGTTTCCGCCTGTCCTGAATTAAAACGCGGGCCGCGTATCCCTTGGATACGCGGCCCGCGTTTTGCATGCTATCTGGTCTGCTCCCCTTCGGGGATCATGCCGAAGTTTTGGAAGGGCAGCAGAACGCACACCGCCCGCCCCAGCACATACCGCTCGTCCACGGTGCCCAGGGTCACGTCCCGGCTGTCACTGGAGTGGTTGCGGTTGTCGCCCATGACGAAGATGGAGCCCTCCGGCACCTCAATATGGGTCTGGTTCTCATAGGTGGGACACAGCATGGCCTCATGGATGTAGGGCTCGTCCAGCACCTGTCCGTCCACTGCGACGGTGCCCGCGTCGTAGTCGATGTCCACCGTCTGTCCGCCCACGGCGATGACCCGCTTGACGATGGGCCCGTCCACATCGCGGAAGGCTTTGGTGAGCACCACCACATCCCCCTGCTTGGGCTCATAGCCGACGCTCTGGAGCAGCAGCATGTCCCCGTGGTGCAGCGTGGGATACATGGAGCTGCCGTCCACGCCGATGATGCGCCCCACGAAGGTGAAGAGAAGGATCAGCGCCACCAGAGCCAGCACCAGGGCCTGGAGCCAGAAGTAGAGATCCAGCTTGAGGGAGTCGCCGCTGGAGAGCTCCTCCTGCTCCTCCCCGTCTTGTGTTTGCTTCTTTGCCAAAGGTATCAGCTCCATCCGAATGGGAAAAAAGATCGTTCTATTATACCCCGCCCTGCTCACGATTGCAAGCGCAGAACGGCGGCCCCCTCCCGGCCCTCCGCCAGCCGCGCCTCCCGGCTGTGGCAGGTGAACAGGAGGATCTGCCGCTCCTCTCCCAGCCGGGCCAGGGCCTCCAGGGCCAGGGCGCAGCGGCCGTCATCGAAGTTGGCCAGGGCGTCGTCCAGCACCAGAGGACAGGGCTCCTCCGCAGGGAGCACCAGCTCACACACCGCCAGACGCACCGCCAGGTAGAGCTGGTCGGCGGTGCCCTGGGAGAGGGTCAGCGCCCGCCGGGGCTGGAGGCCGTCGTGCTCCTCCGCCAGGGCCTCAAACTGCTGGGTAAGGGCCACCTTGTCGTATTTCCCGCCGGTGAGCTCCGCCAGCAGCTCCCCGCCCGGCGGTTGAGGGCCGGGGAGAACCGGGCCTGGAGCCCGCTGTGGGCCTGCTCCAGGGCGGCCAGGGCCGCTCCCAGGGCGTCGTACTCCGCCCGGCGGCGGTCCAGCTCCTCCTGGATGGCCTCCCGCCGGGTCTGAAGGGCCTCCCGGTCGCCCAGGGTATTCAGCTCCCCTGGGCCATGGCCAGGCCGCTGCGCAGCCGGGAGAGCTCTCCCTCCGCCGCGCTCAGGCGGGCCGCGGTCTCGGCAGGGTCAAAGCGGGCTCCACGTCCGTCCCGCCGGAGACCTCCTCGGGCCGGGGCAGGCTGTCGGCCAGGGTTCTGGCCCCCTCCAGCTTTACCCGGGCGGTGGACAGGCGCTCGTCCAGGTTCAGCGCCCGGGAGAGGGCGGCGGATACGCCGAAGGTGTCCGTCACCGTGGGGGCGAAGGGGTGCACCAGCTCCAGCAGCCTCCGGCGGGTCTCCTCGTCCCGGGCGATGTGCCCGGCCAGGGCCTGCTCCACCGCCTCCCGCTTTTTGGCCGCCTCCGCCGCCACCACACACGCCTCCCGGTAGGCGCTGGCCCGGCCCAGAATATCCTCGGGCCGCTCCGCCCCGTAGCGTGCCAGCAGCTCTGCCGCTCCGGCGGCAAATCGTCTTTTCCACAGCCCGGCGGCGATCAGCAGGGCTGCCCCCCCGATAGCCAGAGCAGCGGACACCCCGGCCGTCGTCAAAACGGCCGGAAGGCTCCCCCCCAGGGGCAAGGGCAGCGTCCCGCAGAGGGTGGCTATGAGCCCCACCGCGCCCACTGCCAGCAGCAGGATGCCGCCCGCGTACAGCCCCGCTGTTTTGGGCCGGCTGCCCGCCCTCCGCGTCGGCGCCGGCCCGCTCCCAGGCCTCGTCGGGGGTCAGGCCGGGGAACAGGGGATCCTCTGCGGAGGCCCGGGCCTCCGCCTCCGCCGCCCGGGCCTCCTCCAGCTGGCTCTCCGCCAGCTTGCGGTTGGCGTGGAGGGTATTGAGGGCGTTGAGCTCCTCCTGGGCCCTTTCAGGGTATCCCGGTCGGGAGGCGCGCCGTGGCGGGTACGCTCGGCCTCCAGGCCGTCCACCTGGGCCTGGGCCTCGGCAAGGGCGGCCTGGGCCGCCTCCCACCGGGCCCTGCGCTGGGCCATGGCCCGGCTGGAGGTGGGCGTCCCGCTCGGACTCCAGAAGTCTGTGCTCGGCCTGGAGCCGCTCCAGCTCCCGCCTGGCCTCCTGGGCCAGACGGAAGGCCTTGGACTGGCGGGCCAGGGTCTCTCCACGTCGGCCAGCTCCTCCTCCAGCCGGGGATCAGGCCGGTCTTGTTGTGCTTCCGGCGGTTGAGCCAGTCCCGCAGGCGGCGCTCTACCTGGGAGTAGGACACATCCTCCTCCCCGCTGGAGGCCAGGGCGGCGATGCGGGCCTCCAGGGCGGGGGCGCCGTCGATGGCCGCGCCCCCCTGGCCCACGAAGGCGGAGCGCTCGAATACCTCCCGGGCACGCCGGTGAGGGTCTCCCCCGCGTTGTCCCCGGTGAGGCCGGGCACCAGCTCCGCCGTGCCGGTATACACCGCCTCAAAGCGGCCAAGGGGTGCTCCCTTGGGCCCCGGCGGAGGGTGACGGACCGCCCCTGCCAGAGCAGCTCCACGCTCCCCTCCATGGCCGCGCCGCTCCAGGGCTGGTAGCGGTTCTTCTCCGCAAGGTAGCCCTGACGGTCCCGCTCCTTGGTGTTGATCCCGTAGAGCATGGCCCGCAGGAAGGCCGACCAGGTGGACTTGCCCCTCGTTGGGGCCTCAATGACATTCAGCCCCCCAGCGCCAGCTCCGCGCTCTGGAGCTTGCCGAAGGTGGCGCGCATCTTCAAAATCTTCATAGGCAGGGATCCTCCCCATTCTCCAGGGCCGCCAGCCCGAAGCGGGCGGCCAGCTCCAGCCCGTCCCCCTCCAGCGCCCCGCTCCGCAGGGTGCGCAGGAAGAGGCCGGTGAGGCTGTCCTCCCCCGACCGGGCCCACAGCGCCCGCCGCTCCCGGGTCTGATCCCGGAGGGTCACGCTGTAAAAGCGGGGCTCGGCCAGGGCGGCGAGGGCGGCCAGCTCCGGCGGCTCCTCCCCGCTCTCCGGTGAGCACGATGCGATAGCAGTCCTCCCCGGCGTCCGCGGGCAGGGCCGCCGCCAGGGCGGCGGCCGGGCTCTCCGCCCCGGTCACGTCCACGGTGAGGATCTCATAGCGCCGCCGGGCCAGGGGGACGAACTCGGCGGACACGGCCCCGCCGTCGTCCACCGTCACCACCAGCACGCCCTTGTCGCCCAGCTCGTCAAAGCCCCGGCCCTCGGGACAGCCGGGGTAGGCCCAGTACGTGTCCCCGCCTTTGCAGCCCGGAGCAGGCGTGGATGTGTCCCAGGGCCAGGTAGGTCAGGCCGCTGGCGGCGATGTCCTCCAGGGCGATGGGGCCGTAGCGTCCCTTCCCCTCCACGTCCCCATGGAGGGCCATCAGATGGATGCGCCCGTCCCGGGGGGCGGCAAAGCCCATCAGGGGAGAGCGGTCGGCCTGGGGGGTGGTAAAGGCCGCGCCGTGCACCACGCAGTTGAGGCCGGGCAGCTCCACCCCCTCCACCGCCACGGTGGAAAAGATATGTACGTTGTCCGGCCACGCCGTGCCGGCGTACACCGAACGGGGGCCGTAGCAGTCATGGTTGCCCGGGGCGATGAACACCGGGGCGGGGATGCCCCCAGGGTCCGGGCCAGGGCCTGTACGGTCTCCTGGTAGGTCTGGCCGCCGTCCAGCAGGTCGCCGGAGAGCAGCACCACGTCCGCCCGCCGCTCCTCCGCCAGCCCGTCCAGCCGGTCCAGCAGCTCCCGCTGCTCGGCCCGGCGGGCCCTGGCCTTGTCCGGGGGCAGGGCGGCAAACGGGCGTCCAGGTGGAAATCCGCCCCGTGGATGATTGTCAGCATAGATGTCTCGGTTCCTTTCTCGCAGGGGATATTACGCGCGGATGTCCACCCGCTCGACGCTCACGCACCGCCGCTGGTCGGTGTCGATGGAGAAGAGTACGCTCTCCAGCTTGCAGGGGCCGGGGCGGGCTCAAAGCGGCGGGCAGCCCGCCCAGAAAGCGGTTGACGGCCTGCTCCGGCCGGATGCCCAGCACGCTCTCGGCCGGGCCGGTCATGCCCAGGTCGGTGACAAAGCCCAGCCCTTGGGGAGAATTTGCCCGTCGGCGGTGGGGACATGGGTGTGGGTGCCCCACACGGCCTGAGCCCGGCCGTCCAGGTAGTACCCCATGGCCCCCTTCTCGCTGGTGGCCTCGGCGTGGAAGTCCACCAGCACCACATCGGTCCCCTCCATCCGCCTGAGCACCCGGTCGGCGGTAGTGAAGGGGTTGTCGAAGTTGCTGTCCATCTCGCACCGGCCAATCAGGTTCATGACGCCGATGCGCACGCCGCCGGGGCCGTCGTACACGCCCCAGCCCCGGCCGGGCACCCGGCTGGTGTAGTTGGCGGGGCGGAGGGTATACCGGTCATCCTCCAGAAAGTCGGCGATCTGGATGCGGTTCCAGGTGTGGTTGCCCAGGGTGACCACATCCGCACCGGCGTCAAAGATCTCCCGGGCCTGCCGGGGCAGAATCCCCACGCCGGACGCGTTCTCCCCGTTGACCACCGTGAAATGCACGCCCTTGAGCTTCTTCAGCCCCCGGAGATGGCGGGACAGGTACTCCACGCCGCTGTCCCCACGTCGCCTACGGCCAGCACGTTCAGAATCATAACTTGCCTCCCTCTCATAATCAGCAGCCTCTATTATATGTGATTTTTTGCAAAAGGGCAATCGTAGTTTCTTGTAACCGGATTGAAACCGCCCCCGTAACCCTTTTTGCCGTCCCCTATGGTATGATAGGGGACACCAAGGAGGACTTTTTTCATGAAACTGCGACTTTTTTCGGGCCTGGCCGCCCTGGCCCTGGCCGCGCTGCTGGCCGCCTGCACCCCGGCCGCCCCGCTGAGCCCGCCCTTCTCCCGGTGCGGCCAGCCCCGCCCCCACCGCCGAGCTGCCCACCCCGGTCACGGAGGAGGAACTGCCCGCCCTCTATGAGGCCGAGGGCTATACGGTGGTGGAGGTGCGCGGCTATCTGGACGACTTTGTGGTGGAATACACCTACGGCGGCAGTGAACCCCGCCTTCTGGACTGGGTGTTCGGGGAAACCGGCCGCCGGGTGTACCTGACGGGTCTGGACGCCGATGCTTCCTATCAGATCACCGGCCCCGGCGAGGTGCGCTTTACCACCGGCGGTGTCAGCTCCTCCACCCCTGGAAAGGGCTGCCCGAGTCGGGTACCGTGCGGGTGCTGGTGGACGCCACGGCCGGGTGCCGGAGGACGCCGTTCAGACCACCCTGGAAACTGTGGAAACCTGGCTGGACCCGGTGGAGCCCTTCTACATGGGCTGGTGGGAGAACGGCCGCCCCGATACTGAAAGCACCCGGTTTGAGCAGGTGTACGACGCCCGCATCGACGCCGACGGCCTCTCCTTCTCCTTCATCCCCAACGGAGACAGTAAGGAGCTGTTTGAGGGGTTCTTCCCGGCGGCCACCACCATCCCCAGCTTCGAGACCAGCTTTGATCCAGATGGCCGGGTGTTCACCCTCCGCCTCCACAACACCTGCCTGGAGAGCGGCGGCGCGGAAACTGATGAGATAGACGAATGGATCGGTGAGGGGACATATCCAAAGAACCTCTATCCCTATTCCTTCCCGGCGGGCTCCCTGGGCCGGGACAGCCACTTCCTGCGGGATGTCACCATCGCCGAGGACGGGGAGGACGTGGTGGTGACCGCCGTCCTGACGGAGCGCGCCTACCGCTTCACAGTGGAGACCTCCAACCTGGGCTTCGACAACATCCCCTCCTTCCGCATCGTATTCCGGGAGAAGAATCCTGACTTAGATGGGCGGGATTGATATGAAACGGTATTTGACGCTCGTTCTGCTGCTGGCCCTCTGTCTGACCGCCTGCACACCGAAGGCCCCGGCTCCGACGGAGACCGCCCCGCCGCCGGAGGCCGGTTCTGTCCGGTCGGAGACGCCCGCCCGGTGTGGGGCGAGCAGGTCTTTCAGCGGGACTATGCCGGCGAGGAATCCAACGCGGACGCGCCGGAGTGGTGGTCTCCTGCGCTTTGTCATGCCCTGCATCGAAAACGCCGGGGAGAACCCCGTCTGGCAGAGTCTAAACGAAGACTTCTCCATACTGGGGAGGGGTGGCTGGAAAAGGGCCGGGAATACTGGAGCACTCCAGGCCTGGAGCCCGGCGGGGACTATTCCGTGGAGAGCGTCTACACCATCCAGCGGTGCGACCGCTTCCTGAGCGTCCGCTACCAGCGCACCGAGGCGCTGGCGGGTGAGCCCGCGGGCACTGTCTCCGGCAGCCTCTTTGACCTGTCCACCGGCAAAGCCCTTACCCTGGACTCCTTACTGCGGGTTCCGGCCGAGAGGGGATGGACGCTCTTCTGGATGCTCTGGACGGTCTGGAGGACGGCCCGTACGGCCGGGCATATTTTGAGAGCTACTGGGATGTCAACGCCTTCTACCTTACGGAAGACCACCTTGTGCTCCTCTTCCCGGTCTATGCGGACGGCGCTGCCACCGCCACCCCGCCACCCTGGAGCGCCTCTTGGATCGCCTCCGGGGGCTGCTCAGCAGCCGCCTTCCCTGGAGACCCTGTCCGGCCCGGGGCTGCTCCCCAGCCATCCGCTCTGATCCGGCGGACAGCCGCATTCCACCCGGAGGCCAGATGAGATCGGCCGGGTCAACGGGACGGCGCGTCCTGGCACATCCGCTCCCACCGAATTGTAAACAATCCTTGAACCCTCTTGCAATTTTTCATGCGAAGGATTATGATAGCGTTAGCACTCAGAAAGTTCGAGTGCTAACGCTCTTTGTTTACAAAACCGTTTGAGATACAGGAGGCATTGTCATGGCAAAGAAACAGTTCAAGGCCGAGTCCAAGCGGCTGCTGGATCTGATGATCAACTCCATCTACACCCACAAGGAGATCTTCCTGCGGGAGCTGATCTCCAACGCCAGCGACGCGGTGGACAAGCTGGCCTACAAGGCCCTCACCGACGACCAGGTGGGGCTGAACCGCTCCGACTTCAAGATCACCCTCACCCCGACCAGATTGCCCGCACCCTGACCATCTCCGACAACGGCATCGGCATGACGAAGGAGGAGCTGGAGCAGAACCTGGGCACCATCGCCCGCAGCGGCTCCCTCCAGTTCAAGCAGGAGCTGGCCAAGCAGGAGAACGGCGGGGAGCACGCCACCGACATCATCGGCCAGTTCGGCGTGGGCTTCTACTCCGCCTTCATGGTGGCCGACCACGTCACCGTCACCTCCAGGGCCTACGGCTCCGACGAGGCGTGGCAGTGGGCCTCCGACGGCGCGGACGGGTACACACCCCCTGCGGGAAGGGAGCGCTGGCACCGACATCGTGCACCACATCAAGCAGAACACCGAGGACGACCACTACGACGAGTACCTGGAGCAGTACCGCCTGGCCGAGCTGGTCAAAAAATACTCCGACTACATCCACTACCCCATCGTCATGCTCATGCACAAGTCCCGCCAGAAGCCCCGCCCCGAGAATGCCGGCGACGACTACAAGCCCGAGTGGGAGGACTTCGACGAGTGGGAGACCCTCAACTCCATGGTACCCCTGTGGCAGCGGCCCAAGAGCGAGGTCACGGCGGAGGAGTACAACCAGTTCTATAAGGAGAAGTACGGCGACTGGGAGGATCCCCTGAGCGTGGTGCACGTGTCCGCCGAGGGCGCGGTGGAGTACAAGGCCATGCTCTATATCCCGGCCCACGCCCCCTATGACTTCCACTCCCGGGAGTACCAGAAGGGCCTCCAGCTCTACTCCTCCGGCGTGCTCATCATGGACAAGTGCGCCGATCTGCTGCCCGAGCACTTCCGCTTTGTCAAGGGCGTGGTGGACTCCCAGGACTTCTCCCTCAACATCTCCCGTGAGATGCTCCAGCACACCCGCCAGCTCAAGGTGATCGCGGGCAACCTGGAGAAGAAGATCAAGGCCGAGCTGCTCCGCCTCCAGAAGGATGACCGGGAGAAGTACGAGACCTTCTGGAAGGCTTTCGGCACCCAGATCAAGGTGGGCGTGGTGAGCGACTACGGCGCCCACAAGGAGCTTTTGAAGGATCTGCTGCTCTTCTTCTCCTCCAAGGAGGGCAAGCTCACCTCCCTGGCCGAGTACAAGGCCCGCATGCCCGAGGAGCAGAAGTACATCTACTACGCCTGCGGCGAGGACGCCGGGCAGCTTGCCAAGCTGCCCCAGGCCGAACGCATCCGGGACAAGGGCTATGAGATCCTCTACCTCACCGACGAGCCCGACCAGTTCGTCATCGACGCCCTGGGCGCGGTGGACGAGGTGGCCTTCAAGTCGGTGGACGACGCCGACGCCCTCCCCGAGACCGACGAGGAGAAGGCCGCCCTGGAGCAGAAGGCCGAGGAGAGCAAGCCCGTGCTGGACTTCCTCAAGGAGACCCTGGGCGACGCCATCAAGGAGGCCCGGGTGTCCAAAATCCTGAAGAGCGGCGCGGTGTGCCTCACCGCCGACGGCCCCATCACCCTGGAGATGGAGAAGTATTTCCAGCGGGTGGACCCGAGAACGCCAAAGCATGAAGGCCCAGCGGGTGCTGGAGCTCAACCCCGACTCGGCGGCCTTCGCCGCCCTAAGCCGGGCGGTGGAGAGCGACCGGGACAAGGCCGCCCGGTACGCGAAGCTCCTCTACGCCCAGGCTCAGCTCATCGCCGGCCTGCCTCTGGAGGACCCCGCCGGCTACACTGAGCTGGTGTGCTCGCTGATGAACTGACGACAGGAGGACACGCCGTGGTTGTGCAGAAGAAGGTCCCTTCGGTGGAGGCGCTGGAGCGTCTTCACCGCCTGGCCTACTCCGTTCCTGACGAGGTTCAGGTCCGCTCCCTGGACGGCGCCATCGCTATCGACGCCAAATCGTCCATGGGCCTGTTCGCTCTGGACTTTTCCCAGCCGGTAGAAATCCTCACCGACTCCCCGGCGGTGCTGGCCGAGCTGGAGTGCTGGTGAGTCCGCCGCGCCAGGCTTTGCTTTGCCCGGGACCGGATAGCGGCGGCGTTCCGCCGGATACACTGCAAGACCGCCTCCGCCTATGAGCGGAGGCGGTCTTGTTTGCCTGCGCGGTTCTCCTCTAGAAATAAGTTCCGGGGCCCGGCACATGTGCCGGGGATCTTCTCTCATTGGGCGTCAGGATGCCGTCTCAGACCTCCATGGCCGCGTCATAGCCCTCGCGGACCGCCTCCAGGATCTGGCGGGGCCGCTTGCAGTCGCCCACCATGCGGAACTCGCTGGAGACCGGCTCCAGGGCCAGGGCCTCCGCCCGGAGGGGCACCATGCCGGCGGCCAGGATGACGGTGTCGGCGTCAAGCGTGAGCTCCTTGCCGTCCGCGTCTCTGCACACAATGCCGTGGTCATGGATCCCGGTACAGGTGGTCCTGCACAGGATTGTGACCTGCTCGGCGTGATCCTTGAGCTCCATCATCAGGGCGGGCTTGTGGATGGAGTTGGCGTCGCGGGCCACGTCAATGCCCATCTCCACCAGGGTCACCTGCTTGCCCTGCATGGCCAGCTCCAGAGCGGCCTCGGTGCCAGCCAGGCCGCCGCCGACGATGACCACCTTCTGCCCGACCTGTACCTTGCCGTCATACATGTCCATGATGGGATGGGCCTTCTCCACACCGGGGATGGGGAATCAGGGCCTTGGAGCCCACGGCGGCAATGCAGAAGTCGGGGGCGATGACCTTTACCAGCTCGGGGGTGACCTCGGTGTTCAGCCGGATATCCACGCCCATGCGGACGGCCTTGGCAATCATATAATCCACATACTGCTGGGTCTCCCGCTTGAAGGGCACCTTCCGGGCGTAGCGGAGCAGGCCGCCCAGCGTGCCGGTTTTCTCGCAGAGGATGACCTCATGCCCCGATCCTTGGCGACAATGGCCGCCTCCAGTCCGGCGGGCCTCCGCCGGCGATGAGCACCCGCTTGGCGTGGTGGGCAGGAAGGGGAACACCTCGTCCTCCGGCCGGTCCAGGGTGGGGTTGATGGCGCACTTGGTGATGCGGGTCTGGTAGTTGGCGATGCAGGCGTTGCAGCGCAGGCAGGCGGATCTCCTCCTCCTGATTCCTCTTGAGCTTGTTGACAAACTGGGGGTCGGCGTTGACCGCGCGGCAGACGGCGATCATGTCCACCTTCCCGGCGGCCAGGATATCCTCGATCTTCTTGGGATCCCGGTGCGCCCACGCTCACCACATGGGAGTGCTTCACGTGCTTCTTGATCTTCTCGGCCAGGTAGAGATTGTGGCCCTCCTCCTTGAACATGCCGGGCACCATCAGGCACTCGGTCTCGGGGAAGTAGAAGTTGCAGGCGGAGACATGCAGCAGATCGGCCTTGCCGTCCATCAGCTTGGCAAACTCCACGCCCTCCTTCAGGGTGTAGCCGCCCTCCACGTACTCGGTGCCGCTGAAGCGCACCTCGATGAGGAAGTTCTCGCCGCAGTACTGGCGGATGCGGTCGATGATCATGAGCAGCAGGCGGGCCCGGTTCTCCAGGCTGCCGCCGAAGCGGTCGGTGCGGTGGTTGGTCAGCGGGGAGAGGAACTGGTGGATGAGCCAGCCGTGGCCGGCGTGGATCATGGCCATCTCGAAGCCGCAGGTCTTGGCCTGCTCGGCGGCGCGGCCAAAGGCGTCCACCACGGTCTCGATCATCTCCTCGGTCATGAAGAGCACCTCGCCCTTGCGGTAGACCGGCTCATCGGAGGCGGACTGGTCGGACAGGGGGGCGATGGTCTTGGTCTCGTCAAAGTTGATGTAGTCAGGGCCCCAGGCCTGGACGCCCGCGCTGGCCCGCAGCATGCCGGCGTGGTTGAGCTCAATGCTGGCAACGGCCGTAGCGGTGGATCTCGTCGGCGATGCGGGTCAGGAAGGGCAGGTTGTCCTCGTGCCCCGCCAGGATCTTTGGGGAGGCCAGCTTGCCGGAGTCCTCGCCGGTGGGATCGACAATACAGTCGCCCAGGGTGACTACGGCGGCGCCGCCCATGGCCCGCATGCGGAAGAACTGCATATCCCGCTCGGAGGGGTGGCGCTCCGGGGTGGTATCCAGGTCGAACACGGAGATGGGCGCGATCTCAATGCGGTTTTTCAGGGTGATTCCCCGGATGGTCAGAGGGGTAAATATGTGCTGATATGTTCTGTCCATACAATAAGAACTCCTTCTGAATAAAATAGTCGATCCCTGCATTACAGCTTTTCATAGCTCTTGACGGGCTTGACGGCGCCGCTTCTGTAGCGGAGCTGGGCGAAGAGAATCCCCACAATGGTGATGATGACCAGAATGACCGCCTGGGGCATGCTCATCTGGAAGAAGAGCACCAGCACCATGACCACGCAGGACACGCCGCCCAGAATGGACTTCAGGTAGAGCTTGCTCTTGCTGCAGCGGAAGGCGGAGACCTCCCACAGCTCCGGCATGCGCTGGGGATAAATACGGTGCCGAAGCAGATGAAGGCGAACAGAATGTTGCTGAGCACAACGGCGGTGTCGGCGATCATGCTGATCTGCAGGCCGGTCAGGATGGGAATGAGGCCCACGATGTAGAAGCCCACCAGGATAATGACGGGGGTCTTGAACTTGGGGTGAATGTAGCCGATCTTATGGGGCAGCCAGCCGTCGTTGCAGGCCTGTAGGATGGGCTTGGTGATCCATGCGAAGGTGGCGTTCAGAGTCGTAGTCAGGGCCAACAGGGCGCCGCCGATGACGAAGAACAGGAACACGGGAGTGGGCATGATCGCCCTGGCCACCAGGTCCAGAGGCTGGTTGGCCGTCTCGGAGACGGGGAGCACGCCGCCGGCCACCATGGCAATCAGGGCATAGAAGATTGCGATGGCAATGGTAGCCACCAGGATGACCTGGGGCAGATCCTTGGTGGGGTTCTTGGCCTCTGCACTCAGGTTGACCATGTCAATGCCGCCGGCGGTGGCCCAGGTCAGCAGCACAGCGCAGGTGATGATGCCCATGGGGCCGGCGGGGGCAAAGTCCACTGTAAACAGGGTGCTGTAGTCCACCTTGGGCAGTCCGAACACGATGAAGCAGGTCATGGCCAGGGCCAGCACGATATCCATGACGATCTCCAGCTTGGCCGCGCCCTCAATGCCCAGCAGGTTGGTAATGAAGAATACAGTCAGGCAGGCCACCGCCACGGGGACAATGGGCACCTGCGGCAGCACGCCCTGGAGATACTGGGCGAAGCTGATGGCGTACATGGCCAGGGAGACGTTGGAGGCAAAGAAGATGACGATGTAGAAGCCGGCGAACTTGGGACCCCACAGGGTGCCCATCATGGAGTAATAGCCGCCGCGGAAGCGGGCGGTACCCGCCATCACGATGAAGGGCAGGGCCTGGAGCAGAATGAAGACGGCGGAGAGCAGAATCCCGATCCACGCCGACTTGCCCGTGTACCCGATGCCGATTCCGATCAGCGAAAACACGCCGGAGCCGATCACATGGCCGAAGGCGATGGAGTACAGCTCCTTTTCCCCAGCGTCCGGTTCAGATCCTCTGTTGTCAGCATTTTCTTTCTTTGTTTTCCATGGACAATCCTCCTCTACTTATTGGTCGGCCTGTGCCGACCGTTCCCTGTCCGGGACTCCGTCTGCACACAAATCGGAGTCCCTCCTCCGACCTGCGGGGACCGGAAACGCCACAGGCCTTTCGTTCAAGCCGCAGGACGGCAATGCCCCGCAGCCTCAAGCGCATATTCGAAATCCATGGGTTACATCTGTTTTCCTTCTCCCTCGGCAAAAGGCTCCTTTCCCTTTAAATTAGACCAGACTCGACCTGTTTTTATTCCGATTGCAATCTTCATATGTTAAGTATAGAAAACTTGATACAGAAAAATAGCCCTTCCCTGCGGATATTTTGGGGTTTGCTAAAATAAAACCGGCTGCATCCCGGAAAAATACAACAAAAAGTACAGCCAACTGACGACCAGTTGGCTGTACTTCTGTTTATATTGTATACGTTTTCGGATTGCCCGTCCTAATCCTGTGGAATTCTTTTATAGCAAAATTGTGGGTTTTCATCACATTTGATTGAAAAATTCCAGTGATTTTCCTCGTTTGAAAACCTTATAGTTTTTCAAAGCGCAGCAGCAGGATCTCAAAGGGGGCCAGCTTGAGGGTCAGATGGTAGGCGCCGTCCAGCTCCAGAAGATTCAGGGACATTTCAGGGGCCAGTGTTCCGTTGAGTACCCGCAGCGTATCTGCGGAAAGTCTATCCGCCGGCGGCAGAGGGAAATCCCGGTACCTGGATGCGTATTCCTCAGAGGTAAGCCGGTACTTCCGGATGGCGAACCGCCCCGTCATGCCCCGGACGCTCAGTGTGACCTCCCGGTTGTAGTCGTGATCCTTCATCAACTCCACAAAGGGGGCCTGTTCCTCGACCCGGGAGCCACCCTCGAACAGCGTGTCGAAGCACGCGTCATAGTGGTAGAGCAGCACCTGGATGTCCTCCCTCCCGGACTGCCTGGCGGCCAGGTACATATCGCCCTGGGCGATTACCGTGTCGCCCAACTGCTCCAGCAGGAGAGCAGGTGGTAGACCGGGCGCTTGAGCCCCTCCGGGGTCAGCAGGGCCACACCCGAATCCCCGTCCAGCAGCGTGAGCCGGGGCATACAGCTCCCCCGGCTTGAAGCCATGGTGTGGAGGAGGTAGCCCGGCATATAGCCGGAGCCATACAGCGCATTGGCTTCCGGCCGGTACTCTGCCCCGGTGACGCGCACCGGAAGCCGGCCGGCGGACAGGGCCTCCGCCAGAGTCCTGGCCCGCTCCTCCTCCCCGGGAGCCGCCAGAACGATCACCTCCAGTTCACCGCCGGGCCGCAGAAACCGCTCCCGCAGGGGCTCCAACTCCTCCCTCAGCCCCCGGAGCGGCTCCCCCGGCGGCACACACACCCGCAGCCTCATTCTCAGCGACCACAGATCATTCAGGATATAGTTCAGCACTCTGGGGCTGTTCCGGTAACGGCGCAGAAAGTCCAGATCAAGCGCAACGGTGTCCAGCCCCAGCTCCTCCCGCAGCCGCCGCAGCTCCGGAAAGCAGGTGATATGGTCGTAGGCGGCACCCGCCAGGCTGACGCACCGGGGCCTCCGGAGGGGCTTCTCCTCATACCGTCCGCCCCAGTCCAGCAAGATTTCCTCCGACTTCCGGCAGAATTTTTGCAGCAGGAGCTCCAGCTCCTGCCCCTCCAGTGCCCTGCAGCTATATGCCTGCACCGCAATGGTGCGGCTCTGGTACCTGCGCCGGTACTGCTGTGGCGTGGTGCGAAAGCTCTTTTCAAAGCTGTCGCTGAAATATTTGTACTTGGAAAAGCCGCATTCGTAGGCGATGGTCTGGAGCCCCTTGCCCCCCTCCAGCAGCATGGCCGCCGACTTCTCCACACGGGCCATGTTCAGGAAGGTCCGGAAGCCCACGCCGCAACCGTTCTTGAGAATGTTGGTCAGGTGGTTGGCGCTGATGTGCTCCATGGCCGCCACATCCTCAATGCGGATAGGCTTGTTGTAGTTGCGGTAGATGTAGTCCGTGATCCGGCGGATGCGCCGGAGCTGGAGCTCGTTTCCTTGTAGGCGTTGTTGAACTCGAAAGCCGCTGCCCAGATAATAGCACTGGAACTCCTTGATGAGAGTGTTGAGAATCTTCTCCCCCACCTCCCTGTAGGCAGCCGTCTCCGTCCCCGTCCGGTCCAGCAGCCTGGGGAGCTGCTTTTTCAGATAGCTGCCCAGCATTTGGATTCCCGCGGTATTGTTCTCCAGGGCACTGTTGGCAAACTGGTAGGTCCGCAGGTCGGAAACTCCGCCCGGTATGCCTCCACATTGATGTGCAGCAGCATCACCGTCCCCGGGTGTGGGGATAGGCGCAGAGCCGGTGCAGCTCCCGCGGACAGCTCACGTAAATATCCCCGGCCTTCATGTCCAGCACGTTGTTGACCACTGTGAGCTCAAAGGATCCCTCCAGGGCAAACCTGCTCTCCAGAACGTCGTCGTGCATATGAAAGGGGTATTCCTCCACCTCCACGATACTGCACTGCAGCGGCGCATTGTCGGGAAACGCGATTGTCTCATACAGCATGTCCCTTCCGTCCTTTCCGTTGTGCTCCGGCTCCGCCGGTGTCACGGCCAGCCCTTTGGGGGATATTTTACCGTATTTTCAAACTGCTTTCCAGCGAAATCTGGATTTCACTCTGTTTCTCTCTCCGCATGCTTTTGACAGCAGGTCATTGTAAAATATATACAAGAAATTGCATCTATACTTTTCCTATATTGACGTTTTTCCACCCCATGCTATCCTATTGTCATAGTACTGTTACAGGAAGGGGGATCGATTCCGGTGCAGCAACAGCAGTAAGATTTCTTCCATGGAGGAAGCTTGAGAACCACATTTCATGAAGGAGGCCTCGACCATGACCATGCGTATCCACCGCGCAGTCCGGACCCTCTCCCTTCTCCTGGCTCTGAGCATGCTGCTTTCCGTCAGCGCCATTTCCTCCGCGGCCGAAACGCCCGCCCCTTCCGTACTCACCGTTTCGGATTCTACGCTCGCTTTGGTTGACCGGGATCAAGCCTTTACCGCCACCCTCACCGTAGACGCCTCGGTACTGGGGACTCTCCCGATGCCTGGGCCGCCGGCCTTACCTGGTACCTCACCCGGGAGGAGGGCTTCCAGGACGGGACGCTCTATCCCTATTACTACCCAGGCGACCGCCTGGACCGCTGGCAGGTCTGGAACAACGGCGAAGGAGGCGACGCACTGTTCACCCTGGGCGATGCAGCCGCGTCGTCCAGCGGCGGCAAGGTCACCGTGACCCTGCCCTTTACCGCCGGTTCCTTTACCGGCATCAACGGCGACTCCTCCAAAAACCGGAACGCCTGGCCCAGTTTCATCGGCACGTACACCCTGTCCGCCCGGAGCGGTGATACCGTAGTGGCGGAGACGGACATGACGGTGAATGCCTATGACAGCTATGTCCGCTACGACGACATTGACGAGTCCATCCAGGACATCATCGACGAGGCGCTCCCCGGCCGGTACATCACCGTCACCACCTTCGGCCAGAGCGAGGGCGGCCGGGATCAGTATTACGTCACCCTGTCCGACAGCAAGGCGTCAGTGGACGCCTTCCAGGCCATGAACGCCATCGCCGAGACCGACCCCGCCTCCCTCCAGGACAAGCTGGAGAAGGGCTCCATGGGCGACTACCGCGTGCCCTTCTTCCTCAACAACGTCCACCCCGACGAGGACCCCGGCGTGGGCCCAGCTCAACGTCCTGCGCGCCCTGGCTACACAGGAGACCGTTACCTACAACACCCTCACCGGCTTCAAGGACAAGAGTGTGGACATCTCGGAGATGTTCGCCCCGACGTGCTGGACCTGGGCATCACCGGCCTGGGCTCCCAGAAGTTCACCAGGGATGCGGAGGGCAACATTCAGGACAACACCGGCGTCAACGATGCCAGTGAGCTCTATACCATCAGCGGCGACATCACGCTGAAGGTGGACGACATTCTGGACGACATCATCTTTGTCATCTGCCCCAATGAGAACCCGGACGGGCGCACCTACAACACCCGCCGCAACGACAACGGCTTTGATCTGAACCGGGACGCCTCCAACCAGACCCAGAACGAGACTACCAATCTGGTCCAGGTGATCAACGACTGGAACCCGGTGGTATTCGCCGAGCTGCACGGCTACATGACCGAATTCCTGGTGGAGCCCTGCACCCCGCCCCACGAGCCCAACCTGGAATACGACCTGCTGGTGAAGAACTTTGCGCTGGGCTCCGAGGCCTTCGGCACAGCTGCCCTGGGCACCATGTCGGCCACCCGGGAGGAGCATCCCGACACCCTGTACTGGTCCTATTACATGCCTCTGCGGGATGACTACGACCCCTCCACCATGCACTGGTCCGCCTGGGACGACCTGTGTACCAACTACGGCCCCAGCTACGCCATGCTCAACTGCGGCTCCCTGGGCTACACCATTGAGACCCCCTATAACAACGAGGCGTCCACCGACCTGTTCGAGTACGGCGTCTACGGCCTGATCGACTACGTCATGGAGCACAAGGACGACATCTACCACAACCAACTGGAGTTCTTCCGCCGGGGCATCGAGAACGAAGATCACCGGGACAGCATGGAAAAGTGGTATGTGGATGTGAACAACAAGCAGTTGCAGTCCGATACCTGGCGCGTCCCCTACGAGGAGAACGACAATTATTTCCCCGAGTACTATGCCATCCCCGTAGACGCCGCCTCCCAGCGCGATCCCGCCGACGCCTATGCGATGGGCCGGTTCCTGCTGCGCAACGGCGTAAGGGTATCCTCGCTGGACACGGACACCGCCGTGGGCGGCGTCACCTACAGGGCCGGTTCCCTGGTGGTGGACATGCATCAGGCCAAGCGGAACTACGCCAACGCCGTCCTGTGGGCGCCGACGCCCGCCTCCGGCTTCCCCGATCTGTACCCGAGTCGGTTACCAACTTCCCGCCATGCGCGGCTTTGACTGCATCCCCATCGCCGCAGAGGGCGCCTTTGACGGCAAGCTCACCGAGGTGAGCACGGTGACCGGCAGATCCCAGCTCACCGGCACGGCGGGCGACGTGGTCATCCTCTCCAACAACGGCAGCGAGGCGGTCCGCGCGGTCAACGCCCTGCTGGATGCCGGCCGCACCGTAAGCCTCATCACCTCCGGCGACCACAAGGGCGACTTTGCTCTCTCCCTTGCCAGCTACGAGACGGTTGCGGACGACTTTGTGCTCTCCGCCACCCGGACGGCCGAGTCCCCCGCGGCCAGCGCCATCCGGAAGCCCACGCTCTTCCTCGCAGGCCGCTATGACGCATTCTCCGGTGCCAAGCTCACGGAGGGCTACTTCGCCCAGTGGTTCCGCGACGGCTACGGCTTCCGGAACTACCGCAACGTCTACAGCAACGGCACCTCCAACTACGACATAGAGACCTACATCGACCAGCTGGACTTCACCGTCACCGACGATCCCGCCAAGGCGGACATCATCGTGGGCAACGTAGCCCTGGATCAGGGGAGAAGGGCGCGGCCGCCGTGGCCGCCGTCAAGGCCGGCACCCCTACATCGCCACCGGCTCCGACCCGCTGGAGTACATCTCCAAAACCTGGTCACCGACCTGACCTACACCACCTTGGGCATGGAGGCCCTCCATACCGTCACCTATCCCACCGACAGCCTGATCACCGCCAGCTACGCCGCCGACGGCGACCATGTGCTGTATACCTATAGCTGCGGCGTGCTCACCTCCGTCCCCGCCGGGGCCACGGTGCTCATCCAGGCCGTGGAGCAGGACAGCTTTATCGCCGGCTGCTGCCTCAACGAGAACGGGACTCCCATTGACGGCTTTGTGGAGGCCATCGCCCTGGAGCGGGACGGCATGGATCTCACCATCTTTGCCAACTCCGTCAACAACCGCGCCCACCAGCAGGACGACTACCGCTATGTGACCAATGCCATCTACGCCAAAATGAGCACCGGCGGCGGTTCACCGACGTCCCCGCAAGCCATTGGGCGGCCGACGGCATCGCCTATGCGGTGGAGAACGGCCTCATGACCGGCACCTCCCGCACCACGTTTGCCCCCGCCGCCCCAACCACCCGGGGTATGATGATGACCATCCTGGCCCGCCAGGACGGCGTGAGCACCTCCGGCGGCGGCGCCTGGTACGAAAAGGGCATGGCCTGGGCCAAGGAAAACGGCATCTCCGACGGAAGCGCCCCCAACGGCTCCATCACCCGCGAGCAGCTGGCCGTCATGCTCTACCGCGCGTCCGGCGCTGACGCCGGCTCTGCGGAGCTGAGCGCCTTTGCCGACAGCAAGGCGGTCTCCTCCTGGGCCGCGGAGGCCATGAGCTGGGCCGTGGGGCAGGGCGTCATCACCGGCAAGAAGGGGAACCTTCTGGACCCCGGCGGCACTGCCTCCCGGGCTGAGGTCGCCGTCATGCTCCAAAGATACCTCGGTTGAGCTTCCCTTCCAAAACAGACTGCGCGCGCCGAGAGACAGGCGCGCGCGCCCGTTTCTCCCCGGCAGCCCTCGTTTTTGGCCCCTGTCGCGCATAGGATAGAATGGCGGAAGCCGGACGGTTCCCGCCGCCAAATCAAACCGGCGCTGTCCGCCGCCGGGGAGGAGAGCATATGGATCAGATCCGAATCGGTATCGTGGGCTACGGCAACCTGGGGCGCGGCGTGGAATACGCGCTGCGGCAGAACCGGACATGGCGCTGGTGGGCGTGTTTACCCGACGCCCGCCCTCCAGCCTCACACTCCAGACGCCGGCGTACCCGTGTATCCGCTGGACGCCCTGGACGGGATGGAGCGCCGTCGACGTGCTGCTGCTCTGCGGCGGCAGCGCCGCCGACCTTCCGGAGCAGAGCCCTAGGTACGCCGGACGCTTTCACCTGGTGGACAGCTTCGACACCCACGCGAACATTCCTACCCACTTTGCCGCCGTGGACGCCGCGGCCAGGGCCGGCGGGAAGACGGCCATCATCTCCGCGGGGTGGGACCCCGGCCTCTTTTCCCTGGTGCGGGCCCTGGCCGCGGCGGTGCTGCCCTGCGGGAGAGCTACACCTTCTGGGGCCGGGGGGTCAGCCAGGGCCACTCCGACGCCGTCCGCCGCATCCCCGGCGTCCGGGACGCGCGGCAGTACACCATCCCGATCCCCGCCGCCCTGGATGCGGTGCGCAGCGGCGCCAATCCGGCGCTGACCACCCGGCAGAAGCACATGCGGGAGTGCTTTGTGGTGGCGGAGGAGGGGGCCGACCGGGCCCGCATCGAGCAGGCGATCGTCACCATGCCCCACTACTTTGCCGACTACGACACCACGGTGTACTTTCTCTCTGAGGAGGAGCTGCTCCGGGACCACGGCGGCCTGCCCCACGGCGGCTTTGTCTTCCGCGGCGGCCGCACGGGCCGGCAGGAACAGAACCGGGCCCTGTTGGAATTCAAACTGACGCTGGACTCCAACCCGGAGTTCACCGCCTGTGTCCTGACCGCCTTTGCCCGAGCCGCCTTTCGCCTGGGCCGGGCGGGACAGGCGGGCTGTAAAACCGTGTTTGACATTCCCCGGCTGCCCTCTCCCCTGTCGCCGGAGGAGCTGCGCCGACAGCTTCTGTAGGGGCGTTTCAGCGGACGCGGTTGCGCAGCGCCTCCCCGCCAGATAGCGGCGCAGGTTGTCTAGCGCGATGCGGGCGATGCGGCGCTCGGTGTCCGCCAGGTGGTTTCCTCCAGCGGTGTGGGGTGTGATGAGCGCCTTGGGCTGCCGCCACAGCGGATGCTCCGGCGGAAGGGGCTCCGGGTCGGTGACATCCAGGCCCGCGCCCCACAGGCGGCCATCCGCCAGCACCTCCGCCAGGGCCTGACCGTCCACGCAGCTCCCCGGCCGCCGTTGAGTAAGATGGCGCCCCTTCATGCGCAGCAGCCGTGCCTTGTCAAAGAGACGGACGGTGCCGGGGTTTGAGGCAGCGTGAGGGCCACCACATCCGCCGCGGGAGCAGCGTATCCAGCGCTTCGAAGCCGTACATGCACTCGATGCCCGCGGCAGGCTTGGCCGGGTCCCGCCGCACGCCGCTGGTGCTGGCCCCCAGGGTCTGGCACAACCGGGCGAAGGAGCTGCCCAGGTCGCCGGTGCCCACCACCAGCACCTGAGCGCCCAGCAGAGTCTTGACAGGGCCCAGGTCCCTCCAAAGCGCCCTGTTCTGCTGGTCCCGGTAACTGGGCAGGCGCTTCATCAGCGCCAGCAGCAGTGCGAACAGGTGTTCTGACACCGAATGGCCATAAGCCCCGGTGGAGCAGGTCAGCGCCGCCTCCGAGGGCAGGACGCCGGGGGCGGTATAGGGGTCCACCCCGGCACTGCGGGTGTGGAGCCAGCGCAGGGCGGTGCTCCCCCGCAGGCACTCCGGCGGCGGGTTGCCCAGAATTACCTGGGCGGACTGCCAGTCCTCCACCGTCAGTCCGTCCCCGTCGGGGTGGAACCGCTGGGGGGCCAGGACGGCAAAGGCCGCCCGCTCCTCCCCGGTCAGGTTAAGCAGATTTAAAATGATGGATTCCATGAACCTTCTCCTCCCTCAGAGGCGTTTTTCACCGCGCAAGACGCAGCGGCGGATACTTACACATCATAGGACCATCCCTCGCCGCGTCCCGCGGCTTCATAAAATTGAACCGCTCGGCAGAAAGGCTAAGTCAATGGCCTGAACATCCTCCCACGTCAGGAATTCACCCCGGCACGCAGCTGGGGAGAATCCCCGAAAAAGGCGTTAGGCCTGGGCGCTCTGCACGTAGCGCATGAGGATGGCGGATACCTCAGCGCGGCTGGCCGTGCCGCCGGGGTCCAGCCGGCCGCCCGATTTACCGGTGATCAGGCCCTGTGCCACCGCCCAGTTCATGGCCTCTCTGGCCCAGGCGCTGACACCGGCTCCGTCGGCATAGCCGCTCAGGTCGTCCGCGCTCACCTGTCCGCCGGCGTAGCGGAAGAGAATGGCGGCCAGAGATTCGCGGGTGAGGGCGGCGTCGGGAGAGAAGCCCTTGCCGGTGCCGGTGACGATGCCCTCGGAGGCCGCCCAGCGCACCGCCTCGGTGTACCACTGGTCCTCGTCCACGTCGTCAAAGTCCATGGCATAGTTCACCACGGGGGAGCCCGCCTCCCGCCACAGGGCGGTGACCAGCATGGCGCGGGTCATGGGCTGCCCGGGGGCGAAGGTGTCGGCGCTGATGCCTGCAGCAGCCCCTGGCTGGTGACGAACTCCACGGCCCCGGCCGCCCAATGGGTGGCCGGGCACATCGGTGAAGGTTCCGCCGGCGGCAGGCTGGAAGGTATCGGTCAGATTGTCAGCCAGTTGAATCTCACTGGACTGGTCCAGGGTCACGGTGTAGGTAGCGCCGGACTGAAGCTGGGCCAGCAGAGCCTCGGCCTCCTCCCGGCTGTCCAGGCGCTCGGTACGGAGGATCTCAAACCAATTGTCATGGACGCTCTCAATGGGGCCTCCGGCGCAGCTTCCATCATAGCCGTCGCTGACGCGGGCACCCACCTGGACATACCAGGCGTCGGGATCGTGGGTAAAGGAATCCTTCAGGATGAAGATGCCGTCGCCCACGTCCTGGCCCTGGGCATTTTCCACGCCGGAGAGCTTGTCGGTCTGGTTCATATAGCGGTTAAAGCCCTGGATGATCCTACCGCCATTGGTGAGGGTGATCTGGTAGGTGCCTCCCTCGCGGCGGTAGGGACCTGCGGCCTCAATGGTCTGGAGCTCCGCGTCGGTAACGGTAATTTCCGTGCCAAACTCGTCCTTGGGATCTGCCTTCCAGTTCTGGTAGTAATCCTCGTAGGTGATAACCGCCTGGCGCTTTCCAGGAAGTTTACCCACTCATAGCTGCCGCGGTTCACGGCCTCCAGGAAGGGAATGCCCTTCTCCTCGGCGGCCTTGTTGATCTCCAGCATGGGGTACTGGTTGGTGTGCTGAGGAATCATGTAGTCCGGCTCCACAGTTTGCTGCAGGTAGCGCAGGCCGTACTGGAAGGACAGGCGCAGATAACCCGGTTCTCCGGGTCGTCGTCGGGGTCGTACTTGGTGTTGCCGTTGACGCCGTAGCCGCCCAGGTAGGAGATAGTGAGCGTCTCGTTGGTGGCAGGGTCGGTCAGCTCGAAGATAAATGAGTCAGTACCGTTGGTGTGGCCGGCGGTAAGAACGGGTTTGATGCGCACGCTGCCGTCAAACTCCATCCACGTATCATTGATGTAGAACTTGTCCACGGCGTTGAGTACCGGGGTATCCTCAATGATACCGGTGATCTCAGGAAGCCGTAGATATCGTAACCGTAGGTGTCCTCGTAGCACTCGTAAACCACGGGGTCTCCACCGGCGTTTTTGATCATGGTGTCCAGCTCGGCGCCGGTGCCGTACTGATCGCCGTGGCCGTGAGTCAGGAGGATATAGTCAATGTCTCTGGGGTCGAAGCCCATGGCCTCTATGTTCCGCCAGTACTGGTACCCACTGGCGGGCCAGCCCGCGTCTAGGAGGATGAGGGTACCGTCGTCGGCCTGGGTCAGATAGATGGCCACCTCGTTGTCGCCCACGTAGTACAGCCGGTCAGGGATGATGGCAAAGGACTCCGTGGCGGTGAGCCATGCGGCCGCCGTGGGCTTGGCCACAGTTTTGCCGTCGTTCTCGGTCATAAAGCTGTCGATGGGCATGTGGTCAGTGGGATACAGGTACTTCTCGTCAATGGTGGGCTGGGGGGTGATGTAGTACAGTTCCACCACCTCGGCCTGGTCAGCGTTGCGGTAGTTCTGGTCAAAGACCACCATAACCTGCTGACGGTTGGCGGTCTTGTAGAATTCGCCGTCGGTTTTCTGAGTGACGGGTACGTCGCTGAGCCGCCTAGCCGTGAGGGTGCTGGTGTCGGTGTTGAACTCGTAGACCTTCACGTCCGGGGCCAGGGTGTAGGTCTCGTCAAAGAGATCCAGGTCGCCCACGGTGATCTGATTGCCCGACTTGGCGGTGAGCCAGCCGGCGGCCAGCATGGCGCCGGGTTCGCCGTTCACCGGGGAGAGCTCGGCACCGTACTTCATGGTATCGAAATAGACGGTGCCCAGGTCGGACATGTACGCCGAGTAGATATTTTTGATGTTGATCAGCTCACCCTGTTCGTTGTAGCACAGTTCAATGGTGGAGCCGGCAGCCACCGGATTGTCCGCCACCGTAATGAGCGCCACGTCGGTCTCGGTCATGCCGGTGGGGGTGACCCTCTCGTGCTTGGTGCCCTGGCTGTCGGCGTAGGCTACGTCCAGCGTAACGGTATCGTCGGCGTTGGTCACCGGATCAGAGACCGCAAAAGCAAGGCGAGTACTGGCAAACTCGGTGCTCACTGGCCCGTGCTCCATCTCCGTCCTGCCGGGGGCCTTGACCCGTCCGGGTTCTGCGGCCAGCGCGCCGGGCAGAACCGAAAGGCATATGCATGCGGCCAGCGCCGAGACAGCGGCTCTCATTTGAATGCGGTGCTTCATACAGAGATTCCTCCTTTTTTCTTGTGGATGGCGTTCGGTCGTGAAGCTAAAGCATTGGAAACACCAGCAGCATATTTGGATCTTACCACCAAACTATTCGGCACTCAAATTCGTTTTTTTAATCACTTTAACAGAAAAAGCGGATAAGCGCGCCTGTGGTGGGGTTCGATGCCGCAGGGACAGCAGGATTAGAAACACTATGGCAAAATATCAAAATAAATTAGTTTTCCTAATTGAGCGATCAGTTTAATCCGTTTGCCTTCTTGGGAGGGCCGTGATAAAATGCAGCCACAGTGTCAGGAATGTATTCCGTCCTGAAGGGAGGGCCGGGCCGCTCACTACCGAGGCGTATCCGCCAACTCACCTGAATTGGAACAAAGGAGTGCATTGTAATGGCCAATACCCCCAAAGTGGCCGCCATGGAGGTCTATCCCGTGGCCGGCAAGGACTGTATGGAGCTCAACCCTCCGGCTTCACGCCCCTATTTCACCCGCAACATTGTGGTGCTCACTGACGACCGGGGCAATGCCGGCATTGGCGAGGTCCCCGGCGGCCAGAAAATCACCCGCGCCCTGGAGAACGTGAAGCACCTGGTGGAGGGCACCAGCGTGGCCGACTACAAGATGACCCTGCGGAGGCTCAACGAGTGGCTCACGACCAATATTAAGGACGACGTGCGGGGCCAGCAGACCTTTGACCTGCGCACCGGCGTGCACGTGGTCACCGCGGTGGAGACTCCCCTGCTGGACCTGCTGGGCCAATATCTGGAGGTGCCCATGGCCGCCCTGCTGGGCGACGGCATCCAGAGGGACAGGGTTCGCTTTCTGAGCTATCTGTTCTACGTGGGCGACCGCAAAAAGACCGATCTGCCCTACCACTCCGAGCCCGACTCCGACTGCGCCTGGTACCGCCTGCGCCACGAGGAGGCGCTGACCCCCGACGCCATTGTGGCGCTGGCCAGGGCCACCTATGAAAAGTACGGCTTTGAAGACTTCAAGCTCAAGGGCGGCGTGCTGGAGGGCAGGGAGGAGCTGAAGGCCGTCCAGGCTCTGAAGGAGGCCTTCCCCAAGGCCCGCATTACCCTGGACCCCAACGGCGGCTGGCTGCTGAAGGACGCGCTGGCCCTTGCCCCTGAGCTGAAGAAGGTTCTGGCCTACTGCGAGGATCCCTGCGGCGCCGAGGGCCGCTTCTCCGGCCGCGAAATTATGGCGGAGTTCCGCCAGGAGAGCTGCATGCCCACCGCCACCAACATGATTGACACCGACTGGCGGGAGATGCGCCACTGCATCGCCCTGCGCAGTGTGGATATCCCCCTGGCCGACCCTCACTTCTGGACCATGGCGGGCTCCGTCCGGGTGGGCCAGATGTGCAATGATTTCGGCCTGATGTGGGGCTGCCACTCCAACAACCACTTCGATATCTCCCTGGCCATGATGACCCAGTGCGCCGCGGCGGTGCCCGGCAAGCTCAACGGCATCGACACCCACTGGATCTGGCAGGAGGGGCTGGAGCGCCTGACCAGGGCACCGCTGCAGATCGTGGACGGCTGCATCAATCTGCCGGAGCGGCCCGGCCTGGGCGTGGAGCTGGACCGGGAGCAGCTCCAGAAGGCCCACCAGCTCTACCTGGACAACTGTCTGGGCGGCCGGGACGACGCCGTTGGCATGCAGTACCTGATCCCCGGCTGGACCTTCGATCCCAAGCGCCCCTGCCTGGTCCGCTGATTTCCGGTTTCCCTGCGATTCCACATATCGTTTCAGAGACACGGCGCGGCCGGGACGGATTTTCTCTGTCCCGGCCGCGCCGTTTGATTCATGCCAAAGGGAACCCTGGCAGCTCCCTTCACACGCTCCTTCTCTCTGAACCCTCTGGCATGAGATTTTTCAGCCGCGCCATCTCCCGCTTTACAATCTTTACAACCGGCCTTTCCTTGGGGTAAGATGAGAACGAAGCAGAAGGAGGAATCGACATGGCGAGATTTGCGCTCCTGCTCCCCCGTGAGGAGATGGTGGAGCCCGCCGGGCGGATCGCCCGGGAGCTGGAGATGGATGTGGTGCTCAACCAGTCCGTCCCCACCGAGCGGATTCTAGACCTCATGGAGGATTGTCGGCGCGCAGGCGCCGACATCCTGGTGGCCCGAGGCCGCCAGGCGTCCATTCTCAAGGAGCTCACCGACTTCCCGGTGGTGGAGATCCAGCTCACCGGCCTGGAGATCGCCCGGCTGCTCCACCGGGCCCGCAGCCTGGTCTCCCATCTGGAGCGGCCGAAGATCGGTGTGGTGACCATCCCCAACATGGTGGGCAATATTCAGGGCTTTGAGGAGATTTTCGACATAGAGCTGCACACCTATTTTATCTCCGGCCTGTCGGAGATGGAGCGCGGGGCGGAGCAGGCGGTGGCCGACGGGATGGATGTCATTCTGGGCGGCGACTTTGTCAATGCCTACTGCCGCCGGCTGGGCAAGCGCACCCTCTTTTTCGACGGGACGGAGGACTCCCTGCGCACCAGCCTGCTCCACGCCCGCAACGTGGGGCAGGTCGCCGACGCCGAGCGCCGCAACACGGCCCACCTGCAAGTTCTGCTGGACTACTCCTTCAACGGGATTCTGGAGCTGGACGCCCGGGGAATCATCGTCCAGAGCAACGACGTGGCCTGTAAGATCCTGGAGCAGGAGCGGGAGAAGCTGGTGGGACTCCCTCTTTCCACGCTGATGCCCCGGGAGGACGCCGAGTTCTGGGCCGACGCGCTGGCCCAGCGGCGGGAGCTCTACTCTCCGTGCTCAACGTGGCGGGGTGCACGTGGTGGCCAATGCCGCCCCGTGGCGGACTGGGACGGAGGGCGTGGTATTTTCATTCTCTGAGATGCAGAAGATGGAGCGCCAGGGAGAGCGGGCTCTGCGGGAACGCTACCGGCTTCAGCGCTATCTGGCCCACGGCCGGTTTGAAGACGTGAACCACACCAGCCGGGAGATGTCCCGCCTGGTAAAGCTGGCCCGCACCTTTGCCGAAACCGGGCAGCCCATCCTGGTCTACGGCGAGGTGGGCAGCGGCAAGTCCCTCTTTGCCCAGAGCATCCACAACGCCAGCCCCTGTTCCAAGGGCCTTCGTGACCTTCGACTGCGCGGCCCACTCCCCTGAGCAGGAAGCCGCCCTGTCCCGGGCGGGCAAGGCGGCGGACACCGGAACGCTCTATCTGGACAACCTGGACCAGCTCACGCCCGGCGGGCAGCGGGTGCTCTGCCGTCTGCTCCGCGAGGGCGTGGTGCATGTGCAGGGCGAGAACACCCCCACCCCGGTGGCGGCGCGGGTCATCGGTTCCCTGACCGGGGACCTGGCCCCCAAGCTGGAGGCCGGCGTCTTTCAGCCCGAGCTCTACTATCTGCTCACCCCTGCGGCTGAGCCTGCCGCCCCTGCGCACCCGCCCGGACGATCTGAACCAGGCCATCGACATGTGCCTGGACGACTGCGTGGTGAAGTTCAACCGCTATGTGGTGCTCACCAGGAGGCCCGGCGGCTGCTCATGGACTACCCCTGGCCGGGCAACTATATCCAGCTCCGCGCCTTTCTGGAGCGCATGGTGCTCACCGCCCCCGCCCGCACGGTAAACGACGGCTATGTGCGCTCCCTGCTGGAGGAGCTATATCCCTCCCGGTGGTCCGCGCCCAGGGGCAGGCCCTCCCCGCCGCCGTCTCCCCGAGGCCGCCCGGCTGGCGGAGGTGCTCTTCCCCGCAACGGCGGCAGCCGGCGCGGCCGCCGCCGAGCTTGGCATCAGCAAAACCACCCTCTGGCGGCGGATGGCATCAGCGACCATTCGAGAGGGCTGACCGACAGGACGGTGCGCCCCCGGCGATACCGGGGCGCACCCTGCTGCTGCTGCTGGCGCAAAATAGCAATTATGTGCCGCTTTCAGCGGCACGGCCATGAAATCAAAGCGCATGGGCCTGGACGGCCCATATGCGCATAAACTTCATGCGCCACAAGCCTTTGCCCGTTTTCGTGGTGCGCTCTTGGCGCATGAAGTTTTATACCAGGGCCCGAGGCCTTGAGAATTCCGTCCAGCTCGGGGAGAAAATCCACCTCGGCCACGGCGGCGCTCGGCGGGACGCGGCTGGATACCTTCTGGCCCAGGATACGGTTGGTGACAAAGACATGGAGACGGTCTCCCTGGACGCAGACGGCCAGGGGCTTGTCGGTGGCGGCGGACAGCCGGCACAGGGCGGCGAGGAAGGCGTCACGGGCACGTCGGGTTTGCCCTCCGGCCGGAGGGCAAACCAGGTGCCGTCCTCCATCCAGCCGGGGCCGAAGCCCACCGCCCGCCGCAGCCCGCTCTCCCGGCGCAGCATGGCGTCCCGGGACGGCTTCATCATCACCCGCTCGTGGATGAGCCGCCAGTTCAGCCCGGTGTCCTTCCCTAGCTCCACCGTCACCCAGGTGCCCACCACGAACTCGTGGTGGGTTTTCCCCTCCATGGAGAAGGAATGGGTAAACCCGGCGTCACCCAGGCGCACACGGCGGCCGTGGTAGGTACCGGAGCCGCCCTCCCGCACCAGGACGGAGCCCTTGGCGTCGTTGGCGGCGACCAGGCGGGCGCGCGCGCCCCGCCTCCAGGGTGGGCGCTTCGGTGTGGCGGGCGTCCTGAAGGCGCCGGGCCAGGGTACACTGGCCGCAGGCGTGGACAAAGGCCCGCTGGTAGGCCTTCCCCGCCCTCCGTACCACCACCAGGTGGTAGACCAGGCTGGCCGCCACCAGCGCCAGGGTAACGCGCTTGTCCACAAAGAAGAAGACCAGCGCCAGGACGGCCGCCGCCAGATAACCCAGGTAGAGCAGGCGCAGGCGGCGGTATTGGCGGATGAGGCCGCTTACCAGCTCCGCAGATTCTGATTTCATGGTGTGACACTCCTTTGACCAGAACGGTACAAAAACTTTGTATTCATGTTTAGTGTAACAGAGATTTTTGTTCCGCACAAGGAGCAGCAGGCGGAGGGTGAACCGCGCCTGCTCTTATCTGTTTTGCACAAATTTTACTTGTTTTTTTCTGACAAACTATAAAAATCAACCGATGATTTCTATAAATTTACAGTTTTAAGCGAAACAAATCTTCCATATTTGAAACGCAGAACGGGTATTTTTGAAATCTTAAATTCATTTTTCTGAAACCCACACAGAGTTTACAAATTTACTCTCCCATTTCATTGCCTTTTGCGAATGGAAAACCCGCGCCGCGGCCTGCTATCATAGTGCCACGGTAGTGAAGCGCCCCCACCCCCGCAAGCAAGCACGGAACATCCCCAGTGAATGAACCGAACGAAAGGAAGGAATTGAACAATGAAGTTCAGGAAATTGACGGCTCTGCTCCTTTCCGCCTCCATGGCAGTCGGCCTGCTGGCCGGCTGCGGCGGCATAACACGGAAACCGGCACCCTCCACCGGCGATCCCGGCACCGAGGCGACCGGCAGCGCCGCCTCCGGCGAGAGCAGCCTGAAGGGCAAGCGTGTCCGCGTGGTCATCGGCTCCACCTCCACCGGCGGCGACTCCTACATGATCGCCGACATGGTCACCCGCTATCTGGGCGAGGAGATGGGCTTCAACGGCAAGGTGGACGCCATCGGCAACGCCCAGGCGCTGGACACCATCTCCAAGGCCAAGGGCGACGGCACCACCATCATGATGTTCCACGACATGGCGTTCCTGAGCGTACTCTTCGGCGCGGTCAGTGAGGACTACGCCCTGGAGAACCTGACCGTCGGCCCCGCATCGGCGTCAACCCTGGCGGCTGCTTTGTGGCCAAGGCCGACGCCCTACAACAACCTGAATGAGGCCGCCCAGTGGCTGGCCGATAACCCCGGCGAGGAGCTGCGGGTGAACATTGAGTCCGGCTCCGCCTCCCACCTGGACTTTGTGGTGTGGTATATGTGGGTTCAGGAGCAGTACGGCGACGAGGTGGCCAGCCGCATCAAGGCCCTGGTGGGCGGCACCACCGACGAGAAGAAGCAGCGCCTCTGGGACGGCAACACCGACATCATCTACGCCGACTACTCCTCCTGCGTGGAGTTCACCAAGGAGGGCGTGGACGCCCAGCTGGCCATGAAGCTCTTTGACACCTGCGGCAACCTGGAGGGCAGCGGCGTTATCTCCATGGCCGACGACGGCATCACCTTCAACGGCAAGCCCTTCGACTTCAACAAGGACTTCTTCATGCTCTTCCCCAAGGACATGGACGAGGGCATTCTGAATGAGATCGCCGCCGCCATGCAGAAGGTCTGTGAGAACCCCGATTTCCAGGCTGAGATGGCCGGCCTGCTCTACAGCGCCGTCACCGCCGAGGAGGCGGATCTGGAGGCCTCCCGCCAGTTCATCAGCGACAAGCGGGACATCGGCCAGGAGATCATCGACGTGGCCCCCGGCCTGGACGAGCTGACCTAATATCTGTTGGAGTGTCACCCCGTTGAAGCCCAGCCGGCGGTTGGCGCTTCAGCGGGGTGATATTCTGTGATACCACCCTGCGAAAGAGAGGTAATAAGATGCGTATCAATGTGGAGTATTCAACCCAGCACTGTATTTTCCCCATCATCACCATTGGAATTCTGGTGATTCTGGGTGTCCTGCTGATCGCCCTGGAGGGGCGGGCCCGGATCAAGGCGGGCAAGGGCTTTTGTCAAGCCCGGCCGCTTCTTCGTGGAACACTACGACAAGTTCAAATTCTGGGGTACGATCGCCCTGATGGTGGTCTACTTCTTCCTGCTGGACAAGCTGGGCTTCACCTTCTGGTCCATCATCTGCCTGTTCCTGTTCAACACCCTGTTTGCCAACAAGGCGCAGCTGAAAAACCCCAGGTACCACATCACCAGCCTGATCATCTCCGTGGTGGCCTGCCTGATCATCAGCGTTGTGTTCGGCACCGCGTTCGCCATCACCCTGCCCTCCGGTCTCCTCACCATTGAGATTCCGTCCCTGGGCTTCATTCTCTACTAAAGAAAGGCTGGTGTGATTCATGGGATTTGAACTGCCCTTCGTGATCGGCCGGAGTACATCGCCGTGGCCCTGTTCGGCGTCGTCATCGGCATCATCTTCGGCCATCCCGGCATGACGGCCACCATGGCCGTGGCCGTATTCCATCCCCCTGACCTACGCCTACTCCATGGAGATGGCCCTCTATCTGCTGCTGGGCCTCTATGTGGGCGGCATCTCCGGCGGCCTGGTCCCCGCCATCCTCATCAACATTCCGGCACCCCGTCGTCGGTGTGTACGACCTTCGACGGACACCCAATGGCCTTGCGGGGCGAGGAGAACGCGCCCTGAAAATCGGCGTCACCTCCTCCTTCATGGGCGGCATGATCTCCCTGGTGGTGCTGGCCCTCTTCACCCCCATCCTGGCCGGCTGGGCCATCAAGTTCTCCGCCGTGGAAGTTCCTCATCATCCTCTTCGCCCTCACCGTCATCGCCGCCCTGTCCCGGGGCCAGATGCTCCGCGGCCTGTGTATCGGTATGCTGGGCGTGCTGGTAGCCATGATGAACCAGTTCTCCGTCAACAATGAATACCGCATGGTCCCTGAGTTCCTGAAGAGCCAGATGCAGAGCGGCTTCCAGCTCTTCCCCGTGCTCATCGGCCTGTTCGCCGTCTCCGAGATGCTCCAGCAGTGTGAGACTGGCATGCACGCCTCCTACAGCAAGGATGATACGCTGGAGGTCAAGAACAACGTCAAGTTCAGCCTTCTCACGACTTCAAGGGGCAGATCATCAATGTGTTCCGCTCCGCCCTGCTGGGCACCTTCATGGGCATCCTGCCCGGTGTGGGCGGCTCCGCGGCCTCCCTGATCGCCTACTCCCAGGCCAAGAGCTGGTCCAAGCACCCCGAGCTGCTGGGCACCGGCGTGCCCGAGGGCCTGATCGCCTCTGAGACTTCCAACAACGGCCTGACCGGCGGCGCCCTGGTGCCCCTGCTGAGCCTGGGTATTCCCGGCGACTCCACCACCGCCGTCCTGATCGGCGCCTTCATGCTCCAGGGCATTCAGGTGGGCCCCCTGTTCATCACCAACAATCCGGTGATCTGGAACACCATTCTGGTGGCCCTGCTGTGCTGCAATATCCTGATGTACCTGGTCATGTTCTTCCCGGTGAAGCTGCTGGCGAAGATCGTCCTCATTCCCCAGGAGCGCCTGTACCCCGTGGTGCTCATGATGTGCACCGTGGGCGCCTACGCCACCCTCAACGGCCGCATGTTCGACGTGTGGTGCCTGCTGCTCTTCGGCATTGTGGGCCTTCTGATCAAGAAGTTCCACTTCCCCGTGTCCTGCTTCCTCATCGGCTTCATTCTGGGCGGCGACCTGGAGGACTATTTCATTCAGGTGCTCACCGCTTATAACGGCTCCCTGACCGGCCTGTTCGTGCGCCCATGAGCTGGGTTATCTGGGCGCTGATCATCCTGTCCGTGGTCTACGCCGTTCTGGACAACCGCAAAGCCAAGCGCCAGGAGAAGGAGCTCTCCGGCAAGCAGTAATCATCATAACGCCTCGATGTCATTCCGTCCGGCGCGCCCCGCGCCCGGTGGAATAACATCGAGTCAAAAGGGAGTATTCGTCTATGAGTGCACCACTTTACATCAAGGTCAAGGACGCGGATAACGTGGCCATCGCGGTCCACGATATCCCCCGCGGCACCGAGATCATGCCCGGCGTCGTCACCCGTGAGGACATCCCCCAGGCCCACAAGATCGCCCTGACTGACATCCCCAAGGGGGGCGAGGTGGTCCGCTACGGCGTGGTGCTGGGCTGCGCCAAGGCTCCCATCCCCGTGGGGGCCTGGATCAACGAGCACATGCTGGACCTGCCTCAGTCCCCCGTCCTGGACGACATGCCCTACGGGACCAGCCTCGTCCCCATGGAAGAGCTGCCCGATCCGCCCCGCAGAACCTGGATGGGCTACCGCAACAAAACCGGCCCCGCCGGCACCCGCAACCTGCTGGGCATTGTCACCACCGTCCAGTGCGCCGCCGGTGTGGTCAACGTGGCGGTGGAGCGCATCAAGCGGGAGCTGCTGCCCAAGTACCCCAATGTGGACGGCGTGGTGGCAGTGAACCACCCCTACGGCTGCGGCGTGGCCATTAAGGCCCGGGAGGCCCACATCCCCATCCGGGCGGTCACCAACCTCATCCGCCACCCCAACTTCGGCGGCGAATTGATGGTGGTGGGCCTGGGCTGTGAAAGCTCACCTACGACATGGTGCTCCCCCCGGAGGACATCACCCCGGAGAACACCCTCACCCTCCAGGACTACCGGGGCCACGACGCCATGATGCAGGCCCTGATGGAGATGGCCGAGCGGAAGCTGAAACGGCTCAACGAGCGCCGCCGGGAGGAGCTGCCCCTCAGCGAGCTGCTCATCGGCATGCAGTGCGGCGGCTCTGACGCCTTCTCCGGCCTCACCGCCAACCCCAGCGCCGGCTACGCCGCCGACATGCTGGTGAAGGGCGGCGCCACCGTGCTGTTCAGCGAGGTCACCGAGGTGCGCGACGGAGTGCATCTGCTGGCCGCCCGCTGCCGCGACGCGGCCGCCCGGGACAAGCTGGCTGCCGAGATGAAGTGGTACGACGACTACCTGGACGCCGGCGGCGTGGACCGGGACGCCAACCCCACCCCCGGCAACAAGAAGGGCGGCCTGGCCAACATCGTGGAGAAGGCCATGGGCTCCATCGCCAAGTCGGGCACCGCCCCCATCGAGGAGGTGCTCTCTCCGGCGGAGAAGCCCCACAAGCGCGGCCTCATCTACGCCGCCACTCCCGCCAGCGACATCGTCTGCGGCCTGCCAGTTGGCCAGCGGCATCGGGCTTCAGGTCTTTATGACCGGCCGGGGCACCCCCTACGGGCTGGCCGCCGCCCCGGTCATCAAGGTCTGCTCCCGCAACGAGATGAAGGAGCACTGGTTTGACCTCATCGACGTCAACGCCGGCCCCATCGCCACCGGCGAGAAGACCATCGCCGACGTGGGCGCCGAGCTGTTCCACCTGATTCTGGACGTGGCCAGCGGCGTGAAGAAGCCCTACTCCGACCAGTACGGCTTCCACAACGACCTGTGCATCTTCAATCCCGCGCCTATTACCTGACAAGAGAAAGGTCGGTTTGGTATGGAAATCAAACAGGGGGGCGTCGTCTCCCGTCTGCTGGCCGACGTGCCCATTCCCCGCATGTTCCGCGCCGAGCAGCTCTTCCCCCGGGAGCGCATTGCCCCCGCAGACATCCCCGCCGCAGTGGCGGGGGAGCTGTCGGGAGCCCTTCCGCTCAAAATCCGGCCCGGCATGTCCATCGCCATCACGGCGGGCAGCCGGGGCATCGCCAACGTGGATCTCATCACCCGGTCCATCGCGGACTTTGTAAAGGCCAGGGGCGCCGTCCCCTTCATCGTGCCCGCCATGGGCAGCCACGGCGGCGCCACTGCCGAGGGGCAGTTGGAGGTGCTGGCCAGCTACGGCATCACCCCGGAGGCCATGGGCTGTGAGATCCGCAGCAGCATGGAGGTGGTGGAGCTGGGCACCTCCGACACCGGCCTGCCGGTGTACCTGGACAAAACGCCTATGAGGCCGACGGTATCATCGTCTCCTGCCGCCTCAAGCCCCACAACGCCTTCCGCGGCCCCTACGAGAGCGGGCCCTGCAAGATGCTCGCCGTGGGCCTGGGCAAGCAGAAGGGGGCCGAGCGGGTCCACTCCGACGGCATGGGCAAGATCGGGGCCAACATCCCCTCCATCGCCAAGGTCATTCTGGCCAGGGCCCCCATCCTCTTTGCCCTGCCCTGCATCGAGAACGCCTATGACGAGACCTGCCGCATCGAGGCCATCGACAGGGACGACATTCTCGCCCGGGAGCCGGAGCTGCTCCAGTTTGCCTTTGAGCGGATGCCCTCTCCTGCTGGTGGGCCTGCGACGTGCTGGTGGTGGACGGGACGGGCAAGAACTACTCGGGCACCGGCGTGGACCCCAACATCACCGGCACCTTTTCCACCGAGTACGCCCACGGCGGGGTGGAGGTGCAGCGCACCTGCTTTCTCGATCTGAGCGCGGCCAGCCACGGCAACGCCCTGGGCGTGGGCCTGGCCAACGTGATCACAAAGCGGTTCTTTGACAAAATCGACACGGAAAGATGTACCCCAACTGTCTCACCTCTACCGTCCTCACCTCCGCCCGCATCCCCTGCGTGGTGGCCAACGACAGGGAGGCTATTCAGATGTGTATCCGCACCTGCACCGGCATCGACCGCAGCCGCGCCCGGATCATCCGCATCCCAAACAGCCTCCACATCGGCCGCATCATGCTCAGCGAGGCCTATTACAGGGACGTGAAGGCGGGTAAATGGCCCGGCGTGGCGGCCTGCTCTGAGCCCGAGCCGCTGGAATTTGACGGGGACGGGGCCCTTCTCACCCCCATCGAGGGGTAGTATGGACAGCTTTTTCAAGATGGTGGACGTGCAGACCGTCCTCTTCATCTACATGGCGGTGGGCTTCTTCTGCCGCAAGAAGGGCATTTTCAACGACGCGGCCCTGGATAAGTTGACCGACTTTGTGGTGCTCATCACCCTGCCCTGCATGATCTTTGAGTCCTTCCACATGGAGTTCAGCCTGGAGTCCCTCAAGCAGGGGCGTGGCCGTCCTCATCGCCACCGTCATGGCCGCGGCGGCCTGCTGCTGGGCAAGGTGCTCTACAACCGCTTTCCCTATGGGAGAAGAGCATCCTCCAGTACGGCACCCTGGTCACCAACTCCGGCTTTGCCGGACTGCCCGTGGTCAGCGGCCTACGGCGACAAGGGCCTCTTTCTGGGCTCCCTGTTCATCATCCCCACCCGCATCCTCATGTGGAGCGCCGGCATCTCCCTGTTTACCAAGGCCGACGCCAAGCAGGCCGTCAAAGGTGCTGCTCAACCCGGCATCATCGCCGTGGAGGTGGGGCTGGTATGGATGCTCTTCCAGCTCCCCCTGCCCCACTTTGTGGATACCGCGGTGGACAATCTGGGCGCCTGCACCTCTCCCATGGCCATGGCCTGGTGGGGCCATCCTGGCCGACGTGCCCCTCAAGACCGTGTTCGACCCCAAGTGCTTCTATCTGGTGGCGGTGCGCCAGCTCCTGCTGCCCGCCGTGTGCCTCGTGGCCCTGCGGCTGCTGGGGGTAGATCCCCTCACCGCCGGGGTAAGCGTGGTGCTCACCGGCATGCCCATCGGCTCCACCACCGCCATCCTGGCCCAGAAATACGGGGCGGGCCCAGTTCGCCTCAAGTGTGTGTTTATCTCGACGCTGACCAGCCTGGTCACCGTCCCCATTTTGACCCTGTTCCTTTGATGGAGAAAGGAGCCATCCCTATGCAGCAGTCCTATGATGTCGTCATCATCGGCGGTGGGGTGGTGGGCAGCGCCATCGCCCGGGAGCTCTCCCGGTACAAGCTGCGCATCGCCGTGCTGGAGAAGGAGAGCGACGTCTGCACCCAGACCAGTGGGCGCAACACCGGCATGCTCCACGCCGGGTTCCTCTATAAGACCGGCTCCCTCAAGGCCATCTGCGCCGTGGAGGGCAACCAGGAGTTCGACCAGGTAGCCCGCGAGCTGGATGTCCCCTTTAAGCGCACCGGCAAGCTCATCGTGGGCTTCACCGATGAGCACCGGCAGCGGCTGGAGCAATTCATGGCCCGGGGCGAGGCCAACGGCGTGAAGGGCCTGGAGCTCATCGACCGCAAGCGGATGGATGAGCTTGACCCCAGCGCCGGCGGAAATTTCGCCATGTGGTGCCCGGCCAGCGGTATCCTGGACCCCTTCCTCTACACCATCGCCCTGGCGGAGAACGCGGTTCACAACGGGGCGGAGTACCACCTCAACTGCGCTTTCACCGGCGAGACCCGGCAGGCCGACGGCACCCACCTGCTCCACACCACCAGGGCGACTTCACACCCGCTGGGTGGTGAACAGCGCGGGGCTCAACTCCGCCGTGGTCAGCGGGCAACTGGGCATTCCCGGCTATGTCATTAAGCCGGTCAAAGGCGAATACTTCGTTCTTGACAAGCTGGCGGGCCAGTTTGCCAAGATTCCCGTCTATCCCGCCCCAATCCGGACAATACGTTTGACACCCATGCCACGCCCACCGTGGACGGAAATGTACTGGTGGGGCCCGACAGCCAATTGGCGCGGGATTTCCAGGACTACGAGTCCACCCAGGCCGCCATGGACGGCCTCATTGAGAGCGGTTCGCGGATGTTCAAGCACATGGACCGCGCCTACTTCATCCGCAATTTTGTCGGCATCCGGCCCAAGCGCATCGACCCCGCCACCGGCGCGGTACAGGACTTCGTACTGGAGTGCCGGGACGAGGCGCCCGGCGTGGTCAACCTGGTGGGCATCGAGTCCCCGGCGTCACCTCCGCCCTCCCGCTGGCCCGCCGGGCCGTGGCCCTCATCGCCCGGCAGGAGGCGCTGGAGCCCAATCCCGACTTTGATCCATCCGGCACGGCATCCGCCGTTTTGCCGATATGGCCGACGAGGAGCGGGCCGCCGCCATCGCGGAGAACCCGGACTACGGCGAGATCTTCTGCCGCTGCGAGAAGGTCACCAAGGCCGAAATTCTCCAGGCCATCCACAACCCCTGGGCGTCCACACCGTCAACGGTATCAAGGTGCGCACCCGTGCCACCATGGGCCGCTGCCAGGGCGGCTACTGCGAGACCCGCATCACCGAGGCCCTCCACCGGGAGCTGGGGGAGGACTTCAGGGACATCCACCTGGGGCCGGAGGGCTCCTGGATGTTCACCGGGTCAGTGAAAGGAGGGAGCCGGCATGAACGTGGAACGCCATCAGGCGGTAATCATCGGCGGCGGGCCCGCCGGCCTGGCCGCCGCCATCCGGCTCAGGCAGAAGGCGTCGACGACGTGGTGGTGCTGGGCGGGAGCACCGCCCCGGCGGCATCCTCCGTCAGTGCATCCACGACGGCTTCGGCCTCACCCGCTTCGGCGAGACCCTCTCCGGCCCCGAGTACGCCCAGCGGTTCGTGGCCCAGGCGGAGGAGCTGGGCATCACCTGCCTTACCGACACCACCGTTCTCTCCCTGGAGGCCGACCGCACCGTCACCGCCTCCGGCCCCGCCGGGCTCAAACAGCTCCGGGGCGACGCGGTGATTCTCACCATGGGCTGCCGGGGCGTACCCGGGCCCTGGCCATTCCGGGCAGCCGCCCGGCGGGCATCTATACCGCCGGCGTGGCCCAGGAGTACATTAACCTGCGCAACCTCATGGTGGGCCGGGAGGTGGTCATTCTGGGCAGCGGCGACATCGGCATGATCATGGCCCGCCGCATGACGCTGGAGGGGGCCCATGTGAAGGCCGTCTATGAGGTGCAGCCCTATCCCAGCGGCCTGCCCGCAACATCGAGCAGTGCCTCAACGACTATGGCATCCCCTGTACCTGAGCCATACCGTCACCGATATTCACGGCCGGGCGCGTCTGGAGGCCGTTACGGTCTCCCAGGTCGACGAACGCCTCCGCCCCATCCCGGCACGGAGGAGCGGGTAGAGTGCGACACGCTGATTCTCTCGGTGGGCCTCATCCCCGCCGGGGACATCGCCAACGGTTCCGGCCTGGCGGTGGACGGGCGCCCAGGGCTTCGTGGACGAGCACTACCAGACCAGCATTCCCGGCGTCTTTGCCGCGGGCAACGTGCTCCATGTCCACGATCTGGTGGACTTCGTCTCCCTGGAGGCGGAGGCCCTGGCCTCGTCGGCGGCGGAGTACCTGAAAAACCATGCGCTTCCCCCCTGTCCCCTGGAGGTCAGGGCGCGCCAACGTGGGCCACGTCATCCCCAGCGCATCAGCGGCAGCCGGGATTTCACCCTCTCCTGCGGGTGTCCCGGCCCATGAAGGCCGTCACCCTGACCGTGACGCAGGACGGCCGCGAGGTGCTGCGGCGCAGGCTGCCCAAGGCACTCCCTGCCGAGATGCTTCAGCTTCCCATCCGCGCCGCGGCGCTGGAGCAGTCCGGTGATTTGGAGGTGAGCGTACAGTGACGCGGAGCTTTACCTGTATTATCTGCCCCAACGGCTGTGAGGATCACGGCCGAATATGAGGGGAGCGCGGTGCACGCCGTCCGGGGGGCCGCCTGTCCCAAGGGAGACGCCTATGTCCGCCAGGAGCTGACCGACCCCCAGCGCAATATCGCCACCAGCGTACTGGTGGAGGGCGGCGAACTGCCCCTGGCCAGCGTGCGGCTCAGCCGCCCCATCTCCAAGAAGGACATCTTCCGGGTAATGGAGGTCATCAACACCGTACGTCTCCAGGCCCCACCGCCGTCGGGCAGGTGGCCCTGGCCGACGTGTGCGGCCTGGCGCCGATGTGATTGTCACCAAAACGTGGCCCGCGCCAACGCGTGAGTCCCGCTTTTATAGTTCCTATCCACCCCAATCTGTGCTATTATTTTAAGGAGAAATGTATTATGAAAATCGGACTGATCGGTCTTGGCATTATGGGCAAGCCCATGGCGAAGAACCTGCTCAAGGCGGGCTATGACCTCACGGTCAGCGATCTGAACCAGGCCAGCGTGGACGGATCGTAGCCGCCGGGGCCAAGGCCGCCACCAACGCAGAGATCGGCGAGACCTGCGACGTGGTGCTGACCATGGTACCCAACAGCCCCCAGGTAAAGGCTGTCATGCTGGGGGAGGACGGCGTGGCCGCCCACATGAAGCCGGGCAGCGTGTTCATCGACATGAGTTCCATCAACCCCGTGGCCTCCAAGGAGATCGCGGCGGAGCTGGCCAAGCGCGGCATCGAGATGCTGGACGCCCCCGTCTCCGGCGGCGAGCCCAAGGCCATCGACGGCACCCTGTCCTTCATGGTGGGCGGCAAGCAGGAGATCTTTGACCAGTACAAGGAGCTGCTGGGCGCCATGGGCGCCTCTGTGGTGCGCTGCGGCGACGTGGGCGCGGGCAACACCACCAAGCTGGCCAACCAGATTATCGTGGCCTGCAACATCCAGGCCCTGTCCGAGGCCCTGACCCTGGCCAAGATGGCGGGCGTGGATCCCGAGCTGGTGTTCCAGGCCATCCGCGGCGGTCTGGCCGGCTCTACCGTCATGAACGCCAAGGCCCCATGATGATCGAGGGCAACGACAAGCCCGGCTTCAAGATTGACCTGCACATCAAGGATCTGAACAACGCCCTGGACTGCGCCCACACCGTGGGCTCCCCCCTGCCCATGACCGCCGCGGTGCAGGAGATCTTCCAGTGGCTGCACAACAACGGCTGCGGCCAGGACGACCACAGCTCCATCATCAAGTACTACAAGAAGCTCACCGGCATCGAGTCCCTGTAAGGCCGCCCGACACGAGTGCGAGGTGATCGATCATGAATACGGATTTTATCAAGGGCGTCGTGGTGCCCATACTCACCCCCATCGACGGGGAGGAGCGCATTGACGAGGCCAGGCTCCGCGACCAGGTGGACTACGTCATCAAGGGCGGCGTGTCCGGTATTCTGGCCTTTGGCAGCAACGGCGAGTTCTATATGGTAGAAGAGGACGAGATGGAGCGGGGCCTGAAGATTATGGTGGATCAGGCCGCTGGCCGCGTCCCCGTCTACTTCGGCATTGGCGCCATCCGCACCCAGAAGTGCTGCCGTCTGGCCAAAATGGCCGTGGCCAACGGCGCCGCCGGCGTCAGTGTGCTACAGCCCATGTTCCTCAAGCCCACCTATGACGAGCTGTTCCAGCACTTCAAGACCATCGCCGAAAGCGTCCCCGGCGCGCCCATGCTGCTCTACAACAACCCGGGCGGGTGGGGTACACCCTCACCGCCGATCTCGTGGATGCCCTGGCCCATCAGGTGGAAAACATTGTGGGCATGAAGGACACCAGCGGCGACATCACCCTCACCGCCGAGTTCATCCGCCGTACCCGCGACGTGGGCTTCAAGGTGTTCGGCGGCAAGGATACCCTGCTCTACGCCAGCCTGTGCCACGGCGCGGTGGGCGGCGTGTGCACCGCGGCCAACTTCATGCCCGAGCTGATCACCGACGTCTACAACAAGTTTGCCGCCGGGGATCTCCAGGGCAGCCTGGAGGCCCAGTTCAAGCTCAACCCCGTCCGTCTGGCCATGGACCCCGCCAGCTTCCCTGTGGCCGCCAAGGATATGGCCGCGCTCCGCGGCCGGGATGTGGGCGTGCCCTACCGGCCCAGCCTCCCCACCCCGGAGGGCCCCGCCAAGGAGGGCTTCCGCCGCACCATGTCTGAGGCCGGCCTGATTTAAGCCTCTCCGCGAGGCGACCATGGAGGAACGCATGAAACTGAGAAACGACTGTGATCAGATTGTCCGCCGGGCCATCGCCGCTGTCCAGCCCGACGCGGCGGTTCGCCGCGCCCTGGAGGAACCCCTTTCAGGGCGGCCGGGTGGTGCTGGTGGCCGTGGGCAAGGCCGCCTGGTCTATGGCCCGCGCCGCCTGCGACTGCGTGGGGGGGCGGCTGGACGGCGGCATCGTCATCACCAAGCACGGCCATGCCCAGGGCCCCATCGGCTCCCTGCTCATCCGGGAGGCGGGGCATCCCGTCCCCGACCAGGACACCTTTTCCGCCACGGAGGAGGCGCTGGCCCTTACGGACGGCCTGACAGCGGAGGACACCGTCCTCTTTCTCCTCTCCGGCGGCGGCTCCGCCCTCTTTGAAGCGCCGCTGGTCCCCCAGGAGGAGCTCCAGTCCATCACCCAGAGCCTGCTGGCCAGCGGGGCGGACATCGTGGAGATGAACACCATCCGCAAGCGGCTCTCCGCCGTCAAGGGCGGGCGGTTTGCCCAGCACTGCGCCCCGGCAAAGGTATTCTCCATCGTCCTGTCGGACATCATCGGCGATCCGCTGGACATGATCGCCTCCGGCCCGGCCTACCCGACTCCTCCACCTGTGCCGATGCCCGCCGCATCTCGAGCAGTACGGCCTGCGCCTGTCGCCTGAGGCCTCCCAGTGCCTGGAGCGGGAGACGCCCAAGGTCCTGGACAATGTGGAGACCCTTATCACCGGCAGCGTGCGGGAGCTGTGCGCCGCCGCATCCGCGGCCTGCCGGGAGCTGGGCTATGAGCCGGTGCTGCTCACCGACAGCCTGGACTGCGAGGCCCGGGAGGCGGGGGCCTTCCTGGCCGCCGTGGCCCGCGCCCACCAGGATACGGAGCGCTCCCTGGCCTTCCTGGCCGGGGGGGAGACCGTGGTGCACCTGACCGGCTCCGGCCTGGGCGGGCGCAACCAGGAGCTGGCCCTCTCCGCCGCCGCCGGCATCGCCGGGCTGGAGGACACGGCCGTGTTCTCTCTGGGCAGCGACGGCACCGACGGCCCCACTGACGCCGCCGGCGGCTTCGTGGACGGCGGGACAAAGGAGCGGCTGGCCAGGCAGGGTGTGCGCATCTTTGAGGTTTTGAAGAACAACGACGCCTACCACGCCCTGGCCGCCTGCGGCGGCCTGCTCCACACGGGGGCGACGGGCACCAATGTCAACGACGTGGCGGTGCTTCTCATCCGCCGCTGAGTGGTTCCTTTCCCCCGCTGCGCCCCCGACCTTCCCACGCGGAGCCGGGGGCGCGCCCTTTTACCGGCAAGGAGTGATCGGCCATGGACGTCAAACAGATGACCTATATTCTCACCATCGCCCAGGAGGGCGGCATCAGCAAGGCCGCGGCCAAGCTGTTCATCACCCAGTCCGCCCTGGATCAGCAGCTTCTGAAGCTGGAGCATGAGCTGGGCACCCGCCTCTTTTTCCGCTCCCGTAGCAGCTTTGCCCTCACTGAGGCCGGCAGGGTCTACGTGGACTACGCCCGCCGGATGCTGGAGCTGAAAAATGAGGCCTACCGCATCATCCACGACATCGCCGGCCGGAGGCGGGGCACCCTCTCCCTTGCCTTCGCCCCGGAGCGGGGCATGGAGATGTTCATGGCCGTGTACCCACGGTTCTATCAGAGCTATCCCGAGGTGACAGTGACCCCCCGGGAGATCAGCGTCCGGCGGCAGTTGGAGATGCTGGCCAGGGACGAGCTGGATCTGGGCTTCATCTCCAGGCCGGAGGGAGGTTCCGGGGCTGACCTGCGTCCCTCTCCTGCGGGAGGAGTTCCTGCTCATCACGCCCCGCAGCCATCCGCTGGCGGCCAGGGCCGCGCCGCCGGGCGCGCCCCTGACGGTGCTGGACACGGAGTGCCTCTGGGACCTGACCTTCTGCCTCATCTACCGCTCCTCCACCCAGCGGGAGGTCATCGCCCCCTGTTTGAGCGGGCGGGGCGAAAGCCCAACCTCTTTCTGGAGACCGCCAGCAACCGGGCCAATGTCTCCATGGTACAGAAGGGGCTGAGCTGCTCCATCGTCCCCGCCTACTACGTCCAGGGGTGGAGGACGTGGCCTGCTTCCGCCTGTCTGCCCATCCCGCCTGGACCGTGTCTGCCTGCTACCGGCGCAATCGCTACCTGTCCAAATCCGCCCAGTATTTCATCGCCCTGGCCGCCGCCTATTTCCGTCCCGAGTGCGCCGCGCAAGAAAAGGAGTTGCCGCAATGAGCCGCATCTATGAGATCTTTGGCACCAATGCCCACGCCATGACCCGCGCCCTGATGGAGTCCGCCGGCGCAGCGTGCAAAATCCCCTCCGGGGCCTCGGTGGCCCTCAAGCCCAACCTGGTGGTGGCCGCCTCCCCCGAAACCGGCGCCACCACCCACGCCGGCGTCCTGTCCGGCGCCATCGAGTATCTGCGTGACCATGGCTTCCGGGATATCTCCATCATCGAGGGCTCCTGGGTGGGGACGACACCGGCCGGGCCTTCCGGGCGGCGGGATACGAGGCGGTGGGGAAGAAGTACGGCGTGCCCCTCTTCGACCTCAAGCGGGACAAGACCCGCCGGGTGGACACCCCCCTGCGGCCCATGGACATCTGCTGCCGCGCCCTGGACGCGGACTACCTCATCAACCTGCCCGTGCTCAAGGGCCACTGCCAGACCGCCATGACCTGCGCCCTAAAAAACTGCAAGGGCTGCCTGCCCGACCGGGAGAAGCGGCGCTTCCACGCCGAGGGCTGATGCGCCCCATCGCCGCCCTGGCCGCCGCCCTGCGGCCGGAGCTGACCATCGTGGACAGCCTCTGCGGGGATCTGGACTTTGAGGAGGGGGGCAACCCCGTCCCCACGGGCCGGATGCTGCTGGGTGAGGACCCCGTGCAACTGGACGCCTACGGCTGCCGCCTTATGGGCCTGGCCCTGGAGCAGGCGCCCTATATCCAGATGGCCGAGGCCTGGGGGGCCGGCTCCACCCGGCTGGAGGAGGGAGATGTGGTGCGCCTCAACGAGCCCTCCGCGGCGGCGGACTACCCCGCCCCCTCCGGCGCCGTGGCCGCCCTCACCCGCACCGTCCAGGCCAGAAGCGCCTGCTCGGCCTGCTACGCAAGCCTGGTGCGCGCCCTCCACACCAGCGGCGTGCGGGGCATCCCCATCGCCATCGGCCAGGGCTGGCGGGGGATTCCCTTCGACGGCCTTGGGGTCGGCGCCTGCTGCAACTGCGCCAAAGAGCGCGTCCCGGGCTGCCCGCCCCGGCAGAGGACATCCTGCGCGTCCTCTCCGCCCGCTGCTGAGCCCCACGGGGAATGCGCACCTGATTTCCCTCCGAAGTCAGGTGCGTTTCTGCATACAGGCGGCGAACCCCCTCCAAATCCGGTATTTACACCGGCTCCTTTCTCCCGTACAATAGAGGTGATTTCCCGGCCCGCCCGGAGAGGAGCACCGCTATGGATCTTCTGCAATGTCTCATGGATTCCTCATCCCATGCCATTTTCACCCTGGATCGGGATGGCATCATCACCCATATCAACCAGCAGGCCAAGGTGAGGTTCGGCCTCTACCACAACAGCCAGCACCCCCACCCCGCCGGGCGGTTGGAGCCGGGCGACCTGGTGCTGATCGCCGACACAGCCATCGGCGCGGACGACGGGCGCTGCGGCCGGAGGATCTCGCCTGTATCGGCATCCGGGAGCCCAGGCTCCGCGTCAACGACCGGCTGGTGGCGGCAGGCGTCTTCGACATGCCCGGCCGGCGGCCCGTCTACAAGTTCCTGCCAGACCAGGACGCGGACAGCCTCTGTCTGGAGACCGTCTGTGAGGGGATCCCGATCCGCCTCTCCATCGAGCGCCGCAGCGTCACCGTTACGATAAGGGACACCGTCTACACCATCGGGTATTTCCGCTGCATTGGACAGATGGTGGTTCTGGACGGGGCGACTGGCCGGGTGAAGTTCTGGCAGGAGAAGGGCTACTCCGCCCGCAGGGAGGGCATCGGCCACCTGCTCCGGGGCGGCTCCTACAGCGAAAAACGGGCCGGGCTGTCCCTCCAGGTGGAGGGCTATCACTTCCGCGACTTCTTTGAGGGAGCGCAGTTTGAGCGGGATCTCGCCCGGGTGCTCAACGGACAGGCGCCGAGGCTTGAGGACCGGGAGTACGAGATCAACGGCTTTGAGCTGGTGGCCACCCTTCTCCCCGTGCCCGGGGCGGAGGGCGGACGCCCGGACGGAGTGATCGTCAAGTTCCGGAACATTGAGGATATCCATGTGACCATCCTGGAGCGCAACAATGCCATCAAGATGGCCGAGCGGACCTACCGGGAGACCGCCCGCAAGGACGCGCCCCAGGAGGCGTCCTTTGCGGAGCGCTTCGGCTTCGACACCCTGCCGGCCTCCGTCCGGCACCGGGTCTACAAGCTGTCCCAGCTGGACTGCGGCATCCTGATCACCGGCGAGAACGGCACCGGAAAGTCCTTCCTCGCCCAAGCCATCCGTCAGGCCCAGCCCCGCCGCGGCCCCTTCGTCACGGTGGACTGCGCCACCATCTCCCCCACCCTGTTTGAAAGCGAGATGTTCGGCTATGTGGGGCCTTCACAGGGGCGAACCCCCAGGGCAAGGCGGGCTTTTTTGAGTCGGCCGACGGCGGCACCATCTTCCTGGACGAGATTGGCGAGATCCCCCTCCAGATCCAGGCCAAGCTGCTCAGTGTAATCCAGAACAAGGTGGTCTGCCGGGTGGGCTCCACCCGGTCCGTGCCGGTGGATGTGCGCATCCTGGCGGCCACCAACCGGGATCTGAGGGCGGAGGTGGCCGCCGGGCGCTTCCGCCAGGATCTCTACTACCGGCTCAGCGCCTCTCTGTGGAGCTGCCTCCCTGCGCAGTTGTCCCGAGGACGTGTGCTTCCTCATCGACCGGCTGATGGAGAAGATTCCCCAGAAGTACGGCGTCCCGCCCAGGAGCCTGTCCGGCGAGGCCTTTGGCAAGCTGCTGGCCTACAACTGGCCGGGCAACATCCGGGAGCTGGAAAACGTACTGGAGAACGCCGTGGCCCTCTCCGAGTCGGAGCTTATCTATGCCGAGCACATCCACCTGGAGGGCACAGCGCCCGCCCCGCTCACGCTGAAGGAACGGCTCAAGCGGGAGGAAAGGCAGATTCTCCGGCAGACCCTGGCCCAGTGCGGCGGCAGCCGTGTGAAGGCCATGGAGCTGCTGGGCCTGTCCAAGACCGTGTTTTACGGCAAGCTGAAGGAATACCAACTGGACTAAACACGTCCTGTTTTTGGGAAAGGGAGTTCGGAAATCCGAACTCCCTTTCCCGTTTTTCACCCAGGTTCCGGGGATGCTGGATCTTGCGCCTCATGTTTTGCGGATTCTGTCTGAATTTGACGGCCATATTTTGTTGGAACCGCTGAACTTCGCCCCCCTTGGCCGCCTGGCATGCAGCTTGCATAGGCAATGAGACAAGGAGCACGTTTAATGGGAGGGAGACTTCGATGCAGTTTTGGAAAATGAACGGCGCAGGCAACGACTTTATTATCCTCAACAATCTACAGGAGGGGCTGTCGGCGGATTGCTTTCCCGCCCTGGCCCGGCGGCTGTGCGAGCGCCGCCTGTCCATTGGGGCGGACGGTCTGATGGTGGTGGAGCGGCCGCAGTCCGGCGGGGACTACCGAATGCTGTTTTACAACTCCGACGGCAGCGCGGGCGAGATGTGCGGCAACGGGTGCCCGGTGCATCTGCCGCTATGGCTATGAGATCGGGCTGGCCGGAGAGCTCCAGAGGGTGGAGACCACCGCTGGCCTGGTCACCGGCCGGCGCATCACCCGGCGGCAGTATAAAATCGAACTCAACCGGCCCACCACCCTCCGGCTGGACTACCCCGTGGAGGTGGACGGCATGACCTATCCCTGCTCCTATGTGGAGCTGGGAGATCCCGGCCTGCCCCATGCAGTGGTTCCGATTCCGGGACTGCGCGGCCGGCCGGAGGCGGAGCTGTTCGCCCTGTGGCGGAAGCTGCGGGCCCACCCCGCTTTCCCCAAGGGCGCAAATGTCAATTTCTTCGATGTGGAGGGACCGGGGCGGATCTGGGAGCGCACCTTTGAGCGGGGCGTGGAGGGCTTCACCTACGCCTGCGGCACGGGCACCGGCTCGGTGGCCGCCGTGCTGACCCTCCAGGGCGCGGTCAGCGGCCGGGCGGTGGCCGGCCAGATGACGGGGGCGAGCTGGTGGTGGATGTGGAGCGCCGCGGCTCAACGGTGGAACACCTCTTTCTGACCGGGCCCACCAATTTGGTTGCAAAGGGGAGCTCACCGACGAGGAACTGCCCTTTGAGTGATAGAGCGGCCGCCGGTGCGGTACACTGAGAGAGGAGGTGACGCCGCATACCCCACCGGCAGTTCTGTGTGTTAGAAGAAAGAGAGGTATTGTTATGGACAAATCCACAGTTATGAAGAACTACCGCTTCCTGGCCCTGATGCTGTTTGCCATGGTAGCCGGCTGCGTGGCCGGCTGGTTCTTTCCTGAATTTGGTCACTTTATCAAGCCCGCCGGCACCGTGTTCATCAATATGATGTTCTGCGTGGTGGTGCCGCTGGTGTTCGCCTCCATCTCCAACTCCGTGGCCAGCGTACGCAGCCGGAAACGGGCAGGCAAGATCATGGGCACCACCGTGCTCACCTTCGTGGTCACCGGCCGTTGCCGCCGTCATCATGTTCATTGTCATGAAGCTGGTTCCCCGGTGCTGGAGCCCTGGACCGACATGGCCACCGAGGCCATCAGCGAGCACGCCTCCCTCGCCGACATGATCGTGAACTTCTTCACCACCGACGACTTTGTGGGCCTGCTGAGCCGCAGCGCCATGCTGCCGCTGATCGTCTTCTCCATCCTGTTCGGCTTTGCCACCAATCTGGTGGGCGGCCCCGACCACGTCATCGGCAAGTTCCTCGACGGCCTGACCGAAGTAATGATGGCCTTTGTGAAGATCATCACCTATTACGCCCCCATCGCCTTCTTCGCCCTGTTTGCGGATCTGGTAGCCACCTACGGCTCCAGCGTGGCCTCCGCCTATGGCCGGGCCATGGTGGTGTAATATCCCCTGTGCTTTATCTACATCTTCACCGCCTTTCCCCTCTTCGCCTATATCGGCGGCGGCAGGCACGGCATCAAGACTATGTTCCAGCACATCGCAAGGCCCGCCATCATGTCGCTGGGCACCTGCTCCTCCTCCGCCACCATCCCCACCAACCTGCGTGAGGCGGAGGACACCGGCATCCCCAAGGATGTGGCCGATATGGTCGTGCCCATGGGGCCACCATGCATATGGACGGCTCCTGCTTCTCCTGCGTGCTGAAAATCGCCTTTGTCCTGGGGGCCATGGGCGTGGATATGCCCTGGACCATGCTCCCGGCGGTGGTGGCTGTGGCGGTGCTCTCCTCGGTGGGCATGTCCGGCGTGCCCGGCGGAGGCTACATCGGTGAGTGCATCATCTGCTCCATCTTCTTCCCCCAGCAGATTGAGGTTGCCTTCCCCATCCTGGTGGCCATCGGCAACCTGGTAGATCCCCCGGCCACAATGATCAACTCCGCCGGAGACTATGTGGTGTGCTACATCGTCGCCCGCGTCACCGACGGCAAGGACTGGCTGGACAGGGCCATTGCGGCCAGACACGCCAAATAGCATCCCCCCGGGGCCCCCTGCGGGGCGGGATATCTTCCAGAGAAACAGAAAGGAAATGAGACATGATCTGCGACAACCTTACCGTCTCCAACGGGCGCCTGCTCTTTGCCGGTCAGGACACCGTGGAGCTGGCCCGGCAGTACGGCACCCCTCTACCTGATGGACGAGGACCGGATCCGCGCCAACTGCCGGGTGTATACCGAGGCGTTCCGCAGGCACTTCGGCCCCGGCCCCTGTACGCCAGCAAGGCCAACTCCTTCCAGCGCATCTATGAGATCATGCGGGAGGAGGGCATGGGCATTGACGTGGTGTCCTCCGGCGAAATTTACACCGCCCTCCGGGCGGGCTACGACTTGGGCCAGGCCTACTTTCACAGCAACAACATGACCGATGAGGACATCCGCTACAGTATGGATCACGGTATCGGCTATTTTGTGGCGGATAACGTGGAGGAGATCAAGGCCATTGAGGCGGAGGCCGCCCGGCGGGGCATTAAGCAGCGGGTGCTGCTCCGCCTGACCCCCGGCATCGACCCCCACACCTACGAGGCCATCGCCACCGGCAAGGTGGACTCCAAATTCGGCAGCGCCATCGAGACCGGCCAGGCCGAGGAGATCACCCTCTTCACCCTCCGCCAGCCCCATGTGGAGCTGGTGGGCTTCCACTGCCACGTGGGCTCCCAGGTCTTTGCCGAGGACGTATTTGAACGGGCCGCAGTGATCATGCTGGAGTTCGCCGCCCACATGGAGAAAGCCCATGGCTACCAGACCCGGCAGCTTGACCTGGGCGGCGGCTACGGCGTGCGCTACGTCGAGTGCGACCCCGTTCTGGACGTGGACGCCAAGGTGGCCCAGGTGGCCGCCGCGGCCAAGGGCGCCTGCGCCCGCCTGGGCATCGCCCTGCCCGAGATTCACATGGAGCCCGGACGCAGCATCGTGGGAGACGCGGGACTGACCCTCTACACCGTGGGCACGGTCAAGGAGATCCCCGGCTATAAAAACTACGTCTCGGTGGACGGCGGCATGCCCGACAATCCCCGCTTCGCCCTCTACGGGGCCAGCTACACCTGCCTGCTGGCCAACAAGCTGGATCAGCCCGCCGAATTTCCCTGCTCGGTGGTGGGCCGCTGCTGCGAGAGCGGCGACATCATCCAGGAGCACGTCCTGCTGCCCGGGAGCGTGGGCCGGGGAGACATTCTGGCGGTATGCACCACCGGCCTACAACTACTCCATGGCCTCCAATTACAACCGCCTTCCCAGGCCCCCCATTGTCATGCTCCGGGGCGGCAACGAGTCCTATGTGGCAGTCCGCCGGGAGTCCCTGGAGGATCTGTGCCGCAACGACCTGTAAAACGCACAAGGGCGGCCCACCGGGGCCGCTCCCTTCCTGCCTGTTGAAAACGTGTTTTCGACAGGCTGCCGGACTTTGGAGCCTTTTGAACGGTTCGAAAAGTCGTTTGATCCGACGTGAAAGACAACCCGGACGGTTTTCTTTCACACGATCTTTCCCTTCGAATCCTTTTGCGGGGAGGGTTTATTGGCAGCTGCTCTCATCCGCTCAGCTGAGCACCTGCTCCAGCTCCAGGGTGACGGTGCCGTCCTCCCGCACAAAGCAGGGGATGCCCAGGGAGCCCTTGGCCTTGGGGCCTTCGAAGACGGGGCTGCTCTCCCGCAGGGCCAAATAGGCCTTCAGGTCGGGCAGGCTGGCGGACAGGTTCTGGAAGGTGATATCCGCCTTGGCCTCAACCAGCTTGTTGAGGGCGTACAGGGTATCCGGGCACAGGTGGCTGCCGATCACGGTCACTTTCATCTTGTATCCTCCTTACTTTACGGCAATGGCTTCAATCTCGCACAGGGCGCCCTTGGGCAGAGCCTTCACCGCCACGCAGGAGCGGGCGGGCTTGGAGGTGAAGTACCTGGCGTACACCTCGTTGAAGGCGGCAAAGTCGGCGATGTCGGCCAGGAAGCAGGTGGTCTTCACCACCTTGTCAAAGCCGGAGCCGGCGGCCTCCAGAATGGCGCCCACGTTCTTACAGCTCCACTCGGTCTGGGCGGCGATGCCCTCGGGCATGGCGCCGTCGGCGGGTTCACCGGAAGCTGGCCGGAGGTGATGACAAGGCCGTTGGTCTCGTAGGCCTGGGAGTAGGGCCCGATGGCGCCGGGGGCGTGCTCGGTGTTGATGATAGTCATGGCAGATTCTCCTTTTATAAATGGATCAATGGATGGAACAGACAGAGGTGAATGGAGCTCAGACCTGGCTCTTTTTGGCGGCCGCGGCCTTGGCCAGCCACTCCTTGCCCTCCACCAGACGGGTGACGAGCATGGAGGCGATGGTGTCGCCGGAGGAGTTCAGGCAGGTGGCGGCAGGGTCGAACAGGAAGCCCAGGGTGGCGATGATGGGGAAGGCTTCGGCGGGGAAGTTGAACATGGAGACGATCAGCATCTCGCCCACCAGGCCGCCTCCGGGGGCGCCGGAGAGGACGAAGGCGGACAGGATAGCCACCACGATGGCCATGCCATAGGTGCCCGCGCCGGAGAAGTCCATACCGAACACGCCGTAGAGGAAGGCGATCTTGGTGATGGAGCTGAGCACGGAGCCGTCCATGTGCATGGTGCAGCCCATGGGCAGCACCAGATCGCTGACGTCCTTGGGCACGCCGATGCTGTCACAGGCCTCCTTGTTCACGGGGATGGTGGCGGCGGAGGACTGGGTGGCAAAGGCGGTGACGGCGGGGCGCAGGATGTTTTTGACCATGGCCGCCACACCGCGCCGGCCGCCGGCCAGGAAGGCGTAGAGGGGGAAGAAGATCACCCCATAGAGGGCGCACAGGGGGTAGTAGACCAGCATGGAGCGGCCGTAGTCGCCGATGATCTCGGGGCCGTAGGTGGCCACCAGGTTGGCGAAGTAGGCGCCTAGGCCGATGGGGGCCACCAGCATGATGATGCCCACGAACTTCATGATGATGTCGTTCAGGTTGGCCAGCAGCTTGCCCATGGGGCTCTGCTCGCCGCCGCAGGCGGAGACGCAGAAGCCGAAGAGAATGGCGAAGATGATGAGGGGCAGCATGTTGGACTTGTCCCACAGGTCGGAGAAGTCGGACACGGTGAGGGAGCTGACCAGCAGCTCGCCGGCGGTCTGTGCCTCGCCCACCTCGCTGGCCACCAGCTCGATGGTGGTGCCCGCCGAGGGGCTGAACAGGTTGACCCACACCAGCACGCAGACGCCGGCGATGGCGCCGGTGAAGATGAAGGTGCCGATGGTGCCGCCCAGAATCTTGCCCAGGCGCTTCATGTTGGCCATGCTGCCCACGGCGGAGGCGATGGACACGAACACCAGGGGGACCACGATGGTGAACAGCAGGTTCAAGAAAATGTCGCCGATGGGCTTGATGGTGGTGCCGAAGTCGGGGACGACCACGCCGATGAGGGCGCCGATCAGGATGCCGCTGAGGATGAGAATCAGGTTGCCGTACTGCTGCCAGAAGCTCTTCTTTTGCAGGTTTGCCATAGGGAATTTACCTCCTTTTACCAGTCCTGTGTGGGCTCAAAGGGCCTTGACCGCCGCTTCGAGCTGCGCTACGCTGGGGGGCAGGCGGCGTTGAGACGCATGTAGCCGTTCAGGCTGCGGCTGAAGGAGCAGCCGTCGTTGAGGCCCAGGCCCGCCTGCTCGATCATGAAGCGGCGCAGGGCGTCGTTGTCCAGCCCCAGCGCCCGGCAGTCCAGCCACATGAGGTAGGTGGCGTCGGGGGCGCAGGTCTTGATCTGGGGAATGTGCTCCCGGCAGTAGTCCGCCACAAAGTCGAAGTTGGCGGACAGGTAGGGCAGCAGTTGCTCCAGCCACTCCTCGCCGTGGTTGAAGGCGGCCTCCATGGCGGTGAGGGAGAAGGCGTTGTTGCGGTGGATGTCCATGTTCATCCAGAACTGGTCAAAGACCTGCTTCATGTGGGCGTTGGGGAACACCACAGTGGAGGCCTGCAGGCCGGCCAGGTTGAAGGTCTTGGTGCCGGAGATGCCGGTGACCACATACCGGGCGGCCTCGTCGTAGACGGAGGCGGTGGGGTGTGGCGCTTGCCGTGGAAGATCAGGTCGGAGTGAATCTCGTCGGAGAACAGGACCACCCGGTGTTTGATGCACAGCTCCACCATACGGCGCAGCTCCTCCGGCGTCCACACGATGCCCAGGGGTTGTGGGGGCTGCACAGGAGGAAGAGGTCGGCCTCGGCCAGCTTGGCCTCGAAGTCGGCCCAGTCCATCTCCCACCGGCCGTCCTTTTCCACGAAGGGATTCTCCAGCACCCTGCGGTTCCACGCCTCGGTCATGTCGTAGAACTCGGAGTACACCGGGGTCTGGATGAGCACGCTGCCCCCCTCGGGGGTAAAGAGCTTGACCATGGCGCTGATGGACTGCACCACACCCAGGCTGAAGCTCATCAGGCTCGGGTCGATGTCCCAGCCGTTGCGGCGCTTCTGCCAGCCCCGGATGGCCTCAAAATAGGAGTCCGGGCGGCTGGTATAGCCCCAGATGCCCTCCTGGGCCCGGGCGGTGAGGGCGTCGACGATGGGCTGGGCGGTCTTGAAGTCCATGTCCGCGATCCACAGAGGGATCACCTGGTCGGTGCCGAACTTCTTCATCCGCTCGTCGTATTTGGCGGAGCGGTTGCCGCCGCGGTCCACCACGGTGTCGAAATCATACTTCATAGGGGATCATCCTTCTTTCTCTCCTGGCCTGGGCTTCCCGGCCCTGTATTCTGTCCGACCATAAAAGCAATCTATGTGCCGAATCGCTCCGGGCGGCAAAACATTGTTAAATAAGCTTAAAATTTAGTCTGCTGTTTTATGCATAACAGAAAGAAACCCGCCGGGCAGTCCAGGACCACCCGGCGGAGAGATGCAGCAGGGCGCGTTTAAACTGGAAAAAAAAAGAAAAACGGTCAAATTGGTCAAACCATTTCCGCTCCGCCCTCCACCGCCTGCCGGCGGCAGGGCCCGCCCGGCCGGGGTGAGGCGGGTGCCGCCCGGCCGCGGCTCACCCGCACCAGGCCCGCCCGGTCCAGCCCGGCCAGGATGCGCCGCACCTCCTGCTGGGAGCAGGGAGCCCGCCTCCCGGGCGGCGGCGAGGATGGCCTCCCGCCCCAGGCTGCGGCCCGCCTGGTCGGCCTCGTAGAGCCGCTCCAGCACGAAGCGGGAGTCCTCCCGGGGGCAGTCGGCCAGGGCGGGCAGCTCCGCCGGGGGCGCGGCGGCGGGGAGGTAGTGGAAGGTGGGGGCAACTCCTCCACCCCCACCACAGTATGTCCCAGGTAGCTGAAATACTCTACAACATTGCGCAGCTCCCGGATGTTGCCCCGCCACTGGTGGGCCAGCAGGAGCCGCTCCAGCTCGGGCGAGAGGGTGAAGGAGGCCCCAATGTTGCGGCAGAAGTGGTCGATGAGCAGCAGCAGATCTCCCTCCCGCTCCCGCAGGGGCGGGATGAGGACGGGCAGGGTGTTGAGCCGGTAATAGAGGTCCCGGCGGAAGCTGCCCTCCTCCACCCGGCGCTCAGATCCTCATTGGTAGCGGCCACGATGCGCGTCCACCGAGATGATGCGGTTGCCCCCACCCGCATGATCTCCCGCTCCTGGAGCACCCGCAGCAGCTTGCACTGGAGGGCGGTGCTCATGCCCTCCACCTCGTCCAGGAAGAGGGTTCCCCGTGGGCAAACTCAAACAGCCCCGGCTTGCCCCTTCCGAGCCGGTGAAGGCCCCTCCTCGTAGCCGAACAGCTCGCTCTCCAGCAGGTTTTCCGGCATGGCGGCGCAGTTGATGGCCACGAAGGCCCCGCCGGCGCGTGGGGAGGCGTTGTGCACCGCGTGGGCAAACAGCTCCTTGCCAGTGCCCGTCTCGCCGATGAGGAGCACCGGCAGGGGGGTGAGACTCATCTTTTTTAATATGGTGATGCACCGCAGCAGGGCGGGAGACTGTCCCACCACGTCGTCAAAGGTATACTTGGCCCGGTAGCCCTTGTGGAGAAGCTGGCTGCGCAGCTCGTTCTGCCGGTTCTCCGCATCGTTGAACCGCTGCACCGTGGCGAAGCCGATGCAGGCGTCCCCGCAGCACCGGGGCCACGGCCACGTTGATATTGACTCCCCGGCGCTCACCACCCGGGCGGGCTGGGGCCTTCTCCTTCAGGCAGCGGGCAAAGGGCAGGAAGGGGTACACCGCGCCGGCGGGGCGGTGCAGGGCCTCGCCGCAGGGGATGCCGGTGATCTCCTCCAGCTTGCGGTTGCAGGCAAAGACCTCCCCCCGCTCGTTGACCCCGATCCCTCATCCAGAATCTCCATGAGCATCTCAAACTGGCTCTCCAGCCGCAGGCCCCGGGCGAACACCCGGTCAAAGCTGTAGGTATTGGTGGCCACCTCCCGCTGGTACTGCTCAAACCGCTCGCTCTCCAGCAGCTCCTCCAGCCCCAGGCGGAGGGCCGCCTCGATCATGGTGGAGCTGTCGCACACCCGCTGGCCGATGTCGATGATCTCCTTCGCCCCGGCGGGGACGTAGCGGGTCTCCTGGGGGGTGATGACGAAGTCATACTGGCCCATGTCCGGCTCCGGCGCGCCGGGGTGGTAGAGGTCGAACACCAACTGGTTGACCCCCAGTTGGTTGAGGCGGGTCACCGCCTCCCGGCACATCTTGTCGCTCAGGTTGACGAAGAGGGCCCGCTTGCCCGCCGGCAGGCTCTGGAGGCGGCGCACCACGTCCCACCGGAGGGTGACGTGGATCTCCATCATCTCCCCGTCGATGGGGACGTACTGGTGGAGATCTCCCAGGGAGTCGAAGGCGTCGGTGGTGACCATATAGAGGTCGTACCGGCGGGGCATGTGCTCGATGGAACCGTCCCGCACGCTGTAGGAGCAGACGGTGATCCGCTCGCCGAACAGCTCCTGGACCTGCTGGGCGTAAAACTGCCCGGCGTAGGCGTCCAGAGAGATGACCGCCACATCCTGTTTCATGGGGTTCTCCCCTCCTTTTTGGCCATTTACTTTAACCAGTTTAACCGATTTAACAGTATTCTGCGGGATTTCCCGCCCCATGTCAAGCCGATCCCCGCTTTTTTTCGCGGATTTTTGGCTTTGGCGGCCAAAAATGCAGTTGGCATGCCGGTTGCATGATAAAATGGGCAGAAGACTTGGCCGCCCTACGGGGCCGGCGGAAAAGGAGCGATGAACGATGCAACTGAACAAGGAAGAGATGCTGACCCTGCTGCACCAGGAGGTGGTTCCCGCCCTGGGGTGCACCGAGCCCGTGCGTGGCCCTCTGCGCCGCCGACGCCTACCACGCCATCGGCGGACAGGTGGTGTCCATCAAGATGGAGGTCAACCCCGGCATCTACAAGAACGGCATGAGCGTAGGCATCCCCGGCTTCCAGCGGGTGGGCCTGAAGTACGCCGCCGCCCTGGGTGCCTGCCTGGGCAACCCGGAGAAGGGGCTGGAGCTGCTGGAGGATCAACAGCATCGTCAGCAAGGAGGCCATCCGTCTGGTGGAGGACAAGCAGGTGAGCGTGACCATCGCCGAGGGGGAGAGCCGGCTCTACGCCCACGCCGAGATCATCACCACCCGGGGCATCGGCATCAGCACCATCCGGGACACCCACTCCAACATCATCTACACCAGCGCCAACAACGATGTGCTCTTTGAGAAGGAGTACACCGCCGGCGGCGAGGACGCGCTCCACGCCAAGCTCAAGTCCATGACTGTCGCCCAGCTCCGGGAGCTGGCGGACTCCGCTGGCGAGGAGGAGCTGGCCTTTATGCTGGAGGGCGCGGAGATGAACGAGACCCTCTCCGACTACGGCCTGGAGCACCGCCTGGGCATCGGCATCGCCGACACCCTCAAGGCCCACCTGTCCACCGACATCATGGGCAGCAGCCTGATGGCCCGCACCATGGTGCGGGTGGCCTCCAGCGCCGAGGGGCGCATGTCCGGCTGCCCCTACGCGGTGATGAGCAGCGCCGGCAGCGGCAACCACGGCATCACCGCCATCATCCCCGTGGTGGAGATGGCCAGGCGCCTGGGCTCCAGCCGGGAGGCCACCGTGAAGGCCCTGGCCTTCTCCCACCTGCTCAACGTCTACATCAAGCTGTTCACCGGCAAGCTCAGCGCCACCTGCGGCTGCGGCGTGTCCGCCGCCACCGCCGCCTCCGCCGCCATGGTGTGGCTCCTGGGGGGCGACGACAAGCAGATCGGCGCCGCCATCATCAACATGAGCGCCAACCTGACCGGCATGATCTGCGACGGCGGCAAGATCGGCTGCGCCCTCAAGCTGGCCACCGCCGCCTCCGCCGCCATCATGAGCGCCTACCTGGCCGTCGGCGGCGTGGTGGTCAGCCCCAGCGACGGCATCTGCGCCGCCACCCCGGAGCAGGTCATCCGCAACATGGGCCGCATCAGCACCCCCGGCATGGTGGAGACCGACCGCACCATCCTCAGCATCATGATGGAAAGGACCAGGGCTGAGCCCCGGCCCTCCAGGCAAAAAGGGGCCCGGCCGAATCGCGCGATTCGGCCGGGCCCCTTCTGCATGACGTGGGGCGGCTCAGTCCCGGTGGACCGGCGTCCACCACACCACGCCGCTGCGGTATTTCACGTTTGCGCGCCAGCTCCCGTCCGGCCTCTGGGTGAAGTGGCGGCACAGGATGGCCCTGGCGGTCTCCCCGTCCACCGCGCCGGGGCGCAGCGGGCACTCCCCGCACCAGGGCGTCGGTGTCCGGGTAGGACAGCTCCTTCTCAAAGGGGAGCACCATCACATTGGCGTCAATGCCCATCTGGTAGAGCACCCCCACGAAGTAGATGTAGTCCTTCCACTCCCAGCTCACCCGGCCTCCCGCCGCGTCCAGTTCATGGAGCCAGGCGGGGGCCAGGCCGGTGTTCATGCCCGCCACGCACAGCTTGTCCGCCGCCCGGTCCATCCGCCGGAAGCAGTCGGCCAGATCCGCCTGCCGGTAGAAGCAGTTATAGCCGAAGACCAGATCGTACCGCCGCTCCGGCGTGAACTCCTCCCACTTGGCATGGAAGGCGGTGATATTGTCCCGGCCGCGCTCCGCCCCGGCCCGGAGGACGAAGTCCAGTACGTCCCGGGAGAGATCCACGCAGGCCACCTCCCGGCACAGCTCCGCCAGGGTCAGGGTATAGCTGCCCCAGCCGGGCCCCACCTCCAGGGCGGTCTCCACCCCGCGGGCCCGCAGCAGGGGGCGCAGGCGCTCCAGCACCTGGAGGGCGGAGGGCTCCGGGGCATAGGTCTTGCGTGTCATGAAGGCGTGCCAGAAGTCCCGCTCCGCCTGGTCGTCGGTCATCCGGGGGGAGGCGCTGGCCGCCACGTGCTCCGCCCACTGCCGGGCGAAGTCGGTCATGGGCACCCGCTCCCTCATGTCTCCCCGCCTCCCTCCCAATGGGTGTAGGAGTAGAGCAGCTCCCTGGTGTAGGGGTGGACGGGGGCCTCCATCACCTGGTCCCGGCTCCCCACCTCCACCAGCCGCCCCCTCTGCATGACGCCGATGGTGTGGCTGATCCACCCCAGCAGCTCGATGTCGTGGGTGATGTAGAGGTACGTCAGCCCCAGCCGCTCCTGGAGCTCCCGCAGCAGATTCATGATGCTGGCCTGCACCGACACGTCCAGCATGGAGGTGGGCTCGTCCAGCAGCAGCACCTCCGGCTCCAGCAGCAGGGCCCGGCAGATCACCAGCCGCTGGCCCTCGCCCCCGCTGATCTGGTGGGGGTAGCGGGAGAGCAGGTAGTCGGGCAGGCCCACCTGCCCCAGCGCGGCCCGGATCTTCTCCTTCCGCTCCTCCCGGCTCACCCCCAGCCGGTGGATGGCCATGGCCTCCAGCAGACTGTCCCGGATGCGCATGGAGGGGTCCAGGGAGGCCTCCGGATTCTGGAAGATGATCTGCACCCGCCGGTGGTACGCCCGGCTCCCCTTCCGGTCCAGGCGTGCGATGTCCTCCCCTCGAAGCGGATGCGCCCCCCGGAGGGCGAGGACGCGGGTGATCATGCGGGAGAGGGTGGTCTTGCCGCAGCCGCTGTTGCCCACCAGCCCGAAGGTTTTCCCCCGCTCCAGGGCAAAGCTCACCCGGTCCACCGCCCGGACGGTATGGGTGCGGAACACGCCGCTGGAGAACGTCCGGCTGACCTCCTCCAGCTCCAGCACCTTATTCATAGAGGAAGCACCTCACCTTCCCGCCCGTGGGCAGCGTGACCTCCCCCGGTGCCTCCCGGCCGCAGCGCTCCATGGCCCTGGGGCAGCGGGGGTAGAAGGGGCAGCCGGTGTGCTCCAGCCGTCCGGGGTCCGGGGCGGTATGGGCACCATGCCCCGGCTGGGCAGGGAGCGGATCAGGCCGGCGGTATAGGGGTGGCGGGGCCGCTCCATGACCTCCTCCGCCGTGCCCTGCTCGATGATCCGGCCCATGTAGAGCACCCGGATGTCGTCGCACAGCCGCCGGGCCAGGGCCAGGTCGTGGGTGATGACGAGCATGCTGCAGTGGTGCTCGGTGTAGATCTGGCGCAGGACGGAGTACACCTGGTTGCGGATCACGGCATCCAGGCCCTTGGTGGGCTCGTCGGCGGTCACCCACCCCGGCCGGCAGGCCAGCCCAGGGCGGACACCAGCCGCTGGTTCATGCCGCCGCTCATCTGGAAGGAATACTGGTTCAGGATGCGCTCCGGCTCCTCGAAGCCGAAGCGGCGGAGCAGCTCGGCGGCCTGGGCCTCCGCCTCCCTCCGCTTCCAGCGCCCGTGGGTGGTGATGGCCTCGGTGAGCTGGCGGCGGAGCTTCATCACCGGGTCCAGGGAGGCGCCGGGGTTCTGGGGGATGAGGCCGATGGCCGCCCCCCGCAGCCTGCGCAGCCGCCGCAGGGGCATGGAGTAGAGCTCGTCTTCTCCGAAGAAGCACTTCCCCGTCACCCGGGCCGTATTGGGCAGCAGACGCAGCAGGGACATGCCCATGACGCTCTTGCCGCTGCCGCTCTCCCCGATGACGCCGGAGATGCGCCCCGCCCGGAAGGTGGTGGACAGGTCGTTGACCGCGTACACCGGCCCCTGGGCGGTGTCGAAGCATACCGACAGGTGCTGAATTTCAATGTCCGGTACCATGCTCACAGCTCCTTCACCGCGTCCTGCTTCACGTCCAGCCGGTCCCGCAGCAGATCGCCCAGCAGGTTGATGGACAGGGTCAGCAGGATAATACAGATGCCCGGCGCCCACAGCAGATGGGGGGCGCTGCGGAAGTACCGGCGGGCGGTGCCGCTGACCATCTCCCCCCAGTCGGGGGGGGGGCTCGATGCCCAGGCCCAGATAGCTCAGGCCCGCCACCGACAGCACCACCCGCCCCACCCGGGTGGTGAACTGGAGGATCACGTTGGTGCGGATGTTGGGCAGCACGTGGCGGAGGACGATGCGCAGGTGCCCCGCCCCCAGGCAGCGCATGCCCTCGACGTACATCTCGCTCTTGACCTTCATGACCTCCCCCCGCACCAGGCGGGAAAAGCCCACCCACGAGGTGATGACCAGGGCCAGGATGATACTCCGGGTGCCCCGCTCCAGGACGCCCACCAGGGCGATCATCAGCACCATGCCGGGCAGGCCCTGGAACACGTTGGAGATGGCGGTGATCACGCCGTCCACAATCCCCCCGCAGTAGCCGGCGGCCACGCCGATCACCAGCCCCACGGCCATGGAGCAGGCCGTGGCCGCCACCGCCAGCAGCAGAGAGGCCCGACCGCCGTAGATCACCCGGCTGAGCACATCCCGCCCCAGTGCGTCGGTGCCCAGGGGATGGGCCCGGCAGGGGTCCAGCAGGCGCAGCTCCATGTTCACCTCCAGGGGTCATAGGGCCAGCCAGGGGCGAAGATGGTCATGAGGACAATGGCCCCAGGATGGCGCACACGAGGGCCAGCTTGATGTTCTGTTTCCGGCGTCTTGTCATGCCTCTCCCCCCTGTAGGCGGATTTTCGGGTTGACCGCAATGTAGAGCAGGTCGATGGCCAGCGTAACGAGCACGAAGGTGGTGCCGGTGATGAGCACATAGCCCTGGATTACGGGGTAGTCCCGGTTCTGGATGGCGGAGAGGACATAGCTGCCCAGGCCGGGGATGGCAAAGATAGTTCTCGATGATGGTGCTCCCGCCCAGGATACCGCCGAAGTAGTTGCCGATGAGGGTGATGATGGGCACCAGGGAGTTGCGGAAGGCGTGCCCCACCATCACCGCCCGCTGGGACAGGCCCTTGGCGTTGGCCACCACGATGTACTGCTCCCCCAGTTGGGCCAGGATGTTGCCCCGGGTGAAGCGGGAGGTGGAGCCCACGTTGGCGGCGGAGAGAGCCACGGCGGGCAGCACCAGGGAGGCCAGCCCCCGGTCCAGGCCGCTGGTGGGCAGCAGGTGGAGCCACTCGGCGAACACCGTGATGAGAAACAGGGCCAGCCAGAAGCCGGGCACCGACAGCAGCAGGGTGGACAGCCCCTTGAGCACCGTATCCAGCCATGTGCCGTGGCAGGCCGCCATGAGCACGCCGCCCCCCACGCCGAACACCACCGCCGCCAGCATGGCGGCCAGGGAGACCTTGAGGGTGATGGGCAGCCGGGTCATCAGCTCCTGGGCGATGTCCTTGTTGCCGATGTAGGAGCGGCCCAGATCCCCCCGGAGGGCGTCCCCCAGCCAGTCCAGGTACTGCACCGGCAAGGGCCGGTCCAGGCCCAGCTCGGCGCGCATATCCGCCCGGTCCTCCTCCGTGGGGAATTCAATGCCGATGCGGAACAGCGCGTCGTCCACCGGGTCGCCGGGGGCGATGCGCCCCAGCAGGAAGGCCGCCAGGGAGATGCCCAGCAGCACCGGGATGAGCACCAGCAGCCTGCGGCCGATGTACTTGAGAATTGCCATGATCCACCGCCTTCGGAGACAGAATAGAAACGGAAAATAAGCCCCCGCCTCGCGGGGGCTTATTTTCACACACGGTCCTTATCCGGCCCAGCAGACCTGGGTGAAGCCGGTCAGGCCGTACACCGTGGCCTGATATCCGGTGATGTCGCTGGAGGAGGCCACCACCTCCTGGGAGTACAGCACGGGGATGTTGGGGAAGTCCACGGCGGAGATCTCCTGGAGCTCCGTGTAGATCTCGGTCAGGCGGCCGGCGTCCAGGCAGGCGGCCGCCTCCTCGATCAGCTCGTCCACGTGGTCATTGTGGTAGCCCAGGCCGTAGCTGATGTTGGTGCCGCCCTCGGTGTACATAAAGCCTTTGAACAGGGAGAAGGGGTTGGCGGAGGGCAGGCCCTGGATCTTGAGGCACAGGTTGTAGTTGCCCACCTCCATCTCCTCCTTGCAGGGGCCCCAGTCCATCTGCTGGATGCTGACCTTGATGTGAGTGCCCTCGATGTTCTCCAGCAGGGACTGGATGTACTCGGCCTCCTCCTGGTAGGGTAGCGGTTGGCGTCCACGCCGGGCAGCAGGAACAGCAGCTCCACCTCCTGGTCTCCCACCACCTCGCGGATCAGCTCGGCCACGCTCCGGGTCGTGCTGCACGGGCTGCTCGCGGTAGAAGGCGGAGGTGTAGTTCAGGAAGCCGCCGGCGGCGAGGCCGTAGCCGTTGTAGAAGCTGTCGATGATGGTCTGGCGGTCCAGCAGCAGGGACAGGCCCTCCCGCATGCGCACGTCGTTGAAGGGGAAGGCGCCGCCGTTGACGTTGAGGAAGTGGGTGATGCCGGAGTCGCCCACCGACACGTTGTAGGCCGGATCGCCGTCGATCTCCGCGGCCTGGGAGGGGGAGATGGCGCCCAGATCGCACAGGCCCTGGACCTCGCCGGCCCGCAGGGCGGTGTAGCGGGTCTCGGCGTCGGGGATGACCTTGAAGCGGAAGGTCTTGGCGATGCCGGGGTGCCCCAGTAGTTATCGTTGCGCTCGATGACGCAGTACTGGCCCAGCACGTTCTCGGTCACCACGTAGGGGCCGGTGCCGATGGGGAAGCCGGCGAAGGTGCCGTCCTCGGCGAAGCAGGAGGGCTCGAAGATGGCGGAGCCGTAGTTGACCATGGTGTAGTCCAGCAGGGGCTGGCCCTCGGAGAGCGTGAGTACCACGGTGTAATCGTCGGTCTTCTCGTAGGAGCCCAGGCCGGGGTAGGTGGTGTCGATGTTCATGCCGTAGAAGGAGGACTCGAAGGGCCCCTTCTTCATGCGGTCGAAGTTGGCCAGCACGCTGTCGGCGTTGAAGGGAGTGCCGTTGGAGAAGGTAACTCCCTCCCGCAGATGGAAGGTCCACACGGTGGAGTCCTCGTTGTGCTCCCACTCGGTGGCCAGGGCGGGGGCGGGCTTGCCGCTCTCGTCCTTGGTGATCAGGGGCTCCCACACGCCCAGGGACATGGAGGCGTAGTAGGCGTCCTGCTCGCCGGGGCACTGGTCGCGGGAGGCGGCAAAGACGATCTCGCGGGTCTGGTCCACGGCGGCAGGGTTTCGCTGCCCGCCGGGGCGGAGGTCTGGGCATCCGGCGCGGGCGCCGCCGCAGCCCGACAGGGACAGGGCACAGGCAACGGCAAGCAGCAGAGACAGGGTGCGCTTTTCATGTTCATGCTCCTCTCAAATTGACTGACGCATGAATCCATGCACAAAAACCCCCCTGTTTTCCAGAGAGGAGCCGCAATCGGATGACAGGCCGGCAGACCGGCGCTGCACAGCTTTCCCCACCGAAAGAACGTGCACACACCGCAGGCGGCTGGTCTCCTGGCTTGGACTCATCCTCACGCCCGCCTTCCCATCCGGCGTACCGGACAGTGACATATCTGGGCGCTTGTCATCCTTACAGTAGAGAGGGCTGCCGCGGATTCTCACCGCATTCCCAATGAAAGCAATCGCTACCGTCTGCTGATTCACTTGTCGGCGTTCATTATAGCCGCGCGCCCCGCCTGTCAAGATGGCGGAGGCAGAATATCACAATTTTCTCTCCTATCCCAGCCATAAGTTCCAAATTACGGTTGACAGAAGGGCGGGTTTTTTATATAATATCGTATACAATCGAAAGGTCAGGTTATGCCGGGTGTAGCAAACCTGCCGTACTCCACTTCCGGGCGGGAGTGGGTTTGACTTCAGATGCGTGGAGAGCATCTTGAGGCGTTTTGTGCGCTTCAAGATGCTCTTTTTTGTAAAACGGGAGGACAGGCGTATGGGTGTGACCAGGATGGGCAAGACCACCATTTTCCTGGCTGATGACGATGAGGGCGTTCGCCGTACCTTGCGCACTTTTTGAGGGGCTCCCCGGATATCGGGTGGTGGGCGAGGCCTGTGACGGGACGGAGGCGGTGGAGGGCTGCCGGGCGGCCCCTGACGTGGCGCTGCTGGACATTCAGATGCCGCTGCTGGACGGCGTGAGCGTGGCCAGACAGGTTCTGGCGGACCGGGCCGCCAAATGTGTCATTATCCTGACGGCGTTCAGCGACCGGGAGCACATCGAGCGCGTACAGGCGTGCGGGGCGGCGGGGTACCTCACCAAGCCTTTTGAGGCGGAGAAGATTCTGCCTACCATCGAGCTGTGTATTGCGCGCAGCAAGGAGTACTACCTGCTGAACAAGGAGTATCAGCACCTGAGCCGGCGCTGTCAGAACCGGGAGCCCATCGATCAGGCCAAGCTCCTGCTGATGGAGACCAGGGGATGCGCGAGGACGAGGCCTACCAGTACATTCGGGAGCTCAGCCGTCGCAAGGGCATGTCTATGGCCCGGGTCGCCAGCTATTTGCTGGCCCAGCAGGAGGAGCGGCATGATTAGCGCCACGCGGATGCTCTGTCAGAAATACACGGATCTCACGGACGCGGAGATCTCCTACCTGGAATCCTATGGCGCCCTGCTCCCCGCCCTGGCCAACGCCGAGCAGGCGGATGTCTTCATCGACTGCCGGACCGTCAGCGGGCGCTCTGCCATCGTGGTCTGTGAGGCGAAGCCCCAAACCGTCCCCTCCAACTACCGCAGCTCCATCCTGGGCATGCTGATCCACTGGCGGGACGAGCCGGCGGTGGACCGCTCCTTCCGTCTGGCGGTTGCCACCTCCGGGGTGCGGGCGGTCTCCATGCCGGAGGACCGCCGGATCGTCCAGTCGGTGGAACCCCTCTTTTATGAGGGGCGGCTGATCGGCGTCCTCATCTATGAGCGGCCCGCTCTGGCCGCCGAGGAGCCGCCGCCCGCTGGGGAGCGGGAGGCGGAGCAGGCGTCCGGGGCCCTGGACTGGGCTGCGGTATCCCCCTGTCTGGACGACGCCGTCCTTTTCCTGGATGAGGAGGACCGGGTCTGCGGCTTCAACCCGGCGGCCACAGCCCTCTACCGCCGGATGGGTTACATCGGCACTCTGGCCGGGATGCCCGTCAACAACATTCAGCCCGCCGCCCTCAGCGAGTGCGACCAGGACAGGCACGAGACGGCCCTGGCCAACCGGGTACTCCAGTACCAGCGCCTCCCTCTCTCCTCCGGGCAGGCCCGGGCGGCGCTCATCATCCACGACCTCACCCGCCAGCGGCAGCTGGAGGAGGAGCTGGCCCTGCAGCGGACGGCACTTCAGGAGCTGCGGCACCGCATGAAAACAACCTTCAGATGCTCGCCAACCTCACCCGGAGCCGGGGCTGTGATCCGGCCGAGTCCCCACCGGTGCAGACCGCCCTTCTGGATACGGCCAACCGGCTGCTCTCCCTGGCCGCCACGCTGGACGGCATCGTACAGGTCTCCCGGGAGAAGGTCTCCCTCCTTCAGATTCTGGAGCAGATCCGCCGGTACATGCTCCAGACCCTTCTGCCCTCCGCCCGCCGTGTCACCATCCACGTGGGCGGCGAGGACGTCATTGTGTCCGCGGACTGCGCCTCCTCGGTGGCCCTGGTGGTCAACGAGCTGGTGCAGAACGCCCTGAAATACGCCTTTCCCTCCGGCCAGGCGGGAAGGATCGGCATCGAGCTCCACAGCGGGCGCCCCCTCTGCCAGCTCACCGTCTGGGACAACGGCGTGGGCTTCCAGGCGGACCGCCCTCGCCCCGGAGGCGCCGGTCTGGAGCTGGCCTCCACGATCGTGCGGGAGAAGCTCACCGGCGAGTGGAGCGTGGAGAGCGGCCCCGGCGGGACGCGGATCTCCTTCGACTTTCTGGAGCAGTAACACCAAATCGTGCGCCGACCTGAGGCTATGGCGGCGCGTACAAGAGCACGGCGATGCAGCCCAGGGACAGCGCAGGCGCTGCCCCTGGGCTGTTTTGCATAAACAGCCAAATTTGACAAGCTTGAAACGGGCGCCGAGGGGGCGTCCGGCGCAAAGGAGAGGTGAAGCAGAATGAAATTGAAAACCACACTGAACGGCCAGACCTTCGCCTTCCGCGACATCAGGGATGTCCTGGCCAAGGCCAACGAGCCCAAGGCCGCCGACCGGCTTCAGGGCGTGGCCGCCGAAACCGTGACGGAGCGGGTGGCGGCCAAAGTCGTCCTGTCCGAGCTGACGGTGGGCGAGCTGACCGAGAACCCCACCGTCCCCTATGAAAGGACGAGGTGACCCGGGTCAATCTCGACGGACTCAACCAGCCCACCTACCAGCGCTTCAAGGGCATGACCATCGGCGAGCTGCGGGAGTGGATTCTGGACCACAAAACTACGGGGGACGACCTGGTACGCAGCTGCCGGGCCTTCACCGGCGAGGTAGCGGCGGCCGTGGCCAAGCTCATGTCCGCCATGGATCTGGTCTACGGCGCCAGCAAAATTCACCACATCACCCGCTGCAACACCACCATCGGCCAGCCGGGCGTGCTGGCCTTCCGCAACCAGCCCAACAGCCCCACCGACGACCCCGAGAGATCCTGATCCAGATGATGGAGGGCGTCTCCTACGGCTGCGGCGACGCCTGCATGGGCATCAACCCTGTGGAAAACAATGTGGAGAGCACCCGGCGTATCGCGGATGCGGTCTACAGCTTTATCTGCCGCAACGACATCCCCACCCAACTGGTGGTTCTCTCCCACATGACCACCCAGATGGACGCCATTCGGAAGGGCGCGCCTTTGAGCATGATTTTCCAGTCCATCGCCGGCACAGAGGCCGCCAACAACGACTTCGGCGTGAGCCGCCAGCTCTGTACGGAGGCCTATGAACTGGCCTGCCAGCACGCCCTGAGCACCGGCCCCAACCTGCTCTATTTTGAGACCGGCCAGGGCTCCGAGGTGTCCATTGGCGCCGACTGCGGGTGGACGAGATGACCCTGGAGGCCCGTACCTACGGCTTTGGCCGCTTTTTCCGCCCCTTCATGGTGAACAACGTGTCCGGCTTCATCGGGCCGGAAACCCTCTACGACGGCAATGAGATGATCCGGGCCAGCCTGGAGGATCACTTCATGGGCAAGCTGATGGGCCTGCCCATGGGCATGGCCCCCTGCTACACCAACCACACCTCCATTACCCAGGACGAGCAGGAGATGGCCACCATGCTGCTCAACGCCGCGGGGGCCAACTACTACATCGGGGTGCCGGTCAACGACGATATCATGCTCTCCTACCAGGACACCAGCTACCACGACAACGCCACCCTGCGGGAGCTCTCCGGCCGTCTGCCCGCGCCGGAGTTCCACCAGTGGATGATGAAGCGGGGCCTGATTGACGAAAAGGGTGTCCTGACCGAGCTGGCCGGCGCCTCCATTTTCCTACAGAGAGAGGGAGGGAACTGACATGAATGAAACCCAACTGAGAGAGCTCATCCTGAAAGCCATCTCCGAGGCAGTGGGCGATACCGCCGGTGCACAGCCCGCCGCTCCCGTCCCCCCGGCCTCCGGCGCGGTGGAAAGCGGAGAGGTCCGCGACCTGTCCGCCGTAGATTTCCGCCAGATTATCGACGTGCCCACCCCGCCAACCCGGAGGAGTTCCGCCGCATGCGCTCCAAAACGGTGGCCCGCATCGGCGTGTGGCGAGCCGGGCCCCGTTGCCGCACCAACACCTACCTGCGGTTCCGGGCGGATCACGCGGCCGCCATGGACGCCGTGTTTACCGACGTGCCGGAGCGTCTGCTGGAAGAGATGAGCCTGTTCACCGTGCAGACTCTCTGCGAGACCAAGGACATGTACCTCACCCGGCCGGATCTGGGCCGCCGCTTCTCTCAGGAGACTCTGGCCGAGCTCCAGCAGCGCTGCAAGCGCAATCCCGACGTGCAGCTCGTGGTGTCCGACGGCCTGTCCAGCACCTCAGTGTCCGCCAACCTCCGGGACATCCTGCCCGCCATCCTTCAAGGGCTGAGCAGCACGGGGCCAGTGTGGGCACCCCTTCTTCATCAAGTACGGCCGTGTGGGCGCCATGGATGCCGTCACCGAGGCCCTGGGCTCCAAGGTCACCGTGATCCTCCTGGGCGAGCGCCCCGGCCTGGCTACCGGCGAGTCCATGAGCGCCTACATGACCTACGGCGGCTATGTGGGCATCCCTGAGGCCAGCCGCACCGTAGTCTCCAACATCCACCGCGGCGGCACCAACCCCGCCGAGGCGGGCGCGTTCATTGCCGAGCTGTGCGGGCGCATGCTGAAGGAGAAGGCCTCCGGCCTGGCTCTCAAACTGTAAGCGCGGCCCGGCCGGAATCTGCGGCTCCTCTTCCGGCGGGCTCGGCATCGCACTGGGGGGGCTCTCCAGCCAATTCCTAAACACGGGAATTGACCCTGCCGCGATTCACCTTTTGTCTCTCAGCATGCCATTTCTGCCCCAAAGGACTCCTTCAATCCGAATATTCTGAATATTTTCTACGCTTATCTGTAATGCTGTTCAGGTACAGGCCATCCGCTCACCTTTCGCACACTCCCTGCACGAAGTAAAGACTCCATCACCCGCAGCTTCCACAGCCCTCCCCCCGTTACAGGTCGTCGTAAGGGACATATATGGAACAAAGCTCCGCCGTTTCCACAGGAAACCGGCGGAGCTTTGTTTTGCAGCTTCTGCCGTGGGAAGGGCAGGTGCATCACTGTGCACCGCTCCTCTATCACACAGTGAATCTGTATTCGGCAAATGGAACCGTTCTATCCATCTGCGGGCAGCCCCTGCCATCGGAGCTTCTCAACCAGAGAAATCCGTCCCTTTACAAGGGCGGATTTCACTTCAGGCCCAAAATAGCACGAGCCTCCTCCGGGTAGCCAGTACCCTGCCGAACTCGGCGGCCACCCGCTTCACCCGGCCGATAAACTGCTGGCTGCCCTGGGCCAATATCCCCTTATTGTAATAGACATTGTCCTCCAGACCGACCCGGATATTACCGCCCATCGCCAAGGCGGCCAGGGTAATCTCATTTGCACCCCGGCCGATTCCAAAGGTACTCCAGGTGCAGTTCTCGGGCAGATGGTTGACCAGGTAGACCAAGCTCTCCGTGGTGGCCTCCATGCCGCCCGGCGCACCGAGGCAGAGCTGGAAATGGGCCGGTGCATCGAGGACGCCCGTTTTCAAATAGTGCTTTGCGGTGTTGAGCATGCCCATGTCGAAGACCTCAATCTCCGGCTTGACTCCGGCGGCGCGCATCTCCTGGCCGCACAGTTCCAGGAACTTGGGTTCGTTCATAAATACCACACTGTGAAGCCAGTTCATCGTACCCGCGTCAAAAGACGCCATCTCGGGTCTGAGCTCCCGGAAGGGCGGATACGCTCCTCCCAGGAGAACCCCTGTCCTCCGGAGGAGGTCAGGTTGAGCAGCACCGGGCAGCCAGTGGCGCGGATCAGGCCCACCGCCTCTTCAAATTTGTCAAAGCGCATGCTTCCCGCGTCGTTGTCGTCCCTGACATGTATATGTACCATGGCGGCCCTGCCTCGTAGCAGCGCAGCGCTGCCTCGGCAATCTCCTTTGGCTGAGTCGGAAGATAAGGGTTATCCTGCTTGGTGGTGACCGCGCCGGTGAGGGCGGCGGTCACAATCACCTTATTGCTGTCATTCAAACGCCTGGTTGTGGTCATGCGGTTTCCCTCTTCTAATCCAAGTTTTCAATTACCACTGCCGTCCCCATGACGCCGGCGCAGGGGGGCAAGCCGTACCGCAGCCCGCGGCTCCTGAGCTCATACAGCAGTGTAATCACAATTCGGGAACCGGTGGCGTCCACCGGGTGCCCCAGGGAGATTCCCCGCCGTTGACGTTCAGGCCATTAGAGCCGGCCCAGCGCGCGGGACACCTGAATCAGACCGCGGGTCAACGTCTCATTGGATGCTTTGACCTGCCCGGGACTCCAGAGCTGGAAGCCCTCTCCCGTTTTAAAGCCCAGTTTTCCCTCGTCCATGAGCTGTACCATCAGCTTGGAGGGCTCGGCGGAGCTCTCAATGTGGGGAAATAAGTACTTGTGAATGGAGTAGGTGAGGTCCAGCCCTCCGCGGTCGATCACCTCCATGGGGCCAGAGACCCCCAGGCGCATACCGAATCCGTACTTGATGGCGTCGTCCACATCCCCGGCTTCGGCGATCCCATTTTCCACGATAGAGATCGCTTCGCGGAAAAGCGTGTGCTGCATCCGGTTGGCCAGGAAGCCCGGTACATCCTTTTTAATCATAAAGAAAAGGAGTCTTATACTATGGGCAAGACCGTACTTGTCGACCTGTCCCATCCCTTCGGCCGCGGCAATCCCCTGTGGCCCTCCAACGGCGACTTCCACATCGACCGTGTGCAGCACATGCCCATGCACTATCGTCTGCTTCAGACCTTCAACGACTTCCACATGCACAACTCCACCCACGCCGACTCCCCCTCCCACGTGATTCCCGAGTCTCCTTATACCCACGAGCTGCCTCTGGAGAACTACTATGGCCCTGCGGTCTGCCTGGATATCCCCAAAAAGCACTGGGAGCTGATCACCGTTGAGGACATCGAGAAGGCCGCCGACAAGGTGGAGGGCGGCATCCAGGAGGGCGACTGGGTCCTCATCTGCACCGGCATGAACCAGCGCTGGGGCGAGAACGACGACTACTTCATGTACTCCCCCGGCATGTCCATCGAGGGCGCCCACTGGCTGGTGGACCACAAGGTCAAGGGCGTGGGCTTCGATCTGCAGGCGCTGGACCACATCCTCTATACCTACGCGGCCCAGCACGGCCCCGGCCCCTACGTCCCCGCATCGTGGACGAGTACAAGAAGGAGTTTGGTCATGAGCCCATCGAGGACTACCCGAGTGGGAGCCGGTGCATACCATCCTGCTGGGCAACAACGTCATGGGTATTGAGAACCTGGGCGGCGACATCGAGAAGGTGAAGGGACAGCGCTTCATGTTCTGTGCCTTCCCGCTGCGCTGGTATATGGGCGACGGCACCATCGTCCGCGCCGTGGCCATCACCGACGAGGACCATATCAATAAGGATGTTCCCGATCGCGTTTACAAGTACGGCGTGTATTGATTTTGACTGCGCACAAGAAGACCTGCTGCATGAATGCAGCAGGTCTTTTTCACTTCCCAGGCTCCCCGGAATTCTTATGAAATACCGGATGCTCCAGAACTGCTTTATCCGCCTCAGTCTGTTCCGGTACTTCCTCATGCAGTGCTCCATTATCAGCTTTATGTGTACTCTAATCCGGGTCTATCAATGTGTTTAGACTGTACTAGGTGGTACTCGAACCAACGGATATACCGCTCCAATACCGCCCCCACAGTTCCCGGCCCTCCTGGGTCTCTCTGGTGTGTTGTACCATGCAGGTATAGACGGGCTCCGCAGCCAGCCAGCCCCGTCGAGCCAGAGCTTATAGACAGGCTCCCAGCCCGTCATGTGTAAACTTCTCCCGGTACTTGTGAATCATCTCATCCGTAATGCCCATCTGCCTGATCAGGATTTCCGCATAGCCCATGCCATTGGGAAGCACACGGTATCTATTTTCTACCCGAATCCCGGCACATAACAGTCCGCCGGGTCCATGGGGCCGGTGGTTCGGTTCTGTTTCTCGGTCAGTTTCTCCATCGGTTCGTCATAAACGAGCCGAACCGCGGCCCGTTGTCGTACGGATAAGTTATTTTTCGGCCCAGTGTATAAAAATATCCAGAAATATTCCTCACTTAATGAGATTTAGAGTTTCTATTTAATAAATGTCTCTATATGAAATAACAAAATAGAAAGCTGAGAACAGCAAAATATTTAGAATTTTTATTTCTCTTTTACAGCGGAATATATCAAGTTATATAGATTGGTTCCTTAATCTCACTGAGCTATAATTTGCGACAAGAAAACTCTTCTTTGTATATATTAGGACATAAACTGCTAAAATATTCATGTTTAAACTTCTTCCACATAATAAAGGGGAATGTAAAATTACATCCCCTTTTGATATGCCTGGCTCCTTATTGCACAGATGGCAGACATCCAGTATGAATTTTTGACATGCTATAGCATCGAAAATATGATTGGCAGAAATGCAAAATATTAAATTTAGGACGCCGCCGGGACGTGAACTAAAATTTTGCAATTTAAGGCAAAAGAAAAACCCTGGAACCATTGAAGTTCCAGGGTTTTTTTATGGTTGCGGGGATGAATTTGAACCACCGACCTCCGGGTTATGAGCTGCTACCGGCAGTTCAATCCTTTGATTTCAAGTGCTTTCCGACCCTTTTCGTTCCAGAAAACTGCCAAATCCCGGAGGTCGTATGCTGCCTGCTCCGCTGGGATTTTTCCCGTTCTGGGTCAAGTCATGGGTCAAAGTAGCAACACGTTATCAGAAATTCGTCACTATAAGACAAAACACACCAACGGAGGCGCAAGGTCAAAAGAACAATGGCCTGCTGGTCATAAATTACATTCAAAACGACTGATTCATTGAAGCACACTCCAATAAACTCCTCGCTTTTTCATCAGTTCATCATATGTGCCGGACTCCACGATCCCCGCTCCCCACCACAAAGATGCGGTCGGCCCGGCGGATGGTGGAGGGACGGTGGGCGATCAGGAAGCAGGTGCGGCCCTCCAGCAGGCGGAGGGTGGCCTGCTGGAGCCGCTGCTCCGTGGTAGTATCCACACTGCTGGTGGCCTCGTCCAGGATGAGGATAGGCGCCCGGCTCACCAGGGCCCGGGCCATGGCCAAAAGCTGGTACTGCCCCTGGCTGAATTCCCCGGCCGCCCCCGACATGAGGGTTTGGTACCCCTGGGGCAGGCGCTGGATGAAACCGTGGGCATGGGCCAGTTTTGCCGCATGGACAACCTCCGCCTCCGTGGCCTCCGGGCGGGCATAGCGCAGATTGTCCAGCACCGTGCCGCGGAAAAAGACGGTCTCCTGGAGCACCACGGAGAAGCACCGGCTCAGTCCTTCCCGGCTGTACCGACCGAGGGGCACGCCGTCCAGCCGGATCTCCCCCGCCGTCGGCTCATAGGCCCGGATCAGCAGGTTGACCAGGGTGGTCTTGCCCGCGCCGGTCTCCCCCACAAATGCGGCCACCTCCCCTGCCCTGACGCGGAAGCTCACATGCTCCAGCACCGGCCTGTCCGGCTCATAGGAGAAGGACACATCCGCAAAGGACACCTCTCCCCGCACCGTCCGGGGTGAGACTGCACCCGGGACATCGGGGGGCAGCTCCGGCTAGACCAAAATCTCAAAGAGCCGCTCGGCCCCAGCGACGGCCTGCTGAATGCTGGAAAAGAGGGCGGCAATGCTGTTCAGGGGCCGCCCCAACTGCCGGGAGTAGCCCAGGAAGCTGACCACCAGCCCAACGCTCACCGCGCCGCGGAGGGCCAGCACGCCCCCGGCGCAGGCGATCAGGGCAAAGCCCAGGTTGTTGACCATGTTCACCAGCGGGCTGAGCAGGCCGGCGCAGATCTGCGCCTTCACCGATGTGGCGCACAGCGCCCCGTTCATCTGGTCAAAGCGTGCCAACAGCTCTTCCTGCTGGTGGTAGAGCTTCACCGTGCGGCTGTTGGAGAGGGACTCCTGCACCAGGCCGCTCAGGCGGCCCAGCTCATCGGCCTGCCGGCGGTAGAGCGTCCTGCTCCGCCGGGAGATCAGGCGGGTGCACAGGGCGATCACCGGCACAGTTGCCAGGGCCGTCAGGGTGAGCAGCGGGCTGAGGGCCGCCATGATGGCCAACGCCCCCGCCACCATCAGCAGGCTGGACAGGAGCTGAGTCACCGTCTCAGCCGCCACGGTGCTGACGTTGTCGGCATCGCTGACCAGGCGGTTCATGGTATCCCCATGGGGGTGGCGGTCAAAGTAGGACAGGGGCAGCCGCCCCAGCTTGGCAAAGCACTCCCTCCGGATGCGGGCCACCATCCGCTGGGAGAGGATCTCCATCCAGCGGCGTCGGCCCCAGTTGCCGAGCCACTGTGCCGCCGCGGCCCCTGCCAGAGTGGGCAGCAGCACTGACAGAGCGGCACGCTCCACGCCGCCCAAGGCTGAAAGCAGTCCACCGCCCGTCCCAGCAGATAGGGTACCGCCAGGGCCGCCCCGGTGGAGAGCAGGGTAAGGCACACCACCAGCAGCAGCTCCCTGCCCCAGCGGGCGTAGAGGGCCAGGAGCCGCCGCACGGTGCCCCGCCCGTCCCTGGCCCTGGCGTGGGGGCCGAAGCGCTGCTGGAGGCTCCGCCGCTGAGGAGGCAGCACAGGGCCGCCGGACGCTTCACCGTGTGCCATCTTCTCCCTCCTCTTCCGGGGCCTGAGAGGCCCAGATTTCCCGGTAGGTGGGGCAGGTGTCCAGCAGGCTCCGGTGAGTGCCCAGACCCACCTGCCGCCCCTCCTCCAGCACCAGGATCCGATCTGCCGTGCGGGCCGCGCGCACCTTCTGAGTGATGTGGAGCACCGCCTGCCCCGGCCGCCGCTCCAATCCATCCAGCACCCTCCGCTCAGTGGCCGGGTCCAGGGCGCTGGTACAGTCATCCAGCACCAGCACCGCGCCTCCCCGCACTAGGGCCCGGGCCAGAGAGAGCCGCTGCCGCTGTCCCCGGAGATGTTGACGCCCCTGAACTAGCACGGCCTCCAGGCCGCCGGCCTCCGCCACGAAGTCGGCGGCCTGAGCAGTCTCCAGGGCGGCACAGAGCTGTGCCTCCCCCGCGCCCCGGTCACCCATGGACAGATTTTCCCGGATGGTGCCGGAAAGATGGCGCTCCGCTGGGCGGCCACCACCACCTGCCGCCGCACCTGCCCCAGGGGAAGGCGGCTCATGGGCCGCCCGCCCAGGTACAGCTCTCCCTTCTGGGGCTCATAGAGCCGGGCGCACAGCCAGGCCAGGGTGGTCTTGCCCGCGCCGGTGGGACCCACCACCGCCAGCCGCTCCCCCCGCCGCAGTGTGAAGGAGATGTCCTGCACGGCGGGCACGCCGCCTCCCCCGGGGTAGGCGAAGGTCACATGGCGCAGCTCCAGCACCGGCTCCTCCACGCCTGCCTCCTCCGGCCCCTCCAGGGTTCCCTCCTCCGGGAGAGCCAGCACCTCCTCCACCCGCCGGACGGAGGTTCTGGCCCGGATGAGCAGCTTGAACACGTCAATGAGAGTCATCAGGGAGGTGAGCATCTGGGTCATATAGGTGACGAGGGCGGACACCGTGCCCGCCTCTGCCCCGCCGCACCCCGCCGCCCACAGCACCGCCGCGATGCCCAGGTTTACAGTGAGGGTGACCAGGGGGGCGAACCAGGCCTACAGGAGCTGAAGCCGGATGCCGGACTCCTCCAGCTCTCCGTTGGACGCCTGAAAGCGGCGGTTTTCCCACTCCTCCCGCCCCAGGGCCCGGATCAGGCGGATGCCGCGCAGAAATTCCTCCACGGTGGTGTTGACCCGGTCCATGGCCTCCCGCACCCGGCGGAAGCGCCGGCCGCTCTCCGCCAGATAGGCCGTGATGAGAGCCGTCACCCCCAGCACCACCGCCAGCACAATCCAGCTCAGCCCCATGTCCAGCCCCATGGCATAGACCACGCTGCCCACGCACAGGGCGGGGGCCTTGACACCAATGCGCAGGGCGGAGTTCACCGATCTGGAGAGCTGGTCACAGTCGCTGGACATCCGCGTGACCAGGGCGCCGCTCCCGAGCTGATCCACGCCCCTCGGTCAGGCGGATGCATTTGGCAAACAGCGTCCGGCGGAGCTCGGCCCCAAACCGCTGGGAGGCCGTGCCGGAGCAGAAGTTGCGCACCAGCACGCACAGGATGCCCGCCAGGGCCGCCACCGCCATCCAGCCCCCCAGCTCCAGGACGCGGCCCAGTTCCCCCGTGCGCACCCCCTCGTCGATCATCCGCGCCATCAGGGTAGGCAGCAGCAGTTCACAGTTGGCCTCCAGCAGGACAAACAGGAGGGCCGTCAGACAGTACCAGCGATAGCGCCTGAGGCAGCGCCAGACGAGGGACACTCCCCCCTTTCCGGCCGCCAGGCGGGCGGCCTCGTCCATCAGGGCCCGGACGGTGTCAAATGGCCGGGCGGCCTCCAGGCTCTCAAGCCGCTCCCTCCGCAGGGTGAGCACCGGCACCCCCGCCCCGGCCGCCGCCCGCAGCAGCTCCAGATTCTCCCGGTTGTAGGGGCCGATGGCGGCCCCGCTGTCCACCACACAGGCGGACGAACAGGCCGCCGCCACCGCGGCGCGCAGGGTGTCCGGCGCGGGAGGGGAAAAGCTCTCCGCCTCATACCGGCGGGCGGCCAGGGTCTCCGCCACCGCCCAGTCCACGTCACACCGCTGGAGGATCCCGGCGGCAAGGGGAGCCCCTTTGCAGGGCCCGGAAGCAGGGGGCCCCTCTGCATCCTCCGGGCACCACGAATACCCGCGGCTCCCCTGCCGCGCCGCACAGCTCCACGCTGCCCAGCAGCAGGTTGAAGCTGCCGTCGTGGATATCGTAGAGCTGGCGGATGGTGTCGTCATCCAGTACGTCCTCCGGCGCGCCGCAGCGGAAGATGGCGTTATCCTTTACCAGCACCACCACGTCGGCCAGCTTGGTAGCCAGATCCACCTCGTGGAGGGAGAGCACCACGGACAGCCCCCGGCTGGCGGTCATCTCCCGGAGGATGTCCAGCAGCTCGATCTTGTGGCGGATGTCCAGATAGCTGGTGGGCTCGTCCAGGACGATCACCTCCGGCTGCTGGCACAGAGCCCGGGCCAGCAGCACCCGCTGCTTCTGGCCGTCGCTGAGTTCGGTAAACCGCTGCTCCCGCAGCTCCAGAGCGTTGACCCGGGCCATGGAGTCCTCCACGATGCGCTGATCCTCCCTGGAGAGCTTTCCGAAGTGGTTGGTGTAGGGGTAGCGCCCGGCGGCCACCACATCCCAGCAGGTCATGAGCTCCGGCTCGATGCGGTCGGTGAGCACCACCGACACGTGGCGGGCCAGCTCCTTGTCGCTCATGCCGTCCAAATCCCGGCCGCCGATGGCCACCACGCCGCCCAGCTTTGTCAGATGGCGGGTGATGCTGCGCAGGATGGTGGATTTGCCGGAGCCATTGGGGCCGATCAGGCAGAGAATGCCCCCCTGCCAGATGCCGATATCGATGTCCTCGATGAGGGGCCGGCGATGGTAGCCCACCGACAGCTTCTGGGTCTCAAAATACATCAGCCATTCCTCCTGCGCTTGATCATCAGCCAGATCACCACGGGGGCGCCCAGCACTGAGGTGACGGTGCTGATGGTGAGCTCCGTGGGGGAAAAGGCCGTGCGGGCGATGAGGTCGCAGGCCAGGCAGAACACGCTTCCCGTGAGGAAGGTGGCCGGTATGAGCACCATGGGCCGGGAGGTGCGGAAGATCAGGCGGGTGATGTGGGGCACGGCGATGCCCACAAAGGAGATGGGGCCGGCAAAGGCGGTGACGCAGGCCGACAGGATGCTGGACAGGAGGATCAGGGCCACACGGAAGCCCTTGACGTTGACCCCCATGCTCTTGGCATAGTTCTCACCCAGCAGATAGGCCCCCAGGGGCTTGGACAGGAGAAACACCAGCACCACCGTGGGGATGGTTATCAGGGCGGAGGCCCCCAGGGTGGCCCAGGTCATGCCGGAGAAGCTGCCCATCGTCCAGATGGTGAAATTCTGGAGCTGGCTGCTCTCGGCGAAGGTGATCATGAAGTCGGTGCCCGCGTCGCAGATGTAGCCGATCATCATGCCGATGACCAGCAGCATGGCTAGGTTCTGCACCCGGCTGGACACGGCCAGCACCAGAGCCATGGCCGCCAGTGCCCCGGCGAAGGCCGCCAGGAAGATGACGTAGGGGGAGAAGCCCCCCGTCACAATGGGGGTGGCCGCCAGGAGGAAGAAGCCCACAAACAGGCGGGAGCCGGAGGAGATGCCCAGCACAAAGGGGCCGGCGATGGGGTTTTTGAAAAAGGTCTGGAGCAGGAAGCCCGCGATGGACAGCGCCCCGCCCAGCAGGGCAGCCCCCAGCAGGCGGGACAGGCGGATTTTCCAGAGGATATTGCCCTCCGTGGTGCCGTCGTTGCCCCAGCGGAGGAGGGTGAGCATGCGCTCCAGGCTCAGATGCACCGAGCCGGTATTGATGTCCCAGTAAAACAGGGCGGCCATCAGTATTGCCAGCACAACAAATCCCACGGCGTTTCTTGTGTGTTGTCTCATAGGCCTCTCTCCTTTTCCGCGCGTTCCCCTGCCGGGCTCCGCGGCTTATTCGGCGGGCAGCTTATAGAAGTAGTGGAGCTGATCCGCGTCCTCGGGGTGGTAGATAATGGTGGCAATGTCCTCGATCATGGTGGCCACGTCGTCGGCAGACTGCCAGTAGTTCTTCTGGATGCCCCAGACGTTGCCCTCCTGGATGGCCTTCATATCCGCCAGATAGTCCCCGTTGGCCAGAATGTCTGCCACGGTGGACACGCTGACGTCGCTGGTGTTGTCATAGATCAAGATCTCGGCGTCCACCGCCCCTGATAGAACTTCTCCACGGTCATCTTGGTGTTGCCGCCCTGGCGGGCTCCAGCTCCGCAAAGGGATAGGTGCCGCCGGCCAGCTCCAGCATCTTGTTGACATAGTCGCCGCCGTTGCGCACGTAGACGGTACCCTTGAAGATATAGGTCTGGAGGATGGTGGGGTGCTCACTCTCCCCGGCCACGCTCTCGGCCACGGCATTCACCCGCTGCACCTCTTCGTCGAAGTAGGCGTCGGCCTCCTCCTCCATGTCAAGCAGGGCGCCCACCAGCTTGACCCACTCCACGCGGCCCAGGGGGTGGTTCTCCAGGTGCTGGCTGTCGGCGATGTAGGGGATGCTCAGCTCGTCCAGCTTGGCCAGCACCTCGTCGCTGCCGTGCATGGTGTTGGCGGAGATCAGGATGATCTGGGGCGCGGCGGCGCTGATGAGCTCATAGTCGGGGGCGGAGTTCTTGCCCACATAGGTGGTGGTGCCGTCCTCAATCTGCTGGGCAATCTGCTCGATATGCCATTTATCCTTGTCGGTGGTCACCAGACTCACCTTGTCCAGCGCCCCGATGGCGTGAAACAGGGTGGCGTGGGTGGTGGAGAAGCAGCCCAGCTTGGTCAGCGGGGCCTGGAGAACGGTCATGTCCCCGTGTCGTCCGGCGCCTCTCCCCCCTCGGGCACCCACAGGAACTTCCGTCCCGCGCCGTCGGTGATGATCTTACAGCCATTGGCACAGTAGTCCACCGCGAAGTTGTTGGCATACTGGAGCTCCATGCTGCGCACCACGGTCAGGTCGTTCTTGTCTGCCGCAGCGGTCTCCACCACGGGGGACGGGCTGGGACTCTCCGGCACAGTCTGCTGGCCGCAGCCCGCCGCTGTGAGCAGCAGGGCGGCGGTCAGGCACAGCCCGGCCGCCCGATTCAGATGGTGTATCATTGCGATTCCTCCTTGTCATCTGGTTCTTCTCTATCTGGAAACGCGGTTTTCCACGTATTCCACCACTCCAATTTCCCCTCCAGCCGGCAGGCGTGCTCCAGCATCCTCCGGTGCATCTGGCAGTCCAGGGGGGAGGGCCCGGCCCGCCGGGCGGCAGGACAGCCCCCGCCGCACAGGCCGAAGGCGGGACAGCGGGCGCATTCCTCCGGCGGTTCCAGCCCGGGGCAGGGACTCTGCGGCAGGGCCGTCCCCGCGCCCAGCGTACCCAGGAGGCACCCCTCCGCCCCGGCCAGGGCGGAGCAGGGCCACAGCCGGCCGTCCGGCGTCACCGCCAGGGAGCGCCCGGTCTGGGCGTTGCAGTAGCAGTCCCGTCTGCAGCCCGTGCGCAGCAGCAGGCGCAGGCGCTCCAGCTCCTTGAGCCGCACCGGGCGGCCCAGCCGGGCCAGCTGATCGTGACGGGCCAGCAGGCGGTTCAAACCCTCGGCCAGCGCCTGGGGGGGGGACAGCCCCGCCCCGCGCCCCGGCCCTGGGGCCGCACCAGATCCAGGCCCACACCGTGGACGTTGCCGCACCACAGGGCGAAGTCCAGCAGACGGTCCAGGCCGCGCACACTGCCCGCCGACACCACCGCGGTCAGGTTGGCCGCCATGCCGGCCGCCGCCAGGGTCTGGAGCCCGCGGGCCGTCGCCTGGAAGGAGGGCTCCTCCGGGGTGCGGCGGGCGGCGTTGTCCGGGCCCACCCCGTCCAGGCTCACCCCCACGGCCACCCGCCGGGCCCTCAGCTCCCGGCAGAGCGCCGGTGTGAGCAGCGTGCCGTTGGTCTGGATGGCGGCGTGGAACCTCCGTCCGGAGGCCCGGCCGAAGTCCAGCACCTTCGCCGCCGTGTCCCAGCGCAGCAGGGGCTCCCCGCCAGTGAACTGGATGCGCAGGGCTCCCCGGCGGGCAGGCCAGAGCCACGGCCTCTGCCGCCCGCTCGGGAGATCCTCACCCGCCGGCCCGCTCCCGGCGTAGCAGTAGCCGCAGGCCAGATTACAGCGGTTGGTGAGGCGCAGCACCAGGGTGTCCAGCCCGCCCTTCATTGAAAGCCGTCCTCCATCACGCCCTCCATGTCCATGTAGATGCGCCGGATGGCCCGCAGCTCCTCCTCACCCGCCTGCCACATACCCCGCTGGTGGGCCTCCAGGAAGCGTTCGCTCATCTGGAGCACCGCCGCGTCGTTGACCTGCTCCATCCACCGGCGGGTCTCCTCGTCCAGGAGGAACTGCCGCGCCATGGCGCGTACATCCAGTTGGAGGCCACCCCGCCGCCGCGTCCCAGCCAAAAGGTGTCAAAGGTGGTGGACAGCTCCTGGGCCCTTGTAGCCGTGGCGCTTCAGGCCCTCCAGCCACTTGGGATTGAGGATGTGGCTGCGCATGACCCGGGCCAGCTCGGTCTCTACACGGGCGGTCTCCGGTCGGGCGGGTCGGCGGTGAGGCCCGCCACGGAGACGAGCCTCTGCCCGCTGCAGTCCGGACGCAGGCGATCAGGCCGCCATGATAGCTGTAAAATCGTCGCTGTCCAGCATGTCGATCTCCACCGACGACTCGTTCTTGATGGTCATCCCCACGGAGGACAGCTGGCTGCGGAACAGCTCCGGCATGGCCTGGCCGTGGAAGCGGCTGCTGTACCCGTGGGCGCTCCAGAGGGTGTAGACCTGGCTCAGATCCCTCCAGCTCTCCCAGTTCTGGCTGTGGATGGCCTTGCTCACCCCTGCGCCGTAGGTGCCGGGTGGGCAGCCGAACACCCGCAGGGATGCTTGCTCCAACGCCTCATTTTCGCTCAGGCCCTCGGCCACCAGCCGCTTCCGCTCCTGGTCGGTGTGCTTTTTGACAAAGTTCTGCTCCGGGGGCTCATCCAGGCCGGCCACGACCAGCACCGCTCGCTCCACCAGCTCCACCACGTTGGGGAAGGTGTCCGGAACAGGCCGCTGATGCGCAGCACCGCGTCGATGCGGGGGCGGCCCAGCTCCGCCAGGGGGATGGGCTCCACCCCCACCACCTTGTCCGTCTGGCCCAGATAGCGGGGGCGCACCCCCATCAGGGCGAACACCTCTGCGATGTCCTCTCCGTTGGTTTAATGCACTCGTCGGAGTAGACCACGATCGCCACACTCTCCGGCCAGGGTTCCCCTTCTGGGCCCGGTAGGCGCGACCGCCTGCTCCGCCAGCGCCTGTCCCACCGTCCATGCCGCCCGGCTGGGTACGGCGGCGGGGTCGATGGCGTAAAAGTTCCGGCCCGTGGGCAGGATGTGGGCATTCCCCCGGGAGGGACTGCCTCCGGGCAAGGGCGGGACAAAGCGCCCCTCCACCCCCGCCAGCAGCAGATCCAGCTCGTCCGTGGTTTGGCGCAGCCGGGGCGCCGCCTGGGTGCAGACAAAGTCCAGCACCCGCGCCAGCGGTGTCCCCCGGAAAGCCCTCCTCCGCCAGGAGCTCCGCCGCAGCCTCCGGCCGGTAGCCCTCCGCCGACAGGCGGGCAACGAGCCGCCGGGCCGTCGCAATCGCCCCGTCCACAATGCGCAGGGCGGTGCGCCCGTCGGGGTAGAGCCTCTCCGGCGCGGCCCGCAGCTCCTCGGGCGCCCACCCCTGGGCCAGCAGTATGCTGTCCTCCAGGGCGGGTACGGCACCGTTTGGCACCCGCACCAGGGCTCGGGCCAGGTGGTCGAAGCGCTCCCCCTCCGGGGGCTGGCCGTAGATGTGCAGGCCGTCCCGCACCAGGGAGGTCTTGATGCGGCTCACCCAGCGGTGGAGGCGGGCCACCCCCTCCTCCGGCTCGGCCTCCAGATCTGCCCGCTCCAGCTGGAGATCGGTAGTCACCTCCAGCCTCCGCCAGGGTGAAGATCCGCTCCAGCAGTGCGGGCACCTGGGCAGGCCGGGCCTGGCGGGCGTGATAGTAGCCGTCGATGGCCTCGTCCAGATCGGTGAGGCCGCCGTAGGTGTCCGCGTCGTCCATGGAGGGGATCAGGTGGTCGAGTATGCAGGCGTAGGAGCGGCGCTTGGCCTGCATCCCCCCCAGGATGCTGATGTTGTAAATGTAGAGGTGGGGCATCCCGCCGATGCAGATGTCGCCGAAGCAGCCGGAGGACAGGCCGATCTCCTTGCCCGGTAGCCACTCCAGGGTGCCGTGGGTGCCCACGTGGAGCACCACGTCCGCCCCGAACACCTCGTCCACCCAGCGGTAAAAGGCCAGGTAGGAGGGGGCGGGTGCTGTCGGTGCTGTGGTAGAGCTCCTCCGCCCGCTCCGGCGCCGAGCGCATGGGCTGCACCCCACAAAGAGGCTGCCGTTTCGGATGCCGGGGATGACGATCTGGCCGCCGGACACCATCACGGTGCCCGGGGCGGGGCCCCAGCTCTTCTCCATCTGGGCCCGGGTCTCGGGGTTAAGACGGTCGAACCACCCCTGATACTGCCCGCCGGCACCGTGGCCTCCGCCCGCTCCAGCGCGGCCTCCGGGGAGAGCCAGCGGTTGTCGTTGGTCACCGCCGCCCGGATGCGGGCAATGATCTCCGCCCCGCTGGAAAAGGAGTAGGCTGTGCGCAGGCCCTGGCTCTCCAGGGCCCGCACCACCCGGAATACCGTCTCCGGCGTGTCCAGGCCGTGGGCGCTGCCGATGGTGTCGCTGCGGGGCGGCATGTTGTGAAAGATGACGGCCACCTTTTTCTCCGGCATGGGCTTGCGGGCCAGTTCCGCCCAGCGGCAGGCCAGCTCCGCCACCCTCGTCACCCGGTCGGGCAGGGGGCGGCACACCTTCCGCCCGTCCGCCGTCCGCTCCGTCACCGCGTAGGGCACGGAAATGAGCTGCCCGTCAAACTCCGGCTGGTAGACGCACACGGGCAGGGAGACCAGATCCAGGCCCCGGATATCCCGCCGGTACTCGTCAGCACTGAAGTAGGTGGTGAGTCCCTGGATCACCGGCAGGCCCCAGTTCTCAAACACGCTGGCGGGCACCTGGCCCGCCCGGGCCTCCCGCCCGGCCAGGGTGGTCAGGCTGAAGCCGTAGGACACCACCAGCGCCCCCGGAATGGGGGTGCCGTCCGCCCTGCGGTAGAACCGCTCCATCCGGTAGAGGATGCCCTGCTCCGTCCCGTGGTCGGCGGCGAAGGAGTCGGACAGGGCGTATGGGACGCCCCCCCGGGCCTGAATGGCCCGCAGCAGGGCGTCCACATGCTCCAGATTGCCGGTTCTGGCGTAGTGGTCATGGATCAGCACACCGATGACCGGCCGGGTCTCGGCGGCCATCCGTGCCCGGTACCCCGCCTCCCTCTCCGGCGGCAGGAAGCCCTCCAGGGTGTACACCCCCTGCCCCCGGGGCGGGCTCGGAGGGCTGAGGGGATAATCCCCGCCGAAGCGGCCGTTGAGGGCGCAGAGCACCAGCCCCTCCAGATCCCCCGGGCTCCCCGCCTGGTAATAGCTGTCCAGCGCGGCGTAGAGGGCCGGCTCCAGCCCCAACCTGGGGAGCAGCTCGGCCAGCTCGTCCCCCATGGTGGAGGTAAAATAGACCGGCCGCCCCTCCAGCGCCTCCCACAGCCGGGAAAAGCAGTACAGGTTCTGAATCGAGCCATGGGAGGCCAGAAGGCCATGTCCGCCGCCGCGCCGTCGGCCAGAAGGGCCCGCTCCAGCCCGGCGTCGGCATTTATCTCCCGCACGGAGTAGACCCTGCCCTCCACCGCGCCGGGGTACCGGCGCTCCAGGGCGGCCAGGGCCTGAGGCAGGGCCCAGAGCCGGTATTCATTCATGAGCACGAAAAGCAGCTTTACCATAGACGCCTCCTTAACCCGCCGCCGGGCTGTGGCCGCGCACCAGCTGGGCCAGCGGCCTGGCCCGCAGCTCCTCCACCCGGTAGCAGGGCGCACCCATCACCTGGGCCACCTGAGCCGCCAGCCCCAGAGAGACAAACTGCCGCTCGGTGTCGATCACCACCGCTGGGATGTGGGCCTCCGCCACCCGCCGGGCGGCCCGCAGGGCCTCCTCCACCGGGTCGCCGCCCCGGCTGAAATTGGCCCGGCCGTCGGTGATGAGCACCAGCAGGGGCAGGGAATCCCGCACCCGGCGGCGCTGCCGCTCCAGCATGCGGCGGGCCTCCTCTAGCCCAGCGGCCAGCGGGTCCGCCCGCCGGTGGGGAGGGCCTGGAGCTCCCGCTGGGCCAGCTCCACGCTGCGGGTGAGCTCCAGCACAGCGGCGGCCTCCCCGCCCCGGAAGGCCACCAGCCCACCTGATCCCGCTTCTGGTAGGAGTCCATCAGCATGGAGAGCACCGCCTCCTTGACCTCCTTCATCCGCCTGGCCGCACCCATGGAGCCGCTGGCGTCCACGGCGAACACGATGTCCGCACCCACGCGGCTTTCCCGCACCTTCACCCGCAGGTCGGGGGGCAGGATGACCAGGCCGGACTGCCCGCCGCCCCGGCTCCACTGATAGGGGGCGGCGGCCCGCAGCGTGGCGCCCACCGCCAGATCTTCCGCCTTCCCCCGGGGGATGCGGTCGCCCACGGCCCGCCCCCGCCGGGTGGCGGAGCGGGTCTTGCTGCGCCGCCCGCTGCCCCGGCGGGCCAGGCGGTCGGCCCGGGTGGTGAGCAGGGCTCTCACCTCGTAGAGGTTCTCCCCCTGCTCCAACCGCTCTCGGGACGGCCCCTGCTCCGTGGGTGGCGCGGGGGCCTGAACCCCCTCCTGCGGCGGCCCGTCGGCGGGTGGGACTCGTCCGCCGGTCCATCCCCGCCCCCGGCCTGTCCGTCCGCTCCAGATCCCCGAGGGGGCTCCTCCCCTCTCTCCTGTCGCGGGGGCGGGCCTTCGCTTCCCTCCCGCCTGCGGTGGGGCAGGGCCAGCTCCGCCGCCGTGTGGAGATCCTCCAAGTTGATGTAAGTGCGCCCGGCCAAGGCGGCCAGGGCGCGGGCGGTGTGCAGGATGGCCAGCTCCGCCCGGTGCCCGGCGGCGTTGGCCTGCCGGGCCAGCAGGCAGGCGGCCTGCTCCTCCGCCTCCCCCACGTCCACCTGGGGCAGCAGGGCGCGGGCGGCGGCCAGCTGCCCGGCCAGCCGCTCCTCCCGCCGGGCCCACTGGGCGCGAAAGGCGGCGGGGTTTTCCTCAAAGGCCAAGCGGCGGCGCACCACCTCTTTCCGGGCCTCCGGCTCCCGCTCCCCCGTTACCGCCACATAGAGGCCGAAGCGGTCCAGCAGCTGGGGGGAGCGTCCCCTCCTCCGGATTCATGGTGCCCACCAGGGCGAAGCGGGCGGGGCAGGTGTGGGAGATGCCGTCCCGCTCCACCCGGCACACTCCGGTCTCCAGCGTGTCCAGCAGGGCGGCGGTCAGGGCGGAGGGGAGCAGATTTACCTCGTCGGCATAGAGCACCGCCCCGTCGGCCCGGGCCAGCAAACCGGGCTGGAAGGTTCTGCAGCCGGTGCGCACCGCCGCCTCCAGCTCCACACCGCCCAGCAGCATGTCCTCCGTGGCGCTTACCGGCAGCTCCAGCAGGCGCACTCCCTCCAGGCCGCCCAGGGCCCGCACCAGAGTGGACTTGGCCGTCCCCTTTTCCCCGCACAGCAGCACCCCGCCGATGCGGGGCTCCACCGCCAGGCAGAGGATGGCCTGCTTTGCCCGCTCCTGCCCCACCACGGCGGTGAAAGGATACAAGGGCCTATCCATAGAACAGCGCCTCCCAGTCGATGCCGGCATCTCCAGCCTGCTCAAACGGGGCCCGGCGCAGGCGGTGGGCAGGGCCAGTTCCGCCGCCCGCCGCAGCTCCTCCATTCCGGCCTCCGTCCGGCCCTCCAGAGCCGCCAGAGCCCGTGCCGTCTTGAGCATGGTGATGTCCGCCCGGTGGCCGTCCACCTGGAGGGCGGTGCACACCCGGGCCACGGTATCGAACAGAGGCTCGGGCAGGGACACCTGGGGCAGCAGGGCCTGGGCCGACCCGATCCGACGCCGGAGGGCCTCCTGCTCCGGCGCCCAGCGGGCGCAGAAGGCGGCGGGGTTTTCCTCAAAGGCCAGGCGGCGGCGCACCACCTCCTTGCGGGCCTCCGCCTCCTGTTCGCCGTGCACCTCCACCATCAGGCCGAAGCGATCCAGCAGCTGGGGCCGCAGATCCCCCTCCTCCGGGTTCATGGTGCCCACCAGGATGAAGCGGGCCGGATGGCTGTAGGAGATCCCCTCCCGCTCCACGGTGTTGACCCCCATGGCGGCGGAGTCCAGCAGCACGTCCACAATGTGATCCTCCAGCAGGTTGATCTCGTCCACGTAGAGGATATTTCCATTGGCCTGGGCCAGCAGGCCGGGCTCAAAGGCGCGGACGCCCTCCTTCAGCGCCCGCTCCAGATCCAGGGTGCCCACCACCCGGTCCTCGGTGGCACTTACGGGGAGCTCCACCACCCGGCGGCGGTAGGGAACGGCGCGGCGGGCCGGGCTGGACCGGCACTCGTCGCACAGCGCCTCACCATCCATCCGGCAGTGGAAGGGGCACCCCTCCGCCACCTCCACCTCGTCCATCAGCTCTGCCAAACCGCGCACCGCCGTGGACTTGGCCGTTCCCTTCTCCCCCTGGATCAGCACGCCGCCCAGGCGAGGCTCCACCAGGTTGAGCAGCAGCGCGGTTTTCAGCTTTTCCTGCCCCACCAGGGCTGAGAAGGGGTATTCGTATCGTTCCATTTGCGCATGACCGCCTTTCTGTATCGGGAAGATGAACGCAAAACCGGGGTCGGAGCGTGCTCCGATCCCGGTTTTCCTGCAAACAGTTCATCCCCCGCCTACGGGGGATATTCCTCTGCTGCACACTGGCTCCTGAGATCCGAAGAGCATGTCCTGTGCACGCAGCAGGCAGGTTTTCTGACTCATGCGTCTCCGTCCACGCCAGCCTTCCCGGCATTACCTGCCAGTGGCATTTTGGCGGGCCTCCGCAATTACAGCAGCGGCCCTGTGCGGGAGTTTCACCCGGCTTCCCTTTTCCGTCTCCACCCGGAGGGGAGACGCACCTGTGCGTTCGCTATTTTATTTGTAGCAACTTGATTGTATTCCCCATTTTATTCGTTGTCAATCGTTAATTTCCTTTCGGAGAGATTTTGCCCATTCTGAGGGGAGGCGAACTGCCGTAAGTGCCTGCCAAACGCCTTTTGCGGGCGGAAACCCGCACCCACTTCGGGAGAAGCGCACAGCGTGCGGCAAAGTGCAGAGAGGGACAAGCCAGGGAGCGACCGCCGTCACGGCCGTGTCACCCCTATGTGCCGGTTTCGGGGCAGGGCCCCCTGAAACGGGATTTTGGCGGCGTTGGGCCGCGTGTGGGCAAGTGGTTCCTGGGCGGGAGGGTCACGGAAAATCTACCCTCCCAGAGTAGCATGAATTCCAGAGAGAAAAGGCCTCCGGGGGCCCGATTCTGGGTTCTCCGGAGGCGTTCGATTTTCGTACTAGGATAAAGGACCGCGGCGGTAAACCGCCGCCGGCCCGGTCACAATACCCCGCAGTGCGGGGCGTGTCAAGGGGTTGCGGGATTTCGCCTCAGAAAAACTTAGGTGGTCGCTGTTCGGAAAATTTGAATTTTAGGGGGTCGGTGCTCTTGAAAAGTCAGTGCTCCCAGGCGGTTCCGGCCTTTTTGGCCGCCGCTGTGGAGGCGTTTGGGCTTGGGACACCCTTCCCTGCCTGGGTACGCAAATCCTGCGCCGCATAAAACAAAGATAAGGCCTTTCGCGCTGAACGGGAAATGATATGCTTAAAACAAAGAAAGGGCAAATGATAATATCCTGTTAACTCTGCGCCGTTGGCCTGGCTATTTTCCTCCTTATGCGGTATGTTGTGTTGCTGCGAAGGAGGGATCAAAACCATGGCAAAACGCAGAGCAAACGGGGAGGGCAACCTCCGCAAACAGAAGGACGGTCGCTGGGAGGGCCGGTACACCGCCGGCCGCGCCCCGGAGACGGGCAGGGCCATCTACAAGAACGTCCTGGGTAAGACCCAGGCGGAGGCCAAGGCAAAGCTGAAACAAGCAATCGAGGAAGCGAAAGGGCTGGACGCGGCCAAGGTTGGCCGGTACACGGTGGGGCAGCGGATGAAGGTGTGGTTTGAGCACTACGCCAAGATAAAAGTACGGCCATCCTCCCACCAGACCTACCGGGGCTACATCGACAACCACATCAAGCCCAACATTGGCAAGGTCCCCCTGGAAAAACTCACTTCTCTGGAATTGCAGAAGTTCTACAAGAAGCTGCTGGAGCAGGGAAGGGTAGGCCGGCTGGAGTCCAGGCACCAGGCCAAGGGGCTGAGCCCCAAGACCGTGCGGAACATCCACCAGATCATCTCCTCTGCGATGAACTTAGCCAGGGAGCAGAAACTGATCACCGCAAATCCTGCGGAGGGCTGTGCCCTGCCTCGGCTGGAGCACAAGGAGATGAAAACCCTGCTGGTGGAGCAGCTCCAGTCCTTCCTGAGAGAGTCCAAGGACAGCGGCGTGTTTGAGCTCTACTATTTGGAATTGGCTACCGGGCTTCGCCGGGGAGAACTTCTCGGCCTGAAATGGGTGGACATTGATTTGGAGCGGGGTGACCTCCGGGTACGGCGGCAGATCGCCCGGATCAACGGCGAGGTGGTGGAGGCACCCTGAAAACGAAAAACGCCTACCGTACCCTGCCGCTGGAAGAGGATACGATAGGACGTCCTGAAAGCACAGAGAAAGAAAGCAGGAGGCAGCCCTTGGGTGTTCCCCAGCCCCACCGGCGGGCCGATCTCCCCGGGCAGCGTGCTGCACATGCTCCACCGGGTGCTGAAACGGGCGGGATTGCCTAGGGTAAGGTTCCACGATTTGCGCCACACCTATGCCACCCTGGCCCTCCAGAACGGAGTGGACGTGAAAACGGTGTCCGGGATGCTGGGGCACTTCTCGGCGGGTTTCACCCTGGACACCTACGTCCATGTGACCACAGCCTCCCAGCGTCAGGCGGCCCGAACGATGGGCAGTATCCTCTCTGGAAGGCTCCAGACCTGACCGCTCCGAAATCCCGTATAGGTCACGGCTTAGGTCAGACGAAAACAGCAAAAATAATCGGGCCAAAAAAGTGATGAAAATAAGAGAAAACCCGTCAGAATCCATGGATTCTGACGGGTTTATGGTTGCGGGGGAAGGATTTGAACCTTCGACCTCCGGGTTATGAGCCCGACGAGCTACCAAGCTGCTCTACCCCGCGATATGGTGCCGGAGACCGGGGTCGAACCGGCACGGGATTCCTCCCACGGGATTTTAAGTCCCGGGCGTCTGCCAATTCCGCCACTCCGGCGTGGAGGGCTCCAGTCTCTTGCTTTTGAGTGCTCAATTAGAATACCACAGCCAAAGCCTCTTGTCAACCCCTATTTTTAAAAAGCCGCCCGACAGGAATCGTATACATCTTTCCCTCCCTCCGGCATATACTGATATGTACACGACTTACGAAGGAGGTATCCCCATGCAACACACGCAGCAGGACGAAACCATTCTGCGCACCGAGCCAAAAGAAGACATAGATGACCTGATTTTCCGCGCCGATCCCGGCTGGATGGTCAGTGAGCGATAAAACCGCCCGCCCTCGGGCGGTTTTTCCTGCCACTCTCTTTACAATTTCCACTCTTTTGGATATAATATGAGGGCTATTTTATGGAAATGAGTGTGGTTTTACATGCTTCAGTTTGATGAATACAAGGTAAAGCTCAACAATCTGCGCCCGGAGCTGGACGAGCTGGACCAGGCCTTGGGCCTGGAGACGGCCATCCGGGAGGTGGAGATGCTGGAGTCGGAGAGCGCTTCCGACGGCTTTTGGGACAACCTGGAGAAGGCCCAAAAGGTGCAGCAGCGGGTCAAGCAGCTACGGGACAAGATTGAGGGCCAGCAAAAGCGCAAGACCCAGTGGGACGACCTGATGACCCTGTGCGAGTTGGGCAACGAGGCCGAGGACGAGACTCTGGTTCCCGAAGTGGAGGAGGGCTTCGCCAAGCTGGAGGCCGAGATAGAGGAGGCCAAGCTGTCCACTCTGCTCACCGGCGAGTATGACGGCTCCAATGCCATCCTCACCTTTCACGCCGGCGCGGGCGGCACCGAGGCCCAGGACTGGGCGCAGATGCTCTTCCGCATGTACACCCGCTGGGCGGAGCGCCACGGCTACGTGTGCAAGACGCTGGACTACCTGGACGGCGACGAGGCCGGCCTCAAGAGCGCCACCATTTCCATCGAGGGTGAGAATGCCTACGGCCACCTCAAGAGTGAGCACGGCGTGCACCGGCTGGTCCGGGTCTCCCCCTTTGACGCCAACGCCCGGCGTCAGACCTCCTTCGCCGCGCTGGAGGTCATGCCGGAGATTCCCGACGATGTAGAGGTGGACATCCGCCCGGAGGATGTCGAGATGCAGGTGTTCCGCTCCTCCGGTGCCGGCGGCCAGCACATCAACAAGACCTCTTCCGCTGTCCGCCTGATCCACAAGCCCACCGGCATTGTGGTTTCCTGTCAGACCGAGCGCAGCCAGTTTCAGAACCGGGACACCTGTATGCGGATGCTGCGCTCCAAGCTGGTGGAACTCCAGATGCAGGCCCACGCGGAGAAGATCTCCGACATCAAGGGTGTACAGCTCAAGATCGAGTGGGGCAGCCAGATCCGTTCTTATGTGTTTATGCCCTACCAGTTGGTAAAGGACAACCGTACCGGCTATGAGACCAGCAACATCAACGCCGTGATGGACGGTGAGCTGGACGGCTTCATCAACGCCTATCTGAAGGCGGAGGCCACCGGCAACTGGGCTGAAAAATAAATTATTTCCTACACGAATCTTTTGAGCAGCGGGCTCATAAGATTCGTGTGCTTTTTGCACACTTTTTTTCTCCGCCACCTTGTATTTTTGTTTCCAGTTTGTTACCATTAGGATGCCCCAAAAAACGCCTTTCATAGGGAAAGGCAATGAGGAAAGGTGGAATGTTTTCTATGAGAAAACCCGCAAGCAAATTCCTGTCCCTGTTCCTCGTGCTGGCTATGGTGTGCTCCCTGTTCGGGGCCGCCTTTGCCGCAGAGGAAGAAACCGCAACCCCCTATGTCATTCCCGATGTCGATGGTAAGGTTGTTATTCTCCATACCAACGACACCCACGGCGCGGATCTGGACGAGGAGGGCGCTTCCTTCGGCATGGCCGGTGTGGCCCAGCTGAAGAAGGACTTCGAGGCCGCCGGCGCCGATGTGCTGCTGGTCTCTGCCGGCGACTCCATCATGGGCAAGCCCTTGGTGAGCGCCGACCAGGGCAAGAGCGCCATCGAGTTCATGAACGCCGCCGGTTATGATGCCATGACCGTGGGCAACCATGAGCTGGACTTCGGCATCGACAACCTCAAGGCCCTGGCCAAGGATGCCGACTTCCCCATCCTGTGCGCCGACATGACCACTGAGGCCGACGGCAAGACTGTCTTCGATTCCAACAAGATCTTTGAGATCGGCGGCGTGAAGGTGGGCGTGTTCGGCCTGGCCACCCCCGAGACCCTGACCAAGGCCGACGCCTCCAAGATGCCCGGCATCACCTTCCCCCAGACCGACAAGCTGTACGCCGTCGCCCAGGCTCAGGTCGATGAGCTGAACAAGGCCGGCGCCGATCTGATTGTCTGCCTGGGCCACCTGGGCATCGATGACGAGAGCATCGGCAACCGCTCCATCGACGTGTGTGAGCACGTGAACGGCATTGACCTGTTCATCGACGGCCACAGCCACTCCACCACTGCCGATATCATTGCCAAGGTGGGCGACACCAACGTGGTCAACGGCGCCAAGATCGTCTCCACCGGCACCGCTCTGGCCAACGTGGGCGTGGTGATCTACGATCAGGAGACCGGCACCCTGACCGACGAGCTGGTTCCCGCCGCCTCCTACACCAAGACCGACGCCGATGTGGCCAAGCTGGTGGACGACCGCAACACCGCCGTTGATAAGGTCTACGGCGAGAAGATCGCCACCACCGAGGTGGATCTGAACGGCTCCCGCTCCGGCGGTGCGGCCACCGATCCTGTTACCAAGGCCGAGATGACCTTCCCCGAGGGCGAGGCGTCCGCACCACTGAGACCAACCTGGGCGACTTTGCCGCCGACGCCATCCTGTGGCAGGCCCGCCAGACTCTGGGCGAGGAGAACGTGGACGCCGCGCTGACCAACGGCGGCGGCATCCGCGAGGCTCTGGCCAAGGGCGACATTTCCAAGAAGAGCCTGCTGGCCGTCTTCCCCTTCGGCAACACCGTGGCCACCATCGACGTGACCGGCGCCCAGCTTCTGGAGGCCCTGGAGGCCGCTACCTGCACCACCCCCGAGGCCATCGGCGCCTTCCCCCAGGTGTCCGGCATTGAGTTCACCCTCAACACCGGCGTTCCCTATGTGAACGGCACTCAATACGCCAACTCTACCTACTACGCTCCTGCCAATCCCGGCAGCCGCGTCACCATCTCCACGGTGAACGGCAAGGCCTTTGATCCCGCCGCCACCTACACCATCGCCACCAACGACTTCACCGCCAAGGGCGGCGACACCTACGGCGTGTTCAAGATCGCCGGCGGCTGGAAGGATGTTGGCGTGTCCCTGGAGGACCCTGATCAACTACACCACTGAGGAGCTGGACGGCACCATCACCGCCGGGCAGTACGGCGAGCCCGCCGGCCGCATCACCATTGTGGACGAGCCCGCCAACTATCCCGCCGATCTGGAGACCGGCTCCTGGTACTACAACGCCGCCGTGTATGCTTTGGACAATGGCATCATGAACGGCACCAACAAGGGCTTTGAGCCCACCGGCACCGTCACCCGCGCCACCGTGTACCAGACCCTCTATAACATGGAGGGTAAGCCCGCGGTTGAAAAGACCACTGTGACCGGCACCGAGGGCAAGTGGTACGCCAACGCCATTAACTGGGCCGCCTCCGCCGGCCTGTTTGAGGGCACTGAGTACGGCACCGACACCGTAATCACCCGTTCCGGTATCGCCACTATTATCGCCGATTACGCCTCCTACAAGGGTATTACCGTGGACACCTCCGGCATGGCTATGAAGGAGGCTCCCGACTACGACTCCATCCCCGCCGCCGATCTGGAGGGCATGACCTTCTGCTATTATGGCAAGGTGATGACCGGTGACCAGAAGGGCAATCTGAACCCCAACGGCCAGCTCACCCGCGCTGAGTTTGCCCAGGTGCTCAAGAACTTCAGCGTCCTCAAGCCCACCTATGTGGAGACCGTGGTTTCCATCCCTGTAGCCGCCCAGGACGGGATCCTGCCCATGAGATTCCCGCCACCCTGACCCTGCCCGTCTCCGCCTCCAAGGACGCGAAGGTCCCCGGCGTGGTGATGCTCCACGGCACCGGCTCCAACCGGGACGAAGCCGGCATGGGTTACGCCCTGGCCGCCCCCCGTATGGCCGCCGACGGCATCGCCACCCTGCGCATCGACTTCATGGGAAACGGCGACTCCACCGCCAGCTACCGGGATTACAACTACACCTCCGCCGTCATTGACGCCAAGGCCGCCGCGGACTACCTGGCCGGCCTGGAGACTGTGGACGGCGGGAACCTGGGCGTCATGGGCTGGAGCCAGGGCGGAACCGACGCCCTGCTGGCCGCAGAGGCCCACCCCGACACCTTCCAGGCTGTTGTCACCTGGTCCGGCGCCCTGGAACTGAACGGCGCCTCCCTGTTTGCGGGTACCAGCTTTGAGGATGCCTATGCCCAGGCCAAAAAGAGGGCTTTATACGATGACCTTTGACTGGCGGGAGCCCTTGGAGCTGGGTGAGCGCTGGTTCCAGGAGGCCAGGAGGTGGCCGAAACCAACATTCTGAAGGTAACTGCTGACATCAAGGCCCCCATTCTGGCCATCAACGGCAAGGACGATACTACCGTCACCCCCGATAACGCCGAGAAGATTGTGAAGGCCGCCGCTAACGCCGACAGCCAGTTGCTGCTGGTGGATAACTGCGACCACACCTACAACGTGTTCTCTGGCGATTTCACTGCCCTCTATCAGACGGTGGACGCCACCGCCGCTTTCTTCCAGGCGCAGTTGATCCCGCTGCCGCCCAGGCCGCGGCCTGATTGATCTCCCCCACACCAGGCACCCCGGAGTCTAACGGCTCCGGGGTGCCTTCTATTCTATGCTTTTCCGTATGCCGGAGCAGCAAAGCTCTTTTCAGCCCGTCGACAGGCCACAGCAAAGGCCCGGAACCGATTTGGTTCCGGGCCTTTCTCTGGCTCAGTACATGCCGCCCATATCGGGGCAGCCGAGCAGCCGGGCGGGGGCTGGGGCTTGTCGGCCACCAGGGACTCGGTGGTCAGCAGGGTGGCGGCGATGGAGGCCGCATTCTCCAGAGCGGGCGGGTCACCTTGGTGGGATCGACGATACCGGCGGAGATCATGTCCACATAGGTCTCATTATAGGCATCGAAGCCGTAGCCCACCTTGTCGGCCTTCTTCACATTCTCCAGCACCACGGAGCCGTCGATGCCGGCGTTGGTGGCAATCTGGCGCATGGGCTCGGTCAGGGCCTTGGCAATGATGGACACACCGGTCTTCTCGTCGCCCTCGGTCTCGGCCAGCAGCTTCTCCACGGAGGCGATGGCGTTGACATAGGCGGTGCCGCCGCCGGCCACGATGCCCTCTTCCACAGCGGCGCGGGTAGCGTTCAGGGCGTCCTCGATGCGGAGCTTCTTCTCCTTCATCTCTACCTCGGTGGCGGCGCCCACACGGATGATCGCCACGCCGCCGGCCATCTTGGCCAGGCGCTCCTGGAGCTTCTCGCGGTCGTAGTCGGAGGTGGTAGTCTCGATCTGGCTCTTGATCTGGTTGACGCGGGCCTTGATGGCGTCGGCGGAGCCGGCGCCGTCCACGATGATGGTGTTCTCCTTGGAGACCTTCACCTGGCGGGCGCGGCCCAGCATGTCCATGGTGGCCTCCTTGAGCTCATAGCCCATGTCGGAGGTGATGACGGTGCCGCCGGTCAGCACGGCGATATCCTCCAGCATCTCCTTGCGGCGGTCGCCAAAGCCGGGGGCCTTGACGCACACCACATTCAGGGTGCCGCGCAGCTTTGTTGACAATCAGGGTGGACAGGGCCTCGCCCTCCACGTCCTCGGCGATGACCAGCAGCTTCTTGCCGGACTTAACCACCTGCTCGAGGATCGGCAGCAGCTCCTGAATGTTGGAGATCTTCTTGTCGGTAATGAGAATCAGGGCGTCGTCCAGAACGGCCTCCATCTTCTCAGTGTCGGTGACCATATAGGGGGTGATATAGCCCCGGTCAAACTGCATGCCCTCCACGACCTCGGAATAGGTCTCGGCGGTCTTGGACTCCTCCACGGTGATGACGCCGTCGTGGGAAACCTTCTCCATGGCCTCGGCGATCAGCTTGCCCACGGTCTCGTCGCTGGAGGACACGGTGCCCACGCGGGCGATGTCGGCGGAACCGTTGACCTTCTTGGAGTTGGCCTTAATGGCCTCCACCGCGGCGGTGGTGGCCTTGGCGATGCCCTTCTTCATGACCATGGGGTTGGCGCCGGCGGCCAGGTTCTTCAGACCCTCGCGGATGATGGCCTGGGCCAGCAGGGTTGCGGTGGTGGTGCCGTCGCCGGCCACATCGTTGGTCTTGGTGGAGACCTCCTTCACCAGCTGAGCGCCCATGTTCTCAAACGGGTCGTCCAGCTCAATCTCCTTGGCGATGGTCACGCCGTCGTTGGTGATCAGGGGGGCACCGAACTTCTTGTCCAGCACCACATTGCGGCCCTTGGGACCCATGGTGATCTTCACGGTATCGGCGAGCTGGTTGACGCCGCGCTCCAGCGCGTGACGGGCTTCCTCGCCGTAGCAGATAATCTTAGCCATAACGTATTACCTCCAATTTGAGTCGGGTGGAACTCACCCGGAAGATTTCTTGTTCCAGAGAGCGGGCGCACACTGTGCGCCCCTACACGGAAAATTACTCCACAATGGCGAGGATATCGCCCTGACGGACGATAGTGTACTCCTCGCCGTCCACCTTGACCTCGGTGCCGGAGTACTTGCTGGTGATGACCTTGTCACCCTTCTTGACGGTCATGGTGATCTCCTTGCCGTCCACCACGCCGCCGGGGCCGACCTCGATGACCTCGGCCACCTCGGGCTTCTCCTTGGCGGCACCGGTCAGGATGATGCCGCTCTTGGTCTTCTCCTCCGCTTCGACCAGCTTGATAACCACACGGTCTGCAAGGGGCTTGAGTTTCATAAGGGGTTCCTCCTTCATGTATCATTCATTTTTCTTGTAAACCAATTCAGCAGGTTAGCACTCATTTTACCGGAGTGCTAACCTGCTTATAATAATAACCTCACTTGATGGATTCCGCAAGTCTTAATTTTAAATAATCTGTTAAATTTCCATTCCGCGCGGTTCCTATTTCAATTTAACATTCAAAACCTGTTCAGATCTTCTTTTTTCTCCCGCTCTCTTCTGTTTTCTAATTTCGCACCCGTTTCTCCGGAATCCAATGGGTTCCTTCGGGAAAGAAAAAGTTTACTTTTTTAGCAGACACACGGACAGAGAGCTCAGAATCCACCAGCTCTTCACCGTCCAAATTGATCCGGTCGGCCCGCTCACAGGCGACGTGCATCTCCCGGCCGCGGCGCAGAAGGATCCGCGGGATATCCCCGGCGCCCCCCTTGGCGTACTTGCCGATCAGCGTCAGAATGGTCAGCCTGGAGACAGCCGGCACCACTACAAAGTCCAGCAGGCCGTCGTCGGGCACGGCGTCGGGGCAGGGGTTAAAGCCCCCGCCATAGTAGCGGCCGTTGCAGGCGCAAATGAGGGTAAACGCCTCCCCCGGCAGGCGCTCCCCGTCGATGGTCACCCGGTAAGGCCGGTGAATCCCCTGGACAATGGTGCGCACGGCGGAGAGCTGGTAGGCCAGCGGCCCGCTCACCAGGGGCAGCTTCTTAAAGTCCGCCGCACCAAAACCGATGCGGGCGTCGAACCCCACCGAGCAGACATTGAGGGCCAGCCGCCCGTTGCACTCAATGAGATCCACCGGCGCCTGGGGCGCGTCCAGCAGAGCCCGGAGATCGTAAAAGCGGCAGGCATCCGGGCCGAACATCCGCAGAAAATCGTTGCCCGAACCCATGGGGTAGTGGGTCACAGCGGCGTTGCCGAAGCCTGCGGCTCCGGCAACAGCCTCGTTAAGGGTGCCGTCGCCGCCGCAGGCATAGATGCGCACCGGCTCCCCCCTCTCCGCCGCCGCCCGGGCCAGCTCGGCCCCGTGGCCGGGTATTGGGTGACCGCCGCCTCCCATGGCTCGTCTCGCCCGGCCAAGGCAGTGCGGAGCTTCTCCCGCATCTCCTGGGTGCGGTCGTATTTTCCCGCGTGGGGGTTGATTAAGAACAGGTGCCTCACAGGGCCCATCCTCCTTATCCGTTGGTCAGCTCCACAGGAGCAGGCGCTGCTCGGTGCGGGCCATGCGGGAGACAATGGCTGCCGCCTCCGCCCGGGTGAAGGTGCCCTCCGGCTGGAAGGTCAGCCGGCTGTCCACCCCGGACAGGATTCCCTTGGCGTAGAGGCTGTAGATGGCCTCCGCCCCCTCATCGCCGCTGCGGATGTCGGGCACCGACGCCTTCACCCGGGCCAGAGAGTTGAGTTCCGGCATGGCCTTGGCCAGACTGGTGGCGGCAAAGAGCTCCGCCGCCTCCCGCCGGGTGACAGCCCGTCCGTAATCCCGCTCGGTAAAGTCCCCCTTTTGAATCATGCCGCTGGCCAGGCAGTAATCTACCGCCGGCACATACCAGTACGGTCCGCCTTCGGTGCTCAGATGAAAGTCGTCCCCCTGGTAGCGGCTCTCAATCGTGGCCGCCAGCTTGAGGGCCTCCGCCACGGTCAAGGTCTGATTGGGCGCATAACGGTTCTTCCCCACGCCGGAGGTGAGCCCCACATTGTAGGCGATGTCCACCCAGAGGGCGAACCAGTCCCGGGGGGACACATCGGAGAAGGAGGGCAACTTGCCCCGGGTGAGGGGGAACTGGGCGGAGGGCACCCCCTTGGCCGCCAGGATGCCGGGCAGGTCATAGACCGGGATTTTGGTGACGGTGCTCCCTTTGGTGAGGGTGAGCACCTGAGTTCCGCCCTGCTCGGCCACCTGCACCTGGTCATAGCTCAGCTCATAGAGCACATTGGTGGTGCTCCCCGCCCCGTCCGGGAAGGGGAGTATACTGACCACGCCCCAGCCGCCCCCCTTTTGGGCGATATAGAGCCCGCAGTCAATGGGGAGAAGGGTGTCGTACTCCGGCTGGATGAGATACCGCCCATCCTGCCGGATCACCCCGAGCTTGCCGTTGAGGTTGACCGCCGCGATGCCGAGCTGGAAGGACACGATGCTGTCGTACTGAGAGGGATGACCACATTCCGGCCAGCGTCCACAGAGCCCCACTTTCCGGCCAGCTCGCACTGGGCCAGCCCCTCGCTGTAGCCCCATACCGTGGCCCCCTCCGGCGCGGCGGAGGCCGGGAGGAAAAACAATCCCGCGCACAGGGCCGCGGCCAGCAGCCCCGCCAGGGCGCGCTTTCCCTTTCCTCGCCTCATATCAATCCCCTCCTCCTATCTTCCGTACTGGAACAGGTCGCACTTGAGCATGCCGTTATACAGCTTGCGCTTCTTGTCTGCGGTACGGCCAAAGGTGCGCTCGAACTCCGTGTGGGAGGAGAGCACGCTCACCCGCCACCCCTCCGGCAGCGTGCGCACCGCCCGGCCGAAAGCCCGGTAGAGCTCCTCCGCCTCCCGCTTCTCCAGGATGCGCTCCCCATAGGGCGGGTTGGTGACCACCCGGCCATAGGGCGCGTCCCGGCGGAAGGCGGCGGCGTCCGCCACCTCGAAGCGCACCACGTCCTCCACATCCGCCTTCTCCGCGTTGGCCCGGGCGATGGCCACTGCCTTGGGGTCGATGTCCCCACCCCAGATGTCGTATGCCCCGTCATACTCGCCGTCCATGGCCTCGCCGGCGGCCTGGAGCCACAGCCCGCTGTCCAGCCAACGCCACTTCTGGGCGGAAAAGGCCCGGTTGAGGCCCGGCGCCCGGTTTTTGGCGATGAGGGCCGCCTCGATGGCGATGGTGCCCGAGCCGCAGAAGGGGTCGCAGAAGGGGTCCCTCCCCGGTAGCGGGAGAGGAGCACCATGGCGGCGGCCAGCGTCTCCCGCAGGGGGGCGGCCACCCCCACCGCCCGGTAGCCCCGCTTGTGGAGCCCGGCCCCGGTGGTGTCCAGCATCAGGGTGACCTCGTCCCGCATGATGGAGAACTGGATCTGATACAGCGCCCCGCTCTCCGGCAGGGTTTCCAGCCCGTACTTCTCCCCCAGCCGGGCAGCGGCCGCCTTTTTCAGCACGGCCTGGCAGGCGGGCACCGCGTGGAGCTGGGAGTTGAGGGAGTGCCCTTCACCGGGAAGGCCCCCTCCCGGGGATAAATTCCTCCCAGGGCAAGGCGCGGCAGCCCTCAAACAGCGCCTCGAAGTCGGCGGCCCGGTAGCGGCCCACCACCAGCAGCACCCGCTCGCCGGTGCGCAGGTTCAGGTTCACCCGTGGGATATCCGCCGGGGCGGCCTTGCACCGCACCCGCCCGTTCTCCGCCGCAACCTCCGGCAGCTTCAGCCGCCGCAGCTCCTCGGCGCACAGCCCCTCCAGCCCGAACAGGGTGGGGACCAGCAATTCCAGCTCTCTCATGTCCATCGCCTCGCTCCGTTCTCGTTCTCAGACAGCAGTATACCTTATTTTTCTCTGCTTGGCAAATCTGGAAAGCGAATTTGCTTCCCTTTTTCTCCGAGTTGTGCTAGGATAGCAGTAGTATTTCGAAAGGAGGAGTGCCCATGCCCATACCAAGCATCTGCTGGCTCGCCGCCCTCGTCGCCCTTCTGGCGCTGGAGGCCGCCACGGTGGGGCTGGTTTCCCTGTGGTTCGCGGTAGGCTCCCTGTGCGCCCTGCTCACATCCTTCTTTGTGGGCAACATCTGGGTGCAGTTTGCTGTGTTCCTGGCGGTGTCCTTCCTGTGTCTGGTCATCATCCGCCCCCTGGCCAGGAAGTACGCCGATCCCCGCCGGGAGAGTACCAACGCCGACCGGGTCGTCGGCGCCGAAGGTGTGGTCACCCAGGCCATCGACAACCTGAAGGCCCAGGGCCAGATCACCGTGAACGGCCCCTGGACCGCCCGCACCGAGGAGGGCTGCCCCGCCATCCCCGCCGGCTCCCGGGTCAGGGTACTCCGCATCGAGGGCGTCAAGGTCATCGTGTCCCCTGCCCGTCCCTACGCCGGGACGGTAATTCCAAACCGAGGAAGAGAAAAGGAGGAATCCCGCATGCCGTTTATCCCCATTATCATCATTATCCTGGTCGTCGTGCTCATTCTGGTGCTGGCCACAAACCTGAAGGTGGTGCAGCAGTCCAAGGCCTACGTCATCGAGCGGCTGGGCCTTCCACTCCGTCTGGGGCGTGGGCATCCACTTCAAGGTTCCGTTCCTGGAGCGGGTGGCAAAGGTGGTTTCCCTCAAGGAGCAGGTGGTGGACTTCCCGCCCCAGCCCGTCATCACCAAGGACAACGTCACCATGCAGATCGACACGGTTCTCTACTTCCAGATCACCGACCCTAAGCTCTACGCCTACGGGGTGGAGCGGCCCATGTCCGCCATTGAGAACCTCAGCGTCACCACCATGCGCAACATCATCGGCGACATGGATCTGGAGCAGACCCTCACCAGCCGCGACACCATCAACTCCCAGATGCGCGCCCTGCTGGACGAGGCCACCGACCCCTGGGGCATCAAGGTCAACCGGGTAGAGGTCAAGAACATTCAGCCCCCTCCGGACATACAGAGCGCCATGGAGAAGCAGATGAAGGCCGAGCGGGAGAAGCGCGAGGCGGTGCTCCGGGCCGAGGGCCAGCGCCAGAGTCAGATCCTGGTGGCCGAGGGCGAGAAGGAGTCCATGATTCTCCGGGCCGACGCCGCCAAGCAGGCCGCCATCAAGAAGGCCGAGGGCGAGGCCGAGGCCATCCTCAAGGTCCAGCAGGCCACCGCCGAGGCCATCAAGCTGCTCAACGAGGCCGATCCCAGGGAGGCGGTGCTGCGCATCAAGGCCCTGGAGGCTTCCAGGCCGCCGCTGACGGCAAGGCCACCAAGATCATCATCCCCTCCGAGATCCAGGGCCTGGCGGGCCTGTGCGCTTCCGCCAAGGCCGTGTTCGACTCGGTGGAGCCCAACAAGCCCAAGCCCCCCGCTGAAAGCAAATAAAGCAGCGAATAAAGCGGAGGCCGCCCGAGAGGGCGGCCTCCGCTTTGCTTATCTGCACCAGGTGATACCGGCATCCGTCCGCTCCGGGGCGACGGGGCGCTCCAGAGCGGCGTAGCCCAGGGCCACCCCTACCAGGGGCTCGTAGCCCCCGGGCAGCTCCAGCCGGGCCCGCAGCGCCGGGTCGGAGAAGGCGGCCATGGGCCCCATCAGAAAGCAGGAGCCCAGTCCCAGCCCGGCGGCGGCCAGCAGCATGTTCTCCGCCGCGCAGGATACATTGGCCATGTTGAAGCCCTTCTCATCCAGGCCGCCGGGGGCGGAGAGCACCACCAGGGCCGCCGCGCCGTAGAGAGGGTGATAGCCCTCCTGGGCGGCCAGGTTCTCCAGGAAGGGCACGCCGGAGCGGGCCATGCCCGCCACCGCCGCCGCGTCCACCGCTTGGAGCTGCTCCGGCCCCGCAAAGACGCTCATGTGGAGCCGGCCGAAGATGGGGGCCTGGTTGCCCGCCCGGAGCGCGGCCTCCAGCTTCTCCCGCTCCACCGGCCGGTCTCCGTAGGCACGGATGCTCCGCCGGATCTCAATCGCCTGCTGTATTTCCATTTTAAAATACCCCTTTCCTTTTCTGGTCCTTGTTGGTATCATTATAGACAGCGGCGAAAAAGTACAAGTACGCAATTTTTCTTTAGCCGGTAAGAAAATACTTAGTGGGAGGCAACACCATGGAGGGCTGTCCGGTCAAATTTGCCCTGGGGCTGGTAAGCGGCAAGTGGAAGCTGCGCATCCTGTGGGAGCTCAACCAGCAGGAGGTAATCCGCTTTAACGAACTCCAACGGCGGCTGGAGGGCATCTCCAGCGTCATGCTCTCCAAGTCCCTGGAGGAGTTGGAGCGAGCCAGGCTGGTCCACCGGGAGCAGTATCCCGAAATTCCGCCCCGGGTAGAGTACTCTCTGACGGCGCTGGGGCGGTCCATTGACCCCTATCTGCGCGCCCTGGGCGAGTGGGGCATGCAGGCCTATGAGGCAATCCAGGCCGGCTGAATAAGGCCCCCGGAACCGATTGGTTCCGGGGGCCTTGCCATTTCCCGCTTACATCCAGTGCTCCTCGCCGTCATAGACACGGTAGCTGTGGGCGTTGGTGGCCTCCACAATGTCGTGGTAGGCCCAGCAGGAGGCGCTCACATCGGGGAACTGGCGCAGCTCGCCGGCGTGGTCGTCCACGTAGTCCTCGTCCGCCGCCCGGTCCAGCAGGCGGTTGGTGATGGCCGTCACCTCCGCCCGGGTGATGGTGGCCTCCGGACGGAAGGTGCCGTCGGTGTAGCCGGTGATCCACCCGTACTGCACCGCCCCACCACCTGGTCGTAGAACCAGTCGGAGGAGGTCACATCGGAGAAGGGATTCTCCCCGCCCTCGGGCAGGCGGGCAAAGCGCATGGCCATCACCGTGAACTCCGCCCGGGTGATGGTGCGCTGGGCGAATTTCCGCCGCCTACGCCTTCCACCATGCCCAGGAGGCCAGGGTCTCCACCGCGCGGGCGTACCAGGCGTCGGCGGGCACGTCGGTGAAGCGGACCGCGGCGGACACCTCCTGGTCCAGCAGGAGGTTGTAGAACATCTGGGCCGCCTGGGCCGGGTCATGTGGTCGTCGGGGCCGAAGAGGCCGGTTCCGTAGCCATTGAGGTAGGCCCTATGGTCGGTGGTGTTGAGCCAGCGGTCCACGCCCGTATCCGGGGCCTTCTCCACGGCGCGGAACTCCGCCTCAATGGTGTGGTTCTTACGCACGGTTTCAAAGGTGTAACGGCTGACCGCGCCCACACTTTCGCCGTCCACCAGCACGTCGGCAATCTCATACCCGGCATCGGAGGTGATGCGGAAGGTCTTGTCGCTGCCGCGGCTCACCCGCACCCTGCCGTCCGGGCTGATCCCGCCGCCATGGCCCGCGCTGGCCTCAATGGTGTACCGGGTCGTGCCGGTGCTGCCGCCGGAGCCGGAATCCTTTGCATACTGCGCCGTAAAGGTCATGTCCCCGGTGACCGTCAGATCCAGCACTTCATTACTGGTGCGGGTTATACCATCCGTTCCCAGCCAGCCGGTAAAGCTGTATCCGCTGTCCGCAGCAACGCTCGGTACAGGATAACCGCTCTTACGCATCGTGGACCCGTCTTTTACTGCAAAGTTGGAAGTCCCCTCCAGCGTACCATGCTCACCAGTCTGGAAGAGAACTGCATGGCGCTCTAACTGAGTTACCTCCACTTGGAGTGTATAGCTCCTGCTCACGGTTGCCTCCGTGTCGGAGTCCGAACCGAAATCAATAAAATTGTGATGGGACTTGTAGAAAAGCTCCGGGGTACCTCCGTTTTCCACCAGGTAACCATAGATTTCGACCATGTAGTAGTGTCCATCGGTCCTGGCGTGCTCCTGGCCGTCGATAGGAATGACCGCATTTTCCGTCTTGACACGATTTAGAATTCCGTTTTCAGCGGAGCTGGAAAACAATTCAGGTTCCGCCCTGCTTCTGGGGCCGTTGACACCGCTTTCCTCTCCGGATTCATCCCACCAGCAGTATTGGAAATACACATAGGTATCCTCTGTGCCCTGCTGCTCTTTCAGCAGTGGGTGTGAAACCTGTACCCCTACGGTATGCGGGCCCGCCGCATCCAAATCTATGCTTAATGTGTGGAAATCCGCTTGAACAGTACCGTCCGCAACAGGTTGAATTGTCGGGTTCTGTATGACATAGTCTATTTCTACCGTTGGATTATCTGAAGTAATATTTATTTTTCCGCTGTCTGTCAATTTTTTGTCATCCACTGTCCAAAATGTATTATAACCGGGCTTGGACACCTGTTCTCCTGCGGGCTGCGGAAGCAGATAGTCCTGGTTGACGGCCCAAAATCCTGCTGCCTCATCATACTCATACTGAATGGACTGATAGTTTAGTTTATCCTGCTTGATGACACCCTCTTTGGCATTCTGAAAGGTGAGCGTCACCGGATAGGACAATGCACGTTTTACCGCCCCTGTAAAGCTCCGGCCCACTGTATAGTCCACATAGCTTTTCCTATTTAAAACACCACCAACAGGTCATCGTTTCCGGTTTTAAATGCAGATGTATCATATCCGGTTAATCGTGGATCCCATCCGTCTCCTTCCTTTTGAATGATGATCTGGGAAATCCGTTTGCTGTAAAACGCCTCACTTCCGATTGTCTCTACACTAGCAGGAATAATTACCTTTGCATCCACATCGGAAGCAAAACAGTTCTTAAATGTCTGCCTTCCAATATAGGTAAGGCCCTCCGGCAGTTCAAAAACCGCATTCTGGTTACTACTACCGGCCACGCGGATATACCGAAGTCCTTCGCACCCGTTAAATACAGAACCGGCAGAGGATGATCTGCTTCCTAATTCTTTCAACGTTTTTGGTAGAACAACTCCTGTCAGATTGGAGCAGCCGGAAAAGGCGCTTTTTTTAATTACTGAGACATTTGTCGCTGATAAATCAAGTATCCCTGTCAGTTGGCTGTTCCCCTGCAAAGCCTGCTCACCAATTGTTTCAAGTCCAGTTGCATCATCAAAACTAAGAGCTGCAACACTGAAACTCCCCAACCCATCCATATATGTGACTGCATTATGTAATTTTTTATCGCTTGTATAAGAATCCTTGAGCCCATCGTTATTAATTTCCGTCACGCCTGATGGAATAGAGATAGCCAAATAAACCTTTCCCTTATCAGGATTAACGTTTGCAAACCATGTTTTATCGATTCCATATAAGGTTCCGCCCGAAATAGCAAGCCCTTCTTCCGGCACTGCGATTGGCGCCCCTGCCGTGCTTCCATCTACCACTGATTCTCCTGACTCAATAGAAATTGCAGTTATCGGAATATAAGAAATAATCATAATTAAGCATATCAATATCTTTAGTAACCTGCTTCTCATAAATAAATCTGCCTCCCATCTTCTGATTTGGAATTGTGTACCTTTTCAAAGCAGCAGATTGTAAGGATTACCTTTCCATAAAGTGATTGATATTGCTCCTTTTCTATGCTATACTTCAATTTATAGAACAAAGGCAGGGTGTTTGAAAAGGTACACTTTTTCAAATTGATGTCCGTTCTTCGGCAGCGTTTTGGAGAGATCCTTGCCTTCTCTGCGCAAAAAAGAGGTGCAGCGCTCCTTCGGGAGCGCTGCACCTCTTTTGACCTCATTTTCATTTTCGCCGGGCAGGAGGCGGGACCAGGGGCTCGTCATGCTCGATGGTGTCATCGAAGTAGTCGCGGTCCTGGAGCCCCGGCCGGTGGTGGCGGATGGCCTCGCTGATGATGGGATAGAGAACGATGGCCAGCAGGCCGCCGGAGAAGCCGTTGTTATACAGGTTAATGCCCTCCACCGGGGTTCCGGCGTGGAGCACCACGGAGGAGTGGAGGAACCCCGCCACGATGCCGAAGGGCCAGCCGAAATAGCCCGAGATAGGGGCCAGAGTGGTTCCGAACAGGAGGGCGAGCTGCACGGAGCTCTGGTTGATATCGAAGTGCATAAAAACGCCGCCGATGACCACGCCCAGCATGATGGGGTGATGTTGCGGGCGTGCTTACCGAAGGCGGAGAAGCCCATGATGGTGAGAATGCCGCCCAGGGTTGGGCCGTTGAGATCGCCGCCGGTGGCGAGGATGAAGGCCATGCCGATGAGCCCGTTGACCCCCATGTTGATGAGCACCGGGGCAGGCCCAAACATGCGAAGGTAATCGCTGGGAGCCCGGCCGGTGGTGCGCAGCAGGCGGCGGTACCCCGCCCAGGCGGCCCACGCCGGGCGGCCGCTGAAAAAAAAGCCTGCCACAGTCAGCCCTAGGCAGAGCACCCCAAGGAAGATAGCAAAGTGCAGGTTATAGCCCTCCGCCCAGTGGTGGGCCACGGTGGATTGGCCCCATGGAGCTCATAACGGGTACCAGGATCATGGCCAGCAGGCCGCAGGCGAAGCCCATGTTGTAGAGGTTCATGCCGTTCTGGATTTTGTATGTATAGGCGGAGAGGGGCGGCAGCACAAAGCCGATGAGCAGTCCCACGGCGATACCCCACCACAGGTTGCCGAAGCCGTTGTCCAGCGCCACATAACTCACCACCGGGGCCAGGGCTGTGGCCAGCAGGGACACGGAGACATACTTGCCGAACGGTTCCCGCCGCGCCTTGGCGTACAGGAAGGTACCGGCGATGATGGGCCAGATGTTGACAATGTTCTTGCCGAACAGGGAAAAGCCAGCCATCAGGCCCAGCTCCACCAGTGTGAAGCCGTTGGGCGGCTCCTTGCTCAGGTAGAGCAGCAGCAGGCTCACCAGCGTCACCAGGGCGGAGTTGACTAGGGCCGCGCTTACACCCGCAATTTTCACGTAGTCGGTGATCAGCGCGTCCTCCGTAACGATGATCTTCCACAGTCCTGGCAGCACAGTGGACGGATCGCCCAGCACCAGTCCGATGGCGGCCAGGAAGACGCAAAAGCAGATGACGGCGGGGTAGAGCTTTTATAACGCATGGGGCCCTCTTCCTCATCCTCAGTCTCAGGGGCTCAGGGCTGCGTGGAAAAATAGGCCCGGGTCTGCTCCGCGTTGCGCATGACCTCGTCCTTTAATGCCTCCAGGCTGGGGAACTTCCGCTCCCCCCGCAGACGCTTGTAGAACTCCATTCGGACCGTCTGGCCGTAGAGATCTCCCTGAAAATCCAGGATGAACCCCTCTACAGTCACCCGGTCTCCGTCGTCTACCGTGGGCCGCACTCCGATATTGGTCACCGCCGGGCGGCTCTCGCCGTTTTCAAAGGTCACCCGCGTAGCGTACACCCGTGAGCGGGCACCAGCACCCCCGGCTGAAAACGCAGGTTCACCGTGGGGAACCCCAAAGTCCCCCCCAGCTTCTTGCCGTGGGCCACCGTGTCGGTCAGGGTGTGGGGGTGGCCCAGGAACTGGTTGGCCCGCTCCATCTCCCCCTGGGCCACCAGGGTACGGATATAGGTGGAGGAGATGGTGATATGGTCCTGTACCACCTTGGGGATAATGTCGCAGCCGATGCCCAGCTCCCCGCAGAGGGCCTGGAGCCGCTCCGGGTTGCCCTCCCCCTTGTAGCCGAAGTGGAAATCATGGCCTGCCACCAGGTGCACCGCCCCATGCTCACCCGCCAGATAATCGGTGACGAATTCGCCAGGGCATGTGCATCATCCGCTCGTCAAAGTGGGCCACAATGACCTCTCGGATACCGTAGAACCGCCGCATCAGCTCCGCCCGGTCGGGGAGAGCTGAGCAGGGGACCGCAGGGTTTTAAAATCAGGTTCTCGGGGTGGGTGTCAAGGTGACCGCCGCAGGAACGGCCCCCAGCTCTGCGGCCTTCTCCCCCACCCGGCGCAGCAGGGCCCCATGGCCCAGATGGACGCCGTCAAAAAAGCCCAAGGCGATCACACGTTTCTCTGTCTGCATACCGCTACACCTCGAAAAAGCTCTTGATAGTGCTCATCATCCCCCCGGCGCACCGGCCCAGCAGCAGGAATTCCCCGCCGGGGCCGTACACCCGCCAGTCGCCGTCGGCCGCAGAGCAGGGAAACGGGTTGCCGTTCTTCGCCTTGCGCAGGGCCGTCCCTTCCACCGTCACCGCCGGATAACGGAAGAAATAGGCGTCCACCGGCCGGAGCAGGGCCGCCGGGTCAGGTGCGTCCAGCAACGACTCCAGCGGCACCGCTTCCGCCAGGGAAAACCCGGCGGCCTCGGTGCGGCGCAGGGCGGACATGCACCCGCCGCAGCCCAGGGCGGCCCCGATGTCGTGGCAGAGGGTACGCACATAGGTCCCCTTGGAGCAGCGCACCCGCAGGGTGTAGCGGTCCGGCCCGGTCTGGTCCAGCACCTCCAGGGCGTGGATGGTGACGGGCGGGGGCCCGCCCACCTCCTTCCCCGCCCGGGCCAGCTCATAGAGCTTCTTACCGTCCCGCTTGAGGGCGGAGTACATGGGCGGAATCTGGTGATCTCCCCCCGGAAGGCGGCCAGCGCCCCCTCCAGGGCCGCCCGGTCCGCCTCCACGGGGCGCTCCTCCACCACCTGGCCGGTGGTATCCTGGGTATTGGTGACTACGCCGAGTTTTAACCCAGCGATGTATTCCTTTTCGGATTCGGATGCAAACTCCACCGCCCGCGTCGCCCGCCCCACAAAGACAGGCAGCACGCCGGTGGCCATGGGGTCCAGCGTCCCGGCGTGTCCCACCCGCCTCTCATGGAGGACGCCCCTGATTTTGGCGCACACGTCCATACTGGTCCACTCCTGGGGCTTATCAATTACGATGATCCCATTTGCCATAAAGTGGCCTCCCGTGCGCCAAAATCGGCGTCTTTTCTGGTTTGTAGGGCGGGCAGCAGGCCGACACGCAGGTCGGCCCCTACAGGCAGGCCGCGGCCTCTATGCCCCTGCCTCCACCTGCCGGATGGCGTCCAGGATGGCCGCCTCCGCCTCGGCCAGGTGCCGGAGACGGTGCAGCCCGCGGCGGCCGCGTGGCCGCCGCCCCCCAGCCGGGCGCACACCTTGGTGGCGTTGAGCCCGCCGCTGGTGCGGACGGACAGCTTGCAGCCCTCCGCCAGCTCCCGGATGGTGACGGAGGTCTCCACCCCTCAATCTGTCCCAGGAAGGCGGCGATATCCTCCATATCCTCCTCAGTTGCGTCCGCCTCGTCCATGAGGGACAGGGACACGGGGGCCACAGCGATTTTCCCGTCCTCATAGCGGTGCATCCGCTCGGTGAGCAGCCGCTCCACCTGAAGCCGCGCCCAGCTCTTGGTGCGGAAGTGGCGCTTATTGAGAGAGAACACGTCCATGCCGGTTTCCATCAGGGCGGCGGCTACCCGGTGGGTGTCCGCCGTGGTGTTGCTGTACTGAAAGCAGCCGGTATCGGTGGACACGGCTACATAGAGGGGCACCGCCATGGCGGGGGTGATGGGGCCGAGTTCCCGGAGGATGTCGTAGATCAGCTCGCCGCAGGCGGCCCGCCCAGCGTCCAGGCAGGTCTGCGCCGCAAAGAACTCCTGGGAGGGGTGGTGGTCAATGGCCAGATCAACCCCCCGCGCCAGCCAGGGTTCTCCAGCCCGGGTGAACAGGCTGCGGGCGGCGATGTCCACGCTCACCACCGTCTCCGGAACATAGCCCTCCGGGGCCAGGCGGCCCTCCAGATAGGGGGTGAACAGGTGGGTCTCCTCCGCGTGGGGACAGATCCACGCCGTCCTGCCCAGGGCCCGCAGCCCCTCGCACAGGGCGGCGGCGCAGCAATGGTGTCCCCGTCGGGGCGCTTGTGAGTCAGAATCAGATAGTTGTCATGCTGCCGCAGAAAGGCGGCGCTCTCCTTCACCGTCATGGCGCTCACTCCTCGCCGTCCAGCTCGATGTGGGCGTTGGCCGGGTTGGCGGGCTTGACCACCTCCGGGTTGCGGAGCATGCTCAGGATGTGGGCTCCGGTGTCAATGGAGTCGTCCTCCACAAACTGAAGCTCCGGGGTGTACCGCAGCGAAAGGGCCCGGCCCAGCTCCCGCCGCAGGTAGCCCCGGCGGACTTCAGGCCCTTGACGACCTCCTTCACGTCGCTCTTGTCCAGCACGCTGACGTAAATCTTCGCGTAGCGGAGGTCCGGGGTAGTGTCCACCGCCGTGACGGACACCAGGCCGTGCACCCGGGGGTCCTTCACGGTGCGGATAAGGGCGGCCAGCTCCCGCTGGATCTCCTCGTTGATGCGTCCGATGCGATTGCTCGGCATAATATACTCCTTTCCAGAGGGCTGCGCCCCCGGTCAAATACGAATGGTCAGGCAGGTCTGGAAGTTCTCCTCCAGTTGCTTCAGGGTGTCCAGCTCCACATCCCCCAGGGCGCCGGAAAAGCGCCTCGGCCGCGCGGGGCCGTCCCCCACCCACAGGTTCCACAGTTCCACGGTCTCTCCGGGGCGCAGATGCTTTGCCTAGATAGGCCCTCAGCTCCGCCGCGTCCTCCTGGGTGGCCCGCAGATCCAGCTCGTACCGGCAGGGCTTCATGGTCAGGCACAGATCCTCCACCGCTTCCCGGTAGTATGTGTGCTCCCCCACAGAAAATCCGCTCGCCTCAATACGGACCGTGTACCCGCCATGGGAGCTGGTCTCGACCCGGCGGACACCGGACTCGTACAGGGGCAGGGGGCGGTCGGCACACAGCAGGGTGACGGCGCTCATAAAAATCCTCCCGATAAAGACGCACAGACCCGCCCCCTCCTCAAATGACTTGGGGACGGAACGGGTCTGATTTGGTTTTTTACCGGCTTGGGGCGCTCCGGGCCGATATGGGCATCGGCCCCTACGAATTTCTCGGGTGAGGCCAGACATGCGGCACGATAGCCCGGCAGCATACCGCACGCCCCATCTGGCCACTCCATATCGTAGGGGCGGCCTTTATGGCCGCCGCGGGCGACCAAGGGTCGCCCTACGGCGTTTTACGAAGCCGAAAGAAATTTATACCTCGATCTGCTCCACCTCGTCGCCGCAAGCTTCAGATCCCTCGCTTTGCCGCTTACGGCAAAGCTCGCTCCTTCCGCTGTCTCTCTCAGGGCCGAACCCGCTTCGCTGGGCTCCGGCCCGGTTCAGGCTGCGGGAACAGCTTTACCCCCCGATCTGCTCCACCGCAGCGTGAAGAAAATTTGCCTGCGTCAAATTTTTAGCGTAGGCCGCAGCGGCTTTGCCGCGAGGAGGAACTCCGCAGGAGGCAGGGTTACACCTCGATCTGCTCCATCAGATAGGCCTCGATCACGTCGCCCTCCTTGATGTCCTGGAACTTCTCGAAGGTAATGCCGCACTCGTAGCCCTGGGCGACCTCCTTCACGCTGTCCTTGAAGCGCTGGAGGGAGGCGATGGCGCCGTCGTAGATGACGATGTTGTCCCGCAGCAGGCGCATCTGGGCGCCGCGCTGCATCTTGCCGCCCGTGACATAGCAGCCGGCCACCATGCCCACGCCGGTGATGCGGAACACGTTGCGCACCTCGGCCTGGCCCAGCTCCACTTCCTTGAACTTGGGAGCCAGCATACCCTTCATAGCGGCCTCGATCTCATTGATGCAGTCGTAGATGACGCGGTACATGCGCATATCCACGTTGTTGCGGGCGGCGGACTCCTTGGCGTTGTGGTCGGGGCGGACGTTGAAGCCCACGATGATGGCGTTGGAGGTGGTGGCCAGCATGACGTCGCTCTCGCTGATGGCGCCCACGGCGCAGTGGATGACCCTCACCCGGACTTCCTCGTTGGACAGCTTCTCCAGGCTGGCCTTGACGGCCTCGGCGGAGCCCTGGACGTCGGCCTTGACGATGATGTTCAGATCCTTCATCTCGCCCGCTTGATCTGGCTGAACAGGTCCTCCAGGCTTACCTTGCCCACGGGGGCGGAGGCGGCCATCTTCTGCTCATGCTTGCGCTGCTCCACCAGCTCGCGGGCCATGCGCTCGTCAGCCACGGCATGGAAGTCATCACCTGCGCCGGGCACCTCGCCCATACCGATGATCTCCACGGGCACAGAGGGGCCGGCCTCGGTGAGCTTCTCGCCCTTGGCGCTGGTCATGGCGCGGACGCGGCCCACGGCGGTGCCGGCGATGATCACGTCGCCCTGCTTCAGGGTGCCGTTCTGCACCAGCAGGGTGGCCACGGGGCCGCGGCCCTTGTCCAGCCGGGCCTCGATGACCGCGCCGTGGGCGGAGCGGTTGGGGTTGGCCTTGAGCTCCTGCATCTCGGCGGTCAGGTTGACCATCTCCAGCAGGTTGTCGATGCCCTCGCCGGTCTTGGCGGAGATGGGGCAGATGATGGTCTCGCCGCCCCACTCCTCGGGCACCAGCTCATACTTGGTGAGCTGCTCCTTGATGCGCTCGGGGTTGGCCTCCGGCTTATCCATCTTGTTGATGGCCACGATGATGGGGATATTGGCCGCCTTGGCGTGGTTGATGGACTCCACGGTCTGGGGCATGATGCCGTCGTCGGCGGCCACCACCAGGATGGCCACGTCGGTGATCATGGCGCCGCGGGCGCGCATGGCGGTGAATGCCTCGTGGCCGGGGGTGTCCAGGAAGGTAATGGTCTTGCCCTGCACGTTCACCTGATAGGCCCCGATGTGCTGGGTGATGCCGCCGGCCTCGCCCGCCGCCACGTGGGCGTTGCGGATATAGTCCAGCAGGGAGGTCTTGCCGTGGTCGACGTGGCCCATGACCACCACCACGGGGGCGCGGGGCTCCAGATCCTCCTCCTTGTCCTCGGCGGTGTCGATGAGCCGCTCCTCGATGGTGACAATGACCTCCTTTTCCACCTTGCAGCCCAGCTCCTCGGCAATGATGGCGGCGGTGTCGAAGTCGATGATCTCGCTGAGGGAGGCCATGACGCCCATCTTCATCAGGGCCTTGACCACCTCGGCGCCAGTCTTCTTCATGCGGGAGGCCAGCTCGCCCACGCCGATGGCGTCGGGGATCTTGACAGTCAGCGGAGTCTTTTTGGCGATCTCCAGTTGGAGCCGGCGCATCTTCTCCTGCTCCTCCTGGCGGCGCTTGCTGCCCTGGAAGCCGCCCTTGCGCTGGTTGCGGCCCTGGAACTTCTGCTTGCCGGCCTGCATCTGCTTGGTCTTGCCCGCAGCCAGGTTTTCCAGCCGCTCGTCGTACTTCTCCAGATTCACTTGGCCGCCCTTGCGGGTGTCCACCACCTTCTTCTCGGGGACGCGGGTAGCGGGCCGGTTCGCCGGCTGCTGGGCCGGCTGCGGCTTGCCCTGGGGCTGCTGGGGCGCGGGCCTGCCCGCCGGCGGCGGGCTTCTGCGCCTGGGGCGCGGCCTTGGCGGGCTCCCCTTGGGGCCGGGGCAGCCTGGGCTCCCGGTAGACCTCGGCGTAGATGCTCTCGATGTTGTCCACCTGGTTGTGCTGGGTCAGGTACTCGAAGATCAGGGAGAGCTCCCGGTCCTCCAGCACCTGCATATGGTTCTTGGGAGCCGTCGCATATTTTGTCAGAATGTCGGTGATCTCCTTGGAGTTCTTCTTGAAATCCTTGGCCACCTCATGCACGCGATACTTGTTGTTCAGCAAAAAAGCCACCTCCATCGGCGGGCTTGCGCCAATAGGAAAACGCGGCGGGGCCGCTGCGCTTTCTTATTGGAACAAGCCCTCGTTGTTCCAATCCTATTGTGTGCCATGGTCTCATGGCGTCTTCTTCTTGACGGTCAGCCTGCCCCGGGGCAGCGTCCGCTTCCCGGCGGGCTCCGGCGGGGACTCCTTCCGGGCGGGCGGGGCCGCCCACGGCTTCCTTCCGCCCTTTTGCAGCTTTTTCTCGTGGCGGCGCTGTTCCTTCTGGCGCTGGAGGGCCTTGTCCGCCTTCTCACTCAGCTCCGCCGACGCCGCGCCGTAGGTCTCCGGCGCTCCGGCGGCCAGCCTGGACAGCAGGGCGGCCGCCAGCCCCACATCGGTGAGGGCCAGCATGGCGCAGGATGCGCGTCCCACTGTGCCGCCCAGTTCCCCTTGGTGTAGGGCACCCGGAACCAGGGCTTGCCCGCCTGGGCAAAGTGGGCGGCCCGGCGGGAGCTGTTGTCCGCCGCATCGGAGGCCACCAGAATCAGCCTAGCCTGCCGCGCCCGGGCGGAAGCACCAACCGGCTCCTCCCCCACCTCCACGCGACCCGCCTTGCGGGCAATGCCCAGCAGATGCAGCGTTATCCATCGCCGCCCCCTCATCTGCGCCTCCAGCGCGTCGTAGACCCCGTCGGCATGGCGGCGGAGAACGCCCGCTCCAGCGCCCTGGACTTCCGCGCCCGCCTGAGACACTCCGCATCGGGGCAGACATAGGCCCCGCGGCCCGGCTTCTTCCCCTTGAAATCCAGGGATACCTCTCCTCCGGGCTCTTGACCACCCGGATGAGCTCCTTCTTGGGCTTCATCTCCCGGCAGCCCACACTGGCGCAGGGGTATTTTCTTGGGCATTTTCTCGCCTCCTCGCAGGCCGATGGGCATCGGCCCCTACGTGGACATCCCGCAAAAGGCGGAGCCTTTTGCGGGAACCCCGTTTATCCCGTTTGGGGCAACTGAATTGCCCCAAACTAAGGTTTTGCCTTTGCCAAAACGCTTGTGCGGCGCAAGCGCCGTCCCGCCTGCGGCGGGTCCCAGGGAGGGCCAGCCCCACCCAGGAGGCCGCCCCGCAGGGCTTATTCCTCGGTCTCGGCCTCGTCGTCCAGCAGGACGTCCGCTTCGTCCTCCGGCTCCTCGTCGGCGGGGGCGGACGCGGGCTTGATGTCGATCTTCCAGCCCGTCAGCTTGGCCGCCAGCCGGGCGTTCTGGCCCGCCCCGCAAAAGGCAGGGCCTTTTTGCGGGAACCCTGTTTCCATCCCGTTTGGGGCAACTGAATTGCCCCAAACCAAGGTTTTGCCCTCGGCAAAACGCTTGTGCGGCGCAAGCGCCGTCCCGCCTGCGGCGGGTCCCAGGGAGGGCCAGCCCCGCTCAGGAGGCCGCCCCCGCCTGGCTTATTCCTCGGTCTCGGCCTCGTCGTCCAGCAGGACGTCCGCTTCGTCCTCCGGCTCCTCGTCAGCGGGGGCGGACGCGGGCTTGATGTCGATCTTCCAGCCCGTCAGCTTGGCCGCCAGCCGGGCGTTCTGGCCCTCCTTGCCGATGGCCAGGGAGAGCTGGTCGTCGGGCACCACCACACGGCAGGCCTTGCCCTCTTCCCGGACAGCCACACTGACAACATCGGCGGGGGACAGGGCCGCGGCAATGTACTCCGCCGGCTCCTCGGACCATTTGATGATATCCACCTTCTCGCCCTTGAGCTCCTCCACGATGGTGTTGACCCGCTGGCCCCGGGGGCCCACGCAGGCGCCGATGGGGTCCACGTCGGGATCGGCGGACCAGACGGCCAGCTTGGTGCGGCTGCCCGCCTCACGGGCGATGGACTTGACCTCCACGGTGCCGTCGTAGATCTCGGGCACCTCCAGCTCGAACAGGCGCTTGACCAGGCCGGGGTGGGTGCGGGAGATGAGCACCTGGGGTCCCTTGGTGGAGCGGCGCACCTCCACTACGTAGACGCGCAGGCGCATCCCTTCGAGGTACGCCTCGCCCTTGACCTGCTCGCCGGGGGCCAGGAAGGCCTCGGTGGCCTCGCTGCCCGAGCCGATGCGCAGGCTCACCGCGCCGGAGCGGGGATCGACGCGGGTGACCACGCCGGTGAGCAGCTCGTGCTCCTTGGAGGAGAACTCGTCGTAGATCATCCCCGCTCGGCCTCCCGCATACCCTGGATGATCACCTGGCGGGCGGTCTGGGCGGCGATGCGGCCGAAGTCGCGGGTGCGCACCTCGATGCGGATGACGTCGCCAAGCTGGGCGTGGGGCAGCTTCTCCCGTGCCATCTGGAGGCTCATCTCGGTACAGGGGTTGTCGACCTCCTCCACCACATCCTTCTTGACGAACATGCGCACGGTGCCGGCCTCCTCGTCGGCCTCCACGGTCACGTTGTCCCCGCGCCCTCGTGGTCCCGCTTGTAGGCGGACACCAGGGCCTGGGTGATTTTCTCCAGCATGTAGGCCTTGGGGATACCCTTCTCCTTCTCAATCAGGTTGATGGCGGCAAAGAACTCCGCCCCGTCCAGCTCGTTGGACTTCTGCGCTTTGGCATTCTTCTTCGGCATAACTGCACTCCTTATTTCTCCTGCGGGCGGCCGCAGGTCGCCCCTGCATCGTCGGTACGGGCCCCCGGCCTGTACCCGCTCTCCTTAAAAATGCACCGTCAGGCGCACCTGCGCCACATCCTTTTGACAAGGTGCGGGCCTCGCCCGCGGTCTCGATGGTCACATCGCCGCCATCATAGCCCTTCAGCACGCCGGTGTACTCCTTTCGGCCGTCCAGGGGCCGGTAGAGGCGCACATCCACCTCCGCGCCCAGGAACTGCTGGAAGTGGGCGGGCTTTTCAGGGGCGGTCTGCGCCGGCGGAGGACACCTCCAGCACATAGCTTCCCTCAATGGGGTCGGCCTCGTCCAGCGCGTCGGACAGGGGACGGCTCACCGCCTCGCAGTCGTTGATGGAGATCCCCTCCGGCTTGTCGATATACACCCGCAGGAACCACTGCCCCGCCTCCCGGACATACTCCACATCCCAGAGGGTGCAGCCGTTCTGCTCGGCAATGGGGCGGCCAGAGCGGCCACCAGCTCCGTCACTTTCGCCATGGTTTGACCTCCGTTTCGGGGTATTTCCCATAATTTTACATACCCCGTTTTTCAATAAGAAAGAGCGGAGCCGCGACCCCACTCTCACCATACCACTACTTACTATCGTATGTACTATAGCACAAAAATCCCGCAGTGCAAGAGGTTTTGCGCGTTTGTTTGGCCCGGAGCCCAATCTGTAACTCTTTTTCGTTGACATAAATCAAAGCTCTGCTAGAATGGAGGGTAAGACAGATGATAAGGAGGGCGTTTCCATGGAGGGGAGCAAGCTGGCCGCCGCCATTCTGGGCGAGGTGCGCCGCGCCGTGGTGGGCAAGGACGAGGTACTGGCAAAGGTGCTGCTGGCCATTCTGGCCGGGGCCACATCCTGCTGGAGGACATTCCCGGCGTGGGCAAGACCACCATGGCCCTGGCCTTCTCCAAGGCCCTGAGCCTCCGGTACAACCGGGTCCAGTTCACCCCCGACGTGATGCCGTCGGACATCACGGGCTTCACCCTCTACAACAAGGAGGCGGGCCGGATGGAGTACCAGCCCGGCGCGGTGCTGTGCAACCTCTTTTTGGCCGACGAGCTCAACCGGGCCACCAGCCGCACCCAGTCCGCCCTGCTGGAGGCCATGGAGGAGGGGCAGGTGACGGTGGACGGGGTGTCCCACCCGGTGCCCCAGCCCTTCCTGGTCATCGCCACCCAGAACCCGGCGGGCGCCTCCGGCACCCAGCTTCTGCCCGACTCCCAGATGGACCGGTTCATGGTGCGCCTGTCCATCGGCTACCCCGCCCCCGCCGACGAGATGGCCATGGTGCGCCGCCGGCAGGGGGGCGCACTCCTGGAGGGGGTGCGCCCGGTGCTGGAGCTCAACGGCCTGCTCGCCCTGCGGGCCCAGGCCGGACAGGTCTACGTATCCGACGAGGTGCTGGACTACATCGTGCGCCTGGTGGGCGCCACCCGGAGCCACCCCATGATTCTCCAGGGGGCCAGCCCCCGGGCCACCCTGGCCCTCACCGCCATGGCCAAGGCCGCCGCCCTGGTGCGGGGCCGGGACTATGTTCTGCCGGAGGACGTATCCCTGGTCTTTGGCGACGTGGTGCCCCACCGGCTGCTCCTCTCCCCCCGGGCGGAGGCCGACCGCTCCTTCGACCCCGCTTCGGAGCTGCTGGAGCGGGTGCCCGCCCCCCGGATCTCCTGACGCCATGGCGTACCGTCGGATTGCCTACGCGGCCCTGCTGGGCGGGGCAGTGCTCTTTCAGATCGTGTTCCGCTTTTACCTGTCCACCTTCACCCTGGCGCTGGTGCTGCTGCTCCTGCTGTCGGTGCTGCTGAGCCTGCCGTCGGTGCTGGGCTGCACACTGCTTCTCACCTCCGCCGCTCCCACGGTGGTACAGGGGGAGGACGCGGTCTTTCAGGTGCGGCTGCCGCACCCGCCTGCCCCTGCCCCGGCTTCAGGCCCGTCTCCACTGGAGCAACCAGCTCACCGGCGCGGGCGGGCGGGTGCGGTGGGAGCCCGTGCGCACCGCACCGGGCGCTCCGCCCACTCTGGAGCTGGCCACCCCACTGCGGCCGGCTGATCTGCCGGGCGGGCGGGCCTGGACCTGCGATCTGCTGGGCCTGTTCCCCTGCCCATCCCCACCGGGCGGCCGGCGGCGGTGCTGATCCTGCCGCCCGATATGGAGCAGGCGCTGCCGGAGCGCCTGCTGGGGGGTGGCCCCGGCGGCGGTGCGCTCCTCCCCCGCCCAGGGGAGGGCCGGGGGAGGACTACGATCTGCGGGACTACCGGCCGGGGCCCCCTGCGCTCGGTCCACTGGAAGCTCTCCTCCAAGCGGGACGAGCTGGTGGTGCGGGAGACCCTGGAGCCCCGGCAGACCACCCTGGTGCTCACCTATGACCACTTCGGCGCCCCCGCGGCGCTGGACCAGACCTTCGCCCGGCTGTGCGCCCTGTCCCGGGCCCTGCTGGGCGGGGCAGGCCCCACCATATCCAGTGGGCCAGCCCACCGGCGGCGGCGTGGAGGGGCGGCTGGTGGACTCGGCGCGGCCCTGCTGGCCTGCCTGGAGCTGGCCTTCTCCCGGCCCGCCCCGGCGGAGGGACGCTCCATCCTGGACACCGCCCTGCGCCTGCCCGGCCGCGCCGGTCCCCTCCGGCACATCCATGTAACGCCCACCGGACTGGAAGGAGGTGCGCCATGAAGCGCAAGCGCCGCGCCGCCGCGCCTCTGCGGCGGGGGCCCGCCATCCTGTTGGGGGACGGCTGCCTCCTTCTTCTGGTGCTGGCGGGCACCGTCTTTTCCTTCCTTACCGCCTTCTCCGTCCAGATTCACGCCCTCCCCCTGCTGCTGGGCTGCGCCGCCGCCGCACTGGCCTTCCTCGGCCTCTGGTCCCTCCCCCGCCGCTGGTGGGCCCTTCCCCTGGCCCTGCTGGCCGCCGCCTGGCTCCTGGCGGTGCGGCGGCTGTGGCAGCCGCTGGCCCTGGGGGCCGATGCCCTGCGGGTGGACGTGGTCAACACCGTTTCCGCCAGCCTGGAGCTGGGCTTCACCCTGGAGCCCGCCCTTTCCCTCCCCGAAGCCCTCTGGACCAACTGCGCCACCCTGCTCGCCCTCCTGGCCCTGGTACCGCTGGGCGCCCTGCTGGGGCTGGGCGTCGTGCGCCTGCGTTCCTTCTGGCTGGTCTTCGTCAGCTCCTTCCCCTTCGTGCTGCTCCCCCTGTGCATCTCGGTCACCCCGGGCTGGCTGCCCCTGATGGCCCTGGTGCTGGGGTGGGTGGTGCCGGCCCTCACCTCCCTGCTGGCCCGCACCTCGCCCCAGGGGCCGCGCGCCTAAACCTGGCCGCCCTTCCGGCCGCCGCCCTGCTGCTGGCCGCCCTCAGCCTGACCATGCCCATGGACACCTACCAGCGCCCGCCTGGGCCGACCGGGCCCTACAGCACCTCACCAATCAGGCCGTCCGCCTGGGGACGGCCTGCTGGAGAGCGGCCCCTTCGGCATTGGCAGCGGCGGGGGACGGCTGGCCGACGCCGACGGCTCCGTCTCCCTCTCCGACGCGGGGCCGCTGCGCTTCTCCGGACGCACCGTGCTGGAGGTGGAGACCGACCTCACTGGCCGCATCTACCTGCGGGGGCTCTCCGACGCGGTATATGACGGCGAGAGCTGGCAGCCGCTGGATGAGGCGGCCTACAACTGGCAGGCCCGCCTCCACGGCGTCACATATGGAGCGCCCGTCACGCTGGACATGGACCTTGGCGTCACTGGGGCTGAGTCCCTGTTCGCCCAGTTCCAGCCCATGAATTTCCCCGCCCTGGCGGTTCGGGATGCCCACCCGGAGAGCCCCTACGCCAGGATCACCGTGCGCAATGTGGGGGCCGATCCGGGCTATGTCTACGTTCCCTACCATATCCTGACCCAGCCCGGCGAGCTGTCCGGGGCGGAATTCGTCCACGACGCCTATCTGGCCCGGGCGGCCCGGGTGTGGACCCACACCATCTACGTCCAGCCCGACGCCTCCCCTGCCGCCTCCGCGGGCCTGCGGGGGGAGCTGTCTCTGGCGGAGGCGGCCTACGCGGACTTCGTGCGGGAGTACTATCTCCAGGTGCCCCTCTACTCGGAAAACCCGGCGCTCCGCCAGGCGCTGGACGGCGCGTTGGAGCCGCTGGCCGACTGGCTGCGGCAGGCCCAGTACGTCTCCCCCGCCGCTGTGAAGCAGCCCTATGAGCTGGAAGCCGCCCAGGTGGTGGCGGACTACCTGGCCGCCGTCGCGGAATACGACCCCGACACCCCCGCCGCGCCGGAGGGGGAGGACTTTGTGGCCCGGTTCCTCACCGAGAGCCATCGGGGCTACTGCATGCACTTTGCCAGCGCCGCCGTGCTGCTGCTGCGGAGCATGGGCGTCCCCGCCCGCTATGTCTCCGGCTTTGTGTCCGACGTGCCCGCCTCCGGCCGCGTGAACGTGCCCGACTCCGCCGCCCACGCCTGGGTGGAGGTCTACATCGACGGCTACGGGTGGGAGCCGGTGGAGGTCACCCCCGTCTACGCCGGGAGCACTCCCGGCCAGAGCGGCGCGGAGGAGCCGAGGCCACCCTCCCCCACGCCCACGCCCCAGGCCAGCCGCGCCCCGACTCCGCCGCGCCCACACCCCCCCCCACGCCGTCGGCGGCCCTCCCGAATGAGGGCCCGAAGCTCCTCTCCGCCTGCTTCCGGCCCTCCTGGCCGCCCTTCTGCTGGCGCTGGCCCTCCCCCTGCGGCGCCTTTGGGCCCGCCGCCGCCGGGAGCGGCGTTTCCAGGATGAAGATCCCAACCGGGCGGCCATCGCGGCCTATCTCTATCTTCAGCGGCTGACCCGCTGGGGAGCAGAGCCGCCCGCCCGGGCCGGGGAGCTGGCCCAAAAGGCCAAATTCAGCCCCCACACCCTCACCGCCGAGGAGCGGGACGCGGTGCTCCGCGCCGCCCGCGCCGCGGCAGAGGCGGTGGACAAGTCCCTCCCCTGGTGGAAGCGGTTCGCCTTCCGCTATCTGCTGGGGCTGTACTGAGGCCCCGTTCGGCCTGACCGCCGCCGGGCGGCATTTCCCGCCCTGAGCAGGGGCGGCCTGGCCGCCCCTGCGTTTTCATTCCCACACCGCACGGGCCGATGCCCACACCGGCCCGCTGTGCCAGGCCCGGCGCCTCTTGCGCATTACCCGCCCCTGCATTTTATCATTCGACAGGCCGCCCAGTCTCTAGTGAGACTGGGCGGCCTGCATTTCATTTCTTGTTTGTGCGGGGATACCGGGGTCACTCCGTCAGGGCAAAGAAGCCCTCGGGCCGGTCCTTCTTGTCAAATACATTGCTGTAGAGCAGCACCCGGTAATCCTCCACGGCGGCGTCCAGCTCCTCCGGCAGCGCCTCGTTCTCGCCGTACCAGTTCCCGCCGGCGTCCCGGATGCCCACAGTGTTGATCACCGGGGCGGCCTCCCACAGCCGGGCCAGGTACTTCTGATACCCGGTCATGGGCAGGTTGGCGGTGTCCATCAGCAGGGCGGACAGGTAGTTGAGGGACAGCTCCACCCTGGGCCTCCGGTATGTCGTAGTTGGCCCAGAGGACTAAGGGCACCATCTGTTTTTTCTGGGCCAGAGCGGTATCCGGGGCCGTCCCCAGCACGTCGGTATAGAAGTTGGTGGCCACCTGGGGCTGGTGGTCGCCGAAGAGGAGGATCAGGGTGGGCTCCTCCACCTGGGAGAAGTAGTCGAGCAGGTATTCGAAGGCCTGATCGCTCTGGTACACCAGGGACAAATACTGGTTGACCGTGTTAAACCGGCCCTCCAGCGCCCCGGTAAGCCACACCTCCCGGGGCAGGTTCGTCCACGCCATCTGGTAGGCGGAGTGGTTCTGCATGGTCACGTTGAAGAGAAACAGCGGCTCCCCGCCTCCTTCTCCTCATACCAGCGGATCAGGTTCTCGTAGTCGCACTGGACGGTGACATAGCCGGTTTTTCGTCCCCGCATGTACTCCCGGTCCTGGAAGTCCCCCTCAAAGTATACCTCGTCAAAGCCGAAATCCTGGTAGACCGAGGGACGGCTCCAGCCGGAGGAGCGGTAGGGGTGGGCGGCCACGGTGCGGAAGCCCAGGGCGGCCATCTGCCCCACCAGGGTGGGATCGCCGCTGGAGACATACATCTGGTAGGGCACCGTGCCTGCGGGCAGGAAGGCGGTGGTGTTGCCGGTGAGGAACTCGTACTCCGAGTTGGCGGTGGTGCCGCCGAACACGGAGGAGTAGGCGTAGCCCTTAATGGTGTTCTCCGTCAGGGAGCGGAGGAAGGGCATGGCGTCCGTATTGCTCTCCACGCCGGGCAGCACGGAAAGGTCGGAGAGGGACTCGTTCATGATGACAATGACGTTCACCGGGCGAATCATGCCGTCCTCCCCGGCCGCCGGCACGGCGACCGGGTCGCTGGGAGCGCTCCCGGCGAGGGCCGCGAGGGCCTCCTCCGAGTAGCTCTCCGGCCGCTCCACCCTCATGTACTTCAGGCACACCGAGAAGTTAAGGAACAGGCCGTTGCCCCGGGTCGTCCACATGGACGGCTCAATGCCCCGGCTCTCCACAAACCCGGTGCCGAAAAACACGCCCAGAAAGACCGCGGCGGCCCCGGCCGCCGGGACAAAGAGCCGCCACGGGAAGGGCCTTTTCTTTCGTTTGGCAGGAAGGACAGGGCCAGCAGCACCGCCGCGAACACGCCGATGGTGAGCCACTGCATGGAGTCGGGCCGGTAGTCGTAGTTGCCCACCACGTTGGCGGCGGTGCGGAGGGTGAGGAAGTCGCCGGGAAAGAGGGTGCGCCCCCGGAAGGAGATCAGGTAGTGGTTGGCCATGCCCAGGCCCCAGGCGATCCCCATGGCCCACTTGACGGCCGAGGCCCGCCGCCGGAGGACGAAGTAGAAAAACAGCTCCCCAGGTAGTACCACGCCAGATTGAGGGCGATCTGAAGGGCGGTGAAGTCAGTCCAGGGGTTGTTGTAGTTGAGGTACTCCACCAGGGTGAAGGAGAGCAGGGGCCAGGAGCATTAGGCCCGGGTGGTCCAGGCGGCCTGCCCTTCTCCCAGGGGGAGGCGTGGCCAGCGGAGGCGGCGCCGCCTGCTGCGCGGGGTGTCTACGGTGTATGTCATGGATTGTTTGCTGCCTTCTCTCAAATGATTATGACAACTATTTTAGCACAAACAGGCGAAAGTACAACGGATTTCGCCCGTTTTCCAAAAATCTTTATAATATAACGTTTGTCTTCCAGAACTCCGCGGCAAAGCGTACAAAGTGTTGCAGAGAGGGATAAAACGCCAGATCTTTTATAGACAAGATAGACCGTCCTGGAAATGGCCGGCTTTATGGAAACTGACACCACGTTGGGATATCGGTAGTAGTCCGCAGAGGCGCGGCTGCAAAAGCTGATGCCCATGTTCTTATTTACCAGCGCCAAACAGGAGTCGATCTGGCTGCAAATATTCTGTACCTGGCAGGAAATCCCCAGGCTGGACAAATGGGACAGGATTATCCCCGACAGGTTGAAGTCCTGATTGGGCGTGATCAACGTCTGGTCCGCCAGCTGCTCCAGTTCTATCGCGTCCCGGCGGGCCAAGGGATTGTCCACATGAACGGCAGCACATATCTCCGACTGGAGCAGTGGAAGGCTGTGCACCTGTCCAACTGCCGGCTCCGAGGGGTTAAGAATGGCAAACGCCACATCAATCTCACTCTGTTCCAGCGCCTGGAGCAGCTCCGCACTTCCCCGTTCCTGCAAAGTCAGGGTAATACTTGGGTACTCACTGTGAAAGCCGCCTATCAGCTCCGGGATATGGAGCGCGCACATAATTGGCAGCGCCCCAATGCGCACACGCCCGCTCCGGTTGGCTGCGTAATCCTCCATGCGCTCCGCCAGCGCCTGCATGTCGTTGAGTATTCGCTGGGCATGGCGGACAAACACCTCACCCGCCTCTGTCAGATGCACCCGTTTCCGTACCCGGGCAAATAGTGCTATTCCAAGCTCCTGCTCCAAATGAATAATCTGATTGGACAACGACGGCTGTGATAGGTGCAGCTTCTCTGCCGCCCGCGTTACGCTCCCGCACTCCGCCACGGTCACCACGTAGATTAACTGACTGCGCTCCATGCCTATCCTCCCTTCTCAGCTTCAGTATACGAGCCGGAGATATCTGTGTCAATGCATCAGACGCAATTTCATTTAGTTAAACTATTAATATTATAGTTTTTATGACTTTTACAAATATATTCCCCTTATGATATAGTTGATTTCGACAAAAGGCGCACCAACAAAGGAGTGGTTTTAATGGAGAAAGTCCAAAGCTATGATGTGGTGGTGGTTGGCGGCGGCGCCGCAGGCATTGCCGCCGCTGTCGGCGCGGCGCAGGCGGGCGCCGCCTGTCTGCTGGTGGAACGCAATGGAAGCCTGGGCGGGCAGGCCACCAATGCCAACGTGGCCTCCTACTGCGGTTTCTTTACCCACAGCAATCCTCCCCAACAAATTGTAAGGGGTGTTGGCCAGCAGGTACTGGAGCTGCTTCATGAGCTGGGGGCCTATGACGGCTATCGGCTCTCCTCTGTACAAAATGCCATCGTCACTCTGGATGAGGAGGCTCTGAAATATGCGCTGGACCTGTTGGTACAGCGTTACAGCGGACTAAAGGTACTGCTGCACTGCCGGATGATCTCGGCTCAGACCAGTCCGGACGGCTCGATTCAGTCTATCCACTGTGTAGACGACGAGGGCACCTATGAATTTCGGGCCAAGGCCTTTGTCGATGCCAGCGGAGATGGAAATCTGGCCCATTTGGCCGGGGCGGAGCTGCGCTTTGGAGACGGAGCGGGCGGAGGCTACCTATCCACCAAGATGATGCGCCTGGATCATGTAGGGTCAGAGGCCAAATTTGCCCCCGCCGTCCTGGAGGAGGCCATACAGCGCGCCAAGGCGGACGGCTTCCATCGCCTAACCAAGGAATCCGGCATCGTCTTTCGTACTGCTCCAGATACTGCTTACGCCATTCTGCCCAGTGTAGCCGTACCCGCGCTGGACGCCGAGACGCTCACCGCCTGCGAGATGAATACCCGCGCTCAGTGTCAGGAGTATGTGGCCGCCTTCCGGAAGTACCTGCCCGGCATGGAGCACTGCCGTCTGGTCTCCTCCGGTTACAAGCTCGGTATCCGTGATACCCGTCATCTGGTTGGTGAACACATACTGACTGCTGAGGAGGTACTTGGCCGTTAAGCAACCCGATACAATCGCCAGAGGCGCATGGCCCTGCGAAATGCACACCGACATCAACCGGATGGCAGACTACCTTTGGGTCAAGGATGACGGCTACTACGACATTCCGCTCCGCTGTCTAAAATCCCGCAGTACCGCCAATCTGTGGGGCGCCGGACGTCTGGTCAGCGCTGATGCCGTAGCCTTTGCCTCGGTCCGCGTCATGGGCATTGGTTTTGCCACTGGTCAGGCTGCTGGCGTGGCCGCCGCCTTTCTCGCCGCCGGTCGCGGCACTCCTGTCTCTGAAATTCAAGCAGAGCTGCGCCGGCAGGGCGCCTGTATCTGATTCAAATTGTGAAATGGGGGATTACACATGAAACGGACAATCTCCATCTTGGCAGCCCTTCTTTGCATCATCGGCTTTCGTTTTCTGCCCGCGCCATCCGGTATGACCAGCTCCGCCATGCAGGTGCTCGGTATCTTTATCGGCGCGTTGATTCTCTGGCTCACTCTCTCCATCGACTGGCCCAGCCTCCTGGCCCTGGCCGCCCTCGTCACCGTGCCGGAGCTGACCATGGGGAGCGTTCTGGCAAACTCTCTTGGCAATTCCACCGTTGCCTTTCTCCTGTTCACCTTTATGTGTACCTACGCCATCTCCAAGACCTCTTTTGTCAAACGCTGCGCCATCCTCTTCATCAGCAGCCGCATCGCCCGCAGAAGTCCCTGGTGCTTTCTGATCCTCTACTGCGCCTCTATCCTGGTCATTGGTCTGGTTATGTCTCCCTCGGTGGTCTTCGTTATTTATCTTCCCATTCTCCGCGCCATCTGCGAGGAGCTGGAGCTGCGGCAGGACGACCGGCTGGCCAACGCTCTAATGCTGGGGCAGCTTTTCTCCTCTGCCATCTCATGCGGAATGACCCCCATTGCCCACGTGTTTCCCATCATGGCCATTGATTTTATCAAAACGCCACCGGCACCAGCGTCAGCTATATCCATTATATGGCCTTTGCCGTACCGGTCGGCCTGCTCTGCTTCGCCGCCATGCTTCTGCTGTTTCGCTTTGTGCTGCGTCCGGATCTGTCCTGTGTCTCCAGATTGGACTTTGATGCGCTCAAGCGCAGCGTCACCCCGGCTGACCGCCGCGAAAAGGCAACTCTGATCATCTTCTTTTGGTGGTCGCTATGTGGGTTCTCCCTGAGTTTATCGAACCTATCCTCCCCGCTGTAGCCAGCTTCCTGGACACCCAAGGTACCGCCTTTCCCCCGTTGGTCGGCGCGGTGGCCCTGTGCCTGCTGTCGGTAGGAGGTGCTCCACTCATGAACTTCAAAGAGGCCATGCAGAAGGGCGTGGAGTGGGGCAGTGTTATCATGGCAGGCGCTACTCTTGCACTCGGCTCCGCCATGACCAATGCGGAGATCGGACTGACCGACTGGCTCAGCGGAGCTATCGCCCCCACCCTCAACGGCCTGCCCGTCTGGCTTTTGATTCTGGTCTTTACCGTATGGGCCGCCGTCATGACCAATGTGGCGTCTAATATGGTCACCGTTACGGTAGTCTGCGCTGTAGCAATCCCCCTCTGCATGGCCAGCGGCGGCGCTGTCAGCACACCGGCCATTGCCATGATCATTGGGATGCTGGCCAGCTATGCCTTTGTCACGCCCCCTGCCCACCCCAATGTTCCCCTGGCCATTGGCTCCGGCTGGACAAAAACAGGGCAGGTAATTCTTTATGGCACGATTCTGATGGTCATCTCCATCGTGGTTACTGTTGCAGTCGGTTACCCCATTGCCAGCGCTCTTATGGGCGCATAATCCCTGACGGAGGCGCTTTCATGGACGAATTACACGCTCTTCGCCAGAAGATTGACCTGCTGGACTGCCAGCTCGTGGAGCTGTTCGAGCAGTGGATGGAGCTGGTTTGTCAAATTGCCAAGCTCAAACAGCGCCAGCATATCCCCATCTTACAGAGCAGCCGGGAACAAGAGGTGCTCCGACATGCCCGCAGTCTCCTTCACAACCCGGCCTATACCGATAGTTTGACCGACTTCATGGTTCATCTAATGGCCCTTAGTCGGGCTGGACAGGCTAGGCATCAAGACACATAGCGCATAAAAGAGCCGCTCCGTTGATTCGGAGCGGCTCTACTGTTCAATCCGCCCTATGGAGGGGCGGTCCGGCGAGGGGATCACCCGGTCGCAGAGGGCGACGATCTCCGCCTCGTGGCTGGACAGGAGCACCGGCACGCCCAGGGCCCGTACCCGCTCCAGGATGCGGGCCGCCCGGGCGGCGTCCACGCCGGTGAAGGGCTCGTCCAGCAGATAGAGCCCGCCGCCGCAGGCCAGGGCGCGGGCCAGGGCCAGCCGCCGCCCCATGCCGCCGGAGAGGGCAGAGGGGCGGGCGTGCTCCTCCCACCAGCTCGACCAGGGCCAGCCAGCGCCCCGTCTCCCCCCGGCGCGCCCGGGGGAGCACATCGGCGATGTGCTGCTCCACCGTCCGCCAGGGCAGCAGGCGGTTCTCCTGAAACAGGAGGGTGGGGCGGGGGGGAACCGTCACCACCCCGGCCGACCGCCGCTGGAGGCCCGCCAGCACCCGCAGCAGGGTGGTCTTGCCGCAGCCGGAGGGGCCGGACAGGGCGGTGATCCCCGTCTCCGGCAGCACCAGGGAGAAGTCGTCCAGCACTCGCTTTTCCCCATAACAGACCGTAATATGTTCCGCTGATATCACAGCTTTGCCCCCTTCCCCAGCCGCCGGAACAGGAGGCCCAGGGCGTACTCCAGCAGAAAGCTGAGGGCGATCACCACCGCCGTCCAGGCGAAGAGATCGGGGGTCTCCAGGGTGATCTTGGCCCGGTAGACCTGGGTGCCGATGGCCAGCCTGGGCTGGCAGAGCACCTCGGCGGCCACCCCCGCCTTCCAGGCCAGGCCCAGGCCGGTGGCGCAGCCGCTGGCGAAATAGGGCAGCACCGAGGGGACATACACCAGCCGGAGGGTCTTCCAGCGGCCGAAGCGGTAGGCCCGCGCCGCCTCCAGGAGCTGCCCGTCGGTCTGGCTGATACCTTTACAAACATTGCCCCACAGCACCGGCAGCACCATCAGCCCCGAGACGATGGCGGGCACCCGCCCCGTGGAGGCCCACAGGAGCACCAGCACGATGAAGGAGGCCACCGGCACGGCGCGGATCACCTTCACCATGGGCCGGAACAGCCAGTCCGCCCAGTAGAGGGCGGAGGTAATGACGGCCAACAGGGTGCCCGCCGCCGCCCCCAGGGCGAAGCCGCCGAAGATGCGGCCCAGGCTCACCGCCGCTGTCCGCCAGAAGGAGGGCCGGGCGGCCAGGGCGGCCAGCCGCTCCCACACCAGCAGGGGAGAGGGCAGGAGCAGGGCTCCATGTCCGGGGGTATATACTGTGTCCACCCAAATGGCCGCAAGCTGCCAAGCCCCCAGCCAGAAGGCCAGGGGCACGACAACGCGCAGTATTTTTTGTGTGGTTCGATTACGGAATATAGTAGAAATTATCATCCGGGATGGCCCCTCCGATCGAGGTTGGGTCGGCGGCATAGAGCACCTCATAGTAGTCGGAGATGCCCTTCAGCTCGTCGCCGGTCAGACAGACCATGTTGGCCTGGGGGATGGCCGCCTTGGCGACGGCGGCCTTGGGGACGATGCCGTACTGCTCGACCAGGGCGGCGGCCTCCTCCGGGTGCTCATTCACATAGGCGATGGAGGCGGCGTACTCGGTGAGGAAGGCGTCCACCGCCTCCGGGTGCTCCTCCACGAAGTCGCTCCGGGCCACCACGCAGCCCATGGTAAAGGTGCCGGCGGCCCCCACGTCCTGCCACACGTCGTTGAGATCGATGGCGTCCCGCACATCGGCGTTCTGCATCATGACGCTGGTGGCGGCGGGGACAGGGAGCATGCACAGATCGATCCCGCCGGAGGCCATGAGGGCCGTGACCTCCTCGCTGGTCTTCCACTCGATTGTCACGTCCTCGCCGGGGTGAGGCCGCTCTCCTCCAGCAGATAGTTGAGCACGTACTCGGTGTTGGTGCCCTGGTTGATGCTGTAGATGGTCTTGCCCGCCAGATCGGCCATGGAGTGGACCGTATCGCCGTTCTCCAGGATGTGGAGCACGCCCAGGGTGTTGAGGGCCAGCAGCCTGATGCTGCCCGCCTTGTTGTAGAGGGTGGCCGCCAGGTTGGTGGGGACCGCGGCGATGTCCAGCTCGCCGTTGTTCAGCTTGGGCACAATATCGGTGGACGGGTCGGAGCCGATGGCATACTCATAGTGGTTGACCGTCTCCCCCGCGTCGCTGTCGGCGAGCAGCTTGGCCGCTCCCATGCCAGTGGGGCCGTTGAGCAGGCCCAGGCGGATCTCCACGCCCGCAGCGGTTGGGGACTCGGCCACCGGGGCCGTGCTCTCCGCCGCCGGCGGCGTGGTCTCCGGCGCGGGGGACTCCTCCGGCCCGGCCTTGGGGGCGCACCCCGCAGCCAGGCCCAGCACCAGGGCCAGGCTCAGGCCCAGGGACAGCAGCTTCTGTTTCATGTCAATCTCTTCCTTTCCTAATTCTGTTCCAGCGCGTCCGGCTGAAGCACCTGCACCCGTCTGCCCTCCCGCCGGAGAACCCCCCGCCCGGCCAGGGCGTCCAGGGCGCGGTAGAGGGAGGCGCGGCTCACCCCCAGCCGCCGGGCCAGGCCGGCGGCAGAGCAGTCCAGCTCCACCCATCCCCCCTCCAGCCGGGAGAGCAGGTACTGGGCCACCTTCCGCTCGGCGCTGCCGGCGGTGAGGGCGTCGATCTTGCCGCTGAGAAAGCAGATGCGGCCGGACAGGTAGGCCACATAGTTGCGCCCCACCTCCGGAAAGCGGACCATCAGCTCCTCCACCAGCGCCTGGGGCAGAAGGAGCACCCGGCAGGGCGCGCGGGCGGTGAGGGTGGTGGCGTAGTCCGCCCGGTCGTTGAACAGGGCCGCCGCGCCGAAGAGATCCCCCGGTTCCAGCATGCTCATGATGAGCGCGCCCTTGTTCACCTGCACCCGGCCCTCCAGCACCACGCCCAGGCAGCGGCGGAAGGCGTGAGGGGCGTAAATCACCCCGCCCTTACCGTTCTCCTGCCGGACCGTGCGGGGGTCGGTCCGGGCGAGCTCCACCGCCTCCGGCGGCGCACCCCGGAAGAGAAAGGTCTCCGCCAATCGGGCCCGCTCGGCCGCTTCCCGGCTGTCCATTGGCTCTCCCTCCCTCAAATCTGTCTCATACGGTACAGTTTAGTGTAGCACGTATTTTCCAAATGTCAAGCGCAAATGGGGCTGCTTTTCCATAGAATGGGGTAAAAAGGAGGTAACTGCCATGTCAAACTGCCGTCAGCCCGGCCGGGATGCCCGGGCCCAGGCCGAGTCCCAGGCCCAGGCCATCATCGCCCAGGGCCGCCGGATGGCCCGCCAGCGGCTGGAGGGCGCCCCCCTGGAGGAGGAGCCCATGAAGCGCTACGCCCATCCCATCCCCTACTGCATCGACTGTCCTACCCCGCCGTCCGCCGACGGGCTGGACAGGATTCTGGAGGCCCTGGCCTGCCAAAATCAGCTTCTGGTGGAGCTGCTGGGGCCGTCAACGCGCTCACCGCCGCAACCCTGAGTATCCAGAGCCGCCTCTGAGTTCTTACAGATTCGTGAAGTTTGCAAACTTTCTCTTGTCAGACGGCTTCCCATTTTATATACTAGTGGTTGCTTGTTGACATAATCACACCTGAGAAAAGGGGGCGCCTCTCTGTGGCCCAACGCCGTCGCATCCGCAAAAAAAAGCGTGTCTCCCCCCTCCGCCGGGCGGGAAGCTGGCATATCGCATCCTGGTGGTCCTGTCCGCCATCATCGTGGTACTCTACTGCGCCTATCGCCTGGCCTCCAAAAAGCCCACCCAGGCCCCGGAGCCCACACCGGAGGCCCCGCCGGCTCCCTCTCCCCGGATCAGACCGAAGCGCCCGGCCGCCAGAGGCGGAAGGGACATACACTTTTCTGCTGGCCGCCAGCGACCAGTCCAGCGGCAACGCCGACACCATCATTGTGGCCTCCTACGACACTGAGGCTCAGAAGGTGGGTATGGTCTCCGTCCCCCGGGACACCCTGCTGGAGAGCGGGAAGATCAACGCCGCCTACCACAAGGCCGGAGAACCTGCGGGATACCGTCTCCGACCTGCTGGGCGTGCCCATCGACTACTATGTGGCGGTGGACGTGGACGGCTTTGTGGCCCTGGTGGATGAGCTGGGCGGCATCGAGTTCGACGTACCGGTGCGCATGAGCTTTGACGATCCCACCCAGGACCTCCACATCCACTACCAGCCCGGCCTCCAGCACCTGACCGGCGAGGACGTGCTCAAGGTGGCCCGCTGCCGCAACAACTCCGACGGCCCCGGCTCCTACCCCGACAACCTCTACGGCCTATCCGGACGGAGACATCGGCCGCACCCGCACCCAGCAGCAGCTCATCGCCGCCATCCTGAAAAGCCCTGTCCAATCCGCAGAAGATCAACTCTTACGTGAACCTCTTCCTGGAGTATGTGGACACTGATCTGGAGTTCAGCGAGGCCCTCTGGTTTGCCCAGCCCGCCCTGGGCCTGGACTTCTCCACGGGCTTTGCCAGCGCCACCCTGGCGGGTGAGAATGTCTACTATGTGGACAGCCGGGGCTACCGCTGGGGCTCCTGCTACGAGCTGGACCCGGAGGCCGCCCTGGAGACCGTCAACTCCCTCATCAACCCCTACAACGCGCCGCTCACCGCGGCGGATCTCAACATTTTTCAGAAGCCGTGACAAAAAGGCGCCGCTGCAATGCAGCGGCGCCTTTTTGTCATGCCAGCAGATCGGGCCCGGGCAGATCCATCTCCCGCTTGCGGGCGGCGGAGTGGGCCAGCTTCTCCGCCAGGGCCGCCCGGTTTCCGGAGGCCAGCGCGTCCCGGTAGGACTGGAGGTTGTCCAGCAGCCGGTCCACCGCCGCCAGCAGGGCGGGCTGGTTGAGGGAGAAGAGCTGTGTCCACAACCCCACGTCCAGGGCCGCCACCCGGGTACAGCCCCGGAAGGAGGAGCCCTCGAAGCCCCTGCACTGAAAGAGCTCCGGATCGTCGCACACCGACACGGCGATAAGGTGCATCATCTGGCTGGTGTAGGCGATCAGGGCGTCGTGGGCCTGGGCGGTGGTGCGGCATACGTCCTTGCAGCCGATATAGGCCGCCAGCCGCTCCAGCAGGGCAATGTGCTCCGGCCTGCTGTCATCCCGGGGCACCAGCAGGAAGTGGGAGTCCCGGAACATCTCCGCAAAGGCGTGCTCCACGCCGGAGAACTCGGTGCCCGCCATGGGGTGGCAGCCGATAAAATCCACTGTACCGGGCAGCACCTGGGCCGCCTCCAAAATAGCGGTCTTGACGCCGCACACGTCCCACACCAGGGCCCCCGGCTTGAACGCATCCCGATACCGGGCCAGGAAGTCCACGATCCCCTGGGGGTGGAGGGCCAGGGCCACCACGTCGGCCTGGGGGAGCTCGGCGGCGGCGTCCTCGGTCACACGGTCGCCCACACCGTGCTCGGCGGCGTAGCGCAGGGTGGGCTGGGACACGTCCACGCCCACAATCTCGAAATCCTCAAAGCCCTTCAGGGCAAGGGCCAGTGAGCCGCCAATTAAACCGAGGCCCACAATCAGCATCGTTTGTTTCATCGCGCACTCCTCTTCTTTACTGAGGGCCGGTCACAGCTCCCGCCCCACGCAGGGGGCCAGGGCGGTCAGCCTGCCCATGAGGGTGTCAAACTGGGCCGGGGTGATGGACTGGGCCCCGTCACAGAGGGCGTGGGGCGGGTCGTTGTGCACCTCGATGATGAGGCCGTCCGCCCCGGCGGCTACCGCCGCCAGACTCATGCGCTCCACCATCCACGCCTTGCCGCAGGCGTGGGAGGGTCCACCACCACCGGCAGGTGGGAGAGCTGCTTCACCGCCAGCACGGCGGAGAGGTCCAGGGTGTTGCGGGTATAGGTCTCAAAGGTGCGGATACCCCGCTCGCAGAGGATGACCCGGTGGTTGCCCCCGGCCATGATGTACTCGGCGCTCATGAGCCACTCCTCAATGGTGGAGGACAGGCCCCGCTTGAGCAGGATGGGCTTGGAGGTCTTGCCAAGTTGCTTGAGCAGGTCGAAGTTCTGCATGTTCCGGGCTCCCACCTGAATCACGTCCACGCACATCTCGAACATCTCCACGTTGTCGGTGGACATGATCTCGGTGACGATGGGCAGGCCGGTGGCCTCCTTTGCCTCCTGGAGCAGGCGGATGCCGTCGTTGCCCATGCCCTGGAAGGCATAGGTGCGGGCTTGAAGGCGCCCCCGCAGGGCGGCGGCGCCGCTGGCCTTTACCGCCTGGGCCACCCCCACAATCTGCGCCTCGCTCTCCACCGAGCAGGGCCCGGCGATCACCGCCAGCCGGTTCCCGCCCACGCTGCGGCCATTGGACAGCTCAATCACCGTGTCCTCCGGGTGGTACTTCCGGTTGGCCTTCTTATAGGGCTCCGTGACCCGCATGACCCGCTCCACGCCGGGCAGCAGGGACAGCTTCTCCTGGTCGATGTGCTCGGCGTTGCCCTCCGCGCCCAGGATGGTGGTCTCCGCCCCCTTGGACACCATGACTTTGACGCCGCCCTCCTCCATGGTGTGTACGGCGGCCTCCAACTGCTCCGGGTAAACTCCCGCTTCATAATGACAACCATATTCTGACTCCTTTCACAAACAAAGAACCCGCAGCCGCCCAAAGGCGGCCGCGGGTTCCATCCGCTCCAACTGCGGAGCGCCGGAAGATTCCTGACAGGCCGGTTATGGGCAGGCAAACAGACCGCTGGCAAAATAGCAGCGGTAATAGCCGTATCCATAACCGACGTACCTGCGCATGAACCTCTCACGCTCCTCTTGTAGAGCACTTTAGCACTTTTTGGCGCGAAAGTCAAGTGGAAATTTCACTTGAAATCCTACCTGTTCCATGGTATTATATTTGTCAGAAAAGGTAGGGATGTGCATGAAAATTTCCACGAAAGGCCGTTATGCGCTCCGCCTCATGCTGGATGTGGCCCTTCACAGCCATGGCGCGGCAGTTCCGCTGCGGGATGTGGCCCAGCGGCAGGAGATTTCCGATAAATATCTGGAGCAGATTGTAACTCAGCTCTCCCGGGCCGGGCTGGTTCGCTCGGTCCGGGGCGCGGGGGGCGGCTACCTCCTCACCCGTGAGCCAGAGGAGTACACCGTGGGGGAGATTCTGCGGGTGCTGGAGGGCAATCTGGCCGGTGAGCTGTGTGGATCAGGACGATACCTGCCGCTGCAACCGGGCCGACCGGTGCGTCACCGTAGAGGTGTGGCGGGACATTCAGGCCGCCGTCTCCAGCGTGGTGGACCGCCTGACTCTGGCCGACCTCGTGCGCCGCTATCATGAGAAGTGCCCCGGACATAACGCGTAGAACAGCCCAAAATAAATCAGAGCCGCCGTACTGATTTCCAGTGCGGCGGCTCTGATTGTCTGGATTACGCCCCTGCGATGCTGGCAGCAATATGAGCATCGCTATAGCCCATCAGCTTGCCATACCGGGTAGCCAGGTCGATCTGGGCCTTCTCTGTGTAGGTTCCTGCTGCAATCATGTCTTTCTCCTCCTGCTTCAGCTCCAGATACTCCTGAAGCACTGCGTCGTCGGCATAGAGGATATAGACCCACTGACCATCCATCTCCACAGTGGAAAACAGCTTGGTCAGAAGAAGATCCTTGTCGATGTAGTACTTTACACCGTATCCCTCGCACTTTTTCGCCACATAGGATGTAAGAAGGGGTTCGTCCTCGGGATCAAAGGGATCACTGAACGCCAGCTCCTTGGCTCCGGTCATGATTACATCGCAGAAGGCGCCCACGGTGCCGTCAAAATTGCCGAGCTGAAAGCTGTACTCGTCCACAGGGGGCTGAGCCGCAGCCTCAGAGGTGTCCGCCGTGCTCATGCGGGAGGTTGATACCGTCCGGCTGTCCGGGCACCAGGTCACCGCATAGCCGATGCCTTCAAAGAAGGCACGAACAGGGACGTAGTCTGCCCCATTCACCGTCTTGACGGGAAGCTCCGCCGACTGCTCACCGCAGGTCACGGTCACAGTGCCCTCTCCCCGCTCCAGAACCGCGCTGATGTTGCCCGCCAGATCCGAGGCGGAGGCATAAATGGTGCCGGGCTGCTCAATCAGCGCCCCAGACAGGAGGGTAACCGGCTTCCCCTGCCAGAGAATCGTAGGCTCGCTGGTGTCCTTGGTATAGACCACCTCGCCGCCGGAGACTGTCATCAGGGCCTGAATATCCTTGATCTCCTCCTCAGGACAGGTCATGTAGTCCCGGTCGATCACTACAAAGTCGGCCAGCTTGCCGGGCTCCAGAGAGCCCTTGAGATCCTCCTCAAACTGACCATAGGCGGCCCAGATGGTAAAGGCGCGCAGCGCCTCCTCACGGGTGACCTTCTGGTTGGCGTACCAGCCGCCCTCCGGCTCACCGGCGCGGGTCATACGGGTGACACCGGCATACAGGCCGTGGAAGGGGTTGACCATCTCCACCGGCGCGTCAGAGCCGCCGATAATGATGCCGCCCTTATCCAGAACGGTGCGCCAGGCGTAGGCCGTCTGAATACGCTCGGGGCCCAGGCGGTCCTCCGCCATGGACAGGTCCGAGGTGGCATGGGTAAACTGCATCGCGGTGAGGATGCCGAGCTCCAGGGCCCGGTCAATATCCTCCGGGGTAACGACCTGGAAGTGCTCAATGCGCAGGCGGGGTCCTCCCGGGATTTTCCTTCAGCAGGCGCTCGTAGGTGTTCAGCACCTGGTGGTTGGCACCGTCGCCGATGGCGTGGTACGCGATCTGATAGCCGTTGTTGTAGGCCAGGCTCATCACGTTGTAAATCTCCTCGTCCGTAAAGCGGTAGGAACCACGATTGCCCGGATCGTCGGAGTAATCCTTCAGCAGAGCAGAGCCGCGGGAGCCCAGAGCACCGTCGCCCAGCACCTTGACACCCATTATACTCAGATGGTTGTCGTACAGGCCGTTGACCGGCCCGTGCTCCCGGATGTAGCCGGCCTCGGCGCTGTCCGTGCTGTTGAGCATGGGCATGGCGTAAATGCGCAGCTTCAGCTCACCGCTCTCATAGAGATCCTCATAGTGCTGGATGTAGTTGACCTTTGTGCCTGCGTCCGTGGCAGAGGTAAAGCCATAGGAGAACAGCTCCTCCTGAGCCATGAGCACAGCGTTTTTCTGTGCCTCAGCACTCCAGGTAGGAATTACCTTGATGACCATTGACGCCGCGTTGTCGGTAAGGCAGCCCAGCAGTTCCCCGTTGTCCGTTTTGAGAATCTGGCCGCCCTGAGGCTCTGGGGTATCCTTGGTAATGCCCGCCATCTCCAGCGCCATGCTGTTAAACCAGCCCATATGGTTGTCTGCCCGGAGCAGATAGACCGGGTTGTTGGGCGCCACGGCGTCCAGTTCCTCCTTTGAAGGGAAGCCGGGCTCATCCCACAGGGTATCCAGCCAGCCGGAACCCTGGATCCACTCGCCGGGCTCCGCCTCCTTGGCGGCCTGGCGCACCATCTCCAGAATATCCTCCTTCGATTTAAAGTAGCAGTCCAGCTTCAGGTGGTTTTCCCCCAGATTGCTGACATGCATATGTCCCTCGATGAGACCGGGCAGCACGGTTTTGCCGCCGAGGTCGGTGATCTCAGTTCCCGCACCCACATAGGCCTCCGCACCGGCTTGGTCGCCCACATACAGGATGCGGTCCCCCTTCACCGCCATAGTGGTGGCAGTGGAGAAGTCTTCATCCACGGTGTAGATGTTGCCGTTGATGTAGAGGCTATCCGCCACCTCCGCCGGGCCTGCGGCCATGGCCGGCACCAAGCCGGCCAGCAGTGACAGGCTTAGGCCCGCTGCGCACAGGGCGTGCGCTGTCCTTCGTTTCATTCGCTCCATCCCTTTCCATTTTACCAGATTTGACAGGCCCCACAGCGTGCGGGCCGCACAACGTGATACAGTATAGAAAACCCGCCGCAATTTTCTGTTAACCACTTTACAAAATCGTCGTTTTCTGCGAAAATAAAGAAAATAAATTGGGTATCCATGTGCAAACCGCACGAACCGCCTCCCAATCTGTGCGGGGGCTGCGCGCGCAGAAACCGGGAGAAGGGTGAACACCATTGGAAAAAGAGCTTCGCTGGGAAAAGCAGTGGATTCCGGAACACCTCTCCGCCGTTGGAAATGAACCGTGGGACACCGTGTGGGACAGACTGACCGACGGCTTTCGCCCGGAGACCGTCCCGGCGGGCACGGTGTTCTATCAGCAGGGCGACCCGGCCCGCGAGGTGATTTTTCTGCAAACAGGGCAGATCCGGGTGGAGTGCATCCACAGCAGCGGGAAAAGCGGGTGCTCTGCCTGCTCTTTGAGGGGATTCCGTGGGAGAGGACGAGTGCCTGTTCGGCGGCCCGCGGGAATACCGGGCCGTCGCAGTCACTGCGTGTCAGATTTTCCGCATCCCGGCGGAGGTGTTCAAACGGCGGGCCGAGGCCTCTCCCGCCCTGGCACTGAAGCTGTTCCAGATCTCCGCCCGGAAGAGCCAGGTGCTTGGCCGCATGCTGATCCGCGACAGCTTTCTAAGCGTGCGGGGGCGTGTCATTCAGTTCCTGCTCTCCGTGTCAGAGCCATACGGTACAGAGGAGGGGGGGGTCCGCCTCACTATCCGGCTGACCCACCAGGAGGTGGCCGATTTTCTGGGCATCTCCCGGGTGGTGGTGTCCCAGTGCTTTCAAAGCCTGAGCCGGGAGGGCCTGCTGAAAAAGACGCGCCAGCACTATCTGCTCCCCGACCGTGCCGCCCTGGAGGCCCAGCTCCATACATAATATGGCTCCGGCCACAGGCAAAACGCCTGCGGCCGGAGCCATGCTGCCGATTGTGTCCACCGCGCTCTATTTACGCAAACAGCCCTGTAGAGATGTAGCGCTCGCCAGTATCGGGGAGCACCACCGCGATGGTCTTGCCCCGCATGTCCGGCCGCTGGGCCAGGATGCGGGCCGCGTGGCCGCCGCGCCGGAGGACACCCCGGCCAGCACCCCCTCGGTACGGGCCAGCTATCGGGCGGCGGCATAGGCCTCGTCGCCGGTGACGGCCACCACCTCGTCCACCACCCCATGTCCAGGGTGACGGGGACGAAGCCCGCGCCGATGCCCTGGATCTTATGGGGCCCCGGCCGGCCGCCGGAGAGGACTGGAGACTCGGCCGGCTCCACCGCCACCACGCGGATGGCGGGGTTCTGCTCCTTCAGATAGCGGCCCGCGCCGGTGATGGTGCCGCCGGAACCCACTCCCGCCACCAGCACGTCCACGCCGCCGTCGGTGTCCCGCCACAGCTCGGGACCGGTGGTCTCGTAGTGGGCCCGGGCGTTGGCGGGGTTGTTGAACTGGTCGGGCATCCACGCGCCGGGGGTGCTCTCCAGCAGCTCCTTCGCCCGCTCAATGGCACCGCCCATACCCGGGCACCTTCGGTGAGCACCAGCTCCGCCCCAGAGCGGCCAGCAGGCTGCGCCGCTCTGGCTCATGGTCTCCGGCATGGTGAGCACCACCCGGTACCCCCGCTGGCGGCCGATGTAGGCCAGGGCCACGCCGGTGTTGCCGCTGGTGGGCTCCACAATCACCGCGCCGGGCTGGAGCAGGCCCCTCTCCTCGGCGTCCAAAATCATGTAAAGGCCTGCCCGGTCCTTGGCGGAGGACAGGGGGTTAAAGCTCTCCAGCTTGGCCAGCACCCCTGCCCCGGGGGCAAACCGCTCCAGCCGAAGCAGGGGGGTGTTCCCGATCAGCTCGGGCAGTGTATTTGCAATCTGCATAGGTAATACCTCCCTCATAATTTAGATTCTATTCAGCAGTATACCACCAAATTCCTACAAAATCAATAGGATTTTAGTCGAATGGGACGGCCCGCTTCGCGGGCCGTCTGTGTGAATAGGACCTTAGAACACCGCCTGCACAGCGCCGGCATAGGTCTCGTCAATGAACGCCTTGACCTCGTCGCTGCACAGGGCCTTTGCCAGAGCCTGGATGGCGGGGTCGCTCTCCCGGCCCTCCTTGACGGCCAGCACATTGACATAAGCGGTGCCGGCGGTGCCCTCGGCGGACTCAATCGCCAGGCGTCGGCCACCTTCAGATCGGCCTCGATGGCGTAGTTGCCGTTGATGACGGCAATGTCCAGGCTGCCCAGGGAGCGGGGAGTTGGGCGGCCTCCATCTCCACGATCTCATAGTTGTGGGGGTTCTCCGCGATGTCCAGCTTGGTGGGCTCCAGGCCCACATCCTCCTTCAAAGTGATGAGGCCCTGCTCCTGGAGGAGCAGCAGGGCGCGGCCGCCGTTGGTGGGGTCGTTGGGCACGCCGATCTGCGCGCCGTCCTGGAGCTCCTCCAGGCTGGCGGTCTTGCCGGCGTAGATGCCGAAGGGCTCGTAGTGTACGTCGGCCACGCTCACCAGGTGGGTGCCGTTCTCGGCGTTGAAGTTGTTCAGATAGGTGATGTGCTGGAAGTAGTTGGCGTCAATGCTGCCGTTCTCCACCGCGGTGTTGGGCTGAATGTAGTCGGTAAACTCCACGATCTCCAGGTTGATTCCCTCCTCCGCCAGCAGTTCCTTCACCACGGCCAGGATCTCGGCGAGGGGAGCGGGAGAGGCGCCCACCTTCAGGGTGGTGCCCTCCAGGGAGCCGGTCTGGGGGGGGGCGGCGGGGGGTCGGTGTTTGCGGCGGGGGTGTCGGCGGTACCGGGGGTGCCGCCGCAGCCGGCCAGCAGGCCGAGGGCCAGGGCGCCGGACAGGAGCAGGGATGCGAGCTTCTTCATGGTGCATTTCTCCTTTTCATTGTTCCTCAAAGGGAGGTGGTATTCCCAAATCAGAGCACAAAAAAACGCCCTTGAATCCAAATTCAAGGACGAGAGCCTTCCGGCTTCGTGGTACCACCTTGCTTCACCCCTGCCTCACGACAGGGGCCTTATGGAGTACTGGCATACTCCCGCGCGCTGACGGGCGCTCCCGTCGCGGCCTGTGCCTGTGGCAGTCAGCCGCGCCGCTCCGAGACCATCTTCCCCAAAGCCTTCCGTACCCGTTTCCACCATTCCGGGCTCTCTGTGCCGTATCTCTCTGGCTACTCTTCTCTTCCTCGCGTTTGAGGGGCGTTATTCAGTTCCGCTTGGGTTGCACTTAGTTTACAACCGGAAGGCGCTCCTGTCAATCGCATATTCTGCACAAAAAAGAGAGGGCGGCAAAGCAGCTTTGCCGCCCCTCAAATTCACATGCCGCCGGGGCTGCGCTTGTCCCGGTTGATCTGCCGGCTGACGTTCCGGCGGAGCTTTCTTCGCCCCGCCCGGTTGGTGATGCGGTGGTCCGTCCGGGTGGCCAGGGAGGTACCCAGTGACTGGAAAATCTGCACCAAAATCACAATAAAGACCACGGCGATGAGCATCACCGCATAGTTGTATTTATAATAGCCGTAGTTGATGGCAATCTTGCCCAGGCCGCCGCCGCCGATGGCACCAGCCATGGCGCCGTAGCCCAGAATGGTGATAAATGCGGTGGTGAAGCTGGCCACCAGGGAGGGCAGGCTCTCCGGCAAAATCACCTTCCAGATGATCTGGAAGGGGGAGCAGCCCATGGACTGGGCGGCCTCGATGACCTTGTCCACCTCCCGCAGGGAGGTCTCCACCAGCCGGGCCACGAAGGAGGCCGAGGCGATAATCAGGGAGGGATGGAGGCCACAGTGCCGATGGTGGTACCCACCAGGAGCTCACTCAGGGGAAGCACCATGATCATCAGGATCAGGAAAGGCACCGAGCGCAGGATGTTGATGGCAAAGTTGAGCACCTTCATCACCGGGCCGGGCAGGGGGCGCACGCCGTCCTCCTCCCCCGCCACCAGGATAATGCCCAGGATAATGCCCAGGACGCAGGCCACCAGAGTGGCCGCCACGGTGGAGTAGATGGTGTCCCAGATACCAGTCTGGAACTCCTTCCACAGGGCCTCGTTGGCAAAGGCCTCGCGCATCTGCTGCATAAATTTATCCATGGTAGTCGGGCACCTCCTCCACGGTGACGTCCTTCTGGGCCTTCAGATAGCTCATGGCACTGACAGCCTCTCCATGATCCTCGGGCAGGCCCAGCAGCATGGAGCCGAAGGCCTTGCCGCTTACGTTGCGGGTGTCGGCCCCCAGTATGTTCACCTTCACGCCGCAGTCGATGGCCAGGGAGGCGATGAGGGGCTCGTAGGAGGAGCCGCCGTTGAACACCACCCGCACCACGCCCGCCACGGGAAACTTGTCGATGTTGGCCCCCTCCGGGAACACCAGCCGGCGGCCTGCCTCGGTCTGAGGGTTGGAGAACACCGCCTCCACTGTGCCGGTCTCCACCATGCGGCCGCGCTCCAGGATGGCCACGTGGGAGCAGATCTCCTCCACCACCGCCATCTCGTGGGTAATGATCACGGCGGTGATGCCCATGCGCCGGTTGATGTCCTGGATCAGCCTGAGGATGCTGCGGGTGGTGGTGGGGTCCAGGGCGGAGGTGGCCTCGTCGCACAGCAGCACCTTGGGATTGGAGGCCAGGGCGCGGGCGATGGCGATGCGCTGCTTCTGTCCACCGGAGAGCTGGGCCGGGTAGGCGTTGGCCTTGTCGGGCAGGCCCACGATGTCCAGATACTCCAGGGCGCGCTTGCGCGCCTCCCCCTTGGGCACCCCGGCGATCTCCATGGGGAAGCAGATGTTGCCCAGGCAGGTGCGCTGCATGAGCAGGTTGAACTGCTGGAAGATCATGCTGATGGAGCGGCGCTTCTCCCGCAGCTGGGGGGCGGACAGCTCCATGAGATCCTGTCCGTCGATGACCACCTGGCCCGCTGTAGGGCGCTCCAGCAGGTTGATGCAGCGCACCAGGGTGGACTTGCCCGCGCCGCTCATGCCCACGATGCCGAAGATGTCCCCGTCCCGGATGGTCAGATTGATGTCGTCCAGGGCTTGAAACACGCCGTCGGCCGTGGGAAAGGTCTTGGAAATGTGTTTTAACTCGATCACGGACCCATACTCCCTTATTTCTCACAAAGTTCCGTCCTATTTTATGACAAGCCCCGCCCTCTGTCAAGAAAAAAGCCCCGGAACCGCTTCGATTCCGGGGCCTTGCGTGTCCTGGCTCAGTGGCCGCAGGAGCAGCAGCCGTGCTCCTCATCCTCACAGGGCAGGCGGAGGGCTTCGGGCACCTCCCGGCCCTGGCGGCGGTAGTAGTCGGCCAGGGCGGCCTTGATGGCCTCCTCCGCCAGAACGGAGCAGTGCATCTTGTAGGCGGGCAGGCCGTCCAGAGCCTCCGCCACGGCGGCGTTGGTCAGGGTCATGGCCTCCGCGATGGTCTTTCCCTTGATCATCTCGGTGGCCATGGAGGAGGTGGCGATGGCCGAGCCGCAGCCAAAGGTCTTGAACTTCACGTCGGTGATCACGTCCCCGTCGATCTTCAGGTACATCTTCATGATGTCGCCGCACTTGGGGTTGCCCACCTGGCCCACCCCGTCGGCATGTTCTATCTCCCCCACGTTCCTGGGGTGCTCAAAGTGGTCCATCACCTTATCGGAATACAGCATAGCAGTTTCTCCTTTCCAGTTACAGCTCCCAGGTGGGCTTCTGTGCGTCCCGGTCCCATACGGGGGACAGCTCCCGGAGATACGCCACCACCTGGGGCACTTCCTTCAAAATGTAGTCCACGTCCGCCTCGGTATTCTCCGCGCCCAGGGAGAGCCGCAGGGAGCCGTGGGCAATGGCGTGAGGCAGGCCGATGGCCAGCAGCACGTGGGAGGGGTCCAGGGACGCAGAAGAACAGGCCGAGCCGGAGGAGGCGCAGATGCCCCTGGCGTCCAGGTGGAGCAGCAGGGCCTCTCCCTCCACCCCTTCAAAGACAAAGGAGGCGGTGCCGGGCAGGCGGTTCACCGGGTCGCCGGTGAGGCGGGTGAAGCCCGGTCAGGCCGTCGATGAGCCTGTCCCGCAGGGCGGCCAGGCGGGGACTCCCGGCTCAGGCCGTCCACCGCCTCCCGCAGGGCGGCGGCCATGCCCACCGCGCCGGGGACGTTCTCGGTGCCGGAGCGGCGGCCCTTCTCCTGGCCGCCGCCCTGGATGAGCGCGGGCAGGCGCAGGGGCTTTTCACGTACAGGGCCCACTCCCTTGGGGCCGCGGAACTTGTGGGCGGACAGGGAGAGCAGGTCCACATTCCACGCCTCCACGTCCACGGGGATATGGCCCACGGCCTGCACCGCGTCGGTGTGAAAGAGCACCTTGTGGGCCCGGGCGATGCGGCCCAGCTCGGCGACAGGCTCGATGGTGCCGATCTCGTTGTTGGCGGCCATGATGGAGATAAGAATGGTGTCCGGCCGGATCGCCCCCTCCAGGGCGGCGGGGTCCACCAGCCCCCGCCCGTCCACCGGCAGGTAGGTGACCTCATAGCCCTGCTTCTCCAGATACTGGGCGGTGTGGAGGACGGCGTGGTGCTCGATGGCGGAGGTGATGATGTGGCCGCCCTTCCGCCCCTTTAGGGCCATGAGCTCGGCCACCCCGCAGGGCCCAGTTGTCCGCCTCCGTACCGACGGAGGTGAAGTAGATCTCCTCCGGCCGGGCGTTGAGGCAGGCGGCGATTTCCGCCCGCGCCCGCTCCAGGTCGGTCTTGCCCTCCTGGGCAAAGCGGTACAGGCTGGAGGGTTGCCGTAGGCCGTGGTGAAGTGGGGAGCATGGCCTGGAGGGCGGTATCGGAGACAGCCGTGGTGGCCGCATGGTCGGCGTAAATGAAGTGCGACATAGAGACGCTCCTTTCAAAACTTCTTAATTCCTATATGTTTACTATGATTATAGGCCTGCCAGGCCCCTTTGTCAAGGAAATTTTATGGAGGCGGAACATTTCATTAAACTTTGCTTAAATCGCCCGGATTCCGTTGACTGGCCCCGCCCGCCAATGCTATAGTGGAGGCAGATTATATGAAATTGGGAGATAGCATGGATAAAAAGCTGTTTAAAAGCATTCTGCTCCTCATCACCTATACGGTGGTACTGGTGATGGTACTCAGCCGCCTGGGCCTGATCGCCGGCGGGGTGGCATGGGTGCTGGGGCTGGTTAAGCCGCTGCTCATCGGCTTCGCACTGGCCTTCGTCCTCAACCGGCCCTGCCACTTCTTTTTCCGCCTCTATGATCGAGGGCTGTCCCGCACCCGGGCCAGGGGCGGCCCGCCCTGGCGGTGGTCACCTCCTATCTGGTGCTGATTCTGGCCATCGCCGCCATCTTTTCCTTTGTGGTGCCCAAGCTGGTGGAGAGCATCCAGACCTTCGCCCTCAACCTGGGGGGCTACCTGGCCAACGTCCAGGGCTGGTACAACGATATCATCTCCTACTTCCACCTGGATGTGGAGGCGCTGGACCTGTCCGGCCTGAACGATGTGCTCAAAAACCTGTTCAACTACGTGCTGGGCTTCCTGTCCGACCTGGGCCCCCACCTGCTGGAGCTCACCAGCGGCATCGTCTCCATGGTGGTCACCGGGGTGCTCTCCCTAGTCTTCTCCATCTATATGCTCTCCGGCAGGGACACCCTCATGAGCCAGTGCCGCCGGGTGCTGCGGGCCTATGTGCCCGCCCGGTTTGCCGACCCCCTCACCGATGTGGTCCACCTGACGGCCGACACCTTCACCCGCTTCGTCACCGGGCAGCTCATTGAGGCCTGTATCCTGGGCGGGCTGTGCGCGGCGGGGATGCTCTTCATCCAGGCCGACTACGCCCCTCTTATCGGCGTCATCATCGGCGCCTCCGCCATCATCCCGGTGGCGGGCGCCTACATCGGGGCCATTGTGTCCGCCCTGCTGCTGGTGATGGTCTCCCCCATCAAAGCCCTGGTCTTCCTGGTCTTCCTGGTGGTGCTCCAGCAGATTGAGGGCAACGTCATCTACCCCAAGGTGGTGGGCACCTCCATCGGCCTGCCCGGCATCTGGGTGCTGGCCGCCGTCACCATCGGCGGCGGCGTGGGCGGCCTGGTGGGCGTGCTGCTCAGCGTGCCCGTGGCCTCGGTGCTCTACGCCCTGCTCCGCCGGGATGTGCACAAGCGTCTGGCCTGCAAGGAATAAACGAACCCCCGGAACCGCGTCGGTTCCGGGGGTTCGTTTTGCTCTGCTCAGTCCACCAGCTTGTCCAGCTCCTTGATATGCTCGGTTTCGTCGGAGGTCTTGTGCTTGGCCTGCCGGGCGTAAAGGCCAACGGCGGCCTGGGACTTCTTGATGGGCTGCATGGTACCGGCCACGCAGCCGCCGGGACAGGCCATGCCCTCCAGCAGATAGCCGGGGTACTTGCCTGCCACCGCCTCCTGCATCATCTTGCGGCACTCCCGCAGGCCCTGGGAGCTGGTCACCTTGACCTCCCGGCCGGGGTAGCGGTGCTGGATAACGTTGACCACTGCCTTGGCCACGCCGCCGCCCACGGCGAAGCTGCGCCCGTCGGTAGAGGCATCGTTGACGCCGTCCGGATCCTCCTCGATGGTGGTCAGATCCACATGCTTGGCCGCAAAGATCCCCGCCATCTCCTCAAAGGTGAGCACGAAGTCCACCTCGCTGCGCACGCTCTTGCGCATGGCCTCCAGCTTCTTGGCTGCGCAGGGCCCGATGAACACCACCTTGGCGTTGGGATGCTCGTGCTTGATGAGGCGGGCGGTGAGGGTCATGGGGGTGAGGGCCATGGAGATGCAGTGGGCGTGGTCGGGGTGGAGCTTCTTGGCCATGACCGACCACGCCGGGCAGCAGGACGTGCCCATGAAGGGCAGCTCCTCCGGCACCTCCCGGACGAAGTCCTCCGCCTCCTGGGTGGCACAGAGGTCGGCCGATGGCCACCTCAAAGACATCGGCAAAGCCGAGCTGCTTCACGGCGGCGCGGAGCTTGCCGGGGGTCACCTTGGGGCCGAACTGGCCCACGAAGGCGGGGCCACCGCGGCGTAAACCCGCTCACCGGACTGGATGGCCCGGATGACCTGGAAGATCTGGGACTTGTCGGCGATGGCCGAAGGGGCAGTTTACCAGGCACATGCCGCAGGAGACGCACTTGTCCGGGTCGATCTCGGCCTTGCCATTGGCGTCAGTTCCGATGGCGTCCATTCCGCAGGCCACGGCGCAGGGCCGCTCCTGAATGATAATGGCCTTGTAGGAGCACACGTCGGCGCAGCGGCCGCAGTTGATGCACTTGCCGGGGTCGATGTGGGAGCGGCCGTTGTAACGGTCCAGCTTGATGGCGTCCTTGGGGCAGACCTCCTCGCAGGGGTGGGCCAGGCAGCCCTGGCAGCCCTCGGTCACCAGCACCCGCTTCTCCGCGCAGCCGTTGCAGGCAAACTTAATGACGTTGATGAGCGGAGGGTGTAGTAGGTCTCCGGCCGGTCGGCCGCCTCGATATTCTCCGAGAGCGGGGCGTGCTCCGCCGCGCTCCGGCAGGGCAGGCCCATGGCCAGCCGCAGCCGCTCGCCCACGATGGCCCGCTCCAAAAACACGTCGTTGCGGAAGTTGCCCACCTCGCCCGGGATGATCTTGTAAGGCAGGCTCTCAATGCGCTTGTCCACCGGCCACTCCGTGTGGTAAGCCATGCGGGCCACCTCCCGGAACACCCGGTGGCGGATCTCCTGGATACGGGTTTCGACACCTCTCATCTGCTCTCTGTCCCTTTCTGTATCGGCCCGGCCCCGAGGCGGGGCAGGTCGGAATCGGTTGCTTTTTGACCTCTCCAATCATAACCGTTTGGTAAGTGTCCTGTCAATGAAAATGTTTCCTTGTCTTACCGTATTTTGTACCCGTTTTTCTGAAAACCATGCAGTTTATACCCCATCGTTTGAAAAAATGTGATATACTCTAGCCAAATGACACCCGGGAGGGATCTCTGTGAAGCCGGAACTGCTGCGTGCGCTGCCCAAAATGGATCTGCTTCTCGCCCGCCCCGCCCTGGCGGGCAGCCCCCTGCCCTACGCCCTGCGGCGGCAGGCGGCCCGCCAGGTGCTGGACGAGTACCGCGCCGCCCTGCGCGCCGGGGCGCTGTCTGCCGTCCCCGGCCTGGATGAGCTGGAGCAGTCCGTCCTCCGCCGGGGCGCGGAGCTGGCCCGGCCCGCATTGGGGCGGGTGATCAACGCCACCGGCGTGGTGCTCCACACCAACCTGGGCCGGGCCCCTCTCAGTCCGCGGGCGGCGGCGGCGGTGGGAGAGGCCGCCCGGGGCTATTCCAACCTGGAGTACGATCTCTCCGCCCGCCGCCGGGGCCGCCGGGGGGCGGCCGTCGAGTCCCTCCTGTGCGCCCTCACCGGCGCGGAGGCGGCTCTGGTGGTCAACAACAACGCCGCCGCCGTGTTTCTCCTCCTCTCCGCCCTGGCGGCAGGGCGGGGGGTGGCCATCTCCCGGGGGGAGCTGGTGGAGATCGGCGGGGCTTCCGGGTGCCCGACATCCTGGCCCGCAGCGGGCCCGGCTGGTGGAGGTGGGCACCACCAACAAGACCCGCCCGGCCGACTACGCCGCCGCCCTGGACGCGGGGAGGCCCAGGTGCTGCTCAAGGTGCACCCCAGCAACTTCCGGGTTGTGGGCTTCACCCAGGCGGTCTCCTGCCCGAGCTGGGCGCTCTGGCCCGGGAGCGGGGGTGCCCTGTTCTGCGATCTCGGCTCCGCCGCCCCGGCTCCCCGGAGCTGGCCGAGGCGGTGGCATGGGCCGATGTGTGCTGCTTCTCCGGTGACAAGCTGCTGGGCGGGCCCCAGGCGGGGATTTTGCTGGGGAAGGCGGAGCCGCTCGGCCGCCTGCGGGCCGACCCTCTCCCGCGCCCTGCGCCCCGGCAAGCTGGCCTTGGCCGCCCTGGAGGCTACCCTGCTGGACTGGCGGGACGGGAGGGCGGTGCCGGTGTCCGCCATGCTCTCCGCCCCGCCGGAGGAGCTGCGGCGGCGGGCGGAGGCCCTGGCCGAAGCCCTCTCCCCCCTCCACCCCTGCACGGCGGTGGAGACCCAGGGGGGAGGGGGGGCGGCGCCCGGCCGGGGGAGAGCCTGCCCGCCTGGGCGGCGGCCCTGGAGCCGGCGGAGGCGCTGGAGGCCCACCTCCGCGCCTGGCGGGTGCCCATCCTGGGCCGCATCCACCGGGGGAAGCTCCTGCTGGACGTGCGCACCCTCCTGCCCGGCGACGAGGCGGAGATCGCCGCCGCCCTGGCGGCGTGGAGGGAGGAGAGGGCATGATCTTCTGCACCGCAGGCCATGTGGACCACGGCAAGACCGCCCTGGTGCGGGCCCTCACCGGGGTGGACACCGACCGGCTGGCCGAGGAGCGCCGCCGGGGCCTCACCATCGAGCTGGGGTTCGCCCCCCTGGAGCTGCCGGGAGTGGGGCGGGTCTCCCTGGTGGACGTGCCCGGCCACGCCCAGTTCATCCCCACCATGCTCTCCGGCTGCGGCGGGCTGGACGGCGCGCTCTTCACCGTGGCCGCCGACGAGGGCCCTATGCCCCAGACGGCGGAGCACCTGGACATTCTCTCCCTGCTGGGCCTGGAGCGGGGGGTGGTCGCCCTCACCCGGGCGGATCTGGCCTCCCCCGCCGCCAGGGCGGAGGCGGAGGCGCGCACCCGCGCCCTGACGGCGGGCACCTTCCTGGAGGGGGCCCCCCGGATCTTCGTCTCCGCCGTCACCGGCGAGGGGCTGGAGGCGCTGCGGGCCGCCCTGGCGGCCATGGCCCGGCAGCGCCGCCCCGCCGGAGGGCAGCCCCCGGCTCCACGTGGACCGGGTCTTCTCCGTGGACGGCAGCGGCACGGTGGTCACCGGCACCCTCACCGGCGGCCCCTCCGCCGGGGACAGGGTGCAGCTCTATCCGGGAGAGCAGACTGCCCGGGTGCGGGGTCTCCAGTGCCACGGCGTCCCGGCGGAGGCGCTGCCCGCCGGGGTGCGGGCGGCGGTGAACCTGGCGGGAGTGCGCCTGCGGGACGTGGGCCGGGGACACCCTGGCCGCCCCCGGCGCCCTCACCCTCACCGACCGGGCCGACGTGTCCCTGGGGGTGCTCCCCGGCGCCCCCTTTCCCGTGCACACCGGAAGTCAGCTCCACTTCCACCACGGCGCCCGCGCCCTGGTGTGCCGCTGCATCCTCCTGGGACAGGACGTGCTCCGCCCCGGCGAGGCGGGGTGGGCCCAGCTCCGCTTCACCCAGTCCGTCGCCGCCGCCCCCGGCGACCGGTTTGTGGCGCGCTTCTTCTCCCCCCTGGCCACTGTGGGAGGCGGCGTGCTGGTGGATCTGGCGCCCCGGCAGGGCCGCATGCGGCCGGAGCGGCTGGCCCGGCTGGCCGCCCTGGCGGAGGGCGGCCCCCCCTGGCGGCGGAATCCCCGCCACCCCGGCGGCTCCGGCGGCCCCCGCCCCGTCGGCGGAGGCGGAGGGGGAGCTGGAGGCCCTCTATCTGGGGTACGGCCTGGAGCCGCCCCTGGGCGCGGGTGGAGCCCCGCTTTGCCGGGCGGATCAGGAGGCGCGCCGGGCCTGCCGCCGCCTGAAGGAGCGGGGCCCTGCTGGAGCTCTCCACCGGCCATCTGCTCCACGCCGGGGCCGTCCGGGCGGCGGAGGCCCGGCTGCGCGGGCGCTTCGGCCCCGCCTCCTTCTCCCTGGCCGAGGCCAGGGACGCCCTGGGCTGCTCCCGCCGGTGCGCCCTGCTCCTGCTGGAGCACTGGGACGCCCCGGCGTCACCCGCCGGCAGGGAGAGGTGCGGATTTTTTCCACATCTGCTTGACCTGCGGTGGAAAACCGGCTATGATGGGAGTGGATATGGGGGCGGAAGGGCCGCTGGTGGGCCCCCCGGTCTTCAAAACCGACGGGGACGGCGCTCCCGTCCTGGTGTGTTCGATTCGCACCCGCCCCCGCCACGGGCTCAGAACCGCCCTTTGGCACGAGGTTCCGCCGGGATGGCGAAACCTCTTAGCCGGGCCGGGCGGTTCTTCTCCAACCGCGCCCCACGTTGTTGGGCTCGCGGTTGGGGGGCCGCCCTGCGGGCGTCGGTTGGAAACAAGGCCTTTTCTGTGGAAAGGAGTGCGCCGTCATGTCCAGCATCCCTTCTTTGCCCGCCGCAGGCTGCAGCACCTTCAACGCCCAGGAGGTCGGGCAGCTCCGCGCCGCCCTCCAGGACGCCGGGGTGGAATTCATCATTCGGCAGGACCGCCAGAACGGTTCCTTTTCGGCATCGGCCTGCAGTTGGTCCCCCTCCGTTGAATACATTATTTATGTTCATGAGGACGACTTTGAGCTGGCCCAGGCCGCCCTTCAGGGCACCCTCAACTGAAAAATGCCCGTGGGCGGCCGTCGGAAGAGGTCTCTTTTATCGAAAGGAGCGTGCCGTCATGTCCACGATTCCCCTCCTCGCCCGCCGCAGGCTCTGCAACACCTTCAACGCCCAGGAGGTCGGACAGCTCCGCGCCGCCCTCCAGGATGCCGGGGTGGAGTTTGTCATCACCCAGGACAGCCGCCCGGTGGGCGGCTTCTCCGGCTATGGAACCTCCGGCCCGGCCCTCCATCTGGGGCCGGCGCAGCCCCTTCGAGTACACGGTATATGTGCACAAGGATGATCTGGCCTGGCGAGAGCGCCATACAGGGCAATCTGCTGCATCAGCTCTTTCTCCTCCATTTCAGCAGCAGGGCGGAGTTGAGGATCACCAGCACGGAGCCGGCGTTGTGAACCAGGGCCCCCACCACGGGGTTGAGGACGCCGGTCATGGCCAGCACGATGGCCACTAGGTTGAGGGCCATGGAGAAGGCCAGGTTGAGGCGGATGGTGGTCATCATCCGCCGGGACAGGGCCAGCAGGTGGGGCAGCTCCTCTACCCGGTCATTGACCAGAACGATGTCGGCGGCGTCCACGGCGATATCACTGCCCACGCCCCCATGGCGATGCCCACAAAGGCCCTTTTCAGGGCGGGGGCGTCGTTGATGCCGTCGCCCACCATGCAGATCCGGACGCCCGCCTGCTGGGCCCGGTCGATCCAGTTGAGCTTGTCCTCCGGCAGACACCCCGCCCGGTACTCCCGAATGGACAGCGTCCGGGCGATGTGGGCGGCGGCGTTCTCGTTGTCGCCGGTGAGGAGCACCGGGGACACCCCCTCCGCGCTCAGGGCCCGGAGCATGGCCGCCGCCTCTCCCCGCACCGTGTCCGCCAGGGCACAGAAGCCGGCGGGGGCTCCGTCCACCGCCAGATAGATGAGGGTGCACCCCTGGGCCTGAAAACCCTCCGCCTCCGCTCTGGCCGTCGGGGAAGGGCCGCGCCCGCCTCCTCCAGCAGGGCCTCACTGCCTGCCAGGACGGTATGGCCGTCCAGCACCGCCCGGAGGCCCCGGCCGGGCAGGGCCTCGAAGTCCTCCGCCGGGGCGGGCGTCCCGCCTCCGGCGGCCTGCCACCCCCTGACCACCGCTTTGCCCAGGGGGTGCTCCGAGCCCAGCTCCGCCCGGGCCAGCCAGTCGTAGACCTGTTCCTCCGTCACGCCGGGGGACAGGCTGCGCACCGCCGTCACCTCGGGCACGCCGCGGGTCAGGGTGCCCGTCTTGTCGAAGGCCGCCTTGCCCACCTGGGCCAGCCGCTCCAGGGCGTCCCCCTCCCGCACCAGGAAGCTGTGGCGGGTGACGTTGCCGATGGCCGCCATGATAGCGGTGGGGTGGCCAGCACCAGGGCGCAGGGGCAGAACACCACCAGGATGGTCACCGCCCGGATCACCTGACCGCTGAACAGCCACGTGAGGGCTGCGGAAGCGAGGGCGGCGATCACAATCCAGGTGGCCCAGCGGTCGGCCAGGCCCACGATCTTCGCCTTGCCCGCATCCGCCGACTGCACCAGGCGGATCATCCGCTGGATGGAGCTGTCCTCCCCACCCGGGCGGCCTCCATCTCAAAGGAGCCGAACTGGTTGACGGTGCCGCTGAATACCTCGTCTCCCGGCCCCTTGTCCACCGGGAGGGACTCGCCGGTCATCACCGCCTGGTTGACGGAGGTCTGTCCGGCCCGCACCACCCCGTCCACCGGAATGGTCTCTCCGGGGAGCACCCGCAGCCGGTCCCCCACCGCCACGGCCTCGGCGGGGATGCTCTCCTCCCCGGCGGCGGTCACCCGCCGGGCGGTGCGGTGCGTCAGTCGGACCAGCTTTTCGATGCCCGCCCGGGCCTTGGCCACCGTCCGCTCCTCCAGCAGAGAGCCAAGCTGCATGATGAAGGCGATCTCGCCGGCGGCAAAGATCTCCCCAATGGCCATCGAGGCGAGCAGCGCCAGGGACACCAGCACGTCGGCCTTGATGTCAAAGCGGGTGAACAGCCCCACGGCCGCCTCCCTGACAATGGGCGCGCCGCAGAGCAGGATGGCCAGCCACGCCGGGTTCACCGGCAGGGCCGCCGGGGCAAAAAAGCTCAACAGGAGGGAACCCCCTCCCAGCGCAAGGAATGTGATATCCCGTCTCATATACCCATACCCCCTATAGGTATATTTATACCCCCATGGGTATTATTTGTCAAGAAAAAAGCGGCCCAAACGGGCCGCATCAGCGTCAGCTCATACGTGAGAAGTGCTCGATGGCTTTGGCGAATTCCGCAATGGTCCGGTCCGCGTCTCCGTGCTCGATGCCGTCCCGGACGCAGTGGTTGAGATGCCCCTCCAGCACCACCTGTCCCACCTTGTGCAGGGCGCTCTTGGCGGCGTTGATCTGCATCAGCATGTCCTCACAGGGCACGTCCTGATCCACCATCTTGTCGATGGCCCAACTGCCCGATGATCTTTTCAGTCTGCGGTGGAGGTTGTCCGCATCCATACACTGTCTCAATGGCTTCACCCACTTTCTTTGCTATGATACCAGCTTTTCGCCCGCCTGTAAAGGCAAAGGGACCGGCGCGGCAAGGCGCGCCGGCCCCGGCCGGTGAAAGCTCAGCTCCGCTCAGCTGGCGCCGCAGTTGCGGCAGTGGACGGGGATCTTCCCCTTCCCCGGGCACCCGCAGATACTGTCCGCAGTTGGCACTTGAAGTAGCGGTGCTCCTTGTCCCGGCGGATGGTACGGCGCATCCGCAGCCAGCGTATGGCGGGTCCGGCCAGAGCCAGAAACCGGGCGTTCTCCGCCCGGCGGCGGTCGATACGGCGGGAGAACATGCGGAACAGATCCCACAGGAGCACTGCCAGCGCCAGCCAGGAGAGCACCTCCAGGTGGGGCAGGCCGGACAGAAGAATGAGGACGATATAGACCACGAGGAGGAAAAGGAGAGCTGGTCGCTTCCATACCGGCCGTACATCAATTTTCGAATGAAGTTCATCACCATGAAATACGGTCGTCTCCTTTGAAGTTAAAAATAAATTTTTTCTGAACTTATGATAGCGCCTCCCTGTTTCTTCGTCAAGGAAGGAAACGTAAACAATATGTGAATTGTCCGCCCGGGGCAGCCATTCCGGGGCTTGCGGGATAGCGAAACCCGGTATAGCATGGTTTATGGGACGCATCGACAAGGAGAATTACTATCTGGACATCGCCCAGACAGTGGCCGGGCGCTCCACCTGCCTGCGCCGGTGCTATGGGGCCATTCTCGTCAAGAGCGACGAGATCATCTCCACTGGCTACAACGGCGCCCCCCGCGGGCGGCGCAACTGCGTGGATCTGAACTACTGCACCCGCGAGGCGCTGAACATCCCCTCCGGGAGCGGTACGAGCTGTGCCGCTCCGTCCACGCCGAGGCCAACGCCATCATCTCCGCCGCCCGCAGTGAGGCCCTGGGCGCCACCCTCTACATGGCCTGCGTGGAGCCGGAGAGCGGGGCGCTGATTCCCGGCTCCACCTCCTGCTCCATGTGCCGCCGCCTCATCATCAACGCCGGCATCGCCCGGGTGGTCATCCGGGACACCCGCACGGAGTACCGGGTGGTAGATGTGGCCGACTGGGTGCGGGAGGACGACTCCCTGCCCCGATCCCTTTGAGGCCCAGGGCCGCAGAAATTGATTCCGAACAGGAATGTTCTTGACAGAAGGCCGCCGCAGACTTAAAATAGATAAGGTGTAATATTTTGAAGAACGAGGGTAAGCTCTTCAAATTTTGTGCGCTCTGCCCAAGAGTGAGCGGGAGCGCGTGCATCCGTTTCATGAAAAAGAACTTTGAAAATCCAAGATGTGGAGGTGTGTTGAACCCTTGATGCAGACTGTCATCGCCTGTGTGATCACGGCCGTGGTCGCACTCATCATAGGCATTCCCATCGGCATTCAAATCCGCAAACGCACCGCGGAAAAAGAGATCAACAGTGCGGAGGAGGAGGCCAAGCGCATCATCAACGAGTCCATTAAGAGCGCCGAGAGTAAGAAGCGGGAGGCGCTGGTGGAGGCCAAGGAGGAGATTCTCCAGGCCCGCAACGAGTATGAGCGCGAGGTGAAGGAGCGCCGGGCCGATCTACAGAAGCAGGAGCGGCGGCTCCAGCAGAAGGAAGAGAACCTGGACCGCAAGACCGAGAACATCGAGAAGAAGGAGGACACCCTGCAGCGCAAGCTGGCCGAGCTGGACGAGGCCCGGGACGAGGTGGCCACCGTCAAGAAGACCCAGATGGAGGTGCTGGAGCGCATCTCCGGCTTCACCGCCGAGGAGGCCAAGAACTACCTCATCAACCAGCTTGCCGAGGAGGTCACCCATGAGTCGGCCATGAAGGTGCGGGAGATCGAGGCCCAGTTTAAGGAGGAGGCCGACACCCGCGCCAAGGAGATCCTGTCCTTGGCCATTCAGCGGTGCGCTGCCGACCAGGTGGCCGAAATGACCGTCTCTGTGGTTCCCCTGCCCAATGACGAGATGAAGGGCCGCATCATCGGCCGCGAGGGCCGCAACATCCGCACGCTGGAGACCATGACCGGCGTGGATCTGATCATCGACGACACGCCGGAGGCCATCACCGTCTCCTGCTTCGACCCGGTGCGCCGGGAAATCGCCCGCATCGCCCTGGAGAAGCTCATCCAGGACGGCCGCATCCATCCCACCCGCATCGAGGAGATGGTGGAGAAGGCCAAGCGGGAGGTGGACGCCACCATTAAGGCCGAGGGCGAGCGCGCCGTGTTCGAGACCAATGTCCACGGCCTGCACCCCGAGCTCATCAAGCTGCTGGGCCGCATGCGCTACCGCACCAGCTACGGCCAGAACGTGCTCAACCACTCCATCGAGGTGTCCCACCTGGCGGGGCTGATCGCCGCCGAGATCGGCGCCGACGTGACCCAGGCCAAGCGGGCCGGCCTGCTCCACGACCTGGGCAAGTCCATCGACCACGAGGTGGAGGGCTCCCACGTGCAGATCGGCGTGGAGCTGGCCCGGAAGTACCGGGAGAACGAGGACATCGTGCATGCCATTGAGGCGCACCACAACGACGTGGAGCCCCGCACCATCGTGGCCTGCATCGTCCAGGCAGCCGACGCCATCTCCGCCGCCCGCCCCGGCGCCCGCCGCGAGAACCTGGAGAACTATATCAAGCGCCTGGAGAAGCTGGAGGAGATCACCTCCTCCTTCCCCTGGCGTGGAGAAGTCCTTCGCCATCCAGGCCGGCCGCGAGGTGCGCATTATGGTGGCCCCGGACAAGGTCAGCGAGGATCAGATGGTGCTCCTGGCCCGGGACATCGCCAAGAAGATCGAGGAGGAGCTGGAGTATCCCGGCCAGATCAAGGTCAACATGATCCGGGAGACCAAGGTCATCGAGTACGCGAAATAAGATACGCACGGGAGGGGCTGCTGGACAGCCCCTCCTTTGTCGAAAGCGGGGAGTTTGCCCATGAAAAAACCGGAAAAAGAAGAAAAGCCCCTCAGCGGCGCTCAGGATGCCTACGAGTGGCTTCAGATTTTGATTGTGGCGCTGGTGACCATCATTCTGGTATTCACCTTCGTGGGGCGCATCACCCCGGTGGTGGGGGAGTCCATGCTGCCCACCCTCCACGAGGGGGATGTGATGCTGATCCGGGACATCGGCTACACCGATCCCCAGCCGGGGGACATCGTGGTGCTCACCAAGGAGTTTGACGCCGCCAGGGGCCCATTGTCAAGCGGATCATCGCCGTGGAGGGCCAGACGGTGGACATCGACTACCAGACCGGCACCGTCTATGTGGACGGCGAAGCCCTGGACGAGCCCTATCTGAACGAGCCCATGTAGGAGCCCTGGTATGAGGATCTCACCTCCGTGACGGTGCCGGAGGGTCGGTCTTCGTCATGGGGATAACCGCAACCACTCCAACGACAGCCGGGACGTGACCCTGGGCACCGTGGACACGCGCTATCTGCTGGGCAAGGCGGAGTTCATCTGCTTCCCCTTCTCCGACTTCGGACGCATCGGCTGAGGGAGGCGGCCGCCCCGCCCGGCCGGGGATCATACAATCGCGGGCCGCAGGCATGCCTGCGGCCCGCGATTTTGTCCTATTTTCCAAACAGCCGGCCCAGGAAGGACTTCTTTTCTTCGGCTGTTCCGCCGCTCCGGCGGGGCGGCCTTGTCCAGCTCCTCCAGCTCCTCCTTGGCGTCGAAGCCCAGGTCAATGGCCTTTGGTAGCACGTCCGGGCCTGTCCCGCGTCGGCCTCCACGCCCTGGCCCTCCCGGTAACAGTCACCAAGCAGGCACATGGCCCGGCCGGAGCCGCCTTCGGCGGCCTTTCGGAACCAATACACCGCCTGCGCCGGGTCAGGCCGTATGCCGATCCCCTTGAGCATGCAGTAGCCCAGGTTACACTGGCCCACGGAGCTGCCCTGTTCGGCGGCCTGGCGGTACAGCTTCACGGCCCGGGCCTTGTCCTCCTTCACGCCCTTGCCGCTCTCATAGCAGTAGCCCAGGTTGCACTGGGCGCGGGGATAGCCCTGCTCCGCCGCCCGCTCGTACCACTCCACGGCCTTGGCGGCGTCCTCCGCTACGCCCACGCCCCGGTCATAGAAGAAGCCCAGGTTGCACTGGGCCGGGGCATACCCGCCGGGCGGCCTTCTCATACCACTCCGCCGCCTTGGTCTTGTCCTCCGCCACACCCTCGCCGTACTCATAGCACAGGCCCAGGTTGCACATGGCCCTGGGGTGCTCCTGCTCGGCGGCCCTGGCATACCACTCCACGGCCTTGGTCTTGTCCTCCGCCACGCCGATGCCCTGCTCGTAGCAGTAGGCCAGATTACACTGAGCGGTGGCATGGCCCCGCTGGGCGGCCTTTTCGTACCACTCCACCGCCTTGGTCTTGTCCTCCGCCGTGCCGCTCCCCACCTCGTAGCAGTAGCCCAAGGCGCACTGGGCGGGAGGATAGCCCTGCTCCGCCGCCTGGGTATAGAGCTGGAAGGCCCGCGCCGCATCCATTTCGGTGCCCTCCCCGTCCCGGCACAGGTCGCCCAGGATGCTCTGTGCCCGGGCATTCCCCTGGGCCGCCGCCTTCTCCAGCCACCGCACGGCGGCGGCCGCGTCCCGCTCCACTCCGTTTCCGTTGAGGTAGCACACCGCCAGGTTGCATTGGCCCGGGGCATAGCCCTCCTCGGCGCTCTTGCGGTACCACAGCACCGCATGGCGCAGATCCTCTTCCACGCCATCCCCGTTCTCATAGCACAGCCCCAGGTCGCACATGGCGGGCACATAGCCGCCCTTGGCGGCGGCCCGGTAGAGCTCCACGGCCCGGGCCTTGTCCTCGGGCACGCCGTTGCCGGTGAGCAGCAGATCCCCAGAATCCCCTGGGCCCGCGGGAACTCCTGCTCCGCCGCCTTTTCCAGCCAGCCTACGGCCTCCTCCGCGCTCCGTTCCGCGCCGGTCCCGTTGAGCAGGCATACGGCCAGATTGGTTATGGCCGGGGCATAGCCCTCCCCGGCGGCCTTGGTGTACCAGTACACCGCCTTGGCCGGGTCCTCGGTCAGTCCCTCCCCCAGCTCGAAGGCCAGCCCCAGGCTGCACATAGCAGGGGGATAGTTCTGTTTGGCGGCCTTTCCATACCACTCCGCCGCCTGGGCCGCGTCGGCCTCCACGCCGTCGCCGTCCCGGTAGCAGCTTCCCAACAGGCTCTGGGCCCGGGCCTGGCCCTGCTCCGCCGCCTTCTCCAGCCAGGGGATGGCCTTCTCCGGCGCCGCCTCCATGCCGATGCCGGTGAGAAAGCAGTAGGCCAGATTGGTCTGGGCCGGGGCATAGCCCCCCTCGGCGGCCCTGGTGTACCACTCCACCGCCTGGGCCTTGTCCTCCGCCACGCCGTCGCCGGTCTCATAGCACAGGCCCAGACTGCATATGGCGGGCAGGTAGCCGTCCGCCGCAGACTCCCGGTAGAGGGAGAGGGCCTTCTCCTTGTCCTGCTCCACCCCACGGCCATCCAGGTAGAAGTCCCCCAGGATGCTCTTGGCCCGGGCGGAGCCGCCCTCCACCGCCTTCTGGAACCACGCCACCGCCTGGGCCATGTCCTCCTCCACGCCGATGCCGTTGAGATAGCACACCGCCAGGTTGCACATGGCGGGAGCGTAGTCCTGCTCCGCCGCCTTCCGATAGCACTCCGCCGCCTGGACCTTGTCCTCCGCCACGCCGTTGGCGTTCTCGTAGCACAGGCCCAGGTCGCACAGCGCTGGGGCGTAGCCCTGGTCGGCGGCCTGCCGGTAGAGCTCCGCCGCCCGGGCCGGGTCGGCCTCCACGCCCTTGCCGTCCAGATAGCAGTCGCCCAGCAGATCCTGGGCACGTGCGAAGCTCTGCTCCGCTGCCCGGCGGAACCACTCCGCCGCCGCGGCCGGGTCGGCCTCGGTGCCCACGCCGTGGAGCGTGAGCACGCCCAGATTACACTGGGCCGGGGCGTAGTCCTGCTCCGCCGCCTTCCGGTAGCACTCCACCGCCTTGGCCTTGTCCTGCTCCACGCCGTCCCCGTGCTCATAGCACAGGCCCAGGTTGCACAGGGCGGGGGATAGTCCTGCTCAGCGGCCTGCCGGTAGAGCCGGGCCGCCTCCCCCCGGTCCTGCTCCACGCCAGTGCCGTCCCAGTGGCAGTCGCCCAGAATGTTCAGCGCCCGGGGAAACTTCTGCTCCGCCGCCTTCTCCAGCCACTGGTGGGCGCACTCCACATCCTTGTCCACGCCGATTCCGTTGAAGTAGCACACCGCCAGATTGGTCTGGGCCGGGGCGTAATCCTGCTCCGCCGCCTGGAGGTAGCACTCCGCCGCCCGGGCCTCGTCCTTCTCCACGCCGGAGCCGTTCTCATAGCTCAGGCCCAGGTCGCACTGGGCGGGGCGTAGTCCTGCTCCGCCGCCTGCTGAAGAGCTCCGCCGCACGGGCCTCGTCCTTCTCCACCCCTGCGCCGGACTGGTAACAGCGCCCCAGCAGGTCGGTGGCCCGGAGATCCCCGTCCTCCGAGGCCAGGGCAAACCAGCGGGCCGCCTGGGCCGGGTCCTTGTCGGTCCCGTCGCCCTCGGTATAGCGCACGCCAAGGTCGTAATAGACGGAGGCGTCTCCGCCCTCCGCCTGCTCCAGCAGGGTCTGGAACTCGCGGGGCGCTGGAGTCCCTCCACCGCCTTCTGAATCAGATGGGTATCCACAAAAATGACCTGCTGATCCTCGAAGGATTCACGGTTATTGTTGGCATTCGTGTCCATGACCGTTCCCCAATCTATGTAGTATGGGGATATTATACGCCGCCCATAGGATTTTGTCTATGGCGGAAAACGGGGAAGACCCGGTGCGGTTTTACCGCACCGGGTCTTTGAACGATCCGTTCAGCACAGGGGATTTCCACCCCGCAGATGGAGACGGAGGCCAGTTCATCCACGTCCAGTAGGGTGTCAGACCAGCGGGCAAGACGGATATAACCCTCCTCCGGGTGATCCAGGTCGCCGCCGCTGCACCCGCTGCCCGACAGACTGCCACAGGGTGCGATGACCTCCCCGTCCTTCGTGGTAAGGGTGACCTCCTGGTACTCCGTACAGCCATACCAGCCGTCGGGGCATTCATGGGCACCCACTGGTGGTGCCCCTTCAGCGCTTCTCCCTCAATGGACGCATAGACGCCGAAGGGGAGACCTCCACCGAGGTGAGCACGGCATCCACGCCCAGCGTATGGACAGGCAGGTTTGGCTCCAGGCGGATCACGCTGTCCGGATAGGAGACTGTGAAATCGAACTGCCACACCGCCTCACAGCCATGGGCCGGCTCAAACTCCCGGTCCTCCCGATCCCAGATGGAGAAGTCCCGAAACGTCAGCTTCACCCGCTGACCATTGAAGCTGCCGTCGTAGGGGCCACGCCCCAGCAAGCGCAGAGCGAACTGTACCCGGTTGTCGGTGGGATCTTCATCGGGCAGCTGGGTGCAGCTCATTGTGGAGAGAAACTATACAGGCCGGGAAATTGACATTCATACCAGTCGATATAATAGTTCTCCGCATCCAGCACTGTGCCCTCCGGCCCGGCGATCTCCAGGCCGAACCAGAGATTGCGGTCGTCTCCCACGCAGTCGGTCAGCGTCACGGTCCAGCCGTCTTTGGTCACCGACTGGCCCAGCTCCGCGGCGCTCTGCTGATATGCGGCGCTGTCACCGAAATAGCTCCGCAGCACCGGGGAGACGGTCACCGCCGCCCCCACCGACAACACCAGCACGCCGATCAGGGCGGCCACCGCCACGGCGGTACGGCTCCAGCAGCGCGTCCTTCTGTGCCCGTCCCTCCGCCGCCAGCTCCCGCCGGGCCTCCAGGGCCCGAACCAGCTCCCGCTTGCTCTCCTCCGTCAGGCGCACCTGCTCCAGCTCCTCCCGATACCGTCTATCCATCACAGCAGCTCCCTTCCAGCCGTTCCCGCCGCTTGGCCCTCGCCCGCGCCAGGTGGGTGCTCACCAGGGCGGGGACTGGCCCAGCAGGGCCGCGATCTCGTGTACCTCGTACTCCTCATAGTACCGCAGGTAGACCACCTGCCGGTATTTGGGGCAGGCCGTTCACCAGGGCCAGCAGCGCGCCGTCCTCCGGCTCCGGCACCTCCGCCGCCAGGTGCAGGCCCTCCTCCAGCGGCCCGGCGGCGGAACCAGGCGCTCTTTTTCCAGTTCTTGCAGGCGTTGACGCTCAGCCGCACCACCCACGCCCGCTCCTGGCCCAAATCGGGGAAGCGACGGCCCTCCTCTACCAGCTTGATGAGCACCGTCTGGCAGATGTCCTTGGCGTCGTCCATGTCCCCCAGCCAGGTGTAGCCGATGCGGAGGATGGCGTCGGCGTACCGCTCCACCAGCTCCTCCGCCCGCGTCCCGTCCATGGCCTCGCCCCCTTTCACCTCTATAACAACACAGGCGGGCCGGATCTGTCAATTCCGCGTAAAACTTCATGCGCCTGGGACGCGGCAGGGGGCACACGGCCAATTTTGCTCCGCCTTTGCACAGCAAAAGCGGCGCGGCAAGAGCCGCGCCGCAGCCTGCCGAACGCGTTTTCGACGGCCTCAGCGGGAAATCGCAGGGGCGGGGCTCCTCCCCGTCCGCAGGCGGCCACAAGGGCCGCCCCTACAGGCGCGCGCCGCGTGCTGCCCGCGCGGCGATACGCCGGGCCCTGTCACTCCAGGGTCAGATCCCTCCTTGATCCACCCGATGCGCCGGAAGAAGAGGCCGAACAGCCAGCAGAGCACCGCAGGGAGGACAAAGCAGATGAGCGCCAGCCCAACCCAGTCCAGGGAGGTGATGGCCGCCTTGGCCCCGGTGGCCACATCGTTGACCCATCCGGCGTACACCCCGATGGGGCCCACCATGCCGCAGGTGCCCATGCCGGAGGCCACGGCGGAAGCCGGGTCGTTCATCTCCAGCCGGAACAGGCAGGTGGCCAGGGGGCCGGTGATGGCCGAGGTGAGGATCGCAGGCAGCCAGATGCGGGGATTGCGGACGATGTTGCCCATCTGGAGCATGGAGGTGCCCAGGCCCTGGCTGACCAGCCCGCCCCAGCGGTTCTCCCGGAAGGAGAGTACCGCAAAGCCCACCATATTGGCGCAGCAGCCCGCCACGGCAGCCCCGCCGGCCAGCCCCGTCAGGCCGATGGCGGCGCAGATGGCGGCCGACGAGATGGGCAGAGTAAGGGCCACGCCGATGACCACCGACACCAGAATCCCCATCCAGAAGGGCTGGAGCACGGTGGCCCACTTGACAACGTCCCCCACAGCGGAGGCCGCGGTGCCGATGGCCGGGGCCAGCAGGGCGGACAGTCCCACTCCGGCCAGGATGGTCACCAGGGGTGTGACCAGAATGTCGATTTTCGTCTCCTTGGACACCGCCTTGCCCAGCTCGGCGGCGATGACGGCGATGAAGAGCACCGCCAGCGGCCCGCCCGCCCCTTGCCGCCGGACAGGGTGACGCTGCCCAGGGCGTTGGCGGCATAGCCCACCGTGGCCAGGGAAAACAGCACCAGGGGCGGCGCCTGGAGGGCGTAGCCGATGGCCACGGCCATGGCCGAGCCGCTCATGGCGGAGGCGTAGCCCCCCACCGTCACCAGGAAGGCAATGCCGAGCTGCTTGCCCAGCGTGTCCAGAATGGTGCCGATGAGCAGGGAACAGAACAGCCCCTGGGCCATGGCTCCCAATGCGTCCACTCCATACCGCTTTGCCGAGAGGACAATATTTTTCGCTTGAGAAATGCGCTGCATGCTCCCATATTTCCGTCTCTCCTTTACATGTGTCATGACACATAACTTGTCTTATTATAGCGGAACAGGCGGATTTGTCAAGCAAAGCGCGGGACACGTCCCGCGCTTTGGAAATCACACATACCCCAGCAGCCCCGGACGGACACCTCGCCGGAGGACACCGCCTCCCGGCTGCCGTCGGCGCGGCGCACCACCAGGGCGAAGGCATCGTCCACCGCCTCGGCAAAGGCCTCCTCCTCCTCGCCCGCCCGGAGCAGGCGCACCGTCCGGCCCAGGGTGAGACAGTCGGCCCGGTACCGCTCCAGCCAGGCCGCCCGCTCTGCCGGGAAGGCGGCGTACAGCTCGTCCAGGGCGGCCAGCACGGCCGCCGCCATCTCCGCCCGGCGGGGCCCGTCCCAGAGCCTGGGCCAGGGAGACGGCCACCGGGGCCACCTCCGGCCCGAAGTCGGCTGCGGTCTGGGTGAGGTTGATCCCCACCCCCACCACCACATGGCGCAGGGCGGCAGTCTCCGCCTCCAGCTCCAGCTCGGTGAGAATGCCGCACAGCTTCCGCCCGTCCAGGATCACGTCGTTGGGCCACTTGATCCCCGGCCGCACGCCGCACACCCGCTCCACCGCATTGCACACCGCCACCGCCGTCCACGCCGTCAGGGTCGACACCTCCTCCAGAGGGCACCGGGGCGGAGGAGAACCGACAGATAAAGCCCCTGCCCCGCAGGAGACAAAGGAGCGGCCCCGGCGGCCCCGGCCGCCGGTCTGCTGCTCCGCCACCACCGCCAGGCCGTCGGCGGCCCCGGCCAGGGCCCGGCGCTTGACCTCGTTGTTGGTGGAGTCCACCGTCTCCAGGCACACCAGCGCGCGGCCCACCCGGCGGCCCGCCAGGGCTCCGGCCAGCTCCCCGGCGGACAGCCGGTCCGGCGAGCCCTCCAGGGCGTAGCCCCGGCGGGGGGCGGAGGAGATGACATACCCCTCGTCCCGCAGAGACTCCATGGCCTTCCACACCGCCGCCCGGCTCACCCCCAGGGCACGGCTCATCTCCTCCCCCGACAGGGGCTTCCCCTCCCGGGCCTTTAACAGCGCCAGCACCTCGTCCCGCAGCATTCGCTCCACTTCCTTTCGCCCTCTATTGTACCCGTCCCCTCCTAAATCGTCAACCTATATCTCTTTTTAGTTGACATTTTATTAAATGTAAACTATAATCATTTTTAAGTTTACAATCAGGAGGGAACACCTATCATGAAGACAAGAGAACTGGCCTACACCGGCATCCTGGCGGCTCTGATCGCCGTCTGCTCCTGGATCTCCATCCCCACCGCCGTTCCCTTCACCCTACAGACCTTTGCCGTCTTTCTCACACTGGGCCTGCTGGGGCAGGCTGGGCACCCTGGCGGTGACCGTCTATCTGCTGTTGGGGGCCGTGGGACTGCCCGTCTTTGCCGGCTTCCACGGCGGCCTGGGGGCCTTTCTGGGTGCCACGGGCGGCTATCTGGTGGGCTTCCTTTTTACCGCCCTCACCATGTGGGGCGCCGAGCGATGGCTGGGAAAATCCGCCCCCGTCTTTCTCGGTTCCGCCGTCGTGGGTCAGATCCTGTGCTACCTGTTCGGCTCCGTCTGGTACTACGCGGTATACACCAGCTCCGCCGGGCCGGTAGGAATGTTCACCGTGTTGGGCTGGTGTGTGTTCCCCTTCCTCCTGCCCGACGCAGTCAAGCTGGCGCTGGCCTGGCTGTTGAGCCGCCGCCTGGCCCCCGCCCTTCGGATCAGCCGCCGCTGAGGGCCCTGGCATAACCCGCCCACCTGTCCCATATATATGAGACAAGACTATGGAAAGGCGGGGGAGAGCCATGCCGTACGAAGAAAACCGTCCGCGGGCGGAGGCGGCCCATCACATCATTCTGGAGGAGCGCGAACAGCTCTCAGTCTCCGGCGTGGAGGAGGTGGAGAGCTTTGACGAGAACACCATTGTCATGCTCACCAACCGGGGCACCCTCATCGTGCGGGGGGAGGAGCTGCACATCGAGAAGCTGAGCCTGGACGGCGGGGATTTGAAGGTGGAGGGCACCATCGACTCCCTCACCTACGAGGACAGCGGGCGGGACAGGGCGGGCGGCCTGTTTGCCCGGCTCTTCCGCTGAAATGACCGTATCCGTCACCGACCAGGCCCTCTTCTTTGCCGGGGCGCTGGTGATGGGGCGGCGGTGGGCTGCTGTACGACGCGTTCCGCATCCTCCGTGTGCGCGTCCGCCTCCCCTGCTGGGTGGAGTGCTGGACCTGCTGTTCTGGCTGGTGGTCACCGTCGCCCTGTTTGTCTACACCACCACCGCCGGCAGCGGCGAAGTGCGCCTTTACATTGTGGCGGCCGTCCTCCTGGGCGCGGCGGCTTATTTCTGGCTGCTGAGCCGCTGGTTCCTCAAACTGGGCTACCGTCTGGCCGATCTCGTTGGGGTTTTGTGGCGTGTGCTTACACTACCGGTAGTGTTTCTCCTGAGGCTGTGTAAAAAAATCGGAAAAACCGCAAAAAAGTCCTTCCATTATCGGCGAAAGTGGTATAGAATAAGGCTGATATCCAGGGAAATGGATGAGCTACACCGCTCGGACCGCCGCGCGTCGGAGGAGGTACCGCCTGTGAAAACCAAAAAGCGTCCCTCCTGACCAAGCTGGTGGTACTGGCCCTGCTTATCGGCGCCGCCACCGGGCTGCTGAACCTGCGCCAGCAGATTCTGACCGCCCAGAGCGACCTGGCCGAGGCCGAGGCGCAGGTGGCAGCCCAGAAGCAGGTCAACGCCGACCTGTCCGACGCCGTGGAAAACAGCGATGATCCCGACCGGCAGGCCGACATCGCCCGCGGCAAGCTGGGCCTGGTAGAGCCGGGCGAGTATATCTTCCGTTTCACCGATTGAAAATTTATGAGAGAGGATTTAGCAGTCAGTATGGAGTTTGGTGTTGGTTCGGTTCTGGAAGGAAAGGTCACAGGCATCACAAAGTTCGGTGCGTTCGTCTCCTTGCCGGAGGGCAAGTCGGGTCTGGTGCATATCTCAGAGATCGCCTATTCCTATGTCAACGATGTGAAGGATCATCTCAAGGAAGGGCAGGAGGTCAAGGTCAAGGTCATCGGCATTGACGAGAACGGCCGCATCAACCTCTCCATCAAAAAGGCTATGGATCCCCCGCCCCGCCCCGCAGGCCAGGGCCGTCCTATGGGCCGCCCCGGCGGGCACAACGGCGGCGGCTTCCGCGGCAAGCCCGCCCCGGCGGAGCCCGCCAGCTTTGAGGACCGGCTCAAGCAGTTCATGGCCGCCTCGGACAGCAAGCTGTCCGAGCTGCGCCAGTCGGAGCGCCGCAGCTCCCGCCGCGGCGGCCGCAAGTAAGCCACAAAAAACAGCCCTCCCATATATGGGAGGGCTGTTTTTTGCTCTCAGCGCGGCGGGGGCGGTCCGCCCTCACAGCAGTTCTTTATACAGGGCGGGGGCGTCGGCCTTGCCCACGTGCTCGGCCACCGACAGCACCTCCACCTTTACGGTGCGCTCGCCGAAGCGCAGCTCCAGCACGTCGCCCGCCTTCACGTCGTAGCTGGCCTTCACCGGCCGGCCGTTGGCCGTGACCCGGGCGTTGTCGCAGGCCTCGTTGGCCACCGTCCGGCGCTTGATGAGCCGGGAGACCTTCAGCCATTTGTCCAGTCGCATGGGAATCTTCCTCCTCCATAGTCAACATAGTCAAGGGCCGCCGCAAGCCTGCGGCGGCCCTGTGGTTCTCTCTGTGGATGCGGCCCAGCCGGACATGGGGCCACTCGCCTCACGGGGGGTGTGGGCACCCGTCCCTACGCCTCCGCCGGGCCCGGTGCAGCGCCGCGGGGAAACCATTCTGTGCACCCCTGTAGGGGCGGCCCTTGCGGCCGCCCGCGGGCGGGGACAAGCCCCGCCCCTACAACACGGGGTACGTCCCCTTTCAGGGCCCTCGCCGCGGGTTCGGTGGGAAGATGAGGCCGAGGCGCCGCCTGCGGCGAAAGGGCCTCCTGGGCACCCTCCTCTTCCGCGCGTAGGGGCCGATGCCCTCATCGGCCCGCGGGCGGGTGTGTGCACCCGCCCCTACGGCGCAGGGCGCTCCCCACCTTCGTGGCCCCCGCGCGAACCCAGCGAAGCGGTTCGCGTGGGGAAAAGGAGGCCCAGCGGCGGGAATGAGCGTTCGGGCTCGCCCGGAAGCGAGTGATCCAAAGCTTGGGCTGACGCTGTCACGCTGCGGCGGCTGCGCGACGCCACACTGCTTACCCTCCGTGAAAACACGCGCCTGCGGCGCAACTTTTTTCGTCTGCGGGGCTCGCTGTGCGGCTGCTCCGCGCGCCTCCGCGCTTCCTGTCACGCTGCGGGTTGGGCGCATGGCCGGGTCGCTAAGCGGCCATTCCGCGAAAAATGCCGCCGGGCTTCGCCCGGCCTGTTTTTTCGCCTCCATGTCCTCTTAGCTCCCCTATGCGCCTACCCTCCGCGCTTCTGACTTTCTTCGCGACGATGTCCTTCAGCGCCTTGCCGGGCTTGAACACGGGCACCTTGGAGGCGGGGATCTTGATGCTCTCCTTGGTCTTGGGGTTGCGGCCGATGCGCTCGGCGCGGCTCTTCACCTCAAAGGCACCGAAGCCCACCAGTTGAACCTTGTCGCCCTCGGCCAGGCAGTCGGAAATGACCTCAATGGCCGCGTTGATGGCGGTCTCGGTATCCTTCTTGGACAGGCCGGCCTTCTCGGCGGCCGCATTGATCAGTTCAGCCTTATTCATATCGATAACTCCTCCTGTGTTTACTGGGGGAATCACCCCGGTCTGATTATACTTAAGGCGAACCCGCCCTTAAGTCTCTTTTGCGTGCTCCCATAGCTTGTCCAATTCCGCCAAGCTCATGCCCTCCAGGGTGCGGCCCTGCCGGGCGGCTTCCTCCTCCACCTTGCGGAAGCGGCCGATGAACTTGTCGGTGGCCCCGTTGAGGGCCTCCTCGGTGTCCACCTTCACGAAACGGGAGACGTTGACGGCGGAGAAGAGCAGGTCGCCCAGCTCCTCCTCCACATTGGTGCCCTCGGCCACGGCGGTCTTCAGCTCCTCCAGCTCCTCAGACAGCTTGTCCAGGGCGGACACGTCCGGCCAGTCGAAGCCCGCCTTTTCGCCTTTTCCTGCACTTCTCGGCCCGCCACAGGGCGGGCAGGGGAGCGGGCCACGGCCTCCAGCGCGTCGGTATTGGTGGCCTGCCCCTTTTCCTTCCGCTTGAGCTCCTCCCAGTTGGAGAGAACCTCGCCGGTGCCGGAGACCGACACCTCCCCGAAGACGTGGGGTGGCGGAAGATGAGCTTTGCAGATGCCGTCGGCCACGGCGTCCAGATCGAAGCGGCCGGCCTCCTGCTCCATGAGGGCGTGGAACACCACCTGGAGCAACACATCGCCCAACTCCTCCTTCAGGTGCTCGGGGCTGCCCTCATCGATGGCCTCCACGGCCTCATAGGCCTCCTCCAGGAAATTGCGGCGGATGGACTGGTGGGTCTGCTCCGCGTCCCAGGGCACCCGCCGGGCGCAGGCGGACAATCTCCTCCAAGTCCTTGACGCCGTAAGAATCCTTATACTGAAAATCTACCATATTTCAAGGCCTCCTGCAACCTCTTTTTCCAAAAAACTTACTGGATATGCAGAATTTTAGCCAGCTTTTTGCCCCCGGGCATCATTTCCAGGTCCTCCCGGGTCAGGGTACGCAGAGCCAGGACTAAAATTACATATACCACCACGCCCACCAGGATCGCTCCGGCGGTGGCCGCCATATCCCGGGTCAGACTGCCGTTCAGGACGCGGGCGAGCCCATGGCTTCCCCATGCGGCGGCAGCCATTACCACGGAGGCCGCCAGCGGCTTGGACAGCGCCACCAGATAGCGGGGCGGATTGGGCACGCACCGCTTGATGATGAGCAGGTTGAGAATGGAGATCACCGCAAAGCAGCTCAGAGTGCCCACCGGCGCGCCGAAGATCATGATTTTGGGATTACCCACCAGGGTGTAGTTGACCAGAATCTTAGTGACGCCGCCGATAATAACCGTAATGATGGGCAGATTCACTATGCCGTTGGCCTGGAGGATCGCGGTGCCCACCAACTGGAAGCAGACAAAAATGGAGGCAATCCCCAGGATGGACAGGATGGGACCGGCGATGGCCGTATCCACATTGCCCAGGGCGATGAGTTCCATAATAGGGCCGCCCAGAGCCAGCAGACCGAAGCCGCAGGGCAGGGCAATGAGGGCGGCCACCCGCATGGCGGACTCGGTAATCCGCTTGGCTCCCAGCCGGTCGCTCCGGGCCAGGCAGGCGGAGATGCCGGGGACGATGCAGGCCGTCAGGGGGATCATCAGGTTAAAGGGCAGGTTGTAGACGCTCATGGTCTTACTGTAGGTGCCGTAGAGGCTGCGGGCAGAGTCCAGGATCGGGTCCAGCTTGGTGGCCGGGTCTGTCAGCAGGGCTTGCTGCCAGGCATCCGTATTGTTCTGAAAGATCTCCACAGCCTTGGGAAAGATATCCAGAAAACTGTTGCTGATGCCGGTCATACCGCCCTGAATGGCGGTAAACACATTCTGGAGCTGATTGTTCACCAGGTTGGTGTCGATGATAGTCACCAGGGACATGGAGCAGGAACTGAGGGTGATGGGAATGGCCAGCTTGAGCAGCCGGGCCAGCACCACCCGGCTCCGGTCGGGCTGGTCGGCGGCCCGGGCGGCGCTGCCCGGCGGGTACGGAAGTGGTTGAAGGCCAGATAGATCACCGACAGAACGCTGCCGAAGGAGACGCCGATGAGGGCCGGAGGCCGCCAGCCGGTTGCGGATGTCCTCCGGCCAGAGGGTCAGGCTCATGATCACCATGGCAAGGCCCAAACCCAGGAAGAGCTTGCACAGCGCCTCAATGATCTGGGAGATCGCGGTGGGCATCATGTTCATGTGCCCCTGGGCGTAGCCCCGGAAGGCGGAGCAGCAGCAGGTGCACAGCACCGCCGGCGCCAGCGCCCACACGCAGAACACGGCTTTCTCATTGCCAATGATATAGGTTGCTACCAGTTGTCCGAACACTGACATGCAGAGGAAGCTGAACAGCCCCATGAACAGGAACGCACAGAATGCCACCCGGAAGACCCGGTGCTTCTGGTTCTCCCGGCCCAGAGTATGGCACTCCGACACCGTCTTGGACAAGGCAACAGGCAGGCCCGCCGTGGAGATGGTGAGGAAGAAGGAGTAGATGTTATACGCGCCGTTGAAATCGCCGTAGGCCTCCTCGGGCAGTATGGCGATAAGCGGGATCTTGAAGATGGCGCCGATAATCTTGACCAGAATGGTGCTCACCGTCAGGATAGCGGCCGCGCCGTAAAAGGTATTCTTTTGCTGATTGGACAATGCTAGGCCCCTTATTTCGTTTCAAACAGCAGGGGCAGGGCGTAGTCCGCCACTTCCCGCTTCACCCGGTCAATGTCGATGGTGAGGAAGTCCCCATCTCTGTATATGACCTTTCCGCGGGCCATATTCATGCACACGTCGCTGCCGTGGGCGGCATATGCCAGGTTGGAAATCACGCTGTGGCAGGGGTAAGGTTCAGGTGGGAGAAGTCCACCAGGATGAGGTCGGCGTCGTAGCCCCCCTCAATCCGGCCGGTGAGCCGCCCCAGGGCCTTGCCGCCGTTGACGGTGGCCATGCGCAGGGCGTCGATGGGCAGCAGGGCCAGGGGGTCGCAGTTGGCCCCGTTGTGGAGAATGGCGGCCAGCTTCATGTCCCCGAAGAAGTCGGTGCAGTTGTTGGAGGACACGCCGTCGGTGCCCAGGCACACGTTGACACCGGCCTTGCCCATGGCGGGGACGGGGGCGATGCCGCTGCCCAGCTTGAGGTTGCTCATGGGATTGTGGATGGCCGAAACCCCCTTGGACGCCATAACGGACCAGTCCTCCGGGGTGGTCCAGACGCAGTGGGCGGCGATGGCCCTCACATCCCACACGCCGTAGTCGTTGAGCACCTGAATGGGAGTCTTGCCGTGGCGGGCCAGGCACTCGGCATGCTCGGTGCGGGTCTCGGAGATGTGCACGTGCATACCCAGGCCGTGCTCCTTGGCGTAGTCCGCCATCCACTGCCAGAGCGGGTGGTGGGAGGTGTACTCGCCGTGGATGGAGGCGTCCACCAAAATCTGCCCGTCGTTGTAGCCGTGCCACTTCTCGGTCAGCTCCCGCTGCACCACACAGTCGTGGTGGGTGGCGGGGTCAAAGGTGTCGGTGAACTGCACGCCGCCGCAGCACAGGTTGGCGCTGATGCCGGAGGCCGCCACCTCCTGGGCCACCGCGTCGGTGTGGCCATACATGTCCGCGATGGTGGTGACGCCGGAGGCGATCATCTCCGCCAGGCCCAGGTCGGTACAGGCCCGGATGGCCCGGTCGTCCCAGCGGGCCTCCACCGGGAAGATGTAGTTGTGCAGCCAGTCCTGGAGGTTGTTGCCGTCGCCGTAGCCCCGCATGGCGGTCATGGGCACGTGGCTGTGGGCGTTGACAAAGCCGGGCATGAGCACGTTGCCCCGGCCGTCGATCTGCTCCTCAAAGGAGCCCCAGGGGCGCTGGGTGCTGACGGAGCGGATCTTCGTCCCCTCCACCACCACATAGGCGTTGGGGAGGACGGTGCCCGCCTCGTCCATGAGGACGGCGGTGCAGTTATGGATCAGAATAGACATGGCAGGCTCCTTTTAGTCAATCTTTTTCAGGCAGGCCAGCACGAGGCGGGAGAACTTGTCCCGGCAGGCCGCCGCCGCATCCAGCACCTCCTGCTCGGAGAGGGGCTGGTCCAGAATACCGGCGCCCATGTTGGACAGGAGGGTAAAGCCCAGCACCCGCATGCCACAGTGGCCGGCGGTGATGACCTCCGGCGCGGTGGACATGCCCGCTGCGTCGGCGCCCAGCACCCGGGCGGCCCGCACCTCCGCCGGAGTCTCGTACTGGGGGCCGGGGAAGTACATGTAGACGCCCTCCCGCAGCCCGATGCCCAGCTCCCTGGCGGTCTGGCGGGCCATCTCCCGCAGGGCGGGGGTGTAGAGGTGGGAGGCGTCGGGGAAGCGCACGCCGAACTCGGGCAGGTTCTCACCCCGCAGGGGGGACTCCATGAAGAACTTGATGTGGTCTGCAATAAGCATCAGATCGCCCGCCTTCCAGTCCAGGTTGACGCAGCCGGCGGCGTTGGTGACGATCAGGGTATCGCAGCCCAGCAGGCGGAGCACCCGCACCGCGTAGGACACCTCCTCATAGGAGTAGCCCTCGTAGTGGTGCATACGGCCCTGCATAACAGCCACCTTCTGCCCCTCCAGGGTGCCGAACACCAGCTGACCCTTGTGGCCGGGGGCGGTGGACACCTTGAAATGGGGGATATTCTGATAAGGCACGGCAATGGGTTTTCCACAATATCGCCCATGTAGCCCAGGCCGGAACCCAGGATCATGGCCACCTTGGGGGCAAAGCCGCCGATCTGGCTGCGGATGTAGTCCGCGCTCTCCTGGTATTGGGCAAACGTGTAGTTCATAAAGCTTGTCCTCCTTATTTGTAATAAGGGGCCCGGACGGCCCGAAATACGGTCTGACGGTTCGCCGCAAGCGCTGCGGCCGCCAGGATTACATGGTATTTTACACCCCGCCCGCCAAAAGCAATGAAAAGGGCAACTTCCCGCCCCTTTCCGAAAAGCCGCAAAAGCGGGACCCGTCCGGGTCCCGCCTCCCCACGGCTAGAGCGGCTTCTCCTGCCCGAGGCGCTCGAGCCGGCTCCGCAGCTCGGCCGCCGCGGCCTCCTTGCGGTCCAGCTCCGAGAACACCTGCTCCAGCGCATCCTCCCCGCCGGCGCCGCCCCGGTGAGCGTCGTACACCAGCCGCCCCGCCGTATGGAGCAGGCCGTTGATGTCCGTCCGAAGGGCGAACAGCCTTCCCCGCAGCCGGGCCGTGTCCACCATCTGTCCGGCGTACTCCCCGGCGGTGGCGGCGGTCTCCCGCGCCCGCTCCAGCAGCTCCTGTATCCGGTCGTCCATATACCCGTCCCCTGTCTGTTTCCGTTCAGGCCATTCTATGCGCCGGCGGCAGAGGGGTGCAGAAAGGCGGCGCTCCCCGCAGGGAGGGCGCCGCACTTGAACGCACACTTATTTCAGGCGCTCCGAATCAGGTGGGTGCCGGCGGGGCTTTCAGCCGCTCGAAATCACTTGGGCGACCTTCACGCCCGACGCGCCCGCCTGGGCCGCGTCGTAGCAAAGTCCGCTTGACTCCGGTTCCGCCTGACGGCAAAACCTGCGTCCGCTCCCTTGCTCCTCCGCTCCACCGGCACCCGCTTGCGCTGGGCTGCCGGCGGGCCGCCTGCGGCGCCGTTCTCTGAGATGTCAAATCTGCTTCGAGCACTCGAATCGGGTGGGTGCCGGCGGGGCTTACTTCAGCCGCTCCGAAATCACTTGGGCGACCTTCACGCCCGACGCGCCCGCCTGGGCCAGGCCGCGGGTCACGCCCGCGCCGTCGCCCACGGCGAAGAAGCCGGGCAGGGCGGTCTCCAGCTCGTTGGACAGGGCCAGCCGGGCGGAGTAGAACTTCACCTCCGCGCCGTAGAGCAGGGTGTCGTAGTTGGCGGTGCCGGGGCCAGCTTGTCGAGCTGGTAGATCATCTCAATGATGTCGTCTAGCTGCCGCTTGGCAGGGCCAGGGACAGGTCGCCGGGCACGGCGGCGGTGAGGTGGGGTGGACGAAGGACTTGCTCATGCGGTGCTCGTTGGTGCGGATGCCGCTGACCAGATCGCCGAAGCGCTGCACCAGCACGCCGCCGGCCAGCATGTTGCTGAGGGAGGCGATGTGCTTTCCGTAGCGGTAGGGCTCGTTGAAGGGAGGTGAAGCGGTTGGACACCAGCAGGGCGAAGTTGGTGTTCTCGCTGCGCAGCTTGGGATCGGAGTAGGAGTGGCCGTTGACGGTGTTGATGCCCTCCACGTTCTCGGCCACTACGTGGCCGTAGGGGTTCATGCAGAAGGTGCGCACCTGGTCGCCGTACTGCTTGGTGCGGTAGACCAGCTTGACTCGTACACCACGTCGGTAATGTGCTCGAACACCTTGGCGGGCAGCTCCACCCGCACGCCGATGTCCACCTGGTTGTTGATGAGCTGGATGCCCAGCTCCTTGCACTGGTTGGAGAACCACTCCGCGCCGGAGCGGCCGGGTCCGGCGATGAGCCAGGTACAGTCCACCTCGTCCCCCTTGTCGGTGATGAGGCGGTAGCCCTCCTTCCCCAGGTTCTCGATTTTGGTGACGGCGGTGCGGAACCGGAACTCGACGCCCTGGCGCACCTCCTCATAGATGCTCTGGAGAATCTTCAGGTTGTTCTCGGTGCCCAGGTGCTTGCACCGGGCCTGGAGCAGGTGGAGGTCATACTCCAGGGCCCTCTTCTCCAGAGCCTGGGCGGCGGGGGTCTCGGTGGAGAATACCTGGTCGGTGGCCCCGTGCTTCATGTTGATGGAGTCCACGTAGTCGATGAGCTCCATGACCTCCCGCTTGGGCATGAAGTCGGTGAGCCAGCCGCCAAAGGCGGTGGTGAAATTGTACTTGCCGTCGGAGAAGGCGCCCGCCCCGCCGAAGCCGCACATGGTGTCACACACCTTGCAGTGGATGCACCTCCTTCACCTTGCCCGCCACGATGGGGCAGCTCCGGGTATAGATGTCGGCCCCCTGATCCAGGGTGACCACCTTGAGGCCCGGGTTGCGGTGCATCAGCTCATAGCCCGCGAAGATGCCGGCCTCGCCGCAGCCGATGATGGCAACGTCATAGCGTGTGTTCATGTGCGATCTCTCACTTTACAACAGATTAGGGACCGGGCGGTGCGCTCCGTCCCAATATGGTATTATAACAAAGGACGGGCCAGTTTACAATGCGGTTTTCCCGAAAAATCCCGCCGGGGCCGTCAGATCCGCCCCGCCCCGCCGTCTTATTGATGTGGCCACAAACGACGAAGGGAGGCTCCGGGATGACCGAAGCGGAATTTCTTCCCCTGTTCGACCAATACCGCCCCATGGTGTACGGCCTGGCCCTCAGCTATACCCGCTCGCCTCAGGACGCGGAGGATGTGTGCCAGGAGGTGTTTCTCACCCTGCTGGAGAAGCCCCCTGCCCCAGGGAAGGAGCGCCCCTGGCTGGCCCGGGTGGCGGTCAACCGCTGCCGGGATCTGCTTACCTCCCCCTGGCGCAGGCGGCGGGAGAACGACGACACGGCCCTGGAGCGGCTGACCTTCGAGACGCCGGAGGAGGCCGGCCTGTTTGCCGCCCTGGGGGCGCTGTCCCCCGACAGCCGGGCCCTGCTCCACCTGCGCTATTACGAGGGGTTCACGGTGGCCGAGCTGGCCCGCCAGTTCCGCACCACCGCCCCGGCGCTCTCCGCCCGGCTCTACCGGGCCAAACAACAACTCAGGAAGAAGCTGGAGGAACTCGGCTATGAAGAAGCTCTATCAGAGGACTTTTGAGCAAGTCCTGGCCCAGACCTGCCCCCCCCTCAACCGGGTGGAGGAGCAGCGGCGCGCCCTGGCCTCCCGCTGCTCCCATACCGAATCGGAGGTAACTGCCATGACCACCAAACCCAGACGCCCCATCCGCATCCTCGTCGCCGCCGCTGCTGTGGCCGCCGCCCTCACTGCGGGCGCCCTGGCCGCCTCCGGCGCGCTGGGCTCCATCCCGCTGCTCTCCGGCGGAGCGTTTACATCAACCGACAGCGTAAACTGGAACGAACCGGACGCCGGAGCAACGGTTGCACCATCCCAGGAGCACGTGTGCTTTCCGGTAAGGGAGGAGCCTGATCTCCTCACTGTGCGCGGCGGCAACGTCTATTTCACCACAGAAACCGGGGAGGAGCTCGACATCACCGGGCAATTCTCGGAGGCGGAGCCGTATGTCTATTCCTATACCGCCTCCGACGGCTCCGCCCACGACATCGTGATCGGCGGCAGCCTTGAGGACTACGGCTATATGGAATACGTCTATGACGCCGGCGGCAGCTTTGTCGGCAGCGCCGGCATCCTCCCCACCGGCTACGACTCCGCCAACAGCCCCCCGTGGCTCACCGCCTATGAGGAAGCCCGCGGCCTCTCTTTCTGACGCAGCGGCCCCGGCGGCATGTGCCGCCGGAGCGCCTCAGCCTGTCGAACAAAGTCTTTTCGACAGGCTGCCAAACTGTTTGAAACTTCAGAAAAGTTTCAAACAGTTATTTTGATCCAACGCGAAAGGGAACCCTGACGGTTCCCTTTCACACTATCCTTCCCTCCGAAATCTTCGGCAGGAGGGTTTATCGATAACCTCAGGCGGCTCCGGCGGCATGTGTGCCGCCGGGGCCGCCTGTCACCTCTGGGGCGTATAGTGGGCCACGTCGATGCCGGTGTAATACCACTTCAAAATCTCGTCGTAGCTCTTCCCCTCCTTGGCCAGGGCGTTGGCGCCGTACTGGCTCATGCCCACGCCGTGGCCGTAGCCGGTGACGGAGAAGGTGACCCCATCCGCCGAGGCGGAGACCGTGAAGCTGGTGGAGCGCAGGCCGAACAGGGTGCGCAGGCTTCCACCGCCCACGGTGACGCCGCCGATGTCCACCGTCTCCACCCCGCCGGCGGAATTGGGTACAAGGTTGGCAAACCAGCCCGCCGGCTCGCCGGACAGATCGGCCTGCGGGTACTGGGCCAGCAGCTTGCTTTTGAACTCGTCCAGGGGCACCGTGACGGTGGAGTGGTAGTTGGGCACCTCGTCCCCCTCGGGGCTGTCCACGCTGGTGAGGTAGGGCACCGCGTTGCCCCACACCTCCACCGCGTCCACCGTCCTTCCGGCGGCGGAGGAGAAGAACACCGCCTGGATGGGCTGGCCCTGGAAGAGGGCCGCCATGCCGTCGGTATCCGCCACGGCGGCGGCGATCTTGTCGGTGTAGGTCTGGGCGTTCTCCCCCCAGTTGGCGGCGGCGTCCGCCGGGTCGATGTAGGCCTGGCAGCAGGTGATGTCGGTGCACACGTCGGCGTCCGGGTGGGCCTCCACGGTGCGCTCCATCTTGGAGAGGGTGTAGGTGCGGGCGGCCACCGTCTGGGCCTTGAGGGCCTCCGGCTCAAAGGAGGCGGGCATCTCCGCCGCCACCACCCGCCACAGGTACTTGTCCAGCGGCAGGGTGAGCACCTCCCCGTCCCCCAGGGCCACCCGCACCTGTACCCGGCCGTCCGCCGTCTGGCCGGGGGTGACCACGGTGCGGTCGATGGGCAGGGTGCCGGTGGCGGCGGGGGGCTGGGACGGCCCGGCAAGCGGCTCCTCCCCCAGCAGGAGCAGCGGCAGCAGAAACAGGGTGAGCAGCAGCACCAGGGCGGTGGCCACCACCTGCTTCATTCCCCCTCCGCCCCCTCCTTTTTGCAAGTTTTGTTTCAGCATCATTCAGATTTCGCCCGTCCTTGCTTTTTTCAGATTGACTGTTTGATGAAAAGAGAATACAATATGGGACAAATGAAACCAGACAGAGGAGCTGTTGCATATGGACCATGCGGTCAGGGCCTCCGCCGACTTTATTGAAAGTCTATGCGCGGAGTACCAGAAGCATAACCAGATCGACCCGGCCTTTTATGAGCGCTACCGCGTCAAGCGGGGCCTGCGCAACGCCGACGGCACCGGCGTCATGGCCGGGGTGACCCAGATCGGCAACGTCATGGGCTATTACGTCCAGGACGGCGAGCGGATTCCCGCCCCCGGCAAGCTGGTGTACCGTGGTATCGACGTGGAGGAGCTGATCAACGGCTTTGTCAGCGAGGGCCGCTTCGGCTTTGAGGAGACCGCCTACCTGCTTCTCTTCGGCGCCCTGCCCACCTGGGCCCAGCTCACCGCCTTCGAGGGACTGCTCTCCGCCCGCCGGGCCCTGCCTCCCATGTTCACCGAGGACATGATCCTCAAGGCGCCCAGCCCCGACGTGATGAATAAGCTGGCCCGCTCGGTGCTGGCCCTCTATTCCTATGACGGGCGGCCCGATGACATGTCCCTGCCCAACCAGCTCCGGCAGGCGGTGGAGCTCATTGCCCGCGTGCCGGTGATCGTGGCCCACGCCTTCGCGGCCAAGCGGCACTACTACGACAACGAGTCCCTCTACCTCCACCGGCCCCAGGAGGGGCTGAGCGTGGCGCAGAACTTCCTCTACTCCGTGCGCCACGACAACCGGTACACCGACGAGGAGGCCCGGCTGCTGGATCTGTGCCTGGTGCTCCACGCCGAGCACGGCGGCGGCAACAACTCCGCCTTTGCCTGCCGGGTGCTCTCCTCCTCCGGCACCGACATCTATTCCTCCATCGCGGCGGCGGTGGGCTCCCTGAAGGGCCCCCGCCACGGCGGCGCCAACAAGAAGGTCATGGAGATGTTCGGCCACATTGAGGCCGAGGTGTCCGACTGGACGGACGACGACGCGGTGCGGGACTACCTGGGCCGCCTGCTGCGGAAGGAGGCGGGAGACCGCTCGGGCCTCATCTACGGCATGGGCCACGCCATCTACACCCTGTCCGATCCCCGGGCCGTCCTCCTCAAGCGGTTTGCCCGCAGTCTGGCCGAGACCAAGGGCATGCTGGACGAGTTTGAGCTCTTTCAGCGGGTGGAGCGCCTCACCCCCGAGGTGCTGCGCTCCGTCAAGGGGGAGGAGAAGGTGGTGTGCGCCAACGTGGATCTCTTCTCCGGACTGGTTTACAAGATGATGGGCATACCCATGGAGCTCTACACCCCCCTGTTCGCCGTGGCCCGGATGGTGGGCTGGTGCGCCCACCGCATTGAGGAGGTCTGCCAGCCTGCCAACCGCATCATCCGCCCGGCCTACAAGGCGGTGGCCCCATGCGCGCCTTTGTGCCGCTGGACCAGAGGTGAGCCATGAGCCAGGTGACCAAGCGGGCCCTGGAGGCCTCCCTCAGAAGCTGCTGCTGGAGCGGCCGCTGGACAAGATCACCGTCACCGACATCGCCGAGGACTGCGGCATCAACCGCATGACCTTCTACTACCACTTCCGGGACATCTACGACCTGGTGGAGTGGGCCTGCCAGGAGGACGCCCGGCGGATACTGGACGGCAAGCGCACCTATACCACCTGGCAGGAGGGTTCCGCCGGATTCTGGACGGGCTGATCGACAACAGGCCCTTTATCCTCAACGTCTACCGCTCCGTCCGCCGGGAGCAGGTGGAGACCTTTCTCTTTCAGGTCACCCACGGCCTGCTCATGGGCGTGGTGGAGGAGCTGGACCCCCGGGGAGAGGTGCGGGAGGAGGACAAGGCCTTTCTGGCCGACTTCTACAAGTACGCCTTTGTGGGGCTGGTTCTGGACTGGATCCGCACCGGCATGAAGGGAGAGCCGGCGGAGCTGGCCCGCCGGGTAGAGCTGGTGGTTTCGGGCAGCTTTGCCCAGGCGCTGGAGCGCCTGCGGGCGGATTCCGCCCATCAGGCGGGCCCTTTTGATCAAAATTGAGACAGAGGGGCCCCGGTGATGAAACTTCCATCACCGGGGCCCCTCTGCTGATTGCGCCGCCGTTCCGGAGGGGCTATACTGGCCCCAGAATCCAAAGCAACGCTATGAAACGGAGGCATTTTCATGTATTATTCCAGCGGCAATTACGAGGCCTTTGCCCGCCCGGTGAAGCCGGAGGGCGTGGAGCATAAATCGGCCTATCTGGTGGGCTCCGGCCTGGCGGCCCTGACGGCGGCCTGCTATCTGGTGCGGGACGGGCAGATGCCCGGCCGGAACATCCACATCCTGGAGAAGGAGCCCATCGCCGGCGGCCTGCGACGGCTGGCACTACGAGGGACTGGGCTATGTCATGCGGGGCGGCCGGGAGATGGACAACCACTTCGAGGTCATGTGGGATCTGTTCCGCTCCATCCCGTCCATCGAGACCGAAGGCGTGTCCGTCCTGGACGAGTACTACTGGCTCAACAAGCGGGATCCCAACTACTCCCTCATGCGGGCCACGGTCAACCGGGGGGAGGACGCCCACACCGACGGCAAGTTCGGCCTGAGCGACCAGGGCGCCATGGAGATCATGAAGCTGTTCTTCACCCCCGACGAGGCCCTGTACGACAGGCCCATCACGGACGTGTTCAGCAGTGCGGTGCTGGAGTCCAACTTCTGGCTCTACTGGCGCACCATGTTCGCCTTTGAGAACTGGCACTCCGCCCTGGAGATGAAGCTCTACCTCAAGCGCTTCATCCACCACGTGGGGGGCCTGCCCGACTTCACCGCCCTGCGCTTCACCCGCTACAACCAGTATGAGTCCATGATCCTGCCCATGCTCAAGTACCTGGAGGCGCACGGCGTCCAGTTCCACTTCAACACCAGGGTGGTGGACGTGGAGTTCGACCTCCGGCCCGGCCGCAAGCAGGCCAGCCGCCTGGTGCTGCTGCGGGACGGGGCGGAGGAGCACATTGATCTGACGGAAAACGACCTGGTGTTCCTCACCCCCGGCGGCTGCGTGGAGAATTCCGCCCTGGGTTCCCAGGATTCCCCCGCCCCCTTCCGGCCGGAGCTGAAGCCCGGCGGCGGCTGGGACATGTGGCGGCGCACCGCCGCGCGGGACCCCGCCTTCGGCCGGCCGGACAAGTTCTGCTCCCAGCCGGAGTTGAGCAACTGGATGAGCGCCACCGTCACCACCCTGGACGACAAAATTCCCCCCTATGTCCAGCGTATCTGCCAGCGGGACCCTTCTCCGGGAAGGTGGTCACCGGCGGCATCGTCACCGCCAGGGACTCCAACTGGCTGCTGAGCTGGACCTTCAACCGCCAGCCCCAGTTCCGCGACCAGCCCAGGGGGCAGCTCGTTGTGGATCTACGGCCTGTTCAGCGACAAGCCGGGCAACTTTGTGAAAAGCCCATGCGGGAGTGCACCGGGCGGGAGATCTGCATGGAGTGGCTCTACCACATGGGGTGCCCGAGGGAGATTGCGGAGCTGGCCGCCCACAGCGCCAATACCGTCCCCTGCATGATGCCCTACATCACCGCCTTCTTCCTGGGCCGCCGGCGACCGGCCCGCGTCGTCCCCGACGGGCGGTGAACTTCGCCTTCCTGGGGCAGTTTGCCGAGACGGAGCGGGACACCATCTTTACCACCGAGTACTCCATGCGCACCGGTATGGAGGCGGTCTACACCCTGCTGGACATCGACCGGGGCGTGCCCGAGGTGTGGGGCTCCACCTACGACGTGCGGGATCTGATCAACGCCTCCGTCCAGCTTCGGGACGGCCGCAAGCTCACCGAGCTGGAGCTGAACCCGGCCGAGCGCCTTGCCCTCAAGGCGGTACTCAAAAAGCTCCATGGCACCGACCTGGAGAAGCTGCTCCAGGACTACCACGCCATCTGACCAGACCGGCCCCGGCGCTTTCGAAAAGCGCCGGGGCCGGTGCCCGTCAAAAATGTCTGTTGAACGCTTCCGGCCGGTCCAAATGGCTCTTTATCTGCGAAACAGCCAGTAGAGCGGTTCCCGGGCGACCGTCATGCCCACCTTTTTCTGGAGGGCCAGGGAGGGGGCGTTGTCGATAAGCACCTGGCCAAAGGCATACTGCCCCCGCTCCAGCGCCAGCCGCACCGCCCCCCGGAGCAGCGCTTCCCCCAGGCCCCGGCGGCGGTAGGCGGGCAGCACCTCCAGAAGGCCGATGGAGCCCTCGCTGTGGAAGCCCGCGAAGCCCGCCAGCGTCCCGTCCACGAAGGCCCCCAGCATACCGGCGCCGATGGCCTGCCGGATGTGCTCCAGGCCGCCGATATCGCTCTTGCTGTAGTGCTCACAGACGTAGGGGGCCCACTCCTCCCCCAAAAGGTGCAGCTCCCCGCCGAAGGCCGGCGCCTCCGGCGGCTCCGGAGCTGTCCAGGCGGCCTGGACGCACAGCTCCTCTTTCCACAGGCCGAAGCGGCCGGCCAGCTCGTCCCGGTACCAGAGGTCGTGGCCCACCAGCAGGTCACAGTCCGCAGGCAGCAGGGGAGCATCCCATCCAGGGCGGCCCGGTCCGGGCGGTAAGCATGTAGGCCCCCGACCCCCGGTCATAGAGCAGCACCCCGCCCTCCCCGGCGTAGAGCAGCTCCGCCGAGCCCCGTCGCAGCACCTCCAGCATGTTTAAGTAGAGCAGCCTATTTCGGTTCAGACAGGCCAGCGCGGTTTCGTTTAAAGACATGGCGCACCTCCTTATAAAGCGGCAGAGAGATGACGAAGCTGGTAAGCCGCCCGTTGCTCTCGCAGCGGATGTTCCCTCCGTGGCTCTCCACGATCTCCTTGGCGATGGCCAGCCCCAGCCCGGCCCCGCCGGTGCGGGAGGAGCGGGCGGCCCAGCCGGTAGAACTTCTGGAAGATGTTGGCCAGCTCCCCCTCGGGATCTCCAGCCCCTCGTTGCGGATGGTGATCTCCGCCTGACGCCCTACGGTTTTGGCCTGAATGTCCACCCGGCCGCCGGGGGTGGAGTAGCTGACGGCGTTGCGCAGCACGTTATCAAAGACCCGGGCAAGTTTGTCCGGGTCTCCCAGCACCACTAGGTGGTGCTGAATTTCCACCGTGCACCGGAGCTGCTTCTCCGCAAAGAGGGGGTAGAACTCGTCGGCGAGCTGCTCCAGCAGCATGGACAGCTGGATGGGCTGGCGCTCCCCCGGCCCGCTGTCCAGATCCATCCGGGTGATGTCGAAAAACTCCCCCAGCAGCTCCTCCAGCCTCCGGGCCTTGTCCAGGGCGATGCCGGTGAACTTGGCCCGCTGGGCGGCGTCCAGGCCGGGGTCGTCCCGCAGCAGGGTGAGGTAGCCCACCACCGAGGTCAGCGGGGTCTTGAGATCGTGGGCCAGGAAGGCCACCAGATCCCCTTGCGCTGCTCGCTCTCCCTGGCCGCCGCCTCCCGCGCCCGGAGCTGCCGCTGGATGGCGTTCAGATCCTCCTGGATGGGGGCCAGCTCCCGGGGCAGCTCCACCGGCTCCGCCTGGGCCTCCACCAGCCGGCGGGTGGCCGAGCGGATGTCGTCCAGCCAGCGGGTAAACCGGCCCATGGCCAGGTAGAAGGCGATGAGCATCAGCAGCATGGTACCCAGGGTGAGGATCTCCTGCTTGTTGTTGCGGATATAGCGCTGGTAGAGCTCCGCCGCCCCCTCCGGGCTCTGGCCGAACAGGGTGGTGGCCGCCCAGAGGAAAAAGCGGGCGAAGGGGTCCTGGAGCACCCCATCCACCACCACCTCCAGCAGAAAGATGCCCACGCCCCCCGCGATCAGGGTGCCCAGCACCACAAGCAGCAGCATTTTCAGCTTGAGGCGGGTATATTTTCCATCCAAGACGTTCTCCTCCTATGTCCCGTGTCCGGCCGCCGAGCGCTGCGCAAAGCGGAGCACCGACCAGGCCCCGCCCAGCAGCAGAACCTCCAGAAAGGCGGCAAAGCGCCACAGCACCAGCCCCACCGCCAGATGCCGGCCGAACAGGGGCCCATGAACAGGTAGAAGCTCCCTCCGCGCCGCCGGCGTTGCCTGGGAGCATGATGATGCGGGAGAGCACCAGCACCAGGCACTGGACCAGCACCAGCTCCCAGAAGGAGCCCCCTGTCAGCCCCAGCCCCCGGTAGAGGAAGAAGGGAATGGCAAACAGGGCCGTCAGCTCCACAAACATGCCCGCGAACAGGCCCGCCAGCATCCGGCGGTTGCCCTTGAGGGCGCGGAGCTGTGCGCAGAACTCGTCCACCTTTCCATGCCCTTGTCCACCATGCCCTCCCTGGCCATCACCTTCCAGTGGCGGGCGAGGAAGGTGAGGATGCGGCGGATCAGACGCTGAATAGGCTCCGGCCGCACGGCGGTAAAGAGGGCCAGCCCGCACAGAAACACGTAGAGGGCAATCAGCGCCCCCGCCCCCGCCACGGCGGGGCCCAGCCCCTCCCGCCGCCAGAACAGCTCATAGGCCAGGGCGGCCACTGCATAGCCGGTGTAAACCATGGTGTTGGCCACTGCCTTCCAGGTGTAGATGGAGGCGGTGTAGGTGGCGCTCATGCCCGCATCGTACATCAGCTTGAGCTGCGGGCTTGTAGTAAAACTCCCCAATATAGGCCGCATCAAAGCAGCCCGCCAACTTGACGGGACAGCCCGCCGAGCGGCCCATACCGTAAAAGATCAGCGCGTCCACGCTTTCGCTGAGGGGGACGCACAGGGCTGCCCCCAGCAGCCACAGGGGCTGGATGGAGGCCAGCAGGGCCCGCACATCCATAGTACGGGCCACATACGATGAGCCCCGCCAGAATCGCGCCGCCGATGGACAGGCCGGCGATGGAGAAAATACGATTGAACAGGGCCTTCTTATTTTTCTTTTCCGTTGGGAACACCTTCTCCAGACAGGTTCAGTTGCTGCGGCGCAGCACGCCACCGCACCGGCAGCGGTACCGCTCGGGTGATCCACCAGCGGGAGCGGCGGCTCCGGCAAACTCCTGCCCGCAGCGTTCGCACACCAGCCGGTAGCGCACCGGCCGCACATCCGCCACCCCCAGCGCCTCACAGGTGCCGGTACGGGAGATGGCATAGCCGTAGGCCCCATTCATCCGCGCGGCGTACTCCTTCCAGAGGGCCCCATGGTTGCGGCAGCCGGGGCAGTGTGGAGCACTTCGTGGGCCAGGGTCTGCATACACGCCCGCTCCTCCGCCTCCAGCAGCCGCTCGGACAGCTCAATCACATACTCCCCGCCCCGCCGGATACAGCAGCCGAACCGGGTCACTGCCCGGCGGTTGACCGCCACGCGGGGAGATGCGGGCCGACACCGTGATACCGAGGGCTCTGGCCTGCTCCACCGCCGGGCCAGCAGGGCCAAACTCATTCATAGGATGCCTCCATTTATACTAAAATGATTGTACCACCCTTTTTCAAAAAGTCACTAGCCGCCTTTGGCGGCGGGTGGGTCACAGCATAGAATGGCCCGGGAGGTAATTGTCATGAAATACTGTTTTGACCCCTGCGGCTGTCCGCCGCCCTGCCCCCATATCCGCCCTGTCCGCCCTCCCCGTCCGGGCCCACAGGCCCCACCGGGCCAACCGGGCCGCAGGGGGAGCGGGGACCGACGGCCCCCAGGGCGCCGGGCGCAGGGCCCCACCGGGCCCTCTGGAACCACGGGGCCGCAGGGCCCTGCCGGAGGCCAAGGTCTCCAGGGTGTGCCTGGGCCTACCGGCCCTCAGGGTATCCGGGGCATGGACGGCCCCACTGGGCCGCAGGGACTTCCCGGCCCAGCCGGAGCCACCGGGCCCCAGGGTCCCCAGGGCGCCGCCGGACCAACAGGCCCGCGGGGGGCGGCAGGGGCCACCGGGCCCACCGGCCCTCAGGGTATCCGGGGCATGGACGGCCCCACCGGGCCGCAGGGGACTTCCGGCCCAGCCGGAGCCACCGGGCCACAGGGGCCCCAGGGCGCGACCGGACCGACAGGCCCGCAGGGGGCGGCAGGTGCCACCGGGCCCACCGGCCCTCAGGGCATCCGGGGCATGGACGGCCCCACCGGGCCGCAGGGACTTCCCGGCCCAGCCGGAGCCACCGGGCCACAGGGGCCCCAGGGCGCCGCCGGACCGACAGGCCCGCAAGGGACGCCCGCCACTGGCCCCACTGGTCCTGCGGGTGGACCGGGTGAGGATGTCTTTGCTTCCTACTACTCCGATGTACGATCCGTCCCCAACAACGGACAGATTCCGCTCTATGAGCTGCTGAATGACCCCACAGGCAATATCACACTGAGCGGCACCCAGCAGCTTCGGCTCCAGCCGGGCTACTACCGGGTCTCCTACTCCGTGTCAGCCATACTGGAGGCCCGGGCTATCTTCAGATCACGCCCGCCTTCGGCGGCCTGGCGCGCATTGACCTCGGCATCTATTTCCGCACCTCCGGAAACAGCTCCACCGCCAACGGCGCCCGCACCTTCACGTTTTACACCTCCGAGGCCACCAACTTTTCCCTCACCTACAGCAGCGATGTGTCCGGCCGGAGCGTACAGACTACGCTGGACATAGAAACTCAACCGCGTCTCTGGCTGAACCAGCCCCGGCCGGGGGCACGTCTCCTGGCCGGGCCAGTTCTGATGTTTTTCTTACAATTACGCCCCACCCTTGACTTGCCGCCGCCGCTTTGGCTATAATGTCCTGGAAAAGGGGGCGGATGCCATGGACGCGCGGATTCTGGTTGTGGACGACGAGCCGGAGATTGCCGATCTGGTAGAGGTCTATTTGAAGAGCGAGGGTGCACCGTGTTCAAGTGCGGTACAGGCACCGAGGCGCTGGCCGTGGTGCGGACCCAGGCTCTGGACCTGGCCATCCTGGACGTGATGCTCCCCGACATCAGCGGCTTTACCCTCTGCGGGGAAATCCGCAAGGAGCACCACTTCCCTGTACTCATGCTCACCGCCAAGGCGGAGGACATGGACAAGATCACCGGCCTCACCATCGGCGCGGACGACTACATTACCAAGCCCTTCAACCCGCTGGAGCTGATGGCCCGGGTCAAAGCCCAGCTGCGCCGCTACACCCGCTACAACGAGGCCGACAAGGCCGGCGACTGCCGGGACATCATTGACTTCAACGGCCTGGTCATCAACCGGGCCACCCACGAGTGTACCCTCTACGACCGGGAGCTGGGCCTCACCCCCATTGAGTTTGACATTCTCTGGATGCTCTGTGAGAACCGGGGCCAGGTCATCTCCGCCGAGCGGCTCTTTGAGTGCGTGTGGGGAGAAATACCTGGACCGCAATAATACGGTTATGGTTCATATCCGCCGATTGCGGGAAAAATGGGCGAGCCCTCCCGCAATCCCCGGTTCATTAAGACCGTCTGGGCGTCGGCTACAAAATTGACTAATTTTTTAAAAAACAATTGACAAAACGGGAATGATCGCGTATACTGAATCCTGCCCTGTCCGACAGGGGGTTTTCAATGGCGGCATAGCTCAGTTGGCTAGAGCATGCGGTTCATACCCGCAGTGTCCCCGGTTCAAATCCAGGTGCCGCTACCAGACCCCAAAAGACGGCACCGCGCCGTCTTTTGGGACTTCCTTTCAGGAGTATCCCGCCCCGCTTGGGCAACCTGGCCCGTTGGTCAAGTGGTTAAGACACCGCCCTTTCACGGCGGTAACACGGGTTCGAGTCCCGTACGGGTCACCAATATATGGAGGCGTAGCTCAGCCGGTAGAGCACTTGCTTCACACGCAAGGGGTCACAGATTCGAGTTCTGTCGTCTCCACCAGAAAAGGACATCCGTCAGGATGTCCTTTTTATTTTGATCTTCACCGCCCGGAGGACGGCTCCCCTTTCCGCATTTTCATGCTGGGGACGGCGCGGCCCGCAAAGGCCCGGACATGCTTCAAGTTGGTTCATCGAGACTTTGCAATATCTGAATTGCATTGAATTTTCAGAACGCTGGCATCCAGATGAATGCCCGTTTCTGTTTTTCTGTTGCCCAAGACGGAGAAGGCGGCCCGCCCCGCGCGTCTCACACTGCCGTCTCCTGCTCCAGCGCCCGCACCTGCGGAACCGCCAGGAGCTTTGCAAACAGGATGCCGATGATGCCGCCGCAGATCTGCCCCACAAACACGGGAACCAGCAGATTGGGCTGGAAATTGACGTTGAAGGCCAGGAAGTCCCCCAGGCTGTATCCGCCGCAGGCCAGGAAGGCCATACACACCACCTTGTCCCGGGGCGCATCTCCTTTAAAGGGGAACATCGCCAGGCCGTTGGGCAGGCAGGCCACCAGGCCCACGCTCCCGCTGGCCTCCAGCCCGGCCAGACGGCCCAGCTTTTCCAGGGCTTGCCCAAATACCGGCGGATCAGCGTCACCATGGGGAAGGCGCCGGTGAGCATCATGGCGATGGTGCCCAGCAGCTCCACGGCCCGGAAGGTGTTCTCCTCGTCGGCCAGTATGGGATCAAAGCCCCAGCCGATGCCCAGAATGTCGGTGAACAGGCCGGTGTAGTGCTGGAGGATGCAGGCCACCACCACCAGGGTGAGGGCCGGTCATCAGCTTTCCAAACACCATGAAGCCCTTGACCATCCCGTTGGAAAGAACTTCAGCCCCAGGGCCAGCAGCACGCAGATGACCACCAGGGGATCATGTTGCGCAGGAGCATCCCCAGGGTCAGCATCACCACATGATCCGGCTCGCCCACACTGGAGAAGGTGGAACGGATGGCCGGGTGGGTAAACATCACGATGACGCTGGTGATGAACACGCCGAAGGGCACGGAGAGAAAGCCGCCTCATGGTGCCCAGGGCCAGGTATTTGTGATCCCCCTTGTCCAGCATGGACAGGCCGATGGGGACGTTGAAGGCGATGGTAGAGGCGCACATGAAGCCGATGGCGATGATCACCGGGAACAGATCCGCGCTCTGGCCGATCTCGGTGGCCAGGGCGAAGGAACCGCAGTCCGGCGGCATGATGATCGCGGCGGCTACCACCGGATCTCCGCCAAAGAGGGCGAATACCGGCCCGAACACCTTGGAGATGAAGACTTTCAGGAAGGGAACCGAGGCCATCAGCCCGCAAATGGGGATGAACATGTTCGCCATGGCGTGCAGGCCGTCCTGAAAGGCCCGGCCCAGCTCCGACTGGTCATTGACAATGTAGGAGATTCCGCCGGCGACACAGCAGGCCATCATGGGATAGGTAATGAGCGTTCCGATGAATTCCATGGGCTGCCCCTCCTGCCCGTCAGCCGCCCAGCAGGGTCAGGCTGCGGGAAAAGCTGGGGTCGTCCAGGAAGGAGCAGGCCTGGACTGCACGGGTACGGCCGTACTCCCAGTAGAAGTCCGCGTCCTTGCCGTAGCAGATCTGAACCAGCGACCAGGTAGACCAGTGGGAGGTCACCAGGAACTTGTTGATCAGCAGGCGGGCCTTGGCCTCCTCGCTGGGTTCGCCGCCGCAGTAGGCGCGGAAGAATACGTCCTCACAGCGGGCGTCCAGGGGTTCTCCACACAGACGCAGGCGATGTCGTAGAAGCCGTCGTTCATGCCGCCGTACTCCCAGTCGATGACCCGCATCTGCTCGCCCTGGAGCATGAAGTTCTCCGCCAGCGCGTCGTTGTGGCAGGGCACCCGGCGGGGCGGCTGCTTGGCGTAGGCGGCGCGGATGCACTCCAGCGCCTCCACCATGCGCTCCCAGCCCTCGTAGCGCTTCCCGTAGTTGTGCTCGTCCAGGATGGCCTTGTACTCGTCAATCTTGGCGACGGGATCAAAGGAGGTCTTGAACTCCAGGCCGCTGTCGTGATAGCGGCGCATGACCGCTCCCGCCTTGACCAGTACCTCGTCCCGGGTCTGAAAGTCCACGGGTGCATGGTGGGCGCATCAATGTACTCAACAATTTGTGAACCCGTCTTGGGATCGTAGTAATAGATCTCCGGCGCAATGCCCAGTCCGGCGATCTCACCGGCATTGTGCTTTTCACCAGGGCGGTTGATATAGTTGGCGGTACCCTGTCCGGCCAGGCGGATGGCAATCTGGGTGCCGTCTTCGGTCACGGCCCGGAAATTCTTATTGGTCAGGCCGCCCGGCATGATCTCCACCACCGTCAGCTCCTGCTTGAAGATTTCGCGCGCCAGATTCAGAAGGCGCATGAAATCGGCAATCTCTTCGTTGCGGATCACGGTGCCAAAAACGGACATATTATTTTCCTGCATAATAAAGCCCTCCGTTTGTTCTCTGTTTTAACAAAGTGGAATTGCCGCAGTGAGGCGCTGAGTCTGAGGAAAAGTGCGGCCAGGGGCCGCTCTTTCCGTCTGTAACGAGCATATACCTTTGTGTTACACAAAGTCAATGCATCTTTCTCTCGTGCAGCATTTTGTTTTATTCTCACAGTAATTATTTGCTATTTTTATTTAATTTCACTAATATAAGAGCCTTTTGACAGGTCCGGCCGCCTGTGATAGAATGTCTTATCCGCGCAGGAGGTGAGTCCCATCAAGGAAAATCTGTTGTCCATCACAGAGCTTGCGAAGCTGCGGCAAGTGACCAGCGAAACGCTTCGGTACTATGACCGTATTGGACTGATCACACCGGACTATGTAGATCCCCAAACCCGCTACCGCTACTATTCCATCCGCCAATACGAAAAACTTGGCACCATCAAGGAGCTGCGGCAGCTTGGCATGTCCATCCACGACATCACCGACTATTTTTCGGGCCGCAATTTGAGGAAATCCCACCAGCTTCTCCTCCATCAGTTGGAGCTGCTGGAGGAGGAGATCCGCAAACAGCAGCTTCTCAGCGAAATTCTGCGCCGCAAGCTCCACTTTCTGAGTGAGATCACCCCGCCCCCGCCGGTGGACAAGGTCTTCTGCCGCGCCTTTCCCCAGCGGTATATGATTACCTTCGGAGAGCCTGCCGGCGGCTCCCGGGAGCACGCCTTTGCCTTCACCCGGCTGGAGCGCTACCTGGACGAGGTGGCCCCCATCCTGGCCAGCGACCGTATCGGCGTCTACGCGGACTGGCACCTGCTGGAGCCCAGCGACGATTATATTCCCGCCGTCCCCATGATCTTTGTGGAGCGTGACGCCATTGAGTCCGAGCATAAGCGCACGATACCCCCGGGGGATTACCTGTGTATGAATTACCTGGAGCGGTACCACCCCTCCTTTGCCCGCCTGCATACATATATGGCGGAGCATGGCTGGGTCCTGAATGGAATGATTTTTCAGTTCTACAAAATTGACGTCACCCTCACCAGCGATCCCGACGAGACGCTGATGGAGATCCAGGTGCCGGTGCGGCCGGCGGAGTCTTAGCGGCTCCGCCGGCGGCTTTCTGCTCTGCGCAAAATCCATCCGGGCCCGGCCGAAAAATCGGCCGGGCCCGGATGGATTTTGCGCGAAAAGAGAATATAGAGAGTTGAGGTGGAGTGCAAACAATTAGAAGAGAATGCCGTTTTTCTTTTTATAGGCCACGTGGGAGATGAACTCCTGCATGAGGCCCGCCGCGGCAATGGAGGTAATGCCGGTGGGATCATACGGGGAGAGACCTCCACCACGTCATAGCCCACGATATTCAGATCTGCCAGACCGCGCACCAGCTCCAGGGCCTGGGCGGTGGTGAAGCCGCCGGGTACGGGCGTACCGGTTCCCGGCGCATAGGCGGGATCCAGGAAGTCGATGTCGAAGGTCAGGAAGGCCTTGGCGCTGCCCACCCGCGCGCGGATGGCCTTCAGGACGGCCTCCATGCCCATCTTGTGGCACTCGTCGGCGCGCAGCACCTGGTAGCCCAGATCGGTGGAGTTGGTCAGATCCTCCGGGCCGTACAGCCCCTCGCGGATGCCCACCTGGATGGATTTGAGGTGTCCACCAGCCCCTCCTTCGCCGCGTGATAGAAGGGGTGCCGTGGTTGTACGGCTTGCCGAAGTACTCGTGAATGGTGTCGTAGTGTCAAAGTGGATCAGCGCCACAGGTCCGTTTACCTTGGCGCAGGCCCGCAGCTCGGGCAGGGTGACGCTGTGGTCGCCGCCCATGGCCACTGGCACAATCCCCTCAAAGAAGGGCAGCATTCCTCTGTGATGAGCTCAAAGGACTCCTCGATATAGCCGGGCACAGACCCCAGATCGCCGTAATCCACACCGGAGCACCAGTCAAAAATACCCACATTCAGCGGGCCGTTAAAGGGCTTGGCCGCCAGGGCGGAGGCGTCGCGGATCGCGGCAGGCCCCAGGCGCGTGCCCACCCGGAAGGAGGCGCAGGTGTCGTAGGGGATGCCGACCACGGCAAAGTCGATGTCGTCGGTGGTGACCACGTGCTCCATGCGCATGAAGGTCTTTACACCGGCAAACCGGGGAGACTTCAAGGAATTCTTTGCTTTGTACTTAATCATAGCCCTTTGCTCCTTCTTCATTAAGATCGTGCGAGGCCCGCCGGGAGCGCCTCCGCGCGGAAACTGGACTGCGGCACCCGTTCCGCTCCGTGGGGCGCTCCTGCGGCCCTCTTCCCCCTGTATGCCCCATTCTATACCCTTGTGTTACACAAAAGTCAACCCCTGTTTTTCTTTCTTATAAAAAGCGTCTGAGACGGCAGTAGGGCGGCGGAAGTTCCGCCGCCCTACTGCCGTTTAATAGAGCTCAGTATAGATTTTCAGCACCCGCGCCGCATCCAGAGGGACGAAGTTGTTGCCCATCAGCCGGCCCTGGGTCTCCATCACGCTCCTGGTGAACTCCTCCAGATCCGCCTCCGTCACCCCGTAGGCGTGCAGCGGCTTCTTGGGCAGAATCTGGTTCAGGAGGTCCTCCAGCCGGTCATATACCTCCGGAACACCGCAGCCCAGCAGCTCCGCCAGATAGCGGTTCATCACCGCAAGCTCGCCGTCCTGCTTGATCTCCATGTAGTTCTTCAACACGCCGGTAAACATCGCGTAGTTGCTCTCCCCGTGGGGCACGTGGTATTTTCCCCCCAGCGGGTAGCTCATGGCGTGCACCGCCGCGCACCCAGCCGTACCGAATGCAAAGCCCGCATAGTTCGACGCAATCAGGAAGTCCTCCAGCAGGGGCAGGCGGGCCTCCCGCCCCTCCCGGGCGATCGTCTGATATCCCCGGATGAGCATCTCAACGGCCTTATACCCGAACAGCTTGGTATACGGCGTCGCCTTCGGCGACAGGCTGGACTCCACCGCGTGCACCAGCGCGTCGATCGAGCTCGTCGCAAATACCCCGAAGGGCAGCCCCTCCAGGAGCTGCGGGATGAGCACCGCCGCGTCCGCATACATGGCCGGCCCCACCAGCCCCATCTTCGTCCCCAGGCGGGTCCGGTTCAGAATTGAGATGTTGGTCACCTCGCTGCCCGTGCCGCAGGTGGTGGGGATGAGGACCAGCTCCCGCCGCTTGGGCAGCTCCGGCGCCATGCCGTACAGCTCGTCAATGCTCTCCCCGCCGCCCACCGCCAGCACCTTGGCGATGTCGATGACCGTGCCGCCGCCGATGGCCACAACCCGGTTGCAGCCCGTGGCGGCCGCATCACGCAGGATGGCCTCCGCCATCACGTCGGTGGGCTCACCCATGCCGTACTGCTCCTGGTACAGCACGGCACACTCCAGGTTCATCGCCCCGAAGTAGGGCTGGTAGATGTACTCGTTGGTCAGGATCAGGTCGGACGCACCCAGCCGGAATTCCTCCACGAACTCCTTGCAGCTCGAAAAGCGGTGCAGCTCCGGCTTCCATATGATTTCTTTCATGCTCTGCCGTCCTTTCTGCTTAGCCTTGGGAACTCTTGCTCTTCTCCTCCCGATCCTTCTTGATCACGCGGGGGATGGCGATAAACATAGGGATGATGATGGCAAAAAAGGCGATATTGCCCAGGAAGGTGTAGCCCTTTTGACAATCGTGAGCCGGCCCACCGAGGAGAGCAGGCCGCACGCCAGCAGGAAAACCAGAGAGATCAGGAAAAATTTGGCTTTATGGGAGAGCTTATTGGTCTTCCACGCATTGGCCCACCGATTGGAGATGTTAAAGGTAAAGCTGGGCGCGGTGGATACAACCGCCAGAATAACCACTACCCAGTAGATGGCGGTGAGGGCGGGAGCAAAGTACTCCTGGCAGATCATCAGAATGGGGGTGCTCGTCATTGCCTCCGGCATGAAGGGGAGAATAATCGCTCCGGTGACCGCGAACAGAGAGGTGACCAGCAGGCCGATCATGACGCCGGACCCGATGGCATCCCGCCGGTCGCGGATCTGGTCGGCATAGTTGCTCATGGTGGAGCCCCAGGCAGAGGTGTTGAAGCAGTAGGAGAGGAACATCAGGAAATGGGCCTTTACCGTAGTATTGCCCCAGTCCAGGCCCTCGTTGAAGTTGCCGATCAGGCTGGCCATCTCGGCGCCCCGGATCTTGATCACGGAAAACAGGATCACCGCCAGGCTCACAATCAGCGCAATCGTCATCAGCGTATTGAACTTGCGCAGGAATGCGGCGCCATAGATGGTGAGTACGGCGAACAGCAGGATACCAATGATGCTGGCAATCAGCATGGGCACCCCCAGCAGGGAGTGCATCAGCTCCGCAAAAAGCGCAACCGTGGCCGCCACGTTGACCAGGCCCTTCATCACGGTGAAAATATCAAAGAAGATGGTCACGCCGCCTTTGATCCACCGGTTTGCGCCGGGCTTGTGCACGCCGTAAAGCGCCAAATAATACTCGTTGTAGTTTCTTACCTTGTACGCCCGGACAAAGTCCAGTCCGATGGCGCAGAAGAAGGTCATAAATACGAAGAACATCAGAAGCCAGGCCAGCGCCCAGCCTCCGCCCAGCGGGACGATATACGTGGTAGCGTAGACTCCGGATGCCATGCTGGCCCCGCAGTAGGTACCAAACATCAGGGCGCCCATACCAAACCAGATGGAAAAAGTCTTTGCAAACCCGGATTTCTCTTTTGGTTTCATACGTTTCTCCCTTCTCTGTCTCCTTATCTCACGGTGCGTTGCCTTTTAAGACGTTTCTATTGGGTCATGATCTGAAGAATCGTGCGGTCTGTGGAGCGCATCCCCTCTTTGGCCAGGACGCCCACATTGGCGACCGTTTCGCCCACATCCTGCCCCACGATGCCGTCTCCCCTGAAAATTCCGGCCGCTGAGATACATCTGATAGCCCAGGAGTCCGGCGTCTACGCTGGCCGCAATTTTGGCCGCGCAGGAGGGCTTGGCGCCGTCACAGATGGTACCGGACAGGATGGCCACGGCGTTGATGATGGTGTGGGCGATGGCATCATAGTCCGCCCCTGGAGGTAGGCGATCCCCGCCCGCCCCCACACCGGCGCTGACGGCGCCGCAGTAGGCGGACAGGCGGCCGATCCCGGCTTTGGTAGATGGTCACCAGGTCACTGACCAGAAGCGCCCGGTAGAGCTGCTCCTGGGTGGCCCCCAGATGCTTGGCGTAGCGGACCACCGGCAGAGAGGATGTAATCCCCTGGTTGCCCGAACCGGAATTGATGACCACCGGCATCTCACAGCCGCTCATGCGGGCGTCGCTGCCCGCGGCGGCCCAGGCCTTGGCCTCCACCCGCACATCGTCGCCGTAGGTCTTCAGCAGAGTGGAGCCGATGTTGGCGCCCCAGTCGTGCCTGAGCCCCTCCTCTGCAATGGCGCTGTTATACTGGATCTGCCGCTCCAGCAGCCCAGAGACCCGGGACAGCTCCACGGTACCGGCGAAGTCCAGGATGTCCCTCAAATTGAGGATGCTCTTGTCGGTCAGGCCGGACTCGGAGGAGTTTTCCAGGGGCTTCTCCAGCAGCCGCTCCCCGTCCTTCTCAATGCACACAATGTTGCTGTGGTTGTTGGCAATATGGACCACGGCGCTGTGTCCTCCGGCCCAGCCGGTGAGACGGATGTCCAGCATCCGCGGTGTATCCGGGCAGACCAGTTCCATCGGAGTGCGCTCCATATAGGCGGCGATCTCCTCGTGGCGCCCGGCCGGGACGGAGGAGATGACCTCCAGCTCCCGGTCGGCCTCGCCGGTCACAATGCCCACCGCGATGGCAGCTTTGATCCCCTTCAGGCCGCCGGTATTGGGCACCACCACGCTCTTGACGTTCTTGATGATGTTGCCGGAGATCTCCGCCCGCACCCGTTCCGGCTGGGCGCCCAACACCTGGCGCAGCTTGGCCGCAGCATAGGCCACGGCGATGGGCTCGGTACAGCCGGTGGCCGGTACCAGCTCCTCGTTTAAAATCGCAATGTACGCCGCTTGTATCTCGGGTTTCAGCATGGTATTGCGCTCCCTTTACCGCCCGGCATACCGAATGGCGGCCTGACGGACCCACTCCAGCCGGTTATCGTCGATATCCGCGGGGACAGTGCAGTCAGCGCCCAGCATGATGCCTACCTGGCCGGCCTCGTCAAGAATCTTCCAGGCGCAGGCCTCCACCTCTTCCCGGGTTCCCTTGTAGAGCACGCCGGACTGCTCGAAGCCGCCAAAGACCGCCTTCCCGCCGAAGAGCTTCTTACCCTCGCTGAGAGAGACCTTCTCAGTGTGAACAGCCCAGTTATAGGCGGCGGCGTCAAAGCCGGTGAACAGGTTCAGATCATTGCCCTTCCCGATGAACCCGCAGATGTGAAGGATATTCACATCACTGAGGGTGTTGGCGTCGTCCAGAACGGCCTTCTCGTGGGGAGAGATGAAGGTGCGGTAGACCTCCTCGGGGAAAAATCCGGACTGGTTGTTGACGCTCAGGTAGATGCCGTCTACACCGCACTCCTTGAGCAGCAGGCGGTTGAGCTCAATAATGCCCTCACTCACCGCCTTGCAGGCCACGCCCAGCGCCTCCGGATCCTCCTGAATGAACCGCTTTATCACGGTCTCGGGGCCGCCCAGGCCGGGCCTGCGGCCTTCCGGCAGGGCGCTGCGGAGCACCAGGGTGGGCGAAAGCTGGTGGCGTACACCGGAGCTCCGGTTTCCGCATAGATCTCGCAGACCCGCTTGGTCAGCTCCAGAGTGCGCTGGACAAACTTGGAGTTCATGGACAGGGGCTCGATCTTCCGAAGATCGGAGGCCGTCTTTACAAAAGACGCTTCCACCGGCATAAGCATCAGGGAGTCGTTCATGATCTTCGCCACATCGGGGTTGAAGATCTTACAGGCGGTGCGGTGGCCCTCAATGTTCTTCTCAAACACCGCGTCGTTCTCCACACCCAGGCCGAAGTCGTGCCAATCCTCCAGGAAGTGGTGGAAGAATGCGACAGGCACGCGGTCCACCGGCTTGTTCGCCAGGACGTTGAGGAATCTCTCACGCTTTGTCATGTTAAAACCTCTTTTCTTTTTATATTTTTATTGACATTCTTGTCATATTCAAGATATCATAAGATCAGTTTTTAGATAATATATAAAAAGTTAGGGATCTAAAAAGAGATATATCCTTTTGAGAGGAGGTTGCCCATTGAAAATACAGACATTGAGTACCTCATTACGCTGGCGGAATCCCACTCGATCAACGAGGCGGCCCAAAAGCTGTATATCTCCCAGCCCAGCCTCACCAAGGCCCTGCAGCTCTTTGAAAAGGAGATCGGCGTGCAGCTCTTTCTGCGAAATAAAGCAGGAATCCAACTCACTGCGGCAGGAAAGAGCATTCTGCCCGAGGTTAAGCAGGTGGTTTCCTACTACAATCACTGGCTGAGCCTGTCCAACCAGCGCTCCCCGCAGGTGGTTGATGTCTTTATTCAGGCTTCCTTTCCGAACTTTCTTCTTCCCGATGTGATCCTGGACTTTAAAAAGCGGCATCCCGATATACAGGTCAACTGCGAAATTACCGCGACGCCGGAGCTGCATATCTCCCATAATGTCAAGCGGCCCGCACTGGCTCTTTTCGTCTGTACTAAGGGTAACCCCGCTGAAGCCTACAGCAGAGAGCAGGGTAACCCCCCTCTGATTCTGTTCCAGGGGGAATACTGCTGTCTCGTCAACAAGCACAGCCGGCTGGCCGGCAGGACATCCATCCCCCCCGCCGATCTGCGGGAATACTATCTGGCCCTGCGTTCCCATCTGGACTCTCCCTCCCTCCCTCTTGCCCCGGCCCTGAATAACATCATTCCTATCGTGTCCCCTGCTCACATCATCCATATGGAGTCCGTGGACAGCATCATCAATCTGGTCCAATCCCACACAGACGTCTACGCCCTCTCTTACTACCCGATTCTAATGCGCTACGAGGGCGTGGCGGTCGGCGAGCTCACCTACATCCCTTTTGAGGCGGACTATACCAAAGGTGATTTCTGCCTGTTTTACTCGAACAGGCCTGCCGCCAATACCCAGCGCTGCAGGAGCTGGTACAGGCCATTCAGGGCCTCAGAACAGTTTCTCTCTGAGACGGGGTAAAACAGATCCCAACCCATTTCTCTATTGCCTAACATAACAACTGGGCAGCGGATTTTATTTTTTCCCCTTTCCTCTGTAGGTGTAAAGGCGCTTTCCTGGCAGATTCCGATGAAGGTTCCACCTTCCCCGACAGGCCAACATGCGTTTATCGGCCGGAGCGCAACACATTCCTCCGAACAACCTGGGGAACTCCTTATACCACGGTGACGCAAAAAGCCTGTAGTCGTTTGACTACAGGCTTTTTCCTTTTATTCTTTTTTTTCCCCTTGGGTCAGTTTATCTCCGGCACTGTCCACGCCGGACTCCAGCGCTGCAATAGCCTTGGACAGCCATGCAGGCAAAGGGGCCCCCAGCCGCCCGGCATTTTCCACGATACTCCCCAGCTCGGTCAGGATATACCAGACCAGCACCAGCACCGTGAGAAATACCGTATAATCGAAGGGCAGGGTCAGGGCGGGGATATGATCCAGGATCAAGCCCAGCACCCCGTCCAGGATGGCGGCCACCAGGACGGCGGCCATGGCTCCCACCTTGTGCCAGAGGCCCTCCCGGGCCGCCTTGCAGGACCACTTCCCGCCTTGAGGGCGGCGGCGGTGCCGGTGGCGTAGTCCAGCAGCATACAGGCCACCCACGCCACCACCAGCCAGCCGAACCACCCCCACAGGGCGGTCAGGCAGCCCAGCACAGCGGCCACGGCGGCCTTGAAGCCGTTGATGTGGTCCATCAGATCCCGCCCCCGTCCAGCAGGCCCAGGTTGCGGAGCATCTGGAGGTTGACCAGGTTGTCGTCGGTCAGGCGGAGTCCGCCGCCCTGGTCTCCCGCAGCACTCCCTCGTCAACGGCCTTCTGCACCGTCTCCCTGGCCCACGCGGGCAGTTCTCCACACTGGTGTAGACCGGCGGCCGGGCGGCCGTCACGGCCGCGTCGATCATGGCCTGAATTTCCTCTTTCGTCATGTCGGTGTCCTCCTCTCGATATGGGGGCATGGCGGGCGGGTAGTCCCCCGCCCGGATCATACTGCTGGTGTATTTTCCGCCGTCGCTCCACTGGAGATGGGGCCGGTCAGGGAAGCTCTTCCACCGGCCGCCCCACTCAAAGCCCACCTGCTCCCCCAGCTCTCCGGCCCGCTGAAAGAACGCGGAATCCGAATACTCCTGTCCCTTGATGTTCTGGCAGAAGTCGAAGGCCAGCCCCGCCTGCTCCCCGTGAAAGCTGGGTACAGGCGTGGCGGCCGTGCCGTTTTCAAAACAGTATTGCTGGTACTCCTCATCCCGCACAGTTCCGGTGACCAGCACCAGAAGCCCCGCCGCGCGGCACAGCTCCAGCCAGGCGCGGCAGTTGGCCGCCACGTCGGGGCGCAGCCGATCAATATCCCGGCTGTTCAGCATTGCTGTTCCCTCCGTTCGCTCGCTCCATGGCTCTCATCCTTTCTCCTGTGGTTCAAAAGGGGGCGGCAAATCCGCCCCCTTCATCTTATGCCTGCACTTCCTCCCACTGCCACATGCCGGGGGTGTCGGGGGGCCAGGTGCAGGGGATCATATCCCCGCCCTCGGCCACCTGGTAGACCTTGCCGTTGTAGCGGTAGCACTTGCCCGCATGGCAATCCATGCCGTACACCCAGGGGATGGGGTCGTCCGCCGTGCCGGCGTGCTCCCGGTCGATGGGCCGGTAGACGGCCAGCATCCCCTCGTCGTGGGGGGCCTGGTGGGCCTGGGGTGTCACCGCCTGCACCACCCGGTAGAGCTGGCCGCCGTCGTTGAGGACCCGCCCCTCAGGCAGCTCCTCGCCGTCTGCCAGTACCGCCGCCCAGGTGGGAAACAGATCGGGCATGTCCAGGGCATAGCTGTCCGGGATGGCTGTGCTGGTGGCCGCATAGGACAGCATGGCTGTGCGGAACTGGGGCGTCAGGTCCGGCTCCGGCTCCGGCTTGGGCGGCTGCTCCCGGGGCGTCAGGCCCACCAGCTTGCCGTCCTGTATGTCCAGGTCGCAGTAGCCCGCACAGTCCCAGGCCGTCTGCTCCAGCTCCGGCGGTACGGCAAGCCACCCCTCCAGCCAGCACTCCGTCCGGTGGCTCTGGCTCTGCAGGCCATGGCCGCCGTCCTCCCTGTCCTTAATTTCGATGATGGTCAGCATACAATTCCCTCCTGATCCATTCAAACAGTTTGAGCAGCAGGCGGCCCAGCTTCTGCCGCCTCCCTCCTTTTCCCTGCCCCGGCCGGGCAGGCGCTCCACCCACCCTCCAGGGCGGCCAGCAGCTTCCCGCTCCCCCAGCGGCCGCCCTCCGTCCGGCGCAGGCCCTCCCCAGCTCGGCCGTGCGGGTCTCCCCGCCCCGCACCAGCCGCAGCACCATGGCCCGCAGGGGCGGCCGCCCGCCGGAGGCCGCCGGGGATTGGGCGCCCTGGCCGGTGCCTTGGGCCGGGGGCGCAGCGCCTCCTCCGGCGGCTCCAACTGGTTGAAGTGGGCCATCAGCCGCTCCTCCAGCTCCTCCAGCCCACGCACCTCCGCCCTGGTTCCCACCGCCAGCGTTCCCAGCCGCTCCAGCCCGCACCGGATGGAGCGGAGCACCAGGCGTGGTCTACCCGCAGCAGCCTTCCGATCTCCCGCAGGCTCAGCCACTCCCCATAGTATAGATAGAGATAGAGCTGCTGCCGCGGCGTCAGCAGGGAGAGCACCGCCTCCAGCACCCGGCCGTCCGCCAGATCCACCACCAGCGGCCCCGGCCCCTGCTGGGCCTGGAGTACCTCATACAGCGCCTTTGCCTCCTTGGCAATCTTTGTACGGCCCCGGCCCACGGTGCGGCTCACTGTCCCCCGGTGGCGCCCCGCCTCCCGGGCCACCTGGGCGGCCTTTTTCCCTCCCTCTACCTGGGCCAGATACTCCCCCTGCTTGTCCGTCACCGCCCGCTCCCGGGCCAGCCGGACGGCCAGGCGCATGCGGTCCAGCTCCGTGGGGCCGTCCTGCTCCTCAGAGCTCTCCAGCTCGGCCCAGGTCTGGTACTGAAGGTCGTCCCACCTCCAGCCGTCCACCCCGCCCAGGTGGTGCGGCAGCGCACCTTGTGGCTGGGCATCAGCTCCTTCAGCCGCCGGGTACAGTCTACCAGCTCCTCCTTCACCCGGGCCAGCTCCAGCCGCAGGGGGCGCGCACCCGGCCCCGCAGCCCCGCTAGGGCCTTCTCCAGCTCCTCCCGGCGCTCCCGCAGCGCCTTGGCCCGGGCACGCACCTCCTGGGCCTCAGTCATCCTCCACACCCCCTCACTGCTTCGTGCTGTCCACCCGGGGCGCGTAGATCTGGGACATGGTGTAGGTCCCGTCCCGGGGCCTGGTATAATACCCTCGGCCAGTTGGCGCAAATCCCGCATCTCCTTCAGCATCTGCCGGAGCAGCTTGGCCCTCCCTCCAGCGCCCGCCGTCGACCGTCCTCGGCGGTCTCCAACTCCGCCCTGACCTCCTCCAACCCCATCCGCAGCCGCACCGCCGCGTCCATGTAGCCGTCTGCCAGCTCTGCCAGTCTGGCCACGCCTGTCCCCCCTCTCTATGCGGCATCCTACATCCGCTTCGCCGGCTCTGCCACCGCCTCCCCGGATCGGACCACCCGTCCCTGGGTGGGATCGGCGGTTTGAGGACACTCCCGTACACCGGGACAAAAATCAGCCTCCCGGCTGAATCGGAGGCTGATCAAAGCATATTTTGGAACAGGCCGGCCCAATGGGCCGGCCCTGTTCCGGTGTGTGTAAACAGAGAGGTAAGAGAGATGAGAGGAGGTTGATGTCACTTCTTCCTGACGCTGTTGATCTTACGCCGATTTTTCCCTGGATTGGTGAACGGACTATGAACGATCCATAAAGGTATCCTTAAGAATATGATCTTCCACAGAAGAAAGCGCCAAAAGAAGACACATGTCCTTTTTAGAGGCAGTGGCTTGTTATAATGGGGCAGAATTGGAACGGGAGGTGCGGCCCTATGACCATACGGGAGCTGCTTGCGGAGGAGTCTCCCACGCTGCGCCGGCGTCTGGCATCCCTTTTTTCCGGCCTGCCGGATGAAACACCGGCCAGTCCGCTCTCCTGCGCCGCCGGAGAGGTGGTGGTGCGGCAGGACGCCCCGCCGCTGCGTCTATGTGCTGGTGGAGGCCGGGCCGACGCCTCCGGGCTCCAGCCCGGAGGCCCCTCCCACACCTACTCCGAGTTCGGCCCCCTCACCCTCTTCGGGGAGTACGAGGCCCTGTGCGGGGCAAATTGCTTTCTGGCCGAGGTGCGTGCCAGAACCGCCTGCCGGTTTTGGGTGCTCGCCCGGGAGGACTACTTCTCCTGGTTCTTCTCCGGCCGGGACACCACCCTCTCCCGGGTACGGGAGGTGGTGCGCAGCCTGTGGGAGCAGGCCCGGCGGGAGCGGGGTTACCTGTCTCTGGACAGCGACAGCCGCCTTCTCTCCTTCCTGGTCTCCTGGTATGAGGCCAACGCCGGAGGCGGGACGGCCTGCATCCCCATGACTCGCCCGGCCATCGGTGACGAGACCGGGGTCTGCTCCCGCACGGTCAACCGCGGGTGCGCGCCCTCCGGGAGCGGGGATTCCTCGACATCCAGAGTGGAAAAATTCAGCTCAGCCACACCCAATACCTCCGGCTCCGCGCGGAGCTGGAGCGGCGTCTGGCCGACGGCCGGGCCATACACTGATGGAGGGATTTTCATGTTTCATTCCGACAGCGCCTTTGCCACCCTGACCTCGCAGGCCCTTACCCACGAGCAGAAGCTGATGAGCCTGGCCAAGGAGGCGGAAAATGCCTTCGACGTGCTGGACATCCCGCCCCGCACCCGCCATTTCTTTGAGACCGGCGCCATCAACGACCTCTTCGAGGGGCACGCCCCCTACCGCCCCCGGTACATCCTGCCCGACTACGGAGCGTTCGTCCGGCAGGGCAGCGCCTTCCTCCGCCTGCCGCCGCCTCAGGATCTGGACGAGCTGCTCTTTTCCCTGATGACGCTCTACCGCCATGTGCCGTCCATCACCAACTTCCCGGTGTACCTGGGCAATCTGGACACCCTCATCGACCCCTTCCTGGACGGCTGGAGCGACGAGGAGGCGCGCAGGAAGCTGCGCCTCTTCCTCAACTATCTGGACCGCACCATCACCGACTCCTTCTGCCATGCCAACCTGGGCCCGGCGGCCACCCGGGCGGGCCGCCTGCTGCTGGAGGTGCTCTCCGAGGTGCAGAACACCGTCCCCAACTTCACGCTGAAGTACGACCCCGAGGTCACCCCGACGCTTTGCAGAGGCGGCCATCCGCTGTTCCCTGGCCTGCTCCAACCCGGCCCTGTGCAGCCATCCCGCCAACCGGGACACCTTTGACGACTACGGCGTGTCGAGCTGTTACAACATCCTGCCCATCCGGGGCGGCGCCTACACCCTCACCCGGGTCACCCTCACCCGCCTGGTGGACGACGCCCGGGGTGTGGAGCACTTTGTGGAGGAGCTGCTCCCGGAGTGCCTGCGCCTGACGACCGACTACATGAACGAGCGCATCCGCTTCCTGGTGGAGCAGTCCGGCTTCTTCCCCTCCAGCTTCCTGGTCCAGGAGGGCCTTATCTCCGCCGACCGCCTTCTGCCCATGTTCGGCGTCACCGGTCTGGCCGAGGCGGTCAACCACCTGCTCCGGGACCGGGGGCTGGTGTATGGCCGTGACGGGGAGGCCGACGCGCTGGGCGTGCGCATCATGGAGAAGATCGACGCCGTGGTGAAAACCCTCCCCGCCGCCCACTCCCCCCTGACCGGGAACCACTTCCTGCTCCACGCCCAGGTGGGCCTGGACTCCGACGTGGGCATCACCTCCGGCGTGCGTATCCCCGTGGGGAGTGAGCCGGAGTCCTTTGCCGACCACCTGCGCCACTGCGCCCGGTTCCACCCCTATTTCCCCGCAGGGGGGGACATCTTCCCATCGCCTCCAATGTGGAGCAGAACCCCGCCGCCCTGCTGGACGTGGTGAAGGGGGCCTTCGCCCTTGGGGTACACTACATGAGCTTCTATTCCGCGGACACCGACCTGGTGCGCATCACCGGCTATCTGGTCAAGCGCAGCGAGATGGAGAAGTTCCGCGCCCACCAGGTGGTGCTCCAGAACACCACCCACCTGGGCACGGCCAACTACGACGTCAACCGCCTGGCCCAGCGAAAGGTGCGGATGGTATGAGCGCCGCCGCGCCAGTCAACCGGATTCTCCCCCTCTCCACCGTGGACGGCCCCGGCTGCCGCGCGGCCGTCTTTCTCCAGGGCTGCAACCTGGCCTGCGCCTACTGCCACAACCCGGTAACCCAGAACCTGTGCACCGGGTGCGGCGCCTGCGTGCCCGCCTGCCCGGCGGGGGCCCTGTCCCTGGAGAGCGACCGGGTGCGCTGGGCGGCGGAGCGCTGCGCCGGGTGCGATGCCTGCATCCGCCTGTGCCCCGGTTCGCCTCCCCAAGGTCACCGTCATGACCGCTTCGGAGGTGCTCTCCGCCCTTGCCCCCAGCCGGCCCTTTATCCGGGGCCTCACCGTCTCCGGCGGGGAGTGTACCCTCTACCCGGACTTTCTCACCGAGCTGTTCACCCTGGCCCGGGCCGGCGGCCTGGGCTGCCTGCTGGACAGCAACGGCATGGTTCCCCTGGCCCCTCACCGGGCTGATGGCGGTGTGCGACGGGGTGATGCTGGACGTGAAGGCATGGGAGCCCGCCGTCCACCGGGCCCTGACCGGGGCGGGCAACGCCCCGGTGAAGGAGAATCTGGCCGTTCTGTCCGCCTGCGGCAAGCTGGCGGAGGTGCGGGTGGTGTGCGCTCCGGGCGCGGTGGACGTGGAGGCCGTGCTGGACGGAGTGGCCGCCGCGCTAGGCCCCAGGGCCCCCTCCACCCCGTCAAGCTGATCACCTTCCGCCCTAACGGGGTGCGCGGCGCTCTGGCCGGCCGCCCCTCCCCCACGCCGGAGCAGATGACTGCCTGGCGGGCGTACGCCCTGGGTGCCGGACTGGCGCCGTCCTCCTGCGCTGACCGTGCCCCCGCCCTCCCCGGCGGGGGCTTTTCATTCTGCGGCCAACGTTGCGCGTCGGGGGGCAATGTGGTAGAATAGATCAGATATATCTCCCTTTTCGGGTGAACTGGATGGGAAATCGGTCTTTAGGGGGCGCGGGGATTCACCGACGCAAAAGCTTTCTGTTCCGCCTGTTTGCGCTGCTGTTTGCCCTGCTGCTGCTGATCACCGCCTCCGTGGAGCTGGCTCTTTACCACTACGCCCGCCAGGTGGTGGGGCAGGAGTACATCCGCCTCAACCAGGCGGGCCTGCGGCAGATCAGCTACACCCTTGGCCAGGGCATGACCGATACCCAGACCCTGGCCAAGCGCATCGCTGAGAGCACACAGCTCATTGAACTGCTCTCCGGCCCTGCCGGAGAGCGGGCGGACGAGGCCGCCCACGATCTGCTCTACAGCCTGAGCAGCGACTATGTGTGGCAGCGGGGCATCAAAATGCTGATGGACTCCTATGTGGTGGGCTTCAACGGCGTGACCGCTGCCACTTACAGCTCCAGGCAGTTCAACTATGACGCCGTCCTGGCCGACCCCCGGTATGAGCCCCTGTTCAGCGGAACCCAGGACGCCCTGCTGCTGCCCACCACCACCCATCCGGAGGCCACAGGCATCTTTGTCCACTCCTTCCAGTACGCCCAGCTTATCCGGGACCACCTGACTCAGGAGCCGCTTGGGGTGGTCATCCTCAACATCAGCGAGGTCAGCCTGTACTCCCAATATCTGCGGCACCAGAGCGCCGACAACCGATTTTTTCTGACCGACTGGTCGGGCACCATTGTCTCAGCCCGGGACAAGCAGCTCATTGGTTCCATCTATGCCTATACCCCGGAGGAACTGGACGCCCTGGCGGCGGAGACGTCCCTCTCCCGCCGCATTGACGGCGGGCAGATCCGCCTGTATGAACGCATACCGGGGACGGACTGGTATCTGGTGGAGGAGATGAGTGCCTCGGCGGCCTTCGGCACGCTGAATCTGGTACGCAATGGCGCTTTCCTGGCCACCGGCCTGTGCGCCGCCCTGATTCTGGCGGTGCTTCTCTACGCCTACCGGCAGATTCTCCGCCCCATCACCCAGCTCCAGGCCAGCCTGGGCCGGGTCATGGAGGGCCGCCTGGACGAGCGCATCGACGTACGCCGAAAGGACGAATTCGGCCGTATTCAGGAGGCCTTCAACGGTATGGTGGAGCAGATCTCCACCCTTCTGGAGTCGGTCAAACGGGAGGAGCGGGAGAAGCATCTGGCGGAGCTGGATTTTCTCCAGGCCCAGATCAACCCCCACTTCATCTACAATACCCTCAGTTCCATCCGCTTCCTGCTGGAGATGGACAAGGTACAGGAGGCGGGGGAGATGGTGTTCTACTTCTCCAAGCTGCTGCGCCAGACTCTCTCCCGCTCGGTGGAGTTCATCCCCGGGGAGGAGCTGGACACGCTGAAGTGCTATGTGGAGCTCCAGCACCTGCGCTATCCCGATACCTTTGACTACTCCTGCGAGGTGGATGAGGCCCTGCGGGACAACACGCTGCCCAAGCTGCTGCTTCAGCCGGTAGTGGAGAATTCCATCTTCCACGGCGTGGGCCGGCACAAAATCCACATCCGCCTGCGGGGCTGGCTGGAGGGGGACACCCTGATCCTCCGGGTGGAGGACGATGGAGTGGGCATTTCCAAAGACAAGATCGACCAGGTGATGAACAAGGACTTGCAGATTAACCGGGTGGGGCTGAAGAATGTGCAGGAGCGAATCCGCCTCAACTACGGCCCCGGCTACGGGCTGACGGTCACCGGCGGCCCGGCGGGCGGCACGGTGGTCACCTTCCGTCTGCCCCGCACCCGATAGAGAAAGGAGGAGCTCCATGCTTCATATTATGGTAGTGGACGACGAGGCCCCCATCCGGGACTGGCTGGTGTACTGCATCCAGAAGTGTGAGGCGGCCAGCTCCGTCACCTCCGCGGTCAACGGAGAGGAGGCCTACCGCAGGATTTTGGAGCAGAAGCCCAACGTGGTCTTTACCGACATCCGCATGCCGGGAATGGACGGGCTGGAGCTGATGAGTAAAGTCCGGGACATCCTCCCCTTTACGGTGTTCATCATCCTGACCAACTACGCCGAGTTCTCCTACGCCAAGCAGGCCATCTCCCTGGGCGCCCGGGAGTACATCCTCAAGTCGGAGATGCGCTCCTCCGACATTCAGCGCATCGTAGCGGAGATTGCGGCCACTACGGCTAAGATCCGCTCGGAAAGGTGCATGATGTCCTCCAGGACGGGTGGTGGACCTCTACGAGATGTACCGCAATTTCGAACAGCCCGGCGCTGTGGCCGCCTTCTGGCAGCGGCAGGGCTGCGGCCCGGCCAGCCCTATCTGGCCTTTTGTGTGGCCAACGACAGCAGCCTGGACCTGCGGCGGCAGATGGTGGCCCTGGCCTCCGCCTCCCGCGCCCCTTCTCTGCGGCCGCCATGGTGCAGGAGCACCTCTACCTGCTCCTCCAGTGCCCGGAGGCGGAGCCCTGCGGGCTATGCCCTGGACACGGAGGCCGCCCTGGGGAGTGCCGCCTGCCCGCCGGCGTGTCCGCCCTGTGCACCGACATCGGCCAGCTCATCCGTGTGCTGGGGAGGCGGCGGCGGCTCAAGAGGCCTGCTTCTTCACCGGCGGAGGGGTGGTGCCCTACTCCGCCATTTGCGGCCTGCCCCCCATTGACCGGGAGGCCGCCCACGCCAGAAAGCAGGAGGTGCTGCGCCTCCTGGCCCGCCGCCAGGTGGAGGAGGCCCGCGGGGCGCTCCGGGCCTGGTTCGCCCTGTTCGGCATGGTGGGAGCCGATGACGTGCGCTGGGCGGTGGACACGGTCAACCGCATGGTGATCTCCATGGAGGACTGGTACTACCAGTTCGTCACGCCCCCCGCCGACGGCTGGGAGCCGCCCCATTCCTTCACCGCCTGCCGCAGCCGCTGCTCGGCCATGCTGGAGCAGGTGCTCCGGGAACGGCGTAGCCGCCACTCCCGGCCCATTGAGACCGCCCTGAGCTATATCCACGCCCACTACGCCCAGCCCATCTCCATGGCGGAGGTGGCCGCCCAGCTCTACCGCTCGCCGGAGCACTTTTCCCGCCAGTTCAAGGAGGAGGTGGGGGAGAACTTCAGCTCCTACCTCACCCGCTACCGGCTGGAGCGGGCCCAGGAGCTGCTCCAGACCACCGATCTGCCCGTCGCCAGCGTGGCAGTACAGACGGGCTATACCACCCCCGGATACTTTTCCCGGCTTTACAAAAAGTACAAAGGCGTGTCCCCGGAGGCGGAGCGCCGGGGGTCAAAATCGTGACAAAAAAATCAAAATTGTGACATTTCCCGCCCCGTGCGGAAAAAGATATCATATTCGTCCCAAAAACGGTCAAGCCTATGGCTCGACCGTTTTTGTTTTCTTTGTTAAACTCAACTTGTAAGCTTGGGCCGGGCACGCCCAAAGTGTCCCTGTTGTGCCGAATGAATTGAAGGAGGAACCCTGTCATGAACGCAAAGAAACTGCTCGCGCGCGCGCTGGCCTGTACCCTCACCCTCGTCCTGTCCGCCTGCGGCGGCGGCCAGGACGCCCCATCTTCCGGCTCCCCCAGCGGCGCCTCTGACGGCGACGCCCTGAAGGTGGGCATCATCCTGTCCACCGGCGGCCTGGGCGACAAGAACTTCAACGATATGACCTACGCCGGCTTCAGGCGGAAAAAGACTTCGAGGCATCGAGTTTGACTATGTTGGCGGCCGACCAGACCGAGGCCATCAACGAGATCTCCATCGACTTCCCCGAGCAGAAGATCTCCCACATCGACTCCTCCACCGATCTTCCCAACGTCAGCGCCGTCTACACCAAGTGGCAGGAGCAGACCTTCCTGACCGGCGTGGTGGCCGGCCTGGGCACCCTGTCCGGCATGGACAAGGCCAACAGCGAAAACGTGGTGGGCGTTATCCTGGGCCAGGATCAGCCCACCCTGCGCATGGGCGTAGTGGGCTTTGAGGCCGGCGTGCGCTACGTCAACCCCGACTGCGAGGTGCTGGAGGCCGTCGTGGGCGACTTCAACGACCCCGCCAAGGCCAAGGAGATCGCCCTGTCCATGTACAACCGCGGCGCGGACTTTGTCCAGCACATCGCCGGTGCCTCCGGCATGGGCGTCTTCACCGCCGCCAAGGAGGCCGACCGCTATGCCTTCGGCGTGGGCGGCAACCAGAACTACATCGAGCCCGACTACATCGTGGCCACCGCCCTGCGCGACGTGAACACCATCGTCTACAACGAGATCAAGGCCCTGGTGGAGGGCACCTGGGAGCCCGGCGTGCACATCAGCGGCATTGCCGAGGGCTCTGTGGGCTTTGACAACACCGACTCCAACGTGGTTCTGCCCGACGACATCGCCGCCGCCGTGGAGGACATCAAGGCCAAGATCACCGCCGGCGAGCTGGTGCCCTGCGAGACCGCCGAGGAGCTGGACGCCTGGGTGGCCGCCAACCAGTACCAGCCCGCGGAGTAAGCGGGACACCCCGGCCCCAGCGGCCGATAATCTGCCGGGAGGCGATGACGTTTGAACGCAGTTGAAATGCGCGGGATTGTCAAGCAGTATCCCTCGTCCGCGCGATTGACGGCGCTGACTTCACCGTCGAGCAGGGAGAGATCCACTCCCTGCTCGGCGAGAACGGCGCCGGCAAGTCCACCCTCATGAAAATTCTGTACGGCATGACCACCCCCACCGCCGGAGAGGTGCGCGTCTTCGGCAAGCCGGTCGCCATCACCCGCCCCGCCCAGGCCATCGCCCTGGGCATCGGCATGGTGCACCAGCACTTCATGCTCACCCCGGTCATGACCGTGGCGGAAAACGTGGTCATCGGCAGCGAGCCGGTGCGCGGCGTTTTCTTTGACCGGAAGAAGGCGGAGGCCCAGGTGGCCGCCATGATCGACGAGTATAACTTCCACATCTCCGCCACCGCCAAGGTGGAGACCCTCTCCGTGGGCGAGCAGCAGCGGGTGGAGATCCTGAAGGCCCTCTACCGGTGGGGCCGATCTGCTGATCCTGGACGAGCCCACCGCGGTTCTCACCCCCAGGAGGTGGAGGATCTCTTCCGGGTCATGCGACAGCTCAAGGCCGCGGGCAAGAGCATCATTATCATTACCCACAAGCTCAAGGAGACCATGGAGATCGCCGACCGGGTGTCGGTGCTGCGCCAGGGCAAAATGATCGAGAGCGGCGTCCCCGTGGCGGGAACCACCATGAACGAGCTGGCCCAGATGATGGTGGGGCGCGACGTGGAGCTGTCCGTCACCCGCCGGGCCGAGCAGGTGGGAGAGGAGAACTTTTCCGTGCGCGGCCTCACCGAGCGGGGCGTGCCCATCCTGCGCGACGTGTGCCTCTCCCTGCGCAAGGGGAGATTCTGGGCATCGCCGGCATCGAGGGCAACGGCCAGACCGAGCTCATCGAGGTACTCACCGGCCTGCGCCGCCCCGACCATATGGAGCTGTTCAAGGACGGCAAGCCCCTCAGCGGCAACGCCGCCGCCTTCCTGGCCGCCGGCGTGGGCCATGTGCCCGAGGACCGCATGACCCGCGGCCTGGTGCTGGAAATGAGCATCGAGGACAACCTGATTCTGGGCTACCACCGCCGCCCCGCCTTCGCCCGCCGCGGCCTGCGGCTGGCCTCCGCCATCCGCAGATTTGCCGAGCAGGAGCGCACCGAGTTTGCCATCAAGGCCCCAACGTGCAGGAGCGGTGCAGCGCCCTCTCCGGCGGCAACCAGCAGAAGGTGGTCATCGCCCGGGTGTTCAGCGAAAACCCCGACGTCATCATCGTGGCCCAGCCCACCCGTGGCGTGGACGTGGGCGCCATGGAGTACATTCACCACCGCCTGTTGGATCTGCGGGACGGCGGCAAGTCCATTCTGCTCATCTCCGCCGATCTGGACGAGGTGCGCAGCCTGTCCGACCGTCTGGCGGTCATCTACGGCGGCCGGATCGTGGCCGAGGGCAAGCCGGACACCTGGAGCGACATGGAGATCGGCCTGCTGATGACCGGCGGCAGCCTTGCGCCGGAAAAGGAGGGAACCGCATGAAAAAGCGTGCTCTGAGCGGTCTGCTCAAGCTGGATGGCCCGCTGCTGTCCATTCTCTCCCTGCTTATCGCCATTGTCATCAGCGGCGTCATCATGGCGGTGTGCGGCTACAACCCCATTGAGGCCTTCGGCGCCATCCTGGCCGGCTCCTTCGGCAGCCAGCGCGCCATTGTCCAGACCCTGACCCAGGCCACCCTCTGATTTTCACCGGCCTGGCCTTCGCCTTCGCCAAGAAGGCCAGCCTCATCAACCTGGGTGCCGAGGGCCAGCTCTACATGGGCCCTGGCCTCCGCTGCGGTGGGCATGCTGGATCTGGGCCTGCCCATGGCGCTCCACCTGCCCCTGGCGGTGGCGGCCGGCATGGCCGCCGGCGGCCTCTACGCCGGCCTGGTGGGCGTGCTCAAGGTCAAGTTCGGCTCCAACGAGGTCATCGCCACCGTCATGCTCAACTCCATCGCCACCTACCTGGTGGACTACCTGCTCAACGGGCCCATGCTGGCGGAGAACAGCTCGGTGGCCCAGACGGAGCGGGTGCTGGAGACGGCGCAGCTCCCCCGCATCTTCCAGCAGTACCAGCTCACCATCGCCATCCTTCTGGCGGTGGCCGCCTGTATCCTGGTCAAGCTGTTCATGGACCGCACCGCCCTGGGCTATGAGATCCGCGCGGTGGGCCTCAACCCGGACGCGGCGGAGACCGCCGGCATCAGCAAGGCCAAGGTCACCATCGTGGCCCTGTGCATCAGCGGCTGCATCGCGGGCCTGGCCGGCGCCAGCCATGTGCTGGGCGTGGACCGCCGCCTGATCAACGGCTTTTCCAACGACTACGGCTTCTCCGGCATCTCCGTGGCCGCCCTGGCGGCGGACAGCCCGTGGGCGTTATCTTCGCCGGCATCGTGTTCGGCGCGCTGCGGGCGGGCACCATGGAGCTCAACCGCACCACCAGCATTCCGGTGGAGTTCGTCAACGTCATCCAGGCCATGGTGGTCATTCTGGTGGCCGCCCGCTACTGGTGAAGGAGCTCAAGCGGCTCAACCCGCGGGCTGGTCCCGCAAGACCAAGAAGGAGGTGGCCTGACATGGGCGTGATTCTCAACAACCTGATTCCCATCATCGGCTCCTCCATCGCCATGTCCATCCCCTGGTGCTGGCCTCGGTGGGCGGCTTCTCGGCGCGCAGCGGCATCATGGCCCTGGGCCTGGAGAGCATGATGATGATGGGCCTTCTTCGGCGTTCTCGGCTCCTACTTCACCGGGAGCGTGCTCTTCGGCTTCCTGCTGGGCATGGTGGGCGGCATGGTCATCGGCCTGTTCCACAGCATCCTGTCCGTGCGCTACAAGGTCAACCAGGTCATCAGCGGCATCGGACTGAACCTGCTGGCTCTGGCCGTCACCACCCTGCTGATGCAGCTCATCTGGAGTAACAAGGGCTCCACCCCCCAGGTGGCCTCCATCTCCACCACCCTGGACTTCTTTGCCCCCATCCCCGTCATCGGCCCCATTCTGGCCCAGCAGTCCGTCAGCTTCCTTGTGATGGTCGCTGTGGTCATCGTGGGTTGGATTGTCCTCTTCAAAACCCGCTTCGGCCTGCGCCTGCGCATGGTGGGCGAGAACCCAAAGGCCGCGGCCACCATGGGCCTGCGGGTTCACGGCATCAAGTACTGCGGCGTGCTCATCTGCGGCGCGCTGGCCGGCGTGGGCGGCCTACCTGTCCCTGGATCAGTTGGATATGTTCGTGCGCAACATGACCGCCGGCCGCGGCTACATCGCGGTGGCCATCGCCATCCTGGGCCGCTACAATCCCGCCCAGATCGTGCCCTGCGCCCTGCTGTTCGGCTTCTGTGACGCGGTGCAGATCTACCTTCAGGGCGAGGCCTTCCCGCCCCAGATCGTGCAGATGCTCCCCTACATTGTGACCCTGCTGGTGCTGGCCTTCGGTGTCAAGCACATCAAGCCCCGGCCGGTGTCGGTAAGTACGACGACGAATAGAAAGCTGAGGTTGAGGTATTATGGAACAGATTCAGAACAACCGAGTCATTACCGATCTCTATCGGGAGAACGCCCAGTTCCCCGGCATCGCGCTGGATGGTTCCGACGTCTATCTGTGCTGGCAGCGCTTTGTGGACCGCCACGACAGCCTGATGGCCTCCTGCCGCCGGGGGGACGAGGTGGTGTGGGAGCGCGAGATCTCCGACGGCGGCGAGGTGCTCCACCCCGTCATTCTGGCTCACGGCGGCGCCATCTGGTACGCCTGGAGCGTGTACGCCCGGGAGAATTGGCGCATCCTGGCCCGCTGCTATCGGGACGGCCAGTGGGGCGAGGTGCTCACCGTCGCCTCCGGCGAGGCCCTGTTCTTCCCCGCCTGTTCACCTGGCAGGGCAAGCTGCATGTCATCTGGACGGAGCAGCACAAGGGCAGCGCGGCCGCCGTGCTGTGCCCCCTGACCGAGGCCGGCCCCGGCGCGGCCGAGACCGTGTCCACGGTGGGCGAGGCCTACCGGGCCGGCGCGGCCGAGGGCGGCGACGGCAACCTCTATGTGGCCTACGACGGCTTTGACGGCAAGCAGTACAAGCTCTTTGCCCGCGCACCGCCGCGGGCTGGAGTGAGGAGATTGTGGTCAGCCAGGGCGAGGACTGGGCCTCCACCCGTGGATCGCCGCCAAGCCCGACGGCGCCGTGGTGGGCTGGTACGACTACGGCTATATGGCCGTCTACTCCGTCCGCTCCGCCGACCTCACCGTCCGGGACGGCGCCCTGACCGCGGTCAATCCCCAGTGCCTCAAGGAGGGCGTGGACTGGTATCTGGATCTCCACGTGGCCTCCAACTCCTCCGGCCTTCAGGCCATGGCCTACACCCGCAGCAAGTACGACGTGCTGGTGTGCACCCGCCGGGGCAGCGAGCCCTGGAGCCGTCCGGTGCTGATGTCCTACGGCGACGGCCACTGCGGCGTCCACCCCAAGCTGCTGGTGGACGAGGACGACACCATCCATCTGATGTGGCAGTTTGGCTTCAAGAACGGCCACATGGAGCGCAACGCCCAGGTGATCTACAACCACCTCACCCCCCCCGAGCTGGCCCAGCAGCCCGACTATGTGGCCCCCCCAGCGACTTCACCCAGCCCATCCCCGCCAACGCCGACAAGCGCCTGGACGAGCACCCGCCGACGTGGTGCGCGCCTGGCTGGACAAAACGGCTACGAGAACCTGTCCGTCTACTTTGGCGACATCCACGGCCAGAGCGGCCTGTCCGACGGCATGGGCGAGGTGGACCAGTACTATCACCGGGCCCGGGACAAGGCCCGTCTGGACTTCACCGCCCTCACCGACCACGACTGCTACCCCGACTGGACGACCCAGTCCGAGTGGGAACTGCTGCGCACCAACTGCCGCCTGATGAACAAGGACGGCGAGCTGGCCTGCCTTCTGGCCTACGAGTGGACTCCCAACGAGTACAAGTACGACTACGGCCACAAGAACGTGTACTACCGGGGCGACGAGGGCGAGATCTTCCGCTCCGGCGACAAGGGCGGCATGACCCCCACCGACCTCTACAACAGCATCCGTGCCTACAAGGCCCTCTGCATCCCCCACCACCCCGCCGCGGACTGGGTGATGGTGAGCGCCGCCACCGACTGGAACTTCCACGATCCCGAGGTGCAGCGCGCCGTGGAGATCTACTCCCGCCACGCCCCTTCGAGACCTTTGAGGCCCGCTCCAAGTTCACCAAGAACATCAAGAAGATGGAGCGGTGCAGCGTGCAGGACGCCCTGGCCCGGGGCTACCGGATGGGCTTCACCGCCGGCAGCGACTCCCACCAGACCGAGCACGGCGTGGAGGGCGGCATTGTGGCCGCCTTCGTCCCCGCCCTCAAGCGGGAGTACGTGTGGGACGCCATCTATGACCGCCTGACCTACGGCACCACCGGCGCCCGCATCCTGGTCTCCCTGAAGATCAACTCCGCCCCTATGGGCAGCGAGGTCAAGGCCATCGGCGACGCCCCCGTCACCATCGAGGGCAGCGTCCTGGGCACCGACACCGTCACCGTGGAGCTGCTGCGGGACAATCAGGTCATCCAGACCTGGGCCTGCGCGGGCAATGCCTGCGACTTCACCCTGGAGGACACCGCCGGGAGCGGCCTGCTACTACCTGCGCGTCACCCAGAAGGACGAGCACATGGCCTGGTCCAGCCCCATCTGGGTGGATCGCGCCTGATCCCCTTGCGTATCAAAAAAGCGGAACGGCTATGCCGTTCCGCTTTTTCAATTTGCCGAAGCAGCGTTTCGGCAGGACTCCGGACATTATGCCATTCCGGTTCTGCGCCGGCGCGTTCGGCGGCGCGGGGACTCCGGCCGCCGCTTGGGGAGAGCCGGGGGCCGCAGGGCCACGCTCCCGCCGTCCTTGGCGGCTGAGACCAGGTAGCCGTAGACCCGCAGCTTCTGTTCGTCATAGAGGTCCAGCGCCTGATAGAGCTGCTTGTAGGCGGCGAACATGGTGCGCTTCATCTCCACCGTCCGGGCCAGGGTGGCCTGGGTGGCCACCAGGCTGCCCGGCCGCTTCACATAGCAGTAGACCGGCTGGGCGGTGGCGGCGATCAGCCGGGCCCGGCGGATGTACTCCAGGTTGAAGAGGAAATCCTCGCACCAGCTCACCTCCGGATCGCACCGCAGGCGGCCCTCCTCCACAATGGAGCGTCGGTAGAGCTTGTTCCACAGCACGCCGTAGTAGAAGTTGGCCGGGGCCTTGAGCATCTCCTCCGCGAATTCCCGGCGGGTGAACACCCGTCCCGGCGGATGTGGCCCTGGAGGGCCTTACGGGTGCCGGCCACACGCCAGAAGCGGCCGATCACCAGATCGGCCCCGGTGGCCCCGGCGGTGCGTGCCAGCCGCTCGGTGGCGGCGGAGGGCAGGTAGTCGTCCCCGTCCACAAACTGGAGGTACTGCCCTGTGGCCCGCTCCAGGGCGGCATTGCGGGCGGCGGATACCCCGGCGTTGGCCTGGTGGAGCGTGAAAGCGGGAGTCGGCGGCGGCCCGGGCGTCACAGAGGGCGGGGCTGGCGTCGGTGGAGCCGTCATCCACCAGCCACACCTCCAGGTTCCCCCACGTCTGGGCGGCGATGGAGTCCAGGCAGTTGTCCAGATAGGGCTCCGCGTTGTAGACCGGCACGATAATGCTGATGAGGGGCTGCTCCACAGTTCACGCTCCTTCCGGCCGGGGCGTCAGCAGCCAGCCTGTCATGGGCGGGAGCGTCTGCTCCCCCTGTTCCAGGGCCGCCCCGGTCATCCAGTCCCGGGCGGGCCAGGGCAGATCAATGGGCTCCGGCCGTTCGCCGGCGTTGACGGCGGCCAGTACACTCCCTCGGCCCCGGTGCGGAGGAAAGAGAGTACCCGTCCCCGGGTGAGCGTCCAGGCCAGCTCCCCCCGGCGCAGGGCGGGCAGCGCCCGGCGGGCCTTCCCCAAGGCGGTGTACCACTCCAGCAGCTCGCCGTCCTCCCGGCCCCAGGGATAGGTGCGGCGGTTGAAGGGGTCTTCAAAGCCCTCCGTCCCCGCCTCGTCCCCGTAGTAGACCATGGGGGAGCCGGGGAAGGCAAAGAGCACCAGGGCCCCCAGCTTCAGCCGGGCCTTACCCAGGGCGTACTGGTCGGGAGGACATGCGGAAGGCCGCCCGCCAGTCCTTGTCGTGCTCCCGCCCGTCGCCCCCCGTGCCCAGCAGGGTGAGGATGCGGGGGGTGTCGTGGGTACCCAGGAAGTTCATGGCCGAGCGCCAGGCGAAGGGCGGGTAGTTCTCCCGCAGGGTCTCCATGGCCTGCCGGAAGCGGAAGGCGTCCTCGCCCAGCAGGAAGGAGAGCAGGGCGTTTCGGAAGGGGTAGTTCATCAGCCCGTCGCAGTGTCCCCCAGGATGTGCCGGCGGCGCACGCCGTAGGCGATCTTGTTGGAGCCGTCCTCCCACACCTCGCCGATGATCACCGCCTCCGGCTTGGCCTGCCGGGCGGCGGCGTGGATGCCGTGGATAAAGTCGTCGGGCAGCTCATCGGCCACGTCCAGCCGCCAGCCGTCCGCCCCGGCGGCCAGCCAGCGGCGGATGATGCTGTCCGCGCCGCCGAAGATATACCGGCGGTAGGAGGAATCGGCCTCGTTGACGGCGGGGAGAGGGAGTAGATGCCCCACCAGGAGTCGTATTTGTCCGGCCAGTGTGAGAAGTGGTACCAGGGGTAATAGGGGCTGTCCTGGGACTGAACGGCCCCTATGCTCTCATAGGAGCCGTCGCCGTTGAAATAGCGGCTGACAAAGCCCTGGTGGTTGAACACGCCGTCCAGCACCACCCGCATGCCCAGGGCGTGGGCGTCGGTGCACAGGGCGCGGAAGTCGGCCTCGGTGCCCAGCATGGGGTCGATCTTCTCATAGTCCCCGGTGCCGTAGCGGTGGTTCTCCGGGGCCTCGAAGATGGGGCAGAAGTAGAGGGTATCCACCCCAGGCCCCGCAGGTAGCCCAGCTTCTCCCGCACGCCGGCCAGATCGCCGCCGAAGAAGTCCCGGTTGCGCACCTCGCCGTTCGAGTCGGGGCGGTAGACCGGCTCCTCCTCCCAGGCGGTGTGGACGCTCCGCCCCCACCATTCCGGTGGATCGGGAACCCGGGTGCGGCGGAAGCGGTCAGGGAAGATCTGATAGGTGACGCCCTCTCCGAACCAGGCGGGCACCTCCTCCGCCCCGTCGTATACCGTGAGCTGGAAGGGCCCCAGCTCCTCCCTGCGGCCGTCCAGGCCCTCCAGGCGGAAGGAGTACCACACCAGGCCCACATAGTCCCCGGTCTCCAGGGCGATGTCAAACACATCCCGGTCCCTCCAGGCCCCGCCAGGGCATGGGCAGCTCCCGGCGCTCCTCGTCCCGGTGCTCAAAGTAGGCGATGAGTGTGGCGGCAGAAAATCCCCCGGCCCGGGGCGGGCGGAGGGCCAGCTCTACCCGGGTGCCGGAGGGTACGGCGCCATAGGGGCGCTTATACCGGCTGTCCCGGCTGTCAAAGGTCTGGGATCACACACAAGGAACGGCTCCTTCAGCGGAGCAGGGTGTTCTCGGCGTCCACCGATTCCACCGTATGCTCCGCGCTGAAATAGTAGTTGACAATCTCGCCGGCAGCCTGGGCCAGATTTCCGCCCGAGGCACCGCCCTCCACCACGATGGAGATGACGATCTCCGGGTCGTCATAAGGGGCGAACAGGGTGAAGACGGCGTCGGCCTCCTTGTCCGCCGAGCCCACCTGGGCGGAGCCGGTCTTGGCGCGCCACCTCCACCGCCAGGTTGCTCAGGTACTGGTCTACGGTGCTCTTGGGGTCGTTGGCCACCTCCCACATGCCCCGCTTCACCGCCTCCACGTTGGCGGGGTCGAGAGCAATGTGGTTTTTCACCTCGGGCTGCTGCTCATACACCGTCTCCGAGTAGTCGCTGGACTTGACGGACTTGAGCAGGTGAGGCACGAAGTGATCGCCGCCGTTGAGCAGGGTAACGATATAGTTGGCCAGCTTAAGGGGTAACCGGGTGTTGTCCTGACCGATGGCGGCGTTGAGCAGGTTGCCGCCGTACCACTCCACCCCCAGGGCCTCGCTGGTGGCCGGTCCGGCCACATAGCCCTTCACCTCGGGCAGTTCGATACCAGTGTACTCTCCCAGGCCGAACAGGGAAGCGTACTCGTCGATCTTGTCAATGCCCAGCCGGTGGCCCATGGTGTAAAAGTAGATGTTGCAGGAGTCCCGCAGGGCGTCGGCCAGATCCTCCCACCCGTGGTTGCCTCCGTACTGGCGGTAGATCCAGCACTGGGGATGGAAATCGCCGTAGGGGTAGTGCTCCTCCTCGGGGAGCTGGAGGCGGCCGGTGTCCTGAATTTCTCCGTGGGCGTGGTCAGTCCCTCCTCCAGCGCGGCGATGGCCACCAGCGGCTTGAAGGTGGAACCGGGATAGTAAAACTCCTGGGTGGCTCGGTTGGTAAAGGGCCTCAGCGGGTTATCCCTGGCCTCGTTAAAGAGGGCGGTGTTGCTGTAGATCTGGGACAGATCGTAGGTGGGATAGGAGGCCATCGCCAGGATCTCCCCTGTCTTGACGCTCTCCACCACAACCGCGCCGCCCCCGGTATCCTCCGACTCCAGAGTCTCGATGGTGTTGGCCAGAATCTCCTCCACCTTCTCCTGGAGGCGGAGGTCCAGAGTGAGCAGAACGTTGTCCCCGGCTTGGGATCTGCTCCTCTCCGGTCTCGGGGTCGATGCGCCAGTACTCGCTTACCACCTTTCCGCTGGTGGACAGCTCCTGGATCTGAACCCCTGACTCCCCACGCAGATACTCCTCAAAGGCGTTCTCCGCCCCGTCGATGCCCACCTTGTCGTTCATGCTGTAGCCCTGCTCCCGGTAGTAGTCCCAGTTGCTGGACTGGATGTCTCCCACATGGCCCAGCAGGTGGGCTGCGGCTACAGTGTTGTACTGACGGACGGTGGTGGTTTCGATGGTAACGCCGGTAAGCCGGCGCTCTTTCACCGCAGAGATGACATCAATATTCACATCCTGGGCAAAGATGTACGCCTGCTGGTTGATGCTGTAGGTGCGCAGATTGGTCTCGTAGAGCACACCGATCAGGGCCGTCGGCCCGACCAGGACGGGTCAATCTCAAAGTAGGTGCGCAGGGCGGCGATCAGCTCCTCCGCCGTGGGCCCGGCGGGGATATCGTCCAGGGTCTTGGCGGCCTCTACCTGCTCGGTGGTGGGCAGGTTCAGGCTGCTTTTCAGCTCCTTTTTCATAGGGAGGGCGTTGAGCAGCCGTCCCAGCCGGGTCAGGGCCACGCCGCCCCTCCTTCTCGTAGGCCAGAGGGGTGTCGCTGGTGTAGGTGAAGGGGCTGCCGTTGAGACGGCCAGGGTGTCGGTCCAGGTCAGGCCGTTGTCCCGGCAGATGTTGAGCAGCTCCAGCAGGTTGGCGTTGCGCACCGCCTCCTCCCCATCACACCGGTATTCAGCGTGAGCTGGTAGGTGGCACGGTTGGTCACCATGCTCCGGCCGTAGCGGTCCAGCAGCTCCCCACGGGCGGCCTCCACCGTCTTCCGGTTGGCAATCTTGACACGCTCTGGGCCCGGTAGTCGTCCACATGGAGCACCTGCAGGTTGTAGAGCACCCCAAAACAGCAGCAGCAGTGCCGTAAGCACCACCAGGATGGCGAGGGTGCGGCGGTTGAATTGTCTGGCCTCCATGGCGGGCCCCTTTTCAGTCTATGAGGCCACCCGCGTTCGATGGCGGGGCGGCCTGTCTTTACAGCACGGTTTTTTTCGGCACCCGGCGGAACACCCACAGGAACAGGGCGTACACCGGGAACACAAAGACCAGGGACCAGAGAATCTCCCGTCCGGCCAGGCCGAGCATGGCGGCCAGCTCACCCCGCCCGGCCAGCAGGCGGGCGGCGATGCGCACCCCGTCGATGAGCGCCAGCGCCGCGAAGGAGCACAGCAGGCAGCCCACCAGGTTCTGGCGCAGCACATACTGGGCCAGGGCGCCGGCCCCCACGCCGATGAGGCACAGCCCCACCGTCATGGCTCCGTCGGTGTTGAAGTAGGCCGCGTCGCACAGGATGCCCACGAACAGGCCGAAGCCCGCCCCCGCCGTGGTGCCCTCCAGCACCGCCACGCACACGGCAGCCAGGGGCAGGAGCATAGGGGCCACCCCAAAGAGGGGAAAGCGGTTGAGCACAAACAGCTCCAGGAACCATACGGGCACCAGAGCCAGGGCGTATACGCCCCATTTAATGAGAAAATCCTGTCTGGTCACCGGCGCTTCCCCCCTTTCCGGCCACGTCCCATTTATTCGTTAACGGTAAAGTCGGTGATCACAAAGACCTGCTGGAGGCCGTCCAGATCGGTCTCCGGCGCAATAACGGCGTAGCGGGTCATGCCGGAGGCGTCGGTGCGCACCTCCTCCACGTGTCCGGCCACCAGCCCGGCGGGGTATACCCCGCCCCGGCCGGAGGTGGTCACCAGATCCCCGGCGATGAGCTCGCTGTTCTCCGGCAGATAAGTCAGCTTGAGCCTGCCCTCCCCCATGAGGGCAAAGTCTCCCTCCAGGATGGCCGCGCCGCCGGTTCGGGCGAGCTGGCCGCCCATCTCGGTGTCCGAGTCAACGAGGGTACGCACGGTGGCCCAGTTCTCCCCACCTCCGCCACCACGCCCACCAGGTTCCAGTACTCGTCCACCACGCAGTCATCCACGGCAATCCCCGCAGCGCTGCCCTTGCCAATGGTGAGGGTGGACTCCCAGTTGGAGGTGGAGCGGGCGGTGACCATGGCGGCGGCCTTGTCGCAGGACCACTCCTTGGGCTGGAGCTCCAACAGGTTGCGCAGGCGCTCGTTCTCCTGGAGGGCGGCCTCCGCCTCCCGGGCCTGGGCCTCCAGCTCGGCGTTGCGCTGTTTCAGCCCGGCCAGCTCCTCCTTCATCTGCTCCAGCTCGAAGGCATCGTTGTACTTCTCCTCCGCCCAGTTGGTCACTGCGGTAATGCCGTTGCGCACCGGCGTGGTGACGATTCCCACCAGGTTGGACAGGGGGTCGGCCACACCGCCGAACAGCATCGACACCACCGCCGTCACCAGGGCCAGCAGAATGGCTGCGATTAAAATCAGGATTCCGTTGTGCCGGAAAAAATCCTTCACGTCTGTCCGTTCCCTCTCTCTCAGTCGCTGTCCCGCTCGCCCGCCGCCAGGCGCAGGCAGTACACGCCGAGCTGGCGCAGGATGCCGCCCAGGCGGCACACGGGCAGGCCCATGACATTGTAGTAATCCCCCTGGATGCCTTCAATGAGCAGAGCCCCAAAGCCCTGGATGCCGTAAGCCCCCGCCTTGTCCATGGGCTCTCCGGTCTGGATGTAGCAGGAGATCTCCTCCTCGCTCAGCTCCCGGAAGGCGACGGTGGTCTCCTCGCTGACGGTGTGCCGCTCCTCCCCCCGCAGGACGGTAAGGCCGGTATAGACCTGGTGGCGGCAGCCGGAGAGGGTGGAGAGCATCTTGAAAGCCTCCAGCTCATCCGCGGGCTTGCCCAGCACCGCCCGTCCAGGGCCACCACCGTATCGGCGGCGATCACCACCGCATCCATGCCCGCCTGCTCCCGCACGGCCCGGGCCTTCTCCGCCGAGATGCGGCGCACCAGCTCCTCCGGGGGCAGCTCCCGCTCCATGTGCTCGTCAATATCGGGGGTGACGATGCGAAAGTTCTTTACCCCCATGCGCTCCAAAAGCTCCCGCCGCCGGGGCGACTGGGAGGCCAGAATGATCTCCATACTTCTGTTCCTTTCCTAATTGGCCGGAGGGGCGCGGCAGCCGCGGCGCTCCGCCCGGTTCCATGATCTTTCGCGGGCGGGTGTGCCGCCCCTACCCGGCGGCCTGCATCAGTTCGCTGTGTCTGCCCTGTAGGGCGGCCCTTGTGGCCGCCCGCGGGCGGGACGAGCCCCCCCTACGGCCTGCCGTTTGCTCCGGGCTGTGTCTACCCTTACTTTCCGGTGGAGCCGAAGCCGCCGGTCCCCGCCCGGTTTCGTCCAGGCTGTCCACCCGCTCCAGCTCGGCCTGCACCACGGGCATGACGGCCAGCTGGGCGATGCGGTCGCCGGGCCGGACGGTGTAGGGGGTGTCGGACAGGTTGGTCAGCCCCACCCGGATCTCCCCCCGGTAGTCGCTGTCAATGACGCCCACCCCGTTGGAGAGGGCAATTCCGTGCTTGATGCCCAGGCCGGAGCGGGCGAACACCAGGGCCACATACTCCGCCGAGGGCAGGGCGATGGCGATGCCGGTGGGGATGCTCACCAGGGCGCGGGGGCCACCTCCACCGGCGCGTCCACGCAGGCGCACAGGTCCATGGCCGCCGCGCCGGCGGTGGCGTAGAAAGGGCAGGGGATGTCCTTGCCGATCTTGTCCGATACGGCCTTGATCTTCAGCTTCATGGGGTTCACTCCACATCTCGATAGTATAGCCCGCGGGTGTACTCGTTGGGAGCCCAGCTCCCCTGCTCCAGATAGCGCTGGGCCACCTGCACGCACTCCCGTGGATTTTCGGTGGTAAAGAGCAGCCGCTGGGCCCACAGGCCGATGCGGCGGTAGTCGGCGGCCTTGTCCGCCAGGAAGAGCTTCTGGGAGTTGAGCAGCTCGTTGCGGCAGCCGGGGCGCTCACCACCGGGAAGCGGCCCTTCCGGTCGGTGAGGATGTTGGTGTTCTGGCAGCCGCAGGAGCCGGTGCGGTTTTTGATGATGCAGTTCTCCATCAGCATCAGGGGCAGGCGGCCGTAGGTGATGAGCTCGGTGTCCAGGCATTTGGAGAGGTCGCGGATCTGGGCCAGCTTCAGCTCAAAGGAGAGGGTGGCCGACTGGAGGCCCAGCCGCTTGTACTCCTTGAGGGCCTGGGCGTTGTAGATCTCCAGGCCGAAGTCCCCGCAGGGTGAAGCCCAGCTCCCGGGCGATGGGGAACATACCAAGGTTGCCCAGCAGGGCGTCTTTTACCCCCAAAGCGCGCACCTGCTCCAGCTTTTCCCGCAGGCCGGGGTACTCCCGGTCCCAGGCCACCCGGGGCAGGCTCACCCCGATGGAGGTGTGCTCCGTGCCGGCGGCCTTCTCCGGGTGGGCGGCCAGCTCGTCCAGCGGGACGTACACCAGGGCGGGCCTGAGGCGGAGCAGCTCGTCGGTGAGCTGTTCCGCCCTCCGCACAGAGATGGTCAGCACCGGCTCCTCCCGCCGGTTCTCATAGCGGGCCGGCGTGGTATTCCCCGGTGCGGCGGCGGGGCGGCTCCTGCCTCTGGACGGAGAGCTTCTCCAGGGCCTCCCGCCGCAGGGCGTTGAGGGCGGCCAGGGGGAGGGACAGGTTCTCCTCCACCAGGGCGCGCACCTGCCCGCAGCGGTAGGGGGTGCCGCCGGTGCGGGAGAGCTGGGTGGTGACCGCCTCCGCCGTCAGGGGCGGGTGCGGGCGGCCTCGGGCACCGGGCCTCCACCGTCGCCACCCGGCCGTCCGGATCCTCCACCCCCACGCGGGCGGGCTCGCCGGGGCGGAGCATGGCGTAGAAGGTGACGGGCACCCGCTGGGCCTCCCCGCTCTGGTAGGTATTACGGGCGGCGGCGAAGAGCTCCTTCGGCTCCCTGGTCTCCTCCCGCACGCCGAACATGTCCGGCCCCTGCTGATCCAGGTAGTAGCCCTGGGTGAAGCCCTGGCGGGAGAAGGCGGCCCGGAGCTGCTCCAGCTCCTCCTCCGTCGGCTCCCGGTCCTCCTTGATGGCCCGGGCGTAGATGCCGGTGACCACGGCCACGTACTCCGGCCGCTTCATGCGGCCCTCCAGCTTGACGCAGGCCACCCCATCCTGCGCAGCTCCCGCAGGTGCCCCGCCAGGGACAGATCCTTGAGGGAGGGGTAGGCGTCGGCCTTGTCCATCCATCCGTACTTGAGGCGGCAGGGCTGGGCGCACAGGCCCCGGTTTCCGCTGCGCCCGCCGATGACGGAGGAGAGGAAGCACTGCCCCGAGTAGCACATACACAGGGCCCCGTGGGCGAAGACCTCGATTTCGATGGGGGCGCGCTGGCAGATGTATTCAATCTGATCCCGGCTCAGCTCCCGGGAGAGCACCGCCCGGGTGAGACCCAGATCGGCGGCCATCTTCACCCCGTCCAGATTGTGGAGGGTCATCTGGGTGGAGGCGTGGACGGGCAGATCGGGGGCGCTCTGGCGGAGCATCCGCAGCACGCCCAGATCCTGAATGAGCACCGCGTCGGCGCCGATGGCGCTGGCCTGGGCGGCCACCTCCGCCGCCCTCGGCAGCTCCCGGTCGGTGAGCAGGGTGTTCAGTGTCAGAAACACCTTCGCCCCCCGCAGGTGGCAATAGGAGACCGCCGCCGCAAACTCCTCCTCCGAGAAATTTTTCGCGTTGCGGCGGGCGTTAAAGTCCCCGTATCCCAGATAGACGGCGTCGGCGCCGTTCTGAACAGCCGCCGCCACGGCCTCCATGGACCCGGCGGGGGCGAGCAATTCCAGCATAGACGGAATCCTCCCTGGCGGGGGCGGCCGAAGCCGCCCGCTCCGCTCTCTTACTTCTTGTTCTGCAGCTTGAAGATCTCCCGCTTGGCCTCGGACAGCTCCAGCTTCATCTTGGTGGCCTCCTCCAGGTACTCCCTGAGCTGGCGGCGCAGGTTCTCCGCGGCCTCCACCTCCTTGAAGTACTCGTCGGCAATGTTGACCGCCGCCAGGATGGCCCCATCCACCAGGGACACATGGGCTCCGCTCAAAACCTCCTCCACCTTGGCGTCCACGTGGGCGGCCACCTTCTCGGTGTAGCTCGCCTCCTCGGTGCCCACCAGCGTATACTCCTGTCCGGCGATGGTGACGGTGACACGGTTTTCATGGAAACCCCTCCTGACCATAGTGATTTAGGATTCGGACATTATACCAGGAAGCATCAGGGGAATGGTATAATGCGCTCTGTTTTTCGGTTGCCCCGCAAGGGGCGGGAAAAACGGCTGAAATGCAAGTGTAATAGCCGCTTTGCGGCTATTATACCATAGTTCCGCCCGGATGAGAAATGAAATCTTCATGAATTTTCATTTTCCCGCCCGGACGGCCGAATGTGCCGCGGCCCCGGTCAACGCACCCCCGTAGGGGCCGATGCCCCAGGGCGGCTTCTCTTGCCCCTCCGGGGCAATTCACCTTCTGCCCACATCGGCCCGCCTGCTTCCGACTGCTCCGCGCCTGCTGTCACGCTCTGCGTCCGCCGGGCCGGTGCCGCTTCCACGTTATTTGCTTGAGACTGTGGGCTGGTCATGCCTCCGGCGGGCCCTTTCACCGGCGAAAAGGGGCGAAAAGCCGCCGGGGCTGTGGCCCCGGACCCCGTGGGGCCGGGCGGCGGTACGTGGTACGATGGCGGCAAGACCTGAAAGCAGTTGCGGCCCGCATCGGCCGGCGCGCATCGATGCTTCGCCTGACGGCCCCCGGCTGATTCCCCGCCGAACCTGAAAGCGTCTGCGCTGTACTCGCCTGGGCAGGGCCGCCACAGACTGCGGCGGGCCGGAATTGCCGTGGTTCTGGCCGTGTACCCGTAGGGGCCGACGCCCCAGGGCGGCTTCTCTTGCCCCTCCGGGGCAATTCACCTTCTGCCCACATCGGCCCGTCTGCTTCCGACGGCTCCGCGCTTTCTGTCACGCTCCACCTGTTCGCGACGCGGTCACTATTCCCCGCTCCGCCGGAAATGCCGCCGGACTTCGCCCGGCCTGTTTTCCGGCCTGCGCGGCTCACTGTGCCGCTGCTCACGACGGCTCCGCGCTTCTTTGTAGGGGCGGCCCTCGTGGCCGCCCGCGGGCGGGTGTGGGCACCCAGCCTGCATTTTCTCCCTTCCCATATGGCCGCGGCCCCGCTTGCCCCTACGCCGCACGCCACGCAGGGGGCCGATATCCACAGTATACACCGCGCGTAGTTTTATGCTATAATAGGCGGGAAACCAGAGAGGAACGGGGGATTCACATGGCCGAGCTGCTGCTGCCCGGTGACATTCTATCCATGACGACCCGGGCGGCCGACCGGCTGATGGGCGCGGGAAACGGGACGCAGCGCTGCTGTACCTGTGGTTGCTGCGCCGGGGCGGACGGCTGGAGCCGGAGTCGGCCCGCCGGGCGCTGAAGTGGGACGTGCCCCGGCTGGAGGCGGCCCTGTCCGCCCTGGTCGGGCTGGGCCTGGCGGACGGCACGGCCGCGCCGGAGGCCCCCGCCCGGATGGAGCCGGAGGGCCCGCCGGAGTACACCGCCGCCGACATCACGCGGGAGCTGGAGGACGGCGCCTCCTCCTTCCCCGGCCTGGTGAACGAGGTGCAGCGGCGTCTGGGCAAGATCCTGTCCACGTCGGACTTGAAGAGCCTGTACACCCTCTACGACTACCTGGCCCTGCCGGCGGAGGTGATCTGCCTGCTGGTGAGCTGGTGCGTGTAGGAGTTTCAGCGGAAATACGGCCCCGGCCGCAAGCCCCGCATGAGCCAGATTCAGAAGGAGGGCTTCGTGTGGCGGCGGCTGGGGTGGACACGGCCCAGGCCGCCGAGGCCCACCTGAAGAAGCAGGCCCTCTACCGCAGCCGGGAGGGGAGATTCTCCGCCTGCTGGATCAGCCGCCCCGCCCCTGGAGGAGAAGGAGCGGAAGAAAGTGGCGGCCTGGACGGACATGGGCTTTGCCGACGAGGTGCTCCGCCTGGCCTACGAAAAGACGGTCTACAAGAAGCAGAAGATGGACTGGGACTACATGAACGGCATTCTGTGCGGCTGGCACCGGAAGAACCTGCACACCCTGGCGGAGGTGGAGGCGGGCGACCGGCAGCGCCGCCCGGCGGCCCAGCCCGCCATGCAGGGCCGCCCCGCCGCCCCCGGCGAGGCCGACCAGCGGGTGCGGGAGGACTTGGAGCGGATGCGGGAGTTCCTGCGCCGCCAGCAGGAGACGGAGGGAGAGTAAGCCATGGGATACGAGCAGAGCGTCCTGCGCCGGGCCACCGCCCGGCTGGAGGCCCAGCGGAAGGCCCGGGAGGAGGCGCAGGAGCGCCTGCGCTCCGAGATTTACGCCAAGCTGCCCCGGGTGGTGGCCATCGACCGGGAACTGCGGCGCACCATCACCCAGATCATCGCCGCCTCCCTGCGGGACGGCAGCGATCCGGTGCCCGCCATCGGTGTAATCCGGGATAAAAACCTGAGCCTCCAGGCGGAGAAGGCGGCGCTGCTGACCGAGCACGGCTATCCCGCCGACGCCCTGGACGACAAGCCCGCCTGCCCCAAGTGCAGCGACACCGGCTGGGTGGGGGCCAATATGTGCGCCTGCCTTAAGGCGCTGTGCACCGAGGAGCAGATCAGGGAGCTGTCCAAGCTGCTGGATCTGGGGAGCAGTCCTTTGACTCCTTCTCCTGGACTACTACTCCCCCCTGCCCTGGCCGGGGGAGTCCCTCTCCCCCCGGGAGAACATGGAGTTTATCTTCGACGTGTGCTCCAGCTATGCCCGGAAGTTCGGCCGGTTCTACTTCCGCAACCTGTTCCTCACCGGCGCGCCGGGGCTGGGCAAGACCTTCCTCTCGGCCTGCATCGCCCGCACCGTGTCGGAGAGCGGCTTCTCCGTGGTGTACGACACGGCGGTAAACATCTTCACCCGCTTCGAGGAGCAGAAGTTCGCCCGGGACCGGCTGGAGGCTGGGGAGGCCAAGGACGAGACCCGCCGCTACCTGGGCTGCGATCTGCTGATTCTGGACGATCTGGGCAGCGAGCTTTCCACCCCCTTTGTCCAGTCCGCCCTCTACACCCTCATCAACACCCGCCTGACGGCGGACAAGCGGACGGTGATCTCCTCCAACCTGACCATGGATCAGGTGCGCGCCCGTTATACCCCCCAGATCGCCTCCCGCCTGGAGGGAGAGTACCGCGTGCTCCCCTTCTATGGGGAGGATATCCGGCTGTTGAGAAAACAGACGCTATAAAATCAGGCAGAGGAGTGTCAACACTCCTCTGCCTGATTATTGCCTCCGAAGCAACTTATTTTGTTTTAAAAGATCTCGCAAAGATAATGGCACCTGTAATACCAAGCACAAGTGCGATTGCACGATACATCTGCAATCGCTCAAACAGCTCCGGTACGTAGCGGAATTCCGGGAGGTACAGCGTCGTAGCTATCAGATTGCCGCCGGTCAATAGGATGATTCCGACAATCCTCTGTGCCAGCTTCTTTGGATTTCTGTGTTTCATTGGCCAAATTCCTCAAGTCGGGATCCTAATTGTGATGCCGCTTGGATAGGTACCTAAACTGTATGTTGAGCTACGTCCATCTGGCAAAGTAACTAATATCTTTCTGCTTATTCCACTATTTGTAGGAATATAGCTTACTTGATATTTTAGTCCTAGTCTAGGTACCATATCAAGTTCATATTGGGTAGGACTTTCTGTAGAGGGCACTCCTCCATCTCCAATAAACGACCACCCAATATTAAGTGCAGTCCCAATCGTTTCAGCTCCTTTCAATAGGGCCCCTATTTCAATTGATACAAATTCTAATGTGGCAAATGTCACAGCCCAACTAATTGTCTTACCCGCATTATATTTATCAAGTTCCGCCTGAGTCCAAACAAATGGTTTCGAGGTAATTTGTTTTACCAACTTACTAGCTACTTTTTCCTCATCTTCATAGACCGTTTTAATTCTGGAATTACCTGTTGTATAGTTTGCTGTTATAACATAGTTAGGAGAGAAATGCTTTACATCCACAGTGATTGTCTTTGTAACTGTCCTATTAGAGCTATTGTAATAAGATGCATTTTTAGGTGTTTCAATAGCGCCTGCCCGTTTGCTAGGAATTAACTCTACCTTATAGTACAGTGTTTGGTTTGCTGGAATCTTAATAGTAAATGAGAGTTTCCCGTTACTAGGATTTTTGATATTTGTTATTAGGCTCGAATCTTTAACGTGATTAATTTGTACCCCCTTTTGCTCCAGATCAGTTAACATTTCCTGTGACGGGTCTTCATGCGCTGGATATTCCTGCTCGACAGGCGCCACTGCGGCAGCCACTACAGACGAACCGATGCTCAATAAAATGCTAAAGGTCAATAGATATGCAGTAATTCTTTTGATTAATTTCATATTTTCCCCTTCTTTCATTGAATGCCTCGGTTGACGTTTGCCGGCTAAATCCTCCCTCTACGCGCAGGCTGAGGCCTCTTTGTGTTTTGTGTTACAAGGAAAACCACGCATATTCTCTGCAAGTCCGATAAGAAGCCGTCTGAGGGGAATCTCTGGAACCTCCTCTCCCGCATTGCCATCGTAGTATAACCGCACAAAAACTTCCTTACATTTCCCTTAAGTTTGGTTTAAGATTGCCAGTTCTCCCCTCATCCGCCCCTCCGGGGCACCTTCCCCCAGGGGAAGGCAGGGTGGGAACAGAAAAGCCGCCCGCCCCAAAGCGCGGGGCGGGCGGCGATAATGGCCCTCGTCCAGCACCTCGCCCCGGCCCAGGCTGCTCATGTGGGACTGGGTGGACTCCAGCCCCATAAGCACGTTGGCCTTGGACTGCTCCCGGGCCCGGTCCAACTCGGCCTGGGTGACGCCGTGCTCGGTCGGCTCCCGGATCACGGCCAAAATGGTGTCCAGCGCCTGTCCCTCGGTCTCCCGCCCCAGGGCGGTGTAGACGCCGAAGTAGCCGGTATTGTCATGGCAGGTGCCGTAGGAGTAGATGGAGTAGCAAAGCCCCTTCTGCTCCCGCACCTGCTGAAACTCAATCACAACCCGGACGAGACGGTGGACATCACCTGGTCGGCGCTCCAATACCGTCTGGATGAATCCGTAGGCTATCCAAAGATTGGATAAAACGATTGCAAACGGAGGAGACGGTTCACCCGTCTCCTCCATTTTGTGTTCCTGTTCCCATTGCTCCGCCAACGGCTCCAGCGCCGCCAGCAGGTCGGCGTTCAGCGGGCGGAAGCGCAGCTTTCCCTCATACAGCAGCCCGTCGGAACCCAGGCAGAAGGTGGCCGCAGGAATCCGCTCCTCTGTGTAAATCTCCAGCCAGAAGGGGTGGTCCTCCCTGTCCTTCATGGGGATTGAGTTGGAGACCCCCCACCAGAGCACCCAGGTATCGTCCAGAACGGTGCGCAGCTCCTCCAGCCCCTCCCCGGCGGGGTCATGGGCCCCGCTGCCGGAAAAGAGTTCATACATGACATAGCCCGTTACCGCCTCATCCGGCCCCGGAACCAGCCAGCCCAGCTTCTTGGGGCCGAACACCAGCACCAGGACCGCCAGAACCGCCACAACGATCAGCCGTGTTCTCCATCTCCTCTTCTCCATATCGCCATCCTCCTCCCGTGAACCCCCGTTGGTTTTCCCTCCTGTTTTTCACATCCTATCACGGTTTTGTGGAAACTTCAATTTAAATCCGCCCTTTCTCTTCCCAAGGCTCTTCCCAAGGCGTGCAAAAACGGAGGACGGCAAAAGGCCGTCCTCCGTTTTGAGCTTGATTTCAGTGCAGCAGCGCCAGGCGTCGGCGCTCCCCACCCGCCCCACGGCGGAGAGGGAGGCGTTTTCAAACCGGAACAGCTCTCCGGCCAGGGCCTGCACGTCCGCCCGCGTCACCGCGTCGTAGGCAGCGATGATGGCGTCCTCGTCCAGCACCTCGCCCTGGAGCAGCTCGCCCCGGCCCAAGCTGCTCATGTGGGACTGGGTGGACTCCAGCCCCATGAGCACGTTGGCCTTGGACTGCTCCCGGCCCGGTCCAGCTCGGCCTGGGTGACGCCATGCTCGGTCAGCTCCCGGATCACGGCCAAAATGGTGTCCAGCGCCTGTCCCTCGGTCTCCCGCCCCAGGGCGGTGTAGACGCCGAAGTAGCCGGTATCGTCATGGCAGGTGCCGTAGGAGTAGATGGAGTAGCAAAGCCCCTTCTGCTCCCGCACCTGCTGGAACAGGCGAGAGGACATGCCGCCCCCCAGGATGGAGGACAGGAGCTGAAGCTGGAACCGCCGGGGGTCGGCGAAGGACAGGCCGGGGAAAGCCAGGGTCAGGTGGTTCTGCTCGATGGCCTTCTTCTTCACCACCACCCCGGGCACATAGGCGGCGGCCCTCGCAGCGGTGTGGGGCCGCGCCTCCAGGCCGGCAAAGCGCCCGGCCAGCTCCGCGGCGTCGGCGTCGGTAAAGCTGCCCGCCAGGGCCACCACGATGCGGTCGGGCCGGTAGTGGGCGCGCTGGTACGCCCGCAGCCATGCCCCGTCCATCTTGTCCAGTGTGGCCTTTCGTCCCAGGATGGGCCGGGCCAGGGGGGAGCCCTTGAATACCGCCCCGGCCAGCCGCTCGGCGCAGAGATCCTCCGGGTTGTCCTCGTACATGCCGATCTCCTCCAGGATCACCCCCCGCTCGGTCTCCACGTCGGCGTCGTCGAACCGGGAGTGGAAGAACATGTCGCACAGGATGTCCGCCGCCCGGGCCAGGTGGGTGTCCAGCACCCGGGCATAGAAGCAGGTGCACTCCTTGGTGGTGAAAGCGTTGATCTGGCCGCCCACGGCGTCCATCTCCTCCGCCAACTGGGCGGCGGTGCGGCTCCGGGTTCCCTTGAAGAGCATGTGCTCGATGAAATGGGCCGCCCCGTTCTCCCCCGCGCTCTCATGGCGGGAGCCGGTTCCCACCCAGATGCCCAGGGAAACCGAGCGCACCCCCGGCACATGTTCCGTCAGGATACGCACCCCGTTGGGGAGCGTCTTTTTCATACATCAAACCATTGTAACCTCGCACTTCTCTATATTTTCGCGCTTAGTATGGACAAATACCGTGCCGTTTACGCCCCGCGCAGGGCAATCAGGAGCAGTACCACCGCCGTGATGGCCAGGATCAGCGCCAGGTAGCCCACCACCTTCTTTTTCATGGCCGCGCTCTCCTTTCCTGTTCTCGTTTGGGTTACAACACTATATCACATTCCGTCCCACTTGTCAGCCGGAAAATCCGCGGGAAAACAGCAGGCCGGGCGGGGGCTCTCCTCCGTCCGGCCTGTATGCAGAATGTCCTCCCGCCGGGCTGGACTGCCCGGCTTCAGCACCAGGCGGCCAGCAGCTCCTTCAGCTCCTCCTGCGTGCGGATGCAGGCATCCCAAAGGCCCTCATCATCCGCTGGGTATGGAGAAACCCGCAGGGTGCGCGCTCCGGCCCGCAGGCCGGCGTACAGGTCGCCGTATCCCTGGTCCCCCACAAACAGCATCGCGTCAGATGGTATCCCCCAGCGGGCGCTCCACCCTTCCATACGTTTCGGAGTGGCGTGGGGCTTCTCCGCGTCAAAAATCTGCTCGTCAAAGCACCCCAGCAGCCCCAGCCGGGCCAGAAGCGCCTCTCCTCCCTCCCGCCTGGAATTTGAGCACAGCACAAGCCGGATGCCGCGGTCCCGCAGGCGGAGAAGCCGCCCGGCCAGCACCGGATCCGGTTGGGGGCCCACCCCGTCGGTCAGCAGATCCCGCCGGGCCAACTGGAACCGCTCCCAGAACGCCTCACCGTCCCAGCCGATACGCCGGGCCAGGTACATGGCCAGGCTCCAGCCGTCGGAGATATAGGACCAGCATCTCCGGTCCAGCCAGGGCGAGGGGTCCGGACGCAGGAGTGCGGCCTCGGTGGGCACAGCCAGCAGCGCGGCGGCCGGGCCAGGACACACCCCCCATTCCTTGGGGCAAACCGGCCGCAGCGGAAGGCCGGATTGCCTCCCACCAGCACCGGCTCATCTCCGCCTTTACAGACCCGATCTCCTTCTCCCATGGAGTACCGGCAAAGTAGTAGTCGATCATTCGCAGGTAGATACGGTCGTCGTGGTAGAGCGTGCCGTCCAGATCAAAACAGACAAGCCCCGGGGCAGCCTGTAACCCTCTTCCCATCAGGGCCGCACCAGGGCATCCACCGGATGCCCGTCCATTCCTATGGGTTCCAGCCCCAGCAGACGGAGGATGGTGGGCGCGTGGTCAATGAGCCTCCCGCCGTGGATTATCCTGCCGGATACAGCATTGGGCCCGGCAACGATGAAGGGGGGCTTGTCCCCCTTCCAGGGCAGGTGGCCGTGGGTGGAGACCGATGGCTTGTATTCCTTTATGTCGTTGACACTGGTGATAAGCTGCTCCCCATCCAGGGCCCTTCCAAAGCACACCCGGTCGCCGGCTTCGATAACAAAGTCAAAATCGCCGGTCAGGTGCATCTGCGCGGCCTCCTCTTTGGTAAAGATCCGCTCCAGGTATTTGGGGTACTTCTTCTGTTGCTCCAGCAGGACGCAATACACCATTTCCCGGTCCACCTCCGGCCGGAGATAGATGTGTGCGCTGAGCGAACAGTTGGCGGCATAGACCTGATAGTCTGCCAGGGAACCGTCCTCCGCGGTCTGGAGCCAGCCCAGCCGGTGGAACAGGGCGTTCAGATGGAACATCTCGTCGCAGTAGAGCTGACCGTGGTCGCCCAGCAGCACAATATTTGTGTTCTCCACGCCGCCGGTCTCCTCCAGCGCATCCAGCACAAGCCCCATCTGTCCGTCAATAAAGCGGAAGGCGTGCTCCAGATCTCCGTGCACGCCCAGGCGGTGGCGCTGGTGGTCAACGTAGGACAGGTGGAGCAGCATCAGGTCGGGGCGGTGGGCCCGGATGATGTCGGCGGCGCACTTGGCGGCGAACTCGTCCATCTGTGGCGTCTTCATCCAGCGGAGCATGTGCTTATTGGCCTCAAAATCTCCTCCACCGCAGGGCTGTTGGCCCTGGTAAACCACGGTGTCGGGTCATCCTCCTCCTGCGGGGCCCAGATCTCGCCAATATTGTACTCCGCTCCTGAGGCGCACATGACGGGCCAGGTGACGGTAGAGGCAGTCAGCCCGCCTGTCTTGCAAAATCCACCACGGTAGGCACCTGAATGGCCTCCCGCCACCAATACCAGTCCATCCGTCCCTTTGCAAAAAAATCTGGAATCTCATTATTGTTGATGCCAGTCCGGTCCGGCCAGCAGCCGGTGGCGATGGTGGCATGGCAGGGATAGGTTAAGGTGGGATAGATACATTCGATATCCGTAATCCAGGAGGCGTGCTCCATCACGCGCCCCAGGTTGGGAAGCTGCTTCAGCACGGGGATATCCGCTGTGATCAGCGCATCAATGGAGACCACTAGGGTGCGATTTGTCATGGGGTCCTTCCTTTCTTAAGTACGGTCCTGTTGGGCCTCTTCCTCTTTCATCAGCGCAACGAGCTCCCGCTCCCAGCGTTCGGTCTCCTCCAGCTCCTCCGCCGTAGCCCGGACCCCCGGCCGGACACAGGCGGCCTCGGCCAGGAAGTGGTCGATGTTCCGTCCCCGCTCCTGGCCGGTCAGCGTGTGCATGTCATACACATAATCAGGCAGGGGAAAGGGTCTCCCCGCCGTATGCGCCGCTTAACCACACTGGCAAGCACGCTGGAGCCCCGCTCCTTCCGGCAGGCGCACAGATAGCGCACCGCGTGGACGAAGAGCAGTTGATAATCGGAGCTGTCCCGGAGAGCTCCCGGCTGCTGCGGTGAAGGGCGTCCACCACCACTGGGGCCATGGGCTCCCCCAGGCCCACGTCCTCGGCACTGATCACCAGCAGCCGTCTCCACAGGTAGGCGGTCAGTTCCTCCCCGGTCAGGTAGAGCTCATAGGCAGCCCGCACCGCCAGCTCCGTCTCCCCCCGGCGGATAAATTTCTGGAGGGCGGATATGACCTCGTCCCCCGGGTGTCCGCTGGGAGTTACGATGTCATGGTAAAAAATTGGTATCATGTCAGGTTTCCTTTCTGCGCGCCCGGGCCGGGACACGGGACCGCGGCAGGGCGGAGGCGGACGCCCCGCCTCCGCCCTGCCCAAGTCCGCTTCAGTTGGCCGACGGTCTGCTTCAGGTTGGCCAGGGCCTGCTCCGGCTCCATGCCGTTGTCGGCCACCTCCTGCATCATGGTCTTGACGGCGCTGTTGACGGCGCTGGAGGTGGTGGTAGCATTGGTAAACACGGGCTCATAGAAATAGCGGTCACTCTGCTCTACACCGGCCCGCATGTACTCGTGGCCGTCGGCCACATAGGCCTCATAGGCCGGGTCCTCCGCCACGGACTGGCGGATAGGCAGATAGCCGGTGTTTCCGGCAGCTACCGCCAGGTTGGCGTCATGGGAGGTCATAAACTTGATAAATTCATAGGCGGCGTACATTCTGTCCTGATTCCCGTCCTGATTCAAGGCGATAATGACATGGCCGGCGGACAGGTTGGCGGCGGTATCCTCGCTCACCTGAGGAACAGGGGCGGTTCCCCAGTCCAGCTCGGGATTTTTGTCTGGGATATAGCTGGCCTCCACGCTGTCGCCGATATACATGGGGATCATCTCATTGGCAAAGGGCCCGGAGAAGAACTGATCCTCCCCCGCAGTACGCCAGATACCCTCATTCACGTTATCCTGCCACATCTGAAGCACCTTCAGGGTAATGTCGCTGTCCTCGGTGGCAAAGTACAGATTGCCGTTCTGGTCGGTGTAGCGGCCGCCGTTTTGGAGCAGCAGGGTCATAAAGCTGCCTGCCAGGTTGTCCCAGCCAAAGGCGGGCGCGCCGGTAATGTCTCGGATGGCGCGGCAGGTTTCCACCAGCTCGTCCCAGGTGGTGGGAACACTGAGTCCGTGCTCGGCAAAAAACGTCTTGTTGTAATAGAGCACCTCGGAGTAGGAGTGGATCGGCAGGGAATAGATACCCTCCTTGGCATAGCTGGAGTTCGCCTCCCGCAGCCCTTCAAAGATGTCCTCGTAGTCGGTCATGCCCACATTGGGATCTGTAATATAGGGCTCCAGGTTAACCACATAGTCGGTCTGGAGGTAGTCAGCCACATAGGGGCGCAGGGCCAGGGTCACATCAGGGGCGCTGCCCGCCTTGATCGCGCCCACCACGCTGGAATAGAGCTCACTGCTGCTGCCGTTAAAGGTTGGGACCACGGTAATACCCTTCTCGGCTCCGATCGTTTCATTGAACTCCTCCACCAGCCCCTCCAGAACCTTCAGGTGGTTCTGATTGGAGATGGAGTGCCAGAACTGGAGTTCCACAGGGCCGGAAAGGGTACCCAGTTCCCCGGCGGGGGTTTCGGCCCCGCTGGGGCCGGTTGCTGCCGCAGGCCGCCAGGAAAGGCCCAGGGCCAGGGCAAGGCTTACGCTGATGAGCTTCCGTTTCATCGAAAATTCCTCCTTCTTTTCTTTCGTGCCATATGCTTTCATTGTGTTATTCAAAGCCCGGCAGGCCGGGCAGGATCTTAACCCTTGATGCCGCCCCGCGCCACGCCGGCGATGATCTGCTTTCGGAAGACCAGGAAGAAAATCAGCATGGGTACAATGACGATCGTAGCGCCGGCCATCTGCAGATTCACCTGGGAGCTCACCGCATCCCGGAAGTGGAGCAGACCGATGGGCATAACCCGGTGGGCATCGCTCTTGGTGACCATAAGGGGCCAGACAAAGGAATTCCATTGGCTGATAAAGGCCAGAATTCCAATGGTAGCAATGGCATTCTTGTTCATGGGGATCATGACTTTCCAGAGGTAGCGCCAGTCGCTGCAGCCGTCCACCTTGGCCGCTTTGTAGAGGATGGAGGGGATCTGCATAAAATACTCCCTCATCATATAGATATAGAAACCGCTGGCCACCGTTGGCAGAATAATGCCCTGAAAGGTGTCCATCCAGCCCAGCTTGGAGATCGTGATGAAGTTCTGGATGATGAGCAGCTCTGCGGGGATCATCATGGTGGACAGGCAAAGCAGAAACAGCAGCTTTTTGCCCCGAAATTCGTAAATGGTAAAGCCGTAGGCAGACAGCACGGTAAGCACCAGGGTAAGGAGGGTACCGCCGCCCGCCACAATAATGGAGTTGCGCAAATAAAGGCCAAAGGGGCGACGGCAAGAGCCTCCGTGTAATTTTCAAACTGGGGCACCGCAGGGAACAGGGTTGGCGGGATGGAGATGGACTCCGGCAGTGTTTTCAGGGAGGTAAAGAGCATCAACAAAACGGGAAGATCATGACAAAGGCTCCAACAGTCAGAACGGCGATCTTGACCGCCTTGCCCACGTTCTGTTTCATATCCGACCCTCCCTTATACATAGTATACAAACCGCTTGGAGACCCACTTCTGAATCACCGTCAGGGCCAGTACGATGGCCAGAAAGATGATGGCCGCCGCCGAGGCGTAGTGAACCTGTCCCCGGTTGAAAAACATGTCATAAATATAGTAGACCATAGTGATGGCGCTGTTTCCAGGCCCAGCGCTCTCCCGGCTGAACATAGCATAGACCTCGTTGTAGGTCTTAAAGGCATGAATGACCGATACGATGGTGACCATCAAAACGTGGGGAGAGCAGGGGCATGGTGATGCGGAAGAATATCCGGTGCGCTGGAGTGCCGTCGATCCGGGCGGCCTTGTAGTACTGCTGGTCGATCTTTGCAATCCGGCCAGGAACAGGACAATCTTAAACGCCATACCGCTCCAGATGGTAAAATGGTCACCGCCACAATGGTCAGGTTGGGATCGGACAGCCACTTCTGTGGCTCCAGCCCTAAAAACTCCAGAAAAAAGTTGATGTAGCCGTATTCCGAGTGGAAGAGCCAGCGGAACACCAGGCCGATGGCCAGGGTGGAGGTGACATAAGGGAGAAAATAGAGTGTCTGAAACAGTCCCTTGGTCCGAAGCAGGGAATTGATGAGCAGGGCTGCCCCCAGGGAGAGCACAATCGTGATAGGTACGCCCACCAGAACAATAAACATGGTGTTGCGCACGGCCAGCCCGAAAGCGGGATCCTGAAGCACGTACCGGAATGAATTGAGGCCGAATCCCGTGCCGGTGTCGGTAAGGTACACGTAACTCTGGTAAAACCCCATCCGAAGCGTCATGAGGATGGGGTAGACCACAAAGACCGCCAAAACCGCAAAGGCAGGGATCAGATACAGATATGCCTTGGCGCTGCGCCGGGTGTTGCCCAGCGGATTTTCTGCGCGGGCCGGCTTGGGCTCCTCATCCCGCCACCTCCGCATCCAGCCGTGCGCCGGTCTCCGGGTCAAAGAAATAGACCAGGCGAGGCTCCAGGGTCAGCTCCACGGCGTCGCCTGCCGCCACACCGGCGGTGATGTCCAGAATGGCGCGGGCCCGCTCCCCTGCCAGTGAGAAGGTAACCAGCAGATCCTTGCCCCGCATCTCCACAGCCTCAGCCGCAGTCCGAAGCCCCTGCCCCAGACGCCACGCCTCAGGCCGGATGCCCACCAGGACCGGCCCATCCGCCGCGCCGCGCACCCGGAGCATGTAGTCCTCTGCCAGACACACCGTTCCGCCGCACACGTCCAACCGAAAGAAATTGATGGGGATTCCCCAGAAAGCCTGCCACAAAGCGGTTGGCGGGATTCAAATACATCTGTTGGGGTGGACACTGCTGCTGCACCACGCCGGTCCTCATCAGCACGATCTCATCTGTGATACTCATGGCCTCCTCTTGATCATGGGTGACAAACACGGTGGTGACGCCCGTCTCAGTCTGGATGCGGCGAATCTCTTCCCGCATCTCCAAACGCAGGCGGGCGTCCAGATTGAAGGGGTTCGTCCAGCAAGAGGATATCAGGCCGCTTGACCAGCGCCCGTGCAATGGCCACCCGCTGCTGCTGGCCGCCGGAGAGCTGGCCCGGCTTGCGCTTGAGGAGATCCTCGATCTGCACCAGTCTGGCCATCTCCAGGGTGCGGCGGCGGATCTCCTCCTTCCCCTCCTTGTGGTTGACCAGAGGGAAGGCGATGTTTTGCTCCACCGTCAGATGGGGATAGAGGGCATAGTTCTGAAACACCAGACCAATGCCCCGCTTTTCTGGGGGCAGGGCCGTCACATCCCTGTCTCCAAAGAAAATCCTTCCGGAAGTAGGCGACTCCAGCCCTGAGATGAGGTAGAGTGTCGTGGACTTTCCGCAGCCGCTGGGGCCCAGCAATCCGGTCAGCTTGCCGTCCTGAATCGTAATGCTGACATCATTCACCGCCTTGGTTCCGGAAAATCCTTGACCAGATGCTCCAATCGCAGTTCCATGGCGCAGCTCCTTTCATTTATTTTGCTTTTTATTGTCTCCATTGTATTCTATATCATTTTTCTTGTCAACAAATGTTCAAAATTACAGTTTTCAGTCTGCTTTTTAAGCTTTAATTTCATATAATCTCTTTATTTGATAGTATATTATCAATAATCTTCTCCGAAAGAGATAAAAGGCATTGAATTATCATTTTTTAAAATTTGGCTTTACAAAAAATGTACAGAATATCCAACTAATTTTTGCTTTATTCTTGCCAGAGTTCCGGTTTTATGATATTCTCTCCCTAGTATTTAATTAAGTATGGGAGGATTGCACCATATGAGTCTCAAAAAGATGACACGTATTGATAAAATCTCCCAGCTTTTGATCGCCAAGACGGGCGTATCGATTCGCGAACTGGCGGTGGAGCTGGGGGTATCTGAAATTACAATCCGCCGGGATCTGAAGCAGCTCGAGCAGCAGGGGACGGTAAAGCTGATCAACGGCGTGGCCATTCATCGCGCCGCCCAGAACCCCCACAGTACCCTTCCCGAGTACAATCTGGATTACGAGGTTCTCCACTTTGGAGACCGGAAGGCATCGGCAAAAGCCGCCTCCCTCATTGAACCCAACGATGTCATTGCCATTGATACCGGCTCCACCTGCTCCTACCTCACACAAAATCTGCCCAGCGGCGTCCACCTGACCGTGCTCACCTACTGCATGAACACCCTGGCCCAGTTGACCACGCATCCGAACTACGACGTGATCTGCGCGGGCGGCTACCTCTATCCCAACACCCGGATGTTTTATAGTCCAGAGGGTATCAGCCTTATTAACCGCACCTGTGTAAACAAGGCCTTCCTCTCCACCGCCGGCATCAGTGGCAAGCTGAACGTCACCTGTGTGGCTCCCCATGAGATGAACGCCAAGAGCGCCCTGATGGAGAGCAGCCAGACCAAGATCCTGCTGCTGGACTCCTCCAAGTTCAGCAAAATCTGTCCCACGACTTTCGCCTACCTCTCCGATTTTGACATCATCGTTACGGATGACGAGCTCTCAGCCGAATGGCAGGGCTATATTGCCGACCTGGGCATTCAGCTTTTGCTGGCCTGAGCGGGCAGCCGCATCATTTGCATGAACCTCCATGCGTACAGGACGCGCCGCGAAACTATGCAAAGGCTTAGGCGCATGAAGTGTTCGCGCATGTGGGCCGTACCGGCCTACGCGCTGTCATCTTATGGCCGTGCCGCTGCAAGCGGCGCATGGGCAAGTTTGCTATGCTCTTGCAGAGCAAAAGGGCCGGACGGAATGGTTCCGTCCGGCCCTTTTTATGCCGTATGCGCTCTTTACTTGATAGGCTCGCCGGCCTCTTTCTTGGCCTTGATCTCCTTCAGGGCGTCCCGGTAGGAGAGGTTGACGCGGCCCTTCTCGTCGATATCGGTGACCTTGACCCAGATCATGTCGCCGATGTTGACCACGTCCTCCACCTTCTCCACCCGGCGGTCGGCCAGCTTGGAGATGTGCACCATGCCGTCCTTGCCGGGGCCAGCTCGACGAAGCCGAACTGGAGGATGCGGACCACCTTGCCGTAGTAGAGCTGGCCCACCTCGGGCACGAACACGATGGTCTCGATGGTCTTCTTGGCGGCCGCAGGAGGCCTTGTCGGTACCGGCAATGTAGATGGTGCCGTCGTCCTCGATGTCGATCTTGGCGCCGGTGTCGGCACAGATCTTCTGGATCACCTTGCCGCCGGAGCCGATGACCTCGCGGATCTTGTCCACGTCGATCTTCATCTTCACCATCTTGGGGGCGGTGTCGGCCACGTCGGGGCGGGGCTTGGAGATGCAGGGCAGCATGACCTCGTCCAGGATGGCATACCGGGCGTCCTTGGTGATCTCCAGGGCCTCTTTGATGATCTCGTGGGACAGGCCGTCGTTCTTGATGTCCATCTGGATGGCGGTGATACCGGCCTTGGTGCCGGCCACCTTGAAGTCCATCTCGCCGTGGAAGTCCTCCACGCCCTGGATGTCGATGAAGGTGGTGAAGCCGCCGTCGTCGTCCTGGATCAGGCCGCAGGAAATGCCGGCCACGGGGGCGGAGATGGGCACGCCGGCATCCATCAGCGCCAGCGTGGAGCCGCAGATGGAGCCCTGAGAGGTGGAGCCGTTGGAGGAGAGCACCTCGCTCACCACGCGGATGGCGTAGGGGAAGTCCTCCACGGAGGGGATCACCGGCTCCAGGGCGCGCTCGGCCAGGGCGCCGTGGCCCTTCTCGCGGCGGTTGGTGGAGCGGGCGGCCCGGGCCTCGCCGGTGGAGTAGGCGGGGAAGTTGTAGTGGTGCATATAACGCTTCTCTTCCTCTTCCCAGATGGTGTCCAGCTTCTGGGCGGCGGACAGGGTGTTCAGGGTGCAGACGGTGAGCACCTGGGTCTGACCGCGGGTAAACATGCCGGAGCCGTGGACGCGGGGCAGCACGCCCACCTCGGCGGCCAGGGGACGGATCTCGTTCTTGGCGCGGCCGTCCACCCGGTGGCCCTCCAGCAGCCAGGCCTTGACGATCTTCTTCTGGAACTTGTAGGTGATCTCCTCCAGGTACTTGTCCATCTCGGGATAGTCCTCCAGGAAGAGCTCATGCCAGTGCTCGATGAGCTTGTTCCACCGCTCCTCGCGCACGTTCTTGTCGTCGGTGTCCATGGCGGCGCGGGCCTCATCCATGGTGGCCTCCACGATCTTGTCGAACAGCTCCTGGTCGAAGTCGGCGTGGTCGTAGGTCATCTTGTCCCGGCCGATCTCGGCCACGATCTGGTTGATGAAGGCCACCTGCTTCTTGATGTCCTCGTGGGCGGCCACGATGGCGTCGTACATGATGTCGTCGGGCAGCTCCTTGGCCGGCCTCAATCATGATCACCTTCTTGTCGGTGGCGGCCACGGTCAGATCGAGCTGGGAGGCGTGCTTCTGCTCGTTGGTGGGGTTGAGGACAATCTGGCCGTCCACATAGCCCACCTCCAGGCAGCCGATGGGGCCGGCCCAGGGGATGCAGGAGTAGGCCAGGCAGGCGGACACGCCGATCATGGCGGTCACCTCGGGGGAGCAGTCCCGGTCCACGCTCATGACGGTGGCGGTGACCACCACGTCGTTGCGGAAGTCGTAGGGGAACAGGGGGCGGATGGAGCGGTCGATCACGCGGCTTGCCAGCACGGCGGGCAGAGAGGGCTGGCCCTCCCGGCGCATGAAGGAGCCGGGAATGCGGCCCACGGCGTACAGCTTCTCCTCAAATTCCACGGAGAGGGGAAGAAGTCCACGCCGTCCCGGGGGCGGGGGGACACGGTGACGGCCACCAGCACGGTGGTCTCGCCGTAGGTGACCATGGCGGAAGCGGTGGCCAGCTCGGCCACCTTGCCCACGTCGATGGTCAGGGCGGCCCGCCACCTCGGTCTTGTAGACCTTGTGGTTGGTGAATTCCTTGTGCTTGATAATGGTTGACATGCGGGTATTCCTCCTTTTCATTGGTGTCTCCCACACATCAGAGCCCGATCCCTTTTAGCACTTGAAGCCGGGTCCGGTCCTCCGGGCCCAGGTTCAACTGCTAAAAAGCAAGCTCCGACGGATGGGAAGAAGGTGGCACGGAGTCCGCGCCACCCTCTTGATTCGTTGTTGTCACGCTGCGGCGGCTGCACAACGGACAACTGTTCAACACTCCGCGAAAATGCCGTTGGCGTTCCGCCAACCTGTTTTTCATCTGCGTGTTTCGCTGTCGTCCTGCTCCGCACGCCTCCGCGCTTCTTCTTACTTTCGGATGCCGAGCTTGGCGATAATGGCGCGGTAGCGCTCGATGTCCTTGGCCATCAGATAGTCCAGCATCTTGCGGCGCTTACCGACCATCTTGAGCAGGCCGCGGCGGCTGTGGTTGTCGTGGATGTGCACCTTCAGGTGCTCGGTCAGCTCCTGGATGCGGGCGGTCAGAATGGCGATCTGCACCTCGGGGGAGCCGGTGTCAGTGGCGTGGGTACGGTTGGCCTCGATCACGGCCGTCTTCTCGTCCTTACGGATCATGGTTGGGTTCCACCTTTCATACAATGTGCCCTGGGCTGCGTGACCGGCCGGTGAGAGCCTGGGGACGAAGCGGGGGTAAATTCTGCCTGTAAATTACAGGCTGTAGTAGTTTATCATATTCTCCCCGCCTTGTAAAGAGGTCATTCCCGATTTTGCGGCGAATTTTCCCGCGCCGCCGCCGTCCTCTGGCGCCGGCGCAGGCGCGGGGTATGATACAAAAAACAGCAAGGAGGAATGGTTATGATCCGTCTGCTGACCGGGAGCACGCACACGGGAAAGACCCTGCTGGCCCAGCGCCTGCTGGAGCGGCACGGCGCGCCCTATCTGTCCATCGACCACCTGAAGATGGGCCTCATCCGCAGCGGGATGTGTCCCCTGACGCCGGAGAGCACCGACGAGGCCCTCACCGCCGTCCTCTGGCCCGTGGTGCGGGAGATCGTCAAAACCGCGGTGGAAAACGGCCAGTCGCTGACGGTGGAGGGTTGCTACATCCCCTTCAACTGGCGGGAGGACTTTGATGCGTCCTGCCTCCCCCACATACGCTTTCTCTGTCTGGTGTTCAGTGAGGCGTACATCCGCACCCGGTTTGACACCATTCAGACCCACGCCAACGCCATAGAGCGGCGGAAGGACGACTCCTTCTGCACCATGGAATTACTTTTGGCGGAAAACCGGCGCAATCTGGAGGCCTGCCGCCGCCGCGGACTGCCCTATTACCTCATTGACGGCCCCTATGCCCCGCCCCTGGACTGGTGAGCGTTACCAAATCGTCATTTATTCTTAATAAATTATCTTTAAATCCCCATTGACAATCATATGATTATTTAGTATAATCATGTCAAAGCAAGAAAAGGAGTGGATGATATGGCAAAGACGCTGCCGGGAACCACCATCGCGGTGGACTGGAACCGACCGGAGGAGGCGGAGACCCTGCTGAACTCCCTCTTTTTGGCCGGGGGGCTGATGCTCTCCCAGGTGGCCAGCCTGACCGGGCTGGAGCCCTATGTCATCCAGAACTGGGTCCGCCGGGGCTTTGTGGCCCCGCCGGAGCGCAAGCGGTACTCCCGCCGCCACTTTTCCCGCATCGTCCTGATCAATATGCTGAAGGATTCCATGCAGCTGGACAAAATCTGCGCCCTGCTCTCCTATGTCAACGGGGAGCTGGACGATGAATCGGACGATCTGATTGACGATTTCCAGTTGTATCTCTATATTGTACGCCTGGCGGCCCTGGTGGAGCATCAGCCTCCCAGCGGGCCGGACGAGGCGGCCCGCTGGTGCCAGACAGCGGCGGAGCTACCGTGAGAGCGTCCCGCCCGGGACCGGGTGGCCCGCTGCCTCCATGTGATCCTGACGGCCTATCTGGCCGGACGGCTCAAGCAGGAGGCGGAGGCCCTCCTCGCGGCCCTGGCCTGACGCGTCCCAAGACAGCGGTAGGGACGCGGAGTATCCCACCGCTGTTTTATGATAGATCGCATCCCCATTTCGAGAAAGGAGGAACCCATTCATGGCAGCCTGGTGGCAATCCCTCTCTGCCCTGGACCACGTTCTGCTCTACATCGCCATACCCGCCACGCTGATCCTGCTGATTCAGACCGTTCTCCTCTTTGCGGGGGGCGCGTTTGACAGCGACGGCGACGCCGGTGTGCCGGACGCGGACGGGCCGGCCTTCGACGGCCCCGACGCCGACGGCGGCCCGCTCCACGAGGCCGCGGCGGACCCGGAGACCCCCGACACCGGCCTGCACCTGTTCACCGTGCGGGGCGTGGTGGCCTCCTGGTGCTCTTCGGCTGGGGCGGCCTGTGGCTCCACCAGGTAGGCCTGCCCGGTTTCCTGGCGGTCTTCCTGGCCATCCCCATCGGCTTTGCCGGCATGGTGGGCATCGCCCTGGCCGTCCGCCAGGCCCTTCGCCTCCAGTACGACGGCACCCTGGATCTCCGCAACGCCCTCGGGCGGACGGGCACCGTGTACCTCACCGTTCCCCGGCCGCTCCTCCCCCGGCAAGGTCACCCTCACCGTGCAGGAGCAGCTGACGGAATTTGAGGCCCTCACCGACTCCCCCGCCCCCATCCCCACCGGCAGCCCTGTCCGTGTCACCGGTCTGGCCGGCCGCGGCGCCCTGCTGGTGGAACCCATTCCATCCGAATCAGAAGAGACAGAATAAGGAGGAACTTATGCCAAACATCTTTGGACTTATCCTTACCTGCGTCATCGTCGTCATCGTCTTCTCCCTGCTGCTGTTCCTGATCAAGCGCTACAAGAAGTGCCCCTCGGACAAGGTTATGGTCATCTACGGCAAGGTGGGCAGCAACAAGGACGGCTCCACCCGCAGCGCCAAGTGCATCCACGGCGGCGCGGCCTTTATCTGGCCGGTCATCCAGTCCTATGAGTTCCTGGATCTGACCCCCATGTCCATCTCGGTGGATCTGGAAAACGCTCTGTCCCGCCAGAACATCCGCATCAACGTCCCCAGCCGCTTCACCGTGGGCGTCTCCACCGAGCCGGGGGCATGCAGAACGCCGCCGAGCGCCTGCTGGGCCTGAAGCTCCAGGAGATCCAGGAGCTGGCCAAGGACATCATCTTCGGCCAGCTCCGCCTGGTCATCGCCACCATGGACATCGAGGAGATCAATACCGACCGCGACAAGTTCCTGGAGGCCGTCTCCCGCAACGTGGAGGGCGAGCTCAAGAAGATCGGCCTGCGCCTCATCAACGTCAACGTCACCGACATCTCCGACGAGTCCGGCTACATTGACGCCCTGGGCAAGGAGGCCGCCGCCAAGGCCATCAACGACGCAAAGAAGAACGTGGCCGAGAAGGACCGCGACGGCTCCATCGGCGAGGCCCAGGCCCGCCGCGACCAGCGCATCCAGGTGGCCCAGGCCGACGCCTCCGCCATCCAGGGCGAGAACTCCTCCAAGGTAGAGGTGGCCATGTCCAACGCCCAGCGCCGCGAGAAGGAGGCCGAGGCCACCCGCATCGCCACCGCCGCCGAGAAGATCGCCGCGGCCCAGGCCCTGGAGGAGGCCTACGCCGCCGAGCAGAAGGCCGAGGCCGCCCGCGCCCAGCGTGAGAAGGCCACCCAGGAGGCCGACGTCATCGTCAAGACCGAGATTGACAAGCGCCGCCGGGAGCTGGAGGCCGAGGCCGAGGCCGAGCAGATCCGCCGCCGCGCCAAGGGCGAGGCCGACGCCATCCTGGCCAAGATGCAGGCCGAGGCCCAGGGTGCCCAGGAGATCCTGGTCAAGCAGGCCGACGGCCTGCGGCAGATCGTGGCCGCCGCGGGCGGCGACGCCGACCACGCCGTGCGCCTGATGCTGGCCGACAAGATGGAGGAGCTCATGCGCATCCAGGTGGACGCCGTCAAGGGCATCAAGATCGACAAGGTCACCGTCTGGGACGGCGGCGAGCAGAAGGATGGCAAGACCGCCACGGCGGGCTTTGTCTCCGGCCTGATGAAGTCCATCCCGCCCATGAACGAGATGTTCGACATGGCGGGCATGGAGCTGCCCCGCTTCCTGGGCAAGAACAAGGAGGAGCCTGCTGCTCCCCGCGCCCGCAGAAGAGTCCGGCGCGCCCGCAGAAGAGTCCTGATATGGAAGGCCCCGGAACCTGATGGGTTCCGGGGGCCTTTCTGCTTTAAATTAGAGCTTTTTCGGCAAAGCGCATGAGGATGACGGCCACCTCGGCGCGGGTGGCGGTGCCGGCGGGGTCGAGCCGGCCGCCGTCCTTTCCGGTCAGCAGACCCTCGCCCACGGCCCAGCACAGGGCGTCCGCCGCATAACCGCTGGCCGCGTCCTTGTCGGCAAAGCCGTCCAGGCCGCCTGTGGGCTCCGGTGTGCCCGCATAGCGGTACAGCATGGCCGCTAATTGCTCCCGGGTCACCGCGTCCTCCGGACCGAAGGCCCCGGTGTCATACCCGGCCACAATCCCCTGGGCCGCCGCCCAGTTCACCGCGCCGGCATACCACGCGTCCGCCGCCACGTCGGTGAAGCCCGCCCCGCCGGGGGCGGCAGGGCTGCCCGCCAGGTTCCAGAGCACCTGCGCCGTCATGGCGCGGGTCAGCACTGCGCCGGGGTCAAAGGTGACGGCGCTGGTACCGTCCATGAGGCCCCTTTCATACACATAGGCCACCGCATCATAGTACCACTCGCCGCTGCTCACGTCGGTGAAGGGCAGGGATTCGGGCTGTTCCGGCTCGGTTTCGATCGCGGTGAAGACCGCCTCGACCTCCACCTTGGAAGCGGGCATTTTGAAGGTATATTTGCCGTCGCCCTTGTCGGTGAGCTTGATGGAATCGCCATCCTTGCCGGTGACGGTCAGCTTGTCCAGCTCATAGCCCTCGTCGGGCTTCACGGTGATGGTCACGGTGGTGCCTCTGGAGGCGCGGGTGGGGCTTACCTTCACGCTGCCGTTGTCCGTGTCCTCCACGCTCACCGTGTACCGGGTGGAGCTGGAGGAGGAGCCGCCGGAGGAGCTGTTTTCGAGAACGTCGCATGGACGATGCAGTCCTTTGTCACATTCTGAACGGTGTAGGTGCCGTTATCGTTCTGCACCACGGCTGCGGCGGTGCTGTCATCGACGGTCACATCAGAGATGGAATATCCGCTGTCGGCGGTGACGGTGAAGGTCTGACTGCCGCCATTGGCTACGGCCACCCTGCCGCTGGGAGTGATGGCGCCGCCTTCGCCGGCGGTGGCGGTGATGGTAAAGCCCTGCGCGGGGTCTGTTGTTCCATCGCCTACCACCGCACTGCCAATGTCCGTAGTAATATCCCTGGCCGAGTCATCTGTGTAGGCCAGTTTGATCTTTAGCTGCTTGTCTTCTTTGGTAGTCTTGTTGTCCGCAATGGTAACAGGGAAGGAGCCGGTATCATTTCCGTCCTTTTCGTCCGTCTTTGTTGTTACCCCAAGAACAATATCGCCGCCCAAAATTGGATTCGAATTGTTAAAAGTACAACCGGAAATAGTCAGGGACTCGACGCTGGCCTGCGCACCGGTGATATCAGTGGGATTGCTGCCGTCCTGCCCACCGCGTTCAGCGACTTTAATGGGGCCGGAAGCACCGCAATTTCCTTCAAACCTAGTGTTGGTGATCGAGATCACAGCATCCTGTACGGCGACCAGGTTCAGGTCGATGGCATAGTTAATGCCGCCGCAGTTTGTAAAGGTGCAGCCGTCAATGGTCAGGTTTTCGCGTTGGTCAGATACATGCCCTGTCCACCGCTCACTCCTGCCTTGAGTTTTGCACGGTGCAGTTGGTCATGGTCAGGTTCAGACCGCTGACAACAGTTGCGCTCTGATTCTGAGATGTAATGAGGATGGATTTATCCGCCGTTCCATTCCTGTCGGTGTCGCCGTCTACGGTCAGATTGTTCAAGGTGAGGTTCGTGTTGGTCTGGTCGGCATGTTCGCCCGAAGCCGCCACACAGTTGATGGTGCCGTACAGGGTCTTGCCGCTGCCCTCAATGGTGAGGGTGCTGCCCGCCGCAATGGAAATGTCTTTGTTATATCCTGAAGGAGGGTGATGGTGTGATCTTCTGCGGACAGCGCGGCGGTCAGAGCATTATCAAAAGAGGTGAATTTCTCCTCCCCAACCTGTGCCACAAGGACGCCCTCTTCAGTCTTTCAAAGGTGTCCCCAGAGGCCAGGGTGATGGTGTGGATGTCCGCATCCTTGGCGGCCTGATAGGCCAGCTCAACCGCAACCTCGCTGCCATTTTCGGCCTTCACATTGGAGATGGTCACCGGGAACGCGCCGGTGGAGGGCGCGGCGGCATTGTTCTCTCCCTTCCCCTGGGAACCCAGTTGAATCTTGGCCCCCTCGGAGAAGGTGCAGTCCGCAACCACAGCGGAGGCAATGGTGGCGGGTTTTACTTCTCCGTCTCCCGACGGCTTCACATCTGTTGCCACGTCGTCCTCGCCGTTGCGCTGGTTCAGCTTGATGGCATTCTTCTCATAGCTGCCCGTAAAGGTACAGCCCCGGATCTCCACCGTGGAACCCTGGATGCCGCAGAGGTTCCAGTTGATTCCGTACTTCAGGCCGTCCTCTCCGGCGTTGAAGGTGCAGCCTTTAATCACCAGAGACTGGCAGTTGGGCAAATACATAAACGAGGAGTTTGTCTTGTCTCCGGCGGTATTGCCGGTAAAGGTACAGTCCGTCAGGGTCAGGTGCAGTCTGGGGGGATTGGGGCGCGTCTGCACATTGGTCAGGGCAAACTGTCCCTCCTTAAACTCCGTTCTGCTGATAGTCAGGTATACGTCCTTACCGTCGAGAGCGTCGCCCTTCACCGCCTCATTATAGGCGGCTACCGTAGTGAAGGGCTCCTCCTGCGTGCCCTTTCCCTCCTCTGTGGGCACGGGCTCCTGTGGCTCGTCGCCGGGCTCCGTCCTGGCGTCCGCGCTTGTTTCCTCCGTCTGTTCCATTCCGGCGATGGGAAGGGGCTGCTCCGCGTCCGCCGCAAAGGCGGACGGCATCAGCGTCAGCAGCATGCACGCCGTCAGGCACACCGACAAGATGCGTTTCTCCATGATTCTGTTTTCCTCCTTTTTGATGTCAGGGGTCGTGGCCGCAGAAAATGTGTGTCAATACCACTCCGCCGTACCGGAGGTTCCCGCAGGATGCCATTCGGACTGCATACAAAACAGCTTAAAACAGGAAGCGCGGGTCTCCGGCCAGGTGAAACAGCATTGGCCGGCAAACCACCCCCTTTTGGAAAAGTGTACCTTTTAAAATGGTGGAAATGCAGGAAAATCTATGTTAAAATGTAATTGATATCGCCGTATTTCTGTGCTATACTTCACACTAGGTAGTGCGACTATTTCATTTGTAAACGTACACTTTTTCAAACATACAAAGCGCCTCTGGAATATTCCAGAGGCGCTTTTGCATATAGTTCCGTTACAGCAGGGTGAAATCCAGCAGCTCGTGGCCCCACGCCCGCTCGGGGCGTCCAGCCCGCGGCCGTCCACCATCAGCTCGCCGCACTGGTTGTCGTAGGGGTCTTGCCGCCAGGCGGGCATGGGGCGTCAGGGGGGCCTGGAAGGCGGAATTGGCTACCATCCGCCAGGGGTCCAGGCTGCCGAAGTAGTGGGCCCGGCGGGCGTCCTCCCCGCTGCGGCGGGCGGAGGAGCCGAAGGAGCAGTCCGCCCACAGCCAGCCGTGGGGGCCAGGTAGAACATGGCCCAGTCGTGGGGGCCCACCCGGCCGGGCCGGACGGCCAGCCCGCTCTGCCACCGGGCGGGGATGCCCGCGATACGGCACAGGGTGATGAAGAGCAGGGCGAACACCCCGCAGTCCCCCCGGAGGGTCTTGGCGCACTGGTCGGCGATGCAGTCCAGCTGGAGGTAGGCGGGCTGATAGCGGTAGTCCACCTGTCCGGTGACGTAGTCGTAGATGGCCTTCGCCTTTTCCGCCGGGTTGGCGCACCCCTCGGTCAGCCGGGCCGCCAGCGCCCGCAGGTAGGGGGTAAAGACGATGTGGGGCGGCTGCTCCTCCAGGTCAAAGTCCGGCTGCGCCAGCTCCAGAGAGAGGGACATGGGAGCCGTGTACTCCGCCCGGAAGAGGTAACGGTAGGTGACGGAGAACTCCCCCACGCCGTTTGTTTTCCACCACATGGTGCGCTGTGGTGCATACTCCGGCGCGGCCACCCCGCCGGGGGTGCAGTCCAGCAGCTCAATATTGCTCTGCTGGGGGCAGGCCGCCGGGAGGGGCAGCCACGCCTGCACCTCCTGGCCCGCAACAGGCACCAGCGCCCGGATATCCGCCTTCAGGGTAATGCGGGCGGTGAGGAGCCTTCCCGCTCCATCCGGGCCAGCACGGCATCCCGCTCCGCGTTGTCCACCGCCTCGTGGACAAGCCCCGGTGCCTCCTTCGGGTAGATGCGCAGGGACTCCAGGAACTCCCGGTGTACCCGCAGCTCCCCGTCCACCATCCGCCAGTCGATGCGCCCGCCGTCCAGCAGGGCGTCGAACTGCGCCTCGGTAAAGCCGGGCCACTCCGCCCGTACCAGGGCCACCGCCTCGGGGCGGGTGTAGGGGTAGTCGTAGGGCAGGCGGGTCAGCCGCAGCCGCTCCGCCTCCAGCCGGGGGGCCAGCAGGGGCTGGACGCCGGAGGAGAGCCGGGCGTCGATCAGCCGGAGCGCCCCCGCCAGATCCCCCATATCCCTGCGGCGGGCGATGTCGGCGGGCAGGGCGTCGTTCAGGTGGAGAAAGGCCTCATTCTGGTTGTGCATAAATATCCCCCTTTGCGTTTCCTGTCCCCAGCATAGCACAAACCGGCGGGCAAAACAACCGGGCCGGGACAGCAGCCTGTCGAAAAGTCTTTTCGACAGGCTGCTGAACTTTTTGAACCTTCAAAAAGGTTCAAAAAGTTGTTTGATCCAACGCGAAAGGGAACCCTGACGGTTCCCTTTCACACTATCCTTCCCTCCGAATTCTTTAATAGGAGGATTTATCGATAGCCTCCTGGGCCGGGACAGCAACGCTGTCCCGGCCAGCCTATGTGGAGGTTATTCGGCGGTAAAGAGGGCCTCGGCCCGCACCAGCAAGGCGGCCAGCTCGGCCCGGGTGGCAGTGCCCTGGGGTTCAGGGTGCCCGCGCCGGTGCCGGTGAGCAGCCCGGCGTCCACCGCCCAGGCCACGGCGTCCTGTGCGAAGGCGGACACGGCGGAGGCGTCGGGGTAGCCGGACAGGTCGGCGGCCGCGCTCACGTCCAGGCCCTGGGCCTCGGCGTAGTTGCACAACAGGGTGACGGCCTGCTCCCGGGTCAGGGCGCTGTCGGGGGCGAAGCCGGTGCTGCTGGCGCCGGAGGTGATTCCGGCCTCATAGGCCCAATCCACGGCAGCGGCGCAGTAGGAGCCGGCGGCCACGTCGGCAAAGCCGGCAGAGGCGGAGGCGGCGGGCTCGCCCGCCATGCGGTGGAGGACGGTGACCAGCATGCCCCGGGTGGTAGTCACGTCAGGGCCGAAGGCCTTGGAGGTGACGCCGTTCATCAGGCCCTGCCCGGTGACGGCGGCCACGGCCTCGGCGTACCAGGCGTTGGGGGCCACGTCGGAGTAGCCGGTGTCGTTCAGCACGGCGGCCCAGGCGGCGTTGGAGATTAAGTTGTACTCATCCCGCTGGTTGGTCTTGTTGGTCAGGGTGTTGGCGAAGAGCACCACGTCCAGTTGGGCGTTGTCCGCGCCCGCGCCCTGGTAGGAGATGGCCTGGATGGAGTCGTCCAGGAAGTCGTCGAAGTGCTCGCCGTCGGCGGGGAGGAAGCCCTCCAGCAGCTCCTTGGAGCCGTCCAGCTGCACCAGCACCTGAAGCCGGCGGGATGGCGGCGAAGTAGCCGGCGCCGTAGCCGTAGAGGAGGTCGTCGCCCTCAGCCACATAGCTGGCGGTGATCAGGCTGTCGGTGGGGTAGGTGACGTAGGCCAGGGCGTCCATGGCGTTGGGGCTGACGGTCTCCCGCACCAGCGCGCCCTCGTCAAAGAGGGAGACGGCGGACTTCATGGCCTTGGAGCCGTAACCGATGTAGGGGTGCCGCTCTTGACGGCGGCCAGGGCCTGCTCGTCCAGGGCGGCCGCGCCGATGATCAGGTCGGCCTGGGAGGCGTCGTCGGTGACGGTGAAGCCCAGGGTGCGCATGGCCTGCCGGTCGTAGTTGTACTCGTAGGAGCCGCTGACCAGGGTGGTCTTGACGAAGCCCTTGTCGTTGTCGGCGGGCTTGCCGGAGATGTAGACCACGGGGCCTTGGGGATGGCCAGGGCCGCGGGGCGTCGGTCACGCCCACGCCGGAGAGCAGGTAGTCGCCCGCCACGCTCTGCCAGTCGGCGTAGGACACCAGGAAGCTGCCCTCGTACTGGCCCTCGGTGATGAGGGAGACGGACTTGCCGGCCTTCAGCAGGGCGTTGACGGCGGCAGTGGAGTCCTCGGAGGCGTTCATGAGCACCACCTGGGCGTCCTTCACGCCGGAGAAGGAGGAGGTCAGGGAGGCCACGTAATCCAGGGTCTCCTCGTAGTCCAGGACGTCGCCGCAGGCGGCGGAGATGGTCTTATAGGCGGCGGGCTCGGCGCACACCACCATGTCGAAGCCCCGCACCTTGTCGAAGGCGGTGATGCCCTCGGAGTAGAGGACGGGCCAGCCGGTAATCACGGTGCCGTCGTACAGCACGCCGTTGGCCACGCTACGCTTGGCCTGGTACATGGACACGATCAGGGTGCCGGCGGGGTACTCCACGCCGTTGTAGGTGAAGCTCTGGTCGGTGAGGCTGACCTGGACGCCGTTGCGGGTCAGGTACTCCATCATCTCGGCGGCGGCCTGGAGGTTGGACTGGTGGACGCCGTCCATGGGAATGATATAGCACTCGGGGTAGAAATTGCCGTTCTGGCCCTCCCCGTCGTACTCAGGCCGGAAGAGGTCGGCCTCCGCGCCCTCCACGTCGTACTGGTCGCAGAACCACTGGCCCACCAGCTCGTAGCGTCGGAGTTGGCGTTGGTCACGCCCCGCTCGAAGATCTTGGTCTGGTTGGTCAGGTAGCCGTCCTTGTGCTCGGCGATGTAGACGGACTGGCCCAGCTGGCCGTAGGCGACGCCCTGCACCATGTAGTCGTCATAGGCGGGCACCTCCACAGTGTAGGAGACGGTGCCGTGGAGCATGGCGTACTGGGGGTGTAGCTGGTGGACATGTCGTCCCAGGGGTCGAGCCACTGGGTCTGGTCGTCCCCGTCGGCGGTCTTCGCCCCGGTGTAGGTCAGGTAGTCCCGCTGGGGGATGACGTAGCTGTTGTGGCCGCCGTTGTTGGCCACCGCGGCGATGCCCAGGGCCTCGCCGCCGCCCATCAGGTGCTCGGCCAGCAGATCGTACTCAAAGTTGGGCTCGTGGGGGGGATCGCAGGGCTCGCACTGGAAGGCCTGCACCCGGCCGTGGAACTCGGTGAGGCTGACAGGGTTCCACTCGGCGATCAGCCTGGCCATGTTCTGGGTCTCGGCCTGGGTCTGGAAGGAGTTGTCCCGGTTGAGGTCAAAGCCGCCGGAGGAGGTACGGGTCAGGTAGGTCCGGCCCTCCACGTTCTCCTCGGGGACGATGATGAAGAACACGTCGGAGAGCAGCTCGTCCACGTCCACCGTCACAGTGTCAATGGTGTAGTATTTCTCCAGCTCCACCTGGGTGGAGATGGAGGCGGTGGTGCCGTCGGCGTTCTCGCCTTTGATGTAGCCCAGGTAGGTGGCGTCATCGGCCACCAGATCGGGGACGGCCACGGAGCCCTCCTCACCCGCAGGGCCCATCTGCTCGGCCAGCTCGGCCTTACCGGCGGCGGTGAAGCCGGTGAGCTTGTCGTAGTCGATGGTGCCGCTCTCAGAGGCCGCGGTCTCCACCAGCATCCAGGCAAAGGCCAGGATGCCGTCGCTGGCGGCCACCTCATTGGCGTGAATATTGGAGTACATGACGGGCACCTGGTAGTCGCCCAGGGCGCCGCTCTCCAGCTTCTTCAGCAGGGCGGTGGGATCGCTCTCCGCCTCCGCCTTGATCTCCTGCCACTTGTCCACCGCGGCCTTGTCCTTGGCCACAATCAGATAAGGCATATCCAGGCTTTCCAGGCCGCTGTCGCCCTGGCTCTGGCCCATGGAGAACTGCTCCACGTAGAGGTCAGTGTGGCCGGCGGCGTAGTCCACCAGCGCGTCCAGCTCGTCATAGATCTCCGACATGGTGTGGAAGTTGTCGTAGGGCGCCACCTTCAGATCCACAGAGCCCAGGGTCTTGCCGTCCAGCCCGGCGGACAGCGTGAAGTAGCCGCACACATCCATATAGGAGCCGCCGTTACTGTGGGGCACGCTGAGATCGTCACCGAAGTAGCACTGGTTGGCGAAGGTGACGGTCAGGTACACCTGGCCGTCCACCGTCTCGGCGGCGGTGGCCACGTCGGTAAAGAAGGGGGTCTCGCCGTCCTGGCACAGCCAGTCGCTCAGGGACCGCCCTCGGTATGGTTGGGAAACTGGGTATCGTCCAAGTAATCCGGCGCGTCCGCATCGGGCGTCAGGGTCCAGGTCACGGAGGAGGCGGCCTCCTTGGCCTCGGCCTCGGTCATGTCCACCGGGATGCTGGCCTGGAAGGTCCGCTCGGCGGACAGGGAGATGCCGTTGCTCCCGCCGTCACCGCTGGTGTTCTCAAACACAGCGGCGGGGCCGCTGCGCTGTCTGCGGCCGCAGACGGGATGACGCACAGGGACAGGAGCAGCGCCGATGCCGTCAGCATGGACAGCGCGTTGCCGAGTGTTTTGTGCTTCTTCATGCTCTTCACCTTACTCTTTCCTCTTGCAGTGTATAATATTCGTATGTTTTCGAATATTTATGTATAAAAGATACCACTGCAAGCCCCATTTGTCAAGCATAAATATGCATAACCAGGCGGCTTTCTTCTCCCTTTTCCTTTGGATAAACCGCTGTTTTACGGTCCAATCTCATATCCTTTCCAATACGGGCCTATTTTTCTGCAATTTTATACACAGCGTCTTTTCCCTGTCTGTGCCGGCACGCAGGAATAAAATGCGCGGGAGCTGATACAGCTCCGCGCACGGCGCCCGGCGGCCCATCCGGTTACCCGGGCATGGGCACCTCAAATTCCGGCTGGCCCATGTAGCCGGGGCAATCTCATACTTCTCAAAAATCAATACCGGATTGCCCGCCTCATTGATATAAAAGCGCTGGTCATCGGCGATGGAGGTGAAGCCCTCCACCCTCCTCCCCGTGGAAGTAGATGTTGTCGGGGCTCTCCGCCTCCTGGGCGGCGATGCCCGCCCGCACGGCCTCGTTGGCCAGTTCCTTATAGTCCGGCCCCAGCATATCCCGGAGGGTGAGCTCCCGCCCGGCCTGGAGGTCAATGTTATAGGTATAAAGCTCGGTGTATGCATTGGCCCGGGTTTCCGTCTCGGTGAGCACAAAAGACAGATAATGGTCGTTCTGACACTTGATCTCGTAGTCAACATCGATCATTACGGGGATGAAGTCCTCCTCCGCACCGCCGGTGGCCACATAGGCGTCGCGGATGGCCCGCGCCCGGTCCTCGGCCTCCTGAAGCACCTGGTCGATGCGGGTCTGAATGGCCAGGTTAATGCGCTGCTCCAGGTCGGTGTCCCCGGGCAGCTCCAGGGCGGGCAGGCGCACGTCGATAAGGCGCTCCCGCTCGTCGATGTGGTACTCCGTGACGGTGACCACCCGGGCCAGACCGCCCAGCACCGGCACGTCGGACACCGCCCGGGCGAAGGCCGGACTGGCGTTGACCAGCAGCACAAAGCAGGCGCAGCCCGCCAGCACCCCGCTCACGCTCCGGCGAAGCGCCCGGCGGCCCGCAGCCGCCGCTGGCCCGCCCGCAAGGCAGAGGCTACGGCAAATTCCAGCTCCTCCGGCAACGGCGTGCTCTCATGGCGCACCCTGGCCCGTTCCCACATATCCGGCATATCAGCACTCCTCCTCTGTCAGCTCCCGCAGACGGCGCAGGCTCTTATAGAGCCTGGATTTCACGGTGTTCAAGTTGGTGTTGGTCACCCGCGCAATCTCCTCCAGCTTCATGTCCTCGAAAAAGCGCAGTCGCACCACGGTCTGCTCCTTCCAGTCCAGGCGCTCGATGGCGTCATAGAGATCCAGCCTCTCCCCGGGGTCCGGGCGGGCGCCGGGGTCTCCAGCAGGGTGTCCTCCAGGGGTACCAGCCGTTTGGCGCGGCGGTGGTGATTCATACTCGTTGAGCAGGATGCGGTAAAACCAGGCTTTGAGATACTCCGGCCTGCGCAATGTATCCGACTTGGCCAGAGCCTTGACAATGCTCTCCTGCACCACGTCCAGCGCCGCATCCCGGTTTTTGACATAGCTGTACGCCAGGCGGTAAAATTCCTCCTGGTGAGCCACAATATAGTCGCTCAACTGCTGGCGGACAGTCTGTTCCAAGGTCCGGGCGCTCCTTCCTGCTTCTGTTGCTTAGACGCGGCACCAGCCCAAAAAGTTTGAAAAAAAGTGCCGGTACCCGGCACTTTTTTTGGGGGAACGCAGGTTACTCCAGCCCGTCCAGGGCGGCCCGGGCTTTTTCAGCATCGGCGGCCACGGCCAGCAGGACGGAGTTGCCCCGCTGCTCCACAATGGCGCTGTCCAGCTTGGAGACCTCGTCGGGCTGGTAGCTCTCCAGCACAGCCTTCTGGTCGGCTACCCTGGCCTCCAGCCCATCCAGGGCGGCCGCTGCCGCGTCCTCATCGGTGAGCACCAGCACTGCAATCTCCTCCGCCCCGGCGGACAGGGAGGTGTAGACGGCGCTGCCGGTGATGGTGTCAGCATCAATTCCGTACAGGGCGGCGGCGGTGTCCTGGTCTACGGTGTCCAAGGCATCGCTGAACGCGCCGGAGTCCAGCAGGGCCTGGGCGGCCGTCTCCGGGTCATAGGGGTCTGGCCCACCGCCCCGCCGCCTCCGCAGGCGGTGAGGGCCAGGCACAGCAGGGCCGCCGGCATCAGGCGGATCAACAGGGATTTCATGTTTCATTCGCTCCTTCCGCGGCGGTCTGGCCCGCCGCATAGCAGTCCGCATCCACGGTGTGCTCCATCAGGTAGGCCAGCCACTTCTGGTACCATGCCTTGGTAAAGTGTACCCCATCCACGGTGGCGTCGGCGGGGAGAATACCGTTTTCGTCGGTGAGGGCGTCTGCCACGTCCAGGAGCACTACCTGGTACTCCTCAGCCAACTGGGGAAAAATGGCGTTGTAGGCGGCCACCCGGTCGTTATTCACATAGTAAGGCTGCTTGTTGGCGGCGCACTTCTCCGCGTTCACCGGCACCAGATTTTCCAGATAGACCACCGCGCCGGGCTGACTGGCCTTAACCTGCTTCAGGAAATCACCAAAGGTCTGGTGGAACGCCTCATCATTAAAATATCCCAGTTCATTGATGCCCAGGGATATGTAGATTTTGGCGTATTGGGGCCCCTTCTCCAGGGCCTGCTCCACCGTGTACTTGCCGCCGTCCAGCTCCACCACGGCGCGGTCGTCCATCTCGAACACGGTCAGTCCCTTGTAGCAGTAAAAGTCCGCCCCCTTAATGCCGCTGTAGAGGCGCAGGCCGTCGGTGCGGGAGTCGCCTATAAACAGTGCATCGGCAAAGTAATCCATCTCCACCGCCTCGGCGGCAGGGGCGGGCTGGGTGAAATCAAAGGCCGCAGGGGTCGGCTCCGGCGTGGGTGTGGGCTCCGGCGTGGGCTCCGGCGTGGGTGCGGCTGTCGGGGTGGGAGTGGCCGCCGCAGGCGGGCTCGCTGCGGCGGTGGGCTCCTCTGGGGCACGGCCCAGAGATGGGATCAGGATCAGGCCGAGGCACACCGCCGCGGCCGCCGCCAGCAGAGGCAGCGGATTGTGCCTGCGCGGCCTGTTTTGCGCCCGTTTGGGCTGATATTGGGATGGCAACTGGGACACCTCGATTAAATATTGTTTTTCTTCTTTGAGAATCAGCGCTTGGAGCGCCGCGTATCCGTCCACCTCCCAGGTGGGGACGATGGCGGGGTCGCCGGGCAGCCGGCCCGGATTGTACCAAGCCGTGTCCAGCCCGGCCTGGATGCCCCCCTGGATATCGGCCAGGAGGTTGTCCCCCACCATCAGCACCCGGCGGGGGTCTGGATTCCCCAGTGTACGGAGCACCGGGGCAAAAGGCGGAGTCTGGCTTGCTGGCCCCAGCTCCTCCGAAATAAACAGCCAGGGGATGAGGCCGTTCAGGGGATGCCTCGAAGCGGCGGCGCTGGGCGCGGCCACGCCGTTGGTGACAATGGCCAGGGTGCAGCGGGGGGCCAGGGCGCGGCACAGCGCCTGAGCCCCCGGCAGGAGGTAGGAGCCCTCCCCCAGGTGGTCCAGGTAGGCCCGGTTGAGGGCCGCGGCATCTCCCGTCCGGCCCAGGGCCCGCAGCAGGGCGGCAAACCGCTCGACCACCAGCCACTCCCGGCGCACCTCACCCCGGTCCAGCCGGTTCCAGAGCGCCCGGTTGATGGATAAGTAGCGCGCCTCGGTCTCCCCGTCGGCGGGCAGTCCCGCCTCCTCCAGCGTCTGGCGGAGGGCCTCACGCTCGGCCCGGTCAAAGTCAAACAGAGTATGATCCGCGTCAAACAGGACAACCTCATAGCGGGGCATGGTATCTCTCCTCTCTCAGCCCCGGCGGCGGGACTGGTAGGTGGTGAACAGGCGGACTACGGAGGCCACCAGCAGCACGCCCACCGCCAGCGCGCCCGCCAGGCCCAGTGTATGCATCAGTGTGTCCAGAAACAGCTCGGTGTCGCCGTTCAGGGCGTGTTCCATGGTGTAGTAGATGCCGCCGCCTGGCACCAGGGGAAAGAGGGCCACCAGCAGGTAGCTGGTCACCGGGCACTTGCGCAGCCGGGCCATCACCTCCGACCAGGCCGAGATGACCAGGGCGGCAAAAAAGGACTGGATAATATCGTTGCCCACCAGCGGCCCGGTGAGCAGGTAGCACAGCCAGCCCAGGGCCCCGCCGCCGGCGCAGATGAGCATGCCGGCGCCGTGGATGTTGAACAGCATGGAAAAGCCGATGCAGGCCAGGAAGGCGTAGACACAGGGCAGGAGATAAAGAAGGGCCTCTCTCGCGCGCCTCCCGTCACCATCCGGGTCAGGCCCAGGGCCAGGGCGGTGCCCAGAGCGATGGCCGCGCCGATGAGCAGCGCCTCCGCCGCCTTGCTGATGCCCGCCACCATATCGCCGGCCATGATGTCCCGCATGGCGTTGGTCATGGCGATGCCGGGCACCAGGGCCATCAGCGCGCCGATGATGATGAGGTCCTGGTTCTGCCCCACCCCAAGCCGGGTGAGCGCCACGGCCGCCAGGGCGGAGGCCGCGCCGCCGGCGATGGTACGGAAGAACAGGTTGGCGCCCAGCCGGGTCATCAGCGCCATACAAAGGCCGATGACCATGCCGCACAGCCCTCCGCACAGCCCGTCGGCCGGGGTTCCGCCGTAGAACAGGGAGAACATGCCGCAGCCCAGGAAGTGGGCAGCCAGTTGGGTGGGCAGGGAGTAGACCCGGTGGGTGCGGGTAATGGCCTCCATCTGCTCCAGCGCCTCTTCAAAGGCGGGGGTCTCCCGGCACAGGCGGCGGCACAGGCCGTTGTACTTCTCCAGCAGGTAGATGTCGGTGCCGTGGGTTGGCATCCGGCGGATCTGGGTCACGGGCCGGCCGTCGGGGAGGTCAGGCTGACCATCAGGCAGTTGGGAATGGCAAAGACCTCCCCCCGTGGGGCACCGTAGGCCTGGAGAAGCCGCTGAATGGACTCCTCCACCCGGTAGATCTCCGCACCGCTCTTCATGAGCCGGTAGCCCATCTCACTGACCATGTCCAGCAGCTTGTTGTAGTCGAGCTCCAATGTGGGATACACCCGCCTTTTCAGGTTTGAAATAAATGGGTCAGCGGCATCACGCAGATGCCGCACAGCGTGGCCCACAGGGCCGGCCGGTCGTGGCCGTACTGCCGGGAGGAGGGATGAGCTCTTCCACCGCGATATAGACCATGATCCCGGCCACCGCGCCGAACAGCACCCCCAGCAGCAGCCCGTTGAGAAAGGGACGCAGCAGCGCAAAGGCCAGCACCGCCCCCACCGGCTCCGTCAGGCCGGAGAGCAGGGTGCAGCGGAAGCCCGCCGCCGGCTTCCGGTGGCGTACCACACGGGCATGGCCACCGAAATACCCTCCGGGATGTTGTGCAGGGCGATGGCCAGGGTGATGCTCACCCCCAGGGTCAGATCCTCATACCCCGCCAGAAAGGTGGCCACGCCCTCCGGAAGTTGTGCAGGGCCATGGCCAGCGCCGACACAAAGCCCACCCGGAACAGGTTTTTGTGGGGGGCCTCGCCGGTGTCGGCGTCAAAGGCGTCGTGGGGAACCAGGTGGTCCAGGGCGGCGGCGCAGCCGATGCCCGCGGCCAGGGACAGCACCGCCGCCAGCGCCCCTGGGCGGCCGCCCAGGGATGCAGTCAGGTGCTCCCGCGCCGTGGGGAACAGGTCGGTGAAGGACACCGCCAGCATCACACCCCCGGCAAAGCCGAGGGAGACCGCCAGCAGCTTTTCACTCCTTCTCCGGGCGGCAAAGACCACCAGCGCCCCCAGCAGGGTGGACAGCCCGGCGGCCAGGGACAGCAACAGCGCGCGGACAGCGGCGGATTCCAGCATAGCAGCATACCCCGATTCCTTGTGTGGTACAGCTACTATTCCACACAGGCCGGGATTTAGCCGCGCCAAGTTCCTCCGGCGGCCGGTTCAGCCGTTTCCGGCGGAGCACTTGGCCGCGTCGATGGCCAGCACGATCATCAGGCACAGCAGGGCGTCCTCCGGCCGGGCGATGTCCAGCACATAGGTGTCGGTCCAGTGGAGCAGCTCCTTGGACGCGGCCATCACTGTGCGCCCCGCCGGGTCGGTGACGGCGTAGTCCCACTCCAGAAAGCTGCCCTCCACCTCCCAGCCGTTGCAGTCCAGTGTAAACCGGGGGTGAAACAGGGCAAATTCCTTGCGGATGCACCCCAGATATTCCTCCCCCGCATAGAGGGCGAACCGGGGCAGGAGGGTCAGCACTTCTTCCTTTACCGTCCCCAGGTGGTCTCCGGCCGGGCCGTAGATCTCCAGCCGGTGTCCCCAGGACAGCTTGCCCTCCACGGTATAGGCGGTGCGCCCTCCTCGTCATAGATGTCATAGCTGTCAAACCAGGAGAGAAACCGCTGCTTGAACAACAGGCGCATTTGGGCCTCCTTTCCGTGCCAACGTACAGACGCGGGCAGCCTGCAAAAAGTTGCGGATCGCCCGACAAAATTCGGGCGGAATGTTCTTCACGTAATCCTAACACGAAATAAGCGGCCTGTCAGAAGGGGATGCGCATCCGCCCCAAAACGCGCAAACGGGCCGCGCCATGGGCGCGGCCCTCAGCCGCCGAAGCCCTCTTTTCGACAGGCTGGAAGACTGTTTAAATCTTTAAAACCGTTTCTAAAGTCGTTTGATCCGGCATGAAAGGGAACCTGACGGTTCATCCCGCGCCAAGCGCCGGCGCAAAGCGGCGGCGGCGCTCCGAACCGCCCTGCGGGGCAGTCTCCGCTCCGGGGCGGTCAGGCCAGCCCGAAGCGGGGCGTCCTCCCACTCCGTCAGGCCGAGGCGCTGCCGCGCCTGGCCTGCTCCAGCGTCAGCCTGACAGGGTCCTCCTGCAAATAGTCCAGCAGCTCCTGAATGCCCTCCCTGGTAAGGTTGCTCACCTCGAAAATCCGCTCACAGCCGGAGTTGACCATCCAGTTGCGCACCATGGGCACGTTGGCGTAGGGGAGTCAATCTTCGTGATGATGCCGATGAGCGGCCGGTTGGTGAAGCACTGGCAGTTGGCTTCAAAAACGCTGAAGGGCTCGTCAGCCGCCATCAGCAGGGCCAGCACGTCCGCCTCAAAGGAGAAGCAGGCCAGCCCCAGCCCGCACCGCTTGGTCTCCGAATACTCCCCGGCGAGTCAATGATGTCCGTCCCCGTGTTGGTGTACTGGGTCTTGTGGTAGTGCAGCTCCTCGCCCGATAAAATCTGTGTCAGGAGGTCTTGCCCGCCTCGCTCCGGCCCATCAGAAATAACTTCTTCATCTCTCTTTGTCACCGCTCCGTAATTTCACAGACGGTGAAGCCCAGCTCCGTCAAAAAATTCCACCACATGCTCCAGGGCGCTCTTGACCTCCGCCCGGCTGCCCAAAAGGATCACCGCGCCGCTGAACCGGTCCAGGAAACCCAGCTCTACATTTCCGCTCTTCATGGCCACGTCGGCGGCCACCACCGTGGCCTCCACGGGGTCAGGTGCAGCAGGCCGATGGACTGGCCGGTGTGATCCTCCCCAGATGGGTGCCGATGTGCAGCCCCAGGTTTTCATAGACCCGCCGGTCTGTCACGCCGATGAGCTGGGCCAGAGAGCTCCTTGCCCACCACCCGGACCCGGACCGTACGCAGCTCCTGCCCTTGAGTTCCTCATACCGCCGGGAGAATACCGCCTCCAGGAACTCCTCCCGTGTCATACGCTTCCCCATCGCCGCGCCTCTTACCGCTTGGTGATCCTGCACACCACATACCCCAGCTCATCGCGGAAGTAGTTTACAATCTCCGTCAGGGCAGAGGTGACGTCCGCCAGCTCGCCCGTGATGATGACCGTGCCGGTAAAGCGGTCGGCAAAGCCCAGGTATACGTCGCCGCTCTTCACCGCGATGTCGGCGGCGATCACCGCCGACTCCGGCGGGGTCATGTTCATGATGCCGATGGCGGCGGCGCCGTAGTCGATGGCCGGGTTCAGCCCCAGCTTCTGATAGATGATGGGGGCCGGCCCGCCGATGACGTGGGCAAAGGTGATCTCCTTGCCCGCCACCGTCTCCTGCACAATCCGAATTTTATCATTGGTATCGCTCATATGCGCTCCGCCCCCTGTATCCTTCTCTCCCAACGGGGCCATGCCCCGGTACGTATTTTATTATACTATTTTCTCCGCGGGAATGTCAATGCGCAGGGCGCTCTTGACAGGATGCGCCTGGCGGAGTAATATACTTATCAATAATATATATTATAGATAAGTATATGGAGGACGATTTTGTGAAACCGGATTGGGTTCAAATGTCAGAGTATATGCAGCAGCTGCGGCAGTTGGCCCGGCGGGCTGCCGTCCACCAGCGCCTGCCCCTGACCGGGTCGGAGCTGGAGCTGCTTGCCCGCCTGTGGATGGCGGAGGAGCCGGTGACCCCCCTGGGCCTGAGCCGGAGCATGGGCTTACAACAGGTGAACGTCAGCCGCCTCATCCGGGGCCTGCGGGCGCGGGCGCTGGTGGCGGCCGCCCCCTCCCCCACCGACCGGCGCAGCTATACCCTGTCTCTCACCCAGGCGGGACGGCAGGCCCTTCAGGACGGGTGCAGGGCGTATCTCTCCCCCCTCTACCGGATGCGGGAGGGGCTGGGGGAGGCGGAGTTCACCCGGCTGATGGAGGAGATCACCCAGGCCAACCGCCGCCTGGACGCCGCGGCCGTGAAAGGGGGTGGGGAGCCGTGTCCTTCTATGGACTGATGCAGTTGGGGGTGCCCCAGCTCAAGGGCCTGCTCCGCCAGGCCGCCGGGGCCGAGCGCAGGCGGCTTCTCCTGGCCCTGCTGGCCCGGGACGCCGCCTGTGTGGGGTTTGCGGTGGTGTTTATCTCCGCCCTCACCGCCCTGTTCGGTGGGGCCAACAGCCCCGCGGCGGTGGTCATTTTCTGTCTGCTACTCAGCTGCCGCTTTGTCCATTACAACTACCGCATGGCCGACACCCTGCGGAACATGGCGGCCGCCTTCGCCCTGCTCACGCTCGGGCCCGCCCTGGCCCCTCTGGGCGGCCCCCTGCTCCACCTGCTTCTCAACCTGTTCTGTATCGGAGTGCTGCTGCTCATCACCGCCGACCAGCCCGAGCTGGGCAACGCCTCCCTCTACCTGTTCAGCTATCTTTTCCTGTATGGAAATCCGGTCAGCGGGCGCTCGCTCGCCCTGCGGGGGCTGGAGATGCTGCTGGGCTTCGCCCTGTGCGCCGCGGTGCTCTACCATAACCACCGGGGCAGGACACCGGAGCGCCCTTCCGGGCGGTACTCCGCGCCTTTTCCCTCGCCGATGAAAGTGCCGCTGGCAGCTCCGGGTGGCCGTGGGCATCAGCCTGGCGGTGCTCACTGGGGAGCTGCTGGGCCTGCCCCGCATCATGTGGGTGGGCTTCTCGTGCAGCTCCATTCTCACCGCCTACGGGTCCCACCCCGTCCGGCGGGCGGCAGGCCGGGTGGGCGGCGTGCTGGGCGGCTCCCTGCTGTTCTGCCTGCTCTATCAGCTCTGCCCGCCCGCACTCCACGGCGGCCTGGGCATCCTGTCGGGGCTCTGCCTGGGCCTGTGCGCCAGCTACGGCTTCTGCACCGTGTTCAACTGTCTGGGCGCCCTGCTCACCGCCAGCGCCCTCTTCGGTCCCGGCCCCGCGGCCGCCATCCGGGTATGCAACAACGTGCTGGGCAGTCTGTTTGGTCTTTTCTTTGCACTGGTATGGCCCTGGCTTCTGGACGCGCTGTCCCGCCGCCGGACGGCGGCGGCCCGGGAGAGCTAGCCCGCCAGGAATGCCACGTTGTCCCGGATGCGCCCATCCTCCGGAGACAGGGCCAGGCCTGCCGGGCGGCCTCCAGGGCCTCGCCCCGCCGCCCGGTGTGGTACAGCCCCAGAGAGAGGAGATCCCAGGGCAGGCTCCCCCACGCCTCCGCCTCGCAGATATAGGTCTGAGGGCGGTCGGTAATTGCCAGGGCCTGACGGCACAGGTACACCACCCCGTCCCACTCCGCCTCCTCATAGAGTAGGCGCGCCAGCTCCAGGTAGGGCTCCCGCAGGTGAGGGGCCTCCCCGATGGCCCGCCACAGCCACCGCCGGGCCTGCTCCGGCCGGCCCTTCTGCCGCCACGCCCGGGCGAGAAACCGCATGGAGGCGCACCGCTCATCCGCCCAGACGGCGGTGGGCAGGGACAGGTGGCGCTCCAGTGTGCGGATACAGTCGTCCCACCGGCCGTAGAACAGGTACTCCCGGCCCAGGTAATGGGTGTTGCGGTCGTCCTCCGGGGCCTCCGCCACCGACAGCTCCAGCAGGGCAGGTACTGCCCCGGGATTTGGCCGGGTCGGCGTGGTGGTCCAACTGCACCCTCCGCTGTGCACTTCCGCCCCGGTCCCCAGCCCTCCTGCCGCTCCAACACCTCGTGAACCGGGCGGGTCCAGCGGTATCCCCGGCGGGCGTGGATCTTTCTCAATCCAGAACACGGTGCCCTCGGAGCCGTCGGCGTTGAAGTTCCAGGTATAGCGGTAGACCGCCTGGGTGGTCCCGTCCGTCCAGGCCGCCTCCAGCGCCGCCCGCCAGCCCGGGTGAAACACCTCATCCAGATCGGTACACACACAGATGTCCGCGTCCTCCGGTACCAGCTCCAAGAGCGGTTGCGGGCCGTGTCAAACCGCCAGGGCTCCACCTCTCTTCCACAACCACCGCCACCAGGGCACGCAGGCGCTCCGCGGTCCCGTCGGTGGAGCCGGTGTCCAGCACATACACCCCGTCTGCCTCCGCCATGGAGGCCATCCAGCGTTCCGCATGTCCGGCCTCGTTTTTGCAGATGGCATAAACCACAATCTTCACAAAGCAATCCCCCCTATAGGAACGCCGCGGGCGGCGCAGCAGCGCCGCCCGCGGCGTTTTTTCTGTGTCTGTGCTCAGCTCCCCAGCAGCCCGGCCGCCCGCAGGTTTTCCAGAAGCTGGTTAAACTGTGTCACCACGTCCGTGGCGCTGGTGGCGTTCGCCACTGCGGCCGCCGGGTCACGGACGGGCCGGTCGGGCCTGTGGCGCCTGCTGCGCCTGTCTCGCCTCTTGGCCCAGTCGGGCCAGTTGGGCCAGTCGGGCCGGTCGGACCCGTCAGGCCAGTGGGCCCCGTCGGGCCTGCGGGACCTGTCGCACCCGTGAGACCCACGGCCGGTGGGGCCGGTCGGGCCCGTCGGACCCGTCGCACCCGTCAAGCCAGTGGGCCCCGTCGGGCCTGCGGGACCTGTCGCACCCGTGAGACCCACGGCGCCGGTGGGGCCGGTCGGGCCCGTCGCACCCGTCAAGCCAGTGGGCCCCGTGAGGCCTGCGGGACCTGTCGCACCCGTCAGACCCACGCGCCGGTGGGGCCGGTCGGGCCCGTCGGACCCGTCAAGCCAGTGGGCCCGTGGGGCCTGCGGGACCTGTCGCACCCGTCAGACCCACGGCCGGTGGGGCCGGTTGGGCCCGTCGGACCCGTCAGGCCAGTGGGCCCCGTCGGGCCTGCGGGACCTGTCGCACCCGTCAGACCCACGGCGCCGGTGGGGCCGGTTGGGCCCGTCGCACCCGTCAAGCCAGTGGGCCCCGTCGGGCCGGTGGGGCCTGGATCACCTGTCCCGCCCTGGGGACCCATGGGGCCGCAGGGCCGGTGGGACCGTCCGGTCCCGGAATCCCTGAGGGCCGGTCGGTCCAACCGGGCCGGTAGGGCCTGGAATGGGAGGGGAGTCGGCGGACAGGGTGGAATTGGCGGGCAGGGCGGAACCGGATGGCAGGGGGAGCACACACAGGGCCGCCGCTCCGGCTGGGCATTGATGCGGTTCATGGCGCACTCTCCGTTGGAATACCCCAAGGGGAGGCATACAATATTCTGACACGCGGCATTCTCCTTTTCAGAGCATTTGGCAGAGCGGCTGTCGGGCCGTTTTCTCTGCATCCTATCCTATGTCCTCCCCCCGTCCCCCGTGCCCGGCCAGCAGAGCGCCCCGCCTCCCAAATGGGAGGCGGGGCATTCCTTTATATTGTGTATATCATTGGGAATAGGCCCTCCGGAGCCCCGTACGGAAGTCTCTCACATATAGAATGTTGAAAAACGCCGGGGACAGGACTGTGCGGTACAGTTCTGTCCCCGGCGTTTTTCAAATGGAGCAGGCAGGTTTGCAGCCGGCTGTGATGTCTGGTCCCCCTCAAACTTCATCGCAAAAATTCCAAAGGCTCTTTGCAGCGCCGGAAAGCGTTTTACATTTTTGATATTAAGCCAAGTGTCCACAAAAACTCCGTATTTTGAAGTGAGATGCACTTGATCCTGCCGCTGTACAGCTTTTCCACCAAAGGCCGCCCAATTAGGGTCACACCCTGGTTTTCAGCCGTCATTTCCAGCAAAAGGTCCCACTGGGATGTGGTAAACGTGATATTTGGCGTAAACCCCGCCTGCCGGCAATGGGCAAGCACCTGGTCGTGAAACATATAGTCCTTCGAGACCATCAGCATCGGCTCATCCCTAAGCTCGGCAATTTCCACTTCTGTCCGCTCTGCAAGCCGGTGATTCCGCGCCACTGCCAGCACCACATCAGAACGGTAGACGGTCTTTAACCTCATATGCGGATTTTCGTATGGCTCAATCACCACGCCCAGGTCTACCTGATCATTCATGACCAGTGCTTCAATCTTTTGGAGGTTCCTCTACAATCTGCAAATCAACCTGCGGATATTTACAGCCGTATTCAAACAGAATCTTTGAAAAAAAAACGCTCCCAACCGACGGTGGAAGCCCAAACCGCAGAGAACCCTTTACCTGTTCCAGCAAAGAAAACAGCTCGGCGGTACGGCTTTGCCAGTAATTCAAAATATCCACCGCATAACAGTAGACGTTTTCCCCTTCGCTGGTCAGGCTCAGCTCGCGGGGATCGCGCTTGAACAGCGTTACACCAAGCTCCGCCTCAAGGGCGCGGATCGATTTGCTCAGTGCAGGCTGGCTGATAAAGAGCTTTTCTGCGGCCTTTGTAAAGCTTTTCTCCTCCACAATACGCACAAAATATTCTAGCTGCATTCGTTTCATACATACTCCCTCAGCCGCCGCAGGCCGTGATGCCGCAAAGCCATGATTCCTCCTACACAAAAAACCATTCGAACAGTCAAGCGAATTGTATTTTTATTATAAAGTACATGACGCTTTTCGCAAATTTCTTTTCGGAACACGGGATGCGGCAAAGAGTGCCGGGCCACTAGCCAGAGAGAAAAAACAGACTATAATATAGGATAATTTCCAATAAAACGGGGCTAAAGTTCAAAAAACAGCAACATTATTTTAGGCATAACCAAAATTCATGCGGCGATAAAAAAGGTGTATTTTTCAAACCATAGCCCTTCAACTATAATCAAATTGTCGAAGCAGGCAAGACAAAATCCCCATAACCGGATAAATTCCTCAAAGGCGGTGTGTGGGGCGGGGTTCATTCCTTCCTCTGCGCCCTGCCCCACGCACCAGACATGGCCCCACGAGAAAGGAGCGTTATCCTGTGAACCAGTATCAGGAATTGTACAAGAAGAAACAAATGAGCGCTGAACAGGCTTTGGAGCTTATTCAGGACGGAGATTCCATGTTTTCCGCTCAGGCTGCGGCGGAGCCCCAGGCCATCCTGTCCAAGCTACAGCATTTGAAGGAGACGGGGGTAAAAGGCACTACTTTGAACTCCTGCCTTCCCATTCAGTATTATGATGCGATGAAGGACCCCGAGATGGCAGGTATCATGAGCCACAACGGCTGGTTCTTTACCGCCGGGCTCCGGGACGCGCAGAAAAGAAGCTGGTCAGCGCCGTTCCTCAGAGCTCCACCTCCGTTCTGCGAAAGTCTCTACAGCGCCTGCAGGCCGAGGGCCGCCGGCCCGTGGTGCTGGCCACGGTCTCCCCATGGACTCCACGGCTACTTTTCCTCTCGGTCAGCGCAATCTATGAGCGGGACCTGATCGATCAGGGTGCGCTGGTTCTGCTGGAGGTCAACCCCAACTTTCCGCGCACCTTTGGTGATACACAGGTACATATTTCCGAGGTGGATGCCCTTGTGGAGTCCGACCGCCCTATCCCCACCAAGTCCCTGGTGCCCTACACCGAGGTAGACAAAAATTGGCCTTTGTGGCCTCTCTTGTAGAGGACGGCTCCACCATCCAGCTCGGTATCGGCAACATCCCAAACGCCGTGGCAAATGAGCTAAAGAGCAAGAGGCATCTGGGAATCCACACGGAAATGTTTACCGAGACCATGGTGGATCTCATTGAGTGCGGCGCGGTGGACAACTCCCAGAAGGGCTTTATGAACGGTTTTTCCGTGTGCTCCTTCACCATGGGCAGCCAGAGGCTCTATGACTTCGTCCACAACAACCCCTCCGTGCTCTTTAAATCCTCCACCTTCTCAAACGATCCCTACACCATTGCCAGAAACAACAAGTTTGTCTCCGTCAACGCAAGCCTGGAGATCGACCTCACCGGACAGTGCGCCTCTGAAACCGTCGGCAACCTTCAGTGGTCCGGCACCGGAGGGCAGTCTGAGACGGTACAGGGCGCGCAGATGTCCCCGGGCGGGAAATCCATCATTGCAATGCATTCCACCTATTCGGCCACAGATGCAGACGGCAAAGAGGTGCTGCACTCAAAAATTGTCCCCTTCCTGGCGCGGGGCGCCGCGGTCACCACTTCCAGAAACGACACCGACTACGTGGTCACGGAGTATGGTATCGCCTGGCTGCGGGGACTGAATATCAGGGAACGGGTTGAGGCCCTGGTCAAAATTGCCCACCCGGACTTCCGGGACTGGCTGAGAGAAGAGGCCGAACGGAATATGATTTGGTAAATTGGGACGGGCCAGAGTACCTCCGGAGCTTGTCCGCCCTTTAAATTCCATTATTATTCTTTAATGGAAATATAGTGCTTTTACTGTCCTGACCTAGCGTTAAGCGAGCGCCTCCCAGTACGGAATCATTGGATAAGAAAGAGAGGAAAACGTATGGAGATCATCAGCGTAATTGGCATGGTTCTTGGCGTTGCAGTCCTGATCTATTTGACCTTTAAGGGTGTCAACGGCTTTGTGGCATCCCTGGTCGGCTCGGTTATCGTGATTGTAAGCAGCGGGCTCCCGTTCTGGGGGACTCTGACCGGCACCTACGCGGCCTCCCTCGGAAGTACCTTCGGCTCGTACCTGTTTCTGTTCACCATTGGTTCGGCTTACAGCGAGCTGATGAAAAGAGCGCCGCCGAGTCTATCGCAAATTTTCTGTTCGCCTTCCTCGGCGTGAAAGCCACCGTCGCCGGAACACTGATTATTACCTTCCTTTTGGCCTATGGCGGTGTAAATGCATTTATTATTATTTTTGCCGTCTATCCCGTGGCTGTGCCCATGTTCCGCAAAGCCAATGTCTCAAAACTCCTGATGCCCGCCATCTTCCTGTATGGAGCCGTGGTTCTGAATGTCGTTACCCCGGGCGCCCCCTCTATGCTGTGCATCGCATTGTCCGAAAAGCTGGTCACCACCTTTGCGGCCCCACGATGGCAATTGTGCTCCTTGTAGTGGCTTTCGGCTTCGGCATTTTCTACTTCACCTGGGCCTCCAACTCCTGCGCGCCCGTGGAATTGGCTTTGTAGCCTCTGAGAGCGACGCCGAACTCATCGCCGGAAGCACCAGCGGTAAGGAACTGCCCCCCATTCACCTGGCTATTCTGCCCTATATTGTCATTATTGTGCTTAAGCTGGTGCTGGCCAACTCCATGAGCGCCTCTGACGGCATCAACACCGCCATGGGCGCGGGCGCTATTGTTCTAATTATTACCAATTATAAGTATCTCAAGGGCCACATCGTTCAGGACCTGGTTACAGGCTTTACCTCCAGCATCAATCCCCTGCTGCTGACCGCCGCGCTGATGGGCTTTGCGTCCGTCGTCAATGCCTGCGCCGGTTTCCAGTACTTCATGAACTTTGCGATGATGCTCGCCGACAAAATGAACCCTACATCTCCGCCGTCATCGTAACCAACGTATTTTCCGGTATTACCGGCGCCTCCCTCAGCGGCACCCAGATCTTCTGCAGCACCATGGCCGACCAGTTCATGTCACTGGGCACTGTCAATCCCCAGGCGCTCTACAAGGTCGTCGGCATGGCCGCGATGGGCATGGACACGCTGCCCCACTGTCCCACCTTCGTTATGGAGGCCCAGGTCTGCGGCGTGACCACCAAGGAGTCCTACCCTCACGTACTGGTCATGACCGTGATCACCCCCATCGCCCTGGCGCTGATCGCTGCAACAATGGCAATCATCGGGCTGATCTGATCACTCAGAGTCCACGTAAAACGGACCGGTCCGAACGGGTCAGCACCGCGCAATCGGATGCCGACCCGTTCCGCTTTTGCCTTCAGGAAAACAGCCATTCTATGTTACAGAAAGGGAACGAAACGATATGGCAAAGATATTAACCGCCCGCCAAGCGGTAGACACCTATTTTACGATGGGGCAACTGTGACGTTCGGCGGCTTTGCAAACGGTCTGATGCATCCGGAGGAGATTATGGTTGCGCTGGAGGAGGCCGCCAGGAGCAGCGGACACCCGAGAGGGCTGAGGGTCGTGTATGCGTCCGGACAGGGTGACAGCGGCGAGCGGGGGCTTAACCACCTGGCTGTAGACGGGATGTGCACAACGGTGATCGGCGGACACTGGGGCTTGGCGCCCAAGCTGGGAGGGCTGGCGGCGGAGAATAAGCTGGCGGCCTACAACCTCCCCCAGGGGGTCATCTCCGGGCTGTTCCGGGAGATCGCCGCGAAGCGGCCCGGCGTGATCACCCATGTCGGCCTGGACACCTTTGTGGACCCCCGCCTGGAGGGCGGAAAGATGAACCGCGCCGCCCATGAAGCGGGCGATATGGTCAAGCTGATTGAGCTGGAGGGCGAGGAAAGCTCTTTTATCCCGCCTTCCCCATTGATATCGCAGTTATCCGCGCGACCTATGCCGACGAGCGCGGCAACTGTACCTTTGAGCGGGAGGGTGTCTACGCCGAGGCCCTGGCCCAGGCGCAGGCCGCCCATAACTCCGGTGGCAGGGTCATTGTCCAGGTGGAGAAGGTGGTCTCCTACGGCTGCCTGGACGCACGGCTCATCCGCCTCCCCGGTATCTATGTGGATGCGCTTGTGGTGGCCCGGCCGGAGAACCACATGCAGACCTTCGGCACCCAGTATGACCCCGCCTTTTCCGGAGAGATCCGCACCCCTCTGAATGCTCTGTCCCCGCTGCCGATGGGTACGCGGAAGATCATTGCCCGGCGGGCGGCCATGGAACTGACCCCCTGTGCGGTGACCAATCTGGGCATCGGCATGCCGGAGGGTAGCCTCTGTGGCGGCAGAGGAGGGACTGGAGAGCATGGTGCTCACAACCGAGGTGGGTGCCGTCGGCGGCGTCCCGGCCGGCGGCATGGATTTTGGCGCCGCCACCAATGTGGACTGCATTCTGGAGCAGCCGGTTCAATTCGACTTTTATGACGGGGGCGGACTGGATACGGCATTTCTCGGCCTGGCCCAAATGGACGGGGACGGGAATGTGAACGTCAGCAAATTTGGCCCGAAGATCGCCGGATGCGGCGGCTTCATCAACATTACACAGAACGCCAAGAAGGTGGTCTACTGCGGTACCTTCACCGCCGGCGGCCTGGAGGTCTCAGCCGCAGACGGTACGCTGAAGCTCCTCCGGGAGGGCAAGGTCAAAAAGCTGGTCAGGCAGGTGGAGCAGGTGACCTTTGCGGGCCGCTACGCAATCAAGCATAACCAGCCCGTCCTCTATATCACTGAGCGGGCGGTGTTTGCCCTCACACCGGAGGGCGTCGCGCTCAAAGAGGTCGCCCCGGGCGTGGACATCCAGCGCGATATCCTTGACCAGATGGAGTTCACACCAGTCATCACAGATGTAACGACTATGGACAGCCGCATCTTCCGGGAGGAGCGAATGGGGCTTGCGCAGCAGAACCCCAGCTCAAGCGGAACAACGCAGGAACAGGAGGTCAAACAATGCTTATTCGGGAAATGAAGCTGGGCGACAGCGCCAGCGTGACCAAGACCGTGACCGAGACGGACGTATACCTGTTTGCCGGCATCACCGGCGATCTCAATCCCGCCCACACCAACGAGGTTTCCGCCAGCCAGACCCAGTTCGGCGGCCGGATTGCCCACGGCATCCTGGGGGCCGGTTTTATCTCCGCAGTGCTGGGCATGAAGCTGCCGGGGCCCGGCACCATCTATCTGGGCCAGGAGCTGAAATTCACCAAGCCGGTCTATATCGGGGACACCGTCACGGCGACCTGTACCGTCCAGGAACTGTTTCCGGAAAAGAATATCGTCAAGCTGGACACCGTATGCACCAACCAGCACGGAGACGTGGTGATCAAAGGCGTGGCTACCGCCATGCCGCCGAAGGAAGCGTAGCATACAAAGTAAAATGGGAGCCTGGCGCCGCACGTTGCGCGCCAGGCTCCCATGCTGTTTTGACTTCGGAGGCGGCGTACCTCACATACCACCTCCGCGGATTTTGGCCAGCACCGCCACACACTCCACATGCTCCGTATGGGGAAAGAGATCCACCGGCTGGAGCAGCCGGGCCCTCCACCCCCATCCGGCCAGCAGGCGGAGATCCCGCCGCTGCGTCTCCGGGTTGCAGGAGATGTAGACGATCCGCTCCGGCCCCATCCGGTCCACCGCACCCAGGAACTCCGGGGTGCTCCCGGCCCGGGCGGGTCCAGGAACACCACGTCCGCCCGCTCGCCCCGGGCGGCCATGCCCTGGAGGCAGGCCGTGGCGTCGGCGCAGAGGAAGCGGGCGTTGCCCGCGCCGTTGGCCCGGGCGTTCTGGGCGGCGCACCGGGCCGCGCTGGGGTTGAACTCCCCCTAGCACCCGCCTGGCCCGCCCCGCCGCCGCCAGGCCGATGGTGCCCACGCCGCAGTAGGCGTCCACCACGGTCTGGGTGCCGTCCAGCCCCGCCCCGTCCAGGGCGGTGCGGTAGAGCACCTCGGTCTGCTCCGGATTGATCTGATAGAAGCTGGAGGCCCCCAGCCGGAACCGCACCCCGCACAGGGTGTCCTCGACGTACCCCCTGCCCCAGAGCACCTTTTCCCGCGGCCCCAGCACCGCGCTGGAGCGGCGGGGATTGATGTTCTGCACAATGGTCTCCACCCGCGGGCAGAGCTCCCGCACCTTGGAGACAAAGGCCCTGGCCCCGGGCAGGACAGGGGCGGCGGTCACCAGGGGCCACCAGCACCCGTCCGGTGGCGCGGCTGTGGCGCACCAGCACATGGCGGACAAGCCCCGTGCCCCGGTCCTCCTGGTAGGGCTCGTACCGGCAGAGCCGGGCGGCCTGCCGCACCGCCTCCACCGCCTCGTCCAGGGCGGGGTGGTGGAGCAGGCAGGAGGCCACCGGCACCACCCGGTGGGTGCCCGCGGCGTAAATGCCGCTGTCCAGCCGCCGGCCCGGCCCGGTGCAGAAGGTGGAGATGGCCTTGTTGCGGTAGTGCCAGGGGTGCTCCATCCCCAGGATGGGGACACCGGCCCGAACTCCCCCAGCAGCGCCTCCACCCGGGCCTGCTTTTGGCGCAGCTGCTCCGGATAGGGGGTCTCCAGCAGGGGGCAGCCGCCGCAGCCCTGCCGCAGCAGGGCGCAGATGTGTCTCTCCTCCGCCATGGCCTCAGCTCCGTTCCAGCCGCGCCACGGTTTCCACATGCGCGGTGCGGGGGAACATGTCCACCGCCACGGCCTTTTTGAGGGTGTAGCCCCGCCCGGCGAACCGCTTCACGTCCCGGCCCAGGGTGCCGGGATCGCAGGAGACGTAGACCACCCGCTCCGGGCCCATGTCCGCGATGGTGTCCACCACGTCCTCGGCCAGCCCCTTGCGGGGCGGATCCACGCACACCACGTCGGGGCGCACCCCCTCCCCCTCCAGGTAGCGGGCCGCCTCCCCCGCGTCGGCGCAGAGGAAGCGGGCGTTTTCAATGTGGTTGCGCCGGGCGTTGGCGATGGCGTCGTCCACCGCCTGGGGCACCACCTCGGCCCCCCACACCATGCCCGCCTTCCGGGCCATGACCAGGCTGATGGTGCCGATGCCGCAGTAGAGATCCAGCACCGTCTCCGCCCCGGTGAGGCCGGCGAACTCCAGGGCCTTGCCGTAGAGCACCTCGGTCTGGGCCGGGTTGACCTGATAAAAGGAGGGGACGGACAGCCGGAAGGTGAGGCCGCACAGGGTGTCGGACAGGAAGTCCTCCCCCCACAGGGCGCGGTAGGAGTCCCCCAGAATCACGTTGTTGTGCTTCTCGTTCACCCCCAGCACGATTCCGGCCAGGTTGGGCTCGGCCCGGCGCAGGGCGCGCACCAGCTCGGCCTCCCGGGGGACGCCCCGGCCGTTGACCAGCAGGCAGCACAGGCTGCGGCCGGCCCGGTTGGTGCGCACATACACGTGCCGCACCAGGCCGGTGAAGGTGCGCTCGTTGTAGGCGGGGATGGAGTACTCCGCCATCCACTCCTTCACGGCCCCCCGCAGGCGGGCGGCCGCCTCCCCCTGGAGCAGGCAGTCGTCCACGTCGATTACGTCATGACTCCGGGGGCGGTAGAAGCCGATGCGGGGGCCCTTGGCCACCGGGAACTGGGCCTTGTTGCGGTAGCGGTCCACCTGCTCCGCCCCCAGGATGGCGGAGACGTGGATCTCCGCCCCGCCCAGGCGGCGCAGGGCGTCCTCCACCCGGATGCGCTTGGCCTCCAGCTCCTCGGCGTAGTTCATGTGCCGGAACTGGCAGCCGCCGCACTTGGTGTAGTGCAGGCACCGGGGGAAGATGCGGGCGGGGGAGGGGTTGACCACCTCCTCCACCCGGCCCCAGAGGGCGCTGCGGCCCACATGGGTGAGGCGCACGTCGCAGGCCTCTCCCCGGATGCCGCCCTGGACAAAGACCACCATCCCGTCCAGCCGGGCCACCCCGCCGTCGCTGGCGTAGCCATCGATCACCAGGCGGCAGAGCTGCCCCTCCCGTGGCTTGCCGTTATCCATCCGCACTCACGTCCTTCATGGCGTCATAGGTCAGCACCGCAGAGAGCGGGCTGTTCATGGCGGGCAGGGCGGCACCGCCCTGGAGCCAGAACACATACCCCTTCCGCCGTGCAGTAAAAGTTGTCCACCTGCACCGCGGCGGTGATGGCGTCCCGGGTGAGCGTCCCCTGCTCCACCGCCGCGGCCAGCTCGCTCCGCTGGTCCAACAGGGCGTCCACCACCCGCGCCCGTACGGCGTCGGCGTCGGTGAAGAAGTCGGTGAAGTCCAGCTTTTCCCCGTCACGGCGTCAAACTGCTCACTGAGCAGAAAGACGGCGGGTGGGCCTCCCCCTCGCTGGACACATACAGGTCCCGGCAGACGCTGATCACCTTCTCGTCGGCGTAGGCGATCTGGTAGGTCATCTCCTGGGTGGTAGGGTAGAAGGGGAACCCCGCCGCCTTGGACACGTCGTAGTCGGCCACCGCCATCTCATAGGTCTCCTCTGCCTCCAGCATCCGGCTGGCCCCTCGGCCTTGTACCACTCGTTGATGGCCCCGGCGGGCAGGCGGCGGTGTTCTGTATCAGCGGGAGGGTGAAGGAGGCGGTGAGCACCGTGCCGTCGCCGGAGGTAAAGGTCTTGGCAAAGACCTGATCCCCACTTGGGGCGGCAGCGCCGGCGGGGGAGTGGGGTGGGCACCAGCATGGATGTCTGGATGGGGTGGGCACCGGGGTCTCCTCCGGCATCTTGTCCCCGCCGCAGGCCGTCAGGGACAGGGTCAGCGCCGCGGCCAACAGGCCGGACAGCACAATCCGTTTTTCATATTACGCTCCTTTACACTGGGTGATGGGAACAACATTATTGTACCATCTGCCTGCCGGGCCGTAAATGGAAAAGCAATTTGTAACCTTCCGTATTTTTGGTATAATGGACGAATCACAGCGGGAGGCGCGGCGGCCTGGACAACAACTATGGGCCCGGTGCCCTCATCTACGCCCCTGCGTGCGCAGGCGCGGGAAACCGCAAAACGCTGGGTTTGTTCATAATTTCCCTTTTATTGACATGGGATATGATATACTAGGAAACTGAATTAGCATCCAAGTCCTGGGAGCCGAGGCGCCGGGGACAGGAACAAGAAAGGTGAACAAGACGCATGGGACTGTTGAAAAAGCTCTTTGGCACCAGCTCCGAGAAGGAGCTCCGCGCCATCAAACCCATCGTGGACAAGATTGAAGCCCTGGACGGGGAGTACTCCAAGCTCACCGACGAGCAGCTCAAGGCCAAGACCCCGAATTCAAGCAGCGCATCGCCAATGGCGAGAGCCTGGACGACATCCTGCCCGAGGCCTTCGCCGCCTGCCGGGAGGCGGCCTGGCGCGTGCTGGGCATGAAGCCCTACCGGGTGCAGCTCATCGGCGGCATCATCCTCCACCAGGGCCGCATCGCCGAGATGAAGACCGGCGAGGGCAAGACCCTGGTGGCCACCCTGCCCGCCTACCTCAACGCCCTGGCGGGAGAGGGCGTCCACATCGTCACCGTCAACGACTACCTGGCCAAGCGCGACAGCGAGTGGATGGGCAAGGTCTACCGCTTCCTGGGCCTCACCGTGGGTCTGGTGATCCACGACATCCAGCCCAAGGACCGCAAGGCCTCCTACGCCGCCGACATCACCTACGGCACCAACAATGAGTTCGGCTTCGACTACCTGCGGGACAACATGGCCATCTACGCCACCGAGATGGTGCAGCGGGGCCACGCCTTCGCCATCGTGGACGAGGTGGACTCCATCCTGATCGACGAGGCCCGGACCACCCCTCATCATCTCCGGCCAGGGGGAGAAGTCCACCCAGCTCTACACCGTAGTGGGCCTTTGTGGCCAAGCTCAAGGGCCAGCGGGTGGCCAGCGTGGACACCAAGGAGGAGGAGGACCGTCAACATCGACGCCGACTACGTGGTGGACGAGAAGGCGCGCACCGCCACCCTCACCGCCCGGGGCATCGCCAAGGCCGAGCAGCAGTTCCAGGTGGCCAACCTGGCCGATCCGGAAAACACCACCCTGTCCCACCACATCAACCAGGCCATCCGGGCCCGGGGCCTGATGCGCCGGGACATCGACTACGTGGTCAAGGACGGCGAGGTCATCATCGTGGACGAGTTCACCGGCCGCCTCATGGAGGGCCGTCGCTACTCCGAGGGCCTGCATCAGGCCATCGAGGCCAAGGAGAGGCGTCACCGTGGCCCGGGAGTCAAGACCCTGGCCACCATCACCTTCCAGAACTACTTCCGTCTGTACGGCAAGCTCTCCGGCATGACCGGCACCGCCATGACCGAGGAGGAGGAGTTCGGCACCATCTACTCCCTGGATATCGTGGAGATCCCCACCAACAAGCCGGTGCAGCGCGTGGACCACCCCGACGTGGTGTACAAGACCGAGGCGGGCAAGTTCCGCGCCATCGTCAACCAGATTGAGGAGTGCCACAAGAAGGGCCAGCCCGTGCTGGTGGGCACCATCTCCATCGAGAAGTCGGAGGAGCTCTCCGCCATGCTCAAGAAGCGGGGCATCAGGCACAACGTGCTCAACGCCAAGTTCCACGAGAAGGAGGCCGAGATCGTCGCCCAGGCCGGCAAGCTGGGCGCGGTCACCGTGGCCACCAACATGGCCGGCCGCGGCACCGATATCATGCTGGGCGGCAACGCCGAGTACCTGGCCAAGGCCGAGCTGCGCAAGGCCGGGCTCTCTGACGAGCTGATCGCCGAGTCCACCGGCTACGCCGACACCGACAACGAGGAGATCCTCAACGCCCGGAAGATGTTCGCCGAGGCGGAGGCCAAATACAAGGACGAGATCAAGGCGGAGGCCGACCAGGTGCGGGCCGCGGGCGGCCTGTTCATCATGGGCACAGAGCGCCACGAGTCCCGCCGGATCGACAATCAGCTGCGCGGACGCTCCGGCCGTCAGGGTGACCCGGGTGAGTCCCGCTTCTACATGTCCCTGGAGGACGACATCATGCGCCTGTTCGGCTCCGAGCGGGTCATGGGCATGATGGAGAAGCTGGGCGTGGACGAGGACACCCCCATTGACGCGAAGATCCTCTCCAACGCCATTGAGAACGCCCAGAAGCAGGTGGAGTCCCGCAACTTCCAGACCCGCAAGACCGTGCTGGAGTACGACGACGTGATGAACACCCAGCGTAAGGTCATCTACGAGCAGCGCCGCAAGGTGCTGGACGGGGAGAACCTGAAGGAGTCCGTTCAGGCCATGCTCTCCACCGTGATTTCCACCGAGGTGCAGGCCCACATGGGCGAGCTCAAGCACATGGACGCCGAGAACTGGCGGGAGGTGTGCGCCCAGTTCCGCGGTCTGTTCCTGCGGCCCGACGAGTTCAAGTTTACCGACGAGGAGCTCCAGCAGTACGACGCCCAGGCCCTCACCGATCTGCTCCAGGAGCGGGCCAGCGACATCTACGCCCGCAAGGAGGCCGAGCTGGGCGAGCCCCTCATGCGTGAGCTGGAGCGGGTGATGATGCTCCGGGTGGTGGACGAGTACTGGATGGACAACATCGACGCCATGCAGGAGCTGCGCCAGGGCATCGGCCTGCGGGCTTACGGCCAGAACGACCCGGTGGTGGCCTATAAAAAGGAAGGCTACGAGATGTTTGAGAGCATGATCGCCGCCATCCAGGCCGAGACCATCCGCCGCATCTTCCTGGCCCGGGTCCAGGTGGCGCCACCACCGTCAAGCGGGAGCGGGTGGCCAAGGTCACCGGCGAGTCTGAGCGCGGGCAGCGACGGCACCGTTAAGAAGCAGCCCGTCAAGAAGGGCCAGAAGGTGGGCCGCAACGACCCCTGCCCTGTGGCAGCGGCAAGAAGTACAAGAAGTGCTGCGGCATGCACGAGGACGAGTAAAAGCAGTCTATGGGGTATCCAAAAGCGGAATGTGGCTTCGCTGGCGTTTGACCGGAAGCGCCTCCGGTCCCTAGATACAAAACCGCCGTGCCGCTTTGCGGCACAGCGGTTTGATACCGGCTTCGTGCCCGCGGCGCGGGTCGAGGTGTTTTCGAAACGCGAGTTTCCGGAAAAACCGATTTCGATTTCCAGATGGAGGAAATCCATGAATATCATCGAGCACAACAAAAATGGCCTGGTGTATCTCACCGCCGACGGCTTTGAGGCCGCCGGCGGTGTGGCACACGGCTTCTCCACCCGCCTGGGCGGGGTATCGGAGGGATCTACGCCACCCTCAACCTGGGCATGAACCGGGGCGACGCTCCCGACCGGGTACGGGAGAACTACCGCCGCTTCTGCGCCGCCATTGGGGCGGACATGGGGAACATTGTCTGCGCCAGCCAGGTTCACGGTGACACGGTGCGCACCGTCACCGCGGCGGATCTGGGCATCGGCCTGGACGAGCCGGAGCCTTGGCAGGCGGATGGCCTTGTCACCGACATCCCCGGTGTGACGCTGGCGGTCTACTCCGCCGACTGCCTGCCCATCCTGCTCTATGACCCGGTGCGCCGGGTGGTGGGGGCGGTCCACGCCGGCTGGCGGGGCACCGCCCTGGGCATCGCCGCCAAGGCGGTGGAGCGCATGGTGGACTGCTACGGCTGCGACCGGCTGGACATCCTGGCCGCCGTCGGCCCCGGCATCTCCAAGTGCTGCTTCGAGACCCACGAGGACGTGCCCAACGCCATGACTGAGGCCATGGGGGCCGCCGCCCTGTCCTCCATCGAGGTGCTGCCCACCGGCAAGTTCCACGTGGATCTCGAGGGCCTCAACGCCAAGCGGCTGGAGAGCGCCGGGCTGGACCCCGACCACATCGCCGTCTCCGCCGACTGTACCTGCTGCCTGCCGGAGAAGTACTGGTCCCACCGCTACACCCACGGGGAGGGGGAGCCAGGCGGCGATGATCGCAATCGTCTGGGGGCATCAATGCCCCTAGATAAGCCTGCGTGCCGGCGAAAACGCCGGCGACTTGGCTCGATACCCCCGGTTTCGCGCCCTGTGGCGCGGGTCGGGGTGTCTTTCCGGAACATGAATTCCCGGAAAGACTGATTTTCAATTTCGTTTCCCCGCAGGGCGGGGAAAACGCTGTGAGATAAGCAGCTATAAAATATGGATGCTCCATTGCCGTTGTACGCCAATCCAAAATTCCCTCGGAGAGCGGAGGGGGTATCGCGCCGCAGGCGCGTATCTAGGGGGAACTGGTTCCCTCTGGAAGCGCGTATCCTGCCGCGCAGCGGCAGAGATTTTCCGCAGAAAATCGACGCGCCTTTAGGAAGGAGGCCGAGCCGTTTGCGAAACATTCTAGCCGCCCTGCTGACGGCAGCCCTGTGCCTGGGTCTGGCCGCCTGTGGGCCGGCGCCGGAGCCAGCCCACACCCACCCCACGCCCAGCGTCTCCCCCTCTCCAGAGGCGGCCGAGTTCGCCTTGGCCTGCTACCCGGAGGCCGGGTTCCACCCCATTACCGGCTCCAACCGCACCAACCTGGCCCTGGGGGCCTGCTGTATGAGGGGCTGTTTGCCCTGAACGGGCAGTTTCAGCCCCAGGAGGCGCTCTGCGCCTCCGCCTCCGTGTCGCCGACGGCCTCCAGTGGTCCTTTATCCCCCGCAGCGGGGTGACCTTCTCCGACGGCAGCCCCTGACGGCCGCGGAGATCGCGGTCTCCCTCAACCTGACCCGCACCAGCCCCTCTACTCCGCCCGCTTCGCCGGCGTGACGGACATCGCCGCCGCCAACGGCATGGTGACCGTCACCCTGAGCCGCGCTAACGGTGCTCTGCCCGCCCTGCTGGACATCCCCATCGTCAAGGAGACGGGGCGTCCCCTGGGTACGGGGCCCTACGTGCTCGCCGGCACGGGGAGAACCTCGCGCTGGAAGCCCGCTCCGACTGGTGGCAGGGCAAGGCCCTGCCGGGACACCATTCCCCTGCGGGCCATTCAGGAGGCGGACGATCTGATCCATGCCTTTGATACCCGGGACATTGCCCTGGTCTCCACCGACCTGACGGGCACCAATGCCCTGGGTTTTTCTGGTTCCTTTGCTGCGGTGGACTACCCCACCAGCACCATGCTGTACGTGGGCTTCAACACGGCCGACGGTCCCTGCCGGAGCGCCCAGGTGCGGCAGGCCCTGCTGCGGGGCTTTGACCGGGCCGCCGTATCCACCGCCCAGTTCTCCCGCCACGCCCAGCCCGCCGCCCTTCCTGTCTCCCCCGCCAGCCCCCTCTACGACGAGGCGCTGGCCCAGACGCTGGACTACGCCCCCAGGCCATGGAGCCGCTCCTCACCGCTGCCGGCTATACCAGAGCCGACGGGGTATGGCAGAAGGAGGGGCGGCCGCTGGCGCTCACCTTTGTGGCCCCAAACAACAACGCCGACCGGCTGGCCGCGGCGGAGACGCTGGCCGCCAACCTGACCGACGCCGGCCTGGAGGTGGAGCTGCGGGCCCTGGCCTGGGACGATTACCTTCAGGCCCTGACGGCGGGGGAGTTCGACCTGTATCTGGGGGAGGTGCGGCTCACCGCCGACTTTGATCTCACCGCCTTCCTGACCCCCGGCGGCGCCCTCAACTACGGCAAGTACAGCGACGCCGAGGCGCTGAACCGCCTGAGCGCCTTCCGGGCCGCCGTGGGACAGTGGCGGACGGAGCCGGCCCGGCAGCTCTATGAATATCTGGCCGGGCAGCCCCCCTTCGCGGTCATCTGCTTCAAGAACTGGTCCGTGCTCACCCAGTGGAGCCGGATCGACAGGCTGCGCCCACCCAGCAAAACATATTCCATCAATTTTCCGACTGGAAGATCACATAAGGGAGAGAAAGAGAGTATGGGGAACGTATTTCGCTGTTATGTGGAAGAAGCCCGGCTTCGCCGTGGAGGCGGAGCATCTGTTCGGAGAGCTGCGCCACACCCTGGGCCTGACGGGGCTGACCGGCGTGCGGGTGCTGCGCCGCTACGACGTGGAGGGTGGACGCGGCGGTCTATGCCGCCGCCCTCACCACCGTGCTCTCTGAGCCGCAGGTGGACGCCCTGTGGGATGAGGTCATGCCCGCCCCGGAGGGGGAGCACACCCTGCTCGCGGTGGAGGCCCTGCCCGGCCAGTACGACCAGCGGGCCGACTCCTGCGCCCAGTGCATCCAGATGATGCACGGCGGGGAGCGCCCCACCGTCCGCGCCGCCACCGTCTACGTGCTGGAGGGGGCCCTCACCACCCCGGAGGCGGCCAAGGCCCGGGGCTACCTCATCAACCCGGTGGAGAGCCGGGAGGCGGCGCTGGACAAGCCCGCCACCCTCCGCCAGGACTACCCCGTTCCCGCCGCCGTGCCCGTGCTGGATGGCTTCACCGCCCTGGACCGCGCGGGTCTGGAGAGCGTGCTGGCCCAGTACGCTCTGGCCATGGATCTGGCCGATCTCGCCTTCCTCCAGGCCTACTTCCGGGACGAGGAGGGCCGTGATCCCACCCTCACCGAGGTGCGGGTGGTGGACACCTACTGGTCGGATCACTGCCGCCACACCACCTTCTCCACCCACCTGGACGCCGTGGAGATCGCCGATGACAACGTAAAGGCCGCCTATGAGCGGTACCTGTCCGCCCGGGTGGAGGTCTACGGCGCGGAGAAGGCCGCCAAGCGGCCCCAGACCCTCATGGACATCGCCACCCTGGGCGCCAAGACCCTGAAAAAGCGTGGCCTGCTCCCCGAGCTGGACGAGAGCGAGGAGATCAACGCCTGCTCCATCCACGTGCCCGCCCAGGTGGACGGGAAGGAGCAGGACTGGCTGCTCATGTTCAAGAACGAGACCCACAACCACCCCACCGAGATCGAACCCTTCGGCGGCGCGGCCACCTGCATCGGCGGGTGCATCCGCGACCCCCTCTCCGGCCGGGTTTACGTCCACCAGGCCATGCGCCTCACCGGCTGCGGCGACCCCCGCACCCCGGTGGAGCAGACCCTGGAGGGCAAGCTGCCCCAGCGGAGGATCGCCCAGACCGCCGCGGCGGGCTACTCCTCCTACGGCAACCAGATCGGCCTGGCCACCGGCCACGTGGCGGAGCTCTACCACGAGGGCTATGTGGCCAAGCACCTGGAGTGCGGCGCGGTGGTGGGCGCGGCCCCGGCGTCCAACGTCCGCCGGGGCGGCCCGCCCCCGGCGACGTGGTGATCCTCCTGGGCGGCCGCACCGGCCGGGACGGCATCGGCGGGGCCACCGGCTCCTCCAAGAGCCATAACAAGGCCAGCCTAGACACCATGGCCAGCGAGGTGCAGAAGGGCAACGCCCCGGAGGAGCGCAAGCTCCAGCGGCTCTTCCGCAATCCCGCCGTCACCCGCCTCATCAAGCGGTGCAACGACTTCGGCGCCGGCGGCGTGAGCGTGGCCATCGGCGAGCTGGCCGACGGCCTGTCCATCGACCTGGACGCGGTGCGCAAAAATACGACGGCCTGGATGGCACCGAGCTGGCGATCTCCGAGTCCCAGGAGCGCATGGCCGTGGTGGTGGCCCCGGCGGACGTGGACGCCCTGCTGGCCGCCGCCGCCAGGGAGAACCTGGAGGCCTACCCGGTGGCCTCGGTCACGACGGAGCCCCGCATGGTCATGATCTGGCGGGGCCAGACCGTGGCCAGCCTGTCCCGTGCCTTCCTCAACACCAACGGCGCGGCCAAGCACGCCCGGGTGTCCGTGCCCCAGGCGGACGCCGCCCCGGAGAGGGCGACCTTCTCCACCCTGCGGGAGATGGCCGCCAGCCTGAAGTGCGCCTCCCGCCGCGGCCTCACCGAGCGGTTTGACGGCTCCATCGGCGCGGGCAGCGTGCTCATGCCCTTCGGCGGCAAGACCCAGCGCACCCCGGCCCAGGCCATGGCCGCCCTCTTCCCCGTGGAGCCGGAGCAGGAGACCGATCAGGCCAGCGTCATGGCCTGGGGCTGCGATCCCGACGCCCTGTCCGCCGACCCCTACCAGGGGGCAAAGGACGCGGTCTACGCCTCCGTGGCCAAGCTGGTGGCCGCCGGCGCGGACTACCGGAAGGCCTATCTGACCCTCCAGGAGTTCTTTGAGAAGCTGCGGGATGAGCCCCAGCGCTGGGGCAAGCCCTTCGCCGCCCTGCTGGGGGCCCTGGACGCCCAGTTGGAGCTGGGCTGCGCCGCCATCGGCGGCAAGGACTCCATGTCGGGCACCTTCCACGATCTGGACGTGCCCCCCACGCTGATCTCCTTCGCCACCGCCCCCATCCGGGCCGGCGAGGTGCTCTCCCCCGAGTTCAAGGAGGCGGGGCACCCGGTGTACCTGTTCGCGGGCGACGCCCTGGCCGAGCACCCTCTGGCGGCCTGGGACAAGCTCCGCGAACTGCACAAGGCCGGGAAAGTGAAGTCCGCGTGGGCGGTGGAGCACGGCTTTGCCGAGGCGGTCATGAACATGTCCTTCGGCAACAAGATCGGCTTTGCCATGGGTTCCGATGTGGACACGAACTGGTACACCCCTGGCCCCGCTCCATCGTGGCGGAGCTGACCGAGGGATCGACTTCCCCTGGCGATCAGGCTGGCGCCACCACCGCCGAGCCGGTGATCACCATCGGCGGCGACTCCGCCCCCATTGACGAGCTGCTCGCCCTCAACGAGAGGGTGCTGGAGGACGTGTACCCCACCCGGGCGGGGGAGTCCGCCCCGGCGCGCACCCTCTCCTGGGACAAGCGCTCCCCGGCGGTGTGCAAGTCCAAAACCGCCCGCCCCAGGGTGGCCATCCCCGTGTTCCCCGGCACCAACTGCGAGTACGACTCCGCCCGGGCCTGCCTGCGGGCGGGGCTGGAGCCGGAGATCGTGGTGGTGCGCAACCTGACCGCCTCCGCCCTGGAGGAGTCGGCCCTGGCCCTGGAGAGGCCATCCGCGCGGCCCAGATCCTGTTCCTGCCCGGCGGCTTCTCCGGCGGCGACGAGCCCGACGGCTCCGGAAAGTTCATCTGCTCCTTCCTCCGCAACGGCCGGCTCACCGACGCGGTTCACGACCTGCTCAAGCGCCGGGACGGCCTGATGCTGGGCATCTGCAACGGCTTCCAGGCCCTCATCAAGCTGGGCCTGGTGCCCTACGGCGAGATCCGGGCCATGGACGAGGGCTGCCCTACCCTGACCTTCAACACCATCGGCCGCCACCAGAGCCGGTACGTCACCACCCGGGTGGCCTCTGTCCAGTCCCCTGGATGCTCCAGTCCCATGTGGGCGACCTCCACGCCATCCCCATCTCCCACGGCGAGGGCCGCTTCACAGCCCCCCAGGCGGAGCTGGAGCGGCTAATCGCGAACGGCCAGATCGCCACCCAGTACGTGGACGCCTCCGGCGCGGCCTCCATGGACATCGACGCCAACCCCAACGGCTCCCTGGAGGCCATCGAGGGCATCTTCTCCCCCGACGGCCGGGTGTTCGGCAAGATGGGCCACTCGGAGCGCCGGGGCCCCTATGTAGGCGTCAACATCCCGGGCGACAAGCACCAGCCCCTCTTCGAGAGCGGCGCGGCCTACTTCCGTTGATGCAAAAATCCCCGGCGCGCTGCGCCGGGATTTCACCTGCCGAAAATGTCTTTTCGTCAGGCTGCCGGACTTTTTGAACCTCTAAAGAGGCTCAAAAAGTCGTTTGCTCCCACGCGAAAGGGAACCCTGACGGTTCCCTTTCACACTTTCCCTCCCTCCGAACTCTTTGACATACAGCTTTACTGCCTGTCTCTAATCCCCGGCGCGGTGCGCCGATTTCAGCCTGCCGAAAATATCTTTTCGTCAGGCTGCCGGACTTTGAACCTCTTTATAGGTTCAAAAGTCGTTGATCCACGCGAAAGGGAACCCTGACGGTTCCCTTTTTCCCTCCCTCCGAACTCTTTGGCATACAGCTTTACCGCCTGTCTCTAATCCCCGGCGCGGTGCGCCGGGGATTTTTCATCTGATTTTAAGAATGCCTTTAGGACGCTTTTATCTGGGTGTGATAAGCTGGTACCATCAAAGGAGGACTGATTCCATGGTTACGCTGTTCACACTGGGCATCATCTGTCTGGCCGCTGTGATTCTCATTCCCGTCATCCTGTTTCTGGTGGGCCTGCCCTTCCTGCTGCTCATGGGCCTGCTGCCCTGGCTGCTGCGCATCGCGGGCGTGGTGCTGCTCATCAAGGCCCTGCTCGACAAGCCCACCCGCTGGGAAAACTTCATGCCCGCCGTCGTGGCCTTTGCCCTGTCCCTGCTCATCGGCTGGATCTTCTGAGCGCCGGGCGGCCCCTACCCGTCCAGCGGCTCGGCCCGCAGGGCCGGAGCCGGAAACGCCGTAAAGGCGTACTCGTCCGGCCGCAGGGTGGAGGCGGCCAGGGCGGCGCGCACCGCCGCCCGTCCTCCGGCCGGAAGCGCACGGCGATGCCGCAGCCCAGGGAGATCTCCCGCAGCACCGGCATGGTGAGCACATCCGCCACCGGTCGCAGCACCTTCTGGGCGTAGATGGCCCCGTAGGTGGAGGTGAAGGTGATCACGCCGTAGTCCATTACAGGGAGACCACCTTGGCCGCCCGCTGCATGCGGGTGACGATGTCGTACATGTTGCTCACCGTGCCCACCTGGAGCTGGTCGGTGAGGCCGTAGAAGCTGAGGCAGGTGCCGCACACCAGGATCTCGACGCCCGCATCGGCCAGGGCCTTCAGGTGGGCGGGAATCTGCTCGTCCAGGGTGGGCAGGCGCACGCCGGCGTTCATGAAGAGCACCGCGCCGGGCTTGTCCTCCCCCTGGGCCAGAGTGTAGAAGAACATGCGCATCAGGTTGGCGCCCAGCTCCCGGTCGCCGTCCCCGATGATATCCCGGCCCACAAACACGGCCCAGTCGCCGCCGGGGGCGGGCAGGGGAGCGCTCACCGCCTCCTCACAGGCGGCGCAGCCGGTACGGGTGAAGGCCACGGAAAACACCCCCTCCCCCTGGGTGACGGCGGCTCCGAACCCCTGGTTGCCCGCCAGGCGCTTGAGGTTTTCCACCGCCGTGGCGTTGTCCACCAGCACGGTGAAGGAATGTTCCCCGGCGGCCATGGCCTGCTTGGCCAGGATGACCGGGGTGGGGCAGGGCTTGCCCTTGGCGTCGATAATCGTAGACACGGGCTCACATCCTCTCTCATTGGTGAGCCCATTATACCGCCGGAGAGGGCAAATTGTAAAGAATTCTTGAAGAATGCGGAAGGCGGACGGCCTTCCGCTTTTTTATCGGCCCCATTTGTGCTATACTGCTGTATATTCCAACGAAAAGGAGGTGGGCGGATGGAGGCGCTGCTGGACTGGATGGCCGCCAATCCCCAGGTCTGGGCCTGGTTCACCACGGCGGTGCGCTTTTTGTTCCCGGTGCTGGCCCTGCTGATTCTCATACGGACGATCCGCTCCCTGCTCACCGTGCCCTGTCTGCCGGAGGTGTGGGCCTACCTGACCCTGCCCAACGGGGCTCAGGAGCCGCTGACCCACTGGGAGAACATTCTCGGCCGGGGCGGCAACTCCGACGTGATTCTCAACTATCCTGTGGTATCCCGGCAGCACGCCGCCCTGATTCGCCAGGCGGACGACACCTGGACGGCCTACGACCTGGGCTCCAAGGGTGGCGTGACGGTAAACGGCAGGCCGGTGGAGGGCTCCGCCCCCGTCCAGTACGGCGACGTGGTGGGCATCGGCGGGGTGGAGACCGTGCTGCTCCCCCTCTCTCCGGAGGAAAAGGCTCAGCGCCGCCAGCGGCGGCGGGCCATGCGGCCCGTGTCCCCCTGGCTGGGGCTGGTGCTCCTCACCGTGTTCCAGGCCCTCACCGCACTCCAGCTCACCATCAGCGAGGGGGAGAACGCCACGGTGATGATCCCGCTCACCTTCCTGCTGCTGACGGGGGTGATGTGGCTGTACTTCCTCACCCTCCGCGCCCTGCGCCGGGTAGGCTTTGAGATGGAGACCATCGCCTTCTTCCTGTCCACCCTCTCCCTGGCGGTGACCTCCTCCTCCAATACCCCCGCCCTGTTCAAGCAGTTCCTCTGCGTGGTGCTGGGACTGGCCCTGTTCCTGGTGCTGGGGTCTTCCTGCGCAACCTGGATCGGGCCAAGAAAATCCGCTGGCTCATGGCCGCCGGGGCCATCGGCCTGCTGAGCCTCACCGTGGTGCTCTACCTGCTGGGCCTCACCGGCACCAAATATGGAGCGGCCAACTGGCTGACCATTGCCGGCATCTCGGAGCAGCCCTCGGAGCTGGCCAAAATCTGCTACATCTTTGCCGGGGCGGCCACCCTGGACCGGCTGTTCCGCAAACGGAACCTGGGGCTGTTCATCCTGCTCACCGGCGTGTGCCTGGCCTGTCTGGCCTATATGAGCGACTTCGGCACCGCCGCCATCTTCTTTGTCACCTTCCTGGTTATCGCCTACCTCCGCTCCGGCGACTGGGCCACCCTGGCCCTCATCTGCGGCGGCGGGGTGTTTGCGGTGCTCACCATGCTCTCCCTCAAGCCCTACATCCTTCAACGCTTCGCCACCTGGGGCCACGCGTGGCAGAACGCCTCGGTAGGCAGCGGCTACCAGCAGAACCGCACCATGTCGGCCGCCGCCTCCGGCGGCCTGGTGGGGGTGGGCCCCGGCGAGGGCTGGCTCCACACCGTGGGCGCGGGGGACACCGACCTGGTGTTCGGCATGCTGTGCGAGGAGTGGGGGCTGATCATCGCCCTGCTGGCGGTGCTGTCCATTCTCACTCTGGCGGTGTTCGCCGTCCGGGCCTGCCGGGCCGGGCGGAGCTCCTTTTACGTCATCGCCGCCTGCGCCGCCACCTCCATGATGGTGTTTCAGACCTGCCTCAACGTGTTCGGCGCGGTGGACATTCTCCCCTCACCGGCGTCACCTTTCCCTTCGTGTCCAACGGCGGCACGGCCATGATCGCCTCCTGGGGCTGCTGGCCTTCCTCAAGGCCACCGACACCCGTCAGAACGCCAGCTTTGCCATCCGCCTGCCCTCCCGGCGGGAGGACCGCCGGGGCGGCGCTGGCCCCCAAATCCACCGACGAATGGGAGGCGGACGATGAAGAAGATTGAAAAGCGGGCCCTGCTCTGCCTCCTGCTGGCCGCCGCCCTGCTGCTGGGCTCCGGCCTGTTTGTGTTCCGCTTCGTGAAAAATGGCGGCCGCTGGGTCTCCTTTGCCGCCAACCGCCACCTCTACAACCGCCAGGGACAGCTCTCGGTGGGCCGGGTGCTGGACCGGGACGGGGACGTGCTCTCCTGGACGGAGGAGGACGGCACCCGGCGCTGGTACGACAACTCCACCGTGCGCAAGGCCACCCTCCACGCCGTGGGGGCGCCAAGGCAACATCGGCACCGGGGCGCTGGTGGCCTTTGCCGACCAGCTCTCCGGCTACAACCTGCTCACCGGGGCCTACTCCCCTGGGGGCAACGACCTCTACCTCACCCTGGACGCCCGGTACAACTACATCGCCTATGAGGCCCTGGCCGGCCGCAAGGGGGCGGTGGGCGTGTACAACTACGAGACGGGGGAGGTGCTGTGCATGGTGTCCCCCCCCGCCTTTGACCCCCTGTATCCCCCCTCGTCAGAGGAGATGGAGGGGAACGACGCCTACGACGGGGTGTACCTCAACCGCTTTCTCTCCGGCACCTTCCCGCCGGGCTCGGTATACAAGACCGTGGTGCTCTCCGCCGCCATTGAGCGCATGCCCGATCTCTTTGACCGCACCTGGACCTGCACCGGCTCCACCCAGGTGGGGGACGGGGCCATCACCTGCCCCCGCGCCCACGGGGAACAGGACATCTCCTCCGCTCTGGCCAACTCGTGCAACGGGGTGTTCGCCCTGCTGGCCGGCGAGCTGGGGGAGGACGTGCTGGAGGAGTACACCGTCCGGGCGGGTCTCACCTCCTCCTATCGGGTCAGCGGCCTGAACACCGCCGCCGGCTCCTTCGATTTTGACGGCCTCACGGCCAACGAGCTGGGCTGGGCCGGCGTGGGGCAGTACAACGACCTGGCCAACCCCTGCGCCCTCATGGTCTATATGGGAGCCATCGCAAACGGCGGAACGGCGGCCGTGCCCCGGCTGGTGCTCAAGACGGAGAACGCCCTGGGCCTGCCGTCCCTGCCCGCCCTGCCCCGGCACACCAAAAAGCTGGTGGAGGGGGATACCGCCGCCGCCCTGGCGGAGCTGATGGCCCACAATGTCACGGCTCAGTACGGCCTCCCGCTTCCCCAACATGGACGTGTGCGCCAAGAGCGGCACCGCCGAGGTGGGGGGCGGCAAGGCCCCCCACGCCTGGTTCGCCGGCTTCCTCCGCAACCCCGCGCCCCTACGCCTTCGTGGTGCTGGTGGAGAACGGCGGCTCCGGTGCGGACGCGGCGGGCTCCGTGGCGGCCAGGGTGCTGGACGCTGTGGTCAACGGATACTAAAAGCAGGCCCCCGGCGCGCGGCAAAGCCGTGCGCCGGGGGTGTTCTTATAGCTGCTCCAGTACGCTGCGCAGGAGCCAGGCGTGGGAGTCCTCCTCCCCGCCAGCTCCAGAAAGAGCTCGTGGAGGCAGGGATCGGCGGTCTCCGCCGCCGCGGTCTGGTAGGCGGCCGCCCCCCGCTGCTCCTCCATGAAGTGCTCCCGCAGGGCGGCGGAGAAGGGGGCGGGGGATGGATTGGGTACCCGGTCTACCGGCCAGTACCGCACCCGGAGATGAGAAAATAGGCGGTGGAAAGCCGCTTGGCGTGGCGGCGCTCGTCGGCGGCGATGGTGGCCAGCACCCGCCCGCTGTTTCTGGGCCCGGCGGGATAGGGCCTGATAGGCCCTCCAATCCGCCAGTTCCCGGTCAATGAGCCGCTGGAGCTGGGCGCCGTACACCGCCGAGGACGCCCCCAGGCAGGGCACGTCGTGCTCTTCTCCCACCACGGGCCGGGAGGGCGCCTGTTCGCCGGCTGGAGCAGTATGTACCACGGCAGGCAGAGCCGCCGCGGGGGGCTGGATGGCCGGAGGCGGCGGCGTCCTCGCCCAGGGTAAAGGGCAGTCGGGCATCACCCGCCGCCACACCCGCTCAAAGACCTCCTGGTCGCAGGAGCAGGGCAAATGATCTTGTTCCATAGACAAAGCCTCCTGATGATTTGGATTCACCTTATCCTATGCGAATAGTGTGGTTTTTGCGCCCGGCAGGGTTGTATTTTCCCCCCCGCCGTGATAAAATAACATCTCATGAGAAGAAGCATAGTACAAAGGAGAGACCGCGTATGCTGGAGATAAAGCATCTCAGCTACCAGGTGGAGGGGGAGTCCGGCGAGGAGCTGGGTATCCTCAACGCGTCTCCCTCACCGTAGCTGACCATCAGTTTGTGGTCATCACCGGCCCCAACGGGGGCGGCAAGACCACCCTGGCGAAGGCCATCATGGGCCTGGTGCAGCCCACCGGGGGCACCATCGCCTGGAACGGCACCGACATCACCGGCCTGGACATCACCCAGCGGGCCCGCCTGGGGTGAGCTACGGCTTTCAGCAGCCGCCCGCTTCAGGGCCTGCGGGTGCGGGATCTGCTGGCCCTGGCCGCGGGCAGCGAGAAGCTGACCCGGGAGGAGGGCTGCCAGTATCTGACCCGGGTGGGCCTGTGCGCCGCCGACTATATCGACCGGGAGGTGGACGCTTCCCTGTCCGGCGGCGAGGTCAAGCGCATTGAGATCGCCACTATTCTGGCTCGCAAGTCGGGGCTGATGATCTTTGATTAGCCGGAGGCGGGCATCGACCTGTGGTCCTTCGCCAAGCTGACCGAGACCTTCAAGGCCATCCACCAGAAGCGGGAGGCCACGCTGATCGTCATCTCCCACCAGGAGCGCATCATTGACCTGGCCGACGAGATTGTGATGATCCGCGACGGGAAAATCGCCAAGCACGGGCCCAAGGACGAGATTTTCCCCAGATCCTGGCCAACACCTCGGCCGGGTGCAGCTATATGTCGGAGGGGGCGAGGTAAGCATGGATCAGGCTGAGTGGAAACTGCTGAAAGAGATCGCGGAGCTGGAGAAGACCCCCCAGGGGGCCTACAACATCCGCCGCAACGGCGCGCTGGACTCCCGGAACAGCACCGCCAACATTGAGATCACCACCAAGACCGAGCCGGGCAAGTCGGGCATCGACATCCGCATCAAGCCGGGCACCAGGCACGAGTCGGTCCACATCCCGGTCATCATCAGCCAGACCGGGCTGAGCGAGATGGTATACAACGACTTCTTCATCGGCGAGGACTGCGATGTGGACATCGTGGCCGGCTGTGGCATCCACAACACCGGCTGCGAGACCAGCCAGCACGACGGCGTGCACACCTTCTACGTGGGCAAAAACTCCAAGGTCCGCTATGTGGAGCGCCACTACGGCGAGGGCCCCGGCACCGGCAAGCGCATCATGAACCCCCAGACCGTCGTGTATCTGGAGGAGGGGGCCACCATCAATCTGGAGAGCACCCAGATCCGCGGCGTGGACTCCACCAAGCGGGAGACGAAAATCGTGGTGGGGAAGGACGCCGAGGCCATCATCACCGAGAAGCTGCTCACCCACGGGGAGCAGACCGCCGAGAGCGATATGGAGATCATTCTGGACGGCGAGGGGGCCAACGGCCGGGTGGTGTCCCGCTCGGTGGCCCAGGACCAGTCCCAGCAGGTGTTCTACCCCAAGGTGACGGGCAACGCCAGGTGCTTCGGCCATGTGCAGTGCGACTCCATCATCATGGGCGACGCCAGAATTTCCTCCATCCCCGCCATCGTGGCCAACCATGTGGACGCCCAGCTCATTCACGAGGCGGCCATCGGACGCATCGCGGGCGACCAGATTCTCAAGCTCATGACCCTGGGCCTCACCGAGCAGGAGGCGGAGGAGAAGATTCTCGATGGATTCCTACAGTAAGCTTCTGGAGCTGGTGAATACCAGCGGCTGCTTCGCCCCGACAACCACATGTACGTCACCGAGCTGCGGCCGGATCACAGCGCCGTGGGCGTGCTGGAGGTGCAGCCCTCCAGCCTCAACCCCATGGGCATCGTCCACGGCGGGGCGCTGGTCACCCTGGCGGACACCGTGTGCGGCACGGCGGCCTTCACCACCGGGCACATGTGCGTCACCCTGGACTGCTCCATGCAGTATCTGGCCCCGGCGTCCGGAGCGCGCATCACCTGCACGGCCACGCCCAGGAAGCTGGGCAAAACCGTCCTGGTGTACGAGGCCGTGCTCACCGACGACACGGGCCGGACGGTGGCCACCGGGGTTTATACCTTTTGCCAAGGGGCCGGCAAACTGACCCGCATCCTCAACAGGCGCGCCGCAGGGCGCGCCTGCTTTATTTCAGATGACCTCCCCCGAGGCATCCCGGGTGCCCAGCAGGTCGTCCAGCCGCAGCAGGGCGGCGAGAAAGACAAACAGGGAGGCCCACAGGTTGGTGCACGCCGACCGCCGGGCCGCCGGCGTCCCGCCCCGGGCGGTCTCCCGCTCTGTCTTGAGGGCCAGACAGAGGAAAAGCCCAGCGCTCCCACCACCAGGGCCGAGGCGCTCAGGCGGATGGGGAACACCCGGGGCAGGGCGGCCGCCCCCTCGGCATCCCCCTGGAGGGTTCTGCACAGCCCCTCCCGCTGTATGCGCACCCCCCAGTAGGAGAGCAGCACCGACAGTAAGATCAACAGCAGAAACAGCAGGGATTCATCCACCGTCCTGAGCTGCTCCCGCAGGACTGTCTCTTCCATTTTTCCACCTCCCTGCCCTATTTTATGGGGATGGGGCAGGGTTTGTGTGTTTCCTCCGCCTTGTCTGACCTTTTAAAATAGATTTATTCTGATACTTTTAACAAGGTCAGACGGAGCGTACAATGGGGACAGACAAAAAAAGGAGGGAGCCCCTGTGCGCGAATCGAAAAAACTCCGGCTACTCTGCCTGGCCGCCCTGTTCGCCGGAGCCATTGCGGTCACCACCGCCTATCTGCTCCATATCCCCATCCCCACCGGCGGCTACATCCACCTGGGAGACGCGCTGATCTACCTGGCGGCCTGTCTGCTGCCCGCCCCTACGCCGTGGGCGCCGCCATGGTGGGGGCCGGGCTGGCGGATCTGCTCACCGCCCCTCTGTGGGTGGTCCCCACGCTGCTCATCAAGGCCCTGGTGGCCCTCCTGTTTACCAGCCGGGCCCCGCGGCTCCTCTGCCCCCGGAACGGGGCGGCCCTTCTGCTGGCCTGCCTGCTCTCCCCGGCGGCGTACGGCCTGGCCGCCTGCCTGCTGCTGGGCGGCGTCAACGCCTTCTGGCCCCAGTTCCTGGGCACGCTGGTACAGGCGGTGGGCAGCGGGGCGGTCTTTGCCGTCTTGGCGCTGGCCCTGGACCGGGCAGGCGGTAAAGCCAGGCTCGCTCCCCATAGCCAGGGCTGACTTTTCCACCCGTTTGGTCCCCTTGTGGAAAACTTCCCCTTGCCCAATGCCCTTGAGCGGTGCTATCCTATTCTCACACGAGGAGGGATTGTTATGAAGCGCGTGAAAATTACCGTTCTGAAAACCACCCTGGACCGGGATCTGGCGGAGGAATACGGCCGAGGGGCTGACGGCCTGTCCCATGCTGCGGGAAGGGCAGGTCTTTTACGCCGACTACGCCAAGCCGGAGGGCTTCTGTGACGAGGCATGGAAGGCGGTCTACCAGTACGCCTTCGCCCTGGCCCACGGCGCGGGGGGGGCTGTTCTACTACGGAGACTGGATTCGCAAGCCCAGCGTGGCCATTTGTAGCTGCAACGACGGCCTGCGGCCCGTTATCTTTAAGCTGGAGGCCACGGACGAGGAGGCCGTCCCCAGCTACACCCCCGTGCGGTAACCGGCGCATCAAAAACCGCCCCCCGGCTCAGGCCGGCGGGCGGTTTTTGATTTTATCAGAACTTGGTGCCGCCGAACTCGTGGAAGGTGAGGTTCTTGTTCCGCTCCTCGCTCCAGCCGATGGCCCACTGGGAACCGAACAGCAGGAGCTGGTTGCCCTTGTAGTCCTCCACCAGCTTCACGTCGGTGCCCAGGATGAGATCCTCCTCCTTGACCGGCTCGCCGTCGTCGGTCTCGATCCACCGCAGGTATTCGTAGGGCAGGCCCTCCATGTAGAGCTCCACGTTGTACTCGTTCTTGAGGCGGTACTCCAGCACGTCGAACTGGAGGGTGCCCACCACGCCCACGATGACCTCCTCCATGCCGGTGTAGGGGGTCTTGAAGATCTGAATAGCGCCCTCCTGGGCGATCTGCTCCATTCCCTTCAAAAACTGCTTGCGCTTCATGGTGTCCAGGGAGCGCACCCGCTTGAAGTGCTCAGGGGCGAAGGTGGGGATGGGGTCGAAGCGGAACTTTTTGCCCGGGGCACACAGGGTGTCGCCGATGGAGAAGATGCCCGGGTCAAACACGCCGATGATGTCGCCGGCGTAGGCCTCCTCGATGATCTCCCGCTCGGCCGCCATGAGCTGCTGGGGCCGGGACAGGCGGAGCTTCTTGCCGCCCTGGACGTGGTACACCTCCTTATCCGCGTCAAAGCGGCCGGAGACGATGCGCATAAAGGCGATGCGGTCCCGGTGGGCCTTGTTCATGTTGGCCTGGATCTTGAACACAAAGGCGGAGAAGTCGTCGTCCAGGGAGTCCACCACCAGCTCGCCCGCCCGCCGGGGCAGGGGGGCGGTGGTCATCTGGAGGAAGTGCTCCAGGAAGGGCTCCACGCCGAAGTTGGTGAGGGCGGAGCCGAAGAACACCGGGGAGAGCTTGCCGTGGCGCACCCGGTCCAGATCAAACTCGGCGGCCGCGCCGTCCAGCAGCTCAATCTCGTCGGTGAGCTGCCGGTGGAGCCGCTCGCTGATCAGGCCGTCCAGGTTGGGGTCACCCAGCTCCACCTCGGTGGCGGTGGCCGCCTTGGCCCCGCCGTTGGAGGTGAAGTGGATAATCTTGCGGCTGCCCCGGTCATATACGCCCTGGAAGTCCTTGCCGCAGCCGATGGGCCAGTTCACCGGGTAGGTCTCGATGCCCAGCTCCTTCTCCAGCTCCTCCAGCAGCTCGAAGGAGTCCCGGGCCTCCCGGTCCATCTTGTTGATGAAGGTGAAGATGGGGATGTCCCGCATGGCGCACACCTTGAACAGCTTGCGGGTCTGTGCCTCGACGCCCTTGGAGGCGTCAATGACCATCACCGCGCAGTCAGCCGCCATCAGTGTGCGGTAGGTGTCCTCCGAGAAGTCCTGGTGCCCGGGGTATCCAGAATGTTGATGCAGTAGCCGTCGTAATTGAACTGCAGAACGGAAGAGGTGACCGAGATGCCGCGCTGCTTCTCGATCTCCATCCAGTCGGAGGTGGCGGCCCGGGTATTCTTTTTGCCCTTGACCTGCCCAGCCTGGGCAATGGCCCCGCCGTAGAGCAGGAACTTTTCGGTCAGGGTGGTCTTGCCGGCGTCCGGGTGGCTGATGATGGCAAAGGTACGCCGGCGATTGATTTCTTTCTCGTATTGTGACAAGGTAATGTCCTCCTTGATAGAGTTGGTGCATGGGTGCCGGGCGGATGTGGGCATCCGCCCCTACGGCTGGAACAGGCCCGCATTTGGACGTTGTAGGGGGCGATGCCTACATCGCCCCCGCCTTACGGCGGAGTGAGGCGGCGGATCGCATCGGGAAGATCCCCAAAGGTAGCCACCGAGGGCACAGGGCGGTCAATGCGCCCGAAGCCGTAGGCGGCATGGAGGAAGGGGACGCCCGCCTTGGAGGCGGCGTCATAGTCCCCCTGGGTGTCCCCGATGTAGAGGGGCCGCCTCAGGCCGTTCCGCTCCGCCACCAGGGCGATGTTGTCCGCCTTGGGCAGCCCCGTGCGGCCGGGGTTTTCGTAGTCCGTAAAATAGCGCCCCAGTCCGTGGGCCTGGAAAGGCCTCAATATACCCGTCCTGGCAGTTGCTGACGAGAAAGAGGGGACAGCGGGCGGAGAGCGCCGCCAGGGTCTGCTCCACCCCGGGGTAGAGGACGCCCCCGTGGGCGGCCACATAGGCGTTCTCCTCCACCAGTACCTCCTCCAGAATGGGCTTCATCCGCTCCTGGTCCAGCTCCGGCACCAGGCGGTGGAGGATGTCGGGCAGCAGCATCCCCATACACGGCAGCAGCCGCGCCCGGGTCACGGTGCCGGCATACTCCGGCGCAAGCCGCTCCAGGGCCCGGTTCCAGGAGATGCAGATGGCGTCCACCGAGTCCCACAGGGTCCCGTCCAGATCAAACAGAAGTCCGTCAAACACGTCCATACCCCCGGTTCCGTCTCACAAAAACGACCACATCCGAAGGGATGCAGCCGATACCAATACCTTGATACTATATCATACCCAAGCCGCCCTTTTCAAGCCTCCCTGTCCCATATTTTGCACAGCCGGGGCCGCTGGGCGGCCTGGGAGCTGGGTTACAGGGTGAGGGCGCGGTGGAGAATGACGGCCATCTCCGCCCGGTTCAGGGTTCCGGTGGGGTTGAGCTTGCCCTGCTCGTTGCCCTGGATCACGCCGGCCTGGGCCATGGCGGCCATGGCCGTGCGGGCGTAGTCCGCCACGGAGGCCCCATCCGGGAAGCGGCTCAGGTAGCTGTCATAGGCGTTGGGCACAGACCGGTTGACGGCCTGCATGGCCCGCAGGAGGAACACCATGGCGTCCTGCCGGGTGACGGGGTCGTTGGGGCGGAAGCTCCCGTCCGCCTCGGCGGTGGCGATGCCCAGAGCCTTGGCATGGGCCAGGGCCTCGGCGTAGTAGCTGCCGGCGGCCACGTCAGTAAAGTTGCCTGCGGCGGCGGTGCTGCTGAAGCCAAAGGTGCGGTAGAGCATCAGGATATAGTCGCCGCGGGTGAGGGTGGAGGCGGGGCTGAAGGTGCGCCGTCGCCCGTACCGGTGGTAATGCCGTAGGCGGCCAGGAATTCCACGGAGGCTCCCGCCCAACTGTTATAGCTGCCCATGTCGCTGAAGCGTGAGGAGGCGGAGGGCGTGACCATCACCTGAACGGTGCCGGTATACTCGATGCCGTCGGCATCGGTACCCACAAATAGGGGATGGTTACAACGCCGCTGTAACCCGCCTTGGGCAGGAAGGTGACCTCGCCCAGCAGGTAGACGCCGCCCACGGAGTAGTCCACGGTGGAAACCACCTCGCCGCGGTACTGGGTGGGAGTGTGGAAGTTGTAGTAGAGCTGTCCGCCGGTGGTGTCGGGGGCGGGGAACCGGACGGAGGTCAGGGCCTTGCCGCCCCGGGCCGCGCAGGCGGCGGTAAAGTCGGCGGCGTTGAAGTCCACGGCCAGGCCGGTGGAGGTGTAGGTGATGATGGTGGGCTCACTCAGCGTCACATAGGTCAGCTTGACCTCGCCGTAGAAGGACTTGCCGTTGGTGGCCTCCCCCTCAAAGGGGATGCGCACGGAGCTGCCGGTGCCGCTGCCGGGGACAAAGGAAACCTGGTCCAGCCGGGGAGAGGAGGCGCGGTAATAACGGCCGGAGCCCACCTCAGACTCGCCGGACTCGCCGTGCTGGTAGTACAGATAGCCGCCGCGGCCGGAGTCGTAATCAAAGATCACATAGTTCAGATTGGCGCCGGTCTCCTTCACGCAGGCCTCGTTGAACGCGTCCGTCTGGAAGTTGACGGTGGAACCGTTGCCGGCCTGGAGCTCCACGGTAATGTCGGCGCCGCCGGCATCGCCCACCCGAATGACCAGCTCGCCGGCGAACTTGTCGCCGTCGTCCGCCCTGCCCTCAAAGGGATGGTGACCGCCCTTCAAAATTGCGCTTGGGTACGAAGGTCAGGTCGTCGATCTCGTCGTGGCGGATTTCCTCGTCCTCGTCAATCTCCTCCTGATCCCGCTTGTCATAGTCCCGGTAGAGGGTGCCCTCCCGGGAGGAGGGCAGATCGGTGAACCAGACCCGTCCCACCTCGGTACCGCTGGTCTCGTCGTAGACGAACTCGTCGAAGTCGTCATAGTCGAAGTCCACCGTGTCGTTGACGTCCACATCGTACGTCACGTCGCCCCTGGCGGCGCTGCTGCTCCGGCCGCCGCCCACCTCGATGACCAGGTCGCCGTAGAACTTATCCCGGGCGTCCGATCGGCCCTCGAAGGACAGGGTAACCGTCCCCTCATAATTCCGCTTGGGCACAAAGGTCAGGTCGTCGATCTCGTCCCGGTCGAACTCCTCGTCCTTCTCTACTTCGCGTTCACTGGAGTAGCCATAGTCGTAGTAGAGGGTGCCCTTGCTGGAGGAGGGCAGGTCGGTGAAGAAGATGTAATCGACCTCGGTGCCGTCCGACTCGTCGTAGGCATAGTCGTCAAAATCGTCCACGTCCAGATCCACTGCGTCGTTGACATCCACCTCATAGGTCACTTCGCCGTCAGAGGATGAACGCCCTGTGCCATTGACCTCAATATAAAGTGTACCAGAAAAATTCTCACCCTGGTCGGACTCACCGCTAAAACCGATCGTTACGGAACCATCGTAGTCCTCATCTGGCACAAAGGCGAGATCATCTAGGTCTCTGCGGGTAAAGCTCTCTCGCTTTTCGACCTCATATTCGTCTCGGCCGTCATAGTCAAAATATAGCACACCCTTACTGGACGAGGGTAAGCTTGTAAACCAGAGCTCATCCACCTCGGTACCCTGTGACGTTTCGTCATACACAAATTTATCGAAGTCCTCCTTTTCCAAGTAGAGAACCTCATCCGCATCCACCTCGTATTCTACATTTCGGCTCGCCGCCATGGCCCCGGGTACCAGGCTCGTTAAAAGGGCCAGACTCATACCCGCGGACAGCAGCCGGGCAAGCCCTCTATGGGTTCGCTTCATGTTCATTCTCTCCTTCCAATGCAGGTTTTTCTTGGTTATATATTCCATTATCCAACATTACAGACGAAATGTCCAGAGCAAGGTTCCCGGTTTTCATTAAAAAAATCTTAAAGTTTGATCAGAACAGCCGGGAGGGAGCCCGCAGGCTCCACTCCCGGCTGCCGCCGTATATGAAATTGCGCTTATGTCTGCCTTACTCGGCGGGGCGGACCAGCACCTCGTCGGTCTCACCCAGCAGGATGGACTTCTCGCTGGGGCGCAGTTCGCCGGTGTTCTCGTCGCGGCCCTGGAGGACAAAGCGGGCATCGGAATCGCCGATGGACTGGGCGGCCTCGGTGGAGCCCTCCCAGATGGGGTCGCTGCCGGGCTTGCGGTAACGGTTGAAGATGACGCCCAGCTCAGTGTCGCCGCTCTCCATCCAGTCGGTCATCATGTTCCAATCGCCAGAGCTGTCGCCGAAGACCATCAGGGGCCCGGCATTGTCGTACTGGGGCGCGATGAAGTTGGTGATAATGGTGCTCTTGCCCTCACCCTGGGTCTGGGCGTACTTGCCCTCGCCGCCCCAGTCGTAGTTATACTCGTTAATGTAGCGGCCGTCCTCGCCCAGCTTGTTGCGCATGGCGTAGACGTGGTCCTCGGGCAGGTTGTAGCCCATGGTCTCATTGGCGGCCAGCACGGTGTCGATGGGGAGGCGGAGACGATATACACGTCGATGCCGTTGGTCTGGAGGGTGGCATACAGGTCCTTCAGCTCGTCGGTGAAGGTCAGGCCGGTGATAAAGTCAATCGAGACAATGCCGGTCTTGCCGGGCAGCTCCACGGGAGAGGTCCAGGTTTCCTCGGCATAGCGGCCGTAGTCTGCCCAATACTGGTGGAGGCGGCAGCCAGCTTCTGCACCTCGTCGGGGGTCATGCCGGTGAACAGATAGCCAACCCAGGGGTAAGAGACGGCGTGATCAAAGTAGTCGCCCAGGTTGCCGTACATGAAGCGCAGCTTGGCGGCGAAGTCCTGGTACTGGTTGGACGCGTGGATGTAGTTGAGGTCCTTGTCCCCCTCAAAGCCCTCGTAGTTGGCATAGATCCACTCGTAATCGCTGGTGATGTCGGCCACCAGGGTGGCGGGGTGATGTTCTTGCCGTCCAGGCTGGTGCCCATGGACTTGTTCAGGTCGGGAATGCCGGTCTCCAGAACGGCCTCCATGTCGGCGGGGTCGATCTTGAATTGCAGGTTCTCAATCTGGTAGATAAGCAGGGCCTCCTGAATGTCGAAGATCACGGAGGTGTTGTCAAAGTCAAAGACCACGTACTTGCCCTGGTTGGTGTTCTCGTCAATCACGGCCTGGATGCGGGCGCGGGTAGCGGGGGCCCAGTTGCCGGTGATGAGCTGGGTGGCGTCGGGCTTGTAGTGGGAGCCGGTGTCGATGGCCGCAGTGTCGGTGGCCTTATCCCAGGTCAGGCCCACGTCCAGCGCGCTGGCGAAATCGCGCAGCTTGTAATAGTTGTTGCCGTTGTCAATATTGTATCCCTCGACAGCGGCCGCCTTACCGTCCACCGTGACCTTGGTGGAGGCGGGCACCAGAGAACTGGCTGCCAGCGCCGCGGGAATGCTCAGGCCCATGGTGAGGGCGAGCCCCAGAGCGATCAGTTTGGATGGCTTATGGGATTTCATTTCATGTTTCCTCCTCTTTTTCTTTCCTTGCGACCAGGAGTCCTCCGGCGCGGAGTCTCCAGTGGTCAGAGCCCCGACCCCGCAAGGTGTTTTGCATGATACCATGAGCATCTTCCAATTGCAACCATGCTCACATTATTCTGCCTTTTGCCCGATTTCAGCCACTCTATTTTGTTTAGATTGTATATATTTATCCTCTTATTTGTCATTATTTTTAGTGAGCATGCTCTACAAATGCGGTAAACTCCAATTATTTACCTCCCTTTTACAGCACCATGGTGGCAGTTGGGCTCTGATCCGGCCTACAATGGACGGGAACCGTACCTCCCGCCCCCGCAGAAAGGAGAACCCCCATGCTTCCCTGTCAGAGCCAATGTCCCTCCTACCACAGCGGCTGCCACAAGAGCTGCGCCTGCTGGAAGGCCTTTCAGGAGCGCCAGCGCCTCCAGCGCCAGGCAAAAAAGAAGTATCTGAAGTTCTACGGCGCGCTGTGCGCCCAATCCCTCCGCCAGCTCACTGCCGGACAGTCCCGCCGTCCGGCGTGGTGACTGCATGCCCGCGCGCTCCTGTCACGGCGGCGGCAAAGGCCCCTCTCCGCCGGACGGCGGGGAGGGGCCTTCTCTGCCTTGCTTTACTTGCGGCGCTTGCCGGTGTAGATGCACATGAGCATACAGAACACGGCGCCCCAAGCCCAGAATCTATGCTGTTTCATTGCCAGGCTCCTTTCCTGGGCCCCGCCCGCCGGGCGCGGGCAGATAGGGCCGCATGCTGGCGGCGCTGATGGCCATGGTAGAGGCATTGTGCAGCAGGGCCGTGGTGGTCGGCGGCAGTATGCCGAAAATCCCCAGCGCCAGCAGGCTGGTGTTGATGGTCAAAATCGACCTGTAGTTGCGGTTAATGCGCTCCAGCATCCGCTGGGAGAGGCGGCGCAGGGCGGCCAGCTCCCGCAGATCGGAGGAGAGGAGGGTAATATCCGCCACCTCCCGGGCCAGGTCGGAGGCATCCCTCATGGCCACGGATACATCCGCGGCGGCCAGGGCGGGGGAGTCGTTGACCCCGTCGCCCGCCATGATGAGCCTGCTGCCGCCCTCCTTGTAGCCCTCGATCAGGGAGGCCTTGTCGGCTGGGAGCACCTGGGCGCGGAACGTGTCGATGCCCAGCCGCTCACACACCGCCCGGGCGGCGGTCTCCTGGTCGCCGGTGAGCATGATCACCCGGCGCACCCCCAGCGCCCGCAGGGCGGCGATGGCCTCAGCGGCCTCGGGGCGGGGCGGATCGCTGATCAACAGCACGCCGGCCAGCCTGCCGCCGATGGCCAGATAGAGCACCGAACGGCCGCGGGCGGCCGCGGCGATCCGCCTAGCCTGTTCGTCGGTACAGGCAACGCCCTCGTCCTCGAAGATGAAGTGGCGGCTACCGATGAGGGCCCGCTCCCCTCCAGGGTGGTGGCCACGCCGTGGGCCACCACATACTCCACCTCGGCGTGGCGCTCCTCGTGGTTGAGGCCCCGCTCCTCGGCGGCGCGGGTGACGGCCCGGGCCATGCTGTGGGGGAAGTGCTCCTCGATGCAGGCCGCGCACCGCAGCAGCTCGTCCTCCCCCCGGCCGGTGAAGTCCAGAACCTCCTCCACCCGGGGGCAGGCGGCGGTGAGGGTGCCGGTTTTGTCGAATACGATGGTATCCGCCTCGGCAAAGGCCTCCAGGTATTTGCCGCCCTTGACCATAATACGGCGGGCGGAGGCCTCCCGCATGGCGGAGATGATGGAGATGGGGGTGGACAGCTTGATGGCGCAGGAGTAGTCCACCATCAGTACGGACAGGGCCCGGGTCACATTCCGGGTCAGCAGGCCCACCGCCAGGGCCCCGGCAAAGCTGAAGGGCACGATGGCGTCGGCCAGCCGCTCGGCCCGGCTCTGGGCTCCGGCCTTCAGCGCCTCGGAATTCTCGATAAGGCCCACGATCTGCTGAATCCGGCTCTCGCCGGCCAGGGCCGCGGCCTGGATGACCAGACTGCCCTCCTCCAGCACGGTGCCGGCGTAGACGGTGGAGCCCTGGCGCTTGTGGACGGGGAGGGGCTCGCCGGTCATGGACGCCTCATTCACCATGGCGTCGCCGTCTGTGACAGTGCCGTCCACCGGGATCAGGGCGCCGGAGCGCACCCGGATACGCTCCCCCAGAGCCAGGCGGCCCATGGGGATGGACTCCTCGGAGCCGTCCTCCGCCACCCGCCACACGGTGTCCACGTGGATGGCCAAGCTCTGGGTCAGGGTGGTCTGGGTGCGCTTGCGGGTGTAGTCCTCCAGTAGGGCGGACAGGCCCAGCAGGAACATGACCGAGCCGGCGGTGGACCACTCCCGCCGGGCGATGGCTCCGGCGATGGAGGCCGCATCCAGCACGGCCACGTCCAGCCGCCCCCCGCCCAGGCTTCTCAGGCCCTCCCGCCAGTAGCCCGCCGCGTTCCACAGAGTCACGGCGCAGCGGACAGGGAAGGGGAAAACCACTTTTCAGGAAATGGCGGGCGGCCATGGAAAGGAGCCGGCCCAGAAACTGGCTGTCCACCTGGCGGAGCTGGTCATCGTCGGCGGCGGTCCCCACCGGCAGGGCGTCCCGCCGGAGCCCCCGGAGTACTGCCAGGGCCTCCGCCCGGCCCTCCCCCTCGTAGCACACCAGCACGCTGCCATTGAGCGCACAGGTGACGGCCTCCCGCACGCCCGGACGGCCCAGGAGCAGGGCGGCAATGCCGTAGCCCTGCTCCTGGGTAAACGCATCCGGGCCGAAGCGCACCCGAAGGCGGCCGGGCTGGTCGTATGCGATGCGATATCTCATGGCTGCGTTACGCCTCTTCGGCGGTCTCCTGGGCCGCCTTCTGCTTGGCCTCCGCACACAGATCCTGAGCGTCCTCCTTCATGTTCTGGAGGGTCACCCTGGCGTCCTGCTGGAGCTTCATGCCCTTGGCCATGCCGGCCACGCAGAGCTCACGGGTCTTGGGGGACTTGGCAACCTTGGCTCCCACCAGGGCGGCGGCCACGCCGCCGGCAAAGCAGAGGACCTTCGGATTCTGATACCACTTCATGATTGGAAAACTTCCTTTCTCTGTCTGTCTGGAACATGGATGGGCTCAAAACAGTGGCGGGGCAGCTCGGAGACTGCCGCGCAGGCGGCCTTCCACGCCTCCTCATAGGACAGCTCCATCCGGTTTTGCAGCGTCTCGGCCAGTTTGTCCGTCTGGCTGGCCAGCACCCGGGCCCACCGGCAGCCGTCGTCGGTCAGGTGTACCTTGCCGTACCGCTCCTTGGTCACCAGGCGCTTGTCTGTCAGAATGGACATCATGCTGGTGACGGAGGCGCGGGACACGTCCAGGGTCTGGGCGATATCCTTGGAGGACACCTCCAGCCGGGCCTGCGAGAGGTGGTAGATGGTCAAAAGATAGCGTACGTTGGTATTGGTCAGCTCCATGTATGACTCCTTAACTAAGGGGCGCCAGCCGCGCCCCGGCGTGTCGGCGGTTGCTTCTCAGGGTGGCACAGCGGACGAGGCGCAGTGGCCGCACCCTCCGCCGCAGGAGCCCCCGCAGGAGCAGGAGCTCTTGCCATGGCGGCGGTTGTAAATGCCCTTTCCCACAATGGCCGCAAACACGGCCAGAATGATCAGGCCAATGATAATTGTTGGTGCATTCATAGGCGCTCCTTACTTGGCCGCGGCGGCGACGGCGGAAATGGAGAGGGTGTTCTCGTCGTACTTGTTTCTGCGGACAAGGAGGTAGACCAGGCCGACGAGGGCGGCAGCGGCGGCGATGGTGCCGATGCCGAAGGAGACCTCGCCGGTGATAAGCCCGCCGAGCTGGTAGACGATGAGGGAGACCACATAGGCAAAGCCGCACATATAGCCGATGGCCCAGGGTCCACCTGGCGTTGTTCATTTCCCGCTTGATGGCGCCCATAGCCGCAAAGCAGGGGGCGCACAGCAGGTTGAAGATCATAAAGCTGTAAGCGCTCAGGGCGGTGAAGTGGGTGCCCACGGCGGCCAGCAGGCCGGGATCCTCCTCCGTCAGATCGGCGCCCAGACCGAAGAGCACGCCGAAGGTGGACACCACGTTCTCCTTGGCGATGAGGCCGGTAACGGTGGCCACGGTGGCCTGCCAGGTGCCGAAGCCCAGGGTGCATAGAGAAGGCCACCGCGCCGCCGATGGAGGCCAGCAGGGAGGTGTTGTTGTCCTCCACCATGCCGAAGCCCGCCTCGGTAAAGCCGAAGCCCTGGAGGAACCAGAGGATGATGGAGGAGGCCAGGATGATGGTGCCGGCCCGCTTGATGAAGGACCAGCCGCGCTCCCAAGTAGCGCGCAGGACGTTGCCCCATGCGGGCACATGGTAAGCGGGCAGCTCCATAACGAAGGGGCGGGGTCGCCTGCAAACGCCTTGGTCTTTTCAGGATGATGCCGGAAAAGATGATGGCCGCCACGCCGATGAAGTAGGCGGACACCGCCACCAGGCCGCTGCCGCCGAACAGGGCGCCGGCGAACAGGCCGATGATGGGCATCTTGGCCCGCAGGGCAAGCAGGTGGTCATGACCGTCATCCGGCGGTCGCGCTCGTTCTCAATGGTACGGGAGGCCATGACGCCGGGCACGCCGCAGCCGGAGCCGATGAGCATGGGGATAAAGCTCTTGCCGCTCAGGCCAAACTTGCGGAAGATACGGTCCATGATGAACGCCACGCGGGCCATGTAGCCCACATCCTCCAGGATGGACAGCATCAGGAACAGCACCAGCATCTGGGGCACGAAGCCCAGCACCGCGCCCACGCCGGCAATGATGCCGTCCACAATCAGCCCCTGCAGCCAGGGGGCGGTGCCGATGCCCTCCAGCCAGCCGCTCACCGCCGGCGGCACAATCTCGCCGAACAGCACGTCGTTGGTCCAACCGGTCACCCAGTCGCCCACCGTGCCGATGGCCACATAGTACACCGCAAACATGACCACCGCGAAAATCGGCAGGGCCAGAACCGGTTGGTCACAATCCGGTCAATCTTGTCAGAGGTGGTCAGGCTGTGGGCCGCCGCCTTCTTCTTCACGGCCTTGTTCACAACCCCGTTGATGTACGCGTACCGCTGGTTGGTGATGATGCTCTCCGCGTCGTCGTCCAGCTCCTTCTCGCAGTCGGCGATGTGGGCCTCCAGGTGGGCCTTCAGCTCACCCGTCAGATTCAACTGGGCCATCACCTTGTCGTCCCGCTCAAACACCTTGATGGCGTACCACCGCAGGTAACGGTCGTCCACCAGCCCCGCAATGGACTCCTCGATGTGGGCGATGGCGTGCTCCACGCTGCCCGTGAACACGTGGGGCAGCTCACCCGCCCGGTGGGACTTGGCCAGCGCCACGGCCTTCTCCGCCGCGGCCATGCCGCCCTCGCCTTTCAGCGCGCTCATGCTCACCACCTCGCACCCAAGGGCCTCCCCAGCCTGCCGAGGTCGATCTTGTCCCCGTTCTTCCGTACCAGGTCGATCATGTTGACCGCAACCACCACCGGAATCCCCAGCTCGATGAGCTGCGTCGTCAGGTACAGGTTGCGCTCGATGTTCGTGCCGTCCACGATGTTCAGAATCGCGTCCGGCTTCTCACCCACCAGATAGCTCCGCGCCACCACTTCCTCCAGCGTGTACGGAGACAGCGAGTAGATGCCGGGCAGGTCCTGAATGACCACCTCCTTGTGGCCCTTCAGCTTGCCTTCCTTTTTCTCCACTGTTACGCCGGGCCAGTTGCCCACGTACTGGTTTGAACCGGTCAGGGCGTTAAACAGCGTCGTCTTGCCGCAGTTCGGGTTCCCCGCCAGCGCGATCTTAAGCTCCATAATCTCTCAGTCCCTTCCTTTTCCGCGAGTTTGATATAACTAATTCACAGATGCAGTACCGCTCCGCTGTGCCGCCTTTGGCGGCGCGGCCGTGTCCGGGGCTGCTCCCCTTAGGCGATTTCGATCATCTCCGCATCGGCCTTGCGCACGCTCAGCTCGTAGCCGCGCACGTTCAGCTCCATGGGGTCGCCCAGAGGGGCGACCTTGCGCACGTGCAGCGCCACGCCCTTGGTGATCCCCATGTCCATGATCCGGCGCTTGACCGCCCCCTCACCGTGGAGCTTAACCACCGTGACAGTGTCTCCTACCTTTGCATCCCGCAGTGTCTTCATGTTCTGTCTCCTCTCCTCAGATCATAACCCGGTTGGCCATAGTCCTGTCCAGAGCAATGCGGCTGTCCTTGACCTGCACAATCAGGTTGCCGCCCAGCTCGCTGACCACCGTAACCGTTCCGTCCACCACAAATCCAAGCTCGGCCAGGTGCTGGCGGATCTCATCCTTCCCGGTAATCTTCCGAATGGTCACCGTCTCGCCCTGCTTTGCCAGCGTCAGAGGCATCATCGTGGCTTCTCTCCCTTACAGGTTAACTCTTGCTAACCAATTATCTTTTATCAGGCGGTTAGTGTTTACTAACCGCCCAGAACAAATTGAGTTTACACCCGCTAACTCAATTTGTCAATAGTCTTCTGCATATTTTTCCCTCTGCACAAAATTGCCCCGGTGCGCAGAGCCGCACCGGGGCAATTCGGTTCTATCCCGCGAAAAGCGCAACACCACCGCCGCCAGCAGCACAACCACCGCGCCAGTGGCCGCCAGATCCACGGTCAGCGCCAGCGTGCGCCGCCGCCGGACCGGCCGGGGCCGGCCGGGCACCTCCTCCCGCGGGGCATACTCCTCCGGGTGGGCGGCCTGCCGGTAGGCGGTGAAATCCACCACCTTCCCGCCCGCAGGCATCACCGGGCGGCGGGGCCGGGGGACAAAGGCATAGCAGACCGTCTCCTGCCCGCCGCTGGCCCTGCGGCCCGCGGCTTCTCCGCAGACAGTGAGTCGTTTGGCATCCAGACTGTAATAGATGGTCTCCATGTCGTTCCCTCCTGCATCGGTTTTCCAGTTGACAAACCGATTTTACTCCATGCTCTGTCCCATAGACCGGACCGGGCCGGCCCGGTCCCGCGCTCTGTCTGTATAGACGGGCTGGGTCGAAAAAAAGACCCAATGGGTTAAATAGAACTTTCGTTCGATTTAAGTATACAACATTTGTTCGATTTTTGCAAGCCCCATTTATGTACGGCAGCACAAAAAACGGGACAGCCCGCCAGGGCCGTCCCGTTTTTGGGAGGTTATACTATACAGATACCGATTTCTGCGCAAGATATAACTGTGCGTATTCTCCGCCCTTGGCCATAAGCTCCTCATGGGTCCCCTCCTCCTGAATGCCGTTGCCGTCAATGACGAGAATACGGCTGGCAGAGCGGATGGTGGACAGGCGGTGGGCGATGATGAGGGTGGTGCGGCCCTTTGCCAGCTCGTCAAAGGCGGACTGGATGCGGGCCTCGGTGACCGAGTCCAGGGCGGAGGTGGCCTCGTCCAGAATAAGAACGGGCGGATTTTTTAGGAAAATGCGGGCAATGGACACTCGCTGCTTCTGGCCGCCGGAGAGCATGGCGCCCCGCTCGCCCACCTGGGTCTGGAAGCCGTCGGGCATGTCCAGGATGTCGTCGTAGATCTCCGCCCGCTTGGCGGCCTCCACGATCTCGGCCTCGGTGGCGTCGGGCCGGCCGTAGCGGATGTTGTCGTAGATGGTGCCGGCAAAGAGAAAGACATCCTGCTGGACGATCCCGATATTGGCCCGCAGGGAGTGCTGGGTGAGGGTGCGCACGTCCTTTCCGTCCACCAGCACCCGGCCCCCGGTGACATCGTAGAACCGGGGGATGAGCTGGCACAGGGTGGACTTGCCGCCGCCGGAGGGCCCACCACCGCCACAGTCTCGCCGGGCCGGACGTGGAGGGTGACGTGCTCCAGCACCGGCGGATCGGAGGGCTCATACCGGAAGGTCACGTCCTCCACCCGGATGTCCCCTTCACGTCGGTGAGCTCCTGGGCGTCCGGCTCGTCCTGGATGTCGGGCTCCACCCGCATCAGGGCCACAAACCGCTTGAAGCCCGCCATGCCCTGCATAAACTGCTCCACGAAGGCGGAGAGCTTGCGGATGGGGGTGATGAAGGTGGAGATGTAGAGGAAGAAGGTGGTCAAGTCGATGAGATCCATCCGTCCCCGCATGAGCAGGAATCCGCCGAAGGCGATGACTACCACGGACAGGATGCCCATGAAGAACTCCATACCCGACTGATAGAAGGCCATGGCCCGGTAGTAACCCCGCTTGGCCCCCCGAAACTGGTCGTTGGCCTGGTCGAATTTGGCGCTCTCCGCCGCCTCGTTGGCGAAGGCCTTGGCGGTACGCATGCCGGAGATGGAGGACTCAACCTCCCCGTTAATGCCCGCCAGCTTGGCCTTCACCTCAGTGGAGGCTCGCATCATCCGCTTGCGGCACAGGGTGGTGAACAGGATGAACAGGGGGATTACCGCAAATACGATCAGGGCCAGCTCCCACCGGATGGTGAGCATGACGCAGAAGGCCCCCAGGATGGTGATGGAGGAGATGAACAGATCCTCCGGGCCGTGGTGGGCCAGCTCGGTGATCTCAAACAGGTCGCCGGTGACCCGGCTCATGAGCTGGCCGGTGCGGTTTTTGTCATAGAAGGAAAAGGACAGATCCTGCATGTGGGAGAACAGATCCCGCCGTATGTCGGCCTCCATCCGTACCCCCAGCAGATGCCCCCAGTAGGTGATGATATAGTAAAAGCACCCCTTGAGCACGTAAGCCCCGGCCAGCACCGCCATTACCACGAAAAACGCCGTGAACATCTGTCCGGGCAGCAGCGTCTGCATGGAAAAGCGGGAGACGATGGGGAAGGCCAGGTCCACCAGGCAGATGCACAGGGCACACACCATATCCAGTGCAAACAGCTTCCAGTGGGGCCGGTAATAAGAGGCGAATATCCTCAGATATCCGTCCGTTTTCCACCTCTTTTGCTTCATTTGACGACTCCTCTCTGCAGGTCGATTGTCATATCCGGTCGAGCCGTGCGCCGCGCCGCCGGCATGGCCCTCTTATTTTAATGATATCCCGCCCCGATGTCAACTGAGCTTCCTCCTCCGCCTTGCAAAGAAGGGCTAGGCCGCTTATAATAGAACCACCAGAAATAAGGGGGAAGAACGATGGGTACACCACACAATGAGGCCGCCCAGGGGGCGTTTGCAAAGACCGTACTGATGCCCGGAGACCCACTGCGGGCCAAATTCATCGCGGAGCATTTTCTCGACGGCGCCAAACTGGTCAACAATGTCCGGGGCGTACAGGGCTATACCGGTACCTACCGGGACACGCCTGTGTCCGTCATGGCCTCAGGCATGGGCATGCCCTCCATGGGCATCTACTCTTACGAGCTGTTTCACACCTACGACGTGGACAACATCATCCGCGTGGGCAGCGTGGGCTCGATCTCTCCCCGGCTGAAGCTGCGGGATGTGGTGCTCGGCCAGGCCGCCTGCACCGACTCCAACTACCCCAGGCAGTACGGGCTGGACGGCACCTTCTCTCCCATCGCGGACTTTACGCTGCTGGAGAGCGCCGTGTCGGCGGCCCGCCGCCTGGGCGTGAAGACCGCCGTGGGCAACCTGCTCAGCTCCGATGTCTTTTACCGCCGGACGGAGGATACTCTGGCCTGGGGCCGGCTGGGCGTGCTGGCCGTAGAGATGGAGAGCGCGGCCCTTTACTGCAACGCGGCGGAGGCCGGCAAGCGGGCTCTGGCCGTCTGCACCGTTTCGGACAACCTGCTGACCGGCGAGGCCCTCTCCACCACCGAGCGCCAGACCTCCTTCACCCAGATGATCACCCTCGCCCTGGAGGTGGCCGTGGACATGGCCGCCCGGCGCGCGTGAACGCGTGGAAAGAGCCGCCCATCGGGGCGGCTCTTTCCACGCGAAATAAGGGAGGACATAACCCTGTGGGTCATGTCCCCGCTAATCTGGTGGACGATACAGGACTTGAACCTGTGACCTCCCGCACGTCAAGCGGATGCTCTACCAGCTGAGCTAATCGTCCAGACAGCGTAGATTATTATATCCGTACAAGCTCTATTTGTCAATACTTTTTGATTTTCCCCTTTTCAAAGGGAAACCGGCTGGTATACTCGGATCAAAGTGGATTGGAAAGGGGTGGCGGGCATGCTCTGCCGACGGGTCTCTCTGGATGAGCTCCATCCGGCGCTGGGCGGGGGCGCCCCGGAGACGGGGCTGGACATATACTGCCGGGGCCGCACCGGCCTGCTGGCCGACGACGGGGCGCGGTGGGCGGTGCTGATCCTCCCCGGCGGGGGATACGAGCGCATTGCCCCGGCGGAGGGAGAGCCGGTGGCCCTGGCCTTTCTGGCCGCAGGGATACAGGCCTTTGTGCTGTCCTACAGTGTGCTGCCCGCCCTCTGGCCCAGGCAATTCCTGGAGGGGCGGCCGCTCTGGCCTGGATGCGGGCCAACGCCCCGGAGCTGGGCTTCCGGCCCGACCAGGTGGCAGTGTGCGGCTTTTCCGCCGGGGGACATCTGGCGGGCTGCCTGGCCGGCGGGTACGCCGAGCCCCTCCTGAACGAGCGGCTGGGGCTGACGCCGGAGCAGGTGCGGCCGGACGCGGCCATACTGGGCTATCCGGTGGTGCACGAGGCCCTCTATCTGGAACCCCTGGGCGGGGCGGAGGTGCTGCGGCCGGACCGCCGGGTGGGCCCGGGCCACCCGCCCGCCTTTCTCTGGGCCACGGTGGGGGACGCCACGGTGCCGGTGGAAAATACCCTGGACTATGCCCGCGCCCTGCGAGCGCGGCAGGTGCCCTTTGAGCTGCACCTGTTTCAGGACGGGCCCCACGCCATGGGGCTGGCCGACCGGGAGAGCGCCCGGGACGAGGCCCACTATAACGCCCACGCAGCGGCCTGGCATCCGCTGTGCATAGACTGGCTGAAAGGAAGAGGATGATGGAGCAGAAGGTGGTCCTGATCACCGGCGGAAGCCGGGGCATCGGCGCGGCAACCGCCCGGCGCTTTGCCGCCGGGGGCTGTAAGGTGGTTATCAACTACCACCGTTCCCAGGCCCAGGCGGAGGCCCTGGCGGCGGAGATTGGAGGCTGGGCGGTGCAGGCAGACGTGGCCGATCCGGTCCAGGTGGGAAGAATGGTTGACAATGTGTTGGATAAATTTTGTCAACTTGACATTCTGATATGTAACGCCGGCATTGCACAGCAGAAATTGTTTGGCGATTTGACCGATGACGACTGGCGGCGGATGTTCGCCGTCAACGTGGACGGCGTGTTTCACGCCGTCCGGGCCGCCCTGCCCCACTTCATCCACCGCAAGGCGGGGCGGATCGTCACCGTGTCCTCCATGTGGGGGCAGGTGGGCGGCTCCTGCGAGGTGGCCTATTCCGCCGCAAAGGCCGCAGTAATCGGCCTCACAAGGGCTTTGGCCAAGGAGCTGGGCCCCTCGGGCATCACGGTGAACTGCGTGTCTCCCGGGGTTATTTCCACGGAAATGAACGCCCATCTGGACCGGGAAGCCCTGGCCGCCCTGGCGGAGGAGACCCCGGGGGCCATCGGCACCCGGAGGACGTGGCGGAGGCTATCTGGTATCTCTCCTCCGACGCCGCCCGGTTTGTTACCGGCCAAGTGCTGGCCCCCAACGGCGGGCTGGTAATTTAAGTGTCCGTTTCACAATTTGTTCATATTTTACACAAGGGCGGTCTCTCACAGGCCGCCCTTGTGTATTTTGCTAGTTGACAATTTCAAGTGCACAGAATATAATTGTCAACAACTTCAAAGGAGGATACCACTATGAAAAAGACTCGCTTCCTGTCTCTTGCACTGACGGGTACTCTCTGCGTGTCCCTGCTGGCCGGCTGCGGCGGCAGCGGTGACGGCGGCGGGGCAGCCCAGACCCCCGACGCGGCCAACACCAGCGCCGTCCAGGAGAACACCGGCTCCGCCTTCAAGCTGGGCGGCACCGGCCCTCTGACCGGCGACGCCGCCATCTATGGCCTGGCTGCCCAGCGCGGCGCCCAGATCGCCGTGGATGAAATCAAAGAGGCCGGCGGCGACATTCAGTTCGCGCTGAAGTACGAGGACGATGTGAACGTCCCCGAGACTGCGGTCAACGCCTACAACGCCCTAAAGGAGTGGGGCATGCAGATCTCCCTGGGCTCCGTCACCTCCCAGCCCGGCGTCAGCACCTCCGCCCTGGCCTTTGAGGACCGCATCTTTACCATGACCCCCTCCGGCAGCTCCCCCGATGTCATCAGCGGCAAGGACAACGTCTACCAGATGTGCTTCTCCGACCCCAACCAGGGCCTGGCCTCTGCCCAGTACATCGCCGACAAGAATTTGGGTGAGAAGGTCTTTATCATCTGGAAAAATGACGATGTGTATTCCACCGGCATCAAGGAGCAGTTTGTGAAGGAGGCCGAGACCCTGGGCCTGGAGGTGGTGGGCGACGCCACCTTTACCACCGATACCGCCACCGACTTCTCCGTCCAGCTCACCCAGGCCCAGCAGGCCGGGGCCGATCTGCTTTTCCTGCCCATCTACTATACCCCTGCCTCTATGATTCTCACCCAGGCCAACGCCATGGGCTACGCCCCCACCTTCTTCGGCGTGGACGGCATGGACGGCATCCTGACTCAGGTCGGCTTTGATCCCGCTCTGGCCGAGGGCGTCATGCTGCTGACCCCTTCAACGCCGACGCCACCGACGAGGCCACTGTCAACTTCGTGACCAAGTACCAGGAGCTCTACGGCGAAACCCCCAACCAGTTTGCCGCCGACGCCTATGACTGCGTCTACGCCTACAAGATGGCCCTGGAGGCCGCCGGCTGCACCCCGACATGAGCAATGAGGAGCTCTGCGACGCCCTGATTGCCACCTTCCCCACCATTACCCTGACCGGCCTGACTGGCGACGGCGCCGGCATCACCTGGGATGCCTCCGGCGAGGTATCCAAGAGCCCCAAGGGCATGGTTATCGAGAACGGCGCTTACGTGGGCATGGACTGATCGCCAGTCCCAGCGTTCACAAAACACGGTTCCGAGGGCTGCCGGCACGGCCGGCGGCCTCCCGCCAACTGCTTACAGAACAAATGGATGATTGCGGCCGGGCAACGGCCCGCCATTGCCCGGCCGCAATCATCCATGACAGAGAGGTGTGTTATGGTCTTCCTCAACTACCTGATCAACGGATCAGTCTGGGCAGCATCTACGCCATCATCGCACTCGGCTACACCATGGTCTACGGCATCGCAAAGATGCTGAACTTCGCCCACGGCGATGTCATCATGGTGGGCGCGTACATCTGCCTTTTCAGCATGAACGGGCTGTCCTCCCTCTTCGCCCCGGCAGCCTGGCCGCGCTAGTGGTTCCCGCCCTGGCCGGTACGGTGCTGGCCATGGTGGTGTGCACCGTGCTGGGCATCACCATCGAGCGGCTGGCCTACAAGCCCCTGCGGCAGGCCACCTCCCTGGCGGTGCTCATCACCGCCATCGGCGTGAGCTACTTCCTCCAGAATGCGGCCCAGCTCCTGTGGAGCTCCAGCCCCAAGGTATTTACCCCCGTGGTGAGCCCGTCCGCCAAGCTGACCCTGTTTGACGGCCAGCTCTCCATCTCCTGGCTGACCATCGTGACCGTCCTGGTGTGCGTGGCCATCATGCTGGCCCTCACCGCCTTTACCGGCCGCACCAAGATGGGCAAGGCCATGCGGGCCTGCTCGGAGGACAAGGCGGCGGCCCAGCTCATGGGCATCGACGTCAACCGCACCATCTCCATGACCTTTGCCATCGGCTCCGCCCTGGCGGCCATCGCAGGCGTCCTGTTCCTGTCCACCTACACCAGCCTGACCCCCACCACCGGCTCCATGCCCGGCATCAAGGCCTTTACCGCCGCCGTGTTCGGCGGCATCGGCTCCATCCCCGGCGCCCTGCTGGGCGGCCTGCTGCTGGGCGTCATTGAGACCTTTGCCCGCGCCTACATCTCCACCGAGCTGTCCACCGCCATCGTGTTCGGTGTGCTGATCATCGTCCTGCTGGTGAAGCCCGCCGGCCTGCTGGGCAAGACCGTCCGTGAGAAAGTGTGAGGTGGACGCGATGAGACAACTTGACAGATGAAAAAATCCACCAAACAACAGCCTGTTTACCTACACGCTGGTCATTGCGGCCTTTGTGGTGGTGCAGGCCCTGCGGATGGGCCCTGGCGTGGGCGCCATGCTGGAGGGGCAGCTCATCCCCATCTGCGCCTACATCGTCATGGCGCTGGCCCTGAACCTGGTGGTGGGCGTCTCCGGCGAGCTGAGCCTGGGCCACGCCGGTTTCATGAGCATTGAGCCTTTGCCGGCTCTGCCCTGGCCCTGGCTCTCCAGAGCACCGTCACCCCCCCTGCGCCTGGCCCTGGCCATGGTATTCGGCGCGGTCATCGCCGCCGCGCTGGGCTTCTCATCGGCATCCCCGTGCTGCGCCTCAATGGCGACTACCTGGCCATCGTCACCCTGGCCTTTGGCGAGATCATCAAGAGCATCATCACCAACGTCTACCTGGGCGTGGATGAAAACGGCCTCCAGTTCAGCTTCCTCTCCAACAAAAACGAGCTGGCCGACGGCGGGGTGGAGCTCATACGCGGCCCCATGGGCGTGATGAACACCCAGCGCATCTCCACCTTTATTGCCGGCTTTGTACTGGTGCTGGTGGCCCTGGTGGTCATCTTCAACCTGGTCAACAGCCGCACCGGCCGGGCCGTCATGGCCGCCCGGGACAACCGCATCGCCGCCGAGAGCGTGGGCATCAGCGTCACCAAGTACAAGATGATCGCCTTTGTGGTTTCCGCCGCCCTGGCGGGCGCGGCCGGGACGCTGTACGGATGCAGCCAGACCACCTTCGTGGCCACCAAATTCGACTTCAATACCTCCATTCTGATTCTGGTGTTCGTGGTGCTGGGCGGCCTGGGCAACATGTGGGGCTCCGTCATTGCCGCCGCCGCCCTCACTATCCTGCCCGAGGCCCTGCGCCAGTTCTCCAACTACCGCATGCTGGTGTACGCCATTGTGCTGATCCTGGTCATGCTGGCCACCAACAATCCCACCCTGAAGGGCTTCTTCTCCCGGCTGTTCCACCGGGAGCGGGCGGACGCCCCATGCGGCGGCGGTGAAAGGAGGCGGCAAGCAGTGAGCAGCATAAAGCGACCGAGACCAAGCTGGTCCCAGTGCCCAGCGTCAACAAGATTCCAGAGCGGGACGTGGACAAGAGGCCCATCCTGGAGGCCCAGCACCTGGGCATCGACTTCGGCGGCCTCACCGCCGTCAACGAGTTCAACATGGCCATCGGCCGCACTGAGATCGCCGGCCTGATCGGCCCCAACGGCGCGGGCAAGACCACGGTTTTCAACCTGCTGACCAAGGTGTACCAGCCCACCCGGGGCACCGTTCTGCTGGACGGAGTGGACACCCACAACATGAACACAGTGCAGGTCAACAAGGCGGGCATCGCCCGTACCTTCCAGAACATCCGCCTGTTTAACAACCTGAGCGTGGAGGACAATGTCAAAATCGGCATGCACAATTCCATCCACTGCGGCCTGTTCAGCGGCATTCTCCGCCTGCCCCGGTACTGGAAGGAGGAGAAGACCGCCCATGAGCGCGCGCTGGAGCTGCTCTCCATTTTGACATGCAGGATTTGGCGGGCGTCAAGGCGGGCTCCCTGCCCTACGGCGCCCAGCGCCGGCTGGAGATCGTCCGCGCCCTGGGTACCAACCCGTCCCTGCTGCTGCTGGACGAGCCGGCGGCGGGCATGAACCCCTTCGGAGACCGCGGAGCTGATGGAGAACATCGTCAAAATCCGCGACACCTTCCAGATTGCCATCCTCCTCATCGAGCACGACATGAACCTGGTTATGGGTATCTGTGAGGGCATCTCGGTGCTCAACTTCGGCCAGATCATCGCCAAGGGCACCCCCACGGAAATTCAGAACAACCCGGAGGTCATCAAGGCCTACCTGGGCGGCGGAAAGGAGGGCTGAGAGATGGCTGTGATGCTGGATGTCAAGAACATCAACGTCTATTACGGCGCCATTCACGCCGTCAAGGACATCTCCTTTCAGGTCAATCGAGGGGGAGATTGTCACCCTCATCGGCGCCAACGGCGCGGGCAAGACCACCACACTGCAAACCGTGTCCGGTCTGCTCCACACCCGCACCGGCTCCATTGAGTTCCTGGGGCAGCCCATCCAGAACGTCCCCGCCTCCAAGCTGGTGGGCCGCGGACTGGCCCAGGTGCCGGAGGGCCGCCGGGTCTTTCAGCAGATGACAGTGGAGGAGAACCTGGAGATGGGCGGCTTCACCCAGCCCGCCTCCACCATCGCCCCCGGCCTGGAGCGGGTGTACGAGCAGTTCCCCCGGCTGAAGGAGCGCCGCCGTCAGGTGGCGGGCACCCTGTCCGGCGGCGAGCAGCAGATGCTGGCCATGGGGCGGGCCCTCATGTCCAACCCCAAGCTGCTCATGCTGGACGAGCCCTCCATGGGCCTGGCCCCCCTGCTGGTGGAGCAGATCTTCGACATCATCAAGGAGCTCCACCGGGCGGGCACCACGATTCTCCTGGTGGAGCAGAACGCCCAGATGGCCCTGAGCGTGGCCGACCGGGGCTACGTGCTGGAGACCGGACGGGTCACCCTCACCGGCCCCGGCCGGGAACTGCTGGCCGACGAGGCCGTCAAAAGGCATACCTGGGCGGTTAAACGGCAGCCCGGCGGAGCGCGCTCCGCCGGGCTGTTTTCCATTTCCTCCCCTTGACTGGCGTGCTATAATATGGTCAGCAAGGCAATATCGCCGCGTTGTGCAAGGAGGCGCTGATCCATATCATGCCCAATTACTACGCGCACCTGACGTTTGGCCAACGGGTGCTGGCGGACCTGCCCGCCGGCCTGTCCGAGCTCATTGAGCAGGAGCGGGAGGCCTTTGACCTGGGCTGTCTGGGCCCCGACCCGCTGTTCTTCTACCAGCCCATCCGCCCCAACGCCGTCCGGCGGGAGGGGATCAAGATGCACCGCCGCTCCGCCCTGCCCGCGGTGGAGCGTCTGCGCCAGGCTATCGAGGATGGCGTACCCATGTCCACCGGCTACGGAGCTGGCTTCCTCTGCCATTTGGCCCTGGACAGCGCCTGCCACGGCTACGTGGACGACCGGGCCGCCGACGGCCCCATCTCCCACATGGCCATTGAGGGGGAGTATGACCGGATGCTGATGGAGCGGGACGGCCTCAATGCCGCCGAGCAGTCCCCACTGCCCAGCGCCCCGGCCAACCGCGCCGTCTGGGAGGCGGCGTCCCAGGCCTTTGTCCACGCCTCCCCTGACCAGATGCGGCGGGCCTACCGCTCCATGGCCTTCTTCTCCGGCTTCCTGGCCCGCTCCAACGGTCGCATGACCGGCAAGGTCATCGGTGCGGTGAGCCACATGCTCCCCATTCCCTCCGCCAAGGGCATCGCCCTGAAGGAGACGCCCCACCCCTCGGCGCAGGAGAGCAACGCCGATCTCAACCGTCTGCTGGAGGCGGCCATCCCTGAGACAGCGGAGCAGATTACCGCCTTTTTCCAGGCCATTTCGGCGGAAACTCCCGTGCCCCGCTGGTTCGACCGGGACTTCAAGGGCAATCCGCCCCCCATCCCCCAGCGCATCCGCTGGCAGGACATCCCAGAGCACTCCGTTACATGACAAGCGCCGCCCCGCATTGTGGGGGCGGCGCTTTCTCATTGGGCCTCCAACAGGAAGGTCACCGGGCGCAGCCCGTCGGTACAGCACACCACATTGACCCCCTCCCGCCGCTGCCAGGGGGTATAGGAGGCACCGCAGGACAGGGCGGACACCGAGCGGTAGAGATCGATCCACGCCCAGGGGCAGAAGCCGGCTGGCATTTCCGCGCCCCGGTATAGAGGAACTGATCCCCCTCCCGGAAGAAGTCGCAGACGCACTCCTCCGGAGGCTCGGTGAGGTGCTCCCGGATCAGATCGGGGTAAAATCCCTTGCGCAGCACAGTGATTTTCACGTTCTTCATGGTGCAAGCTCCTTTCGCTCCTCCGGTTCGTTTTGAAACTCTGTCATGGTGCCCCAGAACCGCTTGGGCATCTGGGTCATGCGGCACCGGGGTTCTCCCGCCCCTCGATGGCGATGGTGTCGTAGAACCGCCGCCACAGGCGGCGGAAGTCCCGCTCCTCCCGGCCGGGGGCGGCGGCGCGGAACGCCTCCAGGGGCACGATGGTCCACCGCCGGGGCCGGTAAAACAGCGCCTCCCGGTGGGTGCGGTCGTAGAGGACGAAGGACTCCTCCGGATAGCGGGCGCAGAAGTGGCGCCGGAGGAGGGGGCGCACCCGGTTTTTGGGGGCAATTTCCCCCACCAGCACCCCCTCCTGCTCGGAGAAGCGGGTGAAGCCCTTGAGCAGATGGGCCTCCCCGGTCAGGTGGCCCACCGCGCGGGTCAGCACCGCCACCCGGTCGTCGGTGAGATCCCGCACCACCCCCGGCCCCCGGTCGTACCCCAGGCGGAGAAACCGCCACAGGTGGAGCTCCCGCTCCTCCAGGCAGGTGAGAAAGCCGTACACCGCCAGCCGCCGCCCCTCCTGCCCCAGCCTGGGGGCCAGGGAGCGGTACACCCGCTGGGCGCGGGCCTCGTCGGTGTCCACCGTCCGCTCCGGCCAGAGGGAAATCCGCCCGTCCTCCGGGGTGGAAGCTCATGGGCCCCTCCCGGTGGGCGTAGCTGGCAAATACACAGGTCAAAAAGCCGGCAAAGCTGCCGTCATAGGCATAGGAAACCAGTGTCCAGTCCATGGCCGCCTCCTAACCCGTCTGCTCGAAGAGGGAGAGCTGCTCCGGCGCGCCCTGGGCCAGCATGGGCCGCTCCTGGGCCACCAGGTGGCGGAGCACCCCGTCGGGGGAGACCCGCAGGCCCTCCAGGTACTTGCCGCCGCAGGTGAGGAAATACTGGGCCCGCTTGAGCACCACCCCCAGCTTTTTCAGCCCCGCAAAGGTGAGGGGCGCGCACCGGCGGGCAACCAGGATGCGCCGGGCGGAGGTCACCCCGATACCCGGCACCCGCAGCAGGGCCTCGTAGTCCGCCCGGTTGACCTCCACCGGGAAGAACTCCGGGTGGTTCAGCGCCCAGGAGCACTTGGGGTCTACCAGGGGATTGAAGTTGGGGTGGGCCTCGTCCAGCAGCTCCTCGGCCCGGAAGTGGTAGAACCGCAGCAGCCAGTCCGCCTGGTAGAGCCGGTGCTCCCGCAGCAGGGGCGGCTTGAAGTCCCGCCGGGCGGGGAGAAGGGCGCTGTCCGACACCGGCATGTAGGCGGAGTAGAACACCCGCTTGAGCTTGTACTTGTCGTAGAGAGCCTGGGTGAGGGTGAGGATGTGCCTGTCGCTCTCCGGCGTGGCGCCGATGATCATCTGGGTGGACTGCCGCCGGGGCGAAGCGGGGGGCGTGGCGGAACCGGGCCAGCTCCCCCCGGCTGGCCTGAATGCCATCCCGGATCTGGGCCATAGGGGCCAGGATGGCGGCCTTGGCCTTGTCGGGCGCCAGGCGGCCCAGGCTCTCCTCGCTGGGCAGCTCGATGTTGACGGACAGGCGGTCGGCCAGCAGGCCCAGCCGCCGGGTGAGGAGGGGGTCGGCCCCCGGGATGGCCTTGGCGTGGATATAGCCGCGGAAGCCGTACTCCTCCCGCAGCAGGCGCAGGGCCTCGATCATGGCCTCGGTGGTGCGGTCGGGGCCGCCCCACACGGCGGAGGAGAGGAAGAGTCCCTCGATGTAGTTGCGCCGGTAAAAGCCGATGGTGAGCTCCGCCAGCTCCCGTGGGGTGAAGGCGGCCCGGCGCACATCGCTGGAGCGGCGGTTGACGCAGTAGGCGCAGTCGTAGACGCACCGGTTGGTAAGCAGCACCTTGAGCAGGGAGATGCACCGGCCGTCGGCGGAGAAGGAGTGGCAGCATCCGGCGGCCAGGGTGCTCCCAGGCCGCCGGGCCGGCCCGCCCGATCCAGCCCGCTGGAGGTGCACGCCGCGTCGTACTTGGCCGCGTCGGCCAGGATGGTCAGCTTGTCCAGCAGCTCCACACTGCCGCCCCCTCTCCTTTTTCTTTAGCTCTATTATATATCGAACATTTGTTTCAGTCAAGAGGGGGATAATGGAAACCCACCCCGGAGCCGAAGCCCGGGGTGGGTTGCTTGGTCACTCTCCCATGTAGGAGAAGTGCATATAGTCGTGGTAGCCCTCGGAATCGTCGCTGCTGTAGGCCCAGGCGTCGCCGCCCCAGCTCCAGCCGTGCTCGGCAAAGATGCGCACCACGGAGGAGTCGGGGAGATGGAATAGTCATTGCTCCCCGGCTCCCAGCAGCTGCCGGCCAGCACCTGACCGTCGCGGATCTGGTAGTTCTCGTTGGCGTTGATGTCGATGGCGGTGCCGCAGTTGTGCTCGCCGGTGGCGGAGTCGCCCCGCCAGGCGTAGCCGCCCACGTCGTGGATGGGGAAGCGCTCGGGATCGTTGTAGATCTCGGTGAAGATCTCCTTCACGTCCTCCGCCAGGGCGGCGTGGACGGAGAGGGTGAGGGTGGAGGACACCTTCTCCCCGCCGGAGAGCTGCCATACCGGCACGGTGACGGTGGTCATAGCGGCGGCGGCCTCCTCCTGGCTGGCAAAGCGGCTCTTGCTCTCGTCGCCGAAGAGAAGGATGTGCTTGCGGGCGTTGTCCCCCTGGAAGCTGAGCCAGAAGTCCTGCTTATAGTAGTCCTCATAGGCGGCCTCGCCCCGCTCCACCTTCTCCCAGAACTGCTCCTCCTGAATCTCGGCCCCGGTCATGGGCCGGAAATACAGGGTATAGCTGTCGCAGGCAGTGCTGGTATACGATGCCGTCTCCCGGTCGTAGTCGTAGACGTAGTAGCCCACGTCCAGCCCGTTCGCCAGGCTGGACAGGTAGGTACTCACCTCCGTCTCCACCTGCTGGTCGGGCAGGAGGGCCTCGCCGGTGTCGGCGTTCAGAATGTGAAGGGTGACGGTCTGGCTCTCGCCGCGGCAGCTATTGTCCACCTGCTCCAGTACCCGCATCAACAGCACCGCGCCGTCGCAGCGCTGAAGGGGATCGGCATAGCCGAAGGAGCCGTCCGCCTTGCCCTGGATGACGCAGCGGCGGGCCAGCTCGGCCACCGCCTCCTGGCGGAGGCTGTCCATCCGCCCCCAGTCCGACAGGGCTGTGGGATCAATCGGCTGATCCCAGAAGGAGGGGGTATATTCCTCCGGCAGAGCGTTGCAGAGCACCACCGCGGCATCCTGGCGGGTGACCGCCCCGGTCAGCGCGGCCTCGTCCAGCCCCTCCAGCAGGCCGGCGCTCCAGGCGGCATCCAGCCCCGCCTGATCCCAGGCCGCGCCGGAAGCGGCGCTGCGGGCATATTCCTCCGGGGCAAAGGCCCGGGCGGCCATGGCCAGGAACTGGGGCCAGGTCAGGGGTGCGGAGGGGCTCATGGTGTTGGCCCCGGTGCCCTGGAGGATGCCATAGCCCGCGGCCTCCGTCATGGCGATATAGGCCCAGTGGCTGGAGGGCAGGTCGGAGAAGGATGCGGCCGCTGCCCCCGCGGGGGCGGCCATGGGCAGGGCCAGCAGGCCCGTCAGGACCAGTGTGCAGACTCTCTTTACCGTGTGCATGCTCTATCTCTCCTTTACAAGCAACGGATTCCGCGGCCCGGCCGCAGCACCTGTTTTCCTCCCTACCGGACCCGGTAGATGTAGTGCTCCTTGCGGGGGGCAGGTGCAGGGGCCGTGTCCGCCCGGTAGCCAGGATACAGTGGCCGATGCCCTCGTAGTCGCCCTCCACGCCCCACTGTTGGAGCAGGGCCTTACCCTCCTCGGAGTCAAACACCTCTTTGGCCCGGTGAACCCAGCAAGAGGCCAGCCCCACCGCCTTAGCTGCGTTCATCAGGTTGCTCATGACGCAACTGCCGTCATATACCCGGTTGGTGTTATCCCTGGCCGCCAGCACCACCAGCACGGTGGGCGCACCGTAGAAGGGGTCGGCCTCCGGGGTGCCCAGCACTGCGGCATTCATCTTCCGCAGCTGCTCCACCACAGCGGGATTCTGCACTGCCACGATGATCGGGGACTGCTGGCCCCGGGCGGTGGGGCATAGGTGCCCGCCTCCAGCACCGCGTCCAGTTCCGCGTCGGTAATCTGCTCCGGCCGGTAGCTGCGGCAGCTCCGGCGCTCCTTCAAAACCTTCAACACTTCGTTCATTGCCAAATTACCTGCCTTTCTTATGAGAGATCGGTTGTATTTTACCGGAAAATACGATAAGATACAATCCTCAGATTCTCTTCCCACCAGTGTTGATGAAAAGAAAGGCGGATGCTTGTGCCTCTGTTTCCCCTCCTATGGCTCTTTTTCTGTTATTCCTTCCTCGGCTGGGTGCTGGAGACGGCGGTTTCCGCCGTCCGCCTTCACCGCTATGTGGACCGCAGCGTGCTGTTCGGCCCGCTGTGCGCCTGCTACGGCATCACTGCCGTTCTGCTTACCGTGGGTCTGCCCGAGCTGCGGGGCAACTACTTCTTCCTCTTCCTGGGCAGCGCTATCTGCTCCACGGTGGTGGAATGGATCGCCGGTCACCTGCTGGAGAAGGCCACCCACACCCGCTGGTGGGACTACTCCAACCGGCGCGGCAACCTGGACGGCTACATCTGTGTCGGCGCCTTCCTCCTGTGGGGCGTGCTGGGCCTGGCGGCCGTACAGTGGATCAATCCTCTGCTCCTGGCCCTCTACCGCTGGCTGCCCCCGCTGGTGGGGGAAATCCTGATGTGGGTGCTGCTGGCCCTGCTGGCGGCGGACATCGCGGGCACCGTGCTGACCCTCTGCGGCGTCCGCAGCAGCCTGCCCCGCTGGAGAACCTAAACAGCCGTCTGGCCGCCCTCTCCGTCCGGCTTGGGAGTGGATTCTCCGCCGCGCCGAGGGGCGCATTCAGAAGGCCCACCCCGGCGCGGTCTTTTCCCGCCGGCGGGAAAGGACCACCGTCAGCCCCTTTGCCCGGGGGGCCAGCTTTTACAGCATCCTGCTCCTGTTCTTTATCGGCGGAGTGGCCGGTGATCTGGCCGAAACCATCTTCTGCCGCCTCAAAATGGGCTGGTGGATGAGCCGCAGCAGCGTGGTGTGGGGCCTTCAGCATCGTGTGGGGCCTGGCCCTGGCCGCCGCCACCCTGTTCCTCTACAAATACCGGGACCGCTCGGCCTCCTTTTTCTTTGTGGCGGGCACCCTGCTGGGCGGCCTGTATGAGTACCTGTGCAGCGTCTTTACCGAGCTGGTGTTCGGCACCGTGTTCTGGGACTACAGCGCTATTCCCTTCAACCTGGGCGGGCGCATCAACCTGCTGTACTGCTTCTTCTGGGGCTTCGCCGCGGTGGCCTGGTTCCGGGGGCTCTACCCCATCCTGGCCCGCTGGATCGCCAAGATTCCACCGCGCCCCGGGAAAGCGGTGGTCTGGCTGCTCATCGCCTTCATGTCCGTCAATATGGCGGTCAGCGGCCTGGCCCTGGCACGCTACAGCGCCCGGGCCGCCGGAGAGCCCGCCGACGCGGCCTGGGAGCAGTACATGGACGCCCACTACGGTGACGACGTGATGGAGCGCATCTACCCCTATGCCAAGATGACTGGCTGAGTCCAAGCCGTCAAGCACCCTCCGGGTCATGAGACCCGGAGGGTGCCTTTACATGGGGCGGAGAGAGCCGCGTGGGAGGGCGTCGGCTCTGCCCGCCGGGGCCCCCATCTTTATTTTATCTGTCCGGCGGAACTGAATTCCGCCGGCATCAAGGTTTTGGGCCCACGGCCCAAAACGCTTGGACGGCGCAAAGCGCCGCCCCGCCGTCGGCGGGGCCCCCGAAGAGGCCGCCGTATAAAACGGGCCCCGGACGTTTCGTCCGGGGCCCTTGTGCGAGCTTGTTTACTTGTAGAGCTCCACCAGTCTGGTGAGATGCTCATAGCGCTCCTTGGCGGCTCTGCCCCGCCGGGCCGGGCCCGCCGGGGACCCCATCTTTATTTTATCTGTCCGGCGGAACTGAATTCCGCCGGCATCAGGTTTTGGGCCCACGGCCCAAAACGCTTGGCGCAAAGCGCCGCCCGCCGTCGGCGGGGCCCCCGAAGAGGCCGCCATATAAAACGGGCCCCGGACGTTTTCGTCCGGGGCCCTTGTGCGAGCTTGTTTACTTGTAGAGCTCCACCAGTCTGGTGAGATGCTCATAGCGCTCCTTGGCGGCCTCTTCGTTCTGGGCAAACAGCTCCTTGGCGCGCTCGGGGAAGGCGCGGGTCAGGGAGGAGTAGCGGGCCTCGTTCATCAGGAACTCCTGATAGCCGCCGGCGGGGGCCTTGGAGTCCAGGGTGAACGGGTTCTTGCCCTCGGCCTTCAGAGCGGGGTTGAACCGGAACAGGTTCCAGTAGCCGCACTCCACGGCCTTCTTCATCTCAACCTGGCAGTTGGCCATACCGCCCTTGATGGAGTGCATCTCACAGGGGGCGTAGCCGATGACCAGGGAGGGGCCGTGGTAGGCCTCAGCCTCGGTGATGGCCTTCAGAGTCTGGTTGGGGTTGGCGCCCATGGCCACCTGGGCCACGTAGACGTAGCCGTACTGCATGGCGATCTCCGCAAGGCTCTTCTTGGGCTGGTTCTTGCCGGCGGCGGCAAACTGGGCCACCTGGCCGATATTGGAGGACTTGGAGGCCTGTCCGCCGGTGTTGGAATAGACCTCGGTATCGAAGACGAAGATGTTGACGTCCTCGCCGGAGGCGATGACGTGATCCAGGCCGCCGTAGCCGATGTCGTAAGCCCAGCCGTCGCCGCCGAAGATCCACACGGACTTCTTAACCAGATACTCCTTCTCCTGGAGAATCTCAGCGGCCAGCTTGCAGGCGTCACACTGGCAGAGCTTCTCACCCTTGGCCTGCAGCTCTTTGCCAAACGCCTGGATCTCGGGCTTGGAGCTGGCCAGCAGCTCGTCCACCGTGCACAGGCCGTCCTCCAGAGCGGCGATGTAGGCCTTGGTGGCCTCGGCGTTGGCCGCGCCGTCCTCCATGGTATCCAGCCACTTCTGGGCAGTCTCCTTAATGGCTGGAGTGCACCACTCCACGGCCAGCAGGGCGCGGGTCTTGTCGGCCAGGCGGCTGCGGATGGCCTTCTGGCCCAGATACATACCCAGGCCGTGCTCGGCGTTGTCCTCGAACAGGGAGTTGGCCCAGGCGGGACCCTTGCCCTCAGCCGTGGTGGCATAGGGAGAGGTCGCGGCGGGACCGCCCCAGATGGAGGAGCAGCCGGTGGCGTTGGAAATATACATACGGTCGCCGCAGACCTGGGTGATCAGGCGGGCATAAGAGGTCTCGGCGCAGCCGGCGCAGGAGCCGGAGAACTCCAGCAGAGGCTTCTTGAACTGGCTGCCCTTGACGGTATTGGTGTCCTCCACGTCGGCCTTGGGGGCCACCTTGGCCACCATGTAGTCAAAGACCTCCTGCTCGGCAGCCTGGGACTCCTGGGGCTTCATGGTCAGGGCCTTGACGGGGCAGGTGCTCACACACACGGAGCAGCCCATGCAGTCCAGCGGGGAAATGGCAATGGCAAACTTGTATACACCCTTGCCCTTGCCGGCCTTGATGTCCACGATCTTGGCCTGAGCGGGGGCGTTCTTGGCCTCCTCCTCAGTGAGGGCATAGGGCCGGATGGTGGCGTGGGGGCAGACATAGGAGCACTGGTTGCACTGGATGCACTTGGTCTGATCCCACTCGGGCACGCTGACGGCCACGCCGCGCTTCTCATAGGCGGAAGCGCCCTGGCAGAAGGTACCGTCCTCGTGGCCGTTGGCAAAGGCGGAGACGGGCAGGCTGTCGCCGTCCATGCGGCCCACGGGCTCCATGATCTCCTTGACCATCTTCACGGTGGCGGCGTTGCCCTCCACGTGCTCGGCCACGGTCTCGTCCTTGGCGTCCTTCCAGGAGGCGGGCACCTCAAACTTGTGGAATGCGGTGGCGCCCATGTCGATGGCCTTGTGGTTCATATCCACCACGTCCTGGCCCTTCTTCAGGTAGGAGTGGGTGGCGGCGTCCTTCATGTAGCCGATGGCCTCCGCCTCGGGCATGACCTTGGCCAGCTTGAAGAAGGCGGACTGGAGGATGGTGTTGGTGCGCTTGCCCATGCCGATCTCGATGGCCAGGTCGATGGCGTTGATGGTGTAGACCTGGATGTTGTGCTCGGCGATGTAGCGCTTGGCCACGGCGGGCATGTGGTGATCCAGCTCCTCGTCAGACCACTGGCAGTTGATGAGGAACACGCCGCCGTCCTTCACGTCGCGGACCATGGGGAAGCCCTTGACGATGTAGGCGGGCACGTGGCAGGCGACAAAGTCGGCCTTGTTGATATAGTAGGGGGCGCGGATGGGCTCGTCGCCGAAGCGCAGGTGGCTGATGGTTACGCCGCCGGTCTTCTTGGAGTCGTACTGGAAGTAGGCCTGCACGTACTTGTCGGTGTGGTCGCCGATGATCTTGATGGAGTTCTTGTTGGCGCCCACGGTGCCGTCGCCGCCCAGGCCCCAGAACTTGCACTCGATGGTACCGGGGGCCGCGGTGTTGGGGGAGGGCTTCTCCTCCAGGGAGGTGTGGGTCACGTCGTCCACGATGCCGACGGTGAACTGGCGCTTGGGCGCGGACTTGGTCAGCTCCTCATACACGGCGAACACGTTGCTGGGCGGGGTGTCCTTGGAGCCCAGGCCGTAGCGGCCGCCGATGATGGTGGCCTGCCGGCCGGCGTTGGCGAAGGCGGTGACCACGTCCAGGTACAGGGGGTCACCCAGGGCGCCGGGCTCCTTGGTGCGGTCGAGCACGGCGATCTTGGTGGCGGTGGCGGGGATGGCCGCCAGCAGCTTGTCGGCGCGGAAGGGCCGGTACAGACGGACCTTCACCAGGCCCACCTTCTCGCCGTGGGCGTTCAGGTAGTCGATGACCTCCTCGGCCACGTCGCAGATGGAGCCCATGGCGATGATAACCCGGTCGGCGTCGGGTGCGCCATAATAGTTGAAGAGCTGGTAGTTGGTGCCCAGCTTGGCGTTGACCTTGCCCATGTACTCCTCCACGATCTCGGGGAGGGCGTCATAGTACTTGTTGGCGGCCTCGCGGTGCTGGAAGAAGATGTCGCCGTTCTCGTGGGAGCCGCGCATGTTGGGCCGCTCGGGGTTCAGGGCGTGCTTGCGGAACGCCGCCACGGCGTCCATGTCCACCATCTCGGCCAGATCCTTGTAGTCCCAGATGGCGACCTTCTGGATCTCGTGGGAGGTGCGGAAGCCGTCGAAGAAGTTGATAAAGGGGACGCGGCCCTTGATGGCTGCCAGGTGGGCCACGGCGCCCAGGTCCATGACCTCCTGGGGGTTGGACTCGCACAGCATGGCAAAGCCGGTCTGGCGGCAGGCCATGACGTCGGAGTGGTCGCCGAAGATGTTCAGCGCGTGGGTGGAGACGGTGCGGGCGGACACGTGAAACACGGTGGGCATCAGCTCACCGGCCAGCTTGTACATGTTGGGGATCATCAGCAGCAGGCCCTGGGATGCGGTGTAGGTGGTGGTCAGCGCACCGGCGGCCAGGGAGCCGTGGACCGTACCGGCGGCGCCGGCCTCGGACTGCATCTCGATGACATTGACGGTGGTGCCGAAGATGTTCTTGCGGCCCTGGGCGGCCCACTGGTCCACATTGTCGGCCATGGGGCTGGACGGGGTGATGGGGTAGATGCCTGCCACCTCGGTGAAGGCGTAGGACACGTGCGCTGCCGCCGTGTTGCCGTCCATGGTTTTCAGCTTTCTCGCCATAGAAACGATTCCTCCTTGTTCATGGTTCCAGGGCAATGGGAATCCGTCCCCGTCCATCCCCCGGACTGACCGGGCCCGATTCCCATTACCCTGGCTGATTACAGCTGCCTCCGGGCGGAGCCTGTCCCCGGGGCGCATACATTTTATCACCTTCATTGACGTTTGTAAATCAAATCTTACTCTGAATTATTATTTTTCTTTTGTTCCTGAATTAGAAGAAATAATTGGATTTTTTCCCTTCTCCTTTGAGAAAAATTATTTAGTTATATATTACTAACTAAACTGAGCATGCTAAAATATGCAGTTTTAAAGCCGGTCCTTTGCCGTATCCTGTTCTCCCCTTTCCCTCCGCCGGTACAGGGCCGCTTTTCACCCTTTCGGCGGCGGGTCCGGTATGCTATAATGGATGCAACATGACGAAAGGGAAAGGAGGCGGCACCCATGCTCTGTGAAGTGCGCTCCCTGGGGCTGAGCGGGATCTCCGGCTATGAGGTGCGGGCAGAGTGCGACCTGTCGGCCGGTCTGCCCGCCTTTGAGATCGTGGGCCTGCCCGACGCGGCGGTGAAGGAGGCCCGGGACCGGGTGCGCGCCGCCATTAAAACTGCGGCTTCACCTTCCCGGTGTCCCGCATCACGGTCAACCTGGCTCCCGCCAACCAGCGCAAGGGGGGCATGGTGTACGATCTGCCCATTCTGGCGGGTATTCTGGCCGCCGGGGACAGCTCAGGCTGGACGGGCCGGACAGCGCCTACGTGGGGGAGCTGTCTTTGTCCGGCTCCCTGCGGCCGGTGGTGGGCATGCTGCCCATGGCCCTGGCCGCCCGGAGGGCGGGCATCAAGCGGCTGTACGTCCCCGCCCCCTCCGCCGCCGAGGCCACTCTGGCCGGCGGGCTGGAGGTCTACCCGGTGGAGAGCGTGGGGCAGCTGGCGGCCCATCTGAGGGGAGGCCCATCTGGAGCCGGCGGCGGCCTGGACGCCGGGGCCGGACGACTTTGCCTGCCCCGACTTTGCCGACGTGAAGGGGCAGGAAAACGTGAAGCGCGCCCTGGAGATCGCCGCCGCCGGCGGCCACAACCTCTGCATGGTGGGCCCGCCCGGGTCGGGCAAGTCCATGCTGGCCCGCCGCCTGCCCTCCATCCTCCCTGATCTGACCCGGCGGGAGGCCCTGGAGGCCACGGAGATCCACTCCGTCCTGGGCCTCACCACCTCCGAGCACCCCCTGCTGGTGCGGCGGCCCTTCCGCTCTCCCCATCACACGGTGTCCGCCATGGGCATGGCCGGAGGCGGCTCCAGCCCCCGGCCGGGAGAGATCTCCCTGGCCCACAACGGGGTGCTCTTTCTGGACGAGCTGCCCGAGTTCTCCAAGGAGGCCCTGGAGACCCTGCGCCAGCCTCTGGAGGACGGGCGGGTGCAGATCAGCCGGGTGTCGGGCACGGCGGTATTCCCCGCCCGCTTCATGCTGGTGTGCGCCATGAATCCCTGCAAGTGCGGCTGGTACGGCTATTCGGACCGCTGCCGCTGCTCGCCCCAGGCGGTGGAGAAGTACCTCAGCCGCCTGTCCGGGCCCCTGCTGGACCGCATCGACCTGTTCGTGGAGGTACCGCCCCTGGACTTTGACGCGCTCTCCGCCGGACACCGGCGGAGCCCTCCGCCGCCATCAAGGCCCGGGTGGACAGGGCCCGGTCGTTGCAGGCCGCCCGCTTCGGCCCCGGCGGCCCGGCCTGCAACGACCAGATGGGCCCGGCTGAGCTCTCCCGCTTCTGCGCCCTGGACAACGCCTGCCGCGCCGTGATGAAGGGGGCCTTCGACCGGATGGGCCTCACCGCCCGCAGCTACGACCGCATCCTCCGTGTGGCCCGCACCATCGCCGATCTGGACGGGGCGAAGGCCGTCGCCGTGGAGCACCTGGCCGAAGCCCTCCAGTACCGCCCGCCGGAGTACCTGCGGCGGTAGGCCCCGGACGCGGGTGGAGACAGGCCCGCCCCTCTGGACAACAAAAAGCAAATTGGATATAATAGTGAAACTTTGGGAAAGGAATCCAGACTACATGAACGAGATTATTCTGTTAAAACTAGGGGAGCTGGTGCTTAAGGGGCTCAACCGGCGTACCTTTGAGGACCGTCTCGTGGCCAACGCCCGCCGCCGCCTCCAGGCCCACGGCAAATTCAAGGTATACACCAAGCAGTCTACCATGTATGTGGAGCCGCAGAGCGAGGACTGCGATCTGGACGGCGCGTGGGAGGCCATGACCAAGCTCTTCGGCGTGGTGGGGCTCAGCCGGGCCCGGGCCTGCGCGAAGGACAAGGACGCCATGCTCCAGACCGCCGTGGAGTACCTGGGGACCGGCTGGCGGCCGCCAAGACCTTCAAGGTGGAGTCAAGCGGGCGGACAAGAACTTCCCCATGACCTCCATCCAGCTCTCCCAGTACGTGGGCGGCGAGCTGGACGAGAAGTACCCCAACCTGACCGTGGACGTGCACCACCCGGAGCTGACCGTCTACCTGGAGGTGCGGGACTACGCCGCCTACGTCCACGCCGACCCGGAGCCGGGAGCCGGCGGCCTGCCCGTGGGCGTGGGAGGCCGGGCGGTGAGCCTGCTCTCCGGCGGCATCGACTCGCCGGTGGCCTCCTGGATGATCGCCAAGCGGGGCATTGCCCTGGAAATGGTGCACTTCTTCTCCTACCCCTACACCTCCGAGGAGGCCAAGCAGAAGGTGCTCACCCTGGCCAAGCTGCTCACCCCCTGGTGCGGACGGCTCACCGTCCACGTGGTGCCCTTCACCGCCATCCAGGAGGAGCTGCGCCGCAAGTGCCCGGAGGAGCTGTTCACCGTGCTCATGCGGCGGTTCATGATGCGCATCGCCGAGGCGGTGGCCCAGCGGTGCGGCGCCGGGGCCATCGTCACCGGCGAGTGTCTCGGCCAGGTGGCCAGCCAGACCATGGAGGCCATGCGGGCCACCACTGCCGTCACCACCCTGCCCATCCTGCGGCCGGTGGTGGGCATGGATAAGGAGGAAATTGTCACGATCGCCCGTAAGATCGACACCTTCGAGACCTCTATCCTCCCCTACGAGGACTGCTGCACCGTCTTTACCCCCCGCCACCCCCGGCTGCGCCCTGTGCTGGGGGAGCTGGAGGCCGCCGAGGCCGCGCTGGACGTGGAGGGCCTGGTAAAGGCCGCCGTGGACGGCATCGAGCGGGTTCAGGTCTGACCACGGCGGCGGAACGGCGGGCGGCCATAAAGGCCGCCCCTACGGGTTGTCCCCCTACGGAGGAGAACTCCCAATTACTACATCCTCGGGCGGAGTGAATCCGCCCTGTGGAAATGCTGCGCTGCGCATTTGCGGCGGCACCCGCCGCCGATGCCGGTGTTGGCGACAGGAGGTCTTTTATGTCTCACACTGCGGAGCTGATCGCGGTCGGTACGGAGCTGCTGCTGGGCAACATCGCCAACGCCCCGCGGAATTCCTGATTCCGCGGGGGCCCACTACATCCTCGGGCGGAGTGAATCCGCCCTGTGGAAATGCTGCGCTGCGCATTTACGGCGGCACCCGCCGCCGATGCCGGTGTTGGCGACAGGAGGTCTTTTTTATGTCTCACACTGCGGAGCTGATCGCGGTCGGTACGGAGTTGCTGCTGGGCAACATCGCCAACACCGACGCCTCAGATGCTCTCCCAGGGCCTGTCGGCCCTGGGCATCAACGTCTACTACCACACGGTGGTGGGCGACAACCCCCAGCGGCTGCGTGCCGCGGTGGAGCTGGCCAAAAGCCGGGCGGACATTCTCATTACCACCGGCGGCCTGGGCCCCACCTGCGACGATCTGACCAAAAACGTGCTGGCCGAGTGCTTCGGCAAAAAGCTGGTGTTCCACGCGCCCTCCGCCCGCCGCATCGAGGCCTACTTTGAGCGGCTCCACGCCGGCCGCCCCATGACGGAGAACAACTACCAGCAGGCCATGCTGCCCGAGGGGTGCACGGTGCTGGACAACGACTGGGGCACCGCCCCCGGCGTGGCCTTCGAGGCGGACGGGGTGCGGGTCATCATGCTCCCCGGCCCGCCCCGGGAGTGCAGGGCCATGTTCACCCACCGGGTGATCCCCTACCTGAAGAGCCTGGCCGACGGGGTCATTGTCTCCCGGACGCTCAAGCTCTTCGGCATCGGGGAGTCCTCCATGGAGGCCCAGCTCCGGGAGGAGATGGAGGCCATGACCAACCCCACCCTGGCCCCCTATGCCAAGGAGGGTGAGTGTGAGCTGCGCATCACCGCCAAAGCGGCGGACGAGGCGGCCGCCCGGGCCCTGATCGCCCCGGTGGAGGAGCGCCTGCGGGCCCGGTTCGGCCCCCTCATCTACGGCGCCGACGTGCCCTCCCTGGAGGCGGCGGTGTTCCAGCTTTTGAAGGAAAAGGGCCTCACCCTGGGCTGCGCCGAGAGCTGCACCGGCGGGCTGATCGCCAAGCGCATGACCGATCTGTCCGGGGTGTCCGCCGTGTTCCGCGGCGGCGTGGTGAGCTACGCCACCGAGGTGAAGCACACCGTCCTGGGGGTGGATCAGGCGCTGCTGGACGAGTTCGGCGCGGTGAGCGAGCCGGTGGCCCGCGCCATGGCCGAGGGAGCCCGGCGGGTACTGGGGTGCGATCTGGCGGTGGCCTCCACCGGCGTGGCCGGGCCCGATCCCGACGAGCGGGGCAACCCGGTGGGACTGGTCTACCTGGCCCTGGCCGCGCCGGACGGCACCTGGGTGCGGAAAATCCAGCAGGGTCTGGGCCGGGAGCGGGTACGCCACGTGTCCGCCTCCCACGCCTTTGACCTGGCCCGGCGGTATCTCTCCGGCCTGGAGGTAAAATAAAAACAGCGGGTATTCTGCCAGAGACAGAATACCCGCTGTTTTTTTTCTGTGGTTACGTTCCGCTCCCAAAGGAGCTAACTCACCCCGACGCAGAAATTCCAGAGTATCAGAATAATAGCTTGACCTAGCTGTTAGTTTATACCTAAAATTCCTTACCAAGAATAGGATTCCAACAACAATTTCCAGCAAGACAAGTAGAGTAGGAAGTGGATAAGACACCATGATGCTCTGGATTTCCGCCCAGCGTAGCACTAGTCCACAAGCCAGCAGCAATCCAGTAACCACCGCCCCTGCTGTAGTCAACATCGAAAATGCACTTCCTACATGATTGATGTGCCGATAACTCAACTCTCCTTGGTAAAAAAGAACTTTGACCTGGTAGCGTTCTCTCAAATAGGCATCTATTGCACGGATATAGTCCCGGTCATTATTTGTAGAAAATAGAAGTCCAGCCACAAAGAAAAAAAGCCCCAGCACTACTTGTGCTAACAAAAAAAGGTACCACCCGGAAAGAGGATCATTCGAATGGAACAACAGCGTAAGCACCATGGACAGTACTGTTAGTGCAGAAAAAACCGCAGTGTGAAATGATTTATTTGCCTGCTGAATGGAGCCAATTAGTTGCTCCCTTTGCTTTAACAGGAGGTTATACTCGTTCTCGTACTTATGCATCAATTATCTCCTCCCTTCTATTTTCTGTGACAGCGAAGCCAGCCCGATTTATTCTTCCAGGGTGACAGCCACGGCGTATGCCCGATCGTACTGGTTGAGATTGGTCAAGTCGGAGAACCCTCCGGGCAGGAGGAATTCCCACGCCCTCCCCGTCATCATAGATCTCCAGATAGAGTGGCGTGCGCTCCCCTATGGTCATGGCCTGATCTTCCTCCAGCCAGACCGAGGCCCGGCCTGTCTCCAGGCCGCGGTCCATCCCGTCCAGCCGGGGGGCGTAGCTGTATTGGGTGCCACCGTCCTGGACATTTACGGTGATCTTATCCCCGCTGAGGACGACCCCCAGCCGCCGCGTCCCGGCGGCGCTGATGGACACGCCCCCCTCCGCCACGGTCTGCCAGGCCCCGTCCTCCCAGGACAGTACCTCCACGGTGCAGTCGCTCACACCCTCGCCGGCCGCGCACTCAAACAGGCCGCACTCCGCGTCGGAGCCCCCACCAGCTTCAGCAGGGCCTCCTCCTCCTCGGTGAGCTCCAGGGGGCGGATGGTGTTGTCCCCCAGCTCCTCCCCCTTGTCTCCGCCCCGGGCGCCGCAGCCCGTCAGGAGCAGGGCGCACGCCAGGGTCAAACCAAGCAGCTTTTCATGTCCATCGTCCTCTCCTTCTCTCTCATACAATCCAGGCCGAGCCCACCACGGCGTCGCCGTCGTAGAACACCGCCAGCTGACCGGGGGTTGGGGCGCGGGCGGGGGTGTGCATCCGCAGCAGCACGCCGTCCCCCTCCGGCTCCAGGGTGGCCGCCGTCTGCGTGCGGGAGTGGCGCAGCCGCACCGTCACCTCCATGGGGCCGGTCAGGCCGTCCACGGCCAGCCAGTTGGGCTCCGTCCCCCGCACCTCGTCCCGGCCCAGGTCGGAGCCGTCGGAGAGCACCACCTCGTTGGTGTCCGGCCGCAGGGCGGTCACGTAGTACCGGTGGGGCCCCGATACCCCCAGGCCCCGGCCCTGGCCCAGAGTGTAGCAGTGGATGCCCCGGTGGCGGCCCAGCACCTTCCCTCTTTATCCACAAAGTTCCTCCGGTGTGGAAAACCCGCGCCTCTCCAGCCAGGCGGCGTAGTCCCCGTCGGGGATGAAGCAGATCTCCATGGAGTCCGGCTTGTCCGCCACCGGGATGCCAAAGTCCCGGGCCAGGGCGCGCACCTGGGTCTTTCGTAATCTCCCAGCGGAAATATTACTCTCTGTAATTGTTCCCGCGTCAGCCGGGCCAGCATATAGGACTGGTCGTTGGCGGGCATGCCCTTTTCAGCACCCGTTTTCCACACGGGCGTAGTGCCCGGTGGATACATACCGGGCCCCGATGCGGCCGGCCAGGGCAAAGAGCGCGGGGAACTTCACCGCCGGATTGCAGCGGGCGCAGGGCAGGGGGGTGCGGCCCGCCCGGTAGTCGGCGGCAAAGGGGGCGCACACCTCCCGCTCCAGCTCGGCCCGGATGTCGGCCGTCTCGAAGGGAATGCCCAGCCGCTCCGCCACGGCGGCGGCGTCCGCCACCCCCGTACCGCCCAGGCCGATGTCCAGATAGAGGCCGGTGACGTCGTACCGCTCCTGCAAGAGCCGGGCCGCCACGGCGGAATCCACCCCGCCCGACAGGCCCAGCACAATCTTTTCCTTCATAGCGTCTCCTTTTCCTGGGATTTTGCGGGGCAGGGGCCCGCCCCCTCTCCGCCCTGGGGCCGCTCCAGATGGATCATGAGCGCGGCGATGTCCGCCGGGGAGACGCCCGAGATGCGGGAGGCCTGCCCCAGATTGGGGGGCGGATCTTGTCCAGCTTCTGCCGGGCCTCGGTGCGCAGGCCCCGCAGGGACAGGTAGTCCAGATCGGGGGGGAGGGGCCGGTTTTCCATCTTCCGCTGCTCGGCCACCTGGCGGAGCTGGCGGTCGATGTAGCCCTGGTATTTCACGGCGATCTCCACCGCCTCGGTGACGGCGGTGGGCAGCGGCCGCCGGTCCGGATCCGCCCCGGCCAGACTCTCATAGGTGTTCTCCGGCCGGCGGAGCAGGTCGCACAGGCGGCCCTCCGCGGTGCCGGTGTGCTCCAGGCGCTTGATCTCCCGGTCCACGGCGGCGTATTTGTCCACCACCCGCCGGTACCGCTCGCCGCTGATCAGGCCAATGGCGTGCCCCACGGGGCACAGCCGCCGGTCGGCGTTGTCCTGCCGGTGGAGCAGGCGGTACTCGGTGCGGGAGGTCATCATGCGGTAGGGCTCATTGGTGCCCTTGGTCACCAGATCGTCGATGAGCACCCCGATGTACCCCTGGTCTCGCCGCAGAATGAGGGGCTCCCGGTTCCAGAAGCTTCAGGGCGGCATTCACCCCGGCCACGAAGCCCTGGACGGCGGCCTCCTCGTAGCCGGAGGAGCCGTTGAACTGCCCGGCCCCATAGAGGCCCGCCACCCGCTTGTGCTCCAGGGTGGGGAGCAGCTCGGTGGGGTCCACGCAGTCGTACTCGATGGCGTAGGCCGGGCGGGTCATCTCCGCCCGCTCCAGGCCGGGAATGGTGTGGAGCATCTGCACCTGCACGTCCTCCGGCAGGGAGGAGGAAAAGCCCTGGATATACAGCTCCTCGGTGTTCAGCCCCACGGGCTCCACAAAGAGCTGGTGCCGCTCCTTGTCGGCAAAGCGCACCACCTTGTCCTCGATGGAGGGGCAGTACCGGGGCCCGATGCCCTCGATCACCCCGGAGAACAGGGGGGAGCGGTCCAGGTTGGCCCGGATGACGGCGTGGGTGGCGGCGTTGGTGTAGGTCAGCCAGCACACCGCCCGGTTCTCCGGCGGCTCCGCCGTCTCAAAGGAGAAGGGAGGACCCGCTCGTCCCCCGGCTGTACCTCCATCTGGGAGAAATCCACGCTGCGGGCGTTCACCCGGGGAGGCGTGCCCGTCTTGAACCGCCGCAGGCCCAGGCCCAGCCTTTTCAGGCTCTCGGTCAGGGGGAGGGCGGCGGCCAGGCCGTCGGGGCCGGAGGAGCGGGTCACATCCCCCACGATGGTGCGGCCCCCCAGGTAGGTACCCGAGGCCACCACCACCGCCCGCACCCGGTACACCGCCCCGTAGGCGGTGCGCACGGCGGTGACCCGGCCGCCTTCGGCATAGATATCGGTGATCTCCGCCTGCTTCACCCACAGGCGCTCCTGCTGTTCCAGGGTGTGCTTCATGATCTCCTGGTACCTCCGCCGGTCGGCCTGGGCCCGGAGGGACCACACCGCCGGGCCCTTGCCCCGGTTGAGCAGTCGGTACTGGATGCACGCCCGGTCGGCGGCCTTTGCCATCTCTCCCCCCAGGGCGTCCAGCTCCCGCACCAGGTGGCCCTTGCCCGTGCCGCCGATGGCCGGGTTACACGGCATGTTGCCCACTGCGTCCAGATTGACGGTGAAGCACAGGGTGTTCAGCCCCAGCCGCGCCGCGGCCAGGGCGGCCTCGATGCCCGCGTGGCCCGCGCCGATGACGGCGATATCATAACTTCCTGCTTCGTAATCCATGTATGTTCCTTCTCGCTTCAAAGTATCCAACGGGCCGGGCAGTGGAAAAACCGCCAAATTTGGCTCAGCGGCCGATGTAGGCATCGGCCCTACATTTTGCGGGAAATACTTCCCTTGCCGCAGACCCGCAGGGCGGGTGCCCACACCCGCCCGCGGTAACCGCACTCCGCCAGAGTCCGGCCCAACCGGGCGGCCACAAGGGCCGCCCTACTTGCCGTAGACGATGGTCACCGCTTTCTGGCGGTTGACGATCTCGGCGACGGCGGGTGCGCCGCCGAACTCGCCGTCCAGAGTCCAGGGCAGCTCCTGGCCGCAGGCGACCCGGAGGCGGCTGGTGCGGAAGCTGGATACCAGCCCTCCCTCGTCGGGAGACATGGTGAGCAGCGCCTTGATCACCGCCTGGAGCTGGAGGGGATTCTGGGGCTGGCGCACCAGCACCACCTCAAAGAGCCCGTCGTCCAGGCGGACGGGCTCGGCGGGCATGCCCTTGAAGCCCCCCACGGACACGGTGTTGCTCACCATGCCGTAGCAGAAGCCGCCCTCCTCCACGCCGCCGTCGTGCTCCACGGTGAGGGGGTAGGCCTGGATGGACCCCAGGCGGGTGGCCCCCTCCAGTACGTAAGCCAGGTGGCCGAGATATATTTTCACCGGCTGGGGCGTGCTGTAAGCCACGTCGGTAAAGGCCCCGAAGGCGGCCACATAGATGAAATAGCGGTCGTTGAAGGAGCCGATGTCCACCGGCCTGGGCACACCGGCGGCGGCCACCCTGGCCATGGCCTCCATCCCCCGTGGGAGGGAGAGGTTTTTGGCAAAGTCGTTGGTTGTACCGGCGGGGATGTAGCCCACCTCCGGCCGGTTCTCCAGGCCCATCAGCCCGGCCACCACCTCGTGGAGGGTGCCGTCGCCGCCGGAGCAGACAATGCGGTCAAACTCCCCGGCCCGGGCGGCGGCCACCGCCGTGGCGTCCCCGGCCCCCTGAGTGGGGTGGATGGTCACGTCCCACCCGGCCGCCGCCAGCGCGTCCTGCACCGCGGCCAGCCTGTTTTTCAGCAGGCCCTTGCCCGCGTGGGTATTGAAGAGAAAGAGCAGCTTTTCATGGGTGTCCTCCATCTGTTTGTGCATCCATTATACCGGATTGTGGGAAAAACAACCTCCGCTGTGGACGGAAGCGCCAAAATCCGCCATCCCCTTGCTTTTCCATGCTAAAGTGTGTAAAATAGAGACTCCACTGTTTGGCAAAAGGGGTGTATCGTATGGACCGTAAAGCACTCTCCGCGGCATTCCCGGTGACAGTGCCGGTGCTGATGGGCTACCTGGCCATCGGCATCGCCTTCGGGCTGATGCTCCAGGAGATTGGATACAACTTCATCTGGGCTTTCTTCATGAGCCTGACCATCTACGCCGGTTCCGGGCAGTACCTGGGGTGACCCTGCTGGCGCCGCCGCCTCCCTGGGCACGGTGGCGGTCATGACGCTGCTCATCAACTTCCGGCACCTGGTATACGGTCTGTCCATGCTGGAGAAGTTCCGTGGCATGGGTCCCCGCAAGCTCTATATGATCTTCTCCCTCACCGACGAAACCTATGCCCTGCTGTCCTCAGCCCGGGCCCCGGTGGTGGACCCCGGAATTTCTATTTTGCCATCGCCCTGCTGGACCAGAGCTACTGGATTCTGGGCTCGGTCATCGGCGCAGTGGCCGGGGCGCTGATCCCCTTCAGCACCGAGGGGGTGGACTTCGCCATGACCGCCCTGTTCGTGGTTATCGCCGTGGACCAGTGGAGGAGCTACCGGAGGCACCTGCCCGCCGTTCTGGGGGCCGGGGTGACGGTGCTGTTTCTGATTGTCCTGGGCCACTTCTTCGGCCAGGATCAGATGCTGCTCATCTCGCTGGGCGTGATTGTGCTGTGCCTGCTGGTCCTGCGGGACAGGCTGGACGAGAAGGAGGAAGAGACATGCTGAGCACCGCAGGCCGTCGCCGCCATCGCGGTCATGGCCATTATCACCTTTCTGACCCGCGCCCTGCCCTTCCTTCTCTTTGACCGGGGGGAGTCGCCCCCCAAGCTGGTCCTCTACCTGGGCCGGGTTTTGCCACCGGCCATCATCGCCATGCTCATCGTATACTGTCTCCGGGGCGTGTCCTTTGCCGCCCCCGGCGGCTGGGTGCCCCAGCTCGTGTCCGTGGCGGCGGTGGTGATCCTTCACCTGTGGCGCAGCAATACCCTGCTGAGCATCTTCGGAGGCACCATTTTGTATATGGTGCTTGTCCAGGCCGTGTTTCCCTAACGCAAGCGCCCGCCCCCAAAAGGGGGCGGGCGCTTTTGCCCGGTTCAGCGGGTGCGCAGGCACATCACCCGTTCGCCGTGGGTGTCCCGCTCGCCGGTAAAGCGGAAGCCGAAGGACTCGTACAGCGCCGCAGCCGGCCGGTTGGCCTCCACCACGCTGAGGTAGATCCGCTTTTTGTGGTACTCCCGCTCCAGCCGCTCCAGCAGGGCGGCCAGCGCGGCCCGGCCGTACCCCCGGCCCTGAAAGCGGCGGTCGATCAGCAGCCGGTCCAGCCACAGCCGTCCAAAGGGCAGGTACTCCCAGAAAAAGCCGTACATGGCGAAGCCTATGAGGGCATCCCCATCATAGACCCCCACGGGCCGCCAGCACCGCCGCCGGTCCGCCTCGGCCAGGCACTCCGCCACGCTCTCCACAAAGCCCTCCTGTCCGGGGGCCGTCTCCAGCCGCTCTACAGCGGCCCTGGAAGCCACGGTCACCGGCTCCAACCGGATTTTCATCGTCTCACGCTCCATATACGCGAAAACACAGGCCCGCCGCCTTTCGCGGGCCTGTGCCTTCGTAATTGAAAGAAGAGAGGAAAGAGAGGGGGCGTGGTCATCTCTGACCACGCTGTTATCCTATTCCATCCCTGTGAACCCCTTTTGAACCGGATATGAATATTTTGTAAAGGAATGACCCGCTTACTCCGCCAGCAGTTCGGCCACGGCGGTCAGATAGTTGGGCTCTAGCTCCTCAATCCGGCCCGCGTCGCAGGCGGCGGCCACGGCCGGATCAATGGGCAGGCGGGCCAGCACCTTCAGGCCCAGATCGGCGGCCACCCGCTCGATGTGGCTCTCGCCGAAGATGGCGTGCTCCTTGCCGCAGTCGGGGCAGCGGAAGTAGCTGTAGTTCTCCACCAGGCCCAGAACGGGGATGTGCATCATCTCGGCCATCTTGACGGCCTTGGTGACGATCATGCTCACCAGGTCCTGGGGGGTGGTGACCACCACGATGCCGTCCACCGGCAGGGACTGGAACACCGTCAGGGGCACGTCGCCGGTTCCGGGGGGCATATCCACAAACAGGTAGTCCACGTCGCCCCAGATGACGTCGGTCCAGAACTGCTTCACCGCCCGGCGATCACCGGGCCGCGCCATACCACCGGGTCGGTCTCGTTCTCGGTGAGCAGGTTGAGGCTCATGATCTCAATGCCGGTTTTGGTCTCCGCCGGGTAGATACCCAGCTCGCTGCCCTCGGCCTTGTGTGGACGCCGAAGGCGGCGGGGATGGAGGGCCGGTGATGTCGGCGTCCAGGACGCCGCACACCGTCTTGCCCATGCGGCGCATGGCCACCGCCAGAGAGGAGGTGACCAGGCTCTTGCCCACGCCGCCCTTGCCGCTGACCACGGCGATGACCTTCCCGATGTGGGACAGGCCGTTGGCCGGGGCGCGGAAGTCCTGGGGCGCGGTGCGCTCCCCGCAGCTCTCGCCGCAGGAGGAGCAGTCGTGCGTACAATCGGACATGATTTTCGTTCCTTCTTTCCTATGTGATTAACAGGGTTTTGGGCGGGACATACGGACGGCGGACTGGGACACGGCCGCGATATATCGCGGCCCTGCCCCGCCGCGCCGCCCATACAATCCGCAGGGCCCGCGGCCGCCTGCCGGGCGCACACGCAGGTGCGCCCCTACGGGTGGCCTTCTGATACGGCACAGAGGGCGGCCTGTGTGCCGCCCCGCCGGTCAGTAGTGGTAGCTCCCCCCGCCGATGAACTCCCGCAGCAGGGAGTCGGGGGCCACCAGGGCGGGATCCACCGGCTCAAAATACCGGAAGGCGTCCACCAGATCGTGGTACTCCTGCCAGCGCTCGTTGTCGGGGGGCACCTGCTCCACCGCCGCCCGCAGGGCGTCGGCGTAATGGGCAAAGACCGGCACCTCATAGCGCAGGGAGGAGTCGATGATCACATGGGCGCGGCCCTTGTAGGGCGAGATATACTTTTCCCCCCGGCGGACATTATACCACATCAGCAGCGTTTCCAACAGGTCTGTCCCGCGGAAATTGTAGTCCCGCACGGCGCGGCGGGAGATGCGCATCCAGGTGCCCTTGAAGCGCAGCTGCTCCTCCAGGATGTTGGAGCGGGCGGAGATATACATGCCCGTGGCCTCCGGGTGGCGGCCGGCAATGTCGTCGTTGAGGGCGTGAATGCCCTCGAAGATGGCAATCTCGTCCTTCCCCAGCCGGGGGTGCCCCGGCTGTCGTTGCGCATCTGGCGGGCGAACTCGAAGTGGGGACGATGACCTCCTCCCCGGGACAGCCGGTCAAAGGTCTCGTCCAGCAGCTCCATGTCCAGCAGTTTCGGGGACTCGTAGTCGATGTCCCCCTCCGGCGTGCGGGGGGCGGTCCTGCGGTTGAGGGTCTTGAAGTAGTTGTCCATGGACACCGTGTGGGCGTTGACCCCCCGGCGCTCCAGCTCCCGCTCCACCTTCATGGCCGTGGTGGTCTTGCCCGAGCCGGAGGGACCGGACAGGAGCACGATGGGGCTCTCCTTCATCCGCGCCAGGATCTTGTCCACGGCGGCGTGGATGCGCTCCTGGTAGTGGGCGTCACACTCGGCTAGAAAGGCGGCCGGGTCCCGCCGGATTTTTTCGTTGATCTCACTGAGCTGATAGGGCATGTCTTCCCTCCTTTACCTTCCGTGCGCGGCGTAAAATTGGGCCACCCTGGCCTTGTCCGCGCAGATAGCGTCGATCTTCTGGATGTACTCCTGGGGGTATTTGGCGTTGGCCAGGCGCTCGATGTGCCCGGTGGCGCGGTCGATCAGCTTGGTCACCCCGCCGCCCCCCAGGGAGACGATGGTGTGCAGCTCCTCCATCATGCAGATGTTGTAGAGGCTCTCGGCGCCGGGCCGGCACCAGCCCACGTTCTCAAAGGAGCCGGACATGTACTTCTGGCGGTAGAGGTAGTAGGGCCTCTGCCCGGCCGCCCGCAGGGCGGCCCAGGCGAAATCCAGCATATCCGCCACCGCCGCGCCGGAGGGCAGGCCGCCCCCCTCCTCCATCAGCCGGGAGCCCTTTTTCAGGGCCAAAGTGTGCACCGTCACGTTCTCCGGCCCCAGGGCCAGCACCTGCTCCAGGGAGGCGCGGAAGCCCGCCGCGCTGTCGCCGGGCAGCCCGGCGATGAGATCCATGTTGATGCAGCCGATGCCGCTCTCCCGGGCCAGGGCGTAGGCCCGGAGGATGTCGTCCGCCCGGTGGGCCCGGCCCATCCGCTCCAGCACCGCGTCCTGCATGGTCTGGGGATTCACCGACACCCGCGAGCACCCCCGGCGGGCCAGCACCGCCAGCTTCTCCGCCGTGATGGTGTCCGGCCGCCCGGCCTCCACCGTGTACTCGGTGCAGCCCGACAGGTCGATGTGCTCCGCCAGCTCCCCCATGAGCCGGTCGAGCTGGGGGGCGGAGAGGGTGGTGGGGGTGCCGCCGCCGAAGTAGCCCGTGCGCACCCGCAGGCCCGCGTCCGCCAGCATGGCCCCCGTGGCGGCCAGCTCCCGGCACAGGGCGTCCAGGAAGGGGTCAATGAGCTTGAGGGCCCGCCCCACGTCGGCAGAGACGAAGGAGCAGTAGGCGCACCGGGTGGGGCAGAAGGGGATGCCCACGTAGAGGGAGACCTCGCCGGGGGCCAGGCTGCGCAGGGCCGCCAGGCTGGCCCCGGCGCAGTCCATGGCCAGCCGCCGCCGTCCCTCCGTCACCCGGTAGGTGTCCCGCAGCAGCCGCTCCGCCTGGGCCGGGCTGGCCCCGGCCAGCATGGCCTTGGTGGGGATCTTCACCGGCCGCACCCCGGTCAGCGCCCCCGGGGGCTCGCTGCCCGGGCGGCGGTGCCCGCGCCGTAGAAGGCCAGCTTCAAAATCCGCTGGAGCGCCCGGTCGGTGGACAGCGGGTCGGTCAGCTCCGCCGTCCGGCACCGGCGGGCGGCCCGGTATTCCCGTCCCCCATAGCTCAGCGCCGCCGTGGCGGTGGCCCAGACCGCCCCCCGGTGCAGGGAGAGCACCAGCGCGTCCTCCCCCGGCGCCGGGGGCCCGGCGGGATACTCCGGCCGCTGGGCGGGGAACAGCGTCAGCAGCATCTGCTCGGCGGCATATTTGTAGTCGTGTCCGCGCAAATACAGCTTCATGGCCGCCTCCCTTCCCCATGCTGCTGACGCTCCCACGCCGAATGGCGCGGAGCCGGGCGGGATTCACTTCCGCCCGGCGATACACAAAGTCAAAGGGCCCCCGCGGGAGCACTGCTCCCGTGGGGAACCAGCAGCATCTGCTCGGCGGCGTATTTGTAGTCGTGTCCGTGTAAATACAGCTTCATGGGCCGTGTCCTTTCTCCGGGGGCGGCGGCCTTCCGCCTTATCCCTCCATGGCCTCCCGCAGGTAATAGTTGGTCTTGCGCTCCTGCTCCAGGGTGGAGGCCCCCATGTGGCCGGGAAGCACGTGGTAGTCACCGGAGAGGCGGCCCAGCCGCCCCAGGGAGGCCATGATCTCCGCGTAGGAGCCGCCCTCGAAGTCGGTGCGGCCCATGGAGCCCTGGAACAGGGTGTCGCCGGTGAAGCACGTCCCCACCTTCAGCGTCACCCCGCCGGGGGTGTGGCCGGGGTGTGGAGCACCTCAATATCCATCTTCCCCAGCTTCACCACGTCCCCGTCCTGATAGGGCGTCGTCTCCGCGCCGACGGCGGGGAACACGTCGCCCCCCACCAGGGCCGCGTCGGCCGGGTGGAGATACACCGGCACCCCAGGCAGGGCGGCGCACAGCTCGGCCACGCCGCCGGTGTGGTCGAAGTGGGCGTGGGTCAGCAGGATGAGCTTGAGCTCCATCCCGTCCGCCTTCAGTTGGGCCAGGATACGCGCCCCCCCCGCCGGGATCCACCACGGCGGCGGTGCGGGTCTCCTCGTCCTCCAGCAAATAGCAGTTGGTGCCCAGCTGGCCCACCTGCATCACTTTGATCTGCATCCTTTTTCACCTCATCAATGGTTGTCTGTGCCTGCGCCTCCGTGAGCGGCCACAAGGGCCGCCCCTACCGGGCGGAATGTCTCCTGATATGACATCGTATTCGGCGGAATTCGTAGGGGCGGCCCTTGGCCGCCCGCAAACGCCGGGAGCGCGTTCGGCCCTACATCTGGTCGGTGTCCAGCAGAATCGTCACCGGCCCGTCGTTCTGCGAGTACACCTGCATATCCGCGCCGAACCCCCCACGGGGCTCCGCCCGCGGGACCAGTTCCCTTTATCTGCCGGGGCGGAGTGAATCCGCGCCGGGGGCGCGGGGGCGAGTTCGGCCCTACATCTGGTCGGTGTCCAGCAGAATCGTCACCGGCCCGTCGTTCTGCGAATACACCTGCATATCCGCCCCGAACGCCCCACGGGGCTCCCGCCCCGCGGGGACCCCGGTTCCCCTTTTTATCTGCCGGGGCGGAGTGAATCCGCCCCGGCATCGAGGTTGTTGGCTCCGCCAAAACGCTCGGACGCGCCGGGGGCGCGGGGGCGAGTTCGGCCCTACATCTGGTCGGTGTCCAGCAGAATGGTCACTGGCCCGTCGTTCTGTGAATACACCTGCATATCCGCGCCGAACGCCCCACGGGGCTCCCGCCCCGCGGGGACCCCGATTCCCTTTTTATCTGCCGGGGCGGAGTGACTCCGCCCGGCATCGAGGTTTTGGCTCCGCAAAACGCTCGGACGCGCCAGGGGCGCGGGGCGAGTTCGGCCCTACATCTGGTCGGTGTCCAGCAGAATGGTCACCGGCCCGTCATTCTGTGAGTACACCTGCATATCCGCGCCGAACTCGCCGTGCTCCACCCGGAAGCCCCGCCTGGCGCACTCGGCCATAAATTTCTCATAGAGGGGGATGGCCACCGGCGGCTTGGCGGCCCCGGTGAAGCCGGGGCGGCGGGACTTGGTATCGGCATAGAGGGTGAACTGGCTCACCACCAGCAGCGCGCCCCCCACCGCCTCCAGGTTCAGGTTCATCTTCTCGTTCTCGTCCTCAAAATCCGCAGGCCGCACACCTTGTCGGCCAGCTTCACCGCCTGGGCCTCGGTGTCGCTGCGGCCCACCCCAGCAGCACCAGCAGCCCCTGGCCGATCTCGCCGTTCACCCGGCCGTCAATGGTGACGGAGGCACTCTTCACTCTGGTAACAACTGCGCGCATCGCTCAAATTCCCTTCTCTTTGTTTGTTGCAGGAGCCGGCACCCCAGGGCGGCCTCTCCTGCCCGCATCCGTCCGACGGGCGGGTGTGGGCACCCGCCCTGCGCCCTCCGCACGGGCCTCCGGCGGGCCGCCGGGCTACCGGTACTCCCGCACAACCCCCGTGCGTACAGGGGTCGATGTCGAACACCGCCGGATCGCCGGCGGAGCACTTGAGGTCGGTGACGTCCACCACGGTCTCAATGGCCGATGGCCCCAGGATGCGGGCCCGCTGGCCGTTGACGCGGACGGTGCGCCGCCGGGCGGCCAGCCAGCGCCGCAGCAGGGCAGGCCGCCGCCCTAGGCGCGGGCCACGCCGAAGCCGTTCTGATAGCCCACGGGCAGCACCGCCACGCGGGTGGGCCGCCGGAGGACCACGGGGCGGGCGCTGCCCACCGTGTGTCCCTTGGGGAGCCAGCGGGTCTCCTCGATGCCCACCTCGCCGTAGCCCACCCGGTACAGTCCGTCGCCGTGGACGCGGCGGCAGCGGCCCAGCAGGGCGGAGCCCGCCCGCACCCCGTCCAGCCGGGCGTCGGCGCAGTGGAGCAGGGCGTAGGACCCGGCGGCGTGGACAACCCCCGTCTCAAAGCCCGCGGCCCGGATGGCCTCCACCACCCGGTGGAACTGCCCCAGCCGGGCGGCCAGATCCTCTCCGCCCTTTTTCCGGGCGTGGAGCTGGGTGCAGATGCCCGACACGGCCACATTGGGCAGGTTGCGGTAGACCGAGAGGATCTTCTCCGGCTCGTCGGCCAGGAAGCCGCCGAAGCCCATGCCGGTGTCGATCTGGATGTGGGCCTCCACCACGGTGGAGCGGGCCTCCGCCGCGCCGCTGAGGGCCATGCCCGTGTCCGCCGAGCCCACGGTGCACACCACGTTCAGATCGATGAGCTGCTCCAGCTCCGCCCGGTCCACGGTGGGGCGGAGCATCAGAATCTCCTCCTCCACAAAGCCCGCCCTGCGCAGGGCGGCGGCCTCGGCGGGCTCGCTGACGGCGAAGCGGCCGATGCCCTCCTCCCGCAGCAGCCGGGCCAGCTCCACCAGCCCGGCCCCTGGCCGTCGCCGGTGAGCACCGCGTAGATCACGGCCTCGCCCGCCCGCTCCTTAATGACGCCGATGTTGTTCTTTACGGCCTCCCGCTCGATGACCAGCGTTTTCATGGCCCCGCCTCTCTCTCTTGCCTGGTTTTTCTATTATATACTCCCAGAAAGTTTCCGTCAACGAAAAGGGGTTTCCGCTTGTGTTTCGACAGGAAAAGTGATATGATTTTGAGATTGAAATACTCTTTTTGGAGGAACCAGCTTGAATCGACAGACCACCCGAATTTCCCCGCGGACGTGGACTGCCAGCGGGATTTCTGCCAGAAGCTCCACGAGCGGTTCGCCGCCCGGCCGTCCGCGCCCCTGGCCTTTGTGGACACCTACGGCTGCCAGCAGAACGAGGCCGACTCGGAGCGGCTGCGGGGCTACCTCAGCGAGATGGGGTACCAGTTCACCCAGAGCGAGGCGGAGGCCGACCTGATTGTCATCAACACCTGCGCCATCCGGGAGCACGCCGAGATGCGGGTGCTGGGCAACGTGGGCGCGCTGGTGCACACCAAGCGGGCCAAGCCCGGCCAGCTCATCTGCGTGTGCGGCTGCATGGCCCAGGAGCCCCACATGGCGCAGAAGATCAAGGACTCCTACCGGCAGGTGGATCTGGTCTTCGGCCCCCACGCCCTGTGGCGGTTCCCGGAGCTGCTCTACCGCCTTGTGACCCGCCGGGGCTATCTTCGACATTGCCGACGAGCCCGGCTCCATCGCCGAGGGCATCCCCCTGGTGCGCCAGGAGGGGGTGAAGGCGTGGGTGAGCATCATGTACGGGTGCAACAACTTCTGCTCCTACTGCATCGTGCCCTATGTCCGGGGTCGGGAGCGCTCCCGGAGGCCGGAGATCATCCTGGACGAAATCCGCGGCCTGGTGGCCGAGGGGTACAAGGACATCACCCTTCTGGGCCAGAACGTCAACTCCTACGGCAAGGATCTGGACGAGCCCATGGACTTCGCCGACCTGCTCAAGGCCGCCTCGGAGATCCCCGGGGACTTCCTGCTCCGCTTCATGACCAGCCACCCCAAGGACGCCTCCCAGAAGCTCTTCGACACCATGGCGTCCTCCCCAAGATCGCCCCCTGCTTCCACCTGCCCTTCCAGGCGGGGAACGACCGGATTCTGAAGGCCATGAACCGGGTGTACGACCGGGCGGGCTACCTGGACAAGGTGCGCCGCCTGCGCCAGGCCATCCCCGACGTGGTGATCACCTCCGACGTGATCGTGGGCTTCCCCGGCGAGACCGCCGAGGAGTTCGAGGACACCATGACCCTCATCGACGCGGTGCGCTTCGACGCGCTGTTCACCTTCATCTTCTCCCCCCGGGAGGGCACCCCCGCCGCCAAAATGGACGACCCCATCCCCAAGGCGGAGAAGGCGGCCCACTTCCAGCGGCTGGTGGAGCGGCAGGACCAGATTTCCGAGGAAAAGCACGCCGCCTACATCGGAAAACCGTCCGCTGCCTGGTGGACGGGAAGGACGACAAGGGCCTCACCGCCCGCACCCCCGGCAACCGGCTGGTGCGCCTGACCGGGGGCGAGGGTCTGATCGGCCAGTTTGTGGACGTGAAGATCACCGGGGCCAACAAGTGGTCCCTATCCGGGGAGCCGGCCTGACCCGGCCAGCTCCAGCCCCAGGCCCAGCCCGCAGCGGAACAGCGCCCGCTCATACCGGAAGTCCCGCTCGGCGCGGGCCGCCGCCAGACGCTCCAGCCGCGCCCTGGCCTCCGGCGGCAGGTTGGCCTCCAGCCACTCCTCCGCCTCGTCCATCCGCCGCCCGGCCAGACAGTATTCCGGGTCGCCGTTCAGATAATACGCAATCCGGTTTTCCTGGATATAGTTATAGAGAACGTCTAGAATGTCGAGCATAAAATTACCCCCTTAACGACCATTCGTTCGTCTTTAGTGGTATTATATAACGACCATTCGTTCGTTGTCAAGGAGGTTCTTATGGTAACCTTTGCAGAGCGTCTTTTGACCCTGCGCAACCAAAAGGTCTCACAGACGGTGGCTGCCAAAGCCGTTAAAATTACTCCTCGCACCTATCAGCGCTATGAGAATGGCGAACGGGAGGCCTCCGTCAGCACGCTGATCCGCATGGCGGATTATTTTGGGGTAACGATCGACTATCTGGTGGGCCGCAGTGACGCCCGATAGGCCGGAGCGGAAGAACCCCGCCTGCGGGTGGGACTACGGCGCGGGCGGCACCTATTTTGTGACGTTCTGCACCTCAGCGCACCGCCCGTCCTCTCCTCCATCCGTAGGGGCGACCCTTGTGGTCGCCCGCCCTCGTTCTCACCCCGCTGGGGGAATGTGTGGCAGAGGCCATCGCGCTTACCGGGGTACGGGTGGAGCACCAGGTTATCATGCCCAACCATGTCCATCTGCTCCTGACGCTGGAACGGGCGGCCACAAGGGCCGCCCCTACAGGGGCCGGGACGCAGGCCGCCGCAAGGATTGTCCCCGCAGACGGCCAAACGCGAGTAGCCGCAAGGATTGTCCCCACAGGAGCCGGGACGCAGGCCGCCACAAGAATTGCCCCCGCAGACGGCCAAACGCGAGTAGCCGCAAGGATTGTCCCCACAGGAGCCGGGACGCAGGCCGCCACAAGAATTGCCCCGCAGACGGCCAAACGCGAGTAGCCGCAAGGATTGTCCCCACAGGAGCCGGGACGCGGGCGGACGCAAGGGTTGCCCCCACAGACAGTGGGCCGCGGGCCGCCGCAGAGCTGGGACGGCTTGTAGGCGGCGTGAAATCCCGGTCCGTCCATCTGGCCGCCGGGCGGGGACTGGAGGCCGGCCGCCTTTGGCAGCGGGGCTACTACGACCATATTGTCCGCAGTGAAAACGACTTTCTGCGCATCTGGACCTATATTGACAACAACCCCCTGCGCTGGGAGCTGGATTGCTACTACACAGAGAGATAGAACAGGAGAGACGCTATGCCGCCAGAGACCACGCCCATGATGCAGCAGTACCTGCGCATGAAGGAGCTGCACCCGGACTGTATTTTGTTTTTCCGGCTGGGTGATTTTACGAGATGTTCAACGGACGCCAAGCTGGTATCCAAGGAGCTGGAGCTGACCCTGACCAGCCGGGACCGGGGCAAGCCGGAGGCGCAGCGCACCCCCATGTGCGGCGTGCCCTACCACAGCGCCGACGCCTACATCGCCCGGCTGATCGCCAAGGGCTACAAGGTGGCCATCTGCGAGCAGATGGAGGATCCCGCCCTGGCCAAGGGGCTGGTGGACCGGGACATCATCCGCATCATCACCCCCGGCACGGTGATGACCTCCTCCATGCTGGAGGAGGGGCGCAACAACTTCATCTGCGCCGTGTACCGGGACAGCGCGGGCACGGGGCTGTGCTTCTGCGACATCTCCACCGGCGAGTGCTCCGTCACCTCCTTCACCGGGCCGGAGGCGGACGAGCACCTCTATAACGAGCTGGGCCGCTTCACCCCTCGGGAGGCCATGCTCTCCGACGGGGCGTACAGCGACGGGGCCCTGGTAGACTTCCTGGTCAAGCGCCTGGACTGCCGCTGCGAGAAACGGGGGCGAGGCCCGCTTCCGGCTGGACGCGGCCCGCACGGCGGCGGAGAAGCAGTTCTCCGCCGGCCTGGACGCCCTGCCCGCCGGGGACGACGCCGCCCTCCAGGCGGTGGGCGGCCTGCTGTCTACCTCTATGAGACCCAGAAGACCGACCTGTCCCACCTCTCCACCCTGACGTACTTCACCACCGGGCAGTTCATGGAGCTGGATCTCACCGCCCGGCGCAACCTGGAGCTGACCGAGACGCTGCGCTCCAAGGAGAAGAAGGGGAGCCTGCTGTGGGTGCTGGACAAGACCCGTACCGCCATGGGCCACCGGCTGATCCGGGCGTGGATGGAGCGGCCCCTGCTCTCCCCGGCGGCCATCGGCCGCCGCCTGGGGCGGTAGGGGAGCTGGTGGGCGACGCCATCGGCCGGGAGGAGCTGACCCTCACCCTGCGGGAGATCACCGACCTGGAGCGGCTGATCGGCCGCATCGTCTACGGCACCGCCGGCGGGCGGGATCTGGTGGCCCTGGCAAACGGCCTGGGCAAGCTGCCCGCCCTGCGGGAGCGGCTGGCCGGCTGCTCCTCCGCCCTGCTGGCCTCCTGCGAGGAGCTGGACGATCTCACCGAGCTGCGGGAGCTCATCGGCCGGGCCATCGTGGACGAGCCCCTTCTCCGTCCGGGAGGGCGGCTTCATCCGGGCGGGCTACCACCCGGAGGTGGACCGCCTGCGGGACATTATGGCCAACGGAAAGGGCCTGGTGGCCTCCATCGAGGCCCGGGAGAAGGAGAAGACCGGCATCAAGAGCCTGAAGGTGGGCTACAACAAGGTCTTCGGCTACTACATCGAGGTGTCCAAGTCCTATTACGACCAGGTGCCCGACACCTACATCCGCAAGCAGACCCTCACCAACTGCGAGCGGTTCATCACCCAGGAGCTGAAGGAGCTGGAGCACACCATCCTCTCCGCCCAGGACCGCATCACCGCCCTGGAGTTTGAGCTGTTCTGCGACCTGCGGGAGCAGGCGGCCGCCCAGGTGGGACGGATTCAGCGCTCCGCCGCCGCTGTGGCCCAGGTGGATGTGCTCGCCTCCTTTGCCGCCGTGGCCGCCGAGCAGGGCTACTGCCGCCCCGAGGTGGATCTCTCCGACGCCATCGAGATCACCGAGGGCCGCCACCCGGTGGTGGAGAAGATGCTCAAACACGCCCTTGTTCGTCCCCAACGACACCCACATGGACAACCGCGACGACACGGTGGCCATCATCACCGGCCCCAACATGGCGGGCAAGTCCACCTACATGCGCCAGGTGGCCCTCATTGTGCTCATGGCCCAGATGGGCTCCTTCGTCCCCGCCCGCTCCGCCCGCATCGGCATCGTGGACCGGGTGTTCACCCGCATCGGCGCCAGCGACGACCTCTCCGCCGGGCAGTCCACCTTCATGGTGGAGATGACCGAGGTGGCCGAGCTGCTGAAAAACGCCACCGCCAAGAGCCTGCTGATCCTGGACGAGATCGGCCGGGGCACCTCCACCTACGACGGCATGTCCATCGCCCGGGCAGTGCTGGAGTTCTGCGCGGACAAGAAGCGCCTGGGGGCCAAGACCCTCTTCGCCACCCACTACCACGAGTTGACCGCCCTGGAGGGGCAGATCCCGGGGTGAAGAACTACAACATCGCCGCCAAAGAAGAAGGACGACATCCTCTTCCTGCGCAAGATCGTCCGGGGCGGCGCCGACCAGAGCTACGGCATCGAGGTGGCCAAGCTGGCCGGAGTGCCCGAGCCGGTGCTCCGCCGGGCCAGGAAGATCCTGGAGGAGCTGGAGGCGGGCGTACCCGCCGCCCCCGCCCCGGCCGCCGCACAGCCGGAGGAGCAGGTCTCCCTGCTGGACATGGGCGCGGCCCAGGCGGCCGCCCGCCTGCGGGATGTGGACGTGAACGTGCTCACCCCCATCGAGGCCATGAACCTGCTCTACGAGCTCAAGCAGATGCTCTAGTCCCCGCCCCGCCGGGCGGGTGTGGGCACCCGCCCCTGCGTGTCAGCGTTTGACGAAAGGACCCGCCCACCGGCCATGCGCCCTGTAGGGGCGGCCCTTGTGGCCGCCCGCCCGAACCCGGCGGCGGGACGTCGGAGACGCGGGCGGGGACAGGCCCCGCCCCTACGTGTCAGCGTTTGACGAGGGTCCGCCCATCGGCCATGCACTCTGTAGGGGCGGCCCTCGTGGCCGCCCGCCTAAACCCAGCGGCGGGATACCGGAAACGCGGGCGGGGACAAGCCCCGCCCCTACGTGTCAGCGTTTGACGAGAGGCGCCGCCCACCGGCCATGCGCCCTGTAGGGGCGGCCCTCGTGGCCGCCCGCCTAAACCCAGCGGCGGGACACCGGAAACGCGGGCGGGGACAAGCCCCGCCCCTGCACGTCCTGATACCCGATTGGACTGCCCCGGAGGGGCCGACGCCCCAGGGCGGCTTCTCTTGCCCCTCTGGGGCAATTCACCTTCTGCCCGCATCGGCCCGCTCCGCCGGGCCGCACCCCAATTTCGAAAGAGAGGACCTCCACCATGCACACCAAACGCCGTCCATGGCGTCCGCAGCTCACCCGCGCCGAGATGGGCCGGGGGTGGGTGTTCTTTGCCCTGTACCTGACGGTCTTTCCCCTGTCCATGGGGTGGGTGCAGCGGGCTTTCCACGGGGAACTGCCCGTGGCCGAGGCCAACGTGGTCTACTACCTCCTGGCCGCCACCCTGGTCTTTCTGGTCTTCTGGACGTTTCTGCGGCACGGGTTTGACCTGCTGCTGGACTGGCTTCCGGAAAACCTTTTTGCCTTCGGCACCGGGCTCGTCGGGGCGGGGGTGCTCCATCTGCTGGTCATGCTCATTCCCCTGCCGGTACAGAATCCCACCCCGGAGAACTACGCCCAGCAGTTTGCCCTCTCCCCGGCGGCCACAGTGGTGATTCTGGTGGTGCTCATGCCCCTGGTGGAGGAGCCTCTGTTCCGCGGCCTGCTCTTCGGCGCCACCCGGCGGTACAGCCGGGTGCTGGGCTATGTGCTCTCCACCCTGGTTTTTGCCCTTTACTGCGTCTGGCAGTTCGTCTATTCCTACGGCACGGTGGATTTCCGCTACCTGTTGCTGTTCCTCCAGTATGTGCCCATGTCCCTGGCCCTGACCTGGTGCTACGACAACGGCGGCTCCATCTGGAGCCCCATCGCCCTGCACATGGTGCTCAACGCCCTGATTCTCGCCTCCGCCGTCCTGGGCGCATAGGGAGGCCTTTCCCGCCGCCCGCGGGCGACCACAAGGGTCGCCCCTACTCTCATTTCCCCTTTAGAAAGCAGGTGCTTCTATGCCCCACATTCTGCAATTAGATCCCCACGTGGCCGATCTGATCGCCGCCGGCGAGGTGGTGGAGCGGCCCGCGTCGGTGGTCAAGGAGCTCATGGAGAACGCTATCGACGCCGGGGCGGACGCCCTGACCGTGGAGATCCAGCACGGCGGCATGAGCCTCATCCGGGTTACCGACAACGGCTGCGGCATCGCCGCCGCCGAGGCGGAGACCGCCTTTCTCCGCCACGCCACCAGCAAACTGCGCACCGAGTACGATCTGGAGGCCATCGGCACCCTGGGCTTCCGGGGGGAGGCTCTGGCGGCCATCTCCGCCGTCTCCCGCATCGAGCTGCTCACCCGCACGGCGGAGGAGGATTTGGGGGCCGCCCTCTCCCTGGAGGGGGGCGCGGTGGTGCACCGGGAAGAGGCCGGCTGCCCCCAGGGCACCACAATGGTGGTGCGCGACCTGTTCTACAACACCCCCGCCCGGCTCAAGTTCCTGAAAAAGGACACCGCCGAGGGGGCGGCCTGCTTCGCCATGGTGCAGCGGGTGGCCCTGTCCCACCCGGAGGTGAGCGTCAAGTTCCTCCGGGACGGCAAGCAGGAGCTGCTCACCCCCGGCGACGGGCAGGTGCAGTCGGCCCTCTACGCCGTGCTGGGCCGTGACATGGCCCTTGGGCTTCACGCCGGTGAAGGGCTCGGGGAGGATATGTCGGTGTCCGGCTTTGTCTCCTGCCCACCTGCTGCCGGGGCACCCGGGGCTACCAGCACTTCTTCGTCAACGGCCGGTATGTGAAAAGCCGCACCATGATGGCCGCCCTGGAGGAGGCCTACGCCAATCAGAAGATGGTGGGCAAATTTCCCGGCTGCGTCCTCCACCTGACCACCCGGCTCAACGCGGTGGATGTCAACGTACACCCCACCAAGCAGGAGGTCAAGTTCGGCAGTGACAAGAAGGTCTTTGACGCGGTGTACTATGCCGTCAAGTCCACTCTGGAGGCCGACCGCACCCGGCCGTCCCTCCAGGTGGAGCCCCGCGCCCGGCGGAGGGGGCGGCCTGCGCAGTCTCCCCTCTGCCCGGCGGAGCGCACTCCGGCGGCCCCCACCTACCGGGAGATGACCCTGGAGGAGTTCCGCCGAACCGCGGAACGGCCCGCAGCGGCCCTGCCCCTCCACGACTTCACCGCCCCCCGGGCCACAGGGGCCGCCCCGGCAGCCCCTGCCGGGAACGGCGTCTCCGGCGCCCCCATCTCCATCCCCCAGTCCGCCGGGGCGGCCACCCATATCCGCCCGGCCGAAGCCGCACCTGTCCCCGCCGGGAGCGGCATCTCCGCCCCCCCAACCTCCGCCGCGCCGCACGCGCGAACGGACGACCGTGCCCGCCCGGCTGAATCCGCCCCTGCCTCCGGCGCACCCATCTCCACCGTCCGGCCCGTCGGGGCGGATGCCCACATCCGCCCGGCTGAAGCCGCGCCCGACCAGCCGGTAGGGGCGGCCTTTATGGCCGCCCGACCAGCCGGCGAGCCCTCAGCGCCCCCTTCGGAGGAGGAGCCCTGGCACATGGCGGGGGAGGTGCTCAACACCTACATCATCGTGGAGCAGGGAGACAAGGTGCTCTTCATCGACAAGCACGCCGCCCATGAGCGGCTCAACTTCGACCGGATGAAGGCCGAGGGCTACCAGCCCATGGTGCAGGCCCTGCTGGAGCCGGTGGTGTTCACCCTCCGGCGGAGGAGGGGCCGCCCTGCTGGCCGAGCTCCCGCTGCTGGGGCGCTTCGGCTTTGAGGCGGAGGACTTCGGCGGCGGGGCGCTGATCGTCCGGGCCGCCCCCAGCGACGTGGCCGCCGGGGAGATCCCCGACGTGCTCTCCGAGCTGGCCGGCCGCCTGCTCACCGGCGGCTCCGCCGACCCCGGCGCGGCCCGGGACGCCCTGCTCCACACCATGGCCTGCAAGGCGGCCATCAAGGGCGGCCAGAGGAACAGCCCCGCCGAGCTGCTCAAGGTGGCCCAGGCGGTCATGTCCGGCGCGGTCAAATATTGCCCCCACGGGCGGCCGGTGGCCATTGAGCTGACCCGCCAGCAGCTGGAAAAGCGCTTCGGAAGAGCCTGATTTGACCGCGCTTCGCGCCTTTGGCGCGTCCAAGTGTTTTCGCCGGAGGCGAAAACCTTGCCGCAGGGGCAATTCACTTGCCCCGAGGATGTAGAATCCTCTCGGGGCCCCCGGCGGACAGGTCCGCCGGGGAGCAAATATTGCCCCCACGGGCGGCCGGTGGCCATTGAGCTGACCCGCCAGCAGCTGGAAAAGCGCTTCGGCAGAGCCTGATTTGACCGCGCACCGCCCGCAGCCCTATCGCTCGGCCGGGCGGCCACAAGGGCCGCCCCTACGCGGAAGCCACAGTCAAACCTAGGGCAATTCCGGCCCACCGCAGTCCGTGGCGGCCTTGCCCAGGCGGGTACAGCGCACTCGCTTCCAAGTTTGGCGGGGGCCGTGGGGGAAAACGCCGAAGAGACACAGCCCCGCGCCGTTTCGACAAAATCCGCCCGATAATTGGTATATATTGGATGCATCTTATAGATAGAAGGAGTGCATCCACATGCAAAAGACCAACAACCTGCAAGACCTGTTTCTGCTCCGCGCCCGCAAGTCCCACGCCAGCCTGACCGTATTTCTGATGAATGGCTATCAGCTCCGGGGACAGATCACGGGCTACGACGCCTTTGTGGTGGTACTTATGACGGGGACAAGCAGCAGGTCATTTACAAGCACGCCATCTCCACCATTGTGCCGGAGCGGGCCATCTCTTTGAGGCGGAGGGGCGGCAGACTAAGGAGCTGCCATGAAGCAAGGAACCCTGATCAACCGAATTGTCATGCTGCTGCTGCTGGCGGCCGTCCTGGTGTATCTGGGCGTGTCCGCCTGGCGGAGCTTCCGCGATCCCTATACCCTGGTGCTGTCCTACGCCTACACCGTGGACGACAGTCTGGAGGCCACCGGCTTTCTGGTGCTGGAGGAGAGCGTGCTCGCCAGTCCCGGCGGGATTGTGGATCTGCTGCCCGAGGAGGGGAGAAGGTCTCCCGCGGGGAGACGGTGGCCCTGCTCTACCAGAATGACTCCGGCCTAGCGCGGAAGGAGGAGCTACAGAGCCTGACCATGGAAAAGGAGCAGCTCCAATACGCCCTGGAGCGGACCCAGAGCGGGGCGACTCCTCCCAGCTCAGCCAGCAGGTGATCGACGCCATCGTGGCCCTGCGCTCCTCGGTGTCCACCGGGGATCTCACCCGGCTGGAGGACGAGACCCTGCTGCTCAAGAGCCTGGTCTACAAGCGGGACTTCACCTTCAACGGCGGGGAAGAGGACGGCGATGCCGCCGCCGCCATCCAGTCCTCCATTGACGCGGTGGACGCCCAGATTGCGGCGCTGAGCGCCCAGGCCGCCCAGGACACCAGCCGCCTCACCGCCAGTCAGGCGGGGGTCTTTTCCGGGCAGACCGACGGCTATGAGAGCCTGCTCACCCCCGGTCTGCTGGAGACCATCACCCCCGGCCAGCTCAGCCAGCTCGACCGCCAGCGGCCCCAGCCGGACGCCGGCGCGGTGGGCAAGCTGATCACCGATGCCACCTGGTACTTTGTCTGCGCCATGGGCGAGGAGGAGGCCGGGCGGCTCATCGAGGGCCGCACCGTCACCGTCCGCTTCTCCCGGGACTGGTCGGGCGAGGTGGACATGAAGGTGGAGCGGGTAGGGGAGACCCCGGAGAACGGCCGGGTGGCCGTAGTGCTGTCCTCCGACCGCTATCTGTCTGAGACCACCCTGCTCCGAAAGCAGACGGTGGAGCTGGTCTTTGACAGTCAGACCGGCATCCGCGTGCCCACGCAGGCAGTGCGCGTGGAGGAGCGGACCGTCACCGACCCGGAGACGGAGGAGGAAAAGCAGGAGCTGGTCACCGGCGTGTACGTCCTGGTGGGCCAGCAGGCAGAGTTCAAGCCCGTCACCATCCTGGCCCAACTGGAGGATTTCGCCCTGGTGAAGTCCGCAGACGGCTGGACGGCGGCACCCTGCGGGCCGGCGACGAGGTAATCCTCTCCTCGGTGGAGCTCTTTGACGGAAAAGTGATCACGCAGCCATAGACAGGGAGGTAATGACACATGTCCCTTGCAGAGCGCATTGCGCTGGTAAATGAGAAAATCGCCGCCGCCGCCCGGCAGGCGGGTCGGGAGCCGTCGGAGGTCACCCTGGTGGCGGCCACCAAGGTGCAGACCTCCGACACCATCCGGCAGGCCATTGCCGCCGGCGTCACCATCTGCGGTGAAAACCGGGTGCAGGAGATGACCGCCCACCTGGACGACGACGCCTACGCCGCGCGGCCCTCCACTTCATCGGCCACCTTCAGACCAACAAGGTGCGGCAGGTAGGGCCGGGTGGAGCTCATTGAGTCGGTGGGCTCCGAGCACCTGCTGGAGGCCATCGAGGCCCAGGCCGCCAAGCTGGAGCTGGTACAGGACATCCTGCTGGAGGTCAACATCGGCGGGGAAGCGTCCAAGAGCGGCATTTCCCCGGAGGAGCTGTCCGCCCTGGCCGCCCAGGCGGTTGGCAGCCCCATGTGCGCCTGCGGGGCTCATGGCAATCCCTCCCGTGGCCGCCGGGCCGGACGGAAACCGCCCGTTTTTGCAAAATGCGTCAGCTTTATGTTGACATAAGAAGTCAGATGGATGATAATAAGACTAGCTTTGACTGTCTTTCCATGGGTATGAGCGGCGACTTTGAGGACGCCGTGCGGGAAGGGGCCACCCTGGTCCGGGTGGGTACCGCCCTGTTTGGGCCCCGTCCTCCCATGCACAAAGGATAGAACAAATTCGGGAGGTTACCGAAATGGGATTTTTAGATGAACTCAAGCGCCTGGCCCGCCCCTATGAGGACGAAGAGGAAGAGGAGGAGTTTGACGACTTCGAGCCCGTCTCCCGCAGTGAGCGCATGGACCGCACCGGCGGCGACCGCCTGGAGCGGAAGGCCCCCAAGGCCCAGGACAGCACCGGCCCCATCTTCCCCGTGGAGAACGAGCGCCGGAGCAACAAGGTGGTCAATATCCACACCACCACCCAGCTTCAGGTGGTGCTGGTCAAGCCCGAGCGCTTCGAGAACGCCAGCGAGATCGCCGACCACCTGCGGGAGAAGCGCACGGTGGTGCTCAACCTGGAGTCCACCAACAAGGATATCGCCCGCCGCCTGCTGGATTTCCTCTCCGGTGTGGCCTATGCCAATGAGGGCAAAATCAAAAGGTGGCCATCTCTACTTATATTATTACGCCCTACAACGTGGATATTTTAGGCGATCTGATTGACGAACTGGAGAACAACGGGCTGTATTTCTGAACTGCTCTTCAGGACAGGAAAATGTCCGGGTTGTCCCGCCGGGAGTCCGGCGTTTCAAGCGTTTTGGCACCGCCAAAACACGGATGCCGGGCGAATCCATTGCCCGGCAGATGCCACTGATGCCCGCATCGGGTGGGGAAGACATGAACAAATCGGGGAATGACGTTATGCTGACACCACAGGAAGTTTCCGAGCACGCCTTTGCCAAGGCCCTTCGGCGGCTATAACATGGCGATGGTGGATGAATTTCTGGACGTACTGACGGCGGACTACACCACGCTCTATAAGGAAAACGCCACCCTCAAGGCCAAGATGAAGGTACTGGTGGACAAGGTGGAGGAGTACCGCTCCACCGAGGAGGCCATGCGCAAGGCCCTGCTTACCGCCCAGAAGATGGCCGACGAGCTGGTGGCCCAGGCGGAGGCCAAGAAGGCCGAGCTGCTGAAGAACGCGGAGACGGAGGCCAAGGCCCGTATTGCGGAGCTGCAGCAGGACATCCGCAGCGAGCAGATGCGCCTCACCGCCGCCCAGAACGCCACCGCCGCCTATGTGGGCAAGCTCAAGGAGCTCTATCAGCACGAGATGGACTACCTCAACGGACTGTCCAAGCTCTCCGCCCCGGCGGAGCCTGTGGTGGACCAGGTTGCCTCTGCCGCCCAGGACATCTCCCAGAGCGTGGAGAAGCTGGTGGCCAGTGAGGCGCCGGAGGAGGACGCGGAGGACACGGTGGATCTCGGCGGCGGCGCCAAGGAGAAGGACGGCGGCCTGTATGCCGAGCTGCTGGAGCTGAGCCGCTCCCACAGTCCGGAGGAGGCTGAGGAGCCCACCGAGCCCACCCGCCGCATCGATTTTGACCACCTCCAGTTCGGCAAGGACTATGAAATCAAGTAAACCCCCTTGACAGAAGGGCATTTAACGGGTAAGATACTCGGAGACACGTTGTTTCGTGTCTCCGAGTATCTTTTATTTCACAAAACGCCGAGAAGAGGACGAGTACCGTCCCCGCCCCTGCGCAGAGAGCCGCCGTTTTGGTGCAAGGCGGACAGGGAAGGGCTGGGAAGATCACCTCCGAGCGTCCCGCCGAATCCCCCCTGGGGCAGTAAGCGGGAACGGCTGGCCCCGTTACCGGCTTCGAGGGGCCGCGGCACGCCGCGGCAATGAGAGTGGTACCGCAGAGGTTTGCGCCTTTGTCTCTTACAGGAGACAAAGGCGCGTTTTGTTTTTGCCAATTTCGGCAAGGGCGCACGCCTTTACACCAACCTGTTTTTATATCAAAGATAAAGGAGAACTGACCCATGGACTACAACCAGACCGTCCACCTGCCCCAGACCGACTTCCCCATGCGGGCGGGCCTGCCCAAGCGGGAGCCGGAGATGCTCCAGGAGATGTATGACCACGACCTCTACCACAAGATGGTGAAGCGCAACGAGGGCAAGCCCACCTTTGTCCTCCACGACGGCCCCCCCTATGCCAACGGCAACATCCACATCGGCACCGCCTTGAACAAGATCCTCAAGGATATGATCGTCAAGCACCGCAACATGACCGGCTGGTGCGCCCCCTATGTACCCGGCTGGGACACCCACGGCCTGCCCATCGAGTCCGCCGTTCTGAAGGACAAGAAGGTAAAGCGGGACGAGATGACCACCGCCCAGTTCCGCACCAAGTGCCGGGAGTACGCCGAGAGCTACATCGAGAAGATGACCGGCCAGTTCCAGCGCCTGGGCGTGCTGGGGGAGTGGGAGAACCCCTATATCACCCTGCTGCCCGAGTTTGAGGCCAAGCAGATCGAGGTCTTCGGCAAGATGGCGGAGAAGGGCCTCATCTACAAGGGCATGAAGCCGGTGTACTGGTGCCCCTTTGACCAGACCGCCCTGGCCGAGGCCGAGATTGAGTACGCCGACGATCCCTGCACCACCATCTTCGTCAAGTTCCCCGTGGCCGACGACAAGGGCAAGCTGGGCCAGTATGCCGACCTGTCCCGCACCTACTTCGTAATCTGGACGACCACCCCCTGGACGATCCCCGGCAACTACGCCATCTGCCTCAACGCGGAGTTCGACTACGTGCTCCTCCAGGTGCCGGGCGGCGATGTGTACGTGCTGGCTCAGGATCTGGCCGAGAGCGTGTGCAAGGCCGCGGGCATTGACTACGCCGCCTGCACCGTGCTGGCCACCCTCAAGGGCAGCGAGTTCGAGCTGATGCGCGCCAAGCACCCCCTCTTCGACCGGGAGAGCGTCATCCTCAACGGCGAGCATGTCACCCTGGACGCCGGCTCCGGCTGCGTCCACACCGCCCCCGGCTTCGGCGCAGAGGACTTCCAGATCTGCCAGCAGTACGACAAGGCGGGCCTGACCCACATCGGCGTGCCCGTGCCCGTCAACGCCAAGGGCGTCATGACCGACGAGCGCTACAACGGCCAGTTCTACGCCAAGGGCAACGACATGGTGGTGGCCGATCTGGAGGCCGAGGGCTTCCTGGTGGCCAAGGAGAACATCACCCACTCCTACCCCCACTGCTGGCGGTGCAAGCACCCCATCATCTACCGGGCCACCGAGCAGTGGTTCTGCTCCGTGGACGCCATCAAGGACGCGGCGGTGAAGGCCTGCGACTCCATCCAGTGGAAGCCCGAGTGGGGCAAGGAGCGCATGACCTCCATGATCACCGAGCGCAACGACTGGTGCATCAGCCGCCAGCGCGTCTGGGGCGTGCCCATCCCCATCTTCTACTGCGAGGACTGCGGGGCCGATATCGTCACCCCCGAGACCATCGCCCACGTGGCCGCCCTCTTCCGGGAGCACGGCTCCAACGTCTGGTTTGACCGGGAGGCCGCCGAGCTGCTGCCCCAGGGCTTCGTCTGCCCCAAGTGCGGCAAGGCCCACTTCACCAAAGAGACCGACATCATGGACGTGTGGTTCGACTCCGGCTCCACCTGGGCCGCCGTGGCGGCCGAGCGCCCCTACCTCAAGTACCCCGCCGACCTCTATCTGGAGGGCGGCGACCAGTACCGCGGCTGGTTCCAGTCGAGCATGCTCACCTCCATCGCCGTGAACGGCGTGGCCCCTACAAGCAGATCGCCACCCACGGCTGGACGGTGGACGGCGAGGGCAAGGCCATGCACAAGTCCCTGGGCAACGCCGTCTCCCCCGACGAGGTCATCAAGGACTACGGCGCGGACATGCTCCGCCTGTGGGTGGCCTCCGCCGACTACACCCAGGACATGCGCATCTCCAGGACATCATGAAGCAGCTCTCCCAGGCCTACCTGAAAATCCGCAACACCGCCCGCTACATGCTGGGCAACCTGTGCGACTTCGAGCCCGACCGGGATCTGGTGCCGGCGGAAAACCTGATGGAGCTGGACCGCTACGCCCTGCACACCTTCAACGAGCTGGCAAAACCGCCCGCGCCGCCTACGACCGCTATGAGTTCCACGCCGTCTACCGCGCCGTCTACAACTTCTGCGTGGTGGACATGTCCAACTTCTACCTGGACATCATCAAGGACCGGCTCTACTGCGGCGCCGAGGCCGAGCGCCGCTCCGCCCAGACCGCCCTGTACCACATCCTGGACGGCATGACCCGGCTCATCGCCCCCATCCTGGCCTTCACCTCCGACGAGATCTGGCACGCCATGAAGCACGCCCAGGGCGTAAACGCCGAGAGCGTCCTGTTCAACGACATGCCCGGCGACAACGCCGCCTTTGCCCTGGACGCGGCCGCCAAGGATCGCTGGGCGAAGCTGGTCAGCCTCCGCGACGCGGTGAACAAGGCCCTGGAGAATGCCCGTAACGCCGGCGTGCTCAAGAAGGCCCAGGACACCGACGTGACCCTCTCCGTGTCCGAGTCCGACGCCGCCTTCCTGGCCGGGGTGGATCTGGCCTCCCTGTGCATCGTCTCCAAGGTCACCGTCACCACCGGGGCCGTGGAGGGGGAGAAGAGCGAGGACTGCCTCATCCCCTGCACCATCGCCGTCGCCCTGGACGAGTCCCCAAGTGCCCCCGCTGCTGGAACCACAGCGAGCACATCGGCGCCGACGGCCACCACAACCAGCTGTGCGACCGCTGCGCCGCCGTGGTGGGTGAGTAACCCCGCAGATGGAACAGACAGGACGCCGCAGCACTGCGGCGTCCTGTTTCTTCATACCCAGAGCCCGTATTTTGCCGTCCCGCACCGGCGGGCCGGCCGGCTTGCCGCCGCACTCCTTGTAGGGGCCGACGCCCCAGGGCGGCTTCTCTTGCCCCTCCGGGGCAATTCACCTTCTGCCCTCATCGGCCCGCCGCACAGACTCTGTAGGGGCGGCCCTTGTGGCCGCCCGCAGGCGGGTGTGGGCACCCGCCCCTACAAGCCTGTATTTTCTCCCTTCCCGTATAGCCACCCACCAGGGTGGCCCCGCTTGCCCTTCAAGGCAATTTATCTTCTGTCCGCATCGGCCCCTGGGCGGGACAAGCCCCGCCCCTACGCCGCGTCTGCCGGGCGCGCCGCGCAGGACACGCCGCAGGCTATGCCTGCGGCGTGTCCTCCTCTCTTCCGTTTTTTCGTCAGTCTGTGGTAGGTCCCCGATCCCGCTCGGCCTTCTCTGTCTGTTCCAGGCCCTCATAGGCATCGGCACGGATGTCGTATGCCTTGGCGTACCCTGGATCCAGCTTGATGGCCTTGTTACAGCTTGTGACCGCCTCGCTGTATCGCTCCAGCCTGTTGAGAACAATTCCCACGTTCACATGATAAAGCGCCCTATCTCCCGCGAGTTTGACCGCCTTTCGGTGATCGGCCAGCGCCTTTTCTGTCTCCATCTGGGACAAGTATACAACCCCCCGGTTGTTATAGGCTCTTGCATAATTAGGGTCGATCTGGATGGCCTTTTGGTAGCTCTGCAGGGCCTCCTGCACCTCTCCAAGCCTTTCCTGCACATCTCCCAAGGTCGTATAGAGCTCCGCATCGGCCGGTTCCAGCTCCAGCGCCTTCTCATAATCGGCCTGGGCCTTTTCGTACTCCTCCAGATTCCAGTAAGCGCTGCCCCGCTCCCTGTAAAGCCTCTTGTCCCCCGGCGGCAGTTCAATTGCCCTGGTAAAGTCAAGAACAGCTTTGTCATACATCTTCACAATGGTAAAGCACAGGCCCCGATTGCGGTATACCCCCGAAGTCTCCTTCAGCTCCAGCGACCGGCTGTAGTCCCGTATGGCCTGTTCCGGATCCCTCTGGTGGTTGCAGACACCCAGGTACCAGTAGAGCTTGCTGTCCTCCATTCCCAACTCTTTGGCTTTCGTGAAGTCCTCCAGCGCCTGGGCATAGTCGTTGGCAAAATAGTAGAGCTTTCCCCGCTCCCAGTAGGCCTCCCCGTCCTCCTCATCCAGCTCGATGCGACGGTCCAGCCGCTGAAGCTCCTCCCGCTGTTTGGCGTCCATGGCCCGGAGGATGGCGCTCTGGGTCTCGCTGGGGGTCTCCGCGGCCCGCAGCTTCTCCTGAAATTCCTTGACCTGCTCCTGATAGTCCCTCACCCGCTGCTCGGCCGCGCTTTCGATGTGCTCGCAGGGATCAGTATAGCCGAACCGCTGCCCCATCAGGTACATCATCTCGTCAAAGCCCTCAATGGGGATAAAGTATCCGCCGTGGCGCTCCACCACCTTCTGAATCTCCTCCGGCGGCTCGTCGTGGCGGTAGCACCAGTAGAGGCCGCTCAGGCACTCGGTCTCCTTCAGAAAGTCCATCAGGCTGTGGTCGCCCCCGGCATAGCCGATCACCACGGGGGTATAACGCTTGAAGGCCTCCCGCAGGATATCCTTCCACTGCTTCGACAGGCCGTTGACCTGCTCGGCCCGGTTGAGGGGGTCAAAGAACAGGCCCCGGTGGAGCTTGGCGATGATGGGCCGGCTGGTGTTGAAGTTGATGTACTGGGCCAGCAGCTCGTGGCTGATGACGATGGGCCTTTTATCCGTGTAGATAAACAAGGCGTCCTCCACCAGGCTGTCGAAATTGGTGGTGATCACCAGGTTGTTGCGCGTGTTGGCCAGCAGGGCGGCCAGGGGATAGTAGCCCAGGCTGGGCTGGGCGCGCTCCAGCGTCCGCTCCAGGAAAGCGGAGCCGTTCTGATAGTCCGGAAAAAAGCGCATGGCATAGAGGTCAAAATAGGCCCGGCTGGACGGCTTGGTCGAGCGCACCCCAGCCGCTTTTTCAGCTCCTTGATCTCCTCCTTGGAGCATTGCTCCAAAATCTCCCCGTGCCACTGTTTGGCCAGTTCCTCCCCGGTGGGGATACCAGAGGTCTTGGAGGCCCCGGCGCCCAGGATGAAGCAGTAGCGCCGCTCGTTTTTACAGCCCTCCTCAAGGGTATTCAGGAACACATTTAACGAAAGGGTCCGCCTTTCATCCAACGCACTCACCACCTTTCGGCTTTTTGCCCCAGTATACCAGATTTTTCTTGTTTCTTCAATTGGAATCTACATCCGATCTTCCGGGTTGCCCCCGGCGGCAGGCCGTGATAAAATAGAACAAAACCGAAGAAAAGGAGCCCTTTGCCCATGTTATACGCCGTTCTCGTGGTGGCCCTGGTGGTACTGGACCAGGTGGTCAAGTTCCTGGTGCGGGCCAACATCCCCCTGGGGGGAGACGTCCCCTTTCTCCCCCATATTCTCCATCTCACCTATGTGCAGAACACCGGCGCGGCCTTCTACCTGCTGGAGGAGCACACCTGGATTCTGACCATTGTGTCCCTGGTGGTGTCCGTCCTGCTGGTGGTGCTTCTGGTGAAAAGGTCTTTCCCCGCCCTTCGCCATGGCCGCCCTGTCCATGGTGCTGGCCGGGGCGGTGGGCAACCTGATCGACCGGGCCCTGCTGGGCTACGTCACCGACATGTTTGAGACCCTGTTCATGCGCTTTGCCGTCTTCAACGTGGCGGACATCTGCGTGGTGGTGGGTGGCATCGCGTTCTGCGTGTACTACCTCTTCTTCCACGGCAAGGAGGAGGGCCATGGAGCCGATTCTGCTGCGGGCTGACCGGGCGGGGGAGCGGGCCGACCAGCTCCTGGCCCGGCTGGTGCCGGAGCTGACCCGCTCGGCGGCCCAGCGCCTGCTGGAGGCGGGGCGGTCACCCTCGGCGGCCGCCCGGTAAAGAAGAACGACAAGGCCGCCGCGGGCGACGTGCTGGAGGTGCGCCTCCCGGAGCCGGAGCCGGTGGACGTGCTCCCCCAGGATATCCCCCTGGACGTGGCGTATGAGGACGCCGACGTGATTGTGGTCAACAAGCCGGTGGGCCTGGTGGTTCACCCGGCGGCGGGCCATCCGGACGGCACACTGGTCAACGCTCTGTTATATCACTGTGGCGAATCACTCTCCGGAATCAACGGAGCCCTCCGCCCCGGCATCGTCCACCGCATCGACCGGGACACATCGGGGCTGCTCATTGCCGCCAAGAACGACTTTGCCCACCAGGCCCTGGCCGCCCAGCTCCAGGATCACTCCCTTTACCGGGAGTACGAGGCGGTGTGCGTGGGCGGCCTGCGGGAGGACCACGGTACCGTGGACGCACCCATCGGCCGCCACCCCACCGACCGGAAGAAGATGTGCGTGGATTGGAAAAACGGTCGTCCGGCGGTGACTCACTGGACGGTGTTGGAGCGCTTCCCCGGCTATACCCATATTCAGTGCCGTCTGGAGACCGGCCGCACCCACCAGATCCGGGTGCATCTGGCCTCCATCGGCCACCCCCTGCTGGGGGACGTGGTATACGGGGCCAAGAAGCCCGTCCCCGGCCTGGCGGGCCAGTGCCTTCACGCCAGAAGGCTCTCCTTTGTCCACCCCCGCACCGGGGAGCGGGTCACGGTCGAGTGTCCGCTGCCTGCCTATTTTACCCAAGTGTTGACAAAGCTGCGCCATTTGGTATAAACTTTAGGATAACCGTAGAACAAATCGAATCGCAGGGGCGCTGGACGCAAGTCCGGCTGAGATCAGGGCGTATGGCCGCCCGTGTCCCTTAAACCTGATCCGGGTAATGCCGGCGTAGGAAGAGTATTCGACGATAGAGGTCGTTTCTCCCGTACCGCATTGCGCTGTTTCCGGTTTGCGCTGCGGTACATTTTTTAGGAGGAATGAGCTCTATGTCTGAACCTGTCACCACAAAAGCCCCTGGCCGCCGCCGTATGTATCTGCTGGTGCGGATGCTTTGCGAAGGCGGACTCATGATCGCCCTTGCCCTGGTGCTGGGGCTTCTCAAGGTATTTGAGCTGCCCCAGGGCGGCTCCATCTCGCTGGAGATGCTTCCCCTGCTGTTCTTCTGCGTGCGCTGGGGCATGGGAGGCGGCTTCATCGCCTGCTTTGCCTTCGGCGTACTCCAGGTATTCATCCAGGGCGCGGTAAGCTGGGGCTGGCAGTCCATCCTGCTGGATTATGTGCTCGCCTTCGGTGTTATGGGCATCGCCGGCCTGGGCCGTGGCAAGCCCCACGGCATCTTCTGGGGCAGCGTGCTGGGCGGAGCCGCCCGCTTTGTTGTCCACTATATCAGCGGTATCACCATTTACAAAATTCTGGCCCCCACGGAGATCTTCGGCACAGTATTCGACAATCCCGCCCTCTACTCCCTTATCTACAACGGCAGCTATGTCGGGATTGACCTTGTCCTGTGTCTGGTGATTTTTGGCATTCTCTATGCACCGCTGAAAACGTATATGACGGGGGCCGATCTGAGAAGGTAAGGTGTGAATCAGTTGGGCAAATTCAACGGCGTGCTGCTGGTCAGCGATTTTGACGACACCCTCTACGGGGAGGACATGCGCATCACCCGGGAAAATGTGGAGGCCCTGACCTACTTTACCCGGGAGGGGGGCACCTTCACCGTGGCCACCGGCCGCGCCCGCCCCAACTTCGCCCCCCACGCCAGCCACATACCCATCAACGCGCCGGTGATTCTGTCCAACGGCTCCGCCCTGTACGACTTCCGGACAGGGGAGATGATTTACGAGACCTTTCTGCCCGACCGGGTGCGGGAGGATCTCCAGCAAATGGCCCGGGCCATTCCCACCATCGGCTTTGAGGCCTACCACCACGACGCCATCTACGTCTACCAGCCCAACGCCGTCACCCAACGCCACCTGGAGCGGGCGGGCATGACCGCCCGGGAGGTGCCCATTGCGGATATCCCCTGCCCTGGAGCAAGGTCATTCTCCAGCAGGACTATGAAACCCTCCTGCACACCCAGCGCTACCTGCTGGAGCGGTGGGGAGAGCATTACGAGGTGATCTTCTACAACCGGGTGCTGCTGGAGCTGACCCGGAAGGGGAGCAGCAAGGGCGGCATGGTGCAGTACCTGGCCCGCCGCCTGGGCATCGACGCCCAGCACATCTACTGCGTGGGGGACAACCAGAACGACATCCCCATGCTGGCCGTCTCCGCCATCCCCTTCGCCCCCGCCAACTGCGCCCCCGAGGTCAAGCAGTGGGGCGCCCGTATCCTGGGCGCCTGCGAGGAGAGCTGCGTGGCGCAGATTGTGGATATCCTGGATCATATTTACGCGTAAACATGTGCGCCGCCCGCCGGAACTCCGGCGGGCGCGTACTTTCTTGCTTGTACCCTGTTGTATTGCGTGGACGGCCGCCCGTCTAAAGGGCCTCCATCGCCCCGGCCAGCAGCAGGGCGTAATCGGGCAGCCCGTCCAGGGGTGCCCGCTCATCCACCGAGTGGGCGTCCAGAATGTCCGGCCCGGCGGAGGCCATGACCAGCCCCGGGGCCTTGGCCCGGAACACCGACGGCTCCAGCCCCACGTGGACGGCGGAGAGCTCCAGCGTCCGGCCGGTCTGCTCCCGCCACACCCGGCCCAGCACCGCCGCCAGGGGGTTGGCCCGGTCGCCGGGCCAGCCGGGGTAGCCGGTGACGGACAGGGAGAACCCGTGGGCCGCCCCCAGGGCCATGTGCCGGCCAGCCAGCTCCGCCTCCCACTCCGGCCGGGCGGAGCGCAGGAAGGCGCACACCTCATAAACATCCCCCTCGGTCCCGGCCCGGCCCAGGTTGGCGGAGGCCCCCACCGTACCGGGGAAGGCCGGCTCCATGGCGTACACCCCGTGGTACAGCACCATCAAAAGGCCAGGACGTGGGCCTGGAAGGCCGGCGTCCACGCCCGCTCCGGCCTCTCCGCCGGGGCGCAGGCCACGGTCAGGCCGGGATCGGCCGCCCGGTAGTCGGCCAGGGCGCCCCGCAGGGGGGAGAGGTCGGGCTCCGCGGGGCAGAATACCACTGCCTCGGCCTGGGCGGGGATGGCGTTGTGGGTCAGGCCCCCGGAGAGGGAGGCGATCCGCCCGCCGGGCAGCCCGGCCAGATAGGCGGCCAGCAGCTTGATCGGGTTGGCCCGGCCCCGGTTGATGTCGTCGCCGGAGTGGCCGCCCCGGCCGCCGGAGAGGGTGAGCCTCCAGGCGGGGAGCGCCGGGGCCGGCCCGGCGTCCAGCGGGGCGGCCCAGGTCTCCCGCCTTCCGCTGGCCGAGCCCACCACCGCCCGGCCCAGGTGAAAGCCGTCGGTGTTGAGCAGGTATTCCGCCCCGGCCAGCCAGTCGGGCGCCACCTCCTTGGCCCCCTCCAGCCCCACCTCCTCGGCGGTGGTGAAGAGCAGGCGCAGGGGCCCGTGGTTCACCGCCCCGGTGGACAGGAGCCACAGCGCCGCCGCGTTGCCCAGGTGGTTGTCCGCCCCCAGGGAGGAGCGGCCGTCCGAGCGGAGGAAGCCCCCCTCCTCCACCACCGTCACCGGGTCGGTGAGGGGGTTCCAGCCGCTGCCCGGCCGGACGGCGCACACCATGTCCAGGTGGCCCTGGAGGATCAGGCGGGGGGCGCGTCCCCGGCCCGGCGCGGGGGGCACGTCGGCCATCCGGTTGCCCGCCCCGTCCCGGACGGGGGAGAGGCCCAGCCCCGCCGGTATGCGTCCAGCTCCTCCCCGGCGGCCTCCTCGTGCCGGGAGGGGCGGGGGCGGCGGGAGAGGATGCGGAAGGTGTGTACGATGCCCCGGGTGATGGCCTCCCGGCCCCCCAGGCGCTCCAAAAGCGTCATATGCAATCCCTTCTTTCGGGGTATTCTACCACATCTCCGCCCGCCGCGCCAGGACTAGGCCTTGTTTGAAAATAGCAATATGGCCAGCGGCGAGGAATTTTACCCGCTGGCAAGCAATTTTTCGCAGGAATCCTGGCGGATTTCAAGGAAAATTGGGCCGTCCAGAGGGCAAACGGCCCGGCGATTGGGCGTGTTGACTATTTTCAAACAAGGCCTAGCCCACCGCCTCCCAGATGCCCAGCAGCACCAGCAGCGCGCCGGAGAGGGGGAGGGCGTATTTGCCCAGCAGCCGCCCGGCCAGCTTATCCCCAGGGCGCGGCCCAGGGGAGGGCGGCCAGGGTGACCAGGAAATTCGCCAGGGCCGCCCAGCCGGGGCGATACCGGACACCCCGGCGGCCACGCCGATGCCCGCGTTGTTCACCGCCAGGGCGGCGGCCAGGGAGACGCACCCCCAGAGGGTGGCGGCCCGGTTTTCCCCTTCCGCCTCCCCGGCGGGTCCCAGGCGGCGCAGCCAGTCCAGCACGAACCACGCCCCGATGCCCACCAGCACCAGCCCGCCCAGCAGGTTGGGCAGCGGCCCGCTGAGCACCCGGGCGGCCCCGGCCCCCAGGAGCAGGGAGGCCCAGGTGATCAGGGTGGTGAGGGCGGCGATAATCAGGCTGTGGGACAGGGAGACCCGCACGCCCTTCACCGCGTAGCCCATGGAGAGAATTACAGTATCCAGATTACAGGCCGCGGCAAACAGGACCGCGGCCAGAAGCAGCGAAAGCCATTCCATAGCACTCCTCCTATTCCGCCCATCCTATGCCAGGTGTGAAACAGGGGTGCCGAGGGTGGCTTTTCGCTGGAGTTTATGCTATACTGGATCTTATCTATCTGTCAAACAGAAAAGGAGACTGCTCCATGAGCGCCAAGGAAGAATTTATCGAGATCTACCGGGAGAACATCCGGCGGGACGGGGCGGACGCCCTGCTGGACTACCTGGAGCACAAAAGCGATTTTTTCACCGCCCCGGCCTCGGCCCGGTTCCACGGGGCCTACGCGGGCGGCCTGTGTGAGCACAGCGTCAATGTCTACCACTGCCTGACCGCCTACCTGGAGCGGGAGCGGGTGAAGGAGCTGTACGGCCTGGAGTACCCGGCGGAGAGCGTCGCACTGGTTTCACTGCTCCACGACGTGTGCAAGACGGGCTGCTACAGGCAGGGCTCCCGCAACGTGAAGGGCCCCGACGGCAAGTGGCAGGCGGTGCCCACCTTTTTCTACGAGGACCCCCTGCCCTACGGCCACGGGGAGAAGAGCGTCTACATCCTCTCCGGCTTCCTGCGCCTCACCCGGGGAGGCCATGGCCATCCGCTGGCATATGGGCTTCTCCGGCGACGAGGACAAGCGGCTGGTGGGCCAGGCCCTCCAGCAGTATCCCCTGGCCTTTGCCCTCAGCGTGGCCGACATGGAGGCCACCTATTTCCTGGAAAGGAGGAGAGCTGATTCATGGCAAAGCGCGAAAACGACCTGGGCCGCGATCCCATCGGCAAGCTCCTCCTGCGGCTAGCGGTGCCCACCGTCACCGCCCAGTTGGTCAACGCCCTCTACAACATCGTGGACCGCATCTACATCGGGCACATCCCCGGTGAGGGCGATCTCGCCCTCACCGGCCTGGGCATCTGCTTCCCCGTGATTCTGTTTGTCTCCGCCATCTCCGCCCTGGTGGGCATGGGGGCGGCTCCCGGGCGGTGGTGCGCATGGGGGAGGGGAAGCTGGACGAGGCCAACAAAATTCTGGGCAACTGCACCCTGTTGCTGATGATCCTGGGCCTGGCCGCCACCGTGGTATTCCAGCTCTGCAAGGAGCCCATGCTCTACCTCTTCGGCGCTACGGAGAACACCATCGGTTACTCCATGGACTATTTGAATATCTACCTCTACGGCTCCATTTTTGTGGAGCTGGCCCTGGGCCTGAACTTCTTCATCACCTCCCAGGGCTTCTCCACCGTCGGTATGGCCTCGGTGATTATCGGCGCGGTGGTCAATATCGTCCTCGACCCCATCCTTATCTTCGGCCTGAATATGGGCGTAAAGGGCGCGGCTCTGGCCACCATCACCGCCCAGGCCGTCTCCGCCGTGTGGGTGGTGCGCTTTTTGTGCGGCAGGCGCACCAAGCTGCGGATTCAGCGGCGGCTTCTCCGTCTGGATGCCAAGGTGCTGGCTCCGGTGCTGGCCCTGGGGCTCTCACCCTTCATTATGCAGTCCACCGAGAGTCTGGTCAACATCGCCTTCAATTCCTCCCTCAAGACCTACGGAGGCGACCCGGCGGTGGGCGCCATGACCATCTGCTCCAGTATCATGCAGGTCTTTTCCCTTCTGTTTCAGGGCCTGTCCCAGGGGGCCCAGCCCATTGTGGGCTATAATTACGGCGCCGGGCAGTTGGACCGGGTCAAGCGGACCTTTCGCCTGCTCTTTTCTCCTCCCTGTGCTTTAGCTGCGCCGCCTGCGCGGCGCTGGAGCTCTTTCCGGGCCTGTTTGTCTCGCTGTTTAACGACAAGCCGGAGCTGGTGGAGATCGCCGTCTGGGCGCTGCACATCTATGCCGCCGGTATGTTCATGCTGGGGGTGCAGTTCTCCTGCCAGCAGACCTTCGTGGCGCTGGGCCAGACCCGCGTCTCCCTCTTTCTGGCCCTGCTGCGTAAGGTGATCCTGCTGATTCCCCTGATCCTGCTCCTGCCCCGCTTCCTCAGCGACCAGGTTTTCGCCGTGTTTCTGGCCGAGCCGGTGGCCGATATCCTGGCCACCACCACCACCGGCGCTATCTTCTTCTGGCCTCCCCGCATTCTCGAAAAGCGGCGCCTGGAGCTGGAGCACAGGCCCATCTAACCCAAAGGGGCGTTCCCCTTTAACTCCAGGCCCAGCAGCTCCAGAACGCCAACCTCCAGCGCCCGGGCCAGGTAGACCAGCTCATAGTCCGCCACCACCCGCTCCCCGGTCTCCATCCGGCTGATGGCCTTTTGGGTCAGCCCCAGCCCGTCCAGTTGGAGCCGGACTGCGAGCTGCTCCTGGCTCAGCCCCGCCCGGTCTGTAGATCTTCAAGCTCCGCACCCCGTTTATCCCAAAGATAGGAAACCTCAGTTGACAGTATCACGGGGGCTCTGCGATGATTATTCCAAACATGACTAAGCAAAGTAAAGAAATTTGATTTTTCCTCATAAGAAGAGCTCCCGCCCTCTTGTCACCGCAAAAAGCGTGCTATAGTGGCTCTACCGATAAAAGGAGGAATGGAATCATGCACACACTTCCCAAGCGCGCCCTGGCTGTCGCCTGTGCGGCAGCCCTGTTGGGTACCGGCACCTCCGCCCTGGCCGCGGAGTCCGTCCCCGCCTCCGCCCCATCCACCGGCATCTCCGTCCAACTGGACGGCCGGAATCTGTCCTTCCCTGACGCCGCACCTGAGGCGAGGGACGGCCGCACCTTCCTGCCTGTGCGCACCGTGTTTGAGGCCATGGGGGCCGAGGTAAGCTATTCCCCCGCCGCTCAGACCATTACCGCCGTTCGGGACGGCACCACCGTCACCATGGCCCTGGGCGGCACAACAGCCACCGTGGAGCGCAGCGGCGTCACCACCCACATCCCCATGGACGCGGCCCCCTACGCCCACGACAACCGCACCTATGTGCCCGTACGCTTCGCCGCTCAGGCCTTTGGCTGCGCCGTGGGCTGGGACGTCGGCGACCGCACCGTGATCCTCATTGACATGGAAAAGCTGGTGGAGGAGACCCTATCCAAGTATGACTTTACCTATCTGGAAAAATACCTGGCATACGGCCAGAAGTACCGCACGGGAATCTGGGACATGAACGCCGACTTTGACGCCTCTCTGGACATGACAGGCCTTCTTCTGGGAAGTACGGCGGAATCTGCGCCCATTACCCTGGATGGCACTCTGGAGGCGTCATGGCCGGCGGCGCGAAGATGGACGCCGCTATGGGCCTGACTATGGATCTGCGCCCCTTCCTGAAGGCTCTGACGGATGGCCAGAACGGAGGTATGAGCGCCAGCGATACCCAGTTGTTGGATGCCCTTGCCGAGGAAGGTATCCATATGGAGCTCCGGGGCGATCTGGAGGCCGGACAGCTCTATATCAGCCTGGGCGGAGCATTTTTGGAGCAGGCCGCCGGCCTGCCCGCCGACACCTGGTACTCTATGGATATGAGTGCCATATATGAGACATGGGGTTGGACTACGGTGCCCTCATGGAGATGACCACCGGCGACGTGGACTATACCGCCCTGCTGTCCCTGCTTCTCTCCACCGTGGAGCCCAATGACAAGGACACCGCCTATTCCGAGCTGACCCAGGCCGTAGATTTGGCCGCCCAGCTCCTGCGGGACGACGCCTGGGCGGTCAGCGGGAACGACCGCATCCTTCACTACGCCCTGGAGCAGGACGGCGTGGCCGCCGACTTCACCTTCACCCTCACCATGCGGGGAGATGACGTATCCGCCTATGACCTGTCCGTAGAGCTCTCCGCCGATGTCGACGGTTCCGCTCCCATGTCCATCTTCCTCCAGGAGTCCATGGACGCCGACGGCAGGATGGAGGCCTCTATGCAGTGTGATGCCGCCGGTCTGATGGACTTGGAATTCTCCATGTCCGGCCGGTACACCGAGGGCAAGACCGCCCCTGAAACCGAGCCTCCCAAGGGGGCCGTGGTGGTGGATCTGACCGCCCCCGAGGCCCCCGCCGACCCGGTTCCCACCTCTGGGGATCCAGCCGAGGTGGTCATTGATAAGATTTACACCACCGGCGGCGGCTTTATCGGCGTCACAGAGGGCTGATTCCAGAGCAGGGGCTCTCCGGGTAAGCCGGAGTGCCCCTGCTCTCTCCCCGGCGGGGTGCTGATTTTACCTGATGTTCTGTGCATTTTTCACGAAAATCCTCTTGACTTTCCCCTCCCATACTCGCATGATATAGATGGATTTTACCCGTCCGGCCTCCCTGCACACCGGACGGGACCAAACAAAGGAGTGTGAGTATGATGCAAGAAACCATGCTGCAGGAAGTGATGACGGCCCCCAGGGAGATCCGGTTTGACAGGGTGCCCGTTCCCACGGCCGGGCCCGGGCAGGTGCTGGTGAAAATCAAGCGCATCGGCATCTGCGGCTCCGACATCCACGTATACCACGGCAAGCACCCCTACACCAAGTACCCGGTCACCCAGGGCCACGAGGTCTCCGGCCAGGTCGCGGCGCTGGGGGAGGGAGTCACCCAATTCCAGGTGGGTCAGCGGGTGACCATTGAACCCCAGGTGTACTGCGGCGAATGCTACCCCTGCACCCACGGCAAGTATAACCTCTGCGAGAACCTGAAGGTTATGGGCTTTCAGACCACCGGAACTGCCAGTGAATACTTCGCGGTGGACGCCTCAAAGGTGACGGCGCTGCCTGCGGGAATGAGCTATGACGAGGGCCATGCTGGAGCCTCTGGCCGTCACGGTGCACGCCGCCAGGCGGGCGGGGGACGTAGCGGGCAAGAAGGTATGCGTGCTGGGCTGCGGCCCTATCGGCATTCTGCTGGTTCAATCCCTGAAGGCCTTTGGCGCGGCCGAGGTCATGGCCACCGATATCTCCGACTATCGGCTGGAGCTGGCCCGCACCTGCGGAGCGGATTACGCTGTCAACACCAAAACCCGCCCCTTTGGCGCGGCTCTGACGGAGTGCTTCGGCCCCGACAAGGCGGACATCATCTACGACTGCGCGGGCAATGACACCACCATGGATCAGGCCATCCAGAACGCCCGGAAGGGAAGCGTCATCATCTTGGTTGCGGTGTACGCTGGCCTGGCCCACTGTGATCTGGCCAAGCTCAACGACTCCGAACTGGATCTGAACACCACCATGATGTATCGCCACGAGGACTATGTGGATGCCATCCGCTTTGTACGCGAGGGCATGGTACAGCTCCAGCCCCTGATGAGCAGGCATTTTGCCTTTACCGACTATCTGGCCGCTTACGAGTACATCGATACGCACCAGGAAACCACCATGAAGGTCCTCATCGACGTGGACCCCAGCGACGACTGAGGAGGGGAGCTCCGTGAGCATTGCAGAGCATGTAACCGGCCTACAGCACCTGGGGCTTCCCACCGCCGCGCTGGACGAGACCGCCGCTTTTTATGAGTCCCTTGGCTTTGTCCGGGCCCACAGCACTGTCAATCCCGGCACGGGGGAGCGGGTGTGCTTTCTCACCTGCGGCGGCCTGTGCATCGAAACCTACGAGTGCGCCGCGCCCGCCCGCCGGCCCGGAGCCATCGACCACCTGGCCCTGGACGTGGACGACATTGAGTCCGCCTGGGAGGAAGTGCGGATGGCCGGCCTGGCCCCGTTGGAAGATGCCATTCAGTTCCTCCCCTTCTGGGAGAACGGCGTGCGCTTTTTCAACCTACTGGGCCCCAACGGAGACGGTGGAGTTCAGCCAGAGGCTGTAGGCCGCGCAGCGTCTGGCTGCGACTGGTCAGTTCGGCGATATCTGACTCATTTCTTTGTGCAAAATTAGAGAATTTGCCTGACCCCCTTGCCAAGGGGCCCCTTTATAGACTATAATGTATATATGTTACAACAATCCAATCTAGTTAAAGCAATGACTGTAAAAAGAGAGGAAGGGATCGTGCCATGCTGGAAGACAAGAGACTGGATAAGGATGTGCCTATTCCCCTGTATTTCCAGCTTGAAAAGCTGATCCTGGAGGAGATCGACAACGGAAATTACCCGGTGGGGAGCATGATTCCCACCGAAATGGAGCTCAGCCAGATGTTCGGCATCAGCCGTACCACCGTGCGCCAGGCCATCTCCGACCTGGTGCGGGAGGAGCACCTGTACCGCATCAAGAGCAAGGGCACCTTTGTGGCCCACCCCAAGCTGGTACAGGGCTTCATTCAGAGCATCCAGTCCTTTGACGACGACGTACGCAGCACCGGCCGTACCCCCAGCACCGAGGTACTGGATCTCAAGCTGGTGGAGCTGGAGCCCGAGGTGGCGCAGCTTATGGAGCTGCCCGCGGGCACCAAGGCCATCTATCTCTACCGCAAGCGGTTTGCCGACGACGAGCCCATCGTCCGGGTGGAGACCTACCTGCCCTATGAAGCGTGCAGCTTTATCCTGGGACACGACTTTAACCGGGAGTCCCTCTATCAGGTGCTGTCCAAGCGGGACGACACCCGGGTCACCCACGTCACCCGTATCTGCGAGGCCCGGGCCGCCGACCCGGAGGACGCCGCGGTTTTGGGCTTGAAGCGGGGCCGCCCGGTTCACTATTTCCAGACCATCGGCTATAACCAGAGCGGCAAGCTGATTGAGCTCTCCTTTGCCCACTACCGGGGCGACCAGAGCCGGTTCCGTGTCGAGCTGTTCCGCGAGTGAGTGCACGCGCGGAATTTGCTTCCCCTTTTATGTAGTAACATAGTTACAATCCTACGATACTTTATCAGGAGGTCAGGTCATGTTCCATGTGCAAACCGTCAGCGGCCCCATCGCACCGGACGCGCTGGGGCACAGCCAGATCCATGAACACATCTTTGTCCACCGGACGCCCATGGCGGAGAAAAACCCCGCCCTCCGGCTGGACGACCCGGCTCGTTCACTGGAGGAGCTGCGCGCCTACCGGGCGGCGGGGGGAGGCTTCCTGGCGGACGCCCAGCCCGTGGCCGCAGGACGGGATGCAGAGCGCCTCGGCGCGCTGTCGCGGGAGAGCAGCGTGGCGGTGGCGGCCTCTACCGGCTACCATCTGCTGGGCTTTTACCCGGCGGACTGCTGGGTCCACAGCCTGGATGAGGAGGGCCTGTACGACCTCTACTGCGGTGAGCTGCTGGAGGGCATGCTCCCCTGGCGGCCCGAGCCGGACCGCCGCCCGGCGCAGCCGACGGCCTTTCGGGCGGGCCTGGTAAAGGCCGCCATTCCGGCCGAAGGCGCCGAGGGCCGGTACGCCGTTTTGCTGCGGGCGGCCGCCCGGGCGGCGGTGTGCTGCGGGGTGCCGCTGATGCTCCACACGGAGCGGGGGGAGAATACCCTGCCCGCCCTGGAGCTCTGCTTTCGGGCGGGCCTGACGCCGGAACGGCTCATCGTCTGCCACGTGGACCGGCAGGCCGCCGACTTCGGCCCCCATGACGCCATCGCCGCCACCGGCGTGTACCTGGACTACGACACCATCGGCCGCTTCAAGTACCACTCCGACGAGGAGGAGATGGCGCTGCTGCGGCACATGTGTGAGCGGGGGTACACCCAGAGGCTGCTCCTGTCTCTGGACACCACCGCCCAGCGCATGGCCGCCTACGGCGGCGAGATCAGCCTGTGCTACCTGCTGGAGCGCTTTCTGCCCCGGCTGGAGGCGGCCGGCTTCCCCGGAACCCTTGCGGATTTCACCGTGCTCAATTGCCGGCGGCTCTTCGCCGGCTGACCGGTATTTCAATACCAAATCAGTCAAGAAAGGATGCGCCTGACCATGATCAAACTCCCCGAACCCGCCAAACGACCCACCATGTACTTTGTGGGCGTCACCACCGGACAGTCCTCCATCATGAAAATGTTCCCCATCTGGGCCAAGGAGCTGGGGCTGGACGCGGAGATCAAGGGCATCGACCTGCCCATCCACGCCCCCGCCGAGGACTACCGGGCGGTGGTGCAGTTCTTCCGGGATGACCCCCTGTCCCTGGGCGCGCTGGTGACCACACACAAAATTGACATGTATAACGCCGCAAAGGATATGTTCGACTACCTGGACCCCTATGCCCAGCGCTTCGGGGAGCTGTCCTCCATCTCCAAGCTGGACGGCCAGCTCCGCGCCCACGCCAAGGATCCCATCTCCTCCGGCCTGGCCCTGGACGCCTTCGTGCCCGAGGGCCACTGGCTTAAGACCGGCGCGGAGGTGTGCATCATCGGCGCCGGCGGCTCCGCCCTGTCCATCTCCGCCTACCTGGGCAATGAGGAGCGGCACGGCAAGGATCTGCCCAGCCGCATCCACCTGAACAACCGCTCCGCCCCCCGCCTGGCCGAAGGCGTGCGCATCCTGGAGTACCTGAACGTCCCCATGAGCTACCATCTGTGCAAGACCCCGAGCTCAACGACAGGATTGTAGAGGCCCTGCCCGCCGGCTCCCTGGTCATCAACGCCACCGGGCTGGGCAAGGACCGGCCCGGCTCCCCCCTCACCGACCACTGCAAATTCCCCGAGAACGGCCTGGTGTGGGAGCTCAACTACCGAGGCACCCTGGAGTTCATGCACCAGGCGGAGGCCCAGCGGGAGCGCCGGGGGCTTCTGATTGAGGACGGCTGGACATACTTTATCCATGGCTGGACCCAGGTGATCGCCGAGGTCTTCCACATCGACATCACCGGAGAGCGGCTGGCCGCCTGCGACCGGCTGGCCCGGGAAATGAGAAAGTGACGCCAAGGGGAGGGCCCTGTCATGAAGGTACTTACCACACCCCGTTCTTACGGGAAAACCGATCCCGAGGTCTTTGCCATGCTCCGGGCCGCCGGCCTGGAGGTGGTGCGCAATGAGACGGGCGGGATCATGGACAAGGAGGGCATGAAGGCCCTGCTGGCCGACTGCGACGGCGTGATCGTGGGAGTGGATCCCATAGACGCCGAGGTGATCGCCGCCGCCCCTAAGCTCAAGGCCATCGCCAAATACGGCGTGGGGGTGGACAACATTGATCTGGACGCCGCCAAGGCCCGGGATATCAAGGTCTCCCGCACGGTGGGCGCCAACGCTGAGGCGGTGGCGGACTACGCCATGGCCCTGCTCCTGGCGGTGGCCCGCAAGACGGTGCTCATTGACCAGCACTGCCGCCAGGGCGACTGGAAGAAGATCACCACCCGGGACGTGACCGGCGGCACCATCGGCATCCTGGGCCTGGGGGCCATCGGCCGCAACGTGGCCCAGCGGGCCCAGGGCTTCGGCATGAAGGTGCTGGCCCACGACCCCTTCTGGGACGAGGCGTACGCCAAGGCCCACGGCATCACCCGCGCCGCCCCCGACGAGATTTTCGCCGAGTGCGACGTCATCTCCCTCCACCTGCCCCTGACGCCGGAGACGGAGAACTTCATCGGCGCGGCGGAGCTGGCCAAAATGAAGCCGGACGCCATCCTGATCAACACCGCCCGGGGCGGCCTCATTGATGAAAACGCCCTGCTGGACGCGCTGGAGGCGGGCCGCCTCTGCGGCGCGGGCATCGATGCCTTCTCCTCCGAGCCGCCCAAGGATCCCCGCTGGTTTACCCTGGACAACGTGGTGCTCGGCTCCCACTGCGCCGCCTCCACGGCGGGCGCGTCCCGCAACATGGGGCGCATGGCTACTGCCAACCTCATCCACGATCTGGGCCTGTAGGGCGGGAGGACAGCGATGAAATACATACTGGCCCACGATCTGGGCACCTCCGGCAACAAGGCAACCCTGTTCAGCGACGAGGGGAAAATGATCACCAGCGAGGTGTTCCGCTACGACTGCCACTACTTCAACACCAACTGGGCCGAGCAGGATCCCGAGGATTTCTGGAAGGCCATCTGCGTCACCAGCCGCAACCTGATTGACAAGGCCCGCATCGACCCCGGCGACATCGCCGCAGTCTCCTTCTCCGGCCAGATGATGGGGTGCCTGTGCGTGGATAAGCAGGGCAACCCCCTGCGGCCCTCCATCATCTGGGCCGACCAGCGGGCCCAGGCCCAGGCCGCCGCCCTGGGGGAGCAGATCTCCCTGCGGGACTTCTACCACATCGCCGGGCACCGCAACAGCGCCTCCTACGGCCTGCAAAAGCTCATGTGGGTGCGGGACAACGAGCCGGAGGTGTATGCCAAGACCTACAAGGTCCTCAACGCCAAGGACTTCATCGTCCTGCGCCTGACGGGAAGTTTTATACCGAGCCCTCCGACGCCACCTCCAACGACTGCATTGATCTGAACACCCTCCAGTGGTCGGACAAGATCGTCAACGCCTCGGGCATCGACGGCGACAAGCTGCCTGAGATCGTCCCCTCCACCACCGTGGCCGGGGAGGTCACCCCCTGGGCCGCCGGGCAGACCGGCCTGAAGGCGGGCACGCCGGTGGTCATGGGCGGCGGCGACGGCCTGTGCTCCAACGTGGGCGCCGGCTCCATCAGCCCGGGCCGCACCTTTAGCTGCATCGGCACCTCCGCCTGGGTGGCCACCACCAGCGAGAAGCCCCTCTTTGACGAGGAGATGCGCACCTTCACCTGGGCCCACATCGTCCCCGGGCTGTACTCGCCCACCGGCACCATGCAGGCCGGCGGCAGTTCCTACAACTGGCTCAAGGGCCAGGTGGCCAAATATGAGACCGCCGTGGCCAAAGTGCAGGGCATCAGCCCCTACGATCTCATCAACGCGGAGGCGGCAAAGAGCCCCGTAGGCGCCAACGGCGTCCTTTTCCTGCCCTATCTGCTGGGGGAGCGGGCCCCCCGCTGGAACCCGGATGCCACGGCCGCCTGGCTGGGGCTGAAAATGGAGAACCAGCGCTGCGACCTCTTCCGGGCCGTACTGGAGGGGGTCACCCTCAACCTGAACATTATCCTGGAGTCCTTCCGCCGGAGCATCCCCATCGACGAGCTGCTGGTGGTGGGCGGCGGCGCAAAGGGCGCCCTCTGGTGCCAGATGATGGCCGACGTCTACAACGCCCGCATCAAGGTGCCCGTCCTGCTGGAGGAGGCCACCTCCATGGGCGCCGCGGTCACCGGCGGCGTGGGCGTGGGGGTGTTCAAGGGCTTTGAGGTCATCGACCAGATGCTCGAGCTCAACCGCACGGTGGAGCCCGACCCCGAAGCCGTGGCCGCCTACGGCCCGGTGAAGGAGGCATTTGAGGTGTGCTACAAGGCCATGCTGCCCGTCTACGAGTATATGGCGTCCCACAAGAATGCGTAAGGAGGTTTTTCCCATGAAAAAGGAACAGGTACTTGCCAAGCTTCGCTCCTGCGGCCTGGTGGCCGTGGTCCGCGCCAAGGACGCCGACGACGCCATGCGCATCGCCGAGGCCTGCATCGAGGGCGGCTGCGCCGGCATCGAGCTGACCTACACCACCCCCGGCGTCAACGCCATCATTGAGAAGATGGCCAGAGAGTATGACGGCACCGACTTTGTCATCGGCGCGGGCACCGTCATGGACCCCGAGACCGCCCGCATGGCCATCCTCTCCGGCCCAGTATGTGGTCAGCCCTACTTCAACGGCGACACCGTCCGCCTGTGCAACCGCTACCGCGTGGCCTGCATGCCCGGCGCCATGAGCATCGCCGAGGTGGTGGCCGGCATGGAGGCGGGTGGGGACATCATCAAGGTGTTCCCCGGCGAGCTGTTCGGGCCGAAGATTCTCAAGTCCATCCACGGCCCCATCCCCCAGGCCGAGCTGATGCCCACCGGCGGCGTGTCTCTGGACAACGTGGCCGAGTGGATTGCGGCCGGCGCGGTGGCCGTGGGCGCGGGCGGCAGCCTGACCGCCGGGGCCAAGACCGGCGACTACGGCAAGATTACCGAGACCGCCCGCCAGTTTGTGGAGAAGATTCGCGCTGCCCGGGGCCAGTGAGGCGCGCCATGAACCCGATGGAATGCACTACGGCTTCTGGAGCCACAACTGGGACGAGATTGCATACATACCCCTGATGGAGAAGCTGGCCTGGCTGGGCTTTGACATCTGCGAGGTGGCCTCCGCCGAGTGGGGCTATTACGACGACGCCAGGCTGCGGGAGCTGAAGGCCTGCGCCGATCACAACGGCCTGGGCATCACCTATTCCATCGGCCTGGAGGCCAAATACGACCTGGCCAGCGACGATCCGGCGGTGCGGGAGAACGGCATCCGCCATGTCACCCGCATCCTGGAGAGCATGCCCAAGGTGGGGGCGACCATCCTCAACGGCGTGTCCTACGCCGGGTGGCAGGCCCTGCCCGACCACGGAATCACCCTGGACGAGAAGCGCCGCAAGGAGGAGCTTGCCCTGGAGTCCATGTCCCGGCTCATGAAGGTGGCGGAGGACTGCGGCGTGCTCTACTGATGCGAGGTGGTCAACCGCTTCGAGCAGTACCTGCTCAACACCGCCAAAGAGGGCGTGGAGTTTGTCAAGCGCCTGGGCAGTCCCAACGCCCGGGTGCTGCTGGACACCTTCCACATGAACATCGAGGAGGACAGCATGGTGGACGCCATTCTGGAGGCGGGCCCTGGCTGGGGCATTTCCACGTGGGGAGAACAACCGCCGCCCCGCCGGCTCCACCAACCGCCTGCCCTGGAAGGACATGGCCGCCGCCCTCAAGCAGGTGAACTACCAGGGGGCCATTGTGATGGAACCCTTCGTGCTCATGGGGGCACCATTCCCTATGATATCAAGGTCTGGCGGGATCTCAGCGGCGGGGCCGGGGAGGCCGGGCTGGACGAGATGGCGGGCCGGGCCTGCCGGTTCCTCAAGGAGCTGACCGCATAAAAGGAGGCAATGCGCTTTATGCAGACATCCAAGCTGTTCACCCTGCTGCCGGAGGAGCTGGTGTGCACCCCCGACGGCATGGCCATCGACAGGGACGGCAACCTGATTCTGTCCTGTCCCAACTTTGCGGATCTGTCCATGCCCAGCTGCGTGCTGAAAATCGACAAGGACCGCAACATCAAGAAGTGGTTTGACGTGCCGCGCAACGAGTACACCGGCGAGGCCCGGGCCATGGGCATCGAGTTCGGCCCCGACGGCGACCTCTATCTGGTGGACAACGCGGGCTGGACCGGAGAGCCCCACATGGTGTTCACCGGGCGCATCCTCCGCCTGCGGCTCAACGACGCGGGGGTGGTGAAGTGCACCGTGGTGGCTGACAACATGGAGCACCCCAACGGCATCCGCATCTGGGGGGACTACATGTACGTCACCCAGAGCTGCATGACCCGCCAGAAGACGGACAGCGGCAAGCTCATGAGCTGTGTCTACCGCTTCCCCTGGACGCCGAGGGCATCCACTGCACCAACACCCTGGCCGATCCCCACATCTTCCTCACCTTTATCACCGAGAACCCCAAGTGCCAGTACGGCGTGGACGGCATCGTGTTCGACCACGACGGCAACCTCTACGTCGGCAACTTCGGCGACGGGGTGGTGCACAAAATCACCTTCAACCCCGACGGCTCGGTGAAGGAGAACCGCAAGTGGGCCTGTGATCCGGCCAACCTGAAGTCCACCGACGGCATGACCATCGATCCCTACGGCAACATCTACGTGGCCGACTTCTCGGCCAACGCCATCGCCCGCATCACCCCCGACGGCCGGGTGACGCGGATGGCCTGCTCCCCCGACACCGACGGCTTCCACGGCGAGCTGGACGAGCCGGGCGAGCCGTGCGTCTGGGGGGACAAGATCATCGTCTCCTGCTTCGATCTGGTCACCGACGAGGAGAAGGTCAATACCGCCCACGAAATGCCCGCCACCATGGCGATGCTGGACGTGGAGCCCTAGCGAGAAACATAAAAGCCCGCCCACCCAGCCGGGGCGGGCGGGCTTTTCGGCACACGGAGAGGAGGCGCTCTCAGGGGTGAATGATAACCTTGCGGGCCTGCTTCTGGACGATGTAGTCCAGGCCCTTGCCGTAGTCCTCCAGCGGCAGCTCGTGGGAGATCAACTCCTTGACCTGCACCGCGCCGCTCTCCAGATACTCCAGCGCCCGGCCAAAGCAGTGGGTCTGGGCGAAGGAGCCGAGGATGGTGTACTCCTGGCTGAAAATGTCGTAGGGGCTGACGGGTACCTTGGCGTCGGCGGCGCAGACGCCGTAGGCCACAATCTTGCTGCCCATGTGGACAAAGTGGAAGCAGGACTCGAACACCGAGGCGGCCCCAGTGGCGTCGATGACAATGTCGAAGCCCTTGGGCATGATGGCCTTGATCTCGGCGGTGTGCTTGGACGGGTCGGCCTTGTCCATGACCACCAGGTCGGTAAAGCCGTACTTGCGCAGAATGTCCAGCTTGTCGGCGTGGGGATCGGCGATGACCATGCGGCCCGCCCCCGCCCGGCGGAGCAGCTGGGCCAGGATGATGCCGGTGGGGCCTGCGCCGAACATGAGGATGGAGTCGCCGAAGCGGGGGGCGATGCGGTCCACGCCGTGGACCGCGCAGGCGGTGGGCTCGGTAAAGGTGGCCTCCTCAAAGGACAGCTTGTCGCTGAGGGCGAACACCTTGTCGTGGTTGATGAGCACATACTCGGCAAAGCCGCCGGGCATGTTGCAGCCGTGGGAGTTGAAGTTCTCGCAGTACAGGGGCTTGTCGCTGCGGCACGGCTCGCAGTAGCCGCACAGCTCGGTGTTGTCGGCGGTGACCCGGTCGCCCACCTTCCACTCGGTGACGGCGCTGCCCACTGCGTCAATGACGCCGGCGAACTCGTGGCCGTTCACCAGGGGGAACTTGGCCAGAAAGCTTCCGTCGTGGATGGTCAGGTCGGTCTTGCAGATGCCGCAGGCCTTGACCCGGATGACCACCTGGTGGGGGCCGGGCTCCGGCTTGGGCAGATCTACCACGGCAAACTGCCGGGGGGCGGTGTATTGAATGGCTTTCATGCGTGCGCTTCCTTTCCGTCCGGCCGCGGCCCGCTTACAGGCCCTTGCGGCGCTTGCCCAGGGTGTTGGCCATCATGATGCCGTCAAAGACCATCTGCGGGTTGACGGCGAAGGGCTCCACGTCCCAGTAGGAGTGCATGGAGGTCTCGGCCACCTTCCTGATGTCGGCCTCGGTGGCGTCGGGAATGCCCAGATCGTCAAAGGTGGTGGGCAGGCCCACTTCCTCGAAGAAGGTGTACAGCTCGTCAAGCTCCTCGGCGGGGGCGCCCTCCACGATGAGCTGCACCAGGATGCCGAAGGCCACCACTTCGCCGTGCAGCAGCTTGGCGCAGGGCTCCAGGACGGTGATGCCCTCGGCGATGGAGTGAGCGCCGGCGCAGGAGCCGTTCTGCACGCCCAGGCCGGACAGCAGGGTGTTGGCCTCGATGACATCCTCCACGTCCTTGGTGCACAGGCCCTGCTCGGCGGCCAGCTTGGCGCTGACGCCCTTGGTCAGAATGGTCTCGTGGCACGCCTTGGACACGGCGATGCAGGCGATGGTCTGATGATAGCCGCTGTTGACGTAGTTGGGGGAGGCGGACTGCACGTTGGCCCGGCACTCCGGGTAGGTGGACAGGGCGTCGCCCATGCCGGCCACCAGGAAGCGGATGGGCGCCTTGGCCAGAATGTCGGTGTCCAGCAGCACCAGATCGGGGTTCTTCTTGTAGTGGCGGGCGCCCACGTGCTCGCCCGCGGCGGTGTAGATGACGGACAGGCCCATGGCGGGAGCGTCGGTGGAGGCGGTGGTGGGGACGATGATTACCGCCGCGTTGTAGTTGTCGGCCACAGCCTTGGCGGTGTCCATGGTCTTGCCGCCGCCGATGCCCACCACCACGTCGGGGTTCAGGGCCTTGGCCAGGCCGGTGCAGCGGAGGATCTCCTCCTCGGTGCACTGGCCGCCGAACTGCTCGCACTGGATCTGGCTGTCGCTGCCGGCGTACAGGGCCTCGAAGCGCTTCTTGTAGTCGGCGAAGAAGAACACGTCAATGAGGAAGAACACCCTGCGGCCGTAGACCTCGGTGTGGGTTTTCATGTTCTCCAGCTCATAGCGGCCCTGGATGTAGCGGCTGGGGGAGCCCCAGGCGCGGGTGGAATGCTGCAGCATGGACATGGAAATGACCTCCTTATTATGTAAACAAAAATCGGATTGGTTTAGTTGCCGTCCAGCAGGGCGGGCAGCTCGTACAGGCTGTTCAGCCGCCACCGGGCCGGGGACAGATCCTGCGCCCCCGAGTCGGGGTTGTATACCGCCGCGCAGGCCAGACCCGCCGCTACGGCGGAGCGGACGCCGCTGCCGCTGTCCTCCACGGCCAGCACCGCGCCGGGCGGGGCGGGGCGAAAGACCCGGGCCGCCGCCTGATAAGGGGCGGGGGCTGGCTTGAGGGGCAGGCCGTCGCTGCCGGTGACGATCACCGCGGCGTCCTCGTACATCCCCAGCTCCCGCAGGCAGCGCTCCACATACCAGCGCCACGAGGAGGACACCACCCCAAAGGGGATACCCCGGCGGCGCAGGGCCGACAGAGCCTCCTCCAGACCGGGCATCGGCCCCACCCGGTACTCCTCCAGCAGCTGGCAGACCAGCCGGAAGTGCCGCTGGGACAGCTCCTCCGCCGTGGCCGGCCCGCCGAAGCGGGCCACCAGAGCCTCGTAGAGCTGGAGGTTGGACTTACCCGCGATCTCTCCGGCGTCCGGGGGCGCGCCCCCGGACAGGCTGCGGGCCAGCTGTGCATAGGCCATGCGGTGGTATGGCTCGGTGTTGCGCAGGACGCCGTCCAGATCAAACAGGACGGCCGCAAAGGGCGGGGCTACACCTTCCATTTGGGGTTGTCGATGACGGCGGGCCTTCCGCCCGCTCCACCACCAGCTTCCGGTAGCCCTTCTCCTCGATGGTGCCGTAGTCGTGGCCGGCGTCCCCCCGGTAGACGAAGAACATCACCAGAGGCTCGGTGCCGGTGTTGATGCTTCGGTGGGCCCAGCGGCCGGGGACATAGAGGGCCTCGCCGGGGCCGATCTCCTTCCAGTCCACCTGGCCCTCGGGGGTCTCCATCAGCATCATGCCGCGGCCGCTGAGGCCGTAGTAGATCTCGGAGGTGTCCAGGATGGTGTGAAAGTGGCCCTTGGTCATGAAATACTCCTCCCCACCTTTCCGGGGTAGAGGATGGTGGTGCCGAACTGGAGCACGCCGGAGTCGTCTTCGGGCAGATCCAGGCCGTAGAACTCATACAGCAGGGGGTCGCCCCCCTCCACCATGGCCCGGGCCGCCGCCTCATTGGCAAACTGGGCGACCATGTCGGACACTCTGCGCTGGGTGGGCTTGACCTTGCCGCTCGTGCAGAAGCCGCTTACAAGGTCAAAGTCCAGCACAAACGGTTTTACATCGGACATAAGAGGCACTCCTTCTTTCTTACTTGACGATCTGGCCGCGGATGCTGCGGTCCACCGTAAGGGCGATGGCCGCCAACACAAAGATACCAAAGACAATGTTCTGATAGTAGGCGTTGACACCGATAAAGTTCATGCCGTTTTCAATGATGGCCACGGTAAACACGCCCAGGATGGTGCCCAGCTCGCTGCCCTTGCCGCCGGCCAGCGAGGTGCCGCCCAGGGCGCAGGCCGCCACAATCTTTAGGGTAAAGGGGTCGCCGATGGTGGGGGCGCTGGAGCGGAGGTTGGCCGCCAGGAAGATACCGGCCAGAGCGGCCAGCACGCCGTTGATGGCAAATACCAGAATCTTTGTCCTATCCACGCCCATACCGGCCACCCGGGCAGTGCGCTCGTTGCCGCCGATGGCAAAAATGGTCCGTCCGCTGGGGGTGTAACGGGTAACACAGTGGATGAACAGGATGATGGCGATTGCCACAATCAGGGGCAGGCCCACCACACCGAAGGCGATCTTGTACCACTCCACGGTGCCCCACAGGGCTTTGGGCACCGACTCGGGGTTCTGCGTGATGAGGAGGGCCACCGACTGCCATAGGGACATAAAGCCCAGGGAGGCGATGAAGGAGGGTACCTTCAGCTTGACGTGAATGATGCCCAGCGCCAGACCGGAGGCCAGGCCAAACGCCAGAGAGACCGCCATGGCCGCCAGGCTGGTGAGGAGAGGATTGCTGAAGCTGTCCTGGAAGGCCAGCATCAGGTGGATGTAGGTCACGTTGGATACGGAGCACACCGCGCCCATGGACAGGTCAATGGAGCCGAACAGAAGCACCATTGTCATGCCTGCGGACATAATCATCAGAGGCGCCGTGTCGCGCAGCAGGTTTTTGAGGTTGCTGGTGCCCAGGAAGTTGTCCTGGGTCAGGGAGAGGGCTACCAGCAGAATAATGATGGCCGAAAAGCTGAAGTATTTTGTGATGTTGTCCCGCAGCCATGCACTCCTGCCGGACACATTGGGAGTTTTTGTCTTCATAGCTCGATTCCTCCTTACATCATCAGGCTGACCACGTCAACCTGGGAGGGCTTGTGGTCGGCGGGGGCGTCAAATTCGCCGGTGACCAGGCCGTCCTTCATGACGAGCAGGCGGGAACACAAGCCGATACATTCGTCTGTTGTATCGCCCAGTACGATTACAGCCTTGCCCTCATCCGTCATGTCGCGGATCAGGGCGTAGATCTCCTCCTTGGCGCCCACGTCGACGCCGCGGGTGGGTGGTTGAGCAGCAGGATGTCCGCACCGCTGGCCAGGGCCCGGGAGAATACCACCTTCTGCTGGTTGCCGCCGGAGAGCTGGCGCAGCAGCGCCTGGGGCCCGGGGTCTTGATCCGCAGCTCGCCAATCCAGTGCTTGGCCTGCCTGCGCACCGCCGCGCCCGAAACAAAGGGCCCTTGGCCATCTGCTTGGCGTTGGACAGGGCAATGTTATCCTCCACCGACAGGGTAGAGACGATGCCCTCAAACAGGCGCTCCTTTGGGATCATAAGGATGCCCTCCCTCAGCGCCTGCTTGGGCGAGCGGAAGCGGACGGCCCTGCCGCGGACCGCGATTTCCCCGAAGGAGGGCTTCTCGTCGCCGCAGAGCACCTCGCACACCTCTTCCGCGCCGGAGCCCACCACGCCGCACAGGCCCAGCACCTCTCCCCGGTGAAGCTGGAAGTTGACATGCTTGAAGATTCCGTGCAGGCCCAGGTCTTTGGCCTCCAGAAGTACATCATCCTGGGGTGCGGTCTGGCGGTCCAGATGGTAGTACTCCGTGGTGGTGGACTGGCCCACCATCATTTCGTACAGCTTGGCATCGTCGGCGTCCCTGGTGTCCAGGCTGCCCACGCTGGTGCCGTCCTTATAGACATAGATGCGGTCGGTGACCTCCAGAATCTCGTTGAGGTGGTGGGAGACAAAGATGACCGCATGGCCCTGGGCCGCAATCTTGCGCATCTGCTTGTAGAGGTTTTCCACCTCAGCCTCGTTGAGCACGGAAGTGGGCTCGTCCAGCAGGATCAGACAGTGTTCGCTGCCGGACTGCTTGGTGACGTTCATAACCTTGGCGATCTCCACCATCTGGCGGGTGGCGAAGTTCAGATCGCTGACCTTTTTGGTGGGGCTGATGTTGGTGATGTCCACCGCGGCCAGCACCTCGGCGGCCGCCCGGTTCATCTTGGCCCAGTTGATGACGCCGGCCTTCCTGAAGTCCTTTTCATGGCCAAAGAAAATGTTCTGGGCCACGTTCAGGGTAACAATCAGGGACTGCTCCTGAAAGACCATGCCCACGCCCGCCTTGTTGGCGTCCATGGGGGTCTTGGGTTCATAGGGCCGTGGAAGCTCATGGTACCAGAGGTCTGGGGCTGGGCGCCGATAATGATCTTCAGCAGGGTGGACTTGCCCGCGCCGTTCTCGCCCACCAGACCCACGATCTCGCCGGGGTGGATCTCAAGCTCCACTCCCTTCAGGGCCTGGGTGCCGCCAAAGGTCCTGGTGATGTCCTTGGCGCTGAAGAGGACCTCCGTTCCAATCCGGCGGCCGTCCTTGGTCACGGTCTCCGCCACTGCGGAGGGGCCGTTCTTGCGTTCCAGTTCACTCATTCTGCCCGCCCCTTATTTGCTGATGACCTTGGCGCCGCGGGCCGCAGTCAGAATGACGGCCACCAGGATGATGACACCCTGGACGCCGGTGCGGATGTTTGGGTTGACGTTCAGCATGACCAAGCCGTTATCCAGCACCGTCATAATCAGCACGCCAACAATGGTGTTGACCACGCCGCCCTTGCCGCCGGCCAGCGAAGTGCCGCCGACCACCACGGCCGCCTGGGCGGGAAACATCTTGTCGTCGCCGATGGCGATCTGGCCCTGGCCCAGGCGGATAGCGCCGATGACGCCCGCCACGCCGAACAGGAAACCGGCCAGGGTAAACACGCCGATTTTGACTTTTTCCACGCTGACGCCCACGGAGCGCGGAATGTTCTCATTGGTGCCCACGGCGTAAATATGCCGGCCGAAGGCGGTATACTCCTGAATAAAAAAGCACAGCAGGAACATCACAATGGCAACCCAGGTGATAAAGGGGATGCCCAGGAAGGTGGTGGTGGGCAGAGCCGTAATAACGGGGTCCTTGATCGTGGGAGGATGCCCCTGGTAAGAGACCATACCGATGCCCTTGCAGATGTACATAAAGGCAAAGGAGGCCATGAAGGAGGGGATTTTGAGGTAGACGTGGCACAGGCCGATGAGCAGACCGCAGAGCATGCTCACACCTACCGCAATAACCACACTGAGGAAACCCAGATCGTACGCAAATTCACTGTTGAGGACAAAGCAGGCAAACAGGGAGCCCGCCATGCCCACGCTTCCGTCAATGGACAGATCAATGCTGCCCAGCATAATGACAAAGGTCAGTCCCAGGGCCACTACCAGGGGCAGGGCCATCTGGTTGAGAATATTCATAATATTCTTGGGGGAGAGGAAGCTGGCCCCACAGACAATGAGAAAGACAACCACAAGACAGGCCAGCACGATCAACGGTGCCAGCTTCATCATTTTTGCGCTGCGGTTTTCACTCTTGATGCGTTCGGCGAACTCTTCCGTGATGGTCGCCGCAGGATTTAATTTCATCATAATCGTCGCTCCAATTTCGCTCTAGGACGGACCACTCCCTCACACCACGGCAGCGATCTCTGACGGCGAGACTTAATATGAAGCCGGGGCTGGGACCACGATCCCAGCCCCGGCCGTTCTGACTATCCGTTATTCAGGATTGGTGCTCCGGCCGGTCACCCGGCCACGCGGCAGTCAAAGGGACGGCTGAAGTCAAACTCCGGCTTGTAGTTCTGCCAATCCTTTGCGGCCTCGGGCTGTCAATCAGCACAGTGGGGGTGGCAAACTCGCGGAAGTCGGCGGGCAGCGCGGCGGGGTCCAGCAGGCCGGCCCAGGCCGCGTAGCAGATGGCCAGGGTATAGCCGCCCTGGAGGTATCCGTTGGAGGAGACGGTAGCGGTGGCCTCGCCGTTGGCAATGGCCTCCACAATATCGGTGTTGGCGTCAATGCCGCACACGCCGACCTTACCCTTCAGGCCCGCCGCGTCCAGCGCCTGTAGAGCTCCAGTGGCCATATTGTCGTTGGCGCACCAGATGCCGCCCACGTCGGGGTACTGGGTCAGCCAGGTTTCGACCAGAGCCAGAGCCTCGTCGGTGTTCCAGTTGGCCGTGTCGTCCGCCACGACCTCAATGTTGGGATACTCCTCCAGAGCCTTCTGAAGGCCCTCATAACGGGCGTTGGACGCGGTGTTGCCCAGCAGGCCCTGCACCACGAAGATCTGGCCCTCGCCGCCCATGGAGTCGAACAGGGCCTTGGCGATATTGTAGCCGTTCACCACGTTGTCGGGGGAGGTGTGGATCACCCAGTTGGGGTCCAGATCGGAGGGGCCCACATCGGCGGGCTTGTTCCAGGCCGTGCCCAGATAGCCGCCGGACTCCGCCATGGCTTCAGCCAGGAGTAGGCAATGGTGTCCTCGTTGGGATCGGCGTAGGCAATGGCGTTGCCGTTGGCCTTGGCCGCAAACTGGCGCATGTTGTCGACTTCCTTGGCGCTGTCGCCCTGGGAATCCAGCACCTGCATCTCATACTTCTGACCGATGGAATCCAGATATTCGGCAAAGAGCTTCATGCCCTCGTTGATCGTGGCGATGTACGGGTTCTCCAGACCGCGGACAGAGACGGCCAGGTACAGGGTGGTGTCCAGCTTTTCCTGTGGGATCTGGGCGGGATCGATCACAAAATTGGCATAGTCTACGTCGTTCTGGGCGGGAGTGGTCTCGCCCTGAGCCGGGGTGGTTTCACCGCCGCCAGTGGGGCTTTCAGCCGGATCTGTGCTGCTGCCGCAGCCGGCCAGCAGTCCGACCAGCATGGATGCGGAGAGGACCGTTGCAATGAGTTTCTTCTTCTTCATTCGGGTGTTCCTCCTTCTTGTATTGGGTTGCCTTGCTTACAAAACGGCCGTTGTCCGCGGCCGACTTTGTGTTTATGGTATCCGGTTTGCGCCGGACTGCGTTGCATTGATACTATGTAGTAACATATCGTTGCCCTTAGTATAGCTCAAATTTTAAACTTGTCAATATAGCTTTTATAAATTGGTGCATAATTTACGTTTTTTCACTGTCCAAATTATTGATTCTGCACACAAGCGTAATAGGAACCGTTTTTGTATCATAATATATGCAGTATCATACCGCTTATTTCCTTCCTTTTCCATGGAAATATGTATAAAACTCATTTTATTTTTGCATCCAATTTAGTTGCATTTTAAATGCTTTGTGTTATGATCTCTCTTGTAAATACATGCTGCTTTGTTTTTTATCTTGTTATGTAGTGACATTCCAATATTACGATATTCATTAAAGGAGGGCCTTTTTTATGAAAACGCTGGTCGTCGAGAGAGATGGCAGGATTACCGTTCACGAGGTCAACAAGCCCCGGTACAACGAGTATCAGGCGCTGGTTAAGACCATTGCCTGCGGCATGTGCGGTACCGACATCAAGCTCATCCACCGCACCTTTAAGGGCTTCCCCGAATCGGTCTACCCCATTATGCTGGGCCATGAGGGCGTGGGCGAAGTCGTGGAGGTGGGCTCCAAGGTCAAAGGCCTTAAAGTGGGCGACAAGGTGCTGCTGCCCTTTGTGGATCCTGACCCGGAAAACCTGCCTGGGCTGGGCTCCGGCTGGGGCGCGTTGAGTGAGTACGCTGTGGTGTGCGATCCCAAAGCCCCCTGGCCCGGCGGCGCTCCCGACTGCGCCTTTGCTCAGACGGTGCTGGACGACGATCTGGACCCCGTGGACGCCACTATGATCGTCACCTTCCGTGAGGTGCTCTCCAACATCCGCTATTTCGGTATCCAGCCCCAGGACTCCGTGGTAGTGTTTGGCTGCGGCCCTGTGGGTCTTACATACCTGAAGTTTATGAGCCTGCTGGGTGTAAAGGATCTGGTGGCCTGCGACATCCTGCCCGAAAAACTGGAGCAGGCCAGGAATTACGGCGCTACTCACCTCATTAACAGCAAGGAGTGCGATGTGCGCGCCGAGGTGCGCAAGCTCTTCCCCGGCGGTGTGGACTACGTGCTGGACGCGGCCGGTTCCCCGCCATTGTAAACCAGGGCATGGGGCTTATCAAGGACCGAGGCTCAGTGCTGTGCTACGGCGTGCCCGAGAAGGAGGAGGTCACCATCGACTTCAGCCCTGCCGACTACAACTGGCGCGTCATTTACCAGCAGATGCCCCGCAAGCGCGAGGAAGGCGAGGCCCACGCCCAGGTTGTAGAGTGGATGCGCTCCGGTGAGCTGAACATTAAGGACTTTATTTCCGACTACTTCACCTTTGACCAGGCCGTGGAGGCCTACCAGAAGCTGCTGGACCGCAAGATTCTGAAAAGGGCATTATTACCTTCTAAAAGTACAATGAGCCCCCGGCGCGTTGCGGGGGCTTTTATAATGGCTTCGCTTCCGTCAGGTCCGTCCGCCGCCGCGTCCACCGTGTCGGGGGAGATCCCCACCGCCGAAGCCGAAGTCGGCCCGCTTGCGGCGGAGGAACCAGACCGACAGCAGGCAGGAGAGCAGCTCCGCCAGCGGCACGGCCAGCCACACGCCGTCCACCTCCAGCAGCCGGGGCAGCAGAAGCAGCCCCAGCAGCAGGAAGCCGAAGGTGCGGGCAAACGAGATAATGGCGGAGGTGCGCCCATCGGACAGGGCGGTAAAGAGGGCGGAGGAGAAGATATTTACCCCGGCGAAGAGGAAAGCGGGGGCGAACCGGCGGAAGCCGTCCAGGGCGATGGCGTACACCTGGGAGCCGGGCGTGGAGAAGATCCCCACCACCACCGGACAGGGCCAGGGCCACCACCAGAATAGCCACAGACGAAACCAGGATAAACCGCAGGCAGTAGCCGAAAATACGCCGCATCCGGTCATACCGCCCCGCCCCCGGTTGAAGCTGAACACCGGGGCCACCCCATGGAGAAGCCCATATACAGGGCCACCAGAAGGAACTGGGCATAGAGCACGATGGTGATGGCGGACACGCCCGCCTCCCCCAGGTAGGCCATCATAATAGCGTTAAAGAGAAGGTAGTCACCGCCATGTACAGGTTCGTCACCATCTCGGACGCGCCGTTGAAGCAGGCCCGGCCCAGCATGCGCAGATCCCGTGGGGGCGGCCAAAGCGGAGCCCTGCCGGCGGAGCAGGAAAAGAGCACCCCCGCCACGGCGGGAATCGAGTAGCCCGTAACAGTGCCCAGGGCAGCGCCCAGTATGCCCATCTGCATAGGCCCCATATAGAGATAGTCCAGCACGGCGTTGGTGACGCCCGCCGCAGTCGCCAGCCCCAGGCCCAGGCCGGGCCGCCCGGCAGTGACAAAGAAGCTCTCAAAGAGGAGCTGGAGCATGGCCATGGGTGCAAAGCAGAGCTGCACCCGCAGATAGGTGACCGTATCGTCCAGCAGCAGATCGCTGGCCCCCAGCAGCCGGGCCAGCGGCCCGGCGAACAGGGCCCCCGCCAGGCAGACCGCCAGGCCGATGCACACCGCCACCAGGGCCAGAAAGCCGAAGTCCCTCCGGGCCTCCTCCAGATATCCGGCCCCCATCTTGTGGGCCACCACGGCGGAGCCGCCGGTGCCCAGCATGATCCCCATGGCCAGGGTGACGCTGATGGCGGGATAGGCCACATTTGCGGCGGCCAGGGCATTTTCCCCCACCAGGCGGGCGATCAGCACCCCGTCCACGATGGTATAGAGGCTGACCACCAGCATCATGATAATGGTGGGCAGGGCAAAGCGCAGCAGCCCCGGCAGGTGGAAGTCGCGGTCCAAGCGGTTGGTCATGGGTGGATGTCCTCTCTTTCTCATGGCTGTTTCTCCGGCCTGCGACCGGTACAGATGGTGCAAGGTCTGGCTCCATTATACCATTCCGTACCGCTTTATGGTATAAGAAACCACCGTCGGCCGTCAAGTGCGGTATGAAGCCTTGGTCATGGCCGGAGGACGGTTGCCGCCGGGCCTGCTTTCTGTTATAATGGAATTAACTCTGAGGAAAATCCGAGAAGGGGGCGTTTTCATGCGGAAGGTGACCTGTGCGAGCTGCGGCCGGCCCTATGACTACGACAGCGACGACTTCTGTCCCAAGTGCGGCAGCTACAATCCCCGCCGAACCGCGCAGGGGCCCGCCCGGCGCAGGCTCCGCCCGCCCGCGTTTCGGCCGCTTCCAAGGACCGGCCGCGCCCGGCGGCCCAGCCCAAGACCCCACCGGTGGGCCCCCGGACGGTGTCCTACGGCGGCCCCCAGGGAGGGACGCCCTGGGAGGAGCCCCCCGCACGGAGGCAGCGCTCCCCACTCAAGCTTCTGGTGATCGTGCTCGTGTCGCTGTTCCTCCTCTGCATTGTCCTGCCCTTCGTGTTGGGTCTTATGCTTAACCTGTCCGAAGCCTTTGCGGGCCGCCGCCCAGAGCCGGGGGCGGTTGCCCAGGCGGAGCCCGCCGGCGGGACTCACGCCCTTTGGGAGCCCTTTTCCATCCACGGTACCCAGCAGGGACCCCTGGGAGGTGGATCTGACCTACGTACCCCTGGCCCGGCGGGAGGGCTTCCGCTGCCTGGCCGTGGATCTCTGGGTGGAGGGGGGCGAGCGCCGGGACGACCTGACCTTTTTTCCCGCCGAGCTGCGGCTGGAGGACGGCACCGCCTTTCTGGCGGAGGACGACGCCTCCCTGGCCCGGCAGCTCAAGGACGCGGGGGTATATCTGGTCACCCTCTCCGACGCCCAGTGGGAGGACCCCCTGTACGGCCAGATGATCTTCTTTGTACCCGAGGATGCCTCCGGCGGGGCCGTGCTGGCTTTATACGAGGGGGAGCCGGACAGCAGCACCCCTCTGCCGTCCATCAGATTCCCCTGGAGCTGCCCTGGGGCGCGGTCGGAACCATGTAAAAAGGAGCAAATCAGATTGAATAACATCACTCTCATCGGCATGCCCGGCTCGGGCAAGAGCACCGTGGGCGTCCTGCTGGCCAAGGCCCTGGGCTTTCAGTTTGTGGACGTGGACCTCCTCATTCAGCAGCGGGAGGGGGCCCTCCTACAGGAGCTGCTGGACAACCGGGGCGTGGAGCCCTTTCTGGACGCGGAGGAGTCGGCCATCTGCTCCCTGGCCTGCACGGGCGCCGTCATCGCCCCCGGAGGCAGCGCCGTCTGCCGGGCGGGGGCAATCGGCCACCTGAGGGCCCTGGGCCGGGTGGTCTACCTCCACGTCCCTCTGCCGGAGCTGGAGCGGCGGATACACAACATCACCACCCGGGGCATCGCCATGGCCCCGGGCCAGACCCTGGCCGACGTGTACGCCGCCCGGGAACCCCTCTACCGGCGGTACGCTGACCTCACCGTGGGAGGGGAGAGTGCTGGAGGAGACGGTAGCCGCCGTGCTCCAGGGCCTGCTGGGGCTCAACACCGCCCAGGCCCAGGGCTGAGCCGCGCCCACTTGTATTTTTCCAAATTTGTGGTATACTTTAGGAGTACGAATATCGCGTGCGAAATGCCCGCTGGTTTTCCGGCGGGCTTTGCCTTTCCCCCACCTCTGCGCGGTGGGGTATGACCCGCAACCGCCCCCGGCGCAGGAGGGGCCAAAACGCTGTAAAGGACGAACAACATGACCTTTCAAGAACTCGGCCTCAACGAGCCCATCCTGCGGGCCCTGGCCGACCAGGGCTACGAGCAGCCCTCTCCCATCCAGGCAAAAGCCATTCCCCCCGCGCTGACCGGCCGGGACGTGCTGGGCTGCGCCCAGACCGGCACCGGCAAGACCTGCGCCTTCGCCGCCCCCATTCTCCAGCAGCTCAGCGGCCGTAAGGCCAGGGCCGCCCCATCCGGGCCCTGATCCTCACCCCCACCCGGGAGCTGGCCCTCCAGATCCAGGAGAGCTTTGAGGCCTATGGCAAGTACCTGCCCCTGCGCTCCACCGTCATCTTCGGCGGCGTGGGCCAGGCCCCCCAGGTGGAGCGGCTGAAAATGGCGTGGACATCCTGGTGGCCACCCCCGGCCGCCTGGGCGACCTCTACGGCCAGAAGCTCATCGACCTGTCCCGGCTGGAGATCTTCGTGCTGGACGAGGCCGACCGGATGCTGGACATGGGCTTCATCCACGACGTGCGCCGCATCCTTGGCTGGCTGCCCGCCCAAAAGCAGACCCTCTTCTTCTCCGCCACCATGCCCCCCGAGGTGCAGGGGCTGGTAGACTCCCTGCTGCACAACCCCGTCAAGGTGGCGGTAGACCCCATCTCCTCCCCGGTGGAGGTGATCGACCAGAAGCTCTACTACGTGGACCGCGGCAACAAGACCAGGCTGCTCGCCGCCCTCATCCGGGAGCTGGACGTGAAAACGCCCTGGTGTTTACCCGCACCAAGCACGGGGCCAACAAGGTGGCCGGGGATCTGGTCAAGGCGGGTATCTCCGCCGCCGCCATCCACGGCAACAAGAGCCAGACCGCCCGACAGCAGGCCCTGGCCGACTTCAAGAGCGGCGCGGTGCAGGTTCTGGTGGCCACCGACATCGCCGCCCGGGGCCTGGACATTGAGGAGCTCTCCCACGTGTTCAACTACAACCTGCCCGACGTACCGGAGACCTACGTCCACCGCATCGGCCGCACCGGCCGGGCCGGGCGGGGCGGCACCGCCATCTCCTTCTGCGACATCAACGAGAAGGACGAGCTCAAGGCCATCGAGAAGCTCATCGGCCGCGCCATCCCTGTGGTGGAAGTCCACCCCTGGCCCATGGAGGTGCTGGAGCCCCTGCCCCGCGACAAGAAGGGCCGGGTGGTGAATCCAGAGGACGCCGAGGCCCGGGCCGCCGCCAAGGAGCGCCGCCGCCAGCGGGATGCGGCCAACAAGGCCGCCGCCGAGGCCGAAAGGCCAAGGCCAACCAGAAGGTACTGGAGCAGCCTCCCCAGCCGGAGCCAGCCGGGGAGACCTCCGCCAAAAGCGCCGCAAGCGGGGCCAGCGCAACAGCGCCACCCTGGAGGAGGCCCTGACGGCCACTGCCCCCGCCCGGCCGGTCCAGGCGGAGTTTGCCGACTTCCACAAGCCCGACCCCCTGGCCAGCGACGTGATCATGGACGCCACCGCCCGCCTGCTGGCCCCTCGCGGCCGGGCCCAGGCCGTACCGAAAAAGGACAAACCAGTTGAACAGCCCGCTAAAAGCGGAAGAAGGCCGCCAGGCCCCCGGAACCCCCTGCGAAGCCGGAGCCCCAGGCGGCGCGGAAGCGCAAGGGCAGCGGACGTCACGGCGGCCGGGGCCGTCCCCGGAGGTCACCTTGCGCACCAATGGGCAGAAGGACTCCACAGAGCAGCCCAGCCTGATGAAGCCCTACTACCTGAGCCATGACTAAACCAAGAGGACGCGCACACCTCCGGCGTGCGCGTCCTCTTTCTCTTCTGCGGCGGGGGCAAGGGAGACGCGGGCGGGGACAAGCCCCGCCCCTACAGTTCTGCAATGGTACCGCTCCCTCCAAATGTAGGGGCGGCCCTTGTGGCCGCCCGCCCCAACCCTGCGGCGGGGACAGGACCCGCCCCTGCAATCCTGCGGGTATCGTTCCGCCTCCTGAACAACGTAGGGGCCGATGCCCACATCGGCCCGCTGATCCGGCCGCAGATTGACCGCGGGCGGGTGTGGGCCCCCGCCCCTACGGCTCTGCAATGACGGCGTCCCCCCGCAAAATATGGGGGCGGCGCTTTTACGCCTTCTTGGGCGGGTGGAGCCACCGGCCGAAGCGGTAGTAGAGCAGGATGGCCACGGAGGTGACCGCCCAGGTGATGGGGTAGCTGGCCTCCACAGCCAGCAGGGTGTGGTGGGCGGGCACGACGGTGAACAGCCACAGCAGCCGCAGGCCGCATACCCCGAAGACCGAGATGAGCATGGGGGCTACCGACTTGCCCGCCCCCCGGATGGCTCCAGTGAGCAGCTCGATGAGAATATAGGTGATATAGCAGGGGGCCAGGAAGCGCACCATCTCCACCCCCACCTCCAGTACGTCGGGGTCGGGGGAGAAGATGGCCAGCAGGGGCCGGGCCAGCAGGAAAAAGGCAGTGCTGAGCAGGACGGTGAAGCACGCCGTCATGGCCACCGACACCCGGACGCCCTTTTTCAGGCGCTCATACTCCCCGGCGCCGTAGTTCTGCCCGGCAAAGGTGGTGATGGACTGGGCCATGGCGGTAATGGTCATCCAGAAAATGATATCCATCTTGCCGTAGGCGGTCCAGGCGGCCACAGCGTCGGTGCCAAAGGAGTTGATGGAGGCCTGGATGACGATATTGGAGGCGTTGTACATCACCGACTGGAGGGCGGTGGGCACACCGATCATCAGGATGCTGCGCATGGGCATGGCATAGATGCGCAGCCGCTTGGGAAAGAGCTGATAGGGGGTCATCTCGGAGCGCATGAGTGAGATCACCACCAGCACAGCGGACAGAAGCTGAGAACAGATGGTGGCGATGGCCACGCCGGCCACCCCCATATGGAACACTACCACCAGCAGCAGATCCAGCACAATGTTGCACAGGGATGCGGCCATGAGGAAGTAGAGGGGCCGCCGAAAGTCGCCGATGGCCCGCAGCACGCCGGTACCCATGTTGTAGATGACGTTGGGCACCATACCCAGGAAATAGACCCGCAGATAGAGTATGGCCCCGGGCAGGGCATCCTCGGTGGTGCCCATGGCCCGCAGGGCCCAGGGGGTGAGGACAAAGCCCGTCACCATAAAAAATGCGCCGATGAGGATGCTCAGCAGCATGGCGGTGTGGACGCACTCGTGCACCTCGTCCCAGCGGCGGGCGCCGAAGTGCTGGGCGATGGCCACCACCGCTCCGGCCGCCAGGCCGGTGAAGATGCCCACCGTCAGGTTGACGATGACGGAGGTGGAGCCCACGGCGGCCAGGGCCACCTTGCCCACGAACCGGCCCACCACCAGGGTGTCCACCGTATTGTAGAGCTGCTGGAAAAAGGTGCCGAACCACAGGGGGAAGAAAAAGGCGAGGAGTTGTTTCCAGATCACGCCCTTGGTGATATCACTGGTGGGCTGGCGCAGCAGTCCCATGGGAGATCCCTCCATATTTTGTCGTATCGTTAAAGGAGCGTTAAGATTCTACACGCTTCCTGTCGGAAAAGCAAGGGGGGCGCGCCGTTTTCCCCTGCAAAAATGCCCGGACGGCCAGAACATCCCACCGCTGCGCAGGCGGCTGTTTGAATTGGCCCGGCGCGCTTGTTTTTCCACCGGGATCGGATATAATGTGGAAACGAACATACCGAAAGAGGGTTTTTACCGATGAAATTAGGCATTGTGGGCCTTCCCAACGTGGGCAAGAGCACCCTGTTCAACGCCATTACCAACGCCGGCGCTGAGAGCGCCAACTACCCCTTCTGCACCATCGACCCCAACGTGGGCGTGGTGGCCGTACCCGACCACCGGCTGGACGCGCTGACCGAGATGTACCACCCAAGAAGACCACCCCCGCCGTGGTGGAATTTGTGGACATTGCCGGCCTGGTCAAGGGCGCCTCCAAGGGCCAGGGCCTGGGCAACAAGTTTCTGGCCAACATCCGGGAGTGCGACGCCATTGTGCATGTGGTGCGCTGCTTCGACGATGAGAACATCATGCATGTGGTAGCTGACACCAGCACCAACGTGCCCGTGGACCCCGCCGGGGACATCGGCGTTATCGACATTGAGCTGATCATGGCCGACGTGGAGATGGTGGAGCGCCGTATTGACAAGGCCCAGAAGGCCGCCAAGGGGGACAAGAAGTATCTCCGCGAGGTGGAGGTGTTCTCCGCCCTGAAGGACTGGCTCAACGACGGCAACTCCGCCCGCTCCTTCGACTGTGACGAGGACGACGCCGCCATCATCGCCACTGCCGAGCTGCTCTCCCTCAAGCCCATCATCTACGCCGCCAACCTGGATGAGGAGGGCTTTGCCGACTGCCACGCCAACGCCTACTACAAGGTGGTGGAGGAGCTGGCCGCCAAGGAGGGGGCCCAGGTCATCCCCGTCTGTGCCAAGCTGGAGGCGGAGATCGCCGAGCTGGATGGCGAGGAGAAGAAAATGTTCCTGGACGATCTGGGCATAGCCGAGTCCGGCCTGGACCGGCTCATCAAGGCCAGCTACGCCCTGCTGGGCCTGATCTCCTTCCTCACCTCCGGCGAGGACGAGTGCCGCGCCTGGACGATCAAACGGGGCACCAAGGCCCCCAGGCCGCGGGCAAGATCCACACCGACTTTGAGCGGGGCTTCATCCGCGCCGAGGTGGTCAACTTCGACGATCTGATGGCCTGCTGCTCCATGAACGCGGCCAAGGAGAAAGGCCTGGTGCGCTCCGAGGGCAAGGAGTACGTCATGAAGGACGGCGACATTGTGCTGTTCCGGTTTAACGTGTAATCTGGAACGCCGTCCTTCATGAATCCCGCCAAAGGCGGCGCGGCGCCCCTGCGCCGTGCAGGCGTTTTGAAACCCTGCCAGCCGGTGGAATTCACTTCCACCGGCTGTTTTTCAATTCGGGGCCCCCGCGGAATGTATTCCGCGGGGCTGGACGGCGATATCGTGCTGTTCCGGTTTAACGTGTAATCTGGAACGCTGTCCTTCATGACCCCCGCCTCCGGCGGGCGAACTGCCATAACAGAGGCCCCGGAACCGTCTGGTTCCGGGGCCTCTGGGCTGTTGAGCGCCTTGACTGTCTACATATTCTTTGTGGTAATCCAGTCCACACCCGTTCCGCAGATATCCTGAACCACCACCGCGGCCACCGGAGCGCTGAGGCGGACTTTTAACAGATTCATGGCTTGGATAATCAATCTCTTTGGAATCTCCCCGAGGTCTTGACCGGGCAGCAGGGGTGAATTGCCCCTTCTATCCGAACAATGCTGGTCAACGTCCGGGTGGGCGCTGTCAGCTCCTTATGTCCATATTCCTTTCCCCTGGAGCATCCATACCCCGTAACCAGAAACCCGTTCTCCTCATCCACATTCAGGCGACAGCCCTTGGGGCCACAATACAGGTAAGCTCCGTCATTCCTTCGCCCCCCTTTCCGCCGCCAGAGAAACCGTCAGTTTCCCGTCCCCCGCCCGCTCCAGCAGACGCTTGGGCAGGACAATGTGCTCCATCTCACCCGGAGCCATGTGCTCCCTGGAGAAGCTGCATAGCTCCTCCCTGAAGAGGTCACGCAGATACGACGGTTCCGGTACACGTTGTCAACCCGGAAAAGACATCCACGCCCTTCTCCACATGGGCGGGCCGTATCTTCTGCGGCACTGTGTAAGTGACCCCCGCGCCATTCTGCACCTCCAGGCAGGACAGGGCAGGGGAGCTCTGACCTGCCGCCGCATACCGGGCCGCCGCTGCACCGGCCCGCCGGCTCTCCGCCGTGACAAAGTCGACCAGGTCATGGACATGGACGACATTACCGCAGCTAAAAATTCCGGGAGTCACCGTTTCCATGTTTTCAAAAACTACGGCGCCGCTGGTTCGGCTGTCAATGGAAATTCCTGCGGCGCGGGTCAGCTCGTTTTCAGGAATAAGTCCAACGCTCAGCAGAACGGTGTCGCAGTCAAACGTGATTTCCGTACCTGGTATTGGCCTGCGGTCAGCGCCTACCTCGGAGACCACAACCTGCTCCACCCGCTCCCGCCCCACGATATTCGTAATAGTGTGAGAGAGGTAAAGGGGAATCCCATAGTCCTTCAGGCATTGCACAATGTTTCGGTTTAATCCATTGGAGTAGGGCATCAGTTCCACACAGGCCAATACGTTGGCCCCTCCAGCGTCATGCGGCGCGCCATAATCAGGCCGATGTCTCCGCTGCCCAGAATAACCACCCGGCGGCCCACCATCCAGCCTTCAATGTTAATGTATCGCTGGGCGGTACCGGCTGTAAAAATTCCGGCCGGACGGTCTCCCGGAATGGCAATGGCCCCACGGGTACGCTCCCGGCAGCCCATGGCCAGCACGACAGCATCCGCCTGGATCTCCAGCAGTCCGTCCCGGCAATTGACCGCACGAACCGTGTGATCCTCCTCCACAGAGAGCACCATAGTATCCAGCAGGATCTCTACTCCCAGCTCAGAAGCCCGCTGAATAAAACGTCCCGCGTACTCAGGGCCAGTCAGCTCCTCTTTGAAATAGTGCAGTCCAAAGCCGTTGTGAATGCACTGATTCAGGATGCCGCCCGGTTCCTTGTCCCGTTCCAGAACCAGCACCCGCTCCGCTCCCGCCTCACGCGCGCTGCAGGCCGCGGCCAGTCCGGCAGGGCCGCCGCCGACCACTACCACCTGATAGTTAAGCGTCATGGACGGACACCTCCTTGATGGGGGAGCTGAGCAGCCAGGTCCCCTCCTCATCCATTGTTATATCCATTGGGGAAACACCCAACTCACGGGCCAGGATCTCATGCACCCGGGGGCCGCAGAATCCGCCCTGGCAGCGCCCCATACCCGCGTTGCAGCGGCGCTTGATGGCGTCAATGGAACGGGGGACAATGGGACGGTGAATCGCCTCAACGATCTCCCCCTCCGTCACGGTTTCACACCGGCAGATAACCCGGCCGTAGAGCGGATCTTCGGCAATCACCGCGGCCTTCTCCGCATTGCTGAGTTCCGGAACTTAATTCGCCTGCGCCGGTCGATAAACGTCTCCTTTTCCGTCAGCTCAAGACCGCACCCGGACAGTATGCGCAATCCCTCCAGGGCAATGGCCGGAGCTGCGGAGAGTCCGGGTGACTTGATACCCGCCAGGTTGATGAAATGAGGACAAATGGGGGACTCTTCAATAACAAAGTCTGGTATTTGCGTATTGGGACGCACTCCGGCGTACTCATGAATCGTCTGACGGAAGTCAATGCCCGGAACAGAGCGCAGTCCTCCGCTCTTCACCTGACTCAGATAGGGTTCGACCGTGGCCACATGGTCGCCATCCTCCACCTGATATGCGTCGGGACCCACAATCAGGTTTCCATGAACCGTGGGGGCCACCAGGATTCCCTTGAAGCCGTGCTCGTCGGGACAGGGGAATACCACGGAGTTAATGATGCCCCCCTGGCTTTTGTCCAGAACGTAATACTGACCGCAAAAATTTGTCTGTTTCAGCCCGTGGCCCCACCAGCTCATAAACCTGGGCGGAAAAGGCCCTCCGGCGTTGATAACATAGCGGGCTTCATAGCTTCCGGAACTGGTTGTCACCACAAAGTGATCCTCATTCCGCTCAATCCCGGTTACGCGGGATGACAACTTCACCTCCACGCCATTGCGTACTGCCGTCTCCGCCATGGCGACGGCGTACTCCAGGGATTAATAATACCGGAGCCAGGGGCATACAGGGCGCCGATCAGCTTGGGATTGAGGCCAGGCTCCAGCCGGAGCGCCTCCTCCCGGTCAATAATACGCACGCCCGGTACGCCATTGGCCACGCCGCGGTCATAGAGCTCCCTTACATACTCCATCTCCCGCTCGTCAAAGGCGATCACAAACGAGGGGATATCCCGGTACTCTACATCTAGTTTCTTGCAGATTTCCGGGCCATAGCAATGCCCTCCAGGTTCATGCGGGCCTCCAGGCTGCCGGGCGGGCAGTCAAAGCCGGCGTGCAGAATGGCACTGTTGGCCTTGGTTACTCCGTTGGCCACATCGTTGAACCGTTCACATACACAGACCTTCAGTTGATACCGTGACAGCGTATACGCCATGGCAGACCCAATTACTCCGCAGCCGATGATCAGAACGTCATACATTAGTTTGAAAAGCCTCCCTTACCACCATTTGATTTGATCGGTAACATACTGGCGGATTTTGGTAAACTCCGGCGAAGTCACATCGCGGGCCGCGGAAGGTCTACCTTAAAGTCCTCTTTAATTGTAGTGGGTTTGTTAGACAGGATCAGAATGCGTTCGGCGAGGTAAACAGCCTCCTCAATGTTGTGGGTAATAAACAGCACCGTACTGCCTGTCTCCTTCCAAAGGCGAACCACCTCGTCCTCCAGGTAGAAGCGGAGTTTGATGTCCATCTGCCCATAGGGTTCATCCATCAGCAGCAGATCCGGGTTCATGGCGAAGGCCCGGCCGATGATAATACGCTGCTCGGTACTCACCGACAGCTGGTGCGGATAGGCGTCACGAAAGTTTTGCAGGCCCATCAGCTTAATAATGTTTTCCACCCGCTCGTCGATCTCTTTTGGGCAGCTTTTCAGCTCCAGCCCAAAGCGCAGGTTTTCCTCCACCGTCTTCCAGGGAATAGAGGACGGCTCCTGAAACACAAAGGCCAAATTGTGCTTTTTGGGGTCGGCGGACTCTCCGTCGATCAGAAGGTCGCCCTTGGATGGCATGTAAATGCGGGTCAGCAGGTTGAGAAACGTGGTCTTACCGCAGCCGGTAGGGCCCACAATACAGATAAATTCACCCTTTCTGACATTAAAGGAGATGTCGTTGAGCACGTGCAGATCCCCAAAATATTTTGTGAGGTTCTTAACCTCCACCTTGTATTCACTCTTTGGTTCGCTCATCCTTAACCACCTCCGTCAGAGCGCCAAATCCGTGTTGTCACTAATAATTTTCCGCAGGCGCAGGAACTCAGGGCTGACCGTATCTCTGGGCCGGGGCAGGTTGATGTCATAGATTTCCTTGACCTGCGCAGGGCAGTTGGTCAGCAACACAATGCGGTCGGCCAAATAGAGCGCCTCCTCGATATTGTTGGTGACGAAGATAAAGGTGCGCTTTTCACTTTCCCAGATTCGCAGCACCTCGTCCTGCATGGAATATCGGGTCTGGGCGTCCAGCTGTCCGAAGGGCTCGTCCATCAGCATAATCTCCGGATTGTTGGTATAGGCGCGGGCAATGCCTGCCCGCTGCTTCATGCCGCCGGAGAGCTGGCTGGGATAGCTTTTTTCAAAGCCCTGCAGGCCCACCAGGTTGATGTACTTCTGGGCCGTCTCCCGGCGCTGAGCCTTGGGCACACCCTTCATCTTGAGGCCGAACTCTACGTTTTCCATTACGGTTTTCCACGGCATCAGCGCCAGCTTCTGAAACACCATGCCAATACGCTCGTCGCTCCCATGGATCTCCTCTCCATCCAGGAAGAGACTCCCGTCCACCGGCTTTTCAAGCCCGGCTATCATATTCAGCAGTACAGTTTTACCGCAGCGCCCGGGGCCGAGTATGACCAGAAACTCATTGTCGTACACATCCAGAGACACGTCAACCACGGCGTCTGACACCTCATTTTTGACAATGTAGCTCTGAGAAATATGCTCCAGTCTCAGTTTGACTTTTTTGCCGTCCATGGACAAACCATCCTTTCTAAGAGCTGGGTAATGATGGCCAGCAGCGCGCCGACCAAACCGATACACACCATGGACAACAGACACAGGGCATAGTCTCCGGAGTCCATACCGCGGGTGATGAGGAAACCAATGCCGGACTTTCCGCCCAGCATCTCCGCAGCCAGCACCACCATCCAGCCGGCAGAGGTAGAGGTTCTCACACCGGCAAAAATGGCGTCCAGAGCCGACGGAATAGCGATTTCAAAGAGCATCTGCCGCTTGTTGGCGTGGAAAATGGTACCCACATTGAGGTACATGTTCTGCACATTGGAAATGCCCGCCTGCGTGTTGACCACCACCGGCATCAGCGCGCCAATAAATACAATCAGAATTTTGGGAAATTCACCGGTGCCAAACCACATGGTCATCAATGGCACCCAGGCCAGGGGCGGCACAGAGCGAAAGGCGGTAAAGAGGGCCCCAGTAGTGCGTTGGCCTTCTTGTTCCAGCCGATCAGAATGCCGAAAGAGATCCCAAGCAGCCAGGCAAAGGCCAGGGCAATAAATACGCGCAGAAGGCTGGCCCAAATGTGGCCAAAGAGGTTGAGCTGCTTAATCGGTTTTTCCATCAGCAGCAGGAATCGATTCCAAATATCCACAGGAGAGGAAAGGTGCTGTTTTCCGCGCCCGCGGCCAAAAACCACAGCAGGATCAGAAGCAGGACGGAAACTACAGGAAACACGGCGTAAATCCGGTTGCGGAGTCTCACGGCGCTCCGCGTCGCTCATGACAATAAGACTGGTACTGCTCTGTTTCATCGTTTCCACCTCAGCACTTTCTTCTCCAGCAGTCCCAGGACCGAGGTGAAAATGACGCCGATCACGCCGATGACAACAATACCCAGGATAATGATGTCGGCCCGGGCAAACTGTCGGCCCTGGAGGATCATGTACCCAAGTCCGGCATTGGCCGCCAGCATCTCAGCGGCCACCAGCGTGGCCCATGCGTTTCCTAGGGCCACGCGGATGCCAGCAAAGGTCATGGTCATGGCAGACGGAATTCCAATCTTGCGGAACACCGTAAAATTGGTGGCTCCGCAGGTTTTGGCCACATTGATCAGCACCGGGCTGGACTGCTTAATGCCGGTATATGCATTGATAACACAGGGTACAAAGGCTGAAAAGAATACAATAAATGCCTTGGCCTGCAGGCCGATTCCCATCCAGATGATGGTCAGCGGAATCCAGGAAACCGGCGGTATGGGCCGCAGAATTTCAAAGATGGGCCGCATAAATTTGTCGAATCCCCGGAACCAGCCCATAAAAGCCCCAGAGGAATTCCGATGACAATTGCCAGCAGAAAACCCGTCAGGGCCACCTGGAGGCTGGCCATGATGTGAACCCCCAGTACCGCGCCGTCCGGATTGGGATCCACCAGCTTTGTAGCAAACAGTGCGATAACCTCCGTAGGCGCCGGGACGTAGCGGCTGGGCAGAACACCCGCCAGAACAGCTGCCTGCCAGAGAAGTAGAAAACCCAATATGCCGATGACCGACAGCATGGCCAGTTGGAAGCTGTTGCGCTTTTTCTGCCGCTTGACCACTTCGACGCGCTCCTCGTTGGTCAGCTTCCGGCCCGCGCTGGAAGCATTTTGCATATTACTTCCCCCTTACAACAAGTTTCCCCGCCGTTTGGCAGGCAAGGAGGCTGCACTGCGTGCCTAAGCGGAACGACAATGCAGCCCCGGGTTGCGCAGATGTGCAGCTGATTATTTCAGATAGCCCAGCGTTTTAAGCGTCTCGGCGCACCGCTCCGCCACAGAGGAGTTCACCAGCTCCTTATCAAGGATGGCGGTACGGTCTTCCTCAGTATAGCTGCCGATGGAGATGAAAAAGTCCATTGTCTCCAGCAGATCGTTTTCAGCGGCCAACACCGGACGATCCGCCAAGCTAAGGCGATCCTCTTCCTCTGTAGTCATCACGCTGACGGCCTCAGAGGGGCTGGGGCAGGCAAAGATATCCAAAGCCCGCTGACAGATGCTTTCATTGGATACCACACCCTCGTCCTCGCAGGACTCCACATAGAGTTCCACCGCCTGCGCCATATTGTCCTCGCTCTGCTGGCACCAGTCCCAAGTCAGATAATAGATCATCCAGGCCAGGTCGATCAGGTCGCTCTTATTCTCCATAGCATCCTTTGTGGCCGCCAGTCCGCAGACATTGTTGATGCCCAATTCGCTGACATCGGTAATACGGACGAGTCCGCTGTCCTCGGCGTTGTATGCCACGGCATTCCAAACGCACAGTGCGTCGCCCTCTCCGGCATTGAAGGCGGTCAGCGCGGGCGTAACATCCATATTGGTAATTGTCACGTCATCCGCGGAAAGTCCCAGTGACTGAAGATAGCTGAGGAACATGTACTGCAGGGTCGTACCGGTGGGCAGAATGCACTCAATCCCTTTCCATACTTCAGGATTGGTAGGATCGGCGGCCTGAGGGCTGTCCGGACGGACAAACAGGGCGGTATTGTACTCGTTGTCGCACAGGCCCAGCATCTGGATATCATAGTTCTTCATGCCGTTCAGAATACCGGGAGCACCCACATCACAGATGTCCCAGCTGGCGCTGGCCTCCATCATGGCCGGGCCGCCGATAAAGGACTCATACTCCACATCGATGTTTAATTCATCAAAAATCCCATTCTATCAGCAATATACCAGGGCATGGAGTGGGCAGAGCCGGAGAAAAACCGATGGTCAGTGTGGTGCGCTCCGGCAGGCGTCAGGCCGAAGGTCGTTTCAGCGGCGTCCAGAGGCTGGTTGCTCGAGTTTCCTCCTCCCCCTTTCGGGCCACATCCGGAAATCAGTGTGCAGACAAGAGCAAACGAAAGTACAAGAGACAACAGCTTTTTCATAATCATTCTCCTTTCAATTATTGGAACCCAATAGACCGGGAGCAATGTTTGGTTCCTCACCCTCTTTCCTCGGTCACTCCTTGCGGCTCAGCCGCCGCAGGGCAGCCGCACGGGGGCGGAGTTGAGGGCGGGGTCCTTCATGCAGAGGTGGACGGCGGCGGTGGTGAAGGTGCGGGGCAGGGCCAGGATGTTGGGGTTGGGGCCGGTGTACTTGCGCATGGCGTCGGCCAGGGACTCCTCGAAGGTGGCGCGGGTCTTGAGGCCCATGCTGCGGGCGATGCCCGGCTCCCGGGCCCACGATGTAGATGGCGCTGGTGTGCTCCTCGGCCAGGTGGCCGCAGCTCATCATGGAGAAGCCGTGGAAGGGGTGGAAGGCGTTGGCGAAGCGGTACTTGCGGATGTACTCCTCCTTGGTGGCGAAGTACTCGCCGTACCGGTTCATGTCGGGGAGGATGTTCATGTAGTCGTGCTGGAACAGGTCGTACAGCTCCCGCAGGTAGGGCCAGCGCTCGTCGTGGAAGTAGCCGTCGCAGATGGAGGACACGATGAACACGCACCGGTCGCTCATGATGCGCCTGTGGCGGATGACCTGGGCGGACAGGGCCTGCATCATCTGGATGGGGTTGGTGCCCATGCCGTTGCCGTAGTGGAAGTTGGTGGGCATGCCGAAGACGATGATGTCGTACTTCTTCTCCGCCCAGTGGACGTAGGTGCGCTTGTCCGCCATCTTCCAGGACACGGGCTGCATCTCCCTGGCCCAGCCGGAGTGAATCTCGATCTGGCGGCTCTTGGTGTCCAGCACGGCGTCGCAGCAGAAGAATTTCTTGCCCATCTTCTCCTCCATCCGCATGCCCTGCTGGTCGAACTTGTGCCGCATCTCGCTGTTCGTGGACACGGGCACGAAGTCCTGCCGGTGCATCACCTGGGGCACGTGGTGGGCGGAGATGCTCCGCCAGTGGGAGATGCCGGTGGCACAGTGCTTGTAGCCGCCGGAATAGCCGCCGTAGGGGTTGCCCTGGGTGTGCCCGATGAGCACCGCCACGTCCGCGTCGTAGACGTACTTGTTCATGATCACGTGGTCCCCCTGGGCGGTGTAGCCCAGGTCCACCAGGTGGTCGTAGTCCTCGCTGTCGTGGCTGGTAATCTGGCCGGTGGGGTAGAACTCGCCGAACAGCTCGGGGCCCAGGATGGTCTGCATCTCGGCCACGGTGGCCCGGGGGTGCAGGCCGTTGGAGAACAGCAGCAGCACGTCCTTCTGCTCCACCCCGGCGGCGTACAGCTCGTCCAGGCAGGCACGGATGGCCACCTTCCGGTGGCTAGTGGGCTGGTTGCCCCCCTTGACGATGTCCGGATGACGATGACCACCGACTTGCCCGGCCCGGCCAGCTCCTTCAGCGGGGGCATGCCGATGGGGTTGCGGATGGACGCCAGGGTAGCGGCGTACAGGCTGTCCCAGTCCTGGGGCAGACAGGGAGGATCCGCCACCGTCTCCCCGGGGATGAAGATGTCCGTGCTGTCGGGCAGCTCCGCGCCCAGCAGGCCCTGCCCGTACTCAAATTCCAGTTTCACAAAATCACCTCTTCTAATTTACGCAAATTTGCTTTAAGAAAAGTTAAGTTTATTCCTAATACTTTTTATGACTATATAATATTACTAAATTGCGCCAAGATATTAACACACTATATCATTAACTTCAACAATATTACTCAAACTTTGGCACCCATTTTTAAGCAATCGATTGTTTTTTGTGCTAATTTTATTGATTTAATACAATATGGAGTAGTATACCTTTTACATATTGCACATAATGTAAAAAATTTTACAAATATCTTGCCACTTGGCACGAGAGTTCATAAAATTTCTTAAGTGTATCTCTTGTTTTACTCAAAATTTGTGTTAAAATAATAACAAATTATTCAAACAGGGAGGCGTATCATGACACTCAAAGAAATTGCGAAAGAAGCGGGCGTTTCCATCTCCACTGTCTCCCGTGTTTTAAACCAGCCAAACACCAAAGCGGCCAGCGCTCAGGTACAGGAGCGCATCTGGAACATTGTTCGAAAAACCGGGTATGTCCCCAATCCAGTCGCACGCGAGCTCCGGCATGCTTTACAGCCCACCCCGGTTATGCAGTCTATCTACGGATTAATTGCCTGTTCCCCCGGGGAGGTACGGGATGACCCCTTTTTCCCCCGCATTATCTCCAGTATTGAGCAGGAAGCATTTCAAAGCAACTTTGTACTGAAATACACCTATTCCATGCTGGAATTTCAAACTCCGGCGGCAGCACGCCAGTCCGGGGGCTGCGACTCAGACAACCTGATCATTGTGGGACGGTTTCAGCCCTCGCTCCTCACCTCCATGAAAAAACGATTCCGCAATATTGTCTATGTTGGCCTCAATAATCTGGAGGCTGAATGTGACCAGGTACTCTGTGATTGTTTTTTTGCCGTTCGGGATACCGTACGCTATTTTTATGACCGGAATCATCGGAATATCGCTTTTATTGGAGCAGAGCAGGAGGGACGCTACCGCGGCTATTTAGAAGGGCTCCGCCTATGCGGCCTGCCCCCTTGTCCGGAGCATCTGGTTCAAATCAATACGCTCTCCATGGACGGCGGTCTTCAGGGTATGAAGCAGCTTCTCAGCCAGAACCGCAACATTACAGCCGTCATCTGCGCCAATGATATGACCGCTATCGGCGCGCTTCGGGCCTGCAAGGAGTTGGGCGTTCAGGTTCCTGACGAAATTTCCATTATTGGAATTAACGACATTCCAAACGTCCGCTATGTCCAGCCCAAAATAAGCAGCATACACGTCCCTTTGGATGAAATGGGCAAGATGGCAGTCCGTACCCTAGCCGACCGAATCAATGGCGGTCACCAACTGCCCGTTAAAATTAGCTTGCCCTACCATATCGTCGAACGCACCAGTTGCATGCCCTGCGCCAGACCTTCCGGAAACATGCAGACGTAACTGTGCGCAACATATCTCCCCGCTCCGACGCATATACATGCCCCGTGAGAATCATTGCGGGGAGTGTTGCTGTTTGAAAGGGAACATCGAGGAGCGCGCCTGCCAGCTGGCGCTTTACATCATAGAGAACAAAGCGACGGTGCGCAGCGCGGCCCAGAGGTTCGGCATCAGCAAATCCACGGTCCACAAGGACCTAAGCGAGCGTCTGCCCGCCTTTAACAAGCCTCTTTACCTCCAGGTCAAGCAGGTGCTGGACGAAAATAAAGCGGAACGGCATATCCGGGGCGGTATCGCAACCCGCAAAAAGTACCGGGGAGTCACCTAAAAAGCAGCGGCGCACGGATATCCGTGCGCCGCTGCTATCATCCATTTATCTAAATTCTGACGTCTTACCAGCCAAAGGGCCAGGGAAAATAGCCGCCATTCTGCTGGGGCTGCTGCTGTTCCTGCTGGGCCTGCTGCTCCTGATAATCCTTCTGGAGCTGCTCCATAGCCTCCTGGGTGGTCTGGTTATCCTCATCCAGGGTGATCTCAAGCTCCACTGTGTCCCCGTCCCGGTAAACGGAGAAGGTCACCTTATCGCCCGCCTTACAGTCCTGGACGGCGGCTTTGAGGGCCTCGCTGCCCGACACTGCGGTGCCGTTGACAGCGGTGATAATATCGCCCGCCTGGAGTCCGGCCTTGCCGGCGCCGGAGCCGTCCAGGACAGCCAGCACCTCCGAGCCGGCGGGAACGCCGTACTGCTGGGCCTCCTGGGGCACGTCCTTCATCAGAATGCCCACGTTGGGTTTGCCGGTGACGTAGCCGTGCTCAATGATGGAGGTAACCATATCCTTCACGTCGTTGATCGGGATGGCAAAGCCCAGGCCCTCCACCGAAGCCTCGGAGTTGGAGCTGCTGGACAGCTTGGCGGAGACGATGCCGATCACCTGGCCGTACTCGTTGAACAGGGGCCGCCGGAGTTGCCGGAGTTGATGGCGGTGTCGGTCTGGAGCATGTTCATTACCGTTCCATCGCTCATGGTGACGGAGCGGTCCTTGGCGGAGACATAGCCCCCGGTTAAGGTAAAGGTCAGCTCGCCCAGGGGGTTGCCGATGGCGTACACGTCCTCGCCCACGTTGAGCTGGTCGGAATCGCCCAGGGTGACCGTCTGGAGGTTGCCCACGTCGATTTTCAGCACGGCGATGTCGTTCTCCTTTCACCGCCCACCAGGGTGGCGTCATAGCTCTTGCCGTCGGAGAAAAACACCTTGATGTCGCTGACGCCGTCGATGACGTGATAATTGGTCAGGATGTAGCTGGAGCTGCCGTTGCTGCCGATGACGAAGCCGGAGCCGGATACGGCGTTCTTCACCGTATAGCCGAACACATTGGTATCCACATTGCCGTTGACGCCCACCGTCGCGCCCAGGTTGGCGGCGTAGATCTGCTCGGGTGAGAGGACGGTCTGTCCGTCCACATGGGCCAGGGATACGATGCTGTTGGGGGAGGTACCCTGGTAGATGGTGGTCTTTCCTCCGCTCAGATGGCTGGCGGCCAGTACGCCGCCGCCGCCGACCAGGCCGCCCACCAGGGCACAGCAAAGGCCCAGGGCCACAAACCTGGCCGCCCCGCTCTTTTTCCTGGGGGGCTTGGGGGACTCAGCGTCCCAAACGTGAAAATGCTCGGTCTCTATGGGCTCCCGCTCCTCAGGGGGTCTGTTATAGTCATTGTTATACATAACTGGTCACTCCTTTGACGGGTTCATTTCTTTTAACGGTACATAGAATAACCGCAAATTATGTATAAAGCGTGAAGAAAATTTGCATGTTTTTAAATTCCGCATAAAACCTCATGCGCACAGGGCGCACCAGAAAACGATGCAAAGGCTTAGGGCCTGTTTGAAAATTGGCGATGTGCCCAGCGGCGAGGAATTTTGGGCCACTGGCAAGCAATTTTTCGCAGGAATCCTGACGGATTTCAAGGAAAAATTGCGCCGTCCAGCGGTCAAAAGGCCCGTCGATTGAGCATGTTGACATTTTTCAAACAAGCCCTAGGTGCACGAAGTGTTTGCGCACGTGGGCCGTTCCGGCCCACACGCAGTCATCCCATGGCCGTGCTGCTGTAAGCGGAACATGGCCAATTTTGCTATGCGTTTGCATAGCAAAAGCCGCCGGCATAGCCGGCGGCTCTGTTAGGCAGGCTCAGATGGGGAGGGCCTTGGTCAGGGTGACCGCCCGGGCCGGGGCCGATGTGGCAGGCCACGGAGAGGGAGAGGGGGTCCATGTGGATGGGGTAGCCGGGAAAGGCCGCCTCCAGCTCCTCCAGCCACTCCTGGGCCTCCTCCCGCGTTCCGGTAAAGGCGGCGGCGATGTGAAGGTCCTCCGGCCCGCGGCAGCCGGCGAAGTCGGTCTCCATCACCCTGCGGGCGGTGTCCAGCATGGTCTTCTTGGCGGCCTTCCAGCCCCGGGCCTTGGCAAAGGAGTCCAGCTTCTCGCCCTTGATGCGCAGCACCGGCTTGAGGTTGAGCACCGTGCCGATGGCGGCGGCAGCCGGGGTGCAGCGGCCCCCCTTTTTCAGATACTTGAGGGTGTCCACGGTAATATAGATGTCCGAGTCAAACTTGGTCTGTTCCAGCAGCGCCTTGATCTCCGCGGCGCTCCGGCCCGCGGCGGCCAGGGCCTGGGCGTCCAGCGCAGACTGCCGCAGGGTGACGGAGATGCGCTGGTTGTTGACCACCTGTACCCTTCCGCCGTAGTCCTGGGCCAGCATCACCGCCGTCTCGCAGGAGCTGCTCAGGCCGCTGGACATAGGGATGTAAACCAGCTCGTCATAGTCCTTCAGAATCCGGTCCCACAGCTCCAGCACGTCGCCGGGGGCGGGCTGGGTGGTCTTAACGTCGGCCCCCTCCTCCAGACGCTGGTAAAACTGCTCCTGACTCAGGGTGATGTCCTCCAGAAAGAGCTCGTCGTTGATGTAAAAGGGCATGGGCATCACAAAGATACCCAGCTCCCGGCCCTGGGCCTGGGTTATGCCGCTGTTGCTGTCTGTGGCAATGGCTATTTTGCTCATAAAGAACCTCTCTCCCATCGTTGCGATGTAGGTCTTGTTCATCCCCGCTCCGGTGCGCCGCGCCGGAAGAACTCGGCCACCCGGCCCAGGGCGCGGAGGGTGCACTCCGCCTCCTCGTCGGTCAGTCCGTCCAGGACATGGGCCACCATCTGCCGGTGAAAGTCCCGGTGGCGCGCGTCGGCGGCCCGGCCCCGCTCGGTCGGCAGCAGGTGTACCACCCGCTTGTCGCGTTCATCCCGGCGGCGGAGCAGGTACCCCTTTTTCTCCAGCAGGTTTACTGCGGAGGTCAGGGTGCCCGCTGTGATCCCCAGGGCGGCGGCAATGGCGGTGGAGCGGTTGTCCCCGCCCTGATCCACCGCCCGGCACACGGCGTCGATCAGGTGCAGCTCCCGCAGGGAGAGGTCTTTCCCGGCCAGACAGGCGGCCTCCGCCTTCAGGATCTGGCCAAACACCTCCACCAGAAACTGGTTGAGCACCTCTCCGCGGCTCTCCACCCGGACCGCCCCTCTGCATTCGATCGTAAAAGCATTATATCGAATTGACTGAAAAAGTCAAGACAGGCCCTCTGGCATATTCCCCCTGTGGGGCGCATAGAGATCCATATCCGCTCCCGAGGGGGACATCTTACTTACAAAGGATGATGAACTATGAAGCCGAGAATCCAATGGGGCCGCCTGCTCCGCCGCAGTCTCGCCCTCTTTCTGGCCACCCTGGCGGTATGGGCCCTGCTGGTGTGCAGCGGCGGAGGCTCCGCCGCCAATGCCTTCCGCAGTCTGGGACAGGACCCCGGCTTTGTCTCCGCCGCCCTCTCCGCAGAACTGGGACAAGTAGCGGAGGACGACGGTCCCCTGTCCGGCCTGAGCGGATGGGCCCGCCTGGTGGTGGACCAGTCTCCTCTGCTGCGGGGAATGGGGACGCCGTGGCCGGCCATCTGGACGGCTCCGCGCCCGCCACCCCCGATCTGCCCGCCGGGCAGCCCGCCCAGGATCACGACGACATCAGCGAGCCGCCCCCCGAGACCACTGCCGCGCCGGAGGACATCATTGCCCGCACCCTGGTGCCCACCAGCACCCAGGGCTATGAGGTGTCCGGGAGCCTGTACCTCTACAACCGCACCGGGCTGGACGTGGATCTGGCCGCCGCCGCGGCAGCCCCCGTAAACATTGCCCTCCCGGCGGAGGGGCCCCAGATTCTCATCGTCCACACCCACGGCAGCGAGGCCTACACGCCCGACGGTACCGACATTTACGAGCCCTCGGACAACAACACCCGCACTCTGGACGAAAACTACAACGTGGTTCGGGTGGGGGACGAGATGGAGCGGGTGTTCACCGAGCTGGGCCTCACCGTGGTACACGACCGCACCCTATACGACTACCCCAAGTACAACGGGGCCTATGACCGCTCCGCCGAGGCGGTACAGCGGTACCTGGAGCAATATCCCTCCATCAAAATCGTGCTGGACGTCCACCGGGCGCCCTGGTGGGGAGGACGGCACGGTATACAAGGCCGTCACCCGGATCGACGGGGTGGACACCGCCCAGGTCATGCTGGTGCTGGGCTCCAGCGAGGGGAGAACACCCCAACTGGATGCAGAACCTGTCCCTGGCCTGCCGCATCCAGGAGAGCATGAACACCCTCTATCCCACCCTGGCCCGGCCCATGACCATGCGCTCCTCCCGGTACAACCAGCAGCTCTCCAACGGTTCTCTGCTGGTGGAGGTGGGCACCCACGGCAACACCCTTCAGGAGGCCCTGGCCGGGGCGCGGCTTTTTGCCCGGGCGGCGGGGCAGGTGCTGCTGGGGCTGAAGGAGTGACGGGCGGCAGAAAAGGCCCCGCCGGCGTGTGCCGGCGGGGCTCCGTTTGGATGATCAGTCCAGCACCAGCTCCACGGGGCAGTGGTCGCTGCCCTCCACCTCCGCGTGGATGATGTTGTCCCTCACCCGGGGAAGCAGGCGGTCGGACACGATAAAGTAGTCGATGCGCCACCCCGCGTTGTTCTTCCGGGCGTTGAAGCGGTAGCTCCACCAGGTGTACGCCCCGTCCGGTCGGGGTAGAGGGCGCGGAAGGTGTCGGTAAAGCCGCTGGAGAGCAGCTCGGTCATCTTGCCCCGCTCCTGGTCGGAGAAGCCCGCGTTGCCCCGGTTGCTCCTGGGGGTCTTCAGGTCGATCTCCTCATGGGCCACGTTGAGATCGCCGCACAGCACCACCGGCTTCTTTTTGTCCAGCTCCATGAGGTAGGCCCGGAAGTCGTCCTCCCACTGCATCCGGTAGTCGATGCGGGCCAGCTCGTTCTGGGCGTTGGGGTGTAGCAGCAGACCAGGAAGAAGCCGTCGAACTCCGCGGTGATGACCCGGCCCTCGTGGTCGTGCGCGTCCAGGCCGATGCCGCAGGTGACGGACAGGGGCTCCACCCGGGTGAACACCGCCGTGCCCGAGTAGCCCTTCTTTTCCGCGCTGTTCCAGAAGAGCCGGTAGCCGGGCAGCTCCAGTGCGATCTGGTCGGGCTGGAGCTTGGTCTCCTGGAGGCAGACCACGTCGGCGTCCACCCGCTGGAAGAAGTCCAGAAAACCCTTGCCCAGGCATGCACGCAGGCCGTTGACGTTCCAGGTAACCAGTCTCATGCCTCTCCCTCCTCCGGCAGCCATTTCATGGGCCTGCCCTCGCTGTCCAGAAGGGGAGTGAGGCCGCCGGCATAGCCGCTCACCGTCTGGAGGTAGAGCACCCCCGTCCGGGTGTCCAGCAGGATACGGGTGATATCCGTGATCCCTGGGTATAGATGATCTGAAAGCGGTCGTTCTTTCCCATCGGTCAGGCTCCTTTCTTCCGCCTGCGGGCGGACATGAGCAGTATAATCCCTTATTCATTGTTTCATCCAACCGGGCTTCGGCACAGGACTCAACCTCAGTACCTCCGCACCACGGCGACCACCTTGCCCAGAATGGTACAGCCGTCGCCGTCAATGGGCTCATAGTCCGGGTTTTCCGGCATAAGCCAGGTGTGTCCGTCCCTGCGGCGCAGGGTCTTGACCGTGGCCTCATCTTCAAAGAGGGCCACCACGATCTCCCCGCTGCGGGCGTCCTGCTGCTGGTGTACCACCACCAGGTCGCCGGGGAGGATGCCCGCGTACCTCATGGACTCCCCGTACCCGCAGGGCGAAGTGCTCCCCTGTCAGTCCTCCGGTGTCAAAGGTCAGATAGTCCTCAATGCACTCCTTGGCCAGAATGGGGGCTCCGGCGGCCACACTGCCCACCACAGGCACCTGGTCGGGCTCCTCTCCCGCCGGCTCCGGCGCGCCCGGGTGTGGGCCGCTGATGGTAATGGCACGGGTCTTTCCCTCGGCCTTGGTGATCAGCCCCGCCGCCTCCAGCCCCTTCAGGTGGAAGTGGACAGTGGAGGGGGACTTGAGCCCCACATACTCCCCGATCTCCCGCACCGAGGGGGGATAGCCGTGGAGGCCGGAGAAGGAAACGATATAGTCATAGATCTGCTGTTGCTTGGGCGAGAGCGTTTTCATGGCAGACCCTCCTTATTGGTATACTCCCAAGCCAGTATAGCATAGCCTGGGTTAAAATGCAAACATATGTTCCCTAAAACCGCCGTATACAGGTAGTTTTCTCTTGCAATCCGCCGTCGAAAGGAGTATGATACAAATAGTATCAAAATAAAACTAAAAAGTTCAAGGAGGAGACGATATGGGTAAGTTTGACGGCAGAGTAGCGATTATCACCGGCGGCGGCAAGGGCGGCGGCATCGGCTACGGCCTGTCCACCGCCTTCGCCAAGGAGGGCTGCAATCTGGTCATCACCGGCCGGAACACCAAGAAGCTGGACGACGCCAAGGAGGAGCTGGAGCGGCTCTACGGCGTGAAGGTGCTGGCCTGCCAGGCCGATGGCGGCGTGGAGGAGCAGGTGGCCGCCGTGGTTCAGCAGGCGGCAGACACCTTCGGCCGCATCGACTTTTTAATCAACAACGCCCAGAACTCGGCCTCCGGCGTCCCCCTGGCCGAGCACACCAAGGAGCAGTTTGATCAGGCCATCTACTCCGGCCTGTACGCCGCCTTCTTCTATATGAAGCACTGCTACCCCTACCTGAAGGAGACGAAGGGCTCCGTGGTCAACTTTGCCTCCGGCGCGGGCCTGTTCGGCAAGCCCGGCCAGTCCTCCTACGCCGCAGCTAAGGAGGGCATCCGGGGCATGACCCGTGTGGCCGCCACCGAGTGGGGCCCCGACGGCATCAACTGCAACCTCATTTGCCCCTGGTGATGACCGACGCCCTCAAGAAGTGGCGGGAGGAGTATCCGGCGGTATACGAGCAGACCATCAAGGGTATCCCCGCCGGCCGCTTCGGCGACCCGGAGAAGGACATCGGCCGCACCGCTGTGTTCCTGTGCTCAGAGGATGCCAAGTATATCTCCGGCGAGACCATCACCATGCAGGGCGGCAGCGGCCTGCGTCCCTGACATATCCAAACAGAGGCGCGCCTGAAATCAGGCGCGCCTCTGCCAGCCTGTCGAAAATTTTTTCGACAGGCTGCTGAACTTTATGAAACTTTTTTGAAGTTTCATAAAGTTGTTGATAAAACGCGAAAGGGAACCCTGACGGTTCCCTTTCACACTATCCCTCCCTCCGAACGTTTTAGCAGGAGGGTTTATTGCCAATCGCACAGAGGCGCGCCTGGGATCAGGCGCGCCTCTGTTTTTCCCTGGCAAAGCGGTAGGCCTCGGCCAGCCAGGCCGCCAGCAGCCCGTCCACGTCCTCCGGCGCGGTCAGGAGCAGATGGTGGGTCCAGCGGCCGGGATAGGGCTCCACGGCCTGGAGGATGCGGGGGTGCTCCACCCGGCGGCCCAGCCCCAGGGTAGCCATCAGAGCCCCGGCCCGCCGCTGGGCAGCCCGCCGGGGCTGGGAGAGAACGGCGAACTGAAGGGGGTTTCCCCAGGAAATCTGGGTTTTGGACACCTTCATGGCGCTCTCCCCGCAGGCCAGGACGGCCTCCTCCCATGCCTCAAAGAGGGAAATGGGGCCCGGAGCGCCTCCCAGGAAGGCCAGCACTTCGGCGGTCATGTCTGCGCCTCCCCCAGAACCGAGTGGTTCCACCGGCCGGTGCGGAAGTAGAGGAGCTGGAGGAGCACCTGGATGGCGGAGGCCGCCGGCGCGGCCACACCGATGTGCAGCAGAGTGACACCGGGGAGCAGGCTGATGAAAAATACCGCCGGTACCCGTACCAGGAAGGTGGATGCCAAACTGTTGAACAGGGTGAAGCCGGTGCGGCCGCAGCCGCTGTAAAAACCGTTGAGGGTGAACACAAAGGTGACCAGAATGCAGTCGATGCTGTAGGTGCGCAGGTAGAGCACCCCGTGGTAGATCACCTCGGCATCGGGGGTGAACAGCCGCATGGCCAGCCCGGGACAAGCTGAACCAGGACAAACATGGCGATGTCGGCCGCCAGACAAAACAGGATACCGTATTTCAGCCCCTGCCGGGCCCGGTCGGGGCGGCCCGCACCATATTCTGGGCGGTCATGGCGGAAATAGCCGACTGGAAGGCGATGGGGAAGAGCATGATAAAGCCGGTGATGCGCTCTACCAGGCCCACAGCGGCGGATTGGGCCAGAACATCCATGTGGTTTACAATGGCGGTGATGATAAGAAAAGAGAGGGTAACCAGCACATTCTGCACCGCCACAGGCAGGCCCAGGCGGAGGATGCGGGCCGCCTTGTCCCCCTGAATCCGAAAGGAACGCCGCTTAAAATCAAAGGGGAAGTCCCGGCGGCGGAGTACCGCCAGGGCCAGGGCCAGGCTCACCCCCTGGGCAGCCACGGTGGCGAGGGCGGCCCCCGCCGCCCCCAGGCCGAACACTCCCACCAGCAGAAGATCCCCCACGATGTTGATGATGCAGGCCACCAGCACGAAGTACATGGGCCGCTTGGAGTCCCCCAGGCCCCGGAGCACGCCGCTGACCATATTGTATCCGGTGATGAACACCAGGCCGCAGGCGCAGATAAACAGGTACTGCCGGGCGGGTCCCACCGCCGCGGCGGGCACCTGCATCAGCGCCACAATGGCGTTGGTGGACAGGGCGAAGGCGGCCGCCAGGACCACGGCGATGAGGGCAAAGAGGGAAAACAGGGTGCCGATGGCCCGGTTTACGTCCTCCCCCCGCCGGGCAGGTACTGCCCCACCAGCACCGTACCGCCGGTGGACAGGCCGATAATAAAATTGGTCACCGCCTGCATGACCTGGCTGCCGGTGGACACGGCAGCTATGCCCGCCTGGTCGGCAAACTGTCCCACCACGATCAGGTCCACCGCGCCGTACAGAAATTGCAGCAGGGAAGCACCGAGGAAGGGTATGGCAAAGCGGCTTAACGCCCGCCTGACATTTCCCTCGGTGAGAGAGAGCTGGGACATGGCGGTACACTCCTTTTTGTTTCGTACCCGGACAGTATAGCACGCTCCCGGGGGAAAGACAACCTTTGACGGGCCGGGCGGCGGGTGTTATACTGGGCACAGTCAACCCAAAAGAAAGGCAGATGTGACCTTGAGCGCGCATGTTTCCATCGCCCATCCCGCGTGGATGGATATCACCGGCCCTGACGGGGCCGTGACCCACGGGGCGGATCAGGACTGGTTTCCCGATCTGTGGCAGCAGCGGGCGGGCTGCGGCCCCACCGCCGCCGCCGTCATCCTCTCCTATCTGGCCCGGACCCGGCCGGAGCTGGCCCCCCTCTACCCGGAGGGGGCCATGGACCGCGCCTCCTTCACCGGCCTGATGTGCCGGGTGTGGGAGCACGTGACCCCTGTTTCCCACGGTCTCAACCGGCCGGAGCAGATGGCAGAGGGCATGGCCTCCTTTGCCGCCGCCCGGGGCCTCACCCTGACCCCCGGCCTGTTCGTATTCCCCTCCGCCCGCACCAAGCGCCCGCCCTATGAGCAGGCCGAGGCCTTTGTCCGCCGCGCCCTGGAGCGGGACTGTCCCGTGGCCTTCCTCAACCTCCACAACGGCAGGGTGAAGGAGCTGGATTACTGGCACTGGGTCACCATCACCGCTCTGGAGGACACCACGGCGGTCATTCTGGACAGCGGCAGCGCACTGCGCATCGATCTAAGGCTCTGGTACGAGACCACCAAGCGGCGGGGCGGCTTTGTGGCCGCCCTGGGGGACCCGGCATGAAGTATTTTCTGCTCTGGGTGCTGTGCGCCAGCCTCCTGGACTTTGTCCTCATGGGTGTGGACAAGTGGAAGGCCAGGCACAACCGCTGGCGGGTACCCGAGAGGGCCTTCTTCTGCGTAGCCCTGCTGGGCGGCACGCCGGGGGCCCTCCTGGGCATGTGGACCTTTCGGCACAAGACCCGCCACTGGTATTTCAGGTACGGCCTGCCCGCCCTGCTGCTGGTGCAGCTCGCCCTGGGCACGTGGATTGTGGTACGTGTTTTTTGACCTCCGATGTACCGGAAAGGCCGCCCCTCCCAACGGAGGGGCGGCCTTTTTTCACGGCTTTTCCCCAGCTTATGCTTGGTGCCGTCGGGCTCCACGATATAGGTGTTTTCCAACTGGCTCACCAGGCTGGCCCGGTAGGCGGCGATATACTCCTGCCGCAGCCGGTCCCGCTCCGCCGTCTCCTCTGGGGTGAGGCCCTCGGGGCTTTTGGCCTTTTTGGCCAGGGCATTGATCCGATCGATTTTTCCCTGTTCCATTATACATACCGCTCCAATACGATGAGAATACGCCCCTTTTTGGACGGGCCGCCCACCTCTGTGAGCACGCACTTGCCCAGCCCCCGGCAGCTCAGCACGTCCCCCTGGGCCACGGCGTGGTCGGGCTTGACACATTCCCGGTGGTTGAGCTGCACCCGGCCGGAGGCGATCAGGTCGGCGGCCTTGCCCCGGGACAGGGAGAAGCCGGAGGCGGCCACCGCGTCCAGCCGCAGGGAGCTGACGGTGTCCCGGATGGTTCTGGTCTCCACCGCCGGGGGCTCCAGCCGGTCCAGGGGCAGAGGGGAGCACTTGAGTTTTACACGCCCCGCCTGCTCCATGTGGAATACCAGAAAGTCGGCGACCTCCTCCAGCGCCAGCACGTCGCAGCGCCCGTCGGCCACCAGCAGATCGCCCACCTTCTCCCGGTCCAGCCCCAGGCCAAGGATGGAGCCGAGGAAATCCCGGTGGGTGAGCTTCTGGCCGCCGCTCCAGGTGCACCGCAGGGCGCGGACGGGACAGCTCTCCCCGTCCCCCTGCCAGTCCTCCGCCTCCTGCCAGTCGGGCAGGAAGGCGCACACGGTGCGCTCCGCTCCCTCGTACCCGCCGAAGAAGAGGTGGCGGGGATGGCCGCAGGCGTTGAGCAGGTTTTCCACACTCACCCGCTCCTGTGGGGATAAAAAGCCGGTACAGGCCGGTATGTTCCGCTGCCGGGCCAGCTCCAGCTTGTCCAGCGCCCGGGCCAGGAGCAGCCGCTCCCCGTTGTCCCGGGCCAGCTTATTCAGCAGTTCCGTTTTATTCACACATACTTCCTCGCTTGTGGAAAAGCGCCCCGACGCGCCCCATTGTCATAACTGTCTCCGCAAAGCGCCGCTCTCTCTGAGTCAGCGGTGCTCGCCCCGGCTGTACGCCACCACCGTGCGGCGGTTGGGCTCAGTGCCGATGGAGTAGGTGGTGATGTCCGGGGTCTCCTGGAGGGCGGTGTGGATCACATGGCGCTCATAGGCGTTCATGGGCTCCAGGGTGACGTTGCGGCGGTATTTGACCACCTTACCGGCCACCTTCTGGGCCAGGCGGACCAGGGACTCCTCCCGCTTGGCCCGGTAGCCCTCGGCGTCCACATGAATACGGACCCGCTTGGACTGGCCGTGGTTGACGGCGTAGCCGGTGAGCTGCTGGATGGCGTCCAGGGTCTCGCCCCGGCGGCCGATCAGGCCGCCCAGCTCCCGGCCCACCAGCTCCACCTGATAGGTTCCGTTTTCATCCATCCGGATGACGGGTCTGGCCTCGGCCCCCATCTGGGCCAGCAGGCCGGTGAGAAAGGCGTCGATGCGCTCCGCCTTCTCCCCCTCGGCCACGGGGGCGGCGGGGGAAGGGGCCTCCTCCCGGACGGCGGGCTCCGCCGCCTTGACCAGCTCCGCCTCGGCAGGGGTAACTTCCGCCGGAGTGGGGCGCTCCTCCGGCTCGTCGGGGGCCTCATAGCTCACCTTGACCTTGGCCGGGCAGCTCCCGATGCCTAAAAATCCGGACTTGGCCCGCTCCAGAATCTCCACGGAGACCTCATCCCGGTCCATGCCCAGCTTCTGCAGGGCGGCCTCGATGGCGGCCTCCTCGCTCTTGCCGGTGCTCTCGATCCATTTCAGCATAATGGGCATCTCTCCTTATGAATCCACGGCAGGGCCGTTATTCCTTTGTCTTGTCGGTGTCGTCCTCAGCCTCGGACTCCTCCCCGGCGGAGACAACCTCCGTCTCCTCCTGGACAGGGGCCTCCAGGGCCTTTTCCTCCAGAATGGCGTCCTCAATGGCCTCGTCGGTGTGGATCTCCCGCAGCTCCTCCTCGATCTCATGGGCCTCCCGCTTCAGCGCGCGGGAGTCAGATCTGGGCGGGAAGATGGGGGCCTCTCCGGGGTAGGCGGTGGGACCCTCCTCGCTGTAGCGGTAGGGGTCGTAGGCCCGTCCGCGGGCATACTGGCGCAGGCCCACGCGGCTGTGCTCCTTGACGGAGCCGGGGATCTTGTCCTCGTCCTCGTCGTGCTTCTTCTCGGTCTTCTTTTTCTTGCCCTTGTTGAGCTTGGCCTCCTCGATCCGGCGGGCGCGCTCCTCGGCCTTGCGGCGGCGCTCCTCCTTCTCCTCCTCCTTCTCCAGGCGCTCCTGCTCGGCCCGGGCGGCGGCGGCCTTCTCGTAGTCCTTTTTGAGCAGCTTGCCGCAGATGAACTCCTGCACCATGCTCAGCAGGTTCTGGGCAATCCAGTACAGGCACAGGGCGGCGGGCATGGAGAAGCCGATCCACAGGGAAATCAGGGGGGAAATGATCATCATGGACTTCATGCTGGCGTTGTTCCCCGCCTGGGCGGCCTGCTGGTTGACGGCGTTGGTCTTCATGGAGATGAAGGAGAACACCAGGCTGGAGCCGGCGGACACCACGGGCAGCAGGAACAGGGCGAAGCCGCCCGCCACGGTCCAGAATTTCAGAGTTGGAATACGGGCCAGATCCACCAGGCCTAGGAAATCAAAGTTGACGGCGAAAATCCGGCTGCCCACCTCGCCCACAGCGGCCTTGACCGACTCCAGGTTTTCCGGGGTGATCAGGAGGACAGGTAAAGCTGGTTATAGCCCACATTGGAGAAAGCTTCGCCGGCCTCCTTGATCCAGCCGTTGCTCACCGCAATGGAGTTCCAGTCCACCACCTGGGCAATCTGGTTGAGTATCTCCACATCGTTGATGCCCATCATATACTTAATGGGCTGGCGGATGATGGCGTACAGGGGAATCAGAATCAGCAGAGGGAGAAAAGACCACAGGCAGCCGCCCATGGGGTTGACCTTCTCCCGCTCATAAAGCTTCTGGACCTCCAGATTATAGCGCTCACGGTCTCTGCCGTACTGCTTCTGCAGCTTCTGCATCTTGCCCTGAAGCATGTTCATCTGAATCATGCTCCGCTTGCCCTTCAGCGCAAACGGGAACAGGATAAGCTTGACAACGACCGCGAATAAGATCAATGCGATGCCGTAACTGCCGAAAAAATTGTAAAAGAAGGTCAGCAGCCACACAAAGGGGGAGAGGATAATCTGTGCAAAATCCATTTGCGCGCCTCCAAGTTCAGTTTGAGCCCCTTACGGGACCGGATCGTACTCAATGGAAACCTGCTTGTGGAGGGGCTGACATTTGAGGATACGGCGCAGGGCGAGAAAGCCCCCCTTCCACGCCCCGTATTTCTCCACCGCCTCCAGGGCATAGGCCGAGCAGGTGGGGATAAACCGGCAGCAGGGGGGACGGGAGGGAGAGATGTACGTGCGGTAGCCCCGGATCAAGGCCAGAAGCAGGCGCTTCAATCAGGCCCCTCCTTCCGGAGCAGGCCGAGCTTGTCCGCCAGAGACAGGAGCGAGCGCTCCAACTCCCGGTAACGGCTGTGGGCGGCCCGCACCCGGGCCACCACCACGATGTCGTAGCCGGGGAAAAACCCCTCATGGATGCGGTAGGCCTCTTTGATTCGGCGGCGGGTGCGGTTGCGCACCACGGCCTTGCCCAGCTTGACCCCCACCGTCAGACCCAGGCGGCTGTAGCCCAGGTTGTTCTTCCGGCAGTAGACGGCCAGGCACGGATTCACCGCGCTCTTTCCCCTTCCGTACAGGCGGCGGAACACGTGATTGAGTTTCAGCGAAACGGTGTGCTCCACGCCTGCCGCCTCCTCGATTTCTCCGTATGCTGCGCAGGGGCGGTGGGAAAACTCCCCCGCCCCTTCTGAAAGCCCTATTCCATTCGCGGACCCATTAGTGGGTCAGACGGGCGCGGCCCTTCGCGCGGCGGCGAGCCAGGACCTTGCGGCCGTTGGCGGTACGCATACGCTTACGGAACCCGTGCTCCTTGGAGCGCTGGCGCTTCTTGGGCTGATAGGTACGGACCATGTCGGTACACCTCCTGTACTGTAATCCGGCGGCAGGGCCGCCCACCACAACAGCCTTCCGGCTGCGGTCGTCAAAGTAAACTGCTTTACACCGTGCAGGCCTGCACGATGCAGATGATATTATAGCCTATCTCAAAATAGCCTGTCAACACCATTTTTGCAATCTTTTTTGCGGTTTGGGCCTGCTTCCGCGCCGGGTACTACATCTTGTGCCCATTGGGCCCGCTCGGCCAACACTCACCCGTAGGGGCGGGACTTGTCCCCGCCCGCCTCTTTCCTCCCCGTCCCAGGCTTCGGCCGGGCGGCCACTAGGGCCGCCCCTACGCAGAAGCGCGGAGGCGGGCGGAGCAGCCGCACAGCGCACCCCGCAGACGAAAAAGCAGTTGCGCCGCAGGCGCAAGGTGTTTTTCGCGGAGGGGTAAGCAGTGTGGCGTCGCGCAGCAGCCGCAGCGTGACAGAGAAGCGCGGAGGGTAGGCGCATAGGGGACCATAGAGGTAAAAAACAGGCCGGGCGGAGCCCGGCGGCATTTCCGGCAGAGCGGGGAACAGGGACCGCGGCAAGTCCGGCGCACCGCAGTCCGGGGTGGCGTTGCCCAGGCAAGTACAGCGCACATGCCGCCAAATTGGGTGGGTAATCCGCCGGGGCCGTCAGGCAAAGCATCGACACGCGCCGGCCGATACGGGCCGCAACCGCCTTCAAGTCTTGCCGCCATCGTACAACGTACCGCCGCCCGGCTCCATGGGGTTCCGGGGCCGCAGCCCCCAGTCCCAAGCAGGTAACGGGGAAGCAGCGCCGATCCCGGCCCGGTGGAGAAATCTTTAAAAAGAGATTCTTTTTAGTAGTATACGTTGCTTTTAAGGCAATTTTTGGTATAATAAAGTGCTATTGATATTTTCCGAAAGAGGTGGTCTTTCCGTGAATTTCCCGGCCGATATCTGGCCCAAGGTGCTCTCCCTCATGGAGGGGGATATGACCGCCACCACGATCAACACCTGGTTTGACGACGCCACCCCCGTGGCGCTGGACGCCAACCGGTTTGTGCTCCACACCCCCTCCAACTTCAAGCGGGACATCATCATGGCCCGCTATCTGCCCGTGATCCAGAAGGCGCTCCACGAGCTCTTCTCCGCCGACTTCGAGGTGGTAGTCCTGGGAGAGGGCGAGCTGGAGGACTTCGGCAAGAAAAAAACCGACGATGTCTTTCTGCCGGGCACCGAGGAGTACACCTTTGAGCGGTTCGTGGTGGGCGCGTCCAACAAATTCGCCCACGCGGCGGCCCAGGCGGTGGCCGAGCGGCCCGCCCAGACCTACAACCCCCTGTTCATCTACGGCGAGTCCGGCCTGGGCAAGACCCACCTGCTGTACGCCATCGCCCACAAGATCCACCAGAACCACCCGGACTACCGGATCGTCTATATTAAGGGCGACTCCTTCACCAACGAGCTCATCCAGGCCATCCGTGAGGGGCGCAACCCCGAATTTCGGGAGAAGTACCGCTCGGCGGACGTATTCCTCATGGACGACGTGCAGTTCATCGCCGGCCGCGAGTCCACCCAGGAGGAGATGTTCCACACCTTCAACACCCTGTACGAAGCAGGCCGACAGATCGTGTTCACCGCCGACCGGCCGCCCAAGGAGATGCTGCGGCTGGACGACCGGCTGCGCACCCGGTTCGAGTGGGGCCTGCCCGTGGACATCCAGCCGCCCGACTACGAGACCCGGGTGGCCATCATCAAAACAAGGCCATCCGGCGCGGCATGAACCTGCCCGACCCGGTGCTCCAGTATATCGCGGAGAACATCACCTCCAACGTGCGGCAGATCGAGGGCACGGTCAACAAAATCCTTGCCTTCCAGGAGCTGATGGGGGAGAGCGTGGACGTGGACACCGTCACCCGGGCGGTGCGGGACATGTTCAAGGACAAGGCCGACTTCCTGCCCTCGCCGGACATCATCATCGACGAGGTGAGCAAGTTCTACAACATCGACGCCGACGCCCTCCGGGGGCAGGGCCGCACCAAGGACACCGCCCTGGCCCGGCAGATCGCCATGTACCAGATCCGCCGCATGACCAACCTCTCCCTCAAGGAGATCGGCAAGGAGTTCGAAGGCCGCGACCACACCACCGTCATGCACTCCATTGACCGAATCGAGAAGCTGACTAAGACCAACCCGGAGATTGCCGAGGTCATCAAGGACATCAACGCCAACATCAATGCCCGCTACGAATAATTGACCGTTCTGTCCACATTTCCACGGTATTTTGTGAAGATGTGGACAACCCTGTGTGGAAAAATCCATCCCTTCGTCCTCATCGGTGGAAAGGCGACAAAAACATCCCCATCCCCTGTGGAAACGGGATCCCTTCCCCCCCAGCGGATTCCGCCGTTTTTCCACATCATTTCCCCTACGGCTTACTATTACGATCTCATTCTCCCCTTTCTCCGGGGATTCACGCACACTCACTACAAAATGGAGGTCACCAATCATGAAATTTTCCTGCGAAAAAGCTCTGCTACAGGCCGCCATCTCCACCACATCCAGAGCAGTATCTCCCAAAAGCTCCATTCCCGCTCTGGAAGGGATTCTGCTGGAGGCCGGCAGCGACCTCCGCCTCACCGGCTACAACCTGGAGACTGGCATCCGCACCATTGTCCCTGCCGACATCCGGGAGGAGGGTACTCTGGTGCTGGGCGCACGCCTGTTTGGTGAAATTGTCCGCAAGCTGCCCGATGATATCGTCACCTTTCAATCAGAAAACTATATGGTCAACATCAAGTGTGGTATGAGCGAATTCAACATTCTGGGCACCGATCCGGAAGAATTCCCCGAGCTGCCCACCGTAGAATACCAAAATTCCCTGATTCTACCGCAATCCAGGCTAAAAGCCATGATCAGCCAAACCCTTTTCGCCGTCAGCGACAACGAAAGCCGCCCCATCCACACCGGCTCCCTGTTTGAGGTGGACAGCGAGGGGCTGACCATCGTGTCGGTGGACGGCTACCGCCTGGCCCTCCGCCACGAGTCCATCGACAAGAAGGAGGGCGGAGACCTTCTCCTTCGTAGTGCCCGGTGCGGCCCTGTCCGAAGTGGAAAAAATTTGCAGCGACGTGGACGAGCCGGCCTCCGTCACCCAGGGCGCCCGCCACGTGATGTTCAGTTGGGGACACCATGCTGGTGTCCCGCCGACTGGAGGGCGAATTCCTGGCCTACCGCCAGGCCATCCCCACAACAACACCATTCATGTGGAGGGTGACACCCGCGCCCTGCTCTCCTCCATCGACCGCGTGTCCCTCATCATCAGCGACAAGCTGAAAAGTCCCCTGCGCTGCGTATTTGACAGCAATCTGCTGAAAATCTCCACCAAAACCGCCATCGGCGACGCTATGACGAGTGCCCCTCAGCGGCGACGGCGGCGGGCTGGAGATCGGCTTCAACAACAAGTACCTGATGGGCCCTCAAGGCTGCCCCGGCGGACAAGGTGCGGCTGGAGCTGACCACCGGCGTGTCCCCCTGCGTCATCCTGCCCACCGAGGGGGAGGAGAACTTCCTCTACATGGTGCTGCCCGTGCGGCTGAAGGCGGGCGAGTGAGCATGGAGATCAAGCCTTACCTTCGCCGGCCCCAGTTCTACGAGACCGACGGCATGAGCATCATCTGGCACGGCAATTACGTCCGCTGGATGGAGGAGGCTCGCACCGATTTTATGGATCAGCTCGGCTTCCCCTACGCCAGGGCGGTGGAGGCGGGCATCGACTTCGCCCTGACGGACATTTCCTGCAAATACCGGGCCATGACCCGCTTCGGCGAGGAGCTAGCCATCACGGTATCCATCCGCCGCCTGTCCCCGGCCAAGCTGGAGCTGGGCTACGAGATGCGGGAGGCGTCCACCGGGGAGCTGAAGGCGGAGGGCACCTCCGGCCACTTTTTCTATGACCGGGCCAAGGGCCGGCCGGTGGCGCTGAAAAAGGCCCTGCCGGAGGTCTACCGGCTGCTGGAGGCCCTCACCACCCTGACTGAGAGAGGAATGAACTATGGAACAACGGCAGGTCAAAATCACCACGGAATTCATCAAGCTGGACGCCCTGCTCAAGTTTGAGGGATTGGCGGGCACCGGCGGGGAGGCCAAGGAGCGCATACAGGACGGCGAGGTGCTGGTCAACGGCGAGACCTGCACCATGCGGGGCCGGAAAATCCGCCCCGGCGACACCGTTTCGCTGGACGGCGTGACACTGAAAGTGGTATGATTGTCCACTCCATTGCCCTGGATTTTTTTCGCAACTACGTCCACCTTGACGCCCGTTTTTCCCCGGAGGTCAACGTCATCTACGGCGAGAACGCCCAGGGAAAGACCAATCTGCTGGAGGCGGTGGCCTATCTGTCCACCGCCTCCTCCCACCGGGCCCGGTACGACCGGGAGCTCATCCAGTTCGGCGTGGACCATGCTTTTGTGAAGGCGGAGGTATCCGCCCGTGGGCGGGACTTCACCCTGGAGGCCCGTCTGGGCCGGGGGGTGCGGCGGCAGCTCTACTCCAACGGGATGCGCCTCAAGTCCGCCGGGGAGCTGTCCGGCGTGCTCAACACCGTGCTCTTCTGCCCGGAGGACCTCTACCTCATCCGGGAGGGAGCGGCTACCCGGCGGCGGTTCCTGGACGGGTGTATCTGCCAGCTCCGGCCCAAGTACGCCGAGGCCCTGGCGGAGTATCGCCGCCTCTACGAGCATAAGGTCCGCATACTCCGGGACTGGGAGGAGCACCCCCCTGCTGGACACCCTGGACGAGTTCAACCTGCGCATGGCCCAGACCGGGGCCCTGCTGATCCACTACCGGGCCCACTTCGTCAAGCGCCTGCGGGAGGTGACACCCCCCATCCATCTGGACTTTTCCGGCGGGCGGGAGAAGCTGGGCCTGGCCTATGAGACGGTATCCACCGTCACCGACCCGGAGGACAGCCCCCGGAGCATCCTCCCCCAGCTCCTGGCCCATCAGGAGAGCCACCGGAAGGCGGAGCTGGAGTCCCGCCAGTGCCTCTCCGGCCCCCACAAGGACGATCTCACCGTGGAGCTGAACGGCATGAGCGCCAAGACCTTCGCCTCCCAGGGGCAGACCCGCACCGCGGCGCTGTCCCTCAAGCTGGCCTCCCGGGAGATCTTTTATCAGGAGACCGGCGAGTGGCCGGTGCTGCTGCTGGACGATGTGCTCAGCGAGCTGGACGCCCGGCGGCAGGAGTTCGTGCTCCGGCGCATCAACGGCGGGCAGGTGTTCATCACCTGCTGCGAGGACGCCCGGCTGGAGGGTCTGGAGGAGGGGAAGGTCTTCCACATTCACGGCGGGGCGCTGAAGCCATAGGGGAAGGTGTCCGTACCCCCTGCCCATATAGGGCGGGATAACGGCGGCCCGTGCAATCCTTCATTCCACACATGGACGCATCCAAGGAGAAGCATATGCCCATTATTATCGGTATCTTTTGTGCGCTGCCCTTTCTGGCGGGGCTGATTGCAGAATATCTGGTGTGCCGGCTGACCCGGCGGCGTTGGTGGAAGCTGCTTCCCCCGGCGGCGGCCGTCGCGCTGACGGCTGCGGTGGCTGAGGGGCGGGCCGGAGTTTGGGAGTCCGACCAGTCTCCGCTGACCCAACTGCTCTTTGTGCCGGGATTGCCGGCGCTGTTTGCCCTGCTGGGCCTGCTGGCGGGCTGGCGGCTGTGGAAACGGCTGTGGGGCCCGCGGGTGGTGAAGGATAAGGGGGCGCGCTGAATGTATCTGCATCTGGGCCAGGGCGTTGTGGTACCCTACCGGGACGTGCTCGCCCTCTTTGATCTGGACAACACCAGCGCCTCCCACCTGACCCGCAGGTTCCTGGAGCGGGCCGAGCAGGCTGGGCAGGTAGTCAATGTGGCCGAGGATCTGCCCAAGTCGTTTGTCCTCTGCCGCCCGGCGGGCGGGGAGGCCACCGTCTATCTCTCCCAGTTGTCCACCGCCACGCTGCTCCGGCGGGCGGAGAACAACAGCTTCGAATAAACAACCCAAACGGGCCGCCGGAGGCGGCTCCTGCGGCGGGGCCGCAGGGGCGGCCCCTGGCCGCCCGGATATCCCAATGGAGGTTTTCAAATGTCTGAAGAATTCGAGAACAGCACTACCCAGGTGGAGCACGAGTACGGCGGCTCTGAGATCCAGGTGCTGGAGGGCCTGGAGGCCGTCCGCAAGCGCCCCGGCATGTATATCGGCTCCACGTCGGAGAGCGGCCTGCACCACCTGGTGTACGAGATCGTGGACAACTCCATCGACGAGGCCCTGGCCGGCTACTGCGACGAGATTACCGTCAAGATCGGAGAGGGGGACATCATCACCGTCATCGACAACGGCCGCGGCATTCCCGTGGATATCCAGCCCCAGACCGGCCAGCCCGCCCTGGAGGTGGTGTTCACGATCCTCCACGCCGGCGGCAAGTTCGGCGGCGGCGGCTATAAGGTGTCCGGCGGCCTCCACGGTGTGGGCGCCAGCGTGGTAAACGCCCTGTCCGAGTGGCTGGAAGTGCGGGTTCACAAGGAGGGCAAGGTCTACGAGATGAAGTTCTCCCGGGGCAAGGTGACCCAGCCCATGCAGGTGGTGGGTGACACAGACCGCCACGGCACCGAGGTGGTGTTCAAGCCCGACCCCGAGATGTTTGAGATCACCGAGTACAGCTACGACACCCTCCACACCCGCATGCGGGAGGAGGCCTTCCTCAACGCGGGCCTGCGCATCCACACCGTGGACGAGCGCCCCGGCCGGGAGCAGGAGGACACCATGCACTACGCCGGCGGCATCCGGGAGTTTGTGTCCTTCCTCAACCAGTCCAAGGACCCGGTCCACCCCGATGTGGTCTACATGGCGGGACAGAAGGACGACGCTATGGCGGAGGTGGCCTTCCAGTACAACGACGGGTACAGCGAGAACATCGTCTCCTTCGCCAACAACGTCCACACCCCGGAGGGCGGCATGCACGAGGAGGGCTTCAAGCGGGCCCTGACCACGGTGCTCAATAATTACGGCAAGAAGATGAAGATTCTCAAGGACGATGAAAAGGTGTCCGGCGAGGACTGCCGGGAGGGCATCGCCTGCGTCATCTCCGTCAAGCTGACCGAGGCCCAGTTCGAGGGCCAGACCAAGGCCAAGCTGGGCAACAGCGAGATCCGCACCCTGGTCAACAACATTGTCACCGACAAGCTCTCCGAGTATCTGGAGGAGAACCCGGCGGTGGGCCGCGCCATTCTGGACAAGGCCCTCATGGCTAACCGGGCCCGGGAGGCCGCCCGCAAGGCCCGCGAGTCCATCCGCCGCAAGACCGCCCTGGGCGGGGCCGCTATGCCGGACAAGCTGCGGGACTGCAACGAGGTCAACCCGGAGCTCACCGAGCTCTACATCGTCGAGGGCGACTCCGCCGGCGGCTCGGCCACCCAGGGCCGGGACTCCCGCTTCCAGGCCATCCTCCCCCTGTGGGGCAAGATGCTCAACGTGGAGAAGGCCCGGGCCGACAAGGTCTACGGCAACGACAAGCTCACCCCCGTCATCACCGCCCTGGGCGCGGGCATCGGGGACGACTTCGATCTGAACAAGCTGCGCTATCACAAGGTCATTATCATGGCCGATGCCGATGTGGACGGCGCCCACATCCGCACCCTGCTGCTCACCTTCTTTTTCCGCTTCATGCGGCCCCTCATTGAGCATGGCTATGTCTACGCCGCCGTGCCCCCCCTGTTCAAGCTCAGCCGGGGCAAGACCACCCGCCTGGCCTTCTCCGAGGAGGAGCGGGACGCCATCTCCGCCGAGCTGCGGGGGGACAATCCAAACGCCAAGGTGGACATCTCCCGGTTCAAGGGCCTGGGTGAGATGAACCCCCATGAGCTGTGGGAGACCACCATGGACCCGGAGCGGCGCACCCTCAAGCGCATCGAGCTGGACGACGCTGTCCGGGCCGACCAGACCTTCACCGTCCTCATGGGGGAGAAGGTGGAGCCCCGCAAGGAGTTCATCGAGCGTAACGCCAAGTACGCCGTCAACCTGGACTATTAAGGGATTGGGGAACGGACAACGTGCCCGGAACGCGTATCGTAGGGGCCGATGCCCACATCGGCCCGACGTTCCGGTGCCGCCCAGACAACGAAAAACGGGCGGAGGAAGGCATCCGCCCTACAAAGAAAAAAATCGCCGGGAACAGCGAAACGCCCACCCGCAATTTGTGGGGGCGGCCCGTGCGGCCGCCCGCCGTGAACCACCCTATCACGAAGATTGTGAGGCAGATACATGAGTAAAAAGCCACAGTATGATCCGGAGGAAATCCGGTTTCCAGACCAGAAGATAGAGACCTCCTATCTGGTGCACGAGATGGAGCAGAGCTACATCGAGTACGCTATGAGCGTCATCGTGGGCCGGGCGCTGCCCGACGTGCGGGACGGCCTGAAGCCGGTCCACCGGCGCATTCTCTACGCCATGTATGAGGACAACCTGACCGCGGACAAGCCCTTCAAGAAGTCGGCCACCTGCGTGGGCGACGTGCTGGGCCGCTACCACCCCCATGGCGACGCTTCGGTGTACGACGCCCTGGTGCGCCTGGCTCAGGATTTCTCCATGCGCTACCCCCTGGTGGACGGCCACGGAAACTTCGGCTCCATCGACGGCGATCCCCCGGCCGCCTACCGTTACACCGAGGCCCGCCTGTCAAAGCTGTCTGACGAGATGCTGCGGGAGATCGAGAAGGACACGGTGGACTGGGACCCGAACTTCGACGAGAGCCGGAAGGAACCCCGGGTACTGCCCTCCCGGTTCCCCAATCTGCTGGTCAACGGCTCCTCCGGCATCGCCGTGGGCATGGCCACCAATATTCCGCCCCACAACCTGCGGGAAGTGATCAATGCCACAATCTGCGTTCTGGACAACCCGGAGGCGGAGCTGTCCGACCTGATGGAGCACGTGAAGGGCCCCGACTTCCCCACTAGGGGATCATCATGGGCCGCTCCGGCATCCGGGCGGCCTACGCCACCGGCCGGGGCCGGGTGTGCGTCCGGGCCCGCACCGAGTTTGAGGAGTTCGGCAACAACCGCACCCGCATCATCGTCACCGAGATCCCCTACCAGGTCAACAAGCGCATGCTCATCAAAAATATGGCCGACCAGGTGGAGGACAAGCGGCTGGAGGGCATCTCCGACATCCGGGATGAGTCCGACCGCAACGGCATGCGGGTGGTCATCGAGCTCAAGCGGGACGCCAATCCCCAGGTGGTGCTCAACCGCCTGTTTGCACAGACCCAGCTCCAGACCACCTTCGCCATCAATATGCTGGCCCTGGTGCAGTCCGGCGGCCAGCCCCAGCCCAAGATTCTCTCCTGCGCCACATCCTGGACGAGTACATCGCCTTCCAGGAGGAGGTCATCGTCCGCCGCACCCGCTACGATCTGCGCAAGGCCCAGGAGCGGGCCCATCTGCTGGAGGGCCTGCTCATTGCCGAGGACAACATCGACGCGGTGATCCAGACCATCCGGGAGAGCTACGACGACGCCAAGGAGAACCTGATGAACCGCTTCGGCCTCAGCGACGTGCAGGCCCAGGCCATCCTGGACATGCAGCTCAAGCGGCTCCAGGGGCTGGAGAAGGAGAAGCTGCAAAACGAATACAAGGAGCTGGAGGCGCGCATCGCCTACTTCAATGAGTTGCTCTCCAGTGAGGAGAAGATCCGCGGCGTGCTCAAGGACGAGCTTACCGCCATCCGGGACAGGTACGGCGACGACCGGGTGACCGAGATCCAGGACGTGGAGGACGAGATCGACATCGAGGATCTCATCGAGGAGGAGGAGTGCGTCTTCACCCTCACCGCCGGCGGCTACATCAAGCGCACCGCCGCCTCCACCTACAAGGCCCAGCGCCGGGGCGGCAAGGGCATTACCGCCATGTCCACCAAGGAGGAGGACTATGTGGACACCGTGTTCACCGCCTCCACCCACGATTTCATTCTCTTTTTCACCAACAAGGGCAGGGTCCACCGCAAGAAGGGCTATCAGATCCCCGAGGCGGGCCGCACCGCCCGGGGCACCAACCTGGTCAATGTGCTGCCCATCGAGCAGGATGAAAAGGTCACCGCCATGATCCACCTGCGGGAATTCCCCGAGGACCGCTATCTGGTGATGGTCACCCGCAGCGGCACCGTCAAGCGCATCCAGCTCTCCTCCATCTACACTGCACGCAAGGCGGGCATCCGCTGCATCACCCTGGACGAGGGGATGAGCTCATCTGCGTGCGGGAGACCGACGGCGACCAGGCCATCCTGATCGTCACCCACGACGGCATGGCCATCTGCTTTAAGGAGACCGACGTGCGCTGCATGGGCCGTGACGCCGCCGGCGTCCGGGGCATCAACCTGCGCCCCGGCGACTACGTGGTGGGGGCCGCCCGGGCCAAGCGGGACCATCAGGTGTTGATGATCACCGAAAACGGCTACGGCAAGCGCACCGACATGGACGAGTATATCCGCGCCGACGGGCCCCAGAAGCGGGGCGGATTTGGACTGAAGGGCTATAATGTCACCGAGAAAACCGGCCCCGTGGTGGGGTCAAGGTGGTCAGCGACGGGGACGACGTGCTGGTGATCAACGATGCCGGCGTGATCATCCGCATGGCGGCCGCCGGCATCTCCACCTACGGCCGCACCGCCCAGGGCGTCAAGATCATGAATTTGGAGGAGGGGGTCAAGGTGATCTCCTTCGCCCGTACCGACCACGAGGAGGAAGAGGAGGCCGCTGAAGGGGAGACTCCCGCCGGCGGCCCGGAACAGGCGTAAGCCACGGGCCGCAGGGGAAAGCGCCGGCAGTTCCCGGATGACCCTGAACGGCAGGGAGGAGCAGAGCATGAGATATGTGCAGATGGCCCGCGCCCCGGCAGGGTGAGGATCATCTTGAGCCGTGTTCTGGGCGGAGGGCTGGCCGCCGCCGCGGTACGCCTGATCGTGTTCTTCCTGGGGCAGAGGGATTTCTTCTACCTGGGTATCGTGGGTGTGGTCTGGCTTCTGGTTTTGGCCGCCGCGGCCGTGGTGGGGGTGTACAGCGTCTTTCACGAAAAGGGCCTTTACTTCCGCTGTCAGTGGCCGGAGGAGCATCCCAAGGTGGATCAATAGGGCCTTCCGGGAAGGTGCCCCAGTGCGCACACTGGGGCGGATGAGGGGAATAGTACGAATATGGAACAGAAGGAAAAGCCCCTTACCCGTGCCCAGGAACTGCGCAAAAACGCCACAAAAGAGGAAAATCATTTGTGGTATGATTTTTTGCGGACTTATCCGGTCCAATTTCTCCGGCAAAACCATTTGGCCCCTATATTGTAGATTTTTATTGCCATAAAGCGAAATTAGCCATTGAATTGGACGGCTCCCAGCATTATGAGGGGAATGGTCCGGAGCAGGATAAGATTCGGACAGCCTATTTGCAAGAGGTTGAAAAATAAGAGTCCTGCGCTTTACCAACCTGGAAATCAAACAAAATTTTGAAGGTGTGTGCGCTGCCATTGACCGGCAGGTCAGGGCGGCGCTCCCCTCATCCGGCCCTGCGGGCCACCTTCCCCCAGGGGAAGGCCATAGGAGATTTATGAAGACAGTTACCATTTATACCGACGGGGCGTGCTCGGGCAATCCCGGCCCCGGCGGGTGGGGGGCTATCCTGCAATACGGAGAGTCCCGCAAGGAGCTCTCTGGCGGGGAGGCCCACACCACCAACAACCGCATGGAGCTGACCGGGGTGATTACGGCGCTGGAGGCGCTGAAGGAGCCCTGTGAGGTGGAGCTCTACTCCGACTCCAAGTACGTCATTGACGCCCTGCAGAAGGGCTGGGCCAAGGGCTTGAGGGCCCGTGGGTGGATCAAGTCGGACAAGAAGCCGGCCCTCAACCCTGACCTGTGGGAGCGGCTTCGCGCTGTGCGAGCGCCACACAGTCCGTCTCCACTGGGTTAAGGGCCACGCGGATAATCCCCATAATAACCGCTGTGACGAGCTGGCGGTTGCGGAGAGCAGAAAATATAAATAAGCCCTTGGGGCCCCGCTAAAGCGGGGCGGCGCTCGTGCCGTACATAACACTTCATGCGCACAGGGCGCGCCACGAAACGGTGCAAAGGCTCAGGCGCATGAAGTGTTTGTGCATGTGGGCCGTACCGGCCCACGCGCTGTCATCCCATGGCCGTGCCGCTGTAAGCGGGCGCATGGCCAATTCTGCGATGCTTTTGCATAGCAAATAAAGCGGGGCTTCCGCCAGTTGGGGATCAATCCCGCCGGACAGCGTATTGCGTTATTGCCACCGCAGGGACGGCCCTCGTGGCCGCCCGCCGTTTTTCAGAGGAGGACATGATGAAAATTGCCATTGTATACGCCAGCGAGACGGGCAACACCGCCCAGATTGCCCAGGCCATCCGCGAGGGATGTCAGGGCAATGAGATTGTGGCCTTCGGCCCGCTGCCCCGGGACGTGGGGGAGGCGGAGCTGATCTTTGTGGGCTCCTGGACGGACAAGGGCACCTGTGCCCCGGCGGTAAAGGAGTTTTTGCAGGGACTCCACGGGAAGCGGGTGGCCCTGTTCGGCACGGCGGGTTTTGGCCTGTCTGAGATGTATTTTGCCTCTCTCTCCGACCGGTTCCGGGCGGAGGTGCCGGAGGAAAATCAGGTGTTGGGTACCTGGTTCTGTCCGGGGCGGATGCCCCCTGCCGTCCGGGCCCGGTATGAGGCTCAGCTCAAGGAGAAGCCCGGCGACGCCCGGCTGGAGAACATGCTCCGGGCCTATGACCAGGCCCTGTCCCACCCCGACGGGACGGACCTGGCGGATGCGCGGGCCTTTGCAGCCGCTATGCTGGCCAAATAAAAGAGCTCCGCCATAAGGGCATGGCTTTATAAAGAAGTTAAGGGCAAGACAAACCATTACGGTCTGTCTTGCCCTTTTTATAGTATGTAACCCACTATGACACTTTCGGGGAAAGTACTCGTGGGAAAGAACAGTAAACTGGAAGCTGTCAATGGATCACCTGGTAACGCAATCTGAGATACGAGTTTTCCAAGACCATACATTCCTGCAATTTCAGCACGCCTAATTGGGATAATTCACTTTCTGACAGCAAAGACCTCCCGTCGATCAGTGTGGATGTATCCTTGCCGCCGACTAAAATAGGGGCGATCACAATATCAATATAATCAAACAGTTTTTCCCGAAGAAACAGCCCGTTCAATGTACCGCCGCTTTGTATGGTGATCCTTTGACAGCCATATTCTGACTTGAGTTGTGCAAGCGCGTCAGGTAAAGACAACTTGCTCTGACAGATGATATGAAGGTTGTCCTCATCCATCTGAAACGCTGGATGGTCTGCGTTGGAGGTGACCAGCACAAATTCTTTTGAGCGGGCGCAAAAATAGCGAATACCTTGTTTGGTCAAATGATGGTTGTCGATCATTACAAAGGAAACAGGCAACTTGTTCGGCATTTCCTTGGAGTTGACGCCTAGCTTTTCCTGTACTCTCCCAGAATTGAGCGACCACAGATCGGTTGTCTGCTCTATCTCATAATACTGGTGCAGTCCTTCTTGAACGCCCGCAATTTTGGGGAGATCTCTGTCTAAATCTAAATTATCTGTTGCCCCTGTGCTGATTTTTCCGTCAACAGACATAAGCATAAATAGCGTTGTGACCGGTCTATCCATTGTATCTCTCCTAACTCCGCGTTGTCGGTGAAATTAATATAAGGCAACACCCGCCGAAAAGCAACTTCTTTTGGCGGGTGTTAACTTCCTTACGGTATGGGCCCCAAGGCGGAGCTCCTTTTTTGCATTTAAAGGGTGCGGATGGGACGGCAGGGGTTGCCGACGGCCACAACCCCCTCGGGAATGTCATGGACCACCACGCTGCCCCCGCCGATGACGGCGCGGCTGCCGATGGTGACGCCGGGCAGAACGGTGACGCCCCGCCGATCAAACGCTGTCCCCACGGTGATGGGCTTGGCGTACTCCAGCTCCTCGTCCCGGAGGGTGTGGTCCAGGGGGTGGGCGGCGGTGTAGAAGCCGCAGTTGGGGGCCACCATGACGTTGTTACCGAAGGTGATGGGGGCGCAGTCCAGCATCACGCAGTTGTAGTTGCAGAAGAAGTTCTCGCCGATGGTGATGTGCCGGCCGTAGTCGCACCAGAAGGTGGATTTGATGGTGAAGTGTTCGCCGGTCCGGCCCAGAAGCTGCTGCAGCAGGGCGCGGGCCTCCTCCTTCTGATTGGGGTTGAGCTGGTTGAGGGCGTGGCAGAGCTCCATGGCCGTCCGGTGCATGGCCTGGAGCTCGCCGTCCTGGGCGTTGTAGAGCTGGCCGCCCAGCATTTTCTGATATTCCGTCATAGCAAATCACCTCAAACAAACGGGCGGGAGCATACAGCGCCCACCCGTCTCATGCCGGTCAGGATTCCGGTTTCGGGCCCTGGGGCCTGTCGCCCTTGGGCTTGCCCCGGTAGCGGCGGCGGTGGGGCGCTTTTCTCACCGGTGGGAAGGGCCGCTGTCCCATCGGAGGCCGGGGATGGTGCGGCGGGCGCCTTGGGCTGCTTTTCCGGCCGGGGCGGACGCTGCTGCTCCCCCTTTTGCTTCTGCCTGGGGCTGAGTCTGCCTGCCCTCCTCGGCGGGCTTTGGCGGCGGGCTCGGCGGACGGCCTGCTCCCGCCCGGCCCCGGCGGCCCCGGCCGCGGGAGCGGCGCTCCCTCCCTCGGCGGGCTTCTCCGGCTCGGCGGGGCGACGCCAAGCCGCTGAGGGCGGCGGCTACACTGCCGGACAGGCGGTGGGGCTCCTCCACAGGGGTGATCTTGCGCAGCTTGGCCAGCTCTTCCGGGGGAGGGGGCACATAGCCCTCGGGCAGTTTCCCCTTGCCGTTGCGGACCACGCAGATCTCGCAGTTGTGGAAACACTTGGGGGCCTCGGGCTGCTCCTCCAGCCGTACCTTCACGGTCTCCTTGAGCAGGTTGACCTGAGAGACGGTGCCCACCCCCTCCGGGGTCTCCACAAAGGACTCGTTCTTTGGCATACGGCGCACCGCGTCCTCATAGGCCTCCTGCTCGTATTTCAGGCAGCACATGAGCCGTCCGCAGGTGCCCGAAATCTTGGTGGGGTTGAGGGACAGGTTCTGGGTTTTGGCCATCTTGATGGACACCGGCTGAAACTCGTCCAGGAAGGTGGCGCAGAAGAAGGGCTTGCCGCAGATGCCTAGGCCGCCCAGCATTTTGGCCTCGTCCCGGACGCCGATCTGCCTCAGCTCAATGCGGGCGTGGAATACCCCAGCCAGATCCTTGACCAGAGCGCGGAAGTCCACCCGCCCCTCGGAGGTGAAGAAAAAGAGGATCTTGTTCCCCTCAAAGTTGTACTCCACCTCCACCAGCTTCATATCCAGGCCATGGGCGGCGATCTTCTCCTGGCAGATGGAAAAGGCCCGCGCTTCCTTCTCACGGTTCTTCGCCACGGTGTCCAGATCCTTCTCGGTGGCCAGGCGGACCAGGGGCGCAGCGGCTGTACCACCGCCTCGTCCTCCACCATGGTGTTGCCCTGGGTACACTCGCCGTACTCCAGGCCGCGGGAGGTCTCGATAATGACCCCCTGACCGGGGGCCACGGCCTGTCCATTGGGGTCAAAATAATACTGTTTGCCTCCGCTTTTGAAGCGGACGCCGATGATTTCGGTCATGATTACCTCCGCATCAGGTGTATGGGCGGGGTCGGGCCCGCCCGGTCATAGGGTGCTCAGTGCCGCCCCAGCCAGCCGGCTAGGTGACCGGCCCCCACATTGGAGCCGCAGGCGGCGCGCAGCCGCTCCAGCACGCCCACCGCCTGGGTGAGCTGCCGGGGGGAGAGGGCGCGGGCGGCGCGCTCCGCCGCCTCACGCCGGCGGGGGTCGGACTCCCGCAGGGTTCCGGCGGAGCAGACGAGGGCATCCCGCAGCAGGAGAACGCCCTCGTCCAGCAGGGCGCGAAGCTGCTCCCGGTCCCACTTCTCCAGGGCCACGCAGTGCTCCAGCAGGGCCAGCTCGTCACCGCCGGCCAGGCGGCGCACCAGCTCCAGCGCGCCGTCCAGGGCCTGGGTGTCGCCTGCGGCCTGTCCCTCCAGCTCGGCGGCCGCCCGGCCCAGCAGGCCCTCGCAGCGGTCGGCGGCGGCCTGCCGGGCCGCCTGGGGCTGGTCGGGGTAGTGCTCGTCCAGCCAGAGCTCCGCCTCCCGCCGGGTGACGGGGGAGAGGGAAGATGCTCACACCGGGAGCGCACTGTGGGCAGCAGGGCGGCGGCGTTATCGGTGAGCAGGAGAAAGGCGGCGTAGGCCGGGCCCTCCTCCAGCAGCTTGAGCATGGCGTTCTGGGCGCTGGCGTTCATGGTCTGGGCGTTCTCCAGGATGTAGACCTTGCGTTCGGCCTCGTTGGGCCGGATGTAGGCGTCGGCGCGGAGGGCGCGCACCTGGGCCACGCTGATATCCTTCCCGTCGTCCCCCACCCGCACGATGTCGGGGTGGATGCCCCCCTCCGCCTTGCGGCAGCCGGCGCAGGACAGGCAGGGCAAAGCGCCGCCCCGGCGGTCGCACACCAGGGCGGCGGCCAGCAGGCCCGCCAGGGTCCGCTTGCCGGAGCCCGCCGGGCCGCTGAGGATGTACGCGTGGGAGAGGCCCGCCGGGCCGTCTCCAGCTCCAGCTGCCGCTTCAGCGGGGCGTTGCCCGCCAGCCGGGTCAGGTTCATAAAGACTCAGACCCGCTCAAACCGCTCGATATCCACCACGAAGATGGTGGCGCCGCCCACCACGACCTCCACGGGCATGGAGGGGTAGTAGCCGTAGCTCATCTCGGTGGTGGTGGGGATCATTTGCTTGCGGCTGTGGGAATGCTCCCGGATGATGTCGATGACGGTCTGCACCTTCTCCTCGTCCACGCCGATGAGAATGGTCACGTTGCCCGCCATCAGAAAGCCGCCGGTGGTGGCCAGCTTGGTGGAGGAGAAGCCCTTCTTGGTCAGGGCCTGGGTGACGGTGTTGGCGTCATCGTGATTGATAATTGCAAGAATCAGTTTCATTGCTTTTCCCTCCTGAAGGAAAGACGCTCCTTTGCTCATTCTATGAGGCACACACAGGTTCGGAAACAACCTCAACGTCTTCCAGTGTATTATAACCTATTTGTTTCAAATAAGCGATAGTTTTTGCAAATTCGCTCCCCAGGCGCGAAAATAGGTACCCCGGGGGGATAGGGGGCCACCTGCTGGGCGCAGATGCGTCCCTCCGCGGCGGACAGGGGAGGGAAATCCGGGGAAAAGAGGGCCTGACGGGGTGAGAACCGCCTCCGGCGGGGCGGAGGCGGGGCAGGGGAGCGCCGTCCCCCAGGCCACGGCATCCAGGGCGGCCCGGAGGCGGGCAAAGTCCTCCTCCGTGTCGGCGCAGGTGGGGATAAACACCACATGGCCCGCGTCGGCCATCTCGGGCCACACCCTCATCCCCTCCAGGGCCGCCTGGGCGGCAAAGCCGTCGGGGGCGCGGAGCACCAGCCGGGCAGGGTCCAGCGCCGGGCCGGACACGCTGGGGTAGTCCCGCCGCAGGGCGGCCACCTGCCGGGCGGCGGCCCGGTAAGCGGCGGCGCCCTCCTCCTCCATCCACGCCCGGCAGAGATCCAGGCAGGCCATCATGGGATAGGAGGGGCTGGAGGAGCCGTAGAGGGAGGCGGCCCGCCGCAGCCCGGCATGGGGAAACCGTTCCCCGGCCAACAGCAGGGCGCTCTGCCCCAGGGCGGGGAGGGTCTTGTGGGCCGATGTCACCACCAGATCGGCGGCGGAGAGGTGGTCATTTCCCAGGAACGGCAGATGGGCCCCGTGGGCTCCGTCCACCACCAGCACCCCGCCCCGCCGGTGCATCAGCTCCGCCAGGGCGGGAAGATCTGACAACATTCCGTAGTAAGTGGGTGAGGTTATACAGAGCGTCTTTGCGTCCGGGTATTCCTCCAGAGCCTGGGCCACCGACGAGGGGGAGATGGGGCCGGTGATCCCCTCCGAGGCAAGCCAGGGCCGCTCCAGATAGACCGGCTTCAGGTCCAGCAGGGCCAGGGCGTTGTAGGCGGAGCGGTGGCTCCCCCGGTCCAGCAGCACCGTCTCCCCCGGTTTGCAGGCCAGGGCCAGGGCGGCATGAACCCCCTGGGTGGAGCCGCCGGTGAGAAACAGGCAGGAGTCCATGTGGAAAACCTCCGCCCAGAGGGCCTCCGCCGCCCCGATGGCCCCGCCCCCGGAGAAGAGATCCCCCGTGGGGGGCAGCTCGGTGAAGTCAATGGCCGCAATGGCCGCCAGCTCCGGCGCAGGCAGGGGTTTACCCTTATGGCCGGGCATGTGCATCCGCAGGGGCCGCTGGGCGGCAAAGGCCCGCAGAGCGTCGTACAGGGGTGGATCCCAAAAAACGCCTCCAGTGTGGAAAAGTTGGTTTGAGTATAGCAGAATCCGGGCGGGGACACAAGTGGGAGCGGACCTCGTAGCCGCCTGTCCGAAGCCTGAGGCGGGAACAAAAGAGGTGGGCGGGGGCAAGCCCCGCCCCTACGTGTGAGCGTTGAACGGGGAGCAGCGGCAACCAGCCGTTCTCTGTAGGGGCGGCCCTTGTGGCCGCCCGGACGGCGGGAGTCTGGGGCGGGAGGAAAGAGGTGGGCGGGGACAAGCCCCGCCCATACGCGTGAGCATTGAACGGGGAGCAGCGGCAACCAGCCGTTCTCTGTAGGGGCGGCCCTTGTGGCCGCCCGGCTGGCCGGAGCCTGGGACGGGAACGAAAGAGGCGGGCGGGTGTGGGCACCCGCCCCTACGTGTGAGCGTTGAAGGGGGAGCAGCGGCAACCAGCCGTTCTCTGTAGGGGCGGCCTTGTGGCCGCCCGGGCGGCGGAGTCTGGGGCGGGGAGGAAAGAGGTGGGCGGGTGAGCATTGGATGTACCGCCCCTGTATGTCCACGCTTTTCGGGCGCGGGGAAGGAAAAGGAAAGGCGGCCCAAATGGGCCGCCTTTGGAAAACAACTCAGAACTTGATGCGCTCTGCGATATAATTCTTGACCTCGCTCATGGGGATACGCACCTGCTCCATGGAGTCGCGCTCCCGGATGGTGACGCAGTGATCCGCGGGGGTGGTGTCGTCGCCCACGGTCTGGAAGTCCAGGGTGATGCAGAAGGGGGTGCCGATCTCGTCCTGGCGGCGGTAGCGCTTGCCGATGGAGCCGGTGTCGTCATAGTCCACCATGAAGTCGCGGGCCAGCTCGTCCCGCAGCTGCTGGGCGGGGCCGGAGAGGACCTCCTTCTTGCTGAGGGGGAGCACGGCGCACTTGAAGGGGGCCAGGGCGGGGTGGAGGCGCAGGACGGTGCGCACGTCGTTGTTGCCCTTCTTGTCCTGGCCGACGATCTCCTCGTCGTAGGCGTCCACCAGGAAGGCCAGGGTCACGCGGTCGGCGCCCAGGGAGGGCTCGATGACGTAGGGGATATAGTGCTCGTTCTTCTCCTGGTCGAAGTAGGTGAGATCCTTGCCGGAGTGCTCCTGGTGCTGCTTGAGGTCGTAGTCGGTGCGGTCGGCCACGCCCCACAGCTCGCCCCAGCCGAAGGGGAACATGAACTCGAAGTCGGTGGTGGCGTTGGAGTAGAAGGCCAGCTCCTCGGGCTCGTGGTCGCGCAGGCGGAGGTTCTCCTCCTTCAGGCCCAGATCCACCAGCCACTTGCGGCAGAACTCCCGCCAGTACTGGAACCACTCCAGATCGGTGCCCGGCTGGCAGAAGAACTCCAGCTCCATCTGCTCAAACTCCCGGATGCGGAAGATGAAGTTGCCGGGGGTGATCTCGTTGCGGAAGGACTTGCCCACCTGACACACGCCGAAGGGCAGCTTCTTGCGGGTGGTGCGCTGGATGGCGGGGAAGTTGACGAAGATGCCCTGGGCGGTCTCGGGGCGCAGGTAGACCTCGTTGGCGGTGTCCTCCGTGACGCCCTGGTGGGTCTTGAACATCAGGTTGAACTTGCGGATGTCGGTGAAGTCACTCTTGCCGCAGCCGGGGCAGGTCACGCCGTTGTCCCGGATGAAGGCCACCAGCTCTTCGTTGGTCATGGCCTCCACATTCACGTCGTCGCGGCCATTCTCGGCGCACCAGCCCTCGATGAGCTTGTCGGCCCGGTGGCGCATTTTGCAGGCCTTGCAGTCGATGAGGGGATCGTTGAAGGTGGACACATGGCCCGAGGCCACCCACACCTCGGGGTTCATCAAAATGGCGGCGTCCAGGCCCACGTTGTAGGGGTTTTCCTGGACGAACTTCTTCCACCAGGCCCGCTTGACGTTGTTTTTCAGCTCCACGCCCAGGGGGCCGTAGTCCCAGGAGTTGGCCAGGCCGCCGTAGATCTCGCTGCCGGGGTAGACGAAGCCCCGGCCCTGCACAGGGCCACGATTTGATCCATGGTCTTTTCGGTGTTCTTCATATCCATAAGCTCCTTTTTGCGTTATTCTGCGCGGAAAAAAACGCCCTGAGCCGAACGGCTCAGGACGAAGCAAACTCCGTGGTGCCACCTGAATTCGGGGCAGAGGCCCCGCGCTCAAACCCGGTAACGGCGGGGGACCGGCGGGCATTTCCTCCCCGCGGCTGGCGGGCGCCTTCCCCTGCCTCCGCCGGAGCCTTGCACCAGACGGCTCCTCTCTTGGGACGGTGGGACGGGGTACTTCTCCCGGTCAATGCCTGTTTCTGGCCGCTATTGTATCACGCAAACCGCCCGCCGTCAAGGCGTTTCGGGGCCTATTCCACCAGAATCAGGCCAAAATGGTTCCGCTCCTCCCCCAAAACCCGGAGCGTGTGCACCTCCAGGCCGTGGGCGCGGGCGGTGGCGAACACGTCGATGCCGCAGGCCTCCATGGCGGGGACGGCCTTCCAGGGGAAGCGGCACCCCTCGGGCGCGCAGGAGGGACACAGCTTGCAGGGCCCGCTGCCGAAGGCCAGGGCCTTGTAGTACCCGTCCAGAAAGAGCCGCCGGGCCCCCTCGGCCGCCATGGCGGTGGCGTTCCAGTGGTGGACCCGGAACAGGATGCCGGTGGAAAAGCTGTCCAGCACGGCCCGGGTGCGGGTGTAGTCCGGGGCCTCCGGCGGGCAGCAGTGGTTTTTGCCGAAATTCTCACAGCCGAACTGGCACTTGAAGGTGGTCCAGGGGGCAGTCACCACCGTGTGGGGGTCGATCACCAGGGCCGGCTCGGCCCCGTTCTTCCGCAGGTAGTCCAGGCAGGCGTCCATGGGCAGCACCTCTCTGCTCAGAGTGTACGCCCGCCGGCGAAAAGGTCAAGGCGCGGGGAGACAAACTCCACATTTTATGCTATGATGGGGATAAAAAACAGAAGGAGGCGGCGGTTTATGGCGCGTCCGGCGATTCGCATCACCCTCATTGACCGGCTGGGAAAGCGGGGCTGCCACCGGGGCCACCGGGTGGGGGAGAGCTTTGACTTTGACACGGAGCGGGGGAAGCTCTGTCCCATGGCCATGCATGTGGCCTTCCCTATGTGGATATTCTCCGCTATGGCGGTGCCATCCCCGGCCAGCCGGCGGGCACGGCGGTGTTCTGCTGCCCCGATGTGGACACCATCAATGTGTTTCGGATCGAGGTGTCGGACGGGGCGGCCGGCCCGGGTTAGCTGAGAAAGAGCTCCACGTCCTCGATGGTCAGGCCGGTGTGAAGGGCCAGATTGATCCCGTATCCGATGACCTTCGCCAGATCGTGCACCTGGGTGTCGATGTCCTTGGGGGTGACGATCAGGCCGTTCCCCGCGCCCTGGAGGGCGGCGGGGTTCAGCCCTTGCCCGCCTCGGCCAGCACGTCGCAGGTGAGGGTGGCGGCGTCCACCACGGTGGGGACGCCGACGGCGATGACGGGGACGCCCAGGGTCTCGGCGTTGAGGGCGGCCCGGGCATTGCCCACGCCGGAGCCGGGGGTGATGCCGGTGTCGGCAAGCTGGATGGTGCGGCAGACCCGCCGGAGGCTGCGGGAGGCCAGGGCGTCCACCGCCACCACGCAGGCGGGTTTGATCTGCTCCGCCACGGCGCGGACCACCTCGCCGCTCTCCATGCCGGTGGTGCCCAGCACCCCGGCGGCCAGGGCGGCCACCGGCCGGAAGGAGCCGAAGTGTTCCGGCACCCGCTCCACCAGGTGGCGGGTCACCATGGTCTGGTCGGCGGCCTTGGGGCCGATGTTGTCGGGGGTGATGGCCCGGTTGCCCAGGCCCACCACCAGGGCGGGCGCGCCCGGCGCCAGGCCCAGCAGCGCCCCCAGCTCCGCCGCCAGGGCCCGCGCCGCCCGTCCGAAGGCGTCCTCCTCCCGGCGGGCCAGGCCGTCCAGCTCCAGGGTCACATAGGTGCCCACCGGCTTGCCCAGGGCCCGGGCGCCCGCCTCGTCCCGGATGCGCACGGTGGTCACCGGATAGCCCTCCCGCGTTGCCTCCTCCGACTCCACGCCCGGCAGCGTCCCGGCCTCCCCGGCGCTCTCCTGCCAGAGCTGGGCGGCCTCCAGAGCCAGGTCGGTTCTCCGTTTCAACATATACGTCCCTCCATACCCCAAGATGTGGTGTTGATGACACCAGATGCCCCTATTTTTTGCGCAGAGCGCCTCCATATGCAAAAAAAGTGAAAAAAGTTCAAAAAAAGAGTTGCATTTTTAAAGAATGGCTGTTAAAATAAGAATCTGCACGGGCAAACTGTGTAAATAACGATTACGTCATCGGAGGAGGTGTTTGGTTTGCCGAATATTAAGTCTGCCAAGAAGCGTGTCCTGGTGAACAAGACCAAGGCTGCGCAGAACAAGGCCGCTAAGTCCGCGCTGAAGACCGACATCAAGAAGTTCGAGGCCGCGGTGGTCGAAGGCAACCGCAGCGAGGCCGAGGGCGCTTACAAGGTGGCCGTCAAGGCGGTCGACAAGGCTGTGGTCAAGGGTCTGCTGCACAAGAACAACGCCGCGCATAAGAAGAGCGCCATGACCATCAAGCTGAATAAGCTGGCCTAAAGGTCTGGTCGAAGGGGAGACCGTCTGCATCCGCAGGCGGTCTTTTTCGTTTTTTCGCAGGAGAAAACGGGTATGCTGGAAAAGAGACGCGGGGAGGCGGGGAAGGATGAAAAAGCTGCTGGAGTGGAAGCCGGTCCGGTTTGGGCTGGAGGTAGGGGAGCTTTACTTCTCCAAGCGGGTATCCCGTTCGGCTGCGGAGCTGGCCTACTTTCTGATTCTCACCTTCTTTCCTGTCCTTATCTGCATTAACGCCTTCATCGGACTGCTCCATTTGGACATCAACGCCGTACTGGAGGCCGCCTCCCCCTTCCTGCCCCGGGAGACGCTGGGGATTTTAGGGGACTATATTCAGTATATTACCGGAAACCAGTCACCCGCCCTGCTGGCCGCGGGAGGGATTATGACCCTGTTCTCCGCCTCCGCTGCCTTCCGCGCGCTGATGAATATTATGGAGGATCTTTACGGACGCAAGAGCTATGCAGGGGTGTGGCGCATCGCGGCCAGCGTGGCCTTTTCGGTGCTCTTTCTGCTCACCATCTACCTGGCCCTGGTGGTGCTCCTCACAGGCGGGTGGCTTTTCCATCTGGTGGAGCGCCTGTTTCATCTGGAGACGGTCACCCTGCCTTGGGACTGGCAATGGTTCCGCTTTCTGCTGCTGTTCCTGCTGGTGTTCCTTTTTGTCCTGCTGGTGTACCGGATGGCCGCGCCCCGAGGCAGGCCACGGCCGCCTATCCTTACAGGTGCCTTTCTGGCCGCCGTGGCCCTTGTGGCCGCCACCGCCCTGTTTTCCTGGTTTATCGGCCTGTCTTCCAGGTACTCCCTGGTCTACGGGTCCCTGGCCTCGGTGATTATCCTGCTGGTGTGGCTCTACCTGTGTGGAACATCCTGATTCTGGGAAATGTCTTTAACTGCGTGTGGTACCGCCACAAAAAGCGGCGGGTCACAGGGGAGCGGCCGGGCTGAAAAAAGGCGGCGTACCGATCCGGTACGCCGCCTTTTCACAGGCTGCGGAGCCACAGCTCCCGCAGACCCATCAATTGAAGATGGGGCTCATACTCCACCGCCCGGCGGAGCAGGGGTAGAATGTCACGGCCATGACCGCCGGTAAGGACTACGGTGACGGGGCCCAGTTCCTCCTCCAGGCGGAGGGAGATCCCCTCCAGGGCGGCGGCGGCCCCGTAGAGCGCCGCTGCGCATGCAGGACACAGTATCGGTACCCAGCAGTCCCTCGGGCTGGGTAAAAGTAATGCAAGGGAGTTGGGCAGCCCGGGCGCTGAGGCGTCCACCGACAGGCGCAGCCCGGGAGAATCATGCCGCCCCGGAATACGCCCTCCGATCCACCACCGACAGGGTGGTGGCGGTGCCCATGTCAAAGACCGCCAGAGGGGCCCCCACCGCGCCAGGGCGGCCACGCAGTCCACCAGCCGGTCCATGCCCAGGTTGGAGCGTCATAGTCTCCGGTGGGCAGGCCGGGGTCGAGATCCCGCCCCAGCACCCGGACAGGGCGGCGGGTGAGGGCCTCCGCCGCCTGGACGGCGACCTGGGTGAGGGAGGGAACCACCGAAGAGAGCACCGCTCCCTCCACGTCTTGGGGGGCCGCTCCCTCCTCTGCCAGCAGGGTTCTCATGCGCGCGGCGCAGGCGGCGGCGTCCATGTTCCGGTCGCTGGGCAGGCGGCGGACAAAGCGCAGCTCCGGCCCCAGAAAGCCGCCAACAGCGACTGTAGTGTTTCCAATGTCAATGGTCAGCAGCATGGCTCAGACGGGCTCCCGGGCGGCCAGGGGAGCGCGGTTGAGCTTGAGAGCCTTTCCCATGGGGATGCACACTGCGGGGACAAGGATGGCCGCCACAATGGCCTCGGGCACACCGTTGGCCGCCACGATGCCCAGAATAAAGCCCAGCACTGCCTCGGCTGGAATCCCCTGGGCCGCGGCGTAGGCATCCCGGAACAGCAGAGCAATCAGTCCCATTACCAGGGCGGTGTTGGTAAAGGCGCCCACCACGGCGGACAGGGCCATGCTGCCAGCCTGGAGGACGGAGCCCCGGCGGCGGGACAGGGCCTGAAGCAGCGTATAGACCAGCCAGGGGGTCACGCCGACAAGGATACGGGGCACAAAACAAACCACCAGGGCCCAGGGGCTGCCCCGGTCCAGGCCTGGTACCGGTAGCAGGGGAAAAGGCAAAGGAGGACAGGTTGGGTACCAGGGTATTTTTCAAAAGACTGGCCAGACCAAACATGCCGCCCAGAAAGGCTCCCTTCTTGGGTCCGAGAAGGAGGGCGCCGATGATGACTGGCACATGGAGCACGGTGGCCTTAATGATGGGCAGGTCGATCATGCCAATGGGGGTGAAGGTGAGCAGAAAGAGAATGGCGGTAAACATGGCCAGGACAGCCAGGCTCTGCACCTGCCGGTGCTGCTGGGCGCGGGGGGTGTGGGTGTTCATATTCAATTACCTCCAGGCTGCCGTTCCCGACGGGCGGGATACAGCGCGTATTTGGATGCAGCCACAGGCAGAGATGGGCCTGCCGTCTCCCTCCGGGGAGTACAGCGGCCCGCCGCCTGGGACAGCCGAGGCCATTATAACGGTTATATCCTCAGATTGCAATCCCATTGTGGAAAACCTGCGGCTGTTTTGGTATAATTGGATGACTATATACGGAGCATAGGGGCGGATGTCCGCATCCGCCCACTGACAAATGACAAAGGAGAGACCTGCATGTTAAAGGGAAAAACTGTGCTGCTGGGTGTCACCGGCGGCATTGCATGCTATAAGTCGGCGGGCTTGGCCTCGGCCCTGGTGAAGCAGGGGGCGAACGTCCAGGTACTCATGACCCGAAACGCCACGGAGTTTATCGGCCCCCACACCTTTGAATCCCTGACGTGCAACCGGGTAAGCGTGGACACCTTTGACCGCAACTACCAGTTCCAGGTGGAGCACATCGCCCTGGCCGACCAGGCCGACCTGGTACTGGTGGCCCCGGCCACGGCCAACGTTCTGGCTAAGCTTGCCCACGGCCTGGCCGACGATATGCTCACCACCACCGTTCTGGCCTGTGACTGTCCCAAAATCGCCGCGCCCGCCATGAACACCCGCATGTATGAGAATCCGGTTACCCAGGATAACCTGGCCCTCCTGCGGCGGTACGGCTGGGAGATTGTGGAGCCGGCCAGCGGACGCCTGGCCTGCGGGCCGTGGGGAAGGGGAAGATGCCGGAGCCGGAGGAGCTGCTGGAGACGGTGCTTCACGCCCTCTCCCATGCCAAGGACATGGAGGGGCTGAAGGTGCTGGTCACCGCCGGCCCCACCCAGGAGGCGCTGGATCCGGTGCGCTGCCTGACCAACCACTCCACTGGGCGGATGGGCTATGCGGTGGCCCGCCGCCGCCGCCCGCGGGGCGGAGGTGACGCTGGTGTCCGGCCCCACGGCGCTGAAGAAGCCCGCCTATGTGGAGACGGTGGACGTGGTGTCCGCCCAGGACATGTTCGAGGCGGTCACCGCCCGCGCCCCGGAGCAGGACATCATCATCAAGGCCGCCGCGGTGGCCGACTACCGCCCGGCCCAGGTGGCCCAGGACAAGGTGAAGAAGGGGGAGGGGGAGCTGTCCATTCCCCTGGAGCGCACCCGGGATATCCTGGCCTGGCTGGGGGAGCACCGCGGGCCGGGGCAGTTCCTGTGCGGGTTTTCTATGGAGACCCGGGACATGGTGGAAAACTCCCGCAGGAAGCTGGAGAAGAAGCACCTGGATCTGATTGCCGCCAACAACCTCAAGGAGCCGGGCGCGGGCTTCGCAGTGCCAACCAATCTGCTCACGCTGATCTCCCCCCGGGAGGAGCTGGAGCTGCCCCTCCTCACCAAGGAGGAGGCCACCCACCGTCTGCTGGATGAAATCCTGAAGCTCCGCTGAGCCGAAACCGGCGCACCCGTCAGGGTGCGCCGGTCTTTTTCAGCTCAGATAGGACAGGGGGTTAACGGAGGTGCCGTTGATCTTCACCTCAAAGTGGCAGTGGTTGCCGGTGGAGCGGCCGGTGGAGCCCACCTTGGCGATGGTCTGGCCCTGGTAGACCTTGTCGCCGGCGGAAACCAGGACGCTGGAGCAGTGGCCGTAGTAGGTCTGCTTCCCGTTGCCGTGATCCACGATGACCAGATTGCCGTAGCTCCACATGCTGCCGGTGGCCCGGCCGGCGAAGACCACGGTGCCGCCATCGGCGGCCGCGATGTTGGTGCCGTAGGAGGTGGCAATGTCAATGCCGCCGTGGTAGCTGTAGGAGCCAAAGATGGAGCGGTAGCCGAAGTAGGAGGTAATGCGCCCGTATACGGGCCAGATAAAGTAGCCGTTGGGCAGCCAGGAGGGGCGCACCTTGGTGCCCACAGCGATGACCTTGTTGGTGGCCTCCCGGGTGACCTGGGTAGAGAGCACCGTGCGCTCCTGCTCCACGCCGTTGAGGTAAGCGATGTCCGCGTTGACGATCTGCTCGCCGGGGACGCCTGCATCCAGCACCTTGGACTCGCCCTGGTACATGGAGTCGTCCTGTACCTCCACCACCGGGCACTCAATGGACTGGGTATAGGTCACGTTATCCACCGTCTTGACGGAGAGGAAGGAATCTCCTCCTTCACGTTGAGGAGCTGGCCGATGTAGATACGGTTAATGTCCACATCCGGGTTGAGGGCCTCCAGTTCCGACATGCTCATGTCGTTGTCAAAGGCGATCTGCATGAAGGTGTCGCCCTTCTGCACCTCATAGGTGGTCTGGCCGTTGGTGTTGGCGGTGAGGGTGGCCAGCATGGCCGCCGGGTCCTGATTGACATCGGAGGGGGTGTACTCGTGGGTAATGTAGACCCCGGAGGTAAACTCGGCGGACACTGTGTTTTCATCTACATAGGCAGCCTTCACCTGCTCCAGCACCCCATTCAGGGTCTCCCGATCCTGGGCCGCGCCGATGAACTGGCCGTTGACGGTGAGCACATAGCTCTTCATTACCTCGCCAATCTGGTCAAAGAGGTAGGTCTCAAAGTCCGCCACGGGGGTGATGGACTCCCGCTCCGTCAGGGCAGGGGCGTAGGTCACCGCGCCGTCCATGGTATAGTCGTAGCCCAGAATATCGGTGGCACGGCTCTCCACCCGGTCCACCACATCCTCAAACACAGAGGGGCTGGTGACGGTGCCCAGGGCCACGCCGTCCACCTCCACCACATAGCTGGGAGTGTAGACAGTGCCCACGACAGCCGCCACGCCGATGACCACGGCGGCGGCCAGGAAATGCAGGGGATTGATCAGCCGGCGGCCGCCCGCAGTGGCGGCGTCCAGCCGGCGGCGGAGCGGCTCCACGCGCTGCGCCAGGGCCGCGGTACCCGCCTCCCATCTGTCCCGGAGTTGGGCCAGGGGCGGCCGGATGGCCGAAGACTCCTCCCGGGGCGTATGCAGAATTTCGTCCATGAGGGAAACCCTCCTAATTATTTGTTCTTGCGTAAAAGAAGGCCCGCGAGGGCCGAAAGGTAACAGTCAGAAACGAAAAGTTACAAATGGTTACAAGGCGTATCATACACGCTTTTTGCCAAAAAGTCAAGACTTTGACTGGAAAAGGCGGGAATCCGCGGCAATTGAAGGTCAAAGCACAACCGACACGACATATAGTGGGCGGCTTTCAAAAAGATGTCCTACTACTACCAGAAGGAGAAATGGTCAGGGCAGAGCAGCAAAAAGATTTGTCCACTTTGACCGGGACGAAAAGCCCCCACGGCATCCTTTTTGGTGCCGCGGGGGACCGGAGGGGACGGGGGATCTCCCCCCATAGCCGGAAAAAGTCCGGAGTCCCTGAAGGAAACTCCGGACTTTGGAGGGTTGTTAGGCCAGCGCGGCGGTGATGATGGCCATGGAGCAGCCCCCCACAGGCAGGTGCCTGTGGGGCCCCCGGCTTTTTTACTGCGCGGGGCAAGTAAATTGCCCCGGCATCAAGGTTTTGCGCCCTTGCGCAAAACGCTTGACGGCGCGGAGCGCCGTGCCCCCGGAGTGGGCGGAGGTCTCCTCCATGGCCGGAAAAAGTCCGGAGCCCCTGAAGGAAACTCCGGACTTTGGAGGGCTGTTAGGCCAGCGCGGCGGTGATGATGGCCATGGAGTAGACCTCCTGGGCGTTGCAGCCGCGGGAGAGGTCGTTGATCGGGGCGTTCAGACCCAGCAGAATGGGTCCATAGGCGTCAAAGCCGCCCAGGCGCTGGGCAATCTTATAACCAATGTTGCCCGCATTAATGTTGGGGAAAATAAAGGTGTTGGCATAGCCGGCCACGGGAGAGCCGGGGAACTTGAGCTGGCCCACGGTGGGGGAGACGGCGGCGTCGAACTGCATCTCGCCGTCGATGGCCAGGTCGGGGGCGGCAGCCTTGGCCTTGGCGCAGGCGTTGCGCATCTTGTCCACAGTGTCGCCCTTGCCAGAGCCCTTGGTGGAGTAGCTCAGGTAGGCCACCTTGGGGTCAATGCCGAAGGTTTTGGCGCACTTGGCGCACTCCAGGCCGATCTCCACCAGCTCGTCCTCCGTGGGGTCGATGTTGATCGCGCAGTCGCCCATAGCCAGCACAGTGTTGTCGCCCACGCCCTCGCGGACCATAATGAAGCAGGAGGAGACGATTTTATTCTCGGGCTTGGTCTTGATGAGCTGCAGGGCGGGGCGGACGGTGTCGGCGGTGGAGTAGGTGGCCGCCCAGCAGACAGTCGGCCACGCCCATCTTTACGAGCATGGTGCCGAAGTAGTTGCCCTTCATCAGGGCGGCGCGGCACTCGTCGGCGGTCATCTTGCCGCGGCGCAGCGCCACCATCTCCTCCACCATCTTGTCCATGTCGGGATAGGTGGCGGGGTCGATGATCTCGGCACCCCGGATGTTGAAGCCGACCTCCTCGGCCGCGGCCTTTACCTCCGCCTCATTGCCGATGAGGATGGGGGGCCAGGTGCCGGCCAGCAGGCGGGCGCTGGCCTCCAGGATGCGGGCGTCGGTGCCCTCGGTAAAGACAATGCGCTTGGGGGACTTTTTCAGGGTGTCGATGAGCTGCTGAAACATGTGAATGGCCATTGGTATCTTCCTCCATCATAAAAAACGTACGTCAAATGCCAAAATGCTCGGCGTCGGAGCTATTATACACCATTTCGACTGCGGTTCTCAATGCCTAAAAGCCATAAGATTGTGAAAAAATACACTTTACTTTTTGTATTCTCACATTTATACTATACCTACTGTTTTGAAGCCAGTTGAAGTTGAGGTGTGTTATGAGTTCCGATTTTTCCCGCTGCCTTTCCCTGCTCCGGCAGGAGAAGGGATCTCCCAGCGCGGCCGCAAAGGATCTGGGGATCAGCCAGGCGCTGCTCTCCCACTATGAGAACGGCGTGCGTGAGCCCGGTCTGGCCTTTGTCACGAAGGCCTGCAACTATTATAATGTGTCGGCGGATTTCCTGCTGGGCCGTACCCTCTCCCGGGACGGCACCACCATCGCCGCCGAAGAGCTGTACGATTACTCCACCGAGAAGGACAACGTGCTCCACGGCTCCATTATGGCCACGCTGAACAAAAGCTGCTGGTCAACTCCATCGGCGTGCTCTTCGACCTGCTGGGCAAGACCGGCCGCAAGGAGGCCATTAACGCCGCGGCGGACTACCTGGGTACCGCTGTTTACAAGATGTTTCGCCACCTGTACCGGGCGGATGGCAGCAAGAACGAGGACTTCTTCTCCGTGCCCGCCCGGCAGTTTATGGCGGGCGTGGCCACCGCCGACATGATCTGTACCGAGGCCCAGTATGTGGACGCCCTGGCCGCCCACGTCAAGGAGAAGGGAGCTTCCGCCCATGCACAACGACGCGCTGATGGAGAACTACCCCGGACTGTACCAGTCCCTGCTCCAGATTATCCACAACACCGGGGAGCGGGTCAACCGCCGGATGGAGATTCAGAACCAGAAGTAGGGCGCGGCATCCCGGACGCGCCGCCTGTTTACCGGGTACGCCCGGGGGGCGCCACCGGTACCATGCCCTTGAACGGCCGGGGCGGCCGCAGTAGGGATATGCAGAGTATCGCTCCAATGTCAATCGATGCTTTCACATCTTCGGAGGTGTATTTTTTTGACCGACCAGAGCAAAATCCGTAATTTTTCGATAATTGCCCACATTGACCACGGCAAATCAAATCCCGCGGAGTCGGCCGACTCCGCGGGTACCCCGTGTTATTTTGCATCCTCGGCGGAAGTAAATTCCGCCTTCGGCAAGGTTTTGTCCGGGGGACAAAACGCTTGGACGCGGCAGGCCGCCGCGCCCCGCTGCGCGGGGTTCCGGGTGGATTTGCCGAAGGGAGGAGTATGCCATGACTGACCAATCCAAAATCCGCAACTTTTCCATTATCGCCCACATCGACCACGGCAAATCCACCCTGTCTGACCGGCTGATTGAGAAGTGCAACGCCGTTTCCCAGCGGGAGATGGAGAGCCAGCTGCTGGACAACATGGACCTGGAGCGGGAGCGGGGCATTACCATCAAGGCCCGGGCGGTGAAGCTCAACTATCAGGCCGCCGACGGGGAGACCTATGAACTCAACCTGATCGACACGCCGGGCCATGTAGACTTTAACTACGAGGTAAGCCGCTCCCTGGCCGCCTGCGAGGGCGCGGTGCTCATCGTGGACGCCTCCCAGGGCATTGAGGCCCAGACCCTGGCCAACACTTATCTGGCCCTGGAGCACGACCTGGAGATCCTTCCGGTGATCAACAAGATTGACCTGCCTGCCGCCGATCCCCAGCGGGTGAAGGACGAGATCGAGAACATCATCGGCCTGCCCGCCCAGGACGCCCCCGAGATCTCCGCCAAGGTGGGGCTGAACATCGACGCGGTGCTGGAGGACATTGTAAAGAATGTCCCCGCCCCCAAGGGCGACCCGGAGGCCCCGCTCCGGGCCCTGATCTTCGACAGCCAGTACGACGCCTACCGGGGCGTGATCGTCTACTTCCGGGTGATGGAGGGAACCATCAAGACCGGGATGAGGGTGAAGATGATGGCCTCCGGCGCGTCCTACGAGGTGCTGGAGTGCGGCCACCTGCTCCCCCTGGGCATGGAGCCCTGCGGCGAGCTGATCGCCGGAGAGGTGGGCTACTTCACCGCCTCCATCAAGAACGTAAAGGACACCCAGGTGGGCGATACCGTAACCGAGGTCGGCCGCCCCGCGGCGGAGCCCCTGCCCGGCTACCGCCCCGCCCGGGCCATGGTGTACTGCGGCATCTACACCGAGGACGGCTCCAAGTACCCCGACCTGCGGGACGCCCTGGAGAAGCTCCAGCTCAACGACGCCTCCCTCTCCTTCGAGCCCGAGTCCTCCGCCGCCCTGGGCTTCGGCTTCCGCTGCGGCTTTTTGGGCATGCTCCACATGGAGATCATCCAGGAGCGGCTGGAGCGGGAGTTCGATCTGGATCTCATCACCACCCTGCCCTCGGTGATCTACCGTATCACCAAGACCGATGGCACCGTGGTCATGGTGGACAATCCCCACAATTACCCCGATCCGGCGGTGATCGAGCTGGCCGAGGAGCCCTACGCCAAGGTGTCCATCGTCTCGCCGCCCGATTATGTGGGCAACATCATGCCCATGTGCCAGGAGCGCCGGGGCGAGTTCAAGGACATGCAGTATCTGGACACCAACCTGGTGGAGCTGCACTACTCCATGCCCCTGGGCGAGATCATCTACGACTTTTTCGACACCCTCAAGGCCCGCACCAAGGGCTACGCCTCCCTGGACTACGAGCTGAACAAGTACGAGCCCTCCGAGCTGGCGAAGGTCGATATGCTGCTTAACGGCGATCAGGTGGACGCCCTGTCCTTCATCGCCCACCGGGAGAAGGCCTACCCCGCGCCCGGCGGCTGTGTGAAAAGCTGCGGGACAACATCCCCGCCAGCTCTTCGAGGTGCCCGTCCAGGCCGCCATCGGCGGCAAGGTCATCGCTCGTGAAACCGTCAAGGCGCTTCGCAAGGACGTACTGGCTAAGTGCTACGGCGGCGATATCACCCGGAAAGAAGAAGCTGCTTGAAAAGCAGAAGGAAGGCAAAAAGAAGATGCGGAGCTTGGGAACGGTGCAGATTCCGACCGAGGCGTTTATGGCGGTGCTTAAATTGGACGAAGAGTAAGCATCCGCAAAGTTCCCTCCTCGCGGCATAGCCGCTGCGGCCTACGCTGCAAACGTGCCACCGGCACGTTTGCTTAACGCTGCGGTGGCGGTTCTCAAGTTGGACGAGGAATGACGGCATCTTCTTTGACCTCTGGGGCCCCAAGGTGGGGCGCTTGCGCCGTACAAGGTTTCGCCGGGGCGTAGGGGGGGCTTGTCCCCGCCCGCAGGCGGGCCGATGTGGGCATCGGCCCCTACGGAAGCGCGGCGGCCACAAGGGCCGCCCCTACAAAGAGGATACTATGAAAACCAGGAGCACACCACAGCGGTGTGCTCCTGGTTTTTCTTTGATCTGTTTTTCCACATGCGGGAAGGATCCTGTGGAAAACGTGCGAAGCCGGTTACTCGGCGGCCTCGTCCTCCTCCTTCTTGGTGCAGACGATGTTCAGCTCGTCCAGCTGGGCCTGGGTGACGAAGGAAGGGGGGGCGCCCATCATGAGATCCTGGGCGTTCTTGTTCATGGGGAAGGGGATGATCTCCCGGATGGAGTCCTCGCCGGCCAGCAGCATGACCATGCGGTCCACGCCGGGGGCGATGCCCGCGTGGGGCGCGCCGTAGGTGAAGGCGTTGTACATGGCGGGGAACTTGGCCTTCACGTCGTCCTCGCCCAGGCGGACGAGCTGGAAGGCCTCGATCATGATCTCCGGATCGTGGTTCCGCACGGCGCCGGAGGAGAGCTCCACGCCGTTGCACACCAGATCGTACTGGAAGGCGGTGATGGACAGGGGGTCCACCTCGCCGGCGGCGGCCTTTTTCAGAATCTCCAGCCCGCCGTTGGGCATGGAGAAGGGGTTGTGGCAGAACTCCAAAAGCCCGGACTCCTCGCCGATCTCGTACATGGGGAAGTCCACGATCCAGCAGAACTCATAGCGCTCCTTGTCCATGTGGTTGGGGCAGAAGGCGCCCAGCTTGGAGCGGAGTACGCCGGCGGCCTTCTGGGCGGCCAGGAGCTTGCCGGCGGTGAGGCCCACGAAGCAGCCCTTCTCCAGCCCCAGAGCGGCCACCACCGCGTCCTTCATGGGCTGGACAAACTTGGCGATGCCGCCCACAATCTCGCCGTTCTCGTCGTAGCGGAACCAGTAGGCCTTTTCGCCGGACTGCACCTCCACGTCGGCGCACAGCTTGTCGATCTGCTTGCGGGTGCCCTCGAAGCCGGTGACCACCACCGCCTTGACGGTGTTCCCCTGGGGCCGAAAGCCGCAGGCCCCAGGGCCTCAGTGGCGTCGGTGACGGTCAGATCAATGCGCAGATCCGGCTTGTCGGAGCCGTACTTGTCCATGGCCTCCCGGTAGGAGATGCGGCGGAAGGGGGCGGTGGAGGCCACGTTGTAGGTGCCGTACTGGGCAAAGATGGGGGGCAGCACGTCCTCCAACACGGCGAACACGTCCTCCTGATCGGCAAAGGCCATCTCCATGTCCAGCTGGTAGAACTCGCCGGGGGAGCGGTCACCCCGGGCGTCCTCGTCCCGGAAGCAGGGGGCAATCTGGAAGTACTTGTCGAAGCCGGAGGCCATCAGAAGCTGCTTGAACTGCTGGGGCCTGGGGCAGGGCGTAGAACTTGCCGGGGTGCTTGCGGCTGGGCACCAGGTAGTCCCGGCCTCCGGGGAGGAGGCCGTGAGGATGGGGGTGGTGATCTCCAGGAAGCCATGCTCTGTCATGGCCTGCCGCAGGGCGGCCACTACCTGGCACCGGAGGATGATGTTGTTCTTCACCGCCGGGTTGCGGAGATCCAGATAGCGGTACTTCAGGCGGGCGGACTCGTCGGCCTCCCGGCTGCGGTTGATCTGGAAGGGCAGCTCGTTGTGGCGGCAGCGGCCCAGCACCTCCACCGCCTCCGGCACCACCTCGATGTCGCCGGTGGGCAGCTTGGGGTTCTTGGAGTCCCGCTCCCGCACCACACCGGTGATCTGGACGGTGGACTCCTTGTTCAGCCCCTTGAAGGCCTTCCACATGGCCTCGTTCTCCACGACCACCTGGGTCACGCCGTAGAAGTCCCGCAGGACGGCGAAGGCAAAGTTCTGGCCCACCTCGCGGACGTTCTCCAGAAAGCCCGCCAGGGTGACGGTCTGGCCCACGTGCTCCATGCGGAGCTCCCCGCAGGTGTGGGTGCGGTAATGGGTATGGGTTGTCTGCATCAAAAATCAACTCCAAATCGCAATATAAGAAAAATAAAATACAATCAGGATAGGAAAGAGAGCCATATAGGCAGATTGGAACGCCCAAAGGGACGCGGGGGCGGGCCGATGTGGGCATCGGCTCCTACGTGGGACAGGGGCGGCCACAAGGGCCCCCCTACGGAGAGGGGCGTATAGGGGTGTAGGGGCGGGCTTGTCCCCGCCCGGAGGCAGGCCAATGTGGATATCGGCCTTTACGGGAGACACGGGCGGCCACAAGGGCTGCCCCTACAGGAGAGGGGGCGTATAGAAGGATCGTAGGGGCGGGGCTTGTCCCCGCCTGGAGCTTATCCCTTCTGATCCAGATAGCGGCTGTAATACACCTGCATGTCGAAGTCCTTGTAGAGCTGGGTGCCGTCCTTGGCGGTGACGCCGAAGTGGGCCAGGGCGGTGTCCTCCACATAGTCCAGGAAGATCACGCCGTCCACGGTGTTGAACCAGTTGAACTCCATGCCCTGGGCGGCGCAGTCGGCCTCCAGGCCGTCGATGAGGGTCTGGACATAGGGCAGATACTGCCCGGCGGTGACGCCGTTGGTGAAGAGCACGTCGGCGGGCTTGAGGTAGGCGGCGGTGAACATGGCGTAGTCGGCGGGGGAGAAGTTCTCCCGCAGCTCCGGCCGGGCGACCCGGGCCACCATGGCGGCGGTCTCCGCCCGGGTGAGGGTCTTGCCGGGGGCAAAGGTGCCCCAGTCGTCCACGCCGGTGAGGATGCCGGCGTTGTAGAAGGACAGCACGGCGGCGTCGGCGGTGTCGGGCAGGGCGGTGATCTGGTTGATGGGGGTCAGCATATCCTCGGGCACCACGGCGGCAAGCATGGCGATGAACTCCTTGCGGGTGGCCTGCTTGACGGGATCGGGCACCTCCACCCCCAGCTTCTCCAGATAGTCCACATAGGAGGTGTACCAGGGCAGGGTGGAATCCACCAGGTAAATGGAGTCGCCGGTGATGGCCTCGTTCATGCGGGCGGCGATGGCGGCCACCTCGCCCACGGTGAGCACCTGGTCGGGGGCAAAGCCGGCGCCGGTGCCGGTCATGAGGCCCACCTCATAGCAGGTCTGGACAGTGGCGGCGTACCAGGCCGAACCGGCCACATCGGCAAAGCCGGGATAGGTGTTGACGGCGGGGAAGGCCTCCTCCGGCGCGATGGCGGCGGAGGAGCCCAGCAGGGCGGTGGACAGGGCCAGGGCGATGAGCTGCTTTTTCATGGAACATTTCCTCCTGTACGTCGGGTTTTCCCCATTTAGACGGGGACATGGGGAGAAAGTTCCATCAGGCCTCCGGCTCCTGGATGGGAGTACCGCCCGCCCGGGCCGCCAGCCCGGCCTGTACCAAGGCCACGGCCTCCCCGGCCGTCACGGTCTGCTGCTGCCCGGTGGTCAGATCCTTTACCGTCACCTTGTTCTGCTGAATCTCGTCCTCCCCCAGGAAGGCGGCGTAGGGGATGGACAGCTTGTCCGCATAGGACAGCTTCTGCTTGAACTTCTTCTTCTCACAGTGGAGCTGGGCGCGCACGCCCGCGTCCCGCAGGGCGGTGGCGAAGGAGATGGCGGGGGAGAGCTCCTCGGTCATGGGGAGGATCAGCACGTCCGCCGGGGCGGTGACCAGGGCGTCGTTCAGATAGCCCTGGGCCTCCAGTACGGAGAACAGGCGGGTCAGACCGATGGAAATACCGACTCCGGGGAGTTGTTTTTCGGTATAATATTCCGCCAAGTTATCATAACGGCCCCCGGAGCAGATGGAACCCACCTCCGGGTGATCCAGCATGACGGTCTCGTACACGGTGCCGGTGTAGTAGTCCAGGCCGCGGGCGATGGTGAGATCCACCGTGAAGTGCTCCTCCGGCACGCCGAAGGCGGACATATACCTGATCACGGTCTCCAGCTCGGCCACGCCTAGATCGAAAAGCTCGTTCTTCCCCTTGAAGGGCTCCAGCGCGGCCATGGGATCGCCGGCGGCCAGGAGGGCGAGCAGGGCGTCGGCCGCCCCGCCGGGTACGGCGAAGTCGTCCGTCAGGATGGCGCGCACCTTCTCCGGGCCGATCTTCTCCAGCTTGTCGATGGTGCGCATCACGTCCCCGGCCTGCTTCTCCAGGCCCAGGATGGCGAACAGGCCGTTGAGCACCTTCCGGTTGTTGACCCGGATCTTGAAGCGGCGCAGGCCCAGGGCGGTAAAGGTCTTGTAGATGATGGAGGGGATCTCTGCCTCGTTGATGATGTCCAGCTTGCCGTCACCGATGACGTCGATGTCCGCCTGATAGAACTCCCGGTAGCGGCCCTTCTGGGCCCGCTCTCCCCGGTAGACCTTGGAGATCTGGAACCGGCGGAAGGGGAAGGTCAGCTCATTCTGGTGCAGGGCTACATACTTGGCCAGAGGCACGGTGAGATCAAAGCGGAGGGCAAGGTCGGAGTCGCCCTTGGTGAAGCGGTAGATCTGCTTTTCGGTCTCGCCGCCGCCCTTGGCAAGCAGCACCTCGGCCGCCTCGATGGCCGGGGTATCCAGGGGTGAAGCCGTACAGGAATAGGACTTGCGCAGAATCTCCACCATCCGGTCGAACTGTACCTGCCGCGCGGGCAGCAGCTCCATGAAGCCGGACAGGGTGCGGGGTTTGATCTGGGCCATAGTGATGCTCCTTTTTAACAGTAATTGAGGCTGCTGCCGCGCCGCCGCGGAAGCGGCGTCAAGCGTTTTGCGCAGCAAAACCTTGGAACAGTCCGAATTCACTTCGGCTTGTTTGAATGAAAAAGAGGGGCCCCGGCGGGGCACCGACCCGCTGGGGTCAGCAGTTCCATGAAGCCGGACAGGGTGCGTCCCGTCTCCACAATGGCCGGGCCGATGTGGGCAGAAGGTGAATTGCCCCAGAGGGGCAAGAGAGCCGCCCTGGGCGCGGCTACCGGGCGGCGGGGATTCAGAGGCCGCAGGGTGGGCCGTAAAAAGGCGCTCTCGTCCCCTGCCACGGGACGAAAGCGCCTGCTTTCGTGGTGCCACCCATGTTCAGAGCGGAATTCCGCTCCCTCTGTCCTTCTGTTGCGGGAAGGGGACCACACCCGTCTCCGGGCCCGCTGGTAAGGCCGTCTCCCGGCCTCCTGCCGCGGACGCTTTCAGCCGGAGGCCCTTCTCTGCTGCGGCGGTGTGGGCGGTACTTGCCCCGTCAGGGCGGTTTTTGCTCCACAATACTACCCCAAAGCGGGGAAAAAGTCAACCGGGAACCGCCCAGTTACGCGGTAAAGGGCTTGGTCTTGGGGTTGATGATATCGCGCCAGTCCAGATCCCCCCGCGCCCCACCCGGTGCCTTGCACCGTGCGGGGACCCCGGTGATTTTATTTGCGACCGCCGGAACTAAATTTCGTCGGCCTTCGGCTGCATACGCCGCCGCCGCCCGTAGGCGGCCCTGGAGCGGGGACGGAACGAGCTACGGCTCAGGCGGTAAAGGGCTTGGTCTTGGGGTTGATGATATCGCGCCAGTCCAGGTCCCCCCGCTCCAGGCCGTGGATGAGAATCTCCGCCGTAGCCACATTGGTGGCGAAGGGGATGTTGTACTGGTCGCAGAGAGTGGTAATATACTTCAGATCCGCGTCCAGATCGTTGGACTGGGGGTCGGAAAAGAAAAGCACCATGTCGATCTCGTTGTAGGCGATGCGGGCCGATCTGCTGGCTGCCGCCGTGCTCGTGGGAGAGGAAGAGCTGGACAGGCAGGCCGGTGGCCTCGGCCACCAGGCGGCCGGTGGTGTTGGTGGCGCAGATGGTATGCTTGGAGAGAATGCCGCAGTAGGCAATGCAGAACTGCACCATCAGCTTTTTCCGGTCATGGCTCATCAGGGCAATATTCATCGTACTAACCTCTCTTCCACAGCGTGTTGCGCTTATCGTATTTTCATAAGGGGGGCCTTCTGGCCAAGCAGGCGCTTGGCAATGTTGAGATAGGCGACGGCGGCCCGGCTGGCCCGGAGAATGAGGGGCTGGCCCTGGTTGGCGCACAGCATCACCTGAGGATCCTCCGGCACAATGCCCAGCAGGGGCAGGCCGGCGGCGTCCATGGCGTCATCAATGGTGGTGTGAAGGCGGCGGAGCAGCCGGGGCTGTACCCGGTTGACCACCAGATGGATGCGGGGGATGCGGTTCCGGAGCACCGAAACCGTGCGCTGGGCGTCCCGCAGGGCGGAGGCGTCGGTCGTGGAAACCACCATGGCCCGGTCCGCCGCACAGCAGGCCAGACGGAACCCCTCGCCCAGCCCTGCTGGCGAATCCATCAGGATGTAGTCGTACCCTCCCTGGCCCGGTGAATCAGCTCCTTCATGGCCGCCTCGCTGAGCGGCGCTTCGGGCAGGGTGACGGGGGCGGTGAGGAGGAACAGGCCCTGGATGACGGGGTGGGGGACGGCGGCCCGCTCCAGTGTGCAGCGGCCGCAGAGCACGTCAGTGAAGTCCATCAGCGCCCGGTCGCTCAGACCCAAGGTCAGGTCCAGGTTGCGCAGGCCGATATCCATGTCGATGCAGAGCACCCGGTGGCCCAGCGCGGCCAGACAGGAGGCTACACCGCCGGTAATGGAGGTCTTTCCCGTGCCGCCCTTTCCCGACGTGATCACAATTGCAGTGGACATAGGTTCACTCCCGTTGTTTGACGTAAATACCATATCATACTTCCACAGTGGAATCAATGGGTTTTGTGCAGAATAGTGAGAAAATTCCTGCTACAGCGGGGCTTTCTGTATCTTTGCCCACCGGCGGGGTAGCCATTGGGGGGGGGTGCACTTCTCCACCAGCACCACCCGGTGGCGCACATTGGCGCCGGGAATGACATAGTCCACACTGGGCAGCAGCCGCCCGCCGAGGATGGAGATGCACCGGGCGGCGCGGTTGATCTCCTCGCCGCTGTCCACGCCCTTCATGGCCAGAAATCTGCCGCCCACCTTCAGATAGGGCAGACACAGCTCGCACAGGAGCTCCAGGGAGGCCACGGCCCGGGACACGGCGTAGTCGAAGCCGTCCCGGTAGCCGTCCACCAGGGCCTGCTCCTCCGCCCGGGCGTGGAGGCACTCCACCCCCTCCAGGCCCAGGGTATTGCACACCGAGGCAAGCCAATTCACCCGCTTGCCCAGGCTGTCCAGCAGGGTGAGCTGAAGGCTGGGCTCCAGGATGCGCAGGGGCAGGCCGGGGAAGCCCGCGCCGGTGCCCACGTCGATGAGCCGCTTGCCCCGGAGGTCCTCCCCCAGGGTGAGCAGGGCGGCGGAGTCCAGAAAGTGCAGGTCGGCCACCTGGTCGGGCTCGGTGATGACGGTGAGGTTCATGACCTGGTTCTGCTCCAGCAGCAGACGGCCGTACTCAGCCAGCCGGGCCGCTGCGCCGTCGGGAGGCGTGAGGCCCAGGGCGGTCAGGCCGGAGGCAATACGCGCTTGCATGCTCACACCCCCAGTCCGGCCAGCAGGGCGGGCACGCCCTGCACCAGGCCGATTACAAGGATCACTCCGCAGGCCGCCGCCAGCAGGGCCATGCAGGCCTTTTTGGAGTAGGTGCACTCCGGCCGGCGGAACTGCCAGACGGCAATCACCGCCAGACCGGCGGCACCGGGCAGACCAGCAGGGGCCAGCCCCCGGAGATAGGTTCCGCCGTGGAAAAACGGGTAGAGGTTGAGGGCGACGAAGATCAGCATGTAGGCCACCCCCACCCAGGCAATGATCCGCTTGACAGGGGAGGCAGGCGTATAGGAGGACGGCTCCTTCTGGTTTTTATTATCTGGTAGTTCAGCCATTTTTTTGCTCCTTCAAAAGATCCCGGATCTCCGTGAGGAGCGCCTCCTCCGCCGATGGCTTGGGGGGCGGGGGAGGGGCGGCCTCCTCCTTTTTGTGGAGACGGTTCAGCAGCTTGACGATGCAGAACACCACAAACGCCATAATCAGGAAGCTGAGCACGGCGTTGAGAAAGCTGCCCAGCATGAGGTCGCCGCCGCCGGGCAGGGGGATAGACAGGCCAGCCAGGGCCTCATTGTCCCCGGCGAAGATGCCGAGCACCGGGTTGAGGATGTCGTTTACCAGGGAGTCGGTGATTCCCTTGAACGCGCCGCCGATGATGACGCCGACGGCCAGATCCATCACATTGCCCCGGGCAATGAATTTGCGGAATTCGGCCAAAAAGCCGGTGGTTTTCTCTTTAGCAGACATAAAAACTCCTTATTTAAACGATAAGCGACAAAAGAACGGGGAGAATAGCCCCAGTTAGGGATTCTGACACTCCAGCCCCAGTCCATATCCATGGGGGTGTGCGGGGGGGGATTCCAGGCCGTACTTTTCTGAGATAGCGTCAATCTGCTCCTGGGTAAGCGTCTCCTCCGGCTGGGCGGATTCCGCAGGCTGGGGCCCGGCGGTACAGCCGCCCAGCAGCAGGGCGGCGGCGAGCAGGAGAGCGGCGGCCGGTAAGCGGTGCTTCATGACAAAGGCGCTCCTTTCAATACGTGGGAGAGCGGCTTACTGCTTGGGCGTCAGCACTTCCTTGCCGCCCATATAGGGCCGCAGGGCGGCGGGGATCTTCACGCTGCCGTCGGCCTGGAGGTTGTTCTCCAGGAAGGCGATGAGCATGCGGGAGGGGCCACCACGGTGTTGTTGAGGGTGTGGGGCAGGTAGGTGCCGTTCTCCCCTTGACCCGCATCTTGAGGCGGCGGGCCTGGGCGTCGCCCAGGTTGGAGCAGGAGCACACCTCGAAGTACTTCTGCTGGCGGGGGCTCCACGCCTCGATGTCGCAGGACTTGACCTTGAGATCGGCCAGATCGCCGGAGCAGCACTCCAACTGGCGCACGGGGATGTCCAGAGAGCGGAACAGCTCCACCGACCAGCGCCACATCTTCTCGTACCAGTCCATGGACTCCTCGGGCCTGCACACCACCACCATCTCCTGCTTCTCGAACTGGTGGATGCGGTAGACGCCGCTGCCTCGATGCCGTGGGCTCTCCTTGCGGAAGCAGGGGGAGTAGGAGGTGAGGGTCTGGGGCAGCTTGTCTTCGGGGATGATCTGGTCGATGAACTTGCCGATCATGGAGTGCTCTGAGGTGCCGATGAGGTAGAGATCCTCTCCCTCGATCTTATACATCATGGCGTCCATCTCGGTCTGGCTCATGACGCCCTCCACCACGTTGCCGTGGATCATGAAGGGGGGGATGCAGAAGGTGAAGCCCTTGTCGATCATGAAGTCGCGGGCGTAGGCCAGCACCGCCTCGTGGAGGCGGGCGATGTCGCCCATCAGGTAGTAGAAGCCCGCGCCGGATACCCGGCCGGCGGCGTCCATGTCGATGCCGTCGAAGGACTCCATGATTTGGGTGTGGTAGGGGATTTCAAAGGCGGGGGTTGCTGCCTCGCCGAAGCGTTGCACCTCCACGTTGCAGGAGTCGTCGGGGCCGATGGGCACGGAGGGATCGATGATGTTGGGGATCTGGAGCAGGATGCGGCGGATCTCCGCGGCCAGCTCGGTCTCCCGGCCCTCCAGGAAGGCCAGCCTGTCGGCGTCGGCCTTGACCTCGGCCTTCAGCGCCTCGGCCTCCGCCAGCTTGGAGGGGTCTTTCTTGGACTGCCCCATCAGTACGCCCACCTGCTTGCTCTTGGCGTTGCGGGCGGTGCGCAGTTCCTGGGCCTCCTGGATGGTACGGCGGTTCTCTGCGTCCAGCTCCAGCACCTGATCCACCAGGGGAGCTTCTGTTCCTGAAATTTCTTCTTGATGTTCTCCTTCACGGCGTCGGGATTTTCCCGGATAAATTTAATGTCCAGCATGGTTGATTCTCCTTCAATAAAGTGGTGTGAGATAAACCCGTAGGCGACCCTTGTAGTCGCCCGCGGGCGACCATAAAGCCGCCCCTATAGGGGAGAGAAAAGTGCGAAGCGGGTCGCGTGGGGAAGCGGAGGGACAAGGGAGTGCATGGATACCGGCGCCGTGCGCCGGATGGAATGGAGCGGACTTTGTGCAGATGGGGCCCCACGGGAGCCCAGCGGAGCGGGTCGCGTGGGGAAGCGGAGGGACAAGGAGTGTAATGGATATCCGGCGCACAGCGCCGGATGAAATGGAGCGGACTTTGTGCAGATGGGGCCCCCACGGGAGCCCAGCGGAGCGGGTCGCGTGGGGAAGCGGAGGGACAAGGGAGTGGAATGGATATCCGGCGCACAGCGCCGGATGAAATGGAGCGGACTTTGTCCCGACGCCGTTTCACGTGAAACAATCAGCCCAGCCACTCCATGAGGGACTGGTAGGCCTCCAGGGGGTTGTAGTCCTGTCGCTGCTGGCCGGTAAGCCCATCGGCCACCGTACCCAGTACCCCCTCCATGCCGCCCTCTCCAGCCAGAGGCCTCGGCGGCGGCCGCCGCATCCCGGGCATCGGAGTAGCGCCCGTCGTTGTATAGGGCGCGAATTTGGTTCAAATAGCAGAGCGCCTCCAACTGCACCAGGGCGGCTTCGTCGTCGGAGGCGCTTTCTGCGTCCTCCAGCGCCTCCTGGAGCTGGGCCACCTGCTGGCTCAGGGCCTCGTTTTCCACCTTGAGGGTTTCTGTTTTCCTGGAGAATGTTTTCCAGGGACTGGGTGGCCGAGTCGGAGGTCAGCTCCAGCTTGTCCATGGCCTCCTGGTTGGCCCGCTGCTGCATGAAGTAGGACATCAGCAGCAGGAGAAAAGCCGCTGCAAAGAGGATGACCAGATAGAGCAGTACCGAGCTGCGCTTGTGGGGCCGCTCATGCTCCGCCTCGTGCTGGAGGCGGTTGCGCTCCTGCTTGTCGGAATCGGTGCTCAAAGGGAAACCCCTCCTTTCCCGGCGGAGGGAAGCTGCTCCAGCAGCTCCAGCAGAGTGTTCAAGTCCTCTGGATTGTAGTATTCCAGCTCAATTTTTCCCTTTTTCCGGCCGTTGATGATGTGAACCTTGCGGCCAAAGCGGGTAGCCAGGGTCTTTTCCGCCTCCCGCAGATAGATAGACAGGTCAGGGCCGGCGGCGGACTTGGGCTCCGCAGCTTCTCTGGGTTCTGCGGCCAACCGCTTGGCCAGAGCTTCGGTCTGCCGGACGGAGAGCTCCTCCGCAATGACCTTCTGCGCCAGCTTTTTCTGTAGCTCCCCGCTGGGCACGGCCAGGATGGCCCTGGCGTGGCCGGCGGAGAGCTTGCCCTCCTCCAGCAGCAGGTGTACCGGGTCGGGAAGGGTCAGCAGCCGCAGGGCGTTGGCAACGGCGGGGCGGGACTTGCCCACCCGCTGGGCCACCTCCTCCTGGGTGAGACCGTATTCGCTCATGAGCACCTTGTAGCCGTTGGCCTCTTCAATCGGGTTCAGATCCTCCCGTTGGAGGTTCTCAATGAGGCCGAGCTCCATCACCTTGCGGTCGTCGGCCTCGATGATGACGGCAGGGATTTCGCTCAGGCCCGCCAGCTTGGCGGCCCGCCAGCGGCGCTCCCCGGCGATGATCTGGTAGTAGCCCGACGAGAGCCGGCGGACGGTGAGGGGTTGAATGATCCCGTGGATGCGGATGGAGTCGGCCAAATCCTGAAGGCTTTCCTCGTCAAACCGCTTCCGAGGCTGCTTGAGCCCCGGTTCCACCTGGGAGATGGGAAGGGAGAGGGAGCCCCTCCTGGGACTGGAGGGCGGCGTCCCCCAGCAGTGCGCCCAGGCCCTTGCCCAGGCCGCGTTCCAATGCCATAGGTCAATCCTTCCTTTCCACACGGGTGACGGCGTATTGATTGTGCTCCAGCAGCTCCTGGGCCAGGGCATCGTAGGCCTCCGCGCCCCGGGAGAGGGCGTCATAGGCGGACACCGGCTTGCCAAAGCTGGGAGCCTCGGACAGGCGGACGTTACGGGGGATCACCGTGGCGTACACCTGGCCGGGGAAGTGGCGTTTGACCTCCTCCGCCACCTGCATGGAGAGATTGGTACGGCCGTCGTACATGGTGAGTACCACCCTCCAGGGCAATTTTGGGGTTGAGGGATCGCTTGACAATGCGAATGGTGGAGAGAAGGTCGCTGAGCCCCTCCAGGGCGTAGTACTCACATTGCACCGGTACCAGCACGGTATCCGCTGCGCACAGGGCGTTCAGGGTCAGCAGTTCCAGAGAGGGGGGACAGTCAATGAAGATGTAGTCATAGTGTTCCGCCACCTGCTCCAAGGCGTTTTTCAGTCGGTACTCCCGCTGCTCCAGGGCGATCATCTCAATGGTGGCCCCGCCAGCGCCTTGTTGGAGGGGAGCACATCGCCGTAGGAGGTGGAGGAGATGGCCTTGGCGGTCTCCGTCCCGTTGAGAAGCACGTCATAGATGTTGGGCGAGGTGGTCTTGTCTACGCCGAAGCCGGAAGTGGTGTTGGCCTGGGGGTCAAAATCGCACACCAGCACCCGGCAGCCCTGGTTTTTCAGAGCCGCCGCCAGGTTGACACAGGTGGTAGTCTTTCCCACGCCGCCCTTTTGATTCACAATTGCAATGGTCTTTGCCATAGCACACCTGCCTTTTTGGGTCGTTGCAAAGGGTCAGGTTCTATTATATAGCGGCGGTAGACGTAATTCAACTGAAATTCGCGCTGTTTCACGTGAAACAGGAAAAAAAGAGGATGGAGCTGTTTCACGTGAAACAGCCCCATCCTTTCAGGAAAACCGCCATGGCCTCCGCGTACGGCGCACCTCTACTTGGGAATAGTGATGGTCAGCAAGATGGAGTCCTCCGTCTCCTGGCGCTTGCAGTTGGCCTGTACGCCCGCGCTCTTCATCATGGACAGTCCCCGGGTCACGGTGTTGAGAAACAGCCGCACATCCTTAATTACAAAGGTTGGTTTTTTTCGGGCGGGCTTGTCTGCCGGATGAAGCAGGGTTTCCACATACTCCTCCGTCCGGGCCACAGTAAGCCCCTGCTCTACCACATGCCGGGCGGCCGTGCGCTGGAGCTCCGGCTCCTCCAAGCGGAGCAGCGCCCGGGCGTGGCGCTCGGTGCAGCCGCGCTCCCGCAGCAGGGTGAGGACATCAGGCGGGAGGCGGAGCAGGCGCAGCTTGTTGGCCACCGCCGACTGGGACTTGCCGATGCGGCGGGCCGCCTCCTCCTGAGACAGATGGTAGGTCTCGATCAGCTTGGCCAGCGCGGTGGCCTCCTCCACAAAGTTGAGATCCCGCCGCTGAAGGTTCTCCACCAGGGCCAGCAAAGAAGAGCCCTGGCTGTCCACGCTGACCAGAATGCAGGGCACCTCGGTGAGACCGGCCATGCGGGAGGCCCGCAGGCGGCGCTCCCCGGAAATCAGCTCGTAGCCGCCGTTCTTGGACCGGCGGACGGACAGGGGCTGGAGTACGCCGAGCTCCTGAATGCTGGCGGCCAGCTCCTCCAGGCCCTCCCGGAAAAGCAGGTGCGGGGCTGGTCCGGATTGGGGAAATGGCGGCAATGGGGAGAAACAGCACTTTGGTGCTCTCAAACAGTCCTTTTCGACGCAGTAGGGACATCGGAAAGCCTCCTTTGCGGTAGAATATTGACTAACCATATATTACCATATCTTGGTGCAAAAAAAGCCGCATACCGTCGATTGGGAAATATTTTCCAAAATGACAGAAAGCTTCGTGCGCACAGGGCGTACCGCGAAATGACGCAAAGGCTCAAGCGCATGAAGTGGTTGCGCATGTGGGCCGTACCAACACACGCGCTGTCATCCCATGGCCGTGCCGCTGTTAAGCGGCACAGGGCTAATTTTGCTCTGCTCCTGCACAGCAAAAAAGCCCGCCCGGCATTTAGGTCCGGGCGGGCGGAGAATCAGGGCTGTAAGAAGCCCTTTCCAAAGATTTCACTGGAGTTGGCTACAATCAGAAAGGCGTGGGGATCAATCTTTTTCAGGTAGCGGCGCAGAAGCACGGCCTGCCCCTGGTGAGGACGGTGAGCACCACGTGGTGCTCTGCGTGGGTATAGGCGCCCTGGGCCTGCCATACGGTGGCGCCCCGGCCCAGGGTATGGTAATATAGTCGCACACATGCTCCGGGTCGTAGGAGATGACGAAAAAGGCCTTGCGCCGGTTGAAGGACTCAATGGCGCTGTCCACCAGCACCGACTTGAGGGCCAGGCCCAGCAGGGAGCACAGTCCCGCCGTGATGTCAAAGACAAAGAGGGCGGCCGCCGCGATAACCACGTCAGAGAGGAGCAGGGCACGCCCTACGTCCAGGCCGGTGTATTTTTTGAGAATCATGGCGGCGATATCGGTGCCGCCGGAGGAGGCGTCTATGTTGAAAAGGATGGCGGAGCCCAGGGCGGGAGGATCACCGCGAAGAACAGCTCCAGCATGAGTTGGTCGGTGAGAGGACGGTCCATGGGAAACGCCCACTCAAAGAGCTGAATGAGCCCGGCGGAGAGAATGGAACAGTAGACCGTCCGGGCGCCGAAGCCCCTGTTGAGCATTACAAAGCCCAGCACCAAAAAGAGCACATTGATGATGGTGTTGAAGGTAGAGGGGGAGAGCTGGGGCAGCAGCTTTCCCAGCAGCACCGCCAGGCCGGACACGCCGCCCATGGAGAAATGGTTGGGAAATTTGAAAAAGTAGACCCCCACCGACACCAGCAGGGTGCCCAGGTTCATCAGCAGGAATTCGCGCAGCAGTTCCTTGCGGTTGGTCATCCGTTTCACTTCCTAAGTAGATGGTAAGCGGGTCAGCGCTGGGTCAGCAGAGCGCTCCACACGTCGTAGGCACCGTCCGCCGGAATGTTGCCGATGCGCCACAGGGAGACTCCTGTGATGCCGAACATCCGGGCCAGCGCCACCTTGTCCAGCACGCTCTGCTCGTTCTCGTACCAGACCTTGTAACGGCTGCCGTCCTCGGTAGTGTAGAGGGCGCAGGGATTGCGGAATTCCTCCGAGTAGACCACCTGGGTGTCGGGCTGGGCCAGGCGCAGAGCCAGGGTGGAGGGGGCGGGGTGGTAGATAGTGGTCTCCAGCAGGCGGTCCTCTCCGTCCACGTGGAAGCCCGCCGAGCCAAAGGAGATCTGCAGGGCCAGCTTGCTCCGGTCGGCCACGCCGGTGGCCGGGTCGGTAAGATCACGCAGAGCCTCGTACACGCTGGCGAAGGGGTGACGGGGAGTCGGTGTTGGTAGTGCCTACATAGGAGTCGGGGACGGAGGTCCACTGGTAGTCGTGGGCCATGAGGATCACCTTGTCGGCGGCCTCGCCAATGCCCCGGTAGTCAAAGCCGGTGTACCAGGTGTCGGGCTGGACGCAGACATAGAGGGTTTTCCCCTGGGGCAGGACGGCATCCAGCTCTTTTAGAAAGGTTACATAATTCAGTTTTATGGTATCCCCCTTCAGGCCCTCAAAGTCGATGGTCAGGCCCGCGTAGTCCGCGCTGGCGGCCGCCAGGGCGGCCACGGCCTGGGCCCGGACCTCGGGCGTTCCGGTCACCGCCGCCACCGTGGAGGTGGTGGTGCCGTCGGGGAGGGGGATGGAATCGCCCGCTGAGGCATATACATTTAAGTTGTAGGGGAGGCTGCGGGCATCCCAGTAATCGGTGGCGGGGGTGGGGTCGTCGGGGCGCACCCAGTCGTTGCCGTTGGTGCGGGAGGAGTTGAGGACGGGCCCGGCGGCGGGGTCGTACTCCATCCGGGCCCAGCCTACGCTCACCGCGTCCATGGAGGCGGTGAGATCAATCTGGGAATAGGAGGAGAAGGCGTAAAAGCCGTGGAGCCAGTCCAGCTTGGAGGTGTACCGCTCGTACACCCGCACCAGCATGGCGGCGGCCTCCTCCCGGGTGGCGGAGTCGCGGGGCAGGAACTTGAGCTGGCCGCCCGCCCCGGCCACGCCGGTGATCATGCCGATGTCATAGGCGATGGCGATGTACCCCGGTTGTCCGTGATGTCGTCAAAGGGCAGCTCCAGCCCGGACAGGGACTGGACCAGCGTGCCGTAGCCCAGGGCCCGCACCAGCATGACCGCCATCTCCTCCCGGCTGATATAGTCCTCCGGACGGAAGGCGCCGCCGGCATCCATCACGCCGTGGGCCAGGGCGGTCTCCACATAGGAGTAGGCCCAGTGAGAGGCGGGGCAGTCGGAAAACGAGGGCGCGCTCGGGGAGGCGGCATCCCAGCCGAACATGCGGCAGAGCACGGCCACAAACTCGCCCCGGGTCAGCTCCTTCCCCACGCCGAAGGTGCCGTCGGGGTAGCCGTTCATCAGGCCATAGCCCTCCGCCTTTTCGATGACTTCTGTGGCCCAGGTGCCCTCCGCGTCGGAAAATGCGGCGCTGGCCGCGGGGGAGAGGGGTGCGGCGCTCAAAAGCAAAACGGCGGCCAGGGCTGCCGCACAGAAACGGTGTTTCATAACAATAAACCTCCTTGCTCAAAAGCGATCAACAGCATTGTACCAAACCCGGCGCAAAAGCACAATGAAAAACCGGAAGGCGGGGAGAACCTCCGTACAAAATTTCTAAAACAGGTGACGAAAGCAATCTTTTTGATAGAATATAGGCAGTTGCAGTTGTCTGTCAAATTCGATACAATAGAAATAACTTTTCTTGTGGAGTAAGGAGAGGGACATAATGAAACTGCTGGAGGAGCGCATTCGGACCCACGGGAAAATCCGTGAAGGCGGCGTGCTGAAGGTGGACAGCTTTCTGAATCATCAGATGGACGTGAAGCTGTTCCAGGAAATGGGCAAGGAGTTCCTGCGCTTGTTTGGGGACTGCGGGGTTACCAAGATTTTGACCATCGAGGCATCGGGGATCGGGATCGCATGTGTAACCGCGCAGTTTTTTGATTGTCCGGTGATCTTGCCAAGAAGAACAAGACCCGCAACATCGCCGGCGATGTCTACACCTCCAAGGTGGAGTCCTTTACCCACGGCAAGGTGTACGACATCATCGTGTCCAAGGAGTTTCTGCACCCCGAGGACCGGGTACTGCTCATCGACGACTGGCTTGCAGGGCCTCATCAACCTGGTGCAGGATGCCGGGGCCACCCTGGTGGGTGCGGGCATCTGTGTGGAGAAGGCCTTCCAGCCCGGCGGCGATTTGATCCGCGGTATGGGAGTCCGGGTGGAGTCCCTGGCGCGCATCAAAGCCATGAGCGTGGAGGGCGGCGTGGAGTTCTGCCCCACATCCCGGCCGCCCGCCGGGAGGGCGGAGGAAAGAAAGCGAAGAGAAAAGCGGAGGCGGGCGCCTCCGCCGGATGAACCGAGGTCTTACGGTTCGTCGGGGAGCCTCTGGGCTCCTGTCTTACACAGCAAGACCGGCTGCCGCAGGCGGAGGACGTCCCTCCGTGATGAGCGGATGATTTTGGCGTTCGGCGCGTATGGCGCCCGTCGGTGAGCAGGGGGGAGTGCCCCCGTGTTCAGGCAGCCGTTTTGAATAGAGGACCCGATTGATTGAGAGACGCAATTAAGGAGGAACTTAAACGATGAAAAAGAGACTGCTTGCACTGCTCCTGGCGGGCGCTATGTCTGTTGGACTGGCCGCCTGCGGCAACAGCGGGGACGAGGGCTCCGCCAACACCCCGGCCGGCGGGGAGACCACCCCGGTGACTGACGGCACTGGTGAGCCCTCCGCCGAGGGTAAAACCGTCAAGGTGGGCATGGTCTGCATCGGCGACGAGAACGACCAGGGTTATACCTATAACTTTATGAAGGCCGTGGAGGAGGCCACCGCCCAGTTGGCCGAGCGGGGCATTACCGTGGAGTGGAGCTACAAGAAAAATATCCTGGAGGACTCCGGCTGCGAGGACGCCAACATCGAGCTGGCCGAGGATGGATGTGATATTATCATCAACAACTCCTACGGCTTCGAGCCCTTTATGCTGAAGGTGGCCCCCGACTACCCCGAAATCGAGTTCATCTCCTGTACCAACCAGGCCTCTGCCGTGGACGATCTGGACAACACCCACAACGCCTTCGCCAACATCTACGAGGGCCGCTACCTGGCCGGCGTGGCCGGCGGCATGAAGCTGCAGCAGATGATCGACGAGGGCACCATCACCGCCGAGGAGGCTGTCATTGGCTACGTGGCCGCTTTCCCCTTTGCTGAGGTGGTTTCCGGCTACACCGCCTTCTACCAGGGCGCCAAGAGCGTGTGTCCCTCTGTCACCATGAAGGTCAAGTACGTCAACTCCTGGTCCGACGCGCCCCAGGAGGCCGCCGCCGCCTCCGCCCTGGCCGACGAGGGCTGCGTGCTCATTTCCCAGCACTCCGACAACACCACCCCCGCCACCTCCGCCCAGGACGCCGGCGTGTTCCACTGCGGCTACAACAACGACATGACCGGCGTGGCCCCCGAGGCCAGCCTCATCTCCTGCCGCGTGGACTGGACGCCCTATTTCGTCTATGCCATCTCCGCCGTGGCCAACGGTGAGAGCTTTGACCAGGACTGGACGGCCGGCTACGCCGACGGCTCCGTCAAGCTGACCGAGCTGAACACCGCCATTGCCGCCCCCGGCACTGAAGAGGCGCTGGAAAAGGCGGAGGCCGATCTGGCGGGCGGCCTGCACGTGTTCGCCGGCCCCCTGTCCGGCCACCCGGCCCAGAATCCTGACGGCGAGGTGTGGAGCATCGGGGAGGGCGAGTTCTTCCCCGAATCCGACCTGAGCCAGGAGGGCGGCCTGTCCGCGCCTCAGTTCTGCTACGTCATCGACGGCATCACCGAGGAGTAAACAAAAGATCAAACCGGAGGGTAGCCGGCCCAGGCGGGCCGGCCCCGGATTTCTCCCCCGCGACCGCGCCGGGGGCCTTTGCCGCAAGGAGTAGCGAGTGAGAGAGAAGAGAACGCTTCGCGCGGCCGGGAAAGGAGGCTGGGTTTGGAACAGGTCAGCGCGATCCAGCTCAAGGGGATCACCAAGCGGTTTGGCCGCGTCGTGGCCAACGACGGAATTGATCTGGAGGTCCGGCGCGGCGAGATTCTCTCCCTGCTGGGGGAGAACGGCAGCGGAAAGACCACCCTGATGAACATGATCTCCGGCATCTACTTCCCAGACGAGGGACACATCTGCGTGGGCGGGAGGGAGGTCACCATCCGCTCCCCCAAGGACGCCTACGCCCTGGGCATCGGCATGATCCACCAGCACTTCAAGCTGGTGGACGTGTTCACCGCGGCACAGAACATCGTCCTGGGCCTGGAGGGGAAGGGGGCCTTCGATCTCCGGGCCGCCGCCCGCCGGGTGAAGGAGATCAGCGAAAAGTACGGCTTTGACATCGATCCCGGCAAAAAGGTCTACGACATGTCGGTGTCGGAGAAGCAGACGGTGGAGATCCTCAAGGTGCTCTACCGGGGGGCGGACATCCTGATTCTGGATGAGCCCACCGCCGTCCTTACCCCCCAGGAGACGGAAAAGCTCTTCGCCGTCCTGCGCAACATGCGCGCCGACGGCAAGGCCATCGTGATCATCACCCACAAGCTCCACGAGGTTATGGCCCTCTCCGACCGGGTGGCCGTCCTCCGCAAGGGCAAGTACATCGGCACCGTCCACACAGCCGACACCGACCCCCAGAAGCTCACCGAGATGATGGTGGGCCGGGCGGTGAGCCTGAACATCGACCGGCCGGAGGCCAAGTACCGGGATCTCCGCCTGGAGGTCAAGGGCCTGACCTGCCGGGATCACGAGGGGGTCAAGACCCTGGACGACGTGTCCTTCCAGGCCTTCGGCGGCGAAATCCTGGGCATTGCGGGCATCGCCGGCTCCGGCCAGAAGGAGCTGCTGGAGGCCATCGCCGGCCTCCAGGCCGCGGAGGCGGGCAGCGTGCTCTATTACCCGCCCCACCCCAACAGCGACATCGCCGGCTACCACGTCCCCGTGGACCGGGACGGCGAGGAGCTGGTGGGCAAGACCCCCATGCAGATCCGCCGTGTGGGCGTGTCCCTGGCCTTCGTGCCGGAGGACCGCCTGGGCATGGGCCTGGTGGCGGGCATGGACATGGTAGACAACATGATGCTCAAGACCTACCGGGAGCACAAGGGCCCCTTCGTGGACCGCAAGGCCCCCCGGGCGCTGGCCCAGCGGCTGATTGACGAGCTGGAGATCGTCACCCCCGGCCGGCACCCCGGTGCGCCGGCTCTCCGGCGGCAACGTGCAGAAGGTGCTGGTGGGCCGGGAGATCGACTCCACCCCCACCGTGCTTATGACCGCCTACCCCGTCCGGGGCCTGGACATCAACTCGTCCTACACCATCTACGGCCTGCTCAACCAGCAGAAGATGAAGGGCGTGGCCGTGATCCTGGTGGGGGAGGATCTGGACGTGCTGCTGGAGCTGTGCGACCGGATCCTGGTACTCTGCGGCGGCAAGGTCTCCGGCATCGTGGACGGCCGGAATACCACAAAGGAAGAGGTGGGCCTCTACATGACCCACGTGGGCGGCGGAAAGGAGGCGGGCGAGCGTGCATAGCAGCGGCAAAACACCCCTGATCCGCCTGGCCAAGCGGGACGGCATGGCCGGCGCGGGCCAGTGGGGCATCCGCATCGCGGCCATCCTGCTGGCCCTGGTGGTGGGCGGCCTGGTGATCCTGCTCTCGGGCAACAACCCCATCCAGGGCTACGCCATCATCGTGGAGGGCGCCCTGGGCAAGACCTCCGGCATCCGGCAGACCGTGAAGAACTTCATCCCCCTGCTGGGGACCGCCCTGGCCATTGCCCCCTGCTTCAAGATGCGCTTCTGGAACATCGGCGCCGAGGGACAGATCACCGCCGGCGCCATGTGCGCCACCTATTTCGCCCTCTTCTGGGCCGACTCCATCCCCCAGGTGCCCCTGCTGCTCCTCATGTGCGCCGCCGGCGCCATCGGCGGCGGCCTGTGGGCGCTGGTGCCCGCCTTCTTCAAGGCCCGCTGGGGGACCAACGAGACTCTGTTCACCCTGATGATGAACTACATCATCATCGGCGTGGTGAAGTGGCTCCAGGGCGGCCCGTGGGAGAAGATCCCCCGGGGCAGCCAGCAGATTGAGCAGTTCGCCTCCAACGCCTGCCTGCCCCGGGTGGCCGGCGTGTACTGCGGCTGGATCGTGGTGCTGGCCCTGACGGTGTTCATGTTTATCTACATGAAGTACACCAAGCACGGCTATGAGATCGCCGTCATCGGCGAGAGCGAGAACACCGCCCGGTACGCGGGCATGAACGTGGGCTGGGTCATCATGCGCACCATGTTCCTCTCCGGCGCCATCGCCGGCGTGGTGGGCTTCCTGCTGGTCTCCGGCGCCAACAACACCCTGTACTCCGGCGTGGCCGCCGGGGCGGGCTTCACCGCCATCACCGTGGCCTGGCTGGCCCAGCTCAACCCCTTCGCCATGGTGGGCATATCCGCCCTGCTGGCCGTCCTCCAGAAGGGTGCGGACACCCTCAACACCCAGATGGGCATCCCCGCGTCCCTCTCCGACGTCATCACCGGCGTGCTCCTCTTCTTCATGCTGGGGTGCGAGTTCTTCATCAACTATAAGCTGGTCTTCCGCGGCGCGGAGGAGCGCCACAAGAGGAAGGAGGCGGCGAAATGACCTTTCTGCTCAACCTGATCACGGCCGCCGTCCTCTACGGCACGCCCCTGCTCTACGGCACCAGCGGCGAAATCCTCACCGAGAAGTCGGGCAACCTGAACCTGGGCGTCGAGGGCATGATGTTCATGGGTGGCCCTGGGCCTGGGCGCGGCGTTCTACTATGAGAAGCTGGCGGGCGCGGCGGTGTCCGCCCCCCTGGCGGTGGTCATCGCCATCGCCGCCTCCTTCCTGGCTGGCGCGCTGGCCGCCCTGCTCTTCAGCTTCCTCACCATCACCCTCCGGGCCAACCAGAACGTCACCGGCCTGGCCCTCACCATCTTCGGCACCGGCGTGGGCCAGTACATCGGTGAATTCATGCGGGTGCGGGAGGGCACCTACGTGGCCGTCAGCAACACCCTGAAGGGGGCCTTCAACGGCTCGCCCTTCCCGGCCTTCCTCCAGGAGCTGCCGGTGGTGGGCAGGCTGCTCTTCAGCCACAGCATTTTCACCTATCTGGGCATCGCCCTGGCCGTGGCCATGGGCCTGTACCTCCACCGCAGCCGCTCCGGCCTCTACCTGCGCGCGGTGGGCGAGTCCCCCGCCACCGCCGATGCCGCCGGCATCAGCGTCACCCGCTGCAAGTATCTGGCCACCGTCATCGGCGGCGGCATCTCGGCCATCGGCGGCATGGTGTATATCATGACCGTGGTGGGCGGCGTTTGGAACCACGAGGGCCTCTCCGGCGTGGGCTGGCTGGCCGTCGCCCTGGTGATCTTCTGCCTGTGGAGCCCCTACCGGGCCATCTGGGGTTCCATCCTCTTCGGCGGCCTGCTCATTCTCTACCTGCGCATGCCCATCGACCTCATTCCCGACCAGATCTACAAGATCCTGCCCTATGTGGTCACCGTGATCGTGCTGGTCTTTACCTCCATGCGCAACAACCGCGACAAGCAGCCGCCGGCCAGTTTGGGCCTGGCGTATTTCCGGGAGGAGCGGTAAGCCACGGATGTTTACCCGCTTTCCAGGCTGCTTGGCGCGGAGGGACCCGCCGCAGGCGGGACGCGCCGGAGGCGCGCAGGCCGGGGGAATTCAGTTCCCCCGGCCGCAGATAAAGGAATGGGGCCCCCGCCGGGCCACAGGCCCGGTGGGGAAACAAGCAGCCGCCGGCCAGTTTGGGCCTGGCGTATTTCCGGGAGGAGCGGTAAGCCACGGATGTTTACCCGCTTTCCCGGCTGCTTGGCGCGGAGGAACCCGCCGCAGGCGGGACGCGCCGGAGGCGCGCAGGCCGGGGGAATTCAGTTCCCCCGGCCGCAGAAAAAGACCGGGGCCCCCGCGGGGCCGCAGGCCCGGTGGGGAAACAAGCAGTCCCCGGCCAGTTTGGGCCTGGCGTATTTCCGGGAGGAGCGGTAGGGCTCTGTTTTACCGGACAAGAGAGAAAGCAGCGCCCCGGCCTTTGCCGGGGGCGCTGCTTTATGCGCAAATAACGACAAGGGCCGGACGTCTGCTCCTGACGTCCGGCCTTATCGAAGGAAAGAGGATACAATGAAATGAAAAGAAACTGTCTCTTGCAAGTATTATAATACCCGAAAGATGTTAACGAATAAATCGGAATGTGTTACAGAACCTTTAAATAATTCGCTTCTTATGTAAAGCGCCGGTAAAATGAGGCGGGCAGCGGTGCTCACCCGCTGCCCGTCACATGATTGGAGGATAGAATGAAAAGAAGCTCTGTCTCTTGCAAGTGTTATACTACCAGGGGTTGTTACAAAATCGAGCACGCCTTGTTAAAAAAGCGTTAAATCAGCGCAAAGATTGAAAGAATTCCTGGAGCAGAGCGGCGCACTCCGCCTCCAGCACCCGGCCGTAGATGCGGGGGTGGTGGTTGAAGCGCTCCTCAAAGAGGTTGAGCACCGACCCGCAGCAGCCCGCCTTGTCATCCTTCGCCCCGTAGTATACGGCGGGGATGCGGGCGTTGACGATGGCCCCGGCGCACATGGGGCAGGGCTCCAGGGTGACGTAGAGGGCGCATCCGGCTAGCCGCCACCCCCAAGGTGCGGCAGGCCTGGGCAATGGCCTCGAGCTCCGCGTGGCCCAGTGCGGTCTGGGCGGTCTCCCGCCGGTTGCGGCCTCGCCCTACCACCGTGCCGTCCCGCACAATGATGCAGCCCACCGGCACCTCCCCCTCCGCCATGGCCTGCCTGGCCAGCTCCAGCGCCTGACGCATGTACTCCTCGTGTTCCATAAAGCCCTCCCATGTTGTGCCTTCATATCTCTAATTGTTATAGCATATCCATGGAGGGTATGCTATAATAAATTTCACTCTCCTAACAATATTTTGCAGACAGGTGATTGGTTTGGTTGAGATTTTCCTGATTGCCGTGAGCCTAGCGCTGGACGCCTTCGCGGTGTCCGTGTCCAGCGGCATCTCCATCCCCGGCTTCGGTCCCCGGCAGGCCGTTAAGATGGGGCTGTGGTTCGGCACGTTTCAGTTTCTTATGCCCCTTCTGGGCTGGCTGCTGGGCAGCAGCGTCAGCCAGTACATCGAGGCGGTGGACCACTGGGTAGCCTTCGGCCTGCTGGCCGTCATCGGCGGCAAGATGGCGTGGGAGTCCCTGCGCCGGGGCTGCGGGGAGGAGGACGAGGCGCCCCCCGACCTGTCCGCCCGGCGGCTGTGCGTGCTGGCCATTGCCACCAGCATCGACGCCCTGGCCGTGGGGGTGTCTATGGCCTTTATGAGCGTCCATATTCTGGCCTCTGCGGCGGTCATCGGCGTGGTGGCCTTTGCCCTGTCGGTGACCGGCGGCCTGGTGGGCCGCCGCCTGGGCTGCCTATTCCAGCGGCGGGCCGAGCTGACGGGGGGACTGGTGCTCATTGCCATCGGTGTGAAGATCCTCATCGAGCACCTGTCGGGGAGCTGAGCATGGGCATCTGGGAGCAGTTGGGCCTGGATATGGCCCGCCACCGGATGGTGGCCCTGGTGGGGGCGGGGGGCAAGACCTCCACCCTGTATGCCCTGGCCCGGCAGGCGGCGGACAGCGGGCGGACGGTGGTGGTCACTACCACCACCCACATTCTGCGCCACCCCGGCCTGCCCCTGGTGGAGGAGCCGACGCCGGAGCGCCTGCGGGCCGCCCTGGCGGAGCACGGGGTGGTCACCGTGGGGACGGTGTTCCGGGGGGACAAGCTCTCCGGCGCGGGAACTCCGGAGGAGCTGCGCCGGGCGGCCGATGTGGTACTGGTGGAGGCCGACGGGGCCAAGCGCCTGCCCCTCAAGGCCCCGGCGGAGTACGAGCCCGTGATCCCCCCCTGCGCCGACGCCGTGGCCGCCGTGGCGGGCATGGACGCGGTGGGACAGGCCGTGGGGGCGGTCTGCCACCGGCCTGAGCGGGTGTGCGCCCTGCTGGGCGCGGGGGCGGAGCACGTGCTCACCCCCGAGGACGTGGCCCTTCTGCTGGCCAGCCCCGGGGGCGGAAGGGCGTGAGGCCATGGCCTTCCGCTGTGTACTCAACAAGGCGGACACCCCCGAGCGGGCGGCCCACGCCAGCGCGGTGGCCGGGCGGCTGGCGGAGCGGGGCATTCACAGCGCCATTACCTACTATCGGGAGGAGGAGCGGGCGGATTATGCTGGTTCTGATCAAGGGAGCGGGAGATCTGGCCACCGGCACGGCGGTGCGGCTGTACCGGGCGGGCATAAAGGTGGTCATGACGGAGGTGGCCCGGCCCACGGCGGTGCGTCGGACGGTGGCCTTCTCCCAGTGCATGTACGACGGCGCGGCCCAGGTGGAGGGGATTGCCGCCCGCCGGGCGGAGGACGCCGGGGCGGCCCGCCGGGCGCTGGAGCGGGGGGAGGTTCCCGTGCTCTGCGATCCGGAGGCGGCCATTTTGAGGGAGCTGCCCTTTGGCGGGGTGGTGGACGCCATCCTGGCCAAGCGCAACCTGGGCACGGCCATTACCGACGCGCCGGTGGTGCTGGCCCTGGGGCCCGGCTTCACCGCCGGGGTGGACTGCCACGGCGTGGTGGAGACCATGCGGGGGCACGATCTGGGCCGCCTGCTCACCCGGGGGAGCGCCGCCCCCAACACCGGCGTCCCCGGCGATGTGGGGGGCTACACCATCCAGCGCATCATCCGCGCCCCGGCGGACGGGGTGTTCGAGCCGCTGGCCGCCATCGGCCAGCGGGTGGAGGAGGGCCAGCCGGTGGCCCGGGTGGCGGGCCGGACGGCCTGCGCCCAGCTCACCGGCGTGGTGCGGGGATGCTCCCCGCCGGGCTGGCCGTCACGGCGGGCATGAAGGCGGGGGACATCGACCCCCGGTGCCGGGCGGAGCACTGCTTTACCGTCTCCGACAAGGCCCGGGCCATCGGCGGCGGCGTGCTGGAGGGGCTTTTATACTTCGGAAGGAGGGCGGGGCTATGGAGCGTCTGATCCTCTGCGGCGGCGGCCACGTGTCCCTGGAGGTGGCCCACATCGCCCGGCGGCTGGAGTTTGAGCTGGTGGTCATCGACGACCGGCCGGAGTTTGCCAGCCGGGAGCGGTTCCCCATGGCCGATCAGGTGGTGTGCGCCCCCTTTCCGGAGGCGCTGGACGCCCTGGGCAGCCGGGAGAGCGACTACTACGTGATTCTCACCCGGGGCCACGCCCACGAACGGGACTGCCTGGAGCACGTGCTCCGGGGGAAGTACGCCTATGCGGGCATGATCGGCAGCAGAACCAAGGTGGCGGCGGTGAAGGCCGCCCTGGAGGCGGCGGGCATTGCCCGGGAAATCCTGGACGGGGTGCACAGCCCCATCGGCCTGCCCATCGGGGCCCAGACCCCGGCGGAGATCGCCGTGTCCATCGCCGCCGAGCTGGTGCAGGAGGGCCCGCCGGGGCCGGCGGCGCGCCCCCGGCGGCGGGGAGCCGGGCGTGCTGTGTACCATCACCGCCAAGCTGGTGCAGGAGCGGCCCGCCGGGGCCGGCGGCCGCGCCCCGGCGGCGGGGAGCCGGGCGTGCTGTGTACCATCACCGCCAAGCGGGGCTCCCCCCGGGGCGTGGGTACCTGGATGCTGGTGCGGCCCGACGGCACGGTGCTGGGCACCATCGGCGGCGGCGCGGTGGAGCACCTGGCCGTCCAGGAGGCAAAGGCTCTGTGGGCGCATGGGGGCGGCCCGGTGCGGAGACACTATGATCTGACCCCGGCGCGGCCGAGCTGGGCATGGTGTGCGGGGCGACATCGACGTGGAATTCGAGGTGCGCAAATGAAAGAAATCACCCTGTTTCTTCTGAACAACTGTCCCCACTGCAAGCTGGCCCTCCGGCTCCAGGAGGAGCTGCTGGAGGAGCACCCGCGTGGCGGGACATCCCTCCGAATGGTGGACGAGGCGGCGGAGCCCGCCTATGCCGATACCTTTGACTACTACTATGTCCCCTGCTACTATGTGGACGGCGTGAAGGTGCACGAGGGCCACGCCGAGCGGGCCGACGTGGAGGCGGTGTTCCGCGCCGCCGCCGGGGAGCCCGCGGGGGTGTGACGGGCGGGGACAGACCCACGCTTTTTCCGTACTGGCAGTATGTGCGCCGCGCAGGTGGGGCGGGCAGCAGCGATGTAGGGGCGGCCCTTGTGGCCGCCCGCCCCGGCGGAGGAAAAACGGTAAGAAGAGGCCTGTGTATGGGCAGACGGATTTCCCATGGGGGAAATCCGTCTTTTTTTGCGCGGGTGCGAAACCAAACGGCCGTCCGCGCCGTGTTAAAGGCAGAAAGGAGGAGGCCCATGGAGGAACGCTGGCGGGAACCGGCGGCCCTGGCGGAGCAGTACGCCGGGATGCTCTACCGGCTGGCCTACGCCCGCACCGGCTCCCGGGCGGACGCGGAGGACGTGATGCAGGAGGTCTTTGTCCGCCTGCTCCGGGCCAGGCCGGAGTTCCGGGACGAGGAGCACGCCAAGGCCTGGCTGCTGCGGGTGGGCGCACGCTGCGCCGCCGATGTGCTCCGCGCCCCGTGGCGGCGGCGGGAGGGGCCGCTGGACGATGGGCTGCCCGCGCCGGAGCCGCCCGGGGAGGGCGGCGTGGTGGAGGCGGTACTGGCCCTGCCCGCTAAGTACCGGACGGCGGTGCATCTGTACTACTATGAGGAGCTGAGTGTGGCGGAGATCGCCGCCGTCCTGGGCAAAAGCGAGGGGGCGGTCAAGTCCCGGCTGTTCCGGGCCAGGGCGCTGCTGCGGCGGTATTTGAAGGAGGACGGCGATGTTTCAGAACGACTATAGGCGGGAGATGGACGGGCTGAGGCCCAGTCCGGCGGCGGTGGAGCGGCTCAACCGACTGCTGGAGAAGGGAGCGCCGACCCGGCGGCCCCGGCGGCTGGCCGCCGGGCGGCCGCGGCCCTGGCTCTGTGCGCTGCCCTGTGCGTCACCGCCGTGGCGGCGGGCCCCACCCTGTGGGACGCGCTGGAGGCCCGCCTGGGGCCCTACGCCCCCTTTGCCGCAGAGGTGGAGGGGGAAACGTCCGGCCAGGGCCTCCGGCTGGAGCTGGTGAAGGCGGTCAGCGACGGCTATACCGCCCGGGTGTACTACACCCTCACCGACGAGGCGGGCGACCGGCTCAACGGTCACACCCAGGTCTCCGGCGGGTTGAAGGGCGCCAGAGCGGCTATGGGGCGAAGCACCGGCAACCAGGTGGTCTCTTACGACTCCGAGAGCCGCACCCTACTGCTGGAGGCCAGCGCGGAGGGCCTGGACACCAGCCAGGCCGTGACGCTGGAGCTCACCGGCGTCGACCCCGGCGAGCGCTATATCCAGGACGCCCGCTTCCAGCCTCAGGCCGAGGCCCGCGCGCTGGACACCGACTCCACGGGGGGGGGCCGTGGTGCTCTCCCCGGTCAGACCCCCAGACCAGCCCCGACACCGCGGATTTCACCATCAGCTCCATGGGCTTTGACGGCCAGGGGCGCTTCCACATCCGCCTGGCCATGGCCGAGGGCTTTGACGCGGGCTGGCTGCTGGCAGTGCCCTATGACGCGGCGGGGGAGCAGATGGGCTCCACGCTGGAGCGTACAGCGGTGGACGGCGGCATGGACTACGTCATCGGCGGCGTTGCGCCGGACGACGTGGCGGACATGGCCTCCATCCGGGTCTACGGGCCTACCGCGGCCCCGAGGAGGCCATCGAGGGGAGTGGAGCCTCCCTGTGGAGCTGGAGCCGGCGGAGCAGAGGGTGATCCCGGTGGGCCGCACCCTGGAGGACGGCTTCTATGTGGAGCGCATCGAGGTGTCGGGCATGAATATTGCCGTCTACTACCGGGGCGGGGACAAGAGTTGGTTCGTGGTGTGGGCCACCGATAAGAACGGCGTCCGGACCGGAGTGCCCATGGGCATGATGAGCGCGGGCGCGGAGGACGGGTTGAACCTCGGGCTGTGGAGCTTCGAGACGCCCGCGGCGCTGGACGAGCTGGCCTCGGTCACCCTTCTGGGAGAGACCTTCCCCCTGGAATAAAGAGGAGGACACGGCCGGGAACAAATCACTCAGGGACGGATTTCTTTGAAAGAAATCCGTCCCTTTTGCATGAAAATCCCCCGCTGGCGCGTCCAATGGGATAGAATGGGACAGAGGAGGGGAGCGAGATGGCACATCAGGCGGGCAGCGCCGCCGATCTGGAGCGGCTGATGGAGGAGTACGGCACAGGGCTTCTGCGGCTGTGCGCCCTCCATCTGGGGGACGCCGCCCTGGCGGAGGACGCGGCCCAGGAGACCCTGCTCCGGGCGTGGCGGAGGTACGGCACCTTCCGGGGGGAGGCGGCGGAGCGCACCTGGATTACGGCGATTGCCCTCAACGTGTGCCGGGATCTGCTCCGCTCCCCGTGGCACACCCGCCGGATGGAGCTGTCCGCCCTGGCCGAGCCGTCGGCGGAGGACGCGCCGTGGGACGATACCCCCCTGCGCGCCGTGCTCTCCCTGCCCCGGAAGTACCGGGAGGTCGTGCTGCTGCGCTACTATGAGGAGTTTACTCTGGAGGAGATCGCGGACACCCTTGGGATCGCGCCGGGCACCGTGTCCGCCCGGCTGACCCAGGCCAAGCGGAAGCTGCGGCCCATGCTGGAGGAGTGGTATTATGACTGAGCTGCGCAAGGCGCTGGAGCGGCCGGTGGCCGGTCTGGTATTCGACGAGAACCGAAAAATGCTGTCAGGGAAAAGGCCTTTACGGCGAAACGGGTCGGTTCTGCGCTCCGACGCGGCGCAGCGGCTGCGCTGGTCTGCGCCGCTCTGTGCGCCACCGCCGTGGCGGCGGGGCCGTCCCTGTGGCAGTATATGCAGGCCCGCCAGGGCCCCTTTGCCGGGCTGGCCCAGACCGTGGAGGGGGCGGTGTGCACCAGCGGGGGGATTGAGATACAGGTGCTCAGCACCCTGGCCGACGACGTGCGGGGAGAGGTCTACTTCACGGTCCGCGACGTAGAGGGGGACCGGCTGGACAGCCAGCTCACCCTGCACTGCGGGGCGGACAGCGATCTGGCCGGCCGGCTGGTGGAGTACGATTCGGAGAGCCGCACCGCCCTGTTTGCGGCTGGCCTGTCCTATTACCGGCCCCAGACGGAGGGCGCGGTGGGCCTCGGCACAACCGGCGGCGCCGTCCCGGACACGCTCCATCTGGCGGTGGAGCGCCTGACCACCCGGCAGGGCGAGCTGGACGCCGGCGCCTCCTGCGCCGGGGTGACGGCGGCCCTTCTGGACAGCCTGCCCCTGGGGGAGGGGGACCGGGTGGTGATGGGGGTGGAGGAGAGCGGCTATCCCGCCTCCATTCTGCCCGGCGAGCGGGTGGTGCTGGCCCCCGGCCAGACACCCATGCCCCTGGAGGGCACCGGCGACGTGACCATCTCCTCCATGGGCTTTGCCAGCGACGGGCGGTTCCACGTCCGGGTGGCCTACGCCCCTGGCATCGGCCACGAGGATTTGGACATGGGCTATTTCCTCGCCCGCGTCTACCCCAGGGACGAGCGCCGGACGGCGGAGGAGAAATACTGGCGCGCCACGGTGATCACCCAGGTGGAAGGGGGCCTGGACGTGCTCTTCCCCCTGATCAAAGCGGGGGAGGAGGCCGAGCTGGGGGAGGTGTACTTCTACGGCGGCTATGAGCGCCCCGGTGTGGACATTGACGGGCCGTGGAGCATCGACTTCCCGCTGGAGCACTACCCCTCGGCGGTGCTGGAGTGGACGGGCACCCTGGCGGGGCGGCGGGTGGATCACGTCACCGTCTCCCCCCTTACCGTTACTATGGACAGCGACGACACCGGCGGCTTCAGCACGGCGGAGCTCACGGTGGTTCTAAAGGATGGAACCGAGGTGCCCGCCGCCTGCGGCACGGGCCGCTACGCCAACGTGGGAGAGGGCACCGGCGTGGAGGTGTGGGACGCCTACAACACCTGGGAGCTGGAGCGCCCGGTGGAGGTGGCAGAGATCGACTATTTGCTCCTTCTGGGGGAGCACATTCCGGTGTCGTAGCAGCGGAAATATGTCAAAACGGATATCCCACCGGCTCATTTGCCGGTGGGATATCCGTTTGTTTTGGGAGTGCCTCCGGGTTATCCACATCCAAAAGCTCGTTTGGGGAAAACGCCTCTACCAGCCGGAGCCGCTCCGGGTGGCGGCGGATGACCGCGCCGCCGCCGGTGTCCCCGGTAAGCGCGGCCAGCTCTCCAAACAGGTCGGCGGGAAACACCACCGGATTGCCTCTCCGTCCTTGCCAGGAGAGAGCGCAAATGGCGTCTGGTGATTCCAAAAAGGAATTTTTGAGGCAGATAATACTTTTGCAGTCAACCAGGGCTGGTCGCAGACGGCAAAGAGCACCCCCTCCAGGTCCGACATCCGGGCCAGGCCCAAGCGAATGGAGGCGGAGATCCCCTCCGCCGCACCGCCGTTATAGAGCGGAAGAAATCCGAATCGTTCACCAGCAGCCAGAATTTGCGGATAGGGGGAGCACACCACTGCCCGGTCAAATTCGGCAGGGGCCAGAGCCGCCATGGCCCGGTGGTAGAGCGGGACGCTGTCCACCTCTGCCAGCAGTTTGTTGGAGCCAAAGCGCCGTCCAAAGCCGGAGGCCATGAGGACAGCGCCCAGCCGCTCAGGCAAAGGCCTGACCCAACTGGAGCAGGAGGATGGGGACAGCCAGCTTGATCAGGCCCACCACCAGGGTCATAAAGGTGAACAGGGCCAGGGCTTTGCCGCGGCTCTCAAAGGTATCCTCCCAGCGGGCCAGCATACTGGTGAAGTTGGCGGTTCGGTTCTGAGCGCCGATGAGATCGGACACGCTCTTAATGGTGTTAAAGGCGGTATAGCCCATCCAGACGGGCAGGGAGACGTTGTAGCGGTATCCCCCCTCAGCCAGCAAAAGATAGAGAGCCAGCGCAAAGCTGGCAAGCGTAAAGAGCAGATAGGCCCAGACGCCTATTTTGGCGGAGCGGTCGTTCATGAGTGTGGTTTCCTTTCTCTGTTGGTTTCAGGGCCGGATGTCCTGGGCGGCGAAGGCGGCAAGCAGGGCATCCATGTCAGGAGAGACCCGCATGGGCTCCCCGGCGGCCTGAATACCGCTCTGCACGTCCTTCAGGCCGTTGCCGGTGACGATGCTCACCACCGTGCTCCCGGCGGGAATGAGGCCCAGCTCCACGGCCTTCTTCACCCCGGCGGTGCCGGCCGCCCCCGCGGGCTCGCCGAACACCCCCTGGGTGCGGCCCAGCAGGCGCATGGCCTCCAGGATCTCCCCGTCGGACACGTTGACGGCCACGCCGTCCGACTCCCGGATGGCCCGGAGGGCCTTGTCCGGGTTGCGGGGCACCGCCCACGGCGATGGAGTCGGCCAGGGTGTTCTCCGCCATGGGTTCCCAAGGCTTTCCCGTCTCGATGGCCCGGTTCAGGGGGCAGCAGCCCTCCGCCTGCACGGAGATGAGCCGGGGCAGCCGGTCGATAAACCCGGCCGCGTACAGATCCTTGAGGCCCTTCCACGCCCCGGCGATGGTGCAGCCGTCCCCCACCGACAGGGCGATGTAATCAGGCGCCTGCCAGCCGAGCTGCTCCAGAATCTCCAGGGTGACAGTCTTTTTGCCCTCGGAGAGGTAGGGGTTGATGGCGGCGTTGCGGTTGTACCAGCCCCAGCGGTCGATGGCGGCCCTGGACAGCTCAAAGGTGTCCTCATAGGAGCCCTCCACGCTGATGACCGTGGCGCCGAAGATCCGCAGCTGGGCCACCTGCCCCTGGGGCGCGGCTGGGCACAAAGATGTAGGTGGACAGCCCGGCCGCCGCCGCATTGCCCGCCAGGGAGGAGGCGGCGTTGCCGGTGGAGGAGCAGGCAATGGTGTCCGCCCCCGCCTCCCGGGCCTTGACGACCGCCAGGGCGGAGGCCCGGTCCTTGAGGGAGGACGTAGGATTCTGGCCGTCGTCCTTGAGGTAGAGGGTATCCAGCCCCAGGGCCCGGGCCAGCCGGTCGGCCTTATAGAGAGGGGACCAGCCCACCCGCAGGGGCGGGGGGACGGACTCCTCCTCCACCGGCAGAAGGGGCCGGTACCGCCACATGCTGTAGTCGCGGCAGTCCGCCAGAGATTTGGGGGAGAAGTGCCGCCGGATGGCGGCGTAGTCGTATACGATGTCCAGGATGCCCCCACAGGCACAGGTAGTCAGACCGGGCGCGGCGGGGTACTCCCGCCCGCATTTGACGCACTTGGCGCCCAGGACATATTTCATAAAATCCCCCTTTCGGATGTGGGACGGCGGGCCGATGAGGGCATCAGCCCCTACACATTATGAGGGTAACGGCTGTAGGGGGCGATGCCCTCATCGCCCTGCTTGCCCCGGTTTACAGGCGCTTGAGCACCCCGGTCTCCTCGTTGAAGGCGGTGATCAGCTCATCCAGGGCGGCGGCCTGCCGGTGCACGTCGTCCCAGGTACTGCCGTACCAAAGGTCGTTGAGCTCGTGCATGTCGCGGCCCTGCTGCTCCACCCAGGTGTAGTATTTCAGATTGTGCACCCGCTTGCGGTCGTAGTAGTTCAGCTCCGCCATGGCGTCGGTGCGCAGGCCCAGCAGATGGAGGGCGTGGTCCACCGCGGCGGCCCGCCCGTCATAGGGGCCATACTGGTCGGCCAGCTCCTGGATACGGGAGCGGTACATGTCCGCCGAGTCGGTAAGGACGGTGGCCACCACGTCGTGCTCCGTCAGCTCGTAGTACTTGGCCAGCTTCACGCAGCACAGCACGTTGGCGATGCCGGAGATACCCAGCAGGGAGAGCTGCGACAGAGTCTCCTCCGGCACCCCGGCCTCCCGCAGGTAGTCATGGCCCGCCGGGTCGTTAAACAGCCGCAGCAGCCGCTGGGAGTCCTCGTCGTCGATGTCGATGACCATGTCGGTGTTCTTCACATTGTGGATCCAGGGGATGTGCTTGTCGCCGATGCCCTCGATGCGGTGGTCGCCGAAGCCGTTTTCCAGAATGGTGGGCACTGAAGGGCCTCGCCCACCGCCAGCTTCAGGCCGGGGTAGACCTCCTTGAGGTAGTCGCCGCAGCCGATGGTGCCCGCGCTGCCTGAGGTGAAGCAGGCCCGGAGAGCCGGTCGCCGGGGCGCTTGACCGCCTCAAAGACCTCGGCGATGGCGGAGCCGGTGACCTGATAGTGCCACAGGTGGTTGCCCATCTCCTCAAACTGGTTGAAGATCATGCAGTCGGGCTCCTGCCGCAGCTCATGGGTCTTGTCGAAGATCTCCTTCACGTTGGACTCGCAACCGGGGGTGGCGATGACCTCCCCGGCGATCTGGGAGAGCCACTCGAACCGCTCCCGGCTCATGCCCGCCGGGAGGATGGCCACCGATCGGACCCCCAGCAGCTTGGAGTTGAACGCGCCGCCCCGGCAGTAGTTGCCGGTGGAGGGCCACACCGCCCGGTGATACCCGGCGTCGAACTGTCCGGTGACCAGCCGGGGAGCCAGACAGCCGAAGGAGGCCCCCACCTTGTGGCAGCCGGTGGGGAACCACTTGCCCACCAGGGCGATGATGCGGGCGGGCACGCCGGTGAGGGCTGGGGGCAGCTCGATGTAGTTGGGTACGGCGCGGTACAGTCCACCGGATTCCATGGGCTCGTTCTTCCAGGTGATGCGGAAGAGATTCAGGGGGTCCACATCCCACAGGCCCACGCCCCTCAGGCGGGCCCGGATGGGCTCCGGTACCGTCTCCGGGTGCTTCATGTTCTCGAAGGTGGGGATGACGACGCCGCTCTCCCGGGCCTTTTGGATGTTGCGGTCCAGTGCTTGGCGGTGGATGGTCAGGTCGATCATGCAAAAGCCTCCTTACTCCGAATTGCCATACTCCCATGATAGCACAAGGCGGGCAGAAATCAAGCGCAATTCGCGCCGGGCATAAGAGAAGAGGGGCGCTGCATCTGTGCAGCGCCCCCCGAGCTATACCAGGGATCAGTCCGCGGAGGAGAAGGACTGGGAGGCCAACTCCACGCCGGCGGCGTCAAAATAGGTGACGACCACCAGGACGGTCTCATTGGAAACGGACTTCTGCACATCCTTGGCGGCGTCCACGAAGGTCTGGGCGGTTTCGGCCAGTCCTGCCTCCAGGGCCTCGGCATACACGGAGCGGTCGTCATCGGTGGTCTCAATGGTGGTCAGGGTGAGATCGTAGTGCAGCTCATCGCCCTCGGCGTACATTTTGAGCTCCATCCCCTGGGATTCGTACTGCTCAACGGAAGAGGCGACAAGCTTCTGCATGGTGTCGGTGTTGAAATACTCCTCCAGGTTCTTTTTGCCGCAGGCGGACAGGGTGAGCATCATGGACAGGGCCAGGCAGGCGGCCATGGCAAGGGACAGAATGCGTTTTTTCATTTGGTTTTCTCCTCTCAGTCGGATGATATGGCAATGCAGATCTCCTGCACAGTGCCCGAAGGCAGGCATCCAAAGGCGGACGCCGCGGCGGGGCCGCGTATTTTGGGGGAGTTGAACCGGGTAAGACGCGGCGGAGGGGGATCCGGGAACAGAACGGCATACAGGGAAATAATTCTACTGACAGTATAGCACAGCAGGGGTATATATTCAACATCTTGTAGATAAAAATAAAACCAAATGTTTTTTGCCATTCGATAAAATAGGGTAGCAGGCTAAGGGCGGAGGTTGGATGGATGAAAGACCTAGGGGAGCGGATCAAGGAATATCGGACCTCAATGAAGATGACCCAGGCCGATTTTGCCTGCCGTCTGGGGTGACCGGAGCCTCTGTGTCGGCCTACGAGAACGGACGCGGCTGCCCTCCTATGATATTCTGATCCGGATTGCGAATATTCTTGAGTGAGTACCGATTCGCTGCTGGGGCGGCGGGGGATGGGCAGCGTTACCCTCGATGTAAGCAGGCTGACCCAGGAGCAGAGAGGTATCCTTCAGAGAACAGCAGACCTGTTTGCCGATTACAACCGTCTGTCGGGCGGCGGCGTATCCGGGGAAAAAGAGGAGCAAAAGGGGAGCTGACGGCCCCCTTTGAGCGAAAAGGAGCTGCACCTGTGCAGCTCCCTCGGTGCGTACCGGGTTCAGTCCGCAGAGGAGAAGGACTGGGAGGCCAGCTCCACGCCGGCGGCGTCAAAATAGGTGACGACCACCAGGACGGTCTCATTGGAAACGGACTTCTGCACGTCCTTGGCGGCGTCCACGAAGGTCTGGGCGGTTTCGGCCAGTCCTGCCTCCAGGGCCTCGGCATACACGGAGCGGTCGTCATCGGTGGTCTCGATGGTGGTCAGGGTGAGGTCGTAGTGCAGCTCGTCGCCCTCGGCGTACATTTTGAGCTCCATCCCTGGGATTCGTACTGCTCAATGGAAGAGGTGACAAGCTTTTGCATGGTGTCGGTGTTGAAATACTCCTCCAGGTTCTTTTTGCCACAGGCGGACAGGGTGAGCATCATGGACAGGGCCAGGCAGATGGTCAGGGTCAGGAAAGAATGCGTTTCTTTGCGGTGTTCATGTTATAAGCTCCTCTCAGTTATTTGGTACGGATTTTATGGATATGTATGGTATACATAGATCCCGTCAGGGCGTGGGTGTGTGTGCTTCGTTATAGGCTTTGTTCTGCTGAATGCCCCCAACGATAAACAGAATGGGGGCTGCAACGCCGCAGACCAGGGAAGCAACACCGTTGGGGGTAACCACCCCGGTCAGCAGGGTGCCAATACCGCCGATGACCAGCAGTGGGATTCCCCAACCCAGGAAAAAGCGGTATTTTTCTGGCCGCCGGCTCCGGGAGAGCCCCAGAATACCAACCGTCAGATCAATGATCAGCATGATTACGGCAATCGCGCCCATTACAAAAACAAATCCGGAGAAAACAGCCATTATCTCGTCGCCGCCGATCAGGCCGTCGCTCTGTGCCCGGGCCATTTGATCGACATAGGGATACAGTTCGGAATCCATCATGCTCCCCACTGAGAGAAGGAGTCCGGCCAGCGTGACAAGGGCGGAGGCAAGGCCGCCCACAATAAACAGAAGGCAGCCTACTTTTAAAAGGGAATTAGGATGCTCGTGCATCAAAACAAACTCCTTTCTGTTTCTGCTTTGTATTAATAGTAAATTGTTCCACTGCTCACCAGAAGAAAGGCAAGGGCAAAGACTGCGGCCCAGGAGACCACCAGATAGGCAATACTCAACAGGACCCGGAGCGCGGGGCCAGATTCTCGGAGGTGGACAGCCGAAGGGTCAGGAAAATGCCGAGCACGGCCAGCACTCCGCCAACAGCGCCGTTCATAATCTGCGCCAGGTTAAGGGCAGACACCACATAAGCCCACACCGGGATTTTGCCGATGGGGGTGTAGGGCTTGCCGGTGCGCAGCATCACGCCGTCCACCACCAGCTCCATGGACCACAGGCCGGACACCAGCATCACATGGGCCGGAAATTGGGAGATCCACCTCCATGGTCAGAAACAGCAGCTTCCGCGCCGGAAGAGAGCGGATTTTGTAGCGCGTTCCGTTGATTTCCACGGAGTAGGATCGTAAACAGATGGTGTAGTCCTGGCCTTGTAAAGTGATATGGTAGGTTTTCATGGTAATAGCACCTTTCTGCAAACAGTGGTGCTATTATAGCGTAGACATAGGGTACCGTCTACCCAGTTTGCCGATTCCGTCGTTTAAGAGGTAATATCCGTCGTTTGGGGGTGCTCGGGCAGATACCAGATGGCCTCGGCAATGAAGCGGCGGCCCTCAATCCGTACCTGTAAAGCCGTCCAGAGAGGACAGGGCCCGGCGTACACTGTCCAGCCCCATACCATGCAGGGAGGTTCCTGCCTTTCTCGTTTTAAAGTTGCCCTCGTGATCCTGCAAAGCGTGCCGTCAAAGGTGTTCTCCACACGGAGGCGGCACAGGCCCCTGTCCGCCCACAGGGCGAGGGACAGCTCCTTTTGGGGGCAACGGGCCAGTCCCTCCACCGCGTTATCCAGGAGATTACCCAAGATAGTGTTGACGGTAAAGAGGGGAAGGGAAAGCCCTGCGGGGAGGCGGAGCTCTGCCCGCACCTGCGCCCCTGCCCGCCGGGCCTCGGCTAACTTGAAGTTGATCAGGCTGTCCAGTTCGGGATTGCCGCTGCTGGCCCAGAGGGCCGAGGGCTCTAAACATTTCGAAAACTGTTCCAGGTAACCCTGCAGTGCTCCGGTGTCCTGCTGGCCGGCCAACAAATGTAGGGCGGCCAAGTGGTTGCGCATATCGTGCCGCAGGGTGCGGAGCCCCGTTCCCCGCATTGGTAAAGGGCTACTTCGTTGGCATAGGCCTGATTCTGCTGCTCCAGTATACGGGCGCGGTACTGCGCGTAATAGCTGCGTCCCACCTGCCGGTAGAGATGGAATACCAGGAGGTTGAGAAGAATGAGCATCCCATCCACAAGCAGGGACAGCCAGGCAGGGCAGTGGGCAAAGTAACACAAAAGTATGACCATGGCAATGGAGGTAGAGGGAATCAGAAGTACGGCGAACCAGTAGAAGGGGCCGTCCGGCTGAAGCTCTTTTTCGGAAGAGGGACAACGCTTTTCCAACACCAGGGCCATAAAAACAGGAGCAGGGCGGATACCAGGTTTCAAGCTGGGAGGTATGGGCAGGCATTAGCAGAAAGACCAATGTATCCAGCAGAAAGCTGGCGGCGTAGATGACCAGCGCAGACCACAGCCTTTGCCAATGCGGAGCACGGTAGAGCAGGGAGAGCAGCAGCAGGGGGAGCAGGGAGGAGGCCAGGTTCAGCAGGGGGACGCCGACCAACAGAAAGCACAGGCTGTTGAGTACATAGGCACACAGGTAGCCTGCCGCCTCTGCCGGGCATCCCACCCTGCGCTGGCCCAAAAAGAGGGTCAGCAGGCGGCCGTAGAGGTACCAGTGAAACCCGTTAATGAGCAGGTAGGAGGCGGTTTGCAGGTCGGTCATAGCACCATCCCCCCGGGAGTCCATCTCAGCAGGCGCCCCCGCACCACCCGCCGGTAGGACTGGCTGATGGGCAGCTCTGTTCCGTCGTCCAGAGTGAGCCGATCATATTGGATGCGGCGGACATACAGGGTGTTGACCAGGAAGGACTGGTGAATACGCAGAAAAACTGCTCCGGGAGCTGGCGGGCCACAGTGTCCAGCTTGTCACGGCACACCAGTTCATGCTGGACGGAATGAACGGTGATCCGCTTATGGTAACTTTCAATATAGCGTATGGCCTGGGTCGGCAGGGCGCGGGGCGTCCGCTCCACTAAAACGGTAAGCACGGCCTCTTCGGGACGGGACAGGCGGATGGCCTGAACCACACAATCCAGCAGCTTTGCCTCGTCTAGGGGCTTGAGCAAAAAATTGAGCGGCCGGGTATCAAACAGAGCCATAGCGTACTGCTGCTGGCCGGAGATATACAAAAGCTGTGTCACAGAATCCCGCAGCTCTTCCCGCAGCAGGCGCCCAATGGCAACGCCGTCCACGGTATCCAGTTCGATGTCCAGGATAAGCAGCGCAAACCGGGCTCCACTCCGCAGGGCGGCAGCCAGCGCCGCACCGGAATGGAAGGGGGTCAGCTCCAGTTCCTTTCCCAGGGGGGAACCGCTCAGCGTGGTACAGACCTGGGTAAGAATTTCCGGGTTGTCGTCACAAACTGCAATCCTATACAAGCCATATCACTCTTTTCCTTGTTGATCGGGAAACGCCTTGGACTCCTGTGCCAGGCAGCAACACATAACTATTGAGAAACAGGAAAATAACCCTACTCTTAATTCGGCTGGGTGCCGCAAAAAATAAGGGTATGGGGCCTGATTTAGTGGAATGCGGCGCGGGGAAAGATCGGGCTTTCCTTTTCCTGCCCGGTGCGGTATACTGGAGGCATAAACAGAAGGAGGTGCGTTTTATGGAAGTCGGGAGGAGCATCCCCCGCGTGGACGCCGCCGACAAGGTGACCGGCCGCGCCAAATATACCGACGATCTCTGCCCCCGTCCGGTGCTGGAGGCGAAGATTCTCCACAGCACCATTGCCAACGGCTGGGTCAAGTCCATGGACATCTCCGCCGCCCAGGCCCTGCCCGGGGTGGTGAAGGTGCTGACCTGCTTTGACGTGCCGGACATCCAGTACCCCACCCCCGGCCACCCCTGGAGCGTGGAGAAGGCCCACCAGGACGTGTCCGACCGCAAGCTGCTCAACCGCCGCGTGCGCATCTACGGCGACGACATCGCCGCCGTGGTGGCGGAGGACGAGATCACCGCCCGGCGGGCCCTGGAGCTCATCCGGGTGGAGTACGAGGAGTACCCCGTGGTGCTGGAGGCGGAGCAGGCCATGGCGGAGGGCGCGCCGGTGCTCCACGAGGAGCACCCGGACAACGTCCTGGCCAAAATGGATCTCCGCACGCCCATGCCGGAGTCGGACTTCCACAGCGTGGAGGACGTGCTGGCCTGCCCCGCCTATTACCAGTTCCGGGGCGCTACGACACCCAGCAGGTGCAGCACTGCCACATCGAGAACCCCATCTCCTACGCCTGGATGGAGGGGCGCATCGTGGTGGTCACCTCCACCCAGATCCCCACATCGTCCGCCGGGTGATCGGCCAGGCCATGGGCATCGGCTGGGGCTCCATCCGGGTGATCAAGCCCTACATCGGCGGCGGCTTCGGCAACAAGCAGGAGGTGCTCTACGAGCCCCTCAACGCCTGGCTCACCACCCAGGTGGGGGCCGGTGCGTCCGGCTGGACGTGTCCCGGGAGGAGACCTTCCAGAACACCCGCTCCCGCCACCCCATCTCCTTCGACGTGGCGGCGGCGGTGGACGGCGACATGCGCCTGATGGCCCGCTCCTGCACCGCCGTCTCCAACCAGGGGGGCTACGCCTCCCACGGCCACTCCATCGTGGCCAATGCCGTCACCGGCTTCCGGCAGCTCTATCTGGACCGGATCGGCCACCACTCCACGGCCTACACCGTCTACACCAACCGGCCCGCCCCCGGCGCGATGCGGGGCTACGGCATCCCCCAGTGCAATTTCGCCGTGGAGTGCATGATGGACGACATTGCCCGGGAAAGGGGCTGGGACCCCAAGGCCTTCCGGCTGGCGAACCTCATGCCCCTGGGCTATGTAGACCCCTTCAACGGCATCACCTGCCACTCCACCGGCCTGGCCGAGTGCATCGAGAAGGGCGCGGACTTCATCGGCTGGGTGGAGCTGCGGGAGAAGTACAAGGAGCAGAGCGGCCCGGTGCGCCGGGGCGTTGGCATGGCCTGTTTCTCCTACAAGACCGGCGTGTACCCCATCTCCCTGGAGACCGCCTCCGCCCGGCTGGTGCTCAACCAGGACGGCACGGTGCAGCTCCACCTGGGGGCCACCGAGATCGGCCAGGGGGGCGACACCGTGTTCTCCCAGATGGCCGCCCAGGCCATCGGCATTCCCACCGAGGACGTACATATTGTCTCCTTCCAGGACACCGACACAGCCCACCTTTGATACTGGGGCCTACGCCTCCCGGCAGACCTACGTCACCGGCAAGGCCATCAAAAAGGTGGGGGAGGAGTTCCGAGAAAAGCTCCTCGCCTACGCCGCCGAGCTATTTCCCGACGCATCGGGACTGGACATCCGGGAGCGGCAGGTTGTGGACGGGGCGGGGGAGGCCCTCATCTCCCTGGCCGACCTGGCCATGAACGCCTTCTACTCCCTGGAGCACAGCGTCCACATCACCGCCGAGGACACCAACCACTGCAAGGAGAACACCTTCGCCTTCGGCTGCTGCTTTGCCGAGGTGGAGGTGGACATACCCGTGGGCAAGGTGAGGGTGCTGCGCATCGTCAACGTCCACGACTCGGGGAAGCTCATCAACCCCGCCCTGGCGGAGGCCCAGGTCCACGGCGGCATGAGCATGGGCATCGGCTACGCCCTCACCGAGGAGATGAAGTTCGACCCCAAGACCGGCCGGCTGCTCAACGGCAACCTGCTGGACTACAAGATGCCCACCTCTATGGACCACCCGGAGCTCACCGCCCTGTTCGTGGAGACCGACGACCCCTCCGGCCCCTTTGAAACAAGGCTTTGGGCGAGCCGCCCACCATCCCCGTGGCCCCGGCCATCCGCAATGCGGTGCTCCAGGCCACCGGCGTGGCGGTAAACACCCTGCCCCTGTCGCCCCAGAAGCTGGTGGAGGAATTTACGAGAGGAGGGCTGATCTGACATGTATGACATTGCATCCATCTATTCGGCCAGGTCGGTGGACGACGCCATCCGCGCCCTCCAGGCCGATCCCGCCGCCGTGGTGATCGCCGGCGGCACCGACGTGCTCATCAAGATCCGGGAGGGGAAGCTGGCGGGCTGCTCCCTGGTGTCCATCCACGAGCTGGGAGAGGAGCTCTCCGGCGTGACGCTGGCTGACAACGGCGACGTGGAGATCGGCCCCCTGACCACCTTCCGCGGCGTCACCTTTTCCGACGTGATCCGCCGCACAATCCCCGTGCTGGGGGAGGCGGCCGACATGGCCGGCGGACCCCAGCTCCGGGCCGCAGGCACCATCGGCGGCAACGTGTGCAACGGCATTACCTCCGCCGACACGGCCTCCACCCTGGTGGCCCTGGACGCGGTGCTGCGGGTGCGCGGCCCCAAGGGCGAGCGGGAGGTGCCCATCTCCCAGTGGTACCAGGGGGTGGGCAAGGTGGCCCTGGCCCCCTATGAGCTGCTGGTGAAAATCGTCATCCCATACGACAACTATGTCGGCTATACCGGCCACTACATCAAATATGCCCAGCGCAACGCCATGGACATCGCCACCCTGGGGGTGAGCTGCCTGGTGAAGCTCACCAGCGACAAAAAAATGGTGGACGACGCGGCCCTGGCCTTTGGCGTGGCCGGGCCGGTGCCCATGCGCTCTCCGGCCGCCGAGGCGGCGGTGCGGGGCCTGCCCATCGGGGAGGCCGTCGCCGCCATCGGCGAGGCCGCCCTGGCCGACGTGAACCCCGCACGAGCTGGCGGGGGTCCAGGGAGTTCCGCATCCAGCTGGTAAAGGAGCTGTCCGCCCGCTCCCTGCGGGAGGCGGCCCGGAAGGGAGGGGCCGACGTATGATCGAAGTGCTGCGCTGTACCGTGAACAACAAGCCCGTGGAGGTGGGTATCGACCCCCGGGAGTCCCTGGCCGACGTGCTGCGGGAGCGGCTGGGCCTCACCAGCGTGAAGAAGGGCTGTGAGGTGGGGGAGTGCGGGGCCTGCACCGTCCTGGTGGACGGCACGGCCATCGACTCCTGCATCTACCTGGGCGTGTGGGCCCAGGGTAAGAGCATCCTCACCGTGGAGGGCCTCCAGGAGCCGGACGGGGCCTGTCCCCATCCAGCGGGCCTTTGTGGAGGAGGCCGCCGTCCAGTGCGGCTTCTGCACCCCGGCATCATCATGTCCGCCGTGGAGATCGTGGGCTCCGGCAAGCAGTACACCCGGGAGGAGCTGCGCAAGCTCATCTCCGGCCACCTGTGCCGCTGCACCGGCTACCAGAACATTCTGAACGCCGTGGAGCGGGCGGTGGACGAGGCCCACAGGTTCGTGGGAAAAGGGGAATAAAGACAAACGGGAGACGCCTGTCGGGCGTCTCCCGTTTTGTGGGCCGATGAGGGCATCGGCCCCTACGGGCCGTGCGGAATTGGCTCCCAATACGTGCATACCTGGTCCGGGGTTCGGATCTTGCGCCGTGGACAATGACAGTGCCCGTACCAAAGGGGGAAATAGCTGCCATCCCGGTAAATATAGTGCTGCCGGTAGTGGACGCAAGTCCGGCATACCTGTCCGTCTACAATTTCATATTTATACATCCTTATCACCTAAGACTATTTTATGCAAAAAGTGCATAAAATGCAATATGCAGTTTTTGCATGATATATGCTGATTACCGGTGATGCTTATGTACCCGCGATTGGCGGAACTGCGGGAGGATCATGATCTGTCCCAGGCGGAAATGGCAAAGATATTAAGGGTCAGTCAGGCCACCTATTCCCGGTATGAGACCGGGCGTTTGGATATTCCCAGCCAGACGCTGATTGCTCTGGCCCGGTATTATGGGGTAAGTGTGGATTATCTGCTGGGGCTGGATCACAGGCGGTAGGGGGGCGGTACCCGCATCGCCCCGCCCGGACGAAAAAAAGACCTGCGGCATTTGCCGCAGGTCTTTTTGACAATCAGCACATGGGCTTCAGGTCGGGGGAGACGATCAGGGTGGCCTCGGTGGCGGCCTGTACCTGCTCCACAGTGAACTCGGGGTTGATCTCCACCAGCTCCAGGCCCTTGTCGGTCACGTTGATGACGCACATCTCGGTGATGATCTTGGTGATGCAGTGGACGGCGGTGTAGGGCAGCCTGCACTTCTTCAGGATCTTGGGGTTGCCCTTGGCGGTGTGCTCCATGGCGACGATGACTTCCTTGGCGCCCACCAGCAGATCCATGGCGCCGCCCATACCGGGCATCTTCTTGCCGGGGATAATCCAGTTGGACAAGGAGCCCTCCTCGTCTACCTCCAGGCCGCCCAGAATGGTGGCGTTTACATGGCCGCCGCGGATAAAGCCGAAGGAGGTGGCGGAGTCGATGTAGCAGCCGAAGGGAGCGGCCTGGGCGGGCTGTCCGCCGGCGTCGGTCTTATAGCGGGGTCGGCCTCCTCGGGCGTGGGCTTGGCTCCGGTGCCGATGATGCCGTTCTCAGACTGGAGAATCACATGCACCCCCTCAGGCAGGTAGGCGGGTACCAGGGTGGGCAGGCCGATGCCCAGGTTGACCACGTCGCCGTCCTTCAGCTCCTGGGCGACGCGCTTGGCAATAAAGCCCTTGATCTCAGACTTTTCCATTACGCATTCCCTCCATCCACGATGTAGTTGACAAAGGCGCCGGAGGTCACGACGTTCTCAGGCTGGATGTCGCCGATCTCCACCACATTGTCCGCCTCGGCGATCACCACGTCGGCGGCGGTGGCCATGACGATGTTGAAGTTGCGGGTCGTGCCCTTGTACCAGATGTTGCCGAACTTGTCCACAAGATAGCCGTTGATGAGGGCGAAATCGGCACGGATGGGCTTCATGAGCAGATAGTCTCTGCCGTCAATGGTCTGCTTGCCCAGGCAGAAGGGGGAATCCTCCACGATGGTGCCCACGCCGGTGGGGTGAGCACGCCGCCCAGGCCGGCGCCGCCGGCGCGGATCATCTCCGCCAGAGTGCCCTGGGGAATCAGATCCACGGTCAGGGTCTTGTCCACCATGCCCTGAGTGCCCACGTCGGGGTCATGCCCACGTGGGTGGCAATGACGTGCTTGACCTGATGGTTGTGCACCAGCTTGGCCACGCCGTAGAATTCCTCGCCGTTGGGGCCGGTGGCCATGCCGCAGTCGTTGCCGATGATGGTCAGGTCCTTGGTGCCCTTCTGAGCCAGAGCTTCGATGATGTGATGGGCGCTGCCGCAGCCCAGGAAGCCGCCGTACATGATGGTCGCCCCGTCGGGGATCATGTCCACAGCCTCCGCAACAGAAATAATCTTATTGCGCACAGTGTTACCCTCCTAGTTCAAATTAGAGTGGGGTGTTCGCGTTATAGTTGGGAGGAAGGACGGTCCGCCGCCCTTCCTCCCGCTTAGTTTAGCACTTTTCGAAGATGGTGGCAACACCCATGCCGCCGCCGATGCACAGGGTGGCCAGGCCCTTCTTGGCATCGGGCCGTTTGGCCATCTCATGGAGCAGGGTGACGATGATGCGGGCCGGAGCAGCCGACAGGGTGGCCGATTGCGATGGCCGCCGTTGACGTTGACCTTCTCCATGTCGAAGCCCAGCTCGCGGGCCACGGCGATGGACTGGGCGGCAAAGGCCTCGTTGGCCTCCACCAGATCGATGTCCTCGATCTTCAGGCCCGCCTTGCTCATGGCCTGACGGCTGGCGGGCACGGGGCCGACACCCATGATCTTGGGATCCACGCCGCCGTGGCCCCAGCTCACCAGCTTGGCCATGGGCTTCAGGCCATACTTCTCCACGGCCTCCTTGGAGGCCAGAACAATGGCGGCCGCGCCGTCGTTGATGCCGCTGGCCTGGCCCGCAGTCACCCGCTGCACATGCTTATGGGCGTCATCCGCGTGAACCTGGGTGGGCTCAAAGGTGTGGACAATCTCGTCCTCCACGCCCTCCGGACCCACGGGGAAGGCGCCCTTCAGCTTGGCCAGGCTCTCCACAGTGGTGCCGGCGCGGGGGAACTCGTCCACCTTGAACTCCACCATTTCCTTCTTCTTCTTGACCATGACGGGCACGATCTCGTCGTCAAACCGTCCGGCCTTCTGGGCCGCCTCGGTCTTCTGCTGGGAGGCGGCGCCGAAGGCATCCAGCTCCTCGCGGGTGATGCCCCACACGTCGCAGATGTTCTCCGCAGTGGTGCCCATGTGGTAGTTGTTGTAGGCGTCCCACAGGCCGTCCTTGATCATGGTGTCCACGACCTTCTTGTCGCCCATACGGGCGCCCCAGCGCTCGGCGGGAGGGCGTAAGGGGCGGCGGACATGTTCTCGGTGCCGCCGGCCACGATGATGTCGGCATCGCCGCACAGAATGGCGCGGGCGCCCTCGATGACGGACTTCATGCCGGAGCCGCACACCATGCCCACGGTGTAGGCGGGCACGGAGTAGGGCAGGCCCGCCTTCACGCCCACCTGGCGGGCGGGGTTCTGGCCCAGGGCGGCGGTGAGCACACAGCCGAACATCAGCTCGTCCACCTGCTCCGGCTTCACTCCGGCGCGGTTCAGCGCCTCCTTCACCACCACGGCACCCAGCTCCGTTGCGGGGGTGTCCTTCAGGCTGCCCCCGAAGGAGCCCACTGCCGTCCGGCAGCAGTTGACCACATACACTTCTTTCATTGCAGTAAACCTCCAGATCGTAATTTCATTTTCTCCCCATACCGAAAAATACCCTTCGGGTTTGATTATACCCTCCGTTTTTAAAAAATCAACCACTGGTAAATTGGTAAGGGCAGGTTTTTTAAAAAAACAAAACCGGGCGGTTCGGGTTTTGCCGAACCGCCCGGCCTGTCTCAGCCGCGCCCCGTTGTGGATTGGGCGTAGACGGCGTCCTCCTTCTGAATCTGGGCCTGGGTGACCAGCGTGCCGTCCAGACCGCAGGCCTGGAGTACGGCCAGGGTGTGCCGGGCCCCGGACTGGAGGGTGATGCAGACCGTGTAGCCGTCCTCCTCCTCGCCGCCGGTGCGTCCGGCGGGCCGGAACTCCAGGTATAGATCGTTGTAGTAGCAGTTTTCCAGCCGGTCCCGGTTCTCCAGCAGATAGCGGCGGCCCAGGGTACCCTCGGCCAGATCGGCGCGGACGGCCTCCTCCAGTCCGGTCAGGGCGGAGGCGGGGACAATCGCGCTGTCCGTATCGGGGTTGGTGAGCCAGGCGTCCACCAGCCGGTCTCCCTCCCGCTGCGCGTGGAAGTAAGATTCACCAGCTAGGCCGGGGGCGTTGAGCAGGGCGTCCAGCCGGGCGGCGGGGGTGCCCGGCGTGTCCAGCTCGGACTGGCTGAGGGGAACCCGGTATTTCCGGGTCAGATAGGAGCCGTCCATGAGGGTATAGGAAATGTCCACATAGGTCCAGCCGTCGGACTGGATGCTCAGGCCGCTGCCGTCCTCTGACCAGGTGCTCTCCCAGTCCGCTTCCTCCAGCTCCTCCTTGTGCGCTACAATGGACTGGTGCAGGCCGGTAAGGGCTTCCAGCTCCTCCGGGGTGTCCAAGGTGAGGGTGGCGTAGCCCAGGTCGTCATAGGGGGCGGACTCCATGCCGGACAGGTGGGCGCTCTGTACCTCAGCGGCGTCAGGCACCCGGCCCTCAAAGCCGGTTATATCGAACTCCATCGCGCACATGGCGGCCGTCAGGCAGCACAGAAAGACCACGCAGCCCTTCCACGCGCCCCGGAATACCCAGAAGCTCTTGCACAGCAGCATCTCGGCCACAAAGCAGCCCGCCGCGCCCCACACCACCATGAGAACCAGGAGCGTCCACGGCCCGCGGGGCAGCAGAGGGTCCAAAACGTAGTAAAAGACAGTGCTCAGTGTCACAGCGGTGCAGAAGGCCACACCGTATTTGAACACCGGGCGCACCCAGCGGACGCTGACCACGTCGCCGGCGCTCCACATGCCGGCGGCGGTAGGCCGCCAGGGCCAGCCCTGCCAGCACCAGCCCGATGAGGGCGTACAGGGAGGCATAGCCCAGACCGGCAAAGTAGGGATCGCCCAGCATGCTGTTTCCGGCGGCGTCCGTTATGGTATCATACTGGACGTGACAGGCCTCGGAGAGCAGCAGCACCGGGGTGAGCCAGACGCCCAGCTTCTCCAGCCAGGCAGCGCTGGTGAAGCCGAAGAGAAATTCCTCGGCCATACGGCTGAAGACCCAGCACAGCCCGGCGGCCAGGCCATTGAGAACCACATAGAAGGCGGGCAGGGCCAGCACGTGGCCGGTGAACATGGCGCAGAACACGGCAAAGGGTAGAAGAAGAGCCCGAACAGGCTCACCACCACCAGCCAGGTGAACAGGCTGCTGAACACCACTGTGCCGGCAAAGACCTCCGCCGCCAGGGCCAGCAGGAACACCGCCAGATTGGGCAGCAGCAGGAACAGAAGCCCCGACAGGTAGTTGGTGAGGAACAGGCCCTCCCGCCGCAGGGGCAGGGCGTGAAGCATGCCCACCGAGCGGCTGGCATAGAGGTAGGAGAACACCGCCATGGCGCACAGCAGGCCGAACAGAGCGGTCAGCGCAACGGCGGCGCTCGGGCCGCCGTCCAGGTAGTTCAGGGGCAGGCTGCGGGCCATTCCCCCGTCCCAATGTATCCGGTTGGACAGAATATTGAGGGGCAGCACCGCCAGCCAGAACAGGCCGTACAGCGACCAGATGGGCCAGAAGCGGGCGAAATTCTTGCGCAGCAGGGTAAAATTAAAGTACGATGTCGCGGACCGCATAGTCCTCACCTCCCAGCTCATAGATAAAGATCTCCTCCAGGGTCAGGGGCAGCGCCTCCATCAGAATGGGGGCGAAGGCGGCCAGACGGTTGGTGATCTCGGTGGCGTTGCCCCGGATGATGAGGGTGTGGATGCGCCCCACCTGGGAGACGTGGAGCACCTGGAGGTCCCCGGGAAGCTGGGGCAATTCCTTCTCCTGGAACACCACCTGCATCTTGACCACGTTCTCCTGCAGGGCGCTCAGGCTCCGCTCAATGAGCACCTTCCCCTGGAGAGAATGCCCACATGGTCGCACACGTCCTCCAGCTCCCGCAGGTTGTGGGAGGATACCAGCACTGTGGTGCCGTGGTCGGCCACGTCTCCCATCAGCAGGGACCACACCTGCCGCCGCATCACCGGGTCCAGGCCGTCCACCGGCTCGTCCAGCACCAGGATGTCCGGCCGGCAGCACAGGGCCAGCCAGAAGGCGGACTGCTTCTGCATGCCCTTGGAGAGCCGCCGGATGGGCTGCTTTTCCGGAATGGTGGTAAACACGTCCTTCAGCGCCTCGTAGCGCTTGACGTCGAACCGGGGATAGAAGCCCCGGTAAAAGCGCATCATGTCCCGGGTGGAGGCGGAGAGGAAATAGTAAAGCTCGTCGGGGATGGAGGCGATGCGGGACTTGGCCGCCGGGTTTTCGTACACCGGGTTGCCCTCAATGAGCACCGAGCCGCTGTCCTGCCGGTAGACGCCGGTGACGTGGCGCAGCAGGGTGGACTTGCCTGCGCCGTTGGGGCCCACAAGCCCGTAGATGGACCCGTGGGGCACCGTCATGGTCAGTCCGTCCAGGGCCCGGAACCCGTCAAAGCTCTTAACCACATTTTTGCTTCAATCATAGCTGCGCTCCTCTCACAGTCTGCCGGGCCGCCGCCTCCAGCCGCCCGGCCAGCTCCCCGCGGTCATGCCCAGGAACAGAAGCTCCGCCGCCGAGGCGTCAAATTCCCGGAGCAGGCGGTCCCTTCTGGCTGCATTCACGTCGGCCTGGGGGGCGGCGAAGGAGCCCTTGCCCGCCACCGTGTAGAGATAGCCCTCCTGCTCCAGGGACTCATAGGCCCGCTGGATGGTGTTGGGGTTGATGGCCAGCGAGGAGGCCAGCGCCCGCACGGAGGGCAGTTTGTCTCCCGCCTGGAGCGCCCCGGTCACCACCAGATGGCGCAGGCCGTCCCTGACCTGCTCGTAGATGGGCCGCGCATCCCGGTAATTGAGTTGGATCATACCGTCGTCTCCCTTCCGGAAACTGTATTACATGAAATAGTACACTTAGTATACACGCCGCCGGAGGGGAAGTTTTTAATTATTTCTGACGTTTTTTTAAAACAGCCCGCAGTCCCGGGGCAGAATCCGCCAAATTTCCAGTGACAACAGGGCGGGATAGGCGTATAATAGAACCACCTTATCAAGAGAAAGCGGGTGACACCCATGAACCAGAGGGCCTGGATGGAGTACCCTGCCTGTGTGGAGGAGCTGCTGTTTTCGTCTCAGGTGCAGCATATGAAGTCCATCCGGCACCACCCCGGCGTGTCCTGCTATGAGCACAGTGTCTTTGTGTCCTATGTGGCCTGGTATCTGGCGGACCGGTGGGGGGCCGACGCGCGCACCGCTGCGCGGGCGGGGCTGCTCCACGACCTGTATCTCTACGACCCCCGCACCCTGCCCTCCTACCGGCAGTGCTTTGCCCATCCGGTGGCCGCCGGAGAATGCGGCCGCGCTGTGCGGCGGCCTGACCGCCCGGGAGAAAACTGCATTTTGGCCCACATGTGGACCCTGTCCCGCCCCGCAGCCGCGAGGCGGCCGCGGTCTGCCTGGCCGACAAGCTGTGCGCCACGGCTGAAATCATGCAGATCTGGCGGAACCTGGGCCTGCGCCGGGCGGTTTTGAGCGGCGCGTGAGCAAGCCTGTCTCTGACAGGCTTGCTTTTTTTTTAAATGGGGACGGCGAGGGGCCGTTTTGCAAAGAAAGGAACGGAAAAAGGGGCGGGAAATTGTGCAAGCCTCCCAAGAGCGAAAAATTACCCGCTTTTTTTGAAATTTCCGATGCATTTTCAGTCCTGCTTTGCTATAATCTGATTGCAAGAAATCCATGTTTTTGAGGTGATTTCAACATGAACGCGACTGGAGCGGTCGTATTCCTGCCACGGGAGGGCAACGGCCCGTCCCTGATGCTGGAGGAGCTCCTCTTCGATCCCGCGGCCCTGTGGCTGGCGGAGTCGCTCAGGGCCGCCGGAGTGGAGCGGTTTTTCGTGGTCTGCCACACCGACGACCAGGCCCGGGCGGCGGCCTGCTTCCCGCCGGCACCGAGTTTGTCACCGGCGGCGGCGGCGACGCGGTGGAGCAGCTGTCGGCTTTCTCAACGCCCTGGAGGGCAAGGTGATCGTGATCACCGCCGGTGCTGCTGGACTGGGGGATGCCCGGACGCTGGCCGACCTGGAGAACGGCGGCGTACTCGACAGCAAGGACACCGGCGTGTACCGCATCGACGGCGGCCTGCTGTCCCAGACTCTGGCTGAGGGCGTTGGCCTGGAGGAGGCCCTGAAGGAGAAGGGCGACCGCTTCAACAGCCGCGGCGTCTGGTTCCAGGGCGCCTATCCCATCCGCTCCGGCTGGAACGGCCGCATGGAGGCTGAGATGGTGGCCCGGCAGCACGGTGTGCGCCGCCTGCTGGAAGCCGGAGTCCGCATTATGGACCCCAGCCATTGCTATGTGGGTCCCCGGGTGAAGGTGGGGAGGGCACTGTACTGCTGCCCGGCACGATCCTACGGGGAGACCATCATCGGCCGGGACTGCGAGGTGGCCCCAACGCCATGGTGCGGGACTGCACCGTGGGAGATGGCGTCACCATTAACGCCTCCCAGCTCAATGAGAGCACCATCGGCGACGGGGTGAAGATCGGCCCCTTCGCGTACATCCGCCCCAACTGCCACGTGGGGCCCGGCGTCAAGGTGGGCGACTTTGTGGAGCTGAAAAACTCCACCATCGGCGAGGGTACCAAGATCTCCCACCTGACGTACGTGGGCGACTCCGACGTGGGCGGCCACGTCAATTTCGGCTGCGGCACCGTCACGGTGAACTATGACGGCACCAGCAAGTTCCGCACGGTCATCGGCGACCATGCGTTCATCGGCTGCAATACCAACCTGGTGGCCCCCGTGCGGGTGGGGGAGGGGGCGTACACCGCTGCGGGCAGCACCATCACCGACGAGGTGCCCGCCGACTCCCTGGCCATCGCCCGCACCCGCCAGACCGTCAAGAAGCAGTGGGCCGCCAAGCGGCGCAACCGCAGAAAGTAGCTCTTTCCCGCCGCCGCGGGATACAGGATAGAAAAATGTGAGAGGATGTTACAAGAATGATCGCACACGGTAAGGACATCAAGATCTTTTCCGGCACTTCCAACCGCCCCCTGGCCGAGGCCATCTGCAAGGAGGTGGGCACGGAGCTGGGCAACGCCGAGGTGGGGCCTTCTCTGATGGGGAGAACTTTGTCTCCATCTATGAGACCGTCCGCGGCTCCGACGTGTTCGTGGTCCAGTCCACCAGCTCCCCGGTCAACGACAACCTCATGGAGCTGCTCATCATGATCGATGCCCTCAAGCGGGCCTCCGCCGGCCGCATCACCGCCGTGATGCCCTACTTCGGCTACGCCCGCCAGGACCGCAAGACCAAGCCCCGCGACCCCATCTCCGCCAAGCTGGTGGCCAACCTGATCACCCGCGCCGGCGCCGACCGGGTGCTGACCATGGATCTCCACGCCAACCAGATTCAGGGCTTCTTCGACATCCCCGTGGACAATCTGCTGGGCAACCCCATTTTCACCAACTATCTCCACGACCGCTTTAACGGCAGGGAGGACGAGGTGATCGTCGTCTCCCCCGACGTGGGCAGCGTGGCCCGCGCCCGCGCCTTCGCCCAGAAGCTGGGCATGGGCCTGGCCATCGTGGACAAGCGCCGCCAGAAGGCCAACTCCTCCGAGGTCATGAACATCATCGGCGACGTCCGGGGCAAGAAGGTCATCCTCTTCGACGACATGGTGGACACCGCCGGCTCCCTCTGCGGCGCGGCCCAGGCCCTGGTGGAGCTGGGCGGCGCGGTGGACGTCATCGCCTGCGCCAGCCACGGCGTGCTCTCCGGCCCCGCCGTGGAGCGCATTGAGAAGAGTGTCCTCAAGGAGGTCTACTTCCTGGATACCGTGCCCCAAGGCTGGCGTCGCCTGCGACAAGATCAAGTATCTCCGTGGCCCACATGTTTGCCGAGGCCATCGAGCGCATCTACGAGGAAGTGTCTGTCTCGAAACTCTTTGTATAAGACGGACAGGATAGTACAAATATGGCGGGGGGCGGAGCGTTGCTCCGCCCCCATTGCCGCATGGAGGAAAAACGTTGTTTTGACAAAATCGGGGCCGGGGCTGAATGGCTGGTTGTGGGCCTGGGCAACCCGGCGAAAAATATGAGAATACCCGCCACAATGTCGGCTTTCACCGTGGACGAGCTGGCCGAGCGGGCCCGGGTGCCCGTGCAGAAGCTGAAGCACCGCGCCCTTACCAACACCTTGGAGGTGGGGAGCGTCAAGGTGCTGGTCATGAAGCCAGTGACCTATATGAACCTGTCCGGCGAGGCGGTGGGGAGGCCGCCCGCTTCTATAAACTCCCACCGGAGCGGGTGCTGGTCATCTCTGACGACGTGTCCCTCCCCGTGGGCAAGCTGCGCATCCGCAAGGGCGGCTCCGCCGGGGGGCATAACGGCCTCAAGAGCATCATCCAGCACCTGGGTACCGACCAGTTCCCCCGGATCAAGGTCGGGGTGGGCCAGAAGCCCCACCCAGACTATGACATGGCCGACTGGGTGCTCTCCAAATTCGCCGGGGAGGATCTCAAGACCATCACAGAGGCCATCCGTAAGGCCGCCGACGCGGTGGAGTGCCTCATTCAGGAGGGGCCGGACAAGGCCATGAACCGCTTCAACGGCTGAGGAGTGCGCCATGATCACCTTTCGAGAAATTGATAAAAGCAACTATATGGAATGCATCTGCCTAAAGGTGAAGGACGAGCAGCGCGGCTTTGTGGCGGATAACGCCCGCTCCTGGCCGAGGCCCGGTTTGAAGAGGGCCTGTATACCCGGGCCGTCTATTCCGACGGCGTCATGGTCGGATTTGTCCTGTTTGATTATGACCCCGAGCTTCCAGGGTGGTGCATGAGCCGGTTCATGATCGGCGCGCAGTACCAGGGGCGGGGCCTGGGCAAAGAGACCGTGCTCCGCTTTCTGGACTTTATGAGGGAACACATGGGGGTGCGGGAGCTCTACCTCCATGTGGAGCTGGAGAATACGGCGGCCTATGAGATGTATCAAAGCTGGGCTTCCGCGCCGTCCGGGAGATCCAGTATACCTTTGACGGGGCGGTCTACCGGAAGCGGCGGATGAAGATTTGCCTCTGAGACTCCCCGCCGCCCATCCCACGCCGGGCCTCCGAACGGCCCGCGCCCACAACTTCCGATCTTTTCTGTGCCGAGGTGTCCTATGAAGCCACTGCTCTCCGCCCTCAACGACATACCTGAATACCGCTCCCTGCTGGCGGCCATCGACAACGGGGCCTGTCCGGCGGCCTTTTCCGGGCTGTCGGCGGTGCACCGCGCCCATTTTGCCGCGGGCATCCGCCAGGAGCTGGGCCGCCCCGTGGTGGTGGTGTGCGCCGACGAGGGGGAGGCCGAGCGCATGGCCAGGGATCTGGCCGCCCTGTCGGGGGAGGCGGTGCGCACCCTCTCTGCCCGGGAGTTCACCTTCCACAACGCCGCGGTGGTGTCCCGGCAGTACGAGCACCGGCGGCTGTCCACCCTGCGGGCGCTGGCGGCGGGGGAGTGCCCCCTGCTGGTCTGTACGGTGGAGTCCATTCTCCAGCGCACCATTCCCAAAACCCTGCTGACCCAGGCGGCCCAGGTTCTGCGGATGGGAGAGCGGCACGACCTGGGGGAGCTGGCCGGCACCCTGGCCGCCGCGGGCTACACCCGCTGCGAGCAGGTGGAGGGCGTGGGCCAGTTCGCCCTGCGGGGGGGCATCCTGGACTTTTTCTCCCCGGCCCACCCCAAGCCCGTCCGGGTGGAGTTCTTCGGGGACGAGATCGACGCCATGGGCCTCTTCGATCCCGACACCCAGCGGCGCATCGAGAACCTCGGCGCGGCGGAGATCCTGCCGGCGGCGGAGGTACTGCCCCAGTTTGCCCCTGGCGGGTACGGCGGGCTGCTGGAGGGCTGGACCGTCTCATTTCCCAGGCAAAGCGCCGCAAGGAGCGAGACACTGGTGCAGACGCTGGAGGAGGACCGGGAGCGGCTGTCGGCCAGCACGGCCTTCCGGCCATGGACCGCTACATCGCCCTGATCTACCCCGTCATGGCCACGGCGGCGGATTACTTCCCCGAGGATGCGGTGGTGGTGCTCAGCGAGAGCCCCCGGGTGGCCGAGCGGGGAAAGAGCTACCTGTGGCAGTTGGGAGAGGACGCCAAGGCCCTGATGGAGCGGGGAGAGCTGGCCGGGGAGCTGGCTGACTTCGCCCGCACCTTTGAGGAGCTGACCGAGGTGTTGGCCGACTGGCCGGTCTGTTACCTGGACGCCTTCACCTCCTCCCGGTACCCCCAGCGGCCCCGCACCCTGCTCAACTTGCTGACCAAGCAGCTCCTCCTACGGCGCCAGCCTGGAGACCGCCGTCTCCGATCTGGCCCACTATGTCTCCGACGGATTCCGCACCGTGGTACTGGTGAGCAGCGAGCAGCGTGCCCTCAACCTCCAGGCCCTCCTGCGGGAGCAGAAGATGACCACCGCCGTGGATTTCCAGCTCCACGAGCTGCCCGGCTACGGCAAGGCGGTGATTGCCGTGGGGGCTCACTGCCGGCATGGAGTACCCGGTGGGGCGCTTCGCCGTGCTCACCGAGGGGCAGTCCCTGCTGGGCAAAAAGCGCAGGAGCAAGCCGGTGACCAACCGGCAGAAGCTGGGCTCCTACGCCGACCTGTCTCCCGGCGACCTGGTGGTACACGAGCACCACGGCGTGGGCCGCTTCCTGGAGATGACCAAGATGACGGTGGACGGGGTGCAGAAGGACTACGTCAAGATCGCCTACGCCGGGGCCGACGTGCTCTACGTCCCCGCCACCCAGCTCGACCTGGTGAGCAAGTACATCGGCTCCGGGGAGGACGCCCAGGAGACCCGCAAGCTCTCCAGGCTGGGGGGCACCGACTGGGAGAAGGCCAAGACCCGGGCCAAGAAGGCCGTCAAGGATCTGGCCAAGGGGCTCATTCAGCTCTATGCCGAGCGGCAGCGCCAGCCCGGCTTCGCCTTCTCCCCGATTCCCCCTGGATGAAGGAGTTTGAGGACGAGTTCGAGTACGCCGAAACCGACGATCAGCTCCGCTGCATCGCCGAGATCAAGCAGGATATGGAACAGGCCCGGCCCATGGACCGGCTGCTGTGCGGCGACGTGGGCTACGGCAAGACGGAGGTGGCACTCCGGGCCGTGATGAAGTGCATGCTGGACGGCAAACAGGCCGCCATCCTGGTGCCCACCACCGTGCTGGCCCGGCAGCACTACCTGACGGCCAAGCAGCGCTTTGCCAAGTACCCGGTGGAGATCGACGTGGTCAGCCGCTTCCGCACCCAGACCCAGATGAAGGACACCCTGCGGCGGCTGGAGCAGGGGGGCATTGATCTGCTCATCGGCACCCACCGCCTCTTCCAGAAGGACGTGAAATTTAAGGATCTGGGCCTGCTGGTCATCGACGAGGAGCAGCGCTTCGGCGTCCAGCACAAGGAGAAGCTCAAGGAGCTGTCCAAGCAGGTGGACGTGCTCACCCTCTCCGCCACCCCCATCCCCGGACGCTGAATATGGCCCTCTCCGGCATCCGGGATATGTCCACCCTGGAGGAGCCGCCCATGGACCGCCAGCCGGTGCAGACCTATGTGCTGGAGCACGACTGGGGGGTGCTCTCCGACGCCATGCGCCGGGAGCTGGAGCGGGGCGGCCAGGTGTACTACCTCCACAACCGGGTGGAGACCATCACCCGCACCGCCGCCCGCATCAAGGAGATGCTGGGGGAGGACGTGGCTGTGGCGGTGGCCCACGGCAAGATGAGCCAGGAGGAGCTCAACGACGTGATGACCCGCATGAGCGACGGCGAGGTGGACGTGCTGGTGTGCACCACCATCATTGAGACGGGCATCGACATGCCCAACGCCAACACCCTGATCATTGAGGACGCCGACCACATGGGCCTGGCCCAGCTCCACCAGATCCGCGGCCGGGTAGGCCGCTCCACGCGCAGGGCTTATGCCTACCTGACCTACCGCCGGGGCAAAGTGCTCACCGAGGTGGCCTCCAAGCGCCTGTCGGCCATCCGGGAATTTGCGGAGTTCGGCTCCGGCTTCAAAATCGCCATGCGCGACCTGGAGATCCGGGGGCGCGGGCAACGTGCTGGGGCCGGAGCAGAGCGGATTCCTGCTCAGCGTGGGCTACGACATGTACCTCAAGCTGCTGGAGGAGGCGGTACTGGAGGAGCGGGGCGAGAAGCCGGAGCGCCCCACCGAGTGCGCCGCCGATCTCAGTGTGGCCGCCTCCATCCCAGACCGCTATGTGCCCTCGCCGGAGCAGCGGATGGACCTCTACCGCCGCATCGCCGCCATCCGCTCCGAGGCGGACGCCGACGACGTGATGGATGAGCTCATCGACCGCTACGGCGACCCGCCCCGCACGGTCAATAACCTCATCTCCGTGGCGCTCCTCCGCGCCGACGCCGCCCGGAACGGGATCTCCCAGATCGACCAGAAGGGCGCCAACCTGAATTTCTATCTGGACCAGTTCGATCTCCAGCGGGTGAGCGCCCTGTGCGGCCTGGAGAAGTACCGCTCCCGCCTGCTCTTCTCCGCCGGGGAGCGGCCCTACCTGGCCCTACGGCTCAAAAAGGGGGAGGACGCCCTGAAATTCGGGCGCAAGCTGGTGGAGGACTATGCGAAGACCGCCCCGGCTGAGACAGAGGGATAGAGCGGGGGCGGACTCCCCTGCCGGCGGCAGCCGCCGCGTGTGCGGCGGAGCTGGGCGGGATTCACTTCCGCCCAGCGAAATGAAATGAAACGGGGCCCCCGGCCCGCTGCTGGCGGGCTGGGGCTGAGGACGCCCTGAAATTCGGGCGCAAGCTGGTGGAGGACTACGCCAAGACCGCCCCGGCTGAGACAGAGGGATAGAGCGGGGGGCGGACTCCCCCTGCCGGCGGCAGCCGGCGCCGCGTGTGCGGCGGAGCTGGGCGGGATTCACTTCCGCCCAGCGAAATGAAATGAAATGGGGCCCCCGGCCCGCTCCTGGCGGGCTGGGGCTGAGGACGCCCTGAAATTCGGGCGCAAGCTGGTGGAGGACTACGCCAAGACCGCCCCGGCTGAGACAGAGGGATAGAGCGGGGGGCGGACTCCCCCTGCCGGCGGCAGCCGGCGCCGCGTGTGCGGAGCTGGGCGGGATTCACTTCCGCCCAGCGAAATGAAATGAAACGGGGCCCCCGGCCCGCTGCTGGCGGGCTGGGGCTGAAGACGCCCTGAAATTTGGCCGCAAGCTGGTGGAGGACTACGCCGAAAACGCCCCAAAGCGGAACCGTAGGGCGGCGCGCAAAACTTCCGGTTGTATCCGCTGGGGAAATGGTGTACACTGGAACAGGCTTTTGGAACCCAAATAAGGAGGACAAACACGCATGAACGTGAAACAGTTTCTGTGCGCCGGCATGACCGGGGCGCTGCTCGTGGCCGGACTGACAGCCTGCGCGCCCGGCGCGCCGGAGGTGGACCCGTCCGACGTGGCCTATCAGACCGCCGGTGTGACCAGGGACACGGTGCTCTTTACGGTGGACGGCACAGAGGTTACCGCCGACGAGTACCTGTTCTGGCTGCTCCAGAGCGTGGCCTCGGCCAAGCAGAGCGGTTACCTGGCGGACGACGACGCTTGGGAGGAGGAGCTCAACGGCGTCCCCACGGCGGAGTATCTGAAGGAGGACGCGCGGAACACCAGCGTGCTCTACACCACGGTGTCCAACCACGCGGCGGCGGCGGGACTGACCGTAACTGAGGAGGAGCAGGCCGAGGCGGACGCTGAGCTGGAGACGCTGACCCAGCGGGTGGACAGCTATTACGGGATGACCCTTCAGGAGTACCTGGACCAGCAGTGCATCAGCGAGGCGGCTTTCCGCAAGCTGAACCAGGTGCCCTATCTGGCCCGGAGCCTCCAGACCCAGATGGAGGAGGCGGGGAGCTGACCGCCCAGGACGCCGATCTGGATGCCATGGTGGAGGAGGCGGGCTACTACAAGGCCAAGCACATCCTGCTGGCCTTCCCGGAGAACGAGGACGGCAGCGCCGTCACCGACGAGCAGAAGGCCGCCGTCAAGGCGGAGGCCGACCAGCTCCTGGCCCAGATTCGGACCGCCGCAGACCCCTTGGCGGAGTTTGACAAGGTGATGAACGAGCGCAGTGAGGACGGCCGGGACGAGAACAACCAGCTCTATGCGCCCGACGGTTACCTGGCCTATGCCGGCCAGATGGTGCCTCAGTTTGAGAGTGCCGCCAAGGCCCTGGCCGTGGGTGAGATCAGCGAGCCCGTGGAAACCAACTACGGCTACCACATCATTCTGCGCCAGGACTTTACCGACGAGGAGCGCCAGCAGCTCCGGGACAGCATGGCGGCCATCTACCCCGATTACGCCATGAGCAAGCTGAACGAGCAGTGGGTGGAGGAGGCGAAGGTAGAGGTCAAGCCCGCCTATAAGAAGCTGGATCCCAATTCCTTCTACAAGAATATGGTGGCCTTTGCCGAGCAGTGGCAGGAGGAGAAGGCCGCCGAGGAGGCCGCTCAGGCGACCGCCAGTCCCGCGCCTGAGACCGGGACCCCGGCACAGAGCACAGAGCCCGCACCGGATGCCACCGGGAGCGGAGCGCAATAAGCACAGGCAAAAACCCGCCGATCCGGCGGGGTTTTCGATAAAACTATAGTTTATAATAAAAATTCTATTGTTTATAGTAAAAATCCAAAGTTGTGTCAATCTATATCTAAAGTTTGGAACAAAGGGTGAGACACAATGGAGGACAAGGAGAAAAAGCTGGCGCTGCAAAGGCCGTGGGCGAGCGGGTGTACCACAGCCGGAAGCTGGCGCGGATGAGCAAGGAGGAGCTGGCCGAGCGCCTGGGCATCTCCTCCCAAATGGATATTCCATGGCGATTTTTGTGGAGCTGGGCGAGGTGTTCCACACAGGGCTGGATGAGCTCGCCCACGGCGCACAGGAGGAGCCCGTGCTGGAGCACCTGCTCTGCCACCTGCGCCAGCTCTCTCCGGTGCAGCGGGATATGACCGTTCACATGCTGCATCTGGCGTTCCGGGCCGCCCAAGAGCTGGGCCCGGAGGAGTAGGCGTGGCGCTGGAGATCCGGGTCCTGGTGGTGGAGGATGATCCGGAGACCCGGATGCTGACGGAGGCCCTTCTGTCCGGACGGAAGGGGGTCTGTCTGTGCGCGCTGGCAAAGGACGGCCTGGAGGGGCTGGAGCTGGTGGAGCAGACCAGGCCCGATATCGTGCTGCTGGATCTGATTCTGCCCGGGATGGACGGGCTTGATTTCCTCCGCGCCCTGCGCCGCCGAAGCGCGCGCCCGGCTGTGGTGGTGGCCTCCCAGGCCTCGGAGCCCACAGTCATCCGGCTGGCCTTTCAGCTTGGGGCCAGCTACTATCTCATAAAGCCCCTCAACTTCGACTCCCTGCCCGACCTGTTTCACTCGCTCTGCCTGGAGCCCCGGGAGCGGGCGGCGGCGGACTATCTGCGGGGGATGGGCGCGTCCGGGCTGGGGGTGGAGGCCGCCGCGCGGACGGCGGCCGTGCTCTCCACGGGCGCGGAGGGGGCCATTCCGCTCAAGGAGGGGTATGCCGCCGCCATGGCGGCCCAAAACACCAGCTACGCCTGCGTGGAGAAAAACATCCGCTCCATGGTGGGCAAGCTCCAGGCCGGGGCCTGCGGGGAGTATCAGGCCCTCATGGGCGGCCTACCGGCCGAACGGCCCAGCAATGAGCTCTTTCTCCGCCGGCTGGCCCGGCGGATTTTGGAGTGGTAGCGCCACGTTTCCCCTGAAATCGGACAGGCACTCTGCTATACTGTGGCCAGAAATTGGAAACTACAGTGAGCGAGGAGCGAGCGACATGGGCGTATGGCATACATACAGCACCAGACAGACCCTGTCTGAGCTGGAAACGGACAAGTCCCGGGGGCTGAGCGGGGCGGAGGCGGAGCGGCGGCTGGCCCGCTGGGGCCCAACCGGCTGGAGGAGGGGAGGCGGCAGGGGCTGCTGCTGCGCTTCCTGGGGCAGATGAAGGACCCCATGATCCTGGTGCTGCTGGCCGCGGCGGCCCTGTCCCTGTGGGCCAGCGGCGGCGAGGACTGGCTGGATGCGGCCATCATCCTGGTCATCGTGGTGGTGAACGCCTGTATCTCCATCTCCCAGGAGGACAGCGCCGAGAAGGCCCTGGAGGCCCTGCGGAAGATGTCGGCCCCCCTGGCCAAGGTGGTGCGGGACGGGGCGCTTCAGCGGCTGGAGACCGACCGGCTGGTGCCCGGCGACATCATCCATCTGGAGGCGGGGGACCTGGTGCCCGCCGACGCCCGGATTCTGGAGGCCGCCTCCCTCCAGGCCGATGAGAGCGCCATGACCGGCGAGTCCGTCCCCGTGTCCAAGGGGCTGCTGTCCGCCCTGCCGGAGGACACCCCCCTGGCGGAGCGGCACAATATGGTGCTCGCGTCCACCGTCATCACCCGGGGGCGGGCGGTGTGCGTGGTCACCGGCACCGGCATGGACACCGAGGTGGGCCGCATCGCCGGGCTGCTGCTGGGTGAGGGGGAGGGACAGACCCCCCTCCAGAAAAAGATGGCGGAGATCTCCAAGACCCTGTCCTTCGTCTGCCTGTGCGTGTGCGCGGTGATGTTCGGGGTGGGGCTGCTCCAGGGGCGGCCCATGCTGGACATGTTCCTCACCGCCGTCTCCCTGGCGGTGGCCGCCATCCCCGAGGGGCTGCCCGCCATCGTCACCTTTGTGCTGGCCCTGGGGTGGCCCGCATGGCCCGGCGGCGGGCCATCGTCAACGCCTGCCCGCCGTGGAGACCCTGGGGTGCGCCGGGGTGATCTGCTCGGACAAGACAGGCACGCTCACCCAGAACCGCATGACCGTGGTGGACGTGTGGACGCCCCGGAGCGGCGAACGGGCCCTGGCCCTCACCATCGGAGCCCGATGCCGCCCTGGCCTGGAAGGGACGGGAGCCGGTGTCCACCGGCTATCCCACCGAGACCGCACTGGTGGACGCGGCGGCCCGGGAGGGCCTGGATAAAATGGACTGGAGGGTGGCCCCGGCGGGAGCTGCCCTTTGACTCGGAGCGCAAGCTCATGACCACCGTCCACCAGAGGCCCGGCGGCGGCTGGCGGGTGTGCGTCAAGGGGGCCCCCGACGTGCTCGCCCGCCGGTGCCGGCTGGATTCCGCCGCCGCCCGGCGGCTGGAGAGCCGGAACGAGGCCATGGCGGGAAAGGCCCTGCGGGTGCTGGGGTGGCCTACAGGATCTGGCCATGCTGCCCCGGGAGCTGAACAGCGCCGCTCTGGAGCAGGGACTCACCTTTGTGGGCCTCATCGGCATGATCGACCCGCCCAGGCCGGAGGTGCGCACAGCGGTGGAGCAGTGCTACGCCGCGGGCATCAAGCCGGTCATGATCACCGGCGACCACAAGCTCACCGCCGTGGCCATCGCCCGGGAGCTAAACATCTACCGCCCCGGGGACCTGGCCCTGACGGGGGAGGATCTGGACTTTCTGCCCCAGGAGGTGCTGGAGCAGGAGGTGGAGAAGTTCTCCGTCTATGCCCGGGTGTCCCCCGAGCACAAGATGCGTATCGTCAAGGCGTGGCAGGCCCGGGGAAAGGTGGTGGCCATGACCGGCGACGGCGTCAACGACGCCCCCGCCCTCAAGGTGGCGGACATCGGCTGCGCCATGGGGTTACCGGCACCGACGTGGCCAAGGGAGCCGCCGATATGATCCTCACCGACGACAACTTTGCCACCATCGTCTCCGCCGTGGAGCAGGGCCGGGGCATCTACGCCAACATCAAGAAGGCCATCCACTACCTGCTCTCCTGCAACATCGGAGAAATTCTCACCATCTTCTGCGCCACGGTGTTCCACTTCCACCAGATGCCTCTGGTGCCGGTGCAGCTTCTGTGGCTCAACCTGGTCACCGACTCCCTGCCCGCCCTGGCCCTTGGGGTGGAGCCGGTGGAGGAGGGGGTCATGTCCCAGCCGCCCCGGGACGCCCGCCTCCCTCTTTGCCCACGGCTTTGCCTTCCGGCTGGCCTGGCAGGGGGTGATGGTGGGGCTGCTGACCCTGGCGGCCTATTTCCTGGGGGAGTATGTGCTCTCCGACCCCGGCGAGGCCCACGCCGCCGCCAACACCATGGCCTTCGCCACCCTCACCCTGTGCCAGCTCTTCCACGCCTTTGACGTGCGCAGCGAGCGCTCGTCCCTCTTTCACATCGGGGTGTTCTCCAATCCGGCCATGAACAAGGCGTTTCTCATCGGCCTTACCATGCAGTTGGCCGTCCTGTGCGTGCCGCCCCTTCAGGTGGTGTTCAGCACCGTTCCCATGAGCCCTCTGGAGTGGGCCGTGGTGCTGGCCCTGGCCATTACCCCGTGGTGGTGTGCGAGCTGGCCAAGGCCGTGAGCCGCGGCCGGACCCGCCGTCCGGCGCGGGCGGAGAAGGTGGAGCCAGCCTGTGCCCGGCGCTGAGCCGGGACGAATTAGAGGCGGAATTCCCCGGCCGCAGGCCGGGGATTCCGCCTCTTGTGCTGTCTGTAAACGGATTTATGCCTGCGCCTCCTCAGGCGCGCGCTCCTCCTTTACCTCGCGGATGAGGATGAAGGGGGTCAGCTCCCGGGACTGGCCCGCCGGGTTGTCCCGGATCAGGCCCTTGAGGGTCTCGTCGTCCAGGGTGACGGAGGACGCCTTGCCCAGAATCTCCACGTTCAGATCGTTGGCGTCAACAATCATGGCCTGCACGCCGGTGGCGGCCTCGATCTCGTCGCATACCTTGCCGGGGTTCTCCGGGATGCGGATGCCGAACTCGCCGTACTCCTGGAACTCGTGGTCGTAGAAGCCGTCCAGGCCGGACACCTCCTGGCCCACCATCTCGTAGAACACGCCCCGTTTGCCGAACAGCTTGGCCACGCCGGCGCAGAACGCGGCCCAGAGCACGAACAGGGCGCCCCGCTCGTTGATGGCGAACTGCATCTTGTAGGGGCTGTCCACGCCGATGCCGGCGGAGGAGTGGGAGGCGAAGCGGGACAGGAACCGGGCCAGGCGGCCCACCTTCATGTCCTTCTTGTAGACCACCCGCTTCTGGCACAGGCCGATGATCTTCTCGCTGGAGGAGAGCAGGTCGCCGGGCTGCCACAGGGGCTTGACATACTGCTCCACCAGGTCGATATAGCTCTCGCCCACCTGGACGAAATGGGTCTGAATGGCGTGGCGGGCGTAGGTCTTTCCGCCCACCTCTATGGTGACGCTCTTTCCCTCGTTTGCGCGGAATTCCATGGCAAAACCTTCTTTTGTGTTTATTGTCCCTCCTATTATAGCCAGCCGGGGGACAATGTGCAACCTAAAGTTTTGCTGTAAAGCCTCAAATACCCTCGTTCTGGGGGATTTTTGGCAGGCTGTCGAAACCCTTCTGCAGGTCGGCATCGGTGGGGATGGAATCGCTCATCTTTCCGCTGAGATAGTTCTCATAGGCGGTCATATCAAAGTACCCGGTACCGGTGAGGCCGAACAGGATGGTCTTGGCCTCGCGGCTCTCCTGCACCGCAGAGCCTCGTCGATGGCCCCCCGGATAGCGTGGGCGGATTCAGGGGCGGGGAGAATGGTTTCCCGCTTGGCAAAGAGCACCGCCGCCTCAAAACGCGGGTCTGCTCATAGGCCACCGCCTCCATATAACCGTCGTGGTACAGCTTGGAGAGGATCGGACTCATGCCGTGGTAGCGCAGGCCGCCTGCATGGTTGGCGGAGGGGATGAAGCCGCAGCCAAGGGTATACATCCGGGCCAGGGGGGTGACCCGGCCGGTGTCGCAGAAATCGTAGGCGTACTTGCCCCGGGTGAGGCGAGGGGCAGGAGGCTGGTTCCACCGCCACGATGCGGGGATTCCGTATCCCCGCAGCTTGTCGGCCATAAAGGGGCGATCAGCCCGCCCAGGTTGGAGCCGCCGCCGGCGCAGCCCACCACCACGTCGGGATATTCCCCCAGCTGCTCCATGGCCTGCTTGCTCTCCAGACCGATGATGGACTGGTGCAGCAGCACCTGATTGAGCACGCTGCCCAGCACATAGCGCTTGGCGCCGCCGCTCTGGACGGCGGACTCCGCCGCCTCGGAGATGGCGCAGCCCAGGCTTCCTGTAGTCTCCGGGTGGTCGCGCAGGATCTGGCGGCCCACCTCAGTCGTGGGGGAGGGAGAGGGGGTGATAGAGGCGTCAAATACATTCATTACCGCCTTTCGGAAGGGCTTCTGCTCGTAGGAGCACTTGACCATAAACACGTCGCAGGTCAGGCCGAAGTAACTGCACGCCTCACTGAGGGCGGTGCCCCACTGGCCGCCGGTCTCAGTGGTGACGCCAGTTAGGCCCTGCATCTTGGCATAATAGGCCTGGGCCACGGCGGAGTTGAGCTTATGGGAACCGGAGGTGTTGTTGCCCTCAAACTTGTAGTAGATCTTAGCCGGGGTATCCAGGGCCTTCTCCAGCTCGTAAGCCCGAATCAGCGGGGAAGGGCGGTACATCTTATAGACGTTTTGAATGGGTTCCGGAATATCCACATAGGCGGTGGCGCCATCCAGCTCCTGGCGGGCAAGCTCCTCACAGAAGATGGGGGAGAGGTCGTCCACACCCAAGGGCCGGAGGGTACCGGGGTGGAGCAGAGGATCGGGCTGCTCGGCCATGGCGGAGCGCAGGTTGAACCACTTCTGGGGCATCTGGTCCTCGGTCAGATACAGGCGGTGGGGGATCTTGCTCATGTTGATACACTCCTTTTCTGTGTTGCAGGGGAAAAGGGTACAAAAAGCCCTTTGTCCCCAAGATTGTTTCTCTGGGACAAAGGACTGTAGCTTCAGCCTCTGCGGTGCCACCCGGATTGACGTATACCAGCGCATACGCCCACTCACTTTCACGGGCCGATCAGCCCATGCTCCCCGGATAACGGGTGGAGTCCCCGTCGCGCTACTGAGCCCAAAGGCTGTTCGCTGTGCCCTCAAAAGTCCATTCATCCGAGCGTTGCCTGCCGCGATTCCACCACCCGCGGCTCTCTGAGAGGCATTGATACCGGATTACTCCTCTTCGTCATCGGTTTACCGATTTGATTTGCTACAGTATAACGGCGGCGGCCCGGTTTGTCAAGCTCTTTTTTTGTAAAAGTTGGGCCGGGCCCGCCGGGTGGGTGGATTACAGAAAATTTTAATCTGAGAACCCTTTTTTGACAGGGTGGGATCTGCTACACTGGGAAAAAGGCCTTGGGGGGTGCCGAATATGAGGTATGTTAAAGAATTTGCGGCCGTACTGGCGCTCCTGATGCTGGCGGGCTGCGCCGGGAAGCCGGTACAAGAGTCCCCGGTGGCGACGGATGAGGGCATTCCAGCGGGGCAGATCTACCTCTACGGGGAGATCCACGGAATCGCCGCCATCGAGGAGTACGAGGCGGAGCGGTGGAAGGAGTGCTACGACCGGGGGATGCGGCACCTGTTTGTGGAGCTCTCGCACTACACGGCCCAGTGGCTCAACCTGTGGATGGACGCGGAGGACGATGAGATTCTGGAGCAGCTCCACCAGGATTGGGAGAGCACGCTCTCATCCGGCGCCGAGACGCTGGATTTTTACCGCACCATCAAGGAGCAGTGCCCCAAGACGGTGTTCCACGGCACCGACGTGGGCAACCAGTACGACAGCACCGGGGCCCGTTACCAAGACTATCTGGAGGAGCGGGGCCTGGCGGACACGGAGTACTACCGCCTGACCCTGGAGGCCATCCAGCAGGGGAAAACCTTTGCCGAGCGTGGCTCCGATATTTACCGGGAAAACCGGATGGCAGAGAACTTCATCCGGGAGTTTGACGCCCTGGATGGGGAGAGCGTCATGGGCATCTATGGCGCGGCCCACACCGACCCGGATGCCATGGCGGACTCCGCGGGAACCGTCCCCTCCATGGCCGCTCAGCTGGTAGAGCGGTACGGGGACTCCCTCCACACCGAGGACATCTCCTGGATTGCCTGGGAGCCCCAGCGGACGGATACCCTCACCGTGGCGGGGAAGGAGTACCAGGCGTCCTACTTCGGGGAGGAGGATATCTCCGGCTGGGCCGGGGACTACCAGTCCCGGGCCTTCTGGCGGCTGGAGGGGGCCTATGAAGACTTCGAGGACTGTCCCGAGAGCAGCGATGTGCTGCCCTGCAACGACTATCCCATGCCGATTGAGGCCGGGCAGGTGTTTGTCCTGGGCTACACCCGGAAGGACGGAACATCAGAGCGGAAGTACTACCGCTCCGACGGGGAGGTATGGAACGGCATGGACTGCACCACGGAATTTATCCCGGAATAAGCTCATAAAACGGCCGTGGGGCCGCCGGATCCGGCGGCCCCACGGCCCTTCTGCGCTTAATTCAGGTGGGAAAAATTGTGCCGCTTTTTGCGGGCATGGTAGTGGGTGTGGAGCAGCTCGTGGGAGCGCTGGGACAGGGGCGCGCCGAAGAACTCCTCGTAGATGGTCTTGATCTCCGGGTTCTCATGGCTCTTGCGCAGGGGCAGGCTCCGGTCGATCTCATACAAGGCCTGGATACGGGCGTCCCGGACGGCGTTGTTGGTGCCGATGGGCTGTCCGCCGCCGCCGATACAGCCGCCGGGGCAGGCCATGATCTCGATGAAGATATAGTCGGCCTCGCCGCGCTCCCGGCGGATAAGCTCCTCGGCGTTCTTCAGACCGTTGGCCACGGCCACCTTCAGGGGGGTGCCGTCGAGGTCAATGGTGGCCTCCTTGATGGCGTTGATGTCGCCCCGTACGGCGTCAAACTCCAGCCGGGGCAGGGTCTTGCCGGTGTAGAGCTCGTAGGCGGTGCGCAGGGCGGCCTCCATAACGCCGCCGGTAGCGCCGAAGATGGCGCCGGCGCCGGAGCCGGTGCCCAGGGGGGAGTCAAACTCACTCTCGGGCAGCACGGACAGGTCCAGGCCCACATAGCGGATGAGCTTGGCCAGCTCCCGGGTGGTCAGGACGTAGTCCACGTCCTGATAGCCGTCCCGGCCCAGCTCGGGGCGGCTGGCCTCGTACTTCTTGGCGGTGCAGGGCATGACGGACACGCTTACCACGTCGTGGGGATCCCAGCCCATCTTCTGGGCATAGTAGGTCTTGGCCACCGCGCCGAACATGGCCTGGGGGCTCTTGGCGGTGGAGAGGTGGCCGATGAGCTCGGGGTGGTGCTTCTCCAGGTAGGTGACCCAGCCGGGGGAGCAGGAGGTGATCATGGGCAGCTTCCCGCCCTCCCGGATGCGCTTGAGCAGCTCGCTGCCCTCCTCCATGATGGTGAGATCGGCGGAAAAGTTGGTGTCGAACACCTTGTCAAAGCCAAGCATCCGCAGGGCAGTGACCATCTTGCCGGTGACGACGGCGCCGGCCTCCATGCCGAACTCGTCCCCCAGGCCCACCCGGACGGAGGGGGCCACCTGGACAATGACGTGCTTGGAGGAGTCCTGGATGGCGGCGGTAACCTCGTTGGTGTAGTCGGACTCCACGATGGCCCCCACGGGGCACACCAGGGAGCACTGGCCGCACAGCACGCAGTCGGTCTGGTCCATGGGCAGGTCAAAGGCGGTGGTGACCTTGAAGCCGGCGGAGCGGCCGGAGTAGGTCAGGGCGGCGCAGCCCTGGACCTCGGCGCACACCTTCACGCAGCGGCCGCACTTGACGCACTTGGCGGGGTCGCGGACGATGGAGGGGTTGTCGATGCGCAGCGGCTCGTCGGAGGAGATGTCGGGCAGCTCCGGGTGGAGCCGGTTAAAGCGGCGGCAGAGCGCCTGGAGCTCGCAGGTGCCGTTGCGGGCGCAGGAAAGGCAGTTGGTCTTGTGGTCGGAGAGAATGAGGTCCAGCACGCCGGTCTGGGCGTCGTACACCTTCTTGGAGTCGGTGATGACCTCCATGCCCTCCCACACCACGGTGGAGCAGGCCGCCGTCAGCTTGCGGGAGCCCACCACCTCCACCATGCACATCCGGCAGTGGGCCTTGATGGTCTGATCCGGGTGGTAGCACAGGTGGGGATATCGATGTTGAGCATCTTGGCCGCCTCAATGATGCGGGTGCCCGCAGGCACCTCCAGCGGCTGCTTGTTGATTGTGATATGTACCATTTCGCTCATCGGACGGCGACCTCCTCTTTTACGGCAAAGACTTCCGGGAAGCGCTTCATACAGCTCAGCAGGGCGGACTGGGCCGTCTCACCCAGGCCGCACAGGGACGCGCTGTACATAATGTCGGCAAATTTCTTGAGGGTGGCGATGTCCTGGGCGGTGTGGGTACCCTCGGCCACCTTGTCCAGCAGCAGGGAGATGTGGCGGTTGCCCTCCCGGCAGGGGGTACACTGGCCGCAGCTCTCGTGGGAGAAGAACTCCTGGGTCATGCGCAGAAAGCCGATGACGCTGGTGCGTTCATCCACCACCAGCACCGCGCCGGAGCCGATGGCGGTGAGATCCGCCTGACGCATGCCCTTGTAGGTGTAGGGGGTGTCCAGTTGGGCGGGGGAGCAGATGCGGCCCGACGCGCCGCCAAGCTGCACCAGGCGCAGGGGGTAATCCTCGCTCTCCATGCCGCCGGCCAGATCATAGACGATCTCCCGGATGGTGATGCCGAAGGGCACCTCGAACACGCCGGGGCGCTTGACGTTGCCGCACACCGAGATCATCTTGGTGCCCGGGCAGTCCGGCGTGCCCTGGCTCTTATAGTAGCCCTCGTCGTCCAGCAGCAGGGGGGCCACCAGGGAGAGGGACTCCACGTTGTTGACGCAGGTGGGCAGGTGGAACACGCCGCACTGCTTGATAAACGGGGGCTTCATCCGGGGCCGGCCGGCGTGGCCGCCGATGGACTCGGCCAGGGCGGAGCCCTCGCCGCAGACATAGGCCCCGCGCCGGAGTAGAGGTGGATGCGGTAGTTCAGCCCGGAGCCCAGAATGTCCTCCCCCAGGTAGCCCGCCGCTTCGCACTGGGCGATGGCGGAGAGCAGCCGGGGCCGCAGGTGGGAGTACTCCTCCCGCAGGTAGATGTATCCGTTGTCCGCCCCCACGGCCCAGCCGGCGATGATCATGCCCTCCAGCAGCTGGAAGGGGTCGTGGGTGAGCAGCTCCCGGTCCTTGAAGGTGCCCGGCTCGCCCTCGTCAGCGTTGCACACTACGCACTTGTGGGCGCCGGGTACCTCCCGGGCCTGCCGCCACTTTTTACCCATGTCGTAGGCCGCGCCGCCCCGGCCCTGGACGCCATTGGCGGCCAGCACGTCGGCAATGTCGCAGCCCTCCATGGTCAGGGCCTTGCGCAGCGCCCGGAAGCCGCCGATGGATTCATAGCCCTTCAGGCTGTCCGGGTCGTACTTCCCGAAATTCCGGGTGATGAAACAAACCGTCTTGCTCATGTCCGTTCCCCCTTAGTTGAGCTGCTGGAGCATATCCAGGATACGCTCCTCGCTGTCCAGATGGCCGTATACCACGCCGTTGACCCGCACGGCGGGGGACACGTCGCAGGCCCCGAAGCAGGGGACCTGCTCGATGGAAAGCGGCCGTCATAGGTCACCTGGCCCACCTCCAGATTTAAAAGGCGCTTGAGCCGCTCCAGCAGGGTGTCGCTGTCCTTCACCCGGCAGGGGGCGGAGGAGCACACCTCCAGGGTAAACTTGGCCCTGGGCTTGTCGTGAAGGGCGGTATAGAAGGAGATGACATCGTAGACCTGGGTGGGCTTCACCCCCAGGCGCTCCGCCACATAGTAGGCGGCGGCCTCCGGGATGTAGTGCCGCTCCACCGCGGCCTCCACGTCCAGCAGGATGCCCACCAGCTGGGTGGGATCTTCGCAATGGGCGGCGAGAATGCCGTCGATTTTGTCCGCCAGCTCCTGGTCCAGGGTGTCGGCAGTCTGGGTAAAGGGCTTCATAAGGGGCTCCTCCTTATCACATAAAATGAACCCTGTCCTGCGGAGGACATGGGATAATTACCAGAAGGAAAGTGGATAGTTTATCTATTGAACTTTGTAGTTTTTTAAAGTATATCAACATCCCTGGAAAATTGCAACTGGTTCGTTTAAATTTGTATAACCGGGCGAAAACGGGCCATCCTAAAAAAGTTCGATTCAGCAAAATAGACAACAGGAGGTGTGCGCCATGGGCTTTTTTGGTCGGAAGCGTGCCCCCAGCGTACCCCATCCCCGGAAGGAGCCCCGCTTTGACGGGCCGCTGACCTTGAAACGGCTGGAGCAGATCTTCCAGGACTGCGTGGACTTCACCAAGCGTCCGGTGTCCCTGGGGAGGGCGGCGCGTGCACGCTCACCCTGTGCTACCTCAGCGGCATGGTGAAGATGGAGCGGGTCAGCGACTACGTGCTCCGGCCGCTGGCCCAGGACGAGGCGCTGGCCCGCTGCGGGACTCCCCGGCAGGCCATGGACCGCATGAAGGACGGGGCCCTCTACAACCTGAGCGCGGAGGAGCGTACCCGGCTGGACGCGGCGGTGTTTGATTTGGTGAACGGCTGCTGTCTGCTCCTCTTTCCTGGGGAATCCTCGGTGCTCTCCCTCAACGTGGGCACCGAGGAAAAGCGCTCCATCAGCTCTCCCAGCAACGAGACGGTGCTCAAGGGCTCCCGGGACGCCTTTGTGGAGAGCCTGCGCACCAATACCAGCATCGTCCGCCGCCACCTGAAGGCCCCTGAGCTGCGTATCCGTGAGCAGGTGGTGGGCCGCCAGTCGGTCACGTCGGTGGACATCCTCTATATAGAGGGGCTCACCAATCCCCACCTGGTGGAGCAGGTGGCCGCCCAACTGGCGGACATTGACATCGACGCGGTGCTGGCCACGGGCAATATTGAGGAGTATATCGTCCCCGCCGCCCGCACCGCCTTCCCGCTGGTGCAATATACCGAGCGGTCCGACCGCTTCTGCGCCGGGCTGGCCGAGGGGCGGGTGGGCATCCTCATCGACGGCCTGCCTCTGGGCTACCTGGCCCCCGGCGTGCTGGGGGATTTCCTCCAGGCGCCCCAGGACAAGAGCGAGAGCTGGCTGCTGGCCTCCGCCCTCACCCTGCTGCGCTACCTGTGCATGCTGGGCACCCTGCTTCTGCCCGCCCTCTATGTGGCCATGGTCACCTTCCACCAGGAGATGATTCCCACCCGCCTGGCCCTGTCCATCATTGCCGCCAAGCAGGACGTGCCCTTCCGCTCCGTCTTTGAGGTCATCGTCCTGCTGCTGGCCTTTGAGATTCTCCAGGAGGCGGGGCTCCGCCTGCCCCAGTCCATCGGGCAGACCGTGTCTATCATCGGCGGCCTGGTGGTGGGCAGCGCGGCGGTGGAGGCCAAGATCATCTCCCCGCGGTGCTCATCGTGGTGGCCATCGCAGGTATCGCCGGGTACACCATGCCCTCTCAGGAGGTGGCGGGCGCCCTGCGCATCTGGCGGTTCCTGCTGGCCCTGCTGGCCAGCGCGGCGGGCCTGTTCGGCGTGGTGGCCGGCCTGTCGGCGCTGGTGATCCATCTGGCGGGCATTGAGAGCTTCGGCGTGTCCTACCTGACCCCTTCGCCTCGAATGCCGGGGAGCAGGTGGAGGGGCACGCGGTGTTCCGCCAGCCCCTGCCCCAGGTAAAGCAGCGCCCGGCGGCCCTGAAAACCCGAAACCGGAGGAATCAGAAATGAGACGCATAACAGCCCTGCTGCTGGCCGGCCTGGCCGCCCTGACCCTCACCGGCTGCCGCCGTGGGCCCGGCCTGCTGCCCTATGCCCGGAAATCGAGGACATGGAGCTGATGCAGACCCTGGGCGTGGACCGGGCCGGGAGGGGCAGGTGGAGGTAACCGCCTCCAGCGGCTCGGGCGATCCGGCGGAGGGGGCGGCCACCGTTGTGTCCGGCCAGGCCGGCACCATCAGCGCCGCCGTGCTGGGGATGCAGGGGAGGGCTCCTCCTACCTCTACTTCGGCCATGTGGGCCAGCTCCTGCTGGGGGAGGAGCTGGCCAGGCAGGGGGTGGAGCCCGCCCTGGACTATATTCTCCGGGATGTGGAGACCCGGCTGGACACCGCCCTCTATCTGGTGCGGGGCGGCACAGCAGGCAAGGCGATCACAGCAGCAGGGGAGGACGGCTCCGCCGCCGACCGGCTGGAGGCGCTGGCGGAGGACGCGGGTCTGCTGGCCGGTTCCATGCCCCGCACCGTAAAGGACGCCCTCTCGGATCTCTATGCCCAGGGGGCCACCTTTCTCCCGGCGGTAGAGGCGGACGAGGCTCTCACCGCCGCCGGGTATGGCATATTAAAAGGGGACCGCCTGGCCGGCTGGGCTGAGGGGGACGCCGCCCTGGGGGTCAACCTGGTACTGGGCCAGGTGGACGCCGATGTGGTGGAGCTGCCCCTGGATGGAGGCGGAGTGGCGGCCCTGCGTGTGGTGGGGGCCAGGACCTCCGTCCGCCCGGTGATGGACGGGGGCGCCCTTACCGGCCTGTCCCTCACCTGTACGCTGGACGCCAATATGGCGGAGGGGAATGTGGATCTCCGAACGGAGGAGGTACACGCCTCCCTCGAGGCGGCCCTGGCCCAGGTGGAGGAGGCGCGCATCCGGTCCGCGCTGGAACTGGCACAGGAGCTGGACGCGGACTATTTGGGGCTGCTCCGGCGGGCGGCCCTGGCCCGGCCCTGGCACAAGGAGGCGCTGGAAGGGGCCTCTCTGGGCGCGCTGGAGCTGGAGCTGCACGTGACGGCCAAGCTTCAGCGCAGCTATGACGCCGCCCGGTGAGGGCGGCAGCTCAAAAGAAAGGCGGTATACCCATGCCTGACGACCGAATCTCCCTGCGCCAGCTCCTGGCGCTCCTCTTCGCTGCCCTCCTGGCTCCGGCCATCGGCGTGCTGCCCTCCCAGACCGCCGCCTTGGCCGGAGAGGCGGGGTGGCTGTCCGCCCTGGCTGCCCTGCAGGTACTGCTGGGGCTGTGCTGGGTGCTCTTTGCCCTCCTGCGCCCGGCAGGGGAGGGGGCGGGGCTGGCCCAGGTCACCGAGACCGTCCTGGGCAGGGGGTTGGGCAAGGGGGTACTTCTTCTCTATTTATTGTGGGGTCTGCTTTTGCTCAGCGCCAACGCCAGGCTTTTCGCCCTCCGTTTCCTGTCCACCAGTTACCGGAACGCCCCCCTGGGTCTGTTTTTGCTGACCCTGCTGGGGCTCACCCTCTGGCTGGTGCGCAAGCCGGTGCGGGTGCTGGCACGGACCGGAGAGGTGTTCTACCTGGCCCTGGCCATCGGCCTGGGCCTCCTCCTGGGCGTACTCCAGGTGGAGCCCCGGCACATCCTTCCCCTGTGGACGGAGGATCTTCCGGGGTGCTCTCCGCCGCCGTTCCGGTGCTGGGCCTGTTCGGTTATGTGGTCTTTGCCGCCTTCCTGGGGAATGTCACCCGGGGAGAGGGAGACCGCCGCCGTGCGCTATGGTGGGCGGCCGCCTTCTGTCTGGTGCTTACCGCCCTTCAGCTTGTCTGCCTGGGCAACTTCGGGCCCGGGCTGACCGCCCGCATGGACACACCCTTTTATGATGGTAAAGGGATCGGCATCGAGGGCACCTTCCAACGGGTGGAGTCGGTCATCATCGCCCTCTGGGTGTTCTCTGATCTAGCCCTGCTCAACCTGCTGGCGGGCTCCTGCTCCGTCCTGGCCCAGTCCGTATTCTCTTTAAAGGAGCGCAAGCACGCCGTACTTCCTCTGCTTCTGCTGCCCTGGCGGGGCCTGGTTCCTCTTTCCCGCCTTTTCCCTGGAGCGGTGGATGGAGGGCCCGGCCAGGATTGGCAGCCTGCTCTTCGGCTTCGTCATTCCTGTTTTGCTCCTGCTGGTAAAAAAGCTGCGCAGGCAGGTATAAGGGTGGCAGATCTTGTGCATGCTATGGATTAGAATACCAGTGATCCGGTCCGGTTTGACAGCCGAGAAAAAACCTGAAAAAAAGAGAAAAAGGTGTTGACAAAGAGGAGGAAAGCTGGTATTCTAACTGAGCGCCTCACGGAGGGCATGAAAAAACAGGAAAGCGGACGGAAGAGACCGGGCGGAAGCCGGACGGACTTTCGGAAGCGGGCTGAAAAAAGTGCTTGACAAATGAGTGAGGGCGTGGTAAACTAAATGAGTTCGCGCCGAGAGGTGGGAACCTGCTTGAAAAGAACAAAAAGAACGGCTGTGAGGCTGAAAAACCTCAGAAAAGTTTGAAAAAAGTTCTTGACAAGCGAAAGCGTGAGTGCTAAAATAAATAGCACGTCAGTGGAAAAGCTGACAGGGGCGTGTACCTTGTAAATTAAACAACGTGAGAGAAACACGAAGCACCAGAAAGGACGAGAAGTCCTTCTGAGCAAGCGCAAGCTTGATGAAGAAGGCTCTTGATTTAATTTCTTTGAAGCTATGAATTAAGCTTCGATAAGATGATTTGAGGAACGGAGACGTTCTTTAGATACCATTTTATTGAGAGTTTGATCCTGGCTCAGGATGAACGCTGGCGGCGTGCTTAACACATGCAAGTCGAACGGGGTGCTCATGACGGAGGATTCGTCCAACGGATTGAGTTACCTAGTGGCGGACGGGTGAGTAACGCGTGAGGAACCTGCCTTGGAGAGGGGAATAACACTCCGAAAGGAGTGCTAATACCGCATGATGCAGTTGGGTCGCATGGCTCTGACTGCCAAAGATTTATCGCTCTGAGATGGCCTCGCGTCTGATTAGCTGGTTGGCGGGGTAACGGCCCACCAAGGCGACGATCAGTAGCCGGACTGAGAGGTTGAACGGCCACATTGGGGCTGGGAGACGGCCCAGACTCCCACGGGAGGCAGCAGGGGAATATTGCGCAATGGGGGAAACCCTGACGCAGCAACGCCGCGTGAATGAAGAAGGCCTTCGGGTTGTAAAGTTCTTTTAGTCGGGGACGAAACAAATGACGGTACCCGACGAATAAGCCACGGCTAACTACGTGCCAGCAGCCGCGGTAATACGTAGGTGGCAAGCGTTATCCGGATTTACTGGGTGTAAAGGGCGTGTAGGCGGGATTGCAAGTCAGATGTGAAAACTGGGGGCTCAACCTCCAGCCTGCATTTGAAACTGTAGTTCTTGAGTGATGGAGAGGCAG